>Ga0209672_100001_pt1 | contig 2828210 bp, 2391 predicted proteins | sample AraplaCol_mMS_r2_FD_184273 | JGI IMG/M metagenome (GOLD analysis project Ga0209672, IMG submission 184273) | Arabidopsis root microbial communities from North Carolina, USA - plate scrape CL_Col_mMS_r2 (SPAdes) (version 2) | ecosystem: Host-associated > Plants > Roots > Endosphere | place... | reverse complement strand
ACTTGCATGTGTAAGGCATGCCGCCAGCGTTCAATCTGAGCCAGGATCAAACTCTTCAGTTCAAACCTGTTACTGTTTTCGGTTGTTTTACCAACCGGTCGCTCACTCAACGTACTGACGAAGTGTTCAACCATCTCTCGATGACCAAACCTTCCTTTCATTACTGTGTGAGACTTGATACTTTCGCTTTATGTGAATCCGGAGATCCACCCGCGTCGCGCATCAAGCGCCCACACTTATCGGCTGTTAGTTTTTAAAGATCGATCCGCCCACTCCGCGCTGCCTTCCTACCACCACCCGGCACCGCTTCGTTCTGCGTCGCTGCATCTGCAGCAGAGAAACGAGATTATGAAGACTCTTTTCCGTTTCGTCAACTAGTTTTTTTCGCTTTCGCTTAAAACCTTGTTGACTCAACCGCCGCTGGTTTCCGCCGCGGCCCTCGTTCGCAAACGAGGAGGCGAATCATAGGTCACTCACAGCCTCATGGCAAGGGTGGCGATAGCTTTTCGGCGACCTTATTTGCGCGTCGAATTTACCAGCGCCTCGACAGGCACCGCGTCGGCCATGGCAGCGTATCCGGCGTCGCTCGGATGGATGTGATCGCCGCTATCGAACTTGCCCTGAAGACGATCCGGTTGCGCCGGATCGCGCAGCGCGGCGTCGAAGTCGACTACGCCGTCGACGAAAGCATGGCTCGACCGAATCCATTCGTTCACCGCAAGGCGAATACTTTCCCGCTGCGGAGGGAGCGACGCGGGCGTCAACGTTCCGACGAACACCTTTACGCCCGCATGTCGCGCCGCTGCAATCACCCGCTGGTAGCCCGCAATCAGGTCGGCCGCCGTCACCGAAGCATGCGGGAAGTCGCAATCAAGACCGCTGCGTGCCGGCATTGCCGCGAAATTGATATCGTTGATGCCGATCAGCACAACGACTGCCTTGACGCCCGGCCGTTCGAGCACGTCGCGGCCAAAGCGCGTCATTAGCGCGTCGCCATAGCAGGGGGAATCGTTTAGCAACCGGTTGCCGCTGATGCCCAAATTAACCACCGCCGTCGACCGGTTCCCCGAAGTGGCCAACCGGCGGGCGAAAACGTCGGGCCATCGGCGATTCTGGTTCAGGCTGGAGCGCATGCCGTCTGTGATCGAATCGCCGATTGCCGCAATTGCGGTCGCTTCAGGCGCCGCGTCCACTGACAACGCCGTCGCCCATACATATTGAGTGAAGCGCGCGCGAAACGCCTCTGCGCCCGCGTCCGCGGCATGGTTGCCCGGCGCAGAAACGTAATTGAGCTGGTTGGCAACGCGATGCCATGCCACGATCCGCTGTTCCGGACCCATGAACGCACTGATTGCATATGGGGCGCCCGCGTCGATGTCCATCGCAATCGGATCGCTGTCCAGTTCGCGGCCTGGCGGTACGCTCACGGCGCCCCTTCCATTGAACGTCACGCGCGCGCCGCCGTTTGCGGAAGCCGCCGCGCCGCCAGCGGACCGAGCGATGCGCAGGTCCTCGATCACGAGCGGCGTCTTACCGTACTCGTTAGTGAGGTGGATTCGCGCAGACTTTCCGGATAGCGTCGGATAAACGATCTGACGGACAGTGCGCCCAGCCACTTCCGGCGCACGGTACAGCGGCGGCAAATCGGACCGCTGCGGAATGGGTTGCAGCGCCGTTGCCCAGGCGGTGACCCAATGCGCCGGGGCATCGGCGGCAGCGGCGGTGGATGAAACGGCAAACTGGCAAAGCAGGGCCGCGCCGCATGCGGCGGCGAAAGAACGAATGGTCATTCCAGTGTCTGGCTCGAAGCAAAACGGGCATTGTGCACGATCGGACCGCCCAACGCGGCGAGCAGCGTCACCGCCTCAACCGCAGCGCGCCTCGCAGCCAGCAGCGGCCCGACTCACTCACAACGCCGCTTTCGCCCCAGTCATTTTCAAAGCAAGCGCCTCGGCGACTTCGATCCCGTCGATCGCGGCCGAATAGATGCCGCCGGCATAACCCGCGCCCTCTCCGGCCGGATAAAGACCCTCGACGTTCATGCTCTGATAGTCGTCCCGTCGACGCACCCGAATTGGCGACGAGGTCCGCGTCTCCACCCCCGTCAACACAGCGTCGTGCATCGCAAAACCGGCAATCTTCTTGTCCATTTGCGGCAGCGCTTCACGAATTGCCTCGATCACGTAGTCCGGCAAAGCCGTGCTGAGATCCGTGGGATGCACGCCTGGCTTATAAGACGGCACCACGGAACCCAGCGACGTCGACGGCCGCCCAGCAATGAAGTCGCCGACCAGTTGGCCCGGCGCCATGTAGTTTCCGCCGCCGAGCTCGAACGCCCGCTCTTCCCACTTGCGCTGGAACGCGATCCCGGCAAGCGGGCCTCCGGGGTAATCGTCCGGAGTAATGCCCACGACGATCCCCGCGTTCGCATTGCGCTCAGCGCGCGAGTACTGGCTCATACCATTTGTGACCACGCGTCCGGGCTCGGACGTCGCCGCGACCACGGTACCGCCCGGGCACATGCAGAAGCTGTACACCGCACGCCCGTTGCTGCAGTGGTGCACGACCTTGTAGTCCGCGGCGCCCAGCTGCTTGTGGCCCGCAAACTTGCCGAACCGGCTACGGTCGATCAAACCCTGCGGATGTTCGATCCGGAATCCCAGTGAGAACGGCTTCGCTTCTATATAGACGCCGCGTTCGTGCAGCATGTGGAACGTATCGCGCGCGCTGTGGCCAACGGCCAGCACGACATGATCGCAGCGCAGCGTTTCGCCCGTTGACAGCTTCAGCCCGCGCACTTTCCCCTGGTCGATGTCGATATCGTCCACGCGCGTCTCAAAGCGCACTTCGCCGCCCAGTTCGTGAATGGTCGCGCGCATCTTCTCGACCATGCTCACCAGGCGGAACGTGCCGATATGGGGCCGGCTCAGATACAGGATGTCTTCCGGCGCGCCGGCGCGGACGAACTCGTCCAGCACTTTGCGGCCGTAGTGTTTCGGGTCCTTGATCTGGCTGTAGAGCTTGCCGTCGGAGAAAGTGCCCGCACCGCCCTCACCGAACTGCACGTTCGATTCCGGGTTCAGCACCGACTTGCGCCACAGTCCGAAAGTGTCCTTGGTGCGCTCGCGCACCGCCTTGCCTCGTTCGAGAATGATCGGCCGGAAGCCCATCTGCGCAAGGATCAGCCCCGCGAAAAGTCCGCAAGGCCCCATGCCGATCACCACGGGACGCGGCGTCGCGAGCTGCGCCGGCGCCTTTGCGACAAAACGGTACGTCATGTCCGGTGTGAGCCCGCAGTGCGGCACGTCGGCGATTCGCTTGAGCGCGGCCGCTTCGTCCGCGACTTCCACGTCGACTATATAGGTGAGCTTGATGTCGGCGCGCTTGCGCGCGTCATGAGCCCGCCTGAACACCGTGTAGCGGACGAGCCCGTCGTCAGGCACGCCGAGTTCCGCGAGGCGCGCGCGGACCGCGGCTTCGAGCGCGCTCTCGGGGTGATCGAGCGGGAGTTTGATTTCGCTGAGACGTAACATGAGTACCGAGGATGCAGGAAGGCCGCGAATCGCGGCCAATTCGCAATTTTATAGGTTAAGCGTCGGCCCGGGGACCTGCCGGCGCGGAAACGGCTTTCCGCGATAGTGCGGCCGCTACAGCGACGCCCCGCTCGTCTCAAAAAAATCTATTAACCGACCGGTCGGTTGGTTTATACTGTTCGTACCAGACAACTCCCGCAAAGAGAGTCCCCATGTACACGCAATCCCTAGATATTCCCGGCAACGTCGCTTCGCTGGACGCTGGCGCGACGTCGCCCGAGCAGACCCAGTTCGACGCCGTGATGGCCGCCGACGGCAAGATCGAGCCGCAAGACTGGATGCCCGAGGCGTACCGCAAGACCCTGGTGCGCCAGATTTCGCAACATGCGCATTCGGAGATCGTCGGCATGCTGCCGGAAGGCAACTGGATCACGCGCGCACCAAGCCTCAAGCGCAAGGCGATCCTGCTCGCCAAAGTGCAGGACGAAGCGGGCCACGGTCTCTATCTATATAGCGCAGCGGAAACGCTCGGCGTCTCGCGCGACCAGCTGGTTGCGGCGCTGCATTCCGGTAAGGCGAAGTATTCGAGCATCTTCAATTACCCAACGCCCACGTGGGCCGACGTCGGCGTGATCGGCTGGCTGGTCGACGGCGCGGCAATCATGAACCAGATTCCGCTGTGCCGTTGCACGTATGGCCCCTACGCCCGCGCGATGATCCGCATCTGCAAGGAAGAGTCGTTTCATCAGCGCCAAGGTTTCGACGCGTTGATGGCGATGATGTCGGGCACCGAAGCTCAGCGCGAGCTCGTCCAGCAGGCGGTGAACCGCTGGTGGTGGCCGGTGCTGATGATGTTTGGGCCGAGCGACAAGGACTCGATCCATAGCAATCAGTCGTCGAAATGGGGCATCAAGCGCATTTCGAACGACGACCTTCGCCAGAAATTCGTCGACGCCACCGTCGATCAGGCGAAGGTCCTCGGCGTCACGTTGCCCGACCCCGACCTCAAATGGAACGAGGCGCGCGGCCATTACGACTACGGCGACATCGACTGGGAAGAATTCTGGCGCGTCGTGAACGGCGATGGTCCGTGCAATCGCGAGCGTCTCGGCACCCGCGTCAAAGCTCATAACGAGGGCGCCTGGGTCCGCGAAGCCGCCCTCGCCCACGCCGAAAAGCAGCGCCAGCGCGCACAACAGCACGCCGCCTGACAAGCGCGGCACGCCCGGCAAAGAATCAGGAGATCAGGAATGAACAAGGAATGGCCAATCTGGGAAGTCTTCGTGCGCAGCAAGCAGGGACTCGACCATAAGCACTGCGGCAGCCTGCACGCCGCCGACGCGCAAATGGCGCTGCGCATGGCGCGCGACGTCTACACGCGCCGTCAGGAAGGCGTGAGCATCTGGGTCGTGCCGTCTTCGGCGATCACGGCGTCCGCGCCGCAAGACAAGCCCGAACTGTTCGACCCGGCCGGCGACAAGATCTATCGCCATCCGACGTTCTACACGCTTCCCGACGAAGTCAACCACATGTAAGCGCGGCCATGAACATCACGCCTGAACATCTGCAATACGTGCTGCGCCTCGCGGATACCGCGCTGATACTCGGTCAGCGCAATAGCGAGTGGTGCGGCCACGGCCCGATTCTCGAAGAAGACATCGCGCTGTCGAACATGAGCCTCGATCTGATCGGCCAGGCGCGCCTGCTTTATACGCACGCGGCCTCGCTCGAACAGCAACTCACCGGCAAGACGCGCACGGAAGACGATTACGCGTACTTTCGCGCCGAGCGTGAATTTACGAACTACACGCTCGCCGAACTGCCGCACTGCGGTCCGCTGTCGGCTACCGCACAAGTCGAGAAGGACTACGCGGTCACGATCGTCCGCAACTTTCTGTACTCCACGCTGATGGCGCATCTGTGGACGGCGCTCACGCAATCGACGGACGCCCAGCTTGCCGCGATCGCGTCGAAGTCGATCAAGGAAGCCAGCTATCACGTGCATCACGCGAGTGAATGGCTGATCCGCTTTGGCGACGGCACAGACGAATCGCATCGGCGCGCGCAGGATGCGCTGGACTATCTGTTGCCGTACACGCGTGAGTTCTTCAGCACCGACCCTGTCGAAGAGACCATCGCCACCTCAGGCATTGGCCCGCTGACCGCAGATCTCGAAGCCGCCTGGCTCGACGACGTTCGCGCGACGCTCGAGCAAGCCACGCTCACGCTGCCCGAAGCAGTCAAGCACGTCACGACCGGTAAGCACGGCGAGCATTCCGAGCACATGGGCTTCGTGCTGGCCGAAATGCAAAGCCTGGCGCGCCAGCATCCCGGCGCCACCTGGTAATACGGGCCATTCGACGATGACGACTTCGACTACGACGCAACGAGCCGACGCATCCGTCCAACGCGCGTGGGCCGTGCTCGAAGCGGTGCCCGATCCGGAGATTCCGGTGGTGTCGATTCGCGAACTCGGCATATTGCGCGACGTCCGGCGCGCCGAGGACGGCGCACTCGAAGTCGTGATCACGCCGACCTACTCCGGTTGCCCCGCAATGTCGCAGATCGCGGAAGACGTCGCGCATGCGCTCGACGTCGCGGAACTCAAACCGTACCGGATCTCGACCGTCCTCGCGCCCGCATGGACCACCGACTGGATGACGCCCCACGCCCGCGAAAAACTGCGCGCTTACGGAATTGCGCCGCCCACGGGCAATTGCGGGTCGGCGGCCGGACCTGCCGGCGTACAGGAGAAAGTACTGCGCTTCGTGCCGCGCGCTCTGCCCGCGCCGTCGTGCCCAAGGTGCGGCTCGGCGCATACGGAACGACTCGCGCAGTTCGGCTCGACCGCTTGCAAAGCCTTGTACCGCTGCATCGACTGCCGCGAACCCTTCGACTACTTCAAACCATACTGATATGGCCACTCCGCAATTCCATCCGCTGCGTATCCGCGAAGTGCGGCCAGAAACCGCCGACGCCGTCTCGGTCGCGTTCGAAGTTCCCGTGGAACTGCGCGAGCTTTATCGCTTCACGCAGGGCCAGTTCGTCACGCTGAAAACGCATATCGACGGAGAGGAAACGCGCCGGTCGTATTCGATCTGCGTGGGCGTCACCGACTACGACCGCGACGGCGAACTGCGCATCGGCATCAAGCGCGTGCGCGGCGGGCGCTTCTCGAACTTCGCTTTCGATACTTTGCAGCCGGGCCACACGATCGACGTCATGACGCCCGACGGCCGCTTCTTCACCCATCTGAACGCGGATCACGGCCAGCAGTACGTCGCCTTCGCGGGCGGCTCGGGCATTACGCCGGTGCTCGCGATCATCAAGACGACGCTCGAGTTGGAACCGCGCAGCACCTTCACGTTGATCTACGGCAACCGCAGCGCGGACCAGATCATGTTTGCGGAGGAGCTGGAAGACCTGAAGAACCGCTTCATGAACCGCTTCGTGCTCTATCACGTGCTGTCGGACGATTTGCAGGACGTTGAACTGTTCAACGGCGTGCTCGACCAGCAGAAGTGCGCGGCGTTCCTCGACAGCCTCGTGCCGGCGGATTCCATCGACGAAGCGTTTATCTGCGGTCCCGCGCCGATGATGGACGCCGCCGAAGCCGCGCTGAAAGCTGCGGGTGTGCCGTCCGAGAAGGTGCACGTGGAACGCTTCGGCTCGCCGCTGCCCCAGGCGGGCGTGCCGCCCGTCGAAATCACCGAAGACACGCCCGCTGCGGACCTCGAAATCGTGCTCGACGGCAAGCGCCGCAAGCTGCGTCTGCCGTATCAGGGCGTGAGCGTACTCGACGTCGGTCTGCACGCCGGCCTTGCGCTGCCGTATGCGTGCAAAGGCGGCGTCTGCTGCACGTGCCGCGCCAAAGTGGTTGAAGGCGAAGTGCGGATGGAAAAGAACTACACGCTGGAAGAGCACGAAATCCGCGACGGCTTCGTGCTGACGTGTCAGTGCCATCCAGTCAGCGACCGCGTGGTAGTGAGCTACGACGAGCGTTGAGCGTGATTGGGACTTGATGCCGCGAAGCTTTGAGCCGTTCCGCGATCCGCTTACACTAGGGGCCGCTTGCAACCGGACCGTTGAGTCCGTCTAGCGAGCGGCCCCTTTGGCAATCGCCCAACAAGAATCCACTCACGGCCGATGAGCACCATCCATCTCACCAACGGCGATGTCGCCGCAGAATCATTGCGCACCGCGTTGCGCGAAGTGGGACGCAACGATCGCGTGCACGCACTGCGCGACGATCTGGCGGTCGGGCCGCTACGCGGCATCGACGACGGTCCCGAAGTGCGCGCCGCTTTCTGGGACCGCGTGAGCACCGACACGAAGCGCGACTTCCTTCGCGAGTTCCGTGAGCACGCTGCAGCGCTGCAAGCCATTGCGCGCGACGACGCAAACCTGGTGGTCTGGCATGGCGAAAGCGCATCCGATCAATTGATGCTTCGTCGCGTGTGCTATTACCTGCGCAACAATCCCCAGCGTCTGAACGAAGTGCGTCTGTCGATTCGCGACCTCACCGACGCCGGCGCCTGGGCGCATAGCCGCAGGGACCGCGCGACGTCCGTCGGCATGTTCGCGCCGGCTGTTTTGCAAGGGCGGTTGCCCGACGCCGCGCCCATTTCCGTCTTGCGGATCAGCCGGCTCGCGCTCGAATGGCAGGAAGCCAAACATGCGAACGGCGAAACGCGACGCTGGCGCGACAACACGTTCACGAGCGGTAGCTTCGCCGATCTCGACGCGCTGATACTCGAGCACGTCACCGCCGACTGGCAACCCGCCGCCCGCGTGGCCGCCGAGGTGATGACCGCTGAGTTGTGGTTTCTGGTCAGCGACAGCATCGTGCTCTGGCGCTTCCGCGAAATGGCCGCGACCCGCCGCATCAGGTTGCGCGGCGACGCCAACGCATGGCGCACGCTGGAACTGTGCGCAGCGCTCGCACCTTGCCCACACCAATAACTAGACCATCATGGCCCGCACCCGAGCCCCCGACCACGAAACGCAGCGCGAACAGATTCTCGAACTAGCAGCAGCGAAGTTCGCGCAGACGAGTTATCCGAGCACGTCGATGTCAGATCTCGCCGCGGCGAGCGGCACGTCGAAAGCGCGCCTGTATCACTACTACGCGAGCAAGGAAGCAATCCTGTTCGATCTACTCGACCGTTACACCAAACGGCTGATGCTGATCATTGCGGAGGTCGAAGGCGCGAGCCAGCGTCGCGGTCTGACTGAGCGCGAGACTTTCGCGGAATTGATCCGCGCCTTTCTTTCCGAATACGAAACCTCGCACAGCCGGCATGTTGCGCTTCTGAACGACGTGAAATATCTCGTCGACGCGCAGCGCGAGGTGATCCTCAACCGCCAGCGCGATGTCGTAGCCGCATTCGCGCGGCAGCTGGCGCGCGCCTATCCGGAGCGCGCCACGCGCGAGAACCAGACCGCGCTAACGATGATGGTGTTCGGCATGATCAACTGGACATTCACCTGGCTTAAACCCGGCGGGCGTATGGGCTACCGGGAATTTGCGGAGCAGGTCGTGGCGATGGTCGATCACGGGCTGGGCTCGGCGGCCGCGAATAGCGTAGGACAGCGCTCTGCGAACTGAAATCCGCGTAAGTTGCGTGGGTGCGACAACACGTACGAACGCTCGTTCTTTTTCATTTCTTGTTGATATTCAGATACTTAACAGCCTAGCACCGCAAGTTTAGACAGCAACCTCCAAGTTTGGTACGGGTTTTCCCTAGTGTCGGATTCGCATATCCGTTACAATCGTTTTTGCGGTGCAACAACGCCGCACGATCACAAGGAGAACCTGACCATGAACCTGATTACACCCCGCGCCGCCGAACCGATCGTCGCGCACGATCGCGCGTCGCTGCCAGCCGGTCGTGCACCTGCTCTGGTTCGTGAACTCACTGCGATCGACCGTGAACGCCTGCTGGCTCACTTTCTCACGCTAGACGAAGACGACCGCCTGTTGCGCTTTGGGCAAATCGTGCCGGACCACGTTATCGAGAATTACGTGCGCGCCATCGATTTCACGCGTGACACCGTGTTCGGCGTGTTCGACGATCAGCTGCAGCTCACCGGCGTCGGTCACCTCGCCTACCTGCCCGCCGAAGGCGACAAGCGTACGGCGGAGTTCGGCGTGTCCGTACTCGAAAGCGTGCGCGGCCAAGGTATCGGCTCCAAGCTGTTCGAGCGCGCTGCAATTCGCAGCCGCAACACGCATGTCACCATGCTGTACATGCACTGCCTGTCGCGCAATTCGACCATGATGCACATCGCGAAGAAAGCGGGCATGAAGATCGAGTACGCGTACGGCGAAGCGGATGCCTATCTGACGCTGCCGCCGGCGGATCAGACCAGCATCATTACGGAGATGCTGCAGGAACAGGCCGCTGTGTTTGACTACGCGCTCAAACGTCAAGCTCGGCGTACTTCGAAACTGCTGGAAAGCTTCATGCCGACAGCCGCCGCAGCCTGAACGTTCGGCCGCAGCGGGCGAACATGAAAAAGGGCAGCCTCAGGGCTGCCCTTTTTGCTTCCTGCGTGGATCTGCACGCGCGACTTATAAGATTGGCAACGCGGTCGTCTCCTTGATCTTTTCGAGCGAAAAGCTCGTCTTCACGTCAATCACCGACGGGTGATGCAACAGCTGGTCCTGCACAAAGCGTGAAAAGTGCGCCATGTCTTCCACTTGTACGCGCAACAGATAGTCCATGTCGCCAGTCATAGCGTGACAAGCCACCACCTCCGGCCATGCCTGAACGGCCGCACGGAAAAGATCCGCGTGCGTCGCGTCCCCGCGCGGACTCAGCGCCGGCCCGCCGCGCTTTTCCAACCGCACATTGACGTACGCGAGCAGATCGAGCCCCAGGCGCTTGGCATCCAGCAACGCAACATAGCCGCGGATCACGCCGCTCTCTTCGAGTCGCCGTATGCGTCGCAAACAGGGGCTCGGCGAGAGATTGATCCGCTCGGCAATTTCCTGATTCGATAGCCGGCCGTTCTCCTGAAGAATCGCCAGAATACGCCGGTCGATCGCGTCTATCTCTATATTGGCCATTTTCTGCCCCGCGCTCCTCATATCGAGCTAGAAAATAGCGCGAGTGTAGCTCGACGTGATTAAGTTCGCAAGTTTTCGCCGCGAAGCCGCCTTTACACTTGCGTCATTCGGTCGCGGTGAACTTCCGTAGCCGCGATACCGGCGCGACGCGCCCTCGACATGGAGACAGACAATGCAGGTTGCAACTTGGGAAAATCCCGTCGGCACCGACGGCTTCGAGTTCATCGAATACACCGCACCCGATCCGAAGGCGCTGGGCAAGCTTTTCGAGCAGATGGGCTTTACCGCGGTTGCGCGGCATCGCCATAAAGATGTGACGCTATATCGGCAAGGCGACATCAACTTCATCGTCAACGGTGAGCCGGATTCGTTCGCGCAGCGCTTTGCGCGCTTGCACGGCCCGTCGATCTGCGCGATCGCGTTCCGTGTCCAGGACGCAGGGAAAGCCTACCGGCAGGCGGTCGAAAAAGGCGCATGGGGCTTCGACAACAAAACCGGCCCGATGGAACTGAACATCCCCGCGATCAAAGGCATTGGCGATTCGTTGATCTATTTCGTCGACCGTTGGCGCGGCAAGAACGGCGCGGCGCCGGGCAGCGTCGGCGATATCGATATCTACGACGTCGACTTCGAGCCGATTCCCGGCGCGAATCCTAATCCCGTCGGTCACGGCCTGACGTATATCGACCACCTCACGCACAACGTGCACCGTGGCCGCATGCAGGAATGGGCTGAGTTCTACGAACGCCTGTTCAACTTCCGCGAAGTGCGTTACTTCGACATCGAAGGCAAGGTAACGGGCGTGAAGTCCAAGGCAATGACGTCGCCGTGCGGCAAGATCCGCATTCCTATCAACGAGGAAGGTTCGGAAACGTCCGGCCAGATCCAGGAATACCTGGACGCCTACCGCGGCGAAGGCATCCAGCACATTGCGCTCGGCAGCAACGACATTTACCGCACGGTCGATGGTTTGCGGACGGCGAACATCTCGTTGCTCGACACGATCGACACGTATTACGAACTGGTCGACCGCCGGGTGCCGAATCACGGTGAACCGCTCGACGAATTGCGCAAGCGCAAAATCCTGATCGACGGCGCGCCGGACGACCTGCTGCTGCAAATCTTCACCGAGAACCAGATCGGCCCGATCTTCTTCGAGATCATCCAACGCAAGGGCAATCAGGGTTTCGGCGAGGGCAACTTCAAGGCGCTGTTCGAATCGATCGAGCTGGATCAGATTCGCCGCGGCGTGGTGCAGGACAAAGCGTGACTTCGTGACGCCGAGGCTGTGAACCGGCCGTGAGTCAGATTGCGCACCGATAAAACGAAAAGGGCGAGGATCGTACGATCCTCGCCCTTTTCGTATGCGCCGCCGCTCGACTTCAAGCGCCGGCGGGTCAGCCAGCAATACGCCGCATTAGCAGCGCGTCAGGAATTCTGGTCTTTCTTCTCGGACGCGCTTTCGCGCGCGGTGCGATTGATGGCGATGCGCGCGGGCGCAACGACTGCCGTACGGCTAATGACGCTCGACGGCGCTCCCGTGCTCGCGTTCGAGCGAACCGGCGCACTGATTGCGAAAAATGCGGCCGACACCATCAGGAAGGTCTGGATATTTCTAGTGTTCATGCGTACTCCTTTTCTAACTGCCCTGTTGTCCTGAAGCGCCACAACATGCAGCGCGTTACACAGACATTGCTCACAGGTGCGCTGTTAGACAGACGTGTCGGCTGCGGTTCCGCAAAATTGTAGCTTTTACAGCTTGTTACACCGGTTCCCTCAAGCGTCAGGTGAAGTTCGCACAAGCGGGCGCAATGTCGCAAGGCGCAGCACCGCGATCGACCGCGGCGGCGGGTTTTTACCAGTGCTACCATCACTTAAAACAAGTCAATATGGCGACCCCGGCCCTACGCATTCACAAGATGCCGCGGCCCATAAGTTTTGGCGATCCCAAACTGGGTGGAGGAGTACACATAATGAATGCCCCGCTAGACGCAGGTCAGCGAGCCTCGCTCGAAGCCGCTCTATCTTCCGTCACGCTCGACGACAAATACACCCTCGAACGCGGCCGCGCGTACATGAGCGGCATCCAGGCGCTGGTGCGTCTGCCGATGCTGCAGCAGGAACGCGACCGCGCCGCCGGACTCAATACGGCCGGCTTTATCTCCGGCTACCGTGGATCGCCGCTCGGCGGCCTCGACCAGTCTCTGTGGAAGGCGAAACAGCATCTCGCCTCACATCAGGTCGTGTTCCAGCCCGGCGTCAACGAAGACCTCGCGGCGACCGCCGTTTGGGGTTCGCAGCAGGTGAATCTGTACCCAAGCGCCAAATACGACGGCGTGTTTTCGATGTGGTACGGCAAAGGCCCGGGCGTCGACCGTTCGGGTGACGTCTTCAAGCACGGCAACTCGGCAGGATCGTCGCGGCACGGCGGTGTGCTGGTGCTCGCCGGCGACGATCACGCGGCCAAATCTTCAACACTCGCACATCAGTCGGAACACATCTTCAAGGCCTGCGGCCTGCCGGTGCTGTTCCCGTCGAACGTTCAGGAATATCTGGACTTCGGCCTGCATGGCTGGGCGATGAGCCGCTACTCCGGTCTGTGGGTCGCGATGAAGTGCGTGACCGACGTCGTCGAGTCGTCGGCTTCGGTCGACATAGACCCGCACCGCACGCAGATCATTCTGCCGGAAGACTTCGCGATGCCCGAGGGCGGTCTGAACATCCGCTGGCCCGATCCGCCGCTCGTGCAGGAAGCGCGTCTGCTCGACTACAAGTGGTACGCGGCGCTCGCCTACGTGCGTGCAAACAAGCTGGACCGCGTCGAAATCGATTCGCCGCATGCGCGCTTTGGCATCATGACCGGCGGCAAAGCGTATCTGGACGTGCGTCAAGCGCTGACCGACCTGGGTCTCGACGACGAAACGTGCTCGCGCATCGGCATACGGCTATACAAAGTGGGTTGCGTCTGGCCGCTCGAAGCCCAAGGCGCGCAAGCCTTCGCTCGCGGCCTCGACGAAATTCTCGTGGTCGAGGAAAAGCGCCAGATTCTCGAATACGCAATCAAGGAAGAGCTTTACAACTGGCCTGACGCGCAGCGTCCGCGTGTGTTCGGCAAGTTCGACGAGAAAGACGGCGCGGGCGGCGAATGGTCAGTGCCGATGGGCAACTGGCTGCTGCCGGCGCATTACGAACTATCGCCCGCGATCATCGCAAAGGCGATCGCCACGCGGCTCGACAAATTCGACCTGCCCTCCGACGTCCGCGCCCGGATTGCCGCGCGCATTGCAGTGATCGAAGCGAAGGAAAAAGCGCTCGCGCGCCCGCGGGTCGAAGTCGAGCGCAAGCCGTGGTTCTGCTCCGGCTGCCCGCACAACACGTCGACCAATGTCCCGGAAGGCTCGCGCGCAATGGCCGGCATCGGCTGCCACTACATGACGGTGTGGATGGATCGCAGCACGAGCACCTTCAGTCAGATGGGCGGCGAAGGCGTCGCGTGGATCGGCCAGGCGCCTTTCACGAATGACAAGCACGTGTTCGCCAATCTCGGCGACGGAACCTATTTCCACTCCGGCCTGCTGGCAATTCGCGCGGCTATCGCTTCGAAAGCGAACATTACTTACAAGCTGCTCTATAACGACGCCGTAGCGATGACGGGCGGTCAACCGGTCGACGGTGTGCTGACCGTGCCGCAGATTACCCATCAGCTGGCCGCCGAAGGCGCGACGAAAATCGCGATCGTGACGGACGAGCCTGAAAAATACTCGGGCAACGTGGGCCTCGCGCCGGGCATCGACATCCACCATCGCGACCAGCTCGACGAAGTGCAGCGCCAGTTGCGCGAGATTCCGGGCACCACGATTCTGATCTACGACCAGACCTGCGCAACCGAGAAACGCCGCCGCAGGAAACGCGGCGCGTATCCGGACCCGGCGCGCCGCGTGGTGATCAACGAAGCGGTGTGCGAAGGTTGCGGCGACTGCTCCGTGAAATCGAACTGCCTGTCAGTCGAGCCGCTCGACACCGAATATGGCACGAAGCGCCAGATCAACCAGTCCACGTGCAACAAGGACTTCTCCTGCGTGAACGGCTTTTGCCCGAGCTTCGTGTCCGTAGAAGGCGGTCAGTTGCGCAAGCCGAAAGCCGCGTCGGGCATCGTCGCTGACGCTATGCCGCCAGTGCCGGAGCCAACACTACCGTCGATCGCACGTTCCTACGGCGTGCTCGTGACAGGCGTGGGCGGCACGGGCGTCGTAACAATCGGCGCACTTCTCGGCATGGCCGCGCATCTGGAGAACAAAGGTGTCACCGTGCTCGACGTCACCGGCCTAGCGCAGAAAGGCGGCGCCGTGATGAGCCACGTGCAGATCGCGAACAACCCGGGCGACATCCACGCCACGCGTATTGCAATGGGCGAAGCGAGCCTTGTGATCGGTTGCGATGCAATCGTCACCGCCAGCGACGAATGCGTGTCGCGGATGCAAGCCGGCCGAACCCGTGTCGTGCTGAACAGCGCACACACGCCGACCGCCGAACTCATCAAGAACCCCAACTGGCGCTTTCCGGGCAGCAGCACCGAAGCCGACGTTCGCGCGGGCGCGGGCGACGAATGCGTCGATACGGTCGACGCCAATCATTTCGCAGTGGCCTTGCTCGGCGACGCGATCTACACGAACCCGTTCGTGCTCGGTTACGCGTGGCAACGTGGCTGGGTGCCGTTGACCTATCAGTCGCTGATGCGAGCTATCGAGCTGAACAATGTGCAGGTCGAGAAGAACCGCGCGGCATTCGAATGGGGCCGGCGCGCGGCGCACGATCCGGTAGCACTGCGCAAGTACGCGCAATCGCAAGGTCGGGCAGACACGTCCGACACGCCGAGCGGAAAGATCATTTCCCTGCATACGCCGAAGGCGCTCGACACGCTGATCGACAAACGCGCGACTTACCTGGCCGCATGGCAAAACGACGCGTACGCAGACCGTTACCGCGCGCTCGTATCGCAGGTGCGGGTGGCCGAGTCGGCGCTCGATTCGATCGACGGCCAGTTGCCTCTGACCGAAACGGTCGCGAAGAATCTGCACAAGCTGATGGCCTACAAGGACGAATACGAGGTCGCGCGCCTGTACAGCGATCCTGCGTTCATCGAAAAACTCAAGGCCAGCTTCGAAGGCGAGTGGAAGCTGCATATCCACCTCGCGCCGCCGATGTTCTCCAAAAAGGACGCCCACGGCCATCTGATCAAGAAGAAGTATGGTCCCTGGGTGTTCAGCGCGATGCACGTGCTGGCGAAGTTCAAGTTCCTGCGCGGCACCGCGCTCGATGTGTTCGGCAAGACAGAGGAGCGTCGCACCGAACGCGCGCTGATCGGCGAGTACGAAGCCCTGGTGCGGGAACTGACCGGCGGGCTGACCGTGCAGAATCGCGACCTGGCGGTGGAACTTGCGAATCTGCCGGACGGCATCCGCGGCTTCGGGCACATCAAGGAGAACAACCTGAAGGGTGTGCGCGTGAAGTGGAACGAGTTGCTGACGCGCTGGCGCTCACCGCAAGCCGGAACGACGCAGCACGCAGCCTGATCGCCGTATTGACCGCGGCGACCGCGGCCACCGCTCCACTCGCGCTGCACGCATAAAAAAACGCCACGGAATCTCTTTCCGTGGCGTTTTTATTTTCGCGGCGCTAGTCACCCACACGCCGCGAGAAGGGAGCGCCCCAACGGGGCGCCGCTTCGCTTACTTGCTGTTCACCGACTTGCGCGCGTTTGCCGAGGCCACCGCCGTCATGTTGATGATCCGACGCACGGTTGCGGCCGGCGTCAGCACATGCACCGGCTTCTCAGCTCCAAGCAGGAACGGGCCGACCGTCACGCCGTCGCCGCCGACCATCTTCAGCAGGTTGTACGCGATGTTCGCCGCTTCCACGTTCGGCATGATCAGCAGGTTGGCTTCGCCCGACAGCGTCGTGCCGGGGAACGCAGCCTTGCGGACCATTTCCGACAGCGCCGCGTCGCCGTGCATTTCGCCGTCGATTTCGAGCGTCGGCGCACGTTCCACGATCAGCTTGCGAGCCGCGGCCATGCGTTGCGACGACGCAGACGGCGCGCTGCCGAAGTTCGAGTTGGACAGCAGCGCGACCTTCGGCGTGATGCCGAACTTCTCGATTTCGCGCGAAGCCAGCATGGTCATGTCGGCGAGTTGCTCGGCTGTGGGCGTTTCGTTCACGTACGTATCGCAAATGAACAGATTGCGGCCCGGCAGCATCAGCAGATTCATGGCGGCGAAGTTCTGCACGTTATCCGCCTTGCCCAGCACCTGTTCAATGAACTTCAGATGCGTGTGGTATTGGCCGATCATCCCGCAGATCATGCCGTCGGCTTCGCCGAGGCGCACGAGGATCGCGCCGATCAGCGTGTTGAACTTGCGCATCGCGGCTTTCGCGACGTCCGGCGTTACGCCTTCGCGCGCACCCAACTCGTGGTACGCCTGCCAGCATTGCTGATAGCGCGGATCGTCTTCCGGATCGACAATCTCGAAGTCTTCACCACACCGGAGCTTCGAACCCATCTTCTTCAGGCGCATCTCGATTACCGACGGACGGCCGACCAGAATCGGCTTGGCGATCTTCTCCAGCAGCACGAATTGCGCGGCGCGCAGCACGCGCTCGTCTTCACCTTCGGCGAACACGATGCGAGCCGGCTCCGACTTCGCCGCCGCGAACACCGGACGCATCACCATGCCCGTGCGGTAGACGGTGGTGCCGAGTTCTTCGCGATATGCGTCCATGTCCTTGATCGGACGGGTCGCAACGCCCGAATCCATTGCCGCTTGCGCGACGGCCGGCGCGATCTTGATGATCAGACGCGGATCGAACGGCTTGGGAATCAGATACTCGGGACCGAATTCGAGCGAGTGGCCTTCGTACGCCTTTGCGACTTCATCGCCCTGATCCGTTTCTTCGGCGAGTTCGGCAATCGCGCGCACGCACGCGAGCTTCATTTCTTCCGTGATCGTGGTCGCGCCCACATCGAGCGCGCCGCGGAAAATGAACGGGAAGCACAGCACGTTGTTGACCTGGTTCGGATAGTCCGAACGGCCCGTCGCGATGATGCAGTCCGGACGCACTTTCTTCGCCTCTTCCGGGCGGATTTCCGGCTCGGGATTGGCCAGCGCGAGGATCAGCGGCTGAGTGCCCATTTCAGCGACCATCTCCGGCTTCAGCACGCCCGCGCTCGAGCAGCCGAGGAACACGTCCGCGCCGCGAATGGCGTCAGCCAGCGTGCGTGCTTCGGTGCTCGCGGCATAACGTTCCTTCGACGGATCGAGATTGCCGCGCCCTTCGTAGATCACGCCCTTCGAGTCGACAACGAGAATGTTCTGCTTCGACAAGCCGAGGTTCACCAGCAGATCCAGACACGCGATCGCCGCGGCGCCCGCACCGGAACACACCAGTTTCACTTCGTCGAGCTTTTTGCCGACTACCTTCAGGCCGTTCAGAATCGCCGCAGACGCGATGATCGCCGTGCCGTGCTGATCGTCGTGGAAGACCGGAATCTTCATACGCTCGCGCAGCTTCTTCTCGATGTAGAAGCACTCGGGCGCCTTGATGTCTTCCAGATTGATGCCGCCGAGCGTCGGCTCGAGCATCGCGATGGCTTCCACCAGCTTGTCCGGATCGGACTCGGCGAGTTCGATATCGAACACGTCAATCCCGGCGAACTTCTTGAAGAGGCAGCCCTTGCCTTCCATGACCGGCTTCGCGGCGAGCGGACCGATGTTGCCAAGACCGAGCACGGCTGTGCCGTTCGTGATCACACCGACCAGGTTGCCGCGCGAGGTGTACTTCTGCGCGTCGAGCGGCTCGTCGTAAATTGCCATACAGGCTGCGGCCACGCCCGGCGAGTATGCGAGCGACAGGTCGAGCTGATTCGATAGCGGCTTGGTCGGCGTGACCGAAATCTTGCCGGGCTTCGGGTTCTGGTGATATGCGAGGGCGCTTTGCTTCAGTTGTTCGTCCATTTTTTGCCTGCGAGACGTAAGAAATTGGGCCGGCACACCGCAACGTTGGCGTCGCTTGGATCTATCGAATGGATAATCGACCGAGGCGATTTTCGCGTGCGCCGGTTAGGCGCGGCGTCGGTCCTCGGCGGAGGGCAGGACGGTGCGGAGTGCTACGCGGGTCGGTTAGTGTACACCCCGCAGGTGTCGATGCACTGACTGGTTAACACCGCTCGCCATTGGCGAAACGCCCGCCAGTCATGCTGCGGCGCCGCATTTGAGCAGACGCGGCAGCCGGCTATTCGAGCTCGGCGCCGCGCCGTTCGGGGATCAGGAACAAAGTTGCGAGCACATCGAGTAGATAGATCGACGCGAGCGACAGCAGTGCGGCGCCAAACGAATAGCGCGCGGCCAGAGCGCCCACCGCGACCGGCCCAAAGCCGCCAACCGCCCGGCCGACATTGAAGAGCACGTTCTGCGCGGTCGCGCGCGCATCGGTGGGATAAAGCTCGGAGATCAACGCGCCGTAGCCGCCAATCATTCCGTTGACGAACACGCCCATCGCCGCGCCGCCGATCAGCAGTGCCGCTGGCGTTGTGAGATGCGCATAGACGAAAACCATGACGACCGCCCCTGCCTGATAGAACAGAAACGCAGGCTTGCGACCGAAACGATCGGCGGCTATGCCGAACAGCCAGATGCCGCACGCCATGCCGATCACCGTGGCCGCCGTCCACACGCCCGATTTCGTCAGCGAATAGCCGAAGGTCTTCGACAGATAGCTCGGCAGCCAGATCATCAGCCCGTAATAGCCGAAGTTCTGCACCGAGCATAGGATCGCCACACCGAGGCTCGCGCGCGCCGTGCGTGCGTCGGCTATCAGCAGTTTCAGCGGCAACTTGCGCATGCCGCGTGCGACCCGCTCGGTGAAGAGCGCCGGTTCCTCGACGCGCCGCCGCACGAAGAACGACACCACGGCAGGCAGCAGCCCGAGCGCGAACATGCCGCGCCAGCCGATAAGCGGCAACAGAAGCGGCGTCAGCAATGCGGCCGCCAGTACGCCGAGTTGCCACCCGAGGCCCACATACGACGACACTCGCGCCCGCTGCGACGCCGGCCACGCTTCGGCCACGAGTGTCATGCCGATGCCGAACTCTCCGCCAAGCCCGATACCCGCAATGGTCCGGTAAGCAAGCAAGTCGGTATAGCCTTGCGCGAGTGCGCAGAGGCCCGTGAAAACCGCGAACACCAGGATGGTCCAGGTAAGCATGCGCACACGGCCCCAATAGTCACTCAGCACGCCGAAGATCAAACCGCCGGCTACCGCGCCGATCAACGTCCACGTGACGAGTGAGCCGGCCTGTGCAGAACTGAGGTGGAGGTCCGCCGCGATCACCGGCAGCATGAAACCGAGGATCAGCAGATCGAAGCCGTCCATCGCATAGCCGAGCACCGATGCGATCAACGCACGGGCGGCGTAACCGTTCCGGGCGGTGGCGGGACTGTCGGCGGCAGAGGAGGCAGGCGTCATGGAAGCGATCCGAATTTCGGTGTATGGACAGCGACGGCCGGCGGCCGAGAAATTCGCGTGAGTGTAAAGGCGCGCAAAGCCGCTCACAAGCTAGCCAAAAAGCCAGTCGATCAAGCGCGAGATCGCGCCGTGACGTCAGGTAGAAAGCCCCGCCAGGCCCTCCCGCTGAACGCCTGCCCAGCGCTTTGGCGCCGCGGTGGCCGTTGCGGTTCTGGACGGCCGCGCCGACGGCCTCCTCGGAAGGGTCCGTTTCGGGTAAAATGTCGGCCTACGCGCGCAGCAAAAACCGGCCGGCATCCACTGGCTGGCTGCATATTCCGCCCAGTACGGCGCGGCATATCCCGCTTGCTGCGCCACCGGGCTTAGCGCCCGCTTCTCCCGCTCATACCCAAGGATCCGCCCATGACAGGCTTCGATCGCCAGACGATCTCCGACACCACCGCCAAGATGCTGCTTGAAGTACAGGCAGTGCACTTCAACGCGGAGAAACCGTACATTTTCACGTCCGGCTGGGCGAGCCCGGTTTATATCGATTGCCGCAAGCTGATTTCCTACCCGCGCGTTCGTCGCGGCCTGATGGAAATGGCGGAAAGCACCATTCTGCGCGACGTAGGTTACGAGCAGATCGACGCGGTGGCGGGCGGTGAAACCGCCGGCATTCCGTTCGCGGCATGGCTGTCCGACCGTCTGATGGTGCCGATGCAATACGTGCGCAAGAAGCCGAAGGGCTTTGGCCGCAATGCGCAGATCGAAGGTTTGTTGACCGAAGGTCAGCGTGTACTGCTCGTCGAAGATCTGACCACCGACAGCCGCAGCAAGATCAACTTCATCAACGCGCTGCGCACTGCGGGTGCGACGGTGAATCACTGCTTCGTGCTGTTCCACTACAACATCTTCAAAGAAAGCGTCTCCGTGCTGAAAGACATCGACGTCGATCTGCACGCGCTCGCTACGTGGTGGGACGTGCTGCGCGTCGCCAAGGAAAACAAGTACTTCGACTCGAAGACGCTCGACGAAGTCGAAAAATTCCTGCACGCACCGGCTGAGTGGTCGGCAGCGCACGGCGGCGCAACGTCAACGCCCCAGTAAGCGTCACTGCGCAATACCGCTCGAATAAAAAGGCCGCCTGTTTTCACAGGCGGCCTTTATCTTTTTGCGGCAAAAAATAGCTGCGAATGGTTAAGGCGGGTCGCCCCCATTTCCCGCCGAATGCGACGACAAATTCAGCAAGCCATTGCTTTGCGCGTACTGGAACAACTCCGAATCGCGGTCAATGCCGAGCTTGCGCATCGCCGTGTTCTTCTGTGTACTGATCGTCTTAATGCTGCGATTCAGTTGCTCGGAGATTTCCTTGATGGTCATTCCCGACACGAAGAGCCGCACGACTTCAAGTTCGCGCCTGGATAACATCACCTCGTCGCTCTTGCCGCCGGCATTCATGCGCAACGCGTCGAGCGACGCCTTCACCGACGGGCTCATGTATTCGAGGTTGCGGCTCACGTGCTGCACAGCGAGTCCGATGTGGCTCAGATCGTCCGACTTGTTCACAACCGACGTCACGCCCAGCTCTCGCAAGCGTTGCAGCAGGGCGGCGTTCTCCAGCATCGTCAGTACGACGATGGGAACCTTGGCAAAGTTGCGGCGCAGGTAGCCGATCAACGGCAAGCCGTCGCCGAACTGGCCGCCCGGCATCGCGAGGTCGGTCACGAGCACGTCGCACTCAACCGTTTGCAGGATCTTGATCAGCTCCGTCGACTGCCGCGCACGCGCGACCACCTGCATCCCGGGAAACTTGAGCAAGGCCTGTTCTGCGCCGAATAGGATTACTGGATGATCGTCGGCGATGACGACCTTGACTGCCTCTTGCATTGCCCGTACCTCGACAGGAAAACCCCTCTCCAAAACTTCAGACATGCTTCTTATTCTTAATGTTTACGCTACCTAATGGGAACACGGGCCAGTGCACGCGAAAATTCTTCCGACTATAGCCGATTTTTAGGCCCGCAATCCGGTTAGGCACAACAATGATGCATCGTAGAGCTAATGTTAGACTTGATTCGACCTTCGGGCACAAAATAGGGACAATAATCAGCGCGAGTCAGTCAGCTCGCGCCCTCGCAGCAACCTTGTGCTGCATAGGATCCGAGTAAGCGCTTTGCGTAAAGTCGAGCAGGTGCGAAGCGCCAGGCTCACCGACAGCAACAGCCCCTCTGGTCGACACAGGAGAACCGGCACATGCACTTGCGTTGCCTGGTTGTTTCGTACGCTTCACCGTTTCGCCGCACGCCGTTTTTTGTCTGCGCCACACTGAGCCTCGCGCTCTGGCTTGTGCAGGGGCCACGCGCTTTCGCCCAAGGCGCATTCTCGCTGACCAGCGCCAGCTTCCGGGCCGGGGGCACAGTCAATACTCCGCAAGTTTTCGATCAGGGCGACTGCAAGGGCGGTAACCGCTCCCCGCAATTGACGTGGCATGACGCGCCGGCCGGAACGCGCGGTTTTGCCATCACCATGTTCGATCCCGATGCCCCGGGCCGCGGCTGGTGGCATTGGGCCGTCGCAGGCATCCCGGCGACTGTCGCGAGCCTGCCGGAGAACGCGAGCGCTTCCGGCTTCCTCAGGAAACTCGGCGCGGTGGAATCCCGCAACGACTTCGACACGGACGGCTATGGCGGCCCCTGCCCGCCGCCCGGTAAACCGCACCGCTACGTGATTACGGTGTATGCATTGAACACCGCGGACCTGCGCCTCGCGCAAGGACGACCCGCGCTGATGTTCGATCACGAGATCGGCACGGCGGCGCTCGGCAGCGCGAGGATGGTGGTGAATTACGGTCGATAGTGCGGCGCACGTCAAAGGCTCCTGTCGGCAGGTAGGCCGATTGGCGTATGGCTTGCATGCGCATCCGACGTACCGTGTGCGTTCTGTGATCCGCGCGGGTTTATATGCTTTCAGGCTGCACACGTTAGGGCCACCAGCACCGCATCGGGCCGCCAACGCATCGGCATCGTGCGTCGTTCAATTACCTCTTCTTTGCGGGAGCGTCTTATGTCGAAGATCGTCATCGTTTATCACAGCGGCTACGGCCACACGAAGAAAGTCGCCGAGTCCGTGCTCGCCGGCATGCAGGAGGCGGGCGCAGAGGCGAAGCTCCTACCGGTCGGCGACATCGACGAAGCTGCGTGGGCCGAACTCGCCGCCGCAGACGCGATCATCTTCGGCGCGCCGACCTACATGGGCGGACCGTCCGCTGACTTCAAGAAGTTCGCCGACGCGAGCTCAAAGCCGTGGTTCGGTCAAACCTGGAAGGACAAGATCGCGGCCGGCTTCACCAACTCGGCGACGATGAACGGCGACAAGTTCCTGACCATCCAGTACTTCGTCACGCTCGCGATGCAGCACGGCATGATCTGGGTGGGCACCGGTTTGATGCCGTCCAATACCAAGGCCGCGACGCGCAACGACCTGAATTACGTCGGCGGTTCGACCGGCGTGCTTACGCAATCTCCGGCGGATGCGTCGCCGGAAGAGGCGCCGCCTGCAGGCGATCTGGAAACGGCGCGCCTGTTCGGCGCACGCGTCGCCCAAGTGACAGCCCGCTGGATATCCGCCGCAGGCTAATACTTCGCGTTGGCCGGTTCGTCGCGCGGTGCCTGCTTGCTACGCCGCGCCTGCGTCATGCCGCTGTCACCTTGAGCGAGCATCGTCGTTTTTCTGCCGTTTTCGCACCCATTTCCAGCGCTTTCGCACGCGCGCGGCGATGAGGTTTTAAAATGGCGTTTTCGCGCGGCCTAGCGCGCCGTTTTCAAAGAAGCCAGTGAGATCGAGATGAGCACGAAAGTTTTTGTCGACGGACAGGAAGGCACGACCGGCCTGAAGATTTTTGAATACCTGTCGCAGCGCGCCGACGTGGAGATTCTGCGCATCGACGAAGCGAAGCGCAAAGATATCGAGGAGCGTCGTCGTCTCATCAACGCGTCGGACGTGACGTTCTTGTGCCTGCCCGATGTTGCGTCCCGCGAATCGGCCTCACTCGTTGAGAACGAGCGCACGGTTCTGATCGATGCCAGCACCGCGTTCCGCACGTCAGCAGACTGGGCTTACGGACTGCCGGAACTTGCCCGTTCGCAGCGCGAGCGCCTGCGCACAGCCAAGCGTATCGCCGTTCCCGGCTGTCACGCGTCGGCTTTTGTGCTGGCCATGCGCCCGCTCGTGGAAGCGGGCGTGGTCGCGCCTGACTTCGACGCGCACGCTTATTCGATCACCGGCTATAGCGGCGGCGGCAAAAAAATGATCGCCGACTACGAAGCCGGCGGTAATGCGAAGCTCAAGAGCCCGCGTCCTTACGCGCTGGGTCTCACGCACAAGCATCTGCCGGAAATGGCGGCGCACACCGGGCTGACGTCGGCGCCGATCTTTACGCCGATCGTCGGCGACTTTTACAAGGGTCTCGCTGTCACCACCTACTTCTCGCCGCGCCAGTTGGCGAGGAAGACCACGCCGCAACAGGTGCAGGCACATCTCGCCGAGTACTACGCCGGTGAAGCGTTCGTGCGCGTCGCGCCGTTCGACGCCGAAGCGAATCTCGACAGCGGTTTCTTCGACGTTCAGGCGAACAACGACACGAACCGCGTCGATCTGTTCGTGTTTGGCACGGCGGAGCGCTTCGTGACCGTGGCTCGCCTCGACAACCTGGGCAAGGGCGCTTCGGGCGCGGCGATTCAATGCATGAATCTGGCAATCGGCGCGGATGAGGAAAGCGGTTTGAAACGCTAACAAGGTTAAATAGCGGCATCGATTTTCCGTTTGTCAGCTTTGCGAAAGCCGGTCTCAAGAGACCGGCTTTTTTGTTTTAAAAACCCCTCCGCTGAAACATTTATTTACAGTTATTCGAACCGGGCTCCCGTTATTTGAATCCGCGGAATCACGAGTTGAATTTTTCGGGTAACTCTTCCCCGCCCGTCATTCGATCAGCATAGTTTTCCGCATAGGGAAACTCCGGATTTTTTGTCGAACGATCGTTCGCAGATCATAGAGCCATTTTGCTCTCAGGCTTACCTGGTAAGGGTGTGCCGCCGAGCAACGAAGCGTGCTTTCGCGTCCAACTCACGTTTTTGTTTAAAAGCGCCGCTTGCGCCCACTCACTGCGTGCATAGCCAAAATGCCGTTGTTTGAATCGGCTTTTTTAGACGGCTCATTCAATTGACAGGCGTTAATCGCGCAGCGAAATTAGCTCGCACAAATACATGAAGGGAGACAACCGTATGGCGGACGCCATTATTCGAGGCCTGGCAATGGCTATTGCCACGACGCCTTTACTAATAGCTTGCGGCGGCGGCAAAGCCGATAATCCCGGCCCGATCAACTCGCCGCAATGTTCAGGTTCCAGTTGCGGCGTGCAGGGCCCGCCTGCTTCGAACGGCACTGCGGCCGCCCTCTGTCCCGCCACCGCCGACATCGTCAAAAGCACGTTCCTCGGCGGGGCTGGCAGCGGCGAGGTGGTGCAGATCAACATCGACGCCACTGCGATGACCTACACGCTCAAGTGGCTCGAGTCGCCGATTCCGCTGCGCACCGGCACGGTCACACCCACGCGAGCCGGCACCCAGATCACCGGCGCGGTGATTCACCCGCCCACCGGCACGCTGCCGACCGCCGAGCAAACGCGCTGCGCGTTCATTCTCGGCGCGGGCACCGGCACCGCGGCCGGCGACGGCCAGCCCTACACCACGCCCGGCTTTGCTAACAACCCGAATCCGCCGATGATCTTCGTCGGCCAAGGCGTGGCGGGCGGCGGCATTCCGGGCGCGACGGTCCAGTTCGACGGATTGTCGATTCCGCTCATCGGCTCGGGGATCGGCGCGGTGCCGAACCGGCATTTCGACTTTTACCCGTTCCTCGGCTTCGCGAGCACGACCACCGACATCACGAAACTGCCGGGCACCTACAACGGCTTGCTGTATCACCTGGCACCGTCGGGCAATTACTCGACGGTCGCGACCAACACCGTCGAAACGTTCGACGCAAGCGGCACCTGCACGAGCAGCAACACGGCCAATCCGAATTACTCACCCAACGCCGGCGGCTGCCTGACCACCGGCAACCCGTTGACGCTCAACAGCAACGGCTACTTCGACAGCCAGCAGGCGCCGCAGATCGTGCAGCAGTTTCAACTGCCGCTAGTCGGCGCGACCGGCAAGTCGGGGACCGCGCACATGATTCTCGGCCAGGTGAACGGCGCGACCGTGCCGCTCGTCGTGCGCACCGGCTTCATCAACTTGGGGACGGCGCCGCTTCATCTTGACGCCAAGGTCGACGACGAGTCCGGTATCGCGATGCTCGCCGCGGCGACGCCGCTCGCATCCGGCGGCTTCAACGGCGGCTACGTCGGCGCCGATTCGAACTTCAAGTACACGGCGACGCTGGTCCAGGGCGCGGTCGGCACGTTCATCAACCCGAGCACTTCGGCGGGCGAAAGCGGCTTCGGCCTCGGCTACGGATTGCCAAGCCCCGGACTCGTCGGCGTGCAGGACGCCAAAGGCAAGACCGGCTTCGCGATCGCCTCGGGCGGTTTATACGCGATCGAGATCCAGGGCGCGGAGAACGACGGCATCGCATCGACGTCGGCGAACGCGGACACGCCCAGCACGCCGTACTTCGGCATAGGAGCGCAAATCAGCAAGTAGCAGGGAAGCAAACCCAGTTGGCAGGACGAGACATAAAAGAGCAAGCGGTGGCTGGACTGGGAGCCGGCCACCTACAACGAAAAAATTCCGGAGGCGGTATGAAATGGAGATTCCTGTCGGTGCTCGCACTTGCGGCACCGTTACTGGCGGCATGCGGCGGTGGTGGCGGCGGCGACGGACCAATGACGGAAGTTCGACTGTGCCCCGCGTCGCTCGACTACAGCACGGTGTACACGGGCGGCGGCGGTGATGGCGAACTGGTCAAACTGCAACTCGACACCGCAAAGATGACGTGGCAGGTGACCTACGTCGAATCTCCGATTCCCGCGACCACCGGCACCGTCGTCCCAACGCGTGCGGGTCAGGTCGCTAGCGGCACACTGACCCAGGAAACGCTGCTGCCGACCAACAAGCTGAACCAGTGCGCGTTCCGCCTGAACGGTGCGAGCCTCGATCCGAACCGGCCGGCACGGATCTTCGTCGGCGAGGGCGTTGCGGGCGGCACGATTCCAGGTGCAGAAATTTCATTCGGTGGCATTCTCGGCGTCGGCGCCGTGCCGGACACAAAGTTCCCTTACTACCCGTTCATCGGGTTTTCGTCGATCGAAACCGACATCACGAAGGTGGCCGGCTCCTACAACCAGCTTGGCTACCACCAGGTGCCGTCGCAGAATTTTGCGCCCGTCGCCGTGGATACGAAAATCACGATCAACGCCGACGGTACGTGGACCGAGTGCGACAACTCCGGCGTCAACGCGGGCAAATGCCAGCAGCCTGGCAGTAACTTCGCGCCGGCGGCCGACGGCAGCGGCGCATTCCAGACCAATAACTTTCAGGGACAGGCGAAGCCCACGCTCGCCACCACGCCGAAAGCTCGCGGCTACATGATCGTCGGCAGGCTGCGCAACCAGCTGGTGCCGATTCTCGTGCGCACCGGCGCGGCGAACTCGTCGGTCACGGTGCCGCAAAACGGCGCGCTTGGACCGTACGCGGACGACGAATCAGGCATCTCGATTCTCTCGCCGCAGAGTCCGATAGCGGTCAACTCGCAGAACGGCGAGTACATCGGCGTAGATAGCCAGTTCGACTATCGCACGACCGCACTGGCAGGCACTCAGGCGACGCTGCTCGATCCGTTCAACGCGTCGCAGGCCTCGCTTGCTACCGCGCTGAATCTCGACTTCACGCAAACAGTCCCGGGCGTAGTCACGACGACGCATGTCGGCGCATCCACGGGCAATACGGCGACCGGAAAGATGATTTTCACAGGCGGCGTATTCGGCTACCTGGATCTGACCAACGCGGCCTCGCCGTACTTCACGATCGGCGCCTTCGTTCAGTAACGGGCACGCCCGCGCCGTCATTACGCAATGGCCTTTGCGCCGAGGTCGCCGCCCGCTCCTGCAGCGCGGCGGCCCGGTTAGCGACGATCATGCGCGCCGGCCTTGCGGCCTGCGCCATCGCTCGACGCGCGCCTCGCGCCTGACGAGCGCCCTAGAGGAGCAACAACATGAAAAAAATCTATCTCGCGATGCTGGTCGCGTGCCTGTCCGCCAGTGCGCACGCACAACATGCGGGCGACAACGTTGCCGCGCTCGGCTGGTTTCACGTCATGCCGCAGGATTCGAGCACGCCGCTGACCACCCATGTCGCGCCCACGCCGATCAACACGCCGCTACGGTTGCCAAGTTCGTTCACCTCAGAAGGCACGAGTCTGTCGACGAACAACGCCGACACCGTCGGCCTTGTGTTCAGCCATTACCTGACCGATCACATTGCCGTGACGACGGTGGCGGGCGTGCCACCGGTGTTCAAGATCTACGGGCACGGCACGATCAAGCCGCCGGGACCGGCCGGCGCGCTCGGCCAGCAGGACATCGGCGATCCGCAGGTGAATCCGATCGTAAAGAGCGTGCGCCAGTGGAGCCCTGCGCTGCTCTTCCAGTACTACTTCAATGCGCCGACGGCTAAATTCAGGCCGTTTGTGGGCGTCGGCGTGTCGTACAACTGGTTCTCGGACATTCAGTTGAGCCCGAACTTCGTGCAATCGACGCAGGAAAACCTTGGCGCCATCCTCGCGGCCGGCGCGGGCAAGCCGGGCAAAACGCAGGTGTCGGCGAAGGCTTCGTCCTCGTGGGCGCCGGTTTTCAACGCGGGCCTCGCGTACAACATCACGGAACATTGGGGCCTGGTGGCCTCAGTGACCTACATTCCGCTGAAAACGACGTCGTCGGTCATTATCAAAGCCGCGGACGGCACGGAACTGGGCGTCTCGAAAGCCGAGCTTAAAGCTGACCCGATCATCTCGTTCCTCGCGGTCTCGTATAAGTTCTGAAAGAACCGACGCGCGACCGAGCCGGCACACCGCGTGCGGAGAGCCGGCTTTTTTGCTTGTAGGGACAGAAGGAATTCGAGGCAAAAAAAAGCCCGCCTAAGTTGGCGGGCTGAATCCATATCAGAGGAGACATGGAGGAGACAAGACAAACTATAGCAAAAGGTTTGGTGCGACGCAACATCAAAATCAGGGTTGTCCCCTCTTGTTGCAGTTTCGCCACATGTGCTTAGGCAGGCCGGAACACGCCGCCGTCAGTGCCGCACTAACGCCATCATCGCGCCAAAGCCGACGAAAACGCCGCCCGTCAGGCGATTGAACAGTCGCGCGACATTGCGGCTCTTCAGACGACTGCCGATGCGCGTGCCGAATCCGGCGTAGACGAAATACCAGCTCACCTCGAGAACGGCGAACGTCGCCACCAGAATGCCGAACTGCGGCAGCTTGGGCAGCGAGGCGTCGATGAATTGCGGCAGCAGCGCCGCGGCGAACAGAATCGCCTTCGGATTGCTGCCCGACACCAGAAAACCGTTGCGAAACAGCGCGAAAGGCGAGCGAACCGGTTTCGCGGCCCGGTCGTCGGCATTGGTCGCAGCCTCGGTCGCCGCGGATTCGTCAGCGGGCGCGCGCCACGCCTTGATACCCAGGTACACCAGATACGCCGCGCCGATGAAACGCAGCGCATTGAAGAGAGCCGGCCACGCTTCCAGAAACACGCCGAGCCCCGCCGCCGACACCGCCAGCATCAGCACCAGCGCGGACAGACATCCGGCCATCGTGGCGCCTGTACGGCGCAGGCCGTGCCGGGCGCCGTGCGTCATGACGAGCAACATGTTCGGGCCCGGAATGGCGCACACGACAAAGACAGTGGCGGCAAACAGCCACCAGGTATGCAAACTCATGACATCACCGCAAAAGGTTGGGCAACTAGTGAACGTGAAGCGGCACCGCCCGTGCGGGCCGCGTTGATCAACGGCCGGCGCGGCGGGCCGCCACTTGGCCCAGCACCGCGAAATCTTTCTCGCCGTCGCCATGCGCGACTGCCTCCAGCAGGCTGTCCCGAACGACGCTCGCGATTGGCAGCGGCGTCGTGACTGCGTCGGCTGCGGCAAGCGCCAACCGCAGGTCTTTCAGCCCCAAGCGCGCCTTGAAGAGCGCCGGCTCGTAGCTCTGCTCCGCGATCATCTTGCCGTAGCCTGCGTAGACCGGGCCGGGGAAAATCCCGCTCGTGATCACGTCGAGGAAATCCTGAATCGCGAGGCCATGCCCCGACACCAGCGCGGCCGCTTCGCCCAGCGTCTCGACCGCCGCGCCAAGCATGAAGTTGGCGGCAAGCTTGATGACGTTCGCCTGTTGCGGCAGCGAACCGATGCGCCAAGTTTTCTGCCCGATCGCGTCGAAAACGGGCTGCACGCGATCGATCGACTCCGCAGGCCCGCCGGCCACGATCGTCAGTTTGCCGGCGGTGGCCACGTCCGGCCTGCCGAGCACCGGTGCTGCGACGTAGTTGACACCGCGCGACGCATGCGCCGTCGCGAGTTCTTCGGCGAGCGCAACTGAGATCGTCGCCATGTTCACGTGAATCAGGCCGCGCGGCGCATGCTCCAGCAGCGATGCCGTTACGACCTCGCGCAACGCGGCGTCGTCGGCGAGCATTGAAAGCACGGCGTCGCCGGCGAACGCTTCGGCGGGCGTCGCGACGAGTCGCGCGCCTGCGTCTACGAGAGGCTGCGCGCGTTCCGGCGAGCGGTTCCATACACGTACCTGATGCCCTGCTTTCAGGATGTTTGCAACCATCGCGGCGCCCATCTCGCCGAGACCGATAAAACCGATGTCCATCTGAGGCTCCGTCTTCTAAAGAACTGGAAGTAAAGCACACCCGTGGGACATATGCAGGAAAACGACGCAACCGCGGCGCGCAACCTGGCATGTCACTGCGGCACGCAACGGCGCACGGTGCGATACTTCTGCGATGGTCACCGTGACTTTCCGCTTCTATGAGGAGTTGAACGATTTTCTCGCCCGGCCGCTGCGCCGGCGAGCGTTCGCCTACGCATGCGCGCGCGACGCCACGACGAAACACGCAATCGAAGCGCTCGGCGTACCGCACACCGAAGTCGAACTGATCCTCGTGAACGGCGAGTCGGTGGGATTCAATCATCCTCTCGCCGAGGGTGATCGCATCGCCGTCTATCCGAAGTTCGAAGCGCTCGACATCCGCCCGCTGCTGCGAGTGCGCGAACGGCCGCTGCGCGTAGTGCGCTTCATCGCTGACGCGCATCTGGGCGGCCTTGCGCCGCTGCTGCGCCTGGCGGGATTCGATACGCTCTACGACAACCACTATCCCGACGCGGATATCGAAGCACTCGCCGCCGCCGAGAACCGCATCGTCCTCACCCGCGACCGCGAGCTATTGAAACGCCGCTCGATTACGCATGGCTGCTACGTCCGCACGCTCCGCCCGCGCGAGCAGTTGCGCGAAGTGTTCGAACGGCTGGATCTGGCGGGCAGCGCGCAGCCGTTCCGTCTATGTCTGATGTGCAACGCACCGCTGCGGCGCATTCCACGCGACGAAGTCGGCGATCGCGCGCCCGACGGCGTGCTGCAGCGGCATAACCAGTTTGTCACTTGCGACGTGTGCCGCCGCGTATTCTGGGAAGGCACGCACTGGCAAAGAATGCGCGCGTTGATGGACAGCGTGGCCGCAGCACCGGTCGACGCCGATGCCGACGCCGATGCTCGCGATGCAGATGCGTCGGCCGCCTCGCCTTGACGTGCAACGCCGTTCGCTCGCGTGACGCAACGCGCGATGCGTACAATGCGGGATTACTTATCTGGCAGAGGCCTGACGTATGGCGATGAAAAAGACCGACCTTGAAAAGAACAAGGCACTCAAGCTGAACAATGCCATGAAGCAGTCCACCGCCGAACGCTTCGGCAAGGCTTCGGCTGCGGAGCCGAAACTGGATCGCCGCGAGCAGCGCAAACTGGATCAGGCGCAAGGTCTCGTCGCGTTCGCATGCAAGCTGAACGGCGACCTGGTTGCCGAGCTGAAAGAGCGCGCCGCCACGCATCCCGAAGGGATGACCGGACTACTGAATGAAGTGATCAAACGCGGCCTCGCGGGCTAAACACCGCTAACGCGAAAGCGCGGCGCGGTATGCGAGCGCGCTCAGCGAAGATCGCTGTGAAGCGTTGAGACCTGTGACAAACGCGACCTGAATACAAAAAGGCCAGAGCAGAAGCTCTGGCCATTTTGCTTGCGACGCCTGCATCGAATCCGCATGACAAGCGCCGATCGTGCGGCGCGTGCAGCGGGCGAAGCGGCTCGCCTGACGAAGGGCGCCAGCTTAGTTCTGCGTGCCCTTGTCGTTCGTGCCGGCAGCCGACGCTGCTGCAGCAACCGGAGCGCGCTTGCCGTGCGTCTTCAGCTTCTTCACGTGATGCTTCTTCGGTGCGCTAGCTGCAGCGGCCGGAGCGGCTGCGTCCGATGCTTGTGCGAAAGCTTGAACCGAAACCAGCGCGATCGATGCTGCTGCGAGCGAGACGATAACTTTTTTCATGTGTTGTTCCCCAAACCTCAACGACTGAGTCAGTGTGAATGAAATAACTGCGCGGTGAAGCAGGGAGCGCTGCAGGCGCCTTACCGCTTCCCGCGGGAGAGTATTACCTGGCGTAGGCGGTTTGTCATGCGCAAAACGGGATATGTATTTTCCGGGAGACAGCTGGCTTTCGAGCCGCTTTCGCTCATAAACAGCCGATATCAGGGATATCCCTTAGGTCTTTCTACACCAGGTTGCGCAGCAGGCTAGCGGTCTCGAGCAGCGTCGGCAGAACGCGGTGCAGCGCCGCGTTCGCCGACTCCTGACCGATCGGCATGCTCACGCTAATTGCCGCGACGACCGTGCCGTGCCGGTCGCGCAGCGGGACTGCAACGCCGCGGACACCGAGTTCCAGTTGCTGGTCAGTAACCACGTAACCGTTGCGCCGAATCTCACCGAGCACTTCGCGCAGCCGTTCGATGGTGGAGTATGTGTGCGGCGTGAACACCTTGATCGGATACGACCCGAGCCATTGTTCGATGTTCTCCGGCGCCTGGAACGCCAGCAACACCAACCCCGCGGACGATAACGGCGCCGGCGCGCGCGAGCCGAGAACGAAGCCGACTGCCATCGCCCGGTTCACACCGTTACGGGCGACGTAGACAACGTCGTGTTCGTCGAGAATCGCGACGAGCGCGGTTTCCTGGAGCGTCGCCGTAATCCGTTGAAGGAACGGCTGCACCGTGCGCGGCAAGCGCGCAGAGTCGAGATAGGACTGCCCTAGCCGCAACACGCGTGGCGCGAGCCAGAAGAGCTTGCCATCGGTGTCGACGTAGCCGAGTTCGCGCAGTGTCAGCAAATAGCGGCGCGCCGCCGTGCGCGACAAACCGGCGCGTCCGGCTACCGCCGTCGGCGTCATGCGCGCGTGCTCTTCGTCGAATGCCTCGATGATCGCGAGCGCCTTCGCGGCACCGGCGATCCAGTCTTTGTCGTCCATCGGGTTGCCTGGGATTCGGGCTGCGAGCGAAAGCTCTGCCGGCGGGTCGTTGCTGTCTACGCCGCTGGCGCCTTTCGTCGCGTGATTGTGCCCGAAGCCGCCTCACTCTTGCGCGATTGGCGCGCGCGGGGCGTTGGATCAGTCGATGGTGAGTCTTGCGGTTGCATGAATCCGCGCTTCAACGAGCACCGGAGCGTGGGATGAACGCGGTGGAAAAAGCAGCACGGCTGGGCGTGCCGTCAAGCGGCGCGCGGATGCGCGTACAGGTGCCTTGCATCGCCGGTGGGCGGGAATACGCACCAGCAGCCGTCGTCGTGACGAAAGAAGAACAGAGCGCGCGAGCCTGATTCCGCCGATGTCTCCACGCGCACGTAGCGCCGGCCGCCATCGCGGGTACGACTGAATTCGGTGACGTGCACAGCCGCAGACGGAGCGGGCGCCAGCCATTTCTCGACGAGAAAACGCAACGACTGTTCGCTTGAGGCTCTCATGATCCGCTCCGGGCCGGCTTACTCTCGCGGACCTCGCGGGTCGTATCGGCACTTTCAGTGCTTTCGTCGCGTTCGTGACTCTCTTCCAGCCCCGCATCGCGCTCGGCCGATGCGATCGCGATTTCCCGGTTGGTAGCCGCCGCCCGCAACGTGCTGCAATGGGCAGCATGCCTGATATCCGATAGAAGACGGACCAACTGTCGTGCTGTTCTGCGTTTCATCCGACACCCCCCGCACTGCACCAAGAACCTCAGAAACCACTTTAACTCTATGCCCGGATCGGGCATTTACCAACCTGTTTTGGCTAAATAGCAACGGTCGCGCTGCAGAAAGAGAGACGCAAACTTCGTTCCGCCTGCCTTACTCTGCGCGCGACGGTGCGTGCGATCTGTACGCTCGCGAGCCCCCGGTTGCAATAGAGGCCACGCCTTGCGCACGCCTGATGCGACCGGGCGCTTCACTACTTATCCACAGCGGCCTTTGCATAACGTCGGGATAGCGCATGGAACAGCCTGTGCGCGAAATCTTGATAAAACGGAGAAGGCGTCGCCGGCGTGAAAAGTTATCCCGGCCTTGTAGATTTTCTACAGAGAAGAGCCCCACAGTTATCGCGACCGCATTACTTTGATCTAACGGAAGAAACCGCGGTTATCCACAGACAGGACTAACCCTTGTTAACTACTACTACATATGTATACGTCTCAAGTAAAAGACCTAGGAGAACTGCGGCTGCGCGCTGGTTTTGCGAGCTGCAGCCGCATCGAGCGACGACAGCCCGACGACTTATCCGGCCTGACTCAGCGTACTAAGGCCGCGTCGCTCGCCGGTTGCACGGAAGCGGCTTTGCCGATCGGGTCGGCGATGTCGGGCGAAGGCGAAGGGGTAGGCGCCGCTGCCTCGACCGGCACCGGCAGCAGATGTGTCTCGATACGGTCGCTGACGACAGGCTCAGTGCGCACCACGGTCTGCAGATAGTGGCCGACGAGACCAAAGAATCGGTCGTAGAACTTGCCCGAGGGAATCGTCTCGCTAGAGATCTTCACCATCGCGTCACTGTTCGAGCGGATTGGCAGTGACAGCGAACCGAGCACACTCAATCCGACACTTGCCGACGTGTCGCTCTTTTTCAAAGCGAAGCCGTTCTGCACCGCGTTCACATAGACGATGCTGCTACTGCTCGCCTCTTCGCCCGGCGTGCACACCACGTGAAATTCGACCACCACGTGGGTGTCGCCGGTAGGCTGGAAGTTCTTCGTGCCGTCGACGGTATCGTTGCGGGTCATCGTCGTCAGATAGCCCTGGCTCAACAAGGCTCGACGCGCAGCTTCACACGTGTCCGTGACGCTTGAGTTGAAATTGCGCGCATAGGGGCTCGCGCCGGTTTCGAATAGCTCTTGCTGGAATTTGGGCGTGGGCGCGCTGCTGCAGGCGGCGAGGATCAGCAGGCCGCACAGCGAGGCCGCAGTGGTCTTTAGAAGCGAGGTGGACATGGTCAATCAGAAACGCTGCGTGAATGCGAAAGAAATCGCACAGGAAACGCATTGTAGAGCGGTTGTCGCCGGTGCGTAAAAAGCGTGCAGCGAATCGGCCGACGTGCGAGTTGCGCCGTCTTTCACCGTGCATCCAGCGATGCTGACAACCGTCGCCCCGCGCAATCAGGCTGCGACGAAGAAGAGTGGACGTTCAGTTGGACGTCGTGGGAAGTGCCGCCGACGTTACCGCCCTGCTTGGGCCCGCGCCGCCAGCACTGGACGCTGGAACAGTGAACGCATCGGACCAGTTGCCGGATGCCGGGCAACCGTCGGACGTGCGAGCGTCGCAGGAGACCGTTCGGCCGTCCGGATTTTTGGCTGCGTCTTGAGGTGTCGCGACGCCGGCAAAATCGCCCGCACGCATGCTGACTTTTTGCGCGTAAGCTTGCGAGCCGCCGTAACTCTTGAGCGCGGCGTTCATATCGCCGTTAGCCGAGCGCATGTAGCCGTACAGAATCGCGGAGCCGGCTTCGATATTGGCCGTCGGCTCGGTGAGATCCTTCACGTTTCTCAGAAGCCCGCGATGAGCGCTCGGCACGACCTGCATCAGCCCGGTCGCGCCGTTGGCGCCCTTGGCCTTTTCCTTGAAGCGCGACTCGATCGAGATAATCGCCAGCAGCAGTGCCGGCGGTAACGAGTATTTCGATGCGGCGGATTGCACGGCGTCGGATATCTTTGCCGCCTTCTCCTTGGCGAGACCGAATTTCTGCGTCAGATAGACGGACATGCGGTCGCCGTTCTCCTGAGCCAGCGCCGGTTGGGCGAGGCCGAGCGAAAGCAGTATCAGGCAAAGTAACCGACTCATGGCATAGGTCTGAGGAAAAAGTGTGCGCATTATAACCCTGCCTTAAAAATAGGCATCGGTCGGCTAAATGCGGGCTCTTACGCGTAGACGCTGCCCGAGAGAGCCTGTGTCCCGTGGCTGTATGTGTCGGCGGTCCGATTGCACGCTGCGTGTCCAAACGCAAAAAGTGATCCGTTAGTTGCGATTGATGACGTCTGTGTGCTCCTCGTCGCACACGTTGGAACGTGAAACAGCCTCGCTTCCGCGGATTTGAGACAATGACGGTCGCCGGCGATCTTCCGTCCGCGACAATCGCAGGTTAATCGAACACGAGATGTCTTCAGCATGAGCAAGACCGCATTTATTCCCAGCGTCCCCGCAGCATCGGAGGACGATTTCGAAATATCCGCGAAGTCCAAGCTCGCGGGCTACCGGCGTTTCTACGGCGTATTGAAAGTCGTTCGAACGACCGACGGCCGTGTGCTGTTCCCGTTCGATGGCGCACCGGAGCTCGGCCCGTATCCGACGAAGCTGGAGGCGGTCGCGGCCGCGCAGGTCTACGGCGAACACATCGCGTTGTCCGACCTCGCCCGGCCGGAGTTGTGAGCCCAAACGGGCGCTGACGAGCCTCGCGGGTCGCCATCAAGGGCAGAGGCTGTGCAAACAAAAAAGCGCCGGCTATATAGCCGGCGCTTTTGTCTGGTGCGCTACCTCAATCTACAACCACAAAGCTCCGCCAACCCCTCTTACTCCACCGTCACCGACTTCGCGAGATTCCGCGGCTTATCCACGTCGGTGCCTCGCGCGCAAGCCGTGTGATACGCCAGCAACTGCAGCGGCACCACGTGCAGAATCGGCGACAACAGACCGTAGTGCTCCGGCATCCGGATTACGTGGATGCCCTCGTCGTTGACGATCTTCGTATCCGCGTCGGCGAAAACATAGAGTTGGCCGCCACGTGCGCGCACTTCCTGGATATTCGACTTGAGCTTTTCGAGCAACGCGTCGTTTGGTGCGACAGTCACGACCGGCATTGCCTCGGTGACGAGGGCAAGCGGTCCGTGCTTCAGTTCGCCAGCCGGATAAGCCTCGGCGTGAATGTAGGAAATTTCCTTCAGCTTCAATGCACCTTCGAGCGCGATCGGATAATGCATGCCGCGGCCGAGGAATAGCGCATGTTCCTTGCGCGAAAACTCTTCCGACCACGCGATGATCTGCGGCTCGAGCGCCAGCACGCTGTTCAGCGCGGCGGGCAAATGGCGAAGCTGTCGCAAGTATTCGGTTTCCTGCTCCGGGCTCACGCGCCCGCGCTGCTTCGCGAGCGTGACGGCCAGCACGAACAGCGCAACCAGTTGCGTCGTAAACGCCTTGGTCGACGCAACGCCGATCTCGCGCCCCGCATGCGTGAGAAACGCCAATTCGGTTTGGCGCACCATCGCGCTGGTGCCGACGTTGCACACGGCGAGCGTATGCCGATGACCAAGCGCCTGCGCATGCTTGAGCGCTGCAAGCGTGTCAGCGGTTTCGCCGGACTGCGATATCACGACCACGAGCGACCTGGGATTAGGCACCGACTCGCGGTAGCGATACTCGCTGGCTATTTCCACCTGCGTCGGGATCTTGGCGATCGACTCGAGCCAGTATTTCGCGGTGAGCCCCGAGTAGTAGCTCGTGCCGCACGCGAGGATCAGCAGATTGTCGATATCCGCGAACACGTTCCCGGCACTTTCGCCGAACAGCGAGGCTTCGAACGAATCCGATTGCGGGATCGTGTCGGAGATCGCGCGCGGCTGCTCGAAGATTTCCTTCTGCATGAAGTGACGGTACGGGCCAAGTTCCACCGCGCCGCCGTATGCCGCGACCTGACGCACCTCGCGGCGCACTTCGTTGCCCTCGCGGTCGGCAATACGCACGCCCTCGAGCGTCAATTCGCAGACATCGCCTTCTTCCAGAAAAATGAAGCGCTCCGTGCTGCCCGCGAGCGCAAGCGCGTCGGACGCAAGGAAGTTCTCGCCGTCGCCGAGTCCCACCACGAGCGGCGAGCCCTGCCGCGCGCCCACCACGGTGTGCGGCTGGTCTTTATGCAGCACCGCGATCGCGTAGGCGCCGTGCAGTTGCGCGACCGCCTCGCGCACAGCCGCAAACAGATCGCCCCGATAAAGGCTGTGAATCAGATGCGCGATAACCTCTGTGTCGGTCTGCGAGACGAACGTGTAACCCTTGTCACGCAACGTTTCGCGCAGCGATTCGTAGTTTTCGATGATGCCGTTGTGTACCAACGCGAGCGCATCTTTCGAAAAGATGGGGTGAGCGTTGTCGGTGACCGGCGCGCCATGCGTAGCCCAGCGCGTATGGGCAATACCGGTGATGCCGCCCAAGTGGCTGTCGCGTACCTGATCGTCGAGATCGGCGACGCGCGCCACGCTGCGAGCGCGCGCAGGGCCGCCTTCACCCAGCACGGCAACGCCGCAAGAGTCGTAGCCGCGATATTCGAGGCGCCGCAGTCCTTCGATCAGGACGGGGACGATATTACGTTGCGCTGCCGCGCCAACAATGCCGCACATGGTCTGTTCCTCGTTCAGTGCTGGAAGCTTGCAGGGCGCACGTCGCCCCGTGGCCGTTCCATCAACTCTTCTTTTTAGTCGGGCGTACGTAGCCCGTCTTGCTGGTTTGCGTCTTGTCGTTCAGGACCAGCGAGTCTGCCTCGACGTCCTTCCAGACCGTGGTGCCCGCCGCGATCGTCGCGCCCCGCTTCACACGCACCGGCGCAACCAGTTGCGTGTCTGAACCGACGAAAACGTCGTCTTCGATGACCGTGCGGGATTTGTTCGCGCCGTCGTAATTGCACGTGATGGTGCCCGCGCCGATGTTCACTCGCGCGCCGATATCCGAGTCGCCGATATACGTGAGGTGATTGGCTTTCGAGCCACGGCCGAGCACTGCGTTTTTCACCTCGACGAAATTGCCGACATGCGATTCGTCGTGCAACGACGCACCCGGGCGCAACCGCGCATAAGGCCCGAGCACGACATTCGCGCCGACTTCCGCGCCTTCGATATGTGTGAACGCATCGATCCGTGTACCCGCGCCGATGGTCGCATTGCGGATCACGCAGTTCGGCCCGACCGTCACGTTATCAGCCAGCGTTACGCGGCCTTCGAATACGCAGTTCACGTCGATCGACACGTCGCGGCCGCACTCCAGCGTGCCGCGCACATCCACGCGCGCCGGATCGGCAAGCGTCACGCCGGACACGAGCAGTGCGTCGGCCACGTTGCGTTGATGAATCCGCTCCAGCTCGGCAAGCTGCTGCTTGCTGTTCACGCCCAAGGTTTCCCATTCGTCCTGAGGCTGCGTGGTGACGACTTCGAGGCCCGCTTCAATTGCCATTTCGACCGCGTCGGTCAGATAGAACTCGCCTTGCGCGTTGTCGTTCTTCAACGCGGCGAGCCAGCCCGCAAGACGCTCGGTGGGCGCAACGATAATGCCCGTGTTGATCTCGGCAATCAGAAGCTGGTCGGCGTTCGCGTCTTTCTGCTCGACGATGCGGGACACCTTGCCCTGCGAATCGCGCACGATGCGGCCGTAGCCGCTCGGGTCGGCAAGCGTCACCGTGAGTACGCCATAGCCATGCTGCCCTGCGCGTTCTACCAGCGCCCGCAGCGTGTTTGCACGCGTGAGCGGCACGTCGCCGTAGAGCACGAGCGTGGGCACGGACGGATCGAGAAGCGGCAAAGCCTGTTGCACCGCGTGGCCCGTTCCGAGTTGCTGTTCCTGCACGGCGAACTGTACGTCGGGCGCGGCAACGGTTTCGCGGACCAGGTCCGCGCCGTGACCGATCACCACGACGAGCCGCGTGGGCTTCAGTGTGCGTGCAGTCTCGATGACATGAGCGAGGAGCGGCCGGCCAGCCAGGGGATGGAGCACCTTGGGAAGCGCGGACCGCATGCGCTTACCGGTGCCTGCCGCCAAAATCACGATGTTCATGGCGTCGGCATATAGACGGAGTTTGGAGCCGTCGATTCTATCATGCACGCACTTGTCAAAATGACCGCGAAAGCGGCCATTTTGCGAGCGAAAGCCCGCACGCAGACGCCATTTTTGCGAGCGTTCGAATCAAAGATCGTCGAACTGGACGATCGAGATAGGCCGCGCGGCGCCAAGCGGCGCGCCGTTATCGGCGTCGGTCGAGCAAGGTTCTTCGTCGAATGCGATGTCGCCTTGCGGATCGGCCTCGCCGGTCGCGCGCAGGCCCGCGAACGGAAACAGCTTGTGATCCATCAAGTGCGACGGCACGACATTCGACAACGCGTTAAACATATTTTCGATGCGCCCAGGAAAGCGCTTTTCCCAATCGCGAATCAGCGCCTTCATCTCCGCACGTTTCAGATTCGGCTGGCTGCCGCACAGATTGCACGGAATGATCGGGAATTCACGCAATTCCGCATACTTTTCCAGATCGGTTTCCTTCACGTAGGCGAGCGGACGGATCACGATGTTCTTGCCATCGTCCGATTGCAGCTTGGGCGGCATGCCCTTCAGCTTGCCGCCGTAGAACATGTTCAGCAGCAACGTTTGCAGAATGTCGTCGCGATGATGGCCGAGCGCGATCTTGGTCGCGCCCAGTTCGCCCGCCACACGATAGAGAATGCCGCGCCGCAGCCGCGAACACAGCGAGCAGGTGGTCTTGCCCTCCGGCACGAGCCGCTTGACGATGCTATACGTGTCCTGATTTTCGATGTGAAACGGTATGTCGAGCTGTTTCAGATACTCGGGCAACACGTGCTCGGGAAAGCCGGGCTGCTTCTGGTCGAGGTTCACCGCAACGATGTCGAAGTTGATCGGCGCGCGCTCGCGCAGCCGCATCAGCACGTCGAGCATCGCATAGCTGTCCTTGCCGCCCGACAGGCAGACCATCACCTTGTCGCCGTCCTCGATCATGTTGAAGTCGCCGATCGCCTCGCCGACCTGGCGCGCAAGCCGCTTGAAGAGCTTGTTGTTCTCGTACGCTTCCTTCTGCTCGCGGCGCGTGAGCGGCGACTTCTGACGGGTCGCGGGCGTGGTGTCGTCAATGATTTCCGGAGCATTCATGGCTCAATCCTCTTTGATGCGGAAAACTTCGACGCCCACCGCGTCGCAGTCGGGATAAACATCCGGCTTTTCTGTCGAAACACGCGCGGCCCGCACTTGCGGATGTTCGAGCATGGCCTTGACGAGGTCGTCGCACAGCGTTTCCTGCAAGTGAATGTGGCCTTGCTCGACGCGGCGCGAAATGGTCGAACGCATGAAGTCGTAGTCGACCACTTCATCCAGTTTGTCCTGCACCGGCGTGGAAAGCGCGAGCGGCACGAACAGTTCGACGTTGATGACGACGCGCTGTTCGCCGCGCTTCTCGAAGTCGTGCACGCCAATGTTGATGTGCACTTCGTAATTGCGCAGAAAGAGCCGGCGGCAGTCGGCGAGCCGGGGATGCGAAAGAGCGGCAAACATGTTCGTTCCAGTCCAAAAGAGCGTGGGGGCACGCAAAGGGCGCTTCAGGCGCCCATTAGAAACCCATTAAAAACCCGTTAGAAACATCACGTCGCGCGGCAGCGGCACGAGGTGCTGCCCGCCGTCGACCACCAGCGTCGTTCCTGTGACGCCGGTTGCGTCTGCGAGATACAGTGCGGCGGCCACAATATCCTCCGGCCGCGACGCACGGCCCAAAGGCGTCACCCGGTGAGCGGCCGCGAAGCTCTCCGCCGTTTGATCGGCGGATTGCATCGTCAGACCAGGCGCGAGTCCGACTACGCGCACTTTCGGCGCCAACGCCTGCGCGAGCGCGATCGTGGCTGTCTGCAACGCTGCCTTCGACAGCGTATACGACAGGTAGTCCGGATTCATGTTGTACAACTTCTGGTCCAGCACATTGATCACGACACTGCGCTGCGTTTCGTCGGCATGCGCGGCTTGCGGCGTCGCGTCGAACAGCATGCGAGCCAGCACGAGCGGCGCGCCGAGGTTGATCGCGGTCAGCTTCAGCAGCAGTTCGTAGCCGACGTTGCGAGGCGTGTCTTCCTCGAAACTCGACGCATTGTTGACGATGCAAACCGGCCGGCCGAGCGCCGCGGTGCAGGCCGGCAACAGGGCCGCGACCTGAGCCTCGTCGCTCAGTTCCGCATGCAAGGCCACCGCGCGGCGGCCCATGCGTGCGATTTCGGCGACCACTTCTTCAGCTTCCCCGCGCGACGCGCCGTAATGGACGGCCACGTCCCAGCCCCGCGCGGCGAAGCCGAGCGCGAGCGAACGTCCGATGCGGCGCGCGGCGCCGGTAATCAGGACGACACGCGGCGTTTCAGGCTCGCGGGCGGCGGCGGTGTCGATAGAAGCGGTCATTTACAATGCGGGAATGAATCCGAAAGCTCACCAACCCGATAGTTTACCTGCTCCCGGCCCGAGCGCGCTCGCGCAGTCCGAAGCGCTCGTCGCGCTCATTCGAGCGGAGCTTGACGAGGCCGGCGGCTGGTTGCCGTTCGATCGCTATATGGAGCGCGCGCTGTACGCGCCCGGACTCGGCTACTACAGCGGCGGCGCCCGCAAGTTCGGCTTGCGCGGCGACGACGGCAGCGACTTCGTCACGGCACCCGAACTATCGCCGCTCTTCGCGACCACGCTGGCGCGTCCCGTCGCCGAAGCGCTGCACGCAAGCGGTACGCGCAACGTGATGGAGTTCGGCGCCGGCACCGGCAAACTCGCGGCCGGTTTGCTGAACGCGCTCGCCGCGCTCGGTGCCGAATTCGACAGCTATTCGATCGTCGATCTGTCAGGAGAATTGCGTGAGCGTCAGCGTGAAACCATCGAAGCCGCCGCGCCTTTACACGCGGGCAAAGTGCGCTGGCTGGACGCACTGCCGGAGCGCTTCGAGGGCGTGGTGATCGGCAATGAAGTGTTGGACGCGATGCCGGTGCGGCTTTTTGCTTCCGTCGACGGCGCCTGGCGCGAACGCGGCGTTGCATGGCGCGACGGGTGGTTCGCATTCGAAGACCGCCCGGTTTCCGCATCCGCCGATATGGCATTGCTGTCCGAAATCGACACGACCGGCGGCGACTACCTTGCCGAAACGCACGACGCTGCACGCGCCTTCACGCGCACTATCTGCACGATGCTCACACGCGGCGCGGCGTTTTTCATCGACTACGGTTTCCCGCGTCAAGAGTACTACCATGCGCAGCGCGCGCAAGGCACGCTGATGTGCCACTACCGGCATCGCGCGCATGGCGATCCATTTATCTATCCTGGCTTGCAGGACATCACCGCGCACGTGGAATTCACGGGTATCGCCGAAGCCGGCGTTGAAACCGGAGCCGACTTGCTGGGCTTCACGTCGCATGCCCGCTTTCTGCTCAACGCGGGCATTACGGATGCATTGTCCGAAATCGATCCCGCCGACACAGCGCGCTTTTTGCCTGCGGCGAACGCGGTGCAGAAGCTGTTGTCGGAGGCCGAGATGGGCGAGCTATTCAAGGTGATCGCGTTCTCACGCGGACTGGAAGACACGCTGCAGGCGTTTTCCAGCGGCGACCGGTCGCACACGCTGTAATGCCGGGGTACGCGCGATGATCCGCTGGCTGTTGACTACCTTCGTTGCCCTCGCGGTGCTGTCGGCTTGCTGGCCGTGGCTTCGAAAGCTCGGCATTGGACGAATGCCCGGCGACGTCAGCGTGCGTCTGTTCGGACGCGAATATCACTTTCCGTTTATGTCGACGTTGTTGCTGTCGATGTTGCTGTCGCTTATCGCGAGGCTCCTGTAAAGCCGCCGCACGGCTGATCGCTACAGCGATAGCTCGGCAAGTTCTTTCACGACACACCGTCGGTGCACTAACCCGCCGTTTCGCTCACTCGAGCGCCGCGGCCACAGCACGCACGCGTTCTTGATGCACGGCGTCCTTGATGCCGGCTGGCGTATCGGCGAGCCTTTTGGCGACGGCGCCTGCATCCACGCCCCGCGCTGCGACGAGCGCAACTCTCAGACGCTCCGCCTGCGGATACTCCCTTGCTTCGAAACCGAGCCGGCCACGCGCGTCGGCCTCGCAAGCCTGCAACGCTTCTGCGAAACGCGAAGGCTTGCGTATCGCGTCGCAGCGCTCAAGCAGCCTCACGAGCGCAGCGGCGCCCATTTCCGTCACGCGATGGATGTTGCCGTGTTCGCGCGCGACCAGAACCGCGAGGTCGCGACATTCGTTCGGAACACGTAAGCGCTCGCACAGAGGCTTGAGCAGATCCACGCTGCGTCCTTCGTGGCCGATATGCCGCGGCAGAATATCTTCGGGCGTGGTGGCTTTGCCGAGGTCATGCGTGAGCGCCGCAAACCGCACGGGCAGCGCATAACCCTGCTGCGCGGCGTGGTCGAGCACCATCATTACGTGCACGCCCGTATCGACCTCCGGGTGATAGTCGGCGCGCTGCGGTACGCCGAACAGCGCGTCGATCTCCGGCAGAATCCGCGCCAATGCGCCGCAATCGCGCAGTACTTCGAACATGCGCGACGGCTTCTTCTCCATCAAACCGCGCGACACCTCCTGCCATACGCGTTCGGCGACGAGCGCGTCCACTTCGCCGTCCGCCACCATCTTTCGCATTAGCGCGAGCGTCTCAGGCGCGACCGTGAAATCGGCGAAACGCGCGGCGAAGCGCGCAATCCGCAAGATGCGCACCGGATCTTCGAGAAACGCATCACTGACGTGACGGAAGAGCTTTGCCTCCAAGTCGCGCTGACCGCCGAACGGGTCGATCACCGGGCCTGTGAGTTCGCCTCCCGGACGCACCTCGCGAGCCATTGCGTTGATCGTCAGGTCGCGGCGCGCCAGGTCTTCTTCGAGCGTCACGTCGGGCGCGTAGAAGAACTGGAAGCCGTGATAGCCCGCCGCGGTTTTTCGCTCTGTACGCGCGAGCGCGTACTCCTCGTGCGTCTGCGGATGCAGGAACACGGGGAAGTCCTTGCCGACCGGACGGTAGCCCTGCGCGACCATCTGCTCGGGCGTTGCGCCGACCACCACGTAATCGCGATCCTGAACCGACACGCCCAGCAATTCGTCGCGAATGGCGCCGCCCACTGCATAGATATTCATCGGCATTCGTCTAGATACGCAACGGCGTGCGTCTCGCTGAACGCGTCGTCGATCCAGGCTTTCACGGCGGGCACGGCCATGACCCGTCGCATATACGCCGACGACGTCTCGGACAACGCCGGTTGCCACGTGTTGAAGCGCATGACCACCGGCGCGTACATTGCGTCAGCGATGGTGAACTCGCCGAACAGGAACGGACCGCCATATGTGTCCAGACAGTCGCGCCAGATCGCCTCGATACGCGCGATGTCGGCCAGCACACCCGGCGTTGCATTCTTGCCGGGGAACGACGCGCGAATGTTCATCCACATATGCGAGCGCAATTCTCCGAAACCAGAATGCATCTCGGCGCTCACGCTGCGGGCATGGGCACGCGCCGCCGGGTCGCGCGGCCACAACGCGTGCTGAGGAAAGCGCTCGGCCAGCGTCTCGGCAATTGCCAGAGAATCCCAGATGGCAAGGCCCGTATCGTCGATCAGACAGGGAATCTTGCCGGGGCCCTTCGGCGCATGAGCCAGCACGGCAGCGTTGGTGCCGGGCTGGTCCAGATGAATCAGGATTTCGTCGAACGCAATCCCAAAATGCTTGAGCAGCAGCCACGGACGCATCGACCACGACGAATAGTTCTTGTCACCAATAAGCAGCTTCATGCGGGTTCGTATGAGGAAGAAATTAAGAAGGTTCAGCGGCCCGCGCTCGCGCGAAACGCGTCGAAACGCGAGCGTGCCGACGCCCCGCTCAGATAGACCGGCGCGATGGTTTCGAGGCTGGCCGGTTCGAGACCAAGCTCGGGTGCGAGCGGCCGGGTCAGCACGTTATCGACTTTCATCGAGTCGAGATTGTCGCGTGTGAGGACAGGTTCACCGGGTGCCATTTCGAAGGTCATTGCCTGCATGCGAGCCAGCATTTCCGGCAAACGGATGATGCTCGCGTGCCTGCCGATCACATCGCCGCAATATTTGACGAGCTCTTCGAGCGAATAGACGCTCGGGCCTCCAAGCTCGTAGGTTTTGCCGCTGGCCGCATCGAGATCGAGCACGTTCACGATCGCCTTCGCGACGTCGCCGACATACACCGGCTGGAACTTCGCGTCCGGCATTGCGAGCGGGATCACCGGGAAAATGCGCTGCAAGAAAGCGAACTTGTTGAGAAACTGGTCTTCCGGACCGAACACGACGGATGGCCGAAAAATCGTCCACGCAAGATTCGACGCGTGCACGGCTTTCTCGCCGTCGCCCTTCGAGCGCGCGTACATGCTCGGGCCGTTCGAGTCGGCGCCGAGCGCGCTCAGATGAATTAGCCGATGCACGCCCTTGCCTTCGCAAGCCGCCGCAATTCTGGTCGGCAGCTCGACGTGAGCGCGCGCGAATTCCGGACCGTACGGTGTGCGTCGCTTGCCGTGCAGCGTGCCGACGAGATTAATCACACAGTCGGTTTCCTCGACGAAGCGAGCGAGTTGAACTGGATCGAAGACGTCGGTCTCGATCACGTCGATAGGAAGCAGCGTGAGGTGGCGCGCGTTATAGCGTCGCCGTGTGGCGATGCGCACGTCTTTGCCCATTTCAACGAGGGCGTTGACGAGATGGCTTCCGATGAAACCGGAACCGCCAATGATCGCAATGGCTTTGTGTCGCATTTTCGACTCCCTGGTGGAAGCCGCGGCAACGGCTGGCGTGGCGCACCGCTACCTCGCACCGAGGCAGCGGCGGCACGGCGCTTACGGTGCGATGTAACCCAGACGCGCCTTCAGCGATTGCGGACGGCCTTCGAACAATGCCGCGTAGTAGACCGTGTTGGACAACACATTCTTCACGTAGTCACGCGTTTCCTGGAAGGGAATCGCTTCGGCGAAGATCGCGCCTTCAACCGGATGCGGCAACGTCTGCCGCCAGTTACGCGGACGGCCCGGCCCGGCGTTGTAACCCGCGGTGGCCAGCACGGCGGAACCATCGAACTGATTGTAGATCATCGACAGGTAGTTCGTGCCCAGCAGGATGTTGGTGTTGATGTCGTTCATCTGCTCGCGCGAAATCGGGCCGAGGCCAATCTTCTTTGCGACGAGTTGCGCGGTGCCGGGCATCAGCTGCATCAAACCGCCCGCGCCGACTTCGGAGCGCGCGTTGATGATGAAGCGCGATTCCTGGCGAATCAGCCCGTACGCCCATTCAACGTCGAGGCCGCTCGACTGTGCATCCCGTTCGACGATATCGCGGAACGGCGACAAATAACGCAGCGAGAAATCGTGTTCGGTTTTCGTGCGGTCGGCCGTGTTGACAGTTCGGTCATACAACTGGATACGGCGCGCGTATTCGGCGGCGGCAAGCAACTGACGGTCGCTCATGGTGCGCAGCGGCCAGTTCCACTCGCGATTGCCTTCGAGCCGCAAGTTCAGCGCGTAGAAGCGCTGCGCCAGATCGAAACCAGGCGTGTTGCCGGCCTGCTGGACTTCGGAATCGGTCACCATGGTTTTAGGCGGCACCGAAATCTTCTGCCCGAGTTCTTCAGCGGCCAGTTGCCCGTAGAAGTTGAAACCCTGCGAGATCGACTCGAATTCCTGGTTGGCCGTGGTCGTGTCGCCAGCCTGCTTGAGCGCACGGGCATGCCAATAGACCCAAGACGACTGATTGCGCAGCGCCACCGGCATCTGCTCGATCGACCAGCGCACCATGTTCCAGTCTCCGGCAAGCAGCGCGGTGCGCGTGCGCCATTCATACGCGGGATTGGAGAGCGGCGCGTTTGCCGACAGCCTGTACCAGTCGGTTGCGCTCGGCATCTGTTTGGCCGCCGCCTGATAGGCAATGGTGCCCCAGCCAATCGCGCGTTCGGGCGAATTCAGCGACGGCGCGACAGACGCGAACGTGGCCGCGGCCATGGCCGGATCGTTGCGGGCCATGCGCGTGATCGCGAGCAGCGCGAGTTGATGCGATTGCGCATCGGGGCTGACACCGCGCGCCAGCAACAATGGCGGCGTACTGGTGGCCTGGCCGAACAGCACCGGATCGGGCGCCTGGTCGCCCAGCGCGTCGACCAGCTTGCTGCCGGTATTCGGATAGTTCTGTTCGTAAGCGAGACGGATTTGTTGCCAGATGTCGTCGGTGCTGAACTGCTTGTTCACGCCGAGCACCGTGATCAGATCGACGCAGCCGTCGCCGTACCATTTCGGATCGACGAGCAGAGCGCGCGCCGCGTCCGCGACATTCTCGCCGCGCGACGCACGCGATTCGAGCGCGTAGCACTTGACCTGCGTATCGTCGTTCAGCACGAAGCGCGCATATTGCTGGTCGAAGTTGCGCCAATCGTGGCGCGTGCCGAGCACCGTGAGGTAGTCGTTGCGCATGCGGTCGGCGATCGCCTGGCCGTCGTACTTCTGCAGGAACGCGAGCACCGGCGCGTCTGGCGCGTCGACGCGCGCATGGCCGCCGGAATCGAAGAGCTGCGGCTTGATCTGGAAGTACTCCAGATACGAAGGCGCCGGATAGCTCGGGATCATGCTCGCCAACTGCACCGCACGAGCCGCGTCGTTATTGCGGGCGGCCTCGCGCAACTGGACGAAAATCTGATCGTCGTTGGTGAGCTGCGAAATGGGAAGAGGCTTGACGGCTGATGCCGTGCTACATGCGACGAGCGCCGCTGCGGCTAACGCCATGCCTGCCGCGCGATATACTCGATAAAGACTTTTTGACATCGTTGTTTCTGGAGCGCGAATTGAACCCAAGCATAGCATGCAACCCTGTCGCGGAATCGAAAAAGGCGCTGCGTCGAATGCTATTGGAAGCAAGGCTACAAGCGGCTTCCGAGCCGACTAACAATGCCGCGCTCGGACGCTGCGTTCTCGATGCGCTCAAGCATTTCGACGTGCAAAGCGTCGGGTTCTACTGGCCGCTCGCAGGGGAATTCGATGCACGCGCAGCGATCTCCATCTGGCTCACGGGCAGCACGCAACGCGAGGCCAGCCTGCCCATCATCAAGGAACGCGGGCTGCCGCTCGAGTTCCACGCATGGTCGCCGGATACGCCGATGAAGATCGGCCACCACAAGATCGCAGAGCCCACCAAAGGGCGAATGGTAACGCCCGAGCTACTGCTCGTTCCCTGCGTGGGTTTCGATGCCGACGGCTACCGGCTCGGTTACGGCGGCGGCTACTACGACCGCACGCTCGCCGGCTGGCCCGGAACTAAGAAGCCGATCACGGTGGGTGTGGCGTATGAAGCATGCCGCACCTCTGCACTGAAGCGCGAGGTGCATGACATCCCGCTCGACATGATCGTGACCGAAGCGGGGCTTCATGCGCGGAGCGTCGGCTAGATGCCTCTGAAGAGCGACCGGTAACACAGCGCTTCGCGCGGCTTGCACGCAGCCAGGAAACTCATACCGCGCAGGCGCGCGTCTCAGCGCCTCACATTTATAACGACGCCGCCGCGCGCGCGGCTGTGTCGTACATCCCAGACGCGTTTCTCATCAGTTGCGCCGCGTCGCCAATCTGTTCGTTGGTGAGGCCGCTTTCCTTCAGCGTCGAGATGAGGCAACTCTCGCGCACCTCCCGATACTTCAGACACAGCGCACGGCCCGCTTCCGTCGCCGAAAAAAACACTTCCTTGCCGGTCTTTTCGCTTTTTACATACCCTCTAGCTACGAGCTTCTTCAACGCATAGGTCGCGACGTGCGTATCTTCTATGTTGAGGACGAAGCAGATGTCGGCCAGTTTTTTGCGGCGCTCGCGATGACTCACGTGATGCAGCAGCGAGACCTCGATTGCGGTCATGTCCTTGTCCCCGGCCGCCGACATGCAGCGCACCATCCATCGGTTGAATGCGTTGCCGGCCATGATGAGCGCGTACTCGAGCTCGGACAGTTCCGCGCTCGTGTCCGACACGAGATGTTCGGACGAGACGATCTTGGTGGGATGCCGCGACATGTGAATTTCTCAGGAAAACGGGATGGAGAGTGTCGGGAGTGTACGACGAGCGGCTCACGGCGGCGAGCCTGGCGAAAACTCTTATTGATAAATTGTTGATATTTTATTGACAATGTACGCTTCAAACGTCGCGTAGCCATGCCCCACGGTTTCTGACGGCGTTCAATGCAGAACTCTTCGACATCTTCGGGTCTTCAAGCCATGAGCCAACCCAGAATTTTTCCGCTCGGCGACGCCGCGCTTGTCTGCGAGGCGCCCCCGCCCGCGACGCTGGACTGTCAGCGCCGCGTGTGGGCGGCCGCCGAAATGGCGCAGCACTGGCCTCATGTGCTGGAAGTCGTGCCGGGCATGAACAATCTGACGCTCGTGTTCGATCCCGTCGAAGCCGACCGCGACGCGCTGACGGCCCGGCTGCAGGAGGCATGGCAAGCAGTCAGCGCAACGCCCGCGCCGGGCCGCGAAGTCGAAGTCCCGGTTCAGTACGGCGGAGAGTTCGGCCCCGACCTCGGTGCAGTGGCGAACCACACCGGTTTGAGCGTGCGCGAGGTGATCGAGCGGCATTCGGGTGGCGAATACGTGGTCTTTTTCCTCGGCTTCCAGCCGGGCTTCGCCTATATGGGCGGACTGGAAGAAGCGCTGCATACGCCGCGCCGCGCATCGCCGCGACTCGAAGTGCCGGCCGGTTCGGTCGGCATCGGCGGGGAGCAGACGGGCATTTACCCGGCTACGTCGCCCGGCGGCTGGCAACTGATCGGCCGCACCGAACTGCCGCTGTTCGACCCAACGCGCCGCCCGCCCACCTTGTTGCAGCCGGGCGACCGGGTGCGCTTCACGATTGCGGGGATACACGCATGATCGACGTGATTCGCGCAGGTCTGCTGACCACGATTCAGGACCTCGGCCGTCACGGCTACCGGCATCTGGGTGTCGCGATGGGCGGGGCGCTCGACCGCCTGTCGCTGGAAGTCGGCAACCGGCTCGTCGGCAACCGGCCCGACGCCGCGGGCCTCGAAATCACCTTCGGCCCCACCGTGCTGCGCTTCCTGCGGGCGACGCGAGTAGCCATCACCGGCACTGAATTCGGCGCGACGCTCGACGGCAAGCCGGTCTACTCGTGGTGGAGCCTGCCCGTGAAGGCCGGCCAGGAGCTGGTACTGAACGCGGCGAAGCGCGGCATGCGCGGCTACGTGTGCATCGCGGGCGGCATCGACGTATTGCCGATGCTCGGCTCGCGCAGCACCGACCTTGCGGGTCACTTCGGCGGTCTCGGGGGCCGGGCGCTGCGCGACGGCGACCGCCTGCCGGTCGGCGCGCCGCCGCAGCGCGCTCATGTCGGCTTCTCTCCCGAGGCGCCGGAGTTCGGCGTCAAAGCGCCTGCCTGGTGCAAGTTCGTGCTCGTGGACGAACCGCTGCGGCGCGGCCGTCATCCGACAGGCGTGCCTTGGGCGGTCCCCATTCGCGTGCTGCGCGGCCCCGAGTACGAAAGCTTCACCGAAGAAGCACATGAGTCTTTCTGGTCCGACGAGTGGCTGGTCACGCCGAACAGCAACCGCATGGGCTACCGGCTCGCCGGCACGGAACTGAAGCGCAAAGTCAAAGCGGATCTGCTGTCGCACGCGGTGCTGCCGGGCACGATCCAGGTGCCGCCGAACGGCCAGCCGATCGTGCTGATGAGCGACGCACAGACTACCGGTGGCTATCCGAAAATCGGCGCGGTCATTCAGGCCGACTTGTGGAAGCTCGCTCAGGTGCGGCTGAATGCGGCGGTCCGCTTCATTCCGACCACACCCTACGAAGCGCGCCACGCGTTACTGGAAGAGCGCACCTATTTGCGGCAGATCGACGCCGCCATAGCAATGCATGAAGAACGTTGCGCACGTCAGATGACCGCCGCAGCGTTGTGACAATGACCGCCCCCAAGCCTGGCGCGTCGCGCCCGGCCTTTCGAGGGGCAAGAAAACTTGGGGCGGCCCGGCGTTTTCTTGAGAGTAGAGGAACATCATGGAAATCGATCTGAACGCCGACCTCGGCGAAGGCTGCGGCTCCGACGAGGCGCTGCTCGACCTCGTCAGCTCCGCGAATATCGCGTGCGGCTGGCACGCGGGCGGCGCCAACGCCATGCGTGACTGCGTGCGATGGGCGGTGCAAAAAGGCGTGTCGATCGGGGCGCATCCGAGCTTCAACGACCCGGAGAATTTCGGCCGCAAGGAGATGGACTTGCCGGCCGCCGACATTTACGCGGGCGTGCTTTATCAACTCGGCGCGCTGTCGGCAATCGCGCAGGCCGAGGGCGGGCGCATCGCGCACGTGAAGCCGCACGGCGCTCTTTACAACCAGGCCGCGCGTGACGCGAAGATCGCCGACGCGATCGTTTCGGCCGTGCATGACTTCGATCCGTCGGTCGCGGTTTTCGCGCTTGCCAACAGCGGTCTCGTGACGGCCGCGCGCAACGCGGGGCTGACCGCCATCGAAGAAGTATTTGCCGATCGCGGCTATCGCGCCGACGGCTCGCTCGTGCCGCGCAAGGAGCCCGGCGCGCTCCTCGAAGATGAAGACGAAGTGCTCGAACGCACCCTTGCGATGGTGCGCGAGCAGCGGGTGCGCGCCGTCGACGGTCAATGGGTGCCGCTCAACGCGCAGACCATTTGTCTTCACGGCGACGGCCCGCATGCGCTCGCGTTCGCGCGGCGCATCCGCAGCGCGCTCCAACAGGCCGGTATCGAAGTGCACGCGGCCGGCGCAGCAAGCGTCTGAAGTACGCGCCGCCGCATCCTGGTCATGTCCTGAACGCCCCGCTACATGCGGGGCGTTCGCCAGGTGCGAGAGGTTATGCAGAGATTCGCAGTATCCGCAGTCGATTCATCGCAGTGAATGCAGGTGCAGGTGCAGGTGCAGGTGCAGGTGCAGTGCGTAGCAACGCGGCCGTCAAGAGCCGCGGAAACAAAACGGCGCGCGGATCGCCACGCGCCGGCCCATGTTAGCCGTCACAAGCGGCGACGTTGAAACCTGTTTGGAGATCCAGATGCAGACAACAGTCAGTCTATGGCCGCTCATCGGCGTGGCCGTCATCATCGTTGGCTTTTTATTGCGGTTCAATCCGATGCTGATCGTGGCAGTCGCCGCGATCATTACCGGGCTGGCCGCGCATTTTCCGGTTGAGAAAATCCTCGCCGAAATCGGCACTGGTTTTATCAAGACGCGCAACATTCCGTTGATCATCCTTCTGCCGCTCGCCGTAATCGGCCTGCTGGAACGGCATGGCCTGCGCGAGCGTGCGCAGACGTGGATCAGCGGCATCAAGGCCGCCACGGCCGGGCGCCTGTTGATCGTTTATCTGCTCGTGCGCGAGCTGACTGCGGCAGTCGGGCTGACCGGGCTCGGCGGGCATCCGCAGATGGTGCGCCCGCTCATCGCGCCGATGGCCGAAGGTGCAACCGAAACCCGTTTCGGCAAGATCAGCGACGCCGTGCGCTTCAAGCTGCGGGCGTTTTCAGCGGCAACGGACAACGTGGGCCTCTTCTTCGGCGAAGACATTTTCGTTGCGTTCGGTGCGATCGTGCTGATGACCACCTTCCTCAAGGAGGCAGGCATTATCGTCGAGCCGATCCACGTCGCGGTCTGGGGCATTCCCACTGCGATCTGCGCATTCCTGATTCACGGCTTCCGCCTGTATCTGCTTGACCGCAAGCTCGACCGCGAATTGCGCGGCAACGCCCGCGCGGGCAATGCCACCGTATCGTCGACGCAATCCGCTGCAGGAGACAAAGCATGACGCTCTCGATTACCTATCTTTTCTGGCTGTTGGGCGTGGTGCTGCTGATCGTCGGCGGCATGATCGTCACAGATAAGGAACATCCGCGCCGCCTGACGGCCGGCGGCTTCTGGATTCTTTATGCGCTGATCTTTCTGATCGGCGACAAACTGCCGCCCGCAGTGGTCGGCGTCGCAGTGATCGTGATGGCGCTGATTGCCGGCTTTGGCGGGGTCACCGCCGGCAAGCCCAGAGTGTTGTCGCTCGAAGCGCGCAAGGCGAGTGCCGCGCGCCTTGGCAACAAGCTGTTCGTGCCCGCGCTGACGATTCCCGTGATCACCGTGATCATCACGTTGTCGGCGAGCCACCTCGTGTTTGGCGGCGTTCCGCTGATCGAGAAGGCCAACGTCACGTTGATCGGCTTCGGCATCGGCTGCGTGATCGCGCTCGCGATTGCATGCGTGCTGACGCGCGACACCGTCGGGCAGTCGATGAAGGAAACGCGCCGCCTCGTCGACGCGCTTTCCTGGGCCGCCGTGTTGCCGCAAATGCTCGGCATGCTCGGCCTCGTGTTCTCGGACGCGGGTGTCGGCAAAGCAGTCGCTCACGTGACCACCGCGTATATCAGCCTCGACTACCGGTTTATCGCAGTGGCCGTGTATTGCATCGGCATGGCGCTCTTCACGATGGTCATGGGCAACGGCTTCGCCGCGTTTCCGGTAATGACGGGTGGCGTCGGCGTGCCGATTCTCGTCGGCGTGTTCCATGGCAATCCGGCCGTGATGGTGGCAATCGGCATGTTCTCGGGCTACTGCGGCACGCTGATGACGCCGATGGCCGCGAACTTCAACATGGTGCCGGCGGCCTTGCTGGAACTGCCGGATAAAAACGCCGTTATCAAGGTCCAGATACCTACCGCGCTGACCTTGCTGGTGGTGAACATCTTCCTGCTCAACTTCCTGATGTTCATGTAAGAGCGTTCGCAAAAGCGTCCGTAAAAGCAGCAATTTCCGATGTGTCGCGCGACGCTTTCGCGGCACATCGGCGAAGCACCTCAAACAGGAAAAACCTGCAAGGGAAATAGGATGCGTCCGATCGTCGGTCCGTGATGCCGACCATAAGATGCTGGACCATCTCCTATCCACACGCGCCGGCGCGTGCAACGCGCGCCGCCGGAGCCTTTCCCGCAGGTTTCCATGGAACGTCAACCTCAGCGCACCGGCGCGCATTCCGCGCCGTCGTCATCCAGCGTTACTTCGCTCGTGAATGCCGCGCTTGGCGCGCATCAGGCCGGACGGCTCGACACCGCCGATTCCATCTACCGCGAGATCCTGGCGCTCGCGCCGACGAATTCGCAGGCTTTGCATTATTTCGGGGTACTGCATTATCAGCGCGGGCAATACGCGGACGCCGCTGCGCTAATGAGCAACGCGCTCAAATACGACCGTCACGACGCCTCCTGCTGGAGCAACCGCGGACTCGCCGCCGCCGCGCTCGGCCATCTCGACGAAGCCACCATCTGTTATGACCAGGCGTTGCAGCTACAACCCGATTTCGCCGACGCGCGCAACAATTTCGGCACCGCGTTGCAGGCGCAAGGCGCGTTGAACGAAGCCGTCGAACAATATCGGCTTGCAATCGCGTCGAACCCCGCACTGGTCGATGCCCATCTGAATCTGGGCACGGCGCTCGGCAAACTCGGGCGTTTCGCGGAAGCCTTGGCGTGCTATCGCGATGCCTTGCGAGTCGATCCGGCTTCAGCCGAAGCGCACTTCAACGCGGGCAATGCCTACACAGCGCAGGGCGAGCGCGAGGCGGCCGTCGCGAGCTTTGAGCGCGCGCTCGCGTTGCGCCCGAATTACGCCGAGGCACATATCAACCTGGGTAGCGCGATAGGCAAGCATGGCGACTATGCGGGCGCGGAGTCGCACTACCGCCGCGCGGTTGCAATCGCGCCGAATCCGACCAATCTCGTGTGCCTGGGAGGCTCGCTCGGCGCGCAGGGACGACTCGACGAAGAGGAGACGTTCTATCGCGAAGCGCTCGCCCGCGATCCGCATTACGCCGACGCCCATCAGAACCTTGCCTGGCTGCTGCTCAAGCGCGGCGATTTCAAGCAGGGCTGGGCCGAGTTTGCGCTGCGCTGGCGTAAGAGCGATTACGAAGCGCTCGCGATTGCGGGCGTGGCCGAATGGCGCGGCGAACCGCTCAAGGGACGTCGCGTGTTGATCGTCGGCGAGCAGGGTTTCGGAGATCATTTCCAGTTCCTGCGTTTTGCGCGCTTGCTGCACGAACGCGGCGCGACAGTAGACGTCTGCGTGCGCGAACCATTGCTGAGTCTCGTTCAACGCATGCCGGGCGTACATAACGCGTTCAGCGGCAAACCGGAGCAGAACTGCGCGGAGCAGAACTACGACTTCTGGGTTCCCATGACGAGCGTGCCGTCATGCGTCGGCACTGAGTTGTTCACCATCCCGGCCGAAGTGCCGTATCTGTTCGCGCACCACGCCAAGGTCAAAACCTGGCGCAAGAAACTGAAGAAAACCGGCGACGCGAAGCGCAGAGCGGGCCTCGTGTGGGCAGGCAGCCCGGCGTTCGGCAACGACCGCTATCGGTCAATGGCGCTTGCCGACCTGCACGCGCTCGCAGATGTCGCCAATGTGGACTGGTATCCGTTGCAGAAAGGCGCGGCGCACGCGCAACTCGCCGCCGCGCCGCAAGCCTTCCGCACGCACGATTTCAGCGGCGAGTTGAACGACTTTGAAGACACAGCCGCGCTGATCATGAACCTCGATCTGGTGATCGCCGTCGACACCGCCGTCGCGCATCTGGCCGGCGCGCTCGGCAAGCCGGTGTGGCTGCTGCTGCCGGCCAATTCAGACTGGCGCTGGCTTGAAGAACGGAGCGACTCGCCGTGGTATCCGGGAATGCGGCTGTTCCGGCAGAAGGTACTGGGCGAATGGGCGGAGGTGGTGAAGGAAGTGATCAGCGCAATCGATCCCGCGCGGTAGATCGCGCATCGCTTTAGCCCGCATCCACCACAAACCCATGTTGTCGCAAAAGCTGCAGAACGCCTTTGCGGCCACCCAGATGCAACGCGCCGATCGCCACGAACACCGGCTTGTTCGGCGCGGCGATCTGCAGCATGCGTGAGACGAAGCGCCGGTTGCGCGCGTACACGATCCTGTCGTCTATCGAGTTGGACACCTGCTTGTCGCGCGCCAGTTTTTCGGTTTTCGCGGCCTCCCAGGCGGCGATTGCATCTGCATCGCCAACACGCCACAGGCGGTGCAAGGTCCGCACGTCCTCGACGTTTTGCGCGGGCGTCTGCATCAGATCCTGCGCGAGCATCTCGCGTTGCTGGGCGAGGGTGAGCCCGGTGAAGGCGCGCATCTGCTGCGGCAGGGTTTCGAGGCCGATGATCTTGCCACGTGTGCGCAGGTATACGTTCTGCAACTGCGCTTCAGTGCCGTACTCGGTCTGCAAGCCGGCGCTGAGCGAATCGTAGGTTTCGACCAGCAGCGAGGCGAGCCATGGGCGCATCTTTTTGATTTCATCCAACGCCGCGGGATTGCCGCGCAGACGAAACGCGAGCTTGCGCCACAGCGGCTCCGGCAAGAGGCCGGGAAGGCAGTCGCGGCGGCACACGCCGTACTTGGAAACATCGTCTTGCGAAACGAGTAGCTCGTCCGGCGAAAGTTCGAGCGCAAGCGTCGGCGAAGCAGCCAACGCGCCCATGATCGGCGGACGAAACGGCTGAGCCGGCGGGTAATCGGCGGGATCGCCCACGTGCAGTGTGCCCAGCACGTAGATGGTGGTAGCACCGCGAGTCGCGACGTAGAACGGCATACGCGCCGGTTGCAGGCGCACGGGTCCGCTCGCAGTCGTACCGGGTGTGGCAGGTGGCGGGTTGAAGCCCGGCAGCGCGGCGCGTGGCTCCGAGGGCGCGTGCGGCACCGGCAACGCGGGACGCACACCTTGCGTGGTTGAATTGACGCCAGCCGTGGGTGTATTGGCCGCGGCGCCGGCAGCATGCGCGCGGCCGATCGGTGCCGCGGAGAAATACAGAACGGAACAAACGCCGACGAGCGCGGCACCGGTCAGTGCACGCGCCCGCAAGCTTCGCATGAAGGCAGCGCGGCGGCCGCCTTCACGCGAGCGGCGCGCAAGACGACGCGCCGCCAGCGCATCAGGCATCCACGTCCCCCACCTCCTCGGCGCGGTGACACGACACCTGACGGCCATCCACTTCACGCAGCTTCGGCTCTTCGCTGCGGCAACGGTCGATCACATAGGGACAGCGCTGATGAAACGTGCAGCCCGAAGGCGGATTCAGCGGCGAAGGCATCTCACCTTGCAGCTTGATCTTGATCGTGCGATCCGCCTCGAAGATCGACGGCGTCGCCGACATCAACGCGCGCGTGTAGGGATGCCGCGGCTTCGAGAAAATCCGCTTCTTGTCGCCGAGTTCGGCCACGCCGCCGAAGTACATCACCATCACGTCGTCGGCAATATGCTCGACCACTGACAGATTGTGCGAGATGAACACATAGCTCGTCTTGAACTCCTGCTGCAGATCCATGAACAGGTTCAGAATCTGCGCCTGGATCGACACGTCGAGCGCCGACACGGGTTCGTCGGCGACAACGATCTGCGGGTCGAGAATCATCGCGCGGGCAATTGCCACACGTTGACGTTGACCGCCCGAAAACATATGCGGATAGCGCTTCGCATGTTCCGGACGCAGGCCGACAGTGCGCATCATTTGAGCGATGCGTTCCGCGCGTTCCGTTACGCTCAGTTGTGAGTTGATCGCGAGCGGTTCGCCGAGCGTCTGCTCCACGGTCTTGCGCGGGTTGAGCGACGCAAACGGGTTCTGAAACACCATCTGCACGCGCCGCCGCAGCGCCGCGATTTTCGCGTGATCCGCGCCAGCCACGTCTTCACCGTCGATCAGCAAACGGCCCGCACTGGGCGCTTCGATCATGGTCAGCTGGCGCGCGAGCGTCGACTTGCCGCAACCGGATTCGCCGACCACGGCGAGCGTCTTGCCGCGCTCGAGCGCGAACGACACGCCGTTGAGCGCCTTCACCGTGCCCGTTGCGAACATGCCGCGTTTGACCGTGTAATAGCGCGCGAGCTTGTCGGCGACCAGCACGTGATCGCCCGCATGGTCCGACTGGCGCCGCGTTTCAGGTACTGCGTTCATCGTGCGCCTCCATGTGTGTGAACGTTCGCGTCGCCGCTCAGGTTCAAGGGTTTGATGCAGCGCACGCGCGCCACTTCGGCGTGACCTTGCATGGGCGCGAGCGCGGGGCGTCCCTTGTTGCAGTCGTCGACCATGTACTTGCAGCGCGGGGCAAACAGACACCCTTTCGGGCGATCGTCGCGTCCCGGCACCATGCCCGGCAGAGCGGCGAGTCGCACGGCACCCACGTTGTGCTCGGGAATCGCGGCCAGCAACGCTTCCGTGTACGGATGATGAGGCGCGGCGAAGATATCTGGCACCTTGTTCGTCTCGATCACTTCGCCAGCGTACATGACCGCGACGCGCTGCGCGACCTCGGACACCACCGCGAGATCGTGCGAAATCAGCACGAGCGCCATGCCGCGCTCTTTCTGCAAGCGCATCAGCAGTTCCATGATCTGCGCCTGGATCGTTACGTCGAGCGCGGTGGTCGGTTCGTCAGCGATCAACAGCTTTGGGTTGCAGGCAATGGCCATGGCGATCATCACGCGCTGGTTCATGCCGCCCGACATCTGATGCGGAAACGCGCCAATGCGGCTCTTCGCGTCCGGAATGCCGACCTGATCGAGCAGTTCGAGCGCGCGCTTGTCGAGCGCGGCGCCGCGCAGCCCTTCGTGCAGCTTCAGCACTTCCTTGATCTGATAGCCGACCGTGTAGCTCGGATTCAGACTCGTGAGCGCGTCCTGGAACACCATCGCGATATCTTTGCCGATGATCTTGCGGCGTTCCTTCGCCGATGCCTTCAGCAGATCGCGGCCGTTGAACGTGATTTCGTCCGCCGTGACCTTGCCGGGGGCGTCGATCAGTCCCATCAACGCCATCATCGTGACGCTCTTGCCCGAACCCGATTCGCCGACAACGCCGAGCACTTCGCCCGGCGCGACGTCCAGATTGATCCGGTCGACAGCAGGTAGTCCGTTGAAATTGACCGCCAGATTGCGGATGGTCAGTAGATTGTCCATTTATGCCATCCGTTTCAGTTTGGGATCGAGTGCGTCGCGCAGCCCGTCGCCGAGCAGATTGATGGCGAGCACCGAGATCAGGATGGACAAACCAGGCATCGTGACGATCCACCATGCGCTGTCGATGTAGTCACGCGCCGAGGCCAGCATCGCGCCCCACTCCGCCGACGGCGGTTGCACGCCGAGGCCGAGGAAGCCGAGCGCGGCCGCATCCAGAATCGCCGACGAAAAGCCAAGCGTTGCCTGCACGATCAGCGGCGCGGTGCAGTTGGGCAGCACTTGCGAGAACATCAAGCGCAGCGTGCGTGCGCCGGCCACTCGCGAGGCCGTCACGTATTCCTTCTGCAACTCGCCTTGCGCCGAGGCGCGCGTCAAACGCACGTAGCCCGGCAACGCGACGATCGCGATGGCCAGCATCGTGTTGACGAGGCCCGGACCGATGATCGCGACCACCGCCACCGCGAGCAGCAGCGACGGCAATGCGAGCAGCACGTCCATGATGCGCATGATCGGCGTATCGGCCCACTTCTCGAAGAATGCCGCGATGAGACCGAGCACGACGCCCGGAATCAGCGCGAGCACCACCGACACGAAGCCGATCCAGAACGACAGCCGCGCGCCGTACATCAGACGCGAAAGGATGTCGCGGCCGGCTTCATCGGTGCCGAGAACGAACCGCCAGTTGCCGCCTTCGAGCCATGCAGGCGGAATTTTCACGAAGTCGCGGTACTGTTCGATCGGGCTATGCGGCGCGATGAGCGGCGCGAAAATCGCCACGACGATAAGCAGCAGAACGACGACGCCGGCGCCAACCGCACCGCGATTGCGCGAGAAATTCGCCCAGAATTCGCGAGCGGCAATCGCGCGGCCGCTGGGCGGCGTCACTGCTGTGGGAACTGTATTTTGAATGTCTGCCATGCTTGATCACCTCGTATGGCGAATGCGCGGGTTGAGCACGCCGTACAACAGATCGACGACGAGGTTCACGAAGATCACCAGTGTGGCGATCATCAGGATGCCGCCCTGCACGACCGGATAATCGCGGCGGCCAATCGCATCGATCAGCCACTTGCCGATACCCGGCCACGAGAAGAGTGTCTCCGTCAGTACCGCGCCCGCAAGCAGCGTACCGACCTGCAGACCGATCACCGTCACCACCGGAATCAACGCATTGCGCAAGGCATGAACGACGATCACTCGCCCCGGCGACAAACCCTTCGCGCGCGCGGTGCGGATGTAGTCTTCCCGCAGCACTTCGAGCATCGACGAACGAGTCATACGCGCGACGACCGCGAGCGGAATCGTTCCGAGCACGATGGCGGGAAGAATCAGATGGCTCAGGGCGGACTTGAACGCGCCTTCGTCGGTGGACATCATCGCGTCGATCAGCATGAAGCCGGTCACGTGCGGAATGTCGTATTCGACCGCGATGCGGCCCGACACCGGCGTCCAGCCAAGCTTGACCGAGAACACCATGATGAGGATCAAGCCCCACCAGAAGATCGGCATCGAATAGCCGGTCAGCGCGGTACCCATCACGCCGTGATCGACCGCCGTGCCGCGCCTGAGCGCCGCGAACACGCCTGCCGGCAGGCCGACGATCAGCGCGAACAGCATCGCGCAAATCGACAGTTCAACGGTCGCGGGGAAGCGGGCGAGAAATTCGCCCATGACGCTCGTGTTGGTGATGATGGAAGTGCCGAGATCGCCGTGCAGCGCGCGGCCGATGTAGTGAACGTATTGCATTGGCAGAGGCTCGTCGAGCCCTAACCGGTGCATAGCCGCGGCATGCATCGCCGGATCGACGCCGCGCTCGCCCATCATCACTTCGATGGGGTCGCCCGGTATCAGGTGAATCAGCGCGAATGCAAGGATCGTGATGCCGATGAACGTCGGTATCACCATGCCGATGCGGCGCAAAACAAAGCGGAACATGGTTCGTCCCTATGGTCTTGATGAAGAAAAAACGCAACCGGCGACGAGGGCTTGTGACCCCGGTCGCCGGACCATTTCGACCAGTTTTCTAACCGTGCGAAAAGCGTACTGCGCGAATTTTACGGCTTGCCTGACTCAATATCGGGCGCCTTACTTGACGCTGACGCCGTCGAAGCGAGCGTAGCCGAGCGGCTCGATACGCATGTCGACCACCTTCTTGCTGACAGGCTGGTAGACCGTCGAGTGAGCGATCGGCGAGAACGGCAGTTGCTGCGCGAAGATCTGCTGCGCCTGCGTGTATGCCGTCGTGCGCGCGCCCTGGTCGGACGTCGAACGACCCTTCTGGATCAGGTCGTCGAAAGGCTTGTAGCACCACTTCGAGAAGTTGTTGCCGTTCACCGCGTCGCAGCCAAGCAGCGTGCCGAGCCAGTTGTCCGGATCGCCATTGTCGCCTGTCCAGCCGATCAGCATCGTGTCGTCCTCACCAGCGTGGGCGCGCTTGATGTACTCGCCCCACTCGTACGTGACGATCTTCGCCTTGACGCCGATCTTGGCCCAGTCAGCCTGGATCATTTCCGCCATCAGACGTGCGTTCGGGTTGTATGCGCGTTGCACCGGCATCGCCCACAGCGTGATGTCGAAGCCGTTCGGATAACCGGCCTTTGCGAGCAGCGCCTTGGCTTTATCCGCGTCGTACGATGCGCCCTTCAGGTTCTTGTCATAGGACCATTGGGTCGGCGGCATCGGGTTCGTGGCGGCCTGGCCTGCGCCCTGGTACACGGAGTCGATGATCGCCTTCTTGTTGATCGCCATGTCGAGCGCCTGACGCACTTCGACCTTGTCGACAGGCTTGTGCGTCACGTTGTACGCGAGGTAGCCCAGGTTGAAGCCAGGCTGCGACGGCATCGCGAGACTCGATTCGGCCTTCAGCGGTGCAATATCGGCCGGGCGCGGATAGCTCATCACCTGGCATTCGTCGCGCTTCAGTTTCTGCACGCGCACGCCGGCGTCCGGCGTGATCGAGAAGATCAGCTTCGAAATCTTGACCGCGTTCGGCTTCCAGTAATCGGGATTGCCGTCGAAGCGGATGGTCGCGTCTTTCGTATAGCTGCGGAAGATGAACGGACCGGTGCCGACCGGGAACTGGTTGATGTCGGCGGCTTTGCCGGCCTTCAGCAACTGGTCGCCATATTCAGCCGACAGAACCGACGCGTATTCCATCGCCAGGTTCTGGATGAACGGCGCGTTGACTTCCTTCAGCGTGAACTTGACCGTGTACGGATCGACCTTTTCGACCTTCGTGATCAGCTTGTCCAGACCCATGTCGGTGAAGTACGGGAACTGCACCGGGTAGGCCTTGTGGAACGGCTGGTTCGCGTCGAGCATGCGCTCGAAGGTGAAGATGACGTCATCCGCGTTGAATTCGCGCGTCGGCTTGAAGAACGACGTGGTCTGGAACTTCACGCCATGACGCAGATGGAACGTGTACGTCTTGCCGTCCGCGGAGACATCCCACTTTTCGGCGAGGCCCGGCTCGACCTTGGTGCCGCCACGCTCGAACTCGACGAGACGGTTATAGACGGTGAACGTATTGGCCGTGAAATCGGTGCCCGTGGTGTATTGGGCCGGATCGAAACCCGCAGGGCTGCCTTCTGAGCAGTAAACGAGTGTCTTGTTCGGAATCTCGGCGCGCGCGCTTTGCGCACCCACCATCGATGCCGCTGCAGCTGCGACGAGCGTCGTAACACGCGCGGCGCGCAACAGGTTGTTTTGCTTCATGTTTCCTCCAGGTTCGGGGCTGGCTGACGCCAGCGTAGCGCGATATTACTGAGCTTTCCCCGGTGTCACAAGCAGAGGAAATTATCCGCCACGCCGCAGCCGGCGCGCCTGCGCGGATATTTCAAGACCTCTTTCGAATGACTTTCAGAGTAGGCCATCGCGGCGATTCTTGTGGAATCGTTTCGAGTTGTTCTGAGTGGAAATCTGCGAAAAGTGTTGGGAAGAGACAATTCGCCAGAGCCGCCGCGCATGAATCCGCACGGCGGCCTGGATAACAATCGGCGACAAAGGCCAGCACAACGGCCAACATCAACGGCCAGCACCAACGACGAGTCAGCGGTTCAACCGCCCAGGCGCTCGCAGATCGCCGTGGTCGCCGCAGCGCCGTTGAGCGTATAGAAATGCAGACCCGGCACCTTCGCGCTAATCAGACGCCTGCACAGGTCCGTCACCACGTCGAGCCCGAATGCGCGAATCGACTCGCGATCGTCGCCGAAGCTCTCCAGCCGGCGCGCGATCCAGCGCGGCACTTCGGCGCCGCACATCTCTGAAAAGCGCATGAGCTGCGAAAAGTTCGTGATCGGCATGATGCCCGGCACGATCGGCACGTCGACGCCGAGTTTCCGTGCGTCGTCGACAAAGCGGAAATACGCGTCCGCATTGAAGAAGTACTGCGTGATCGCCGAATTGGCGCCGGCCTTCACCTTGCGAGCGAAGTTTTCGAGATCGTGACGCGGCGAACGCGACTGCGGATGATATTCCGGGTAGCCTGCCACCTCGATCCAGAACCAGTCGCCGAACTCGGCGCGGATAAAGCTCACCAGTTCAGACGCATAACGCAACTCGCCGACTTCGCCCATGCCGGACGGCAAGTCGCCGCGCAGCGCGACGATATGGCGAATGCCATGTGCGCGGTACTCGTTGAGAATCGCGCGCAAGCTCTCTTTGGACGAGCCGATGCACGACAGATGCGGCGCCGCCTCGAGCCCTTCCTTCGCCATATCGACGACGGTATCGAGCGTGCCCTGTTGCGTCGAGCCGCCTGCGCCAAACGTGACGGACACGAACTTGGGCTTGAGTAAAGCGAGTTGCGCACGCGTTGCGCGCAGCTTGTCGACGCCTTCCTGCGTTTTCGGCGGGAAGAATTCGAATGAAAGTTCGATCGGGTTCATGGTTCAGTATGTCAACCGAGACTGCGGTTGCCGAAAATGAGCGCGGACAGCAGCCATGACACGATGCTATACAGAATCGAGCCGAAGAACGCCGACCAGAAACCCGACACTTCGAAGCCTTTCAGCAGCGACGCGCACAGCCAGAAGCACAGCGCATTGACCACCAGAATGAAGAGTCCGAGCGTGACAATCGTGACGGGCAGCGTCAACAGAATCAGCACCGGCCGCAGGACCGTGTTGATCAGTCCGAGCACTACCGCGACGATCAACGCGGTGCCGAAGCTGCGGATATGAATCGACGGAACGAGGTAGGTGATGATCAGCAGCGCCAGTGCATTGATCAGCCAGGTCAGCAGAACGGTCATGTAAAGCTCCTTGCAGGCAGGATGTCCGTTGAACGAAAAGGCAGGCATGGCGAGCAAAGCGGCGCCTAAGCGCCGCCCCGTCGTCACACCATCATGTTTTCAGGCTGCCCTCGGGCTTACGCGCGAGGGGCATACCGGAACGCGTACTTAGTAGCGGTAGTGGTTCGGCTTGAACGGACCGTTCTTGTCGACGCCAATGTAGCCCGCCTGCGCGTCCGACAACACGGTCAGGTTCGCACCGATGCGCGCCAGATGCAGACGCGCGACCTTCTCGTCCAGATGCTTCGGCAGCACGTACACGCGGTTCTCGTACTTCTTGCCTTGCGTGAACAGTTCGATCTGCGCGAGCGTCTGATTCGTGAATGAGTTCGACATCACGAACGACGGGTGGCCTGTCGCGCAGCCCAGGTTCACGAGGCGGCCTTCAGCCAGCAGAATCACGCGCTTGCCGTCCGGGAAAATGATGTGGTCGACTTGCGGCTTGATGTTGTCCCACTGGTACTGACGCGTCGAGGCCACGTCGATTTCCGAATCGAAGTGACCGATGTTGCACACGATCGCGTTGTGGCGCATCGCCTTCATGTGATCGTGGTTGATCACGTGGTAGTTGCCCGTTGCCGTGACGAAGATGTCGGCTTTGTCGGCCGCGTATTCCATCGTCACCACGCGGTAGCCTTCCATCGCCGCTTGCAGAGCGCAGATCGGATCGATTTCGGTGACCCACACGGTTGCGCCGAGACCGCGCAGCGATTGCGCGCAGCCCTTGCCCACGTCGCCGTAACCCGCCACCACGGCGATCTTGCCCGCGATCATCACGTCGGTCGCGCGCTTGATGCCGTCGACGAGCGACTCGCGGCAGCCATACAGATTGTCGAACTTCGACTTGGTGACCGAGTCGTTGACGTTAATCGCCGGGAACGGCAGGCGGCCTTCTTTTTCCATCTGATACAGACGATGCACGCCGGTCGTGGTTTCTTCCGTCACGCCCTGGATATGCGCGAGACGCGTGGAATACCACGTCGGGTCCGCGTCCAGATGGCGCTCGATCGACTTGTACAGCGCGACTTCTTCCTCGTTGGTCGGCTTGGCGATTACCGAGCGGTCTTTCTCGGCCTTCGAGCCGAGGATCAGCAGCAACGTCGCGTCGCCGCCGTCGTCGAGAATCATGTTCGCGAACTCGCCGTTCGGCCATTCGAAAATGCGGTGCGAGAACTCCCAGTATTCGTCGAGCGACTCGCCCTTGAACGCGAACACCGGCGTGCCGGCCTTGGCGATTGCCGCAGCGGCGTGATCCTGCGTCGAGAAAATGTTGCACGATGCCCAGCGCACGTCCGCGCCGAGCGCGGTCAGCGTTTCGATCAGCACGCCGGTCTGGATAGTCATGTGCAACGAACCTGCGATTCGCGCGCCCTTCAGCGGCTGCTGCGCCTTGTATTCGTCACGCGTTTGCATGAGACCGGGCATTTCCGTCTCAGCAATGGTGAGTTCCTTGCGGCCCCAGTCGGCAAGCGACATGTCGGCAACAATGTAATCCTGGGAAGCTTGGGAATCGATAACTGCGGCGTTCATCACGCCCTCCTTTCTAAATAGTGACTAGAAATTTGACGTGAGCGCGGTTCGATGCGGTGGACAGGAAAGCGCAATGCGCATCCGTTCCTTCCGATTGAAGCCTTCGAGCCTGGCGGGCGGCCGGCGAATATATGCTGATTCGCGGTACCCGTCGCAACGCTCCTCGAAGACGAACGGCGATTGTAGCAAATCGAGATGGCTTCGGGGCGTGAGGATCGGTTTGGGGTGGGCTTTTGGGGGTGGGCTTATTGGGGTGGCGTTGCGGCGGCGTTGCGTTGCGGTCGTCTTTTGCGGCGGCGTCAGGCGGCCAGCTCTTGCGCCGGGTTACACAGCGGCCGCGCCGCCTGCCGCATGCGCGCCGGCTTCGGCCGTCATCCGCGCGCCGTGCAACTGGACGATGCCCGCTCGCGCTCTGTCCAGAAACTGCCGTGAAAAGCGGAAAGCGTCGGCGACGTCGGCGGGATCGGGCTTCAGCCAGCCGAACGCAATGCGGAAGTAGCGCTCAGCGTGGATGCCAGGGTGGTAATGCATGCGCACGCGCTTCGCGTCCGCGAGCCGCGGATTGCCGAAAATTTCGCGGAGCGCCCACGAAAACGCGCCGTCCTCGCCGCCGATACGGCGAAACGCATCATCCATAGGAAAGCCGCCGAGCGCTGCGAATGCCGCCCGACGCACGATGAGACTGCTCGGCACCGTATTGCTAAGCGTCGCCGCATGCTGCGCGAAGTCTCGGTGACCGGTGATTTCGCGAGGAAAACCCACGTACTCGACGTCGAGGCGCACCGACACCTGTTTCGGGTTCTGCGCGAGAAACGCACTTGCGGCAGCCAATGCGCCGGGCAGGTATTCGTCGTCGGCATCGAGAAAGGCAAGCAGATCATGCGACGCATGCTGCGCGCCCCAATTGCGCGCCTGCGCTGCGCCGCCGTTGCAGGGCATTCGCAGCAGCGCGACGCGCGAGTCGGCCCGCGCGTACCGAAGGACGAGGTCCGTGGACGAATCGGTGGAGGCGTCGTCCACGACGATGATCTGCGCCGCCTCCGGCTGGAGCCGGCAGCTTTCGAGAGCGCGGGCAAGCGTCGAGACGCCGTTGTAGCAGGGAATAACGACCGAAATGGGATGAGCGGGTGTCATGGGCAGAAGCTGTCGCAGGCGGCGGGCGCAGCAAAAACCGGCGATGGTAGCGCGGGCACCGGAAGGCCCGTCTCGAAATCGCGCGGGCTTCATGCGCGCTGTCCGCAAGCGAACTTCATGAACCTCGCCGCTATAAATTTGATGACTTACAATCTCCTGATTCATTCCAATATGGAATCCGGAGCCCGATCGTGGAACTGCGTGCGCTGCGCTATTTCGTCGAAGTCGTTCGTCAGCAGAGCTTCACTGTCGCCGCCGAGCAGATGTTCGTCACCCAACCGACCATCAGCAAGATGGTGAAATCGCTCGAAGACGAGATCGGCTCCCCGCTGCTGCTGCGCGACGGCCGCCAGATGGTGCTCACCGACGCCGGCCGCATCGTGTTTCAACGCGGCCAGGAGGTGCTTGCCGCGCACGCGCAGCTGCAAGCCGAACTCAACGACCTCGGCACGCTCGGTCACGGCGAACTCACCATTGGTATTCCGCCGATGGGCGGTTCTCTCTTCACGCCCGCTATCGCCACGTTCCGCCAGCGCTACCCGAAAATCGAACTGAAGCTTTTCGAGCAGGGCTCCCGCGCGATCGAGACCGCGCTGATCAACGGAGAGCTGGAACTCGGGGGCGTTCTGCAGCCGGTGGACCCGGACAATATCGACGTGCTGCCGATCACGCGCCAGTTGCTCTGGCTCGTCGCGCGCTCCGGCTCCCGGTGGGACGAGCTTCGAGTAGTGCCGCTCGCCCAACTCGCGGACGAACCGTTCGTGTTCTACGGCGAAAGCCTCGCGCTCAACGACGTAGTCCTCGGCGCCTGCCGCAGCGCTGGATTCGCGCCGACTATCGTCGGGCGCAGCGGACATTGGGATTTCATGGCGGCGCTCGTGCTGGCCGGCGTCGGCATTGCGTTGCTGCCTGCGCCCTATTGCCGGCGACTGGATGCCGCGCAGTTCACTTGCCGGCCGGTCGCGGAGCCGGAAATTCCATGGGAAATGGCGATTGGCTGGCGCCGCAATGGGTATCTGTCGCATGCCGCGCGCGCGTGGCTGGACGTGGCGCGCGAGACGCTACCCGGCCGGGCCGGCGACGATCTGATGCTCGGTCTGACCGGCATTGCCGCGCCGCTTCAAACACCGCGTTCCGAATGACGACGCGCCGCCCGGCGGGTCGCGGGGGGCGTGTCGCTAACGTACTTGCAAGCAGCGTCTAAGTCATTGCTGTGCAGCGAACTCGATGCGGCGGTTGGCAAAGCGTCCGCTGGCGGTGTCGTTGGGTTGAATCGGGTGCGCCTGGCCGTAGCCTTGAGCACTCAGCGAATCTGCCGGAGCGCCGGTTTTGACGAGGTACGTACGAACCGCCTCGGCGCGCTGCTTCGACAGTTGCAGATTGGCCTGTTCGCCGCCCACGTTGTCCGAGTATCCCGCCACTTCGAGCTTCGCCGCCCGGCCGTTGCGCGCACACGCGTTCAGCACGCGCGCGGACTGGTTCAAGTCTTCCGCTGCCGACGTGGGCACATGCGCGCTCGCGCTCGTGAAATTGATCACTTGCAGGTTCAGCACCTTGGCCACGTCGGCTGCGGCGCAGGTAGCACCGGGCGCGAGCAGCGCCTTGATTGCACTGCGAAAGTTCGCCGTTGCCTGCTGGATCGCGTTGTCTGCGTCGAACGTGCCGATCTCGTAGGGAGCACCGAACAGCGATTTCAGCGTGTTCAGCCAGCCGAGCTTCGCATTGGCGGCGGCGCCGCTCAGTTCGACATGCGTGCCGTCCAGTCTCAGTTCCGCTCCCGGCACGCTCATCAGCGGCATCAGGCCGTCGAGGCGCGGGAGCCAGCCGGCGGGCTTCGTTGCCGGATCGACGGCGATGTTTGCGGCGTAGTTGTACTGGCCGAGGCGCTTCGTCAGTTCATCCACGAGCTGGGTTTTTTCTGCTTCGCTGCCGACCGTCGCCGTGAGCGTCGGCTTGCCGCTTTCGCCGACCGCGAAAGCAAGCTGACTGTCTTTCGTCGGCGGGACGGCCACGCCCGGCTGACGCGCGGCGCTAGTTGCGATGGCGGCGCTCGCGCCGCTCACTGGAGCTGAAGCGGCACCCGCAGCCGAGGCAGAAACCCCAGCCGTAGAACTCGCTTCACCGAGCGCTTCAATTGCACCTGCTGCATTAGACGCCGCGGCATCGCTCGACGCAGCCACCGCAGCAAGCTCACCTGACGCCGCAACCGGCGCCGAAGCCGACTGCGCGTCGGCAGACCGTTCTGCGCCCGAAACCGCCGCCCTGCCGCTCCACTGTCCGCGCGGGAAGCCGCCCGGAAACAGATAGACGAGCGCCATTGCGGCGGCAATGATCGCCAGCAGCGGCCACCACAGCCACGCATGCGAGCGGCGTTTTTCGCCGACCACCGCGTCCGCCGGGACCTGAACCGCGGCAGTGACTTCCGGTGCAGGCTTTGCCGCTGGCGTGGGCTGCTCGATATGCGCCGACACGGCCTTGAGTTGAGCGAGCACGCTGCCGGCGAAAGCGCCGACGCTGCCCAAGCCGAGCGCGGCAAGCAGACGATCGTTCAGATACGGTGCGATGAGCGGCATCTGATGGCTCAGCAGCACGGGCAACTGACCGACATTGCCCTGGCTCTTAAGCAAGTGCTGCTTCAGCACGCCCAACATGGTTGCACCGACGATTCCCGTAATGGCATGCGTCGCGTGCGCCGGCACGCCGGTTTGTGCTGCGACCTCGTCGCTGAGCGACTCGGCACGGCGGTCTAGCGATCGTTCGAGCAAACCGCGCCCCGCGCTTTCGAGTTCACTGACGCCGCCCGTACTCCCCGTCAGATGCGGCAACTGTTCGGCGATTCTCGCGTTCACGTCGGGCGACACGACGGTGGCGAAAAGCGAGCGCGCGCCTTCGAGCGTCGCAGCCCTCTGCATCAGACCGGCGAGCAACGCGGGCGCGGCCGTGCTCATCACCGAGCGCGCCGCCTCAGAAGGCAAGCCGATGCGCGCTCCAAGCTGCCCGACTACCTCGTCCGTCAACGCCGACTGAATCGCGTGAATCAAGTTGATGCTCATGCCTTTGCTTCCTTGAGTTTCCGAACTCGCCACCTGACGCGCCCGTTTTTGCGCGGCGATTATAGGCAGCGGGAAATCTCATAAACGGAATGGCACAATTTATGACGATTTAGACGACGTTTGGCCGACTTATCTCCCGTTTGACATCGAGATGCTGGTTGTTCGACTTGAGCGGCAGAGCCTACGGAGTCGGTTTCATGCCGCGTTTCGCGCAGGCGCCGTGGCTGCCGCCCGAACTGTCACTGTCTGCGGCTTTCGACGGCTTGCCGCGATCAACTCCGCCGCGCGTTCGCCGATCATTACCGTGGGCGCATTCGTGTTGCCGCCGATCAGCGTCGGCATCACCGATGCATCGACGATTCGCAGCCCGGTTACCCCTCGCACGCGCAATTGCGGATCGACTACGGAGGCCGCGTCGCCGCCCATCCGGCAGGTAGCCACCGGGTGATAGATCGTGTCCGCATGGCGCGCGATGGTCTCGCGCAATTGCGCGTCGGTCTGACCCGGCCGCGTGTAAAGCTCGCGACCGCCATGCAACGCGAGCGACGGCGCATCGAGAATGCGCCGCGCCATCTGCACGCCTTCCACCAGCAGGTCCAGATCGCGCGAATCGCTGAAAAAACGCGGATCGATCACGGGCGCCGTGCGCGCATCCGCGCTTGCAAGCGTCACGGTGCCCCGGCTGAACGGCCGCAGCACGCATACATGCAGCGAATAGCCGTGCCCCCAATGCATATGCCGGTTGTGATCGTCGACGAGCGCCGCACAGAAATGCAGTTGCAGGTCAGGCCGTTCGAGCGTCGGCTTGCTCTTTAGAAAACCGCCCGCCTCCGCGACGTTGCTCGACAGCATGCCGCGTCCATGCCGGATAAAGGTGGCGAACTGGGGCACCATTCGCGCGATGCCGCGCACCGAAAAGCCCGTCGGCTCGATCGACGACACGCGTTTGTTGATGGTGAAGTCGACGTGATCGATCAGGTTCTGCCCAACTTCCGGCGCATCGTGCAACACCTCGATGCCATGCGCCTGAAGATGTGCGGCTGGCCCTACACCGGAGCACATCAACAGTTGCGGCGAATTGAAGGCGCCCGCCGCGACGACGACTTCCGCGCGCGCTTTGAGCATTTCCCGGCGACCGCCGCGCACGATTTCGACGCCGCAGGCGCGCTTCTGCTCGAACACGACGCGCAGCACCGTGGCATCCGCGATGGCATGCAGATTGGCACGCTCACGGTCGTAGACATACGCGCGCGCCACGCTGCAACGGCGCCCGTCGCGCTGCGTGACCTGATAGAAGCCGACCCCTTCCTGGTCCGGGCCGTTGAAGTCGTCGTTGGGTTTGTAGCCGGCTTCTATCGCGGCCTGCACGAACCGCCTGGAAAACGGATTGCGGTAGCGCAGATCCGACACGGTGAGTGGGCCGCTGTCGCCGTGCCACGCGTCGGCGCCGCGTTCGTTGCCCTCGGCGCGGCGGAAATACGGCAGCACGTCGTGCCAGGACCAGCCGTCGCAGCCCAACTCCGCCCATTCGTCGTAATCGAGCGGATGACCGCGCGTGTAGATCATCGCGTTGATCGCACTCGATCCGCCGAAGCCGCGCCCGCGCGGCTGATAGCCCTGGCGTCCGGCGAGACCCGGCTGCGGCGTGGTCAGATAGCCGTAGTTCGTTTTGAGCTTGTTCGGCACGACCGCCGCGACGCCGACCGGCATATTGACCAGCAGGTTGCGGTTCATGTGCGGCCCCGCTTCAACGAGGGCAATCGTCGCGTCGGGACAGTCGTCCGCAAGACGGCTCGCGAGTGCGCAACCGCCCGAGCCGGCGCCTACGATGATGTAGTCGTATTCCATCGCTCCTCCTGATCGCCCGCGTTGCTCGCGGACCCTGTCTCGTGCACACTTGTCTACGTGTGTTTCACCGGCATTGTAGGGAGCGTTGTGTGGCTGCGGCGGCTTCGCGTCAGAGCGATTACTCTAAACACAGGCGGCGCCGCGACCCTATGATGGAAGTCCCACACGCGCCCGCCGGACGGTCGCGCGAGGCATTCAAACAACGTCCGCGGACGTCGCGCTTTTCCCGCGCGGCAGACACGCAGCGGTCAAACGTCGCAGCGCCGATTTGCGCCGCAGACCCGTCCGCGAAGGCGGCGACGAGTCGCGAAGAGCGAGGTCAAAAACGTGCCACGAACGAGCCGTCGGTGAGTCGTCAATGAGCCGTGGACGACCCTTAAGCAGAACGCGGACGAGCGACGCAAAGACCACCGACCACGCGATGACCCGGCACACGGGCACACCGCCGTCGAACTCACGGCGAACGGAGACAGCAGATGCAACGCCATAGCTTCGGCCAGACCCACGAGGTCACCAACCAGGTCCCGCCGCTCGCGGACTACAACCTGTTTTCTAGCGACGCTGCGCTGTCGGCCGCGCTCGAACGCGACGGCGCCGCGTGGCATCGCGATGCATTGCTGCGTCACGGCGCGGCGCTCACCACGCCCGAGACGCTCGCGCTCGCCGAACTCGCCAACCGCCACACGCCCGAGCTTTCCACGCACAGCCCGCAAGGCGAGCGCATCGACGCGCTTGAGTTTCATCCCGCGTGGCATGAGCTGCTGTCGCTGCTGCGTCGCGAGGGGCTGCACGCGTTGCCTTTTTCCGATCCGCAGCCCGGCGCGATGGCCGCGCGCTGTGCCGGATATTTTCTGCATGCGCAGATCGAATCAGGGTCTCTTTGCCCGTTGACCATGACGTTCGCCAGCATTCCGGTATTGCAGCGCGAACCGCAATTGTTCGAGACCCTTCGCGACAAACTCTACGCACGCGAGCACGATCCACGCGACTTGCTGCTCACGCAAAAAATCTCCGCGATGATCGGCATGGGCATGACCGAAAAGCAAGGCGGCTCGGACGTGCGCAGCAATCAGACGCAAGCGCGTGCGATCGCCGCCGGTGGCCGCGGCGGCGCCTACGAACTCGTGGGCCACAAGTGGTTCTTTTCCGCGCCGCAATGCGACGCACATCTCGTACTTGCGCGCACGCACGATCACGCCGGACTTTCGTGCTTCTTCGTGCCGCGCTTCGCGCCGGACGGCAGCAAGAACGCGGTGCAGATCCAGCGTCTGAAAGACAAGCTCGGCAACCGCTCGAACGCCAGCAGCGAAGTCGAATTTCTCGATGCGTTCGGCATCATGATCGGCGACGAAGGACGCGGCGTGCCGACCATCATCGAAATGGCGAATTACACGCGGCTCGATTGCGTGATCGGCAGCGCTGCGCTGATGCGCGCGGCGCTCGTGCAGGCCATTCATCATGCGCGCCATCGCAGTGCGTTTGGCCGCAACCTCGTCGATCAGCCGTTGATGCGCAACGTGCTCGCCGACCTCAGCCTGGAATCAGAAGCGGCGACCGTGCTGTTCATGCGGCTCGCCCACGCGTTCGAGCAATCCGCTGACGCGGATTCGGCAACGTCTGCCGCGAACCCGGCGGAAGCCTCCGCCGAGCGTGCGTGGCGGCGCATCGTGACGCCCGCGGCAAAGTACTGGGTCTGCAAGCGCACGCTCGAATTCACCGGCGAGGCAATGGAAGTGTGGGGCGGCAACGGCTATGTCGAAACCGGTCCGATGGCGCGTTTTTATCGGGAGGCGCCCGTCAACTCGATCTGGGAAGGCTCGGGCAACGTGATGTGCCTCGACGTGCTCCGCGCCATGGAGCGCGAGCCTGAAGCGGCGCAAGCGCTCTTCGGGCAATGGCAAGCGGATGCCGCCGCGCATCCGGCGTTGAGTGCCGCGCTCGACAAGCTCGCCGCGACGCTCAATGGTCCTGCCGAAGACCGCGAAGCGTCCGCGCGGCGCATCGCGCAGCAGATCGTGCTGATCGCGCAGGCCACGTTGCTCATCAAGCATGCGCCCGCTGCTGTCGCCGAGGCTTTCATCGCCACGCGTCTCGGCAGCGGCTGCGGCGAAAGCGGCCGGGTCTACGGCACGCTGCCCGCCACGTTCGATCATGCGGCGATCATCGAGCGGGCTTTTCCAGGCTGATGCCCGGAAGCCGCAGACGAACCGCAGCAGACAGCAGGCAACGACACCGATAGGCGCGGCGCGACCGCGCATCTTTGATCAGGGAGTGGTGAACAATGAAAAACGATCTGTTCGAGGTCGCCGCGCTGGAGGCGTTGCTTCACGATCAGCGTCACGCCTGGTTGCGCGCGCCGTATCCGTCATGGGAAACGCGCGCGGCGCATCTGAAAGCGCTGCGCAAAGTCCTGCTCGACAACCGCGACGCGCTCGCCGATGCGATGAATGCCGACTTCGGCAATCGCGCGAAACAGGAAGTGCTGCTCGCGGAATTTCTATTGGTGAAGGAGGAAATCGACGCCGCGCTGCGGCACGGCAAGCGGTGGATGAAGCCGCAGCGCCGCAGCACCAACAAATGGTTGCTGCCGGCCCGCGCGAAAGTGGTGCCTCAGCCGCTCGGCGTGGTCGGCATTATCGTGCCGTGGAATTATCCGGTGCTGCTCGCCGCCGGACCGCTCATCAGCGCGCTGACCGCCGGCAATCGCGCGATCGTCAAGATGTCCGAGTTGACGCCGCGAACGTCGGCGTTGTTCGAGCAGCTGATCGGCCAGACTTTTGCCCGCGATCACGTTGCTGTAGTGAACGGCGACGCCGCGCTCGCCGCCGCATTCAGCGCGCAGCCCTTCGATCATCTTCTCTTCACCGGCTCGACGAAAATCGGCCACGAAGTGATGCGCGCCGCCGCCGAGCATTTGACGCCGGTTACGCTGGAACTCGGCGGCAAGTCACCGGCGATCATCGGCGAGCATGCGCGGTTCGACAATGCCGTGGACAATCTCGTCGCCGGCAAGACGCTCAATGCCGGGCAAACCTGTATCGCGCCGGATTACGTGCTCGTGCCGCGCGGCAAGGAACAGGCGTTCGTCGAGCGGGCGCGCAAGCGGATGGCGAAGATGTACCCCGGCTTCGCGCAAAACGCGGACTACACGTCGATCATTTCGCCGCGCCACTTCGCGCGCCTCCAGCGTCTCGCCGACGAAGCGCAGGCCGCCGGCGCACAACTGCATCCGCTGACCGACAGCGGGCCCGACGCGGCGAGCCGCCGCTTTCCGCCTATCGCCGTCACTAACGCGCCGCAGGACTGCGAACTGATGCAGGAGGAAATCTTCGGCCCGCTGCTACCTGTCGTGCCGTACGACACGCTCGACGATGCGATCGCGTGGATCAACGCCCGGCCACGCCCGCTTGCGCTTTACCTGTATGCGGACGACGCAGCCACCATCGAACGGGTCACGCACGAAACCATTGCCGGCGGCATGGCGGTCAACGAAACGCTGATGCATCTGGCGTGCGAAAGCCTGCCGTTCGGCGGTGTCGGAGCAAGTGGAATGGGCGCGTATCACGGCTACGAAGGCTTCGTGACTTTCTCGAAGATGAAGCCCGTACTGACGCAGGCACGACTGAACGCGCGTGCATGGATTGCGCCGCCGTATGGCAGGCGCGTCAACGCGCTGCTGAAACTGATGATGCGGTTTTGAGCGACGCCAACTGTGTGGCTTCGCCGTAGGGTGCCTAGCGCGTGCCTGTTGCGCCTTCGATATCGACCGCGACCACGTCGGTGACATCTTCCGCGCCGGTGCGCGCGCCGCCCGGCGCTGGCTGCGCCGGCTCGCTTTCCAGCCGATGCAGCCACGCGAGCAGTTCCGCCACCGCCTGATAGAGCTGCGGCGGAATGCGCGCGTCGAGGTCCACCTGCATCAGCAGTGAGACCATTTCGGGCGCTTCGTGCACATAAAGCCCGGCTTCCTTGGCGCGCTGCACGATCATCTCCGCGAGCATGCCATAGCCCTTGGCGATCACGCGTGGCGCCGGATCGCCGCCTTGTGCGTCGTAGACAAGCGCAGCCGCGCTGCGGCGATGTTTGCGGCTCATCACATGTCCCAGTCGAAATCGTCGAGCGGCGCGGTCGCGGCGTTCGACGCATGCGGTGCGCGACGGCTTTTCCCGGCGGCACTTGCCGGCGCCCCCGATGCGGCAGATGCAGCAGACGCCGTGGCGTCCGTCCGATTCGCCGCCGAGGCCGACCGGGCATACGCGGACGCCGCGGCCTGAGCCGCAGCCGCGGCGCCCGCTGCCGCCGCGCCGGTGGCGGGCGCGCCGCCGCCGATCTCGCGAATCGTCAAACCGTTCAGCTGAATGCCCGCCGCCGCGAGCCGCTGACGAAAACTTTCGCCCTGCATCGCGAGACGCGCCGCGCCGCCGGGACTCGCCTGTACACGCGCGACGAGGCGCATGCCGGTCAACGTCAATTCGGCGTCGATGGTGCCGAGCGTCGGCAGCGACAGCGTCAGGCGCGTGCGCCACGGCTGATCGTCCTCGCTATCCGCGCCGCCGCCGCTGCGGTCCCACTCGTCGCCTTCCTGCTCGATGGTCCAGTCCAGCTTCGCGCCGGGCCATGCTTCGCCGGTCCAGCGGAACTGGCCGGTTGCGAGCAGATCCAGTTGCTGGCGCACGAGCGGCACCGTTGCGGGATGGACCGCGGCGGCCTGCGGATTTTGCTGCGAGCCTGCGTCAGCCGCTGGCGAGGCAGCGTTATGCAGGCCCGCATGGGACGTCTGGCCGTTCAGGTCGGACAGGGAACTTGCCAGCACTTCACCGGCGACGAAGCGCGCGGCCTGCACGGTGTCGATCGACGGCATCGGGCGGCCGGCGGTGCTGGCTGCATTCGGGTTCGCGGCATTCGGGTTGCCGGCGTCGGCCGCGCCGCCTGATGTGTGCGGCGTCGCGCCCATGCCCTGCCTCGCGGCAGCTTGCGCGGGCGACGCGTCGCCCCCGTCGCTTGCCCAGTTCAACGGCAATTGCGCGGCGGCGGCGACGAGCTTGTTCTGTGCTTCGCCCGCGAGTGTCTCCGGCGAGCGCTGGCCGCTCAGCCATTGCGCGAGGTGTGCTTCGTAGAAAAGACCGCTGTCGCCGACCGTGTGTGCGAGCGCGGCCGCAAGCGCCGCCACCGGCACCTGGGTCGCCGCGACATTGGCCGTAGCCGCGGAAGCCGCGGCGTTGGAAGCGGTATTGGAAGGAGCAGGCGCGTCGAAGAGCGGCAAAGCGCCCACCTCGACGTCGAGTGCGGGAGCGGCGGGCCAGATCGGTAACTGCCCGACGATCGCGGGCGTCGCCTCGCCGCCGGAGCGCACGATCGCGTTGAGCGTCAGTGCGACGGCGGACAGCGCGGTCTGCGCGGAAGGCTGCGGCGCAGAAGGAGTGGCCGGAGCCGGCGTTGCCGGCGCGGTCTCGACGTCGGCCGCGCCCGTCTGGGCGGTGGCCGCGCTGCCGGGGGCAATGTTCAGCAGGCTGTCGACGCGGGTCGCGAGGAGCGATGCGACGGCCGTGTCGATTCCGTTCATGCCGATTCCTTGATCACATTGGCGTCAACGCGCTCAATTCACACCATCAGACGCCTTGCGGCCACCCTCAGCGCGCCCCGTACAGCTCCTTGAGCACCCGGGACGGCCGGCCGCCGAACAACGCCGACAATTTGGCGAGGCTCGGATTGGCCAGGTCGCGGATCGCGGCGTCGTCGGCGAGGATTTGCCGGATCAGCGCGTATTTGCGCAGGCGTTCCGTCTCGTCGAGTTTGACGCCCGTCTCCGCCTCTTTCAGCGCGTCGACGAGCAGCCGGTATTCATCCTGCAAGTGGACCAGATCGTTCCACAGGGCGCGTCGGGCAGCCATCAGCATGCGGCAGGACAACGCTGCGATGGCCTCGTAGCGGGCAAAGTATTCTGCGTTCGATGTCATCTCATGCTTTCCGCGACCGGCTGGGCAGCCATCCGCGCTATCTCCGGGGCAATCCCGATCCATGCCTCTTCGAGCGTGGCCAGCAGGCCATCGACTTCGACCAGCATTGCCTCGCTTTCTTTTATGTTGGCTTCGAGCAGCCGGCGCGACATATAGCTATATAGCGCGTTCAGCCGCTGTGCAATCTCACCGCCCACCTCAAGGTTGAGCGACTGTTGCAGCCCGCTTTCGACGATCTGAATCGCCTTGCCGATCGCCTCTCCACGACCGGGTACATTGGCCTGCTGCAAATGCATCCGCGCTTGCGCGATTGCCTGCCGGGCCCCCTGATACAACATCACGATCAGACGATGCGGACTCGCGCCCATCACCCCTGTCTCGACGCCCACGCGTGCATACGCATTGGCTCCAGAGTGTCCTGGGGAAAACATCGGCGCTCCTCCTCAAATGCAACTACGGTTGGTCGTGGCAGCCCATCGCGATGCGTAAGCGCACCCCGATTCATGCCTGTATCTGGTTATCGGATACGCAGCGAGAAAGCTTTAGGCCGGTGTAAGGAGGATTAAGGGGTGCAGGTTGCGCACGCCCCCAGGGGCGGCGCGGCGCGTGTCACGCGGGCAGTTGCGGCCGGGCGGGCGGAACATTCTTGCCGCCGTGGCCGCAGCCTCGATCAGACCTGCATCTGCATGATGTCGTTATAGGCGGACACCAGCTTGTTGCGGACCTGCAGGCCGAACTGGAAGCCGACGTTCGCCTTCTGCATGTCGACCATCACGTCGTTCAGCGAAACGTTCGACGCGCCAAGCTCGAACGCCTGCGATTCGCCGACCGCCTTGGTCTGATCGCCGCTGATCTTGTCCAACGAAGCCTTCAGTGCCGACGCAAAACCGCCGGTGGTAGCCGCACCGGACTCACCTGCGGCCGAAGCGCCAGCAGCGGCACTGCTGCCGCCGGCGGCCTGCGCAGCCATCGACTGCAATTGTTGCAGCGCCGACGAAAGCGCGTTCACGGGCAAAGTCATGTTCTCTCCAGGAATGACGAGCGGCACGACCAAACCGTACCGATCTGGACGAAAGCATAGCAGCGGGCTCTCCTGGAAAGCCCCGAAACTAGGGGGGAAACCCGGCTCTATTCAAGCAATCGGGCGCGCCTGCCGTGCGGATAATTTCAGTCGTGAAAGTATCTGTCCATACTCCCGCCGAGCCTCGGTGCGGTTGAGCGGCAGAACGCAAAAGGCTTCCCGGAGAAACCCGACGCATGGATTCGTCAGCCAACTCTTTGATCAACCCCGACGCCCGCATGGGCCTCGCCGGCGCACAGCCCGGCGCGGCAGCGGCGGGCGCCGGTCAGCCCGGCGGTAACGCAGACCTGGGCGGCCTCGGTGGCGGCCTCGGCGGCAATTTCGGCCAGCGCCTGTCAGGCCTCGCGCAAATGCGCGGCAACCCGCGCGCCCCGCTGATTTTCGCAGTGGCGCTGCTTGTCGCCGTGGTGGCGGGCCTGTTTCTGTGGTCGCGCGCCCCGGACTACAAGGTGCTTTACAGCAACTTGTCCGACCGCGACGGCGGCGCGATCATCACCGCGCTGCAGCAGGCCAACATTCCGTACAAGTTCTCCGAGTCGGGCGGCGCGATCCTCGTGCCGGCCGAACAGGTGCACGAGATGCGGTTGCGCCTCGCGTCGCAAGGCCTGCCCAAGAGCGGCTCGGTCGGCTTCGAACTGATGGACAACCAGAAGTTCGGCATCAGCCAGTTCGCCGAGCAGATCAACTATCAGCGCGCGCTGGAAGGCGAGCTGGAACGCACGATCGAATCCGTTTCGTCGGTCAAGTCGGCGCGCGTCCATCTGGCGATTCCGAAGCCCTCCGTGTTCGTACGCGACAAGGAAGCGCCGTCGGCGTCCGTGCTCGTCAATCTCTATCCGGGCCGCGCGCTCGACGAAGGCCAGGTGCTGGCGATCACGCACATGGTGTCTTCCGCGGTGCCGGAAATGCCGGTCAAGGGCGTGACCATTCTCGATCAGGACGGCAACCTGTTGACGCAACCGTCGGTTGGCGGCGGGCTCGACGCGTCGCAACTGAAGTATCGCCAGCAGATCGAGCGCAACACGCAGCAGCGCATCGACGCGATTCTTGCGCCGCTCTTCGGCGCCGGCAATGCACATTCGCAGGTGAGCGCGGACATCGACTTCTCGCGCACCGAACAGACTTCGGAAAACTACGGCCCGAACGGCAACCCGCAGCAGGCGGCGATCCGCAGCCAGCAATCGAGCACCGCGACGGAAATGTCGCAAGGCGGCGCGTCGGGCGTGCCGGGCGCGCTGTCGAATCAGCCGCCGCAGCCCGCCTCCGCGCCGATCAATGCGCCCAATGGCGCGAGCGGCGGCGTGACGACGACGCCCGTCAGCGATCGTAAGGACATGACCACGAATTACGAGCTCGACAAGACCGTGCGTCACCTCGAGCAGCCGATGGGCGGCATCAAGCGTCTGTCGGTGGCCGTGGTGGTCAACTATCTGCGCGTGGTCGACGGCAAGGGTCACGCGACGATGCAGCCGGTCACCGCCGACAAGCTCGCGCAGGTCAACCAGCTCGTGAAGGACGCGATGGGCTTCGACGCGCAGCGCGGCGACTCGGTCAACGTGGTCAACAGCCCGTTCACCGCCGACGTGGACCCGAACGCGGACCTGCCGTGGTGGCGCACGCATGACATGCTGGCTCTGTACAAGCAGATCGCGACGTATCTCGGCATTGGCGCCGTCGCCCTGTTCCTGTACTTCGTGATGGTGAAGCCGGCGCTGCGCCGCGCCTTCCCGCCGCCGGAACCGCTCGTCGCCGCGGCGCTGCCGTCGCCGGACGAGCCGATCCTGCTCGACGGCATCCCGACCGCGGAACGCGCCAGCGGCAACGTCGAAATCGACTCCGGCGACAGCGAACTGCTGGCGCTGGAAAACGCGAAACACAAATATGAGCGGAACCTGGAGTTCGCACGCAGCATCGCGCGCCAGGATCCGAAGATCGTTGCAACAGTCGTCAAAAATTGGGTGACCGATGAGCGCTGAAGGCGTAATGAAGAGCGCGCTTCTGCTGATGTCGATCGGCGAGGAAGAAGCGGCGCAAGTGTTCAAGTTCCTTGGACCGCGTGAAGTTCAGAAGATCGGCGTCGCCATGGCCGCCATGAAGGCCGTGACGCGCGACGAGATCGACGTGGTGCTGCACGAGTTCGTGCGCGAGGCGGAAAAGCACACCGGCATGTCGCTGGACTCGAACGAGTACATCCGTTCGGTGCTGACGAAGGCGCTCGGCGACGACAAGGCCGGCGCGATCATCGACCGGATCCTGCAAGGCAGCGACACCAGCGGTATCGAAGGCCTGAAGTGGATGGACTCGCCGGCCGTCGCGGAACTGATCAAGAACGAGCACCCGCAGATCATCGCGACGATTCTCGTTCACCTCGACCGCGATCAGGCGTCGGAAATCGCCGCGTGCTTCACGGACCGTCTGCGTAACGACGTACTGTTGCGAATCGCGACGCTCGACGGTATTCAGCCGGCCGCGCTGCGCGAACTCGACGACGTGCTCACGCATCTGCTGTCGGGCAGCGACAACCTGAAGCGCAGCCCGATGGGCGGCATTCGCACGGCGGCGGAAATCCTCAACTTCATGTCGAGCAACCACGAGGAAGGCGTCATCGAAAACGTCCGCCAGTACGACGGCGAACTCGCGCAGAAGATCGTCGATCAGATGTTCGTGTTCGAGAACCTGCTCGACCTGGAAGACCGCGCGATCCAGCTGCTGCTGAAGGAAGTCGAATCCGAGGCGCTGATCATTTCGCTGAAGGGCGCAGCGCCTGCACTGCGTCAGAAGTTCCTGTCGAACATGTCCCAGCGTGCAGCCGAGCTGCTCGCGGAAGACCTCGACGCGCGCGGCCCGGTTCGCGTCTCCGAAGTCGAGACGCAACAGCGCCGTATCCTGCAGATCGTGCGCAATCTGGCAGAAAGCGGCCAGATCGTGATTGGCGGCAAGGCGGAAGATGCATATGTCTAATCGCAACTCCACGGCAAAGGAAAGCCTCTCGGCCTACCAGCGCTGGGAGATGGCCTCATTCGATCCGGTGCCCCCGGCACCGCCCACGTCCGGGATCGACGAAGCGGCTTTTGAAGCCGAGCTCGAGCGCCTGCGCGAAGCCGCGCACGCGCAGGGCATCGCATCCGGCCACGTGGCGGGCCAGGCGCTCGGCTATCAGGCGGGATACGACCAGGGCCACGCACAAGGTTTTGAACAGGGCCGAAGCGAAGCGCGCGAGGAAGCTGCGCGACTCGCCGCGCTCGCCGAAACCTTCAAGGCCGCGCTCGACGGCGCGCAAGGCGCCATTTCGGAGACGCTCGTCGCGCTCGCGCTCGACATCGCGCAACAGGTGGTGCGCCAGCATGTGCAGCACGACCCGACCGCGCTGATCGCCGCCGCCCGCGAGGTGCTCGCGGCGGAACCGGCGCTAATCGGCGCGCCCGCGCTGATCGTGAGTCCCGCCGATCTGCCGGTGGTCGAAGCGTATCTGATGGAAGAACTGCAAACACGCGGCTGGACCGTGCGTACCGATCCGGCCGTGGAGCGCGGCGGCTGCCGCGCGCAGGCCGGCAGCGGCGAGGTGGACGCCGGCATCGATACACGCTGGGAACGCGTTGCCGCGGCGCTTGGCAAAGTGAGTACATGGTGAAACCGACGCTCGAGGAGATCCGCGCAAGCGACCTGACGCCGCTCGAACGCGAGCTTGCGCTGGCGTCGTTCGGCGCCGAGGCGCTCGCGGACGCGCCGTTCGCGGACGCAGTCTCGACCGCTGCGACGGCGGCTGACCCGGGTTATGCTCATCCGGTGACGGGCGCGGCCGCGGGCCGCGAGTCGGCGCCGGCTGCGGGCGCCGGTCTCGGTGCAAGTCCGGCCGCCGCCAAGGCAGCAAGCGCCGCGGCTCCTGCTGCGTACGATCCCGCGCTCGACAGCAATCCGCATATGCAAGCCTGGCGCGGCCGGCTCGACGCACTGCGCGCGCGCAACGCGATCGCGAAGCCGATGCGCGCCTGCGGACGCCTGACGCGCGCCGCCGGTCTCGTGCTCGAAGCGGTTGGATTGCGCCTTTCGGTAGGCGCCGAAGTGATGATCGAATTGCCGCCGGGCAGTTCGCTGCCGATGGCTGAAGCGGAAGTTGTCGGCTTCTCCGGCGACAAGCTGTTCCTGATGCCCACCACCGAAGTGATCGGCCTGCTGCCCGGCGCGCGCGTCTACCCGCTCGAAAGCGCGCCGATCGCCGATCCGATGGCGGGCGCGAAGCGTCTGCCGGTCGGCTGGGAACTGCTGGGCCGCGTGCTCGATGCGTCCGGCCGCCCGCTCGACGGACTCGGCCCGCTCGGCGCGCATGCCGACGCGCCGTTGTCCGCGCCGGTCATCAATCCGCTCAACCGGGAGCCGATCCATAAGGTGCTCGACGTCGGCGTGCGCGCGATCAACGCGCTCCTGACCGTGGGACGCGGCCAGCGCATGGGACTGTTCGCAGGCTCGGGCGTCGGTAAATCGGTGCTGCTCGGCACGATGGCGCGCTACACCAGCGCCGAAGTGATCGTGATCGGCCTGATCGGCGAACGCGGCCGCGAAGTGAAGGAATTCATCGAGCAGATTCTTGGCGAGGAAGGCCTTGCGCGCTCGGTCGTGATCGCCGCTCCGGCCGACGTTTCACCGCTTTTGCGGATGCAGGCCGCGTCGTATTCGACGTCGCTCGCCGAATATTTCCGCGATCAGGGCAAGCATGTGTTGCTGCTGATGGATTCGCTGACCCGCTACGCGATGGCGCAGCGCGAAATCGCGCTGGCCGTCGGCGAGCCGCCCGCGACCAAGGGCTACCCGCCTTCTGTGTTCGCGAAGCTCCCGGCGCTCGTCGAGCGAACTGGCAACGGCCCGGCGGGCGGCGGTTCGATCACCGCGTTCTACACGGTGCTGACCGAAGGCGACGACCAGCAGGACCCGATTGCGGACTCGGCGCGTGCGATTCTCGACGGCCACATCGTGCTGTCGCGCTCGCTCGCGGAAGCCGGCCACTATCCGGCAATCGACATCGAAGCGTCGATTAGCCGGGCAATGACCGCGCTGATCGACGATAACCATCTGGACAAAACGCGTATGTTCAAGCAGATGCTGTCGCGCTATCAGCGCAACCGCGATCTGATCAACGTTGGTGCTTATTCGAGCGGACGTGACGCGTTGCTCGACCGTGCCATCGCGCTATATCCGCGGATGGAAGCCTTCCTGCAGCAAGGCTTCCGTGAGTGCGCGAATTTTGAACCGAGTGTCGAGATGCTGGACGCGCTGTTTGCCCAAGGAGCCTGACGATGGCGAAACACTTTCCGATCAAGACGTTGATTGGGCTCGCGCAAGACGATGTCGACGCCGCCGCGCAGCGTCTTGGCCGAGCACAGCGCGAGCGTAACGACGTGGAGGCGCAGCTTCAGTCGCTCGTGCAGTACCGCGACGAATACCACGCGCGTTTCACGGCAACCGCCCAGGCGGGAATGCCCGCCGGCAACATGCGCAATTTTCAGGCGTTCATCGACACGCTCGACGCCGCCATCGAACAGCAGCGCAACCTGCTCGTGACGGCCAATGCGCGAGTCGAGGCGGCCAAGCCCGACTGGCAGCGTCAGAAGCAAAAGCTAGGCTCCTATGAAGTGCTGCAGGCGCGCGGCGAAGCGGCCGAGGCCAAGACCGTGGCGCGGCGCGATCAACGCGACGCCGACGAACACGCTGCACGAATTCTGAGGATGCGCGCGGAAGGCGCCTGACGCCCGCGCCGCCCTCCACTGACTGAACACCGTACCCTTTGACGGATTGACAGGACACTTATGTCGCTTCTTTCACAGATCGGCTCGCTGCCAGGTTCTACCGGCAGCACCTCTACCAACGGTTCGAACAGCGCCGCGGCGCTGGCCGCCGCAAGCGCGAAACCGTTCTCGCAAACCCTCCAGCAAAGCATCAGTCTGCAGAACAGTGCGGCTGCAAGTGCGGCTGCAAGCGCGGCTGCCAAATTCAACGCAAGCGTCAACGCGAGCGCGAGCCAGTCTGCCGCAACGCCGACACCTTCCCCGACGCAGGCGGATGCTTCGCAGGCGTCGTCGTCGAGCGTGCACGACGCGCCGCCGCCGGACGACTCCGCAACCAAAAACGCCGACGACGCGAGCAGCGACACCAAGGACAGCACCGCGTCAGACGCATCGGCGTCTGCGCCGGCGGACAAGCCGCAACAGGCATCGACGGACAAGACGGGGGCCAACCCTGCGAAGCCGGCCAACACCGCCAACGCGGCGAGCAGCAGCGACGCAAGCACGGCGGCGGCGGCCGCAGCGGCTCAGGCGCAAGCCCAGGCCCAGGCCGACGCAAGCGCTGCGGCCGATGCGGCCAACGTGAACATTCCCGCAGCGACGGATGCCGGCACGACCGCAGCCGGCGCGGCCACCGACGCCACCACTGTCGGCCTGCCCGGCAAGAAGGCGCCGACCGATCCGAAGTCGCTGCAGGACGCATTGCAGGCGGCTCTGGCGGCGCTCGCGAACGGCCAGGCCGTGGTGCCATCGCAGGCGCTGGCAAGCGGCGCGGCCGCCGCTGCGGCGGCGAACGGACTGGCGAGCGCGAACGCGTCGCTGAACGATACAGACGGCAAGACGCTGGAAGCCGGTCTCTCCGGCGGCGGCAAAGGCTCCGCAGCCGCTCGCGGCGCATTGACGACGGCTGCGACCGTGGCAGATCCGACGGCGGCTGCGTCGGCTGCTTCCGCGGCGGCGGCGGGTGCGTTGGCATCGGCGGGTGCGGCAGGCGCACAGGCGGACGATCTGGCGGCGTTCAAGAACGCAGCCGACGCGGCGAGCGCAGCGCTGGCCGCGTCGCAGGCAGCAGCGAGTGCAGCCAGCACCACGGCCGCCGTGCAGACGACCGGCAATGCGGGTGCGGCTGCAGCAGCAAACGCGTTGGGACCGCAGGTCGGCACGACCGACTGGGAGGAAGCGCTGAGCCAGAAGGTCGTGTTCCTGTCGAACGCTCATTCGCAGAGCGCCGAACTGACGCTGAACCCGAAGGATCTCGGACCGCTCCAGGTTGTGCTGCAGGTCGCCGATAACCATGCGCACGCGTTGTTTGTTTCGCAACACCAGCAGGTACGTGAAGCCGTCGAGGCAGCTCTGCCGAAATTGCGCGAGGCGATGGAAGCGAACGGCATCGGACTCGGCAGCGCGAGCGTCAGCGACGGGTTTGGTCGTCAGGGCGGGCAACAGCAGAATGCCGAGTCGGGACGCTCCGGCTCTGGAAGCCGCTCTGCGGCGGGTAGTGGAGGCGGCATGGGCGGTGCCGCGGGTGCCGGCGTGACGGCGGAGGTTGCCGTGCGGCGCAGCGTCGGGTTGGTCGATACGTTCGCCTGACGGGTTTTTTGCGGGTTGCGGCTTTGTTTGATGGTTGATTCGAGGTGTTGGCCGTTCCTCGAAATCGCGGTGCTCTATTGGCGCTGCCCTTGTGCGGGGCAATGCCCATGGATCACCGCGATTTCATTTCAGGGAAAGGCCAAAAACTAGAGATAGCCCGCATTAACCCTTCTGTTCGACCCATCGCGCCGCAGGCAAATCAACAACAATCACTATCACCAGCACTAACGGCAAGCAAGCAAACCTCATGGCTACCACTCCCGCAAATCAGCAAGCCGCGCCCGCGTCTCCGGGCCCCTTGAAGCGCATCATCCTGATCGCCCTCATCGCTATCGTCGCCGCCGGTGGCGCCGGCGCAGGGGTGTGGTTCTTCATGTCCAAACGCGCTCCGGCCGCCGCCACCGCAGCTGCGCCGGCTCCGGCTCCCGCTCCGACGTTCTTCCCGCTCGAATCGATGACGGTCAACCTGCAATCGGACGACGGCCAGCAGCACTTCCTGCGTATCGGCCTGACGCTCAAGCTCACCGATCCGAAGACGCCGCAAGAACTCACCGAGCACATGCCGGAAATCCGCAGCCGCATCCTGCTTGCGCTGTCAAACCATCATCCGGATGAACTCGCTCCGCTCGAAGGCAAGCACGCGCTTTCCACCGAACTGCGGACGCTGATCGAGCAACCGACCGACAAGGGTGCCGCGCCGATCCATGTCCAGGACGTGCTGTTCACCGAATTCGTCGTGCAGTGACGTCGTTGTGACGCTGTCCCGCACTGCCATCATCAACCGTCACGGTATGCACGAGGAATAAGGAATGGGCCACGAAGAGTTCATGTCCCAGGAGGAGGTCGATGCCCTCCTCAAGGGCGTAACCGGCGAGTCCGACTCTGAAGCCGAGCAGAGCGAACGTGTAGGCGTACGTCCCTACAACATCGCGACGCAGGAACGCATCGTCCGCGGCCGGATGCCCGGCCTCGAAATCATCAATGACCGCTTTGCGCGCCTGTTGCGCGTCGGCATCTTCAACTTCATGCGGCGTTCGGCGGAAATTTCCGTCGGTCCGGTGAAGGTGCAGAAGTACAGCGAGTTCACCCGCAACCTGCCGATCCCGACCAACCTGAACCTGGTCCACGTCAAGCCGTTGCGCGGCACGTCGCTGTTCGTGTTCGACCCGAATCTGGTGTTCTTCGTGGTCGACAATCTGTTTGGCGGCGACGGACGTTTTCATACGCGTGTTGAAGGTCGCGATTTCACGCAGACCGAGCAGCGCATCATCATGAAGCTGCTCAACCTGACGTTCGAACACTACGCGGCGTCGTGGAAAAGCGTGCGTCCGCTGCAGTTCGAGTACATGCGCTCGGAAATGCACACGCAGTTCGCCAACGTCGCGACGCCGAACGAGATCGTCATCGTCACGCAGTTCTCGATCGAATTCGGCACGACGGGCGGCACGCTGCACATCTGCATGCCGTATTCGATGATCGAACCGATCCGCGACATTCTGTCGTCGCCGATTCAGGGCGAGGCGCTCGAAGTCGACCGCCGCTGGGTCCGCGTGTTGTCGCAGCAGGTGCAGGCGGCGGAAGTCGAACTGACCGCCGACCTCGCGCAGGTGCCGATCACGTTTGAACAAATCCTGAACATGCGCAAAGGCGATGTTCTGCCGATCAACATTCCCGAGCACATCACGGCCAAAGTCGACGGCGTGCCGGTGATGGAATGCGGCTACGGAATTTTTAATGGTCAATACGCGTTGCGCGTGCAAAAGATGATCAGCGCAGCCGACACGATGAAGGAAGGTGGATATGAGTGATCTGAACGCAAAGCCCGCGGACGAGCTGACCGCCGCCGCCGCGCAAGTGGCCGCCGACGCGGCAAGCGCGGAAGACGAAGCAGCGCTGGCCGACTGGGCGAGCGCGCTCGCCGAGCAGAACGACAACCCGAGCGAAATCAGCGCCAGCACGGCCGGCGTGTTCCAGCCGCTGTCGAAAGTCGCGCCGACCTCGACGCGCAACGACATCGAAATGATTCTGGACATTCCTGTTCAGATGACCGTCGAACTCGGCCGCACCAAGCTCGCGATCCGCAACCTGCTGCAACTCGCGCAAGGTTCGGTGGTGGAACTGGACGGCATGGCCGGCGAACCGATGGACGTGCTCGTCAACGGCTGCCTGATCGCCCAGGGTGAAGTGGTGGTGGTGAACGACAAGTTCGGTATTCGCCTGACCGACATCATTACGCCGTCAGAACGTATCCGGAAGTTGAATCGATGAAAAGCGCAGTCCGCCGCGCCGTGTTCCCTGCGTCGCGTCACGTCATCTCCCGCGCAATCGGCGCAGCGCTGTCGGCAACGGCGTCGTTCTGCGCACCGTTCGCTGCACACGCAGCCGACATGAACGCGGTCAATAACGCAGCGAAGATGGCGTCGAGCGTCGGCGCGGGCACTGCAGTTCCGGCGCTTGGCGTCGGCGCGGTATTGCAGACGATCGTCGGCCTCGTCGTCGTCATCGGTCTGGTGTTCGGATGCGCGTGGCTTGCGCGCCGCTTCGGCTTGCAGCCGGGCAGCCGCAGCGGACTGGTGAAGACAATTGGCGGCGCGTCGCTCGGCGGTAAGGAGCGCGTGGCGGTGGTCGAGATCGGCGATACGTGGCTCGTGCTCGGCGCCGCGCCCGGCAACGTGCGTCTGCTTCATACGATGCCGGCAGGATCGGTCGCCGTCGACACGATCGGCAATACCCAGGCGGGCACGCCTGGCGCAACGGGCAGTAGCAGCGCGGCGGGCAGCACTGGATTGCCAGGCAGCTTCGGCCAGCGCTTTCGCGACGCCTTGAAAGGCGAAGTGAGCAAACGTTTCAACGGGCAAGGCAACGGGGTTCGGTAATGCAGTTCAGTCTTCAATCGGCGCCTGGCGCGCCCTCCACCCGCACCTCACGCGCCGCCTCTGCAGTGCTTCGCGGTTTGCATCGCGCCGCGCCCGTCGCGTCGCTGGTTGTGCCGGTGGCATTGTTCGCGCTGCCGACGCTTTCGTTCGCGCAAACCGCCGGCTTGCCGGCCTTCAACACGAGCCCGGGCCCGAACGGCGGCACCACGTATTCGCTGAGCGTGCAGACGATGCTGCTGCTCACGATGCTGTCGTTCCTGCCTGCGATGGTGCTGATGATGACGAGCTTCACGCGCATCATCATCGTGTTGTCGTTGCTGCGCCAGGCGCTCGGCACGACGACCACGCCGCCTAATCAGGTGCTAGTCGGTCTTGCGCTCTTTCTGACGCTGTTCGTGATGTCGCCGGTGCTCGATAAGGCATACACCGACGGCTACAAGCCCTTCTCCGAAGGTACTGTTCCGATGGAGACGGCGGTAAGCCGCGGCCTCGCTCCGTTCAAGACGTTCATGCTGCGTCAGACGCGCGAAAGCGATCTCGCACTGTTCGCGCGCATCTCGCACGCCGCGCCGATGCAAGGCCCGGAAGATGTGCCGCTCTCGCTGCTCGTGCCTTCGTTCGTTACTAGCGAACTGAAGACCGGCTTCCAGATCGGCTTCACGATCTTCATTCCGTTTCTCATCATCGACATGGTGGTGGCGAGCGTGCTGATGTCGATGGGCATGATGATGGTTTCGCCCGCGACGATTTCACTGCCGTTCAAGCTGATGCTGTTCGTGCTCGTCGACGGCTGGCAACTGCTGCTCGGCTCTCTTGCGCAGAGCTTTGTCTGAGCGTGCTCGCTCGATAGTCCCTGTTTTCAACGTTGTGCCAGTTTCCGGTTGAATCGCCATGAATCAAGAATCCGTCATGACACTCGCGCACCAGGCCATGTACGTCGGCCTGCTGCTCGCCGCGCCGCTTCTTCTCGTGGCGCTGGTGGTCGGCCTGGTGGTGAGCCTTTTCCAGGCTGCCACGCAGATCAACGAGTCAACGCTGTCGTTCATTCCGAAGCTGCTCGCTATCGCGGTCACAATGGTGATCGCCGGTCCGTGGATGCTCACCACCATGCTCGACTACCTGCGCCAGACGCTCACCAACATTCCGACGCTCGTCAACTGAGCGCCGCGAACTTCTCCCTGCATCGAGCCTCGCCGCCGCCATGTTTTCCGTCACCTACGCGCAACTGAACGCCTGGCTCACCGCGTTTCTTTGGCCGTTCGTGCGGATTCTCGCGCTCGTCGCGACCGCGCCTGTGCTCGGCAACCGCTCGTTGCCGCTGCGCGTGAAGATCGGCCTGGCGGCTTTCGTGACGATCATCGTCGCGCCCACGCTCGGCGCGCTGCCGCAAGTCACCGTGTTTTCCGCGGAAGGTGTGTGGATCATCGTCAACCAGTTTCTGATCGGTATCGCGCTCGGCATGACCATGCAGATCGTGTTTCAGGCGATCAGCGCGACCGGCGACTTCGTCGGCCTCGGCATGGGCCTCGGCTTCGCCACCTTCTTCGACGCGCAGGCGAGCAGCTCGAGCCAGGTGCTGTCGAGCTACATGAACACCATCGCGATGCTCGTGTTCCTCGTGATCGACGGTCATCTTCAGATGGTCAGCGCCCTGCTCGCGTCGTTCAATTCGCTGCCCGTCTCGGCAAATATTCTGGGCTCGCCGGGCTGGCGCACGCTCGCGAATTTCGGCAGCACGATTTTTTCAGCGGGACTGCTGCTCTCTCTGCCGGTCGTCGCCGCCCTGCTGATCACCAACCTCGCGCTCGGCATTCTCAACCGCGCCGCGCCGCAGATCGGCGTGTTTCAGATCGGCTTTCCGCTCACCATGCTGATCGGCATGCTGCTTCTGCAGTTGATGATTCCGAACATGATTCCGTTCTTCGGGCGCCTCTTCGCGGTGGGCATCGACCAGATGGGGCGGGTCGCGCTGGGATTCAGGTAGCGGGGAAATCGAGGCCGCCGCCCGCTTGCCGTCAGAAGTGACTTTGAAGCCGACAGTTGATGTCGGCTTTTTTTGTTTGGATGCGCGACTGGTGCTAGCGGTGCTCCGCGTCGAATCTGTTGATAGAGCATGCGTCTCGCATACTTCTCACGCCCCAAAAAAACAAAAGCGCGGTAACCAGTCCCCCGGTTACCGCGCTCGTCTATCGAAACTAATCGAGCAGAAGCTCTATCAGTTCAGGTACTGAAACAGCGACATATTCTGGATCTTCACGAACGCCTGTTGTGCTGCTTGCAATGCGTTCTGTGCCAGCGTGTATTTGCCGACCGTCTTGATCAGGTCTGTCTGCGTCAGGTCCGACAGGTTGCTGGCTGTTTGCAGCGTATTGGTCTGCGTGACCGCCTGCAATGCCTTGACCTCCTGTGAGCGGCCGCCCACGGTCGCTTGCGCGGTCGTGATGTTGTTCATCGTGTTCTCGAGCTGCGTCATGCTGGTGGTAAGCGCGCTCTGAAAGCTCGCGGTCGACGCACCGCCCGATATCGGCGATTGAAGCGTGCTGATCAACTGGCTCAGGTTCGCGAACACATCCATGCTGCCTTGGGTCGCGGGCGTCACCGAGAAGCTGTCGCCCGCGTTCGGCGCGCCGCTGATCGTCACCGACTGGCCGCCGAGCGTGATCGCCGTACCTGCCGTAAAGGCTTGCGGTGCGCTCGTCGTAACCGCGCCGGTCGCCGGATTCGTCTGGCTCACGGTGTAAGTCGTCGACGACGTAAAGTTGATCGCGTATTTGTCGGCGTTTGTCGGATCGGTCGGGTTGTTCAGGCTTACGGTGCTGATGACACCCGTACCCGTGTTGCCCGTGGTCGCCGCCGGCACCGCGCTCGTGCCGATAGGCGCGACACTGCTGAAGATCGAAATGCCGGTGTCGCCGGTCTGCACGACGTGCGAGTCGGTGATCTGCACCGCAGGCGTGCCGGTATCGCCCGAATACGTGACCACGCCGGCCGAACTCGTCGTGTACGGCTGTGCGCTGCTTTGATAGCCGGCGAACATGTAGTTGCCCTGCGGGTCCGTCGAGTTACCGAGCGTTATCAACTGGCTGCGCAAGCTTTGCAGTTGCGTCGCGATGGAGCCGCGGTCGCCGTTGTTGAGCGAACCGTCGCCGGCGCGCAACACGAGCGTGTGGATACTTTGCAGCACGTCGTTGACGCTGCTGAGCGTCGTGTCTTCGAGCTGTAGCGACGCAAGCGCCGTGTTCTGGTTGCTCGTGTACTGCGCGAGGCTCGTCGCGGTCGAACTCAACTGCACGGCCTGCGCCGCGCCGAGCGGATTGTCCGACGGCGTCGCAAGGCTCACGCCGCTCGAAATCTGCGCGTAAAGCTGCGACAACTGAGCTTGCTGATCGCTCATCGTCGCCACGTTCATGGTGAAGTACTGCGTGCTGGAGATGCGCATGTTCAACGCCTCACTGGAAGATGCCGAGCAGCGTCTGGAACAGGGTCTGCGCGGTCTGAATGACCTTGCTGTTCGCCTGATAGAGCTGCTGATACTGAAGCAGATTGGCTGCTTCCTCGTTGATGTTGACGCCCGAGACGGACTGCTGCGCGGTGGTGATCTGCGTCACCAGCGAAGCCTGCGCCGTGCTCGAAGTCTGAATCTGGTTCGTCTGGTTGCCGATGTCGTTGACGTAGTTCGCGTACGCGCCCGTCAGCGTGACCGTGCCGCCGTCCATCGATTTCGCCGTCGACAGGTTCGACAGTGCAAGCGCGTTGCGGCCGTCGTTGTTTGCGCCGGTGTTCGGCCCGATGGTGAACTTGTCGCCGGCAGCGGGCACGCCGCTGATCGTCACCGACACCTTGTTCATCTGGCCGGCGGTCGTGTTGTTGATCGTCAGACTCGCGCCGTTGCTCGACGAATACGGCACGACGGTCGTCGCGCTCGTGATCGAATAAGTGGTCGCCGGCGAGCCCGCCACGGTCACCGTCGAGCCGACCGGGAAGCCGGTGAGACCAGTGCCGTCGTACGTCAGCGTGGTCGTCGAGTTCGGCATCGTGTAGCCCGTCGCGACCGTGCCCTTCGTGATGGCGCCGGTGCCGGTGTTGGTCGACGCTGCCGCGCCGAGAACCGGCGCTGCGGCCGCGATCGCCGAGGCGTCCGTTGTCGCGGTTGCAAAGCTGTTCAACGCGCCGCGGGTCGGCTGAACCGTGAACGAGTCACCGGCGTTCATCGTGCCCGTGGTCGAAAAATTCAGGCCGTTGATCGGCTGGCTCAGATTCGTCGCCGAGCCCACCACGCCCCCCGTCGAATTGTCGGTCAACGTATAGGTGGTGCCGTTGAAGGCGAGCGTGTAGTCGCCCGTGGTCGGCTGTGCAGGATTTGCGAACGACACGTTGAGCGACGCATTGCCGGTGTTCTGCGTGTTCGCATAGACGGTCGGGCCGCCCACCGAGAACAGGGCGCCGCCCTTCACGCCCGCGAGCGTAATGCCGAGCGCGTTTTGCGCGTTGACCTGCGAGGCGAAGCTCACCGCAATCGCGCCAAGTTGCGCTTCTGCCGGATCGAGCGTCTGGCTGCGGAATGCGACGAGACCGCCGAGCGTGCCGCCCTCGATCTTGCTGTCGGGCAAATCCTGCGGCGCGGCGGCAGGGTTTGCGCCCGCCTGGCCGAGATACTGCACGGACAGTTCGCTGGAGTCGCCCGTCGAAGGCGTGGTGCCCAGATTGAAGCTGTTGCCGCCCGACACGAGGGGCTGGCCGTTGCTCATGAAGACGCCATAGCTGCCATTGCTGTTCACCACCTGCACGCCGATCAGTTGCGACAGATTCGACACAGCGAGATCGCGCTGATCGAGCAACTGGTTCGGCGGCTGGCCTTGCGTGCTCGCGGCGGAAATCTGACCGTTCAACTGCGCGATCTGCTGCGTGTAGCTGTTGATCTGCGAAACGGTGTTGCTCAGTTGCGTGTTGACGCTCTGGCGCAGCGCGTCGTATTGCTGGCCCGCGGCATTGATCTGGTTCGCGAGTGTCTGCGCGCCGCTCATCGCCGTCTGACGCGTGGCGAGGCTCGAAGCGTTGTTCGAGACGTTCTGCATGCCCGTGAAATAACTCGTGACCGCGCTGGCAATACCGGCAGTCGGGCTGCCGATCAGATTGTTCAGTTGCGAGATCAGCGTGTTGTAGGTCGCGAGCGAGCTGCTGGACGACTGCGCGTTATTGAGCTGGGTCGTCAGATACTGGCTGTATTGGCGAGTCACCGTGACGGTCGAAACGCCGTGCGGCAGATAGCCGGAACCCGTGTACTGCCCACCCGTTTCCGCGAAGACCGGCGTTTCAATGGTATAGCCGGGCGTCGACGCGTTGCTGATGTTCTGGCCGGTCGTCGTGAGTCCCCACTGGGCTGCATTCAGTCCGCTGAGGCCGAGATTGATGAGATTGGACATGCGTCATCCTGAAGGGCGACACCACACATGCCGCCGCGTTACTTGAACTTAGTGTTTAACGGCTTTCGCGACGGAAAATTGAGGCCATTCACGACGCTTGCGAGAGTTTGTTTCAACGTTTGCGAGGCCGATGCGCCGGGCCTTCGCCGGCGCGTCATGTCTGGTCCGCGCGCTGTCAGCGAACCAGCGAACGGCGCTTCATTTCGAGTTGCGTGATGAGACGCTGCAGCGTGTTCTCCGCGTTGCCTGGCAACGTCAGGAAACGGAAACCGAGCTGATAACGCTGGGTGCCGTTCGGCAGCGCGAGCGAGCGATGCGACACGAGTTGCAGATCGAGCGAGAGGCGGCCCAATCCGCCGAGCGACAATTCGCAATCGTCGAGACGCGTGCCCATGGGCAGTTCGGCGACGCGTTCGTCGGAAGTGCGCATGCCGACGCCGCCCAGCGAGAGGTCATGCACCTCGAAACGGAACGAATCGCCTTCCGGCAGACGACCGCTGCACACGTACGGATCGAGAATCGGTGCGTCGACACGGAAATACTCACGGCGTTGCACGTAGTACAGCACTTCCGGAAAGTCGGCTTCGAATGCCGGCATTCCCTCGTAACGCGTTTCGCGCGGCGTGCTGGTGACGAACTCCATGCGCACGCCTTCGGGCGCCGCGTGGAACTGACAGCTCGACGCCGCAAGCAGACCGCGGTTCTGATCGGACAACGCGCCCCAGTCGAACGTGAAGGTGCGTCCGCGCACGTCGACGTCGAGCAGGCGCGTAACGAGCTGGCCGCCGGCATATTGAACGGTAAGAAAATCGCCCCGATTGACGAGGTTGCGCAATTGAACGCCGATTTCGAGCGGATTGCGGCGGCCAAAATCGAGTGCACTGTCGTCCAGCGGAACGTGCGGCTGAAGCGTGTCGGTTTGGCCGTTCGACTGATTGGTTTCCATGGGCTTGCCGGTATGCATGTTCTTGCGGGTACGTGCCAGAGCTCCTGACGGGGCTTTCACGCGGTCTCTCATTCCCGGCCGCGGCACGCACATTCAACCGGACATGAACGCTTCCGGTATGGGGTCTAACGGATTAGCGGCAGTATCGAGCCAAAATTTAGGGGCGACTAATAATAAATTTAGAATAATCGCGCGCAAACGTTAAAGCCCCGGTAACTAGCCGATAACGCGTCTTTAAATCACCCGCCGTTTTTTTCGCCGCGTGTTTGTCGCGTGTTTGTGGCTTGTACGTCTGTTGTTCGGCGCGCCCCGCAAAACCGCTTCTCGCGGTCAATCCGCGCCGACCGGTCGCAATCACGCCGCTCAGCCCATCTTTTGCATGATGGACATCAGTTTCTTCGCGTAATGCGGATCCGTTGCATAACCTGCGCGCTGCATGCCGGTCGCAAAACCCTTCACGTCGTGCGCGGAATTGATGACCTGCGCGTAACGCGGATTGCCCTTCAGCATGCTCGCGTAGTCGGTCATGGCTTCCTGATACGAATCGTATGCGCGGAATTTCTCGACCACGCGCTGCGGCTTGCCGTTCACATACTCGGTGGTAAGCGTGGACACCGTCTTGCCGGTCCAGTCCTTGGTCGCCTTGATGCCGAATACGTTGTGGCTCGTGCTGCCGTCAGCCTTTTTGATTTCGCTCTTGCCCCAGCCCGATTCCAGCGCCGCCTGGCCGATGATGAAGCGCGCCGGAATGCCGGTCGCCGCGCTGGCGGCCTGCGCAGGAGCCGCGAGCTTGTCGACGAAAGCGTCGACCTTCGGCGAGCTGCCGTCACCCTTCAACGGCGGCGTCAGCGCGCTGTTGGCCGAGTAGCCTTTGCCCATCGCGAGCTGGCCGTTTGCTTGCGCATTGCCGTAGGCCTTGGCGAGCGCGTTGAGCGCCGCAGTCTGGCCTTCGTCGCCACCACTGCCGCCGCCGAGCGCGTTGGCCATGCCGGCGAGTCCGCCCGCGCCGCCTGCTCCGTTCGGGCCGCTCACTTGCATGCCCTGGTTGCGCATCAACTGCTTTAGCATCGCATCCGCCACACCGATGCCCTTCTGCGACATCTGCTGCGACAACTGCTGATCCATCATCGACGTAAACGTCGCGCTGTCGTGCGAGTCGAACGGGCCGTCCTGCGGCGTCGCATCGCGCATACTCTTCAGCATCATCTGCGTGAAGACCGCGTCGAACTGCTGCGCGGCTACCTTCATGCCGGCTTGCGGCGACGCCTTCGCCTGCGCGCTCAGCTTCGCGAAACCCTGCACGTCGAGCGCGAAGCGCTGGCTAAGATCGTTCGCCGCGGCGGCGGAATTGGTCGTATCCGAATTCATCTGCTGTCGTCCTTAGATGATTTCCAGGTCGGCGCGCAAAGAGCCCGCCGCTTTCATGGCCTGCAGGATCGACATCAGATCCGCGGGCGTCGCACCCAATGCGTTGAGCGCCTTCACCACGTCGGCGAGGTTCGCGCCGGCGGTTACGAGCTTGAGCGCGCCGTTGTCCTGCTTCACCTGAATCTGCGACTGCTTCGCCACCACCGTCTGGCCGTTCGAGAACGCGCCGGGCTGGCTCACCACCGGCTGCGTATTGATCACGACCGACAGGTTGCCGTGCGCGACCGCGCAGTTCTGCAGCGTGACCATCTGGTTCATGACGATCGAGCCGGTGCGCGCGTTCAGGATCACCTTCGCTGCGGCCTGCGCCGGCTTCACGTCGAGATTCTGCAGTTGCGCCATGAAGGCGACCTGCTGTTCGGGATCGGTCGGAGCCCGCAGTTGAATCGTGCGGCCGTCGAGCGCCGTGGCCGTGCCGCCGCCGAACGCGTTGTTCACTGCCGCCACCACGCGTTGCGTCGTGTCGTAGTCCATTTCGTTCAGATCGAGCTGCATCGTGCCGGCTTGCGACACCGACGTCGGCACCGAGCGTTCGACGATCGCGCCGCCGGCAATACGGCCGGCAGCGAGCGTATTGACCTGCACCTTGCTGCCGTTGGCGCTCGCGCCGGCGCCGCCAACGGCGAGATTGCCCTGGCCGAGTGCGTACACCTGGCCGTCAGCGCCCTTGAGCGGCGTGAGCAGAAGCGTGCCGCCGCGCAGGCTCTTCGCATTGCCGAGCGACGACACGGTCACGTCGATCTGTTCACCGGGGCGTGCGAACGGCGGCAGCACCGCCGTCACCATCACCGCGGCAACGTTCTTCAACTGAACGTTCGACAGCGACGATTGCGAGTTGCTCGAACCGGCCGCCTGGTTGTTGATCGAGATGCCCAGGTTCGCCAGCATGTTGGCAAGCGTCTGGGTGGTGAACGGGGTCTGCGTGGTCTGGTCGCCCGTGCCGTCGAGACCGACGACGAGTCCGTAGCCGATCAGCGGATTGTCACGAACGCCCTGGATCTGCACGAGATCCTTCAGGCGCTCGGCGTGCGCGGGCGTCGCCGCCGGCAGCGCCGCGCAGGCGAGCGCGACGAAAGCCAGCGCCCGGCCGATGCGGCCGGCTCGCGCGAGAAAGCGGAAAGAAACAGTACCCATGATCACCACGGCGACACGTTGAGGAAGAAGCGCTGCAGCCAGCCCATGTTTTCGGCCTCGTCGAGATAGCCTTTTGCCGAATACTCGATCTTTGCGTCGGCCACCTGCGTGGAGTACACGGCGTTCAGACTGGAGATCGTGTTCGGATTCACCACGCCCGAGAAGCGCACGAACTCGTTGCCCTGATTGATGAGCATCTGCTTTTCACCGCTTACCATCAGGTTGCCGTTCGGCAGCACACCGGTCACCGTCACAGTGATCGTGCCGTTGAATGTGTTCGACGCGTTGGCGCCGCCGGTGCCGCTGAACACGTTCCCACCCTTGGCGCTCAGATTCGCCTTGCCGAACAGTCCGGCAAGGAAGCCCGCCGTCGGCACCGCAAGGTTGGTACTGCCCGAGCGGTTTGCATTGGCACCCGAGGACTTCGTCGCGTTGACGTTTTCCTGGATCACGATGGTCAGGATGTCGCCGACATTGCGCGGACGCTGATCTTCGAACAACGGCCGGCCCGCGTAACCCGGGTTGTAGATCGAGCCGGGCGACTGCGCTTGCGGCGGCATCGGCGGCAGCGCCGTCATCGGCTGCTGCGTGATCGGCTGCTTCGGCACGAGGCCGCAACCGCCGAGCGCGACGAGCAGCGTGAGCTGCGCGAGCGCGACGGCAGTACGCGAATGAACCGGATTACGAGTGAAGTGCGACATCTTGATTACCGCCTGATTTACAGCCTGTTAATTACCAGTGACTTCAGCGTCAGACTTGCATCTGGCTGAGCGTCTGCAGCATCTGGTCGGACGTCGTCACGGCCTTGCTGTTGATTTCGTAAGCACGTTGCGTCTGGATCATGTTCACCAGTTCCTGCACCACGTTCACGTTCGATGCTTCGACGTAGCCCTGGTTGAGCGTGCCCGCGCCGTTCAGGCCAGGCTGCGCAACGTTAGGCGCACCCGACGACGCCGTTTCCGCGAACAGGTTCTCGCCCTTCGCGTCCAGACCGGCCGGGTTGATAAAGGTCGCGACCTGCATCGAGCCGAGCTGCTGGCTGTTGGTCGAGCCGGCGACGGTGATCGACACCACGCCGTCGCTGCCGATGGTGAGCGACGTCGCGTTGTTCGGCACCGTGATGGCCGGGATCACCTGATAGCCGCTCGACGTCACGAGCTGGCCCTGCGCGTTGGTTTGAAACGAGCCGTCGCGCGTATAGGCGGTCGTGCCGTCGGGCATCTGCACCTGGAAAAAGCCCTGGCCGTTAATGGCGACGTCTTTCGAGTTGCCGGTCTGCTGCAGGTTGCCCTGCGTGTACAGACGCTCGGTGGCGACCTGTTGCACGCCGGTGCCGAGCTGGATGCCCGAGGGCAATTCCGTTTGCTGGGTCGAGTTCGCGCCGGGCTGGCGGACGGTCTGATACAGCAGATCCTCGAACACTGCGCGCGATCCCTTGAAGCCGTTGGTGCTGACGTTCGCGAGGTTGTTCGAGATGACGTCCATCTGCGCCTGTTGCGCATTCATGCCGGTGGCGGCGATATACAGCGAGCGATTCATATTCCTTCTCCTATGTCGACCGGAGTGCCTCCGGTTCCATGCAAGGCACTTACTCTGGTCCCATGCAACATGGTGGCGGGCCGGCACAAGCCGGCGGCCGTTAGCTAAAGCTGAGCAACTGGTTAGCCGACTGATCGTTCTTGTCGGCGCTTTCCAGCAGCTTGGTCTGCATCTGGAACTGGCGCGCGTTCGTGATCATCGAGACCATCGCGCTGACCGGATTCACGTTGCTCCCTTCGAGCGATGCAGGCGCGACCGTCACGGCCGGATCGGCGTCGGCGGGATTGCCGTCGGCGGTGCGAAAGAGGCCGTCGTCACCGCGCGTCATGGTTTTCGGATCGGGGTTGACCAGCTTCAGCTGATCGACCGTCACCACGGCGGTCGGCGGATCGCCCGGTGTGAGCGCCGACACGGTGCCGTCCCGACCGATGGTGATCTGCGCACCCGGCGGCACCGAGACCGGCCCGCCGTTGCCGAGCACCACCTGATTCGTGGCGTTCACCAGCTGGCCGTTCTGGTCGATGTGCAGATTGCCGGCGCGCGTGTAGGCCTCGCCGCCGTCAGTGGTCTGCACCGACAGCCAGCCCGGACCTTCGATAGCGACATCGAGAGGATTGCCCGTCTGCTGGATCGGGCCGGGCGTGTAGTCCGCGCCCGGCGTCGACGACAGCACGAAAGTGCGCGTGGTGTTGTCGTTGATCGAACTGCCGTCGCCGAACGCCATCGGCACGGCGCGGAAAGTCGCCAACTGCGCGCGAAAACCAGTGGTCGATGCGTTCGCGAGATTGTTCGCAACGATTGCCTGCTGTTCGAGCGCTTGCGTGCTGCCCGACATCGCGGTGTAGATCAGCCGATCCATGATGGGTCCGTCCTGCTCGCTTACAGGTTGATGAGCGTCTGGTCGACGGTCTGCTGCGTCTTGATCGTCTGCGCGTTCGCCTGATAGTTGCGTTGCGCGGTGATCAGGTCCACGAGCTGGCTCGTCAGATCGACGTTCGAGTTTTCCACGGCGCCGCCTTGCAGCACGCCGTGATTGGTCGAGCCCGGCGCCGAAATCTGCGCGGCGCCCGATGCGTCGGTCTGCTGGAATTCGTTATTGCCGAGGTTCACGAGGCCGTTCTGGTTCGCGAAGTTCGCGAGCGCGATCTGGCCGAGCGCAGCCGTCTGCTGGTTCGAATAGTTGCCGGTCAGCGTGCCGTCAGCGCCGATGCTGAAGCTCGTCAGCGTGCCGGCCGGATAGCCGTCGGGCTGCAGCGAATTCACGCCGTCCTTGCCGCCGTACTGCGTGGTGCCGCCGATATTCAGCGTCAGTTTCTGAGGCGTCGCCGAACCGTCGGTGGTCGGCACCGAGAAGTTGAAGACGAACGGCGTGGCAGTCGCCGCGCCGGAAGCGTCGGTCGTGCCGAGCAGCGTGCCCGACGAGTTGAAGTTCGCATGGCCGACGAGCGCCGCAGTGCCGGTGGAGACGCCGGCATACACGTCCCACGTGCCGGCGGCCGTCTTGGCAAAGTACATGTTGACCGTCTGCGAGCCGCCGAGCGTGTCGTACACCGTGGTGCTCGTCGAGTAGTTGTACGTCGTCGAGCTGTTCTGGTTGAACGCCACGGGAGTCGGCGTGACGCTATAGCTGTCGCCCGTCGCCGGCACGCCGTTGAACGTGATCGTCTGGCCGTTGCCGAGCGAAATCGGCGAGCCGGCCGTGTACGTGCCGGTCGTCGACGTGCCGAGCGTGGTGTCGGTCACCGTGTAACCCGTCGCGCTCGTGAACGAGACGGTGTAGTTGTCGTTGTTCGTTCCCGACGCCGTGTTGGTGATCGTCGCGCCGGTCGTGCTCAGCGTGCCGGAATTGGTGCCTCCTGCCGTCACCTTCGGCGTGCCGAGCATCAGCGGATCTTGCGCATTCAGGTTCAGACCGGCTGCGATGTTGGTCGTCGCCTTCGGCGCGATGTTCGCGGTTGGCACGCTAAGCGGCACGGTCTGCGCAGTGTTGATGATGCCCGAGCTGTTGGCCGCGTAGCCCATCAGTTGCAGGCCTTGCGAGTTCGTGATGAAGCCGTTCTTGTCGAGCTGGAACACGCCGTTGCGCGAGTACACGAGCGAACCGTTGTTCGACAGCTGGAAAAAGCCGTTGCCGTTGATGGCGACGTCGAGTGCCTGGTTCGTGCTGGTGATCGTGCCTTGCGAGAACTGCTGCTGCACCTGTGCGAGCTTGGTGCCGATACCGACCTGGTTGCCGACAGCCGTCGCCACCGAATTGGCGTACATGTCGGCGAATTGCGCTGCGCCGCTCTTGAAGCCAACCGTATTCGCGTTGGCAATGTTGTTGCCGATCACGTCGAGATCGCTCGACGATGCGGACAAACCACTCAAACCTTGTTGGTAACCCATGACGGTCTCCGTGTCTGGAAAGTCGTAACTGACTGAATCGAATTAGAGGATCGCGGCCACGCTGGTCAGCCCGACAGTCGAGCCGTTCGAGAGCACGAGGCCCGGCGTACCGTTGTTCTGCATGACGACGCTTTGCACCGTTGCGCCTGCGAGCGTGGTGGCCGTCGCTTGCTGACCGTTGATCGTGCCGACCGCGCTGATCGTGTACGTGCCGTCGGGCAGCGCATTGCCGGCCGAGTCGGTCGGCGTCCAGCCCACCGGAATCGTGCCCGCCGACTGCTTGCCGAGGTCGATCGTGTTGACGATCTGGCCTGCCGAGTTCTTCACGACGACCTGCAGGTCGCTCACCGAGTTCGCGAGTTGCACGCCGAACGCGCCGGCCTTGCCGCTCGCGACCGACACCGAGTTGCCCGGCGCGAGCACGGTCGAGCCGATCAGCAGCGCCGCTTGCGACTGCTGACCCGCCGACATCTGCGTCGCGAGCGAGCTCAACGTCGTGTTCAACTGGCTGATGCCCGACACGGTGTTGATCTGGGCGAGCTGCGAGGTCATCTGCGAGCTGTCCATCGGATTGGTCGGATCCTGGTTCTTCAGCTGCGCGACGAGCAGGCTCAAAAAGGTGTTTTGCAGATCGGTCGCCGAAGTGCCCGACGTGCCGGACGTGCCGCCCGTCGAACTGCTCGAGCCCGAGGCACTGTTCGTGCCGTTCATCGTATCGAGCAGCGTTTGCGACACGGTCGTGCCGTTGTTGCCGATGGTGGTGCCAGTAGTCAAGGGGCTCTCCTCAGGTTCCGATCGTGAGCGTTTTCAGCATCAGGGTCTTGGCGGTGTTCAGGGTCTCGACGTTGGCCTGGTACGAGCGCGACGCCGAAATCATGTTCACCATTTCCTGCACCGGGTCGACGTTGGGCAGCGTCACATAGCCGTCAGCGTTGGCCGCCGGGTTGCCCGGGTCGTAGGCGGTTTTCATCGGCGTCGGGTCGTCGACCACGCCGGTGACCTGCACGCCGCCAACCTGCTGGCCGGAGCCGCTGCGCGCGCCGCCGAGCGGCGCAACGCCGAACACGACCTGCTTGGCCTTGTATGGCTGGCCGTCCGGGCCGGTGGTGCTGTCCGCGTTGGCGAGATTCGACGCCGTCACGTTGAGCCGTTGCGACTGCGCGGACATCGCGGAGCCTGCAACACCAAATATGTTCATCAAAGAAGGCATGTTTGCTGACCTTTCCCGCCGGTTCGATCCGGCTTCAAGTTAGTTCCCGTAGCGATTGTTCTTGCGTACTGCGTGTTTCTTTGCGTGCAGACCGTTACCCGGTTACGAGCCCGACTGGATCGCCGACAACATCGCCTTGATCTGGCTCGACAGCATCGTCATGCCAGATTCGAAGTGCAGCGTGTTGTCCGCGAACTGAACGCGCTCGGTGTCGATGTCGACCGTGTTGCCGTCGAGCGCGGGCTGCGTCGGAACGCGGTATTGCAGGTTGCCGTAGTCGTCGGGCCTGCCGCCCGCCGCGCTCAGCGTCGACTTGCCGGACATGTGGCCCGGCGTGGTCGACGCCATCGACATTCCGCTCGTCACGCCGGCCGGCTGCGCCATCGGCAGCGTCGCGGTGTTCGACGCCGTATGCGCGGCCACACCGGTCTTTTTCAGCGCGCCCGCGAGCGACGAAGCGAAGTCGACGTCGCGCGCCTTGTAGCCGGGCGTGTCGGCATTGGCGATATTCGACGACAGGAGCTCCTGGCGATAAGCGCGCACATCGAGCGCTTCACGTCCAAAGGCGAATTCGGCATCGAGTTTGTCCAGCATAAGAATCTCCGGAGAACGGTCCCGAGGCTTCCCGTGCGCCTCGCGTGAGGACTGCATCAGACGGGAAGACCTTTTTGCATGAGGTGCATCTTATGGGCCGAGTGCAAGCAGCAATCGGACGAATAACCGGGAAAGGGGGCTTCTATTCAACGTTTGCGCGAAGGGGGCTCTCAATAGAATGCAAGGCGTACCAAATGCATTCGATGGAGAACCGCATGGACCAGCACACTTTCGATCCGACGCACCGCGCGCAACGCGCGGCGGCGCATCGCCTGTGTGCGGCTGCGCTGCGCGTCGCCGCGCGGCTCCTGTTGAGTTCGTCGCTGGGCGTGCCGGGTGCCGGCGCCGCCGTGCTTTGCGCGCCTGCCGCCGCTATGTTGATCGCCAATGCCGCGCACGCGGGCGAGGCGGACGGTCCCATCGTGATTGCCGGTCCGAACGAAAAGGATCCCGCGGCACTCACCGAGCTTGCCGAGCATATGCAGGCAGCGCCCGCGAAACGCGCCGGCTCTGCAGCGACCCTCGCCGCCGCCACCGCGCAATCTCTGACGCGCGGTTCGGCCACGCGCGACGCCGATCCTTTCAGCCGTGCCGCCAATGCAAGCGGCTCGATCGTCATCGCGGGCTCGGGCGAAGCGCCGGCCGCGCCGCAAATGATCCGCACCAGTTTCAAGCCCGACGCGAACGGCGTCGTGACCATTCCGGCGCCGGGCCGTGCCGGTTCTGCCGCGACGAACGCGACGAACGCAACCAGCGTCGATGAGATGCCGGCCTCGCGCCGTGTCGTTCCGGTCGTCGTGACACCGGCGCCGCAAGCGAACGGCGTGCGTCAGGCCGCCGGCGTTCAGCCGGTGGCGGCCAACGCGCCGACCAGCGTGACGGGTCGCGCAGCGGCTGCGGCGTCGCAAGCATTGGGAGCATCGGCAACCGACTCGATCGACACGCTCGCTTCGCGCGGCGAGCCGCCACAACTCGGCGCGGACGGCAAGCTGATCCCGGCGCGTTCGAACGCGCCCGCCAATTCAACTCGTGCCGCTGCGGCGTCGCCGACGGCGCGCGTGGCCGCGACGCGGCCCATCGCGGCAGCACCGGCACCCGCACAGCAGAATCAGCGTGCAGCCGCGCCGGCGCAGCCCGAGCCGCTGCCTGGCCAGCAAGACTCGGAAGCGATCCGCACAACCGCGCTTGCGTTCCTGCAGCAGCAGTCGGCGGGATTGCCGGGGAAAGTGGACATCACAGTCGCACCCGCGTTTCCACGCGGTCTCGCAGCCTGCATGGTGCTGGAGCCGTTCATGCCGAGCGGCGCTCGCCTGTGGGGCCGCGTAACCGTCGGCGTGCGTTGCGCGGGCCAGCGTCCGTGGACCATCTATCTGCAGGCGCGCATCTCGCTGCATGCCACCTACTATCTCGCCGGCCGCGCGATGTCGCCGGGAGAAGTGCTCACGGCCGCCGACCTCGTCGCGCGCGAGGGCGATCTGACGGGCTTGCCGCAAGCCATCGTGACGGACCCGTCGCAAGCGGTCGGCTCTGTCACGTTGACACGCGTTTCCGCAGGCATGCCGCTGCGCCGCGATATGCTCAAGAGCGCGTCGGCTGTGTCGATTGGACAAACGGTACGCGTGGTCGCTGCCGGCGAAGGATTCGCGATTTCGTCGGAAGGCAGCGCGATGAACAATGCGTCGCCGGGTCAGCAGGTCCGCGTGAAGACGCCCAACGGTCAGGTTATCTCGGGCATCGTCAAGGACGGCGCGACCGTGGAGATTCAACTGTGAGCCGCGGGCTTTCCGGGCTGGCGGCCGATCCGCATGCGTCCCCCGTTTCAGGGCCGGATCGTATTGACAGACAAGGGAAAAGCAGCAGCGATTGCGCTAAAGTTTTGATCGACGCCTGCCGTTATCAGGATCAAATCGTTCAGGAAGCCAATCGTGAAAGTCGATTCCAAAACCAATTCGAATCTGCCGACGTTGAAAGACGGCGTGTCCCGCTCGCACCAAAGCGACGCGGCGACGGCCAACACCGGCGCGCAGACCGCGAGCACCGCCTCGCAAGCCACTCCCAGCGGTTCGGGCGACGCCAGCGTCAGCCTGTCGGGTCTGTCGCAGCACCTGCGCAGCCTCGCGGCGTCCGGCTCGGCCGACATCGATACGGCGCATGTCGAGTCGATCAAGCAGGCCATCAAGGACGGCACGCTGCAGATCGACTCGGGCAAGATCGCCGACGGCGTGCTGAGCACCGCACGCGAACTGTTGCAAAGCAAAACCCCGTCGACCGGCAATTAATCGACGCATCGAAGTACGGTGAATGGCCGGGCGGCGTTCGACAAACCCGACTCGCGGATCGTCCGCGAGCCGTCGTTTTCAGCGAGTTGTTGAGATGAAAGACGCCCTGCTTGCCACCCTCATCGAAGAGTATTCCGCCGTCGAGGCGTTCGCCTCCGTTTTGACGCTGGAGACGAAGGCATTGACTGCCTTGTCGCCGGTTGAACTGCTGCCGCCGGTCATCGACAAGAAAACCGAACTGATCGGCGAACTCGCGCAGCTCGAAACCCGCCGCGACGAACTGCTCGCCGGCATGGGTTTTCCGGGCGGTTGGGCCGGCATGGAACTCGCGGCCAGCACCGACGAGCGGCTCGCCGCACAGTGGTCGCTGCTGCAAAAAGCGGCCGAGCGAGCGCGCCGCTTCAACACGAGCAACGGTGAACTGATTCGCGTGCGCATGGATTACAACCAGCGGGCGCTCACGGCGTTGCAGGTAGCGTTGCCGCAAAAGGCCAACTTCTATGGCCCGGACGGACGCATTCCGGCGCGCGCAGCGGTGTGATGCCGGATGACGCTGGCACTCAGCTTCAGCGTCTCCTGCTCGCTACTGTGAATGCTGCTTATCGCAGTGCGGGCCTCGCATTGCTTTGCGGTGTTTGACACCAACGCCTGACTCGCCCGCAACTTCGTGACGCGCGGCTAGCTCGCCGCAGCAACGCAGCCGACTCAAGCAGCCTCGCGTGAACAGAAGGGTTCGTCGTCTCGACGAGCCCTTTTTGTTTTCTATCTCCTCGCCCTTCGCTCCCCGCCTGCCGCAGCCATTCGGCCAGGTGGCGCGAATCCGTCGCGCACGATCAAATCTCCTCTTTTCCCTAACGAAGTTTTCCGCTGCTAGCGAGCGTGCCGACGCATCGCGGCGAGCCGAAGCTAACTTCATCTAGCGAGAGTGTGTAATCGTGTGTATGATTCGAGGAGTGCAATATGAACAGTGCCGAAGTCGTCAAACTGATTCTGGCGAACGGCTGGCGGCTCGTCCGCATAACGGGGAGCCACCATCATTTTCGGCACGCATTCAAAGCCGGGCTCGTGACCATCCCTCATCCCAGGAAGGATCCTGCCGGCCGGCACGCTGAACAGCATCTTGAAACAGGCAGGGCTGAAATGAAAAATCTGATCTTCCCGATCGCAATCGAGGCAGGCGACGCACAGCACGCGTTCGGCGTCGTCGTGCCGGATATTCCGGGCTGTCACTCGGCGGGAGATTCGCTGGAAGAAGCTTACGCGAACGCAAAAGAAGCGATCGAGGCGCATCTGGATACGCTGCTCGATGAAGGCTTGCCGATGCCCGAAAGGCTGACGCTAGACGAGCATCGGCGTAATCCTGGCTACGCGGGTTTCACGTGGGGTTTCGTGACAACCCGGAATATTCCCGCGCTGAAGAAGGCGGTACGCATCAACATTTCGTTGCCCGAAGCGCTGGTGCATGAAATCGACGAATACGCGCAGGCGCGTGGCATGTCGCGTTCCGCTTTTCTCGCGCTCGCGGCCGAACATGAAATGGCGGACGTATGACGGAAGGCGCGGGTAACGCCCTCGCTTCACAACTCATTGCCCCGCTGAGCGTTAGCTCACGAGGCAAGCCGCTCAGGTTGCCTCGGCATTCGCCCACGCCATCTCGCGCAAGCGCGTGCGCAACCGCGCTACCGCCTGGCTGTGCAACTGACACACGCGCGACTCGCTGACTTCCATCACCGCGCCGATTTCACGCAGGTTCATGCCGCGCTCGTAGTAGAGCGACATCAGCAACTTCTCGCGTTCCGGCAAGCGGTCGATCGCCTCGACCAGCGCCGAGCGCAGACTGTCGTCGAGCAAGGCGGAAAGCGGGTCCGAATGATCGACACAGTAACGGTCGAGAAACGGTTCGTCGTCCGCGGAACGGTCGAAGTCTTCGTAGTAGATCAACTGGCTTCCGTGGAGATCCTGCAACATCGACTGATACTCGTCGAGTGGCATGTCCAGGTGTTCGGCAATCTCGGTTTCGCTCGCCGAGCGGCCCAGATTCTGCTCCACCTTGTGCACCGCCGTCTCCACTTCTCGCGACGTGCGTCGCAAGCTACGCGGCAACCAGTCGTTGCTGCGTAGTTCGTCCAGCATCGCGCCGCGAATCCGCTGGCTCGCGTAGGTTTCGAACTGCGCGCCCTGATCTTCCTTGTAGCGACTCGCGGCATCCAGCAAGCCAATCATGCCCGCCTGAATCAGATCGTCGAGATCGACGCTGGCCGGCATTTTTGCAACGAGCTGCAAGCCGAGTCGACGCACCAGCGGTGCGTACTTCGTCAAAACATCGGCTTGGGAAATCTTTCCCTGAGCGTTATACATCGTGCTCCCCTTGTCCTTGTGCCGCCTCTCAGGCGTGCTGCGCAGACGGTTGGTCGGCGTGTTGCGCCGCTGTAACTGCCGCAGGCGCCATCCATGGCGTTTGCGACGACATCGCTGGCCGCATCGGCCAGTACTGCAATTCGGCTGCGAGGTGGCGGAAGTCGCGCGCTGCCGGTGTCGACGGAAATGCGTCAACGACACAACGCGACAACTCCTCGGCTCGCGCCATCCGCGCATCCGCGGCAATGCAACCGGCGTCTTCCAGCGCCACCGCGAGGTAACGCCCGGCCACGCCGGCCAGGTTTGCAAAAGCAGTGCGCGCGTCTTCCACGCTCTGCACGTGATTCACCAGCACGCGAAACTGTGCGATGGCGTGCGCGTAGTGCAGACGCTTCATGCACGCATACGCGTCGGTGATCGCCTGTGCCGCCATGCGCGTGACGATCATCACGTCATGAGCCTGCATCGCGAGCGCCGAGAGGTGCCCTTGCTGATCCAGTTGCGCGTCGATCAGCACGATGTCGGCCGAACCGCGCAGCACCACGCTGAACTGCGCCGCGCTATAGCCTTCGCGATGCGCACGTGAGGCGGCGAGCACCGAGAAGCCGAGCGCGTGCCGCAAAGCGGCTTCGTCGAGCGTCATCTCGCCGCGCATCACGGCGGCAAAGTTGCCCGCGCCGCGCACACTGCCGAGCATCGCGCTCACTGACTTGTCGCCCACGCACTCGTCGATCACGAGCACATCTTTCCCCTGCTGCGCGAGCGCCACCGCAAGGTTCATCACTGTCGCCGTACAGCCGGCGCCAAGTGAGCCGCCCGTCACCGCAATCACGCGCGAGCCGCTCCGCGCGAGAAGGCGCCGCAGTCCTTCTGCCTGATCGGAGACGAGCTTATCCAAAGCGGACCTCGTGCAATTCGGCCGTCGAGCGCGCGGACAGCGCGGACAGCAATGCCGGAACATCGTCGTCATGCGGCACGAATGGCGAGTGATCGCGCGGAATGCAGAACGCGCTCTTGATCAGAAAACGTTTGGTCGCGACGTACAGGTTCTCCGGCACTTTCTGACCGGTCGACACGTAGTGCACCGGCAGCTTGTAGCGGATCACCGTATCGAGCACGCCGCCCAGGTTGGTCGCCTCGTCGAGCTTGGTCAGAATGCAGCCGGCGAGCGGCTGTTGATCCGGTCCGCGCTGATAGGCCTGCACGACTTCATTGAGCGTGTCGCCGTGGCTCGTTGCGTTGAGCAGCAACAGGCGTTGCACGGGCTGGCCCGCACGGCTCAGCATCGCGATCTGCTCGGAGACAAGGCGATCGCGCTGGCTCATACCGATCGTGTCGATCAGCACAATGTGCTTGTTGCGCAATTCGGAGAGTGCGAGTTGCAGGTCGGCACTGTCTTTCACCGCATGAACCGACACGCCGAGAATCTTGCCGAAGATGCGCAACTGTTCGTGGCCGCCGATCCGGTAACTGTCGGTGGTGAGCAGCGCCACTTTGCTGGCGCCGAAACGCATCACGCAGCGCGCCGCGAGTTTTGCCGTGGTCGTCGTCTTGCCGACGCCCGTCGGGCCCATCAGCGCAAAGACGCCGCCGCGTTCCATCAACGTGTCTTCGTCTTCCATGACCGGCAAATTCGATGCGAGCACCGAGCGCACCCAGTCCATGCCGTCGTCCATGTTGTCGACTTCGTCGGGCAGGTTCGCGACCATCATCTGCACGAGCTGCGCGGAAAAGCCCGCGGCGAAGAGATGCTTGGTGAGCGACGCGTGTGCCGGATTCCGGCGCTGACGATCGCCCCACATGAGACCGGCGAACTGTTCTTCCATCATGCCGCGCATCGAAGAAAGCTCGTTCATCACGGTTTCTTTGACGACCTGCTCCATGCGCGCCTTGATCGCTTCGGCGACTGCAGCAGGCGTGCGCGAGTCGTCGGTAGGCGGCAGCGTGGTCGGTGCGACCTTCTGCGCGGCGCGCCGTGCGGCAACCTGCGCGGCTTCGCGGGCCCAATCAGGCGTGTTGTCCGCCTGCGACGCGGCGCCCTTGCCCGGTTCCACAGCGGCGCCAAGACCCTTGGCCATCGCGGCGGCCGGCGTCATCGCGCCCGGACGTGTGTTGTATTCGCTCTGCGGCTCGTGGTCCGCGGCGATGCGTCGAGCGTGATCGATCAGCCAGGGATTCGATTCGGCCATCGTACGCGGCGCGTGGAGGTCCGAGGCCGGTGCTGCAGAGCCGGACGGCACGCCGGCGGCCTTCAGCAGATCGGCGCGAATGTCTTCGTTCAAACGAGCGGCGGCTGCGCGTGCGCTCGGCTGGCCAACGTGAATCTGTTGCGATTGCGGCGCCGACGCGGGCTTCGTGGCCATGCCCGGGGCACCCGACAATGCGGTCTTGCGCGAGTCGGCCTGGCCGGCCGACGCCTTGGCTGCGTTCATCGCGGCACTCATGGCCGCGCTCGGAACGATCTTCGCAGCGGGCTGTGCATCGTGACTCGCGGCCAGCGCTGAGTCGGCGAAGCTGCCCGTCGTTTCGGTGCCGGCTTCCGGGCTCGCGCCGAACACCGACGAGAACACGTCCGGCATGCCGCTCGCGTACGGATTGGCCTGCATCGGCTGCGCGGCGGACATTGCGCGCGGCGCATTCAGCGCACTCGGCGCGGGCTGCGCAGCCGCTGCATTCGTCGATGCGAATTGCGCTGCGCTCGCGTCTGCGCGCGGAGCCTTCGGCGTGATTGCCGCGAGGTCGCTGTCGGCCAGGGCGACGATTTCGACGCTGCCGTCGTCCATCGTTCGATTGGACAGCACGACCGCGTCGGCACCCAGCGCTTCGCGCACGAGACGCAGTGCGTCGCGACTGGTAGCACCGATAAATTTACGAATGTTCAAGCTGGACCCCCGATGAGGTATACGGACTGACGGACCGGCAACACACCGCTTCCCATTGAGATCATTATTGCGAAACGTGACGACCGACGATCGGTGGATAAGGGCAGTTAAACGTGGGTAATTCGAACGATGGACGGATGCCGCGATTCGCAGCTCCTGCATCTATCGAATGACTCGCGCGCCGGACGATTGCTTCGGGGGCCCGCAGGCGAAGCATGGACGAGCCAATACGTCGGCGGTACGAAAAGTCAGGCGCGGAAATGAAAACCGGCGCCCTGGGGCGCCGGTCAATATGCAGGTCGTCGTCGAACCGGGAAGCAAATGCAACTTGCCGATCGCAATCACGCTCGTCGAACGCGACTTCAACCGTGCGCGCCGATCAGATTCACGACCTTGATGTTGCGCGTGTCGGGCACTTCCGCATACGACAGCACCTTCAGTTGCGGCAGGCTGCGGCGCAGGAAGCGCGCGAGCATCGGCCGCAATGCATGTTGCACGAGCAACACCGGCGCGAGCCCAAGGTTCTGCTGGCGATTCATCGCCTTCTGCGTTTCGTTCATCAGCGTATGCGCGAGGCCAGGCTCGAGACCCGGGTTGGAGCCGGTCGAAAGCGCTTGCGACAGCACGCGTTCGAGATTCGAGTCGAGGCCCATCACCTGCATGTCGCCGGTGCCGGGGAACCACTGCTGCGTGATCGCGCGGCCAAGCGCAAGGCGCACGGCGGCGGTGAGATCGTGTGCATCGGTGATCTTCGGCGTGTGTTCCGACAGCGCTTCGAGAATCGTGCGCATGTCGCGGATCGGCACGCCTTCTTCCAGCAGGTTTTGCAGCACCTTTTGCAGCGTGGTGAGCGGCAGCGACTTCGGCACCAGATCGTCGACGAGCGACGGCGTGTCTTTCTGCATCCGCTCGAGCAGCGCCTGCACTTCGCGGCGACCGAGCAGTTCCGACGCATGCGTGACCACCAGGTGATTCAGGTGCGTCGCAACGACCGTGCTCGAGTCGACCACCGTGTAGCCGTACACCTGCGCCTGTTCGCGCAGATTGGTGTCGATCCAGATGGCCGGCAGACCGAATGCCGGGTCCTGGGTCGGCGTGCCCGGCAGCGCAGCGGAAACCTGGCCGGGGTTGATCGCGAGCCATTGACCCGGATACGCCTCGCCGACGCCCACTTCCACGCCCTTGAGCGCGATCCGATAACCGTTCGGACGCAATTCCAGGTTGTCGCGAATGTGAATGACAGGCGGCAAGAAGCCGATTTCCTGCGCAAACTTCTTGCGGATACTTTTGATCCGCTTGAGCAACTCGCCGTCGGAATTCTTGTCGACGAGCGGAATCAGCCGGTAGCCCACTTCGAGGCCGAGCGTGTCGATCATCGTCACGTCGTCCCAGCTGGCTTCCGCGTTTTCGATCGGTGTTACGGCTGCCGGTGCGACATCCACGAGCGCGGTCGTGTTCTTGCGTTCTTCTGCGCGCTTTTTCATCGTGCGGCCGAGCTGGATCAAACCGCCGCCGAGAATCAGAAACGCGAAATGCGGCATGCCCGGAATCAGGCCCATCAGCACGAGAATGCAACCCGTGATCGCCAGCACGCGCGGGTTCGTGAAAAGCTGCCCGGTGAGCTGTGTGCCAATGTCTTCGTTCGTCGCGACACGCGACACGATCACACCGGCAGCGGTCGAAATCACGAGCGACGGAATCTGCGCGACAAGGCCGTCACCGATGGTCAGCAGCGTGTAGTTCTTGCCCGCCGACGCGAAGTCCATGCCGTGCTGAACCATCCCGACGATCAACCCGCCGAAGATGTTGATCACCATGATCAGCAGGCCGGCAATCGCATCGCCGCGCACGAACTTGCTCGCGCCGTCCATGGAACCGTAGAACTCGGCTTCCTGCGAGACTTCCGAGCGACGCTTACGTGCCTGTTCTTCGTTGATGAGACCGGCGTTCAGATCGGCGTCGATCGCCATCTGCTTGCCGGGCATCGCGTCGAGCGTAAAGCGCGCGGACACTTCCGCGATACGCCCCGCGCCCTTCGTGATCACCATGAAGTTGATGACCATCAAAATGATGAAGACGACGATACCGACCGCGAAGTTGCCGCCCACGAGGAAGTGGCCGAACGACTCGATCACCTGGCCGGCCGCGTCAGGACCCGTATGGCCTTCGAGCAGCACGACTCGCGTCGACGCAACGTTCAGCGACAGCCGCAGCAAGGTCGAGAACAGCAGCACGCTCGGGAAAGCGGCAAAGTCGAGCGGCTTCATCGTGTACATGCTGACGAGCAGCACCATCACGGAAAGCGCGATATTGAAAGTGAACAGCAGATCCAGCAGGAACGGCGGCAACGGCAGAATCATCATGCCGAGGATCATGCAGATCAGCACCGGGCCGGCTAGGGCGCGTAAATTGGTGCCGCTCAAGGCATCGGGCCGTCGAGCGAGGAAACCGGCGCGAGCGTTCATGCGGAGGCTCCGTTATCGTTAGCGGGGTTAAGCGTGTCGGCGGCTTCCTGATCGGCTTCTTCATCCGATACACCGCCCTTGTCGAGTTCGGCGGGCACGTCGAGCTCGGTCGGTGCAACCGGCACGTCGCCGCCGTCGGTTTTGAAGCGCCGCAACTGGTACACCCACGCGAGCACTTCGGCGACCGCGCCATAAAGCTGGCCGGGAATCTCGCGATTCAGTTCGACGTTGTGATACAGCGCGCGGGCGAGCGGCGGCGCTTCGAGCAGCGGCACATTGTTTTCGGCGGCCAGCTCGCGAATCCGCGCGGCCACCAGGTTCACGCCCTTGGCTACCACCTTCGGTGCGCGCATCTCGCCGTCCGTGTATTGCAGCGCGACCGCGAAGTGGGTCGGGTTCGTGACCACGACGTCGGCCTTCGGCACCTGCGTCATCATGCGGCGGCGGGCAATTGCGCGCTGCTGCTGGCGAATCCGGCCTTTTACGTGCGGATCGCCTTCGCTTTCGCGGTGCTCGCGCTTCACTTCTTCCTTGCTCATGCGCAGCTTCTTGTGGAACTGCCATAGTTGATACGGCACATCCATCGCGGCCACGACGAACATGCCGGCCACCGTCATGCCGCAGCACACGGCGATCAGATGCACGGTGTTCGCAAGCGCAAGGTGCAGCGGCTGCGTGGCCAACGCGAGAATTTCCTCGCGTCGATTCCAGATCGCGGTGCCGCCGATCACGCCCACCACCAGCGTCTTCGCGAGCGACATGACAAGCTGGATAGGGCCGTTGATCGAAAAGATCTTGCCGAGGCCTGCAATCGGATTGAGACGGTCGAACTTGGGCTCGAGCCCTTTCGCCGACAGTTGCCAGCCGCCCAGCGCCATTGGCGCGAGCAAGGCCGCAGCGCCCGTGATCGCGAGAATCGGCAGCAATGCGGCGAGTCCTTCGCGGCTGGCGGCACCCGCGCCGATCAACATGCGACGGGTCTCGAAAGCGGACGCGTGATCGAAAGTGAAGGCCGCGCGCAGCATGCCCTGCAAATGTTCGCCGATGCTGCCGGACATGCCCCACACGCCGAAAAAGCCCGCCGCGAGCAGCGCGAACGTCGACAGCTCCCGCGAACGCACGATCTGCCCTTCCTCGCGCGCTTTCTGCAAGCGCCGGGGAGTGGCTGATTCGGTTTTTTCGAGGTCGCTTTCCTCTGCCACAAAGCTCTCCAGTCGGCCGAGGCACAACGCCTCTTTCCAGTGAGAGCGATTATTCCCGCTCGGCGCAAGCACCGATCGGCGGATAAGGAAGGGGAAACGGGGGCTTTTCGGGGGATGGGCAAGCGCGGCGTGGACCCGCGCGAAGCCGAAATAAGAAACGCCTGCGCGGGGTCGCGCAGGCGTTGTGGACAGCCGTCAGGCTTTGCGTGGCGGCAGGTTAGCTTGCGTAAGCCACGAAAGGCGCCTGGGTGCCGCCGATCGGCCGCAGATCGAAGCCGTGATACACGTGGCGTCCGTAGAAGAACGGCAAGCCGAGGTCGAATGCGGCGAGACCGCCGACCTGACCCGCCAGATCGTTGAACGCGTAGTTGGTGCCGTTGCCGAACAGCGTCGATGCACTGACGATGCCGATATTGGCCGTCGCCTTCACGTTGTTCAGGCCGGCCAGCGTGATGGAGCGGGTTTGCGCGGTGGACGGGCAGTAGAAGCCCGAGAAATTGCTGCCGCACAACGTGAGCGAGCTATCGCTGAAGAAATAGCCGTTCGAGCCCGAATCCAGGAACGCCGTCACCGTGTTGCCGTTGAACACGCCGTTGGTCAAATCGCCAAAGTTATCGGTCGTGAAAGTCTGTGCCGATCCGAGCGCATTGTTCGACTGCGTGCCGATGCCGAACACCAGCGTGCCGGTGGCCGACGGCGCCCCGCTGTTCGAGATAGGCGGCATCTGCACGATCACACCGTTGTTGTCGACGGGGAATTTGGCGACCGGATTGGCCACCTGATTCGCCAGCGTAACCGCGGTACGAGTGCAAGACGTGCCGTTCGGACACGCGAAGTAATTGCTGTAAGTCGCCGCAGTAGAGGCATTCGCGCACGTGGCGCCGCAATCATAAAGCGCGGTGCCGATGCCGATGATGCCGTTCGCGCCCAGGTCGCTCGCCGTGTTTTCCGCCGAGCCGCTGCCGCAACCGGCTGACGGCACGGTGCTCGCGTCTTTGTCGCCGATCACCTGGATCGGAACCGCAGATGTCGTGGTTTCGCCGCCGATGGTGACGGCAGCGGTACGCACGGTACCCCACGTGTAGCCGTCGGCGAACGTCGCGCATTCAGCAAGCTGAGCGCCGCCCGAGGTCGCGGTGACCGGCAAGGCGGCTTGCATCGCCGCATTCAACGCCCCGCCAACGATGCGCAGGCCGAACGAGCCCGTGTCGACCTGAATGTTGTTGATGGTCTGGCAGGTCGTGGTGCCGGGCGCGCACAGCGTCACGCTGATCGTGGGTATGTTGATCACACCCGTGGCGCCGTGGGCGACCGTGATCGGCACGGTGTTCGCGGCTGTCGCGGCGATCGGCTGCTGGGTTGGGCTGGCCGGCAAGGAGCCGCTGATCTGACTGCCTGACGAGCCGCCGCTGGAGCTGGAACTGCCGCCGCTGTCGCCGCCGCCACCGCACGCGGCGAGCGCCGATACCAGCGCGACAGTCGCCACAACTTGCATCCAGTTCTTGAGTTTCATCGCAATATGCATGGTTCGCATCGTTCGTCCTCGCCGTTACTGGATGTCTGAGCTGCTGACGCCGGCCGGCAGCGCGGGCGGCAGCCATGCACGGCCGCTAAAAGCGCCCATGTGACCGCCGGACTGCACGACGAGCGTGCTCTGATCCACCGCAACCGGCCCGCGAGCGCCGCCGCGCGCCGCGCGCGCCGCCTTCACACCCGCGACGTACTGCGGAAAGTAACTACCGAGCATTTCATTCAGATCGGGCATTTGCGGACCGCTCCACGCGATGCCGAACACGGTGCCGTCAGCGGACAGGTATTCGCGCACCACCGTGCCGTTGCCGAGCGTGGTTTCACGAACGGTATAGGACGCGGAAGCCGAAGCGGAAGAAGCCGCACCGGATGCCGAGCGCATCACGGCGTTCGCCGACGTGTCGGCAGGCTGGAACTTGCGGGACGAAACCGACGCATCTGCCGGAGGCGACATTGGGGCGCCGCCGAGCGCCGCGTGAGCGGACTGCATGGCCGTCAACGAACAGGGCAAAACAAGCGCCGTAACCACACCGGCGCGACGTACACGACTCCACATAACGAGACTCCTCCCTGGCTGCTAGCCGGCGCAAGCTCATGCCAACCGGCTGCAAATAGGCAAATCATAGGGCACGGACGGGGCCGCATTGCCGAGGAATTCCTCGTCGTGCAGGCCACTGGTGATAGCGTTCACCTTCGGCCGCGCCGCTGCTTGACCTCGTAGTATGCCTGCGGTTTGTGTCGATAGACAGCACTCGCGCGCGGGAGCGCGCCTTGCTATTCATACTGGCTGGCCTCGCGCCGCAAGGGCGCGGGCCGCTCAGAAACCGAGGCTGGCGAGCAGATCGTCGACCTGCGACTGGTCCTGCACGACGTCGGTCTTGCCTTCCGGATTGATCTGCGGACCGTTCAGCAGATGCTCGGGGCTGCCGGTCGGAGATACTTCGGCGACCAGCGCCGCAGCATGCGCCGCGAACTGCTCGCGCCGCTCGAGCGCAATGTTTTCGACGAGCACGCCGAGCAACTGCTGCTCGATCAGGTACACGACGTCAGTGATCTTCTTGATCACCTGACCGGTCAGATCCTGGAAATCCTGCGCCAGCATGATCTCCATGAGCTGCGAATTGGTCGCCGTGGTTGCTGCGGGCACGCCGCGCAGGAATTCGCGCGTATCGTTCATCAGCGCGCGCACTTCCGCGCGTTCGATCGGCGCCGCGTACCATTGCTCCCAACGCGCGTCGAGTTCGCCGGCGTCTTTCTGCAACTGCTCCTGGATCGGCTTCGCGACATCGATCGAGCCCAGCACGCGCTCGGCGGCCTGCTCGGTCATGTTCGCGATGTACTTCAGACGGTCGCGTGCATCGGGTACCGCTTCGGCCGCGCGCTCGACATGCTTGTCGAGGCCCAGCTCGCGCATCGAATCACGCAGCGTACGTGTCAGTTGTCCAATGCGGGCAAGAATGCGGTCTGACGCGAAGTCGCCGCTCTCGTTGACCGCTTCAGCGCCTTGTGCATTGGTCGGCAGGTTCACATCAGCTCCCGGTCTTGGCCATCTTTTCGAGAATCTTGTTGAGCTTCTCGTCCAGCGTCGCGGCCGTGAACGGCTTTACGACATAACCGCTCGCGCCGGCCTGAGCCGCCGCGATAATGTTTTCCTTCTTCGACTCGGCCGTCACCATCAGCACCGGCAGGTGCTTGAGGTTTGCATCGGCGCGGATCTCCTTGAGCATGGCGAGACCGTCGAGGTTCGGCATGTTCCAGTCGGAAATCACGAAGTCGTAGGTGCCGCCGCGCAAACGGGCGAGACCGGCCTGGCCGTCTTCGGCTTCGTCCACGTTGCCGTAGCCCAGCTCTTTCAGGAGGTTGCGAACGATCCGGCGCATCGTCGGAAAATCGTCAACAACCAGAAACTTCATTGCCTTATCCATTTGATTCCCTTTACTTGATTCACGGTGCGGCGTGTGACCGCCTCAATTCGAACGGCGCATCATACCCGCTGAACGCGATCGCCCATCGACGCAAGCCGCGCCATTACGCGCCGGCACATATCCGGCAGCGACGCGATTTCGTCCGCCGCGCCCAGCGCAATCGCTTCACGCGGCATGCCGAACACAATGCAGCTCGCCTCGTCCTGCGCAAGGGTGTAAGCCCCTGCCTTTTTCATATCCAGCAGACCTGCGGCGCCATCGCGCCCCATTCCTGTCAGGATCACTCCGACCGCATTCTTGCCCGCGTGCTGCGCGGCGGAACGGAAGAGCACGTCCACCGAAGGACGATGCCGGTTCACCGGCGGATCATCCGACAGATGCGCGATGTAGTTCGCACCGCTACGGGCAAGCAGCAGGTGAGCGTGGCCTGGGGCGATATACGCATGTCCCGGCAGCACACGTTCGCCATGCTCTGCCTCTTTAACGGTAATCCGGCACAAACCATTGAGGCGTTGCGCAAAAGATTTTGTGAAACCCGGCGGCATATGCTGTGCAATCAGCACCGCGGGTGCATCCGGCGGCAGCGGCACGAGCACTTCGCGGATGGCTTCCGTGCCGCCCGTCGACGCGCCGACGATGATCAGCTTCTCGGTACTCAGCAGCGGATTGTTGAAAAGCGGCGCGGCGCCGACAGGCGCATGTCCGGCGGCAGCCGGCGCATGGTGCACCGGCGCGGCCTGGCGCACACGAGCGCGCGCCGCGGCGCGAATCTTGTCGGCGAGCTTTTCCGAATAGTCGAGCATGCCGTCGCGAATGCCGACCTTCGGCTTCGTCACGAAATCGACCGCGCCGAGTTCCAGCGCGCGCAGCGTGATTTCATTGCCGCGCTCGGTCAGCGAGGACACCATCACGACCGGCATCGGACGCAAACGCATCAGCTTCTCGAGGAAGTCGAGACCGTCCATGCGCGGCATTTCGACGTCGAGCGTCAACACATCGGGGTTGTGCTGCTTGATGAGCTCGCGCGCGACCAGCGGGTCGGGAGCGGTTGCAACGACGGTCATGTCCGGCTGGCTATTGATGATTTCCGTCATCAAGCTGCGGATCAGCGCCGAATCGTCGACGCACAATACTTTGATCTTTTGCACAGCGCTCACGCCTCCTCTGCGGTTCTGGCGTTTGTTGAATTAGTCGGGCGCGGGGTCGAGCCGAACAGTTCGATGCGCGATCTTGGCGCGCCCGCGCCATTCGCTGTTGTGCCGCCTGAGCCGTTGCCCGAGCCACCGCTTGAGCCGAACAGTTCGATCTTCGGCTTCGTGGCGGCTGGCGCTGAAAACAGTTCGACCCGCTTTCTCGCGGCGGCAAGCCGCTCGGCGCGCGCTTCGGCGGTTTGCCGCACGAGCGCCTGTTCGCGCTCGGCCACACCCGGGTCCTGCTGCAGACGCAGCTTCTTCACCATGACCTGGCCGGTGCGCGGCATGAATGCCACCTTGCGCGGATGCGAGCCCTGCAAATCCTCTGCGACGATGCGGATCTTTTCGAGCGCGAGATAACGGCGCACGAATTCCGAATTGCGATCGCCGATGTTGATCGTCGTCATGCCCGCGAGCACCGCGCCGCCGCCGAACACCTTCGCTTCGAAACGGTCGCGCCGGCCGCCCGCCTTGATGAGTTCGTTGATCAGCACTTCCATCGCGTAGGCGCCATAGCGCATCGAATCGGACGCGGCCTGACCGACTTCCGCGCCGTCGTCGGGCAACATGAAGTGATTCATGCCGCCGATGCCGGCCGTGCGGTCCTGAATGCAGGCCGCGACGCACGAACCGAGTACGGTGACGAGCACCATGTCGTCGTGCGTGGTGTAGAACTCGTTCGGCAACAGCTTCACGCCTGGGCGTTGGAAGTGGTTGTCGTAATAGAGATTGGTCGCGATAGGCAAGGCGCTGCTCATACCGTCACCCCGCTCGTCGCCGGCGTGCGTGCCGGTGCGCGCGCGCCTGCAGCGTCACGCGTCAGTTCGTAGACGGTCTGACCGCGCAGCTTGAAAGCCTGCGTGACGTAGGTGAAGTTTTCCGAGTGGCCGGCGAACAGCAGGCCGCCCGACTTCATCAGCGGCTCGAAGCGGCTCAGCACCTGAGCTTGCGTCGGCTTGTCGAAATAGATCATCACGTTGCGGCAGAAGATCGCGTCGAACTGCGTGCGCAACTGATAATCGCGGTCGGTGAGATTCAATTGCTCGAAGCGCACCATCGCACGCACCTGCGGACGCACTTTGACCATGCCCGCATGCGCGCCCGTGCCCTTCAGGAAAAAGCGCTTGAGCCGCTCGGGCGAAAGGTGCTTCACCTGGTCGAACTGGTACATACCGGCTTCGGCTTTCGCGAGCACTTGCGTGTCGATGTCGGTCGCGAGCACCGTGGCCTGACGCGCGCCGGTCTCGCCGAGCGCTTCGATCAGCGTCATCGCGATCGAATACGGCTCCTCGCCGGTCGAGGCCGCCGAGCACCACACCGAAACGGGCTGCGCGCGGCGCGGCACGAAATCGGCGAGGATCGGAAAGTGATGCGCCTCGCGGAAAAACGCGGTCAGGTTCGTCGTGAGCGCATTCGTGAATGCTTCCCACTCGGCGGGATCGTTTTCCGCTTCGAGCAGATCGAGGTACTGCTTGAACGAGTCGAGGCCACGGGCGCGCAGCCTCCGGGCGAGACGGCTATACGCCATATCGCGCTTGTGATCGGAGAGCGAGATGCCGGCGCTGCGGTGAATCAGTTCGCGAATGCGTGTGAAGTCCGCCGAAGTGAAATCGAAATCACGTCCCTGTTCGCCGGATCTGACCGGTTCTGCCCGGTCGGTGCGTTGCTGTGCGCGCGTTGCCATCATGAAAGTTCCTGCCTGCGATACGAGCCATCACGCTTGCGCGACGGAACTGCCGGCGAGCAAGGGACTGTTTTTGCGGGGTCGCGCCCGCCCGCAAGAATTACCACCATGCAGTCGGCCCGCGACACGCTGTAAGAGCGTGCTCCGATGATTCGCGCCGCATGGAGCGAGATACCGAATGACTGCATGTTTCTTCATCATTTCTTAAAACGTTTCCCAGTCCGCGTCCGAGCCCGCCGACGCTACGCTGGCGGCAGCCGGCCGTGGTGCGGGTGCGGATGCCGCGGGCGCCGTCTTCGGCTTGAGCGCCGGTTCGACGCGCGCCGCGCCTGCTTCGTGATTGGCCGAAGCGGAAGCGGTGCCGCCTGCCGTTACTGCATTTGCCGTTGCTGCTGCGGGCTGCGCCGGTCGCGCTGCGCTTTTCGCCACTGTCTTGCTCTTGCTCACCGCCGCCCGCGCCTTCACCTGCGGCTCGGCCTGCGCGGCGAAACTGCGAGCGGAGCTGCTGGCGACTTTCCAGCCGCTCAGGACCGCTTGCAACTGACGCGTCTGATCTTCGAGCGAGCCTGCCGCTGCCGCCGCTTCTTCGACGAGCGCGGCGTTCTGCTGCGTCACCTCGTCCATCTGCACGACCGCGCGATTCACCTGTTCGATGCCGCCCGATTGCTCCTCGGACGCCGCGCTGATTTCGCCCATGATGTCGGTCACGCGGCGCACGGCCTGCACGATCTCGTCCATCGTCGTGCCGGCACGTCCGACGAGTGCCGAACCGCTTTGCACCTTGTCGGTCGAGTCGCCGATCAGTTCCTTGATTTCCTTCGCGGCACTCGCGCTGCGTTGGGCAAGGCTGCGCACTTCGCCGGCCACGACCGCAAAGCCGCGGCCCTGTTCGCCGGCACGCGCCGCTTCCACCGCCGCGTTCAGCGCCAGAATGTTGGTCTGGAATGCAATGCCTTCAATCACGCCGATGATGTCGACAACCTTGCTCGAACTGCTCGCGATGTCCTGCATCGTCGTGACGACCTGGCTCACCACCTCGCCGCCGCGCGTCGCGATGTCGGACGCATTCACAGCGAGCTGGCTTGCCTGGCGCGCGTTCTCTGCGTTCTGGCGCACGGTCCCCGTGAGTTGCTCCATGCTCGATGCGGTTTCCTGCAACGAGGCGGCTTGCTGTTCGGTACGCTGCGACAGATCGGTGTTGCCCATCGCGATTTCGCGCGCGCCGGTGTCGATCGACTCGGTGCTGCTGCGAACCGCGGTGACCATCGACGCCATGCTTTCCTGCATCCGTTTGATGCCAGCAAAGAGGCGGCCGATTTCGTTGCGGCTTTTCACCTCGATCGCTTCCGACAGATCGCCCGCGGCGATCCGCTCGAAGCATTCAGTCGCGTCCTGAAGCGGCTGCACGATGAGGCCACGCAGCGCGAAACGCAGACCGATCACGAGCAGCAGCGCGAGTGTGGCAAACGCGATGATCAGCGTCGTCATGAGCGAGATGTTCGACTGCGCATCTGCCTGCTGGTCCACGGCCTGTTGCTGCAGGTTCTTGATCACTACCGACGCCGCGTTGTCGTACGAGACGAACATCGGGCTGATCTTCGTATCGGCGATCGCGTGGTACGCGGCCATATCGTTTGCGCGCAGCGCCGCGAACTCCGGCTCCATGCCGTCGCGCACGAGCGCCGTGCGGCGCGCGAGCAGTTCGTCCATCTGTGCCTGGTCGACGCCGGTCTTCGGCGCGTCGACGTAGGTCTGCCAGTTCTTGTTGCTGAAGCCGTACAACTCCACTGCACGGTCCAGAACCTTCTTGGCCGTTTCAGTGTCGCCAGCGGCTGTCAGCGCGGTAAAGCGGTCCAGCGAAACACGCGAGCGCAGCAGGTATGCCGAAGCGTCGTCGAGCGCATGAATCGCCACCAGATCGCCGCGCGCGATGCGGTCGAGCGACTTGCTTGCGCTGCCGAGCGCCGTCAACCCAAGTACGCCGACCACCATGGTCAGCGCGACGAGAATGATCCCCACTAGCGTGAGCGATGTGCGAATCGACCACCTGCTTAGCATCTCAATGCTCCTGTCACTAACTTTTCTGAACGCCGCGGCGGTTAGACGCCGAGCGTTTCGATGAGCGCCATCTCTCGGCTCGTCATCAGCTTCTCGATGTCCATCAGGATCAGCATGCGGCCGTCGACGGTGCCGAGACCCGTGAGGTACTCGGTCGTCAGCGTCGCGCCGAATTCCGGCGCCGGCATGATCTGGTCGATGGCAAGCGTCAACACGTCGGACACGCCGTCTACCACCATGCCGACCACGCGATGCGCGACGTTCAGGATGATCACGACGGTCTGGTGGTCGTACTCGACGCGGCCCAGATGGAACTTGATGCGCATGTCGACGATCGGCACGATGATGCCGCGCAGATTGATGACGCCCTTGATGAACTCGGGTGCATTCGCGATACGCGTCACGTTGTCGTAGCCGCGGATTTCCTGCACCTTCAGAATGTCGATGCCGTACTCTTCGGCGCCGAGCGTAAAGACGAGGAATTCCTGACCGCCGGCGTCGGCCTGCTGCGCATCGCGGCGACCATTCGTCGCGTTCGCGACGCTCGAATTGATGGATTGAACTTCTGCCACGTTAGCCCCCAAACGGTTGGGATAAATTAAGTTGAGTGAGTGTTACGACAAATTTGACGGACATCATGCGAGACTCATTGCGCCGTGCGCGTTGCGCGACTCGCGGTTCAGCGCCGCCACGTCCACGATCAGCGCGACGCGGCCGTCGCCGAGAATGGTCGCTGCGGAAATGCCGCGCACCTTGCGGTAGTTCGTTTCAAGGTTCTTCACGACCACTTGCTGCTGCCCCACCAGTTCGTCGATCAGCATCGCGAAACGACGCCCTTCGGTTTGCATGATGGTGACGATGCCTTGGGTCGGCTCCTGCTTTGCTCCGTCGACGTTGAACACTTCGTGCAACGCGACGAGCGGCAGATATTCACCGCGCACGCGCACCACGCGCTCGCCGTTGGCGACCGTGTAAATGTCCTCGGCTTGCGGCTGCAGCGACTCCATCACGAAGTTCAGCGGCAGAATGAAGATCTCGTTGCCGACCTTGACGGACATGCCGTCGAGAATCGCCAGCGTGAGCGGCAGAACAATGCGCGTGGTGCTGCCCTTGCCGGCGTGCGACGTGATTTCCACGTGACCGCCCATCGACTGGATGTTTCGCTTCACCACATCCATACCGACGCCGCGACCCGACACGTCCGTGACCTGCTCCGCCGTCGAAAAGCCCGGCAGGAAGATCAGGTTCCAGACTTCCTCGTCGGTCATCGTTTCGCTGACCTGCATGCCCTGCTTCGCAGCCTTCGCGAGAATCTTGTCGCGGCGCAGACCGGCGCCGTCGTCGCTGACTTCGATCACGATGTTGCCGCCGTGATGCGCCGCCGACAGCACGAGCTGACCGGTCGAGGCCTTGCCCGCCGCGCGCCGCGCTTCCACGGTTTCGATGCCGTGGTCGAGACTGTTGCGCACGAGGTGGGTCAACGGGTCGATGATCCGCTCGATCAGGCTCTTGTCGAGTTCGGTGGCTTGACCGAAGGTGACGAGTTCCACTTCCTTACCGAGTTTGGCCGCGAGATCGCGCACGAGACGCGGGAAGCGGCTGAACACGTAGTCCATCGGCATCATGCGGATCGACATGACGGCTTCCTGCAGATCGCGCGCGTTGCGCTCGAGCTGCGCCATGCCGTTGAACAGGCGATCGTGCAGCGCCGGATCGAACGTGCTGGTGGTTTCCGCAAGCATCGCCTGCGTGATCACCAGTTCGCCGACCAGGTTGATCAGCTGATCGACCTTTTCGACGCCCACGCGAATCGAGCTGCCTTCCGCGCCGCCTGCCGCCGCTGCCGGACGTGCGGCCTTGCGGTCCTGCTCGCCGGCTGCCGCGGCCGGTGCGCTGGTCGCAGGCACTTGAGCCGCTGCCGGAGCTGCCTTGGCGGGCTCGGCGGCGGGCGCCGGAGCAGGCTGCGCGACCGTCGCGGCAGGCGCCACGGGTGCTGCGGTATTAGTGGCGGCCGAAGCCGCCGGTGCTGCTTGCGCCGGAGACGAAGGCTCAGCGTCGGGCGTTCCAGGTTCGCCTTGCTGAGCACCGTCCGCCGGTGCGGTTCCGCGGCCGATCGAGATCTGACTTTCGTCGATCACGAAACAGCACACGGCGATGATGTCGTCGGACGTAACATCGGTCTGAAGCCACAGCGTCAAATCGCCGCCGCTCTTGACCTGCCCGACGATATTGCCCAGGTTACCCAGCTCTTCGGCAAGGAGTTCCTGGTCCTTCTCATCAACGCCCCGTAGCGTAATTTTCAGGTGCGGACCGGCGGCGTCGTCCGCATCGCCGGTTCCTTCGGCTTGCCCGGTCTGTGCCGGTTCGCCGTCATTCCATTCGCCCGCCGCCTGCACCGCCTGTTCGACGACGTGTTCCGGCGGACTGCCTTCTTCTACTGTTGCGAATTCCTCGATCGGCGCGGTCACCGCGACTTCGACCGGCGCTGCAGCAGCCGGCGCAGCCACGCCGCGGCTTTCCGCGTGCAACTGTTCGAGCTTCGCGCAGATCGCCTTCGCAACCGCCGCGTCGGGCTCTGCGCTCGCGCGGTAGTCGGCGAGCTGGCCCGACAACACGTCCTTGGTTTCGAGGAACGTGTCGATCATGTCCTTGCGCAGCACGAGTTCGTTGTTGCGCGCACGGTCGAGCAGCGATTCGAGGATGTGGGTCGTCTCCGTCAAGGCTGTAAAGCCGAACGTCGCCGCGCCGCCCTTGATCGAATGTGCCGCGCGGAAAATTGCCGCGAGGTCTTCGGGGTCTGGGTGCGCGATGTCCAGATTGAGCAGCAACTGCTCCATCTGCGCGAGCAGTTCGTCCGCTTCGTCGAAGAACGTCTGATAGAACTGAGTGATGTCGAGTGTCATGCCTGGTTCACCGCGAGAGTTCCTGTCTAGGCTTGGGCTACCGTGCCGCAGCGTCGAGAGCTTCTATAACTTGTCTAAGGTTGATGCTTATGCCTGATCTGGCTCGGCCAGCGCCGCCACCAGTTCGGTGAGCATGTCCGGGTCGAGCGGCTTTTCGATCCAGCCGGTGGCACCTGCTTCGCGCGCCGCGGCTTTGAACGACTCGCCCGATTCCGTCGTCAGGACGAGGATGGGCGTCGCCGTGTAAGCCGGATTGCCGCGCAGTTCGGAGATCAGATCGAGGCCGGTCTTGCCCGGCATGTGCTGATCGGTCAACACCAGGTCGAACCGCACGGCGAGCGCGTTTTCGAGCCCTTCCGCGCCGTCCGCGGCGAGCGTCACCTCATAGCCGGCCGCCGTCAGCGTCGCGGAAAGAATCTGCCGCATCGATGCCGAATCGTCGATTGCCAGGATATGCCTGATCATGAAAACCTCGCTGCACTTACGCTATGTGTCACCTCGCTGTCCGCGCCAGTGAGGCGCATGGAGCAGCTGGACGACCGCCTTCTGTTACTGAGCCGCCGGCGCTACCGCCGGTACCTTGGGCGCGGCCGTCGCCGGCTGCGCCAGTTTTTGCAGCAGCGGCTTCGAGCCGGCTGCATCGTCCGACAAGGTCGTCGTTGTGGAGTCGTCGTGGTCGAGCGCCTCCTCTGACTTCCTGTTCAGAACGATGATGCTGATGCGGCGGTTTTCCGGATCCATCGCGTCCGCCTTGTTCAGGTTCTGCGTCGACGCGAGGCCGAGTACACGCATTACCTTTGCTTCGTCCATGCCCCCGGCGATCAGCTCGCGGCGCGACGCATTCGCACGGTCCGCGGACAGTTCCCAGTTGCTGTATCCCTTCTCGCCGCCCGCGTACTGCGCGGCGTCGGTGTGTCCTTGCACGATGATGCGGTTCGGCACATCGTTCAGCGTGTGGCCGATCTCGCGCAGAATGTCGCGCATGTACGGCTCGACCTGATCTCTCGCGGTCGCGAACATCGGCCGCTTCTGCGAGTCGACAATTTCGATGCGCAAGCCGGTCAGCGTCGAATCGATTCGTATCTGCTGCTTGAACTGGCGCAGCACGGGATTCGCTTCGATCGCGGCCATCAGCTTCACCTGCAGATCATGCAGCCGGACCTGCTCGCGTCGCTCCAGTTCACCTTGCAACTGCTTCATCGAGTCTTCGCTGCTGTGCGAGACCGTGCGCTCGGCGCGATTGTTCGTACCGTCCGTTGCGCGCGTCACGCCTTGCGCGTCGGTCGAGATATCGCGGCCGCCGCCCTTCAGAATGCTCGAATCTTCCGCGCTGCGGTCGCCGCCCCACAGCGTGATCTTCAACGGCTGGTTGAAGTACTCCGCGATGCCTTTCAACTGCACCGTGGATGCCGAGCTCAGCAGCCACATCAGCAGGAAGAACGCCATCATCGCGGTCATGAAGTCCGCATACGCGAGCTTCCAGGCGCCGCCATGGTGGCCGGCCTTCTTCGGCGCAGCGCGCTTGACGACAATGGCGCGGTCTTTGTCCTTGCTCATCGGTTCGTTCCCGGCGCCCTTACTTGGCCTTCACGCGGCGCACGTGCTCTTCGAGCTCGGCGAACGACGGACGCTCGGTCGAGAAGAGCACCTTGCGGCCAAACTCGACGGCGATCGCCGGTGCGTAGCCATTCAGGCTCGCGAGAATCGTCACCTTGATGCACTGGAACATCTTGGTCGACTCGGTCACGCGCTGTTCGGCGACGCTCGCAAGCGGCCCGATCAACCCGTACGAAAGCAGAATGCCGAGGAACGTACCAACCAGCGCCTGCGCAATCATTTCGCCGAGTACTGCCGGCGGTTTGTCGGCGGACGCCATGGTGTGCACCACGCCCATCACCGCGGCCACGATACCGAACGCCGGCATTGCGTCGCCCACCTTGTTCAGCGCGTGAGCGGGCGCTTCGCCTTCCTGGTGATGCGTCTCGATCTCCTCGTCCATGAGGCTTTCGATTTCGAACGCATTCATGTTGCCGCCTACCATCAGGCGCAGGTAGTCGGTCAGGAACTCGATGATGTGATGGTCAGCGAGAATCTTCGGGTACTGCGTGAAGATCGGACTCTTCGACGGATCGTCGATGTCCGCTTCCAGTGTCAGCGTGCCTTCCTTGCGCGCTTTGGCGAGCAGGACGTAAAGGAGCGCCATCAGCTCCATATAGACGTCCTTGTTGTACTTCGCGCCCTTGAACAGGGTCGGAATGACGCGCAGCGTTGCCTTGATCGTCTTCATCCCGTTTCCGAGGATGAACGCGCCTACGCCGGCGCCGACGATCATCAGCACTTCAACGGGCTGCAACAGCGCGCCGAGATGGCCGCCTTCCAGCGCGTAACCGCCGAAGACGGACAAAAGCGTCACGAGTGTTCCCACGAAAATCAGCACTGCGGAGCCCTCACAAAGAAGCGACGGTGACCGTCGTTAAACTGGTTTACGGCAACGCACCAGAAAACTTTGACGGAAAAGCGGCTAGCCTCGCCGGTGTAAACCAGAGGCGGGCGCGGCTGGCCGGAGACGTGGACGCGCGGCCCGGCGCGGTAGTCAGCCGGGCGGCAGCGCCCAGTGGGGCGGGGAGATGGACGAGGGCCGCACGGCGGCGGCCCGCTTGAGGATCAGGCGGCGAGCGCAGCGAGGCTCTCGCGGGCGCGGGCGTCCGCAACTTTCTTTGTCTTACCGGCACGCGAAGGCGGCTGGCACAGCCCGCAGATAAAGCCGTGTTTCGGGTCGTGAGCGTGTGCGACGAAATGCCCGCCGCAGCGGCAGCAGGGCGTGATCTGCAGCATCCCCGAATCGAAGAAACGCACGAGCGTCCATGCGCGCGTGAGGCTGAGCACGGGTTCGTCTTCGTGCAACTGCACGTGCTCAAGATAAAGCCGGTAGCTCTTCACGATCGACTGGATCGTCGCGCAGCCGCCATGGTCGGCCATGAAACGGTAGATGTTGTGGAACAGCGAGGAGTGAAAGTTCGGCTGCCACGTCATGAACCAGTCGGTCGAAAACGGCAGCATGCCCTTGGGCGGCGAGACCCCTTTCAGTTCCTTGTACAGCTTGATGAGCCGGTCGCGCGACAGGCTGGTTTCCGCCTCGAGCAGTTGCAGACGCGCGCCGAGTTCGATCAGTTCGATGGCCAGGGTGATTTCCCTGACTTCGAGCACCACGCTTTTATAGGCCATCCGCTTACGTTCCCGTCCCGATTGCTTGCCTTGTGCGGACCGCCATCAGCCGAGTTGCTCGACAGGCTGGCTTGCCATCAGGATCGCGGAGTGCGCCTGCGCAACGGCGCTTGATTTGCCCTTGTCCGCGAGCGCGGACAGCACGGCGTGGTCGTCGAAACGGAAGCGGCACAGCACCTGATTCGACGCCGCCAGCTTCACGGTCTGCGCCAACGAAAGGTTGGCGAGCACGTCGGCCAACTGGTCCGAAATCCCCATACGGAACATGCCCATCGGCTTGTCTTCGCGGAGCAGGCGCTGCGCGAGCAGGAGATAAGACAGGTTGACTTCTCTGATCTCATTGAGCATTTCGCTTGTCGCGCTCATGATTCCCCCGGGGTGTATCTGGCTGGTCAGGCCGTTACGGAAACGTTTGCTCGAACGCGCGCAGTCAAACCGCGCCGGTCGGCTCGTTTGTAGTCTTGCGAGCATTGTCTCGAAAGGGGGGGCGAAACGAAATCGGACAGACACCCAGCTTGTTTGACGGATTAATCCGTCATTCATGTAGGAGTTTTTCCTACAACGCTGTGTTTTTGGGTTGGGTTAAGCAGATTAACGGGCGCGGAGATCAGGGCCGTTATGCGCGGTGAATCTTAACCTCCCGGCGAATGTGCCAAGCGGTGAGCAGGTTAGGCAGTCGGGCCGCACCGTTCAACGGTGAGCCGGATTATAAGACGTTTTCACCGCCCCGTAATATTCCCGACTTTGCGGTCGCGGGCTCGCCGCTTGCTGTAACGGAGCGCGGCGGTTCGACGAACGTTCGTCATCCCCCGCCAGAACCAGTTTAAAAGCGCCGAAAGCGTGCCTGAGGGTGTGTAACGTCTCGTGTTTCGCGCTGTAACAAGGTTAAGCGTTTGAAAAATAACTCGAATTGGCGCGGCCGATCCCGATAATGACCCTAAGGGATAACCCGATGCAGTTTCGGAGCACCCCCGGGCGGCGGCTACCGCGCCCAACCGTCCGTCAGGCATTCGCTCCTCGCTCTACCCGAGCGCCGCTGTGCGAAGCCGTACTCAACAGGAGAAACGCATGCGAATCGCACAAATTGCGCCGCTGTATGAAGCAGTCCCGCCGAAATTGTACGGTGGCACCGAACGTGTCGTGTCGTACCTCACCGAGGCACTGGTGGACGACGGTCACGACGTCACGCTGTTTGCGAGCGGCGACTCGGCGACTTCCGCGAAGCTCGACGCGTGCTGGCCTCGTGCGCTGCGCCTCGATCCGACGATTCGCGACGCGCTGGCCCCCCATATTCTGATGATGGAAAAGGTACGCCGGGTCGCACACGAGTTCGACGTGCTGCACTTCCACCTCGACTACATGCCGTTCCCGCTGTTTTCGACGATGGACACGCCGTTCGTGACCACGCTGCACGGCCGCCTCGATCTACCCGAATTGCAGCCGGTGTTCGATGCGTTCTCGGGCGCGCCGGTCGTTTCGATTTCCGATTCGCAGCGCCTGCCGTTGCCGCAAGCAAACTGGTTGAGCACGATCTACCACGGCCTGCCCGAGCAGCTGCTCACGCCACAGGCGCACAAGAAGCCGGAATATCTCGCGTTCCTGGGCCGGATCTGTCCGGAAAAGCGTGTGGACACAGCCATCAAGATCGCGGCGCAAAGCGGTTTGCCGCTGAAGATCGCGGCCAAGGTCGACAAGGCCGACCAGGACTACTTCAAGCGCGAGATCGAGCCGCTGTTGTCGCAGGCGCATGTGGAGTTCGTCGGCGAGATCAACGAGGCGCAAAAGCCCGAGTTCCTGTCGGGTGCCAAGGCGCTGCTGTTCCCGATCGACTGGTCCGAGCCGTTCGGGCTCGTCATGATCGAGTCGATGGCCTGCGGCACGCCGGTGATCGCGTTCAACCGCGGTTCGGTGCCGGAAGTGATCGACCATGGCGTAACCGGCTATATCGTAGAAGACGTGCAGGGCGCGGTGGCAGCGCTTCAACGTCTCGACGAGTTGTCGCGCAGCGAAATCCGCGCGCAGTTCGAACGCCGTTTCAGTTCGAAGACGATGGCACGCAACTACGTCGACGCGTACTCGGCGCTGATCGAGGCTTCGCGTCGGCCGATGCTGCGCCAGGTTGCGGTGGGCTAAAGCGTGGTGAGCCTGAAGATGGCGGCGCAACCAGGATACTGGTGCTTTAAACGGGCCAGTACTCTGTCGCCATCCAGGCTCACATGCCTGAAGCGCTTTTCGATTGACGCACGGAATGCAGGTATTTTTTCCACGTGAATCGTTTGCGCAAACGGTAACTCGGACTTATCCCGCTTCATTTACAGAAAAGCCGCCTCTCAAAGGCGGCTTTTTTAATGGCGATGTGGATACGCTTCCATGTCCGATTAGAACGGCCCACTAAACCCGGACTCGCGCCGATCCTTCAATTCGCTTTCGCTCACTCGCGAACGACTCAGCTTGCACCAATCAAAAAGCGTTCACGGTTCTTGCCGACGATCCACTTGGGCGGTTTTCCCCGGCCGCTCCAGGTATTACCTGTTTTCGGGTCTTGATATTTAGCCGGCAGCGGCGCCTTCTTGGGCGGGCGTCCGCGCCTGGCGGCTACTGCAAAGCCGAGGTCCTGTGCAGTCAGGCCGTATTCGGCGATTTTTTGGCGGATGTCGGCTATCACATTGTCGATTTCCGTACGGCGGGCTTCTTCTGCTTGTGCCTGCAATTTGGCGATCTGCGCCTTGAGGTCTGCATATTGAGACATTCCGGTTCTCCCCTTTTAGATCTCATTCGCTTCGCAGACTAACTGTAATTATAAAAATTCGCAATGGATAACATTACTGATTTAGGACGGTATCTTCTGATAATTATTAAGGTTGATGAATTGCAAAACGGCTTTATCCCGGAATAATCGGTAATGCCGCCCGGCATTGACAATTCTTGACACCCGATTGGCGAGTCTTTCCCTAGAATTGGGCGCTCAAAGGCACGCGCCCGCCCGGAGCGTGCGCCCAGACTCCGTGCTTTCAGAGCATCAACTATTTTAGGATTACCAATCATGCAGTTGTCAAAGCGCCTTGCTGCCGAGTTGTTCGGCACCTTCTGGCTCGTGCTGGGGGGCTGCGGCAGCGCTGTTCTCGCCGCCAACTTCGCCGGTCCGGTGCATGGCCTCGGCATCGGCTTCGTCGGCGTATCGCTCGCTTTCGGGCTGACGGTGCTGACCATGGCGTATGCAATCGGCCACATTTCCGGCTGCCATCTGAACCCGGCAGTCAGCGTCGGTCTGACAGTGGCCGGCCGTTTCCCGGCTCGCGACCTGCTTCCGTACATCGTCGCGCAGGTGGTCGGCGCCGTGCTGGGCGCGGCGATGCTGGCATTGATCGCCTCGGGCAAGCCCGGCTTCGAACTCGTCGCGAGCGGTTTCGCGAGCAACGGTTATGGCGAGCGCTCGCCGGGCCACTACTCGCTCGCCGCGGCATTCGTCTGCGAGGCGGTTATGACGGGCTTCTTCCTCTTCGTCATCCTCGGAGCGACTGACAAACGCGCGCCGGCCGGTTTTGCGCCTATTGCCATCGGCTTGTGTCTGACGCTGATTCACCTTGTCTCGATTCCGGTGACGAATACCTCGGTCAACCCGGCGCGCTCGACCGGCCCGGCGCTTTTCGTCGGCGGGGCTGCGGTGGATCAGTTGTGGCTTTTCTGGATCGCGCCGATCATCGGCGCTGTTATTGCCGGCGTGCTGTATCCGCTGGTCGCGGAAAGCCGCGACGCTAACGCGCGGAAGCTGGCACTGGACTAACCGGAACCGGTTGGCTGCGGGTTCGAACGGGCGCTACGGCGCCCGTTTTTTTTTGAAGGCCGCGTGCCGGAGAGGTCTAGCAGCCGCTTCAGTACTATTTATAGTGTGGGTCTTCGCGGGCGTTTCACGTCCGGCCATCTCAGCGGATTCGTCGAAAGGACCAGATTAATCCGTTATACAGATGTAAGCCGGGATTACGCGCCATGCCGGCAAACGCCTGTCTTAGTTGCCATCAATTCGATGCGCGCGTCGCTTGCCTGCCCCAACGCCCCGCTGCGACAGGCTTTCCGTTGAATGAGTGGCGCCGATCCGACGCAGAGCAGGCGCGAGTGGATGCTTTCAAGCACTGCGACGATGCTTGCAGTCCGTAACATCTGGTCGCAGTACTCGTGCGGCGCAATGCGTAGATTGAACCTGTGCGACAAACACTCGTCGCTTCACAGCAGGCTCTTGGATGGAGAACAACATGAAACGCATCGTCACTCAATTGCTGGTTGCCGCAGGTCTCGCAGCAGGCGCATGCGGTGTAGCGCAAGCACACACGGATCTGAACATCGGGCTGTCGCTCGGCGCGCCGGTCTACACCCGCCCAGCGCCGGTCTACGCAGCACCGCAGCCGGTGTACTACGGCAATAGCGGCTGGGGCCATCGCTACGATCGCGGCGACTATTATCGCGGCGACCGCCGTTACGAGCACGGCTGGAATCGGGACGACCGCCGTTGGGGCCACGACGACCGGCGCGATCACGGCGACCGCCGTGGCGGATGGCGCGACTAATGGTAGTCGGCAACGAGAGCCGGAGAGACTCCGGCATGCAGTCAACCGGCCCGCATCTGCCATCGTGCGATGCGGGCCGGTCGCATTCAAGACTCCGGTCGTCAGGCCGTCAGTTCGTCGTCGAGTGAAAACAGCTTGCGCAAGTGATGCGCGACGCCCGCTTCGAAATTGTTGCCTATCCGCGGCACGTTCGGCAGCCGTGTGATCAGATCGGGATTCGCGTTGTTCATCATGAACGGATGGCCGGCCGTTTCGAGCAGGTCGATATCGTTCATGTTGTCGCCGAAAGCCACGCAATGCGCAGCATCCACGCCCACGCGCTCGAGCACGATTTGCAACGCGCGTCCCTTCGAGACATTCGCCGTCATTACCTCCAGGCAGTCCGGCAGCGAATATGTCACGTAGAGCGCGTCGCCGAACTCGCGTGCGAGATTGTCCGCGACCGTGGCCAGATCCGCCGGATCGCCGATGTAAAGAACCTTGGCGATATCGACGCCGTCGTGCGCGAGCAGTTCGGCGACTTCATAGGTGAAGCCGGAATCCTGATGAAACTTCAGCAGCTCCGGCGCGTCGCGGTCGATCAGCCACGCCTGGTCGGCGAACAGGTTGACGATGACGCGACCGTGCTCGCCGACAATTCCGGGCTGCACGAGACGTTGCACGATGGCCGGCTGCAGGTCGTCGGCGTGGATCACACTATTGTCGGGCGCATGGATACGGGCGCCGTTCGACGTAATCAGATACGGCTTGATGCCGAGAATGTCGCGGATACCTGCGACGTCGCAGAAATGGCGGCCCGTTGCGATCACGAATTGCACGCCGTCGCTTTCCAGCTTGCGCACGGTGGCGACCGTGAACGGGTCGACCTGATGGTCGGCATTGAGCAGCGTGCCGTCGAGATCCGTGGCGATGACTTTATACATAGTGAGCAGGCGAGCAGCGTGGAAGGCGCTATTTTACCGTCGATGACGAGATGGGCCCCGAACGCTTCCCGTCGGCATTCAACGCGCGGCGCCCGCGCCCATATCGGACGCCGGTCAGACACTGGCTCACGCGTCGCCCACAAGCCGCGCGGCTTGACGCTGCGCCAACTGCAAACCACCATGCGCGGAGTCGGACAACGGTTCGCGCAGCCGTGCCTGATAGATTTGCGGCACATACTCGCGCAACGGCGCTCCGAGGCCGCCGCACAAGGCTATGGGCAACGCCCCAGATGGATCGAGCGCGGCAATCATTTTGCCGATCTGGACACCCGCTTCGCCGAGCAGCCGCGCGGCGAATGGATGCGCGCGGTGCGCAATCACGATCCGCGCGAGGCTCGCATACGCGGTCTGATTGGCTTCGCAAAGCCACACGACGAGCTCGTCGCGATCGTGTGCGCCGACATGGGCCAGGAGCGCCTGCGCGAGATCGTCGTTCGGCCCCCGTCCATCGAGCGCGTGCTGTGCGTGAACAATGACTCGCACTCCGAGCCAGGCGCCGCTCGCTTCATCACCCGACGGAAAACCATACCCGCTGACCGTCCGGAATTCGCCATCGTCGCGGTCGGCCGCCGCCGCAACGCTGCCCGTGCCGAGCGCGACAATCACGCCATACGCGCTGCCATGCGCGCCAAGCAATGTTGTGTACGCGTCGCTTTCCACGGCGAGCCCGGCCAAAGCTGGCGCCTGCGCGAGAAATGCCGCCAGCCAGTCGCGATTGTTCACGCCCGCGAGACCGCAACCCAGTACGCAGCGTGACCAGTCGAGCGCGGCGCCCGCCTGCGCGAATGCATCGGCACAGCCAGCCGCGATTGCTTGCCACGCGCGTTCGACGCCCAAGCCAAGACCCGACGGCCCACTTGCCGCCTGCGCCAACTCGCGCCCGTGCGCGTCGGCCAGCACGATGCGTGTGCCGGTGCCGCCGCCGTCAACGCCGATCAGAAATAGGTCTTCGTTCATTGAGAGAGGTGCGTTTCGTGGGAAATGTGCATAGCGTGGCAGGTCTGTTTCGATCCGGCAATTGGCCGAACGGCTAGCTTGCGACGCCCAGGCGTTCCGCTATGCTGGCGAGCGACATGACTACCGGGAGCGCCACATGACACAACGATGCAATTGGGTATCGAGCGAAGCGCTCGCACAGTATCACGACACCGAATGGGGCGTGCCGTCACGCGAGGACCAGCATCTCTTCGAAATGCTCGTGCTGGAAGGCGCGCAAGCCGGACTATCGTGGTCGACGATTCTCAACAAGCGAGCGGGCTACCGGCGCGCGTTTGCCGACTTCGATATCGACAAGGTCGCGCGCTTCACGCCGCAGCACGTCGACACGCTCGTGGCGGACGAAGGGATCGTGCGCCATCGCGGCAAGATCGAGTCCGCCATCACCAATGCGCGCGCCGTGCAGCAGATCCGGGCGGAACACGGATCGCTCGCCGACTTCGTCTGGTCTTTCGTCGACAACACGCCGATTCAGAACGAGTGGGCGTCGTACAAGCACGCGCCGGCATCGACGGAGGTTTCCGATGCACTTAGCAAAGCGCTGAAGCGCTACGGCTGCAAGTTCGTCGGATCGACCATCTGTTATGCGTTCATGCAGGCGGTCGGCATGGTGAACGATCACGAGGTGACCTGCATGTGCCGCGCGCGCTGCGCCGCCCTCGGCAAGAAGGGACGGGCTCGCAAGGCCGGTTAGCCGCGGGGACTACACGGTGACGGTGCCGGGCGCGTGGGAGGCAGCGCTCGCCTGCCTACACGGTCCTTGCGCACCGGTCGAAACCGCTATCCGGTAAAGCCCTGCTGCGCTTATCACGGATATTGGTCGTTATACGGTTATGAGCGTCGCTGCGTTTGCGGCAGTCAGTCGCGATTGGAGCCTGCTGGGCCTGCTTGAGCCTGCTTGTGCTGTGCTTGGGCGCCCGACTGAGTCACGCGGCAAAGCCGAGGGCAAAGCCCGGAATTGAAGGCTTTTCGCCATGCTAGTCGGGGCTTGGACAGCGAACGCAGGCTGGATACTGGTATCAGACGCTCATCAACGAGTAACCACCGCGCAGCATCGCGAGACCAACCATGAAAACCGTTACCTTCCTCACCCATCAGGACATTTTCGACCGGGCCGTGAGCCACCTTTTCGGCCAGAAGCGCGCAGCACTGCTGCCACGCGGAGGTGGCGCCTATCGTGGCTATTGTGGCGGCTGTCCTGTCGGCAACTTCATCAAGCTGCGCGACTATACGACGGCTATGGAAGGCGTGCCCGTGCGCTATATCGGCAAGACGCCCGTCGCGGCGCCCGCGTATATGGACGTCGGCGTGGCAGCGCTGAGGAAAGCGCTGCTGCGTTCGCGCATCAATGTGTACGATCAGGCCACCGTCGATCTGCTCAGCTGCCTGCAAAACGTGCACGACGTGTTCGGCACGTGGGAGTGGGACGAGCGCCTGAACTCGATCGCGCGTCAATTCGGGCTCTGCGTGCACAAGTTGAAGAGCGTGGCGTAACCACGCGCGAGGCGTCGTCTGGCGACGCCTGAGCACGGCGCGGCGCCGGCCTGCTCAACACGGTAAAGCCGCGTCAACTGCGACCACAAAGCAAAACGGCGGTGTGGCTTCTTTCGAAGCTCACACCGCCGTTCTGACGTGCTGAGAAGCTTGCTTAGTGCAGCTTCTTCGGCAGCATCTGGCTGCGCAGGCGCTTGTGCAGGCGCTTCACAGCAGCAGCCTTCTTGCGCTTACGTGCCGTAGTCGGCTTTTCGTACGATTGGCGCTCACGCAGTTCTGCGATCAGGCCGTTCTTTTCGATTGCGCGACGAAAGCGGCGAATCGCCACTTCGAACGGCTCGTTTTCCTTCAGAAGAATCGTCGTCATGTAATTCCTAGCTCAATCACTTGATATGGGTTGATTGCGTGGCGGAGACCGCTCACGCGCCGGCCCTCCGGTCGTTTCGATTCATGGCCAGTAACAGGCAAACGCGGGAAGAACCCGGCCAAACCACGAATGAAACGAGAGGCAAAGCGGCCACGGAGGCCGGAAAAGAGAGGTGCGGAACTCACCGCGGAACGCGGACAGACGTACTGCAAAGCCGCGTCTGCTGCCGTTTCGCCAACCTTTCACCAACGGAAAACCGATGACGAAACAGGCAAAGATCTCAATTCACTCCCGATGATATCAGGAAACTCTCCATGCTACCAGGGGTTTAGGGATTACGCCAGGCCATCCGGGCGATTCATGCGCTCGCATCGTCCAGTTCGCGGATGTCGGTACTGGTGAGCGTCAGATGAACTGCGGCGACAAGGCTTTCCAGCTGCTGCAGCGACGTCGCGCTCGCAATCGGCGCGGTCACGCTCGGGCGCGCAATCAGCCATGCCAGCGCGACGCTGGCCGGCGTGCTGCCATGCCGCGCCGCGACGCGGTCGAGCGCCGTGAGAATCTGCAAACCACGTGGATTCAGATACTTTTCCACGCGGCTACCTCGCGCCTTATTGGCGAGATCCTCCTGCGAACGGTACTTTCCGGAGAGGAATCCGCTCGCCAGACTCCAATACACAACCACACCTAACTGATGGGCCACCGCGACCGGCTCGATGTCGGTCTCATATTCGGCCCGGTCGTACAGATTGTATTCTGGTTGCAACACCTGATACTCGGGCAGCTCGTGCTGGCGGGAAATGGCGAGCGCCTCCTCGACGCGCGCACCGCTGTAGTTAGACGCACCAATCACTCGCACCTTGCCGGCTTCGATCAGCCGCTGGTACGCGCCGAGTGTCTCGGCAAGCGGCGTTTCGGTATCGTCTTCGTGGGAAAAGTACACGTCGATGTAATCGGTCTGCAAGCGGCGCAGCGAGTCTTCCACCGCCGCCTGAATGTTCGCCGCCGAAAGTCCCTTTCGCTGCGGATGCTTCGCCACTTTCGTCGCAAGCACGATTTTGTCGCGCTTGCCGCTCTGCCGGAACCACTTTCCGATGACGGTTTCGGACTCGCCGCCCTGATTGCCGGGCGCCCAGGCGGAATACACGTCGGCCGTATCGATGAAGTCCAGTCCGGCGTCGACGAAGGCATCCAGAATCGAAAACGACGTCGCTTCATCGGCGGTCCAGCCGAATACATTGCCGCCGAACATAAGCGGTGCCACTTGCAATTCCGAGCGTCCAATGCGGCGTCTTTGCATGATTTCTTCCGGCTTTATTCACAGAGAAAAAGAGAATACGCCGCCTTTTCAAATCGTGCAGCGCACCCATGCATCGAACCGCAAACCCTTGTTGGGCGGGGCTCGCAAGCCTCGACCGCGATTAGCAATTGGAGCGCGATAAAAGAAAGTCCCTCAAGTTTTTTTTAGGGGGGCCGTCAACCTTCACTGAGGCGGCCAGCAATGAACGAGTGCTTCCGCCGATGCCAACGTGGCGTATTGGGCTCAGGCTTATTTAGGAGATTTTCCATGCTCGGAATCAATAGCAATATCAACTCGCTGGTTGCACAGCAAAACCTCAACGGCTCGCAAAGCGCCCTGTCGCAAGCTATTACCCGCCTGTCGTCGGGCAAGCGCATCAACAGCGCGGCTGACGATGCAGCAGGTCTGGCGATCTCGACGCGTATGCAAACCCAGATCAACGGTCTGGGCCAAGGCGTGTCGAACGCGAACGACGGCGTTTCGCTGATTCAGACGGCGTCGAGCGCGCTGTCCTCGCTGACGTCCAGCCTGCAGCGTATCCGTACGCTGGCTGTGCAAGCTTCGACGGGCACGATGTCCTCGTCGGACCAGGCAGCTCTGCAGAAAGAAGTTGCGCAGCAAATCCAGGAAGTGAACCGTATCGCGTCGCAAACGACGTACAACGGCACGAACATTCTGGACGGCTCGGCTGGTATCGTGGGCTTCCAGGTTGGCGCGAACGTCGGTCAGACGATCAACCTCGACCTGTCGAAGAGCATGTCGGCAGCTGGCCTGGGTAGCGGTTCCCTGGCAACCGGCCAACTGGCTGGCACGATCAGCGGTCTGGACATCGACGCATCGACCGGCGCAGCAGCAACGGCTGGTTACACCGGTAGCGCGATCACCTCGATCAACGTTCTGTCCGACGGTCACGGCGGCTTCACGTTCACCGATCAGAATGGTGGCTCGATCGGCGCAACGGTTGCTGGCTCGATCTTCTCGACCGGTACTTCGACGGGCGCGACGACGACTTCGCCGATCACCACGCTGACGATGTCGACGGGTGCATACGACACGACGAACGCAGCACTGGGCACGTCGATCACCAACGCGACGGCGCAAATCGGTGCGGTCAACGCATCCAACACCACCGTTTCGAGCCTCGACATCAGCACGGTCAGCGGCGCGAACGTGGCGATGGTCGCAATCGACAACGCACTGACCGCAGTCAGCAACCTGCAAGCAAGTCTCGGTGCAGCACAGAACCGCTTCAGCGCGATTGCAACGTCGCAGCAAGCTGAAGCAACCGACCTGTCGTCGGCACAATCGCAGATCACCGACGCGAACTTCGCGCAGGAAACTGCTAACCTCTCGAAGGCTCAAGTGCTGCAACAAGCTGGTATCTCGGTTCTGGCGCAAGCCAACTCGCAGCCGCAGCAAGTTCTGAAGCTGCTCCAGTAATAGCCTCTGAAGTTTGACCGGGCTTCGCGCGTAAAGCGCGTTGTCCGGTTTTTAGCTATTCGATGGAAGGTTCGCCTTCCATCCTGCATTTCTGTCACGTCAATCACGCATCAAAACGGACGCACGGAGCATTTCCATGTCAACGATTACGAGTTCATCGGCGGCAAGCGCAGCCTCGGCGACAGTCGCAGCCGACAACGCAGCCCTGCAGCAGGCCATGCAATCGGTCATCAGCGGCGCGACCGGCAACACCTCGCTGGATGTCAACTCGCTCGTCACGGCGCTCGTGAATTCCAAAACTGCTGGCCAGGTTGCAGCAATGGCAGCCAAGCAAAGCAGCGACAACACCCAGATTTCCGCATTCGGCACGCTCTCGGCCGCGCTCGGCGCGTTGGAGAGCGGCCTCAGCTCGCTGTCCAACGGCGGGCTTGCATCCACTTTCACCGCCACCATGACGGGCGGCACCGGCATCACCGCGACGGCCAAAACGGGCGCGGTGGCGGGCAGCTATAGCGTCGCCGTCTCGCAAATCGCAACGGCGCAGGCGCTGACGTCTTCCAAATTCACCGCGAACCAGACACTTGGCTCCGGAACGCTCGCCGTTTCGCTGGGCAGCAAGTCGTTCAATGTATCGATCGACAGCAGCAATAACACCGTGGCCGGCATCGCCGCAGCGATCAATAGCGCGACCGGCAATCCTGGCGTTACCGCGACGGTCGTCAACGGCACCGACGGCGCCCACCTCGTGCTCGCCTCTTCCGGGACCGGTGCGGCGAATACGATCAGCGTCGCAGTCAATAATGTGACCGGCGATAACGGCCTGTCGAGCCTCGGCGTGACGTCCACTGCCAGCACGACGGGCGGCCAGTCGACTTTTGTGTCGGCGAACAGCTCGAACGCGTGGACGCAAAGCTCTGCCGCGCAGGACGCCGAATTCACCATCAACAACGTCGCGGCATCCAGTTCGACGAATGCAGTGACCAGCGCGATCGCAGGTGTGACACTGAACCTGACTTCCGCAGCGGTTACGAGTCCGGCGACCACGCAGACGCTGACCGTGGCAACCGACACCGCGACGCAGGCCAGCACGATCAACAACTTCGTGTCGCTCTACAACACCGTTGTCACGACGATGGGCACCCTCGCGCAGTACACGTCTGGCGCGACCACGCAAGGCCCGTTGCTCGGCGACTCCACGCTCAACACCATCAAGAACACGCTGGCTTCGATCATTGCAGGCGGTGTGAAAGACGGCAGCACGACCAACAGCCTCGGTTCGATCGGCATCTCGCTGCAGGCTGACGGCACGCTGCAGGTCGACAGCACGGCGCTCAACAACGCGTTGACGGACAATTCGACAACCGTAGCGTCGATATTCAACTCGACCAACGGTATCGGCGCGAAGCTCAGCACCAGCATCACGAACTTCACTCAGACGGGCGGCATGATCGACGCGCGAACCAGCGCGCTGAACTCCGACCTGAAAAGTCTCACGACGCAGCAGACGAGCCTGAACGATTACATCGCGCAACTGACGAGCCAGTATTCGGCGCAGTTCACCGCGCTCAACACGCTGATGGCCACGACGAGCAACAACTCGGCGTACCTGACGCAGCTCTTCGGCGGCACGAACAGCGCCGGCGCGCTCGCGACCAACAAGTAACAGCACGGAGAACCGCAAATGGAGCAATCTGCCCTGATCGAGAAAGTGCTGGCACTGACCGGCGAAATCGAGCATGCGGCCGCGCTGGCCGACTGGCCCGAAGCCGCGCGACTTGCCGAACTGCGCTCGCCGCTCATCATGTCGCTCGACGCCCAGCAGGTTCAGGGCTCGCTCGATGTGATCCGCTCGATCGTCGCGCGCAACGACGCGATCGTCGCCGACGCACAAACCACGCAGGTCGAATTGCAGGCGGAATACACGGCTGCCATGCGCCGCGTGAGCGCCGCGAATCAGTATCAGAAGGCGGCGCAGCTTTAAGCTTTACGAACGGCCAGCCGGTTGAACGAACCGCAGAAAGACAGAACGACAGAACAGAAGAACAACAACACGCGCGCCAGCATTAAGGTGCGCACGCTTCACCCTCGCCCGCCTTGCGCGGGCGTTTCTTTTTGTGCTTCCAGCGAGACACACGAGGACGGCCGACGCCCCTGGAAGCCCGGCGCGAGAGCCTCGCGCAACCCATGTCGACACATTGCCGAAAGGCCTGCGAGCGGCGTTTCATGGCGGCGTCGCCAAGGGGCCGTAATCAGGCGAATTGGTGGCCATTTTGCCGTCACTTCCACCCTTCAGGCTGCGAATTCCGACTTGATAATCCAACGTACAGCTTCCTCGTGCGAGCATCATGTCCATCCAATTCGACTTCTCGGCTCCCCAGCCTCTCTCTCCTGAACAGCAGCGCGCTCAGGACATCGCTCTCGTCATGCAGAGCGCCATCGAGCAATATCACGCGGGTGCGGTCGACGACGCGCGGGCGCTTTTCGAAGCGATCGTCGAAGCGGTGCCGAATCATCCCGATGCGAACTACAACCTCGGCGTGATCAAGGTGCAGACCGACCGTGCCGCTGAGGCCGTCGCGCACTTCGAGGTCGCGCTGGGCGTGCGGCCGTCCAACGGGCAGTACTGGGTGGCCTATATCAACGCGCTGTTCCAGAGCGACCAGACGGCGGCGGGCTGGCTCGCGGTAGAAATGGCGCAGCAACAGGGCGTCAACGGTCCCGCGCTGAACGGCCTGATCACGCAGCTGGCCTATCCGGACCGCAAGCTCGAGACGGTGCCCAATGCGCGCCCAACGACGGCGAACAACATCACGCTGATCGTCGGAGAAACGGCGGCCGAAGCGCAACAGCAGGAACCCGCGCCTCAGGAAGAGCAGCGCGAAGCGGCGCCTGTGTCGATAAAAACGACCAAGCACCGTCAGGCCGAAAAGGGCGAACTGCATAAGCACAACACGCTGGTGCACAAAGGCCAGATCGCCGAGTCGGTCGCCGTGGCGCGCAAGCTGGTGGCTCGCTACCCGAAAGACAGCGAATGCTGGCGCGCGCTGTCTATTTCGCTGCACAAGAACAGCCAGTTCCGCGAAGTGATTCCGGCCGCGCGCAAGGCCGTCGAACTCGACCCGAACGATGTGATCTGCCGCCTGCTTCTGTCGGATACGCTGCGCCACACTGGCGCATTGGCCGAGGCGGAAACCCAGGTGCGCGAACTGCTCGCGCTCGTTCCCGATCACGCGGAAGCGCACCGTATTCTCGGCGTGACGCTGATTGCGCTCGGCAAACGTGCTGAGGCCATTGCATCGTGTCAGCGCGCCGCCGATCTCGCGCCGCGGTCCGCCGCCGTGCACAGCTCGCTCGGCACGCTCTACCTCGGCATCGGCGCGATGGATCTTGCGGAGAAGGCACTGCGTCTCTCGCTGGAACTCGAACCGACCAACAGCAACGCGCGTAGCAACCTGCTGTTCTGCCTGACGCACAACAGCACGATCGACAAAGCGGCGCTCTACAAGGAGCACTGCGTGTTCGGCCAGATTCACGACGTGCCCTCAGCCAGCAACCGCCGCTATCCGAACAAGCGCAATCCGGACCGCAAGCTGCGGATCGGCTTTGTTTCCGGCGACTTCTGCAACCACGCGGTGGCTTACTACTTCCTGCCGATCGTGCGGCATCTGAGCCGCGACCCGAACCTGTCGCTCCACTTCTATTACACGTTCGGGCTCCAGGATCACATGACGGAGCAACTGCGCGCGCACGCCCACGCCTGGAATGCAGTCGCCGACATGAGCGACGCCGCGCTGGTGAAGAAGATCCGCGACGACAACATCGACATCGTGGTCGATCTGTCTGGACACACCGCGCATACGCGAATCGTCGCGCTCGCGCAGAAGCCGGCGCCGGTGCAGGCATCGTGGATCGGTTATCCGGGAACCACCGGCATGGCCGCGTTCGATTACTACATCGCGGACCGCTTCGTCGCGCCTATCGACGAGTTCACGGAACAGTTCACCGAAAAGCTTGCACTGCTGCCGTCGTCGACCGCATATATGCCGCCGCCGAACTGCCCGCCGGTCAATGGCCTGCCTGCTCTCCACAAGGGCTACATCACGTACGGCAGCTTCAACCGGCTGAACAAGCTGAGCCCCGAGGTCATTGCGCTGTGGAGCACGATTCTGCGTGCGCAGCCGACCTCGCGCATGGTGATCGGCGCGATCGGCAGCAAGCTCGACGAAGAGACGTATCTGGACTGGTTCCGTGCCGAAGGCATCGACACGTCGCGGCTCACGTTCTGCCCTCGCACGACGTTGCCCGTTTATATGCAGCAGCATCATCACGTGGACCTGTGTCTCGACACGTTCCCTTACGTGGGTTCGACAACCACGCTTAACGCGCTATGGATGGGCGTGCCGACGGTGACGATGCCAGGCATCTCGATGCCGAGCCGATGCGGTGCGGGCTGGCTCGAACAGGTTGGACTTCACGAATTCGTCGCGCGCGACAAGGAAGAGTTCGTGCAGAAGAGTATCGATTTGACGCGCGATCTGGATGCGTTGAGCCGTCTTCGTATCGGCATGCGCGATCGCTGCCAGGGTTCTGTGCCGTTCCAGCCGGAGAAGGTGGCCGGCGGTCTGTCGATCGCGCTGCGCACGATGTGGAAACGCTGGTGCGCCGAAGAAACGCCGAGCGCATTCGAAGCGACCTTGCCTGCGGACTGGTGCCCGCCGCCTGCGCCCGAGGACAAGCCCGACCTGAAGTCGAATTCCAAGGCCGACGCCAAGCCGGAAACAGAGCCTGAAGTCAAAACAGCGGCGTGACGGATTCGTCCGGGCATTGTCCTCAATAAAAGTGAAGACGCGAATATGAATGCGAGCCTACCAGCCGAAGCGCTCTCGGCGCTGACCCAGGAAACGATCTACGTCACGCAGCCGCACCTGCCGCCGCTCGACGATTTCGTCCCGTATCTGCGGGAAATCTGGGACCGCAAGATCCTGACTAACGGCGGGCCATTTCACCAGCGCCTCGAGAAGGCGCTCGAAGAATATCTGGGCGTCGACCACCTCGCGCTGCTGTCCAACGGCACGCTCGCTCTCGTCACCGCGTTGCAGGCTTTGCGCATTACCGGCGAAGTCATCACGACCCCGTATTCGTTTGTCGCGACCGGTCACTCGCTACTGTGGAACGGCATCAAGCCGGTTTTCGTCGACGTGGACCCTGTGACGCTCAACATGGACCCCGCGAAGATCGAGGCCGCGATCACGCCGCAAACAACCGCGATTCTGCCGGTGCATTGCTACGGCTATCCGTGCGACACCGACGCCATCCAGAAGATTGCCGACAACTACAACCTGAAGGTCATCTACGACGCCGCTCACGCGTTCGGTGTTAAAACCGGCGGCAAGAGCGTTCTGCGACACGGCGATCTTTCGGTGCTCAGCTTCCACGCAACGAAGGTGTTCAACACTTTCGAAGGCGGCGCGATCATCTGTCCCGACGCCAAGACTAAGCAGCGTGTCGATCACCTGAAAAACTTCGGCATCGTGGACGAAACCACCGTGGTGGCGCCCGGCATCAACGGCAAGATGAGCGAGATCAACGCGGCGTTCGGCTTGCTGCAACTCGAACATATCGACGAAGCGCTTGCACGCCGCCGCGATATCTCCGCGCGCTACTGTGAACTGCTCGCCAATGTACAGGGCATTCACTGCCTGCCCGCGTGCGAAGACACGGTCTCGAATCACGCGTACTTCCCGATTCTCGTCGGCGACAAGTATCCGTTGAGCCGCGACGCGTTGTACGAGCGATTCCGCGAACACAACGTCATCGTGCGTCGTTACTTCTATCCGCTGATTTCGGATTTTCCGATGTACCGTGGCTTGCCGACGGCGCATCGAGCGAATCTGCCGATCGCGTCCGACGCCGCGCAACGAGTGCTCTGTCTGCCGATCTTCCCGACTCTGTCCGACGCGCAAATGGACCGGATTGTCGACATCATCACGTCCTGCTAAGAAGTCTGGGCGGACGCTTCAAATGCACGGCGGCGCCAGGCGCCGTACCGTGCGCCTGGCTATACCTTCCACGAATAATCGAATCGGCCGCTAGCCTTGCACTGCGGCCGCGCGCGTTGCTTCGAGCGCGTTGTTCTTCGAGATCTGCAGCTCGGCGAGCAACTCCAGCGCGCGACCCTCGTCCTTCGTGAGATCTTCGAGAAACGCGCCGTTGTTCGCCTTGATCCAGTCGAGCGGCATGTCCCACCACGCGAGTTCGAGCAGGCGCTCACGGATCTTTTCCGGGAAGCGGAAGCGCACCAGCCGCGCCGGCGATCCGACATATATTCCATAGGGCTCGCTGCGAAAGTTCGGCGGCACGACCGCGCGTGCGCCGATCACGCATCCGCTCTCAATTACGCTGCCGCCAAGGATCATCGCTTCGTCTCCGATCCACACATCGTTGTGAACGATCGTGTCGCCGTATTGGGGCATTTCGCAATTGGTCAGACCGTTTCCGTACAGCGAGAACAGGGTCATCGAGATGCCTTTGATCTCATGCTGGCCATTCAACACGAACTTGAGCCGCTGGCCGCCGGCTACATTCTTGCCGATCACGAGCTTCTGAGCCGCGCCGTCGTACTTGACGATCGAGCCGACACCCAGCCCCGAGCATCGGCCGATATGAAATGTGCCGACCGCGGCTTCTTCGTCCAGCCAGTTACGGAAACAGTTATTGGGAATGGTCGAGAAAGCGCCGTCTCTGTAGCCGATTACAACGAACTGCTTCGAGAGAGGATGGTTCGGCAGGATGCCGATGCTGTCGTCCGATGTCACGACGTTCATATTTGTCTTTCTTCGGGTTAGAAGTGCCGGATAGAAAAAAGCCCGGCATATATGCCGGGCTTCGTGTCAATCAGTCGCCGGACTCAGCTGCAAACGCCGCGATACGCGCGGCGATTTTCTCCGCGACCAGCCCGGTTTTCTCGAGCATGTAGCGATACTCGCCTGCCTTCTCGAAGCGGTCCGGCAAGCCGAGAATCAGTTGCGGCGGCGCCGCTCTTTTCGACGCCTTGTATTCGGCGACCGCGCTGCCAAGACCGCCGATCACCGAATGCTCCTCGACGGTGACGAGCACTTTTGAACTTGCCATTGCTGCGTCGATAGCCGCCGTGTCCAATGGCTTTAACGTATGCATGTTGACCACTCCGACCGACATGCCTTGCGCTTCGAGCAGCTTCGCAGCTTCGAGCGATTCGTGCACCATCGTGCCGTTCGCGATGATCGTCACGTCCGAGCCGCGGCGCAGCGTGATCGCGCGGCCAATGCGGAAATCGTAGTCCTCGGTATAGACGGGCGGATTGTTGACTGCGCCCGTCAGCCGGATATACATCGGGCCTTTGAAATCGGCGGCCGCTTGCACGGTCTTGATGATCTCCGCGCAATCGGCCGGGCACACCACCGTCATATTCGGAATCGAGCGCATTACAGCCGCGTCTTCGATGCCGTAGTGCGAATTGCCGAGAAATGCCATCGATACGCCGCTGCCAATCGCCACGGCTTTTACGTTCATCTCCATGTAGCCGAGATTCATGCGAATCTGCTCGGCCGCACGCATCGAAATGAACGGTGCGAACGACGTGGCGAAGACGTTGTAGCCTTCCTTCGCGAGGCCGGCGGCAACGCCCACCAAGTTCTGCTCGGCAATGCCGATGTTCAGAAACTTCTCGGGATACGCTTTCTTGAAACGATCCAGACCCGACGAGTTGCCGAGGTCGGCGGACATCAGCATCAGATCGTCATGCGTCTCGCCAATCGACAAAGCCGCGAGACCGAACACGCCGCGCGAACCGAGCCGCGACCATTGACGCGCATTGCTTGCGTTGATTTCCAGCATTTGATTCGGTCTCCGTTCAGTCCGCCATGACGCTCAACTCGGCGAGCGCAAGATCGTAGTTGGTCTTGGTCAGCCGGTTATGGTGCCATTCATTGTTGTTCTCCATGAAGGAGATGCCCTTTCCCTTGACCGTGTGCGCGACCAGCACGCGCGGCCGGTCGGCAACCTTGGGCGCCTCGAAAGCGGCAACCAGTTGCGCGATATCGTGACCGTCTACTTCATGCACGTCCCAGCGGAAGCTGCGGAATTTATCCGCGAGGTCGCCCAGGTCCATGATCTGGCCCGCTTCGCCGTCGCTTTGCAGTTTGTTGTAGTCGACCATCGCCACCAGGTTGTCGAGGCGCAATTGTGCGGCCGACATGATCGCTTCCCACACCGAACCTTCGTTGCATTCGCCGTCGCCGAGCAGCACGTATGTTTTGAACGGCTGCTTCTTCTTTTTGGCCGCGAGCGCGATGCCGATCGCCATCGAAAGACCCTGCCCGAGGCTGCCATTCGAAGACTCGATACCGAGATCCATGTTCATGACCGGATGAGCAATCAGATGACTGTCGTTGGTCTGAAAAGTGTTGAACACCGCGTCGTCGATAATGTCGGCCGCTCGCAGCGCCGAAAAATAGCCGAGTACGCCGTGACCCTTGCTGAGAATAAAGCGGTCGCGTTCCGGCCAGCGCGGATTCGCACGGTCGTAGCGCAACTGCCTTGCATACAGCGTGGCCATGATCTCCACCATCGACAACCCGCCGCCCAGGTGGGCGCTCAGATTGCAGTGGTGGCTCACCTCGAGGATTTTCTGGCGCATCAGCAAAGCCATGCGCTCGATGTCGGAGTAGTTCATAGTGTCTCGTCCTGAATTCATACCATGCCGCCGTCCACCCGCATGATCTGCCCGGTCACACTGGCGGACAGATCTGATGCGAGGAACAGCGCCATGTTGGCAACGTCCTGGGGTTCGATCGCGCGCTTGAGCGCCGACGAAGCAATCAACTTTTCACGGGCAGCTTCGGACATCTGGTCGTACATGTCGGTGCGCGTCACGCCGGGCGCAATCGCATTCACGCGAATGCCCGCCGCGCCGAGTTCCGTGGCCATGCTTTGCGTCGCGCGTGCGAACGCAGCCTTGCTCGATCCATAGGCGAGCGTGCCCGGATCGGCGACCATCGCGGCCGTGGATGCGATGTTGATGATGGAGCCGGCCTTGTGCCGCGCCATCGAGCGCGCGAGTCCTTGCGTCAGCAGAATCTGGCTGAAGAAGTTGATCTCGAAGAGACGGCGCAATTCTGTCATCGACGTCATCTGGAAGATCGCGCCGCTCGCCACGCCGGCATTGTTCACCAGTACGTCGATGCGAGGCGCGAGGCCCGCGACCTGGCGGACGGCGGCTTTCACCGACTCTTCGTTGGCGAGGTCGACACCGACTGCGTGCGCCGTCACGCCATGCTGCTGGGCGAGCGACGCAAGCCATTGCTGTTTCTCGTCGGTCACTTCGCGCATGCAAGCGATCACGCTTGCGCCTTGCGCGGCGAAGGTTTCGGTAATCGCGCGGCCGATGCCCCGATTGGCGCCGGTAATCACCGCGAGCTTGTCTTTTAGCAACATCGAAGGTTCCTGCCTGTTCATTCGGCGTTACGCCAGATCTGACCGCGCAGATAGACGGGTTCGAGAATCGTCCAGTCGTCAGCGGCTATTTCATTGCCTGCGGGAAACGGCGGCACAGCGCCGGCCGAAAGCTGCGCGAGCACGCGGCGCTCGGTGTAATAGGCGCGCATCACATGAGTCACGAAGGCAGAAAAGAGACGTACATCGACGAGCTTGCAGCCGTTGATCGCCGCGAGCCGCTGACCTGCGTCGAGCGCGTCGAACGGTCGACCGAACTTTTCGTGCGCGACGTTCGCGAGCATTTTCAGAAACGCGTCTACCTGGTCTGTCACGCGATGACGCAGTTGATAGCCTTCGAAATCGAGCGTGGAAGCGCGAGGCATGCCCAACGCGGCGTCGCCCGGAAGCATGGTGTCGAGAACAAGTTCGATCATGTTCATGCCACCAGTGTGTGCAGATTGCGCTGCAGATGATCGCAGGCCATCAGCGTCAACGCCTGGGCCGTCGCTACGGGATTCACCGCGCCCGCCGTTACGAAGATACTGCTGTCAACGATGAACAGGTTCTTCACCGCATGCGCCTGGCCGAATTTGTTCACGACCGAGGTGGCCGGATCGTCGCCCATCCGAGCCGTGCCCATCAAATGCCAGCCGGTATTCTTCACCGGCGCAAACGAAGACGTGACTTTCGCGCCCGCTGCCGAGAACACCTGTTTGCTCATTTCAATGCCGTGCTTGAGCATGCGGCTCGTGTTGTCACCCAGCTTATAGAACACTTTCACGCCCGGCATGCCGCTCGAATCGCAATGGTCCGGATCGAGTTCCACGCGATTCTCCGGCTCCGGCAGATCTTCGGTAATGATTGCGATACCGGCGGTCCGGTTAAAGAGCCGGTCGAACTTCGCATGATGCTCGGCGCCGAGCGGCACTTGCCGCATGAAATAGCCGGACACCGCGGTCTCGACCGGCGGCGCGCCGCGCAACACTTGCATCGTGTAGCCGCGCACGAAGTCGCGCTCCGCTGCGCTCTCGTAGAACTGCTGGCTGAGAATGCAGCAGCCGTGCGGTCCAATACTCGATTGCACGTCGTGGTCGAACACGGCTTCGGTGTAAGCCAGCGGATGCAGCATCAGATTCCGGCCGACCAGACCGTTATCGTTCAGCAGCCCATCAGGAAATGCGCTCGACCTGGAGTTGAGCAACAGGCGCGGCGTGCCGACGCCGCTGCAGGCCACAACCACCACACGCGCATTCAGCCGATGCTCGACGCCATCGGCGTCCATATAAAGCACACCGTCTGCCTGTCCGCGCGCATCGAGCGTGATTTCGCGGACACGGCATTGTGTCCTCACTTCGACACCCTGCTGGCGCGCAACCGGCCAATACGTGACATCCACGCTGGCTTTCGCGCCCTGTGCGCAACCGGTATTGCAAGGACCGAGATTCACGCACGCGCCGCGATTGCCGTGCCGGTGCGTATTGATCGCGCTGTACGACGGCCACCAGTGCCAGCCGAGTTCATTGAATGCTGCCGCCATGGTTCGACCCATCGGGCCGAGCGGGATTGGCGGCAGCAGGGACTCGTAGTCCGGATTCGCGGGATCGCCGACGAGTCCTGCCACGCCCATCATCCGCTCGTTTTCGGTGAAGAACGGCTTCAGTTCCTCGAAGCTGAGCGGCCAGTCGTCGCCGACGCCGTCGAGTGTGCGCGTACGAAAATCCGACGGATGAAAGCGCGGAAAATGCGCCGAATACAGAATGGTGCTGCCGCCAAAGCCGTTGAAGTTGGCAATGGATATCGGAGATGCGGAATCGTCGATCGGATAGTCAGCCGCGCTGCGGCGCACCGACGGATTCGAGCTATACGCGCCCGAACGGCTCAATTCCCAGTCGACGGACGTCGACGGGTAATCGGATGGCTTCATGACGGAACCCTGCTCGAGGCACACGATGCGCAACGAGCGATCGCGGCTCAAACTCCAGGCAGCGGCGGCGCCGCTAGCTCCGGAGCCGATGATCACGATGTCCGCAACTTCTTTCATACCGGCGATTTCTTCTTCGGCAGATATTGTTCGAGGATTTCCGGAATCGTGATGAGCATGTCCGCTTCGCAGGCGATTTCGCCGTCGACCTTGGCCACGCCGCGACCCTTGCAGATGCCGCGATTCCACGACAACACCTCGGTGTCGATTTCAAATTTTTTGCCGGGCAGAACTTCCTTGCGATAACGCACGGTGTGCTGCAGCGCGTGCGTCACCTTGCCCTTAAGGCCGGGCAGCGTGGTGATCGCCACGGTGAGCATCTGCGCGAGCGCTTCCAGCTGAAGCGCGCCGGGCATATTCGGGCCACCGGGAAAATGAACCGGGAAGTACCACTCGTTCATTGTCAGGTTTTTATAGCCGCGCGCGTATTTGCCGGGCATGACTTCATCGACGTGGTCGATCATCAGGAAGGGATAGCGATTCGGCTGGTATTCCTGCAGCTCGATGCAATTGAGACTGAACTTGTCCATCTGTTCCTCGGGTGTCCGATGCGTCATTGAATGTCTACGACGCGCGAGAGGCTCGCGACAACGTCGTAGCCATCCCATACGATATTCATATCCAGCGCGCGCCCGATCGGCACGACGCGGTCGATGCCACGCAGCCGCCGCGAGACGACGAAATCCTGCAACTGCGTCTTGTCGACGCCAAAGTAGGTGAGCGTCTGATAGCGTTCGTTCACGATCGGCGCGAGCTTGTCGAGCGACGCGAGCGTGACTTCGTGAATGGTGCCGAAGTAGCCGCGGCATTCGTCCTGATCGGCCGCGACCGTCGACAACTCGACGCGATACAACAGATTGCCATGCTGACGGATCGCAACGACCTGCTCGTTGTCGAATGCGTGGCGGCAAGCCTGCACGTATTTGTCCATCACCTGGACGGGCTCCGGCGTATAGCGCTGGGCAACGTGTTTGACGAGCGCGGGCCAAAGCCGCTCTTTCGCGGCTTCAACGGCGTCTTGCGATCCTATCCATGCAACGAGTTGCGGTGACGAACACGCGGCCTGATCCATCAGATACAAGTCGTTGAACATCTGATGGCAAAGCGTGCGCAAACCTTCGTCGTCGAGAGACAACACGGCTTGCGGTTCCATCACGCACAACGAATAGCGGTCGGAAAACGCGACCTCGCGCGAGCGCGGGCGGCTTGGCAGAGCACGCATATGCTCGACGGTCTGGTCGCCGCCCCACACGAGCCGCGCATCGGCGACGGAGAGCCAGAAGCGGTTCAGCAGGTCGTCGCGCTCGAAGCGAGTCAACAGGATGCAATCGGACAGCGCGGCGTGCCGCTCGTCCTTCAACAAATCTCCGATTGCTTCGACGAGAACTTCTGCGGTGGCGGACGCTCGCGACGGCAAACGCAGCACGCAGGTGTTGCCCGACAGCAGGCCGAACGCGAGCGAAAAGGCGAAGTTCACCGGCACATTCGACGGGCACACATGAAACGACAAGCCGAGGCCCATGCGCACTTCGTCGCGCGAGCCGAACTTCGTGGCAAGCTGCGTCAGATTCGCACGACGGCACCAATAGGCAAAGCTGACGACGTCTGGCAGCGACCGCGTCTCGGCACGGGCCAGCAACGCGCGCGACAGATCGGCGAGAAACTCCACGCGTGCCGCGTCGAACACCGGCGCGGGCGCATTCGAGATCTCGTCCCGACGGCCGACCAGAATCGTGGTCTTGCCCTGAATCTCATCGGGAATACGTATCACTGCAACCTCTCGTCTCGGCGTTCTGAATCCGGCCGTGCACCTTGAAATAGGTGCCGTGGCGACCGCATGCGCAATCGTCGACACCGACAATCTCTCCTTGATCCTCGCTTAGCAGCGAGTGGCCCGGATAGCTGTGCGGAATAACCGACAACAACTGAATCAAGCCTGGCTTGCCCGGCGGCAGCGCGCTGAAATCGAGCGGATCGCGAATGATCACGTCCGACCACGACGACGCATGCAAATGCCCGTGCTCGCATTCGACGAAGATCGAACCGGTTTGCTCGACCATACCGTAGTAGTTGTGCACACGCGCAACACCGGCAACGTTTTGCAGGCGGCGCTTGAATTCATCGGCACTGACTGCCTTCGATTGAAGCTGCTTCCAGCCGCCGCCATGAATCAGAATGCCGCGTTCGAGAGGCAGCGTCTCACCGCAGGCTTCGAGCGCCTCAACGAGGTGCTGCCAGACGATGAACGTGAAGCCGAACAACAACACGGGCTGATCCCGGTGCTTGTCGAGGAAGCGTCGCGTCGCTTCGAGATTGAGCGACATGTCGTCGTTCAACGCATATTCGACGTCGCGACCGAAAATCGAAAAGCCGAGAATGCCGGCAGTGCGCGCGGAAAAACGATAGCGGTCGGCGACCGTCGCGCGGCAGTCGATCACGAGCATCGGCAGACGCTTCGGCCCAATGAAGTCGCCGACAATGCGCGACAGCACTTTGACCTGAAGCGCCGACGTCTGCTTGTCGAGAAAGATCTGCGACACGTTCTGGCCGCTCGTGCCCGACGATGTCATCGTCTTGATGACTTCGCTTCTGGGCACGCTAAGCAACTGCTCGTGCTTGAAGAGCCGCACGGGCAGAAACGGAAGTTCTTCCAACGTAGCCGCTTCGCGCTTCGCACCGAGCTTGTCGACAATCGCACGGTATTGCGGGCAACCTTCATAGTGCAGCCGCGTGAGGCGCTGCAGTTCGTCCAGCAGCGCAGGCTCCTTGTCCGCCTTCGGAAGCGCGAACACCGGCCATTGCGGGACGTCGCTCAGGACAATTGGGTCAGACATTGATAGTCAACCTTTCCTGTGGGTAGGCGCGGCAGTTCCGGCAAGCGGCTCACGGCGACGACTGAAGGATGAAGTCCAAGCGACTTCGCCATGGCGGTCCTGAATTCGTCTGCGACGAATTCAGGCTTGTCCACTACGTGAATGACCAGTTGCTCGTCGGTACCCTTTGCGGCGCAGGCGAAGCCTTTGTCGGCGGCGATCTGCTCGACCGCATCGAGCGAGATTCGCAGGCCCAGTATTTTCAGGAAGCGATGACGGCGCCCTTCGATGAAGAAACAGCCGTCTTCGTCGATCCGCGCGAGATCGCCGGTGCGCAGCGTGCCGCCGTTCAGATCGCCCAACGCGAGATCGGCGGCCTTTCGCGCATAGCCCATCGACACATTACCGCCCGCGTAGACGAGTTCGCCCACTTCGCCGGGCTCAGCGATCGTGCGTCCGTCGTCGCTCTCAAGCCACAGGCGGCCACCCGGAATCGCGCGGCCGATACTGCCCGCCTTGTGCTCGATTTCTTCCGGGTTCAGATAGGCGATGCGCGCGGTCGCTTCCGTTTGACCGTACATCGAAAAGAAGCGAATGCCCTTTGCGCGGCAGATTTCGCTGACCTGGCGAAGCTTCGCCGGGTCCATGCGACCGCCCGCCTGCGTCAATGTTCGTACCGACGGCATGTTGATTCGCGCCAGACGCAGCTTCAGCAAAATGTCGTAGCTATAAGGCACGCCCGCGAAACTCGTAACCCCGTGCTCGTTGATCTGCCGCCAGAACGCGGCGTCCATCAGCGAGCGGTCCGATACGACGAGCGACGCGCCCGCCAGCAAATGGCTGTTGATGACCGACAGACCGTACGAGTAGTTGAACGGCAACGACGTGATCGCCCGCTCTTCGTGCGTGATGTGCAGATACTCGGCAATCGACGCCGCATTCGCACGCAAATTTGCGGCACTCAGACGCACGAGCTTGGGCGAGCCGGTGGAGCCCGACGTCGTCACCAGCAACGCGAGGTCGGGGTGAAGGTCGACGCGTGCCGAATCGGCGCGGCGATACAAACCGTAGGCGCCTTCCTGATGAACCAGCGTGCCGTATTCCGCACCGTTCGAAGAGAAAATGTACGCCGGATCGTATGTGTCGATCAGGCGATTCAACTGCACCTGATCGAGCCCGCTGCTCAACAGGAGCGGCACAGTGCCGCTCGCGAGCGACGCGAGATAGCACAGCACCGTCGGCAGATCGTTGCCGCCGACGATAAAAAGCAGTTGCCTTGCAGGCAACGCGGTCGCGAGCCGGTCAACGGCCTGATGCAGTTCGGCATACGTGAGCGTGACACCGCTCTCCGTAATGAGCGCTGCGCGTTCAGGATATTGCCGGCTAACGAACCCGGAGTTCATAGCTCTACGCCGTACTTCTTGAGCTTGTCGACGCCGATGGTGTACGAGCCGAATTCGATGATGTCGTCGGTCTCCATCATGATGCCGAAGGTGTCCTCGAGCGCCGCGATCATGCCCATGTGGCCGACCGAGTCCCACGCCGGCACGCATTGATAGACGAAAGCTTCGTTCAGCGCGTCGCGCGGAACGGCGAAGCTGTCCATGAACACCTGATCGTATTTATCTCTGTTCGTCATTTATTGCCAATCTCACTTGAAGACCTTGCGGTCGGTATTAGGACGGGCAACGCGCGCGGGGTTGCCCAGGGCGATCACGTCGTCGGGAATGTCGGAGTACACGACCGATCCCATGCCGACGATTGAATTCGAGCCAATGCGCACGCCCTCCTTGATCAACGCGCCCATGCCGAGGTAGCTGTTCGCGCCGATCACGCACGCGCCGCCGATGTTGACCATCGACGAGACGACGGTGTTTTCGCCGACCTGTACGTCATGGCCGACGATCGACATGGTGTTCACGCAAACATTGCGGGCAAGTTGCGCGTCGCTGGAAATGGAGCACAGCGGCGTGACCACGAGGCCTTCGCCGAGCGATGCGGTGTCGGCGACGAGCGAGCTGACGTCGATCACCTGGCCCAGGCGGGCACCGGCTTCGCGCAGCTTATTGCCGAGCTTTTCGCGGCCTGCCGGCTCGCCCACGGCGATCACGAATTCGGCCTGGTCGAGACGTCCGGCGACTTCCGCATCGTTGAAGCGCAATACCTGGGTGCCGTAGAACGTGCGCTCTTGGCGGATGTCGTCGACGAAGCAGATCTGGTCCCAGCGCCGGCTCACCGCGTTCTGGCGGCGCGCGACGTCCATCACTTCTTTGCCGAAGCCGCCGGCGCCGTACACGAAAAGTCTCAGAGTCACGATTTTGAATCACCCGAACATGAATGCCGGCGTCTCGGCCCGTATGGCGGTTGATGCGGCGAGCCGCTCAACACCAGACAGATGGGCACCGAGGCCAATGGAACATGGTCGAAATTATGCCGTTGCACCCTCGTTCGCGATTCCAAGAGTTAGCACTGGAAAAGCCTTTAAATCGATGCATTGCGGGACGCTTGAGGCGCGGGGCAGAGGGCTGGGCGGGGGGTGCTCGGCCGTTCGGCGTGGGCGCGCCGAGGGTTGCGTGAGCTTAGGGCTGCGTGGGCTTGGCGGGCTGCGCGCAGCGGCCCGCCCGGGCTGTGTGAGACAGCCGACAGCTGCAGTGGCCCTCCTGGTCGCACGCTGCGGCGCAGATTGCCCGCATTGCGTAAATCACCCGGCGAGGTGCCCGAAACGCCTGCAGCGCCGCGGGAATCTGCCGGGCTACGTGAGACATGCGCCTGCGCAACGCCTAGCGGCTCAGCGTAATCGCCAGATAAGCCACATAAAGCGCACCGCACACGAGCAGCGCCCACACCGGCGCGCCGCGCTCCCGCGCGTTGACGCGCAGCCACGCCGCCGCGGCTAGCGTGATGACGATGCCCGTGACAACCTCGATTCGCGGCGTCCACGGCGTCAGAAGGATGCCGATCGCCGGCAGCAACGTGCCCTGAAACACCATTGCACCGGTGATGTTGCCGAACGCCAGCGTGTCCTTGCCGCGGCGAATCCACAGAATGCTGTTCACCTTCTCCGGCAGTTCGGTGGCGATCGGGATGATCAGCAGAGAGAGCAGCAGCGGCGAGACGCCGAACGCTTCGGACACGCCCCGAACGCCATGGATGAAACCTTCGGCGCCCCACACCAGCAAGGCGACCGCGAGCACGAGCTGGACGGCGATCGTCGCCAGGTTGGTCGACACGCCGAGGCGCGCGAGCATCATCTTGCCCGGCGCCTCCGTGCCGTGACCGGCATCCACGAGACTGTTCGACGCGCGGAAAGTCGCCACCACATAGGCGACGTAGACGCCCACGAGCGCAATGCTGAACAGCGCGCGGACGATTCTTTGCTCGTGCGGCACATACATGGCCGCGGCCGCCAGCAGGAACGCGAAAAGAAAATAGTTGAGGTCGCGCGTGAAGCCCGAGCGTTCCGGTGCGACGCGTCCGCCGATGCCCCGTGAACGCAGAACCGCGAGCGTCATGAGGAAGGTGGACAGCGTGGAAAGCATCAGCGGCGCGCCGAGGATGGCGCCGACACCGATTTCCTCATTGACGGCATGATCAGCCGTGCCGCCGATGATTGCGATCAGCGGCACCAAGGTCTCCGGCAACGCAGTGCCGACCGCCGCAAACAGCGAGCCGGTGACACCTTCCGAGATTTTGAGGCGCTCGCCGAGATGTTCGAGCGCGTTGGTGAAAAGCTCGGCCGCCACCAGAATGACGACCAGCATGACAGCCAGTCCGATGATAAGACCGGTCATGCACGGCTCCCGTCGACGAGAAACGCGCGGCGCGGCGCATGGTGCAGGAGGAAATTGGGTAGGGGACAACGTGATTTCACAGCGGCTCCGCGGTCGGACGTTAGACGAACCAATGACGCACCGCCACCCGTCCGACCAGAACGAAGCAGTGCGCCAATGGTCTCGCCAAACCGACCCGGTCGAACGCGCCATGACCCGTCAGGTCAAGTATGTTGACGCGCTCTCCTTCATGCGATGCGTGAAGGAAGGCTACTCCCCAGTGACCGGGGGATTCTAGCGGGAGTGAGCGCAGCGGACAAGCCTGGTATGGGGCGCCGAATGGCGCGGCATTGAGGGCGCGGGAAATAAAAAAGGGCTTAGGCGTTGTTTGCCTAAACCCTTGATTCCGAGCCAATGTTATTGGCGCGCCCGGCTGGGATCGAACCAGCAACCCCTGCCTTCGGAGGGCAGTACTCTATCCATTGAGCTACGGGCGCTTTGACACAAGAAACGCGAAAGCGCGGCAAACTGAGCGGATGCGGCGCCAAAGCAAGACCGAAAGGATACCCGGTTTCCGCCACACCGTCCACCAGACGGCCTTCGGGCCCGTCTCCCGTGGTTTCGCGCACCTTCGCAGGACTTCGAGCGATGCGGGTAAACGCCTGCTGAACAGCACGCCGCGGCCCTCGCCGCCGCCGAAAGCTTGCGTCTATAATCGTCCGTGGCCGATCAAGAACAAGAAGTTGCCGTCGCGCTGTACCGCTCACATACCCACGGAGACGAGACAAGCATGAGCGAAGCACCACACGGAGCCCCGATCAAAACCCCAGGACAGCTCATCGCCGCGGTCATCGCTGGGTTTGCTGTGCCGATCATCATCATCGTTCTGCTGGCCTATTACGTCGACAATTCGACGCGCACGGGCGCCGGCACCGACAGTCTCTCCCAAGCCGAGGTCAGTGCCCGCATCAAGCCTATCGCTCAGGTCGACATTCGCGATGCCAACGCGCCGCGCGTCTACAAGACCGGCGAAGAAGTCTACAAGGCGGTGTGCTCGACCTGTCACGCGTCCGGCGCGGCAGGCGCACCCAAGTTCACCAATACTGCCGACTGGGCACCACGCATCTCCCAAGGCTTCGACACGCTGTTGCATACGGCGCTCGCCGGTAAAGGCGCGATGCCGCCACGCGGCGGCACGAGCCCGGACGATTACAGCGACTTCGAAATCGCCCGCGCGGTGACCTACATGGCGAACAATTCGGGCGCAAGCTTCGCTGAACCGGCGCAACCGGCATCGGGCGCGGCGGCCGCTTCCGGCGCAGCTGCCGCTTCTGTCGCGGCGGGCGCTTCTGGTGCAACAGCTGCCGCCGGCGCTTCCGACGCGGGCGCGGCACAAGCCGCCGCCGCAGTGGCGGCAATGGCGAGCGTCCCGCAAGCTGCAGCTCCGGCATCGGGCGCCACGCAAAGCGCGGATGCATCGCAAGCGGGCAAGGCCTTGTACCAGCAGGTGTGCCAGGCATGTCACGCTGCCGGCGTACTCAACGCGCCCAAGTTCGGGGACAAGGAAGCGTGGGCGGCGCGCCTGAAAGAGCCGATGGACACCGTCTACAACTATGCGCTGCACGGCAAGGGCGCGATGCCGCCCAAAGGCGGCTCGAACGCCTCGGACGCCGACGTAAAGGCCGCCGTCGACTACATGGTCAGTGCCGCGAAGTGACGGGAAGTAACACGAAGTAGCGCGCATTAGTAGCGTGCATTAGTCGCGCGCAAAGACAACTGCGCGCCGCTTGCCCGACAACTCAATCCCTGCACCGCAACCACGCGGGCAGGGATTTTTTATGCTCGACGGATTCTTGCGCGCGTGGCGCCTTATCGCTCGCCGACGGGACGAGCGAAGGCATCGACAAACGAGAGCGCCGGCGTCCTGCGCGCAAGCTCGGTGAAACGCGCGTGCAATTCCGCCGGCGGAAGCCACGGATAACTCAAGCCTTCCTGCAACGCGTCGAGCAATGCGCCATCCGCATCGGGCACGACGTCCATGCGTGCGATGTGAATATGAAAGCGGCTGACAGCGGGCGTCTTATCGAAAGTCCAGCGGTAGACGCCGTGGCCCACGCGCAACGCGCGGGCGGCGGGTTCACGCATCAGCACGAGCCACGGCAGCGCATCGATCACACCGTCGCGCACCTTCAGCGAGTCGCACACGTAATACGTGCGGCACCGCGTGTACGTCGCGCCGAAATCGGTGACGAGCGTCTTCGTGATCGCGTCCAAGCCGACCGTGCGCGCGGGGAAGGTGATCGTCGACGTTGCAAGAGAAATGGTGAGCTCGGCGTCGGGAGCAAACGCATCCGGCATGCGTTGCGCGCGCGTGTTGTCTTTCGCGTCGATGTAGGCTTCGAGGGCGCGGATGTATGGCGCGAGCGTCGGCGAGGTCATGCGGCGGTCTCCAGTTGGCAGGCTCGAAGGTGCGCAAAGGTACGCGAAGGTACATGACCGTGCGACCGACCAGCCGCGCCACTGTAGCGCGGCTTTCCACAAAAACCGGTGAAGCACCTGAGGTTAGCGGGGTCTTGCCACGCACGCGCTAACCACGGCATTCAAGGCTTCTGCAGCAGCGCCTTGAGACTCGCGAGCCGGTCTTTCGGCGACATCGGCGCCTCTTCGGGCGTCGGCGGCGGCGCGTCGTCGAGCAGCATCTCGGGGATGAATCGCGACGGCTCGCAAACCACCGTCTCCCGTGCGCGCTTGCGCTTTTTGCACCAGTTCAGATGCAGACTGCGTTGCGCGCGCGTGATCGCGACATACATCAGACGGCGCTCTTCCTCGATGCGCGCGTCGTCGATCGGCTCGTCGTCCGCGCCGCCTCTATGCGGCATGATGCCTTCTTCGACGCCCACCAGAAACACGTGCGGATATTCGAGCCCTTTCGACGCGTGCACGGTTGAGAGCCGCACCGCGTCCGGGTCTTCCTCGCGGCCTTCGAGCATCGACATCAACGCGACCGTCTGGATGAGGCCGAGCAGGTTCTTGCCGGTGTCGCCAAAGCCGTCCGCCGTGTCGTAGCCGGTTGCCTCCTGGTTGCCCGAGCCAGCGGATTCATCCGAGCCTTGGGGCTCCGCCTTCGTGCCCTTGCGCTTCAACCATTCGATGAACTCCAGGACGTTCTGCCACTTGGATTGCGCCTGACGTTCATCGAATGCGTCGTACAGATACGCTTCGTAGTGGATCGCGTCCATCAACTCATCGAGCAGCGTGCCGGCCGCGTCCTTTTCGGCGCGGTCGGTGAGGCGCTGCATGAAGTCGCAGAACACGCGCATCGGTTCGATCTGACGCGGCGACAAGCGCGCTTCAATGCCGCCCATATACACCGCCTCGAACAGCGACACCTTCGCTTGACCCGCGAACGAGCCGAGCGCTTCGAGCGTCGTGTTACCGACACCGCGGCGCGGCGTGGTGATCGCGCGGATGAACGCGGGGTCGTCGTTAGCGTTCGCAATCAGCCGCAGATACGCGCAAATGTCCTTGATTTCGGCTTTATCGAAGAATGACTGGCCGCCGGACAGCACATACGGAATCCGCTCGCGGCGCAGCACCTGTTCGAAAATGCGCGCCTGAAAGTTGCCGCGATAGAGAATTGCGTAGTCGCGAAAATTCGCACGGCGCTCGAACTTGTGCGCGGACAGACGAAACACTACGGACTCGGCTTCGTGCTCTTCGTCGTTGCAAGGCGTGACGGTGATCGAATCCCCCATGCCGTGCTCGGACCACAGCTTCTTTTCGAAGAGCTTCGGGTTGTTCGCGATCACGTTGTTGGCCGCCGTGAGAATGCGCACGGTCGAACGATAGTTCTGCTCGAGCTTGATCACATGCAGCTTCGGGAAATCCTTGCCGAGCTGTGCAAGGTTCTCGAGCGTCGCGCCGCGCCAGCCGTAAATGGCCTGATCGTCGTCGCCCACCGCCGTGAATGCCGCGCGCGGGCCGGCCAGTTGCTTGAGCAATTCATACTGGCAGGCGTTGGTGTCCTGATACTCGTCGATCAGCAGATAACGCAGCTTGTTTTGCCAGCGATCGCGCACCTGCTCGTTGCTCGCGAAGAGTTCGGCGGGCAGGCGGATCAGATCGTCGAAATCGACCGCCTGGTACGCGTGCAGCGTCGCCACATAGTTGCGATAGACGATCGCCGCCTGGTGCTCGTCTTCATTCGCGGCGATCGCGATCGCCTGTTCGGGCATGATGAGCCCGTTCTTCCACAGCGAAATGATCGATTGGATCTTGCGGATAAAGCCCTTGTCCGTCGAGCCGACCTGCTCCTGGATCATGCCGAAGCAGTCGTCGGAATCCATGATCGAGAATTGCGGCTTTAGGCCGACGTGTTCCGCTTCCTGCCGCAGAATCTGCACGCCGAGCGAGTGAAACGTGCACACCGTCAACTGATTGACGGGCACTTTGCGGCCTTCCTTGCCGGGCGTGGTCAGCGTCTTGCCTTCGAGCAGTTTCCCCACGCGCTCGCGCATTTCCGCCGCGGCTTTATTCGTGAACGTGACCGCTGCGATGTGGCGCGGCTCGAAGCCCTTTGCCTCGATCAGGTGCGCGATTTTCTGCGTGATCACGCGCGTCTTGCCGCTCCCTGCGCCGGCGAGTACGAGACACGGCCCGTCAAGGTAACGGACCGCTTCATTTTGAGCGGGATTCAGGCCTGCGGACATCGTCTGTGGATGGGGTAGTGCGGGTTGAAAAGCGGCTGTTCAGACGGAGCACTCGAACACGCCGTTTGATAGCGGCGCTTGAGGCGCCGCAGCGCAGTATTGCCGGTCGCGAAGCCGGCGCATGCCGCGCGGCGCGCGCTCAGGGAATGCATGCCACGCGTTGCGAGGCTCGCCCGGCGCGCCTCGGTTGGCGCGAGAGGAGCGATGTTAACACGGATGAAATCGGCGGATAGATTCGCTCGACGAATCCCGCGGATGAACCGGCGCCCACCGCTTTGGGAAAAATGGCAGAGCTTCGGCACCTGGCCTGCCGGCGCAATCCCGGTCCCGGCCATGCCACAATGACGGCGTTGCGCGCCGCCGCCGCGGTGGCAAAGCGGCGCGCCGTTTTTGCAGGAAGACACGCATGTCCGCATCGCTGAAAATTGGATTGATGGGTTACGGATTCGCAGGCGCGACGTTTCATGCACCGGTGATCGAGCACTGCGGCCGCGCCAGCGTCGCCGCCATCGCGACCGGCAGACCCGAGACCGCGCTCGCCGACTATCCGCACGCGAAAGTGGTGGCCGATCTCGACGCGTTGCTCGCGCTCCCGGAGATCGACTGCGTGGTTATCGCCACGCCGAACGACACGCACTTCGACCTCGCGCGCCGTACGCTCGAAGCAGGCAAGCATGTGGTGGTCGACAAGCCGGTTACGCTGAGCGCCGCCGACGCTCGCACGCTCGCCAACATTGCACTCGCGCGGGGCAAGCTGTTCGTGCCGTTCCACAACCGTCGCTGGGACGGCGATTTCATGACCGTTCGCGATCTGCTCGCGAGCGGCGAGTTGGGACGCCTCACGCACTATGAATCGCATTTCGACCGGTTCCGGCCCGAAGTGCGTCAGCGTTGGCGCGAAGAAGCGTCGCGCGGCGGCGGGCTGCTGTTCGATCTCGGACCGCACCTGATCGACCAGGCTCTGGCGTTGTTCGGCGCGCCGCAGACCGTGTCCGCGACCGTGCGCACCCATCGCGATGACGCGAGCGCGCCTGACTACGTGCATATCCAGTTGGGCTACGGCGGGTTCGAAGTCGTGTTGCACGCCAGCGCGCTGACGGCGATCGTCGCGCCGAGGTTCGCCATTCACGGCACGCGCGGCAGTTACGTGAAGTACGGTCTCGACACGCAGGAAGACCAGTTGAAAGCCGGCTTGCGTCCGGGCGACGAGGGCTTCGCGGCGGGCAATGCCGCCGGCACGTTGCGCGTGCTGGAGGGGGACCGCGAAGTGGAGCGCGAATTGCCGACGCGCAATGGCGACTATGCGGGCTTCTACATCGCGCTCGCCGAGGCGATCCAGCACGGCGTGAAATTTCCGGTGAGCTCGCAAGATGCCGTCGACGTGATGACCATCATCGAACTGGCGGCGCGCAGTTCCGACGAAGGCGTCCGCCTGCCGTTCCAGCGGGTTCGTTGAACGGCGTTACAGGCTATTCAGGTGTTGCCGGCGCGGCGCAAAGTGCCGCGCCGGCAAAACTGACAAAGCGGAAAGCAATATAACGTTACAAAAGAGCGGGCCGTCCGGGTCAGCGCTCGTCTGCCGTGATCCGTTGCTACGCCTGTAGCACCGCACAACCACAACGACTTCACGGAGAGTTCATGTCACGTCCCATCCGCGCCCTCGCCGCATGCGCATTACTGAGTTCGCTCGCCGCCTGTGTGGTAGCACCGCAGACGGAGCCGGCGCCGCGCCCAAGCCCGCAACAGATCGCCGATAAACGCCTGCATCAGGTCGACGGCCGCATCGACAATCTGAGCCGCCGTATCGACAATCGCGTCAATCAAGGCTATTACCCTCCGCCGCAAGGCGATGCGTTGCATCATCGGCTGGATGTGATCCGGCGCGAGGCGCACGAAATGGCCGGGCAACATGGCGGCGGCTTATCCCCCGACGAACAGCGCGTGCTGAACCAGGAACTGGACGGCGCGGCGCATGCGATCGGAGAGTAAGGGCGAATGAGAGCGAATCAGGGCAAACGAGGACGAATAACGGCGAATAAACCGTCCATTTGACAAGCCTCCGGCCCTCGCGTACATTCGCCGCACGCGTCGGGAGAGCGCGCGGGCCGCTGATTTTCGCAGGCCGCGCCGCCGAAGGGGCACACCCGCAAACTCTCAGGCAAAAGGACCGAACGCGTCGAAAGACCGGCCGCCACGCAACACACGCAACATCAAGGCGCCGTTTTTCGCACTCTGGAGAGCGGCAGTAGCCGTCTGCATCGCAATGTCGTGCAGATGCGGCAAGCTGCCCACCGAAGGGGCGCGCGTTCCGCCGTGACGAATCAACGTCGCCGCGGCAGCGCAATCTCTCAGGTATCGAGGACAGAGGGGCCATGCAGAACCACGCTCGCAGCCAGCAGGCCGCGAGGCGCGGCTCTGCATGGCCTTTTTTGTTTCGCGAGACGCCCGAGGCCCCATGACCGAACTCAAACACACTCCGCTCAACGCCACCCATCGCGCGCTCAACGCTCGCATGGTCGATTTCGGCGGCTGGGACATGCCCGTCAACTACGGCTCGCAGATCGACGAACACCGCGCCGTGCGTACCGACGCCGGCATGTTCGACGTCTCGCACATGTGCGTCATCGACTTCACCGGGGAACGCGTGCGCGGGTTCTTCGAGCATGCGCTCGCCAACAACGTCGCGAAGCTGCAAACGCCTGGGCGCGCGCTGTACTCGTGCCTGCTGAACGCGGACGGCGGCGTCATCGACGACCTGATCGTCTATTACTTCGGCGAAGATCATTTCCGCGTGGTGGTCAACGCGGGCACCGCCGACAAAGACATCGCGTGGTTCAAGCAGCTCAACGAAGGCGGCTTTGGTCTGACCATCACGCCGCGCCGCGATCTCGCGATCGTCGCCGTGCAAGGTCCGAACGCGCGTGAGAAGGTTTGGCAAACCGTCCCGGCCATCCGCTCTGCCACCGAAACACTCAAGCCCTTTAACGCCGCGCGCGTCGAATCGACACCGTTCGGCGAATTGACCGTTGCCCGCACCGGGTACACCGGCGAAGACGGCTTCGAGATCATCGTCCCGGCCGATCACGTCGTCGCGTTGTGGAACGCGCTGCAAGCACAGGGCGTGCGCCCGGCGGGCCTCGGCGCGCGCGACACGCTGCGTCTCGAAGCCGGCATGAATCTGTACGGCCAGGATATGGACGACAACATCTCGCCGCTCGACGCCGGTCTCGCGTGGACCGTCGACCTGACCTCCGCGCGCGACTTCGTCGGCAAGAACCGGCTGGAAGCGGACGGCTCGCGCGCAGCGTTCGTCGGTCTGATCCTGCTGAAGGAGAACGGCAAGGCCGCAGGCGTGCTGCGCGCGCATCAGAAGGTCGTCACGCCGCACGGCGAAGGCGAAATCACCAGCGGCACCTTCTCCCCGACCATGCAGGAATCCATCGCCTTCGCGCGGGTGCCGAAAGGCGTGCAACCGGGCGACACGGTTCATGTTCAGATTCGTGACAAATCCGTGCCCGCAAGCGTGGTAAAACTGCCGTTCGTGCGCAACGGCAAAGTACTCGCAGTGAGTTGAACCATTGTTAGCAGCCGGCGCGTGCGTCCTTTTCCCAGTTTTTAGTCCATATCGAATCACACCGCATAGGAGCATCCGATGAGCATCCCGGCCGATCTGAAATACACCGAATCGCACGAGTGGGTCCGCACCGAGGCGGACGGCACGCTGACGGTCGGCATCACCGACCACGCGCAGGAAGCGCTCGGCGACATCGTCTTCTTCGAAGTACAGGAACTGGGCAAGACCGTCACGGCCGGCGATACCGTCGCCGTGATCGAATCGGTCAAAGCCGCTTCGGATATTTACGCGCCGGTTTCCGGCGAAATCATTGAAGCGAACACCGCCGTTGCCGACACGCCCGATTCGGTCAACAGCGCCCCGTATGAAAGCTGGCTCTTCAAGATCAAGCCGGCCTCGGACGCAGCACAGGATCGTTTGATCGACGCGGACGCGTACTCGAAGTCGATCGGCGCCTGATTCACTTTTATATAAACCGACAGGTGCGGCGCGTCCCTCGTGAAACACACAGGACCGCGCCCTGAAGAAAATCCCTTTGGGATTGCTCCTTCAGGAGACCTTGCGCACAGCGCCAGGTTTCGAACGGTCCAGCACGGACAGCCGCACCGCCAGGAACACCATGAAGCTCGAACACCCGGATCGTCTGATGAACCGCACTCCTCTCTCGCTCGCCGCGCTCGAAGTGCATGACGCCTTCGCTGAACGGCATATCGGCCCGGATGCGGCCGACCAGGAAGCGATGCTCGAAGCCTTGGGCTTCGCGTCGCGCGCCGCGCTGATCGACGCTGTCATTCCAAAGACGATCCGCCGCACCGAACCGCTGCCGCTCGGCCCCTTCGCACAGCCTAAGAGCGAAGCAGAAGCGCTCGCCGCGCTGCGCGAACTCGCGGACAAGAACCAGGTGTTCCGCTCGTACATCGGGCAGGGGTACTACAACGCCCACACGCCGACGGTGATCTTGCGTAACGTGCTCGAGAATCCCGCGTGGTACACGGCGTACACGCCGTATCAGCCGGAAATCTCGCAAGGCCGCCTCGAAGCGCTGTTGAACTTCCAGCAAATGATCGTGGACCTGACAGGTCTCGCGATCTCGAACGCGTCGCTGCTCGACGAAGCCACCGCCGCAGCTGAAGCAATGACGCTGCTGCAACGCGTGGGCAAGCCGAAGTCGAACGTGTTCTTCGTCGCCGACGACGTGCTGCCGCAAACCATTGAAGTGGTGAAAACGCGCGCCACGCCGGTCGGCATCGAAGTGAAAGTGGGCCCCGCAGCGGAAGCCGCGAACGCAAATGCATTTGGCGTGCTGCTGCAATATCCGGGCGTGAACGGCGACGTGCGGGACTATCGCGCGCTGACCGAGGCGATCCACGCAGCGGGCGGCCACGTGGTGGTCGCCGCCGACCTGCTCGCGCTGACCGTCCTTACGCCGCCGGGCGAGTGGGGCGCGGACGTGGCCGTCGGCAACACGCAGCGCTTTGGTGTGCCGGTCGGCTTCGGCGGCCCGCATGCGGCCTACCTCGCCGTGCGCGACGAATTCAAGCGCCAGATGCCGGGCCGTCTCGTCGGTGTGACCGTCGACGCGCAAGGCAATCCCGCGCTGCGTCTCGCGCTGCAAACGCGCGAACAGCACATTCGTCGCGAGAAAGCGACGTCGAACGTATGTACGGCGCAAGCGCTGCTCGCGATCATGGCCAGCATGTATGCGGTGTACCACGGCCCGCACGGTCTCAAGACAATCGCGTTGCGCGTGAACCGCATCGCCGCGTTGCTCGCGGAAGGTGCGAAGCAGCTTGGCTACACGCTCGTCAACGAAACGTTCTTCGATACGCTCACGTTCGACACCGGCACACGCACACAAGCGTTGCACGACGCGGCCAAAGCGAAGCGCATCAATCTGCGCCGCGTGAGCGACACGCAAGTCGGTGTGTCGATCGACGAAACGACATCGCGCCGCGATCTTGGCGATCTGCTGGCTGTGTTCGCCCAAGCCGCGGGTGCGAAAGACGCGCCGCAAGTCGACACGCTCGACGCCGCAATCACGGCATCCAGCACGGCCTCGGTGCCGGCCGCGCTCGAACGCACGAGCGCGTATCTCACGCATCACGTATTCAACCGTCATCATTCGGAAACGGAAATGCTGCGCTATCTGCGCAGCTTGTCGGATAAGGATCTCGCGCTCGACCGGTCGATGATCCCGCTCGGTTCGTGCACGATGAAGCTGAACGCGACGTCGGAAATGCTGCCGGTCACGTGGCCCGAATTCGGCCAGATTCATCCGTTCGCACCGGCTGAGCAAACCGTCGGCTACCGCGAAATGATCGATCAGCTCGAAGAAATGCTGGTCGCCGCAACCGGCTACGCAGCGGTTTCACTGCAACCGAACGCGGGCTCGCAAGGTGAATACGCCGGCCTGTTGATCATCCACGCATATCACGCGTCGCGCGGCGAAGCGCATCGCAACGTCTGCCTGATTCCCGCTTCGGCGCACGGCACCAACCCGGCGTCGGCGCAAATGGCCGGCATGCAGGTCGTGGTCGTCGCGTGCGACGCGCAAGGCAACGTCGACGTCGAAGATCTGAAGAAGAAGGCCGACCAGCACGCGGACAAGCTGGCGGCGATCATGATCACGTATCCGTCCACGCATGGCGTGTTCGAACAGAACGTCCGCGAAATTTGCGAGATCGTGCATGCGCGCGGCGGTCAGGTCTATGTGGACGGCGCGAACATGAACGCGATGGTCGGCTTGACCGCGCCGGGCCAGTTCGGCGGCGACGTCTCGCACCTGAATCTGCACAAGACGTTCTGCATTCCGCACGGCGGCGGCGGACCGGGCGTCGGTCCGGTTGCGGTCGGCGCGCATCTCGCGCCGTTCCTGCCGAACCAGATTTCGTCGGGCTACGAACGTGCGCCCAATGGTATTGGCGCAGTGTCGGGAGCACCGTACGGCTCGGCGTCGATCCTGCCGATCTCGTGGATGTACATCGCGATGATGGGCGCGAAAAACCTCACCGCCGCGACCGAGACCGCGATCCTCAATGCGAACTACGTCGCGAAGAAACTCGCGCCGCACTATCCGGTGCTGTATTCGGGCCCGGGCGGACTCGTCGCGCACGAGTGCATTCTCGATCTGCGTCCGATCAAGGAAACAAGCGGCGTCACTGTGGACGACGTCGCGAAGCGCCTCGCCGACTACGGCTTCCATGCGCCCACCATGAGCTTTCCGGTGCCGGGCACGCTGATGGTCGAGCCGACCGAATCGGAATCGAAGGAAGAACTCGACCGGTTCATCGAAGCGATGATCGCGATCCGTAACGAAATTCGCGCTGTGGAAGAAGGCCGCTCGGACCGGGAAGACAATCCGCTGAAGCACGCCCCACACACGGCTGCAGTCGTCATCGCGGACGAGTGGAAGCATGCGTATGCGCGCGAAACCGCCGCCTATCCGCTGCCCACGCTGATCGCGAAGAAGTACTGGCCGCCGGTCGGCCGCGCGGACAACGTCTATGGCGATCGCAACCTGTTCTGCTCGTGCGTGCCGGTTGCGGATTACGAGTAACACCCGGCCGTCGCCGCGCGCCGCCCGCAGCCTGTAGCGTGCGGTGCGCGGTTCTGTCGCTGGAGGCCGCAAACGGCTAACATCACACACCGAATCAGCCCAACGAGGAGTTTCGCATGGTGCGAAAGGTGCGATTGATGCAAAGCCCGGCCGGGGCAACGCGAGTCCCAACGTGGCGGCACGCATGCGCATGCGTGCTTGCCGGCGCAGCCGTGTTGCTGCCGCTTCGCCATGCGCAGGCGGCAATGAATTTTTGCGCAGCGCCCGCCTGGCAAACCAGCGAGCGCACGAATGCCGATCCCGGCGTCAAGGCATTGGTGAGCAATGTGCTCGCGCATCTGAACGACAAGCCTCACGCGCAAGCCAAACTGCACACGGAAGGCACGCTGCCGCACGAGGGCATCTACGACCAGAGCGTCGAAGCCGAGAAGGATCTCGACCTGTTGCGGGACGCGGCGCTCGCATGGCGCGCCACCAGCGACGACCGGTATCTGAAACTCGTCGACCGTTTGCTGTACGCGTGGGTCACGACTTATCAGCCGAGCTTCAATCCAATCGACGAAACGCACTTCGAAGGGCTGATCCTCGCGTATGACATGACCGCGAGTGCGCTGCCTGTGAAAACGCGTAACGCGTCGATGGCGTTTCTGACGAAGCTTGCGAACGGCTACATCGCTGACATCGACGACCAGCCGCGCCCTTTGAAAGGCACTTACCGGAACAACTGGCAAAGTCACCGGATCAAACTGATAGCCATGGCGGCTTTCACGCTCGACAACCGCAAAATGATCAATGCGGCGCAGCGTCTCTTTGCCGAGCATATTGGCGACAACATCGAGCCGGACGGCTCCACGATCGATTTCAGCGAACGTGACGCGCTGCATTATGTCACTTACGATCTGCAGCCGCTCGTTACCGCCGCGCTCGCCGCCCGCCGCCACAACCGCAACTGGCTGCCGGAGAAGGGTGCGAACGGCGCGTCGCTGCAAGCCGCGCTGAACTGGCTCTCGCCGTACGCGGAGGGCAGCAAGACGCATGAGGAATTCGTGCATTCGAGCGTCGCATTCGACGCAAAACGTCGCGAAGCCGGCTTGCCCGGCTACTCGGGTCAGTGGGACCCGAAGAACGCGACGGAACTGTTTCATCTGGCGGCGCGTCTCGACGGACGCTATACGCCGATTGCGCTGCGGCTCGCGCCGACGCCACCCGCGTGGCTCGCCGTGTGTTTGCCGATGCCGGCGCGCTAAACCAACTTTCATCAGCAGGGAGCAGTAATGGCAGTCAGCGTGTTCGATCTCTTCAAAATCGGCATTGGTCCGTCAAGTTCGCATACGGTCGGGCCGATGCGCGCGGCGCTGATGTTCGCCCAAGGGCTCGAACGCGATGGGCTGCTGCCGAACACCGCGTCGGTGAAAGTGGATCTTTACGGGTCGCTCGGCGCAACAGGCAAAGGGCACGGCACGGATCGCGGCGTAATGCTCGGTCTGATGGGCGACGCACCCGACACGGTGGACCCCGACACGATCGCGCAACGGCTCGAAGCCGTGCGCACCACGCGCAAGCTCGCATTGCTCGGCACGCATGAAGTGCCATTCGTGCAGAAGGATCACATCTCGTTCTACCGGCAAGCGCTGCCTGAACATCCGAACGGGCTCAAGCTGCGCGCGTTCGACGCGCAAGGCGAGACGCTGCGCGAATCGACGTATCTGTCGGTGGGCGGCGGCTTCGTGGTGACGGCCGGCGCACCGAACACCAAGGTTCTCGCCGCCGTCGACCAATTGCCGCACTCGTTTCGCACCGGCAACGAATTGCTCGCGCTGTGCGGATCGACCGGTAAAAGCATCGCGCAATTGATGTGGGAAAACGAGCGGGTCTGGCACACCGAAGAAGAGACCCGCGCAGGCCTTCTGAAGATCTGGGACGTGATGCAGTCATGCGTGTCGCGAGGCTGCGGCATCAACAATCCGGACGCGGACGGCAACCTGCCTGGCCCGTTTCAGGTGAAGCGCCGCGCGCCGCAGCTGTATCGAGCGCTATCGGGCAACCCTGAGCTTGCGCTGCGCGATCCGCTGTCGATGATCGACTGGATCAATCTCTACGCAATCGCGGTCAACGAAGAAAACGCCGCCGGCGGCCGCGTCGTCACCGCGCCCACCAACGGCGCCGCCGGCATCATTCCCGCGGTGCTCCATTACTACACGCGGTTCATGCCCGGCTCGAACCAGCAAGGCGTGATCGACTTCCTCATGACGGCGGCTGCGATCGGCATTCTGTACAAGTTGAACGCGTCGATTTCCGGCGCCGAAGTCGGCTGCCAGGGCGAGGTCGGCGTCGCCTGCTCGATGGCTGCCGGCGCACTCGCCGCCGTGATGGGCGGCACGCCGAAGCAGGTCGAAAACGCGGCGGAAATCGGCATGGAGCACAACCTCGGGCTGACGTGCGATCCGGTCGGCGGCATGGTGCAGATTCCGTGCATCGAGCGCAATGCAATGGCGTCGGTGAAGGCCGTCAACGCGGCGCGCATGGCACTGCGCGGCGACGGCAGTCATTACGTGTCGCTCGATTCGGTCATCAAGACCATGCGCGAAACCGGCGCGGATATGAAGACGAAGTACAAGGAAACGTCGCGCGGCGGTCTGGCGGTGAATATCGTCGAATGTTGATGCTTGACTGCAGGATGTCCGGTGCTGATCGTTGGTCGGCAACGCGGCGTGTTGCGAAGTGAACGAGACGCGGGCCCCCAGGGTCCGCGTTTTTTGTTTGCACGTTTTTTGTTTGCACGTTTGCATGTTTGCTAGCCGCGCCCGCTGTGTGAGCGCACATTGCGCTGCGCCGTGACACCGGGTGCGCTCCCAGCGTAAGCTGTCGGGGCGCCGGTCGGCCGATCACGCAGTCGATACCGACGCAACCGCACTCATGCACTGTCTGGAGGCCTCATCGCAATGTCGCAGCCGAATGCTCCCGTTTCCGATACTGCCGCCGCTCGAACCACTGGCGCGCGCCTCGTTGTCGACGCTTTGCTCACCCACGGTGTCGAACGTGTCTTCTGCGTGCCCGGTGAGAGTTTTCTCGCGGTGCTCGATTCATTGCACGATGAAACGGAGCGCATCCAGACCATTGTCTGCCGTCACGAAGCGGCGGCCGCGAACATGGCGGAAGCGATCGGAAAGCTGACCGGGCGCCCAGGCGTCGCGCTCGTCACGCGAGGACCGGGCGCGACGCACGCATCGATTGGTGTGCACACCGCGTTTCAGGACTCCACGCCGATGATCCTGCTGATTGGTCAGTGCGCGCGCGAGCATCTCGATCGCGAGGCTTTCCAGGAGATCGACTATCGGCGCATGTTCGGTCAGATGGCGAAATGGGTCGCGCAGATCGACGATCCGAGGCGCATTCCCGAATATCTGAGTCATGCCTTCTACACGGCGACTTCCGGGCGGCCGGGACCCGTGGTGCTTTCTTTGCCCGAAGACGTGTTGAGCGATGCATGCGACGCCGTACCGGGCGCGCCGCGATATCAGCGCGTGGCTGCGTCGCCCTCAACCGCGCAGATCGGCAAGCTGCGCGAATTGCTGGAGAGCGCGCAACGGCCAATGGTGATCGCAGGCGGAAGCGGTTGGACGCCCGCGGCCTGCGCGGACTTGCAACGCTTCGTCGAGAACTGGCAATTGCCTGTCGGCCTTGCGTTCCGCTTCCAGGACACGCTCGACAACGAGCATCCGAACTATGCCGGCGATGTGGGACTGGGCATCAATCCGGCGCTGGCCCAGCGTATCCGCGATGCCGACCTGCTGCTCGCGCTGGGTCCTCGCCTCGGCGAAGCCACGACGAACGGTTATACGTTGCTCCACATTCCCAAGACGAAGCAGACACTGGTTCACGTGCACCAAGGCGCGGAAGAGCTGGGGCGGGTTTATGCCGCCGATCTGCCCATCGTGTCCGGCATGCCTGAACTTGCGGCCGCGCTCGCGGCGTTGGAACCCTCCACCCGCACGCTGACGTGGGCGGGCGCGGCGGAAGAAGCGCATCGCGCGTATCTCGAGTGGCGCAAACCTCGGCCCATTCCAGGCGACGTACAAATGGGCGAAGTGATCCAGCAACTTCGCGCGCATCTTCCGGAGGACGCAATACTGACGAACGGCGCCGGCAATTACGCGACGTGGTTGCATCGGCACTTTTCGTATCGTCAATACCGCTCTCAACTTGCGCCTACGAGTGGCGCGATGGGCTACGGCGTACCGGCGGCGATCGCGGCGAAGTCGCTCTATCCGCAACGCGCGGTGGTCGCGCTGGCGGGCGACGGCTGCTTCATGATGGCCGCGCAGGAACTCGCGACGGCGATGCAATACGACCTGCATGTGCTGTTCATCGTCGTGAACAACGGTCACTTCGGCACGATCCGCATGCATCAGGAGCGGCACTATCCGAATCGCGTACACGGCACCGGGCTCACGAATCCGGACTTCGCGGCATTCGCGCGATCGTTCGGCGCGCACGGCGAAACCGTCGAACGCACCGAAGATTTTCTGCCGGCGTTACAGCGTTCATTGGAGGCGAAATGCGCGGCGGTGATAGAGATCCGTATGCCGCAGGAGGCGAGCACGCCCGGCGCGACTTTGGAGCAGATTCGGGAGCAGGGAAGGAAGTTGCGCGGGGAGTAAGCGCAACGGTGCGGGGGAAAAGCACCTTCCACGACAATCCATAAAAAAACCCCGCCGAAGCGGGGTCTTCAAGATCGGATCGATCTGCAAAGAAAGGCTTACTTGCCGCCAACGCTTTGCAGGGTCGTCCACTTGCCGTCGACAACCTTGTACAGCGTGATGCCGCCGTTCTTCAGATCGCCCTTGGCGTCGTACGAGAGGTTCGACGACGTCACAGCCGGCATCGACGTCTTGGCGAGCACCGGCAGGTACTTGGCCGGGTCCGTCGAGTTCGCCTTCTTCATTGCTGCGAACATGGCCATTGCGCCGTCGTAAGCGTACGGCGAGTACGTTTGCACGTCTTCGTTGAAGCGCTTCTTGTACTTGGCGACGTAGTCCTTGCCGCCCGGCATTTCTTCCAGCGGCAGGCCGGCGAGCGATGCCACCGTGCCGTTCGCTGCGTCACCCGCGATCTGGATGAACGTCGGCGTGTGAACCATTTCGCCGCCCATCAGCGGCGCCTTGATGCCGAGCGCCTTCATCTGCTTGACCATGGGTGCTGCTTGCGAATCCGCGCCGCCGTAATAGATCAGGTCCGGATTGGCCGCCTTCAGCTTGGTCAGGATCGACTTGAAGTCCACGGCCTTGTCGTTCGTGTATTCACGATCGACGATCGTGCCGCCCGCTGCCTTCGCCGCCTTCTCGAACTGATCCGCCAGACCCTGGCCGTAAGCCGTGCGGTCGTCGACGATCACGATCTTCTTCACGCCAAGCGTCTTGACCGCGAACGTGCCCGCGACCGAACCTTGCTGCGTGTCGGACGTCATCATGCGGAACGTGGTCTTGAAACCTTGTTGCGTGTATTCAGGCGCCGTTGCCATTGCGATTTCGGGAATGCCAGCGTTCGCGTAGATGCGCGAAGCCGGGATCGTGGTGCCCGAGTTGAAGTGGCCGAGCATGCCCTTGATGCCGTCGTCCACCAGCTTCTGCGCGACGGTGGTGCCGGTGCGCGGGTCAGCCTGGTCGTCTGCCGAGTCGAGCACGAAGCGAACCGGCTTGCCGCCGATCACAGGCTTCGTTGCGTTCATGTCTTCCACAGCCAGCGTGATGCCGTTCTGGAAATCTTTGCCGTAGTGCGCCTGCGCGCCCGTCATAGGACCGGCGAAACCGATCTTCACGTCGTCCGTAGATTGAGCGTTGGCCGTCCCCGCCAGCGACATCGCCGCAACCAGTGCTGCGCCTGCCAGCTGTGTCATCTTGTGTTGCATATCTTCTCCTTGGTACCAGGTGTGGATGGAGCGGCTTTCGGGATCGCCGTTACCGCTTCCGTTCTAATGACCGCCCCCAAATCCTGGCGCATCGCGCCAGGCCCCCCGAGGGGGCGCAAGAAAACTTGGGGCGGCCCGGCGTTTTCTTGCCAGTAATCGATGAGGTTCGCTCAACCGATCGTCATCAAATTCGCATTACCACCGGCAGCTGCCGTATTCACGCTGACCGAGCGCTCCGTCAACAGACGCTCGAGCGCATAGTCTTCGTCGCCGCTCTCCAGCGCGCGCGACGCGACGCCTTGCACCGACACAATCGGTCCGGGACGCTTCGCGACTTCCTTCACGAGCGTCAGCAATTCGTCGCTGTCGCCTTCGAACAATACGGCGTCGAACGGCGTCTCCGCGTTCTTGCGCACGCTCGCATAAGACTTCAGCGATGCGGGCAACTGCGTCACCAATTGTTCCCCAGCCGCGCCTTCGAACAACGCTCGATTTCCCGTAGCCAGCACGGCGGCAAACTGCGCGCGCGCACCGCTCGCGGTCGATGCGATACACAACACCGTGCCGCGCGCACCCAGCGTGTAAGTGTTGCGCTCGCCAGTCGGCCCCGACAACACCGCAGTCGCACCAGCCGGCATGTGCGACAGATAACCGTCGCAACGCGCAGCAAGTTGAGGCTCGCGCTCGGCAATCAGCCAGTCGCGCAACGCCGTCAACGCGGCGGACGGATTGTCGCCTTTTTCGGCTGCTTGCGGTACATCTACGATCAGCGCCTGCGCGAGCGACTTCGGCAAGCCTGCAGGACGTGTCGCGAGCAGACGCTGCAGATACAACGCGCCGCCGGCCTTCGGCCCCGTACCCGACAAACCTTCGCCGCCGAACGGCTGCACGCCGACCACCGCGCCGATCACGTTGCGATTCACGTAGATGTTGCCGACATGTGCGCGGCTGATCACGTGAGCAATGGTTTCGTCGATGCGCGTATGGATACCGAGCGTCAGGCCATAACCCGTCGTGCGGATCTGCTCGAGCAACGTGTCGAGCTGACTGCGGCGGTAACGCACCACATGCAGCACGGGCCCGAACACTTCGCGCTTCAATTCGTCGATGCTGTCGAGCTCGATCAGCGTCGGCGGCACGAACGTGCCTTGCGCGCAGCCCTCCGGCATCGGCAGTTGCTCGACCTTGCGGCCCTTCTCACGCATTGCCGCGATATGCGCGTCGATGCCGCGCTTCGCGTCAACGTCGATCACCGGGCCGACGTCGGTCGACAGGCGATCCGGATTGCCCACCGTCAGTTCGCGCATCGCCCCCGTCAGCATTTCGAGCGTGCGGTCCGCAACGTCGTCCTGCAAACAGAGAACGCGCAGCGCCGAACAACGTTGACCGGCCGAATCGAACGACGACTGCATCACGTCCGCCACCACCTGTTCTGCGAGCGCGGACGAATCGACGATCATCGCGTTCTGACCACCTGTTTCGGCGATCAGCGGAATCGGTTTGCCTTCCGGGTCGAGACGGCCCGACAGCGTCTTGTTGATGAGACGCGCGACTTCGGTCGAACCGGTGAACATCACCGCACGCGTGCGCGGGTCGGCGACGAGCGCAGCACCGACGGTTTCGCCATCGCCCGGCAGCAATTGCACGGCACCGGCAGGCACGCCGGCTTCGCGCAAAATGCGCACGGCCTGGGCGGCGATCAGCGGCGTTTGCTCAGCCGGCTTCGCGAGCACGGTGTTGCCGGCTGCGAGCGCGGCGGCCACCTGGCCCATGAAAATCGCGAGCGGGAAATTCCACGGGCTGATACACACGACAGGTCCAAGCGGACGATGCGTGTCGTTCGAGAATTCGCTGCGAATCTGAGTCGAGTAGTAGCGCAGGAAGTCGATCGCTTCGCGAATTTCCGACACCGCGTTCGCGAGCGATTTGCCCGCTTCGCGCACCACGAGGCCCATCAGCGTATGCATCTGCGCTTCGAGCAGATCGGCGGCACGCGCGAGGCAATCGGCACGCGCTTCTACGGGAGTTGCTTGCCAGATCGGCGCTGCGGCAACCGCGTGCGCCAATGCGGCGCTCACATGTTCCGCGCTCGCTTCGACCACCGTGCCGACGAGGTCGCGATGGTCCGCCGGATTGCGCACGTCGCGCGCATTGCCCAGAACGATCTGATCGTCGGCCAGCATCGGCGCGGCGCGCCACGGATGATTCGCGCTCGCCAGCAACGCCGACGACAACGACGCCAGACGATGCTCGTTCGACAGATCGAGACCCATCGAATTGAGACGCTCCGCGCCGTACAGATTGCGCGGCAGCGGAATCTTTGCGTGCGGCGCACCGAGCGGAACGATCTTCGACGCTTCTTCGACCGGATCGGCGATCAGATCCTGGATCGCGACGTTTTCATCGGCGATGCGATTGACGAACGACGTGTTCGCGCCATTCTCCAGCAGACGTCGCACTAGATACGCGAGCAGCGTTTCGTGCGTGCCGACCGGTGCATACACGCGGCACGGACGGTTCAGCTTGCCTGCGGACAGCGGGCCCGTCACTTCTTCGTAGAGCGGCTCGCCCATGCCGTGCAAGCACTGGAACTCGTACTGACCGGGATAGTAGTTGTTGCCCGCGAGGTGATAGATCGCCGACAGCGTGTGCGCGTTGTGCGTGGCGAACTGCGGATACACCGCGTCGGGCGCGCCGAGCAGCTTCTTCGCGCACGCGAGATACGACACGTCCGTATAGATCTTGCGCGTGTAGACCGGGTAGCCTTCGAGGCCATCCACTTGCGCACGCTTGATTTCGGTGTCCCAGTACGCACCCTTCACGAGGCGCACCATGATGCGGTGACGGCTGCGGCGCGCGAGGTCGACAATGTATTCGATCACGAACGGGCAGCGCTTCTGATAAGCCTGCACCACAAAACCGATACCGTTCCAACCGGCGAGTTCCGGATCGAAGCACAGCGCTTCCAGCAGATCGAGCGAGATTTCGAGGCGGTCGGCTTCTTCGGCGTCGATATTCAGGCCGATGTCGTAACGGCGCGCGAGGATCGCAAGCGAACGCACGCGCGGCAGCAACTCGCTCATCGTGCGCTCCTGTTGCGAGCGCGAGTAACGCGGATGCAGTGCGGAGAGCTTGATCGAGATGCCCGGACCTTCGTAGATGCCGCGGCCGCCAGCCGCCTTGCCGATCGCGTGGATCGCCTGCTCATACGACGCGTAGTAACGCTGCGCGTCCGCTTCGGTCGTCGCCGCTTCGCCGAGCATGTCGTACGAGTAACGGAAACCGCGCGCTTCGTATTTGCGGCTGTTCGCCAGCGCTTCCGAAATGTTCTCGCCGGTGACGAACTGCTCGCCCATCAGGCGCATCGCCATGTCCACGCCCTTGCGGATCAGCGGCTCGCCGCCCTTGCCGATCAGCCGCGTGAGCGCCGACGAAAGGTTCGTCTCGCTGTTGGTCGTGACCAGCTTGCCGGTGATCATCAAGCCCCAGGTTGCGGCGTTGACGAACAGCGACGGCGCCTGGCCGACGTGCGATTTCCAGTCGCCCTTGCTGATCTTGTCGCGGATCAGCGCGTCGCGCGTCGCGCGATCGGGAATGCGCAGCAAGGCCTCGGCGAGGCACATCAGTGCGACACCTTCCTGGCTCGACAGCGAAAATTCGTGGATCAGCCCTTCGACGCCGCCGCCCTTGCTCTTGCCGCGCAGCGTTTCGACGAGCTTCGCGGCGAGCGCTTGCACGTCGCCTGCGAGGTTGGCCGGCAAACGCGCCTGACCCAGCAGGAACGGCACGCATTCCGGCTCCGGCCGGCGATATGCCGCGGTGATTGCCGCGCGCAACACCGATTGCGGTTGCACGTTCTGCGCGAAGTCGAGGAACGGGTGCGCCGCACCGTCCTCGTCCGGTTCGACCGACGCGCCGTCAGCCATGTCGGCGGAACCTGCCACGCCCGACAGTTCCGGCGGCAGTTGTCCCTGCTCGATCTTTTCGAGGTACGCAAAAATCGCCTGCTTGATCAGCCAGTGCGGAGTGCGTTCGAGGCGGGTGGCGGCATCTCGCAGCCGGGAACGCAGGAGGTCGTCGACCTTGACGCCAAGGGTGGTGCTAGCCATGTTTCCTTCTTCGGATACCAGACGAAATGCTGGCGAAAGACAAAAGTTGGCCGAATCGTACGCCTCCCAATAAAAAGGTGCAACCAGCATAGCGAAACGGTTGCACCTCGCTCAATCCCTTGCCCGTCGGGGCTTTCCGCCCGGTCCCCGTGAGAGGGCGAACGCCGGTAAGGATCGGTATTTTCCCTGGCCAGATTTCTTTTCTTCGAGCCCTTATCAAACCGGCGGGCGCGCCGTTATAGAGGACATAGCGGGCGCGGGGTCATGCGCGCACAAAAACGGTACGGGGTGAGGACAAGCGAAATGGAAAAGTGGCTGGTCGTATTGGGCATCTGGGCGATGTGCGCAACCTGCGCTGTGCTGTTTATCCGCGGCGCGACGGGCGGCTCAGACAAACGTGATGCGTCCGAAGGCCGGGGACGTGCGACGTCGGCTGCATCATCCGGTGACGCGCAGGCGGCGTTGAACGACTGAGCGCAGCGGCGGCGCGATTAGCTGCGTAATGTGTCCGGATGCCTGGCCTGACTGGCTGCCGCAGGCGTTTTTGCGGCGGGTTAGCCAGATCTGCCGGCCGTTCCCGCCGGGAAGTGAGAAGTGAACACTGTGAGATCCACCATGCTTTGTTCCAGCGACTACAGATCTTCCGCACGCTATCGACAACTCGCGGCACGCGGCACGCACGTTTCGTCGCGGGCATCGGCGGTGTTGGGTACCCGGACACGCACGCGCGCCGCGACTTCCGCCGCAAGCTATTCGAACACGGTCCGAGCGCGCGCCCGGAGCGCGCGCAGCCGCTGTCGATAGTGATTGTTTGCTGATGCGAGTCGCGCCGACGCAAACCGGGAGCACAGGCGCCGGCTCAAATATCGAGCGGGTCGACTTCGAGGTTCCAGCGAAGCACGCCCTTCAACCCGCGCAATAACGGCTGCCACGCGCGCAACGTGGCCTGCAGCGCCGCGCGCGACGCACTTTCTATCAGCAACTGCGCGCGGTGGACGTGCATCACCTTGACGATGGTGAGCGGCACCGCGTCGTAGACGGTCACGCGTTCGGCAGCCGCAATGCCGGTCAGTTCGGCTGCGGCCTGCTGCAGAAAAGCGAGCGCAGCTTCGAGCGTGCGGCCTTCCGCACGGAGCAACGCCTGGTACACGAACGGCGGCAAATGCGCGTCGCGCCGCTCGGCCAGCGTCGAGTTGGCGAAGCCGACGTAATCGTGGCGCCCAAGCGCGTGATAAAGCGCATGGCGTGGATAACGCGTCTGCACCAGCACCTCACCTGGCAAACCCGCGCGGCCGGCGCGGCCGCTGACTTGCATCAGTTGCGCGAAGAGGCGTTCGCTCGCCCGAAAGTCGTGGGAAAACAGTGCGGTGTCGGCATTCAGCACGCCGACTAGCGAAACGCGCTGGAAGTCGTGTCCCTTTGCGATCATCTGCGTGCCGACCAGAATGTCGACTTCGCCCGCATGCACGTCGGAAAAGAGCGCCTGCGCGCTGCCTTTGCGGCGGGTGCTGTCGGCGTCGATGCGCAGCACCCGGGCGCCGGGCACCGCGCTCGCGAGCGTTTCTTCGACGCGCTGCGTGCCGCGACCCATGGGTGCAATGTCGACATTGCCGCACTCGGGACATGAGCGCGGAATTCGCGACTCCCAACCGCAGTGATGACAGCGCAGCGCGCGCTCCGGCTTATGCAAAACGACATACGCGCTGCAACGCGGACAACCGGCGACCCATCCGCAGGCATCGCAAGCAAGCTGTGGCGCGTAGCCACGACGGTTCAGAAACACGAGACTCTGTTCGCCGCGCTCTAGCCGCGTCTTCAGCGCGGCAATCAATGGGCCGGACAATCCTTCCACTGAAGCGCGTCCGCGCCGCCGCTCGTCCTCGAGATCGATCAGGCGCACCGTGGGCAGCACCGCGTCAGCGACCGCGCGGCGCGACAAGGTGAGCCGCTTGTAACGCCCCTGGTCCGCCTGCCACCAGCTTTCGAGCGACGGTGTGGCCGATCCCAGCACGACCGGCAGGCCAAGCTGCTTTGCACGATAGATGGCGAGGTCGCGCGCCGAGTAGCGCAGCCCTTCCTGCTGCTTATAAGCCGGATCGTGCTCTTCATCCACGACGATGATGGCGAGCCGGGGCAGCGACGCGAGCACCGCGAGGCGTGTGCCCAACACGATGCGCGCGTGGCCCGCATGTGCTGCGAACCAGTTGCGCGCGCGCTCTCCCTCGGCAAGACCGCTGTGCAACGTGACGATCGCTGTGTCCGCAAGCGCCGCGAAGCGGGCGCGGAAAGCCGCTTCGAACTGCGGCGTCAGGTTGATTTCGGGCACCAGCACCAGCGCTTGCGCGTCTGCATTGGCGGCAAGAATCTCGGCGAGCGCGCGTAGATAGACTTCCGTCTTGCCGCTCCCCGTGACGCCATGCAACAGGAACGGCGCGAAGCCGTGCGCGTCGCGAATGGCTTCGACGGCGGCGGCTTGTTCGTCTGTGAGCGTAGGAAGCGGCTCCGACGGCGCCGGCGTGGCCGCGGCGGCAGGGGGCGCCGTGGCGGCATCGACCACGTCGAGCGCGACCCAGCCCTCGGCTTGCCATGCGGCGAGCGTGGAGATGGCTTTAGGGTGCAGCCCGCGGGCGTCGGCGGCGCTCAAAAACTCGCCGGCGGCAAGCGCCTGCGCCAGGTTTCGCAGCGCAGTCGCGCGCGTGGGCAGAGCGTCGGGCAAGGCCGCGCAGCCTTCCGGCGTGAGCCTGTAGCGCTCTTCCGGCGCGAGCAGCCGTGACCAGCGCGAGGCGTCACGCAGCGCTTGTGGAAGCGCGGGTAACGCCACTTCGCCAAGTCCACGTTGATAGTAATCGGCAGCAAACGAAGCAAGCGCGAGCCATTCAGCCGACAGCGGCGGGCATGCGGTGCAAACGCCGTTCACCGACCTAAGACGATCGGCGGGAACCTCACTGTGACCAGTCACTTCGCACACGAGGCCTACCACGTCGCGTTTGCCGAACGGCACGCTAACGAGCGTTCCCGGTACGGGCGCCTGCGACGAATCGCAGCGGTAATCAAACAGGGTCGGCAGTGGATGGTCCAGTGCGACGCGGACGAACGCTTCACTCATTCGGCTGCGCGGATGCTGGCAAGGACGAATGGCGTCATTGCGCCGCAGGTGGCAATCGAGATTGCCTCACTCTGGGGCGAGCCGCCGAAGTTAAAGTAAAGCTTCAATTTCTCCGCTAAGTTTTGGATTCCGCTGAACAATTGCTCTCGACCCCGGGTGCCTGTGGATAACTTTGTTGAGAACTTCGCCCCGAAAGCCCGGAAACCGCGCCGCAGCGGCGTTCTGTGGGGTCCCGCACACTTCTTCGGGAAGCCGCCAAACCCTTGCCACGTAAGGCCGAGATCAAATAAATGCGCGTTCTGCAAGGGTCAGGACAGGACTAAAGGTTCTACCGCGCCGCAGCGTGATAAATGTGTATAAGTCAAGTCTTGACAACTGCGAGACCGCCATCTGACGGCCCGCACGGTGCGAATTTTTCCTGAGTGGGAAAGCCCAGCGCGCTGCATCGCAACATAAAACGGCAATTATTACAGCGTTTAAGCCGGTGCGTGTGCGCCGCTGCGAATGGCGCGGCTATGACGATGGACTTCGTCGACGAGCTCTGCAACGTTTTCCGGCGGCGTGAATTGCGAGATGCCATGACCGAGGTTGAAGACGTGGCCCGGATGATTTCCGAAGCTGTCCAGCACGGCGCGCGCTTCCATTCGGATCGCCGCTGGCGGCGCGAACAACACCGACGGGTCGATGTTGCCTTGCAAAGCCACCTTCGCGCCTACCTGTTCGCGCGCCTTACGCAGGTTGACCGTCCAGTCGAGACCAACGGCGTCCACGCCAATGTCCGCAATTTCATCGAGCCACAGCCCGCCGCCCTTCGTGAAGGTGATCACAGGCACTTTTTCGCCGTCGTGCTCGCGCTTCAATTGACTGACGACCTGCTGAATATAGTGCAGGGAGAAGCGCTGATAGGCGCCGTCCGCGAGCGCACCGCCCCACGTGTCGAAAATCATAACGGCTTGTGCGCCCGCTTCGATCTGTGCGTTCAGATAAGCGGCAACCGATTTCGCGTTGATCTCGAGAATGCGATGCATCAGATCTGGACGCGCGTACAGCATGGACTTGACCGTGCGGAAGTCCGCCGAGCCGCCGCCTTCGACCATGTAGCACGCCAGCGTCCACGGGCTGCCCGAGAATCCGATCAGCGGCACGCGTTGACGGCCTTGAGCGTCGGTCAGCGCGGTGCGGATCTCGCGAACCGCGTCGGTTACATAGCGCAACGTGGCGTCGATGTCGGGCACCGCGAGTCGCGCCACATCGTCTTCTGTGCGCACAGGGCGCGCAAACGTCGGCCCCTCGCCCGTGACGAACTCCAGACCCAAGCCCATTGCGTCGGGCACGGTGAGAATGTCGGAGAACAGAATCGCGGCGTCGAGCGCGTAGCGCTCGAGGGGCTGCAACGTGACTTCCGTTGCATACGCAGGGTTTTTGGCCAGCCCGAGGAAGCTGCCAGCGCGAGCCCGCGTGGCGTTGTATTCCGGCAGGTAACGACCCGCCTGTCGCATCAGCCAGACAGGCGTGTAGTCAGTGGGCTGGCGCAGCAGCGCGCGCAGGAAGGTGTCGTTCAGAAGTTTATGGGCCACGTTGCGTGCGACTAGGAGCAAAGGGGCATTTTACCGGACAGCGCGCACCGCATCCTGCTTGATGCGGCCAATAACTGTGATTTGCGAACGGTTTGAAGCCCATTTTCCCGGTCGGCGGGAAGCGACGCAACCTGGTCGAACGGCCAATGTTCAAGCGGAAATCTCCTGGCTATTATCCAGCGGCCTGACCATAACAATTCACAATTAAGGAGACTCAATGAATAAGGCAGCAGTCGCATTGCTCGGCGTCCTGACAGGCGCACTCATGTACACCGGCGCGGCGCAGGCGCAAGCATCGGCCACCACCGCGACACCTTCCCGGCTCGATGAAATCCCCGCCCGTGGCATCTTGCGCGCATGCACGACGGGCGACTACAAACCGCACTCGTTCTATAGGGCAGACGGTCAGTTCGAGGGGATCGACATCGATATGACCGAATCGCTGGCCAAGTCGCTCGGCGTCAAAGCGGAATTCGTGAAGACTTCGTGGTCGAACCTGATGAACGACTTCGTGGCCAAATGCGACATCGGCGTGGGCGGCGTTTCGCCGACGCTGGAGCGGCAAAAGCGAGCCTTCTTCACCCAGGCGTTTATGGTGGACGGCAAGACGCCGATTGTCCGATGCGACGACGTCGACAAATACCAGACCGTCGCACAGATCGACCAGCCGGGAACGCGTGTAATCGTTAATCCAGGCGGCACGAACGAACGTTTCGCAAAGCAGTTCCTGTCGCACGCCTCGATGACTGTTTATCCGGACAACGTGACGATCTTCAAGGAGATCCTCGCCGGCAAGGCCGACGTGATGGTGACCGACGCGTCCGAAACCCTGCTGCAGCAAAAGCTGAATCCCGGCCTGTGTGCCGTGCATCCCCAGAAGCCGTTCCAGTACGGGGAGAAAGCGTGGCTGCTGCCCCGCGGCGATGTCGCATTTCAACAGTACGTTGACCAGTGGCTGCATTTCGCGCGGGCGACGGGTGAATATCAAGCCGTGCTGGATAAGTGGCTGAAGTGAGCCATGCTGCTCGGCCGCGTTCTTTCCGGGCGTGATTGCGGAAGGTCGACGGCCGCGCCGCTATAGGGACGGTTTGCCGGTCGCATCATGTAACGGCAGCAGGGAAAAGCCCGGTTAGAGGGAAACAAAGGTGACCGCCGGGTCAATTCGTGAACCGTCCCTTACATTTTTGAAGGTTGCGGGCCGTTTATTGCGCCGCACTCAACTGCGCCGGCCACTGTGCGCGATATTTTCGCTACCGGGAACCAGTTGTAACAACAACGGTTTATTGTCAGAAAGATGAAGACGCAACTATTTCATGCGGAATCGACTTAACGCTTTATGCGGCGCTATGCTTCGCGAATATCATTAAACGGTCGTATTAAATTGCCGTGCAGTCATCGGTATATATTACTTTTTTAGCCCTCGAATTCCGCAATAAATCCCTCAGCGCCTTATCTGGCGGGCGTTACAACCTGAAACACTTTGTTACGGCGCTCCTTTGTTAATTCGCCCACAATGCCCTCAACGGTTTCAACACGGATGTGGCTGCGTGCATGGTGTGAGCGGATACGATGCACTTGCCGGTCGGCGTATGCCGAAGCCCTGTAAAGGGGCATCCCTGCTGGGACCGTAGTCGACGCCGGGTCGTCGTCTCAGTCGGTTCCTACATTGGTCTCCTCGCGCTAACCCCGTAGCGTGTGGTTTTTAGCGGGCTCCAGGCCCGCTTTTTTTTCGTCTAGCCAAACGTTTGCGCAGTGCAAGATGGCATGTTTTACATGCTTTTAGGCGCAATTTGCTGTTTGGCGGCGTATGCGGCGGTTGGCGTCGGCAGCACCTCGCTGCGCGGGCCCGCTCCCAAGCAGGTCACCGCGTATCGCGCACTCATGGCTTGGCCGGGGCACGTCAGGCCGTCTTCCCTTCCTGCAACTTCAGTTCGCTGATCATGCGCTCACGCATGACGAACTTCTGCACTTTGCCTGTTACCGTCATTGGCAGTTCGTCGACGAACCGGATGTACTTCGGCACCTTGTAGTGCGCTATCTGGCCATTGCAGAACTGCTGGATCTCTTCAGCTGTGGCCTGTTCACCTGGACGTAGGACAACCCAAGCGCACACCTCTTCGCCGTATCGGCTGTCTGGCACGCCGAAAACCTGCACGCTCTGGATCTTCGGGTGGCGGAAAAGAAACTCCTCGATCTCGCGCGGATAGATGTTCTCGCCGCCACGAATCAGCATGTCCTTGAGGCGACCGACAATGTTGCAATAACCCTCGGCGTCGAGCGTAGCGAGGTCGCCGGTGTGCATCCAGCCGTCCACGATACTTTCACGCGTTTTCGCCTCGTCGTCCCAATAGCCTTGCATCACCGAATATCCGCGCGTGCATAGCTCACCGGTCTCGCCCACCGGCACGATGTTGCCTACCGGATCGACTATCTTTACTTCGAGATGCGGCTGAATGCGGCCGACGGTGGTCGTGCGTTTGTCGAGCGGGTCGGTGGTCGAACTCTGGAACGAGACGGGGCTAGTCTCCGTCATGCCGTACGCAATCGTGATTTCGTTGAGATGCATCCTCGACACGACTTTTTTCATCGTCTCGATCGGGCACGGCGAACCCGCCATGATGCCAGTGCGCAGGCGTGAGAGGTCGAAGGAGGCAAAGTCCGGGTGATCCAGTTCAGCTATAAACATGGTAGGCACGCCATGCAGCGCCGTGCACTGCTCTTGCGCGACGGCCGCGAGTGTCGCAGCAGGGTCGAAAGCCTCGCCCGGAAACACCATGTTCGCGCCCACCGAGACGCACGCGAGAACCGCGAGCACCATGCCAAAACAGTGATATAGCGGGACGGGAATGCACAGCGCGTCCTGCTCGCTCAGGTTCATGGCCATCGCGATATAGCGCGCGTTGTTGACCACGTTGCTATGCGTGAGCGTCGCGCCTTTCGGATTGCCCGTCGTACCGCTGGTGAACTGAATGTTGATCGCCTCGTGGCACGAAAGCGTCGCGCCGATCTCGTCGAGCTTCGCGACGTCGAGCGTGGCGCGCCCCTGCTCGATCACGTCCGAGAACGTGAGCATTCCGGGCGTTTCCGTGTCGCACATGCGGATCACGTAGCGCAGATCAGGCAGTCGTGCCGCGTGAAGGTCGCCGGGCGCGTGTGTAGCAAGCTCGGGCGCGAGTTGCTGCAGCATTTCGAGGTACATCGACGTCTTGAAGCGCTCCGCCGCGACAATCGCCTTGCAGCCCACCTTGTTCAGCGCGTACTCCAACTCCGCAAGGCGGTAAGCCGGGTTGATGTTGACCAGCACCGCACCGATGCGCGCTGTCGCGAACTGCGTTAGCAGCCACTCAACCCGGTTCGGCGACCAGATGCCGACGCGGTCGCCCTTCACGATGCCGAGCGCCAGGAAGCCGGCGGCCAATATGTCGACTTCTTCGGCGAACTCCTTCCAGGTCCACCGGATTTGCTGCTCACGAAAAACCACCGCAGGCCGGTCGGGAAAGCGCTCGGCGGTGCTGCGCAAAAACTCGCCGATCGTCGCTTCGCTCAACGGAATCTCTGTCGATCCACGGACGTACGAGAGCCCGTCTTTCGGTTCAATGATTGCGCCTTCGCCTGACACTTGCGTCGCCATGGTGCTGTCTCCGTGAGCAAATCGCCCTATTGAAATGAATTTGAAACCGATTGTGCCACCGGCGGTTGCTTGCGCGGCATCAAGTCTTACCCGCAGCGGCCCAGCGAATTGGATGGCTGTCCATTCTTTGCGGTGGTCCGGACGGCCTCACAATCTCACTTACCTTTCCGTAAACGTCAAGTGAAGGATAAAAAAAGGCAGCCACGCGGGCTGCCTTTTCTCTGATACGTGTTGCTTAGCTCTGACCGCGCAGTTTGCGCAGACGCTGGATCGCAGCAAGCTGAGCCGTCGCGTACGCCAGTTCCGCCTGGGCGGTCGCGTATTCGAGGTTCGAGCCAGTGTTCTGCAGCGCTTCTTCCGCACGTTTGCGCGCGTCTTCGGCCTTGGCTTCGTCGAGATCCTTGCCGCGAATTGCCGTGTCGGCGAGAACCGTCACTGCACCCGGCTGAATTTCGAGGATGCCGCCGGCGACGAACACAAACTCTTCTTCGCCGTTTTCAGCTTCGATGCGCACTGCACCCGGACGGATCCGGGTGATGAGCGGCGTGTGGCCCGGCAGAATGCCGAGTTCACCTGCTTCGCCCGGCAGCGCGACGAACTTCGCCTGGCCCGAGAAGATCTGCTCTTCCGCGCTGACGACGTCTACTTTAATGGTTGCCATAAGTGTCGACTCCTGTGGCGACCAGGGTGAGCGCTTTGGCGCTCGCTCTGGCCCCGTGCAAGGCTGGGTTAAGCGTAGTGAGAGGCACCGGCTTTGCAGACGACTACCGTGCGGAAGTCATCGCGCGCGAGGCCGGCGCCCGCTTCGTTACACCCGACCTTTACTGGATCTTCTTGGCCTTTTCGAAGGCTTCGTCGATCGTGCCGACCATGTAGAAGGCTTGTTCCGGCAGGTGGTCGCACTCGCCTTCAACGATCATCTTGAAGCCGCGGATCGTTTCCTTCAGCGGAACGTACTTGCCCGGCGAACCCGTGAACACTTCAGCAACGTGGAACGGCTGCGACAGGAAACGCTGGATCTTACGAGCGCGCGCCACGGCGAGCTTGTCTTCCGGTGCGAGTTCGTCCATGCCCAGAATCGCGATAATGTCGCGCAGTTCCTTGTAGCGCTGCAGCGTTTGCTGCACGCCGCGCGTGATCGAATAGTGCTCTTCGCCGATCACGTTCGGGTCGATCTGACGCGAGGTCGAATCGAGCGGGTCCACTGCCGGGTAGATACCCAGCGAAGCGATGTCACGCGACAACACGACGGTAGCGTCCAGGTGGCCGAAAGTCGTAGCCGGCGACGGGTCGGTCAAGTCATCCGCAGGGACGTACACGGCCTGAACCGACGTGATCGAGCCGGTCTTGGTCGACGTAATCCGCTCTTGCAGCTTGCCCATTTCTTCAGCCAGCGTCGGCTGATAGCCCACCGCCGACGGCATACGGCCGAGCAGTGCCGACACTTCGGTACCGGCCAGCGTGAAACGGTAGATGTTGTCGACGAAGAACAGCACGTCGAGGCCTTCGTCACGGAAGTGCTCAGCCATCGTCAGGCCGGTCAGCGCGACGCGCAGACGGTTGCCCGGCGGCTCGTTCATCTGGCCGTACACCAGCGCGACCTTGTCCAGAACGTTCGAGTCCTTCATTTCGTGATAGAAGTCGTTCCCTTCGCGGGTACGCTCGCCAACACCGGCGAACACGGAGTAACCACCGTGTTCCTTAGCGATGTTGTTGATCAGTTCCATCATGTTCACGGTCTTGCCGACGCCGGCGCCACCGAACAGACCCACCTTACCGCCCTTGGCAAACGGGCAGATCAGGTCGATAACCTTGATGCCGGTTTCGAGCAGTTCGGTCGACGGCGACAGTTCGTCGAACGCCGGAGCCTTCTGGTGAATGCCGCGAACCACGTCCGAGTTGATCGGGCCGGCTTCGTCGATCGGACGACCGAGAACGTCCATGATACGGCCGAGCGTCGGCTTGCCGACCGGCACGCTGATCGGATTGCCAGTGTTCTTGACGACCGTGCCACGACGCAGACCGTCCGATGCACCCAGACAGATGGTACGGACAACGCCGTCGCCCAGCTGTTGCTGGACTTCGAGGGTCAGTTCCGAACCTTCCAGAATGAGCGCGTCGTAAATCTTCGGCATGTCCGAACGCGGGAATTCCACGTCGATCACCGCGCCGATGCACTGTACGATCTTGCCTTCTACCAAAGCAGTAGTACTCATCGCTTTTCCTTTAGATACTCAATTCTTCACTCGCGCAAAGGCGCTGTTTCGATGGAATCGCCCAGACCGGTTGCCTGGACGGTGCGCCTCACGGGCGCACGCAAGGCGACATGCTGACCAAGAAGGTCAGACGGCCGCCGCGCCACCGACGATTTCCGACAGTTCTTTCGTGATCGCGGCCTGACGGCTCTTGTTATACACAAGCTGCAGTTCGTTGATGACCGTCTTCGCATTGTCCGAAGCGGCCTTCATTGCGACCATACGGGCCGACTGCTCCGACGCCATGTTTTCCGCGACGGCCTGATAGACCAGCGCCTCGACATAACGCACCAGCAGTTCGTCCACCACTGCCTGTGCATCCGGCTCGTAGATGTAGTCCCACTGGGTGGTCGGCGTCGCGCTCTGCTCGTCCTTGCGCTCGAACTGATCTGCCGCCAGCGGCAACAGTTGCTCGATCACCGGCTCCTGCTTCATCGTGTTGACGAAGCGCGTGTATGCGAGATACACCGCCGAAACCTTGCCTTCCGAGTACAGGTCGAGCTGAACTTTCACCGCGCCGATCAGCTTTTCCAGATGCGGCGTATCGCCCAGATGCACGACATTCGATACCACCTTGGCGCGCAAGCGGTTCAGGAAACCCAAGCCCTTGGTGCCGATCGCAGTTGCTTCGATCGTCTTGCCCTGGCCTTCCAGTTCCTTGAACTTCTGCAGCGCTGCACGCAGCACGTTGGTATTCATGCCCCCGCACAGACCTTTGTCGGTCGTGACGAGGATGATGCCCGCCGTCTTCGCGCCTTCGTTCGACACCATGAACGGGTGACGATACTCGGGGTTCGCACGGCTCATGTGCGCAGCGATATCGCGGACCTTGTCGGCATACGGGCGAGCAGCGCGCATGCGCTCCTGAGCGCGGCGCATCTTCGATGCGGCCACCATCTCCATCGCTTTCGTGATCTTGCGCGTGTTTTGCACGCTCTTGATCTTGCCGCGAATTTCCTTCATTCCAGCCATTGCTTGCTCCTTGTCGGCCCGAGTTAGTGCTTCAACGCTTACCCGGGTCCCATGCAAAGCGATCGAAGCAGCGCGGGAGCATTCGCATGCGGCCCGCGCCGCTTCAAGGTCCGTTTATGCCTTGCGGATCACTCGCAGATCAATAAGCGCCGGACTTCTTGAAGTCTTTGACGGCCGTGTGCAGCAGGCCTTCGTCGTCCTTCGAGAGTTCCTTGTTGTCTTCGACGCGCTTGACCAGGTCAGCGTGGCTCGACTTCAGATATTCGCGCAGGCCCTTTTCGAACGGCAGAACTTGCGACACTTCCAGATCGTCGAGGTAGCCGTTGTTCGCGGCGAACAGCGAGATAGCGAGTTCCCACACTTGCAGCGGCTGGTATTGCGGCTGCTTCAGCAGTTCCGTCACGCGGCGGCCGCGCTCCAGCTGCTTGCGGGTTGCTTCGTCGAGGTCCGATGCGAACTGCGCGAACGCTGCCAGTTCACGATACTGCGCGAGGTCGGTACGAATACCGCCCGACAGCTTCTTCACCACCTTGGTTTGAGCCGCACCACCGACGCGCGACACCGACACACCAGCGTTAATTGCCGGGCGGATACCTGCGTTGAAGAGGTCGGTTTCAAGGAAGATCTGACCGTCGGTAATCGAGATCACGTTCGTCGGAACGAATGCGGTCACGTCGCCGGCTTGCGTTTCAATGACCGGCAGTGCCGTCAGCGAACCGCTCTTACCCTTGACTTCGCCATTGGTGAACTTCTCGACGTACTCTTCCGAGACACGAGCAGCACGTTCCAACAGACGCGAGTGCAGATAGAACACGTCGCCCGGATATGCTTCACGGCCCGGCGGACGGCGCAGCAGCAGCGAGATCTGACGGTATGCCCAAGCCTGCTTGGTCAAGTCGTCATAAACGATCAACGCGTCTTGACCGCGGTCACGGAAATATTCGCCCATCGTGCAGCCGGCGTACGGTGCCAGGTACTGCATGGCGGCCGATTCCGACGCCGAAGCGGCGACGACGATCGTGTATTCCAGCGCGCCGGTTTCTTCCAGCTTGCGAACCACGTTCATGATCGACGAAGCCTTCTGGCCGATCGCGACGTAGATACAGAAGAGGTTCTTGCCCTTCTGGTTGATGATCGCGTCGACTGCGACTGCGGTCTTGCCGCACTGGCGGTCGCCAATGATCAGCTCGCGCTGGCCGCGGCCAACCGGCACCATTGCGTCGATCGACTTCAGACCGGTTTGGACCGGTTCCGAAACCGACTTACGCCAGATCACGCCCGGAGCGATCTTTTCGATCGCGTCGGTCTTCTTCGCGTTGATCGGGCCCTTGCCGTCGATCGGGTTACCCAGTGCATCGACCACGCGGCCAAGCAGTTCCGGGCCAACCGGCACTTCCAGAATGCGGCCCGTCGTCTTGACGATGTCGCCTTCCGAAATGTGCTCGTACTCACCCAGAATCACGGCGCCGACCGAGTCGCGCTCGAGGTTCAGCGCGAGACCGAAGGTGTTGCCCGGGAATTCGAGCATTTCGCCCTGCATCACTTCCGACAGGCCGTGAATACGCACGATACCGTCGGTCACGGAGATCACGGTGCCCTGGTTGCGAACGTCTGCGCTCGCTTCAAGGCCCTGGATCCGGCTCTTGATCAGCTCGCTGATCTCAGAGGGATTGAGTTGCATTATTCGCTCCTGATAGTCAATTCTGTTGCGTGCCAGCCGCTTCAGCGCGAGGCGCTTCAGGCCGTCAGAGCCGTTTGCATGCTGGCAAGCCGCGCGCGGACCGAGGTATCGAGCACTTCGTCGCCGACCGTCACGCGCACGCCGCCGATCAACGACGGGTCGATCTCGACCGTCGGCTTCAGCTTGCGTTTGAACTTGCGTTCGAGACTTGCGACGAGGTCGTTCAACTGCGCGCCCTCGAGCGGGAATGCGCTGACGATCAGCACATCGGCCGCCCCTTCGCGGGCGTTCTTCAACTCTTCGAACTGCACGGCGATTTCCGGCATCAATTGCAGGCGATGGTTGTCCACCAGCATTTGCACCAGATTCTTCGCTTGCGCGTTGTCCTTGAGCGGCGACTTGACCGCAGCCAGCAGCAGTTCGCTGACCTGGGCGCGGCTTACTTTCGGGCTCGAGGCGATCGACAGCACTTCGGGCAGACGCGCAACCTGTGCCAGCTCCTGCACGAGCGTGGACCAGGCGGCGATGTCACCAGCTTCGGCCACGCCAAACAGCGCTTCTGCGTACGGACGGGCGATGGTTGCAAGTTCGGCCATGATCAGAGCTCGGCTTTCAGTTGATTCAGCAGGTCAGCATGCGCTGCCTGGTCGACTTCGCGCTTCAGGATCTGTTCAGCGCCCTTCACTGCGAGCGCGGCGACTTCACCACGCAGCGTTTCGCGCGCCTTAACGACTTGCTGCTCAGCGTCGGCCTTCGCTTGCGCGATGATGCGAGCGGCTTCAGCCTGTGCTTGAGCCTTGATTTCGTCAGCGACTGCCACGGCGCGTTTTTCGGCGTCAGCGATACGCTGCTGACCGTCGTTGCGTGCCTGAGCAAGTTCCTGGTCGACGCGCTTGTGAGCGGCTGCCAGTTCTGCCTTGCCCTTTTCTGCAGCCGACAAACCGTCGGCGATCTTCTTCGCGCGCTCGTCGAGGGCGTTGATCAGCGGCGGCCACACGAACTTCATCGTGAACCACGCGAGGATCAGGAACACGACCATTTGCGCAAACAGGGTTGCGTTGAGATTCACGGTGTTTCCTTAAACGTTGCTAGTTCGGAAAGTGAAACGGCAAGGCGCTCATCGATTCTGTATTCGATCAGCGCCTAAGTGCCCGTTCCGCCCTGCGCCTTTACCAGTTATAGCTCAGGCGCAAACTTCCGAGGAACCTCAGCCTGCCAGCTTCGACAGCAGCGGGTTCGCGAACGCAAACAGCATTGCCACACCAACGCCAATCAGGAACGCCGCATCGATCAGACCAGCCAGCAGGAACATCTTGGTTTGCAGCGGGTTCATCAGTTCCGGCTGACGAGCACATGCTTCGATGTACTTGCCACCCATCAGGCCGATACCGATACAGGCGCCGATTGCACCCAGGCCGATGATGATGCCGATACCGATGGCGGTCAGACCCTGGATGTTGGCGATGAAAGCTTGCATGATCACTCCTTTGTGAAAAGTCTTTTAGAACTGGTTGGAACTGGGATTTGAAAAACTACGATTCTTTAACGACTGCGCGGTTTAGTGCGTGTCGTGTGCCTGGCCGATGTACACCAGCGTCAGCATCATGAAAATGAACGCCTGCAGCAGAACGATCAGGATGTGGAAGATTGCCCACACGCTGCCGGCGATCACGTGGCCGATGAAGCCAAGCACCGTCGTGTCCGCGCCGAAGCTCCAGATGCTGCCGAGCAGGGCAATCAGCAGGAACAACAGTTCGCCCGCGTACATGTTGCCGAACAGCCGCATGCCGAGCGAGACCGTCTTCGCGACGAACTCGATGATGTTCAGTGCAAGGTTCGGGATCCACAGCAGCGGATGCGCGCCGAACGGAGCGGACAGCAGTTCATGCACGAAGCCGCCGGCGCCCTTGATCTTGAAGTTGTAGTAAATCATCAGCGCGAACACACCGAGGGCGATGCCGAGTGTGCCGTTCAGGTCGGCGGTCGGCACGATGCGGTGGTGCGGGATGACTTCGGACAGACCAAGCCAGCCGATCACGTGGCCCGGCAGGTCAACAGGAATAAAGTCGAGCGCGTTCATCAGCGCGACCCAGACGAACACCGTCAGTGCCAGCGGCGCGATGAAAGTACGCGTGCCGTGGATCATCGACTTCGATTGATCCTCGACCATCTCGACCAGCATTTCGATTGCACATTGGAAACGGCCGGGTACACCGGACGTTGCCTTGCGTGCAGCCATGTGCAGGATGAAGATGGTGGCCAGACCGCAAACGATCGACCAGAAGAGGGTGTCCAGATTCCACACGTGGATGTCGAAAATCGACGTCTGGTGTCCGGTGGAAAAGTTCTGCAAGTGGTGCGCGATGTACTCGGACGGATCCATTGCGCGCGTGCCTTCGCTAGCTGCCATATCGTTAAAGCCACCCAAATTGTCGAAAATCGTCTGAGGCCGCCCCGCCGCAATGCTGTATTGCGGGAACGCGCCGGGTGCGGATCCTGTCTTATCCGCACGCTCTCGCCGGCGCCGCGCGCCGGCTTTTGAATCTTGCTGTTACCTGTTGCCGCTTCAGCGCCACGCTAAAGCGATCCAGTACGTCTTGAGCGCGATGAGATAAGTCACGAGCAGCGGAACCCAGCGTACGTCGTGATACCAGAAGGCGATGGCTACAAACATCGCGATCGTTGTCCCCATCTTGAGCGCTTCGCCGATCATCCAGCTCATTGCTGTTTCGGCGCCGCTCAGCGTTCTCAGCCGCGCCGCGAACAATGCGGCCGGCACCCAGCATATCGCCCCTCCCAGGAACGCAGACAGCGCAGCAGCGCCCGGCGGCTCATAGAACAGCCACCATACCAGCGTTGCGCCTAGGGACAAGACCATTTGCGCTGCCACGACCCTTAAAGGGGTGACGCGCGATGGACGGTTCACACTGGGACCAAACAGCTTTTCAGCCTCGGCCCGCGTGAGCGGAACGATATTTTCCTGCTCGGCGTCCCACGGTTCTTCATGCGTGACTTGCTGAGCGGTAGACGCCTCTGAAACGCTGCGTTTTTCGCGGTGCCCGTCTCGCCCATTTTTCGGCGCTTGATTCGACGTTTTGACCGCCATCGCAGTGTTCCGAAGTCTCGTTCCGGTCAGCGAGCTTTCGCTGCGCTTACGGGGTTGCCGTGCAATTAAATCCGGGCGATTGTAAGCGATAGTTGCAGGCAATTCAAGACTTTAGGCCGTTCAATAAACAGTACGAAACGACTCCTCGCGATGCGGAAAAGGCTTCCGACGAATGGTCAGCCTGTCAACTGTAAGGCGGTCTTGCAAATGTAAAATGTGCGTGTTCATCGAGCCGTTTTTCGGGTCGACAAGCTGACTCGCAACTGTTGCAACAGCCGTGTCGAAAACGCAACAGAGCACAATGAGTTTGCCAAGCCGGCGCGGCGCGGCGCCTCCTCTGCAGACTGTTCGTCACAGCCGTCCAGGTGCCTATTGCAGAACCAAAATTAGTTAGGATTCCCTGATATTCAACCCCTGCTCGACCGTCGCAAACGGCGTTCGGCCGCGCCCACGAGCTCAACGCCCGGGAGTGCAATTGAGCGGCGCGCGACCATCTTTTTCGGCGCCGCTCACCGAAGGATCTCCGGTCGTCAGACGCTCAAGCCGTGGCGTTTCCGCGCAACCGCACAAGAATACCCTCGAGCGCGTCCAGATCGCCGAAATCGACCAGCACCTGCCCGCGACCGCGTCGGCCGAGCTTGATTTTGACGGTTGCGGCCAGCAGATCGGACAGTTCTTCTTCAAGCCGTCGCGTATCGCGGCCGCCGTCCGGGTTCGCGCGCGCCTTGACCGCCGGAGCCGCCTTCGTGGTCGCCGCCACCAGTTTCTCGGTTTCGCGCACGGACATCCGCTTGTTGACGACTTGATTCGCCAGCGTGATCTGCGTCGCTGCGTCGACCGCCAGCAGCGCGCGCGCATGCCCCATGTCGAGGTCGCCGGCGAGTAACATGGTTTGAACCGGTGTCGCGAGGTTAAGCAGACGCAGCAGGTTCGACACGGCGCTACGCGAGCGGCCGACCGACTCGGCGGCCTGCTCGTGTGTAAAGTTGAATTCGTCGAGCAACCGCTGAATGCCTTGCGCCTCTTCCAGCGGATTCAGGTCTTCGCGCTGGATGTTCTCGATCAGCGCCATCGCGGCGGCGGCCTGATCAGGCACGTCCTTCACGAGTACGGGGACTTCTTCCAGACCAGCAAGTCGAGCCGCGCGGAAACGCCGCTCGCCCGCGATGATCTCGTATTTGTCCGCCGACACCGGCCGCACAAGGATCGGTTGCATCAAGCCTTGTGCACGTATGCTGGCGGCCAACTCCTGCAACGCGCCTTCGTCCATCCGCGTGCGCGGCTGATATTTGCCCGCCTGCATTTTGCTGAGCGGCAACACGTTCGGCGCGCCGTCAATCACCACCGCCTCGGTGATGTCGGCGCTGCCGCCGAGCAACGCTTCCAGGCCGCGGCCCAATCCCTTCTTTCTTGCTACTGCATTCATCGTGCTTCCTCGATCCACTTAGGATGCTTGGGGCGCGTCATTCAGTGCGCGCACCCGCTCAATCATTTCCGCGCCGAACTGCACGTAGGCTTGCGCGCCGCGCGACGCCCTGTCGAACACCACGCCCGGCAGCCCATAGCTGGGCGCCTCGGCGAGGCGCACGTTGCGCGGAATCACCGCGTCGAACACCTTGTCGCCAAAGTGCTCCTTCAATTGATCGGAGACCTGCTGCTGCAGCGTGATCCGCGGGTCGAACATGACGCGCAACAAGCCGATCACTTTGAGGTCGCGATTCAGATTCGCATGCACCTGCTTGATGGTGTTGACCAGATCGGACAGCCCTTCGAGCGCAAAGTACTCGCACTGCATGGGAATCACGACGCCATGCGCAGCGCAGAGGCCATTGAGCGTCAGCAGCGACAATGCGGGCGGACAGTCGATCAACACGAAATCGTATTCGCTTTCCACTGTCGCAAGCGCGACCTTCAACTGTCGCTCGCGGTTCTGCACGCTGACCAACTCGACTTCCGCTCCCGCAAGTTCGCGGTTGGCAGGCAGTACGTCATAGCCGACGGCTTCGGGACGCATCCGGGCATCAGCCACCGAGACCCCGTCAACCAGCACTTCATAGACGGTATTGGCGCACGCTGCCTTGTCGATGCCGCTGCCCATTGTGGCGTTGCCCTGCGGGTCCAGGTCGATAAGAAGGACTCGCTGTCCCTGCGCTGCCAGGCTGGCCGCCAGATTGACTGCCGTCGTCGTCTTACCGACTCCGCCTTTCTGGTTCGCAACGCAGAAAATTTTTGCCATCGTTGGAGTGTCCCTTTGCTGCTTGAAGAAGTGGTTACGTCGTCTATTCGGAATGGCGTCGTGCGCGAGTGAGGGCGGCTAGCCGCCTTCATCCACAAGAACCGTGACGAGGTGGCGCTCGGCATCGAGAAACGGCACGTCGAGGCGGATGATCTGTTCCACGTGGGCGCCCGCAGGCAACCGCTCGATTTCGTCATCGGGACGCACGCCCTTCATCGCGAGAATGGCGCCCTGCTCTGCCACCAGATGACGGGCCAGTGTAACGAAATCGGCGAGCTCTGCGAATGCTCTGGACACGATTACGTCGAACTTTGCCGACACTTCGGCGCCCGGCCGCAGCGTTTCTACACGCCCGGTCACGACCGAGAGGTTCGTCAGACCAAGTTCGGCCTTCGCCTGCGCCTGGAAGGCCGTTTTCTTGTGAACGATGTCGTTCACGGTCACGCCCCAATCAGGACGCACGATCGCCAAGACGATGCCGGGCAAACCGCCGCCCGAGCCGACGTCCAGCACCGTCCCCGGGTTGCGCTGCACGAGGTGCGGCACGATCGAAAGGGAGTCGAGTATGTGTTGAATCAACATCTGCCGGGGATCGCGAATGGCCGTCAGGTTGTAGACGGCATTCCACTTCGCCAGCAGCGCTACGTAGTCGAGCAGCTTGCCCAGTTGAACATCGCTTAACTGGAGTCCGAGGTCGCCTACGCCATCGGTGAGAAGTTGGTACAGCGCTTCCCGGTCAGCTCCGCTCCTCTTCACCGTCATTGCACCACCGGCTTGTTATCCGGGTCCGGCGCGGCCGTCTTTGCAGGACGACGACCCAAGCCACGCTTGAGATGAACCATCAGCAGAGAGATGGCCGCAGGAGTGATCCCCGAGATGCGCGACGCCTGACCGATGGTTTCGGGACGGAATTGCATCAGTTTCTGCCGGGCCTCGAACGACAGACCTCTCACTTCGGCATAGTCCAAACCTTCCGGGAGACGCGTGCTTTCGTGCGCCTCGTTCCGCTCTATTTCGTCCGCCTGCCGGTCGATGTAGCCCTGATACTTGATACCGATCTCGATCTGTTCCTTGATCTGAGCCAGCAGTACGTCATCGTCGGCCAGTATTTCCGGTGCAGCGCATGCGCCGTTTCGCAATGCCGATACGCCGTCGTAAGTCACGCCGGGTCTGCGCAGCAAGTCCGCGAGGCTATATTCGTGGTCGATTGGCTTGCCCAGCAACGCCGTCGCTTCATCCGCCGACAGCGTTTTCGGGTTCACCCAAGTCGTGCGGAGCCGCTCTGTTTCACGTGAAACAGCGTCGCGCTTGCGGCTGAATGCATCCCAACGTACATCGTCGACGACGCCAAGCTCGCGGCCAACCTCCGTCAGCCGCATATCGGCGTTATCTTCACGGAGACTCAGCCTGTACTCGGCCCGGCTCGTGAACATGCGGTAAGGCTCTGAGACGCCGCGAGTCACGAGATCGTCAACCAGCACGCCCAAATAGGCTTGATCCCGACGCGGACACCACGTTTCCTTGCCCTGAACGAACAGGCCAGCGTTGATACCGGCCAAGAGGCCTTGCGCCGCCGCCTCTTCGTAGCCCGTTGTGCCGTTGATCTGCCCCGCAAAGAACAGGCCGTTGATCACTTTAGTTTCCAGCGACGCCTTGAGCCCACGCGGATCGAAGTAATCATATTCAATTGCATAGCCAGGACGGAGGATGTGCGCGTGCTCCAAGCCGCGCATCGACTGTACGAGTTCGAGCTGCACATCGAACGGCAGGCTCGTCGAGATCCCGTTTGGATAGAACTCGTTCGTGGTCAGCCCTTCCGGTTCCAGAAAGATCTGGTGCGATTCCTTCGACGCGAAGCGGTGAATCTTGTCCTCGATGGAAGGGCAATACCGTGGCCCTACCCCTTCGATCACGCCCGTGTACATGGGCGACCGATCCAGCCCGCCCCGGATAATGTCGTGCGTGCGCTCGTTGGTATGCGTGACCCAGCACGGCACTTGGCGCGGATGCTGTTCAGCGCGGCCGAGAAACGAAAAGACCGGCACTGGGTCGAGATCGCCAGGCTGTTCCTCGAGTTGCGAAAAGTCGATGGTCCGACCGTCAATTCGCGGCGGCGTGCCGGTCTTCAAGCGCCCTTGCGGCAGTTTCAATTCCTTCAGACGCGCCGACAACGACACAGCCGCAGGATCGCCAGCACGACCGCCGGTGTAGTTGTTCAGTCCTACGTGGATCTTTCCGTCGAGGAAAGTCCCCGCCGTCAGCACAACGGCCCGCGAGCGAAAGCGGATTCCCACTTGCGTAATCGCGCCGACCACGCGGTCGCCCTCAACCATCAGATCGTCCACGGCTTGCTGAAAGAGCCACAAATTCGGCTGGTTTTCGAGCCGGTGACGGATCGCTTGTTTGTAGAGCAGGCGGTCAGCTTGCGCGCGAGTCGCGCGCACAGCCGGGCCCTTCGAGGAATTGAGGATGCGGAACTGGATGCCGCCCTCGTCCGTGGCCGCGGCCATAGCACCGCCGAGCGCGTCGACTTCCTTGACCAGATGACCCTTGCCAATGCCGCCGATAGACGGATTGCAGCTCATCTGACCGAGCGTTTCGATGTTGTGAGTCAGCAGGAGCGTCTTATTGCCCATGCGCGCCGAGGCCAAAGCGGCCTCGGTGCCGGCGTGGCCGCCGCCGACGACGATTACGTCAAATTCTGTGGGAAAAAGCATCGCGGATCTCACGCCAGATCGTCGCGTGAGCCTTCAAAGGAAAAAGTATGGGCGAATTATAACGGGTTCGGTTTCGGCCCGAATTAGGCCGAATAACCAGGCAATAAAAAAGCGGCGTGTTTCACGTGAAACACGCCGCTAGAAACTGCACATGCGTTTGACTAGGCTGCCTTTTTGGCTAGCCCCAGATAGGTTTCGATAACTCGAGGATTCTGTGCCAAGTCAGACGCCGCGCCCTCCAGCGCTAGCTCGCCGGTCTCTAGAACGTAACCGTAGTCCGAAATCTGCAGAGCAGCGCGAGCGTTCTGTTCGATCAGAAGCGTCGCCACCCCGGTCTGACGCAGAGCGCTGATGATGTGGAAAATTTCTTTCACGATCAGCGGCGCGAGCCCCAAGCTAGGCTCGTCCAGCATCAGCAGATCCGGCTTGCCCATCAAAGCGCGCCCGACCGCGAGCATCTGCCGCTCTCCACCGGACAACGTTCCGGCTGCCTGCTTGCGGCGTTCCTTCAGACGCGGAAACAGCTGGAACACCGGCTCCATCTGGTCAAGAAAGTTGCGCTCACCCGCTCGCTTGCGCCGATAGGCGCCGAGAACCAGGTTGTCCTCGACACTCATCGACGCGAAAAGCTCGCGCTTCTCGGGCACCAGGCACATGCCGCGAGCCACGCGCTTCTCCACCGGCACAGCACTGACGTCCTCGCCCTGATACACGACCGCGCCCTTGGCATGACCAGTGGTCGGCAAAGCGCCCATGATCGCGTTCAGCAGCGTGGACTTGCCCGCCCCGTTCGGGCCGATTACCGACACAATTTGCCCGGCTCGCACCTTGATGGCAGCGCCGTGGAGTGCCTCGACCTTGCCGTAACGGACGGACAACCCGTTCACGTCGAGAATGGGTGCAGCTACATTCATGAGGTTCTCCATTACTCCACTCCGCCAAGGTACGCTTCGAGCACCGCGGGATCCTGCTGCACTTCCTGCGGCAAGCCTTCGGCGATACGCGTGCCGAACTCCATCACGACGAGGCGATCAGTCAGATTCATCACGAAATCCATATCGTGCTCGACGAGCAGCACGCTCATGCCTTCCGCCTTCAACCGACGGAGCAAATCGGCCAGTTGCAGCTTTTCCTGATAACGAAGGCCGGCTGCCGGTTCGTCCAGCAGCAGCAAGGTGGGATCGCAGCACAGCGCACGAGCGATTTCCAGAATCCGCTGCTGACCCAACGCCAGGCTTCCGGCTTCGTCGTACATGTGCTGTTCAAGGCCGACGCGGCGGATCTGGCGGGCGGCTTCGGCCATCAAGCGCGCTTCTTCCACGCTGTTCAAACGCACGATGCTTCGCCAGACGCCCGCATGCCCACGCAAGTGCGCGCCAATCGCGACGTTCTCCAATACCGTCATGCCAGGCAGCAGCTTGACGTGCTGGAAGGTGCGGCCAATTCCTCGCTTGACGATTTCACGTGAACTCAGCGCGTCGATGCGCTCGCCGCGGAACGTGATCTCGCCGCTCGTCGCCTGGAGCACGCCGGTCACGAGATTGAACGTGGTTGATTTGCCGGCGCCGTTTGGTCCGATCAGGCCAATGATCTGCCCTGCTTTGACTTCGAAGCTCACGTCGTTCACCGCGACCAACCCGCCGAACTGCTTGCGAGCCTTGTTGACCGTCAACAGGTTTTCACCGCCCGTCGGCTTGCTGCGCTGCGGCAAAGCTTCCGCCTGATCCGGCAGATGCGCGCGCGGGCCGCGCGGGAAAAAGCGCGCGACGAACGGCCACACGCCTTGCCGCGCATATTGCAGCAACAACACCATCAAAATGCCGAACACGATCACTTCGAAGTTGCCGTTCTCGCCCAACAGTTTGGGCAGCAGCGTTTGCAGATAGTCCTGCAACACGGTGAGGATTGCCGCCCCGAGCACCGCGCCCCAAACATGTGACACACCGCCCACCACGGCCATGAACAGGAATTCGATGCCGTGATTCAGACCGAAAGGCGTCGGGTTCACCGCGCGCTGCAAGTGCGCATACAGAAAGCCGGAAACCGACGCCAGCACCGCGGCGTACACGAAGATGACCACGCGCATCCACGCCGTATTCACACCCATTGCTTCAGCCATCATGCCGCCGCCGCGTAAAGCGCGAATGGCCCGCCCCGGCCGGCTATTCAACAGATTCTGGACCGACACGACCGCGCCGAGCACGACCAGCCAGATCAGATAATAGATATGGCGGCCGGACTCGAGATCGATACCGAAAACATTCAGCACTGGAATTCCGTTGATGCCGTCGTACTTGCCCAGCATCTCCAGGTTACCGAATAGATAGAACAGCGACAGCCCCCAAGCGATCGTGCCAAGCGGCAAAAAGTGGCCGGAGAGGCGCATCGTCACGAGGCCGAGAATCAGGGCGATCAGCGCCGTTACCAGCACCCCGGCGATCAGCGCAAGCCAAGGCGAGACACCGAAGCGCGTCGTCAGATACGCAGTTGCATACGCGCCGATGCCGACAAACGCGGCTTGCCCGAAACTCGTCATCCCGCCGATGCCGGTGAGCAGCACCAGCCCGATTGCCACGATCGAATAGAGGCCAATGTAGTTCAGCAGCGTGACCCAGTACTCGGGCACGTGGATCGGCTGCGGCAACACCGGCAAGGCGAACAGAACGACGAGGAAGAGCCAGAAGAACTTGTTTTTCATGATCCGTTTCATCGCTTCACTCCTCGTCCTCTTCAGCGTGCGGGCTGGCAAGACTGCGCCAGAGCAGCACCGGGATAATCAGCGTGAACACGATCACTTCCTTATAGGCACTCGCCCAGAACGACGAATACGACTCCAGCAGGCCGACGAGGATCGAGCCCGCCGCCGCCAGCGGATAGCTGACGAGCCCGCCGATAATCGCCCCCACAAAGCCCTTCAGACCGATCAGGAAGCCCGAGTCGTAGTAGATGGTAGTCAACGGTGCCACCAGGATTCCGCACAGCGCGCCGAGGCCCGCAGCGAGCGTAAACGCGAGGCGCCCCGCTTGGGTCGTGCCGATGCCGACGAGACGCGCACCGAGCCGGTTCACCGAGGTCGCACGCAACGCCTTGCCTGATATCGAGCGGTCGAAGTACAGATACAGCGCGCCGATCAGCACAACCGCTGTTCCGACGACCCATAGGCTTTGGCCTGAAATCGACAGACTGCCGACGTTGAACGTTGCGTCCGAAAACGCCGTGGTGCGCGAGCCTTCCGCGCCGAACATCACGAGGCCAAGGCCGACCATCGCAAAGTGCACCGCCACCGCGACGATCAGAAGCAACAACGTGGTCGCTTCGGCGATCGGCTCATACGCGAGCCGGTAAACGAACGGGCCCATCGGAATCACGATCAGCAGCGTCAGCGCGATTTGCGCGATCATCGGCAGTGGATGCAGGAAGACGCCTTGGGTGAGCGCATACACCGCAATCGGAAACAGCAGATACTTGCCGACCAGCAGAGCCAGTGTGCGAGCCGCATGCCGCCGCCGCTCGGCGTGCCGTACGAGCCCCGCCACTTCGACCACGAAGCACGCGGCCCCCATTGCCATCAGCAGCCAGCAGGTGGCCGGAAATTTCTGTGTTTGCAACGCGGCGAGCGTGAGCGCGCCATACGAAACAAACTCGCCCTGCGGGATAAAGATCACCCGCGTCACGGAGAACACCAGCACCAGCGCGAGCGCGAGCAACGCGTAGATAGCGCCCGTGGTGATGCCGTCCTGCGCGAGGATCGCCGCAATTGATAGATCCATACTTCCTCGTCCTGAAGCGTCGAAATCGAAACTGGAAACAGTCGTGGCGGCGCAACCCTCAGCCGTCCATCGAACCGCAATGCCTGAAAGACGACCGCCGCGCTGAGCACGGCGCGGCGGTCGGTGCCATTGTCGTTGAACACAATGGCAATGCGGCGTCATATGCCGCACTTCGCGAGAGGCGCGTACCGCTTTTGTATTAGTCGTTCTGCAGCTTCCACTTGCCGTCGACGATCTGCACGATCACGCGTGCGCGCTTGTCGAGGCCGTTGTGGTCGGTTGTCGTCGTGTTCATGATGCCGTGCGAGACCGGCAGTTCCTTGATGCTTTCGAGCGCGCTGCGCAGTGCCACTCGAAATGCCTCGGTGCCCGGCTGTGCGGTCTTCAGCGCTTCGGGAATCGCACGCTGCAGCATCTGGCCGGCGTCCCATGCGTGCCCGCCGAACGTCGCGACCGAACCGGCGCCATACGCTTTCTCGTACGCAGCCTTATAAGCCAGCGAGGACTTCTTCACCGGATTCGATTCGGGCAATTGATCGGCGACGAGGATCGGACCAGCCGGCAGAATCTCGCCTTCGCAGTCCTTGGCGCAAACGCGCAGGAAGTCATTGTTGGCCACGCCGTGCGTCTGATAAACCTTGCCCTTGTAGCCGCGCTCCTTGAGCGTCTTCGCCGGCAGCGCCGACGGTGTACCGGAGCCCGCGATCAACACTGCGTCGGGATTGGCGCCCATTGTCTTTAGCACCTGGCCGGTCACCGACGCGTCCGTGCGATTGAATCGCTCGTTGGAAACGATCTTCAGATTGTGTGCATTCGCCGCCGCGGTAAATACGTTGTTCCAGCTGTCGCCGTATGCATCCGCGAAGCCGATGAAACCCACCGTCTTCACGCCGTGATGCTCCATGTAATCAGCAATCGCGTCGGCCATCAGACTGTCGTTCTGCGGCGGTTTGAAGGCCCACGCACGCTTCGCGTCCATCGGCGAAATGATCGCGGCAGACGCGGCGAGCGAGATCACCGGCGTCTTGCCCTCGGAAGCGGGATCGAGCATGGCGAGAGAATTCGGTGTGACGGTCGAGCCGATAATTGCGTCGACGTGGTCTTCGTCGATCAGCTTGCGCGTGTTCTGCACGGCCTTGCCGGTGTCCGATGCATCGTCGAGGATGATGTACTGCACCGTCTTGCCGCCGATCTCCTTCGGCAGCAACGCGATCGTATTCTTTTCAGGAATCCCGAGCGATGCAGCCGGCCCCGTGGTGGATAGCGTTACGCCGATCTTCACCTGAGCGATGGCGGCGCCCGCGCCGCACATCAACGCCATCGCGATGCCGGTGCGTACCCATTGTTTTGTCTTTGTCATTGCAAGTCTCCAAACGCTGCGAAGCGCGTATCTGTTATCCGGCTCATGGGCCGGGTGTCTGAATCTAGTTATCGGATCCGGGCGTGCCAAGCATGGTTTTCCCTGCCGAACACGCATGCCTTCTCCGTCTTTTATGTCACTCCCTGCTGCCTGCCGTCACTGCCTGCTGCTGCGATTCCTGAGTGCCTCGCCGAGCCGGCGGACACAAAACACTAACATGTTAGTAGTATTGCGTTGTGGATCGTTGACGGTCAATAGACTGCAACGCAAATGCGGGTTTGTCCTGAAGCCGCATAGCCACAAGTCTCGTGCGAAGCGGGCAATAAAAAAGACGCGTCGGACTGCACGCGTCTCTTGTTATGAGGTCCCCTATCGCTTTGCCTTCGCTCAGTCGCCGGACAACTTCCACTTGCCGCCGACAATCTCCACCATGACGCGCGCCCGCTGATCAAGACCGGCATGGTCGTTCGCGCTCATGTTGAAGATACCGTGCGACGCCGGCAGCTCTTTGGTTCCTTCGAGCGCTGCGCGCAGCGCCTCGCGAAACGCCGGCGTACCGGGCTGACCTTTCTTCAGTGCGAGCGGAATAGCGCGTTGCAGCAGCAGGCCAGCGTCCCATGCGTGACCGCCGAAGGTGGACACGGAGCCGGCGCCATAGGCGGCTTCATACGCCCGCTTATAGGCGAGCGCGCTCTTCTTCACCGGATTCGAATCGGGCAGTTGCTCAGCAACGAGCAGCGGGCCGGCGGGCAGAAAGGTGCCCTCGCAATCCTTGCCGCACACGCGCAGGAAATCGTTATTCGCGACGCCGTGCGTCTGATAGTACTTGCCCTTGTAGCCGCGCTCGCGGAGCGTCTTCTGTGGCAACGCGGCAGGCGTACCGGCGCCTGCGACTAACACCGCGTCCGGGTTCTGCGACACGATCTTCAACACCTGACCGGTGACGGAAGCGTCGTTACGTGCAAAGCGCTCGTTCGCAACAACCTTGATCTTTGCCAGATCGGCGGCCTTGCTGAATTCCTTGAACCAGCTTTCGCCATAACCGTCGGAGAAGCCGATGAACGCCACCGTCTTCACGCCATGATTGGACATGTGCTGCGCGATGGCGGTAGCCATGAGAATGTCGTTTTGCGGCGTCTTGAAGACCCACGCGCGCTTGGCATCCATCGGCTCGACAATGCTGGCCGCGGCCGCCAGCGAGATCACCGGCGTCGTGCTCTCAGCGGCGACGTCTATCATGGCAAGCGAATTCGGCACGACGGTCGACCCGATCAGCGCGTCTACATGGTCTTCGCTCGTGAGCTTGCGGGCGTTTTTGACGGCCTGAGTCGAATCAGTCGCGTCGTCCAGCACGATATATTCGATTTTTTGGCCGGCCACTTCCTTTGGAAGCAGCGCGACGGTGTTCTTCTCCGGAATGCCTAGCGATGCGGCCGGGCCGGTTGCCGAAACGGTGACGCCGATTTTCACATCTGCAAATGCATGGCTGCTCCATGCAGCCGAAATGCCCGTGGCGACCAATGCCGCACTGATCCAACGCAATGCCGACTTCATCCCGCTCCTCTATGCCCCGTTAAAACAATTCAGATTAAATTCGCAATTTAAATCCCGACCCAGCGGTCGGTGAATAAGGAGTGTAGCGGACGTGAGCCGCACGCGGCAAGCACTTTGCAGGGCGCCAGCGTGGGAAATCGAGCAATTATCGGAGACATAAAATAGGTCACCGATTTAGCGAAGGAATTGAACGAGGTAAATCAAAAAAGCAAAATAAAAAGCGCTGTTGGATATCAATCCAACAGCGCTTTCGTGTGGGCACTTAGTGCCTCATGTCTCCTCGTTCTCCACCTGCAAATTCGTGGTTCATCAGAACTGCATGAAGGTTAAACGAGCACCCAGCGTGCCACAACTAGCAATTACCCTAGTGGTGCACTGCGGCACTGAATTGGGGCAAGTTTAACCGGCGATGCGGCGCGATACATAAAAATAAGGGCTCAAGTGGTTTGCCGACGTCATACTGCATAGCAGCGAAATCAGAGGGATGCCGAAGCAATTATCCGTGTGACCGCTTTCTCACGCGCGCAGCGGCCGCACGCGCGCGATGATCTCGCCGACAATCCCGCGCCTGAACGCGAGCACGCACGCAATAAAGATCACGCCCGTCACGATCGTTACCGACTCACCCAGCGAACGGAACCACTCGATGCCTGTTGTCGACGCGAGCGCGCCACCGATATCGCCGAGCCGATCTTCGAGCGCGACGATCAGTGCCGCGCCGAGCAGCGGTCCGAACAGTGTGCCCATGCCGCCGACAAGCGTCATCAGCACCACCAGGCCGGACATGGTCCAGTAAGCGTCGCTCAAAGTCTCGAAGCCTTGCACCACCACCTTTAGCGAGCCCGCGAGTCCCGCGAGCCCGGCCGACAGAATGAACGCTAGCAACTTGAAGCGATCCGTATCGTAGCCAAGCGACACCGCGCGCGGCTCGTTTTCCTTGATCGCGACCAGCACCTGACCGAACGGCGAATGCACGATGCGCACGATCAGCAGGAAGGCGAGCACTATCACGGCCAGCACAACAAAGTACAAGGTCACATCCGACGAAAGATTCAGCACGCCAAAGAGCTTGCCGCGCGGCACGCCTTGCAGGCCGTCTTCGCCATGCGTGAACGGCGCTTGCAGGAACACGAAGTAGACCATCTGCGCGAGTGCGAGCGTCACCATCGCGAAATAGATGCCCTGACGCCGGATCGCGAAGATGCCGACGATGAAGCCGAGGAGCGTCGCCGACGCCGTGCCTGCAAGCACTCCGAGCTCGGGCGAGAAGCCGAGCGTCTGCATCGCATAGCCGGTGATGTAGCCGGCAGAGGCTAGAAACATGGCGTGCCCGAACGAGAGCAAACCGGTGTAGCCAATCAACAGATTGAACGCGGCCGCAAAAAGTGCAAAGCACATCACCTTCATGACAAAGAGCGGATAGATGCCGAGCACGGGCACCGCGAGCAGCACCACCAGCAGCAAACCGTAGAGTACTTTTCTCTGCATCATTTTTCCTTGCCGAAGAGACCCGCCGGACGCACGAGCAACACGAGCGCCATGATGACGAACACAACGGTCGCCGACGCTTCCGGATAGAACACGCGAGTCAGTCCTTCGATTACGCCGAGCATCAGTCCGGTGAGAATCGAACCCATGATCGAACCCATTCCGCCGATCACCACTACCGCGAACACGGTGATGATCATCGGTTGGCCCATCAGCGGCGAAACCTGGATAACCGGCGCGGCCAGCACGCCGGCGAACGCGGCGAGCGCCACGCCGAAGCCGTAAGTGAGCGTGATCATCAGCGGCACGTTGATGCCGAACGCCTCGACCAGTTTGGGGTTCTCGGTCCCGGCGCGCAGATAGGCGCCCAGCCGGGTTTTCTCGATCACGAACCACGTCGCAAAGCAGACGATCAGCGACGCCACCACCACCCACGCGCGATAGTTCGGCAGGAACATGAAGCCGAGGTTAGTTGCGCCCGACAGCGCGGACGGCACGTCGTACGGCTGGCCCGACGAACCATAGATAGAACGGAACACGCCCTCGACGACGAGCGTGAGCCCGAACGTGAGCAACAGGCCATACAGATGGTCGAGCTTGTAAAGCCAACGCAGCATCGAGCGTTCGATCGCGACGCCGAACAGGCCGACGATCAGCGGTGCGAGCACGAGCATCGCCCAATACGGCACGCCGAAGTATGAGAAGCCCATCCACGCGAGCATCGCGCCGAGCATGAACAACGCGCCGTGCGCGAAGTTGATCACGTTCAGCAAGCCGAATATCACCGCAAGACCAAGACTCAGAATTGCGTAGAACGAGCCGTTCACGAGCCCGAGCAGCAACTGGCTCAACATCGCGGGAAGCGGAATGCCAAAGATGTCCATTGAAGCCTTAACCCATCGTCAGGGTGAGATCGGTTGTGCACGATCCGGCCGGCACGCGACAAGCGCTCATGACGCCGGCCGCACGCGGCATACGAAAAGAACCGAAACGGACGGCTGCCCGCCCGCGCGCGGACAGCCAGCCGTCAGTCAGCTCTTCAACCCGCGCTTATTTCCACAGCGCGCAGCGGGTTTCCGACTTCGTCGTGAACGCCTGCTCGCCGGGAATCGTCGCGGTGATCTTGTAGTAGTCCCAGGGCTCTTTCGATTCTCCCGGCGTCTTCACCTGCATCAGGTACATGTCGTGGATCATGCTGCCGTCCTGACGGATGTAGCCCTTCGCGTAGAAGTCGTCGATCTTGGTCTTTTTCAGTTGCGCCATGACCTTGTCGGCGTCCGTCGAACCGACTGCCTGCACGGCCTTCAGATAATTCATCGTCGCCGAGTAGTCGGCGGCTTGCAGACTGGACGGCATCTTGCGCATTTTGTCGAAGTAGCGCTGTGCCCACTTGCGCGTGTTCGCGTCCTTGTTCCAGTACCAGCTATCCGTCAGCACGAGGCCTTGCGTGGTTTCGAGACCGAGGCTATGCACGTCGTTGATGAACATCAGCAACGCAGCGAGCTTCATGCTCTTCGTGATGCCGAATTCTTTCGCGGCCTTGATAGAGTTGATCGTGTCGCCGCCCGCATTGGCGAGACCGAGAACCTGCGCTTTCGACGACTGCGCCTGCAGCAGGAACGACGAGAAGTCCGACGCCGACAACGGATGGCGCACCGTGCCCAGCACCTGGCCACCGCTCGCCTTCACGACGTCCGAGGTGTTCTTTTCGAGCGCCTTCCCGAATGCGTAGTCTGCGGTCAGGAAGTACCACGTCTTGCCGCCCTGCTTCACCACCGCGGACCCAGTGCCTTTCGCGAGCGCCGTTGTATCGTACGCATAGTGAATCGTGTACGGCGTGCATTGCTCGTTGGTCAGCGTGTCGGCGCCCGCCCCGATGCTGATGTACACCTTGTGCTTCTCGCCAGCGACGGTGTTCATCGAAAGACCCGTTGCCGAGTTCGTGCCGCCGACCAGCAGATCGAGACCTTCACGATCGAACCATTCGCGTGCACGCGAAGCGGCGATATCGGCCTTGTTCTGGTGATCCGCGTACAGCACCGTGATCGGCTTGCCGTTCACCTTGCCGCCGAAGTCCGCGACGGCCATGCGAATGGCTTCAAGGCCGCCCTGACCGTCGATATCCGCATACAGCCCCGACATATCCGTGATGAAGCCGATCTTTACCGCATCGTCAGCCGCTTGCGCGCTGCTCATCGTGATAGCGGCGCCGGCGGCGACCGCGAAGCAAACTGAAGCAAGCCGCGCGAGTGGGTTCTTTTTCATTCCTGTCTCCTGGTTCATCGCTTGTGGTTATCAGAGGCAATTGGGCGCGCGCTATCTATACGCCCAGTAGATCGTGCAGTGTCGGCATCTTGCTTTCGAGTTCACTTGCCCCGAAGTGCTCGACGATCGCACCGTGCTCCATCACATAGAAGCGGTCGGCAAGCGGCGCGGCAAAGCGGAAATTCTGTTCGACCATGACGATCGTGTAGCCGCGCGCCTTGAGCGTCACGATCATGCGCGCAAGCGCCTGCACGATGACAGGCGCCAGTCCTTCCGAGATTTCGTCGAGCAGAAGCAGACTCGCGCCGGTGCGCAAGATACGCGCGACCGCGAGCATCTGCTGCTCGCCGCCGGAGAGCCGCGTGCCCTGGCTCATGCGACGCTCCTGCAAGTTCGGAAACATCGAATAGATTTCTTCGAGCGACATCATGTGCGCCTTGTCGCCAACGGGCGGCGGCAGCAGCAGATTCTCTTCGCACGAGAGGCTCGAAAAAATCCCGCGCTCTTCGGGGCAATAGCCAATGCCGCAATGCGCGATGCGATGCGTGGGCAGGTTGATCGTTTCACGTCCGCCGATGCGGATCGAACCCGTGCGCCGTCCGGTCAGGCCCATGATCGCGCGCAATGTCGTGGTGCGCCCCGCGCCGTTGCGGCCAAGCAGCGTGACAACTTCGCCGCGGTCCACCGTCAGATCGACGCCGTGCAGAATATGGGACTCTCCGTACCACGCCTGCAGACCCGCGATCTCCAGCGCGGGCGCGCCCGCCGCGGTGCCGCTGACTTCGAGGCTTTCGCGCTCGGCAATTGTATTCATGCGTGGGCTCCGGCGAGCGCCGCGTCGGCACTGCCCATATAGGCTTGCATCACGAGCGGATTCTTAGACACTTCTGCATAGCTGCCTTCGGCGAGCACCTCACCGCGTTGCAGAACAGTGATGGTGTCGGAGATGCCTGCGATCACATTCATGTTGTGTTCGACCATCAGGATCGTGCGACCGCTCGACACTTTCTTGATCAACGCCGTGACGCGGTCGACGTCTTCGTGACCCATGCCTTGCGTCGGTTCGTCGAGCAGCATCAGCTCAGGCTCCATCGCGAGCGTCGTGGCAATTTCCAGCGCGCGCTTGCGACCGTATGAGAGCTCGACGGTCAACACGTCGGCGAAATCAGTCAGGCCGACCTGCGTAAGCAGATCCATTGCGCGGTCGTCGAGTTGGCGCAGCGTGCGCTCGCTCTTCCAGAAATGGAAAGCGGTGCCGAGCGAGCGCTGCAAACCGATGCGCACATTCTGCAATGCCGTCAGATGCGGGAATACAGCGGAAATCTGAAAGGAGCGGATGATGCCGCGCCGCGCGATCTGCGCCGGCCGCTCATTCGTGATGTCCTCGCCGTTGAAGACAATCTGGCCGGCCGTCGGCTCGAGGAACTTGGTGAGCAGATTGAAGCACGTGGTCTTGCCCGCTCCGTTTGGACCAATCAGCGCATGGATCGAGCCACGGCGCACGCGCAGGTTCACGCCGTTCACGGCAATGAAGCCCTTGAACTCACGAGTGAGGCCGCGCGTTTCGAGAATCGTATCGCCGAGAATCATGTTCCCTTCCATACGGAGTAAGGCGAAGCACTACGATCTTACGCGCGAAACCCTGCGCGACTTTTTTGGACGGCGGCACCCCGTGCTCGCTCGTTGGCGTGGTGCACCAATCCGGACGGTAGTCCTTGGGGCCACACGCAGCATGGCTGCCATTGTCGCGCCAATGATGCAGCGCATTCATTGGGATTTGCACTTAGTGGATGACGCGTGTGGGCGATTGCGCACCGTAGTCTCCGACTGGAGACACGCAAAGCGTGCCACGCTCGTCACCACGCGTGTCACACAGCGGACATCGACACGGGCTGACCCGCATGCGCAGCAAGGCTGCCGGCCACGCGCGCACGCCGATCCTCGCGGATCATGTCGCTCGCGCGCTCGGCGATCATCAAGGTGGGCGAGTTTGTATTGCCCGATGTGATGGTAGGCATGACCGATGCGTCGACCACACGCAATCCGTCTACACCGATAACTCGTAGCCTGTTGTCCACGACCGCGCCGGGATCGTCGGTCGTGCCCATCCTGCATGTGCCGACCGGATGGAAGATCGTCGTGCCGACCAGTCCTGCTGCACGCTGCAGTTCTTCCTCGGTTTGATATTCGATGCCCGGCAATATTTCCCGCGGCTGATAACGGGCCAATGCCGGTGCCGCGGCAATGCGACGCGTGAGACGCAACGCGTTTGACGCGACATGGCGGTCGTAGTCGGTGGATAGATAGTTCGGCGCGATCAGCGGCGGCGCGGCGGCGTCTGTCGATCCAATATGAATGCTCCCGCGCGAAGTGGGCCGCAACTGGCACACCGACGCCGTAAATGCATTGAACCGATGCAGCGGTTCGCCGAAGCGATCCAGCGAAAGAGGTTGTACGTGATATTCGAGGTCCGGGCGCGTGAGCGAGCGATCGTCGGGGTCCGACTTTGCGAATGCACCGAGCTGCGACGGCGACATCGACATCGGGCCGCTTTGAAAAAGCGCGTACTGCACGCCGATCATGAGCTTGCCCCACCAATGCGCGGATGCGGTATTGAGTGTGCGGACACCGTCGACCTGATAAGCCATGCGCAATTGCAAATGGTCCTGCAGATTTTCGCCTACGCCGCGCAGGTCGTTGACTACGTCGATACCAAGGTTCTGCAAACGCGCACCGTTACCAATGCCGGAGAGCTCCAGCAGTTGTGGCGAGTTGACGGCGCCCGAACTCAGGATCACTTCGCAACGGGCTTTGGCAAAGTACTCTGTTCCGTTGCCGCGGTATTCGACGCCCGTGCAGCGGCGTCCGTCGAATACCACGCGCTGTGTGTGCGCGCCGGTGATGATGGTGAGATTGTGGCGCTTCATCGCGGGGCGCAAAAATGCTTTAGAAGCATTCCAGCGAATACCTCGCTTCTGATTGACGTCGAAGTAGCCAACGCCCGTGTTGTCGCCGCGATTGAAGTCGTCGGTGGCAGGAATGCCGGTCTCTTGCGCGGCCTTCGAAAACTCTTCGAGAATCTTCCATTTGAGGCGTTGCTTCTCAACGCGCCACGGTCCCCCGGCGCCATGCGATTCGCTCTCGCCCGAATAGTGATCTTCGCTGCGTTTGAAAACCGGCAGCACGGAATTCCACGACCATGACGCGTCGTTCGTGACGCGCGCCCACTCGTCATAATCTTCGCGCTGGCCGCGCATATAGATCATTCCGTTGATCGACGAACTGCCACCTAGAACGCGGCCGCGCGGATACGAAAGCGCGCGGCCGTTCAGGCCCGGCTCCGCCTGCGTTTTGTAGAGCCAGTCAGTACGCGGATTGCCGATGCAGTACAGATAGCCGACCGGCACGTGAATCCAGTGATAGTCGTCTTTGCCGCCCGCTTCGAGCAACAACACCTGCACATCCGGATCTTCGGTCAGGCGATTGGCGAGCACGCAGCCCGCCGTCCCAGCGCCGACGATGATGTAGTCGAATTCGCCTTCAAGACGCCGCCCGGAAGACGCGGCTTGCGCGTTGCTCATTGTTCCGTCTCCTAATCATTTTTTCCGGCCTATGTGGGACCGGTTTTTATCGATGCCTTCGGCGCGACAGGATCGCCGCCGCCGAAGGTCAACATCTCCAACTACTTTGCAACCGGCATGGTGAACTCAGCACCCTTCGCGATACTGTCAGGCCAGCGCTGCATGATGCTCTTATAGCGTGTGTAGAACCGCACGCCTTCCTCGCCGTATGCGTGGTGATCGCCGAATAATGACTTCTTCCATCCGCCGAACGAATGCCACGCCATCGGCACGGGAATCGGCACATTGATGCCGACCATGCCGATCTGAATCTGCCGGGAGAAGGCGCGCGCAATGCCGCCATCCGACGTGAAGAGCGACACGCCGTTGGCAAACTCGTTGGCGTTGATCAATTCCACCGCAGACGCAAAGTCCGGCACGCGAACCACGCATAACACTGGTCCAAAGATCTCCTCGCGATAGATCTTCATATCAGTCGATACATCGTCGAATAGCGTACCGCCAAGAAAGAAGCCTTTCTCGTGACCGTCCACTCGATGACCGCGGCCATCGACCACGAGCTTCGCGCCCTCCGCGATGCCCGCTTCGATATAGCCGACCACTTTCTCGCGATGCACGGCGGTCACCAACGGTCCCATTTCGGCGGCCGATTCCATGCCGTTCATAATCTTCAGGCTTTCTACGCGAGGCGTGAGCCGCTCGATGAGTTCATCCGCGATATGACCCACCGCAACGGCGACGGAAATCGCCATGCAGCGCTCACCCGCCGATCCGTATGCGGCACCGATCAGAGCGTCGACGGCCTGGTCGAGATCGGCATCCGGCATGACGACGAGGTGATTCTTCGCGCCGCCCAATGCCTGCACGCGCTTGCCGTGCTTCGTGCCTTCCGTGTGGATGTACTCGGCGATCGGCGTGGAGCCGACAAACGAAACAGCGCTTACGTCGGGATGCACGAGCAGCGCATCGACCGCGACCTTATCGCCGTGCACGACGTTGAACACGCCGTCCGGCAAGCCGGCCTCCTTCAGTAATTCCGCGAGACGGTTCGACGCCGACGGATCGCGCTCCGAAGGCTTCAGCACGAACGTGTTGCCGCAAGCTATCGCGACCGGGAACATCCAGCACGGCACCATCATCGGAAAATTGAATGGCGTAATGCCGGCGACTACACCGAGCGGCTGACGCAGGTTCCAGTTGTCAATGCCACCGCCGATCTGGTCCGTGAAGTCCGTCTTCAACAGATTCGGAATGCCGCATGCGAACTCGACCACTTCAATGCCGCGCATCACCTCGCCCTTCGCGTCGGAGAACACCTTGCCGTGTTCGCGCGTGATCAGTTCCGCGAGTTCGTCATGATGGCGGTCCAGCAATTCCTTGAACTTGAACAGCACCCGCGCCCGCTTGATCGGCGCGGTCTCGCTCCAGGCGGGAAACGCGGCGTAAGCGGCGGCCACAGCGGCATCAACTTCGGCGACGCTTGCGAGCGGCACACGTGCCGCGACGTCGCCCAGTGCGGGATTGAAGACGTCGCCGAAACGGCCGCTCGTTCCGTCAATCGCCTTGCCGTTGATGAAATGGGTTAGCGCGCGTGTACGGGCGTCCGCGCGGACGCCTTCTTCCTGATATGTCTCGCTCATGTTCTGTCCTCTCGGTGGTAGGCCATTCATAGATGGCTGCTGAGACTCTTCCGCCAAGACGCTGGCGTGCTCAAACGCCAGCGTAAGGCGCTTCGCCCCGCGAAATCCAATGAGTAATGCTCAACTGGACCATAAGCGGCGTTAATATCAGTGGATGGATCTGACTCTGCTACGCGCGTTCGTCACGGTTGCACGCGAGGGCAACCTCACGCGTGCTGCGGTGCAACTGCATTTGACCCAGCCGGCCGTTAGCCTGCAAATCAAGCATTTGCAGGAGACGTTGGGCGTGACGCTGTTCACGCGGACCTCGCATGGACTCTCGTTGACCCGCGACGGCCAGGCGCTTCTGCCGCACGCCGAGCGTGCGCTGGCCGCGGCGGGCGACGTGCAACGAGCGGCGCAATCGCTGCGCCAGGAAGTGCGCGGACGCTTGCGCATCGGCACGATTCTCGACCCCGAATTTCTGCGCCTCGGGGGTTTCCTCAAGCAACTGGTGGAGACGTGGCCGCACATCGAAACTGCTTTGCGGCACGGCATGTCGGGCTGGGTGCTCGATCAGGTCCGCGCAGGCGAACTGGACGTCGGCTACTACATTGGCGTGCCTTCCGAAGACGACGCGCGCGATGGGCCCGCCTTCCACACATTGACGCTCACACGGTTCCAGTACCGCGTGCTAGCGCCCGCCGGCTGGAGAGACCGCGTGAAAGGCGCGCGCGACTGGCGCTCGCTCGCCGCCTTTCCGTGGATCTGGACGCCGCCCGCTTCCGCGCACAACCGCTTGCTGTCCCGCGCTTTTGGAGAGGCCGGCGTGAAACCGGTGAAGGTCGCGGAAGTGGATCAGGAGCCGTCGATGCTGGATCTCGTCAAATCCGGCGTGGGCCTGACGCTCGCGCGCGATGCGATTGCGATCGCCGAGGCTCACGCGCACGCGTTGACCATCGTCGAAGGCATTACCGTTCCCACGCAACTGAGCTTCATCATGCTCGACGAACGTAAGGACGAGCCGGCGATAGCCGCCGCGCTCAAGCTCATCGAACAGCAATGGACCGGCTGAACGCTTTGCGGCTGCGATATGAGCGGTCCTCATGACAGCGTTCGCGTGAATTCCACCGGATCATGGCGGGCTTAAACCGCGGCGTCACGCAGTTTTTGTTAGATTGACGGTTCTCTCACGCGCGCACGCCGTTGGCACCCGCCCTCACCACCTTCGTTCCAACCGACTCTGTCCTTCCCGGCGGCTTGGCGCCGCTCACAGCACAAGCCGCCGACCACTCAATTCTTCGACAGGAGCCTGACATGGCACGCAACATCGAAATAAAAGCCCGCGCGCAGCATTTCGAGCAACTGCGCGAACGCGCGGCGCAGCTCGCGCCGGACACGCCTTTAATCTTCCGCCAGCAGGATTTTTTCTACGACGTGCCGCGCGGGCGCCTTAAGCTGCGCCAGTTCGACGACGGCACGCCCGCCGAACTGATCTTCTATCAGCGTGACGACCGCGACGGGCCCAAGGCGTCGTATTACACGCGCAGTCCTGTGACGAACCCCGAAGCCATGCACGCGCTGCTTGCCACTGCGCTGACGACGCGCGGCATCGTGACCAAGGAGCGGCATGTGTATCTGGCGGGGCGCACGCGCATTCATCTGGATCGCGTCGACGGTCTCGGCGATTTCGTGGAACTCGAAGTGGTGCTCGCGCAAGACGACAATGAAGAAGACGGTCAGGCCGAAGCGCACGCAATGTTCGCGAGCCTCGGCGTTCCGGAATCGGATCTGGTTGCGGTCGCCTACGTCGATTTGCTGAGTCCGGACAGCGCGCCGAAGCAAGTCGCATAAACCACGCGCGGCCACCGTGCGTGCGTCAGGCGGCGGCCGTTCCCGGCGACAGGTGGCCAAGCGGCAATGGCCCGTTGCGCTTGAACGTAGTGAGTACGATGTTCGAGCGCACGCTGTCGACGCCCGGCACGCGCATCAGCTTCTTCATCACGAAGGTGGACAGGTAGTTCAGGTCGGGCGCGACGATACGCAGCAGATAGTCGGCGTCGCCTACCACCGCATGGCATTCCAGCACTTCGGGCAAGGTGTCGATCTGCTGCTGGAACTGCTCGATGATCGAATCGCCATGATGCTTGAGCTTCAGGCTCGTAAAAGCCGTCACGCCAAGGCCCAGTTTCTCGGGCCGCAACACCACCCGATAACCGTCCACCACACCGATCTGTTCCAGCCGCTGCAATCGCCGTCCGATTTGCGACGGCGACAGCGGCACCTGTTCCGCCAGTTGCTGATGCGTTGCGCGCCCGAAGCGCTGCAGTACGTCGAGGAGTGCAAGATCGAAGTGATCGAGTTCTAGCATGTAGGGAATTTCATCGACTGTATTACCGCGTGTTAAAGAATTCGTCGTATTGAAAGGGCTTTGCAGGCGACGCGGGGCTCAAACCTTCAGTTCTACAGGCTATTCTTAAGGCGCACGTAAGAATCCCACGCTTGCTGCGCAAACGCGTCCAAACCATCACGCGTGAGCGTGTTCTGACGCTGTACAATCAGGAGCGCATACGGCTTGGAGAGCGCGCTTGCCTCCTTGCACAGAACGAGTTCGTCTCCGCTCGAAGGTGAGCGGGCGCGCCAGAAGTTGATCGCGGCTTCCAGTTCGTGAATGCTTATCTCGGACATGGCTTCGATTACCGGTGTGCGCCAGCAGGCTGCTCGACGACTGCTTCGTGGCCGGTTACGCCAGTTGGGCACAGCCACACCACGCGCGGTCCGTGTAGCAGATCTGTGCAGCAGGCGCCCCGGCGAACCGCTTGCCCAAACGCCTAAACCCATTGTACTTGAGCGAAATCCATGCGACTCCTTCTGATCGAAGATGACCGTCCCATCGCGCGCGGCATCCAAAGCAGTCTCGAACAAGCCGGCTTCACCGTCGACATGGTCCACGACGGCATTTTCGCCGAACAGGCCCTCACGCAAAACCGGCACGAACTGGTGATTCTCGACCTCGGCTTGCCGGGCATCGACGGTATGACGCTGCTTTCGCGCTTCCGTCAGAGCAATCGCCACACTCCGGTGATCATCCTCACCGCGCGTGACGAACTGAACGACCGTGTGCAAGGCCTGAATTCCGGTGCCGACGACTACATGCTGAAGCCGTTCGAGCCCACCGAACTCGAAGCGCGTATTCGCGCGGTAATGCGTCGTAGCGGCCCGCACGGCGACATGCCGCGTCCGGAAGTGTCGCTGGGCGGCGTGCGTTTGTCGGGCGTCGATCGCCGCATTTTCAACGACGACAAGCCGCTCGAACTGTCGCCGCGCGAATTCGCCGTGCTCGAAATGCTGCTGCTTCGCCACGGCCGCGTGGTCAGCAAGGCGCAACTGCAAGACCACCTCACGCATTTCGGCGGCGATCTCGGCGACACCGCAATCGAGGTCTATGTGCACCGCGTGCGCAAAAAGCTCGAGAACTGCCGTGTCGAAATCGTCACGGTGCGCGGCTTCGGTTATCTGTTGCAGGAAATCCGCCAGGCCGCATAATCGTCGTGAAGGCCGCAATCCGATTGCGGCCCGACGGCGCCGGGCCGGCGCAGCGCACTGCTTGCGCGATTCGCCGGCATCCGGCGAAACTTCACGGCGCGTTGCGCCTGCACTCTTCCCGCGCGTTCGATCATGCCCCAGCCGGCCGCCAATAGTCTGCGCCGCACGCTGCTGCGGCGCCTAGCTGCTCCTCTTTCGCTGCTCGCGCTCATGAGCGGCCTGATCGCCTACTGGCTCGCGTGGCAGTACACGCAGCACGTGGTCGACCGCTCGCTCGCCGACCTCGCGACCGCAATCTCCAAGCAGATCCAGATTGCGGGCCCCGAAGCGCCGATCACCGTGCCGCCGCTCGCGCAGGCCATGTTCTCGGATCCGGTCGAGCATCTCGTCTATCGGATCAGCAATGGCGAAACCGAAATCGCGGGCGATAAGAGCCTTCCACTGCAAGGCACGAGCGTTCGGCGCATGCATTACGCGTATGTGTTCGAAACCCAGCACCAGGGCGTCACCGTGCGCGTTGCGCAAGTGCGGGTCGATCAGCCGGTCGGCAATCCGATCGTCGTCGAAGTCGGGCAGCCGGTGCACCATCGTTTTCGTATCGCAGCCGAATTCCTCGTCGCCATCATGATGCCGCTGCTGTTGCTGTTGCTCGCCGGCTGGGTGATCGTCTGGCGAGTGGTCAATCAGCAGCTCAATCCGCTAACCGATCTAGCAGACTCGCTGAACCGGCAAACTCATACGTCGCTAGAACCGGTGGACGAAACCTATGTGCCCGTCGAAATCCGGCCACTGACTGGCGCTGTGAACGCGCTCCTTGACCGGCTGAAAACCGCGCTCGACGGCCAACGCAAATTTATCGCCGATGCCGCGCATCAGTTGCGCACGCCGCTCACCGCCGTCAAGTTGCATGCGGAGCAGGCGGCCACCGCGCGCGATCCTCGGCAAACGCTCGCAGCGGTGCGCGAACTGCGTGCGGCGGCCGACCGCGCGGTGCGTCTGTCGAATCAGTTGCTGTCTCTTGCGCGCGCGGAACCGGCCGAGCAGGCTGCCCGCTTTGTGAAAGTGGATATGGCCGCGCTCGCGTTCGATACCGGCGCGGAATGGGTGCCTCGCGCTTTGACTTCGCACATCGACCTGGGTTTTCAACGGCTCGACGACCCGACCAATGACCATCCGTTGATCGCGCGCGGCAATCCGGTTCTGCTTCACGAAGTAATCGCGAACTTGCTGGATAACGCACTGAAGTATGTGCCGCCGTCGCGCTTCGATGGCGGGCGCATCACGGTCACGGTCTCGCAGACTGTGATCGACGACGTCCGCATGGCCGAAATCGTCGTCGAAGACAATGGCGCGGGCGTGCCTCACACGCAGCAAGCGGATCTCTTCAAGCGGTTCTTCCGCGGCGACGGCCAGAGCGATAACGGTGTGGACGGCGGCGCCGGTCTCGGCCTCGCGATCGTTCACGACATCATGGCGTTACATCACGGCAGCGTGCATTACGAAGACGCATCGGAAGGCGGAGCGCGTTTCATCGTGCGTATCCCGCTCGTGCATGCCGCCGTTCCGGCTGGCCAGAAAGACGACGTGCAGCGCCACGAAAAAAAACCGGCGCATTCAGCGCCGGTCGATATGTAGCTGTGTGTCTGCTGAACGGGTTGCCTCGCCGTCATTCGCATGACGAACGGGGCAACTCGGGCGCTACTTCTTTTTGGCCTTCTTCGCCACCTTCGTTGATTTAGCCGATTTAGCAGACTTGGCCGTTTTGGCCGCGCCCTTCTCTTTCTCGGGCGGTGCGAGCATCGTGCCGCGGCATTTGCGCGAGCCGCAACGGCATTCGTATTCCTTCTTGAGCTTCTTGGTCTGACGAGCGTCGATCACGAGGCCGTAATCGTAGAAAATCTCCTCGCCCTCGGCGATGTCGCGCAGTGCGTGCACATACACGTGACCGTCGATCTCTTCGGCTTCGCAGTTCGGCGCGCACGAGTGGTTGATCCAGCGCGCGCTGTTGCCGTTCACCTTGCCGTCGATCACCTTGCCGCTGTCGAGCGCGAAGTAGAACGTGTGGTTCGGTTCGTCAGGATTATGCGGATGACGGCGCAACGCTTCTTTCCAGGAAATCCGCTCGCCCTTGTATTCGATTAGCCGCTCACCGGCCGCAATCGGTTCGAGCGCAAACACGCCTTTGCCGTGCACACCTGAACGACGCACGGCGATCCTGCGTGAACTCATTGAATGAATCCTTGTGAAGAACTGGGGATGAAGTCCGGCAGCCGTCGGAAAACGCCCGCGTCTGACGCGCTGATTTTTTCTGGCGCTGATAGCAAACGCGGCGCCCTGCGAGCGCCGCGTCGACTTGCGACGCTCATGCGCCACATCCGGCATCCTACACGCTGAAGACGGCTTCGTTCAACCGTCAAAAACGTGTGGCCGCGTCATGCCCTCGTTATCCGCTCGTTATGCGCTCGTTACGCCCTCGTATCGCCCGCGTTATGCCCGCGTCATGGCGATGTGCGGCTTCATCTCTGTCCGAACGAAATCTCGCCAAACAGCGCCTTTTGCTCGCGCGGTTGCGAACGCCAGTACTGCGGAGGCGCTTCAACCGTCGCACCAAGTTGTGCCGCGGCGTGCCACGGCCAGCGCGGGTTATATAGCAGCGCACGGGCCAGCGCGATCAGATCGGCGTCGCCCTCTTCGATCAGTTGCTCGGCATGAATCGGATCTGTGATGAGTCCGACGCCGATGGTCGTGAGTCCCGTCGCTTTTTTGACGGCCTTCGCGAACGGAATCTGATAGCCGGGTTCAAGCGGGATCTTCTGCAATGGCGACACGCCTCCGGACGACACGTCGATCCAGTCGCAGCCGCGCTTTTTCAACTCCTGCGCAAACGCGATCGTGTCTTCGAGCGACCAGCCGCCTTCGACCCAATCCGTCGCGGACACGCGCACGCCAACTGGTTTGTCGGCGGGAAACGATGCGCGCACGATGTCGAAGATTTCAAGCGGAAAGCGCATGCGATTTTCGAGCGAACCGCCGTAGTCGTCGTCGCGTTGGTTCGCGAGCGGCGACAGAAACTGATGCAACAGGTAGCCGTGAGCGGCATGCACTTCCAGTGCGTCGATACCGAGGCGCGCTGCGCGGCGGGCCGATGCCGCGAAGGCTTCACGAATGCGGTTGAGCCCCGGCGTGTCGAGCGCCAGCGGCGGCTCCTCGCCAGCCTTGTGCGGCAATGCCGAAGGTGCGTGCGGCAACCAGCCGCCTTGCGATACGGGAATCAACTGACCGCCTTCCCACGGCGCCTGGCTCGAAGCCTTGCGCCCCGCATGCGAGAGCTGCATCGTCACGTTGATATGCGAATGCTTGCGAATCGCGGCGAGCACCGGCTTGAGCGCAGCTTCAGTGGCGTCGTCCCATAAACCGAGATCCGCCGGCGTAATGCGGCCGTCCGGCTCGACCGCCGTCGCTTCGATGCACAACATGCCGGCACCGGATAACGCAAGACTGCCAAGGTGGATCATGTGCCACGCGGTAGCCTCGCCGCGTTCGGCGGAATACTGGCACATCGGCGACACGACGATGCGATTCGGAAGCGTCACGCTACGCAGCGTGAGTGGAGAAAATAGCGCGCTCATGGATCACCGCCCAGTTAAAACCCGAGAGCGAACGAGCATAGCACCGCAGGTCGTTTGCTGCAGGCAGCGAGGTGTCGATAACAGTCGGCGTTGAGACTGCCGATCGTATTCAGGCGGTCAGACAGGCGGGACGCTCCAGCCGTCGCTTGAACATGGCAACGCGGCGCCAGCTTCAGTCCCGAGATCCGCTCCCGCTCAGGGCTTACGTTCCACCTGATCCAGCCATTCGCCGAACATGCGGCAAGCGGCGGCTTCCAGAGCCGGACCGAATTGCGCAGTCTCCGCGCGCAACTGGCGTGCGTCGATTCCATGGCCGACGAGCTCACCGGCGTTGCCGATCAGCCAGGGCTCGAAGCGGTCAGCGCGAATCTCGGGATGACATTGCAATGCGAGCACATGGTCGCCCCATGCGAACGCCTGGTTTTCGCACGCGCTCGTGGATGCAAGACGCGTGGCGTTGGCGGGCAGATCGAAGGTATCGCCATGCCAATGCAGCATGGATGTCTGCGCGCCATCGAGATGACGCACCGGCGATGCGCGCCCGGCGTCGGTCAGCGTGAGCGGCTCCCAGCCCAGTTCGACATGACCCGCGGGATAGACCCGCGCCCCAAGCGCACGCGCGATCAATTGCGCGCCGAGACAGATGCCGAGTGTAGGCAGCCCCGCCTCGATGCGTTTTTCGATCATTGAGAGCAGCGGCACGAGGGTGGGATAAAGCGCGTCGTCGGTGGCGCTGATCGGGCCACCGAGCACCACCATCAACGATGGCGAGACGGGATTCGGCGCTTCAATGCGCGCAAAGCCGACGTCGAGATAACGGACCGGACGCCCACGCTCGCCGAGCACCAGTTCGAGACTGCCCAGATCTTCGAAGTACACGTGGCGAATGGCCAGAACTTCCTGATTCATCAGCCTCTCACTTCGCGGTTGACTGGAGACCTGCCGCTACGCGGCGCCGAACGGCTGGGCGGGCGGCGAAGGCCGCCTGCCGGAACCGGCTTTGCAGTGTAGCGGATTGTCAGGAAAGCAGCCGCCTTATTGGGCGAAGATCTTCCAGGTCTTCTTCTGCGTAGCGGCGTCAGCGGTTTCATGCACCGCGCAATCGAGACGCAGGTCCGTATCCGCCATGTTCAGATCGAGAAGAGCGCAGTGATGCGGCGTCTTCTTCGGATTCTTGCTGGGCTCGAAATGCGTGCAGCTCAGGCACATGCGGTGGGGCGGAATGTGGCCCTGCGCTTCCAGTTGATGAACCGTCTTGAGCAGCGTGCGGTAGAACATGGCTTGCTCGTCGTCGCGCAAGGTGCCGACTGCTTTGGCCAGGAAGTCCGGCCATTGCGCAGCGCGCTTGGCGGCCGTGCGGCCACGAGCGGTCAGGCGGACGGCGAGCGCGCGGCCGTCGTCGAGCGCGCGGCGCTTTTCGACAAGTCCCTTGGTTTCAAGCGTGCTGACGGCGTCGCTCGTGGTAGCGGCGGTCAACGCCGTTTCACGCGCGATTTCTCCGAGCCGCATCGGGCCCTTCCGCTGCATCAACAGAACCAGGATTTCGCCCTGCGTGGGTGTGAGACCCGCGCCCTCCGCCCACTCCCAAGCCTGGCTTCGCATGGCCGTGCTCAGTCGCAAGAGACTGTGGGTGACTCGCCCGGTTGCCTGTTCTCCGTATACGCCTTCGCTCATAATCTTCGATTCGTTTATTTACAGCTTTTGTGCGGTGCCGGCCTTATTCGCCGGGAACGCCCGTAGCCTGTGTGGGGTAGCCCCGCCCAAAACAGGACGAGACGGATTCGACTATCTCAAAAATTCACCGCCTTGCAAGCCAAAGCAGTTAAGACGACATTCTATGCGAGAGCGGCGAATCGTACAGCTAAGTTATCCCATGCAAGTTGTGGATAACCATGGGACAACATGGGGGAATACATGTGCGCCGATTCTTGATAAGCGTCTGCTGCAAGTTTACCGGTCTTAAGTTGTCCTCGTTTACCGCCGCCCGCGCACTGCTCAACGGCCTACTTATGGTTTACGCAGCGCCTTGACTTTGCAGGGAATTATTCAGTTGTCCACAGCCCGTGGCAATGCTTGTTAACTACTACTACGTATGTATACGTACAAATTCGAAAAACCTTAAGGGCCCCGAACTGGAAAATTTAATTACGAAAAAAAACCCGCCGGCGGCGGGTTTCTTACGTTTGAATACGAAGCGCGCCCCGCGCCTCGTTATGCTCGCCACTTCAGACACTGCTGGCGAACCGCCTCATGCAGCGACTTTTCCTCTTCGACCACGCCTCTGAGCCACGTTGCGTCGTTGACCTGGCCGCGTGCAATCGTGCCGATCTCGGCCAGTGCGTGGCCCGAGGCCAACGCCTCGCCGTGCGGTGCGATCAGATCGAGCGTTTCGAGAATGTCTTCGGCAATCGTCTTGCGTTCGCCGGTTTGCGGATTGATGCAAGTGCCCGCAAGTCCGAAGCGGCATGCCTCGAAACGGTTGAACGTGTAGACGAGGTAATCGTCTTCGTGCGGAGTGATCGGCTTGTCGAGCAACAGATGGCGCGCGAGCGTCTGGATGTAGCACGCAATTGCCGCCGCGCGATCCACCGACAGTGGCGTATCCATCACGCGTACTTCGATGGTGCCGAAGCCGGGCTTCGGCCGGATGTCCCAGTAAAAATCTTTCATGCTGTTGACGACGCCGGTATGGACCATCTTCGAGAAGTATTCCTCGAAACTGTCCCATGTCAGCACGAACGGCGCGCGGCCCGAGAGCGGAAAAGCGAACACGGAATTCAGGCGTGCCGAATGAAAGCCGGTGTCCACGCCCTGCACGAACGGCGACGATGCCGACAACGCAATGAAGTGCGGGATGAAGCGTGACATGGAATGCAGAAGGAACAGCGCGCTGTCCGGATCGGGGCAGCCAATGTGCACGTGCTGGCCGAACACCGTGAACTGCTTGGCCAGATAGCCGTATAGCTCCGAAAGATATTGAAAACGCGGCGTATCCACGATCTGCCGCTCGCTCCATTGCTGGAAAGCGTGCGTGCCGCCGCCGCATAGGCCGACGTTCAGATGATCGGCTGCCGAAACGAGCGTATCGCGGATCTTGCGCAGATCGGCGAGCGCCTGTTCGTGCGTCGTGCAAATGCCGGTGGACAGCTCGATCATGCTCTCGGTGATTTCCGGCGTGATGTTGCCGGGGATCTTCTGATCCTTGACGAGGCGCAGCAGATCCGAGCCGGCTTTGGTCAGATCATAGTCATGCGTATTGACGATCTGCATCTCGAGTTCGACACCGAAAGTAAACGGCTTCGAATCGATGAAGGGTTCGAGTGACATAGCGTCCCCTGAGTGAGGTCGGCCGGGCAGTTGTCAGGCGCCCAGCCGTTTATTTGAGCGAATATGTGGATTAATGCGCGGCCGAAAGCGCGAAACGCTTATTCTTCGCGCCGTTCGGCGACCAGCGCGAGGCTGCGATACACGAGCCATGGCCCGAGAATTTGCAGCACGACGATCGAACACATGACAATCGCCCGAAGTTGCGGATCGAAGTTCGGATAAAGGTTGTACGTGTCGTCGACCAGCAAATAGGCCAGTGCCGACATCGGCGACAACGACAGACCGAGCGCCATGCCCTGCTTCCAGTTCAGACCGCTCGGCTTCGCAAAGGCCAGCACGCCGACAAGTTTCGCGACAAGACGCGCAACAATCAGGCCCAGCGCGGCAACACCGCCGAGCGCAATGTCTTTCCACTCGAACGACGTGAGCGTCAGCACGAACAGAATCACGGTGAGAAGCCACCCTGCGGTGCCGAAATGCTGAGGCCACAATTGCGGCCGCGCCTCGAGATTTTTCACAATAATGCCGGCGGCAAGCAGCGCAAGAATCGTCGACAGCTTGAACAGATGCGCGACCGCAATCGCGAGCAGCACGAGTCCGAACAGCGCCACGAACGAATGCTCGTCCTGCATGTTCATCCGGCGATAAAAGAACGTACAGGTGCGCGCGAGCAGATACGCGAGCACCAGCGAGCCGGCAAGCAGATAAAGCGGCTGAAGGATTGTCGCAAAGACGTTGCCGTAGGCTTCCTGATGCAACCAGCTCGATACCAGTTTTTCGATTACCACCGCATACATGCTGTTCAACGCAGTGAGCGTCAGCAAACGCTGCGTGACCTGACCTTCCGCGCGCAGCTCGGTCTTGAGCTGAATCACCATTGCAGGCGACGTCGCCATGGCGATCGCAGCGAGCACGGTCGCGACCATTAACGGCACGTTCAGGAACAGCAGCACCGGCAAAACCAGTGCGAAAGTCAGTGTCGCTTCGGCGACGCTCGACATGACGAGCCACGGGTTACGGCGGATCCAGCGCAAATCGAGCCGGCTCCCCAGTTCGAACAGCAGCAAGCCGAGCGCGACATCGAGCAACGGTCGCGCGGCCTTGGCTGATTCGGCGTCGATCACACCGGATCCCGCCGCGCCGGCAATCAGACCGATGACCGCATAGCCGGAAATACGCGGCAAACGCCATGCGCGATAACAGAGTTCGCCGCATAAACCTGCGGCAAGCAATGCGAGCCCCGCCCAGAAAATGGCGTCGGGTGCGAGCGGCCAGGCGGGGAAAAATGAAAACGCCGAATTCATCGTTATGGGTTCTCCTTTGCAGCAACGGCAGATGACACGAACCGGCGCAAACCGGCGCGAACACCGGCAAGCGGGTGCGCGCACAAGGCGCTCACTTTCGCAAACGATTCGCGTGATCCGCGTTGCGAGTTTTTCAACGAGCAGATGATTCGAACGCGCCGCGGTCGCAGGGAGCCGGCGCATTCAGGGGTGCGGCCGTAGCAACCAGCACGGCACGGTGAAAGAACGCCGTCGACGTTGAATCAGAGTCTGATTGAACGGCACCGTTCCGTTGCTGCGGGTACTGCGGGAGCAGGCACCACGCGGAAAAGAACGGCGATTGTGCCATAGCTTTTTCAGCTTTAACCGAAAAGACGCCAACATGCAGGCAAAACGGTAAAAACATACTTTATCTTGCCGACGTGTGGAAAAAGCGACCGTTTTTCCTGCTCACTTTGGACTCATCGCCGGCGGTGTTGCGAAGCTTGCCGACGAAGTTTGCGCCGTCGGCATGTGTTTTTCAGGACAGTGATTAGACAGAGTCGCACACCGCGCCGGGAAGGTTTGATGCGGGCGTCAATGCGTGGATCAGGTCGGGCCTTGCTGTTTACGTGTTTACTGTATGTATACGTAGTAACAGTTAACAAGCTGCGCCCGATTCTGTGGATAACCGGTGTTTACCGAAGTAAATCAGCGCTTTGCAAACTTCATAACGGCAAGCACAGCGTGTGCGATGGCAGCGCGTATACGAGGGTAACTTTTCGCGGATTTCGACGGCGGTCGAGTTACCCCGTTTACATCCACAACGGTTCCACACGAGTTGCGCAGGTAAACAATGCGGTTATCCACAATTTGCGGTGGATAACCGGCCGCACTCAGACGAGCGTTAACCGGCGATGCTTCCCTGCCGCAACCCGCGCAACAGAAAGCGCGCGGGGTCGATGTCTTCAACGAGATCGCGCTCCAGCGGCCAAGGCTCGCCTTCTATCTGCGAGGCGATCAGTTCCGCGCCAAGTGCCGCCCACACGAGACCACGCGAGCCATAAGCGAACGCGCTATACAGGCCTTCCATGCGTGGCAAATCGAGCGGCCATGCGCCGCGCAAACGCTCGGCGTCGCGCGTGGCGAGCGCTTCATCGGCGACGTTGCCGATCATCGGCATGCGGTCGCTCGTCACGCAGCGAAATGCGACTCGGCCGGTGAGCGCTGCGGGATCGGCACTCGCGGCAATATCTGCGAACGCGGGCATCATCTGCGCAACGCGCTCGATATTTTCCAGATGACCGCCGGGCCGAAGCGATGTATCGGCGTCGTCGAGTTCATACGTGGCGCCCGTCAGCGTGACGCCGTTGAGCAGCGGTATCGCGTAGCCGTCGCCGATCACCGGCAACCCGAGCGAGGGCGTCGAGCCCGCGGGCAGCAAAGTGAGTTGCCCGCGTATGCTGCGAGTCGGCGCATGCTGCAACCCGGCGATGCGAGCCGCATCGTGTGCCCCGGCGACGATGACAACCGGCGCGCGCACCAGCTCTTTACCGCAGGTATCGAACACGCTCCACTGGCTACGCGAACGTTCGACGCGTCCGACATCCACGCCAAAGCGCCGTTCGAGCAGATCGGCCGCCGCGGCACACTGCGCGGCACAAAGCGATGCCGGGTCGATCCAGCCGCCGTGCGGAAACAGCCAGCCGCCCCGCGCGAGCGGCACGCCGGCGAGCTTTTGCGCATCCGCGGCGGAGACCGGCGTGACGAATTCCGGCGGGTAGCGCAACGCCGCGATGGCTTCGCTCATGGAGCGCGCTTCGTCGTCGTTTTCGGCGATCTGCAGCAGGCCCGGCGCGCCGCGTGACGGCGCGTAACCGAGCCGTTCGAGCGCCGCCCAGCGCCTGAGCGCATACAGAAAGCCGGCGCGTGTGACGCGCGAAGCGACGCTGTCGTCGCGCGAAATCATCGGATGGAACACGCCGGCCGGGTTTCCCGACGCGTCTTGCGCAACCGACGCGTGCCGTTCCAGCGACGTCACGCGCCAGCCGCGAGCGGCCAGTCGCTCGATCACCGAGCATCCCGCCAGACCGGCACCGATCACGACCGCATGCCGCTCGCCGTGCGCGAGTGGTCCGACCGGCGACGGCGGTTCATGACGGCGAACGCGCCATCGCGGCGCGAAGTGGCCGACCAGCATTGCCCGTTTCCAGCCGAAGCCTTCGACCTTGCGATACTCGAAGCCGCACTGGGTTAGCGCGCGCTTGATGTCGCCGGCGCTGCTATACGTCGAGAAAGTCGCGCCTTCGCCCGCGACCCGCGCCAGCGACTTGAATATGGCGGGCGTCCACAGTTCGGGGTTTTTCGCCGGCGCGAAGCCGTCCAGGTAGAACGCGTCGGCGCGCAAGCGCAGGGTCTGCAAGCTTTGCTGAGCATCGCCGAAGACTAGCGTAAGGACCACGCGTCCATCTTCGAACTCGATCCGATGCGTGCCTGGCACGAGCATCGGCCATTCGTCAGCGAGCGATTGCGCGAGCGCCGCTATCGCCGGATCGCCGATGGTCGCGGCGTAAGCCCGGCGCAGATCGGCGAGCGTGAACGGATGTTTTTCGGTGGATACGAAATGGAGTCGCTCGCAACGCGACGGATCTGCGCGCCACGCGGCCCATGTCACCAGGAAGTTGATGCCCATGCCAAAGCCCGTTTCCAGCACGGTGAAAATGCGCCGTCCTTGCCAGCGTTCGGGCAGCGCATTCCCGCGCAGAAACACATGGTCGGCCTGCTCCAGGCCGCCGACGGCGCTGTGATAGATATCGTCGTAGAGGGGCGAAAACGGTGTGCCGTTGTCCCGGAACGAGAGGACGGCGGGGATTAGCGGATCGGTCATGCGTGACGCAAAGTGACGCCCGCGACGAGCGGGTCGAACGTTACCGCCGGCGCGCGGCTCGCCGGGCGGCGAAGAAGACGCGCTGAGCGTTGGCAAAAACCAACGTCAAAGCCCCGTCCGTGCTGGGTTTCGGCGCTCGCGGCGTGCTCAGATACGCAAAAAGTACCGTTTCCTTGCTGTATCTGTTCTAAAACCGCGTAATTCTTCGAAACCCTTGTCCTGATTGGGTTTGCGCTGCGCTATCATAGCAAGCGCCGCGAGAGGAGCGGCAGCACGGCCGACGGACACTTGCTGTCCGGCGCTTTCGATCCGGAGGGGCTCCGGAGCCGTAGCTGCTTAACGGCGTGGCGCGCGCACGTATAATCGGCGCGTTCGCGCTGTTCGTGTCAACCTAAACTCAGAAAGGAACCTTAATGAACAAACAGGAACTGATCGACGCCGTCGCAGGACAGACGGGCGCCAGCAAGGCTCAAACCGGTGAAACGCTGGACACGTTGCTTGAAGTGATCAAGAAGTCTGTGTCGAAGGGTGACGCGGTCCAGTTGATCGGCTTCGGCAGCTTTGGTTCGGGCAAGCGCGCAGCGCGTACGGGTCGCAATCCGAAGACGGGCGAAACCATCAAGATTCCGGCCGCAAAGACCGTCAAGTTCACGGCTGGCAAGGCGTTCAAAGACGCAGTCAACAAGCGCTAAGCAGATTACTGCCAGGCAGTTGACACCCGCCAACGGCGGGTTTTTTTTCGTCTGCGCTCCGTCGGCGAAGGTTGCGCGAGACGGGCGCGGTGCTGTGCCGCGGCCCGGATCGCGGCTTTCACGCTAATACGAAAGGCCGCTCAGTCGTGGCGATGCGTGATCTCGCCGTGACCGTGGTCGTGGTCGTGGTCATGGCCGTGGTGGTCATGATCGTGATCGTCTTCGTCGAAATCCCACGCTGGGAACGGGTCGGCGAACTGCTGCCAGCCTTGCGGTCCCAAGGCGTACTCGGCGTCGGTGAGAAGGCACGCGTCGAATTTCGCGGACCACAGCGCCGGGTCGATACCCACACCGATCATCACCAGCTCCTGCCGACGGTCGCCGATACTCAGGTCGTCCGGCGCGCCGTGCCAGTCGGCGGCAATTTCAGCGGCCAGTTCGTCGTCGGCTTCGGGCCATTCGCTGCGGTCCTGGGCCGCCCACCACATGCCCGCGGGACCGTGCCGGCAGGCGCCGCCCGCCTGAGACAGCGAACCGGCGATGTCGTTACGGGTCGCGAGCCAGAAAAAGCCTTTGCTGCGCAACACGCCCTTCCACTCCTCATGCAGCAGCGCCCACAGGCGTTCCGGATGAAACGGACGACGCGCGCGATAAACGAAGTTGCCGATGCCGAACTCGTCGGCTTCACTGTGATGGCTATGCCCGTGGGCGTGCTCGTGTTCATCGCTGTTGAGCGCCGCAAGCCAGCCAGGCGTGCTCGACGCCTCGTCGAAATCAAAGCGGCCCGTGTTCAACACCTGATCGAGCGGTACGGCGCCGAAGCGGCTCACCACCTGCACCGCCCGCGGGTTGATTCGCGCGAGAATGCGTTGCAGACGCGTGAGTTCGTCGGCGCTGACCAGATCGGCCTTGTTCACCACGAGCACGTCGCAGAATTCAATCTGTTCGACCAGCAACTCGACCAGCGTGCGGTCGTCCTCGTCGGTGGCGGCAATGCCCCGTTCGGCAAGCGCGTCCGCCGAGCCGTAATCGCGCAGGAAGTTGAACGCGTCGACCACCGTCACCATCGTATCGAGCCGCGCGACGTCGGATAGCGACGCGCCGTCGTCGTCGACGAACGTGAATGTTTCGGCGATCGGCATGGGCTCGGCCACGCCGGTCGACTCGATCAGAATCGCGTCGAAGCGTTTTTCCGCGGCGAGGCGTTTGATCTCGACCAGCAGATCGTCGCGCAGCGTGCAGCAGATGCAGCCATTCGACAATTCCACCAGCTTCTCTTTGCTATGCGAAAGCGCGGCGGCGTCTCGTACCAGCGTCGCATCGATATTGACGGCGGCCAGATCGTTGACGATCACGGCGACCCGCAAACCGGCGCGATTCGCGAGGATGTGGTTCAGGAGCGTGGTCTTGCCGGCGCCCAGAAAACCGGAGAGCACGGTGACGGGCAGTGGCGGCTGGTTCATCGCAGTACGGGAAAGCTGGAAATTGGAGGGCTTGCCGGGCGCAGCATTGCTGCGTGAGCGTCGAAACGGGATCGACGCTCGAGCGCCGGCGGCAGCACGAAGCCGCATTGTGCATCAAATCCGGGAAGGCAAGCAGACGGTGGCCGGCAGCCGGCTATGGACCGGGTCGCTCTGCGGGCGGATCAACGGGCAGTCAATGGGCCAATCAGCGTGCCGCTACGAGGGCGAGTCACAACCCAATCAACGTGTTGCTCAGCGCGCAGCCGGCATCAGGTTCCACTTGCGCAGAATCGCGGCGATCTGTTGCGCGTACTTGTCGCGCAACGAGGGCGTCTCCGAGTGATACGCGCCGATTGCTTGCCACGTATTGCCGTACTTGTTCATCTGACGGCGCAGATGCCAGGCCGCGATATAGACGTTCTTGCACGGCTCCATCAGCGTGCCCTGCGAAATGCCGTATTGAGCAAGCGTGGGCAAGTGAATCGAGTTGATCTGCATGACGCCGTAATCGGTCGAACCATTCGCATTCTTGTGCTGCGCGTCCGGCCGATTGTGCGACTCTTGCCACGCGATCGCGCGCAGAATCAGCGGATTGACCTTCTGATATTTCGCTGCCTCGTCGAAACAATCGGCGCGCGCCGGCCCGGCTAATGCCAACAAGGTAATTCCTGCCAGGGCGGTAACGAGGGATCGATTCATCGGTCAAGCTGACTTGGCAAAACCGCAAGGGTAAGGCTTCGTAATGCATTGCGTCGGCCATTGTTCAGACGCAGGAAGCCGGAAACCGCACTCTGGTCGGGCGTTGACGCAACATCGGGGAAAACCCGCGTTGGCAACAGCGAACCGGCGGCTCGAACGGCTCGTATGATACCGGCAGGCCGATACCCGTCAAGTTGGCTAACAGACATAAGAGCGCGGAACACGAAGTTCCGGCGCGGTTTTTAGTGCGTATCGGTTGCCTTTCAATGTCCCGACGAAGCGGGCGGATGCTGGAGGAAACTCTCGGCGCCTTTCCATTTGTGACAAATCCGACATGAAAAACTGTTACTGTTCACTTTTTTCGGACATTGGATGGCCAGCATTTTAGGGCGGGATTCCGCCCACCTGGCCCGCCAGCAGACCGACAGACCGGCGCTCTGCTCCCATGTCCGCGCTGCATGACCGCCGACGGCTCGAGCTGCCGGCATCGACATTACATTCCATGAGAAGAAATCGTATGGCTTTGCGTCGCGTCGCAACGGCGTTGCTGGTGGCTGGACTGATCACTGCGCAGACGGCGGACGCACAGGTGACCCTCAACTTCGTCAACGCCGACATCGACCAGGTGGCCAAGGCGATAGGCGCTGCGACCGGCAAGACGATTATCGTCGACCCGCGTGTCAAAGGTCAGTTGAATCTCGTGTCGGAAAACGCGGTGCCCGAGGACCAGGCGCTGAAGACGCTGCAATCCGCGCTGCGCATGCAAGGCTTCGCGCTGGTACAAGACCACGGCGTACTGAAAGTCGTACCCGAAGCCGATGCCAAATTGCAGGGCGTGCCGACCTACGTCGGCAACGCGCCGACTGCGCGAGGCGACCAGGTCGTCACGCAGGTATTCGTGCTGAAAAACGAGTCGGCCAACAATCTGTTGCCGGTGCTGCGCCCGCTGATTTCGCCGAACAACACGGTGGCCGCTTACCCCGCCAACAACACGATTGTCGTGACGGACTACGCGGACAACGTGCGGCGCATCGCGCAGATCATTGCCGGCGTCGATACGGCGGCCGGCCAGTCGGTGTCGGTCGTGCAACTGAAAAACGCCAACGCGCTCGACATTGCCGCGCAACTGAACAAGATGCTCGACCCGGGCGCGATCGGCAGCACGGACGCGACGCTCAAAGTGTCGATTACCGCCGACCCGCGCACCAACTCGCTGCTGATCCGCGCGTCGAACGGCGCGCGTCTTGCCGCTGCGAGAACGCTCGCGCGCGAACTCGACGCGCCCACCAGCATGCCCGGCAACATGCACGTCGTGCCGTTGCGCAACGCCGAGGCGACCAAGCTCGCGAAGACCTTGCGCGGCATGCTGGGCAAAGGCGGCGAAAGCGGCTCGTCGGGAGGAGCGAACGAGGCGAACGCGTTCAATCAGAACACCGGCGGTGGGCTCGGCGGCAACAATTCGACGGGCACCTCCGGCACTCCGCCGCTGCCGTCGGGTGGGCTCAACAGCAGTTCCATGTCCTCGCCGATGGGCGGCTCCGGTGCGGGCGGCTATGGCTCGAACAGCGGCAATGCTGCGGGCGGGCTGCTCGGTGGCGACAAGGACAAGAACGACGACAATCAGCCGGGCGGCATGATCCAGGCGGACGCCGCGACCAACTCGCTGATCATCACCGCGTCGGAACCTGTGTACCGCAATCTGCGCACGGTGATCGATCAGCTCGACGCGCGCCGCGCGCAGGTCTATATCGAAGCGCTGATCGTGGAACTGAACTCGAACACGAGCGGCAATCTAGGCATTCAGTGGCAGGTCGCGAACAACTCGCTTTTCGCGGGCACCAACCTCGCAACCGGTTCGAGCAACAGCATCATCAACCTGACGGCGGGCGCCGCGGCGGCCGGAGCCACTGGCGGTCTCGCCACGGCGCTGGCCACGCAAGGCGTGCAGCAGGGTTTGAACATCGGCTGGCTTCACAACATTTTTGGCGTGCAGGGTCTCGGTGCGTTGCTGCAGGCGCTCTCGCAGACCGCCGACGCGAACGTGCTGTCCACACCTAACCTGATCACGCTCGACAACGAAGAAGCGAAGATCGTCGTCGGCACGAACATACCTATCCAGACAGGTTCGTATTCGAACCTGACGAGCGGAAGTGCAAGCTCGGCTTTTAACACGTACGACCGCGTCGACGTGGGCCTGACGCTGCACGTCAAACCGCAGATCACCGACGGCGGCATCCTCAAGCTGCAGCTCTACACGGAAGACTCGGCGATCGTGAACGGCACGACCAACGCGACGACGAACCCGGCCGGCCCTCAGTTCACCAAGCGCTCGATCCAGTCGACGGTGCTCGCGGACAACGGTGAAATCATCGTGCTCGGCGGTCTCATGCAGGATAACTACCAGGTCAGCAACAGCAAGGTGCCGCTGCTTGGCGATATTCCGTGGATCGGCCAGCTGTTCCGCTCGGAGCAGAAGAACCGCAACAAGACGAACCTGATGGTGTTTCTGCGCCCCGTGATCATCAGCGATCGCGACACCGCGCAGGCTGTCACGTCGAACCGTTACGACTATATTCAAGGTGTGCAGGGCGCCTACCGGCAGGACAACAACCTGATGAAGGACAAGGACGACCCGGTGGTTCCGCCGATGCCCGTCGGCCCGAGCCAGGGCGGATCGCCGTTGAATCTGTTCGATCTCGACCAGATGCGCCGTCAGCAGATGCAGCCGCCTCAGCCACGTTCGTCCGCGCCGCAGCCGAATAACGGCACGCCCTACACAGCGCCCGCCGCCCCCGCGGTGAACGGCGCCGTGCAGAGCAACCCAGTGCCGGTTGCGCCGTCCACCGCATCGCCAGGAGTTCAGCCGTGAATACGCCGTCCATGCCGCCGTCAGCCTCAACGTCGCCGGCATCGTCGCGGGCCGCCGGAGTTGCATCGGCGGCAATGACAGAGCACGCCGACCATGCGGAGCGCGCGGCGCCGTCGGCGATCGCCGCGAGGCTCGTGCCCTATGGCTTCGCGCGCAGCGGCCAGATTCTGGTCGCGCATCAGCACGCCGACAGCCTCGAAGTGTGGATCAGCGAGCGTACGAGCGAAGCCGCGCTCGCCGAAGTGGCGCGCAATTTCGGCGCGGTGTCCGTGGTGCGTATTCCCGCCGACGAACTCGCGCAGGCGATCAACCAGGCCTATGCGCGCCAGGACGGCAGCGCGGCGCAGGTGGTCGGTGAAGTGGAAGGCGAAGTGGATCTGTCTCGCCTCATGCAGGACATTCCCGAGGTGGAAGACCTGCTGGAATCCGAAGACGACGCACCGATCATCCGTATGATCAACGCGCTGCTCACGCAGGCGGCGCGCGAACAGGCGTCGGACATTCACATCGAGCCGTTCGAAACGTCGTCGGTGGTGCGTTTTCGCGTCGACGGTACGTTGCGCGACGTCGTGCGTCCGAAGAAAGCGCTGCATGGCGCGCTGATCTCGCGGATCAAGATCATGGCGCAGCTCGATATCGCCGAGAAACGTCTGCCACAAGACGGCCGTATCACGCTGCGCGTGGGCGGGCGTCCGGTGGACGTGCGTGTGTCGACTCTGCCGACTGGCCACGGCGAACGCGCGGTGCTGCGTTTGCTCGAAAAGGACGCGACGCGCCTGAATCTCGAAGCGCTCGGCATGGGAGCCGACACGCTCGGCAAGTTCGACAAGCTGATCGGCCGGCCGCACGGCATCGTGCTGGTAACGGGCCCGACCGGCTCGGGCAAGACGACCACGCTATACGCGTCGATGTCGCGGCTCGAAACGGCGACCACCAACATCATGACGGTGGAAGACCCAATCGAATACGACCTGGCGGGCATCGGCCAGACCCAGGTGAACGAGCGGATCGGCATGAACTTCGCGCGCGCGCTGCGCTCGATTCTGCGTCAGGATCCGGACATCATCATGATCGGTGAAATCCGCGACCTCGAAACTGCGCAGATCGCGGTGCAGGCTTCGCTCACCGGCCACCTCGTGCTGGCTACGCTGCATACCAACGACGCCGCGTCCGCCGTCACGCGTTTGACCGACATGGGTGTCGAGCCGTATCTGCTCGCGTCGTCGCTGCTAGGTGTGCTGGCGCAGCGGCTCGTGCGGCGTTTGTGCCCGGTGTGCCGCGAAAAGCGCGTCGACGAAGACGGTCGCGTGCATTGGCATCCGGTCGGTTGCGACAAATGCGGCCAGTCCGGTTATGCCGGCCGCCGCGGTGTGTATGAACTGCTGCTGATCGACGACGAAATCCGCACACTGATTCACCGCAATGCGTCCGACGCGGACATCCTCGCGGCAGGCCGCGCGCAAGGCATGCTCACGCTGCGCGAGGACGCGGAGCGCTGGCTCGCTTCGGGGCTGACGTCGCTTGAAGAAGTGATCCGCGTGACGGGCGGAGCATAAGCGCATGCCGGCATTTCGTTTTGAAGCGATCGACGCGGCGGGCAAGGCGCAAAAAGGCGTGCTCGACGCCGACAGCGCGCGCGGTGCCCGCACCAACCTCCGCTCGCAGGGACTCACGCCGCTTGTGGTCGAACCGGCGGCCACACGCACGCGCGGCGAGCGCAATCAACGTCTGTCGTTGGGACGGCGGTTGTCGCAGCGCGAGCAGGCGATTCTCACGCGTCAGCTGGCCAGTCTGCTGATTGCCGGCCTGCCGCTCGACGAAGCGCTCTCGGTGCTCACCGAACAATCGGAGCGCGACTACATTCGCGAACTGATGGCCGCGATTCGCGCGGAAGTGCTCGGCGGCCACTCGCTCGCGAATGCGCTGACGCAGCATCCGAAAGACTTTCCAGAGATTTATCGCGCGCTGGTTGCTGCCGGCGAACATACCGGCAAGCTCGGACTCGTGCTGTCGCGGCTGGCCGACTACATCGAGCAACGCAACGCGCTCAAGCAGAAGATCGTGCTGGCGTTCACGTACCCGACCATTGTCACGATCATCGCGTTCGGCATCGTCACGTTTCTGTTGAGTTACGTGGTGCCGCAAGTCGTCAACGTGTTCGCAAGCACCAAGCAGCAACTGCCCTTCCTCACGATCATGATGATGGCGCTGTCCGGTTTCGTGCGGAACTGGTGGTGGGCCGTGCTGATCGCGGTGGCGATTCTCTTTTATGCAGTGCGTTCGACGCTCAGACAAGCCGGCCCGCGCCTCGCGTTCGACCGCTGGCTGCTCACCGCCCCGCTACTCGGCAAACTCGTGCGCGGCTACAACACGGTGCGTTTTGCGAGCACGCTCGGCATTCTGACGGCGGCCGGCGTGCCGATTCTGCGCGCGCTGCAGGCCGCGGCTGAAACGCTCAGCAATACGGCCATGCGCGGCAACATCGACGACGCGATCGTTCGTGTCCGTGAAGGCACGTCGCTCTCCCGCGCGCTCGGCAATACGAAGACGTTTCCGCCGGTGCTGGTTCACCTGATCCGTTCGGGCGAAGCGACCGGCGACGTCACGACCATGCTCGACCGAGCGGCCGACGGCGAAGCGCGCGAACTCGAGCGCCGCACGATGTTTCTGACGAGTTTGCTGGAGCCGCTGCTTATTCTGGCGATGGGCGGCGTGGTGCTGGTGATCGTGCTGGCGGTGATGCTGCCGATCATCGAGTTGAACAACCTGGTGCAGTGAGGGCGGCGTGAGGGTGGCGTGGCGGCGCCTTTGTGCGGCGGCCGTGCTGCGGGTCGATGCGAAGCGGCGTGCGTGTCGCCCCGCTCTGCTCCGTTTTAGCGAACGTAGATCGTGGGACCGGCCGCGTTGGCTGGCAGGAATACTTCGGAATGCGCGCCATTGCGGTCGATAACGATCGAACGGGCGCGGACTTCGGAGAGTTTGGCGCCTTGCATCAGTGTGCTGCCGAGCGATACCGCACGCGGGGGTTCGCCGCCCACGCTGACGATGGCCGCGGCGCCTTCACGCAAAGCAAGAATGCCGAACAGATGCACGTCCTGGTTCGCGGTGCGCGTGAGCTGGCCACCGAACAGCGTGGCGGCCTGATCGGTCGAGACCTGCGCGTGCGCGGCTGCTGCGGGCAACGGTGCGCCCGACGTCGTGGTGAGCGTGATGATCCAGTAGGTCAGCGTCGCGCAGAACACGGCGAACAGCGCAAGCGACAGAAGGCGGATTTGGATGGCGTTCATGCGCATCATTGTACGGACTATTGTGAAAATTGCGTTGGGTTGAAACCCCGCGATTGCATGACATTAAAATGACCGGCCGGGCGTGTTCAATGGCACCGAAAGTGCTGGACGCGAATCCCGCCCAGTCGAAAATTCACCTGAAAAGAGGTAGCAAGCTATGCAACTGTCGACCACTCGCCGCACAGCAATCGCGGGTCCGCGCAGCCGTCGTCAACGCGGCTTTACGCTGATCGAAATCATGGTCGTGATCGCGATTCTCGGCATTCTGGCCGCGTTGATCGTGCCCAAAATCATGAGCCGTCCGGACGAAGCGCGGCGCGTTGCCGCGAAGCAGGACATCGGCACCGTGATGCAGGCGCTCAAGCTTTATCGTCTGGACAACGGCCGTTATCCGACTCAGGAGCAGGGCCTGCGCGCATTGATCGAAAAGCCGGCCACCGATCCGGTACCGAACAACTGGAAAGACGGCGGCTACCTCGAACGTCTGCCGAACGATCCGTGGGGCAACGGCTACCAGTATCTGAATCCGGGCGTGCACGGCGAGATCGACGTGTTCAGCTACGGCGCGGACGGCAAGGCGGGCGGCGAAGGCAATGACGCCGATGTGGGCTCGTGGCAATAGACGACAGCAAAGCACGCGTGACGATCAAGCCGCCGCTCGCCGCGGCCGGCACGGCTACGCACGTGCGTGACTGCCGCCGTTCGGCTGCATGGAGCGCAATGAGTGCGAGAGCCGGCCGTCGACGCGCGGCGGGTTTCACACTGCTGGAAATGATGGTGGTGCTGGTGATCGCAGGCTTGCTGGTGTCCTTGACCGCATTGACGATGACGCGCAATCCGCGCACCGATCTGAACGAAGAAGCGCAACGTCTCGCGTTGCTGTTCGAGTCGGCCGGCGACGAAGCGCAGGTGCGCGCGCGTCCCATCGCATGGCAACCACTGGACGGTGGCTTTCGTTTCGACATGCGTACCGAAGACGGCTGGCGTCCGCTGCGCGACGATCTGCTGAAGCCCCGTCAGTGGGAAGGCGGCGTGACCGGCGTGACGATCGACTATCCGGGTTCGAGTTCGCAAGCGAGCCGCGTTGTATTCGGCACCGAGGCGATCGACGTGCCGGTGCGCATCACGCTCTTCTCCGCTGCGGGGCGCGCGACGATCGTCGGCACCGGCAACGGCCGTTACGAGGTCCACTGACATGCGTCGTTGCAGCAGCACGGCGGCGCGCAAGGCCGCTAACCGCCAGCGCGGTTTCACGATGATCGAGGTGCTCGTCGCGCTTGCGATCATCGCGGTGGCTCTCGCCGCATCGTTGCGTGCAGTAGGCAGTCTCGCGAGCGGCGAAGCCGATCTTCACCGGCGCCTCCTGGCTGGCTGGAGCGCGGACAACACGCTCGCGCAATTGCGTCTTACGCATGCATGGCCGAACGTCGGCTCGACGAGCTTCGATTGTTCGCAAGGCAATCTGCAGTTGATCTGTACCGAGCATGTGACGTCGACGCCGAACCCGGTGTTTCGTCGCGTGGAAGTCATGGTGACGATGCCTGGGCGTTCCGGCAACCTCGCTCAGATGGTCACGGTGGTCGCGAATGAAAACAACCGTTCGCTCTGAGCGCCGCCGCCGTGCGGGCGCGCATGGCTTCACGCTGATCGAGCTGCTGGTCGCGATCGCGATCATGGCGGTGATCGCGGTGTTGTCGTGGCGTGGACTCGACCAGATCATCCGCGGCCGGCAGACCATCACGAATGCAATGGAAGACGAGCGGGTCTTCGCGCAGCTGTTCGACCAGATGCGTATCGACGCACGTCAGGCCGCCTCGGACGACGAATCCGGCCAACCCGCGGTGTCGCTCGCGGGCGGCGGCTTGCAGATCGTGCGGCAATTGACCTTGCCCGGCTCCGCGCCGCGTTTGGAGGTCGTGCGTTACCGCGTCACCGAAGGACGCGTGATTCGCTATGCGTCGCCGCCGCTTGCGAGCGTCGGCGATCTACGCTCGGCGCTGCGCGGCGGCGAAAGCGAAGGTTGGACCGGCTTGCCTTTGATGGGCGGCGTCGGCGCGATTTCCGCGCGCCTCTACGTGCCGAGAGTCGGCTGGACGACGCAGATGAAAGACGTGCAGGGCGCGATCACGGAGGCCGACAATAACCTGAAGGTGCCGCAACTCGGCAATGCGCCGTTGCCGCGCTCGGTGACCGGACTTGAAGTGAGCGTGGGCGCGAAGTCGCTCGCGCGGCCCATCACTCGCGTTTTTCTGATTGGGGAATGACATGAGATTCTCCTCGCTTCATACGCGACGTTCTGCCGGTTGTTCAGCCTCGATCGATGGCTCGCGTGGCTTGGCGCAACGTCGGGCGACGCGAGGCGGAGAGGTCGGCCGCGGACGTGGACAACAACGTGCACAGCAGCGCGGCGCGGCCATTATCAGCGCGTTGCTGGTAGTGGCGCTGTCGGCGATTCTGGTCTCCGGCATGCTGTGGCGCCAGCAGGTTCAGGTTCGCCGAATCGAGAATCAGCGCCTGCTCGCGCAGGCCCAATGGGTCTCGCGCGGTGCGCTCGACTGGACGCGTCTGATTCTTCGCTCTGAAGGCGATACCTCCGCAGGCATCACGTATCTGGGCGGCGTGTGGGGCGTGCCGATCGCAAAGACGAGGCTCTCCGATTTCCTCGGCCAGATCGGCGAGGTCCGCGCTCAGCAGGGCGCCGCCACCTACCTGTCGGGATCCATTGAAGACGCTCAGGCCAAGTTCAATCTTCGCAACCTGGTTGCGAGTCCCGCGCCCGGGGTCATGCAACTGGACACGGAGCAGATCGGCGCATACCAGCGTCTGCTCGTGTCGCTCGGCTTGAGCGGCCAGCTCGCCAAGAACACCGCCGTGCAGGTGCGTGCGAGCCTCGCACAGTCGGCAACGCGTTTTCAGACTGTCACGTCGACGTCCGGCACGACAGCGACGGCGCCCATTCAAGGCGGCGCAACGGGCGGCGGCTTTACCGACAAGCCCGGTATCGAAGACGGCGACGACAGCGCGGCGCACGCGCCGTTGCAAATGACCAGCGTCGACTCGCTGCTCGACATTCCCGGCTACACGCCGGAGATGGTCGCGCGCTTGCGGCCTTTCGTCACCGTGCTGCCTACGGTGTCCGCGGTCAACATGAACACGGCCTCCGCGGAGGTCATCGCCGCGATTGTGCCGGGCATGAGTCTGTCGTCCGCGCAAGCATTCGTCGCGCGCCGGCAGACAGTGTTTTTCCATAATGCCGGCGACGTGCAGCTTGCTTTGCGCGGCGCGGGTGCGCAGATCGTCTCGGTCGATCCGAACCAGTACGACGTCAATACGAACTACTTCCTGATTCACGGGCGCGTGCAGCACGAGCGCGCCGAGGTGGATCGCACGACGCTCGTCTATCGCGACGCTTTGACTCACACTACGCGTATCGTGCGGGTGCAAGACCAACTATGAATAACGCCTTTCCCAAAGAGAGTGGCCTTTGAGCACGCTGATCGTCTTATTGCCGCCGCGTGATCCGGCGGTGCCGTCGCAGGAATGGCAACTGCCGGACTTGCCATTCGTGCTACTCGACAAGTCGGGACGCACGCAACGCGCCGGCCGCTCGGCGCTTGCGCTGCTGCCGCGCGCCACGTCGACGGTGCTGATGGTTGCCGCGCGCGACCAGCTGATGATGCCCGCCACGCTGCCGCCGCTGCGCGGCCCGAAGCTGCGCCAGGCATTGCCCAATATCGTCGAGGATCAGCTGATCCAGGACCCGCAAACCTGCCATATTGCCGTCGATTCGCAATCGGCCGCGGGCGGTCGTCCAATGCTGGCGATCATCGACCGTGGATGGTTCCGCTTCATCTACGAGGCTTTTTCCGCAGCCGGCCACCGGAGTCTGCGCGCCGTGCCGGTCACGCGTTGTCTGCCGGAAGCAACGTTGCCCGCCGTGCCGGCCGAAGTTGCCGAAACTGTGAGCGCGACCGAGCCGGCGATGGCGGGCGCGTCGCTCGCCGACGCTGCGCCGGTGCCGGTTGCGGCCGACACTGCGCCCCAAGTCGTGCCGATGGTGGCGGCGGTGCTCGGCACCGTGGTTCAGACTGCGCCCGCGATGCTGCTGGAAGGCGCCGTCGAAAGCGGCATGCCGCGCGTGGAGCTGGCGATTGCCCGCGGCGCGCAAGGCGAAGGCCTTGCCGTGCCTGCAAATGCGGTGAATGCGACACTTGCCGCGCTCGCCGGCGCAACGCCGGTTTCGCTCTATATGCTGACCGAGGTTCCGGGCAACGAGCCGAGTCTTGGTGCGAGCAGTCCGGCACGTCTCGGCGCACTTGTGCACGGCGCGAGTCCGCTGCCCTTCGAGCAGCTTGCGCGCCGCGCGCTCACATGCCGCTTCGATCTCTGCCAGTTCGAATTTGCGTCGCAGCCATGGCGGCTCGACCGCGCGACACTGCGCCGTCTGCGCCTGCCGGTGCTGCTGGCGCTCGGCGCGCTGGTGGTCGCCATCGTCGGTGCAAATGTGCAGTGGTTGATGCTTTCGCGTCAGCGCGACGCGATTAGTACGCAGATGACCGAGCTTCTGCTGACCACCTTTCCGAAGACGACGGTCGTGCTCGATGCGCCCGATCAGATGTCGCGTCAGTTGCAGCAGCTGCGCGTGGCCGCCGGTGAGCTTTCGCCGGGCGATTTTCTGTCGCTCGCCGATGGGCTCGCGAGGTCGCTCCCGCCTGTGCCGGTCAACGGCATCGCCGCGCTGGATTATCACGACCGGCGTCTCGACGTTACCTTCAAACCCGAAGTGAAGCTCGACCCGGATTTCGCCAAACGCCTTGCGCGCAACGGACTGAGCGGCGCGATCGACAGCAACACCGGCAAGTGGACCATCAGGAACGGACAATGAAAGCTGAACTCGCGCAAACCTGGGCAGGCTTCTGGTACCAGCGAACCGACCGCGAAAAAGCGTTGCTGACGTGGGGCGGCGGCGTGCTCGCAGTGGTGATCGCGTGGTCGGTGCTGTGGGCGCCGGCGCAGGAGGGCCGCGCGCGTCTGCGTGAATCGTTGCCCACCTTGCAGCGGCAGCTCGCGCAAATGACCGCGCAGGCCAACGAAGCGCGCCAGCTTTCGGCGGCGGCACAGGGCGTTGCGCCGACCGGCGGTGCGCTGAAGGACGCGCTCACCGCGTCGCTGAGCGATCATGGCCTTGCGGCCACGCAAGTGCAGGTGATCGGCAACGCGGTGCAGGTGCAGATGAAGAACGCGTCGTTTCCCGCGTGGACGGCCTGGGTCGACGACGTGCGCCGCCAGTTCAAGGTGCAGGTCTCCGAGGCGCACGTGACCGCGCTAAAAGAAGACGGCCAGGTGGATGTCACTGCTTCCTTGCAGCCATCCACGGCGAAATGACCGCGCTGTCACGGGATCTCGCATGACTTACTGGATGCGGCGCCTGCGCGCCGTGCTGCCTTGGGTGCTGGTTGCGGTTCTCTCGAACGCCGCCGTGATGCTCGCGCTGTTACCCGCTGCGTGGATCACGCCGCAATTTGCCCGCCAGAGCGGCGGCCATGTGAACCTCGTCGACCCGAGCGGTTCGCTCTGGCACGGCTCGGCTACGCTGATGCTGGCGGCCGGCTCAGACATGAGCGCCGCGACGCTGCTGCCGGGACGGATCGAATGGCGCACGGCGTTCTGGCCGCTCTTCACCGGCCGTGTGCGCATGACCATGCGCCATAGCGAGGCAATGCCCGATCCGATTACCATCGACGCGACGCCGCGCAGCGCCAACGTCACCCCCGGCACGATAGGCGTCCCTGCTTCGCTGCTAAGCGGCCTGGGCGCGCCTTTCAACACGCTGGATCTGCAGGGCGACGTGCGGCTTTCGTGGTCCGACTGGCGCAGCTTCAACCGCGAGGCGTTCGGCCAGCTGACGGTCGCGCTGAGCGACGTGAGTTCGCGCGTATCGCCGGTAAAGCCGCTGGGCTCCTATCAGCTCGTGTTCCAGGCGGAGGGCGTCTCGTCGACGATCGAGTTGCGCACAATCAAAGGCCCGCTGATGCTGAACGGCCGCGGGGTTGTGTCGCCGGCTTCCACGTCATTTCACGGAACGGCGACGTCCGCGCCCGAGGCTCGCGACAATCTCGCGGGATTGCTGAATTTGCTGGGACGGCCGAGCGGACCGGACACCGTCACGTTGTCTTTCGCTCATTGAGCGCGGTGTGGCGCGGCAAGAGGAAGGTCGCACTTACGTCACGCTGCGCGAGTTCTCAGACAGAATGAAAAAGAGGCATGTCCGGCTCCGTTAGCCGCTCATGCCTCTTTCGTATTTCAGCGCCGTGCGGCGCTTGCTCATGCCCCCGAGTTCTATTTGCTTTGCGCTTGTATCTGCGCCTGAGCGGGCATTGACGTTTGCGGGGCATCGCTTCGCGCAACCGGCGTCGCCGGTGACGTGGCTGACGCTGGCAACGGTGCTGGTGCGGCCACATCGCCGGTTTCGCGGTTCATCTGCGTGACGTCCCAGCCGCCGCCCAGCGCCTTGACCAGACCGACCGATGACACCATCCGCTGACCTGCGATGGTCTGCAGCTTCTGTTCGGCCGTGAATGCCGTGGTTTGCGCGGTGAGGACGTTCACGAAGCCCACCGTGCCGGCCTTGTATTCGTTCGTCACGATGGCAAGCGCCTGGCGCGCCGATTCCACGGCCTGCTGCTGCACCACGATTTCCTGTTCGAGGATGCGCTGCGACGCGAGGTTGTCCTCAACGTCCTGGAACGCGGTCAGCACCGTTTGGCGATAGGTCGCGACGTTCTGGTCATAAGCGGCCCGGGCGGCTTCGGTTTGCGCGCGGCGCAGCCCGGCGTCGAACAGGGTCGCCGCGAGTTGCGGACCGACGGTCCAGAAGCGCGACGGCGCGGTCAGCAGTTGCGAGAACAACGAACTCTGGAAGCCGCCGCTCGCCGACAACGTGAGCGATGGGAAGAAGGCGGCAATTGCAATGCCGATCTGCTCGTTGGCTGCCGCAGCTTTGCGCTCCGCCGACGCGATGTCGGGCCGCCGCTCCAGCAGCGCGGACGGCATTTGCGCGGGCACGGCGGGGGGCGTCGCGGTGAGCGGCATCGGCGGAATTGAAAACGTGGAAGCCGGTTCGCCCACGAGCACTGCGATCGCGTGTTCGTCCTGCGCGCGCTGAACACCGTTGTCGATCGCGGAGGCCTGCGCCGATTGCAGCTGCGTTTGCGCCTGAATGACGTCGGAGCGCGCGGCCACGCCCGCGGCGTACTGGTTCTGCGTAAGTTGCAGCGAGCGTTGATAGGCGGCGACGGTTTCGTCTAGCAGCTTCTGGTTCGAATCGAGCGAGCGCAGCGCGAAGTACGTCTGCGCGAGCGTGGCCTGCGCGGATAGACGAGCGTTGGCCAGATCGGCGGCCGCGCTTTGTTGGCCCGCCTTCTGCGCGTTCACGGAACGACCCACCGAGCCCCATAGATCGGGTTCCCAGCTGGCGTCGAGTTGCAGATTGTAGCTGTTGATGACGCCCGAGCGGTTGCTCCCGCTCGCTGCAACCGCATTCGATGAAACACCGCTGCCGGAGCGCGTAGCGCCCGCGGACAAGCCGACGGTCGGGAAATACGCCGCGCGCGCCTCACCGACCAGCGCGCGGGCCTGACGGTACGCGGCGGCAAACTGGGCGACGGTCTGATTCGCGGCGTTCAGCTTTTCTTCGAGCGCATCGAGCTGCGGATCCTGATAGACGGTCCACCATGCGCCCCGATCCTGCTGATCCGACGGTTGCGCGACTTTCCAGCCTGGCGCGGCTTCCTTGTACGAGGCGGGAATCTCGGCGTCTGGACGCTTGTAATCTGGACCGACCGCGCACGCGGCCACGAGGCCCGCGACGGACACCGCTACCGCGAGGGTCAGGACGCGCGGCGCAAAGGTCCGCGCGGACGAGATTCGGTCAGACTGCATGCATTGATTTCCTTCTGGACGCCGCGATGCCGCCGATGACGGCGCCGGCCGGTATGGTTTGCCGGCATGTTAGCGTAAGAGCCCGCTGGGCGCGGGAAACAGAAAGGTTAATGCGGCGAGCGATGCAGGTGTGTTACCGACGGTGTCGCGAAGGTTACGCGCTGTTACTGGCGAGCGGCGTGGCTTTCGATGAAAGCGGCGAGGCCACCCATCACGCCCGCGAGTCGACCCGCGATTCCGCCGATGCCGGCTTGCGCGCGAGCTTGCCCGCAGCTGCCCGGCATGGCGCGTCGCCGCGCGATTGGCAGGCGCTCGCCGGATTGTGCGCGGGGGCAGCGGCAGTGCCGGCCAGGCGCACCGGCTCTGCTGCGATTTCGACAGATGTGCTGCTCGAATTCTTGCGCCCACGCCGATGCTCGACCCACGCCAGAATCGCGACCCCTACCGATCCGCCGGGCAGTACAAACAACACTGCAAATAGCGCGAGCTTCCACCAGCGATGCGGGCCCTGGAAGCTGTGCAAAGCTGAATCGGTCAATGAGCGGCCTAAACCGCCGAGGGTATTTTTGAGGTACAGCATGGGAGGAACATCCTTGGGTCACGCCGCATCGGCGGCGGACAAAAAAGCGGTCAGAACATAGTCTCGGGTGGCGCGGACCGCGTAACTCGTTGCTTCGTATAATATTGACTATGCAAGTAAATTTCAAGATACTGATGCGCGATATGTGGGTGCGCTGTTGTTTTTCGGCGGCTCCGTCGGCGTGGTCTGCGAAAATCGCCATTGATCTTCCTGCTTAGGCAGCTAAACTTCGCTTGCCCAGCGATGTTCCGGATACAAGATGACAGACGGCCCCTACAAAGCAGACGAAATCCGGCTCGAGTCCAGTCTCGGCTATTACCTGTCGAAGGCTCGCAACGTGCTGGTTGAGCGCACCGACCGCGCGGTGAAGCCGCTTGGGCTGACCGCCCAGCAGATCGGCGTCATTCTGATGCTGGCCGCCGGCCGGGCGAACACGCCGTTCGAGTTGTCTCGCGTTATGTCGTACGACAGCGGTTCGATGACGCGTCTTCTGGATCGCCTTGAAAACAAGGGCTTTGTGTCGCGCACGCGCAGTGACGCGGACCGACGCATGATCAAGCTGGAACTGACGCCGCGAGGCCACGACGCGGCGCGCCAGTTGCCGGACATTGGCGCTGCGGTGCTGAACGAACAGTTGCGCGGCTTCACCGCCGCCGACCTTGCCACGCTGATCGATCTGCTCGGTCGTTTCATTGCGAACGGCGTCGATCCGGATTCGAGCGCCGGTTGTGGCTTGTGTTCGCCAGATGAGGTGCCCGACGAGCCGCTTCACGATTCATCGTCGGAAAACGACAAGCAGTAACTGGAGCGCGAATTACAGGGCTGTAGTGCGCATATATCTCTGTCTGGGCAGAGTGTGATGGTGCATATATGCGCCATGGCTGAAACGACGCGATAAACGTGGCACAACAATCTTTTCCGCGCTGAGGAGAAAAACATATGGACGCTACGGCTTCCAACGCTACTGGACCGGCGGCCCAACCCGCTACTCCGCCCGCGGCCGAACCGGCGCCGCTGACGGGCGGCGCGCTTGCGCTGCTGACGGTGGGCCTCGCGCTCGGCACTTTTATGGAGGTGCTGGACACGTCGATTGCCAACGTGGCCGTGCCGACCATCTCCGGCAGTCTCGGCGTCGCGACCAGCCAGGGCACGTGGGTGATCTCTTCGTATTCGGTGGCGTCGGCGATTGCCGTGCCGCTCACCGGATGGCTGGCGCGGCGCGTCGGCGAAGTGCGGCTTTTCACGCTGTCCGTGCTGCTCTTCACGATCGCCTCGGCGCTGTGCGGTTTCGCGCAGAATTTCGAGTCGCTGATCATGTTTCGCCTGGTTCAAGGCCTTGTGTCCGGGCCGATGGTGCCGCTTTCGCAGACCATTCTGATGCGCTCCTATCCGCCGGAAAAACGCGGGCTCGCACTCGGCCTTTGGGCGATGACCGTCATCTGCGCGCCGATCTTCGGGCCGGTAATGGGCGGCTATATCACCGACAACTACACCTGGCCGTGGATCTTCTACATCAACGTGCCGATCGGCCTATTCTCCGCGGGCTGCGCGTTCGTGCTGCTGCGCGGCCGGGAGACGAAGACCGCCCAGCAACGTATTGACGCGGTCGGTCTCACGTTGCTCGTAATCGGCGTGGCGTGCCTGCAGATGGTGCTCGACCTCGGCAAGGACCGCGACTGGTTCAACTCGACATTTATTGTGACGCTTGCAGTGATCGCGGTCGTGTCGATTGCGTTCATGCTCGTGTGGGAGATGACCGAGAAAGAACCCGTGGTCGACCTTTCGCTGTTCAAGGACCGCAACTTCGCGCTTGGCGTGCTGATCATCTCGTTCGGCTTCATGGCGTTCTTCGGCTCGGTGGTGATTTTCCCGCTATGGCTGCAGACGGTGATGGGCTACACCGCGGGCCTCGCCGGTCTCGCCACCGCGCCGGTCGGTTTACTCGCCCTCTTCCTTTCGCCGATGATCGGCAAAAACATGCATCGGTTGAATTTGCGCGTGGTGGCGAGTTTCGCGTTTATCGTGTTCGCGTTCGTGTCGTTCTGGAACTCCACTTTCACGCTCGACGTGCCGTTTAACCACGTCATCTGGCCGCGTATCGTGCAGGGTATCGGCGTGGCGTGCTTCTTTGTGCCGATGACAACCATCACGCTATCGAGCGTATCCGACGAACGGCTCGCAAGCGCGTCGGGTCTATCGAACTTTTTCCGGACCTTGTCGGGGGCGATCGGCACTGCGATCAGTACGACGTATTGGGAAAACGATACGATTCGCCATCACGCGATGCTGGTCGACAACGTGAACGTCTACACGCCGAATACGAATGCGTACACCGATGCACTCGCCGGCGTCGGCTTTTCCGGTGGCAGCATTACCGCGCAGCTCGAGCAGGTGGTGACTGCGCAGGCTTATATGCTCGCCACGAACGACTTCTTCCGCATATCGTCCGCGGCGTTCCTCGTGCTTGCGGTGCTCGTGTGGATCACCAAACCGCGCAAAGGCGTCGGTCCTTCAATGGGACATTAATCGGCGCGCAACGCTTTGCTCATTGACTGACCGCTTCGCCAGTCGTTGGCGTCACCGACTGCCCTTGCAACGCGTCGGGATGCATGGCGGTGGGTGCGGGCTGCGACGGCTTCACATCGGGTTTCTGTGTGCCCGCCGCGGTGCCTCGAACGTATTGCTTGAAGTCGGCGCCCGCTTCCCACGGGTTCGGCGTGCAGCCAAGCGATCCATCGCAATGTGCGGCGAAGCCGATCGTCGCGGTACCGTCGGGGTTTGCGGTCCGGGTGATCTGATACGCGAGCGCACGTTTGCCGCCATCGGGGCCGGCCGTCTGAATCAGCGTGTCGGTCGCGGATTCGACTTTATATTTTGAGTTGTTCGTGACCCACGTCTGCGCGCGCTGCCACCAGAGGTCGCACTGAGCTTTGTTCGAACACGTCAGGGGCGTGGTTGCTATCTGCATAACGTCGGGATCGACTTGTCCTTGCGTTGAACATGCGGTCGCGGCAACCGCCGCCGTCGCAATGCACAGTGCGGCCAACAGACTTTGCTTCATCACGTTGATCCTCCCTCTCGCTAGCGTGTCGTAACAGTTTGGACCGTTACGCGCGGAGGGCGTTTCCTTTACGTCAAAGAAACCTGCAAGTCGCGAAGGTTCTGCCGACGCGCCCGCTGTTGTGCGCGTCGCGTTGTGCGCGTCGATCACGTAGCCGTTACCGCGCATGCACCGCGCAATAAAAAAAGCGGCTACTCGAGCCGCTTTCGCACGTTGCTTCGCGCACGTGAGCCGGTGTGTTCAGACGCTGAAACGATTCAACGTATACGCCCGATAAGCTGCGACAAATGCATCGAACGAGCCTACTTCTTCGCGTTCGAGCTTCGCCTGCTCGTCGAGCGATTGTTTGGCCAGTTCTGCAAACTCCTTGGCCTCGCCCGGCTCCAGCGGACGCGCGCGGAAGTAGGCCGCGTGCGCTTCGCTTAGTTCCAGACCGAATTCGAGGAAGCTCTGCTGCTTGTCGCGCATCGTCTGCAACACCCGCGCCGATGGCGTAAGCGACGGATCGGCAAGTTTCGCCCGTTGAATGACAACCGAGCGCGCGTGCGCGTCGCCGCCCTGCAGTGCGTCGAGCGTGGCTGCCGCGGCTTCGATCTTGACGAATAGCTCTTCGGCCCACTCGATCATCGCGAGCGGATGGCCGTCACGGACCAGTTCGAGGCCGGGCTTGCGCCCTTCGGTCGTTACGCGCGCGAAGTTCTGGTTGGCCTCCGCGTAGGGCTGCGGCGGCAATGGCGCGCTGTCGTCGAGCGCGCACACAAGCAGATAGGCGTCGAGAAAGCGTGACGTCTCCAGAGAAATACCAACCGGCTCGAATGGGTCGATGTCCATGCAGCGCACTTCGACGTATTGCACGCCGCGCGCGGCCAGCGCATGCAAAGGACGCTCGCCGGGATACGTGACGCGCTTCGGACGGATCGTCGAGTAAAACTCGTTTTCGATCTGCAGCACGTTCGTGTTGATCTGCACCCACTCGCCGTTTCGTTGCGTACCGATTGCCTCGTATGCCGGATACGGTTGGCTGACAGCCTTCGCAAGTGCGTCGAGATAACCGGGCAGCGTGTCGTAGTCGGCATGCAGCGCTGCTTGCGCGGTGGTGTTCGAGTAGCCGAGATCGCTCATGCGCAGGCTGGTCGCGTACGGACGATACAACGTGTCTGCGTCGAAGGTTTCGAGCGTATGTTTGCGCCCGCGCAAGAAGCGGCGATCGAGCGCCGGCGACGCGCCGAACAGATACATCAGCAGCCAGTTGGTGCGGCGGAAATTGCGAATCAGCGCGAGATAACGATCCGACTGGAAATCGACGGCGCTTGCGGTGGATTGCTGATCGGCATGCAACAGCCGCCACACTTCCTCGTTCAGCGAATAGTTGTAATGGATGCCGGCAATGCATTGCATCGTGCGACCGTAGCGCAGCGCAAGGCCGATCCGATAGACGTACTTCAGCTTGCCGATATTGGAGGTGCCGTAGTTCGCGATTGGAATGCCGTCGTCGGTATCGGGCAAGAGGCCGGGCATTGAGTTGTTCCACAGAATCTCGTCGCCGAGTTCTGCGTACACAAAGCGATGCAGCCGGTCGAGCTTATCGAGCGTCAGCGCGACGTCCTGCTCGGCCGGCGTGATCAGTTCGAGCAGCGCTTCGGAATAATCGGTGGTCAGCGAAGGATGCGTGAGCGCCGATCCGAGCGCGCGCGGATGCGGCGTCAGCGCGAGTTCTCCGTTGTGGTTCACGCGCAGGCTTTCTCTTTCTATGCCGCGCAGGCCGTGCAGCAGCGCGTCGCGTTGCGGGCCAGAAGTCAGCACGGACAGGCGGTGCGAGAACGCGTCGGTCGTGCGGGATTGTGTGGTGTTTGGCATTGATGCGAGTCGGGCGTTGTCGGCCGCCATGTGCCGCTTCGCTGCTCACTGGCAGCATGGTGCGGTCGACAACGTTCGGCGGAATTTTCAGTAGCGGGCACTTTAACATCTCGCCACGGCGCCTGCTTGAGGCCGCCTCGGCGGGCTGTTCCGGCCGGTCTGACCGACTGTTTTCACGCCGGATTCGCGAATCTGGCCACGGGAATTCGGGTTATTGCGGGTATTGCGGCGGTGAGGTTTTTAGCGGCGGTGCGTGCCGCACCCACGTTCGATGCGGCGCGACGGAGCAACAGCGAAACGGCAAACCCGCGAAGTCAGCAGGTAAAGCTAACCGCCACGCGCGGCGCCGGCGCGGTCCGCTACTTCATTCCACAGATGCATCGCCGCGTAAGCACGCCACGGTCGCCATGCGTCGGTGCGTGCGCGTTGCTGGGTCGCCCGCACGAGCGACGGATCGCGCGCGGAGATCGACTGCATCAACACGAGGTCGAGTGCAGGCCACGCGTCGGCATCGCGCCACGCACGCATCGCGACGTATTCGACCGTCCACGGGCCGATGCCCGGCAAGGCGAGCAATTCCGTGCGCAGGCTGTGCGCGTCGGCGGTTGCGCTGTCGAGCGGTACGTCGCCGGTCGCGACGGCGCGCGCGAAACCCTGCAGCGCCGCGACGCGTTTGCCCGGCATGCCGATTTGCGCGAGATCGACTGTTGCGAGGGCGTCTGGCGTCGGAAAACGCCACGCGGTGCTTGCGTGCGGATGCCCTTCGATACGCTCGCCCGCTCGCTGTACCAGTCGTCCGATGATGGTTGTCGCGGCCTTCACGCTGACCTGCTGGCCGACGATCGCACGTACCACGAGTTCGAAACCGGACCACGCGCCCGGCACGCGCAGACCTGGCGCCGCTTCGATCAGCGGCGCGAGCCAGGGGTCGGCGGCCAGGGCGGCACCGATCTTCTTCGGCTCCGCGTGCAGATCGAATATCCTCGCGATGGGCGTCGCAAGCGCGTCGGCGTGACGGCTCACCGGTCCCTCGATGCTTGCGACGAGGCAGCGCTTGCGTGGGTGCTGCCGCACGCTGAGCGTGCCACTGTCGCCGTCCCATTCGATTGCGCGGCGATAGGCGCCGTCTTCGACCGTCTCGACGCCGGGCGTCGCCCGTCCGCCGAAAAAGCGCAGCAGGCGCGGCCAGTCGAACGGCGATTTGTACGGCAGTTCCAGGGTTGCGACTTCGTCAAGCGTGCTCACGCGGCGTGGTCCAGTTTGGTAGCGACGGTTTCAGTAGGACCCGTCTGGGAATGGCTGGGTTCATCTGCGGAAACGTTGCGCGCGTGCTGCGCCTCGTTGTCCAGAAGAGCAGCCTTGCGCGGCAAGCCCCAGCGATAGCCCGCAAGCGCCCCGCCCTTTTGCACGACGCGATGACACGGAATGGCGAGCGCAACCGGGTTCGTCGCGCACGCGCTCGCCACGGCGCGCACGGCCCGCGGCGCGCCGACCGCCTCGGCGATCTCCGTGTAGCTGCGCGTCTGTCCATAAGGAATGCGCCGCAGCGCGTCCCACACACGCTGACGGAAGGCGGTCGCGGCAATATCGAGCGGCAGGTCGAAGTCCTGACGTGTGCCGCGCAGGTACGCGTCGATTTGAGCGATGAACGGTGCGAGCCGCTCGGGATCGTCCAGCAGGGCCGCGTTGGCGAATTCGCCGCGCAGTTCGTCGACGAGGAAGGCGGCGTCGTCGCCGAAACCGATTTTGCAGATGCCTTTGTCGGTCGCGGCCACCAGCACGAAGCCGAGCGACGTCGGCGCGCTCGCGTAGCGGACCGTCAGTCCCGCACCCTTGCGGCGATATTCCGACGGCGCCATGCCCAATTCCGCCGATGCGCTGTCGTACATCCGCGAAGGTGAATTGAAGCCGGCGTCGAGCGTCGCACGCGTGACGTCCGCGCCGCTCTTGAGCGCGTCGCGCAACGCGGCGCCGCGCTGCGCGGCCTGATACTGGCGCGGCGACACGCCCACCACGCGCTTGAACAGCCGCTGCAGATGAAACGGGCTCACGTGCACGGCGTCGCTCAATTGGGCGAGCGTGAGACGTTGCTGCGGATCGGCGTCGAGCGCGGCGCACGCGCGGTTCACGATCTCCAGTTCGCGCGGCAATCCGCCCGGCTGGCAGCGCTTGCAATCGCGAAAGCCTGCGGCGCGGGCGCCCCCGGCGTCTGCGAAGAAGGCGACATTCTCACGACGCGGCTGGCGCGAAGCGCAGGACGGACGGCAGAACACACCCGTCGTCTTCACGCCGTAGAAGAAAGCGCCGTCCGCGAGCGGATCGCGGCGAGTGACGGCTTCCCAGCGGTCGTCGTCGGAATTCCAGGTGGCGGTGTCGGCGGTAAGGCTAGTGTCAACAGGCTTGGCAGCGCGGTTCATGATGGTCCCGGATAGGTGCTCTCGATGCACACCAATGTAGGCCGCATGCCGACACACTACGCTCCGGTTCTTGCTGTGTCATTGCGGTTCCCTCGATGGCGGACGGTCGTGGAATCCCCGCCAGGCACTCGTTTCGCCGCAAAGTGCGACAAATTTGCACGATATCGGGTTTTCCCTTAAAAAGTTATTGCGTCGCACCAACCCCGTGTGTATATTAGTACCTGTCTCCTCCATGTCTCCTCCTGATATGGATTCAGCCCGCTCCAAGCAGAGCGGGCTTTTTTTCGTCTGTACGCTCCGCATCTGGCCCTCACCGCAAGTCTTCCAGACGCGCCGCTTTCTCATAAACTGGTGGTTCATCCGTTCGGTAAGCCGGCCAGAGGAAACGTTCCAATGAAAATCCATATTCGCGAGATCGACCACGTGGTGATTCGGGCGTCGAATGTCGAGGTCATGGCGCGCTTCTACTGCGAGGTGCTCGGTTGCAGCCTCGAGAAGGAGCAGCGCGAGCTGGGTCTCACGCAGTTGCGCGCGGGCCGTTCGCTGATCGACCTGCTGCAGGTGGGCGCGAAGCTCGATCGCCCGGAAAACGGCGCGGTCGGCGCAGGGCGAAACATGGATCACGTGTGTTTGCGCGTGGAACCGTTTGACGTAGACGCGCTCAAGGCGCATCTCGGCGAGCACGGCGCACGGCTTGGTGAGCAGGCGGTTCGCTACGGCGCGGACGGCTACGGCCCGTCGCTATATCTGTTCGACCCGGAGGGCAACATGGTCGAACTGAAAGGGCCGCCGGAAGCGGCTCGGGTCACGTCGCTTTAAAGGTAAGCCCCGGCGTCCGCCGCGAGTCGCCGACGTTTCAGCCGTTGGCGGGCGCCTTCAACACCGTCCACTCGATTTTCACCGCGTCGGCTTCCGCGCTGCCGAGCCACGCTTCGCCGTCCTGTACGGTGCATTGAAGCCGCATCGTGCGTTCGGCAAGCGCGCCCAACTCTGCCGCGACGTTCTCGCCAAGCGACCAGACCGTCACATTGCGCATGCGCTCAACCTTGTTGCGCACGCCCTGCCACCAGATATCCGAAGTACGTCCGCCGTACGCGATCACGATCACGTCGTTCGAACGGCCGCTCGCCTTTGCGATGCGCCGCTCGTCGGGCTGGCCGACTTCGATCCACGTTTCAATCGCGCCGGTCAGATCCTTCTGCCACAGATCGGGTTCGTCGACCTCCGACAATCCCTTGCAGAACTCGAGCCGTTCCTGCGCAAAGAGCGCGAATGCGGCGACGCGGACCATCATCCGTTCGTCGGTTTCCGACGGATGACGCGCGATGGTGAGCGAATGGTCGGCGTAATAGTGCCGGTCCATGTTGGCGATCTGCAATTCCGCCTTGTAAATCGTCGATTTGAGAGCCATGCCGTTGCTAAACCAGACGCTCGCTCCAGCGGAGCGAACCGAAAATGAGTCGTCGACGGCGCGCTGCCGTCTTCCGTGTTTGTTGTACATTTTGTCTCCCTCCCGTGCCGTCCACCGGCCACCACATAGACGGGAAGAAGCATTTAACGAGCCAAGGCCTGCTCTGCGGGAGCACCATAAACCTCGCCGGCCGCCTCGCGCAACGCGTCGAGCACCACCGAGGCTGCGGGAGAAAGCAGATGCGACTGGCGCGTGATGATACCGAATGTATCCATCCTGCACGGTAAATCGATCGGCAAGCGCTTCAACACGCCGTACTGTTGGTACTGACGCGCCACTTCGTCGGGCAAGACCGCCAACATGTCGCTCTGGAGCAGCAAGCTGGAAATTGCCAGGAAGTTGTTGGTGTTCACCACGTTCTGCGGCGGATTCAGGCCGATCTGCGAAAACATCAGGTCAAAACGATGCCGCAAAACACTGCCCGGCGGGTGCAAAACCCAGCTCGCGTTGACAATGCCGCGCAGCGTAAGGCCCGCTTCGTTTTCCAGCGGATGGCCTGGCCGCGCGACCACGCACAGCGGTTCGTCGGCGAGCGGTTCGTAGCGGACTTCGGTTTTGAACTGGTTCTGGCGCTCGAGCACGCGGCCGATCATGATGTCGAGTTCACCTTCGGCAAGCCGTGGCAGCATCACATCTGACGTTTCGACTTCCGCCCAGATCTGCAACTGCGGATAACGCTCCTTCACACTCGCGATGGCACGCGGCACCATGGTTGCAGCCGCCGCTGCGATCACGCCGATGCGCACCTGCCCCGCGAGACCCGCGCGCAGCGCCGAAATTTCGTCGTGCGCGTGGCTGAGATTGGACAGCACCATGCGCGCGTGACGGATCATGACTTCGCCGTACAGCGTTGCATGCATGCCGTGCGGCGTTCGGTCGAAGAGGCTCACGCCCAGCATGTCTTCGAGTTCTTTCAGCAGGCGGGACGCCGCCGGCTGCGTCATGCCGAGCACGTCGGCGGCGCGCCGCACGTTGCCCTCTTCTTCCATTGCGGCGAGCAGCAGCAACTGCCGCGTCTTGAGTCGCGCACGGACGAACCAGTTCGAGTAGCTACGCGTCATCGCCTGTCTCCAAAGCATTTTTTTCGAATCGCCCCAATGATGCCATACCGAAATTGTTATCGGTGTAGCCCAAAAAGGGATTGGAAAGTTATTGCGCGCACTCATACCATTCGTGGACTTTAAGCTTCTCATGTGGCGCCTTTCCGTCGATGAACCGCGATCCGCTCGTCCCGCTCGTTGCCAGCCCGCTGCGCCATTACATCAATGGCGGATGGGAGACGGGTGCGACCACGGGCGTCTCGCTCAATCCGTCGGATCTGGACGAACCTGTCGGCGAATATGTCCGCGCCGACGTCCGGCAAACCGATAGCGCGATCGAAGCGGCAAGCGCGGCCTTCCGCGAATGGGCGCTCAGTTCGGCGCAGCGTCGCGCCGACGCGCTCGACGCAATCGGCAGCGAAATGCTGGCGCGCCGCGACGAACTCGGCCGACTGCTCGCGCGCGAAGTCGGCAAGACATTGCCCGAGGCGCTGGCCGAGGCGACGCGCGCAGGTCAGACGTTCAAGCTGCTCGCCGCCGATGCACAGCGCGCGTATGCCGAACCGCTTGCGTCGGCGCGCGCGGGCGTCGAAATCGACATGACGCGCGAACCGCTCGGCGTGGTCGGCATCATCGCGCCGTGGAGCGCGCCGCTCGCAATCGCCGCGGCGAAGATCGGCGCGGCGCTGGCGCACGGCAATTGCGTGGTCTACAAGCCGGCTGAATCCACACCGGCTTGCGCAGCGGCGCTCGCGTCGATCGTGAGCCGCGCCGGTTTGCCGGCCGGTGTCTTCAATCTCGTGATGGGCAGCGGCCGGCAGGTCGGCGCGCGAATCGTCGCTCATCCGCTCGTCGCGGCGATCAGCTTCAGCGGTTCTGCGGAAACCGGGACGCGCGTGTTGCAAGCCGCCGCCGCTCGCCAGGCGCGCGTGCAACTGGAAATGGGCGGCAAGAATCCCTTTGTCGTGCTGGCCGACGCCGATCTCGACAGCGCGGTCGATGCCGCATTGACCGGCGCGTACGGCTCGACCGGCCAGCGCAGCACGGCGGCGGCGCGGTTGATCGTCGAACGTTCGATGTTCGAGCCGTTCGTCGACGCATTGCAGACGAAGCTCGCCAGGCTCAACGTCGACCACGCGCTCAAGCACGGCGCGGACATGGGCCCGGTAGCGAACGCCGCGCAACTCGAACGCGATCTCGACTACGTGGAAATCGGCAAGCAGGAAGGCGCGCAATTGCTGCACGGCGGCCGTCAGCTGGAACGCGCGACGCGCGGCTACTTTTTCGAGCCCGCGCTGTTCGTCGGCGAGCCGGAACATCGCATTGCGCGCGAGGAAATCTTCGGTCCGCTCGCAGTCGTGCTCCGCGCCGACGACTACGATCACGCGCTGCATCTCGCGAACGACACCGCTTACGGTCTATGCGCCGGCATCTGTACACGTTCGCTCAGCCGCGCGCGGCATTTCCGCCGTCACGTGCATAGCGGTCTCGTCACGATCAATCTGCCGACCTCGGCCGTGGAGCATCACGCGCCTGGTGGCGGGCGCAAGGCGTCCGCGTACGGCTCGACCGACGCAGCATTCTGGACGGCCGTGAAAACGGCGTACGTCGCGAGCTGATCGTGAAGACATTTTTGCGTGCGGCCGCCCGCCTCGATCCCATAGCCAAGTTTTTACGCCCCGGCTAGCGCCGCCGCGTATCGCCTCGCTGCACATAAACGAAATCAATGCAGCTTTTCAACCTCAGGAGACAGAAATGACCAGCAAGCTTCGCCGTTTGACGCTAACCGCGATCGCCGCCGCCGCAATCGCCGCGCCGTTCGCCGCCCAACTTTCCGCGCACGCGGACCAGCCGCTCAAAGTAGGCTTCCTCGTGAAGATGCCGGAGCAGGCGTGGTTTATCAACGAACAGAAAGCCGCGACCGCGCTCGGTCAGAAGGACGGCTTTTCGGTGGTGAACATCGGCACGCCGGACGGCGAGAAAGTGCTGTCCGCGATCGACAATCTCGGCGCCCAGGGCGCGAAGGGCTTCGTGATCTGCGCGCCTGACGTGCGTCTCGGACCGGCCATTCAGGCGCGCGCCAAGCGCTACAACATGAAGTTCGTCACCGTCGACGACCAACTGGTCGATTCCAGCGGCAAGCCGCTCGCCAATGTGCCGCACCTCGGCATGTCCGCGTTCAAGATCGGCAATCAGGTCGGCCAGGCGATCAGCGACGAAATGAAGCGCCGCGGCTGGAAGCCCGAGGAAGTCGGTGCACTGCGCATCACGAACTACGAACTGCCGACCGCGAAATTGCGCACCGACGGCGCGACTGAAACGCTGCTCGCCGGCGGCTTCAAGAAGGAAAACATTTTCGACGCCCCGCAAAAGACGACCGACGACGAAGGCGGCTTCAACGCGTCGTCGCCGGTGTTGGCGAAGCATCCGAACATCAAGAAGTGGGTGATCTTCGCGCTCAACGAGGAAAGCGTGCTGGGCGGCGTGCGTGCTACCGAGCAGCTGCATATTCCGGCAGCGGACGTGATCGGTGTCGGCATCAACGGTGCAGGCGAGGCATTCGCCGAGTTCCAGAAGAAAGAGCCGACGGGCTTCTACGGCACGATCGCCGTCAGCTCGACGATGCACGGCAAGGAGAGCACTGAGAACCTCGTGGAATGGATCAAGGACGGCAAGCAGCCGCCCGCCGATACGCAGACCACCGGCAAGTTGATGGTGCGCGGCAACTGGCAGGACGTGCGTAAAGAACTCGGCATTTAAGCCGCGTTCGACTTTGCACGCGGCGGGCCGCGCCTCGCATTTGCCTGACGCGAGAGCGGCCCGCACAGCTTGTCCACCATTGAGGTTTTTTGATGACATCCTCACACACTGCGACATCCCTTAGCGGTGCCGACGCGCCGCTACAGACGCCCTCGCCTGTGCCCGCTTCGACCGAGCCGTATCTGCAACTCGACGGCATCACCGTGCGCTTTCCCGGCGTGCTCGCGCTCGACCAGGTGTCGCTCGAAGTGCGTCGCGGCGAAGTGCACGGCCTCATGGGCGAAAACGGCGCCGGCAAATCGACGCTGCTCAAGGTCTTGTCCGGCGTGAACCAGCCGGCGGCGGGCACGTTGGCGCTCGATGGCGTGGAGCAGCAGTTCACCACGACGAAGGCGGCAATTGCGGCGGGTGTCGCGATCATCTATCAGGAATTGCACTTGGTGCCGGAATTGACGGTGGCCGAAAACCTGATGCTCGGTGCGCTGCCCAACCGCTTCGGTGTGCTGGACGAAAAGGCGCTCGTCGCGCGCGCGGTGCGCGAACTCGAACGCCTCGGCGAAAAAATCGATCCGTCGCAGCAGGTGAAAAATCTGTCGATCGGTCAGCGTCAGATGATCGAAATCGGCAAGGCGCTGATGCGCGATGCGCGCGTGATCGCATTCGACGAACCGACCAGTTCGTTGTCGTCGCGCGAGACCACGCAACTGTTCCGGATCATTCGCGCGTTGCGTGCCGAAGGCCGCGCGATCATCTACGTCACGCATCGGATGGATGAAGTCTACGAACTGTGCGATCGCGTCACCGTGTTTCGCGACGGCCGCCGCATCGACACGTTCGACGCAGGCGCAGGCCTCGACCGTGACCGCCTGATCAGCTGCATGGTGGGCCGTTCGATCGCCGACGTGTATGGCTATCGCACGCGCGATGTCGGCGACGTGCAACTCGACGTCAAGGGATTGATGGGACCCGGCCTGCGCGAACCCGCCACATTCTCCGCACGCAAAGGCGAAATCGTCGGCTTCTTCGGACTCGTCGGGGCCGGGCGCTCCGAACTGATGAAGCTCATCTACGGCGCGGTCAAACCCACGGCCGGCGACATCACGCTCAAAGGTAAGCAGGTGCGCTTCGCCACGCCGCGCGACGCAGTGCGCGCGGGCGTCGCGCTGTGTCCCGAAGATCGCAAGCAGGAAGGCATTGTTTCGATCGCTTCGGTTTCGGACAACCTCAACATCAGTTGCCGCCGGCACTTCAGCCGCTTCAACGTGCTCAACGGACGCAAGGAAGCGCAGACCGCGAAAGAGTTCATCGGCAAGCTCGCGATCAAGACGCGCAACGGCGAGACGCCGATCGGCACGCTCTCGGGCGGCAATCAGCAGAAGGTGATTTTGTCGCGCTGGCTCGCGGAAGACATCGACGTGTTTCTGATGGACGAACCCACGCGCGGCATCGACGTCGGCGCGCGCAGCGAAATTTACGGTCTGCTGTATGGGCTCGCGGACGCGGGACGTACGGTGATCGTGGTGTCGAGCGATCTTGCCGAAGTAATCGGCGTGACCGACCGCGTGATCGTAATGAAGGAAGGCCGCCTGGTTGGCGATCTGCCGAAAGCACAGGCGACGCCCGATGCGCTCATCAAGCTCGCGCTGCCTCGCTAGAACACATGCTGGCCTCAGGTGCCAGACAAATGAAGGCCCCTGAAGAAGGCACCTGAACCGAACGCAACTGAATCGCGCCGTCGAATTGAACCACGCGGCATTGAAACGGAACACACATCATGCACACACCATCGACCGACCCCTCCACGCCAGCCGTCGCTTCCGCGGGCCTGAGCGCGCGCGCCGCGCGGACCTGGGATCTGATCAACAAGTCCGGCATCGTGATGGTCTTCATCATCCTGTTTGCGGTGCTGTCGTTCACCGTGCCCGACTTCCTGAGTTCACGAAACATTCAGGGCCTGCTGCTTTCCGTCACGCTGATCGGCTCGATCTCCGTGACCATGATGTTCGTGCTCGCGCTCGGCGAGGTCGATCTGTCGGTCGCGTCGATCGTGGCGTTCGCGGGGGTCGTGGCATCCACGTTGATCACCGTGACGCATAGCGTATTGCTCGGCGTTGCCGCGGGCGTGCTTGCCGGCGGCGCGGTCGGGCTCGTGAACGGCGTGCTGGTCGCGCGCTACAAGATCAATTCGCTGATCGTCACGCTCGCGATGATGGAAGTCGTGCGAGGCCTCGCCTTCATCACGTCGAGCGGCGACGCGGTGATGATTTCGGAAGAACGCTTCTTCGATCTGGGCGGCGGCTCCTTCCTCGGCATTTCGTATCCGATCTGGAGCAACATCATCGGCTTCGTGGTGTTCGGTTTTCTGCTGAAGAAAACCGTGTTCGGCAAGAACGTGCTGGCGGTCGGCGGCAACAGCGAGGCGGCCCTGCTTGCGGGTCTGCCCGTCACGCGCATCAAGATCACCGTGTTCGTGCTGCAAGGGCTCGTCACCGGCTTTGCGGGCGTGATGCTTGCGTCGCGTATGAGTCTCGGCGATCCGAAGACGTCGGTCGGTCTCGAACTCGGCGTGATCTCCGCGTGCGTGCTCGGCGGCGTGTCGCTGACGGGCGGCGTTGCGACGATTTCCGGCGTGCTGGTAGGCGTGCTGATCATGGGTTCCGTGCAGGACGCAATGAGCCTGATGAACGTGCCGACTTTTTATCAATACCTGATTCGCGGCGGGATCCTGCTGCTCGCGGTGCTGTTCGACCAGTTCCGCCGCAGCAAGCGCGTGCACTAAGCGTGCAATGACGCGCGCCCTGCCCTACATGTTTGCCAACAGGAGATTTCATGGCTGATTCCAACCAGACAAAAAAGCCGCTGCGCAGCCAGGCGTGGTTTGGCCTCAAGGACCGCGACGGGTTTCTGCATCGCTCGTGGATGAAAAACCAGGGCATTCCGCACGACGAATTCGACGGACGTCCGGTAATCGGCATCTGCAATACATGGTCGGAACTGACGCCCTGCAACGCGCATTTTCGCGAGCTCGCGGAATACGTGAAAAAAGGCGTGCATGAAGCGGGCGGTTTGCCGCTGGAGTTTCCGGTGATGTCGCTCGGCGAGACCAATTTGCGACCGACGGCCATGCTGTTTCGCAACCTCGCTTCGATGGACGTCGAGGAATCGATTCGCGGCAATCCGATGGACGGCGTGATTCTGCTCGTCGGCTGCGACAAGACTACGCCTGCGCTGCTGATGGGCGCGGCGTCGTGCAACCTGCCCGCGCTCGCGGTGTCGGGTGGACCCATGCTGAACGGCCGGTTCCGCGGCAAGCATATCGGCTCGGGCACAGGCGTGTGGCAGATGTCCGAGGAAGTGCGCGCCGGTTCGATGACGCAGGAAGAATTCACCGAGGCGGAGTCGTGCATGAACCGCTCGCGCGGCCACTGCATGACGATGGGCACGGCGTCGACGATGGCTTCGATGGTCGAATCGCTCGGCATGGGCTTGCCGCACAACGCCGCCATTCCCGCAGTCGACGCGCGACGCCAGGTGCTCGCGCATCTGGCCGGGCGGCGCATCGTCGACATGGTTCGCGAAGACCTGACGATGGACAAGATTCTCACGCGCCAGGCCTTCGAAAACGCAATCCGCACGAATGCGGCGATTGGCGGCTCGACCAACGCCGTCGTGCATCTGATCGCGCTCGCGAAGCGCATTGGCGTAGAGCTTTCGCTGGAAGACTGGGAGCTCGGCTCCAACGTGCCGTGTCTCGTGAATCTGCAACCGTCAGGCGAATACCTGATGGAAGACTTCTACTACGCGGGCGGTTTGCCGGCGGTGCTCAAGCAACTGGGCGAGCAAGGGCTGCTGCATCGCGAGGCGCTGACCGTGAACGGCAAGACGATCTGGGACAACGTGCGCAACGCGCCCAATCATGACGAGAAAGTCATCACGACGTTCGCCGAGCCGTTCAAGCCGAAGGCGGGCATTGCGGTCCTCAAGGGCAACCTGGCGCCGAACGGCGCGGTGATCAAGCCGTCGGCGGCCACTGCGGAACTGCTGAAGCACCGAGGCCGCGCGGTCGTGTTCGAAAACATCGAAGAGTTGCACGCGAAGATCGACGACGAGTCGCTCGACATCGACGAAAACTGCATCATGGTGCTCAAAGGCGCGGGGCCGAAGGGTTATCCGGGCTTCGCCGAAGTGGGCAATATGCCGTTGCCGAAAAAAGTGCTGCAAAAAGGCATTACCGACATGGTGCGTATTTCCGACGGACGCATGAGCGGCACAGCGTACGGCGCGGTGGTGTTGCACGTGTCGCCCGAAGCAGCTGCGGGCGGGCCGCTGGCTTTCGTGCAGACCGGCGACATGATCGAGCTGGATGTCGAAGCGCGGCGCCTGCATCTTGACGTAAGCGACGACGAACTCGCGCGCCGGCGTGCCGCCTGGCAGGCGCCCGAGTCGCCGAAGCGCGGTTACTACAAGCTCTATGTCGAGCACGTGCTGCAGGCGGATCAGGGCGCGGATCTCGACTTCCTGGTGGGTTCCAGCGGCGCGCCGGTGCCGCGCGACTCGCACTGAGCGGCGCGAGTCGTTTGAAGAGTTAAACGGTTGTTCCTGCGCTTTGCGAGAAGGCGTGCTGCCGATGCGGTTCCACATAACCGCATCGGCTTTTTTACGCGCATCGCACGTACGTGTCGCACAAACAAAAATCGGCCGGACATTAAAAATGTCCAACCGATTTTTTTTAAGCACAAGCTCAAAGTCTCCGGCGTTTAAAGCCAGAGAATTCACTCGAGCGCGTGTCGTTCCGGCAACTCGCCGAAAGTCTGCGCACTCAGTGTTCTATAAGATCATTGCTTGATGAATCGATCGTTCGCCCAGAGGCCTTGCGTGTCGCTATTGCTGGCATTCACGAACTCGAAGTCGTGACCGACGACACGCACGACGCGGAAGCTCGAATTCTCCGGCGTCGAAACGCATTGATACCCGGAGAAGAACTCCTGCATTTTCTGCTGTTCACCGGCTTGCGCGTGCTCATTAACGGCGTCGAGCTTGTCTTTCGACAAACAGCCGTACGAGTTGGCTTTGAACTGAATGGTTTGCTGCGGCTTGATCATGACGTCTTGCGCCTGAACACTTGCAGCAGCCAGACTTGCAACGGCGAAAACAAGGGCGAGTCGAGTTTTCATATGTTCCTCCGGGTGCGGGCCGAATGCTCAGGTTAGCTATGTATTTAACTCCATCGTCTAGCCCGCACCTTGCACTTTAGGAGAACGCGCAAGAACCACAAGCACATCTTGTGTGCGGTCGCAACAGTGGCAGATTGTCGCACCGTGCGCGTCATATGACGGATGGTTCGGCGACGCATCAAAGACACCAAATTAAGCGGGATAACTAAGCGACTCCGCCCGCGCAGGGCTTTAACCAGTAATGCTTTGCGGGCCGTATTAGCGTTAACGCGATATTCGATTTAAGCGATTTATTAGTAACGGCAAGGGCGCTTGGTGCATTGCACACAAAGTCATTTCGCCGACTTGTTAAAGCGGCGGATATAACGGTGTAAATGCAGAAGATAAACGATGCCAGGCACCGCTCAGCGTTATGCGCCGCACCTGGACGGCAACTGGCCGACATTGCAGGTACGTGCGGTGCTCTACAATAAAAACCATGCAACGTGAGAACGGAGGCCGCCGTGCTCGAGAACCTCATATTGGGCGTTTTTCTCGTCCTGCCGCTGCTGATCGTCGCGTTTCTTTTCTCCGACGAATTGTGGCAGGAACACCGGCATCTGCACGACACGCGCCCCATGCAAGCGAGACCGCGTCGCGTCGACTGGCGTCATCCGCTGCGCCGCTCGCGGCATCGGCTGTAACGCGGCGCCCGTGCGCTGCGGTGAGCGCACTCTACGAGCGCGCCGCATGTCACCGGCGACGGCAGACTCGCGGCTCAGTCCGCTCGCCAATGCGCGCGGATGCGTTTGGCCAGCGCTTCGAGCGTGTCTGCGTCCGCGACGTCGCGCGCGTGCATGCGTAACGGCTGACCTTCCCAGCGCGGAATCACGTGAAAGTGCACATGCGGCACCGTCTGTCCGGCAGCCGCGCCATTGAACTGGCCGATGAACACGCCGTCCGGGCGCAACGCCGCGCGCACGGCGATGGCAAGCTTTTGCGTCATGCGCATACATGCCACGGTCGCCGCGTCCGACAGGTCGAAGATCTCCGCAGCCGCTTCCTTCGGCACGACGAGCAAATGGCCGTCGGCTTGCGGCATCAGGTCCATGAAGGCGAGCGCGGCATCGGTTTCCGCGACCTTGATGCACGGTAGCTCGCCGCGCAGAATCTTCGCGAAGGGATTGCTGTCGTCGTAGTTCATCGCTTTTTCTCCTGATTTTTGTTGCACGCTTGTCGCGGGTAAGGTTTGACGCACGCCGTCGTGCCTATTGTCGGCCGCCACTATTACAGCAGCGCACCGCTTGGGCCGAAGCGAAACGAAGCGAGGCGCGGTGACGCGTCAGCGCCAGTCGGTCGCCACGTCGTCCGGGTCGGTCAGCGTCAATCCAGACGACGGCAGCGGCAGCGCCGTCTTATACCGCACCTGCTTGAGTGCAAAGCTGGAGCGGATGTTGGAAATGCCCGGAATCTTCGTCAAATGATCGACGATGAAGCGTTCCAATGTCTGCATATCGGGCATCACCACGCGCAGCAGGTAGTCGGCATCGCCCGTCATCAAATAGCACTCCATCACTTCCGGTCGCTCGGAAATGGCCTGCTCGAAACGCAGCAGCGCGTCCTCCACCTGTTTTTCCAGACTTACCTGAATGAACACGTTGATGCGTAGCCCGAGCGGCTCAGGGTTCAGCAGCGTGACCTGCTGCTTGAAGAGACCGAGCTTTTCGAGCGCGCGCACGCGGTTGAAGCACGGCGTGGGCGAGAGATTTACCGAGCGCGCCAGGTCGGCGTTAGTGATGCGCGCGTTTTGCTGCAACTGGCTCAGGATGCCGATGTCGATCCGATCGAGCCGTCTGGGTGGCGTGGTCATAGATGAAATATTCCGTGAGCAAGGCGAAATCCGGAATAAATAGCCTATCGCAGCGCGCGATTGCAAGCAAATGAGACGCTCATTTTGCAAGCTCGTAAGTACCATTGACTCACTCGATCTTGAACCGACGTGTCGATGCGGAGTGGTGCTATGACGGATTTGTCCAGCGGTAGTGAGCAGGTACGGAGCCTCGGCGTTCAGCGTACGGAGGCGGCGGACGCCGATCCGCAGGAAACAGCGGAGTGGCTGGAGGCGCTCGACGCTGTCGTGGAACACGTGGGCCGCGAGCGCGCGCAGTTTCTGTTCGACCGGCTGGCGAGTCACGCGGTGTCGCTCGGCGTCGAATCGGCGCGTACCAACGTCACGCCATACCGCAACACGATCGCGCCCGAAGATCAGCCGCGCTATCCGGGCAATCTCGAACTCGAGGAGCGGCTTGCCGCGGCGCTGCGTTGGAACGCGCTCGCGATGGTGGTGCGCGCGAACAAGGCGTACGGCGAACTCGGCGGCCACATCGCGAGCTATGCCTCGGCGGCCGATCTGTTCGAAGTCGGCTTCAACCATTTCTTTCGCGCGTCGATGCAGGGGGCGGGCGAGGGCACCGGCGATCTCGTGTATTTCCAGCCGCATTCGTCGCCGGGCGTGTATGCGCGCGCGTATCTGGAAGGTTTTCTCTCCGAGGACAATCTGCGGCATTACCGTCGTGAGATCGGCGGGCCGGGGCTCTGTTCGTATCCGCATCCGTGGCTGATGCCGGACTTCTGGCAGTTTCCCACCGGCTCGATGGGCATTGGGCCGATCAATGCGATTTATCAAGCGCGCTTCATGCGCTACCTCGCGAATCGCGGCCTCGCGCTCACTGAAGGCCGCAAGGTGTGGGGCTTTTTCGGCGACGGCGAAATGGATGAGCCGGAGTCGACCGGCGCATTGTCGCTGGCCGCGCGCGAAGGGCTCGACAATCTGGTGTTCGTCATCAATTGCAACCTGCAGCGCCTGGATGGTCCGGTGCGCAGCAATGGCCGGATCATCGACGAACTGGAGGCACATTTCGTCGGCGCCGACTGGAACGTGATCAAGGTGATCTGGGGCTCGGACTGGGACGCGCTGTTCTCGCGCGACCACAGCGGCGCGTTGCTGCGCGCGTTCGCGAATACGGTTGACGGCCAATTCCAGACTTTTTCGGCGAACGACGGCGCGTACAACCGCGAGCGCTTCTTCGGACAGAACCCGGAATTGGCCGCGCTCGCCGCACAACTGAGCGACGAGGATATCGACCGCTTGCGGCGCGGCGGTCACGACGTGCGCAAGCTGCATGCGGCTTACGCAAAAGCGCTCGCGCATCGCGGCCAGCCGACTGTGATCCTTGCAAAGACGATGAAAGGCTTTGGCATGGGCACCGCTGGCCAAGGCCGCATGACCACGCACCAACAGAAAAAGCTCGATTTCGACGACCTCAAGGCGTTTCGCGACCGGTTCCGTTTGCCGCTCACGGACGCGGACGTCGAACAGGTGAAGTTTTACAAACCCGCGGAAGACAGTCCGGAAATGCAATACCTGCATGCTCGCCGGGCCGCTCTCGGAGGCTATCTGCCCAGAAGGCGGAGAGTTGCGTCGGCGGGGCTGATCGTTCCTCCGATGTCCTCCTGGAGCCAGTTCGCGCTTGATTGCAACGGCCGCGAAATGTCTACGACGATGGCGCTCGTTCGCATGCTGACCGCGCTGCTGAAGGACGCGGGTCTCGGCCCACGCGTCGTACCGATTGTCGCCGACGAGGCGCGCACCTTCGGCATGGCGAACATGTTCCGCCAGGTCGGTATCTACTCGCCGTTGGGTCAGCTTTACGAGCCGGAAGACCTGGGCTCGATGCTGTATTACCGCGAGGACACGCAAGGACAGATTCTGGAGGAGGGCATTTCGGAAGCGGGCGCGGTGTCGTCGTGGATCGCAGCAGCGACGTCGTACAGCGTGCACGACCTGCCGATGCTGCCGTTCTACATCTACTACTCGATGTTCGGCTTTCAGCGGATCGGCGATCTCATCTGGGCAGCCGCTGACCAGCGCGCACGCGGGTTTCTGATCGGTGCGACGTCGGGCAAGACGACGCTCGGCGGCGAGGGCTTGCAGCATCAGGACGGCACGAGCCATCTGGCGGCATCGACCATTCCGAACTGCCGCGCGTACGATCCCGCGTTCGCTTACGAAGTCGCGGTAATCGTCGACGAAGGGATGCGGGAGATGGTCGAGCGTCAGCGCGACGTGTTTTACTACGTCACGGTGATGAACGAGAACTACGCGCAGCCTTGTGCACCGGACGGCGATGTAGCTGCAGTGCGCGAAGGCATTCTGAAGGGCATCTACCCGCTCGCCGCCGGTGCGGAGAAGGGCGCGCCGGCGCAAATTCAATTGGTCGGCGCCGGAGCTATTCTTGGCGAGATCATCGCCGCGCAACGCATGCTGAAGGACGACTGGCAGATCGACGCCGCGGTGTGGAGCGTGACCAGCTTCAGCGAATTGCAGCGCGACGGCATGGCGGCGGAGCGGCTTGCGCGTTATGGCGATGCGTCGTCGGCCGTGCCTTACGTCGCGCGAGTGTTGGGCGAGTCGGCGGGGCCGATCGTCGCGGCAACGGATTATGTCCGAGCCGTGCCCGAGCTGATTCGCGCATACGTGCCGCGCCGCTACGTGACGCTCGGCACGGACGGTTTCGGCCGCAGCGATACACGTGAGGCTTTGCGCGAATTTTTCGAGGTGGATCGCAAGGCGATCGTCATGGCCGCGCTCAAAGCGCTAAAGGACGAAGGCGTGCTTGAGGGGCATGTTCTGAGCGATGCGCGTCAGCGGTATTACGACGATGCGCCGGTGCAAGCGGCGTCGTGGGAACGTTGATCCGACCGGCTGATAGTGGTGGTTACACAGGTAATGTGTCGTTACCACTTGCAGCATCTATTTCTGCGCGCGTAGCCGACAATTCGTTCCATGCCTGAACGGCGGGAGCGAAAAATGAAAAAGTTAGCAGTGGCGTTAGTGATGGTGGGCAGCTTGAGCGTCGCGGGGCAAGCGTCGGCTCATGGCCATGGCGGTGGCGGCGGCGATGTAGTGGGCGCACTGATCGGCGGCGCGGTGCTGGGCGCGGTCGTGACGTCGATATTGAATCCTGCGCCCGCGGTGGCCTATCAACAGCCGGTCTATGCGCAGCCTGTCTATGCACAGCCGGTGTACCAGCCGGCACCGGCTTACGCGGGCCCGCCCCCGGGCTACTGCTACGACCAGTACCAGCGCGGCTATGTGGCGTGCGGAGCGCCGCAGCAGCAGTACGAGTATGGAGAGCCTGCGCCCCGGTGGTAAATGGTCGGCGCACAATGACTGCACGCTGCAGACAGAAAGGCCGTCGCTCACTGCGACGGCCTTTTGTTTTGACGCCGCAAGGCGCCGGCTTCAGTGCCTGTGATGCAGCCACTCGGCGTAGTGCGTATCCAGCCAGCGCTCGAGCTTTTGCGGTCCCGCCTTGTGGTGATAGCGGGAGGCCGCCCAGATTGCCCCGCCGACCAGCAGCATCACGGTCGGCCCAAGCAGGTAAGCGATCAACGATTCAGACATGGCAGCCTCCACGAAAAGGTTGCATCGTTGCTCCAGTGTAGGCGATCAGTCGCAGGAGAGAAGCACCGCGTGATGCGAGGGCATGGCTTGGCGCTTTTGTGCTACTGGCGATGTATTAATAACCTCGTGAACTACGCTATTTTTCTTTACAGGGCAGTAGCTTGGAGCAGCCTGCCGTGTCTTTGTGTACCTAAAACTGCAGGTCGCGAGCATTTCGCCTTTACGTGCGTCCTGCTCCCTCGATCAGCCCGCGCCCACGGCTCTTTTCCGCGCTGCGTCGAGCTCTGCATCGACGAAATCGGCCCATTGCTGGGCGATTTGCCGCTGCTCGGCCGGACCGGATTCAGGCTCGCCTTGCGACTCGCTTTGTCGCGTTTGCGCTGATGTTTTGTCCCGTTGTGCATGCTCTGTCATCTCGCGCAGATGCGCCCACGCCGTCCGGCGGAAGTCGTGAAGAACGAAATGTTCGACTTCCAGGCCAAGCGCCTTCACCGCCTGGTTGAGCGTGCTCTTTGCAATCGGCCGGTCGTCGCCCCTTACGCTCGGAAAGACGAAGGTTTTGCTTGCTCGCGTGCGGTGCAACTGTTGCAGCATCGCGACCGCTTGCTGAGGCAGGTAGACGATCCGATCCGTATCTTGATGCAGACGCGCGGCGGAGATGCGCCACAGCGCGCGGTCGAGATCGAACTCGTCCCACGTCGCCTCCACGAGATCAGATTTGCGTACCATCGTCAGCACCAACAGATGCAGCGCCATCTTGAGTGGCTGGCGGATGCTCGACGTTTCGATCGAATGCAGCATCGTGCCGATCTCCTCGCCGGAAAGCACGCGAGTGCGGCTCTCGAAGGTCGCGATGGAGCGCGCCGGCACGACTTCCGCCGGGTTTGAGGTTGCCAGTTGGCGAGCGATCAGATACTCGTAGAGTCGCTTGATGACGTTGCGGGTATGCAGCGCCATCTTCGGCGAGCCGCGGCTTTTGATCGCCTCGCAGATGGCGACGACGTGCTCTGCGGTCACCGCCTTGACCCGCATGCCGCCGATTGCGGGCAACACGTCTTTGTCGAGCGCGCGGCGCGTGGTGCGTCGATATTCATCTGACTTCCCGGCCATCTCGGTCGCCATATAAAGCTCGGCTGCTTCACGCAGCACGTCGGCTTTCGCTTCGGCCCCGCGGTCGCGGCGTGCAGTCGCGACCGGCGAAATTCCTTGCGCGACGAGCTCCGCGTACTTCTGCGCCTTCGCTCTGGCGACGCGCAGCGAAATCATCCGGTAATCGCCGATGGTCGCAAGCGGCTGGCGCTTGCCGTTCAGCGAATACCGGAAGCGCCAGATCTTCGTGCCCGTGGTCATCACTTCGATCACGAGGCCGTTGCCGTCGGCGACGCTGTAGCGGGCGGCGCGCGGTTCAAGTGCGCGTATCTGGGATTCGGTGAGCGGGGCGGCTAGGCGAGGCATGTTGGAGTAGCTGGTACGCGACAGAGCGAGTTTAAACTGTCTGCGTTTGTGTACCAAGATGAAGTGGCGTTATTGGTCTACAAAGCGCGCTGATCCGTCTCGCCTTACCCCGCTCAAGCGGCCTAGAGTGGCCGTCTTCAGCATTTTGAGGCGGCTTGCATGCCCAGTTCTACTTGCCGATACAAAACCTACTGAAAATCACTCCCAACAGATCGTCGGAGCTGAATTCGCCAGTGATTGAGTTGAGTTGGTCCTGCGCGAGCCTCAGCTCTTCGGCGAAAAGATCCAGCGCCTGCGAGTTCTGATCGGCATGCGCGGCGGCCGTCGCAAGGTGGTCCTGCGCGGCGCGCAACGCAATCAGATGACGTTCGCGCGCAAGGTAGACGCTCTCCGCGCCGGCCTGCCACCCGGCAATGCGCAGCAGCTCGTCGCGCAGCAAGCTCACGCCGTCGCCTTGTTTCGCCGACAGGCGCACTTCGCTCAGGTCGAAATCGGCATCGAGCGCGCGAGCCTCCGGCGGCAAGCCGACAAGGTCCGTCTTGTTTAACACGCGCACGACCGGAACGCCGGCCGGGAAGCGCCCGGCAATGGTTTCGTCTTCGACGGTCATGCCAGTGCGCGCATCCAGCAGATGCAGCACCACGTCCGCGCGCTCGATCTCGCTCCACGTCCGAGCAATGCCGATTTTCTCGACTTCGTCTTCGGTATCGCGCAGGCCGGCGGTGTCGATCACGTGCAGCGGAATGCCTTGGATCTGGATGGTCTGTGCGACCTTGTCACGCGTCGTGCCCGCAATCGGCGTGACGATAGCGAGTTCAGCGCCGGCAAGTGCATTGAGCAACGAAGATTTGCCGACGTTCGGCTGACCGGCCAGCACCACCGACAATCCCTCGCGCAACAGCGCACCCTGCCGTGCCTCGGCGAGCACGTGCGCGAGACGCTCGCGAATGCGCGTGAGCTTGCCGCGGGCGTCGGCAGCTTCGAGGAAATCGATCTCTTCTTCGGGGAAATCCAGCGTTGCCTCGACCAGCATGCGCAGCGTGATCACTTCTTCGACCAAAGCATGGATGTCGCGCGAAAACGTGCCGTCGAGCGAACGACCTGCCGAGCGCGCAGCGGCCTCGGTGCTCGCTTCGATCAGATCGGCCACCGCTTCAGCCTGCGCGAGGTCCAGCTTGTCGTTCAGAAACGCACGGCGCGTGAACTCGCCGGGCTCGGCGAGCCGCAGGCCAAATCCGCGCCCCGCGTCGATGCAACGTTGCAGCAGCAGTTGCAGCACGACCGGCCCGCCATGGCCTTGCAACTCGAGCACGTGTTCGCCGGTGTACGAATGCGGCGCGGGAAAGTAAAGGGCAATGCCGCGATCGAGCGCGTTGCCGCCGTCGTCGAAAAAAGGCACATAACTCGCGTGACGAGGCGCGAGTGCTTGCCCGGTCAACACCTGCATCAGCGGCTGCGCCGCGGCCTCGCCCGCGCGTCCAAACGAAATGCGCACGACGCCGATGCCTCCCCGGCCGGGCGCGGTGGCAATGGCGACGATGGGATCGGAATCGGTGGTCAGCATGAGCGAGGCGGCGAAATCGGAAGAGTGGGGCAGGGCGGCGCGGACATTTCCGGGGCGCCGGGCATTGTAACGCGGGCCATGTGCCGGCCGGTTTGCGCGTCACCTGACGACCAGAACGTGCTTTCCAGGTCGCCGTTGAGATTGATCCTAAATAAGCTAGGATTTTTACTTGATGAATAGGACTGAGCCAGACTCAACGAGAACGCTGCGCCGTGCAGACGCACGTCCTACATGGAAAAGTCGCAAAAATTGACATTGCGCTGGATCGCCGTTGTGCTGCGGCACGCAAGCTAAAATTATCTCAAATACGTTCAACATGAGCCTGATCAGTTGTCAACTGGGAGGACGCTGAATTGCACAATCTGGCCCATGCCAACCCCGAAAGAAAAAGCTGCCTTCTCGAAGAGGCTGAAGGAAACATTGGAGCCGCTGAAGATTCGCGGCGGGACCAAGCTCGCCGAACAGTTCAACCTTCGCTATCGCGGTGATCGTCCGGTTACTCCACAAACCGCGCACAAGTGGCTCACGGGTACGACGATCCCAAAGCCCGATAAGTTGCGCACGCTTGCCGAGTGGTTGAACGTGAAGGAGCACTGGCTGCACTACGGGCCTTCGCCCGGTGCGAGCGCCAGACCGATGGCCCGCGGCGAGAAGTATCCGCCTTCTCAGGAAACGATTGAACTCGCTTCGAAGATCGAGTCGTTGACGCCGAAAGACCGTTTTCTCGTCGAAGAAATGATTGGGCGCTTTTACGGTGAGGATACCGAAGAAGAGTAGCGCGTGCGCCGTCTGCCCACACAGATCGCATGAAAAAAGCCGCCCGGTTCGTTTGAACCGGGCGGCTTTGTTTTTGCAGGCAAGGCGACTTGCCCTCAGCGCTTCACGCAGGGATCAGGCCGGCTTCGCCTTCGACTGACCCATCATGCGCGTGATGTAGTACTGCTGCGCGATCGACAGCACGTTGTTCACGACGTAGTACAGCACCAGACCGGCCGGGAAGAAGAAGAACATAACCGAGAACGCAATCGGCATGAACATCATCATCTTCGCCTGAACGGGGTCCGGCGGCGTCGGATTGAGCTTCGTCTGCAGGAACATGGAAACAGCCATCAGCACCGGCAGGATGAAGAACGGGTCCTGCTGCGACAGATCGTGAATCCACAGAATCCAGGGCGCGCCGCGCATTTCGACCGACGACAGCAGCACCCAGTACAGCGAGATGAACACCGGAATCTGCACCACGACCGGCAGACAGCCGCCGAACGGGTTCACCTTCTCGGTTTTGTAGAGTTCCATGAGCGCGGCATTCATCTTCTGCGGATCGCCCTTGAAGCGTTCGCGCAGCGCCTGCATACGCGGGGTGATCGCCTTCATACGCGCCATGGACTTATAGCTTGCGGCCGAGAGCGGGAAGAACACCGCCTTGATCAACAGCGTGAGCAGCACGATCGCCCAGCCCCAGTTGCCGACGTAGCTGTGGATCTTTTCGAGCAGCCAGAAAAGCGGCTTCGCGATGATCGTCACCCAGCCGTAGTCCTTCACCAGTTCGAGACCCGGCGCGATGCCTTCGAGCATGCGCTCTTCTTCCGGACCGGCGAAGAGGCGCGCGGACACGTCGACCGTCTGGCCCGGCGCGATGGCCGCAACCGGCTGCTTAACGCCAACGCGATACAGCGTCGGATCGATCTTCTCGACGTAGATGTCGTGCTTCACGCCCTGCTGCGGAATCCACGCCGACGCGAAGTAGTGCTGCACCATCGCGATCCAGCCGTTGTCGGCTTGCTTCGTGAAGTCTTCCTTGTTCTTGTCGATGTCGCCGAACGTCATCTTCTGGAAGTGGTGCTGGTCGGTGTAGACAGCCGGGCCGATGAACGTGTGCGAGAAGCGCGGCGTTTCCACCGGCTGGTCGTCACGCACCAGTTCCATATAAACCGACGGGCTCACCGGCGCCGTGCCGACGTTCTGGATCTTCGTATCGACGCCGATCACATAGCTGCCGCGGGTGAACGTGTAGGTCTTGATGACTTTCAGCCCGCCCTTAACCGGCGACTCGAAGCTGAGCTGGAACGATTTGGCGTCGCCCGTCAGGTCGTGCGGCTGGTTGGGCAGCGGCGTGAAGATGTCGTTGTGATTCGGGAAATCGCCGCCGAGCAGACCCGTACGCGCCAGATACGTGTGATTCGCGGTGCGGTCGAACAGCGTGATGACGAGATCCGGCTGCTTGCCGTCGCCTTGCTTGACGAGCGACAGCTTCGACAGCGTGCCGCCGCGAGTGTCGATTTCGCCGTTGTAGACGTCGGTGCTGAACTTGACGAGTTGCGACTGCGTAGCCGCCGGCGTGTTGGCCGGGGCTGCTGCGTTGGTGGCCGGCAAATCGGCGGGCTGGGTTCCCGGCGTCGTGGTTCCCGGTGCGGCGCTACCGACCGTCTTGGTCGGCGTGGCGCTCGGGAAGAACATCGACGGGCGTCCGTGGTCGCGTTGCCAGTTGTCGAACAGCATGACCGCTGACATGAAGAAGATGACCCATAGGACGGTGCGTTTGATATCCATGCGTTGTCTCAGTGTCGATGGAACGGCGCGTCAGCGCTTTTCAGAAGTGGGAGGCGGGACGAGATCGATGCCGCCCGCGGAAAACGGGTGGCAACGGCAAATACGCCTGGCGGCGAGATAAGTCCCGCGCGCGGCGCCATGATACTGGATTGCTTCGCGCGCGTAATCAGAGCAGGAAGGGTAAAAACGGCACCGATTGCCGAGCATTGGACTCACGGCAAGCTTGTAAAAACGCAGTAAAGCGATGAGTACCGTTTGCATGGCTGGTGCGGCCGGACAGCGCCGCGCAACGTGAAGTACCGGACGACACCCGCTGTTCAAGACTGCCGCAGCTACTGCAGCCTGAGGGAAAAAGCGGGCGGTCACCTGAGCGTCATTCCGTCTTGGGCGCGTCCGCGGGCGGCGCCTGACGACGGGCAATTTCGCGTGCTGCCTTGTCGAGCAACGACTCGATTTCACTGCGGCACAACGCCTTTAACGGCGGCGACGCGGCGCTCGGCAAAGCCTTTTTGTCGAAGCGCGTGTGCAAACGCAGCAGCACGTCCCAACCGCCGAATTCTGCGCGACGCACCCGAAAGGCTTCACGCGCGACTCGACGTACCAGATTACGCGTGGCCGCGCGCGGCGCATACTTCTTGCCGATCACGAGGCCGAGGCGAGCCTCGTTGCCGGTAGGCCGACCGTACACCACGAAGTGCGCAGTGCGGCGCCACGGGCGCAAACGAAAAACGGATGAAAATTCATCCGTTTTCAGTAGCCTTGCGGCTTTGGGGAAGGCGGCTTGCGCTCGCAACGGTACCGAGCCCTGCTGCGGCGCCTCTGCCGGTCCCGCTTCGCCACCGGTCTTGCCCGGTACGGACAGAGCGCGCAATCCGCTCGCCTGCCTTAGATGGCGAGGCGCTTGCGGCCCTTCGCGCGACGTGCGTTGATGACCTTGCGGCCGCCAGCGGTCTTCATGCGAACGCGGAAGCCGTGGGTACGCTTGCGACGGGTAACGGAAGGTTGGTAAGTACGTTTCATGTTGCTCTCACTTGATCGAAAAAAAACCGCGCGATCATCGCTGAAAGCGCAATGGCCGGTGGTTTGCTGAATTGGTTTTCGCGGAACCCGCTATTTAAACCCGTTTTTCGTTGACCGTCAATACTTTAGCCGGTCCCGTCTGGGCGCGCGGTGCGTTTGCAGAGTTGATCCGTCCCTGTGGATAACTCACTTCCGGCTCCCGTTTGGCGTTAGAATCTCGCCTTACTTCCCAAAAATGATGCACGCCGCTCCGGCTCGCTTGCCCGCAAATCCTTTGTGGCACAGGCGCCTGGGGCTGTTACGCCTGGCTGCTTCGGGCCTTGTTGCGTGCGCGCGACGGGGGCACCGGCGAACTTCGTGCACACCATAACGACAGCAACTCGATGAACGAATTCTGGCAACACTGTTCCGCATTGCTGGAGCGTGAACTCACGCCCCAGCAGTATGTGACGTGGATCAAACCGTTGGCCCCGGTCGCCTTCGACGCCGCTGCGAACACGCTCAGCATTGCTGCGCCGAACCGCTTCAAGCTCGACTGGGTCAAGAGCCAGTTCTCCGGCCGCATCGCGGATATGGCCCGCGATTTCTGGCAAACCCCGGTCGACGTGCAATTCGTACTGGATCCCAAAGCCGGCATGCGCGCCCCTGCGGCAGCCGCGCCGGCTGCACCGCGTCCGGCTTCGGCACCTCATTCCATGGGAGGAAGCGCGGGCAACGGCGCTGCCGTGGATGCGGCCGTTGGCGCCGTACAAGCGGCGCACGCCGCGCGCGCGAACGGCGCCAATAGCGCGATGGCGAACCTCAACGCGAACGCCCGCGCCGCAGCTGAGCACAATGCAAACACTCGCGCCGCAGCCGAAGATTCCGCCGACCTGGACCTGCCGAGCCTCGACGCAAACGAAGCCGCGGTCGCGCGCCGCACATGGCGTCCCGGCCAGAGCGCGAGCTCCAATGGCAACGGCGACAACGACTCGATGTACGAGCGCTCGAAGCTGAACCCGGTCCTGACTTTCGACAACTTCGTGACCGGTAAGGCCAACCAGCTGGCGCGTGCAGCGGCGATTCAGGTCGCGGACAATCCCGGCATCTCGTACAACCCGCTGTTCCTGTACGGCGGGGTGGGCCTCGGCAAGACCCACCTGATCCACGCAATCGGCAACCAGCTTCTGATGGACAAGGCCGGCGCGCGGATCCGCTACATTCACGCGGAACAGTACGTGTCGGACGTCGTGAAGGCGTACCAGCGCAAGGCGTTCGACGACTTCAAGCGCTACTACCACTCGTTGGATCTGCTGCTGATCGACGATATTCAGTTCTTTTCGGGCAAGTCGCGCACGCAGGAGGAGTTCTTTTACGCGTTCGAGGCGCTGGTCGCGAACAAGGCGCAGGTGATTATCACCAGCGACACGTACCCGAAGGAAATTTCGGGTATCGACGACCGTCTCATTTCGCGCTTCGACTCCGGCCTGACGGTGGCGATCGAGCCGCCCGAGCTCGAGATGCGCGTCGCGATTCTGATGCGCAAGGCGCAATCGGAATTCGTCAGCCTCAATGAAGACGTCGCGTTTTTCGTCGCAAAGCATCTGCGCTCCAATGTGCGCGAACTCGAAGGCGCGCTGCGCAAGATTCTGGCGTACTCGAAGTTCCACGGCCGCGAAATCACTATCGAACTGACGAAAGAAGCGCTGAAAGATCTGCTGACAGTGCAGAACCGCCAGATCTCCGTGGAGAACATTCAGAAGACCGTGGCTGACTTTTACAGCATCAAGGTCGCGGACATGTATTCGAAAAAGCGGCCGGCGAACATCGCGCGACCGCGGCAGATCGCCATGTATCTCGCGAAAGAGCTGACGCAGAAGAGCTTGCCGGAAATCGGCGAGTTGTTCGGCGGACGCGACCACACCACGGTGCTGCACGCGGTGCGAAAAATCGCCGACGAGCGCAGCAAGGACGCTCAACTAAACCACGAGCTGCACGTGCTGGAGCAGACGCTGAAAGGCTGAGCGGTACCGACGGAAAAATCGACCTGTTTATTTCGTAACTCGCCCCCATTTTAGTGAGGCGGTTCCTTTTTCAGGCACAATACAGGTTTAACCGCCCGGCGGCCGCGGGCGGATTTCACGCCGTGACGGGCGCTGCGTGGCGCCGGCGGGGAGCTGCGGTTGCGTGCCGGAAAAATGCCCAAAAGGGCTGAAAGGCGCGTGGGCCGTTATATCAACGAAGGAACTCTATGCAACTGGTCAAGACCGAACGCGATAACCTCCTCAGGCCGCTGCAAACCGTGAGCGGCATCGTCGAACGCCGCCATACGTTGCCGATCCTCGCCAATTTGCTGATTACCAAGAACGGCCCGGACGTGTCGTTCCTGTCGACCGACCTGGAGTTGCAGATCACCACGCGCGCCGATTTCGGCGTGGGCGGCGATTCGGTGGCCACCACGGTGGCAGCACGAAAGCTCCTCGACATTCTGCGCGCCATGCCCGACGGCCAGGTCACGCTTACGCTGAATGACAAGCGTCTGACGGTGCAATCCGGCAAGAGCCGCTTTGCGCTGCAAACGCTGGCTGCAGACGAGTTCCCAACGGTTGCGCAAGCTAAAGACTACGGCGCGAGCCTCGTGGTTCCGCAAAAGACGTTCCGCCAGTTGCTTGGCATGGTCCATTTTTCGATGGCCCAGCAGGACATTCGCTACTACCTGAACGGCATGCTGCTGGTGGTAGACGGCGACCAGTTGATGGCGGTCGCAACCGACGGCCACCGCTTGGCGTTTTCGTCGATGAAAATTGAAGGCGCGTTCGCGCGCCAGGAAGTGATCATTCCGCGCAAGACGATTCTCGAGTTGCAGCGTCTGCTGGAAGACATCGACGACACGCTGAACATCGACATCGCGCAAACGCAAGTGAAGTTCACGTTCGGTCAGGTGGAATTGGTGTCGAAACTGGTGGAAGGAAAATTCCCCGACTTCCAGCGTGTGATTCCGAAGTCGCATAAGAACCAGTTCGTGATCGGCCGTGAAGAATTGCAGCGTTCGCTGCAACGCGCGGCGATTTTGACGTCGGACAAATTCAAGGGCGTGCGCTGCATTATCGAGCCGGGCCAGTTGAAGATCATGTCGACCAACGCCGATCAGGAAGAGGCGCAAGAAGAACTGGAAATCGCGTACGACGGCGACAGCGTCGATATCGGGTTCAACGTCACGTATCTGCTCGACGTGCTCGCGAACCTGAAGGTCGACATGTTGCAAGTGAGCCTTGGCGATGCCAGCTCTAGCGCGTTGATCACGATTCCCGAGAACGACGAATTCAAATACGTCGTGATGCCAATGCGCATCTAACGCGTCCAAAAACCAGAACACACCAAGGGGCGCAGCGCCCCTTTGGCGTTTTTATGGCATTTTGAAAAGTCCCGAGCAGCAACCCAGCAGTAATGCAGAACCGGAAAAAATCCATGACTGAAACGAACAATACGCAACCCGACAACAGCTACGGCGCCTCGTCCATTCAGATCCTCGAAGGTCTGGAGGCGGTGCGCAAGCGGCCGGGGATGTACATCGGGGATACATCGGATGGCACTGGTTTGCACCACCTCGTGTTCGAAGTGCTCGACAACTCGATCGACGAAGCGTTGGCCGGATACTGCAACGACATTCAGGTGATCATTCACGCCGACAACTCCATCTCGATCACCGACAACGGCCGCGGCGTGCCGACCGGCTTGAAGATGGACGACAAGCACGAGCCGAAGCGCAGCGCCGCTGAAATAGTGATGACCGAACTACATGCCGGCGGCAAGTTCGACCAGAACAGCTACAAGGTGTCGGGCGGCCTGCACGGCGTGGGCGTGTCGTGCGTGAACGCATTGTCCGCATGGCTGCGTTTGACGGTTCGCCGCGACGGCAAGAAGCACTTCATGGAATTCCACCGTGGCGTGCCGCAGAACCGTGTGATCGAAGAGATCGGCGGCATCGCGGTGTCGCCTATCCAGGTGGTGGGCGAGACCGAAAATCGCGGCACCGAAGTGCATTTCATGGCCGACGAGACGATCTTCGGTAACGTCGAATATCACTACGACATTCTGGCCAAGCGGATTCGCGAGCTGTCGTTCCTGAATAACGGCGTGCGGATTCGCCTGACCGATCAGCGTTCGGGCAAGGAAGACGATTTCGCGTTTGTCGGCGGCGTAAAGGGCTTTGTCGAGTACATCAACAAAACCAAGAGCGTGCTGCATCCGACCATTTTCCACGTGAGCGGCGAGAAGGACGGCGTGGGCGTGGAAGTGGCGATGCAGTGGAACGACAGCTACAACGAAAACGTGCTCTGCTTCACGAACAACATTCCGCAGCGCGACGGCGGCACGCACTTGACCGGCTTGCGCGCAGCGATGACGCGCGTGTTGAACAAGTACATTGCCGATCACGAAGTCGCGAAGAAAGCGAAGGTCGAGACGTCGGGCGACGACATGCGCGAAGGGCTTTCGTGCGTGCTGTCGGTGAAGGTGCCGGAGCCGAAGTTCAGCGCGCAGACGAAGGACAAGCTGGTGTCGTCCGAAGTGCGCGCGCCGGTGGAAGATGTGGTCGCGAAAGCGCTCGAAGAATTCCTGCTCGAGACGCCGAACGACGCGAAGATTATCTGCAGCAAGATCGTCGACGCAGCGCGCGCTCGCGACGCCGCTCGCAAGGCGCGTGAGATGACGCGTCGCAAGGGCGTGCTCGATGGCGTCGGTTTGCCGGGCAAGCTCGCGGATTGTCAGGAAAAGGATCCGGCGAAGTCGGAGATTTACATCGTCGAGGGTGACTCGGCAGGCGGGTCGGCCAAGCAGGGCCGCGACCGCAAGTTTCAGGCGATCTTGCCGCTGCGCGGCAAGGTGCTCAACGTGGAGAAGGCGCGTTACGACAAGCTGCTTTCTTCGGAGCAGATCGTGACGCTGATTACGGCGCTGGGTTGCGGTATCGGCAAAGAGGATTACAACCTCGACAAGCTGCGTTATCACCGCATCATCATCATGACGGACGCTGACGTGGACGGCGCGCACATCCGGACACTGCTGCTGACGTTCTTCTATCGGCAAATGCCGGAGATGATCGAGCGCGGGTATATCTATATCGCGCAGCCGCCGCTGTACAAAATCAAGGCCGGCAAGGACGAGCGGTATCTGAAGGACGAGAACGAGGTCAATGCTCACATTCTGAAGCTCGCGTTACAGGGCTCGGAATTGTTGCCGTCTGAAAATGGCACGGCAATTACCGGCGATGCATTGGGCGAGTTGGCGCGTGCTTATCTGCTTGCGCAGGCGGTGGTGAACCGGTTGAGCAGGCTGTATGACGCTGGAGCGCTCGAGGCTGTGATGGATGGCGTCGTCATCGATCTCTCTAGCGAAGATGCCGCTGAGGCTTCGGCCAAAGCGCTCGAAGCTAAGCTGCGCGACGACGCACTGAAGCCAGAAGTCACCGTTACGACGATGTATGACCCGGTGCGCGAGTTGCGGTCGCTGCGCGTGGCGAGGACGCATCACGGGAATCAGAAGGTTTCGGTGCTGGACGAAGAGTTTCAGCTGACGGCCGATTATCAGCAACTGGTCAATACCGCTAATACATTCAAGGGATTGATTGGTCCTGGTGCTGTAATCAAGCGCGGTGAGCGGAGCATGGCTGTTAGCGACTTCAAGTCTGCGATGAAGTGGTTGTTGGCCGATGCTGAGCGCAACGTTTCCAAGCAGCGTTATAAGGGGCTTGGTGAGATGAATCCTGGGCAGCTTTGGGAGACGACTATGGATCCGGCTGTGCGTCGTTTGCTGAGAGTGCAGATCGAAGATGCTATTGCCGCTGATGGGATCTTTACTACGCTGATGGGGGATGATGTGGAGCCGCGGCGGGCGTTTATTGAGTCTAATGCGTTGAGGGCGGGGAATATTGATGTTTGAGGGTGGGTGTAGGTTTTCAGAGATCGTGAGAAACGTGTCACTGAAGTGAAAGAAAAGTCTCAGTGTTCGTGAAAAATCAGAGATCACTGTCGTAGCCCGGTCGACTGCCTATGTCGTCCGGGCTTATTTTTTGAGACTATTCATATTTGACGGGATATCGGTGACTTCCACTGCATCCCCAAAATTGCCGTTGCTCACGTGCTTCGCCATATGACGCATTTCCACCCAAATCGGACAGCTACAGCTTTCATCGTCCCGTCCGCAGTTCGGCGAGAGTCGGCCAGCGTGTACATGAAAAGGCTTACTCTCCGCTTCCCATGGCCGCCGTGATATGTTGTCCGACACTCTCTCGTTACGGGACAAGCAAGCGGCGAAATTAGAGGGCAACAAGGGCATTTGTCGGCTGGGCGATGTCCTCTCGCTCACTGATCGACGCGCTTCTTTTTTGGATCGGCCATCTCAACCAACTCTTGTACCACCGTGCGCAACGCCGGCATGAGGTTGTCAATGTCTTGCCGTTGCGCGGTGAAGCGCCGGCTGTGCGCCGACTGATCGCCTATGTCTTTTAGCATCGGCAACGCGTTCTTCGCATTGCGCGATAGCCCCCAGCTCGGTTCGGCCAGTACCGCCGCAATCAGGTCGCGTAGATAAAAGAAGTCCCCGTCCCGATTCTTGATGTTCGCGGCAAGTCCGCGCGCCTCGTAAAGCTCGATGATCAAAGTCTCGACCAGCCGACGGATCATCACCGCAGAGGCATCGTACCAGCCGCCCGCGTACGCGCCGTTCACCTGGTGGGCAATCCGCTCTAAATAGTTGCGGATATTACGCAGAAGCGACATGTACACCACCGCTTCGTCGGCACTCGGCGCACCCTCCTCGGGCGGTGGGCTGTCTCGGCGCATGGCCTCCTGCAGCGCCCGTGCGGTCTTCATCGCATTTGACAGGTCCATCGGCGCGCTTAGGTACGGAAGTCTTTAAGGTGCTTGGCCATGCTTTCGAAAATCTTGTCGATCTGCTCCGCGTTACTCTCGGGAGAGATGTGAATTTGCACGTCGATGTGCGGCTCCGGCGAGAGAGAACGCACTGCCGCTAGGCGCGTGCTGCTGGTGGCTGTGCTCAGCCGGCCCCGGGTTCGCAGACGACACCTGTGCGGCCGTGGCCTTCGCTGCTTTGGACGACGGCTTGGGCGTGACCGCTGGGCGTGCGGTCGCCTTCTTCTCCTTTGCCGGCTTCTCGTTGGCTTTGCCTATATCTCCCTCCAGCAACATAAGATACACGCGCGCGTATTTGACGGCGGCGCTGTCGCCGGTTTTCGTATCGTGTGCAAACCACGCGGTCACACGATTCATTGGCGCGTTTGCAGCGTCCGGGAACGCGTTGTGTAACCCGGTCGGGTAGGTGCTTTTGATCAGTTGCCCGCACACCGACGCGTACTTCTCATCGTCGCGCCAAGCGAAGGCCAGATCGGAGGGTTTGCCCGCGTCGTTGATCAACCCGAAGGTTCGCAGCGACGGCAGGACATTTGCGCTCGCGGATCCCGGGCTCATGTTGAGGGTCGCCGCGAGGTACGCGGGGCGTAACTTCCCACGGCACCTTCTGCTTGAACTTCTCCCGCAACGTGAACCATGTATTCCGTGCGATCACCGGATACCCGCGCTTCTTATTCTCTTCCGCCACGTATCCCCCTCGCTTACTTGCACCGACCCGTTGTCGATGCGAAAGGATTCGAACGTTCGACCTCTGATCCCAAATCAAATGCACTTTGGGTGTCCAGCGGCTAGGGGCTCGACGGGCAGGTGGTCGGCACCAGCAGTCGTTCACCGACAGTGCGAGAAAGCCCGTTTCCGGCCGTCCGGTCCCATCTGGTTATCCGCTTCATCTTTCTGCTTATTGCCCTGGCAATAACAAAGTGACTAAGGAACGCGCATACCAGTTTCATAGAACGCGCATGCAATAAATGTTGTAAATTCCCTGATGAAAATCGCATGCTCTACAGATAGTGATTTTTCCTTCGTTTTCAAGGCATTGCGGATCGCATTGATGTGATCGGTGAGTGATAAAAAATGCTCAATAATTATTGACCGCGCGCCGACAATCAATAAAATAACGCCTTTTCTGGAAAAAGATGCTAGTTTTAAGCGAGACTATGCTCGCCTAGTGAGTTTGCGGCGAGAAAGAAAATGGAGGTGGAAATGTAAAAGGGAGCAACCCCCTGTTGGAGGCTTGCCCCGCTGGTGGGTCGGAGGAAAATTTGAGAGGGCGCTTAAAAAACGAGTGCTCGACATACTCGCCTGCTATTTCTACCACTGCTTGCCCTATCAGCGTAGAGTGAGCTGGCCCGCTAACGATAGCGTTGTCAGACATCGGGTTTCGGGATGCAAGGTATCCTCCGCAAAATGATGATAATTTTCAACGTCGATTTGCCGACTCAGTTGACCCGCAATGCTACGGGTGTACCTCAGCAACGTTTTATTGAACGTAATTATGAGTACTCGTCCGTGGCTTGGAAGCCTCGGATTTACGAGGTGCTTCGCGCGAGCTACTGCCATGGTCGTTTTGCCGCTTCCGGCAGTGCCTAGCAAAATGCGATGCCCGCTTGCGTCCAGACACACTACTTCTTGTTGCTCACCAACCGGTTCAGGGATAGCCATTTTTACCTGTAATAACCCGATGCCCATTGGGTGCGAGTGTTCTGTGCGCGCCGGTTACGACATCGGGCGTCCGTCAGCGGATCGTCTAAGCCGCTTTCAATTCTGACTTGTGAAGCCCGGAGAAATGATTTGTGGCGTGCTCAATCGCAATATTAGATCATACGATTCGGATCTGAAGGCGGCATGACGGTTGGCTGGCAGGAGGGACGCAGCGCGAAGGAAATCGACGAAGTCGGCGTGGAGCAAAGCCGTGAAGGCAAAAAGCCAAATGTTAGCCGGCGTCGATCAGGGCGAGTCGGCAAAGAGGGGCGAAGCTCTTGCCGTGGAAGATGGTGTCGTAAATCGGATGGCTGTGCGGTGAGAACATTCCAGCGGGCTGTTGACATCCTGTCGACTAGTCGACAGAATGTGCGCATGCAAAAAAATCTATCTACGCCTCGCAGCCCTGCCGCTGGCGCAGCGGCGCCCAGCCAGGTAGTTGGATTTCGATTGAGCCAAATCACGGCTCGAGAAGTCAAGTTGGAGGCGGCGAAACGCGGAATCAAGCTCAACCAGCTTTTCGAAGAATTGTGGGCGCAGTACAAGGACGCCACCCGCACAGAGACGAAGGCATGACGGGTATCAATACTGAGCGCGAGCTTATCGCAGTTGCCTTGGCCCTGATTGGAAGCAACGCCTCTCTCTCCCAGGTTGAGCGCGAGTGCAAGAAGGGCATTAGCCCAACGAAGTCGGTTGAATTCTTGGAAGCTGTTCGAGCTGAAATCATCGCCGGCAATGATCCCCTTGGAAGCGCGTTTTCTCGCATACGGCCGGCGCTTGTCCGGCGTGAAAATGGTGCGACATATACGCCGCAGCAGATAGTTGATTCGATGGTCGCATGGGCGTCGAGCGAAGCAACAAGTCCAGCCCGGATAGTGGACGCTGGTGCTGGATCTGGACGCTTCCTCCTAGCCGCAGCAAAGTGCTTTCCGAAAGCTGAGTTAATCGGCATTGAATCTGATCCGCTATGTGCCTTGATGTTGCGTGCGAACTTCGCTTGTGTTGGTTTGACGCCGCGTCTCACTCTTCTGGTTTGCAATTATCGTACGGCGGAACTGCCGAAAATAAACGGCGCAACGTTATTTATCGGTAATCCGCCTTACGTTCGACATCATCGGCTGTCCGATGCGGACAAAGATTGGTTCGCTTCAACAGCTGCCTCATACGGCGTCAAGGCAAGTAAGCTTGCTGGATTGCATATCCATTTTTTTTTGCGAACGCTCCAGCTAGCGCACGTGGGTGACTTTGGCGTCTTCATTACTTCCGCAGAATGGTTGGACGTTAATTACGGCGCAACATTGCGACAGCTGCTAGCAGGTGAGCTTGGCGGAGTCGGGCTGCACGTGTTGGACCCCGAAGTCATGCCGTTTTCGGATGCAACGACGACGGGTTCTATCACTTGCTTCCGCGTTGGCAAGCGCCCCGACAATTTCAAGGTCCGCGCGGTAGAATCCCTCGGGCAGTTGAACGGCCTAACTGCCGGAAACGACGTGCCGTGGCACTCCATGGCGACAGCAAATCGCTGGTCAATAGTCATAAAACCAGGCCGTGCTACCCCCGCGGGTTACATTGAACTCGGCGAATTATGTCGCGTGCATAGAGGACAAGTAACGGGAAGCAACGGTGTCTGGATTGCAGGTGAGCATAGTGCGAACTTACCAGAGGTTGTGCTTGCTCCGACTGTGACTAAAGCGCGAGATCTCTTAACCGCGGGCGACTCCTTAACTACCGACCATAAACTACGGCGAGTTGTCGATCTTCCTGCAGATCTCAGTGAACTTGACGAAGCTCTATTGCCAAGCATTAAAAAATTCCTCAAGTGGGCAAAGGAGCAAGGCGCCGACCAGTCTTATATCGCTCAGCATCGCCGGGCTTGGTGGTCGGTTGGCTTGAAAAAACCTGCTCCGATCATTTGTACATACATGGCGCGAAGAGCACCGGCTTTTGTGCGCAATCTTTGCGACGCGCGACATATCAACATCGCTCATGGCCTCTATCCGCGGCAGGAGCTCAGCGATCGTGTTTTGGATGCGATCGCCGCTTGGTTGCGTGCGAATGTTGAAGTGTCCAGTGGCCGTACATATGCCGGAGGGCTCACGAAATTCGAGCCCAAAGAAATTGAACGTCTTGCGATTCCTCGACTAGAAGACTTGCCTATCTAACCGGACATCGGCGAGTATCTCTCACGACTATTCGCCGAGGGCTCTACTGACTAGTATGCGCAACGAATACCAAAAAAGTAATCCTGCAGTGTGGTCCCGTGAGGAACTGACCGAAGAGGCGCAAGTCTCGCTAGACGAGTTTGTGGCACGACGCCTAGCGGAGCCCGGTGGCTTGTATCTTTCTCATGTTAAGGCCCGGCGGAAATCGATCTTTCAGTTGTTTAAGGCATTGGCTGATCTTCAATTGAACGGGATAACCGTCGGCGCGGCTCGAGCGATTCTGCTGGACGACGAACTCTTTGACGCACTTCGTTACCTAAGTGGGCCACCCGTGTCCGAGGACGATCTGGGCGTCTTGGTTACGCGGTCGATTGGTGGCATAAGCAAAGGTGAGCTGAAGAAATCGGAATCCCTCCCGCTTGACGTGCTGAATCTAATCTGCCGACTTGCAGACCCTTCTCGTTTTCCTTGGGTCGCGCAGGGTCGTCGTCCAAGTCTTGGCGAAATCAGAACCGCAGTCCGCGCAACCACGGCCTTGCAGGCGTCACAGTCGCTTCAAACTGAACGGCGTGGCTACGGCAAAGTGGTTGAGCGAAGGCTAGAAAACCGCCTCGTCGAACTAGGATTCACGAGAACGTCGGCTCCCCACCGAGCACTGATCAATGATCCGATCGACTATCCGACTTATCCAAATTTCTACGGCGAATGTACCGTTCACGGACGCAAGGTAGATTTGTTTATCGCATTGCGAACCGGCCGCATGATCGCACTCGAAGCGAAGGATTCGAGTTCGGCCCTCAACAGCGTCAAGCGACTGAACAATGACACGGCCGCCAAGGCAAAACATTTCGCGGTCGAAGGCGGCAAGAACATCATCAACGTCGCGTTGCTTTCGGGAGTTTTCAAACCCGATCATCTGCTCCGTGCGCAGGAAGCCGGATTACATATCGTGTGGTCGCATAGCGTCGACGAATTTATTGACTGGGTGAAGAGTCAGGTCTGAATCCAATTAAAAGATACCCCATTGCCCCACCTGAACATCTCGAACTCCGAATTCGAGCCGACAAAAAACCATATGCCACGCGCGAGAAGTCTATGAATCAAGACCCAGTACTGTGGGGAATCCATGCCGGAAAAACAGGCGATGCCGATGCACTGTTCTTGAAGAACAGCGTAATCGCTCTAGGCTGGCATCAAATGGGAAACCTGAGTGCGTTGCCGTCCACACGCGAAGGGTTCAAAGATCACTACGCCAAGGTTTACGCGTCAGCCGCTAAAGCTAAGCCCGGCAGCGTACCAACCTCCGCCGGGCAACTCTTTCGCTTTGTGCACGAAATGCGCGTTGGCGACTACATAGTCTATCCGTCAAAACGCTCTAAGCGCGTTCACCTTGGACGCGTCACGAGTGACTATCGTTATGACACGACCGTTGAACCTGGCTACCCTCAGCGGCGCAGCGTGGAATGGCTCAAGGATATTTCCCGGTCTACCCTTTCGCAGGGCGCTCTTTATGAAATTGGGTCTGCTCTCTCATTGTTCGTCGTCAAAAACTACGCGGACGGATTCTGGTCCGTTATCGAAGGGCATCAACCCCTGCCCCTGGTACCCGCCGCCGAAGACGAGACGCTTGCAGAAGTAAGCCAGGACGTCGACGAAAGTACGCGAGACTTCATTCTGAAAGTGCTTGCGCAGGAAACGAAAGGGCATCCCTTTGCATATTTCATTGGCAATCTATTGCAAACAATGGGATACCGCGTGCGTGTTTCGCCCGAGGGGCCGGACGGCGGTGTTGACATACTTGCGCACACGGATGAGCTTGGATTCGAGCCACCAATCATCAAGGTGCAATGCAAGAGTACAGAGGGTAGTGTCGGTGACCCTCAAATCTCACAGCTCTACGGGAAGGTTTCACCCAGTGAGTTTGGATTGTTCGTTACGCTGGGATACTTCACTAGCCAAGCTGTGCAGTTTGCCCGCACGAAGAGCAACCTTCGATTAATTGACGGGGATGCGCTGGTGGAGCTTGTGCTTGAGCACTACGAGGCGCTCGACTCGAAGTACAAAGGCATGATCCCTTTGCGCAAAGCCTACATTCCGGAACCCGCTTTGCATAACGACGCTGACTAGCTCTGGAAAAAGCCTCTGGCCAACTGGTGATGATCAAAGGTTCAGCTGGTCCAGAGCCCGACGCGCGTACTGCTGATGACAGCAATACGCGCAAAGTCGACGCATCGTGCAGCACTCAGGCGTTTGTCTAGGCAGGCGTTATAACCAGTATCCCTTTCTTCACGTCGACTCGAATCCGTCCACTAATCTCAAACCCCGCTTTTTCCAACCACCTTCCCGAAGACTTATCCAAGGCGCCGGTGGCAAATCTGGAACTAACTCGATATGAGCCGGCGCGTAAGTCATCGGCCGCGGGCGGCTTTGTGACGAAATGGTCAAGATGCGTTGGGTAACAGGTGCAACTGCTTTATGATTGGCGTCAGCCACGATCAACTCCTACTGAGAGCTGGTTGTGGTCAGCGGGTCGTGTGGGATCCAGGACCGGAATCAGGTCGCGAGCCCCTGGCACTTGTTGCGCGGTGAGAACTCTCGGCAAATAAAGCATCCAACCGGCGCCGGGCCGTTTTTCGAAGACTTGCTGCCGCGAAAAATGCTTGAATGGCCCGACCTGAACGCTCGACACGGACCAGATGCGCGCCGCTTCCGAAACAACGTCCGCCACCAGTGTTGTCTGCTGAAATCCGACAATGCCTTTCATCTGGAAGGTCACCGAGCACACACTATCAATGCCCTGCGAGTCAGAAAGAGCAGCGCCACCGTCTCCCTCTAAGCCATTCCATACCCGAGCGACCTGACGCTAGTGCCATTGGATAGAGCGGAGCTCTTCGCCATGGTAATCGCCGCGCTGGTCGGTCCCTTGGCATCGAAAGCAGCGTTTAACCGTGACGCTTTTTCGGAATCCGCAGCTGGATACTATTTGTCGACGGGTAAGCCGGCTCGCGTCAGGACGTTCGCAAACTGCCAAAGTCGGTGGTATTCCGACTCGATGGTCGGCATTGCGGATCAGCTACGCGATAGGTGACATCAATGTTCAAATGAAAGCCCATTCGACAGAGCTTTCCCAAGTCCGCAAATGGTCTCGCTAAAGTTCCGTATACAGCGGAAGCAGATCCTGATCGACAAGTCTCTTTTCGATAGCGTTCGCGACGGCCACGTGTTCCTTGTTCGTCGCAGAGAACGGCTCGTCAATCACACTGACAATGATGGTGCCCCTCTGCCGCTTGCCGTCCATCACAGGAATAAGATCACGTGCCTCCGGAACTTGCGCGGCGGTGAGGACGCGCGGCAAATAGAGCATCCATCCAGCGCCCGGGCGCTTTTCAAAAACTCTGTATTCCGATGAATATCGGAACGATCCGACTTCAACACTCAGCGCCGGCCAGATATGGGTCGCTTCAGTCACGATATCTGCCACGACATCACATTTTGCAAGAGACATGAAACCTTTAGTCTGCAGGCTTAAGACGCACAAACCATTCACAGAGAGTTGGTCCGTGAAAGCCGCGCCCCATTGCCCTCGATCCCGTTCCACGCGCCAAGCGAGCGTACGTGCGGATACGCCTGCCTTTCGGCCCTTGCCATCGCTATGGCAGCTGTCGTCGGTCCGCTGGAGTCGAAAGCGCGGTTGAGAAGTGACGCTTTCACGTTGTCCGCTGGCGGAAACCAGCCATCGATCGGAAAACCCGCGACTTGCAATGCGTTCGCAAATTGCCACAACCGGTGGTACTCGGATTCGATCGTCGGCAATTCGGGCGCGGACAGACGGAAAGTCAATTCGAGGTTCAGACTGTAATTCATGATGTCGTCAATTCCAGTTCACAGAAGCGGGCGCAGCTCAGTTCGAATAAGTGGAGCGGCGAGCGTGAAAGCTCGCGTGAAATACCGGTAACTAAATCGCTGCATGAAATACCAGTGAAGCTGGGCGGGTGGATTGCCAACCACGATATCGTTCTGGGTAGACGCCTGGTCGACTATTTTTCGGACCTCGGAGACTCTGAAAAAGAATTTCGGCTCACCCGTCTCCGGCTCAAAAAACTGATCATAATTCGCCTTCGCCTCTTCCAGTTGACACAGCGACGCACGAAACCCATCGAAGTCGAGCCCGCTGAAATTCCACTCCGTATTCGGCGCGAAGCCCGTCACCTGCGCCCGATACGTACGCGAGGTATCTGACATATTCCACTTCCGCGTCACGAGGTTACCCGCATCCGGTGGACACTTCTTGCACGCTTCATCCGTTTTCGGCATGGTTCGCGCGACCGGTTGGGTCTTGCGCCTGTCTTGCGCCTGATCGCGGATGGCGACAGGATTCCCGCTGTAGCGGTCCGGGAAGCCGCCTATGCGGCATCGTCGCCACCTGTAAACTAGCGGCGTCCTCGCGCCGTCTCATGCCAATTGGGCAGACGCACTCATTGGGGAAATCCGGCGACAGCCGGCCCTTTCCGGACGGAGTCGCTCACTTCCCGCCCTAGCTGTCCATTTTGCTAAGTAGGGTCGGTGCGGCCTAGTCGAATTACCGGAAAACTGGCGACGACCTGCCAGATCTTCAGAAAAAATGCTTTGTGGCGCTAGGGAGGCGATGGTGGATAGCGTTGCTAATTTAATTGGAGCCAGGCCTCGCGCTCTAGCTGTGGGCAATATTGCTGGAGTTCGGACGCAGGGCCGCCTTGGTTACATGCCGCGAGATAAGATCGATCATAACGGTACTTGCTAATCGAGTATAAATGAATGCCGGGGCGCCGCGTTATGTGTCGGCGTCGACTATAAAGTACGGCGGATGATCCGGAGACCAGCGCGTCGACTACCATATGACGCGCTGATTTGCGGGAGAGAGCTAACATGCGGCACGGTCTGCTAGGCTAGTCGCTGCGGCGCCAGCGCGGGGCCGACATTTTGTTTCTGCCATTTACCGCGCTGTAGTGCGTGCGCCACTCTAGAAAATCTACAGCCGACCTGATTACTTGGTAAATATGCCCGACTCGATGATTTAACATTCTTTCGATGCCACCACGATACTGACCGTGTCTCATGAAAGTTAACGTTTTCGCATTGATTTATTCAGCTATCATTCTTCCCGCACAGTTATGTAGAATCTCGATGCAGATAGCATAAACAATTGTAGCTAAAAGAAAGGCGTCAGCATGAGCGCACAAGAACTGATAAACCTTGTCACGGGCGGATTAATACAGCAGGACCGTTTGCTGAAACTGGATACGCCGTTGGGCTCGAACGTCCTCGTGCCCCAGCGTGTCACCGGGCGCTCACGCGTTGGCCGCCATTTCGAATTTACAGTCGACGCTGTTTCGACTTCTGCCTCGCTCGAACTCAAAAGTCTGATTGCGCAGCCAATCACACTTTGGCTCCAGCAGACGGACAAGTCCTATCTTCCGCATAACGGTTACGTGCACACTGCACGGAGGCTTGGATCAGATGGCGGTCTGACCACTTACCAATTCAGCTTCTCTTCGTGGATGCACTTTCTGCGGTTCCGTCGGGACCAGCGTATCTGGCAGGATGCGAGTGCCGACCAGATTATCAGCGATGTATTCAACGCCCATCCGCAGGCTCAAGGGCTGTTTCAGTTCAGTTTGTCGACGCCCTTGCCTTCCCGTTCGTATTGCCGGCAAGACGAGGATGACTGGAATTTTGTCCACCGCTTGATGGAATCGGAAGGGCTTTATGGCTTCTGGCAGCAGGCAGCGGATGGCAAGTCGCACACGCTGGTGATTACCGACCAGCTACAGTCATTCGCCTTCTTGCCGGGTGAGACGGTTAATTTTTATCGAGCAGGTACCGGCAGCGAGATCGACTCGCTGACCCAGTGGTCTGGCACGCGCACGTTGCAAAGCTCGGCACTGAGCACCCGAACTTTCGACTATAAAAATCCCTCTACGCAGTTTAATCCGAAGGGTACGAGCGTACCCACGATGCCGGGGCAAGGTTCGCTGCCGGATCAGACAGAGGTATACGAATATACCGGCGCCTATACCTACTGCGACCAGGATCGCGGCGACCATCTTTCCAAGATCCGCATGGAAGAATGGGAGTCCCGCGCCAAGCGCTTTCATGGTTTGGGTGGTGTTCGCGCGGCAGACGCGGGCAAGCGGTTCAGGCTGAACGGACATCCGGACCACGATCGCGACGATGCCGCGCAACGTGAATTCGCCGCAATTGATTGTGCGTGGACGATTGAGAACAACCTGCCGCTCCAGAGTGAAGGCCCGGTTTTTCCGCACAGCCTGCAAGATACGCTCGCCCATGCGAGGGAGCGTTACGCAGGTGCGGAGTTGCGGGTTCGTCATACGGACGGCAGTGAGGGCTTCTATGTGGTGGAGGTCGAGGCACAGCGCACAACGGTTCCGTACCGCAGCCCGCTCGAGCACAAGAAGCCACAGATGCACCTTGAGTCGGCCATCGTCGTTGGGCCGAAGGGCGAAGAGGTCTACACCGACGAGCTGAACCGGATCAAGGTGCAATTCATCTGGGACCGGTTGAACGGGGGAGACGAGCGGGCGTCCTGCTGGGTACGCGCGGCGCAGGCAGACACGGGAAACGGCTATGGGGGCGTGCATATCCCGCGGGTGGGCGAGGAAGTATTGATAGATCACATTGGCGGGGATTGTGATCGGCCGGTGGTGGTCTCCCGACTGTACAACGGTGCAGCGAGGCCACAATGGCATTCGAACGGCCTGCTGTCGGGCTACCGGTCAAAAGAGTATGGCGGCAGCGGTTATAACCAGTTGGTGATGGACGACGCGACTGGCCAGAACCGCGTGCATCTGTACAGCAGCAGCGCAAATTCGCACCTGCACCTGGGTCACCTTGTCGCGCACAGCGGCAACACACGCGGTGCCTATCTTGGCAGCGGTTTCGACCTGAAAGCCGACACCTACGGCGCTGTCCGTGCCGCACGAGGGCTGTATGTGTCGACATATCCGAATACCGCTGCTGCAAGCCAGCCGCTCGATGCGCGTGACGCGCAGAGCCAGTTGGTCAATTCGGAAACGGTAATGGAATCGCTCTCGCAAGTCAGCGAGAGGCATCAGGCCGAGAGCTTGAAAGACGGCCATGAGGCCCTCAAGCGCCTAACCGACGCAACGCAGGACAGTGTCACCAGCGGGGCCTCCGGTGGCCGCACAGGCGGTGGTGGAACCGGCAACGCCAACGCGTTCAAAGAGCCGGTGATGGTGCTCGCCAGCCCTGCCGGAGTCGCACTATCCACCCAGGCATCCACGCAAATCTCGGCTGATCGGCACGTCAACGTGATTAGTGGGCAGAGTACACATGTCGCGACGGGGAAGTCGCTGATCATGAGCGTTACGGAAAAGCTCAGCCTGTTCGTGCAGAACGCCGGCATGAAGCTCTTTGCGGGCAAAGGGAAGGTGGAGATTCGCGCCCACGAGGAGAATGTCGAGATTACTGCGCAGAAGACGCTCAAGCTTGTGTCGGCCGCAGACAAGGTAGAAACGGCATCGGCGAAAGGGATACTGCTCTCTTCAGGCGGTGCCTACATCAAGATAGAGAATGGCAACATCGAGATTCACGCTCCGGGCAAGATCGATATCAAAGGGGCCGAGCAGTCGTTTGCTGGGCCTGTGAGCGGAAGTTATCCGCTGCCTCAACTCCCGGTAGGAGATCTCGTCACTCAGTACAGTACACGCTTCGCATCCGTCGGTTCTGACGAACTCTTTGCCAGCCCCAGATGGACCGGGCGAACATACAAGATTGTGGACGAAGATCACCAGGTGCTCGCGCAAGGCACTATGCCGGAAAACGGCCGTCTGCCCCGCGTGATGACTGATTCGCCCAAGGCGCTACGACTCGAAATCGGCAACGACGACTGGAAAACCCATGAGGTCGAGACGCCGGCTGCGCCGCCCGCCGACGAGCCCGAGGACGACAGGCTGGACGAAACCCAACTTGCCGGCGAGTATTTCGACGTTTTTGACCGCGATTCAGACGCCTTCTTTCATACCGATGACGTCAAGGAGCTGCTGTCGGCAGAGGCACTAAAGAAAATCGCGTCGCTCGAGGAATAGCAAGATGACCAATCGCATAAAAACTTGGCTGCTCTTTGCGCTGTGCGCGTATTCGGCGATCTGCACCGCCGGACCCTACAGATCCGGCGTTCACCAATGGGATATCACGGAAGGCAAGCTCACGCTCATGTCCGGCGTAATGACGGATAACGCGGTTCAGACCTACCTGAACTACACGTTCTATCTAGAAGGTATGCGTGACAAGACTCTGTACCAGGTACCCGTAGTCGATAGTAAGGACTCTTCGAAATTCAGACTAACCGTCGCCGAATCGAGCACGGGCGACGAGGCAATTGAGGACGCCACTATTGTCACGAAACAAAAAAATACCTGGCTGCTGATCGGCGAAAAAAGCACCACAGAAGACGCCTCTGCCCCAGCTCCCGTCACCGTGCGCATATATAAGCTGGTGGCAGGCTACGACGGGGATTGGGCTTATTCGTTCCAGTTCGCGAAAGCCGTTCACTACGCAAAGGCGAAGCGCTACACGGTAGAAAAAGCGCTCAGCGAAAACGCAAGCGGCCTGCAATAGGAAAAGGACATGGCACCAAAGTTCGTGAGCGCGACGTATCACCTCGATATCAAGACGGCCGAATTTGTCGCGGACAATGGGGACCACTTGCTGCGCACCGGCGGTAATCCTGCTTGGCGCTTCAACAATCCCGGCAACATGCGGCCGCCCGGCAGGCGGGTCATCACAACACACATTGGCCGCGCCACCATGCGCGACGGCAAGCAGTTCCTGATATTTCCCGACTATGCGACGGGACGTGCAGAACTAAAACGCCTGCTGCGCGACCCCGACTCATATGCCCAAAGAACGCTAGCTCAAGCAATTCCAAAGTTCGCGCCACAAAGCGACCACAACGACCCAGACCGATACATTCGCTCGGTCTCTGAGCGCACTGGTGTTGCCGCCGACACCCGACTCGGCACCCTGACCGATGCACAACTCGAACAGGTCATGGACAGCATCGAGACTTTCGAGGGTTACCATGGCAATGTGACCACCCGCTCCGAAAAGTGGGTAAAGGCGGCCAGAGTTTCCTTGTCTGACGGTGCGCGACCCATACCGAACCAGCCGGTCATCGTTCGGCAAAACGGCAAAGAATCCAAGCTGACCACTAACGCGACGGGCGCCTTACCGGCGATTCCCTACACCGGTGGCACTATCGATGTGCTGATGGCAAACACGCGCGATGAGTGGCAAAAAGTGACGAGTATCGGTCTGCCAGACGGCTCGAAGTCGTTCCTGCTAGTGCGCGACCTGTTCGTCGCGCACGGGGCGACTGCGCCGCACGTCCCTCGAGGCGAGGTGACGGCGGCCAAACGCGCTCCGTTCGAGTATCGGATCGAGCCGCACGACACGCTTTCAAAGATCGCAACACGCTTCAAAACCAGCGTTGCAAAGCTCAAAGAAGACAACAAACTGCACAGCGATCTGATCATCGTCGGAAAGACGCTGACGATTTACGGTGGTGCGTCTGGTGCAGCGGCACCCCATGCCGCCAATTCGTCAGGCAGTGGGGGGGCGCGTGGGGCATCTCCCAAGGCTACCGGTGCAACCGTCCCGGCACCCGTACCGGCGGCGGCTTCGAAGAGCGCAGCCGTGCACACTGGAGTGTCTGCGTCTGCACCTGACGCCAAGCCCGCAGCGACAGCGCAGTCAACCTCAGCGGCCGCGACGCCTGCAGTGCTTGCCACTTCCCCAGTGGCGTCTTCGAGCCCGGCCACGGCTGCCGCGCCTGGCGCAGTTCCTTTATCGGCACCCGCATCCGGCGCAGCGTCTGTCAGCGCATCCGCCGCGCGCGAGGGTACACCGACCATTCAAACGCGCACTCAGGAAGGTCTAGGTCGCCCTGCCGCTCTTGTCCCGCCCGACCAGCCGCGCGCGCCGTGGATGAGCATCGCCATCAAGGAAGCCGAGCGTTGGGGCGGCGCAGACGAAAGCGTGATTACAAAGACCATGAACTATCACGACCTGGTCGATGACAGGAACTGGATCAAGAGTCTGAATGGCAGCAACAATGCGTGGTGCGCCGCTTTCGTCAACTGGGTAATGGATCAGGACGGGCGGTACATGGTGACGAAGCGGGAAGACCGGCATCGTGCGCGAAAGTTCGCCGGGGACCCCAACTTTCCGCAGATCAAAGAGCCAGTTTACGGTTGCATCGCAGTGCTCGCTAACATGGGACACGTGATGTTTGTATACGGTTACGATTCCAAGAAAAAGAAACTGGTGGTGCTGGGCGGCAATCAGGGAGGTCACGGCACGTTCGGCGGCACCATCGACTTCACCGATTTTGCAAAATCGGCTATGCACGGGTTCTATGTCCCACTGACCTACCTCCCTTTCGCACAGGAAGAGATCAAGAAGGGTGCGCAGTTACCCGAAGCAAGTGCTGAAGAACTCAACAAACTGCATCACATCAAAGATCCCAAAGGTCATGGAACACGTTAAGGCAGTACGAAGATCGTTCGCCGCGGCACTCGTGCTATCGGCTCTCTGCGCATGCAATTCGGCTTTCGCTCACCCTCAGGAAAGTTGCATTACAACGTCCGATCTACAGACTTTGCAGCGGGATTTCTTCACGCGTTTTCCCGATGCCAATGCGTTCGCCCGATATGTTGACAAGTCGCGATTCAAATTGCGCACCAATGCGCCCGAGGGACGCCGACTCGAACAAGGGGGGAGCCCGACCGGCGACAAGATCGACTGGCTGATGCGCACATTTAACGATCACAGCGAGCTGTTTTCCGGCTTTGCATTTGAGAAGCCGGACTTCACCTATATGCGGGGACAGCTCAGAGGTGGCAAGCCGTCAGTCGACAATCTGCGCACATCCAAGCGCTTTCCGAAAGACGAATGCGTTCAGGAAGTCAACTATGACGTGCCCACTGGCCCGTGCGTAATGTCGCAGCAACTGACCAGACTTTCGATCACCTTTGTGAAAGACGAGCGCCCCCTATCGCTGCGAAGTGTCGAAATGTTCTTCAACGCATGCACAGCCAAATAAGTTCGTCGCCAATGCAAACGGTGCCTTCACTCGCATTGACGTGGTTTGCCTCGAGCACAGGAGGGGCGCGGCGCATCGAAAAAGATGCGGTTTCGGGAGCGAATGGGCTATGAAAATCCGCGGCTGGATTCGTCAGGGCGACCGCGCTGCATGTGGAGCGACGGTCACGGAAGGTGATCCGACTTTCAGCAGCCACGGCCAGCAACTTGCGTTCGATGGCGCGGCTATGTCGTGCACCGGGCGCTGCCACGTGGTTGCAGGAGCCAGCAACGCAACGCTGCCGGGCGGAAGGCGCAAGGCCGTCCACGGCGATGCAACATCCGCAGGGTGCCCCCTGCTTTCGACGCTTAACGACTCGCACGGGATAGAGGCGGGGGGCGGCGCCATACCGACGGCCTTCTTTCAGGGATCGGACGGCGGCTGGCACCCAGGCAAGTACGACGACCACTACGTGCTTCGCGGAGCTGGCAGTGGCAATCCGCTTAGGAACGTAGCGTACGCTATTGTGCGGGAGTCCGGCGCCGTCGAGCACGGCGTCACCGACGCAAACGGCAAGACGCACCTGCTAGCGCAAACTCTCGAAAGGGAATACGTGCGTGTTTATGTGGAGGATCAGGAGTGACGATTGTCGGGCAAGGCGGCAAACCAATGCGTTTTGTCGCTGCGTTTCAGACGACGCCGATCGCCGACGTCGACCCAAAAGAAGTCCGGCTTTGTGCGGATCCGAACGATGCCATTGCCGTAGCGGAATTCATCGTGAACGAAATGAAGAAAAATCCGTTCACGGCCGAAGGGAGGAAGATTGCGGAGGCAAATCGTTTTGATCCAACCGCGGAAACGGCAAAGTGGAACGCCCTGCCGTGGTACGCAAAGCTTGGCGGGATGCCCGATTTTTACGGCATGGCCGCAGGGCAAAAACTTGCCGCATATCAGATGTGGGCGGATCGGGTCGCACCGAATCGTCCGTGGGACCACAAACCTATCATCCGCCATGCACTGCAAGCAAAAGGAAATTTCAATCGCGGCTGGCAGAAATACGGACAGGACGACTACTTTTACGATATCTGGTCGAACATTCACTACGGCTATGTCGGCGTGGCGGTCGGCTTCAGCGCGAGTGAGCTGATTGGCGGTGCTGGTCTCGCGCAGGCTGCCAGTGACGCTAGTCGCGATGTGTCTCACGGACGCTGGCCGACCATGCAGAATCATCCGCAAAACGGCACATGGCCGAGCAGCGCCGACGATGTGCCTGATCATATTTCGATCCAACTCGGCATTGATCTCTATGCGTCCGCGAAGCCGAACGAGTTGACGACCGACCTTCTGCTTCGCAAGATATCTGCCGTTCCCATGCCTTGGGGCGCAGGTGACGCTGCGGCCAAGAGGCCGCATCAATGCTCCCAGTGACCGACTAGCAAATGCTTTCTCGACGACTTAAATGGATTGTCTTGCTGTGCGCAATCGCGCTGGCTGCATGGTTCTTCTGCCGGCCGGTGATCGTGCTGCACTACTCGGCCGACGCCCAGAAGCCGGTGGCCTATTTCCTGAACGAAAATGATCAAATCACTCGCGGTGAACTGGCGCCTGGGCAGACCGAAAAATTCTATACGCCCATGTTTGCATCGCGGGATGCGTGGATCGAAGTGAGTTTGCCTTTTGCGAGTCGCGACGGTGTAGACATCAAGCCACCCTACAGCCGGGTCGACGTGTATATCGACGCAGGGACGAAGATCGAGCGAACGGACACGAAGCATGGTTTCCTTGCCCGCTTTTGATGTTGAAGACGGCGAGTTGTACTGTGGCAGGTGTTGAACCTCTAACAGCTATGTCAGTCGGGTGTGCGTGTCCAAGTAGACGTTGATGATGCTGTTTGGATCCAGCCGGATGCAGCCATGATTTTCTCCACAAGCATCAACGCGCCTGCACATACAAAAATTATAAGAACCAAAGGGGGAGCGCCCACAAACCCCCAGCAAACCACCCACCCCTCCCACCACCCCCAACTTTGCCGAATTTCGATACCACCTCGAATAATGGCTCACTACCATCGGCGAAAGCCTGCATGCGCGCACACCGCAAAGCCTTGCGGCGTCGAGCAGCGGCAAACTCACGGAGCGCCCGATGAAATCAGAGTCCAGCGGTCAGCACGTCGGTAAAGTCACGCATCACGAGTTGAAGCAGACGCTCGGCACGTGGCAGCTTTGGGGCATCGCGGTTGGCCTCGTGATCTCCGGCGAATACTTTGGCTGGAGCTACGGATGGGCGAGCGCCGGTACGCTCGGCTTCGTCGTCACGGCGATCTTTATTGCCGCGATGTACACGACCTTCATTTTCAGTTTCACCGAGCTCACCACGTCGATTCCACACGCGGGCGGACCGTTCGCTTACGCGCGTCACGCGTTCGGTCCGACCGGCGGTTATCTGGCCGGCGCGGCGACGCTCGTCGAATTCGTGTTCGCGCCACCGGCCATTGCGCTCGCAATCGGGGCCTATCTGCACGTGCAGTTTCCTGGCCTCGAGCCGAAACACGCTGCAATGGGCGCGTATCTCATCTTCATGGCGCTCAATATCGTTGGCGTACAGATCGCGGCGGCTTTCGAGCTGTGCGTGACGTTGCTCGCGATTTTCGAACTGCTCGTCTTCATGGGCGTCGTATCGCCGGGCTTCCAGTGGTCTAACTTCACGAAAGGCGGATGGGCCGGCGCGGATACGTTCAGCATGGGCTCGTTCAACGGCATGTTCGCGGCCATCCCGTTCGCAATCTGGTTCTTCCTGGCAATCGAAGGCGTTGCAATGGCCGCGGAAGAAGCGAAAAACCCGAAACGCTCGATCCCGATTGCCTACGTCGCCGGCATCCTGACGCTCGTCGTGCTGGCCATCGGTGTGATGGTGTTCGCAGGCGCGGCCGGCGACTGGACCAAGCTGTCGAACATCAACGATCCGTTGCCTCAAGCGATGAAGTTCATCGTCGGCGAACACAGCGGCTGGATGCACATGCTCGTGTGGCTCGGCCTGTTCGGTCTGGTCGCGTCGTTTCACGGGATCATCCTCGGCTATTCGCGGCAGATCTTCGCGCTGGCACGCGCGGGCTATCTGCCTGAGTGGCTCTCCAAGGTACATCCGCGCTTCAAGACGCCGCATCGCGCGATTCTGGCCGGCGGCGTGATCGGCATCGCAGCGATCTACAGTGACGAGCTGATCCAGTTCGGCGGGCAGACACTCACGGCGAACATCGTGACGATGTCCGTGTTTGGCGCTATCGTGATGTATATCATCAGTATGTTGTCGCTTTTCAAGCTGCGCCGCACTGAGCCGAACATGGAGCGTCCGTTCCGCGCGCCGCTGTTTCCGCTGTTCCCGGCGTTCGCGCTGGTCGCCGCGGTAATCTGTCTGGCGACCATGGTGTACTTCAACTTTCTGGTGGCAGTAGTGTTCGCAATCTTCCTCGCGCTAGGCTACGTCTATTTTCTGTTGACGCGCCATCAACGCGAGGCCGCGCCGGCGGACGCATTGCTCGAAGAATGACGGATGAAGCCGCTGCGCGAGCAGCGGCGCTGGAGTCGTAAAAATGAGCTACACGGAGACAATCGGCAGCCGTACCTATCGCTTCGCCGATCTGAAGACACTCATGGCGAAGGCGAGCCCGCAACGCTCCGGCGATCAACTCGCAGGCGTCGCGGCGGCGAGCGAAGAGGAGCGCGTGGCCGCGAAGATGGCCCTCGCCGAAGTGCCGCTACGCACGTTCCTCAACGAAGCGCTGATTCCGTATGAAAGCGACGAAGTCACGCGTCTCGTCATCGACGATCATTCGCCGCAGGCGTTCGCCGAGATTTCGCATCTGACGGTAGGCGACTTTCGCAACTGGCTCCTGAGCACAACGACGAATGCCGATGCGCTCACGCGCATCGCCGCCGGCCTCACGCCTGAAATGGTCGCAGCCGTGTCAAAGCTCATGCGCAACCAGGATCTGATCGCAGCGGCGCGCAAGCGTCCGGTGATTTCGCGCTTTCGCAACACGGTCGGCTTGCCGGGACACATGTCGGTGCGTTTGCAACCAAATCATCCGACGGATGACGTGAAGGGCATCGCGGCTTCGATGCTCGACGGCCTCATGTACGGCTGTGGCGACGCGATGATCGGCATCAACCCGGCCAGCGACAATCTTGCAGCGATCACCAGACTGCTGGTGATGGTCGACGAATTCCGGCAGCGCTATCAGGTGCCGACACAATCGTGCGTGCTGACGCACGTCACCAACACGATCGCCGCCATCGAAAAAGGTGCGCCCGTCGACCTCGTGTTTCAGTCGATTGCAGGCACCGAGAAAGCGAACGCCGGTTTCGGAATCTCACTCTCGCTGCTTCAGGAAGCGTACGAAGCGGGGCTGTCGCTCAAGCGCGGTACTGTAGGCAACAACCTGATGTACTTCGAAACGGGGCAGGGCAGTGCGTTGTCGGCGGACGCGCATTTCGGCGTCGACCAACAGACTTGCGAAGTGCGCGCCTATGCGGTCGCGCGTAAGTTCAATCCGTTTCTCGTGAATACCGTGGTGGGTTTTATCGGCCCGGAATATCTGTACGACGGCAAGCAGATCACGCGCGCGGGTCTCGAAGATCATTTTTGCGGCAAGCTGCTGGGCGTGCCGATGGGTTGCGACATCTGCTACACGAATCATGCGGAAGCCGATCAGGACGACATGGACAATCTGCTCACGTTGCTCGGCGTGGCAGGCATCAACTTCATCATGGGCATTCCGGGTGCAGACGATGTGATGCTCAATTATCAGAGCACCTCTTTCCACGATGCACTCTATGTGCGCGATGTTCTCGGCTTGCGCCGCGCACCCGAGTTTGAAGAATGGCTCGAGTCGATGCAGATCGCCGACGCGCGCGGCGCATTGCTGAGTGCGTCGACACAACAACCGTTGCTGGAAGGTGTGCGCGACTGGATGGGTATCGAATGAGCGACTCTGTCGACAAGAACCCCTGGAATGCACTGCGCCAGTTCACCAACGCGCGTATTGCATTGGGTCGAGCAGGCAACAGCCTCCCCACTGCGCCTTTACTCGCGTTCAATCTTTCGCATGCACAAGCGCGTGACGCCGTGCACCATCCGCTCGACACAGACGCATTGCACGCGCAACTACGTGCGCAGAACTTCAGCACGCTGGATGTGCACAGCGCCGCGCCCGACCGCGAGCACTACTTGCGGCGTCCCGACCTTGGTCGGCGCTTATCCGAAGAGAGTCGCGCAGCGCTCGGGCAATTACCCGACGAGTCGCCCGATGTAGTGTTCGTGATCGGCGACGGCTTGTCGGCGTTTGCCGCGTCGAAACAAGCCGTTCCGTTGTTGCAAGCCGTCACTCCGCAACTCGTGGATTGGGCGATCGGCCCTGTTGTCGTCGCGCGGCAGGCACGGGTTGCACTCGGCGACGAGATCGGCGAGTTGCTGAATGCAAAGATCGTCGTGATGCTGATCGGGGAGCGGCCGGGTCTCAGTTCGCCGGATAGTCTCGGCGTCTACATTACCTACGCGCCGAAAGTGGGCTGCAGCGACGCACAACGCAATTGCATTTCAAACGTGCGTCCTGAAGGACTCGACTATCCGCTCGCCGCGCACAAACTACATTATCTGCTTACACATGCACGGCGGCTGGGCGTCACCGGCGTGGGCCTGAAAGACGATAGCGACGCATCGCTGCCGGGCGCGCCGGCAACAGCCGCAATCGGCGCTGAGGCGGCACCAAGCGCAAACCCGAACCCGAACCCAAACTCAACTGCGGAATAACTCACGCATCGACACGCTGTACGGGATGCGCTTCGAGCCACGCATTCTCGTCGTCGTCGAACAAGCGCGAGCGCGTCAGAAAGCGCAGACCGCTTGGCCGTTCCAGCGAGAACATGCCACCGTTGCCCGGCACCACATCGATAATCAACTGCGTGTGCTGCCAGTACTCGAACTGCGAATCGCTCATGTAAAACGGCACGCCTGCCAGGGTGCCGAGTTTCACGTCGGACGAACCGACCATGAATTCGCTCTGCGGAAACAGCATGGGTGCACTGCCGTCGCAGCATCCGCCGGATTGATGAAACAGCACATCGCCATGTTCCGCGCGCAACGAGTCGATCAACTGGATAGCGGCAGGAGTTGCAATTACGCGCGCTACTTCTTTTCCGTCGGTCATCGTACCCTCGCTTAAACACAGCGAGCCGCACAATGCGGCTCGCTCTGCAATCAACACTTCGCCGCGAACGCTTAGAAGAAACCGAGCGGCTTCTCGCTATAGCTAACGAGGAGGTTCTTGGTTTGCTGGTAGTGGTCGAGCATCATCTTGTGATTCTCCCGGCCGATGCCCGATTGCTTGTAGCCACCAAACGCCGCGTGCGCCGGATACGCGTGATAGCAATTGGTCCACACACGTCCCGCCTGGATCTGCCGGCCAAAGCGATAAGCGCGCGTGCCGTCGCGAGTCCATACACCGGCGCCCAAACCGTAGAGCGTATCGTTGGCGATCTCGAGTGCTTCCTCTTCAGTCTTGAACGTGGTCACTGAAACAACCGGCCCAAAGATCTCTTCCTGGAAGATGCGCATTTTGTTGTGGCCGCGAAACACGGTCGGCTTTACGTAATAGCCTTTGCTCAACTCGCCGCTCAACGCGTTGCGCTCGCCGCCAATCAGGCACTCGGCGCCCTCCTGCTTGCCGAGATCGACATACGACAGAATCTTCTCCAACTGTTCCTGCGAAGCCTGCGCACCGATCATCGTCCGCGTGTCGAGCGGGTGACCTTGCGTGATCGCCGCGACGCGCTTCAATGCTCGCTCCATGAAACTGTCGTAGATCTTTTCGTCGATCAGCACACGCGACGGACACGTACATACTTCGCCCTGATTGAGCGCAAACATCGCGAAGCCTTCGAGTGCCTTGTCGAAGTAGCTGTCGTCCTGATTCATCACGTCGGCGAAGAAAATGTTGGGGCTCTTGCCGCCGAGTTCGAGCGTGACAGGAATGATGTTCTGACTCGCGTATTGCATGATGAGGCGGCCGGTCGTGGTCTCACCGGTAAAGGCGATCTTCGCGATACGCTTGCTCGAAGCCAGCGGCTTGCCCGCCTCCAGACCGAAGCCGTTCACCACGTTCAGCACGCCGGCGGGCAGAAGGTCCTGAATCAGCTCCACCAGTACGAGAATCGACGCAGGCGTTTGCTCTGCCGGCTTGAGCACGACACAGTTGCCGGCCGCGAGCGCCGGTGCAAGTTTCCACACGGCCATGAGAATCGGGAAATTCCACGGAATGATCTGGCCCACCACGCCGAGCGGTTCGTGGAAGTGATATGCAACAGTGTCGTCGTCGATCTCGGAGATCGAGCCTTCCTGAGCGCGCACCGCGCCCGCGAAATAGCGGAAATGGTCGATGGCGAGCGGAATATCGGCGGCCATCGTTTCGCGCAGCGGCTTGCCGTTGTCGATCGTTTCAGCAACGGCGAGACGCTGCAAGTTCGCTTCCATCCGGTCCGCAATGCGGTTCAGAATGTTCGCGCGATCGGTCGTCGAGGTTTTACCCCAAGCGGCTTTGGCGCGGTGCGCTGCGTCGAGCGCGAGTTCGACATCGGCCTCGCGCGAACGTGGGATCGAGGTGAACGGCTCGCCTGTTATCGGCGATACGTTGTCGAAGTATTCGCCCCCTGCGGGCTTCACCCATTCGCCGCCGATAAAGTTCGCATATTGCTTCTTGAAGGGGAATTCGGTCGTCAGAAACTGCATCTCCGCGTGATTCATCTGTGTGCTCCTCACATGTCTGAATGGGCAATAGCCGGCGCGACGTTGCGCTCGGTTGCAATCCGTTGAAGTCGGCCGCGTCACCGTAGAGCCAGATCTATGCCAATGCACCCGGCTGGTGAGACGTGCACGCGCAGCAGGCACCGGCGCACCGGGGCGCGTGTTTTTGCCTCCAGTCGACGGAGGGCGGCGCGTCGTTTCTGATCAACGCGGTTGTTGCTGTTCACGAATTGAACAGCGGCGCGGCGCGTGCCGAGCCAGTCACTGCAGTAAGCAGGCGCGTGCGATCGGCATGGGACTTGCCTTGTTTTTTCTCTTCGATACTCCATTGCGCGGATTCGCCATGACGATCGGAACCCTCAGCAGCAACCCGGCGAGCGCCGCGTGCACAAGCTCCACGCTCGTGCCGCAGCCAAGCTTTTGCGTGCAGACCCGTGTTGCCCACGACGCGGACGAACAGGCGCGCAATCTTCACGGCTGGCACCAGACGTACGACCAGTTGACGGCGGGAAGCTTTGTTGGCGGCTTGACGGAGTTGTGCCTCGATCACATGCAGGTGTTTGTTGAAACAACGAGTCACACCTTGAGGCAAACCTGCGAAGTGCAGAAAGACGCGTACTGGTTCGGTATTCCGACGTGCCGCGCGGGCTCCGGCCGCATCGACGCGCAAATCATCGGTGGCGACGCGCTCGCCTTTCGTCCGGGTGGCGTCGAGTTCGAACTGCTGACGTCGGCAGGCTACGAGATTTTCGGTGTGGTCGTGAAGGGAGAGATGTTGCGTCGTTACGCGGCGGACGTGGAACGCGTGAGTCTTGTCGAGCCAATGCCGGATACCGAGGTCGTGACGGTCGGCATGGCTCGCAAGGAGCGTATGTGCGCTTTGCTGCGCGAGCTTCTCGCACCTGGTGCGGCGAGCGCCGCGCCGTTGTCGTCGGCCGCGCGGGAGAACTTGCAGGCGTCGGTGCTGGCGGAACTGTTCGACGCTGGCGCTTTGCCTGCTTCTTCCGAACCGACGGCAATGCCGGCGCGTGCGCGCCGTCAGTCGATCGTCTCTGACGCGCGCGACTATGTGCTCGCCAATCGCGATCGCGCGGTCGGTGTGCCGGAGCTTTGCGAACGTCTGCATGTGAGCCGGCGTACGCTGCAATACTCCTTTCAGGATGTGCTCGGCATGGCGCCGGCAACCTATGTGCGAGCAATCCGCCTGAACGGCGCGCGCCGCGATCTATGCAATGCGTCGCGGGACTGCCGCTCGGTGCAGGACGTCGCGGCCGCTTGGGGCTTCTGGCATATGAGCCAGTTTGCAACCGATTACCGCAAGCTCTTCGGCATGCGGCCCTCGGATACGTTGAAGGCTGCGATTGGCGTTCAATCCGCCGCGAGCAGCCGTTCATCTGCGCACTAGTTGCCTCACGGCGTGACGCGTTGCGTTGCTATTTGCGCAGCAAGCGCAGGCCGTTGGCCACTACGAGCAGACTCGCGCCAACATCGGCGAAAACAGCCATCCACATGGTGCCGAGACCCATCACGGTCAACACCAGGAACACGCTCTTGATGCCGAGCGCGAGCGCGATGTTCTGCACCAGCACGCCATGCGTCGCTTTAGAGAGGCGGATGAAGAGCGGGATCTTGCGCAGGTCGTCGTCCATCAACGCGACATCCGCGGTTTCAATGGCCGTGCCGGTTCCCATCGCGCCCATCGCAAAGCCAATGTCAGCGCGTGCAAGCGCGGGGGCGTCGTTGATGCCGTCGCCCACCATGCCTATTTTCGCGCCCTCGGCCGACCACTGCGCGATTGCGTCCAGTTTGTCCTGCGGCAACTGATTGCCGCGCGCTTCGTCGATACCTACTTGCTCTGCGATTGCGGCAGCGGTATGCGGGTTGTCGCCGGTGAGCATGGCCGTGACGACGCCCACGCGGTGCAACTCGGCGATAGCGGCGGAGCTTGTCTCCTTTACCGTATCCGCCACGGCAAAGAGCGCGAGGACGCGTTCGGCGTCGCTCAACAACACCACCGTCTTGCCTTGACGTTCGAGCGCGCCGAGCCGCGCTTCGAGTGAAGGCGAGCACCGCCCGAGTTCTTCAGCGAGCCGATGATTGCCCAGCCAGTACGTCAAGCCGTTTATCTCGCCGCGCACGCCGCGCCCCGGAAGTGCTTCGAACGAATCGACAGTGACGTTGCCCACGCCGTCGTTCTTTGCCGCCGCCGCGATTGCCATCGACACGGGATGATCCGAGCGCGCCGCAAGACTCGCGGCAAGCGTGCGGCAACGTGCGGCGTCGGCATCGGCGAGCATTGCGAAATCGGTTTGCACCGGTTTGCCGTGCGTGATCGTGCCGGTTTTATCGAACGCCATGCGGGTCAGCTTGCGCCCTTGTTCCAGGAAAGTGCCACCCTTGATGAGAATGCCTTTGCGCGCGGCTGCGGCCAGACCGCTGACAATCGTTACCGGCGTGGAAATCACGAGCGCGCAGGGACACGCGATCACCAGCATCACCAGCGCCTTGTAGATCCACGCTTGCCACAATCCGTCGAAAAAGAGTGGCGGCACGAGCGCCACCAGTAGTGCAACGGCGAACACACATGGCGTGTAGACGCGCGCGAACTGATCGACGAAACGTTGTGTGGGCGCTTTGGTGCCTTGCGCTGCTTCAACAGCGTGAATGATGCGCGCAAGCGTCGTGTTGCTGGCCGCCGCGGTCACGCGGTAGTCGAACGAGCCGGTCTGGTTGACGGTGCCTGCGAACACGGCATCTCCGACGGTCTTGTCCACCGGCAGACTTTCTCCCGTGATGGGCGCCTGATCCACGCTAGAACGCCCTGCAACGATCTTTCCGTCGAGCGCAATCCGCTCGCCCGGCTTCACGCGAACCAGCGCGTCCGTCGCGATCGCGTTGAGATCGGTGAGGCGCCACGTGCCGTCGGGTTGCAGAACGCTCGCCTGTTCGGGCGTGAGTTGCATCAGCCCCTGGATTGCATTGCGGGCGCGGTCGAGCGACTTTGCTTCGATCAGTTCGGCGACGGTGAAGAGCACCATCACCATCGCCGCTTCAGGCCATTGGCGCAGGATCAACGCGCCGGTCACTGCAATGCTCATCAACGCGTTGATGTTCAGGTTGCCGTGGCGAATGGCGAGCCAGCCCTTGCGGTACGTTGTCAGGCCGCAGGAAGCGATCGCGATGATCGCAAGGCCTGCTGCCATCCAGGCGGGCGCGCCGAGCCAGCCCGCGGCCTCTGAAGCTGCCGCAGCGACGCCCGCGAAAGCAAGCGGCCACCAAGGCTTCGGCTGTGGAGGCGCGGCCGGTTGAGTCCGCTGTTTAGCGTCTTGCTGCGAAGACGGTGAATCCGGACCCGCGATTTCCGGCGTGAAGTCGAGCGAACGAAGCGCGGCGAGAATCGAGTCGAGCGCGCCGTGCGCGTGCACGACGGTCAGTACGCGCTGCATGAGATTGAACTCCATGCTGCGCACGTCCGGCATGCGACTGAATTTCTTGCGGATCAGCGCTTCTTCGGTCGGGCAATCCATTTGCATGATGCGGATCGCGGTGCGCACGTCGTCGCCGATTGCTTCGGACGGCACCAACTGTGCCTCCAACTGCGCGGGGGCATGGGCCGAGGCGCCGCAACAGCCTCCACTCGCATGATCATGTCGATGCTTTTCGTGGTTATGGGCGCAGGCGTCGTGCTGTGTGGCAGTTTCGGCATGTGCCTCGTGAGCGTGCGGCATGGTGGCTTCCTCGTTCGATTTGTGGTCTAGTAAACACCTTGAAGCCACTACAAGGTCAAGGCCGGTCTCGGGAGGGTCCATGAAAATCGGCGAGTTGGCGAAAATCGCCCATTGCACGACCGAAACCATCCGTTTCTACGAGAAGGAAGGGCTATTGCCCGAAGCGGAGCGCACGGAGGCCAATTACCGCAGCTATACCGCGAAGCATGTCGAGCGGCTGCGCTTCATTCGCAACTGCCGCGCGCTCGACATGACTCACGACGAAATCCGCGCGCTGCTGCGTCTCACCGACGCGCCGGGTCACGGCTGCGGCGGCATCAATGATCTGATCGACGAGCATATTGCCCACGTCGATACGCGCATCGACGAACTGCAGCAACTCAAGGCGCAACTGCGCACGCTGCGTGAGCAATGCCACGGCGAACAGGCCGTAGAAGACTGCGGCATCGTTCAAGGTCTTAGCGACATGGACGTGAGCGCGCCGCGTGCGCGGCACACCCATCTCGGGTGATGCGTCCAGTCGAATCAATAATCGAATCCAGTTGGAGAAGCAACGTGTTCACATGTAGAAATCAGTCCTGCGGCGCACAGTGGGATCAGTCAGACGTCGTCATCAAGAACGAGGGACAGGGTCTGCTATTCCGCTGCCCGATGTGCGGCGCGCGCAATTATGTCGAGCGCTTCGAAGGGGACGACGGCTCGGTGCTGTACGAGCAGATGGAAGGCCGCCCCTTTCCCGGCCCCGTCGCCGAATAGTTCCCAGGCCTCAAGCCGATAACGAGTCACCATCTATGAATAGTCCCACCACCGCCGGCGCTCCGTTTAGTGAGTTGCCACTGCCGCCCGCCGCGCTCGCGAATCTCACGCAACTCGGCTACGTCGAGATGACGCCGATCCAGGCCGCGAGCTTGCCGATCGCGCTCGCCGGCCACGATCTGATCGCGCAGGCGAAAACCGGCAGCGGCAAGACCGCGGCGTTTTCGCTAGCGCTGCTCGCGCGTCTGGATGTGCGCAACTTCGCCGTGCAGGCCATGGTGCTATGTCCGACGCGCGAACTCGCCGATCAGGTCACACAGGAGATCCGCCGTCTCGCGCGCGCGGAAGAAAACATCAAGGTGCTGACATTGTGCGGTGGCACGCCAATGCGTCCGCAAACCGCGAGCCTCGAACACGGCGCGCATATCGTCGTCGGCACGCCGGGCCGGATCATGGATCACCTCGAGCGCGGCAGCCTGCCTTTGCAGTCGCTGAATACACTCGTGCTGGACGAAGCGGACCGCATGCTCGATATGGGTTTCTTCGACGACATCGCAACAGTCGTCAAGCAATGCCCGAAAGAGCGGCAGACGCTGCTGTTCTCGGCGACCTACCCTGAGGGCATCGTCAAGCTCAGTCAGCAATTCCTGCGAAATCCGAAGGAAGTGAAGCTCGCCGAACGGCACGACAATACGAAGATCCGTCAACGCTTCTATGAAGTGACCGAAGACGAACGTCTGCATGCCGTCGGCCTGTTGCTGAACCACTATCGTCCAGTGAGCACACTGGCTTTCTGCAACACCAAGCAGCAATGTCGCGATCTGCTGGACGTTTTGCGCGCCCAGGGTTTTCATGCGCTCGCGCTGCATGGCGAACTTGATCAGCGCGAACGCGATCAGGTGCTGATTCAGTTTGCAAACCGCAGCTGCTCGGTGCTGGTCGCGACCGACGTCGCTGCGCGTGGCCTCGACATCGCGCAACTGGAGGCAGTAATTAACGTAGACGTAACGCCCGATCCGGAAGTGCATGTGCATCGTATTGGCCGCACGGGGCGCGCCGATCAGGAGGGTTGGGCGCTGAGCCTTGCGAGCATGAACGAGATGGGGCGTGTCGGCAGTCTCGAACAGGCGCAAAAACGCGAAGTCGAATGGCATAAGCTGTCTGAACTGACTGCGGCCAGCAACGAGCCGCTGTTGCCGCCGATGGAAACGCTGCAGATTCTCGGCGGCCGCAAGGAAAAAATTCGCCCCGGCGACGTTCTCGGCGCGCTGACCGGCGAGGCGGGCTTCGCCGGCGCCCAGATCGGCAAGATCAACGTGACCGAGATGTCGACGTATGTAGCGGTCGAACGCAGCGTGGCGCGTGACGCCGTGCGCAAGCTGAGCGCGGGCAAGGTGAAGGGCAAGAAGGTCAAGGTTCGCTTGATGGACGACGCCTGATTCGGCGGCGAAGTGGCGAGGGCGGCGCGTCGGCAAACCTTTGCTGAGCGCTCTCGCCGCTACCATTGCTGCGGCGCATCGGCCCGAGCCCTGCGTCACGCTGGCCGCTTTCTACGCTGTGCCCGCGACTGCTAGTGCATCACCTCCGGTCATACCTCCAGGACGTTCGTCTTCGGCCGCAGGTGGGTCTTTCTCCCGTCGAACATCCTGTGCGGCCGTTTCCAAGAGCTCGCGCGCCCTCGCGCATGCCATGACATAAACGCATGCCGCGCATGACAAAGTTTCGATTGTGACGGTTCTTTGGCTGATGCCTAATCACTCAACCGGCACTCGACTGGATTGTTCGGCCGCGCGATCCGCGCCCGCCAGTCCGCCGCCGGATGGAGACAGGGAGAAGCCTTATGCAGAGCGCTACGCAAGCCCGCTCGAAATTGCCTGATGTTGGCACGACAATCTTCACAGTAATCGGTCAACTGGCCGCACAACACGATGCGCTGAACCTGTCGCAGGGCGCGCCGAACTTCGCGCCGGACGCGAAGCTGGTAGACGGCGTCGCGCAGGCTATGCGCGACGGCCATAACCAATACGCGCCGATGGCCGGCATCGCGGCGTTACGCGAAGCGCTCGCCGACAAAGTGCAAACGCTCTACGGCGTGCGCTACGACCCGACGAGCGAAGTGACGGTGATCGCGAGCGCGAGCGAAGGCCTTTATTCGACGATCAGTGCGTTGGTGCACCCAGGCGACGAAGTGATTTACTTCGAGCCTTCGTTTGACAGCTATGGTCCGATCGTTCGGCTGCAAGGCGCGACGCCCGTGCCGATCAAATTGTCGCTGAGCGATTTTCGTGTGAACTGGGACGAGGTCGCCGCCGCGATCACGCCGAAGACTCGCATGATCATCATCAACACGCCGCACAATCCGACCGCTACCGTGTTCAGCGAAGCCGACGTCGCGCGATTGAAAGCGATCACGCGCAACACGGACATTGTGATTCTCGCCGACGAGGTCTACGAACACGTGGTGTTCGACGGCGCTAAACATCAGAGCATGGCGTGCCATAGTGAATTGGCGGAACGTAGCGTCATCGTGTCGTCGTTTGGCAAGTCGTATCACGTCACCGGCTGGCGCGTAGGCTATTGCCTCGCGTCCGCCGAGCTGATGAACGAGATCCGCAAAGTGCATCAGTTCATGGTGTTTTCCGCCGATACACCGATGCAGTACGCCTTTGTGGACGCCTTGTCCAATCGCGAGAGTTACCTCGGCTTGTCCGCGTTTTATCAGCAAAAGCGCGATCTGCTCGCGCATGCGCTTTCCGAATCGCGCTTCGAGTTGTTGCCGAGCGAGGGCAGCTTCTTTATGCTCGCGCGTTTTCGCGGATTCTCCGATGAGAGCGACAGCGATTTCGTGTTGCGCCTGATTCGCGATGCGCGCGTCGCGACGATTCCGCTGTCCGCGTTCTACAGCGACGGCACCGATTCGGGCCTGATTCGCCTGAGCTTTTCGAAAGACGACGCTACGCTGATTGAAGGCGCGCGCCGTTTGTGCGAGATCTGAAACTGCCTTCACGTCGGCCGCGCCGGCGGTGTATTTTGAACGCAGTATGATCGTCGCGCCGTATTACATCCACACGAAGCGTGCTTGCACTACAACGAAACTGAAGAGAAGGGACCTGCTATGAAACTGCTCAAGCCTCTTTTGGCGCTGGCCTGCGCATTCGCATCGGTGGCGGCCTCGTCTGCTGCCGTTGCCGCCGATACATCGACGCTGCGTTTCGGGCTCGAAGCGCAGTATCCGCCGTTCGAATCCAAAGGTCCTAACGGCGAATTGCAAGGTCTCGATATCGACGTCGGCAATGCTGTGTGCGTCGCTGCGCATATGACGTGCAAGTGGGTCGAGACGTCGTTCGACGGTTTGATTCCGGCGCTGCAAGGCCGCAAATTCGACGCGATCAATTCGGCGATGAACGCAACGGACCAGCGCCGCCAGACGATCGATTTCACCACGGTTGTCTATCGCGTGCCGACGCAATTGATCGCAAAGCGCGACAGCAGCCTGCTGCCCACGCCCGAAGCGTTGAAAGGCAAGCGCGTGGGAGTGTTGCAGGCGTCGATTCAGGAGACGTTCGCGAAGGCGCATTGGGAACCGGCTGGCGTTACCGTCGTCCCGTATCAGGATCAGAACCAGGTGTACACGGACCTCGTCGCGGGACGTCTCGACGCAACGCTCGTGCTGGCGCCCGCAGGACAAACCGGTTTTCTGTCGAAGCCCAACGGCAAGGACTACGCGTTCGTCGGTCAGCCGGTGCGTGACGACAAGATTCTGGGCAGCGGTATCGCATACGGCATCCGAAAAGGCGATACGGCGCTGCGCGAGCGGCTGAACGCGGCGATTGCAAAGGTGCAGGCCGACGGCACCGTCAAAACGCTCGCGGCGAAATACCTGGGCGATATCGACATCTCGGCGAAGTAACGGCTTACGGCTCACGCCAGGCTGGCTAGCGTCTGAGTCCGCTTGTTGACTGAACGTTTGACGGCTACGATAAGTGGCCTCGCTGCGGCTGCTGCTTTTGCGAGGTCCACGTAAAAGCCGGAGGCGCACGAATGAGCGGAACGACAGAGGCGATCAGTCACGCGAAGCGCGCCAGCGAGCCGCGTTTCTGGCGTAGCGCGGCGTTGCCGCACATCGAGGCGCGTTCCATCGAGGACGGCCGCGAGATCTGCTACGCCAGACACTCTCATGAAACGTTCTCCATCGGCGCGGTCACAGGCGGACGCAGCCTGTACGTGAACCGCCACGCGCGCGAATGGACTGGCGCGGGTGCGGTTGTCCTGATGAATCCCGACGACGTTCACGCGTGCAATCCCGTTGCAGACGAGTGCTGGTCGTATCGCATGCTTCACGTCGACGTTGCCTGGCTCACTGGCCTGCAGCACGAACTGGGCTTCAGTGAGAACCACGCGTTTCGTGCGTTCTCGCAAATCATGACGACAGATGCGGCGCTGTTCAATGCACTGAACGGGCTGCATGCGATTCTCGTCGACGCAAAGACGGATCTGCTGCGCAAGCAAAGCGCAGCAATTGCGTTTTTCTCCGAAGTACAACACCGCTTAAACCCCGCACCTCTTTCCGACGACGATGCGAGCCGGCAGCTTGCGCGAGCGGCGGAATTTATCGCTGAAAACTGCAGAAGTTCGCTGAAACTGGAGGACATCTGCAACGCGGCGGGCTTGTCGGCATCGCATCTGATCCGCGCATTCAAGCAGCGCTACGGCATGACGCCGCACGCGTATCTGATCAATCGCCGGATTCAATACAGCCGTTCGCAGCTGAAGCGCGGCCGTCTGATCGCAGACGTCGCGCTCGATGCAGGCTTCGCCGATCAGGCGCATCTGCAGCGCACTTTCAAGCGGCTCGTCGCCGCGACGCCGGGGCAATATGGCAGTTGAGGCCGCTTGTCCGGCGCGTTACGTCGCAAGCAGGTAAAGCGCGCTCGCGGCGAGCAACGCGGCGAGGACCCGATTGAATAGCCTGACTCGCTTTGGCGCCTGCAAGTACTTGCGCAAGAAAGTACCGGCAAAAGCCCAACTGGCAATAGATACATAGCAGATCACGAAATAGATCGCGGTGAACTGCCAGACGAGTGCACCATCGCCTTCGGCTGCATACGCGCCCATGCCCGCCAGCGAAGCGAGCCATGCTTTCGGATTGAGCCATTGCAGCGCCGCGCCATAGGCGAACGACGGCCCGCGTGAGAGCTTGTCGGCGCCGAGATGGCCGTCGTCGAGCGCCAGTTTGCAGGCCATGTACAGCAGAAACGCGACCCCGGCCCATTTGACGACGTTAATGAGATTGGGGAAATGCACGAGCAGTTCATGCAGTCCCAAGCCGATGAGCAGAAGCAGCAACGTGAAGCCGACGGTCGCGCCGCTGACGTGGCGCAGGCTCGCGGCGAATCCGTGCTGTGCGCCGGCGCTCAACGCGACGACATTGACGGGCCCAGGCGAAATGGACGAAGCCAGCGCGAACGCGGCCATGGAAAGCAAAGCGGACATCGGGTGCCTCGATACGTGAATGCGCGGGATTGACGCGGCTTCACGGTATCGGCGGCGAGGCAAGGTGTATTGAAGGAAATTGCTTTTGCGCGGCGCTCAATTCGCTGGTTCGTGGCCTTTCTGACGGCTACATCGCGGCGTTTTCGACGACGCGGCCTTCGGCGCGCCAACGCAGCATGCCGCCGGCGAGATTCGCAACGTCGTTGAATCCTGCTTGCCGCAGTATTACCGTGGCTTGCGCAGAGCGGCCGCCCGCACGGCACACCGCAACGATCGGACGTTCTCTCTTGAGCTCACTCGCACGCGCGGCAAGATCGCCAAGGGAAATAAGCTGGGCCGCGGGAATGCGGCCGAGTGGTCCGTTGAATTCATCCGGCTCGCGCACGTCGACGATCTGCACAGAGCGGAGATTGTCCTCGAGCCATTGCGGACTGATTTCCCAGATGCCTGCAAAGGTGTAGGCGAGCGGCGCCCACTCCGGTTCGGCGGTCTGCGTCGGGTCGCTCGTCGCAACGCCGCATTTGAGGTTTGCGGGTACCGCAATGTCGATCTGCTTCGGATGCGGCAGGCGCAGGTTCGTCACGTATCCGACAAAATCGTCTTCGCATAGCTCACCGCCGAGGCGCGGATTGAAACGCCGCTCTTCACCGACACTCGTGACCGTCAAGCCGCGATAGTCGTGGGCAGGGTAAAGCAGGCACGTGTCCGGCTGAATGAATATCTGGTTCTGAACTGAGCGGAACATTGCGTGCGCGTCGCCGTGCTGGAAGTCGGTGCGGCCCGTGCCTCTTATCAACAGGCAATCGCCGGTGAACATCATGCTGCCGTCGTCGAGCGCGAGGCTGATGCAGCCATTTGTGTGACCGGGCGTTGCGCGAACTTCCAGATGGCGCGAGCCGAACACGCATTGCTCGCCATGGTTCAGATAGCGGTCTGCGCCTTGCGCGCCGCTCGCAGCCGATATCGCAATCTGGCTACCTGTGCGCCGTTTGAGAAGCCACGCGCCCGTCACGTGATCGGCATGCACGTGTGTGTCGATCGTGTATAGCAGACGCAACCCGAGTTCCTCGATAAGCGCGGTATCGCGGCGCACCTGCTCGAAAACCGGATCGATGAGAATGGCCTCGCGCGTTGCGCTGTCGGCAAGAAGATAGGTGTACGTCGACGATTGCTGGTCGAATAGCTGCCGGAAGATCAACACGATTTTGCTCCGTGGCCCGCGTCGTCGAAAAAGACCGGGCGCACGCAATGCGCCCGGTTCATTGCACGGCAATATTACTGCGGCTGTGTGACGAACCGCAGATAAGGCTTCACGGTCTTGAATCCTTCGGGATACTTCTTCATTGCATCATCGTTCGAGACGGATGTCGGAATGATCACATCCTCTCCGGGCTTCCAGTTCACGGGCGTCGCCACTGTATGTTTTGCGTTGAGCTGCAGCGAATCGAGCAGACGCAGTACTTCGTCGAAGTTGCGCCCTGCGCTCATTGGATACACCAGCATCGCCTTGACCTTCTTGTCCGGTCCGATGATGAACACCGAGCGTACCGTTGCGTTGTCGACTGCGGTGCGCGTGCCGCCGCTCGCGTTCGGGTGGATCATGTCGTAGAGCTTCGCGACATTCAGGTCCGCATCGCCGATCAGCGGGTAGTTGACCGCGTGGCCCTGCGTCTCTTCGATATCCTTCACCCAGTTCTGGTGATCGCTGACGGGATCGACACTCAGCCCGATGATCTTCGTATTGCGCTTGTCGAACTCGGGTTTGAGGCCGGCCAGATAGCCTAGCTCAGTGGTGCATACGGGCGTGAAATCCTTTGGATGCGAAAACAGAATCACCCAATGGTCGCCGATCCATTCGTGGAAATGAATCGTGCCTTCGGTGGTTTCGGCAGTGAAATCGGGGGCTTCTTCTCCAAGTCGAATCGACATCGTCTTCCTCCATGAGGGTGCGCCGGGCACCGATGCCGCTCGTCGAGGAGGCGGTCCCCGGGCTGCCTGACCGTTCCATCAGGCAATTGCTTGTCTCACATCTGCCTCCTGCCGGTTGGACTGTATTTGCGCGGGAGGACCATGCGAACGCAGCGAATGCAGAATTTTTCGCTGGATGCTGCGAAGCCGAAATACCGATGCGCTACGCGTCGCGCTTAAAGCGTAGGACAAAAATGCGCGCCGCTCTAGCCAGCTTGCAGGACAAATCCGCCGTTTAGTACGACTTTACGTATCGCTCCACATGCGCAGCAGGTTGTGATAGCAGCCGACGAGCGTGCGACGCGCGGCATCGTCCGCGTTCGACGCGTTCAGACGCTGGATCGCGCCGTCCATGTCGAACAGCATCGCGCGCTGCGTATCGTCGCGCACGAGGCTTTGCGCCCAGAAGAAGCTCGACACGCGCGCTCCGCGCGTGACGGGCCGCACCTGGTGCAGACTGGTGCCGGGATAAACGATGGCATGACCGGCGGGCAACTTCACTTCCTGTACGCCGAAGGTGTCTTCGATCAGCAGTTCCCCGCCGTCGTATTCGTCGGGAGGCGTGAGGAAGAGCGTGACCGAGACGTCCGTGCGTACGCGCGCGCCGCTGCCGGGCACGAGACGAATGGCGCCGTCCACGTGGCTGCCGAAATGCATACCGCCTTCATAGCGGTTGAACAGCGGCGGATAGACCTTGTTCGGCAGCACCGCGCTGATAAAGAGAGGGTGCCGCTCGAGCGCCGCGATGATCCGGTCGCCCATTTCCAGCGCAATCGGCGAGCCTTCCGCGATCTGCTGGTTACGCTTGACTGGCGCGCCCTGATAGCCGGCCGTCGCGCGGCCGTCCACCCACGCGTCCGTCGACGCTTCGAGATGCGCGCGCATGGCGGCGGCGTCGGCGGGGCTGAATACGTCAGGTATCGAGACAATCATGGTTGGACTTTCCTGCGAAACCGCGCGCTTTCCGCTGCCTGACGGAGCGGGAAAGCGCGCGGCGTGAGTGACGTTGGTCGCTCGTTCCGGCGATCAGAAGAACCGGTAGTTTAACGTCGCGAGGAATGTGCGGCCGTTGCCTGGCACAGCGCGTCCGCCGTCCGACGGAATCAGCGCGTCGTAATAGTTCTTGTCCGTGAGATTCAGCACGTTGAACTGAACGTCGTACTTTTTCGCGTGATACGCGGCCATTGCATCCCATCGCGTGTAGCCGCCGACCTTCACGAAATTGTTGTTCGCGGCATAACGCGACGATGTGTAGATCGGGCCGCCGCCGATTTCCCAATGCGGAGTGAACGCATACGTCGTCCACAGCGTCAGCATGTTTCGCGGCGTGTTCGCTGGCGTCTTGCCGGTCGTGCCGTCTAGCGCCTTCAGGATCGTCGCGTCCATGTACGTGTAGCCGCCGAACACTTGCCACTTGTCGGTGATGTGGCCCGCGAGGCCAAGCTGATAGCCACGCACGCGGACGTCGCCGTCGAGCGTGTAACTGCCGTCGGCATTCAGCGTGCGCGCGTTTGTCTTCTCGATGTTGAAGAGCGATTGGGTGACGGACAGGCCTCCGCCCAGCAGATCCCACTTTGCGCCGACCTCATACGACTTGTTGTGCTCGGGCGGCAGGCTCTGCGTGTTGTTCGTGAGCGTGAGCGCTTCGAGCGACGGATTAAACGACGTACCGTACGACACGTAGTAGGACTGCCAGTCGGCCGGCTGCCAGATCACGCCGCCGCGAACGCTCGTGAAGTAGTTTGTCTGCGTGGCGTATGAAGGCGCATTGATCGAGTTATGAATCGACGCTTCGTAGCGGTCCCAGCGAAGGCCGCCCACGATCTTCCAATGTTCGCCGATGGACACCGTGTCGTTCGCGTAGATGCCGACGCCGTTCGCGCTCGACTCCGCAAGGTTCGTCGCGACGGTTTTCGCGTTCGACGGGCGCGTCGTATAAGTCGGGTCGACGAGCGGCACGATAGCGATCGTGTTCGACGGCAGGCCCGGCGTGGTGGTGGCGAAACTCTGATTGCTGTACGTCTCGTGGCTCAGATCGACGCCCGCGACGACATCGTGCTTGATGAAGCCGGTGTTGAACTTGGCCTCGACGTCTGTCGAGTTGTAGACCGAGTGGTCGTTGATGTTGCGGTCCTTGCCTTGCAGCTTCACGAACAGTCGCGACGGATCGATCGTCGTGTAGTTGCCGTTGGTCAACGCAGTCGAGGTGGGCAGCGGACCTGTCAGCACCGACGCCGCGTTCGTCGCGCGCGCTTCCGTGCTGTAGTGGCTGAACTGGGTCTGGTTGCGCAGCTTGAGGTTGTCGTTGAAGCGGTGTTCGATGCGGGCGTTCAGCGTCTGCACGTCCTGGATCGTGCGGTCGTCGGTGAAGCCGTAGAAGGTGCCGCGATTCACCGGCGCGGGATGACCGTTGAGCGCCGGAATGCCGTAGTCGGGCTGATCGCGGTTGTGCTGGATCAGCGCGGACAGCGTGATTTCCGTTGGCGTGCCGATGCCGAATTTCACTTCGGGTGCGACGCCGTAGTCCTTGCTCTTCATCACGTCGCGCGACGAACCCAGGCTTTGGCCGAACGCGTTGATCCGGAATGCGGATGTCGAGGTGATCGGCGTGTCCAGGTCGACCGTCGTGCGGTAGCGGTCGTGCGTGCCGGCCTGCAGGGAGACATCGGCGCGGGGCTTGAGCGTCGGTTGCTTGCTGACCTGATTGATTACGCCGCCCGTCGAGCCGCGCCCGAAGTACAAGGACGACGGGCCGTACAGCACGTCGATCGATTCGAGGTTGAACGTGTCGCGATAGTACTGGCCACGATCGCGGAAGCCGTCGAGGTAGATGTCGGTGCGCGCCGAAAAGCCGCGCAGGTTGATGTTATTGCCGATCTGGCCGCCTTCAGCGGCACCGATCGTGATGCCCGGCACGTTGCGTAGCGCGTCGGTGAACGAACTTGCGGCCTGCGATTGCAGCACGGCCTTCGGCACCACGACCGCGGCTTGCGGAATGTCGCGCAGCGCGGTCGGCACTTTGGCGCCGACGCTGGAGACGTCAGGCGCGAAGTCCGCAGACCGACTGTTTTGACCCGTCACCTTGACGGTGGGCAATGTGGCGCTTTCCGCGCTTACGCTCGGCGCGGAGGCGGGCGACCCGGGTTGGGCGCCGGTCGCGGGCGTTGCGGTCGATTGAGCGTAGAGCGGCGTCGCGAACGCGACCAGAACGGCCGCCGCGAGAGGCGTGTTTCGGAACATCGATAACCCTGTCGTTGTCGCTATTTTTCTGATTCGACGGATGCCAGCGCCCGTGCGGCACCGGCAGGCGATCTGCCTGCCCCGAGAGGTGATGGACCCATCGTCTTGTTCTCAAATGAGAATCAGTATCATTACACGGATGATAATAGTTCGCAATAATTCGTTACGCATTGGAAATTTTTGTGCGGGCGAATTGGGGTTGCGGCGTTGGGCGCGGCGATGCGGTGAGGAGGGCTGGTCGGGAGAAGTCGTGCTTTCCGAGCTTTGGGCGGAGAAAGTGCGAGGCGCTGCCGCGGTCTCCCCGGCGCGCCTCAGCAAACGAAAAAGGCCGGTTAGCTTTCGCTAACCGGCCTTTCAAATTCTTTGGTGGGGCGTGAGTGACTCGAACACTCGACCTACGGATTAAGAGTCCGCTGCTCTACCAACTGAGCTAACGCCCCAACAGAAGCGAAATTATGCAGCATGTTCCATCCATTGCCAAGCCCCCTTTAGCAGATTTCTTAAAAATACCGCTTCGTTCCAATAGAGTCGTCGCTCGCCGAAACGGGCGTCCGCGAGAACGCGCCGCCTTCGGCGTCCCGGTATCATGTCGCGGACACTCGCCGCTTCTGCGCAGCGCGGCTTTCAACGGGGAATTGCCATGGATGACAAAGAGATCACCGAATTGCTCGACCGCGTCCTCGCGCCCTGGGTCCGTTCGCTGACGCTGACTCCCGTGAAGGTCGACGCGGACAGCGCAACGCTTCGCCTGCCTTTTTCGGGCGAGCTGCGCCATTCAGGCGGCGTCATCTGCGGGCAGGTGTTCATGGCGGCGGCCGACACGGCGATGATCGTCGCCATTTCGGCCGCGCTCGGCGGCTTCAAGCCGATGACAACCGTGTCGCTCAACATCAGCTTCATGCGTGCTGTGCGCAACGGCGACGTGCTGATCACGGCCCGCGTGCTGCGTCTCGGCCGCAATCTCGTGTTCGGCGAAGTCGAGCTGCTGGACGAGACCGGCAACATGGCCGTTCACGCAACCACGACTTACGCGTTGCTCGCATAAACCGCGCGCCAGACAGCATTAAAGGAAATTGAGATGTTCGACCAGGTTGTGTTCGCGGGCGGCGGCAATCGTTGCTGGTGGCAGGCGGGTTTCTGGGACGTCGTGCAACCGGAATTGCGCATCCGTCCACGCGTGATCGCCGGCATTTCCGCTGGCGCCGCGACCGCGTGCATGCTCTACACGCGCGACTCACAGTGGGTCATGCGCTACTACGAAGACGCGCTACGTCACAATTCACGCAACGCCTATTGGGGCAACCTGCTGCGCGGCGAGTCGGTCTTTCCGCATTACCGCATCTATCGTCAGGCGCTGCTCGACATTTACGGTGAGAAGTTTTCATCGCTCGCGCAAGCGCCGGAAATTCGCATCGGCGTTTCGCATCTGCCGCGCTGGCTGGGCGCGCGCAGCGCGGTGGCGGCCGGCCTGATCGCGTACAACATCGAAAAATACGTGCGCAAGACGCTGCACCCTACGCTCGGTCAGACGCTTGGTTTTCATCCGGAATTCGTGCGCGCGCAAGATTGCGCGACCGTCGAAGATCTCGCGGACCTGATTCTCCAGTCGTCGAGCACGCCGCCTTTCACGCCGGTCTTGCGGCGCAATGGCCGCCCGGTGCTCGACGGCGGCATGGTCGACAACGTGCCCGTCGGCGCGCTCGACGCCGACGCGCCCGGCAACGTACTCGTGATGGTCACGCGTCTCTATCCGCGGCCGCAGATGTTCGTCGTGCCTCACGGCGCGCAACAACGGCTTTACGTGCAGCCCTCGCGCAAAGTGCCCATTTCGAGCTGGGACTACACGAGTCCTTCGCAGATGGTGCATGCATACAACCTCGGCCGCGCTGACGGCGAGACGTTCCTCCAACGCATTCCCGATCTGCTGGAAATCGCCGCTTAACGCCGGCGTCCGCCCTGCAATGCTTCGGGATTTGCCACGCTGGCGGTATCGCCGGCGTCGAAAGCCAAAATGTTCTTGAACGCCGCGCTGAAGTAAAGCTCGTAGCTCTCGCGCTCGACATAGCCGATGTGCGGCGTGCAGATCACGTTTTCCATGCGCAGCAGGCTGTAGCCCTGCAGAATCGGCTCGCTTTCATACACGTCGATTGCGACCATGCCCGGACGGTTATGCGAAAGCGCATTGACCAGCGCGTTCTCGTCGAGCAGTTCGGCGCGGCTCGTGTTCACGAGCAACGCAGTCGGCTTCATGCGCATCAGGTCTTCCTGCTTGACGATGCCGCGCGTGTCGTCGTGCAAACGAAGATGCAGCGACAGCACGTCGCTCTGCTCGAACAGCGCTTCGCGGCTCTCGGCCACGCCATACCCATCCTCGCGAGCGGCTTCACGCGAATGCTCGCGGCCCCAGATCAATACGTTCATGCCGAACGCCTTGCCGTAGCCGGCAACGAGCCGCCCGATCTTGCCGTAACCCCAGATGCCCAGCGTCTGACCGCGCAACACCTGGCCCAATCCAAAATTCGGCGGCAGTGCTGACGTCTTCAGCCCCGACTGCTGCCAGGCTCCTTGCTTAAGGTTCGCCACGTATTGCGGAATGCGCCGCTGCGCCGCCATGATGAGAGCCCACGTGAGTTCCGCGGGCGCGATCGGTGAACCGCTGCCTTCCAGCACGGCAATGCCGCGCTCCGTACAAGCGCCGAGATCGATGTGATTGGACACCTTGCCCGTCTGGCTGATCATGCGCAAACGAGGCAGTTTATCGAGGAGTTGTGAGCTGATGCGAGTGCGTTCCCGAATCAGGACAAGCGCGTCGACCTCCGAGAGACGGCTCGCCAGTTGGCCGAGTCCGCGGACGGTGTTATTGAAAACTTTGACCTCATGGTCGGCCAGCAATTGAAAGCAGTCGAGCTTGCGAACGGCGTCCTGATAATCGTCGAGGATGGCAATCTTCATGGTATGTGTCTTGCGTCGCACCACGTTGGTGCGGAACGGAATGTTATGCTGACTGTCCCATCATGTGACCCAGGTCACATGGCGGTCTGGCTGATTGCCTTACCGTAGAAGCTGCCGCATAGAACGACAGCGTGACGGCAAGGCCGATTGACATCGTTTTTAACAGTTTGTTGCGTGTTGAGGCAAGCCGCTTTACAGACGGTTGCATCGCCTGTCCAGCGCGTATCGGCCCAACAGACTGTGTTGAAGCCCGTGATGACCTGCGCAATTGCGCGTCGGTTCGTAGAACTGGCGCAACCAATTAAATGCCTCTCGCATGCAGCATCGCTGGGCTTGTACCGTTTTCCTATTCACTACAAACGGAGACAAGTCGATGAATCATCCATCATTCGAAGGACAACCCACAGTCAAAGCGTCAGTAGAAGCGCCCGGGTGGGTCAAACATCGAAAACTGATCGACTGGGTTCAGCGCGTTGCCGCCATGACCAAGCCGGACAACATCGTCTGGTGCGACGGATCGCAGGAAGAGTATGACCGGCTGTGCGCACAGATGGTCGAAGCCGGCACGCTCAGAAAGCTCAATCCCGCCAAACGTCCCAACTCATATCTCGCATGGTCGGATCCCTCCGACGTCGCGCGTGTCGAAGATCGCACGTTCATTTGTGCGCAACGTCCGGAAGACGCGGGACCGACTAACAACTGGGTCGCGCCGCAAGAAATGCGCGAAACGCTCGACGGCCTGTTCGACGGCGCGATGCGTGGCCGCACCATGTACGTGGTTCCGTTCTCCATGGGCCCGCTGGGTTCGCCGATCGCGCATATCGGCGTCGAATTGAGCGACAGCCCGTATGTGGTCACCAACATGCGCATCATGACGCGCATGGGCCGCAAGGTGTACGACGTGCTCGGCGAAGACGGCGAGTTCGTGCCGTGCGTGCATTCGGTGGGCGCGCCGCTCGAGGCAGGCGCGAAAGACGTGCCCTGGCCGTGCAATCCGACCAAGTACATCGTCCATTTTCCCGAGACACGCGAAATCTGGAGCTATGGCTCTGGATACGGCGGCAACGCGTTGCTGGGCAAGAAGTGCTTTGCGCTGCGCATTGCATCGACAATGGGCCGCGACGAAGGCTGGCTTGCCGAGCACATGCTGATTCTCGGCGTGACTTCACCCGAGGGACGCAAACATCACGTAGCGGCGGCGTTTCCGTCGGCGTGCGGCAAGACCAACTTCGCAATGCTGATTCCGCCAAAAGGGCTGAACGGCTGGAAAATTTCCACCATCGGCGACGATATCGCGTGGATCAAACCGGGCAAGGACGGCCGTCTGTACGCGATCAATCCGGAGGCAGGCTACTTCGGCGTGGCCCCCGGCACGAGTGAAAAGACCAACTTCAACGCAATGGCCACGTTGAAGGAAAACGTGATTTTCACCAACGTGGCGCTCACCGACGATGGCGACGTCTGGTGGGAAGGCATGACCGACGAACCGCCCGCGCACCTGATCGACTGGCAAGGCAAAGACTGGACGCCGGCGAGCGCGAAGGAGAGCGGGCGCAAGGCGGCGCATCCCAATGCGCGCTTCACGGCGCCGGCGTCGCAATGTCCGTCTATCGACGCGGACTGGGAAAACCCGGCTGGCGTGCCGATCGACGCGTTCATCTTCGGTGGCCGCCGGTCGACCACAGTGCCGCTCGTCACGGAGGCGCGCAACTGGGTCGAGGGCGTCTACATGGCGGCGACCATGGGCTCTGAGACCACCGCCGCAGCCGCCGGGCAGCAGGGCGTCGTGCGGCGCGATCCATTCGCGATGCTGCCGTTCTGCGGCTACAACATGAGCGAGTACTTCGGCCATTGGCTGAAGACGGGCGAGCGCTTGCAGCAGATGAACGCGAAGCTGCCGAAAATCTTTTGCGTCAACTGGTTCCGCAAGGGTGCCGACGGCAAGTTCGTCTGGCCGGGCTTCGGCGAAAACATGCGCGTGCTTGGCTGGATGGTCGGCCGCATCGAGGGCACCGCGCAGGGCGAGGAGCATGCGTTTGGCACGTCGCCGCGGTACGAAGACGTCGACTGGAGCGGTTTGGACTTTAGCCGCGAGCAGTTCGAGCAGGTCATCTCCGTCGACGACGCAGCCTGGCGCGCTGAACTCGCGCTCCATGCCGAACTCTTCGACACGTTGCAGCAAGGCTTGCCGCCCGCGCTGACGCAAGCCAAAACCCAACTGGAAAGCAAACTGGCCGCCTAGTCATGTGAGTGGTCACTACCAATTGGAAGCCGCCTTCGGGCGGCTTTTTAGCTTTTCTGCCGTGTTGCGTCCGAAGCACCGGCGCGCAAACCGGACCGCAGCCGAGGCGTGTCTATTCGCACAACGGCCTGTCCGAAGCTGCGCCGCAGCACGTTTGTTTCCGTTTGCGGAACAATCGACACTCGCGCCCCACATTAGGGCGCACAGTCGCACGAAAATTGACGAAATTTCCGCTTTTGCGGGCAACTTCTGCACGATTGCGCGAGTCGTAGGAGAATCCCTAGTTCGCTTCCACTGGTTATCACCAATTGTCAGGAAGCCGTAACACGGCAGGAGTTGTCATATGGACCATTTGCAGTCGATGCGAGTTTTCGTCAAGGTGGCGGATCTCGGCAGTTTTGCCCGCGCCGCGAGCGCGATGGATATTTCCAACGCAGTTGCCACCCGTCACGTTGCCGACCTGGAGGGGCGTCTAGGCACGCGGCTGCTCAACAGAACAACTCGCAGCTTGTCCCTGACCGAATCCGGTCAGGTTTATCTCGAGCGCGCGCGCCAGATTCTCGACGAACTTGAAGACGTCGAGCAGATGGTGGTCGCGCGAAATCACGAGCCCGTCGGCACCTTGAGGATCGTCGCGCCAGTCGTGTTCGGCTTGCACAATCTGGCTCCGGTACTGCAGACGTACGCGGAGCGGTATCCGAAAGTGATTCCCGACGTGACGCTCGTGGACCGTCAGGTCGATCTGGTGGAAGAAGGCTTCGACGTGGGTGTCGTCATTGCCCGGCAGATGCGCAGCGCGAGCATTGTCACGCGGCGTCTGACCACGGGGTGCATGACCGTGTGCGCAACGCCTGCGTATCTGGAAAAGCACGGCACACCCACGCGTCCTGAGCATTTACTGGAGCATCCGTGCCTGAGCCTGCCGTCCGAATATTGGGGCGACGAGCGCGTATTTACGGGCCCGGAAGGCGAAGTGCGCGTGCGTCCGTCGAACGTGATCGTGGCAAACAATACGGAGATGCTGCGTCAGTTTGCGCTGCTCGGCATGGGCATCGCGATTCTGCCGAGTTATCTGATCGGCCGCGACATGACGCGCGGCAGGCTGGTGCGCTTGCTGGGCGATTACCGTTTGCCACAAGTCGAGATCAACATCGCTTATCCGAGCCGCCGACACTTGCCCGCGAAGGTGCGCACGTTCATCGATCACCTGGTCGAGCATTTCAGCCAGACGCCGAACAGCTTGCTCGGCGAACAGTGGATCAAAGACGGCGTCGGGCGGCCGGCGTCGCAGGCGTCATTCGAAGCGGCGGATTCATCCATGCCGCCCGAAGCTTTTGACGGCGCCGAGCCGCTGTCGCGACTACTGGACAGCGAACTGTCACCGGTGCCCAAGACGTTGGCGAAGACGTCGAACCGCACGCGGCTCTCGGCGTTGACTCCGCTGTAAAGGGGGGCGTTCGAGAGTCCAGGCCGCGCAGTACAAGCGCGTTGGGCAGGGCGAAAAAAAAGCGCGGTCACCTTCGGTGATCGCGCTTTTTTATCTTCAACTTGAGATCGGGCAGGCAGTGGCGCGGAGGCCGTGCACGCCCGCCTTGTCGCTCGATCAGGAGCCCGTCTTACGAGCCGCCGTCTTTTTCGCTGGCGCCTTCTTTGCCGCAGCGGTTTTGGTTGCCGGCGCTTTCTTCGCCGCGGCCTTTTTCGCCGCTGGTGCTGCCTTCACCGCGACCGTCGCGTCGCCTTCGTCCGACTCGATCTCTGTTCCAGCCTTTGCGGCCGACTTTGCCGCGGCGGTCTTCGCCGCCGTCTTGGCCGAAGGCTCTTTCTTCTCGAATTCGAAGCCGATTTTGCCGTCGTTCTGCTTGACGAGGAACGCCTTGAAGTTACGGCCGGTGCGCGACGACTTGAAGTTGGTCAGCAGGTCGGTGCGGCCTTCTTCGAGCAGCTTTGCCATCTGCTCGCGGGCGATCTCCTGCTGCAGGATCACCTTGCCCGAGCGGAAGTCGCAAGTTTTCGGGCTCGCGACCGAGTTCTCGCAGACGTAGCTCATGCCGTGCTCGAACACGCGGCCCTTGCACTTAGGACATGCGCCCACCGATTCCTGGTCGGAGAAGTCAGGTGGTTCGCCGTCTTCGCCGCCCGCGTCCTGACCGAAGTCGAACTCGAGCTTGTAGTTCTTGATCTCGTCGTCGAGTGAAAGCTTGAGGATCGCCGAGAACGGACGGCCCATCTTGCTGCGGAAACCCGACAGCGGACCAATCGTCTTGTTCTTCAGCAGTTCCTCGACTTCCTCGATCTCGAACTGGCGGCCGCCGGGGATTTTCGAAATCGAGAATTCGCACTTCGAGCATGCGAAGCGACGGTAATTCTCCTTCACCTGACCGCCGCAGTGAGGACACGGCGTTTGCAACGTCGCGTAATCGCCGGGGATCGTGTCCGAATCGTATTCTTTTGCACGCTTGACGATGGTCTGCGTCATGCGGGCAATTTCCTGCATGAACGCGTCGCGCGGCAGGTTGCCGCGTTCCATTTGCGACAGCTTGTATTCCCACTCACCCGTGAGCTCCGGCGCGGTCAGTTCCTTCACACCGAGGCCGCGCAGCAGCGTCATCAACTGGAATGCCTTCGCGGTCGGAATCAGATCGCGACCTTCGCGAATCAGATACTTCTCACCGAGCAGACCTTCAATGATGGCGGCGCGCGTGGCCGGCGTACCGAGCCCCTTTGCGGCCATCGCCTCGCGCAACTCGTCGTCTTCCACGAGCTTGCCCGCGCCTTCCATTGCGGACAGCAACGTGGCTTCGTTGTAGCGCGCAGGCGGTTTCGTCACGAGTTGCTGGGCGGCGATCTTGTCGGTCTTGACCTTCTCGTCCTTCTGCACCGGCACGAGGTTGGCATCTTCACCGCTGATTTCGCGGCCGTACACCTGTAACCAGCCCGGCTCGACGAGCACTTTCCCTTCGGTCTTGAAGTGATGCCCGACCACTTCGGTAATGCGGGTGGTCACTTTGAATTCCGCCGCCGGGAAGAACACCGACAGGAAGCGCTTCACCACCAGATCGTAGAGCTTCTGTTCGGGCTCTGACAGATTCTTCGGTGCCTGCAGCGTGGGGATGATTGCGAAGTGGTCGCTGATCTTCGAGTTATCGAAGATGCGCTTGTTCGGCTTCACCCAGCCCTTATCGAGCACCTGCTTGGCAAACGGGAGATAGTTGTTGCTCTCCTTCAGCATGCCGAGCGTCTGCTTGACCGTATCCATATAGTCTTCGGGCAACGCGCGCGCGTCGGTCCGCGGATAGGTCAGCACCTTGTGCTTTTCGTACAGCGCCTGCGCGAGGCCCAGCGTGTTCTTGGCCGAGAAGCCAAAGCGGCCGTTCGCTTCGCGCTGCAAGCTGGTGAGGTCGAAGAGCGCCGGCGACAGCTGCGTGGACGGCTTCGATTCCTCGCTCACCGTACCAATCTGGCCGCGACATGCGGCGACGATCGTCTCGGCCGCGGGCAGCGCCCACAGACGCGAGTCGCGCTTTTCCGGATCGAACTCGTCGCGCTTGAACTTCGGGTCGAACCAGCGGCCCTCGTAGAAACCGGCCGCGCAGACGAACTCCGCTTTCACTTCCCAATAGTCTCGCGGCACGAAGCGGCGAATTTTCTCTTCGCGTTCGACGACGATAGACAGCGTCGGCGTTTGTACTCGACCGACCGTGGTCAGGAAGAAGCCGCCGCCCTTGCTGTTGAACGCGGTCATCGCACGAGTGCCGTTGATGCCGACGAGCCAGTCCGCTTCCGAGCGGCAGCGTGCGGCGTCGGCGAGCGGCTGCATTTCTTCGTCGCTGCGCAGACGCGCGAAGCCGTCGCGGATGGCGGCCGGCGTCATGGATTGCAGCCACAGACGCTGAACCGGCTGTTTCGCTTTCGCATGTTGCGCGATGAGGCGGAAAATCAGTTCGCCCTCGCGCCCCGCGTCGCATGCGTTGATGAGGCGGTCGATGTCCTTGCGCTTGAGCAGCTTGGTCAGCACCTTCAGGCGCGACTCGCTCTTGGCGATCGGATTCAGATCGAAATGCGGCGGAATGACGGGCAGGTTGGCGAAGCTCCACTTGCCGCGTTTGACTTCGTACTCGTCGGGCGCGGCGATTTCCAGCAGGTGACCCACTGCCGAAGAGAGCACGTACTCGTCGCTCTCGTAGTATTCGTCATGCTTGGTAAAACCGCCCAAAGCGCGCGCGATGTCGTTCGCGACGGAAGGCTTTTCGGCGATGATCAGTGCTTTGGACATGACTCGATGTGAGGTTGGTATATCCGGGTTGGTGGCCTTGAGCGCGCCCTTCTGGCGCGACCCTCGTTTGCGACCTTGCGACCCATTAACGACCGCTTTATAGCACACGGCGCGAACGCGGCGTGTCAACTGCCATAAAAGCGCGCCATCAAAATTGCGCGCCTGGCAACTGGCCAGGCAGCGTTAAACATGCTCCGCGCGGGCCGCAATGCCTACGCCGTAACGGCGCCTACAGGCGGCCGATCGCTCTCAGGCGACCGTCAGCGCGGGCCGCAATTTCGGCGCGCCGCTCACGCCTGGCAAAGCGGTCAAATCCGACAACATCCGCTCCACGATCGCTGCCTGCGGCAAAACGGTGCCGAAGAATCGTGTCGTTACTGAGTCTTCGATCAGGATGGTGGGAAAATTCTCGACATCGAGATCGTCGAAGCGATCAGCATGCGTTTCGATGTCGATCCATGCGAAACAGATTTCCGGATGCCGCTCGGCCAGCTTGTCGAACGCCTCCTGATACTCGCGACAGGTCCCGCACCATTGCGCACACAGGCAGGCAACGAACAGCGTGTCGGGCTCGTTGACGCGCTCGGCGATCCGGTCTTGGTCGGTGTCGAGATTCAGCGCGGGCATGGTGGTTCCTCAGGTGCTTTGTCGGATGCTTTGGCGCGAATGTAGCATGGCCGATCCCGGAGAGTGGTCAAGCTGGGTCAAAGCAGTTCGCGGCGGTCCGGCCTTGGCTTGCGCGGGTGTAACGCCCGCCGGGCAGCGCGCTGACCTCGCCGGCCAGTTCCAGCTGCAGCAACGTCGTTTGTAGTAGGGCGTAATCCATTTCGGTGCGCGTGGCCAGTATTTCAAGGGGCGTTGGGGCGTAGCCGAGGGCGGCGAGCAGTCGCTGGGCGTCCGGGTCCCGACAGGCGGTCATGTCCGATGCCCGCGCCGGTGCCACCGTCAGCGTCGACTCTTCACCCTGCGCACGAGCGGTTGCCGCACTGTCGGGTGCAGCGGAGCAGGCCGCCTGTGTCGCCGCCCTTTCCCGCCGGGCGCTTGCCCGAACGGGCGTGGTTATCGCGAAGCCCAATTCCTCCAGAACCTCGTCTGGCGTCTCCACGAGCTTCGCCCCCTGCTTGATCATGCGATGGCATCCGCGCGACAGCGGCGCGTGGATGGAGCCCGGCAGCGCGAAGATATCGCGGCCCATCTCGTTCGCGAGCCGCGCCGTGATGAGCGAGCCCGAACGCATGGCCGCCTCCACGATCAGCACACCGCTGACGAGCCCGGCGATTAGCCGGTTGCGCTGCGGAAAGTTGGCGGCGCGTGCGGGCGTGCCGAGCGGCCATTCCGAGAGAATGGCGCCTTGCATCGCGATTTGCCGGGCGAGAGCGTGGTGCGCAGCCGGATAGACGAGATCGGCGCCCGTGCCGATTACGGCGACGGTGCTGCCGGCGCCCTCGAGCGCGCCCCGATGAGCCGCACCGTCAATGCCCTGCGCGAGCCCCGACACGACGGTGACGCCCGCCGCCGCAAACGTCCGCGCGAACCGCTCGGCGTCTTCCATGCCTTGCGGCGTGGCGCTGCGGCTGCCCACCAGCGCGACGGCTCGTGTATGCAACAGGTCCAGCCGGCCCTTTATATATAGCAACGGAGGTGGATCGGGCATGGTGAGGAGCGCCGGCGGATAGGCCGGGTCGTCGAGCGTGACCAGATGGTTGCCCGGCAGCTCGCGCCATGCTATTACCGCGTCGAGCTGAGCGTCGAATTCGGGGCCGGTGGGAGCCAGGGCGGCGCGTGCTGCAGCCTCGCCGGCGATCGCGGCGAGCGTTTCATGGTCCTGCTGGAGAATTGCTCCGGGTAGGCCAAAGGCGCTCAGCAGCAGGCGCAGCGCCGCGGGTTTGAGCCCCGTGGCGAGAGAAAGCCGCAGCCACGCGGCGAGTTCGATATGGGTTGCAGGCAAGGTGTGCATTGCGGGGCGATCCTCGTGCAGGGCCAGCGGGCAGACGGGCGCCATGCTAAAATTTTCATCATCCGAAATAACTGCGGCGCCGCGCCCACCCGCGCGGGCTCGTCGTTTAGCGCATCTGGCTCGTTGAATCGAACCGGTTCGACACCATCTATCGTGTGCGTATTGCGACGGGCCGACAACCTGGCCGAATGGCCAACGTGAGTCCTCACACGGCTGGCGGCGCCGGAAAATCACATTCGAAATCATGGCTTTACTGAACATTCTCAATTACCCGGACAAGCGCCTGCACAAGGTCGCGAAGCCGGTCGAACAGGTCAACGACCGCATCCGCCGCCTTGTCGCGGATATGGCCGAGACCATGTACGCCGCGCCCGGCGTTGGCCTCGCGGCCACCCAGGTGGACGTGCACGAGCGCGTGATCGTGATCGACGTGTCGGATGCGCACGATCAACTGCTCGCCTTCATCAATCCGGAAATCGTCTGGTCCAGCAACGAGAAAAAGCTGTCGGAAGAAGGTTGTTTGTCGGTGCCGGGCATTTACGACAACGTCGAACGCGCCGAGAAAGTGCGCGTGCGCGCCCTGAACGAAAAGGGCGAAACCTTCGAAATGGACTGCGAGGGTTTGCTCGCCGTGTGCATCCAGCACGAAATGGATCACCTGATGGGCCGTGTGTTCGTCGAGTATTTGTCGCCGCTGAAGCAGACGCGCATCAAGAGCAAGATGAAAAAGCTCGCCCACGCAATGTAATGCGCGTTCATTCCGCTTCCTGCTTCCGCCTTTGCTCATGAGCCATTCGTTGCGCGTTGTCTTTGCCGGTACGCCGGAATTTGCGTCGGCCGCGCTGGCCGCAATCCACGACGCCGGTTTTCCAGTGCCGCTCGTGCTGACGCAGCCCGACCGCCCGGCCGGGCGCGGCATGAAACTGCAGGCGAGCCCGGTCAAGCGCTACGCCGAAGAACATGGGCTGGCCGTCGCGCAACCGCCTTCGCTGCGCCGGGAAGGGAAATACCCAGCCGAGGCCGAAGCCGCCATCAACCTCCTGCGCGCCACGCCGCACGACGTGATGGTGGTTGCAGCCTACGGCCTGATCCTGCCGCAGGAAGTGCTCGATATCGCGCCGCTTGGCTGCATCAACATTCACGCGTCGCTGTTGCCGCGCTGGCGCGGCGCCGCGCCGATCCATCGCGCGATCGAAGCGGGCGACGCTGAAACCGGCATCACGCTGATGCAAATGGATGCGGGTCTCGACACCGGCGCCATGATCTCCGAGGTGCGCACGCCGATTTCCGCGAACGAGACCACCGCCACGTTGCACGACCGCCTCGCCGAACACGGCGCGAAGCTGATAGTCGCGGCGCTCGTCGAACTGGAGCGCAATGGCAAGCTGACCTCCACGCCGCAACCCGCCGATGGGGCGACGTACGCCGAAAAGATCGGCAAGCACGAGGCCGCGCTCGACTGGCGCCGCCCGGCTTCGGTGCTCGCCCGCCAGGTGCGTGCGTTCGATCCCTTTCCGGGCAGCGTGGCGACGCTCGAAGACGGCACGTCGATCAAGATCTGGGCGGCGGTGCCCGAACCCGCGCAAGCCGGGGATGCGCCCGGCACGATCACCAGCGTTTCGCCCGAAGGGGTCGTCGTAACCTGCGGCGACGGCGCGCTGCGTCTCACGCAATTGCAGAAGCCCGGCGGCAAACGTCTGCCGGTACGCGAATTCCTGGCCGGCTTTGCGCTGGCTGCGGGGCAGCGTTTTCAGCTTCCCGAAGCAAAGTAGCACCAATCGGCGGCGCCTGAACATCGTCCGTTTGGCCGATGCTCAACGGCCCCGCCCGACAGTCGCCGCGCGTTAAAATCCTCTATGCAAACGCTCATGTTCCGAGGATCCTCATGTTCGGCATCACCCATTTCGAATTCTTCGTCGTCGCGGTCTTCCTGCTGAACGTGACGCCCGGGCCTGACACGGCTTATATCGTCGGGCGTAGCGTTGCGCAGGGCCGCGGCGCGGGGCTTATGTCGGCGCTGGGCATTTCGGCGGGGTGCTGCGTCCATTCGCTAGCTTGCGCGTTCGGCTTGACCGCGCTGCTCGCCGCGTCGGCCACGGCGTTCACCGTCATCAAGTTTGCCGGTGCGATTTATCTGATTTATCTCGGCGTGCGCCTCATCTTCGCGAAACCTGCCGAAGACCAGGCCCGCGGCGAAGCGCGCGGGGCGGGTGCACCCAAGTCGCTGCGCCAGCTGTTCCTGCAAGGCTTCTGGACAAACGTACTGAACCCAAAGGTCGTGCTTTTCTTCGTCTCGTTCTTTCCGCAGTTCGTTACTGCCGGCACGGATCACAAGGCGCTCGCATTTCTCACGCTCGGCGCCGTATTCGTCGTGATGAGCATGCTGTGGAACAGCTTCGTCGCCTGGATCGCAGGCAGTGTGACGCGGCGTTTCTCCGGCAAGCCGTCGGTGAAGAAGTGGCTGGACCGCGGCGTCGGCAGCGCCTTTGTCGGCCTGGGAATCAAGCTCGCCACCGCATCGAGATGATTGAATTTTCCGCGCGCGCCTATATCTAACAGTTAGCTTACAATCAGGCGCCGCGACGATGCGGCATGGAAATGAACCCCGCGTTAGGGCAAGGAGTTGCAGACATGTTCAATTGGGTCAAAACCGCGATGTTGATGGCCGCGATCACGGCCCTTTTCATCGTGATCGGCGGAATGATAGGCGGCACGCGCGGCATGACGATCGCGCTCGTCATCGCTCTCGGCATGAATTTCTTTTCGTACTGGTTTTCGGACAAGATGGTGCTGCGCATGTACAACGCGCAGGAAGTCGACGAAACCAGCGCGCCGCAGTTCTACCGCATGGTGCGCGAGCTTTCCACGCGCGCCGGCTTGCCGATGCCGCGCGTGTATCTGATCAACGAAGACGCGCCTAATGCGTTCGCCACCGGCCGCAATCCGGAGCATGCAGCGGTTGCCGCGACCACCGGCATTCTGCGCGTGCTGTCCGAGCGCGAAATGCGCGGTGTGATGGCACACGAACTGTCGCACGTGAAGCACCGCGACATTCTGATTTCGACAATTTCGGCCACTATGGCCGGCGCGATTTCCGCGCTCGCGAACTTTGCTATGTTCTTCGGCGGCCGCGACGAAAACGGGCGTCCCACGAACCCGATCGCCAGCATTGCGGTCGCGCTGCTCGCGCCTATTGCCGGTGCGCTGATCCAGATGGCGATCTCGCGTGCGCGCGAATTCGAAGCGGATCGTGGCGGCGCGCAGATTTCCGGCGACCCGCAAGCGCTGGCTTCGGCGCTCGACAAGATTCATCGTTATGCGAGCGGCATTCCGTTTCCGGCAGCCGAGCAGCATCCGGCCACCGCGCAGATGATGATCATGAATCCGCTGGCGGGCGGCGGCATCGCGAATCTGTTTTCAACGCACCCGGCCACAGAAGAGCGCATTGCGCGCTTGATGGAAATGGCCCGAACCGGGCGCTTCGAATAACGCGTATGCGCAGTGCATGACCAAAGGCGAGTCTTCTGACTCGCCTTTTTAATTTGGTGACAGCGCGCGCTTCCGCGGCCGCCGCGTGTGCGGGGGCCGTTAGCCGCGCCACGCTACAATGTGTGTTCATTGTGTCGCGCGTACCGCACGGCCTGCCTTTGCCTTCCCATGAATCTAAAGCCTTCTTCGCGTTCTGCTTCTTCGTCGGCGCGTCCGCGCGAATCCCGTTTGTCCGTGCTGCATCTTGCGCCGGAATCGCTCGGCTTTGCGCTCGACTGCGCAGCGCAAGCGGTTGGCGCTGTCCGCCTCGGGGCGGCTTTGCCGGCCGCGCTGCAATCTGTTTTCGTGTCTGCGCCCGAGGGTAGTGCCGCTGCTGCGCGCGGCGCGGTGCAGGACATCGCCTATCGCACGATGCGCCGTCTCGGGACTGCCGAATGGTTGATCGCAAAGCTCGTCAAAAAGGCGCCGCCGCCGCACGTCGGTCATGTGCTTGCCTGCGCGATCGCGCTTCTGATCGACGACGAAGCCAGCGCAGCCTACACGCCGTTCACGGTGGTCGACCAGGCAGTGAGCGCGATCTCGGCGCGTCGCGAATTCTCGTTCGCGAAGGGGCTTGTCAACGCCGTGCTGCGCAACTTCCTGCGCGAACGCGAGGCGCTGCTCGAAGCGGCGCAAACAGATGAAGTCGCGCGCTGGAACTATCCGTCATGGTGGATCGACGCGGTAAGACGCGCATGGCCGGACGCGTGGCAGGACGTGCTCGCAGCCGGCAACACGCAAGGTCCGTTGACGCTGCGTGTGAACGCCCGTCATTCGACGGTTGATGCGTATCTGCAGGTTCTCGAGCAGCATCATATTGTCGCGAGCAAAGCCGGCGAATACGCGGTGAAGCTCGCCACGCCCATGCCCGTCGACCGCATTCCCGGCTTTAGCGAAGGCGTGGTTTCGGTGCAGGACGCAGGCGCTCAGCTCGCCGCGCAACTGCTCGGCGTGCGTGACGGCATGCGTGTGCTCGACGCCTGCGCGGCGCCCGGCGGCAAGACCGGGCATCTGCTGGAACTGGCGAACCTGCAACTGGTTGCGCTCGAAAGCGATGCGACGCGCGCGCGGCGCATCGGCGAAAATTTGCAGCGCCTGAAGCTCCAGGCGGAAGTGCGTATTGGCGACGCGGGCACGCCGTCGAAATGGCATGACGACATCGATCAGCCGTTCGACCGCATTCTCGCCGACGTGCCGTGCTCGGCGTCGGGCATCGTGCGGCGTCATCCGGATATTCGCTGGTTGCGCCGCGCCTCCGATATTCCCGCGCTCGTCGACGAACAGCGGCGCATTCTCGACGCGCTCTGGCCGCTCGTGAAGCCAGGCGGTGAATTGCTCTACGTTACGTGCTCGATCTTTCCCGAAGAAGGCGAGTTGCAGGCGCAGTGGTTTGGAAACAAGCACAAGGATGCGGTACGATTGGACGCGCCGGGGCAACTTTTACCTACGGTCGCCCGCGCGCCCGCCGACACATCGGCCGGTTCCCATGCCGGAGAATTCGCTGACATCAGCGCCGGCGCGAACTCAGACCACGACGGATTTTTCTACGCGCGCTTTCAGAAACGGTGACCATCAAACGCTTCTTCCCGCTTCGGCTCGCTGCCGTGCTTTGGGTCGCGCTGGCCGTCTGGCTTGTCGCGCCCGGCGCGGCGTACGCCGACTCGATCGCCGTGCAGCGCGCTTCGCTGCAGGCCGACAACACCGGTTGGAGCCTGGACGCGCGTTTCGACTTCGAGTTGAACAGCAATCTCGAAGACGCCGTGAATAAAGGCATCCCGCTGTATTTCACCACCGACTTCGAGCTGAGCCGCCCGCGCTGGTACTGGTTCGACGAGCAGCCGGTGAACGTGTCGCAAAGCCTTCGCCTGTCGTTTCAGCCGCTCACGCGCGAATATCGCGTGTCCAGCGTGTCGTCGGGCGGTTTGCAACTCGGCTTCACCACGCTAAAGGATGCGCTCGCGGTCATCAAGCACGTGACGTCGTGGCACGTGATCGACCGCAACGAAGTGCATGCCGGCGAGACGTACAACGCGTCCGTGCGTATGCAACTCGACATCGCCTTGATGCCCAAGCCGTTCCAGATCGACGCGGTCAACAACCGCGACTGGAATCTCGCTTCCGAATGGAAGCGCTTTACTTTTACGGTGACCGAACGTGCTAAATAAAGTGCGCTCCGCCACCAGTGTCAGCAGCATCGTCGTGCGCGTGCTGGTTTCCACCGTCGCCGTGACGGCCGTGTTGCTGCTCGTGCTGCTCGCGGCGGCAAGCGCGAACACCGAATTCTTCGACCGCTATTACCAGTGGCTTTACGCCGCGAATCTCGTGGTCGCGATGATCTTTCTGCTGGTGGTGGCGACGCTCGTCATCATCATCATTGCGCGATTACGAAAGGGTAAGTTCGGCACGCGGCTTCTCGCAAAACTCGCGTTCTTCATGGCGCTGGTCGGCGTGGTGCCGGGCGGCATCATTTATGTGGTCTCGTATCAGTTCGTGTCGCGCAGTATCGAGTCGTGGTTCGACGTGAATGTCGAAACCGCGCTCACATCCGGTCTGAACCTCGGGCGCGGCATGCTCGACGCGTCGCTGTCCGATCTGCAAACCAAAGGCCGCCTGATGTCCGAGCAGCTCGCGAGCGCGGACGCCGCGGGTACGACGCTCACGCTGCTGCGTCTGCGCGACCAGTTCGGCGTGCAGGACGCGACAATCGTCGAGCCCACGCGCAGCATGTCCGGCGCAACGCCCGACATGCATGTGGTCGCGCAGGCATCCAGCAATTACGCGTCGCTCGTACCGAACGATTTGCCTACTCCGCTAATGCTCGACCAGGCGCGCGGACGCGGCTACGCGGCAATAGAAGGCGAAGTCGACGGCGATCCGCGCGCTCACGGCAGCAAGGGCGCGCTGCGACTGCGCGTCGTGCAGCGTATTCCCGACTCGAACGCGTCGCTGTTGCAGCCCACTGAACGCTTCCTGCAACTCACACAGCCAGTGTCGCAATCGCTCGCACGCAACGCCGATGCCGTGCAACGCGCGTATCGCGAGTATCAGGAGAAAGCACTCGGACGAACCGGCTTGCGCAAGATGTATATCGGCACGCTGACGCTCGCGCTCTTTCTCGCCACGTTCATTGCGATGATGCTCGCGCTCGCGCTCGGCAATCAGCTCGCGCGGCCGCTGTTCCTGCTCGCGCAGGGCACGAAGGAAATCACCGAGGGTGACTACACGCCGAAGCGCGAAATCAAATCGCGCGATGAACTTGGCTTTCTCACGCAGTCGTTCAACGCAATGACGCGGCAGTTGTCCGAGGCACGCGCGGCCGTCGAGAATAATCGCATCGCACTGGAGCATTCGAAGGCGTATCTGGAAAGTATTCTCGCGAACCTCACTGCGGGCGTGTTCGTGTTCGACCGCCAGTTCCGGCTCACCACCGCGAATCGTGGCGCCGAGCGCATCTTCCGTCAGCAGTTCCAGGAGGTGCTGGGCTCGGCGCTCGAACAGATCGGCGTGCTGAGCGAATTCGGCGGCATGGTGCGCAAGGCGTTTGCCGATCGCGAAGCGGCAAGCGGCGACGGTCACGACGACGGTGGCCACTGGCAGCAGCAGTTCTCGGTTCAGGTGGCGGGCGAAAGCGAGCCCCTCACGTTACTCGTGCGCGGTGCGCGACTCGTGTCGGCGACCGATCGCGACGCTCAGGACATGCAGACGTCGGGCTATGTCGTGGTATTCGACGACATCTCGGACGTCATTTCCGCGCAGCGTTCCATTGCATGGGGCGAGGTCGCGCGGCGGCTCGCGCATGAGATCAAGAATCCGCTTACTCCGATTCAACTCTCGGCCGAACGTCTGCAGATGAAGCTCGCCGACAAGCTGTCGCCGTCGGACGCAGATGTTCTCAAGCGCGGCGCGACCACAATCGTGAACCAGGTCGCCGCGATGAAGCAGATGGTCGACAATTTCCGGGACTACGCACGCACGCCTCCCGCCGTGCTGGCGCATCTGCAATTAAACGATCTCGTGACCGAAGTGCTGACGCTGTATGGCATCGAGGAAGGCAAGGGCGCGATTCATGTCGAACTCTCCGCGCTGCCCGCGATTCGTGGCGACGCAACGCAATTGCGCCAGGTGATTCACAACCTGCTGCAGAATGCGCAGGACGCGGTGGCAGAGATCGAGCACCCGCGTGTGGTGCTCGAGACGAGGACAGTAGAATACGGAGACCCCGACGCGGAAGGCAAGGCACGCGTCGCGGTACGTCTGACAGTGTCGGATAACGGACCGGGCTTCCCAACGCGTATCCTCACCCGTGCATTCGAGCCTTACGTCACGACCAAGGCGAAAGGCACGGGCCTGGGTCTTGCGATGGTCAAGAAGATCGTCGACGAACATGGCGCGCGCATCGACATTCGAAACCGCCTGAAAGCGGGCGATGTGATCGAAGGCGCGCAAATTTCGATTCTCTTCCTTCAACTGGCAGACGACGCCGCGGCTCCCGAAGCGGGACCGCGTCCTGCGCACGGCAGTACGTCGCAGGGAAAGACAAAAGCAACAGTGCAGACAAAGGCAGCGTAAATGGCAACCATCCTGGTGGTAGATGATGAAATGGGCATCCGGGAATTGCTCTCGGAGATCCTGAGCGACGAGGGGCATGTCGTGGAGGCAGCGGAAAACGCGCAGCAGGCGCGCGAATTCCGTTTGCGTCAGGCGCCGGACCTGGTGCTGCTCGACATCTGGATGCCCGATACCGACGGCGTGACGCTGCTCAAGGAATGGGCTGCGCAAGGGCAGCTCACGATGCCGGTAATCATGATGTCAGGCCACGCGACGATCGACACCGCAGTCGAAGCGACGAAGATCGGCGCGCTGAATTTCCTCGAGAAGCCGATCGCGTTACAGAAGTTGCTGAAGGCCGTGGAGCAAGGCCTTGCGCGCGGCACTGCGGCAGTTGCGCCGGGCGGCACCGCCGCCAAATTGACGTCGCCGATGAATTCTTCGGCGGTGGCTTCGGCGGCGGCATTGCCAATGCTTTCCTCGGCCGACGGCTTGGGCAGCGGCGTGCTCGCGGCGCAGACGGCATCCATCTCGTTCGACATTCCGCTGCGCGATGCGCGCGATGCGTTCGAGCGCGCGTACTTCGAGTATCACCTCGCGCGCGAGAACGGCAGCATGACGCGTGTTGCGGAAAAGACGGGTTTGGAGCGCACGCACTTGTATCGCAAGCTCAAACAGCTCGGCGTCGATCTCGGGAAGAACAAAGGCGAGTGAGCACCGCGTTACGCGCGCGGATTTCACCTCCCCACATTTTTTCGGGAAGGGGCTTGCCCAGCGAATGACCCTTTGATATCATTTCGTTCTTCGTTGGCCCGGTAGCTCAGTTGGTAGAGCAGCGGATTGAAAATCCGCGTGTCGATGGTTCGATTCCGTCCCAGGCCACCAGGATTCAGCCCCAGGAAATCGCAAGATTCCTGGGGCTTTTCCTTTTGCGGTGAGCTTTCGTTGCTTCGGTGCTCGCCGGTAGTACGTCGGGGCGCGCCGGGCGAGGTTCGGCATCGCGTGATAAAATCGCGCCAGTTCAAGCACTTGCATGCGAGTGCGTCGCCCGCCGAATTCGTTCAAGGGCCCGCGGCCGAGCCGCGATCCGCACCGAACCCCTCGCCCGACGATCAACGGTATAAGCGCCCAGCGACTTTGCAGGCCGAAGGCGCGGCCTATACTGCTTTGGGCCGGCAGCAGTGCCGGCTCGCGTCGCGCCGCGTTGCTTGCATGGCGCACCTCGCGCAGCGCGACGCGGCACTCATCATTCACGGAGTTTCACGGTGATCCGCAAAGACGCTAAACGTAGCGCTCTGGTGCTGTTTTCCGGCGGCCAGGATTCCGCCACGTGCCTCGCATGGGCACTTGAACGTTATGAAACGGTTGAGACGCTGGGCTTCGACTATGGTCAGCGGCACCGCGTCGAACTTGAATGCCGCGAAGGCTTCCGCAATGCAGTAGTGCGTACGTTCCCGGCGTGGAGCGAGCGCCTCGGCGACGATCACATGATCGATCTGTCCGTGCTCGGCGCAATCAGCGACACGGCCATGACGCGCGAGATTGAAATCGAGGCCACGGCCAACGGTTTGCCGAATACGTTCGTGCCGGGCCGCAATCTGATGTTCATGACGATCGCGGCGGCCATCGCTTATCGGCGTGGTTTGCAGGTGTTGGTTGGCGGAATGTGCGAGACGGATTTTTCGGGCTATCCCGATTGCCGGGACGACACCATGAAGGCTTTGCAGGTCGCGCTGAATCTCGGTATGGACACGCGGCTCCTGCTCGAAACTCCGCTGATGTGGCTCGACAAGGCGGATACGTGGCGCCTCGCGCATGAGCTAGGTGGCGACGAACTGGTGGAACTGGTGCGCATAGAGACGCATACCTGTTATGTCGGCGAGCGCGCGGAATTGCACGCATGGGGCTTCGGCTGCGGCGAATGCCCGGCCTGCCGCTTGCGTAAGCGTGGTTACGAAGCCTATCTCGCCGGTGAAAAGGTAACCGAGCCGGTGTGAGAAAGCCGCTCCGCAGCGGGCTTCGGCAGAAATTTTTAGGTACACAAGTACAAATCTAGGCAGAAGGCAGCATGACGTACGCGGTCAAGGAAATCTTCTATACGTTGCAAGGCGAGGGCGCGAATGCCGGGCGTCCGGCTGTGTTTTGCCGCTTCGCCGGCTGCAATCTGTGGTCGGGCCGCGAGGAAGACCGCGCCGAAGCCGTCTGCCGGTTCTGCGACACGGACTTCGTAGGCACGGACGGTGAGAACGGCGGCAAGTACCGCACCGCCGAAGACCTCGTGCAGATGATCGCGTCGCAATGGCCCGAAGGCGAGGGTCAGCGCTTTGTCGTGTGCACAGGCGGCGAGCCGATGTTGCAGATCGACCAGCCGCTGGTAGACGCGCTGCATGCGGCCGGATTTGAAATCGCGATCGAAACCAACGGCTCGTTGCCGGTGCTCGAGACGATCGACTGGATCTGCGTGAGCCCGAAGGCCGACGCGCCTCTCGTCGTTACGAAGGGCAACGAACTGAAGGTCGTGATCCCGCAGGACAACCAGCGCCTGTCCGACTACGCGAAGCTCGACTTCGAGTATTTCCTCGTCCAGCCAATGGACGGCCCGTCGCGCGACATCAACACCAAGCTCGCGATCGACTGGTGCAAACGCCATCCGCAATGGCGCCTGTCGATGCAGACCCACAAGTATCTGAATATTCCCTGATTTGCCGTGCTGACGATTACACGAAAACTCGAATTCGACGCGGGTCACCGCATTCCCGATCACCGCAGCCAGTGCCGTAATCTGCACGGCCATCGCTATGTGATCGAAATCACGCTGCAAGGCGATCTGGTCGACACGGAGGGAGCGCCCGACCGCGGCATGGTGATGGACTTCGCCGACGTCAAGTCGCTCGCCGTCGAACATCTCGTCGACAAGTGGGATCACGCGTTTCTCGTCTACGAAGGCGACACGCAAGTGCGCGGCTTCCTCGAGACAATGGCGGGCCACAAGACCGTGGTGCTCGACCGCATCCCGACCGTGGAAAACCTCGCGGCCGTAGCGTTCGACATTCTCGCGAACGTTTATGACGCGCACTATGGCGTGAATCTGCGCCTCCACAAGCTGCGTCTGTACGAGACGCCGAATTGTTGGGCCGACGTGGTTCGCGACTAATCCTCACACGCGTTACGCGGGCCAACCGCCGCGTTATTGTCACGGTATGATCGCTCCGATAACCACACGGAGCGAGACATGCCGGTCACCGCAATGCGTTGCAGCAGCCAAACGAGCCGTCCGCGTTCGAGCCTGGCTCGCCTGACGAGCGCGCTTCCCCTCGTGTCAGGCAATGAAGCTGGTCGTCGTCACGGAGTGTGGCGATGAGCACCTTCACCAATCCCCTCAAGCAACGTCTCAGAGAAGCCGATCCGCTGTTCGGACTATGGCTGTCGCTCGGCAGCGATTCCGCCGCTGAGGCACTCGCTCACGCCGGCTTCGACTGGCTGCTGATCGACATGGAGCACGCGCCCAACGACAGCGGCGACGTGACTTCGCAATTGCGTGCGATTGCCGCCGCGCATCTGCCGAGCGAACCGGTGGTGCGCGTACCGGCGAACGAGGGCTGGCTCGTCAAGCGCGTGATGGACGCTGGCGCACGCACGCTGATGTTCCCCAATATCGAGTCCGCCGAAGAAGCTGCGCATGCCGTGCGCCTCACGCAATATCCGAGCGCCGAGGCGCTCGATGGTCTGCGCGGCGTCGCTGGCGTCGTCCGGGCCGCCGCCTACGGCATGCGGCGCGATTACGTGCAAACGGCCAACGCGCAAATCGCGACCATCGTGCAGATCGAATCGGCGCGCGCCCTCGACGAGGTCGACAAGATTGCAGCGACGCCGGGCGTCGATTGCCTGTTTGTCGGACCCGCCGATCTCGCCGCGAGCCTCGGTCATCTCGGCGATTCGAAGCACGCCGATGTGCAAGCGGCCATGGCGCGCATTGTGAGCGCCGCGGACAAGGCGGGCATTGCCGCCGGCATTTTTTCGATGGACGTCGCGAGCGCAAGGCAGCATCGCGATGCCGGTTTTCGTTTTATCGCTCTGGCCGCCGACGTCATGTGGATGTTGCGCGCAACCCGCCAGGCGCTGCAGGAGGTGAGGTCATGAAGTGGATGGTGCAAGGCGTTGTCGCGCGCATGTTGATTACGGCGGCGTTGACCACGGGCGTCGCAGCGCATGCGCAGGATCGTCTCGCGAAGCCGAACGATCCGGAAACGCAAACCGCGGTCGCCGACTACAACGCCGGCAATTTCGGTGCGGCGCTTGCAGAATTCCGCAAGGCCGCCGAGCGCGGCAGCCGGCTTGCGCAGTTCAATTACGCAATGATGCTGCTCAACGGAGAAGGCACCGCGGTCAACGTCGACGAAGGCAAGAAGTGGCTGCGCAAGGCCGCCGACGCGAACATGTCGCACGCGCAATATGTGTACGGCAAGATGTATGACGATGGCGAGTTCGTCGGCCGCGATCCGGTCGAGGCGCACCGCTGGTTTCTGAAAGCCGCGCAGCAAGGACACGTGCAGGCCGAGCTTGCGCTCGCTAATCAGTTCCTGGATGGCCGGGGCACCGATCGGGACAACCAGCAGGCGTTCGTCTGGTACAAGAAGGCTGCCGAGGGCGGCGATATGACCGCGCAGTACGTGACAGGCTCTTTCTACGAACGCGGCGGCGACGGCGTCGACAAAAACCTCAACGTGGCGCGGGCTTATTACGCGGCTGCGGCCGCGCAAGGCGATCCGGCGGCGCGCTTGAAGTATCAGCAACTGAGCGCGCAGCTGCGGGACCACAAGGAAGTGAAACCGCAATAACGAGAAAGGGCGCATCTGGCGATGCGCCCTTTCTGTTTTGCAACTTGCGATGCGGCGTGCTGGCAGTCCGCGTTGCAGTTTGTCTTGCAGCTAAACGAAGCCGCTTCTCTCTATCAGCCCACCGGCTAGCTCTGCATCAACCGCTTTTGTCGCGCAACGCTCATGATCAGGCCGATGGCGACGCCAAGCGTCGTCAGCGCGGTGCCGCCGTAACTCATGAATGGCAGCGGCACGCCGACCACCGGCAAGATGCCGCTCACCATACCGATATTGACGAACGCGTACGTGAAGAACGCCATTGTCAGAGACCCTGCAAGCAGGCGTCCGAATAGCGTCGCGCCGTTGGCGGCGATATACAACCCGCGCGCGATCAGCAACATGTAAAGCGTGAGCAGCACGACGCCGCCCGCGAGCCCGAATTCCTCGGAGAACACAGCGAAGATAAAGTCGGTGTGTTTCTCGGGGATGAACTCCAGATGCGCCTGCGTGCCCTTCAGCCAGCCCTTGCCGAGCGGGCCGCCGGAGCCGATCGCGATCACCGCCTGAATGGTGTGAAAGCCCTTGCCGAGCGGATCGGAAGTCGGATCGAGCAGCGTGCAGATACGGTGCTTCTGATAGTCGTGCATGAGCGGCCACTGCACTTCCGGCTGGCAGATCTTGTCCTGAAACGCCGCAATCGAGCCGACCGCGATCACGCCGGCAATCAGCACCGGAACGATCAGTTTGAAGCTCAAACCCGCAAAGTAAATGACGAAGAAACCGGCTGCGAAAACGAGCACGGCGGTGCCCAGGTCGGGCTGCTTAGCGATCAACCCCACAGGCACGGCAAGGATCACCAGCCCAACCAGAAAGTCGTACCAGCGCATCACGCCTTCGCGCCGCTGATAGTACCAGGCGAGCATCAACGGAGTCGCGATCTTCATGATCTCCGACGGCTGAATCACCACGCCGACATTGATCCAGCGCTTCGCGCCTTTGCGCGTGAGGCCGAAGAGCGCCACGGCAACCAGTAGCGCGATCCCGAAGGTATAAAGCGGGACCGCGAAGCGCATCAGCGTGGTGGGTGGAACGTTGGCGAGCGCCCACATCAGCACGAACGTCAGCATGATGTTGCGCAACTGGTCTTCCACGCGGCCCGGTACATCGAGACTCGCGCTGTACAAGGTGACGATGCCCACGCACAGCAGCAGAAACACTACCAGCGCGAGCGGGCGGTCGAAGCCTGCGAACATCCGCTTGATGCGGTCGATCCAGGCGCGCTTGTCGAATTGCATGCCTTTCTCCTTACTCGTCGATGCCGCCGGTAACCGGCTGGCGTGGCGAGGTGGCTTGAGTGCCGTTATCGCGCGATGGATCGCGTAGCGTGCTGGTTCCCGAGCGTGCGGCGACCGGTGCCGGCTCGCTCGCCGGTCGCGGTTGACGCGGGGCGCCAGTTTTGCGGGGCACGGAACCCTTTGCCGCCGACGCGGGTGTGCCCGCAGTGGCCGCAGTGGCCGAGGCCGGTAGCTTTGGCGTGGTCGCGGTCGTCGCTGTCGACGCGGACAACTTTGATGTGGGCGTGACGGCAGACGCTGCAGCCGCTCCCGACGCCGCACCTGCGCCCGATGCCCCGTTCGCCGCAGCGGCTGCGGCCGCAGCCGACGCAGCAGCCGCGGCGGACGCCGCTCCGGGCATCGGCAGCGCGGTGAAGCCCGCAGCGATCCTGACCGGCTGCCCGGCTTCCTGCGGCGCCGGCGCACCGCCGACTTCCGGCGCGGACGCGTCCTCGGTCGCCGACGCTGCCGCTGCAACTGCCGCTGCCTCCGCGCCGGGCTTATTCTTGCCGACGAGGTAGTAGTCCAGCACCTTGCGCGCGATCGGGCCGGCCGCCTCGGCGCCCCAGCCGCCGTTCTCCACGATCAGGGCGAGCGCGATTTTCGGTTGCTCCGCCGGTGCGAAAGCGATGAAAAGCGCGTGATCGCGCAAGTGCTCCGCGATCGCATGGCCTTTGTAGTTCGCGCCTTGGAGCGAATACACCTGCGCGGTGCCGGTCTTGCCCGCGGCGACATACGGCGCGCCAATGAACAGCTTGGAGGCCGTGCCGTTTGTTATGACGCCTTCCATCGCGCGTTTGATGATGTCGATGTCGGACTGCTTCACCGCGATTTTGTCGCTCGGATCGCGCACGACGGGGCGCGTGCCTTTGGTGATCGGATTTTCGATGTCGCGCACGAGGTGCGGCTTCATCACGACGCCGTTGTTAGCGAGCGTGGCCGTGGCGTGCGCGAGTTGCAGGATCGTGAACGAGTTGTAGCCCTGGCCGATGCCGAGGCTGATCGTTTCGCCTTCGTACCAGCGTTGCTGTTCGGGCTTGCGGTAGGCCTTGCGCTTCCATTCCGTCGAAGGCAGGATGCCGCGCGCCTCGCCCGAAATGTCGATACCCGTGATCTGGCCAAAACCCCACGGTTTCATGAAACCGGCAATGGCGTTCACGCCCAGGTCGTGAGCCAGCATGTAGAAGTAAGTGTCGTTCGACACGACGATCGCGCGGTTCATGTCGACCCAACCCTGACCCGAGCGCACGTCGTTGCGGAACGTGTGACCGCCGAAAGTGTAGGAGCCGGGGTCCTGGAAACCCCAACCCGGCGTGCGCTTGTGCAGCGACAGGGCGGCGAGCGCCATGAACGGCTTATACGTCGAGCCAGGCGGATAAGTGCCGTGCAGCGGCCGGTTCAGCAGCGGATGGTCAGGCGAGTTGTTGAGTTCGTCCCAGGTCTGCTGATCGATGCCGTCGACGAACGAATTCGGGTCGAAGCTCGGCGCGGAGACGAACGCGAGCACGTCGCCGGTGGCCGGTTCGATAGCGACGAGTGCGCCGCGGCGGCCCGCGAAGGCCTGCTCGGCAACCTGCTGCAAACCGATGTCGAGCGACAGCACGAGGTTGTTACCCGGCGTTGCCTGCGTGCGCGACATTGTCCGCACGGGCCGACCGCCGGCGGTGACTTCGACTTCCTCGAAACCCGTCTGGCCGTGCAACTCGGTCTCGTAACTTTGCTCGACACCGATCTTGCCGATGTAGTCGGTGCCCTTGTAGTTGTTTGCGTCCAGACGCGGATCGTAGTGTTCCGGATCGCTGTCGTTCTGATCGCTGGCGTCGTCGATACGATCCTGGTCGCGCTGCGAGATGCGGCCAATGTAGCCGATCACGTGCGCCGCTGTCGGCCCGAGCGGATATTGGCGGAACAGGCGGGCACGCACTTCCACGCCCGGAAAACGGAAGCGCTGCGCGGTGAAGCGCGCGACTTCGTCGTCGGTCAGACGGGTGCGGATGGGCAGGCTTTCGAAGTTCTTCGAGTCTTCCTGCAGCTTCTTGAAGCGGCGCCGGTCACGTGCGTCGATCGACACGACCGAGGCCAGATCGTCGATCACTGTTTCGAGCGGCGCGCCCAGCTTGGACGGCGTGATTTCGAGCGTGTAGGCCGAATAGTTCTTGGCCAGCACCACGCCGTTACGGTCAGTGATGATGCCGCGGTTCGGTACGATCGGCGCGACTGAAATGCGGTTTTCGTCGGCTTGCAGCGAGTATTTGCTGTAGTGCCACACCTGCAGGAACAGAAAGCGAAAGCCGATCAATCCAAAGCAGACGAACACGAACAGGCCCGCCGCCGCGACCCGCAGGCGGAACTTCGAGAGCTGTTGCTGAGTGTCCTTGAATTCGGTCATGCGATTCTGCAAAAGGCCGGGCGACGGCCATCATGAGTGTGCGCCTGATCCGGCCTGAACCGGAAGGCATGAACAGCGATGGGCGTCGAACGGGCTGAAAAGTTGAGTTCCATGAGGACTGCTTGCGCGCTCGACGCCTGGTTAAATCGGCCGCGTGTCGTCGGGGTCGGCTGGCCGGCGTTGCGGCATCAGCAGCAGCAGGCTCGCGACGGGCCAAAGCGCGGCTTCGACGAACCCGTCGATCAGATAGCCCCAGCCGGGAAAGGCCGCGCCCGTCAGCAGACGGATGACGAACGGCACCAGTTGAGCGATCACCAGCAGCGGCATGACGGCGAAAGTCTGCACGCCGAGCGACATCCACAGGACGCGGCGATGGATCGTGATCGCGCCATACGACAGCAGCGTGTACGCGAGCGCGTGCTCGCCCAGCAGGCTGGCGTTGTGCACGTCCATTAGCAGACCCAGGAAAAACGCGATGCCCATGCCGACCTTGCGCGGCTGATGCACATTCCAGAACAGCAGCACGAGCGCGACGAAGTCTGGCACGCCGATCAGGCGCCCCCACGGCATCAGGTTCAGCAGAAAGGCCGCAGCGAGGCTGAAGGCAATGAAGTACGGATTGACCGGCTGCAGAATGTATTGCGGACGGTTCATGGCTTCACCCCCGGCGCGGCTAGTGGCCTGGCTTTTTCGACGGCGGCGGGTTTCTTTGACGCAGCGGGTTTCTGGTCGGCCGGCGCCGCTTTACCTGCCTGGCCAGGCGCGCTTGCCGCGGGCTTAGTGGCGTTCTTGTCAGCGGCCGGCTTTTCCGCTGGTTTGGCGGATTTATCGGCGGCGGCCTTGCTGTCTGCCGCTTTCGCGCCTTTCTTTGCCTTCGCGTCTTTGGCGGACAGTTCCGGCTCTTCGGCCGGACGCGGCGGCACGTCGGCCACGTAATGCAGCACCAGCAACTGACGCGCGCCGCGTACCGGCGCGATAGGCAGGCAGATGACGCGCGCAAATGCGGTGTCCGCCTGCTTATCGACGCGGACCACCTTAGCGACCGGCAGCCCCGGCGGGTACACGCCGTCGAGCCCGCTCGTGACGAGTTCGTCGCCCGTCTGGACGTCGGCGCTGATCGGCACGAAGCGCAGATCGAGCGTGTCGCCCTTCGGCGTGCCGTAGATCACGCTGCGCAAGCCGGTGCGAACGATCTGCACTGGCACAGCCTGGTCTTTGTCGGTGAGCAGCGTCACTTCGGCCTGTAGCGGGAACACGCGAGTAACCTGGCCGATCACGCCGTCTTCGTTGACGACCGGCGATCCGTTCTGGATGCCTTGCTGCGCGCCGCGGTTGATTACGACCTTCTGCGTGAACGGATCGCGTGTGTCGTACTGGATTTCCGCAGGCAGCGATTGCGTGGTCGCACGTTGCGAAAGTTGCAGCAACGCGCGCAAATGGGCGTTTTCAGCGGATAGCTCAGCCGCCGTGTTCGCCTGCTGTGCGAGCTGGAGGTTCCTGGTATGCAACTTCTCGTTGTCGCTGCGCAGCGTGGCGCTGGTCACGGCCAGATCGGCGGCGCCCATGAAGACGTCGCGCGGCACGAGCGCCGCGCGCTGCAACGGATAAAGACCCGCGCCGAGCACACCCCGAACGATTTCGAGCGTTTTGAAGCGTGCGTCGGAGATCAGCAAAGCCAGCGCGAGCACGACGAAAAACAGCAGTCGTGCGAGAGCGGATGGGCCTTGCTTGAACAGGGGCGGCGGACTGTATTCCATGGTCGGCGCCGGGGGCGTAAGCGGTTGGGTGAGGCGGCGGCGCGCTGGAAACGCGGCTTCAGCGTACGGAGGCTGGTTGGCCCAGCCAACGGCAAACCGGCCCGCGAGGGGCCGTTTGCCAGATCCGCGCTACTGACATCGATCTCGCTCGCTTACTCGTACGAGAAGATGCTACCGAGCTTGTCCATGCGCTCGAGCGCCATGCCCGAGCCGCGCACGACGCACGTCAGCGGGTCTTCAGCGACGAGCACCGGCAGACCGGTTTCTTCGGCGAGCAGGCGGTCCAGATCGCGCAGCAGCGCGCCACCGCCCGTCAGCATCATGCCGCGCTCGGCGATGTCCGCGCCCAGTTCAGGCGGCGTTTGTTCGAGCGCAATCTTGACCGACGAGACGATCTGGTTGAGCGGATCGGTCAGTGCTTCGAGAATTTCGTTGCTGGAGATGGTGAAGCTGCGCGGAATGCCTTCCGACAGATTGCGGCCCTTCACTTCCATTTCCTTCACTTCGGAACCCGGGAAGGCCGAGCCGATTTCCTTCTTGATGGCTTCGGCGGTTTGCTCGCCGATCAGCATGCCATAGTTGCGGCGGATGTAGTTGACGATTGCTTCGTCGAACTTGTCGCCGCCGACGCGCACGGAGCCCTTGTACACGATGCCGCCGAGCGAGATCACGCCGACTTCGGTCGTGCCGCCGCCAATGTCGACGACCATGGAGCCGGTCGCTTCCGACACCGGCAGGCCGGCGCCGATTGCGGCGGCCATGGGTTCTTCAATGAGATACACCTGCGAAGCGCCTGCGCCGTGAGCCGCTTCCTTGATGGCGCGGCGCTCGACCTGGGTCGAACCGCACGGCACGCAAATGATGATGCGCGGCGACGGCGAGAACATGCGCGACTCGTGAGCAGTTTTGATGAACTGCTTGATCATCTGCTCGGTCACCGTGAAGTCGGCAATCACGCCGTCTTTCATGGGGCGGATCGCCTCGATATTGCCCGGCACCTTGCCAAGCATCTGCTTGGCTTCCTTGCCGACTGCCTGAATGGTTTTCTTGCCGTTGGGACCGCCTTCCTGGCGGATCGAAACCACCGACGGTTCATCGAGAACGATGCCTTTGCCACGCATGTAGATGAGCGTGTTGGCGGTGCCTAGATCAATCGCCAGATCGTTGGAGAAGTAGCTGCGCAAAAAACCGAACATTCAAAATCCTGTCTCGCTTGGGGCCGGCCCTCGCAACGATGCGCAGGGCGGCAGCGGAAAAAAATAACAGCTTCAACCGGGCGAAGCGGCGCCACCGGAACTTGAAGCTGCGAGGGAGTCTACCGGAGGCCGAAGCAAGGCCGAGTCAGAAATATCCGAACTATCTTTACGAATTGTCCAGAAAGGCCTTGGTAAGTCGGTCCGGGTTTGGGTCGAACGCGTAATGATACCTTATAATTTTGGATGTTTTGAAGGAAACGGACGGCACTTTTTGCCGCCGCTGGCCCCTTTTTCGAGGTCATCCTCCCGCGTCGTAACTCACTGTCGCAGCGCTCTTTTCGCGCTGCGGCGGTCTGCCACTTTTTCCGGTGACTGCATGGCTTTGACCCTGACCGATGTTAAGCGCATCGCGCATCTTGCGCGGCTCGAACTGGCCGACGCCGACGCTGAACACACGCTTGCCCAGCTCAACGACTTTTTTGGCCTCGTCGAGCAGATGCAGGCGGTCGATACCACAGGCATCGCGCCGCTTGCCCATCCGATCGAACAGATCGAAGACGTCGCGCTGCGCCTGCGCGACGACGTGGTGACCGAAACGATCGATCGCGAAGCCTTTCAGCGTCCCGCGCCGGCCGTGCAGGACGGTCTGTATCTCGTGCCGAAGGTGATCGAGTAAGACCCGCATGGCGAGCGCCGCGCGGCCCGCGGGCAGCGCGCCGGAAAACAGCATGCCGTTTTCCGGGCGGCCCTCGCGGGCGCTGCTGGGGGCTCACGCCCCGGCCGGGCTCGCCGGCGCGCAATCGAACGCCTACACGGCAGCGTGATCCGCGCTGCCGCGCTTTCCAGGACAAAACGCAATGCATGAAAAAAGTCTGACCGAACTGCGCGCCGCACTGGCAGCGAAGGAATGCTCCGCCGTCGAACTGGCGCAGCTTTATCTCAAGCGCATCGACGCGGCCAATAGCCTGAACGCTTTCATTCAGGTCGACGCGGACCTGACGCTCGCGCAGGCGAAGGCCGCGGACGCGCTGCTTCACGCGGGCCACGGCGGTCCGCTGACCGGCCTGCCCATCGCGCACAAAGACGTGTTCGTCACCAAGGGCTGGCGCTCCACTGCCGGCTCGAAGATGTTGTCGAACTACGAAAGCCCGTTCGACGCAACGGTGGTCGAGCGTCTGCAGAAGGCGGGCATGGTTTGCGTGGGCAAGACCAACATGGACGAATTCGCGATGGGCTCGTCCAACGAAAATTCGTACTTTGGTCCCGTGCAAAACCCGTGGGATCGTCAGGCCGTGCCGGGCGGCTCGTCGGGCGGTTCTGCGGCGGCGGTCGCCGCGCGCCTCGCGCCCGCCGCGACCGGCACCGACACCGGCGGCTCGATCCGTCAGCCGGCGTCGTTCTCGGGCATCACCGGCATCAAACCTACGTACGGCCGCGTGTCGCGCTACGGCATGATCGCGTTTGCGTCGTCGTTGGATCAGGGCGGCCCGATGGCGCAAAGCGCCGCCGATTGCGCCACGCTGCTCAATGCCATGGCCGGCTTCGACGAGCGCGATTCGACGAGCCTCGTGCGCGACGACGAAGACTACACGCGCTATCTCGGCCAGCCGTGGAAACAGGACGGCGCCGGCAAGCCGCTCGCCGGTCTGCGCATCGGCCTGCCGAAAGAATATTTCGGCGCGGGTCTCGCCGACGACGTGCGTGCTTCTATCGACGCCGCGTTGAAGGAATACGAAGCTCTCGGCGCAACACTCGTCGAAGTGTCGTTGCCGAAAACCGAGCTGTCAATCCCGGTCTACTACGTGATCGCGCCGGCGGAGGCGTCGTCGAACCTGTCGCGTTTCGACGGCGTGCGCTTTGGCCATCGTGCCGCGGAATATCGCGATCTGCTCGATATGTACAAGAAGTCGCGGGCTGAAGGTTTCGGTCCGGAAGTGAAGCGTCGCATCATGGTCGGCGCTTACGTGTTGTCGCACGGGTATTACGACGCGTACTACCTGCAGGCGCAGAAAATCCGCCGCATCATCGCGCAGGACTTCCAGGAAGCATTCAAGCAGTGCGACGTGATCATGGGACCGGTCGCGCCGTCGGTGGCGTGGGATCTGGGCGCGAAGGGCGACGACCCGGTGCAGATGTATCTCGCCGACGTCTACACGTTGTCGGTGAGCCTCGCCGGTTTGCCCGGCATGAGCGTGCCGTGCGGCTTCGGCGCGGGCGCGAACGCGCAGCGCCCCGTGGGATTGCAGATCATCGGCAACTATTTCAATGAAGCCCGGATGCTGCAGGTGGCCGACGCGTTCCAGCGCGCGACCGACTGGCACCGTAAAGCACCGGCAGGAGTGTGAGCACCATGACCAAGCAATGGGAAGTCGTGATCGGTCTGGAGACCCACGCGCAGCTGTCCACGCAATCGAAGATTTTCTCGGGCTCCCCGACGCAATTCGGCGCCGCGCCCAACACACAGGCGAGCCCCGTCGATCTCGCGTTGCCGGGCACGTTGCCGGTGATGAACCGCGGCGCTGTAGAACGCGCAATCCAGTTCGGCCTCGCAATCGGTGCAACGGTCGCGCCGCGCAGCATCTTCGCGCGCAAGAATTATTTTTATCCCGATCTGCCGAAGGGCTATCAGATCAGCCAGTACGAAATTCCCGTCGTGCAGGGCGGCCAGGTGACGATTCAGGTGCCGGCCAACGAGAAAGCGGGTAAGGAAGCGTATTCAAAGGTCGTCAATCTCACCCGGGCGCATCTGGAAGAAGACGCAGGCAAGTCGCTGCACGAAGACTTCGCGGGCATGACGGGCATCGACCTGAATCGCGCGGGCACGCCGCTGCTCGAAATCGTCACCGAGCCTGAAATGCGCAGCGCGGCAGAGGCCGTCGCATACGCAAAAACGCTGCATACGCTCGTGACCTGGCTCGGCATCTGCGACGGGAACATGCAGGAAGGATCGTTCCGTTGCGACGCGAACGTGTCGGTGCGTCCGGTGGGTCAGGCGGAGTTCGGCACGCGAGCCGAGATCAAGAACCTGAACTCGTTCCGCTTTCTGGAAGAAGCGATCCAGTACGAGGTGCGCCGTCAGATCGAACTGATCGAAGACGGCGGGACGGTGGTGCAGGAAACGCGTCTATACGATCCGGATAAGCGTGAAACGCGTTCCATGCGCAGCAAGGAAGACGCGCACGATTACCGCTATTTCCCCGATCCCGATCTCATGCCGCTCGTGGTCGACGCGGCGTGGGTCGCGCGCGTGAAGAGCGAAATGCCGGAGTTGCCCGAAGCGATCCAGCAGCGCTTCGTGTCGCAATACGGTCTGACGCCGTACGACGCGAACGTGCTCACGTCGAGCAAGGCAATGGCCGCGTATTACGAAGCGGTAGTCGTCAAGCTCGGCGCAGGTAACGCCAAGGTCGCGGCGAACTGGCTGATGGGCGAGGTGTCGTCGCAACTGAATCGCGAAGGCCTCGATATGGCGGACTGCCCTGTGTCGTCCGCGCAACTGGCATTGCTGCTGCAGCGCATTGCAGACGGCACGATCTCCAACAAGATCGCAAAGGAAATCTTCCTCGCGATCTGGGAAGAGAAGGCCACAGACGAAGGCGCCGCCGACCGCATCATCGAAGCGAAGGGTTTGAAGCAGATCTCCGACACGGGCGCGCTTGAGGCGATCATCGACGAAGTGCTGGCTGCTAACCAGAAGTCGGTTGAAGAGTTCCGCGCGGGCAAGGAGAAGGCGTTCAACGCGCTGATCGGTCAGGCAATGAAAGCGACGAAGGGCAAGGCCAATCCGGCGCAGGTCAACGAACTGCTGAAGAAAAAGCTGTCGTGAGCCGGAGCGTGGCTGAAGCTGAAATGAAGTGCAGTTGAAGAGAAAGTACGGCTGAAGCGCTCGCGCTTTGGCGACAGCGGGCTGTTGCCGGAAACGAAAGTTAGAGGCAACGGCCCGTTTCATTTCGCGGCCGCGCTTTTGCGAGCCGCTGAACGCAGATCACGGAGTGTGTTGATGGCCAAGCAACCCGAACTCGACGATTTCCGCGTGCCTTATTTCGAGACCAAGAAGAACGACAAGTTTTCGCTCGACGATTTCGATCCCGCTGCGAAGCCTTTTTCGACGGGATCGAAAGACACTGACCGCGCGCGTCTGTCAGAAATTGGCGCGAAGCTCGACAGCTTGCAGGAATGCCTGCACGCGCAGCAGAAGCGACGGGTGTTGCTGGTCCTTCAAGGCATGGACACGAGCGGCAAGGACGGTACGATTCGCGCGGTGTTTCACGAAGTCGATCCGCTCGGTTTGCGGATTGTGCCGTTCAAGGCGCCGACACCCGTGGAATTCGCGCATGATTTCCTTTGGCGCGTCCATTGGCAGGCGCCTGCTGCCGGCGAGCTGACTATCTTCAATCGCAGCCACTACGAAGACCTGCTGGTGCCGACTGTCCTCGGCGAGCTCGACAAGGACGCGTTCCAGGTGCGCAGCCGACACATTCGCCAGTTCGAGGAGTTGCTCGCCGACAGTTGCACGACAATCGTCAAGTGCATGCTGCATATTTCAAAAGACGAACAGCGCGCGCGCCTGCAAGCGCGGATCGACGACCCGACCAAGCACTGGAAATTCGACGTCTCCGATCTCGACGCGCGCAAACAGTGGGATAAGTATCAGGCCGCGTATCGCGACGCCCTCGCCGCGACTTCCACCGAATACGCGCCGTGGTACGTGATTCCCGCCGACTCGAAAACGCATCGCAACCTGATGGTCGCCGAACTGCTGTTGCGTACGTTTGAGGCGCTGAAGCTCGAATATCCGCTCGCGAAAGAATCGCTGAAGGGCGTCAAGGTCGAGTGACTTTCGCCGTTCGCCCCGAACGAATTCCACAAACGAATTGAAGATAAAGGAACGACATGTTGCGTGTGATTACCGCCAACCTGAACGGCATCCGCTCAGCGGCGAAGAAGGGTTTTTTCGACTGGTTTGGCGAGCAGAATGCCGACGTGCTCTGTGTGCAGGAAATCAAATGTTCGCAAGACGACATGACGCCGGAATTCCTCGCGCCGCACGATTTCACCGGCTATTTCCAGCACGCCGTGAAGAAGGGCTATAGCGGCGCGGGTGTCTATACGCGTCATAAGCCGGACGAAGTCGTGATTGGCTTCGGCAGCGAGGAGTTCGATCCGGAAGGACGCTACGTCGAACTGCGTTTCGGCAAGCTGTCGATCGTGTCGGTGTATGTGCCGTCAGGGTCGAGCGGTGACGAGCGCCAGCAGGCCAAATACCGTTTCATGGATGAGTTCATGCCGCATCTCGCGGAGCTTGCCCGCGAGCGCGAAGTGATCGTGTGCGGCGACGTGAACATCGTCCACAAGGAAATCGACATCAAGAACTGGAAGAGCAACCAGAAGAATTCGGGTTGCCTGCCGGAAGAGCGCGCGTGGCTCACCAAGCTTTTCGACGAAGTCGGTTACGTGGACGTATTCCGCACGCTCGATCAGCGTCCGGAGCAATACACGTGGTGGAGCAATCGCGGCCAGGCGTATGCGAAGAACGTCGGGTGGCGGATCGACTACCAGATCGCGACGCCGGGCATCGCGAGCAAGGCGAAACGCACGGACGTGTTTCGCGATATCAAGTTCAGCGACCACGCGCCGCTGACGGTCGACTACGACCACGACGTCAAGAAGTGAAATTCGCGTTCGTCGTCAGGCGGCTGGAACATGCGTAGCTCGATCGTGAGCAACGTCTGACGCGACGCGTGCGGAATTGATCGAGCCGTCTTAATCGCGTGCGAGCTTGCGGCGCGGGCGGCCCATGCCGGCGTAGTCCGGGAGCGCATCCACGGTCTTGCCGATGGCTTTCGCATAGAGCGGCAGCATATCGGGCAAGCGCTTGATGATGTCCTCGCGGCGCGCCGGCGTGTACGGGTGCACGTAGATGAAGCCCTGCTCGCGATTGCTGCGCGTGGCCTGAGCGAGTTTGTCCCAAAGCGTGACTGCCGCGCGCGGATCGAAGCCCGCGCGAGAGGCGATGTCGCTGCCGATCACGTCGGCTTCGGTCTCGTCAGTGTTCTCGTACTTCATTTCGAGCAGGCGCGAGCCGATGCCGAGCGGCGCCATGCCGAGATCCGCAAGACCGAATAGCTGTGGAATCGTGCCCGACGAATTGAGCTGACTCGCCTGCAATTGACCGAGGCGCTCCCGCGCATGTTCACGCAGCGCATGCGCGATCTCGTGGCCGATCAGCATGCCGAGTTCGTTGTCGTTCAGATGCGCGCGGTCGAGCAGCCCACCGTACACGACAATCTTGCCGCCTGGCAGGCAGTACATACGAACGTCGGTCGAGCGCACCACGGCGACATCCCACTTCCAGCCCTTCGCCCGCTCGTTCCATTTGAGCGAGTACGGCACCATCTTGTCGACGATCGCGCGCACACGTGTCACGTGCGCGTCGGTGTCGCCGTAGAGGCGGTTTGCATGCTCCGCACCGTACGCGATCTGGCTGAACTCGTCTGCGGCTTGCGCCTCGAGCACCGGCGACGGCACCAGATTACGGAACACGAGATAGCCGCCGAAGCGCAACTGGTTGTTCGGGCTGTACGGCGCCGACGCGCCCGCGCCCGCTGCGGGCTTTGTCGCGCCAGTGGGCGAAGACGTTGCGGTCGGGGTTCGCGCAATAGCGGGTGGTTGCGCCGATGCACCGGGCGACGTACCTGCGGCCTGCCCGCTCCCGGAGGGTGTCGCGTTGGCCGCACTGCTCGCGGCCGGTGTCGCGGAGGTGGCGCTTTCCGTACCGGCGATTGGCGCTGCGGATTTCGTGACCGGCGCCGGCGGCGCAGCCGTTGTTGCATTAGCGGACGTGCCGGCGGCGGCACTATTACCGGTAGCCGGGGCCGCAGCTGCGGGGAGCGCTGCCGCGGCAGCATAGGCGCTGGACGGTGCGGCGGCACTCAACAGGCTCAGACAGACAAGGCTCAACGCTGCATGCAACGCGCCGCGGCGGGCCTTGCACCACGCATCGCGCGGGACCGGCGACAACAACCGCTTCGGGAGACGCACCTTCACGACCTGTCTCTCCACGGCGCAATGCGCAACAGAAGCAGCATGCCCGGCACGGCCAGCGCCGTGCAGACAATGAAGTAGTCGAACCAGCCGATCTTGGCCACCACGTAGCCGCTCGCCGCCGAAGCCAGCGTGCGCGGCACCGAAGCGAGACTCGTGAAGAGCGCGAACTGCGTGGCCGTGTAGCGCGGGTCCGTGGTGCTGGCGATGTACGCGGTGAAAGCCGCCATCGTCAGACCAGTAGAGAAGGTTTCGAAACCGTAGACCAGCGCGAGCGCGACCGAGCGCGGTTCGAGTTGCACAGACCAGTCGACGCCGACGAAGGCGAGCAGCCGCGTCGTACCTTCGCTTATCCACACGGCGATGTCATAGACCGCCGACAAACCGGGCGATGCGGGTCCGAGATGGGCGAGCCACGCGAAGCCGAGTGTCGACACCATCTGCAGGATGCCAAAGATCCACAAACCTCGCCCGATGCCAATTTTCATCAGCCAGATACCGCCGACGATTCCGCCCGCGAGACTCGCGCCGAACGCCGTGGTCTTCGCGATCACGCCGATCTGCGTGCGCGAGAAGCCAATGTCGAGGAAGAACGACGTGGACAACGTCGTTGCCATCGTGTCGCCGAGCTTGTACAGAAAGATGAAGCCGAGCACGAACAGCGCGCCGCGCCAGCCGTCACGTTCGAGGAATTCGCGGAACGGCTGCACGATCGCTTCGCGCAGATTCTTGGGCGGTGTGCCGTGCACTTCGGGTTCGCGCACAACGAGCGTCATCACCATACCGGGCACCATGAACGCTGCGGTGACCATGAAAACAGTAGTCCACGGCAAATGATCCGACAGAATGAGCGCGAGCGACCCGGGTACTAGCGCTGCAATCTTGTAGGCATTCACGTGCACCGCGTTGCCAAGGCCTTGTTGCGTGTCGCTTAGCAATTCACGCCGGTATGCGTCGATCGAAATGTCCTGGCTTGCGCCGAAGAATGCGACGAGCGCCGTCAATGCCGCGACGGTCCAGATCGAGTCGCGCGGCGACACGAAGCCCAACGTTGCGATGGCCCCCGCGACCAGAATCTGCGTGACGAGCATCCAGCCGCGCCGTCTGCCCGGGCGCCAGCCCGGAAAGCGCGGGACGTAGCGGTCCATCAACGGGGCCCAGATGAATTTCCAGGTGTACGGGAACTGGATCAGCGCAAAGAGGCCGATTTCCTTCAGATTGACGCCTTCGGAGCGTAACCACGCCTGCACCAGGTAGACGAGCGTGAACAGCGGCAATCCCGACGTAAAGCCGAGAAAGACGCAGATCAGCATGCGCGTATTAAAAAACGCGCGCCAGCCGGGATGTTCTTCGTGAGCGGTAAGTGCAGGCGCCTCGTGCGGCGGGTTCGACATGTGGATAACTTGCGTTAGCTTTTCTTGACGCGATAGACCGCAAGACTACCACGCCAGTTCACCCCCCATCGCACCGTCTGACCGTCGTGCAGCACCACGCGGTCCAGAATTTCGATGCCGACTTCGGGCGCGAGCGCCTCGAAGTCCTTGATGGTCAGCACCCGCACGTTCGGCGTGTTGTGCCATTGATAAGGCAGTGACTTCGACACCGGCATGCGTCCCTGCAGCACGGAAAGACGGTGCGCCCAGTAGCCGAAGTTCGGGAACGACACGATACATTCCCGGCCGACCCGCACGGTCTCGCGCAAAATCGCGGCGGTCTGATGAATGGTTTGCAGTGTCTGCGACAGAACCGCGAAGTCGAAGCTGCCGTCTTCGAAGAGGCGCAGGCCGTCTTCCAGATTCTGCTGGATCACGTTGACGCCGTTTTGCGTCGCGGCCAATACGCCGGCGTCGTTGATCTCGATGCCGTAGCCTTGCACGTCCAGTTCCTCGGTGAGCAGCGACAACAGCGAGCCGTCGCCGCAGCCGAGATCAAGCACCGTGGCGCGCGGTTCGACCCAGCGGGCGATCGCGCGAAAGTCCGGGCGCAGCGCCAGATAGTCCAGAGCTCGCTGGTTCATGCGTTCACCTCGTTCGCAATGCGTTCGTAGTAGGCGCGCATCAGGTTGTGATAGCGCGCGTCGTCGAGCAGGAAGGCGTCGTGACCGTGCGGCGCGTCGATTTCCGCGTAGGTGACGGTGCGCTTGTGATCGAGCAGCGCCTTCACGAGTTCGCGTGAACGGGCCGGCGCGAAACGCCAGTCGGTTGTGAAGCTCGCGATCAGATACTTCGCCGTTGTATGGGCAACGGCCGCTGTCAGATCTCCTTCGAAGGCTTTGGCCGGATCGAAGTAATCGAGCGCGCGCGTGATCAGTAGATAGGTGTTCGCGTCGAAGTAGTCGGCGAACTTGTCGCCCTGATAGCGCAGATACGACTCCACCTCGAACTCAACGTCGAAATTAAAGTTGTATGCGTCGAGCGCGCCCTCGGCGCGGCGCAGCGACCGGCCGAATTTTTCGGCCATGTCGTCGTCCGACAGATATGTGATGTGGCCGATCATTCGTGCAACACGCAGGCCGCGTTTCGGCTTCACGTTATGCGCGTAGTAGTTGCCGCCGTGGAAGTCGGGGTCCGACAGGATCGCCGAGCGCGCCACCTCGTTGAACGCGATGTTTTGCGCCGACAACTTGGGCGTCGACGCCACCACGATGCAATGCCCGACCCGCTCCGGATACATCATGCTCCACGCGAGTGCCTGCATGCCGCCCAAGCTGCCGCCCATCACAGCGGCAAAGCGTGTAATGCCGAACTGATCCGCGACGCGCGCCTGGGCGTTGACCCAGTCTTCCACCGTGACCACGGGGAACGTCGCGCCGTACGGATTGCCGGTTGCAGGATCGATGCTCATGGGACCCGTCGAGCCGAAGCACGAGCCGAGGTTGTTCACGCCGATCACGAAGAACTTATTGGTGTCGAGCGGCTTGCCGGGGCCGACCATGTTGTCCCACCAGCCGATGTCCTTCGGATTGTCCGCATAGACACCCGCAACATGATGCGAGGCGTTCAGCGCGTGACACACGAGTACCGCATTGCTGCGCGCAGCGTTGAGCGTGCCATAGGTCTCGACCATCAGGTCGTAGCTGGCGAGCGAGCTGCCGTTTTGCAGACGCAACGGCTCGGTGAAATGCATTTTTTGTGGAGCGACGATACCGATCGATTCCATTCATTCCGCCATTTGACAAAGACAGGGCGGCTAGACGGCGTCGGCAAGCACGGAGGAGAAAGACTTGTGCGCGGCTGACGACCTCTTTAGCCGCATTTATAGTGAACCGCGGAAATCTTCCACTGGTTCGCGCGCCCGCAATCGAGTCAGCAAATCGGCGCGTACTAGGCTTTCACAACAGGAATTCACACACGTATTAGACGTGTTCTGAAGCGCGGCATTAGAAGCTGGGAAGCGATTTCCGGAGACAATCAGGGCCGCGATCAGGCGCAAAGTATAGCGGAAAATCTCGCGCGGCAGCGCCTGACACCCCGTGGCGCGCCTTCTTCAGCGGACTACTGAAGGATCACTCGCAATTGGGAATCCGCGTCGGCGGCCGGCATACGCACGAAGCCGCTGCGAACGAACCTATGCCAGCGGCCGATGATATAGCTGAGCAGCAGGCTTGCCCTCACGGCCGGGTCGTAGTGGGCCGGGACGGGCACCGGCGACGGCGCGTCTTGAGCGGCTGTACCGGCGTTCGTTGCGGCTAAGCGCAGACATTGCTTCAACGAAGCTTCCACGCGCTCGAGCATCTGATTGACGCGCACGGTCAGCCGCTCATGTTCGCCGACCAGCGCCTCGCATGTGAGTACCCGGGTCATGCCAGGATTTTTCGCGGAGAAATTCAGCAGCATCAATGCGATTGCGCGCGCCTGCAGCACACCGCTCGCTTCCCTGTCGACAATCTGATTGATCAATCCGAAGATGGTCTGCTCGATGAACTCGATTAGCCCTTCGAACATTTGCGCCTTGCTGGCAAAGTGCCGATAAAGCGCGGCTTCGGACACGCCGAGCCGTGCCGCAAGCGCAGCCGTGGTGATTTTTTCGCTCTTCGGCGCCTCAAGCATGGAGGCGAGCGTCTGGAGAATGTGCACGCGGCGCTCGCCCGGTTTCAGGCGCTGCCCGCGCGGTGCAGCGGGCGCGGCGGGTTCGTGTTCGGCTAGGGCTTCGTCAGGCTTGTCGATCGGCTGCATGGCTGTCGTCCCGTCTGCTGGCGCTTGACTCGAACCGAGCGGGTGCTCAGTCGTAGCGATTTTAACGAACGAATGCTGCGATCGACATAGTGCGGCCGGCCTGTACCCGGTAGCCGGGTGGGCACGCCGTCCGCATGAGGCTTACGCGGGAGATGGCCGGTGATCCATACGGTGCGGATGCCGAGGCGCCGGTAGTTCTTCAGGTGCGAACGCGTGTCTTCGACGAGGATCACGTCTTTCAGCGACACGTGAGCGTCGCGCATGGCCTTGCGCAACATCGCGTGGTCGGGTTTTGCGCGCCAGCGGCGCCGGTCGCGCATGTGCTCGATGGCGATTACCTGCTCGAACAGACGCTCGATACGAAGTTGCGCCAGGACCGCGCGCGCGTACGCTTCGGGCGCATTGGTCAGCACGATCTTGCGGCCCGGCAACGCCGCGACGAGACGCGCCACGCCGCGCTCGTGCCGGACCATAGAGCCGAGATCGGGGAACGTGTGCACGACCTTCAGGAAGTCGCTTGCGTCGAGTGGATGATGGCGCGTGAGACCCAGCAGCGCAGCGCCGTAGCGCTCGGTGTAGCCGGTGCGCAGACGGTTGGCTTCATCGAGCTCTACCTGGAGCGCGTCGATGATGTACTGCGTCATCGCCTGATTGATTGCAGGGAAGATGGCGTGCGACGCATGGTGCAGCGTGTTGTCGAGATCGAACAGCCAGACCGGACGGCCGCCTGCGATATGCGGACGGCGGCGTCGGGAAGTTGGAGTGCGCATGGTCAGGAGGGCCGTTCAGGCCGGCGCAGTTGCTGCGCGCGGCGGCCATACGTTGCCGGATTGTTGCCGCAGTGCACATAAGGCGCGCCGGTTTGGCGTGCCTTATGTGCTGGGCGGGGGACAGCAATCAATGCGAGCGGATCATTGTGCCGAACGGCTGCTCGGTGAGAATTTCCAGCAGCACCGAATGCTCGATACGCCCGTCGATAATATGCACCGAGCGCACGCCGCTCTTGGCCGCGTCAAGCGCCGACGAGATTTTCGGCAGCATGCCGCCGGAAATCGTGCCGTCGGCAAACAGGCCGTCGATTTCGCGCGCTGACAGGTCGGTGAGCAAATTGCCTTCCTTGTCCATCACGCCCGGAATGTTCGTCATCATCACGAGCTTTTCGGCGTTCAGCACGACCGCCAGTTTGCCCGCGACGAGGTCGGCGTTGATGTTGTACGACAGGCCGTCTTCGCCGAAACCGATTGGCGAGATCACCGGAATGAATGCGTCGTCCTGCAGCGCCTTCACAACCGCGGGGTTGATGGCTTCGACTTCGCCCACCTGGCCAATGTCGACGTACTGACCGGGATTGTCACGGTCGGGCATCAGCATCTTGCGCGCGTGGATCAGGCCGCCGTCCTTGCCGGTCAGACCGACCGCGTGACCGCCGAAGTGGTTGATCAGCGTAACGATGTCCTGCTGCACTTCGCCGCCGAGCACCCATTCGACGACTTCCATCGTCTCTTCGTCGGTGACGCGCATGCCTTGAATGAACGTGCCCTGCTTGCCGACTTTCTTCAGCGCCTGGTCGATTTGCGGACCGCCGCCGTGCACGATGACCGGATTGATGCCGACCAGCTTCAGCAAAATGACGTCGCGCGCGAATCCCTGCTTTAGCCGCTCCTCCGTCATGGCGTTGCCGCCGTATTTGATGACCACGGTCTTACCGTGATACTGGCGAATGTAAGGCAGCGCCTCGGCCAGGATTTCAGCCTTCAGGGTGGGCGCAATCTGCGAAAGGTCGGGAAGCTCGGACATGGCGGCAGGCTCGGGCACGGAACAGTTAAAACACGGCGAATTGTACAGGACTGGCGCGCTGCAACAGGGTTTTCGACACGCGCGCTCGCGGCACGCAGCCGGTGTCTGCGCGCGGCGCGAGCGGTGTTTGCAGCGCCAGCCGACGACCAAGCGTACCGCGCCTCGCGCGCACCTGTGAACTAGCCGAATGGACGACTCACGGCCGGACGCCGGCCGTGGCATTATTGGCTCGTCGATGCTTCGCGAGGCCATCTGTCTGCCATGAAACCATCTGCTACCCGCCCGCAAGGCAGCGCGCGTTGCCCGCGCTGCGGTAACGCGTTCGACTGCGCGATGCATGCAGAGCCTTTCGACTGTTGGTGCCGCGAAATGCCCGCACTGTCGCGCGACCGGCTGGACCCGGCCGGCCGTTGCCTTTGCCCGGAATGTCTCGTAGCGGAGATTGCGAAAGCGGCCCAGGCCGAGCCTGGCGCCAATCCGCCGTGACGCTGCCGTGACAGCCGCCGTGACCGTCGCCGGGCTGCGGGCGACGCCGCGGCTGGCTTCAGCGGCCCGTCAGGCCGCGCGGCGCCGGGTAGCGAGCGCATTGAGGTCGCGGGCCACCGCCTGGAGCACCGGATCCCAGTTGCCGAATTCTTCCTGCCGGTACAGCGTCGCGCCGGGATACCACGGACTGTCGCGGCGACCGGTCAGCCAGACCCAGTGCGGATTGACGTCGAGCAGCACCCATGTGCGCTGTCCGAGCGCGCCGCTCAGATGCGCAGCCGACGTGCAAACGCTGATAACAAGATCGAGCCCGCCGACAAAGGCGGCTGTGTCGTCGAAGGTCGAAAATTCGGCGGTGTAGTCGGTGAGCGGCAGGCCTGCGGCGTTGGCCGCGCGGACATCGGGAGCTGCGCCGGGTTGCAGCGAATAGAACGCTACGTTCTGAATGCCGCCCAAGTGCGTCGCATAGCGTTCCCAGCCTACCCGGCGGAACGGGTTGCGCTGATGACCATGGCTGCCGGTCCACGTGAGTCCTACCCTGAGCCTCGACTCGCCGGCAAGCCGTTGCTGCCAGCGCTGCACAGCAGCGGGGTCCGCATACAGGTAAGGCGTGGTGGTGGGAATGGTCGCCTCGCGGGTGCCGAAGATCAACGGCAGGCTCATCAACGGAATCTCGAAGTCGAAAGGCGGCACCGATTCGACGCCGCCGCCCGCCGAGTAGTGGTCGACATGCCCGCCGAGACTGCGGGCGAGCAAGGCGCCCATTTGCGGAAACGAATTCCATGCGAGGCGGCCGCCTTCGCGATGCACATGCTCGGCCAGCATCGGAATGTAGCGGCTGAACTGCAACACATCGCCCATGCCTTGCTCGCCCCACACTAGCAGCGTTTTGCCCGCAAGCGGCTCGCCGCGCCAGGTGGGCGCGGGCAGTGCAGGACGATTGCCGCGCAGTTCGGACGAGCCGCTCCAGCGCGCTTCATGCGACTGCCAGCCGTTCGCATAATCGCCGCTCATGAGTTGCAGCATCGCGAGGTTCAAACGCATGCTGGCGTCAGTGGGCGCGAGCGCGCAAGCGGTTTGCGAGGCTTGTGCTGCCTCGGCCCAGCGTTGCGCTTCACGTAGCGCCAGCGCATAGTTGTTGTGGGCGAGGGGACTGAGCGGTGCGCACTGGACGGCTCGCGCGCCCGCTTCAAGCGCGCGAGATACATCCATATTGTTCCGATAAGCGTTCGACAGGTTGGTCCAGCTGTTGCCGTCGTCAGGTCGATCCTGGAGCGTATCTTCGAGCAGCTGAATCTGTTCGCTCAGCTCGCCGTGCGTGACCGCAAGTGCGCCGGCGAGATTGCAGCGGAGCGACGGCAATGAGGGGTTCAGTGCGAGCGCGCGGCGATATGGAGCGATCGCTTCGTCGTGACGGTTCGCCATTTGCAATGCGTAGCCCAGACGAAAATGCGCGTCGGCGTTGCTTGCTTCGAGTTGAGCAATAATGGCGGCCAGTTCGATTGCGTCGACGTGGCGTTGCTGCTCGATCAAAGCGTGGATGAGCGAGGCGAGCGACGCGTTGTCGAGAGAGTGGAGTTGCGCCGCGGCGTCGAGCCATGGCGTTTCGAATTCCGCATCGCCGTGCTTTCGGGCTGCGGCGGCTTGCCGCATGAAGTTAAGGAAAGCTGACGACATGTCAGAGGTGACCATGGATAATTGGCTGCCGAACGACCGGCTCCGCGCGCTAACAAGGAAAGCTATGGTATCGCCGTGCAGCAGCGAGATGATTCGGAAGCGTCCGAACAGGTAAACTGAAGTCATGCATCGTATAACCAACACGGGTCGGGTCAATCTGGGCCATTTGTTCTGGCTGCGCAGCCTCGCGATCATCGGTCAGTTACTGACAATCGCGTTCGTGCAGATATTTATCGGCGTGCATTTGCCGTTGCCGGCCATGCTGCTGGTCATCTCGCTCGAGGTGCTCTTCAACGGACTCACGTGGTGGCGCGTCGCGCAGCAGCGCCCTGAGTCGAACATGGAGCTGTTCGGTCAGATCTGGGTCGATCTCGGCGCGTTGTCCGCGTTGCTGTTTTTATCAGGCGGCACGACGAATCCGTTTGTTTCGCTGTACCTGCCGTCGCTCGCCATCGCCGCCGCTGTTCTGCCGTGGCAACTGATGGCGTGGCTCGCCGCATTCGCCGTGGCCTGTTACGCGGTGCTCGGCTTCGACTCGGTGCCGTTGAATCTCGACAACCCCGCGAACCTGTTCGACTACTATCGCGCCGGCATGTGGGTCAACTTCATGGTGAGCGTCGGTCTGATTGCATGGTTCGTCGCGCGCATGTCGCGAGCCCTGCGGCTACGTGACGCAGCGCTCGGAGAAGCGCAGCAGCGCTTGCTTCACGACGAACGCGCGGTCGCGCTTGGCGTGCAGGCCGCTACCGTCGCTCACGAAATCGGCACGCCTCTGTCTACAATTGCGATGCTGTCCGAAGAACTGCGCGACGCGGCACGAACCGATAAAGGGCTCGCGCCGTACAAGGCCGATCTCGAATTGCTCGAACAGCAAATGGGTCTGTGCACGTCGGCGCTAGCCAGGTTGCGCAGCCGCGCAACGACCGCGACGAACCGTCAGCCTGTCGACGAATGGCTCGAGTCGTTTGCCGAGCAGTGGCGCTTGCGCCATCCGCATGTGAAGTTCGAGCGGATCGGCACGCCGCCCGCCGATGTCAGTCTCGACGACACGGTTGCCGTCAGCCAGATTCTGACGATTCTGCTCGACAACGCCGCGCGTGCGAGCCGCGATCACGTCACGTTGTCGTGCGCGTTGACGGCGCGCGGCGATCAGGTCGAATTCGAAGTATGCGACGCCGGCCCCGGCATTCCGGCCGCGCTGCGCGGCTCGCTCGGCGCGGTGCCGGTCGAGAGCACGCAAGGCGGCCACGGCGTCGGCTTGTATCTGGCTTTTTCGGCGGCGGCGCGCCTCAAAGGCTCGATCGAATTGACCGACGTCAGTTCGATCAAGCCACGTGGCACGCGCGCGGTTTTGCGGTTGCCGCTCACCGAGCGAAAAATATCCGGCACGGGCCGTCAAGGCGCCGCACCATCCAACACGGAGAAACAGGCATGAGCGAAATGAATTTTCTGGTGATCGACGACGACGAGGTGTTCTCCGGCATCCTCGCACGTGGCCTGACGCGTCGCGGGTACACCGTGAGCGAAGCGCACAACGCGGACGAAGCGATCAAGCTGGCAAACCAGCAAAAATTCAGTCAGATCACGGTGGACCTGCACCTCGGCAACGACTCCGGCCTCACGCTTGTCGCACCGCTACGCGATTTGCAGCCCGACGCTCGCATGCTGGTGCTGACGGGCTATGCAAGCATCGCCACCGCGGTGCAAGCGGTGAAAGACGGCGCGGATAACTATCTGGCAAAGCCTGCCAACGTCGAAACGATTCTGTCGGCGCTGCAAAGCGAGGCAAGCGCGTTGCAGGCGGAAGAGGCGATCGAGCACCCCACGCCGTTGTCTGTCGCGCGGCTCGAGTGGGAGCATATTCAACGCGTGCTCGCCGAGCATGGCGGCAATATCTCGGCCACCGCGCGCGCTTTGAACATGCATCGGCGGACGTTGCAGCGCAAACTCGCGAAGCGGCCGGTCAAGCAGTAAGCGCGGCTTTATCGCCGATATTGTGTAAAAGAAAAAGGGCTGCCTTTTTACAGGCAGCCCTTTTTTTGCGTTCGTTCAACGCTTCATGTGACTACGTCACTACGTCACAGCACGTAACGCGACAGGTCTTCGTCTTCGGCAACTTCGTTCAGCGCGCGATCCACATATGCTGCGTCGATTTGCACCGTGTGGCCGGAGTGATTGCCGGCGGAGAACGACACTTCTTCGAGCAGCTTTTCGATAACCGTATATAGACGGCGTGCGCCGATATTCTCGGTCTTTTCGTTCACCGAATAAGCGATTTCGGCGAGGCGGCGAATGCCGTCGTCGGCGAATTCGAGGTGCACGTCTTCTGTGGCGAGCAGTGCCTGATATTGCTTGACGAGGCTCGCGTCCGTCGACACCAGAATCGACTCGAAGTCCTTCACGGACAACGAATCCAGTTCCACGCGAATCGGAAAGCGCCCTTGCAGTTCGGGAATCAGATCGCTCGGCTTCGCCAGATGGAATGCGCCGCTCGCGATGAACAGAATGTGATCCGTCTTCACCATGCCGTACTTGGTGTTGATGGTGGTGCCTTCCACGAGCGGCAGCAAATCGCGCTGCACGCCTTGGCGGGACACTTCGCCGCCGCCTGCCTCATTGCGCGACGCGATCTTGTCGATTTCGTCGAGAAACACGATGCCGTTCTGCTCGACGTTCTGAACCGCCTTGGTTTTCACCTCTTCGTCGTTCAGCATCTTGCCGGCTTCTTCGTCGGTGAGGACCTTCAGCGCTTCCTTCACCTTCATCTTGCGGCGCGTTTTTTTGCCTCCGCCGATGTTGGCGAACATCGAACGGATCTGCTCGGTCATGTCTTCCATTCCCGGCGGCCCCATGATGTCCATGCCGACTTGCGGCTGTTCGACGTCGAGTTCGATCTCCTTGTCGTCGAGCAGTCCTTCGCGCAGGCGCTTGCGGAACGTCTGACGAGTGGTGCCGCCTTCGTCGGCGGTATCAGTGGCGCTCGAACTGGAGCCGAAGCCAACCGGACGCGCGCTCGGCAGAAGGATGTCGAGAATGCGGTCTTCGGCCTGATCTTCGGCCTTCGTTCGCACCTTGCGCATTTCCGATTCGCGAGTTTGCTTAACCGATATCTCGATCAGATCGCGCACGATGCTGTCGACGTCGCGGCCCACGTAGCCCACTTCGGTGAATTTGGTGGCTTCGATCTTGATGAACGGCGCATCCGCAAGCTTGGCCAGCCGCCGCGCAATCTCGGTCTTGCCGACGCCGGTCGGTCCGATCATCAGAATGTTTTTCGGCGTGATTTCCTGGCGCAGCGGGTCTTCCACCTGCTGACGGCGCCACCGGTTGCGCAGCGCTACGGCCACCGCTTTTTTCGCGCGGCCTTGGCCGATGATATGTTTGTCGAGTTCCGAGACGATCTCGGCAGGGGTCATGGTGCTCATCGTGGGTCCTTACTCGATCGTCTCGATGACGCGGTTATGGTTCGTGTAGATGCACATGTCGCCGGCTATTTCCAGCGACTTTTCCACGATCTCGCGAGGCGACAACTCGGTGTTGTCGGCGAGGGCTTTCGCGGCGGCTTGCGCATATGCGCCGCCCGAACCGATCGCGCAGATGCCGCCTTCGGGGTCCAGCACATCGCCGTTACCGGTGATGACGAGCGTGGTGGTCGCGTCCGCCGTAATCAGCATGGCTTCGAGACGACGCAACATGCGGTCCGTGCGCCAGTCTTTTGCGAGCTCCACTGCGGCTCGCGTGAGGTTGCCCTGATGCTTTTCGAGCTTCGCTTCGAAGCGGTCGAGCAGCGAAAATGCGTCGGCCGTGCCGCCTGCGAAGCCGACCAGCACCTTGCCGTTATAAATGCGCCGGACCTTCTTCGCACCGCCCTTCATGACGATGTTGCCAAGCGTCACCTGGCCGTCGCCGCCGAGCGCGACCTTGTCGCCGCGGCGCACGGAGACGATCGTCGTGCCGTGAAATTGCTCCATATGCGTTCCTCTTTGCAAAGCGGGTAGGACGCGGCGGCGGGATGCGCCACCGCATGAATCCTGGAAGCGGACGGCGCGCGACGCCTGTAGTGCTGGCGGTCGGCGCGCTCGTACAGCGCATGTCCGGTTTATTTTAGGGCTTGCGCTGTCATATCAAGAGCCGGCAAACGGCATAAGACAAAAAACGTGAGTTCGCAGGAGGACGTGCCCGCGTGATGTGCGAGATTCGCGCGCAAAAGAAAAAAGGCGCACGGATCACCGTGCGCCTCTCGACGAAGCAGCGTTTGTTGGCGCGGCGCCGAAGCCGCGCCGCCGGCGTTCAGTCGCCGAACAGCTTCTGGCGCAGTTCGCGGCGCTCCTGCGCCTCGAGCGACAGCGTAGCCGTGGGCCGCGCGAGCAGACGCGGAATGCCGATCGGCTCACCGGTTTCTTCGCACCAGCCGTAGTCGCCAGAGTCGATGCGCGCGATCGACTGCTGCACCTTCTTCAGCAGCTTGCGCTCGCGGTCGCGCGTGCGCAGTTCGAGAGCGTGCTCTTCCTCGATCGTTGCGCGGTCGGCCGGGTCCGGCACGATCACGGTCTCGCGCAAGTTCTCGGTCGTCTGGCCGGCATTGCGGAGAATATCCGCCTGCAGCTGTTCGAGCTTGTTCTTGAAGAAAGCGAGCTGATCCTCATTCATGTAATCCTTGTCGCTCATCTTCAGGATTTCGGCTTCGGTCAAGAGTCGTTTCGTCGTCATCTGGCTTACTTCTTCAATGTGAGGCAAAACTCTGCATAGTGCCCGCACTTTCGTATTGCCCGCAAGGCGCCTGGGACGCGGAGCGCAGGGCGGACACGGACGATGGGCTGTCGTGACGCCGGAGCGTCTCTCGCCCAACTCGGGCGTCGTAACGCCAATGCGGGGCCGAACTCCTCTGGAAACCGATTCTCAAATGCTCCTGAGGTATTGCTCCCGGGCACCAACCTTGTCAGGCGGCGGCGGGCACTGTCGGCGTGTTCCCCGGATTAGATTTCCGGCGCCGCTTCAGGCCCGGCGCGCACTATTCACTGACCGCGCACTGACCGGGCAAATCGTTCTCATTCTCCAGTGGGCACGTATTGTAACTGAATCACAATCCGGCACCGCAACTGGTGGAAATCCCTCTGCGGCGCACCGGTATCCCGAAAATATAACGCGCGAACGGTCAAAAAGCGATGGTCGTGCACGCATTAATACAGCAGGGTTTTCACGCGCTTTTCACACGTGTGCGCCAGCGCACATTTCACGGCGGCAATTGCGCCGCCGCGTCATGCTTTTTCTGCTGACTATTGCCTGAATGCCGACAACGTCGTTCAGGCGAGACAGGCGTCCAAACCGTCTGTAATCAGGTCTTGCGGCAATTCGATACCGATAAACACCATCTTGTTGGTCTTCTTCTCGACCGGCTGCCATTTCGCCGCGAGATCGCTGCCCATCATCTGATGCACGCCCTGGAAGACGACTTTGCGATCGACGCCCTTCATGTACAGCACGCCCTTGTAGCGCAGCAGCCGTTCGCCGTAAATCTGCAGAATGCCGCCGAGGAAGTCTTCCAGCTTGTTCGGATCGAACGGACGGTCGTTGCGGTACACGAACGACTTGATTTTGTCGTCGTGATGCGCGTGATGATGGTGCGCGTGATCATGGCCTTCGTGATCGCAATGGCCATGGTCGTGATCGCAGTTCGCATGATCGTCGCCATGAGCGTGCGTATGGCCGTGCTCGTCGTGCGCGTGCGCATGGCTATGCGCGTGTTCGTCTTCAACGAGGAAGTCCGGATCGATCTCGAGCTTCGAATTCAGGTTGAAACCGCGCAGGTCGAAGATCTCCTTGATGTCCGCTTCGCCGAAATTGACGACCTTGATCGCGGCCTTCGGATTCATGTGCAGCAGACGGTGGCGCAGATCGGCCAGGTGCTGCTCGTCGACGAGATCGGCCTTGGTGATGAACAGGCGGTCGGCGAAACCGACCTGGCGTTGCACGACTTCATGCTCGTCCAGCTGATGGTTCGCGTGCTTGGCGTCGACCAGCGTGATGATCGCGTCGAGCAGGAATTCGCTGGCGATCTGATCGTCCATGAAAAAAGTCTGCGCAACGGGGCCGGGATTTGCGAGGCCGGTCGTTTCGATGACCACTCGGTCGAAATCCAGCTTACCCGACTGCTTTTGCGCGGCCAGGTCGCTGAGCACCCGTGACAGGTCGCCGCGGATCGTGCAGCAGATGCAGCCGTTGCTCATCTGGATGATCTGCTCGCTCGTGTCCTGCACGAGAATTTCGTTGTCGATGTTTTCTTCGCCGAACTCGTTCTCGATCACGGCGATCTTCATGCCGTGCTTTTCATTCAGGATGCGCTTGAGCAGGGTGGTTTTGCCGCTGCCGAGAAAGCCGGTCAGGATAGTGACTGGGATCATGTTGTTCGCCTATATGGTCGTGAAACGATGCGTATGCATAAGCGGGCGCGGCAGCCTCGCGGCGCGCGGCCCGTCTAGCCGGTTATTGAAACATATCTGTCAAGCCGGCGCTGGCAGGCGGGATTGAAAGCCCTCGCCGCGCACGCCCCAGCGCGAAATAACCCTGAATCTATAGGCGATCAGGCGATTTGCAACAGCAGGCCTTTCAGGTATTCACCTTCCGGGAATGCTGTGAGCAACGGATGATCCACCCCGGCGCCAAGGCGCTTGAGGATGCGCGCGTCGACGCGTGCATCGGCGGCGGCGCTCGACACGATCTTCTGGAATAACTCGGAGTCGATCGCGCCGGAGCACGAGTAGGTGAACAGCAGGCCGCCCGGGCGCAGCAGTTTGAGGCCGGTCAGGTTGATGTCCTTGTAAGCGCGCGACGCGCGGTCCACGTGTTCACGCGAAGGCGCGAATTTCGGCGGATCGAGCACGATCAGGTCGAAGCGTTCGCCTTCGTCGTAGAGGCGGCGCAGCGTTTTGAACGCGTCGGCGTCGAGCCAGGTCGCGCGTTCGGCGTCGAAACCGTTTGCCGCCACGTTCTGCTGGGCGAGCGCCAACGCTTCGCCGGACGAATCGATCGAGACCACGCGCTTCGCGCCGCCTTTCAGCGCCGCCAGCGAAAAACCGCCGGTGTAGCAGAAGCAGTTCAACACGTCGCGATCCTGCGCGAGCTGCTGCACGAGCAGGCGGTTGTCGCGCTGATCGACGTAAAAGCCGGTCTTATGGCCATTGCGGACGTCGACGTGATAGCGCACGCCGTTCTCGCTCGCGATCAGCGTGTCCGAGGGCGGCTCGCCCGCCAGCACGCCGGTCGTCTGTTCGAGCCCTTCCTTCTGACGAATCGACACGTCCGAACGCTCGTAGACGTTCGGACAGCCGGTCGCGTCGACCAGCGCCGCAACGATCGCCTCCTTCCACGCCTCCACGCCCGCCGCCATGAACTGGCACACGAGTTGGCTGCGCTGGCCTTCGTCTTCGGCGACGTAGTGATCGACGATCAGTCCCGGCAGGCCATCCGCTTCGCCGAAAACGAGCCGCACTGCGCCGGTGTCGTGAACCATGGTTCGGCGGTGCGCCAGCGCGCGCTGCACGCGGCGCTTGAAAAACGCATGATCGATCGGCTCGCTTTCGTCGAAGCTCCACACGCGGGCGCGGATCTGCGAGTGCGGGCTGTACGCGGCGCGCGCGAGAAACCGGCCGTCGTGCGCGCGAACCAGCACGGTCGCGCCCGGCGCGGGATTGCCGTCGATCCGGTCGATCGCGTTCGCGTAGACCCACGGATGGCGGCGCAGCAGCGATTTATCTTTCGACGGTTTGAGCGTAACGATATTCATCAGGATGTCAGCGAGAGCAAAGGGCCGCGCGGCTTGCTGCGCACGCGCGACAGATAAAGCGAAGGCGGAGGCCGAAAAGCCGCAAAGCGGCGTCAGTCGCGTTTTTTGGCGCGCGGATGCGCCTGATCGTAGACGTGCGCGAGATGCTGGAAGTCGAGCCCGGTGTAGACCTGCGTCGCCGTGATGCTCGCGTGCCCGAGCAATTCCTGCACGGCGCGCAGGTCGCCGCTCGACTGCAGCACGTGCGTGGCAAACGAATGCCGCAGCACGTGCGGATGCACATTGGCGGGAATGCCGGCCACGAGGGCCGCGCGCTTTACGCGCTCGCGCACCACGTTCGGTGACAGCCGGTTGCCGCGCGCCGACAGAAAAAGCGGATGCGGGTCGTGCTTGACCATCTGGTCGCGCACTGCCAGCCACGCGTTGAGCGCGTCGAGCGCCTTGCTGCCGACTGGCACGATGCGCCGCCGGTTGCCCTTGCCGAGCACTTCGACTTCGGCGGAATCGAGCTTGAGCCAGCCGGCCGAGCGATAACCGTCGGCGTCGGCGAAACGGGCGTCCAGACCGACAAGTTCGGCGAGACGCAGCCCCGACGAGTAGAACAACTCGAGCATGGCGTGATCGCGCAAACCTTCTGCCGATGCGGCGGGCGGGCTTTCCATCAGGCGGGTGGCGTCGTCGACGGACAGTGCCTTGGGGAGCGTCTTGGCCTGCTTCGGCGCGCGCACGGTGGCGACCGGATTGGCAGGCAGATCGACGCGGCCGGCGAGCCAGCGGTAAAACGCGCGCCAGGCGGACAGGCGGTGACTGATCGAGCGCGCCGTCAGTCCGCCCGCGTGCGCGCGCGAAACGGCGCCGCGAATGTCGACGGCGGTAAGGCTTTCCAGCGGCCGGCCCTTGGCCAGCAGCCGGAGTTCTTCGAGTTCGTGCGTGTAGCCGCGCAAGGTATGCGCCGACAGCCGCCGCTCATGTTCGAGATTCGACAGATAGGCGGCGATGGGATCGGCTTCGGTCACGTTGGCTTTTTAACCGGCGGTTGACGCGTGGCGCTCGCTGGATCAGCGCGGCAGCAGACGGCTGAGCGCCGCGCTCGCGAGCCCGCCGATCTGCGTGAGGAAGTCGGTCGCCATGCCTTCGTGGAAGCGCCGCGCATCCGCCGAGCCCATTACCAGCAGGCCGAAAGCCGACGCTTCTTCCTTGCCCTCCGGATCGCGCAGCGCGAGAAGTGCAATCGACTCCGTCGCATGCGCTGACTCGGGCGCGGCGCCGCCCGACGTGTTTTCGTCGGCCGCGGCCTGTGCGCCCGGTGCGCCGGTCGCGGGCACCAGCCATTGCGCCGCTTCGAAACCCGTGTTCGCGCCGCAATAGGGTGCGGTCAGGCTGTTCGCAAAAATGCGTACTTCCTCGCCGACGTGGCGCGCAAAGTCCGCTTGGGCGTACGGTTCGGCGACGTCCCAAACGCGCAGCGCGGCCTGCGGCACGTCGAAGATGTCGCGCAAGCCGTTGGCGATCGTGCGCGGCAGGGCGTACGAGTCGCGCTCGGACATGACGCGGATCGTCCAGCGGTTGAAGCGCGAGGCGATGCTGTCGTTTTCGTGGCCGTAGCGCAGCAGTTCGGCAAGCCGGCGTTCGAGATGTTTGTTCTTGTCGCGCAACATTTCCATTTGCCGCTCCTGCAGCGACACCGCGGCTTTGCCGTGCGGGTTCGCGAGGCGAATGGTCGCGAGGATTTCCGCGTGTTCGGCGAAGAATTCGGGGTTGGCGAGCAGGTATTCGGCGACTTCGCGATCGTTCATGGTTTCGGCTGTAGGACTACGGGACGACGCCTTCATGCGACGCGTCGGTCAAAAGAGTTTGTGCACCAGTCATGCGCGATGGAACTGGAGGCGTTCAATCGGCCAGTTCGATCTCGCCCTGAAAAACGGTTGTGGCGGGGCCCGCCATCAGCAAAGGCTCGTTTTGCTGCTTGCTGTCCCATGAGATGGTGAGCTTGCCGCCATGCGTATGGACGAGCACCGGCGCGTCGAGCAGTCCGCGGCGAATGCCGGCTGCGACTGCCGCGCAGGCGCCCGTGCCGCATGCCAGCGTTTCACCGGCACCGCGCTCATACACGCGCAGTTTGATTTCGCTGCGACCGACGATCTGCATGAAGCCCGCGTTGACCCGCTGCGGAAAGCGCGCGTGCCGCTCGATCACCGGACCTTCGACGAGCACAGGGAACTGCTCCACGTCGTCGACAACTTGCACCGCGTGCGGATTGCCCATCGACACGACCGAGATCCAGCGCGTGGTGCCGTTGACGTCGAGCGGCCATAGCGTGTCCGCGCCTTCCTGGCGCCCTTCGAGACCTTTGGTAGCGAAAGGCACGCGTTCCGGGTCGAACACCGGCGTGCCCATATCGACCAGCACTTCGCCGTTTTCCTGCATGGTTAGCGTGATCGTGCCGTTCTGCACCTGCACGCGCACGCTGCGCTGATCGGTGAGGCCGCTGTCGCGGACGAACTTCACGAAGCAACGGGCGCCGTTGCCGCAATGTTCGACTTCGCCGCCGTCGCAATTGAAGATGCGATATCTGAAATCGACGCCTTCGACCGTTGGCTTCTCGACCAGCAGAAGCTGGTCGGCGCCCACGCCGAAATGCCGGTCCGCAAGCGCGCGCACCTGCGCCGGCGTCAGGTTGACCGGTTGGGTGTAGCCGTCGAGCACGACGAAGTCGTTGCCCGCGCCGTGCATTTTGGTGAATTTCAGTTTCATCACGCTATTGTAAGTGACGCGCCCAGAAGTGAGCCAAGTCGGTGAGTTGCTTCCACGCGCCAGCCTGGCAGCCATCGTCAATACACGCTCGGCACGCCGGGCGGCCGCGTCTTGAAACGCTTGTGGACCCAGTAGTACTGCTCGGGCATCAACGGAATCTGTTCTTCGAGGAAAGCATTCATGCGTCGCGCATCCGCTTCGTCGTCGCCGGTCGGATAGTTGTCCCACGGCTTGAACACCTTCAGGCGATAACCCTTGTAGTTAGGTAGCACTTCGCCGATGAACGGCACCACTTGCGCATGACCGACTTTCGAAAGACGCCCGACGGCGGTCAGCGTACAAGTCGGCACGCCGAAAAACGGCACGAAGGTTGAATTGCGCGCGCCGTAGTCCATGTCGGCGCCGAGCATGACCGGCTTGCGTTCGCGCAACCAGCGCAGCACGATGCGCGCGCTGTCGGCGCGGCTTGCCATGTCCGCGCCGAAACGCGCACGGGCCGCCTTGGCGACTTCTTCCAGTTCCGGATTCGACATCGGCTGATAAAGCGAGCCGCAACGGCGCTTGAGCGAGTAATTGAGAAAGATCGAGCCTGCCTCGATGCCGACGAAGTGAAAGCCGAGAAAAAGCGTGGGCGGCAGATTCGGGTCGGTCAAATCGATCGCGCTGTCGAGCTGAATGAGCTTTTCGAGTTTCCTGGCGGAGCCGAACCACTGCACGCTGCGTTCGAGGTAACTGCGGATCGCGTGGCGGAAATGCTTCTGCGCGACTTCTTCACGGCGCTCGTCGCTCCATTGGGGGAAGCACAGGTTCAGGTTGATATGGACGATGCGCTTGCGCCGGCTGGGAATCTGATACAGCAGCCAGCCGAGTCCGTCGCCGAGACGGGCGATGAGACCATACGGCAGCAGCGCGAAAAGTTTGAGCAGGCCGATCGCGAGCCGGGCTCCGAGGCGGCTCAGCATGTGGCCTCCGTGGAGGCGCTTTGCGGGACGGGGTTCAGGAAAGCGGAGAGGTGGACGTAATACCGCACTCGTGGGCACTCTGTGACAATCAATGGAAGTCGCTATAATAAGGGCTTCGCCGAGTTAATAGACAACTTGCGGGGCGAAGCCGGGCGGTGCGATCCACGTGATATGCGCCTGCCGGTAAGGTAATCCGCTAAAGCGTCGCCGCTTCAGACTCCCGAAGCTGGCTACGTGAAACTCAACCGTAACCACAAAACAGGAGTCTGCAACGTGGCAAACGACTATTTCTTCACCTCCGAATCCGTTTCCGAAGGCCATCCCGACAAAGTCGCGGACCAGATTTCCGACGCGATTCTCGACGCCATCCTGACGCAGGACAAATACTCGCGCGTTGCCGCGGAAACGCTGTGCAACACGGGTCTCGTGGTGCTCGCGGGCGAAATCACCACGACCGCCAACGTCGACTACATCCAGATCGCGCGCAACACGATCAAGCGCATCGGCTACGACAACACCGACTACGGCATCGACTACCGCGGTTGCGCGGTGCTCGTCGCGTACGACAAGCAGTCGCCGGACATCGCGCAGGGCGTGGACCGTGCGCACGACAACAACCTCGATCAGGGCGCGGGCGACCAGGGCCTGATGTTCGGTTACGCGTGCGAAGAAACGCCTGAATTGATGCCGTTGCCGATCCACCTGTCGCATCGTCTGGTCGAGCGCCAGGCGAATCTGCGCCGTGACGGCCGTCTGCCCTGGCTGCGTCCGGATGCCAAGTCGCAAGTCACCGTGCGCTATGTCGACGGCAAGCCGCACTCCATCGACACCGTGGTGCTGTCCACGCAGCATTCGCCGGACATCGACCTCGATACGCTGCGCGAAGCGGTGATCGAAGAAGTCATCAAGCCGACGCTGCCGGCTGAGCTCATCAAGGGCGACATCAAGTTCCTCGTGAACCCGACCGGCCGTTTCGTGATCGGCGGTCCGCAAGGCGACTGCGGTTTGACGGGACGCAAGATCATCGTCGACACGTACGGCGGCGCGGCGCCCCACGGCGGCGGCGCGTTCTCGGGCAAGGATCCGTCGAAGGTCGACCGTTCGGCTGCTTATGCGGGCCGTTATGTCGCGAAGAACATCGTGGCCGCCGGCCTCGCATCGCGCTGCCTGATTCAGGTGTCGTACGCGATTGGCGTCGCGCAGCCGACTTCGGTCATGGTCAACACGTTCGGCACGGGCCGCGTTTCGGATTCGACAATCACGCGCCTCGTGCAGGAGCATTTCGATCTGCGTCCGAAGGGCATCATCCAGATGCTCGACCTGCTGCGCCCGATCTACGAGAAGAGCGCGGCTTATGGTCACTTCGGCCGCGAAGAGCCGGAATTCACGTGGGAAGCCACCGACAAGGCTCTGGCACTCGCGGAAGCTGCCGGTACCGAACCGGTCGCTGCGCTGGCCGATTAACGCTAGCTGCACGCATTCAGCGTAAAAAACCCCGCCGGCTTGCGCCGCGCGGGGTTTTTTATTGGCCGTCGATTGTTCGGCGGTTCGGCGCGGACAAAGGGCGATGCGTCGGCATCGCGCGTGGCTTGAGCGCTGGTGTGCTCTAAACCGTCCGCAGCCGCCGCATTGCGGGCTATCGACGCATGCTGTTCAGCGGCGCTTTAGCGACTCGCAAACGCGAACGCAAACCAGCCCGTACTGCCGTTCGTCGACATCCGCCGGGGACGGCGGCTCGCGTTTTGCGCGGGCACGGCGACGGGCGCGCGCTGAGTAGCGCTCAGACGCAGCGGTGTCGGTTTGCGCAGGAGCGTGCGAAGTGAGAAGCGGCGCGAACCGCCGCGTGTGCGCAGCGCCGAGAAGAAGGTATTGAACCAGGTGCGAATGCCGTCGACCGCTCGGGCATCGCGCCATTGTTCGCCTAAAGCGCGCGTGCGCGTGGCGTGGTGACGCAGAGCGCGCACTACGTGGCGGCGCGCGGGGCGGGCCGCTTTGAGTGCGGCTCGGGTAAAACGGGTGCTCAGAAGAGTATGCATGGCTTCACAGGTAGGCAACGTGTCGCGCGGTCAGATGTGCGCCAATAGCAGCACCAAGCATGCCAATGGCGGCATCGCGATCGACTGCGCGGGAGCCCGGGATTCGATGGAAAACTGCGCGGCGGACAGCCGGGCGGGCCTTGATGGCCGGTGCAGCGCGCAAACAGGCGGGAATAGCGATCAACATGCGAGCAGGCTACACGTGATTCGTGACGTCTGAAAGTCGGTTTTTACCCTGCGGATACGGGTTTTCACGAGGGTGCATGAAGCTTTGAGACGGACATTGCTCGCACCCTTCGCGGACGATTAGCGTGCGCGGCTGCCCGGGAAATGTGCGGCGCCATCGCGAGCCGCATGCAAACAGTGCGCAAATGGCCGGGTTGCATCAAGTTCATCGCAACGTGCGACGTCAAACACCGGGCGATATGATCGCGCCCGTTTTACAATCGAACATCGGTTTGTCGACGGTCACGGAACACCATGTCATTTCATTCGAAGAAAGAGCAGATTCAAGCATTGCGGGAGCAGGGCTTCGTCGTCGTGCCTGGCCTCGTGCCGGTCGAGCGATGCGAGGAGATGAAGCGGGTCGCGCAACGTCAGTTGAACGAAGCCGCGGCGCCGGTCGAGTTCGAAGCGGATTTGCAGTACCCCGGAGCGCCGTCTTCCCGGCATGCGCCCGGCGGCAAGACCGTGCGGCGATTGCTCGACGCGTATGCCCGCGATCGCAGTTTCGCCGAATGGGCGACTGCGCCGGAAATTCGCGGCTGGATGGAATTGTATTTCGGTGAGGAGCCGCGCCTGTCGCGCGCACATCACAATTGCATGATGACGAAGCATCCGGCGTACGGCAGTTTGACCGGCTGGCATCGCGATGTGCGCTACTGGTCGTTCGAGCGCGACGACCTGGTTTCGGTATGGCTCGCGCTGGGCAATGAGAACGTCGACAACGGCGCGCTATGGTTCGTGCCTGGATCGCACACCGCTGCGTTCACGGGTGAACGCTTCGACGACGCGAAGTTCTTCCGCTCCGATCTCGAGGAAAACCAGGCGTGGATTCGCGCCGCCGTATCGCCGGAACTAAAGGCCGGGGACGTGGTGTTCTTTCACTGCAATACGCTGCATTCGGCGGGCAAGAACATCAGCGATCAGGTGAAGTTCTCGCTCGTGTACACGTACCACGGCGCGAGCAATGTGCCGTTGCCGGGCACCCGGTCAGCGGCGAAGCCTGAAATCGCGTTCTGACTTTTCGGCGCTTTTCAGCGCCTTCTTGCCGTCTTTTTGTCGCCTGCCAGGTCTGCGCCGCTTCGCGCCTAGCGCTTGCGGCCGGACAGGGCGATGCCCGTTATTCCCGCGAGCGTTGCCACCACGCCGCCTACGATCAGCATGATGGCCTTGTTCGACGGTGAGCCTGTAAAGACGCGGGACACGTCGCTGCTGACCGAATTGAACGCCTGCCCGCCGAAATACAGCAACAGAATGCCACCGACAATCAACGCGATTGAAATCGCCTTCGTCATTTAATGCTCCATAAGCTCGAACGGCGAAAGTGTAGGGGACGTGCAAGCAGTCGTCCATCCTGCATATTGGGCGTCTGCACGCATCCCGTCGATTGGCTACCATAGCGGTCTGACCGCACATAAAAACAAACCCACAGCAGCACGCCTCCCGCAGCATGCGATTGCCCATGCCCGCAGATTCCCGGGCGACATCACCATCAAGGACACCAGCAATGGCTTACGAAGCAGCTTCAGAACGCTATTCGGACATGCAGTACCGCGTGTGCGGCAAATCAGGTCTCAAACTTCCCGCACTGTCGCTCGGCTTGTGGCACAACTTCGGCGATACGACGCCGCTCTCGACTCAACGCGAAATTCTGCGTGCCGCGTTTGACGTTGGCATCACGCACTTCGATCTCGCGAACAACTACGGGCCGCCGTATGGCAGCGCCGAAACGAATTTCGGCCGCCACTTCAAGGACGACTTCAAACCGTATCGCGACGAGCTGCTGATTTCGTCGAAGGCCGGTTGGGACATGTGGCCAGGTCCGTATGGACAAGGCGGCGGTTCGCGCAAATATGTGCTCGCGAGTCTCGATCAAAGCCTGAAGCGCATGGGCCTCGACTACGTCGACATTTTCTATTCGCATCGCTTCGACGCGCACACGCCGCTCGAAGAAACCGCTGGCGCACTAGCGAGCGCGGTGCAGCAGGGCAAGGCCCTTTACATCGGCATTTCGTCGTACTCGGCGAGCAAGACGCTGGAAATGGCGAAGTTGCTCGCCGAATACAAAGTGCCGTTGCTGATTCATCAGCCCGCGTACAACATGCTCAATCGCTGGATCGAACAGGATCTGCTCGACACGCTCGAACAGGTCGGCGCGGGCACCATTGCGTTCACACCGCTCGCACAGGGTCTGCTCACCGGTAAGTATCTGAATGGCGTGCCGCAAGACGCGCGCGTCAACAAGCCGGGCGGCGGTTCGCTGAAAGAGGAGCATTTGAGCGCGCAGAACATCGAGCATGTACGCAAGCTGAACGATATTGCTCAGCGTCGCGGACAAAGCCTCGCGCAAATGGCGCTTGCGTGGGCGTTGCGCGATTCGCGCGTGACCTCGGTGCTGATCGGCGCGAGCCGCGCTGAACAGGTGCGCGAGAACGTCGGCGCGCTGAAGAACCTCGCGTTCTCGAAAGAGGAACTCGCGGAGATCGACCGCTACGCGACCGAGGGCGGCGTCAACTTGTGGGAAAAGCCGTCGACGGATCAGGCGGTCTGATTCCAGCGGCGCTGCCGCATGCAACTGAAAAACGAAAGCCGCCGATCAGGCGGCTTTTTGCTATACGAGCGCGGGCAAGCCTTCGACCAGCACGACTGCGAACATTACGCCGAGCAGGGCGCCCAGCACGCGCAGCGCGTTGTGCCGCAATTCCGTCTTGCAAGGAAGCGCGCCTACGAACAATGCCCCGGCGAGCGCCATCGGAATGACCAGAATGAAATCGCCGATCGTGAAATAGGTCGTCATACTCGTCTCCTTTTGTATTGGCGGCGTAATGAGCGGGTCTCGTTCAGAGTCGCACGCTGCAACGCTCGATTTGAGTATAGGTGACGGCGGAGGCGGCGTAGGCGCGTCCGGTACATCCAGAAGGTTTATTCGCAATCCGTAGAAGCCAGTCGCCGCAAGACTTCCCGCGGTTGCCGCGACGCAGCAAACCCAGCCTAAAAGTGTGAAGCGTTTGCTTACGCGCTGCTTACTTTTTATGGATTTTTAGTGCGGTGTGAATCACCGGGCGAACTGTGCGCTGCAGACAGTCGCACATTCGCCGGTCACGCTCAGGGCTGGTCGAGCCGGCGTAACGTCAGCGTCGCCAGCACGCCGATCACGAGCAGTGCGAAGACCAATCCAGCAACGCCGTTCCACCCGTAACCGGCCCACATGTGCCCGCCGTACGAGCCGACCAGGCTTGAGCCGATGTAGTACGCGAGCAGATACAGCGCGGCCGCCTGGCCTTTCGCCTCTTTGGCGAGTCGCCCGACCCAGCCGCTTGCGACGGCGTGTCCGGCGAAGAAGCCGAATGTCACGCACGCGATGCCGCCGACAATCGCCGAAAGCGGACTCAACATGGTGAGTGCGAGTCCCAGGGCCATCAACAGCAGGCTTGCCGTCAGCACACGAGCGCGGCCGAATGTGTCTGCCATGCGCCCCGACCACGGCGAGGCGATCACGCCCGTCAGATACACCACGAAGATCGCGCCGATCTCGGTTTGACTCAACCGGTACGGCGGCGCGAGCAACCGGTAGCCGATGTAGTTGTAGAGCGTGACGAAGCTGCCCATCAGCACGAAACCAAGCAGGAACAACAAGGGCAGACCCGGCCGCCTGAATTGCCTGACGAGTGCGCTGCGATGATGCGTGAAGCCCAGCCCGCGCCGCGGCACGAAATGGCGCGACGGCGGCAGCAGCGAACGAAACGCGAGCATCGACAGAATGCCGAGCACGCCAATCGTGCCGATCGCAACGCGCCATGAAAACAGATCGGCGACGATGCCCGTAATCACGCGCCCCGCCATGCCGCCGATTGCGGTGCCGCCGACGTAGAGACCCATTGCAAGACCGAGGCCGTCGGGATGTACTTCTTCCGCGAGATAAGCCATCGCGACGGCCGGCACACCGCCGAGCGCGAGACCTTCGAGCGCGCGCAGCACGAGCAACTGGTGCCATTGCGGCGCGATCGACACGCCGATGGTGAGGAGCGCGGAGACGGTGAGCGACATCGTCATCAGCTTGTGACGGCTCCAGCCTTCGGAGACGAAGCCGGCCATAAAGATGGCGACTGCTAGCGCTGCCGTACTCAACGAAACAGTGAGACTGCTTTGCGCGGGTGTCACGTTGAATGCCGCTGAAAACGACGGCAGCAGCGGCTGCACGCAATAGAGCAACGAGAACGTGGCGTAGCCCGCGAACAGCAACGCGATGCTGGCGCGCCAGTAAGCGCGGGTGCCGCGTTCGAGATAGGGCGTGTCGGAGGTGTTGGGCACGGCAGAGAGCAAAGAGCAGAAGGCGGAACGAAGCAGATGAACAACCGGCAGCGATGTATCAGGCGCGGCGCGATGGCGGCCGTCACGCGCGAGACGACGCTCGTGCAAAACAGTTAAGGATACGCTGAAAATGGCGCCTGCGTGCGCCGCAACGCACGCGTCGCGCAGACGCCGCACGTTTTTGATATCTCTGCCCACGAGGGTTTATGATGGTCTCGTCGCGATGCTGCGCGTCTCGACGAATCAAGCGAAACGACGGGTGAAGCGCCCTCAGTTCCCGCTTTCCAAGGCCCCGCAAAACGGGAACAATGACTCGAAGCTCTCACGCGTATTCACGCGCAGCTGTTTGGGTGCGTACGCAACGTTACCGGCGAAGCGGCGCTTTTATCATCACCTTGACCGGCGCGAACTTATAAAGCCGGCTATGGGAGAACGGGGAAACATCATGCAAATCGGTTCCATTGTCCGATCAGTGCATATCGCCGTGCCGCAGGGCGCGCGCGGAATCGTCATGCGCATTCTCGGCGACATGGCCATGGTGGCGTGGTATGCCGGCGAGCCCGGCGCTTCGCCGCAGCTGAACACTGAACCCTTTTTCCTCGAAGACCTTATCGACACCGGCGAACTCGTGCGTCCGTCAAGCGCGCAGATGCATTGAAGCGATTACCGTTTGGCGCGTCTGTCGCGTGACGGCAGACGCGTGCCCCATGTTCACTCGCACTCGTCTTTGACGGCGGCGCGGCGCACAATGCGGGCATGAACGACATTCTCGATACACAGGACGGCGCAGACCGCGCCGTGCCTTTCGCCCGGCTCCAGCCGGAAATCGTGCTCGACGCGCTCGACAGCGTGCTCGCCACAATCGGCGTACGTACCGACGGCCGTATGTTGCCGCTCAACAGCTACGAGAACCGCGTGTATCAGGTGGGCGTCGAAGACGGCCCGCCCGTCGTTGCGAAGTTCTATCGTCCTGAGCGCTGGAGCGACGCCGCCATTCTCGAAGAACACGCGTTCGTTGCCGAACTGGCCGCGCGGGAGATTCCCGCTGTGCCGGCGCGTGCGTACGAGGGCCGCACGCTGCATACCTTCGATGGTTTCCGTTTCTCGATCTTCGAGCGCCGCGGCGGACGCGCGCCCGATCTCGACCGGCGAGATACGCTTGAATGGCTTGGGCGTTTCATCGGCCGCATTCACGCGGTTGGGCAGACGCAAGACTACGCGGAGCGTCCCACGCTCGACAGTCAGACGTTCGGCTATGAACCGCGCGATTTCCTGCTCGCGCACCGCTTCATACCCGACGACGTTCGCGCTGCCTGGGAAACTGTCGTCAATCTGGCGCTGGAAGGCGTGGAGCGTGCATTCGAGCGGGCCGGCGAGATCCGCATGCTCCGCATGCACGGCGACTGTCATCCGAGCAACGTGTTGTGGACCGACGCGGGCCCGCATTTCGTCGACTTCGACGACAGCCGCATGGGCCCGGCCGTGCAGGACCTGTGGCTGCTGCTGCCCGGCGAGCGCGCGGAGGCATCGCGCGCGCTGGCGGATCTGCTCTCCGGTTACGAAGACTTCTGCGACTTCGAGCCGCGCGAACTGCATCTGGTCGAAGCGCTGCGCACGTTACGACTGATTCATTACCAGGCTTGGCTCGCGCGCCGTTGGGACGATCCGGCGTTTCCGGCAGCGTTTCCGTGGTTCAACACGCAACGTTATTGGGAAGATCGCATCCTCGAAATGCGCGAGCAACTCGGCGCGATGCAGGAAGGGCCTTTGTGGCCGGTGTGAGCTTTTTGCCGCGATTGAGCAAAAGCGCCAGTTGTGTAATGATAGCCATTCTCAATTGAAGGGCATCGCCAGCTTCCTGTCACATTTCTCCTCCTCTGTGACTGCCAGCCAGCCTCTCAACAGGACGGCTCTGGACCGCAAGCCGGAGCTGTCCGCTCTCTCCTTCAGAAATTCCGTCGCCGCCCGTCTGTGAGCGCGCTCCTGTCTGCGCGCGGTCGGCGGCTTAACCTGCCGTGCCTGGAGCATGATGTGAACGCGCCTGATTCGATCGATATGAAACCTGCTGCCAATGGCGTTTCGCGATATGTCGCCCATGAACAGCGGCCCGGCCATCATCTGATGGACGACGCAGAGCAGGCGGCACGGCGTCAGCGTTCGCGGCGCGCGAACTTCATCAAGTGGCTGCGCAAAGTGCATGGCTGGGTTGGCTTGTGGGGCGCGGTGCTCGGACTCCTGTTCGGCGCAACCGGCTTCCTGCTGAACCATCGCGCGGGGCCGATGAAGGTGTCGACCGGGCAACCGCAGGTCGAAGAGTTGCAAATGGCCGTGCCCGAAAAGCCGTTTCATTCGCCGATGGACATGGCGAAGTGGCTCAAGGGCGAACTGAAGATCGACGGTAAGCCTGGCAGGATGAAGCGCGAGCCGGCGCATCCCGTGGCCTGGGGCGATCGCAGCACGATTCAGCCCGAGTTCTGGCAGATTGCGTTCGCCGCGCCCACGCAGAACGTTCAAGCCGAGTACTGGGTGGGCAACGGCTTCGTCGCGGTCAAACGCACGCAGAATTCCTTCCTCGCGACGATGACCAATCTGCACAAGGGCGTGGGCTTGAGCATCGGATGGATGCTGCTGGTCGATACGATTGCCGGCTCGCTGATCCTGCTTTCGCTGACCGGCGTGCTGTTGTGGACCGAACTGAACAAGCGCCGTGTGGTGGGCGTGGTGCTGATCGGCGGATCGGTGATTGCCGCCGTGGTTTGCGGAATGATGTAAGCCGCCGGGCGTCGCGCCAGCCATGTGGCTGAACGCCCGGGTTTTCAGACGACTACGCGCTACAGGCTTCCCCGCCGGACGCCGCAATCTCGCGCGCTGCCTTCGCACCCTCGACCTGAAGCAGCGTCGGCAACGAAACGCCGTTTTTCGCCGCCGTCACTTCGGCGAGAATCGACACTGCAATTTCAGGCGGCGTGCGGCTGCCGATATAAATGCCGACTGGCCCATGCAATCGCGCCAGTTCCGTGTCGCTCAGGTCGAACTCTTTGAGCCGCTCGCGACGCGCCTGATTATTGCGCCTCGAACCCAGCGCGCCGACGTAGAACGCCGGCGTCTTGAGCGCTTCCATCAGTGCGAGATCGTCGAGCTTCGGGTCGTGTGTGAGCGCAATGACCGCGCAGCGCTCATCGAGCTTCATGTCGAGCACGGTGTCGTCCGGCATGGTCCGTACGATCTTCGTGCCGGGGATGTTCCACTCTTCGGTGTACTCCTCGCGCGGGTCGCAGACCGTCACCTGATAGTCGAGACCCACGGCAATATTGCACAGATAGCGCGACAACTGTCCCGCGCCGATCACGAGCATGCGGTAACGCGGACCGTGGATCGTCAATAGACGCTCGCCGTCGAAAAGTACGCCGTCTGTCGCGAGCGCTTTGCCGAGCCGCGCCTCACCCGAGTTCATGTCGAGTTCACGCGCTACGAGGCGGCCTTCTTCCACGGCATTGCAGAGTTCGGCGATACCGCTTTGCGGCGTCAACGGTTCGAGCACCAATTGGATCGTGCCGCCACAAGGCAGTCCGAAGCGATGCGCCTCTTCTGCCGAGATGCCGTATTTCACGGCCTCGGGATGCGCCTGCTCGATGCCCCGCTGCCGCACGCGATCGATCAGGTCGTCTTCGATGCAGCCGCCCGACACCGAGCCGACTACGAGTCCGTCGTCGCGCACCGCGAGCATCGCGCCCTCGGGGCGCGGCGACGAGCCCCACGTTTTCACCACCGTCACCAGTAGCGCGCGATGTCCCTCTTCCAGCCAACGTGCACTGGATTTCAGGACTTCGAGATCCACGCTGTCCATGATTTCTTCCTCTTCGTTGCATCGCCGCCGGACTCGCCGTCCGCGGCCTCGGTCGATGCCGTATTGTGCCCCTCCGCGTCGGCGGCTGCAGCGCCGCCGGCATCTTCAGGGTTTTCATCGCTGACGGCACCGGCGCCTTCGCCATCGAATCGTGCGCCGAAGCGCTTGAAAAACTCGCCGGCGATCTTGCGTGCCGCGCCATCGACGAGCCGCGAGCCGATCTGCGCGAGCTTCCCGCCGACCTGCGCGTTCGCGGTATAGCTGAGCTTTGTTGCTGCTTCGCCGTCGGCTTCGAGCGTGACTCGCGCGTTGCCTTTCGCGAAGCCAGCCGCGCCGCCCTGGCCTTCGAACACGATGTTGTACGCGTTGGGCGCGTCGATATCGGTCAGTTGCATGCGGCCTTTGAAGCGCGCCTTGACCGGGCCGACCGCGGCGCTCAACGCCACCAGGTACGCATTCTCGCCGTCCGGGTCGATGCTTTCGCAGCCCGGAATGCAGGCGCGCAAAACCTCGGTGTCGTTCAGCGCATCCCACGTACGCTGCTGCGAAACCGGCAGCGTATGAGTTTCGGTCAGTTCCATGGACTTGCTCCTGCGGTTGACGTGGCAGCAACTTCCCGACGCGGCGCGCGCGTGAGTTGCGCGAGGTCGCGGCCGAATGCGGCCAGGCTGTCTAGATTATGAACCGGACGATGCGCGTCGACGTAGGGCAGGATCGCCTGCACGCCGCGCGCCTTCGGAGAAAAGCCGCTGAAACGCAGCAGCGGATTAAGCCATACGATACGGTGCGCGAAGCGACGCAGGCGGGCCATTTCCATCTGGAGGACGTCGATCGCTTCGTGATCGAGGCCGTCGGTCACGAGCAGCACCGTTGCGCGACCAGTCAGCACGCGCCGCGCCCAGCGCCGGTTGAATTCAGCGAGCGCCGCACCGATTCTCGTGCCGCCCGACCAGTCGACGACCTGTTCGGTGAGCGCGGCAATCGCCACATCCGGATCGCGCTCGCGCAACGCGCGGGTCGCGTTGGTGAGGCGCGTGCCGAACAGAAAAACCTGCAGGCGTTCACGCGACTGCACGAGCGCGTGGCAGAAATACAGCACCGCGCGCGAATAACTGCTCATCGAACCGGATATGTCGAGCATCAGAACCAGCGGCGGCTTGCGCTCGACCACCGCGCGATATTTCCACACGGTCCAGTCGCCGCCCGCGCGCACCGCCTGCCGCGCACTCGCGCGCAGGTCCGCATGCGTGCCATGCGACGCGGCCTTGAGGCGGCGTGTCGGCTCCTTCGCAAGCGGCAGACGCTGAGCGCGGATCAGATGGCGCAGCGTGCGCCATTCATCGGCGGAGAGGGTGTCGAAATCGCGATGACGCAGCCGCTCTTCCGCGCTGAAGGTGACGTGCGCGCGCAATTCCTGCCGCTCGGTTTCCTGCGGGCTGTGCGTATGCGGCGAGGGCGGCGCGCGGACCGCCAGCGCGTCGGCGAGACGGTTGTTGCGTCTTGGCGGCGGAAGGCCGTCGCGGACTTTCGGCAGAAGCAGTGCACGCAGCTTCCCTTCCCAATCCGGATCTCGCCAGAACAGATCGAACGCGGCGTTGAAAAGCTCGCGCTCGTCGGGCGCGGAGACGAGCGATGCGGCTAGCGCTGCGCGTACGTCGTCACGGCGGCTCAAGTCCATCCAGTGCAGCGCGGCGAGCGCATCGACGGCGTGTGCGGGCGACATCGGCAGGCCCGCGCCGCGCAGCACGCGCACGAAATGCACCACGTTGCGAGCGAGCGTTGCCGGTCCGGCAGGAAGCGGCGCTGTCTCGTCTGCGGAGGGTGGCGTCGTCATGCCCGCTACCCCGGCGCGGCGAGACACTGCGCGATCTGATCCGCGTCGACACGCGCCAGATCGTCCTGATACTTGAGCAGTACACCTAGCGTGTTCTGCACCGATTGCGGATCGAGTTCCGTGACCGACAGTGCTTCGAGCGCGCGGCACCAGTCGATTGTTTCGGCGATGCCCGGCGCCTTGAACAGGTCCATGCCGCGCAGACGGTGCACGAAATCGACCGCGCGCCGCTGCAACTCCGCCGATGTCTTTGGCGCACGCGCCGCGACAATTTCGAGCTCGCGATCCCGCTCCGGATAGCCGATCCACTGATAGAGACAACGGCGCTTCAACGCGTCGTGCACTTCGCGCGTGCGGTTCGACGTCATCACGACGAGCGGCGGTTGCGTTGCGCGCACGGTGCCGTACTCGGGAATCGACACCTGGAAGTCGGAGAGCAGTTCGAGCAGGAACGCTTCGAACGGTTCATCTGCGCGGTCGATTTCGTCGATCAGCAGCACGCGCCGCGCGCCCGGATGATTTTCGTCGGGCATCAGCGCTTGCAACAACGGACGCTTGAGCAGGAATTCGCCGCGATACAGGGTGTCGTTATCGGGCCGTTGACCGGCCGCTTCCGCAAGACGCAACGCCATGATCTGACGCGGATAGTCCCATTCGTATAGCGCGCTGGCCGTGTCGAGTCCTTCATAACATTGCAGCCGCAGCATCGACGTATCGAGCATGCCGGCGGTGGCCTTCGCAAGTTCCGTCTTGCCGACGCCCGGCTCGCCTTCGACGAACAACGGCCGGTCCATACGCAGCGCGAGATACAACGCCGTCGCAAGCTCGCGGCTCGCGAAGTAGTTTTGAGCGGCGAGTTGCGCGAGGGTGTCGTCGATTGAAACGGGGTGCATGGCGTTCCTGAATCTGCGCGCTGTCTGCTCGTCAAATGCAGCATCAATGAAACCTGAAGCGCGTTCGTTGCGCGATACAGCATGCGCTGGCGAATGCGAGCGACTGACGTGTGCGAGCGACTGACGTGCGCGAGCTACACGCTCGACACGTCAGCAGCCAATAGCAAGCAAGACTAAGCGTTTGCCTTCGCTACCGCTCGCGCCGCCAGAACGGGGATCAGATGCGCGCGATACTCGGCGCTCGCGTGCATGTCGTCGTTCAGATTGGCCGACGGCACACTGACCGCTCGCGCCGACTCCGGCGTAAAGTTCGCCGACAACGCGCTTTCCAGTTCGGGCACGCGAAAGACCGACGCCGCCGCGCCCGTCACCGCAACACGCACGCCGCTAGCGAACTTCGCGACGAACACGCCGACGAGCGCGAAATGCGACGCCGGATTGCGGAATTTCTCGTAGGCGGCGCGCTCGGGAACCGGAAATTCGACGGAGACGATCAACTCGTCCGGTTCCAGTGCCGTCTCGTACATGCCGACGAAAAAGTCGCTCGATGCAATGCGCCGGCGCTGCGTGACGATGGTTGCGTCCAATCCCATTGCAGCAGCCGGATAGCACGCGGCGGGATCGTTGTTGGCAAGCGAGCCGCCCAGCGTGCCGAGCGCGCGCACCTGACGGTCGCCGATGTGCGCGGCGAGATCCGCGAGCGCCGGCGACACGCGCCGCAACTCGGCGTGATCGGCTACATCGGCATGGCAGACGGCCGCGCCGATCGTGACCAGATTTGCGTCGACGGCGATCGACTTGAGCGCGGGAATGCGCGTCACGTCGATCAGTTGCGATGGCTGCGCGAGACGCAGCCGCATGGTGGGCAACAGGCTCTGACCGCCGGCGAGAAACTTGGCGTCGCGGTCGGCAGAAATGGCTGCGGCGGCCGCTTGCGGATCCGTCGCGCGTTGATACTCGAATGAATACATGTCGAATGCTCCGCTCAGGGTCTCAATGGGCTGCCTGCTTGGCGGCGTGAATCGCCGACCATACGCGATGTGGCGTTGCCGGCATTTGCAGATCGGTCACGCCCAAGGGCGCGAGCGCGTCGATGATCGCGTTGATCACCGCCGGCGGCGAACCGATCGCGCCCGCTTCGCCACAGCCTTTGACGCCGAGCGGATTGTGTGTGCACGGCGTGCCCTTCGCGGTTTCCACGGTGAAGTCGGGAAGGTCGGACGCATGCGGCATTGCGTAGTCCATATACGAGCCCGACAGCAGTTGACCGCTCTCGTTGTCGTACACGCAGCGTTCGAGCATGGCTTGCCCGATGCCTTGACCGAGTCCGCCATGAACCTGGCCTTCGACGATCATCGGATTGATCACATTACCGAAATCGTCCACCGCGGTGAACTGCTGGATCCGGCATACGCCGGTATCCGGATCGACTTCCACTTCGCAGATGTACGCGCCCGATGGATAGGTGAAATTGCTCGGATCGTAGAACGCGCTTTCTTCGAGGCCGGGTTCGAGCACGTCGAGCGGATAGTTGTGCGGCACGTAAGCAGCGAGCGAAATTTCGGCGAAGGCCTTGGTGCGATCCGTGCCCGCGACCCGGAACACGCCGTCTTTGAATTCGATGTCTTCCGCCGCGGCTTCGAGCAGATGCGCGGCGATTTTCTTCGCCTTGGTTTCGATCTTGTCGAGCGCCTTCATGATCGCCGAGCCGCCCACCGCGATCGAGCGTGAGCCATACGTGCCCATGCCGAACGGAATGCGACCGGTGTCGCCGTGCACGATCTCGACGCTTTCGAGCGGAAGACCGAGCCGGTCCGCGACCACTTGCGCGAAGGTCGTTTCGTGACCCTGGCCGTGACTATGCGAGCCGGTGAATACGGTGACCGAACCGGTCGGATGCACGCGAATCTGCCCGACTTCGAAGAGGCCCGCGCGAGCGCCCAACGCGCCGGCAATATTCGACGGTGCGAGTCCGCATGCTTCGATGTAGCAAGAGTAACCCAAGCCACGCCGCTTGCCGTTCCGTTCGGATTCCTGCCTGCGCGCTTCGAAGCCTTTCACATCGGCGAGTTCGAGCGATCGCGCGAGGATCGTCTCGTAGTCGCCGGTGTCGTAGGTGAGGCCGACCGGCGTCGCATAAGGAAATTCGCGGATGAAATTGCGGCGGCGAATTTCTGCAGGATCGAGCTTCATCTCGCGCGCGGCGGTCTCGACCAGACGCTCGACAACATAGGTCGCTTCCGGACGGCCCGCGCCGCGATACGCATCGACGGGAACGGTGTTGGTGAAAACGGCTTTCACCTCCGCGTAGATCGCGGGCGTCGCGTACTGGCCTGCGAGCAGCGTCGCGTAGAGGATGGTCGGCACACTCGAAGCGAACGTGGACAGATACGCGCCCATGTTCGCGATGGTGTGAATGCGCATGGCGAGGAACTTGCCGTCGGCATCCATTGCCAACTCGGCTTTCGTCACGTGGTCGCGGCCATGCGCATCCGACAGGAATGCTTCCGAGCGCTCGGCGGTCCATTTCACGGGGCGGCGAATTTTCTTCGACGCCCACGTCAGCGCGACGTCTTCCGCATACAGGAAAATTTTCGAACCGAAGCCGCCGCCGACGTCCGGCGCGATCACGCGCAATTTCGACTCGGGCAACGACAACACGAAAGCGGCCATGAGTAGACGCTCGACGTGCGGATTCTGATTGGCGACGTAAAGCGTGTAGCTGTCGTCCTGCGACGAATAGCTGGCATTCACGGCGCGCGGCTCGATCGCGTTCGGCACGAGGCGGTTGTTCACGATGTCGAGCGTCGTGACGTGCGCGGCCTTGGCGAAGGCGGCGTCGGTCGCGGCTTTGTCGCCGTGGCCCCAGTTGTAGCAGACGTTGTCCGGCACTTCGTCGTGAACGGCCGGCTGGCCTGCGTCGGCTGCATGCGCGGTATCGACCACAGCGGGCAGCACGTCGTAGTCGACTTCGATCAGTTCGGCGGCATCTTTCGCGGCCTTGATCGAATCGGCGATCACGAGCGCGACCTGATCGCCGACGTGGCGCACTTTCGTATGCGCGATGATCGGATGCGGCGGCTCGTTCATCGGCTTGCCGTCGGTGCTGTGGATCAACCAGCCGCACGGCAGGCCGCCGACGTTTTCCGCAGCCATATCCGCGCCGGTGAAGATCGCGACCACACCCGGCGACTGTTTCGCCGCGGTCGTGTCGATGCTGTTGATCTTTGCGTGCGCGTGCGGCGAGCGCAGGAACACTGCGTAGGTTTGCTGCGGTAGCAGGATGTCGTCGGTGTACTGGCCGTTGCCGGTCAGAAACCGGTAGTCTTCCTTACGTTCGACGGAAGCGCCGATCAGGCTGTGAGTTTCGGGTGCGTTCATCGTCGGCTCCTCAGGCGGTGGCCGCTGCGTTGGCGTTTGTCGATGCATTCGCATCGGCATTTGCGGTGGCGTTGGCTGTGCCGGAGGACTTCATCCCTTCGGCGCCCTCGAGCACTGCCTTGACGATGTTGTGGTAGCCAGTGCAGCGGCAGAGATTGCCGTCGAGTTGCGTGCGGACGTCTTCGCCGGTGAGGTCTGGCTGACGCTGCACGAGCGAGATCGCGCTCATCACCATGCCGGGTGTACAGAAGCCGCACTGCAGGCCGTGACAGTGTTTGAAGGCGGCTTGCATTGGATGCAGCGCGCCGTCTTTGGCGAGGCCTTCAATGGTGGTGATCTGCGCGCCGTCCGCTTGGGCCGCGAGGATATTGCAGGATTTGATTGCGCGGCCGTCGAGGTGGACGGTGCATGCGCCGCATTGGGCCGTATCGCAGCCGACGTGCGTGCCGGTGAGCCGGAGTTGATCGCGAAGGAACTGCACAAGCAGGGTGCCGGGCTCGACTGAAGCGCTGATGGGCGCGCCGTTCACCGTCAGACTGATGCTGATCGCCATGAAGTCGTCTCCTTATGGGGTGAAACCGGACCGTTTTGTTTTCGCCTTCAGCCTGCCTTCATGGGCCCGATTAGGGTGCTGCGGTTTTTATGAGTCTGCCGAAAAGTAAAGCACAAATCGGGCGGGCGCGCTATGAGGGGTTTTTTGCCCGCCCTCAGCAACCACCCGTTATCTGGCCAGATGCGACCGACGCCGCGAGTAGCCAAAATAAATCACCATTCCGATCAGAAGCCACACCACAAAGGCGACCCACGTGACGGCTTGCAGATTCGCCATCAAAAACACACACGACGCGACGGCGAGCACCGGTACCACCGGCACACCCGGGCAGCGAAACGCCCGTGGCAATTCAGGATGCGTCTTACGCAAGACGAGAACCGCAATCGACACCATCGAGAATGCGGCGAGCGTGCCGATGTTGATCAATTCGGCCAGCACATTCAGCGGCACGAGCGCCCCGATCAGCCCGAAGAAAATGCCGACGAGCCATGTGGTGAAAAACGGCGTCGCGAAGCGCGGATGCACGCGCGAGAGCCGCGCGGGCAGCAAGCCGTCGCGCGACATCGCGAAGATCACGCGGGTCTGGCCGTAAGCCATCACGAGAATCACCGTGAGCATGCCGAGCACCGCACCAAGGTCGATAAAGCCCGCCACCCACTTTTGCCCCGCGACCTGCAATGCGTACGACACCGGATGTGAAATGTTCGCGAACTGCGCCGACGGCACGATGCCGGTCACGACCGCCGCGACCGCCACGTACAACACCGCGCACACGCCGAGCGACGCAATGATGCCGATGGGCAGATCGCGCTTCGGGTTCTTGACCTCTTCGGCGGCGGACGACACCGAGTCGAAGCCGATGAACGCGAAGAACATCACCGCCGCCGCGCCGAACACGCCGTTCCAGCCGTTCGGCATAAACGGATGCCAGTTGGCCGGCGTCACGTGAAATACGCCCACGGCGATCACCAGCAGCACCACGACCACCTTGATCGCGACCATGATGTTGTTGATCCGCGCGGATTCGCGCACGCCCACCGACAACAGGGCGGTAATCGCCATCATTACGAGGAACGCGGGCAGATTGAAGAGCGTTTCGTGACCAGGCAGCGCGCCGGGCGCCGCCGTCAGTGCGACGGGCAGCGAGACGCCAAAGCCCGACAGCAGCGATTGCAAGTACCCCGACCAGCCAACGGACACAGCCGAGGTGGCGAGCCCATATTCGAGCATCAAATCCCAGCCGATGATCCACGCGGCCAGTTCGCCGAGCGTCGCGTACGAATAGGTGTAGATCGAGCCCGCGACGGGAATGGTCGACGCGAACTCGGCATATGCCAGCGCGGCAAAGCCGCAGGCCACGGCGGCGATCAGAAACGAGACCATCAGCGCAGGGCCTGCCTGCACAGCGCCCGTGCCCGTGAGCACGAAAATGCCGGTGCCGATGATGGCGCCGACGCCGAGAAACGTGAGATCGAGCGCGCCGAGCGCTTTTTTGAGGCCGGCATTCTGAGCGCTCGTCGCGATCATGTGCTCGACGCTCTTTTTGCGGAAGAGGGACATTGGCGGGGGTCTCCAGTAGTGCACGCGCGTCGCGCGCCGAATGTCGGGGAAACCCGCAATTTTAGCGGATGCGCGCGCTATGCACCTTTTTGGGACGCGCTATTGGACTGGCGTGATCGCCGGTTAATTGCTCAACGTCGGAGTAGCGACGAAAGCGAGAAAGAACCGGCAAGAACGATAGCAAGCCGCGGTTCAGCCCGCCATCGCCGGATTCAGGTCGACGAGGCGGTTGCTCATCACGTAGAAAGTGAGTTCCGCGTTGTTGCGCAGCTTCATCTTTTCGAGCAGACGGGTGCGGTACACGCTCACCGTTTTCACCGACAGCGACAGTGCTTCGGCGATGTCGGTCAGCCGTTTGCCCGAAGCGAGCATGCACAGCGTCTGGTATTCGCGGTCGGAGAGCTTTTCGTGCGGCAACTGTTCGCCGTCGAACGAGACGTAATCGGCCAGCGCCTCCGCCATCGCCGGGCTCACATACTTGCGGCCCGCAGCGACCTGCTGGATTGCGCCGATCATCTGCGCGGCGTCGACGGTCTTCGACAGATAGCCCGCGGCGCCGGCCTTCAGCGCGCGCACCGCATATTGATCCTCGCGGTACATCGAGAACATCAGCACCGCCACGCGTGGCGCCTTGCGCTTCAGGCGCTTGAGTACTTCGACGCCGTTCATGTCCGGCAGCGAAATGTCGAGCAACACCACGTCGTAGCTCTGGCTCGCGACGGCGTCGAGCGCTTCGGCGCCGGTCTGCGCCTCGGTGACCTCGCGCGCCACGCCGCGGTCGAGCAGTAATTGACGCACGCCCTGGCGGACCACGGCGTGATCGTCGGCGAGCAGGATGCGCAGACTCATGACGGCTCGCTCACGATTGCACCGCCCGCAGTCCGGCGGCGTACCCGTCCGCGAGCATCGCGTCCCACGCGAAGCGCGCGCGCACGAGCGTGCCGCGCGAGCCTTCGCCGCTGTTACCGCGCGAGCTGTCGTGCTTGTCGCGCCGTGCAGTCACGCGCAGCGTGCCGTCGAATGCGGCGCAACGCGCCTTCATTCCGCTCAGGCCGAAATGGCCACTGCGCCGCTGGGCGTTGCGCGAAACGCCGATGCCGTCGTCGCTGACTATCAGCGTGAGATGGCGGCGGCTTGTCTCGATGCGCACGTCGGCGGATTGGGCGCGTGCATGTTTGGCGATGTTGTTGAGCGCTTCCTGCGCGACGCGAAACACGGCTAGCGCCGCGTCGCCGGGTAGCCGCGTGAGACGGACGTCGGCCGCGCAGACGAAACTCGTGCGCAACTGCGTGCGTGCGGAGAAATCACCGGTCCATTGCGAAAGCGCGCCGACGATGCCGGCTTCCAGCGCCGGTGCGTGCAGTTCCGCCACAGCCTGACGCGTTGCAGTGCAGACGGCGTCGAGCGAGCGGTTCGCAACGGCGAGCGCGGCCGAGCATTGTGCGGGAGCGTCGGCGGGCAACCATGTTTCCACGCCGGCGAGCGCAAAGCGCGTGGCGGTCAACTCGGCGCCCACGCCGTCGTGCAGTTCGCGCGCAACGTGGCGGCAAGCCGCTTCCTGCGCCCTGACGAGTTCCGTGGAAAGCTCACGCACTCGAGCGCGCAGCCGCGCCAGTTCGCGCTCAGCCGACGCAGCGGTTTCACCGCTCGCGTCGAAACCGCCGCGCAGCAACGGCGTTGGCGAATGGGCGGTTAATCGGACGACAGTCGACGTATCCATGACTTTCTCTCAGCAAGCGGCGCGGACAACGACAGAGTGGCGCATCGGCGCCGCAAAAACGAAAGAATGCATAAGGTCTCAGTACACCCCGGACGGTCCGTATCGGAAAAAGCGCGAGGCAAATTCACTACCGCAAACGTAACGAAATTTACATTCAGTAACAAGCGGGGCGCACCATGAGCGACAACAAAGTCCACCGCCGGTGCGCCGCGATCATATCTTAAAAAGACGAAAAATACAGGCGCACCAAGGGTTAGCGCGAATATCGGGAGCAACGGTTGACGTCGGTCATCGACGCTTTTGTAGGAAGAGTTCCGACATTAAACGTCAAATGTGTGGCGCCTAATTGTAACCACGAAAAAAAAGGAGCCAGAAGGCTCCTTTTACGCGACTTGCGGCGCGGCCGCGACAGTCGTCTTAACCGACAAACGCTTTTTCAACCACGTAGTGGCCCGGCGCGTTGTTGCTGCCTTCCTGGAAGCCCAGGTCGTCAAGCAGTTTGCGCGTGTCGCGCAGCATGTGCGGGCTGCCGCAGAGCATCACACGGTCGTCTTCGAGCGAGAAGCCGGGCACGCCGAGGTCGGCGAACAGCTTTTCGGTTTCGATCAGTTCGGTAATGCGGCCACGGTTCTGGAACGGCTCACGCGTGACGGTGGGGTAATACAGCAGCTTTTCCTGCACCAGTTCGCCGAGGTGCTCGTGCGCCGGCAGGTGGTCGGTGATGTATTCCTTGTACGCCAGTTCGTCGACGAAACGGCAGGTGTGCGTGAGAACCACTCGCTCGTAACGGTCGTAGATGTCCGGATCTTTGATGATGGACATGAACGGCGCGAGGCCCGTGCCCGTGGACAACAGCCACAGCGTCTTGCCCGGCAGCAGGTTGTCGGCCATCAGCGTACCGACCGGCTTTTTGCCGATCAGCACCTGGTCGCCCACCTTCAAATGCTGCAAACGCGACGTGAGCGGGCCGTCCTGCACCTTGATGCTCAGGAATTCGAGATGTTCTTCGTAGTTCGCACTTGCGAGGCTGTAGGCGCGGATCAGCGGCTTGCCATCGACTTCCAGGCCCACCATCGTGAACTGGCCGTTTTCGAAACGGAACGACGGATCGCGCGTGCAGGTGAAGCTGAAAAGCGTATCGGTCCAGTGATGGACGCTCAGGACGGTTTGTGAATTGAGGTTGCTCATGGCTTCTTGGATAGTGCGAAAACAAAGGCGGCCAGTCGTTCAAGCCGGCCGGCACGGCAAGGGCGATGCTGCGCTCACCCGCGAACGGGAAGTGCGCGCAATCCATTATTTTACCGCGCCCGCAGCCGGTGGGCCGTGGCGCGGGCGATAGGGCGCGACAAATACAGAGACAAGCGCCGCCAGAAGCGCGGCCAAAAGCAGTGCGGCTGGCACCGATACAGCAGTCCAGGCGACGGTTATCGGCCTGCGGTCATCGAGCGGATTACTGGTTTGAAAGCGCCCGCGCCGGATCTGGGTGAGATCTAAGTCCAATCGGCGGCGGGAAAACCTGGCGTGATGGCAGCCGCGCTTCACCACGGGTACGGCGATGAGCGAACGCCGCGCAGGGCGGTCGCCATTGGCTGTCGGCTTGCGCCGGGTAGGTGCGCCGCGCGGCCAACATTTTCGGGATAATACCGAAACCTGCCGTGCGGCGCAGCATAGACCCTGCCGATAAAGCAGGCAAACGCGTCAGAAAAATGCAGTGTGGAGCGGCCAGGCGGCAGGTTGGCGCCGCGCTCTGGCCAGTCCATCGCCGCCTAACTCTGCGCGGCTGCCTCGATCCGCTTGTTGCCCCGCTGCTTCAACACTCTTGCTTGCAAGACGATGACGAGCAGCAGAAACACGCCCCGAATCACCGATTGCCAGTACGCCGACAAGCTGATGAACCCGAGGCCGTTCTCGAAGTTCAGCAGATTGAACACGAGGCCGAGCAACAACACGCCGGCAATCGTCATCGCAATCGAGCCTTCTCCGCCCGTGAGCAGCGTGCCGCCGAGCACCACTGCTGAGATCGCGAACAACTCCCAGCCGACGCCCTCGTTCGGCTGCCCCGCGCCGAACTGCGCGGCCAGTATCACGCCCGCCATGCCGGCAAGCAGGCCGCTGACCGCGTAGGCCATCACAAGCGTGCGGTCCACGTTCAGGCCCATTAGCCGCGCCGCTTCCTCACTTCCGCCGATGGCGAGCGAATGCCGCCCGAAGCGCGTGCTGCGCAGCGCGAGCCAGCCGGCCACGGCGACCAGCGCGGCGACGATCCCGGGAATCGGCAAGCCGAACAGATCGCCTTGGCCGAAATTCGCGAAATTCGAATTCGACGCGATCGACACTGCATCGTTCCTGCCGAGCAGCAACGCGACGCCGTGCGCGCCGAGGCTCGTCGCGAGCGTCACGATGAAGGGCAGAATCTTCAGCCGCGTGATGATGACTCCATTCAGCACGCCGACGGCAAGCCCGGCCGCGCAACCCGCGACCACGGCGACCCAGCCTCCGTGCGCGCTCGCCAGCGCCGCCACGACGCTCGACATGGCCGCGACCGTGCCCACCGACAGGTCGATGCCGCCCGTGATGATCACGAACGCCATGCCGACAGAGATCAGCGCGAACATCGAGTTGTAGCGCCAGAAGGAAGTGATGTTGTACGCCGACGCGAAATGGTCGTAGCGCACGAGGCCGAGCACGACGAGCGCAACCAGCGCGAGCAGGATAGGCAGATTCTTTTTCATCGCGATAAGGTTCCTGGCGTTAGCGCGAGCGACGCTGCACGTACACCGCGGCGACGATAATGCCGGCCTTCACCACCAGCGCGGCCGCATCGGGAATGCCGTGCGCGAGCAACGTGTAGCGCAGCAACTGGATGATCAACGCGCCGACCAGCGTGCCGCCGATAAACGCCTTGCCGCCGGTCAGCGCCGTGCCGCCCACCGCGACCGCGGCGATTGCATCGAGTTCGATGCCGAGCCCGACCACGTTCGCATCCGACGAAGAATTAACGGAGATCGAGATCAGCCCGGCCAGTCCGGCCAGCGCCGCACACAGCGTGTAGGCGATCAGCTTGACGCTCGCCGTCGGCACGCCCGACAGATAAGCCGCCTTCTCGTTGCCGCCGGTGATCAGCAGATACTGGCCGAACAGCGTCTTGCGCACGACCCACGCGAATGCGACCACCAGCGCGAGCATGAGAAGCACCTGGAAAGGCACGCCCGCGACCTTGCCAAGCGCAATCCACTGGAAGGCCGGCGTATTGAACGCCTGCAGGCTGCCGTCGGTGACGACCTGGGCAATGCCGCGTCCGGCGATGAAGAGGACGAGCGTCGCGACAATCGGTTGAACGGCGAGCCTTGTTACCAACAGTGCGTTGAAGACACCGCACAACGCCGCGGCCAGCACCGGCAGTACAAACGCCAGCGCGATGCCGCCGGGTCCGGGTATGTTGAGGAACAGCATCGGTGCGAGCGCGCCCGAGATGGCCATCGACGCGCCGACCGACAGATCGATGCCGCCTGTCGCGACCACGAGCGTCATGCCGATGCCGACGATCACGATCGTCACCACCTGCGTGAGATTCACGTTGAACGTCTGCAGCGACCAGAAATGCGGCGTGAAGATCAGGTTGAACAGCACCATCGCGAGCAGCACGATCACTTCTCGTTGCATCGCGAGGCGCCGCCAGTTGCGCACGCCGGTGGCTTGGGAAACGCGCGGCGCATTTGGCGGCGAACTTGCCTGCTGAGGCGACGCTTCGCCGCCGGTTTGCGGTCTGGCTTCCTGCCCGGCCCGCGGCTCGCTTTGCAAAGACTCCGTGTCCAGCTTAAACGCCATGACGGTCGCCCTCCAGCGCGTCTTCGATATGAGCGGCACTCGCCGACTGTGCCGCTTCTGCCAGTTGCGAACTGCTGTCGCCGCCGTACGCGATGGCGTCCATGATCGCGCTCTCGCTCATTTCGGCGCCGTTCAGTTCCGCGACTGTCCGGCCATCGCGAATCACGACCGCGCGGTCGGCCACCGCCGTCAACTCTTCCAGTTCCGAAGCGGACATGAGCACGGCGAGTCCCGCGTCGCGCAATTCGCGCACGATCTTCGCGACGTCCGCCTTCGCACCCACGTCGATGCCGCGCGTCGGTTCGTCGAGCAGCAGAAGCGACGGCTCGGCGGCGAGCCAACGCGCAAGCAGCACTTTCTGCTGATTGCCGCCCGACAGCTCGCGGATAGGTTGATCGGCAGAGCGCAGCTTGATGCCGAGCGACGCAATGAAGCGGTCGACAATCGCCTGCTGTTTCTTCACATCGACAATGCCGTTTTTGGTCAGCGTGCGCAGACAGACGAGGGTGAGGTTGTCGCGCACCGACAGTTCCGGAACGATGCCTTCGGCCTTGCGGTCCTCGGTCAGATACGCGAGACCGCGCGCGATTGCGTCTTGCGGCGATTTCAGCGTTACCGTTGTACCGTCGATCGAGACCGACCCGCGTTCCAGCGGATCGGCGCCGAACATTAGCCGCATGGTTTCCGTACGCCCTGAACCGAGCAGGCCCGCCAGACCCACGGCTTCGCCCGCATGCACTTCGAGCGAGACGTCGCTCACTTTCGGATGCGCGCCGAGATCGTGCGCGGCGATGGCCTGCTTGCCGCGTCGTGCGAGATTCGCTTCGCGTGCCGCAGGATCGTCGTGCACGACGGCAGCGAGCGTACGGCCGAGCATCGTCGTCACGAGTTGCAGCTTGTCCATCTCCGCCATCGTACTTTGCGCAACGGTCTGACCGTCGCGCATCACCGTGACGCGGTCGCACAACGCATACAGTTCGTCCAGCCGATGCGACACGAAGATCACCGCCCGTCCGTCGTCACGCAGCTTGCGCACCACGGTGAATAGCAACTCCACTTCACGTTCGTCGAGCGACGAAGTGGATTCGTCCATGATGACCATCTTCGCGTCGGAAGAAACGGCGCGCGCGAGTGCCACCATTTGCTGAATGGCGGTCGAATAGCGGCCTACAGGTTTCTTCACATCGATATGCAAGCCGAATGAGTCGAGTAGTGCGGCGGCGCGATGCTGCACGGTGCGCCAATCGATCAGACCGAAGCGGCGCGGCTCGCGGCCAAGAAAAATGTTCTCGGCCACCGAGCGGAACGGCACCAGATTGATTTCCTGATAGATCGTGCTGATACCGGCTTCGCGCGCCTGCTTCGGCGTGCGGAAATCGACTTCGCGGCCCTCGAAGCGCACGCTGCCCGAGCCGCGCCGATAAGCGCCGGTCAGGATCTTGATCATGGTGGATTTGCCTGCGCCGTTCTGGCCGATCAGCGCGTGGACTTCGCCCGCCGCGACGCTGAGATTCGCGCCGCGCAACGCGGGCACGCCACCGAAGCTGATGCCGATGTCCTGCATCTCGAGCAGCAGCGGACGTGTAACTGGAGACTGCGAAGGCTGCGGGGAGTGCGGCGTGTGCATGCCGGATTGCGTCACAGGTGTCCTCCTGATGCGCGTACAACGCTCGGCGCTTTGCGCCTGATCATCTTACGCTGCATAAAAGCGAAGCGACGGTCCGTGATTCACGGGCGCGTCGCTTCGAACCCTTCCGTCATCCGCTTGCAGAGGAGACTGCTTCAAGCCGGAGACTTCTTGCTGCCTGGTTGGCGAGCATCGCCAGCAACACGGTCAATAGCCGTATTGCATGCTCTGCTGCACGTTGCTCTTGTCGTAGAAACGGTCCGACACCTTGACCCAGGTCGGGATCTTTTCACCTTTCGCATAACGCTGAGCGACGTCGCAGGCGAGCGGCCCGAAGTACGGGCTCGACTGCACGCTCGCGCCCAGTTCGCCGGCGGCGATTGCGTCGAGTCCGCCCTTGGTGCCGTCGATGGTGACGATCTGGATGTCTTTGCCCGGCTGCTTGCCCGCCGCCTTGATCGCGGCGATCGCGCCGAGCGCCATCTCGTCGTTGTGCGCGTAGACGGCGGTGACGTCCGGATGCGCCTGCAGCAACGTTTCCATCACTTGACGGCCTTTGTCGCGCGCGAAGTCGCCGCTTTGCGACGCGATGATCGTCATGCCCGGATTCTTCGCGATGATTTCGTCGAAGCCCTTCTTGCGATCGTTCGCTGCGGATGCGCCTGTTGTGCCTTCGAGTTCGATGATCTTCGCCTTGCCGCCCGTTGCCTTGACAAGCCAGTCTGCGGCGCGATGACCCTGATCGATGAAGTCGGAGCCGATGAACGTGATGTAGTCGCGGCCCGCGACGGCCACCGACTGATCGACGTTACGGTCCACCAGAATCACCGGAATGCCGGCCTTTTTCGCCTGCAGCACGACGGGAGCAAGCGGTTTTTCTTCGCGCGGCGGGAACACCAGCAGATCGACGTGCTGCGCGATCATGCTTTGAATGTCGGACACCTGCTTGGAGTTGGAGCCGTTGGCGTCGGTCATCACGAGCTGCCAGCCGCATTTCGCGGCCACTTCCTTGAAGCTGCGTGTTTCCGCGAGACGCCACGGGTTGTTGCTTTCGGTCTGCGCGAAGCCGACCTTGAGCGGAGTCTTGCCGGGCAGTTTCGGCAACCCGTCGTCCGCGTGCGCCGCGATCGCACCAAGACCCGCGCCGACACCGACTGCCAGAGCTAGCAGCGAACCCGCCAGCGGACGAATCTTCTGCGTGCGCGCATTCCTGCGCGCCTCTTTGTTGAGCAACGCCATGTCTTCCTCCAGTACCTGGTGAGGTGTATTTTGCTTTTTGATTTTGCTTTCGCCCGACAACTTTGCCACGACCGGACGCGTCGATTATTTCACCGTGAATTATTATCGGTCAATCACTAATAATATTAGTCATGGGATTTTTTGCCTCGGTAATTACCCGCACTGAAGCACGTTCGACCAGCGGTCCGTCGAGCTTCACCATGCGGTGCCGCACCGGTGCGCCGGCTGCACGGTTGTGCTCTTCCTGAAGCAGCGTTTCGACGGCCCAACGTCCCAGTTCGTAGTTCGGCAGCACGACCGTGGATAGCGGCGGGTGCGTATGGCGGGCGATTTCCTGGTCGTCGTAACCCAGCACGGAGACGTCGTCGGGAACGCGGAGGCCGAGCTGCTTTAGCGCTTCGATCGCGCCGATCGCGGTCAGGTCGTTCGCACAGAAAATCGCTGTCGGCGGATTGGGTTCGCGCATCAGCGAAAGCGTCAGCTCGAAGCCGAGTCCGGAGCTCCAGTCGCCGTCGCGCACCAGTTCGGGCGCGTACGGCAGATCGGCCGTTGCCAGCGCCGTGCGATAGCCTTTGAGCCGGTCTTTCGACGCGTCCTGCCACGGCTCGCCGTTGATATAGCCGATCCGCCGATGCCCCGCTTGCAGCAGATAGTCGGTGGCCAGATGACCGCCCGCGACTTCGGCCGGCACGACCGACGAAAAGCCGCTGTCGCCCGTGTAGCAGTTCAGCAGCACGGTCGGCACGCGGGAGAGCGCGGCCGGCGGCGTCACCTTGCGCGTATAGACGGTCGCGTAAATCACGCCGAGCACATGCGGGTTCGACAACGTTGTATCCAGGACCTGCTTTTCGATGTCGGCGTTGCCGTGCGTCGAATAGACCGCCAGCATCTTGCCGCTCGCGTAGGCCGCGTCGCGCGCGCCGTCAACATTGACGACCGGATGCGGGCTCGTGGAGATTTCGTCGGCGAGATAGACGATCAGATTGCGTTCGTCGCTCGACGCCGCAACCGGCGCGCGCGGTGCAAGCCGGTAGCCGAGGTCGTGCGCGGCCTTGAGAATCTTCTTGCGGGTATTCTCGGAAAACTTCGCGCCGGTCGCGTTGTTGAGCACCAGTGAGACAGTCGATTGCGACACGCCAGTGAATTTGGCGATGTCGGTCATGGTGGGACGGCGTTGAGTCGATTTTTTCATTGTGCGGGCCGCGCGGCAGCGGCGCTAAAGCGAAGACATGCTGAACATTCCGTGCTGACGGTACCACTAATAATATGCGCCCGGCAACGCGCGCTAACCCGTCACGGTGGGCGCAGGTGGCAGGATGTTTCGAAGTGGCGCGCATCCGAATTATTACTAATAATATTGACCGGCATGTCATGGCGTGCGATTCTGCAACGCGCGGACCTCGATCCGCACGGACCGCGCAGAGTGCGCGGTACATCGACGCCAACAGGGTCCGCGCTGTAGCCGTTAGCCGTCTTCGCGCGATGCCACGTTTTCTCTCTCCACATGCCCGACGTTTCCGCCAATCCCAAGCTGCCTGCTGCAACCGAACTGGCATGGCTCGACGACCCTTCCATCGCGCCGCAGCTTGTCACGCTGACGGCCGGCACGCTACGGCTCGTGATCGCGCCTGCAATCGGCGGCGCGCTGGCTGCTTTTTACGAGAGCACGGCGAACGGCCCCCGGCACTGGATGCGGCCCGCTTCGCATGCGGCATTCACCGAGCGGGACCCGTTGCGCATGGCGAGCTTTCCGCTCTTTCCGTATTGCAACCGGATTCGCAATGCGCGCTTCGGATTCGACGGCGCCATAGTCGATCTCAGCGGTAACGACGCGCGCTTTGCGCACGCGCTGCATGGCAATGCGTGGCGACGTCCGTGGCAGGTTGGCGCGTTGACGCAAAATTCGGTGGACCTGCATTTCGAGCACGAACTCGATTCGCGCATTGCCGGCGATTGGCCATTCCGGTATCGCGCGCGGCAGCGGATCGAACTCAGCGATCAGGCGTTGCGCATCACGCTGTCGGCGCAAAACCTGGCAGGGCGGCCGATGCCGTTCGGCATGGGACATCATCCGTACTATCCGCGCACGCGGCAAACGCGCATCTACGCCGATGTAGCGGCAATGTGGCACGCCGACGCTCACGTGCTGCCGACGCATCTTGGTCCGCATCCGGCTGTCGATGCATTGCGCCGCGACGGTCTCTCGCCGGATGCTTTCGATCTGGACAACAACTTCGCAAACTGGGCGCGCGAAGCAACGATTGCATGGCCCGACGAAAGCCGTCAATTGACGATGACCGCCGAGGCGCCGTTCGACCATATGGTGATTTTTGCGCCCGCCGACGACTCGCAGCTATGCGTGGAACCGGTGACGAACACGACCGATTGCTTTAACGCGTCAGGTCCGCGCGAGCATGTCGGCGGCTGCGTGCTGCAGCCGGGCGAAGAACTCTCGGCTACGGTGACGTGGACGCCTGAACGGATGTAGCTGGTTTGGGCGCGGAGTCTGGCGGGATTAAAAGAAAAAGGGCGGTCGCACCGCCCCTGACAACGTCGATTTCACGCTTTCACGCCGTCATTCGACGCGCAATCGCGCCATATACGGCAAGTGATCGGAGAGCCACGCGGTCTCCTGTGTCGGTTGAATCCACTCGATCGGCTTCATGCCGCGGATGAACATCTTGTCCAGCGCGAGGGCCGGCGAAAAGGCCGGGAAGGTGCGGCCGGATTCGCCGAGCAGTGTCGCGACTTCGTGCAGGCCGTGTTCGCCGAAAAGCGGCACCGAGTCGTTGCGCCAGTCGTTGAAGTCGCCGGCCAGCACAAGCGGCCCGTCCGGCGCTTCTTTCGCGATCCAGTGAGCGATCCAGTTCATCTGACGCAAGCGCGCCGAGCGCGTAAGGGCAAGGTGCGCGCACAACAAGGTGACCGAGTGCCCGCCGAACGTTGCGCGCGCGACAAGCAGGCCGCGTTTTTCAAAGCGATGCGCGGAGATGTCCCAGCGTCCGCCGAGATCGAGCGGATGCGGCGACAGGATCGCATTGCCGTGTCGCCAGGACGGCTTGAAGACGTTCGGCCCGAGCGCGATTTCGAGTTCGAGCGCCCGCGCGATTTCGGTAGCCTGGCAATGCCAGACATCGCTTAGCGGATCGGCAACGGGTGCGCCGAAACTGCTCCCCAGCACCGGCGACGGCATGCGTCGCGCCATGGCTTCCTGGAGAAAATAGGCGTCTGCCTGGGTCGACTGAACCCAGCGCTGCATGGCCTGCCAGGCCTGAAAGCCGAGCGGCGTTCTCCCTTTGTGAAGGTTCCAGCTCACCGCCACAAAATCTTTGGGTGCTGTGCTTTCGCGGATCAATTCTTCGGGGTTTCGCATGCCGCGTTATCCACGTGTTCTGTTTTTCGGGGCTTTGATTATTCGTGCGTTGTTCACACAACGTTCAGGTTGGCTCTTCAGCTTCGCTTTTCAACCCTTTGCCTTGCCGCTCAGTTCGTAGCGTTCGCGCCACTTGCGCCACTCGTGGCACTCGCGGCACTCGCGCCTGCCGCCTCACTTGCCCCGTTAGTCAGGCTCGCGCGGACGCGATAGACCAAGTTCGGATCTTTGGCGACGATCGTCCAGCTCGCCGATTGACCCGCTGCCACTTTCAGACCCGGATGGCTCGCGCTCACCTGACGCGGCTGCGGCGGCAGTTTGCAGCCGGTGTCCGTTTGCCGCGCGGCGGAGTCCTCGAAAGTTTCCTGCGCCTCGATGGACAGCGTGACCTCGTTACTGTCCGCCTGCAGTGGCGACACGGTCAGCGTCCGGGCGAGGTCGATGCTGCCGGCCGGCCGATCCTTGCAGCCGACGTTATGCTGAACCACCTTGTGATGCGTATCCGTGCGCGCCTGGCCAACCGTGGTCGTGCCTTCGAACGTGTCGATCTGCTGACCGTCGCGTAGTACTTGCAACTCCCATTGAACGACCGGCTGCGGCGGCCGTTGTTGCGCCTGTGCGAGCAACGAAGTGCCAAGCAGCACGGCCACGATACTGGTTTTCCACATAAAGCAAATCTCCGGTGACTGCGTCCGGCAGCGTTGTCAGATGGCCATCTTACGCCTGAAGAGCAGAACGCTTTTCTGACAGGTTAAACGGGGCCGGGTTCAGCAACAATGCATTTCCGGTTGTGCCGGTAATCCGGACGGCGCTTCCCGCGCCCGTCTCAAATGACCGGCTGTTAGCAGCAGAGCCGCGCGACTGCTGGCTTGCGTGCCGATTTGTCGTCGTTAAACTGAACCTGAAACGGCGCCCGCCTTGGGTGCCGCCGAGCAAGGCCAGCCAGAACGGGGTGAGCAATGACAACAGCAATGGTCAAACAGGAAATCGCCGTCGCATCGTTCAGTCAGGTGTACGACCTCGATCAGGTCGAGACCGCTCTGAACGATCTCGGCGAAGGCGCCAACGACGCGCTGCGTACAACCTACGAAAAGATGCTGAAAACCGGCAATCTGCGCTTCTGCGTCAAGCCGAACCGCATGCCGTCTATCGACGATCTGATCGACGCACTGCCGAACTTTGCCGACCCGCTCGACGACATTCGCAAGCAGGTCGCCCTCTGTCTCGAGACAGAAGATCGGCTCGAACTGATGCCGATCCTGCTGCTCGGCGACCCCGGCATCGGCAAGACGCATTTCGCGAAGCAGTTAGCGCGCCTGCTCGGCACGGCTTACCACTACGTCGCGATGAGTTCGTTGACGGCTGGGTGGATTCTTTCCGGTGCGTCGTCGCAATGGAAAAATGCGAAGCCGGGCAAAGTGTTCGACGCGCTCGTGAACGGCAGCTATGCAAACCCTGTTATCACGGTCGACGAAATCGACAAGGCGACCGGCGACTCGCAATACGATCCGCTTGGCGCGCTGTACGCGTTGCTGGAGCACGACACGGCGCAGACTTTCATCGACGAATTCGCTGAAGTTCCCATCAACGCCGGCCATGTGATCTGGATCGCCACAGCCAACGACGAGCGCTCGATTCCCGAGCCGATCATGAACCGGATGAATGTGTACGAAATTCCGCCGCCGGACCGTGACGGCGCGCGCCGGATCGCGCAATCCATCTACGCGGAAATCCGCGGCGCACACAACTGGGGTCTGCGTTTTCCTGAACAGATTGGGGAGGGTGCCCTGGAGGCGTTGAAGAATGCGTCGCCACGCGAAATGCGCCGCGCGATTCTGAACGGCTTCGGCGCTGCGCGGATCGACGGGCGCGACGAGATAGGCGGTGGCGACATCCGGCTCGACTACGGCAACCGTCGCAGACCGATCGGCTTCTAACGTTCCTGCGCGCTCCTCTGCGCTAGTTCCGGCGCCGATGCCCGCTTAACGCCGCCTCGGGAACCACGGAGGGCATCAAGCTCTGTGCGGCGTCGTACAATTCCACGCAGCGGGTTGCGAAACGGCAGTGCGTTCGCCAGCGAGCGGTGTAAGACGCTCGTTGGCTGCATGCTGGCGTCATCTATATTGGTGAACGAGGCGGCGCGCGGCGAAGTTGGCTGCGTCGAGGGACATGGACCAAATCGAATGTGTCGTAATCGGCGCGGGCGTGGTCGGGCTCGCGGTAGCGCGCGCCCTCGCGGCGCGCGGGCGGGAAGTGATCGTGCTGGAAGCGGCCGAGGCCATTGGCGTAGGCACGAGTTCGCGCAACAGTGAAGTGATTCACGCGGGCATCTACTATCCACGCGGTTCGCTCAAGGCAACGCTATGCGTGCGAGGACGCGAGATGCTCTACGACTACTGTGTCGAGCATAACGTGCCGCATTCGCGCTGCGGCAAACTGCTTGTAGCGACGTCGTCCAATCAGATTCCGCAGCTGGAAAGCATCATGCACAAAGGTCGCGAGAACGGCGTGCTCGACCTGATGCGTATTACCGGCGACCAGGCGCAAGCGCTCGAACCGGCGCTCGAATGTGTGGCGGCGGTCTTCTCGCCGCAGACGGGCATTGTCGACAGTCATCAGCTGATGCTTGCGTTGCAGGGCGACGCCGAGCGCGATGGCGCGGTGTTCGCGTTCCACTCGCCGGTGGAGGCAATCGAAGCGAGTAATGGCCGCTTCATCATCAAAGTAGGCGGTGACGCGCCGGCCACCATCAGTTCGGCTTGCGTGATCAACAGCGCCGGCCTGCACGCGAACGCGCTGGCCCGCAAGATCCGCGGACTCGACGCGCGGCACGTGCCGCCGCTTTATCTCGCGCGCGGCAACTACTTCGGTATCTCGGGGCGCGCACCGTTCAGCCGGCTGATTTATCCGATGCCCAACGAAGCGGGACTCGGCGTGCATCTGACAATCGATCTGGGTGGCCAGGCGCGCTTTGGTCCCGACGTCGAATGGGTCGATGCAATCAACTACGACGTCGATCCACGGCGCGCCGAATCTTTCTACGCGGCGATCCGCGCGTACTGGCCCGCGCTTCCCGACAATGCGTTGCAGCCTGCCTATGCGGGCATCCGTCCCAAGCTGTCAGGTCCGGGCGAACCTGCCGCCGACTTCGTGATTCAGGGGCCGGCCGCGCATGGCGTGCGCGGACTGGTCAATCTGTTCGGCATCGAATCGCCGGGACTGACTGCTTCGCTCGCGATCGCGCAACGGGTCTGCGAGTTGAGCGGGCGCGCGTGAGGAGGGCGGCTGCGTCTGCCGCCATGCTGCGTCAATTCGTACCGATTCGCTTATCTCTATCATTTGAGCCGTCACGCACGGCGGCTTCATTGCTATGCTTGGGGACCGCTGTCGATAGAACGGCGATCAGTTCAATATAAATGGAGTGAGTCCCCATGAAAGCTTCCCGTCGTACGTTTTTGATCACCAGTATCGGTGTTGCCTCATCGCTCGCACTGTCCCGCCAGGCGCTCGCCGATGCGCCGAAGGTCGCCGAGAGCGATCCGACCGCGCAAGCGCTCGGCTACAAGGAAGACGCCAGCAAGGTCGACAAGGCGAAGTTCGCCAAATACGCGCCGGGCCAGGACTGCGGCAATTGCAGCTTCTATCAGGGCAAGGCGGCAGACCCATACGCGCCGTGCCCGATGTTCGCCGGCAAGCAGGTCGCGGCCAAGGGTTGGTGCAGCGCATATAACAAGAAGGCGTGAACGCGTGCCTCACATGTCGTGCTGACACGTGAAGTGAATAGCGCTGGAAATATTGCGGCGCACGTTCAATGACCTGTCACTTGGGCGTCTGCCGCCATGCGCGGCAGACGCCCTTTTTGTGGCTTCACCGCGCGGACGCATATTGACGCTCACACAGAACATCACGGGACACTTACCGGAGGTTCGATTTCCGCATGGCATTGGCGTTGGCGCCGGGCGTGTCAAAGCTGCTGAGCCCGAGTCGAATAGCAACTGCGTCACCTAGCTGCGCGCCTTGATAAGCGGCGGCCGCTTGTCGAACCAGGGACGCGCCGCTTCCAGTTGCGCGGCGAGGCGCAACAGCGTCGCTTCTCCACCGTCGCGCGCGGCAAACTGCACGCCAACCGGGAGCCCACGTGCATTCCAGTAAAGCGGTATCGACATGGCCGGCTGGCCGCTCAGATTGAACAACTCCGTGCAGCCTGCCCACGCAAATGCTTTATTCGACGCTTCGGCCAGCAGCTTCTTGAGCAACGGCTCAAGCGGCATCGCGCTGACGGCGCGCATTTGCATGCGTTCCGTCGAAGTCGGCTGCATCTCGCCGATCTTGATTGGCGCGCTCGCAAGCGTTGCGCACAGAATCACGTCGTAACGCTGCAGCAGACCCGTCAAACGTTCGGTGATGCGGCGCTGTTCTTCGAGCGCAGCGGGCAAGCCGCGTTCACCGAGCTTGCGGCCCACGTGCGCCATCACCCATGTGGAGATTTCGAACTCGTCGCGCAGCGGTTTGCGCCCGGTGATGCGCTCGGCGTTCAGCACGAGATCTTCCGCGGTGACGGACCAGAGCGTGAGAAACGCGTGTCTGACAGCCGCGAAATCGATGCCAAGCGAAATCGGCTCGATGTTATGGCCAAGCGAATTCGCGAGTTGCGCGGCGTCCTCCAGTGCGGCGCGCGCATCGGCGGAGAGGGACGGCGCGAGCATCGGCTCGGTGACGTAAGCGATGTTCAGCGGCTTGCACGGCTCGCGGCTCGCGCCGAGAAACGTACCGGGCGCGCCGAGCGGACGGTCGGCGTTACCCGCAAGAAGGTCAAGCAACACCGCACTGTCGCGCACGCTGCGCGATACGCCGTGATCGATGCCGAGTTCGCCGGCCGTGACTGCTGCGGGCATGCGCGGCACGCGTCCGCGCGACGGCTTTAGTCCAAAGAGGCCGCAGCACGATGCAGGAATGCGGATCGAACCGCCGCCGTCCGACGCATGCGCAAGCGGCACGATGCCGGCGGCGACTGCTGCCGCCGCTCCGCCGCTGGAGCCGCCCGGCGTATGGTCGAGATTCCACGGATTGCGGCAGGCACCAAACAGTTCGGGCTCCGTATAAGGCATCTGACCAAGCTCGGAAGTGCTCGTCTTGCCGAAGATGTTCAGCCCTGCCGCCCTGGCAAGCGCGACCACTGGCGCGTCGTCGCCGGGAATGAAGTGACGGTAGTGGCGGCTGCCCATTGTCATGCGCAGTCCTGCAACGGGAGCGCCGAGATCCTTGATCAGATACGGCACACCGGCGAGCGCAGTTTGCGCGCTCGGCGTCGTTCCGTTGCTGCCGGCATCTGCGGGATTCGCTCCGTTTGTCATGCTTGCGTCGTAACGCGACGCGCGTTCGCGGGCCGCGTCATAGTCCTTCAGCACGATCGCATTGATCGCAGGATTGACCGCTTCGGTGCGCGAGATCGCTGTGTCGATCAACTCGCGCGCGCTCGCTTCACGAGTTCGCACCAGTTCGGCGAGGCCGATGGCGTCATGGGCAAGATAGTCTGATAGCACGACGGAAGAGCCCTCGTTGCCGAATGTTGAATACCGGATATTCATGCGCGCCAGCGGCTGCGCCAAACAAGGCGCCGCGATATTCGAGCCGCTCATGAACGCGCACAAAAGAAGACGGCGCGCTGGCGACGCGCCGTTCTTGACAGGGTAGCCGACTTACGCGCAGACGTGAAAAGCCGCGCGCATCGTGCCGACTATTGGCTTGACTTAAGCACGCTCGCCGAGGAACGTCAGCGTGCGGCCATGTGCGAGCGCCGAAGCGCGCTGGTTATACGACGCGCGGTCCCAGCAGTTGAAGCCGTGATCGGCATTCGGATAGATGTGGAATTCGGTATCCGTGCGGCCCGCAAAGCGCTCCTGAATCTGGCCGACGGCCGACAGCGGAATGTGCTCGTCGAGTTCGCCGTAGTGAAACTGCATCGGCACCTTGATCTTTGCGGCTTCGTCAAGCTGGTTCTGAATGCCGCCGCCGTAATAGGCGACTGCGGCGTCCACGCTGCCTCGCGCCGCCGCCATATATGCAAGGCGTCCGCCGAAGCAGAAGCCGATGGCGGCGATCTTGCCGGAGACTTCGGGCATCGCGCGCAATGCCGCGGCAGCGGCGCCGATGTCGTCGGCGGCCTCGTTCGCGTCGAGCTTTTGCATCAGTTCGATGCCCTTGGCGCGGTCGGCGCCTTCATACGTCAACTCGACGCGCGGCTGCACCCGCCAGAACACGTCCGGGGCGAGCGCGATATATCCGTCTAGCGCGTACTGATCCGCGACCGAACGAATATGGCTGTTCACGCCGAAAATTTCCTGAATGATGATGACGGCCGGTCCCTTGCCGCCTTTGGGCAACGCCAGATAGCCGCCGAACGTGTCGTTGCCGGCAGGGATGTCGATCCATCGGGAAGTGGTGCTCATGATGTTCTCCATAGTCGCGCGTTGCGCGCGAGGTGAGTCTGCGGATTGAGTCCAGGTCAACGCAAGAGGCTCGAATGCCTGAAGCGGGCGGTCAGTTTGCCATCAAACGAAAGCCGCTGCAGTCAGGGGTCCGGCAGCCTTGCGCGCAGCCTTCGGGAGCTCGGGCGACGCGCCTTCGGAAGGCAATCTCGTAAGGCGATTGAAACGTTCTCGATAATTCATTTTTCCGTTGCGCGTGGTGCCGGTAGAGTCCACGGTAGTGGTTCGCCGTAATGAAGAGCGGGTCGCGCGAAGGAGAATCGATCATGGGTGAAGTCAATTTTGTGACGCCGTTTGCCGAGCGTTTTGAAATGCGGGTGCCGGTCGTCCAGGCGCCGATGGCGGGCGCGACCACGCCGGAGCTGGTGGCCGCAGTATCGAATAGCGGCGGCCTGGGGACGCTGGCGGGCGCGGCGCTGTCGCCGGAGAAGATTGCAACCGATGTCGCGGCGATTCGCGCGCTCACCGATCGTCCGTTCGGCGTCAATCTGTTTGTACTGGAACCGGCCTCGCCGGACGACTCCACAGTGCGCCGCGCGCTCGAAGCAATCGACCCGGTGCGCGCGGATCTCGGCTTGCCGCCGGGCCGGCCGCTCGAACGCTATGCGCCCGATTTTCGCGCGCAACTGGAGGCGCTGATCGAGTCGCGCGTGCCGGTGGTCAGCTTCACTTTCGGGGTGCTGTCGAGCGAGGACGTCGCGCGGCTTCATGCCAACGGTCAGTATGTAATCGGCACCGCGACGCACGTCGCCGAAGGTGTCGCGTGGCATGACGCCGGCGCCGATGCAATCGCCGCGCAAGGATCGGAGGCGGGCGCGCATCGCGGTACGTTCATCGGCTCATTTGAAGAAGCGCTGGTCGGCACGATGGCGCTCGTACCGCAACTCGTCGATGCAACCGGGCTGCCGGTGCTGGCCGCGGGCGGCATCATGGACGGACGCGGGATCGTCGCCGCGCTTGCGCTCGGCGCACAAGCCGCAGTGATGGGCACCGCGTTTTTGACGAGCCGCGAGAGCGCTATACCGCAGGCATGGAAAGAGCGGCTGCGTTCTATCACGGACACATCGACTTCAGTGACGCGTGCAATCACAGGCCGTCACGCCCGCGGCATACGTAATCCGCTGATGCAGCGTTTGAGCGATACGCCGCAGAACATCGCGCCTTATCCGGTGCAGAACGCATTGACGCAAGAGTTGCGTCAAACAGCCGCCCGCGCGCAGAACGGCGACTATCTGTCGCTGTGGTCGGGGCAGGGCGCACCGTTGGGCCGTGCGCGACGCGAAGACTTCGGCGCTGCTGAACTGATGGAGCAACTCGAGCAGGAATGGCGTGCGGCAAGCGCGCGTATTGCGGCATTCGGGCGCTGATCGGCATGAGTCAGGCGTGCATCGCCCCCGCTTGCGATGCACGTCGTTTTCACAATCAAAAGCCGCTCGAAACTTATTCGAACCATTAACGGTTTAACCCGCTAAAAGCTTGAGGCCGGGTTCCTCAATGAACGCTTTACATAGCGGAAACCCGCATGGGCTGGAGTTCTCCGGCCCGCCATGCAAGCCGGAAACGGTCGCTGTTGGATAAACGCTATTAGTGTTCATCCCACTTCCTCAAAAAAGTCCCACAAATTAATTTGATAGCCTACACTTGCGCGCAAGTACGGGTCGCCGCCTGCCACAAACAGTCCGGCGAACGTGCTGGCCAAGTGCATGAACGATGCAACCGGCGTGGTCGTCCACGGGACTGAGCGACACGTGTAGGGGAAGCGGGGGCACAGGGCGATTACGTTGTTTTTGGGACCGAAACTGGAGACTTACATGAACATCAAGATTCAAAAGCTGTTGCCGATCAGCGCTGCGGCGATGCTGTTCGCGACGTTGGCAACATCGGCTGCGGCTGACACGGTCGTCAAGATCGGTCACGTTGCACCGTTGACTGGCGGTATCGCTCACCTGGGGAAAGACAACGAAAACGGCGCTCGCCTCGCGGTTGAAGAAATCAACGCGAAGGGCCTGACGATTGGCGGCCAGAAAATCACGCTGCAACTCGACGCACAAGACGACGCAGCCGACCCGCGTACTGCTACGCAGGTCGCGCAGAAGCTGGTCGACGATAAAGTCGTCGCAGTGGTCGGCCACCTGAACTCGGGCACGTCGATTCCGGCTTCGAAGATCTACAGCGATGCAGGCATCGTGCAGATCTCGCCGTCGGCAACGAACCCGGCCTACACGCAACAAGGTTTCAAGACGACGTACCGCGTCGTCGCAACCGATGCGCAACAAGGTCCGGCACTGGCTAACTACGCAGCCAAGGGTCTGAAAGTGAAGAGCGTCGCGATCGTCGACGACTCGACCGCTTATGGCCAGGGTCTCGCGAACGAATTCGAAAAGACCGCAAAGTCGCTGGGTCTGAACGTGATGTCGCATGACGCGACGAACGACAAGGCTGTCGACTTCCGCGCAATTCTGACGAAGATCAAGGGTGAGAATCCTGACGCCATCATGTACGGCGGCATGGACGCAACCGGCGGCCCGTTCGCGAAGCAAGCCAAGCAGCTCGGCCTGCGTGCGAAGGTGCTGGCAGGCGACGGCGTGTGTACCGACAAGCTGTCGGATCTGGCCGGCGACGCAACCGACAACATCGTCTGCTCGGAAGCCGGTATGGCGCTCGAGAAGATGGAAGGCGGCCCGGCGTTCCAGGCAAAGTATCTGAAGCGTTTCGGCCAGCCGATCCAGATTTACGCTCCGTTCACGTATGACGCGGTGTACATCATCGTCGACGCAATGAAGCGTGCTGGCTCGACCGATCCGGCGAAGATCCTGGCTGCAATGCCGAACACCGACTACAAGGGTGTGATCGGCCAGACGACCTTCGATTCGAAGGGCGACCTGAAGCACGGCGTGATCTCGCTGTACAACTACAAGTCGGGCAAGAAGACGCTGCTCGACGTGGTGAAGATGTAAGAGCGCATGTACGCGGGCAGCTTGCGCTGCCCGTGAACGCATGATTAAAAAAGGCACGCGTACCGTCAGGTCGCGTGCCTTTTCTTTTGATGCTGCGCGTTGTTGCTAGATTTTCAGGCGTCGCAGTACTTTCGGGCCCGCGAACGCAATCAACGCACAACACACGGCGACGACGGAAAGCCCGATCGACAGATTGGTCACCTGCGCGACTGCACCGATCACCACTGGCCCGAACAGCAGCCCGAAATACGCGAGCCCGGCGACGTGCGCGAGGCCTTCGGCTGCGTGAATGCCCTTTACGCTCGCCGCGGCCGCGAACAGCACCGGCATCATGTTGGCCAAGCCGAGGCCCATCAAAGTGAAACCGACTAGCGCGGCGACCGGCGTCGGCAGCAGGAGCGCGCCGATCATTCCTGCGAGCGCGAGCGTTGCGCTGCCCATGACTAGTTGCGGAGCGCCGAAGCGTGCGCGCACGGCGTCGCCGGCAAAACGGGCCGCCGCCATGCCGCCGGAAAACGCGGCATACGCAGCGCTCGCGAGCGCGGGCGTGGCGAGGACGACATCGCGCATATAGACGGTCGCCCAGTCGTACATTGCGCCTTCTGCGATCAGCGCGACGAGCGCCATGGTGCCGAGCGCCCACAACGCCGGCGAGCGCCAACGGTTAGCGCGCGGCGTCGCGGAATCCGGATGATCGTCGTGTGGTACATGCGGCAACACTGCCGGACACGCGGCGATCAGCACCAGTGCGCTGACGGTGGCCGCCAACGCCAGATGCACGGCCGGCGCCATGCCGTGCGCGAGCAGCGCGCCGCCCGCCGCCGCACCGAACATCCCGCCGACGCTGAACATGCCGTGCAACGACGACATGATCGGCTTGCCCAACGCTTTCTCAACGGCGCTGGCCTCAGCGTTCATGGCGACATCGAGCGTGGCCATGCCCGCGCCGAACGTTGCGAGCACGATCAGCAAAAGCCAGTAATACGGCACCACCAGGATCAATGCGGCGCAGACCGCCATCACGAGGCCGCCGGTCAGGCAGGCGCGGCGTGTGCCGACACGCGCGATCCACGACGCATTGGCGGCCATCGCGCCGATCGAGCCGCCGGCGACGGCGAGAAGCGCCAGCGACAGCAATGCTGGACTAAGCTGGAAACGGTCGCGCACGGTTGGCACGTGCACACCCCACGACCCGTACACCATCCCGGCGATGAAAAACACTGCCATGGTCGCAATGCGGGCTCGCTGACGAACTGTGTAGGACAGGTCTCGGTGAGCGGCGGGGATGGCGGCGAAGTCGGGAGAGCGGTCGGACACGGAAGTCTCGTGGAGAAAGATGCTGGGAGAAAGCGCACGGAAAGCGAATTTCCGATTCTAACCAAGCACGCTGTCTTATGCTTGAAGCGCTCGAGAACATGAAAGCTTGCGTCCGGAGGCGATCGGCGCCGACTGCAAGCGCTAGCGCCGGCCCCGGGCGATAGCTCAGGCGTCCCCCGTGCAACTGCGCTTTCGGGGTCTCAGGCGAGCAGAGATCATTCATCAAGGAAAGCAATTGAACATTCCTGCACAAGCGCCATTGCACCTGCTGCATACCTCCGCCGTCGGTACGCTCGCGACGCACGCTCGCCAGCCGGAAGGTTTCCCATATCCGTCCGTGCTGCCATTCGCGCCAGACGCGCGACACCGGCCTACGATTCTGGTGAGTCGGCTCGCGGAGCATACGCACAACCTGCATGCGGACCCGCGGGCCGGCTTTCTCGTTGTCGACGCGCCCGACGGCGACGTACTCAATGGTCAGCGCGTCACCTTGCTGGGAACGTTTGAACCGGTCGATCCGGCGCCGGAGCTCGTCGCGCGCTATCTGCGCTATCACCCTGACGCAGAGCGCTACCTCGTTCTCGGCGACTTTACGTTCTGGACCATGACGCTCGACCGCCTGCGCTATATCGGCGGGTTCGGTGCGATGGGGTGGCTTGGCGGCGACGAACTGGACCCGCTGCCCGCGCTGGAATCCGATCAGGAAGAGACTCTCATAGGTGAATTCACCGATGCGTTTTTAAACCGATCCGGTTATCAGCTCATCGGCGTGGACCGGTATGGCGCTGATTTAAGAAAAGATGGGCTTCGCAAACGTTTTCCATTCGACAGCGGAATGCCAGATCGGGAAACCTTGCACGTGGCGCTAGAAGATTGCATGAGGCGACAAACAAATTAGGCGTTTATTGCCGATTGCCAAAGACCTTATCGCAGAAAAGACGGCGGGAAAGTTCTATCGCAATATGTTATGTGGTCTCATATCAAAGCTTTCATGAAATGACATGTTCGGCCGTTGAAACGTATCTTAATTTTCATCTGCTGATAATTAATCCCATAATTACCGACACGACAAGGCCTTCCGCTGCAAAATGCGGACATGGCCAATTGAAAGGGAACACGTGGACACGGCGCCGAACGGAAAGTTTTTGAAACGAAGAAGTATTAGTTTCACGCCGATGCATTTGTAGTCTTTCTATTCTGTGTTAATCTCGCGTTCAAATTCCGAGGCATGAACACCTTCAAAGGGCAAGCTGGCTTAAGACTGGCAGACGTTAATTCAAACCACAAGGGAACCTATGTCTTCCTACAAGGAACTACTCGCGCAGCGAGAGAAGCTTGAAAAGCAGATCGAAGAGGCTAAGTCGCGCGAATACGCGGAAGTGCTGAACGAAATCAAACAGAAAATGGCCGACTACGGCATCTCGCTTAGCGAACTGGGCGGCGGCCGCGCACCTAAAGGCGCCAAAGCCGCGCGTCCGCGCGCTGGCGTTGCACCGAAATATCGTGACCCGGAATCCGGCAGCACGTGGTCCGGACGTGGCAAACCGCCGCGGTGGATTGCCGGTCTCGATCGTGAGAAGTTTCTGATTCAAAAGTAATTCCGTCGGAATTACTCAGATGTAAATGGCCGCCCCATTAAATGTAATACGAATACGAGCCGGTCGCGCAAGCGCTGCTGCCTCGTCATGAAAGGTCGCGTGTTGTTCGGAACGCGACCTTTTCATTGTCGCGTCTAAGTCACCCAAAAAATTGCCGCACGTGGTGCTTCGCGTAATTGGAATGCGAATAGTTTTCGTTTTCATAAGCGGCTGATTTTTATGGATGTTTTTCGAGTCAACGCAGTTTAAGAAGGCCCGGCGGGTAGAATGTAGGCATTGAACTCCTGCTTCCTTCAAGATGCCCTCCGCCGCCGTTGAGTCCGCCGAGAAACACCGCGTCGCGCGCAAAAGTACGTTTGTCAGTATTGCGCTGAATGCCGTATTGATGGCGCTGCAAATCGCCATCGGCGTGTTCGCGCACTCACAGGCACTCGTGGCCGACGGCATCCATTCTCTTGCCGATCTGATTTCAGATTTTGTCGTGCTGTTCGCCAATCGGCACAGCGGCGCAAAGCCGGATGCGGATCACAATTACGGGCATAGCCGTTACGAAACGGTCGCTTCGTTATTTCTTGGCGCGCTGCTCATTGCAGTCGGCGTCGGCATGTTGTGGCGTGCCGGCACTCGCCTCGCCGATGTCGACAACATTCCGGCCGTTCATCTGAGCGCTCTGTTCGTGGCAGTGCTCGTGCTCTTTTCCAAAGAAGGACTGTTCCGCTACATGCTGCGCGAAGCGCAGCGCGTGCGCTCGGCCATGCTGATTGCGAACGCGTGGCATGCGCGGTCGGACGCGGCGTCGTCGCTGGTGGTCGCGCTCGGTATTCTCGGCAGTCTCGCTGGCGTGCGGTTGCTCGATCCCATCGCCGCCGCAATCGTCGGTTTCATGGTGGCGCGTATGGGCTGGATGTTCGGATGGGACGCGCTGCAGGATCTGTCGGACCGCGCGCTGGACGAAGCCGCCACTGCCGACATGCGCGCACTGTTGCTGTCGACGCCGGGCGTGCGCGACGTCCACGAACTACGAACGCGAAAAATGGGCGACTTCGCGCTAGTCGACGCACATATTCTGGTCGATCCGCTGATCTCAGTGTCCGAAGGGCATTACATCGCAGAGAGTGCACGTTTGCGTGTGTTGAGCGACAACCGTGTGCTCGACGCGCTGATCCACGTCGATCCCGAGAACGATGCGGTTGCGCATCCGCCGGTCGGGTTGCCTTCGCGCGAGCGGATCGTTGCCGACGTGAACGCGGCATTGGCGACGGTCGGCCTCAAGGCCGCGGCGGTCAACATTCATTATCTGAGCACCGGGCTCGACGTCGAAGTCGTATTGCCCGCGCAATCCTTGCGCCATGACAACAGCGAAAGCATGGGGGCGCTTCAACGTGTCGACCTCGCCGCGCTCAAGCGCCGCCTTGGCGCGCGCAAGCTCGATTTACTGCGCGAAGTCGACACGCCGTCGGCGCAAAGCGGTTCGTCGACGCAGGCCGGCGCGGGTGCAGATCGTCACAAAAGCACGGTCCCGCACGGCACCAGCTAAGCCGCGAAAGGATGCAATCCGACGCGACGCGTCGAACGCCGCTGCAAGCCTCGTTGAACGAGCCACCGCACGCAGCCGCACCGGTTTGTGCTGCAACTAAACAGCCCGCGGCTATCCAACACAGCGAACCTCAGCGCACGTCCGCGCATATCACAGCGGTAGTTGCGTATCGAATTTGATTTCGCGCAGCACGACGCTCGTGCGTACTTGAGCAACCGCTGGAATCTTGAAGATGCGTTCGTGAAGGAACGTGTCGTACGCCTTGATGTCCGGGGCGACGATCTTGAGGATGTAATCGGACTCGCCGGTGGTGCTGTAGCACTCGGTCACTTCCGGGCAAGTGGCGATTTCCCGCTCGAACTGTTCGACGCCGCCTTCGGTATGACGCGTGAGGTGAATGTGCGCGAGCGCGCACACGTGCAGCCCCAGTTTTTCGCGATCCAGTAGCGCCGTGTAGCGCTGGATCACGCCCGATTGCTCCATGTCCTTGATGCGCCGCCAGCAAGGCGTGCTCGACAGACCGACCTGGTCGGATATTTCTTGCACCGAGCGGCGTGCATCTAGCTGCAAAAGGCGCAGGATTTTTTGAGAGAACGTATCGAGTGTCAACTGCGCCTCCGTTGGCGTCGCCGTATCACCGCATGGTAGAGGGCGCGAAAACGAAACGCAATGCAAAACGGCCTGAGCGAGGGAGATTACCTAATTTGCCGGTTCCTCAGCGGGATTTTGTCCTGACGCGTCCCCTTCTACGCCGGCCGCCGAGCCTGCCGCCTGCATTGCGCGCAGATCCTTCAGCATGTTGCAGAAAAGCGCGCCCTGCTCGATAGCGTCGTCGAGCGCCACATGGGTATGCGGATGTTCGTCGAACCAGTGTTTCGGAAAGCGCGGCTTGATGTTCTTGCGATACGGCAAGCCGGTCATTGCGAACGCGAGTGTCTTGATGTCGAGCGCCGACCACGAGAACGGGCAACGGCCGACAAAGCGCATCATGTACCAGAACATGTAGGTGAAGTCGAAGCCGGCCGGCATGGCCACGAACACCGGTTTGCCGGGCAGCGCCTCGACCCAGTCGACATACGCCGCGAGTGCGGCCTCCGGACGCTGCAAGTCCTTGCGGCAGGCGACCCAGGCTTCCGGCTGTGTCTTCCACCACGCTTCTTGCACGGGATGCGGCGCGGCGCCTTCGAGCAACTCCAGATTCGCGGAGAAAGTGGCGATGAGTTGCTTGTCTTCCGTATAGGCCGCCGACGCGAAGCTCAGCATCGAATGCGGACCGGGAATCGGGCCGTCCGCTTCGACGTCGGTGCTGACATAGATTTCGCTGCTCATGCGACGACTCCGTCGGCAACATAGGGATTGCTACGCCGCTCCGCGCCGAAGGTCGACGTCGGACCGTGGCCCGGGACAAAGGTGACGTCGTCGCCGAGCGGCCAGAGCTTTTCGCGAATCGAGCGCACCAGATCCGCATGATTGCCGCGCGGAAAATCCGTGCGGCCGATCGAACCCGCGAACAGCACGTCGCCGACCAGCGCTAGCCGATGCGCACGGCTAAAGAACACGACGTGGCCAGGCGTATGCCCGGGGCAGTGATAGACCTCGAGCGTCTCGTCGCCGAATTGCACGGTGTCGCCATTGTCGAGCCAACGATCGGGCTCGAATGCATCGGCTGCCGGAAAGCCGAACCGCGTGCTTTGATCGGGCAGCTTGTCGAGCCAGAAGCGTTCGTCGGGATGCGGGCCTTCGATCGGCACTCCGTAATGCGTGGCGAGTGTCTTCGCACCTGCGCAGTGGTCGATGTGACCGTGCGTCAGGAAGACTTTCTCGACGCTCACGTTCTGGCGCGCGATCTCAGCCTGAATGACATCCAGATCGCCGCCCGGATCGACGACGGCCGCGCGCCCGGTTGCCTCACAAACGAGCAACGAGCTGTTTTGCTGGAACGGCGTGACGGGGATCAAAGTGACTTTCATGAATGACGGCGCCGCGGGGAAAACGTTGATTGTACCGGCGTCTCGACGCGCCGCGCCGACGTTCGCCGGCGCCCGCGAATGCTTGCGGCGCAGCGTTTTGTCTGCTCATTCTTGCAGCAATGGTGAAGATTCATCAAGGTTTTCAGTCGCTTAGCAACACAGCATTCTGTTTTGGGTATAATGGACCCCATGCACGAGGAATCGTGCTGCCACAAGGCGATGCGTCCCTATCACAAATAGGAGCGCGGATCGCCACTCAAGTATGGGCTGTCGCGGTTTTGGACGGCCATCAGGTATCGAGCTTTCGATGCACACGTCTTGCCCAGCCAGGCGCCACGCGCCTGCTATGACTCTTACGGTCGTGACGCTGGGTGGGGCCTACGCCGCCGTTCCTGCACGCTGAGTCTCGCGCGCAAGAACGTGTTTGCCACGTTCGATGGCGGCATGTGGGGTCTGGTCAGGCTGCCGGGGACAGGTTGCGCCAGACGTGAAAATTAACCGTGCGGTAGCGGCTGAATGAGCCGCATCCGGGCTTTGACGTTCTGCGCTCGTCTGCGCGGCGCGTTGTCGTCCTTTGCCGCCGGAGTCGCAGGCAACACGCTCAACTACGCGTGATGCGGCTCGACAATTTGATTGCACGTCTTATGAAAACTCGGTTATCCCGTAGTCTGGGGACACTTTTTGCCTTTTTTGTGCTGGCCGGTTGCGCCACGCCGCCGGGCGTCGACGACAGTGTCGCAAGCGCCGTGCCGCTCCGCACAAAGAACGCGCAAGCTGCGTCTTTCGGACCGCAAGCCTACGGCAGCGCGCCGGCGTCCGCCGATGCTGCCGCGCAAGGGCCATCGCTGGCCGATGCAAAGCCTCTTTCGGATGACAGTACCGGTGCTTCGGACTTTCATCAGACCGGACGCGCCTCCTGGTACGGCCGCGGCTTTCATGGCCGCCGCACCGCCAATGGCGAGCGTTACGACATGCACGCGCTGACCGCCGCGCATCGCACGTTGCCGCTCGGTTCGTATGTGCGGGTGACGAATCCCGCCACTTCGCGTTCCGTCGTTGTCCGGATCAACGACCGCGGCCCGTACGCTCGCGGCCGCGTGATCGATCTGTCGATGGCGGCAGCGAATGTTCTCGATATGCGCCACGCGGGCACCGCGCGCGTGAAAATCGAAGGTGTGACGCAGGACGAAGCGCGCCAGGCGCGCGACGAAACGCTGGCGTCCGATTCGGGTCCGATCGCGCAGAAGTAATAGGCGCAGGGCGCTGTTTTCGTCGGTCGGTATGGCGAACTACGTCCGTGTGTAGAAAAAAGAAGGGCCGCTCATGCACATGGACGGCCCTTTTTGTTTGATCTTTGCTGCTGCGTGTAAGGCCCTGCCGCTTCTCTCAATCGTCTTCTTTCTTGAGCGCCAGTGCGCGCGTGTACAGCGCGTTGCGCGACGCGCCGGTGATCGACGCCGCGATCCTGGCCGCGCTGCTCACCGTCAACTCCTCCAGCAACATCTCGAGCAACGCGTCGTGATCGTGTTCGCCGGCCGCTGCCTGCTGCGCGCCTTCGACCACCAGTACGAACTCACCGCGTTGGCGGTTTGGATCGGCGGCGAGCCACGTTGGCGCTTCGGCCAGGGTGCCGCAATGCAATGCTTCGTGTAACTTCGTCAGTTCTCGCGCGATGAGCAGCTTGCGCTCGCCGCCCCACGCATCGGCCAAAGCCTGCACTGTTTCGACAATGCGGTGCGGCGCTTCGTAGAAGACCATCGCGTGCGGATGCTGCGCGAGCGTTTGCAGCGCGGCGGCGCGGGCTTTAGGTTTCGGCGGAAGGAAGCCGAGGAACGAGAACGTCGAGACCCAATCTCCCGCCGCGCTCAGCGCAGTGGCAAGGGCACTCGCGCCCGGCAGCGGAATCACCGCGAAGCCCGCTTCGCGAGCTGCATCGACGAGCTTTGCGCCCGGATCGGAGATTCCAGGTGTGCCCGCGTCGGACACATAGGCCACGCGCTCGCCTGCTTGCAAATGCTCGACGATGCGTTGCGCGGCGGCTCGCTCGTTATGTTGATGAACCGCGATGAGCGGCTTCGAAATGCCATAGCGCGCGAGCAACTGACCGGTGTTGCGCGTGTCTTCCGCGGCGATGCGGTCTACGAGTCCGAGCACATGCAGCGCGCGCAGCGTGATGTCGGCGACGTTGCCAATCGGCGTGGCCACCACATACAGCGCGGCGGCGGGGTACTGCTGTCCTTGCGCGAGTTCAGAGAGAGGAGTCATGAGGCAGAAAACGCAAACGGACGGGATGAGGCCGTCATTGTGCCACGCAGCGCCGCGCGTTCCGGCCGGCGCCAGGAATGCCGACGCGGCTTGGAAGAAGCCGACCGCAAGCGTCGCCATAACGAACAACTTTTCCGGACAGGCGGGGTCCAAACTCGTCGGCGCGGCGTTCGAGTTGCGTGCGCAGGAGTTTTTGCAGCGTCAGCGTTTGCGGTTCGTGGCGCGCAATGTGTCTTGCCGCGGCGGGGAAATCGATCTCGTGATGCGCGAGCGCGACGGCGCGCTTGTATTCGTCGAAGTTCGTGCGCGCGCGCAACGCAAATATGGCGGCGCGGCTGCGAGCATCGGTTGGCAGAAGCGGCAACGAATCGTGCGCGCCGCGCAGCACTATCTTGCGACTCAGCGTTCGCATTCGCAGGATCAGCCTGCTTGCCGCTTTGACGTGATTGCGTTCGAAGCGGGGCGCCTCGTCTGGTTACGCGATGCTTTCCGCGCCGACGAAGTGTGACGCAATTGCGCGGAGAACATGGGTTAGTGCGATAAACTTGCGCTCGCGTGCGAGCTACGGGGCGAAATGGTGAGATTTCAGCGTGCTTCACAGCGCATTTTGCGAGGTGTCGAAACGCACACGGTTCGTTGCGCTCAAAGTTCAGTGGGGCGCTATTGCTTGCAGCAAAACTTCATTCATACAACTTCACAACACGGCCGCATGTCGCGGCTTATTCGCGGTAGAAGATAGAGACTCGATGTCAGTCGAACGCATTCAACAACACTTCCGCGATAGCGCGGCAGTCAAACTCGAAGCTTTGGAAACCTTGTCGATGCCGATTGCCGCAGCAATCGACACGATGTTTGCCGCGCTTGCCAATGGCAACCGCATTCTTGCGTGCGGCAATGGCGGCTCCGCAGCGGACGCGCAGCATTTTGCCGCTGAACTGATTGGCCGCTTTGAACGCGAGAGGCCTGGCTTGCCGGCCGTCGCACTCAGTACCGATACGTCGGTACTCACCGCCATCGCTAACGATTACTCGTTCGAACAGATTTACTCGAAGCAGGTGTGGGCGTTGGGTCAGCCGGGCGATGTCCTGCTCGCGATCAGCACGTCGGGCAATTCCGCGAATGTGATTGCCGCGATCGAAGCCGCGCACGAGCGCGAGATGATTGTCGTCGCGTTGAGTGGAAAGGGCGGCGGACGCATGCAGGAAGTATTGAGCGATACCGACATCCACGTGTGCGTGCCGTCAGATCGCACCGCGCGCATCCAGGAAGTGCATTTGCTGACCATCCATTGTCTATGCGACGGCATCGATGCCATGTTGCTGGGCGAAGACTGAGATTGATCCGAAGGAGAGCTAGTTGATGAGCGTATTCCGCGTCAAGAAGACACTGGTGAGAACCGTGCTGGTGGTTGGGTTTGCGGCGGGGTTGTCCGCGACGTTGCAGGGTTGTTTTCTCGCCGTTGCGGGCGCGGCGGGCGGCGGCGCGTTGATGGCGACCGACCGGCGCACAATTGGCGCGCAGACCGAGGACCGCGAAATCCAGGTGAAGGCGCTTTCGCAGATCAGTCAGAATCTGCCGGATTCGGCGCACGTCAACGTGACGGTATTCAACCGCCGCGTGCTGCTGACCGGCGAAGTGGCAGGGGATGCGTCCAAGCAGCGCGCCGAGAGTATCGTGCGTGGTTTGAACAACGTGAATACGATCGTCAACGAACTCACGATAATGCCGGCGAGTTCATTCTCCTCGCGCACGAATGACACGTATCTCGAGACGCGCGTGAAAACCGCGCTGATCGCCGAGAAGGATATTTCGGCGAACGATTTCAAGGTCGTCGCCGAGCGCGGTTCCGTGTATCTGATGGGCCTCGTCACGATGGACGAAGGCAATCGCGGCGCGGACGTCGCGAGCCGGGTGCCGGGCGTTACGCAGGTCGTGAAGGTCTTCCAGTACATCCAGCCGCAAGAGGCAGCGGCGGCAAATGCGGCTGCGGCGACGGCGCCTGTTGCCGCGTCGCAGCCGGACGCTGCCGCGGCGACGGTTGGAACGATTCCTGACTCGTCGGTTAGCGCGAGGCCGCTCGAGCAGCAGGCGCCGGCACCGGTCACGAACTCGAACGCGGTGCATCCTGGCAATCCTAAGGCGCCGCAATGAAGCTCGGGGTTGTTGGCGTTGTTATCGCTTCTTTGATGTTCGGGGCGGCGAGCTTGTTTGTATCAACGGCCTACGCGGCCGATATGCCGAGCGGTCAGCGGATCGCTAACGCCAATGCCTGCATGGGATGCCATGCGGTGGATCGCAAACTGGTCGGTCCGTCGTTCCAGCAGATCGCCGCGAGGTACAAAGGCGACGCGCAGGCTCCTGCGAAGTTGGCGCGCAAGGTGAAGGACGGCGGCTCGGGTGTGTGGGGCATGATTCCGATGCCCGCGCATCAGTCGATGAGCGATGCGGATATTCGCGCGGTGGTCGATTGGGTGCTTGCTGGGGCACCTTCGAAGTGAGTTTTTGCTGGGCTGGCGGCCTGGCAAAACGGAAAATGCCTGTGCTAGAATAATTTGCACGTTGGGGGGGTAGCTCAGCTGGGAGAGCGTCGCGTTCGCAATGCGAAGGTCGGGAGTTCGATCCTCCTCCTCTCCACCAAGAATTTCCTTTAAAACCGGCCACTTAGGCTGGTTTTTTTCTTTGGCCCCGCCTCCGTCGTCGTCTGGTTCACACTCCGCAGGGTGACATCAGGGTGACAGGCGGTTACCTGTCTCAAAGAAGGATGACAGGTGCTTCGGAGCAGGTCAATCGCTCGGCGCAATGTGTCGCCGAATAAGGATCTCAGATTCTCGCGAAATGGGCCGTGAACCTTGTGTCGAAAACGACATACTCGCTAGTGACAAGAACGGGCCGCCAAGCACGGCATACGACCGTCGATGCGCACATGAATCACTTCTTGGGTGAACCATGTTATTAACCTGAGGCAAGAACTTTCTGCGGCGATTTGCAAAAGTACGATAGCATTCACATCCTTACGTGGTCTCGACCGGAAAGCGCTTCGACCGCGCCGTACCTAGGAATCGACTTACGCACCATGCTCATAACCAATACAAGCCAAGCCGAACCCACCGCACCGTCAGGAAACCTGGCGCTATCGGCCGCGAAGAAAGCGAAGCAAGACGAGTTCTACACGCAACTGAGCGACATCGAAAATGAGATGAAGCACTACAAGACGCAGTTGCGGGGCAAGACGATCCTTTGCAACTGCGACGACCCTTTCGAGAGCAATTTCTTCCGGTACTTCGCGCTCAACTTCAACACGCTCGGCCTCAAGAAACTGATTGCCACGAGCTACATGGCCTCGCCCATCGTTGGCGGGCAGTTGTCGCTTCTTGATATTGAAGGGCTCAAGCCAGAGGGCAAGGAGCCTTACGCGATCGAGATTAATGAAGTGCCTGATCGCAAGCGTCGCGGCGCCACCGACCTTGCCGACGTCGAGTACCTGCTCAGGCACGATGCTAATTCATCGCACGCGTTAATCTCAGACGGCATTTACTCGGCCGGCGACTTTCGAAGCCGTCAGTGCATTGAGTTCCTGAAAGAGGCCGACATTGTCGCCACCAACCCGCCATTCTCGCTGTTCCGGGAGTTCGTAGCGTTGCTCATGGCGTATGAGAAGCACTTTCTCATCATCGGGAACATGAACGCCGTGCATTACAAAGAGATCTTCAAGCTGGTTAAAGACAACAAGCTTTGGCTAGGCGAAAGCATTCATAGCGGCGATCGTGAGTTTCGCGTGCCGGATCACTACCCCTTGCAGGCCGCTGGTTTTCGGGTTGATGAGCAGGGCCGGAAGTACATCCGGGTCAAGGGTGTGCGATGGTTTACCAACATGGACAACCCGAATCGCCATGAGGAACTGTTGCTCTACAAGCGATACACGGAGGCCGAGTACCCGCGCTACGACAATCTAGACGCGATTGAGGTTAGCAAGGCCTCAGAGATCCCCTGCGATTACGACGGGTTAATCGGTGTGCCGGATTCGTTCTTGGATAAGTACAACCCAGACCAGTTTGACCTGATCGGTATCCCGTTTGGCAACTTGGGTAAGGAAATAGGCGTAACGAAGAACTACCGGGGCCGGACGGATATTTCGATCACCAAGAATGGTGTTTCGCGTTGCCCGTATTCCAGAATAATCATCAGAAGAAAGCGCAAACATGCAGATAGCGTTGCATCACATCAAGATCGCTGAGCTCATTGCTGGGTTTGAGGACAATGCCGAAGAAGGTGTGCGGGGGTATGGGGGCCGCCTAAACATTCGCCCGCCCTATCAACGCGAGTTCATCTACAAGGAAAAGCAACGCAACGAGGTCATACACACCGTTCGGAAGAACTTCCCGCTCAACACGATGTACTGGGTGAAGGTAGACGACGGGCTTTATGAGCTAATGGATGGACAACAACGTACGATCAGTATTTGCCAGTACGTGCAGGGCGATTTTTCAGTTCAGATCGACGGCACCCCGCTAGCCTTTGGCAACCTTACCGACGACAGGCGTCAGAGCATTCTGAATTACGAGCTCTCGGTGTACATCTGCGAGGGCACTGATAGCGAGAAACTTGACTGGTTCAAGATAATCAACATTGCCGGCGAGAAGCTGACAGATCAGGAACTGCGAAACGCGATTTACACCGGCCCTTGGCTTGCCGACGCGAAGCGGTGGTTTTCAAAGACCGGGGCGCCCGCCGTGCAGGAGGGGCGTGATCGGTTGGTAAGCGGTTCGACGATTCGGCAGGAGGTCTTAGAGACGGCGCTTTCTTGGAGGTCTGGCGGGAAAGTCGAAAGCTACATGAGCGCCCATCAACATGACACCGACGCTCAGGACTTATGGCAATACTGGCAGGCCGTGTTTGACTGGGTTAAGCGCGTGTTTCCGAACCAAGATAGTGCCCGTGCGAAGTTGATGAAAGGATTGCCGTGGGGCGAGTTCTACAACAAGCACAAGGACAGCCGGTTGAACGCGGCGGAGCTAGAGAAGCACATCGTGCAACTGATCGATGATGATGAGGTGGATAACAAAAAAGGTATCTACGAATACCTCTTAACGGGAGACACCAAGACGTTAAACCTGCGCACGTTTGACGAGAAGACCAAGCAGAAGGTTTACGCCAAGCAACAAGGCATTTGCCCGATCTGCAAGAAGCATTTCGCCATCAATGATATGGAGGCTGATCATATTTTGCCGTGGAGCGGCGCCGGCAAAACCACCATTGAGAATTGCCAAATGCTTTGCAAGATGGACAACCGGCGAAAAAGCGGAAGTTGATCACGACTGGCGCCGACCTTATCTTTCCGACGAGGGCCTATCGGCTATTGGTTGGGTGTTAGTCTGTGACCCTCGGAGTGACAGGTTGGTTGGCGACACGGCAGCTTTCTGAGTCGAACCGCCACCTGAACGTCCGTTGTTCACGTCAGTGAGAGTCAGCTTCCGGCCGCAATGAGACCGACGACTGACACCGTCTGTTGAACCAAGTCCAGCCTTTCACATATTAGACCGAACTGGGGCTGTCTCTGGGGGGGCGAAGCAGTTCTCCTCGCTTGGTGACTCCGTTGTCCAAAACCCACCGGCACAGCTCCTCGCCATACTGCTCGTACGCAGCGATCGCCATAGCTAACCTCTTGCGCCTGCCCCCTGCCCCCTGCCCCCTCTTTTGGGCAAACTGAGCACCGCCATTTCGCTGCTCCTGTCAGCCTGATATCCCGGTACCTTGTTCGCCAGGTCGATGAATTTTCCAGAGCGGCCCTCTCACTGTGCAGACTCAATAACAAGAACAACCTTGGCCCAAATGTTCGAGTTTTGAAGTTGGGGGAGCGGGGGGCGGCAAGTACCGGTCTTTTCCCTCCCAGCATTCGAAACAAAACGAAGCCAGCCGTGGAGGTCATCAACGCGTCACCAGGCCTCTGCTTCCTCTGTCAGCTAACAATGGTTGTTTGATGGTGGTGGATGTCTAGGGTGCTTGCACCTTGGCTTCTCTATGAGGTCCCCTGGTGATTAGCTCACAATGTATACCGTTCGAGCCAAGCAGCAGTGCAGCTGAAAACTTAGCTCAGAATGTTGACTGTATTGTGAGCCACCCCTAGAATTGAGCTATGTACTTAATGAGCCATGGGGAGCGAAAATGAAGACGGTCTACTACGGTCGTATCTCAACTACGGAAGGTCAGAGCAGCGCCAGTCAATACGATGATGCGAAGGCCCATCACGTTGATAGGCGACACGTCCATGTTGATGAGGGTGTGAGCGGCTACCACGTAGCTCCCTCGGATCGTCCCGAGTGGAAACGAGTGATGGACAAACTTTCGGATGGCGGTGTGCTGTACGTTCGTTGGTTGGACCGAATCAGCCGCCGATACGATGAGCTTGCGACCACCATGCGTCAACTGATGGACATGGGTGTGAAGGTCGTTTGCACCATGAACGGCATGGAGTTCGATGGCACGGCTACGGATGCCATCAGCAAGGCCACGAGAGACGCTGTGCTGGCTTTCATGTGCGCACAGGGCGAAGCGGATTACCTGAGTCGTAGGGAGCTTCAGAAGCGGGGTATCGAGTCAGCAAAGGCACGGGGCCAGCAACTTGGAGCGCCAAGGAAGGCTGACGCGGCTGAGGTCAAGGGATGGCGGGCTGAGAACGGAGCAAGCATTGCGACCACGGCCGCTCACTTCGGTCTGTCTGTGGCTACGGTGAAGCGCTACTGTGCAGAGGTGGCAGCCCAAGCCTAACGCGGCGGCGTATCCTTTGATGGCTTTAACGTATTGATTTTAAACGTCTTAGTGAAATAAAGTGCGTTGGGGAATGGCCCTTTTCCATAGGCAGACGCAATTCTGAAGGCGTATTAGGTGGAACACGCGGTGCAAGCGATACAGAATATCGCAGCCAAGCCGCTGATTTGCAGATGGAAATTATATAGCCAGTTTGGTTTGGCATCTTTTCGTTTGGCGCTCGGTTAGTGCTCAGAACATTATTCCTATCGCTTAAATGCGTAAATTGCGAACGCCACAAAAACATGACAGATCCCTCTCTACGCACCGAGAAAATACCAAAAGAAGCGTGACGCTTTTTCAGGTTCGTTGCCAAATCCGATCCTTAAAGGCCGTCGCCCCAGTACAACCCCGATCCGGTTCGCGATATTGGGTTGCACAACATTGCACAATATGGGCATATACGAAACTGGATAGTGCAAGAAGGGCCAAACGTGTGCAGCCCTTAGGATTCCTATGGTCTTTATATCTAGCCGAGCAGATCTCGTGCACAATTAACGCCATTGCGAACCGGACAAGCTGCGGGACATCATGGAGAGGTCTGAACCGAAGCGTGGCGACAAAAAGAAAGCGTTTGACGAAGCGTTGAGAGCGGGACTGGAGACAATCGAATGGTACTGTGAGCACCACGAGTGGACGATGTTTTTGGTGGCTGGTGGGCGAGGCGTATGCAAGGCGTGCAACGACGTACGCAACGATATTACAAACGCGAAGACGAGGCAGCGATATCACAACGACCCAGAATACAATGAGTTCCGACGGAAACAAATCAGCGACGCCTTGGCCGCACGTCTGAGTATTCCGGGTCAGCGGGAGGAGAATAATGCCTACTTCCGGAGGCGACACTCAAAGAAATCGCAGATCGATCCGCAGTACGTTGGACAGAAGCGGGAGTACGGCGCCGCAGTGACTTGGCGTACAAAGGGCAAAAATCTGGCCGAAGGATACTCAGAGCGAACGTTGCCCGCATGGTATTCGCTCGAAAGGGAAGCACTCCAAAAATTGTATGAGCGGCGAGCGTATGACGATCTTTTCGAGCGCGATCACCTCATCCCGAGAAACCACAAAAGGGTCACTGGGCTGCATTGCTGGGCAAACCTTGTAACGGGCTCCAAGGTGTGGAATCGACAAAAGGGAGGGCGTTTCGATGTCACAGACGAGAGTAATCGCTGGCACCGCTCCGCTAATCGTCATCCCGGAGGGGCCTTCGATCCTCGTCCAACCTTGGACGAATGGAAGCTAATACAGACGCTTTGGACCGAGGAAGGTTTGCCGATCGAAGACAGCCTTAGAACCCTCAAGCATTGCTTCGACAGACTAGCTCGTGCTTACGAGGAACATGTTGGGAAGACGTCCGGAATAGAAATCTTGGTTGATCCTGCTTGGTATGAATGGCGTGCGTTGCCAGCGGAAGGACCTATAAGACCCTCAAGCTTGCTTATCTGGGATGAGCCTGACGAGGAAACCGTACAAGCCTTTATGACCATGTTGGAAATGCAATCCGATAAATAGACCGACCAACGGAAGACCAATACTGCAAATCTTCACTACTTTTCTTAAGTCTTGCTATAGGTCTCGCCATGGATTCCTTACGGACATCCTTTGCGTCTGACCCAGATATGAAGCCAATTATCGGATAACGGATTCAAGATTATATGGGTCCAGCAATAGGTTTGCATCTTCGGCATTACCGGTAATGGCTTTCACTTATGGGCATAACTTATTGCAGCTATTCCATGTCTATATTCATAACAGATTCACCTTAGACGGTCCTCTTTGAGATAATTCTTATTAAGCATATTAAGTAACGTTCCCCCTATATGAAGTCTCTTGTAGGCCCAGGAAAGCCACGGTTACCTAGGGTCTCCGAATATGTGGAATCCACGGGAAAAGTGGGGCGAACGGTTCAGCCATCTTGGACCCCACCAAAGCAACTTCAATATCATGTCAAGCAACAAGTTCAAGATTGCCCAATCGGTCTGTAGCGAAGCGACAAAGGCCACTAACAAGCTTATCGAAGCGGAAGCGGAGAACGGCGTCAACTTAGTGGCGAAAGTCTCAATCGTTCCTGCCAGCAACTTCCCTGACTGGCCGACCAAGCTTGCCGAAGCACTATGTGAAAACCCGGAACTGGCAGCGCAGTCTAACGAGAGATTGGTCTCTGCAGTCGAGGCGCGTAGTGGCAGGACCGGATTCAACTCGAAGCTTATTTCGAAGGATCTGACCAAGAGTCAACTTGCCTTTGTATCGAAGGTTCTTCGTCAGCACGGTTATTCCCCGGCGACACTCAAGAAGGGAACCGACATTAAGCGGATTGTCAGGGAAGAGATCCGCGACGACATGCCAGCAGCGAATGAAGCTACCGTCTTCTTCCCTGATGGAGTCGCAATCGATGGTAAGACTTATAAGTACCGTCAGCGGAACACGGAGCCAAGAGGGCTGCCATGGTATGACCTCTGCATCAGAATTGCAGGTAGCGAGGTTCCCCTTCAGATCGTGCTAAAGCTGCGTGGTGTCAGCATTGGCGAGTTCCAACGGAAAGACAAAGCCGCGCAGGATTTTGCAACTTCAGAGCAGACGGTGCGCCGGCAGAAGCTCGACGGGGAGCCACAGGTTGCCCGCAGCTTGTCGGAACTTGCCAGGTCCGTCAGAGAGAGTCATCGAAAGGCTGTTGTACCGGGCGAATATACCGGTAGCCAACTTGGCGAGCTAGTTCGTGCATGGTTCTACAACATCACGGTAACGAAAGCTGGATACGTCTGTCTCGGAGACCTGTTGAAATCCATGGAGGACAACCCTGAGATCGTGGAAGCTTTGGAGGCGTTTGTCAGCCAGCCTTATGGCGATGCCGCAAACGATGATGGGGTAGAAGCGGCCTGACTGCCCAATGGGCGGAACGTTTCCTTGAGGAACGTGGAGAGCGTCCATGGTCCCAGCTTCCCAATATTGGCCTCGGTGTGGGGCTGCGAACCGGCCGCCGGTCCTGAACGAGTCCAAAATGAGAGCGTGGGACGGGCAAGTCGCGGTCTTATCCTTGGCAAGAAATCATGCGCCAGACGAAAAAACAGCACACTCGGCGGCGAGAGCTGTTAAGCCGATATGGACGCGTCACAAATTGGCATGCAAGTGTGCGGGAGCATGCGGAGAGACCTCGGGGTCGGCCTCCAGTGAGAGAGAGCCGCGCGACCGTTCTGATCGAAGGGGAATTCACAGAGCCGGTTGGCGGGGTGACCCGATTCCTGCTTCAAGTCTCGCCAGCTGAGAAGCCGGAGCTGGGGAATGTCGAAGTACCCAACGTCGGCGTGTTCATATCGGTCAAACCCGAGTTTCAGGGTGTCGTTGATATGACGGAGGGCCGTTTCCACGAGTTGTTGACCCTAGCCGCATCGAACCGCTTGGCTTGGTGCCATTTCGCATTTACGACCCCGTATCGGCGGTCCTCCTTCATCATCAGTATCGACTTCACTACACAGCCGCCAGACGACGAGACCTAATAGGCGCAACCTCGTCAAATCCGCCACCGGACGGCGAAAGGCGCAGTGACTGTGGCAGTCCGTCAGTGTTCAGCCCAGCTTCATCGCCAATTCGCCAGCGTCAATCGACACATACCGTTGCAGCATGTTGGCCGTTGTGTGGCCTGATATAGCTCGAAGTTCAAGAACCGAGAGTCCCTGTTTTGCCAGCCTTGTAAGTGAATCGTGTCTCAGGTCGTGGAACGTGAAGTCGCTGATCCCGGCCCGGGCGACTGCTCGTTCATAGGCTTGCTTCAACGCTTCGATCGAAACAGGAAAGACCGTTCCGTGAACGCTGCGCGGTAGCGATTCCAGCATCTTGACGCACGAAGGCGACAGAGGAATTCGTCTCGATTGACCGGTCTTCGTCACATGCAACATCGCGGTTCGGTGCGACAAGTCCACATCGTTCCATCGCAGTGCGAGGATTTCTCCGCGTCGAGCAGCGGTTTCCAAGGCAAAGACGACGACCGGCTTGATCCAGGGGTTCCGGCATTCATTGCAGGCGGAAACGAGCGCGGTCCTTTCTGATGTGGTCAGCACACGGTCACGGGGTTTTCCGGCAGGTGGCTTTCTAATCAGGGTGACAGGGTTCTTGGAAATTGGAATGCCCCACTCGCGGATTGCCATCGTGAAAACGTGTCCAAGGAGTTGGAGTTCCCGCAATGCCGTTCCAGAAGAGACCTCGCTCAAGCGGGCATCCCGCCACGACGCGATCATCTGCGGCGTGATTGTCGCAATTGCGTGCTTTGCAAGGCCGTGTTTCTTGAGCGTTTCAATTCTGTAAGCTTCGGCCCGGCTTCCCCGCTTGCCGTTACTGACTTCCTTCGCATATCGGTTGAGGAGTTCTCCGAGGGGCGTCTGGCGCTCTTGAGCGGCGCTATCGATCCACTCTCCGGCGTCGATAAGGCGTTCCTGCAGCCGTGCCCATTTTTCTGCATCTTTCTTAAGGGTGAAGGTTTTTGATTGGGTCGGGTAGCCTGTGCGTTTTACGATCGCCTGCCAGCGGTCGTTGCGTTGACGAATGGTTGCCATCACTTCTCCAAGGGTGACAGCGGGGTGACAAACCAGTGTGACGAACGGGGGCAGCTCGCGCTAACCCCTTGATCTAATACCGCATTGGGGGGGTAGCTCAGCTGGGAGAGCGTCGCGTTCGCAATGCGAAGGTCGGGAGTTTGATCCTCCTCCTCCCACCAAACTTATCCTAAGCAACACCACAAGCTTTAAAACAAAAACCCTTGGCAGTCCAACGTGCCGGGGTTTTTCGTTTCGCGCATCAAGCGCTAGTCTCCAAACCGCCAAATCAAAACTGATCCCCCCGCACCGTCGCCGGCGGAAACAACGGGCACCGTTCCAACCCCAACCGGCGTTCGCATCGACGCCGACGCGCCCACCCGCGGCGCCGCCGCAACAACTGCACGTCTCGTAACAGCCGGCTTCTCCCGACCAACAGAAGCGCCAGAAGCCACCGCAGCAGTCCCAGCCACAGAAGCCCCGGCACCCCCATCAGCCCCAGCACCCCCAGCACCCCCAGCACCCCCAGGCACCCCAGCAGCCCCAGCACCCCCAGCACCCCCAGCACCCCCAGCACCCCCAGCACCCCCACCCCCCACCCGGGCCCCACCCCCCACCCCCTCCAAAACCCGAAAAAACCCCACAACCTCATTCAACTGCTCTCCCTGCTCCTCCATCGACCGCGAAGCCGCCGCCGCCTCTTCCACCAGAGCCGCATTCTGCTGCGTGACGTTGTCCATCTGCGTGATCGCGAGGTTCACCTGCTCGATGCCGCGGCTTTGTTCGCTCGATGCCGCCGCGATCTCCGACATGATGTCAGTGACGCGCGCGACCGCCTCCGTCACCTCGCTCATCGTCTTGCCCGCTTCGCCGGCGAGCGATGAGCCGTCGCGGATCTTGTCCACCGAAGTGGCAATCAGATCCTTGATCTCCTTGGCCGCGCTCGACGAGCGCTGAGCCAGGCTTCTCACCTCGCTCGCAACCACCGCGAAGCCGCGTCCCTGTTCGCCCGCACGCGCCGCTTCCACGGCCGCGTTCAGCGCAAGAATGTTCGTCTGAAATGCAATTCCTTCGATGATGCCCGTGATGTCCGCAATCTTGGTCGAGCTGTCGCTGATGTCCTGCATCGTGCTCACCACCTGGCCCACCACCGCGCTGCCTTTTTGCGCAACACTCGACGCGTTCGCGGCCAGCGTGCTGCCTTGCTGCGCGTTATCGGCGTTCTGCTTCACCGTCGACGTAAGTTGCTCCATGCTCGAAGCCGTCTCCTGCAGCGACGCCGCCTGCTCTTCCGTGCGCTGGCTCAGGTCCATATTGCCCGCGGCGATTTCGCGCGCCGCGTGCGCGATGCTCGTGCTGGCATCGCGCACGCGTCCGACGATCGTCGTCAGGCGCTCGTTCATCTCGCGCAATGCGCCGAGCAGCTTGCTCGTTTCATCCTTGCCGTCGACGTTAATGCGCGTGCGCAAGTCGCCTTGCGACACGGTCCGCGCGACGCCGATTGCGAGATTCAACGGACCGCTCACCGCGCGCGTGAGTACCACGCATGCGCCCACCGCGAGCGCAATCGCGAGCAGGGAAATCGTGATGAGCAAGTTGCGCTGATGCTCGTAGTGCGCCGCATAGCCGGCGATCATCTCCTCCTGGCGCGAATGCGCGTAGTCCGCATACGCATCGGTCGCACGGATCAGCGCCGCTAGCAGAGGGCGGCATTGATCGTCCATCCTGGCGATCGCCTCGTCGCGTTTATTGGCGAGCGCGAGACCGACAATCTCGGTCGCGACGGGCGCGTAAGCAGTCTCCACGCGGTCCATCTCGGCCACGAGGCTGCGCGCTTTGTCGCTCGCGTCGGAGGCCTTCATCATCTCGTTCAGCTTCTTCAGGTTCGCCGATACGTCTTCGTGCGCGCGCGCCACCAACGCTTTCTCAATGTCGAAATCCTCGGGCTTCACGACCAGCACGAGGTTACGGGCCGCGATCGCCCGACGGTCGACCGCTGTTCTCACTTGTACAGCCATGTCGGCGCGCGCGTTGATGCCGCGCACGAAGCTGGAGAACCCTTCGGTCGAATCGCTCAGCGACTTAAGGGAAAGCCCCGCAACCACGACGACAATCAGGGACAACGTGCCGAAGCCGGCAATCAGCTTCGCTTTAATACTGAACTGGTTCAAGGCGGCCATATATTGTTGCTTCTCCAAGGACGAAACGTAGGCGTTTCGTGATGGACTCTCAGGTCCGGACATGGGAGCGTCTATGTGACCGTCGTACCTCCCGACGGTCCTGCGCAGTGTTGCCGTTGCGTGCAAGCACGAAACCGGCATCCCATTTACTGGTTATCGGGCCGCGCAGAGCGGACTTGAGGAGGGCGGGGTAATCCATTACGGACTTCTCATGAAATTCGCATAGAACCTAGCGTCGGGTCCGCCGCGTAAGCGATTCACAAGCGCCTCCGCAAGCGAATCGCAAGCGCCTCATAAACGCGCACTAAGCACTAAAAACCCGTCTTTTCGATCCTTTGGGTAAGGATGACCTCTGTTACGCTACGGGTTCGCCATACGCGATCCCCTATGGACGCGTCTCTTCCTCCTTTAGCGCGTGAGACCGCGCATGCCCAAACCGAACTCAATGGTCACGCGTCGTCCGAACATCATCATTGCGATCAGTGGCGTGCTGGCCAGCGCGATCCTCGCCATTGCAGTGTGGGTGCTGGCGCAGATGCACGACGACGCATTGCGGCGCGCGCAAGATTCCGTGTTCAACGTCTCGCTGCTGGTGGAGCGCGACGTGTCGCGCAATCTGGAGATCTACGACCTGTCGATACGCACGGTGATCGAAGGGCTCAAGCAGCCACGCGTGCTTCAACTGGAGCCTTCGCTGCGGCAAATGGTGTTGTTCGACGGTTCGGCATCCGCGAAAGACATGGGCTCGATTCTCGTGATTGACGAAACCGGCTATATCAAGTTCGATTCGCAGTCCGTTACGCCGCGCCATGTTTATCTCGCCGACCGCGACTACTTCAAGGTGCATCGCGATTCGCCCAACGTAGGTCTGTACGTGAGTCACCCGTTCATGCCGCGTGCAACGGGCACTGACATGAGCATCGGCTTGAGCCGGCGCATTTCGCGGCCGGACGGTAGCTTCGGCGGCGTCGTGGTCGGCACCATGCGGCTGAAATATTTCCGCAGCCTCTTCAACGGGATGAATCTCGGCGCCGGCGGTTCGATGGCTCTCATGCTAAGCGACGGCACGATGCTGATGCGGCGTCCGTACGATCCAAAGACGATCGGCATCAATCTGACGGGTACCTCCAACTATTCGCGCTTCGCCGCGCAGCCGAGCGGCGACTTCTTCGGCACCGCGGCAATCGACGGCGTCGAACGCTGGTACGCGTTTCGCCATATCGACATGTATCCGCTGATTCTCGATGTCGCGCTGTCCACGCGCGACATCTACGTCGGCTGGCGGCGGCGGGCATGGATCATCGGCTCGCTGATCGGCGCGCTCGATCTCACGCTGATCGCGCTTGCCGTGCTGTTCGCGCAGCAGATGCGGCGCCGTCTTCTCGCCGAAGAAGAGTTGCACAGGCTCGCGCGGACGGATGGTCTCACGGGCATGGACAACCGCCGCACCTTCGAGGAAGCCGCGGAGAAAGAGTGGCGTCGCGCGCAGCGCAACGACGGATCGCTCGCCATGCTGTTGATCGACGTCGATAGTTTCAAGGGCTTCAACGACCTGTACGGGCACTCGGCCGGCGACGACGCGCTGATCGCCGTAGCTCGCTGCATCACGCACGAGGTGCGGCGTCCCGGCGGCACGGCGGCGCGCTACGGCGGCGAAGAGTTCGCCGTTCTGCTGCCGGACACCGACGAAGCGGGCGCCCTCTGCATTGCAGAGAAAATCCGCGCAGCGGTCCAGGCACTCGCGCTCGGGCATGTCGCGAGCTCGCATCATGTGTTGACGATCAGTATTGGCGTAGCCACTACGCAAGGCGAGGCGTTCACGACGAGTCGCGCGCTCGTCAACGCGGCCGATCAGGCTTTGTATGCGGCCAAAGACGGCGGCCGCAACCGCGTCGTGTCGCACCGAACGGTAGGAACCTGCGCGTCGGCAACGAGCCGCGCTTTCACGGTGGTGGCCGGCCATTGAGTTCCTGCCAATATTATCCGGGTAATATGTTGCTTTTTAATTTAACCCGGATATAATTCGACAACTTCCCAACCGGAGTTTGTCGTGACCACGCATCGCCCCGCCAGCACTACCAGCACTACAAGCACCACTTGCACGGCCTTCGAAGGCCATCGCTTCATCGCCTCGGGTGAGTTGCCCGCAGTCGCGATTGCCGTCAAGGAAGTAATCGCGCGAGGCGAGCAAGCGCCCGTTCTGGTTTTCGACGACGCCACGGCCGCCCCGGTCGAATTCGATCTGCGCGGTACTGCCGAAGAAATCGTCGCGCGCCTGGTTCGCGAGTCGTCCGCTGCTCCCCCGCACAACGACGCAAGCAACCATGCAAACAGCAACGCAAGCAACGACGACGCCGAGCCCGACACCCCACGCGGTCGCGGGCGCCCCAAGCTAGGCGTCGTCGCGCGCGAAGTCACCTTGTTGCCGCGTCATTGGGATTGGCTGAACGCGCAGCCGGGCGGCGCGTCGGTCGCGTTGCGCAAGCTCGTGGAGACGGCGCGCGGAACTGGCGAGCAGCGCGAGCGCAAACGTGCGGCGCAAGAAGCGGCGTATCGGTTCATGACCGCGGTAGCCGGCAACCTGCCGGATTACGAGGACGCCACTCGCGCGCTCTATGCAGGCGATCAACCACGCTTCGAAAAGAAAATCGCCGGATGGCCCGAAGACGTCCGCGCCTACGCATTGCGGCTCGCCGGCAACGCGTTCGAACCGCCAATGTGAATCGCATCAAACGCGGCGCACAGGCGAAAAAAAACCGCTCACACTCGTTCGAGCGTGAGCGGAAAAGTCGGAGAGTTACAACAACATCGCATGCGCTACATGAGGTCCACGCAGCAGGAGAAGTCTAAGAGGCGAATGAACACGCTTCTATCGGACGAATCTCAAACGCGCGCCTGTACGTTCATCACGGTGCCGTCTACCAGGCATTCCTTACATTATCCTGTCCCGCTTATTCCAGGCATTTATCGCTTCAGGTCCACGCCGTCAGCGCCGTAAAAGGAAGGTGAGCGCTGCCGCGCCTCCACGTCCTGCATGCATGACTCATCGCGACGAGTCGCGACATGCTTGCGACGGAGCAGCAGCGAGCATTCCGTTGTGACTTCCGAAGGATGTTCAAATGAAGTGGTTCGATCGCATGACCGTGTTCAGGAAACTGCTGCTGGCCTTTGCCGTTGTGATTGGATTTTGTGTGGTGATCGGCGGCACTTCGCTAAAAACGCTGTCGTCGATGCATGACATCACCGATGCGATCTGCGACAAATACATGGACGGCCTTTACTGGCTGGAAGAGGCGAACCGCCACAAGATCGACGCCGACCTCGCCGCCGCAAATCTCGGCTATGTGAAAGACGATGCCGGGCGCCAGAAGCTGAAGGACAGCATCGTCGGCTCGCTCAAGCTGATGCATCAGGCCTACGATCAATACCGCGCGACTATCGTCACCGCAAAAGGCCGCCAGATGTTCGACGACGTGCTGGGCAAGTCGGCGGAGTGGGAAGCTATCGTGCATCAGCAGGTCGGCCTCGCGTCGATTCCTGCCGGCGTCGACAACGACGAACTCGTGCGCCGCGCGATTGCGTCAAGCGAGGCATTGCGCGATCGCATCACGGCGTTGATCGACTATCGCCGTCAGCAAGGCAACGACGCGCAGGCTGAAGCAGCCAGCGAATATCAACGCATGCGCGTTGCGATGGTCGCGCTGGTGCTGGGTGCGATCGCCGCGGGCGGCCTGCTTGCCGCGATGATCGCGCGGCGTCTGTCGCGTCAGTTGGGCGGCGAGCCGGACTACGCAATGCAACTCGCCAACCGTATCGCCGACGGCGATCTCAGCGTGCGCGTCGAGACCCGCGCCGGCGACACGCACAGCATGCTCTACGCGCTGCGCAACATGCGTGAGCGGCTCGCCACGATCGTGTCGGGCATCAGCGAATCGAGCGAATCCATTCTGACCGCGTCAGGCGAGATTGCACAAGGCAACACTGACCTCTCGCAGCGCACTGAAGAGCAGGCTGCAGCCTTGCAGCAAACGGCGTCGAGCATGCAGCAACTAACTTCGACGGTGAAGCAGAACGCCGAAAACGCGCAGCAGGCGGGCGGCGTCGCGCAAGGTGCATCGGAAGTGGCCGCGCGCAGCAGCGGTCTTGTCGACGATGTCGTGGAAACGATGCGCGAACTGGCGGCCGGCTCCAAACGCATGACCGATATCATCGCGGTGATCGAAGGCATTGCGTTCCAGACCAACATTCTTGCGCTCAACGCCGCGGTCGAAGCGGCACGCGCCGGCGAACAGGGGCGCGGTTTCGCGGTCGTCGCGGGCGAAGTGCGCTCGCTCGCCCAGCGCAGCGCGGTGTCGGCGAAAGAGATCAAGGAACTGATCGAAAGCTCGACGGCACGCGTGGGCAGCGGCGCGGAACTCGCAGAGCGGGCCGGCCAGACGATGGCTGAAGTGACTCAGGCGATCAAACGCGTGACGGACCTGATGGGCGAGATTTCGTCGGCGTCGCAGGAGCAAAGCACGGACATCGAGGGCGTGAACCGCGCCGTCGCACAAATGGACGACGTGACCCAGCAGAACGCCGCGCTCGTCGAGCAGGCTGCGGCCGCGGCCTCGTCGATGGCGGATCAGGCGAGACAACTGCAGCAAGCGGTGACTGTGTTTTCGCTCGAAGCGACGCGGGGCTGACCGGATTCACGTCATCGCGCGCTGTGCCGTTTCAACCGACTGCACGCCGTCTTGTTCACGCTTGCCACCTCCAATGGCACTCCGTACACTCGCGCGTAATTCCCGCACGGCGTTTGTTTTTTGCGCCGTTGTCATCAAAAACGCCGACTAGAGGAGAACCCCCGCGATGGCCGATTCCTATTTCCCCCGCTGGCGCGCACAGCCAGACGCCGTCGAGGGGCGCATCGTCGGCACCGACGAGCGTCTCGCGTGGCCGCAGATGCTCGCGATGGGCATTCAGCACGTCGTCGCCATGTTCGGCTCGACGGTGCTCGCGCCGTTGCTGATGGGCTTCGATCCGAACCTGTGCATCTTCATGTCGGGCATCGGCACGCTGTTGTTCTTCGTGCTGGTCGGCGGCCGCGTACCGAGCTATCTGGGCTCGAGCTTCGCGTTCATCGGTCTCGTGATTGCAGTCACGGGCTACGGTGGCCACGGGCCGAATATGAACATTCCGCTCGCGCTGGGCGGCATCATCGCGTGCGGCGTGCTGTACGCGATCATCGGGCTGATCGTGTCGGCGGTCGGCACGCGCTGGATCGAAACGCTGATGCCGCCGGTCGTGACCGGTGCGATCGTCTGCGTGATCGGTCTGAATCTCGCACCTATCGCGGTGCGCGGCGTGAGCGGCAGCAACTTCGATTCGTGGATGGCGCTGGTCACCGTGCTGTGCGTCGGCGCCGTTGCCGTGTTTGGGCGCGGCATGCTGCAGCGTCTGCTGATTCTGGTCGGCTTGCTGATGGCGTATGTGATTTACGCAATCGTGACGAACGGCCTCGGCATGGGCAAGCCCATCGACTTTTCGATCGTGGCCAACGCTGCGTGGTTCGGTATGCCGCACTTCACGGCGCCTGTGTTCGATATGCGGGCCATGACGTTGCTCGCGCCGATCGCGGTGATTCTCGTCGCCGAGAACCTTGGCCATATCAAGGCCGTAAGTGCGATGACGGGACAGAACCTCGACCGCTATATCGGCCGCGCATTTCTCGGCGACGGGCTCGCGACAGTCGTCTCGGGTTTCGCCGGCGGCACGGGCGTGACGACGTACGCTGAAAACATCGGCGTCATGGCGGTGACCAAAATCTATTCGACGCTGGTGTTCGTCATTGCCGCGCTGATTGCGCTGGTGCTGGGCTTTTCGCCGAAGTTCGGCGCGGTCATCCAGACCATTCCGGGTCCGGTGCTCGGCGGCGTTTCGATTGTGGTGTTCGGTCTTATCGCGGTGACGGGCGCGCGCATCTGGGTCGTCAACAAGGTCGACTTCTCGGACAACCGCAACCTGATCGTGGCAGCTGTCACGCTGGTACTCGGCGCAGGCGACTTCTCGCTGAAGCTTGGCGGCTTCGGTCTTGGCGGCATCGGCACTGCGACTTTTGGCGCGATCATTCTCTACGCGCTGCTCAGAAGGAAGCCTGCGCAAGGCCCGGTGGCCTGACGGTTTTGGCGGCGGCGCGCGTACCTTCAGGCGAGGGACGCCGCCGCAACTCGAGCGGTAGCAGGCTTCACTTCCTGCGCGCGGTCAGCGCCGTCTCCGACAGATCCACTTCGCGCATGAGCTTGTTGAACGTCTCGTCGTTGATCGCCTGACTGCTGCGCAAGCTGAGAAGCACCTGACGCTCCGCGCGCATCGCCGAGAGCTTCATGCGAAATTCCAATGCGTCGGCGCGCCGTGCCATTTCGCGCGGTTCCCGCTCCTCGCCGAGTGCGGCGAGCCGGCGACGATAAATGTCCATCACGCGCGCGGTGACATCGGCCGCATATGCCGAGGAGGATTCGTCGAGGTTCGCGCACTCCTTGTCATGCACGTCGTCAACAGCACGAATGGCGGCTTGCGCGGCCATCACACGTGCAAGCGTTTCTTCCGCTGCATGCGGGTCTTTACCGCGGCGCCATCCGCGCAATAGCAGCGGTAACGCGAAGACAGCAACGACCAGCGACAACAGGATCACGCCCGATGCGATGAATATCGCGAGGTCGCGCCCAGGCAACGGTGCGCCGTCCGGCAGCATCTCCGGCAGCGACAACACGCCTGCCAATGTCACAGCGCCGCGCACGCCTGCGACTGTCGTGACCCCCACCGTGCGCAATCCCGGCACCGCGTTCGCGACGCCCTGGCGCGCCGCGCCGCGGCTCGCGAACCAGCGCAGCAACCAGACCCACACAAAGCGCATCGTGTAGAGCGCCGCCGCAACGGCCGCGATGTAGCCGATCAGCAGCCCGACTTGCGCGTTGCTCGTTTCATGCGCATCGAGCAGCGCGCGTCCGAGAATGTGCGGGAACTGAAGCCCCAGCAGAATGAACACCATCCCGTTGAAGACGAACTCGATCATGGTCCACGTACTGCTCGCGCGCACTCGCGATGCCACCGGCCCGGACGTCGCGAGCGTCGTGTAGTTCATCATCATGCCGGCCGCGACCGCCGCAAGAATTCCCGACAGTTCAAGACGTTCTGCGATCAGGTATGCGGCGAATGGAATCAGCAACGTCATGATGACGCCAGGCGCAGGGTCGCCCTCTTCGGCGAGATTCAGAAAGCGCACCGCGATAAAGCTGAAGAGCCAGCTCACCGCTGCGCCCGTCGCGAGACCGCCCGCCGCGATGATTACGAAGCTGATCGACGCGTCGCGCAATGAAAAGACACCGGTAAGCGCGGCGGCAATCGCGAACTTCAGCGCGACGAGGCCGGAGGCGTCGTTCATCAACGCCTCACCTTCCAGGATGTGCATCAGCCTGCCTGGAATCTTGCCCTTGCCCGCGATGCCGGAGAGCGCAACCGCATCGGTCGGCGACAACACGGCGGCAAGTGCGAACGCGACGGGCAGCGACATCGACGGTACCAGCGCATGCACGAAGTAGCCGACGGCGAGCACCGTCATGAACACAAGGCCGAGCGCGAGCATCAGGATCGAGCGGCGTGCCATGAAAAATTCGCGCTTCGGAATGCGCCAACCGTCCGCGAACAGCAGCGGCGGAATGAACAGCATCATGAAGATTTCCGGATCGAACGTGACGTGCAATCCGAGCTTCGGCCAGGCGAGCATCGCGCCGATTGCGATCTGAACCAGCGGCAACGGCAATGGCGCGAGGCGGGTCACGACACCCGACCCGGCCACGGCAAGCAGAAGAATCAATACGGTGAAGACAATTTCCATCGGTACGAGGCTTGGGAAGATAACGGAGAGGCGGACAAAGGTTTTTGCGCCGGCGCGTCGCACCTCGCAAGGCCGGCGCGCAAGCGGCATATGGCGTGTCGGCGTGCGCCGCGGCGCAGCGCGAGCGCCAGGTGTAGACCCCGAGTTTAGCTTGTGAGTTTGACCTGCGCCGCGTGACCGCGCCGCGCGGCGTGCTTAGCGATCCACGAGGGCCGCCTGGCGCTCCGCAAGATCAGCTATTCCTCGCTGCACGCTAAAGGTGCGTCCGCGCCCTGCTGTGGCGCACGTGCCATGCCGCCGGTGCAATCTTTCACGCGAGTTACATGGCTATGTGCGCGAACGCGCGCATGGAGCTTGCTTAAGCCATATCGATGACGCACATTTTGGAGCAATGGCGCCGTGGGTTGTTCGCACCCGCGTTCGACCGGCCCGGCTCTCGCGTGAGAGGATTGCATGACGATTGCGCAACAGGAAAGGACGGCCAGCGCGCGCCACGGTTTCGACGTCGAAATGACGTCCGGCCTGGAGCGCTTCTCGGTGCAGCACGGCGAGCTGACGCTCACGAGCGTGTTTCAACCCATCTTCAGTCTGTCGCATATGCGGGCGGTCGGCTATGAAGGCTTGCTGCGCGCGCACGACATGCTCGACCGGCCGGTTTCGCCGCTCGACGTGTTCGGCGAGGCGGCGCGCGTGGGCGATGTGTTACAGCTGGACCGTCTCGCGCAGACGCTGCATCTGGAAAACTTCAAGGTGCTAGGCGCCGAGCGCGAGTGGCTGTTCCTCAACGTGCACCCGGGCGCGCTCACCGATCCGTATCTGTCCGCTGCATTACTCGCTACGCTCAAGCGCCTCGGCTTGTCTCCAAGGCGCATCGTGCTCGAAGTGCTCGAGCAGCGCGCCGAAGACCTGGAGCGTCTCGCGGACGCCGTGCGTCAGTTCCGCGAGCGCGGCTTCCTGATCGCACTCGACGATTTCGGCGCGGGACATTCGAACGTCGAGCGCATCTGGCAATTGAATCCGGACATCGTGAAGCTCGATCGCATCATGCTGTCGCACGCGGCGCACCGGGCCGACATGGGAACGATTCTGCCGGGCCTCGTCGCGTTGCTGCATGAAGCAGGCAAGCTCGTGCTTGTCGAAGGCGTGGAAACGGAACACGAGGCGCAAATGGCGCTTGCCTGCAACGCCGACTTCGTTCAAGGGTTTTTCTTTGGACGCCCGAACCCGGGGGCGGCCGACGCAACGCACGCGGCGACCTGCATCGGCGAGCTAACCGAACGTTATCGCGATCAGACGGAAGCACACGAGCGCCGCACCGCGAGCCGCCTCGCTCCCTATCTGCGCGCATTCGAACGCGCGGCTGAGCGGCTTGCTGCGGGCGAGCCGCTCGAAGAAGTGTGCTGGAATTTCCTCGCGCTCGATCACGCCGCGCGCTGCTTTCTGCTCGACGCGAAAGGGCGGCAGGCGGGGCGCAACGTTGTGCTGCGGGCCGATCGCGCGGCGCATGAAACGCGCTTCCTGCCGCTTGCCGATGCGCAAGGCGCGAACTGGCTGCGTCGTCCGTACTTTCGCGATGCAATCAACTCGCCCGAGCGCGTGCATGTGACGCGTCCGTATCTGTCGATCAACGAAGCGTTGCCGTGCGTGACGTTGTCGGTGGCGACGCGCGTCGGGGCGCAGACCTGCGTGCTGTGCGGCGATATCGACTGGATCGACGAATAGCGCTTCTGCGATGATGTCGTTTTCAACGACACCCGGCTGCGCTCATGTCCGTTCTACTCGAAGTCATTGCCACTACTGTTGCCGACGCACGGCTCGCCGCGCAAGCGGGCGCCGACCGGCTCGAACTTGTGACCGCGATGGGCGAGGGCGGGCTGACGCCGAGCATCGGCCTGATCGAAGCGGTGGTCGATGCGGTCAGCATTCCTGTCAGCGTGATCGTGCGCCCTCACAGCCGTTCTTTCGTCTACGACGTCGACGACTTCGCGGTGATGCTGCGCGATGTGCAAGCGGTGAAGGCGGCGGGCGCGAACGGTGTGGTGATCGGCATGTTGAACGCGAACGGCGAGATCGACCGTGAACAACTTGCGCGTGCGATCGACGCCGCCGGTGATCTCGCGATCACTTTCCATCGTGCGTTCGACGAAGCTCGCGATCAGCAAAAAGCGCTAGACGTGCTGCTCGGTTTCGATGCAGTGACGAATGTGCTGACCTCGGGCGGCAAGCCCTCGGTGCTCGACGCAGAAGCGACGATTCGCGAACTGGCACGCCAGGCGGCGGGGTCGCGCTGCACGGTGCTGGCAGGCGCGGGTCTGACTGTCGATGCGGTTGCAGGCTTCGTGAGCAGGACGGGAGTCGAAGCGGTGCACTTCGGATCGGGCGTCCGCATCGCGGGTAGCGGGCTCGCCCCGGTCGATAGCGAAAAGGTCGCGCAGGTGAGGGCATTGCTGGATGCCGAGGCGAAAAGCTAGCGCGCGGGCTGAATCGCCAGGCAGAAAAAAAGCCGCTGCGTGCATGTGCACGAGCGGCTTCGTTGTAGGCGCAGGCAAGGCCGGTGCCTCGTAGCGCTTACTTCGCCACTACCACGGGAATGCCGCGCAACTGCCCGGCGCCTTTCACTTCCTCCAACGATTTTTTAACCGACGCTCCCGTCGCCGCTTCGATCTGCAGACGCGCGGCGAGATCCCGCTCGCCCCGCTTCACGCCCGCGAGATTCGCGAGCTTTACATGACCATAACCGCGCACACGGGCATGCAGATCGGCGAGCTTCGCGACGTCGTCGAGATTGTCGGCGTTAAGCTTGGCAAGCGCTCGCTGCAACGTGGTTTCGTAGTCGTCCGCGAGTTCGTGCTCCATTTTGCGCTCGAGCGTGCGGCCAAACGGATCCAGCATCGTGCCGCGAAGGCCGCGCACCTTGGCGAGTACGCCGAGGACCGGCCACATCCATTGGCCAAAGGTTTTCTTCGTCGGATTCGCACCCGAATGCGCGCGCGTGAGTGCGGGCGGCGCGAGGTTGAACTTGATGCCGAAGTCCTTGCCGGCCACGCCTTCGAATTGCGCCTCGAGTGCTTCGCGGAACGCGGCATCGGTATGCAGGCGCGCAACTTCGTATTCGTCTTTCACTGCCAGCAGACGATAGAACGTCGTAGCCACCGCACGCGTCACACGTTCGCTGTTTGCGTCGACCGCGCTTTCCGCGCGACGCGCAGCATCGACCAGCGCACGATAGCGCTTCACATAGCTTGCGCCGCCGTAAATCTGCAGACGGCCTTCGCGATGCGCAATCAGTTCGTCGAGCGTATCGACGCGCACCGTCTGCTTCGCGGCGTGCCGCGCCTGCCACAGCGATTCGAGCGCGGCCGGGTCTTCTGCAGCAAGCCGGCCGATGGAAAACGCCAGCTGATTCATCTGCACGGCTACGTTGTTCAGTTCGATTGCGCGCATCAACGCGCCGAACGACACGGGCACGAGACCAAGCTGCCACGCATAACCGAGCATCAGAATGTTAGCGCCGATGGTGTCGCCGAGAAAACGCGTGGCGAGCGCCTGCGCGTCGCAAGTCGACATGCGCTCGCTGCCGGCTGCATGGCGCATCTTGTCGATCAACGCGTCGGCATGCAGCGTGGCGTCCGGGTTCTGCACGAACGTCGCGTTCGGAATGGCATGCGTGTTGACGACGATGCGCGTGCGGCCATGACGCACCGTCTGCAATGCATCGGCGCTCGCGCCGACCACCATGTCGCAGGCGAGCAGCACGTCCGCTTGCTGCGTGTCGATGCGAACCTGGTTGAGCCACTCGTCGCGCGCGGCAAAGCGCACGAACGACAACACCGAGCCGCCCTTTTGCGCAAAGCCCATGAAGTCGAGCACCGACGCGCTCTTGCCTTCCAGATGCGCAGCCATGCTGATCAATGCGCCGACCGTCACGACGCCCGTGCCGCCGACGCCCGTCACCAGGATGTCGTACGGTGCGGCATCGAGCTGCGTCGCCGGCAGCCGCAACGCGTTGATGCGTTCAGCCAATGCTTGCGGATCGAACGCGGCGCCCGCGGCTTTTTTCAGTTTGCCGCCCTCGACGGTCACGAAGCTCGGGCAAAAACCGTTCACGCACGAGTAGTCTTTATTGCACGACGATTGATCGATGCGACGCTTGCGCCCCAATGCTGTTTCCACTGGTTCAACCGACAGGCAATTGGACTGCACGCCGCAATCGCCGCAGCCTTCGCAGACTTCTTCGTTGATGAAAAGGCGCTTGTCGGGGTCGGGGAATTCGCCCTTTTTGCGGCGACGCCGTTTTTCTGCGGCGCACGTCTGGTCGTAGATCAGCACGGTCACGCCGTCGGTGTCGCGCAACTCGCGCTGCACGGTGTCCATTTCGCTACGGTGGTGGAACGTCGTGCCCTTCGGGAAAAGATCGTGATGGCCGTCGTATTTCTCCGGCTCGTCGCTGACCACCACGAAGCGCGATACGCCTTCCGCTTCCACCTGACGCGCGATCTGCGGCACGGAGATGCTGCCGTCCACGGGCTGGCCGCCCGTCATCGCAACGGCGTCGTTGTAGAGAATCTTGTACGTGATGGTGGCTTTCGCCGCGACCGCCTGACGGATCGCGAGAATACCGGAGTGAAAGTACGTACCGTCGCCGAGATTCTGGAAGACGTGGCGCGTCTTCGTGAACATCGAATGCGACGCCCAGTCCACGCCTTCTCCGCCCATCTGGATGAGGCCGGTCGTGTCGCGCTCCATCCACGAAGCCATGAAGTGACAGCCAATGCCTGCGTGCGCAATGGAGCCTTCGGGTACTTTCGTCGACGTGTTGTGCGGACAGCCCGAGCAGAAATACGGCGTGCGCTTCACGCTGTCCGCGGCGTTGGAGAGAATTTGCGGCGCGACCAGATCGACCACACGTTCGCGGCGATCCAATGCGGGCTTGTGCTTCGCGAGCCAGTTGGCGAACACCGGCAAGATGCGCGAAGGCCGCAATTCGCCGAGCGACGAGAGCAGCATGCTGCCGTCTTGCGCCTGCTTGCCGATCACGGCCGGCCGCGCGCCTTGCGTGCGGTTGTACAGATAGTCCTTGATCTGCTGCTCGATGACGGGGCCCTTCTCCTCGATCACGAGCACTTCGGAAAGCCCTTCGACAAACGTGTCGATGCGCGTCATTTCCAGCGGGAACGACAGGCCGACTTTGTAGATGCGCACACCGGCCGCGTCGAGATCGGCGACGGTCAGGTCGAGGCGGCGCAACGTTTCCATCAGATCCAGATGCGCCTTGCCGCATGTGACGATGCCCACGTTCGCATGCGGGCTCGGCGCGATCCATTTGTCGATGCTGTTGGTTTTGGCAAAGTGACGCACAGCGTCGAGCTTCGCGTGCATGCGCGATTCGATGGTGAGGCTCGGCAGATCGGGCCAGCGATTGTGCAGGCCACCCGACGGTGCTTCGAAATCCTCCGGCGCGCTCCAGTCGGTCCGCAGTGCATCCAGATCGACCGTCGAACCGGATTCGACTGTTTCGGAGATCGCCTTGTAGCCGACCCACGCGCCCGAAAACCGCGACAGCGCCCAGCCGTACAGCCCGAATTCGAGCATGTCCGCAATGTTCGACGGATTCACGACCGGCATGTGCCACGCCATCATCGCAAAGTCGCTCTGATGCGGCATCGACGAAGACACGCAGCCGTGATCGTCGCCGGCTACCACCAATACGCCGCCGTGCGGCGACGAGCCGTACGCGTTGCCATGCTTCAGCGCGTCGCCCGCGCGATCCACACCGGGGCCCTTGCCGTACCACATGGCGAACACGCCTTCGACGGTGCGCTCCGGGTCCGCTTCCACGCGCTGCGTGCCGAGCACGGCGGTGCCGCCGAGTTCTTCATTGATGGCGGGCAGGAAGCGAATATCGCTCGCGCTGAGCAGTTTCTTCGCTTTCCACAGTTGCTGATCGACCATGCCGAGCGGCGAACCCCGATAGCCGCTGATGAAGCCCGCGGTGTTCATGCCGCGCGCGCGGTCGAGCGAGCGTTGCATCAGCGCGAGGCGCACCAGCGCCTGAGTGCCGGTCAGGAAAATCCGGCCGCGCGTTGCGGTGAGATTGTCGGACAGCTTGTAGTCGGAAAGAGCGGGCGTGCCGTCGATGGGCAGGCGAGCGGTCATAGGTGAGTCTCCAATCCCATACGTGATGGATGCTGTTTGTATCTTCGGCGCGCGTCCTCGGGCAGACGTGGGGGCCGCAGCGAAAGAGACTCTATTTTTTAGCGCCAATCGGAGTGGATTTTTTCTACTTTGCTTGCGCGTCGGCGAATGAGCGCGAGGAGCGCCCGGTTTTAAGCCTCTTTTGAGATAGATATGCCACGCGAACGGGGGATTCGGGTATGCCCTGGTGCGTCGGACGGTGTGCTGCATGCATCCAGGCAGACACGCTGATGCATGTTTTGACGGGTGTCGAAACATATCGGGCGGCGGCACGCATTGCTGCATGACGCCGCCCGTGAGTTAATCGCTCGTGCCTTTGTTAGCGCATGGCGACGCCCAGTCAGATGCGCGGATTAGACCGGATTGTTGACGAACGCATAGAAGTAGCCGTCCGGGCCGTAGAAGCCGTTGTACTTGCGCAGGTCCGGCGAGTCGAGCGAGATGCGCACGTAGCCCGGAGGCGGAACGAAGCTCGACGGTTGCGGTTGCGGTTGCGGCTGCGGCTGCGGCGTCGGCTCGACCGGCGGCACGTAGCCGCCGTTGTTGCCGCCGCCCGCAACGCGAATGTCTGCCGAGACCGGTGCCGAAATCGTGCCGCCGACGTTCGACAGGGAGCCTGCCGTGCCGCTCAGCGTGGTGCTCGACGTGATCGAACCGTTGTCGTTGGTCAGTTTCCCGTCGACGTTGATGACCGCCTCGCGCTGCGCCGAGATCGCGCCGCCGGTGTTGTCCAGCGAACCCGACTGAAAGCGAGCAGCGCCCGCCGACTTCATGCGGCCGTTGCCGTTCAGCACCTGTTGTGCGCTGACGTCGAGCATCTGTCCGGCGTTGAAACTGGCGCCCCGATTGTCCAGCGTGCCTGCGCCAACATGCAGCGTATTTTGCGCGCTCAACGTGCCGTTCGCGTTCGCAAACGTGTCCATGGCATTAACGCGCGCGTCGCCGCCGGAACTCAGCGTGCCCGAGTTATCCACGCGAGTCGCGTTGATATTGAGCAACTGGCCGGCGCTCACAGTCGTGCCCTGGTTGGAGATGGTGCCGCCTTGCAGCGTCACCGTGCCGCCGCTTACGCTGCCGCCTGAGAGCGTTACCTGGTTGCCCGCGAGCATTCCATCCATCGACGCCTCGACGATGCCCTTATTGGTCAGCGACTGGTCCGCGTTCATGCTCACGCCGCTGCCCGCAATCTTGCCGCTGTTCGACAACGTGCCACGCGTGGTCAGGCTGACGCGCTCGGCGCTGAGCGTGCCCTGATTGTCGAGCGTCTGCATGGCGTTGCCGTTGATGGATTGCGTTGCCGTAACCGAGCCGGCGTTCGTCGCGTTCACGCCGCCGAACTGCACCGTCTGGCCGGTCAGCTTGCCGTTCGCCTGGTTCGTGAACGTGTCTGACGCGTTGACGCTGACCGCGCCGGTGGAAGTCAGCGTGCCGGTGTTGTCAAAGCGGGTGGCGCTCACGTTGAGAGACTTCGCGGCGCTCACCGTGACGCCCTGATTCATGACGGTGCCGCCTTGCAGCGTCACCGTGTCGCCTTTCACACTGCCGCCCGAAAGCGTCAGGCGGTCGCCGGCGAGCATTGCGTCTTGCGTGGCTTCTACGGTGCCGGTGTTGACGAGCGACTGATCGCCGCCCAGACGCACGCCTGCTCCCGAGATCTTGCCGGTGTTCGATAGCGTGCCGCGCGCGTTCACCGACATGCTGTCGGCCGCCAACGTGCCGCTGTTGGTCAGCGCCTGCATCGCCGAAGCATTGAGCGTGCGCGCAGCTGCGATCGAGCCGTTATTCGTCAGATTCGCGCCGTTCACGTTGACGTCGGTTGCCGCCTTGACACTGGCGGGCGCGCCGATCGTCACATCGCCATTGGCCCCCACGCTCACGCTGCCGGTCAGCGAGTTCAGCGCGCCGTTGTCGCGCACGCCGACACCCGCTTCGGTGCCGATCAGACGCACGGCGCCGTCGCCATACATGCTGCCGAGCGATTGCACGTCGATTGCCACTTGCGGCGCGGCACCCGTGCCCGCTTGCGCGGCTGTCGATTTAGACGCGTAGTCGACGCGATTCGCGCCTGCAATTGCGTCGATCGTCTTGCCTTGCACCTTGCCGTTGATAGTCATCGCGCGTGCAATCAGATCGACCGCGCTTGCCGACCCGCTCAGGCCATTGCCGTCGACGGCAATGGTGCCCTGCTTGATGTCGAGCGTGCCCAGCGAGCCGTCGTCTTTCAGCGTCGGCGTGCCGGTTGCAAGCGTGACCCGCGGCGCGTTGAGGAAGCCGCAGCCCGAGCAGGTGATGCCGGCAGGGTTCGCGATCACGAGGTTGGCGCCCTTTCCGGCGACTTCGGTCGTGCCGAGCAGTTGCGTCGGCGAGCCGGATGTGACCTGCATCAGGACGACGCTCGCGCCTTTCTGACCGAGCGCGGCGTTGGCCTGTACCGCGCCGCCGATCTGCGTCTGCGCGGCTTGCGTAGCGTTATTGATGATCACGCCGCCGGTGCCGACGTTGTACTGCGCGAAGCGGTTGTTCGACACGCCGGCCGTATTGGGCGCGACGATGTTGACGACCTGCGTGCCGTTGCCGGACGTGCCGAAAGTCGGGCGCGACGCGGCGCTCGAGTCGACGGTTATGGCGAGATTGGCTTGCGCGCTCGCGACGAGCGGTTGCATGCCGAATGTGCACAACGCCGCGAACGCGCTGGCGCGTGCAGCAAACCACAAGTTCCGGTTGTTGCCGTCCATTAGACGAGGGTGAATTTTCTGCATTGTTGTTTCCTCTACATTAACAAAAGTACAACTAACAAATAGGAAGCCTCGTTCAGATCAGCGCGCTGATTTGTACGAGTACGGTGGGCGAGCCGCTCGGAAAAGCCTTCGGCTTGTAGAGTGGCCAGCCGACGGAGACGTCGTAGTTGACGCCCGCCGACAGGCGATTCTTCGGCGCAAGGCTGCCTCTCGCGCCCACCGCCATTCCTACCAGGGTGTCACCCGCCAGGTACCGCGTCGTCGGCCCTTGTACGCGTCCGGCGTCGAGCCCCGCGTATAAGGCTTGCACGCCGTAGGACGTCGGCGCGTACCAGTCGAGTTCGTTCGATACGGTCCAGCCGTTTTCGGCCGCGAGCGTTGCCTGCTGGTCGAAGCCCCGTACCGCATAGCGCGTACCGATCGTAAAGTAGTCAGGGGCGGTAACCCGGGTGCGCGCGTTCTGCCTGGTCCAGCCAAACTGGTACGAGAACGGTTGATTGCCGACCCGAAACGGCGCAAGCACGTTGAGCGACGCGGTGACGATCTGCTCGCGGCCGTTGAACGCGCTGTCGCCGAGTACGTAACCCGGCTGACGCGAGATGCCCGGCAGCGCGTCGCGCCAGCCGACCGACGCGTCTATCTGCGCGCGCCCGATGTAATGACGATGCGACGCGCCGACTTCGTAGCCGTATACGTCGCGGTCCTGCACGTCGATCCACGTGTTGTTCACATAGTGATGATTGAACGCGCGGTAAAAGCGCGCGCGCAATTCCGTGCGGGACTTCGCGCCGCGCTGCACGACGCCTGACAGTTTGATGCCCGCGCCTTTCTGCTCGCCCGTGAATTGCGCGGCGCCGGCGGCGAACGCCTGTGTTTGCAGGTAACTCGCGCGATAAGCGTCAATCGTGAGCATCGCGTAGCCGAAAGGCACGCTGTACGACGCGGCGGCCTGGTTTTCTCCCTTGCCGGGTGCGCCACGGTTGGCGTTGGTGAGACCCGATACCTGCAACTGGTCGTATTGATAGAAGGGCGAGTCGACAGTCAGCGCGCCGAACAGCTCGTTCTTGCCGGTGGCAGTCTGGCCCGCATTGTCGTAGCCAGCCGCGATGCGCCAGCGTCGCCCGGTGCCGGCGTGCAGTACGAGGTCCGATTCGCCGGCGCCAATGCCCGGCGCAATGTCGAATCGCGCGTCCGCCTGTGACGGCAGACGCCGGATGTTTTCCAGCGCCTGGTCGATCGCGCGCTGGTTCAGGAGCGCACCCTCGCCGGACGGCAACGCACGCGCGATGTCGCCGATCGCTTCGCCCTCGCTGCGTATCGCGCCGATGCGGCCCGGCACGACGTCGAGCTGGAGCGCGCCGGAGGCGAGCGATTGCTCTGGCACGGCGACACGCGTGGTCACATAGCCATAGCCGATCAGTTTATTGGCGACGCTGTCCTGCACGATCTTCAGGCCGTCCGCGCCGACACACTGACCCTTGACCGGCTCGACGAGACGGTCGAGCGAATCGAGCGGATTGTTCGTAATCCGGATTTTGTCGATTTCGAAGCAAGGAGACTGCACCGGCAGATGCGCAAGATCGACGCTCGTCGCGCGCGGCGCGTCCTCGTTCAGCGCGTTGCCGAGCGAGCCATTCGTCGCATTGGCTTCAAGCCGTTGCTGTTGTGCGCGCTGCGTGTCGTTGCCCGGCAGGACGTTGATCAGCGATGCGTTGCTTTGGGCGAACGACGGCAGCCCGTAGAGAGCGAGTGAAGCGGCGGCGAAAGTGGCTTTACGGCGATGCTGCATGGCGGCGTTCTTGGGCAACGAAGCCGCGCAGCATAGACAGTATGAATCTGAAAATCTAGCGAAAGGATTCCGAAATGCTTATCTCTTTTTCGGTTTTTATATTTTTAACAGATACGCTGTTTTTATGAACGAACACCCGTCGCAACAGGCGCTTCATCCAGCGGCACGATCTCGTCAAAATGCGAATAGTCGATATGGCTCACGCCGTCCCGTTCGCTCATGATGTCGACAAAACGGTGCTGCCAGTAGATCTGATCGCATGTCCACATGTGGCGTGCCTGCATGGTCTGCGACGTCGATTCGTCGACGCCTTCCAGCGTGAGCAGCAGCGACGTGTCGCTTGCTTTTAGCGTCTCGGCGGTCTCGCCGAAAAGCGGACTTGTTTCGTCGATCACATGCATGATGCTCCAGCCGAGCTTGAAGACCGGATGCTGATCGCGCACGAGTGTGAGGTCGTAAAGCTTGCGCAACGTATAACCTTCTGGAGTCGTTTCGCGACGCATAATGCGCAGCCTTGCATGTGCTTCGGCGATCACGTTCTGGCGCCCGTTGGCCGAGCGGACCATCAAGGTCATGTGACCGTCGAGCGGCCGGATGATCGCGTAGCGGGCGAACATGATCTTCGCGTGCGGACGCGAGAAGCGCGCGAAAATCAGACCCGTTGCCAACGCAATGCTCGACATACCCACGAAAATTTCGAGCGTCGCGATCCAGTGCGCGTACACCGTTTGCGGATGCATGTCGCCATAACCGACCGTGGCCAGCGTTTCGACGCTGAAGAAAAACGCGCCGCCGAAGCCCGGCGGATACTGGTTGGCAATAGACGCGTTGCCGAGCATATAGAGCGCGGCGAATGTGGTGTTCAGCAACAGGAAGATCACCGCGAGGCTGACGAAAAACATCGGCCAGCGCACCACCAGCGCGCGGTGATAAAGGTCCTGCCAGAATCGCGTCGGCATGCCGTGCGCGATCACCACGCGGTCGTCCAGGCGCAGTTCGCGGCTGCCGCGCGAAGGGCTATTTTCTGCGCTGACTTTCTCGCGTCCGATGCGGGCAAAACGGTCCGACGGTTCAGTAGCCATCGCGTACTCGTGGAGATGAAAACGGCGCAAGCGTAGCACGCGGCCTCGCTCGCGGAGCGCGATCTTCAGCGCGTCGAACTGGAGCGAAAGAAGGCGTGCGTTTTCTACGCCGTGGCGGTGCGGCGGGGCGCTTCCGCAGCATTTGGAATCGCGTGAATGCCGCGTTCAAATGCTGTGTGCGATGCGTGCTAGCGGCGGCGCAAGCGCTAACGCCGGCACGGACGACCTGCGCTCTGCTTTAAGGAAATGCTCGCGGCTTCGGAATGCCTGCGCCGTGCTCGATGTCGTCGACGGCTTGCTGGTGTGCCGCAGCGATGGCTTGTGCTTCGTCGGAGTAACCGTTGTCGCCGCCGATGGTCGTCCACGGTTTGACCGCTTTCTCCCGATGCCTGATTTCGTATTCCGAGTCCCAGCGCGCGCCGCTGAGTTCGATTGGGCGGACGTGAATCGAGTACACGCCGTATAGGAAGAGCTGCTCAACCATGATCGCCTCCGACCATTGCGTTCAGGTGGCGCGCCGCGAGATGCGTCGCGCCGGTCTGCCTAGAGTTCGATTTCCCCGAGTATGCGATGAGCGAGCGCCTTCGCTTCTTCCAGCGCCTCGCCCGGTGTGGACGAGGTAGCTTCGACTTCATAGACCGTGGTTTCCTGGTCCTGGCTCGCCTCGCCTTCGTCTCGCGCGAGTGTGACTACGCCCTGCCAGGTGTCCGCGCCGACCTCTCTCACCGTTGCAGTGGCCGTGTAGATGCCTTTGGTGTAGGTGATGTCCTCCATGGCGTCGCTCCTTGTTCCAAAGGTTCCGGTGATTTCATCCTAGCACGGCAATGGCGCTTCGGCTGAAGCCTCATGGCGCGCCGCCTCGCGACGACGCGCGCCTGTCCAACCGGAAAGATAACGCCCGCGCGTTACAGCAGCGCGACGACTTCGTCGAGCGACGGCGCATGCGCGCCCGCGTGCCGGCAGGCTGCCGCGCCCGCCGCCAATGCGAACGCCAGATGCTCCGGCCACGCGCGCTGCGAAGCGGTCATCAGACTGAACAGCAAGCCGCCGATGGACGCATCGCCGGCGCCGACCGTATCTACGACCTCGACGCGCGGCGGCCGGGCCTCGACAGTCGCCGCGCCGTCGATCAGCAGAGCCGTTTCCGGTCCCCGGGTGACGAGTACGGTGGCGGCCGGATTCATCGCGCGCAACTGGGCAAGCGCATGCGCTTCGTCGTCGGTCTTGAAGAGCAGGCGCAGGTCTTCGTCCGATACCTTGATGAGGTCGGCGAGCGCAGCCATTTTGCGTAGCGTGGGCTCGTACCCGTGCTCCATCAGATTCCGGTAGTTCGGGTCGAAACTGATCTTTACGCCGCGCGAGCGCAGTTCGGCGGCCAACGCGGCGAGCGTGTCGCCGAGCGGTTGCCGCACGAGACTGATGCAGCCGAAGTGCGCCCACTTCACCTGCTGCATCCAGCCTGCCGGCAGATGCGCGGGATCGAAGGCGAGATCGGCGCCGTTCTCGCCCATGAAAAAGTAAGCAGGCGGATGCGTGCGATGAACGATCGCGAGCAAAGGCGGGCGCTCCACGCGCTGCATGAAGCGCATGTCGAGCCCTGCCGCGACGCTCGCGTCCCACAGTTCGTCGGAGAAATTGTCGACGCCGAGCGAGCCCGCGCAGGCGGTCGGCAAGCCGAGCCGAGCGACGCAACGCGCCACGTTCCAGCCCGCGCCGCCGGGACGCGAAAGCCATTGCGAGGCGCCCGTGCGCACGAGATCGGTGAGGATATCGCCCGCCGAAACGAAGACGGGCAGTTCGTTGGACACGTGGCTCATTTTGCGTGCTCCGTGGAGACGGCCGCGGCGGTTGAGCCGTCGGCCAGCGCATGCGTCAGCACCTCGTAGCATGCGCCCATGGTGTGATAGTCGGTCTTGCCGGCCGGACTCTTTTCGTCGCTGTACTTGCGGTTGTCGCAGGTGAGGATGCGATACCACGCGCCGTATTTATGATCGACGAAGTGCGCCCAGCTATAGCGCCAGATCTCGTCGTACCAGTCCCAGAAGCGCTCGTTGCCGGTGCGCTTGCCAAGCAGCGCGGCGGTCGCGAAAGTCTCCGCCTGCACCCAGAAGTACTTGTCGTGGTCGCACACAGTGCCGTCGGGGCCGAAGCCGTAATACAGGCCGCCATGGTCTTCGTCCCATGCGTGCGTCATCGCGGCGTCGAACAGTTCGATTGCGCGTGGCAAGAGCCAGGGCAGCGGACGATAGCGCTCCAGAATCAGCAGCAGCTTCGCCCATTCCGTTTGATGCCCGGGCTGGAAACCCCACGGACGGAAAATGTTCGAGCTGTCTTCCTCGTTGTAGTGCCAGTCGACCGACCAGTCCGCGTGAAAGTGCTCCCACACGAGCCCTTGCGACAGCTTTGCCTGACGCAGCGTGATGTTCGACGCCACGCGCTCGGCGCGGTCCAGATACACGAGGTGACCGGTCGCTTCGTGCGCGGCGAGCAAGGCCTCGGTGGTGTGCATGTTCGCGTTTTGCCCGCGATACGAACTCACACGCCATTCGGGCGATGCCTCGTCGGCGTAGAGACCGGCGGCGGCGTCCCAGAAGCGATGCTCCATCAATTCGAACGTCGCGCCGATCATCGGCTTGGCTTCCTCGATGCCGGCCATCGCCGCATGCGAGTACGCGAGCAGCACGAACGCGAGGCCATAGCAGTGGCGCGTGGCGTCGAGCGTGCGCTTCCTGCCGTCGCTCCATTCGATTTCCCAGTCGTAACCTTCGTGCTGCCCGTCCCAATGCGCGTCGCGCAGAAATTGCAGGCCGTGACGGGCGTATTCCAGATGCTTCGGGTCGCCGAACTGCCGATACGCCATCGCGTAGTTGAAGACGTAGCGGCAACTGCTCACCAGATGCCGCGTGGTTTTGTCGTAGACGGAACCGTCGTCGCGGAAGAAATGGAAAAAGCCGCCGCTCGGATCGAGCACATTGGGCGCGTAAAAGCGCAGCGTGTCCTCGACATGGGAGAGCAGGAACTCGCGGCTGCGAAAGCTGGCGACGGCCGGCACGGCGGGCGCGCCGTTGGCGGAAGGAGGCGTAGCGGATAGCGTCATGGCGTTTTCACCAAAGTACTGGCACGGGCAATGAGATGAACGGGCAAGCGGACTTCTGTTTCGGCCGGCGCGTCTTCGAGCAGCAATTCCACGCCGCGGCGGCCGAGCGCTTCCTTGTCGACCGCAATGGTGGACAGCGGCGGCGTGGCGTGAGCGGCGGCGGGAATGTCGTCGAAGCCGATAATGGCGATGTCCTCCGGCACGCGCACGCCGCGCGCGAAACAGGCGCGCAGCGCGGCGAGCGCGGCAGCGTCGTTGTAGGCAAACACGGCGTCTGGGCGTGGGCCGGGCGCATCGAGGAGTTGCTGCATCGCCCGGGCCGCACCGCTGTCGGGATCGAGTCCGGCGTCGATCGTGACTTCGAGCGACGGGTCGAATAGAAGTCCCGCTTCGAAAAATGCACGCCGATAACCGAGTGCGCGCTGCGCGATGCTGAAGTGCGCGAGCGATCCGCCGATGAACGCCACCCGCTTGCGCCCCTGTTCGAACAGATGCCGCATCGCAAGCGCGGCGCCGGCCGCGTTGTCGAGATTCACCGAACGCAAACCGGGCGCCCAGAGATCGATCAGCACGAGCGGACGCTGCATCGCGACGAGGGTGGCAAGCGTCTCCGGCTCGACGAAGCCGGCAATCGCTACGGCGTCGGGCGCATGCAGGCGCATCTGCTGGATGACGTCTTCAGTGGGACCGGCGGTCAGCACCGACGGCACGATTCCGCGCTCCCGGCAGGCGTCTTCCACGCCATGCAAGACGTGCGAAAAGAATGGGCTGACGGCGAAGTTGTTGTGCTGGCGGTGCAGCAGAAACGTTAGACGGCGGATGCGCGGACGCAATTGGCCCGCGTCATACCCGAGTTCGCGCGCGGCCTCGACCACGCGCACGCGTGTGGCCTCGGACAGGCCCGGCTGGTTTTTCAGTGCGCGTGAGACGGTGCCGATCGACACGCTGGCCGCACGCGCGACGTCGCGGATGGTTATCGCCATCGAAGCAGGCGGCCGTGACAGGGCGACCGCACATGTTTGGGTCCGGGCGATTGTATAGTAAAACGGCCGTCAAACAGCTTTGTAGGGTTGCCAATAGCACCCGTAAATACCCGTAGTTGTTGGTATTTTTTGTATTTTATTGTTTAGTAAAATTGCTAAACACGTGCACTTTTCGCGCGACCCGGTGTGTCCCGAGCGTGCGCAATGGCGTTAGCCGAGCTTCGGAATGCGGTCTTTCAAAACGGCCGGCGCAACGTCGTCAATCGGCGGACGTCGCCGCGGCTTCCGATTGCCCACGCAACAAGGCCACGCTTTCTTCGGCGTCGATCAGCACGAATCCGCTTGATTCGAGCTTCGCGCGCCGCTTGGCCAGCGCCGCGACCGTGGCAATTTCCTCGCTGTTATAGAGCGACGCGCCGCCGGCCGGCTCCGGCTCCACGCGCACGCAGCCAATTGCCATCGTGACGAAGCCGAAGAAGGTCGGGTTGCCGCGCCGGTCTTCGCCGTGAATGCCGCCGGCCAGACGGTCGGTTGGCGCGTAGAAGCGCTGCGCGCCCTCGTTGAATACTTGAATCGCGCGCAGCACGCGCTCGCGCCAGTCGTCGCTCTGGAACAGGATGAGGAAGTCGTCGCCGCCCACGTGACCGAGAAAGTCGCGCGTCGGATCGCAGACGTCGGCGAGCACCGCAGCGGCGAACTTCAGTACCTCGTCGCCTTGCCAGTAGCCGTACTGATCGTTGAATGGCTTGAAGTGGTTCAGGTCTACATAGCAGGCATAGAAGCCGGCGTGATTACCGACGAGCCGCGCAATGTGCGAACTGATCGGGATGTTGCCCGGCAGGAACGTCAGCGGGTTAGCGTAACGCGCCGCTTCGATGCGCACCTCGGTTACCGCGCGCACGAGGTTCTCGCCAGTGCCGAGTCCCGCGTACTTGCCGTTTTCGGTGATGACGAAGCCATCGGCGAGATAGCGCTGATCGTCGCTTGCGAGGAGCTTGGCCATCTGCTCGACGGTCATCGATTTCTCTATCACTACGGGCGAGGCGTTCGCGAAGAGCAGACATGGCCGCTTGCCGAACAACTCGCGGTGATACGGCAACGCGTAACGGTCCATGAAGCTGCGGCGGTTGATCAGCGCAACCGGTTCGTCATGCTCGACCACGGCGACCGCGTGCAGATCGGGCAGACGGTTGAAGAGTTCCAGCACGTCGTTATTGGTTGCCTGGCGCGGCAACGCGGGCGCGTGCACGAGCATCTTTTCCGAAGCCATGCCGCCCGATGGCGACGCGCCGCCGAGCGTGCGCGTCGCCTCGGGGAACACGGCGATGTGGCCTGCGCGCAGGGCGTCGCGGGCGTCGTCGGTGACTTTGCTTGCCGGCTGCGCATGCGGACGGCCAAAGAAAAAGCCTTGCCCGCAGCCGATTCCCATGTCGCGCACGACGATCAGATCCGCCTCGTTCTCGATGCCTTCGGCGACGAGGCGCGCGCCGCTTGCGCTCGCGAAGTGCTGCATTGCGCGAACGGCCTCGAACTTCAGGGGATCGCACGCGATGTCGTGAATGAAGAAGCGGTCGATTTTCACGACGTCCGGTTGGAGTCGCACCCACAGATTCATGCTCGCGTTCGCGGTGCCGTAATCGTCGAGTGCGAACTGCGCGCCCGCCGTGCGCAACGAAGCGATCACCGGCAGGAAACTCCCGATGTCGGGAATCATGCTCTGCTCCGTCAACTCGATCACGATTCGCTGTGGATCGACGCCGCGATGGCGCAGCAGCGCGAGTGTGTCGTCGGGTACGGCGGCCAGACGCCGAAGCGCACCTGCGCTGAAGTTCAGGAACAGCTTGCCGTCGTAGCCGAGTCTGGCAAACGCGTCGATACAGGCGCGCGCGGCGGCCTGTTCGAGTTCGATCGTGCAGCCTTCCACGAGCGCTTGCGAGAAGAGCGCGAATGGCGTCTCGAGCGATGTGCCGGCCGGCCCGCGAATCAGGCCTTCGTAGCCGAGAATCGCGCCGTCCTCGAAGTCGATGATCGGCTGGAATACGGCGGACAGATCACGCCGGGCAATCAGGTCCTCGATGCGCGGCGCAGCGATTCCGGAGGGCGAGCGAAGTTGCATGGCAGGTTGACGTAGCGATGGACATTCGGCTTATCGACCTGCGCTGCGGAGAATTAAGTGAACTTTTAGTGAAGCGTTGCACTGGTGTGGTGCGTTTGCGCTGTGGTGAGTCGTCGCGCGCGGTTGTGCGCGGGTTGGAGGCGCCTCAAGGAGTTGGCCAGGAGGCGCCCAGGAAGCCGCCTATGCCATCTGGCCGAGGCGACAACCGTCGCCGATGAGCGTGAAATAACCAAAAGCCGCGCAAGGCGGCTTTTGGAAAACGACGCTCAGGGAGGGCGCTTATGAATGTCCTATTTGCATTGCGCGCGTATTCAACGGCGGGCGACGGCGGCAGCAGCTCGCTCGCGCGAGGCGGCGCGGGTTTCTCCGCTGGTGTCGCGAGCGCCCCACCGTTGCGCGAGCGCGGCGCAGACCATCAACTGGATCTGGTGGAACAGCATGAGCGGGAGAACGACCGCACCGACCGCCTGCGAGGCAAAGATGACTTTGGCCATGGGCACGCCGGCGGCGAGACTTTTCTTCGAGCCGCAGAAGATGATGGTGATCTGGTCCGCGCGACTGAAGCCGAGCCGCTTGCTCACGAAAATCGTCATGCCCAGCGCGAGCGCGAGCAGCACCACGCTGATGAGCAGCACACCGCCCAAAGCGGAGAGCGGGATCTGATGCCACAGGCCTTCGGTCACGGACTCGCTGAACGCGCCATACACGACCAGCAGAATGGAACCTTGATCGACGAACTTCAGCACGCCGCGATGCCGCTCGATCCACTTGCCGATCAGCGGGCGCAGCAGTTGCCCCGCCACGAACGGCACCAGCAACTGCAGCACGATATTGCCCACGGTGTGCCAAGGAGAGCTACCGCCCGCCGCCTGATTCGTGACGAGGACACTGACGAGTGCGGGGGTGATGAAGATGCCGAGCAGGCTCGAGGCCGACGCGCTACAAACCGCGGCCGGAACGTTGCCTTTGGCGATGGACGTGAAGGCGATAGAGGACTGAACCGTCGACGGCAGCGTGCAGAGGAAGAGGATCCCGGCGTAGAGCGCAGGCGTGACAAGTGGCGACAGGAGCGGTTTAAGCGCGAGGCCGAGCAGAGGAAACAGCGCGAACGTGCTGAGCAGTACGACCAGATGCAGACGCCAATGCGTCGCGCCCGCAACAATCGCTTCCCGAGAAAGCTTCGCGCCGTGTAGGAAGAACAGCAGGCCGACCGCAATGTTCGTCACCCAGTCGAACCCTGCGGCGGCCTGACCGTGAACCGGCAGCAGGCTGGCCAGTATCACCGTGCCGACCAGGCACAGGGTGAAGTTATCGGGAAGCAGTTTCGGGCGGGCCATGTCGGATTCTCGAAATCGGTGATGCGGGGTTGCACGCAAGGCGCGTGCGCGAAAGCGCTGCGGCGGCGGTGCTATGGAAAACCCCTATTGTCCGTCTAAACCGATTGAAACGGCAAATTCATTTGCCGAATTGATTGATGAGCGCGGTGCATTTTCGCCAGAGCGAGGGTTTCGGTTGTGAACCACCGGTCGTTGAGTGCGCACATCTCGGAGTTGGGTGCTCCGGTGAGTCTGCGCCCCCCACTTATTATCGCGATTCGACGACAGTTTGCATCGTTGCTTTTTCGCCTTTCGCGAAGGCGTTCCCATCAATCTACTGCTGCTTTAAGGCGGTTTTAGCAAGGGTTGTGTCGTAGAAAAACGTCGCAGTAACAACGTGTTACAAGAGCAGGCGAGGCCTAACACTTTTTGGCTCGACACCCTCTGCCGGTGACCATAAATTACCGATCAAAGGCCGTCGGGATGCTCTGCGCTGCGACCTGTCCGCAGCGCCCGCGCCAGTCCCTCAACAAGTCCATCGCAGCTCGAACGGTGGGCTTCAGGCAAGTCTTCGGGCAAGTGAGTCACTGGTGGACGGGTTGTCGAGAACGAAGCACCTGGCGTGGGGCGCGGTAATCGTCGCGCTGTGCTCGTTCGCCTATGCAAAAGGGCCGGGCATGCCACACGGTGGCGCGAGCTTCGGTGCTGACAGCTATGGTCACGGCAATTACGTGAACCGCGACGTTGGCCGCAACGTCGAGCGTAGCCTCGATCCCTCCGGCGCTCCGGGCTCAGGCATGCATCGCGTCGCCGGACCTGGCGCCTATCCAGGCGACGGCCGCGGCGGCATACCATACATCGGTGTCATTCAACCGGTTAGCGCAGAGTCGCGCCCCGGACAGCGGCCGCAGCCCAACGCGCCGGTTCGCTCGGGATCGATCCGGGCCGACGTCGCCCGCTATAACGAAGAACGCGGTGCACTGCGCGCCGTTCAGCGCCAGGGTGACGACAGCCGCCCGCCCGAGAGTTCTCCCTACCGAAACTAGGCTCGGAACCAAGCCCGCCTGGGCTCTACGTTGAATTAATCTCCCCAGCAGATCCCCGGCGCCGGTTCCCCCCGCATTCACTCCTCGGCAACACCCGTTGCCCCAAGCTCCCTTAATTACGCGCCTTTCAATTGGCTTAGTGCGCGCATTACGCTTTAACTCACCTCAAAACCCCGCGCGCAATGTGACGTTTCGACGCCACACTTTTTTGAAAACACTCGGCAGCAGACCGTCTCCCGTCGTCAAATTTGGGCGGTTATGCGGCGGCGCGTCATCAGCATGTCATTTGAAGCGTTATCGGTCGCCTTGCGCATAGCGCGCGCAGCTTCGGGCGGCCCGACGTGTCTGTCGCGGTGCCGCGAGCATGTGCGAGTGAAGGTCTGTAGCAGGCCGATAAGCGACAAAACTAATCAGACCGATATACCCGCAATAACCAGCGATATTTTTGTTCATAAAAATGGTCCGCAAAGATGGTCCCCGCCCAGATTGGCTCGACGATCGAACGGACAACAACAATGGTTCGCGCGAGCTTGCCCTTTCGCACAGCCACACCCCTTTTGACAAAGACTGGAGAATCCATGAAAACAGGCATCAGCCGTGCGCTGAAGACCACCCTTAAGGCAACCGCGTGTGCCGCTTTGCTGGCCAGTGCATCGTCCGCTTTCGCGCAGTCGAGCGTGCAACTCTACGGTCAGGTGGACGAATGGGTCGGCGCGCAGAAATTTCCCGGCGGCAAGACGTCTGTACAGGTGTCCGGCGGCGGGATGTCGACGTCGTACTGGGGCTTGAAAGGGGCTGAGGATCTGGGCAACGGCTACAAGGCGATCTTTACGCTGGAAGGCTTCTTCCGCGCGCAGAACGGCCAGTACGGCCGCTTTACCGGCGACACGATGTTTTCGCGTAACGCGTACGTCGGTATCGAATCGCCGTACGGCACGGTTACCGCTGGTCGGCTGACCACCGAACTGTTCGTGTCGACGATCCTGTTCAACCCGTTCATCGACTCCTACGTCTTCTCGCCGATGGTCTATCACGTGTATCTCGGGCTCGGCACGTTCCCGACTTACTCGACCGATCAAGGTGTGACCGGCGACTCGGGCTGGAATAACGCGGTCCAATATCAGTCGCCGAACTTCAACGGCCTGTCGGCGAGCGCAATGTATGCGCTGGGTAACACGACGCAGAACGGCGCGAAGAAGTGGAGCGGCCAGGTTCTGTATTTCCATGGCCCGTTTGCCGCGACCGCGGTCTATCAGTACGTGAACTTCAACAACACGCCGGGAGACCTGGGCAGCTTCGATTCCTCGGGCGTGCCGGGCCTGAAGGCGCAGAGCGTCGCGCAAGTCGGCGTCTCGTATGACCTCAAGTACGTGAAGCTGTTCGGCCAGTACATGTACACGCACAACGACCAGACGCTGACGAGCTGGCACGTGAACACCGCGCAGGGCGGCGTCACGGTGCCGGCGGGTCCGGGCTCGGTGATGGCGTCGTACGCTTATTCGCGCGACGGCGGCGGCTTCGACCAGACGCGCCAGACCGCGGCGATCGGTTACGACTACCCGCTGTCCAAGCGCACCGACGTGTACGCGGCTTACCTGTACGACCACATCAGCAGCCAGTCGAGCGGCAATACGTACGGCGTCGGCTTGCGCGCGAAGTTCTAGGCGTCGCCGCGTAGCTGAACTGGCCGGCGGGCGGCGACTGCCGCGCGCCGACCCCATGCTCACAACCTCCAAAGCCCGCGTTCCTCACGGAACACGGGCTTTGGTCTTTCCGACTTCTGACGCGACTCAGGCCAGTCGTTTCGCCATCGGCTCTTTGATAAACCGGGCAAAATAACGCCGATTAATTCCTATAGCGAGCGATTCGGATGGACACCCTCGTCAGCATGAAAGTGTTCCGGCAAGTGGTCGAGGTGGGCAGCTTCGTGGGCGCGGCTGAACGGATGGAGATGTCCGCGGCAATGGCGAGCAAGCATGTGATGCATCTCGAACAGCAGCTCGGCGCGCGTCTGCTGAACCGCACCACGCGCCGCGTCGCGCCGACCGAGGCGGGCCGCGAATACTACGAGCGCCTGAGTCAGGTGCTCACCGAACTCGAGGAAGCGGAGCAGGTCGTCGGTGCGGCGAGCGTCGTGCCGCAAGGGCGCTTGCGGGTGTCGTCGCTGTCCGCCTTCGGGCTGAGTCACGTGATGGCCGCGGTCGCCGACTACGCCGCGCAGTATCCCCAAGTCACCGTCGACATCACGTTGTCGGACCGCGTGGTCGAGCTTATCGACGAAGGCTTCGACGTCGCGATCCGCGCTTCGCCGAGCGGCCTCAAGTCGTCGTCGCTGATCGCGCGGCAGATCGCGATGGCGCATCTGCTGCTGTGCGCGTCGCCGGAGTATCTGCGCCGGCGCGGCACGCCGAAGACGGTCGCCGATCTCGCGCGCCACAACATTCTGCAATACACGGGCGTGTCGGCGCTCGACGTCCTGCAAGCCACCGGCGAAGCCGCGCGCGTGCGCCTGTCCGGCAATCTGATCGTCAATCATCTCGAGGCGCAGCGCGTGATGGTGCTGCACGGTGCGGGCATCGCGCTGCTCGGCACCGAAGTGATCGGCGCCGATCTGGCAGAAGGGCGTCTCGTGCCTGTGCTCGTCGATGAAGTGCCGCCTCGCGAGTTGCCGATTCATGTCGTGTACGCGAGCCGGCGCCATTTGTCCGCGAAGGTGCGCTCGTTCGTGGACTTCCTCGCGGAGCGGTTTGCGAACGAGTCGCTGTGGCCGTCGCTCGAACAGATCGAGGCGCTGGCCGTGAGATAGCGCTCTGGCAAAGCCCGTTGGCAAGCGCCCCACGCCGCAAACCGCCGGAGCCGCGCCCATCCGTTTCGTTATACTGGTTGCCAGCACCCACACACGCAAACAGCGTAACGATCTGGGGGAGACATGACCGATCTGTCCACGCCGCAGCGCGCCGCCAGCCACGAGCTGCCCGCCGGCCGGCGCTTGCGCTTCGTCACCGCCGCAGCCCTGTTCGACGGCCACGATGCGTCGATCAACATCATGCGTCGCATCCTGCAAGCGAGCGGCGTCGAAGTCATCCATCTAGGCCATAACCGTTCCGTCGATGAAGTCGCGACCGCCGCGCTGCAGGAAGACGCGGACGGCGTCGCGGTGTCGAGCTACCAGGGCGGCCATAACGAATACTTCCGCTACCTGGTCGATCTGCTGCGAGCGCGCGGCGGTGAGCGCATCAAGGTGTTCGGCGGCGGCGGCGGGGTGATCGTATCCGACGAAATCGTCGCGCTGGAAAACTACGGGGTCGAAAAGATCTATTCGCCGCACGACGGCCAGCGGCTTGGCCTGCAAGGAATGATCGACGACATGATCGCGCGCTGCTCGGCAGCGGCCCGCGAGGACGCCACAGCGCGGACCGGCGCAGTCGGCGAATGGCTCGCCAGCGTGACTGGTCAACCTCTGTTGCACCTGCGTTCGAGAGCGCAGGCAAGGGGCGAAGCAAGCAGCGCCGGTTCGCTCGACGCGAGTTCGCTCGTGTTCCGCCGGCTCGCTCAACTGATCAGTGCATTCGAGACGGGCGGCGTCGCGTCGTCGAAGCGCGCGGAGCTCTCCGCTCTTACTCAGGCAGTGCAAGTTCCCGTGCTCGGCATTACCGGCACGGGCGGCGCGGGCAAATCGTCGCTTACCGACGAACTCATCCGCCGCTTCCGGCTCGATTACGGCGACACACTGACCATCGCCGTGCTCGCCATCGACCCGTCGCGCCGCAAGTCCGGCGGCGCGCTGCTCGGCGATCGCATCCGCATGAACGCAATCGGCGACTGGGGCGGCGGTGCACGCGTGTATATGCGCTCCATGGCGACGCGCGAGGCATCGAGCGAAATCTCCGACGCGCTGCCCGACGCGCTGATGCTGTGCAAGGCGGCCGGCTTTGACCTGATCGTCGTGGAAACGTCAGGGATCGGTCAGGGCGACGCGGCCATCGTGCCGTTCGTCGACGAATCGCTGTATGTCATGACGCCCGAATTCGGCGCGGCCAGCCAGTTGGAGAAGATCGACATGCTCGACTTCGCCGACGCCGTCGCGATCAACAAGTTCGACCGCAAGGGCGCGCCAGATGCGTTGCGCGATGTCGCGAAACAGGTGCAGCGCAACCGCGCCGACTTTGCGAAATCGCCCGAGGCAATGCCGGTGTTCGGCACGATCGCTTCGCACTTCAACGACGACGGCGTGACCGCGCTTTACCAGTACATCGCCGAAGCGCTGCGCAAACACGGCCTGCGCTCAGGAGGCGGCCGTTTGTCGGTTGCCGCCGACGTGCGCTTTTCGAGCGGCCGTCATGCGATCGTGCCGCCTGCGCGCGTGCGCTATCTCGCGGAAATCGCACAGACCATCCACGCTTATCGCGAGCGGGTCGATCAGCAAGCCGGCGTTGCTCGCGAGCGCTGGCAACTCGTCGAAGCGCGCCGGATGCTCGGGGAAGCGAGCGCAGACGCGCACGATGCGCAAGCCTCGCTAGCCTCGCTCGACGCGCTCATCGAGCAACGCACCACTGCGCTCGGCGAGCACGAGCGCAAACTGCTCGACGCGTGGCCGCAAACTGTCGCCGCCTACTCGGGCGATGACCACGTGGTCCGCATTCGTGACCGCGAGATACGCACCGCGCTCACGGCCACGACCTTATCGGGTACACAGCTGCGCAAAGTCGCGCTGCCTAAATTCGTCGACCACGGCGAGATTTTGCGTTGGCTGATGCTCGACAATCTGCCGGGTTACTTTCCGTTCACTGCAGGCGTCTTTCCTTTCCGCCGCGAGAACGAAGACCCGACGCGAATGTTCGCTGGAGAAGGCGATCCGTCGCGCACCAACCGGCGGTTCAAGCTGCTGTCCGAGGGCATGCCGGCCAAGCGTCTTTCGACCGCATTCGACTCGGTCACGCTTTACGGCGAAGAGCCGGACGAGCGCCCCGACATCTACGGCAAGGTGGGCAACTCGGGCGTATCGGTCGCGACGCTCGACGACATGCATGCGCTCTACGACGGCTTCGATCTGTGCGCGCCGCAGACGTCGGTGTCGATGACGATCAACGGCCCGGCGCCGACCATACTCGCCATGTTCTTCAACGTCGCGATCGATCAGCAGATCGCGCGCCAGGCACAGCAACTGGGCCGTGCGCTGAGCGAGGACGAACTCGCCGAGACGCGCCGCATGGCGTTGGAGAACGTACGCGGCACGGTACAGGCCGACATTCTGAAAGAGGACCAAGGCCAGAACACCTGCATTTTTTCGACCGAGTTTAGCCTCAAGGTGATGGGCGATATTCAGGCGTATTTTGTCGAACACCGCGTGCGCAACTTCTATTCGGTGTCGATCTCCGGCTATCACATTGCCGAAGCCGGCGCGAATCCGATCTCGCAACTCGCCTACACGCTCGCTAACGGCTTCACGTATGTCGAGGCATATCTGGCGCGCGGCATGTCGATTGACGACTTCGCGCCGAATCTGTCGTTCTTCTTTTCCAACGGCATGGACCCGGAATACACGGTGCTCGGCCGCGTTGCCCGGCGCGTGTGGGCGATCGCGATGCGCGAGCGTTACGGCGCGAACGAACGCAGCCAGAAGCTCAAGTATCACGTGCAGACCTCGGGCCGTAGCTTGCATGCGCAAGAAATCGACTTCAACGATATCCGCACCACGCTGCAAGCGCTGATCGCCATTTACGACAACTGCAACTCGCTGCACACGAATGCGTTCGACGAAGCGATCACCACACCCACCGAGGAGTCGGTTCGACGCGCGGTGGCGATCCAGTTGATCATCAACCGCGAATGGGGGCTGGCGAAGAACCAGAATCCGAATCAGGGCAGCTTCGTGATCGACGAACTGACCGACCTCGTCGAAGAAGCGGTGCTCGCCGAATTTGACCGGCTGACCGAGCGCGGCGGCGTGCTCGGCGCAATGGAGACCGGTTATCAGCGCGGGCGCATTCAGGACGAGTCGATGCTGTACGAGCATCGCAAGCATGACGGCTCGTATCCGATTGTCGGCGTGAACACGTTTGTGAGCGCGAAGCCGCACGAAGCGCCGGCGCCAATTGCGCTCGCCCGCTCCACAGAAGAAGAGAAACAAAGCCAGTTAAAACGTCTGCGCGATTTCCAGGCGCGGCATCGCGATGCCGCGCCGGCCGCGCTCGAGCGGCTGCAACGCGCGGTGATCGACGACGAAAACGTCTTTGCGGTGCTGATGGATGTGGTGCGCGTCTGCTCGCTTGGGCAAATCACGCACGCGCTGTTCGAAGTGGGCGGGCAGTATCGTCGGAATATGTAGCGGAAGCGGCGGACTGCAGGCGGGCTGCCGCGACCGTCGGCGGGCGCCTGCAGCCACCCCCGCAACCGCCCGCAACCCTTGGGCGGAGTCAGCGCCGGATACCGAGTCGCGCCTTTGCGTCGTCGTATTCCTTCGACAGACGCTCGACCAGTTCGCCCACGCTCGGCACGTCGTCCATCAGGCCGACGCCCTGGCCCGCGCCCCAGATGTCTTTCCACGCCTTCGCCTTGTCGTTCGCGAAGTTCATCTTGGTTTTGTCCGATTCGGGCAGCGCGTCCGGATCGAGCCCGGCGTTGACGATGCTCTCGCGAATGTAATTGCCGTGCACACCGGTGAACAGGTTCGTGTAGATGATGTCCGACGCGGTGGAGTTGACGATAGCCTGCTTGTAGCTGTCCACCGCATGCGCCTCTTTCGTCGCGATGAAACGCGTTCCCATGTACGCAAGGTCGGCGCCCATGGCTTGAGCGGCGAGAATCGAGCCGCCGTTCGCAATCGATCCCGACAGCACGATCGGGCCGTCGAAAATGCGCCGCACTTCGCCGACCAGCGCGAACGGCGAAGTAGTTCCCGCATGCCCGCCCGCGCCCGACGCAACCAGAATCAGACCGTCCACGCCCGCTTCCAGCGCCTTCTGCGCGTGCCGCAGATTGATCACGTCATGCAGCACGATTCCGCCGTAGCTGTGCACTGCATCGACAATCTCGCGCGCCGGCGCGCGCAAGCTCGTAATGAAGATGGGCACCTTGTGCTCGACGCAGACCCGCACGTCGTGTTCGAGCCGCGTATTCGACTGATGGACGATCTGGTTGACGGCAATCGGTCCGATCACCGAGTCGGGATTTGCCGCCTTATGTTCGGCGAGTTGCGCCTGCAATTGCGTGAGCCATTCGTCGAGTAGTTCGGCAGGGCGCGCATTCAACGCGGGGAACGAACCGACGATGCCGGCCTTGCACTGCGCCAGCACGAGCTCTGGATAGCTGACGATGAACATCGGCGAGGCGACGACAGGCAACGCCAGATTTTGTAGAACGGCGGGCAATGCCATAGTGCGGGTCTCCTGATTGACTACCGGTGCGCAAAGCGCCCGGCTGTTGATGAGTGTAGCGGCATGCGGCTTGCACCGTGGCGAAGCTGACAGCCCGCGCACAGGCCACTTGAACGTTTAAGAACGATCGTTCGATTATAGGGCAAGCGTGTGCTTTTCGTTCGCCGGTTCGTTTAGAACGGTTCGAATGAGTGTTCGGGTTCTATGCTTTGCGTGGGGTGTCCCACCCGGTCCGGACACATTGAGCTTTTACAATGCACTGACTTCAAACGACGAGAGACGCCGGCCATGGCCTTCGAGAATTTCACGCCCTTTCGCGTCGCCGCGGGCGATGCAGATATCTTCGGAGTAAAGGGCGGAGCGGGGCCGCCGCTTCTACTGCTGCACGGTCATCCGCAATCGCATCTGATCTGGGCGCGCTGCGCGGATCAACTGGCTCAGCACTTCACGGTCATTGCCACCGATCTTCGCGGCTATGGCGCCTCGGCAAAACCGCAGAGCGACGCCACGCATGCGCCGTATTCGAAACGCTCCATGGCCGCCGATCAGGTCGCAGTGATGCGGCACTTCGGGTTCGAGCGCTTTCTCGTCTGCGCGCATGACCGCGGCGCGCGCGTCGCGCATCGCATGGCGCTCGACCATGCGGACGCCGTCGAACGTCTGATGCTGCTCGACATCGCACCGACACTGGCCATGTACGAAGCGACCGACCGCACCTTCGCCACGCATTATTTCCACTGGTTCTTCCTGATTCAACCGGAGCCGCTGCCCGAAACGCTGATCGGCGCAAACCCGGCTGCTTACGTCGATGCGGTCATGGGAAGCCGTCACGCAGGTCTCGCGCCGTTCGACCCGGCCTCGCTCGACGCCTACCGCTCGGCGCTTGCGCAACCCGGTGCGGTGCATGCAATGTGCGAGGACTACCGCGCGTCGGCGAGTATCGACCTTGAGCACGACCGCGCTGACATCGAGCGCGGACAGAAGATCGCCTGCCCGTTGCGCGTGTTGTGGGGCGACAAGGGCGTGATCGAAAAGTGCTTCGACGCGCTGGACGAATGGCGTCACGTGGCGCGCGACGTGAGCGGCCGTTCGCTGTCTTGCGGCCACTACATACCCGAAGAGGCGCCTGACGAACTGGTCGCCGAAATGCTGTCCTTCTTCGAAGCGCTCGAAAAGTAGCGTTGCTCGCCTAACCGAGCGGCGGCAGGCGCCGCGCGATGGGCGTCGATTTGACGATCGCGCTGCTGGTCTCCGCCCGCTCTGCGACCTTCGACAGAATCTCGTCAAGGTGCTCGATCGAATGCAGATAGAGGCGGCAGATGAAGCAATCGTCGCCCGTCACTTTGTCGCATTCCACAAACTCCGGAATTCGCCGGATCACTTCTTCCACCAGATGCAACTGGCCGGGTAAAGGCTTCACGCGCACGATGGCTTGCAGCGTGAAGCCCAACGCGCGCGGATCGAGCTGGACGGTGAAGCGTTCGATCACGCCTTGCGCTTCCAGCCGTCGGATGCGCTCGGCCGTACTCGGCGCCGATAGCCCGACGAGGCGAGCAAGTTCGCTGACTGGACGGCGCGCGTCTTCGGCGAGAGCGGCGAGGAGCGCGCGGTCGGTTTCGTCGAGCGCTGCAGGCGCGGGCTGTGCAAGGCGTTTTGACATGACGGCCTTCGATTATTAGGTTTGATCGCGATATTGCTTAAGTTTAGCCATGTATTCGTGACAGCGGATTATCTACACTGCTCGTCAGGCAGAATTGAATCGAGGATCGGATCATGGCTTCAAACGAAATCCGGCGCGGCGCGGCGGAGATGAGCATTGCAATGCTGATGTCGGGCACGATCGGCTGGCTGGTGGTGTCGTCGCAGCAGAGTCCGTTCAACGTGGTGTTTTTTCGCTGCATTTTCGGCGGCGCAACGCTCGCGCTGGTGTGCGCCGTGCTCGGTTTCTTCAGGCGCAAGCTGTTCTCGTGGAAGATGCTCGGGCTCGCGTTGCTCGGCGGCGCGGCGATCGTCGCGAACTGGGTGCTGCTGTTCGCCGCCTATTCGCGCGCGTCGATCTCGATGGCGACGGCCGTCTACAACACGCAGCCGTTCATGCTGGTGGCGCTCGGCGCGCTGGTGTTTCGCGAGCGCATCAGCGCGTCCACGGTCGTGTGGCTGCTGATCGCATTTATCGGGCTCGTGTTTGTCGTCAAGGTCGAACCGGCCGTACTGGCGGTGCCGGGGCAATATCTGGTGGGTATTGCCTATGCGGTGGGCGCGGCAGCAATGTATGCGGTTTCCTCGATTATCACGAAGCGCCTGAAGGGCACGCCGCCGCATCTGATCGCGCTGATCCAGGTCTTGCTGGGCGTGGTCATGCTGGCGCCGTTCGTGCGTTTCGACGCGCTGCCCGCCACTGGCGCGCAATGGGTCGAACTGGTCGTGCTGGGCGTCGTGAACACCGGGCTCATGTATGTGTTGCTGTACGGTGCCATACAGAAGCTGCCCACCTCCATGACCGGTGCGCTGTCATTCATTTATCCGGTGGTGGCGATCATCGTCGATCGCGTTGCGTTTGGTCAGGCGCTAGCGTGGATTCAGGTGCTGGGCGCGGTGCTGATCCTCGTTGCGGCTGCGGGCGTCAATCTCGGCTGGCGCATCGTGCCGCAAAGGCGCGTGCCGTCCGTCTGAGCGCCGCGCGTCCGGCCAACGCGGCAAACCGCAATGCTATGGATTACAAACCATATGCGCCGACGTTTGGTCATATCAGCGGACCAATCTGGCCAGGCTCGGCGCGGCTGCCGTTGCTTTCAGACCGCATGCGGGTCAACGGCCGGCGTCAAGCGTCTGTAGGGAAATCACTGATGCGGTCAAAAATCGCGCGCGCGTATCATTCGACCAGACGCTGATCACGTCCGACAGAATTTCCGCCGCTCGCCTTTATAGGTCGAGCGGCTTTCTTTTTGTGGCGGCGGTTTTTGACGCGCCAAAGCTGGCGCGCTTGCCAACGCGCATGCTCCGGCTACCAGTGGCCGGACTTCGATCACTTCAAGCAACGTAGGCGCTTACGCCCGTTGCGCCGCGCGCGCGACGATCTGCTCGCCATCCACCATCAGCGGTCCGTTTCCGGCAGCCAGTTCATCCACGATCGTTTTGACGAGTGCGGGCCATTCACCACGCGGCTTCAGCATTGAGGCGGCCGCACGCATGACCGCTGCGTCGTCGAGCATTTGCAGCAGCGTCGCAAAGCTCATCGCGCGGACGTCGAGCAGCTTGAAGACAATCAGCACCTTGAGCGCATTCTTCGCGTTGCGTGCCGGGTCGGCGCGCAACCACGCCACGCGGGAGAAAGCCCGGTCCAGCGCCTGTCCCACGTTCGTGAACGGTGCGCCATGGCCGGGAATAACAAGGCGCACGTCGAGTGCTGCAATGGCTTCGAGCACCGCCTGCTCCTCCGCGAAGCCGCTTTCGCCTTCGAGTTCCGGAAAGATGACGCCGAAGCCGTTTTCCCACAGCGCGTCGGCGCTGATCAGCACGCGTTCGTCAGCGCAGTACAGCATCAGCGAATGGGGATCGTGGCCGGGCGCGCCGAGCACCTGCCAGTCGAGTGCGCCCAGGCGCAGCGTTGCGCCCGGTGCGATGGTGCCTGTGAAGCCGAAGCGTTCGCAGGTCTGCGCGGTCGCGCGGAAGCTCAGACGCGCCTCGTCCCAGTCGCGCACGGCGCCGGTTTCGGAGGCCGGGATGAGCGTGCGGCACGGCCACGAAGACTGCAGCAGCGCATTGCCGCCGCAATGGTCGGAATGCAGATGCGTGTTGACGATCAGATCGAGCGGCCGCTCGCCGAGCGCCTGCTGGACGAGGGCCAACGTTTGCTGCGCATGCGTCGCGTAACCGGTGTCCACGATAGCGGCGCAGTCTTCGTCGACGAGCAGCACGTTGTTCGACGAAAGCCAGCCGCGCTCGAAGACGCGGATAGATGCGGGCAATGCGGGCAATCCATTCATAGCGTGCCCGTGCCCGAGTCGGCTGCTACGCCTGCGTTCACGGATGCCTCGGCTTTCGGCATCACGAGAATGGTCGACGTGCCGACCACTGCAACCTCACCGCGCTGGTTCTTGACCGAGCCCTCAAGGTGCGTCAGATCTCCGTTCAGGCTCGGCTTCCAGTAAGCGTCGCGCACGCGCCAGGTCATGGTGAGCGTGTCGCCCGCGTGCGCGGCCTTCTTCAGCTTGATATCGAAGTCGAGTCCGAGTGGCTGCGCGTAGGTCGAAAAATGCGTCGCGAGCAGCGCCATGAAGTGCGCGGTGGGCTGCGTGCCCGACGCGATGAGACCGCCGAAGCGGCTTTGCGCCGCATAGGCTTCGTCGTGATGCAGCGGGTTCATGTCGTTGACGAGCGTTGCGAACGACTTCACCGAATCCACCGACAACGTGAGCGTCGAACTGAACGTCTCGCCGACGGTGACAATGCGCGGCGGCGCGTTCATGGCTGCACCTTTGCCTGGCCTGCGATCAACCGGGCGCGCCGGGCCTCCAGTTCGTTCCACACGGCGCGCTTCTCGCGATCGTCGTAGATCGACCAGCCGGCGATTTCGTCGATGGTGCGCAGGCAACCTTCGCACCATCCAGTCGACGCATTCATCCGGCACACGTTGATGCACGGCGACGGCACGCCGCCAGCGTCGGTTGTTTTGTTGATTACCGCTGTCATCGCGTCAGGCCGTCTCGCGCAGCGCCACGTCGACCACCGGCGCGCCCGTCAATGCAACCAGTTCCTGGGCGCTAAGATTGAACACCGCATGCGGGTGTCCGGCGGCCGCCCACAGGCTGTCCAGCGCGAGCAGGTCTTCATCGATCAGCGTGACCGGCTCGACCGCATGACCGACCGGACACACGCCGCCAATCGCATAGCCGGTCTTTTCGCGGACGAACTTCGCGTCGGCGCGGCCGATGTCGCCGACCTGCGCCGCCACCTTCTTTTCATCGACGCGATTCGCGCCGCTTGCGACCACCAGCACCGGCGCATCGTCTTCGCGACGGCGAAACAGGATCGACTTTGCGATCTGCGCGACTGAACAGCCAAGGCCGGCGGCGGCTTCGGCTGAAGTCTTGCCGGTCTCCGGCAGCATGACGATCCGGCCACTGTGTCCGCGCTCGCGCAGCAGCAGTGCAACGCGGCGTGCGGAGTCCGGTAATGCGGTGAGATCGTCCGGGTCGAGAGAAGCTTGGTCCGTCATCGTGTCAGGTCCTGATAGTCTGGTGTCCGGCAATGTCTTGAGCGAGATGTTCGACGCGGGCTCAAACGCAGTTGGCCGCTTCGCTGCGCGCCTTCGCAAGCAGCGCCTTGCCCGCGCGCGAAACGTTCGGCCGACCGATCGACGTGGAAATGAAATCGCCGATTGCCACGACTTGAGCAAGGTCGATGCCGGTCTCGATGCCTAGGCCGTTCATCAGATACAGCACGTCTTCGGTCGCGACGTTGCCGGTTGCGCCCTTCGCATACGGACAGCCGCCGAGCCCCGCCACCGACGCGTGATAGATTTCGATGCCTTCCTGCAGCGCCGCGTAGATGTTGGCGAGCGCCTGGCCATACGTGTCGTGAAAGTGCCCGGACAGACGCTCGCGCGGAAACACCTGCGTCACCGCTTCGAAGACTTCGCGCGTGCGCTTCGGCGTGCCCACGCCGATCGTATCCGCGATGTCGATTTCGTCGCAGCCGAGCGCTGCAAAGCGCTGCACCACGTCGACCACCGACGCGACCGGCACCTCGCCTTGATACGGACAACCGAGCGCACACGACACGCTGCCGCGAATGCGCAGGCCGTGCTCCTTGGCTGCCTGCGCGACCGGCGCGAATCGTTCGATACTTTCTGCGATGCTGCAGTTGATGTTCTTCTGCGAGAACGCTTCGCTCGCGGCGCCGAAGATCACGATCTCGTCCGCGCGCGCGGCAAGCGCGCCTTCGAAGCCGCGCAGGTTAGGCGTGAGCACCGAATAGATGGTGCCGGGGCGGCGCTCGATGCCGGACATGACTTCCGCGCCGTCGGCCATCTGCGGAACCCATTTTGGCGACACGAACGACGCCGCTTCGACGTTGCGAAAACCCGCTGCGGAGAGCCGGTTGATCAGCTCGATCTTCGTGGCGGTCGGGACGAACTCCTTCTCGTTCTGCAGGCCGTCGCGCGGGCCCACTTCGACGATCTTCACTTGCTTCGGTACGGCCATGATTGTCTCCTCATACACAGTAGTCGATTGGAGTTGGCGGCTTGGCACCTCCTCCTGCTCATGCAATTCGACGATGTCAATATCCGCGTTCGATGTCCACCACGCCCCCGACCGCTTCCCCACGCTCCAGCGCCAGCATTTTTTCCGCGATCTGCGCGACGCTTTCTTCGCGCAACGTTAGCGCGGAGATGTGCGGCGTAATGGTGATGCGCGGCTCCTGCCAGAACGGGTGATCGGCGGGCAACGGTTCCTCGCGGAACACGTCGAGCGTGGCCGCGGCCAGTTGACCGCTTGCCAGCGCGTCGAGCAGATCTGCTTCCACGAGATGCGCACCGCGTGCAACGTTGATCAGATACGCGCCACGTTCAAGCCGCGAAAACGTGCGCGCGCCGAGCACGTCGGCGGTATCCGGCGTATGGGGCAGCAGATTCACGAGCACCTTCACGCCGTCGAGAAACGCGTCGAATTGCGCCGCGCCAGCAAACGTCGTGATGCCTTCGACGTGCCGCGCGCTACGGCTATAACCGCGCACCGGCATGCCGAACGCGGCGACAGCTTGTGCGACATGTGCGCCGAGCACGCCGAGTCCGAGCACACCCACCGTGAACGTCTCGCGCGGATGCGGATCGAGTACTTGCCAGCGACCCTCGCGTTGCAGCGTCTGATATTCGTCGAAACGCCGCAGATAGCGCAGCACCGCGTGCGTTACGTATTCGGCCATTTGCGGCGCCATGCCGCTGTCTTCGAGACGGATCAACTGCGCGTTGGCGGGCAACGTGCCGGGCTGCTCGCGTTCGAGCGCGAGGATCGCGTCGACGCCCGCACCCAGATTGAAGATCGCCCGCAGATCGGTGCGGCCGGCCAGCATGTCGCGAGGCGGGCGCCATACGACGGCAAAATCGGCGGGCGCGGTGTCGCCGGGCTGCCATTCGCGCAGATCGGCCTGCGGCAGCGCACGGGCGAAGTCGTGCAGCCAGGCGGCGGCTTCGGCGTTCGGCATGTAAAAGAGGATTTTCATGCGGCGTCGCCTTTGAATGCGCGATCGCGCCGCTTCGCGCGAGATGCACGCCGGCATGGCTGCGAGGCTTCCGGCGGCTGCAACACGGCGCACGACGCTGGCAACATGAGGGCTCCTCCTTTTATGGATAGGCTTCATTCTACTTTTTCGCCGGCAATCCCGCGCGGTTGCGCACGACCGTGCGCGTCGCGGGCGAGCGCGCCGCCCGTTGCTGCGAAGCACTCCATAAACAAAGCACAAAAACTTGGTTCGTCCACGCGTCGCGCGGCGGGACAATGACCTCCCGGTTTCCCGTAGCGAGGGACAGACATGCTTTCATGCACCACAGCGCCGTGGCCGCCGCGGCTCGTGACCGTTCCCGGCCTGCACGGCAGCGAGGGCGCACATTGGCAAACCTGGCTGGAGCGCCAGTTCGCGCGGTCGTTGCGCGTCGAGCAGGCCGACTGGGATGCACCGGACGTCGCAGGTTGGGCGAACTCGCTGCGCGGACTGCTCGCGCGTGAGCGGGGGCCGTTCGTGCTCGCCGCGCATAGCTTCGGCTGCCTCGCGGCTGCGCACGCGTTGCAGCAGGCGTCGTATGCCAACGAGGTAGTCGGCGTGCTGTTCGTTGCGCCCGCAAGCCCGCAGAAATTCGCTTTCGCGGGACCGTTCGAGGCCAGGCGTGTCGGCGTTCCGTCCATTCTGATCGGCAGTGAAACCGATCCGTGGATGCCGCTCGCCGGCGCTCGCGAACTCGCGCAGCGCTTCGGCAGTGCGTTCGTCAATCTCGGCGACGCAGGGCATATCAACACCGCAGCCGGGTTTGGCCCGTGGCCGAGGGCGAAGTATTTCGTCGACACATTGGTGCATTGCGCGGCGCCGCTGCGCTTTCGCGACGAAGCGTTCGAGGTTGGGCAGCAGGCGCTGGTTTGACGCGCTGGTTCTGGCCCGTTTGTTCGGCAGACCTGTTCGGCTTCTCATCGTGCGCCGCTCGATGCCCGGCATGCGACGACAATCGCGCGCCCCGACTTCAGCCGCGGCGCGCACAGGCGATCCGCTAGAATCCCGCTTCACGCCGCGCAATTGCGCGGCCACAGGTTTTTATCATCGATAGCGGGGACAACATGGCATACAGGACGGGGACAACGCGCTGGCTGGCGGCCGGTTTTACGGCAGCCGCGCTTGCGCTCGGTAGCGTGTCGGCAGCGCACGCGGAGACGTCGTTGATGAACGTGTCGTACGACGTGACGCGCGAGTTGTACAAGGACATCAATGCCGGCTTCATCGCCGCGTACAAGCAGAAGAGCGGCGAGAGCGTATCGATTCGCCAGTCGCATGGCGCGTCGAGTGCGCAGGCGTTGTCGGTACTGCAAGGTTTGCAGGCGGACGTCGTGACGATGAATCAGCCGAACGACATCGACCTGCTCGCGGAAAAGGGCCAACTGGTCCCCGCCAACTGGCGCACGCGTCTGCCGGACGACAGCGCACCGTACACGACCACGATGGTGTTCCTCGTGCTAAAGGGCAATCCGAAGCACATCAAGGACTGGGATGATCTGGCGAAGCCCGGCGTGCAAGTGGTGATCGCGAATCCGAAAACTTCGGGCAACGGGCGTTATACGTATCTGGCCGCATGGGGATACCGCAAGCAGCATGGCGGCAGCGACGCACAGGCGCTCGACTTCGAAAAGGCAATCTTCAAGAATGTGCCGGTGCTCGACACGGGCGGCCGCGGCGCAACGACGACGTTCACGCAGCGCGGCATCGGCGATGTGCTGGTGACATTCGAAAACGAAGTCGCGCTGATGAATACCGGCGTGGGCGCGGGCAATTTCGAAGCGGTCTATCCGTCGGTGAGCCTGCTTGCGGCGCCGCCGGTGTCGATCGTCGACAAGGTGGTCGACAAGCGCGGCACGCGCAAGGAGGCGCAGGCTTACCTGGACTATCTATGGTCGCCGGCCGCGCAGGAGATCATCGCCCAACATCATCTGCGTCCGCGTGACAAGAACGTACTCGCGAAGCACGCCGCCGAATTCAGGCCGATCAAGACGTTCACCGTCGAAGAAATGTTCGGCAGCTGGCAGAAAGCGCAGCAAACGCATTTCTCGGACGGCGGAACGTTCGATCAGATCATCGTCGACAAGAAGTAACTTTTCGGACTGAAGATAAAAAAAGGCCGCTTCATATTGAAGCGGCCTTTTTCATTGCGCGGCATTTATAGCGCGCGGTCAGTGTACTTAGTTCGTCGCGGCCTGTGCCGGTTGCTCGTGTTCGCAACCATGCTCGCAGCCGCTTTTATCGAGCGGCATGTGCTGCGCGGCTTCGGCGCGAATGCCGAGGCGTTCGAGTAGCTTGCGGTCCGCTTCCGCTTGCGGATTGCTCGTGGTGAGCAACTGATCGCCGTAAAAAATCGAATTCGCGCCTGCGAGGAAGCACATTGCCTGCAACGCTTCGTCCATCTGCTCGCGACCAGCCGACAGGCGCACCATCGCGCGCGGCATGGTGATGCGCGCAATCGCAATCGTCCGAACGAATTCGAATGGATCGATCGATTCAGTGCCTGTCAGCGGCGTGCCTTCCACTTGCACCAGATTGTTGATGGGCACCGATTCCGGATACGGTTCCATGTTCGCCAGTTGCGCGATCAGGCCAGCACGTTCGCGGCGCGACTCGCCCAGTCCAACGATGCCGCCGCAGCACACGTTGATGCCGGCGTCGCGCACGCGTTCGAGCGTGTCGAGACGGTCCTGATAAGTGCGCGTCGAAATGATCTGGCCGTAGAACTCCGGCGACGTGTCGAGGTTGTGGTTGTAGTAGTCGAGGCCTGCTTCGCGCAGTTGCTGCGCCTGATGCGTTTCGAGCATGCCGAGCGTCACGCAGGTTTCCAGACCCATCGCCTTCACGCCGCGAATCATGTCCTTGATCGGCTCGAGGTGCCGGTCTTTCGGATTGCGCCACGCGGCGCCCATGCAGAAGCGCGTCGCACCGTTTTCCTTGGCGGCCTTCGCGGCGGCGAGCACTTCGTCGACCGGCATCAGCTTGTCCGCTTGCAGGCCCGTATCGTGATGCACGGACTGCGGGCAGTACGCGCAATCTTCTTCGCAGCCGCCGGTCTTGATGGAAAGCAGTGTCGACAGTTGCACCGTGTTCGCATCGAAATGCTCGCGATGCGTTTGCTGCGCGCGAAACATCAGGTCGTTGAACGGCAGTTCATACAACGCGACGATATCGGCAACGCGCCAGCGCGCGAGCTGCTTCCCCGCTGCATCGACATTGGCATTGGCATTGGCATTGGCATTGGCGTTGGCGTTCGCATTGGCGTTGTTCGCGGCCGTTTCAGCACGCGCGGGGGCGATGTTCAGTTGCGTCATGGGTTCAATCCTCATGAATGGATGTGTTGGTTGATTCAGCGCTGCGCGTCACGCAGCGTCTGCAATAGCCGGTTGATGTCGAGTTGATCAGCCGCGAGTTCCGGCGCCGTTGGACGCAGATGCGGCACAATGCCGAGCAACGGCGCGCCGTGTTCACGCGCGAGATGTTCGCGGATCGACGCGATGTTTTCGTCGGGGAAAGTCATGTCCGGGTCGACGCGATTGGCTACCCAGCCAGCAAGCGTGAGCCCGCGCGCGGCGATGGCCTCAGCGGTGAGCAACGCGTGGCTGATGCAGCCGAGTCGCATGCCGACCACCAGCACGACAGGCAGCTTCAGCGCGACGGCGAGATCGGCAGTGTCATGTGTGGCGGTCAACGGTACGCGGAAACCGCCGACACCTTCCACTACCACCACGTCGGCGCGCGTCAACGCCTGCGCATGGCAAGCGACGATATGGTCGATATCGAGGGCGACGTTCTCCAGCGCAGCCGCGATATGTGGCGCAGCGGGTTCCTTCAGCAGATACGGCGTGCGCATCTCGGGCGGCAGCAGCACGGTCGAAGCGGCGTCGAGCTGATCCGCGTCTTCGTTATGCAGTTCGCCGTTCAGTTCGAACGCGCCCGCAGCGATCGGCTTCATCGCGGCGGCTTGCAGACCTTCGCGCGCGAAACCGCGCAACAGTGCGCAAGAGACGAACGTCTTGCCGATTTCAGTATCGGTGCCGGTGACGAATAGCGACAGGGCAGAGTTCGTGGCGGTCATATGGCTTGCGCTCCTGCCTGTTGCAAGCCGGCTTCCAGCCGGTCGAGATCCGCATGCGAATGCGCGGCCGACAACGATATGCGCAAGCGCGATGTGCCGGTGGGCACGGTCGGCGGACGGATTGCGGGAACCCACAAACCGGCGCGGTCGAGCGAGGCCGCAATATCCAGCGTCGCCTCGTTCGCGCCGATCACGAGCGGCTGCACGGCAGTGTGCGAATCGACCGGAATCCACGGCGTGCTTTTGAGCATCGCGCGCGTGCGTTCGATCAATTGCCGCAAATGCGCGCGGCGTTCATCGCCTTCGTTGCCGCCGATAATGCGCAGACTCGCCGAAACCGCATGCGCCGCTGCGGGCACGGATGCCGTGGTGAAAATATAAGGACGCGCGCGCTGTACGAGCCATTCGATCACCGTCTCGTGCGCGGCGACGAACGCGCCCGACACGCCCGCCGCCTTGCCGAGCGTGCCGATGGAAATCAGATTCGGCGAGCGCAACGCGGCGTCTGCGACGGCGCCGCGGCCTTGCGGACCGAGCACGCCGAAACCATGCGCGTCGTCGACGATCAGCCATGCGCCATGCTGTTCCGCGAGTTCGAGCAGGCGCGGCAGCGGTGCAATGTCGCCGTCCATGCTGAACACCGTGTCGGAGACGATTGCTTTCACATCCGCGTCCGACGCGTCGAGCATCGCGCTCAGCGCTTCCATATCGCAGTGCGGATAGATCTGCACGTCTGCCCGCGATAAACGGGCGCCGTCGATCAGCGACGCGTGATTCAGTGCGTCGGAGAAGAGCGTCGTGCCGCGGCCCGCGAGCGCGGTGAGCGTCGCCAGATTCGCCATGTAGCCGGTGCTGAAGTAGAGCGCACGCGGCGTATCCACGAATCCGCCGACGAATTCAGCAAGGTCGTCTTCGAGCTGCGCATGCGGGCGCGAGTGGCCGCCGAGCAGATGCGAACCGCCGCTGCCCGCGCCGTAGCGTTGCGCGCCTTCGGCAATGGCGGCGATCAGTTGCGGATGCGCGGCGAGCCCGAGATAGTCATTGCTCGCAAAGCCGATAATCTCGCGGCCGTCGACCGCCATGTGCGCGGCGCAGGGCGTGTCGGCCGTGCGGCGTCGACGGCGCAGGCCGCGTTCGTCGATTTCCTTCAGCCCCTCTGAGAGTCTGTCGAGAAGATGCATTAGCAGACCTGCGCGAGCGTTGCTTCGAACGTTTCGCGAGTGCGCGAGGCGAGCAGCGCGAGTTCGTTGTCGTCGAGAATGTATGGAGGCATCAGATAAACCGTGGTCGAAATGGGGCGCAGCAGCAGTTCACGTTGCAACGCGTTTTCGAAGAAGCGGCGCGAGAATGTTTTGGCATGCTGAGGGTTTTCGATTGCCGCGTCGAAGGCGACGATGGTGCCGCATTGCCGCAGGTTGCGCACCTGTTCATGCTCTGCGAGCGGCGCGAGCGCGGCCATCAGCTTTGCCGACTTTTGCGCGTTGGCTGCGAGCACGTTGTCGGTCGCGAATAGATCAAGCGTGGCGAGCGCCGCGCGGCACGCGAGCGGATTGCCGGTGTACGAATGCGAGTGCAAGAAGCCGCGAGCGGTGTCGTCGTGATAGAAGGCTTCGAAGATTTCGTCGCGCGAGAGCACGATGGAAAGCGGCAGATAGCCACCGCTTATCCCTTTGGAGAGGCACAGAAAGTCCGGCCAGATGCCAGCCTGTTCGCACGCGAAGAAGGTGCCCGTGCGTCCGCAGCCAACGGCGATTTCATCAGCTATTAGATGCACGCCATATTGATCGCACAGCGCGCGTAGGCCGGCGATATACGAAGCGTCGTGCATGGCCATGCCGGCCGCGCACTGCACGAGCGGCTCGACGATCAGCGCTGCGATCTTCGTGGCGCGGGCTTCGAAGAGCGCGCGTACATGGTCGAGCGCGCGACGTGCGACATCCGCAGCCGTTTCATCGGATTTCGCAAGACGCGCGTCGGGTGACGCGACGACGTGCGCGTTGCGGATCAGCGGGTCGTAGGCGTCTTTGAACAGCGCGACGTCGGTCACGCCGAGCGCGCCGATTGTTTCGCCGTGGTAGCTGTTCGCGATGCAGACGAATTCCTGCTTGTCGGCGAAACCGCGATTGCGCCAAGAGTGGAAGCTCATCTTGAGCGCAATTTCGACTGCCGATGCGCCGTCCGACGCGAAGAACGCGTGACCCAGCGTGCCGTGTGTGAGCGCACCGAGGCGCTCCGCGAGTTCGATCGCGGGTTCGTGCGTGCAACCGGCGAGCATGGCGTGCTCGAGCGTATCGAGCTGGTCCTTGAGCGCCGCGTTGATGCGCGGGTTTGCGTGGCCGAAGAGATTGACCCACCACGAACTGATCGCATCCAGATAACGATGGCCGGCGCGGTCGTACAGCCACGCGCCTTGACCGCGCGCGACCGGCACGAGCGGAAGGCGCTCGTGGTGCTTCATCTGCGTGCAGGGGTGCCAGACCGCGCGCAGGCTGCGGGCCACCCAGTCTTCGGTCGATATTGACGGTGTTGCTGAATTTTCCAAGAGGTACTCCAGAGAAGCTTTTCTTGCTGCTGCCGTGGTTTGTTTTTATGGTTTTTCCGGGCGCGGCGCGGCGCGTGCGCGTTGGCGGCGCTGCGCGCAGCCCTCGGCTAGCGTGCGGGGTCGAGATTAGCGGTTTATTTCGGCCTTTGCACTAGGCCTTTGAACGTGCCTTTCGCTGACTGCCGCGGGGTTCAGCGGTGTTCGCGACAGGTGATTTACGTTTGAATCTGAAGCTCGCAAATCGCCGGAGTTGACGACGGCAAAGTAATTGGGGGTAGTGGGCGAGATTCGGGGGAAGGGGCGGCAAAGCGGGAGATGCGACGGGCTCGCTGGCAGCTACGAGTGATGGCGGACCCGTGGCCTCACTGATTGCCTTCAGCACGTCAGGCGGTTTCGGCCGCGCGGCCTTTCTGGGTTTGTTGCGTAGGGCGTCTTTGTGGTTCGCGAGCGGTGTCTGCTTCACTTCGCGGGCAACTCCCGTATCCCCGTTCTGCTGCGTCGTCGAAGTCATCGCGTGTGCGCACGCCTGTGACAATTCAGGAGGGGATACATGGCCCCACTTTTTTAACGTCGCGACGCCCGGACGCCCAGGCCGATCTCATCAGCCGATGTGCCAACGGGAGTGCGACAGGTTTGTACCTCTGCGCATTCGTTCCTCCTGATGCGACTCTCGTTGATTTCTGATACGCAAATCACCTTGCCGCATGCATCAAACCAGTCGACATGCAGGCGACCAGTCAGCAGGCCGGAATTGTTGATCGCCGCACCGATGACCTGCGCCTCGAAACCGAGGCGGCAATTTTGATGATCAGCGTCTATTACAAACTGCATAAGGGGCCATGCACACGCATGCGCGCGGCACATGATCGCCAGGCAGTTGCCCGGCGGGATCGAGTTTTGGGGGGAGTCTCTGTGGGTTGGATATGCCATGCACTTTTCGGAGTTATCCGATTCCAGCCGCCTCTAGCGGAGACTAAAGATGTTCGGCGAGTTATAGCCGTAGTTGGCTGACCGAGAGCCGGTTGCGTGGCCGGCCGGGTGTATCCGCACAAAGTAAGGATATTCAAATGTTGCATGAGCAGGAACGTAAAAGCACTAAGTACGCTCTCGGCATGATCGGAGCGCGGACCGAGCGCGGCCGATGTGCCACAAGCGGAAGTAAATTGCGCGTCTGCGAGTGTCCCGCCACAGATGTTGGTGACGCTGTGACGTATGGCGACGGCAGCGACGCAGTCATCCTGGACGGCGGAGGCAGCGTGTCTATCTATGCCGGCAACCCCGTTGCGCTTGATAACGGCGACGTGATTGACGATGGTCCGCATCGCGACATGCGCAGTTCCACCGTGTTCGTTCCCGTGAACGAGCACGGCGCCGAACTGACTCGCCAGTGAGGGGGCAATCATGTTGCGTCGTATTGCAGTCGTTGGCGATCAACTCGACACAGGCGGGCATGTCGTGCATTACGAAGGTCGGATGTGTACGTGCGCCGATGGAGGCCATCAGGTCGCACTTATAGGCGGCGCCGCGTACTGCGAACAATGCAAGAGCATAGGCGCAATTGCAAAAACCGGAGGCCCGCGCCGCGTCAACTTTATGGGCGAAACAGCCGCGCACGGCGACGTTGTTCTGTGTAACTGCGCAACGCCGCCCCGAATCATTGCGACGCTCGCAGGCGAGTCATGGTGCGATGACGGTGCGCCCGACGCACCGCCTTTCCCCGCGCGAGTGTCGGAATCCGTGATTCGGCCACATACGCTGCACGACGAGCAGTTTGCGCTTACCGATTCGACAGGCCGCCCCCTCGTGGGCGTGCGCTATCGTGTTCGCCTCAACGAGGCAACCATTGCGAGTGGTGTCACGGACGCGAGCGGAAAGACGCAGCGCATATCTACTGACGGGATGAAGCGCCTCTATTTCGACGTGGCGCAATCACTTGGAGACGGTGAATATTCTGACCGACAGTAGCGGACCGCGATCAGATCAGCACAGGCCTTCAACTACGAATAGACAATTGAGAATGCCAGAAGACACCAAATGGATAACGGTCCACGATACTGCCTGCACTAATACGAGCCCCGATTCGTGCGTGGACGTGGTTCTTGATCCGACGCCGATCTGCTCGAATATGACCAACAGGGAATTTAGGGACGTGTTTGTTTCGAGCCGCGCCACGGCCGTAACGTTGACTCATAATCGCATTAAGTCGCTTGCCCGATGGGATTACAGCGAGCAAGCGCGCGCAAAGAAATGGTTCGGAAGTTCAAGCGAAGAAGTTCGCGCCGCGATGACGGTCGGCCTGCCCAAATTGCTTGATGTAGTCCGGAATTTGAAGCCCGAGAACGTGATCAGATGGGACCAGCAGAGGCAACGAAACATTACTTGCACGGTATTTCCCGACAATGGTTCGACTGACGCTGCGGTATGCAAGCCAGACAGCGCCAGGCGCATCATTGCAATCTATCCGCACTACTGCACATCGCCGGAGGCGCAATTGTGGAAGGGTAACAAAGTGTTCACACTCATTCACGAGTGTACACATTTCACAGACGTGTTCGACTCAACGGACGACATGTACGGCATCAGTGTGGGATTGTCGCTGTGGGCGCAAACCAACCCTGGAAAAGCGATCAAAAACGCTGACAGTATCACCTGCTATGTCGGCTTTGAAGACTAGGCGAAATATGCGCAAGAGGTTGTCGTTTTCGAAAGCCGCGACTCTTGTGTTCGCGTCCTGGATCGGACTCGCGACTCACTATGGATATGCGTGCACTATCTCGGAAGACATGGCAGATAGCTTGCCACTGAACTCCGTCGAGATACCGAATGCAGATCGCATGAGAATTGCCGACATGGTAATAGCGGCACGTGAATGGCCGGACGTTGAAATTCGCGGAATCGTATATGCCGGAGGGTATATTGAGGAACGCGACCCAAGTACGGTCGCAGATCAGAGGGCGTCGGCGTTGCGGGCTTATCTAATTCAACTTGGAGTTAGGGAAAGCAACGTTTGGGTGGATAAGAGAACCATTAAGCATCCTGACGTTGATCGAGCGGGAAACAAGACACTGAATCAGATCGCCGTGACATTGGTCCCGATATGCGCCGGAGGTTGTGAACGCCTTTGCAACGATCAGCGTGTTTCACCGAACAGCAAGATCATTAAGTAGGCTTGCACCCGAGCAGCGGACGCGACTCCTTTTAGGTCATCGAAAGGTGATGGCACCTCAGCCTGGACGTTTGGTCTTCACGATGGAAAGTGCAGCCACTTCGCTGGGTTGGCAGCATAGGGGAATGCAAGAAAGGCCCACCAAGCGGGCCTCTAAGAAATTCAAAGGAGGGGCAGCAAAGAACAGGCAGACGGCTAGTGAAGATTGGCGTATTTAAAAATCAATGGCCTACCTATGCCCTAAACCGCTGCGCATTTGAACCCGAACCCAATCGCGACATTATTCGCGACTGGCAATAGCCCGCCGCGCTTCGTCGGCAGAAGATCCGGACCCGCCGGTAGCACCACTATCCGCCGTCCGCGAACCTTGATCGCCCCAGACGACAGAACTATCGACGGCATACAACCGGCACGGCGCGGAACTCTGTTTCTGGCAATTAGCAATCGCGACCGACATCGGATCGTCGCCGCCCTCGGCCCACGACCATGCACCCGTGTCGGACACCGCAAATGCGCGGCTCGGATACTGATGCAGGAAGTTGCGATAGCCGTTGCGTCCAGCTTCGTCGACATAGGGCACCGCGTCTACGGCATCTACTGAAGCAAAGCCGCTTGCTTTGGGCGCCGAAGGATCCGATACCCGGTACTGCACGCCCGTAGGCATGCCGACGCGGGCGAGGAAGGCCTCGACGGCCGGCCACCACACATGCACGCCGTCGCGGTCGCCGACGAGCCGATGTGCGTCGTTCTTGTAGCTGCCGTAGTCGACCATCTTTGCGCTTGCGCCGTGCGCTACGTACGCCGAGTACATTCCGGCCACGAGTGGCGCATTCCACACTGAGTCGTTGTCGCCGTACATCCACAGCGACGGCACTTTCGTTTTGTCGCCGTAGGCGCCGAATGCGCGCGTCAGGTTGCCCTGCCAGTCGCCGCACGCGTCCTGCCGCAAGCCGCCCGAAAAGTTGATCAACGCGCGCACGCCCGGTGCGGCCTCGGTGCCGTAGGCCAATGTCGCGAGACCGCCGTGTGACGTGCCGGCCACCACGATGTGTGACGCGTCGACGTAGGGCTGCTTCGACATGTAGTCGACGGCGGCCGCAACGTCGCCGGCCTGTGACATGCCGTTGCGTTCGACGTCACAACCGTCCTGATGATAGACGCCGCCCGACTGGCCAAAACCCTGGCGGTTCGGTGCTACGACCACATAGCCACGGCGCACGAATTCGCGTGCGAGCGGCAGCGGGTCGCTGCGCTCCTGCATACGCGGATCGCCGGGAATCTTGCCGTGATTGAAGACGATCATCGGAAACGGGCCTGCGCCGTCCGGCTTGTAGACCGTTGTCTGAAGCGTGATGTCACCGTCGGCATCGACGGGTATGCGGATAATCTGTTGATTCAGGCGCGCGGTGGGCAGATAAACGTCGTCCTGGAGCGCGATGCGCGGCACCTGCGCGCGGGCGAGGGGTCCGGGCTGGGCGTCCGCGAGCGGATTCGCCTGCGCGACTGCGACAGCGCACGTGGCCGCTGCACAAATCACCGCACACTTCGTAAGGACCTTGCTCAACACCATTCACGCACCTGCCTGAAAAGACTGCCTGGACATCTCATGTCCGTTCATCGAAACACGCGGCCGACATTCGCCTTTCGTGCACGTTTGCGACAAACAAAAAGATGCTCACGTACGCATTGCGCGAAGCGCACGCACGTCAATCGAGATCGCACGGGATAAACCCAACGGCCGACGCGACCCCACGCGCCGATGATGAACGCCACGTCTGCCGCCGGGCGCCGCGGCCGTAACCGTTTCTATCTGGTTATCGGCCTAGCGCCGGCGCGGCTTGCGGAACCCTTACCAACTGGTCCTCGCATCGCGGCGTCACGAAGCAACGACCTCATCCTGGCACGACAATTTTGTTTTGTGCAATCAAGGAGAACCCGCGACGAAAAAATTGCTGCATCGCGCGAGGGCTTGTTTGGCCCGGGTGGACTCGGCGCGGGGCGCGCTGGGGGCGGGGGCAGGCGGGTCCTTGAGGGTCATTAAGCAGGCGCTGGCAAGCCGTTGCGCGGCACCGCAGCGCGCCAGGTGAGCAAAGGTAAGGCGAGGCCTGTGGCGCCGAGCCAACGGAAGAAAACGACGTTTCTATGGGGCCATATGCGATGGCGCCGCATTATCCGCAGCTGCGCGGCCAGATAATAGAAAGGCGCTGAAAGCTACTCGCTTACATCGCCGTCGACGTAGAGCCAGCGTCCTTCGTCGTTGCGAATGAAGCGGCTCAACTCGTGCAGCCTGTGCGCGCGGCCCGCCACCTTGTATCTGGCGACGAACTCGACCGTCGCATGACGCGGATCGATCTCCGCGAACGTCTTGATTTGCAGTCCGAGCCAGCGAGGAGCGTCGGGCGCCGACACGTCGGCGTCCAGATCGGCGGGGCAGGTTTGCGGCGCCCAGGTCGCGCGCAAATAGTTCGTTGCGCCGACAACATAAGCGCTGTAACGCGAGCGCATCAGTTCCAGTGCGCGCGGCGCGACCTCGCCGCCGTCGATGTAACGACCGCAGCACTGCTCGAAGCGCGGCGCTTTTGCGGCGCTCGCCTGGCCCGGAACTGCGCCGCCGCATGGGCAGTCGGCAGGCCGCTGCGCGGACGACGTGTGACTGTTTTTCGAACTCATCGAAGTCATCAAACTCATCGAACCCTAGCCGAGACCGCGCGCGATCAATATTTTCTGAATGTCGCTCGTGCCTTCGTAGATCTGGCACACGCGTACGTCGCGATAAATCCGCTCGACCGGAAAGTCGCTGAGATACCCGTAGCCGCCGTGGATCTGCAGCGCCGCCGAACAGATCCGCTCGGCAGCTTCCGACGCAAACAGTTTCGCCATGGCGGCTTCCGTGAGACACGGCTGACCGGCGTCCTTCAGCGACGCTGCGTGCCAGATCAGCTGACGCGCGGCTTCCAGTTGCGTCGCCATGTCGGCGAGGCGGAATTGCACCGCCTGGTGCGAAAAAAGCGGCTGACCGAAACTCTCGCGCTCTTTTGCATAGGTCAGCGCGGCTTCGTACGCGGCGCGGGCCATGCCGACGCTTTGCGCAGCGATGCCGATGCGCCCGCCTTCGAGCCCCGACAGCGCGATGCGATAGCCCTCGCCTTCCGCGCCGATCAGATTCGCGGCCGGTACGCGGCAGTCTTCGAAGATGATTTGCGCAGTGTCCGACGAATGCTGGCCGAGCTTGTCTTCGACTCGCGCGACCACGTAACCCTTGCTGTCGGTCGGCACGATAAACGCGCTGATGCCGCGCTTGCCCGCCGCCTTGTCGGTGACGGCCATCACGATCGCGACGTCGCCGTTCTTGCCGCTCGTGATGAACTGCTTGACGCCGTTCAGCACGTACGCGTCGCCGTCTTTATCGCGTGTGGCGGTGGTGCGCAGCGCCGATGCGTCGGAGCCGGCTTGCGGTTCGGTCAGACAGAACGCACCGAGCATTTCGCCGCGCGCGAGCGGCGTGAGCCAGTCACGCTTTTGCGCGTCATTGCCGTAAGTCAGCAGGATGCTGCATACGGGGCAATTGTTCACGGAGATCGCCGTGGATGTCCCGCCGTCGCCCGCGGCAATTTCTTCGAGAATCAGCGCGAGTGCGAGCGCGTCCATGCCGGCGCCGCCGTAGGTTTCGGGCACCAGCACGCCGTATGCGCCAAGTTCCGCGAGTTGACGGTGAACGTCCTTCGGGAACGTGCGCTCGCGATCCCACGTCGCCGCGTACGGCGTGACTGCTTCACGCACGAATGTGCGCAGCGCGTCGCGGACCATCAGGTGGTCCTGATCAAGCACCATGAGCGTGTCTCCTCACCATTCCAGCGGCGTGCCGTCGTATTGATAAAAGCGGCCATTGAACGCTTCGCGCGCCGCGGCGGCCTGCTTGAGCACCTCGCGCATGCCGGCGACGCTGCGCGTGGGGTCGATCGCCGCCTGCGCGCCGCCCATATCGGTTTGCACCCAGCCGGGATGCAATGACACACACGTGGCGCGCTGCGCGTCGAGCGACGCGAGTTTGAGCGCGTCGTTCAACGCCGCCTTGCTCACGCGATACAGCCAGCCGCTCGTGCCGCTCGTTTCACCGATGCTGCCCATCTTGCTCGAAATCACCGCGAGCACGCCGCCTGATTCTTCGACGAGCGGCAGCAGGATCGGCATCAGTTGCATCGGGCCGCGCACGTTGGTGTGCATGACATGGTCGAAGTCTTCGGCGGTGATGGTTTCGATGCCTTCGGTGCGCGGGCCGTACACGCCCGACACGACGATGGCAACGTCCACATGCTCGCCATCGAGCTTCCAGCCGAGCGCGGCGATATCCTCCGGCTCCGTCACGTCGACGGAATAGGTTTGCGCGCCAAGCTGAGTGAGGGTGTCGAGCGCGGCGCCGTCGCGCGCTGTGGCGAGAACCCGCCAGCCACTATGTTTGTACTGCCGGACAAACTCCTGGCCGATGCCGCGCGATGCACCGACGATCAACACTGTCTTCATGATTCACCTCAGACCAAGTGACACGCTTGAACGTGCGTACTACGCGTCAAATCAGTTCGATACCCATTGCAGTCGCTTCGCCGCCGCCGATGCACAGCGTCGCGACGCCGCGCTTGCCGCCGCGCTGTTTCAGCGCGCCGATCAGCGTGACGAGAATGCGTGCGCCCGATGCGCCGATCGGATGGCCGAGCGCGCATGCGCCGCCGTGCACGTTGACCTTGTCGTGCGGCAGCTTGTGCTCTTTCATCGCCGCCATGGTCACCACGGCGAACGCTTCGTTGACTTCGTACAGATCGACTTCGTCGGCGCGCCAGCCGTTCTTTTCGAACAGCTTGCGAATCGCGCCGACCGGCGCAGTGGTGAATTTCGCCGGCTCCTGCGCGAAAGTCGAGTGGCCGACCACGCGCGCAATCGGCGTGACGCCGAGACGCTTGGCCGTCGATTCGCGCATCATCACGAGAGCCGCGGCGCCGTCCGAAATCGACGACGAGTTCGCTGCCGTCACCGTGCCGGTTTTGCTGAATGCCGGCTTGAGCGTCGGGATCTTTTCGAGGTTCGCCTTGAACGGCTGTTCGTCACGGTCGATGGTGACTTCGCCTTTGCGGCTCTCAACCTTCACCGGCGCGATTTCCCACTCGAACGAACCGTCTTCGTTCGCGCGCTTCGCGCGGTTCAGCGATTCCACGGCGAATGCGTCCTGCGCGTCGCGCGTGAAGTCGAACGAAGCCGCGCATTCTTCCGCGAACGTGCCCATCAGGCGGCCTTTTTCGTACGCGTCTTCGAGGCCGTCGTAGAACATATGGTCGATCACCTGGCCGTGACCCATGCGCATGCCGCCGCGCGCCTTCGGCAACAGGTACGGCGCATTCGTCATGCTCTCCATGCCGCCCGCGACGATCACGTCCACTGAGCCGGCGGCCAGCATGTCGTGCGCGAACATCGCCGCGCGCATGCCGGAGCCGCACATCTTGTTGACCGTGGTGCTGCCGGTTGCAAGCGGCAAGCCGGCGCCGAGCGCGGCCTGTCGTGCGGGCGCCTGGCCGAGGCCGGCCGGCAACACGCAGCCCATCACTACCTCGTCGATCTGCTCGGGCTTGAGGCCCGCGCGTTGAACCGCGGCTTCGATCGCCACCGAGCCGAGTTGCGGCGCAGTCAGCGACGCGAAATCGCCTTGGAACGCGGCCATCGGCGTGCGCGCAGCGCTCACGATTACAACGGGATCAGCCGTTGTGCCGTTCATGTTTGTCTCACTCATGTTTTAGCTCCTTGATCACACCTTCGACGATAGCCGGCACGTCGCCAAGCTGGGCTGCATCGGCGGCGACCACGTCGTTGTCCGCCTGATGCGCGCGGCTTGCCGACACGGCGGCGACGCAACGCTGGTAAGTTTCATCGAGCGCGGCCGCGTTATTGATCGTCATGCCGAGGTCGCGCACCTTGCCGTCGTGCACGCCGTACGCCCAGCCGTGCACGGTCAGTTCCTGGCCGCGCGCCCATGCATCGTTGATGATGGTCGTGCGGCACACGTTCACCACTTGTTCCAAAGCGTTCAGTTCGACGAGACGCCGGTGACGCGCCTCGCCGAGCGGCCATTCGTCGAGCAGCGCGGCATGCTTCGTCCGCACGTCCTGCACGTGATGCAGCCAGTTATCCGCGAGACCCACGCGGCGGCCGTGCAATGCCGCGCCCACGCCCGAACAACCATAGTGGCCGACCACCATGATGTGCTTGACCTTCAGCAGATCCACCGCGAACTGGATCACCGACAAACAGTTCAGATCGGTATGCACCACTACGTTTGCGATGTTTCTATGCACGAACACTTCGCCCGGCGGCAAGCCGATGATCTGGTTGGCCGGCACGCGCGAATCGGAGCAGCCGATCCACAGATACTCGGGCGTCTGCTGATGCGCAAGGCGCGAGAAGTACTCGGGATCTTCGGACAGTTTGCGGGCAACCCACGCGTCGTTGTTGTCGAACAGATGAGCGAGCGGGTGAGCGGGGTTGGAAGCGTTAGTGTTCATAAAGCGTCTTGGCGGTTATTCGACCGTTTGAGCGGCCGGGTCGTTACGTTAGATTCGGTGTCGTACGAGCGTCATTCATGCGGCGTGCGAGCCGCTATGCGACTCTTACGCTGCGCTCGTTCTCTGGCGCTTGCGCGGCGTCCTGAGCATTCGGTGCGTTGGATGCCGTATCGGCAAAGCGTTCCGGGTAGCGGATGCAGAAGCGCACGTTGCTGTCGTACGGGAAAAAATCGGGCAGTTCGCCTTTCAGTAGATGGTCCTTATGCTTTTGCCACAGCGCGGGATCGAAGAAGTCGGCGTGATGCTGCAGGAACGAGCGGCGCACGCGTGGGTCGCCGAGCAGGAAAGTGCCATACGTCTCCGGGAAAATGTCGTGCGGGCCGACCGAGTACCACGGCTCGCCCGACATTTCGTCTTCCTCGTTACGCGGCGCGGGCACCGCGCGCACGTTGCAATCGGTCAGATATTCGATCTCGTCGTAGTCGTAGAACACGACACGGCCGTGGCGCGTTACGCCGAAGTTCTTGTACAGCATGTCGCCGGGGAAAATGTTCGCCTGCATCAGTTCTTTTACCGCGTTGCCATATTCCTTGATGCCGTGATCGACGTCGTTGTCGCTGCCGTTTTGCAGGAACAGATTGAGCGGCACCATGCGACGTTCAATGTACATATGGCGAATCACGAGATTGTCGCCGTCGTATTCGAGCAGCGACGGCACTTCCTTTTCCAGTTCGCGCAGGAGCGCTTCGTCGAGTCGCGAAAGGGGCAGCGCAACGCTCGAATATTCGAGCGTGTCCGCCATGCGGCCCAAGCGGTCGTGCCGTTTCACCAGTTGATACTTCTCCTGGATCTTCGCGCGCGTAGTTTCTTTCGGCGGCGGGAAGTTGTCCTTGATCAGCTTGAACACATACGGAAACGAGGGCAGCGTGAACACCAGCATCACGAGCCCCTTGATACCCGGCGCGATGATGAACTGATCGCTCGAATGCGACAGGTGATGCAGCAAGTCGCGATAGAACAGATTCTTGCCCTGCTTCTGCAAGCCGACTGACGTGTAGATCTCGGCCTTCGGTTTGCCCGGCATGATGGTGCCGAGGAATTCCACGTAGGCGGACGGCACTTCCATATCCACCAGAAAGTACGAGTGCGAGAAGCTGAAAATGATCAGCAACTGTTCGCGCTTGAGCAGCACGGTATCCAGCGCGAGCAAGCCGGGCTGCACATGGCGCAGCGGCACCGCGAACGGCAGCAGCATATCGCCGTTGATAATTCTGCCGACTATATACGCCGACTTGTTGCGGAAGAACAGCGACGAAAGCACATGAATCTGGAAGTTCGGCGCTTCGTCGAATGTACCGAACGAGTCGTGAATGGTCTGCATCACGCAGCCGACGTCGCGCGCCAGATCTTCGAACGGCGGCTCAAGCTGGAAGTTCGTGACGATGCGCTCGAGCGTGGCGGCGAGGCCGTCCTTGCCGGGATAGTACGCACGGTAGGTAGGCTTTGCCGCGGGTTCGTCGTTCTCGATGTATTCGGTCGAGATCGCCGGACGCACGAAGATGAAGTCGTTGTTGAAATAGGAGCGATGCAGGATTTTGCAGCAGACGGAATTGAAGAACGTCTCCGCGCACTCGGGCTGACGATGCGTGGTCAGCAACCCAATGTAGTGCAGCTTGATCTGCTGCCACACTTCGCTGTCGATATTCTCCGCGTCGTACTCGTCTTCGAGCAGCGCGACACATTCTTCCACGCGATCGTCGTATGACGTAATGCGCTCGCGGGCCAGCTTTTGCAGACCGTGCCAGTCGCCGCTTTCGAACAGCGCCTTGGCGTGGATCGCCGCGTCGCGAAAGATCCGGTAGTGCCGGTTGAACCCTTCGAGCAGCGTTTCCGCGACGTCAAAGCCGATTTGCGACGACAACAGTTTGGGGAAGTGATTCATGTCGACCGTGCATTCGTCTCATGTCGTGAAGACACCCGTGATTGTATCGTTCGAGTGCGCCTTCGACGCATTGCGCCAACCGGTTGATGACCCGCCGCCACCTGAGCGTTGCAGGGCACTCGCCGACTTTTCCGACTAACTCCGCTCAATGCTCCTGTTCCGCATCGTTACACGGCTCAACTTGCGGCAAAAAAACTGCTGGGCGGCGGTTCTCCGCCTGCTTACGCGGGCTTGGCTTCACGTGCCTTGTGCGTGCCGTTCTCGAGCAGCGCCCGCGCCTGAGCTTCATATTGCGCGAGGTCTTCGAGCGTCGCGTTCAGGTCTTCCAGTTGGCGCTCCAGCACGTCGCGATGACGCGCGACCGTGGCGAGAAACGCTTGCAGTTGCGGCACCGTGTCAGTTGGCGATTCATAGACGTCCAGCAGATCGCGAATCTCGGAGAGCGTGAAACCGAGCCGTTTGCCGCGCAACGTGAGCTTGAGCCGCGTGCGGTCGCGGCCCGAGTAGACGCGCCGCAAGCCGCTCGAACCTTCGCGGCTCGGTGAGAGTAAACCCTGATCTTCGTAGAAGCGGATCGCGCGCGGTGTGACGTCGAACTCCCGCGCGAGCTCGGTGATCGTGTATTGCGTGTTCATCGGGACATTCAGTAACCGGGCAAGAAATCGGATTGAACGATAGAATCGACGTTTACGTTATCGTCAACTTGGGTTGAATGCAACCTGCGGCAAGTACGCGGAACGCGTGGAGGAAGACATCCGAAATGAATGCGCTCGAACATCAACTCGACTATCCGTTCAAAGACACATTGCCCGAACCCGGCCACGCGCAGGAAGTCGTGCCCGGCGTCTTCTGGGTGCGGATGCCGCTGCCGTTTGCGCTCGACCATATCAATCTCTGGCTGCTGCGCGATCAGATCGACGGTCAGGACGGATGGACGGTGGTCGATTGCGGGATCGCGTCCGACGCGATCAAGGAAAACTGGGAGACGGTGTTCGAGTCCGTGCTCGGCGGTTTGCCGGTGCTGCGCGTGATCGTCACGCATTGCCATCCGGACCACGTCGGTCTCGCGCACTGGATTTGCGGCGGCGGTGACAAGAAGCGCTGGGATGCCCGGCTATGGATGACGCTCGGCGAATATATGCAGGCTCGCGTGATGGCGGCGGGCGACGGCTCGAACGCGGGCGGCGAGGGCGCTGCGCGCCACTTCGCGCTGCATGGCGTGACCGACGAGGCGTCGCTCGACAAGCTACGCAGCCGCCAGAGCTATTACGCGAACCTGGTGCCTGAAGTCCCCGACCAATACCGGCGCTTGCGCGAAGCGGATGCCGTCAGGATTGGTGGCAAGACGTGGCGCGTGGTGACGGGCTTCGGTCACTCGCCGGAGCATTGCGCGTTGCATTGCGAGGAGATCGGCGTGCTGATCTCCGGTGACATGGTTTTGCCGCGCATATCGACGAATGTGTCGGTCTTCGCAATGGAGCCGGAGGGCTCGCCGCTCGCGCTGTATCTGGAATCGCTTGCGCGCTACGAAGCAATGCCCGAAGACACGCTCGCGCTGCCGTCGCATGGCAAGCCGTTTCGCGGCGTGCGTACGCGCGTGAGGCAGTTGCGCGAGCATCACGACGCGCGTCTCGCCGAAGTCCGCGAGGCGTGTGCGCAAAAGCCGCAAAGCGCGGCAGATATCGTTCCGCTAATGTTCAAGCGCGAGCTCGATATCCACCAGTTGACGTTCGCGATGGGCGAGGCGCTCGCGCACTTGCATCTGCTGTGGCTGGCGGGCGCGCTAAAGCGCAGGCTGGATGCGGACGGAGTGATGCGCTTTTCGGCGTGATGGTTCGCCAAGTTTGAGACGCCGACAAAAAAGCCCGGTGCTTTCGCCTCCGGGCTTTTTTTACGCTCCAAATCGCAGCGAGTGACTACTGCACCGCCACCGTTCCAAAGTTCTGTCGTCCAAACGGACTCACGTGATAACCGCTCACGTTGGTTCGCGTGATAGCCGCGGCAGTCGGATAGCCGAGCGGAATCCACAGCGCCTGATCGTGGATGATCTGCTGCGCGGCCTGATACGCTTCCGCGCGTTTGGCCTGATCGGGCGTGGACTTGCCGTCGGCGATGAGCTTGTCGAGATCCTCATTGCAGAAGCGCGCGAAGTTGATGCCCGACTTCACCGCGTTGCAGCTAAAGAGCGGCGACAGATAATTGTCCGGGTCGCCGTTGTCGCCGGCCCAGCCCATGAATAGCGAATCATGCTGGCCCTGCTTGGCCTGCTTGATCAGTTCGCCCCATTCAATCACTTTCACGTCCGCCTTCACGCCGATCTTGGCGAAGTCCGCCTGAAGCAGTTCGGCGCCGGCCTTCGGATTCGGATTCAGCACGCTGCCGTTCGGGCGCACCCAGATCGTCGTTTCGAAACCGTTCGGATAGCCCGCGTCTGCGAGCAGCTTTTTGGCCTTCGCGGGATCGTAAGGCCACGCCTTTACTGCCTTGTCATAGCTCCACGTATTCGGCGGATACGGATTGACCGCCGGCGTCGCAGTGTTGTCGAAGACGGTCTTCAGATACGTGGTGCGGTCGAACGCCATGTTCAAAGCGGCGCGCACTTTCTGATTGTCGAGCGGCTTTTTCTGCGTGTTCAACGCGACGAACGCGGTCATGAATGCAGGCGTTTGCACAATGGCGAGCGACTTGTCGCCCTTTGCGTCGGCGAGATCCTGCGGCTTCGGCGACAACGCAATCTGGCATTCGCCCGCCTTCACCTTCTGCGCGCGCACCGTGGCGTCTGGCGTAATTGCGTAGATCAGACGGTCGATCTTCGGTTTCGCGCCCCAGTAGGACGGATTCACGTCATAACGGATCACCGCGTCTTTCGTGTAGCTCTTCAGTTCGAACGGACCCGTGCCGATAGGCTTCGAGTTCAGATCGACCTGCTTGCCGGCCTTGAGCAACTGATCCGCGTACTCGGCGGAATAGATCGAAGCGAAGCCCATGGTGAGGATCGACACGAAGGTCGCGTCCGGTGCGTTCAGTTCGAACTTGACGGTGTTGTCGTCGACCTTGCTGATCGACTTGATGAGCTTCGGCAATCCCATCGACTGCGCATGCGGGAAGCCGCTCGCGCCCGCCACCTTGTGCCACGGGTTGCTGTCGTTCAGCATGCGGTCGAACGTGAAGACGACGTCGTCGGCGTTCAGCGGCCGGCTCGGCTTGAAGTAGTCGGTGGTCTGAAACTGCACGTTCGGGCGCAGGTGGAACGTGTAGGTGAGGCCGTCCGCGCTCACGTCCCATTTGTCGGCCAGCGACGGCACCACTTTCTTTGCGGCTTCGTCGTATGAGACCAGCGAATTGAAAATCACGTCAGCCGACGCATTCGTCGTGACGAGCGAGTTGAACTGCACGACATCGAAGCCGTCGGGGCTCGACTCGGTGCAGACGGTCAGCGGTTTGGCGAGCACGAGCGCGGGCGCTGTGAACAGTACGGCGGCTGCGAGCAGTTTGAAGCGCATAAGATCTCCGATAACAAGCGCAGTCAGGCAGTGCGTCTGGTTTCTGGTTATGTTCCGTTGACGGGCGACGGCGGCGTGGCCGTCGACTTCATTTTGATACGTTTCCAGCGCTCGCGCATGACCGGCATCAGTCGGGATCAACCAGGTGATTAACTGACGGACCAGGCGCGCGCCGGCCTTCGCGAAAGCTTATCGAAGGGCCGTTGCGACGACAACAACATAATCCGCATATTCATATGGAATCGGCGCCGCGGGTTCATGCAGACGCGGCCTGCTTCACCAGATAAGCGATGCCGTCGATAGCGCGCACGCCGTACCACGACACCATCTCGCCATCGATCAACTCAATGCGCTTGCCGGCCATACGCGGATCGCTTTTGAGCGCATCGCAATGCGCTTGCGTGAAGCGATATGGCTCGCTTGAAAGCAGAATACGGTCGACGCCGGCAAGCCACGGCGAGTGGTCGAAATCGAACGTCGGATAGCGGGCCGCGCCCGCGGCTCCGCCTTGCACGTCGGGCAGCGTGTGCCAGTTCACGAGGCGCAGCATCGCGGAAACGTAAGTGTCGCGCGCGACCGTCATCCACGGTTCGCGCCAGATCAGATACAGCACGTTCTGCGCAGCAAACGCGCGTGAGGCGGCCTCGTGCAGACGCGCTTGAAGCATTGCGGCGAGACGCTGCGCTTCTTTATCCCGATCGAAAATCGCGCCCAGCAGCGCGTAGAGCGAAAGGTTGTCGTGCGGTGTCTGCGGATGCGTGACGACGACGTGCGGCACGATCGCGCGCATCTGCTCGACCGTGTCGCGCTCGTTCTCGTCGATATTGACGATCAGATGCGTAGGTTGCAGCGCACGAATCGTTTCGATATTCACCGCTTTCGTGCCGCCGACCTTAGGCACGTTGCGAACCTTGTCGCGCGGATGCACGCAAAAGCCGGTGCGCCCGACGATCTGCGGTTCGAGGCCGAGAGCAAACAGCAATTCGGTGATGCTCGGCACCAGCGAGACGATGCGCGCGCCGGCACCCGCTTTCTCGTGCGCGACGCCGGTTGCATCGACCGCACGCAGTGACATGATTTACTCGGCGACGGCGCGCGGCTTGCGCGGCGCGCGTTCGAACACGCGGTCATAGAGCCAGCGTGGCGCTACGTGCAACAGCATTGCCACCACGCGCATCTGCCAGGGGAACACAGCGTAAGCCGTGCGACGCTCGATCGCATGCGCGGCCTTGGCGGCAAAACGATCTGCGTCCATCAGGAAGGGCATGCTGTACGGATTGTGCGCGGTCATCGGCGTGCGGACATAGCCAGGCGCGATCGTGACCACGCCGACGCCGAGCGGACGCATCTCGACGCGCAATGCTTCAAGATACTTCGCCGCCGCAGTTTTCGACGCACTGTACGCACCCGAGCCGGGCAAGCCGCGCACGCCAGCTACGCTGGCAATGCCGACCAGCGTTCCGCGCCTGGCCGCGATCATGGGCGCCGCGAACGGCTCGAATGTGGCGACCACTCCGAAGTAGTTGACGTCCATCACTTCGCGGAACGTGCGCAGATCGCCTTGTCCGGTGACCGCGCCGCGGCTCACGCCTGCATTGGCGATCACGATGTCCGGCACGCCGTGTTGCGCGATGAATTGCGCGGCGGCTTCGGCGAGCGCCTCAGCGTCGCGGACGTCGACGGAATAGATGGAAATGGGGTTCTGCGGATGAGACCGCTGGAAGGCAGCAAGGGCGTCGCCGCGGCGGGCAACGAGGCCGAGAATCGCGCCGCGCCGCGCATATTCGGCGGCGAGCGCGAGGCCGATTCCACTTGACGCGCCGGTAATGAAAACTTTCAACGGTGAACTCATTCCGGCGCCTCGGGTTTTACATCTTCTTTGCGCGAACCTGCTGGACCAGGTAGTCGAGCACCTGCACGGTGCCAGGCAGGCTATTGGTGGCGGCCGGGCCGGTTTCATACTTGCCCTGGACTGCGATAGTCGGCACGCCGTCGATCTTGTAGTCCTCAAGCAGCTTCTTGTCTTTCTGCAACGCGCTTTGCGTCGAGAAAGAGTTGTACGCGTCCATGTACTTCTTCGGATCAACGCCGTTCTTCGCGAGGAATTTGGCCTGATCTTCGGGCGTCAGCAGATAGTTTTTATTGACGTGGATTTCGTTGAAGACTTTCGGCGTGAGTTGTGTGGCGAGACCGAGTGCGTCGAGCGCGTGATACATCTTGGAGTGCGGAATGAAGTCGTCGCGGAAGGCAACCGGCACGCGCTTGAACACCACGTCGGCACCTTGCTTCTTCACCCATGCTTCGAGGTACGGGTTGAATTCGTTGCAGTGCGGGCAGCCGTACCAGAAGAATTCGGTGACTTCGATCTTGCCGGCGGGCACGTCGGTGGGCTGCGCGCTCGGCAACACCGTGTAGTCCTTGCCCGCGACCGGCGCCGTCGGCGATGCGTGCGCCGTGGCTGCAACGAGCCCCAGCGAGAGGAACAGAATGCTCAGCAGTTTTTTCATGTTTTGTTGACCCAGGTAGGCGTAAAACAGTGGCGCCACGCAAATGCCCGTCACCGTTTTTAAAGTCGGCGTTCGACGGTTCTATCGTCCGTCGTGCTCAATCATGCTTATCTTGCTTGCGATTCCTGTGACAGGCGCCGCACACCGATAGTTTGGCGGCGGCGCAGCCGGCGGATCGCTCGCTGTTTATTGTTTGGTGAAACGGATGACCGCTGTGTCCACGCCCGCGTCCGACAGGCGCTGACGGTTCGCGTTCATGTCCTCAAACTTGGAAAACGGTCCGATACGTACGCGATAGTACGTGACGCCGCCCGCATCGCGCTGCGTGACCTTCGACTCGAATCCCTGGAACGCGAGACGCGCGCGTTGCTGTTCGGCGTCGGCAGCGGTCTTGTACGCACCCACTTGCAGGAAGTAGCCGGTGTTCGCGTCGCCCGGCGCCGGGGCTGCGCCCGAACCCGGTTTGCCGTTTGCGGCCGTGGCCGACGACGTGCTTCTCGGCGCCGAACCCGCAGCCGTGGCTGCCGGCGCGCTGGTCGCTTGCGGTTTCTTCGCGGGCGCGGCGGCGGTGGTGCTGCTGCCGTTATCCTGAGCCGGCTTCGGAGCGACCGCGGTGCCGTTCGCGTTGGCGTTCGGATTATTGCCGATGGTCGGCGGCACTTCGATGATCTGAGGCTGTTCCAGCATGCCCGACTGCGTCTGCGAGTTGGTCTGGCCGGGCGCGGTATTCGGCGGCGCGGGTTGTGCCGCTTGCGGCACCGGCTGCCCCGGCGTCTTGCCTTGCAGCGGACGGTTCGGATCGTATTGCGCCTGGCTCGCGCTCGAATCGGATGCAGCAGGCGGCGCCACCTTCGAGACGAACGGCGTAGGCGCACGGGTGATATAAAGCGCCACCACTACCGCGATCGCAAGGCCGACGATCAGGCCCAGCACGATGCCGAGAAAAGTGCCCCCGGTTTGTTTCGATTGCTTTGTTGTGCGGCGTGGTTTTGCCATCGTACGAATTACCTGCAAAAAGAATCCTGGAACGGCCGCCGATTATAACGACGGCCGCATACATGTTGCGCCGGAGGACTTACATCTTGACTGGAGCGGAGACGCCGATGATCGCAAGACCGTTGGCGAGCACCTGACGCGTGGCCGCCAGCAGCGCGACGCGTGCATTGCGTTCGGCGGCATCGTCGACCAGCACGCGCTCGGCTCTGTCATTGTAGAACGAGTGGAATTCCCCGGCGAGGTCGCGCAGATAGAACGCGACCGCGTGCGGCGCGAGTTCGTCGGCGGCATGTTGAAGCATGTCCGGGAACTCGGCGAGCTTGTTCAGCAAAGCCATTGAGCGTTCGCTCGTGAGCGGCGCGAGGTCGACGCTGGCAAGCGCGCTTTCGTCAGTACTTTGATCGCCGCTGTAGCGGGCCTTGCATTCGGCTATCACGGAGCAGATCCGGGCATGAGCATACTGCACGTAGTGCACGGGGTTTTCGTCATTTTGTTTCAACGCGAGGTCGATGTCGAAGACGAACTCCGTATCCGCCTTGCGCGAAATCAGGAAGAAGCGAACAGCGTCGCGGCCACGGCGAATCGTTTCTTCGTCGATCAGATCGACAGCGGCTTCGGACCCCGGCGTCGCGCCGCCCGACCATTCGATCAGATCGCGCACCGTCACATAGCTGCCCGCGCGCTTCGAGATCTTCACCTCTTCGCCGTTGCGCATGACCGTAACCATCTTGTGCAGCACGTAGTCCGGGTAGCCTTTCGGAATGCCGATGCCGAGACCTTGCAGGCCGGCGCGCACACGCGCGATCGTGCCGTGGTGATCGGAGCCCTGAATGTTGATGACCTTCGTGAAGCCGCGTTCCCACTTCGCGACGTGATACGCGACGTCAGGCACGAAGTACGTGTACGTGCCGTCGGTTTTGCGCATGACCCGGTCTTTGTCGTCGCCGTCGTCGGTCGTGCGCAGCCACAGGGCGCCTTCCTGCTCGTAGGTCTTGCCCGCGGCGATCAGCGCCTGCACGGTCTTCTCCACGCGGCCTTCGGTATAAAGCGACGACTCGAGATAGTACTGGTCGAACTTCACGCCGAACGCCTGCAAGTCCATGTCCTGCTCGCGGCGCAGGTACGCGACCGCGAAACGGCGGATCGCGTCGAGGTTTTCGACGTCGCCCGCGCCGGTGACGGGTTCACCGTCGCTCGCGGATACCGTGACGCCGTTCATATAGTCTTTCGCGATGTCGGCAATGTACTCGCCGTTGTACGCCGAAGCCGGCCAGCCTTCGTCGCCCGGAGCGAGACCGCGTGCGCGCGCCTGGGTGGATAGCGCGAGCGTTGCGATCTGCACGCCGGCGTCGTTGTAGTAGAACTCGCGATGCACGTCCCAGCCTTGCGACGCGAGGACGTTCGACAGCGCGTCGCCAAGCGCGGCCTGGCGGCCGTGGCCGACGTGCAGCGGTCCCGTCGGGTTCGCCGACACGAATTCGATGAGCACATGCTTGCCGGCGTCGCGTTGCGAGCGGCCATACGTTTCTTTCTCGGCGAGCACGGCGGCAATCACGGCCTGCTTCGCCGTGGCGGCGAGGCGCAGGTTGATGAAACCGGGACCGGCGACTTCCGCGGCTTCAATGAGTCCGCGCGCTTGCGGCTGCGCGAGCAGCGCGTCGACGATCTGTTGCGCGAGCTGGCGCGGATTGGCGCGCAGCGGCTTGGCGAGTTGCATCGCCACATTGCACGCGACGTCGCCGTGGGCGGCGACTTTGGGTCGCTCCAGCGCGATGGTGGGCGACACGAACGCGGCTTCGGCCGCACCTTGCGTGGCAAGAGCTACCTGCTTCACCGTGTCGGCGAGCAGTGTTTCGAGAGTATGTTTATGTGCGGGCAGCATGCTTGTTGCGAGTCCAGTGAGGCAATCCGGTGATGCGGAAGAGGCGCCGGCCGCGCGGCAGGCACGGCCGATTCGTCAGAAGCGTGGAAAGCGGCGGTTCGCCCGTCAACGCATCGGCATGACGGACGCGCCATCGGGCACGCAGCCTGCAACACAATAAGCGCGTTGCGCGGCGCCCTGCAACGGCATGGGCGCGGCGGCATGCAGGCGCGAACCGGCCGGGCTGGCTGCGCCGCTTGCACCTGTGCGCGCGGCGCAGCGAGGCACGCTTTTCCGTCCAGACGGATTTTAGCAGGTGCTAATATGTTCAATCAGATGCCCAGCAAGGGCCGATGCCGCCGCGTCTCTTTGGCGAGCTAACGGAGCGCGCGCTGACGGCTGCATTGAGCGCCGCTCGCGCGTCAATCGAACATAACGAAAAAGGGAACAGTCATGCTGATTACTTTCAAATGTCGCGCTTGCCCAGACGTGATCATGCTCAATAATCTGGCACAGCATCTGGTCGGCATTGTCGGCAAACGTCTAGGTGAACGAGGCGTCATTACTCACGACGAACTCGCAGACGCGATCACCAAACTCGAAGCGGCCATCACCTTCGACAAGCAGGAACGCGCCGAGCACGACGGCCATTTCCACGAAGGCGAAGAGGGCCACGAGCATCACGAGATTCCGCCTGGACTCGCACAGCGCGCTTACCCGTTCCTCGACATGTTGCGCGCCGCGCAAAAAGAGAACGCAGACATTGTCTGGGGACTGTGATTCTCGCGAGCGAGTCAGGCCACTGCGATCGGATCGCGAGGGATATGCGCGTGCTGTATTTGCCGTAGACCTGATGCCCGGCGGCCCGCGCCTCATGTCTGAATGAAAAAAGAGCCCGCTCGACGCGGGCTCTTTTTCGTTGCGAGGCCGAAAGCGCTATGGCCGTGCAGCCTGCTTACTGACTGGCGGCTGCCGGAGCGGCTGCGGGAGCTGACTCACCTTTCTTCATTTTTTGCTTCTTCGGTTTCTTGACGTGTTTGACCGTGGGCGGGGAGTACGAGCTGACCGCGCTCGAACCGCCGGGAGCGGCAGTTTGCGCGAGCGCCGCCGAAGCGCCCGCGGCAAGCGAAACAGCAGTCAATAACAGCACCAGCTTCTTCATAGGATTTTCTCCGTCGACGGTTGCAATTAGTTAAGCCGACGCGTTTTAGCCGCGTCTGGCGGGTCAAGCCGCCTCAGTCTACAAAGCCGAAAATTACGTTGCCGCAAATATTCAGTCTTTCTCGCCGGATATAGTGGGTTTCCCGCCACGCCGGCAGATCGGCTCTCACCGGCTTAGAGCAACGGCGCCAACGCCCGCTCGGCATCCGCCTTCGAAAGAGACATTCGCTGTGCGTAGTCTTCCAGCTGGTCCTGGCCGATCTTGCCCACCGAGAAATACGTGCTGTCCGGATGTGCGAGATAGAAGCCGGAGACGCTGGCCGCCGGCAGCATGGCAAGCGATTCGGTCACGCTCATGCCGATGTCGCCCGCTTGCAGCACCTCGAACATGTCACGCTTCACCAGATGGTCCGGGCACGCCGGATAGCCGGGCGCGGGGCGAATGCCGCGATACTTTTCCGCGATCAGGTCGTCGCTGGACAGGTTTTCGGTGTTGGCGTAACCCCACAGGTCGCGCCGCACCCGCGCATGCAGCGCTTCGGCAAAGGCTTCGGCGAAACGGTCGGCAAGCGCCTTCAGCATGATTGCGCTGTAGTCGTCGTGATCCTTTTCGAACTGCTTTTCCTTCACGTCGACGCCGAGACCCGCCGTGACCGCGAACATGCCGATGTAGTCCGCCACGCCCGAGTCTTTCGGCGCAATGAAGTCGGCTAGCGAGCGGTTCGGGCGCATCACGCCGTCTACCACCGGCCGCACGCTTTGCTGCCGCAGGTTGCGCCAGGTGAGCGCGACTTCGGTGCGCGATTCGTCCGTGTAGATTTCGATGTCGTCGTCGTTGACCGTGTTGGCGGGCAGCAGCGCGATCACGCCGTTTGCCTGCAGCCAGCGACCCTGGATCAGGCGCGCGAGCATCGACTTGCCGTCGGAAAACACGCGCCGCGCCGATTCGCCGACGATCTCGTCGTTCAGGATCGCCGGATAAGGACCGGCGAGGTCCCAGGTCTGGAAGAACGGCCCCCAGTCGATGTAGTTGGCCAGCTCGTTCAGATCGAAGTTCTTGAACACGCGCCGGCCGATGAACTTCGGCTTGACCGGCTGATAGCCTTTCCAGTCGATCGGCGTTTTGTTCGCGCGGGCTTCGGCAAGCGTGACCATCGGCAGCGCCTTTTTGTTCGCGTGCTGATTGCGAATGCGCTCGTAGTCGGACTTCAATTCGTCGAGATACTTTGTCGCGCCTTCGTCAGACAGCAGACTCGACGCGACGGACACCGAACGCGACGCGTCCGGCACATACACCACGGGGCCTTCGTAATGCGGAGCGATCTTCACTGCGGTGTGCACGCGCGAGGTGGTCGCGCCGCCGATCAGCAGCGGAATCTTCTTCACGCGGAAGTAGTCGTCGCGCTGCATTTCCGACGCGACGTAGGCCATTTCCTCGAGACTCGGCGTGATCAATCCCGAGAGCCCGATGATGTCCGCGCCTTCGACCTTCGCCTTCGCGAGAATGTCGTTGCATGGAACCATCACGCCCATGTTGACCACTTCGAAGTTATTGCACTGAAGCACCACCGACACGATGTTCTTGCCGATGTCGTGCACGTCGCCCTTGACGGTCGCAATGACGATCTTGCCCTTCGCACGCACGTCGCCGCCGGCGGCCGCAAGTTGCTTCTTTTCTTCTTCGATAAACGGGATCAGGTGCGCAACCGCCTGCTTCATTACGCGGGCCGACTTCACGACCTGCGGCAGGAACATCTTGCCCTGACCGAACAGGTCGCCGACGATGTTCATGCCGTCCATCAGCGGGCCTTCGATCACGTTGATCGGACGGCCGCCTGCGGCCGCGATCTTCGCGCGCACTTCCTCGGTATCTTCGACGATGAAGTTCGTAATGCCGTGCACGAGCGCATGCGACAGGCGCTTCTCGACGGGCTGGTTACGCCACTCCAGGTTCTCTTCTTTCTTCGCCGCGCCGGTCTTGAATTTGTCGGCGATTTCGAGCAGGCGGTCGGTGCCGTCCGGGCGACGGTTCAGGACCACGTCTTCAACGCGTTCGCGCAGTTCCGGATCGAGGTCGGCATACACGCCGAGCTGCCCCGCGTTGACGATGCCCATGTCCATGCCGGCCTGAATTGCGTGATACAGGAACACGGTGTGAATCGCCTCGCGCACCGGATCGTTGCCGCGAAACGAGAACGACACGTTCGACACGCCGCCGCTCACCTTCGCGTACGGCAGGTTTTCCTTGATCCAGCGCGTCGCGTTGATGAAATCGACCGCGTAGTTGTTGTGCTCCTCGATGCCGGTGGCAATCGCGAAGATGTTCGGGTCGAAGATAATGTCTTCCGGTGGAAAGCCCACTTCGTTCACGAGGAAGTCGTACGAGCGCTTGCAGATCTGCGTCTTGCGCTCGAACGTGTCGGCCTGGCCCTGCTCGTCGAAAGCCATGACGACGGCGGCCGCGCCGTAGCGGCGAATCAGGTTCGCGTGATGGCGGAACGCTTCTTCACCTTCCTTGAGCGAGATGGAGTTGACGATCGCCTTGCCTTGCACGCACTTCAGGCCCGCTTCGATCACTTCCCACTTCGACGAGTCGATCATGATCGGCACGCGCGCGATGTCCGGCTCCGACGCGATCAGATTCATGAAGCGGACCATCGCCGCTTTGGAGTCGAGCATCGCCTCGTCCATGTTCACGTCGATCACCTGCGCGCCGTTTTCAACCTGCTGGCGCGCAACGGCAATGGCTTCGTCGAACTGGTCGTTCAGGATCATTCGTGCGAACGCCTTCGATCCTGTCACGTTGGTGCGTTCACCAACGTTGATGAAAAGCGTCCCGGACGTGACGTTGAACGGCTCTAGGCCGGCAAGGCGCATGGTGTGATCTGTCATGGCGTATATGCGAGTCGATTGCGTGCGTTAGGTGCGGCTCGGTTGCGTCTGCGTTGCGTCTGCCTGGACGCCGCTTAAGCGGCGTCGCGATACTGCGTCGGCCATTTGCGCGGCTTCACTTCGGCGAGCGCCTTCGCTATCGCAGCGATGTGCTCCGGCGTCGTGCCGCAGCAGCCGCCCGCGATGTTCACGAGACCCGCTTCGGCGAATTCCTTGAGCAGTCCGGACGTGTCGGCCGGCAATTCGTCGAAGCCCGTATCGCTCATTGGATTCGGCAAACCCGCGTTCGGATAGCACGACACATACGTGTCGCAGAGCTTCGCAAGTTCGGCGATGTAAGGGCGCATCAACGCCGCGCCCAGCGCGCAGTTCAAACCGAACGTGAGCGGCTTTGCATGCCGCAGCGAGTTCCAGAATGCTTCGACGGTCTGGCCCGAGAGAATGCGCCCCGAGGCGTCGGTGACCGTGCCGGAGATCATGATCGGCAAACGTTCGCCGGTGTTTTCGAACAGTTCGTCGAGCGCGAAAAGCGCGGCCTTCGCATTGAGCGTGTCGAAGATCGTTTCGACGAGAAACAGGTCCGCGCCGCCTTCAAGCAGCGCCTTTGCCTGCTCGTAGTAGGCCGCGCGCAGTTCGTCGAACGTGACGTTGCGCGCGCCGGGATCGTTCACGTCGGGCGAAATGCTCGCGGTCTTCGGCGTCGGTCCGATCGCGCCTGCTACAAAGCGCGGCTTGTCCGGCGTCGAATACTTGTCGCATGCGGCGCGCGCGAGCTTTGCCGACTGCAGGTTCATTTCGACTGCAAGCGCTTCCATGCCGTAGTCCGCCTGCGCGACCGTGGTCGCGCCGAACGTGTTCGTCTCGATGATGTCGGCGCCCGCAGCCAGATACTGCTCGTGAATCTCGCTGATGATCTGCGGCTGCGTGATGGACAGCAGTTCGTTGTTGCCTTTGATGTCGCGCCCGTAGTCCTTGAAACGCTCGCCGCGATAGCGCGCTTCGTCGAGCTTGTAGCGCTGGATCATCGTGCCCATTGCGCCGTCCAGAATCAGAATGCGCGACTTGAGCAGCGCGGGCAGCGCCGTGCCGCGGGTATAGGCGAGCTCGGGACGGACAGGCTTGGCAATTTGGGCAGGCTGGTTCATGGCGGACAAGGGCTTGCGCCGGCTTTTTCGGGAACCAGTCATTGTAGCCGCAGCCGGGCTAATTCGCCGGGCGCGGGCGGCGCGGCGCTGACTGGATGTCGCGGGAAGCGCAATTCAGGTCGGGACAAAGGCCTGAGAGACCGCGCAACGCACGACTGCGCGCGAATCCCACTGAACTACACCGCAACACGAGCGCAACACGTCGCGGCGAAGGGACACCACAAAAAGAAAAACGGTTCAGCAGGCTGAGCCCACTGAACCGCTTTCATCATTGCCGACCATCTTGTGAAGGCCGCCGGCGGTGCCGGACGGCGTGATCGATAAATGTCGCCAAATACGTTGAAAACTGTACAAACGGTCCTGCCGCCGAGAACGTCGACGTGACATCGAGGTCAGTGGAGGATTACCGGTTGATGCATCAGGCTGTCGAACTGGCCGAGGAATTCGTCGACTTCGTCTAGCGACGGTTCTTCTTCGATCAGCTTTTGCACGTTCTCGCGAAACCGCGCCGCCATTGCACCGTCAATGTAAATTTCACGCTGCATGTTTTTGTCGACGATCTCGTAGCCACCCGATTTCATGGCCAGCGGGCCTTCTTGCGGCGGAAATTCGACGACACAATAGTTAGGGCTGTTGTAGATCATTTGCATGGCGACACTCCTTATTTCCGTTGGCTCCTGGCCATTCCTGCGCCATACGTGGAGCTTATGGTGTGGAATTCAAGGGGTGGGTCCGGATTGACGCTTGTAAAAGTTCCGAACCTACCGGTTAGACCGGCCTTTCAAGAAACGTTTCAAGCAGTGCGGCAAAACGTTGAGACTGCTCGACTGGCGCAAGGTGAGCGGCGTCGAGCAATTCGAAGTGAGCGCCTTCAATGGCATCTGCTATCTCCTGACTAGCAGCAGGCCGCGTGCCCGTATCGTGGCGCCCTGCCACGACCAGGGTTGGACAGTGAATCGCTCCCAGCTTACCGCGTACGTCGAACTCGCGCAGCGCTTCGCACGCCATGGCGTAGCCTTCTGGCAACGTGCGGGTCAGCGCCTCGTGTATCGGCTCCACTGCTTCGGGATGCGCGACCCGAAAATCCTCGGTCAGCCAGCGTTCGAGCGTGGCGGCCGCGAGCGGCGCCATGCCGTCCCGGCGGGCGCTGGCGGCGCGTTGGTCCCATGTGGCGCGGGCCTCGGGCGGATTCGCGGCAACGCTGTCGGCAATGGTGAGCGAGTCCACGCGGGACGAGTGGTCAAGCGCGAACTGCTGCGCGATCATGCCGCCCATCGACATACCTACGAGGTGCGTGCTCGGGGCGCCCAGCGCATCGAGCAGCGCGGCAAGGTCGCCGGCAAGATCGCCAACCGAGAACGGCTCTTTTGACAATTCCGTTTGGCCGTGGCCCCGCACGTCGTAGCGCAGAACCGTATAGTCGTCGCGAAAATAGCCTGCGAGCTGGTCCCACACGGACAGATCGCCGCCAAGTTGATGAATGAACGTAAGCCAGGGGCCGCCGCCTTCATTGCTCAGCACGTAGCGCGTCTCGATTCCGTTGATGTTCACTTGCATGCGGGCTCCTTCAAGGGGATCGCAGTGGAAGAATTGGTCGAGGCCTGACGTGTATGCGCATATACGCAGATACGTATGCGGCCCGCCAACGGTTGCATCAGATGATGCAGAGTCGGCATCGAGACGGAAGTTTCGCGAGTATGTGCGAGGCACTATTCGAGTGCATGCCCGCATCGCCGCCGGTGCCGGCGGGCTTTGTATCAGGGCTTGATGTTGCCGGAGGTGTCGTCGGCACCGGTCGAATTGACAGGTGGGCCTGGCGGCGATGCCAGCGGCGCGGCTGGCGCTGCGTCGGAGGCGGCTGTCGGCGCGGCTGAAGGGGAGGCACCCGGCGATATATCGGACGAGCCCGCGTTGTTATCGACACTGACCTTGCCGCGCCACACCAGTTCGAACTGCGTGCCGTTCGGCTCCGTCTGCACGAGTCGCGCGGGTAGCCAGCCGAGCGAAGGCGCGAGCCATACGTCGATCCGGCGCTGGTCGCCCTGGCGGCGCGGCAGCCGCTTGAAATGACGCGTTTGCAGGTAGCCCTGCGCAGTGCGGATGGTTTCGTCGCCGATAGTCTCGACTGGCCAGTTTTCACCACTGTCGCTGTCTACCACGAAGAACTGGCGCGTCACGCCCGGCTTGTAGGCATCGGGGTCGCCGCGCACCAGGCTCGCCAGTTGCATGATCATGCTGAAGCGGTCTTGCGCGCCGTCGGGCAATGGCAGTGTGGCGGGTGTTCGCGTGAAGGCGATCTTTTTGTCGGCGCGGTTGAAGATAGAAACATCTTCCACGCGGCGACCGCGCTTTTCCACGTATTGCTCGGGAGCGAGGCCGAATGCATCAATACGGCCATGGCTCGAATACACGAAGGTGCCGACAAAAGGTAAGGGCACCGAAACCACCATTTCGTAACTTTGCGCGCTGCTGGTCCAATGGATCGTGCCGGGCTGGTTTCGCACGCCGTTGTAAAACGTGTCGTACTGAAGTTCGCCGGACGGCGGGACCGAGAACTTGACGCCGGGCGCCGCTGGCGCGGCCTGCGCTGCGCTTGCCGTCGCGCTTGCGGGCGTGGCGTTTGCGGCGCTCGCCGATGCCACGTTTGCGACAGGCGCGCTGGCGGCGGTGTCCGATGCGGCGATAGCGGCGTCGGCGGTAGGCTTTTCGGCCGGTCGCAACGCGGTCAACACATGCTCGCGCGGCTTGCCGGCGACGGGCTTGAGTTTTCGCTCGGGCGCGGGCGCAGCCGGGGCCGTGGCAGCCGGATTGCGCTCGATACGTTCCGGTTTGAGAAGCGCAACCTGCACTGGGACGTGTTCGTCGTCGGATGGATTCAGCGTCGCGCGGTGGCGCTCGACCCATTGCGCCGCGATCCAGTGAAGAACGCCGACCACGAGCAGGACCGCGATCCAGCGCCACGTACGCCAACGGACACGCGGCTCGTCAGCGAGCGTCAGATCGGACTGGCGTGCGGTGGAAGGTAGAGCCATCGGCGATTGAATGCGTGCAGTGCGGGCGCAAAGTGCGAATGAATGGATGCGGCGGCGAGCCTCAACGCGGCGTCGGACTATACCCCAGCTCGTACGACAGCTTTTGCGCACATTCACGCAGCGCCGTGTCGATTTCGCCGCCCCAGCCGATGTCGAACGCGCCTTCGTGACCGAGCGCGACGAGGCCGAGCGCCAGTTCGCCGGTCGAATCGAACACCGGCATGCAGAACGCGTGAATGGTCGGCAGCAACATGCCTTCGACGCGCGCCGCTTCATGTTCGCGCACGTCCGCCAGCACCCTTTCGACTTCCTCGCGGGTACGCGGCACGCCCAGATGCGACGAGCGGCGGGTGTCGGCCAGTTCGCGCTCCAGCATCGCGCCGGTCTTGCCCGCGGGCAGATAGGCCGCAAAGAGCAGGCCCGTGGCGGAACTGAGGAGCGGCATCACGTCGCCGAGTTTCAACGACGCCTTCGCCGGATGGCTCGATTCCATCCAGTGAACCATGGTCGGCCCCTGATTGCCCCACACGGCGATGCCCACAGTCAGGTCCAGCCGGTCGCGCAGTTCGGCGAGCGCGATCCGCGCGAGCTTCACGCCGTCGACGCGAGCAAGCCGCGCGAGTCCGAGTTGCAACGCGAAGCCGCCCAGCTCGTATCGACCCGAGAGCGGGTCTTGCGACACGACGCCGAGACGTAGAAAGCTCACCAGATAGCGGTGGGCCTTCGCAGGGCTCATGCCGGCGCGCTGCGCGAGATCGCGCAGCATCATGGCGCGCGGTTCGCGGGTCAGCACGTCGAGCAGCCTGAATCCGACTTCGATCGACTGGATGCCCGAGCGCAGCTTTTCCTCGCCGGCGTCGGCTGCGTCGGCTGCGTCGGTGGTTTCGGCGGTCTCGTCGTCGATGTCGGATGCTTCGGCGGCGTCGGCGACCGCGCGGTTAGGAATTGCGCCGGAGCGGGCAGGGTTCGGCATGAGCAAGGCGCGCGAAGCGCGTTCAAGAGCGGTGAAAGAAAGCCGGCCGCAGAGCCCGCGCGATACGCCTGACAAGGGTTTCGGCAAGGCGGGCTTGGGCTGCGCCGATTCACCATCGTAGAATAGATTCCCTCTATCGTCACTAACCCGGTTCATCATCCATGAAACTTGCCACGCTGAAAGACGGCACGCGCGACGGCCAACTGATTGTCGTGTCCCGCGACCTGCACACGGCGGCCGTTGCCGACGCGATCGCGCCCACGTTGCAACGCGTGCTCGACGACTGGACCTTCTACGCGCCGCAATTGCACGACCTGTACGACGCGCTCAACCAGGGGCGCGCGCGCAACACATTTTCATTCGACGCTAGCGACTGCATGGCGCCGCTGCCCCGCGCTTTCCAATGGGCGGACGGATCGTCGTATGTAAATCACGTCGAACTCGTGCGGCGCGCGCGCGGCGCGGAAATGCCGCCGGAATTCTGGACCGATCCGCTCATGTACCAGGGCGGCAGCGACGACTTCATCGGTCCGAAAGACGACGTGGTCTGTGCATCCGAAGCGTTCGGCATCGACTTCGAGGCAGAAGTTGCGGTTATCACCACGGACGTGCCGATGGGCGCGACGCCCGAGCAGTCGCTCAAAAGCGTGCGTCTGATCACGCTCGTCAACGACGTCTCGCTGCGTAATCTGATTCCCGCCGAACTCGCGAAGGGCTTCGGATTTTTCCAGAGCAAGCCGGCCTCTTCGTTCGCACCGGTCGCCGTGACGCCCGACGAACTCGGCGAACACTGGCGCGAAGGACGCGTGCACCGGCCGATGATCGTCCATTGGAACGGCAAGAAAGTCGGCCAGCCAGACGCCGGCACGGACATGGTGTTCCACTTCGGCCAGCTGATCGCGCATGCTGCGAAAACGCGCAATTTGCGAGCGGGCGCGATTGTCGGATCGGGCACGGTCTCCAACAAGGACGCGAAGCGCGGCTATTGCTGTATCGCCGAAAAACGCTGCCTCGAAACGATCGAGCATGGCGCGCCGCAGACCGAGTTCATGAAGTACGGCGACACGGTGAAGATCGAAATGTTCGATGAAGCGGGCAAGTCGATTTTCGGCTCCATCGAGCAGAGCATCGCACCGCTCGACTGAAGCGGTACGGCGCATCGTCCGAAAGGGTTTCGCCCGATGCCGCTGCCATCGCGCGCCGCTACACTGACTGGCGCGGCGGCATCGGCGGCATATCAAAACGAAAAACTCATGTGAGGAGACACCATGCGGCGAGCTGGATCGATTGACGCGGGATTGGGGAGCGCATGCGCGCGTGGTCTGAATGCGAGCGCATGGCTGGAGGAGCGGGAAGAACTGAAGCTGAGCAGGCGGCTCGCCAGAGCTGCGGCTCGTGTCGCCGCATTGTGTACGGCGCTTGTATGCCTGTCGCCCGCGGCGGCGTTGGCTCAGGTGAAGATCGGGCTGGTGCTCTCGCTGACCGGGCCGGCCGCGTCGCTCGGCATTCCCGCGCGCGATACGGCGACGTTGCTGCCGAAGCAGATCGGCGGCCAAAGCGTCGAATACATCGTGCTCGACGATGCGTCGGACACGACCCAGGCTGTCCAGGACACGAAGAAGCTGATCTCCGAAAATCATGTCGACGCGATCATCGGTTCGTCCATTACGCCGAACTCGCTGGCAATGATCGACGTGGTTGCCGACGGAACCACGCCGATGATTTCGCTTGCGTCGTCGGCGAAAATCATTGAACCCGTTGATGCCAAGCGCCATTGGGTCTTCAAGACTCCGCAAACGGATGCGATGATGGCTTCGGCAATTGCCGAGCATGCAAGCACACGCGGAGTGAAAACTGTCGCGTTCATCGGTCAGGCCGATGCGCTCGGCGAGACCTTCTATGCCGAAGTCGCGAAGTTCGCGCAGCTTCATCACATGCAGATGGTGGCGAGCGAGCGGTTCAATCGCACCGATCCGAGCGTGACGGGTCAAGTGCTGAAAATCCTCGCAACGCATCCCGATGCAGTGGTGGTGGGCGCGGCCGGCACGCCCGCGGCGTTACCGCCGAAAACACTGCGCGAACGCGGCTATAAAGGGCTGATCTATCACAACCACGGCGTGGGCAATAACGACTTCCTGCGCGTGTGCGGCGCCGATTGCAACGGCACCTTCCTGCCAGCAAGCCCAGTGCTGGTCGCGGCGCAATTGCCTGCGGATCATCCGGCGAAGCGCCTCGCGCTCGATTACATCGCGCGCTTCGAAGCGCTGCGTGGGCCTGGCAGCGTCTCGGCATTCGGCTCCTACACGTGGGACGCGGGCATGTTGCTCAGCCATGCCGTGCCGATCGCGTTGAAGACAGCAGCGCCGGGCACGCCGGAATTTCGCCGTGCGTTGCGCGACGCACTCGAAGGCACGCGCGGTCTCGCGGATACCAACGGCGTCGTCAACATGAGCGCCGGAGACCACCTGGGGCTCGACCAACGTGCGCGCGTCATGGTCGAAATCAGCAGCGGCAAATGGGTTTATCAGCCGCGTTAAGCGATGCGCGCATCACGCACCCACGGATAGATCACCATGACTGAACAACCTCACACCAACGATGCGTTCTACGCACGTTACCAGTCGCTCAAGTTGCATCGCCGTCCGCACGGCGTACTCGAAGTGGTGATGAGCGGCGAAGGTGCGAACAGAAGCGCGCTTGCTACCGCCGACGCGCGCATGCATTACGAACTCGCGGAAATCTGGCGCGACATCGACCGCGATCCCGACACGCGCGTCGCTATCATTCGCGGCGAGGGCAAGGGCTTCTCGGCGGGCGGCGATCTGCAACTGGTCGAAGACATGGCTACCGACTTCGACGTGCGCGCGCGCGTGTGGCGCGAGGCTCGCGATCTGGTCTACAACGTCATCAACTGCAGCAAACCGATCGTCTCGGCGATGCACGGTCCGGCCGTCGGCGCGGGTCTGGTCGCGGGTCTGCTTGCCGATATTTCAATCGCGTCGAAGACGGCGCGCATTATCGACGGGCACACACGGCTCGGCGTAGCCGCCGGCGATCACGCGGCGATCGTCTGGCCGCTACTGTGCGGCATGGCGAAGGCCAAGTACTACCTGATGCTGTGCGAGCCGGTGAGCGGCACGGAGGCGGAGAGAATCGGGCTCGTGTCCCTTGCGGTCGACGAAAACGATCTGCTGCCCAAAGCATTCGAAGTCGCGCAGAAACTCGCGCACGGTTCGCAAACCGCGATCCGCTGGACGAAGTATGCGTTGAACAACTGGCTGCGCTCGGCAGGGCCCGCTTTCGATGCGTCGCTTGCGCTGGAGTTCATGGGATTCGCCGGGCCGGACGTGCGTGAGGGCGTGACCTCGCTGCGCGAGCGGCGTGCGCCGGATTTCGGCGGCGCAGACCCTTGGCGCGCACCGTAACGGATGCAGCGCGATTCGGATGTACCGCGCTGTATGATCGGCTTCAGGCGCTCGATGCGCTCTCTGGTTCGCGTTTTTCTTTCCGCGCTTTTTTGTTAATGCAGCGAGGCGACAAGCATGACTGACACATCTGGTTCAACGCCGCCGTTCCCTGGCTTCCCCGGTTTTCCGCCCGCCGAAATGCTGGAACACATGTGGGGCATGATGCGCATGTCGCCGTTCGGCTCCGCATTCTCCGGCGCACCATCGGGCGCGGGAGTGGGCGCGGGCATGGGTCCGTCGCTGTCGATGATGTCCGACATGATGGCGCCGCTTACCAACGTCGAAGAACTCGATAAGCGCATCACCGACATGCGCGCGGTTGAGCAATGGCTCAAGCTGAACCTGAGCATGTTGCAATCCGCGATTCAGGCGCTCGAGGTGCAGCGCGCGACGCTTGCTACGCTGCGTGCATTCGGCGCGTTTGCACAGCAATCGATGAGTCAGCCGGCGGCGGCAGCGTCGCCAGCGCCGGCCCCCGCGCCGAGCCCGTCGCCGAGTCCGTCGCCAACGAGCGGCTGGCCTCACCCGGAGCCGGCGGCTTCGGCTGAAAACTCGGCTACCGCTGAAGCGTCAGGCGACGAGGAGGGCACACCTGCCACTCCGCCATTCGACGCATCGGCATGGTGGAATCTGCTGCAATCGCAATTCAACCAGATCGCGCAATTCGCGATGACTCAGCCGACCGCGAGCGCCGCGGGAGCGGCCGAGAATAGCGGCGCACAAGCCGAGACTGACGAGGACGCTGCCGACGAGGCGAGCGAGGCAGTTGGCGGGGCGACCGATGTACCGCGACCATCGCCCGAGGACGAAGCCGCCGCAGCGTCTTCAAGTTCGGCTGAAGGCGCTGGATCTGCTGACCAGTCTGCGGCGAAGCGGCCGACGGCGAAGCGCGCGCCGTCAACGGCAAAGCGCGATGCGGGCGGTACGGCCAGCAGCCGGTCGAAGCCGCCAAAAAAATCCCTGTGACGACGTGCAGCGGGAGGCGGGCGGCAGCCGGGCCGATTGTCGGGGCAACTGGGCAGAAAAATCGCCGGCTGTCACGGTTTTGACCCCGTCGCAAGCCACACTCCGCCGATTGCACAGTCGTTGAGACAGGTCAACCAGGCATCGGAATTGCGTCCGCTATCGCGCGGGTTTGAGGAAGTCAGCGTGCTATCATTGGAAGGCATTTGTTTGGTTTTGGGCGCGCGCTGAAAACAACCAACCAGCCGCCCAGGCTCCATTCACCGCCGGCATCACCGGCGCAGGGCTGGACGGTGCGGTTTTCATCGCAAACTGGCTCGACCTCAGGCATAGGGTATCCCTCACCCATGGTTGGCCGCGCAATGCGTGACCCGAGCGTGTAACTTTGCGTTAGCCGCTCCTCGCGCGAGCGCCCGGACTTCTTCGCTGCCCGTGCATCCAGGCGGCCGGTTACCGCGTAAAATTGAAAGCTTGGCCGGCGAACGGCGCGGCATTCGGGTAGAGCACCCGGCGCGTTTCGTTCGTGGTCAGGAAAGTGCTACACGTAGTAGTGACAGACACACACAGTATGTGCAGAACAGGGGTGGGACTATGAACACCATGCTTTACCCGGAACTTTATAAATCGCTCGAATCCGTTCGATGGGACATGGAGAAAGACATTCCCTGGGACAAGTTCGATGCATCGCTATTGACCGACGAGCAGGCCGCGACGATCAAGATGAACGCGATCACCGAATGGTCGGCGCTGCCCGCCACGGAAATGTTTCTGCGTGACAACCATCACGACAGCGATTTCTCCGCGTTCATGAGCGTGTGGTTCTTCGAAGAACAGAAGCATTCGCTGGTGCTGATGGAATATCTGCGCCGCTTCAAGCCGGAAATGTGCCCCACCGAAGAAGAGCTGCACGCCGTGCGCTTCGAATTCGACCCGGCGCCGCCGCTTGAAACGCTGATGCTGCACTTCTGCGGCGAAATCCGCCTGAATCACTGGTACCGCCGCGCTGCCGAATGGCACACCGAGCCGGTCATCAAGCACATCTACGAAACCATTTCGCGCGACGAGGCGCGGCATGGCGGCGCTTACCTGCGCTACATGAAGAAAGCCATGGTGCAAACCGGCGACATCGCCCGAGCCGCTTTTGCAAAGATCGGCGTGCTGATGGCGTCGGCGCGTCGCACCGAAAAGCCGTTGCATCCCACGAATCTGCACGTCAATCAGGCATTGTTTCCGCGCGACACGATCCAGTCGCGCCTGCCCGATCCGGAATGGCTCGAACGCTGGCTCGACGAGCAGATCCGTTTCGACGACGGTTGGGAAAAGAAGGTTGTCGAGCGCATTCTGCATAACCTGTCGCTGCTGTTCGAGCGCACGTTCACTACCGCGCAGGAACTGAACCGTTATCGCAAGGAAGTGGTGACGCGGCTGCAGGCCGACCAGAAGTCGGCCGAACAGCCGGCATGAATGGAGCCTCGTGAATCCGGGTTCGCGGGTCGCGCATAATGCAAAGCTAGCGCCGCGCTCCGGTTCGGCGCTTTAAAACGGTCCGGCAGGCGCGAGCTTGCCGGACCGTTTTGTTTAATTTGCGCCTGATTTCGATGCTCGCCCTTATGCTCGACCAGTCTGCGTGAGCGTTATGCTCCACGTTGCATACGCCGTATCGCGACGGCAAATCTCTGTATCTTCCATATCTCAAATGGCCGCTATTTTCGAACGCAAGATTCTTACTCGCGACGCGCTGGTCGCGCTGCGCCCTTCGCTGAACGCGCCGGTCGTATTTACAAACGGCGTGTTCGACATTCTTCATCGCGGGCATGTGACCTATCTCGCGGATGCGAAAGCGCAGGGCGCTTGCCTGATCGTCGGCGTGAACAGCGACGCGTCGGTCCGTATGCTCGGCAAGGGCGATGACCGGCCGATCAACAAGGAAGCCGACCGCATGGCTTTGCTCGCGGCGCTGGAGAGCGTCGACTACGTGGTTTGCTTCGGGGAAAAGACGCCTGTCGAATTGATCTCGGCGCTACGTCCGGATGTGCTCGTCAAGGGCGGCGACTACGACATGGACACGTTGCCGGAGTCGGCCATCGTGCGCGGCTGGGGCGGCAAGGCGTTGGCAATTCCGTTCGAGCATGACCGCTCGACGACGGCGCTGCTCAAGAAGGTTCGTACGCAAGGCTAAGTGTGGACGAGTGAGCACGGTGCAAAGTCTGCATGGCCTAGGCTTGTGCTTGCACAGTTAGATGCGCCCCCCGACGCGCCGCTGCAACAACCGGCTCCAACTCTCGGCTTCGATTGTCCGTTTTATTGCGGCAACGCCGACGCCGCGATCGGCGCGACCGGTGCCGCCGCGCCGACAACAGCCTGATCAGCGGCGTCCGTGGCGGTGACCGGGCGCACCTTCAACCAGTCCGGATGGACTTCACGGCTCAGGTGATTGGGTTCGCGCCCGCTCGCGGTGGGCGTCGGGCCGAACACGCCGCGCACTGCGACGAATGCCAGAAGGTTGGCCAGGAACAGTATGGCGATCAGCCAGCGCAGCATCGTTATATTTTCCCTTCCAGAAGTTGTCCCGCCGATGTGGTTCAGACGCGAAGCTCAGCCATCACATTTAGCCGGCGTTCTACACGCCGTGTTCCGAAGCGCGCTCGGAAGCTATCAGTGCAAGCCCAGACAAAACCAGTGAATCGTGGCGAGTATGCGGCACTTTCAGTGCGCTCGCCACTTCGTCTGCAGCGCCGCCGCCGACCACGAGGCGCACCGGCACCTGCCATTCGTCCGCCAAGTCGCGCCATGTCCGCTCGACGAGTCCCGCTTGTGCCAGCGTGCAACCGGCAGATAGCGAACGAGGCGTATCCGTGGCGAAGAACGGGCCGCGTCGGGTTGCGTCCTGCTTATCAGCGGAACTCGCCAGAAGGCCGCGCGCGGCGTTAGCGTCGAGCGTCGGCAATTGAGCCGTGTGCTCGCCGAGCGAGCGCATCATCAATGTCCAGCCTGGCGCGATGAGTCCGCCTACGAAGCGGCCGTCCGCGCGCAACGCCTCGAGTGTGGTCGCGGTTCCGAAGGTCGCGATGAGCAGATGCTCGCCGGGAAACGCCGCGTGCGCGCCGATCATGCCGGCCCAGCGGTCGCTGCCTAGCGCGTGCGGCGTCGTGTACGCGTTGGTCACGCCGCATTGCTGCTCGCGTGCGCGAATCGTGGTGAGCGGCAGATGCGGCCATTGCGCGTCGACCAACGCAGCGATTCGCTCACCTGCGGCATCGCCCGCGACGTTCGATAACCATGCGCCGCGAGGCGCCGGCAAGTTCGCCCACTGCGTCGCCCCTTCAGTAGCCCATTGAGTCTGATCCGCGCCGCCATGCGCAAGCGCGCCACCGGCGATCTGCGTGCCGTCAGCCTCGACCATCGCCCATTTGACGCGGCTATTGCCCGCGTCGATCAAAAGATGACGCGCGCCGCTCGTCATGCAGCACCGTCGGCGAGACGCAGCGACACGTCGCCGGTCGCGATGCTCTGCCGGCCCGCGTCGGTATCGAGCAACAACTGGCCGCGCTCATCGACGCCCGCAGCGACGCCGCGTGTGACTTCCGCGCCCTGTTCGAGCAGCACGACCTCGCGGCCGGCGTACGCATGCATTGCGTTCCAGCGCGCCTGGAACGGCGCGAATCCTTCCGCGCCAAAACGCTGCAACGCGGGCTCCAATGCATTGAGTTCGGCGGCGAGCGTATCGGTGAGGTTCGCGTTGGGCAGCGCGCGCTGCAGCGCGGTCGGCGCCGTGCCGTGCACCTGCGGCGGCGACCCGGCGTTGAGCGCGCCGATTTTCGCGGCGAGTTCGTCGGCGCCCTTCACGTTGGTGCCGATGCCGATCACGACGGCACTCGCGTCCTCTGTACTCCAGGCGGTCTCGATCAGGATGCCGGCGAGCTTGTCGCCTTCGAGCAATATGTCGTTCGGCCACTTCAGCGCAATCTGGCCGGGGCCGGCGACAGGCAACGAGCGCAGTCCGTCGACGAGCGCGACACCCACCGCCAGGCTCAATCCCGCCAGTCCTTCTAGCGGACGCGGCAGCACGCAGGCGACCGAAAACAGCAGCGCATTGCCCGGCTCCGCGTACCACGGACGCCCGCGGCGGCCGCGTCCGGCGGTCTGCAGGTAAGCCACCCGCACGATCGGGCGTGGCAGCGCGCCCGCCTTGCGCGGCAGCGCCTTCACGCGGGACATGAGGTCGGCGTTGGTCGAGCCGGTTTCTTCGACGATTTCGATCGGCCAGTCATGCGCATGCGCGCCGAAAAGAGCGACGGCGCGTTCACGGTCGATACGCCAGTCGGCTGCGTTCGCGGCAGCGGCCGGTCCTTTGGGAGGAGTGGAAGCGTTCATGTCCCATATTGTAGCGACAGCCTGTAGCGACAGCGAACCGCCTGGGCCCGCCAGCGCGGTCGATCCGCTGCGCGTTCGTTACAATGGCCGCTACTCCGATAACCACATTGCAACGATCCTTGAACTACGACACTCCGCCCGGCCTTGAAGTCGCGGCTGGCAGCCAAGGCAAGATCGTCCGGCTCTCGGGCCAGTGGACGGCGCTCGCGCTCGCGCGCGACCGTGCCACCGGACATGTGATACCGCAACTGCGGTCGCTCGAAGGCGCCGAAGGCATCGGCCAGTGGGATCTATCGCGCATCGACCGGATGGACCACGTCGGCGGCCAGGCGCTGTGGCGCGTGTGGGGCCACAGAATGCCGCCCGACACCGAACTCACCGACACGCAGCGCGATATCTTCGAGCGCATTGCGTTGCTCGACACCGTGCGCGAGACGGCGGAGCCGGTCGTCAGATTCGATCCGTTCACGCGGCTCGGCCTCGGGCTGTTTTCGTTCTTCGAGCATTTATACGGCGGCGTGGCTATGCTGGGTCGCGTCGTGCTCGATCTGCTGGCGATCGCGCGCAAGCCGGCCCTCACGCCGTGGACTGAAATCTCGGCGAATATCTACAACGCCGGCACCAGGGCGTTGCCTATCACCGCGCTGGTCGCGTTTCTGATCGGCATCGTGCTGAGCTATCTGTCCGCTCAGCAATTGAGGCTCTTCGGCGCCAATCAGTACATCGTGAATATTCTCGGGCTCTCGGTGATCCGCGAACTCGGCCCGGTGCTCTCGGCGATTCTGGTGGCGGGCCGCTCCGGCTCGGCAATCACCGCACAGATCGGCGTGATGCGCGTGACCGAGGAACTCGACGCCATGCGTGTGATGGGCATTCCGCACGGTCTGCGGCTCATCCTGCCGCGCGTGGTGGCGCTCGGCGTGGCGATGCCGCTACTCGTGATGTGGACGAACATCATTGCGCTGAGCGGTGGGGCGCTCGCCGCGAAGATCGTCCTCGGCATCGACATGAGTTATTTCGCGCGCGCGTTGCCCGGCGTCGTGCCGGCTGCGAACCTGTGGATCGGTCTGGGCAAGGGCGTCGTCTTCGGAATGCTGATCGCGATCGTCGGCTGCCACTTCGGGTTCCGTATCAAAGCCAATTCGCAGAGTCTCGGCGAAGGCACGACGACTTCGGTGGTGACGTCCATCACGATTGTGATTCTCGCGGACGCCGTGTTCGCGATTCTGTTCCAAAACGTGGGGCTCGGATGATCGCGCCGCTAACTCAGGCCGTACGCGGCCAGCCGATGCCTTCCATCGCCGAGCCGGTGATCGAAGTGATCGACGTCACCAAGCGCTATGGCCGCAACGTAGTGCATCAGCATGTGAATCTGGACGTGCGGCGCGGCGAGATCGTGTCGATCGTCGGCGGGTCGGGTTCGGGAAAGACCACGCTCGTGCGGCAGATTCTCGGGTTGGAGCGGCCAACTTCGGGAACCATCAAGCTATTCGGCGAAGACCTCGCGACCATTTCGCCCGAAACCGCGCTGCTGATGCGCAGCCGCTCCGGCATGCTGTTTCAGCGGGGCGCGCTGTTTTCGTCGCTGTCGGTGTTCGACAACGTCGCACAGCCGGTGCGCGAACTCGGCAAGGTGCCCGAAGACCTGCTGCGCGACATCGTCATGCTGAAACTGGAGATGGTCGGGCTGCCGTGCAAGCACGCGTCCAAAATGCCTTCGGCGCTGTCCGGCGGCATGATCAAGCGCGTAGGCATTGCGCGCGCGATTGCGCTCGAACCCGAACTGCTGTTTCTGGACGAACCGACCGCCGGGCTCGATCCGCAAGCGTCCGACGAGTTCGTCGAACTGATTTCGGCGCTGCATCGCGCGCTCGGCTTGACGGTCGTGATGGTCACGCACGATCTCGACACGATGGTCGCGCTTTCCACGCGCGTGGCCGTGCTGGCGGATCGCAAGGTGCTGGTCGCCGCGCCTGTCGAAGAAGCGGCCGGCGTCGATCATCCGTTCATCCGCGAATATTTTCTCGGCTTGCGCGGGCGCCGCGCCTTGCAGGCGTTGCCGCCCGAGCGCCGCGCAAAGCTGCCGCGCGCGGCGCTCGAGCCGGCATCGTCCGAATTGCCGCTGTGAATCAGGGAAACTAGGGAACCTGGCAATGGAAAACAAATCGCATGCGTTCTGGGCAGGACTCTTTACGGTCGTCCTGCTGGCCGCGATTGCAACGGCGGCTTTTTTGTTCAATGTCGACCGCGCGGTGCGTGTGCCGTACGATCTCATTGCGCGCACCAATGTAACGGGTCTTTTTACCGACGCGGCCGTGCGCTACAGAGGGCTCGACGTCGGCAAAGTGCAGTCGATCAAATTCGACCGCGATCATCCGGGCCAGATCCTGATCCGTATTCTCGTGGACACGCATGCGCCGATCACGCATTCCACGTTCGGCAGTCTCGGCTTTCAAGGCGTGACGGGCATTGCGTTCATTCAGCTCGACGACACGGGGCGCGATCCGTCGCCGCTCGCCTCGTCGGCGAAGCAGGTTGCACAGTTGCCCATGCGTCCGGGCTTGCTGGATCAATTGCAACAACGCGGCGACGTGCTGTTGAAGAAACTCGAAAAGGTCACGGACGACGTCGACAATCTGTTGTCGCAGGAGATGGTCGACCAGTTGCACGGCACGGCGGCCAGCATCCAGAAAGCCGCGGACGGCGTCGCCACGCTCACGCAGCAGATGGCGCCGGTGGCCGGCAAGCTGCCCGCCACCATCGACAAGCTGGATAGCACGCTCGTCTCAACGAACCAGTTGATCACGAGCCTGAATCGTGCGGATGGTCCGTTCGAGACCAATCTGAACAAGGTGGGCACCGCGGCTCAGCAAGCGGGCGACGCGCTCACCGCGATGAACGGCTCATTGCAGGATCTGTCGGCGCGGGTCGGTTACGACACGTTGCCGCGGGTCAACTCGCTTGCTGAAGACGTGCGCTCCGCCGCGCGCTCTGTGGACCGCGCCGCCGACACGTTCAGCACCAGCCCGCGCAGCGTGCTGTTCGGTGCGCCGGCGGCGGCGCCGGGGCCCGGCGAGGCTGGTTTTACGTGGCCTGCCGCGCGCGCCGCACAATGAATCTGAAGGTTTGAAGAAAGGAACATCGTCATGTCACGCTCCATTCACCGCTTGTTGTCCTCGCGTGCCGCGCGCACGGGCGCTGTTTGCGCGACGCTGCTTGCGCTCAGTCTGCTGGCGGCAGGCTGCTCCAGCACGCCGGCCGCGCTCGCGGACATTCGCTACGACTTCGGGCCGCCGAAGCCTGCAGCGTCTGCGGGCACGCAATCGGCGGTCAAGGTGCTCGACGTGAGCGCGCCGGAAATGCTCCAGTCCGACAAGCTCGTGTACCGGCTCGGCTATGCCGACGCGCAGCAGTTGGCCGCGTACGCGAACAGCCACTGGACGATGCCGCCTTCGCAGTTGCTCACGCAACGTCTGCGCGGCGCGCTCAGTTCTCGCGGCACGGTGCTGACGGGCGCCGACGGCGTCGCCGCGCCCGTACTGAAGGTGGATCTGGGCGAGTTCGAACAGGTCTTCGACAGCCAGTCGCAAAGCCATGCAGCGGTAACTGCGCGCGCCACGCTGACGCAAAACGGCAAGGTGCTGGGTCAGCGAACCTTCATCTCCAGGGCGCCGTCGAGTACCGCCGACGCTGCAGGCGGCGCGCAAGCGCTCGCCACCGCCAGCGACGACCTCGTCGCGCAAATCGCCGCCTGGCTCGGCGTTCAGGCGCTGGTCGCCGCGCAATGACCGGCGCGCAGCGCACGCAACGGAGCGCTGCATGAGCGAAAGATCGTGGCTGCGCCGTCCGTCGGTGCTTTCGCGGCAAGCGCTGCTGCTGTACACCGTGCTGATCGTCTACGGTTCGTGGTATCCGTTTTCAGGTTGGCGCTCGCTCGGCCTCACGCCGTTCGCCTTCCTTTCCGATCCGATGCCGCAGTATCTGACGGCATTCGATGTCGTCACGAATGTGCTCGGCTATATGCCGTTTGGCGCGCTAATGGTGCTTGCGCTCTATCCGCGCTGGCGCGGGCCGCTCGCGGTCGCGCTGGCTTTTGTGCTCGGCGGCTTGCTGTCGGGCGTGATGGAAGCCGTGCAAACGTATTTGCCGACGCGGGTCGCGTCCAACCTCGACCTCGCGGCCAACGCGCTCGGCGCGCTGCTTGGCGCGGCGATCATGTCGCCGGCCACGGGCGCGCTGCTCGACCGCGGGTTGCTGCGACGCTTACGGCTCATGTGGTTCCACCGCGAGAGTGCCGCGCTCGCGTGTCTCGTCGCGGCCTGGCCCTTTGCGACGATGTATCCGTCGCCGCGTCTCTTCGGGCTCGGTAACTGGCCGCGCGCGCTGTGGACGCGAGTCGATTCCACGACGCAAGATGCCCTGTTCGCGTGGACGCCGGCCGGCTGGCACGTCGGCGCATGGCCCGCGTGGGTCGCCGCCTGGCTGCCTGACGATGCCTGGGAAGCCCTCATCACCACGCTCAATCTGTTCGCCGCGCTTGCGCTCGCGTCGTTGACGATACGCCGTCATGCGCCGCGCGTGCGGCTGTTGCTGCTATTTATCGTCGTGGCTCTTGGAGTGAAGGCGGGCGCTACGTTCTTGCAGTCGCAATCGGGCCTCGCCTTCGACTGGGCGACGCCCGGCGGGCTCGTGGGCATCGGCTGCGGCGCGGCGCTCGGGCTCCTGGCGCTGCGTCTGCGGCGCAGATCGCGCACCGCGCTGGCGGCGGGCGCACTCGTCGTGACGCTCGTGTTCGTCAACCTGTTGCCGGTGAATCCATATTTCGATGTCGTGCTGGCCGACTGGCGGCAAGGACGCTATCTGCACTTCAATGGCCTCGCGCGCTGGCTCGCGTGGGTGTGGCCGTACGCGGCGCTCGTGTGGCTTGCGTTCGTCGTCGAACGCGTTTGGCTCAGGCGGCGCACGAGGCTTGAGTCGAAGTAGGCGCTCCTGCAGCGTCAGCGATGCTGGCCTCTTGCTCGCTATAATCGTTCGCAAGCGGTCCTTCGCAAACGACCTCCGCAAGGGGCGCGGCCAACGGCTCCTCCGCAACAAAGCGCGCGCCGCTGCGCCCGACTGCCTTCTGCTGCACTATTGCCCTTCTGACAGCCTCGCTCTTCGTACAACATGGACTCCTTCTACAAGTACCACGTCTTCTTCTGCCTTAATCAGCGTGAACCGGGCGCAGAGCGCCCGAGTTGCGCGAACTGCAATGCGCAGGCAATGCAGGAATACGCGAAGAAGCGCGTGAAGAAACTCGGCCTCGCCGGCCCCGGCCAGGTGCGCATCAACAAGGCAGGTTGCCTCGACCGCTGCGAACTCGGCCCGGCGCTCGTCGTCTATCCGGAAGGCGTCTGGTACACGTATGTCGACGAGAGCGACATCGACGAAATCGTCGACTCGCATCTGGCGAACGGCAAGGTCGTCGAGCGTCTGAAGATCGATCAATAGGCGCCGCGATGAACGCACATACGAAGAAGTATCTGATCGACGGCCCGGTAGGCAAAATCGAGGTCGCGCTCGATCTGCCCGACGAGACGCGCGAAAACGGCGCGGCGCCGCGCGGCATTGCGCTCGTCGCGCATCCGCATCCGCTCTTTGGCGGCTCGATGGACAACAAGGTCGCGCAGACGCTCGCACGCACGCTCGTCCAGTTGAACTACGTGACGTATCGCTCGAATTTTCGCGGTGTCGGGCAAACGCAAGGTGAGCATGACGCGGGCATCGGCGAGCGCGACGATTTGCGTGCGGTGCTCGACCACATGCGCGCGGAACCGGGGCACGCCGATCTGCCATTGGTGCTGGCAGGCTTCTCGTTCGGCACTTTCGTGATGTCGCATGTGGCCGCCAAGCTGCGCGACGAAGGCAAGGAGATCGAGCGGATGGTGTTCGTCGGCACCGCCGCGAGCCGCTGGGACGTGGCGCCCGTGCCGGAAAACACGCTCGTGATTCACGGCGAGACTGACGAGACCGTTCCCATTCAATCCGTTTACGACTGGGCGCAGCCGCAGGAATTGCCCGTGGTGGTGATTCCGGGCGCAGAGCATTTCCTGCATCGCAAGCTGCATATCCTGAAGCGGATCATCGTCGACGCCTGGCGGTAAGTTGCCGCGCGGCGCGCGTTTTCCGGGGTACAGGTACGCGCAAACGCCTGGCTATTCACCAGTCATTGCGCGAAGTTCGGGGAATACCACGCGTATAATGGGCGCTCTTTTTTGGGCGCAGCACGGCCTGTCCGGCAGTTCGCGCGACGCGTAACTTCTTTTCACGCGCGCAGCGGTGCCGGCTACGAGTGTGCTGCGCGAACCGATCGCGTGGCCGGAAGTCCAATGGGCGCTCAAGCCGTTACGTTTAGTCGTCACGGCCAGTCGCTCGCCGACCGGCTCTTCCAAACTCTGCGCCCTGCGCGCGTTGAATATATCTGCACGAACCGACCCTATGCGTTTTTCCACCTCCGGCCGCACGTCTTTTCCCTCCATTGCAAGTTTTGTTTCTCCCACGCTAAGCCGCGCATTGACGCTCGGCGTCGTGCTGCCCGCCACGCTGGCGGCCAGCACTGCGTTCGCGCAAGTGCCGCCGCCGGCGGTGAATGCGCGTTCGTGGGTGCTGGTGGACGCGACCAGCAATCAGGTTCTGGCTTCGGGCAATCCCGATGAGCGCGTGGAACCGGCATCGCTCACCAAGCTGATGACTGCGTATCTCGTCTTCGAAGCACTGCAAACGAAGAAGATCGCAATGGACCAGACGGTGACGCCGAGCGAAGCGGTGCGTCGCGTGCGCACCGACGAATCGCGCATGTTCGTGGAGGCAAACAAGCCCGTGACCGTGCACGATCTGGTGTACGGCATGATCGTGCAGTCGGGTAACGACGCCGCCATCGCGCTGGCCGAACTGGTGGGCGGCAGCGAAGCGCAGTTCGTCAACATGATGAACACCGAAGCACAGCGCCTCGGCATGAAAAACACGCATTTTGCCGATGTGAACGGCATGCCCGACGCGCAGCACTACACCACGGCTGGCGATCTCGCGGTGCTGTCGGCGCGTCTGATCCGCGACTTCCCTGACTACTACAACATCTTCTCGGTCAAAGAGTTCACGTACAACAAGATCAAGCAGCCGAACCGCAACCGCCTGCTGTGGATCGACCCGACCGTCGACGGTCTGAAGACCGGCCACACGCAAGCCGCCGGCTACTGCCTGATCGCGAGCGCGAAGCGCTCGCTGCCGGGCACGCAGGACGCCTCGCGCCGCCTCGTCTCGGTCATGATGGGCGAGACGAAGGAACACGACCGCGTGCAGGACAGCCTGAAGATGCTGAACTACGGCTACTCCGCGTACGACACGGTGCGCCTCTACAAGGCGAGCCAGGTGGTGGGCACGCCGCGCGTCTACAAGGGTGCGCAAGACTCGGTGCAGATCGGCGTGAAGAGCGATCAGTACATCACCGTGCCCAAGGGCATGGCCGACAAGGTGAAGCCGCAAATCGAGCAGATGGATCCGCTGATCGCGCCGATCGCGAACGGTCAGCAGGTCGGTACCGCGAAGCTCGTCGCCGACGGCAAGGTGCTCGCACAGTTCCCGATCGTCGCCTTGCAGGCCGTGCCGCAAGCGGGCGTGGTGGGCCGCGTGTGGGATTCGCTGATGCTCATGTTCAACAAGAAAAAGTAAACACGGATCGCAATGACCGCTCTTCCTGATGTTTCGCTCGAGCCGATCGTTTATCTGAACGGCGAAGTGGTGCCTTTGTCCGAAGCGCGCGTGCCGGTGCTCGACCGCGGCTTTATTTTCGGCGACGGCATTTACGAAGTCGCGCCGCTATATGCGCACGCGGCCGGACGCACGGCTTTCCGCTTCGAACAGCATCTGGCGCGTCTGTCGCGTTCGCTCGAGAAGATCGGCATTGCCAATCCATTCGACAATGCAGGCTGGCGCGCGTTGATCGAGCGCGTGGTCGCGGCCAACGAAGCCGAGGCAGGTCTTGCCGCCAGTCAGGATGTGATCGCCTACATTCAGGTCACGCGTGGCGTCGCAAAGCGCGGCCATGCGTTTCCCGTGGGCGTCCAGCCAACGGTGTTCGTCATGGTTACGCCGCTCCATCTGCCCAATGCTGCCCAACGCGCGGAGGGCGTGCGTTGCGTCAGCGCGGAAGATCGCCGCTGGCTCAATTGCGACATCAAGTCTGTGTCATTGCTCGGCAATGTGCTGATGGCGCAATACGCCGCGGAAAACGACGCGTTCGAGACGGTCCAGTTCCGCGACGGCGTGTTGACCGAAGGGTCGTCGTCGAATGTGTGGGTGGTGAAGGGCGGAGCATTGATCGCGCCGCCGCGCAGTCACAAGATTCTCGAAGGCATTCGTTACGGGCTGATCGAAGAGCTGTCGGCGGAATGCGGTATCCGCCTGGAAGTGCGTGAGATCGCCGAAGCCGAAGTGCGCGCAGCGGACGAGATCATCATCAGCTCGGCCACCAAAGAAGTGCTGCCTGTCACGCAGCTGGACGGCCAGCCGGTTGGCAGCGGCAAGCCGGGTGCGGTGTTTGCGGCGCTGTATGCAGCGTATCAGCAAGCCAAGGCAAAAGAGGCGCAGCAGCAAGGAGCAAAAAATGAATCCGGCGAACGAATCACTAATTGAGTATCCGTGCGATTTCCCGATCAAGATCATGGGCAAATCGCACCCCGAGTTCACCGAGACGATCGTCACGGTGGTCCGTCAGTTCGATAGCGAAGTTGACGCCTCGCGCGTCGAGACGCGTCCGTCCAGCGGCGGAAACTACACCGGGCTGACGGTGACGGTGCGCGCCACTAGCCGTGAACAACTTGACGATATCTATCGGGCGCTGACCGGTCATCCGATGGTCAAGGTCGTGCTTTAAGGCGTCCCACTACGGCGCGACGCGCAATGCGTCCGCCGCGTCCGCTTTCCGGCCCGCGCTTGCGGCCGAGCCGGCCTCGCAGGCCCGGTCGAACAGCAGCTTGAACCGTCCCACCTCCGCAAAGACCCAGTCCCTGAACGCCTTCACCCGCGCTGTTTCCAGCATTTGCGGCGGGCAGATGAAGTAGTACTGCCACGGACTCGGCCCGTCCACATCGAACAGCCGCACGAGTCGGCCGGCCGCAATCTCATGCATGGCGAGCGAGCGGCGCGTGAGCGCGATCCCTTGACCGTCGATTGCCGCCTGCAACAGGTTCGACGAATCCTGATACAGCACGCCGCGCTTTGGCTCCGGCCATTCGGTAAGTCCGGCGGCGTCGAACCATGGCCGCCATAATTCGTCGTCGGAACGGAGTAGAGGAAGCTTCGCCAACTCGGCGGGCGTTTTCGGCAGGTTGCCACCGTTGAAATTCGGCGCGCATGCCGGGAAGAAAATTTCCTCGAGCAACAGTTCGGAGTAAAGCCCCGCATATTTTCCGTAGCCGAAGCGGATTGCCACGTCGACGTCGTCGCGCGCGAAGTCCGTGAGCGCGTTTGTGGACAGCAGTTCGAGATCCCATTGCGGGTGGGCTTCGATAAAGCTGCCGACGCGCGGCGTGACCCACCGCGCCGCAAACGACGACAGCATGGACACCACGAGCCGCCGCTCGCGGTCACCGGCACGGAGTTCGCGCGTGGCGTCGGACAATGCGGTTAGCGCAGAGCGCACGTGGTTGGCGTAGCGCCTGCCGGTTTCTGTCAGCCGCACGCGCTTGCCGTCGCGGGCGAACAGCGACACCCCGAGTTCCGCCTCCAGCGCCCTGATCTGATGGCTGACAGCGCCGTGCGTGACGAAAAGTTCGTCGGCGGCGCGCGAAAAGCTCTCGTGACGGGCGGCGGCTTCGAAGGCTTTGATCGCATTCAACGGCGGCAGATGGCGCAGCTCCATCGTAATATTTCTCACATAGAGGTGAAAATTGATCGTTTTGCGTAACCCCTTGCTACGCCTACGATTGTAGCCATGAAACGACTTTTGGCGAGGGCATTATGCGAGAAGTTTCCTCTAGCATCGCGTATGAAATCCACGGTGGCGAAACGCTTCCCCTGAAGGTGGCCCGCAGCACGAAGCTGGTCGTGCGCGGCGGTGCGGTTTGGGTGACACGCAGCGACGACACCGAAGATTACTGGCTGCAACCCGGCCACACGCTGAGATTGCGGCGCGGCGAACGGCTGTGGATCAGTGCGGAAGGCACACCGCGCGCGACGATCGCGTTTTCAGTGCCCACGCGCTGCGACGAGCGTGCGCTTAACTGGTTTGCGCGAGTTGTCGAACGTTGGGCGGCGCGGATGCGCGGCGGCTGGCGCACCGTTTGATGGCGGGTGCCCCGGCAGCGGGGCGCGGCGACTCCCGGCGGGAATCGCCGGATTTCGGTAAACTGCGTGGATCATGTCCGTCCCGCCGGTTTCTTCTCCCCCAATGCCCGCCGCGGCGCCGCTCGTGCTGCGCTGGCGCGGCAGCGAACTCTACGAAGCCAGTTTCGATGCGATGCGCGCGTTCACCGACGCGCGTACCGTCGACACTCCCGACGAAATGTGGCTAGTCGAACATCCCCCCGTATTTACGCTTGGCCAGGCCGGCGATCCGGCACATCTGCTGGCCGCCGACAGCGCTATTCCTCTGGTGAAAGTCGATCGGGGCGGGCAGATCACGTATCACGGTCCGGGGCAGGTGGTTGCCTACCTGCTGCTCGATTTGAGGCGTCGCAAGCTGATGGTGCGCGAGATGGTCACGCGGATCGAGCAGGCCGTGATCGACACCCTTGCGGCGTATAATCTCGCCGGAGAACGCAAGGCGGGCGCGCCCGGTATCTACGTCGCGCCCGGGCCGCACGCCGGGTTGCATGCCGGCGCAAAGATCGCCGCGCTGGGCCTCAAAATCCGCAACGGCTGCAGCTATCACGGCGTTAGCCTGAACGTGAAAATGGATTTACGGCCGTTTCTGGCCATTAACCCTTGCGGCTACGTGGGGCTCGAGACAGTCGATATGGCAACGCTAGGCGTTGTGGCCGGCTGGAACGACGTGGCCCACACCCTTGCAGCGTGCCTCACCGCAAACCTCGACGGCAATCCCGCGGCCGTCGCCCAACCGCAGGCCGGTGCGCTCACCGCCTGACTGGACCGAACGAATGACTGACGTTACCGCGAACCTCGCAACTTCTCCCGTGCCTGAAGGCGTGCCGGCATCCGCCGCCGCCTACGACGCCACCGCGAAGCAGAAGGCGCAAGCCAAAACCGCCCGCATTCCTATCAAGATCGTTCCGATCGAAAAGCTGAAAAAGCCGGACTGGATCCGCGTCAAGGCGGCGACCGGCAATTCCCGCTTCTACGAAATCAAACAGATTCTGCGCGAGCACAATCTGCATACGGTGTGTGAGGAAGCGAGCTGCCCGAACATCGGCGAATGCTTTGGTAAGGGCACGGCCACGTTCATGATCATGGGCGACAAGTGCACACGTCGCTGCCCGTTCTGCGACGTGGGCCACGGCCGCCCGGATCCGCTCGACCCGGAAGAGCCGGGGAATCTCGCGCGCACTATTGCCGCGTTGAAGCTCAAGTATGTGGTGATCACGAGCGTGGATCGTGACGATTTGCGCGACGGCGGCGCGGCGCACTTCGTCGAATGTATCCGTCAGACGCGCGAGTTGTCGCCTGACACGCGCATTGAAATTCTGACGCCCGATTTCCGTGGTCGTCTGGACCGTGCGCTCGGCATTTTGAATGCTGCACCGCCTGACGTCATGAATCACAACCTCGAAACGGTGCCGCGTTTGTACAAGGAAGCGCGCCCGGGTTCGGACTACGCGCATTCGCTGAAGCTGCTCAAAGACTTCAAGGCGCTGCATCCGGACGTCGCGACCAAGTCGGGCCTCATGGTCGGCTTGGGGGAAACGGAAGAAGAGATCCTGCAGGTCATGCGCGATCTGCGCGAGCACGATGTTGACATGCTCACCATCGGTCAGTATCTGCAGCCTTCCGAACACCATTTGCCGGTGCGCTCTTATGTGCACCCCGACACCTTCAAGATGTACGAGGAAGAGGCGTACAAAATGGGCTTCACGCACGCAGCGGTGGGCGCTATGGTGCGCTCCAGCTACCACGCCGACTTGCAGGCGCATGGAGCCGGCGTAGTGTGAGTGTCAGGTGGCTGATCGGTCAGGTTGAAGAAAACCCGCACGTGTTGCGGGTTTTTTATTTCGCGGTGAGCAGCCCTCTCATCGCCGTAGTACCGCCGGCTCGAACAAAAACTATATTAAGTTTGGCTAACGAATAATCAGACGCGGGAATTGAGGCCGCCATCATCGCGGTCGCGGCCCTTGCGGTTACCTCGACATTGCGCCAAGGCCTGCATCAGCTGAAAAGTTCGATGACAGGCCAGCCTCGCTCGTTCGCGATCGCACGCAAACGCGGATCGGGATTCGTCGCGACCGGATGCGTGACGCGTTCGAGCAGCGGAACGTCGTTGATCGAATCGCTATAGAACCAGCTTTGAGGGAAGTCGTTCAAATGGTGGCCAAGCGAAGCTAACCAGCTTTCCGTGCGCGCGATCTTGCCTTCACGGAAAGTCGGAACGCCCACCGACGCACCCGTGAAGCGGGCAAGCGGATCATCACCCTCCGTACCCAGTTCGATCCCAAGAAGATGCTCGAAGCCGAGCGCCTTGCCGATAGGCGCGGTAACGAACACGTTCGTTGCGGTGACAATGCAGCAGAGGTCGCCCGCCTGGATATGACGCTGCACCAGTTCACGTGCGGCCGGCAGGATCGCCGGCGTGATCACTTCCTGCATGAATTGCGCATGCCACGTGTCGAGCTGTTCGCGCGAGTGGCGAGCGAGCGGCGCCAACGTGTAGTCCAGATAGGCGGCCATGTCGAGCGTACCGGCCACGTACTGCCGATAATATTCGTCGATGTCTTGCGCATGGCGCGCCGCGCCCGCTATGCCGAGTCCAGCGATAAAGTGAGCCCACGCCTGATCGCTGTCGAGCGGCAGCAACGTGTGGTCCAGGTCGAACAGCGCGAGATTGCGGCTCATCCGTTGTCCTCGTGACAGGTGGTGGTAGCGTCACATGAACGGCACAGACGGTCACGCGACGATCCTCATCGTTGGCCGAGCGTATATTTAAAAGCACAAAATTACAATAAGGCAAAAATGTGCAACACTACTGTCATATACGCCCCGGGTGTCGTACGCGCGGCATGCGGTTCGGGTCATGGCAGCAGAGAATAAGAGCAGTGCCTTATGTTGATTCTCCTTAACCTTCTCGCCGGCGTGGCACTGCTTGTCTGGGGCTCGCATATCGTTCGCACCGGCATCCTGCGCGTACTGGGCGCAGATCTGCGCAGCATCCTCGGGCGAAGCACCCGCAGCCGTTGGCGAGCATTCCTGTCAGGCGTCGGCGTCACGAGCCTCGTCCAAAGCAGCAACGCCACGGCGGTCATCGTCACGTCGTTTGCCGCGCAAGGGCTCCTGCCGCTGACCAGTGGTCTTGCGATCATGCTCGGTGCCGACGTCGGCACCGCGCTGATGGCGCGAGTTCTTACCCTCGATCTATCCTGGTTGTCGCCAATCCTGATCCTGTTCGGCGTGCCACTGTTCCTGTCGCGCAAGCAGACGCGCACAGGCCAGGCCGGCCGTACGCTGATTGGTCTCGGTCTGATTCTGCTCGCGCTGCATCTGATCGTAGAGGCCGCGCAGCCCATGATGCAAGGCGCAGGCGTGCGCGTGATGTTCGGCGCATTGACCGGCGACACCATGCTCGACGCGCTAGTGGGCGCGGCCTTCGCAATGCTGTCGTATTCCAGCCTCGCGGCCGTGCTGCTCACGGCCACGCTTGCATCGTCGGGCGTCATTTCGTTGAAGGTCGCGTTGTGCCTCGTGATCGGCGCGAACCTCGGCAGCGGCATGCTGGCGTTGCTTGGCACCGTGGCGCAGAACGCGGCGGCGCGGCGGCTCGCTTTGGGCAGCTTCGCCTTCAAGCTGGCGGGCGCGATGCTGATCTTGCCGTTTGCGCCGCTGCTCGCGCGCGGACTGCCGGTGCTGATCGCCAATCCGCGTGAAGCCACCGTGGGTTTTCATCTGATCTACAACGCGCTGCGTTGCTGCGCATGCCTGTCGCTGATCGATCCGGTTGCGCGCGTCTGCGTGCGGCTGCTGCCTGACCGGCCCATGCCGAACGGCGAACTGCGGCCGCTGCATCTGGACGAGGCCGCGTTGTCCACGCCGACGCTCGCGCTCGCGCATGCGGCGCGCGAAGTGCTGCGCATCGGCGACATCGTGCGGGCCATGCTCGACAACGTGGCAGAGCTGATTCATCACAACCATCTCGACAAGGCGCGCGAAACGATCCGTATGGACGATGACGTCGACGAACTCTACGCAGCGGTCAAAAACTACCTCACGTTGATCTCACGCGAGCAGTTGGATGAAGCTGACAGCCGCCGCTGGACCGACATCATTTCGCTGACGATCAACCTCGAGCATGCGGGCGACATCATCGAGCGGATCGTGGGAGATATCGAGGAGAAGAAGATCGCTCACCGCCTGTCGTTTTCCGAAGAGGGACTCGGCGAACTGGACGATCTGCAGACGCGGCTAGTCAGTAATCTGCAACTCGGTCTATCCGTATTCCTGAACAACGATCTGCGCTGTGCCGAACGTCTACTCGCAGAAAAAGAGCGTTTCCGCGATCTGGAGCGCGCGTATTCATACAGGCATCTGGACCGGCTCACGGGGCAGACGCTGCGCAGCATTGAAACGAGCGCATTGCATCTGGATCTGATCAGCGACATGAAGCGGCTTAACTCGCTGTTCTGCTCGACGGCTTATCCGGTACTCGACGCCGCCGGCGCATTGCATGACACGCGTCTGCGCAAGCGCGCGCTCGACACGATGCATGTGAAGGAATGAGCGGCACGCGTGGCGTGCAGCATGACGCTTCAGGCCAGCACGACCTCTTCGAGCTTCTTTTTTAGCGCCGTGAAATCGGCGGCGTCTGCGGCCTTCTTGTTGGTGACGAGCACGTCGATCCGTTCCACCGGGCAATACGAGATCCGGCTGCGCTGACCAATCTTGCTGTAATCCGCAAGGATCACGACACGGTCGGCATTCGCGACCATAGCGCGCGCCACTTCGGTCTCGGCGTGGTCGTAGTTCGTCGCGCCATGCCGGTGATCGACGCCGACCGGCGACAGCAGCGCGAGATCCGCCCGATAGCGCTGAATATCGAGCACGGTGGTGGCGCCCGTGGTTGCCATTGCGCGGTCGCTGATCGTGCCGCCGAGCAAAATCACTTCGTTGCCCGCATCGGCCTGTTCTGCAGCGCCGCGCAGCTTCAACGCGACGTCGATCGAATTAGTGACGATGGTCAGGTTGGCGAGTTTCGCGAGTTCTTCGGCGAGCGCCGCGGTCGTGGTGCCCGCGTCGATGAACAGCGTCTGGCCGCTCGCGATCAACCCGGTCGCCGCCTTTGCAATCGCCGTCTTGGACTTGACGCGCATGTGCGCACGCTCGGCGATCGGCGCTTCGTCGGCGGGTTTGATAGCGCCGCCGTGTACCCGCCGTAATTCACCGAGCGCTTCGAGGTCGAGCAGATCGCGCCGAACCGTTTCGCGCGACACGCCAAGGTCCGCCATGATCCGTTCGGTCGACACCCGATGGAGCGTCGACACCAACGCGCGTATTCTCTGATGACGGTCTTCCTGCCACATGCATTTTCCTTGGATGCGAAGGCGCTCGCACAACGTGTCTTAGTCAGTGACATCGTGGACACGAATGTGTGTCCAGACGATGTCAAGGCTACTACTTTAGCCGCATTGTGTTGTATTTTTTTGGCAGCTTGCAAGTTTGTGTATTTGACTTTAGCCTTCGCAAATCGAAGCGCCGCGCTCGTTCGAAACTCGAATGTTCGAAAGGCAAAGTCTGATCTGTTCTTTCGTGCATTAGTGTGGCGCTTTTTGACAAGACCGCATGCGTTGAAGTGCTTCAATGCACTCTCCGCTTTCTTCTAGGTGAAAGGTGACCGGACGTGGGAAACGGGATCGATCATGCATCACCTGCAGACTGGCCATATCCGCCGCTCGTCGCGCACCGCTGCGGCGGCACGCTCGCGCCTGAGAACACCTTAGCGGGATTCGACGCCTGTGTGCGCTACGGCTACCGCATGGTCGAGTTCGACGCCAAGCTTTCCGCCGACAACGAACTGTTCCTGCTGCACGACGACACGCTCGAGCGCACGACCAACGGCTACGGCGCTGCTGCCGACTATACGCGGGCGCAGCTCGCCATGCTCGACGCGGGCGCCTGGTACGGTCCGCAATTCGCAGGCACTCGCCTGCCGACGCTTGCCGATGCGGCAGCCCGTTGCGCGCGCGACGGCATCGCGGCGAACATCGAAATCAAACCTTGTCCGGGCCGTGAAGAGATCACCGGCCGCCTCGTTGCGGATGGTGCGCTCAGGTTGTGGCAAGGGCAAACGCCGCCGTTGCTGTCGTCGTTCTCTTTCGACGCCCTTGCAGCTGCGCGCGACGCGGCGCCTTCATTGCGGCGCGGCATGCTGTTCGAGGAAGTGCCCGCGGACTGGTTGCGTATCGTGCGCGAGCTCGACTGTGTGTCCTTGCATGCGAGCCATCGTTATCTGACGGAGCAACTCGTCGGCGAAATCCGCGAGGCTGGACTGCATGTGCTCGCATACACGGTGAACGATCCGGCGCGCGCGCAATTGCTTGCGCAGTGGGGCGTTGACATGATTTGTACAGATCGCATCGATATGCTGCAGCACGACATGCTTTGAGCTGCGATGCCGGCCAAAGCAGGGCGTGAGTGTGCACGCAGGCACGCGAAGGCGGCCGCAAAGGCCGACCAGGAGCGCACGCAATGGCGCACGAGTAACGCCGGTGAAGTCGAACTAGAAATTTTCCAAACGTAGCAACTTCGGCAGAGGATGGGGAAAACTATGAACCGCACCGTGTTAGCTCGCATACTTTCGATGTCGGCCGCCGCGGGCGTCGCAGCCGCCGGCGCGAGCAGCGCTAGCGCCGCGCCGCTCGACGCACTGATCGCCGCTGCGAAACAGGAAGGCCAGCTTACCGTGATCGCGTTGCCGCACGACTGGTGCAACTATGGGCAACTCGTCGCGGGTTTCCAGAAGAAGTACGGTATCAAGATCAACGAGCTGAATCCCGACGCGGGCTCCGGCGATGAAGTGGAAGCGATCAAGGCGAACAAGGGCAACAAGGGTCCGCAAGCGCCCGACGTGATCGACGTGGGTCTGTCGTTCGGCCCGAGCGCGAAGGCCGAAGGTCTGCTGCAGCCGTATAAGGTCTCTACATGGAACTCGATTCCCAAAGAATCGAAGGATGCCGACGGCTACTGGTACGGCGACTACTACGGCGTGCTCGCGTTCGAAGTGAACGCCGACATGATCGACAAGGCGCCGTCCGACTGGAGCGACCTGCTCAAGTCAGACTACAAGAACGCAGTGTCGCTCGCGGGCGATCCGCGCTCCGCGAATCAGGCGATTCAGGCGGTGTACGCGGCGGGTCTTGCGCAAAGCAAGGGCGACGCGAGCAAGGCGGACAAAGCCGGCCTCAAGTTCTTCGCCGACCTGAACAAGAGCGGCAACTTCGTGCCGGTGATCGGCAAGGCCGCGTCGCTCGCGCAAGGCACGACGCCGATCGTCGTCCGTTGGGATTACAACGCGCTCGCCGATCGCGACACGCTGAAGGGCAACCCGAAGGTTCAAGTGGTCATCCCGAAAACGGGCGTAGTCGCAGGCGTCTATGTGCAAGCCATCAGCGCTTATGCGCCGCATCCGAATGCAGCCAAGCTGTGGATGGAATATCTCTATTCCGACGAAGGCCAGATCGGCTGGTTGACCGGCTATTGCCACCCGATGCGCTACAACGAACTGGTGGCCGCGAAGAAAGTGCCGCAGGCGCTCCTCGACAAGTTGCCGCCGCCGTCGTCGTATAAGAACGTCGTGTTTCCGACGCTCTCGCAACAGGACGCGTACAAGGAAACCATCACGAAGCATTGGGACGAAACGGTCGGCGCGAACGTCAAGTAAGCGTTGCTTCGACGTTTAGCGCGAGGTCGTACACGCCGCGCGCGTCGTCCTAGTCGGACGGCGCGCGCCGTTACCCAGAGTGCCGGACATGCCGGCGATGCGGCCAATGCGGGGAATATCCAAAGGGTGAGCTATGAGCGCTTCATCGGATGCTGGATCGGTGCAGCCGGATCTGCTGGTTCCGCCTGTGCCCACTCCAACGCCGCGCGTCGACGGTCCGGGCCGCGCGTCGCAGATGCTGGCCTGGATCGGCGTCGTGCCGTTCTTCACTTTCGCGCTGCTGTTCCTGATTCTGCCGACCGGCTTTCTGATGATCGGCGCGTTCCAGGATTCGCAAGGTCACTTCACGCTCGCCAACCTGCGCGACCTGTTTCAGCCGTCCGTGCTCGACGCTTACTGGATCAGCTTCAAAGTCAGCGCGGCGTCCGCGGCGGGCGGTGCGCTGATCGGCTCGCTGCTCGCGTGGGCGGCGGTGCAGGGCAAGCTGCCGGGCTGGATTCGTCCGACGTTGATGACGTTCTCCGGTGTCGCGTCGAACTTCGCGGGCGTGCCGCTCGCGTTTGCTTTCATCTGCACGTTGGGACGCGTCGGGCTCGTCACCGTATTGTTGAAGAAGTATCTCGGCTTCAATCTGTATTCGACGGGCTTCAGCATTCTCAGCTTTTCGGGGCTCACGCTGACCTACCTGTACTTCCAGATTCCATTGATGGTGCTGATCGTCACGCCCGCGCTCGACGGCCTGAAGCGCGAATGGCGCGAAGCATGCGATTGCCTCGGCGGCACCGCGTCTCAGTACTGGCGCTACGTCGCGCTGCCGGTGCTATGGCCGAGCGTGCTCGGCGCGACGCTGCTGCTGTTCGCCAACGCGTTCGGCGCGGTCGCCACCGCTTATGCGCTGACCGGCAGCTCGTTGAACATCGTGCCGATTCTGCTCTTTGCGCAGATTCGCGGCGACGTCATGCACAACCAGAATCTCGGCTACGCGCTTGCGCTCGGCATGGTGCTCGTCACGGGTCTTTCGAATGGCGGTTATATCTGGCTGCGCTCACGCGCTGAAAGGGGCCGCCGATGAAAAGCCAATCGCGCGTGGGAGCGTGGACCGCGATGGTGGTCGGTTCCCTGTACTTCCTGATTCCGCTGATCGCCACCTTCGAGTTCAGTCTGCGGATGAAGCGTGGCACATATAGCTTCGAAGCCTACAGCGTGGTGCTCGGCGATCCGCGCTTTCAGGCCTCGTTTGGTTATTCGATTCTGATGGCGCTGCTGACGATCGTCGTCGGCATATTGCTCGTTGTGCCGACCGCTTACTGGGTACAACTGCGCTTGCCGAAGCTGCGGCCGGTCGTCGAATTCATTACGCTGTTGCCGCTCGTGGTGCCGGCTATCGTGATCGTGTTCGGCTATCTGCGCATCTACAACAGCAGTTCGATTCTGCCGCTCACGAGCAACGAGCGCGCGACCGATCTGCTGTTGGTGTTCGGCTACGTGACGCTGTCTCTGCCGTACATGTACCGCGCGGTCGATGCGGGCCTGCGCGCTGTCGACGTGCGCTCGCTCACCGAAGCCGCCGAGTGTCTCGGCGCAAACTGGCCGACGATTCTCTTCAAGGTGATCTTCCCGAATATCCGCTCGGGCATTCTGTCCGGCGCGTTTCTCACCTTTGCGGTGGTAATCGGCGAATTCACGCTGGCGAGTCTGCTCGATCGGCCCGCGTTCGGTCCTTACCTGCAACTGATCGGCGCGAATCGCGCGTATGAGCCGTCGGCGCTTGCGATCATCGCGTTCATGATTACGTGGGCGTCGATGGGCTTGATCCAGGTGTTCGGCTCGGCCCGCGCGTTGAGCGGTCAAAAGGTTTGATGCAATGAGCTTGATCCACTGAGGCAGCGAATCATGGCATTTCTCGAGATCGAAAATCTGCATAAGTCCTTTGGGGCGAACATCGCGTTGCATCACTTCGACATGAAGATCGAGCGCGGTGAGTTCATCACGTTCCTTGGACCTTCCGGCTGCGGCAAAACGACCGTGCTGCGGATGATCGCCGGCTTCGAAACGCCGACGCGCGGCGTCATCCGGCTCGATAACAAGGACGTCACGCATCTTCGTACGCGGCAGCGCAAGGTCGGCATGGTGTTTCAGTCGTATGCGCTGTTTCCGAACATGACGGTCGCGGAGAACATCGGCTTTGGGCTGAAGATCACGCACCGGCCGCAAGCGGAAATCAGCCAGCGCGTCGAAGAGATGCTGCACCTGATCAAGCTGCCGCAACTCGGTGGCCGCTATCCGTGGCAACTGTCGGGCGGTCAGCAGCAACGTGTGGCGCTGGCGCGCGCGTTGGCCGGCAAGCCGCAGGTATTGTTGCTCGACGAGCCGCTGTCCGCGCTCGACGCGAAAATTCGCATTTCGTTGCGGCAGGACATTCGCGCGCTGCAGCGCGAACTCGGCATCACGTCGATCTTCGTTACGCACGATCAGGAAGAGGCGTTGTCGATCTCCGACCGCATTGTCGTGATGAACGAGGGGCGCGTCGAGCAGATCGGCTCGCCTTCGGAAATCTACAACTATCCTCGCACTCGTTTTGTCGCGTCGTTCGTCGGCACGCTGAACATTCTGGCGGGGCACGTGATCGATCCGGCGACCGGCAAGATGGTCGTGGACGGCCAGGAGTTGACTACTACGCAGGAACTGCCGGCCGGCGATGCGGGCAAGAAGCGCCTGCTCGCGCTGCGCCCCGAAGCGATCGTGCTCGAACCCGCGGCGCCTGGCCGCAACACACTGAGCGCGACCGTCGAAGAAGTGAATTTTCTCGGCGCAGTGGTGCGGATCAGGACGCGTGTGAAAGACGCGGTGATTTCTCTCGACGTGTTCAACGATCCGAATCGCGGTTTACCCGAACGAGGTCAGCCGGTGTCGCTCGGTTTCTCGCATGAGAATCTGCTGGTACTCGAAGAGGGCGGCGCTTAGGAAAACGGCAAAGCCCCGCCAGTAAAGGCTTCGGGTTTCCCCTGAGCTGCTGCCGGAGCGAATTCCGGTTTTCCCGACGCGGGCCGTCCGGATTTCCGGAATCCCGGATGACACTTGCGAACACGCGCAAGAAAACCTATAAAAATCAAAGGCGCGCGGCCTGCCTCAAGCTGGCATCGACCTTGCGAAATAGATAACGCGGCCGCAACGGTCCGACAACTAAAGCAAGGAGACAACGATGTCCGATTTCCCTTTCCGGTACTTCTGAATTCGTCGTCTTGTCGCGGCCTAATGCCGTGCACAGGCGTGACGATCATTCGTTCGCATGATGCGCAGCGTGGCAGGCCATAGGCTCACCCACATCGCAGGAACCATCGTGAAGAAACCTATCCACAAAGTGCTGTACGTCCAGGTGATCGTGGCGATCATCATCGGTATCGCGCTCGGACATTACTATCCGAATCTCGCCGTCGACATGAAACCGCTCGGCGACGGCTTCATCAAGCTCATCAAGATGGTGATCGGGCCGATCATCTTCTGTACGGTCGTGACCGGCATTGCCGGCATGGAAGACATGAAGAAGGTCGGGCGCGTCGGCGGCAAGGCGCTGCTGTATTTTGAAATCGTCTCGACGTTTGCACTGGTGCTCGGCCTGATCGCGACGCACGTGCTGAAGCCAGGCGTCGGTTTCAATATCGACCCCGCCACGCTCGACGGCAAGGCGGTCGCTTCGTACGCCGCCAAGGCGCACGGTCAGACCACGGTCGACTTCCTGATGCACCTGATTCCGGACACGCTCGTCTCCGCGTTTGCACAGGGCGAGATTCTGCAGATCCTGCTGATCGCGCTGCTGTTCGGCGCGGTGCTCGCCACAGCCGGTGAGAGGGGTAAGGTCGTCACAAACTTCATTGAAGGGCTCTCGCATGTGCTGTTCGGCATCGTGCGCATCATCACGAAGCTCGCGCCGATCGGTGCGTTCGGCGCGATGGCGTTCACCATCGGCAAGTACGGTATCGGCTCGCTGCTGCCCATGCTGAAGCTGATCGGCACGTTCTATCTGACGTCGATCGTATTCGTGGTGGTCGTGCTCGGCATCATCGCGCGTGCGGTGGGCTTCAACATCCTGCGCTTCATCGCGTACATCAAGGAAGAGATGCTGATCGTGCTCGGCACGAGCTCGTCCGAAGCCGCGCTGCCGCAACTGATGCTCAAGCTGGAAAACCTCGGCTGCTCGCGCTCGGTGGTGGGTCTCGTGGTGCCGACCGGTTACTCGTTCAATCTCGACGGCACCAACATCTATATGACGATGGCGGTGCTGTTCATCGCCCAGGCGACGAACACCGACCTCACGTGGGCGCAGCAGCTCACGCTGCTGGCAGTGACGATGCTGACGTCGAAGGGCGCGAGCGGCGTGACGGGCGCGGGCTTCATCACGCTCGCCGCAACGTTGGCCGTGGTGCCGACCATTCCGCTGTCGGGCATGGTGCTGATTCTCGGTATCGACCGCTTCATGAGCGAATGCCGTGCGCTGACGAACATCGTCGGCAATGGCGTGGCGACCGTGGTCGTGTCGGCGTGGGAAAAGGAACTGGACCGCAACAAGCTGAACTCGGCGTTGCGCGGCGACGTGCCGGTCAAAGAGCCGGCCGGCGTTTAAGCCGGGCATCGACGCTCATTGTCTGAAAACGCGTGACGTTTGCGGCCGCGGACACCAGCACATGCAACCGGTGACCGCGCGCCCAACTGAAGTGCCGTCGGCCGGGGAAGCTCGCGCCGACCGCGCTTCGCCTTATGCCACAATATCCGATCACACCTCACCGGATATTGCCAACGTGACGCGCCGTCTGCTGATCCTCTTCGCGCTCGTCGCCGGGCTCGTCGCGGCGTGCGGGCTCACCTACAGCGTCGCGTGGCAAAGCGGAATCGACAGCTTGCGGCGCAATGCCGCCGGGCGCGTCGATCGCACCGCCAGTTCGCTCAAGAGCACACTTGAGCGCTATGAATCGCTGCCGTATCTGCTCGCCGAGCATCCCATCGTGCAGGACGTGCTGGTCGATCCGTCGCCTGCCAACGTCCAGCGCGCGAATCTCTATCTCGAAGATTTGAACCGCCACGCGCGCGCAACGGTGACCTACATCATTCCGCTCGACGGCTATTGTGTCGCCGCGAGCAACTGGCAAGGGCCGGGCAGTTTCATCGGCGCGGGCTATCTGTTCCGCCCATATTTCGTCGATGCCATGAAAGGCCACGTGGGCCGCTTCTTCGGCATCGGCACGATCTCGCAGGCGCCGGGCTATTACATTTCGCAGCCGGTGCGTCGTGAGGGAAAAATCGTCGGCGTGGCGGTCGTCAAACTCGATCTCGAATGGTTTCAGGGCGCCGACGCATACGAGCCGCTCCTCGTCACCGACGATCACGGCGTGATCTTTCTGTCGTCCGTGCCCGCATGGAAATATCACACGATACGGCCACTGTCGGGTCAGGTCGCCGATTCCATCTATCAGGCCCGACAGTATGCGCAGCAGCCTATTGCGCCGCTGCCCGTGACGATCGAGCGCAAGCTCGAAGGCGACGCGCAGATTGTGCGCGTCGGCGGCGGACGCTACGCGCCTCGCTATCTCGCGTCGCGGCGCGGCATGGGCGAACCCGACTGGCATCTGATTACCATGGCGCCCGTTAGCCCAGTCGACGCCGACGCGCGCAACGCGACCATCGTGACCGGCTTCGGCTATGTCTCGCTCGTATTGCTCGCGTTCTACTGGAGAATGCGCCGGTCCCGCGTGCGCGAGGTGATGCGTAGCCGCGCGCTGCTGCAAAAGGCGTACGCCGAATTGAACCAGCGCGTTGCCGAGCGCACCGCGGATCTGTCGCAAGCGAACGAGCAATTGCAGAAGGAAGTGGCCGAACGCACGCGCGCCGAACAGGAATTGCGCGCCGCGCACGACGAACTCATTCAGGCGAGCAAGCTCGCGGCGCTCGGTCAGATGGCGGCCGGCATCACGCATGAACTGAATCAGCCGCTCGCGGCATTACGCGGATTTTCGGACAACACGCGCGTGCTGCTTGAGCGCGGCGACCAGGCATCGGCGCGGGAGAACCTCGAAGCGATCGCGGCGCTCACCGAACGCATGGGCAAGATCACCAATCAGCTGAAGCTGTTCGTGGGACGCGCGCGTCCGCGCAGCGCGCGCGCTTCGGTCGTGCGAGCGCTGCGCAATGCCCTCGCGCTGTTGCAACAACGTCTGAAGGGTGTCGAACTCAACCTCACGTTGTTCGACGCGGAAAACGGCACGCGCGTGCCGCTCGATCTCGCCGACGATCATGCCGAACTGGTAGCCCACTGCGACGATCTGCGTCTGGAGCAGGTGTTGATCAATCTGCTCGGCAATGCGCTCGACGCGACCGCCGACATGACTCCGCCGCGCATTTCCGTGCAGATTGAAGTTGCCGCGGACAGCCTGTCGTTCGCAGTCAGTGACAACGGCCCGGGCATTGCCGAAGATGTCTTGCCGCATCTGTTCGAGCCGTTTTTTACCACGAAGGAAATGGGCCAGGGACTCGGCCTCGGGTTGGCGATTTCGTCGTCGATCGCGCGCGATTGCGGCGGCACACTCGTGGCGCGGAATGTGGCGAACGTCCCGAACGGCGGTGCATTATTTGTACTGACGCTGCGCCGTGCGCGCGTGCAGACGAGTCACACCGCGGACCCGCTTACCACGGGTTCGTGAATCCGATGAGAACAACATGCTGAACGACGGCTTGCAAGTGCTGTATATCGAAGACGACGAACTCGTGCGGCGCGCCAGCGTGCAGAGTCTGCAACTGGCGGGCTTCAACGTGGTCGGTCATGCGTCGGCGGAATCGGCGGCGAAGTCGATCAGCGCCGACTTTTCGGGCGTGATCGTCAGCGATATCCGGCTGCCCGGCGCGAGCGGTCTCGATCTGCTCGCGCAATGCCATGAGCGCGCGCCCGACGTGCCGGTGATTCTCGTGACCGGTCACGGCGATATTTCGATGGCGGTGCAGGCGATGCGCGACGGCGCTTATGACTTCATCGAAAAGCCGTTTGCTTCTGAGCGCCTGATCGAAACCGTGCGGCGTGCGTTGGAGCGGCGCAAGCTCGTGCTGGAAAACCTCGCGCTGCGCCGCGAGCTTGCCGGGCAGAGCACGGTTGCGCCGCGGATCATCGGCCGCAGTCCGGCAATCGAGCAGGTCCGGAGGCTGATTGCAAACGTCGCGCCGACCGATGCGTCCGTGCTCATCAACGGGGACACCGGCGCGGGCAAGGAATTGATCGCGCGTAGTCTGCACGAGTTGTCGCCGCGGCGTGACAAGCCGTTTATTGCGGTCAACTGCGGCGCGCTGCCGGAGCCGATGTTCGAGTCGGAGATGTTCGGCTACGAACCGGGCGCCTTCACCGGTGCTGCGAAACGCCGGGTCGGCAAGCTCGAACACGCGTCGGGCGGCACGTTGTTTCTCGACGAAATAGAAAGCATGCCGCTTGCGCTGCAGGTCAAGCTGCTGCGCGTGTTGCAGGACGGCGTGCTCGAACGCCTCGGCTCGAACCAGCCGATTCGCGTGAACTGCCGCGTGGTCGCCGCCGCAAAAGGCGATATGGCGGAACATGTCGCCGACGGTTCGTTCCGTCGCGACCTGCTGTACCGCTTGAATGTGGTGACGATCGCGCTGCCGCCGCTTGGCGAGCGGCGCGAGGACATCGTGCCGCTTTTCGAACACTTTCTGCTGGACGCGGCCGTCCGTTATCAGCGTCCAGCACCGATTCTCACGGACCGTCAGCGCGCGAGCCTGATGCAGCGCGAGTGGCCGGGCAATGTGCGGGAGTTGCGCAATGCGGCGGATCGCTTCGTGCTCGGCGTCGCCGACGACCCCGTCATGTCTTTCGGCGATGAAGGCGCCCAGCCGCAGCCGCTGAAGGAGCGCGTGGAGCAATTCGAACGGGCGGTGATTGCTGAGGCGTTGGAGCAGAGCGGCGGCGCGGTGGCAATCGCGGCGGACCGGCTGCAGCTTGGCAAAGCGACGCTTTACGAGAAGATCAAACGCTATGGCCTCGCGGCCAAAGGGGACGGGGACCGGTGAAAAAAGAAACGCCGGCAATTCATGCCGGCGTTTTTCATCGGGCTGTGGGTCTGGCTTTCTGGCTTGGACTCGGATCGGTTGATCCGGGCGCCTGGCGTTACTTTCAGCACGAGGCTCAGTTGGCCCTCGTGGCTCTCGCCCGGCTCAAGCAGCGTTCAGCGCCTTTTCCAGCAGCTGGTCGAGTTCCGCGAACTGCGGCTCGCCGACATAGCGCTTCAGAATCTTGCCATCCTTGTCGACCAAAAAGGTGGTCGGCGTAAGCTGGACGTTGCCGAACTGCTTCGCGGCCGAGCCGTCGTCCATGGCGACCTTGAACGGCAACTGACGCGTCTGCGTGTAGTTGGTCACGTACATGGGCGCGTCGTAGCTCATGGCCACCGCGACGAATTCCAGCCCTTTACCTTTGAAGCGGTTATAGGTCTGGACCATCTGCGGCATTTCCTTCATGCATGTATCGCAACTCGTCGCCCAGAAGTTGACCAGGTAGACCTTGCCTTTCAGATCGGCAGTCGAGACTTTCTGGCCCGAGAGCAGCGTGAAAGTCGCGTCGGGTACGCGCTGTTGGCCGGCGAACGCAAAATAGCCAGCCACGCCGATCGCAATCGCCACGACGGCGGCGATCACGTAGCGAATAGGATTCGTGCGCCTGACGGCTGTGGTCGACGTGATGGTGCTCATGAACGGAACCTCGGAAATCGCGAAATGGCGTGGAACAGCGCGTGGGCCGGGGCTTTGCGCCCGCTGCCCCATAGCGTGGGTATTGTAGTCCTATTCGAGCCAAGCGGCAGCGAGCGCCCGCACCGGGCGCATGCCTCGCGCGGGCTGCGGCCGATTGTGGGCCGATTGTGGCCGATTGCGGCCGGTTCCCCGGCCGCGTGCCGCTTCCGCTGACGCTTCTCAAGCTGCCAGCGGATAATGTCGCTTTGTGCTCACGTCATTGGCCCGTTTCTCGGGCGCCTTGTTCCCATGCTCCAGATCGTTTTTCGCGTTTTCCCTCTGTTCATCCAACTTCTTCCGCGTCTTGTTTCCGGCTTCGCCCGCAATCGGAATACAGCGGATCAGAAACCGCCCGTGGTTTCGCACGCGCATTTGGTCGTCCGCGCGGGGGCTTGCGCCCTCGCCATTGGCGCGGCTCTGAGCGGCTGCTCGCCGACTTTCGACTGGCGCACGATCATGAATAACGACAGCGGCTACACGATCGATCTGCCGGCCAAGCCGGGGAATGATCAGCGCGCCGTACAGATAGACGGAGCGCCGATGCAAATGGCCATGCAAACGGCCGAAGCCGGCGACGCCGTATTCGCGGTCGGCACGATCACGCTGCCCGACGAAAGCGAGGCGACGCAACGCAAGGCGCTCGACTTTCTGCGTAACGGCCTGGCGCGCAACGTTGGCGCGCAGCCGGATGCGCACGCCGTGCAAATCCCACTCGCGGCCGGCGGCAAGGTGCTTGGTCTGGAAATGAAGCTGAGCGGGCAAGCCGGTTCAGACCACGAAAAGCGCACCGTTTATGCGCGGCTTGTCGCGCGAGGGCGTCATGTGTATCAAGCCGCGATCATCGCTTCACAGCCGTTGCCGCAGGAGCAAGTCGACCAATTTTTTTCGTCTTTCCAGCTGTATTGAAAGCGGTAGTTTTGGCCGATTCAACGCGCGACGGATCCATTTGTGCAGTGAAAGTTCCGTCGCAGCTTTGCACGCTAATTCTCGGTTTACGTTGAAGTTTTCCACTTGTCCGCGTGTCCTGTGGATAACTCTGTTGAGAAGTCCCGCTTTTTTCGCGCAGATGCCCGCCCCATGGGCATTTCGCCTGTCTGCGCGCCCGTCGGCCAGAATAAAAAACTGTTTTAAATCAACGATCTTGCTCGAAAGCCTTCTATGTACCTTTCAGATGTTTCTAAATTTATCTGGAACGCGCGCATGTGCATAAGTCAAGTCTTGACAGCATATTTTTCTCCTCACCCAGAGCCAAAAGCGCGTCGATACTGAACGGCCTCGCCGACCTGTGCAGCGCTCGGCATGCTCGTGCCCGCGAGGTCCGCAATGGTGCGCGCCACCTTCAACACGCGGTAGTAAGCGCGGGCCGACCAGCCGAAGCGCTCCCCGGCCTCGCGCAGTAGCGCTTCGCCGGCTGCGTCGGGCCGACAGACGGCGTCCACCTCTTTTCCACTCAACTCGCGGTTGGTTTTGCCTTGCCGCGCCAATTGACGCTCGCGCGCGACGTTCACCCGGGTCGCGATAACTGCGCTCGTCTCGCCAACGGCGTTTGACCGCGCGGAAAGCTCCGCCGACGTGAGCGCAGGCACTTCGAGTTGAATGTCGATGCGGTCGAGCAGCGGCCCGGACAGCTTGCGCAGGTAGCGCGCCGCGATGTCAGGCGTGCAGCGGCAACGTCCGTTCGGATCGCCGCGCCAGCCGCAAGGACATGGATTCATCGCCGCGATCAATTGGCAAGCTGCGGGAAAGTCCGCCTGCAACGCTGCGCGAGAGATGGTGATGCGACCGGCTTCCAGCGGTTCGCGCAGTGTTTCCAGCACGTCGCGATCGAACTCCGGCAACTCGTCGAGAAAAAGTACGCCAAGGTGAGCCAGCGTAATCTCACCCGGCTGCGGAGGGTTGCGCCCGCCGACCAGCGCTGCTGCGCTCGACGAATGATGCGGCGCGCGAAACGGCCGTCGGCGCCATTGCGAGGGCGAGAAACCCGTGCGGCTTGCAGAGAGCAAGGCGGCCGAACTGAGCGCCTCGTCGTCGGTCATGGGTGGCAGCAGACCCGGCAGGCGGGCGGCGAGCATGGATTTGCCGGCCCCCGGCGGCCCGATGAGCAACACGTGATGTCCGCCGGCCGCGGCGACTTCGAGCGCTCGGCGCGCGCCGCGCTGGCCGATCACGTCGCCCATGTCGGGGATGGCGGCAGCCGTGAACTGTGCGAGGTCGGGTGCGGCGACCGGATAGAGGCGCGCTTCGGGCGCGTCGGCCAGATGAGCGCACAGCGACGGCAGATCGCTCGCGCCATACACATCTACGCCGGGTACGAGCGCAGCCTCCGCAGCGCTTGCGGCGGGCAGATAGAGTTGCGGATTGCAGTGCGACGGCGCGCGCGTGGCCATGCATTCAGCGGACGTGTCGCCCGTTGCTGCGCTGCGCGCGGTGCCGCACGCCATCGCGAAAGCGCCGCGCATGGGACGCAGCGCGCCCGTCAACGACAACTCGCCGGCGAACTCACGATGAAGCAGCGATTCCACGGGAATCTGGCCGCTTGCCGCGAGAATGCCCAGCGCGATCGGCAGATCGAAGCGGCCGGATTCCTTGGGCAAGTCTGCGGGAGCGAGATTGACGGTGATGCGCCGCACGGGAAAGTCGAAGCCGCAGTTCTGCAGCGCCGCCCTTACGCGCTCACGGCTTTCGCGGACTTCCAGATCGGGAAGTCCGACGATCGAAAAAGACGGCAACCCGTTCGCGAGGTGCACCTCGACGGTTACTTCGGGCGCGCGGCCAGAGGCCGGCGCGCGACTGCGCACCACGGCAAGCGACATGTTTTCTCCCGTCGGACGGTGCGCGACTAACGCGCTCCAATCCCCTTAATACGCTGATGACGTCACGGCTCGCTTGCCTGTGATGTGCAGCTAGATGCAGCTACTGCGCTGCCAGAACGGCAAGCGTCAGGAAGTCTGCGTGACCGGAAGTTTCTGTTCGAGTTCTGCGACGCGACGCTCCAGTTCTTCGAGACGCGCGCGCGTTCGCACGAGCACCTGTGTCTGGGTATCGAATTCCTCGCGCGTGACGAGATCGAGCTTCGAGAAGCCCTGCGACAGCATGGCTTTCACATTGCGCTCGACGTCTTTGGCCGGCGAATTCTTGAACAGCTCGCTCATGCGCGCCTGAATGTCGTTGAAAACATCGTTCGGTTGTTTCATGGTGTTCCCCTTGGTGCACAAAAAATGTGCAGCGTTTCATTACGTCTGTGCCTCGCATCTGACGATGCGCTGTGTTGGTGCGCCGGCCTTTTCAACTCACGACGGCGTGAGCCCCTTTGGTGCGCGCTTCCTGTTTCGGAACCTGCGGACACTCTAGCAACGATCCCTGCACCGCGCCACCGGGCGGGGCGTGCATTAGCCATTCGGACAAGAGCGGCCGAGCCGCTCGCAAAGCCCGCGCGGGCGCAGTTTGACACAACATGGCATATGAGTTGCTTTTACTGCCCCGCGCGCACTGCCGGCACCATTTTCCGGCAGCGGAACGAGACCACGCGGACGGTTACGAGTGCCAGCCAGGCTTCTGCATGCGGAACGCAGACAGATTGAAGCAGGGCTGCAACGGGTTACAGAAACGGGTTACGCAACGGGTTACGCAAACGGGTTACGCAACTAAGCGAGGGATTTCATGAAACTCATCACCGCAATCATCAAGCCGTTCAAGCTCGATGAGGCGCGCGAAGCCTTGTCGGCGATCGGCGTCTCGGGCATCACGGTTACAGAGGTCAAGGGGTTCGGCCGTCAGAAGGGCCATACGGAGCTGTATCGCGGCGCTGAATATGTCGTCGATTTCCTGCCGAAGGTGAAGATCGAGGCCGCTGTCTCGGACGACATCGTCGATCAGGCGATCGAGGCGCTGGAGCGCGCGGCACGCACCGGCAAGATCGGCGACGGCAAGATCTTCGTCACGCCGATCGAGCAGGTAATCCGGATTCGCACCGGTGAGACCGGCGCGGACGCTCTGTAACACCAAAAGATAGCGACACAGATAAAGCGACAAGAGGAAACGAAAGATGCGCAAACTATTGATGTCCCTGCTGATGGCCGGTTCGCTTCTCGCGGGCGGGGTCGGCGCCGCGCTCGCGGACGACGCGTCCGCTCCCGCAGCCGCCTCGGCCGCTACTTCCGATACGGCAAGCGCGCCGGCACCGGACGCGTCGGCCGCCGCCGCAGCTTCGGCACCCGCGGCTGACGCATCGGCTGCACCCGCAGCGAGCGCCGCCGCCGCACCCGCGGCATCGGACGCCGCGCCGGCCGCACCGACCGCGCCGTTCTCGGTCGATTCGTCGAAGATCAATTCGGGCGACACCGCCTGGATGCTGACCTCCACCGCGCTCGTGCTGTTCATGACGATCCCGGGTCTGGCGCTCTTCTACGGCGGCATGGTCCGTAAGAAGAACGTACTCGCGACGCTGATGCAAAGCTTCGCGATCACCTGCCTCGTGACGATCATCTGGACGGTGGTGGGCTACAGCCTCGCGTTCACGCCGGGCGGCTCGTTCATCGGCGGGTTCTCGCGCGTCTTCATGGCCGGCATGAACTACATCAAGGGCGACAAGGCCACGACGCTGACCGTCAGCCACCTGGCCCCGACGATCCCGGAAACGGTCTACTTCGTCTACCAGATGACGTTCGCGATCATCACTCCGGCGCTGATCACCGGTGCGTTTGCAGACCGTATGAAGTTCTCGGCGATGCTGGTGTTCATGGCGCTGTGGTCGATCATCGTCTACTCGCCGATCGCGCACATGGTCTGGGAACCGACCGGCTGGCTGGCTAGCGCAGGCGTCCTCGACTTCGCGGGCGGCACGGTCGTGCACATCAATGCCGGTATCGCGGGTCTGGTGTGCTGCCTGGTGCTCGGCAAGCGCGTCGGCTACGGCAAGGAAGCAATGGCTCCGCACAACCTCACGCTGACGCTGATCGGCGGCGCGATGCTGTGGGTGGGCTGGTTCGGCTTCAACGCGGGTTCGGCAGTGGCGGCAGACGGCCGTGCCGGTTTCGCGATGTTCGCAACGCAAGTAGCAACGGCAGCCGCGGCGCTCGCCTGGATGTTCGCCGAATGGGCGGCCAAGGGTAAGCCTTCGGTGCTCGGTATCGTGTCGGGCGCGGTGGCTGGTCTCGTGGCGATCACGCCGGCTTCGGGCTTCGTCGGTACGCTCGGCTCGCTCGTGATCGGTATCGTGGCCGGCGTAGTCTGCTTCTGGTCGGCAACGTGGCTCAAGCACAAGCTCGGTTACGACGACTCGCTCGACGCGTTCGGCGTGCACTGCGTCGGCGGTATCGTGGGTGCGCTTCTGACCGGCGTGTTCGCGGTCAAGGACATCGGCGGCTTCGACGGCAGCGTGCTGCTGCAAGCCAAGGGCGTGCTGACGACGCTGATCTACAGCGGCGTGGTGAGCTTCATCCTGCTGAAGATCATCGACATGACCATGGGTATCCGCGTGACGGAAGAGCAGGAACGCGAAGGCCTGGACGTCAGCCTGCACGGCGAACACGTCGAATAAGGAAGTGGCTTGACGAGCCCGTGCTCCCGGGCTCGATGAATCAGGAACAAGCACGAACAAGCACAGCGCTTCGGCCCGCCTTCATGGCGGGCTTTTTTCTTGCTCGCTATCTTGTTAACAGTTCTTTTTCCTGTCTATCATTGCGATAGAGACAATGCATTCTGGCTAGCTTGCGAATGGAGAAAGCGTCCCCAAATGGGCAAAGCATTTGCTCTACAATCTTTTTTCTCCAGTCTGCGAGTGATCAATGGTTCCGCACCTAGTTACGGCGTTAAACGGCCCGCTGCTCGATCTTGAGCGGAAGATCCTCGACGCCACTCCCGCAATCGAACGCTGGTTCCGCCTCGAGTGGCAGGAGCACACGCCGCCGTTCTATTGCTCGGTCGATCTGCGCAACGCAGGTTTCAAGCTTGCCCCGGTCGACACCAATCTGTTTCCCGGCGCTTTCAACAATTTGCCCCAGGAAGTGCTGCCGCTTGCCGTGCAGGCCGCCATGGCGTCGATCGAAAAAATCTGCCCGGACGCCAAGAACCTGCTCGTGATTCCCGAGCGCCACACGCGCAACGCGTTTTATCTGGAGAATGTCGCCCGGCTGGCCGCGATCATGCGCCAGGCCGGCTTGAACGTGCGTTTCGGCACGCTCGACGAAAGCATCAACGGACCCGTCACCATTGCGCTGTCCGACGGGCAGAAACTCGTGCTCGAACCGCTCGAGCGCTCGCAGCGTCGCCTTGGCCTGAAGAATTTCGACCCGTGCTCGATCCTGCTGAACAACGACTTGTCGGGCGGCATTCCGCCGGTGCTCGAGAATCTGCATGAGCAGTATCTGCTGCCGCCGTTGCACGCCGGCTGGGCTGTTCGCCGCAAATCGACGCACTTCTCGTGCTATGACGACGTGGCGAAGAAGTTCGCGAAGATGGTCGAGATCGATCCCTGGATGATCAACCCGTACTTCGCGCATGTGGAAGGCGTGGATTTCCAGGAGCGCACCGGCGAGGAAGCGCTGGCCGATGCGATCGACGGCGTACTGAAAAAGATCGCCAAGAAGTACCGCGAGTACGGCATCTCCGAAAAGCCGTATGTCGTCATCAAATCGGACGCGGGCACTTACGGCATGGGCGTGATGACCGTGCACGACGCGTCGGAAGTGGCCGCGCTCACCAAGCGCGAGCGGGCGAAGATGGCGGCTACGAAAGACGGCCTGGAAGTGCACGACGTCATCGTGCAGGAAGGCGTGTACACGTTCGAGCGCATTGGCGAAGAAGTGGCGGAGCCGGTCGTCTATATGATCGACCGGTACGTGGTGGGCGGTTTCTACCGTGTGCACGGCAGCCGCGAGCGCGATCAGAATCTGAACGCGCCGGGCATGCACTTCGTGCCGCTCGGTTTCGAGCACACGGCGCTGCCCGATGCGCACGCCAAGCCCGGCGCGGCGCCGCCGAACCGCTTCTATATGTATGGTGTGGTGGCGCGGCTCGGGCTGCTGGCCGCATCGGTCGAGCTGGAAAAGACCGATCCGGAAGCGATCCAGGTTTAAGCTCGGCCGCGCGAGGGCGGCCTGCATTCTGCGCGGCGGCGCGCATGCCGCCCGCGCCGTTTTCACCGACGACATTCGCGCTCGACTTCACTCGCAAATTCACGCGCAATTTCAAGCGCAGTTACACGCGCAGTTACACGATCAACGCCATGCCCAGCAGGGCGCAACGGGACCTTCATGGACATTCTTTTCATCGCCGATCCGCTTACGCAGTTCAAGATCTACAAAGACTCTACTTACGCGATGATGGCCGAGGCCGCGCGCCGCGGTCATACGCTGTACACGTGCGAGCCGAAGCATCTGGCGTGGACGGGCGGCGACGTCGAAGCAAACGTGCAGCGCTTTGCGATCACCGGTGAGGTGACCGACCTGCATCGCGATATCTGGTACGCGGCGGAAGCCGCCGCGCCGCGCGCGCTCAAGAGTTTTAGCGCGGTGGTCATGCGCAAAGACCCGCCCTTCGACATGGAATACGTCACGTCGACGTGGCTGCTCGAAATGGCCGAGCGCGCCGGGGCACGCATCTTCAACAAGCCGCAGGCGATCCGGGATCACTCGGAAAAGCTCGCCATTGGCGAGTTTGCGGAATTCGTCGCGCCCACGCTGGTAACACGCGACCCGGCGCGACTCCGGGCATTTCACGAGCAGCACGGCGACGTGATTCTGAAGCCGCTCGACGGCATGGGTGGCATGGGCGTATTCCGCGTGAAGCCCGATGGCATGAACCTCGGGTCGATCATTGAAATGCTGAGCCACGACGGCACGCGTTCGGTGATGGCGCAGAAGTTCATTCCCGAGATCAAGGACGGCGACAAGCGCATTCTGCTGATTGGCGGCGAAGCCGTGCCGTACTCGCTCGCCCGCATTCCGCAAGGCAACGAGGTGCGCGGCAACCTCGCGGCGGGCGGACTCGGCGTGGCGCGTCCGCTGACCGATCATGACCGCAAGATCGCCGATACGCTCGCGCCGGTGCTGGCGGCGCGCGGTCTGCTGCTCGTCGGGCTGGACGCGATCGGCGACTGGCTCACGGAAGTCAACGTGACGAGCCCAACGTGCTTTCGCGAGATCATGGATCAGACGGGCTTCGACGTCGCGGCGATGTTCATCGACGCACTGGAGCGCGCCGCGGGTTGAGCGGTCGTCCTTGAATGTCGGCGGCGGCCCCCAAACTACGTGGCAGGATCAGCATCACGTCCGCTCAGAGCAGGACGCCGGCTTAGGCCCCAAAACGGGCCTGCTACAATGCCCGCTCTTCGCGTCCGTTTCTGGCAATAGGCTCTTGCACCGGGCCATCGGCAGGAATAGCGGACCTGAAACGAGCGGATTCAGCGTGCGCCGGCACGGCGTCATGCTTGTGATTCCGCTCATGAAGTGGTGCATTCCCGGCTCTCATGGCCCACGGCCGGCCGAGAGCGCGAGCGTTTCGGACAGGTTCCGATCCACGTTTGGGGCCGTATTTTTGCAGTAAGGCTGACATGGCAGGCATTCTGATCATTGCGCACGCTCCGTTCGCCACCGCGTTGCGCGACTGTATTTCGCATATCTACGGTGGCTTGCCGGCTCGCATCGGCGTGATCGACGTATCGCCCGATTGCGATCCCGCACAAATGGTTTCTTTCGCCGAGTCGGAAATCGCGCGTCTGAAAGAAGAGAACGGCGCACTCGTGCTCACCGATATGTTCGGCGCCACGCCCGCGAACATTGCGGGGCGGCTTGCTTCGGTGCCGGACGTGCGCGTGCTGTGCGGCGTCAATTTGCCGATGCTGGTGCGCGCGGTCTGTTATCGCGCCACGCCGCTCGACACGCTGGTGGACAAAGCGCTCGCCGGCGCGACCAAGGGCGTTCATGCAATCGGCCCGGCAACGCCCGCGCCCGCTGAGTCGGCGGCGGCCTCGGCCGACTGTCTGCCCGCGTTGCCTTGCGACGCGGAACTCGTCCAGAAGGCTGGGCCAGCAGGCCTGTAGCGCATCGCATTGCAACTGCATAACTACTGACTGGCAGATTCACTTTCACAACAACACTTACCAGCGCTTCGGACCATCACATGCTGCAACAGGAAACGACTATCGTGAACAAGCTGGGGCTGCACGCGCGCGCGTCGGCCAAGTTGACGCAACTGGCGGGCAACTACCAGTCGGAAATCTGGATGAGCCGCAATGGCCGCCGTATCAATGCGAAAAGCATTATGGGCGTGATGATGCTGGCCGCGGGTATCGGCAGCACGGTGTTGATCGAAACAGAAGGTCCCGACGAAAAAGAAGCGATGGACGCACTGTTGAAACTGATCGCTGATAAATTTGGCGAAGGTCAGTGAACTTGCGAATCGATATACCGATGAGTGAAGCGCCGCGGCTGTCCGCGGCGTTTTTTTTAGCGCGCGACAATACGCGGATCTCTTCGGCGAATGCAATGATGCATGGAGCGCAACGACTACGGTCTTTCGTGCTGCATTGCACACAGCATTCACGCACGTGCGCGACGGCGTGGAATTTATAATGACGACGAGAGTCTGAGAGCACTGCAGCGGTTTGCCGCGGCATCACACAACTAGAGGAGGTGCGCGTGTCGTTCACGCTGCATGGAATTCCCGTGTCACGCGGTATTGCCATCGGGCGAGCCTATCTGATCGCCCCGGCTGCACTTGACGTAGACCACTATCTGATCGAACCCGCGCAAATTGAGAGCGAGGTCGAGCGATTTCGCGCGGCCCAGCAACGCGTGCATGAAGAACTCGATGCGCTGCGCGCCGATCTCGCCGCGGACGCGCCCAGCGAAATGGGCGCTTTCATCAACGTACATTCAATGATCCTGAACGACGCAATGCTCGTTCAGGAAACCATCGATCTGATTCGCACACGCCGCTACAACGTGGAATGGGCGCTGACCGAACAGCTCGAACGGCTCTCGCGCCATTTCGACGATATCGAAGACGAATATCTGCGCGAGCGCAAAGCCGACATCGAACAAGTGGTGGAGCGCGTGCTGAAGGCGCTGGCGGGCGCGTCGGGCTCGCTGGTGAATGGCGTGCATGGTGCATGCGACGAAATGATCGTGGTCGCGCACGACATCGCGCCTGCCGACATGATGCAGTTCAAAACGCAAACGTTTCAGGGTTTCGTCACGGATCTCGGCGGGCGTACTTCTCATACGGCTATCGTCGCGCGCAGCCTGGGCATTCCGGCGGCGGTCGGCGTGCAGCACGCGAGCGCGCTGATTCGCCAGGACGACCTGATTATCGTCGACGGCGACCACGGCATTGTGATCGTCGATCCCGCGCCGATCGTGCTGGAGGAATATTCATACCGGCAGAGCGAAAAAGCGCTTGAGCAGCGCAAGCTGCAGCGCCTCAAATTTTCGCCGACGCAAACGCTGTGCGGCACGCGTATCGAACTGTGCGCGAACATCGAGTTGCCGGAAGATGCGCGCGCCGCAGTCGACGCCGGCGCGACCGGTGTTGGCCTGTTCCGCACCGAGTTCCTGTTCATGAATCACAAGCACCGCATGCCCGAAGAGGAGGAGCAGTTCGAAGCCTACCGGCGCGCGGTCGAGTTGATGAACGGTCTGCCGGTCACAATTCGCACGATCGACGTAGGCGCCGACAAGCCCCTCGATTCGATGAGCGGCGGCGATGGTTACGAGACCGCGGCGAACCCCGCGTTGGGGCTCAGGGCAATTCGCTGGAGCTTGTCCGAGCCGCAGATGTTCCTCACGCAATTGCGCGCGATTCTGCGCGCGTCGGCGTTCGGCACGGTGAAGATTCTGGTGCCGATGCTCGCGCATGCGCAGGAGATCGATCAAACGCTTGACCTGATCCGCGAAGCCAAGCGTCAGCTAGACGATGCCGGGATTGGGTACGACCCGAACGTACAGGTCGGCGCGATGATCGAGATTCCGGCCGCGGCCATTGCGTTGCCGCTCTTTCTCAAGCGGCTGGATTTTCTGTCCATCGGCACCAACGATCTGATCCAGTACACGCTCGCTATCGACCGGGCGGACAACTCGGTCGCGCATCTGTACGATCCGCTTCATCCGGCGGTGCTGCATCTGATTGCCTTCACGTTGCGCGAAGCGAAGCGGGCGGGGGTGCCGGTGTCGGTGTGCGGAGAGATGGCGGGCGACCCGAGCCTGACGCGTCTGCTGCTCGGCATGGGCCTCACCGAGTTTTCAATGCATCCGAGTCAATTGCTCGTGGTCAAGCAGGAAGTCTTGCGCTCGCATTTGAAAACGTTGGAGAAGCCAGTGGCAGATGTGCTCGCTTCGTTCGAACCCGAAGAAGTGCAAGCAGCGCTTAAGCGCGTGGCGCAAGCCTGATCGACAATGCCTGCTCTGAATGAAAAACGCCGCACATGTGCGGCGTTTTTCATTTTGGCTTCGTTCGTCTGTTCAAGGCAGGTGGGGCTGTCCGCATACCGGGCAATCGGGCTGACGCGCAATGCGCATGGTCGTCCACTCCATTCGCAGCGAATCGAGCATGGTCAGCCGGCCGACAAGCGGCGTGCCGATTTCGCCGATGATCTTCAGCGCTTCCGCTGCCTGCATCGAGCCAATGATGCCGACCGTCGGCGCAAACACGCCCATGGTCGAGCACGCGACTTCCTCGAACGGCTGGTCTTCGGGGAAGACGCACGCGTAGCACGGCGATGCTTCACTGCGGAAGTCGAACGTGCTGATCTGGCCGTCAAAGCGCAACGCGGCGCCCGACACCAGCGGTACGCGATGCTTCACGCAGGCGCGATTGATCGCGTGGCGCGTGGCGAAGTTGTCGGTGCAATCGAGCACCACTGTGGCGGTCGGCACATGACGATCGAGCCACGCGTCGTCGACGCGTTCGGCCACCGCGTTCACTGTCACTTCGGGATTGATTTGCGCGAGCGTGTCGCGGCCGGACTCCACCTTCTTGCGTCCGACTGACGCGCTGACATGCAGGATCTGCCGCTGCAGATTGGTGAGATCGACTGTATCGGCATCGACTAGCGTCAAGCGTCCGACGCCGGCCGCCGCGAGATACATCGCGGCAGGCGAACCCAGTCCACCCGCGCCGACAATGATGGCGTGCGCATCGATAAAGCGCTGTTGCGCCTCGATGCCGATCTCGTCGACGAGGATATGGCGGGAATAGCGAAGGAGTTGATCGTCATTCATGAGGGGCCAGCGTGTCTTCTTCGCTGCGTGTCTTCACGGCGACTTGCGCCGCGAAGACACGTGAGTCGTGCTGCTTACTTGCTCTGCGTAGCAGGTGCGGATGCCGGCGCAGCACCCGACGCGCCCGGCACCGGTTGCGTCGGCTTAACCGCGACCGGCGCGGACGCTGACGTGGCCGGCTTGTTCTGCGCGAGACGGCGCTCGGTCAACGACTTCGATTCCTGGACCGGCTTGCCTTCGAGCTTGTTCAAGGCTTGGGCCAGCATGAAGTCGTCGGCGGAACCGAATTCGACCGGCTTGCGCTCGCGATCTTTCTGGCGCTGTTCCGGCGTCTTCTTGTCGTTCTGCTCTTCGAGTTGACGCAACTGGTCCATGCGATCCTGCTCGCGCTTCTCGGCTTCCTTCTTCTCGTTCGGGTCTTGCGTGTTGGCAAGGTGATTCGAGTAGTCGACTTCGCGCGTGACGAGTGCGTCGTCCGGATCGCCTTCCGCGTACTGATCGACCGCGATGTCAGGACGGATGCCCTTGTTCTGGATAGAACGGCCGCTCGGCGTGTAGTAATACGCCGTGGTCAGGCGCAGCGCCGTGTCGGCGGTCATGGGTCGCACAGTCTGCACCGAGCCCTTGCCGAAGGTCGTCTTGCCGACGATCAGCGCACGATGCTGATCCTGCAGCGCGCCCGCGACGATCTCCGATGCCGACGCCGAGTAGGCGTTGGTCAGCACGATCATGGGCACGGTCTTGAAGATCGGCGCCTCGTCTTTCAGCGGGTCGGAGTCGAAGGACTGCAGACGGTAGTTGTCGTAAGTGTCGCGATAGACCTGCTTCGAATCCGGGATCTGCCCGTTGGTGGACACGACGACCGAGTTCGGCGGCAGGAACGCGCCGGCTACGCCGACCGCGCTTTGCAGCAGACCGCCGCCGTTGTTGCGCAGGTCGAGCACGAGACCCTTCAGATTCGGCTGCTGACGCGCGATGTCCTGCAGCTTCGCGGCGAGGTCCGGCGTGGTGCGTTCCTGGAAGCTGGTGATACGCACATACGCGTAGCCCGGCGCGAGGATCTTCATCTTGACCGACTGCACCTTGATGAGCGCTCGCGTCACCGTGAGCGGGAAAGTGCGGTCGTCGGTCTTGCGGAAGATGGTGAGCGTGACCTTGGTGCCCGGCTCGCCCCGCATCTGCTTGACCGCCTGGTCGAGCGTCATGCCGCGTACGGGCTTGTCGTTGATGCGCGTGATCAGGTCGCCCGGACGAATTCCGGCGCGGAACGCGGGCGTGTCTTCGATCGGCGAGATCACTTTGATCAGGCCGTCTTCCGACGAAATTTCAATGCCGAGGCCCGCGAAGCGACCTTTGGTCTGCTCCTGCAGTTCCTCGTAATCGGTCTTGTCGAGGTAGGACGAATGCGGGTCGAGGCTCGACACCATGCCTTTGATTGCGGCGGTGAGAAGCTTTTTATCGTCGACAGGTTCGACGTACTCGTGCTTGATCTGCCCGAACACTTCGGCAAACAGCCTGAGCTGGTCCAGCGGCAACGGAGTGGCGGCGGCGCTGGTGGGCTGCTGGGCCGAGGCCGAAAGTTGCAAAGTGGCGAATACACCGGTAGCAAGGCCCGCGGCGATCAGGCCGATATTTTTCAGGTTCTTTCGCATAGAGTCTGTTGCGGTCGGAAGCGCGTGGCAGCGTCGATAGAGATGGGGACGGACAAGTATAACTGCACACCCGCCAACTCAGGGCGCGGCGCAGGCAATCGTGATTCGACAGCGCGAAGCGTGCCGGGTTCGGCGCAACGCACGCGCGACGTCGAAGTAATGTGCGGTAACAGTGGAAGTGGATCGCGATGAGAATGGCCGCGATCGAGGAAAGCGGACCGCGCTGACCGGTACGTCTTGCCGGTCGGCGTGGTCCGTTTGTGACGCGCCGCGGCGCTTGCGGTCACCGTCGCCGCAACGATCTTTAACAAAGAAGCGCTGCGATGCGGCGAAAGTCAGCTACGTTGCCGTCACGCTGCAACTGGCGGCGCAGCGGAATCAGCCCGCCTTGCCTTGCTTCGCGACTGCGGCCTGCGCCTTCGCGATCGCTTCCTGGTCTCCCAGATAGTAGTGCTTCAGCGGCTTCAGGTTCTCGTCCAGTTCATAGACGAGCGGCACGCCGTTCGGAATATTGAGCCCGACGATGTCCTCGTCCGAGATGTTGTCGAGGTACTTCACCAATGCGCGGATCGAGTTGCCGTGCGCCGCGATCACCACCTTGCGGCCCGACTTGATGGCCGGCGCAATCGACTCGTTCCACAGCGGCAGCACACGCGCCACCGTGTCCTTCAGGCACTCGGTGAGCGGCAGCTGTTCGCGCGGCACCTTGGCGTAGCGCGGGTCGTTGTACGGCGCGCGCTCGTCCGTCGGTTCGAGCGCAGGCGGCGGCGTGTCGTAGCTGCGGCGCCAGACCAGCACCTGTTCGTCGCCGAATTTCGCTGCGGTTTCGGCCTTGTTCAGACCCGACAGCGCGCCGTAGTGACGCTCGTTCAGACGCCACGAATGCACGACGGGGATGTACATCTGATCCATCTGATCCTGCACATGCCACAGCGTGCGAACGGCGCGTTTGAGCACGGACGTGTAAGCGATGTCGAACGAATAGCCGGATTCCTTCAGCAGCACGCCCGCCTGCTGCGCTTCGCGGTTGCCCTGTTCGGTGAGGTCGACGTCGACCCAGCCCGTGAAGCGGTTTTCCTTGTTCCACGTCGATTCGCCGTGGCGGATGAGAACGAGTTTGTACATAAGATTGCCGGTCGGTAGTAAGGAAGCGGTAAGCGCTGCCCGGCGCACGTAGAGGAGCGCCGCCATCGCGTCAGACGCTTATTTTATAATGCCCGGATTGCCCTTTCCGATTTCTCTCTTTTTCGGCGGATCTTCCGTGAAGTTTTTCACTGATTACACAAACCTTGTCCTCATTGCGATCGTCCTCATCTCCGGTGGGTTGCTACTGTGGCCGACCATCAGCCGGCGCGGCCGCGGTGGCCTGTCGGCCGCCGAAGCCACGCAGTTGATCAATCGGCGCAATGCGGCGGTCATCGATCTGCGTCCGCCGGCTGACTTCGCCAAAGGGCATTTGCCCGCGGCACGGCACCTGGAATTCGCCGAGTTGCAAGCAAAGGTCGCGCAACTGGTGAAGAATAAGAACAACCCCGTGCTGCTGGTTTGTCAGACCGGCCAGCAGTCGAACAAGGCGGCGCGTATCGTGCAGGATGCGGGATATGCGGAAGTCCACGTTCTGGAAGGCGGCGTCGACGCCTGGCAGAAAGCCGGCATGCCGGTTGTGAAACAAGGAGTAGCCAAGTGAACAAAGTGATCATGTACAGCACGCAGGTGTGCCCGTATTGCCAGATGGCCGAACGTCTTTTAAAGTCGCGCGGCGTCGAGAATATCGAAAAAGTACTGATCGACAAGGACCCGGCCCGTCGTGAGGAGATGATGACCCGGACCGGTCGTCGCACGGTGCCGCAGGTGTTCATCGGCGAGACGCACGTCGGCGGGTATGACGATCTCTCCGCGCTCGATCGCGCGGGCGGTCTGACGCCTCTGCTGGCAGCCGCCTGAATTCTCGCGCCGTTGGGCGCGGGAAGCGGCGGGTGAAATACAAGCCGGCGCATCGTCGCCCCGCGAGGGCAGGCGGCGCGCCGCAACTATCTGGCGACCCGTGACTTCATGGGCCGCCGCTACGCATATCTATCAGGGAATCACTCAATCATGTCCGACGAGAACAACCAGCCGTTCTTCAACATCCAGCGCATTTATCTGAAGGACATGTCGCTCGAGCAGCCCAATTCGCCGGCCATTTTCCTCGAGCAGGAAATGCCGTCGGTGGAAGTGGAAGTCGACGTGAAGGCCGAGCGCCTCGCCGACACCGTGTTCGAAATTCTGGTGACGGGCACCGTGACGGCCAAGGTGTCGGACAAGGTCGCGTTCCTGATCGAGGCCAAGCAAGCGGGCATTTTCGACATTCGCAACATTCCGGCTGAACAGGTCGATCCGCTCGTCGGCATTGCGTGCCCGACCATCCTGTTCCCGTACCTGCGCTCGAACATCGCCGACGCCATCACGCGCGCCGGTTTTCCGCCGATCCACCTCGCCGAAATCAACTTCCAGGCGCTCTATGAGCAACGCCTCGCGCAGATGGGCGGCCAGGACGGCGCAGCGCAAAACGGCGTCACGCATTAAGTGTCGCAGGCAGTGCCGGCTATGAAGGTTGCTGTCCTCGGAGCCGGCGCATGGGGCACAGCCCTCGCCGGCCATCTGGCCGTCAGGCACGACACGCTGCTGTGGGCGCGCGAGCCCGCGCTGGTTGCAGATCTCTCCGCTTCGCACGAAAACGCCCGCTATCTGGCGGGCGTTGCCTTGCCGTCGGCGCTGCGCTACGAAGCGGACCTGAACGCGGCGCTCGACCACGCGCTCGCCGACGACGCGTTATGCGTCGTGGCCACGCCTGTGGCCGGACTGCGCACCCTGTTCCAGTCGATGCGCGGTGCGGGCAAAGTGCCCGCGCATATCGTGTGGCTCTGCAAAGGTTTCGAGGCGGAGTCGCAGTTGTTGCCGCATCAGGTGGTCGCGGCCGAACTGCCCTCGCACGGCAGCAATGGTGTGTTGTCGGGGCCGAGTTTCGCGCGCGAAGTCGGCCAGGGCTTGCCGGTTGCGTTGACCATCGCGAGTGCGTCGGCGGTCTGTCGCGAGCGTACGGTAGCGGCGTTTCATCACGGCGCGATGCGCATTTATACGGGCGACGACATCGTCGGCGTAGAAGTGGGCGGCGCGGTGAAGAACGTGCTGGCGATTGCAACGGGAATCGCCGACGGTTTGGGTCTCGGTCTGAACGCGCGCGCGGCGCTGATCACGCGCGGACTCGCGGAAATGTCGCGTCTCGGCGTGACGCTCGGCGGTCGCGCGGAGACGTTCACCGGTTTGACGGGGCTCGGCGATCTGATTCTCACCGCGACCGGCGATCTGTCGCGCAACCGCACGGTCGGCGTGCAGCTTGCCGGAGGCCGTTCGCTTGCCGATATTCTCGGCGGCTTGGGCCATGTGGCCGAAGGCGTGCGTTGCGCGCAAGCGGTTCTCGCGATCGCGCGTGCTCATGCAATCGACATGCCGATCACGCAGGCGGTCTGTGCCGTGCTGTTCGACGGCGTTGCGCCGCGCGACGCCGTCAGCGCCCTGCTGCGGCGCGATTCGAAGGCCGAATAAGCCGCCCAGGTTTCCGGGCGCGCTGCCTGTCAGCCGTTTGGCGTGTAACAACGCTGAACGGCTGTCTGCACTCGCTGTCCATCGTCTATCGACGCTACGGATCAGCGAGGCTCATATGCTCAATATCGGTGGTTGCACGCTGGAGGCACGCGTGGCCGACATCACGACTCTCGACGTCGACGCCATTGTCAACGCAGCCAATACGTCCTTGCTCGGCGGCGGGGGTGTGGACGGCGCGATTCATCGCGCCGCTGGCAAGGAATTGCTGGACGAATGCGAAGCGCTTGGCGGCTGCGCGACAGGCGACGCGAAGCTCACGCGCGGCTACCATCTGCCCGCGCGCTATGTGATTCACGCGGTGGGCCCGGTCTGGCGCGGCGGCACGCATGGCGAGGCCGATCTGCTGGCTTCCTGTTATCAGCGTTCGCTCGAGGTGGCGCGCGAGGCGAACTGCGCGAGCATTGCATTCCCCGCGATCAGTTGCGGCATCTACCGTTTTCCTGCCGATGAAGCAGTTCGTATCGCGGTCCAAACGGTAGTCGAAAATCTACCTCGCATGCCGCAACTCGAACAGGTGATCTTCGCCTGCTTCGATCACGCGATGTTCGAGCGTTATCAGGCGGAGTTGCAGCGCCGTCAGGCGCCGCCGTCGAAACCTGTTTGACGCCACGCTTCGAACACCACGATCGCGACGGTATTCGACAGGTTCAGACTGCGGTTGCCGGGACGCATCGGCAGGCGTACGCGCTGTTCGTTCGGAAACTGTTCGAGCACCGAGTCGGGCAAGCCTCGCGTTTCCGCGCCGAACACGAACCAGTCGCCCGATTGGAACGCGTGCTCGTGGAAGCGGCCCGAGCCGCGCGTGGTGAACGCGAACATGCGCGACGGGTCCGGCGACTCTTTCGCGATGAAGGCGGCCCAGTCGGCATGCACGTTCATTTGCGCGTATTCGTGATAGTCGAGACCGGCGCGGCGCAGCTTGGCGTCGTCGAGCGGAAAGCCGAGCGGCTCGATCAGATGCAGCCGCGCGCCCGTGTTGGCGCACAAGCGGATGACGTTGCCGGTGTTGGGCGGAATTTCCGGTTCGACAAGAACGACGTTGAACATAGAGTGATCAGGTAGAAACTAGTTTTTCGGTGTGCGCAGTGCGACGAAGTTCGTGACGCGCCGCGCACCGGCTGCCTTCAGCGTACGGGCGAGCGCTTCGAGCGTTGCGCCGGTCGTCATTACATCGTCGACAATGCCTACGTGCAGTCCTTCGACTCTGCCAGCAAGCTGGAATGCACGGCCCACGTTGAGGCGGCGCGCGTCGAGATCGAGCCGCGACTGCGGCGCGGTGTCGATCACGCGGCGCAACAGAGTCGGGTTGGCCGGCACCTTCAGCGAGCGAGCCAGCGCTCTGGCGATCTGCCATGCCTGGTTATAGCCGCGTTCTCTGAGGCGCCGGTCTGCGAGCGGTACCGGAGCGATCACATCGGGGCAGTCGGACGGCTCTTGCCAGGTATCTTGCGCGAGACGGGCAAGCCGCCGCGAGAATTCGCGCGCCAGCATCAACTGGGCGCGAAACTTAAGGCCGACCGCGAGCGCGTCGAGCGGCGCGCGATAGTCGGCGAGCGCGAACGTTGCGTCGAACGGCGGTTTTTCGGCGACGCAATCTGCGCAGCGATAAGACGCGTGCTGTTCCCTTCGCGCGAAAGTCAGCGGCACGGCGCAGACACAGCAACGCAACGCACTCTCATTCCAATAGGATTCGTCGCAAAAGAGGCACAGCGTGCTGTGCGACAAATTGCCGCACAGAGCGCAGGCGTTCGGAAGGATCGCGTGCATTGCATGCGGCCACGCCGAACGCACGCCACGCGCGAATCGCGTGAACGGACTGGCTGACGACGAAAAATATGCTCGGATTGTCATGCACTGGCGGCCGCAAAGGCCGTTCGCACTGAAGCGGAGGAAGCGAACGAGTATACTTCGGGCTCTACGCCAGTACGACACCCATGTCCCCAACTTCCGCTCAATCAGGCCGTCCGGTCTACGATTCCCAGCGCCTCAGGCGGATTTTCGACCGCCGTGCAACGACTTTCGACGACGTCGCCTTCCTGCCGCGCGAGATCGCGCAGCGCATGCGCGAGCGTCTCGATTACATCAAGGTCGCGCCGGCAAGCGTGCTGGATGCCGGTTGCGGTGCAGGGGAAGACATTCCTGCATTGCGTGAGCGCTTTCCGGAAGCGCCGGTGTTCGGCTCGGACCTGTCGCGCGGCATGCTCACACGCGCGCTGCGCCACGATTCCGGCGATACGAGCTGGCGGCGCTTCTTGCCGGCCACGCTGGGCAAGGCGCTTGGCGCACGCGGTCCGCGCTTCGCGCAGGCGGACTTTTCCGCGCTGCCTTTCGCGGCTGGTGCCTTCGAATTCATCTGGTCGAATCTCGCACTTCACTGGCACTCGCGCCCTGACCTCGTATTCCCTGAGTGGCAGCGCGTGCTCAAGGTGAACGGGCTGCTGATGTTCAGTACCCTCGGACCCGACACCCTGAAAGAGTTGCGCGGCGCATACGCCGAAGTGGAAGCGGCGCACGGTGTCGGCTCGCGCAAGCATGTGATCGACTTTGTCGACATGCATGACCTTGGCGACATGCTGGTCGAAAGCGGTTTCGAAATTCCCGTGATGGACCAGGAAACCATCACAATCACCTATAAGTCGCCCGAGTCGCTGCTCGCGGACGTACGCCGTTGGGGCGCGTATCCGTTCGAGCGCGAAGAGTCGTCGGGCGCGGCGGCACGGCGGTTGCACAGAGCGTTGCTGGCAGCGCTCGAAGCGCGTCGGCGCGGCGACGGAACGATTGCGCTGACCTTCGAGGTGATCTACGGACACGCGTGGAAAGCGGTGCCGCGCACGACGGCGGAAGGACACGGCATCGTGCGAATAGAGGACATTGGGCGAGGCTCGTCGAGGAATCGCTAAAGAGGTAAAGAGGACATCTGTTATGTCTGAAATTACCGCTTTCAAAGACGTGCAAAAGGTGCGGCAAAACGGCGCGGAGGCTTGTCGCGCCTGGCTTGTGAGGCGGTCGGGGCTTGCTTGTGGATGCTATGGATCGCGCCTATAATGCGTCAGTTTGTCGCCCGGAGTTCCCACATTTGGGGCGGCAGGCCCGAGGCACGGGCTGCAACACGAGTTGGCGCGGTGGCGGTTGGGCGGCCGGAATATGAGGTCGCGGGTTGAGGTCACTGTCGGGCATTGCAGGCGGCCGTTGGTGGCGCGTTGTTGACGACTTGGTGACGCGTTGTTGACGTTCGGCGGGAGGCAGCGATGGATGCATCAGATCTGCTGGCGGATTCAGAACCGGTCCTGAAGGACTGGACCATGAAACGCAACTGCTCCATGTCGCCGCGGCAGTTCGTGTGTTTCTATGTGTCGCTCGCGTTGTTCTCGTTGGCAATTGCTTTCATGCTGGTTCTGGTCGGCGCCTGGCTGGTGTTGCCGTTCACCGGTATCGAATTGTTGGCGGTGGGCGTCGCGTTTGCCATGTATGCGCGCCACGCTGTCGATTACGAACGCATCCGGTTGTTTCAGAACCGGCTTGTAATCGAACAGGTGAGCGCCGAGCAGGTCACGCAGTTCGAGTTCAATCCGCGCTGGGTGCGGATCGAGGCTGGCGCAACACCGCGTGATCAGATCAAGCTGGTCTCGCGCGGCGAGACGATCATGATCGGGCAGCATCTCGCGCAGCACCGGCGCGCGCAGTTCGCTCGCGAGTTGCGTATCTGGCTCGCGCGTTGTTAGGCGCGTCCGGTTATGCGGCGTTCACGGGGAGCGCGGGCAGCCCGTCACGGGGTCAGCGGGGTCGAGGGTTTGAATGGAAATTTTGGGTAAGGAAGCTATGAAAACAATCAAGCGAGCGCTCATGGGCGTGCTGGCGATGAGCGGACTGCTTTTCGCCGGTGCCGCCCTGGCAGTGGGCGATGTTCCGGGCGGCCCTGCCGTCAACGAGATCAATCTCCAGCCGCCTGCGACGAAAATCGCTGAGGAGCTCTACAGCCTCCACACGTTCATGCTGATTCTTTGCACGGTGATTTTCATCGGCGTGTTCGCTGTGATGTTCTATTCGATCTTTGCCCACCGCAAATCGAAAGGCCACAAGGCTTCGAATTTCCACGAAAGCACCACCGTCGAAATCATCTGGACGATCGTGCCGTTCGTCATCGTCGTGCTGATGGCGTTGCCGGCCACCAAGACGGTTGTCGCAATGAAGGACACGACCAATGCCGACGTCACCATCAAGGTCACGGGCTACCAGTGGAAGTGGGGTTACGACTACGTGAAGGGTCCGGGCGAGGGTATCAACTTCCTCTCCACGCTGGCCACGCCGCGTGCCGAAACCGACGGCCGTCAGCCGATTTCCACTACGTATCTGCAAGAAGTCGACAATCCGCTGGTCGTGCCGGTCGGCAAGAAAATCCGCATCATCACCACCGCCAACGACGTGGTCCACTCCTGGTACGTGCCGGCTTTCGGCGTGAAGCAGGACGCGATTCCTGGTTTCGTGCGCGACACGTGGTTCAAGGCTGACAAGGTCGGTACCTTCCGCGGCTTCTGTACCGAACTCTGCGGCAAGGAACACGCGTTCATGCCGGTGGTGGTCGAAGTGCTCTCCACCGACGACTACGCGAAGTGGGTCGACGCGCAGAAGAAGAAAATGGCGGCGGGTCAGGACGATCCGAACAAGACTTATACGATGGCCGAGTTGATGGAGCGCGGCGGCAAGGTCTATGCAGCGAACTGCGCGGTCTGCCATCAGCCTACCGGCAAGGGCGCGGGCGCATTCCCGGCTCTCGACGGCAGCAAGGTTGCCAACGGCGCGATTGCCGAGCACGTCAGCATCGTGTTGAAGGGCAAGAATGCAATGCCTTCGTGGGCACCTACGCTGAACGACGTAGAGATTGCCTCGGTGGTCACGTTCGAACGTAATTCGTGGGGCAACCACACCGGCGACATTCTCCAGCCGAAGCAGGTTGCAGACGCCCGTAACGGCAAACTGCCGGAAGGCGGCAACCATCTGGCCGACGCAGGCGCGGCGGCGAGCGGCGCGGAAGCGGCGTCGGGTGCTGCGGCTTCGGAAGCATCGGGCGCGCAGGCAGCGTCCGCGGGCTCGGAAAGCGCGGCGGCATCGCAAGCTGCATTGCCGGCGAGCGTCTACTTCGATACCGGCAAGAGCACGCTGCCCGCCGACGCGAAAGCGGCGGTCGAAGCAGCCGCGGCTTACGCGAAGGCGCATCCGGACGCGAAGTTCACGCTGTCTGGCTTCACCGACGCCAGCGGTTCCGCGGACACGAACGCGAAGCTTGCGAAGAGCCGTGCGGAAGCCGTGCGCGACGCGTTGAAAGCAGCCGGCATCGCCGAAGACCATATTATTTTGAAGAAGCCGGAAACGATCACGGGCGGCAGCGACGCGAAAGAAGCCCGGCGTGTTCAGATCAGCCCGGCTGCCTGACGTGTCACGGTCAGCACCGCAGTATTCGCTTTAGGAGATTGTCATGTCTAGCATCGGACACGATGTAGTCGCGGGCCACGAGCACGTGCACGGCGACCATGCCCACGAAACGCCGCATGGCTGGCGTCGTTGGCTGTTCGCAACCAACCACAAGGACATCGGTACGCTGTACCTGATCTTCTCGTTCACCATGTTCCTCTCCGGGGGCGTGATGGCGCTGATGATTCGTGCCGAATTGTTCGAGCCGGGCCTGCAGATCATGCGCCCCGAGTTCTTCAACCAGTTGACCACCATGCACGGCCTGATCATGGTGTTCGGCGCGATCATGCCGGCGTTCGTCGGCTTTGCGAACTGGATGGTGCCGCTGCAGATCGGCGCATCGGACATGGCTTTTGCCCGCATGAACAACTTCAGCTTCTGGCTTTTGCCGGTGGCGGCTGTTCTGCTGGTCGGTTCGTTCTTCTCGCCGGGCGGCGCGACCGCCGCGGGCTGGACGCTGTACGCGCCGCTGTCCACGCAGATGGGCCCGGGTATGGACTTCGCGATTTTCGCGGTCCACCTTATGGGCGCTTCGTCGATCATGGGCGGGATCAACATCGTCGTGACGATCCTGAACATGCGCGCGCCCGGCCTCACGCTGATGAAAATGCCCATGTTCGTCTGGACCTGGCTGATCACTGCGTACCTGCTGATCGCCGTGATGCCGGTTCTGGCTGGCGCGATCACCATGGTGCTGTTCGATCGCCACTTCGGCACGTCGTTCTTCAACGCGGCGGGCGGCGGCGACCCGGTCATGTACCAGCATATCTTCTGGTTCTTCGGGCACCCCGAGGTGTACATCATGATCTTGCCGGCGTTCGGGATCGTGTCGCAGGTCATTCCGGCGTTCTCGCGCAAGCCGCTGTTCGGCTATAGCTCGATGGTGTACGCAACGTCGTCGATCGCGATTCTGTCGTTCATGGTCTGGGCGCACCACATGTTCGCAACCGGCATGCCGGTAACGGGCCAGCTGTTCTTCATGTACGCGACCATGCTGATCGCCGTGCCGACTGGCGTGAAGGTGTTCAACTGGGTCGCTACCATGTGGCGCGGTTCGCTGTCCTTCGAGACGCCCATGCTGTTCGCGGTCGGCTTCCTGCTGGTGTTCACGTTCGGCGGCCTGTCGGGCCTGATGCTCGCCATGGCGCCGCTCGACATCCAGTATCACGGTACGTACTTCGTGGTCGCACACTTCCACTACGTGCTGGTGGCGGGGTCGCTCTTCGCGTTGTTCTCGGGCTGGTACTACTGGGCGCCGAAGTGGACCGGCTGGATGTACAACGAAACGCGCGGCAAGATTCACTTCTGGGCGTCGATGTTCTTCTTCAACCTCGCGTTCCTGCCGATGCACTTCGTCGGTCTCGCAGGCATGCCGCGTCGCTACGCCGACTATCCGGCTCAATTCACCGACTGGAACCAGGTGATTTCGATCGGCGCGTTCGGCTTCGGTCTCGCGCAGGTGTACTTCCTGTTCGCGGTGGCGTTGCCTGCGTATCGCGGCGGCGGCGACCACGAAAAAGCGGGCGACAAGCCGTGGGACGGCGCAACGGGCCTCGAGTGGACCGTGCCGAGCCCGGCTCCGTTCCACACGTTCGAAAACCCGCCGACCGTCGAGTAATCGTCGTTCAGCGAAGTAGCCGGTTCCGTGGCGACGCGATTGCATCGTCGCCCGGACCGGACGGCCGTGAAAGCGCGGCAATGGCAGTAATCAGGTATTCAGAAACTCGAGCATGACGCGCAATTCACAGGAAAGACGTACGCCGGAGCAGATTCGGGCGAGCAACAGACGGATCGGTCTTGTGCTGCTCGCAATCGCAGCGGTATTTTTCGCGAGCGTCATCATCAATCAGGGTTGGTTTTCCTGACGGAACCGGTCCAGGTGTAGTTTGCAGGTTTGTTGAGGATTGAGATGTCGACGCAACCGCCGGCTCAGGCCGATCGCTCTTTCAACCGTTCGATGCTGGTCAAGCTGTTCGTCGTCGCGTTGATGATGTTCGGTTTTGGTTTTGCGCTCGTGCCGATGTACCGCGCGATCTGTCAGATCACCGGCATCAACAACCTGGTGCAGCGCGATGCAACGGTGCGCGAGGCGAAGAATACGCAGGTCGACATGAGCCGTACGGTTTCGATCGAATTCGATGCGAACGCGCGCGGCCCGCTCGGTTTCAAGCCGGAACAGCGCAGCATGGACGTGCATCCGGGCGAAGTGACAACGGTGATGTACGAGGTGAGCAACGAACAGGCGCGCACGATTCAGGCGCAAGCCATTCCGAGCTACGCGCCAAAACAGGCAACTGAGTACTTCAAGAAGATCGAGTGCTTCTGTTTTACGCAGCAGACGTTGACGGCGAATCAGACGAAGCGGATGCCTGTCGTGTTCGTCGTCGATCCGAAGTTGCCGAAGGACGTGAAAACGATCACGTTGTCGTACACGTTTTTCGAGTTGAACACGCCGGCAACGGCGAAGGTCGGAAGCGCGGCGCTCCCGGCCGAGACGGCGGCAACTGCTGCCAATCCCGCCTGACGGCTCATGCCGCCGGCGAAGGAAGACAACAATGAGCGATAACAGCGGCGGCCCGCGCAAAAGCAGTTTCGGCCAGTCGATGAAGGCGGTGTTCTGGTCGTTTTTCGGCGTGCGCAAGCGGCGCGATCTTGAAGCCGACGCAACGCAACTGAACCCGGTGCACGTCATTATCGCGGCGTTGATCAGCACGGCGATTTTCATCGGCGTGCTGATTCTGGTGGTACGCGCGGTGGTGGGCTGACATTGCGCATGCATGTGGTACGGGCGTAGCAGCGCCCACGAATTAGAGTGAAGCGGTGCGGTACACACGCGCCGCCGAAGATGCAGCCGGAGCTTCCGGAACAACTGGACTGAAGTGGAGAATCAAGAATGAGCGGTCAAAACGAGAGCCCGTACTATTTCGTACCGCATCCGTCGCGGCACCCGATCAGCGCCGCCGCTGGGTTGCTGGTCATGCTCGGATCGCTTGCGGCGTGGATCAACGAACATGACTGGGCGCCGATCGGCGTTGTCGTCGGCCTGTTGTGGCTGCTCTTTACGTTGTGGCACTGGTTTGGCGACGCGATTGCCGAATCCGAAGGCGGCATGTACGGCAAGAATGTCGACAAGTCATACCGCTGGAGCATGAGCTGGTTCATCTTCTCCGAAGTGATGTTCTTCGGCGCTTTCTTCGGCGCGCTCTTCTACGCACGCGCAATCGCGCTGCACGAACTGGCGAGTCTCGATTACAAGCTGATCTGGCCGGATTTCTCGGCGGTGTGGCCCAACAACGGTCCCGCGTCGCTCGTGTCGACCTTCAAGTCCATGACGCCATGGCCGGTGCCGACCATCAACACGGCGCTGCTGCTTTCGTCGGGCGCCACGCTAACGGTCTCGCACCACGCACTGCGTGAAGATCATCGTAAGAAGGCCATCATCTGGCTGGCAGCTACGCTCGTGCTGGGCGTGTGCTTCCTGTTCTTGCAGGGCTTCGAATATTTCCACGCGTATAACGAACTGAACCTGACGCTGGCTTCGGGCGTGTACGGTTCGACGTTCTTCCTGCTGACGGGCTTCCACGGTTTTCACGTGTTCCTCGGCGGCACGATGCTCGCGGTGGTGCTGGTGCGAATGATTCGCGGCCACTTCACTGCGGAACACCACTTTGCGTTCGAAGGCGCGGCCTGGTACTGGCACTTTGTGGACGTCGTCTGGCTCGGACTCTACGTCGTCGTGTACTGGCTGTAAGACTGATTGGCCCGCGCCGCGGCCCGTTATACCGGAGCGCGCGGGGGCCGTCGCGCAGCGTCCATCGGAACACCGCGCACGCGTAGTGAGCAGGATTGATGAAGCGCCGCCCTCGACCCCGTCAGGGCGGCGTTTTGTTTATAGCGCAGTGATGGTGACGCGAGGCTCAGCGCCCGTACGGAATGCCGGTTGAGTGAATCCAGCCCATCCAGTACGCAAAGAGGATGAAGAGGAACAGCGAGATCGAAAGTCCGACTCGCGTGGCGAGCGACCAGACCATCCGCTTGGTTTTGCCCTTGTCATGCATCATGAAGTACAGCGCCGACACCATGCTGGCGATGATCAGGACGAAGGCGATGGGAACGAGAATGTGCATGGAAGCTGCTGAAACGGAAAAGCGCGAAGGCAAGGTGATCATTATCTCACCGCGCGCCGGCGTTTGCCCCACGTTCGCCAGCCCGTTCAAGCCGCATCTGGAGTGTCGTCGATGAAGATCCGGATCGTTCCCGCGCTGCTGATCCTGCTCGTGGTCGCGGTGACCTTGCGACTCGGCTTCTGGCAGCGCGACCGCGCGCATCAGAAAGAAGCACTCGAGGCACGCATCACGCAGTTCGAGAACGCGCCCGCGCAAGCGGTCACCAGTGCGCCGGTCGCATTGAAGGACATCGAATTCCATCGCGTGAAAGCGCGCGGCACGTTTGTCGCTGACAAGGTCGTGTACCTCGATAATCGTCCGTATAACGACCAGCCGGGTTTTTACGTGGTGATGCCTTTTAAACTCACCGGCGGCGGTTATGTGCTCGTCAATCGGGGCTGGTTGCCGCGTAACATCAATAATCGCGAGACGATCGCGCCGTACACTACGCCCCAGGGCGAAATCGAGATAGAAGGAATTGCGCGTGCGGATGCTTCGCGTGCGTTTGAACTGGGGCAGGGCGGATCGGCCGCGCATCAGGCGATTCGCCAGAATCTCGACGTCGCCGCTTATGCCGCCGAGACCGGACTGCCCTTGCAATCGTTCGTCATCCAGCAATTGAACGACGACGGCGACAAACTCGTGCGCGACTGGCCGGCTCCAACCAACGGCGTCGAGCGCAACTACGGCTACATGTTCCAGTGGTGGGGCATGGCGGTCGCGGCTTTGGCCTTCGGCCTGTACGCCGCGCGCCGCGCGGCCAGAAAACAGCAGGCGCCCATCGTGTGATGCAGCGCGTGCCCGGCGCGGCTCTCCACGACCTGGGCGAGCCGCACAAATTATTGAAAGAGGTTATGTAGTGTCGACGCCATCTCCCCGTTCGCAGCAAGCCCGCAAACCGACCGCCGCCAAGCCGCTGCCCGGTCAGCCCAACGGCAAGGGCTCCTGGGAGCGCGGCCGCTGGATCCTGCTGCTGCTCGCGATCGTCTGCGCGGCCCCCATTGCCGTGTCCTATTTCATGTACTACGTGGTGAAGCCGAGCGGCGGCAGCACCAGTTACGGCGCGCTCGTCGAACCGCAGCGGCCGATTCCCGAGTCGCTCGTCGTCACTGGCGAAGACGGCAAACCGCTCAAACTCGACACCTTGCGTGGCCACTGGCTGCTGATCTCCGTCGACGACACCGCTTGCGACAAAGCATGCGTGACGAAGCTCTACTTCATGCGGCAAATCCGCGCGGCACAGGGCCCGGAACGCGAGCGCGTCGTAGAAGTGTGGCTTCGTACAGGTGCGGGCAACGTGGCGGACGTGATACAAAAGGCTTATCCCGACACCAACATGCTGCTTGCCGATCCGGCGCAGGTGTCGGCGTGGCTGCCGACCGCGAACGGCACCAAGGTCACCGACCATATCTATATGGTCGATCCGAACGGCAATCTGATGATGCGTTTCCCGAAAGACCCGAACCCGAGCAAGATCAAGGGCGACGTGACCAAGCTGCTGAAATGGTCGAGCATCGGCTGATGCCGCAACCAGGGTAAGAGAAGATGTTCGTACTGCAATTGGGTCTGATCGGCTTGTGTATTGCGTTGTTGCCGCTGTCTTATGTGTGGGTCAAGGCCGACGACAACAAATTCCGCAAGCTCGTGTGGCTCACCACTTTCCTCACGCTCGACCTCGTGATGTTCGGCGGCTTCACGCGTCTGACCGACTCGGGGCTCGGCTGCCCGGATTGGCCCGGCTGCTATGGCACGTCGTCGCCATTTATCGCGCATGCTGCGATCACCGCCGCGCATCAGGCGATGCCCACCGGCCCCGTCAGCATGACCAAGGCGTGGATCGAAATGATCCACCGCTACTTCGCGATGGCGATCGGCGTGCTGATCATCGCGCAGACGGTGATTGCATGGACCGCGCGCATCAAGCGGCGTCCGCTGCACGTGTCGCCCTGGTGGCCGACTTCGCTGCTGCTGCTGATTCTCGTGCAAGGCGCGTTCGGCGCATGGACGGTGACAATGAAGCTGCAACCGGTCATCGTGACGACGCACTTGCTGCTCGGTCTCGCGCTGCTGGGCACGCTCGGCTGGCTGGCCGCGCGCCAGACGCCCTTGCCCGCGTATGAGCCGGAAGCCGCGCGTTGGCGCGGCGCCGCGGTCGCGGGTCTCGTGCTGTTGATTGTGCAGATCGCGTTGGGCGGCTGGGTCAGCACGAACTACGCGGTGCTCGCGTGTACGGATTTCCCCACCTGCAACGGCCAATGGGTTCCGCCGATGGACTTCTCGCACGGTTTTCACCTGTGGCGTGCGCTCGGCATGACAAGCAGCGGCGACATGATCACGCAAGATGCCTTGGTAGCGATTCACTGGACGCACCGCACTTTCGCGCTCGTGGTCGTCGGTTACCTCGTGTGGTTCGCGCTTCAATTGCGCCGCTTCGAGTCGCTGCGGCGTCCGGCGAACGGCGTTTTGCTGGTGGTGCTGATCCAGTTCGTCACCGGACTGTCGAACATCGTTCTGCAATGGCCGCTGCCAATTGCGGTAGCTCATAACGGAGGCGCGGCGATCCTGTTGCTCCTGCTCGTTATGTTAAACTTTCGAATCGCTTATAGCCGTCCCGGCCGCGCCGTGTTGCCTGCGCGCGATGCCGCGCCAGCGTGACCCCACATGGACAGCACAACACTCCCTCATACGCCCGGCAGCCGGATCTCGCAGTACATTGCGCTGACCAAGCCGCGCGTTACGCAACTTGCCGTGTTCTGTGCCGTCATCGGCATGTTTCTGTCGACACCCGGCATGGTGCCCTGGACCGTTCTGATCGGCGGCACCGTCGGCATCTGGCTGCTCGCCGGTGCGGCGTTTGCAATCAACTGCCTCGTCGAACAAAAAATCGACGCGAAAATGCGGCGCACGTCGTGGCGTCCGTCGGCGCGCGGCGAAATTACCACTACGCAAATTCTGCTGTTCTCGGCCGTGCTCGGCGGCCTCGGCATGTGGACGCTTTACACGTTCGCCAATCCGCTGACCATGTGGCTCACGCTCGCCACGTTCGTCGGCTATGCCGTCATCTATACGCTGCTGCTCAAGCCGGCCACGCCGCAGAACATCGTGATCGGCGGCGCGTCGGGTGCGATGCCACCGGCGCTCGGCTGGGCCGCCGTCACCGGTCAGGTGCCGGGCGACGCATGGATTCTCGTGCTGATCATTTTCGTATGGACGCCGCCGCACTTCTGGGCGCTCGCCTTGTACCGCCGCAAAGATTATGAAAACGCCGGCTTGCCGATGCTGCCGAACACGCACGGCGAAAAGTACACGCGGCTGCATATTCTGTTGTACACAGTAATTCTGTTCGCCGTGACTATGATGCCGTTCATCTCCGGCATGAGCGGCGTGCTCTACCTTGCAGCGGCCGTAGTGCTCGGCGCGGTGTTTCTCGCCTACGCGTGGAAGATCTACCTCGAGTACTCCGACAATCTGGCGCGCCGGACCTTCCGATACTCGATCGTCTATCTGTCGCTGCTGTTTGCCGCGCTGCTGGTCGACCACTATGTGCGCGTTGTGATCGGCGCGTAATACCATGCTCAATACCCGCTTCGCGCGTGCGGCGCGTGCCGCTGTGATTGCCTGCGCGCTCGGCAGCGCATTGTTCGTGGCGGGCTGCGGCAAGCAGCCGCCAGCGTTCCAGAACCTGGACCTCACCGGCAATACCCAGTTTGGAAGCAACTTCTCGTTGCCCGACACGTCGGGCAAGATTCGCACGATGGCGGATTACAAAGGCAAGGTCGTCGTGCTGTTTTTCGGCTACACGCATTGCCCGGACGTTTGCCCCACCACGATGGCCGAGCTCTCACAAGCGCTGCAGCAACTCGGTCCCGAAGACGCCAGGCGCGTTCAAGTATTGTTCGTCACCGTCGATCCTGAGCGCGACACTGCCGCGCTGCTTGGGCAATACGTTTCCGCGTTTAATCCGACCTTCGTAGGCCTGCGTCCCGCTGACGAGGCACAGCTGAAGAAAGTGGCGAAAGACTTCCGCGTCTACTACGCGAAGGTGCCCGGCAAGACCCCCGACAGCTACACGATGGACCATACGGCGGCGAGCTATGTGTTCGACACCGACGGCAAGCTGCGCCTTTTCGCGCGCGACGGCCAGGGCGCCGCGCCTTGGGTGCACGACATCAAGCTGCTGCTTGACTGACGTCGTGCTGTACATAAAAGACCTGCTCAAGCTCAAACCGGCATCGGCAGATTCAATCCCGGCGCAAGCCGTGTCGTCTTGAACTCGGTCACCTCGTAACGCGCGAGCTTCTGCACGGCGAACGGGTCGGTTGCGAGGATCGCATCCAGCCTGTCACGCTCGATGCGCACCGCCAGAATGATGCCGCCGTCGCGCGGCACTTTCGGTCCTGCGGCCACGAACACACCTGCTTCGAAATGCGTGGTCAGGAACGCACGGTGCGCTTCCAGCGCGTCGTCGATTCGTTCGAGTGAAGCGGTATAGATCAGGTTGATGACATACATGGGCGTCCTCGCAGGAGATTGAACGTACCGCGGATGCTCGCGGCAACGTTTCGAATTATCAGCCACAGCGTGGCGCTTCGCCGCCCGATCGCGCTTCGCATACCTATATGTGATTGCTGTATTTCACATCTCGCACCGCATATGAGACGATTTACGGTCCGGCCGGCGGCGCGCTCTGAACCCGCGGCTACCTGCGTGTCATCAGTGCCCGCGTCCGGCTATCACCCGAATCTCATGCAAACGATTCGATTAGAAACAGCGAGAATTACATGCAGCGCAGAAATATCCTCAAAGCCCTCTCCGCAGTGATCGCCGGCGCGGCGATCGTCACCAGCCTCGGCGCCCATGCCGACGACAAAGTCATCAAGGTCGGCACCATTGGCGGCCCGGACGCGCAGATCTGGGAAGTCGTCACCAAGGTGGCAAAGCGTGAAGGCCTGAACGTGAAGGTCGTCGAATTCAACGATTACGTGCAGCCGAACGCCGCGCTCGACGCAGGCGATCTCGACGCCAACAGCTTCCAGCATCAGCCGTATCTCGACAGCCAGATCAAGCAGCGCGGCTACAAGATTGTCAACGCGGGTCTCACATACATCTCGCCGCTCGGCATCTACTCGAAGAAGCTGAAGTCGCTAAAGGATTTGCCGCAAGGCGCGAAGGTCGCTGTGCCGAATGATCCGTCAAACGAGAACCGCGCGCTGCTGCTCCTGCAGACGCAGGGCGTGATCAAGCTGAGGGCCGGCGCGGGTACGAACGGCAACAATGCTACAGCGCTCGATGTCGCTGAGAATCCGAAGAAGATCAAACTGGTCGAACTCGATGCCGCACAATTGCCGCGCTCGCTTGCCGATGTGGACGCAGCCGCGATCAACACCAATTTTGCGCTTTCCGCCGGTCTGCAGCCGACCAAAGACGCGATTGCGCTCGAAGACATTCACAGCCCGTACGCGAACCTGATCGCGGTGCGCACCCAGGACAAGGACAAGCCGTGGGTGAAGAAGCTGGTTGCAGCGTATCAATCTGAAGACGTGCGCCAGTTCATCAAGACGCAGTTCAAGGGTTCGGTGGTGCCGTCGTTCTAACGCGGCTTACAGCCCCAACTCCCACCGCTCGATCATCAGATCCTTGCCGAAACGGCGCTCCGGCGCCGTGCTGACGAGTTCGAAACCGGCGCGCTTGCACAGGCGCCGCGGCTCTTCCAAGGCGCTGGCCGTGGTCAGCGTCAGTCTCGTGTAACCCGCGCGCCGCGCGAACCGCGTTGCTTCAGTCATCAAGCGTGTGCCGATGCCAAGACGCTGCACGTCCGGTTCGACCCACAAGAGGCGCACGCCGGCCACCGTCGTCGACACGGCGACGATGCACACCGCACCCACCACCATGCCGTTGTGATCAGCGACGACGCATGTTTCGCGAATGCTATCGTTGCGTTGCGTGTAGTCGGCGACCACGCGCGCAAGCAGCCCTTCGAACGATCCGTCCCAACCATATTGCGCCGCGAACCACTGCGCTTGTCGATGCACGAGCCAGCCGCATTCGCCGGGGCGCGGCGCGCGCAGTTCGATGGCGCCCTGCTGCGGCTTGTCGCCGAGCAATCTTTCGATAAGGTTCATCGCGGCAATCAACTGCTCCTGTGAGCCCGCGCCGAGCCCGCCGAGCAGGTCCAGCACTTCTTCAACAGCTGCCGAGTCGAGCGGCGCATAGGCTGCGTGGCCGTGAGCCGTCAGTTCGATCAGCGACTGGCGCGCGTCCGTTTCGGACGGCCGTCGCGTAATCAGATTGCGACGCTCGAAACTGGTGAGCAAGCGGCTCAGATAACCGCTGTCGAGTCCAAGCGCGCGGCCGAGCGCCGACGCCGTCTGCGCGCGTCCGCGCGACAGTTCGTGCAGCACGCGCACCTCCGTCAGCGAGAACGTGCTGCGAGCCAGGCGCTCGTGCAGAGCGCCGATAAGCCGCGTGTAGAAGCGATTGAAATGGCGGACTGCCTGGGCCCGTCGCAGCGTCTCGGAATCGGTCAAATGCTGATCTCCCGTTCTTTTTATGGATTCGCATACCACTATATTGGAACGCGCCTTCCTTAACAAAATCATGCATTTGGCATAAGCCGCGCGGGGTTCGAAAACGGACGAACGTGCACTCTTTCAGACCACGCGAACTGGTTCGTAATTGGGCCTGCTACACGCTGAATTCGTCTCGAATACGGGTAAATCCTGGGCTCTCCGAACTGCCATGCGGACCATGTTCATCGGCCGCTGCGGCTTGGTGGATAAGGCTTTCCGCCCGGTCATGCCGGCATAGAACCAGTTCGTTGACTGGTATTATGTTGGTTATATAATGGGCTCTCCTTTTTACAGGTCGATCCTTCCGCCACTGTCGCCGGAGCGCCATGGAAACTCGCTGGTCCGCACTCATGCCTGACGCTCGCAACGTCACGCCGCTGTATTTGCAGCTCGCGCGCAATCTGGCGACCGCGATCCATTGCGGGGTGTGGTCGGCCGGTGAAGCGTTGCCTTCGGAGCGGACGCTCTCGGACGCAATCGGCGTGTCGCGTATTACCGCGCGCAAGGCAATCGAACTGCTGGTCGAGCAAGGACTCATCCGGCGCGCGCGCGGCGCGGGCAGCTTCATTACGCCACGCGTCGAAGATCCGCTGTCGCGGCTCACCGGCTTCACCAAGAAGATGCAGCAGCGTGGCTTCCGTCCGGACTCGGTTTGGCTCGAGCGCGATATTCGCGCCGCCAATCGGGAAGAGCTGGTGCGCCTCGGTTTGTCGACCGGCGCAGCAGTGGCGAGCCTGCGCCGGCTGCGCCGCGCGGACGGCATCGTGATGGCGGTCGAGCACTCGGCGCTTCCGGTCGCGATCGTTCCCGATCCGCAGGCAATCGGCGTTTCGCTTTACAGCTATCTGGAGCAACGCGGCGCAGCGGTTGTGCGCGCGTTGCAGCACTTTCGCGCGGTCAACGCTTCGAGCGAGATCGCTTCCCTCATGGATATCGAACCGCGCTCGGCGCTGCTAGTCATTACCCGTATCGGGTATAGCGCCGACCAGCGCGCAATCGAATTGACCGACACCTATTGCCGCGACGACTACTACGACTTCGTCGCTGAATTGCGGACCTGAGCGCCGCATCTAGGTGGGACGCACGGCCGCGTAAGCCGCGCGCCCGCGCCCGCCCCGCGCGCTCAGGCGCGATTGAGCCACACCCCGTATCACGCCTTGCAAGAGAGACTCATGCTGACCGGAAACATACTCACCACCGACGGGTGGATTCACGGCACGCTCGAATTCGAAAACGGCCGCATCACGGCGATTACCGGCGAGCGTGTCGATCCCGCGACGAACGACGCGCCGTACATCCTGCCGGGCTTCATCGACCTGCACGTGCACGGCGGCGGCGGCGCCGACGTCATGGAAGCCGGCAACGCGATCGAAACGATCACACGAACTCATGCGCGCTACGGCACGACGAGTCTGCTAGCTACTACGATGACCGCGCCGCGCGACGAACTGATGAGCGTGGTCGCCGGTCTCGGCGACGTCGCGCGCGTGCGCACACCAGGCTGCTCGCGGGTGCTCGGCGTGCATCTGGAAGGGCCTTACATCAACCCTGGCAAGCTGGGCGCGCAGCCCGATGCGGCCGTCTCCGCCGTGATGGACGAAGTGCTCAAGTATCTGTCCATCGCGCCGATTCGCGTCGTCACGCTGGCGCCTGAAATTGCCGGCCATATGGACATCATCTCGGAGATGGCGGCGCGCGGCGTGCGCGTGCAGCTCGGCCATTCGCTCGGCACTTACGACGACGCCGTTGCCGCGCTCAAACACGGCGCGTGCGGCTTCACGCATCTTTTCAACGCGATGTCGCCGCTGCATCACCGCAATCCTGGCCTCGTCGGCGCGGCGCTCGCGCATGCCGAATTCGCTGAAATCATTCCCGACCTGCTGCACGTGCATCCGGGCGCGATCCGCGCCGCACTGCGCGCGATTCCGCGGCTGTACGTGGTCACGGACAGCACGTCGGCGACCGGCATGCCCGACGGCGAATACCGCCTCGGTAGCCAACACGTAACGAAGTGTCTCGGCGGCGTGCGTCTCGCCGACGGCACGCTCGCCGGCAGCACCCTGACCATGGATCAGGCGCTGCGCAATCTGGTGTCGATCGGTCTGCCGATCGCCGATGTATCAAACCGTTTGTCGCGCTACGCCGCCGACTACCTCGGCATTGAAGACCGCGGCCGCATCGCGCGCGGTGCATGGGCCGACGTCGTCGTGTTCGATCGTGAACTGGCGTTGAGCGCGACATACGTCGAAGGAGAAGCAATTGTCGAATATGCTTAAAGAGGCGTTGGCGTCCGCAGAAACGGTCGCCGCGCAACTCACGGACACCTCGCGCGTCGAGGCCCTGGCCGCCCGGCTCGCGCAACAACCCCGCCATGTCGCGCTGACGGTCGCGCGCGGCAGTTCCGACCATGCGGCGAGTTACTTCGCAAGCCTGACGATGAGCCGCCTCGGCGTGCCGGTCGCGTCGCTGCCCATGTCGGTCGCGACGCTCCAACAGGCGCCGCTACAGGTTCGCGATCAGCTTGCACTGGCGTTCTCGCAGTCGGGCAAAAGTCCTGACCTGGTCGGCACGATGCAGGCGTTGCGCGAGGCGGGCGCGTTGACCGTTGCCGCAGTCAACGCACCGGCTTCACCGCTCGCCGACGCGTGCGAGTGGCATCTGCCGCTCGTCGCCGGTCCTGAACTGAGCGTTGCCGCCACCAAGAGCTACATCGCGATGCTCTCGATTTCCGCGCAACTGGTTGCGCATTGGCAGCGCGATCCGGACTTGCTGGCTGCGTTGAACACGCTGCCCGACGCGTTGCAGACCGCCGGCAAGCTCGACTGGTCGAAAGCCGTCGACGAACTGCGCGGCATCGAACGCATGATCGTGATCGGGCGCGGTCTCGGTCTTGCCATCGCGCAGGAAGCCGCGTTGAAGCTGAAGGAAACCTCCGGCATTCAGGCAGAAGCGTTTTCTAGCGCGGAAGTGCGGCACGGTCCGATGGAACTGATCGACCGCGACTATCCGTTGCTGGTGTTCGCACCGCGTGGGCCGGAGCAGGCTGGTCTGCTGCAACTCGCGCGCGACATGCAGGCTCGCGGTGCTCGCGTTTTGCTCGCCGCTCCGTCCGATGTACCCGAAGCGACGCTGCCGCTCGCTACCACCGCTCACGCGGCGCTCGATCCGATCGCCGCCATTCTGTCCTTTTACGTGATGGCCGCGGGGCTTGCGGCCGCGCGCGGGCGCAATCCCGATGCGCCGCGCCATCTCAACAAAATCACCGAAACTCACTGACGAGAAATCAGATGCGACGTGTCGAGGAGTCCCGTTTAATGAGCCATTCTGAAGGCCATATTGTTTTGCTGGCGCCGATGACCGGTCCGGTCGTGCCGCTCGCGAACGTGCCCGACCCGGTGTTTTCGGGCGGCATGTTCGGCGACGGGATCGGCGTCGATCCGCTCGAGGGCCGACTCGTCGCGCCGTGCGAGGGAACCGTCACCCACCTTGCACGCACCGGCCACGCTGTGACGCTGGCCACGGCGGAGGGCGCCGAGATTCTGCTGCATATCGGTATCGACACTGTCGAGCTGAACGGCAAAGGCTTTGCGCCGATGATCGAGCAGGGCGCACACGTGCATGCCGGCGACGTGCTGATCGAGTTCGATCAGGATCAGATCGCCTTGCATGCGCCGAGCCTTGTATCTGTCATCGCTATAGCCAACTCTGACGCGTTCGAGATCGTCGAGCGCGCGCAGGGCGGCATGCTGAAGGCGGGTGAAACGCCGCTGTTGTTGCTGCGTGCTCGCGACGGTGCGGCGGCCGACGCGTCTCGTCAGTTGAGCGCAACGAGCGTGACTGAAGAAGCGCGCGCGCAAGTCACACTGGTTCACGCGGGCGGCCTTCATGCACGGCCGGCAGCGCGTGCTCGTGAAGTGGCGCGCGGTTTCGATGCGCGTGTCGAGGTGCGTTACGAAGGGCGCAAGGCGGCAATCGAAAGCGTGGTTGGACTGCTTGGACTCGGCGCGGGTCAAGGCGCGACGGTGGAGCTACTCGGTGTGGGCCCGCAAGCCCGCGCCGCTGTAGACGCGATTGCTGACGAGCTGACGCGCGAGGCACACGGCGAAGTCGAAGAGAAGCCGGCGCGGCAAAGTTCGCCCGCGCCGCAAACCGTGACACCGGCGGCGGGCGAGACCCTCGCGCCGAACACGCTCGCCGGTGTCTGCGCATCGCCGGGCGTGGCGATTGGCAAGCTGGTGCGCTGGGACGACGCGGACATCAATCCGCCTGAACAGGCAAGCGGCACGTCGGCTGCGGAAAGCCGTCTGCTCGACAAGGCGATTGCGACCGTCGACACCGACCTCGGCACGACGGTGCGCGACGCGTCGCAACGCGGCGCGGTCGGCGAGGCGGGCATTTTCGCGGTGCATCGCGTGTTGCTTGAAGACCCCACGCTGCTCGACGCCGCGCGCGATCTGATCAGTCTCGGCAAGAGTGCGGGCTTTGCGTGGCGCGAAGCGATTCGCGCACAGATAGCCATCCTTACTAATATCGAAGACACGTTGCTCGCCGAGCGTGCCGCCGATCTGCGCGACATCGAGAAACGCGTGCTGCGTGCGCTCGGCTATACGAATGCCGCGGCGCGCACGCTCCCGGACGAAGCAGTGCTTGCCGCGGAAGAGTTCACGCCATCCGATTTGTCGGCACTGGATCGCTCACGCGTCACGGCTCTAGTGATGGCGCGCGGCGGTGCGACGTCGCATGCGGCGATTCTCGCGCGGCAGGCGGGCATTCCCGCGCTGGTCGCTATGGGCGATGCGCTGTATGCGATTCCCGAAGGCACGCAGGTCGTGGTGAACGCGACCACCGGTCGGCTGGAATTTGCTCCCACGGAGCTGGATGTCGAGCGCGCGCGGCTCGAGCGCAGCCGCCTTGCGGGTGTGCGCGAAGCGAATCGCCGTACGTCGCAGGAAGCTGCGGTCACGGCCGATGGCCGCGCGATCGAAGTCGCCGCGAACATCGCGACGCTCGACGACGCAAAAACTGCCGTGGAAAACGGCGCGGACTCGGTCGGCCTGCTGCGTACCGAACTGCTATTCATTCACCGTGCAGCCGCGCCGACCACGGACGAGCATCGGCAGAGCTATCAGGGCATTGTCGACGCGTTGAGCGGCCGCACCGCGATCATCCGCACGCTCGACGTCGGCGCGGACAAGGAAGTCGACTACCTCACGCTGCCGCCGGAGCCGAACCCCGCGCTCGGCTTGCGCGGCATTCGCCTCGCGCAGGTGCGCCCCGATCTGCTCGACGATCAGCTGCGCGGTCTGCTCTCCGTAAAGCCGTTGGGCGCCGTCCGCATTTTGTTGCCCATGGTGACCGATGTCGGCGAGCTGATTCGCATCCGCAAACGGATCGACGAATTTGCTCGCGAGTTGGGCCGCACAGAGCCGATCGAAGTCGGCGTGATGATCGAGGTGCCGTCGGCGGCGCTGCTGGCCGATCAACTGTCGCAACACGCGGACTTCCTGTCGATCGGCACGAACGACCTGACGCAATACACGCTTGCCATGGACCGCTGTCAGGCCGATCTCGCCGCACAGGCCGACGGCCTGCATCCGGCTGTGCTGCGCCTGATCGCCGCGACCGTGCAAGGCGCGAGCAAGCATGGCAAATGGGTCGGCGTATGCGGTGCGCTAGCGGGCGATCCGCTTGCGATGCCGCTGCTTGTCGGCCTCGGCGTAACCGAGCTTTCGGTGGACCCGGTTTCGGTGCCGGGCATCAAGGCGCGGGTGCGCAACCTCGATTATCAACTGTGCCGTCAACGCGCCCAGGATGCGCTGGCGCTCGAATCGGCGCAGGCGGTAAGAGCAGTAAGCCGCGAAACGTGGCCGTTGGACTGAACCCCGCACGGTGCGCAACGCTACATAACTCAACGACGTTCGTCGACAACGAGACAAGGATTGGAGGTATCAATGGATGGGAATCCGTTTCTGAAGATTCAGCGCCTGGGACGCGCGCTGATGCTGCCTATCGCGGTGCTGCCGGTTGCCGGCCTGCTGCTGCGCCTCGGCCAGCCCGATGTATTCAACATCAAGATGATCGCCGACGCCGGCGGCGCGATCTTCGACAACCTGCCGCTGCTGTTTGCAATCGGCGTGGCGGTCGGCTTCGCGAAGGACAACAACGGCGTCGCGGGTCTCGCGGGCGCGATCGGTTATCTGATCGAAGTCGCGGTGATGAAGGACATCAACGACAAGCTCAATATGGGCGTGTTGTCGGGTATCGTGGCGGGTATCGTGGCCGGCTTGCTGTACAACCGCTACAAGGACATCAAGCTGCCGGACTACCTGGCGTTCTTCGGAGGGAAACGCTTCGTGCCGATTGTCACGGGCGTGGTCTGTCTCGCGCTCGGCATTCTGTTCGGCTATGTGTGGCAACCGGTGCAGAGCGTGATCGATACAGCCGGCCATTGGCTGACCACGGCGGGCGCGCTCGGCGCATTCGTGTTCGGCGTGCTGAACCGGCTGCTGCTCGTGACGGGTTTGCATCACATCCTGAATTCGCTGACGTGGTTCGTGTTCGGCACCTTCACGCCGCCGGGCGGCGCCGCCGTGACGGGCGACCTGCATCGCTTCTTCGCCGGCGATCCGACTGCCGGAACGTTCATGACGGGCTTCTTCCCGGTCATGATGTTCGGCTTGCCGGCCGCATGTCTCGCGATGTTTCATGAAGCGCCGAAGGAGCGCCGCGCGATCGTGGGCGGTCTGCTGTTTTCGATGGCGCTTACGTCGTTTCTGACGGGCGTCACGGAGCCGATCGAGTTCAGCTTCATGTTTCTCGCGCCGGTGCTGTACGTGATTCATGCGCTGTTGACGGGTCTTGCCCTCGCGATCTGTTCGGCGCTCGGTATTCACCTGGGCTTCACGTTTTCCGCGGGCGCGATCGACTACGTGCTGAACTACGGTCTTTCGACCAAGGGCTGGCTGGCCATTCCGGTCGGCATCGTGTATGCGGTGGTGTACTACGGCCTGTTCCGCTTCTTCATCCGCAAGTTCAACATGGCGACGCCGGGCCGTGAACCCGCCGCTGCCGACGAACAAGTCGATTCGTTCGCGGCCGGCGGTTTCGTTTCGCCCGTGGCAGGCGCTGCCGTCCCGCGCGCGCAGCGTTATATCGCGGCGCTCGGCGGCGCGGCGAATCTCTCGGTGGTGGATGCGTGCACGACGCGTCTGCGTCTGTCCGTGGTGGACTCCGGCAAGGTGTCGGAGAACGAACTGAAGACCATCGGCGCGCGCGGCGTGCTCAAGCGCGGCGCGACGAACGTGCAAGTCATTATCGGGCCGGAAGCGGACATCATCGCTGATGAAATTCGGACTGCGATGGAGCGGGGCGGCAACGATGCCGCTGTGGTGAAGCCAGCTGCATCCGCTGCTGCGCCGGCTTCGGTTGCGACTTCGGCTGCACCTTCGGCGACGGTGGGTGGTGCTTCGGCTGCCGCAAATGGTCCGCTCGATCCCGATCCATTGCGCTGGATGGCGGTGTTCGGCGGCGCCGGCAACGTGAAGTCGCTCGACGCCGTGGCGGCGACGCGTCTGCGTATCGTCGTTCAGGATCCGTCGGCGGTGGATCGTCAGCGTCTCGCGACGCTCGACACAGCGTGGGTTGCGGCGGACACATTCCATATCGTCGTCGGCGATGCGGCGCGGCGTTACGCGGAAGCATTGGCAACGCGCATGCCGACCAGCGGCGGTGCGGCGCCTTTGCCTGCGTGACCGACAGGCGTGGCGGCGAAGCGCTCAAGGCGCTTCATGCCACGTCGCGATGCGGCGATGCGGTTAGCGCGGTCCACCGAACGCCCGACCAGCTGCGCAATAAGAATGCGGCACCTCGATCCGAGGTGCCGCTTTGCGTTTAATGGCGCCATGCCGGACAAACTACTCGTTCGCGTGCGGTACGCCGACCCTTCTCCCGTAGCCGGCGCGCGTGCCCATTTGCCGCAGCCCGGGAACGGCGCATAAAAAAAGCCCCGCCGTCTTGCGAGGCAGGGCTTTGGACTTCAGCGCTTCATTTTGGCTAACCGGCTTACACCACGCCGCTCTGTCCGTTGACGAGCGTTACGCGTATTCGGTCAGCGCACCGCGCATCTTCTTCATTGCGCTCGCTTCGATCTGACGAATACGCTCAGCCGAGACGCCGAACTCGTCGGCCAGTTCGTGCAGCGTCGAGCCGCCCGAACCGTCGTCTTCGACCTTCAGCCAGCGAGCTTCAATGATGCGGCGGCTGCGGGCGTCGAGTGCCTCCAGTGCCGTCGCGATACCGTCGCTTTGCAGCTTGTCGCGTTGACGCGAAGCCAGTACCGCGGTCGGCTCGCTGTGCGAGTCGGCGAGATACGCGATCGGCGCATACGACTCTTCGCCGTCTTCAACCTGGCCTTCCAGCGCGATGTCGCCGCCGGAGAGGCGCGTTTCCATCTCCGCTACTTCTTCGCGCTTGACGTTCAACTCTTTGGCGAGACCTTCGATCTCGTCCGGCGTGAAAGCGCCCAAGCCTTGTTTATGGCTGCGCAGATTGAAGAACAGCTTGCGCTGCGCCTTCGTTGTGGCGACCTTCACCATGCGCCAGTTGCGCAAGATGTATTCGTGGATCTCGGCCTTGATCCAATGCATGGCGTACGACACGAGACGTACGTTCTGCTCCGGATCGAAGCGCTTCACGGCCTTCATCAGGCCGATGTTGCCTTCCTGGATCAGGTCGGCGTGCGGCAGCCCATAGCCCAGATAGTTGCGCGCGATCGAGACGACCAGCCGCAGGTGCGACAGCACGAGGCGGCGTGCAGCCTCGAGGTTGTCGTGCTCGCGGAATTCTGTGGCGAACTGGCGTTCTTCTGCCGGCGTCAGCATCGGAATCCGATTTACGGCCTGGATGTAGGCGTCGATGTTGCCCAGTTGACCGGGCAGCAGGGAGGAATGCGAGAGCGCCAGCGCACCTGCCGGAGCGGCCTTAGCCGACGACGGGCTCAGAGTACTCGGAAGGGTCAATGCATGGCTCACGTTTAAAACTCCTTTGGAATCAGGCAAAAGCTTGTTCAGGTAACGACTCCAGCGTTGGATGTTAGCACTCTCGATTTCCGAGTGCTAATACTTAGAGCCCATAGGGGCATCCAAGTTCCGTTTTTTCCTATTGAATTTCAACTTTCAATAGCCATCATACTCGGCTTTGACGGCCAGCGCTGGTGCCGTAGGAATTACCTAACAAACTCCATTCATTCTCACTTTCGACCGATTTTTGCACTTTATGATGTATGTAATTGCGAAAATTTAAGTTTCTTAACAGGATCCACCGCCTTCAGATTGTCTTTAGAATACGCAAACTGTTACAGAATGTTCAACTTGCTGAGCGCGGGTATCAGATGGACAACAAAAAGAATGTCTTCCGTGGTCTGGCTCTAAAAACTGCGTGCGCGGCTCTGCTGCTCACGCTTTCCGGCGTCGCCGCCGCCGATCAGTTCGGAGTCCAGGTCACCGGAGCTCTGGGGGATCATCATGTCAAGAAACTGGACCTCGGGCTCGTGTGGGACCCGAATCTCACGTGGTGGCAGATCGGCGACTGGCATTTCGCGCTGATCGGCGAGGCCCATGTTGCCTGGTGGCACACGAACGAAGGCAATGTGCATGAGAACATCGGCGAGATCGGTGTGACGCCTATCATTCGCTTCATTAAAGGATCCGGATCGATCCGGCCTTTCGTCGAAGCGGGCGCGGGTGTGCGCTTGTTGTCGAGCCCGAGAATTTCTTCGACTTTCACACTGTCCACTGCGTTCCAGTTCGCCGATATGGCGGGTGTGGGCATGCAGTTCGGCGCCCATCAGCAGTACCAGGCGGGCTACCGCTTCCAGCATGTTTCGAATGGCGGTATCAAAGAGCCGAATCCTGGTATAAATTTCCACCAGCTATACCTGCAATATAACTTCTGACGACCGTGGCCGCGTCTGGCTCACCGGTGCAAGGGGCTGAGCAATGGCGGCAAAGACAATCGAGGCGATCCGCGGGCTGGAACGCGAACGCTTCCGCGCGATGGTCGACGGCGACGGTCAATCGCTCGACGCGCTGCTCGCAGAGAACGTGAGCTACGTGCACACGAACGGCAAGCGCGAGACGAAGCGGCAGTTCATCGACGGCATTACCGCCGGGCGCCGCCGCTATCGGCAAATCGAAGTGCAGTCGCAAGATGTGCTGCCGGTCGGCCGCGAAACCTGCGTCGTGACCGGCCGCGCGCTGATAGAGATGGAAGCGAATAGCGGCGCACTGCTTTTTCCCATTGCCTACACGGCGATCCACACGCAGGAAGACGGCCAGTGGCGCCTCATTGCATGGCAGGCGACGCGTTGCGCGATTGAGTGAGCTTCAGTGCGCGGGCGTTCTAGCGACGTCGGCAATCAACTCGACTTGCCTCTCTATCGCGCTTGGCACCGGCGCCTCGCCGCGCAGCACGGCGCCGATCCATGCCGCTGTCGTCGCGGCATCGCGTGCTTCGGGCAACTCGACCTCAGGTGCGTCGCGCGACGAGCGCTCATGCGGCACTCGCGTCTCGCAGATCCCGTCGTGCAGCCAGTCCACCTGCACCTGACGCCGGGTGTCGGCGACCGCTTCGCCCTCCGTGCCGCGCGCGAGCAAAGCGCCGCCGGCCGCCGCGTCGGGATGGCTGCTAAATAGCTGCGTGAGGCTGTCCCGATACGGCGGATGCGTGTAGTTCACAAGACGCAGCCCGGCGGGCGCGAACGGCTGCAGAATCTTGACGAGCGTATGCGTCGAATTGCGCACGCCCATGCGCCGGCGCAGGCCGAGCAGACGTGCGAGCTTTGGCGCGAGCACGTCGATCGGCGCAAACGCGAGACGGCGCTCTGCGAGGCCGTCTTCAATGTCGTCGTGCGAGGTCGCGTGCGGTATCCGCAGATGCGTGAAAATTTCGGCGCTCGTTACGCGACCGGGATCGTCGGTGATGCCGTGCACGAGGACCGGCACCCCTTCACGCGCAAGCAACAGCGCAAGCAGCGGCACGAGGTTCGGCTGTTTGCGCGCGCCGTTATAGCTGGGGATCGACACGGGCCGGAACTCGCCGGGACGCAGATGAACCGGCTCGAACGACGCATGGGCGCCCGCCAGCATCGCCGCGAGTTCGTCGGCGGTTTCACCTTTCACACGATAAGCGAGCAGCACCGCGCCCAGTTCGAGTTCACCGACGCGGCCGTCGAGCATGGCGGTGTAGAGCGCGCGCGTATCGTCGGCGGTGAGCGCGCGGGCTCCGTTCGGCCCGCGGCCGATTTCCTTGATGAAGCGGGCACAGGGGAACGGGTTGGCGGTGTCGGCGGAGTCTGTCATGAGCGCAATTGACGTGCTGGCGTGCCGCCGTCGGGACGGTACGCCACGGTATTCAAGGGACGTTATCTGGTGTGAGTATCGCATCTATAGCCGTCCGGCGAGGCGCGCGCACTGACGCACCGCTGTCCGGAACCCGTGCCTGACTTGCGCGCGTCGCCTTCTACCGCGCGTTACACTCGCTGTTTTATCGCCGCACTGCGGCTCATATTGAAGAACGGAGAACCGGATGAGTTACGTATTTGCACCGGCACCGGTGGTCGCAGTGCCGGTTGTCGGGTCCAGCGAGCAGTTCCCTGTGCGTCGCATTTATTGCGTCGGCCGCAATTACGAGGCGCATGCCCGCGAGATGGGTCATGATCCTGACCGCGAGCCGCCGTTTTTCTTCAGCAAGCCGGCGGATGCGGTCCTGTATGTACCGCCGGGCGAGACCGGCGAGTTTCCGTATCCGACGCTGTCTAAGAACGTCCACTTCGAAATGGAGCTCGTCGCGGCGATCGGTAAAGGCGGCGAAAATATCTCCGCGGGCAGCGCGCTGGATCACGTCTACGGCTACGCGCTCGGTCTCGACATGACGCGCCGCGACCTGCAGGCCGAGGCGAAGAAGCTGGGTCGTCCGTGGGACACCGCCAAAGGTTTCGATCAATCCGCGCCGCTCGGCCCGATTCATCCGGTGTCGAGCGGCGGCCACATCGGGAAGGGCGCGATCTGGCTGTCCGTGAACGGTGAGGAGAAGCAACGCTCGGATGTGTCGCAACTCATCTGGTCGGTGGGCGAAACCATTGCCTACCTTTCGACGTTGTTCGAGTTGCAGCCGGGCGATCTGATTTTCACCGGCACGCCCGAAGGCGTCGGCGCGGTGGTGAAGGGCGATCTGATGAAAGGCGGCGTGGACGGACTGGGCGAATTCAGCGTGCGCGTCGTCTGAAGCAGTTTTGGGAGGAGACAACGACATGAAGCTCTACAGCTATTTTCGCAGCTCGGCGTCGTATCGGGTGCGGATCGCGCTCAACGTGAAGAACCTGCCGTACGAGTATGTACCTGTGCATCTCGTGCGAGACGGTGGCGAGCAGCTAAAGCCGGAATATCGCGCGGTCAACGTGGACGGCATCGTGCCCACGTTGATCGACGGCCATGAGGTGATGCCGCAGTCGCTCGCCATCATCGAATATCTGGAGGAAACACATCCCGAGCCGCCGCTTTTGCCGAAGGCGCCCGCCGACCGTGCATATGTGCGCTCGCTCGCGTTGCAGGTGGCGTGCGAGATTCATCCGCTCAACAATCTGCGTGTGCTGAAGTATCTGAAACACACGCTGCGCGTGGAGAATGACGCGAAAGACGCCTGGTACCGGCACTGGGTGGACACCGGCTTTGCGACGCTGGAGGCTCACCTGGCGAGCGACGGGCGCACCGGCAAGCTTTGTTTCGGCGACGAGCCGACACTCGCGGACGCGTGCCTGATCCCGCAGGTGTTCAACGCGCAGCGCTTCAACGTCGATACGTCGAAATATCCGACCATCCAGCGCATTTACGACCACGCGATGCAAATCGACGCATTCGCGCGCGCCGCGCCCGGCGTGCAGCCAGACGCCGAATGAGCCACACCGCGTTGCCGGTGTAGAAAGGGCACTCCGAAGAGTGCCCTTTTTTGTGACTTGCCGGCGAGGCGCCGATAGTGGCGTCGCTTTGGCTTAACCGCCTAGCAACGCGTCGGAGAACTCTTCAGCGCTGAAAGGCTGCAAGTCCTCCACCTTTTCGCCAACGCCGATGAAGTACACCGGGATGGGTCGCTGCCGCGCGATGGCTGCAAGAATGCCGCCTTTGGCCGTTCCGTCGAGCTTGGTGACGATCAGGCCGGTCAAGCCAAGCGCGTCGTCGAAAGCCTTGACCTGCGCAAGCGCGTTCTGCCCGGTATTGGCGTCGATCACGAGCAACACCTCGTGCGGCGCGCCGTCCTGCGCCTTGCCGATCACGCGCTTGACCTTGCGCAGTTCTTCCATCAGATGCAACTGGGTAGGCAGACGACCGGCTGTGTCCGCCATCATCACGTCGATCTTGCGCGCCCGCGCGGCGCCGACCGCGTCGAAAATCACGGCCGCCGGATCGCCGCTTTCCTGCGACACCACGGTGACGTTGTTGCGCTGCCCCCAGATTGCCAACTGCTCGCGCGCGGCGGCGCGGAACGTGTCGCCGGCGGCAAGCAGCACCGACTGGTTGAAACTCTGCAGATGCTTGGCGAGCTTGCCGATGCTCGTCGTCTTGCCCGCGCCGTTGACGCCCGCAATCATCATGACGAGCGGCTGCGCGCGTCCGAGCATGAGCGAGCTTTCGAGCGGCTTGAGCAACTCGACCAGTAGCGTGCGCAGCGCCGTCTTGACCTGTTGCGGCTCCGTAAGACGCTCGGTGCGTACCTTCTCGCGCAGCGCTTCAAGCAGGAATTCGGTTGCGTCGACGCCCGCGTCGGACATGAGCAGCGCGGTTTCCAGCTCTTCGTAAAGATCCTCGTCGATCTTGGTGCCGACGAAAATGCCGGTGAGGCTCGAACTGGTCTTCGACAAGCCGGTTTTCAGGCGAGTCAGCCACGAGCGTTTCGCGCTCGCATCCTGCAACGGCGGAGGCACGATTTCGACGGTCTCGAGCGTCGATTCCTCGAAATCGGGCTGGGGCTGGGGTTCAGGCGCGGCGGCGGGCGGCGACACAATGCTCGCCGGCACGCTGGCATTCGCGGCCGGCCCGGATTTCGCGGGGACAGGCGGCTCGGCCGGCGCTTCTGCGGCCGGCTCGTCAAGCAGCCCCTCAGGCGCGATTTGCGATTCGTCTGGCGCGTTTTCGGACTCTTTCGAACCCTTGAATCGTTTGAAAAAGCTGAACATGATCTGGCGTGGTGAGAGCGCGCGCCGATGCGCGCGGCCGGTACAGCACCGGCGAAAGCGGCAGGCAGCGTTGCGATGCGGGATGCAAGGCGCTGGAAGCCGCACATTTTATCAGGCGCGCCGTCGCACGTTGTATAGGCCGAACGGCCAGGCTGGACGCGCCGCGCCCCTGTGGTAACGTTGGCGCTCCGGTCCGCTTGCTTCGACGCAGCGGACGCTTCTGTCAACGCAATCGAAACTGCATGCCCCGTTCAGCCTCCTCCCGCGCCCATGGCGCTTCGTCTAAAGGCGGTAAGCCGCACGCCATCCGGATTATCGGCGGCGACTGGAAACGCACGCCACTGCCCGTGCTCGACCTCGACGGCTTGCGCCCCACGCCGGACCGGGTTCGCGAAACGCTGTTCAACTGGCTCGGGCAACGTCTGGACGGTCAGCGTTGCCTCGATCTCTTTGCCGGTAGCGGCGCGCTCGGCTTCGAAGCGGCGTCGCGCGGCGCCGCACGGGTACTGATGGTCGAGCGCAACTCGCGAGCGGCGAGCCAGTTGCGGGCCAACCAGGAACGACTCGGGGCGCGCATGATCGAAATTGCCGAGGCCGACGGTTTGCGTCTTGCAGCGAGTCTGCCGCCCGGTTCGTTCGACGTGGTATTCCTCGACCCGCCGTTTGGCTCGGATGTACTGGACAAAGCGCTCGGGCTGGCGGCTCCGCTCGTGAGCAGCGACGGTTTCCTGTATGTAGAAGCCGGCGTGACGATCGAGCCCGGCGCGAACGAAGCGCTTGCCGGATGGGAAATCGTCCGGCAGGGTAAGGCGGGCGCTGTCCACTTCCATTTGCTGCAGCGCGAAAATGAGGAATAATGCGCCTTCCATAACAAGCGCCGGACGGTTTGCCGTCACGCGTGCGGCCGGTGCCAAATGCGTCGCGTGGACGCTTTGACGTGCCCATCTGTCTGAAGAGAGGAGAAGTCTCATGGTAGTCGCCGTGTACCCGGGCACGTTCGATCCGCTAACGCGCGGTCACGAAGACCTCGTTCGGCGCGCGTCGAGCATCTTCGACACGCTGGTGGTCGGCGTCGCCGACAGCCGCAACAAGAAGCCGTTCTTTACGCTCAAGGAGCGGCTCGATATCGCTCACGAAGTGCTGGGCCATTACCCGAATGTTCAGGTCATGAGCTTCAAAGGGCTGCTCAAGGACTTCGTTCGCAGCAACAACGCGCGAGTGATCGTGCGCGGGCTGCGCGCCGTGTCCGACTTCGAGTATGAGTTCCAGATGGCGGGCATGAACCGCTATCTGTTGCCCGACGTCGAAACCATGTTCATGACGCCGTCCGATCAGTATCAGTTCATTTCGGGCACGATTGTGCGCGAGATCGCGCAGTTGGGCGGCGACGTGAGCAAGTTCGTTTTCCCGTCGGTCGAAAAATGGCTGAAGGAGAAGGTTGCGGCGTTGGACCCGGATAACGGTGCTTCGGCGGCGCAGCCGTAACCGGCGTAAACTGTCGGTTTGACGGATCAAAGTCGGCTGCGGCCGGCGCGAAGTGAGAGAAGTATGGCCTTGATGATTACCGACGAGTGCATCAATTGCGACGTGTGCGAGCCCGAGTGCCCGAACGACGCGATTTCGATGGGCCCGGAAATCTACGTGATTGACCCAAAGAAGTGCACTGAGTGCGTCGGTCATTTCGACGAACCGCAGTGCATCCAGGTGTGTCCGGTCGAGTGCATTCCGCGCGATCCGGAGCATCTCGAAACGCCGGAAGGCTTGATGGCGAAATATCACGCGCTGCAGGCGGCAAAGAGCGCGTGATGTTCTTGCGGTGAAAACGTGAAGCGGCGAGGCACGGGCCTCGCCGTTTTTTTTTGCGCAGATCCGCTCAGCCGATGTAAGCGCTGAATATGTCGCGCAATGCGTCGAGAAGAACGCCGCATTCGGCGTCGGTACCGACCGAAATGCGCACGTGCTGGTCGATTCTCGGTGCGTTGAAGTGGCGCACGAAAATCTCCCTTTCACGAAGGAGAGACACGAGCATTGCCGCGTCGTAGGCCTCATGACGCGCAAACAGCAGATTAGCTGCCGACGGCACGACGTCGAAGCCTAGCGCCGTGAGCCCGGCGCTTAGTCGTTCGCGGCTTGCAATCACCTTTGCGCAGGTGTCGCGAAACCACCGGTCGTCTTCGTAAGCCGCGCGCGCGGCGACTTGTGCGAGGCGGTCGAGCGGATACGAATTGAAGCTGTCTTTTACACGATTGAGCGCGTCGATCAGCTCCGCGTTGCCAAAGGCGAAGCCGACGCGCATGCCCGCCAGCGAGCGCGACTTGGACACTGTCTGCACGACGAGCAGATTCGGATAGCGGTCGATCAGTCCGATCGCCGATTCAGCGCCGAAGTCCACATAGGCCTCGTCGATTACCACAACGGAATCCGCGCTTTTCTTTACGAGACGCTCGATATCGGCGAGCGGCAACGGACGTCCGGTGGGCGCATTCGGATTCGGAAACAGGATGCCGCCGTTCGCAATGGCGTAGTCGTCGACGTTGATCGCGAAACTGTCGTCGAGCGGAATCGTCTGATAGTCGACCTCGAAAAGCCTCGCGTACGTGGGATAGAAGCTGTACGTGATGTCAGGGAACAGCAGAGGCTTGTCGTGCTTCAGCAAAGCCTGGAACGTGAGCGCAAGCACTTCATCTGAGCCGTTGCCCGCAAACACCTGATCCGCACGGATGCCGTGATAGGCGGCGATCGTTTCGCGCAACTTGAACGCGGTGGAGTCCGGGTAGCGGCGCAGCGACTCGCCGGCGTCGCCGAGTTCCTGACGAATCGCCTCGAGCACGCGGGGCGACGGAGGGTAGGGATTTTCGTTAGTGTTCAGCTTGACCGGATGGGCGAGCAGGGGCTGTTCGCCCGGCACATACGGCGTCAGACGGTGAACAATGTCACTCCAGTATCGGCTCAAAGCGCTCTCCTATCGTTGCAATGCGGTTGATTGGGGTTGGCGCTACGGCCGCTCGTGCTGCTTTGGCACGAAGTCGCGCTGCTTCATCCCAACCTGCGCCGCCGAGCAACACAGCTTAAGAATTGCGATGCAGTTGCATCATTGCCCGTTCGAGCTCGCCTTTGATGATCTGCGGCATGACTGCCAACGCGCGCTCGATGGACGCGTCGATCACGTCCTGCTCTTCACGGCGCGGCGGTTTCAGCACGTAGTTCGCGACGTCGGGTTTGGCGCCCGCACGCGCACTTTCGGGAATCAGATCGCGTGGATGCCCGATGCCGATGCGCAGCCGCCAATATTGCTGCGACGACAAATGCGCGGTGATGTCCTTCAAGCCATTATGTCCGCCGCTCCCCCCGCCGACCTTGAGCTTGACGCTGCCAGGCGGCATGTCGAGTTCGTCGTGCGCGACGAGTATCTCGTCGGGAAGAATCTTGAAGAACTGCGCCACCGCAACGACGGACTGACCCGAGCGGTTCATATAAGTCTGCGGCTCCAGCAGATGCACTTCCTCGCCGTGGAGTCGGGCCTTCGCGTAGAAGCCATGGAAGCGCCGCTCGTCGCGCAGCGTCGTGCCCGCCTCGCGCGCCAGTTGATCCACCAGCCAGAAGCCGGCGTTATGGCGCGTCGCAGTGTATTCGGCGCCCGGATTGCCGAGGCCGACGATCAGCTTGATCATGATTGCGTGGGTCCATCTGGCCCGCAAGCCAAACGCGGCCGGGCCGAAATAACCGAAAAAAAACCCGCCGGGGCGAACCTCGGCGGGTCACATCGATCGTCTCATTGAAACGGATCGAGAGGATTACTTGCTCACTGCGCGAGGCGCACTCAAGCAGCCGGCGTTTCGCCTTCACCAGCGGCGGCGTCGCTTTCGGACACTGCGCCAGCCGGGATCGTTGCAGCAGCGACCACCGGGTTTTCTGCTTCGACGTGAGCAACCAGCGACACGCCTGCCGGCAGCGGGATGTCTTTAGCGTGAACCGATTGACCAGCTTCGATCTTGGCCAGGTCGACTTCAATGAATTCAGGCAGTGCCGACGGCAGGCACTCGATTTCCAGTTCATTGACGACGTGCGAGATCACCGCGCTCGCCAGCTTCACAGCCGGGTTGCTTTCCTGGTTCATGAAGTGCAGCGGCACCTTGGTGTGCAGCTTCTTCGATGCGTCGACACGCTGGAAGTCCACGTGCAGCACGAGCTGACGGAACGGGTGATATTGCACGTCGCGCAGCAGAACCTGTTGCGACTTGCCACCAACTTCCAGATCGAGGATCGACGAGTGGAAAACTTCTTTCTTCAGCGCGTGCCACAGCGCGTTGTGGTCCAGTTCGACCAATTGCGTTTCAGCACCAGCGCCATATACGATGCCCGGGGTCTTGCCCGAGTTACGCAGGCGGCGGCTCGCACCCGTACCTTGCAAAGAACGCTCGAAAGCGACAACTTTCATTTTGAATCTCCAATGCACTGCCCGCGACCAGGCAGTAAAAACGGGGCCCGCAAGCCGTTATGGCTGAGGCCCCAGAGCTGCGGCATGAACCTTCGTTCGTTCACGCCGATTGTGCAAAAGCGCGTGCGTCGCATAGAGCGATACACCGCGCCTTCGCAAATACTTAACTTTCAGCGAACAGCGACATGACCGAATCGCCGCGGCGGATCCGCGAGAACGTTTCGGCAAGCAGGCCGGCGCTCGTCAACGAACGGATCTTCGCGCACGAGCGGGCTTCTTCACCGAGCGGGATCGTGTCCGTGACAACGAGTTCGTCGAGTGCGGATGCGGCAATGCGCTCGCCGGCGCCGCCCGACAGAACCGGGTGAGTGGCATAAGCGAAAACCTGCTTCGCGCCACGTTCCTTCAAAACCTGAGCCGCCTTGCAGAGGGTGCCGGCGGTGTCGACCATGTCGTCCATGATCACGCAGGTCCGGCCTTCCACTTCACCGATGATGTTCATCACCTCGGCAACGTTCGCCTTCGGGCGACGTTTGTCGATGATCGCGAGGTCGCAGTTCAACTGCTTCGCCAATGCCCGGGCACGCACCACGCCGCCGACGTCTGGCGAAACGACCAGCAGGTTCTCGTAGTTCTGCTTGCGCAGATCGCCGAGCAGCACAGGCGTAGCGTAGATGTTGTCGACGGGGATGTCGAAGAAGCCTTGAATCTGGTCGGCGTGCAGATCCATCGTGATGATCCGCTCGACGCCTGCGATTTCCAGCATGTTCGCCACGATTTTCGCCGAGATGGCGACGCGCGCCGAACGAGGGCGGCGATCCTGACGTGCATAACCGAAGTAGGGGATGGCTGCCGTGATCCGACCGGCCGATGCGCGCTTGAGCGCGTCGACCATGATCATCAGTTCCATCAGGTTGTCATTCGCCGGTGCGCACGTGGACTGCAGAACAAAGACGTCTTTGCCACGCACGTTTTCCTGAATCTCGACCTGGATTTCACCGTCCGAGAAACGGCTAACCATTGCTTTGCCGAGGGGAATACCGAGGATTTTGACGACTTCCTGTGCAAGCGCGGGATTTGCGTTGCCAGTAAAAACCATCAGGCCGTCATGGCTGCTCATCGTGCACCTGCTTCAGGCTGGGGGCGAGGGGAAATGCGAGAAATTATTGGCAGGGGAGAAAGGATTCGAACCTTTGCATGCCGGAATCAAAATCCGGTGCCTTAACCAGCTTGGCGACTCCCCTACACTAACTTTGAGCTCCGCCGAACGTGGAGTTTCGTTCGACGATGCAAAACTTATGACGCGAAAGCAAAGAGTGGATGTTGTTCCAGACTGGCGGCCACTGCGCTGTTCCATTCGCCTGGCAGTTTAGCTTGCACCGCTTCTGCTTCAGCTTTACTACGGAACGCTGCAAAGACACTTGCACCAGATCCGGACATCCGCGCCGGCGCGACGTTTTCAAACCATCGCAGCACTTGCGCTACTTCCGCGTACTTTCCGACGACAACCTGCTGCATGTCATTACGGCCAAAGCTCTCTGGCCATTCAGTGTTGCGGCTAAGTTCTGCAGGAAAGTCCGTAATTGTGAGGGCTTTTGAATCTCTTGTCAACGCTTTTTCGGAAAAAATCGCTGCAGTCGGAACATGAACCCTCGGCGTCACTACCAGGAAATGACGCGGCGGCAATTGTACAACGTCTAAAGCTTCGCCGACACCCTGGGCAAACGCATTTTTTCCAAAAACAAAAAATGGCACGTCCGCGCCGAGCTTCAATGCCAGCGCCTGCAATTCCAGCCGCGGCACGTTCAATTTCCAAAGCCGGTTCAGCGCGAGCAGCGTGGTGGCGGCGTCCGAACTGCCGCCGCCAAGCCCTGCGCCCATAGGCAGGCGCTTTTCGATTTCGATGTCGACGCCTTCCGGCGAGCCTGTATGCGCTTTCAGAAGCGTGGCGGCGCGCACGGTGAGGTCGTGTTCGGGGGGCACGTCGGCGATTTCGGTGCTACGCGTGATGAGCCCATCGGCGCGACGCCTGAAGTGCAGCGTGTCGCCCCAGTCGAGTAACTGGAAGACCGTTTGCAGCGTGTGATAGCCGTCCGGCCGGCGCCCGGTGATGTGCAGAAAGAGGTTGAGTTTCGCTGGCGCGAGGCAATCGCGCAGCGAGTCGGTCGTTTCGATCATGTCGAGGCTGCATGCGCCGAGGTGGCGCCGAATAAGCGGCAAGAGCGCGAGACGCGCGTTTTACTGGTCCAGTACAAGCTTGATGTCGAGCGGCGGCTCCGAGCGCGTCAGATTCACCCGCTTTACGCCAGTAGCCGGCGCTTCGGCGTAGGCAAGATAGTCGATCGTCCAGCCGTCCTGAGTGATTTCCTTGAAGCGCGACGGCTGATCCGGGTCTCGTTCCGTTTTGGCACGCGAGGTGGGTGCGGGCGAAGGCTGCAGCCAGTAACGCAATCCTTCGACGGGAAGTGCAAAGCCGAGCGCGTTCTGCATCAACGTGGAGACGTTGTCAGCGGTGAGCGGCTGGCGGTTCGGCAATTCAAGCGTGGCCGAAGCCGGCGACGACGTGACGATCGCGAGCGTCTGCCCAAGCGGATTGCGCAATTGCAGGGTCACCGTGTCGCCCGTTTCCTGCCACGAGAAATTGCCGTACGCGTTGCGCTGCTGGCCGTTCTGATCGTTGTACTGGACGGCGAAACGGCCCTGGTAAGCACGGCTCGTTTGCGCGGTCACCGCGGTCGCCGCATTCGACGTGGACGGTCCCTGCGGCTTCACCGAGGCGCAGCCAACCAGTGTCACGACGGCCGCTGCAGCGAGACCGAGCGCCGCGCGACGCGGCGCCCATGAGAAAGAATTGAAACGGGAAATACGCATCAAAGATCGTTCACCTGAAGACGTTGTAGCGTTTTGACGAGCGTTTCGTTGTTGGGTTCGAGCTTGCGAGCTTCGCGGAAAGCGGCGCGGGCCTGATCCTGATCGCCGGCTTTCCACAGCACCTCGCCGAGGTGCGCGCCGATTTCAGCGTTCGGCTGAATGTCGTAGGCCTTGCGCAGAACCTTGATAGCGTCCGACGTGTTGCCCATGCGGTACTTGACCCAGCCGACGCTGTCCATGATGAACGCGTCGTTCGGCGCAAGCGACGACGCCTTCTCGACCAGCTTGTCCGCTTCCGCTAGACGCTGATTGCGATCGGCAAGCGAATAGCCAAGCGCGTTGTACGCCTGGGGATTGTCTGGTTGCGTCTGAATGAGCTTGCGCAACTGCGCTTCCATAACGTCGAAGTGGCCGTTCTTTTCGGCCGCCATGGCGTAGTCGTAGCTCAGATCCGGGTCGTCCGGAAATGCCGCCGTGGCTTGCTGCAGGCGCGTTTCCGCCTCAGGGTAGCGCTTCGCGTCGAACAGGATGGCTGCGTCGGTGCGTGCGACCAACGCCTGGTCGCGCGGATCGGCCGGCCGCAGATTGGCCAATTGGCGGCGCGCGTCGTCAGGCTTGCCTTGCTTCGCGAGCAGCTGCGCGCGCGTGATCTGCGCGGGCATGTACTGCTGGCTCGACGGCGAAATCTTGTCGAGCCAGTCGGCTGCGGCCGCTTCGTTCTTCTGTTCGAGCGCCAACTGCGCAAGATAGATATACGCTTGCCCCGCATCCGCGCCAGGCGTTTTCTCGGCTTGCTGCGCGTACTGCGTGAGATACGTCTGCGCCTCGGCGAAGTTCTTCTGCTGGATCTTGATGAGCGCGAGCGCCATGAGCGGCGTGAGGTCGTTCGCATTCGCCTTGTGCATGATCTCGAACTGCTTTTGCGCGTCGTCCAGGCGGTCGCTCGCCAGATACATTTGAGCGAGCGCGAGACGCGCGTCATGCGACTTCGGGTTTTGCTGCACGTATTTTTCGAGCGACGCGATTCCTTCCTTGCGTTCCTCGGGGCCCATTTGCGACAGCATCAACGCGGCGGGCAAATAGTCAGGCTTAAGCGCAAGCGCCTGTTCCAGCGACTTGCGAGCACCCGGCGCGTCATTGGAAACCAGTTGCTGACGTGCGACGGCCAGCTGCGCTTCCGGCCGGTTCATATCGTTCTTCAGCAGGTCCTGCAACACATGCAGGCCGCCGATGCGATTCGGTCCGCGAGAAATCAGCAACTGGAGCGCAAGAATTGCGCTGCCGCGATTCTGCGCGGGCACCTTCTCGAGTTCGCGCGCAAGCAACGGCGCTGCGTCATCCGGCTTGCCCGACAGCACCAGCAGCGAAGCGTCGAGTTGTGCGGCCCGCTCCGAGCCCGGCGCATACTGCTGCCACAATTGCGCGGCGGCCAACGCGTCCGACGGACTTTGCGCGGCCAGCGCGATTTCAGTGGCGCGCTGCGCCATGCGCGGATCGTGCGTGTCGCGCGCAAGAGCGAGGTACGTCTGATAAGCAGGCGCAGGCTGATTACGCTGCAACGCGACCTCGGCGGCGAGCACCTGGAATACGATCTGGCTCGTCAGTTGCACGTTCGGCAGCGCTTTCTGTTCTTCCGCTGACGGCGGGCCTAGCGGGTCGGACAGCGTGACCGAGGTGTCGTCCGACTCCGGCGATGGGTCCTGCGCGTGCGCGGGCAGCGCGGCGAACGCCCAGAGCGCGAGTGCGGCCACACCCAGCGAGCGCCGCGCGGACACTGCGTGCGGCACGCGGGACGCGCTAGCCGGGCGCTTCGAAAACAGCTTCACGAAGGACAAGTTCATGGAAATCCGTTCAATGTTTCGGACGATTGTAACGCGCTCGCTACAATACGCGCACAACCACTCACGCAAGTTGCAGACCAGTTAGACATGCCAGAGCTGCCAGAAGTTGAGGTTACCCGACGAGGGATCGAGCCGTATGTGTCCGGCCGCAAGGTGCAGCGCGTCGATGTCCGTACGCCCGCGCTGCGGTGGCCGATTCCCGCGGACCTTGCGAAGACCTTGCGAGGGCACGTCGTGCGCAACGTCGAGCGGCGCGGCAAATATCTGCTGTTCGAAATCGACGCGGGGTGGTTCATCGTGCATCTTGGCATGACGGGCACACTGCGTGTGTTGCGTCATGTGCCGCATCCTCCGGCCGCGGCAAAGCACGACCACGTCGACTGGATTTTCGACGATTTCATTTTGCGCTTCCGCGATCCGCGACGCTTCGGCGCGGTGCTGTGGCATCCGCGTGAAGCCGGCGACGTGCTCGAGCATCCGCTGCTTGCGAGTCTTGGCGTTGAGCCGTTTTCTCCCGCATTCTCAGGCGCGCTCATGCACCGGCTCACGCGCGGGCGCAAGGTGTCGGTGAAGCAGGCTCTGCTGGCCGGCGAAATCGTCGTCGGCGTGGGGAATATCTATGCGTCCGAAAGCCTCTTTCGCGCGGGTATCCGGCCCACCATCGCGGCCGGCCGCGTCTCGCTCGTACGCTACGGATTGTTGGCCGATGCAGTGCGCGTGACGCTGGCAGCGGCGATCGAGAAAGGCGGTAGCACGCTGCGCGATTTCGTCGGCAGCAATGGCGAAAGCGGGTACTTCCAGCTCGATTATTTCGTCTATGACCGCGCGGGGCAGCCGTGCCGCGTGTGCGGCACGCCGATCAGACAGATCGTGCAAGGTCAGCGCTCCACTTACTTTTGTCCCACCTGTCAGCGCTAATTTTCAATGCCTTCCCGCTTAACTCCGAAGTCCGGCCCGCGTTCCGCGCCGTCCGCCGCGCCTGCTGTATCCACGGTGCCCGCATCTGCACTGACGTCCGGGTTTGCCGCCCGGCTGATCGCATGGCAGCGCATGCATGGGCGCCATGATCTGCCATGGCAGAACACGCGCGACGCCTATCGCATCTGGCTGTCGGAAATCATGCTGCAGCAGACGCAAGTCTCGACGGTGATTCCGTACTACGCGAAGTTCCTCGCGCGCTTTCCGGATGTTGCCGCGCTTGCCGCGGCTCCTGTCGATGACGTGATGGCGCTGTGGGCCGGCCTCGGCTATTACACGCGCGCCCGCAATCTGCATCGCTGCGCGCAGGCGGTCGTCGAGCGGCACGGCGGCGCGTTCCCGGCTTCGGTGGACGAACTCGCGGAACTGCCCGGCATCGGTCGCTCGACGGCCGCGGCGATCGCGTCGTTCGCGTTCGGCGCCCGCGCGACGATTCTCGACGGCAACGTAAAGCGTGTGCTCGCGCGAGTGTTCGGCGTCGAAGGATTCCCCGGCGAGAAGAAGGTCGAGAATGCCATGTGGACGCTGGCTGAATCGCTGCTGCCGTCGAATGCATCGGACGACGAAGTCAGCGCGTACACGCAAGGTCTGATGGACCTTGGCGCCACGTTATGCGTGCGCGGCAAGCCCGACTGTTTGCGTTGTCCGTTCGCCGCCGACTGTGTTGCGAACGTGACGGGACGTCAGCGCGAACTGCCGACCGCGCGTCCGAAGAAAGCGGTGCCGACGCGTCGCACGTGGATGCTCGTGTTGCGCGACGGCGACGCGGTCATGCTCGAAAAGCGCCCGCCGTCCGGTATCTGGGGCGGCCTGTGGAGCTTGCCCGAGGCTGCGGACGAAGCGGCACTCGCCACGCGAGCGCGCGAGTTCGGCGGCGACGGTGCGGTGTCGCCGCTCGCGCCGCTCACGCATGTGTTCACACACTTCAAGCTGGAAATCGAGCCACGGCTCGCAGAGTTCGATCGTAGTGTCGGCGCTCTCGCGGCGTTACGCGATGCGGACACGGCTTGGGTGTCGGTGAGCGATCTCGATTCTTTCGGCGTGCCCGCGCCCGTTCGAAAACTTCTGGAGAGTCTGCGGGGTTCGCTGATATGAACGGTCACGCGCGGAGCCGCTTCTTACAGCAGTTGATGCTGCTGCATATAGTGATGAACCACGTCGATGCGCGCGCCGGCATCCAGCATTTCCATGAGCTTTTGCCGCGCTTTTAGTGCGATCGGCAGTACTTCGGCGAGACGGTTGGATACCCATGACGGGTCTTCGAGTCTGAACGGTTCCGCGAACGGCAAGCTTTCCGGGTCGCGCTCCTGGATCGTCGCGATGATGCGCTCCAGCACCTCCGCGCAGGCGCCAAACTTGGCGAGTTGCTGGTTACCTTCTAGCGGCCGGTCTTCGCCGAGCGGCTCGGCCATACCGACCAGCAAACCGCTGCTTTCCACGCGATGCGACAGCAGCCGGAAGCGCCGCGTGCCGCGCGCGCGAATCAACAGCATGCCGAAGGTCTCAACGTCGCATTCTTCAATTTCGGCGAGGCAGCCGATTGATTCGGGCACCGAAGGCTCGTGTTCCCGCGCGACCTCGGCGCCGCTTTTCAGCAGGCACACGCCGAACGGCGTCTTTTCGCGCAGGCAGTCGCGCGCCATATCGAGGTAGCGCGCTTCGAAGATTTTCAGCGGCAGAATGCCGTCAGGAAACAGAACGGTATGCAGCGGGAACAGCGGCACATCGGCGAGCACAGTAGAAGTAGAGGACATGGCGCAACGCTTCGAGTTAAGGCCGCGCGATGCGGCCGGTTAAGCCACTAACTTCGATGACGCCCCGGCGTCGACCGGTGCGTCGCGATGCCGCACGATTACATTCGCTGTATTGGCGAGACGCGCGGCAAGCGTCTCCGCAATGAACACCGAGCGATGTTGGCCGCCCGTACAACCAATCGCGACTGTCAGATAACTACGATTGTCGTCGCGGAAATGCGGCAGCCATTTGGCGAGGAACTTCTCGATATCGTCGATCATTTCGTGAACGACCGGCAGCGCGTCCAGGAAATCGATCACCGGTTTGTCGAGACCCGTCAGCGGGCGCAACTCATGGTCGTAGTACGGGTTTGGCAGCGTGCGTACATCGAACACGAAATCGGCGTCGAGCGGCACGCCGCGTTTGAAGCCGAACGACTCGAACATCAGCACGAGACCTGCATGCTCCTGCTCGATAAAACGCTTCACCCACTGGCGCAGCACGTTCGCGCGCAAGTTGCTCGTGTCGATCTGATGGCCGAATTCGGCAAGTCCCGCGACGAGCTCGCGCTCGCGTTCAATTGCCTCCGCGAGCGACGTGAGCAAGCCGACATCTGCGTCATGCGCGGTCGAGCCCGACAACGGATGGCGGCGACGCGTTTCCGAGAAGCGCTGAATCAGCGACTGCGTGCTCGCGTTGAGGAACAGCACCCGCACGTCGTGAGCGCGCGAGAGGTCGCGGATCATCGCAGGCATGTCGTCGAGTGACGCACTCGAGCGCGCGTCGATCGCAACCGCGAGGCGGTCATTTCCGTCTTCGGCGAGGTAGGAGGCGAGTTCGGGCAAAAAGCGCGGCGGCAAATTGTCGACGCAGTAATAGCCCGCGTCCTCAAGCGCGTTGAGCGCGACGGATTTGCCAGAGCCGGATATGCCGGTGATGAGGATTATGCGCATGGAGTCGTGGAATCGGTCCGTTTCATCATAGCATCTGACTGCTCTCGCGCGTACCTGCAACCGGCCATGGGCGTGGGCTGCAAGTACTCGATGTACGACCGACTCAGATCAGTTTGCCGGGAAACTGACTATCCGGGTCCTGCATGGCGAGGCGCTGCCGGTCCATGAAGTCACGCAGCGTGTCGATGCCGCGCAATTGCAGAATGGTGTTGCGCACTGCGGCTTCGACCAGCACCGCGAGGTTGCGGCCTGCGGCCACCTGAATCGTGACCTTGCTGATGGGCAGGCCGAGCACGTCGACGGTTTGGCTCTCCAGCGGCAGCCGCTGGAATTCACCGTCAGGACGGCGTACCAGTTGCACGATCAACTTGAGCTTCATTTTCCGGCGCACGGCGGTTTCACCGAAAATCGTCTTGATGTCGAGCAGTCCCAGGCCGCGCACTTCCAGCAGATTTTGCAGTAGCGGCGGGCAGCGCCCTTCGACGAAGTCCGGGCCTAGCCGGACGAAGTCGACGGCGTCGTCGGCGACGAGGCCGTGGCCGCGGCTAATGAGTTCGAGACCGAGCTCGCTTTTGCCGAGACCCGAGTCGCCGGTTAGCAGCACGCCCATGCCGAGAATGTCGAGAAACACGCCATGCAACGTGGCGCGCGGCGCGAGAATGCGCGACATGTAGAGGCGCAGGCTGTCGATCACCGCGGCCGCCGACATCGGCGTCGTAAAAAGCGGTGTGGACGAGCGCGTGCAGCGAAGCACCAGTTCCGGGGGCGCCGCGACGCCGCCCGCCACCACGAGGAATGGCGGTTCCAACGCAATCAGCTCGGCCATGTGGCGCGAGCGGTCTTCGTCGGTCTGGCGCTTGTAGTAGTCGATTTCGGCGTCGCCGAGCACCTGGATCCGGTTCGGGTGGATCAGGTTCAAGTGGCCGACGAGGTCGGCGCTCGACGTGGCATTGGCGACCGATTCTGAAGAAAAGCCGCGTTCCCAGCCTTCATGCCCTGTCAGCCAGCTTAGCTTCAGCGTGGCGGCGTTATCGTCGAAAATGCTCTGGGCGTTGATGCTGGACGTATCCATGAGTCAGTGACTCCAGTGTTGGCCGCTTGCCGGGCAAACCGCCGGCCACGCTAACGCGGGCCGTGCGCCGAGCCTGACTATATCCGCACGCGGGCGGTGGGACGTGCGGATAGGCGGCGTGCGGATGACCGCCGCTGCATCAAGGTTGCCACTGAGTGAGCAGGCGATGCAATGATTCGCGGTCTTCTTCCGTATGCAGGCGCTCGCGCGCCTCGCGATCGGACAACAGTTGCGCGATTTCCGAAAGGATTTCGAGGTGCTGCTGCGTGGCCTGTTCAGGCACGAGCAGGAAGATCAGCAGCGAGACCGGCTGGCCGTCGGGCGATTCGAAGGGAATGGGTTCGGCCAGACGGACAAACGCGGCGAGCGGCTGCTTGAGTCCTTTGATGCGGCCGTGCGGAATCGCGACGCCTTCGCCAAGCCCTGTCGATCCGAGGCGCTCGCGCGCAAACAGATTGTCGGTGACCGTGCTACGGGCGATGCCGTTCTGGTTCTCGAAGATGAGGCCCGCTTGCTCGAACACGCGCTTTTTGCTGGTGACCGATAGTCCGACGACGACGTTCTCGAGGGGAAGAAATTTGGCTAAACGATTCATGTTGACAGGCGAAAACGTGGCCTGGGTTCTCCTCGCTGGGGCGATTGATTGGCGTTCCATTCGTTTGATGCTCACCGCGATGTGCGTTGGAGTCCGAAAGCACAGTACTCCGGCAGACCGCGTGCATGCGACCTAGACCCCGATGGTAACCGGAACATTATAGAACAGGGCGACGGCGTATGGTGCGGCGCGCCATCAATGCTCAATAGGTTCTTTTTTCAGGGCGATTCGCGCTGCGGCGACCTTGAGGATCGTCCGGTGAAAACCGGCAAGCAATCGGCAAGCAATCGACAAAGCATTCGGCAAACAAATCGGAATCGCAACGAAAAACCGCCCGAATGCGGGCGGTTGAGGTGAAGCGAAATGAAGTAAGTCTTCTAATTTCGCTTACTGCGGCGGCACGTCAAGTTGCGGCGCCGGTTGATACTTGATCGCTTCGTGCTGATGGCCTTGTAGGCGATCCTTGTGACGTATCACTTGCCGGTCGAGCTTGTCGATCATGAGATCGATCGCAGCGTAGAGGTCGCTGTCACAGCTCTCGACAAAAATGTCCTTGCCCTTCAGATGCAGGTTGATTTCAACCTTTTGCCGCTTGTCCTTTTCCTTGTGGTTGTCGACCGAGAGGACCACACTGCCGTCGATGACCTGATCGAAATGTCTTAGCACCCTATCCAGTTTGGTGATCACGTATTCGCGCAACGCAGGCGTTACTTCGAGGTGGTGTCCACTGATCTGCAGATTCATAGTGCTTCTCCAAGCTAATGGCCGCTTGGTCCGCACGATGACGTAGGTCCGGTCGATCTGTCGGCTTGCCTGAGTCGCCCCCCGGTGACTGACTTCTGGCAGGTCGCATCGGCCGGCCTGTCCGCCAACTTGCGGAGCGGCCGGTAAATGCCCGCCACGGAAGGCGACGGGCTACAGAGACTTGCGCAGGTTGACTGCCGGAATCCTGAGTGCTTCGCGATACTTCGCGACGGTGCGCCGTGCGACCACGAAGCCCTGTTCCGCCAGCAGTTCGGCTATGCGGCTGTCTGAAAGAGGCGTTTTTGCGTTTTCCGCTCCTATCAGTTGCTTGATGAGCGCGCGAATGGCCGTGGAAGAGGCCGCGCCGCCCGTGTCTGTCGAAACATGCGATCCGAAGAAGTACTTGAACTCTAGCGTCCCGAACGGGGTGAGCATGTACTTACCGGTTGTCACACGCGAGACAGTCGACTCGTGTAGGCCCAGCGTATCAGCAATTTCCCGCAAAACCAAGGGGCGCATAGCAATTTCGCCGTGCACAAAAAAGCTCTTCTGGCGCTCCACAATGGCCTGCGCGACGCGCAGGATTGTTTCGAAACGTTGCTGAATATTCTTGATGAGCCAGCGCGCTTCCTGCAGTTGCTGGCGCAACGAACCGCTGCCCGGATCGCCGCGGTTGTTGCGCAGAATATTGGCGTACAGGTGATTGATGCGCAGCTTCGGCACCACTTCGGGATTGAGTTCAGCCTGCCAACCTTGGGCAGTTTTGCGCACCATGATGTCCGGCACCACGTAGTCCGCTTCGGCCTTGCCGTACGCCGCGCCGGGGAACGGCTCGAGCGAGCGGATCAGCATGTGCGCGTCGCGCAGGTCGTCGTCGTTTGCTTTCAGATGCTTGCGCAGACGCGTGAAATCGCGCGCGGCCAGCAGTTCCAGATAATGGGCGACGATTTCGAGCGCGAGCGTTCGCGTGGGCGAGGGCGGCAGCCGCAATAGTTGCAGCTTGAGACACTCGGAGGCGGAGCGTGCGCCTACGCCCGCCGGGTCGAAGCTATGCAGCAGCGCGAGCGCGGCATTCAGTTCGTCGAGGTCGACTTCGAGTTCTTCGGGCAGATCCGCGAGCACTTCGTCGAGCGTGGCGGCAAGGTAGCCGTCGTCGTCTAGCGACTCGATCAGGAAGGTAATCAGCGCCCGGTCACGCTGACCAGCCTGCGTAACGCGGAGTTGCGCCATCAGGTGATCGCGCAGCGAAGTACTCGATTCGTGAATTTGCAGCGGGGGTAGATCGTCGTCGTCGGAGGCGTTGCCGGAGCGGCCGTAGTCGTCGAGATTCCATTGCGACGCGTCGCCGTTGCTGTCGCCCGAAAGGCCGTTGTACTCGTCTACGCCTTGCGGCTCGCCGTTTTCCGCGCGCTCACTGCTGCTGGACGATGACGAGCCGTTGCCGCCCATCTGGTCGGGTGGCGCCGACGAACTGGGTGCCTGGGTAATCAGCGAACCGTCGGCCGCCACGCGAAGCGGGCTCGCGATCCAGTCGTCCTCGTTCTCGAGGAGCGGATTCTGCGAGATCGCGGTTGCCACTTCCTGCTGCAGTTCGAGCGTGGACAGCTGAAGCAGCCGGATGGACTGCTGCAGTTGCGGGGTCAACGCAAGATGCTGCGATAGGCGGAGTTGGAGGCTGGCTTTCATGGCAAGTTCAGATTCATTGTAGAGAGTTTGCCACGACCGCGATACCTTGCGAATTCGCAATTACGCTGCGCCGGTCCCGGCGACGCCGGGCGCGGGCCGCCCGCGACAGGAGCAGGCCCGGGCGCTTGCCACCGAAGAACCGGCAAACGCGCGTGGCGCCGCCGATTCCCGCCAGCACTTACATGCGGAAATGCTCGCCCAGATAGACGCGCCGCACGCTTTCGTTTTCGATGATTTCGCTCGGCGCGCCGGCGGCCAGCACGCTGCCGTCGCTGATGATGTAGGCGTGATCGCAGATACCGAGCGTTTCACGCACGTTGTGGTCGGTGATTAGCACACCAATATTGCGTTGCTTCAGAAATTTAACGATCTTCTGGATTTCGAGCACCGCAATCGGATCGACGCCCGCGAACGGCTCGTCCAGCAGAATGAAGCTCGGATTGGTGGCGAGCGCCCGCGCGATTTCCACCCGGCGGCGTTCGCCGCCCGACAGCGACAACGCAGGATTGTCGCGCAAATGCGAGATTTGCAGCTCGTCCAGCAAAGCTTCCACGCGGCTCGTGATTGCGTCTTTTGTGAGGCGCTTGCCGTTGTCTTCGTGCTGCAATTCCAGCACCGCGCGAATATTCTGCTCGACGGAAAGCTTGCGGAACACCGAAGCTTCCTGCGGCAGATACGAGAGCCCGAGCGAAGCACGCTTGTGGATCGGCAACAAGCTGATGGACTTGCCGTCCAGATCGATTTCGCCTGCGTCGAGCGGCACGAGGCCGACGATCATATAAAACGACGTCGTCTTGCCCGCGCCGTTCGGCCCGAGCAGCCCGACCACTTCGCCGCTTTTAACGTCGAGCGAGACGTCTTTGACGACTGTGCGGGAACCGTAGCGTTTCTTCAGATTGCGTACGACCAGCGAACTACTGGTGCCGGCCGGCTTGCGATTGGGGAGGGACGCGGAGGTGCTCACTGATTCGGCGCTCCCTGAATCGTGGTGGACGGCGCGAGCGTGGCCGACGCACCGTTCAGCGGCGCCGCGCCGCCGTTACGCGGCGAAAGCATCGCGCGCACACGGCCGCTCGGGTTGCCCGGTCCCGCGACGTCCTTGCCTGCCTTCGCGGTATAAAAGTCCTTTTGGCCGTCATATGTAATGACGCTGCCGTGCACCTGGTCCATCACCGTGGAAAGGCCTTGCAGACGCTTGACGGTCGCATTCGTGGTGAGGGTGGTCAGGTCCTGCTTGCCGTCGTAGTCGATGCGAACGGCCGTGCCTTCGATGTATTCATCGAGACCTTCGCGCTTCTGACGGAAATACGACAGATTGCCGCCGGTCGAGGTGCCGGTTGCGTACTGATAGCCCTGCGGGTCTTGCGTCACGTCGACACGGTCGGCCTTGATCACGATCGTGCCTTTGGTCGCGACCACATGGCCGGTGAAGATGTTGACCTGTTTGAGGTCGTCGTAAGTCATGTTGTCCGCTTCGATATTGAGCGGCTTGTCCTTGTCGGCGCGGTCTGCGTGCGCGAGCGGCGCGAAGCCGGCGAGCGGCAACGCGACAATCAGCGCAGCAAGTCCGGCGCGGCACGCGGACAGGGTTCGCGAGCGGCCGGTATGAAAACGGGGGAACGATTCGTTCATGCAGTCACGCCTGGAATGGATTTACCCGGGTTACTTGGGCGAGCTGCCGCCGGCGTCGGACGCGGCGATCGCGCCTTTCACATTGCCGAAGAGCTGCATCACCCGGGTGACGTTGTTGTAGTTCATGCCGCTGGCAGTCATTACGGAGACGCCGCGCTGAAGTTTAACCGGCTTTTCCGTCTCGATCACATCGTCGTTGACCAGCACGCGGAAATGCTCGGAATCGGCTTGCATCTGCGGGTCGCCATAGCCTGGCGCGCGCAGGATGCGTGCGTTGCCATACAGGTCGACGATGGACGCGTCACCGTTGACCTTGCCGGTATCGCCGGTTGCAGTGACGATTGGCTTGCCCGGCTGGAACGCGCGCATCGCGGGCTTAACGAGATCGCTCAGTTCGTCGTCTTCGTAGTGAACCAGCGACTGCGCGGTCAGGCGATATTGCGTCGAGCCCGACTGATCGAGTTCGGAAACCGAAAAGTTGTCGGCGAAGTAGTCGGGCGTGTGCTCCTTCGGACGCACCGCACCTTCGTTTTGCCGCGGCAACGTGGCTTGCAGAAGCCACCACGTGATGCCCGCTAGAGCGGCCATCGCGACGAGCGGGATCAGCGAAGTCAGGCGAAACTGATTCATCCGACGAGGCCCCGCTGTTCGCCGCTACAGGCGGCTGCGAGCAGCGCCTCGTACTTGTGCTGGGCGCGCAGCAGCGTGTCGCACACTTCGCGGGCCGCGCCGTGGCCGCCGCGCGCCTCGCTGACCCAGTGGGCTCGCGCGATCACTTCAGGATGCGAATTAGCCGGTGCGGCCGCGAAGCCGACCTTCAGCATCACGCCGAGATCGACCCAGTCGTCGCCCATGTAGCCGCATTGTTCCGCACTCATGCCGGTCGCTTGGAGCAACTCCGCGAACGCCTGCGGCTTGTTCTCGATGCCCTGATACACGTGCGTGATATGCATTTCTTTCGCGCGCGCGGCGACGATGCCCGACTTGCGCCCGGTAATGATCGCCGTTTCAATGCCGGCCTGGCGCAGCAGCTTCATGCCGTGGCCGTCCATGGAATTGAAAGCCTTCATCGTGTCGCCTTCCGCCGTGAAGAGCAGCCCGCCGTCGGTCAGTACGCCGTCGACGTCGAAAATCATCAGCTTCACGCGGCTTGCGCGTTCGGTAGCGGTAGGGGGCGCGACGGCCATCAGATCACCTTTTTCGAGAACAGGTCGTGCATGTTGAGTGCGCCGATGAGCTTGCCCGCTTCGTCGACGACCAGCATCTGATTGATGCGATGGCGCTCCATCAGTTCCACGGCTTCCACTGCGAGATGATCCGGGCCGATGGTGCGCGGGTCGGCAGTCATGACCGAAGCGATCGACAGCGCGCGAAAATCGCCGTCACGCTCCAGCACGCGGCGCAAGTCGCCGTCGGTGAAAATGCCCTTCACGCGGTCTTCGCTATCGACGATCGCGGTCATGCCCATGCGCTTGGCCGTCAACTGGAACAACGCGTCGCGTACGGTCGCTGCGGGCGTGACCTTCGGCACCTGGTCGCCCGTGCGCATGACGTCGCTGACGTAAGTAAGCAGGCGCCGACCGAGTGCGCCGCCCGGATGCGAGCGCGCGAAGTCGTCGCGGCCGAAGCCACGCGCGTCGAGCACGGCGACCGCGAGCGCGTCGCCGAGCGCGAGCGCCGCCGTGGTGCTCGCTGTAGGCGCAAGATTCATCGGACAGGCTTCTTTCGCTACGGCAGAATTCAGATGGACGTCGGCCAGTTTCGCGAGGCTCGACGACGGGCGGCCGGTCATTGCGATCAGCTTTGCGCCGATCCGCTTGATGAGCGGCAGAATTGCCACGAGTTCTTCGGTTTCGCCGGAATTGGACAACGCGAGAAATACGTCGTCGGCGGTGACCATGCCGAGATCGCCATGACTCGCTTCAGCAGGATGCACGAAGAACGCCGGTGTGCCGGTGCTGGCCAACGTGGCCGCGAGCTTGCGGGCCACATGCCCGGATTTGCCGATGCCCGAGACCACAACGCGCCCGCGGCAACCCATGATGAGTTCGACCGCGCCGACGAAGGCGCCGTCGAGTTGATCGCGAAGCGCGCGCACGGCGTCCGCTTCGATGTCGAGCACGTCACGAGCGAGCGCAAGTGCCCGGTCGCCATTGATTTTCGCTATCATTCGCGAAGTATAGCAAAGGCGCTTGTTCGCCGCGCCGGGCCTGCTGTGCAAAGCCGCTGCCTTCATCGGCCCCTTCAACGGCCGCTTTATCGCCCCCTATAACGGCCCCTCAACCTTGTCGCACGGCGTGTTGCGTGCGCGGTTCCGCTGACGAACGAGGACGCTTCACTCATGCGTTTTTGCCGATGATTTCCCCGCTCGAAATGACGCTTTTCCTGCTGCTGGCCTCGGTCGCGGGCGTGGTGATTTTTCGCTTTCTGAATCTTCCGCCGATGCTCGGCTATCTGAGCGTCGGCATCGTCGTTGGGCCGAATGCGTTGGGCCTCGTTCCCGATTCCGTGGGCGCGCAGAACCTCGCGGAGTTCGGCGTCGTGTTCCTGATGTTTTCGATCGGCCTCGAGTTTTCGCTCGCGAAGCTGCGCTCCATGCGCCGGCTCGTGTTCGGTCTCGGTCTATTGCAGGTGTTGGGCACGATCGCGATCGCGGTCACGCTCGGTTTCGTGTTCGAGCGTTGGGTGCATATCAAATGGCAAGCGAGCGTTGCGCTCGGCGGCGCGTTGGCGATGTCGTCGACGGCGATTGTCAGCAAGATGCTTGCGGAGCGGCTTGAGATCGAAACCGAGCATGGCCGCAATATCTTCGGTGTGCTGCTTTTCCAGGATCTCGCGGTGGTGCCGCTCCTGATCATTATCTCGGCGTTGGGCGGCGATTCGAAAGACCTCGTCAACGCGCTCGGCGTCGCGGCCATCAAGATCGTCGTCGCTTTGTCGCTGCTGCTGATCGTCGGACAGCGCTTCATGACGCGCTGGTTCAATGTGGTCGCGCGGCGCCGCTCGCAGGAACTGTTCATTCTCAATCTGCTGCTCGTGACGCTCGGCTCCGCGTTCATCACGGACAAGTTCGGGCTGTCGCTCGCGCTGGGCGCATTCATCGCAGGCATGTTGATCGCGGAAACGCCGTACCGGCATCAGGTGGAAGAAGACATCAAGCCGTTTCGCGACGTGCTGCTCGGGCTGTTCTTCGTCACAACCGGCATGCTGCTGAATCCGCGCGTGATCTGGGAGCATCCGCTGATCGTGCTCGGCTTCCTGATCGGTCCGATCCTGCTGAAGGCCGTCATGATCACGGGGCTTTCGCGTCTGTTCGGCGCGTCGCCGGGCGTCGCCATGCGTACGGGTATCGGCCTCGCGCAAGCGGGCGAGTTCGGCTTCGTGCTGCTGAATCTGATTCTCGACAAACATCTCGTCGACGCCACGCTGCTGCAGGCAATTCTTGCGGCGATGCTGCTGTCGATGCTCGCCGCGCCGTTCCTGATCCAGAACGCGGACCGTATCGTGCTGCGGCTTTCTTCGACTGAATGGATGATGCAGTCGTTGCAAATGACGCGCATCGCCACGCAGAGCCTGAAGCAAAGCGGCCACGTGATCATCTGCGGCTACGGGCGCTCCGGACAGAACCTTGCGCGCATGCTCGAACACGAAGGTTTGTCGTATGTCGCGCTGGACCTCGACCCGGACCGCGTGCAAGCGGCCGCCGCCGCGGGCGAGTCGGTCGTGTTCGGCGATGCGGGCCGCCGCGAATCGCTGCTCGCGGCCGGCATCCATCGCGCCGCGGCGATCGCGATTACGTATGCGAACACGCCGTCGGCATTGCGCGTGCTGCACAACATCCACGAACTGGAACCGACGCTGCCGGTGATCGTTCGTACCGTCGACGACGCCGATCTGGAAAAGCTGCTGGCCGCTGGCGCGACCGAGGTGATTCCCGAAATCGTGGAGGGGAGCCTGATGCTCGCTTCGCACACGCTGGTCGTGATGGGCATACCGATGCGCCGCGTGGTCCGCCGCGTGGAAGAAATGCGCGACGAACGTTATGCGCTGCTGCGCGGCTATTTCCACGGCGCCGACGACATGGACGACGACGACGGCCACGAACAGGTGCGGCTACAATCGGTCCCGGTCGACGAGAACGCCGACGCGGTTGGCCGTACCCTCGCGGACCTGGGTTTGTACGAACTGGGTGTCGAAGTGACAGCGATTCGCCGTCACGGCATTCGCGGCGTGGAGCCGGACCCGTCCACCAAGCTGCGCGCGAGCGACATTGTCGTGTTGCGCGGCTTGCCCGAACAGTTGGCGCAGGCCGAGGAGCGGCTCTCGAAACACCGCCGCGCGGGCGCCGCCGCGGCGTAGCGATTGCTGCACGGTTCGTGCGGCTGCACCAATTCAGCTTTTCATTGGACCTGTCGAGGTCCATCCGGAGACATCATGTCAAACGCGCTCGCGAGCGCGCCGCTCGATGCGGCCGACTACATCAAGAGTCATATTCGCACCGTGCCCGACTGGCCCCAGGCCGGCGTGCAGTTCCGCGACATCACGCCGCTGCTTCAGGAGCCGAAGTCGCTGCGGGTGCTGATCGACCTGTTCGTGCAGCGTTATATCGACGCGAAGCTCGACTACATTGCCGGGCTCGATGCGCGTGGTTTCATCATCGGGCCAATTCTTGCGTATGAGTTGAATCTGGGCTTCATTCCGATTCGTAAGGAGGGCAAACTGCCCTACAAGCGCGCGTCGCAATCTTATGAACTCGAATACGGCACGGCCACCGTCGAGATTCACGAAGACGCGTGCAAGCAGGGCGACCGCGTGGTGATCATCGACGATCTGATCGCAACCGGCGGCACGATGATGGCCGGCAAGATTCTGCTCGAGCGGCTCGGCGCGATCGTCGTGGAAGGTGCGGCGATTATCGACTTGCCTGAACTCGGCGGCTCGAAACTGCTCGCCGACGGCGGGCTGTCGCTATACACGGTGACGAGTTTCGACGGTCATTGAGCGCGCGGCAAACTCGCCGCTGCGCACTTCACCTTGTGCAATAAAGAAGGTAAGAACGATGCCCAACTTCATGCTGTTCCTTGCCACGTCGATTGCGATCACGATGGCGCCCGGTCCGGACAATCTGCAAGTGCTCGCGCGCGGCATCTCGCAGGGCCGTGCGGCCGGTCTGGTGGCCGCGCTCGGCTTTGCCGCGGGCATCACGTTTCACACGACGCTCGCCGCGTTAGGCGTGGCAGCGCTGCTGCGCTCCTCGCCGTTCGCTTTCCAGGCGATCAAGCTGGCCGGCGCGGCGTATCTCGTCTGGATCGGCGTCAAGGCGCTGCGTAGCCAGGGTCTCGCGACCGCACACGAACGTGCGCCGCAACCGTTGATGGCCGTGTTCCGCCAAAGCGTGCTCGGCAATCTGCTCAATCCGAAGGTGACGCTGTTCTTCATCGTATTTCTGCCGCAATTCGTGCAGCCGCACGGCGCGCAAAGCGTCACCGTGCAAATGCTCGAACTCGGCGCGCTTTTCATGTTGCAGACCGTGGCGGTGTTTTCTCTGTTTGGCGTGTGTGCAGGGATTATCGGCGGGTGGTTGAAGCGCCGGCCGCGTGTGGGTGTGTGGCTCGACCGGCTTGCCGGCGCCACCTTCATTGCGATCGGGATTCGAGTCGCGTTGCGTGACTGATCTGGCTCATTGCCGCTTGCCTCCGCTTGCCGCCGACAGTTTGGAGTTTCGAATGAGTTTGCCTTGCCTCATTGCCGCGCGCCGCTTCGACGTTGCTGCGCATCTGCCGTTCTACATCGACAGCGACCAGGTCGGCTGGATTCGTTCGAGCGATGTGCGATTGCTCGCGCGTTGGCCCGACGTATTCGACATCGACGATGCGCGCGTGAACCTCGCGCCTTCGTTCAACACCGTTGATTTGCGGAGCGCGGCGCTCGGTTCGGTGATCGGCGCGCTTGCCGCCGAAGGCCGCATTCCCGGCTGGCGCAACGAGACCTATGCGATCCGCAATGCGTTCGACGCGCCGCCGCTCGCCTACATCGAACGTGCGGCGTCGCGCTTTTTCGGCACGCTGACCTACGCGGTGCATCTGAACGGCGTCGTAGAATATGCGGACGGCGGCGCGCCGAAATTGTGGATCGCACGCCGCAGCGACACGAAGGCGACCGATCCCGGCATGCTCGACAACGTAGTGGCGGGCGGAATCGGTTGGGGTTTCGGCGTCGAGGCGACGATCGTCAAGGAGTGCTGGGAAGAAGCCGGCATTCCGGAAGAGATTGCCGTGCGGGCGGTGGCGGGCCGCACTGCGTATGTGTTGCAATCGCTGCCCGAAGGCACCCAGGCCGAACAGATCTTTATCTACGACCTCGCGCTGCCGGCGGACTTCGCGCCACGCAATCAGGACGGCGAAGTCGGCGAGCACCGGCTTGCGCGCATCGACGAAGTGGCGCGCTGGATTGAGGAAGGCGCAATGACGGTCGACGCGAGTCTTGCCACGCTGGATTGCCTGCTGCGCCGCCGCTGGATCGACGAAGAGGCATGCGCGGGAATCCAAGCGTTGTTCGCGCCGCCCGTGCTCGCGTAAGCACGTCATCGCGGACCTTGCCAAAGCGCCTTGCGCCGCACACCATACAGCAACACCGAACAAACCACGCATTGAAGAAGGGAGTCACCCAGGTCATGTCGACCGATCACAGCTTTATCCTCAAACTGTCGTGCGCCGATCGGCCCGGCATTGTTCACGCCGTGTCGGGCTTTCTGTTCGAGCGTGGCAGCAATATTCTCGACTCCGCACAGTTCGGCGACAGCCGCACCGGCGAGTTCTTCATGCGGGTGCATTTTCAGCAGGTGGGCGGCGATCCGGGGCTCGAGGCGCTGCGTGTGTCCTTCGGGGCGCTCGCCGAGCAGTTCGGCATGAGCTGGGAATTGCACGATGCATCGGTGAAGCCGCGCGTCGTCATCATGGTTTCGAAAATCGGACATTGCCTGAACGACTTACTGTTCCGCTACCGTACCGGTCAGCTGAACATCGAGATTCCGGCGATCATCTCGAACCACAAGGAGTTTTATCAGCTCGCAGCGAGCTATGACATTCCGTTTCATCATTTCCCGCTGCTGGGCGGCACGCCCGAAGCGAAGGCCGCTCAGGAAGCGCGCGTGCTCGAAGTGATCGACGAGCATCAGGCAGATCTGGTCGTGCTCGCGCGCTACATGCAGATTCTGTCGCCAAAGCTGTGCGAGGCGCTTGCCGGTCGCGCAATCAACATTCATCACTCGTTTCTGCCGAGCTTCAAGGGTGCGAAGCCCTATTACCAGGCGTTCGATCGGGGCGTGAAGTTGATCGGCGCAACGGCGCACTACGTGACGACCGATCTGGACGAAGGTCCGATCATCGAGCAGGAAGTTGAGCGCGTGGACCACAGCATGACGCCGGAGCAGTTGACGGCGATCGGCCGCGACGTCGAATGCGTGACGCTGGCGCGTGCTGTGAAATGGCATGTCGAGCACCGCGTGGTGCTGAACGGTAGCAAGACGGTGGTGTTCCGTTAGAAACGGGTGAGGGCTTGCCGCAGCGGCATCCTTTAGTGAAGCTCCGCTTCATTTGCCGCTGCGCACAGGTACCGGTTTATTCAGGCGCGACGTTCGGCTCAGGACGTGGCGGTGCTCTGCCGGCGTCCCGGGTCACTGGCGCTTTGTGCGTCCTCTGCGCGTTCTGCGATGAGCGGCGGCGCGCATTCAGCTTCTTCAGCCAGATCAGCAGCCCGGTCGCGCTCAGCACGGCGACCGCGATGCCGACTGCGCTAATCACGATCCGCCCGCCGAGGCCAAGGATACGTCCCGAGTGCAGCGGAAACTGCACCTGCATGAAGACGTCGCCCGCTGTGCCTCTGCCCGGAATCTGCTGGCCGAGCAGCTTGCCGGTTGCCGCGTCCCAGTACATCCACGGGTTGCCGAGGCCCATGTCGCCGTGATCGTTGCCGGTCTCATAGAAACCGACGCCATACGCATGCAGGAATTCCGCGTAATAGATTCCCCCCGGAGGCGCTTGCAGGTGCTGCGTTTTGCCGGCTTCTTGCGCCAATTGCAGGACGCGCTCGCGGGTGAGCAGGCTGTCGCCGGGCTTCGGCGCGCGAAGAATCTCCGGGTTGTTGATCGGGTCCGGCGTGAGCGTCGAAAACATCGAGACGATGGGGCGCACAACGGGTGACGCGAGGTTCATCGACACCGACGTCACCGCGACGATCATCAGCAGTCCCCAGATCCACACGCCGCCCGAGCGGTGCAAGTCGAACGTGAGCGCGTAGCCGCCCCGCCCGAAACGAAACGCGAACGACTTGCGCCACGCATTGAGGCTCGGAAACGACAGGCACAGCGCAATCGCGCTATCGAACAGCCAGATAATCCCGACGATGCCCATCAGCCAGACGCCTACGTCGATGCCGCCGGTGAACGGCAAATGCAGCGTGTAGTGCAGCTTGTAGATGAACGGAATCAGGTCGATCCTCGCTAGCGAAAATGCGCCCCACTGCCGCTGACCCTGAATCTTCCCCGTGGCGGGATCGACGGCGATCTGGTTGAAGTCGAGCTTGTACGGCTCTCGCGTGACGGGATTGGTGCGCGGAAGCACCATCATCTGCAGCGTATGACCGGGCTCTGTCGCGAGCGGCAGATACGTCACTTGCAAGCGCGGATCGGCGGCTTCGACGCGTCGCGCGAGTTCCAGCCCGGACAGGGCAGGCTCTTCGGTGCGCGCCTTGAAAAACGAAGGATTGAGCGCGGCATCGAGCTCGTGATCCCACGCGATGATCGCGCCGGTTAGTCCCGCGACGAACAGGAACAGCGCAGTGGCGACACCAAACCAGCGATGCAGACGGACGAGCTGGCGCCTCATGGGCGTACCGGAAACGCGAAGCGGAGTTGCAGACGACGGATCACAGCGGTAGGAAAAGTGTAAATGGGAATTGTTCGCATCTTATGCGAAGCGTGTCCTAAGCCGCAAGTTCCTTGAAAGTTCGGCGGGTCAGCGGCGTTGATCGCATTCCGGGCGGCTCAACCGATCGGTGCGCGGTGCCGCGCCCGGTAAGGCTTGCGAAGGCACCTCACAGCGCGCATGCGACAAAATGTCGCATCTTCACCCTTACAATTGGCGAAGTTTTTCGGCATCATCCCGTCCCGTACAAATAGTAATGATTCTCATTTGATGAAATGAGATAGAGAAACGGGATCGACAATGAAGAAACACAGCGGGGTAGGACGTTCGCGAAAGAGTCGCGCAATGCACCGGTTTCACTGGGCCGCGTGCCTGGCATTAACGGCAAGTCAGGCCGCGCTGGCGCAGCAGGTGCCGCCGCCAGTCGCGTCTTCGGAGAGCGGTGAAAACGCGTTGCCGGCCGTCAAGGTCACGGCGGCACACGACACCGCCCAGCATCTGAAAGAGGACGTCGGGAGCGGCGCGCTCGGCACCCGCTCGCAACTCGATACGCCGTTTTCGACCACCGTCGTGACCAGTGAAGAGTTGCAGGATCGCCAGCCGTCCAAACTCGGCGACGTGTTTGCCACCGACGCCTCCGTATCCGACAACGGCAACGCCTACAACGCGTGGGCCACGTATCTGACCGTGCGCGGCATGCAGCTGGACTGGCAGTCGGGATTCAAGATCGACGGCATGCCGTTCAACAGTTATGGCATCACGATGCCCTACGAGCAACTCGAAAAGGTGGAACTGCTCAAAGGGTTGACCGGCTTCATGTACGGATTCGGCGCACCCGGCGGCGTCGTCAACTACGTGACGAAAAAGCCGCCCGTGTCGACGACGCCAGTACGCAGCGTCGACGTCGGCTACTACACCGACGGTGTATGGACCGAGCACGCGGACCTTGGCGGCCGCGTGGGTCCGGACGGCATGTTCGGATATCGCCTGAACGCCACACACGAGGAAGGCAAAACCTATAACGACGGCAACGTGCGGCGCGATTCGGTTTCAGTCGCACTCGACGCCCGCATCACGCGCGACCTGAAGGCGACCTTCGGCGCGTTATATCAGGAGCGCCATTCGACCGGCATTACGGGCGCGATCTCGACGGCGCAATACACCGGCACCAGCCTGCCGCATACGATCAGCGGCGGCACCGGCGACCTTTCCGGTCCCGACCAGCATCTGAACACCAATCTGCAGCTTTACACCGCCGGCCTGCAGTACAACCTCGGCCCGGACTGGACGCTCAACGCAAGCTACAGCTACAGCAAGAGTTCGCGTGACCGCAACGAAAGCACGTACTACTTGCTGAACGGCGCGGGCGATTACACCGACAGCCGCTTCGCCGGCAAGGAAGGCCATCAACTGAGTCTGTGGCAGGCGTCGGCGGAAGGCCATGTGAAGACGGGACCCTTCCAGCATCAACTGGTATTTGGCGCAGCCTATCAGCGTCAGACGAACGACTACGGTGCGAACAGTTTCTTCGGCCAGATTGGCACGGGCAACATCTACCAGCCGAACACCAACACGATCGGCGGCGCGTCCAACTACTACACCTATCGCGACAGCGACATCACGCAGAAGGCGCTCTTTGCCAGCGATACGATCGCGTTGACGCAGCGCTGGTCAGTACTCGGAGGCGTGCGTTACACGAACTACGAGCAGCACGGTTACTCGACGACCGGCGCGACGACCTCGACCTATAGCCAGAATGGCGTTTTGACGCCGACCGTCGCGCTGATGTTCAAGCTCGCGCCGACCACGACCTTGTACACGAGCTATGTCGAGTCGCTCGAAGCGGGGACCGTCGTCGGCGATACGTATGCGAATCGCGGCGAACTGCTCAAGCCGTTGCGCAGCAAGCAGTACGAAGTGGGCGTCAAAACCGAGCAGGGACGCTGGAGCGCGACGGCTGCCTTGTTCCGCATCGAGCGCGGCGCGGCCTATGCGAATAGTGCGAACGTCTATACGCAAGACGGCGAGTCGATCTTCCAGGGTGTCGAGATGGGCGGCGATGTGCGTCTAGGCCGCAACTGGAACGTGGGCGGCGACCTGATGTGGATCAACACGAAGTACGAGCGCGGCGCGGCCAATAACGGCAACCGCGTAGCGGGCGCGCCGCAGTTTGTGGTTGCCGGCCATGCGACTTACTCGGTGCCGTACGTGCCGGGGCTGCGCATCGGCGCGGACGCGAAGTTCACGGGCAACACCAATGTGCGTCCGGCGGACAATCTGAATGCGCCGGGATATTTGCTGGTGAATCTGGGCGCGAGCTACGCGACCCGCATCGCCGGCTATGACGTGACGTTCCGCGCGGCAATCGACAATCTGCTCAACCGCCGCTATTGGGAGTACCAATACGCCGATTACGTGACGCCGGGCGATCCTCGCACGCTGTCATTGAACGCGCGCATCGACTTCTAAGCAAAAAAAACGGCACCGCGGTGCCGTTTTTCTTTGCATCCTCCAGCGTACAACTGGATCAAACCAGCCGCAGATAGATCAACTCGCGCTTGATGTACGCGTAGAAGATCGGCGCCGCGACCACGCCGGGCAGACCGAACGCGGCTTCCATGACGAGCATTGCCACGAGCAGTTCCCAGGCGCGCGCCTCGATCTGTCCGCCGACGATCCGCGCGTTCAGGAAGTACTCGAGCTTGTGAATCAAAATCAGAAACGCGAGCGACATGACCGCCGCCGGAAAGCTCACCGACAGCGCCACCGCAACGATGATCGTGTTCGAGATCAGATTGCCGATGACCGGCAGCAAGCCGACGATGAACGTGACCAGTACCAGCGTTTTCGACAGCGGCAACTGATCGTGGAAGATCGGCAGAAACAGCAGCAGGAAGATGCCGGTGAACACCGCGTTGATCGCAGAAATTTTCACCTGCGCGAATACGATGCGGCGGAACGCGTCGGCAAAACGGGTCACGCGCGTGACGAACGCGGTGGACAGCGGCAGCCGGTGCATGTGCTGTTGCGCACTCACCGCGATGATCGCACCAATGATCATGCCGATCAGAATGTGCGTGAACGCGCGCGCCGCGCTCTTGCCGCTTTGCTGCAGCATGTTGGCGTGCGTCTGCATCAACTCGGCGGCTTTGGTTTTCATCTGCTCGGTGTCGACCGGCAGCGAACTCGCGATGAATTGCGGAATCCGCCCGCGCGCCTGATCGATCAACTGCATGGCCTGGTCGAGCAGCCTCTGCACACTGGGCACGTCGTTCTCGAAGTGCTCGATGATGCCGAGCGTGAGGCCCGTGAGCGCGCCTACGATCACAGCCGACAGAAACACCACCGCGAGCCAGCGCGCCCGCTTGCTGGACATATGACGTTCGATGCGCGGCGCGATCGTATGCACCAGCTGAAACACCAGCAGCCCGGCGAGCAGGGCGCCGAGCAGCCGGAGTTCGATCACCGCCCACATGCCGAACAGCATCAGCACGTAACTGCCGATCTCGACTGCCGAGAGCTTCGGCAGGCTCATGTTGCTGGTCAGCCTGACCGGGCGTGGACGTAGGTCCTCAACTTGCCCGTCTTCGCGCGCCTGATTCCGCTTGGCCATGGCTTATCCGTCTCCAACCCGTGTTGTGCAGCGTTACTTTTTACTGGCCGCGCGCTTGAGCAGGGGCGCCAGATATCTACCGGTAAAACTTGCTTTGGACTTCGCGATCTGCTCGGGCGTGCCTTGCGCGATGATCTGGCCACCGCCCGCGCCGCCTTCCGGACCCATGTCGATGACCCAGTCCGCAGTTTTGATTACATCGAGATTATGCTCGATGATCACGACGGTATTACCCTGGTCGCGTAACCGATGAATAACTTCGAGCAGCAGCGCAATGTCATGAAAGTGCAACCCGGTCGTGGGTTCGTCGAGAATGTATAGCGTGCGACCCGTATCGCGCTTGCTCAGTTCCAAAGATAGTTTGACCCGCTGCGCCTCGCCGCCCGACAAAGTGGTGGCGGACTGGCCCAGCCGGATATAGCCGAGGCCGACGTCGAGCAGGGTTTTCAGCTTGCGCGCGACGACCGGCACCGGCTTGAAGAACTCGTACGCATGCTCGACCGTCATGTCGAGCACCTCGCTGATGTTCTTGCCTTTGTACTGCACGTCCAGTGTTTCGCGGTTGTAGCGCTTGCCATGGCAGACGTCGCACGGCACGTAGACGTCCGGCAAAAAGTGCATCTCGACCTTCAGCACGCCGTCGCCCTGACAGGACTCGCAGCGGCCGCCCTTCACGTTGAACGAGAAGCGGCCCGGGTCGTAGCCGCGCTCCTTGGCGGCGGGAACGCCCGCGAACAGTTCCCGGATCGGCGTGAAAAGGCCCGTATAAGTGGCCGGATTCGAGCGCGGCGTGCGGCCGATCGGCGACTGGTCGACGTTGATGACCTTGTCGAAGTGCTCGAGACCCTCGATCGACTCATACGGCGCCGGCTCTGTGGAAGAGCCGTACAAATGATGCGAGACCGCGTGATACAGCGTGTCGTTGATGAGCGTCGACTTGCCAGACCCCGAAACGCCGGTCACGCACGTAAGCAGGCCGACCGGCAGGTCGAGTGTGACGTGCCGCAGGTTGTTGCCGTGCGCCTCGACGATGCGCAAATGCCGCTCGTCCGGGTCCTTGCGCTCATCCGGATACTCGATGGTGCGCGCGCCGGACATGTACTGCCCCGTCATGGAGGCGGGGTTGCCCTGCACCTGTTTGGGCGTGCCCTCGGCGATCACCATGCCGCCGTGCTCGCCGGCGCCCGGACCCATGTCGACCACGTAGTCGGCCATGCGGATCATGTCTTCGTCGTGTTCGACGACGATCACCGAGTTGCCCAGGTCGCGCAGATGCTTGAGCGTGGCGATGAGGCGGTCGTTGTCGCGCTGGTGCAGGCCGATGGACGGCTCGTCGAGCACGTACATCACGCCGGTCAGACCCGAGCCGATCTGCGACGCGAGGCGAATGCGTTGCGCCTCGCCACCCGACAGCGTTTCGGCGCTGCGTTCCAGCGACAGGTAATCGAGCCCGACGTTGTTCAGGAACATGAGCCGTGCGACGATCTCTTTCACGACCTTGTCGGCGATCTCGCGCTTCGAGCCTTCGAGCCGCAGCGTCTGAAAATAGCCGAGCGCGTCGCGCAACGGCCAGCCGCTGATTTCGTAGATGCCGCGCGCGTCGCCGTCCGTGCCGATGCGCACAAAGCGCGCTTCCCGGCGCAACCGCGTGCCCGCGCAGGCGGGGCACGGCTGATTGTTCTGATACTTCGCAAGCTCTTCACGCACTGCGGCTGAATCCGTCTCGCGATAGCGTCGCTCCAGATTCGGGATGATGCCTTCGAACACATGCTCGCGGACCGACGTGCGGCCGCGCTCGTTGATGTACGAGAACGGAATTTCCTGCTTGCCCGAGCCGAACAGCAGGATCTTGCGGACTTTTTCAGGCAGGTCTTCGACGGCAGTGTCGATGTCGAAGTCGTAAAACGCCGCCAGGCTTTGCAGCATCTGGAAGTAAAACTGGTTGCGCCGGTCCCAGCCCTTCACCGCGCCTGCCGCGAGCGACAGCGACGGATGCGCGACCACCCGCTTCGGATCGAAGAAGGTGATCTGGCCGAGGCCGTCGCATTCCGGACACGCGCCCATCGGATTGTTGAATGAGAAGAGCCGCGGCTCCAGCTCCTGCAGCGAGTACGAGCAGATCGGACACGCGAACTTCGAGCTGAACAGGTGCTGCTTGTCGGTGTCCATTTCGAGCGCGATCGCGCGGCCGTCGGCGAGACGCAGTGCGGTTTCGAACGATTCCGCAAGGCGCTGCTTCATGTCGGGCCGCACCTTGAGGCGGTCGACCACGACGTCGATAGTGTGCTTGTCGTTCTTCTTCAGCTTGGGCAGGGAGTCGACTTCATAGATCTTCGCCGCGCCTTCATTGGCCGTGCCGCCGCCCGAGCGCACGCGAAACCGGATGAAGCCCTGCGCCTGCATCTCCTCGAACAGTTCGACGTGCTCGCCCTTGCGGTCGGCGACGACCGGCGCGAGGATCATCAGCCTGGTTTCTTCCGGCAGCGCGAGCGCCGCGTCGACCATTTGCGACACGCTTTGCGCTTCGAGCGGGATTTCGTGATCCGGACAGTAAGGCGTGCCGACCCGTGCGAACAATAGCCGCAGGTAGTCGTGAATTTCGGTGACGGTACCCACCGTGGAGCGTGGATTGTGCGACGTGGCCTTCTGCTCGATCGAGATCGCCGGCGACAGGCCTTCGATCAGATCGACGTCGGGTTTTTCCATCAACTGCAGGAACTGGCGTGCGTAAGCGGACAGGCTTTCGACGTAGCGCCGCTGTCCTTCCGCATACAGCGTGTCGAACGCGAGCGACGATTTTCCCGAGCCGGAAAGACCGGTAATTACGACGAGCTTGTGACGTGGTAGGTCGAGATTGACGTTCTTCAGGTTGTGGGTGCGAGCCCCACGAATACGGATTTGTTCCACGGATTTATTCCATGAACTGCGGAAAGAGGAAGAGGCTAAACCTGCTACTATAACGACTTTTCAAGGCCGCCGTTACGGCTGCCTGACGGCCCGAACAGGCCTGAACAGCGCCTCAGGCAAGCTGTAAGAACGCGGTTCAGCGCTAGCGGGAAAAGGTCTAACTGGGGCCGTTTCCGGCAAGTACAAGGCGCCGCGAAGCGCGCCGCGGCCGCAAAGGCGCGAGAGCCGAAGGGTCAGGAGTGCGGTCAGCGCGGAGCGGGAACGCTGCAGGCTGTCCGGTTGGCTCAAGCGGCAGTGCCGCACCGTCTGCGGGCCGTCCCATGGAAAGCCGTCCGGTCGTGGCGCCCCGGTGCCCCCGGTGCGTCACCCAGCTCATTCAAAGAACGCTTCCGATGTCCAATCCGTCTGCCACCTCTTCACGCATGAGCGCGCCTGAACTGCGCGCGACCGTGTCGCTTGCCGCCATCTTCGCGCTGCGCATGCTCGGGCTCTTCATGATCATGCCGGTGTTCTCGATCTACGCGAAGACCATTCCCGGCGGCGAAAACGTGCTGCTCGTCGGCATCGCGCTGGGCGCTTACGGCGTGACGCAGTCCATGCTCTACATTTTCTACGGCTGGGTCTCCGACAAGATCGGCCGCAAACCGGTCATTGCTGCGGGCCTGCTGATCTTCGCGCTCGGCAGCTTTGTCGCGGCGGGGGCGCACGACATGACGTGGATTATCGTCGGCCGCGTGATTCAAGGCATGGGCGCGGTGTCGTCAGCAGTGATTGCCTTCATCGCCGATCTGACTGCCGAAGAGCACCGCACGAAGGCGATGGCCATGGTCGGCGGCAGCATCGGCATTTCCTTTGCGGTGGCGATTGTCGGCGCGCCGATTGTTTTCCAATGGGTCGGCATGAGCGGTCTTTTCACGCTGGTGGGCGTCTTCTCGATTCTCGCTGTCGGCGTGGTGCTGTGGGTCGTGCCCGATGCGCCGAAGCCCGTGCATGTGCGGGCGCCGTTCGCCGAAGTACTGCACAACGTCGAGCTGCTGCGTTTGAACTTCGGCGTGCTGGTGCTTCACGCCACGCAGACGGCGTTGTTCCTCGTCGTGCCGCGCATTCTCGAAGCCGGCGGCCTGCCGGTCGCATCGCACTGGAAAGTGTATTTGCCGGTCATGGGCTTGTCGTTCGTGATGATGGTGCCCGCGATCATCGCCGCTGAAAAGCGCGGCAAGATGAAGATCGTACTGCTGTCCGCCATCGCTCTTATCCTGATCGGACAGTTGTTATTGGGCGTGGCTCCGCATACGATTCTGAGTGTGGCGGCCATCCTTTTTGTGTACTTTCTGGGCTTCAACATTCTGGAGGCGTCGCAGCCTTCGCTGGTGTCGAAACTGGCGCCGGGCAACCGCAAGGGCGCGGCAGCCGGCGTGTACAACACCACACAGTCCATCGGTCTTGCGCTGGGTGGCATGATCGGCGGCTGGTTGCTCAAAGCGGACGGTCAGAGCGCGGTCTTCTTTACTTGCTCGGGGCTCGTCTTTTGCTGGCTTATAATCGCCGCAAAGATGAAACAGCCGCCGCGTAAAGCGTCCTCGTGACACGCGCGGAACACTCGCAGAACATACGCGGCGACTCGGGCGTGTCCCGGCATCACCCAGAACTCACCCGGCGGCGGGCAGAGGCGCACTTCTGATCTCGGGCCAGCCAGGCGTGAGAGGCGAACTGTGTTGCCGGGCCGCCCGAAATGGAATCAACAGGAGAAACTCATGGCATCCGTGAACAAGGTCATTCTCGTCGGCAATCTCGGAGCCGATCCGGAAGTCCGTTATCTTCCGAGCGGCGACGCAGTGGCGAATATCCGCCTTGCAACGACGGATCGGTACAAGGACAAGGCGTCCGGTGAAATGAAGGAAGCGACCGAATGGCACCGCGTGTCGTTCTTCGGCCGCCTCGCCGAGATCGTCTCCGAATACCTGAAGAAGGGCTCGTCGGTCTACCTCGAAGGGCGCATTCGCACCCGTAAGTGGCAGGCGCAGGACGGCACCGACCGTTACTCGACGGAAATCGTCGCCGAACAGATGCAAATGTTGGGCGGCCGTGGCGGCTCCATGGGCGGCGGCGACGAAGGCGGCTACAGCCGTGGCGAGCCGTCGGAGCGCAGCGGTGGCGGTGGCGGCGGCCGTGCTATGTCGGGTGGCGGTTCGCGCGGCGGCAGCGGTGGCGGCGCGAGCGGTGGTGGCTCCAGCCGTCCGAGCGCACCGGCCGGCGGCGGCTTTGACGAGATGGACGACGATATTCCGTTCTAACCACCCGTATCACAAGACCAGCAAAAAACCCCGCGTCCTCAGCGGGGTTTTTTCTTTTCAGCAGTCGTCACCGCCTCAAATGCTCCAGCGCATCGCGCATCGGCAAGCTGGAGATCATGATCGGCCCGGTGAGCGGTGTATCGAGATCGACGATTACATAGATCGCCGACGCAATCGACACAGCCCCAAGCGAAATTGTCACGAGCGCCAGCGCATTGCGAGGCGCGATGAGCCCGAAGCTCAGAAATATCACGCACAGCCAGAACGTCAGCGTCTTTAAGAAGGGCTGCGAGATGGAGCTGTGCGCTTCCTCGATAATCTTCCAGCGCGCATCCACCACGCGGCGAAATTGCGTCAGGCCGTCGTCGAGCGCGTGCTGTTGCAGCGGATCACGCGCGCGCAACTGCCGCAATTGCCGGCCTACCGACGTCAGCATTTCGCCGAGCCGCACGTTTTCCAGCTTCTGCGAGTTGTCCGGCGAGCCGAGGTGGGTGGGGTAGTCGCCCGTAGGAGCCGGTTCGTTCGGCCACGTCGATGCAATTGCCGCGGCCGTGTAGACGCGCAAGAGGTTGCGCGCCGGTTCGGTGTCGCTGCCGTAATCCCTCAACGTCGTGTCCAGTTCGATGATGTCGGCGGCAAAGGTGCGCAAGTCATTTGACGCCGTGTCGAAGCTGGATTTCGCCGACGCGGTCATCAAACCAAGCACCAGTGCGGCAAACGTCACGAGCATGCCGATCACCAGTTGCACGAGTTGCACTGTCTCGTGTGCCTTGTGCTCCTCGGGCAGGAGCGGGCGCACCCACACGCCGATGCCGGTGGTCGCGAGCAGGAGAATGAAAACCACCAGAGCCGAGCCTATTTCGGACATAGAAGTGCTCCTATGACATTTGCATCGACTGCCAACCGGCTTAGGTAGGACGCCTGATACTCGGCAGTCCCGCTATCGCAGGCGTTCGGGCGGCTTCGCGCCGCTTGTAATTTGATGTGACGCAAAAGCGTACGCCATCCACCATAAAGTTTTTAGCGATTCAGCCGTAGTCCCTATCTGTGGCATTCGCTTAATTTTTGACAAAAACGGTTGCGGACCATGCCGAATGGGCTGGGCGCAGCATGCATGGCCGACGCGTATTTCACTGAACATTCGGTCAGGCGGCCCAATGGAGACTAGCCCGATGCTGAAAAATCTGTCGATTCGCAGTTGCCTTACCCTGATGATCGCGTTCTTTGCCGCCGCCCTGCTGCTGGGCGCTGCAGCCGGGCTTCTGTCGCTGCGCTTGAGCAACGCGTCCCTGCAACAGATGTACACCGTGGACACGCCCGCTGTCGCCGATCTCGAAGGCAGCGCCGGCCAGCTGTTGCGCCTGCGCCTCGCACTGGCCACTTATGCGTCGCTCGTCGATCTCAACGACCAGGACGGCGCAAACGCTGTGCTCAAGCGTTTTGATCAGTACCAGAAAGCATCGAATGAACGGCTTGCCCACTATGTGAGCCGCGCGAGCGCCGAGGCCGACGAGCAGCGCCTCATCAAGGATATGCAGGACAAGCGCGACACGTTCCTTCGCGAGGGTGTCGAGCCGGCGTTGGCCGCACTCAAGGCGGGCGACCGCGCCGCGTTCCAGCAATTGCAGGCGAAGAAGCTGCCGTCTCTGTACAGTTCGTTCGAAAAGGCGATGCTCGCGCTCGAACAGTTGCAGCTCGACCACGCCGAACAGCGCTATCAGAGCGCACAGGCCCTCTTTTACGCGATCTGCGTAACGGTGGCGATCGGCATCGGCATCTCGCTGCTTGGTTCGTTGCTCGGTCGCGCGGTGCTGGTGCGCGCAATCGTGAGTCCGGTCGATGCCACCATCGCCCAGTTCCAGCGGATCGCCAATGGCGACCTGACCGGGCAGATCGTCGTCACGAGCAGCAACGAAATGGGACGCCTCGCCGCCGCGCTGCGCAAGATGCAGGAGTCGCTGATCGCGACGGTGAATTCGGTGCGTCAGGGCACCGAATCGATCGACAGCGGCGTAAGCGAAATCGCCGCGGGCAATACGGATCTGTCACAACGTACCGAAGAACAGGCGGCGTCGCTGGAAGAAACGGCAGCGAGCATCGAGCAGCTCACGTCGACGGTTAAACAGACTGCGGACAACGCGAAGCAGGCGAGTTCGCTTGCGCAGGGCGCGTCGACGCTTGCCGCTCAGGGCGGCGAATTGACCGAGCAGGTGGTAGGCACGATGCACGAGATCGTCGACGACTCGCGGCGCATTGCGGATATTGTCGGCGTGATCGAAGGGATCGCATTTCAGACGAACATTCTCGCGTTGAACGCTGCGGTCGAGGCGGCGCGCGCCGGCGAGCAGGGCCGAGGCTTTGCGGTCGTCGCGAGCGAAGTGCGTTCGCTGGCCCAGCGAAGCGCTGCAGCCGCGAAGGAAATCAAGGCGTTGATCGAAGCGTCGACTACGCGCGTTGAGAACGGCTCACAACTGGTCGAGCGGTCGGGCGCGACGATGACCGAAATCGTCCAGGCCATTTCGCGGGTCAGCTCGATCATGGGCGAGATCGCCGCCGCGGCGACCGAGCAGAGCACCGGCATCGACCAGGTCAATCTGGCCGTCGCGCAAATGGACGAAGTGACGCAACAGAACGCCGCGCTGGTCGAACAAGCCGCAGCCGCGGCAAGCTCGCTGGAGGAGCAGGCGAGAAGGCTCACCTCGGCCGTGGCAGTGTTCCAGACGGAAGGTGGTTCGTCGTCGCGGGGCCTGGCCGGCTCGCGCAACGGTCAGAGCGCTGCAACGAAACGTGCAGCGAACGGCGCGGACGAACTGGTGGTTGCTTGATACATTCGCGGGCGGCGTTGCGTTAGGTTCGTGGCGCGTGCCGCGAGGCGATAGTACGCTGCATCTCACCGCGGGGTTGGGGGCGTCGCGCCCTGCCTGGAGCATCGCACTTCACGGTCGCGCGCCAAGCGAACCACAGTGCACCGCAATCGCCCAAATCGTTCGCTCTACTGCATTCCCGCGTAGTACTTCGCGACACTATCAATTTCCGCCGATGTCATCTGCCGCGTGACATTGCGCATCTGCTCGTTGATGTCGTTGCGGCGTGCGCCAGAAGCAAACGCCCGCATCTGCGCCGCAAGATAAATCGACGACTGGCCGCCAAGCCACGGCGCCGACCCCTTGCGATCGAGCTGCCCGTGACACGCCGCACATGGCGCGATGTTGCGCTGCGGATCGCCCTGCATGGCCAGCCGCACTGCGTTCGCATCGGGCGTGCTGCCGGTGGGCGCAACTTCCGCGGCGGGACCGCGTGGCAGCGACGCGTAGTAAGCCGCGAGATCGTGCAGGTCCTGATCGCTGCGAGCGGCGACGATCGGCTGCATTACCGCGTTCTGCCGCACACCCTGTTGATAGTCGCGCAATTCCTTGTAGACGGCGTCCGCATATTGACCGGCCAGCGCGGGCGCCGTGACCTGCACCGTACCGAGCACGCCGTGACACATCGAGCATTTCTGCGTGGCGAGGGTCGCGCCGCGCCCGATCGAATCGGCGTCGGCCCGCACGCGACGCAACGGCGGCAGGACGACCACGTCGCTCGGTGCCCGGCCTGCAATGTTGGTACCGCTGTACCAACTCGACGGCGCGCCCGCAGCGCTGCAGATCGTCGCCCATAAGCTGCGGTTCGCGAATGCGCTATTCGCCGAAGGCAGCCAGATGAAACCTATCAGCATCGACACGATGGCCAGCGCGAGCGTGCCGGCCACACTTACCGTGAACCACGGATTTCGCAAGCTGAAGACGCGTTCCTGATTCATCGCTGTGCTCCAACCACCACCGCGGGCACGGACGTTTGCGGCAGCTTGAGCAATTGGACGATGGGCACGCTGTAGTTGACGACGGTCAGGCCGATCATCAACGCGACCCACAAGCCGAAGCTATTGAGCGCGGCGGGCACGCGTTCGACCGGATGCACCGCGCTCGCGAAACGGAAGCCTTGCTGCGGAACCGCCGGCCCGAACTGCGACTTCGCGAGAATGTAGATGAAGAGCGCGCCCGATATGGCGAGAACCACTCCGCCGACCGCCGACATGCTGACCCAGAACGCCTGCGATTCGAGGCCCGGCATCTTGTAGTCGTAGTAAGCCATGCGGCGCGGCGCGCCGAGCAGGCCGACGTAATGCCACGGCAGCGTGACCACCAGCATGCCGATGAACCACAGCCACAGTTGCGCGCGCACGAGCTTCATCGACACGATTGCGCGGCCGGTGAGTTGCGGCCACAGTTCATAAGCAATCGCAAAATACATGATGACGATTGCGCCGCCGAAGATCAGATGGAAGTGTCCGGTCACCCACTGCGTGTTGTGCACGGTGGTATTCAACTGATAGCTCATGTTGATCAGACCGCCGGCGCCGCCGAGCCCCAGCATCACGAACGAAAACGCGACGACGAGCATCATCGGGTTCTGCCAGGGCAATGCGGTGAGCCAGCCGAACGCACCCTTACCGCCGCGCAGCCTGCCGGCAATTTCCACCGACGCGCAAATCGTGAACACCGTCAGCAGCGTGGGCACAGAGACCATCCCTGTGAACACTGCGTGCAGGAACTTGAAACCGGAGCCGATCTGCGGATCGGCAAACAGGTGGTGGATGCCGATCGGCATAGCGAAAACGAGGAACAGGATGAACGATACGCGCGCCATCGAATCGCTATAGAGCCGCCCGCCGATGGCTCGCGGCACGAGCGTGTAGTACGCGATATAGGCGGGAATCAGCCAGAAGTAGACGATGGCATGCAGCGTCCACGAGAACAGGACACGTGACAGTCCTGCGTCGATCGTATTCTTGAGGCCAAACGCAACCGGCAGAATCTGAAGCAGGATTTCGAGCGCCGCGCCGACGGCCGTCCATGCCCATAGATATGCGCCGGCGACATTGGCGAACATCGCGAGCGGTACCGGCTTTCCGGGGTTCGCGCGCCGCCATATGGCGAGGTTCACGTGCATCAACGCGACCCAGATCCACGAGCCGACTACCACTAGCACCACGCCGAGATAATAGAAGGGACTGCCGATCATCGGCGGATAGAACGTGTAGAGCACCGAGGCCTTGCCGAGTGCGACGGGCACCATCGCCATCACCGCGCCGACCGCCAGCATGATGAAGGCGGCCCATGCCCACTTCAGGCCCGCGAGGCGCTGCGCGAGCGCAAGCTCGACAATTGCGTAGCCAAAGCCCATCGACACCAGAGTCGGCATCACGTAGGCCATCACTGAACCGTGGGCGGTGACTGAGCGGTAGTACAGCTCGGGGTCGCCGATCCACGGCGCGAGTGGACTGCGCACGAGCATCTGCCAGGCGCCGAGAAACAGCGCGACGATAAACGCGATGAAGGCGAGCCAGAAATGCGCGAGAACGAGTCGCTTAGCGTGAAACACAGCTCAGCCTCCGTGATTGTCGGGCCTGCTCGAAGAAGGCGGCTTTGTCGATCACTTTCACATGCGCCCACATGGCCTGATGGCCGAAGCCGCAGAACTCGTGACAGGGCATGGTGTGATCGGCGGGCGCGTCGAAGCGCGTGTTCAACGTGGCCACGTAGCCGGGCACGACCATCGTGTTGATATTGGTGTTAGTGACGAGCAGACCGTGCACGACGTCCGCACTGGTGGTTCGGATCGTGATCGGAGTGTCGGCGGGCACGAGCAGACATTGCGGTGTGAACGAGTACTGCTGCGCGATAAAACGCACGACCACGGAGCCATCCGGCTCGACCGCGCTGCCCAGATTGTCTTCGACGAATTCGCCCGACAGTTGCAGACGGGACGGGTCGATTGTTTCCACGCGCGATGGCGGCATCATCGCCCAGTGGAGCCCCGAGTACACAATCACGGCCAGCATCAGCACGATCAGCGCGCCGACGAAGATCGCCCAGCGGCGCTCGGCGCGTAGCGCGACGGTGTGGCCGCTGCCCGGTTGGTGTTGGGAGTCGGGGGAATGAGTGGACATGATCAGTGCACGACGCCGCGCGGCAGAAACACGAGGAAGTAGAAGCCGAACCAGATCGCCATGACGATAAGCGTGGCCACGCCTGCGACGGCGATCGCACCATGCGGACCCGCGACGACCACGCGTTCTACTTCGTCGTCGGTGGGAGGGAGCGCGGCGCGCGTATCGTTCGCTTCCATCTAGGGCTTCTCCTGTTGCCGGTGCGGCGGCTAGTGCAGCGGCGCGTTGCGCAGTTCGTTGACATCGCGGGCGGTGACCGGCGTCCCATGATTGCCCCACGCTGTGCGGATATAGGTAATGACGGCGGCCGCGTCGGTGTCGTTCAGTTCCTGTGCGAAAGGCGGCATGCCGTAGGGCTCGGGATTACGCTTCGTGCCAGGCGGGAAGCCGCCGTTCAGCACGATGCGGATGGGATTGACCGCGGAGTTCATTTCGATCGACTGGTTGCCCGCTAGCGGCGGATAGTGCTGCAACTGTCCTTCGCCTTTTGCGCCATGACACAGTGCGCACTTGTCGGCGTAGATCTTTTCACCGAGCGCGAACACATTGGTGCCGGTCGGCGCGGTCGGCCCGGACTTGCGGCCGCGATTGTCCGGCAACGTCTTGAGGTACACCGCCATTGCCTTGACGTCTTCGTCGGTCATGTATTGAAGGCTGTGATAAGTGACTTCGGCCATTGGGCCGTACACTGCGCCGCGATCGGAAATGCCCGCTTGCAACAGGTCGACGATGTCCTTGATGCTCCAGTCGCCGAGTCCGCCGTCCTTGTCGGAAGTGAGCGACGGCGCGTACCAGTTCTGCACCGGAATCAGCCCGCCGGCAAATTGCTCGCTTTGTGACGAGCCGCCGAGCATGTTGATCTTCGTGTGGCACATCGTGCAGTGCCCGAGCCCTTCGACGAGATACGCGCCACGATTCCATTCGACGGAGCGGGTCGGATCAGGCTTGAATTCGCCTTCGCGGAAGTACAGCGTGCGCCAGCCGTACAGCAATTTGCGCTGATTGAACGGGAAGCGCAGCGTGTGCTTGCGATTCGGCGTGCGCACTGGCTCGACCGATTTCAGGAAAGCGAAGATCGCGTTCGAGTCTTCACGCGTGACCTTCGTGTACTGCGCAATCGGCATGGCGGGATAGAGCAGCTTGCCCTCGGGCGTGATGCCGGTGCGCATCATCCGGAAGAAGGCGTCTTCGCTCCAAGTGCCGATGCCGTACTGCGCATCTGGCGTGATGTTCGGCGAGTAGAGCGTGCCGAACGGCGTGTCCATCGCGAGGCCCCCGGCGAACAGCCTGCCGCGCGGTGCGGTGTGGCAGGCCACGCAGTCGCCCGCGCGCGCAAGATATTCGCCGCGCTTGACGATGTCCGTGCGGTTGTCGACGGAGGTATTGGCCTTGGCTTCTGTGGTGCTGTCGGCGGCGCGAGCTTCGGTGACAAGCGAGTGGAGTGGCGCGCTGCCGGTCACCAGCGCTGCGGCGGCAACCAGTGGCAGGAGCGAGCGGTGCAACTTACGTGAGAGCACGCGCAGCGAACGAAGTGTCGTTTTCATTGCGGTTGGCTCCCGCATGCGAGAGGCAAGCGCTCCGCGGACGCCGGCACGGGCCGCGGGTCGGCTGGACGCGGTTGCCGCGCAAGCCAGGTCGAGACGGCGGTGATGTCCTTGTCGGTCAGCTTGACGGCGATCGACCGCATGCAATCCGGCGCGAGCGCGTGACGCGTGCCGGAGCGCCAGGTTCCCATCTGCCCGGCTATGTAGCTCGCATGCAAACCGAGCAGGCCGGGAATGCCAGGTTGCTGCCCCGTCATGCGCGCTCCGTGACATGCGATGCACGCGGGAATCTTGCGCGCCGGGTCGCCCTGCATGACGAGTCGCTGGCCCGCGGCGAGCACGGCGGGCGCGACGTTCGATTGATCGGCATTCGGGTAGGGCGGCTGCAAATCGGCGAAGTACTGGCTGATCTTGCGCAGATAGTCGTCGGGGAGAAACGCGACCAGATAACCCATCGGCGGATAGGTGCGGCCGCCGTCGCGAAACGCTGTTAGCTGATTGAACAGATACTCGGCCGGTTTGCCGGCTATGCGCGGAAAGTAATCGTTGTTGAGGCCCTGGCCCTGCACGCCATGACAGGAGGTGCAGGCGCGCACGCGTTCGTCCATGGCCGAGGGCATGGGGCCGGGCGCGCTGGTTGCCGCGAGCGCCGCGCCGTTCCATAAGACGTAAAGCACGAACAGAAGCGCAAATCCCATAGCTCTACGATGCACGTCGGGCCTCGCTGGGGAACGTTCTTTTGTCGATCTGCTTCGCCCGCATTGTTGACTGGATTCACTTCCAGCCTGGTTCGCCATGCTCCAGCGGGTCTACCTTTTTTCTCTATCGCGACAGCGCAAACGGCAATGGAAGGGCACTCATTGTGGATGGCGAAACGTCGGTTCGCCGCTGCGATTCAATGGCTCGTCAAAGAACGCGTTGACACACGTAAGCGCGAAGGACGGCAGCTTTCCCGTTGCTAGATCGACGCGTTGATGTCCGACTGCATATGTCACACTGCAGCAATCCATTCGGAGCGTCAATGCCGAAACAATAAGGCTGGCTGACTTCGTCTCTGATCATCATAGGCGGCGTTCAGAACGCTTTCAACACTTCTATTCACGCCGCATGCAAATGGACGTTAGCGCGCGAATGTGATGGTCTGATGTGCTCAATTGAAGAGTCTCATCAACGCGGTGCGCGCATTGGTCACACGTTCGCTCTCGCCGATCCGCCCGGGCAGCAAATGAAACTCGACGGTGGGTAATGCGGGTAGGCCAATGCCCGGTGGGCATGCGACCACACCTGCTCCAATCGACGATTCGTTCAGGCACGAGATGCCGAGTCCAGCCTTCAACGCGAGCTGCAATCCGGCTACGCCCGAGGCGGAATGCGACACGACATAAGACACCTTGTTTTCGTCGAGCAGCTTCACGACGAAGCGCTGCAACTGGCAACTCGACGGCAACAGCACCAGTTGATACGGCGCGACCGGTCGCGGGCTCGCATCCGATGCGCTTGCCCACAGCAATTTCTCGCGGCGCACGACGGTGCTCTGCGCGCTGCTGCGCCCGCTCGACGCGCGAGAGTTGCCCGTGACGAGCCGCAACGAGAGGCCGATGTCGAACGATGCGTCGTCGCCGGCGCTGCTGTCGATCACGGCGCTCGGCAGCACGGTGACATGCAGCTTCAGACGCGGGTGTTGCTCGGAAAACGTCTTGAGGATGCGAGCGATGTCGTGCGGGCGGTAATAGTCGGTGATCGCGATGCGCAGTTCGCCGTCGAGCGAACGGCCTTGGAGGTCTTCGAACGCCGCTTCGCTCATCGCGATGATGCGCCGCGCGTGCTCCAGCAGGCGGCTGCCCGCGGGAGTCGCGCTCACGCCCTGCTTGCTGCGCACGAAGAGCGGCTGGCCTGCGCGCTCCTCGAGTTTTTTCAACTGCTCGCTCACCGACGATTGAGACAGGAACACGCGCTCCGCGCCCGCCGAGACGCTGCCCGACTCGGCGACGGCGACGAAGGTCCGTAGTTGCGTCAGGTCGAATCCGCGCTGGCTCATGTTTCGTTATACCCGATGGATGACATCTATATTTCCGGCTTTTCCGATGGAAGGCGCCGCCGTAGCATACCTCCGAATTCATTGCGGAGGAAACATGGACAACGCACTACGGGCAGGCGGCCAGATAACGGGCGGCCTAGGGGCGAGCCACCGGTGGAAGGTATTGGGCGTGGGCTTTGCCGCCAACGCGAGCTTTTCGGCCGCATTCTCGGGTATTCCGACCACGGCGGTTTACTTGCGCTCGGGTTATCACCTCGGCAATGAAGGGCTCGGGCTTGTGCTGGGCATGCTCGGCCTGGGCATCGCGGTGAGCGAACTGCCGTGGGGACTCTTGACGGACCGGTGGGGCGACCGTCGCGTGCTGCTGCTGGGTCTGCTTTCCACCGCCGCGGCGCTGGCCGGCTTGGCGTTGTTCGCGGCACCGTCGGGGTCGCATGTGCCTCGCGTGACGACGCTTGCGCTCGGGCTGTTGCTCGTGGGTCTGCTCGGCGGCAGCGTCAACGGTTCCAGCGGTCGTGCGGTCATGGCGTGGTTTCGCGAGGGCGAGCGCGGACTGGCCATGAGCATTCGCCAGACGGCTGTCCCCGCAGGTGGAGGACTCGGCGCGCTGTTGCTGCCGGCGCTTGCAACGAGATTCGGTTTCGTGAGTGTTTATGCGTTGCTGGCGCTGAGTTGCGCGATAACCGCGGGATTGGCATGGCGCTGGTTGCATGAGCCGACGGATGTGGAGAATGGCGATGTGCGCGCGGCGTATGTCGGCGGTGGACATGGGGCGAATGGGGAGGGCGCTTTGGGCGGTGTGGGCGGTGCAAACGGTGCAAACGGTGCAAACGGTGCAAACGGTGCAAACGGTGCAAACGGTGCAAACGGTGCAAACGGCGCGAACGGCGCAAGCGGCGCAAGCGGCGCAAGCGGCACAAGCGGCACAAGCGGCACAAGCGGCACAAGCGGCACAAGCGGCGCAAGCGGCACAAGCGGCATTAGCGGCACAAGCGGCACAAGCGGCACAAGCGGCACAAGCGGCATTAGCAGTGCAAACGACATTAACGGCGCACATGCCCGGAGCCGCTCGCCGCTGCGTGACGCTCGCATCTGGCGCGTAGCGCTCGGCGCGGGCGCGCTTTGCGTGCCGCAACTCGCCGTGATCACGTTCGGAACTGTGTTCCTCCATGACTTCGGGCACGCCGGCGTGCTGACCATCAGCGTCGCGATGGCCGCGGTCCAGGCAGGCGCCGCCATCGCCCGTGTCTGGAGCGGTCGGTGGACGGATCAGCGCGGCAATCGCCGGGCATACATGCGCGGCTGCAGTCTGCTGACTTCCGCGCTATTCGCAGCGCTCACTCTCATGAGCGGTGTCGCCGGCATGCAGCACGCCTCAACGCCAATGACGACGATGTTTCTCGCGTCGATGATCGTGCTCGGCGGGGTGAGCGCGTCTGCCTGGCACGGCGTCGCCTTCACGGAACTCGCGACGCTCGCCGGAACGAGCCGCGCCGGCACTGCGTTGGCGCTCGGCAATACCTGCGTTTTCCTCTCGCTCTTTCTGACGCCGCTCGCGATTCCGCCGCTGCTATCGCTCGGGTCATGGCCGACGGTGTGGGCGGCGACAAGTCTCTGTGCGTTGATTGCGCTGCCGGTTTTTCCGCGCGCATTGCGCGAGGTCGGCACGAGCGCGCCGCGCGCCTGTGACACGGCTTGACGATTGCCGGCGTGCGCGAGGCAGTTTTGCGCGACTTTTATCGAAATGCCGCGCGGGCCAAGGTTAATCAGACGTGATTTTCCCGCGAACCTGGGCGCGCCGATTTTCTCAATTTATTCATTTTGAATAATCGGGGGCTTTCGTTGTCCGTGCACCGTAATTGCCGGTGAATTCAACACTTGATTCGGAACACTCCGATTTTCGTTACGCGCACCGCGGTGATTTTATGGTCCCGTCGACGCGCGATGGTTAGAAACGATTGCGCGTCGACGCAGGTGCGGAGCGTGTCGATTTGTCCTGCGTATCTGACGACTATTCCTACAACAAACGAGATCAATCTAGTGAACCTCCGAATCATTCTCGCGGATGATCATCCATTCGTTCTGCTTGGCGTTAGAGCTATGCTCGAAACCAGATCCGGTGTCGCCATCGTCGGCCAGGCCGTCAACCCGACGTCGTTAATCAAACTGCTGCGGCGCACGCCATGTGACGTGCTGGTCACCGACCTGTCGATGCCTGATCCCGGCGCCGCCGTGGAAGACGAACTGAACCTGATCCGGCAGATCCATGCTGAGTGGCCACGACTGCGCATCGTCGTCATGTCGACGACGACCAATTCTGCGTTGCTCCGGGTCCTCGCATCGGAGCGCGCCGTGAGCTTGCTCAGCAAAACCGAATCCATGCACGAGTTGTGGCGTGCGATCGAGCAGCATGTAAGCAACGAGCCATACATCGGCAACTCAATCGCCGCACTTCTCGCAACGCCGCCCGCAGCCGGGTGCGAGCGGCCGCTCGCGCTCCCTCTGTCGGTAATGCAGAAGACGGTCGTCAGGATGTTCGTCGACGGACACTCTATTGCTGAAATTGCGGCCACTCTCGGATGTCATCGCCGCACCGTTAGTCGGCAAAAGCGTGAAGCAATGGTAAAACTTGGCGTTACTAATGATCCTGGTTTATTCTCGTGCGTTCGAGCTGGTGAAATTCTTAAATTTGAATCGCATATCTAAGTAAATTAATTGGCCGAGTTATTGAAGTTATTTCGGAGCGATCTTATGTTTAACGCCGCCACGATGTCTGATGATGGGGCAGGGCCGGTCGGGAGTGAGATGGTGACAGGGAGTCAGGATATGGAGGAGAGATAGACGATGGGCGACACCGCTGAAATAAGCACGCCGGTCCGGGCGATCATCGCGGACGATCATCCGCTCGTCCTGTTTGCAATCGAGAACTTGATGGGCGGTTATCAGAATATGGAGGTGGTCGGCCGCGCGACCGATGCAACCGATCTCTTTGCGGAGGTCGACCGAACCGGTTGTGACCTGGTGCTCATGGACCTCTATATGCCAGGCGGCGCAGATGGCAGTGGGATCGACGCGGTGCGGCAGTTCAGGAGCCGTTACCCCGACGTGGCCCTCGTCGTGCTCACCATGGAAACCGAGGCAGCAGCGCTGCAAAGCGTGATCTCGCTCGGCGTTCACGCGCTTATCAGCAAGCGTGACCGCATCGACCTGATTCACGTGGCGATCATCACCGCGCTCGCGGGCGAATGCTATCTCGGGCCGGCCGTGCGCGCGGTCATTGCGGACGCCACGGCGATGCAACGGCTCGACTTTGTTCGTTCGGTGTTGTCGCGGCGCGAGCTTGAAGTGTTCACGCAGTACGCGTCCGGCTTCGGCGTCACTGAAATTGCCGGGCGGCTGGGGCGCAGCGTGAAGACAATTAGCGCGCAAAAGTGCACCGCCATGCGCAAGCTGGCGTTGCATAGCGACGCTGAACTATTTCGCTTTGCGGTTGAGCACGGCGTGGTAACAGAGGCCCGCGTCGAAGGGCGCTGAAGAACACACGAGGTCGCGCCGGGCCGGCGTGACAAACATAAGATGTGTTGGCGTTGTCCGGGGAAAGTACATCTTGTACTGGACATGCCAATCGATAAGACAACAAAAATATGACAGACAAGATACGCGTCATCGTGGCGGACGACCACGACTGCGTTCGCGCCGGCGTGAGGAGGTTGTTGTACGCCACGCCGCATATCGAAGTTGTTGGCGAGGCCTGCAACACGCATGACCTTGCCGAACTGCTCGACGTCTGCGAATGCGACATCGTCATCTCCGACATTGGCATGCCGGGTCTGGACGGAGCGAGCAACGCTGTTCCTTTCCTGCGTCGGGTATTGAGAGGGCATGCGCATCCCGCCATCGTTGTGCTCACCATGATTTGTCATGCGCATATGCTGTCGGGCCTGCTGCATCTTGGCGTCAGCGCAATAGTCGATAAGCGCGACACGACGGCTGCATTGATCGACGCAATCCAGGCAGCGTTGACTGGAGACGTGTATCTGTCGGAGCAGGTGCGCGTTGCGATGGAAACGACTGACACTCCGCCGCAACTGCGCGCCAGCGTTTTGAGTGCGCGCGAATGGGAGATCTTCCAGCTCTATGTGCAGGGCGTCGCGGTACACGAAATCGCGAAACGGTTACAGCGCAGCGGTAAGACGATCAGTACTCAGAAGCGTACCGCAATGCGCAAGCTAGGCCTCGAAACGGAGTCCGATCTGATTGTCTACGCACGGCAGATTGGCTTGATTTAACACTCGGTAACCCTGCGCCTATATACCGGCAACTCACGGTCCCGAAATTAGGACTCTTCTGATTGGTTGGGAGACCTTGCCACTCCATAGTTCTGAATTAGCTTCGGCTTTTGCTGACGTTGGCCTCATCAGAGCAGTTATAACTTGAGACCACGCCGCGCAAAGCTGGGGAAGTTCAAGCAGATGTTCGCAGAAATTGCGTAGCGCCGTGCGCTTCGCATGGCGACAGGGAGGCGGTATGGCCGTGCTAGGTAAGCGGTTGTTGGTCGAGAGCGTGGGTACGGCATGGCTGGTGTTCATCGGCTGCGGCAGCATCGTATTGAACACCGGCGCCGTTCAGCAGGGCTACGGCGTGCTCGAGGTATCACTCGCGTTCGGTCTCGCGCTTGCCACCGCGAGCTACTGGTTTGGCGAGACGTCGGGCGCTCACTTCAATCCCGCTGTCACGGTAGGTTTCACTGCCGCACAACGGTTCCCGGTCAAAGACCTGCTGCCCTACATTGCCGCGCAGATTGTTGGCGGGGTCGTTGCCGGAGCGTTGCTTGTTTATGTGGCGAGCGGCCGGCCGGGCTTCGAAATCGGCGCGAGCGAATTCGCGGCCAATGGCTTTGGCGATCACTCTCCTTCCGACTATCAGTTGCACTCGGCGCTGGCCATTGAATTCGTGCTGTCGTTTGCATTTGTCATGGCGAGCCTTCTCGTGGCCGCACGGTACGAGACAAAGCCGGGCGGACCGATGGTCGTCGGCGGATCTCTCGCGCTCGTCTACCTCGTGTCGATTCCGGTCACCAATGGTTCGGTCAATCCGGCCCGCTCCACGGCGCAAGCGCTGTTCGTGGGTGATTGGGCGCTCGACCAACTGTGGCTCTTCTGGGCGGCGCCAATGTCTGGCGGCGTCGTCGCCGGCTTCGTGTTCTCGTTCCTCAGTGGCAGTTCCGACCAGGCAGCAGCAACGCTTGCCGATGGCCACAGCGAAGCCGCGTGAGTTGTGCCGTGACGTTGTTCTCATTCTTTGCTACACGGTTCCAACGCGCTGCGATAGCGCGCGTGCGGCGGCGCGTGTCGGCGTGCGTGCTGGCAGGGCTCTCCTTATTGGCCGCGACTCAAGTGGCGGCTGCCGGCCACGCTTTCGTGGAGTCCGGTGCCAACCGGGTTGGTAGTGCCTTCCCAGAGAAGCTGACCGTCGGCGTACTTGCGAATAGCTGGTTGCCGTTCGACGCGCTGCAAAACGGGCAACTCACAGGACTGAGCATCGACTATCTGCGCGCACTGGTCGGGCCGGGCGTTGCGATCGAGGCGAAGCCATATCCCGACATGCCGCAGCTACTTGCCGCCGCCTGCGCGGGCAACGTCGATCTGTTGATGAGTCTCGCGCGCACGCCGGAGCGGGAGCGCTGTGTCAGTTTCACCGCGCCGTATTTTCGAGCGTCCACCTCAACGGTTGTACGCAGGGACGGCGACATATACGAAGGGCCCGCGCGTCTTGCAGGTGCGTCCATTGCCATCGAGAAAGGCTTTGCGCTTGAGCGCTCGTTGCGCGAGCGCTTCCCGCGCGCCCGCATTAGCGTGTTCACATCGACGCACGCGGCGCTCGCTGCCGTCGCCGATGGCGACGCGGACGCATATATGGGTTTCACACCAGTCGTCGAATATGCGCTCGCAACAGAAGAGTTCCACAATCTGCGCGTTGCATTTGAGGAAAGCACTCGCTCCGCTGAACTGCGCTTTGGCGTGCCGCGTAGTCAGGTGGCGTTGCGTGACCGGCTGGACCGCGCGTTAGCCTCAATGAACCAGACCGACGACACGGCGATTCGAGTCCGCTGGCTTTCAGGCAGTTTCGATTCGAAGCCGGAGCCCGCCACATCCCGTCTTGAATTGACGCAGCAGGAGCAGGCGTGGCTTCGTTCGCTTCCGCCGTTGCAGGTGGGCTTCGACAACAACTGGCCGCCATTCAGCTATCTCGACGCGTCGGGGCGTCCTGCCGGCGTGACCGCCGACTACCTCGCATATCTGAGCCGCACGCTGGGCGTCGTGTTCAACCGCGCGCGGCAGCCCGACTGGCCATCCGCGATCGGCGCGTTCCAGCGCGGTGAACTGGCGATTCTCACCACGGGCTCGAGTAACGACCCGCGCCTCCAGAAGGCACGTCATACCCGTGCGTACGAAACTTATCCATTGGTAATGGTGGGTCGCGACGACGAGCCGGCCGCCCGTTCACTCAACGATTTCGCCGCGCGGCGGGTCGTGGTGTCGTCACACATTGCCGGGGTCGATCCGCTCGCATTCCAGCGCATTCCGAAAGATCACCTCGCAATTGCGCCAAGCCTTGACGACGCGCTGCGCATGGTTGCTTCCGGGGAAGCAGATGTCGTCGTGGAAAACGTGGCAGCCGTCGACATTGTGCTCAAGCGGCAATACGCCGGCGTGCTGAAGGTAGTCGGCACAGTGGGCAAATCCGACGCCCTCGAGTTCGCTGTGCGTCCGGACCTGGGTCTGCTCGCCGATCTGATCGACCGCGCGTTGCAAGCGATGCCGCCAGCGGAAAAGCAGCGCATCCGGCAGAAATGGGTGACCGGCGACACGCCGGCAGGCGGTACTTGGAGCGTTTCCGCGGTGCGCCTGCTACCTGTGCTAATCGGTATCGCCTCGGTCCTGCTCGTTACATTGCGCGCCTATCTGCTTTTGCAACGCGAAGTCAGGCGCCGCAAGGAGACCGAGCGCGAACTCGCGCTGCAGCTGAATTTCCAGGAAACGATGATGAAGATGGTGCCCTATCCGCTCGTCGCCCAGGATCTGCAAGGCCGCTATATCGCAGTCAATGGCGCGTATGAGCGAGCGTGCGGGCTAAGCCGCGAGGCGGTTATCGGACGCAGCACGATGGAGGTTCACACATGGGGCGAGGCCAACAGCCGGGTACTCGCCGATATGACCCGCGACCTGCTGCGAGGCGGCGACATGGCCCAGGTCGAGTTGCAGTTCGAGTCCCGTGCAGGAGATGTGCGTCACGGGCTTTTCTGGACGAGCATCTGCCGCGGCAACGACGGAGAGCCGGTTTGCGTGCTCGGCACCATGGTCGACATCACCAACATACGGCGTGCCGAAATGCGTGCGCGCGACACCGAGCGAAGGCTCTTCGACGTCACGCGCTCGTTGCCGGCCGTGGTGTTCCAACTGCGCCGCACGTCAGGCGGTGCTTATTCGTTTCCTTACATCGGTGGAGACGCGAAGCTTTTGCTCGGACACGGCAACGGGGTGGCGGGAAGCCGCGATCATGTCGACTTCGACCGTATCCACGAGCAAGACCGTCCGTTCGTCATTGCGGAACTCGAGCGCTCGGCTCGTCTTGAAACGCCGGTACTGATCGAATTCCGCATGCGCTGCCATTCGAACGTGAAGTGGGCGCGAGCGGAACTCGTGCCGCGTCGCGAGGCGGACGCAAGTGTCGTTTGGAGCGGCTACTGGGTCGACGCGAGCATCGAACATGCGCGCGCCGAAGAACTTGCCCGCGCGCGAGATGCGGCTGAAGCGGCGTCGCGTGCGAAAGACGACTTCTTCGCAATGATGAGCCACGAAATCCGGACCCCTATGAACGGTGTACTCGGGCTTGTCGAAGTGCTCGAGCGCACGCCGCTCAACGCGGATCAGGGCGAAATGCTCGGCATGATCCACGAGTCGGCGGGCGCGCTGCTGCAAATTCTCGACGACCTGCTCGATTACTCGAAAATCGACGCGGGACGGTTGACCATCGAAGCAGAGCCGATCGACCTGCGCGAACTGGTCGACAACGCGGTCGGCCTGCTAGCGGGCCGCGCGCATGAGAAGGGCCTGAAACTGAGGGTGAATATAGGATCGGACGTGGCAGCCACGCTGCGAGGCGACAGTGTGAGACTGCGCCAGGTCCTCTTCAATCTGCTCGGCAATGCGATCAAATTCACTCCCGAAGGTCAGGTAGACGTGAGCGTGGCGTTGCTCGCGCAAACGGGCGACGTTCAGACAATCGAGATGGTCGTCGAGGACACCGGCATCGGCATAGCGGCGGACGTGCAGGCGAAACTGTTCGAGCCGTTCGTGCAGGCGGAGTCGTCCACCACCCGCCGCTTCGGCGGTACGGGCCTTGGCCTCACCATCTGCCGCAAGTTGATCGAACTGATGAACGGCTCGCTCACGCTCGACAGCGAACTGAACCGCGGCACGCGCATGACGGTGCGGCTCAGCATGCCCGTCGAGACGCAGCGTTATTCGGTCAGCGGTTTGCGCGGCAAGCGCTGTCTCGTGGCGACTAACGACGCGCGAGTCGGTCAGGCTCTCGTCGACTTCGGAAAAGCGCTGGGATTGGAGCTGCGCCGGGTTCCGGCGGACTTTGCGCAGTTGCGTTGCCGCGCCGCGCTAAGCGGCGTGGATCTGCTGTTCGTGAGCGAGGACGTGGTGCTGCCCGCCAACGTTACAGGCAAGGTCCGTGTGATATCCCTCACCGAAAAGCCGAAGCCTACGGGCTACCGCATTCTTGAAGACAATGTTCGCCTGAGCATCAATCCGATATCGTGGCGCGGACTCGGTGCGGCGTGTGCTGCGGCCATGACGGGCCTTCAGTCCGCGCCGGCGCCGTCGGTCAGCGTGCCGCGCACGCATGAAAGCATCACCGCGCCGCCGGACCGAGAACGGGCGATCGCGAGCGGTCGCCTGATTCTCGTCGCCGAAGATCATCCGGTGAATCAGGAACTCATTCGCCATCAACTGGCGCTGCTCGGTTTTGCGTGCGACGTCGCGAACGACGGCGCCGAAGCGCTATCCGCGCTCGAACACACCAGTTACGGATGTCTGATCACGGACTGCCATATGCCCAACGTATCTGGCTATGAACTGACGCGGCGTATCCGTGAGCGTGAGCGCGAGCAAGGCCGCTCAGACCGTCTGCCGATTCTGGGCATCACCGCCAATACGGCGCCTGAAGATCTGAGCCTCTGCCGCGAGGCGGGCATGGACGACAACCTCGTCAAGCCGACGCGCCTCGCGACGTTGCGTGAATATCTGAGCCGCTGGTTCGGCACTGACAGCGCCTGGCAGGCGGCACCCGCGGATAACGCTGATATCGAGGAGGCGACAGACTCGTCGGCCGCGGGCGCCTCGGCCTTCGTTCCGGTCGACCTGAATCAGATGACGCAATTGTGGGGCAGTGAATCGACGGTCAAGGCGTTGCTTGATTCGTTCGTTTCTTCAGTGCGCGAAGACATTCAGGCACTGTCGTTGTTACTGGAAGACGCGGACACGTTGCGCGTGCGCGAGTGGCTTCACCGGGTAGCAGGCGCGGCGAGCGTACTGCAATACCCTCCGCTCATCAGCGTGCTCGACGAATATCGCCGCGATATCTCGGGCGCGCCCGAGCGCGTGCGCCATAACGGACTCGCGGTGATCGACAAATGCAACGCGATGCTTGACGGCATCGAACACCAGGCGGCGTTGCTCGCCTGAGCGCGGTCATTAGCTGGATCAACGCCCAAAGCAGTGCTGCTCGCAACCGCGCCGCAATCGACGGACGAAAAAAAACGCGGCCGAAGCCGCGTTAAAGATTTGGAGACATCCCTCGATGAAGGAGTCACTTCTCGCGAGCCCAAAGCATACTCGGGAAAACGCGGATGATTCAGTGCAGAATCTGCAAATAATTGTTTGGAAAATCGTTACAAGCGAAATCAACGGCGCGATTTAGACGCGTAGACCCGCGCGTCGTCCGCCATTAACGTCTTTCGAAGATTTGCACTAGTATGTGATGGCTTCGCGCGCGGCCGAGGTGTCGGCGCGGCGGCGCATCTAGTCGGAGAAGACCATGATTACGCTAAAAAAACTCAACCTGGCTGTGGTGTTGTGGGCCGTAACGGCGGGTGTCGCGTTCGCGGACACGGTCGCGCTAAAAGCGGCTCTCGAGCCTTCAAGCGAAGTGCCGCCGCGTGTAAGTCACGGACATGGCACGCTGAACGCAACGTTCGATACGTCGACGAAATCCCTGCAATGGACTGTCAGCTACGAGGGCCTCAGCGGCCCAGTAACTGCCGCGCATTTTCATGGCCCGGCGCCGGTCGGACAAAATGCAAAGGTCCAGGTGCCGATCGACAAAGGCGCGCTCGCAAGTCCGATGAAAGGGTCTGCCGCCCTCACCGAGCAGCAGGTAACCGATCTGATGGCGGGCCAGTGGTACTTCAACATTCATACCGCGCAAAATCCGACGGGTGAAATCCGCGGGCAAGTGATGCCCGCCAACTAGGTCAGAGAATCCCTGAAGCGGCGCGTCGCCAACGCGTCGCCGCAGTCAGTCTTCAGCAAAATTAGAAGCCGCCGTCCACCGGCATGGCGGCCACGCACGTACCATGGTGGGACATTTCCCAGGGAGGATGTCCCAATGAGTTGGCAAAGCGTAGTCGCGTGCTGGTTTTTGCGCAGGCAGTTTCGCCCTCAAACCCTGAAGCCGCATATCGATGTCGAGAAAGCGCGCGCATTGACCGCGAAGCGAGCGTGGTCGCCGGACGTGCCGCGTGGCTGGCGTCTTCGGGAACTGGACGGTGCGGACGGCAAACCGCTGCTTGGCGAATGGATCGAGCGCTCGGGTGAGCCGTCGATCGGCGCGCGACCCACGGTGCTGTATCTCCACGGCGGCGGCTACTACTTTTGCTCGCCGCGCACCCATCGCTCGATTGTCTTCGGCCTCGCAACCCGCGCGAACGCGCCGGTCTTTTCGCTCGACTACCGCCTCGCGCCTGAACATCGCTTTCCGGCCGCACTCGACGATGCCACTGCCGCCTATCGTCACCTGATTGCCGAAGGCACGGCACCCGAATCGATTGTGATTGCCGGCGATTCAGCAGGCGGCGGTCTTGCGCTCGCTACGCTGGTCGCACTGCGCGACGCGGGCGATCCGCTGCCCGCAGGCGCCGTGCTGTTCTCACCGTGGACCGACCTCGCGGCAACAGGCGCCAGCATTGTCGACAACGACGGCGCCGATCCCATGTTCAGCGGACCGGCAATTGCGAAAGCAGCGAAAGTCTATCTGGGCGATATGCCTGCCACGCATCCGTATGCGTCGCCGGTTTATGCGGACCTGCGCGGCTTGCCGCCGCTCTTCATGATGGCCGGCAGCACCGAGGTGCTGCTCGACGATTCGCGGCGCGTGGCCGCTAACGCGCGCGCGGCCGGCGTCGATTGTGAACTCGAGGTGTGGAAGAAGATGCCGCATGTGTGGCCGATCTTCGCGCCGTTCATCCCCGAGGCGAACCGGGCGCTCGATCGCGCAGCGGCCTTCATTGGGCGCGTGACGAGCCGCGCGGCCAATGCGGCTCAGGTATCCAGGGCGACGTCGATAGTCTGATAGGCGGCCTTTACCGTCTGTTCGCCGTACTGCCGTTCGAGCCGCCGCACGGTGAAATGGCCATGCGCGACCTGCTGGAAGTGGTCGATAAACACAGTGTTGACCATCGCGCCGAGCACCGCGCCGATCGCCGGAATGGATTTCGCGGCGATCTGTTCGCTCACCTGCACCGAGAAGCGCGCGGCGATCGAGTGCAGCAGGCGCAGCAAGGCGGCCGAGCCGTGTGCGGTGAACCCTTTCGTTGCCATTTCCGACGACGCTTTCGACACCGCCTGCGCCAGCGCGCCGCGCATGATGAAGTAGCCGAAGTCGGCGTCGTCGTCCGAGGCGGATGTGCCGCCCATGCCCAACACGGTCAAACACTGCAGTTGGGTGTCGACTGCCGTCAGATCCTCGCCCTCGCTGCGCGCAATATCGCAGATCGAGCGGAACATCAGCGTGGTGGTCACGGGCAACTCGACGGGTAGCGCAAAGAGGCCGAATGCGCCGCCGGCTGCGCCGGTCGTGGCCACCGCGAACTTGTGCAGCAAGTTGCTCGGTTTGTCCGGTACAAGCAAGGGCGACGAGCTGTCGCGCCGGCCGAGAGTGCGCATCGCAATCGACAGACATTTGCGCAACGCCAGTTCGGTCGCGTCCGTGACCTTTTCGTTCGCAAACGCCGGCATGCGCGAAATCAGCTTCTCCAGCGGCGCCCCGACGATGCTTGCCAGTTTCATTGCCAGCGCTGGACTTTCCAGTTCGTGTTTCGCGCGCCGCAGCGCGCGGAGGTCCTCGTCGGACAGCGATTGGGTTGCGAGCGAACTCGGCTGCATGTGCCTCCCTGGCGTCATTTAATGTGCGTTCTTCAGTCGATTCGGGGCGCCGCCTGGCGCGCCGGATCGTCCTGCTTAGAGCGCGAACGCATGGTATGATTCCCAATCGTTTGACGAGTCAACTGTTGCTCCATCAAAAATGGCCGTTCACACCGCAGCCCACCATTCGAGTGGGCAAGTCTTACCGTTCCGGGAATCGCTTCTGGCGATGCTCGGCATCTCGTTTGTCACCATGCTGGTCGCGCTCGACCAGACTGTGGTCGGCACCGCGCTGCCTACAATCGTCGCCGAACTCAAGGGTTTCGAGCTATACGCGTGGGTCGCGACGTCGTATCTGCTCACGTCGGTGATCACCGTGCCGATTTTCGGGCGCCTCGGCGACTATTACGGACGCAAGCCCTTCGTGATCGCGTCGATCATCGTGTTCACCGGCGCGTCCGTGTTGTGCGGCGTCGCGAACAACATGCTGTTTCTCGTGCTCGCTCGCGGCTTGCAGGGCATCGGCGGCGGCATGCTGGTCGGCACCGCCTTCGCGTGTATCGCCGATCTTTTTCCGGACTCCGTCGTGCGTCTGCGCTGGCAGGTGCTGATGAGTTCGGCATTCGGCATTGCCAATGCAATCGGCCCATCGCTTGGCGGCTTCCTGACGCAGTACTACGGTTGGCGCTCCGTCTTCTACGTAAATCTGCCTGTCGGCCTGCTGTCGCTGTTCTTCGTGTGGCGTTTCCTGCCCCATCTGCGACATGTGGAGCATGAAGGCAAGATGCGGCTCGACTGGCCCGGCGCCGTGCTGATCGCGGTGGCGCTCGGCTCGCTGCAATTATTCGTCGAATTGCTGCCGAAGCATGGGCTCACATTGAGCGCGTGTGCGTTGCTCGTGCTGAGCATCGCCTCGGCGTATGCACTGTGGCAATGGGAGAAACGCTGCCCGACAGCAATCCTTCCCGTCGACATGTTCCGCAATCCGAGTCTCGCCGCGCTATTTACATTGGCGGTGCTCGGCGGCTTCACGATGTTCTCGCTGCTCTTCTACGCGCCGCTGCTGTTCCAGGGCGGCTTTGGCATGTCGCCCAAGGAAGCGGGCCTCGTCATCACGCCACTCGTCGTGTTCATTACGATCGGCAGCATTACCAACGGGCGCGTCATTTCGCGCGTGCGCAATCCGAATCTGATGCTGTATGTCGGCTTCGCGCTGCTCGCGCTCGCGTGTCTGGGCGTGGTCGTCGCAACGCGTTCCATGCCGCAGTGGCTACTTATGTCGTTCATGGTGCTCGGCGGGCTCGGCCTCGGTTTCGTTATGCCGAACCTGACGATCTTCGCGCAGCAGACGGCCGGTCGCGAGCACCTCGGCATTGCAACGGCGCTACTGCAATCGCTGCGGATGATCGGCGGCATGATCGGTACGGCGCTCACCGGCACGCTGGTCAGCCATATGTACGCGAGCGGCGTGCGCAGCGCACTCGACAGCGAGCGCGCATCGCAATGGTTCACGGACCTGGGCGATCCACAGATTCTGATCAATCACGAGGCACAGGCACGCTTGCTCAGCGAACTCGCACAAGCCGGGCATAACGGCGCCATGCTTCTGGAAAGCGCGCGCGAAACGCTCGTCGCCGCAATTCATTTAGGTTTGGCCATGGCGGCCATCATCGCCGTGGTGTCGGTATGGCAAAGTCGCCGTGTTCCGCCGATCAAGCTTCAGCGCAAGCTGGAGCCGGTGATTCACGCCGACTGATTTCAGCTTTTGAGTTTCACTGAACCATCATGGAAGAACAGGACCGCATAGCCGTCATGCAGCAATTTGGACGCACTTACCGTACGTTCATGTCGGCGTTCGAGGCGCAAGTCGGCCACCCGCTGCCGCGCTGGCGCATCATGCTCGCGCTGCATGAGCAGGCGGGCGAGTCGTCGCAGAAGAGGCTTGTGGAGCGATTGCGGGTCGATCCTGGCGCATTGACCCGCCAGTTAAAAGCGCTCGAAGGATTGGGCTGGATTGCGCGCAGCATGGACTCGCGCGATAACCGCGTGACCAACGTACGCCTGACTGAAGCGGGCTTGTCCGCAACCGAAGCGAGCCTGCCGCGCCGCAACGCTTTTTTGCACGACACAATGGCCGCGTTGCCGGACGATGCGCTGAACGCGCTGTCCGGCGCGCTGAAAATGCTGGAGGCGAGGATTGGCGAAGTGGTGTCCGCGACGAACGCCGGAGAAACAGCCGGCGACGTCACTGCTGACGACAGCCAACCGCCCGTGAAGCAACGTGCGTGACGGTTGTCGATTGGCGCAGCGAGCAGGGCGCCAAGAGCACAAGCGGCGCGTCCCATCCCAACGCCGCTTGCCGCTCGCGAAACACCAGAACAATCAGAAGAACGTTTCGATCACCTCGGTAACGCGATAAGCGGAGTCGAGCACCAGCACCTGGCGCCACTTATCAAAAGTCAGGCACGGGTGCGAGATGTCGAACGCGATCATGTCACCGACTTTCACATCGGCGCCCGCGGGAATCCGCAAGTACGCGTGCTGATCCATCAGGCCGAAAACCTCCCAGCCTTCGCTCGCCGCTATGTCGCGCGGCGCCGGATTGCCCGGCCGATAATGGCGGGCCGGTTCGGGCAGGCCCGCGTCGAACGCGGAGTCACGCTTGCCTAGACCGATGATTGCGCGATCCGGTTCGGGAATCGACTGCACATAGGCCCACAATTGCAAAGCAGGCAGCAAGCCTTCGCCCATCTTTTTCGCGACCGGATTGCGCGCGAAGATATCCGTCTGCGCCTTGCGGTAAATGCCGACGTCATGTGTCAGATAGCAGCCGGGACGCAGCACGACCTCGACCTTGCCGGTTTCCGACGCCTTCACGAATTCCTCGGCGACCACGTCGTACCATGCGGAACCCGCGCCCGACAGGATAGCCGGCGTGCGATCGAAACGTCCTTCGTCGAGGAGCGCTCGCGTAACCGCGACCGCGCTTTGCAGAAACTCGCGGACTTCGTGTTCTTCCTTCAGCACGCCTTCGTATAGCTCAACACCGGCGAGCTTGAGCACGTCGGGATAACGCGCGATTGCTTCGAGCACCGCGTTGCGCTGCGCTTCGTCGCGAACGCCAGTGCGGCCGCCCACGACGCCGAGTTCGAGGAGCACTTGCAATGGCTTTTTCACCGACGTGAAGAACTGCCCCAACTGCTCGACGCCATCGACTGAATCGACAAGGCAAAAGAACTCGAAGTCCGGGTCGCTCAGCAGTTCGGCGACCATCATCATGTTGCGGCGGCCAACCAGCTGATTTGCCATCAGCACGCGCGAGACGCCGCCGTGATAAGCCGCGCGAACCTGATGCGCGGTGGCGAGCGTGATGCCCCACGCGCCGGTTTCCAGCTGACGGCGGAACAGTTGCGGCGCCATGGTCGTCTTGCCGTGCGGCGCGAGCTTGACGCCGTATTCGGCAACGAACGCCTGCATCCAGTTCAAATTGTGCTCGACGCGATCGGCGTAAAGCACAGCGGCGGGCAGGCTCACGTCTTCGTTCAGCAGATTCCACTCGAGACGCGCAGCATCTGTGAGCTGGATGCTGGCGCCCGGAACCATGCCCAAGCCCTTGCTATAAGGATCAATCGTAGCGCCCTGATAGTTTGTAACTTTCATGTCTCCTGCTCCATCGTCCGGTTAAATTGCATCGAAGTTGACTTTAACATGTTACCGAAAGTACGATGGGCGAAGAAATGTTATTTAGTACCAAGCTAGGCCCGCACTCGCGCTGTGATTTACCTGCAGCCATTGCGAGCCTTGGCGCGGTGATCCCCGGGCTGCAATGAACTCAACCGCCGAACCGCTGGCATTCGACATCGTCGCGCGCATCGCCGAATGCGCGCCGGGGTTGCGCTCGGCTGAACGCAAGGTCGCCGCGCTGATCCTCGACGATCTGATGAGCGCATCGCGCGCCAGCATCGGCGCGCTCGCGCAGCAGGCGCAGGTAAGCGTCGCGACCGTCACGCGGTTTGCCAAGGCGGTGGGCTGCCGCGACGTCCGCGAGTTGAAGCTGCGGCTCGCACAGGCGGCCGCGGTGGGTCAGCGCTTCTTGCAGCCGGGCACCGCGAACGACGCGCCCGAGCACATCGCAACCCGCGTGTTCGACGAACTGCAGACTGCGCTCGCGCACAATCATCAACTGTTGCGCCAGGCGCCGCTTGGGGATGCCGCAGCAGCGCTGCGGGCCGCGCGCATGATCTATGTGTTCGGCATGGGCGGCGGCTCGACCGCGCTCGCCGACGAAATGCGTTTTAGACTGGTGCGGTTGGGCCGGCCTGCGGCCACTTATCAGGACGGCTTGTTGCAGCGCATGGTCGCGAGCACTGTGTCGCGCGACAGCGTCGTGATCGCGCTGTCCACCACGGGCCGCGTGCCGGAGATGGTGGAGAACTGCAAAATCGCGCGCAGCTATGGCGCAACGGTGATCGCACTGACCGCCCCGGCATCGCCGTTGGCGAAGCTGGCCGACTGGGTCATCCCGATCGTCGCGTTTGAGACAGACTTCATTTACAAGCCGTCGTCGTCGCGTTACGCAATGATGATGGCACTCGATGTGCTCGTCACCGAACTTGCCGTCAGCCAGGGTGACGAGAGCCGCGAATTGCTACGCCGCATGAAGCACGCGCTCGACACGCACCGCGGCGGCGGCGATCGACAACCGTTAGGAGACTGATTCATGCACTCGCATCCCGAAGCCGCCGACACGCTGATCGTCGGCGCGCAACTGTATGACGGCACAGGCGCGCCGCCTGTCGAGCGCGACGTCGCGGTCCGCGACGGGCGCATCGTCGCAATCGGCAATCTGTCGAACTGGCTCGCCGAAGAAGTGATCGAGGCCGAAGGCCGGGCGCTGGCGCCGGGTTTCATCGACGTTCACACGCATGACGACACGCACGTGATCCGCTCGCCGCAAATGCTGCCGAAAATCACGCAAGGCGTGACGACGGTGATCGTCGGCAATTGCGGTATTAGCGCGTCGCCGGTTGCGCTGAAGGGCGATCCACCCGACCCGATGAATCTGCTCGGCGAGCGCGACGCGTTCCAGTACCCGAGTTTCGCGGACTACGTGAAAGCCGTGAACGCGGCGCGTCCGGCCGTGAATGTCGGCGCGTTGATCGGGCACACCGCGTTGCGCAACAACCAGATGGACCGGCTCGACCGCGCGGCCACGCCGCAAGAGATCGAAGGCATGCGCGCGCAACTCGAAGAAGCGCTGGCCAACGGCGCGCTCGGGCTGAGTTCGGGGCTCGCCTACGGCTCCGCGTTCGCTGCGCCGACCGAAGAAGTCATGGCGCTTGCCGAACCGCTCGCCGCCGCCGGCGCGCTGTACACCACGCATATGCGCACGGAGTTCGACGCGATTCTCGACGCCATGGACGAGGCGTATCGCGTGGGCCGTCACGCGCACGTGCCGGTGATCATCTCGCATCTGAAATGCGCGGGGCCGTCGAACTGGGGACGCAGCACCGAAGTGCTGAACTCGCTCGAAGGCGCGCGGCGCATGCAGCCTATCGGTTGCGATTGCTATCCGTACAACCGCAGTTCGTCGACGCTCGACCTGAAGCAGGTCACCGGCGACATCGACATCACGATTACGTGGTCGGAACCGCATCCGGAAATGGCCGGCAAGCTCGTCAAAGAGATTGCGGCCGAGTGGGGCGTCACGCAGCAGGAAGCGGGCAAGCGCCTGCAACCCGCGGGCGCGGTCTATCACAACATGTCCGAGGAAGACGTGCGGCGCATCCTGTCGCATCCCGCGACCATGGTCGGCTCCGACGGCTTGCCGAACGATCCGCTGCCGCATCCGCGCTTGTGGGGCGCGTTTCCGCGCGTGCTCGGCCATTACGCGCGCGACGCTGGTTTGCTGCCGCTCGAAGAAGCGGTGCGCAAGATGACGAGTCTGTCGGCGCGGCGCTTCGGCCTTGCGCAACGTGGCGAGGTGCATATCGGCTATCACGCCGACCTCGTGCTGTTCGACCCGGCCAAGGTGCGCGACGCGGCGACGTTCGAAAAGCCGCAACAGGCGGCCGACGGCATCGACGCAGTATGGGTGAACGGTGTGCTGACTTACCGCAACGGCGAAGTAACGGGCGAGCGCGCCGGACACTTCGTCGCGCGCGGCGCGGCGTCGAAAGGCGATGCGCAGGGCGCATTCTGATTATCCGATCGAACGATCTACCATGGCGCGCGCCGCAACGAGCACGCGCGCCCGATTTTTAAGGAGCATGACGATGAAGCGATATGGCGTTGAAGGCGGGAAGGGAACGGGCGGTCAGCATATGCCGTTTGCGCGTGCAGTCGAAGCGGACGGCTGGTTGTTCGTTTCCGGGCAAACGCCGATGGAAAACGGCGAAGTGATCAATGGCGGAATTGTCGAGCAATCGCACAAGGCGATCCAGAACGTATTCGCAATTCTGAAGGAAGCAGGCTACGGCGCCGAGCATGTGGTCCGCTGCGGCGTGTGGCTCGACGATCCGCGCGACTTCGCGTCGTTCAACAAGGTGTTCCGCGAATACTTCGGCGACAATCCGCCGGCGCGCGCATGTGTCGTTTCGTCGATGGTGATCGACTGCAAGGTCGAAGTGGATTGCGTCGCATACAAGAAGCCGACGGCTTGAAGCATCAGGTTTGCCGCGGGCGCGTGACTGTACGAACCCGCGTGCACGAACCCGCGGCGAAAAGCTACTTGCTTACTGACGCGCGAGCCGCATGTTGTCCGGCATCGGCAGGTTGTAGTTGGTGCGGAACGGGTTGATATCCAGCCCGCCGCGCCGCGTATAACGCGCATAGACCGCGAGCTTGACCGGCTTGCACGCTTTCAGCACATCGATAAAGATTTTCTCGACGCACTGCTCGTGAAAACCCGTGTGATTACGGTACGAGATGATGTAGCGCAGCAAGCCCGCGTGATCGATCTGCGGGCCGACGTAGTGAATCTGCACGCTGCCCCAATCGGGTTGGCCGGTCACCGGACAATTCGACTTCAACAAATTCGAAAACAGCGTCTCCTCGACAGGCGCTTCGTCTAACGCCGCTTTCAGCAGCGAGGCGTCAGGGTGGTAGACGTCCGTGTCGAGGTCCAGCCGGTCGAGCGACATGCCCTCGAACTCTTCCATCTGCAATTTGCCGAAATCGTGCGGCGCAGTCAGATGAACCGAAACGGTCGCGCCGCAAGACGCCGATACGTCGCGCCTGATCGTGTCGCGCACCACGTCGATCGACTCAAACGCAGTCTGCGCGAACGAGCCGAGATAAAGCTTGAACGACTTCGACTCGACGATGTTCGGCGACTCGGCGGGCACGAAAAAGGTCGCCACCGCGATTTGCGGTTTGCCGCGCTGATTCAGCCACGACAATTCATACGCGTTCCAGATGTCCGTGCCGAAGAACGGCAGTTGCGCGCCAATGCCGATCGCGTCGCGTGCGTTGCTGCGCGCAATCGGAAAGAGCAGCGAGGCGTCGTACTGTTCGGTGTAAGTGGAAGCCTTACCCAGCGGTGATTGTTCGGGTGTCATGATGCATTCACGATGCCACTCAGCACGTGCCCGGTCGCCGTCACGACGCGGGCCGATTCGCAATGGCCAATTTGGTCGTCGAAGAAAAAGTCCGGCTCGAACTCGCGCAAAAATGCGCTCTTGTCGAGGCCGCCGAGGAACATCGCTTCGTCGATTTCGATGTTCCAGGCCATCAGGGTTCGGATCGCGCGCTCGTGCGCGGGCGCCGAGCGGGCCGTCACCAATGCCGTACGAATATGCATGGGCGCGGCTTGATCCGCGAGTTTTTGCAGCCGGTGAAGCGCTTCGAGCAAGGGTTTGAGCGGCCCGTCGGCGAGCGGCAAATCCTTGTTGTGCGTCTCATGGCCGACGAACGCCCGCAGGCCGTCCTTCTGAAAGACGCGCTCGGCTTCGTCGGAAAATAGAACCGCGTCGCCGTCGAAAGCAATGCGGATTTCGTCCGGATACTTACTCGCCATTTTCGCCGATTCCGGCAGGACGCGTGCAGCGGGGAAACCGGCGGCCAGCGCATCGCGCACGTCGTCCTGATTAGCTGAGAGAAACAGCGACGCGTTCAAGGGCTTCAGATATCCGAACGGCGCACGGCCGCGCGTGAACACGCCGCGCTCGATGGCGAGCCCATGTTCGCGGCACGAATGAAATGCGCGCAGTCCGCTGATTGGATCGCTGCGCGACAGGATCACCACTTCCACGTGATGACCGCCTGTGTTCAACGCCAGCAGTTTGCGGATCAGAGGAAACGCGACGCCGGGTTTGGCGGGCACGGTCAGCCGGTCGCGCTGCAGCGCTTCATAGGTCTGCAGGTCGCCTTCTTCGTACACGCGGTTCTCTTCCTCGAAATCGAAGAGTGCGCGCGACGATATCGCCACCACCAGTTTGTCGACAAGCGAGAGAGCCATGTGCGCGTTCTAATCCAGAACTTCAGGCAAGAAACAGCCGATACACCGGATTGTGCGTCTCTTCCCAATGCGGATAACCGAGCGTGGCGAGGAAGCGCTCGAACTCGGCGTTGTCCGTCTGCGGCACCTGAATGCCGACGAGAATCGAGCTATAGTCCGCGCCCTGATTACGGTAGTGGAAAAGGCTGATGTTCCAGTCAGGCGCCATCGACGAGAGGAACTTCATCAGCGCGCCCGGCCGCTCGGGAAACTCGAAGCGAAACAGGCGTTCGTCGTGCGCGAGCGGCGAGCGGCCGCCGACCATGTAACGGATATGCTGCTTCGAGAGCTCATCGAACGTCAGATCGACGGTGGCAAAGTTGTGCGCCTCGAAGGCGCCCGCAATCTGCGCCGATTCGCTGCGGTTCCGGATCTGCACGCCCACGAAAATGTGCGCGGACTCGGCCTGCGCGATCCGGTAGTTGAATTCGGTGACGCTGCGCGTGCCCACCAGTTCGCAAAAGCGCCTGAAGCTGCCGCGCTCTTCGGGAATCGTCACCGCGAACACCGCCTCGCGCGCCTCGCCCACTTCCGCACGCTCGGCCACGAAACGCATGCGGTCAAAGTTCATGTTCGCGCCCGAGGTGATCGCGATCAGCGTCTGGTTCTCGATGCCTTCGCGCTCCGCATACTGTTTGGCGCCCGCCACAGCGAGCGAGCCCGCCGGTTCGAGCACGCTGCGGGTGTCCTGAAAGACGTCCTTGATCGCGGCACACAGCGCGTCGGTGTTCACGAGCAGCACGTCGTCGAGATATTCGCTGCACAGGCGGAAGGTTTCTTCGCCGACGAGCTTCACCGCGGTGCCGTCGGAGAACAGGCCGACCTCGTTTAGCGTGACGCGCTCGCCGGCTTTCAGCGATGCGGCCATCGCGCACGAGTCGTCGGTCTGCACGCCGATCACCTTGATCTCGGGACGCACCGATTTCACATACGCCGCGACACCCGCCGCGAGTCCGCCGCCGCCGATCGGCACGAAGATCGCGTGAATCGGGCCCTGATGCTGGCTCAGGATTTCCATTGCAACAGTGCCTTGCCCGGCGATCACATACGGATCGTCGAACGGATGCACAAAGGTCAGCCCGCGCTCTTCCTGCAGTTGCACTGCGTGGCCGTAGGCGTCGCTATACGACTCGCCGAACTGCACGACCTCGACGGTCGGGCCGCCATGCGCGCGCACCGCGTCGACCTTGACCTGCGGCGTGGTGACCGGGACCACGATGATCGCCTTCACGCCCATGCGCGCCGCAGACAGCGCGACGCCCTGCGCATGATTGCCCGCTGACGCGGTGATCACGCCGCGCGTCAGCGCCTCGGCCGGGATATGCGCCATCTTGTTGTACGCGCCGCGCACCTTGAACGAGAACACCGGCTGGTTGTCCTCGCGCTTCAGATAGACCGGATTGCGCAGCCGCGCCGACAGTTGCGGCGCGCGTTCGAGTTCGGTCTCGCGCGCCACGTCGTAGACGCGTGCGGTGAGGGTTTTCTTCAGATAGTCGTGGGAGGCCATGCGGGTGGCGCGATGCGCTTTGGAAGGCGGAAAAGCATCAATGATAGCGCCAACGCCGCATGCACTGCCCTCACGGGTCGCCGGGCAGCGCCCCGCCGCGCGCGGTCTAGAAGATATGCGGTGGCCTGCCGTCGGTGAGTTCGCGTGGCAGCGGTTCGTCGAGTTGCCATTCGACGTGCGGCAGCGCGAACAGGTCGCCGTGAAATTCGACCGGGCCCTCGCTCGTGAAAAGGCCATCGAGATAATCGAAGTTCAGCTGCGATGAGACGGCGCGCAACGCCGCGTCGACCGAATGCGACGGTTGCAGATCGAGCGGATCGACGTCGAGCCGCACGGTGTAGCGGTCGCCTTTCGTTTCCATGGCGCCGACGTCGATCAGCTTGCCGTCGGGGTTTTGCGCAATGACGCGCTCGCCGTTGGCAAACAGCCTGAACGTGGCCCGAAGCGCCGCGGACGCGGCGGGTTGCTTGGTTGCCATCGCGATTCTCCTTGTGATTTCGTGTCGCAGATGTGATTCAGCCGGCTTCCCCGACTTCCTTCGGGTCGGGCAGGTTCGCGCCGCCACCGGGCTTAGGCGGCGCGGGTTCGTTCCTGGCCGATTGCTTCTGTTCGTCGGACAGACGCCGGTCGCCGGCGGTCGGGTCGTTCGGCGTTTGACGCGGCGGCGTCGGGCGGGCGGATTCGCTGGTCATCATGGGCTCCTGGTTGTGTCGATCGGTGAAAGTCGTGCTCAGTCCGGCGAGCGCGTGCGGTCGGCGTCGCTTTGCGTGCCGGGCGGCGTGCCGGGTTTCGTGTCGGGGCCCGCGTCCGGTGCGACGTCTTCCAGGCGTTGAGTCCCGGATTCCCCGTCGCGCCGGTCGTCCGAGCCGTCGCTGGGAATGTTCTCGGTATGGCCGGGCACCGGTTGCTGCTCGATATGCTCGGCGTTCTTTATGTCGGGGTCGGACATCGTAAGCCTCCGTGGATCGCTGGTTTCCTGTAGCCGACCAGCATCCGGCATGCCGCGTTCTTTGCGTTCGTCCGCATCTTCTGGCTGATGGAGACAAAAGTCGCCTCATCGATAGGAAACCATCGCTGCCGCGCGGCCCGCGCCGCAGCGCGGCTTGGGCGCCGTCGAACCCGCCGCGCTCGCATTTCCACCTGCAACGCGTGGCGGGCCGATGCGGTAGAATTCCATTTTGGAATAAGGATCGGAAGATGCACTGGCAGCCTCGGATCGCCCACTTGATGCCCGCCCCGCGTGAGTCTTGTCCCGCGGCGGAGCGTCATGTCCGCCACGCACGATCGTGTAGCTGTATCTGAGCGCCGCGAAGCGACCGACGTGGGCAAGCCGTCGGTGGCGCTTCGCTCCCCAAGAAGATTTCCAAGCATTGCGCCCCACGCGCACCGTCAGCCGGCGCCTCGCCATGAGCGCGCAGGACTGACCCACCGAGTCGTCCAAACATGAACGCACCTCAAGTTTTCGATCCGCACGGAGCCGCCGCTGCGGTGGTCGCCGATCCCGAAGCGCGCCTGCGCGAAATTCCCTACAACTACACGTCGTTCTCCGACCGCGAAATCGTTATCCGCCTGCTAGGCGACGACGCATGGGCGGCGCTTGCCGAACTGCGTGCGGAGCGCCGCACCGGCCGCTCGGCGCGCATGCTGTACGAAGTGCTCGGCGACATCTGGGTGGTGCGCCGCAATCCGTATTTGCAGGACGATCTGCTCGACAACCCGAAACGCCGCGCAATGTTGATCGAGGCGTTGCATCACCGTCTGTCGGAGATCGAGAAGCGCCGCCGCGCCGATCTGACGGAACATGGCGATGAAGCGGGCGTCGACCGTGCCGCGCGTGTCGAAACGCTGGTGCAGGCCGCGCGCCGCGCCGTCGACGAATTCGAAAGCGAGTTTCAGAAGACTTACGATCTGCGCCGCCGCGCAACGAAGGTGCTGGGCCGCGTCACCGAAAAAGACAACATCAAGTTCGACGGTTTGTCCCGCGTTTCGCACGTGACCGACGCGACAGACTGGCGCGTCGAGTATCCGTTCGTCGTTCTCACGCCGGATACCGAAGCCGAGATTGCCGGCATGATCAAGGCGTGTTTCGAGCTCGGGCTGACGGTGATTCCGCGTGGAGGCGGCACCGGTTACACGGGCGGCGCCGTTCCGCTCACGCCGTTCTCGGCCGTCATCAACACCGAAAAGCTCGAGCAGCTCGGTGCGGTGGAAATGACCGAACTGCCGGGCGTCGACCGCAAAGTGCCGACCATTTTCTCTGGCGCAGGCGTGGTCACGCGGCGCGTGACAGAGGCGGCCGAGCAGGCCGGGTTCGTGTTCGCGGTCGATCCGACCTCGCTCGACGCGTCCTGCGTCGGCGGCAACGTCGCGATGAACGCGGGCGGCAAGAAAGCTGTGTTGTGGGGCACGGCGCTCGACAACCTCGCCTGGTGGCGCATGGTCGACCCGGAGGGCAACTGGCTCGAAGTCACGCGTCTGGATCACAACCTGGGCAAGATTCACGATATCGAGGTCGCGCGTTTCGAATTGAAATGGTTCGACGGCAACCATGCGCCGGGCGAGAAGCTGCTGCGTACCGAGTCGCTCGACATCAAAGGCCGGGTGTTCCGTAAGGAAGGGCTCGGCAAGGACGTCACCGACAAGTTCCTGGCCGGCTTGCCCGGCGTGCAGAAGGAAGGCTGCGACGGTCTCATCACGTCCGCACGCTGGGTGCTGCACAAGATGCCCGCGCATACGCGCACCGTCTGCCTTGAATTCTTCGGCCAGGCGCGCGAGGCGATTCCGAGCATCGTCGAAATCAAGGACTACCTGTTCGAAACGTCGAAGCAGGGCGGCGCGATTCTCGCCGGTCTCGAACACCTCGACGAGCGTTATCTGCGCGCGGTCGGCTATGCGACCAAGAGCAAGCGCAACGCGTTTCCGAAGATGGTGCTGATCGGCGACATCGTCGGCAACGACGCGGACGCGGTCGCGCAAGCCACGTCCGAAGTGGTGCGCATGGCCAACGGCAAGAGCGGCGAAGGTTTTGTCGCGGTGAGCGCCGAGGCGCGCAAGCGCTTCTGGCTCGACCGCAGCCGCACCGCTGCAATTGCAAAGCACACGAACGCGTTCAAGATCAACGAAGACGTGGTGATTCCGCTCGACCGCATGGGCGAGTACACGGACGGCATCGAGCGTATCAACATCGAGTTGTCGATCAAGAACAAGCTCCAACTGGTCGACGCGCTGGAAGCGTTCTTCCAGGCAGGCAAGCTGCCGCTCGGCAAGAGCGACGACGCCAATGAAATTCCAAGCGCGGAACTGCTGGAAGACCGCGTTCAGCAGGCGCTGGATCTGCTGAAGCGCGTCCGCACGCGTTGGGAATTCCTGCGCGACAAGCTCGATCTGTCGTTGCGTGAAGCGCAGCACTATCTGGTCGGTCTGGGCTACGAAGCGCTCGCGGAGAAATTCGCCGACCGTGTCGATACGCAAACCGGCGCCACCGTGTTCGACGTCACGCAGGACCGCACCATCCGCGTGTCCTGGAAGCAGGAGATTCGCGCCGAGTTGCGGCAGATCTTCAACGGCGGCGAGTTCAAGCCGATCCTCGACGAAGCGCAGGCGATCCACAAGCAGGTGCTGCGCGGCCGCGTGTTCGTCGCGCTGCACATGCACGCGGGCGACGGCAACGTGCACACGAACCTGCCGGTGAACTCGGATAACTACGAGATGCTGCAGGACGCCCACACTGCGGTCGCGCGCATCATGAAGCTCGCCCGCTCGCTCGACGGCGTGATTTCCGGCGAGCACGGCATCGGCATTACCAAGCTCGAATTCCTGACCGACGACGAAATCGGCGAATTCCGCGCATATAAACAGCGCGTCGATCCGCATGGCCGCTTCAACGCGGGCAAGCTGCTCGAAGGCGCCGATCTGCGTAATGCCTACACGCCGAGCTTCGGCCTGATGGGCTACGAATCGCTGATCATGCAGCAGTCCGACATCGGGGCGATTTCCGAGTCCATCAAAGACTGCCTGCGCTGCGGCAAGTGCAAGCCGGTGTGCGCGACGCACGTGCCGCGCGCGAACCTGCTGTACAGCCCGCGCAACAAGATTCTCGCGACTTCGCTGCTGGTCGAGGCGTTCCTGTATGAGGAGCAGACGCGCCGCGGCGTGTCGATCAAGCATTGGGACGAGTTCAACGACGTCGCCGATCACTGCACCGTGTGTCACAAATGCGTGACGCCGTGCCCGGTGAAGATCGACTTCGGTGACGTGACCATGAACATGCGCAACCTGCTGCGCAAGATGGGCAAGAAGAAGTTCAATCCGGGCAACGCGGCCGGCATGTTCTTCCTCAACGCAACGAATCCGCAGACCATCAACCTCGCTCGTACGGCGATGATGGGTATCGGCTACAAGGCGCAGCGCCTCGGTAACGACGTGCTGAAAAAGTTTGCGAAGAAGCAGACGGCGCACCCGCCCGCAACCGTCGGCAAGCCGCCGGTCACGCAGCAGGTGATCCACTTCATGAACAAGAAGATGCCGGGCAATCTGCCGAAGAAAACCGCGCGCGCGTTGCTCGATATCGAGGACAACAAGATTGTCCCGATCATCCGCAATCCGAAGACGACCACGGCCGATACAGAAGCGGTGTTCTACTTCCCCGGCTGCGGTTCCGAGCGGCTCTTCTCGCAAGTCGGCCTCGCGACGCAGGCCATGTTGTGGGAAGCGGGCGTGCAAACGGTGTTGCCGCCGGGCTACCTGTGCTGCGGCTATCCGCAGCGCGGCTCCGGGCAGTACGACAAGGCCGAACAGATCGTCACCGACAATCGCGTACTGTTTCACCGTGTAGCCAATACGCTGAACTACCTCGACATCAAGACGGTGGTGGTGTCGTGCGGCACGTGTTACGACCAGCTCGCCGGTTATGAATTCGACAAGATTTTCCCGGGCTGCCGGATCATCGACATTCATGAGTTCCTGCTGGAAAAGGGCATGAAGCTCGACGGCGTGAACGGCGTGCGTTACATGTATCACGACCCTTGCCACACGCCGATCAAGACGATGGATCCGGTCAAACTCGTCAACTCGCTGATGGGTTCGGAGAAAGACGGCTACAAGATCGAGAAGAACGATCGCTGCTGTGGTGAGTCGGGCACGCTCGCGGTTACGCGTCCTGACATTTCGACGCAGGTGCGTTTCCGCAAGGAAGAGGAAATCCGCAAGGGCGCTGCGAAGTTGCGCGGCATTCCTCTGCTCGCCGAAGCCGGCGCGAACGCGATCAACCCGGCCAATGCATCGGCCGGCACGGCGGGCGCGGCGAACGGCTCGGTGCTGAAGGCCGGCGACGGTCCGCAGCCGAAGGGCGCCACCGACGTGAAGATCCTGACGAGCTGCCCGTCCTGCCTGCAAGGCTTGTCGCGTTACAACGAAGACGCGGGCATCGAGGCGGATTACATCGTCGTCGAAATGGCGCGTCACGTGCTCGGAGAAGACTGGATGGTCGACTACGTGCAGCGGGCGAACAATGGCGGAATCGAGCGCGTGCTGGTTTAATGGCACGACTGACGATTTTTGCCTGAGGACGACGATGGACTGCGTTTTTTGCCGTGAAGATGGCGGCGATGTGCTGTGGCAGGACGACACCTTGCGCGTCGTCCTTGCCGACGAACACGATTACCCGGGTTTTTGCCGCGTGATCTGGAATGAGCATGTGGCGGAGTTCTCGGACCTCGACGCCGCCGGCCGCGATCGCGTGATGAAGGCGGTGTACGCCGTGGAGCGCGCCATGCGGCGCATCCTGCAACCGGCCAAGGTGAATCTCGCGAGCCTCGGCAACCAGGTGCCGCATGTGCACTGGCACGTCATTCCGCGTTTCTCGAACGACGCGCATTTCCCGTTGCCCATCTGGGCGCCGCGTCAGCGCACGGTGTCCGAGGCAATGCTGTCGTCACGCCGCGCACAAGCCACCCTGTTGCGCGAAGCGGTGCGGCAGGAAATCGAACAGGCTCTTGGCTGAGCGCCACTAACCATTCCTTCGCGCCGCGCCGTTTCAAAGGCGACTCGTGGTGCGGCGGCGCTTTCTAAAGAGGCCATGATGAGCGGATTGACTCCCGATACTCCGGTGCCGACCGGCGTCGTCGTGCATTCCAAGTCGCGCGTGCTGGAACTGCAGTACGCAAGCGGCGAATCGTATCGGCTGCCGTTCGAACTGCTGCGTGTGTATTCGCCCTCCGCGGAAGTGCAGGGCCACGGTCCCGGCCAGGAAACGCTGCAAACCGGAAAGCGCGACGTCACGATCACGATGATCGAGGGCGTGGGCAACTACGCGATCCAGCCGACATTCTCCGACGGGCACTCCACCGGCATCTATTCGTGGGACCTGCTCTACGACATGGCGCGGCGCCAGGACGAACTCTGGCGCGCGTATCTCGACAGACTGGCGACGGCGGGCGTCGACCGCGATGCGCCAATGCCTTCACCTGGCGCTGCGCACGGCCACCGTCACTGATACGATTCGCCTGACCCGCTGCACTGATGCGGCGCAACATTTCAGAATACGCGAAAGGACAAGCGCGATGAGCAAAACCCACTTCGGCTTTCAATCGGTCGACGAACAGGAAAAGGCGCAGAAGGTGGCGGGCGTGTTCCACTCGGTTGCCGCCAACTACGACTTGATGAACGACCTGATGTCGGGCGGATTGCACCGGGCGTGGAAGATGTTCACGATCGCCCAGGCCAACGTGCGGCCGGGCTACAAGGTGCTCGACATCGCGGGCGGCACGGGCGATCTGTCCAAAGCGTTTGCAAAGCAGGCCGGCGAAACCGGCGAGGTCTGGCACACGGATATCAACGAATCCATGCTGCGCGTCGGTCGCGACCGTTTGCTCGACAAAGGCGTGATCACACCGGCGCTGCTCTGCGACGCCGAGAAGATCCCTTTCCCGGACAATTACTTCGACGTCGTGACCGTGGCATTCGGCTTGCGCAATATGACGCATAAGGACGTCGCGCTGGCGGAAATGCGCCGCGTCCTGAAGCCGGCAGGCCGTCTGCTCGTTCTCGAGTTCTCGAAGGTATGGGATCCGTTGAAAAAAGCCTACGATGTCTATTCGTTCAAGGTCTTGCCGTGGCTCGGCGAGCGCTTTGCGAAAGACGCGGAAAGCTACCGTTACCTCGCGGAGTCGATCCGGATGCATCCGGATCAGGAAACCTTAAAAACAATGATGGAACAAGCCGGCCTTGATGGCGTCAAATATTACAATTTGTCAGCTGGCGTGGTAGCTTTACATGTGGGGACCAAATACTAGGGTTCCTAACCCATCGTTTTTAAAGGAAAGTGCCAAAATGTCCGATTCAGCCGTGTTATCTCCCCGTAAGGTGAAGCGGTCGCTGGCGAGACGAATCGGACTGATCGCGATGGTCGGCCTGATCGTGGCCGGCTCCGTCGCCTCGCTCGATGCGGAAGCTCGTCGCATGGGCGGTGGCCGTAGTTTTGGCCGTCAGTCGAACACCGTTCAGCAACAGGCTGCGCCGTCGCAGCCTTCCCCGTCCAATCAGGGCATGCAGCGCGCGCAACCGGCGCCCGCGCCTGCGCCGGCTCCTGCCCCGCAACCTAACCGCTCGCGCTGGCTCGGTCCGATCGCGGGTCTGGCGGCCGGTCTCGGTATCGCAGCACTGCTGTCGCACTTCGGTCTGGGTGGTGCGTTTGCTGGCGCAATGGCCAATATCATCGTCATTGCGTTGCTCGCCATGGTCGGCATCTGGCTGATCCGCCGCTTCATGGGACGCAAGCGCGATACGTCGCAGCCGGCTTACGCGGGTCAGTCGCCGTCGCTGAATTCGGGCGCCACGGGTTACACGCAGGAGCCGCGCTACAGCGCACCGCCTACGGGCTCGTATCTCGAACCGCAGGGCAATCCGCTGACCACGCCGTCCATCAATACAACGCCGAGCGTGCCGGCGGGCTTCGATTCCGAAGCGTTCCTGCGTAACGCGAAGGTGTACTTCGTGCGTCTGCAGGCCGCATGGGACGTCGGCAATATCGACGATATCCGCGAATTCACCACGCCGGAGATGTTCGCGGAGATCCGCGTCGACCTCGCTTCGCGCGGCGCCGAAACGAATCAGACAGACGTCGTTCAGCTCAACGCCGACCTGTTGGGCGTGGAAGAACGTGCGAACGAATATTTCGCGAGCGTTCGCTTCTCCGGCCTGATTCGCGAAACGCCGGGTGCGGCGGCGCAGCCGTTCGTCGAAGTGTGGAACCTGTCGAAAGCGAACCGTCCGGGCGAAGGCTGGCTGCTGGCGGGCATTCAGCAGCTCGCGCAGCATTGAGATGGCGCGGGCTCGCGGCGCTGCTTGCCCCGCGTCCGCGTGCAACGTTGGCCTGCGGCCGGCCCGCAGTTAGCCGTTCAGCCGAGCAAGCCGCGAAGCGAACGGACGTTACAATAGGAACCCGCGCGAGCACTCGCTTGCGCGGGTTTTTTCTTGCCACTTTCAATGACCCTCGCCGCCAAGCCTTTCGCTGCTGCTGTCAATCATCTGCTCGCCCGCGAATCGTGGGCCCGTGAGCGCCTCGCCCCTTATGCGGGCAGGACCGCCAGACTGTCGTCGCCACCTGTCGTGCTGATGCTGCTGGTGCAGCCGGACGGCTATCTGACTACGCTCGGCGCAAGCGACGCCCAACAGTTCGACGTGACCATCTCGGTCCCGTCCGACGCGTTGCCCGCGTTCGTGCAGGGCGGCCAGGCGGCCGTCATGAAACACGTGAAGATCGAAGGCGACGCGGAGTTCGCCACGGTCATCGCCCACCTCGCCGAGCATTTGCGCTGGGAGCCGGAGGAGGATTTGGCGAAGCTGATCGGCGACGGCCCCGCGTGGCGGGTTGCGTCGATCGTGCGCACGGTCGGCGAACATGTCCAGCGTACCGGCCGCAACTTGCTCGATACGGCCACCGAATATCTGCTCGACGAGAATCCTCAGCTCGTGCGCCGCGCCGCGCTGCAAGATTTCAACGCCGAGCTGGCGCAGGCCCGCGACGCGTTGGCGCGCGTGGAAAAACGTATCCAGCGTCTTGAACAGAAGGTCGAAGCCCACGGCGCAGTTGTGCCGGGCGGCGCCGCCACGTTGCGCGGCACGCGCTAGTCACCGGGCACAACCATGCGTTTTCTGCGTTTCCTCAAGATATTTTTCACGGTTATCCGCTTCGGTCTCGACGAGATGATGCTCGGCCGCGTCAACGACCGGCGCGTGCGCATGCTGCTGCGTATCACCACGATCGGCCGCAAGTTCGACGCGCCGCCCGGCGTGCGTTTGCGGCTCGCGCTTGAAAGCCTCGGGCCGATCTTCGTCAAGTTCGGGCAGGTATTGTCGACGCGGCGCGACCTGTTGCCGGTCGATATCGCGAACGAACTCGCGAAGCTTCAGGACCAGGTGCCGCCGTTCGATTCGGCGGTGGCGATAGGGCTGGTCGAGAAGTCGTTGGGCGCGCCGGTCGACGTGCTGTTCGACGATTTCGAGCGGGTGCCTGTGGCGAGCGCGTCCATCGCGCAGGTGCACTTCGCGACGGTCAAGGCCGGACAGCATGCGGGCAAGGCCGTCGCTGTGAAGGTTCTGCGTCCGAACATGCTGCCCGTTATCGATTCGGACCTCGCGTTGCTGCGCGACATCGCCGTGTGGGCCGAGCGTTTGTGGGCGGACGGCAAGCGCCTGAAGCCGCGCGAGGTGGTCGCTGAATTCGACAAGTACCTGCACGACGAACTCGACCTGATGCGCGAGGCGGCCAACGGCAGCCAGTTGCGCCGTAACTTCGCCGGGCTCGATCTGCTGCTCGTGCCGGAAATGTACTGGGAGTTCTGCACGCCAACCGTGCTCGTCATGGAGCGTATGGTCGGCGTGCCGATCAGCCAGGTGGATACATTGCGGGCGGCGGGCGTGGATATCCCGAAGCTGGCGCGCGAAGGCGTCGAAATTTTCTTCACTCAGGTGTTCCGCGACGGCTTTTTCCACGCGGACATGCACCCCGGCAACATTCAGGTGAGCCTCGATCCGGCGCATTTCGGCCGTTATATCGCGCTGGATTTCGGGATCATCGGGGCGCTGTCGGACTTCGACAAGAACTACCTCGCGCAGAATTTCCTCGCGTTTTTCAAGCGCGACTACCACCGCGTCGCAACGCTGCATCTGGAATCGGGCTGGGTGCCGCCAACCACACGCGTGGAAGAACTCGAAAGCGCCATCCGCGCGGTGTGCGAGCCGTATTTCGACCGCGCGCTGAAGGACATTTCGCTCGGTCAGGTGCTGATGCGTCTGTTTTCTACGTCGCGCCGCTTCAACGTCGAAATTCAGCCACAACTGGTGCTGTTGCAAAAGACCATGCTCAACGTGGAAGGTCTCGGCCGATCGCTCGACCCCGAGCTGGATTTGTGGAAGACGGCAAAGCCCTATCTCGAGCGCTGGATGAATGAGCAGATCGGCCTGCGCGGCTGGTACGAGCGGCTCAAGATCGAGGCGCCGCAGTGGAGCAAGACGCTGCCACAGTTGCCGCGCCTGATCCATCATGTGCTGGCCGAACGCCACGATCACGGGCGGGTCGGCAACGACGACATGATCCGGCAGATCCTGCTCGAACAGAAGCGTACTAACCGGCTGCTGCAGGGCTTGCTGCTGTTTGGCGTAGCGGTCGGCGTCGGCGCGGCGCTTGCGCGAGTGGTCCTCGCGCTGGCTTACGGCAGTTAATGAGTTTGCGAGGCGCGTGATGAGCGACACGACCCAATCCCCGGTCCCCGATTTCGAAAACCGTGATCCGAATTCGCCGGCGTTCTGGAACGAGCGGTTCGAGCAGCATTTCATGCCGTGGGATCAGGCGGGTGTGCCGTCGGCGTTTCAGTCGTTTGCGAGCCGGCACACCGGAAAAGCGGTGCTGATTCCGGGTTGCGGCAGCGCATATGAAGCGGCCTGGCTGGCAGAGCACGGCAGCCCGGTTCGGGCGATTGATTTCTCGCAGGCAGCGGTTGCGGCGGCGCGGGCGCAATTGGGCGAGCAACATGCAGAACTCGTGGAAGAAGCCGATTTCTTCACCTACGAGCCGCCGTTCAGGCCGGCGTGGATCTACGAGCGGGCGTTTCTCTGCGCGTTGCCGTTGGCGCGGCGCGTCGACTATGCGGGTCGAATGGCGGATCTGTTGCCGGCGGGCGCGCTGCTCGCCGGATTCTTCTTTTTCGGCACCACGCCGAAGGGGCCGCCGTTCGGTATCGAGCGTGGCGAACTGGAAGCGCTGCTGACGCCGTTTTTCGAACTGCTCGAAGACGAACCCGTGACCGATTCGATCGCCGTATTCGCCGGGCGCGAGCGCTGGCTGACCTGGCGCCGCCGCGCGTGAGCGTGGTGCGGCGGGAATTGGCGGGCGACTATAGCGGCAACTGGAAGCGGCTACGTGCGAGACGCGTTACGCGCTTCCGGCGCCAGCGCGGCCCTTGATTTTCCCGGTAGCCGCCCTCATCTGGCGCATCGGCGGTCGCGTCGGACGCTTATCCCCAAAATGCGGGGAGCGTTATCGTTTGCGGCTATAATTCAAGGCTTTGCAAGCGTTTACAAGATTTCAGTAGGGAACAGGTCATGCCGATCTACGCTTATCGTTGCGAGTCATGCGGCTTCGGGAAAGACGTGCTTCAGAAGATGAGCGACGCCCAGTTGACGCAATGTCCCGAATGCGGGAAAGACACTTTTCGGAAACAGGTCACGGCCGCAGGCTTCCAGTTGAAGGGCTCCGGCTGGTACGTGACCGATTTCCGCGGCGGCAATACCGGCACGAGCGCGCCGGCGAAGGCGGACGCGGACGGTGCGTCCAACGGCAGCCCGGCCGGGACTGCCGCACCTGCCGGCAATGGCGCCGCGAAATCCGACACGGCCACGGCCAGCAGCGCAGCCGCCACGCCGGCCGCGCCCGCTGCGGCGCCGGCGGCTAGCACAGGCGCTAGCAGTTCGGGCAGCGCCTAGTGGGACTGCCGCCCTCGCGGGCGGCGCACACGCCGCGCAGCGCTTTCGCGGCGCGGCTTTCTGGCGGTACACATGACGACGAAAAAAACGACACTCAAATCGGTGTTTCTGACTGGCCTGCTGGTGCTGGTGCCTTTGGCCATCACACTGTGGGTGCTCGGTCTGATCATCGGCACGATGGACCAGACGCTGTTGCTGCTGCCGCGCGCATGGCAACCGGAGCGTGTGTTCGGCTTCCGTCTGCCGGGTCTCGGCGCGGTGCTGACACTGGCGTTCATCTTTGTCGTCGGGCTGCTGACGCAGAACTTCGTCGGGCAGAAGCTCGTGAAGTGGTGGGAAGTCGTGGTCGCGCACATTCCCGTGGTCGGACCGATCTACACGAGCGTCAAGCAGGTGTCCGACACGCTGCTGTCGAGCAGCGGCAACGCCTTTCGTAAGGCGCTTCTGATCGAATATCCGCGCCGTGGCTCCTATACGATCGCGTTTCTCACCGGCATTCCGGGCGGCGACGTGATCAATCACCTGAAGGAAGATCACGTCAGCGTCTACGTGCCGACTACGCCGAACCCAACGTCCGGCTTCTTTCTGATGGTGCCGAAGAGCGAAGTGATCGAACTCGACATGACCGTCGACGCCGCGCTCAAGTACATCGTCTCGATGGGCGTGGTGGCGCCGTCCGCGCCTCCGGCGCCGGTGCGCCGCACGACAGTCGAGCCTCCGCTGTAATGCCGGCGCGCAACGTTTCACGCAGTGTTCAGCTGCGGCGCGCCGTTCAACTAATGCAAAACGAAAGTCAAACATCATGTCGATGAGATCTGAATACTGCGGTCTGGTGACCGAAGAACTGCTGGGCCAAACCGTCTCGCTGTGCGGCTGGGTAAGCCGCCGCCGCGACCATGGCGGCGTTATCTTCATCGACCTGCGCGACCGCGAAGGCCTCGTTCAGGTCGTCTGCGACCCGGACCGCGCGGAGATGTTCAAGGCCGCCGAAGGCGTGCGCAACGAATTCTGTCTGCAAATCAAGGGCGTGGTGCGCAGCCGTCCGGAAGGCACGACGAACGCCGCGCTGAAAAGCGGCAAGATCGAAGTGCTGTGCCACGAGCTGATCGTGCTGAACGCGTCGATCACGCCGCCGTTCCAGCTCGACGACGACAATCTGTCGGAAACCACGCGTCTCACACATCGCGTGCTGGACCTGCGCCGTCCGCAGATGCAGCACAACCTGCGTCTGCGCTACCGTGTCGCGATCGAAGTGCGCAAGTATCTGGACGCGCAGGGCTTCGTCGACATTGAAACTCCGATGCTCACCAAGAGCACGCCGGAAGGCGCTCGCGACTACCTGGTGCCGTCGCGCACCAACCCCGGCCAGTTCTTCGCGCTGCCGCAATCGCCGCAGCTCTTCAAGCAGCTCCTGATGGTCGCGAACTTCGATCGCTACTACCAGATCGTCAAGTGCTTCCGCGACGAAGACCTGCGCGCCGACCGTCAGCCGGAATTCACGCAGATCGACTGCGAAACCTCGTTCCTGTCGGAACAGGAAATCCGCGATCTGTTCGAAGCGATGATCCGTCACGTGTTCCAGGAAACGATCGGCGTCGAACTGGACGAGAAATTCCCGGTTATGCAGTATTCGGAAGCCATGCGCCGCTTCGGTTCGGACAAGCCGGACCTGCGCGTAAAGCTCGAGTTCACCGACCTGACCGACGCGGTCAAAGACGTCGACTTCAAGGTGTTCAGCACGCCGGCCAACACCAAAGACGGCCGCGTTGCGGCGATTCGCGTGCCGAAGGGCGGCGAGCTTTCACGTGGCGACATCGACAGCTACACGGAATTCGTGCGCATTTACGGTGCCAAGGGTCTCGCGTGGATCAAGGTCAACGAAGTGGCGAAGGGCCGTGACGGCTTGCAAAGCCCGATCGTCAAGAACCTGCACGATGAAGCGGTCAAGGCGATCATCGAGCGCACCGGTGCGCAAGACGGCGACATCATTTTCTTCGCGGCGGACCGCGCGAAGGTGGTGAACGACAGCCTCGGCGCGCTGCGCCTGAAGATCGGCCACTCGGAATTCGGCAAGGCAAACGGCCTCGTCGAATCCGGCTGGAAGCCGCTGTGGGTGGTCGACTTCCCGATGTTCGAATACGACGAGGAAGACAACCGCTACGTCGCCGCGCATCACCCGTTCACGAGCCCGAAAGACGAGCACCTCGAGTATCTGGAAACGGACCCGGCGCGCTGCCTCGCCAAGGCTTACGACATGGTGCTGAATGGCTGGGAAATCGGCGGCGGCTCGGTGCGTATTCATCGTGAAGAAGTGCAGAGCAAGGTGTTCCGTGCGCTGAAGATCAACGCGGAAGAAGCGCAAGCCAAGTTCGGCTTCCTGCTCGACGCGCTGCAATACGGCGCGCCTCCGCACGGCGGCATTGCGTTCGGTCTGGACCGCATCGTCACGATGATGGCCGGCGCCGACTCGATCCGCGACGTGATCGCGTTCCCCAAGACGCAGCGCGCGCAAGACTTGCTCACGCAAGCGCCGAGCGAAGTGGACGAGCGCCAGTTGCGCGAGTTGCACATCCGCTTGCGTACGCCGGAACCGAAGGCGTAATCGAGGCGACCCGCGGCTGCCTGTGAACGGCAACGCGGGCTAGCACGCAAGCTGGCATAAGCAACATCGAGCAAGATACGCTTGATGAAATAGCAAAACGAGAAAGGCGCGTCATGCGCCTTTTTTGCTTTTTGCGTTACAGTCCATGCAACAGCTTCTGCTCGCTCATTGGACCACTCGCCGACATGTACCGCGCAAGCGTTGCGCCCAGTTTTCACGCCATGCCGAAACCGCCAAAGATCCCGCAGTCCGTACTTGTCGTCATTCATACGCCCTCGCTCGACGTGCTGTTGATCGAGCGCGCCGATATTCCGGGCTTCTGGCAATCGGTGACGGGTTCCAAAGACCGGCTCGATGAGCCGCTCGCCGAGACGGCGATCCGTGAAGTGGCCGAAGAAACGGGCATCGTGATCGGCAGCGCACTGGTGCCGGAGAGCGCCTTGTTCGACTGGCAATACTCGATCGAGTACGAGATCTATCCGCAGTTCCTGCATCGTTACGGCGAAGGCGTGATCCATAACACCGAGCATTGGTTCAGCGTACAAGTGCCCGAACAGCTCGAAGTGACATTGGCGCCGCGCGAACACACCGCATTTCTCTGGTTGCCATATGAAGAGGCGGCGTCGCGTTGTTTCTCTTCGTCGAATGCGGATGCGATTCTGCAATTGCCCAAGAGGCTGCGCGAGCGTTCGGAGTCTCGCGCATGAGCGTCGGCGGCGCACGCCGTTTCGCCCGCCTGCGGCAATCGCTGCTCGGCCGCCGCTATTGGCAGCGCTACCGCTTCACGAGCGGCAACGACGTCAAGCTGCTGCGCTCGGGCGGCGAGTACTTCAGCGCGCTCATCGAGCGCATCGATGCCGCGGAGCGCGACGTCGTTCTCGAAACCTATATCTTCTGCAACGACGAGGCCGGCCAGTCGGTCGGCGCAGCGTTGCTGCGAGCGGCGGCGCGCGGCGTGCGCGTGCGAGTGATTACCGACGGCATCGGCACTGCGCGCCTGTCGATGTTCGACGAGTGGGCCAGCGCGGGCATCGAGCATCGGATCTACAACCCGCATATCTTCGGGCGCTTCGGCTTTTCGCGCACGCACCGCAAGCTCGCCGTGATCGACGATCAATTCGGGTACTGCGGCGGCATCAACATCGTCGACGATTACGAGAACGACGGCGAAAGGCTGCCCTATCGACGCTGGGATTTCGCGGTGGAATTGCACGGGCCGGTGGTTAACGACATCCGCGAGGCCTTTGAAGTGCAGTGGCGCCGGATTCGCGTCGGGCATCGGCCGCTCGATTCGTTGGAGCCTGATCTGACTCCGAAGACGGCAGCGTCGCTCGGCAACCTGAGACGTCGCCGCCGACGGCGCAACGAGGAGCTCTGGGCGGGCGGCGAACCCTGCGTCGCCTTCGTCGCACGCGACAACCTGATCAATCGCCGGGCGATCGAAAAGGCGTATCTGACGGCGATCGGCCAGGCTCGCGAGGAGGTGCTGCTGGCGAACCCGTACTTCATGCCGGGCCGCAAGCTGCGGCGCGCGCTGGTGTATGCGGCGCGGCGGGGCGTGGTGGTGAAGCTGATCATCGGGCGCAAGGAATTCAAGGCGCTCGATTACGCCGTGCCGTTTCTCTATCGCGCGTTGCTTCGAGCAGGCGTGCAGATCGCCGAGTACGAGAAAACCCTGCTGCACGGCAAGGTGGCGGTGGTCGACTCGAACTGGGCGACCGTGGGTTCGTCGAATCTCGACGCGCTGAGCCTGATGCTCAATAACGAGGCTAATGTCGTGCTGGTGAACGATCCCTCGATCGACGCGCTTCGCGAGGCGATTCTGGTCGCTTTCAAGGACTCACGGCGCATCGACGAAGCGCACTACGATGCGCGTCCCGCCGGCGAGCGCCTGCTCAACTGGCTCGCCTACACGACCTACCGGGCGGTGATGAAGGTGCTCACGGTGGGCGGCTACGATTGAAGGGGCGCCAACGCAACACAGACGCAATGCCAACATGGCGCCCCGCCCCTTCCTGATGGCGGCCTTTGTACGGCATCATGCCGGCCTTACGACGAAAACGGCAACGGAAGCAGCAATCAAACGGGTGTCCCCTGAGCAACAATTGCCTCAAGGCGAACCCCTCTAAAAAATCAGCTTCCTCCGATTGCCAGATGCCGCAGAATTGAAACCTGGTTAGAAACCGGTTTCTAATAAAGTCCTTGTTTCGCGGACGGCGCCACTCAATAATAGTACGGCCGTTCGATTTTCATTTCGGTCACATTAGAACGGTAAAAAGCTATGCGAAAAGGCGAACAGACGCGAGTCGCGATTCTCGATGCAGCACTTGATCTCGCAAGCCGCGACGGACTTGAAGGTCTGACGATTGGCCTCCTGGCCGAGCGCATGCAGATGAGCAAAAGCGGTGTGTTCGCGCATTTCGGATCGCGCGAAGACTTGCAGGTCGAAGTGGTGCGCGAATATCACCGTCGTTTCGAAGACGAGGTGTTCTTTCCGAGCCTGCGCGAACCTCGTGGACTGCCGCGCTTGCGAGCGATGATTTCCCGCTGGATCGAGAAGCGCATTCAGGAAGTCACGACCGGGTGCATCTACATCAGCGGCGCCGTCGAGTACGACGACCGCGCGGATAGCCAGGTGCGCGAGCAACTCGTGTCGAGCGTGACGATCTGGCGCGCGGCGCTGACTCGCGCGATTTCGCAGGCGGTAGAGGAAGGGCATTTGCGTGCCGATACGGACCCGCAGTTGATGCTCTTCGAACTGTATAGCTTCACGCTCGGCCTGCATCACGACGCGCGCTTCCTGCATCTGCCGGATGCGGTGCGTCTCACGTGGGCCGCGCTGGAAAAATTGATTGTTTCGTATCAGAGCGAAAGCCGTTAGTGCAAACCGCCGAATCTGAACAAGGTTGGGCGGCGAGAACGCGAACAGCATCCGCGTGACGCACTTGCGCTAACGGCCTGGCTTCTTGTCAAACTTTGGAGAGAGTCATGGGACAGTACGCCGCGCCGCTGCGCGACATGCAATTCGTGTTGCACGAACTGCTCAACGTCGAAGCCGAGATCAAGCAGATGCCGAAGCACGCGGATCTCGACGCGGAGACGATCAACGCCGTGCTCGAAGAGGCCGGCAAGTTCTGCTCCGAAGTGTTGTTCCCGCTCAATCACAGCGGCGACCAGGAAGGCTGCACGTACGTCGGCGACGGCGTCGTCACCACGCCGAAAGGCTTCAAGGAAGCCTATCAGCAGTATGTGGAAGCTGGCTGGCCGGCGCTTGGCTGCGATCCGGAATACGGCGGCCAGGGGCTGCCCGCGTTCGTCAACAACGCGTTGTATGAAATGCTGAACTCGGCGAATCAGGCGTGGACCATGTATCCGGGTCTGTCGCACGGCGCCTACGAATGTCTGCACGCACACGGCACGCCCGAGCTGCAGCAGCGCTATCTGCCGAAGCTAGTTTCCGGCGTGTGGACCGGCACGATGTGTCTGACCGAACCGCATTGCGGCACCGATCTCGGCATTCTGCGCACCAAGGCCGAGCCGAACAGCGACGGTTCGTACTCGATCAGCGGTACGAAGATTTTCATCTCCAGCGGTGAGCACGATCTCGCGGAGAACATCGTCCACCTCGTGCTCGCGCGTTTGCCGGATGCGCCCAAGGGCACCAAAGGCATTTCGCTTTTCATCGTGCCGAAGTTCGTTCCGAACGAAGCCGGCGAGCCGGGCGAACGCAATGGCGTGAAGTGCGGCTCTATCGAACACAAGATGGGCATTCACGGCAACGCGACCTGCGTGATCAATCTCGACAACGCGAAGGGCTGGCTCGTCGGTGAGCCGAACAAAGGCCTGAACGCGATGTTCGTGATGATGAACGCGGCCCGCCTTGGCGTCGGCATGCAGAGTCTCGGCCTCACCGAAGTTGCATATCAGAACTCGCTCACGTACGCGAAAGAACGTCTGCAGATGCGTTCGCTAACCGGCCCGAAGGCGCCCGAGAAGGCCGCTGATCCGATCATCGTGCATCCCGACGTGCGCCGCATGCTGCTCACGCAGAAGGCCTATGCGGAAGGCGCGCGCGCGTTTTCATACTGGTCCGCGCTGCACATCGACAAGGAACTGTCGCACGCCGACGAAGCGGTGCGTAAGGAAGCCGCCGATCTCGTCGCGCTGCTCACGCCGATCCTGAAAGCGTTCCTGTCGGACAACGCGTTCGAAGGCACGAATCACGCGATGCAGATATACGGCGGCCACGGCTTCATCGCCGAGTGGGGCATGGAGCAGTACGTGCGCGACGCGCGTATCAACATGATCTACGAAGGCACTAACGCGATTCAGGCGCTCGACCTGCTCGGCCGCAAGATTCTCGGCGACATGGGCGCGAAGATGAAGAAGTTCGGCAAGCTCGTCACGGAGTTCGTCGAAGCGGAAGGCGTGAAGCCGGAAATGCAGGAATTCATCAACCCGCTCGCCGACATCGGCGAAAAGGTGCAGAAGCTGACAATGGAAATCGGCATGAAGGCCATGCAGAACCCGGACGAAGTCGGCGCTGCTGCCGTGCCGTACTTGCGCACTGTCGGCCATCTCGTGTTCTCGTACTTCTGGGCGCGCATGGCGCGCATCGCGCTGGACAAGGAAGCGTCGGGCGATCCGTTCTACAAGGCGAAGCTCGCCACCGCGCGCTTCTATTTCGCGAAGCTGCTGCCTGAAACCGCCATGACGATCCGTCAGGCGCGCGCCGGTTCGAAGCCGCTCATGGAAGTGGAGGAAGCGCTGTTCTAAGCCATCTCACGGAACGCGTCGCGCTCATTCGAACAGCGCGGCGCGTTCGCCAGCCACACATGTCGCGAACCAGCCGACACATTCGCGACACCGCATAACTCCCCGGAGGAACGACGTGAGCAATCTGATCATTCGCAAGGTAGCCGTGCTCGGCGCCGGCGTGATGGGCGCGCAGATCGCCGCGCACCTGATCAACGCCAAGGTGCCCGTGCTGCTGTTCGATCTGCCCGCCAAGGAAGGCCCGAAGAACGCAATCGCGCTGAAGGCGATCGAGAATCTGAAGAAGCTGTCGCCGGCGCCGTTCGGCGTGAAAGACGACGCGCAATACATTCAGCCGGCGAATTACGACGACGACATCGAGAAGCTTGCCGAATGCGACCTCGTGATCGAAGCGATCGCCGAGCGCATGGACTGGAAGCACGACCTGTACAAGAAGGTGTCGCCGCATATCGCGCCGAACGCGATTTTCGCGACCAACACGTCGGGCCTGTCGATCACCGAACTCTCGCAAGGTTTCGCGGACGAGTTGAAGGCGCGCTTTTGCGGCGTGCACTTTTTCAATCCGCCGCGTTACATGCATCTCGTTGAACTGATTCCAACCGCGACGACGCGCCCCGAAATTCTCGATCAGCTGGAAACGTTCCTGACGAGCGTGGTCGGCAAGGGCGTCGTGCGCGCGAAGGACACGCCGAACTTCATCGCGAATCGCGTCGGCATTTTCTCGATTCTCGCCGTCATTACCGAAGCCGCGAAATTCGGCCTGCGTTTCGACGAAGTGGACGACCTGACCGGCTCGCGTCTCGGCCGTGCAAAGTCGGCCACGTTCCGGACCGCCGACGTGGTCGGTCTGGACACAATGGCGCACGTCATCAAGACGATGCAGGACAACCTGAAGGACGATCCGTTCTTTCCCGTCTACGAAACGCCGGCCGTGCTCGCCGAACTCGTGAAGAAGGGCGCACTCGGTCAGAAGACCGGCGGCGGCTTCTATCGGAAAGAAGGCAAGGCGATCAAGGTGCTCGACCCGAAAACGGGCGACTACGTGGATGGCGGTGCGAAGGCGGACGAACTGGTCGGCCGCATCCTGAAGCGCCCGCCGGCCGAGCGCCTCAAACTGCTGCGCGAATCGCAGCATCCGCAGGCCCAATTCCTGTGGTCGATTTTCCGCGACGTGTTCCACTACATCGGCGTGCATCTGGAATCGATCGCCGATAACGCGCGCGACGTCGACCTGGCAATCCGCTGGGGCTTCGGCTGGAACGAAGGCCCGTTCGAAGGCTGGCAGACGGCGGGCTGGAAGCAGGTCGCCGAATGGGTGCAGGAAGATATCGCAGCGGGCAAGGCGCTTTCGAACGTGCCGCTGCCGTCGTGGGTGCTCGACGGCCCGGTCGCCGAGAAGGGCGGCGTGCATACGAACGAAGGTTCATGGTCGCCCGCTTCGAAGACTTTCGTGCCGCGTTCGTCGCTCGGTGTGTACGACCGGCAGGTGTTTCGCGCACCGCTCGTCGGCGAAACGGCTGCTGACCCGAAGACCTACGGCAAGACGCTGTTCGAAACCGACGCCGTGCGCGCCTGGGTGGACGACCGCGCCGGCGAAAACGACGTGCTGATCGTGTCGTTCAAGAGCAAGATGAACACGATCGGACCGTCGGTAATCGACGGTCTCACGCAGGCAATCGAACTCGCTGAGAAAGAGTACAAAGGTCTCGTCGTATGGCAGCCGACATCGCTGAAGCTCGGCACGCCGGGCGGCCCGTTCTCCGCGGGCGCCAACCTGGAAGAAGCGATGCCCGCGTTCATGATGGGCGGCGCGAAGGGCATCGAGCCGTTCGTAAAGAAATTCCAGCAAGGCATGCTGCGCGTGAAGTATGCGAGCGTGCCGGTCGTTTCCGCGGTGTCGGGCATTGCGCTTGGCGGCGGCTGCGAGCTGCTGCTGCATAGCGCGAAGCGGGTCGCGCACATCGAAAGCTATATCGGTCTGGTGGAAGTCGGCGTGGGTCTGGTGCCCGCTGGCGGCGGCCTGAAGGAAGCGGCGCTGCGCGCAGCGGAAGCCGCGACGCAAGTCGGCGCGACCAACGACCTGTTGAAGTTCGTGCAGAAGTCGTTCGAAAACGCGGCGATGGCGAAGGTCTCCGCCTCCGCGCTCGATGCTCGCGCAATGGGTTATCTGAAGCCGTCCGACACGATCGTCTTCAACGTGTTCGAGCTGCTCGACGTCGCGAAGAAAGAAGCGCGCGCGCTGGCCGGCGCGGGTTATCGTCCGCCGCTGCGCGTCACGCAAGTGCCGGTCGCCGGACGTTCGGCGATCTCGACGATCAAGGCTTCGCTCGTGAACATGCGCGACGGGCGCTTCATCAGCGAGCACGACTTCGTGATCGCAAGCCGTATCGCGGAAGCCGTGTGCGGCGGCGACGTGGAAGCAGGCAGTCTCGTCGACGAAGAATGGCTGCTGCAACTGGAGCGTCGCGCGTTCGTGGATCTGCTGGGCACGCAAAAGACCCAGGAACGGATCATGGGCATGCTGCAGACCGGCAAGCCGGTGCGGAATTGAGCGACTAGCGCAAATACATTTGCATGGGGCGGGAGTAAGCGCGAAAGCGTCACCGCCGCCTACATCGGAGCTTCAAATGACAAAGCAATTGCAAGACGCATACATCGTCGCCGCGAGCCGTACGCCGATCGGCAAGGCGCCGCGCGGCATGTTCAGGAATACGCGCCCCGACGAACTGCTGGTTCACGCGATCAGATCGGCCGTTGCGCAGGTGCCTGGTCTCGACACCAAGGTGATCGAAGACGCCATCGTCGGCTGCGCGATTCCCGAAGCGGAACAGGGCTTGAACGTCGCGCGGATGGGCGCATTGCTGGCCGGTTTGCCCAATTCGGTCGGCGGCGTCACGGTAAACCGCTTCTGCGCGTCGGGCCTCACCGCGTTGGCTATGGCCGCGGACCGCATCCGCGTGGGTGAATCGGACGCGATGATCGCGGGCGGCTGCGAATCCATGAGCATGGTGCCGATGATGGGCAACAAGCCGTCGCTGTCGCCGCATATCTTCGATCGCAACGAAGACGTCGGCATCGCATACGGCATGGGCCTGACCGCGGAAAAAGTCGCCGAGCGCTGGAAGATCAGCCGCGAAGCGCAAGATGCGTTCTCGGTCGAATCGCATCGCCGCGCAATCGCCGCGCAGCAAGCCGGCGAGTTCAACGACGAAATCGCCGCTTACACGATCACCGAACGCTTCCCCGATCTGGCCACCGGCGAAGTGCGCGTCAAAACGCGTGAAGTCGCGCTCGACGAGGGCCCGCGCGCGGATACCTCGCTCGAAGGTCTCGCGAAGCTGCGCACGGTGTTCGCGAACAAGGGCTCAGTGACGGCGGGCAACAGCTCCCAGACGTCGGACGGCGCGGGCGCGCTGATTGTCGTGTCGGAAAAGATCCTGAAGCAATTCAATCTGACGCCGCTCGCACGCTTCGTGAGCTTTGCGGTGCGAGGCGTGCCGCCGGAAATCATGGGCATTGGGCCGAAGGAAGCGATTCCGGCCGCGTTGAAGGCTGCGGGTCTCAAGCAGGACGACATCGACTGGATCGAGCTGAATGAAGCGTTCGCCGCGCAGTCGCTCGCGGTGATTCAGGACCTCGGTCTCGATCCGTCGAAGATCAACCCGCTCGGCGGCGCGATCGCGCTGGGTCATCCGCTTGGCGCGACGGGCGCGATTCGTGCGTCCACGGTCGTGCACGGCCTGCGCCGTCGCAACTACAAGTACGGCATGGTGACGATGTGCGTGGGCACGGGCATGGGCGCAGCCGGCATTATCGAGCGGCTGTGACACAGTCCCCGCCGGTGTTAGCGGCAAGCCGTTAAGGCGCGCAGAACGGTTCGCAGGCTTGCCGCTTGCGAACCGTTTTCGCATTCGCAGCAGCAGTTTTCCAGCAGTTTCCGCAGCAGTCGAGGAGACAAAATGACGACGGATATTCTGGTCGAGCGCGCAAATGGCGTGCTGACAATTGCCTTTAACCGGCCGGACAAGAAGAACGCAATCACGGCCGCGATGTACCAAACGATGGCCGACACGCTGGTGCAGGCGCAAGGCGACGCGTCGGTGCGCGCGATCCTGATTCGCGGCAGCGCAAACATCTTCAGCGCCGGCAACGACCTCGAAGACTTCATGAAGTCGCCGCCAATGGGCGAAAACGCGCCGGTGTTCCAGTTCCTGCGTGCAATCAGTTCGGCCGAGAAGCCGGTGGTCGCGTCAGTGGCGGGGCCGGCGGTAGGCATCGGCACAACGCTGCTGCTGCATTGCGATCTCGTGTATGCCGCCGACTCCGCGAGCTTCTCGCTGCCGTTCGCGCAACTCGGGTTGTGCCCGGAAGCGGCGTCGAGCCTGCTGCTTGCGCGTGTCGCCGGCTACCAGGCAGCAGCCGAGAAACTGCTTCTTGGCGAGGCATTCGACGTCGCCGAGGCACAGCGCATGGGCTTCGTGAACCGCGTACTGCCGGCTGCGGAAGTCGATGCGTTCGCGGCATCGCAGGCAGCGAAGCTGGCCGCGCTGCCGGCGTCGTCGTTGCGGGTGACGAAAAGCCTGATGAAGCGCGCGAGCCACCAGGAACTGCAAACGCAGATGTCGGAAGAAGCCGTGCATTTCGGCAAGATGCTGATCGCGCCCGAAGCGCGCGAGGCGTTCAAGGCATTCTTCGAAAAGCGCAAGCCTGACTTCCGGCAATTCGACTGAGCGGCTGCTCAGCTTTGTGACGGCTGCGCGGTGTCGTAATCGACGTAGCTGGTTTCACGGCAGAAGCTGACGAGCCGCACGCCCGCCTTGCGGGCAATCGCAATTGCAAGCGACGAGGGCGCCGAGATCGTCGCGACCATCGGCACGTCGACGCGAGCAGCTTTGCGCACGAGCTCGTAACTCGCGCGGCTCGACAGGAACACGAAGCCCTCTTTCGTATCCACGCGATCGAGCACAAGTTGGCCGATCAGTTTGTCGAGCGCATTGTGGCGGCCCACGTCTTCGAACGCGTAGCGTATTGCGCCCGCCGCGTCGCACCATGCGGCGGCGTGCAAGCCGCCCGTGAGGCGCGTGAGCGCCTGATGCTGCGGCAGTTCGCGAGCGGCGCGCGCGATCGCTTCCGGTGCGAGCCGCTGCAGAAAGCCAGTGTCGGGCACGCGTTCGGGTTTCAGATCGAGCAGGTCGATGCTTTCTATGCCGCACACGCCGCAGCCGGTGCGGCCGGCGAGCGCACGGCGCTTTTCCTTCAGCGCGACGAACGCCTGCTGCACGACCTGCAACTGCACTTCGGCGTGCGGCAATTCGCCGTCGTCATGCAATTCGACCTCGATGTCCTGAATGTCGCTGCCGCGCGCGACGATTCCTTCCGAGATCGCGAAGCCCACCGCGAACGCTTCGAGGTCGCGCGGGGTGCACATCATCACCGCATGCGAAATGCCGTTGAAGACGAGCGCGACCGGCCACTCCTGACCGACGTGGTCGGTGACCGTTTCGACCGCCGCACCGCGATGGCGGTGCACCTGACGCTCCACCGCGCCTGGCTGGCCGGCTGTTTCCAGTTCGTTCAAGCTGATTCACTCCATTTATGCTGCGTGCGCACCGTACCGGACTGCGCCGCCGGTGTGCAAATAAGGTTCTAAAATACCTCAAGCCGGGCTTGTGCGTTGCCCGTCAACAATGAGGAACACTGTCATGGGACTCAACGAGGCACCGCTGCTGTTCAACTTCGAGGTGAAGTCGTCGGAGAATTTCACTTACATCCCGATGTCGGTTCGCTTCAATCTCGATCGTTTCGGCCTGCGCATTTCGCTCGCGCAGTGGCAAATGCTGCCGCTCGAAGACCGCAAGCTGCTCGCACGTTTTCCCGTCGAGGAGGACGCGGAGATCGAGCCGAACTTCGATCACGCGCTGTTCGAAATGCTGCGCACTCACGCGAACGTCGAGCCGGAGTGGTTCACGCCCGACGAGGCGCCAGCCTGGCGCAACACGGACGGCGTGCCCGAGAGCGTACTGCGTCAGGCGAAACAGGCCGGCCTGGCGGCGCCGAGCGCCGCGCTGTGGGCGCAGCTCGATCCGTTCAAGCGCTACGTGCTGGCCAAGCTTTCGCGCAAGCAGGAGATCAACCACGACTTCATCCCGGCGATGAAGGAATTTGGAGCGGCCGGCTAGGTGCGGCCGGCCAGGAGCGGCCGACTAGGCGCCACCTAAATTTTTTTCACTCCCAACCCTCAACCTGTTCCGAACGCTGCCGTTATCCATGGGTTGGCGCGTAAAAGACTCGCATCGATGCGGCCGGACGCATCGGAAGCGGCCTCGCGCTCCCGCCTGAAGAACGATCGACGTTCGGAACCCATGACCCATTTCATCTCGAAGCGGCTGCTGATCAATATCGCGGTCGTAGCCGCCGCGCTCGGCGCAAACGTGTTCGTCGCGTATTTGCAGATCGGCGGGCAGCGCGATGCCGACGCCCGCATGCTGCATTCGACGCATGTTCGCCAGAGTCTCGACGCCTACCAGACGGCGCTCGACACCGGCCTCGCCGCGCTCGCCCGATTCGAAGCGTCCGCTGAACCGTCGCCGGGAAACGCCGCCGCGACGATGAGCGCTACGCTCGCCAGTCTCCAGCGCGAATTGCGCGACGAGCTTGCCGATGAGCCGGCGATGCTCGCCACGCTCGCGCAGGTCGACGCCGACAGCCGCGCGCTGCAACGCGACATCGACGATGCGCTGCTGGGCCGCGATGCCGCCGAGCCGGCCGCGTCACGCGCATGGGCGGCGGCGTCGTATATGCATGTCGGGCTCGGGCTGCAACGTGTCGAAGCGGGCCTCGCCGCGCTGCGCGACGCCGAAAACCGCGCGTTCAAAGAGTCGCTCGCGGCTTCGACGAAACGGGCGAAGCACGCCATGTACATGTTGGTCGTGACCATGATCGCGGGCAGTGCGCTCCTCATTTTTACTTTCGGTATGCGCGAAAGCAGTGCGCGCAAGAAACTGCACAGCGCGCGGGCGCTTGGCCGCAACGACGAGCGTTTTCGCAGTCTGTTCGACGATCATCCGGTGCCCATGTATATCTTCGACCGCGAGACGCTGCGCTTTCTCGCCGTCAATTCGGCGGCGATTCAGCAATACGGCTATTCGGAGGCCGAGTTTCTCGACATGACGATTCGCGCGATCCGGCCGAATGTGGAGATCGCGCGCCTCGAGTCGCACCTGCAGCGCGCCGACAGCGTGCAGCACGGCCGCACGATGGCAGGCATCTGGCATCACCGGCGCAAGGACGGCTCGACCATCAGCGCGGACATCTCGTATCACGCGCTGAATTTCATGGGACGCGCCGCGTTTTTCGTTCTCGCCGACGACGTCACCGAACAGATCAACGCCGAAGCGGAGGCGCAGCGTTCCAATCAGATGCTCGAAGCGGTCATCGACAACATTCCGCAGCGCATTTTCTGGAAAGATCTGGAGTCGCGCTATCTGGGCTGCAACATGGCGTTCGCGCGCGACGGCGGGCTCTCGTATCCAGAGCAGGTGGTAGGCAAGAGCGACGCCGACATGCCGTGGCGCGCTTTCGCCGAACTGCTGAGCGCGCACGACAAGGAAGTAATCGACACCGGCGTGCCAAAGATGAACTTCGAGGTCGACATGGTGATCGACGGCGTGCATCGCACGACGGTGACGAGCAAGCTGCCGTTCACCGACGGCGAAGGCCGCGTGATCGGCGTGCTCGGCTCATACACCGACATCACGGAGCGCAAGCGCGCCGATCTCGCGTTGCGTCTGCAAAGTCGCGCGCTCGACGCGAGCGTCAACGCAATTCTGATTACGGCTCCATCGCCGTCGGGCAATCTGATCGAATACGTGAATCCGGCGTTCATGCGGATCACAGGCTACGATCCCGCCGAGGTGATCGGCCACGATTGCCGGGTCTTGCAACGCGACGATCGCGAGCAGGAAGGCGTTGCGTCGATCCGCAAGGCGCTCGCCGCGAATCGCGAAGTGAGCGCGGTGGTGCGCAACTATCGCAAGGACGGCGCGCTGTTCTGGAATCAGTTGTTCATTGCGCCCGTGCCGAACGCGGAAGGCGTGATTACGCATCACATCGGCGTGATCAACGACGTCACCGACCTGATGCGCTATCAGGAACAGCTCGAATATCAGGCCAACTACGACAGCCTCACGCGCCTGCCCAACCGCAATCTGCTGCGCGACCGTCTGCAGCATGCGCTGATCGTCGCGCAGCGTCAGCACAAGGGCGTGGCCGTGGTGTTCATGGACCTCGACGGTTTCAAGAACGTCAACGACAGCCTCGGCCACAGCGTCGGCGATCGGCTGCTCGGCGTCGTGGCGGAACGGCTCGCGCGCTGCACTCGCACGAGCGATACCGTCGCGCGACACGGCGGCGACGAGTTCGTGATCGTGATGACGGATACCGTCGACGAACAATCGCTGATTGCGTGGATGGAGCGCGTGCGCGCTTCGATTTCGGAGCCGGTCTGGCTCGACGGCACGGAACTGTACGTCGGGTGCAGCATGGGCGCGAGTCTGTTCCCGCAAGACGGCGACGACGCCGAAACGCTGATGAAAAAGGCGGACCTCGCGATGTATCGCGCGAAGGACATGGGCCGCAACACGTTCCAGTTCTATCAGCCGGAGATGAACGCGAGCGCGGGCGCGCGTCTGAATCTCGAAAGGCGCTTGCGCCGCGCGCTGCGCGACAACGAATTCCTGCTGCACTATCAGCCGCAGGTCGATATCGACAGCGGACAGATCGTCGGTACCGAGGCGCTGGTGCGTTGGAGCGATCCGGAAGTGGGGCTCGTGCCGCCGTCGTCGTTCATTCCGGTTGCCGAGGAAAGCGGTCTCATCGGGCCGCTGTCCGAATGGGTGCTGCGCGAGGCGTGCCGTCAAAACAAGGCCTGGCAAGACCTCGGCTTGCCGCCGGCGCGTGTGTCGGTCAACCTGTCGGCGCGCGTGTTCCAGCAGCGCGATATTGCAAAACTAGTCATGCAGGTGCTCGACGAGACCGGCCTCGAGCCGCAATACCTCGAACTGGAACTGACCGAGAGCGCGATCATGCGCAACGCCGAAGAAGCGGTGTCCATGCTCAACGAGCTGCACGCGCTCGGCATTGGCCTTGCCATCGACGACTTCGGCACAGGCTATTCGAGCCTCAGCTACCTGAAGCGTTTCCCAGTGGACCGGCTGAAGATCGACCGCTCGTTCGTGTCCGACATCGGCATATCCGGCGACGACGAGACGATTACCTCGGCCATCATCGCGCTCGCTCATTCGCTGAAGCTGCAGGTGATAGCCGAAGGCGTCGAAACGTCGGCACAACTCGACTTCCTGAAGGAGCGTGCTTGCGACGAGATGCAAGGCTTCTACTTCGCGAAGCCTTTGTCCACCGAGGCAATTTTCGACTTGATGCAAGGCGGCGCAGCACGCGAACTCGCGCTGGTTTGAGTGCGGCGGCGGCGCGGGCGGTCGCTGCTGCTGGGTCGGTCGCGATGCACCTACGCTTGGGTTAACGCCGCCGACCTCACACTGCCGGCGTGCTCGCGAAAACCGGCAACTGCTCCGCCGCAGCCGAAAATGCCTGCAAATGCGGATGTGCGCTGGCGCTCACGATCTGCGGCAGCATTGCCTGGGTGAAGTTCCACGCGACCGCGAGCGTCACCTCTGCCGCGCCGAAGCGTTCTGCCTCGGTTGGCAACGGTGCGGCCGCGGCTTCCTGTTCGAGTTCGGCATACGCGGCGAGCATCTGCCCGCGCACCCGTTCCATCCACGGCTCGTGCTGCTTGTCCACCGGCCGCAGATTGCGTTCGTAGACGATCTGCACCGTCTTGTCGCACGCGGCGAGCGAGAGGCCCGTCAGACGCGCGGCGCGCAGGCAGTCTTCGGGACTGGACGGAAATAGCCGCTGCCCCGAACCGGCGAGCGACGCGAGATATTGAAGGATCACCGTCGAATCCATCACCGTCTTGCCGTTGTCTGCGACGAGCGTCGGCGCCTTGACCACCGGGTTGATGGCGGCGAACTGGTCGTAGGTACTGAACACGGAAATGGGCGCGTGTTCGAAATCCAGCTTCAGCATCTTCATGCAGATAGCCACCCGGCGCACGTAAGGCGAGTCCAGCATTCCGATCAGTTTCATGTTGCTCCCGTTAGAAGTTCTATCGCGATGCGCGGGCGCTCGCGGTTGCGTGCATCTGGCCGCCGGTGCAGTATGGCGCGCGTCAGGGCAATAGATTAAGCATCTCCGAGCGGCAGAAAAAGCGAAATTAATCGACGGTTTACGTCAGAATCTCTTACATGAAACCGATCCCGCCTTTGACCGCTCTGCGCTGCTTCGAGGCCGTCGCCCGGCTGGGCGGCGTCACCCAGGCCGCGCGCGAATTGCATGTCACGCATTCGGCGGTGAGCCAGCAGATCAAGGTGCTCGAAGATGTAATGGGCGTCGCGCTTTTCGTACGCGAGACGCGCGGGTTGCGCCCAACCGAAGAAGGCCGCCTCTACGCACTCGATATACGCGCGGCGCTGCGCGACATCACACAGGCCACGCGACGCGCGCAGGCTCGTCCGCATGACAGCGAACTGGTGATCGCGACGTTGCCGTCGTTCGCGCAGCATTGGCTCGTGCCGCGTCTGCAGAGCTTTCGTGAAGCGCATCCGTACTATCGCGTGCGTCTTGCCACCGGCTTGCAACTCGAAGACTTGCGCCACGGCGTGAGCGATATCGCCATTCGTATGGGGCAGGGCCATTGGCCCGACGTCGCACAGCAAAAGCTATTCGACGATGAAATGGTCGTCGTCGCGGCGCCGCATTTCGCGCTCGGGCCGAACGGCCGTTTTCCCGTCACCGCCGAAGAGGTGGTCGCGTGTCCGCTGATTTCGAGCCCCGACGCACCGTGGGGAGACTGGTGCGAAGCGGCGAAAGTCGCGCAGCCGGTGGCCGCGCGCGTGGTGTTGTCCGCGAACGACTCGAACGTGGTGATCAGCGCGGTGTTGCTGGGCCAAGGTGTCGCGCTGGAGCGGCGCAGTCTCGTCTCGCATGCGCTGAGCCGGGGCGAACTGGTGCAGATCACGTCGATTCGCGTGCCTTATCGCTACCCGTACTGGCTCGTGTGGCAGCAACGCGAAACGCTCACTGCCCAGCAGGCGCATTTTGCGCAGTGGATAGAAGGACAAGTCGACGCGTATCTGCGCGCCGATGGTGCGCTAGCGTCTCAATAGCGGCGGGTGCCGGTTCGTGATTGCGCAATACATGCGCCATACGTGCGCGATACATGCGCTATTGAGCGCCGGCATGCAGTGCCTCAATGAACCCGGTCGAGTTCAATCGAGTGCGGGCAGCGCGCGCGGACGGCGGTCGCTATCGGTAGCGACGTAGGTAAGGATCGCCTCGGTTACCTTCACGAGATCTTCCGTGAGGCTCATACGTTGCGCGTAGACCTCGACGGAAACGGTGACCGACGTATTGCCCGTCTTCACGATGTCCGCGTAAAAGCTCAGCAGATCGCCGACGAACACTGGCTGCTTGAACACGAACGAGTTGACCGCGATGGTCGCGACCCGTCCATTCGCGCGGCGGCTCGCCGGAATCGAACCGGCAATATCCACTTGCGCCATGATCCAGCCGCCGAACACGTCGCCGTGAACGTTCGCGTCCGACGGTTGCGGCATGACGCGCAGTGCGCATGGCTTTTGCGGGAGTTGGAGAATATCGGTCATTGGTACCCTGGAAACGCGTGTTGATCTGTTTGGCTCTGTCAGCCGGCCCAGCAGGTGGACTACGCGGCAACCGCTCCACGCAAGCTGCAGACATCGCCAGACGGCAAGCCCGCTCGGTCAACCTTCGACCGAATGCCCGGATAGCCCACGAAAAGCGGCGCCGGCCGGCTTCTGCGACAATAGGAAGATCAGGAATTGTACGGGAAAGCGCCCAGCGAGGTTGCGCCACCAGGCAACGTGCCACATGCACACAATGGCCGGCGTACCGCTGTGAACTCCGGCATTTCCACCTCCTCCCCAGCCGAATCCATGCGCCGCTCGCTTCCGTCAGAACCCTCGCCCATCTCCACCCAACCGCGCAACGACTGGCAGACCATCCTGTCGCTGCTGCCTTACCTTGCGACCTACAAGTGGCGCGTGATCTTCGCGCTCAGTTGCCTGATCGGCGCGAAGATCGCCAACCTTGGCGTGCCGATCGTGATGAAGCGTATCGTCGACAGCCTCGCGTCGGTGCAGCATCTGACCGCACTCGGCCGCGCGCACGATTCGCCGGGCATCGTGCTGCTCGGCGGCGTCGGCTTGCTGGTGGTCGCGTATGCGGTGGTCCGGCTTTCTACTTCGCTCTTCACCGAACTGCGAGAAATCCTGTTTTCGAAAGTGACAGAAAGCGCGGTGCGCCAGCTTGCGCTCAAGGTGTTCCGGCATCTGCATGGCTTGTCGTTGCGCTTTCATCTGGACCGGCAAACGGGCGGCATGTCGCGCGACATCGAACGTGGCACGCGCGGCATCACGCAGCTCATTTCCTATTCGCTGTACAGCATTCTGCCGACGCTGGTCGAAGTCGGGCTCGTGCTGGGGTTTTTCGTCGTCAAATACGAGGCGTATTACGCGGTGGTCACGTTCGTGGCTCTTGCGGTGTACATCGTGTTCACGGTGAAGGTGACCGAGTGGCGCACGCATTTTCGCCGCACGATGAACGAACTCGATTCGAAAGCGAACTCGCGCGCAATCGACTCGCTGCTGAACTATGAGACCGTCAAATATTTCGGCAACGAAGAGTGGGAGGCAAGCCGCTACGATGAAAATCTGAAGCGCTATCGCACGGCTGCGATCAAGTCGCAGCGTTCGCTGTCGGCGCTGAATTTTGGACAGCAGGCGATTATCGGCACGGGACTCGTGTTCATTCTGTGGCGCGCGACCGAAGGCGTGATGGCGGGACGCCTCACGCTCGGCGATCTCGTGCTGATCAACACATTCATGCTGCAGCTTTATATTCCGCTGAATTTTCTCGGCGTGGTGTATCGGGAACTGAAGCAAAGCCTCACCGACATGGACCGCATGTTCACGCTCCTCGGGGCCGCACAGGAAGTGCCGGACCTTCCCGACGCGCCCGCGTTGCAAGTGAGCGGCGCGCAAGTCCGCTTTGACCGGGTGAACTTCTCATACGAGCCGGCGCGGCAGATTCTGCACGACGTGAGCTTTACGATTCCAGCCGGCACCACCACGGCGGTGGTCGGCCATAGCGGCTCGGGCAAGTCGACGCTCGCGCGGCTCATGTTCCGCTTCTACGACCTGGACCGCGCGACGGGTGGCGCAATCACTATCGACGGTCAGGACATTCGTGATGTGGCGCAGGCTTCGCTGCGCGCTTCGATCGGCATCGTGCCGCAGGACACGGTGCTGTTCAACGATTCGATCTACTACAACATCGCTTATGGACGGCCGTCCGCGACGCGCGACGAAGTAATCGCGGCGGCGCGCGCCGCGCACATTCATGAGTTCATCGAAGGACTGCCGAAAGGATATGACACGCCTGTCGGCGAACGTGGGCTGAAGCTCTCGGGCGGCGAGAAGCAGCGTGTCGCGATCGCGCGGACCATCCTGAAGAACCCGCCGATCCTGTTGTTCGACGAAGCCACGTCGGCGCTCGACTCGCGTTCCGAGCGCGCCATCCAGCACGAGCTCGACCAGATCGCACGCGAACGCACGACGCTCATCATCGCGCACCGGCTTTCGACGGTGGTACACGCACAGCAGATCATCGTGATGGACAAGGGGCGCATTGTCGAGCGCGGCACGCACGCCGAACTGTTGCGCGCGAATGGCCTGTTCGCTCAGATGTGGGCGTTGCAGCAGCAACGCGCGGCCGAAGCCCCGGAGTCGGCGGAGATTGTGGGGGCGGGCAATGGCGAGGCGTGAAGCGGCTGGCGGCGCGCGTAGGGCGCCGCGCGGCTGGAGCGTGCCCTCGCGCGGCGTCGCTCAGCGCTCGACCAACCGCTGATTCAGCGCCTGAAGCTGCGCCGGCGTTCCGACGTTTTCCCACAGGCCTTCGTATAGCTCGCCAGTCGCGAGACCGCGCGCGATCGTCTCGCGGTAGTACGGCTTGAGTGCACGCCGCGTACCGCGCGGGAGATCGCGGAACATGCGCGTGTCGTAGAGCCCGATATTGCCGAACGTGAAGCGCGGCTCGGCGTCGAGCGACAACACGCCGTCCGTGAGCGCAAAGTCGCCGTTCGGATGAAACGCCGGATTGGGCACCATCACCAGATGCATGCCCGGCTCCGCCAGCGACTTCATTGCCTGCGCATGCGCATTCAATGCGCGATAGTCGAAATCCGCGTACACGTCGCCGCTTACTGCGAGGAACACCTCGCTCACGCCGTTATCCTCGATAAGCGGCAGCGCGTTGACAATGCCGCCCGCCGTCTCGAGCGCTTCCTGCTCGGGCGAATAACGCAACTGCACATGCCAGCGCGAACCGTCGCCGAGCGCGGCTTCGATCTGCTCGCCGAGCCACGCGTGATTGATGACAATCGTCTCGAAGCCCGAGCGGGCGAGCCGCTCGATCTGCCACACGATCAGCGGTTTGCCGCCTACTTCGAGCAAAGGCTTGGGGCACGCGTCGGTCAACGGACGCATGCGCTCGCCGCGGCCCGCGGCGAAAATCATCGCTTTCTTCAAAGACATTGTGTTGGGTCAGAACGTGTAGCCGACTTCCTTCGAGCGGCCTTCGAGTTCGTCGAGCAGCTTCGCGAACGGACGCAGCGGCGCATAACGCTCGGCCACCTTGCGCGCATAGCCGATGAAGCGCGGCAAATCTTTCATGTAGTGCGGTTTGCTGTCGCGGTAATTGATGCGGCAGAACAGACCCAGCACCTTGATATGCCGTTGCAGTCCCATCCACTCGATCTGGCGGTAGAACTCTCCGAAATCGGGATCGACGGGCAAGCCGGCTTTCTTTGCGCGCTCCCAGTAATACACGAAGCAATCGAGCTCGAACTCCTCGTCCCAACTGAGGAACGCGTCGCGCAGCAACGACGCGACATCGTAGGTAATGGGACCGTACACCGCGTCCTGGAAGTCGAGCACGCCGGGATTGGCCTTGGGGCTCGCTTCGCTCGCCGCGTTCGGCGCGGCGCAGACCATCAGATTGCGCGGCATGAAATCGCGCAGCATGAACGCTTGCGGCTGCGCCCGCGCGCTCGCTATCAGCAACGCGAACGTGCGGTCGAGCAGGCCGCGGGTGTTGTCGTCCACCTCGCGGCCAAGGTGCCGGCCGATGAACCACTCGGGCATCAGCTCCATCTCGCGGCGCAGGAAGGCTTCGTCGAACGGCGGCAGCACGTCTTCGCGCGACGTGAGCTGCCAGCGGATCAGCGCGTCGATTGCGTCGCGCATCAACGTGCGGGCGCGGCGCGGGTCGTTGTCGTTTTGCGCGGCGGTGAGCGCGCCGAGGTACGACTCGGTGCCCAGGTCGGTGACGAGCATGAACCCGGCGTCGAAGTCGGCCTCCAGCACGCGCGGCACGTGCACGCCGGCGTCGCCGAGCAGATGCGCGACCTGCACGAATTCGCGGCACTTTTCGGGCGGAGGGGCGTCGACCGCGATCAGCGTGCCGGCGCTTTCTCCTTGCGCCGCCTTACCGGCGAGCCGGAAATAGCGGCGAAAACTGGCGTCGGACGAAGCCGGCGCGAGCGTGCCCAGATCGAGCGCATAGCGCGCCGCGTGGCTTTGCAGCCAGGCCTCGAGCAGTTCGAGGCGGCGGTCGGCGGAGTGGTGTGTGAAGTCTTGGGAAGGGGGCAGCGTCATGAAAACCGGCGGCAAATTCAGGGGGGCAACGTCTTGCCATATAATACCCCACGACTTTTTTGACGCGACTCACGCCAGCTTTCGCGTATTCCGCTTTACCGCCCGCCTCACCGTTCGAAGATTGTAAATATTGATGTGCAGCCGACTGTCACGGTCGTGGTGTGCAGGCGGTGGATCGTGACTGCAGAAGCTGACGGACGGGCCGATTCGCCAAACGATACATGCCGCCTAGACAGCTTTCCCAAACGATTCCCTCTTGTGCCGCGGTGCCGCGCAAAAGGCGGCTCGTCGCGGCGTTGATCGCCGTTCCGGGTCTCATGCCCGCGCTCGCTCACGCCCAACTGGCGGGCGAGGCCGCGCAGCCGCAGCCCATCGACCCGCCTTGGGGCATGCAGCTCGCCCCGCAACTCGAAGATCATGTGCTGCAGCCGGGGCAGAAGCCGGCCACGTTCGTCCTCGGCGATTCGACCAACGGCACGACCGATCAGGACATGGCCGTCAAGGGCTCGGCTGAAGTGCGCCGCAATACCGTCGTGATCAAGGCCGACGCGCTGCATTACGATCAGGACACGGACATGGCCGACGCATACGGCCAGGTCCGCATGAACAACAACGGCACCACGTTCGCCGGACCGGAAGCGCACATGCGCGTGGATTCGAGCGAAGGCTTCATGACCGCGCCGAAGTACCACTTCAACGTAACGGGCGGTTCGGGCAGTGCGGAGCGCGTCGACCTGCTCGATAACGAGCGCTCGGTGTTCACCAAGGGTACTTACACCGCCTGCGCGTGCGCGGACGATCCGGCGTGGTACATCAAGGGCAGCGAATTCGACTTCGACACCGGCGCCGACGAGGGTGTGGCCCACAACGGCGTGCTGTTCTTCCAGGGCGTGCCGGTTTTCGCGTCGCCGTGGCTGTCGTTTCCGCTGTCCGGCGAGCGGCGCAGCGGTATCCTGCCGCCCACGTTTTCGCTCAGTTCGACGAACGGCTTCGAACTGTCGGTGCCGTATTACTTCAACATCGCGCCAAATCGCGACCTGACGGTTACGCCGCGCATCATTTCGAAGCGCGGTGTGCAGTTGCAGAGCACGTTCCGCTATCTTTCGCCTACGTATTCCGGGTCGATCTCCGGCGAGTTCCTGCCGGACGACCGGCTGACCAAGACGAACCGGTACGCGCTGTACATCCAGCACAACCAGAACTTCGGCAACGGGTTCGGCGGCTACATCTACTACAACAAGGTTTCGGACAACACGTATCCGGAAGACCTGTCGTCGTCGGTCAATCAGTTCATGAACGGCACCCAGCTCCTGTATCAACAGGAAGCCGGGTTGACGTATAACAACGGCCCGTGGTCGGTGCTCGCGCGCGAGCAGCACTGGCAGACGCTGACGCCGTCGGTCGCGCCGTATGGCCGCGAGCCGCAGTTGAACGTGAAGTACTCGAAGTACAACGTGGGTGGCTTCGACTTCGGCGCCGAAGCGGACTACACGAACTTCCGCATTACGACCGCGGACATGACCGAAGGTCAGCGGGTGCTGTTCAACCCGTACATTTCGTACTCGGTCGTCGGGCCCGGCTACTTCGTCACGCCGAAGGTGCAATGGCATTTCGCGTCGTATAACCTGCGCAACATCAGCGGCGACGTGCCGGTCGGGACGCCGAAGAATTTCACTGAATCAATCCCGACGCTGAGCTTCGACACCGGGCTCATTTTCGACCGCTCAGTCCGGCTCTTCGGCGAGGATTACATCCAGACGCTCGAGCCGCGTCTGTACTACGTGTACACGCCGTATCGCAATCAGGAGTCGGCGCCGCTCTTCGACACCGCCGAATCGGACTTCGGGCTCGCGGAAATCTTCACGCCGAACACCTTCGTCGGCAACGACCGCATTGCGGACGCGAACCGTCTGACCGCGGCCATCACCACGCGCTTCATCAATCCGGCAACGGGCGACGAACGCGCGCGTTTCGTGATCGCGCAGCAGTACTACTTCCAGGATCAGCGTGTCACGCTGCTCCCGAATCAGACGAGCACGCAAGCCACGCATTCGGACCTGATCGTGGGCGCGTCGCTCAAGCTCGGGGCTGGTTTCGCGTCGGAAACCGCGTTCCAATATAATGCCGACAACAATCAGTTGGTCAAGACGAGCGTCGGTTTCGGGTTCAGTCCGGCGACCGGCAAGGTGCTCAACGTTGGGTATCGCTACACGCGTGCGAACACCACGCTGGAGAATCAGCCTATCAATCAGGTGCTGGTGTCGGGGCAATGGCCGCTCACGCATCGGGTATTCGGGGTCGGGCGGTTCAATTACGATCTGGGCGGGCATCGGATCGTCGACGGACTCGTGGGCTTGCAATACGACGCGGACTGCTGGACGCTCGGCGCGGGTATCCAGCGTTACGCAAACGGCCTGAATACGTCGGGGCAGCATCAGTCGAGCACGCGTTTTCTCGCGCAGTTGACGTTCAAGGGCTTGTCGAGCGTCGACAACGGGCTGATTTCCGCGTTCCGCAGCAGCGTGGCGGGCTACACGCCGCTGCCGCCTCCGCCGCCGCCCGAGTCGCGGTTCATCAATTACGAATGACGCTCGCCCGGTCGTTCATCGAATGCGAAAAGACGGGCCAGGCGTGCCCGACATCATTGGAGTATCTGTGGCAATCATGAAAAAGCTTCGCTTGGCAACGCTCGCGGCAGGTCTTGCCGCCGCGGCGTCTTTCCTGTCGGTTGCGCCGGTACAGGCGCAGGCGCTGGGCGGCAACCGCGGCGGCCAGACCGTCGACACGATCGCCGCAGTGGTCAACAACGGTGTCATCACACGGCGCGAGCTCGAAGAGCGCGTGGGCCTGATTACCCGGCGTCTGAGCCAGCAGAACGCCCCGATTCCGCCGGCCGATCAGTTGCGTCAGCAGGTGCTCAACCAGATGGTGCTTGAGCGCATCCAGTTGCAGAAGGCGAAAGAAGACGGCATCAATATCGACGACGCAGCGGTGCAGAAAACGCTCGAGCGGCTCGCACAGGCGAACAACCTGTCGCTCGACGTGTACCGCTCGCGGATCGAGGCGCAAGGCGTGCCTTGGGCCACGTTCACGAGCGACGCGCGCACCGAGCTCACGCTTTCGCGTCTGCGTGAAAAGGAAGTGGACAGCAAGGTCACGGTGTCGGACGCTGAAGTCGCGAACTACATCGCCAGTCAGCGCGGCCCGAATGCCGGCGCGACGAGCGACCTGCACATGCAGCATATCCTGCTGAAGGCGCCGCTGAACGCGCCGCAAACGGATATCGAAGCGGCCCAGAAGAAGGCCGAGACATTGCTCGCCGAAGCCAAGGGCGGCGCCAACTTCGAGAAGCTCGCGAAATCGAATTCGCAGGCGCCGGACGCATCGAAGGGCGGCGACATGGGTTTTGCTGCGCCGTCAAAGCTGCCGCCGGAATTCGTCAAGGCCGCCTCGGCGTTGCGTCCGGGGCAGGTCAATCCGGAAGTGATCCGCACCAACGACGGCTTTGAAGTCGTGCGCCTCGTCGACCGTCGCAGCGGTCAGGGCACGAGTTCGGACGCGCCGAAGCTCGTGCAAACGCACGTGCGGCACATCCTGCTGCGCGTGGGCGACGGCATGTCCGAGCCGCAAGCGCGCCAGAAGCTGCTCGAAATCAAGAAGGAAATCGCTGCGGGCGGCGACTTCGCAAAGTTTGCCCACACGTATTCGCAAGACGGTTCTTCGTCGCAAGGCGGCGACTTGGGCTGGATCAGCCCCGGCGAGACTGTGCCCGAATTCGAGCGCGCGATGAACACGTTGCAGGACGGACAGATCAGCGACCCGGTGCGCAGCGAATACGGCTATCACCTGATTCAGGTGCTGGAACGCCGCGAGTCTGAAGGGTCCATCGCGCAGCAAATGGATCTTGCGCGCCAGGCCATCGGTCAGCGCAAGGCGGAGCAGGCCTACGCCGACTGGCTGCGCGAACTGCGCGACACCGCCTACGTCGAAGTCAAGCCCGATCTGTCTCGCGTTCAATAAGCCTCATGAATTCCGCCGCCCCGTCAGCCAGCTTGCCGTTGCAGATCGCGATCACGACGGGCGAACCCGCCGGCGTCGGTCCCGAGCTGACCGCGCAGGCGCTTGCGGGCGCGGCGGCACACTGGCCCGGCGCGCGGTTCACCGTGCTGGGCGATGCGGATCTTGTCGCCGAACGGGCGCGCTCAGTCGGCGTAGATTGGCCGGCGCTCGTGGCCGACGCGTCGCACATTCAGGTGCAGCACCGGCCGCTCGGCGCGCCGGCTGTGGCGGGCAAGCTCAACGCGGCCAATGGACGCTACGTGCTGGATCTGCTGGATAGCGCGATCGACGGCGCAATGGCCGGCACATTCGACGCGATCGTTACCGCGCCGCTGCAAAAGAGCACCATCAACGACGCAGGCGTGCCATTCACCGGCCACACCGAGTACCTCGCCGAGCGCACGCGCACGCCGCGCGTGGTGATGATGCTGGCGGGCACCGGCGAGCGTCCGTTGCGGGTTGCGCTCGCCACCACGCATCTGCCGCTGAAGGACGTTTCCTCCGCGCTTTCGGTGGAGGGCATCGTCGAAACGCTGCGTATTATCAATCACGATTTGCGGCATCATTTTGGGTTGCCCGCGCCGCGCATTCTCGTCACAGGTCTGAACCCGCATGCCGGCGAGAACGGTTATCTTGGTCGCGAGGAAATCGACGTGATCTCGCCGGCGCTCAAGCTCGCGAACGGTGAAGGCATCGACGCGCGCGGTCCGTATCCGGCGGACACGCTGTTTCAGCCGCGTTATCTGGACCAGGCCGACTGCGTGCTCGCGATGTTCCACGATCAGGGCTTGCCGGTGCTCAAATACGCGACGTTCGGCGAAGGCATTAACGTCACGCTGGGCTTGCCGATTATCCGCACGTCGGTCGATCACGGTACTGCGCTCGATCTCGCCGGCACGGGCCGCGCCGACGCGGGCAGCCTGATCGCCGCCATCGACACGGCTGTTCTCATGGCGCAACATCGCCGCGCGGGCTGATTCAACGTCGCATCGGCGCCTCGCGCGTAATCATTTCCAGGCAGTTTTCTTTCTTTAGCGTTTCTTCGATGTCCACCAGCAGACAGCAGCAGGGCCGGCACCAAGGCCATATCGCGCGCAAGCGTTTCGGGCAGAACTTCCTGGTCGACATGGGCGTGATCGATTCGATCGTCGATGTGATCGGGCCGCAGCGCGGCCAGCGCATGGTCGAAATCGGGCCGGGGCTCGGCGCATTGACCGAACCGTTGATCGAGCGTCTCGCGACGCCCGAGGCGCCTTTGCACGCGGTCGAGCTCGACCGCGATCTGATCGGGCGTCTGAAGAACAAGTTCGGCGAGCTGCTCCAGCTGCACGCCGGCGACGCACTCGCGTTCGACTTCGGCTCGCTCGCCGCGCCGGGCGACGAGCCGTCGCTACGCATTGTCGGCAACTTGCCGTACAACATTTCGAGCCCACTGCTGTTTCATCTCACTGCGTTCGCGCACCGTGTGATCGACCAGCACTTCATGCTGCAGAACGAAGTGGTCGAGCGGATGGTGGCCGAGCCAGGCACCAAGGCCTTCAGCCGTCTCTCGGTGATGCTGCAATACCGCTACGTCATCGACAAGCAGCTGGACGTGCCGCCCGAGGCATTTCAGCCGCCGCCCAAAGTCGATTCGGCAATTGTGCGAATGATCCCGTATGCGCCGCACGAACTCACGCCCGTGGACCAGCGCGTACTCGGCGAAGTGGTGACGGCGGCTTTCTCCCAGCGTCGCAAGATGTTGCGCAATACGTTGGCTGCGTTGCGCGATACCGTCGATTTCGACGCCATTGGCTTCGACCTGCAGCGCCGCGCCGAAGACGTGCCGGTGGCCGAATACGTGCGCGTCGCGCAGATCGTGGCGGGTAAGCGTTAAGCGGTGGGCGCGGGGGGTAGAGCGCTGGGTTCGCGGGCTGAAGCGTCGGTAGGAGTTCCGAGCCGTTGAGCCGGGAGTTCAGGCGCAATGGTTACGGACGAAAGCTCGAACCGCTCACCGCTTGCCCGGCGCGTTGACCAGCGCGATGCCGGTCAGCACAAGTGCCGCGGCCATCAGAAACCGCAAGCTGAACGACTCGCCGAGCAACAGCACTCCGAAGGTGACCCCGAACATCGGTGTGAGAAACGAGAACACCGACAGGCGCGAGGCGACATAGCGCGTGAGCAGCCAGAACCACACCAGATAGCTGACGAACGCGACCACCACTGCCTGATACGCGAGGCTCGCGATCGCCAACGGCGTAACCGTGTCCACGTGTGCCTCGCCGAACGCAAGCGCCAGCACAAGCAGCACCACGGCCGACACCGCCAGTTGATAGAAGAGCGTCTTGCTTGCGCTGGAGTGCGCAAGCCGCGTCGCGCGCACAACGACGGTCGTCGCCGCCCAGGCGATGCCTGCGAGCACGCCGAGTGCGTCGCCGGCTACAGCGGCCAGCGACGCGCTGCGCGCCGTTGCGCCATGCAGGAAGCCATCCGCGAAAGCCAGCGTGATGCCGGCAAAAGCCACGAAAATGCCGAGCCATTGAATGCGCCGCATCCGCTCGCCATCGACGAACCAGTGCAAGCCCAACGCCGTAAAGCAAGGTGCGGTGTACAGAAAAACCGCCATGCGCGACGCACTCGTGAGTGTGAGTCCGAGGAAGATGCACACGAACTCGGCAGCGAACAGGACGCCCGCCAGCAGACCGGCGCTCAGCGTGCCGTCGTCGCGGAAAAGCGGCGTGCCGCGCGAGCGCGCCCAGCCCCAGACCAGCAGCGTGGCGATCGCCGAACGCAAGCCCGCCTGGAAAAACGGTGGCAACGCGGCGTTGGCGCTTTTGATCGCCACTTGCTGGAATCCCCAGATCGCGCACAAGCCGACCATCAGCAGGATGGCGAAGCCATCGGGGGCGCGGCGCGTGGGAAGGGCAGTGGTGCTCATGGCGTTGTGGTGACGAAAAGAGCAGGACGGGGTTGTCCGGCGCAGCGCGTACGATACCAAACCCGCCCGCGCGTCCATTCGATGACCCCACCGCCTACGCGTGCTTCCGACAAGTCGCAAGTCATTTGCGAATTCCGGGACGCCTGCGCAACTCCCGCGCAACACCTCGCGCAACATCTATTTCTTACCATCCTGATTTCGCGCTAAGGTTCGACGACATGTTCTGTCGGTACTTTCGTACGCGCTGCGTCGCGGAATCGGGCTTCAGTAGCTTCAGTAGCTTCAGTAGCTTCAGTAAGAAGCCGGCCACCGGGCGATGCGTCGCGTGAGCAGACAAACTCCATCCGCGCAAAGCGGAGCCTGTACGAGGAAACGGCATGAAGACCCTCAGCAGAGGCGCGGCAGTCGTGGCGTTGGTATCGTTCGGTTGTCCAGTTGCGCAGGCTCAATCGAGCGTGACGCTTTACGGCGTGGTCGACGAGAGCGTGCGCTACCTGACGCATGCCAACAAAGCGGGCGACTCTTCTCTCGGGCTGGGCACGGGCGGCATGACGCAAAGCCGCTGGGGGCTGAAAGGAGTCGAAGACCTTGGCGGCGGCTGGTCCACCTTCTTCAAACTCGAAAATCGCCTGTACATCAACAGTGGACAGAGCGATCCGACCTTGCCGTTCTTCAACGAAGCGCAGGTCGGTGTGCGCTCCACTTCCTACGGGCAGGTCATTTTGGGCCGTCAGTACAACGTGATGATCGAAGGCATCACGGTAGGCGGTTACGGCAGCAATCCGTGGATTCCTTACGACTTCAGCTTCCAGCCTGAGGTGACGATGACGGGCGGCATCTGGACCAGTAATCAGGTGCAGTACCAGGCAAAGTACAACGGCTTGACCTTCGCGGCGGGCTACGCGTTCGGCGGCAACGCCGGCAATTCGTACGGCAGCCAGATCGGCGCGGCGGCCGCTTATGCGCCCCCGGGAGGACCGTTTACCGTCGGCGGCGCGTACGAGGAGTCGAAAGACTCGGTCAACGGAGCCTCGGCCAAAGCGTGGACATTCGGCGGCTCGTACACGTGGAACAAAACGCGCTTTGCGCTGGGTTACATCGTCAATCGGGCCGACGCCGGTTTCTCCACTTTCGCGAACGGACCGTTTACGGCTGCCGCGCTGACCGCGCTGAAATACACGGACTTTTCGCGACGACGCATGTTCATGGGCGGCATCACGCAGCAGGTGGGCGACGCCTGGCACCTCGCGGCGAACGTCTGGCGCACGCTGCAGGACGGCAAGACCGCGGCCAAAGACGGTTCGGCGTGGCAATATCAGCTCGTCGCGGACTACAACCTGTCAAAGCGCACTGATGTGTATGTGGAAGGCGATTATTCGCTGTATCGCGGCGATTTGATCGGCGCGCAACTGCAAGGCGTGAATGGCGTCGGGCTCGCGCAAAAAGGCTCGCAAATCGGCTTGATGGCGGGGCTGCGGCATCAGTTCTGACATATCGGTACAAGGCGGCGCGGCGCGCGCTCCACGCCGCCCGCTGCGCGCCGGCGTCCCTGCAACGACGGTCGATTCCGGGTACATTTACGGTCTCGACATCAAGCAACAGGGAGTACACGATGCGCCTGCTTCACACCATGCTCCGGGTCGGCGACCTGGACCGTTCGATCGCGTTCTACACCGAACTGCTCGGCATGAAGTTACTGCGCCGCGAAGATTATCCGGACGGCAAATTCACGCTGGCGTTCGTCGGCTACACGGACGAGCGCGACGGCACTGTCATCGAGTTGACGCACAACTGGGACACGCCGGCCTATGACCTCGGCAACGGCTTCGGGCATCTCGCCGTCGAGGTGGAAGACGCCTATGCAGCATGCGACAAAATCAAGGCGCAAGGCGGCACGGTTGTGCGCGAAGCGGGGCCGATGAAACACGGCACCACGGTGATCGCGTTCGTCACCGATCCGGACGGCTACAAGATCGAGTTCATCCAGAAGAAAAAATAAACGCCGGCGCCGGCGAGCCGAGGTCTCATTCGCTCACGTCATGAACAACAACAATCCCTACTTCAACGAACTCAATGCGATCCACGTCGAAATCGAGGCCTTGTTCGACGGTTCCGCGGACGACCTCGCGCTCGAACGGATCATGGCGCGCTTCGCGCCGCAGTTCACGTTGATCATGCCGTCCGGCGCCGCGCTCGATCGCGCCGCGCTGCGCGAGACGTTCGCGAGGCTGCGCGGGGCGCGGCCAGGCTCGCAGATCGACATTCGCGACAGGGAGATCGTCGTCGAATATCCGACTGGCGCGGTCGTGAAATATCGCGAGTATCAGCGGGACAATGCGGGCAATGCGAACGTGCGGCGCTCAACCGCAGTGATGGACGTCGACGCGCAAGGCAAGGTGACATGGCGTCATCTGCACGAGACATTTTGCACGGAGTAAGTCGCGCGGCGTTGATCACTGTCCATGCCGCGTCAACCTCTCACGGCACTGCGGCAAGCGGGACAAAACGCCGGCTCTAGAGCGTCGGCAGCAATTCCGGCGGATGCGACTTCAGCGTCTGCCGCGCTTCGCGGAATTCCGGAAAAATCGATTCGACCGTTTGCCAGAAGCGCGGGCTGTGATTCATTTCCCGCAGATGCGCCAACTCATGCGCGACGACGTAATCGATGATGGAAAGCGGAAAGTGAATCAGCCGCCAGTTCAGGCGAATCTTGCCGTCACTCGAACAACTACCCCAGCGCGTGGCCGCTGAAGAGAGCGCATACGCGCGATAGTTGACGCCCAGCTTCTCCGCGTAAATAGCGAGGCGCTCGCCGAACACACGCTTCGCTTCGTTCTGCAACCAGCCTTGCACGCGGTCCTTGATCTGCTGCGGGTCCGCTTGCAGAGGCAGCGGCACTTGCAGGGCGGAGTCGGTCGCGCTAAACGCGAGCGTGCCTTGCGGCGAGCCGAGCGTTACGCGCACCGGCTGCCCGAGATAGGGCACCTCGGCGCCGTCTTTCCAGTCGACCTTCGGCAACGCGCGCTGTTCGACGCGCGTTTGCCATTCGGTCAGCTTCGTGAAAATCCAGCGCTGTTTTTCGGTGATCGCGGTTTCGATATCGGCGAGCGTGACCCAACGCGGCGCCGTGATCGTGAGACCGGTGCTGTCGATTGCGAAGCCGATCGAGCGGCGCGCCGAACGCTTGAGCGCGTAATGCAGCGTGCGCGAGCCGATAACGAGACTGCGCAGCTTGCTGCCGTCTGGTGCAAGCGGCACTGCGGGCTGCTGACCCTGAGGCGTTGCCGAAGGAGCGGACGGTGAAGGGGACGACGAAGTCGACCCCGGCTCTGCGAAGAGCGGGAGATCGAGTTGCCGGTTATCGAGCGCCGCAGCGGGCTGCGGCGTAGGAGACTTCTGCATCGGATTCGGCTTCGCGCTAGTACGCCTTCGAGGGCGTGGGCGCGTCAGATAGGTGCGGCGGCGGAACTGCTTCCCGCCGCGCGATACGCAGTAGGATCGATGCGACGCATTTCAGCTTCGATCCACTGTTCGACGCGCGTGTTCACTTCGTCGGGCGTGAGCCCCGTGGTCTCGATCGGCTTGCCGATCGACACTGTGACTATACCCGCATATTTGATAAACGAGTTGCGAGGCCACACGCGTCCGGCGTTGTGCGCGATCGGTACGACCGGCGCGCCCGTTGCAATCGCAAAACGCGCACCGCCGGTTTTGTACTTGCCCTGCTTGCCAGTCGGCGTGCGTGTGCCTTCCGGAAACATGATCACCCAGGCACCTTCCGCCATGCGTGCCTTGCCCTGCCTGATCACCGATTCGAACGCGTACTTGCCTTCTTTACGGTCGATATGAACCATCTTCAGGAGGCCGAGCGCCCAGCCGAAAAACGGCACATACAGCAACTCGCGCTTGAACACGTAGCACAGCGGCCGAGGCATCAAGGCGGGAAACGCCAGCGTTTCCCATGCCGATTGATGCTTCGACAACAACACCGCCGGACCGTTGGGCAGGTTCTCCATGCCCTCGATCTTGTAGCGGATACCGTTGAGCCAGCGCACCGCGTTGAGCGTTGCGCGGCACCAGCCGGCCGCCATCCAGTAGCGGCTATCGGCGCGCATGAACGGGAACGCGATGAAGCACGCGGTCGCGTACGGCACCGTGAACACGATGAAGTAAATCAGCAGCAGCAAAGAACGAATGAAGCGCATCGGCGTGGTCAGTAAGGGGTGGGGACTCGCGTGGTACGCATCACTCTTGAGCGTCGGCGAGGAAGTCGAGCGCGAACGCTCTCAGGTCGTCGTGGACGACGGTGCCTTCCGGCAGGCCGCCCGCCGTGAGCGTTTTGCGGCCTTTGCCCGTGAGCACCAGATGAACCGGGTGGCCGAGCGCCGCGCCCGCTTGCAGGTCGCGCATCGCGTCGCCGACCACCGGCGTGTTTTCCGGGTCGACCTCGAAACGCTCGTTGATCATCTTCAGCATGCCGGGCTTCGGCTTGCGACATTCGCAGTGGTCTTCCGCCGTGTGCGGGCAGAAGAACACCGCGTCGATGCGCCCGCCTACGGACGCCGCCATGCGATGCATCTTGAGGTGCATTGCGTTGAGTGCGTTCATGTCGAACAGGCCCCGGCCGATGCCCGACTGGTTCGTTGCGACCGCCACGCGATAGCCCGCCTGGCTGAGGCGCGCAATCGCTTCGAGCGAACCCGGCAACGCGACCCACTCATCCGGCGACTTGATGAACGCGTCGGAATCGGCGTTGATCACGCCGTCGCGGTCGAGGATCACCACTTTTTTGGTCGGCATGGCGTGCGGCTCAGGCGGCGAGTCGGGAAATGTCGGCGACGCAATTCATCTGCTGATGCAGCGCGCCGAGCAACGCCAGACGATTCGCGCGCAGCGCCGGATCTTCAGCGTTGACCATCACGTCGTTGAAGAACGTGTCGACCGGTTCGCGCAACGCGGCAAGCGCGGTAAGCGCGCCCGTGTAATCGCGTGCGGCGAGTTGCGACTGCACACGCGGCGCGACCTGCTCCAGCTGCGCATGCAAGGCCTTTTCCGCCGGTTCGAAGAGCAGCGTGACCTGCACGCCGCCGGTGGCGGTCGTGCCTTCTGACTTCTTCAGGATGTTCGAGATGCGCTTGTTGGCTGCCGCGAGCGATGCCGCTTCCGGCAATTCCGCGAACTCGCGTACTGCATCGAGGCGCGCGACGATATCGTCGAGACGCGTCGGGTTGAGCGCGAGCACCGCGTCGATTTCGCCCGGCGCGTGACCGCGTTCGCGCAACAAACCACGCAGACGATCCATGCTGAAGTCGTAGATGGCTTGCGTCGAATCGACGACATTCGGCACTGCGGCAAATTGCGCGTAAGCGGTGCGCAGCAGTTCGACGAAGTCCACGGCCAGTTGCTTCTCGACCAGAATGCGCAGCACGCCGAGCGCGTGACGGCGCAACGCGAACGGGTCTTTCTCGCCGGTGGGTTGCAAACCGATGCCCCAGATGCCGACCAGCGTTTCGAGCTTGTCGGCCAGCGCGACGACCGTGCCGGTCGCCGTACCCGGCAACGCGTCGCCGGAAAAACGCGGCTGATAATGTTCCGAGCATGCGAGCGCGACTTCTTCCGGCTCGCCGTCGTGGCGGGCGTAGTAGGTGCCCATCGTGCCTTGCAACTCAGGAAACTCGCCGACCATGTCGGTGATCAGATCGGCCTTGGCCAGACGCGCGGCGCGCCTGGCGAGCGCCACGTCCGCGCCGATCAGTCCGGCGATCGCGCCGGCCAGCGCTTCGACGCGCTCCACGCGTTGCAGCGCCGAGCCGAGCTTGTTGTGATACACGACGTTCGCAAGCAAGGGCACGCGGTCGGCGAGCGGCTTCTTCTTGTCCTGCTCGAAGAAGAATTTGGCGTCGGCCAAACGCGGGCGCACCACACGCTCATTGCCTTCGACGATATCGCCAGGCGTGGACGTTTCGATGTTCGACACGATCAGGAAGCGCGAGCGCAGCTTGCCGTTCTCATCCGTCAACGCGAAGTATTTCTGGTTCGTCTGCATGGTGAGGATCAGACATTCCTGCGGCACTTGCAGGAATTCGTCCTCGAAACGGCATGCGTAGACCACCGGCCATTCGACCAGCGACGTCACTTCGTCCAGCAGCGATTCAGGCATCACGACCTGATCGCCGTCAGCGTGCGCAAGCAGATGCGTGCGGATGGTTTCCTTGCGGTCGGCGAAGTTCGGCACCACACGGCCTTTGTGCATCAGCGTGTCGGCATACGAATCCGCGTGCTGGATCTGCACGAAGCCTTCGGACAAGAAGCGATGACCCAGCGTGGTGTCGTCTGCGTCGATGCCGAGCGCACTGACCGGAACGATCTGCTCGCCATGCAGCGCGGTCAGGCGATGCGCCGGCCGCACAAACTGCACGTTCGTGCCGTCGGGGCGCTGGTAGGTCATCACCTTGGGAATAGGCAGCTTGGCGAGCGTTTCGTCGAGCGCAGCCTGCAGGCCTTCTGCCAGCGTGGCGCCCGGTGCGGCGTAGCGCAGGAAGAAGGCTTCGGCCTTACCGTCCTGCGCGCGCTCCAGGTCGTTCACCGAAAAGTCGGGGAAGCCGAGCGCGGCGAGCTTTTTCGCGAGCGGCGCGGTGGGCTGACCGTCTTTATCGAGCGCGACGGAAACCGGTAAAACTTTTTCGCGCACGTGCTTTTCCGGCGCAACCGTGCGTACGTTTTTGATCGTGACAGCGAGGCGGCGCGGCGTCGCATAACGCTCGAATGACAGCTCGCCTTCGATCAGATCGCGCGCCGCGAGGCGCTCCGCAATACCTTCCGCGAAGGCGTCGCCGAGACGGGCAAGCGCTTTCGGCGGCAGTTCCTCGGTCAGCAGTTCGACCAGCAGGGTAGCTTGATGGGATTGAGTCATTTCTTGATGTTCTCGTCAGTCCGGGTCGATCTTGCGTTCGACTTTCAGCGGCGGCGCCCACGCGGGCATGGCGGCGTCCTGTTCGTCGGTGGTGAGGCCGGGCACGGCGTGCACCGGATTGCCGAGCATCGGAAAGCCGAGCTTCTCGCGTGAATCGTAGTAGGCCTGCGCGACCAGGCGTGACAGCGCGCGAATCCGGCCGATGTAGGCCGCGCGCTCGGTGACCGAGATCGCGCCGCGCGCGTCGAGCAGATTGAATGTGTGGCCGGCCTTCAGCACGAGCTCATAGGCGGGCAGCGCGATCTGCGCTTCGATCATGCGCTTCGCTTCGGCTTCGTAGCTGTTGAAGAACGTGAACAGAAGATCGACGTTCGCGTGCTCGAAGTTATACGTGGACTGTTCCACTTCGTTCTGGTGGTACACGTCGCCGTAAGTGAGGCGGCGCGTTTCCGGGCCGTTCGGGCCTTGCTCCTCCCACTCGGTCCAGACGAGGTCGTAGACGTTCTCGACCTTTTGCAGATACATCGCGAGGCGCTCGAGACCGTACGTGATTTCGCCGAGCACCGGCTTGCAGTCAAGGCCGCCGACCTGCTGAAAATAAGTGAACTGGGTCACTTCCATGCCGTTCAGCCACACTTCCCAGCCGAGTCCCCACGCGCCGAGCGTGGGATTTTCCCAGTCGTCTTCGACGAAGCGCACGTCGTTCTGCTTCAGGTCGAAGCCGAGTGCTTCGAGCGAGCCGAGATACAGATCGAGGATGTTCTCCGGCGCGGGCTTCAGCACCACCTGATACTGGTAGTAATGCTGCAGGCGGTTCGGGTTCTCGCCATAGCGGCCGTCTTTCGGGCGGCGCGACGGCTGCACGTAGGCGGCGCGCCACGGTTCCGGGCCGACCGCGCGCAGGAAAGTGTGGACGTGCGAGGTGCCCGCGCCGACTTCCATGTCGATCGGTTGGAGCAACGCGCAACCCTGCTTATCCCAATAGGATTGCAGTGTCAGAATGATTTGCTGAAACGTGAGCATGAAGTGCCTTTCGGGCATGAGGCCGCGCCGCGAGCGCGTGAGCGCGCGAGGCGGCCGTGGAGCGAAGTGCTAAACCTGCGATTTTAACGGAAAGGCGGGGGGGCGTCCGGTTTTGGGGAGGGACTGGCAGGACGAGCGGCGCTCCCTCACGCCACCGCCAACTCCGCCTTCGGCGAAAAGGAATCGCTTTGTGCGACCGGCCACCACTTCTCATACAACGAGTAGCGGTATTTCCCGTTGAGCAGATCGTCCGGTTCGAGATACTTGAGCAACTCGGACATCAACTGCACCTCATGCGACGACACTCGCCGCACGATGTGATGCGCGCGCAACTCGGCGGGATGCTTCAACCCGGCGGCCTGAATGATTTCCTTCAGCGCATGCAGCGTGTTGTGGTGGAAGCTGAACACGCGGTCGGCCTTGTCCGGTACGACGAGCGCACGCTGGCGCACCGGGTCTTGCGTCGCGACGCCGGTCGGGCAGCGTCCCGTGTGGCAGGTTTGCGCCTGAATGCAGCCCACCGCGAACATGAAGCCGCGGGCCGCGTTGACCCAGTCCGCGCCGATCGCGAGTGTCTTCGTAATGTCGAACGCGGTGATCATCTTGCCGCTCGCGCCGATGCGAATCCGTTGCCGCAAGCCGATACCAACGAGCGTGTTGTGCACGAGCAGCAGGCCTTCCTGCAACGGCACGCCGACGTGATCGGTGAACTCGAGCGGCGCTGCGCCCGTGCCGCCTTCCGCACCGTCTACTACGATGAAGTCCGGCAGAATGCCCGTCTCCAGCATTGCCTTCGCAATGCCGAAAAATTCCCACGGGTGCCCGATACATAGCTTGAACCCGGTCGGCTTGCCGCCCGATAACGTGCGCAAGCGATCGACGAATTCGAGGAGCCCGCGCGGCGTCGAAAACTCCGAGTGCGTGGCCGGCGAAATGCAGTCGCGGCCCATCGGCACGCCGCGCGTCTCCGCAATTTCAGGTGTGATTTTGGCGGCCGGCAACACGCCGCCGTGACCCGGCTTCGCGCCTTGCGACAGCTTGACCTCGATCATTTTCACTTGCGGTTCGGCCGCCTGCTTCGCGAATTTTTCCGCGCTGAAGGTGCCGTCGTCGTTACGGCAGCCGAAATAGCCCGACGCGATTTCCCAGATGATGTCGCCGCCGTGCTCGCGGTGATACTTCGACATCGAGCCTTCGCCGGTGTCGTGCGCGAAGTTGCCTTTCTTCGCGCCGAGGTTCAGCGCCATGATCGCGTTCGCCGACAGCGAGCCGAAGCTCATTGCCGACACGTTGAAGATCGACATCGAGTAAGGCTGCGCGCGCTCTGCGCCGACCACGATGCGGAAGTCGTGACTATCGAGCGTGGTGGGCGCAAGCGAGTGGCTGATCCATTCGTGCGCGACGGCCTTGACGTCGACCTCGGTTCCATATGGGCGGCTATCGACGTCGTTTTTTGCGCGCTGATAGACGATGCTGCGTTGAGCGCGCGAAAACGGCTTTTCGTCGGTATCGCCTTCGACGAAATATTGGCGGATTTCCGGGCGAATGAACTCGAACAGAAAACGAAGATGGCCCCACAGCGGATAGTTGCGAAGAATTGCGTGCCGCTGCTGACCCAGATCGAAGAGGCCGAGCGCGACGAGTGCGAGCGGCACGGCGATCCACAGCCACGACATATGATGCGTCGCGGCGAGCGCCGCGCAAACGGCGAGGAGCGCGACTGCGCTCCACATGGCCAGATAACGTCGAGCAAACATGGGGACTCCGGTGCAGTGAAGATCGTCGCGGAGGGATCGCCGGCGCCGGCGGCGCGGACGGATCTACCGCGAAAGAAAACGAGCGACTGCCCGTCTGGGAAAAGCGGGCTGCCGGGAAAAGCGGACTGCCGGAGAAGCGAGCGGCTTTAACGCACGCTCAGCAACGCCGCTTTTTGCGGCTCGCTCGCGGTTGGCTGCGCAGTCGCAGCATGTTCGATGATGCCGCCGCCGAGGCACACGTCGCCATCGTAGAGCACCGCCGATTGCCCCGGTGTGACAGCCCATTGCGCATCGTCGAAATTGAGTTCGAAGAGGCTTTCGCCGTAGTTCGCCGTCGTGAACGTGCAGCGTGCATCTGCCTGCCGGTAGCGGGTCTTCGCGCCGCAGGCGAAGCCTTCCGCCGGCGGTTCGCCCGCGACCCAGCTCGTGTTGCCCGCGCTGAGCGTATGACTCAGGAGCCACGGATGATCGTGACCTTGCGCGACGTACAGCGTATTCGACGCGATGTCCTTGCCCGCCACGAACCACGGCTCGCCGCTGCCTTCCTTGCTGCCGCCGAGACCGATGCCCTTGCGCTGTCCGAACGTGTAAAACGCAAGTCCGATATGCTCGCCGACTGTTTTGCCGTCGGTGGTTTTCATCGGGCCCGGCCTGGTCGGCAGATAGCGGTTCAGGAAGTCGCGGAACGGCCGTTCGCCGATAAAGCAGATGCCGGTGGAATCTTTCTTCTTCGCATTGGGCAGCGCGATCTGTTCGGCGATTTCGCGCACCTTCGTTTTGGGTATTTCGCCGAGCGGAAACAGCGTCTTCGACAACTGCGCCTGGTTCAACCTATGAAGAAAGTACGACTGATCTTTCGTATGGTCGAACGCCTTCAGCAGTTCGAAGCGGCCATCGTTCTCACGCACGCGCGCGTAGTGGCCGGTCGCGATGGTTTCCGCGCCGAGCGACATTGCGTGGTCGAGAAAGGCCTTGAATTTGATCTCGGCGTTACACAGCACGTCCGGGTTCGGCGTGCGTCCCGCGGAATATTCGCGCAGGAACTCGGCGAACACGCGGTCTTTGTATTCGGACGCGAAGTTGACCGCTTCCACGTCGATGCCGATCAGGTCCGCGACCGACACCACGTCGATCCAGTCCTGGCGCGTCGAGCAGTATTCGCTGTCGTCGTCGTCTTCCCAGTTCTTCATGAACAGGCCGACCACGTCGTAGCCCTGTTCCTTCAGCAGCCACGCGGTAACCGACGAATCGACGCCGCCCGACATGCCTACTACGACTTTCTGCTTGCTCATAAGATGCTCACTGGGTACTGCGAAACTTCATGGATCGTGGGTCGATGCTGACGCGCGGCTTTATCCGCGGTTACCTTTTCGGCCCGACCGAATGCGTATGCACGAAGTCGAGCGGGAAACGCCGGCCTGCCAGGTAATCGTCGATGCATTGCATGACGAGCGGCGTGCGGTGCCGTTCGGGGCAGGCGCGCAATTCGTCGGCGCTCATCCACAACGTTCGCACAATGTCGGGATCGAGCGCGCGGGTTGCCTCGCGTTCGCCGCCGGTGCCGCAATAAGTGAAGCGCAAATACGTTACGCCTTCGCTGTCCGGCCGCTCGAAATGCGTCATGTACATGCCGACCAGCGCCTCGGGCGTGAACGGGTGCGCGGTTTCTTCGAGCGTTTCGCGGACCACTGCTTCCAGCAGCGTTTCGCCGGCTTCCAGATGACCGGCCGGCTGATTCAGGCGCAGACCGGCCGCCGTGTGTTCCTCGACCACGAGAAAGCGCCCGTCACGCTCGACGATGGCCGCGACGGTCACGTGCGGCAGCCAGGTTTCCGGTTTCATGGGTGCGCATTTTACCGTTTATAGGCACTCGCTGCCGGGAAGCGGGCGGCCGGCACGCCGGGCGGTTGGATCGCAGGCTGCGGGGCGCGCGGCCCGGACGCGACCCAGAACGGCCGCCGAACCCCGACACGCACGGTCCCGGGCGCGCCAGCCCACCGGCACCCCCGGATTGTCCCCGATTTCTGCCGCCCCCCATGTTTCGGGTAAAGTGAGGCGTTAGCCGTTGCACTTGCAAGCCGGCGTGCCTCGTCGGCCGATCTGTCGTCAAACAGTAAGTCGAGGAGGAAGCACGATGCACATCGGAGTGCCAGCCGAGACGCGCGCGCACGAAACCCGCGTCGCCGCGACGCCCGAAACGGTCAAGAAGTACGTGAGCCAGGGCCATCGGGTCACCATCCAGAGCGGCGCCGGTGCTGGCGCCAGCTTTCCCGACGACGCCTTCACAGCCGCCGGAGCGGAAATCGTCGACGCCGCCAGCGCGTTTGGCGCCGAGCTCGTCCTCAAAGTGCAGTCTCCAACCGAAGCCGAACTGCCGCTTCTCAAGCGCGGCGCAGTGCTGGTCGGCATGCTCGATCCGTTCAACGCAGAGAATGCGCTAAAACTGGCTGCGGCCGGTGTTACCGCGTTCGCGCTCGAAGCCGCGCCCAGAACGACCCGCGCGCAAAGCCTCGACGTGCTGTCGTCGCAGGCGAACATCGCCGGATACAAGGCCGTGCTGCTCGCGGCGACGCTGTACCCGCGCTTCATGCCGATGCTGATGACCGCGGCCGGCACCGTAAAAGCCGCGCGCGTGCTGATTCTCGGCGCGGGCGTGGCGGGCCTGCAGGCAATCGCGACGGCCAAGCGCCTCGGTGCCGTGATCGAAGCGTCCGACGTCCGTCCAGCCGTGAAAGAGCAGATCGAATCGCTTGGCGCGAAGTTTCTCGACGTGCCTTATGAAACAGATGAAGAGCGCGAAGCCGCGCAAGGCGTCGGCGGCTATGCGCGTCCCATGCCGCCCTCGTGGCTGCAGCGGCAGTCGGCGCTCGTCCACGAGCGCGCGAAGCAGGCCGACGTGGTGATCTCCACAGCATTGATTCCAGGCCGCGCGGCGCCGACGCTGATCTCAGTCGAAACCGTGCAGGCGATGAAACCCGGCTCCGTGCTGGTCGACCTTGCCGCGGGCCGCGGCGCGGACTATGAAGGGCAACGCGGCGGCAACTGTCCGCTGACCGAAGCCGACAAGGTAGTCGTCAAGCATGGTGTGACGATTGTCGGCTACACGAATCTGGCCTCGATGGTGCCCGCCGACGCTTCGTCGCTCTACGCGCGCAATCTGCTCGACTTCCTCAAGCTGATCGTGACGAAGGAAGGCGCGCTGAATATCGACCTCGCCGACGACATCGTCGCCGCCACGCTGCTTGCCCGCGACGGCGAAGTCGCGCGCAAGGCATAAAACGAATCCACCGAGGAGAAACGGCGATGGAAGTGCTCAACCACACTGTCATCAACCTGATCATTTTCGTGCTGGCGATTTACGTCGGCTACCACGTGGTCTGGAACGTCACGCCGGCTCTGCACACGCCGCTCATGGCCGTGACGAATGCCATTTCGGCGATCGTGATTGTCGGCGCGATGCTGGCAACCGGCCTCACGCTCGGCACGCCTGGCAAGTTCTTTGGCACGCTCGCCGTCGCGCTCGCGGCGGTCAACGTATTCGGCGGCTTTCTCGTCACGCGGCGAATGCTGGAGATGTTCCGCAAGAAAGAGCCGAAGAAGCTGATCGCCGACAAGAGCAAGGAGAACGCGTAATGAGCCTGAACGTCGTCACGCTGCTTTATCTGGTCGCGTCCGTCTGCTTCATTCAGGCGCTCAAGGGGCTGTCGAATCCGAAGACCGCGCGCATCGGCAATACGTTCGGCATGGTCGGGATGGCGATTGCGATTCTCACGACCATTGCCTTGATTGCCAAGCAGGCCACCGCGCTCGGATCGAATCTTGGCCTGGGTCTTGGACTGCTGCTGGTCGCTTTGATCATTGGCGGCGCTATCGGCGCGTTTGTCGCCGCGCGCGTCGAGATGACCAAGATGCCGGAGCTCGTCGCGGCCATGCACTCGCTGATCGGTCTCGCAGCGGTCTGCATTGCGTATGCGGTGGTGTCGGAGCCGGCTGCGTTCGGGCTCGTCGATCCCGAGTATCCGGTGCCGGGCTTTCTGCCTTACGGCAACCGCGTCGAGCTGTTTATCGGCACGTTCGTCGGCGCAATTACTTTTAGCGGTTCGGTGATCGCGTTTGGCAAGCTCTCGGGCAAATACAAGTTTCGCCTCTTTCAGGGCGCACCGGTCGTGTACCCAGGCCAGCACCTGATCAACCTGATGCTCGCCATCGCGATGCTCGGCTTCGGCATCATCTTCTTTTTTACGCAGTCGTGGCTGCCGTTCATCGTGATGACGGCGATCGCGTTCGTGCTCGGCGTGCTGATCATCATTCCGATCGGCGGCGCGGATATGCCGGTCGTCGTGTCCATGCTCAACTCGTACTCGGGCTGGGCGGCGGCGGGGATCGGCTTCTCGCTCAACAATCCGATGCTGATCATCGCGGGCTCGCTGGTTGGGTCCTCGGGTGCGATTCTGTCGTACATCATGTGCCGCGCGATGAACCGCTCGTTCTTCAACGTCATTCTGGGCGGCTTCGGCAATGAGGCGGGCGCGGCGGCAGCGGGCGGCTCGGCCGAGCAGCGTCCGGTGAAATCCGGTTCCGCCGACGATGCGTCGTTCATGCTCGGCAACGCCGAAACGGTCGTGATCGTGCCGGGTTATGGCCTTGCGGTGGCGCGCGCGCAGCATGCGTTGAAGGAACTGACCGACAAGCTCGTCGAGAAAGGCATTGAGGTCAAGTACGCGATTCACCCGGTGGCGGGACGGATGCCCGGCCATATGAACGTGCTGCTTGCCGAAGCCGAAGTGCCGTACGACATGGTGTTCGAGATGGACGACATCAACGGCGAGTTCGGCCAGGTCGATGTGGTGCTCGTGCTCGGCGCGAACGACGTGGTGAACCCGGCCGCGAAGAACGATCCCAAATCGCCGATTGCGGGCATGCCGATCATCGAGGCTTACAAGGCACGCACTGTCATTGTGAACAAGCGCTCGATGGCGGCGGGTTATGCCGGGCTCGACAACGACCTGTTCTACATGGACAAGACGATGATGGTGTTCGGCGACGCCAAGAAGGTGATCGAAGATATGGTGAAGGCGGTCGACTAGAAGCGCGTGGGAGTCTCGCGGATTTTTGACCGTTGACGCGGGACTCCGTCCACACCGGAAGTCTGTATTTTTAAAATCCGGCCGCCGCGACGCATCGCTCGCGTTGTCGCGCTAGCGCGGCTTTGCGTTGACGTGCCGCAACAGGTCCGCGAGCCGCCTGCCTTGCTGGTCCGGATAAGGTTCGCGCACTTCCAGTTCCTGAATCCGCTCCAGTCCAAAGTTGCGGAAGTCGCCGCGCAATTCACACCACGCACCTAGCGTCCAGCGCGCGCCCCAATACGCGAGCGCGAGCGGCCACACGCGGCGCTCGGTTGCCGCGCCGCTTGCATCGGTGTACGAAAAGCTCACCACTTGCCGGGTGTCGATTGCTCGATGCAGCGTGTCAAGCTGTGCCGAGAAATCACTCCTGATATGGAACGACGGCGCGAAGACAGCGAGTCTTTCGAGCGACGCGCGCTTGTCCGCCGGCATCGCCGAGGCAATCTTGGCGAGCGCGCCGCGCGCTCCACTTGCAAAGTCGGCGCCGCCCCAGGATTCCAGCATGCGCGCGCCGGCGGCGAGTGCCGCGAGTTCGTCGGCGGTGAAGGTGAGCGGCGGCAAACTCGCCGCGCGGCTGAGCCGGTAGCCAATGCCGGCCTCGCCCTCGATCGGCACGCCCGACAATTGCAGATCGCGCACATCGCGATAGACCGTGCGCAGCGAGATGTTGAGCCAGTCGGCGAGTTGTTGCGCGGTGGTCAGACGCCTGCCGCGCAGCAGTTCGGCGATCTGGAACAGGCGGTCGGCGCGGCGCGTCATCGTGGGCGTCTTGTAGAAGAGGACAGGGACAGTCCCGCGATGATAGCGCCGCATGCCGCGCTCCGGTCAGCGTTTCGGGCGCTGTGCGCGTGGTGTTGAGTGCCGCGCTGCGTACGCTTTGCGACCTAGCCGTTGGTCCGCGAGTGCAGGCCGAGGCGGTTGCCTTCGGTATCGGTGAAGAACGCGATATAGCCGATATCCTGCGGCAGTTTGACGACCGGCCCGTCGGTCTTGCCGCCGGCTTCTTCGATGCGGGCAAGAGCGGCGTCCACGGTCGGCTGCGCGTTCAGGTAGACGAGCACGCCGTCGCCGTTCGGCGTCATCGACGGACTGTGGACGATCGCGCCGCCCGTGGCCGGTTCTTCGTAGCCGAACACGGCAATCGGCTGCCCGCCTATTTCCTGGCGATTCAGTTTGACGTCGAGCGCGGTTTCATAGAAGCGGACGGCGCGATCGAAATCGACGGACGGGATCTCAAACCATGCAACAACTTTCGACGATGCAGACATGACACTCTCCTGTTGACCCGAGCCAGTGCTTCAGCGCTTGCTCTGGTCCCATGCAAGATGGTTCGGTGGATGGACGGCGGATAAGCCGTATAAAGCGCCGGATGGCGTGAGGAGAAGTGTGCGGGTGTGCTGCTGACAGCGTGGTGTCAGTAGGGTGCGAGAAGGAGGAGTCGGGCGTGCGGTTTCGGCGACGCGAAAAAAAACCGCGGGAGTCGGTTCCGCGGTTTCTTTGGCCTGCTTCTGCTTTTACTTGTGCTTCCGTCCGTGCTCGGGTTTATGAGGTGCGCAAGCCGCGCCTCGACGCCTGAAACGATGCGTGACGAGCGGCTAGCGTCAATCGGCGGGCGTGTCGTTCTGCGGCCGCTGGCGCACGCTGCCTGCGATGAGGTCGAAGCGGAACAGTCGGCATTCGAGCGCGCCGTTGAAGAGCGGCGTCTTGGTCGATTCGCGCAGACGCAACTGGCCGGGCAGCTTGCGATCCGAAGTCAGGATGAACGCGTGCCAGCCGGTGAAGCGCTGCTTGAGCGCGTCGCCGAGCGACTGGAAAAATTCGCTGTCCGGCGTTTCTTCCTGGGCGCGGCGGAAGCTGTCGTCATCGCGATTATCGCGGTTGCGCGGTTCGCGGATTTCGCCGCGCGCGTTGCGTCCGCGCACTTCGATCCGTTCGCCGTACGGGGGATTCGCGACGAGAATGCCCGGCTCGGAGCTCGGCGGCGTCATGCCGCGAGCGTCGACCTGTTTGAGCGGGATCGACGGCAAGCCTGCGCGCTGGAAATTCGCACGCGCTTTGTCGAGCATGTCGCCGGAAATATCGCTGCCAAATATCTGCAGATCGGCGCGCGAGGTGCGAGCGGCGTGCTTGGCGTCGAGTGCGGCGGCCTTCAGTGTTTGCCAGGTTTTGCTGTCGTATTGCTTGAGCTTTTCGAAGCCGAAGCGGCGTTCCGCGCCCGGCGCGATGTTCAGCGCGACTTGCGCGGCTTCGGCGAGGAATGTGCCGCTGCCGCACATCGGGTCGTACAGCGGCGTGCCTGCATTCCAGCCCGTCAGACGCAGGATGCCCGCCGCGAGATTCTCGCGCAGCGGCGCGGCGCCCTTGTCGAGGCGCCAGCCGCGCTTGAAGAGCGGATCGCCGGACGTGTCGAGGTAGAGCGTGCAGTCGGTCGCCGTGAGAAACGCGAACACGCGGACGTCGGGCGTCGCGGTGTCGATGTTCGGGCGCGCGCCGCTGACTTCGCGCAGCCGATCGCAGATGGCGTCCTTTACGCGCAGCGTGGTGAATTCGAGGCTGCGCAGCGGCGACTTGATCGCGGTAACGTCGACGCGCAAAGTTTCGTTCGCGGAGAACCACTGCTCCCAACGTTGTTCGACGGCGAGCGCGTAGATGTCCTGTTCACTGCGATACGGGCGATGCGCGATTTTCAGCAACACGCGGCTCGCGATGCGCGAATGCAGATTGGCCGCCATGCCGGCCGCCCAACCGCCGCGGAAGTGCACGCCGCCGGGGACTTGCGAGCCCGCCGAGAATGGCGCGCCGTTCAGATGTTTCGCGGCGATTTCGGCGAGTTCAGTGGCGAGCGAGGCTTCGAGGCCGCGCGGGCAGGGGAGGAAGAAATCAAAGGACATGGGGTGGGGCGAGCCGGTGGGCGTTGGGTAAGGGCGTATTGTACGCGGTTGGCTGGCGCGTTTTTTCGCTGACGGAATGAAGCGAGCGGTTCGAGAGCAGACCTTTCCGACGAGCACGCAGTGCGAGGCGGGAGGTATGACTGCCTTGTCACAAACGCGGAGTGTGCGAGGGCACAGATTCCAGATGCACCGCTACCCCCTCCGAGCCAGGGGACCCGCTTATGAGCTAGCGGTGCAAAGCCGCTTTCTTTGCTTACATTCTTTGCGGCATGCAAAGAAAGTAAGTGCCTCCCCGCACAGGGGCAGTGCCAATAGACCACCGTGAAATCAAGGAAAGGCCAAGGGATTCAAACGGCGAAGGAACCCACGCACCTTCGAAACCTACCCCGCAGCAACAGCTGCCCCGTCGGAAGGACAAGCCGGCACATTGACCCGCGCCGCCCCCTTTGCCTGCGAAGAAGAAGTGCCAGCAGCAGCTGCACCGGCAGAAGCAGAAGAAGCAGCAGCCATCGCCCGCAAAGCCCCCGCCACCTGCTCGGAAACCCGCTGCAAAGCCCTCCGATGCCCATCGACAAGCGAATCGTACCCACTCCCGACCTGCTCACTCACGACACTGCGACAAGTCATCACAGCAGTGCTCCGAACAGCCCGCACGCTCCACACCGCGTCGATCAGCGCATGCGACCCCGGCCACGATTCGAACCGCTGCACATTCACGCTGACCCGATACACAGGCGTCGTATCCGAATAAGCGGTGCCATACACATCGATCGTATTCAACTGCTGCGTGAGACTTGTCGACAACGCCCGGCGCAGTTCGTCGCCTGGCAACGACGCCCAACGCTCCTCTTCCAGCACCTTCACCTGGGTCGGTCCCGTCTGCACGACCAACTGCGTCTTGGCAACTTGCGGCGGCACGTCGATCGGTGCGACTTCGATCAGCCACGCCGGCGCCGCCGCCGTACGCACGCTCGACGCGCCCGCTGGCGTGCTCCCTGAAGCGCCCACACTTGCGCCGCCGAGCGTATAGAACCGGCTACTCGGCGATGCACACGCCGCCAGTGCGAGCACGGCGACGAGTGCACCGGCTTGGAAAGCGCTGCGCGCGAGCCCGCCCGGCAGGCGCGAAAGCCGGGACAGTCTGGAAAGGCGGGCAAACATCATGGTTTATCTCCTGCTTTACCGCGCAACAACGATTCGGGGTGACGCTCCAGATAATCCGACAGCGCATTCAGCGACTGCAACGTCCGCGTCAATTCCTGCAACGCCTGATGCACGTCCGACTGCAACGGCGAGTCCTGCTGCAACGTCGCCTCCGCCGAGCCGAAAGTCTGCTTAGCCGCCGCCAGCGTGTCGCGGGCTTGCGGCACGACTTCCGTGTCGAGGCGCTTGAAGAGCTGATCGGCATTCTTGAGCGCGCTGTTCAGGTTGTTGCCGATCTGGTCGAACGGTACCTTGTCGAGCTTCTTCGCGATGTCCGCCACCTGAAGCTGCAACTCGTCGAGCGTGTTCGGAATGGTCGGCAATTCGAGCGGATCGCTTGCTACGTCGACGGTGGCCGGCGGCGCCTTCGGGAAGATATCGAGCGCAACATAGAGTTGGCTCGTGATCAGATTGCCCGTGCGCAACTGGCCGCGCAGACCGTGTTTGACCAGCTGTTGCAACAGGTTCTGACCAGCAAGGCTGCCCGGCGCCGGAGCCGTTTCGCGGAAGCGCTTGCCGAGGCGGTCCGGGTAGATGTTCATGGTCACGGGCATCGTGAAGCTGCGCGTTTTCGGATCGTAGTCGATGCCGATGTTCGTCACCTGACCTAGCACGATGCCGCGGAAGTCCACCGTAGCGCCGACCGACAGCCCACGCAGCGACTGGTTGAAGTTCATCACGACGCGTAGCGGCTCGCCGTCCGGCTCGCGCATCGCGTCGCCTTCGTCCGAACCGAGGCGGAACGTCATGTTGTTCGGCGCCTGCGCGCCCACGCCCTGGCCGGGCGGCGACTGGAACGACAAACCGCCGACGATCACCGTCGCGAGCGACTGCGTATTCAGCTTGAAACCGCTCGAATCGAGCCGCAGATCGACGCCACTCGCATGCCACCAGCGTGAATTGGTGCCGACGTACTGGTCGAACGGTGCGGACACGAAAACCTGCATCGTCACGCCGGTGCCGTCCTTATCGAGCGAGAAGCCCACCACCTGGCCGACCTGCACGCGACGGTAGAAAATCGGCGAACCGATGTCGATCGAGCCCAGCGAATCGCCGTGCAGGATGAACTGGTGGCCCTTCTGGTCGCCGGTAATAGGCGGGGGCGTTTCGAGGCCGACAAAATTTTTCTCGCTGTCGGGCGAATGGCCGGCGTCCGCGCCGATATACGCGCCGGAAAGGAGAGTGGTGAGCCCGGACACGCCGCTTGCACCCACCCGAGGCCGCACGACCCAGAAGCGCGAGTCCTTGACTGCGAAGTCTTCGCCTTCCTTCGTCAACTGCACCTGTACGAGCACGTGAGAAAGATCTTTCGACAACGTGATCGACTTCACCGCGCCGACGTCGACGTCCTTGTACTTGACCTTGGTTTTGCCGGGCTCGAGCCCTTCGGCGCTGACGAAACTGATCGTGATGGTCGGGCCTTTCTCCGTCGCCGACTTGATGACGAGCGCAATACCGATCAGCGCGGCGATCAAAGGAATCACCCAGACGAGCGACGGCAGCCAGCGGCTGCGCGGCTCGATCTGGGGGTCTGGGAGTTGAGGCGGCAACTGCGGTCCGTTCGAATCGTTGCGCGGCGCATCGGGGGCGGGCGTCGGTCCTGGCGGGCTAGTCATGTTCGAGATCCTGAGGTTTTTGAGTACTGCCGTCCACGTCGTCCCAGATGAGCCGTGGATCGAATTGCATGGATGCCATCATCGTGAGGATCACCACCGAGCCGAACGCGATCGCGCCCGGTCCAGCCGTGATGACTGCAAGCGACTTGAAGCGCACCAGCGCGACCGTCAATGTGACCACGAACACGTCGAGCATCGACCAGCGGCCGATCCGTTCGACCATCCGGTAAAGCGTGGTGCGTTGCTCCGGACGCCAGCGCGAGCGGCGCTGCGCGGTAATGGTGAGGAGCGCGAGCACGCTCAGCTTGAGCATCGGCACCATGATGCTGGCGACGAACACGATTACCGCAAGCGGCCAGTCGCCGGACGTCCAGAAGTACACGACGCCGCTCATGATGGTGTCGTCCTCCGAACCCAGCAGCGACGAGGTATGCATGACCGGCAACAAATTTGCCGGAATATACAGCAACGCCGCCGCGATCAGCAGCGCCCACGTGCGCATGAGGCTGTCCGGATTGCGTGAGTGCAGGCGCGAGCCGCACCGTGAGCAATGCTGCGGCGTGATCGAGCGGATGCGCGGTTCGACGCGTCCACATGCGTGGCAGGCGACGAGGCCCGCGCGTCTTGCGGTGATGTATTTCATGCGCGGGTCACCCTCGATGCGGCGCCGGCGGTACGCCGGGGCTTGCGTCGGGGGCCTGGCCGCGGTCTACGCCGGGCTCCGCGTCGACTTGCAGCGCGGGCGGAGCGGGCGGGCCGGCAACCGCGCCGACGGCGAGTGCCGCGCTATCGGCCGAACTGCGCGGCAGCGGCCGCTGGCTGCGCGCGCCGAGTTCGTCCGCGAGATCCCACAGAATGCGCGGGTCGAAGGTGACGACCACGGCGAACATCAGTGTCAGCGCGCCGAACGCGAAGAGCGCCGCCTCGGGTATCACGCGCGCGAGACTGACCATCTTCACGATGGTGATCAGCACGCCGAGCATGAACACTTCGATCATCCCCCAGGGACGCACGAACTGGATAGCGCGCAAGACGCGGTTGAAGCCCGCAGGCACATAGCCGGAGCGCAGCGGAATCAGAACGTAGAGCAGCGCGACGAGTTCGGTGAGCGGAAACAGAATGGTCGAGCAGAACACCATGACGGCGACGATCTGCATGTCCTCGTTCCAGAGCGCGACGAGCGCGCCGAACAGCGTGGTCTGCGAGGTAATGCCATTGGTTTCGAGTTCGACGATGGGAAATCCCTGCGCGATCAGGAATGTGATCAGCGCGGCGAGCGTCATGGCGCTGATGCCCTCAAGCTTGCGCGAGACGCCGCTGTAGAGCGTCGCACGGCAACGCGGACAGCGCGCGAGTTTGCGCCCGGCAAGCCGCGGCTTGCGGAATAGCGTATCGCACTCGTGGCACGCAATCAGGTTGTCATTTTCCATACGGCAGCGGGCCAACGATATGTGAGTAAGCGTGCAATGCCGGTCGCAAGTGTGGGCGAATAACGCAGTTCGAAAAAATTTGTGCAGCAATAGTACCAAACGCGTTGCAGGCGCGCGCGTGGGCGCTGCGCCTTGTGAATGAAAGCTCTGACAGCGTCCGTCCCCAATTGTTCAACGGCGTGGCGAGGCGCGCCCCAAGTCGCCTTTCGGTAAATTTCGCGTTGCCGCAGCCAGCTTTTTCCGCTTCGGGTAGCATGGCGGCCTGGCGTGTCTCGAAGGCCGCGGCACCGGGTTATCCGCCGATAGACTTTGCATCGGCACGGAATAGCCGGGCCTGCCGCACCGTTAACCTCTCTTAGCAAGCGTTCACCTGTCATGGCACACAACCCTTCATTCGGTGGCCGGGAGTCGTACACGCGGACTGCCATTGCCTTTCATTGGCTGATCGCATTGCTGATCGTCTGCGGCTTTGCGCTCGGCTGGGTGATGACCGACATCCCTGGTTTTACGCCGACCAAACTGCGCTATTTCTCGTGGCATAAATGGATTGGCGTGACGGTATTTGCGCTGGCCATCGTGCGCATTCTCTGGCGCGCAACGCATGGCGCTCCGGCGATGCCGCGCCGCATGCCCGCCTGGCAGCGCGGCGCCGCGCACTTCGTGCATTTGCTCCTCTATGCATTGATGATCGCCATTCCCGTCTCCGGCTATCTGTACAGCTCGGCGGCAAATGTGCCGGTTGTCTATCTCGGGTTGATTCCGCTGCCGCGTCTGATCGCGCCGGACCCGCATCTGAAGGAATTGCTCAAGAACGTCCATATCGTGCTGAATTACACATTGCTGGTGCTGGTCGGGCTGCATGTAGCGGCGGCGCTCAAGCATCAGTGGCTGGACCGCGACGGCTTGCTGTCGCGCATGCTTCCCTTCCTCAAATAAGGACAACCATGAAGGTCTCGTTTTATCGCTATATGCTCGCCGCATTTGCCGCGGTTTCGCTGACCGCAACTGGTAGCGCGCTGGCCCAGGTCGATGTCGCAAAGAGTTCGGTGACGGCCACGTCCAAGCAGATGAACGTGCCGGTGGAAGGCAAGTTCGGCAAATTCAGTGCGCAGATCAAGTTCGACCCGGCCAAGCCGACCGAGGGCAGCGCTCAACTGAACATCGACGTCGGCAGCTACGATCTCGGCGACGAGAGCTACAACGATCAGGTGCGCGGCAAGGAATGGTTCGACGCAAAGACCTATCCCAGCGCCACGTTCGTTTCCAGCGCCATTGCGCCGGCCGGCGGCAACCAGTACAAAGTGACCGGCAAGCTGACCATCAAGGGCAAATCGCAGACGGTGGTGGTGCCGGTCACCGTCACGCAGCAAGGCGCGACGCAAACGTTCGACGGTTCGTTGCCGATCAAGCGCTCGCAATTCGACATCGGCACGGGCGAATGGAAGGACACGTCGGTTGTTGCCGATGACGTGGTCATCAAGTTTCATATCGTCGCCGCACATAAATAACTTGCGCTGCGCGGTTCAGTGCAGCCGTTTTTAACTGACTGGGAGCATGAATTGAAGACATCCATGTTGATCGCCGCCGGTGCATTGGCCTCCTGCGTTTCGCTCAGCGCATTCGCCGCCGCGGACACTTATCAGCTCGACCCGACTCACACCTATCCGAGCTTCGAAGCAGACCACTTCGGCGGCCTGTCCGTGTGGCGCGGCAAGTTCACGAAGAGTTCAGGCACTGTCACGCTGGACCGCACCGCAAAGACGGGTACCGTCGAAGTGAACGTGGATCCCGCTTCGATCGCCACCGGGAACGGCAAGCTCGACGACCATCTGAAGTCGGCTGAATTCTTCGACGTGTCGAAGTTTCCCGCCGCGACCTACAAAGGCACGGACATCAAGTTCGACGGCGACAAGCCTTCGGAAGTGATCGGCACCTTGACGCTGCACGGCGTGACGAAGCCGCTGAACCTGAAGGTCGAGTCGTTCAAGTGCATGCAGCACCCCGTGCTCAAGCGCGAAGTGTGCGGCGTGGAAGCGAGCGGTCATTTTGACCGTGCGGACTACGGTATCGACTTCGGCACAAAGTACGGCTTCAATATGGACACCAAGCTGCACATTCAGGCTGAAGGCATCAAGCAACAGTAACCGCTGAGGTGCGTGCATGCGCACCGATTCACAATGCCGCGATGACGCCGCCGCTGCGGCGCAGCACGAATAGCGCTTCGCGTCTCGCTGAATGTATGACCGCTTCGTTCGCTTCCGCGACGAAGCGGTTTTTTCATGGAGCAGGCCGCGCATCGCGGTGTGCGAGGCTTATGCGGCGCGGGCGCGTAATTTGCCGCTCGCCTCGGTTTAATTTTTCGGGTACATAGAGCGCTGGCACCGCGTTGGTTGTGCGCGCATCCAATACGGCGAGATGGGACCTGAGTCCGCATCCATAATATTCGCGCAAACTGGAGATCTGCATGAACGCAACGACAGCAGCAAGCCTTGCGGGAAGCCGGCGAAATTCGTGGCGGGCGGTGATCGCCGCATCGATCGGCAACGCGCTGGAGTGGTTCGATCTGGTCGTCTACGGCTTTTTCGCCGTGGTCATCGCCAAGCTTTTCTTTCCCGCCGGCAACGACACAGTTTCGCTGCTGCTCACGCTCGGCACGTTCGGCGTGTCGTTCTTCATGCGTCCGCTCGGTGCAATCGTGATTGGCGCATACGCGGACCGCGCCGGGCGCAAGGCCGCGCTCACGCTGTCCATTCTGCTGATGATGGGCGGCACCCTGATCATCGCGGTTTTGCCGACTTACAGGAGCATTGGCATTGCCGCGCCCGTCATTCTCGTCATCGCGCGATTGATGCAGGGTTTTTCGGCGGGCGGTGAGTTCGGCAGCGCGACCGCCTTTCTCGCGGAACATGTGCCGGGGCGGCGCGGCTTTTTCGCAAGCTGGCAGGTCGCAAGCCAGGGGCTCACTACGCTGCTTGCCGCGGGTTTCGGCGTCGCACTGACGGGCAATCTGACGCCGGACCAGATGGCGTCATGGGGATGGCGCGTGCCGTTCTTCTTCGGGCTCCTGATCGGACCAGTCGCCTGGTACATCCGCACGAAGCTCGATGAAACGCCGGAGTTTCTCGCTGCCGAAACGACGAGCACGCCGCTGCGCGACACGTTCACGAGTCAGAAACTGCGGCTACTGATCGCAATCGGCGCGGTGGTGCTTGGCACCGTATCCACTTACCTCGTGTTGTTCATGCCGACCTTCGGCGTGAAGCAACTGGGGCTCGCACCTTCGGTCGCGTTCTCCGCCATCGCGCTGACGGGCTTGATTCAGATGGTGTTTGCGCCGGTGGTCGGGCATCTGTCGGACCGGCATGGGCGCACCACGATCATGCTGATTTCGGCAGTGCTGCTTCTCGTGCTGATTTATCCGGCGTTCGTGTATCTCGTCGCGCATCCAACCTTTGGCACGCTGATCGCACTCCAGGTGGTGCTCGGCTTTCTCATGACAGGCTATTTCGCTGCGCTGCCGGGTTTGCTATCGGAGATGTTTCCGGTGCAGACACGCACGACCGGCATGTCGCTTGCCTATAACATCGCCGTGACGGTTTTCGGCGGCTTTGGGCCCTTCATCATCGCGTGGTTGATCGGCTTTACGGGTTCGAAGGCCGCGCCCAGTTACTACCTGATTTTTGCCGCGCTTTTGAGTGTCGCGGCGCTGATTGCGGCGCGGCGCAAATTGGGCTTCCGGTAGATGTCGACGGTTTCAGTCAGTCGGCGAGCCCGGCGAGCCGGGCAATAAAGCGCTGAGGACAACGCCACAAATGAAAAAAGGCCGGTTCGCGATGAACCGGCCTTTTTTGTTGCCAATGCGTTACTTACTTCAACGCGATCAAACCTGAGCGCCCGCGTTCGGATCGTTCGGATCGACGCGATCTTTCTTGTCTTTGATCAGATCGTCGCGCTTCACGCCGAACCACATGGCAAGCGCCGCGGCAACGAATACCGACGAGTAGATACCGAACAGAATACCGACCGTCAGTGCCAGAGCGAAGTAGTGCAGTGTCGGGCCGCCGAACAGGAACATAGACAGCACCATCATCTGCGTACATCCGTGCGTGATGACGGTTCGCGACATGGTGCTGGTGATTGCGTGGTTGATCACTTCGATCACGGTCATCTTGCGTTCGCGGCGGAACGTCTCACGAATCCGGTCGAAGATAACCACCGATTCGTTCACCGAATAGCCGAGCACCGCGAGCACGGCGGCCAGCACCGACAGCGAAAACTCCCACTGGAAAAACGCGAAAAAGCCGAGAATGATCACGACGTCGTGCAAGTTCGCGATCACGCCCGCCACCGCGTACTTCCATTCAAAGCGGAACGACAGATAGATCACGATGCCCGCGACCACGCAGGCGAGCGCCAGCAAACCGTCGGTGGCGAGTTCCTTGCCGACTTGCGGACCGACGAACTCGACGCGCTGCAACTGCACCTGCGGCGTTTCGGTTTTCAGCGCGCTCATGACCTGATCGCTTTGCTGCGCGGACGTCAAACCCTGCTTGAGCGGCAAACGGATCAGCACGTCGCGTGAGGTGCCGAAGTTCTGCACCTGCGCGTCGGCGTAGCCAAGCTTGCTCAGCGTGCCACGCACCGGATCGAGCGGCGCGGCACCAGGATACTGGACTTCGATCACGGTACCGCCGGTGAACTCCACCGACAGATGCAGTCCCCGGTGCACGAGAAAAAACACCGCGGCGAGGAACGTCAGCAGCGAAATTGCGTTGAAGATCAACGCACGCTGCATGAACGGAATGTCTTTACGAAAGCGGAAAAATTCCATGGTCTTGTTCTCCGGGACTCAGCGGGATGAACCCGGTTTCTGCGGCGTGTTCGGCGTGCCCTGTGCATTGCGGCGGCGTACGGTCGGCTTGCCCGCGCGCGACTGCGCGGCAGCGGCCGGCGCTTTTGGCTTCACGGCGGCCGATGCGGCACGCATGGCCTGCGCCGTGTCGGTCGCTGCGTCGTCGGTGCCGAGGTAAGCAGCGGAGCCCGCAGGCGCCGTTTCCGGACGCCACACCTGGCCGATTGCCAGCGACTTCAGCTTCTTCTTGCCGCCGTACCAAAGGTTGACGATGCCGCGCGAGAAGAACACTGCCGAAAACATCGACGTCAGAATGCCGATACAGTGAACGATCGCGAAACCGCGCACCGGGCCTGAGCCGAATGCGAGCAGCGCGATACCAGCGATCAGCGTGGTGACGTTCGAGTCGAGAATCGTCGCCCATGCATGCGCGTAGCCGTTCTGGATGGCCAGTTGCGGTGGCGCGCCGTTGCGCAGTTCTTCACGCACGCGTTCGTTGATCAGCACGTTGGCGTCGATCGCCATACCGAGCGCGAGCGCGATTGCGGCGATGCCGGGCAACGTGAGCGTGGCCTGCAGCATCGACAGCACCGCGATCAGCAGCAACAGGTTCACGGACAGGCCGATCATCGAGATCACGCCGAACAGCATGTAGTACGCAATCATGAAGACGGCGATCGCCGCGAAGCCCCACACGACCGAGTGGAAGCCCTTCTTGATGTTGTCGGCGCCAAGGCTCGGGCCGATCGTGCGTTCCTCGATGATGTCCATCGGCGCGGCCAGCGAACCGGCGCGCAGCAGCAGCGCGAGGTCGGCGGCGCCTTGCGGCGTGGCCTGGCCGGTGATCTGGAAGCGATCGCCGAGTTCCGACTGGATGGTCGCGACCGTCAGCACTTCGCCCTTGCCTTTTTCGAACAGCACCATTGCCATCGGCTTGCCGATGTTGTCGCGCGACACGCTGCGCACCGCGCGGCCGCCGGCCGAGTCGAGGCGAATGTTGACGGACGGACGCTGATGTTCGTCGAAGCCCGCCGACGCGTCGATAATGCGGTCGCCGGTGAAAATGATCTGCTTCTTGAGCAGCACCGGCGTCTGGTTGCCGTGCGTGAACAGCTCGTCGCCCGGCGGCACCGGGTCGGACGGATTCGGATGCGTGTTGACCGGATCGGCGAGGCGCGCTTCGAGCGTTGCCGTGCGGCCGATGATGTCCTTCGCCTTCGCCGTGTCCTGCACGCCCGGCAGTTCGACCACGATGCGGTCGGCGCCCTGTTGCTGGATCACCGGCTCGGCCACGCCGAGTTCGTTCACGCGGTTATGCAACGTGGTGATGTTCTGCTTGAGCGCGGCGTCCTGCACGGCTCTTTGCACCGCTGGCGTGAAGGTGCCGACGAGCTGCACGGAGCCGTCAGTACCGTTCTGCGACGTCCACTGGAGCTCGCTGATACTGCGGCTCAATTGTTTCGCTGCGTTGTCCGCCGTGGCCTGGTCGGCGAAATTGATCACCACCGTCTGGTTGACGCGGTTTACGCCGCCGTCGCGAATGTTGTTGTCGCGCAGGAGCGTGCGTGCGTCGGACGCGTCGGAGTCGAGCTTCTTGTTCAGCGCGCCCGCCATGTCGACCTGCAGCAGGAAGTGCACACCGCCGCGCAAGTCGAGACCGAGGTACATGGGCAGCGCGTGCAATGCGGTCAGCCAGCGCGGCGACGCACTTTGCAGGTTGAGCGCCACGATGAACTGCGGGTCGGTGGGATCACTGTTCAGCGACTTCTGCAGCAGGTCTTTCACGCGCAATTGCGTGTCGGTGTCCGGCAGGCGCACGCGAATGTTTGCGTTGGCCGACGTGTTGTCGAACGTGACGTCGTCTGCTTTGATCTGATTGGCTGCGAGCGCGGCTTCGACTGCCGACAGCGTGGTCGAGTCGAGCTTGACCGTTGCCTTGCCGCTCGACACCTGCACCGCCGGCGCTTCGCCGAACAAATTGGGCAGCGTGTACACGAGGCCGATGACGAGAGCCACCAGCATCACGGCATATTTCCAGAGGGGGTAACGATTCATGAGTAGTCCAACGGAAGGTTGGCTTGAAAGCGATGCGCCCGGCGATGAGCGCGGGCGATCGGGCGTCTGCTTGCCTGATCGCCGGCGAGGCCGCGCCGGACGCGAGAGAGCAGGCCTTTACAGCGACTTGATCGTGCCCTTCGGGAGAATCGTCGTGACCGACGCTTTTTGCACGGTGATTTCCGTGCCTTCCGAGATTTCGACGCCGACGTAAGCCTCGCCCACCTTGGTCACCTTGCCGACGATGCCGCCGTTCGTCACAACTTCGTCGCCCTTGGCCATGGCGGCGAGCATGTTGCGATGTTCTTTCTGGCGCTTCATTTGCGGGCGAATCATGATGAAGTACAGCACGCCGAACATCAGGATCAGCGGCAGGAAGCTCATCAAGTTCGATTCGATGCCACCTGCGGCTGTGCCTTGGGCGAAGGCATTGGAAATGAACGACACGTTGGTCTCTCCGTTATAGATCAATTCAATCAAAAAAATCAGCCGGTTATTCTACCACCGGCATTGCGCGCGTCGGCGCGGCGATTCGGCTTTGGGATCAATCGTTTAAAGCCGTTTTTCGCCGCCCGCGAAAGTAGATTGTAAGGTTTTCCGCAAGCATCTGACGGATTCTTCCGCCGAATCCGACGAACGAGGCGATCAAGGCGCCTCGTCGATGCCGCGCGCGCGGTTCTCGTGAAAGCGCTTGCGGAACGGTTCGAACATTTTTGCGTCGATGGCGTCGCGCATTTCCTGCATCAGTTCCAGGTAGTAGTGCAGGTTGTGAATCGTATTCAGTTGCGCGCCGAGAATTTCCCCCACGCGATGCAGATGATGCAGGTAGCCGCGAGTGAAATTTCGGCACGTATAACAACCGCATTGCTCGTCGAGCGGACGCAGCGAATTCTTGTGCGTGGCGTTGCGGATCTTGATGTCGCCGAAGCGCGTGAAGAGCCAGCCGTTGCGCGCGTTGCGGGTAGGCATCACGCAATCGAACATGTCGACGCCTGCAGCCACGCCGGCCACCAGGTCTTCGGGCGTGCCGACGCCCATCAGATAGTGCGGCTTGTCGGCCGGCAGCTTCGGGCCGATGTGATTCAGCACGCGCATCATGTCTTCTTTCGGCTCGCCGACCGACAAGCCGCCGATCGCGAGGCCGTGGAAGTCTTTCTCCGCGAGACCCGCGAGCGACTCGTCGCGCAGGTCCTCGAACATGCCGCCCTGGACGATACCGAAGAGCGCGTTCGGATTGCCGAGCCGCTGGAATTCGTCGATCGAGCGCTGCGCCCAGCGCATCGACATGCGCATGGAGTCGGCCGCTTCCTTGTGCGAAGTCGGCACGTTGTTCGTTGCGTAGGGCGTGCATTCGTCGAACTGCATGACGATGTCCGAGTTCAGAACCTTCTGGATCTGCATCGACACTTCCGGCGACAGGAACAGCTTGTCGCCGTTGATCGGCGACGCGAACGTGACGCCGTCTTCAGTGATCTTGCGCAGGTCGCCGAGCGAAAACACCTGGAAGCCGCCGGAGTCGGTCAGGATCGGCTTCTTCCAGCCCATGAAACCGTGCAGGCCGCCGTGCGCGCCGATCGTTTCGAGGCCCGGGCGCAGCCAGAGGTGAAACGTATTACCGAGGATGATCTGCGCATGCATTTCCTCGAGTTCGCGCGGCTGGACGGCTTTCACGGTGCCGTACGTGCCGACGGGCATGAAGATCGGCGTTTCGACGACGCCGTGATTCAGCGTGACGCGGCCGCGGCGCGCCTGGCCGTCGGTGCCGAGCAGTTCGAAGTGGAGGCCGTTGGCGGGGCGCTCGGTGGTTGTCTGTTGCGAGTGGTGACCGGAGGTCATTGAGGTAACTCCATGGGCAACCGGAAAACAGTCCGGCGCAAACAATGAAACGCCGCCGAAGATGTTCGGCGGCTGAGGAAACTGCAAACTCGTGGACGGCGCGTCAGACGGCTCGGTCGTCGCGCCGCGTCAACAGCATCGCGTCGCCGTAACTGAAAAAGCGGTAACGCTCCTCGATCGCATGGCGATACGCGGCGCGAATCGTCTCGACGCCCGCGAATGCCGACACCAGCATCAGCAGCGTCGACTTTGGCAAATGAAAGTTCGTCACCAGCCGGTCGACGACGCGAAACCGGTAGCCCGGCGTGATGAAAATGTCTGTCTCGGTGCTCGCCGCAGCAAGCGGGCGGCCGGCCGCTTCGGCGTCGCGCGCGGCGGCTTCGAGTGCGCGCATCGACGTCGTGCCCACTGCTATCACGCGGTTGCCGCGCGCCTTCGTCGCCGCGATTTTGTCGGCCAGAGACTGCGGCAAGTGGTACCACTCGCTGTGCATCTTGTGCTCGGCCAGATTCTCGACGCGCACCGGCTGGAACGTACCGGCGCCGACGTGCAGCGTCAGTGTGGCTCGCTCAACGCCCGCGGCGTCGAGCCGCGCGAGCAGCGCGTCGTCGAAGTGAAGGCCCGCCGTGGGCGCCGCGACCGCGCCGGGATTTTGCGCGAAAACGGTCTGATAGCGTGTTTCGTCCGTCGAGTCGGGGTCGTGCTCGATGTACGGCGGCAGCGGCAAACGCCCGAACTGCTCGATCAGCGTCAGGCAGTCGTCGGGGAAATGCAGCGTGTAGAACGGCTCGACGCGCTCGCCGACGGTCACGTCGAACGCATCGGCGAGACGAATCGTCGTGCCCTCCTGCGGGCTCTTGCTCGCGCGGATCTGCGCAAGCGCCGTGCGCTCGCCGGTGAGGCGCTCGACCAGAACTTCGATCTTTCCGCCACTGGCCTTCTGGCCGAGGAAGCGCGCCTTCAGGACTTTGGTATCGTTGAAGACCAGCAGGTCGCCGGCCGAAATGCATTCGGGCAGTTCGGCGAAGCGGCGGTCGACGAGACGCGCGGCGCCGTCGGCATCGGCCGCGTTGTCCACCTGGAGCAGGCGACTGGCGCTGCGCTCGGGTAGTGCGACTTGCGCGATCAGCTCAGGCGGCAGATCGAAATCGAAATCGGAAAGCTTGAACATGCGAACGACTGGAAGCGAATGGAGACTGAATTGAGCCGAAGGCCGAGCCGGGCGGCTATGATTGCGGGGCGCCGCAGTGTGCCGCGAGCCCGCGCTTGCGCGCCAGCCAGATAGCGACGCGCCCTTCGATACTTTTGACAGCCGATATTGTACTTGCGAAGCAGCCCATGCCTTTGTCCGACCGCCGATTGCCCTCTGCTACCGATGAAGTCAGCGCCGAACCGGCAGCCCCGGTCGCGCGAGGCGGCACGGCGGCGGATGCAAACGGGCAGGCCGGCGGCGCGGCGCAACCCGGGCGGACGGCGCGCGCTGTGAAGCGAGCGGACCAGACATCCGGTGACGAGCCTGATGAAGCGTCCCGGCGAACATCTCAGCAAGCGCGTCAGCAAACACCAGACGGAATGACCGCCCCCGCACCGCAGGCTGCGGCCGGAAAAGCGAGCGCGTCGGCGAAATCGGCGGCGAAGTCGTCGGCGAAAGCGTCGGGCAAGCCCGCCGCCAAGCCCGTCGACAAGCTCGCCAAACTCGGCCTCACGCGCGACATCGACCTGGTGCTGCATCTGCCGATGCGCTACGAAGACGAAACCTCGTTGACGCCGATCGGCCACCTGCTGCCAGGCGGCATTGCGCAGACCGAGGGCGTCGTGTTCGACAATGAAATCGCCTATCGACCGCGTCGGCAGTTGCTCGTCAAATTGCGCGACGACGCAGGCGACGAACTCGTGCTGCGCTTTCTGAACTTCTACGGTTCGCAGGTCAAACAGATGGCGATCGGCGCGCGGCTGCGGGTGCGCGGCGACGTGCGCGGCGGCTTCTTCGGCATGGAGATGGTGCATCCGGCGGTGCGTGTGGTCGACGAAGACACACCGCTGCCGCAAGCGCTCACGCCGGTCTATCCCAGTACAGCCGGCGTGACGCAGGCGTATTTGCGCAAGTCGATCGACAACGCGCTGTCGCGCACGTCTTTGCCGGAACTGCTGCCCGAGGCCGTCGCGCGTCAATGGTTGCAGCCGCTTGGCGTGCCCTCGCTGATGGACGCGGTGCGCACGCTACATCATCCCGGCGCGCAGTCCGATGAAACCGCGTTGATCGACGGCACGCATCCGGCATGGGTGCGCATCAAATTCGAGGAATTGCTCGCGCAGCAGATGTCGCTCAAGCGTGCGCACGAAGAGCGCCGCACGCGCTCCGCGCCGCCCATGCCGCGCCGCAAGCTAGGCGACGAATCCGCTTTGGTCGCACGTCTGCTCAAGGCGTTGCCGTTTTCGTTGACCCGCGCGCAGGAGCGGGTCGGCGGCGAGATCGCGCTCGATCTGACGCAGCCGCATCCGATGCAGCGGCTCTTGCAAGGCGACGTCGGCAGCGGCAAGACAATTGTCGCCGCGCTGGCCGCGGCGCAGGCTATCGACGCCGGTTATCAGGCCGCGCTGATGGCGCCGACCGAAATCCTCGCCGAACAGCACGCACGTAAGTTGCGCGGCTGGCTGGAGCCGCTCGGCGTGAACGTCGCGTGGCTCGCCGGCAGTCTGAAGGCCAAGGAAAAACGCGCCGCGATCGAAGCCGCGGCGCTCGGCACTGCCCAGCTTGTGATCGGCACGCACGCGATCATTCAGGACGCCGTGGAATTTGCGCGCCTCGGGCTCGTGATCGTCGACGAACAGCACCGTTTCGGTGTCGCGCAGCGACTGGCGCTGCGCGCAAAAGCGAAGAACGCTGCCGACGGCGCGCGCGACTTCCAGCCGCATCAACTGATGATGTCCGCCACGCCGATTCCGCGCACGCTCGCCATGACCTACTACGCGGATCTGGACGTATCGACCATCGACGAATTGCCGCCCGGGCGCACGCCGATCCTGACCAAGCTCGTGTCCGACGCGCGCCGTGAAGAAGTGATCGGCCGGGTGCGCGAGGCCGCGCTGACCGGGCGTCAGGTCTACTGGGTCTGTCCGCTGATCGAAGAAAGCGAAACGCTGCAACTGCAGACCGCGGTCGAGACGTACGAAACGCTGGTCGCGGCGCTGCCCGAACTGAACGTCGGACTCGTGCACGGCCGGCTGGCACCGGCTGAAAAAGCGGCTGTCATGGACGCCTTTACCCGCAACGAAGTGCAGTTGCTGGTCGCGACGACGGTGATCGAAGTGGGCGTCGACGTGCCTAATGCGTCGTTGATGGTGATCGAGCACGCCGAGCGCTTCGGCCTCGCACAGTTGCACCAGTTGCGCGGGCGTGTGGGGCGCGGCAGCGCGGCGTCGGTGTGCGTGCTGCTGTACACCGGACCGTTGTCGATGACGGCGCGCGCGCGCCTCCAAACCATGCGCGAAACGACGGACGGCTTTGAAATCGCGCGCCGGGACCTGGAAATTCGTGGTCCGGGCGAGTTCCTCGGCGCACGGCAATCCGGCGCGGCGATGCTTCGTTTTGCCGATCTGCAGAACGATCAATGGCTGATCGAGCCCGCGCGCGAAGCGGCTGCGGCTTTGCTGGAGACGTATCCGGATGTCGTCACGCAGCATCTGGCGCGCTGGCTGGGGGCTCGCGAGCAGTATCTGAAGGCATAAACGAACGCACCGGCCGTCGGCCTTCGCCTGGTGCCGCACCCGTGGCGCGTTTCGCGGATATTGAAAGCCCGCGTACCGGGTTGGCGAACCGACCCTATGGGTGTATAACTGAAACCTATCGAATCCACTGCACTGATTGGTCCCCCAATGACGCTCACCGAATTGAAGTACATCGTTGCCGTTGCCCGCGAACGGCACTTCGGCCGGGCCGCCGAAGCGTGTTTCGTCAGCCAGCCGACCCTGTCGGTGGCCATCAAGAAGCTCGAAGACGAGCTCAACGTACAGATTTTCGAGCGCGGTACCAGTGAAGTGAGCGTCACGCCGATTGGCGAGCAGATCGTCACGCAAGCTCAGCGGGTGCTGGAACAGACGCTCGCCATCAAGGAAATCGCGAAGCAGGGCAAAGATCCGCTCGTCGGACCGCTGCGCCTTGGCGTGATCTACACGATCGGACCGTATCTGCTGCCCACGCTCGTCAAGCAGATGATCAAGCGCGTTCCGCAAATGCCGTTGATGCTGCAGGAAAACTACACGCTGAAGCTGATCGAACTGCTCAAGCAGGGCGAGATCGACGTTGCAATCATGGCGCTGCCGTTTCCCGAGACCGGACTGATGCTGCGTCCGCTCTACGACGAGCCGTTCGTCGTCGCGCTGCCGTCGGGTCACGCGTGGGAAAACCGTCAGAAGATCGACGCCGACGATCTCAAGCAGGAAACCATGCTCCTGCTCGGCAGCGGCCATTGCTTCCGCGATCACGTGCTGGGTGTTTGTCCGGAATTGATGCGTTTCTCGCAGAACGCTGACGGCATCCAGAAGACGTTCGAAGGATCGTCGTTGGAAACAATTCGCCACATGGTCGCAAGCGGCGTGGGCATCACCGTGTTGCCGCGCATGTCCGTGCACGAGGTGAAGCCGCACGCGGGCGGCATCGACTCGGGGCTTTTGTCGTATGTCCCGTTCGGCGAACCGGTGCCGGACCGCCGCGTCGTGCTCGCGTGGCGCAAGAGCTTTACGCGGATGCCCGCCATCGACGCGATTTGCGACGCAATCAGCGCCTGCGACCTGCCGGGCGTCAAAAAGCTGGATTTGCCGGTCGCCGTGAACTGAACGGCGGCAAGGCGCAGGGGCGCTGACGGCTTCGCGCCGCAGCCCCGCTTCGCCTGGCGGCGGCGCGCCAATCTGCACCGCGGTGCGCCGGGGTGCGCCTATTGGATAGATTAAATTTATAAAACACGTGTTTCCAATAGTATTGATATAGTGTTCTCCATGGATCGCAAGATCGCCAAGGCCCGGAGAACACCATGACGCAATCAGACTCGCCGCAAACGCAGACATTCGCCGTCGACCGAGCCGGCGCCAACACCGGTTTTGCCGCCGCCTTGCTCGGTATGCGCACGGTCGCGCTTTCTCTCCTCGTCGACCGCGCTCTGTCGGCCTGATTGTTCGCATAAGCCTTCGGCATTGCTTTGCCGCGCTTCTCCCCACATTCCTTTCCAACGAAAAACCATCCAGGAGTTCCGCATGTCAGAACAGAAGCTCACCAATGCCGCCGGCGCGCCCGTCGCCGATAACCAGAATTCGATGACAGCCGGCGTGCGCGGCCCGGTCGTCCTGCAAGACGTCTGGCTGATCGAAAAACTCGCTCACTTCGACCGCGAAGTGATTCCCGAGCGCCGCGTTCATGCAAAGGGCTCGGGCGCGTTCGGCACGCTGAAGGTGACCCACGATATTTCGCGCTACACGAAGGCCAAAGTGTTCGCCGAAGTGGGCAAGGAAACGCCGTTGTTCATGCGGTTTTCGACGGTCGCGGGCGAACGCGGCGCGGCCGATGCGGAACGCGACGTGCGCGGCTTCTCGATCAAGTTCTACACCGAAGAAGGCAACTGGGACGTGGTGGGCAACAACACGCCGGTGTTCTTCATTCGCGATCCGCTGAAGTTTCCGGACTTCATCCACACGCAAAAGCGTGACCCGTACACCAACCTGCGCAGCAACATCGCCGCGTGGGATTTCTGGACGCGTCATCCGGAGTCGATGCATCAGGTCACGATCCTGATGAGCGACCGCGGCATTCCGAAAAACTACCGTCAGATGCACGGGTTCGGTTCGCACACGTACTCGTTCATCAACGCGAATAACGAGCGCTTCTGGGTGAAGTTCCACTTCAAATCGCAGCAAGGCATTGAAAATTTCACCGATGGCGAAGCGTCGCAAGTCGTCGCGCAAGACCGTGAAAGTGCGCAGCGCGATCTGGTGGGCAACATCGACGCGGGCAACTTCCCCAAATGGCGCTTCGCGATCCAGGTGATGCCGGAGGCGGAAGCTGCGACGTATCGCTTCAACCCGTTCGACATCACGAAGGTGTGGTCGCAGAAAGACTATCCGCTGATCGACGTTGGCACGATCGAGTTGAACCGCAACGCGGCCAACTATTTCTCGGATGTGGAGCAGGCAGCGTTCACACCGGCCAACGTGGTGCCAGGCATTGGCTTCTCGCCGGACCGGCTGTTGCAGGGGCGTCTCTTCTCGTACGGCGACACGCAGCGCTATCGTCTCGGCATCAATCACCACCAGATTCCGGTGAATGCGTCGCGCGTGCCGAACCCGCATTCGTTCCATCGCGACGGTGCAATGCGTACGGACGGCAACCTCGGCGGCAACGTGAACTACGAGCCGAACCGCTTCGGCGACTTCGCGCAGGACACCAACGCATTGGAGCCCGCGCTCGCAGCAGGTGCGGTCGATCGCTACGACCATCGCGCGGACGACGACTACTACACGCAGCCGGGCATGCTGTTTGCGCTCTTTGACGCGGCGCAACGCGAGCGGTTGTTCGGCAACATCGCGCGTCACATCAACGGCGTACCGCAAGACATCGTTGCGCGCGCGGTTGAACATTTCCGCCGCATCGATCCCGCTTATGCCGAAGGCGTGATCGCCGCGATGGCAGAACTCGCGGAAGGCGGCAAGAAGTAACAGGCGGCACGAGCGGGACGCGTAAGCGTCCCGCGATAGGTGAACGGAGTGAACGGCGCTAACCGAGGAGCACGCTGATGATCGAGATGATGAAAGCCACTGCGGGCAAATCACGAACCGCTCATCGCGCGCAGCAGCACTACGCGCTGGGATTGCGCAGAGCCGTGGGTTTCGCGATCGTGACGAGTGGGCTCGCGGTTATCGCGACGCAGGTGCTGCAGCATGCAGTGGGCGGGTAGAGGGCGATGGCAGGCAGCGACATGCAACCGCGGGCGCGAGTGGGCGCGTAGCAGTGTGTGAAGGGCGAGTAGGGCGGGCAGGGCAAGCCACCGTTGCCAGCTGCGCAACACCGCGCGCCCGCTAGTGCGCGCGCGTAGTGACCACGCGTCACACGAGTCAGGCACTTTTCTACGATAAACTGTCGAGCGCCCGTTTTAATGGCTTCGTCGTCAGTCAGTCCATAGCACGCCGTTACTTTGCCACCGGTTCGTATCACTCTTCAAAGGAGTCATCATGGCCAAAAAAGAAGCTGTACAACACGTCAATATCGGAATCAGCGACAAGGACCGCAAGAAGATTGCGGAAGGTCTGTCGCGTTTGCTCGCTGACACCTATACGCTGTACCTGAAGACCCACAACTTCCACTGGAACGTGACGGGTCCGATGTTCAACACGCTGCATCTGATGTTCGAAACGCAATACAACGAACTGGCACTCGCCGTCGATTCGATCGCTGAACGGATTCGCGCGCTTGGCGTGCATGCGCCGGGCAGCTACAAGGATTTCGCGAAGCTGTCGTCGATTCCCGAAGCGGACGGCGTGCCGGCTGCAGAGGAAATGATCCGCCAGCTGGTGGAAGGTCAGGAAGCCGTGGTGCGTACCGCGCGCGCAATTTTCCCGTCGACGGAAGCCGCGAACGACGAGCCGACCGCCGACCTGCTGACGCAGCGTATGCAGACGCACGAAAAGACCGCGTGGATGTTGCGCTCGATGCTGGCCTGATTTCGCGCTGCGAAAGCGTCCAGACGCGCTCAGATACAGCCGGACATATCAAAGCCTCCCCTCGCGGAGAAGCCTATCGCTTAATCTGTTGAAAACGGCTTTGATTCTTCAAAATGGCCCCTGTTAGTCAATGACCTACAGGGGCTTCTTTATGTCGGGTCTGCCTGCCCCCATCGGGACGCCCATCGAAAGGCGTCCCTAGAGGATGTCGACGCGGCCGTGGCACCGCACCGCGAGGTGACACCTGTCGGGCAGTGAGCAGCAATCGAGCCTTGACAATCTTTGTCAAATGCAGCGGTACTTCCATGGTACAAGAAGCCCTTTATTCGCGAGCGACTCCGAATGAGCGCACAAGACATATCTGTGTATTCGCCGAGCAATGGAGAGTGGAGAGAACAGCTTGGTGACATTTGGTATGTGAACAGAAAGAGCGGAAATTCTCCGGGTGTCACGCGCGACGCACAACATCTTGTGACTGAGGAGCAGTTTGAAGTCACCGAGATTCCCGGGGCGATGTCAAAAATGGGATGGCATCGCGCGGCAGCATTGCTCAGAAAATGGTTCGCCTATTCGCCAAAAAATCAGGCCATGAACACCACCCAAAAGAGGAACGGTATCAACGCGGATTGGGCCACGGGAGCATACCCGGACGACCGCTTTGACATGGGCACGATAAAGTTGGATTGGGTGCTGTCGTATCCGCGCACACAGGCCGGTTTTAATAAATTGCAGAAGTCTGGATTTGAATGCCGGTACGGCTGAATCGTTAGTCAACGCGGTCTATCCGTACCGCGACCGCAGGCGAATTGATACGCTGGAACTGGTCGACGGTAATGTTCATGCGTTGCACAACAGGTTTCAATTCCAGCTATTCAGAATCGACACCACGGCACTCGAAAAGGCTGAACAGTTCTTCGGCGCAATGCTTCACCACGGCAAGCCTGATGACCTAGCAGGGGCGTTAGGCGGCTTCGCCATGTATGCGGCTGTTGCGGAGGCACGGTTCGTTCCAGCATTCATTGGCGGCATAGACGTTGAAATTACAAAGGTCGCGATTTATATCAAGAACCCGTATTCCTTTTTCGATGACTCGCGCGAAGGTGGGTCGCAATATCTCGGACACTGGAACAAGGATGGGATTTGTCTGGTTCCCGAGGGGTATGTCGCACAGCGCGAGAATTGGGGGAGTTGGAGTAACTATGTCATCAAACCAGAAGGCCCCTATGGCCGTACATTCTGGCCAGTCCACAATAGCGATTTCCGGCGATGGCAAGACACGCACAACGCGGGCGGCGATATGGTTCTGTTCTCTGATTGCCGGGTTGTGAAAATAGACCCAATCAAGTTCAGGGTAAAGAAATGATGGCTCTGTCGCGTCTACGCCGTATCGGAGTGGCTGTCGCGGTTGGGGTCGTTGGCGTTGCGGTTGTTCAATACATGCTTGACGCGCGAGTGCGTATATCGGCGCAAGAATGTTACAGCGTGACTTCAAAGAGCGGTTCGTATCGCGCCCAATCTTGCGTCAAGGGCGGAAATGGCAACGTGGATGATTACGTTGGCAGACTGTATGACGGCCACAGTGGCAAGCTTCTTGCGCGAACCGACTTCGATTCAATGGACGGCGGGATTCCTGAGTTCATGCCTGATGAAAGCGCGGTAATTTTCAGGCGCGGCGAAGGTAATGGCTCTGGCCATGGCGTTATCGATATTCCGCCGAACTGGCTTGACCGGTTGCGCGCAAATGTTCCCTGAGATGCTGCCGGCCAATCGGCAAATCGTCAACAGATTAAGCGACAGGCTTGCCTCGCGGGAGGCTTTGTTTTTTCCGACGCTGCTTTCGCAACCGCTGTTGCGGCATGAGCGTTCAATGCGCGGGCCGGACGACGCTGGACGCCGGCTGCATCCCGTAAAATGTCGGCACTGTTTCCGCATTCCGCCCGCTTTTACAGAGTCCGCCATGTTTGCCCGACTTCCGCTCTATCTGCGCCTTGTGCGTATGGACAAGCCTATCGGCAGTCTGCTGCTGCTGTGGCCGACGCTCAACGCGCTGTGGATCGCGTCCGACGGTCGTCCGTCGTGGCCGCTTCTCGTCATCTTCACGGTCGGTACCGTGCTGATGCGCTCGGCGGGATGTGCGATTAACGACTACGCCGATCGCGATTTCGACCGCTACGTCAAGCGCACCGAAAATCGTCCGATCACCTCAGGCAAGGTCAAAGCATGGGAAGCGGTGGCGCTCGCCGCCGGTTTGTCCTTGCTGGCTTTTCTGCTGATTCTGCCGCTCAATGCGTTGACGAAAGAGTTGTCGGTGGCCGCGCTGTTCGTTGCCGGCTCATATCCGTTCACCAAGCGTTTCTTCGCGATTCCGCAGGCGTACCTGGGTATCGCATTCGGATTCGGCATTCCGATGGCGTTCGCGGCCGTGCAGAACCACGTGCCGATGCTTGCCTGGGTCATGCTGCTGGCGAACGTGTTCTGGTCGGTCGCTTACGACACCGAATATGCAATGGTCGATCGCGACGACGACATCAAAATCGGCATTCGTACTTCGGCGCTCACTTTTGGCCGCTTCGACGTGGCCGCGATCATGCTCTGCTATGCGGTGACGCTTGGAATCTACGTCGGCATCGGCGTGATGCTGGGTTTCGGCGTTCTGTACTGGTTAGGCTGGCTTGCTGCGGCGGGCTGCGCGGTCTATCACTACACGCTCATTCGCAACCGTGACCGCATGGCGTGCTTCGCGGCGTTCCGGCACAACAACTGGCTGGGCGGCGCGTTGTTCGTGGGCATTGCCGCGCATTATGCGGTGGCGTCGTTCTGAGTTTTGGTGCGGCCTGTCCATTGGCCGCATGTCGTTTTTCGCTGGACGCGGAGCGGGTTGAACAGACTCCGCGTCGCACGGCTTATCCCATTGCAGCAGGCAGTAAGCGATAGACAGTAATCAGTGATAACCGCGCTTACTGCTTACCGAACTCGTCACCCATTTCTTTCGCGCGCGCATCGGCGGCGAGCGCCCCGCGAACGATTGCTTCCTTCACGCCGCTTGCGTCAAACGAGGCAAGCGCCGCCGCAGTCGTGCCGCCCTTCGACGTCACGCGTTCGCGCAACAGGCTCGGCGGCTCGTCCGAATTCGCTGCCAGTTGCGCGGCTCCCGTGAAGGTCGCCACGGCGAGCACGCGGCCTTGCGCTTCATTCATCCCGAGCTGACGCGCGGCTTCCTGCAGCGCTTCGATGAAATAGAAGACGTAGGCCGGGCCGCTTCCCGAAATGGCGGTGACGGCGTCGATTTTCGCTTCGTCGTCGAACCATACCGTTTCGCCCACGGCGCCTAGCACCTGCGATGCAAGCGCGCGGCCCGCTTCGTCGACACTCGCGGCTGCGGCTAATCCGGCAACGCCCATGCCGATCAACGCCGGCGTATTCGGCATGACGCGCACGATCCGCGTATGGCCGTTCAGCCAGCGGGACATGTCGTCCATGCGAATGCCGGCGACAATGCTGATTGCCAGTTGCGACGCCTTGAGATGCGGCGCGAGCGATTCAGCGACGCTCTTCAGAATTTGCGGCTTCACCGCGAGCACGACGGCGTCATACGCAGCGAGCTCCGCGTCGGCGGCGGCGCCGGTATTGATACCAAACTGTTCTTCGTTACGCTTGCGCGCGTCTTCGTTAGGATCGATCGCATAGAGATCGGCGGGCGCGACGCCACGCTTGATAAGGCCGCCGATCAACGCCGCAGCCATGTTGCCGCCGCCGATAAAAGCAATTTTCATGATGGTCCGGAAGGTTTGATTGAGCGTATGAATCCGCGCTCACAAATGAGCTTGCAGCCGCAGTTGAAACTGCGCTTGCAGCCGCGCTTGCAACCAAGTTTGCAGCCGCTAGTTCGAGTAGTCGCGCGCGCCGAAAATGGCAGTGCCCACGCGCACGATGGTCGCGCCTTCGAGTACCGCGGCCTCCAGGTCGCCTGACATGCCGATCGAAAGCGTATCGAGCGCGAGACCTTCTTCGCGCAAACGCTCGAACAGTTCGCGCAACCGGCGATGCGGCACGCGCTGTTCGTCGATGCTGCCCACCGGTTCGGGAATTGCCATCAGGCCGCGCAACTTCAGCTTGGGCAGCGTGGCGATTTCCCGGGCGACTTCGGCGGCTTCCTCGACGCTCACGCCGCTTTTCGAGCTCTCGCCGCTGATGTTGACCTGCAGGCAGACATTCAGCGCCGGTAGGTTATCGGGCCGCTGTTCGGAAAGCCGCTGCGCGATCTTCAGGCGGTCGACCGAATGCACCCAGTCGAACTGCTCGGCCACCGGACGGGTCTTGTTCGACTGCAACGGCCCGATGAAATGCCATTCGAGCGAGCGGCGCAAATCGGTGAGCGCTTCGATCTTCGTGAGGGCTTCCTGCACGTAGTTTTCACCGAACGCGCGTTGACCGGCGGCGTGCGCCGCGCGCACGTCTTCGGCGGGGAAAGTTTTCGAGACCGCGAGCAGCGCGATGGAACGCGCGTCGCGCCCGGCCACGTGTGCGGCCATTGCGATGCGCTGCTTAACCGCTTCGAGGTTATGAATCAGATCTGGCATGGAGCGAACGGGGAACGGACGGAAGTCGATGCCCCGATTATACGGACAGCATGTGCTCCACCAGTTCGATCCAGTGCGCGACCGGTGTGGACGTGCCGCTCTGCAGGTGAGAAATACAGCCCACATTCGCGGACACGATCATTTGCGGCTCCTGCGCGTGCAGCCGCTCGAGCTTCTGATCGCGCAACGCATACGAGAGCCTCGGCTGCGTGAGCGAGTAAGTGCCGGCGGAACCGCAGCAAAGGTGGTTGTCGGCGGGCAGGCGCACTTCCACGCCGAGTCGCGTCAGCAGATGTTCCACTGTGCCGCGCACCTGCTGTCCGTGCTGCAACGTGCAGGGCGGATGAAACGCGACCGTGTGGATCGCGCGGCGGCGCGTGATCGACGCGAGTTGTTCCTCGAAGTCCGGCAGGATCTCGGCAATGTCGCGTGTCAATTCGACGATGCGGCGCGCTTTCTCCGCATACGCCGGGTCATGGCGCAACAGATGCGCGTATTCCTTGACGGTCGCGCCGCAGCCCGATGCATTCATCACGATCGCCTCGACGCCCTGTTCGACATACGGCCACCATGCGTCGATGTTGGCGCGCATGTCCACGAGCGCTTCGTCGTTATAGCCAAGGTGCAGGCGCACGGCACCGCAGCAGCCGGCGTCGGGCGCGACGAGCGTTTCCACACCGAGCGCATCGAGCACGCGCGCGGTGGCGACGTTGACGTTCGGCATCATCGAAGGTTGCACGCAGCCCGCGAGCATCAGCATCTTGCGCGTGTGTCTTGCGGTCGGCCACTCGAGCGGACGCTGCCGCGCGGGCACCTTGTCGCGCAATTTTCGCGGCAGCAGCGCCCGGAAATGCTGGCCGAGACGCATGGCCGGCGTGAATAGCGCGCTGTTCGGCACGAAGCTCGCAAGGAAGCGGCGCGTGAGACGCTGGCCGAGCGGACGCGTCACCTTCTTCTCGGTGATCTTGCGGCCAATCTCTACCAGCTTGCCGTACTGCACGCCGGACGGGCAGGTCGATTCGCAATTGCGGCAAGTAAGGCAGCGGTCGAGGTGAACCTGCGTGCTACGCGTGACTTCGGCGCCTTCCACCATCTGCTTGATCAGATAGATGCGGCCGCGCGGGCCGTCGAGTTCGTCGCCGAGCAGTTGATAGGTCGGGCACGTGGCCGTGCAAAAGCCGCAGTGAACGCAATTGCGCAGGATAGCGTCGGCTTCGTCGCCGTCGGGCGTGTTGCGAATGAAGTCCGCGAGATTGGTTTGCATCGCGCGCTCAGAAGTCGGGGTAGAGACGGCCGCGATTGAAGATGCGGGCCGGGTCGAAAGCGGTTTTCAGACCGCGATGGATTTTCATCAGCGGCGCGGGCAGCGGTGTGAACACCCCGGCACCGCGGTCATAGCCGTGACCGGTGCGGAAGATGGTCGCGTGACCCCCGGCTTGCTTCGCGCTGATGCGCACGGTTTGCGCGTCGGTGTCCGTGATCCACCAGCGCTGCGCGCCGCCCCATTCCATCAATTGAGCACCGGGCAATTGAAGCGGCTCGGTGATGGACGGCAGCGCGAGCCGCCACAGCGCGGCTTTCGGCGGAATTGCGGCGAAGAACGTGTCGGTCTGCTCGCGCAGGCCTGCCCAGAAGCGTTCTGCCTCGACCGCATCGACAACCTCGCCGCCCAGCGACGCACGCGCCGACTTGACCGCGCTCTCCGCGCCCGCGAGACGCACGGCAAGTGTGCCGTGACGCCACGCGCTCGCGGTGATCGGCAACGGGCGGCCGCCCCATTCGTTGAGCTTACGCACAGCGTCGGTGCCGTTCACGTCGAACTTGAGCGTGGCTTCGGCCTGCGGCTGCGGCAGTACCTTCACCGAGAGTTCGAGGATGAGCCCCAGCGTGCCGAGCGAGCCCGCCATCAAGCGTGAGACGTCATAGCCGGCGACGTTTTTCACCACCTGGCCGCCGAAATGCAGCGCTTGTCCCTGGCCGTTCATGACGACCGCACCTAGTACGAAGTCGCGCGCCGCACCGGCCGACGGACGGCGCGGGCCGGCGATGCCCGCGGCGATGCAGCCGCCGAAGGTGGCTTGCGGTCCGAAGTGCGGCGGCTCGAAAGCGAGCATCTGATGGTGTTCGGCGAGCGCGGCTTCGATTTCGAGCAGCGGCGTGCCGGCGCGCGCGGTGATGACCAGCTCCGCCGGGTCGTAAGCGATGATGCCGCGATAAGCGCGCGTGTCGAGGATCTCGCCTTCCAGCGTCTGACCGTACCAGTCTTTCGTACCGCCGCCGCGAACGCGCAACGCGCGGCCTGCGGCGCTGGCGGAACGCACGCGTTCCGACCACATGGCGACGATGTCGTCCTCTTCCATGATGCCCTGCTTCGTTATGTTTCGATCGATTGTACCGGGCGGGGGCTCGCTGACAACCCGGAGCGGACCCGCATCGGGTAATCAGGGTGGGATGGCGGCAAACGCCGCCGCGGCGGGCTATGCGTATTGCCTGGTGCTAGAAGCGCGGTAGCTCCGGATGTGGCAGCAGACCGCCGCGCACATGCATCTTGCCGTACTCGGCGCACCGCGCTCGCGTGGGAATACCCTTGTCCGGGTTCAGCAGACCGGGTGGATCGAACGCACGTTTGACCGCGTGAAATGCATCGCGCTCTTCCGGCGAGAATTGCACGCACATCGAGTTGATCTTCTCGATGCCGACGCCGTGCTCGCCCGTCACCGTGCCGCCCAGTTCGACGCATGCTTCCAGGATGTCGCAGCCGAACGCCTCGGCTCTGTGCCATTCATCCTGATCATTGCCGTTAAAGAGAATGAGAGGATGCATGTTGCCGTCGCCCGCATGAAAGACGTTGATGCAACGCAGCGCGTACTTCTTCTCCATCTCCTCGATGCGCGAAAGCAGCGGTCCGATACTGCGGCGCGGCACGGTTCCGTCCATGCAGTAGTAGTCCGGCGAAATCCGACCCGCAGCCGGAAACGCGTTTTTGCGACCGGACCAGAAGCGCAGCCGCTCGTTTTCCGTGCGCGAAATCTGGATGCGGGTTGCGCCGTGCTCGCGCAGCACCGCGGTCATGCGGACGATTTCGTCGGCGACTTCCTCGGGCGTGCCGTCGGATTCGCACAGCAAGATTGCCGCTGCGTCGAGATCGTAGCCCGCGTGGACGAATTCCTCGACCGCGCGCGTGGCCGGCTTGTCCATCATCTCGAGGCCGGCCGGAATGATGCCCGCGGCAACGATGCCGGCGACCGCGTCGCCGCCTTTTACGACATCGTCGAAACTGGCCATGATGACCTGCGCCGTTTGCGGTTTTGGAATCAGCTTGACGGTGACCTCGGTGACGATCGCGAACATGCCTTCACTGCCGATCAGCACTGCAAGCAGATCGAGGCCGGGCGCGTCGGGCGCGAGCGAGCCGAACTCGACGATTTCGCCTTCCATTGTCACGGCGCGCACGCGCAGTACGTTGTGCACGGTGAGGCCGTACTTGAGGCAATGCACGCCGCCCGAGTTCTCCGACACGTTGCCGCCGATCGTGCAGGCGATCTGCGACGACGGGTCCGGCGCATAGTACAAACCGTAAGGCACGGCGGCTTCGGAAATCGACAGATTGCGCACGCCCGGTTGCACCGTAGCGGTTCGCGCGTAAGAGTCCACCTCGATGATCTTCCGGAAGCGTGCGAGCGATACCACCACGCCGTGGCGAATCGGCATCGCACCGCCGGACAGGCCCGTGCCCGCGCCGCGCGGCACGATCGGCACCCCGAGACGATGGCAGATCTGCACGATGCGCTGCACTTGCGACTCCGTCTCCGGCAATGCGACGGCGAGCGGCAGACGACGATAGGCGGCGAGGCCGTCGCAGTCGTACGCGACGGTATCTTCGTCGCGATATAGCAGACAGTGGTTGGGCAACACCGCCATCAGCGCCTGCACGACTTCGCGCTGGCGCTGGGCGAGAACCTCTGCTGACAGTTCGGCGGGTGCATTCATGTGAGTCGTCTCCTCCTGTTTCACCCAGCGCTATCCGGCGCTTGCGTGGCGGCCCGTTTGCGGCCGCCGCGGCTTGATAACGCTCAGCCGCGTTCAGTCCTGCTCAATCGTTGCCGACAACGCGCCTTGAAACGACGCGTCAGGCGGCCCAGCTAAAGATCTTGCCGGGGTTCATCAGATTGTGCGGATCGAGCGCATGTTTGATAGAGCGCATGGTGTCTACCGCAACGTCGCCATGTTCTTCCAGCAGAAAACCCATCTTATGCAGGCCGACTCCATGCTCGCCGGTGCAGGTGCCGTCCATGCGCAGCGCGCGCTGCACGATGCGATGGTTCAATCGCTCGGCGTCCGCGAGTTCTTCCGGCTTGTTCGGATCGATCAGGATCGCGACGTGGAAATTGCCGTCGCCGACATGGCCGACAATCGGGCAGGGCAGCGGCGACGCCTTCAAGTCCTGCTCCGTTTCGACGACGCATTCGGCGAGCCGCGAGATCGGCACGCAGACGTCGGTCGTGACGGCGCGGCAACCGGGCTTCAGCTGCAGCATGGCGAAATAGGCATTGTGACGCGCGTTCCACAGACGGCTGCGGTCTTCCGGACGCGTTGCCCATTCGAATCCTTCGCCGCCGTTCTGCGCGGCGAGTTCCTGCACGAGTTCGGCTTGTTCCTTGACGCCGGCCTCGGTGCCATGGAATTCGAAGAACAGTGTGGGCGCCTCGCGCAGCGTGAGATTCGAATGCCGGTTAATCGAGCGGATCGCGAGCGCGTCGACGAATTCCACGCGCGCAATCGGCACGCCGATCTGAATTGTTTCGATGACGGCGCGAACCGCATCGCCCATCGACGGAAATGCGCAGACCGCGGCGGACACGGCCTCCGGCTGCGGATAAAGGCGCACGGTGACTTCGGTGATCACTCCGAGCGTGCCTTCCGAACCGACGAACAGACGCGTGAGGTCATAGCCCGCGGACGATTTGCGAGCCCGCGTGCCCGTCTTGATCACGCGGCCGTCGGCCAGCACCACGGTGAGCCCGAGTACGTTCTCGCGCATCGTGCCGTAGCGCACGGCGTTGGTACCGGACGCACGCGTGGCCGACATGCCGCCGATGCTCGCGTCCGCGCCCGGATCGATCGGGAAAAAGAGGCCGGTGTCGCGTAGCGCTTCGTTCAACTGCTTGCGCGAAATGCCTGGCTCGACGGTGACCGTGAGGTCTTCGGCGTTGATGGACAGCACGCGGTTCATTTCCGACAGATCGATCGACACGCCGCCCTGCACCGCAAGCAGATGCCCTTCCAGCGACGAGCCGTTGCCGTACGGAATGATCGGTACGTTGTACTGGCCGCACAGCTTGACGGCGGTCTGCACGTCTTCGGTGTTGCGTGCGAAGACGACGGCGTCGGGCAGTTGGGGATCGAACGGTGATTCGTCGCGGCCGTGGTGTTCGCGTACGGCTTGCGCGATCGACACGCGCTCACCGAAGGCGTTGGTGAGCGCGCTCAGCAATTCGGCAGGGAATGGCCGGCGCAACGTGGCCGGCGAAACGGAATGATTCACGCATGTCTCCTGTGTCGACCGGCGTTAGTGCTTCAGCACTTACGCCGGTCCCATCAATAATATGCATTCACGTTAGTGCTTCAGCACTTACGCCGGTCCCATCAATAATGTGCATTCACGTTAGTGCTTCAGCACTTACGCCGGTCCCATCAATAATGTGTATTCACGTTAGTGCTTCAGCACTTACGCCGGTCAGCCGCATGAAAAGGTCTGTTAGTACTTGTCAGGCGAAGCTGCTTTTTGCAGCAGGCACTTCATTTTACGCCGATCGCTTTCTGCCGGGGGTGGGCCGCTTCCATTGCTTCGGCGTCGCGCCGGCTATCGCTCCTATAATGGCGGCGGCTAGTGGCTCCGCGCAACATGGTTAACGCGGTGACAAGACAGAGATCAGGCGGCAGATGATGCGCTAACGATCTGCCGCCGCCACAGCGCAAGAAGACCGGGACGTTAGTCGGCGACCGATGCGCTATCGACGCGGGCTTCATCATTGAAACGCAGGGAGAAATCATGGGTAACCGTCTGAGCAAGATTGCCACTCGTACCGGCGACGACGGCACCACCGGTCTCGGCGACGGCCGGCGCGTCCGCAAGGACAGCGCGCGCATTGCGGCGATCGGCGACGTCGACGAACTCAATTCGAATCTTGGCGTGCTGCTGTGCGAGCGCCTGCCAGATGACGTGCAAGCGGCGCTGATCTCGATCCAGCACGACTTGTTCGATCTGGGCGGCGAACTTTGCATTCCCGGTCACACAATGATCACCGACCGCCATCTCGCGCAACTCGACGGTTGGCTTGCCGACTACAACTCTGCGCTTGCGCCGCTGAAGGAGTTCATCTTGCCGGGCGGCTCGCGCGCGGCGTCTCTCGCCCACGTTTGCCGTACGGTTTGCCGCCGCGCCGAACGCTCCATCGTCGCCCTCGGTGACGAGGAGGCCGTCAACGCCGCGCCGCGTCAGTATGTGAACCGTCTGTCGGACCTTCTGTTTGTCCTCGCACGCGTGCTCAATCGCGCTGACGGCGGCGCGGACGTGCTCTGGCAGCACGATCGCGGGCAAAACTAGGCGCCACGGTCGCTTTCAGCAGTCGGCAGTGGCCTGCGACAATCTGTCAGAGCAAGTCGCGGCTTAAAGATGTATTGTATTTGCATCTTTAAGGAGAAGTACAAATGACCGCCCTGACCGCCGAACAGATTGCCCGCGTCAAAGCCACGGTGCCCGTGCTTGCTGAACATGGCACGACCATCACGAAGCACTTCTACAAGCGCATGTTTGCGCATCATCCAGAGTTGAAGAATCTGTTCAACCAGACACATCAGCAAAGCGGCAATCAGCCCGAAACGCTGGCGCGCGCGGTCTATGCGTACGCAGCCAACATCGACAATCTGGGCGCACTCGGCCCGACTGTCTCGCGGATCGCCAATAAGCACGCGAGCCTGAACATACGGCCCGAGCATTACCCGATTGTGGGCCGCCACCTGCTGGGTGCGATCGTCGACGTGCTCGGCGACGCGGTCGATCAACCCACGCTCGACGCCTGGCAAGTCGCGTACGGTCAGCTTGCGAGCATCTTCGTGGGCACCGAGGCGAAGCTGTATGAAGGCGCGGCGTGGAGCGGCTTCCGTCCGTTCAAGGTGGCGCGCAAACAGGTGGAGAGCGACGAAATCACGTCGTTCTATCTGACGCCAGCCGACGGTTCGGCCGCGTGTGACTTCGAACCGGGTCAGTACGTGAGCGTGAAACGTTTCGTCGACAAGCTGGGTGTCGATCAGCCGCGTCAGTACAGCTTGTCGGACGCGCCGCATGGCAAGTGGCTGCGCATCTCCGTGAAGCGCGAAGACGGCCGCGAAGACACAGCGCCCGGCCACGTGTCCAACCTGCTGCACGCAGATGTCGAAGAGGGCACCGTCGTGCATGTGAGCGCGCCGATGGGCGACTTCACGCTCGATCGCAAGAAAACCACGCCCGTGGTGCTGATGAGCGGCGGCGTGGGCGTAACGCCCATGACCTCGATGCTGTCAACCATCCTCGCCGACGGCAGCGAGCGGAGCGTGACTTTCGTTCACGCATGCCGCAACGGCCGCGTGCACGCGTTCCGTCAGTGGCTCAACGAGACGGTCGCGTCGCATTCGAACGTGAAGCGCGTGGTGTTCTACGAAGCGATCGGCGAGGGCGGCCGGCAGGGCGTCGACTACGATTTCGACGGTCGTCTCGACGTAGCAGGAATTGCCGGTCAGGTCATCGTGCCGGATGCCGACTACTACATCTGTGGACCGGTGCCGTTCATGCGCGCGCAGTGCGATGCGCTGGCGGCGCTCGGCGTGGACCCGGCGCGGATTCACACTGAAGTCTTCGGTTCGGGCGTGGTCGAGTGAAACGTAGCCGTGCATGGCAAGCTCCAAAAAGAAGAGGCGAGCCATGCGAGGCAAAGTCCACGTAACCGGCGGCTTCGGCCCAACGCAAGTCATGCTGAGAGCGACCATGACTTGTCACGGTACTTAGGCGGTCCATCGAGCGACATTCATCCGTTTGGCCACCCAAACAAAAAACCCGGCTCGACGAGCCGGGTTTTTCATCTGCCAATTGCGTTACACAACGCAATCGAACAGCAATCAGTTGCCGCTTCCGCGCGCCACGCGCCGCTGCTTGACGGCGTCGGCGAGACCTTCGAGTACGGCAACGCTTTCGTCCCAGCCGATGCATGCATCGGTCACGCTCTGCCCGTACGTGAGTGCGCAGCCTTCCTGCAAGTCCTGGCGGCCGGCCACCAGATGCGATTCCAGCATCACGCCGATAATTCGTTCGTCGCCCGAAGCAACTTGCCGGCCGATGTCCGCGCACACCGGAATCTGGTTCTCATGCTTCTTCGAACTGTTCGCGTGGCTCGCGTCGATCATCAGGCGCGCGGCGAGACCCGACTTGCCGATGTCTGAACATGCAGCATTGACGCTGTCCGCGTCATAGTTCGGCGTCTTGCCGCCGCGCAGGATGATATGGCAATCCTCGTTGCCCGCCGTCGATACGATCGCCGAGTGGCCGCCCTTGGTGACCGACAGGAAATGGTGGGGCTGCGACGCGGCTTTGATCGCGTCGACGGCGATCTTCACATTGCCGTCGGTGCCGTTCTTGAAGCCGACCGGGCACGACAGACCCGAAGCGAGTTCGCGGTGCACTTGCGACTCGGTGGTGCGCGCGCCGATCGCGCCCCACGAGATCAGATCGGCGATGTACTGCGGGCTGATCATGTCGAGATACTCGGTGGCGGCCGGCAGACCCAGTTCGTTGATGCGTAACAGCAGCTCGCGCGCCGTGCGCAGCCCTTCGTTGATCTTGAAGCTGTTGTCCATATGCGGGTCATTGATAAGACCCTTCCAGCCAACCGTCGTGCGTGGCTTTTCGAAGTACACGCGCATCACGACTTCGAGTTCGCCCGCGAAGCGCTTGCGCTGTTCGACGAGGCGCCCCGCGTATTCCAGCGCCGCCTTCGTATCGTGAATCGAGCACGGCCCGACGATCACGATCAAGCGGTCGTCCATGCCGTGCAGAATGCGATGCATGGCCGTGCGTGAGTTGTAGATCAGGTCGGACACCGCTTCGTCGCAGGCAAATTCGCGGATCAGGTGCGCGGGAGGAGTGAGCTCTTTCAATTCGCGAATGCGGACATCGTCGGTGTTGTGCGGGGGCATGTTGTTCTCCTGAATCGGTTCGTAGCGTGTTCGCGCAGGCGATGCGTGCAAAACATAAAGTTCAAAGACGGGAGGCGAAAAAAAACCGCCAGACTCGCTGGCGGTTTTTCGGGAATTCTCGGTGTTCTACGTGCACTAACACCCCTCTCGATCCGCCAGCGGTCTGAGATACCAGAAAAAGTAAAAATAAAACTTGGCGGACATGGCGAAATGGAGTCGCTGGTCAAAAAGGGTGAGTGACTTTATAACCCGGCTAAGCTCGACTGACAAGCTGCAGGGTGGGAAAATGCGGAAAACCCGCATGATTCATGCATTCGATGCACGAATCATGCGGCGAGTTCAGTTTTAAGCCGTGCCGCCAACCGTCATCCGGTCGATGCGCAACGTCGGCTGCCCGACCCCGACCGGTACGCTCTGGCCTTCCTTGCCGCACACGCCAACGCCTGAATCGAGCTTCATGTCGTTGCCGATCATGCTGACGTATTTCAGCGATTCCGGACCGCTGCCGATCAGCGTCGCGCCCTTGACCGGGTACGTGATCTTGCCGTCTTCGATCATGTAGGCCTCAGAGGCCGAGAATACGAACTTGCCGTTGGTGATGTCGACTTGGCCGCCGCCGAAATTCACCGCGTACAAACCGTTTTTCACCGATTCGATGATTTCCTGCGGGTCCTTGTCGCCGTTGAGCATGTACGTGTTGGTCATGCGCGGCATGGGCAGCGCCGCGTACGACTCACGGCGTGCATTGCCCGTGACCGGCATCTTCATCAGACGCGCGTTGAGCGTGTCCTGAATATAGCCCTTGAGAATGCCGTCTTCGATCAGCGTCGTGCACTGCGTCGGATTGCCTTCGTCGTCGATATTGAGCGAGCCGCGCCGGTTCGGCAGCGTACCGTCGTCGACGACGGTCACGCCCTTGGCCGCGACCTGCTCGCCGATGCGTCCCGCGAACGCCGACGATCCCTTGCGATTGAAGTCGCCTTCCAGACCGTGGCCGATCGCTTCGTGCAGCAACACGCCGGGCCAGCCCGGTCCGAGCACGACAGTCATCGCGCCGGCCGGAGCCGGGCGCGCTTCGAGGTTCACGAGCGCTGCGTGCACCGCGTCGTCGACGTAACGCGACAGCACTTCGTCGGTGAAGTAGCTGTAGTCGAAGCGGCCACCGCCGCCGCCGCTGCCGATCTCGCGGCGACCGTTCTGCTCGGCGATCACCGTGACCGACACGCGCACGAGCGGACGGATATCCGCGGCGAACCCGCCGTCGCTGCGCGCAACCAGCACGACGTCGTATTCACCGGCGAGGCCCGCCATGACTTGCTGGATGCGCCGGTCGCGACCGCGCGCCATGTGTTCGATGCGTTCGAGCAGCTTGACCTTGGCGGTTGCGTCGAGCGAATGCAGAGGATCGGCGGGCAGGTACAGATCGCGCCCGGCAATGCCGGTCAACGACGACGCCACCTTGATCTTCTGCTTGCCGCCGCCGGCCTTGGCAATTGCACGTGTGGCAATGGCCGCCTGGCGGATCGCTTCGGGCGACAGGTCGTCCGAATACGCGAAAGCCGTGCGCTCGCCCGACACGGCGCGCACGCCGACGCCCTGGTCGATGCTGAAACTGCCCGACTTCACGATGCCTTCTTCCAGACTCCATGCTTCGCTACGGGTTGCCTGGAAGTACAGGTCCGCATAGTCGACGCGATGCGTGAAGATCTCAGCCAGTGTGCGGGTGAGCAGGGACTCGTCGAGACCGTAGGGCGTCAGGAGGATGTCCTTGGCGGTGGCGAGATTACGGATACCGGGTTCGATGATATTCATGCGAAGTATGTTCTGCTCGATACGAAGGATTCGGTTAGCGCCACCAACACTACCAACACTATATGGGTGAGGGGCGCCGCAGTTTCAATGTCAATGAGTCTAGCTCAGCACCCGGTGACGCCAGGCGGGCAGGCTCTGCCGCACTTCGTCGATACGCGTGCGCTCCAGCGTGCCGGCGACCACGCCGGCGCCTTCGTCACGCACTGCCACGATTTCGCCCCACGGGTCGATCAACATGCTGTGGCCCCACGTGCGGCGGCCATTTTCGTGCTTGCCGCCTTGCGCCGCGGCCAGCACATAGCACTGGTTTTCGACGGCGCGGGCGCGTAGCAGCATCTCCCAATGCGCGCGGCCGGTCGTGTAGGTAAACGCCGATGGCACCACGATCAGCGCGCAATCGCCCATGCGCCGGTACAGCTCGGGAAAGCGCAAATCGTAGCAGACCGACAGACCGACACGGCCGAAGGGCGACTGGAAGGTGCGGACCTCGTCACCGGGGCAGATGGTGCGCGCCTCGTCGAACGATTCCTCGCCTTTCTCGAAGTTGAACAGATGAATCTTGTCGTAGCGGGCCGCCTCGTGTCCTTGCGGGTCGAATACGAGTGTGGTGTTCAACACTCGCGACGGTTCGGGCGCCGTGACCGGCAGCGTGCCGCCGATCACCCACAGCTTGTGACGGCGCGCGGCATCCGCGAGAAAGCGCTGAATCGGGCCGTCGCGGTAAGCCTCGCGCACGGCGAGCTTGTCCGTGTCCTTGAAGCCCATGAAGCAGAAGTATTCCGGCAGGAGGACAAGCTGCGCGCCATCGGCCGCGGCTTCAGCAATCAGGCGCTCGGCGTCGGCCAGATTTCGATCGCGATCCGGCGTGCTCACCATCTGCAGCGCCGCGACGCGGAACGTGCTCTGTGTGCCGTTTGCCTGCCCAAGCTGTGAATCGCCAGGTGCTGCGGCCGACAAAGCAGGGGACGAAGATGAAGAGACGTGTGTTTCGCTCATGAGCGTTTCGAGAAACTCCCGGCAAAGGCGGCGGCACGAAATGCTGACGCCGCGTACGTCGTTTGTAGCTGGCTCGGGCACTCCGTAATCCACCGACAGCGTCGAACCCGCCGCCGACTTGAAGCTCGAGCCAACGCTTCAACCGAAGACACTTACTGCGCGACCGCGGTCGAAGCTGGAGCGTCCATCTTACCCCGATCGTTCTTGACCCGCTCGATGTGCGGTTTCGACCACGAGCCGGTGATCGCGTACTCCCGCGCGAACGCGTGCGAGATCGACTGGCTGAACGCCAGATCCGCCACCAGCGCGCCCAGGCCGAGCAATGGATTGATTACCGCGGCCGCGACGACCGCCGCGCCGGCGCTCACCGTCGGCACGATCTGGACATGCAGATCCTGCGTTTCCTGAGCCAGATCGACGGAGCCTTTCATTTCGGCGCGGGCCGGCGCGGTCACCATTTCGAAGTTATCGGTGTGGCCGATGCCGTTGTGAATCTGCGCGGTTCCCGTGACGTGCTCGAACGGCAGACCTTCGCCGATCACGTCGCGAAAGTTCAGCGTCGCGAAGCGCGCGAGGCTTTGCAGACTGAGCACGCCGAGCAGCTTGGCGACGCCCGGATCGACCTTGAGAATCTGGCCGTGACGAAGATCCACGGCCATGTTGCCGTTTAGCGTCGGGTAGTCGATCGCGGTCGGGCCACCGCGCCATACCATCTTGCCCGATAGCGTGCCGCTGCCCGCCTTCAGCGTGCGCGGCTGGCCGAAGCGCTGGAGCAATCCGCCCGCGTCCTTGATGTCGAGCTTGAAATCGAACACGGTGCGCCGCGACGTGGTGTCGTCGGCGGAGTTGGCCAGTTCGGCCGAGGTGCGCCAGTTCGCCGTCGCGGTGAGCGTCGCCGAGGGGTTCGCAATGTCCAGCTTGTCGAGTTGCCAGACGGGCACGCCGTCTTCGTTGAAATTGTGCGCCAGCACTTCGAGCCGGCCGATATCGCGGTCGCGCACGATCAGTTCGTTCACGACCAGATCGATCGACGGCATGTTCTGCGCCGGAGCCGAGATAGCTTGACCGAGCAGATCCTTGTCGGCCACCGACGGAATCACGACGCGCGCGAAGCGCGCCTGCAGCGTGCCCGGCGACGCCTTGTCGGCGCCCGGCAGCCACGAAACGTGACCCGACACCTGATTGGACGCGATATTCGCCTGCCATTTGCCGTCAGCGTGCGAAGCGCCGACGATCACGCTGTCCCAATGGCGCTTGAGCAGCGTCAAAGTGCCGATATGGAGCGCGAAGCGGCTCGGCAGGAATTGCGCGACAGTCGGGTTGGGGGTGGGAGGCGCGGCCGATGCGGCGGGCGCTTCCTTGTTGCGCATCTGTGTAACGAGCGCGCGCCATGCGTCGGCATCGAATGCTTCGAGGTCGACCGCGGCGATTACCCCTTCCGAAGGCAGGTCCGCCGGCCGGTTCACGCCGATTGCGCCGCGCAGCACCGTCGGCGGGCTTTTCGGCTTGTAGTCCAGCAAGTAGCGCGCGGCGATCGGACCAAAGTTGAGTTCCGCGCGCTCCAGCCCGCTTTCGCCGGCAACCGTGGACGGCCCGGCGGCGAGCCGCAGCGGCATCGGTGCGCCGACCGGCTTGTTGAACGGCGCCGGAAAGTCGAGCGCGAGGCCGGTCAGGTCCGAGTTCATGGAGAGTTGCGGCAGCTTGCCTTTTGCGCCGCTCACATTGAGCGCGTAAGGGGCGCTGCCGCTCATGCGCGAGAGCACCTGAACCGCCGGACCATGCAGGCCGAGACCGCGCGCCGCATCGACGGCGAGATGGCCGTCCAGATCGAGCGCGTACGTGCCGTCCTGCTTCAGTCCGCCGCTAGCCCGCATGTCGCCGCCCAGAAACTGCGCGGTGAGCCGGTCGGTCTGCGCGCTGCGTTCGGTAAAGTGCACTTTGCCTTTCAACTGCGACAGCGGCGGCACGTTTTCTACCGTCAGTCGATTATTCTCGAAGCCAATCGCGCCTTCCACGCCGATATGCGGCTTGGGCGTGCGCGGAACCGTCAGCTTCAACGCGAGCGAGGCCGGCCCTTCGGCACGGATCTTCTCGGTCTGGTGCCGCGCCATGATGCCGAGCGAGCTTTCGTTCACGTAGTCGAGCATGTCGGCGAGCGGCCCGAGCCCGTCGCCCTTGATCACGAGGTTCGACTCGCGCGTGCCGAGGTCCTCGATTCTGCCGTTCACGCCATGCAGCGCCACGCGTTTATAGCGTGCGCGGTCGATGTCGAAGCGCAACATCTTCTCTTTGAGTTCGAACACGCCGTCGATGCCGTCGAGCGGCGGCCACACGTTCGGCGTGCCGTTCCTCATCTTGCGCGGCGGGTATGGCGAAGGATCGAATTTGCCGCCCTTGAACGGCGCGACAATGTGAAAGACGCCCGCGTCGGGATCGCGCGAGTAGGGGAATTTCGTCAGATCGCCATGTATCTCGATCGTCGCGCCGCGCGACGTGCCGGCCTGCAAGCCGTGACCGAGATAGATGCGCAGCTTTTCGCTGATGCTGGTCGGGAGATAGCGGGCGATACGCGAGACCTGCGCGCGCTCGAAGTCCGCTTTCAGATCGAGCGAGCCGCGTCCGTGGCCGGGGTTGCTGTAGTCGGCGGTGGCGCTCGCCGCGACGTCTGCATTTGAGACGCCGAAATCGGCCAGTTTCACTGTGAACGCAGGGTGGTTGTCGCCGGGAGCTTTCTTGCCGATGGTCCAGTCGGCGCGACCGTGCAGATGGTCGAGCCTGAGGCGCGGATCGTCGAAGACGCCTGGCAGCGTGATCGCTACGTTGGACGTGTCGAGCAAAGCCGTACCGTGACGTTGATCGGCGTCGACAGTGCCCCAAAGATTCTCGATACCCGGAATGCCCGCGCGCGGGTGATTGCGCGCGGTGAGCCCAGGCGGCGGTTCTTGTGCGGCGAAGCTGATGCCTTGCAGATCGCCCTTGAAGCGATAACGCTCGACTGGCTCGGCGCCCGTCGCGTGCCGGTCGCCGCCAGGCTCGCCCGATTCCGGCTTGCCGCGTTCCACTTCGATCAGATAGTTGGCAACGATGCCGCGCGGGTTGAACCGCACCAGCCCGTTCAGAAGGGGCCGCGGCAGCGGCAACGCGCGGCTGAATTCCGCGAGAATGCCCAGGTCCACGCGGTCGCCCGACACGCTCATGAGCTGTCCGTTTTGCTGCGAAGCTTTGCGATAGCGTCCGTCGAGCGTGTTGAACGTCAGTGTGCGTGTAAGCGGCGTGCCATCCTCGAGCGGCGGCTGGCCGAGTTCGGCGCGCATGTCACTCAGTTGAAGCTTGTAGTCGCCCTGATCGGCTTCCATGCGCCACCCGAAATGGGCGACCGGCACAAGCAGCTTCGGCTGCGTGGGCCGCACGCGTAACGCGACATCTGCGCCGGCCATCTGGCCGCTGGCCGACTTCATGCGGCCGTCGGCGAAATCGACCCAGATTGCGTTGTCGATGCGGCCGGCGAACGTTTCAATCGGGAACCTGACGTAACGCGCAAGCGTCGGCAGATCGACCGGCCCCGTCGACACATAGGCCTGTCCCTTCCAGTTGATCGGCTTGCCGATCGCCGCGAGCGGCGCGTGCCGGAAACGCGTGCGGAAATCGATCGGGCCGTGTAGCAACCGGCCGTCCGGCGGCGCCTGCAGCGCAAGACGGTGATCGTAGCCGTCGTTCAGGATCGCTATGCGGATGTCGCGCAGCGCGAGTTCCGGTTCGTCACGCTGGACGTCGCGCCAGCGCAGTACACCACCGCGCACGACGATCGCCTGTTGTCGCACGAGCCACGTCGACAACGTGTCGTTGCCGCTGTGACGTGTCGGCACCGGCACGCCGGCGACCGACAGTTCTCCGTCGCCGCCGCGCGCAATCAGCACATCCGGTTGATCGACGATCAGACTCGAGAGCGTCGGATAGAACTGCCAGAGCGAGCGCCACGACAAGCTCGCGGTGGCGTGCGGTATGGTGAGCGCGGGTTTGCCTTCACGATCTCGAATCACCAGGTTAGTGATGTCGAGCCCTGGCTGGAACCCGCTCCAATGCGGCGCCAGCTTGCCGATGGTGAACTGCGCGTGCAGCTTTTCGGAGACGGCGGCTTCAATGCGCGGGCGGAAAGCGTCGGCGCGCGGCAACACCACATAGCGCAAGCCGAGGTACAGTCCCGCCGCGATGAAATACAGGACGAGCGCCAGCGCCAGAACGACGTGAAGAGTCCGGCGCAGCACGACGTGGTCGCTTCCGCTCAGAGGCCGGGCCTGCCGGGTTTCCTGCGGGTCGGCGGATTCGTTTCGCTCGGACATGCTGCGGCGGGTGGGCGTATGGTAGTTTTGCGATTTAACGACGAAATGTAACACACGGGAAAGCGTCGGCAGGACTTCGTGCAGGCCCTGTCAGCACGCCGCCGCGCGAGCCTCATTGGCGTGCGCGAAGTCGTGGTGCGACGAAGCGGTCATGCCTCTGGCGCACAGTCCCCGACAATCAAGCAACGAGCGAGCCAGACCTTTGATGACTCACGCTACTCTTCTGAGTTCCGACTATTCGCACTATGCGGCGCGTGCCGCCGCGGCGCATCCTAAACTCGCCGTGCAGGTGGCGGAGCTTGCGTCCGCGCCGCTGACCCGCGAGCGCATCGACGCCCGCTTTGACATGCTTTGCGCGGAGGCCGCCGGCGGCGCTTCCGTTCCCTTGACCGAAGAGGCACTGAAACGGGCGCTGCGCCGGTTGCGCACCGAGGTGTTTTGCGCCGTGATGGAGCGCGACCTGGCTGGCGAGGCGGACGTCGCCGAAGTCACCGGAGCCATGACCGATCTGGCTGAGACGACGATCCAGCGCGCGCTTGCCGTGCTTTCCGCCGAACTCGAGGCGCTCTTTGGCGAGCCGCGCGGCCCGCAAGGCGAGCGGCTTACTCTGGGCGTCGTCGGCATGGGCAAGCTCGGCGGTCGGGAACTGAACGTGTCGTCGGACATCGACCTGATCTTCATATATGAAGAGGACGGCGAGACCGCCGGCGGGCAGCGCGCGGCGATTGCCACGCAGGACTTTTTCACAAGGCTCGGCAAGCGGTTGATCGGGGCTCTCGCTGAAGTCACCGCCGACGGCTATGTGTTTCGCGTCGACATGCGTTTGCGCCCGAACGGCGATTCGGGGCCGCTCGTCTGCAGTCTCGGCATGCTTGAAGAGTATTTCTATGTGCAGGGCCGCGAGTGGGAACGCTATGCGTGGATCAAGGGCCGGCTCGTTTCCGAAGCCACGAGCGAGGCGGCGCGGCGTCTCTCTAAACAGCTCGATGCGATTGTCACGCCGTTCGTCTATCGCCGTTATCTCGACTTCGGCGTGATCAGTGCGATTCGCGCGTTGCATCTGCAGATTCGCCAAGAGGCGCAGCGCCGCGCGTCGATGCGCCCTGACAAGGCTGACGACATCAAGCTAGGGCGCGGTGGCATCCGCGAAATCGAATTTAGCGCGCAGGTGTTCCAGTTGATCCGCGGCGGCCAGGATGCCGGTTTTCGTGTGCGTCCGACGCTCGCCGTGTTGCGGCACGCCGCGACGCATGGGTTGATCGACACGTCGGTCTGCGTGAAGCTTTCGCAGGCGTATCGGTTCCTGCGCGAACTGGAACATCGGCTTCAATATCGCAACGACGCGCAAACTCACGCGATGCCCGTCGATCCCGAGGACCGTGCGGCGCTCGCCCGTGCCATGGGCTGCGACGACTATTCGACGTTGATGGCGCGGCTCGACGCGCATCGTGAGTTTGTCGAACAGCAGTTCGATCAGATATTTGCCGACAAGGTAAGCGGCCGCGATGGCTGCGGCGCCCCCGAAGACGGCGCGGCGGCCTGGGTCTGGAGCAGCGCACTCTCGGACGACAGCGCCGAAGATGCGTTGCGCGCGCGTATCGTCGAACTGGGTATCGCGGAGCCGGGCGATCTGCTCGCGCGGCTGCGCGGCGTGTGGCAATCGTCGCGTTATGCGGGGCTCGCGGAGCGCAGCCGGCAGCGTTTCGACATCGTCGCGCAGCGCGCGCTCGAAGCCGCGCGCACGCTCGAGCCGCCCGAGCGGCGCGGCGATACGCTCGCGCGTCTTTTCGATCTGCTCGAAGCGGTGAGCCGGCGGGGTGCGTATCTGGCGCTGCTGACCGAATATCCGCAAGCGCTGCATCGGGTGTTGTCGGTGCTGGGCGCCTCGCGCTGGGCGGCCGGCTATCTGATCCGACATCCGCAATTGCTCGACGAGCTGCTCGACGACGAAGCGATCAACAGTCCATTCGACTGGTCCGAGTTCAAGCGCACGTTGCGCTTGCGGCTTGCCGCCGCGGACGGCGTCGAGCAGCAAATGGACTTGCTGCGCCACGCGCACCAGGCAGAAGTGTTCCGGATTCTGCTGATCGACCTTGCAGGCAAGCTGAGCGTCGAACATGTGAGCGACCGCCTGTCCGAACTCGCCGATGCTGTGCTCGATGTAACGCTCGAAGCCGTGTGGAACCAGTTGCCGAAGCGCCACCGCGAGGTGCCGCGTTTCGCGGTGATCGCATACGGCAAGCTGGGTGGCAAAGAGTTGGGCTATGCGTCCGACCTCGACGTCATCTTCCTCTACGACGATCCCGACGACGCCGCAGCCGATATTTATTCCACGTACACCCGCCGGCTCATTACCTGGCTGACCACGGCGACCGGCGCAGGCACATTGTTCGATATCGACCTGCGCCTGCGGCCGAACGGCGAGTCGGGTTTGCTCGTCACCGATCTGGACGCGTTCCGCCGCTATCAGTTGCGCGAGGGAGACGCAGCCAACACCGCATGGGTCTGGGAGCACCAGGCACTGACCCGCGCGCGTTACTGTGCGGGCGACGCGCAGATCGGCGCGCAGTTCGAGGCGATCCGCGAACAGGTGCTGACCACGCCGCGCGACGCCGCGCAGCTTGCCGCCGAGATTGTCGAGATGCGCGAGCGGGTGATCGCCGGGCATCCTAACCATACGACGCTGTTCGACCTCAAGCATGATCGCGGCGGCATGGTGGATATCGAATTCACTGTGCAGTACTGGGTCTTGCTGCACGCGGCGCGCGATCCCGAGTTGATCCGCAATACCGGGAACATTGCTTTGCTGCGCGAAGTGTCGCGCCTCGGGCTGATGAGCGAGGCCGAAGCCGAGACGGTCGGCGCGGCTTATCGCACGTACCGGAAGCTGCAGCACAAGCTGCGGCTGGATGGGATGGAGAAGGCGCGCGTGGAGCCGGCTCTCGTCGCGACGGAACGCGATGCCGTGCTCGGACTTTGGGAGCGGGTGTTTGGCGAGCGTTGAAGGAGATGTGCGTTATGGCGGGCCGCGGCACAAGCGCGTGTTGCCGGCGCTTTGTCCGGTGCCGCTGCGGCGGTAAAGACCTGTGCCCGCGCTGAAGGCCGGCCTTCGCCGCAGCCTTGGGACGACTAAGCCGCCAGCATTTCCTTCGCGTGCTTGCGAGTGGTCGGCGTGATTTCGAGCCCGCCCAGCATTCGCGCGACTTCTTCCACGCGGCTCGCCTTGTCGAGGGAAACGACGCTGCTTACCGTACCGCCCTTGCCATTGCCGGTCTTCGCGACCTGGAAATGATGATCGCCCCGTGCGGCGACCTGCGGCAAATGCGTCACGCAAAGCACCTGGCGCGCTTCTCCGAGTTGATGCAGTAGCCGTCCGACCACTTCGGCGACGCCGCCGCCAATGCCCGTATCTACTTCGTCGAAGATCAGCGTGGGCGTCGGGCTTGCGGCGCTTGCGATCACGGCCAGCGCAAGGCTGATCCGCGCAAGTTCGCCGCCTGATGCGACTTTAGCAAGCGGCCGCAGCGGGACGCCTGCATGCCCCGCGACGCGGAATTCGACCTGCTCCAGCCCATGCGCGCCGCCTTCCGGCAGCGGCACGAGCGCTACTTCGAAGCTGCCGCCTTTCATCGACAGTTCCTGCATGCCCGTGGTGACCGCCGCGCCGAGGGCCTTGCCGGCCTTTGCGCGTGCCTTGGACAGCTTTTTAGCTTCCGCGACGAATACCTCACGCGCCTTCGCTTCTGCTGCATGCAGGCTATCGAGGTCGGCGGCAGCGTCAAGCGCGGCAAGCTGCGCACGGCGTGTTTCATGTTCGTCGGGCAGCGTTTCGGGCTGCAAGCGGAACTTGCGCGCCGCCGAATGCAATGCGTCGAGGCGCTTTTCGACCTGGGCAAGCCGGTCGGGATCGAGTTCGAGCTTTTGTGCGTAGTGGCTCAGCGAGTACGCGGCTTCCTGAAGTTGAATCTCGGCGGGTTCGAGCGCGGCCAGCACGTCGTTCAAGGCCGGATCGATTTCCGCGAGGTCGCGCACCTTCGACACGATCGACGCAAGATGCGTGATCATCGCTTCGTCCGATTCGGATAACGCAGTCAGCGCGCCTTGCACGCCGTCGATCAGATTCGCCGAATGCGACAGTCGCCGATGCTCCGTGTTAACTTCTTCCCATTCGCCCGGCTGGGGCGACAGCTTGTCCAGCTCCGCAAGCTGCCAGGCAAGCCGCTCGCGTTCCAGTTGCAACTCGCGATCGCGCGTTTGCGCATGCTCGACCGCCTGAACCTTCTCGCGCCATGTGCGCCACGCGCGCGTGACGCCCGCGGAAAGTTCGCTCAGGCCCGCGTGGGTATCGAACAGCTCGCGCTGGGCGTCGGGACGCATCAGCAACTGGTGCGCGTGCTGGCCATGAATGTCCACCAGCATTTCGCCGACCTCGCGCAGTTGCGCCAGTGTCGCAGCCGTGCCGTTGATGAAAGCGCGCGAGCGCCCATTTGCATCCACCACGCGGCGCAGCATCACCGTGCCGCCGTTCTGGCCGTCGGCTGCCGACGCGGCGAACGCCTGCTCGTCGAGCCACTGATCCACCTGCGCGTGCGTGTCGAATTCCGCGGTGATGTCGGCGCGGCTCTCGCCGGTGCGAACGACGCTCGCGTCAGCGCGCGCGCCGAGCGCGAGTGCCAGCGCGTCGATGAGGATCGACTTGCCGGCGCCGGTCTCGCCGGAAAAAACGGTAAAGCCGCTGTCGAATTCAAGATCGAGCGCGGCGACGATGACGAAGTCGCGTATCGAGAGGTGGCGAAGCATGAAGGTGGTCTGTGAGCCTGATATTCGGGTTTCTCTAGCGGCGCTTGTATCCCGGCATTCCGCGGGTCAGAGCTTGCCGTCTTCTTCGTGCGACGGGTATTCGTTCCAGTGCAGCTTCTTGCGCAGCGTCGCGAAATAGCTGTAGCCGACCGGATGCAGCATGGGCACCGTATGACGCGAGCGGCGCACTTCGATCGCGTCGCCCAGTTCGAGCGATGTGAACGACTGCATGTCGAAATTGACGTTGACCTCACGCCCGGAAACGATCTGGATGCTGACCTTCGAGTCGTCCGGCAGCACGATGGGCCGGTTCGACAGCGCGTGCGGCGCGATCGGCACGAGTACGATGCCCTGCAACTGCGGATGAAGAATCGGCCCTTGCGACGACAGCGCGTAAGCCGTCGAGCCGGTGGGCGTGGCGACGATCAGGCCGTCCGAGCGCTGGTTGTACATGAAGCGGCCGTCCACCGAAACGTGCAGTTCCGCCATGCCGGAGAAGCCGCTGCGATTGACCACCACGTCGTTGAAGGCAAGCGCGTGATAGATCGGATTGCCCTGGCGCATGATGCGCGCCTCCAGCAGCACGCGCTCCTCGCGTTCGAAGTTGCCCGCCAGCATTTGCGGCACGATCTCGCTCATGTCCGAGATCGGGATGTCGGTAATGAAGCCCAGCCGTCCGTGGTTGATGCCGATGAGCGGAGTGCGGTAAGGCGCCAGTTGCCGCCCGATGCCCAGCATCGTGCCGTCGCCGCCCAACACGATCGCCACATCTGCACGCGCGCCGATCTCGGCTGGACGCAGCGCCGGATACTCGGTAACGCCGATTTCCGCAGCGGTGTCGGCCTCGAAAAAGACTTCGAAGCCGCGCTTCGCGATGCAGGAGGCGAGCGCCGTCAGGGGCTCGCGAATGCCCGGGGTGTTGTTGCGCCCGACGAGCGCCACGGTCTTGAACTGGCTGGTTACTTGCATGCCGGCATTACACCATAGGTAAGGCCCGAAAAGAACCGCGCGCGGACCCGGTGGCCCGCCGGCACGGGCAGGCCGCCAGCGCAGTTAGGGATTATCGTTAGAATGGTGAAGCCTTGATGACATGCACGCCCTGCAAACTGCAACGGCGCGCTGCGGGCGGGGCCGTCGGCAACAGGGCTGGCGGCGCACCGGACCGAACGCGGCACCGGGCGTTGAGACCGGCGCTGAAACCAGCGCAAGACGCAGTCCTGGCGAGCGGCGGTTGATCCGCCGGTGTTGGGCGCCGTTAGCGCTCGCGGTAGTCGCACCATTGAGCTAAAATTTTCCGTCATGCTAGATCCTCGCGCACAAACCCTCCTAAAAACTCTGATCGAGCGCTACATTGCCGAAGGTCAGCCGGTCGGCTCGCGCACGTTGTCGCGCTATTCCGGCCTGGAGCTGAGTCCGGCCACCATCCGCAACGTCATGTCGGATCTCGAGGATCTGGGCCTTGTGATCAGCCCGCATACTTCGGCTGGACGCATTCCCACGCCGCGCGGCTACCGGCTTTTTGTCGACACAATGTTGACTGTCGAGTCGGCCGCAGACGAAGAAGCGGTCACGCGTACTGTCAAGACTACGCTGCAGGCCGGTGAGCCGCAGAAAATCGTCGCTGCGGCGGCGAGCGTGCTCTCGAATCTGTCGCAGTTTGCCGGTGTCGTGCTCACGCCGCGACGCAGCCACGTGTTCAAGCAGATCGAATTCATGCGCCTGTCCGACAAGCGCATTCTGCTGATCATCGTTACGCCCGAAGGCGACGTGCAGAATCGCATGATGGCGACCCAGCGCGACTTCACGCCGTCCGAACTGGTCGAAGCATCCAACTACATCAACGCCCACTTCGCCGGTCTTTCTTTCGACGAAGTGCGCCGCCGCCTGCGCGAAGAAATCGACCAGTTGCGCGGCGACATGACCACGCTCATGCACGCGGCCGTCACCGCGAGCACCGACGAATCGGACACCGGCGAGACCGTGCTCATTTCGGGCGAGCGCAATCTGCTCGAGGTCGCGGATCTTTCCTCGGACATGGCGCGCTTGCGCAAGCTCTTCGATGTGTTCGATCAAAAGACCAGTCTCCTTCAGTTGCTGGATGTGTCGAGTCATGCGGCCGGCGTGCAGATCTTCATAGGCGGCGAGTCGAACCTCGTGCCTATCGAGGAAATGAGCGTCGTTACCGCGCCGTACGAGGTGAATGGCAAGATCGTCGGAACACTTGGCGTGATTGGACCCACGCGAATGGCCTACAACCGCGTGATCCCGATCGTGGACATCACCGCGAGACTGCTCTCGCTGACGCTCAGTCAGCAGTAGCGCGTCGCCGCTGCGGCGTTTCATCCAGTACATGATGCGCGAGCCGGCGCCGCCTGCCAATTGGCCGAACGGCCAGGGGTCTCCAGGGCGCGCGGCGACGAGGCGCGCCGCTATAATGAATCTCACCTGATTCCACTTCCCGCCTTGAGCGGTTATCCCTGCTGCCTATGCGCTTCGACCTCGAGCGGCCCTCGCAGAACGCCACGTCGCACCGCGTTGCCGTGCTGCTGATCAATCTCGGCACGCCCGACGCGCCAACGCCTCGAGCGGTTCGCCGCTATCTTGCGCAGTTCCTTTCCGATCCTCGCGTGGTGGAAATTCCGGCGCTGCTGTGGCAAATCATTTTGCGGCTTCTGATCCTGCCGTTCCGGGGTCGCGCATCCGCGAAGAAATATGCGGCCGTGTGGATGCCCGAAGGCTCGCCGTTGCGCGTCTATACGGAAAAGCAGGTGGAAGGTTTGCGCCACCTGCTGCAATTGAATGACTACACGGTGCTCGTCGAGTACGCCATGCGCTACGGCACGCCAGGCATCCCGGCCATGCTCAATCAGCTGAAGCTCGCCGGTGCTGAACGGGTGCTCCTGGTGCCGATGTATCCGCAATACTCATCGTCGACCACGGCGACCGCGTTCGACGACGCGTTCTCCGCCTTGAAGCGCATGCGTAACCAGCCCGAGATCCGCACGGTGCGCCAGTACGCCGATCATCCCGCGTACGTTTCAGCGCTCGCTGCCCAGGTGCACCACTACTGGCATCTCCATGGTCGTCCGGATTTCGCTGCCGGCGACAAGCTCGTTCTCAGTTTTCATGGCGTGCCCAAGCGAACACTGGATCTTGGCGATCCGTACCACGAGCAGTGCCAGACGACGGGCGCACTTCTGATGCAGGCACTCGGCCTGACGCCGGTGGAATGCCGGATCACGTTCCAGTCGCGTTTCGGCAAGGCGGAGTGGTTGCAGCCGTATACGGCACCCACGCTGAAGGAACTCGGGGCAGCAGGCGTGCGACGTGCTGATGTATTTTGTCCCGGCTTCACCGCCGACTGCCTCGAGACGATCGAAGAGATCGGCATGGAAGTGCGTGACGAGTTCCTGCATGCCGGCGGCAAGGAGTTTCATCGCATTCCTTGCGTGAACGCTTCGCAGGCGTGGATTGCCGCGCTTGGCGAAATCGTCGCGCAGAATCTGCAAGGCTGGCCGGTGCAGGCGGTCCCCGTACCGCATCACACTCCGGCTTGAGCACGCTTATGAACTACCGAATTTCGACGGAACCGGGCGCGAAGCTGCGCATCGACAAGTGGCTTTGGGCGGCACGCTTCTTCAAGACGCGCTCGCTTGCCGCGGACGCGGTCGAGAAGGGACGTGTGCGCATAGGCGGAGCCAACGTGAAGCCGGCCAAGGACGTGCGGGTCGGCGATCTCGTCGAGATCGAAATCGAGCGGTTCGTATGGCAGGTGCAGGTGCTGGGCGTATGTGACGTGCGCGGCCCAGCAAGCGTCGCGCAGACGCTTTACGCGGAGACGGACGAAAGCCGGCAAAAGCGGCAGGCCGAGCACGAGCGCCGCAAGACCTATCGAGAGCCGGCCGAGGCACTACACGGCCGCCCGACCAAGCGCGACCGCCGGACTATCGACAGATTTTCAGGTGGGGATTGAACAGTTGTTCCATGGTCGCGTTCACGCCGCCGTATTCGGTTGTGTGATCGTTGACCGCCCCAGACATACAGATGGTCGTGGTGCCCGCAACGAGTACCAGTGCGACCACCGAGATTGCAAAGGTCAGTTTCACGGTACCCCCTTTTGGGATGGTGCGGAAAAGAAACGAGCTAGCCAGGTGGAAATTGCAAAAAGGCGGAAAGGTTTATGTCAGATTAGGGTTAACGCTGTTTTTCCGCCGCGTAACTGGAGCATAGGTCACTTGCACGCCGCGCTCAATCTGAATCTGATCGCCGCGCACTCATGGTTGTAACCGCGCGTTTCGGCCGGCTGCTGCCGGTTTGAAAATTTCGGCGAAGGCGCTTGAAATGGCGCATTTGCGGCCCCAACTGCCGTTTCGATACGTGGTAGCGCGCCTGGATAACTGTCGCGATTTTGCAACGCACAAATCGCGTTGGTGTCATGCGCCGTTGCTGCCGTTGGCTTTTAATTTTTTAACGACTTTCAGCGACATGGAAAACACGCAAGAGAACCCGACGAGCCAGAATCCCACGCCCGCGGACGAAACCGCGCGCCAGGCCGCCGAGGCGGTCACGCCCGAGCAGGAAGCCGCTGCGAGCGTCGCCACGGACACGCCGGCAACGGGTGCGGAAGCTGCACTGGCCGAAGCGCAGGCGAAGATCGCCGAATTGCAGGAAAGCTTCCTGCGCGCGAAAGCCGAGACGGAAAACGTGCGCCGCCGCGCGCAAGAAGACGTTGCGAAGGCACATAAGTTTGCAATCGAGAGCTTCGCGGAGCATCTGCTGCCGGTGATCGATAGTCTGGAAGCAGCCGTCGCTCACTCGACCGACGACCTGCAGAAAGTGCGCGAAGGTGTCGAGCTCACGCTGCGTCAGCTCACAGGCGCGCTGGAGAAAGGCCGCGTCGTCGCGCTGAATCCGGTGGGCGAGAAGTTCGACCCGCACCGCCATCAGGCTATCTCCATGGTGCCGGCCGACCAGGAGCCGAACACGGTTGTCGCCGTGTTGCAAAAGGGCTTTGTGATCGCGGATCGCGTACTGCGCCCGGCGCTCGTCACTGTCGCCGCGCCGAAGTAAGGCCGGTTTGCTCCGTATTCCGTTCGGGTTTCGCCGGCGTTCGCTAGACACAGCAGTAGGCACCTAGTAGGCATCGTCATGGCCAAAATTCCCGTCGACGCAACCGCGTTTTCGGCGTTTGACATGCAGGAGCTAAGCGCCGAGTCATTCGACGCCAGTCTCGCCGAAGCGGGTGACCAACTCGCGGTGGTGTTCTTCTGGGGACTCGACTGCTTCAACTGCGAGATCGCCAAGAAGGCCATGCTCGCGCAACCGGACGCGATCCGTGCGCTCGGCCTGCTGTGGTTTCACAGCAATGTCTACGAGCACCGCGAGCTTGGCCGGCGTTTCATGCTTCATGGTGTGCCGACGTGGTTCTTTTTCCACCGCGGCAAACGGCTGGGTAGGGCGACAGGCTGGCACGGCCTCGCGCAGTTCGAGGCGGCGGTCGCCGCGGCGCGCGAGAAGATCCGCTTGGCCAATGCCGCAGGCGGTACGCAAGCCGACGGAGCGGATTCGGGCAAAAGTTCGGCCGATTGAAAAAAATTAAAGACCGCATCGCAAAAGAGGTCTTGAAAACGATGCGGACGCACTTATGTTGAGTGCAGGTATGAATTTAGGGCGGATTGCCTTGCCGCCGGACGGCAAACAGGGCGATTCCCGCAGCGATCAAAGTCAGGAGATTAGTAAAAATGGGCAAAATCATCGGTATCGACCTCGGCACGACCAACTCGTGCGTGGCGATCATGGAAGGCAATTCGGTTAAGGTGATCGAGAACTCGGAAGGTGCACGCACCACGCCGTCGATCATCGCCTACATGGAAGACGGCGAGATTCTCGTCGGCGCGCCTGCCAAGCGTCAGTCGGTCACCAACCCGAAGAACACGCTGTACGCGGTTAAGCGCCTGATCGGCCGCCGCTTCGAAGAGAAGGAAGTTCAGAAAGATATCGGCCTGATGCCGTACAAGATCATGAAGGCCGACAACGGCGACGCATGGGTCGAAGTACGCGATCAGAAGCTCGCTCCGCCGCAGATCTCCGCGGAAGTGCTGCGCAAGATGAAGAAGACCGCTGAAGACTACCTCGGCGAGCCGGTCACCGAAGCTGTGATCACGGTTCCCGCGTACTTCAACGACAGCCAGCGTCAGGCAACCAAAGATGCAGGCCGCATCGCCGGTCTGGAAGTCAAGCGCATCATCAACGAACCGACCGCAGCCGCGCTCGCGTTCGGTCTCGACAAGAACGAGAAGGGTGACCGCAAGATCGCCGTGTATGACCTGGGCGGCGGTACGTTCGACGTGTCGATCATCGAAATCGCCGATGTCGACGGTGAAAAGCAGTTCGAAGTGCTGTCCACGAACGGCGATACGTTCCTCGGCGGTGAAGACTTCGACCAGCGCATCATCGACTACATCATCGGCGAGTTCAAGAAAGAGCAGGGCGTCGATCTCTCGAAAGACGTGCTCGCGTTGCAGCGCCTGAAGGAATCGGCTGAAAAGGCAAAGATCGAACTGTCGTCGAGCCAGCAAACCGAAATCAACCTGCCGTACATCACGGCCGACGCGTCGGGTCCGAAGCACTTGAACCTGAAGATCACGCGCGCCAAGCTCGAAGCGCTGGTTGAAGAACTGATCGAACGCACGATCGAACCGTGCCGCGTCGCTATCAAGGACGCAGGCGTGAAGGTCGGCGAAATCGACGACGTGATTCTGGTCGGCGGTATGACCCGCATGCCGAAGGTGCAGGAAAAGGTTAAGGAATTCTTCGGCAAGGACCCGCGCCGCGACGTGAACCCGGACGAAGCCGTGGCCGTTGGCGCCGCGATCCAAGGCCAGGTGTTGTCCGGCGACCGCAAGGACGTTCTGCTGCTCGACGTGACCCCGTTGTCGCTCGGCATCGAAACGCTCGGCGGCGTGATGACGAAGATGATCAACAAGAACACCACGATCCCGACCAAGCATTCGCAGGTCTACTCGACGGCTGACGACAATCAGAGCGCCGTGACGATCAAGGTGTATCAGGGCGAACGCGAAATGGCGGCGGGCAACAAGCTGCTGGGCGAGTTCAACCTTGAAGGCATTCCGCCGGCACCGCGCGGCACGCCGCAGATCGAAGTGAGCTTCGACATCGACGCGAACGGCATTCTGCACGTCGGCGCGAAAGACAAGGCGACCGGCAAGGAAAACCGCATCACGATCAAGGCGAACTCGGGTCTGTCCGAAGCCGAAATCGAGAAGATGGTGAAGGACGCCGAAGCGAACGCGGAAGAAGATCACAAGCTGCGTGAGCTGGCAGACGCCCGCAACCAGGGCGACGCGCTCGTCCACAGCACGAAGAAGGCGCTCACCGAGTACGGCGACAAGCTGGAAGCCGGCGAGAAGGAAAAGATCGAAACCGCGCTGAAGGACCTGGAAGACGCACTGAAGAGCGGTTCGACCGACAAGGCTGCACTCGAAGCCAAGATCGAAGCGGTGGCGACTGCCTCGCAGAAGATGGGCGAAAAGATTTACGCCGACATGCAGGCTGCGCAAGGTGCCGAAGCTGCGGCAGCAGGCGCAGCGGGCGCGAGCGCCGGCCCGTCGGCTGGTGGCGCGAGCCAGCAGCAGGACGACGTGGTCGACGCCGACTTCAAGGAAGTCAAGAAAGACTAAAGCCAGGTCGCATCCCGACCGTAAAGCCGCACACGGGTCATGTGTGCGGCCCGGCTGCACGAAGCACCGCGGGCATCTGAACGCGGGAACGTGCAAGAGCGGTTATCACGCCTGGCGAGCCTTTTAGGCTCTCCGGGCACATTTGTTTTATGGAGGCCGTTGTTTTGAACCGCATTCACGCGGCACGAAACACGACCGGACGAGTCGTGAGACTCCAGCATTCAAGAGGAGCCACCGCGCGGCACTCTCGCGAGGGGCGTTGAACCGATATGGCGAAACGGGATTACTACGAGGTTCTGGGCGTCGCAAAGAACGCGAGCGACGACGAAATCAAGAAGGCTTATCGCAAGCTGGCGATGAAGCACCACCCCGACCGCAATCCGGGCAACAAGGATGCGGAAGAGCATTTCAAGGAGGTGAAGGAAGCCTATGAAATGCTCTCGGACTCGCAAAAGCGTGCGGCATATGACCAGTATGGTCACGCGGGCGTCGATCCGAACATGGGCGGCGCCGGTGCGCAAGGCTTCGGCGGCTTTGCCGATGCGTTCGGCGATATTTTCGGCGACATCTTCGGCCAGGCGGCCGGCGGCGCCGCGCGAGGCGGCGGCGGACGCGCGGGCCCGCAGGTGTATCGCGGCGCCGATCTGCGCTACAGCATGGAAATCACGTTGGAACAGGCGGCGCACGGTTACGACACGCAGATTCGCGTGCCGAGCTGGGTCTCGTGCGAAGTCTGTCACGGTTCGGGCGCGAAGCCCGGCACCAAGCCGGAAACCTGCCCGACCTGTAGCGGTTCGGGTGCTGTGCGGATGTCGCAAGGCTTTTTCAGCATCCAGCAAACGTGTCCGAAGTGTCACGGCACCGGCACCTATATTCCTGAGCCGTGCGCGCACTGCCACGGCGCGGGCAAGGTAAAGGAAACCAAGACGCTCGAAGTAAAGATCCCGGCAGGTATCGACGACGGCATGCGCATCCGTTCGGCCGGCAACGGCGAACCGGGCATCAACGGCGGGCCGTCAGGCGATCTGTACGTCGAGATTCATATCAAGCAGCATTCGGTATTCGAGCGCGACGGCGACGATTTGCATTGCCAGATGCCGATTCCGTTTACCACGGCGGCGTTGGGCGGCGAAATCGAGGTGCCCACGCTCGCGGGCCGCGCGAGCTTCACGGTGCCCGAAGGCACGCAGTCGGGCAAGACGTTCCGGTTGCGCGGCAAGGGTATCAAGGGCTTGCGTTCGAGCATTGCCGGCGATCTGTACGTGCATGTGCAGGTCGAAACGCCGGTCAAGCTCACGGAACCGCAGCGCGATCTGCTCAAGCAGTTCGAAAAAGCTTTGGTGGAAGGCGGCGCGCGGCACAGCCCGCAAAGCAAGAGCTGGTTCGATCGGGTGAAGAGCTTCTTCGATTAACGGCAGTTAGAAGTTGGCGGTACGCATGACGGCAGATGAGCGCGGCGCTGTATTTGCATTGCTCGATGATTGCGACGCGTCGGCGGCGCGCCGCTCGAGCAGGCTGTACACCGGTTTCGCGCATGAGCGGGTATGCGCCGATCCCGCGCAGCTCGAAGCCGTTTGCGAGGCCGCCGAATCGGATGCACGGCGCGGCCTGCACGCTATCGTGCTCGCCGACTACGAGTTCGGTCGGCATCTTCTCGGCGGGGCATCAGATCCGTCGTTCAAAACGCAGCATGGCGACGCCACGCTGCGTTTTTTATTGTTCGAGCGTTGCGAGAAACTCTCACGCGACGAAGTCGACGCGTGGCTCGTGAAACAAGACGGCGACCTCGCAGAGCCGTCTGTGGCGGGCACGGCCAATGTGCGCGAGAGTGTCGAACCCGCGGAGTTCAATGCGGCCATCGGCGCAATTCATGCCGCCCTGCGCGACGGCGAGTCCTATCAGGTTAACTACACATACCGGCTCGGCTTCGACGTATTCGGCCCGCCTATCGCGCTTTATCGGCGGTTGCGGGCGCGTCAACCCGTTCGGTACGGCGCATTGATCGCGATGCCTGGTAACGGGTGGGTGCTGTCGTGTTCCCCGGAGCTTTTCGTCGAAAAGCAGAATGCAACGTTGCGCGCGCGCCCGATGAAAGGCACCGCGCCACGTTCAGCCGATCCGTCAGCGGATCGCGGCGCCGCTGAATTCCTCGGCAACGACCCCAAGAACCGCGCCGAAAACGTGATGATCGTCGATCTGCTGAGGAACGATCTGTCGCGCGTCGCTCAGACGGGCTCCGTCAAAGTGCCCGCGCTCTTCTCCGTCGAGCCCTATGCATCGGTTTGGCAGATGACGTCGACGGTTGAAGCCGCTTTGCGGCCCGGCACGTCGTTCGCTGCGATAGTGCGCGCGCTCTTTCCTTGCGGCTCGATCACCGGTGCGCCGAAGCATCGCACGATGCAGTTGATCGACGAACTGGAGAGCACGCCACGCGGCCTTTACACCGGCGCGATCGGCTGGCTGGATGCACCGGCGCTCGAGCCGGCGGCGAATGAAAATAGCGGTGGCGACTTCTGCATGTCCGTCGCGATTCGCACGCTGACCTTGAAGCCGTCCGCGCCCACGGGAGAATTGCGCGGCACGATGGGTGTCGGCGCGGGCATTGTGCTCGACAGCGTCGCCGAAGACGAATATGCGGAGTGTCGATTGAAAGCGCGTTTCCTGACCGGTGCGGAACCCGGCTTCGAGCTGTTCGAAACCATGTACGCGACGCGGGAAGAAGGCGTGCGCCATGTGTCGCGCCACCTCGCGAGGCTGTCGGCGAGTGCCGCGACGCTAGGCTTTCAATTCGATGCGGCAAGCATTCGCGCGCAGATCGCGGAGCGATGCGCGTCGTTGCCCGCAGCCACACCGCACCGCATGCGCGTCGCGCTAGGCAAGAGCGGCGCGACGCAAATCACGGCGGCGGTGTTGGTGCCGTTGGCCGATTCGACGGTCAACGTTCTGCTCGCAACGGATCACGATTTTGCATCGACCCAATCCGGCGATCCACTACTGCGCCATAAGACCACGCACCGTGCGCAGTACGATCGCGGCTGGCGCGAAGCCGAGGCAAAAGGCGCCTTCGACACGTTGTTCTTCAACGAACGAGGCGAGTTGACGGAAGGCGGGCGCTCGAACGTATTCGTCAAGCTGGCGGGGCGGTGGTGGACGCCGCCGCTCGCGTCGGGCGTGCTGCCCGGTGTGATGCGAAGCATCCTGCTTGAAGACGACGCTAATCTGCAGGCGGCTGAAAAGGTGCTGACAGAGGCTGACGTACTCAACGCCGAAGCACTGCTGATCTGCAATGCATTGCGCGGCGCGCTGCCGGCCCGGATTGTCCGCTAGAAACACCGAAGCGCGGCCACGCTAATATCGTCCTCGCGAAAGCACTCTCAGAACGAGTGCTCAGGCCCAGGAAAAGTCCCGTCCTTCACGGCCTGCACATACGCTTCCACCGCAGCAAGAATGCTCGGCTGCCCGACCATGAAATCCTTCACGAAACGCGGCCGTTTGCCGGGAAAAATGCCCAGCATGTCGTGCAATACCAGCACCTGACCTGAGCAGTCGAGGCCCGCGCCGATGCCGATGGTTGGAATCCGCAACTGCTTCGTGACTTCGCTCGCGAGCAGCGTCGGAATCGCTTCCATCACGATGAGCTGCGCGCCGGCCGTTTGCATGGCAAGCGAGTCGCGCAGCAACTGGTTCGCGCCTTCTTCGGTCTTGCCCTGTACCTTGAAGCCGCCAAAAGCATGCACCGACTGCGGTGTCAGCCCGACATGCGCACACACCGGAATTGAGCGTTCCACGAGGAAACGGACAGTATCCGTGAGCCATTCACCGCCTTCGAGCTTCACCATCTGCGCGCCCGCGCGCATTAATTCGACGGAGCTTCTATACGCTTCTTCCGGCGTGCCATACGTGCCGAACGGCAAGTCCGCGACGATCAGCGCAGACGGTCGCGCGCGCGCCACGCTCGCCGTGTGATAGGCGATGTCGGCGAGCGAAACCGGCAGTGTGGTCGTCTGTCCTTGCAGGACGTTGCCGAGCGAGTCGCCGATCAGCATGACGTCGACACCCGCGCGATCCAGCAGTGCGGCGAAGCTTGCGTCGTAACAGGTGAGCATGGCGATTTTCTCGCCAGCATCGCGCATTGCCTGGAGTTTCGGCACGGTGACGGCGCTGCGGCTCGTCTCCTGCAAATAGGTCATGGTCGATCCGTTGAAGAGAGAGGCGCGCGCCGCTCAGAGCGACGTGCCCTTGACAAAGAATTCCTTGCGTCCGCGCATGGTTTCGATGCGCTCGGCGAGCAGCGCAAGGTCCGCGTCGGAGTCGAGCGGATTCAGATGTTCGGCGTTAACCGTCAGCACCGGCGTGCGGTCGTAGTGATAGAAGAATTCGTTGTAGGCGTCGCAAAGGGCATGCAGATATGCATCGGAAATCTGCAACTCCATCGGCACTGCGCGCTTTTGAATGCGCGAGAAGAGCACTTCGGGACTCGCTTGCAGATACACGACGAAGTCCGGTGCCGGCGCACTCACTTCCAGCCGCGCGGCGAGCGCGCGATACAGATGCCACTCGTCTTCCTGCAGCGTGAGGCGCGCGAAGATGTCGTTCTTCTGCGTCATGAAATCGGCGACGAGCGGCGTGCCCGCCACTTGCGCCGCGTTCACTTCCTGCGCCTGCTGCGCGCGTTGCAACGCGAAATGCAATTGCGCGGGCAACGCATAACGCGCGGTGTCGCGATAAAAGCGCTCGAGGAAAGGATTGTCCTGCGGCCTCTCGAACAGTTCCTGCATCGACCAGCGTTGCGCAAGACGCCGCGCGAGCGAGGTCTTGCCGACGCCAATCGGCCCTTCGATCGCCAGATAGCCGAATGGAGGCCGCAATTGCGGCGCGGTGACGGTAAGCGGAGTGGAATTCATTCGCAGCGGCCCTTGCCCGCGGCGAGTGCGTTCAGCATCGGGCACTGGCAGGGCCCTTTCACTTTCTCGATGCGCTGATCGCGCACGGCGTCGAGCAGCGCGTCGGCGCGCCCATGTCGCGGAATGATCAGCGCAGCGTCGATTTCGACAAGCGGCACCAGCGCGAAAGCACGCTCGACGAGGCGAGGATGCGGAACGATCAGATCGGCTTCGTCGATCGATTGATCGCCGAAAAGCAGGATGTCGAGATCGAGCGTTCGCGGTGCATTGCGAAAGGGCCGCTCCCGGCCGAACTGATGCTCGATCTTGTGGCATAGCGCGAGCAGATGCCGCACGGGGAGCGTTGTGTCGATCTTGACGACGCAGTTGAAATAGTCGTCACCGCCCGCGTCGATCGGGGCCGTGCGATACAGGCTCGACTTGGCGAGCACGGTGATGGTGTGCTGTTGTGCGAGGCACACCACTGCGTCTTTCAGGGTCTGGCGCGCGTCCCCGAGATTCGCGCCGAGGCCGAGATAAGCAACCGTCATGGCATAACTTCCTGCAACTATCGTTCGACGGCTTCAGCGAACGCTGCGTCAGTCTTCGTGCGGGCCTTCATGGCCCGCTTCGGCGTCTGTGCGTTCGGCTGGCGTGCCGCCCTCCATTCCGTCGCCCGATTTGCGGTTTCTCGCGCCACTGCTGCGTCTCCGTCGTTTTCTGGGGCTTCGGTCCTTCCCGCCTTGCGTAAGCAATGTTTCACGCGCCGCGATGTCTCCTTCAATGAACTCCGTCCACCACGCTCCGACCGACTCATCGAGTTCGCCCGATTCGCAGCGCAACAGGAGGAAATCATACCCCGCTCTAAATCTTTGGTGTTCCAGCAGCTTCAGCGCGCTTCTTCCCGAGCGTTTTTCGAGGCGCAGCTGCAAGCCCCAGATCTCGCGCATGTCGGACGAGAAGCGCTTGTGGATAGCGAGTTTTTCCGTCTGCATGTCGAGGACTTCGTCCATCGCGCGATGCAGCGCCGGCACCGGATATTCACCGTTCGCTTCAAACTTCTGCCAGCGCTGCTGCACGTCGTGCCAGAGCAGCGTGGCGAACAGGAAGCCGGGCGATACCGGCTTGCCGGCGCGCACGCGTGCGTCCGTATTGGTGAGCGCGAGCGTGATGAATTTTTCGCCGGTGGGCTGCTCGAGCACGACGTCGAGCAAGGGCAGCAAACCATGATGCAGGCCTTCCTGGCGCAGGCGCTTCAGGCAGGCGAGCGCATGGCCGGACAGCATGAGCTTCAGCATCTCGTCGAACAGACGCGCGGCCGGCACGTTGTTGATCAGATCGGCCATTTCGGCGATCGGTGCGCGGGTCGCGTCTTCGATCTCGAAGTCGAGCTTTGCCGCAAAACGCACCACGCGCAGCATGCGTACAGGATCTTCGCGATATCGCGTGGCCGGGTCGCCGATCATGCGCAGCAGGCGCGCGCGTACGTCCGCCATGCCGTTGTGATAGTCCAGCACCGTTTCGGTCGCGGGATCGTAGTACATCGCGTTGATCGTGAAGTCGCGGCGCGTGGCGTCTTCGTGCTGCTCGCCCCACACGTTGTCGCGCAATACGCGCCCGCTTGCATCGACCGCGTGCGTGCGGCGGTCGAGCTCGTCGCGTTTCAGGCGCCGCGGCGGCGCGGCGTCAGCGGCGGGCGGATCGACCAGCGCGCGGAACGTGGAGGTTTCGATGATTTCCTGGCCGAACTGCACATGCACGATCTGAAACCTGCGGCCGATGATGCGCGCGCGGCGGAACAGCTTCTGCACCTGTTCGGGCGTGGCGTCGGTCGCCACGTCGAAGTCTTTCGGCTTGATGCCGAGCAGCAGGTCGCGCACCGCACCGCCGACGATAAACGCCCGGTGCCCCGCCTGTTGCAGGCCTTCGGTCACGCGAATCGCGTTGCGCGAGATCAGCGTGGGGTCGATGCCGTGTACGTCGTGCGGAATGATGACCGGCACGTCCGGGTCGCGCACTGTCTTTGCGGGCGCGCCATTGCGGGCGGGCTTCCGGCGCGCGCGGCCGGTTCCCGCGGCGCCTGCTGCATTGCGTGCCGGTGCGCTGCCGGGTTCGTCTGAGTCGGCTTCAGCCGGCACGGTGTCGTCGGCGGACGCTGTGTCCTGGCCGAATAGCTTACGGATGAGTTTTTTGATCACGTGGGTTGAAAGAGTTCGAGGATGCGCCAGCCTTTGGCCTGCGCATGGGCGCGCAATGTGTCGTCGGGATTCGTTGCGATCGGATCGGTGACTTTTTCGAGCAGCGGAATGTCGTTGTGCGAATCGCTGTAGAAGTAGCTGCGCTCGAAGTCGCCCCAGCTTTTGCCGAGCGATGCAAGCCATGCCTCGGTGCGCACGATCTTGCCTTCCTTGTAGCTCGGCGTGCCGGTAGGGCGGCCGGTGTAGGCCGAATGCGGCTGGCCGTCGACGGTTTCCGCTTCGCAGGCGATCAGCGTGTCGACGCCGAACGCGCTCGCGATGGGACGGGTGATGAATTCGTTGGTCGCCGTGACCACGCAGCACAGATCGCCGGCTTCGCGGTGCCGCTTGACCAGTTCGACGGCCGCCGGGAGGATGGCCGGCGTGATCACTTCGTGCATGTACTGCGCGTGGAAGTCCGCGAGTTGCGCGCGCGTGTATTTCGCGAGCGGCGTGAGCATGGCGATCAGATAGGCGTGAATGTCCAGCTTGCCGGCTTTGTAGTCGGCATAGAAGCGGTCGTTTTCACGAGCGAAATTTTCGCCGTCGACCATACCGTGTTTCACCATGAAGCGGCCCCATTCGTGGTCGCTGTCGGTGGGAATGAGCGTGTGATCGAGGTCGAAGAGTGCGAGATTAGCCATGGGGATCTATTTTACTTGAAGCGGCGGACGACGCGGCGGGCCCGTCCGCGCCCGGCGAAGCCAGCATCGTGCGCAAAAGCGGCAACGTAACCGCCCGCTTCTGTTCGAGCGAAAAACGGTCGAGTGCGTCGAGAAGCGCCATCAGGCTTGGCATGTCGCGACGAAAGTGCGTGAGCAGATAGGCCGGCACGTCGTCGGCCAGCATGATGCCGCGCTCGCGGGCCGCGTGCTTGAGCACCGCTGCCTTGCCTTCGTCGGGCAGCGGCGCGAGGTGGAACACGAGACCCCAGCCGAGCCGCGTGCGCAGGTCCTCGCGCACCGTCATGCCGATCGGCGCCGCGTTGCCGGTGGCGACGAGCGCGCTCGTCGGATGCGCGCGCACTTCGTTGAAGAGATTGAACACGGCGATCTGCTGCGCGGCCGACAGACCGTCGCAATCGTCGATCGCATAGAGCGCCACGCGCGGATCGAAACTGAACGCGGCAAGGCTGCTTTGCGGACCCGCGAAGCGCGCGTGGCCCGGCGGCGCTTCGTGCACGAGCGCTTGCAACAGGTGAGTGCGGCCGCTGCCCGCTTCGCCCCAGATATAGAAGGTGCGATCGGCGACAGGCCCGGCCGCGAGCGCGCCGTCGAGTTCACGCAGGCGCGTCACCAGCTCGGCGTTTGCGCCAGCGAAAAAATTATCGAATGTCGATGGCGGCGGAGTGCCGAGATCGAGCGTCAGTTGACGAAGCACAGTAGGTTGATGCCGAAAGTAGGGCTGAGGCTGCCGATGGTCCTGGCGAGCCGGGTCACTGGAGCAGAAGGTCAATTGTTGTACAGGGTGCTTTCCAGATAGCTTTGCCGCAATTCGCGCACCGCCACGGACAAAATCGCACTCACGGGCAACGCAAGGAGCACGCCGAAAAAGCCGAACAGTTGCCCGAACGCGAGCAACGCGAAAATGACTGCGAGCGGGTGCAGCCCGATCCGCTCGCCGACGAGGCGCGGCGTCAGGAAAAAGCTCTCCACGATCTGACCGACGCCGTAGATCACAGCCACCGCACCGAAGCCGTACCAGTTGCCGAACTGCAGCAATGCCGCGAGAAGCGCCAGCGCGAGGCCGGTCGCGAAGCCAATGTATGGGATGAACACTGCGAGCCCGGTGAAAATGCCCACCGGCAGCGCGATCTCGAAGCGGGCGATGCTGAGCGCCACCGCATAGAACGCCGCGAGAACGCCCATCACGAGCAACTGGCCGCGCAGATATTGCGACAGCATCTGATCCATGTCGCGAGCGAGTTGCAGCGTCTTGTCGAGCCAGCGGCGCGGCACCACACCCTGTACGCGCAACAGCATGCGGTTCCAGTCGTACAGCAGATAGAACAGTACGAGCGGCACCAGCACTAGATTGCCGATCACGGTCATCATGACGTTGCCGCTCGTCACGATCGAAGTCCATGCATAACGCGCGACGGTCTGCGCACTGCCTTCCAACTGGCCCATCACGAGATCGCGTACGCTTGCGAAATCCAGCGAATCGGCGAGCCCCAGCATGGCGAGCTTGGGCTGCAGCCACGCATTCACATGGGCGAACAGTTGCGGCACCTGCTGCCGCAGCTGCGGGCCTTCCTTCTGGATGACGGCGAAAACCAGCAGCGCGAGCATTGTCACCAGCAACGTGAAAAGCAGCATCATCAGCAAGGCAGCGATCGCGCGCGGCACGCGCCGGCGCACCATCCACGCGACGCCCGGCTGCAGAATGTACGCGAGAATCGCGCCGAGCAGAAACGGCGTGAGGACGGGGCTCAAGAGCCACAGCAGAATGCCCACGCCGAGCGCGATGGCTAGCCAGATGAAAGCGCGGCGCTGGACCGGAGTCAGTATCGAGGAGTTCTGTTGCAAAGTTGTTTCCCTGGTGTCGCCGGAACGGATGATTCGAAATCCAGCCGGCCGGCAACTCTGTATGGGACCGGAGTAAGCGCTGAAGCGCCAACTCTGGATCGGCATCGGGTAAAATCGCATTTTACCGACCTTCGAGCTCTCCCCCATGAATCAACCGAAATCCGCCCCGAATTCAACCGGTTCGGCCCAAGGTCTGTCGTATCGCGACGCCGGCGTGGACATCGACGCGGGCGACGCCCTAGTCGACGCGATCAAGCCCTTTGCCAAAAAGACGATGCGCGACGGCGTGCTGGGCGGCATTGGCGGATTCGGCGCGCTGTTCGAAGTGCCGAAGAGGTACAAGGAACCGGTGCTGGTATCGGGCACAGACGGCGTTGGCACGAAGCTGCGCCTCGCGTTCGAGTTGAACAAGCACGACACCGTCGGCCAGGATCTGGTCGCCATGAGCGTGAACGACATTCTCGTGCAAGGCGCCGAGCCGCTGTTTTTCCTCGACTACTTTGCCTGCGGCAAGCTGGACGTGAACACGGCGGCAACGGTCGTGAAGGGTATCGCCTACGGCTGCGAACTGGCGGGCTGTGCCTTGATCGGCGGCGAAACGGCTGAAATGCCGGGCATGTATCCGGACGGCGAATACGATCTCGCGGGCTTCGCGGTCGGTGCGGTGGAAAAGAGCAAGATTATCGACGGCAGCACCATCGCTCCCGGCGACGTGGTGCTGGGCCTCGCTTCGAGCGGCATTCATTCGAACGGTTTTTCGCTGGTGCGCAAGATCATCGAGCGCGCGCAGCCCGATCTCAATGCGGATTTCGACGGCCGTTCGCTAGCCGACGCTTTGATGGCGCCCACGCAGATTTACGTTAAGCCGCTTCTCTCGCTGATGCAGCAAATCGCGGTGAAGGGCATGGCGCACATCACCGGTGGCGGGTTGGTCGAAAATATTCCGCGGGTTCTGCGCGAAGGCCTGACGGCCGAGCTGGATCATCGCGGCTGGCCGCTGCCGCCGCTCTTCTCGTGGCTGCAAAAGCACGGCGGCGTGGCGGATGCGGAAATGCATCGCGTATTCAACTGCGGTATCGGGATGGCGGTGGTCGTCTCGGCTGCTGACGCGGACGCTGCAATCGGTCTGTTGTCCGCAGCCGGCGAGCAGGTCTGGAAGATCGGCACGATTCGCGAGAGCGCGCCGGGTGAAGCACAGACGGTAGTGGTGTAAAGATTGGCAGCCTGCGCGGCGTGAGTACTAAACGCCGCGCAGGCTCGCAGTTTCAAGGTTTTCTGAGGTCTCGTAGTTCCCCAGCGTGCTCGCCATCTAGTTTGCTCAAAAGCGCAGCACTTCGGCGTGCTTCACCAAAGCGCATCAAACAGGCTGCGAAACCAGCGCTTCGATCAAATCAGTCACCCGCGCGCTCGCGTTTGGGTCGCAACAGTCCACCACCACCCGCTCGTTCATGCTGCGCAGCCATGTGAGTTGCCGTTTGCACAATTGCCGCGTCGCGAACACGCCTTTGTCGCGCATGGTCGGGTAGTCGACGGTTCCATCGAGATATTCCCAGACCTGCCGGTAGCCGACGCAACGCATCGACGGCATCTCGGGCGATAAATCTCCGCGTTCGCGCAGCTTCACCACTTCATCGACAAAGCCGTTCGCCAGCATGGCATCGAAACGCTGCTCGATGCGCGCGTGCAGCACGCTTCGGTCCGACGGCTCGAGTGCGATCGGCGCGAAGCGCCACTGCGCCGCGGTGTCGTCGATGCGAGCGGGCGCGGCCAGCAATGCGGACATCGCTTGACCCGTTAGCAAGAAGACTTCGAGTGCGCGCTGGATTCGCTGCGAATCGTTGGGTGCAAGACGCGCGGCAGTCGCCGGATCGACGGTAGCCAAACGTGCATGCAGCGCGGGCCAGCCATCGCGTGCGGCGTCCGCGTCGAGTTGCGCGCGGACATTCGCGTCGGCTGCGGGCAAGTCGTTGAGCCCTTGAGTCAGCGCCTTGTAGTACAGCATCGTTCCGCCGACCAGCAGCGGCAGCCGGCCGCGCGCAGTGATCTCTGCGGTCAGCCGGAGTGCGTCGGCGCGAAATTCCGCGGCGGAGTAGGCGTCGGCGGGATCGACAATGTCGATCAGATGATGCGGCGCTACCGCGCGCTCATCGGCGGTCGGCTTTGCGGTGCCGATGTCCATCTCGCGATACACGAGCGCCGAATCGACGCTGATGATTTCGACCGGCCGCCGAGCGGCGAGAGCCAATGCAGCCGCGGTCTTGCCCGACGCAGTCGGGCCGAGCAGGCACGGAATGGGCGTGGCGGTGCGTGCGTTCATGAGCGTGCCGGCGCTTGGCAATCGAGCCTCAAGAAGCGCACCGTCACTGTCCGCGCATGAAGAGGCGGTCGAGGTCGGAGAGCGTCAACTGATACCACGTGGGACGCCCGTGGTTGCACTGGTCGGCGCGCTCCGTCGCTTCCATCTGACGCAGCAGCGCGTTCATTTCGTCCAGCGTGAGACGCCGGTTCGCGCGCACCGCGTGATGGCAGGCGAGCGTGCCGAGCAGTTCGTGCTGACGCTCGGTCAGGACACGCGAGCCGCCGTAAGCATGCAGATCGGCCAGCACCGCGCGCGCCAATGCCTGAAGGTCTGCGTCTTTCAGCAGCGCCGGCACCGCGCGGATGGCGAGGGTAGTCGGCGACAGAACCGCCAGGTCGAAGCCAAGTGCGTCGAGCGTGTCGCGCTCTTCTTCCACTGTGCCGATTTCGACAGGGTCCGCCTGCATCGTCTGCGGAATCAGCAACGGCTGCACGGCGATCGTGCGGTCGGCGAGCGCGTTCTTGAACTGCTCGTAAAGAATGCGCTCGTGCGCGGCGTGCATATCGACGATCACGAGCCCGTGCGCGTTCTGCGCAAGCACATAGATGCCGTGAATCTGGCCGAGCGCGAAGCCAAGCGGCTGGTCGTCGGCGGGATTGAACGCGGGCGGCGCGTAGGACGCTGACGCGTTATAGGGCGACGGACCTTCGGCGGCGGAATCGCGCGCTTCGAAGAGCGTCGCGCCTTGCGCAGTGCCTGCGCTGGTGTCCTTGCGGCCGAACAACGCGTCATAGAATGCGAGCGGTTGGGCGACCGGCAGTGTGCCCTGGGTCATGCGCGACTGGCGCATCCACGTATTGCCCGCTTGCGACGCGCTGAAGCCACTACCCGTCGATCCAGGTGTGCCGTTGGAACTCAAGCCGCCGACAAAGCTTCCCGCAGCGGAAGCGCCGAACCCTGCAACGCCGGCACCGCCCGGCGACATTCCGAACGAAACCGCTCCGTCCGCCGACGCTTGCAGATGCGCCGCGTGTCCGCCTGCGGTCGTCTCCGGCGACGCGCCCGCATGGCGCGCCAGCGCACGCTGGACCGCGTGGAAAACGAACTGATGAATCGAGCGTGAATCGCGGAACCGGACTTCGATTTTCGACGGATGCACGTTCACGTCGACCGCTTCGGGCGGCAGATCGAGAAACAGCACATACGACGGATAACGGTCGCCATGCAGCACGTCTTCATAAGCGGCGCGCACCGCGTGCGTCAGCAGCTTGTCGCGCACGAAACGGCCATTGACGAAGAAGTACTGCTGATCGGAGCGTCCCCGGCTTGCGGTCGGCAAGCCCGCGCAACCGTAGACGGCGAGCGGACCGGCGGATTCGTCGAGCGGCAGATGAGCCGTCGCGAAAGTTTCGCCCAGTATCTTTGCGACTCGCGCGGGCGGTTCGCTGGCGTTCCAATGCTCGACGGCCTTGCCGTTGTGCAGGACCGAAATGGCGACGTCCGGTCGCGCCAGGGCGGCACGGCGAATCTGTTCAAGACAATGGCCGAGTTCGGTCTGTTCGCTTTTCAGGAATTTGCGACGCGCGGGCGTATTGAAGTACAGCTCGCGCACTTCGATGGTGGTGCCTTGCGTGCCCGCAGCCGGGCTCAGCACGCCGGTTTGTGCATCGACGCGCACTGCATGCGGCGCGTCGGCAGTGCGGCTCGTGATGGTCATCTGCGCGACCGACGCAATCGAGGCCAGCGCTTCGCCGCGAAACCCGAGCGTCGCGACGGCCTCGAGCTCGGCGAGCGAGCGGATTTTGCTGGTCGCGTGGCGCATCAACGCGAGTGCAAGTTCGTTCTCGGGAATGCCGCAGCCGTCGTCGGTGATCGAAATACGTTTGACGCCGCCCTCGTCCAGCATGATGCGAAGCGTCTGCGCGCCCGCGTCGAGCGCGTTTTCAAGCAACTCCTTCACCACCGATGCGGGCCGCTCGACCACTTCGCCGGCGGCAATCTGGCTGATGAGCTGATCGGGCAGCGGCAGGATTGCCCGCAGCGGGCGCACAGCCGGTGTAGCGGCGGCGGCCGTGGCGTCGACAGGCGTTTCGGAAAATTCGGACATGGCGAAATTATAGCGATTCAGCGCGGCGGCCCTCGAATGGCGGAAACACGCCGGAGATTTTCGAAGTTCGCCCGGGCACTTTCTGTATCATGACGCGGTCAATTCGGGCGGCGAGCGAGCGCTCGCCGTTATCCCGCGGGTCTGCTGCCGACCCTCACACCACGTTCACTCTTGCCTCATAAAGGACGCTTTTTGGACACGCTGCTACATCTAGCCAATCTTGTGCTGCACATCGACAAGTTCCTGGGAGAATTCATCCACGTGTACGGCGCCTGGGTCTATGCGGTGCTTTTCCTGATCGTGTTCTGCGAAACGGGGCTCGTGATTGTGCCGTTTCTTCCAGGCGATTCGTTGCTGTTTATCGGCGGGGCTTTCTGCGCGTCTGGACAGATGAATCTCGGTCTGCTGATCCTGTTGCTGTTCGTCGCGGCGACCACGGGCAATACCGTCAACTATATGATCGGGCGAGCGATCGGGCCGAAGGTTTTCAATTCGCGAATTCCACTGCTCGAGCGTTTTCTCGACCGGCGCGCGCTGCAGAAAACACATGACTTCTACGAGAGGCATGGCGGCAAGACCATCGTGCTTGCGCGTTTCATTCCGGTTGTGCGGACGTTTGCGCCGTTTGTCGCGGGTGCTTCGGAGATGACGGTTAGCCGGTTTCAGCTGTTCAATGTCGCCGGCGCGCTGTTCTGGGTATTGCTGCTTGTTCTGCTCGGCTATTTCTTCGGCAATATTCCGTTTATCCGCCAATATCTGAATGTGATCGTGCTCGTCGGGATTGGCGCCGCGATTGTGCCGGTCGTGCTCGGCGCGCTCTGGAAGATGATGCGCAAGAGTGCGTCGAAGCCTGGCTAACGCTGGCGCGGGCACTCAGTCCGCTGACCTACTTGCATGAGCAAACGGCGTCGCGTAAATTGCGACGCCGTTTTTTTTGCGCGCGCGGCCACACGCCTGCGTGCGCGTTCACGTGACTGCACGCGGCGCGAGCGGGGTTTCGGGCGTCGGGTAACCGGCCTCGCGGAATGTCTGGATGATCGCGCGGTTGGTGTCGAAGTACACCTGCCAGTAATGCTCATTGTGTGCGTAGGGTCGCACGCAAAGCAGCGGTCCTTCGGGCGTGAAGCTCAGCACTTCGACATCGGGCGCGGGGCTTTCCGCAACGTTCGGTATTTCGGCGATGGCAGCCTTCAGCCGGTTCATCGCGTCCGTCGGGTCGACGCCGTTCGCGATCTTCGCTGTCAGTTCGACCCGCCGCACCGGCAGCACGCTGTAATTGGAAATCGTGTCGGAGAAAATCTTGTTGTTGCCGATGATTGTCGTCACGTTATCTGGCGTAACGATGGTCGTGCCGAACAAACCGAGTTCGGAGACGGTGCCCGTGACGCCGCCCGCGGTCACGAAGTCGCCGACCTTGAACGGACGCAACACCTGCATGAAGATGCCGGCCGCGAAGTGCGCGAGCAGTCCGCCCCACGCCGTGCCGATCGCGAGGCCGAGCCCGGCGAGCAACGCCGCGAACGAAGTGGTTTGCACGCCGAATACCTGCAAGATCGCGAGGATCAGAAGCAGGTTCAAGAGCGCGCCGAGAATCGAGCCGAGGTAATGCGCGAGTGTCGGGTCGACGCGGCTGTTGCGCGTTAGCACCGCACGCAGCAAGCGGGTAATCAGTCCAATGACCCAGCGGCCGACGATCCACAAGACGATCGCACCGAGCACTTTGACGCCGAGGTCGATGCCGCGGGTCATCATGAAAACGCGTACGGTTTCGAAATCCAAGATGTTCCCCAATCGGTGAACTTGCTTTTACTGATTACGACGTGACGCGATGCTGCGGGCGGGCGCCTCGGTGGCTGAATCCAACCGGATGCTGCCTGGTCTTGGGAAGTTATAGGTGAAGGCGCGAGGCTGCGCAAGGACCGTTCCCGCCGCGCCTCGCGCTCGCACGACGCGTTTTACATCGGCAGGTGAGAGTCGGAGTAGGGCGATGTTGGAATGACCAACGTCTTGCCTAACGTCGATCTGGCGGGGCGGTTTCGGCGACCAAAACTGCGCCACGCAACTGCCGCAACGATTGCGAGCGCATATGCGGCGCTGCGTACGAAGAACGCGGTCGGCGTGCTGAACTGGCCGTAACGTGTGCGGGCGTCGGCAAAGACAAGGAAAGTGAGGGCTGCATCCAGCAGCATTGCGGTGAGCGCCAGCGCGGAAAACACGCGAGAGCCGTCTATCGCTGCGCCGGGTATCAGGCGATTACACCCATTGCACGCGACAAGCACGATCGCCAGCAACGCAAGATTCGAAGCGAGATCGAACAGAAAATTGGTCATATCGATGGAATGAAAGCGCCGCAGGTTGCGGTGTTGCGAGAGCGTCTGCGTCCGTCGGTTCTCGGCGGATTGACAGACGGCGGCGATCATTGCACGTCTTTATGTCTCAATAAATGCTCACGTTCGCAGTCCGTAGCGTTGTCGGAATGTGCGAGGTATCGCGTGAGAAAAGTCGGGGGCGTAACGAGAAATCGCGGCGAGTTGTGGGCTGTTTCGCTTTGGACTTCGCCATGTGGTTTGCGCTACTTCTTCTTGGAGAGAAGAGTGTTGCTAAGAGACCAGGGGAGCGCGCGCTGCAAAGAAATCAGCGACAAAAAAGAAAAGGGCTTACGACGCTGACGCGTGTAAGCCCTCGAATCTTTTGGTAGGCCGTACGGGATTCGAACCTGTGACCAACGGATTAAAAGTCCGCTGCTCTACCAGCTGAGCTAACGACCCAAAAGAGAAGCGAAATTATAGCGATAGCCCCGGAGGACTGTCAACCCGTTCCGAGCAATCCGATATACACGTTAGTGCAGTCCAGATAGTGAAAAGCCCGGGGCATGAAGACCCGGGCTTTTCAGCGAGAGGCGCGCGTGACCATCTTTTGGGCGCTCACGGACACTGCGCGTTACTGCCAACTGCTCGACACGACTACGACTACTTGATCTGCGACAGCTTGCTTTGCGCCGACTGCGCGACGTCCGAGCCGCCGTATTGCGCGACGATCTGCTCGAGCGTCTTCTTGGCCGCGGCCTTCTGACCTTGCTCAAGCTGATTGTTCGCGATTGCCATCAATGCTTCAGGCGCTCGCGGATGCTGCGGATAATTCTTCACCACACCCTGCCAGGTCGCCGTCGAGCCCTTGTAATCGCGCAACGCATACAGCGCATTGCCGAGCCAGTACTGCGCGGTCGGCTGATAGGGGCTGTTCGGATACTTGGAGATGAAGCTGCGGAACGACGCCGCCGCATTCTTGAAGTCGCCGTTGCGGAACTGTTGTGAAGCCGCATTGAACGACTCCGTTTCGCCCGGCTGCACCTCGCCCTGAACGCCATCCACCGTTTGCTGCTGCGGCTCGAATTTCTTCAGGCGCGTGTCCAGATCGGTGTAGTAGTCCTTCTGCTGTTTTTGCAGCGTGGCGAGCTGATTGGCCATGTCCTCGTTCTGCCCGCGCAGCGTCGCGACCTGTTGATTCATCTGGTCGAGACGGTTGGACTGATCGAGGATCGTGCGCTGTGCTGCCGACAACTGGCTCGACAGGCTGTCAGTCTTCGACCGAAGATCGAGAATGGCCTGGCGGGCCTGATCGTCGTCGAAGATACCGGCGTGCGCGGGCACAGCCATAAAGACCGTGCCCGCGACGCAGGCCGCTGCGGCAAATCGCAGCCAGGAGAAACGATGCGTCATTCGGCTCATCACCTGTTACTTACTGTTGGTACACGAGATCGGCGCGGCGGTTCTGTGCCCACGACGATTCGTCATGACCGGTAGCTTGCGGCTTTTCCTTGCCGAGGCTCACGGCTTCCATTTGCGAGTCGGTCACGCCCATCAGCGACAGCGAACGACGCACTGCTTCAGCACGCTTCTGGCCGAGTGCCAGGTTGTACTCGCTCGTGCCGCGCTCGTCGGTGTTGCCCTGGATCAGCACGTGGCGTTGCGGATGGCTCTTCAGATACTGCGCGTGTTGTTGCAGCAGCGACTGGTAGTCGTCCTTCACCGAATAGCTGTCGAAGTCGAAGTAAATGCTGCGCTTTGCGAGCGGGCTGTTCGGATCGTTCAGCGGGTCGACGTTCACTTGCGCGACATCGTTCGGGTTCGGTTGCGTCGAGACGGCGCCGCCCTTGTTTGCGTTTTCGTCGAGCTTGACGCCCGAATGACATGCGGCCAGTGCACCGACCATGAGGACTGCGAATGCGAAGCGAAGTTTAGACATCATTTTTTACTCTCCTTGTGTTATTGCATCAACGTTATTGCATGAAAGGGCCCCAGGACGGCTCACGTACGCTGCCGCCCTGCACTGACAGGACCTGCCGGGTGCGACCGTCGGTCGAAACCGCAGCCAATACGCCACGGCCGTTCACCTGAGTGGCGTAAAGAATGTACTGACCGTTCGCCGCGAAGCTCGGCGATTCGTCATGTGTCGTGTCCGTCAGGCCCGTGGCCGTTCCGCCTTGCAGGTCCTGGATATACAGCTTGAAGCCGCCGCCGACGCGCGAAATATACGCGAGTTGCTTGCCGTCCGGGCTCACGCGCGGACTGGTGTTGTAGCTGCCGGTGAACGTGACCCGTTGTGCCGCGCCGGCGCTTTCACCCTGCGCCGACATCTTGTAGATCTGCGGTTGACCGCCGCGGTCGCTCGTGAAATAGATCGTCTGGCCGTCTGGCGAGAAAGTCGGCTCCGTGTCGATCGAGCTGCCTTGCGTGAGACGGCGCATGCCAGTGCCGTCCGCATTGACGGCGAAGATTTGCGTGTTGCCCGTGCGCGAGAGCGCCACGGCGAGCGTGCGCCCGTCCGGCGACCATGCAGGCGCGCTGTTATTGCCTTTCTGGTCCGAAACCACAATACGCCGACCCGTAGGCAGATCGTGGATATAGACGATCGGTTTCTTCTTTTCGAACGATACGTAAGCCACCTTGGTGCCATCGGGCGACCATGCCGGCGAGATGATCGGCTCCGGGCTCGACAACGCAATGTGCGCGTCCTGACCGTCCGAATCCGAGATCTGCAACTGATAACGGTTGCCGGTCTTGATGACATACGACAGCCGCGTCGCGAACACGCCGCGGCCGCCCATCAGCTTCGCGTATATGTAGTCGGCCACCTTGTGCGCGCTCATGCGCAGGCCGCTTTCGGGGCTGACCAGCACGAGGCCGCCGAGGCTCTCGCCCTTGACCGTGTCGTACAGCTTGAAGCGCACTTCGTACTGGCCGTTCGGCAGGCGGTTCACGCTGCCGGCTACGAATGCATTCGCGCCTTTGGCCTTCCAGCTACCGAGGTCGACCGAGGCCGTTTCGGGAACCGGCGTCGAGCCTGCGTCGATATTGGTGAATTTGCCGCTGCGTTGCAGGTCCTGACGCACGATGGTGCTGACCTGTTGCGGCGAGCTCGTTTCGTTGGCGAAGTTCGCCGTTGCGATCGGGAACTGGGTGGACCCGACGCCCGTCACGAGGACGTTGAGTTGTGCGTTCGCGGCGCCGCCGACGGCGATCAGGCACGACGCTACAAGTGTCCGCAGGCCTAGCTTGGTCATCAAACTCATGCTGTATGGATTCCCCAAAAAACGGTTTTACTAAAGCTTCGCGACAGCAGACAGACCGGAAAAGAGCTAATTCGTTCCCGAGCACGCCGCGCCGGGCGGGGCGCTCGGTCTGCTGTCAAGGTACTGTCAGGCTTTCATCAACCTGCCGGTCGCAACGTAATTCTGAAGCTCGCCGGCGTCTTGCCGTCGATGTCCTGAGGCATTGGGTCCGAACGCTGAACGGCTCGCAACGCCGCGTCGTCCCACGCGGAATTGCCGCTGCTGTGAGCGATCGTTGCGCTCAACAGGGTGCCTGTTGGTGAACAACGAACGGCGATCACAGTCTCGAGGCCCTCCGTCTCTCCGCCCCACGAAATGTTTGGCCGCACCACGCGACGCACCTTGTCAGCGTAACCCGGCGATGCCGCATTACCACCCGAGCCGCTGCCCGTGCCGCTCTTGCCGAGGCCATTGCCAGTCGAGCCCGGAGGCCCGGCCATGCCTTGCATTTGCGCGAGGCGCGCGCGGCGTTCCGCGTCGACCTTCTTCGCTTGCGCCGCTGCTTCGGCTTGTGCGGCTTGTGCTTTTGCCTTCGCCGCCTTTTGCGCGTCCGCCTTTTTCTGCGCTTCGGCCTCAGCCTGCTTTTGCTGTTCCTGCTGCTTTTCCTGCTGTTGTTCCTTCAACTGCTGCTGCTTTTGCTGCTCGGCCAACTGCTGTTGCTTCAGCTTTTCCGCCTGCTGCTGTTGTTGCTTCTGCTTCGCGGCCGCCGCTTTCTGGGCAGCCAGTTGCGCCGCCTGTTCGGCCAACTGCTGCTGACGCTTCGCCTCGGCTTCCTGCTGAGCCTGCAGCTTTTCCTGACGTTGCTGCTCCGCAAGTTGCGCCTGACGAGCCGCTTCCTGTTGCTTGCGTTTCTTCTCCTGCAGCGCGATTTCGGCCTGTTCGTCCGCCACCGGCGGAGCAGGGACCACAGGTGCGGGCGGCGGCGGCGCCACGCGCGGGATCGCGGTGTCCGGCACTTCGGTCCACAGTTCCGCTTCGGCGCCTTCGGGCGTGCTGTTCTGCCACTGAATGCCGTGATAGAGGAAGAACCCGAGCAGCGCATGCATCACCAGCGCGAACGCAAAGGCGCGGCCGGTGCCGCGTTCACGCGGTGGCTGGAGCGGATAGTCGGTGTTCTTACGGATCATTGCGATTTGACGAGCAATCCAACGCGTTTGACGCCCCGTGCCTTCAGCTCGGACATCACGTTCATCACGGCTTCATACTTCACGGTCTTGTCGGCGGCGATCACGACGGGCTGATCGGGGTGCGACTGCGCGCGATCGGCGATAAAGCCGTTGAGGCCCGCTTTGGTCATGTCCTCCTGCTGCTGCGCGCCGGAGTCGTCCTTGTATTTGACGCTCATGTTGCCGTCCGCGCGAATGTTGACGATCACAGGCGGCGTTTGCTGCTGCGGCGCTGCGCCGCCGACAGTCGGCAGATTGACGATGGACGGCGCGACGAGCGGCGCGGTCACCATGAAGATGACGAGCAGCACGAGCATCACGTCGATATACGGCACGACGTTGATGTCGGACATCGCGCGGCGCGAGCGGCCGCCGCGCATGCTGGAGGAGCGAGAGCCTGCCATCGTGGACTCCTTAGTGCGCCTGGCGCTGCAAGATGTTCGAGAATTCTTCGATGAAGGTCTCGAAGCGGATTGCCAGACGGTCGATGTCGTGCGCGTAGCGGTTGTATGCGACCACGGCCGGGATCGCGGCGAACAGGCCGATCGCGGTTGCAGTCAGCGCTTCGGCGATGCCCGGCGCCACGTTCGCAAGCGTGGCCTGCTGCACGTTGGCGAGTCCGCGGAACGCATTCATGATCCCCCACACCGTACCGAACAAACCGATATACGGGCTGACCGAACCGACCGACGCCAGAAACGCGAGGTTCGCTTCGAGCACGTCCATTTCACGCTGGAACGCCGCACGCATTGCACGGCGCGCGCCGTCGAGAATCGCGCCCGGGTCGTTCAGGCGTTTTTCCTTGCCCTTGAGGAATTCGCGCATGCCCGACTCGAAAATCCGTTCGAGCGCGCCGATGGTGTGACGGTTATTGGCAGCGCTCTGATACAGCGCCTGCAGGTCGCCGCCCGACCAGAAATCGCGTTCGAAACGCTCAGTCTGCGCGCGGGCGCGACGGATCGCAAACCACTTGCGGAAGATGAAAGTCCACGAAAGCAGTGACAGCAACAGCAGGAGCGCCATGACGGCCTGCGCCAGCAGGCTCGCGTTGAGTACGAGAGAAACGATCGACAGATCTTGTGTAGTGTTCATAAAGGTTCGTTTTATCGTCCCGAAAGGGGCGTCCGGCTTTGCAAGGCCACGCGAAGCTTTCCGTGAGCAAAACGGAAGCATCGGCGGTACTGCAAGCCGAACCATGCTTTTGTGCTGCTTGGTCGATGCGAGTTCACTGGCCCCGTAACAACGAGAGTCAGCATGCGTTCGTTGACACGCCGCCGTCGCGCACGCCTGGTCCGCGCCGCAAAGCTGCCAGAACCTGCGGCGGAATCGCGGCGGGGCGCAGCGCTGTACGCTCGACGCAACCGACCCGGATCGAGCCGGTAGCAAGCAACGTGCCGTCGCGCCACGCTTCTTGCGCGAAGTCGACGGAAGCTCTGCCGAGCCGCTCGATCCGGCTCACCACTTTGACGACGTCGTCGAGACGCGCGGGCGCCCGATAGTCGACCGCGGTGCTGCGGACGATGAAGATCACCCCCGTTTCATCGGCGAGCCGGTTCTGGTCGATGCCACACGCGCGCAGCCATTCGGTGCGCGCCCGTTCAAAGAACTTCAGGTAATTCGCGTAAAACACGATGCCGCCGGCGTCGGTATCTTCGTAGTACACGCGGATGCTCCACGAATGGCCGATTTCCGTGCCTGGCTGGCTGGTCGTCATATTCATGCGGCGCATTTTACCGGATCGCACACTGCGAGGTCTGTTTCAAGATGTGCGCGCCGTCTGGCGGGCCTTTAGCCCCGATGAACGGACAAACCCGCGAACGATTGCGCCACCGGCATCAGTTCGATCGTGTTGATGTTGACGTGTGCCGGGCGAGTGGCGATCCAGTAGATCGAATCGGCGATATCTTCGGCCGTCAGCGGCTGGACGTTTTCGTAGACCTTGCCGGCCTTTTCGTCGTCGCCCCGAAAGCGTACGTTCGAAAATTCGGTGCCGCCGCACAGACCGGGTTCGATGTCCGTCACGCGAAGCGCAGTGCCCGCCAGGTCCGCGCGCAGGTTCAGGCTGAACTGGCGCACGAACGCCTTGGTGGCGCCGTAGACGTTGCCGCCCGCATAGGGCCAGCGGCCCGCTACCGAGCCGAGGTTGAAGATATGGCCGCGGTTGCGCTCGACCATGCCAGGCAGCAGCGCGTGCGTGACCTGAACGAGGCCGGTGCAGTTAGTTTCGATCATCGTCTGCCATTCGTCGAGGCTCGCTTTCTGCGCCGGCTCGACGCCCAGTGCAAGGCCGGCGTTGTTCACGAGCACGTCGATCGCGGCGAAGTCGGCCGGCAACGCTGCTGGGACCGCTTCCACCGCCGCGCGATCCCGCACGTCCAGTTCATAGGGCAGGAGGGCGTCGCCGAGTTCGCCGGCGAGCGCATCCAGGCGGTCTTTGCGGCGGGCCGTGGCGACGACGCGATGGCCGCCCTTGACGAAGGCACGAGCGATGGCGGCGCCGAATCCTGCGGACGCACCGGTGACGAACACGATCATTACAGTTCCCTGGTCGGTAGAAGACAAAGGCCCCAAGCCTACTTCCAATGCGGCGCTGCGGCAAGGATAGGCGAGCCGGATGGATTGCGCCGCAAGACGTCCGCGCACGCTTCCTGGCGGGCCTTCGCGGGACGGCTGTGCGCTGTGTTTCGCGCCCTCGGGTGCCGTCGTGCCGGTGCCTTGCGCGACGGGGGAAACCTGGTTGCCTATTCGATCCTCTTCCAATAAACTAACGCGCTCATCCCTGCGTGACTGGCGATAGAACCGATCCAACCAATCGGGTTCAAGGTGGAAAAACCCACCGTGAAGCGCAGGGTGCCGTTTTGCCGTTCGCCTGGGCAGCCGTGATCCGCGCGCATCAATCTGCGCTGACGGTGGCTGTCCTGCCTCGCGTGTGCGGCGACTCTCCTCTCGCCACGTCAGGGCTGGCCCAGCCGCCAGCAGCGCCGCGTACCCTCTACGCAAGATTCGGCGCACGATCCGGTCAACCTGAACACACTCAACGGAATCCGTATGTTTGACAGAGCCCAAAGCACCATCGCCAACGTCGACCCTGAACTCTGGAAGGTGATCGAACAGGAAAACCGTCGTCAGGAAGAGCATATCGAACTGATCGCGTCGGAAAACTACACGAGCCCGGCTGTGATGGCTGCACAAGGCTCGCAACTCACGAACAAGTACGCCGAAGGGTACCCGGGCAAGCGCTACTACGGCGGTTGCGAATACGTCGACGTGGCGGAGCAGCTCGCGATCGACCGCGTGAAGCAACTGTTCCGCGCCGAGGCTGCCAACGTCCAGCCGAACTCGGGCTCGCAGGCGAACCAGGGCGTGTTCTTCGCCATGCTCAAGCCGGGCGACACGATCATGGGCATGAGCCTCGCGCACGGCGGCCACCTGACTCACGGCTCGCCCGTCAACATGTCGGGCAAGTGGTTCAACGTCGTGAGCTACGGCCTGAACGAAGCCGAAGACATCGACTACGACGCTGCCGAGAAGCTGGCCCAGGAACACAAGCCGAAGTTGATCGTTGCCGGTGCGTCCGCCTTCGCGCTGCGCATCGACTTCGAACGTCTGTCGAAAATTGCGAAGTCGGTCGGCGCGTACTTCATGGTCGACATGGCGCACTACGCGGGTCTGATCGCTGCGGGCGTGTATCCGAACCCGGTGCCGCATGCAGACTTCGTCACCACCACCACGCACAAGAGCCTGCGTGGCCCGCGCGGCGGGGTGATCCTGATGAAGGCCGAATTCGAAAAGCAGATCAACTCGGCAATCTTCCCGGGAATTCAGGGCGGCCCGCTGATGCACGTGATCGCCGGCAAGGCGGTTGCGTTCAAGGAAGCGCTGTCGCCGGAATTCAAGGCTTACCAGCAACAAGTCGTTGAGAATGCCCGCGTGCTGGCCGAGACGCTCGTCAAGCGGGGTCTGCGCATCGTGTCGGGCCGTACTGAAAGCCACGTGATGCTGGTCGATCTGCGCGCGAAGAAGATTACCGGCAAGGCTGCGGAAGCCGCGCTCGGCGCCGCTCACATCACGGTCAACAAGAACGCGATTCCGAACGACCCGGAAAAGCCGTTTGTGACGAGCGGTATTCGTCTGGGCTCGCCGGCCATGACCACGCGCGGTTTCGGCACCAAGGAAGCCGAGCAGGTGGGTAACCTGATCGCCGACGTGCTGGACAACCCGGAAGACACGGCCACGATCGACCGCGTGCGCGGCCAGGTCGCCGAGTTGACGCAGCGTTTCCCGGTCTACGGCTAAGCCGCCATGCATTGCCCTTTCTGCCGTCACGCCGATACGCAGGTTGTCGACTCGCGTGTCTCCGAAGACGGCGCGACGATTCGCCGGCGCCGCCGCTGTCCGGCCTGCGACAAACGTTTTACGACGTATGAGCGGGTCGAGCTGGCGTTGCCGTCGGTCGTCAAGAAAGACGGCAGCCGTACCGAATTCGATCGCCGCAAGATTGTCGCGAGCATGCAACTGGCGCTGCGCAAGCGCCCGGTTGCAGCAGACGCAATCGACGCGGCCGTCGCCCGGATCGAGTACCAACTGCTCGGCAGCGGCGAGCGCGAGGTGCGCAGCGAGCGCCTCGGCGAACTCGTAATGAACGAGTTGCGCGCGCTCGACACGATTGCCTACGTTCGTTTCGCCTCCGTTTACCGGCGCTTTGAAGACGTCTCTGAATTTGAAGACGTGATTGAAGAGTTCCGCCACGCTTCCTCTCCTCCCAAGCCGTCGCGCAAGCGCTGAGCGCCCACGTCCCTCGCGTCGCGTCCGACTATTCGTGTTGTGCCGCGTCGCTTCGAGTCTCTGCATTTCCCGCTCCCTCATCGTTCGTCGCGTGAATTCTTGCGCGCAATAGCGTCTGAATGCCACCTGGCCATTCGGCCGATTGTTGAGCCGTCCTCGAACCGCTAGATTGGCCGCATTCTTTGAAATATTCAGGGATGCAAATGAAACAGCATGCAATCGCTCAGCCGCCGTGCGGCGGATTTACGCTTGTCGAAACGCTGGTCGTGGTCGCGCTGCTGGCGGTGGTCGTGCTATGGGCGACTCCTTCGTTCGTAGCGTGGCAGGTGCGGGATCAGGTCGATGCCCGCGCAAAGGCGCTCATGTCGACGCTCGGCTATGCGCGCAGCGAGGCTTTGCGTCGCGGCGCTCGCGTGACCGTATGCCGGACAGATGCGGCGAGGCACTGCCTGGCCGCCGGACAACCGTGCGGCACGGGCCCGACCGACTGGTCTTGCGGCTGGGCGGTACTGGCGGATCGAGGCGGCACTCTTACGCTGCTGCGCGCCCATTCCTCGCTTTCGTCGGTGAGCATTGTGGGTACGCAGACGAATCTGACGTTCACGCCGCCCGCGGGTCAGTTGATCGGCACTTTCCGCAGTTTCGACATTGCGCCGCGTGCGCCATCGAAAGCGACTCAGGGCGATAAGTGGCGGCGCTGCATTCGCATTGCTGCGGGTGGTCGGACGCGGATTGCAGAAGGTGCGTGCGGGGCGGCGTCATGAGGCGGCTCATCGAACTATGGTTGGCGCAAGTGCCATCGGAACGTTGCAGCAGCAAGTGCGGCGGTAGCTCGTTGATCGAAGTGATGCTGGCCGTCGCAGTGCTCGCGGTCACGGCACTCGGTTTGATCGCCGGGCAGTTGTGGACAGCGCGCGAGGCCCGGGCAATGTCGATGCGGGAACAGGCCGCGTGGATAGCCGATTCGGTGGCTGAGGCGATGTCTGCGCCGTCAGGCAACGAGGCCGCGCTCGCGTGGTGGAACTCGCGAGCGGCAACAGTGTTGCCGCGCGGCGACGCGTCGGTCGTCGCGACAGGTGGCGTGTCGGCGGCTCGCGTGACATGGTCGGCTTCGCAGAACTTGCCGCGCGCAAACGACGTGATCGACAAGCCCGAGCCGTGTGGCGGAGTGAGCGCGCCCGTGGGCTTCTCGTGCATCGCACTGGCGTTCGTCAAATGATGTCGCGCTTGCATCGTGCGTGCGGTCATACGTTGGTCGAGTTTGTTATTGCCGTCGCGCTGGGGCTCGTGGTGACCGCAGGGACGGTGTCGCTCTATACGACGCAGCGCGCAGCCTTCGAGCACGCGAGCAACGGGCTGCGAATCCGCGAGGCCGGTTGGACGGCGCTGACCGTTGTCGGGCAGCAGTTGCAAATGGCAGGGTTCGTGCCGGCAGACGCTTCGCAATACCGCGCACCGGCGCCATTGTTCGGCTGTTCCGGAGGTCACCCCGCCGGCACGGATGACAGCCGTCTGACCTGCGAGACATTGCCTGGTAAATCAGACGGCGTCGCGGTGCGATATGTCGGCGATAGCGTGTCGACGTGGCCGTCATCCACGGGACAAACAACGGACTGTCTCGGGCAAGCCGTGACCAGTAGCAGCGCTGCGCTTGGCGAGCGCGGCGTGCCGGTGGTCAATCGCTTCTACGCCAAGGCGAGCGGCTCGACCGGCGAGCCGGAGCTCTATTGCGAAGGCAATGGCAAGACAGGCTCTGCGCAACCGCTGGTCGAAGGCGTCGAGCGGCTGCGCATCAGGTATTGGCTGGCCGGCGCGGTGAATTCAATCGACGCGTCGGCGGTGATGCCCGACCAGTGGGCAAGCGTTGTCGCGGTCGATCTGTGTGTGCTCGTGCGGGGCGCGCCCCAAGGGCAGCGCTCGCGCTATGCGGATTGCGATGGCGTTACCAGCATTGCGAGCGACCTGCGTCCGCGGCAGGCATTCTGGCGTCGGATCGCATTGCGTAACTACGCGGAGGCTATTTCGTGACTGACACACCAGGCAGAACGGCGTGCCGCTGCGTCGCTCATGCGTTGTGCGGCTGCTCGCAGCAATTGGCGACGTTGCAGGTGGCGTCTGGTGGCAAGAGGCGCCGTGCTTCGCGCCCACGTCACGACGCGCATCGCAGCCGTTGCCGCGGCGCCGTGCTGCCCATCGTTTTGCTGATTTCGGCGATGCTGTTGGCGACATCGGCGGCCTGGTTCGAAGCATCGGTCGCGGCCGCGCGTAGCGCCGTCAATGTGCGCGACTACTTGCAGGCATTCCACGCTGCTGACTCGGCCTTGACCTTGTGTGCCCGCAGCGTCGTCGCAGGCACGGGCATCGGCGCATTGGCATCGCCGCCAGTCGCCCACGAGCCGACTCAGTGGAAAGTCGAGGCTACGTTCGAAGCCGCAGCCGCGACACCCGTCGCGCAGTGGCCCGGGGCACTGCGCGCGCCGCAATGCATGGTCGAAGGATGGAGTCTGCCGGCTCGCCCCGACGCGCGGGCGTACCTGCTGACATCGCGCGGGTATGGCATGAACAAGGACTCGCAGGTATGGCTGCAAATGCAACTTGTTATCGACGGCGACAGGATCGAACGCCATTGGCGGCGCGTCGCCGCGCGGCCATTTTAATGAGGCATAGATGAGAAGGGCGCACGTATCCGCATTCACCTTGCTCGAGCTGATTATCACTCTCGCGATAGTCGCGGTGCTGGCCGTCTTTGCCGTGCCGTCGTATCGCAACCACGTCGTACGAACGCATCGGGTCGACGCGGCATCGGCGCTGTTTCGGGCGGCGCAGTTCGTCGAAGGTGCAGCAAGTGACAGCATTGCCGCGCTGCCGCCGGGCCTTGATCAGGCTCCGCAATTCGGCACGGCTGTCTATCGGTTGCATGTACTGCCGGCGGACGATGCTAACGGCGGCTATTCACTTGAAGCGGCCCCGGACGAATCGGGGCCGATGCGCGATGACCCGTGTGGCGTCTTTACGCTCGACGCAACAGGGATGCGAAGTAACAAGAATGTCGCGAACGGGTCGGCACCGTCCACCGGGCAGTGTTGGGGCACTGGCTAGCAAGAGCTACGAAGTCGGCACACGCGGAAGTGCGTTCGTTGACGGCCAGGAGAGCAGGCAACCACTGGGCGCTCAAAAGTGTAATCAGCCAACAACCCGGCACGTCACCTTTCGTCGCCCGAACCGCCCGAACCATACGATGCACGCGACTCACCCTTGATCTGCTGCCACACGCGGTACGCTTCCCACGCGGCAAGCGCGAGGCCACCCCATTTCAGCGCGGGCTTTGCGCCAGCAGCAACGGTCGCGCGCAGCGGCTTCGCGAGGACGAGCGAGGCGATCGAGCTGACAAGCGGATACTGTTTGAGAAGAGCGCCAATGGTCCCGGCGTTCAGGAAGTTCGCCTTAGAGCCGGTGCCCATGCGCAATCCGCCGAAACCCGGCACGATGAACTTGAGCCAACTGAAGTGTGTGACGGCTTCGCGCAATTCGATCGTCGCCTGGGCCAATTCCATGCGCTCGACGTCCGCGCGCACGAGCAGCAATTCCTTGCGTAGCGCTCGCAAGTGCGGCGCGCTAAGGTCTCTCGCCGGCTGGCGCTTGTTGCGGAATGCGGAACTTGAATGGCTCTGGCTCATGGCGTATCGGCATTATGAAGGGCTAGGAACAGCGCACGGAACGGCACAACGAGCGGCGCAAAGAACGGCATGAAAAGAGTCGGTGCAACCGGTGCGCTTCACATACGCTGAACAACCGGTTCACGAACTTGTCAATCGACAAAAAACGTCTCGCGCTCCGTGCGCTCGCGGTGCTACGGTCTACGAAATACGTCGCGGTCTTTTTCGAATTCGGCGATGGTGGACTCGAAGACCATCGGCGCATTACGCAGACCACTGCGCGCTTTTAGCGCGCAGATCAGTCCGGCAATCGCATAAACCAGTGTGATGCCGGCAAGCGCCTGCCACCGGTATGTGTCCCAGAACGCGATGGCGACCAGCGCGGTAAGAGCGATCAGGGCCATGGTGGTCAGCATCATCGCCGCAAGGCCAAGAAAGAGCACGCCCAGAAGGCGGTCTTTTTCCTCAGCCAGTTCAATGCCGACCAGTTCAAGGCGTGTTTGCAGAATGGCAGACACCGAACTGATGATGCGGCGTAACGGGCTATGTAGTTCGCGCTGCGAATGTGTGTCGGTCGTCATGGCTGTGGGCGTTGCGCGTGGTGGCCTAAGCGGCGCGTGCAAACGTGCGCGCCAAGATAAGCGGACCGGCCGGACATGCGCCGGTCCGCTTGATTCGCTGGCAAGCCGGACTTAGTTCGTCCGGCAACGTGCAATGGTGTTACTTGCGGTTGATCAGCAGACCCAGCAACACGCCGGCGCCCGCAGCAATGCCGATGGATGCCCACGGATGCTCGTGAACGTAGTCGTCGGTTGCGCGAGCAGCCTTCTTGCCTTTCTCGACCACGACGACTTGCACGTCGGCAGCTTTTTCCCGGGCTTGCTTCAGACGGGACAGCGCCGTTTCGCGCAGTTCCGAAGCGCGCTCGCCCGTTGCGCTTGCGGCCTGTTTCAGCAGGTCTTCCGCGTCCGCGAGGACGGTTTTGATATCCGACATCAATCTCTCCTTGTTGACTTCCGACATTGACAGCTCCCCTTTTCGTTCTCACGCCACGCGTGAATCCTAACCAAAGAAACGGCGGCTGGCGAGCGCACTGCCCGGTCTGCGGAGCCGAACGCACGAACCGTTCCCGGCGAGGCTAAACACTTCCAGACAACATCTGCATGACTCTCACAGATGATGTTAGTGCATGATTGAGTTGATCTGTCCCGCAAAGTTTCCACTAAATCGGCGAAAATTACAAAAAGGCATAAAGTAGTGAGCCGATGTTCGTTCGTCATGTACGGTCGCTGCCGTATGCTTTATCTTTGCCAAGCGCTGCGGGCAAATGCTCGCGCTGGTGTCCGAATACTTAAGGAGATGCACATGAGTCTACGTCTTGGCGATACCGCACCGGATTTCGAGCAGGAATCCAGTATCGGCCGCATCAAGTTTCATGAATGGCTCGGCGACAGCTGGGGCGTGCTGTTCTCGCACCCGGCCGACTTTACGCCGGTCTGCACCACGGAACTCGGCCTGACTGCCAAGCTCGCCGAGGAATTCGAGAAGCGCAACGTGAAGACCATTGCGTTGTCGGTCGACAGCGCCGAGTCGCACAAGGAGTGGATCAAGGACATCAACGAGACGCAGGCCGCCAACGTCGGGTTTCCGATTCTGGCCGATGGCGACCGCAAAGTGTCCGAGTTGTACGACATGATTCACCCGAACGCCAATGAAACGCTCACGGTTCGCTCGCTGTTCATCATCGATCCGAAGAAGAAGGTGCGTCTGATCATTACGTACCCGGCAAGCACGGGGCGCAACTTCGACGAAGTGCTGCGCGTAATCGATTCGCTTCAGCTCACCGACAGCCACTCGGTTGCAACGCCCGGCAACTGGAAGCAGGGCGACGACGTCGTGATCGTGCCGTCGCTGAAGGACGAAGAGGTGATCAAACAGAAATTCCCGAAAGGCTACAAGGCGCTGCGTCCGTATCTGCGCATGACGCCGCAGCCGAACAAGTAAGCGCGGGCTCGGCGCAAGGCCAGAGGCGTTCGGAGCAGAAAGCCCCGAGCAGAAAGCCGGAAGCCTAAAGTCGCGCCATACACGGACAAAAGGCCGGTTCATCGCGAACCGGCCTTTTACTTTTGACGCAGGAGCAAACCGCGCTGCGACAAACCTCGGTTTGCCGTCGGAAAGGCTTTAGAAAAACGCCTGGATGCCCGTTTGCGCGCGTCCGAGAATCAGCGCGTGAATGTCGTGCGTGCCTTCGTACGTGTTGACCACTTCGAGATTCACCAGATGCCGCGCGATGCCGAATTCGTCGGAGATGCCGTTCCCGCCCAGCATGTCCCGCGCGAGCCGCGCAATGTCGAGTGCCTTGCCGCATGAATTGCGTTTCATGATCGACGTGATCTCGACGGCTGCCGTGCCTTCGTCTTTCATACGACCAAGGCGCAGCACGCCTTGCAGCCCGAGCGTGATCTCCGTCTGCATATCGGCGAGTTTTTTCTGGATCAACTGGTTTGCCGCGAGCGGCCGGCCGAACTGCTTACGGTCGAGCACGTACTGACGCGCGGTGTGCCAGCAGGATTCCGCGGCGCCCAGCGCGCCCCACGCGATGCCGTAGCGGGCTGAGTTCAGGCACGTGAACGGACCGCGCAGGCCGCTCACTTCCGGGAAGCGGTTTTCTTCCGGTACGAACACTTCGTCGAGCACGATCTCGCCGGTGATCGACGCGCGCAGGCCCACCTTGCTATGGATGGTCGGCGCTGAGAGTCCCTTCCAGCCCTTCTCGAGGATGAAGCCGCGAATCGCGTCCTTGCCGTTTTCCTCGAGTTTGGCCCACACCACAAAAACGTCGGCGATCGGTGAATTGGTGATCCACATTTTCGAGCCCGACAGCGAATAGCCGCCGTCGACCTTCTTTGCTCGCGTCACCATGCTGCCCGGGTCGGAGCCGTGATTAGGCTCGGTCAGTCCGAAGCAGCCGATCCATTCGCCGGTGGCGAGCTTCGGCAGGTATTTCTGCTTCTGTGCCTCGGAGCCGAACTCGTAGATCGGCACCATGACCAGCGAAGACTGGACCGACATCATTGACCGGTAGCCGGAGTCGACGCGCTCCACTTCACGCGCGATCAAGCCATACGCCACGTAGTTCAGCCCGGGACCGCCGTATTGCTCGGGAATGGTCGGACCGAGCAGGCCCAGTTCGCCCATTTCGCGGAAGATTTCGATGTCGGTCTTCTCGTGACGGAACGCTTCCAGCACGCGCGGCTGCAGCTTGTCCTGCGCATACGCCGCGGCGGCGTCGCGCACCATGCGTTCGTCTTCGGTGAGCTGCTGATCCAGCAGCAGCGGGTCTTCCCAGTGAAACTGCGCGGCCTCGGCCATGACGTATCTCCTGATTCTTTGCTTGATTCAAGCTTGACTATAGTTCCGCTATGCAGAACAATGTTTTGCAAACCACGACTGAGTGTATCACCCGATGACGCCCGCATCCACTTTGTCCGATCCGCTCGACGAGCGCAAATTCGTTGTCGCCCTCGCCCGCGGGCTCGATTTGCTGCGCGCATTCAAGCCGGGCGAAACGATGCTCGGCAATCGCGACTTCGTCGAACGCACGGGTTTGCCCAAGGCGACTGTGAACCGTCTCGCCTATACGCTGACCGTGCTCGGCTATCTTCGGCTCGATGAGGCGTTGGGAAAGTACGCGCTCGATGCAGGGGTGCTGTCGCTCGGGTTTGCGCTGCTCTCGGGCACCGACACGCTCGAACTCGCCCGCCCGCACATGCGCGGGTTTGCGCGCGAGGTGGGCGCTGCTGTTTCGCTTGGCTGCCGTGACGGCCTCGACATGATCTACCTCGACACCATACGCAGCGAAACCGCGCTCACGCTCGGCCTCGCGCCCGGCTCGAAACTGTCGATGCTGACGAGTTCCATGGGTCGCGCATATCTCGCTGTGCAACCTGTCGACGTGCGCGCCGCGTTGCTTGCGGAACTCAGGAAAGCGGCGGGGAAGGGCGGTGCGGCGCTGGTGGCCGACGCTGTGAAGGAAATCGCCGCGTTCGAAAAGGAGCGTTGCTGCTATTCGTTCCGCGCCTGGAACGACGACGTCAACGCGGTTGCCGTGCCGTTTCGCGAGCCGCGCGAAGGGCGCTGGCTTGTGCTCAGTTGCAGCGGGCCGGCTTCGTCGATGGGAGAAGACGTGTTTCGGGAGAAGGTTGCGCCGCGGCTGAAGGCGCTTGCGCGGCGCCTCGGTGACGCTGGCTGAGGATTCGCGTTCGAGCCGAGTGGCTTGCATCGACCGCATCATCCGCATCGACCGCATCATCCGCATCAACCGGATCAAGCCAGGCGAATCGCCCCGAGCAGATCAAGCCAACCCGTAATCAAGCCGCGCGGTCGTGATAATGCGCATTGAACAGCGGCCCTTGCACGAAGCGCACATCGTATTGCTGCAACGCTTCGAATTGCGGTTCGTCCATCACGCGATTGAAGATCAGCGGAATCCGCAGCCGGCTCGCGTATCCCACTAACGGCTTGACCGTCGCGTCGCGCAACGCGGTCGCCGCATCCATCTTGATGAAGTCCAGCCGAGCGGTGTCCGACACCGACAGAATCTGCCCCGCGTTGGACAGGTTGCCCGCCACCTTGAAGCCGTAGTGCTGATAGCTCTTGGTCAAATAGCCGAGAAACGTCTTATGCGCGACCGCGGCTGCCGGCAGTTCGATCACTATCCTTGACGGGTTCAACCCGAACGACGTGAGCACGCTCGAAAAGTGCCGCCCGTGATCGTATTTCACGCTCTTCAGAAGCCGCTCGTGTACGCGTAGAAATAGCAGCCCGTGCCGTTGTGCGCCGAAGAAATTGACCGAGTGGAGCACGCGCGACATGCGGTCGAGCGCGACGACTTCCTGGTCGTCGGCGATGCGGTCGAACGCGTCGAACATATCGAACGGCGCGGCGTCGAGCCGCTGCGTGACCGCCTGGAAGCCCAACTCATCGCCGAAACGGTCGACGTTTTCGACGTCCGACGACATCGATTGCGCCAGCGCATGCACGCTGATATCGAAGATCGGTTCGTAGGCGCTCGTGAGCTCGAGGTCGTGGAACCGGGCGAGCGCAATCTCGCCGTGCGCGCCATGTCCCATCGCCAGATGTGTGCCGAGGAACGGATGCTCAGAGGCGCGGGCAACGAGGCTGGGAATGGTCGGCGGAATCATTTAGGCGAATGGGTCAGGTGAGTGGTGCGTTCGCTCGAGACTCCAGACAGAGCTCATGCGCCGCATGCTTCGATGGTAGCAGTCCGCATCGCGCGCACATGAACAAAATGCTGCTAACGATATCCGCGAGCCCTTGCCTGGCGGCGGCGCCGCGCGTTTGTTGTCCCTCTTCCAGGGTATACGTTAATTTCACTTAACGTAATTAGTTTTACCATGCGTAAATTGTAGTGCGGCTGACGAGAGCCGACTCGCGCCGTTTCGTGCGATTCGCACTGGCCCGCAGCCGCCGACATTCCAACCATTACACGCGGAGACAAATCCCATGAGCGCCAAGCCGGCACCAGCCGCCACCAACGTGATCGAAGTCGAGCGGGTGCTCGGCGAGACGCATCACCCGGCATTCCAGTTCATGCTGCTCGCGCTGTGCGGACTCTGCCTCGTGATCGACGGCTTCGACGCGCAGGCCATGGGTTACGTCGCGCCGAGCGTGATCGGCGAATGGCATGTGTCGAAGGCGGCGCTCGGCCCGGTATTCAGCGCAAGCCTGTTCGGCATGCTGCTCGGGGCATTGGGGCTGTCGGTGCTGGCGGACCGCATCGGTCGTCGTCCGGTGCTGATCGGTGCAACGTTTTTCTTTGCGCTGTCGATGTTGGCCACGCCGTTTGTCTCGACGATTCCCGCATTGATCGCGCTGCGCTTCATCACGGGCCTCGGCCTCGGTTGCATCATGCCGAACGCAATGGCGCTGGTAGGCGAATTTTCGACGCCCGCTCATCGCGTCAAGCGCATGATGCTGGTGTCGTGCGGCTTCACGTTGGGCGCGGCGCTGGGCGGCTTCATCAGCGCTGCGCTGATTCCGGCCTACGGCTGGCGCGCGGTGTTCTGGGTCGGCGGCGCGGTGCCGCTGGTGCTGGCGGTCGCCATGCTCGTCGCGCTGCCCGAGTCGTTGCAATTTCTCGTGCTGAAGGGCCGCAGCGACCGCGCGTTGCGCTGGCTCGCGAAGTTCAATCCCAGCCTGCCGATCGATGCGAACACACGCGTCGTCGTGCGCGAGAAGGGCAATGCCGGTGCGCCGGTCGCGGAGTTGTTCCGCGCGGGGCGTGCTCCGGTCACCTTGATTCTGTGGGCGATCAGCTTCATGAACCTGATCGATCTGTACTTTCTGTCGAACTGGCTGCCGACCGTCATGCGCGATGCAGGCTATTCGCCGGGCACGGCGGTGATCGTCGGCACGGTGTTGCAGACGGGCGGCGTGGTCGGCACGTTGCTGCTCGGCTGGTTCATCGAACGCTTTGGTTTCGTGCGCGTGCTGTTCGTGTGCTTCGCGGGCGCGGCACTCGCTGTCGGCACCATCGGCAGCGTGGCGCATGCTTTGCCGTGGCTGCTAATCGTTGTGTTCGCGGGCGGCTTCTGTGTAGTCGGCGGGCAGCCGGCCGTGAACGCGCTCGCAGGCCACTTTTATCCGACCACACTGCGATCGACGGGCATCGGCTGGAGCCTCGGAATCGGGCGTATCGGCTCGGTAATCGGGCCGCTGGTCGGCGGTCAACTGATCGCGCTGAACTGGTCGAACGAATCGCTGTTCCATGCGGCCGCGGTGCCGGTGCTGTGTTCCACGTTGCTGGTGATCGCGCTCGCCGCGGCGACGCGGCAACGCAGCCGCCCGTCCGAACCGCAAACCGCGTGAAGTGATGTCTAGGGTCAACGGAGAATCTTGCATGGATACCTCAACACGTCAGCCGAATACCGTCAGGTCGCGGCTCGAGATCGAACCCGGCTATCAGTCGGGCTTCGGCAACGAATTTGCGACCGAGGCTTTACCGGGCGCGCTGCCTGAAGGGCGCAATTCGCCACAGCGCGCGGCTTATGGTTTGTATGCCGAGCAGTTGTCCGGCACCGCTTTCACCGCGCCGCGCGGGCACAATCGGCGCACCTGGCTGTACCGCATTCGTCCAGCGGCAGTGCATAAGCCGTTCACGCCGCTGCCTTCGGAGCGGCTCGTCGCGAACTTCGCCGAAGTGCCGCCGACGCCGCCAAATCAGTTGCGCTGGGACGCATTGCCGATGCCAACCGAACCGACGGATTTCGTCGACGGCTGGGTCACGATGGCGGGCAACGGCGCCGCCGAATCGATGAGCGGCTGCGCGATTCACCTGTACGCGGCGAACCGTTCAATGACGGACCGTTTCTTCTACAGTGCCGACGGCGAGTTGCTGATCGTGCCGCAGGAAGGGCGCCTCGATATCGCGACGGAACTGGGCCGGCTCGAAGTGGGGCCGTTCGAGATCGCGGTGATTCCGCGCGGCGTCCGCTTCGCGGTGAGCTTGCTGGACGGCACGGCGCGCGGCTACATCTGCGAAAACTTCGGCGCGTTGCTTCGCTTGCCGGACCTCGGGCCAATCGGCTCGAACGGCCTTGCCAATCCGCGCGACTTCCTCACGCCGCATGCGGCTTACGAGGACCGCGAAGGCGACTTCGAACTCGTCGCGAAGATGAACGGCAACCTGTGGCGCGCGGACATTGGACATTCGCCGCTCGACGTGGTCGCGTGGCACGGCAATTACGCGCCGTATAAATACGACTTGCGGCGCTTCAACACCATCGGCTCGATTAGCTTCGACCATCCGGACCCGTCGATCTTTCTGGTGTTGCAATCGCAAAGCGACACGCCGGGCGTGGATTCGCTCGACTTCGTGATCTTCCCACCGCGCTGGCTCGCCGCCGAAAACACGTTCCGCCCGCCATGGTTTCATCGCAATGTCGCGAGCGAATTCATGGGACTCGTGCACGGCGTCTACGACGCGAAGGCCGAGGGCTTCGTGCCGGGTGGCGCGAGCCTGCATAACTGCATGTCCGGCCACGGCCCGGACGCGGATACCTTTGAGAAAGCTTCGCACAGCGATACGTCGAAGCCGGTCAAGGTTGGCGACACCATGGCGTTCATGTTCGAAACCAGGACGCTGATCAAGCCGACCCGTTTTGCGCTCGAAACCGCGCAACTTCAGGCGCACTACTACGAGTGCTGGCAAGGTCTTAAGAAACACTTCAACCCGGAGCAACGATGAGCGCATTGAGCGATCTTCAGGCGACGCTCGATCCGTCGCGCAAAAGTTGGGTGCAGTCGGCCAACGAACCGAGCAACGATTTTTCGATTCAGAACTTGCCGTTCGGCATTTTCAGCGACAGAAAAGACGACGCGCGGCGCGTGGGCGTTGCGATTGGCGATGAGATTGTCGATCTGGCCGCGCTGGAAGCGGCGGGATTGCTCACGGTGCCCTCGAAGGGAGGCGTTTTCGCGCGCGATACCTTGAACGAGTTCGTCGCGCTCGGCCGCGACGCATGGCGCAGCGTGCGCATCCAGTTGAGTAATCTGCTTTCGCGCGACACCGCGACTTTGCGTGACGACGCTGAGTTGCGAGCGAAGGCGCTGGTGCGTCAGGCCGACGCGCGGCTCCATCTGCCCGTGCAAATTCCCGGCTACACGGATTTCTATTCGTCGAAAGAGCACGCAACGAATGTCGGCTCCATGTTCCGCAATCCGAAGGATGCGCTGCTGCCGAACTGGTCCGAGATGCCGATTGGCTACAACGGACGCGCGTCGTCGGTCGTGGTGAGCGGCACGCCGGTGCGCCGGCCGAACGGTCAATTGAAGTTGCCCGATCAGGAGCGCCCCGTGTTCGGCGCGTGCCGTAAGCTGGACATCGAACTGGAGACCGGCTTCGTGATCGGCGGCGGCAACGCATTGGGCGAGCCGATCGCCTGTACCGATGCCGAAGCGCATATCTTCGGCATGGTGCTGTTGAACGACTGGAGTGCGCGCGACATCCAGCAATGGGAATACGTGCCGCTCGGCCCGTTCAATTCAAAATCATTCACGACCACCATTTCGCCGTGGATCGTCACGCTGGATGCGCTCGAGCCTTTCCGCGTCGCACAGCCCGTGCAGGAGCCGCAGCCGCTTGCGTATCTGCGGCACGACGGCGAGCATGCGTTCGACATAGCGCTGGAAGTGAAGCTACGGCCGCAAGGCGAAAAACAGGCCACGACCATTGCGCGAACCAACTTCAAGCACATGTACTGGACGATGGCTCAGCAACTCGCGCATCACACGGTGGGGGGTTGCAACACGCGAGTGGGCGACCTGATGGGCTCGGGCACGATCAGCGGGCCGACGGAAGACTCGTACGGCAGCCTGCTCGAACTCACGTGGAACGGCAAGAAGCCGCTGGAATTGAATGAGGGCGGCACGCGCAGCTTTATCGAAGACGGCGATGAGTTGACGCTCTCGGGTTGGTGCCAGGCGGACGGTTATCGCGTGGGCTTTGGGACGTGCGTCGGCGAGATTCTGCCGGCGAAGGCCTCAGGAAGAACGGCCGCGCTCGCGCGAAGCGCGCCGGCATGAACCGGCGCGAGCCCGCGCAGGCGGCTGTCAACCCGCCACCGCCATCCGCTGCGTGCGCCGGTCGATGGACACCGACCACAGCGTGAGCACGAGCGCCCCGATCGAAGTCGCGACGCCGACCCACGGCAGCGTGGTCAACGGCGCGCCCGCGCCGATCGCCATGCCGCCGAGCCATGCGCCGGTTGCGTTGCCGAGGTTGAACGCGCCCTGGTTCAACGTCGACGCAAGATTCGGCGCGTCGCTCGCCCGATTGACGATCAGCATCTGCAATGGCGGCACGATTGCAAATGCCAGAACGCCCCAAACGAAAACGGTGATCATTGCCGGAACTTCGGCATGCATGGTGCCGGCAAAGATCGCGAGAATCACGACGATGGCGAGCAGAAACGCCACCAGCGACGGCATCAGGCGCCAGTCGGCGAGCTTGCCGCCAAGCGTGCTGCCGACCGTCAGGCCGAGCCCGAAGAGCAGCAGCACGAGTGTGACGGCGTGCGGCGTGAAGCCGGTCACGTCTTCGAGAATCGGCGTGATGTACGTGAACGTGGAGAAGAGGCTCGCTGAAGCGAGCACGCTGATGCCGAGCACCATCAACACTTGCGGATTTTTCAGCACGCTGAATTCGCGCACGAGGCTCGCCTTCTGCATCTCGATCTGCGCCGGCAGGCACACGGCGAGCGCAGCAGCTGCGGCAATGCCGATGGCCGTCACGGCCCAGAAGGTCGCGCGCCAGCCGACTGCCTGGCCGAGCGCGGTGCCGAGCGGCACGCCGAGCACATTCGCGAGCGTGAGGCCGGTGAACATCAGCGCGATGGCCTGCGCGCGGCGGTTCGGCGCGACGAGACCCGCGGCGACCACCGAGCCGATGCCGAAGAATGCGCCATGGCAGAACGCCGTGACGATCCGTGCGGCCATCAACACCGCATAGCCCGGCGCCAACGCGCACAGCAGATTGCCGACGATGAATACGCCGATCAGGCTCATCAGCGCTTTCTTGCGCGGCATGTTGGCGACCGCGATTGCCACGATCGGTGCGCCGATGGTCACGCCAAGCGCGTATGCCGAGACCAGCATGCCCGCTGCCGGGATCGAAACACACAGATCGCGGGCGACGTTGGGCAACAGCCCCATGATGACAAATTCGGTGGTGCCGATGCCAAAGGCGGCAACGGCGAGAGCAAGCAGGGGCAAAGGCATGGCGGCAGACTGTGGATCGGCGCGGCGCGAAGCGTCGCGCGGCCGGCGCGCGTTTTCGGGACGAGAGCGCATGCGCCGTGCGGGATGCAAAACAGTCAGGGATTCTACCTAAGTCAAAACGATAGTGCTGAGCGCCGATGCACATGTTGTTTTTCGCTGAACACCGCAGGATTTCACGCCGCTTGAGTGTGTACGACCCGCGGTGCCGATAGCTGCAGCCACTCCTTTTCCGCGCCCCGCTAGTTGCTTCCTTCATGCGAGTCCGGCGTCTCGCCGTGACGTCCAGCGCCTTTTGCAAAACGCGCGGCACCGGCGATGCCTTCGTCGAATACAGCCCGATATCCGCCGGCGCCTTCGCGCTGGAGCGCCTCCGCCAGGTCGCCGAGCATGCTGTTTTCGAGCACCGAGCGGCGGTCGGCTAGCAGCGCCGCCTGCGGGAATGCTGCGAGATCCGCGGCCAGTTGCTCTGCCGCGACGCGCGCCTCGCCCCTTGCAACCACACGGTTGACGAGGCCGAAACCGAGCGCTTCCTGGGCGCTCACCGCACGTCCCGTCAGAATCAGATCGAGCGCGCGCGACATGCCGATTAGCCGCGGCAAGCGGATCGTGCCGCCGTCGATCAACGGAATGCCGACGCGCCGGCAGAACACGCCGAGCACCGCATCGTCTTCCGCGACACGCAGGTCGCACATCGCAGCCAGTTCCAGGCCGCCCGCCACCGCATAGCCCGCGATGGCCGCGATGACCGGCTTCGTGAAGCTCGTGCGCGTCGGTCCCATTGGCCCAGGTCCGCTGCCGTCTGCATGTATTTCGTTGCGGAGGTTTTCGTCGGCCAGTGCGCTCAGATCCGCGCCCGCGCAAAAGGTGCCGCCTGCGCCGAACAGCACTGCGGCGCGCCACGCCGGTTCAGCCTCGAAGCATTGGAACGCGGCGCTCAAAGCGTCGGCGACAGCGCGGTCGACAGCATTCCGGCGCTCGGGGCGCTCAAGCACGACCGTTGCTACGCCGTTATCCTGGTTAGCCTCTATGCGCACATATCGATTGAAATTCAGGGTGTCTTTCATCGTTGTGTCCTTGAAGGTCCGCGTTCGCCCGCCAGTTCGGGCGCTTGTGCCGCGCTCGTCGGCACTCATGCAGAGCAGTTAATACGGTGGCTTGACATGCTTCTTTCACAATCGACTCGTAGCGTTAGCGCTCTCTTAACGCGCTGGCGAATCTTCGCCGGCTCTTCGAGCCTGCCTTTGCCTCTAATCAATTCATCGTCCGGAACTGCGCCGGCCTGCGCTGAGACGGCCTGGATCGTGCCGCTGCATCAACATTCATGGTACGACCATGTGCGCCTGAAACGCGTGTTCGTCGCCGACGGCACCCGGCATCAGGTCGTGCTGGTCGACGTGCGCAAGCTGCTTGCCTGCGCCGATCGCGACAACACCGACTACGTTTTGAAGCCTATCGCCGAATGGCATGCGGGCAAGGTGCGCGGCATTCGCGAATTTCTCGATCCGGACAATCCTCGTATTCCGCAGATGCCCTACGTGACGATTTGCACGCGCCGCGCGCCGGGTCTACTGGGTTGGTTCGGTTTCGAGCGCGAGGGTGTGGTGGCGTTTCGCAATGGCCAGCATCGCGCGCGTTATCTTGCCGACGCCGGCGCACGCTGGTTTCCGGTGGAAGTGCACGAGCGCGAGGCGGCCTTGCTGCGTGAGATGTGCGGCGCACCGGACGACGCCCGCACCGCGATCCGCCCCGTTTCGCTGAAGGTCGGCGGCGTCTAGCCTGCTGTGCCCGCTGCGCTCGTTGTGCCCGTTGCAGAGACCGTGTTGCGAGGCACACCCGTTTGCCAGGCGGCGACGTTATCGAGCGTAGTCTGCGCGATCTCGTTCATCGCCTCGCGTGTGAAAAACGCCTGGTGCGCGGTCACGATGACGTTCGGGAACATCAGCAGACGCGCGAGCACGTCGTCTTGCAGCGGGAGATTCGAATGGTCTTCGAAGAAGAGTCCGCCTTCTTCCTCGTAGACGTCGAGGCCCAGATGGCCAAGCTGGCCGTCCTTCAGTGCACCGACTAGCGCATTGCTTTCGACGAGTCCGCCGCGCCCCGTGTTGATCAGCATCGCGCCGCGCTTCATTTTGGCCAGCGCGGCGGCGTCGATCAGATGGTAGGTCGACGGCACCAACGGACAGTGCAAACTCACGATGTCCGATTCCGCCAGAAGCGTGTCGAGCGCGACATAGCGCGCGCCGAGCGCGAGCAGGTCGCTCGCGGGCGTGCCGGGATCGTGCGCGAGAACACGCATGCCGAAGCCCGCCATGATGCGGCCGAACACGCGGCCGATCATGCCGGTGCCTATCACGCCCACCGTCTTGCCGTGTAAATCGAAACCGAGCAGCCCATGCAGCGAGAAGTCGCCTTCCCGTGTACGGGCGACGGCGCGCGGAATGCGCCGGTTCAGCGCGAGGATCAGGCCCACTGCGTGCTCGGCCACCGCGTGCGGCGAATAGGCGGGCACCCGGGCGACCGCCATGCCGAGACGTTCAGCCGTTGCGAGGTCCACGTGGTTGAAGCCCGCCGAACGCAAAGCAATCATCCGCGTGCCGCCTGCATAAAGCCGCTCCAGCACGGCCGCGTCGACCAGGTCGTTGACGAACGGGCACACCACCTCGTAGCCCTGCGCCAGAACAGCAGTTTCGCTGTCCAGATGCGATTCCTGGAAATGCAGCTCATAGCCATGGCGGCTGTTCGCTCCAGTGAAAGTTTCGATGTCGTATTGGCGGCTGCTGAAGAGAATGATGCGCATCGCGTATCCCCATGAACGTTTCGCGGCGCTCGCGAATTCCCGGCTAATGCCGACGAGTCAAGTCTGCCTGGAGCGAATGAGTATAAGGGAGCTATCGCAATAAGCAATGCGCTAAAGCGAATGCGGATGGAGTTTGTTTAGGTCCGCGCTCTGTGAAGTCAAGTGTTCATGGCAAAAAAATAGCATTGACAGGGATACTAAACTTTCATAATTTAAAAAAGCTCGTGAATCACCGCTCCATTCATGAGTAAAGGCATTTCGTGCAAACCGCACTTGCGGCGTTTCACCCTGCCGGGCGCATCAAGCGAAGTCCGGTCAGCAATGTTTTCCGTTTAATGACGCAGTAGTCAACGCGGCATTCGTGATTTGCTGCGCGCTATCTTTGCGCCATATGACGCCATTCCATCTTTTCCGTGGGATAGCTGATTTAAGTCAACTATCGACAACGGCAACGGGCGTAATTTCTCTTACGCAGATATTTAGCAATTTGCGAATAATTTCAAAAATCGGCTAGTCAACATGATCGGTGAATTGCTGAGGACTCAACCGGAGATCGCTCTGTTCACGAGCCTCGCAATCGGCTATTTGATTGGCTCTTTTCGTATTGGTCCTATCCAGCTGGGCGGTGTTTGCGGCACATTGATCGTTGCGTTGTTACTTGGCCAGACAGGCGCGCGCCTCGCGCCCGATCTGAAGAACATCGCCTTCGCATTGTTCATCTTTGCGCTGGGCTTCACCGGTGGGCCGCAATTCTTCGCCAATATCGGTCGGGGGTGGCGCTATGGGCTGCTGTCAGTGGTCGAGATCGTGTCAGTGCTCGTGCTGATCATGATCGCGGTGACCGTCATGAGGCTCGATGCCGGCACTGCGGCTGGTCTGCTGGCCGGCGCGGCGACCGAGTCGGCGGTGATCGGCACGGCCTCCGAGGCGATCGCCAGGCTCGGCTTCGACGAAGCGCAGACGCTGCGTCTGCAAGCCAACATCGTGACCGCGTACAGCGTGAGTTACCTGTTCGGGCTGATCACTATCGTCCTCTTTACGAGCCAGTTTGCACCTTTGCTGTTGCGCGTCGATTTGCGCGAGGAGGCGGCGCGCGTGTGGCGCAAGCTCGGCGGCGACGGAGCGTTGAGCGAGGGCCAGCATGCCGCCGCACCGGCGCTGGTGGGCCGCGTTTTTCGCATCGGCGCGGCGCATGGTGCGACAGTTCTCACCATCGAACAGCAGCACGGCTTCAATCTCACCATCGAGCAGGTGCGGCGCAACGGCGCGAATGTGCCGGTAGATCCGCACCTCGCGCTGGCCTCGGGCGACATTGTGCTCTTCGCGGGCCGCCGCGAAGCGATCGTCGCCGCGGCGCCCGATCTCGGCGATGAAGTCGACGGCGCCGGCTTCGGCCAGGTGCTTGCCGAGAAGCTCGACGTCGTGTTGACACGGCGCGACGCGCACGGTCTCACGGTTGCCCAGATGCGTGAGCGGGCACCGCCGGACGAGGCGCGTGGCGTCTACATCGCGGCCGTCACGCGGCTGGAGACGACCATACCCGCGTTGCCCGGCACCGAACTGAATCGCGGCGACGTGCTGACGCTGGTCGGCGCCAAGGCCGATGTCGAGCGCGGCGCGCGGCGTCTCGGCTATGTGCTCGTCGCAACGCAGAAGACCGACTTCGTCTATCTGGGTCTCGGCGTGCTGGTCGGCATGGCGATTGGCCACCTGGGCGGGCGCATCGGCGGCGTGTCGCTCGCATTGGGCACCGGCGGCGGCTGTTTGCTGTCCGGGCTGCTGTTCGGCTGGATCCGCTCGCGCCATCCGCTCGTCGGCTCGCTGCCTCCGGCGGCCGCGCAGATTCTCAAGGACTTCGGGCTTGCCACTTTCATTGCCGCGGTGGGATTGTCGGCGGGACCGGACGCCATCAAGCTGGTGCGCGAATACGGCCTCGCGCTGCCCGCAGCCGGCATTCTGATGGTGCTCGTGCCGGGGCTGCTGTCGTTGTGGATTGGCCGCATGTTCCTCAAGCTCGAAACGCCGATGCTGCTCGGCGCCATCGCCGGTCAGCAGTGCAGCACGCCGGCAATCAGCGCGCTCGTCGGTGTGGCCGGCAACTCCACGCCGGTGATCGGCTACACGATCACCTACGCGCTTTCCAACATCTTTCTGCCGTTGATGGGACCGGTCGTGGTCGGCCTGGCCGGCAAGCTCAGCTAGCCGGTCGGATTCACCGCGCGGGGGTCGAACACCCGCGGCGGGCAGTGTCGGGTAATTAGCATCGCAAACTATTCAGCGAGGACATGATGGACTGGCTACATCACATATTCCAGAAATCACCTGAGATCGCGCTGTTTTTGTCGCTCGCGGCTGGCTACTTTATTGGCCAGATCAACTTCGGCAAGTTCCAGCTGGGCGGCGTCGGCGGATCGCTGCTGGCGGCGGTGGTGATCAGTCAGGCAGGCGTGACGATCGACAACGGCGTGAAGTCGGTGATGTTCGCCGTATTCATCTACGCGGTCGGCTACGACTCCGGTCCGGGTTTCTTCAATTCGCTGAACCGCAAGACGCTGCGCGAAATTGCGATGGCCGTTTTCCTCGCGGTCACCGCGCTGATCACTGTGGTGATCTGCGCGAAGCTGTTCCACCTGAACAAGGGGCTGGCGGCCGGGCTCGCTGGCGGCGCGCTCACGCAGTCGGCGATCATAGGCACTGCGGGCGACGCGATCGCGCGCCTCGGGCTGCCCGCCGACGAGGTGAAGTCGCTGCAATCCGACGTTGCGATCGCCTATGCGGTGACGTACGTGTTCGGCTCGCTCGGCGCGATCATCGTATGCGTGAACATTTTGCCGAAGTTTATGGGGCAGAGTCTGCGCGATGCCTCCATCGAAGCAGAACGCGAGCTTACCGCGGGCGCGCCGGCTCGCGGACCAGGACAGCTTCTGGCGTTGCCGGAACTGGTAGGGCGCGCGTACCGGATCGACGTCAGCGCGGGCAAGACGGTGAAGCAGGTCGAGACGCTGCATCGCGACATGCTGACAATCGAGCGGGTCAAGCGAGGCGGCCATACGCTCGATCCCACACCCGACCTCGTATTGGACCCCGACGATGTCGTGCTCGTCGTCGGCCGTCGCGAAGCCGTCGTCGAGTTCGGCTCGAACGGCAGCGAAGTTGCCGACATTGGCGATGTCGGCGTCGTCATGCAAACGCGCGAAGGCGTATTCACCCGCAAAGGCATGAACCACACGACGATCGCGGCCGCGCGGGAAATGGTGGATCGCGACATGCGCCATGGCGTCTACCTGCAGGGCGTGACGCGCGCCGGGCAGCCGCTGCCGCTGCTGCCGGAAACCCATCTGGAACATGGCGACGTGCTGACGTTTTATGGCTCGCCGAAAGACACCAAGCGCGCCGTGGAAGCTGCTGGTTACGAACTGCCGTACAGCAACAAGACCGATTTCATCTACATGGGCGTCGGTCTCGTGCTCGGCTTGCTGATCGGGCTCATCGTTATCAACGTGGGTGGAATTCCGCTCACGCTCGGTTCAGGCGGCGGCTGTCTGCTCGCCGGCCTGCTGTTCGGCTGGATGCGCGGCAAGCATCCCATGTACGGCGTGATGCCCACGGCAGCCTCGCAACTGCTGAAGGACTTCGGGCTCGCGGCCTTCGTCGCCGTGGTCGGCCTGAATTCCGGCCTGCAGGCCGTGGTCACGGTCAAGCAAAGCGGCATGACGATCTTCCTGCTCGGCGTGTTCGTCACGCTGTTCCCGCTCCTGCTCACGATGCTGTTCGGCCGCTACGTGCTTCGCTACAACAACGCGGCCATTCTGGCAGGTGCGCTGTCCGGCTCACGTAGTGCGAATCCGGCTTTTGGCGGCGTGCTGGACAAGGCGGAAAGCGCGGTGCCGACCGTGCCGTTCGCCATTACCTATGCAATCGCGAACGTCGCGTTGACGTTGCTCGGCCCGCTCGTGGTGGGACTCGTGTAGCAAACGCGTTGTATCGATCTCTTCGCGCCGGCCGCGGCATCGCATTGATCAATGCCCGGCGGCGTCTTTCACCTGGCTCAGGAGAACACATCATGGCAAAAGAGAAGGACGACAAGAAACGTGGCGACATGGCACAGCCGGGTCTTGCCGCGCTCAGCCCGTTCGAGCTGAAGGACGAACTCATCAAGGCTGCGGGCGGGGGCGCAGTCGAGCGGCCAGCCAATGCGTCGATGCTGAACGCGGGTCGGGGCAACCCGAATTTTCTCGCAACGATACCGCGCCACGGCTTCTGGCAGCTCGGGCTCTTCGCCATGCGCGAGTCGGAGCGCTCGTTCGCTTATATGCCTGAAGGCGTCGGCGGATTTCCGCGGCGCGAAGGCCTCGAAGAGCGCTTTGACCTGTTCCTGCGCGAAAACAAAGGCGTCGCGGGGATCGACTTCTTGCGCGGCGCGGTATCGTACGTGCGCGATCAGCTGGGGCTTTCCGCCGGCGACTTCCTTTATGAAATGTGCGAGGGGATTCTCGGATCGAACTATCCGGTGCCTGACCGGATGCTCAAGCTATCCGAAGTTATCGTCGGACAATATCTGCGCCGGGAGATGATCGGCCGGCATCCGTTCGTCGGCGAATTCGACGTGTTCGCGGTGGAGGGCGGCACGGCGGCCATGACGTACATCTTCAACACGATGCGCGAGAATCACCTGATCAAGCCGGGCGACACCATCGCGCTCGGCATGCCGATCTTCACGCCGTACATCGAGATTCCGCGGCTGAACGACTACCAGTTGAACGTGGTGAATCTGAACGCCGGTGTTGAGAATGGCTGGCAGTACACCAAAGAAGAACTCGACAAGCTGCGCGATCCGAAAGTGAAGGCCTTCTTTCTCGTGAATCCGAGTAATCCGCCTTCGGTGAAAATGGACGACGAGAGCCTTCAGTACATTGCCGACATCGTCAAGGAACGGCCCGATCTGATTCTTCTCACCGACGACGTGTACGGAACATTCGCCGACGACTTCGTGTCGCTGTTCGCTCTTGCGCCGAAGAACACGATTCTCGTGTACTCGTACTCCAAATATTTCGGTGCAACCGGCTGGCGCCTCGGCACGATTGCGACGCATCGCGACAACGTGCTCGACAGGCTCATTTCGGAACTGCCGAAAGACGTAAAGAAGCAGTTGCACGAACGTTATGAGTCGATCACGACAGAGCCTGAAAAGCTTAAATTCATCGACCGTCTGGTGGCCGACAGCCGCACCGTCGCGCTGAATCACACGGCAGGGCTGTCGACGCCGCAGCAGGTGCAGATGGTGTTGTTCTCGCTGTTCTCGCTGATGGATACGCCCGACGCATACAAGAACGCGCTGAAGCGCCTGATCCGCAAGCGCAAGCAGGCGCTTTATGAGGAGGTCGGCATTGCATTCGACGACAGCGACCCGAACCAGGTCGACTACTACACGATTCTCGACGCCGAGTACCTTGGCGAACGGATGTTCGGGCGCGAGTTCGTCGATTGGCAGTTGAAGAGCACGCAGCCTACCGAATTGCTGTTCCGGCTCGCGCGCGAGGCTCGGGTGGTGCTGTTGCCGGGGCTCGGCTTCGGCACGCAGCATGCGTCGGGGCGTGTGTCGCTGGCCAACCTCAACGAGTCGGACTACCGGCAGATCGGACGCGCGGTGCGGCGGCTGATCGAAGAATACGTCGAGCGTTTCAATGCGGAAACCGGCAAGAAGCTCGATAAGACGAAGGTGAAGTGAGGCTTTGCGGCGGTGCGGCCGGGCGCGTCGCCTACGCGCGTTTTGCGGCGCCGCCGGTAAAGCATGGTCAAAAAACTTGCGCAATTGCGCGGATCGGTGAATGATCGGACGACGGCCTCGCCAGTGTCATAGCTGGCGAGGCCGTTGGCTCCTGTGCATTCCATCTTTGCGCTTTCCTTCAAGTACCGATCATGCCGACTTCATCATCTAACGTTGCGTCTACCGCTGTGCCGTGTCCGGTTGTCGAATCGCTCGACGCCATTCTCCCCGAAGAGCCGTTACTGATGATGGGTGCCGGCCCCGTACCGATTCCCGCAGCGGTCGCCAAGGCCAATACGATCGTCATCAACCATTTGGGCGCAACCATGGTGAAGGTGATCGGTCAGGTGAAGACGATGGCGCGCTACGTGTTCCAGACCAATTCGAAATGGGTGCTGGGCGTGGCGGGCCCCGGTTCGGCCGCGATGGAAATGGCAATCTCGAATCTCGCGTGGGAAGGCACGCGCGTGCTGAGCATCAAGAACGGCTTTTTCAGCGGGCGCATGGCGGAGATGGGCCGCCGCGTCGGCGCGCGAGTGACGGAACTGGAAGTGGCCGACCGCACGGTGGCGAGTCTCGACGAGATTGCCGAGGCAATCCGCCGTGAGCGGCCGGAGATCGTCACGGTGGTGCAGGGCGAGACTTCGAATACGGTCTGGAATTACCAGTTGAAGGACATCGCCGCATTGGCGAAGTCGGCGGGCGCGCTGGTGATCGTCGACGCGGTGTGCACATTGAGCACCATGCCGCTCGCCATGGACGCGTGGGGCATCGACGCGGTGATCACGGGCGGGCAGAAGGGCTTGTCATCTATTCCGGGAGTCTCGCTGATTGCGTTTTCCGATGCAGCCTGGGAGCGCGTGAAAGGACGTACCGCGCCAAATGCGCACTGGTGTCTCGACGCGTCGCTCGCCGAGAACTTCTGGCATAACGCGGGATATCACTACACGGCGCCCGTGTCGGGCGTGCTGGCTTTACATGAGGCACTGCGGCTCGTGTGCGCAGAGACGCTTGAAAAGCGTTTTGCGCGGCACCTCAAGTGTTCGGTGGCGTTGCAGGAAGGCGTGACCGCGCTCGGCTTGCAGCTGTATGCGCCAGTTGCTTGTCGGTTGAACTCGGTGGTGGGCATAGAGGTGCCCGCAGGGCTGAGTCCAGGTGACGTATGCGCGCATATTTCGCGGCAGCATCAGGTCGAAATTTCGGGGTCGTTCGGATTGCCGATTGTCCGGATCGGGCAAATGGGCGAGCAATGCCGCGAGCACAATCTGTTTCGCACTCTGCACGCGTTGGGCCGGACGATGGTCGATCTCGGAGTTAAGGTCGATTTGCCCGCCGGGGTCGCGGCGTTGGAGCGGGGATTGTCGGAAGGGAAGTAGAGGGCTGGGAACCACCCCGCTAATGCGACACGCCGGAAAGTCCGCCTGCCGGAGGGAGTCCTGGCGGCGGACCACTGTCGGTCAAACTGAACGTCGACATGGAACTCGGGCAGTGGAACGTCTTCAGCACATCGCTCGTCAGCGGATTGGCAACGCTGCCCGCGCCAACGATGTCGAGTACCGCCTTGCGCCCGTCGAAGTTGAACGCAACCCGCGTACGTCCCGATGTCGCTGTTTCCAGCACCTTGCCCTTCTGAGTCAGGCGCATCAGCGCCCATGGTCCATCGGCTGATATCGTGGATGTATCCGGGCGAATGCGCGGGTTCGCGGTGATTTCCGCATGCACGCCGCCGCGTGGGCCCGGCCAGGCGACCGCGAACGGGCTAACGGGTCCGTGCTGATAGAGCAAGACTTGGCCGTCGATGTCGATCGTCACGCCGGTGACCGTCGGATCAAGCTCGGGAACCTCGAGATTCGCTTTCCACGTGAGTTGTTTCTGACCGCTATTGCCGAAGAACACGTCGCGAATGGCCTTTGCGTGTTCGAACGGCTCAAGATTTGGGCCTTGCACCGCGTCGGTTGCGCCCGGCAGTGTTCTGTAGCGCCACGGTTTGGCGGAAGTATCGACGAACGGAGACAGCGTCTTCGTGAAAAAGTCGTCGATGACGCCACCTTGGGCGAATACGCGGGTGAAATCGTCGACGCTGACGTCGCGGGCGCTGTCCGGCGAGAACGGATAGTTGCCCTCTATCGTTAGCCGGCACGCGTCACCCACCACGGCTTGCATCTGCCGCGACAGAAGCTGGCCGATCCCGTGATTCACTTCCTGCGAGCCTTGCTGCGCGAGTTGCAACAACACATGATGGAACGGGGCGGGCATCGTGCCCGCGGTCATTTTCAGCTTGGCGGCCACATCGCTTGCAGGTGGCATGCTGTTATTGGTTAGCGCGTTATCCGCTACGGTGAGCGCGGTGTAGTAGTCGTTAAGAATGGTTGCCACGCCGTCTAGCCCGGTCCTGCCCGCCTGTGTGGATACCGACGCCGCGCCTGGCGCTGCGCCAGACGCTGTTGCCTGCGCGTCGGTGCTGCCGGTCACGACCTCCCGAAGTGCCGCGAAACGACTGTCCACAAGTTCGCGTTCCGTGCGCTCTTCCGCCCGCACGCCGAGCGCGGTGTCGGCTTTTTGAGCGATCTGTCCGGTTGCTTTCTGCAACAACGATCCATCGACTGCGGTAAGCGGCTGAGCCAACGTCGTTTCATGAACCGCCGCGCGGGCGAGGCGTGCGAGCGGTGAGTCAGGCGCAGCGAAACTGCGCAACACCTGCAGGTCGAATGCAAGGCTCGTGCCGCTGACCGTACGTATGTCGCCAAGAAATGCGTCCCATTGTTGAGCGTACTCGCTCAAGTACTGTCGACGAATCGCCTCGGTTAGCGGATCGTCGACATCGGTCGCCGAACTCACAGCCTCAAGCGTTTTTTTTTGAGCGTTGCCCAGCAATGAACGGCCCATTACCCACGCGTCGTCGTCGCGCGCGACCTGAACGAATTCGGGCAGGCGCTTATCGAACAGATTCCGGTAGCCGTCGAACGTAAAGATGCCAGGCACGCCGCGGGAAAGCGGCGCGCCGCTCACTCGCGTAAATACCGTTCCGGCCTGTGGACCGACTGCGCGCAGCAGCGTGAACTCGTCGGGCGCTTCTTTCTGCATGGCCGCCTTGGCGCGCTCGTAAAGCCGTTCGGTCGCGTTGCTGCTGTCGAGGAACGAGCGGGCCTGCTGAATCAGCGCATCGTTGCGCACGAAAGGCGACTGGACCACTCGCGAGCCGGAGAAGAGTTGCTCGACGTGATCGATCATCGACGCACGCCCGCCGAATACTGCTGCGCTGTCCGTTTTCTCCCAGTCGTCGAGCACCCACGCTTTGAGCTCGTCGGCATTGAACTTTGCCTTGTCCTGCAGCATCAGATAAACGCGCAGCGTGCCGTACGAGACCTTGGCATCTCTGTTCGCAATCGCGGCAGAGAGGACGGTTTCCATGCGTTTGACGAGTTGCGGCAGAAGAAGGCTATCTTCGAGCGCGTCGTACGTATGGCGGCTTTCGACGGCAACCCCTTGAGCCGTATAGAGGCCAAAGCGATAGTCGCTGTCGGGGTCGGACAGATCGAGGCCTGGATGGCTGCCGAGATAGCGGGCGTCAGCGAGCGTATCGGGGACCGCCTCCGGCGTCGGCTGGCTATAGAGCTGGGCGACCTTCGCGGTGAGCGCCAGCGTTTTGCGTTCGATTGCATCGAGGTAACTGCTGTTGTTGTTGAAGCTCACGCGCAGACCGATTGCAAGCCAGACGAACACGAGCAGCGCCAGCGCGTGACCGATCAGGCGCACCAGGCGGAAACGGAACTCCCAGCGCAAGTTCGGGCGCACAAGGTGTGCTTCTGGAAACACGACTTTGGTAAGCAGGTCGTGCAGAAAGTAGCTCTCGTTGCCGACGCGTCGCGCCGTGTGATGAGTTGCTGCGTCCGCATTTCTGAACGCCGCCGCGAGCCGCTGCACAATGCTCTGTCGATCAGCGATGACCCGCTCTCCCGGCTGCGTCGTACTCGCGAAGTAGACCCCGCGAAGCGTTGCGTGCAGTTGGGTGTCGTCGTATCGTGAATCGAGGAAAAGCTGCTCGATCAGCTCACCAAGCGGTGCTCTCAGCGCACCGAATTCTTCGCTCAGCGCAGCAAGCTTTTGTCGGCGCCGCGTATCGTGCTCGTCTTGCAGACGGGTGTTCACACCGTCCGCCAGTCGCGCGGCCAGCAGTCGCAGTTCCTCATTACAGCGCGCCTGAACGCCTTCGTTTGCGATCGTTTCCTGACCGTAGGGAAGCGTGAAGCCCCAAGTCTGCGCGCGAGCCTCCGCCGACAACGATCCGAAATATTCAGAGAAGCCACTGAGTTGGTCCATCTTCGTGATGAGCAAATAGACCGGAAAGCGGATACCCAACGACTCACGCAGTTCGGTGAGCCGGGCGCGCAGTGCGGCAGCTTCGGCCATCCGTGCGCTGGGGTCTTCGCTCGTCAGTTGCGCAAGGTCGATCGTCAGTAGAGCCCCGTTGATCGGCGCGCGTGGCCGGTGACTGCGTAACAGGCCGAGAAAGCCTTGCCACTCGGCTTCGTCAGTGGCCCGGCGAAGGTCGGCAGCGTTGGGATGCATGCTGGCAAACGTCGAAGCGCGAGATTGGCTGACGCTCGACTTGGCGTCGGGGTTGCGCTCTCCGCTGTTCTCCGTCGTTGAATTGTCGCTGCCTGCGACGTTTGCAGGCAATGCCTCGGCAACCGCCGGCAATTCGACCTGGGATGTACCGTGACGTGTGTAGTAACCCGCCGTGTCGATCAGTACGGCTTCGTTGCCGAGCCACCAGTCGACATTGCGAGTGCGCTCCATGAAGCCGTGCGCTGCGCGCTGCATTTGTCCACTCACCGGGAATGTGAGACCCGCTCGCAACAGCGCGGTGGTCTTGCCCGACGCGTTCGAGCCAAGTGCGATGAACCATGGCAATTCGTACAGGTAACGCTTGCCCTGGAACAGACGACCAGGCCCACGAGCGCCCGTTCGCATTGACCTGAGACGCGCGAGCGCAGCATTGAATGCGGTGCTGACGTCCTTCATGCGCGCTGCAGCGAGCGACGGCGTCTTCGCTTGGCCGAACTGGAACAGGCGGTCGAGGTAGGCGGGCTCTGAGTGCATCTTCTGCAGTAGCCGGAACACCCAATATGCGACGGATAGGGCTATGACGACTGCTATCGCGATAATGCGTGCGGACTCCGGCGCGAACGGCTTCGTCTGGCCGACGGCAAGTAGCGGCGATGTGTACCAGATGAGTAGACACAACAACGCCACGAACGCGAAGCCCGTCGGCAGGTCCGCGAGCCATAGCAGCACGCCCGCCAGCAGCAGAACGATGACGATCACTCGCATGCCGACGCCTGCGAGCGGCCTCAATCCGCCAAACGAGACAAACGGCCCGACGAACCAGATCATCAGGGCGGCGATAACGAGTGCGACGAAGGCGAGGAACTGGCGCGAACCCAGAAACGACAGGAACTTCTTCATTCTTCAATCCGATTTATCTGGAGGGCGCGGTCACTCAGCAACGGAGATCTCGACGCGCCGGTTCTGCGCGCGGCCTTGCGCTGTGCGGTTGTCGCTGATGGGATCGGCCTCGCCCTTCCCAACAGCTTCAAGACGGCTAGCCGGTACGCCTGATCCTTGCAACATCTGCAGCACCTGTGCTGCGCGCTCGGCGGACAGCGCATTGTTCGATGCAAACTGGCGACTTCGAACAGGCATGTTGTCGGTGTAGCCCATTACGGTGACCTTGCCTGGCACCTTGATGATCTCCCCGGCGATTTTCGCGATGAGCGGGGACATTGACGTGTTCACGGACACCGCGCCGGGTGGGAACATCGCATCGCCGCGGAATGTCACCGCGCTGTGGTGCGCGTCTTCGTCGACACTGACCATGCCGGCGGCAATCTCGCTCTTGAGCAGTTCCTTGAGATGCAACATCGGCGGCGTTGGTGGAGGACGCATGCGAGCGATCTCGGCAATCTGCCGCTGCACTTCAGTGCTACGAGTCAGCAACTGGTACTTGAAGTAACCGAACAGCGAGAGCAGGACGAGCGACAGCACCGCCACCGTGATCCACACAGGGAAATCATAAAAAGACGCACGTTTCCCCTTGACTCCGGATTGCCAGTGCGGAGAAAGGGCCGGAGGGACGGGGTCGCGCTGAGCCATGATCTCGTCGTGGACGCGTTGACGCACGGCGTCGTGTTTGCGATTGCCGTCGATGTCATACCGGTAGCGCCCCATGAACCCAAGGCTCAAGATGCGGTAGATCACTTCGAGCAGATCCAGATGCTCATGCGACTCGGTCATGAGGCGCGCAATGAGCAGATACACTTTGTCGCCGCCCTGGCGGTCTTCGTGAAAGATGGTGGCGAGGCCACGGGTGATCCACTCGACGCCCGTTGCACCGCCTTTGCCCCACGTGGTCTGCATCGCCGATTCGTCGAGTGCGGTGCACAGACAGTAGCGCGCGCCAAGCATGTGGTCGCGCCGGATATTGGCCTGGTCGCACAGTTTCTGGAACACGCGCACCTCCTGTCCGAGCAGCAGGCGAAACTGCTCGACTGCTTCAGCATCCAGCTGTGCGGGCATATCGGCCAACACGCGCAGCAACGGCCGGGCTGCTTCAAGCAGCGGATTGCGCGCTGCGTTAATGGAGGCGAGGCGGGTTGCGGCTGACTCGCCCGGCGATATGGTCCCAGACGCTGATGTGGATGTCATACCTGCCGGCGCGTGCTTGCCAGACGGCGCGACACCAGACATGTTGTCGTAGTTGTCCGGCCATTGTCCGTTGGTGCCGGGACGGCTCATTGCCTCGAAACTCACTGCTCCCCCTTTGTTGTATGACCAGTCGCCTTTTACGACCTTTCGCCGATGACTAGTCGTACGCCAGGTTCGACCATGGTCGAAACACAGCCGCCGCCAGTCTTTTTGCTTTGTTGGCCCGCGTAGCGGCGTGAAGCGTTACCCGCGCACGCCCCACAGTTCGAGCTTCAATGAAGGGAATTCGCCCGCCACGTGCAGCGCCAGACCGCCGTGCCGCTCGACCTGTTCCCACAACGGGCCCATACGGGAGAGTTCGTAGTAGATGTAACCGGCGTTGAACGGAATCTGCCGTGGTGGCACCGGCAGCGACTGCAGCGCGATGCCTGGCAAGTGCCCGCGAACCAGATCCGGCAGCCGCTCCGACGGCCCCACCTTCGCCTGCGCAGCGAACTGCTGTTGCAGCGTGTCCGGCGGCATTTGCGCTGACACGGCCAGCACCACGGCAGTAAAGCCTTGCATTTCGACGGGATCAACGACCGCATTGCGCATGCCGTAACCCTGATCGTTAAGCAGGATGCTTTGCGCACTGCGCACGAGCACCGCATTGAGCAGACGGTGCGTGTCGTCGACGATCGGCTTGAGGCAGGCGTGCGGAGAGATATGCTGGTAGGGCGGATGCGAGTCCAGTGGCCGACGGGTATCCGTGCGTACATAGGTGGACAATTCACCAGCCATGCTGAGCAGCAATGCATACAGGTCGGCGGGGGACGTGGTCGGTACACGGCGCAGATGTTGCAACAACGGCTCGTAACGGTTCAGAGTTTGGAGCAACAGGTAATCGGTGACTTCGGATGCCGTACCCGCTTTTCCGTCGCCGCCTGTCAGACGCCCGGCGAGGGTGTTCGCTCGCAGACGCGTGAGGTCGTGAATCTTCGTCAGCCAACTCGATAGCAGATCGCTTGCGCCATAGCCTGCAACCGGAGGCACTAGCGTGTCATCGAGTTCGATACTGCCGTCGGCGCGGATAGTCTTCACCCGCGTGAGCGGCAGCCCGATCCACGCATCGGTCAGTTCCTTTTGCGGGACGAGCCGCAATCGCAGGTTCGACAACTGAACGCTTTTCGGTCCCTGCGCGATCGAATTGGTGTCGCGTAGTTCGGTGTCGAACGCTGCATAGCGTGCGAGCGAATCCGCCGAGTTCTCAAAGGTGGTTTCCTCACCGTTGGGCACACGAACCGGTACCGCGAGACAGATAGACTGCTCAAGGTGCTCGGCGCGGATGGTGAGCGGTGCCGGCGGCGGCGTACTACCAGGCGCATCGAACGGCGTGCCGTCCGCAAAGATGCCACTTGCGGACTTGACGATCACCTTGCCGAGCGCGAGTGCCTCACTGTCGATGCTGTAGTGACTGAACCCGAAGAAGAACGGCGAGAGTGTCGCCGCGCGTTTGTGGGCATAGTGCTCGAGATAGCGTTCCTGCTGCTGGAAAAGTTGCGGGCGCAGAAACAGCCCTTCACTCCAGACGACCTTGTTGTGCCAGCTCATTGATTCTTTCCGCGGTATTTCACGATTTGCTTTCTCACGATTTGCCTTCGGTGACCTTGATAGCGTTCGTATCCAGGTCGACGTTGAGTTTCAGTTTCGGCGAGCGGTAGTACCACGCCGCATCCGGTGTGGTTGGCACCGTGTAGACCACGCGCCACACAGAATTCGGCAAATCCCGATAGGCGGCGAGTATTCCGAGCCGGGTAGTTCCCGGATCGATCTTTCGCTCGATGATCTTTTTCTCGCCAGGCCGTAACTGGAACTCGTCGCGTCGGACGAGATCGTCGGCGAGCAGGGTCTTGTCCTTGTCCTGCAACGAGAAGTAGTCCGCAGTGGCGAAGGTCGAGTCGGTCCTGAGTTCGTAGACTCGCACGACGATCGGCGCGGGCCGCTTCTGGCTGTCCGGATTGACGCCGGCAGAAGCCACAACGGACAGGTCGAGTCGGATCACTTCCTTGGGCGTTTGCGGGTCGCGACTCGCGCACGCGGTCAATGCGAGCAAGGACGCGAACAACGACGCGAGCAGGAACGCAACACTAAGGGACGAGGTAATCAGGCGCATTGGGGACCGCGATAATGACCGTCGCAAACAGCGTCGCGACGGACAGGCAAACTGGGGTGAAGCCGGGCGGATTCATTTCGCCGGGCTACACGACTAGGGGCTTACGCTTCTTTATTGCCCTTGATGTCGAAACTGGCCGTTACCGCACCGCCGCTGCCGCCTTGTGCGTTCTGCACGACGTACTCCTGCTTGACCTTTGCGAACGAAAGAGACACGGTTTCGCGGCTACGTTCGGCTTCGTCACGAGCACCTGCCGGCTTCACGCGGGTGACGATCACGTCGCTCATCGTGAGTTTCAGGTATTCGAGCGGGTTACCACCGGCCTTGCGCATGACGAGCACGGCTTGATCGATGTGCTTGCCGGTCAGCGCGTACTTCATCAGGTTCGGGCTCGCGCGGTCGATCGAGTGATCGAACGTCAGGTCCTTGACGGTTGCCTTACCCGCGCCGCCGCCGCTGCCGGCGTGCATCGTCGAGTCCTGCAGGATCTCCCAGTTCCACGAAAGGACTTCGATTTCGTCCTTGTGCTTTTCGTCCAGCGACTCGCCATTGATGCCGTCAATCTTCAGGAAGATGTCCTGTGCCATTTATTCACTCCTTTGAGTGTTGGTTATAAAAGTAGTCCGGGCGGGGGACGTCACGCGGGTGTCTGTTCACTCGACCAACGAAGGCAACCGCGCCGATGCATTACGCGGCTTCCTTGATCGACGGCAACTTGGCGACTAGTCGCAGCGAAACGGTCAAGCCCTCAAGCTGGAAGTGCGGGCGCAGGAAAAACTTCGCCTGGTAATATCCGGGATTACCTTCCACGTCTTCGACCAGTACTTCGGCGGCCGCGAGGGGGCGGCTCGCCTTCGTCTCCTGCGACGAGTTGGCCGGGTCGGCATCGACGTAGTTCATGATCCATTCGTTCAACCAGCGCTGCATGTCCTCGCGTTCCTTGAATGCGCCGATCTTGTCGCGCACGATGCACTTCAGGTAATGCGCGAAACGCGAGCATGCAAACAGATACGGGAGTCGCGACGACAGGTTCGCATTCGCCGTTGCATCGGCGTCGTGGTATTCAGTCGGCTTTTGCAGAGACTGTGCGCCGATGAACGTCGCGTGATCGGTGTTCTTGCGGTGGATCAACGGAATGAAGCCGTTCTTGGAGAGTTCCGCCTCGCGCCGATCTGAAATCGCGATTTCGGTCGGACACTTCATGTCCACGCCGCCGTCGTCTGTCGGGAACGAATGGCACGGCAGGTTTTCCACCGTGCCGCCTGACTCGACGCCGCGAATCAGCGAGCACCAGCCGTACAACTTGAACGAGCGGTTGATGTTCACGCCCATCGCATAGGCTGCGTTCGCCCAGGCGTAATGACGATGATCGGAGCCGTTGGTGTCCTCTTCGAAGTCGAATTCGTCAACGGGATTGGTCTTTGCACCGTACGGAAGACGCGACAAGAAACGCGGCATTGCGAGGCCGACATAGCGAGCGTCGTCGGTGCTGCGCAGCGAATTCCAAGGTGCGTATTCAAGGTTTTGCGCGAAGATTTTTGTCAGATCGCGCGGGTTAGCGAGTTCCTGCCATGACTCCATTTGCAGTACTGACGGTGACGCGCCAGAAATAAACGGCGTGTGCGCAGCGGCCGACACCTTCGCTAGCGAGGCGAGAAGATCCACGTCAGGCGGCGTATGGTCGAAGTAATAGTCGGCCACGAGACAGCCATACGGCTCACCGCCGAGCTGACCATATTCCTCTTCATAGATCTGCTTGAAGAGCGGACTCTGATCCCAGGCGAGACCTTTGTAGCGCTTCATCGAGCGACGCAGTTCGTCCTTCGAAACGTCCATGAAACGGATCTTCAGGCGCTCGTCGGTCTCCGTGTTCGACACGAGATGATGCAAACCTCGCCACGCCGACTCCAACCTCTGGAACTCGTCGTGGTGAATGATCAGATTGATTTGAGCTGAGAGCTTTTGGTCGATTTTCGCGATAATTGCTTCGATGCTCTTGTACGCGTCGTCGCTGATCGTGATCGACTGCTTCAGGGCCTGTTCAGCGAGCGTCTGAACCGCGTGTTCGACGGCTTCGCGAGCCTGCTCGGTCTTGGGCTTGAATTCTTGCGTAAGCAGTTGCGTGAAGTCGGATTGTGCGTGCGCTTCGCGCGCGCTTGCTTGGATTTGCTGCTTTGCCATGTCTAAGTTTTTCCAGTCCTGTATTTGTGCCGATCTGTTGCCGGGTTATGCCATTTACTCCGTGCGCCCGGCCGCATCCGGTTCGGTGACAGATTGGGGCCGCGGTGCCGAAGCCAGCGACTTGAGTAGCGCGGGGTCCTGGAGCAACTTGTTGACGAGCGATTCGGCGCCCGACTTACCGTCCATGTAAGTCTGCAGATTGGCTAGCTGCGTGCGTGCGTCGAGCAACTGGCGCAGCGAGTCGACCTTGCGTGCAACCGCCGCGGGCGAGAAGTCTTCGATGCTTTCGAATGTCATGTCGACCATGAGTTGGCCTTCACCCGACAAGGTGTTCGAAACGGCGAACGCGACGCGCGGTTTGATCGCTTTCATGCGTTCGTCGAAATTGTCGACGTCGATATCGAGAAAACGGCGGTCGGCCACTGCTGGCAGGTTTTCAAGCGGTTTGCCGGACAGGTCGGCGAGTACCCCCATCACGAACGGCAACTCGACTTTTTTCTCCGAGCCGTAGACTTCGACGTCGTACTCGATCTGCACGCGTGGCGCGCGATTGCGGGAGATGAACTTCTGCGAACTGCTGGGAACGGACATGCTTGACTCCGTGAGCGGTGGTTAAGGATCGGCAGCGGTTGGTCAATCTGCTCGACCGGGATTCAGCAAGCGAGACTTGGGGATGGGGCAATTGCGGGGGCAATTACAGGCGTAATTGCGGGCGTAATTGCGGGCGTAATTGCGGGCTCGAATGCGAGCGCTGTGGCCGGCGGGGATGTTTCGTCAATCAAACGGATTGCGATGCGGGCGAGCGGTTGCTTCGACGAAAACGCGTCGAGCCACAATGCGGACAGTCGAGGCAATACGTGCTGTTCAATGAAGCCGATCAGCACGCGTGCGCCGGTCTCCTGCACGAGACAACGCCCGACGATGTAGTCCACTACGGGAGCTTCGTAAGTTAGAACGATTTGATGCCGCTCCGACATGCGCCGTACGACGTGCTCCAGATGCAGGCGCACAATGAGTGCGAGCGATTCGTGCGCGAGTGGCCGATACGGGACGACGGTCACGCGGCCGAGGAACGCAGCGGGGAAGGCTTTGAGCAGCTCGGGCATCAGCGCTTCGCGAAGACTCTCTGCGCCAGGCGCAAGCGAGGCATCGGCGCACAAGCTAGCCGTCAGATGAGAGCCGACGTTGCTAGTAAGGAGGATGGTTGTGTTGCGAAAATCGATGTAGCGTCCGTCGCTATCTTCCATGTAGCCCTTGTCGAACACCTGGAAAAACATCTCGTGCACGTCGCGATGTGCCTTTTCGATTTCGTCGAGTAGCAGCACGGAATACGGGCGGCGCCGCACGGCCTCGGTCAGTACGCCGCCTTCGCCGTAGCCGACGTATCCGGGCGGCGCGCCTTTCAGGGCCGAGACTGTATGAGCTTCCTGGTACTCGCTCATGTTGACAGTGATCAGATTCTGTTCGCCGCCGTATAGTGCTTCGGCGAGCGCCAACGCAGTTTCCGTCTTACCCACGCCTGACGGACCGGCGAGCAGGAACACACCCAGCGGCTTTTTTGGGTCGGTTAGCCCGGCGCGCGCACTCTGCACACGCTCTCCGATCTGGCGAAGCGCGTCTGACTGGCCGATCACGCGCGCTTCGAGCGTTGCCGGCAGTGTTTGCACAGCGGCCACTTCGTCGGTCACCATGCGCCCCACCGGTATGCCCGTCCAGTCTGAGACGACCTCGGCGACGATCGCTTCGTTAACCTCGGGAAACACAAGCGGAGAATCGCCCTGCAATGCAGAAAGCCGATGCTCGAGTTCGCGCAGCGTACCTAGCGTTGCGACCGCGTCCCGGTCCGCTGCGGCGCTTTCGCTGACAGACTCGCGTGCGGCAAGGAGCGCTCGAGTCGCTTCGAGTTGCGCTTTCCATCGTTCGTTAACGGCGTGCTCAGCGCAAATGAGCGTTTCTATATGCGCGTTGACTGCGCCAAGTGCCTTGTGAGTATCGAGCCCGATGCGCGCCTCGACTTCCAGAAGATCGAGTTCGACGCGAGCCGCCAGCAATCGCTGGCGTACGTCTTGCAGCTCGCGTGGGATCGTATGTTGAGAAAGGGCCACGCGCGCGCACGCTGTGTCGAGCAGGCTGATTGCCTTGTCGGGAAGCTGTCGAGACGGAATGTAGCGATGCGAGAGCGTCACCGCCGCACGAATCGCATCGTCGCGCACGACGACGCCGTGATGCCGCGCAAATGTCTTGGATAGCCCGCGAACCATGTCGATGGCAGGCGGTTCTTCAGGTTCGGATACCTGTAAGACCTGAAAGCGCCGTGTCAGAGCCGGGTCTTTTTCGATGTGCCGCTTGTATTCGCCCCAAGTCGTGGCGCCAATTGTGCGCACCGTGCCTCGTGCAAGCGCGGGCTTGAGCAGATTCGCAGCGTCGCCGGTGCCCGCCTGACCGCCCGCACCGATCAGCGTGTGCATCTCGTCGACGAACAGAATGACCGGCGACGGCGCCTTGGCTGCGGCCTCCAGCACGCCCTTCAGTCGCGACTCGAACTCGCCTTTCATGCTGGCGCCGGCGAGCAGCGCACCCACGTCGAGACTGAGCAGGCGCACACCGGCCAGTTGCGGAGGTACGTCTTCGGACGCTATGGCGCGTGCGAGTCCCTCGACGACCGAGGTCTTGCCTACTCCGGCTTCGCCGGTCAGCAGCGGATTGTTTTGCCGTCGGCGCAGCAGCACGTCGATCATCGTGCGAATCTCCAGATCGCGTCCGACGACTGGATCTATATCGCCTTGGCGCGCGCGGGCAGTCAGGTCGGTGCAGAACTGCTCGAGCGGCGTACCTTTCGATGTCGGGGTCAACGCCTTCGACGCTTCGCCCGGGGAGGTCGCGGCGAAACCGCTGTCCTCGTGTGTGGCGTCGTTGTCTTCCGGTGACCCGTCGATCCACGCAGGCAGCACTTCGGCGAGGCCTTCGAGCGGGATCTTGCTGAAAGCGGGCGATATTGAAATCAGCACGCGCCGCAGATCCGACGTGCCGACGACAGCGGCGATCAGCCACGCGCTGCGTACGCGTGTGTCGCCGAATGTGAGCGTCGCCAGCACCCACGCGCGTTCGATCGCCTCGTCAATGTGGTGAGAGAAGTTGCTGATCGAGGTCGCGCCTGCGGGCAATGCCGCGAGAGACGCTGCCATGTCGCGCTCGAGTATGCCCTGGTCGATCCTGCAATGCCGGATGACCCGGTGCAGGTCATTGTCGGGCAGCTGAACCAACTGATGCAGCCAGTGGACCAGTTCCACATAGGGGTTTCCTCGCAACTTGCAAAAGGCCGTAGCCGACTCGGCACTTCGGAAAAGTGTAATTCCAAGCTTGCCAAAGAGTGTCTGCCGCGAAATAGCCATAGTGCCGTTTTGATTATTTGTATAAATATCCCTGTTCGCTAGGAGTTATCTGATGCTGATTTCAGAAAAATCCGAGCCGGGAGTTGTTTGCCGATTTGCGTTAATTCGCAATGTCGGATATTAAATACATGGGTTGTGCGGCTAGTCAATCTGAAAACGCTATCGAATTTATAAGAGCGCTGGCCAAAGCTTGTCTGGCGGCTCCCGCAACCGGAGGTGAAAGTCTAATTAAGGCATTTATCAGATTTTTCCGTTTTTGCGGAAATGTTCCGACAGTTATCAGTGAAATTTCTGCGAAATACAGAGACGTTTCTTGGCGTTAATCTTGTTGATTTCGTAATTCATTTTCCAATAACATGGTGTGCGTAACGGAACCACAAAAGGCGAATTAATGCCTGACACGTTTTTGCGTATTCCTTGAATTCAGCCGCCAACTTAACCGGACGTACCAATTCCATTCAGATGCCAATAATTGACCTGTTCAGACGTCGTGGCGTGTACGCGGCAAACAGCGAACCGGTTAAGTCCCGGCGGGACGACTCGCCTGTCGTCGATCCACTGCGTGACCCGATAGCAAATGGCGAGCCGTTGGCATACGCCGAATACGGTGATTCGGAGGAACCCCTGTGTACCGATGCGGTGTTCGGTCTAATCGGCACGAGTCCGCACCTCTACGGTAGACAGCCACCATGCGGACGCGACCAGAGTGCTTCAGGTGCCCACCATCTCCTCGACATCCTCTATGCAAAGTACTGCCAGGCGCTCGACGATCCGCAAGTGGCGGTCGAGAGCGACTGGGCCGCACCAGGCGTCGCGCCGAATAGTCCTGATGGTGAACTGGCGGATCGGCGCCGGTCACTGCCAGGCAATCGGCACGAACCTGTGGGCGGTATGGAGTCGATCGAGGTGCTTCTTTCCGGCACACATTCGATTGAGCATGCGTTTGGCCCGCTAGACCGGGGAGACGCCGGAGATGTAATCGCCACAGATCGGGCACCGGAGATATTGAGGCTGTTTGCGCCCTCCGAATTCCGTGCTGCTGCGACGCGCCGTTCTGCGCCGCTTCCCCCCGCGCTCGCGCGGCGTGAACACCACTCAATGAGTGTCGATAGCGCGATCTCCGTGCCCCAATCCGCACCGTATTTCGACGGCGCGGCATGACAGTCGCATCTTTCCCATCGTCGATATTAAATCGGGCTGCCGGCCCGTCGTGGAACCAGCCGCTCGAGAAGCGGCTAGCTCAGGCGGAGGCGCAGGTCCGCGAGCAGCCCGTTGTCGGCAGGCATCGCTGGATACTTTTTCAGTTGTTGTGCGTTCTGAAGTGCTGGGATCGAGCGGTGCAGCAGTTGCAGGTCTGCGCGCAACTCAGCCCGGAGTTGGCCACTGTCGCCCTCGCTTACCGCGATCTAATTCGTGCGGAACGCCGGCGCGCACGGGTTCTAACCGGCTGCGAGCGCCCTGGGTTTGTATTCGATACGCATTCGTGGGTCGATGGCTTGCTTGATGCCCTGCGCTTTGCTGCTGTAGGTGAGCTCGATGAAGCGGACATTGCGCGGCAACGCGCGCTTGACGAGGCGCCGCTTGTGCCCGTGCACAACTCCGAGCGTCGACTGGACTGGATCGCGGACAGTGACTCGCGCCTGGGGCCAGTTTGCGAACTGATTACCGCAGGCTGTTACCGGTGGCTTCCGTTTTCCGATATCTCTGCTTGGCATATCGAGCGCCCCACAACGCTGCTCGACCTGATATGGGCGCCGTGCGTGCTGACGCTTGTTGATGGCAGCGCCGTTCGCGGTTTCATGCCCGCGCGGTATCCGTCTGTAGCAAATGCAGCGGGCGATCGTGACGAAAGCGATGCGCTGCTCTTGGGCTGCCAGACGATCTGGTTGGAAGTGGGGCGAACCGGCGTGATTGCGGAGGGCCAGAAAACGTGGGTCACAAGTGCGGGCGACTTTAGCCTGTTCGAACTCCCGACATGCGACTTTGGGCAGCGTATCGCCGGATATGAAGATGCGCAAAAGGATGGCCACCGGTGAAAAGACGTAGCGACATGCCATCCCCTGCTGACGGCGTCGCCCGGCCACGTCGCGCGAACGCCCATCTCATGCCCACGCTGCTCGACCGCCTTCGTGACGATGCGCCGCAGCGGCCGGCGGAAGCACCGGGCGAATACACCGTTACGCGGGCACAAATGCGTGACATCGTGCAACGCGACCTGGCGTTTTTGCTGAACACGACCAGCCTGGAAAATGAGATCGACCGCGGGCGGTATCCGCATCCCGCCTCCTCGACAATCAACTTTGGCGTACCGCCGCTTGCAGGCGCGTTCATGGCCTCGCGCAAATGGAACGAGATCGAGGTGATCGTTAAGCGTGCGATCCGTGAGTTCGAGCCCCGGCTGATTCCCGGGAGCCTCGCTGTTGAACCGCGTACAACGATCGGCGCGGACAACCACTACAACGTTCTGTCGTTCGAGGTCCGCGGAATGATCCAGATGGATCCGTATCCGCTGGAATTCATGGTGCAAAGCTCGCTAGACCTGGAAACGAGTCAGATGAACATCACCGGTATGCGGGTTGTTTGAGGCGCATCTCAATAGATAGAGCGAAGACGCAATATGGACCCACGGCTACTCGAGTACTACAACCAGGAACTGATCTACATGCGCGAACTCGCTGGTGAGTTTGCGCAGGCGCACCCGAAAATTGCGCGGCGGCTTGGCATGCAGGCGGGCGAGGTGGCCGACCCCTACGTCGAAAGGTTGATCGAGTCGTTCTGTTTCATGTCTGCACGCATGCAGATCAAGCTCGATGCCGAATTCCCGCGCTTTACCGGGCGCCTGCTCGATGTGTTGTATCCGAACTATGTTGCGCCTACGCCTTCGATGGCTGTTGCTCGTCTGTATCCGAGTCGCACGGAAGGCAATCTGGTCGACGGCTTCCCCATCGCGCGCGGTACGGCATTTACTGCGCGCATACCCGCTGGCGAGACCACTGCCTGTGAATTCCGAAGCGGCCAGGACATCACAATCTATCCGCTGGAAATCGTCGAGGCGCGCCTGACTGGCATTCCTCCCGACATTCCCGCGCTCGATAGCTACGTGCCGGCCCATACACAGGTGCGCGGCGCGCTGCGTTTGCGGCTTCGGACCACGGGCGAGGCGAAGATATCCCGGCTGAGGGGCCTCGACAGGCTGCCTGTTTATCTCGCCGGCGACGAACAGGTCGCCTCACACCTGTTCGAACTGCTCCACGCGGCCGGCGTAGCTACTCTGACTGGTGAACCTGGACATTTCAGTACGCGACGCCGCCCGCTCCACGCCGTGACGAAAAACGCGGTGGTTCATGATGGCTTCGGCACCGAACAAGGTCTGCTTCCGCTCACATGGTCCAAGTTTCATGGCCACAATCTGCTGCACGAGTATTTCGCGTGTCCGAGTCGTTTTTATTTCTTCACATTAACGGGCCTTGAGGAGGGCTTGCGGCAAGTGGACAGCAAGGAGGTCGAGATCGTCGTATTACTCGATCAGTCGCCTGATCGACTCGCGAACCTGGTTGATGCATCGCGCTTTGCGCTGTTCTGCACGCCAGTGATCAACCTTTTTCCGAAGCGCACGGACCGCATCGACCTGTCCGAGGCTGAGAGCGAATTCCATGTCGTCCCGGCGCGCCTTGCTCCGCTCGACTACGAAGTGTTCTCTGTAGAAACCATGTCGGGTCAGGTCGACCTAACGTCTGCCCAATTGGAGTTCCGTCCGTTGTATCAGACGCTGAACAATGACGAAGGCAATTACGGACGGTATTTCTCGACGCGTCGCGAGCGGCGGTTGATGTCGGACTCAGCGCGCCGATATGGCACGCGCACGCCATACATCGGTAGCGAGATGTTCGTATCGCTAGTGGATCAGCACGAGGCTCCGTACGCGGAAAGTATTCGCTACCTGTCTGTCAATGCACATGTGACCAACCGCGATCTGCCGCGGCTTGTTCCGCGCGACGGCATCGACGACCTGACTATGACTGATTCGGCGCCGCTTGAAAGCATCGGACTCATTCGTGCACCGACCGCGCCGCAGGCGCCGTACGCCGAACGTGAGACGGCCTGGCGACTCATCCGTCAACTGAATTTCAACTATCTGCCACTGGAAGATCTGGATCACCGTCCCGGCGGGCAAGGCCTGCGCGATCTGCTGCGGCTCTTTTTGAATGACGGAAATAGCGAGCATCGGCGGCAGGTCGAAAGTCTCGTCGGCGTGATGACTCGTCCGGTAACGCGCAAACTGCCCGGCAACGGACCACTCGTTTTCGGCCGTGGTATCGAATGCTCGTTGACGGTCGACGAAAACGGATTCTCCGGGACGAGCCCCTATCTGTTCGGTGTCGTTCTCGAACACTATCTGGCACGCCATGTGTCGATCAATTCCTTCACGCAGACCGAGATGCACTCCATGCAGCGCGGCCGCGTGGCGCGATGGCCTGTGCGCATGGGCGCACGCGGAGCAGCTTGATGGAGCGCACCTCGTTCAAGACCGCGGAGACGGACACGGCCCTCTCGTCTAACTTCGTTGCGCGCCTTCAGGCAGAGCCTTGGCGTTATGGATTTCTAACGCTGCTTCGCCGCATCGGCGCTGATTCGCGTATCGGCCCGGTCGGCACCGCGCAACGTCCACAGACAGAACCGTTCCGCTTGGGCCAGCGGCCGAGTCTTGCCTTCGCGCCGCGAGAAATTGCGAGTGTTGGCGAGGCGGGTGGGCGCCTCAAGGTGCGCCTGTTCGGCCTGGGCATGTTAGGGCCGAACGGGCCGTTGCCTATTCACGTTACAGAGATTGCGCGCGACCGTGAGGAAAGCAGGCATGACTCGACGCTCGTTAACTTTCTCGACATTTTTCATCATCGCTATCTGACGCTGCTGTATCGCGCGTGGTCTTCTGCACAGGCCGCGGCGGGCCTCGACCGCCCTGACGATGAACGCTTTTCGTTCTACGTTGCGAGCCTCACGGGTCACGACATGAGGGAGGTCGACAAACGGCTGTTGCCTGCGCACGCGCGGATATCGGCGTCTGCGCATCTGGTGCGGGAATCGCGCAATCCAGATGGGTTGCGCGCGACACTGGAACACTATTTTGGTGTGCCCGTCGTCATCGAAGAGTACGTCTATCACTGGATCTTGCTGGACGTCGAGGATCACTGCCGGCTGGGCAAACCGGGTACGCCGTCCATCATGACCGAGGGCGCGATGCTCGGGGAACAGGTAGCTGACCGGCAGCACCGGTTCCGCGTCGTGATCGGCCCGCTCGATATCGACGAGTATCTGCGTTTCACGCCGCAAGGTGCGGATTTGCCGCCGCTGATTGAGTGGGTGCGCGCTTTTGTCGGAAAGGAGTTCGCCTGGGAACTCGAGCTTCGCATGAGGCCGCACAGCGCGACGCCTGCAATCGTGGGCGGGCCGCAGCAGCTTGGCTGGTCAGGTTGGCTCGGCCGTTCGCCGACAGACGCGCCGGTCACCGGGATGCGGTTCGAGCCTGAACAGTACGCCGATCAAATTTTCGCGGGCCAGAACTGACGAGGTTCGGTCAATCATCACGGAGTTCGATCAATGAGCAGCAGGAAAAGCACGCCGCAGAACTCGGCGCCCGCCAGAAGCCCAGCGTCGCACGACTGGATGAGTCCCATCGGGGTCGACGCGCCTTGTGGTCCCGACCTCGAGTACGACCCGGAGTTCGTGGTGTTGTCGGCAAAGGTGGTCACGAAATCCGAAGCGCAATACGGCGACTTTGTCGGTTCGCCCGAGCCGGTGAACTGGAGCGATGTGGATCGCGACTGCCGGCGTCTGATGATGCGCAGCAAGGACATGCGTCTCGCTGTGCTGTTCACACGGTGCCGCACGCGTCTTGCGAGTGCGCATGGCCTTGCGGAAGGAATCGGTTTGCTTGCCGCATGGCTGGCTGCGTTTCCGGACTCGATTCATCCGCAGCCCGAGGTTGATGCAGATCGCGACGCAGCGCTGGAAATCCGCATGAACGCGCTTCAGGCACTCGCCGATACGGACGGACTGCTCGCCGATGTGCGCGAGATCGCGCTGACTAAATCGACCGCGATTCGTTTGCAGGTGCGCGATGTCGAGCGCGCGTTTGCCCATCCGCGACCGGGTGACGCGCTCGCCCCCGAGTCCGTGGCCCGTCAACTGGACGATTTGCGTGCGCAGCAGCCCACTGTTATGGCTGGCTTTGCCAATGCGCTCACGCAGCTCGCCGCGATCGACGCGTGGGCTGGCGAACACCTCGGTGTGCGTGCGCCTGATCTGTCGCCACTGGCCCGGCTACTGCGGCACATTGCGCGGGAGGATCGAGGCAGCAACGGGTATCCGCAATCCGCCGCGGACAATGCGCGAATCAGTGATGAAGCGGAGGGCGTTTTGCCGGACGAGCAGATGCCAGCATGCGAACTGCCATCGCCCGAGACGGACGCAATACAGCACGTTACGGCGATGGCCGGGCCCCCGACGGCGAGACGCGCGGAGGATCGTAGTACCGCGCTTGAGCGTATTCGCGAGGCGCGGCAGTGGTTTGAACGGCACGAGCCGAGCAGCCCGATTCCGGTGTTGCTCAAACGCGCGGAGCACCTCGTCGGCAAGCGGTACGCAGAGATCGTGCATGCGATCCCGGTTGAACTGCTCGTACAGTGGGGCAATGATGAGAGTTGAAGTCTCGCTTATCGGGCGGAGAAAATCGCTCTGCGCTATCTGCGCTATCTGCGCTATCTGCGCTATCTGCGCTATCTGCGCTTTCTGCGTCCGTCGCGATATCCAGCGTGGCAGGTTGGTCACAATATTGAATATTGCTAACTAATGTACGCCTCTCTTCAATCCAGAACACTGGCTGTGGATGGCGCCGCTCTGCCAACCTACGGCGGTGAACCTGTCCTCACGCCGGTGCGCCTGTCGGGAGGCGAAAAGCTCGGCAGGCTCTACAGCTACACACTGGATCTCGCGACGGCCAACGGTCCGATCATGGACGTGTTGCTGGCAAAAGAACTGATTAGCGCTGAGGCGTTAATCGGCCAGGAAATCGCTATTTCGATTGAGTTCGAGGGAAGCGGCACGTTCGAGAGTGGCCGGCCGGGCTTGAGCAATAGCGTCAATCTGGGCGCGGGAAGACGCACCATCACTGGCCTCATTGCTGCGGTGAGCTGCACTGGTGCGAGCGACCGCCAGGTGTTCTACCGGTTCACTGTGCGTCCCTGGCTGTGGCTCGCCACGCGAAACCGCGAGAACCGGATTTTCCAGAACCAGAGCGTAGTGGAGATCACAGAGTCGATCCTCAAGGGCGGCCGTTACCCATTTCCCTACGAACTGCAACTGGCTGCGCCGGGCTTCAGCACAGGTTATCCAAAGCGGGACTACGTGCGTCAGTTCTGGTGTTCGGATTTCGATTTTCTGTCGATGCTATGGCGTCAGTGGGGACTGTATTTCTTCATGCAGGAATCCACGCTGGTGCTGTGCGACTCCCCCGGCTCACATAGGCCGCACGGCAACGCTTACGACACCATCCAGTACCACGCGCCGGGTGGCAAGCGCATTGATGAAGAGCACATCAGTGAACTCGAGTTGTCGTACCAGTTGACGGCTGGCGCGACATATCTGACTGACTACGACTACACGCGCTCGCGAGCATCTTTCGGCACCGCGCAAAACGACCCGAGCGATAGCGCGTTTGACAATGCCGAGCAATACGCGTGGGGCGACTATTCACAGCCGCTTGCGGGGGCGATGGGGCTCTCCGGCGACCCCAACGATCACCGGCGCGAAGCAGAAGCGCTTGCGCGGGTGCACGTCGATTCTTTGCGCTGCCGTAGCCTCCGGGCGCGCGGGCGGGGCAACGTGCGGGGGTTGGCAACAGGCCATACGTTTTATATCGAGAACCATCCCATTGAGACCGCCAACGCGGAATATCTGGTTGTGGCGACGACAACCGACGTTCGCAATGTCGATGACACCAGTCAACGGTCGAGCAGCGATGCACGGTATCAATGCGTCACGGACTTCGTGGTGCAACCGGCGAACACCTTCTTCAAAAACCGGCAGAAGCTGAAACGGAAGCCACGTTGCGAAGGGGAAGCGGCCATCGTTGTCGGGCCGGCCGCAGCAACGACATGGCTTGACGGGTATGCGCGTGTAAAGGTGCGCTTCCATTGGGATCGTGTTAGCCCGAGCGACCAGAACGCAAGCTGCTGGTTGCGCGTGTCGTCGCCGTGGCAGGGCAACGGCTTTGGGACCATCTATTCGCCGCGAATCGGACAGGAGGTGATGGTCCTCTATCACGAGGGCAACCCCGACAAACCATACGTCTGCGGCCGAATGGTCAACCAGTTCAACCAGCCGCCGTGGAAGCTGCCCGATAACGATGCGCTGTCGGGCACGCGCAGCCGGGAGCTCAATGGCGCGATGGCCAATAGCATCGTCGTCGACGATACGAAAGGCGAACTGCAGGTGCAGGTCGAAAGCGAGCATGCGCAATCGAGGCTGGTGCTGGGTTACAACACGCGCATCGACGGCAACGCGGGACGTCGGCAAGCGCGCGGTGAAGGCTGGGAACTGGCGACGGACTCATGGGGCGTGCTACGCGCCAACAAGGGCATGCTGGTCACGACGGAGACGCGCGACGGTGCGCAGGCACCGGCGAAAGACATGAGCGAGACGATTCAGCGGCTGATGCGGGCGGGCGAGCAGCATGGAGCTTTGGCATTGGCAGCGCAAAGGCACAGCGCGCAGGAACCGGGCACGGACCAAAGCGACGTTGCGCGCACAATCCACACGCAAAACGACGCGATCCGCGGTGGAGCGAGAACAACCGTGAACCCGTTCCCTGAAATGACGCGACCGGACATGGTACTGGCCAGTGCGGCGGGGATCGGCATGACCGCTGCAGATAGCGTGCACATTGCGGCCGGCGAGAACGTTGCGCTTACCACAGGCAGTCATGTCAGCATTTCTGCTGGCAGATCGATCTTTGCGAGTATCCGCGAGCGCTTCTCGGTGTTCGTGCAGCAGATGGGGATAAAGCTAATCGCGGCGTCGGGGAAAGTGGAAATTCAGGCGCAGTCCGACAGCGTCGAGATTATCGCTGACCAGGTGCTGAAACTCATAAGTGCCAGGAAGCGCATCGAGATTACGGCGGCAGAGGAAATCCTGCTGAACGCCCGGGGCAGCTATATCCGCATCAACGGGGCCGGCATCGAACATGGTACGCCCGCAAAGTGGGTCGCCCATGCTGGCAGTCACGCACTGCCAGGTCCGAAGTCTTTGCCTGTCCAAGTTTCCGGCATGGACATGCCGAAAGCTTTCAGCAACCGCCTTGATGTCTACGACATATTCTGGCGCAGAAATTTCGCCGAGGTCGAATATAGGGCTCGAAATGCGAGCGGCGACTTAATCGCTCAAGGAACGCTAGACGAAGACGGTCGCACGCCGCGCCTGTCTACCGATCAGTCAGAGACGATCCACGTGCTAGTGGGTACCAAAGGGGCATGGCTGGTGGAAACGGAAGGTGTCTACAGTCCCGGCCAGCTCAACGGCGAGCAGGAAGCTGCAGGCGACGAGCCGAACCACTACGTCAACCTTGGCGCCTGACACTCTCTTTTGCCCGAGTCCAGTATTCACGATGACTACATCGAACAACATCGACAGCGTCCTTTCTACCGTAACGGTGTACCTGAAGGACCACTTGGGACAGCCTATCCGCAATCTGAAGGTGGAGATCAGGGGGCTTGATGCTCAGGCACACTGCCTCTTCCATGCGGCGTCCACCAATGCGCACGGTGCGCTCCAGTTCTCTGTGAGCAGGGGCCAGAACCTCGCGGTACATGTCCAACGCTGGACAAGCGACAGCATGAAAGAGGTGGCGCGGGTCAATGCATCGCTTCAGCAGATCCGGTTCCACCTTACCAGTCCGAAAACCCTGCACGAACTGTCGACCAAGGTGGATGACGCAGGACACGGCGAGTATTGGCGCGGCACGTACAAGGTTAAGCCGCATGACAATCTGACGGCGATTGCGCGGAAATATCATACGAGCGTCGATCTGCTTAGACACATCAATCACTTGCGTTCAGACCTCATCAGGGTTGGCCAGAGCCTCAAGGTACCGCCAGTGCAGGTGAGGAAGTCGAACTCGCCCGCGCAGGAGAAGCCGGCACGGAGAGGAACGCCGCCGCCGAACGAAAACAATGCCAACGACCGCGGTGCACCGGTGACTACCGCGCGCCAGGGAGTGGCGCCTGTCATCTTTCCGATCAGAATGCGGCCGTTGAACGATGAGGGGGCAATTTATGGCAGATCCGATTGTAATTACACTTGGAATGCGCAATTAGGGGCGCCGGGCCGACAGCAGGCGCGCTTCGGCGCCCACCGAAACCAGGGTAGCAGAAAACACGCGGGCCGCGACTTGTACGTTGAAGCCCACACCGAAGTGTTGGCAATCGCTAACGGGGTGGTAATAAAGTGCGAGCCATTCTATTGTCAAACTCACCAGATCAGCATTCATCACACCACGGCAGACGGGCGTGAATTTATCGGCTTGTATGGAGAGGTCGATGCTGCTTCAATTAGAGTCAACGTTGGCGATTGCGTTAATCAAGGTGACGTTATTGCAAGAAGCGGAATATTGATGAAGGCGGGTAACGTACCCGTTCAGGTGATTGGCAATCAAAACGTCTCGATGCTTCATTTCGAAGCATACTCTGGCGCAGCGGGATTTGATCGCCATTCTGAACTGAATGGAGGTGGCTTGCCGGGACCATTTTATAGGCGTTCCGACTTGATTGACTCTCTTGCACTTCTGCAAGAAGGTTATCGCGCGACATTCCTTGATGCATTGCCGCTTCAACCGATCGGCGGTCGAGTCACGGTTGATCAGCTTAAAACCTCAGAACGCGGCAAGGAATTTATTCGATCTTGGGAAGGCGTGAAATATGACGCCAACAGGAAAAACACTTATTACTATGACGATAGTAAAGGATACTGCACTGTGGGTTGGGGGCATCTAATCGCGACGCAGAGTTGCGCCAGCTTGGGGTATACAGCTCGCGTGAGCATGATCTCCGTGGAAGAAGCTCTGACATACTTCGAAAAAGATGTTTTAAAGCACGAAAACTACGTACGGCAAGCCATCTCGGCACCTCTCTATCAAAACGAATTCGACGCCTTGGTGTCGTTGGCGTTCAATGTGGGACACATATCAAAAGTTGCGCCAAGATTTTGCAGAAAATTGAACGACTGCAACTACGCTGAGGCGCCGTGTGAATTTGACGACATGGAAAATAGAGCGCGGCGGAAAAGTGAGCGACGGGTATTCTGCACCGGCGTGTATGACTCCAGCCACTAATTTTGCGAAAATGAAAAGAAATCTATTGACGGTGCTTGTTGTACTCGGGCTGTTGCACTCACTCAATGCCATTGCGGAGAAGTCTTATCGACTCACAGGCGTAGCTAAGATCTATAAGACTGAAGCATTGGAAGAGCCGAATTTGGAACTGCCTGTGAATCCAGCGATTTCGGCCGTTATTACCATGAGAGACGATTCGTTCTCTTTGAATTATGATGGTGCGTCCTCAGAGGGCTGCGCCGTCCATATAAACAAGCGTTACCCATTTTCGTTTAGTTCTGCTCCGCTCGGAACTTATGAGAAATTAAATAAATTTCTACAGGCAAAATTTCATGTTGGTCCAGATGACTGGTCGACAATGTACTTGTTGGGCGATGCGGCATCTGCAAGCTGCACGTCGTTGCAATTCGCGAAAATATATGACGCTGAATCTAAGCTGTTTTTATTGAATGGGCCATATTTGTACATGTTCGAAAGGGAGCTTCGTCCATTCAAAGACGCGAACAAAAGCCTGGACTGCCTCAAAGCGCGAACTAATGTCGAAAATCTAATCTGCCGCGACCCACGGTTAGTCAAAATGGACGGTAGCGTCAATTATGGGTTTGTTCTCATGCAGACGAGGTATTCAAAGGAAACTTCATACGAGGACCCCGTGCGGATCGAGCAAATGAAGTGGATATCGCAGGTGAGAAATAGATGCACAACGACTGATTGCCTCTTGAAAGAATACACTTCGCGAATAAAGTATATCCAGACGAAAGTATCCAGTACTTACCCGTCATATCCGGAGGAAGAGGAATTCTGAGCCGTCGGGAAACCGCGGCAGGTTTCGATGTGACATAGAGATAATCGTCGCCAGCGACCTCACCTTGCACCTAGGGCGGGTCGTTAGCAGTTCCAATCCGTCCACAATTGACTTCGTAGGGCCTGCGCATCCGCACGATCTGATGGATCGCAGAACTTCGTGCGGAGCCGCAAATCCCTACACAAAGTCGCGCTTACAAGGCATCAGTTTTGACGGCGACGGCACGTCTTTCCCTGGGGAAAACCTAACCCTCAAAGCGCCGCAGGCATCTTCCCAACCTTCACATCCCGAAGATAAAGAAAACCGGAAAGCCCCACTGCCGCTGCAGCGGCAATTGCTGCAAACAGAAACACTGACCCATACCCAAACTCGCCGGCAATATACCCCGCCAACGGCCCTGTAATACCCAGCGACAGATCCAGAAACACCGAGTAAGCCGACAACGCCGCACCACGGCTCGCGGGCGGCACGAGTCCGACTGCCTCGACGCCGAGCGCCGGAAATACCAACGCAAACCCGAATCCCGTCAACGCCGCCCCCGCGAGCGCAATATGCGGCTCGGGAGCAAGCCACAGCATCAGCAGGCCGACACATTCAAATGAAAACGAAACAATCGCGACCCGGAAACCTCCGTAGGTCTTGATCGTGTTGGCGAACAGCAGGCGCGCGCCGATGAACAGCGTGCCGAACACCGTCAGCGACAACGCCGCGTTCGGCCACTGCCTCGCCGCATAGAACAATGTGATGAACGTCGCAATCGATCCAAAACCGGCCGAGCCGAGCGCGAGGCCGATGCCGTGCGGCAGGACGCGCGTGAACACGCTTCGGTACGACATCCGCTCACCGTGCACGATCGGCACGGATGCCATCGGCCGCGCGAGGTAGAAGCCGAGCGCCGCCAGCAGAATCACTAGAATGCCGAGCGCCGCAAATCCGACCGTCCGCTCGATCGCAACGCCGAGCGGCGCGCCGACCGCCAGCGCGCCATACGTGGCGATGCCGTTCCACGAGATCACTCGCGCGTTGTTGCTCGTGCCCACTCGGCCGATTCCCCACAGAATCGCGCCGGTGCCGCACAAACTCTCGCCGAATCCGAGCACGAGCCGGCTGCACACGAGCAGGCCAAGGCTCAGCCCGGGCCAGCGTCCGCACAAAACCGCCAGCAGCAAAAGAACGCCGCTCGCGCCGCATCCGAGCAAGCCAATCGTTACCGTCCGCTTCGGCCCCAGCGTGTCTGCCGAACGTCCTGCCAGCGGCCGCGACGCCAGAGTCGCCAGATACTGCACGCTGATCGCCGCGCCCGCGAGCACCGCGCTGTAGCCTAGGTCGTCATGCACGTAGCCCGGCAGCACCGCCAGCGGAATGCCGATCGTCAGATAGCAAAGAAACGTGAAAAAGACGACCGGAATGATCTGCATGGTCGTGGCGAATTCGCTGCGGGGTGTCGCTGTGTCGGTGGACATGGGGAAAACCAGACTTGAAAACGGCGGGAAGGCGTGATTTTCCCATGGAACCGATTCTCTTGCAGCATTTGCTTAATAATTGGTCAGACTTAAGCCGGCGCGAAGCCCAGATAGTGGGGCGTCGGACGCTCAATTTGCCCTAGGCGACGGGCGAAATGCTTCACCCCGCGCCCTATGAAATGGCTGAAATCAAGTATTGCAGCAGCAAACATCTCAAACCAGCCAACCCAACATAAGCCCACAGCGCGCCAATCCCATCTCGATATCGCATTGCGCATATGTCCCGCATGCGACCCGGGCTATGGGTTGTATTTATTGACGGTGATAGTTTTCGAACCATCCCTGCTGGACAAAGAACATTCGAGAGCGATAAGACATGACTGAGCCAATCCGCTTTTACCATCGCAACGCGATCCGCGAAATCAAGGACGCGCCTGTCACCCGCACGGTCCTGCAGTATCTGCGTGAAGATGCGCACTGCACCGGCACCAAGGAAGGCTGCGCCGAAGGCGATTGCGGCGCGTGCACGGTCGTGGTTGGCGAGCGCAACGAAAAGGGCAGCGTCGACTTCAAGGCGGTCAATGCCTGCATCCAGTTCATGCCGACGCTCGACGGCAAGGCGCTCTTCACCGTCGAAGATTTGCGTCAGCCCGACGGCTCGCTGCATCCGGTACAGCAGGCGATGGTCGAATGCCACGGCTCGCAGTGCGGTTTCTGCACGCCAGGCTTCGTCATGTCGATGTGGTCGCTCTACGAAAAGCACGGCCACGAGCATGGCTGCGCAAACAAGACGGTGCCCTCGCGGGAAGCAATCAGCAACGCGCTCACAGGCAATCTGTGCCGCTGCACCGGCTATCGTCCGATCGTGGACGCGGCCGTGCGCATGTTCGAAGTCCCCGCGCCCAAGGCACCGGTGAATGTGGAGGCGCTCGCAGGCACGCTCGCGACGCTGCAACGCGACGACACGTTCCATTACGAGCACGCCGGCCAGCGCTTCGACGCGCCGCGCACGGTCGAAGCGCTCGCACAGATCAAGCAGGCCGAGCCGGTCGCGCGCATTCTCGCGGGCAGCACCGACATTGGCCTGTGGGTCACCAAGCAGATGCGCGAACTCGGCAATGTCGTGTACGTTGGACAGATCGCCGAATTGCAGAAGCTCGAAACGCGTGCCGACTGGATCGAAATTGGCGCGGGCGTGACGGTAGAAAACGCCTACGCGGAGATCGCAAAGCAGTATCCCGAGCTTACGGAAATGTGGCTACGCTTCGCTTCGCTGCCCATTCGCAACGCGGGCACATTCGGCGGCAACATCGCGAACGGCTCGCCGATCGGTGATTCGATGCCCGGTCTCATCGCGCTCGGCGCGCGCGTGATTGTCCGAGGTGGCGAAGTCGAACGCGAAATGCCGCTCGAAGACCTGTACGTCGCGTACCAGAAGAAGAATATGGCCGAGCACGAGTTCGTCGTCGGCCTCAAAGTGCCGACTCGCACGGGCGCGCGTGCAAAGCTGCAATTCCGCACCTATAAGCTGTCGAAGCGCTTCGACTCGGATATCTCCGCTGTGTGTGCCGCGTTCTCGTTTATCGCGGACGGCGAGTTGATTCGCGAGCCGCGCATCGCGTTCGGCGGCATGGCCGCGACGCCGAAGCGGGCAACGCACGCAGAAGCCGTGCTGCGCGACGCCGAATGGCATGAAGCCACCGCGCAAGCCGCGATGCTCGCGCTCGGCAACGACTTCGCGCCGCTTTCCGATATGCGCGCGACCAGCAATTATCGTCTCGAAGCTGCAAAGAACACGCTGTATCGCTTCTGGCTCGAAACGCGTCCCAACAATCCGTTGCCGAAAAGCTCGCTCGATGTGCGCGCGGTGGCTGCGGCGTGCGCGTCTGCGGACGCCGGTGTCGGCGGCAGCGTCGAAGCAAATGCCTGAAGCGCACGAAGCGCACGAAGAATACGGAGAACCCAACAATGAATCAGCATGCTGAACCCTTCCTGAAGGACGCTCAGGCGCTCGACGACTTCACGCAGGTTCATGTGTCGCGCCCGCATGAATCGGCGCATCTGCACGTGAGCGGTCGCGCGACTTATACCGACGACATCCCGACGGTCGCAGGCACGCTGCACGCCGCGCTCGGCCTGTCGAGCAAAGCACACGCGAAAATCGTGTCCATGTCGCTCGACAAGGTGCGCGCGACGCCCGGCGTGGTCGCTATCTTTACCGCGGACGATATTCCCGGCGCCAACGACGTCGCGCCGATCGTCCACGGCGACGATCCGATTCTCGCCGACGGCATCGTTCAGTACGTCGGTCAGCCGGTGTTCATCGTGGTCGCGACGTCGCACGAAACCGCGCGGCTCGCCGCGCGCCGCGCGGAGATCGTCTATGAGGAATTGCCTGCCATCCTGACCGCGCAGCAGGCGCGTGCCGCCAATCAGCGCGTGCTGCCGCCGATGAAACTCGCGCGCGGCGAGGCCGGCACGAAGATCGCGCGCGCGTCGCATCGTGAGGCTGGCGAAATGCTGCTCGGCGGCCAGGAGCAGTTCTATCTGGAAGGGCAGATTTCGTATGCGGTGCCGAAGGACGACGACGGCATGCACGTCTATTGCTCAACGCAGCATCCGACTGAAATGCAGCATCTTGTCGCTCACGCGTTGGGCATTGCGTCCCATAACGTGCTGATCGAATGTCGCCGAATGGGTGGCGGCTTCGGCGGCAAGGAATCGCAGTCGGGTCTCTTCGCGTGCTGCGCAGCGCTCGCCGCGTGGAAGCTGCTGTGCCCCGTCAAGCTGCGCCCGGATCGCGACGACGACATGATGGTGACGGGCAAGCGGCACGACTTCCACTACACGTATGAAGTCGGCTACGACGACAAGGGCGTGATCGAAGGCGTCGCCGTCGACATGACCTCGCGCTGCGGTTTTTCGGCCGACCTGTCCGGCCCGGTGATGACGCGCGCGCTGTGCCACTTCGACAACGCGTACTGGCTGTCCGATGTGACCATCGACGGCTTCTGCGGCAAGACCAACACGCAATCGAACACCGCGTTTCGCGGCTTCGGCGGTCCGCAAGGTGCGTTTGCGATCGAATACATCATGGACAACGTGGCGCGTTCGATAGGCGAGGATTCGCTCGACGTGCGCCGCCGCAATCTGTATGGCAAGACCGAGCGTAATCAGACGCCGTATGGCCAGATCGTCGAAGACAACGTGATTCACGAACTGATCGACGAACTGGAAGCGACAAGCGAATATCGCGCGCGCCGCGCGGCGATCAACGAATTCAACGCCAACAACGAGGTGCTGAAAAAAGGCCTCGCACTGACGCCGGTCAAGTTCGGCATTGCGTTCAACGTCACGCACTTCAATCAGGCCGGCGCGCTGGTGCATATCTACACCGACGGTTCGGTGCTCGTGAATCACGGCGGCACCGAAATGGGCCAGGGCTTGAACACGAAAGTCGCACAGGTCGTCGCACATGAACTGGGCGTCGGCTTCAACCGGATTCGCGTAACGGCGACGGATACCAGCAAGGTCGCGAATACGTCGGCGACGGCAGCTTCGACGGGTTCGGATCTGAACGGCAAGGCTGCACAGGACGCGGCGCGCCAGCTACGCGAACGGCTCGCCGCGTTTGCCGCCGAGCGTTTCGGCGCCGGCGAGGTCAATGCTTCCGACGTGCGCTTCGCGCATGACCGCGTGATTGTCGGCGAGGCAGTGGTGCCGTTCGAAGAAGTCGTCGCAAAGGCTTATCTCACGCGAATCCAGCTGTGGTCCGATGGTTTTTACGCGACACCGAAGCTCTACTGGGATCAGGCGAAGCTGCAAGGCCGGCCGTTCTATTACTACTCGTATGGCGCGGCCGTGTCCGAAGTGGTGATCGACACGCTGACCGGCGAAATGCGAGTGCTGCGCGCGGACGCGCTGCATGACGTAGGCGCGTCGCTGAATCCGGCGCTCGACATCGGCCAGGTGGAAGGCGCGTTCATTCAGGGCATGGGCTGGCTCACCACCGAGGAGTTGTGGTGGAACGCCGGCGGCAAGCTGATGACGCACGCGCCGTCCACGTACAAGATTCCGACTGTCAACGATACGCCGCCGGTTTTCAACGTGCGTCTGTTCAAGAACCGCAATGCAGAGGACAGCATTCACCGCTCGAAAGCGACTGGCGAGCCGCCGCTGCTGTTGCCGTTCTCGGTGTTCTTTGCGATTCGCGACGCGGTGTCGGCAGTGGGCGGTCATCGGGTGAATCCGCCGCTCAATGCACCTGCCACGAGCGAGGAAATCCTCAGGGCGATCGGCGCGGTGCGGGCCGCCACGTCGGCCGCGAGGTAATTGAAGATGAACGCGATCAACCACTGTTCTTCGATTCGCATCGGCCGGCGCAGCGAGGTCGACGAGTCCCGTCCCGCGCCCATGCACATCGTGCTGTTCGGCGCGGGCCATGTGGGTCATGCGCTCATTCAATTGCTCGGCAACCTGCCGTGCGTGGTTCAGTGGGTGGACGAGCGCGATGAACTGTTCCCCGACGAAACGCCCGCGAATGTGCAGATTGAAGCCACCGACACGCCCGACGCGATCGTCGATACGGCACCGCCCGGCGCCTGGTTTCTGGTGATGACGCATAACCATGCGCTCGATTTCTCGCTCGCTGAACGCATCATGCGGCGACGCGATTTCAGCTACTTCGGCATGATCGGTTCGAAGACAAAACGCGTGAAGTTCGAGCGGCGCCTGCTCGCGCGTGGCGTGGAACTTGAACGGTTGCAGCAGATGACATGTCCGATCGGCGTGCCAGGCATCGTCGACAAGGCGCCGGCCATGATCGCGGTGGCGGTATGCGCGGAGTTGCTGCAGGTTCGCGGGCGGCGAGCCACGGTTCAGCCCGCAACGGCAAACGGAACCCAAGCGGCGCTTCAACCTGTGGCGGCAAACGTCTGAAATGGATTGGCTGCGTTTAGCGCCGTTAGCACCATTAGCCGACGCGGCGTGATCGACTAAGTCATCCGCACGACAACATCAGCCGCCGATCACTCCTTAACCGTCTCCACCGCATGGACGCTCCATCGCTCCATTAGCGCGTTCGCCTCGCCCTCAGGTGGACCCTTGCCGCGGCTGCTTCGCGCGCCGAACCTTCTGCGCGACCAGCCCGTCCGACACTTGTGACATCAATGCACGCAGCCAGCCGAGATCGCTCGGGCGATCCGGCTGCGGATGCCACATCTGATAGCACTTGATACGCGGAAACGGGATGGGCGCCTCGACAACCGCGAGCGGCAGAATGCTCGCGTAGTGCGTCGCGAAGCGCCGCGTCGTCGTGAAGATCAGATCGGATTGCAGCAGCGTCTGCGGTACGAGGCCGAAGTACGGCAGCGTGGCGACGATGCGCCGTTCGGCGCGCGCTCTCGCAAACCCGATGTCGATGGCGCCACCGCGCGCGCCGCTATAAGGAGTCGGCGCAAGATGCGGCGCCGCGAGATACGCGTCGCGCGTGAGCGGCGCGCGCGCCAACGGATGGTCCGCCCGCATCAGGCACACAACCGTGTCCGAAAACAGGTCGCTGCGCTCGAAACGCGGATCGGGCTTCGGCCAGTTGCCGATTACCAGGTCGAGTTCGCCCGCATCGAGCGAGGCAGTGTGGTCGAGCATCGGGCTCAGCGAATCGATTTCGAGCCGGGCGTGCGGCGCAGCCTCGCGGAACTGCGCGATCACGGTCGGCATGAAAAAGTCGTTCAGATAATCCGGCGCGGCTACCCGAAAGGTGCGGCGCGAACGGCCGGGGTCGAAGTCGCCGTGCGGCGTGGCCACGAAATCGACCTCACGCAGCACCCGTTGCGCGGATGCGAGCAGCGACTCGCCATATTCGGTCGGCACCATGCCCGACTTGCCGCGTACGAGGATGGGGTCGTTCAGCGTCTCTCGAAGCTTGCGCAGCGCAGTGCTGATTGCGGGCTGCGTCTGGTTCAGGCGCAGCGCGGTTTGCGTGACGCTGCGCTCGACCAGCAACGTGCGCAGCACGCGCACGAGCCAGATATCGAGGGAGGCGGCGGTGTCGTCCATGGAAAAGAGGGAGGCGAAGGCGAGCGGGCGTCACAAGAATCCGCACCGCACGCGAGGCGATCAGCACGCGGGCTATGCGTGGCGCAAAGGTTATAACCTTAGGCCCGATTGCACTGCGGCCGCCATAGCGGGCGCGGTATGTCCGGCATCAGCAGCGCCCGGTCGCCAACCGCGCGCCCCACGCACTCCACTGCACCGAACCGGACGCTTAGATGTTGGGCAAACCCGACGGCAGCGCACTGATCCGCTTCACTTCGCTCGATTCCAGCCAGTTGGGCGTGCGTGCGCAGTACAACACCATCGGCAACGCATCTTCGCCCCAGAACAACTGGTCGTTCAGCCGGAAGGTCGGCACGCCGTACACGCCGAGGCCGATGGCGTCGGCGGTATTGCGCTGCAACTGCGCCTTCACTTCTTCGCTCTTGATGAGTTCGGGGCCGTCCGGTATGCCCACCCGTTCGCACAATTCGGCGAATGCCGCGTCGCTCGACGGATCGCGGCCTTCACGCCAGATGAAGCGGAAGATTTCGCGCACACAGACCACGTCGGCCTGAGCGGCGGTGGCGAGCAGCAGCGGCTTCATGGAGTCGAAAGGATGAGCCGGCGGCATCTTGTACGGTATGCCGAGTTGCTCCGCGCGAAAGAGCGCGTGCCGGTACAGGAAGGTGCGTTTGGCCGGCACGCTGTAAGCCGGCCGTTGCCCCCAGTGACGATACAGGTCGTTCAGCACCACCGGCGTGAATGCGAAGTCGAAGCCCGGCCATTTGTCGTGTTGTTCGAGCAGCAGATACGTGAACGGCGAGACGAAATCGTAAAACCACAGGGGCTGCGCGGCGTCGATGCCAACGGTCATATGTGTCTCCCGGATTGCCTGTCCGACAGATCGGCGGTTGCGTCTGCCAGATCGTCGGAATTGTAATGATCTTACGCGGTGCGGCGGCGGCTTGCACCGTCAATCTGGTTTGCGGCGCTCGTCGGCGCGTGTCTCGCCGATCTCTGCGGCTTCGTTCGGCGCGCCGGGCGCGGCGGCCGCGTCGCCGGCTTCGGTCACCGCGTCGAAGTCCTGGCCGGTACCTTCGTCCGGCTCTTCTTCGGACATCTCCCGCTGCGCTTCGCGGCTTTGCATGAGCCTTGCCCGCACAAAACCGATGTGCTCGCGCAGCACATAGAACTGATCGGCATAGGCGAGCGGCATCTTCAGACCATTCACCGAGTCTTCGATCGCGTCGAGCCGTTGCAGAAGCGACGCGCGCTCGGCCGGCGAATGGTCGCTAAGCGCGCTACGCTCGATAGCGATCAGTGCGCCATACCAGCGATAGATGCGTGATTTCACCCGCCATGCATACAGCGACGGTACGAGCCGCAGCGCCGGGATCAGCAGCACCACGAGCGGCACGACCACCACGAGCAGCCGGTCGGCAAGGCTCGCGAGCCAGAACGGCAACAGGCGGTACAGAAAGCTCTTGCCCGACTTGTAGTAGCGCGCGGCGTCGTCGCTGATCGTGAAGTCATGGGCCAGCGGCGCAGGGAATTCACCCGCGCGCTGCATGATGTTGGCCCTGCCGTGCACTTCGCGCGCGGCTTCGATCAGCAGGTCCGACAGCGCCGGGTGCAGCGAGTCGCGCGCCACCAGTTCGGCGGTCGGCGCGACCATATGGATCGGCGCGGACGGCAGGTTCTTACCGAGATCGAACGCGCCCATCGGCAATTCGAGTTGCGTCAGGTACGGAAAGCGGCGGGTGTATGCGTCGGCCTGCGTGAAATCGTAGAACTGCACGTTTGGCGTGCGGTAAAGCTTGCCCATGACCGCGGGTTGCGCGGAATCGCCGGCGAGGAAAGCCGCGTCGACCTTTCCAGAGATGAGGGCCTGCGCCGCGTCTTCGCCGGATAGCGGCAGCAGTTTGGTCGCGCCGCCCGGCTCGATGCCGTTGGCCTTCAGGAGCGCGAGCGCCAGTTCCCGGGTGCCGCTGCCTTCGGCGCCGACCGCGAGCCGCTGGCCCTTGAATTCGGAGAGCCGCGCGACCGTCGGCCCGTGATAGAAGATTGCGAGCGGCACATACGACACGCTGCCGAGCGACATCAGGCCGTTGCTTGCTGCGCCGGGCGCGACGCCGTCCTGCACGAAGCCTACGTCGACGTTCGAGTTCGGGTCTGACAGCCGTTTGAGATTTTGCAGCGAGCCTTCCGACGGCAGAACATTCAACGTGATGCGGTTGCGCGCGAGAATCTCCTTGTACTTTTGAGCCGCCGTCCAGAAGCTGCTGCCTTGCGGGCCGGCGCTAATGGTGAGCGTGCTCGGCGGCGCGGGCTGGATCAGGCGCACCGCGAGCCAGATCGCGACGACAGCGATCAGCACGATCGGCCCGAACGACACAGCCAGGTCGCGCCACGAGATCGCGACGAAACGGGCAACGAGGTGGGTAGGGCGTTTGCGGCCGGTGGCTGGCTTCATCGGATGACAGGACGGCTACGGTCCGGAGTGAACTGAATGGGGCGCTGCGCGTGGCGCCGATGGTACCTGAGATTGCCGCGGCGGCGGAATGGACGACTGGGCAGGGCGCGGAGAAACCCGTAACAAAAAGTGACTACCGGGTAGCGGCCAAGCGGCCACGCGGCGAGCGCGTGGTGAGGAGCGCGCAATGAAGGCTCGGTGACCGGCGAGTGCTTCGGCGGCAAGCAGGGCGCAGGCGGCCATTAAAAAGCGCTGCGGCGACAAGTGCTTCAGCAGGTTAAGCGCATATAGGAAGCACGTGAACAGCATATGAACGCCGGCAAACATCCGTATTTAACTCAGCCCCCTCGCATCGAGCACAACTAAACCCTTTGCGCTTCTGGCGCGGCTAGATTAAATTGTGCATCGCTGCCGCGAACACACGTTTCGCGCGGCGCGACCCGGCACGACACACAAGAACCGGGCGCGTCTGCGAATATCGCGGCTTGCCGGTCTGCGGACCGCATCGCATGAGCGTCTTCGCCATCGCGTGCGGCACATGGCAGCCGGCCTCCCTTCGCCTCTCGCAACTCGTGTCGCAGCCACAGCCGGCCATTGCCTCGCCGCGCGCCTCGTCGCGCCTCGGGCATGGCTGCAGGTAGTCGTAACGAAGCCGCTTATTCAAGCGGTCCAATGTGAAGCTAAGGAGAGAAGCAATATGAAATCGGTCGGTTTTCTGAAGACGCTGGGCTCGGTGGTGGCAATGGTGGTGGCATGCAACGTCTATGCTCAGGCAAGCGATGCAACGGCAACGGGCACGACAGCCGCTCCCGCCGCCACCGCGAAGGCGAGCAAGAAGGCCAATAGCCAGCTGGGCCGCAAGGTGCGCGCCGCGCTCGCCAAGACGCAAGGCATCGACGTGTCCAACATCGCCGTGCGCGCCCGCGGCGGCGCCGTGACGCTCACGGGCTCGGTGCCCGATCAAGGTCAGATCGACGCGGCCGGCGAGGCAGCGAAGGGTGTTGCCGGCGTGACGTCGGTGTCGAACAAGCTGAACGTGATGCAGCAGTAAGTGCGGCGAGCGGGCACATCGGTAAGCCCGCTGTGACGGCGCACTGATCAGGCGGCTAGCGGCGCGCCAATCAGCGCGCCTCACACGGCGCGGCTTATGAGGTGGCGGTGCCGCGTCGGGCGTTTTCCGACGCAACGCACCACTTCGATGTGCTCGAACGAAAAAGCTCCGGCAGCCATGCCGGAGCTTTTTTGTTTTGTGCGAATTCGTTGAAGAAACGGCAGCGGCAACGACGGTTTCATCAGACGCTGCACTGCAAGCCACGCGCCGTCGCCCAATGTGTGGGATGACACATTGGCGACGCCGCGCCAAGCGTACCGTATGCATGAAGAACCGGAGTCAACGCCATGCAAACTACGCTCCTGCGCTATACCGATCTGCCCATCACCGACCGGGCCGCATTCGAACTGGTGTGCGCGCGGCACGGCTTTGCGCCCTCGCATTTCGACGTCAGCATTTGCGCCGATCCCGCCGATGCTGCTCATGAGCGCCTCGTCACCGTGCGACGTGGCGGCTGGGCTCAATCGTATTACGACCGCCAGGGTCAATGGGTCAGACAGTTCGAGGCCGATCTGACCTGCCGCTTTTTCAGGTGACGGCGACGGCGGGAGCCCGGCATCGGGGTTGCGTCATCAGTCTGAGACAAGGCGAAAATCAGACCGGCGTGACGCCAGCATCTCGCGGCTTCACGCCAGCACGAGACGCACGCCTACCAGCGTGAGCGTCGCCGCGAGCAGATTGCGCAGCAGCGCATCCGGCGCGCGCGCGGACAGCATGCTGCCCACCGCGATGCCCGGCAGCGACCCCACGAGCAGCGACAGCAGCATCGACCAGTCGACCGAGCCGAGCAGCCAATGGCCCGCGCCTGCGAGCAGCGTAAGCGGTACCGCATGCGCGATGTCGGAGCCGACGATGCGCGTTGTCGGCAGCATCGGATAAAGCAGCAGCAAAACGGTCACGCCGATTGCGCCCGCGCCCACCGAAGTCAGCGATACGAGCACACCGAGCACCGCGCCCGTCAGCATGGTGAGTCCGAGCGTGCGTCCCTGGCTGGGCGTGCGTTGACGGTGCGCGCCCAGCGCCGCGAGTTGCGGGCGGAACACGAGCGCGACTGCCGTCACCAGGAGCGCGACCCCGAGCACGATCTGGATCAGTCGGCTCGCGCCCGGCGTGTCCATCCCGTAGCGGTGCAACAGCACCAGCGTGACCGTCGCGGCCGGCACGCTACCGGCGGCGAGCCGCAGCGTCACCTGCCAGTCCACGGAGCCTTTCAGGCCGTGCACCAGCGTTCCGGTCGCCTTGGTGGCAGCCGCGTACAAAAGGTCAGTGCCGACTGCGGTCGCCGGGTGTACGTTGAACAGAAGGACCAGGATCGGCGTCATCAGCGAGCCGCCGCCAACGCCCGTCAGCCCGACCAAAAAGCCGACGAACAGGCCGGAGGCGGAGTACAGCAAATCGATATGGGGAAGAGCCATTGATGAGACCGCTGGCGGTCGGTGGATTGACCGTGGATTGACAGTTAGAGCACGGGCGGCGCGCGTGTTCCCCACCGCCGACGCAGGTCGGCAGATCGGGCATCAGGCAACGCTCGGCGCAGCGAAAGCCGCTATTGTCGCAAAACTGACGCGCGAGCGTACGAACGGCGCGGAACGCGCGCGCCGCGGCCGTCCGCGCGAGGCTTAACGCGCTGCCCAGCGCTCAAAGCGCGCGACGAATTTCGACGACGCCAAAAGCCGCGAGCATGATCCCGACGAGCCGGTCGATCGCGAGCCGCAATTTGCTGCCGATAGCGTGCCGCGCGAGCGAGACCACCGTCACGAGAAAACACCACCACGCGATCGAGCCGCAGAAAACGCCGCCGACCGTCGTAAGCGCAATCGTCGACGAAAACGCGCCGCGCGGCGCCAGCGTCGTGAACAACGCGGCGAACATGATGACCGTCTGCGGGTTGGTCAGCGTGAGCAGCAGGGAACTCGCGTAAGCGCGCAGCGCCCCCGCGCGGCCCACTTGCGCGAGCTTGCCATTGCCGTTCCCGTTCGCTTCGCCGTTGGCCGCGTCGACCGGGGGCTTTTGTAGCAGCGTGCGCACGCCGAGATACAGCAAAAACAATCCGGCAAGCAGATGCAACGGCCGGTCATATGCCAGCATGAACTGCGAAATGCCGACGAGCCCGAGCGCCGCGATCAGACCATAGAACGCGTCGCCGCTCGCAATGCCCAGGCCGATCGCGAGTCCGGCGCGCGGGCCGCCCGTCAGCGTGCGGCGGATGCAAAGCATACCCATGGGCCCGACCGGCGCGGCAATCGCAAGGCCGACGCCGGCAGCGGTAATGAAGAGGCTGGTCATGGACATGGCTATTTCCGTGAAGTGGTCATGGTCGGTAGCGATACAGTCACCGGGCGGGCCGCATGCATCGCAAAACATTTAGATAATGTGTCGGCATCCGCGAGCATCGCTCAGCATAGCGAGCGCGCAAGCCGCGAGCAAGCGGCCAGCGGTCCAAGAGCAAAGCCAGCGCGCAAGCGCTGCGCATGAATCGACCGTGGATACCCTGGCATCGGGTCCGGCACCGCTTTACTCGGGCATAATTTTCCCCACTCTAACTTCGGAGCCATCCCGCATGTGGCAGATCGATCAGGTGACGTTGCGCTTGTTCATTGCCGTTTGCGAGGAAGGCACGATCGCACGCGCCGCGGAACGCGAGTTCATCGCGCCGTCGGCGGTCAGCAAGCGGCTCGCCGATCTCGAGGCGCTTGTCGACGTCGCGCTGCTTTCGCGCAGTCAGCGCGGTGTGCGCGCCACTGCCGCGGGCGAGGCGCTGTTGCGGCATGCACGGCTCATCATGCGCAGCCATGAACGCATGCAGGCCGAGCTGAGCCAATATGCAGCCGGCGCGCGCGGCCATGTTCGCGTGCTGGCGAACGTGTCGTCGATGGTCGAGTTTTTGCCCGAGGCGTTGTCCGAATTTCTAAAGGCGAACCCGCAGATACGCGTGGATGTCGAAGAGCGCGTGAGCACGGAAATCGTTCGGGGCCTCGAAGAAGGCGTGGCGGATCTCGGCATCTGCCGCGACGTGGTGCCGATGGGAACTCTCGACGCGCTACCGTATCGAGCCGATCACCTCGCGCTAATCGTGCCGCGTGGCCATCCACTTGCCGGCGAGGCGGCCATCGGCTTCGAGCAGACGCTTGCGTTTGATCACCTCGGGCTCTCGTCGAATGCGTCGGTCAATGCGCTGATGCAGCGGATCGCGGCTGAGAAAGGACGCGAACTCAACTATCGCACCTACGTGTCGACCTTCGACGCCGCTTATCGCTTTATCCAGGCCGGCCTCGCGGTAGCCATTCTGCCCGGCGAGGCGCTGCCCCGTCATGCCGCCGACGAATACGGGATCGTCGCCGTGCCGTTGCGCGAAGCGTGGGCCGAACGGCGCTTCGTGATCTGCGTGCGCGACCGCAACGCGTTGACGCTCGCCGCGTCGCATTTGCTGGAGCACTTGCTGCGCATGGTTTGAGGCATGCGCAGAGGTAGCGTCCCGACTTCCGGTCCGCTGCGGAACCAGGCGGCTTAACCGCTCATCAATATGCGATTCAAGCGACGCGCATGGTCGCGCAGGTCCGCACTTCGCATCCTCTGAAAAGCCCTTAAGGGTTTCCCCTTTGCGACGGCGCATGCCCGTCCCGCTTGTGTCGCCGGCCATCGTCAACGGCGATGGAGTGCTTCGTCAACGCAGACTTTGCGACGCGGCGTCGCGCAGGCACGCTGTGATCCGTGCTTCATTTCCCCGCATTTTCCGCAGGATTCAAAACATGAGTGATATCAGGGAGCGCGTCGTCGTGACCGAGGTCGGCATGCGCGACGGTCTGCAAAGCATCGCCCAAACGATGCCCACCGAATCCAAACGCCGTTGGATCGACGCCGCCTATGCCGCCGGCGTGCGGCACATGGAAGTGGCTTCCTTTGTGCCGGCGAAACTGCTGCCGCAAATGGCCGACGCCGATGAGGTCATCGCCCACGCGCTGGGTTATGGCGATCTGATCGTGACCGCGCTCGTGCCGAACCTGAAAGGCGCGCAACGTGCGCTCGAAGCGGGCGTGCATCGGATCGTCGCACCGATCTCGGTGAGCACCGCGCACAGCCTCGCGAACGTGCGCAAGACGCCGGCGGAAATGATCGAAGTGTTCGCGGCAATGCGCGAGGCGATCGACAGCGCGCCGGCCGCAGGCACGCGGCGTGTGGAGTTGATTGCCGGTTTGTCGACGGTATTCGGCTGCACGCTGCAAGGCGCGGTGCTCTATGAAGACATCGCCGCGATTGCAGGCGACGCGGTGCGCGCAGGCGCCGATGTGATCGCACTCGGCGATACGACCGGCGAAGCGACGCCGCGCCAGGTCGGCGAGATTATCGAAATCGTGCGCGGCGTGGCGGGCGACAAACTGCGCTCGCTGCATCTGCACGACACGCGCGGCCTTGCGCTCGCCAACACGTTGGTCGGACTGCAACACGGCATTCGCGAATTCGACGCGTCGCTCGCCGGGCTTGGCGGTTGCCCGCACGCGCCTGGCGCGACCGGCAACGTCAACACCGAAGATCTCGTCTTCATGCTGGAAAGCATGGGCTATGAAACCGGCATTGACCTCACGCGCCTGATCGCGTCGCGTGCAGTGCTCGCCGATGCATTGCCCGGCGAGCCGCTTTACGGCTATCTCGCGCGTGCCGGTTTGCCCACGCAGTTCGCCGCTTCGAGACAGATCGAATCTTTACCCTCTTCGTGCTCACAGGTGCTGCAATGAACGCCCATTCCGCTACCGCCAGTTCCGCCACTGAAGCGCCGCAGCAGAGCGCATTGCCGCTTGCCGGCATTCGCGTGATCGAGTTGTCGCATATGGTGATGGGCCCGACCTGCGGGATGATTCTCGGCGACCTCGGCGCAGAAGTCATCAAGGTCGAGCCGCCGCGCGGCGACGGCACGCGCCGCTTGCTCGGCACCGGCGCCGGTTTTTTCCGCACCTTTAATCGCAACAAGAAGAGCGTCGCGCTCGATCTCGATAGCGAAGCGGGACTGGCTGCACTTCACAAGCTTGTCGATACTGCCGACGTGTTCGTCGAAAACTTCAAGCCGGGCCGCATGGCGACGCTCGGTCTCGACTATGCGTCGCTGCGCGAGCGCAACCCGAAGCTGATCTACGTATCGCACAAGGGTTTTCTCAATGGCCCCTACGAACACCGCCTCGCGCTCGACGAAGTCGTGCAGATGATGGCGGGCCTCGCGTATATGACCGGTCCGGTGGGCCGCCCGCTGCGCGCGGGCAGTTCGGTCAACGACATCATGGGCGGCATGTTCGGCGCGATCGGCGTGCTCGCGGCACTGCACGAACGGCATGCGAGCGGGCGCGGCAAGGAAGTGCAGAGCGCGCTCTTCGAAAACTGTGTGCTGCTGTCCGCGCAGCACATGCAGCAGTACGCCGCGACCGGTGTGCCGCCGGCACCGATGCCGGAGCGCATCAGTGCATGGGCCGTCTACGACGTCTTCACGCTCGCGAACAACGAGCAGATGTTCATTGCCGCGACCGGCGACGGCCAATGGCGCGCATTGTGCGCGATTCTCGGCCGCGGCGATCTGCTCGCCGACCCGCGCCTCGCGACGAACAACGACCGCGTGCTCGCGCGCTCATGGCTGCTGCAAACGTTGGGCGACACCTTGAGCCGTTTCGAAGGCGCGGCGCTCGTGCCGTTGTTCGAGCGCGACCACATTCCGTTCGCGTCGATTGCGAAGCCCGAAGAACTGTTCGACGACCCGCATCTGAAAGAAAGCGGCGGCCTTGCTCGCCTCACGCTAGACGACGGCAGCGAAACCGCCATGCCGTTGCTGCCTATTTCGATCGACGGCGCGCGTTTGCAGCCGCGTCAGCCCATCGCGAAGATCGGCGAGCACACGGTGGCGGTATTGCGCGAGCTCGGTTATGACGAGGCGCAAATCGCGCTGTTGAACAACGACTCGAACCGGGCGCCACGCGAGGCTGCGTGATCCGCAGCGCGCACAGTCAATCAAGCTTATCCGGCGCAGACCGGCATTCAAGGAGACAGACGATGAAGTCGTCGAATCAGACGGTGTATGCGACAGCGGTCGGCGATGCCGGCGCCCTCGGCTTGCCTTCGGGCGCAGGTGCGTCGGCGGGCAGCCGTGCAGAAGAAATAGCGCTGGGCGGCGCGCGCATTTCGGCGCGGCTCGACCGCTTGCCGGCCACGCGTTCCATCTGGAAGCTGGTGATGTTGTTGAGCCTCGGGCTCTTCTTCGAACTGTACGACCTCATGTTCTCGGGCTATATCGCGCCAGGGCTCGTGCGCAGCGGCATTCTGACCGCGACGACGCATGGCCTGTTCGGCACGAGCGGCGTTGCGAGCTTCATCGCCGCGTTGTTCGCGGGACTCTTCATTGGAACCGCGGCTTGTGGCTTTCTCGCCGACCGCTTCGGGCGCCGCGCAATTTTCACGTGGTCGCTGCTTTGGTATACGGCGGCGAACGTCATCATGGCGTTTCAGGACACGGCGCTCGGGCTCAATCTGTGGCGCTTCATCGCGGGCATCGGCATAGGCGTGGAAATCGTGACGATCGGCACGTACATCTCCGAGCTCGTGCCCAAGCACGTGCGCGGCCGAGCGTCTGCGTGTTCGCAGGCAGTCGGTTTCTGCGCAGTGCCGATCGTCGCTTTTCTCTCTTATCTGCTGGTGCCTCATCAGTTCTTTGGTCTGGACGGCTGGCGTCTTGTCGTGTTGACCGGCGTGGTGGGCGCGATCGTCGTGTGGTGGATCCGGCTCGGTTTGCCGGAGAGCCCGCGGTGGCTCGCGCAAAAAGGCCGGATCGACGAAGCGGACGCGATCATGACGCGGCTCGAAGCGCGAGTCGAACGCGAATACGGACGAGCGCTGCCGGAACCCGCATTGCCCGAACCGGTTCGTGCCCGCGCAGCGTTCCGCGATCTGCTGGTGCCGCCGTATCGCAAGCGCACGCTGATGCTCATCATCTTTCATGTATTCCAGACGATGGGCTACTACGGCTTTGCCAACTGGATTCCGACGCTGCTGATCAAGCAGGGCATTACGGTGACGACGAGCCTGATGTACGCAAGCATCATCGCGGTGGCGGCGCCGCTCGGACCGTTGCTCGGCTTGCTGATTGCCGACCGTTTCGAGCGCAAGACCGTGATCATCTTCATGGCGGCCGTGAATGTGGTGTGCGGCCTGCTGTTTAGCCAGGTGCGCGAGACGGTGCTGCTGGTGAGCCTCGGCGTGTGTCTCGTGCTCGCGGGCAACATCATTTCCTATAGCTATCACGCGTACCAGGCAGAACTCTTTCCGACGAGTATCCGGGCACGCGCAGTGGGCTTCGTCTATTCGTGGAGCCGGCTGTCGGCAATGTTCTCCGCATTCGTGATTGCTGGTTGCCTGAGCCGCTTCGGCGTAAATGGCGTGTTCGTGTTCATATCCGGTGCGATGGCAATTGTGATGCTCGCTATCGGCACGCTCGGCCCGAAGACGCGCGATGTCGCTCTGGAGGACATCTCGAAGTAGGGTCGTTGTTCGCGGAACCTGCCTCGCGTATAGACCGCCAGATGCCGCCGCTTTCATCGCCCGTTTCGCCAATGTGCGGTAGCGCTCATTAACGCTCGTCAGACATTTGGCGAAATGGTGTAATGGATCGGCCGGCCTATTCGGTCTCCAGAAGAAATTCACCGCCCAAGTGGGCGATACCGCTCATTTCGAAGCCGAAGAAGTCTTGGACTTGGCGCAAAGTTGCAGGATCTTGGGTGTAACGTTTTCTCGCGACGAGAACCGGTGCATTGGCCGGTCGCGTGTTGCGGAAAGGGCGCGCGTTGCAAAGGCGTGCGCCACATACAAACTATCGGATGAGAGCGCCCGGCGTGCCGTTGTTCGCTGGGCCGACTCATCTATCCGCTGCAGACTGGGCGGTCATCAGAGAGATAAATCGTGAGGATTCTTCAACTGGTTCACGCACCACGATTGTCCGGGGCAGAAGTACTCGTAAAAGGTCTTGCGATTCACCATCAGCGTGCCGGACACGAAGTCTGCATGACTTCGCTGTTGCCGCAGCAAGACGACTTCGTCGCTATTCGAGCCGAGCTCGCGGCGGCGGGTGTCATGTGCCGTTTTCCCGATGTGCGGCACGGCAGGATCGGTAAACTGCTGCACCTGTATCGCGTGGTGCGCGAGTTTCGCCCGGATTTCATCATTGCGCATGCGACGCTTGCTGCGCTGTACGTGCGTCTGTTGCCGGTGCACACCCCTATCGCATGGGTGATGCACTCGGGTGTCAACGACTTCGAAAACGGTGCGCTCAAGCGCGCCGAACGCCTGCTATCGCGCCGGGCGAGAGCGATCATCGGCGTCTCGCAGCAGAATATCGACGACTACATGCGCGAGATCGGCCGGCATCCTTCGATGGTGGTCATTCCCAATGGCGTCGACGCGTCGCTATTTGCCGGACACGACAGTTCGCCCGCACCCGACAGTGCGGTGCCTTCGAAGCAGATCGTTCAGCTCGGCCGATACATAGAAGGAAAGAGTCAAACGGACACGGTTCGCGCATTCGAGCGTGTACTTCAGGTCGAACCCGAAGCGCGTTTGCTGCTGTGCGGCGTGGTCGAGGAACTCGATTATCACCGCGCGGTGGTGTCGCTCGTAAGGCAACTCGGTCTGGAGAGCAAGGTCAGCGTATGCGGACCGCGCTCGGACGTTGCCGCGGTGCTGCGCTCCTCGCGCGTGTTCGCCATGCCATCGCGCTTCGAAGCCCAGAGCATAGGATTTCTGGAGGCGCTCGCGTCGGGAATTCCGGTCGTGGCGAACCGCATTCCTTCATTCGGTTTCGCGAGCAATCTGGCCGGCGTGAATCTCGTCGATACGACGGACGTCGACGCCTATGCTCACGCGCTCATCAAGGCATTGGAAACGCCGCGCGCGCACCGGCAACTCGCCGGTTATACGCTGCACGACACCGCGGACCGCTACATGTCGATCGTGCGCAAGTTCGCTCAGCCGATGCAGGTATCGGCCTGAGTCGCTCCTGAGTTCATTCTGAGCTTAAGGACCGGCGCGCCACGCGTTATTGCGCGAGCCGGTCTATTCTCACCGTCTCCGAAAACAGCCCTGGTAGCTCGCCGAGATCGTGCGGCGCGCCCAGGGCAAAGCCGTTCTCCAGCGGATAGCGCAATAGCGCCGGTGCGCCGCCAGTGAAGTAAAAGTCGCCGAGCGTCGCGTCGGTTCTGCGATAAAGCACGAGTGCCGCGCCATGCGTGTCGCGCACATAGCCAAGGAATACATCCGACCACGACATGCCGCGCAACGAAGCGACGTGCACCGGCGTCGCTGCGGATGCAGCGAGGTCGAGTGTGGCGATGTCGATCAGCGTGTCGGCGTCGGTGCCATTTACACGCGGCGTGACCAGCATTAGCGTGTCGCGATCGTCGCCGCGCGACGACGCGACCGTCGTCTTCACGAAGCCCGGCACGAAGTTAGCCGGCAACATTCTGCGTTCGCCGATGCTCATGCGCGCCCCGTCGTTCGAGATGACCGTGAGCGACACGCGTCCTTGCGCCGTCTCCATGGCGACGAGCGACGAGCGCGAGCCCGCGTTGCCGAACGGCAGCAACGCAGCGTTCTGTGCGAGGCCTCGAGCTTGCGCGACGAGCACAGGGGCGGTGCCGGGATCTGCGGCGCCGGCAGAGGACGCGATCCACAAGTCGAGCCCGCTATCGGCGCGCTTCTGCGCAATGAGCACACTGGCTCTACGCGTGCCGGTGAAATCCGCAGCCACGTATTGCTGAGCAAGTTCGGGTTTGAATGCCGCGTCCGTTTGCAACCAGAGGCGGGGTGCGTCGAAACGATCGCCCAAACTGCGCAGTAGCCAGAAGGCCGTACCGTTCTCTCGCGCAGTAACGACCATCAGGTCAGCCTTGCCGTCGCCGTCGAAGTCGCCGAGCAGGAAACGCGCGCTGTCGAAGCACAGTTTGTCGCCCGCGCAGCTCGGCGCGGTGGCGTCCGGGTCGAACGGCACTGCGGCTGCATACCAGAGCGCCGGGGACGTGGTTTTTTCGAGCGACGCTGCGTAGACGTTGAAGCCGGGACCATCGTGCTGCCGCTGCACATAGATTGCGGATTGTGCTCCCGTGCCCGTCACGTCTGCGTACATTGCGGTGGCGAGCCGCAGATCGTTTGCCTGGATGCGTTGCGTCGTGGCCCAACGGTAACGCGTGGTGAGCGCGGTGCACCCGCGCATTGTCAGCTTGCCGTCGTTTTCACCGAGGCAATGACGCATAGGCGTGTAGACGAGGCCGAAGTCCCATGGCGTCCAGCGTTGCGCAAGATCCCATTGATCGCAGCTTTCCGAGCGCAGATAGCCGTCGCGCTCGGCGATGCATTGCGACGTCGCCGCGCTGACAAGCGCCGCATTGCGCGCGTTGCCGGGATAGACCGGTACCGGCTCCCATCGCCATTGCTGCGCGGCGGATCCATTGCATGCGGCGAGCGTGGGCGCGCGGCCGGGCCCGTTTGCAGTTACGCAGCGATTCGTCGCGACATTGAATAGCTGTATGGGACGCGCCTGGAAGTCCGGCACGCGGCGATCGCTGCGATCTGCGAATGCATAGCGCCGCGCGATCCAGTTGCCGTCCCACTGGAACTCGCCGAATACATGCGACGACTCGCTTCCGTCGATCGAAAAATAGCTCGCGACAATATCGCGCTTGCGCTGCACTTCGGTCGCGGGAACATTGGCCGGCCAGCCGCCCGTCGGGTATGTCACGTGATAGACGATCGGCACGCTCTTCGCGAGAGTCTGCGCAACATGACGCGCAATGCGTGCGGCAACGATGTGATCCGGATGTTCGACAAATGGTACGGTGTCCGGATTAAGCGTGTAGATCAGTGTAGCCGGAGCGAGAATTGCCTTCAATGTGGCCGACAGCGTGTCGCGGTCGTATTTCATGCGCCCCGAGCCGTCCGTGCTCATCGGATACGAGAAAAGCGTTGCGCGCTGCTCCCACAGCAAGCCGAGCGGCTGGCGTCCGCCGCGCACGCCTCCGCCGGGCAGCCGCAATTCGAGCAGGCGAACCTGGGGCTTTGCTTTCAACACCATTTGATGCACGAGCTTGCCGGCAATCTCGACGTTCGATTCGCTCCACGCGTCAGGCACCCCCGCCATGCGCGAATACGCGAGCCGGGAGGCCCGTTCGCGCGTGAGCACGTAGGAGAAGTTCGCACCGTTTGCGCCGCCGATCAGATGCACCGTAGTGATGCACCATCCTGCATCCAGACGCTCGCTGATCGCGGGATCGACAAACAGCAGATCGTCGTCGAGATGCGCGACGACCGTGACGAGTGTGCCCGCCCTGCAGTCGGCTGCGCGCGCTGTCGCTGGGAACATGGCGAACACGAGCACTGCGAGCACCGCGACAAGCGCAATGCATGATTCCCGAACAGAACTGGCTACCGCTGATCGCATGTCGATTTGAGCCGTTAAAAGTGGGCTCGATCATACTGCAATGGTCTGACGTTCCACGTTGCCGGGATAACACTGCGCGCGACATGACCCCCGCACTTCGCCGATGCGTATATGTCCGCGCGATTAGCGGAAGTACGCCTTGGTGTTTTCGTGGACGTCCGGGTGAGCGAGTAGCTCGGCCGGCGTGAGCCACAGATAGCCGCTGTGCTGATCGGGCCGCCCGATCTGCTGCGTGTTGCCGGGCGACAGCGCATAGGCGAGCACGATGTAGTGAGTCGACACGCCGGGCTCTGCCGCGAAATTGTCGCTGTAATGATGTTCGAACACGCCTTCGAAGCGCGCGGACGAACGCGCAAGCTTTGCGATACCCAGTTCGGCGTCCGCAATGCGCGCGAACGCGGCGTCGAGCGTTTCATCTTTCAGAATGCGGCCGCCGGGCACAAACCACGTGCCGCGCGCGGGCCGGTTCCGGCGATGGCCGATCAGGATTCGTCCGTCTGCGTCCCTCACGATCAGATCGATCGCGACGAGTGGCGTTAGACGAACAACGTCGAGAAAGTCGATCTCCGTCAGCATTTCAGTTCCTTAAGCGAAGGTGCGATGTCCGGCGCGACTTTTCTGTTGCAAGCGCTCGGATGGCTAATGATCGCTAGTAATCGCCGCGGTTGTCATCGTCGCGGGTCAGCTTCTCGGCTACATAGGCGAACAGCAACAAGATCACGAGTGTGCCCGCCGCCGCAAGCACAAACGCGCCGGCCACCGCCGCGAGTAAGAGCTTGATCCATGCAACGCCGTTCATTGGGCGGCTCCAGCGCGTCGATAAGAATGCTAGCTTCACCGGCGCGGAGTTTTTGTGCGCTACCTAGCTATCGCGGCGGTTTCGCCGCGCGATGTCGCGTACCGATCGCGTCATGCGTCCGGATCTCTATCGGGCAACGTAGCCTTCCGGCGCAGTCACTGCGTCCTTGAACACGTCGGCGTTCCCCGACAGCACATAGAGAGGCGCGGGCGACAGTTTCAGGTTCGCGACGCCGTCGCGATACGGTACGGCCGTTGCGTTGCCCATCATGTCGAGCGCAGTGACTTCCCCGCTCGTGCCGGGTGCGTCGACACGCAAGCGGTAGTCGACGCTTTGTCCCGCGTTGAAACCGGTTTTCGCGCTCCATCGGCCGTTGTCGTGAGTCCACAGCGCAGTCACGATCTTGCCGCCGCCAAGCCGTCTGAACGCATATGCATGGACACCTGCTGGCAGGCCCTTCAAAGGCCCAAGCGTATTGGTTCCGTCGATGATGCGTGTCATTGCCGCAACCGCAAGCGCCGCGGGTTTTGGACTGATCCGCGAGGGACCATACGCGCCTTTCGCGTGTTCGAGCTCGAAGAAGATGCCGTAGCCCGGCGCGGCATCCGGCATGTCCGCGAGATAGAACACGTAGGTCATGTCGGCGCCCTCGCCGAGCAGGATCAAATGCGTGCGGGCGACAACCGCGGCTTGTGCGTACAGCACGTCCGCGCCTGGATAGTTCTTACCGTACGATTCGCCGATGTCGTAACTGATGCCCGTTTCGGTAACGAAGAGCGGCGCGCCCGGCTTCAGGTATTGACGCATTTCGTGGCGCAACGCACGCATCGAAGCAGCCAGTGCTCCGGATACGGTGCCCTCATTGCGTGTGTCGGCGACACGCTCCGGCGGGTGCGATGGCGTCGTGCCGATGTCGTAATAACCGTGAACGGTCATGCCGTCCATATAGCGGCCGATGCCTAGCGGACCCAGACGGCGCATCCACGTCACGTTGCCCTGCACCGATGAATACGTGAGCCCCATGACCACCGCATGCGGGTCTGTCTGATGGATGCCTTCCCACACTGCCTTGTACATCGCGACGAAACTTGCATCGCTATCGCGCCATGGCAACCCGCCATCCGCGTCCGGCTCCCAGGTTACCTGATAGTAGTTGTCACGCTGCTTCGGAAAATACGTGGTGCGGACCCGGTTCGATTCCGCGCCGACCTTTGCCATGTAGTCCTTCATCTGCGCGAGTGAAGTAGGTGCGTAGCTATGAGTCTCCTTGCCCGTGGGGCTTGCCCACTTGGGGATGCCGTCGAGCTGGATCAGACGCATGATGTCGCCGCGCTGAAAGTACGGCGTTAGCTGCTTCGTCGCAGGATTGAAGGTGCCCGGCTTATCGGGCTCCTCCATATACCAGTTGCGATTGTCGTTGGCCCACGCCAGGCCGAGCGAGGTATAGACCGGACGGTAGCCGTCGCCGTCGCAGCAATGCTGGCCGGGCGCGAGATAAGCGGTGCCCTGGCCGCCAAAGCGGTGCAGGTCGTCGTAGGGAAACCGCACCGGGGGCAAGGCCGGCGCGGTATCGGGCAGTACCCCGAAGGTCGCGATTCCTGCGGGACGTGTGCCGCGCGATTCGAGTTGGCCTCGCGCACGTTCGAGCGAGGCCGACACGGCAAAGTAGCCCGCCACTGTAGATGAGCAACTTAGCGTCGCCGACGTCGTGCCCGCCGCGACGCCGAAGCTCCCACTTGCACGCACAACGTTCCACGTGTCGCGTATCTGCCAGTTGAGCGTGTCGTTTTGCGGTGCGCGCGTGGTGATGACGAGCGTGAATGGTTTCGACGCGGCGAAGAGGCGTGTGCCGTCGCTGGGCGTGTCGGCTTCGATGAGATCGCCGTTGGATGCCGCGCGCGTCTGCGATGACGGCGCCGAGCAGCGCAGACCTTGACCCGACGGCGCTTTAAGATCCGCTGGCGCTGCGGATGCGGCCGCGGCCGCAGCGGCTGCATTGCATTGAGCCGGGAAGCACCACAGTAGGGTGACGACGGCGAAAAAGAGGGCGGCGGGCCGCGTTGGAGCGCGCGCTCCGGATAGATCGCCCAAGCTCCGCGTTGCGCCGTATTTGCTTCGATTCGACATACATTCCCCCGTGCGGTTCGCGGCGTATGTGGACGCGCGAACGTCGTCAAACTGCTAATTCACCAGGTCAGAGCCGCCTCGGTGTAGCGTCCGTTTCGGCGTGTTGCGGAAAGCGCATAGTGCAATTCCGCAATTTCGTGGCGGTTTCCGCCGGTTTGCGGTCTCGCGCCTTACGCTTCTGGTCCGTCATTTGCGCTGCCGCGTTATCAGATGTTATTTCGATGTTTCAGGTCTGAAACATTAATCGGCATCTTTATATTCAAGTCGCCCAATAAGAACAAATTAAATAATTTAAGTGAGCAGTAACGCGCCTATATTAGACACTTCTTTGCGCTATTGAAGTGCGTGGTGTCCATCGAACTCGCGAAGTTGCGCAGCAAGTTGGGCGGCGAGCCTTGGCGTGGAGGAGAAATCATCTGCACATCGCGCAGAAACCGGCAAAAACAGCTTTATAACAGTGACCGGCGCGCGCGGATTGGATTGTAACCGCCCTTTTTTGAGTCGTGATCCAGTGTGCGGTGGCGAACGAAATGCGCTCCTGGTTTGCACTAACATTCGCACAACGCCAATTCAATGATATGCGGAATCGGCAATTAATTCGGTGCAATTCGGTGTCGGCAGAATATTGCCGAAAATCACCGGCGAGCCACCCCTGTCAATGCGCCAACATGTCAACACTATCGGTCATGGCGGCTAAATACTTGATTTAGGGTGGCTATGATGCACTGCTCGGAGTCGGCCCGTAGTGGCCGTGACGGTGAAGGAAGCCGTTTTCTGGTGAGGATAGCTATGACCTGCGCGAGTCTCGAGTCAGCAATGCTGCGCTGGGTGCACGCACCGAACAAAGGGATGCGTCGCATCGCGATATTGATGTTCAACGACTGCTCGCTGCAAGGCGCCGGCGTCGTGGCCGAAGTGTTTCAGGCGGCGAACGATCTCGCGTCCACGGGCTCCGGCGGCTGCTCTTATGACGTGTGTTTCCTGTCGGCAGACGGCGGCATGGTGACTTCATCGTCGGCTCTGCGAGTGTGGACGGATGGACTCGACGCGAGACATTACAGCGGCTTCGACGCGTTGTACGTGGCCGGCGGCAAGGGTGCCCTGGCCGCTGCGAAGGACGAACGCCTGATTGCCTGGTTGCGCCGCGTGCGTCACAACACAGGGATGATCCGGCCGATCGCGGAAGGGCGCGCACTGCTCGACGCGGCATACGTGCCGGACGCAACCGGCGGCAACGAGTTGCGCGAGCCGTCGGCACTGCCGCGTCAGACCGAGCAGACCGCCGACGCAGGCGATCGTCTCGAGTCCATGCGCAGTGCGCTCGCAATGATCAAGCGCGATCTGGGCGCCGCGACCGCGCGCACCGTTGCGGAGCGCCTGCTGGCCGACTCGTGCTCGAACCTCGGCCCGCTGCTGAGCGAAGACGGCGCGCTCACGCCGGGCGACAAGGTCCGCGCGGCGGCGCGCTGGCTGCAGGAAAACTGTCAGCAGTCGATTTCGATTGCCGACGCTGCGCAGTTCGCGGCGATGAGCGAGCGCAACTTTCTGCGCCGCTTCAAGATGGAAATGGGCATTACGCCCTCCAGTTTTCTGCTGCACGAGCGTCTTGCAGTGACGTGCAGTCTGTTGACCGAGTCCGAACTGCCGGTCGACAAAATCGCGCGACGCACCGGCATGGGCAACGGTGACAGGCTCGCGAAGGTGTTTCGCAAGCGAATGAGAATTTCGCCTACGGAGTTCCGGATTCAAAGCCGCCGCATGGTGGGCCAATAGCCTCGACGGCGCGAACCGGGCCTGCCTGATACACGCAGTCGCCACGTCTGCTCTGGCGTTATTGAAGAATCATAAGGATTACAAATATGTTGACTCAGGGAACCGAAAACGGCGCGTCTTCCAATGCGAGTGGCGAGGCAACCGGCGCGCGTTGCACGCGCATCGTCCCCGTCATCCTTGCGGGCGGATCGGGCACGCGGCTGTGGCCGGTGTCGCGCGAGAACTATCCGAAGCAGCTCATCGACGTGGTGGGTTCGGATTCTCTGCTGCAAGCCACTGCGCGGCGCATGAACGGATTCCCGTCGAACTGGCAGGTCGACGCTTCACCCATCATCGTTTGCGGAGAAGAGCACCGCTTCGTGATTGCCGAGCAGTTGCATGAGAACGGTGTCGAGGCCCGCCTGATCGTCGAGCCCGCTCGTCGCGATACGGCGCCCGCGCTTACGCTCGCGGCATCGCTTGCGTGTGCGGACGGTAAGGACGGCATTCTCGTCGTGATGCCGGCCGATCATTCGATCGCGGATCTCGGCGCATTGCAGGCCGCGCTGGAAAGCGCAGCGCTTTACGCGGAACGAGGCGCGATCGCGACGCTGGGCGTGCCGCCCACGCGGCCGGATACTGGCTTCGGCTATATCCGCATCGGTGCCGCGTTGCCCGACGGTGGGCATGCGATCGACGGCTTCGTCGAGAAGCCAGCGGAGGAACTCGCTGCGAAGTACGTTGCCGCGGGAACGTACTGGTGGAATAGCGGCATCTTCATCGTGCGTGCGAGCGTGTGGCTCGATACCCTCGCGCGCCTCCAGCCCGAGATGCACGCTGCGTGCGAGCGCGCATTCCGTGACGGGCGCAGCGAAGGCGCGTATTTCCGGCCGCTCGTCGACGCGTTCCTTAGCGCGCCTGCCGATTCGATCGACTACGCCGTGATGGAGCGCCTGACCGATACACCGGACGCAAATGCGACCGAGGCCGCTCACGCAGACGGCGCATCGCCGGCGGGTGTGGTCGTCAGGCTGGAGGCCGGCTGGTCCGATCTGGGTTCGTGGGATGCGGTGTGGGCCGCGATGGAGAAAGACGCCAACGGCAACGCAGGGCGTGGCCGCGTGACGTTCGAAGGAGCGGTGTCGAGCTACGCGCACTCCGAAGGACGCCTTGTTGCGTGCGTCGGCACGACGAATGTGGTGGTCGTCGAAACCGCCGACGCGGTGCTCGTGGTGGACCGATCGCATGTGCAGGACGTCAAGGGTCTCGTGTCGCGCATCAAGGCGCAGCACGCACCGGAAGCCGATGCGCATCGCAAGGTGCATCGCCCGTGGGGTTTTTACGATTCGATCGATCACGGCGAGCGCTTTCAGGTGAAGCGCATCGTCGTGTCGCCCGGCGCACAGCTTTCGCTCCAGCTGCATCATCACCGCGCGGAACATTGGGTCGTGGTGCGCGGCACGGCGCTCGTCACTCGAGGCGAAGAGCAATTCCTGCTGAGCGAGAACGAGTCGACCTACATCCCGCTCGGCACGCGCCACCGGCTCGAAAACCCGGGCAAGGTGCCGCTCGAAATTATTGAAATCCAGTCGGGTACTTATCTGGGCGAAGACGACATCGTGCGATTCAACGACAACTACGGCCGTTGCTCATAGGCAGCGGGCCGGACGGGTTGCGAACAGGAACGGCCAGTACGAGGTAAGCAAAATGCGCAAGTTTCAGGATTTGCTCGCGCGAATGTTCGATGTCGCGTTGGTGCTGGCGGGTGCGGCGGTAGCGTCGCAGATCCGCTTCGATTACCTCGCTCAATCTGGTTTCTATTGGGCGCTGGTGATGTTTGCCGCTGCCTTCGCGCTGGCGATCTTTCCCGCGTTCGGCGTGTATGAATCGTGGCGCGGCCGCTCGAAGCTGATGCTGGCCGGTCAGGTGTCGCTTGCATGGCTGATCGTGCAGGGCAGTGCGCTCGTGCTCATGTATTCGCTGCATCGGATCGACTTCGTGTCGCGCTTGTGGTTCTCGTACTGGACTGCCGTAACAGGTGGCTTGCTGATCTCGTACCGGCTCATCACGCATGCGGTGCTTGCGCGAGCACGCAGTGCGGGCATGAATCTGCATCAGGTGGCGATAGTAGGGAGCGGCTCGCAATGCGACGCGATCATTCGCCGTATCGAATCCGCACCCACCACGGGATTTCGCGCGACGGCGGTCTACAACACGAGCCCGGAGAAGTCGCCGGTCACGAGTACGCGGGTGCCGGTGTTCGACAGTGTGGATGCGCTCGCTGAATACATCCGCACGAACGACGTTCACGAGTTGTGGCTGATGTTGTCGCTCTCCGAAGAGCCGTTGATCTGTTCGCTCGTCAGCGAGTTCCGCGACGATCTGGTGAACATCCGTTTCATGCCCGACGTGCGCAGCCTGGCACTCTTCGAAGGCAGCGGCGTGATCGACCTTCTCGGCGTGCCGGCGATCAACCTGGTTGCGTCGCCGCTGTCGGCGAACTCGATGCTGAAGAAGGAGATCTTCGACCGCCTCTTCGCGGCCGCCGCGCTCCTTTGTCTTGCCCCGGTTCTGCTTGCTATCGCCGTTGCGGTGAAGCTGTCTTCGCGTGGGCCGGTGTTTTTCAGGCAGAAACGCAAGGGTGCGGACGGACGTGTGTTCACCATCTACAAGTTCCGTTCGATGCGCCTGCACACCGAAGAAAAAGGCACCGTCAAACAGGCCACGCGCAACGATCCGCGCGTGACGAAGGTGGGTGCGTTCCTGCGCCGCACGAGCCTCGACGAACTGCCGCAGTTTTTTAACGTATTGCGTGGCGACATGTCGGTCGTAGGACCGCGTCCTCATGCGCTCGAGCACGACGACCTCTATCAGAAAGTGGTCGCGGGCTACATCAATCGCTATCGGATCAAGCCGGGCATTACAGGTTGGGCGCAAATCAACGGCTTTCGTGGCGAGACCGACCGCATAGAAAAAATGGAACGTCGCGTCGAACATGACCTCTACTACCTGGGGCATTGGTCGTTCGCACTCGACATGCGGATCATCGGCGCGACGATTGTTGCCGGACTGGTGCATCGAAACGCTTACTAGTTGTTAACAAAGCACGCGGGGCGTCGCCTTATCTGGGGAACGCCGCTCCCGCGCAAGGAGGAAATGTTATGAGCTCGCTTGGTACACGCACGGGAAGTCTTACCGTTTTCGCCATCGCTGCATTGCTCGCGGGCTGCGCCGCCGCGCCTGGTCAGCGGATGGACACACCGGCCATGCTTCAGGAAACAGGTGGCGATTTCAGCACCGAACCCGCGCAGCAACAGACGATACCGATTACCGATATCAATCTGTCGCTGGTGCGCAAGATGCGCACCGAGCAAACCACTGCCGCATTGCCGCCCGAAACACTGGCGCTTTTCGGCAAGCCGACCCCCTATCGCGTGGGCCCCGGCGACGTGCTGCAAATCGTCGTGTGGGATCACCCGGAACTCGCGGCAGCTTTGGGCCAGCCGGCGCAGAACGGCAAGACGACCGACGCGGCATCGGGCTTTCTCATCGACGAAAAGGGCGATGTGCAGTTCCCGTACGCGGGCACGGTGCACGTGGCCGGCAAAGACGTCGGCACGATCCAGAAGGAACTGTATAGCCGCCTGAGCAAGGTCTATCAGAAGCCGGAAGTGACCGTGCGTGTAGCGTCTTTCCGCGCTGCGCAGATTTACGTAGACGGTGAAGTGCGCACACCTGGCACGCAGTCGATCAACGACATTTCGATGTCGCTCACGAGCGCGATCAACCAGGGCGGTGGCTTCAGCCCGAATGCCGATCGCAGCCGCGTCGAGCTGGTTCGTAATGGCGTCACGTATCAGCTGAACATGGACGAGCTGCTCAAGCGCGGACACAACCCGTCGAACATCTATCTGCAACCGGGCGACGCGATCCGCGTGGCCTCGCGCGAAGACAGCGGTGTCTATGTGATGGGCGAAGTGAACAAGCCTGCGACGATCACGCCGATGCGCAACGGTTCGCTGACGCTTTCGCAAGCCATTTCGGATAGCGGCAGCTTCGATTCGAACACAGCCGCCACGCGGCAACTGTTCGTGATCCGCAACTCGACGAGCGATTCGCCGCAGGTCTATCACCTCGACGCAACCTCGCCGGTTTCGATGATTCTCGCCAACCAGTTCGAGTTGCAACCGAAGGACGTGGTGTATGTCGGTCAGGGCGGACTGGTTCGCTTTAACCGTGTGTTGAACCTGCTGCTGCCGGCAATCAATGCGGCTGTGACTGGTGCCGTGCTCGCGAAATAACGACCCTATAACGTAAATCAGAACCGCCGGGTTCCGCTGGGTGACCAAAATGGCAATCAATTTCGAAAACCGCTACACCGACGTGTCCGGACCGGACGAGCTTCATCTGTCGGACTATCTCCGCACGATCGTGCGGGGCTGGCGCACCATTGCTATGGTGACGCTGATCGCGCTCGCGCTGGGGTGCGCGTACGCTTTCTTGGCCCCGCCAACGTATCGAGCGGATGTGTTGTTTCACGTCGAGGACAAGACGGCGAATGCCAACGCGAACGGCAAGGACTCCTTGCCGCCGCTCACGGGGATGTTCGATACGAAGCCGTCGACCGCGGCCGAAATCGAGCTGCTCAAATCGCGTCTCGTGACCGAGGAGACCGTTAAGAAACTGCATCTCGACATCACCGCTACGCCGCGCTATATGCCGGTTATCGGCAGCCTGATTGCTGGGCTCGTGAACGGGCAGTGGGGCTTCAAACTGCCGCAGTTCATCAATCTGTCGGGCTACGCATGGGGCAATGAAAGTATCGCGGTGTCGCGTTTCGACACGTCGAAAGAGATGTACGACACGACGTTCACGCTGATCGCCGGCAACGACCGTTCGTATGTGCTGCGCGACAAGAACGGCATTGCGATTCTGTCTGGCCACGTTGGCGAAACGGTGGAAACCGACACGGCCGACGGTCCGATCGCCCTGCGTGTCGATTCGCTGACCGGCGCGCCGGGCTCGCAGTTCGAGTTGTCGCGTGCATCGACGTTGAGCACGGTTGATCGTTTGCAGAAAGCGCTCGTCGTGCAGGAAACCACGCTGCAGTCCGGCGTGATCCGCGCGAGTCTCGAAGGCGGCGACAGCGCGTTGACCGCGGCGATCGTCAACAGCATGGCGCGTGAATTCGTGCGCCAGGACGTTGCGAGCCGTTCGACGGAAGCCGAGCACATGCTCGCATTCCTCGATCAGCAATTGCCGGGCTTGCGCAAGGAGCTGGACGACGCCGAACAGCGCTACAACAAGTTCCGCAACACGCACGGTACGGTGGATCTTGGCGAAGAGAGCCGCTTGCTGCTTCAGCAGATCGTCGACAACAAGACCAAGCTGCTGGACCTGCAAACGCAACGTGCGGAGATGTCGCAACGCTTTACTGCGAACCACCCGGCGGTCGCGTCGCTGGATGCGCAAATCGCAGCACTGCAGGGCGCGCAGACCAATATGAACCGCAGCGTATCGGTGATGCCTGACACGGAGCAGACCGCGTTGCGTCTGTTGCGCGATGTGCATGTCAATACCGAGCTCTACACGAACCTGCTCAATAGCGCGCAACAACTGCGCGTGGCGAAGGCTGGTCAGGTCGGCAACGTGCGGGTGGTCGATTTCGCCGAGGCGCCGGATGAGCCGGTCCGTCCGAAGCGCGTGATCGCAATCCTGATCGCGCTTGGCGGCGGCCTCGTGCTCGGCATCATGCTGACCTTCTTCAAGCGCGCGATGTACGGCGGCGTGGAGCGTCCTGACGAGCTCGAAGCGGTGCTGGGCGTCCCGGTGTTCGCCGTGGTGCCGCGCAGCCAGACGCAGTTGCGGTTGCAGGAAAATGTCATGTTGCGCCGTCGCGGCTTGCATGTTCTCGCCCAGCAGGCACCGGAAGATATCGCCGTCGAAGGCGTGCGGAATCTGCGTACGTCGCTGCAGCTTTCACTCGACCACGCTCCGAATAACGTGGTGATGATCACGGGTTCTCGGCCCGACGCGGGCAAGTCGTTCCTGTCGGTGAATCTGGCGGCACTGGTGGCGTCGGCAAACAAACGCGTGCTGGTTATCGACGGCGACATGCGGCGCGGTGACGTGCACTCGCATTTCGGCATCGCGCATCAACCCGGTTTGTCGGATGTGCTGAGCGGCGGCGATCTGGCGTCGATGATCCAGCGGGACGTGCTGCCGGGGCTGGACGTGCTGGCGAAGGGCACGCTGCCGTCGCATCCTTCCGAACTGCTGATGAGTTCGCGCTTCGAGTCGATGCTCGAAGAACTGAAAGCGCGTTACGACCTGGTGATCATCGACACGCCGCCGGTTCTCGCGGTGACCGATTCGACGCTGATCGGCAAGCATGCGGGTACGACACTGCTGGTGGTGCGCCATGGCCGTCATCCGGTGAATGAAATTGCGGAGACCGCCAAGCGTCTTCGTAATGGAGGCGTCGGACTCAGAGGTGTATTGCTCACTGATGTGCCGCAGGAAGGAGCATTCCTCGGTTCGGGTTATCAGGGCGGCTATTACGGATACGACAGTATCGCGGGTTGAAAAGACAGTATCGCGGGTTGAAAGACAGTATTACAGGTTGAAAATCGGGGCTGAGTTTTCTCGCCACAAGTACTAAAAAGTTCAAAAGGGGAAGCTTCATGAAACGCAAGGTCGCGCTGATCACGGGGATCACGGGGCAGGACGGGTCGTATCTTGCCGAGCTGTTGCTCGCTAAGGATTACGAAGTTCATGGCATCAAACGCCGCTCGTCGCTATTCAACACAGATCGAATCGATCACCTGTATCGCGATCCACACGATCCGGAACAGCGGCTCTTTCTGCATCACGCGGATCTAACGGATTCCACCAGCATTCTGCGCGTGATTCAACGCGTGGAGCCGGACGAGATTTACAACCTGGCGGCGCAAAGTCATGTTGCAGTATCGTTCGAAGAGCCGGAATACACGGCTAACGCGGACGGTCTCGGCACGCTGCGCATTCTCGAGGCTATCCGCATCCTGGGCCTCCAGAACAAGACGCGCTTTTATCAGGCATCGACTTCGGAACTGTATGGCCTCGTGCAACAGGTGCCGCAATCGGAGACGACGCCTTTCTATCCGCGCAGCCCTTATGCAGTAGCGAAGATGTTCGCGTACTGGACGACCGTCAACTATCGCGAAGCATACGGCCTTTATGCATGCAACGGGATCCTGTTTAATCACGAATCGCCCGTACGCGGCGAGACCTTCGTGACGCGCAAGATCACGCGTGCCATTGCACGTATCGCGGTCGGCATGCAGAAAACGCTGTATCTCGGCAATCTTTCCGCGTTGCGCGACTGGGGCCATGCGCGCGACTACGTCGAGATGCAATGGCGCATGCTCCAACAGGAGCGGCCGGAGGATTACGTCATCGCCACTGGTGTGCAGTACAGCGTGCGTCAGTTCGTTCAGCACGCAGCCGCCGAACTGGGCGTTACCGTGCGTTTCGAAGGCAGCGGTGTCGAGGAAATCGGCATTGTCGAGAAGGTGGAAGGGCGCGAAACCAGAATGTCGCCGGGCGACGTGATCGTGCGTGTCGATCCGCGCTACTTCCGGCCGGCGGAAGTCGAGACGCTGCTCGGCGATCCGTCCAAGGCGCATGCGCAGCTCGGATGGCAGCCGACCACGTCGTTCGCTTCGCTCGTCAAGGAGATGGTTCGCTCCGACTTTCAGATTGCACGTCGTGACGCGCTCGTCACGCTCGCCGGTTTCACGGCGCTCGAACATCACGAGTGACTGCGATGAACAAACATTCACGCATTTTCGTCGCGGGGCACCGCGGCATGGTCGGCTCTGCGCTGGTCAGACGGCTCGCTGCCGCGGGCTATACCAACGTGATTACCCGGTCGCGCGTCGAACTCGATCTCACGGATCAGGCAGCCGTGAACAGCTTCTTTCAGGCGGAGAAGATCGATGTCGTGCTGCTGGCCGCGGCGCGCGTGGGCGGCATTCTTGCCAACGCGTCGCGGCCGGGCGAGTTCATCTATGAAAACCTGGTGATCGAAACCAACGTGATTCACGCGGCGTATCGCGCACAGGTGGAACGGCTCGTCTTTTTCGGATCGTCGTGCATTTATCCGAAGCAGTGTCCGCAGCCGATTCGCGAGGAATATCTGTTGACCTCGTCGCTCGAGCCGACCAACGACGCGTACGCGATTGCGAAGATCGCGGGCGTGAAGTTGTGCGAGGCGTACAACTGCGAATACAACACGCAATACGTGTCGTTGATGCCGACCAATCTGTATGGCCCGAACGACAACTACGACCTGAACAGCAGTCACGTGTTGCCCGCGCTTTTGCGCAAGGCGCATGAAGCGAAGCTGAACGGAGCGGACACGTTGACGGTGTGGGGCTCGGGTACTCCGCGCCGCGAGTTCCTGCATGTCGACGATCTGGCAGCGGCCACGTTGTTCGTGCTTGAAAACAACGTGACCGAAGGTCTCTTCAACGTGGGCGTCGGCGAAGATCTGTCGATTCGCGAACTGGCGGAATGCATTTGCAAGGTGGTGGGTTTCGAGGGCGAACTGGTGTTCGATGCATCGAAGCCGGATGGCACGCCGCGCAAGCTGCTCGACGTCTCGCGTCTTGGGAAGATGGGCTGGCGCTCGACGATCGGACTCGAGCAGGGAATCGCATCGACGTATCGGGATTTCGTCGAATCGTATACCGGGTCGGCGACTACGGCTGCCATGCAATGACGCCTTGTCGAGGAGCTGCATAAAAATGTCTGCATCAGTCACCATCTTCCACAACGTCGTATGGTCGCGTCACAAAGGTGTCGTCTTTTCTGCGCTGCATAATATTTCGGCATCCGGAGCAATTCGCTATTCAATGGTCCAGATCGCCGATACCGAGCACGACCGCATCGGCTTCTCCGATGTCGATTATTCGTACCATCGGTATCCGATGCAAAAGCTGTTCGACGGCTGCTACGAAGACGTGCCGACAATCAAGATGATCGCCCGGCTCACATGGGAGGTGCTGAAGGCCAAGTCCGATCTGATCGTGCTTCCCGGCTATCACCGTCCGGAATATTGGGCGATGCTTGCGGCGTGCATCGTGACGGGCAAGCGGCGCGCGGTGTTTTGCGATTCGACAGCGCGGGATCGGCCGAAGAAGCTCATTACGTCGATTCCAAAGCGCGTGTTCTTTTCGCTGTGCGACGGCTATTTCGGGTTCGGCGAACGCAGCCGCGATTATCTGCTGTCGCTCGGCGCGAAGCGGGAGAAGATCTTCGTGCCGTGTCAGGCGGCCGCGTTGCCGGGCTCGTTTTCTCCGGAACGCGCGTTAGTGGAGCGCGTCGCCGCGCGCGCCGGCAATCCCCCGGTTTTTCTGTACGTGGGACGTCTGTCGGAAGAGAAGGGCATCGGCACGCTGATTGAAGCGTTCGCCGGCCTGCGCAAGCGTATTCCCGCAGCACAGTTGCGCATTGTCGGCACGGGGCCGATGGCCGACGCTTTGCACGCGAAGGTCGCGGAACTGCAACTGACCGGCGCGGTGACTTTCGCCGGCAGTCTGCAGGACGAGCCGCTCACGCGGGAGTACTACGGCGCGACGTGCATGGTGTTGCCGAGCTATAGCGAGCCGTGGGGCCTCGTGGTGAACGAGGCGCTCGCGCACGGTTGTCCGGCAGTGGTCAGCGAAAGCTGCGGCTGCGTGCCGGAACTCGTCGTCGATGGAGTGAGCGGCTATTCGTTTACCGCCGGCGACGTTGCCGGATTGCAGCGCACGCTCCTGAAGGCGATGGAGGCTTTCGCCGATGCGAGCGGCACCGCTCACCGGTGCATGGATGTAATTCGTCGTTTCGATCCGCCTTCTGCAGCCGCCAATATTGCCCGGGGCTGTGCGCTGATGCTGAGCGATTGACGGGCGTCGCGGCGTCGCCGCGAGGTCGGGCATAGCAGCCTTAAACACGTTCAGACACGCACAATGAAGATCCTGATCTACGGCCTCAATTACGCGCCAGAACTCACGGGGACTGGCAAGTACACGGCAGAAATGGCCGCGCTGCTTGCGAGCCGGGGGCATGACGTCCGCGTGGTATGCGCTCCGCCTTACTACCCGGATTGGCGAGTTTCCTCGGGGTACACATCGTGGCGCTATCGTCGGGAAGAGCGCGACGGTGTCACGGTATGGCGCGCGCCGCTATGGGTGCCTTCACGCCCGAGCGGCGTGAAGCGGATGATCCATCTGGCCAGCTTCGCGGCAACCTCTTTGCCGTTGCTCGCGTTGCAGGCCTTCTGGCGCCCCGATGCAGTACTGTTGATCGCACCGACCTTGATGTGCGCCCCCGCGACGATCGCGCTCGCTAAGGTCGCCCGCGCGAGCGCGTGGCTGCACATTCAGGACTATGAAGTCGACGCCGCCTTTGAACTCGGCCTGCTCAAAGGTTCGCGTGCCGCGCGGATCGCGCGCTGGATCGAGAGCCAGTTATTGCGCCGCTTCGATGCAGTGTCGTCCATCACGCGGCAAATGAGCGCGCGTGCATCGACAAAAGGCGTCGAGCCTTCGAAAGTGGTGTGCCTGCCCAACTGGGTCGACGTGTCAGCGGTGTTTCCGCTGTCGCGGCCGAGCGAGTATCGAAGCCTGCTCAACATATCCGACGAGCAGAAGGTCGTTCTGTACTCGGGCAACATGGGCGCGAAGCAGGGTATCGAGACGCTTGCGGAAGCGGCGGCCTCGCTCGCGTTTCGCCCCGACGTCACGTTCGTTTTCTGCGGTAGTGGCGCCGCGAGAGAGAACCTCGTCAAGCGCTGCGCCGCGTTGCCGAACTGCATCTTTCTTCCGCTGCAGCCGGTGGAGCGCCTGAACGAACTGCTCAATCTCGCGGACATTCACGTGCTGCCGCAACGCGCCGATGCGGCCGACCTCGTGATGCCGTCGAAGCTGACCGGCATGCTCGCGAGCGGTCGCGCGACGATTGCGATGGCACGGCGCGGCACGGCGCTTCACGAGGCGGTGCATTCGCGTGGCGTAGTGGTGCCGCCGGATAACGTGAAGGCGCTGGTCGGCGCTATCACTGCACTCGCAAACGACTCGCAGCGGCGGGCAGCACTCGGCCGCGCCGGGCGTGACTATGCGGAGAGCACGCTGTCGCCGGATTCGACGATCAGTACGTTCGAAGAGCGCGTTGGAATGCTGTGCCGCGCGGCAGGAAGAAGGCGTGCGAAAGCGAGCAAGACGTATTTCGACGCAAGGCCTTCAGCGGTGGCGGTGCCACACGCAAAGCCGGCTACTACGGAGGATGCCGCGCCGGACTGAACCGGCATGCGGCCTTCTCATGAATGCGCGATCACCACGGCGACCGGTAGACAGAGCGCTTACCCGTTGCGTACGGGTCGGTGTAGGCGGCCTTGGCCGCGCCTTCGGGCAGCAGCTTGTCCGCCGCGCGTTGGCCGGGGGCCGCATCGGCCACGCGCAACTGGCCGTTGGCTGCGGCAGGCGCCTTGCGCTTGCCCGCGGCGCCCTGCTGACCGGCTTGCTCGCCTCCGATAACAGTCATGCGTTGCTCGTCCATCAACGCCGCACGGCGTGCGTCGTCGATATTGCCGCCTCGTGCATCGGCGGCGCCGTATCCGTCGGGCGCGCCGAGCAGCTTCTGCTCCCGCTTGCGCTGCACGGCGCGGCGATCGATGGGAGCTTGCTGGGGCGCGCCGTAGCCGGTCGGCGCGGTGGCGGTCATTGCCGGTGCTCGCGCGGGCGCGGCGTTCTGGGCGAGCGCGGGTCCTGCGCACGCGGCGGCAAGGACGAGCATGCAGGTGGCAGTACGTTGAAGCGAAGTGGTCATTGTGGTCCCCGGGTTAATACAGTTGTGGTGAAGATATCGTGCGCCAGAATCCATGCACGTAGCCGCCAAAACGCTTGCCTGGACCGACACGTTTGAACGTACCTTGGCGGCCAATGCCACTCTCAGCAAACTAATCAGTATCCCTGTGTATATACGCAGGAAAGCAAGGTGTGGAGGAAGATGATGGGCAACATTGCTGACGATCCGCGGCTCGCATGTGCGCCGCAAGCAGAGAGCGACGCCGCCGAGCGCCGCGTCATCGACCTGAGTCTCGCCGGCAAGGGGAATTACCGCGCGGGGCGTAGTGCGCTCGTAGAGCTCATCTGGTTCTTCGTGGAAGCGTGCGTGATCAACAACAAGCTGCTGCCGTTTTCATTCGTGCGAGTCGCTTTGCTGCGCCTCTTCGGCGCGAAGATCGGTACAGGGTGCCGTTTCGTGCATCCATTGCGCGTGAAGGCGCCATGGAATCTCGAGGTCGGTGACAAGTGCTGGTTTGGCGTCGACGTATGGATCTACAACCAGGCTCTGATTCGCATCGGCTCGAATGTTTGCATTTCTCAAGGGACGTTCCTCACGGCCGGCTCGCATGACATGAGCACCACGATGGACCTGCGGGTGGCGCCTATTGTGATCGAGGACGGCGTGTGGATCACGTCGAAATGCGTCGTGCAAATGGGCGTGACGATCGGCCGCTCGGCGGTCGTCACGCCGCTGTCTGTCGTACATCGTTCGCTTGAAGCCGAGGGCGTGTATGGCGGAAATCCGTGCCGTTTTTTACGGAAGAGGTTTCTTTCGTGACCTGAAGCACAGAAGTAAAGCCGCAGCGTTTATACGCTGAGGAGACCGACGTGGTGGCAACCGGAGAAAAGGCACATCCGGTCACGGCATATGGGCGCGTTGCTCGCGAGCCGCTCGCTTGCGAGCCAGCGACGCCCCACAAACATTATGAAGAATACGGGAGCTGCGGATGTTCATCGATACTCGCAATGTCGAGCAAAACACGGTCATTGAAACGACGGTTTGCATCATCGGGGGAGGGGTCGCGGGCATCACGCTCGCTCGCGAAATGTCGCGGATCGGCGTGGATACCTGCATGCTTGAAAGCGGCGGCCTCGTTCCCGACGAGGAGACACGCGACCTCTATCGCGGCGAGAACGCCGGGCTGCCGTACCGGTTCGCGGACGGCTCGCGCAGCCGCTATCTTGGCGGCAGCAGCAACTGCTGGGGCGGCTGGTGTCGCCCGCTCGATCCGTGGGACTTCGAGAAGCGCGACTGGATTCCGCATAGCGGCTGGCCGTTCGGTCTGGACGAGCTCGCGCCATACTATGCGCGCACGCACGATCTGCTGAAGCTCGGCCCCCAAACCTTCGACCCCGCCTACTGGGAGCGCGAGATCGGCCGCCCGGACGTGCGCCGCATCCCGCTAGGTACCGGCGATATGCGCGACACCGTTGCCCAGTTCAGCCCTCCGGTGCGCTTCGGCAAGGTGTATCGCGAGGAACTGGCGCGCTCTACGCGCGTGCGCGTGTTTCTGTACGCGAACGTTCTGAACATCGACGCGGATGCTCAAGGCACGACGATCACCCGAGTGCAGGTCGGCACGCTCAGCGGCCGCAGGATGACCGTGAAGGCGCGCATCTTCGTGCTGGCCACGGGCGGAATCGAGAACGCGCGCCTGCTGCTTGCTTCGAACAACGTGCAGGCGGCGGGACTCGGCAACGCGAACGATCTGGTGGGACGCTACTTCATGGATCACCCGCGCATGATGTCGGGGAAAGTGCGTTTCCTGCCGGGCGTTGCGCGCAACAAGCTGTATGACATCAAGTACCACTACCAGAACCCGGCAGTCTCGGCGCACGGTACGAAGATCTCTTCTCAGTTCGCGCCGAGACCGGAGATGATGGAGCGCGAAAAACTGCTCAATTCTCGTGTGTGGCTTTATTCGCGTTGGTACGGCGAAGGCAGTGCGGGCTCCGAGGCGCTGATCCGCTGCAAGGAAGCGCTGATGCACAAGGACCAGCCGGGGCGCAGCCTGAAGGCGGACATTGCGACGATGGCGGCGCACCCTCTGCATACGGTGGGATATGGCTTGACGCGGCTGCTACAGTGGCCGGCGCTGATCACCGACGTCACGCTGCAGGCAATCGTCGAGGCAGTACCCGATCCGGATAGCCGCGTCACACTGAGCGCCGATAAGCGCGATCAGTTCGGCATGCCGCGCGTGAAGGTCGACTGGCGCCTCGGCGACCAGGTGAAGCGTACCTTCGACAAAACGTTCGACGCGCTCGCGAAGGAACTGCGGCTCGCACGCGTCGCCGAAGTCCAGCTCGATGCGCCGCTCGAAGGCAGGGCCTGGCCGCAAAAACTGGAAGGGACGTGGCATCACATGGGCACGACGCGCATGCATGATTCGCCGCGCGAGGGCGTGGTCGATCGCGATTGCAAGGTACACGGCATCAGCAATCTTTACATTGGCGGCAGTTCGGTGTTCCCGACTGTCGGCGCAAACTTCCCGACCATTACGATCGCCGCGTTGTCGTTGCGGCTCGCCGGCCACCTGGCCCGGCAGCTCGACGTTCCGAACATCGTCGGCAATACGCGCGCGGAAGCGGCCAATAGCGGTGTTACGCCGGCGCAGTCGCCGGTAGAGACGCTGCCGATCGCGGCCTCGACGTTGACGCCGTTGATGAAGGAGCAGTGAACCGGCAGTGCAATGAAAAGGCGACGGCGCGGTGAACGCGGCGTCGCCGGAATAAAAAAAGGCGGCGCTTATATAAGCGCCGCCTTTTTTATGGATGTCAGCGAGCCTGCTGAGTGGCTTTGCGAAAAGCGGGGAGCGTGGCCTTCTCTGCTTCGTCGTGGTGACCGCCTCTCGTTTCAAGCAAAGTGGTCAACGCGCTCACCATGGTTTCGATCCTGAAGCGGGCGTTGAATGTGCGCGCGGCTTGCACACGCATCGCTTCACGAGCAGCGTCGTCCAGTTCCAGCCAGCGAACCAGGCTCTTTTCGGTGCCCTCGACGGTGTCCGGTCCGATCAGCCCAGCGCCGTCTTCTTCGATTTCGCGCCACACGTTGACCTTATCGGAGATCAACGCGGGCAGGCCGCAGCCGAGCGCCTCGGCTACGGCGACGCCAAAGTTCTCCTGATGTGACGGCAGCGCGAATACGTCGCTTGCGTGAAAGGCTCCCCACTTCAGATCGCCCTGCAGCATACCCGGCAAGCTCATGCGATGTGCGATCCCGGCAGCCTGCGCCTGAGCGCGCAGACTCGCGGCCCAGCCGGTTTCATCCGGGCCGGCGATCACGAGATGCAGCCTCTCGTCACGTTTGGCCACGCGCGCGAACGCGTCGATCAGCAGATCACAGCCTTTTTTCGCGTGCACTCTGCCGAGAAACAGCACGACGCGTTTGCCGCGTGCGCTGGGTACTGCCTGCAAAAACGCTTCGCGTACCGACGCTGCGTCGACCTTGGGCACCGTTGTTCCGAACGGCACGATGCGCTCGCGAGCGCGATAGAGCCAGAACGATTGGCGGGCCCTGGTGCGTTCTTCTTCGGTGGTGAAGATCACAGCGCGCGCGTCACGCAGCACACGATACTCAGCCCACGGCCAGTAAAGCCACTTCTTCAGATGCTTGAGCGGATACGCCTCTTTGAACCACGGGTCCAGCATGCCGTGCGTGTACACGTAGTACGGCACGCCGCTGTCGTGCAGCGCTTTCCAGGTCGCAAAACCGTGGTATTGCCACAGGCCGTGCACGACGACGGCGTCGAAGCGCTTCGCATGATTCGCGAGCCACGGCGCGAGATAGGCACTATAGCTGTAGCGGTTGGTCGTGGGACCGAACGCATGAACCGGGAACGGAAAAGCCGCGAGGTATGGATCGTCCGGGGCATCGCAGGTGGCAACTTCGACTTCATGACCGGCATCCTGCATGGCCACGCCGCTACGGCGAACGCCTTCAACTGGACCGCCGGCGCGCGGATCGACGCTTGCAAGCACGTGTAGGATTTTCATCGCGCGATATCCGGTCGGTTGGAACCCGGCAGCCGTGCCGTCTGCGACATGCCCAGCGTACTGGCGACATCCGTGCGGCCCATGCCTGGCTGCATGCGGCGCGGCAGGTCAGGCGAGGCGGCCGCCCGCATGCGGCGCGCGGCGCTCATGCGGTTCGCGCGTGCCGGCAGCGCGCGCTGCAAACGCGTGTAAGTGGCAATCATCAAACCGAGTCCAATGCCGAATACGAGCCCCGAAAAGCGCGGCCCAAGTGGATTGCCGCCAATAGAGGTGGCCGGCAGCGCGGCGAACAGCATGATCGCGCGGCCGAGTATCGGCAGCATGGGTGCATCGGGTACTACCGAGCGCCAGTAGCGATAGGCGAAGAAACAAAGCGCGAGCGCGCCGAGTGTGGCAAGAGGCATCGCGATACCGAACACGAGCCCGCCCGCGAACAGCTGATAGACCCAGAAGTTGTGGCCCGCAGCCCATTCGTTGATCGCGTAGAAATCCTGCTTGCTGAACTGGCCTGCAAGGTCGGGCAGGTAATCCGGCGAATAACGGTAGTAGTGCCCGTAGCCCGCACCGAACAGCAGCGTTTCCGGCGAGGCGGTGACCTGGTCATACTGGTCACGCATTTCAGCCAGACGCGTGATGGTGGTCGGGTCCTTGCCGGAGATGGTTGCTTCCGCCACGAAAATGCGCTGCGTCCAGTGCTCCGCGACATTGGGAACCGCCAGTACCGCGATACCCGCCACGCCCGCCAACACCACGACAACCATGAGGCCACGAGCGACGGCACGCCAGATCTGCCGCATCGACGGCGCGCTCAGTGCCATTGCTATCACGAACAGAAGCACCGTACCGACCAGCAGGCTGCGGGTCACGCTCAGCAGTTCGACAATCACGGTGCCGGCAAAGACGGCGATGGTGAACGGCGAATAGCGTTTGGCGACCACGAATTCGTGAAGCAGCACGCCTTGCAGTCCGAGCAAAGTTACGGAGATGATGCGAAAGCGCGCGTCGTCGAGGCCGCCGCTCGTCGCGAGACCATAGACGAAGGTGAACACGAGACTGACTACGTTCGCCGCGAAGAGCGCTTTTTCGAACTGCGCGATTCTTTGCTCGCTCCACGGCCTGCAAGCGACGAGATAGCCGAGCAGAAAAAGCATGAACGGCAGCAGCACGCGTAAATAGTTGCCGCCGTCGTTATCCTGGATGAGTTGCGCAACGACACTACCGAATACGCACAACAGCAGGCTCGTGGTGACGATCGTGCGAAGCCGGGAGCGCTCGTGAAAGCGCGGTGCAATGAGCAGGAGGGCGAGCCCCGCTGCCACTGCTGGAGCGACGAATATGAATTGGGCGAAATGGCCCGTGGTCGCGTTGGTGGCCTTGTAGTCCAGCGCAAGCGGTAATAGAAAAATCCATATCCAAGGTGCTGCATACTGATGGCGCATTCTTTTTTCCTCCCCGTCGCCGTTTGCCGTCGTCTAAGCGGACGGTCTCGCGTCGGGTCATTGTGAGCGCAACTTTGTGCTTGCGGATATCGCAAATTGCTGTTCGTCTCCGCCTGCCTGGATTCTGGCGACAGTGGAAAGGGCTATGCCTGCAAGACGCACGCAAGCTCTCCGTTATTGTCGGTGAATGCCTTGATCTTGGCGGTCGCTTGTACCTGCCGACACCGAAGATGCAAAGACGGGGGATGCGACCGAAAAAACGGAAAGGGGAAAACAAAATGAAGCTATTTGGCGGGACGGGACCCGCGAAAGCCGGACGTGCGATCGAACTGGACTTCGTTCGTGGCATCGCAATCATTGCGGTGATGGGCTTTCACTTTCACGCTGTTCATACCGACAATGTACTCCTTCAGATTATCGAGTATCCACTCAAGAACTTTGGACGAGAGGGCGTCAATCTCTTCTTCACATTGAGCGGCTTTCTCGTCGGAGGCCTGCTGCTTCGGCAATACGCTGAAACGGGTCATGTCGACGCGCGCCGCTTTATCGTGCGGCGGATGTTCCGTATCTGGCCCGCGTATTACGTTCTGATTGTTTTCCATGTGCTGGCCGGCCGGCATCCGTGGAATACATTTCTTTTCCAGAACATGACGCACCTGCAGAATTACCTCGGTACTTCGATCACACAGACATGGAGTCTCGCGGTTGAAGAACATTTTTATCTCGTGCTGCCGGCGTTGCTTCTACTTTTCTCACGCTTGCGACTCGGCGCGTGGACGATCATCGGCGTACTGTCGGCGATCTGTGCGGTAACGCTCACAGCGCGTTGCTTTGCGGTGGCGGGCGGCGATCTGCAAGGGGCGTTTGCTTATACCCAGTACCGCATCGACAGCTTGCTGATTGGCGTGATCCTGTCCGCGATCTACTGGATGAAGCCGGGCATCTATCACCAGATCGCTAAGCGCAAGTGGCTGCTGATCGGGAGCGTCGCGCTGCTATGTGCATGGCTCGTATTGGCGACGAGCAACATCGCACTCGACGAAAGCATTGGATACACGATCCAGGCACTTGGCTTTGCGGCGCTGATCGTGCTGGTTCTGGAGTACTCCGGGTCGCTGCGCACGACATGGATTTATCGCGGCGTGGCCTGGGTGGGTCTGTATTCGTACGGAATCTATTTGTGGCACTCTCTCGCGCTCGCTCCCGGCGATATGGTGATTCGCAAGGCCACCGCGCTTGGCTTCGCGCCCAGCGTCATCTGGATCGTTGCGCTCACGGCGCAGTTCGTCATTGCAATCGTGATTGGTTATGTGACTACGCGCGCAATCGAATATCCGTTCCTGCTGATGCGCAACGCGTTGTTTCCGGAAAAGCGCAGCAGCTCGGTGCGCGAGGAAGTGCCTGTGGCCAGCGGGCAGTTGTCGTGAGTAAACGCATGATGTGCGCCGGCGTGACCGGCGGCGCACATCATGCGGATGGCGGTTAAATCACGCCATCTGTTGCAGCAAGGTTTGCTTGAATTCGCCGAGCGTATTCCGCGACAGTAGATTGTCGCGCGACGATGCCGTTGCATGTTCGTGCGGCCACGAAGTCATTGTTTCGGCAATGGCTTTGCCGATCGACGCGGAGCTCAGGTCGCTCAGTATCGGTCCCAGTTCGCAGCGCCTGCTGAACCAGCCGATCAGCCCGTCTTCTGTTGCGATTACCGGCTTGCCGAATCGGTAAGCCTGCACGAGCACGCCGCTCATGCCGTAATGGCCTTTATAACCGAGCCATACCGCGTCGCACGCGGAGAACAGATCGCGCTCCATGTCGATGGAGATAAACGAATCCAGCACGAGCGGCGCGGGCGTCAGACTGCGAACGTGATTGCGCATGAAGTGCCGCGTGACTGGATCCTGTTCGCCTGCAACGATCAGCGTGGGGGCGCTCTCGAGACGCGTCATCGCATGAACGAGTTCGTAGATGCCTTTGCGCTCAGTAATCGCACCGTACACGAGCAGGTAGCGTTGCGCGGGATCGAGCCCGAGCCGCTCGCGCGCGAGTGCAGGGTCTTCCGCGCGTTCATCCGGGAAAGGGTCGGCCACATACTCGACCTTTGCACTGTCTTTCGACGTATTGAGCGCCGCCCATTCCGGCAAGGTGGGATCGATGCTCAGCAACGTGCGCAGTCCCGGCGTGCGAACCGCGCGTTTGAACAACTGTGCCTTGATGGCGTTGACGAGCGGACGATCGGGCGCCTTGATGCCGACCTTGTGATGATGAAACGTCGAGCGCATCGTAATGCCGACCCACGGCGTCTTGCCGAACGGCGAGCCGAGAAACGGCAGTCCATTGAAGAAATAATCGGCATAGGGCACGACGACCAGCCGGATCGACTGAGTGCGGCTGAGAATGCGATATGCACGCTGGAAATAGTTGTGAAAGCGCCAGTACTGATTGCGCTCGCGCAAACGGTGAGTGCGGCTTTCGTCCGGATCGACAAAAGCGATCTGCTGATCGGGGCGGTTGGCTGCAGTGATCTGTTTGGCGAGCCGGTGATCTTCGTTGGCGCATTCAGTGACGAGAATGCACGGATAACCGGCCTCTGCGCAGGCTTGCATCGTCCACTCGGCATACCGCCACCGGTGGCCGGTGAGATTGGGCTCCACGATCAGGACAAAGTCAGGTTCGATCACGTCGGTAGGCATAGTGAAATGGGCATGCATGGGTGGACGAATTGCGTCAGCGGGTTCTCCGCAGCGAGCGGAAATGGCCCGAGCCGCGGGCTCTGCCGTGGCGTCAGATGAATAACGGTAGCACTCGCCACCGCATGAAAAACACCTATCTCTCGCGTTGTGTGGGTAAACGTACTACCAGACAAAGGCTTGGGCCGAAGCCGCCTGGTTGATGGCGGTTGACGGCGAATGTCTCGCGGTATGGTCCTGCTTACGGTGATACATGAACCGTCGCCAGCTTGCTGGCGGGACCAATTCCAATCAGGCGCCGCGGCGTTCACAGCGAGTCACGACACGCTGGTTAAACCGCTGCAAAGCGCTGCAATTAGACGGAGAACCAGCTTGCGGGCGATCAGGCTTCCCGCGCTCTCGATAGCCAGCAGTTTCGGCGCGAGCGCGGCGACATGGGTGTTATTGCAACAGTTCGCGGTGCGTGGACTGGTGGCCATCAAATTTCTTGCGATCGGCCGGATGCTCGGGCCGGCGGCGATCGGCAGTGTGAGCGTGGCTTTGCTCGCGGTCGCGATTGCCGAGGCGCTATCCGACACGGGACTCGCGCAGGCAGTGATTCAAGGCGAGCACGCACCGACTCGCTCGCAGCTCGGCGCGGTATGGACCACACTAACGGCGCGTGGCTTATTGATTTCGCTGTTACTGGTGGCGCTCGCGCCGTTACTGAGCAGTCAGTTTCATCTCGACGGATCGCTCGTGCTGATCCAGCTTGCCGCGTTGCTGCCGCTGTTGCGCGGGCTCGCGTCGCCGACCTATTACGTGGTCCAGCGCGAGCGGCGCTTTCAGCATATTGCGGGCGTTGAGGTGGCCGCGGCGTTTGTCGACTGCTCGGTCGGCCTTGCGCTCGCTTATTTCGGCGCGGGCGCAGCTTCGGTACTGATCGGCCTCGTCGCCGGCGAATCGCTCAAAAGCGTGATGACGTGGGCCACCATGACACCCAGGCCGCCGGTGCGCCCGGTGTGGTCCGGCATTGGCCAGTATGTCGGCTTCAGTCGATGGATCTGGGCGAGCAGTGTGATCAACCTGCTGCTCAACCAGTTCGACAAGGTGGTGGTCGGCAAGCTGCTCGGACCCGCGCAACTCGGCGGCTATCAGATGTCGTCGCGTCTCGCGCAGATGCTGCTGGCCGATGCGGCGATCGCGATGTCGCAATACCTGTTTCCGACTTTTGCCGCGCATCATCGCCGCGATCCCAAGGCGGCGTCGCGCCTCATCAGGGTTTATCTGCTGGCGGCCGCAATCGGCCTCGCTGCGTTTGTCGAGGTGCTGCGGCTGATCGCGGAGCCCATGTTCTCGCTGATTCTCGGCGCGGCCTGGCTGCCCGCGGTGCCGCTCTTCAGAATACTAGTCATCAACATGGCAATCGGCGCTTTGATTGCGGTGCTCGTTTCGTATTTGCGGGCAATCGGCGATGCAAAAGCGACTGTGCATGCATCGGCGATTCAGGTCGTGGTGCTGCTGATCAGCGCGCCGCTCGCGGTCCGCTGGTGGGGCGTGACTGGTATCGCATGGTCGATGACACTGGGCCTCGGCTGCGCCGCGGCGTGGATGCTTTATAGAACCCTGAGAGCAAGGACTGCATGATGCGCGTCTTCCATCTCGTACTGGCGCCGCGCTTGTCCGGCGCTGAAGTGCTCGCGAAAGACCTCGCGCTCGATCAGTGCGCCGGCGGCATGGCGGTATGCGTGGGGTCGCTACTGCCTGCGCATGACGACTTCGCTTCGCTGGCGAGCGAGTTGCAGGCGCACGGCGTGCAGTGCTGGTTTCCGCAGAAACGGCACCACGCGGCACGCAAACTGTGGAATCTGTTCGTCGCGGTGCGGCGGTTCCGCCCAGACGTGATCTTCGCGCATGCGACTATTCCGTCGTTCTACGCGCGTGCGTTGCCGCTGGGCGTGCCTGTCGTCTACGTCATGCATTCCGCGACCAACGATTTCGAGCGCCCGCTGTTCCGGCGCATCGAACATCTTCTGTCGGGGCGCGCGAGCGTCGTGATCGGCGTATCGCAGCAAGGCGTCACGGACTACATTCAGGCAATCGGCGTGCATCCGTCGATGACGGTGGTGCCGAACGGCGTCGATCTTGCGCGCTTCGCATTTACCGACGGTGCGCAGCGAGCTGCAAGTGTTCCGCAGATCGTTCAGATCGGCCGATACGCGTCCGTCAAAAATCAGCTGCTCACGGTGCGCGCTTTCGGGGAAGTGCTCAAGCAGATCGACGACGCACGGCTCGTGCTGTACGGCGTAGTCGAGGACCCCGACTATCAGCGCGCGGTCGTTGCGCTCGCAACAGAACTGGGCATCGCAGAGCGTGTCGTGGTCGCCGGGCCGCGCAGCGATGTGGCGACCGTGCTCTCCGAGTCGAACGTTTTCGTCATGCCTTCGCGTTCGGAAGGGCACAGCGTCGCGTTTCTGGAGGCGTTGGCTTCGGGCGTGCCGATCGTTGCGAGCAGGATACCGGCGTTCGCATTCGCCAATGGTTTCCCCGGCGTGCAATTGGTCGACACCGACAACGTGAGCGGTTACGCCGACGCCATCGTAAAGGCGTTGAGCGAGAAGCGCGTGCAAAGATCGCTTGTGGGGCTCACGCTGAGAGACACGGCCGAGCGATATCGCGCGATCGCGCGACAAGTGTGCCCGGCAGTGTCGGCGCGTTAAACGCCGAGCCGGGCGCGCTTTAATGATGCAAGTTGATGTCGCGTGTATCGGGCGCAGTGTCGGTTGCCGGCTCGATCGTCCGCGCACTATCTAGCGCCGACTCCTGTGCCGCAAGTGTCATCAGATGCCGCGCTTCCTTGCTGCTCGAATCGATACCGAGTGCGCTGCCGGCATTGAGCGACACGCAATCCCACCGGCCAATGTGGCCGCAGCCTCGCGCAAGACTCAACAGTGCGTCGCGCTGCTGTTCGCGTGTATTGACGGCCGCGCGCAGGTTCTGAGCGTCGCGGCTTTGAGGTTGTACCGCGATCGCCGCGGCGACGCGCGCCTTCGTCGCAGACAGGTTATTGTTCTGAAGGCTTGCACGCGCGGCACGCAGATGCCGCGCCAGGTCGGCACGCGCTTTTTCTTCTGGGGTGAGCGGCGGTGCGACATCCGGATTGCGTTTTGCTTGCGCGGATGCAGTCGTGAGCGCGGCGGTGGCCGGCGCAGCGGACATGGTCCCGGCAGCCGAAGCGGCCGGCGCAGTGCGGCGTGCGGGCAACGACGCGAACGCGGCTGACTCCGCGGTCGTTGCCGCTGGCGACCTGGGCGCCGTGTCGACGCGCGGAGCGGCAGTGACCGCTGTCGCGCGCGCAGGCGCAGCAGTTTCAGGACGCTGCACCGCCAGGACCGGCGGCGCGCTCTTCGGTCTGCTGATCGCACCCGACACCGTTATGGGGTCGCCGTCTGCATCGCTGTCCTGGTTGTGTATGAAGCCGACGTAGACCGCCGAAGCCACGATCAGAGCGGAGGCGGCCAGAGCCAGCGGCTCGCGCATCCGTTGATAGGTGCTCTGCACGATGGCTGCATCTTCCACCGCAGCATATGGATTGGCGAGCGCACGTGTCGGGCTCCAGCCTCTTCGCGTCGGTAGACGCCGTGCTTTCGGCGGCCGCGCGTCGGTGAGTCGCACGGTCAGCGTGGGCACCATCGCGGCGTACGCAGGCACGTCGCGCGCATGACATGAGGGGCAGGGAACGTCGCGGCTCACGAGCGGTGCGCCACATTGTTCGCATTCCGAATAATAGTTTTGGTCTCTATTCATGTCGTTATATCCGCGATGTTGCCGAAGGCGTGCGGCGCGCTCCCCGTAGCCGGCGTAGTGGACGCCGCAAGCATGCTTGCGGCGAAGGCTCACTGCGCAACGACATAGCCTCGTGCCTGCATGCATGAGCCGTAGGCGGCCCAGTAGCGGGTCATGGGTGGCTCGGGCGCCGGTAGTGGCGGCAGGGCGGCGGTGCCCGGTTGCGACGCGCCCGCAGCGCTTGCCGTAGTCGCGGGCTCAGAGGCGGGCTGTTGCACGATTGCCGCGGAAGGTGGCAATGCGGCAGATGCAGCGTGCCCCGCATCTGCGGTTTTGGGTGCCGCTGGAACTCCACTGGCGGGTGTCGCACGAGTCGCCGGCGCGCCATTGCTCGCTGTGGCGGCACCGGGTTGCGGCGCCGAAGCGGCGTTGGGCGCGGCCGGCGCTGTGCCATCGGGCAGCGCGGGGCCAGCAGGCGCGGCTGAGAACGTGCTCGGAGGTAGCGGCGGACGCGATGGTGCGCCGGTAGAAGACGTCTTGGTTACCGCTGACTTTGGCGGCGGAATTTGCGCCTCGCGCACGGTGTTGACTTTGGTTTCCTTATTCGCAGACGCGTAGCACAACGCACTGTCGACGCTGCGCTGATACGCGGTTTGACTTCGAATGGGGTAGATGAGCGGCTGCCACGCTTGGGCTGCGTTGCTAACCGCCAGTAAGGTCATCAAGGTATAGGTTTTGTATCCCATCGCAGTGGCTCCCGCAGCGATGTTGAGCCGTTAGCCGGCAATTGCGCTTCGCGGTGCGTTCTAGTCGCTCGATTGTCGCCGCAATGCGGCGGCTCACTGCCCGCGAAGGCTGCTTTCTTCAGCGTACCACTCTGGTGCGTAATATCAGTGCGTTGCGTAACACACGAAAACGCCATGGTGCAGTCGAATCAGGACAGTCGGCAACAGTCTTTAGCCTAGGTTAAACACTACGCAATACGCGTACCTGTGTCACGCATTCTTCGAAAATTGCTAAGTTCCTTCTGGCGATGCGGCCGAAAACGGCGATCAAATAATTCTAAACGCAACAGTTATGGCCTTATCCGCCGACGAATAGAGCTTTTACGTTTTCCACGCAATGCGGAGGCGAGCTTTTCGCACAGAGGCTGATTGCGAAATGCACAGGCTCTTCAGGGCAAGTACGGTTTCAATTGCTACTTATTGAAGCGTGCCCCCTTGGTTGCAGTTTTGAAACGTTTATAATTCTCCCGCCGAGACGCTCAGTAACTAATGCTGCAGCGTTCTCAAAAGACATCGGTTCCGAGTAACTTTTTCTTATTGGCCTTTTGCGCCGAGCATTCGCCGCGGGGCCGCGCTAATGGCGCAGATTCTCAAGGCGTTTGTCGCTTGCTTCGTTTCTGCGGCCAGTCTGTGATTCATGTGGCGGACGTTACACCAACGAACAGATTGATCGTTGATGAAAAGCCATCTGGCTGAAGTAGCAGGTTAGCCATCCTAATCATTCAATGTTAGGAACGGCGGCGTTCGCACAGCCGTGATTTTTGTTTCGCACCGCGCGCATAGGGCACAGCCGCGCCGGCCTTCGATCGTCCCGCGTTTGATGCTGCAAGACGGACCACATTGCGTCCGGGGGACAGCTTTTCTCTCACATCCAATAAGACAAAGGCGTGACGGCTCTGCCGATCCTGCCTACTTTTTCGGGGATAACTTCTCTTCACAAAGACAGGGACATGGTTAGATATTCGAGGTTGGTAGGAATCGCGGCGACGACGGCGCTGACATCCCTGGGTGCTCAAAGCGCGCAAGCGCAGCCAAGTACGATTGCGGTTGCGGGTCAACAATTCAAGCTGTGCGCGCAAGAGAACGGCAAGTGCTCGTTTCTCGGCACGGCTTCGGTGGTGTTCGGCGCGGTCCCGCCCGATGCACCGTCGACAATGCTGACGAGTCCCCGTACGTTCAGTAACGGCGTCGGGTGTTATGTCGGCTCCGTTTCGCAGGCCGATCCCGCGTTCGGATACAACAAGGCGTGCTGGATGAGAGCCGCGGCAGCGACGCCGTCACCTGCGCCTGCACCTGCACCTGCACCCGCGCCTGCACCTGCACCTGCACCTGCACCTGCACCTGCACCAACGCCCACTCCCGCGCCAACACCGACACCCACTCCCGCGCCGACACCGACACCAAGCCCTACGCCGTCTTCGTCTGCAGCGACGACAACGAGCGCTGCCATCTCATGTGGCAACCCGACGCAAACGGCGGGCGGAACTGCTAACGGCGTGATCAGCGCCGACACGCCGACCGCCGACGGTCTGCGCGTGTTTCCGAACAACGCCGCGTTCAAGATCGCCATTACGACGAACGCACCGAACGCCGACACCGTCGTCTGGTCAGTGGCGGACTCGAATGGCGCAATCAAGACGCAGGGCAGTTTCGCCGTGAGTTCGGGCGTGCAGACCAACGCGCTGTCATGCAAGTCGACGTGGGCCGGCTACGGCGCACTGACTGCTACGTTGCGCTCCGGCGGCGGCACGCTGCCCGGGAGCGGAACGCGACCGGTGGGCATCGCAACGTTCGGTGTATTGCCCGACCTGAGTTCCGCGATCGGAACCGTCGCCTATGCGCATCAGGACCAGCACCGCTTCGGTATGCAGGGCTTCAACGGCAATATCGCGGCGCTGCATGCGCTCGGCATCTCGTGGACGATCGACGATCGCCAGGTGTCGGCGATGGAACCCAACGGTCCAAACACCTACACGCCGAGCGTGAACGACCTGGATCCGTTCTATAAGGCCAATCCCGATCAGATGCGCATTGTGCGTCTCGACGGTTTGCCTGCGTGGGACTCGAAGACGGGGCAGTTCAACGACAGCTATTACGCGCCGTCGAACATGCCGGAATTCCAGAACTTCATGGCAAAAGTCGGCACCGATACGAGCGCAATTCGCGCCGCAAACTATCCGAACCAGCAGAAGAACTACTATCAGGTAACGTGGGAACCGAGCCTCGGCTGGGCAGATAGCGACGCGAATTTCGTTGCCATGTACAAGGCCGCATACGAAGGTATTCACTCGACAGATCCGAACGCGATCGTGATGGGTACGGGTAATCCATTCGCCGCGAATTGCGACACCTGCACGACCGGATATCTGAAGAAGTTCGGTGCGCTGGGTCTGTGGAATTACATCGACGCCGTGTCGACGCATGGTTACTGGAACGCCGGTACTTATCCGGCACATCCGCCGGAATTGCAGGACTCCGACCCGGACCCGGCGAACCAGGCCAACGCGCTCGACAACCAGATGACGCAATTGCGTTCGGTGATGCAAGCGGGCAAGCCGAACATGAAGCTCTTTTTCACCGAAGCGGGTACCAGCTACGATCCGGGCCTCAGTTATGGTCCGACGGTGCCGTCGCAGAACCAGTTGTTCGCTCACGCGGCAGTCGGCGTGCGCGCACACATCATCGTGCTCGGCGGCGGCGCGCAGGTCACCACACTGTTCTACGGCCCCGACTATCCGGGCGAAGTGGGCTACGGCTCGTTCTTCGATCTGAACAACTCGCAAGGTGCATTCGGCGCGACTAATCTGTCGCCAAAACCGGAGGCAATGGCATTCGCCACGATGAGCCGCGTACTCGACGGCACTAATACGCTCGGTCGCGTAAAGGGCACGCCGTCGGGCGCATTTGTGTACGCGTTCCAGCAACTCGGCAACGGCAAAGTGGTGACCGCCGCATGGGCGCATAGCAACGCGCAATGGCCGGCAAGCAACGGCGTGTACAGCCAGACCTACTCGAGCAGTTATACGTTGCAGGTCGACAATGCGGGCACGTCGGGCAATGTGACGAAGATCGATGGGTACGGCAATGTCAGCACGCTTCCTTATAGCAACGGTGCAGTGACGTTGACGCTTACTGAAATGCCGCAGTACATCGTGTCGAATAACGCGACGGTGGCGAAAAACAATTCGACGGTCCCACTCGGTTATACCGGCCAGTAATCGCGCCTTAATAAATGCACTGAGTTAGGTTCGACGCGCGCCATTGAACATGGTGGGCGTCGATTCGCATTTGGTGGGGATCACAGCGGTCTGCGGAAAGTACTAAATGTAACGTTGGTCTATTTCTTCCGACGGCGGGCCGGCAAGCACATCAGCGCCAGCATGGGTGTCACGATGCTGAGCCTATTTGTTGTGTCGGCGCGCTCTTCGCCGGCCGGCCAAACGTTCGATTGTCTGGAATGCTTGCATGGACACGCTGAGCGCGAGAAAGATGCACAGCACCCGTACGACGGAGAACGCGCGCTTGATCTTCAGGGTCATCGGAATCGTCGTCAATGCCGTACTCCACAGAGATTAAGCCAGGCGAACTCAAAAAATGGCAAGCAAGCCGTCAACGTGTCACCTTCGCGTAGAGCCTTCTGGCCTGGTTGCGGCGCCTTGTTATAAGTAAGTCGCCTCCCAACGCTGAGATGAGCAAACCATTCAACGCGGCTAGCTATTCCCGCTTGCCTCGAAACGTTGGAGCGAAGCGATCATCCCGCAGCATCGTATGCCTGTCTTTTTACCTAAGCATACGTTGCCGTCCTAGCCATGACCTGCCGTTGTCTAGATCAATCCAACGACCGCGGCGTCATCTGAACGCGCGCCCCTTTTGCCATGCCACCGTACTCCACAGCAAGGCGCGGACCAAGGATAAAACGAAACGTTGCCTTAAAGTAATAATATTATTTGACGGTACTTGTTACTGTTGTTTGCAATACTTACCGCGCGATGTGTCCTTCCGCACGGAGCGGGACATTTTAGGCTCTTATCGTCACGCAAGGTTTCCGCATTCTACTGTTTGCTACTCGAAAGATTCAGGCAAACCTGCTTGCCCGCTGTGCTCCATCCCGTTTTGCGCAATACGCTGCTTGCAATAACAGTAAGCCATCCCTGGTTGCTTGTTGGTCGACAAGCACGAATCCGAAAAAGTTGAAAGTCTCGCGCTATTCGCGAGCCTGAATTGCGTGTTCGCGTTAAGTGGTACCAATCCCTTGCATTGCTTCGCGTTTTGCGGCTCCAACGCAGTTTGGCGTCGGCATGAAATAAACGCGGCGTCGTGAAATCGGCGATTTCACGACGCTTCGCATGATTTATAAGTTATGCAGATTAATTTTCGCATTTTGCGTTTTAAAACGAACGCAGGCTCTAGGTCATTGGATAAATTTAGCGCGTACCTGGGCGGCGAGCACGGTGGATAACTTGGCAAATCGTTAATTGGCGCGGGAGCCCCATGAGAATCGTTCACGTTACCGAGGCATTCGGAGGAGGCGTTCTGTCGATGCTCACGGAGCTTTGCAACCGCGCAGCGGCAATCGGCGCACATGTCACGGTCCTTTATTCGACACGGCCGGAAACTCCCAAGAACTTCATCGAACTGTTCCACCCCAAGGTCGACCTGGTGCACGTGTCCATGTGCAGGGACGTCCATGTCCGCAAGGACTGGTCGAGCGTGTGGGAACTCGCCAGACATATGCGGCGCTGCGATCCGACAGTGATCCACCTGCACTCGTCGAAGGCCGGCGTATTGGGGCGAGCGGCCGCCAGAATTGCGACGCAAAACGCGAAGGTTCTGTACTCGCCTCACGGCCTTGCATTCTTACGTCGCGATGTCTCTCGCGCGAAGCAGCTCGCGTATCTGATGTTCGAGCGCATGGCCGACATGATGGGAGGGACTGTCGTTGCGTGCTCACCCGGAGAGTTGCGCGAAATTGAAGAGAAGGTTCGAGTGAAGGACGCAACGCTGATAGAGAACGGTGTAGACATCAGCAGTATTCCGCTGCGCAAGAATCGCGAGGACGGAAATGTCGTCGTCGGAATGAATGGCCGTGCGTCGTTTCAGAAACACCACGAGCTCTTTATCTCTCTCGCGAACACGTTGCACGACGCAACCACCAGGTTTGTCTGGATTGGCGGAAATAGCGAAGAACTGCCCGACGCGAGTCAGGCGTCGGCGCTCACGTGCAGCGGCTGGCTAACGCGTTCGCGCGCGCTTTCGTTGATGTCTGAGCTCGACGTCTACGTGCAGACTTCACGCTGGGAAGGCATGCCTGTAGCGCTGATCGAAGCGCAGGTAGCTGGCATTCCAGCGGTCGTGACCGACGTGGTCGGCAACCGCGACGTGGTGGTTCACGGCGTCACAGGGTTCGTCGGGTCGGATGAGGAGATGCCGGGTTACCTGAAGCAGCTTCGCGGCGACCGGAAGCTGAGGGAACAGATGGGTACGGCCGCTCGAGAACTCGCGGTGGCGAAGTTCTCGATGGACACCATCTTTCACAGATGGCTGAACACCTATGAGTCCAGCGGAGAAAAGCACGTCAAGGAAGTACTGGACACCCATTCAATTGTCCCTTGCGATATCCAGCCCAACCCGGACAAGTCACTGTAGTTCCGTCGCACGATCTGAACGACTAGTTGACCGCACCAACGATTTACGGGGACCAACCGTGTACAAAATCTTCTTGCTACATCCCGGCCGGGCTAATTACCCCGAACTCGTGGCATATCAGGACTACTACGCCGCACGCGGTGTCGATGTGGTCGCCGGCACATTGAGCGACTACAAAGCGCTTGCGGATAAGGCAGATTTTCTCGTGTGGGCGATCATGGGCTTCTATCCGAAGCAGCTGGCGTCGGATTTCGTCATTCACGACTACAGGTCGCTCTCAGTGGGCGGCTCGGCTGGCCTGAAAGACATCGCAAAGCGATATCTGAACGCGCGGCCCAACTTGCGGATCTTCCAGAATACGCGGCAGCAAAACATCATGAAGTTCAATGACGACGTGCCCTCGGTGATCCTCCCAATGGGTGTTCCGAAATGGATCTTCGAGGTGCCGCAACAACCGCCTGATGCCGAGGATATCGCCGACTTTTGCTATATCGGCGACATGAGCTTCGAGCGGGGCTTTCATCTCGTCATTGAGGCATTTCTTGAGAACTTCCGCGAGGTGGATGCTTCACTACTGCTTGTCGGCAAGCCAGAGCCGCGTCTTTACGAGCGGTACGCCGGTAAGCGCGGATTGGTGTTCGCAGGCGCGTTGCCACAGCGCGAGGCACTTGGCCTGGTTGCAAGGTCGTCGATTGCGGTGTCGTATTTCCCGTACCACCGTCCGCATTGCTACCAGACGCCGACCAAGCTTCTCGAATACGCTGCGCTTGGAAAGAAAATTCTGTGCAATGACTCTCCGTCGAACGTCGCGTGCTGCGAGGATTTGCACATCAACAGCATCATCACCAGCTCCTCCATTTTCACCGGTATGACCGCCGCCACCATCGAGACGGCGAAGCCAAATCAAAGGGCAAATTTCACGCAGCTCGCGTGGGACAACGTTATCGAGAAATCGAACATCAATAGCTATATCTCGCAAAAAATAAACCTTAGCCAGTAGGACGCAACGCCTTCGCAAGCAAAGAGTTCGTCGACCACGTGGGTGCCGAGTGTGAGCAACGGAGGTAAGAAAAAGTGAAACTGTTTATTTTGCATACGGGCAAGGCGAACTATCCAGAGGTGGCCGCGTACACGGAGTATTTCGAAAAGAACGGCTATTTCGTCAACTCCGGCACGATGGCTGACTACCGGAAAATTGCGGACCCGCACAACTATGTGCTCTGGTGCATCATGGGGTTCTATCCAAAGAGATTGCCCTCGCGCTACGTGATTCACGACTACCGCTCGTTGTCGGTGGGCAGCTATATCACACTGAAAGACGCGGCGAAGAAGTTGCTACAGCCGCGTCCAAATCTGAGAATCTTCCAGAACGAGTCAATGCAGAAGCTAATGGACTTCGACGACAGCGTCGAAACCATTCTGTTGCCCATGGGCGTGCCCGACTGGATCTTCTCCTGCAAGGGCTCGCGTAACGGGGCGCTGCCAACGGGAACGTTTTGCTACATGGGCGAGATCACCCGTGAGAGGGGCGTCGATGACTTTCTTGCAGGTTTCGCGTCCGCGCGGCGCGGTTCCGAAACCCTGGTACTTGTCGGTGCCGTGGAAAAGGAGATTGCCGACGCTTATCAAGGAGCGCCTGGCCTGATATTCACTGGAAAACTACCGCAACGAGATGCTCTCGAGGTAGTAAAGAACTGCGAGTACGCCATATCGACGATTCCATACTCGCGCCCCTATAACGTCCAGACTCCGACGAAGCTGCTCGAATATGCTGCGTTGGGCAAAAGGATTATTTGTAACGACTCACCGTCAAACCTCACTGCGGCAGCCGCATTCGGCATTCTCTGCAAGGTCACGGGGCCCGACATCTTTGCAGGAATAGGTCATCTGTCGGATGAGACAGTGCCGGCCAACGACCCTTCCAGTCTCGAACATCTTCGGTGGAATAACGTCATTGCGTCATCGGGAATCGACCGCTGCCTGAACGCCGCGCTGCGCGTTCATTGACCATCTTGGGACCTGAGCCATCTGCGCTCTGGCTGGCCGAAATGGAAGCGGACGCCCCGGATCGCGGCGACATGAGGCGCGTCCGGCTCGCGCTCCAATCGCGATGAAAGCAGCAGATACATTAAGAGCGGCGAAATCGGCGACAGGTGACGGAGAAACGACCCATAGTCGGGTTCGAAGATCGCCTGAGTTGCAAGAAAGCTGACGATGAAGCAGAAGCACAGCTTCTCAAAGCGATCTGGCGCTGCAACTGCACCTGTTCTCTGATACCGCGAGAACATCGAGGCGAGAGTAAAGAACGTGCATATTCCGCCGATGGTCTGTGTCGCCACCCCCGAGAGAACCAGCGGCAAAGGCAGCAGAAAGGTGCCCAGAATAAGCATGGCGTTAGTCACATCCGAGACCATATTGCCGCCGGGAATGATCTGCACGATAAGCGAGCCGACCTCGCTCGGATCTCTCGACTCGTTGACCATCTGCCGTGCGAAGTCCAGCGTTTCGCCATATTGCATACGAAAGTTCGCGGCTACGCACGCGAACAGAATGACAGCCAGCAACGCTAGAAAAGGCGGCCTGCGCAGAACAGCGGGCCCGAAGTACAGAAACAGCGCCGGCGCTAACGTGATGGCCCAGTAGGTGCGAAAGAAGATGGCAATGAGCGCGACGCAAACTGTGAATACGACAACGATGAACCGCGAGTCCTTGCACTGCAGGATGAAGAGAACCGCTAGCGATATAACGATCTCCTTCGAAGGCATACCAATGTAGACCGTCTGCGCAAAGAGCCAGAAGCAGGCCAGCAGGAATTCCATGTAAGTTAGCGACGTCACTCCTGAGCGCCAGATCGCAAGCACGAGTCCGACTGTTGAAGCGAAAAATCCGATCAACGATATTCCCGGCGTGCTAATGCCGAGGGATCGGAACGTCCACGCAAGGTTGTCGAAGGAGTCGCCAAAGGCCTCGAAGCGGCTAACCGTCAGCATTCGTTCGAGGATAACTTGCTCGTCGAGCAGGAACTTGGCCGGCAGCACCGTTTCATGGGCGATGGAAACGAAGCAAAGAAGGGCGAGTAGAAGCAGCCAGATTGTCGCCGACACACCGGGACTCGCGCTTCGCCCGATCAGCCCGGGTACTTTGACAATACGCACGTTCACCCCCTTAGATTGCAACCGAATCCCGCGGCTTGATGCTCATGCCGCCTTTCGCCACGTTCACCGAATAGTAGATGCCGACGCATGCCACAAGCGTTCCCGATAGGCTGAGAAGCAGAACAACCGACATAAAGTCCAGCTTGAAGACGCTCGTGAAGGCGAAAATGATAAATATGCTGACAGCGCTCATCAGTTGAATCACCAGATCGAACTTCTGCTGCTTGAAGACGATAAATACCTGCGCAAGCGAACCGAACACGGCCATCGTCAGGAAGTACGGCGAAAACAGCATGTAAACGTGCATCGACTGCTGCCAGAGGTCTCCCATCTTGAAGTTGATGATGAGCGCGAGACCGAGGTAGCCAGCTGCAATGAGCACCACGCTCAGTGGCATCAGAACCAGAGAGAACGATGTCGCCGGATTCCTTGCGCCACGCACGTCCGTTCCTCTTTCCACCAGATCGATGAGATCCCGTCGGAACACCGCGCCGAGGCTCTGCGACAGGAGAGACGCAGGGAAATAGCCGACGCGATAGGCAAGAGCAAACACGCCCGCGTCGTGGGGTGCGAAAGCAAGTGGCATGAGGATCGCGATTGAATAGATCACGACCGAATTGAGCGATGTTGTCGGCAGCGAGAATTTGGCGTAATCGAGTTGCAGCCGGGAGAACTTCAGGCACTCTGGTGAAAGCATCGACCGGGAGGTGAAGAGATAGCCAGCCAGCGGAACGGCGGCTGAAGCAAAAAACACGAAGCTGTACACCGCGAAAATATCCGGCCCGCTCCACGGGTGTCTGGCCACCATCATCAGCACAACGAATGCCACTGCAAATGCGACATTCGGAAATGCGCGTTGCACGGCGATGCTCACGTACTTGCGCTCGCTTGCCAGTGCAGACGACAGTGCCTGCTGGAGGAATACACCGCTCGCCAGCACCACTACGGTCAAATACTTCTGCTCGCCACTGACCACCGCGACGGCGGCGAGCAGCAGTGCGATCGCCATGGCGACGCAACTCGAACTCACCAGCGCGCGAACGGCAAGCGTTTTATCCGCGGCCATACAGGCCACTTCGAGCCGCAAGCCCAGAACCGAACCGGCGAAAAGGCCAATCGCATTCAACTGACTGAAGTAACCGAGCTCGCTCGGCCCGCAGAACTTGCCAATCAGTATGACCGCAATGAAGTTCGCGGCCTGACTGAGCACAACGCCCGCAATGCTAACGACCGAATGCTTTACATTAACGATCATCTTCTATTCGGAGTTCGGTTTGACAAAGCCGTACCGGTTATGCCGCATTGGCCATATAGGCTTTCCGCGGCATGCGCTTACGCACGGGTCAACTGCCGGATTTAGAGTCGCCCGAGGCGGTCGCGTACTGATACGACAGATATCGGTTACGGCCCGCATGCGAACCCAAGCTGTAGCGATAGGCGGCGGGATGGAAGGCGTTGAAGATCACGCCTTTGACTTCCACGTTCGCATGCCTGAGTTGCTTGACGGACTCGCGTACTTCTTCGACCGACGTCGTGCCAAAGCGTGTTGCAAGGAACACAGTGCCGCAGCGGTGCGCCAATACGGCGGCATCGGATACCGCGAGGACGGGCGGAGTATCGATCAACACCATGTCGTATCTGTCGCCTACCGACTCCAGGAGGCGGGACATTGCATCGCCCATCAGAAGCTCCGCGGGGTCGGACGGTGTAGTACCGTTGGGGAGGAAGTCGAGTCCAGGCGCTACGTTACGCTGCAGGGCGTCGTCTAACGTGGCACTCTGCGTCAGAACGTCCGCGAGCCCTGGTTGCGATTCCTTGCTGAAATACTCGTTCAGATGGCCCCTGCGCAAATCAGCGTCGATCAGCAGCACACGCTTGCCCGATCCGGTCATCACGGCTGCCAGATTGGCCGATAGAAACGATTTGCCGATCTGTTCGCTCGGACCGGTGAGCAGCACGCGATTGTTTCCCGCTTCCAGCATTGAAAGCTGCAGCACAATGCGCAGACTGCGTAGACTCTCGACAGATGGATCTCCCGGAGAATGCGTGGCGAGCAACAGCAAGCCCTCGTTCCGTTTTGGCGATTCATGCTCGAGCGCTGCTTGTGTGCGCGAAACCGGCACGGTCGCATAGACAGTCAAACCAGTTTCCTGCTCGATGTCCTGAGGATTTGTCACACCGCCGCGCAGTATGTGGCGCATGAAGGTCACCACTATTCCCAAGACGAGGCCGAGTGCTGCGGAACCTGCGATCAGCAGCGGCTTATTAGGCTTAATCGGCTCCTTCGGTACGACGGATCGGTCGAGCAGTCGCACGGTGCCGACTTTGCCTGCCCGCACGAGTTTCAACTGCTGCATGTTGTTGAGCATGCCGACGTAGAGATCGTTATTGACGCGCACATCGCGCATCAGGCGCAACGACTCCTGTTCCAGTTCCGGCAGTGACGTCATTCGCTGCGAAACAGCGGCCTCTTTGGCGCTCAAGGCCGCAAGCTGTTGATCGACGGCACGAACCGACGGGTGCTCACTCGTGAAAAGTGCGGTGAGTTCGGAGCGTTTCTGCTTCAGTGCCAGTGCACTAGCCTGTAACTCGACGCTTTCGCGTAGATAGGTCTTGCCTTCCTCGCTGATGTCGAATGTGCCGCGCTTCATTCGCAGCGCGTTGTAGCTACGCTCGGAATCTTCAAGTTCGCTTTTCAGTTGGGGGAGTAAGTCGCTGAGAAATGCGAGCGATTTTTCGGCCTCCGCTGCCTTGCGCGCGATGTTTGCCGCGACGTACTCGTCGCCAATGTTGTTCAGGATCTTCGCGGTCAGTTGCCGGTCGGTGCCTGTCAGCGACGCGCCAATAATGCCGCTCTGCTTGCCTTTTTCAACGATGAACAGCTTGTCTTGCAGGTTCTCCAGCGTCTTCAGTCGCGAATTCCTCACCAGCAGGAATTCTGTGCCGGGATTCGCATTGAGTGCCTGCACGCGCAGCGTTATCTTTCCCGTGCTCTCGTTGGAAACGATCGTCTCGCCGACACGTCCGTAGATCGGCGCGTCAAGCTGCTTCTGTTCGACAACATAGCGGCCTCCGCCGAGCGAGGTCAGCTTGAAGTCGTCGCCTTCGAGATCTTCTGGAACATCGAACGTCCCTACGTTGATCGATTCGCTGCCCCACGCGTAGCCGCCGGCTCCGAGCAAGCCGGGCTGCGACAGGCCTTTGTTCCAACGCGCAATCCAATTGCCGATCAGTGGAAAGCGCTTCGGCTCCGCGCTTATGTAGAGTTTGAGATTGTCGACCGCATTTCCTACCACCATGCGCGAGCGCAGTACCTCGATCTGAGCGGTGGTTTCTGTTTTGACGTCGAAAAGGCTTGATACGTCGCCAAGCAGACTCTTGGTATTGGTGGGGCTCTCCTGTTCTACCTGCAGGAGAATATCGGACTGGTAAACGGGCGGTGCGAGAAGACTGTAGGCCACGCCCATTGCAAGCACCATGCTCGCGATTGCCAGAACGAGCCACCGGTTCGCCAGGACTACGTCGAGGTAACGGACCAGATCAACGTCATTCTGGCGGGAGCCGGCAGCCTGCGATTTTGGAGAAAACTCGTTCATAAGGAGCCCATCATCGAAGAGGTTTAACCGACCACCCGCACACATGGATGTGCGAGTGCTGATGCCAGCAAAGTTACGTTGCCGCACGCTATTCGTCTGCGTATCGGCGTCAAGCGTCGCGGCCCATTACTTTCCGCCCGAGTTGCGAGCGTCGTTCGAACCCCTGAATATGCCGACGAAAGTCTTTCCATCGCTTCAATGGAAGAGGGCGGCAAACAAGGCTCATACATTGTCGGAATGCTGCGACTCGTCAGACGCGGATCGTGCCTGAATGAAACCGGGTCGCGTGTAGAACGGTGTGAAGGTGGACTAGCGCGTGATGCGCACCAGTCAGCACTGCCAAAGTCTGGGGTGCCATTTTCGACGCGTATGTTCGCGAGCGCACAACCTGAGCGGGATCATTTGCGCTGCATAGGCGCAGCACCACTGTGCATAAGATATGAATATGCACTTTGTGGCCGACGGTATTCGCGAAAAGTGAAACCGTTAAAAGCAAATGCAGGCAAGCAGCGTCTTTGTGGTTAACCGCACGTTCGGGCCTTATTGGGAACGGTATAAGGAAGCGCTCAACCCGTGCTGTATTTCGTGACCTGAAGAGGCGACATGAAACCGAAGCGACTAATGCGCACGATTTTTACGCACGCCATTCTTCTCAGCGGCTTACCGGCGCTCACACGCTTTCTACTGTGGCGAGACCGGGTTGCGGTACTTCTTTATCACGATCCCGATCCAGCCACGCTTGATTCACACCTTGCGTATTTGAAGCAGTATTGCGACTTTGTTCCGATGTCCGAAGTGAACACGCCTGGAAAAGGTCGCCGGCGCGCAGCGCTCACATTCGACGATGGCCATGTTGGAAACGCTGCGCTGTTGCCGATTTTCATCAAGCATGGCGTTCGTCCTACTATTTATATTTGCAGCAGCATCGTGGCACATGAGCGCACTCACTGGTGGCTCACGCCGGGCGCCCAGCATGCGGGCGTCAAGCGTCTGATCAAGCTTCCAAACGCGCAAAGGCTCGAAGAGCTGGCGCGGTACGGGTTTCAGCAAAATGCACGCAGCGACGAAGCTCCGGTCAGCGGACTCAGCGAAAACCAGATAGAAGCGATGCTGCCGTACGTGGATTTTCAATCCCACACGCGTTTTCACCCGACGCTCACACGCCTCGACGATCGGGAGTGCATCGAGGAACTCGCGCAATCGAAGCGTGAGGTTGAAGAGCTTACCGGGGCACCCTGCGAACACTTCGCATATCCCTATGGCCGGTATGGGTCGCGCGAAGTGGCGATGCTAAAGGCGACCGGATACAAGAGTGGACGCACTACAGCAGTCGGCTGGAACGATGAAAAGAGTGATCCGTTTCGTCTGAGCGCATTCGATATCGAAGACGATTCGTCATTGCCCTGGTTTGCCGCGCAAATGACCGGCGTGCCGCTCGCGTGGCGAAGGCTCCCTTTGGGCGCGGTGAAGTCGATATTGATCAGGACGTTTCACTTCGCTCGTATCGGCAAGCCGCAGACGAATGCCGGTTAATTGATCGGTAGGGGCAGTGGGTGATGTCATCATCGCATCGCGGCAGATGCTGAGGTCTTTTCGACGGCAAACCATTTGTACTCGAACCTGCGGGAAAAATTTTGAGCGAACAGAGGCGCAACTTCCTGACGAAGTTAACCACGACCGTAGGCGCGGCAGTGGCGGGATACTTTTCGGCTAAACCGGCAACTGCGTCGAATGCAACAAAGACACGCGGGCCCAGTGGCGAAGCAAGCGTGCTGGACTTCATGTCGCCCGAAGCACGCGCCGAGGCACGATCTGGCGCGCCGTCCGTCGATCACAGCGCTGCGATACAAGCGGCCTTTAGCAGCGGCGCCGCAGTCGTGAATGTCCCTGGCGGGCACGTGTTCAAGGTGACCAAGCCCCTCAGGATTGAAAAGGCAATTCGTGTAGTCGGCGGCGGCGAGTTGCGATTTACAGCGGGCATCGCCAATGCAGCGGCGATCACTGTGACTGCTCAAGGCTGTGAATTCGACGGAGTCTATCTCACGAACCCGAACATGCTTCAGTCGAATAGCGGCGAACGCAACGTCGGCATCATGTTTCGCGCGAGTCTCGGTTCCGTGACGCGCTCGACCATTCGCTATTTTCAGAACGGCGTTCAGGTCGAGTCGACGGGCGAGTACCACGACTTCATCATCGCCAATAACAGGGTTATTGACTGTATCGGCGCTGGCGGCGGCCCGACGCAAAAGTCCACTTACGGCGAGGATCGCGGCGACGGGATCACGGTCTGGGGTTGCGCAGCGACGATCACCGGCAATCTAGTGACAGCCAGAGCCGGTCAGGACTGCCGCATCGGAATACACATGGAAGGGCTGGCGAACTACCATGCCGACTCGTTCCCGCTGCAGGACAACATGTGCACGGTGGTGGGCAACGTCGTGCGAGGTTCGTTCCGGCGCAGCATCGTGACGGAGAACGTCAATAACTCGACCATTACGGGCAACACCTGCGAGGGCGCGAAGTGGTGGGGCATAGCGATCGTCCGATCGCTGGCGTGCTCGGTCACGGGTAACACGGTGATATTCGACCGCGCCGCAACCGACGGCACCGGGTCCGCATGGGACCCGATTCACGCAGGCATTGCCGTGTATGGCGGAGCCGTGCAGTGCGTCATATCGGGCAACACGGTCGACCTCACGCGCGGTCACGCGAGAGCCGCAATTTGCTTGATAGGCTCGGACACCGATAACGCGGTCTCAGTGGAGCAGAGGGCGACGACAAACGGCACGGCTCGTGCGACGCTGACATCCGCAAATGCTGCGGTTCAACTCGGCCAACTTATTACTGGGTCTGGCGTGCCGTCAGCAACCTTTGTCGTGAGTGTTGCTGAAACCGCGCTGGTTGCGAGCAACCCGATACGCGCCGGCTCGCCGCTATTGACTTTCATATGGCACGAGCGCGGACAAGGCACAGCTGTCACCAATAACAGTGTGCTTTGTAATGCTGCGGATGGCGCAATTGGCATCCTCGCGCTCTACCAGGATTCGCCGTCGATTTTAGGCAATAACCTGCGCTACATGGGCGCGCACGGCATTCATTGTCTGGACGTGTCCGACCCGGTAATCAACGGCAATACCGTGCTCGGTCAGGAGAGCCCGAAAAATGGCATCTATCTGGAGTCGAGCGCGACGGGGGCCGTGGTAGTGGGCAATGTGATCGAGGGTTTCAGCGGGCCTGGAGGAAGTGGAATTGCGGCGGCAAATCGCGTTGGCGGTGTTGTGTCGGCCAATCTCGTGCGCCGTTGCGAGACGGGCATGAATCTGAACGGCTGCACTGCCATGTCGGTTACCGGGAACAGTGCAATGAGCTGTGGCACGAGTTATTCGCAGGCACGCGGTGCCGGCATGCTCCTGGCAAGCAACGCCAGTGCGGGCTGAGAAAATAACATCGCGGCACGCGAATCAATATAGATCACGGCAACGCTTCGCATTGCCGGATTCTTTCATTTGGCCGAAGTCCAGAGCCGCCCCGTGTGGACAAGTTTCACGTCACGAAGCACCAGGAAGTGTGGGGTACTAAACAAACCGTCGTCGCCGTCTTCGCATACGATCGAATGCCGTCGACGTTAATCGCTGCCTCCAAACACGTAACCGGTTCGCCGCCTCCGGAACCGACGCAACGTAGCGATCGCCGACTCACCCGACGTGTTCATTGACTGCCGCGCCAAACGCTGTTTGCGAAGGCGAGTGTGCAGTTCTGTGAGCTTTTGCGGAGGACGACGCCTTGTTTCATCCGAAAGCTCTCATGTGCGCTGAGCCTGGCGAGTCCACGCCGGTTGAAAGATCGTCGCGCCGCGTCTTCCTGCGTGATGCCGCAATGCTTGCACTCGCGGCGGCGCCTTTGTCGTCGTACGCACAGCATGGGACGTCGGGGCTCGTTACTCCGCCAGTTCGTCTGGAAGACACGCGGCTGGTCGATCAGACCGGTACAGAGCGGTCGCTGAACAGCATGCTGCTAGATGGCGTGACGGCAGTTCAAACCATCTATACCGGATGTAGTTCCGTATGCCCTCTGCAAGGAGCGCTGTTCAGCGGGGTGCAGCAACGGTTGGCACAAATTCGTGGACGTTATCCGGTTCGATTGCTCTCGATCGGAATCGATCCGCTTTCCGACTCACCGTCCGCGCTGCATGAGTGGCTCAAGCGTTTTCAGGCCGGGCCAGCATGGACTGCTGCGACTCCGACACTGCGAGACGTCGACGGAATGCGGATGGCACTTGCAGGTAGCCGCTTGCCGCTCGGCAACATTGCGGATCATGCAACCCAGATCTACTGCTTCGATGCAAGCGCGCGGTTGCGCTGGCGCAGCGCGGATCTTCCACGTGTAGACGAAATTTGCAATGCGCTGGGCGCATTGGGGCGCGCGTAGTTCAACGTTAACTGGAGCAGAGATCATGGCGCCAATTCCGTTTGTCAGATTCATCGGGCTCTATGCAGGCAGGTGCGTGAATGTACTTTGCGTCGCCGCTATAGCGTTTGCGCTTGCCACGTTTGCGACCCGCGTAGAGGCGCAAACGGTAGGTCCGATAACGCTGAGCGGTATGAATCTGTGCGCGGACGTTGACTCTGCATCGACAACGGGTGGCGCCTCGGTCATTTCCTGGGGCTGCTCGGGCGGTGCAAATCAGCAATGGCGGCCCGTACCCACCGGATCACAGTTCCACTTCGTAAATCAGAACAGCGGCCTGTGCATGGACGTGACAGGAGAGAGCCTGAATGCTGGTGCCGCCATTATCCAGTGGGCGTGCAACGGTCAGACGAACCAGACATTTACTGCGAAGCCGCAAGGCAACGGCTACGCGATCGTCGCTGCGCACAGCGGCATGTGTCTGGCGGCGCAGAGTCTGACTGGATGGGGTCAGCAAATCCGGCAGCAGGTATGCAATGGGAGTGCTCTGCAGACGTGGCAGTTGAGCGGCCTGAATGTGAAGACGTTGCCGTCGAAGTGGTCGGCCCCTGTCGGAGTGCCGATGGTTCCCGCGGCCGCCGCCAATCTTCCTGACGGCAATGTGCTGGTGTGGTCGTCGGATATGCTTCTCGACTTTACGTCCGGTGAAATCACGCCGGGAAAGACCTACACCGCGGTCTTTAACCCAACCACGGGAACCAACAAGCAGGTGCTGGTCAGCAACACCGGGCACGATATGTTCTGCCCCGGTATCGCGAATCTGCCGGACGGCCGCCTGCTGGTGAACGGGGGATCGAGCAGCTCGAAGACGAGCATCTACACGCCTTCGACCGGTCAATGGTCGTCGAGCAACCTGATGAAGATCCCTCGCGGCTATCAGGGGACCGTTACGTTGAGCAATGGGAGCGTGTTCACGCTCGGTGGTTCATGGAATGGCGGCGAGGGCGGCAAAAACGGCGAAACGTGGACGTCCGGTTCGGGTTGGCAGATCAACGGCGCGATACTCGCCGACTACATATTGACCCAGGACGCGGCGGGCATATTCCGCGCCGACAATCACGCGTGGTTGTTCGCAGTGTCCAATGGACGCGTTTTCCACGCCGGCCCGAGCCAGGCCATGCACTGGTTCGACACCGCAGGTAACGGCAACGTGACCGATGCCGGCAAGCGCGCGAACGATACCGATGCGATGAATGGCAACGCGGTCATGTACGACATCGGCAAGATTCTCGCGGTTGGTGGTGCGCCAAGTTATGAGCAGTCAAATGCGACGTCGAATGCGACGCTCATCGATATCAGCACCGGCACAGCGGTCGCCACCGCGCTGCCTCCGATGAGCTATACGCGGGCATTCAGCAGCAGCGTTGTGTTGCCGAACGGGCAGGTCGTCGTGGTGGGCGGTCAAGCCTTTGCGCAGCCTTTCTCGGACGACACTGCTGTGCTGACTCCGGAGTTGTGGGACCCGGCGACGAAAGTGTTTTCGCAGCTCGCGCCGCAAGCCGTGCCGCGGACGTATCACAGCGTTGCGCTGCTGTTGGCGGATGGGCGCGTGCTGAGCGGAGGCGGGGGACTGTGCGGCGGCTGCGCGACTAACCACACGGACATTGAAATACTTACGCCGCCGTATCTACTCAATGCGGATGGATCGGCAGCGACACGGCCGACCCTCAGTAACGTGCCGGCCGATGCACAGCTCGGTACTTCCATCGCCGTGAAAGCGAGCAGTGGTGTCAAGGCATTCGCGCTCATGCGCCTGTCGTCCAACACGCATGCTGTAAACAACGAGCAGCGACGCGTGCCGTTGAGTTTCACGGTAGGTACGGCTGGTGAATTCATTCTGAAGATTCCGGCCGATCCCGGTGTTGTTGTGCCCGGCTACTACATGCTCTTCGCGTTGAACACCAACGGTGTGCCGAGCGTCTCACGCACGCTGCGCCTGCACTGATGGTTACGTCGACAACCTTACGCCAGGCGATTCGGCTGACGATCTGCCTGGCGATACTAAGCAATGCGCATTTCGCCCATGCCGACCTGAGCTGCTCGCCCGCCGATATGGGCTGTGCGATTTTCACCGGGCAACGTGCGGCAGTGGCGCACCTGCGCGACGACAATCAATCGCTGCCGGAGTGGACCACGCGATGCGTGAATTGCCATACACGGACGGATCCATCGCCCGGCTTTGCACCGCCCCTTACTCGTGGCTACTTGCTCGATGCAAGAAGCCGCCGGGGCGGGCCGCCCAGTCGGTACGATCCCGTTGCCTTCTGTCGGGCAGTCAAAGACGGCATAGATCCGGCAAGCGTGGTGTTGCGCAAGTCCATGCCTCATTTCGAGCTATCGAGTGCCGAGTGTGCAGCGCTTTGGCGCTTTGTCACTAACCCGTAGTGCGCTGAACGCATAGTGCACATGTCGCCCAGTGGCCGACATGAGGAGGGCGCCGGGGCCAACATGACTTACTGCTTATGCGGCGCATGCTCGAGCATCGCATTGGCGATACGATGATTGCCGTTTTCCTTCAACGCTTCGGCCGCGCCCTCGATATCGCGTGCGTCCTTATTCTGGCTTAGCTTGCTTTTGCCGACGAGCCGCGTGATCTCGATCTCCAGGCCGACAATCGCTTTGAGCATGGTGTCGATATATTCGCTCGGCGCATCTCCCATTTTCCATGGACGAGGCTGGCTCGCCTCATGTGTGCGAGTCAGGCGCGCCACGAGGCCTCGCACATATTTTTCATCGTCGCGAATCGTGATGCGGCCGTGCGCGTGCACCACCATGTAGTTCCAGGTGGGCACCTGTCTGTGCGTTTCCTGCTTGCTCGGATACCACGTCGGCGAAATATAGGCATCGCCCGCATGGAAGACGACGAGTACTTCATCGCCGTTGGTCACGTCCTGCCACAGCCGATTGTTTCGCGCGACGTGCGCGTGCAGCACGCCGAATTCGCCTTCTTCCGGCGCTAGTTCGAACGGAATGTGATTGGCGTCCAGACCGCTCGTGCCGTGAGTGATCAGCGTGCCGAAGGGATTGTGCGCGATGAACGCATGCAGCACGTCTTTGCGCGCTTCGTTGAAATGGTCGGGTACGTACATGGCTGCTCCGTTGAGTTCTGTACGCAGTGTGCGCCAAAACTCGTCTGGCCTGTAGAGCCAGCTTCGGTCGATTTCTTCAGGCCAGAGTCGCGGCGCCGCGTGTCGGTGTCTCGTGAAAAAGAAATGGCCTCCCGCCAGAAAGCAGCGGGAGGCCATTTCGTACATCGAACCCGGACGGGCGGATCAGCTATCTGCGTGGCCCGACGTAAAGTTCGTGAATGCGCCATACGGCGGATTCAGCGCAGTGCCGTTGGTCATAATGCCGAACGTGTTGTTGCCGCTATCGAGCACGTAGTACATGACGGACTGAATGTTGTGCGTCTTGCGAGCCGCATAGAACGAACCCAATTGCGACGTAATGTAACTCGCTCGATATGTTTGCGACTGCTCCGGGCCGGTGTTCCACTCGGTGATGAAGAACGGCACACCGTATCGGGCCTTGCAGTACGCAGGCAGGTTGATGCCCGGACCCGCGCCATCGGTACCGATGTTGAAAATGTCGCCATACACTTCATAGTTGTGCCATGTCGTGATGTCCCAGCGCACCTTCGGATAGCCGCCGCTGCCGTCGGGTTGCATGCCGTCCCACAGCGCGTCCGAGGCACCGACGTCGGCGACGCAGAAGTTGATACCGCATTTGGCGCCGGGCTGAGCGGCTTTCACTCCGTCGATCATGCCGCGCATTGCGCCGCGCATGGTGGGCCAGTTCGCATTGTTGAAGTCGAGGGCCTTCGTTCCTGCATTCGTCGAATCGATGATGATCGCCCTGTCGCGCGTCAACTCGTTTCCGCATTCATAGAACGTCACGCCGTAGGGCTTCAACGCGTTCGCGATTGTGAATGCCGGTCCATACGTGGCGTTGTACGCAGCGGATTCGCCTGCGAGCAGTTTGCCGCTGCTGTCGTAAAGACCCAGGTTGACCAGCACGAGCAGCGTCATACCCGCCGACTGGAACGCCTGTGCCAGTTTGACCACAGCATTCAATTGATTCGGATCTGCCGTGCAGCCGACGCGGTAGCTCGTGCAGCCCAGGCCTTTCAGGATCGATATGAGTTGCGTCGGCGTGTACGTGTAATCGAAGTGACCGTTGATGCCGAAGAAGCTTCCGGCGGTCGCAGCGGTGGCAATACGCGGATCGCTACATGGCAACCATTGGGCGGCCACCTCTGCGTTCGCGTAGAACTGTCCGCTGGTGTTGCGGCAATAGATCTTGCCGCCGTACCAGAGCACCAGCGACACGTTGTAGTTGTTGCCCACAACCGCGCCGTTCCGGGAGATGACGCCGTTGGTCAGCGTCCACACGGCGCCGGTCTTGTCGACAATGTTGGGAGCCGACGGCATCGTCGTGCCGTCCGGCGACGTCGTGCCTTGGCGCGGGTCACTCGTAGACTGCCACGTCGATCCAGTCCACTGATAAAACTGTGAGCTGGTGTTCTCGACGTAAATGTTGCCGTTGAAGCACAGCGCGAGAATCACGTTGTAGTTGTTCCCGGCCTTCGCGCCGTTGCGATAAGCGACACCGCCCGAAAGAGTCCAGGTGGCGCCCGAGCCGTCGATCAGGGATGTCGCCGGCGGCATCGCGGCGCCGTTCGGCGACGTGCCTTTGGCCGTTGCGTTCGTCTTTTGCGCCGCAGAATTAGCGGTAATTGCGCCGCCTTCTTCCGCACCACCGCCGCCGCATGCGCTCAAAATAACACTACCGCTTAGTGCCGTCAGTGCGCCAATAAACTGTCGTCTTTTCAACATTTTGAATTATCCGCTATCGAAAAAACCCCGAAAAAATTTATAAATTTGATCTTGTATTTTGTTAATTACTGATCTTGAAACCAGAAAATCTTTGTTTTTATTCGCACTACTGATCGTCTATAAAATATCAGTGCTATTTGGTGCGTCATGCCGTGCGTCTGCCGAAGCGGTTCGCGCCGCTTTAATGAACGAGGCGGTTCAAACAAACGCGCACGAGCCAGTCGAAACGGCCGGGCCGATTGGCGCGTCGGGGAATCATCAACAGTGGGGTCAACCGAACTGTTTGCCGGAACCGCGGATCAGGACGGTGTCCATGCAAACGTTTGCTGGGAGCGAACCCGCAATGCGTAAAATTTGCGGGGTTGCTACTGCGAACGGGGTAGATCTTACCCGCAAGACTCGTCGGACAAAACGAGAAATAGCAAATTCCCGCCAGAAAGCAAGATCGTTTCCGATTTCGCGGGTTGTCCCAAATAAGTTTTACTTTCTCCTTATCGTATGGGGACTGGTCGCCCTGCATTTTTTTCGCTTTGACCCCAAGAGGCGGAGGTCATATTTTCCGCTTTCATGCGCGTCGGCTTAGCTTCCCGCCGCCACACCCTCGCGTGGCAAAAACGACACGAATGCCTGCGTTCAGCACTTTCGGACACGGGCGCCCTGGGCTCCTGTGAGATTGGCGCGTTCTAAGGTGATGCAACTTCGCAAAACGATTTGGCGCATGCTAAGCTGAACTTAAAGATGGAGCGTTAATTCACCCAATACTGGTTTAGGCGTTTGAATGGTGGGCATCGTAAATGTCCGGGTATTCGCCTGAGCGTGTTGTTTTCGCGCGTGAAGCTTGACCGGAGATTGTCGAATGTCGCAGGTCAATGACGAAACCAGTTACGCGAATGGAAAAGACGAAGTGAAAAGACGGCCGCGAGTGTTAATGTGCCCTTTTAGAAATCCTACAAACCGCTACATCGACATTCAGAAGGATCTATATAGATCCGCCGGCTACGATGTGTTCCCGCTGTCAATCAGGGGACTGCTGAGCGGCGGGTTTGCCGATCTGTTCAAGCCGGAGAACATGCTCGTATTTCATTGGCTTGAATACCGGGCGTTCAGGCGTCAGAAAGGCACGGCACAACTTAGCGTGACCGGCTGCCTGCTACTGGCGTTCTATTGTTCATTGATGTTGATCGGGCGAGCCAAGGTCGTGTGTTTCGTACATGATCAGGCAGTGCACGATACGGTCGGCTTCAACAGGCGCCTGTCTATGCGGATCATTGCGCTCGTGCATCGTCTTGCCGATGTCCGTGTTGTGCACGCGCCGGACTTTCAGGCTCGCTATCGTGCGCAGTATTTACCTCATCCGCTCTATTGGGACGCTCCCGGCCATCCGCCGGGTACGGCGAAGGCCCGCGGCGCGGCGCCGCTTTATACGATGCTCGGCGTGATTCGTCCATATAAGCAGATCGACGCGGTACTCGACGTTTGGCCGGGCGATTGCAAACTGCACGTCGCCGGCCACGGCACCGAAGCTTATCTCGCGACGCTGAACGAAATCATCCACAGGAAATCGCTGCGAGAAGCCGTGCGCATCGATTCGAAGTTTTTGACCGACGCCGAGTTCGCGCAAGGCATTGCGCAGAGCGACGTGTTGATCTTGCCGCACGCGGCCGATTCCATGCTCGTCAGCGGCGTCTTCTTTGAAGCCATTGGTCTCGTGCCGGTTCTGATCGCACGATCGACACCTTTCATGGCGTGGGCTGCGAGGAGGTTCGACAACGTCATGCTGTTCAATGACGTAAGCGAGCTTCCTGCGATTCTGAAATCGGTCAATGAGTCGTGGCAGACCATCGGCAGCAATGCGGCCAGGCGCAAAGCTGTCGACGAGTTCGGGTGGAACGCCTGCTCCCGGCAGTACGCGCAGTTTTTCGAGTCGGTCGTAGGGCATACGAACGCTGTCGAAAAGCCAGTCACTGAGTGACGCTGTGAGCCGGTAGCGCGTTGTTAGGTTCGGTTGCTGCGTGGTTAAAGCGGCTTGCGTGCAGCAAGCCGCTTTTGCTATCGCGCGAGTGACGCCGTCTTCGTCGCGAAGATATCGACGTAATTGAGTGGATCGTCGCGCCATTTTGTAATGGTGCTCCGCAGGCGCGCTGCGATTGTTCGCATCGGTTCCGTCTCGGCTGGCTTTCCTGCCTTTGCGTCGGTTTCTTCAACCTTGCCGTAAGTGAAGTGCTCCTCGAGAAACTGCAGCACGACGTTGGGATCGCCCCCTAACCGCGCCATATGATATGGCGACCATTCCACGAGGATCGCATCGGCTTTCGCAAGCGTCTTGCTGCCGCCAGCAAAGACGTAGGGTTCCGCACCCTGTGTGTCGACTTTCGCAAAGACAGGGCCGGACAACTGAATAGGAAGATCGTCCAGCCTTGCGCAGCGCACTTCGATGATCTTGCGACCCACCTCGTTCTGTTTTGCCGAAAGGTTGGTTTCGAAGTGAAGGCGGTGGTCGCCCAGATTGCCGTCGGCAATCTCGAAGGGCAGTACTTCCTCTCGTTCGTGCAACGCGAGTTGAAAAGTCTCTATGTTGGGTGACGGGCAATTTTCCGCAATGTTGCGCAGAAGATTGCGGTAATTGACCGGTTCCGGTTCGAACGCATAACACTTCACGCGCTCGTTGTGCTGCGCAATCGGTATGGTCGTCATGCCGATGTTCGCGCCGATGTCGAGATATGTTCCTCCCGAACCGGCGAAGAACAATTTCAACTTGTCGGAAAGCTCCGGCGCCCAACGCCCGGTCTCGGCGTATTTCTTCAGAATGCTCAGATCATTCGAACTGCTGACCATCGTGCCGTACTGTCCATTTGCCGAGAACCGCACAACATTGAGCTTCCGTGAGAGGCTGGACAGGTAGAGATAGCCATACTCTCTCGCGAGCGAGTTATCTTCCAGGAGGGACTTTGCCATCACATGCCGAAGCCTCAAGGGAAGCATCGAGGTTACAGCGCCAGCGGCGGAGAGAACGAGTTTCTTCATGAGAAACAGAATACAGCAACCCTATTTCCGCAGCGTTTCCACATCTCCTCGCTTTCGGCAAAGGCATCAACGAAATCGGCCAGGCCTGGTAAGCGGACGACACAACAATGAACGCAACGCCGCGCTGGCGACGCAACAGGCCACGTGGCCGCTATATGAGCGACGCAACTTTGATTACGGTTGATCTAGCATTGCGCCGCGAACCTTCCGGCCCATGTATCAGGCGGTGCGGAAAACCGATACTGCGGTGCGCAATTGCTGCGCTTGATGTTCGAGAGAGCCGGCGGCCGCAGCCGCCTCTTCGACTAACGCGGCGTTCTGCTGCGTCACTCCGTCCATCTGCGTGATCGCCTGATTGATCTGCTCAATGCCCCGACTCTGTTCGTGCGACGCCGACGCGATCTCGCCCATGATGTCCGTCACTCGCTGAATCGCGATGCCGACCTTTTCCATGGTTTCCCCTGCGCTCGCCACAAGTTCGGCTCCCGCCTCGACCCGCGAGCCCGATGCCTCGATGAGCGCCTTGATATCTTTGGCGGCGCTCGACGATCTTTGCGCGAGACTGCGGACTTCGCTTGCGACGACGGCAAAACCCCTGCCTTCCTCGCCGGCTCTCGCGGCTTCGACCGCCGCGTTGAGCGCAAGAATGTTCGTCTGAAACGCAATGCCTTCAATGATGCCGATGATCTCGGCGATTTTGCCCGAGCTCTCCTGAATCCCGCTCATCGTGTCCACGACTTGGCCCACGATCCTGCGTCCTTCGAGCGCAACCTGATTTGCATTGTCGGCGAGTCCGTTCGCTTGCCTCGCGTTTTCCGAGTTCTGCTTGACGGTCGCGGTCAGTTCTTCAATGCTCGCCGCCGTTTCCTGCAGCGATGCGGCTTGCTGCTCGGTCCGTGCCGAGAGGTCCGTGTTGCCCGCTGCGATCTGACTCGTCCCACTCATTACGGCCTCGGAGCTCGTGCCGATGCGGACCACCATGTCGAGCAATGACTGCCGCATGCGTGCCACCGATGCGAGCAAGCTCGTTTCACTAGCGCCCGTAACGACGATCGGAAGACTCAGGTCGCCGACCGACATACGGTGCATGGCCTGCGAAACGTCGGCGGGTTCGCCGCCAAGTGCGCCGGCCACGCGGCGAATGATTTGCCAGGCAAGTGCGGCAATACCCAGAATCGCAACCGAGATCAGGGTGATGAGGAACGCGCCCGTTCGCCAGAACGTCGCGCTGATATCGGTGGTGAAGATGCCGGTTCCAATCCACCATCCCCACGGCTTGAATTCGACCAGTCCGTTGATCTTTTCTACCATCTCGCCGCTGGTGGGATGCTTGGCGAGCACGGTCATGATCGGAATATGTTCGCGGGCGAGCATTTCACGATAGAGGTCGCCGTCGGGACGTCCGTCGGGTGCTTTTCCTACGTTGATCTTGCCGACGGTCGAAGCTTTGCGGTGTACCAGCGTGAGGCCGTCGGGAAGGCGAGCCCAGAAGTAGCTCTCGTCCGAATAATTCAGTTGGCTCAACGCCTCTTTCGTCGCAGACTGCGCCTGCTCGGTCGTCAACTTCCCAGCCACTTCCTGGTCGTGGTAGTACGTCGCGAGGTGTTCTGCCATTCGCAGCAGATTGGTGATCTGCGCGCGCTTGTCGTCGAGCATCGCTTGTCTGACGCTGTAAAGACTGTAGGAACCGACAACCAGGAGCGCGACGAGCGCCGCGAGCGCAAGCATCGTCAGCCGCGTGGAGACCTTCATTAGAAACCTCAATTGTTCAGTGGTCCCGGCGCCGAACCATTGTAAAAAGCGCGCAGGTTTCTCATCAACGGCACGGCGCGCCGATACTGTATTAGGGTTTCTATGGATTCGATGACGCGCGCCCCTAGGCGTCGCAGGAACGGGCGCGAAGATTTCTTGTGAGTGAGCAGGTTCGGGTTTCCCCCTGCTTGGCCGCCTCGGATCCGGTGGAGTGGGCGGGCTATCTATCCCGTGGCGGGGCAGAGCATGTAAATCTCAACTGTCCCCACATCCCTTCTTGAATTTGTCACCACCCGTCCATATAATTAGCACTCGCTGCACGAGAGTGCTAACAACTTCGCCGGTTGGCTCGGCCAGCCGGGTTTTCCAAGCGTTCTTCAGTCTCAATCAAGAGAGGAGTATGTATGAACCTTCGTCCTTTGCATGATCGCGTGATCGTCAAGCGTCTGGATCAAGAAACCAAGACCGCGTCGGGCATCGTGATCCCCGAAGCCGCAGCAGAAAAGCCGGATCAGGGCGAAATCCTGGCAGTCGGCCCGGGCAAGCGTGACGACAAGGGCGCACAGATCGCCCTCGACGTGAAGGTTGGTGACCGCGTCCTGTTCGGCAAGTACGCAGGCCAGACCGTCAAGGTCGACGGCAACGAACTGCTCGTGATGCGCGAAGAAGACATCATGGCCGTGGTGAACAAGTAAGCGCAAGCCGCTACTTCCCCGGTTATATCCCAAGAATTCAAGGAGTTAGAAGATGGCAGCTAAAGACGTCGTATTCGGTGATTCCGCCCGTGCCAAGATGGTCGAAGGCGTGAACATCCTCGCGAACGCTGTGAAGGTCACGCTGGGTCCGAAGGGCCGCAACGTTGTCCTGGAACGCAGCTTCGGCGGCCCGACGGTCACCAAGGACGGTGTGTCGGTCGCAAAAGAGATCGAACTGAAAGACAAGCTCCAGAACATGGGCGCGCAAATGGTCAAGGAAGTGGCTTCCAAGACCAGCGACAACGCAGGTGACGGCACCACGACCGCAACGGTTCTGGCTCAGTCGATCGTCCGCGAAGGCATGAAGTACGTTGCATCGGGCATGAACCCGATGGACCTGAAGCGCGGTATCGACAAGGCTGTGGGCGCTGCGATCGAAGAACTGCGCAAGATCAGCAAGCCTTGCACGACGAACAAGGAAATCGCACAAGTCGGCGCGATTTCGGCAAACAGCGACTCGTCGATCGGCGATCGTATTGCTGAAGCAATGGACAAGGTCGGCAAGGAAGGCGTCATCACCGTCGAAGACGGCAAGTCGCTGCAAGACGAGCTGGACGTCGTCGAAGGTATGCAATTCGACCGCGGCTACCTGTCGCCGTACTTCATCAACAACCCGGACAAGCAAGTTGCCGTGCTCGAGAACCCGTTCGTGCTGCTGCACGACAAGAAGGTCTCGAACATCCGCGATCTGCTGCCGGTTCTGGAACAAGTCGCCAAGGCTGGCCGTCCGCTGCTGATCATCGCAGAAGACGTCGAAGGCGAAGCACTGGCAACGCTGGTGGTGAACAACATCCGCGGCATTCTGAAGACGGTTGCCGTGAAGGCTCCGGGCTTCGGCGATCGCCGTAAGGCCATGCTGGAAGACATCGCGATCCTGACCGGCGGCCAGGTCATCGCTGAAGAAACCGGCCTGACGCTCGAAAAGGCAACGCTGGCAGAACTGGGCCAGGCGAAGCGCATCGAAGTGGGCAAGGAAAACACGACGATCATCGACGGCGCTGGCGAAGCTGCAAACATCGAAGCGCGTGTCAAGCAAGTCCGCACGCAAATCGAAGAAGCTACGTCGGACTACGACCGTGAAAAGCTGCAAGAGCGCGTTGCCAAGCTGGCAGGCGGCGTTGCAGTGATTAAGGTTGGCGCTGCGACCGAAGTCGAAATGAAGGAAAAGAAGGCACGTGTCGAAGACGCACTGCACGCAACGCGCGCAGCTGTGGAAGAAGGCATCGTTGCAGGCGGCGGCGTTGCGCTGATCCGCGCACGTACGGCGATCGCCGGCCTGAAGGGCGCTAACGCCGATCAGGACGCAGGTATCAAGATTGTCCTGCGCGCAATGGAAGAGCCGCTGCGCCAGATCGTCACGAACGGCGGCGAAGAAGCCAGCGTCGTGGTGGCGGCAGTTGCTGCTGGCCAGGGCAACTATGGCTACAACGCAGCAACCGGCGAGTACGTCGACCTGGTTGACGCTGGTGTCGTGGACCCGACGAAGGTCACGCGCACTGCGCTGCAAAACGCAGCATCGGTGGCAGGTCTCCTGCTGACGACCGACGCAGCTGTTTGCGAACTGCCGAAGGAAGACGCACCGATGCCTGGCGGCATGCCCGGCGGCATGGGCGGCATGGGCATGGACATGTAATTTCATGTCCGCTCCCCGGTTGCGCCTCGTAAGAGGTTCAACCGGGAGCCCATGGAAAAGCGCGCCGCAAGGTGCGCTTGCCAAAGAAAAAACCCGCAATCAAATGCGGGTTTTTTTGTTTCTGCGCTTATTCGTTTTTGCGTTTTTGCGTTTCTGCGTGACGAAAAGCGGTCAACTCCTTACGGCTAAGCCTGTTGCGCCAGGCAATGCTCGTGCAAGTACCGGAAGATGCCCGCTACGCTTTCGGCCGGCGTCAACGTTGCGGTGTCGATTGTGATATCCGGATCGAGCGGCGCTTCGTAAGGCGCTGATACGCCTGTGAACGATGCAATCTCGCCGGCCAGCGCCTTTGCATACAGACCTTTCGGGTCGCGGCGCGCACATACCGCGAACGGCGCGGACAGATATATTTCCACAAATTTGTCAGCGCCCACGATATCGCGCGCCATCGTCCGGTCGGCCTGCGTCGGCGAGATGAGTGCAGTAATGACGATAAGTCCTGCGTCGTTCATCAACTGGGCGACATGCGCGACACGACGGATGTTTTCGTGGCGGTCGTGCTGATCGAAGTCGAGATCGCTGCCGAGGCCGTGGCGAACGTTGTCGCCGTCGAGTACATAGCAGGCCCGGCCTTGGGAGACGAGTTGCCGTTCCAGTTCGAACGCGATGGTCGACTTGCCTGCTCCCGAGAGGCCGGTCAGCCAGATCGTGACCGGCTTCTGGTGGAGAAGACGCATCCTGTCCGCGAGCGTAATGGCACCGTGAAACCGTTGCACCGGGCCGCCGAGCTGCTGTTTCATTGTGTGTTCCTGAAGGCTTAAACGCAGTGCCAACCCCGGCGCCATACGCCGGCGTTATGAAGCCGTTCGGCCGAACCGGCCACGGCGACATGAAATCCGTCCGGCGCGTCCGGCGGCAAAGCGATCGAAAAGCCGGTGTAGGCGCTCGGATAGCCGGCGCTTGCAACATCCGGCCGATGCGCGCCGGTTGAGCCGCTCGCAATGACCTCGCTGCCGACGCGCACTTCGAGCCGCACACTTTGTTCCGGGCGACTGAGGTTCACGGCCCAGCCGGACACGACACCGTCGCGCACCGAGTCGACAAAGCCGTCGTACATATCAGCAAACGTTCGCGCTTCGCCCTGCGCAAACCGCAGGTATTCGTTGATCGGCGCGAGGTCGAATCGGTCGATCACGCCGTGTACTTTGACAAGGAACGCTTCGTCGAAGCCGAATACCACCGAGCTGTGAAGGTACGGATTCTCGAGCCGATTAATTTCTGCCTGGATCACGTGGACCAGATCGAGGGCATTCGCAAACACGCTGCCGGACTTATGCGCGTCGCTTTGAATTTCGCGCTTCGCGTATTCGAAAATCTCGTAATCCAGGCTATTGTCCTGAACGAATTTCTGTTTCGCGCTTTCGCTCAACTGACCAATGTTTTTCGCCGAACCGCTGGTAATGTTCGTCTCAAAGTAGAACGGCAATTTCATTCCGGTTTTGGCACAAAGCCGAAGGAGAAATTCGCTCATGTTTTCGCAGATGCCGACTGCGCTGAAGTGATGCTGCAGGTTGGCTCTCGCAATACCAAGACTGAGTTCATCTGGTGTCGGATGATTGCTCAACATTTGCACGAATACATTCCTGCCGCCGAGCGACTCGCTCACCCACTCGTCAAGCGAAAGGGCGCCGCGCAGCACTAGCGCTTCGGTTGCCGACACGCTTGCACCGCGTGCCACATCACCGTTTTTTCCGTTCAGTGCATAGCGGTAATGCGATATTTGCCGGGCGAGCGGATCGCGCAGAATGGTGCAATAGGCGAGCGGCGTCTTGAGACTTCTATGAATACCGTACGGTTGATGACCGCCGCCAATACGCGTTTGAAGTAGCTTGGCACGGCACCGGTCCCAACCGTCGCCGGTCCATTCGAATACGGTGAATTGATCTTTGCCTTTATTCAGGTCGAAAAATGAAATCACCGTGGATCCCCCGCTTTTGGGCGGGTGAATGAAAAACGTGGGCGATGACATATGAAATATGACGATATTTCGATTCCTGAGTGTATCGCGCGCGTTTGTCTCTCGTTGTAACGTTTAATTACGCGACGGATTCTGCATTCGGGGCCGGGACGTCATTTACAGGCCGCTGCCCCAGCGACAAAAGATGGCGTCAGATGCGCGAACCGCCAGGAGACAGGAAAACGCCGCAGCACGGGGCTACCGCGCACGCCGGGCGAGGTGCCGGCGCGCGAACGTCGAAACAGGCAATGGGCGGCAAGGGCGAAAAGAGGGGAGCGCGTCAGTGCCGCGCTTCGCCGGGCGCCGCGTCCTTGCCGCTTGCCGGCGGCGTTTCGTCGTCGCTGCTGCGAGCCCAGAAGAACCGGTCCGGCATATACGCGCCCATACCCGGCCGGAACGCGCTGCGCACCGCCTGGTACAGATATTCCTGAGCCTCGCGAACCGCCTCTGCCGGCTCCTGGCCATTGGCAAGAAGTGCCGCGATGGCCGAGCCGAGCGTATCCGTCAGGCCCATGATGCGGTGACTGCCGCGATCCCACATGTCCTGGCGCAACTGGCCGTCTTCGCTGAAAAGTGTATTGACCAGCCGGTGCGTGCCGGTTTCCGTCGACAGAATGTATTCACAGCCCTGCGACAGCAGATGCGAGATCGCGGCGTCGAGGCTCGGTGCTTCGGCGTCGCCGTCTGGCTGGGCGAGCGCGAGCAGGGTGGCCGAGTCGGCGACCAGCAAGGTGGTTTGCGGCGCGAGCAGGTCGGCAATGGCTTCACGCAGTTCATCGGCGGCGAGGACGTGCTCGTCGTCGAGAGTGAAGTCGGGGGCAAGAATTAGTGGAATGTCGTCGTAATCGGCCACTACTTCGGCGATCGCGCTCACTACCTCGGCGCGCGTGCAGGCGCCGACCTTGAACGCTGCAATCGGCATGTCCTCAAGCAGCATGCGCGCCTGGGTCGCGACGACCTCGGGGTCGAGCCCGTTGACTTCGTCGCAACTCGCCGAGTCGCGCACGGTATAGCCGGTGAGCACGGAGACGCCATGACAGCCCATGCTGGCAAGGGTCAGCAGGTCGGCTTGCAGGCCAGAGCCGCCGGTGGGATCGGAGAGGCCGAAGGTGAGGACGATCGGAGGCGTGTCGCTGGGCATGAAGATTTACAAAGGAGCAGTATTTTTGGCGCGGTGAGTGCGCAAGCGGCTCAATTATGCGTCCTAAAACGGCCCGGGGGCGTTTTTTCGCATCCCCGCCGGCTTCGTCCCGTTCTTCCTGGCTAACCTGTGGCGCGACGCCGCACGCAGCGGCACTTTTCCCATCCGGCATTGCCGAAGGTCGGCGGGCACAGGGACTGCGCGTTTGCGATTGCTAGGCATTGGGGCGGCAACACGGTACCATCATGGCTCCCGTTTCCACGGACTTCACGACGCGATACAAGAATGGAATATCAAAGCTGGATGTGCCTGATTTGCGGCTGGATTTACGACGAAGAAGCCGGTTTGCCGGACGAGGGTATTGCGCCGGGCACGCGCTGGGAAGACGTTCCCATCAACTGGACGTGCCCCGAGTGCGGCGCGCGCAAGGAAGACTTCGAGATGGTCCAGATCTGAAGACAAACGGCGGCCGGCGTAGCCCGGCCGAGGTGTGGCACGCGCCGGAACGTCCTCGTGCTGGCCGTGTCTCCAACCGCAGGTTGACGTTGCGTAGTCTGTCATGGCGCATTGGTCGTTCTGCATTTGTCCCTGTGCAGCTGTCATCGCGCATTTGTCATTGCGCATTTGTCATTGTTCAGTCGCCGGTTCGCGCGTTAGGCGCTCAGTCTGCGCGCGGCGCCCAACGGCGGCCCGCCGACTTTCCGTCGCCAACTCATGACTCTTCGATCCGCAGCACCCGTTCCCTTCGACGCATTGCCCAATCCGCGCGGCGGCGCTGTTCGACCTGCGGAACTTGCGCTAGCCGAAGCGCTGCTGGCGTTCGAGCAACACACCGGCTGCACCACCGCGCTGGTGCGCGCCTCGCACGCACTGCGCAGCGCGGGCTGGCTGAGTGCCACGCGCTTCGCCGACGTGCTCGTGCGCCTCTCGCCGCTGGCCGCGGGCGATCCATCCGAGGCCGAACACGTGCGCCCCGCGTTCGGTGCTGCGCTGCGCGACTTCCGTGCCGCGCTCGAACGTCACAACCTGCGCGAACTGGCCTGCTCGCCGACGCTTTTCAGTCATTACCGCGAGTTGTGTGCCGATCTCGGCGAACACACCGCGGCTTCTCCGGTGACCTTCGAAGACCTCGCACTGACCGCGCGGCCCGTGCCGCCGGTTTCGTTTCATGCGCAGTCGGCCGAGCAACTGGCTCATCTGCGTGCGCGCTACGAACGCGCGCTGCTCCCGGTGCTGCGCTCGCAGCCGGATACGGGCAGCGTGGCGGCGCGCGCCGCCACTAACGCCGCGCTCGACGAACTCGACGCTGTATTCACCGAACTCGCCGGTCCCGATCCCTACGACTTCTGGCGTCTTGCCAAAGCCTGCGCCCGTGCATTGCGAGTCAGCGGGCGCGCGGCGGGTGAGCCCGACTCACGGCGTTTCTACGCGCGTTGCAATCTGGCGCTTGCCGACCATGCACGCGGCATCGAACGCGCGCAGCGCTCGCTGGTGCGAGCCACCCTCGCGCTGCTGTGGCGCGATTACGCGCTGTTCGGCGCCGCCGCTGAAGATGCCGACCAGGTCGAGGTGCTGCACGATTACGGCTTGACGGTTGATTGGCACGTGGCAGGCACGCAGGCATCGGAAATGCTTTGGGAAGCGGGAGCCGTCGAGGCGCAGTCGTTCAGCGCACGCACTTCCATGACACGCGAACTGGGCGTGCTGAGCGTGAACACGCATGCGTACGAAGACTTCCTGCAGACCGCCGACGCGGCCATCTCCGCGCTCGCCGAACATGCGCGCGCCGCGGACCAGCCTGAGAAGGCCGATCCGAGCGAAGCGCTCCAGGCGGGCGACGCCGCGTACCGGCTCGGGTCCGCAGCTTGCGCGCTCGGTCTTGGCCATGTCGCGCTGCTGGCCGATGCACTGGGGCTCGCCTGGCGGCGTCGCGCTCATGCCGGCGTGTCGACGCCTGCGGTGCGTGCGCATGTGATCGTCGACGCGCCCGCGGCCAGTGCGCTGGAAGGCGCGGCCGAGGCATTGCGCGCCACGCTGCACAAGGTGGCGGCGGGCGTGGCGCCGCCGGCCAGCGGCGCGGCGCTGAGCGCGCTTACGCGGGCGATCGAGCAGGGCGGCGCGTAACCGGCGTCACGAGCGCCAGGGCCGCGCAGCGAGCGCATGAGGTACGCAACTACGTAGGCAACGAAGTAGCCAACCAGGCGGGCTACCAGGCAGGCAAGCGCGCAGGCCCAAGCTGCACCGTGGGAAGGCCCGCGTGCGTGATAGAGTGCAATATGAATCGCCGTCGATGGCTTGCGGCACGCTCCATGACTCGCGTCGCCATTCCACGCTCAAAGCCCGCCATCCTGCACCGTCTTTGCTAAAATCCGAACTATGTCCAAGAGTACCGATCGCATCAATCTGACCAACCAGTTCCTGATCGCCATGCCCAACATGGCCGATCCGACGTTTTCAGGAACGGTGGTCTACCTTTGCGATCACAGTGAGCGCGGCGCGCTCGGCCTCGTGATCAACCGGCCGACCGATATCGACCTGGAAGCGCTCTTCAGTCGCATCGACCTCAAGCTCGAAATCGAGCCTCTCCTTCATGTTCCCGTGTATTTCGGCGGCCCGGTGCAAACCGAGCGCGGCTTCGTGCTGCACGACCCGAAAGACGGCAACACTTATACGTCGTCCATGTCGGTGCCGGGCGGTCTCGAAATGACCACGTCGAAAGACGTGCTCGAGGCGGTTGCCAGCGGCACCGGTCCCGAGCGTTTCCTGCTCACGCTCGGTCATGCCGGCTGGGGCGCGGGTCAGCTCGAAGAAGAGATTTCGAAAAACGGCTGGCTGACGGTCGAGGCCGATCCGAAGATCGTGTTCGACGTGCCGGCCGAAGAGCGCCTCGAAGCCGCGCTGGCGCTGCTCGGCATTTCGCTGTCCATGCTGTCGGGCGAGGCCGGGCACGCATGAGGGGCGCCGCATGAGCCTGCCGGCCGGACGTGAGGCGACGCTGCTTGCGTTCGACTACGGTGAAAAGCGCATCGGCGTGGCGGTCGGCAATTCGCTGACGAAGAGCGCGCGGCCGCTCGTCATCGTGCAGAATCGCAGCCGCGAATTTCGCTTCGCGGAGGTCGGCAAACTGATCGCCGAATGGAAGCCGGACGCGCTCGTCGTCGGCTTGCCGATGCATCCGGACGGCACGCCGCACGAAATGACGCAACTCGCCAAGCGCTTTGGAAACCAGTTGAACGGCCGCTTCAATTTGCCCGTCACGTGGATCGACGAGCGTTATTCGTCGGTCGAGGCAAAGTCGGGTATCCGCGAGGGCAAGGGCCGTGCCGACATGCTCGACGCCGAAGCCGCCAGCATCATCCTTCAGCAATATCTAGACGGACTTTCCGACAATCATGAGTTCCATTGACGCCGAAGCGCTTTATCGCGCGCTGCTCGATCAGATTCGCGCCGCCTACGGCGACGAGTTCGGTGCTCCGCAAAACGGTGCCGAGGGCGCCGTGCTCGCCGGCATTTACAGCGGCGGTGCGTGGCTCGCCGAACGGCTCGCGCATGATCTGAAGCTCCCGAGTTTCGGCGTCGTGAATGTCGCACTGCATCGGGACGACTACGCGAAGAAGGGTCTGCACTCGCAGGCAAGTCCGACATCGCTGCCGTTTTCCGTCGACGGCCGCCGCATCGTGCTGGTCGACGACGTGCTGTACACCGGCCGCACGATCCGCGCAGCGCTCAATGAACTCTACGACTACGGGCGCCCGGCGGCGGTCGAACTGGCGGTGCTCGCCGATCGCGGCGGGCGCGAGTTGCCGGTAGCGGCACGCTTTGTCGGCGGCGTGGTGAATGTGCCCGCGGACGCGACGCTGGTGCTCGCGCGCGACGAGAGCAGCGCAGGCCAACCGCGTTTCACCTTTCACACCGAAGCCCGCGCCGATTGAGCACGGCATCGGGCGCGAGTGCGCACGCACCGCGACTCGCCGCCCGCCGCACACACGTTGAAGTCCGTTTCTCCAGCAGGTAACTCATGAACACCGCGAACCAGGCCTCTCACGACCAAGCCGATAGCGCCACCGAGCGCTTTCGCTACGGCTTCCTGAAGGGCAACCCGCAGCTCACGAAAAACGGCGAGCTGAAGCATCTGTTGTCGATTGAAGGTTTGCCGAAGGCGATCGTCAACCACATTCTCGACACGGCAAGCCAGTTCGTCAGCGTGACGGATCGCGAGGTCAAGAAGGTCCCGCTGTTGCGCGGCAAGTCGGTCTTCAATCTGTTCTTCGAGAATTCGACGCGCACGCGCACCACGTTTGAAATTGCCGCGACACGGTTGTCGGCCGACGTGTTGAATCTGAACATCAACGCTTCGTCCACGAGCAAGGGCGAATCGCTGCTCGACACGATCAACAATCTGTCGGCCATGCACGCCGACATGTTCGTCGTGCGTCATGCGTCGAGCGGCGCGCCGTATCTGATCGCCCAGCACTGTGCACCGCACGTGCACGTGATCAATGCTGGCGACGGCCGTCATGCGCACCCCACCCAGGGTCTGCTCGACATGTACACGATCCGCCACTACAAGAAGGACTTCACGAACCTGCGTGTGGCGATTGTCGGCGACATTCTGCATTCGCGTGTCGCGCGCTCGGACATTCACGCGCTGACCACGCTCGGCGTGCCCGAAGTGCGCGCGATCGGCCCGCGCACGCTGTTGCCTGGCGGCCTCGAACAAATGGGTGTTCGAGTGTTCCACAACCTCGACGAAGGGCTGAAGGACGTCGACGTGATCATCATGCTGCGTCTGCAGAACGAGCGGATGAGCGGCGCGCTCCTGCCGTCGGCGCAGGAGTATTTCAAGAGCTGGGGCCTGACGCCCGAGCGGCTTGCGCTCGCGAAGCCCGACGCAATCGTGATGCACCCAGGCCCGATGAATCGTGGTGTCGAAATCGATTCTCAGGTGGCCGACGGTCCGCAATCGGTGATTCTGAATCAGGTGACCTTCGGCATTGCAGTGCGCATGGCGGTGATGGGGATCGTCGCAGGCAATAACGATTGATCCCTCAAACGCATGCGTGCTGAGTAACCCCGGCGTACACGCGGCAAACAACGCAGAAACTGGCCGAATCCGGCTGAAACATTAAGGCAGCGCATGAAGATTTATATTCAAGGCGGCACGCTGATCGATCCGGCAGCGGGTACCGAACAGCAGCAGGACGTTTTCATCGAGGCGGGCAAGATCGTCGCGCTCGGCAACGCGCCCGCCGGTTTCGAGGCGACGCAAACCATCGACGCGCGCGGTCTGCATATCGCGCCCGGTCTCGTCGACCTGTCTGCGCGTCTGCGCGAGCCGGGCTTTGAACACAAGGCCACGCTCGAATCCGAAATGGCCGCGGCGCTCGCTGGCGGCGTGACGAGCCTCGTTTGTCCGCCGGACACCGATCCGACGCTCGACGAACCCGGTCTCGTCGAAATGCTGAAGTTCCGCGCCCGTAATCTCGATCAGGCGCATGTGTATCCGCTCGGCGCGTTGACGGTCGGCCTGAAGGGCCAGGTCATCACGGAAATGGTCGAACTGACCGAAGCGGGTTGCATCGGTTTTTCGCAGGCCGACGCGCCGGTGGTGGATACGCAGGTGTTGATGCGCGCGCTTCAATACGCGAAAACGTATGGCTACACGGTGTGGCTGCGTCCTGTGGATGCTTATCTCGGCAAGGGCGGCGTGGCGGCGAGCGGCGCGCTGGCGTCGCGGCTCGGCCTTTCCGGCGTGCCCGTCGCGGCGGAAACCATCGCGCTGCATACCATCTTCGAACTCGTGCGGGTGACGGGCGCGCGGGTGCATCTGTCGCATGTGTCGTCGGCGGCGGGCATCGCGCTCATGCGCGAGGCAAAGGCGGAGGGCTTGCCGGTTTCGTGCGACGTCACCGTGAACCACGTGCATCTGATCGACCTCGACATCGGCTACTTCGACGCGCAGTTCCGGCTCGACCCGCCGCTGCGTCAGCAGCGCGATCGCGAAGCGATCCGCGCGGGTCTCGTCGACGGCACCATCGACGCAATCTGCTCCGACCACACACCGGTCGATGACGACGAAAAACTGCTGCCCTTTGGCGAAGCGACGCCGGGCGCTACCGGCCTCGAACTGTTTCTGTCGCTAACGGTGAAATGGGCCGACGAAGCCGGTGTGCCGCTTGCAAAGGCGCTCAACCGCATCACCGCAGCGCCGGCCGCCGTGCTCGATCTGCCAGCGGCGGGCAGCGTTGCCGTAGGCAGCGTGGCCGACCTGTGCGTGTTCGACCGTCACGCGCATTGGCGCGTCGAGCCGCGCGCGCTGAAGAGTCAAGGGCATAACACGCCGTTCCTCGGTTACGAATTGCCGGCTCGCGTTCGCGCGACCATCGTGACCGGTCGCGTCGCATTCGAGCAGCGCTAACGTGCCCGGCATGGCTCACGCATTGGCCAGCCTGGATTTCGCATCGACCCGCAACGGAAAGCTCCGAACATGAAGCTCGCGTTACGCAAGGCCCGTCTCATCGCGCATCTGCTGCACGGCATGTGGATCGTGGCGACGCGCTTTCCGAAGGTTGACGCGGACCGGCGTCACGCGCTCAATCGCGAATGGTCGCTCAAGATGCTGCGCCTGTGCGGCATGCGGCTCGTCGTGCATAACGACGGCGCGCGGCTCGACCGCGGTGCGCTCGTGGTGGCCAATCACATCTCGTGGATCGACATCTATGTGATCAATGCGTGGCGGCCCACGCCGTTCGTGTCGAAGGCGGAGATTCGCCAATGGCCGTTGGTCGGCTGGCTCGCGCAGCAACTGGACACGGTGTTTATCCAGCGTGAGAAGCGCAGCGACGCAAAGCGGATCATGCATGAGCTGTCCGACCGTTTGAGCGCGGGCGAGCTGATGTGCGTGTTTCCGGAAGGCACGACGTCCAATGGAATCGCGGTGCTGCCGTTTCACGCGAATATGTTTCAGGCGGCGGTGTCGGCGTGCGCGCCGGTGCAGCCGCTATGCATCATGTATGAAGACGCGCACGGCCGGCAGTCCACGGCACCTGCCTATATCGACGATCTGTCGCTCGCGGACTCGCTTAACGTGCTGCTGCGCGGCGGCCCGTTGACCGCACATGTGTACGTATGTGCGCCGCTTGCGGCGGGCGCGGACCGTCGTACATTGGCGGCCCAAGCGCAAGGCGTGATCGAAGCTGCGCTGCGGGAGATGCAGGGCGGTGCGGCAACAAGCGGCGCGCTCGTCGCCGAGCAGGCGCAAACCTCCGCATCCGCCGAAACAATGATTGAACACGCCGACAACCCGGTGCGCTCGCCAGGCGTCTAAATCCCGTACCGCTTAACTGCCGCCGCTCGAGCGGCAGTTGTCGCATTGGACCTGCGTGAGTGTGCGCTCCGCGGGATTCTGCGCGAGCCGCACCGCTGACAGCTTTTCGCCCCATACGCAGCCAGAGTCGAGGCCGATCAGGTTGTCGCGCAGCATCAGCCCTAGCGCGGCCCAATGGCCGAACACCACGGTCACGTCGGCGGTCTTGCGCCAAGGCACGTCGAACCAGGGCATGCAGCCGGGCGGCGCGGCGTTCAGGCCGCCGCTGCTGCTGAAGTCCATTGCGCCTTCCGCATTGCAGAAGCGCACGCGCGTCAACGCGCTGCACGTGACGCGCAGGCGTTCGATGCCTTTCAGATTCGGCGTCCACAGGTTCGGCTCGTTGCCATACAGGCCCGCCAGTGTCTCCTTCCAGTTCGGCGCGCGCAGCGCCCGCTGCAATTCGTCGGCGAGTTCGAGCGTGAGGCTCACGTCCCATTGCGGCACCACGCCCGCGTGCACCATCAGCATGCCGTTCTCGTAGTGCGCGATAGGACGGTGACGGACCCATTCGAGCAGGTCTGCGGCATCGGGCGCGGCCAGAATGTCGTCGATCGTGTCGCCCTTTTTCGACTTGCGAATTCCCGCCGACACCGACAGCAGATGCAGATCGTGATTGCCGAGCACCGGCACCGCGCGATCGCCGAGCGCGATGATGTCGCGCAGCGTGGCAAGCGATTCGGCGCCGCGGTTGATCAGATCGCCCGCGAACCATAGCGGCGTGCCGGCCGGCGGCGCGGCCTTCGCGAGCAGCCGCTGGAACGGCGTGCGGCATCCTTGCAGATCGCCGAAGGCCAGAGGCACGGGGTGCTGCTGCGAAATTGACGAAGGGGTTGAAGGCGCGGTGAAGGGAGTCATCGAGGAAATGTTTGCGGTTCGATACACGCGGCGGCGAGTGGGGCGTGCCGCGTTGGGCAGTGCAGCAAGCGAGCGTGACATAATAGCCCGTTTGAAGCGCCGGCATCGCGCCATGCCGCGGCTACGGCTGTTGTCGCAGCATGCAGTGAACGCCCGGCGCGATATTGCATCACAACAGGATGACCCTCGTGAACGGAGAAAGCATGTCGTCTTCCCATGCGAAGCAACCCGTCCGCACGCTCGTCACCGGAGCGAGCGGCTTTACTGGCCGCTATCTGGTCGATAACCTGCTCGGTCGCGGTCATACCGTGATCGAAACCTTCGCCGGCCGCGACGAGCCGGAAACGCCCACGCGTTTGAGGCTCGATATCACCTCGCCGGAGAATTGCCGGCGCGTGATCGAAACGGCGCGGCCCGACTATATCGTTCATCTTGCTGCGATCAGCTTTGTCGGCCACGACGATCCGCTCGACTTCTACCGCGTCAACGTGATCGGCACGCTGAATCTGCTGGAGGCGTGTGCCGCGACCGGTCATACGCCGCGCAAGGTGCTGATCGCGAGCAGCGCGAACGTATACGGCAACGTGACGAGCGACGCGATCGACGAAAGCTTTCCGCTCACGCCGGTCAATCACTACGCGGCCAGCAAGGCCGCGATGGAAACGATGGTGCACACCTGGTTCGACCGGTTGCCCATCCTGATCGCGCGTCCGTTCAACTACACGGGGCGCGGGCAGGCGCCGAACTTCCTCGTACCGAAGATTGTCGAGCACTTCGCGCGGCGTGAGCCCTCTATCGAACTCGGCAATATCGATGTTGCACGCGATTTTTCCGACGTGCGCTATGTGGCGAGCGCTTACGAGGCGCTGCTCGATTCCGAGGCCGCTTCCGAGACGGTGAACGTGTGCACCGGCACGCCCTATACGTTGCGCGAAATTCTCTCGGCCGCAAGCGACCTGACCGGCCATGAGTTGCAAGTGCACATCAATCCCGCTTTCGTCCGGCAAACCGATGTCAAGGTGCTCGCCGGATCGCCCGCAAAGTTGCGCTCGCTGGTACCCGAAGTGCACGCTATCCCGTTCATGGATACGCTGCGCTGGATGCTCGCCGCCTGAAACGCACGGACCGGGCGCTCGCCCGTCCTTCACGACGGCCCGCTCCGCAAGGGGCGCGGCCTTCGATCACCTTCGCGTCCCGCTGACAAAAAATTACACGCCTCGTGCCGCGATATATCTCATATAAATAAAGCGCCGATCCGGTAAGCATGGGCCACCCGGCAGTGGGCGTCGGAAATTCCGCCCGAACACGAACTTGTCAAGCTGTTTCAAGTTGTTAGGGTTCTAGTTTTTGTTCAGGGCCGCTTTATAATCGGGGCTTTTATAAGATTGGTGTCTGAGCGTCTGCTTTGTTGCGGAGGCGCAGCCGCTGAGAAAATCAGACTCCACAACGCGTGGCGCGCGGGCCGGCCGACCAATGCCGGGGCTGTCGCAAACATCTGGAAGGGAATTTCATGATCCTGGTTACGGGCGGTGCCGGCTTTATCGGCGCCAATTTCGTGCTCGACTGGCTGAATACGTCGGACGAAGCGGTGCTGAATGTAGACAAGCTGACCTATGCCGGCAATCTCGGCACGCTCAAGTCGCAGCAGGGCAATGCGAAGCACGTATTCGTGCGCGCAGACATTTGTGACCGCGCCGCCATGGACGCGCTATTCGCCGAGCACAAGCCGCGCGCTGTGCTGCACTTCGCGGCCGAAAGCCACGTGGACCGTTCGATTCACGGCCCGGCCGATTTCGTGCAGACCAACGTGGTCGGTACGTTCACGCTGCTCGAAGCCGCGCGAAGCTACTGGAACACGCTCGGCGACGCAGACAAGGCCGCATTCCGCTTCCTGCATGTCTCGACCGACGAAGTCTTCGGCTCGCTTTCCGCTACCGATCCGCAATTCTCCGAGACCACGCCGTACGCGCCGAACAGCCCTTACTCGGCGACCAAGGCTGGCTCCGACCATCTGGTGCGCGCCTACCATCACACGTACGGCTTGCCCACGCTCACTACGAACTGCTCGAACAACTACGGTCCGTACCAGTTCCCCGAAAAGCTGATTCCGCTGATGATCGCGAACGCGCTCGGCGGCAAACCGTTGCCCGTCTATGGCGACGGTCAGAACGTACGCGACTGGCTGTATGTCGGCGACCATTGCAGCGCGATCCGCGAAGTGCTCGCGCGCGGCACGCCGGGCGAGACGTACAACATCGGCGGCTGGAACGAAAAGAAGAACCTCGACGTCGTGCACACGCTGTGCGATCTGCTGGATCAGCTGCGCCCGAAGGCGGGCGCTTCGTATCGCGACCAGATCACCTACGTGAAGGACCGCCCGGGCCACGACCGCCGTTATGCGATCGACGCTCGCAAGCTCGAACGCGAACTCGGCTGGAAGCCCGCGGAAACGTTTGAAACGGGTCTTGCAAAGACGGTGCAGTGGTATCTCGACAATCAGGCGTGGTCTGACGAAGTCGCTTCGGGAGACTACCGGAAGTGGGTTGAGACCAACTACGCGCAACGCGCGTAAGGGCACGGCAATGGCGCGCAAAGGCATTATTCTCGCGGGCGGTTCGGGCACCCGGCTCTATCCGATCACGCATGTCGTCTCGAAGCAGTTGCTGCCTGTGTACGACAAGCCGATGATCTACTACCCGCTTTCCACGCTGATGGTGGCGGGCATTCGCGACGTGCTGATCATTTCCACGCCGCAGGACACACCGCGCTTCGAAGCCATGCTCGGCGACGGCAGCCAGTGGGGCATGAACATTCAGTACGCGGTTCAGCCGTCTCCCGACGGTCTCGCGCAAGCGTTCATCATTGGCCGCGAGTTCGTGGGCAATGACCCGTCGGCACTGATTCTCGGCGACAACATTTTCTACGGCCACGACCTCGCAAAGCAGCTCGAGCGTGCAAACGATCAGGCCGATGGCGCCACCGTGTTCGCGTATCACGTGCACGATCCGGAGCGCTATGGCGTGGTCGAATTCGACAAACAGTTCCGCGCGTTGTCGATCGAGGAAAAGCCGGCCAGGCCGCGCTCGAACTATGCGGTCACGGGTCTGTATTTTTACGACAAACAGGTGTGCGACATCGCCGCGGAGATCAAGCCGTCGCCGCGCGGCGAGCTTGAGATCACCGACGTCAACTCGCACTACCTCGCCAATGCCGCGCTGAACGTCGAGATCATGGGGCGCGGCTATGCGTGGCTCGACACGGGCACGCACGATTCGCTGATCGAAGCCGCCACGTTCATCGCGACCTTGCAGAAGCGCCAGGGCCTCGTGGTCGCGTGTCCCGAGGAAATCGCGTACCGCCAGCAGTGGATCGGCGCCGAGCAGTTGCTCGCACTTGCCGCGCCGCTTGCGAAGAACGCGTATGGGCAGTACCTGCAAAACATTCTTACGGACCAAGTGGCATGGCCATCCAAGTAACCGCTACCGCGCTGCCTGAAGTCAAGATCATCGAGCCGAAAGTATTCGGTGATGCCCGCGGCTATTTCTACGAGAGCTTCAATGCTGTCGAGTTCGCGGAGCACGTGGAGAGCGGCGTCACGTTCGTGCAGGACAACCATTCGCGCTCCGCGAAAGGCGTGCTGCGCGGCCTGCATTATCAGATTCAACATGCGCAGGGCAAGCTCGTGCGCGTCGTAGAAGGCGAAGTGTTCGACGTCGCCGTCGACATCCGCAAGAGCTCGCCGAATTTCGGCAAGTGGGTGGGTGTGACGCTGTCGGTGGAGAACCATCGGCAACTGTGGGTGCCGCCTGGCTTTGCGCATGGTTTCGTCGTGCTGTCCGAGTCGGCGCAGTTCCTCTACAAGACGACCGACTACTGGTTCCCCGATCACGAGCGCAGCATTGTGTGGAACGATCCGGCCATCGGCATCGAGTGGCCTATCGACTTCGAGCCGCTGCTCGCAGCCAAGGACGCGGCAGGCAAGCGTCTTGCCGACGCCGAAGTCTACGCATAAGGGGCGGCCGCATGAGCGCACAAGATGCCAAGCGGAAGATTCTCGTCACCGGCGTGAACGGCCAGGTCGGGTATGAACTAGCCCGCACGTTGCAAGGGCTGGGCACGGTGGTCGCCGTGGACCGCTCGACCATGGACCTGTCCAATCTCGACCAGGTCCGTGCCGTGGTTCGCGACGTGAAGCCCTCGCTGATCGTCAATCCCGCGGCTTACACGGCAGTCGACAAAGCGGAAGAAGAGTCGGAGCTTGCAATGCGCATCAACGGCGAAGCACCGGGCGTGCTGGCCGAAGAGGCGAAGAAGCTGGGCGCGGCGCTGATCCACTATTCGACGGATTACGTGTTCAACGGCGAAAAGCAAGGCGCTTACGTCGAGACCGATCCCACGGATCCGCAGAACGCGTATGGGCGTACCAAGCTCGCCGGCGAACAGGCAATTGCGGCGACGGGCGTGAACCACCTCGTGTTGCGCACGAGCTGGGTCTACGGCACGCGCGGCAAGAACTTCCTGCTCACCATGCTGCGCCTGGGCGCCGAGCGGCCTGAGCTGAAGGTCGTCGCCGACCAGTTCGGCGCGCCCACGTGGTGCAACACCATCGCCACGCTCACCGCGCATATGAGCGCGCAGGCGTTTGCTGCGCAGGACAGTGCGTCGTGGTGGTGTGAGCGCTCAGGCGTCTATCACTTGTGCGCCGGCGATTCGACGTCGTGGCACGGTTTCGCGTCGGCAATCTTCGAACTCGCCGATTTGCCGAACCGGCCCAACACGCTGCCGATTCCTGCCGCCGACTATCCGACGCCAGCAAAGCGTCCGTCCAATTCGCGCATGTCGAACGAAAAGCTCGCGCAGGTGTTCGGGCTCGCCGCGCCGCATTGGCGCGACGCGTTGAAGCTCTGCTTGACGGACGGTTTCCCCAGGTCGCCAGCCGCTCGTTCGTAAGGCTTCGCGCATGCTACAAGGCCGCCGGTTGAAGGTGCTCACGCATCTATGCGGTTCGGGGCATCGCGCGTCGCCTGAGCCTTCACTTGCTGACGATACTGAAAGAGGGCGAGGGTAGAATATTGATCGTCTGGTGACGCTTGTCCGGCCTTCGATAAAGCGCGCCACGCTCACATTGTCCGCCGGCTGGCGGGTTCTGCCGGGCATCGCTGCGCGGCATGTCGCACGTGCCTTTGAACATGCGATCGAGTAATAAATACGGTATAGAAGGGGAGCCTGTGAGTTTGTTGCCGATCATCCTGTGTGGCGGAGCGGGGTCGAGACTATGGCCCGTCTCGCGCGAATCGCATCCTAAGCCGTTCATCCGTCTCGCGGATGGCGAGAGCCTGCTGCAGAAGGCTTTCCTGCGCGCGGTCGCGCTGCCCGGGGTGAAGGAAGTCTTGACGGTAACCAACCGCGAACTGTTCTTCAAAACCGAAGACGATTTCCGCGAAGTGAACACGAAGGGCTGCGCCACTTCGTTCATTCTGGAGCCGTTCGGCCGCAACACGGCGGCCGCTGTCGCCACCGCTGCGCTGCATACGGCGAAAGCGCACGGCGATCAGACCGTCATGCTGGTGCTGGCCGCGGATCATCTGATCGCCGATCAACCCGCCTTCGCAAAGGCGGTCGCGGCTGCGCAAAAGCTTGCGCAGGCCGGCAAGGTGGTCACGTTCGGCGTGCAGCCGCTAACGCCCGAGACCGGTTATGGCTATATCGAGGCGGACGGCGAAAACGTCGTGCGCTTCGTCGAGAAACCGTCGCTCGACAAAGCTCGTGAGTATCTGGCCTCGGGCAAGTTCCTGTGGAATTCGGGCATGTTCTGCTTCACCGCGCGCACGATTCTCAAGGAGATGAAGCAGCATTGCCCCGAGATACTCGATGCCGCGGCCGAATGCATGGAGAAGTCGCCCTCGGCACAAGGCACGGACGGCGGCGCGCAAATCCGTCTCGAGCCGGGCTGCTTCGGCGCGGTGCCCGACGTGTCGTTCGACTACGCGGTCATGGAGAAGTGCGAGCACGCCGCGGTGGTCAGTTGCGACATCGGCTGGACCGACGTCGGGTCATGGACCGCGCTGAGCGATCTTTCCCCGGCGGACGCGAGCGGCAACCGCGTGGAAGGCGAGGCGCTGCTCTTCGACGTGAAGAACTGCTATGTGCGCGGCGGCAACCGGCTGATCGGCGCGGTCGGCGTCGAAAATCTGATCGTGATCGACACGCCCGACGCGTTGCTGCTCGCGCACAAAGACCGCGCTCAGGACGTCAAGCAGATCTTCGCCGAACTGAAGGCGCGCGGTCATGAAACATACAAGGTGCATCGCACGGTGCACCGGCCTTGGGGCACTTACTCGGTCCTCGAAGAAGGCCCGCGCTTCAAGATCAAGCGCATCGAAGTGAAGCCCGGTGCGAGCCTCAGTTTGCAGATGCATCACCACCGCAACGAGCATTGGGTGGTGGTGAGCGGCATGGCCAAGGTCGTCAACGGAGAGAACGAGTTCTTCGTGTCGACCAATCAGTCGACCTATATCCCGGCGGGTCACAAACACCGCCTTGAAAATCCGGGCGTCGTCGAGCTCGTGATGATCGAAGTGCAAAGCGGCGAATATCTGGGCGAAGACGATATCGTTCGCTTCGAAGACATTTATGGACGTACCTGAGATGGACATTACCTTTATCAACGACAGCAGCGAAGACCTGACGCGGCATACGCAGAACGACGATCTGATCGTCGGGATGAAATCGGTGCGCGTCTGGGGCACGCTCGGCTGGCATGACATCCGTCAACGCTATCGCCGTTCCGTGCTCGGGCCGTTCTGGTTCACGTTGAGCACGATCATCATGGTCGTGGTGCTCGGCGCGCTGTATTCCACGCTGCTGCATCAGCAAATTTCCGACTACCTGCCGTACCTCGCAGTCGGTCTCGTCGTGTGGGCGTATCTCGCCTCGGTCGCCAACGAAGGGTGTCTCGCATTTATCGGCGCGGCGTATCTGATCAAGCAGATCCGGCTGCCGCTCACCGTGCACGTGTGCCGGATCGCGTGGCGTAACTTCGTGATCCTGCTGCATAGTCTGCCGGTCGTAGTCGTGCTGCTTCTCGCTTTTGGACGCTGGCCCGGCTGGGAGTTTGTGCTCGTGCCGTTCGCGCTCGGCATCCTGTTGCTACATGGCGTCTGGCTCGGCGTCACGCTCGGCGTGCTATGCGCACGCTTTCGCGATATTCCGCCGATTGTCACGAATCTGATTCAGGTCGTGTTCTTTTTCACGCCTGTCATGTGGTCGCCGGAAATTCTCAAAGAGCGTGGCTGGATCGCCGACTACAACCCGCTCTATCACCTGATCGAAACGGTTCGTGCGCCGCTGACCGGCCGTCCTACGCATTGGGAGTCGTGGGCCTGGTCAATCGGCTTGTTGATCGTCGGTTTTGCATTCGCGCAATTCCTGATGAAGCGTTTCCGTAATCGCGTTCCTTACTGGCTTTGATATTGTGAGTTCTTCATCGATTGTCGCTCGTAACATCTCCGTCGAATTTCCGATTTACGAGAACTCGCATCGCTCGCTCAAGAAAGCGGTGCTCAACCTCACGACGGGTGGCCGAATCGGCCAGGACGCGGGCCGCCATGCGATCGTCAAGGCGATCGACGACCTGACCTTCAGCTTCACCGAAGGCGATCGGGTGGGCCTCGTCGGCCACAACGGCTCCGGCAAGACGACGCTTTTGCGCACGCTGTCCGGCGTGTACGCGCCGGTGCGCGGTGAACTGAAAGTGCACGGCAAGATCGCTTCGCTGCTCGACGTCTCCATGGGCCTCGACCCCGACGCGACCGGCTTCGAAAACATCTATCTTCGTGGCATTCTCGACGGTCTGAAGCCGGCGCGTATCCGCAGCAAGATCGACGAAATCGCCGACTTCAGCGAACTGGGCGATTACCTCAATTTGCCGGTGCGCACCTATTCGAGCGGCATGATGCTGCGCCTCGCGTTTGCCATTTCGACGAGCGTCGAAGCGGACATTCTGATCATGGACGAGTGGTTGAGCGTCGGCGACGCCGAGTTCAGCCTCAAGGCGGCCGAGCGCCTTGAGAGTCTCGTCGGCAAGGCGTCGGTGCTGGTGGTTGCATCGCACGATCCGTCGCTCGTTGCACGCGTGTGCAACCGCAAGATTTCGATGGAACACGGCCGGATGATCGCGGACGAACCGGTGATGCCGCCCGCAGAGAGCGAAGGCCCGCTCGTCAGCCACACCGCGCAGTTGCCGCACTAACGTTGAAGTGTCGTCGAGGTCGGTGCCGAGGCCGACCTCGCAAGCGCAGCAAGCGGGACCGTGTTAATACTCGCCGCATCGCATATTGCGAGTCAGCGAGTCAGCGAGTCAGTGAAATGGGCCACCCGGGCCGTAGTGCTGTGCGCATTGTCCGTTTCAGGCGAAGCTTCGCGCTTAATATAAATCGTGCCGTCGAAGCACCAGTAGATCAATCGCGGTGTTTCCGGCGGTAGCAGTCAGGCGCAAGAGAGGCGCAACAAGGTTCGAAGTCATGCGAGCTAATCATCCATTCCTGCGTTATTCCGAGTCGCTGTTCGTGCGGCAGCCGTTTCGCACGCTGAAGGGTTTTGCCGGCGGCTACATTGCTTATCCGATCGCGGAGAGCCGCGAGAAGCGCAGCGTGCGTCCGAAGATTCAGGAACTGCGCGAGCATTACACGCTGCCTGTGCCGCATCGCCGGCGAATTGCGCTCGAACGCCTCGCGGGCATGCTCGAATTTGCGGGCGCCAAGGTGCCGTATTACCACGACCTCTTCAAGGCAAAGCAGTTCGATCCGGCGAAGGTCAAGCAGGACCCGCGTTATCTGGAAGAGCTACCGTATCTGACCAAAGACGTGATCCGTGAGCAGGGCACGCGACTCTTGTCGGGGCCGCTCGAAGCCGGCCAGCATCACGCGTGCAAGACCGGCGGCTCGACTGGTTTGTCCACCACGGTCTACTACGATCAGGAAGGCGCGGATTACTCGTCGGCGGTCACCAACTATTGCCGCGAGCGCATCGGCAAATTGCGCCATCGCTCGGAGCTTCACTTTGCATGCCGTTTTCCTGATCAGGTGATCCCGGAATGGCCGTCGCGCGAAGACTTCAAATGCTTCGCAATGAACCGCAGCAATATTTTCTTCGACCGTATCGACGATCAGGGTCTCGAAGAAATGTGGCGCACGCTCAAGCGCCGCAAGCCGTATCTCGCGCATTCGCATCCTTCGACCATGTACGCGCTTGCCTGTTACGTGCAACGCAAATACGGCGGCGGCAAGGCATTCCATGTATTCGAGTCGAGCGGCGAATTGCTCGAACCGCATGCGCGAGAGATGATCGCGTCCGCGTTGCGTTGCCGCGTAATCGACCGTTATGGCCTCGCCGAACTCGGCGTGATGGCCTACGAACTCGACGGCCACGAGGGCGGTTTCCAGATTCTCGAATCGGAAGGCTGGCCTGAAAGCCGGGTCTCTGAAGGTAATCCCGACGGCGCGCATGAACTCGTGTTCACGGGCTTTCGCAACAAGCTGATGCCGCTGATCCGCTATGCGACTGGCGACCTCGCGCGTGTGCAGGAGACCGACAAAGGATTCTTCCTGACCGATGTGGTTGGCCGTATTCACGACGTCGTGCCGATCAACGGCGTCGCGCATCCCACGCATCACATTCAGGACATGCTCGATCATCGCGTCGGCGGCATTCAGGAGTTTCAGATCGATCTGCGTACTTCGCCGCCTACGTTGCGCATTGTCCTCGAGCCCACCGCGAATGCCGAAGAAACCACGGCCAAGTTGCGGCACTTCTGGCAGGACGCGTTCACGATTGCCTATGTGGGCCACGACGATTTCGTGCGCGTCGGCAGCCGGGCCAAATTCCGTCACGTGGTGACTGCATGATCGGCATTCTTGCGTCGAACGCGTCAGATCCGGCCGGCCACCATGCGCTGGCCGCAGTGCAGCGCTCCGTCAGCGCGACGCAGGCGCAAGCGATCTCGCGCAGCCTGCTGCGTGACATGGCGCCTGACATCGTGGTTGCCGTCGATACGCCGGACGGCTGGAGCGCCGACCTGATTGCATGGCTGCGTGCGCGTCCCCGCAAACTGATTGTGTTCGGCAACATGCCGATCGCGCTTGGCGACTTTCTCGGCTATGAAAGGGCAGACACGGTTGCACAGTTCGCAGCCGATCTCGCTGCCGCGAGCCGCAGCGAAGCCGCGCCCTCAGGCGCCCCTCGCGAGAGCGCGGCGGTTGTCCGCTACAGCGCGCTCGCGCAGACGCTCGGCGGACAGACATGGCATCGTCCGTTCGAGCGCTTCGATTTCGCCGACGAATGGAACAATCTCGGCTTCGGCGCAATTCGTGGCGACGGGTCGATCTGGGCCGTCGGCAAGCCGGTGCAGGTGCCCGCCGAAGCGGAACTTGCTGCGGTCTTCGTCGGCGGTACGCGGCAGTTTTCGTACGCGGCATTGACGGATGCCGGCTCGTCGAGCGTGCTGTGGTTCAACCGGCCCGTCGGTCCTTGCGATTCGTTCGAATGGCGCCTCGTCGAGAATTTTCTGTCGGGCTACGGCGCTGACACGCTGCCGTGTCAGCCGGTGCTGAGCGAATTGCCATGGGGCTATGACGCGGCGATCACCTCGCGCCTCGATTGCGACGAGGGCGTCGAATCGGCCCGTCCGCTTTGGCAAGCGTATCGGCGTCTTGGCGTGCCGTTCACGCTCGCCGTTCACACGCAAAACCTGAACCGGCCGGAACAGCACGACATTCTGCGCGAACTCGTTGCCGATAGAACTCAGGGCGCGGTGCTCTCGCATACGGCGACGCACGCGCCGAACTGGGGCGGCACGTATGACAACGCGGTCGCGGAAGGCATGCAATCGGCGGCCTTGCTGGAAGCGGCGACGGGCGTGCCCGTGCGCTATGCCGTTTCGCCGTTCCACCAGTCGCCGCCTTATGCGATGCGCGGTCTCGCCGACGCGGGCTATGAAGGCTGCATCGGCGGAATCATTCGCAACGATCCCGAGTTTTTGACGGCTCGCGGCGGCGCGCTCGCCGGCATGCCTGCGGGCTTTGTCGCACACAGCCAGCAGTGCATGCTGCACGGCGATTGCATGCTCAACCAAGGCGACCCGCTCGCGATCTTCAAGCAGGCTTTCGATTACGCGTATTCAACTAACACGTTATTCGGTTATCTCGACCATCCGTTCTCCGAACGTTATTCGTATGGCTGGCGGGACGAAACACAGCGCATTGACGCTCACGAGACGTTGATCGCCTACATCAGAAGCAAGGCGCAAAAGCCGCTCTTTCTGCACGAAGAGGCCGCACTCGACTTTCTCGCGTTCCGCTCGCTTGCCCAGGTGGTGGGAGACGGAGGCGAGTTTCGCGTGCTGACGCCCGGTGCCAGAGAAGCCGCTTCGGCAACAGCCTCGACACCGTTGACGCTAGGCGTCGAATTTCGCGGCGCTCATGTGCCGGTCCAACCGGGGAAGGCACTGTAATGAAAGTCATGGTGGTGATGGGCACGCGGCCCGAGGTGATCAAGCTCGCACCTGTCGTTCGTGCACTGCGTAGCGAAGTCGAGACGGTGGTCTGCGCGAGCGGTCAGCACAAGGACATGGCCGCGCAAGCGCTCGCATTCTTCGGCATTGAACCGGACATCACGCTCGATACGATGAGTGCCGGCCAGTCGCTCAACGCGCTGTCGTCGCGTCTGCTTGCGGCCTTGGATCGCGCGCTCGACGACGTGCGTCCCGATTGGGTCATCGTACAGGGCGATACGACCACGGCGTTCTGCGCGGGCCTCGCGGCGTTTCATCGCGGCATTGCGGTGGGTCACGTCGAAGCCGGCTTGCGCACCGGCGATCTGACGAGCCCGTTCCCAGAAGAGGCGAATCGCAGTTTGCTCAGCCGCATTGCGACGCTGCATTTTGCGCCGACCGAACTCGCGCGCCAGCATCTGTTGAGCGAAGGCATCGCAGCGGAAAAAATCGTCGTGACGGGCAATACGGTTGTCGATGCGATTGCCGAGGTGCGGCAGGACTGGAGCACGACGCCGCCGCGGAGTCCGCTGCCCGAATGGCATGGCGCCGAGCAGGAGCATATTCTGGTCACCTGCCATCGGCGGGAGAATTTCGGCGACGTTTTGCAGGACATTTGCCGCGTGCTACGCGACTTGTGCCAGCGCTATAGCGCTTACCGCTGGGTGTTTCCGGTGCATCTGAATCCCGCTGTGCGCGGCCCCGTGCATCGCGAGCTCGACGGCATTGCGAACCTCTCGCTGATCGAGCCCGTCGACTATCCGACCAGTCTGTATTTAATCAGCCGCAGCGCGGTTGTCGTCAGCGATTCGGGCGGTATTCAGGAAGAAGCGCCGACCTTCGGCGTGCCCGTGGTCGTGATGCGCAACCACACCGAACGCCGCGAAGGTGTCGACGCCGGTTTTGCGACGCTGGCAGGTCAGACGCCGGAGAACATCGAAAGCGCGGTGGCGGGCTGGCTCGACGATCCGGCGCGGCGGGCCGCGCTGCGCAATCGCGCGAATCCATATGGCGACGGGCTGGCCTCGCGCCGTATCGTCGAGAGCCTGCTGGGCCGCGACGTCGAGGTGTTCATTGGTTGACGGCAAGAACGCGGTGTCGGCCGCGCGCGACTGCGTGCTTTTTTCGACCGCCGACTGGGACGAACCTTACTGGACCAACAAGCAGCATACGGCGAGCATTCTCGCCGCGCGCGGCTGGCGCGTTCTGTATGTGGAGAGCGTGGGCTTCCGTTCGCCGAAGGTAGGCAGCGGCCGCGACTGGGCGCGTCTGTGGCGGCGTCTTTGGCGCGGTGTGCAGTCTCTCGTGCTCGGGCCGCCACAGCGCGCCGAAAACATCTGGGTTCTGTCGCCGCTAATGGTGCCGGCTGGGCATCATCTGCCGTTTGTGCGCTCGCTGAATCAGGCGCTGCTGCGGTTCTCCGTTGCACGTTTTGCCAGAGCGCGGCGCTATAAAGAACCGGTCGTGTGGACGTACCACCCGTACATGCTCGATTCCATCGCGACGCTCAAACGCGGCCCGCTCGTCTATCACTGCGTGGACGATATCGCGGCGATTCCGGGCGTTGACGTCGACGCTTTCCGCAACGCGCAGCAGGCGCTGCTCGGTCAATGCGAGGCGGTCTTCACAACGGCGATGTCGCTGAAGGAAGTCTGTCTGCCGTTTAACCGCAACACGCATTTCTTCGGCAATGTGGTCGACGACGCGCATTTCGGCGAGGCGCGCGCCGATGGCCCGCTGCCCGCCGAACTCGCCGCCATTCCCGAGCCGCGGCTCGTTTATCACGGCGTGCTGTCCGACTTCAAGGTGGACTTTCCGTTGCTGATGCAAACGGCGCAGGCGCGGCCCCAATGGCATTGGGTGATCATCGGCGAAGAGCGGGAAGGGCAGCGCAGCGAACTGCTCGCTCAACTCGCGCGCTTGCCGAACGTGCATCTGCTCGGTTACCGCAGTTATGGATCGTTGCCGCAATATCTGCGTGGCATGCAGGTCGGCGTGCTGCCGACTTTGCTCAACGAGTACACCCGTTCGATGTTCCCGATGAAGTTCTACGAATACCTCGCGGCGGGCTTGCCGGTCGTCTCCACGCCGCTCGACTTCGCGCGGGAACCGCGCGCAGGTCTCGAAGTGGGCGGCGATGCGGATGCGTTTATTGGCGCCATCGAAAAACAGCTCGCGCGCGGCAAGCTCTCCGCCGAGGAGGCCGTGGCGGCCGTCGGCGAGAACACATGGGAGCGCCGGCTCGACAAGATGCTCGGCATAACGTTCGAACGCGACGCGCGCGGCGGTGGCCTGCCTGCTTCACTGGACACGGTTGCGTGAGCGCCCTTCGCATGAAAGTTCTGCATATCTATCGCACGTATTTTCCCGACCCGCCTGGCGGCCTGCAGGAAGCGATCCGTCAGATCAGTTTGTCGACGCGGGCATGCGGCGTGGACCCGCGCATCTTCACGCTGTCGCCCAACCCCGTGCCGCGCCAGTTGCAGTTTCCGGAGGGCATCGTGACCCGTTCGCGCTCATGGGCCGCGCCCGCTTCCTGCGATCTCGGTGGGTTGGAGTCGTTGCGGCAGTATCGGGAACAGGCGGAATGGGCCGACATTTTGCATCTTCACTTCCCGTGGCCGTTCGCCGACGTGTTGCATCTGCTGGGTCGCGTGAAGAAACCCGCGGTGATGACGTACCACTCCGACGTGGTGCGTCAGCGTGCTTTGGGATATGTGTACGGACCGTTGATGCGCTCGACGTTGCGCTCGATGTCGGCGGTCGTGGCCACATCGGGTGTCTATGCGCAGAGCAGCCCGGTTCTGACGAGTGTCGTCGATGAACGGCGCCTCAAGGCGATCCCGCTTGGCATTATCGATTACCGCGACGACCCTGTTCTCGGCCGTTTCTCGCCTCGCTGTCTGGACCGGCTGCAGCTTGGCGACGAACCTTATGTGCTCGCGCTCGGTGTGCTCAGATATTACAAAGGCTTGCATACGTTGATCGAAGCGGCGCCGTCGATCGCGTCGAAAATCGTCATTGCCGGATCCGGGCCGGAGATGGAGCGGTTGACCGCGCTCGCAAGCGAAGTGGGCGCATCGAATGTCGTGTTCGCCGGGCAGGTAACGCACGAAGAGAAGGTCGCATTGCTGAGCGGCTGCCGCGCATTGGTCATGCCGTCGCACCTGCGCTCGGAGGCATTCGGCATGGTACTCGTCGAAGCGGAGATGTTCGGCAAGCCGATGGTCTGCTGCGAGATGGGCTCCGGCACGTCCTATGTGAACGAGCACGGTGTGACGGGCTTCGTCGTGCCGCCCGAGGCGCCCGTGCAGTTCGCGGCGGCCGTTAATGAACTCGTTGGGAATGAGGCGCTTGCACTGAAGATGGGTCACGCGGCGCGTGAACGGTACGAGAGGCTGTTTTCGGGGCCGGCTTTGGGCAACGCGTATCGTCGGCTTTATGAAGACGTGCTGGGCTGAGCGGGCGCTTTTTTCCGGTTGGCGGTAGCGATCTGGAAAAGGAAACAACTTGCCAGAAATTGCTTGTAACGGCATAGTTGGCGCATTTTCCGTGACCTGGCAGGGTTTCAGGACGGGTGGGGCTGTGCCTGATACCGTGCGTGGCATCAACCCGTCGCAGGCACGGCATGGCGTTTGACGCCGCAACTTCGGCGATCTCTGCCGGCAGCGCCGAGTATGAGTGTTTGGCGCGCAGTTGTTGCAGCCCTTGGCCGACCCGAACGCTGAATCTTTGTGAGGGGTGGATCGACAGAATGCCGGGCAGTCCTCGGCGAACTTTGCCATCCGGCCAACTGCAATAGTCGCCTGGACATCCGGAAGCGCCGACAGTGCGGCAAGAAAGACAAACGACACATGAACTCAAGTATTCCCAACAAGCCTGCATCTATTGCGGTCGTTATTCCAAGCTATAAGGTCCGCGCCCACATTCTCGCAGTGATCGCGAGGATCGGACCGGAAGTCGAGCGGATCTATGTAGTCGACGACTGCTGCCCCGATAACAGCGGCGATTTTGTCGAGACCAACTGCAACGACCCTCGCGTGCGCGTGGTCCGCCATACCGTGAATAAGGGCGTAGGCGGAGCCGTCATGACGGGTTATGCCGAAGCAATCTCGAACGGCGCAGACGTGATCGTTAAAGTCGACGGGGACGGGCAAATGGACCCCGGTCTTTTGCCGAAGTTCGTGCTGCCGATCATCGAAGGTTGGGCGGACTACACGAAGGGCAATCGTTTTTACGATCTGACGCATATCACGCGCATGCCGGCAATGCGACTGATCGGCAACGCGGGGCTTTCGATCATGACAAAGATATCCACGGGTTACTGGACGATCTTCGATCCGACGAACGGCTACACCGCCATCAACGCACGCGCGGCGGCTCATCTGCCGTTCGAGCGCATCAGTCAGCGTTATTTTTTCGAAACAGACATGTTGTTCCGCCTTAACACTCTTCGCGCGGTGGTCGTCGATATTCCGATGGACGCAGTGTACGGCGACGAGAAATCCAATCTGAAAATTACGAACGTGCTGTTCGAGTTTATGGGCAAGCATGCGAAGAACTTCACTAAACGGATTTTTTACAACTATTTCCTACGTGATATGACGGCCGCCACGTTCGAACTGATTGCCGGTCTTATTCTTTTCTTATTCGGGACTTGCTTCGGTATCGTGCATTGGATTAGCGCGCTTGCTACAGCCACTCCAACGCCGCTTGGCACGATCATGCTGTCGGCGTTGCCTGTGCTGATCGGCCTGCAACTGCTGCTGGGTTTTCTCAACTTCGATGTCGCCAACGTTCCGTCGCGACCGATTAGCAAATTTCTGCCGTTTGAGCCGCTGCCGGCAGGAAGTACTGAGTCGAAGGCAGGCGAAAAGAGGCCGCTCGATCCCGCCGAATGACATCGTTCGCAGCTACTCCGGAATTCAGTCCGCGATAGCGCGTGAACGCCGCTCACAAACGTTCAATAACCGTACAAAAGCATGACTCCTGTTCAAACCATCTGGGCCATCTCCTGCGCTTTCATCATCGCTGTCGGGCAAATTGCCTTCAAGAAGGCTGGCATGGAGGTGCAAAGCGCTGGAACGTGGTTCTCGCCGCGCGCGGTGCTTACCATCTTCTTCGCGCTTGCTATCTATGCGATTGCGACCTTGCTGTGGATCAATTTGTTGAGATTTGTGAATCTCAACAAGGCCTATTCGTTCATGGCGCTGTGTTTCATCATCGTGCCGATCGCGAGCCACTTCATCTTCCATGAGCGCATTACGCCGGGTTATGCGATCGGCACTGCGTTGGTGGTGATCGGGCTCGTGGTTGCCACGCGGTTTGGATAACGCGATATCGCCTGTCGCGGTGCTCGCGGTTCGAGCGGCGAAGCTTCTGAAGAAAACCAAAATGCGTAAGCTTCTGATAACAATCTGCGCGGTTCTGACGTGCCTGAATTTCGCAGCGGCGCGTGCCGACGATAGCAACGGCTCTACTGGACTGCCGCAGGCGTTCGTCGATCGCGTCGTGGTCGACTCCGCTGCGCACACATTGCACCTGTCGGGGTGGGCGGCGTCATCGCGAGACAATGCGGATGTGCCCGCTCTTCACGTTCTGATCGGCGGACAAGAGATTTATTCAGGGCGTCCCGAGCGTCAACGGCGCCCCGACGTGGCAAAAGCCAGTGGCCACGACGACTGGATCAATACGGGATGGGCGATGACCGTGCCTCTGCCCGCGACGCTACAGCCCGGCAGGCAGCGCTTGTTGATTCAAGTGCAGTTCGACGGCGAGCCACGAGTCGACAGCCGTGGTTCTTCTCCTCAGAGTGAATCGGTCGACGTGCCTGCGCGCACGACACATGTCCCCGGCGCGCGTAGCCTCGTGCCGCTCGGCCTGGCGCTGGTGCTGCTCAGCTACTTCTTTGCGCCTCCTGTGAGCCGCGCGCTGTCGCGGTGGACAGGGCTCAATGTGGCGCCCCAGGCGTCGGCAGTAATCGGCGTGCTCCTCTGTTTTACGATCTTCGTCGGTAGCGGTATATCGGGCTCGTCCATTCACGAGGCCGAGGGCGGCGCGCTCCCGATTCAAGGCGTTCAAACGACGCTGCTCTGGAACACCACCCGACCGATTCGAAGCGACGAATGGCTCGTGCTGTCGCCCATGTCTATCGGACAAGTGCGTCACGTTCCGCCGTTTCCGGTAGTCAACAAGAATCTGGGTCCCGACGGCCAAAACATGCTCGTGGTCGGGATGACCTCCGTGCCGGTGCTGAGCGTGGCCGCGTTGGGGCGTCCCGCCACGTGGGGCTACTTCTTCCTGCCGCTTCCGCAGGCAATGGCCTGGCACTGGTGGTTTCCGGCCTTCGCATGCGTGCTAGGGCTTTGGGCGTGCTTTTCGATGCTGTTTCCTAGGCAGTGGCGGATCGGCTTAGTGCTCTCGCTGTGTTTCGTCCTGTCTCCTTATGTCGTGGCTTGGTCCTATTGGCCAGCCTATGTGACGGCGTTCGCGGCCACGGCGTTTGCGGCGGTAGTGGCGCTATTGACGGGCGGGAACCGTTTGCTGAGGCCGATACTGGCCGTGGTGATCGGTGTTAGCGCGTCCGGCTTCGCCTTGACGCTCTATCCCGCGTGGCAAGTTCCGCTCGCTTACCTTTTCGCGGTGCTGCTGGTGGCGGTGCTGGTGCGAGACCGGCGCTCGCTAAGTTTGTCAATCGGCAATGTGTTGTGGCTCGTATTCGGTCTCGCGCTCGCTGGCATCATAGTCGCCTCGTGGTGGATCGAGGCGCGCGATGCCGTGGCCGCCATGGTCGCCACCGTTTATCCCGGACAACGTACCGCAGTGCCGGGCGGCGATATGGATTGGTGGTATCTGGCACGAGGCTTCACGAACTTTACGACGCTCTACTCGGATGTGGGGCCCCTATCGAACGCGAGTGAAGTTTCGTCGTTTCTGTATTTCCTCGTGCCCGGTTTTGCCGGAGCAATTTTCAACCGCGCTTACGGCGGCAATAACAAGGCTGTTTTCTTCGGCCTCGTTGCGTTCCTAGCATTGGTGTTCTCGTACCAGTACGTGGGGTTTCCGATCGCATTGGCGAAGCTGACGCAGTGGGGCCGTTCGGTCCCAACGAGGGCGGATATCGCTGTCGGCGTGGCCTCGTTCATGCTGCTTGGACTAGCGCTGGCGAGGAACCCCGACTCGCCGCATCCAGTCCGGCAAACGGTGGTGACTGAACGTATCGGTGCTGGTGTCGCGGCGTTGCTGTGGGTGGTCGTAATCTGGTGGGGGATGCGTCATGCGCCGGAACCGGTCGCGGGCCTAATGGATCGGCCGCGCCGCGTTTTGATGCTGATATTTATTGGCTGGTGTTCATACGCGCTGGCCGCAAGATGGTCGAAAGCGTTCCTTGTATCGTTGCTTGCGCTGCTGATTTTCAGTACGGCTGCGTTCAATCCGTGGACGGTCATTTCATCGCCGAACGATCCGCACATGGCCGCGGACCGCTGTGTAATGGGTGAGGGGCGCACGCTGGTACTGGGCTCGCACGTGCCTGCCATGACCCTGATGGCGTCGGGATGCAAGGTACTCAACGGCGTTTCATACTATCCACAGATGTCGTTGTGGCGGGCACTGGACCCGAACCGACAGCACATTGATATCTATAACCGCTACCAGCATCTGTTGTTCGATGTCGCCGATCTCCATGGGTCGCCTTCTCCAGTTCTAGTGAGTCCGCAGAGTGACGTTGTGCACATAACACTCGATCCGTCCGGCTTTGACTTCTCGAAGTTGCCCATTTCTAACGTGCTTGTCCGCTCCGATTCATCGATGACACTGTCATCGAATCACACGTTGCATGAGCTCCCTCCGCCTGCTCCCGGCTGGTCCCGGTTCAAGGTCATCCGCTAGGGTTCAAGGCAGCGCCCGCCGTTTGATAAGCGGGCGCTGCGGACGAGCGGCAAGCAAGGCTGCCCGGCATGGCGGGCGATGCGACCAGGCGTTCGAATGTAACCTGAGGTCGGCCTTCCCTCAGCACGCCGTGCCGACGTCGAATTAATGCGTGCGCCTTAGATTCGAATCTGCACTTTGATGGACTCGCTGCTTTTATCGTCCGCCAGCCGAAAGGCTTCCTGAATATCCTCTAGGGCTAACTCGTGAGTAATCATGGCACGCAGCGAGTTCCCCTTGCGAGCGAGCAGATCGATGGCAAGTGCGAAGTCCTGTTTACCGTCAATGCAGCCATAGCAGTTTGGCAGATGCAAAGTCAGTTCCTTGATGTGCGGCGCGATAATCTCCACGCCCCTGAAGCCATGATCAAAGGCGCCTAGCACCCCTACCATGCCGAGCGGACGAACGAATTGGCAAGCGAAGTCGAGGGTGTCCGCCGTTCCGCCGACCGCTTCCATAGCGTAATCGACACCGAGCCCGCCCGTTAGCTCCTCCACCATTTTCACCGCTTCTTGCCGATCGGACGGCAACACTGCACTGGCTCCTATTGCCATTGCGGCCCTTGCTTGAGCCGGGTGTCTGGCGACAACATAGACTTTTTCGCTACCGGCATCGAGGGCCGCTGCGGCCGCGGCGAGTCCGATCGTACCCGCGCCTACCACCACGCCTGTCATTCCCGGCGCGATGCGCATCTTGCGGCATGCATGCACGCCGACCGCGACGGGTTCGACGATGGCGCCCAGTTGGTCGTCTACTGCGTCAGGAAGCGGAAATACGCCCGCTTCCTTGGTGCGGACGTAGTCGGCAAAGCCGCCGCCGAAAGGAAACTCGCGCGCGCGGCAGTGGATCGGCGCTCCGCGTTTGCAGTATTCACAGACGCCACACGCTGTCCCGAGAACCATGTCGATGGTGACTCGTTGGCCGGCTTGAAACCTGGTCGCGCCGACGCCAGTTTCGACTACGATGCCACTCAGTTCGTGTCCATGTGGAAAGCTTTGTTGGGCCGAGCTGTTTCGGTATGCATGAAGATCGCTGCCGCATATGCCCACATTGGCAACCTTGACGAGCACCGTGCCCGGCAACGCTTCAGGCCTCGGCATACGATCCAGTTCCATCGTACGCAGGCCCCTCTGTAGGGCTACCCGCATGGTTCCGTCGGTCGAGTTGAGCCCTACATCGGTTGTCGACATCATCAAAAGTCTCCCAAATCCGTTGAATCCATCATCGTGCGCTTATCGGGTCTTTCTAATCCAGAAGCTTGCGCCAGGATTGCGCATGAACAGCGGCATTCTCTTGTTGAGGAACTCACTGTGGAAGTGTCCCATGAATGTATTCATGAGCATCACTTCGAAAGCGCTGTTGTATTGCAGAAACGCGCGCAGCAGATAAGCTTCGTTCCAGGCCCGGCCTTCGTACACCCATTGCGCCGGATATTCGAAGGGAAGAAAGACGTCGTGGAAATGGACACAAACGCCGGGGGCGAGCATTGGGAGGATTTCAAAGACGATGCGATTGACATCGCTATCGATCTTGCACACGTGCGAGGAGTCGACAAACAGAATATCGTTTTCCTCCAGTTCCGCGAAAACAGACAGATCAACTTCCTGCGCCAGCGACTTGACGATTCGGGAAGTGACCTTGTCTTTCTCCGTAAGAAGTGACAACAGCCGTTCGTTATTCGGTTCGACAAACGTGCATTTGATCTGGCCGTCGAAAAAGAGGTCGTTCGTGTCGAGAGACACGGCCGAAGAAAACCCTGAGCCGATCTCGACGATGCGGCGTGGCTTGAGATGCCGAATCATGCAGTGCAAAGAAGTCGCGTCCCCATAGGAAAACATGACATTCTCGAAGTAATACCTCAGCCCCTCCTGCTTATGCGGCTGGAACGGCATGTCTCCATAGAATTCGTCAGCGAATTTCTCCATGAGCCGCACTTGAGCCTGTTCATTGAAATCTATAGCAGGCAGCGTGCGCGCGAACTGGCCGAAGATGCGGGCCTCGTCTTTCTTGATGTCCGGAAGCGACGGTATAGGCGAGTAGTAATGACCTGCGGGCACGTCGCCCAAGTTGGAAAAATGCGGAACGTTGACCGCTAGTTGCTCGCGGTACTTGTCCCGCTCGGCGATGAGATCTGCTACTTCAGGATATTGGGCTGCCAAGGAGGTGAGCAGTTCGGTGGATACGGACATCTGACTTCTCCCGCTAGTTGAACACGTGGATGTGGCGTTGCCGCGCGCGCTGCTATCGCCGATTTCAAACATCTAACAACTTCTAGCTTTTCCTTGCGGGACGCGGCCGCAAAGCGGTCACCCCTTGCGTACATTTAGAGCAGCGTCCGGTCGGTCCATACGCCTTGCTGGCGAGCCGGCCATTTACTCATACTTACAAGATATTGTCTCATCGATCGAGTGCGGGGGGCACAGACGCGATGGCCCGGATGAGACGCGTACAGCCGTTTCAGGGTGTGAATTGGCGTAAAATCGGGGCTCGCCGACAACGACCGGACTGCTTCGCGATGGACCAGAAAAATTTGGCTCGCTTGGTCGACGCTCACGGCAATCGGCGTTCACAACACTGGCCGGACTAAGACGGAGCCCGCAATTAATGCATTTCAAGATTCTCCTGACTACTCACAGCACCGCTTTTATGACGAGTGGTGGAGGTGAGTCGGAGCTTGTGCAGGTCGCCGAACTGCTTGGCGACGCCGGTGTACAGGCGGACATTTACGGGATCCGCAGCCGCCCGCTGCGCTTCTACGACGCAGTGATGCACTTCTCTGTCCACGCCGACGGCGAGGCGATCATTCGCGAGATCCTGGCGCATGGCAAAAAGCTATTCCTCTGGCCCAATGTCTGGTGGCTGAGCGCCCCCGATCCGGCCGAAGTCGCACGGATACAGGCTATCGCGCAGCGCGCTGATCGCCTGCTATTCAAGTCTGTCACCGAACTGAACCACTTCCTCACCCACATTGCGGTCGACGTTGCCAAGTGTTCGGTCGTCGGCTCGGGCGTATCCGACCGGTTTCTGGCCCCGGCCGATAAAGACCTGCTTCCGACCGTTTGCGACGTGTCTGACTACGTGCTTTGTCTCGGGCTCATCGAGCCGGTCAAGAACCAGCTCGAACTCATCAGGGCGCTCAATTCGCTTGAGTTGAACGGATTGATGGCCGGTGGCTACCGCGATCATGAATACTACGAGCAGTGTGTTCGGGAGGCGCATCGTGGGATCCACTTCCTGCCATTCATTCAGCCTTGCAGCGCGCTGTTGAGATCCGCGTTCGCCAATGCGTTGCTTGTAGCCGAGCCGAGCTTCGACCCCCCCGGTCGCTCGTGCCTGGAAGGCGCGTTCATGAAAAAACCGCTCGTTATGGCTGATGGCGACTGGCAACGCGAACACTTCGATGACAACGTGTGGTACACGGTTTCGGCGGATGCGTCGGGCATTGCTCACGCGTTGCGGGCAGCGCTAGACGACGAGGACCGCGAGCAGAAAATCGGAAGCAACTACGAACGCGTATATGCACGGCACTCGTCGAGCACAGTAGCAACTGACCTAATCAGACACTTGATCGATGCCAGCCTCGCAAACCACTAACATTCCGCGCCTGCTTGTAGTTCAGCGTCGCTCCATGACCGATGGGCGAATGAAGTCTCGTACGATCGGCGCCCGGTTTGCGCCGCTGCTTTCGTTTATGCAGCGTCACCAACTGTTGGAGTGGGAGCAGATATCCGAAGAAGAAGTGGGAATCAGCCATCTGCATCGATTCGACGTAGTGCTGTTTAACAAGCACGTATCGAATATGTCGTTGAAGATCATGCGAATGGCGAACGAACTTGGGCTGCACACAATCTACGATCTTGACGACTGGCTTCTGGATTTGCCGTCGTGGAGCGTCCTAGAAATGAATGAGGACGTGCTTTACAACGTGCTCGCCATGATTCGTGAAGCCAGCGCTGCGACTGCATCGAATCAGTTATTGCAGGAGCGTATGCGCAAGGTTCGCCGCTCAGACGTGCTGATCATCCCCAATGGGTTCGACGATCAGGCATTCGATCTATCGCCTCATCTATGGATTGAGAAACAACCGCCAAAGATCATCTTTTCGAATCTTGACGGCGTCAAACTGGTCAACTTCCGGAAGGATTTTTTCGCGACTTTGCGCAATTTCCTGACGAAACATGAGTCGGTATGCCTGGACTTCTGGGGCGATCCGTTTCCTGAATTGAACTCGATTCCACGATTGACGCACCGCGGAAGCCGCGGAAACATCGAATACAAAAAGGCCATCCGTGAGGAAGGCTATACCTTCGCGATCGTCCCGCTAGGTGCTGAGGAAGACCCCGATACTCTGTTCTTCAATTCGTGCAAATCCCCTATTAAATACGCGGACTACGGAAGCTTGGGCATCCCCAGTATTTACTCGGACTGCCCCACCTACCGCGAGAATGTGAAGCATCGGGACACTGGCTATATTGCGGCCAATACGGCGAACAGCTGGGAGCAGGCGCTCGAAGAGATGTTTCGCGATTCATCCCTTCGCCAGACGATTCGCGTCAACGCCTATGCCGATGTGCTCGAGCGATTCAGCGTCCGGCGCATTTCCAGCATGTTTCTGAAAGCGTTACCCGAGTCTACTTCGCGAGGCAACTAGGCCGACTATGGATCTTCTCTTAATTCGCCATGGGCAATCCTTTGGCAACGTTGCGGGTCTGCTGAACTCTACCGAACAGGACGGGTTGACGGAGCATGGGATGCAGCAGGCCGCAAAACTGCGGTCACTCATGGAAAGCTTGAGTCTGATGCCCGATCGGGTGTTTTCCAGTCCGTGGATGCGTGCGTTGCAAACTACACAAGTACTCTTCCAGGACAAATGCGATTGGGTTGTCGATAGCCGTCTGGGTGAGACGAACGCTGGGCGATTTGCGACATGGAGAGCCGACGAATTCCGCCGTACGTTCCCGGAGTTTGGCAAGCACCTGTCAGACCGCTATGAAGGCGGCGAATCGCACCTGGAGTTGGCGGCGCGTTCCGTCAACTGGCTTGAGGAAGAATTTCTTCGACATGTGGATACGCCCGGCCTTCTGGCCGCAGTGTGTCACGCGGGCCCAATATCGGTGATCTCCCAGTACCTGCTGAACATCCCTTTATCAAAGTTCCCGAACGTACTGGTTCCGAACGCTTCTCTCACCGTCTTTCGAAAGAACGAACACACGGGGAGTTTCTATCTTCAGATCGCGGGGATGTCATGAACGAATCCATCAAGATATTTGAGCCGATCTACGCACAGGGTCAGGTTCTCAGCGAGAAGGCCTTCCATCCCCTGGTTCTTCGTGACAATGCGCACGCCGCGTGGCGAGAGTTCTATATCCTGGTCGACATGTACCGGAAAGGAATGCACCTGCAGCAAAAGTTCACCGGGTTGGCTTCGCCGAAATTTTCGCTTAAGTCGCGCATCGACGGTAGCCGGTTTCTCCAGTTTGTGCAGGACAATAGCGATGCGGATGTTTGTCTCATCAATCCCTTTCCGCAGCTGGCCTATTTTTCCTACAACGCCTGGATGCAGGGAGAGCACGCGCATCCCGGGTTGATGGATCGGACGCAGCTTCTCCTCGATGCTTGCGGGATTCCCTGGAATCTGCGCGAAGCGCCGCGCCAAGGTCCTGATACGCTGTGCTACTGTAATTTTTGGGCAGGGACGGCGTCTTTCTGGGAGTCTTATGTGGGAAAGGTCCTAGTGCCGATCGCGAGTTTCCTTGAGGCTAATAGCAGTAGCGAAGCTGCGCGCGCGGTACTTGAGCCGACAGTGCACTCGGACGACGCGCCGTTCCTTCCGTTCATCGCAGAGCGCCTCTTCAGCACCTATCTCTCGCTGACCCCCGGCTTGAAGATCGCCGCATATCGCATTGAAGGCGACGATGTTCTGGACTATTGCGTTAGCGAATTTGAAAAGGACATCGTCAGGTACATGCAGAAACCTATCGACGCGGCTGATCGCCAAACGAGCTTCCCGGCTGATCAGGTTCCGCTGATGGACCTTTTCTGCAAGCTTTCGCAAAAGTATGTCCGCGCGTACTTTTCATCTAATCCGCATCCGCACACGGGGCAGCCCATCGACTTCGAGAGGAAGGGCGAGGAGTAGAGACGTCCGAAAAGCAGGCGCCAACTGTAGAGTCGGCGCGCTATCTCTTTTTCGCCAGCAGAGTGGTGGAGCTGGCAAGTTGCAGATTCTTGGTGTCGCTCAGGTTTCTGACGAACGGGCGGTCAAGAAGAGTGGGCGCGCCGTTCAGCAGTTCAGCAACGGTAAGTGACTTGAAATCGGCGAGCGCCTCTTCATCCAGTCCCTCAGCCCAATCGCGGGCGATCCATGCCAGCGTCCAGACAGGCGAAGTCGAGATGGGTACGTAGATCCGGTCGACGTCGATAGACGGAGTAAAGAGGTTCAATATGCCTTCCGCCGTCATGTTGTAATAGTGATGCGGATATCCGTGAGTGGGCTGTGTCAACGGCACGACAACAACCAGATCGCCCCCCGGCTTAAGTACTCGCAGCAGCTCTTTGGCTGCACTGAACGGATCTTTGACATGCTCGAGCACGTTCAACGAAAGTACAGCGTCGAAGCTATTGTCGAGAAAGGGGAGAACTTCTCCCACGCCGCGGACATCAGTGGACGGATACGCGCTTATCTCGAAGTTGACGACGTTCTCGTAAATGGTTGGCCGGCTACCGGCACCGCAGTCCAGCACGAGCCCATCCCGGTGGCGCTTGATGACAGTCAGCGCGTCATTGTCATAGAGGTTCTCGCCGATAAGCTCCGAATCTCGAATGTCGAACTTCTGCCGTAGTTCTGGGCTCAGAAAATCGAAAAGGTGACCGTCGTCGATGTACGGCAGCGATTTATTCAGGATCGATTCGATTCGTGCACGCCGACGTCGCTTCTCCATTCGGGCGATTTCGGCGACCTGTTTGCGGTGCGTTTCGCGGATCCCGAATGCCTCGAAATGCGCGCGCCCTGACTCGAGGGATCCGGCCTTCACTGCTGCGTCTACGTCCGGATTTGCTGCGAGATAAGCTTGTTCGCAGAAGCTCAGACCGGTAACAGTCTCCAGTGGTTCTGACTCGATGTTTCCGTGCGTGTGCAGATCCGGCATTGCAACCTCGTAAGTTGATGGTTTCAATATTTTGGCCAACGTCGAGTTCGCAATCATATACGGGCTTGCTGGCCGAGTCTGTCGACGTTGGCATTCTCAATGCCGCGGCTGTACTGTGTGGCCAAGCCAAGCCTAGTACGGAGGCTAGCGCCTGTTGTCCGCGCCAATCAGTACATCACGCCAGACATCGTCGCTCGCGCGCTGAAGCACGCTGTTCGCATGAGCGACGTACGCGTCGTTGACCGCGTTCGCGCCGGTTGATGCGCCGAGACGGTTCGCAATGGCGGCAGCCCACGTCGACAGGTCGGCGTTCGGATCGAACACGCAATCCGCCGGACAGATCTCTTGTGCGGCGGTGCCTCCCCGAACGAAAACCGGCTTGCCGAAATGCATCGCCTCAAGAACGGGAACGCAGAACCCTTCATGCCTGCTCATCGCGAGGAGCGCGCTTGTCGTGTCGTAACAGTCGAAGAGGTCGGCGTCGTCGAGCATGCCCTTGAAATCGACGCGCTCCAGAACGCCCAGTTCGCGTGCGCGGTTGATGAGCAGCTTCAGATAATCGTAGTTCGGTGCGTTGCCGACAATCGTCAAAGTCGCGATGAACTCGCGCTGTTGCAGCAGCGCAAGAATCTCGATAGCGTCTTCCACACGCTTATGCGGCACGACGCGGCCCACCGTCAACAGGTTGGGCTCGCGCAACCTGCGCGCGGCCGGCGCCGGCTTGCGCTGGAACGTAGCCATGTCGGCGAAAACCGGCGGAATGACTTTTATTGCTGCCGCATCGATCGTCCCGGACAGGCTCGCGGCCGTGTTGTGCGAGTTCGCCACCACGACGTCAAATCCGCTCATCAGCGGCAATTGCGCGAGCGCCATCTCGCACAACTGCGCGGTTTGCGGTTCAAGCTCGCGCAACAATTGCGGATCGGTCACGCCATGGAAATAGCAGAGCTTCCGGCACGGCAATGCAAGAAGCTGCTCCAGATACGGATCGAAGATCGAGTAGCTGAGCAGCACGATGTCGTCGGCCGCCACGCTCGCGAACAGGTTCTCGAACGGATGCACTTCGATCGTGCCGATGTCGTAGCGCTGAGCGTACAACTCGGCCGTGATGCCGAGACGCCGCGCCGCACGAGCGATGGCGAGGCAATGATTGCCGACGGCATCGCCGGAAAAAATGTCGGGAGCGCAGATGTGCAGCTTCATTTGGCCCGCGCTCCGGCAATGTCGGCGAGACGCCGTGCATATGCGCGCGCGACCGCTGGCACCGAGTAGTCACGCTCGATGCGCGCTTGCCCGGCTTGTGCAATGCGCTCGCGCAGCGGAACGTCTTCGATCATGCGCTTCAGTTGTTCCGCGGCGATCGACACATCCGGATCGCACCAATACTGGCCTTCGGAGAACAGGTAGTCGCCCGGCCGCAGCGGCACGAGTTCGCCGTCTACCAGAAACGCCGTATCCGGCTCGCAGAAGTCCACGTTGCCGGAGAAGTTCGTCGCGACAACCGGTTGGCCCAACGCCATTGCCTCGGCAATCACGCGACCAAAACCTTCGCTACGATGCAGGGACACGTACGCGTCGCAGCACGCCATGAAGTCGGTGGAATCCTGGCGGCTCAAGCGTTCGGTGACGATGTGAATGCGGCTGTCGCCGGCCGTCAGTTCGCAGACAGCGCGCCACACCGGATCGTCGTCGCGCACGTTCATTGCCTTGATGACGAGTCCGACGCCAGGCGAGCTTTCGCCGAAAGCCTGTTTGAACGCACGCACGCCCGCAAGCGGATTTTTGCGGCTCAACCATGAGTTACCGTCGAACATCAGGTAGAACAGAAACTCGTTCGACGGCAGGCCAAAGCGTTCGCGGCGCGGATCGACAGGCGCGGGCACTTCCACGGCCATCGGCATGTGATAGACCGGTGTGTCGCCGAGGCGGCTATATACGCTTTGCACGAACTTGCTCTGTGCCCAGATCTCATCGACCATCTGGTGCACCTTCCCGAACGCGCTCGGCCAGTGAGGCAATTCCCAAGGCCACGCGCCGATCTTATGCGTTGGCGCCTCGATCAGCTTGCGGCCTCCCTCCAGCGCGAGACGCACCATCTCAGGCGCGGGCAGGCAGATGAGGCTGATGCCGTACTTCAGGTCGTCGCTCAGCAGGTGGTCCATCGAGTTGTCCAGCTTCGCCGGACCGGACATTGGCGCATTCACGAGCGCGACCGGGGTCGACGTCAACTGGAAAACGCGGGCGGCCATTCGTGCGTCTTCACCGAGACCCAGCACGCCTTGCGGAAAGCCCACCACGTTCACGCCAAAACCGTATTCAGACCGAACGTGCGCGCGGTAGGACTGCGGCTCGTCCGCACGACCTTGTGCCCGCTCCACCTTCAGGCACTCCAGTACCGGATACTCGTGAGCACCAGATTCGTTCCACCACTGCGCGAGTCCGGCCCGGCCGGTTTCCGTCGTGATGTCGAATGAGGCCTGCAGGTCCGGGCGTTCCTTCGCAATCAGTTCGAGGAAGCGCGGCAGTTGCGACATGCCAGGTTCCTGGTCCTCGTCCATGCGGGCGAGCGCCTGGGCGAGACCGGCCGCGGACCATTTGATAGCCGCATATTCGTGCTGGCCGTTCTGCTCCCACCAAGATTGGTAACTCAGGCGCGCGCTGAAGCGGTCGAGGTCGAACGCCGCTTGCAGATCGGGGCGCTCATTCCAGATCAGATTCAGGAATCGCGGCAGCAATGGCAGCGAGCAACGCTGGCCGGCTTCCATTTCGAACAGTTCCGCGGGCATGGCCGGCGCCACCCAGCGGAGCGCCGGATACTCGAATTGCCCGTGCTCCAGCCACCACGACCGTGCCTTGAGGCGCCCGATAAAGCTGTCCAGCGGGCACAGCGCATGAAGGTCGGCACGCTCCTTCAGGATGAGCCTTAGGAAGAGCGGCAAGGGCAGGCCCTGCTGGCTGTCGTCCTCGTGCATGTCCGTGAGCGTGCGCGGCGCGGTAGGCGGCACCCACTTGATCGCCCGGTATTGAAGCTGCCCGTGTTCGAGCCACCATGACAGGCAACTGAGCCGGCCGGTGAAGCTGCGCAGATTGAACGAGCTCTGCAGATCGGGCCGCTCGTTGATAATGAGCGAGATGAAACGCGGCACCTGCAGGCCGTCGTCGCTGACCGGTTCGGCGGGTTCGAGCATCGCGCCGCCAACCGGAGCCGGCGACCACTTGATGCGCGCATATTCGCGATGACCGTGCTCTTCCCACCAGCTGAGGCAAGCCAGTTGACCGATGAACGTGGTCAGGTCGAACGCGCTGCTCAAATCGGGCCGCTCGGCGGCGATCAGTGCCAGGAAACGGGGGAAGGGCAGCGCGCCGGCTTGCGTGCTGCTCATCGGCTCGGTGAGCTTCGGCCACGACGCGGGCGCTCTCCAGGTGACTCGCGGACAGGCATCTTGCCCGTGCGCTTCCCACCAGTTCAGACAGTTCAGGTAGCCGCTCAGTGTGCCCAGGTCGAAGGCCTGCGAAAGATCGCCGCGGGTTCCCACGATCATCGTGATGAGCCGGGGCAACTGCAGTCCGGCTTCCTCGAGCACGGTTTGCGGTTCGAGCAGCGTTTCCGGGAGATGCTTCGTGTCCAGCACGCTTGACGCTGTGGAACCAAGCCAGTACGTCACGGCCTCCGGGTGTCGCGCGATCAGCGTTTCATTGTCCAGCTGCCGCAGATATTCGACGTCTTCGTGACGAAGTACCCATTCGAAGTCGGGATAAGTTTCCCGCGCCGTCATTTCCCACCAGAAGTACAGCGTGATGCGATCGTTCAGCGACTTCGAGTTGTAGCGCGCGAGGTCGGCCCTGAACTTCATCAGGAAGTAAATCGCGCTCGGCAGGCAAAACAGCTCGCCTGGCGACGGATGACGATACTCGGCCAGCCAGGCGGTTTTGTTCTTGTTTTCCAGATTAAGCAAGGTCGGCAATCCTCGAAGGCCATGCAAACGAAAAGTCGTCGGCCGTCAGTGTCAGGTTCGGCGAATAGTACGGATCGTTCATCAGCAGATCGCCCCAGCGTTGCCTGACCAGTTCCGATTCCTGATTGAAGCGGCTGATTTTTTCCGGCGTGTCTTCCGCGCCGCGTGTGGCCGATTCGTGGTGATACAGCTCCGCGTACGGCGTCCACACGTTGCGGTAACCGGCTTTGCGAACGCGCAGGCAGAAGTCGATGTCGTTGTAGGCCACGTGCAGCTCTTCATCCAGGCCGCCCACTTCCTTGTAGATCGACTGACGGATCAGCAGGCACGCCGCGGTGACCGCGCTCATTGCGTTGCGCAGACGAGCGCGCGCGAAGTAGCCGGCCATCGTATTCGGGAAGTGCTTGTGCGCGTGACTCGCGATACCGCCTACGCCGAGCACGACGCCGCCATGCTGAATGGTGTCGTCCGGATACAGCAGCTTTGCGCCCACGGCGCCGACGTTTTTCTGAATTGCCACCGACATCATTTCTTCGAGCCAGTCCGCGTTGATGACTTCAATGTCGTTGTTCATCAGACAGACGAAGTCAGCGGTGCTTGCAAGCGCGACGCGATTGTTCAGCGCAGAGTAATTGAACGGCGAGTCGTCGCGTACGACCTTGATACGCGGGTCCGCTTGCAGGCGGGCGAACAGGTCATGCGTTTCCTGTTTGACCGAACCGTTGTCGATAATCGTGATGCGGAAATTCGAATACGTCGATTTGCCGACCACCGATTCCACGCATTGCTCGACAAGTGCCGCGGAGTCGCGCGTCGGAATGATGATTTCGACGGACGGGAGCACCTCGGGCAGTTCGTACACGACCTTGTTGAATGCTTGCGTGCCCGGGGCGTGAGTGGCCCGACCCTTGATATTGTTGCGCGCGAGATGGTCGTCGACCGCGCGCATTGCTGCAATATGTGCATACGGCTTTGCGTCGTGGCCGCTCGCCGTACTCTCGGGAATGATCCGCCAGTGGTAGAGCGCACGCGGAACGTGATAGACAGCGTCGTGTCCGACGCGATCGATCACACGCAGCGCGAGGTCGTAGTCTTGCGAGCCTTCGAGCCCGGTGCGGAAACCGCCGATGTCGCGCAGCACCGACGTTTTATAAACGCCGAAGTGCGAGATCATGTTCTGGCTCAGAAACAGATCGTAGTTGAAGTCGCATTTGAAGTATGGGTCGGAGCGCTCGCCTTCTTCCGAGATCTTGTCTTCGTCGCTATAGATGAGCGCCGCGTCCGGATGCGCATTGAGCATTTCCACTACGCAGTAAAACGCGAGCGGATGCAATTCGTCGTCGTGGTCGAGCAGTCCGACGAACTCGCCCGTCGCCAGTTCGAGCGCCGTGTTGCTCGACGCGCTGATGTGGCCGTTCGTTGTGCGATACGCGACTTTCACCCGATCCCCGTACTTTGCGACGTAGCTGTCCAGCACCGCCTTCACTTCGGGCTTGGTCGAGCAGTCGTCGGCGACGCAGATTTCCCAGTTCTCGTACACCTGGTCGATCACGGAATCGAGCGCCTTGCGCAGCCACTTTTCCGGCGTGTTGTAGGTCGGCATCACGATGCTGACCTTCGGCTGAAGGGCAAACGTTTTCGAACGCTCGCGCAATTGCGGATAGATAGACTTGGGCGGCTCGTGCGAGTCGATCCACGCCTGATACGACTGGCCGACGGTCGGCGCCGTAGCCGGCAAAGGGCCGCCGCGCCAGGCGGCGATGCGCCGCGCGCGCGCCAGTATTTCCGCCGAGCACTCGGTTTCGTGCAGTATCTGGATCTTCAGACCGGTCACCGAGAAGAGCGCAGGCAGTGCGATCGGGTCGAAGCGGATCGGGCCCGCGAGCTTGGGAAACGCGACGTCCTGTTCGACCTTGCCGCTTGCATCGACATGCAATGCAATCGCGCTATGTTCGGACATGCCCGAACCGGCGTCGACATAGAGCATGCACGGCGATGCCGCTGTCGCGTTGGTCTTGAGCTCGAACGAAATGCGCGCGGCTTGCTCCGACAAAGCCTCCCAACCTGTTAGTTCGAGCTGCGGGTCGTTGTTGGTCGCCTGCCATGAGAAGTCAGGATTCGAGGATTTCTCGACGTTGTTCAAAGGACGAAGATCGAATGTCATTTTCTCAGCAGGGAAACGTAGAGGTCTTTCAGGGGTGACAGGACGGCCTGCCAGGTCAGGTCGCGCGCCGTGCCCAATGCATTCGAGGTGCCGGTGCGCTTGTGTGCGAGTGCGTCGCGAATCGACTGCGCAATGCTGTCGACGTCCGACGGGTCCAGATAGGCGACATGCTCCGCAAAATATTCTTCGGTAGAGCCCACTTTGGTGACCGCGATGCGGGCGCCGGCCGCGTGCGCTTCGAGCGCGGCGAGCCCCGGCGTCTCGAGTGTGCTGGGTAGTACGAACGCTTCGCATGCCGCGTATGCAGAGCGCAGCACGGGGGAATCGTGCGCGAGCGTTCCTGCGTAGATGACCTGGTCGCCGCCTTCGGCGAAGCAGGTTTTCGCATACTCGGGATCGCGTTGATGGCCGATCAGCACGAGCTTCAGTTCAGGGAACGACTTCATCGCCCTGATGAGCGCCAACTGGTTCTTGCGCGGCTCGATGTTGCCCACGTTCAGAATGAAGCGGTCATGAATTGCGAATTCGCCGCGGAAGAGTTCTGGCGCAACCGGCTCGTAGAAACTCTGCTCGACGCCGTTGAGCACGCTCACGAACTTTTCGCGCGGCAGATTGAAGATGCGCGCGAGCGTCTCGCACTCGATCTCCGAATTGGCGACTACCCGATCCGCAAGCGAAAACTGATGATGAATCTCGCCAATCGGATAAAGGTGCTTCGTCTCCTCGGTAACCCAAAGACTAGACGAAACGACGAGCGGTAAGCCCAACTGTTTAACAAAGTTACAGAAGTGGACGGAGCCGCCTACACACGAGAAAAAATGAACGACGTCATGTTCGAGAAACCGCGGATTCCACGGATCGAACAGGGTGACGTCCACGCCATGCGCGGGCAGATGCTTGTGATACGCAAGCAACTGGATCTCTCCGCCTCCGGGAGTGTGGAAGGCCATCGGATAGGTGGCGAACAGCACTTTCATAGTGGGCTCTTTGTACTCAAACTTTTTCGTCAGGCCGGCTCGCGCCTCGCGCGAGCATTGCCCATGGCGCCGGCCGGGCCGTCGGCGTCCCGTGGAAAGGCGCCGCTTTGCGCTCGCGCCATGCAGGAGTGAGCCTGGTTGTGCTGTCGTCGAGCACGTCGGATCGAAACCACGAATTCCACATGCGCGAATACGTTTGAGATGTTATGAAGTATCTGGACGGCACTCGCGACGCGGCCGCCCGTTTATTATCCCGGCCCAGGCTCGCCGAACTGCGTGCGATCCTGGCGCGGCCTCCCTCGGCCGGTCCGATGCGGCCACATTTTAGCGCTAACCGGCACCCAAAGATTGATGCGAGTAGGCCGAAGCGGAAGCTGCACGCATACAATACGGTCCCATTCAGACTTCGTAACCATTACCGCCGATGCCAGATTGTATCGTGTCTCACCGGCCTTTCCCGACGTGCCGGGGTAGGGCAAGCCCCATCCGAACGTCGCTGGAATCGCAACCGCTGCGGCTGGCGGCGGAGGCACGTCCATGACCCAGCGCGTGCTCGTTACGGGTGCCAATGGCTTCGTCGGCAAGGCGGTGTGCAAGGCCTTACTGGAGCGGGGAGATACGGTCGCCGCGCTGGTGCGCCGCCCACGTACGGCGGCGCAAGGCGTGCATGAATGGATCGTCGATTCGGCCGACTTTCAGGGCGTCGAAGAGCGCTGGCCCGCGGATCTGCAATGCGATGCGGTTATTCATCTCGCCGCGCGCGTCCACCTGATGCACGACACCACGGCCGATCCGCTCGCCGCCTACCGCGCCACGAACGTCACGGGCGCATTGCGCGTGGCAGCGGCGGCGCGCCGCGCGGGCGCGAGGCGCTTCGTCTTCGTGAGCAGCGTCAAGGCGGTGGCCGAGGGCAGTGCCGGCCAGCCGATCGCGGAAACCGACAAGCCCGCTCCCACTGACCCTTACGGCATCTCGAAGCTCGAAGCGGAGCGCGCGCTGATCGAATATGGCCGGGAATCGGGCCTCGAGATTGTGATCGTCCGGCCGCCCCTCGTTTATGGTCCGGGCGTGCGCGCCAATTTCCTGCAACTCATGAATGCGATCGCACGAGGCATTCCGTTGCCGCTCGGCTCGATCGACGCGCGCCGCAGCCTCGTATTCGTCGATAACCTGGCGGACGCGCTGGTCCATTGCACGACTGATCCGCGTGCAGCCGGCCAGACTTTCAACGTCACGGACGGCCGCGATCTGAGCGTCTCGGAGCTCGCGCGAGCGCTCGCCACGCAACTGCATGCGCCCGCGCGCCTCGTGCCTGTGCCGGTCGCGCTGCTTCGCATTGCCGGCAGGCTGACGGGGCGCTCCGCGCGCGTCGACCGCCTGATCGGTGAACTGCGTCTCGACAGTTCGCACATTTGCGAACGCCTTGGCTGGTATCCGCCGCATACGGTCGAACACGGCTTGCTCGAAACCGCGGCCTGGTATCGCGCCACGCACTGAACGTACTTTCGATGCTATTCGCCTCGCTTTCCGCTCATCACCTGATCCAGATGCTCCTGTGGGGCGCCGCCGCCTTTTGTGCGTGCGCGGCCATTCTGTGGGCGCTGCTCAGAACGGGCCTCGCCTGGCGCCTCGCCACCGACATTCCCAACGACCGCTCCCTGCACACGCGTCCGACGCCGAGAGTCGGCGGCTGGGGCATCGTGCCCGTCGCCGTCGTACTGATCTGGCTCGCCGCACCGGCGCTATGGCTACCCGCGCTGGCCGCTGCGCTGCTTGCCGCGCTGTCGCAGATAGACGACCGCCGCGGCCTGCCGGCCCGCGTGCGTTTCGGCGGCCATGCGGCGGCTGTGGCGGCGCTCATCATCGTCTATCCGGCCGACGTGCCGTGGTGGGCGCTCACCGTCATGGCGGTTTTACTCGTCTGGCTGGTCAATTTGTACAATTTCATGGACGGCTCGGACGGCCTGGCGGGCGGGATGGCACTTTTCGGCTTCGGCGGCTATGCAATCGCCGCGTCGATTTCGAGCCATCCGGACGCGGCGCTCGCGAGCGCGTCCATCGTGATCGCCGGCGCTGCCGCCGGCTTTCTGCTTTTCAATTTCCACCCAGCGCGCATCTTTCTCGGCGACGCCGGCTCGATCCCGCTCGGCTTTCTTGCCGGCGCTCTCGGCTACTGGGGCTGGCGCGACGGCGTGTGGCCCGTCTGGTTTCCCGCAGTGACCTTCTCGCCGTTTATCGGCGATGCATCGGTCACGCTCGCCAAACGCTTGCTGCGCGGCGAAAAGTTTTGGCAAGCGCACCGCGAACACTACTATCAAAGACTGGTGCAGTCGGGATTGGGGCACGCATCGACGGCGCGCGTTTGGTATTTGTTCATGGCCACAGGCATAATGCTTGCTTTATGGGCGCTGAATTTGGCTGTCCCGAATCAATGGCTGGTTGTCGTCGCATGGGCCGTCGTGCTCGTCGTCGCCGGACTGTGTATTGATCGGCGGTGGCGACGCCATGTGTCCCGTTCCGGGCAATCCTGAGGTTCTGCGCAATGAAGAGATTCAAAGCCCGTTGGCTTTCGTTCAGTGCGTTTGCGTTCGACCTGTGCGCGGTGGCCATGGCGTGGATGCTGGCGTATGTGATCCGCTTCAACGGCCCGGTGCCGGGTCCGTTCTGGTCGAGCGGCTTGCATGCCCTGATATGGGTGTTGCTGATTTACGCCGTGATGTTCCGCAGCTACGGGCTGTATCGCGGCATGTGGGTATTTGCGAGCCTGCCCGACCTCGTGCGGATCGCAAAAGCCATCGGCGTCGGCGCGCTCGTCGTCATGATCGCCTCCGCGCTGTTGCAGCCGTCGCCCATCGTGCCGCGCTCCGTGCTGATCGTCTCGCCCATGCTGCTCTTCCTCACCATGGGCGGCTCTCGGGCGCTCTATCGGGCAGCCAAGGAGTTCTATCGTTACGGCGGCCTCGTCGGCCAAGGCAAGCCGGTGCTCGTGCTGGGCGCGGGCAACGCGGGCGCGAACCTCGTGCGCGAATTGAAGCGCTCAGGCGAGTGGCGGCTGGCAGGGTTGCTCGACGACGATCCGGTCAAGCAGGGCCGCGAGATTTATGGCTATCGCGTGCTCGGTGCAATCACCGATCTGCAGAGAATCACGGCCGACCTGAAAGTCGAGCATGTGATCATCGCCGTGCCGTCGGCCTCGGTGGAAGTGCACCGGCGCATCGCAACGCTGTGCGTGCGGGCGGGCGTTCGCGCTATGACGCTGCCGGCGCTGACGCCGCTCACGCAAGGCCAGGCGTTTCTCTCCCGCGTGCGTCAAATCGATCTGGAAGACCTGCTGGGCCGCGACCCGGTGATGATCGACACAGATCACGTCGAAGCGCTGCTGAAGAACCGCGTGGTCATGGTCACAGGCGCGGGCGGCTCGATCGGCTCGGAGTTGTGCCGGCAGATTCTGCGCTTCGGCCCGGTTCAGCTAGTGGCGTTCGACGTGTCGGAGTTCTCCATTTACCGGCTCAACGAAGAGTTGACCGACAGGTACCCGGAAGTGTCGGTGGTGCCGATCATCGGCGATGTGAAGGATTCGCTGCTGCTCGACCAGGTGATGGCGCGCTACAGTCCGCATATCGTATTTCATGCTGCAGCGTACAAGCACGTGCCGTTGATGGAAGAGGTGAACGCGTGGCAGGCCGTACGCAACAACGTGCTCGGCACGTACCGCGTGGCGCGCGCGGCGATCCGTCATGACGTCGCCCACTTCGTGCTGATTTCCACGGACAAGGCCGTCAACCCGACCAACGTAATGGGCGCGAGCAAGCGTCTTGCGGAAATGGTGTGCTCGTCGCTGCAGCAACAGGGCACGCGGCGCACGCAGTTCGAGACCGTGCGCTTCGGCAACGTGCTCGGCAGCGCGGGCAGCGTGATCCCGAAGTTTCAGGAGCAGATTGCGCGCGGTGGCCCCGTCACGGTCACGCACCCGGAAATCACGCGTTTTTTCATGACCATTCCCGAAGCGTCGCAGCTTGTGCTGCAGGCGTCGAGCATGGGGCACGGCGGCGAGATCTTCATTCTGGACATGGGCAAACCGGTGCGGATCGCCGATCTCGCGCATGATCTGATCCGTCTTTACGGCTTTACCGAAGAGCAGATCCGCGTGGTGTTCACGGGCCTGCGTCCCGGCGAAAAGCTCTATGAAGAACTGCTCGCGGATGACGAAACCACCACACGCACTCCGCATCCGAAGCTGCGTATTGCACGAGCGCGTGAAGTGCCGGACAGCCTGATCGACAATCTGCTGCCGTGGCTGATGCAGCACCGCGTTCCCACCGACGACGAAGTGCGCCGCGACCTGCGCCGCTGGGTCGCCGAGTATCAGCCTGCTACGCCGACGGCATTGCGCAGTGTGCCCGCGGCGGTTCCGCGGGTTTCCTAGAGGGGCCGCCTGTCCTTCATTTGAGCTCAGACAGGCGTTCGACGAGCTGTACTCAGTAGCCGTCCGCCTCCCCACACTGACGCTCTCCACGCTCTCACATTTGCCGCGTTGCGGCTTGCCTTGCCCCTCGTCGTGTCCAAGTCCGGCAACTCGAGCGCCTTGCGCCAAGGGCAGCACATCGCGACCGTGCGAGGTCAGCGCTGAGCGCAATGCTTACCTTTTTGCGATAACTCCCTACGGCGTGTAACATCCGTCGCAGATTTGTAACCGGAAAAAAGTAATGGCTCAGCGAGACGAGTCCCTGACGTTCATTAGATTCGTGGCCATCACGCTCGTAGTGATGGTTCACGTTTCAGCACCTGCGTTTGTTACTCCCGGTCCCTCGTGGCACGCCGGACTCGTCTATGACAGCGCGGCTCATATCTGTGTGCCGCTCTTTTTCATGGTCACGGGTGTGCTCCTGCTGGGGAAGGAGCACACAGTTACTTCGATGATCAAGCGGATCAGGAAGGTCGTCGTAACGCTGATTGTATGGTCCGTCATCTACCTGGAGTGGGAGCAGGTGTATCGGGGGAACGCGACTAAAGATTGGCTGCTGACAATACTCACGCAACCGTACATGCATCTTTGGTTTCTTTACGCTTTGATCTCTGTTTACATATCGTTGCCAGTTCTTTCGCTTTTCTTCAGGAACGCAACGACTGCGCAGAAGTATTGGATACTTGGCGCCTGGTTTGTGGGTGCAAGCGTGCTGCGGCTATCGGATGCAATGCTCGGAAGGGTGACGGTCGCGATCGACCTCTCTTTGATCACGACATATGGCGGCTACATGCTGCTCGGTGCAGTTCTGTTCGAGATAATCAGTGACACGAAGAGTGGCGTTACTTTCGCAACGGCAATTGTGTTGTGGATTATTGGAACTGCTGCGATCTGTTACGGCAGCGGATATTACATGCTGACTGAAGGGAAATTCACGATGCTGTTCGTGGACTACTGGACCCCGACAGTAATCGTTTCTTCAGGCGCTGCATTCGTCTCGCTCAAAATGATTTTCGATCGTCTTCAGGGCGCGATCTGGCTCAAGCCGTTCCTCGATATCGGAGACAGGACTTTTGGGATCTATCTAGTGCATCTTATTGTGCTGGTGTTCCTATTGGATAGGCTGCCAAAGACGTTAGCGCAGTTGAGCCCATGGGCCTTATACCCGGTTGTTACCGCCATCACAGTGACGATTTGCTGGATATTGGTCCTGGTGGTTCAGCGGCTGCCTGTTGCGCGATTGCTTTTCCCAAAATGAAGATCGTCGGCCGGTGATCGATCAACGCCGTGCAGCCATGTAATAGGACTACCGGCCCGTCCTGCCTTCCTATCTTTTTGCCTTCCTCACCACCATCCACCGCGGCGACTTGAACCGGACAATGCTCACATAGAGCCACACGTAGGTCGCCGCGAACACCACCACGAAGCAGAACAGATGCAGCGTATGCCGCCAGAACAATGTGGCCGGCACGACCGCGATCAGACATAGCAGCCACAAATAAGGCGACGTCAGCGAATTGCGCCGCGTCAGTTCGCGTGCGGTACGCGCGCCGACCGCCCAACGCATCAGCCGCTTATAGACCAGCATGTGCAGATGCACGCCATCCGGAATGCCGGGCGACATGCCGCGAATAAACTTCTTTCGATAAATCGAGAAACACGTCTCGAAGATCGGGTACATGAAGAGCAGTACCGGATACCACGCGGACACGTCGCGATTGCGCATGACCAGCATGATCGACAGTTCGGCAAGCATGAAGCCGATGAAGTACGCGCCGCCGTCGCCGAGAAAAATCAGCCCCGCCGGGAAGTTCCAGATGAAGAAGCCGAGCACCGCGCCCATCATCATGAACGACGCCGACAGCACGATCGGATCGTGCACCTGGAAAGCGACATAAGCGAGCGACGCGAACATCATGAACGCCACCATCGACGCAAGGCCGTTGAAGCCGTCGATGATATTGATCGCGTTCGCAAGCGCCGCCACCGCGAGCACCGTGACCGCGCACGAGATCACCGCATACGAGAGCAGGAAGTCGAGCGGCGGCACGCTGATGCGCGTGACCGCGATGTCCAGCAGAAAGTACGCAAGCGCCGCTGCCGCCATCGTGCAGACGAGGCGCGCGAGCGGCGACACACGCTTGGTCAGATCCTCGACGAGACCCGAGCCGAAGGCGGGCATGCCGCACGCAATGAGCCCGAGAATGCCGCCCGATACCGCCGGGTAGGCATAGCGCAGTTGCACGGCCGAAACGATCAGCCCGACGAGAATGCCCGTTCCGCCGATGCGCGGCACGGGGCGCACGTGAAACTTCTGTACGCCGGCCAGATCGGTGTCGGTCGAAAATTTTTCATGCAGATGCGCATAGCGCACGATCAACAGCGTGATCAGCAGTGAAACGAGAAAGCCGAGCGCAAAACTAAGCATGAAAGTGGGCCTGAGCGAAGACGCCGAATTATACAAACGAAACGCGAGACGCCCGGAAAAGCGCCGGGCTCCCGAGAGCCGCAATGAATCCCAGATAGTGAGGCGCGGATCGCGCGCAAACCCGCGCCAGTCATGGATTTCACCTATGTAGCGAGGGTCGCGCCACGTCGTTAACCTGGATGCGGCGACGTGTGCGCTATGCGGGCGGATAGAACACTCGCCGCGGATCGACAAGACGGTTCCGGAGACCCAATGCTAAATAACATCACAATTCGTGGCGGCCTGACGCTGGTGATCAGCGTATTCGTTGCCTTCCTGCTGACCGTAATCGGCGTTGGATATGGCGCACTCAAGCTTGCCAACAGTAGCCTCGACGACACGCAGCGCAGCGCAGCGGCGCTCTCGCATCTGAAGGCAAGCTCCGAAAAGCTGCTGCAGGTGCAACTCGCGCTGGGCTCTTATCAAACGCTCTTCAGCGTCGGCAAGCAAACCGACGACCTGCTGCCCGCCGCGCACAAGGTGCTGGTCGAATCGAACAAGGATTTTCGCAATTACATGGCGGGGCCGTTCTCGAGCGACGCGGAGCAGAAGCTCGCGCAGAACGTCGAGCAGGCCCGTAACGCGCTGGTCGATAAGGCAATCGAACCGGAGTTCAAAGCGCTCACCGACTTCGACTTCAATACGTTCCGCAACATTCAGGGCGAGACGGCGAACGGGTTTTACTCCACGTATTCGAAGGCGATCGACGCGCTCGAACATGCGCAGACCGAGAACCAGCACCGCCAGGCCGGGACCGCCGCTCAACGCTTCCAGATTGCGACGCTTCTCTTTGCAGCAATCGGCGCACTCGCCATCGTGATCGGTGTGGCGGCGCGCGTTGCGTTGTCGGCGGCGCTCATCAAGCCGGTTAATGCCACCGTCAAGCACTTCGAGCGGATGGCTGCAGGCGATCTGACCGTGGCGATTAAGAGCCAGTCGCGCAATGAAATGGGCCAGTTGCTGAGCGCGCTGACGAAGATGCGCGACGGTCTCGTCGACACCGTTTCGCAAGTGCGCGGCAGCACAACGGCCATTACGCAGGGCGCCAATGAAATTGCCTCTGGCAACGCAGACCTGTCCGCGCGCACGGAGCAGCAAGCCGCGGCGCTTCAGCAGACGGCCGCGAGCATGGAGCAGCTCTCGGCGACCGTGAAGCAGAACGCGGACAACGCGAAGCAGGCCAACCGGCTCGCGCACGGCGCGCTCGACACGGTCACGCGCGGCGGCAAGGTGGTGTCGCGTGTCACGGAAACGATGGACGGCATCAGCGAGTCGTCGCGCAAAGTGACGGAGATCATCGGCATGATCGAGGGCATTGCGTTTCAGACCAACATTCTCGCGTTGAACGCAGCCGTGGAAGCGGCGCGAGCCGGCGAGCAGGGGCGCGGCTTTGCAGTCGTGGCGTCGGAAGTGCGCAGCCTCGCGCAGCGCTCGGGCGCGGCGGCGAAGGAGATCAAGGAACTGATCGGCGATTCGGCGGCTCAGGTCGAGCAGGGCGCGTCCCTCGTGGCCGAGGCGAGCCGCACGATGAACGAGGCGATGCAGTCGGTCGAGCGCGTGACCGGCATCATGGGAGAAATCGAGGCCGCCGCGCTGGAGCAGAGCGACGGCATCGAGCAGGTCAACAAGGCCGTCTCGCAGATCGACGAAGTCACGCAGCACAATGCCGCACTTGTAGAGGAAGCGGCTGCGGCGGCGAAATCGCTGGAAGAACAGGCCGCTGTTTTGCGGGAGGCGGTTGCGGTGTTTCGCGTGAGCGATGCATCGGTGAGACACGGCAACCCTGCAGCGACGCGCGCGGCCAGCATGTCCGGCGTGCCGGCGGCGCTTGCAGTGTCCTGATCGCGGACGCCGAACTTGCAAGCACCGCGCGGTGCGAAGCGCCTGATGTCAGCCTGCGAATCCTTGGGGATTCGCCGACTGCCACCGCCAGTGATCCGCACACATTCTTTCGATGCCGAATTCCGCGCGCCAGCCGAGCAGTTCCAATGCGGCGCGCGGATCGGCAAAGCATGACGCCACATCGCCCGGACGGCGCGCCACGATCTCATACGGCACCGGCCGCCCCGACGCCTTCTCGAACGCCTTCACGACGTCGATCACGCTGTAACCCTGGCCCGTCCCGAGATTGACGACGAAGCTCGCGTCGCGTTTGACGAGCGCATCGAGCGCGGCCAGATGCCCGCGCGCGAGATCCACCACGTGAATATAGTCACGCACACCGGTGCCGTCGGGCGTTTCATAGTCGCCGCCGAACACGCGCAGCTTGGCGAGCTTGCCGACCGCGACTTGCGCGACATACGGCATCAGGTTGTTAGGAACGCCCGCCGGATCTTCGCCGATCAGCCCGCTTTCATGCGCGCCGACCGGATTGAAATAGCGCAGCGTGGCGATGCGCCACGAGGGATCGGCCACTTCGAGATCGCGCAACACCTGTTCGGCAATCAGCTTTGATTGACCATACGGGTTCGTGGCCGACAGCGGAAACGATTCGTCGATAGGCGAGCTTTTCGGCACGCCGTATACCGTCGCCGAAGAACTGAACACGAACTGCTTCACGTTGCGATCGCGCATCACGCCGAGCAGCGCGAGCAGGCTGCCCACGTTGTTGCTGTAGTACTCGATCGGCTTCGCAACCGACTCGCCCACCGCTTTCAGCGCGGCAAAGTGGATGGCGCCGGTAATCGGGTGCGCGTCGAACACACGGTTGAGCGCCGCCTCGTCGCGCGCGTCCGCTTCGTAGAACGCAACGGCGCGGCCTGCGATTCGTTCCACGCGTTGCAGCGACTCGCGGTTGCTATTCACGAGATTGTCGATTACCACGACGTCGTAGCCACCGTTCAGCAGTTCAACGCAGGTGTGCGAACCGATGAAGCCCGCGCCGCCCGTTACCAGAATCGTGCCCTTCGTGGTCATGCTGTTGCTCCGTTAAAGTAAAACGCCTGTCATTTTTTGCACCAGGTCCTTATACGTTTCGACGACGACGCGTTCGTCAAACTCCTGCGCGACTTTCTGCCGGCCGCGTTCTGCCATGGCGCGGCGCTCGGCGACGCTCATATCGAGCATTCCGGCGAGCGCTGCGGCAAGGCTTTCTGCGCTGCGCGCTTTGCAAAGCAGTCCATTGACCCCGTGTGCTACCACCTCGCGGCAGCCCGGCACGTCGGTCGTGACAATCGGCCGGCCCATGGCCGACGCTTCCATCAGCGTGCGCGGCACGCCTTCGCGATACGACGGCAAGACGACGCAATCCGCATCGGCGATAAAAGGCCGTACGTCATGCGCCTCGCCGAGATAGTCGATGATGCCTTCCCGTTCCCAGGCCGCCACTTCGTCGCGCGTGATCGCGCTCGGATTGTCGACGCCGACCGGACCGAGTAGCTGAAAACGCGCTTGCGGATAACGTTGCCGAAGCTGCCGTGCAGCCTCCACGTATTCGCCGACGCCTTTGTCCCACAGCAAACGGCCAATCAGAACGAACTTGAATTCCGCGCGCTCGGGCAGAGGTGTAAAGCCGAACTGTTCGAGATCGACGCCTTCACCGTGCAACAGCCGGGCGCGTTCAGGATGCACTAACAAATTCTGTTCGACAAACGCTGTCTGATCGTCGCGATTCAAAAACCAGATTTCGCGCGGAAAACGGAACGCGAAACGATACAGCTTTTTTGCCACCAGCGCGGCGCGGCTTCGCTGGATGAACACATACCCGAGGCCCGTCGTCACCGCAACCGACTGCACGCCCGCCAGTTTCGCGGCTATCGAGCCATAGATGTTCGGCTTGATCGTGTAATGAAATACCACGTGCGGGCGAATCGCGCGATAGCGCCGGTACAGCGTGTACAACGTGCGCAGGTCGTCGCGCGGATTGGTGCCTTTGGAGGCGACCGGCAATTCGATGCAGCGGCAGCCCATGGCCGTGAGCAACTCGAACGTGCGGTCGCGCGGCGCGAGCACCGTCACGTCGACGCCGCGTCCCACCAGCATGCGAATCAGCCCTTGCCGGTACGTATAGATTGCCCAGGCGGTGTTACACACGAGTGTAATGCGCAACGCGGGCGTCGACTTCAAGGCTGGCTTCATGCGGGAACGTGCTCGGCGGTGAATGAAAGGACGAACGGACGTGACAATGCGGATCAATGAGTCGCGCGCGGCGCGAGCAGGCTGCGTTTGACCCGCTGCAACGCGCGGTACGGTGTCACGAGATGCAGCAGATTTTTGGCGAGGCCAAACCAGTCGTAGGGATTCGCGACGTTGAAGTAGCGCAGTTGCAGCCGCAGTGTCGAGAGCACCTGGCGGCGGCGTCTCGTCGCGCTGATGCCGCCTTCGTTCAGTTCGTAGTAAAGACCCAGTTCCGGCAGGTTCGCGCAGTCGTAACGTTCCATCAGACGCACGAACAGATCGAGGTCTTCCGCCGACGGATAGGCCGCGCGGTAGTTGCCGACGGCGCGCACGGCGTCGATACGCAGCATCATGGAAGGATGCGCAAGGCATGAGCGGAAGAACCGCAGTCGGCGAATCGCCGCGGGCTCGGCGGGCGGCGTCAGCATGAAAAGCGGTGCGCCCGCACGCGTGACCACCTGCGTCCACATGCCGAGCCCGGCCACTTGCGGATGCGCTTCCATGTATGCGCGCTGCTTCGCAAGCCGTTGCGGCACGCTGCGGTCGCCCGCGTCTATACGAGCGGCATAGCGAAAGCCGCGCTGCGCGAGCGCGTCGATACCGGTTTGCAGCGCACGCTCGATGCCGCCGTTCTGCGGCATGCGCAACACTTCGATCTGCAGGTTCGCAAGCGTTGGCGCGACGATGGGCGGCGTGCTGCCGTCATCGACGATCAGAACGTGCACCAGCGCACTTTCATTGAACGACGCGAGCGTAAGATCGACGTCGGCCTGGCCGTTGTAGGCGGGCATCAGCACCGCGACGTCATCAAGGCAGTGCGGCGGCGTGTCGACGGCGGTAAGCGTCATGGGTGCAATTTGAAACGGATGTAATAAAGATTAACCGACGCCGCAGCGAGATAACCGCATGCAAGGCCCGCGAGCGCGCCATAAGCGCCGAGCCGCGGAATAGCCAGCAGATTGACGACGAACGCAACGGCTAGCGCGAGCAGCCATTTGAACAGCAACACGAACTTCGCCTGATATTTGAGAACGACCAGATTGCCGATTGCCTCGATGCCGGCGGGCACGGAGAGCCATACCGCCCAGCGGAAAATTTCGATCGCGCCTTCGAAGCCCGGCCCGAACACGCGGCGAATGATAAAGCCGGCGAGCAGATCGAGCACCGCGGCGCCCGCGACCATCAACGCGGCGGTCATTGCGGTAAGGCGCCAGACGTTGCGGCGCAACTGTGCGGCCTGCTGCACACGGTAGACGAACGCCGGCGCGATGGTCTGCGCGAGCATCAGCGCGAGCGTGATCCAGTTCTCGTTCAACTGCTGCGCGGCGGAATAGCGGCCGAGATCGGCGAACGAAATGGCCCGCTCCAACATGAGCCGATCCAGTTTCAGGAACAGATACATACAGATCAGGCCGAGCCAGAACACCGTGCCCGCGCTCGCGAAGTGCTTGAAGAGAGAGCGGTCGAAATGTAACCGCAGCTTGCCGCCATGCCGACGAATGTAATAGACCACCAGTACACTGCCGATGGCCGCAGACTCGAGCGCCCACAGCCAGCCGAAGCGCGCGGGTTGCGCAGCGGCGCGCACGAGCAGATAGACGAAGCCAGCCTTGATAACCGCCGTACTCATGCTGGTGAGCAATTGCGGCTTGCTGTACGTCATGCTCTGCAGCCACGCATTGATCACGCCGACGAACGGTTCGCGAAACAGCATCGTGACGGCGAGGCCCGCGAGCATCGCGCCGACGAGCGGATCGAACAGATTGAGCGCAATGCCGAGCCACGTCAGCAGCAATGCTGCGACCGACACCGAAAAGCGCAGCGCGAACGCACTGCCGAGCACGGTGCCGAGCTGCGCGGGCGGCCGCTCGACAATGGTGGGCACGAGAATCTCTGCGCCGCATACCCAGGTAATAGGCGACAGCACCAGCAGCAGCGTATTGGCGTATTGCCATTTGCCGAACGTGTCCGGCCCGAAGTAACGCGCGAGCATGCCGCTGATCGCAATGGCCACGCCGATTTGCGTGAGCCGTTCGAGGCCAAGCCAGACAATGTTCGTGAAAGCGCGCGTGACGTCGGGATTGGCAAAGCGCTTGAGCGTCAGCATCCGGTAAGTGCCCGCCAATGCGTTCGGCGCGAGTCTGCCCACCTGGCTGGCCGTCGAGGCACGGGCGGCCTTGGCAACTTTACAAATGGAGGGCGTCTAAGCATTAGAATGGTGTTACCAGGCTGGTCCTAAAAGCGCAATTATAAGTTGGAACCGGATTGCTTCCGGCAAGGGCGCAGCATCATGTCCGATCGCTATGATTTACCGATTCAGCATGACTGCGCCGGTCAAAATTTTCCATTGCACGCAAGTGAGCCAACATGATCTCCAAATCTATTTTCAAGGCATATGACATTCGCGGCGTAATCGGCAAGACGCTCGATGCCGATGCAGCGCGTTCGATCGGCCGTGCGTTCGGCAGCGAAGTGCGTGCACAAGGCGGCGACGCCGTGGTGGTCGCGCGTGACGGTCGCCTGTCGGGCCCGGAATTGATCCAGGCATTGTCGGACGGGCTGCGTGCGGCCGGCGTCGACGTGGTCAATGTCGGCATGGTGCCAACCCCGGTCGGCTACTTTGCGGCGAGCGTGCCGTTGCAACTCGAAGGCGGCGAACGGCGTATCGATTCGTGCGTCGTCGTGACTGGTAGTCATAATCCGCCGGACTACAACGGCTTCAAGATGGTCCTGCGCGGCTCCGCGATTTACGGCGACCAGATTCTCGCGCTGCATCAGCGCATCGTCGACGAAAACTTCTCCGAAGGCAGCGGCACCTACGCCGAGTACGACATTGCCGATGCGTACCTTGAGCGCATTGCGAGCGACGTCAAGCTCACGCGCCCGATCAAGATCGTCGTGGACACCGGCAACGGCGTCGCCGGCGGCCTCGCGCCGAAGCTCTTCAAGAAGCTCGGCTGCGAACTCGTCGAACTCTTCACGGAAATCGACGGCAACTTCCCGAACCATCACCCGGATCCGGCGCATCCGGAAAACCTTCAGGACGTGATTCGCGCACTGAAGGAAACGGACGCGGAAATCGGCTTTGCGTTCGACGGCGACGGCGACCGCCTCGGCGTCGTCACCAAAGACGGTCAGATCATTTATCCGGACCGCCAACTGATGCTGTTCGCCGAAGAAGTGCTGTCGCGCAACAAGGGCGCGCAGATCATTTACGACGTGAAGTGCACCCGCAATCTCGCGAAGTGGGTGAAGGACAAGGGCGGCGAGCCGCTCATGTGGAAGACCGGCCACTCGCTCGTGAAGGCGAAGCTGCGCGAAACCGGTGCGCCGCTCGCGGGTGAAATGAGCGGCCACGTGTTCTTCAAGGACCGCTGGTACGGTTTCGACGACGGCCTGTACACGGGCGCGCGTCTGCTGGAAATCCTCACGCGTGTGGAAGACCCGAGCAAGCTGCTCAACTCGCTGCCCAACTCGAACTCCACGCCCGAACTGCAACTGAAACTCGAGGAAGGCGAGAACTTCGAACTCATCGCCCGCTTGCAGCAGAACGCGAAATTCACCGGCGCCGACGACGTCGTGAAGATCGACGGCCTGCGCGTCGAGTATCCCGACGGCTTCGGCCTCGCGCGTTCGTCGAACACCACGCCGGTCGTGGTCATGCGTTTTGAAGCCGATAACGACGCGGCACTCAAGCGCATTCAGGAAGACTTCCGCCGCGTGATTCTCGCGGAGAAGGCCGACGCAAAGCTGCCGTTCTAAACGTTCGAACGGCGGGGCCTGCGCTGGCATTGCTGGCGTTGCTGGCGAGCCGTGGCCATCGGCCAGAACGCGGCGCGGGTTTCACTTACCGCGCCGCGTTTTTTCATGCCAGTCTGCCAGGTCGCGCTAGAATTGCCGTCCTGGTGACATAACGTCTACGTTCTGTCGTCTCTCGCTGGAAGTCTCACGCGAAGCGTTAGGTTTCGTTGGACTTCTTTCAATGCATCTTCGGGCCGGATAACCGGTTTTCCCACTCTTGAGCGTGCAAAAGATATTGATCGTGAGGGTGTCGTCGTTGGGCGACGTCGTTCACAACATGCCGGTGATCGCCGACATCCGGCGCCGTCATCCCGAGGCGCAGATCGACTGGCTCGTCGAGGAAAGCTTCGTGGGGCTCGTCGAACTCGTGACCGGCGTGCGGCGCGCGATTCCCGTGTCGCTGCGCCGTTGGCGCAAGCGCATCTTGTCGATTGGCAACTGGCGCGAGATAAGCGCATTCCGACGTGCGCTCGCCGCCGAGAACTACGATCTGGTGATCGACTGCCAGGGGCTCATCAAGACCGCGTGGGTCGCGAAGATGGCGCGCGGACCGCTCGTCGGCCTTGCAAATCGCACTGACGGCGCGGGCTTTGAATGGCCGGTGCGCTTCTTTTACGACAAGCGCGTGCCGATCGAGCCGCGCACGCATGTGGTCGAGCGCACGCGGCAACTGGTGGCGGCGGCGCTGAACGACCCGAAGCCGCAACCTACCGACGAAATCGATTTTGGCATCGACACGCGGCGCGCCGCGTTGGCGTTGTCGGCGGCGAATCTCAATCTTCCGGTGCCTTACGTGGTGTTCGTGCATGCAACCTCGCGTGCCGACAAGCAATGGCCCGACACCGCGTGGATCGAGCTAGGGCAGTCGCTCGTGCGGCGCGGCGCATCGATCGTCTTGCCCTGGGGCAGCGAGGCCGAGCGCGAGACGAGCGAGCGTCTCGCGAAAGAGTTCGGGGCGGCAGCCATCGTGCCGCCCAGGCTGTCGTTGCCGGCGGTGGTCGGTCTGATTGAAGGCGCGGCCGCGACGGTCGGTGTTGACACAGGTCTGGTTCACATCGCGGCGGCGCTTAAGCGGCCCACGGTCGAGTTGTACAATTTCGCGACCGCGTGGCGCACCGGCGGCTACTGGTCGCCGAACGTCGTCAATCTCGGCACGGCAGGGCAACCGCCCACGCTGCAACAGGTGAAGTCCGCGCTTGCCGGCTTCGGACTGTTGTGATTCGTCCGGTGCGCTTCGCCTCACGCGTCATCCGTTTCCAAGGGCGATCATGAACGAAACCCAGATCATCGAAGTAGCGAATGCCGACTGGCACGCGCGCAACCTGTCCGTGCCGCGTGAGACGCTGCTCGCCGGAGTCGAGCGCGGCAAGGTGCTGTATTTCCCGAACCTGCGTTTCGCGATTGAAGGCGGCGAGCAGGCGCTGCTCGACCCCGCGCTGGCCGATCCGAACCGCAAGAACATCAGCCTCGAACCGAATGGCGGCGCATTGCATGGCGTGGCCGGCAACGCGGTCACGCAGTCTGCGGTGCGCGCATTGATCTCGCGTTATCAAACGAATGCGCGCACGCTTGTCGACGGGCTTTTTCCCGAATACAACGGCAAGCTGCGCGTCGCGCCCACGAGTTTGCGGCTGCATCAGGTCGAAACACGGCAAACGTCATGGCGCAAGGACGATAGCCGCTTGCATGTGGACGCCTTTCCGTCGCGGCCCAATTACGGCGAGCGCATTCTGCGTGTGTTCACCAACGTCAATCCGAACGGCGTGCCGCGCGTATGGCGAGTCGGCGAACCGTTCGAGGACATGGCCAAACGCTTTCTGCCGCGCATCAAGCCGCAAATGCCGGGCGCAGCGTGGCTGCTGAATCTGTTGCACGTAACGAAATCGCCGCGCAGCGAGTACGACCATCTGATGCTCCATCTGCACGACGGCATGAAGGCCGACATGGAATATCAGAAGACAAGTCCGCAGGAGACCATGCCGTTTCCGCCGGGCAGCGTGTGGGTGTGCTTCTCCGATCAGACTTCGCACGCGGTGATGTCCGGTCAGTTCATGCTCGAGCAGACGTTCTTCCTGCCGGTCAAGGCAATGGTGCAACCCGAATGTGCGCCGCTCGGCATACTTGAACGCCTGAAGGGCAGGGCGCTGGTTTGAGCGCCGCGGTTCGTTCGGGCTCGCCAGATTTTGTGCACCGTCGCGCGCCGATGGCTGACCATGCGGCTGCGCCAGGGCCATTGCATCGGCACGGTATTCGCGAGCTGCACGCTGCGCGCTTGCATCATGCGGAGCGCCGATGCTAAGGGCAATCTATAACGCGCTCTGGTGGATCATCGCGCCGGTTGCGGTGCTGCGTCTGCTGATCCGTTCGCGCAAGGAGCGCGGTTATCGGCAACATATTGGCGAGCGCTTCGGCTATGTTCGCGGACGTTTGCCCGAAGACGACGCGCCGTTGATCTGGGTGCACGCGGTGTCGGTCGGTGAGACGCGTGCCGCGCAACCGCTAATCGACGCGCTCATCAAAGCGCGTCCGGACGCACGCATTCTGTTGACTCATATGACGCCCAGCGGTCGCGCGACCGGCGAGCAGATCTTCGGCGACCGCGTGATGCGCAGCTATCTGCCGTACGACATGCCGCACGCGGTGCGGCGCTTTCTGCGCGCGTGGCGGCCGTCGCTCGGTCTGGTAATGGAAACCGAAGTGTGGCCCACGTTGATCGACGAATGCCGGCGCGCCGACGTTCCACTGGTGCTGACCAACGCGCGGATGTCGGCGCGCTCATATAAGCGGGCGGCCAGATTCGGCGGGGCGACGAAAGACGTGTTCGGCGGCTTTGCGCGTGTGCTGGCGCAGAGTCCATCGGACGCGGAACGGCTGACGGCGCTCGGCGCGCGCAACGTCGCGGTACTCGGCAATCTTAAATTCGACATGAGCACGCCGCCGGAACTGGCGGCGCGCGGTCATGCGTGGCGCGCGGCAATCGGCGCGCGACCCGTGTGGGTGGCGGCAAGTACACGCGAAGGCGAAGAGGAACTCGTGTTGCAGGCGTTCGCGGCCCTCGACGTTGAGAATGCGCTGTTGATTCTCGTGCCGCGCCATCCACAGCGTTTTAACGAGGTTGCAGCGCTCGTCGAGAAAGCCGGGCTGCGACTCGCACGACGTTCGACATGGGCACCCGATGCGAAGGTTGCGTCAGCGGCTGCAAGCGGCGGTGTGCCCGCTTTGCCGGCGGACGTGAATGTGCTGCTCGGCGACTCGATGGGCGAACTGGGCGCTTATTACGCGGCCTCCGACCTCGCGTTTATCGGCGGCAGTCTGTTGCCGCTCGGCGGACAGAATCTGATTGAAGCCTGCGCGGTGGGTGTGCCCGTGCTGATCGGGCCGCACGTGTTCAACTTCACGCAGGCCACGGCCGATGCGGTCGCCGCAGGCGCGGCGGTGCAGGTGCAGGATCCGGCCGATCTGGCGCGAGCGCTGCGCGAACTTTTCAACGACAAGGCGCGACGGCTCATGATGGGCGGTGCGGCCTCGGCGTTTGCCGCGCGTCATCGCGGGGCAACCGCGCGCACCGTGGATGTGTTGATGGCGTTGTTGCCGGAGTGAGGACAAGCAAGCGCTGAGGAGACTCAGCGCTTGCCTTCAAACTTTCAACAGCCCCTTTCGCTCGATGAACCGCACCACGTCGTCCAATCCGTCGAGCGCCTTCAGATTACTCATCACGAAAGGCCGCTCGCCGCGCATTTTCTTCGCGTCGGACGCCATGACGTCGAGATTCGCACCGACCATCGGCGCGAGGTCCGTCTTGTTGATCACGAGCAGATCGGACTTCGTAATGCCCGGGCCGCCCTTGCGCGGAATCTTCTCGCCGCCTGCCACGTCGATTACGTAAATCGTCAGGTCCGACAGTTCCGGGCTGAAGGTCGCCGCGAGGTTATCGCCGCCCGATTCGATAAAGACAATGTCCGCATCCGGAAAACGCGTGAGCATGCGATCGACAGCTTCGAGGTTGATCGACGCGTCCTCGCGAATCGCGGTATGCGGACAGCCGCCCGTCTCCACACCCATGATCCGCTCGGCCGGCAACGCGCCCGCCACGGTCAACAGGCGCTGATCTTCTTTCGTATAGATGTCGTTGGTGATCGCGACCAGGTCGTATTGTTCGCGCATCGCCTTGCAGAGCATTTCGAGCAACGTGGTCTTGCCCGAGCCGACCGGGCCGCCGACGCCCACGCGCAGCGGCGGCAGTTTCTTCGTGCGGACGGACGAGTGAGCGGGATGATGAGGTGCGTTCATGATGGATCGTTTTATGAGCGAAAAAGCCGCGAATATTGCGACTCGTGACGCGCCGACAGAATGCCGAGTTGCGGCGCGAAAGTATTGATATTCTCCGGCGACGTGGCTAAAGCGCGCTCGACTGCCGCATTGATCGGCTCGCGCAACGCGACGATGATGCGTTGCCCCGCCAGTTGTCCCAGCGGCACGGCTTTCAATGCCGCGGCGGCCTGGTTCTCGACCCAGCTGAACGCGTACGCGGCAAGAGCGGCGTCGACGGCGGCATCGTGTGCATAGGCTGCAAAAGCGAACGCGGTGGGTTGCGCGAGCGGCGTCATCGAGGCGAGCGTCGCGCGCCGCGCCGCATCGCCCCATTCGAGCGACGTGCACAATTGCCGCAGCGACCAGCCCATCTGTTCGGTTTCACGCCGCAATTCGGCCGACTCGCGGCTCGCGAGGAACTCGCCATTCGCCTGCGCGAGGCCGGCCGCGTCGTGTGCGCGCCAGCGCTCCATCTGGTGCGCGAGAAACGGCAGTTCGCCATGCGCGAGCACATCGGTGAGGCCGCTCGCGATCCAGGCGCGTGCCGAATCGGCGTCGGTGATCAGTTGCGCTTCGATCGCCGCTTCGAGACCCTGCGAGTAGCTGAAGGCGCCGATAGGCAGCGCCGGCGACGCGAGGTGCAGTAGCGCGGTAAGTTCAGCGATGCGCATGGTGAGGGTGATGCGCGTGGCCGCAAGATTCGTCGTGGACGTGGCCTTCGTGCCCGTGATCGCGCGCGTGCTCGTGATCATGCGCATGCCCATGCCCGTGATCATGAGAATGCTCATGCCCGTGATGCTCGCCGAACACCTGCTGCGCCAATGCATAATCTTCAGCGAACGTCTCGTCGTGGCCGTGCTTATGGCCGCCGCCGTACGCGCCAGACTCCGGCTGGAACGGCATCGAAACCTGATCGACCGTCGCGCCGATACGCTTCAGCATATCGGCCAGCACCGGATCGTATTCGAGCTTCAGATAATCCGCGCCGACTTCCACAGGCGTATGTCGATTGCCCAGGTGATACGCCGCACGCGTGAGCGTCAACGCGTCTTTCGCACGGACCACCAGCACGGCTTCCGGCGCGGCGACTATTCGCACGAGACCGCCATCGTCGGCAATTAGCACATCGCCGTCGCGCAGCACGGTGCCGCGCGGCAGCAGTACCGCCACTTCTTCGCCGGTGTCGAGCGTGGCCGCAAGTCGGCTCTTACGACGCTCGTCGAAAGCAAGCGTTAGCGTCGGCGCGCGCTTCACCAGCACCGGTGCGAGTTTGAGATGCGGCGCAACCAGTTTGTCGAGTGTGCGCATGGTCAGAACAGAAAATAGCGTTGCGCCATCGGCAGGACAGTCGCCGGTTCGCAGGTCAGCAGTTGACCGTCGGCGATCACCTGATAGGTTTCCGGATCGACGCTGATCGACGGGCGCCACGCGTTGTGAATCATGTCCGCCTTCGTGATGTTTCGGCAGTTCTTCACAGCCACGATACGCTTGTTCAGGCCATAGCGCTCCGCGACGCCCGCATCGGCGGCGAGTTGCGAAACGAAAGTCAGCGACGTGCGCCCGAGTGCCCCGCCGCGCGTAGCGAACATCTCGCGATAATGCACCGGCTGCGGCGTAGGAATCGACGCGTTCGGATCGCCCATTTGTGCCATTGCGATCATGCCGCCTTTGAGGATCAACGACGGTTTGATGCCGAAAAAGGCGGGCTCCCAGAACACGAGATCGGCCCACTTGCCGGGCTCGATAGAACCGACTTCATGCGCAATGCCGTGCGTGATTGCCGGGTTGATCGTGTACTTGGCGACATAGCGCTTCGCGCGGAAATTGTCGTGCCGTGCGGTGTCCTCGGGCAGCGCGCCGCGTTGCACTTTCATCTTGTGCGCGGTCTGCCACGTGCGGATGATGACTTCGCCTACGCGGCCCATCGCCTGCGAATCCGACGACAGCATGGAAAGCGCGCCGAGATCGTGCAGGATGTCTTCCGCGGCGATGGTCTCGCGGCGAATGCGCGATTCGGCGAACGCAATGTCTTCCGCAATCGACGGGTCCAGGTGGTGGCAAACCATCAGCATGTCGAGATGCTCTTCGAGCGTGTTGACGGTGTAGGGCCGCGTCGGATTGGTCGACGAAGGCAGCACGTTCGCTTCGCCGCATACCTTGATGATGTCGGGCGCGTGGCCGCCGCCTGCGCCTTCCGTGTGATACGTATGAATCGTGCGGCCTTTGAACGCCGCCACGGTCGCTTCGACGAAACCCGCTTCGTTCAGCGTATCGGTGTGAATCGCGACCTGCGTGTCGGTGTCGTCGGCGACGGAGAGGCAGTTGTCGATTGCGGCCGGCGTCGTGCCCCAGTCTTCGTGCAGCTTCAGGCCGATCGCGCCCGCCGCGATCTGTTCGAGCGCGGGCTCCGGCTGGCTCACGTTGCCTTTGCCGAGGAAGCCGAGGTTCATCGGATAGCCGTCCGCTGCCTGCAGCATGCGTTCGAGATGCCACGGGCCCGGCGTGCAGGTGGTCGCATTGGTGCCCGTCGCCGGACCCGTGCCGCCGCCGAGCATCGTCGTCACGCCGCTGGCGAGCGCTTCTTCGATCTGCTGCGGACTGATGAAGTGAATATGCGTGTCGATGCCGCCCGCCGTCACGATCAGCCCTTCACCGGCGATCACCTCCGTGGATGCGCCGATTGCGATCGTCACGTTCGGCTGAATGTCGGGATTGCCCGCCTTGCCGATCGCTGCGATGCGGCCGTTCTTGATGCCGATGTCGGCCTTCACGATGCCCCAATGGTCGAGAATCACCGCGTTGGTCACAACGGTATCGACGACGTCGGCATGCACGCGCTGCGACTGGCCCATGCCGTCGCGAATCACCTTGCCGCCGCCGAACTTCACTTCTTCGCCGTACGTGGTGAAGTCGCGCTCCACTTCGATCAGCAACTCGGTGTCGGCGAGACGCACGCGGTCGCCGGTGGTGGGGCCGAACATTTCCGCGTATGCGCGGCGGCCAATGCGTAAGGTCATGATGTCAGTCCGGAATTGAGCAGGGCGGTGCAAGCGGATGAGCGCGCGCGGCGCGTCACAGCTTGCCCATCACCTTGCCGTTGAAGCCATAGACGATGCGCTCACCCGCCAGTTCGACGAGTTCGACGGTGCGCTCCTGGCCGGGCTCGAAACGCACGGCGGTGCCCGCGGCGATGTTCAGCCGGAAGCCGCGTGCGGCTTCGCGGTCGAAAGCGAGTGCGTCGTTCACTTCATAGAAGTGGTAGTGCGAGCCGATCTGCACCGGCCGGTCGCCGGTATTCGACACGAGCACCGTGACGGTGGCGCGGCCCGCGTTGAGTTCGTGTTCGCCGTCGTCGGTGATGAGTTCGCCGGGAATCATGGGCGTGCCTTAATAGGTTTAGCGGGATTCAGCGGATCAGGGAATCGGATGATGAACCGTGACGAGCTTCGTGCCGTCGGGAAACGTGGCTTCGACCTGGATGTCGGGGATCATCTCGGGCACGCCTTCCATGACGTCGTCACGAGTGAGCAGCGTCGTGCCGTAGTGCATGACCTCGGCGACGGTCTTGCCGTCGCGCGCCGCTTCCATCAGCGCGGCGGTGATGAACGCGACCGCTTCCGGATAATTCAGTTTTAGGCCGCGTGCGCGGCGCCGTTCGGCAAGCAGCGCGGCGGTGAAGATCAGCAGCTTGTCCTTCTCGCGAGGTGTCAGCTTCATCGAATGAGTGCGGTGGGTTGCGCCCGATCCGAAGGAATCGGGCTGCGACAATGATATGCGTTGCGGGTCGCCGATGCGACCCATGCAATGCCGGACAAAACAGCGACGCTATCAAGCCCGGCTAACGACGCGCTTACAGATCCGCGGGCAGCGCTGCGCCGAACCACTTCTTCGACATCGTATTGAGCGTGCCGTCCTGCTTGGCTTGCGCGATGGCGGCGTTCACCTTCTGCTGCAGGCGCGGTTCGTTCCTGTTCATGCCGACAAAACACGGCGAGTTCTTGATGACGAACTTAGGCTCAGGACGGCGCGGCGGATTCTTAGCCAGAATCGCGGCGGCGACGATGTTGCCCGCAGCGATCAACTGAACCTGGCCCGACAGGAACGCGGCAATGGTCGCGTTGTTGTCCTCGAAGCGTTTGATCGTGGCGTTCGGCGCCATTTGCGTGAGACCGAGTTCTTCGAGCGCGCCGCGCGTCGCGCCGACCGTCTTGCCGGTCAGATCGGCGGGGCCGCTGACCTTGATGTCGGCGGGGCCGAACACGCCTTGGTAGTACGGCGCGTAGGCGTTGGAGAAGTCGATCACTTTTTCGCGATCGGGCGTCTTGCCGAGCGACGAGATCACCAGATCGACCTTGTTCGTTTGCAGATAGGGAATGCGGTTCGCGCTGTTCACGGGCACCAGTTCGAGCTTTACGTTCATCGACTTCGCGAGCAGCGCGGCGGTGTCGATGTCATAACCTTGCGGCTTCATGTCTGGGCCGACCGAACCGAACGGCGGATAGTCTTCCGGCACGGCGACCTTGAGCACGCCTGCCTTGGCGATGTTGTCGAGCGTATCGGCGTGCGCCGCAGGGGCGGTGATTGCGAGGACGGGCGAAACGAGCAGTGCGGCGAGGAGCGTGCGGCGGGCGGAACGAAGCGTTGGTCGGTTCATTTGTAGTAGCTGTGGTGGTGGCGGGCAGGCGGCTGGCGGCGAGGAAGCGGCAGCATCGGCCGCTAGCAACGCAAGGTGTGTGCCATCGTGGTGCGGCGGGGCTGCTGAGGAGGTTTGCCGGACGATGCACCAGATGAGGGCTCGAGGTTGCTTCGAGTTGGTGCGGACTTGTCTTACGCGGTGAAAGCGGGTGTGATTGCGGGTGTGATTGCGGGTGTGATTGCGGGTGTGATTGGTTAAGAAGCTGCGGCGCTGCCGCGTGCGGCGAAGGCGTGGTGATTTTGCGCAGGTCGCCTACGTCGTCCAGATTCTCAAAGGCACCGCCTCGACGCCATGCACGACGGGCCGCAACTGCAACCAGCATTGCGTCAACGCGCGCTGCAACGTCTCCATCGAGCGCGACACGGCGCGCACGTGCAATACGCCACTGGTCACGCAGGAAGCCGCTGCGCGCACGGAGTCGTCGAAGGGAAGCTGCGCGGTCAGCGCTTCAGCGAGCGCGTCGTCGCAAGCCGCGCCAACGGCCCACAGCGTGCCATACGCAGGAAAGCCGCCAAGCCCCTGAGCCGCGTCGCGCAACGGGTCGCCGGCAACGAGGCTCGCCCGCTCCAGCCACAACAACTCGCCGTGAGCCCGCGCGATACGCGACACCGCCCGCAGGCTTCCATCGGACCACCGCTCGCCGGCCGCTTGCCGCCCGAGCTGCGTCGCATCCCAGCCGATCGCCGTTGCGCCTTCGTCGAGTGTCAGCGAGAAGTCGAGGTCTGCCTTTGCGTGATCGAAAACGATATTGTTTTGCGGCAGCCAGTCGAGCTTCGCATGTTCGCCGACGCGGACAGCGATATGCTGCCGCGCGGAGCGTCCGTTGGATTTGTACCACTTGGTCGCGCCGGGCGTCGTGATGACAGCATGCGCATGAGCACCCACATTGACTTCTATATCGAGTCGATCGCCGCCCGCGATCCCGCCCGGCGGATGCACGATCACTGCGTGACAAACAGCCTGACCTTCCGGATACAACGGCCGTTGGACACGCAGCGGGCCATCGTGCAGCCGATGCTGCAGGACGCTGCGCTCGCCATGCCTGACGAACCCAAGTTCGAGCCGCGCGCGCCAATGCGCATGCGGCTCGGCTTTCGCTTCGGGTTGCACAGTAGCGAGCGTGGCGTGATTTTCGTGAAGCGACATGCGAATGAACGTGCGATCGACGTATTGGTACAGGAAGGTACAAGAAGGGAAGCCGCAAGCCCAGGAGCGTGCGGACCCGGCCCGAGACGCGCCGAGCATAGCACGCTCACCCACGCGAGAGCGTCACACCGCGATCAGCGCACGCACGCCATCCGCATCCATGTTCGCGCCTTCGCCGCCCGCGACGATCTCGCCGCGGCTCATCACCCAATAGCGGTCGGCAATGTCCTTCGCGAAGTCGTAGTACTGCTCGACGAGCAGCACGGTCATGCCCATCTCTTCGACCAGTTGACGCAGCGTGCGCCCAATGTCCTGAATGATCGACGGCTGAATGCCTTCCGTGGGTTCGTCGAGGATCAGCAGTTGCGGGTCGCTCATTAGCGCGCGGCCGATCGCGAGCTGCTGTTGCTGACCGCCCGACAGATCGCCGCCGCGACGGCTGCGCATATCCTTGAGCACGGGAAACAACTCATAGATGCGATCAGGAATCTTTTTCGGTGCCTTCTTGCTGGCGGCGCCCACCAGCAGATTTTCTTCGACGGTGAGCCGCGGAAAAATATCGCGTCCCTGCGGCACGTAGGCAAGCCCTTTCTCGACGCGAGAATAGGTGGGCAGCTTCGTGATCGGCGCGCCGCGCCAGGCGATCGAGCCGCTCTTCGTCTGCACGACGCCCATCAGGCAACGCAGCAACGTCGTCTTGCCCACGCCATTGCGGCCGAGCAGCACGGTGAGTTTGCCATCGGGCACGGTGAGCTTCACATCGCGAAGAATGTGGCTGCCGCCGTAGTACTGGTTCAGGTTTTCTACTTCTAGCATGTCCGTTCGACCCTTTGACTGGCCTGTCCGCTCAGCGGCCAAGATACGACTCGATCACCGTCTCGTCGCGTTTCACTTCGTCGAGCGTGCCGTGCGCGAGCACGCGCCCTTCGGCCATCACCGTGACCTTGCCGGTATCGCCCGATAGAGCTTTCACGAACTCCATGTCGTGTTCGACGACCATCATCGAACACGTGCCGCGCAGATGGTTGAGCAGGTCTGCCAGCTGCATCGTCTCGTCGTCGGTCATGCCGGCGGCAGGTTCGTCGAGTAGCAGCAGCGCCGGTTGCTGCATCAGCAACATGCCGATTTCGAGCCGCTGCTTCTGTCCGTGCGACAGTTCGCCGGCAAGACGCCGCGCCTCGGATTCCAGACCGATCAGGACGAGCGTTTCTTCGATGCGTGCTTGCGCTTCGCGATCTAGCCGCGCCCGCAACGACGCAAGCCATCCCTTGTCGGTCTTCATTGCGAGTTCGAGGTTTTCCCACACGGGATGCTGCTCGAAAACCGTCGGCTTCTGGAACTTGCGTCCAATGCCGGCACGTGCAATGGACGGCTCGTTCATTCGCGTGAGGTCGATCGACTGGCCGAGAAACACCTTGCCCGAATCGGGCGAGGTCTTGCCGGTGATCACGTCCATCATCGTCGTCTTGCCCGCGCCGTTCGGTCCGATGATGCAGCGCAATTCGCCGGCGTCGATAGAAAGTGTCAGCGCATTCAACGCACGAAAGCCGTCGAAGCTCACGGTCACGTCTTCGAGATACAGGATCGTGCCGTGGGAAACGTCGATTTCGCCGGGAACGACAACGTGCCCCATGCTCGCGACGCCGCTCAACGCGTGTTCAGAAGGATGCTCGGGCAAAGCCAGATCGGGAACCATCGGGTTTTCGTTCATGAGCGGTTCCTCTTGCGCGTCACGAGCTCGACCAGTCCCATGATGCCGTTCGGCAGAAACAGCGGGACCAGCACGAAAATCAGACCGAGGAAGAACAGCCAGTATTCAGGAAAGTTTGCCGTGAAGAAGCTCTTCGCGCCGTTCACTGCGAACGCGCCGACAATCGGCCCAATCAACGTGCCGCGTCCACCGACGGCCACCCAGATGGCCATTTCGATCGAATTGCCAGGCGACATCTCACCCGGATTGATGATGCCGACCTGTGGCACGTACAACGCGCCGGCAATGCCGCACAACACGGCGGACACGGTCCATACGAAGAGTTTGTACGCGAGCGGGCTGTAGCCAAGGAACATCAGGCGCGTTTCGCCGTCGCGCACGGCGGTCACGACGCGGCCGAGCTTCGAGGTAACGATGGCCCGCGCGCCGAGGAACGCGACGATCAGCACCGCAAACGTGATCAGCAGCAGGGCGGTGCGCGTACCGGCATGCGTGATTGGAAAGCCGCCGATGCGCTTGAAATCGGTGAAGCCGTTATTGCCGCCAAAGCCCGTCTCATTGCGATAGAAGAGCAGCATGGCAGCGAACGTCATCGCCTGCGTGATGATCGACAGATAGACGCCCTTCACCCGCGAGCGGAACGTGAAGAAGCCGAATACCCATGCCACCACGGCCGGCACCAGCACCACGAGCAGCAGCGCATAGCCCAGATGCTGCGTGCCTTGCCAATACCACGGCAGTTGATGCCAGTCGAGGAACACCATGAAGTCGGGCAGATCGCTGCCGTATTTGCCGTCGTGGCCGATTGCGCGCATCAGGTACATGCCGATCGCGTAGCCGCCGAGTGCGAAGAAGAGCGCGTGTCCGAGACTCAGAATGCCGCAGTAACCCCACACCAGATCGAGTGCGAGCGCCGCGATCGCGTAGCACATGAACTTGCCGGTGATGGTCGTCGCGTAAGCGGACAGATGCAGCGGACTCGCTTCCGGCACCACCAGCGTAGCGAACGGCACGCCGAGGCCGAACACGGCGATCAGCGCGATCAGCGCAAGCCATGCACGGCGCGACAGCAGCGCGGGACGCGGCGGCAAGCCGAGGGCAAAGCCCGACTGCGCGACGCGGTCAGCTGAGTTGCCGGCCGGGTTGCCATCCGTTGCACCCACATGAGCCGACGCGGCCGAAGAAGAAGTTGCAGATGTCATCTCATGCCTCCGCGCTACGGCCCTTGAGGGCGAACATGCCCTGCGGACGCTTCTGGATGAACAGCACGATCAGCACGAGCACCGCGATCTTCGCGAGCACGGCGCCCCAGAACGGCTCGATCGCCTTGCTCACGAGTCCGAGCCCGAAGCCGCCGATCACCGTGCCCGCCAGTTGACCCACGCCACCGAGCACGACTGCCATGAACGAATCGATGATGTAGCTTTGCCCGAGGTCGGGCCCGACATTGCCGATCTGCGATAACGCGCAGCCGCCGAGTCCCGCGATGCCCGCGCCGAACGCGAACGCATACGAGTCGACCCGTGCGGTCTTCACGCCGACGCATGCGGCCATGCGGCGGTTTTGAGTGACGGCGCGCACGAAGAGTCCGAGGCGCGTCTTCGTCAACACGGCCCATGCAATGCCGACGACAATCAGCGAAAACGCGAGAATCGCGAGCCGGTTGTACGGCAGGATCAGGTTCGCCATGACGGTCACGCCGCCGCTCATCCACGAAGGATTGACGACCTGCACGTTCTGCGCGCCGAACAGCATGCGCGTCGCCTGAATCAGGATCAGGCTGATGCCGAAGGTGGTCAGCAGCGTTTCGAGCGGACGGCCATACAGGTGCTTGAGCACGAGTCGCTCGATCACGATGCCGACGAGTGCCGCCGCAACGAACGACGCGGGCACCGCGACGAGCGGATACCAGTCGAAGCCGCCCGGTGCGAAGCGCTGAAAGAGGTTCTGCACGACATACGTGGCGTAGGCGCCGATCATGAGGAATTCGCCATGCGCCATGTTGATGACGCCGATCAGGCCATACGTGATGGCGAGCCCGAGTGCCGCGAGCAGCAGCACGCTGCCGAGCGACAGACCCGCGAATAGCGTGCCGGCGATTTCGCCGCGGCGCTGGATTGCGTCGAGTTCGTCGATACCGCTTTGCGCCGCGGCCCGCACGCGAGCGTCGGCTTCCGCGAATGTGCCGTCGGGCTTTTTCGCGACGAGCGGTCGCAGCAGTTCGTTCATGTCGAGGTCGTGCCGCGCGGCGACGAGGTTCACCGCTTCGAGACGTTTAGCCGCGTCGGCGTCATGCAGCGCGGTCATTGCCCACAGCGTGTCGAGGCGTTTCTTCAGAGCCGGGTCGGTTTCTTTTGCGCGGGCCGTGTCGACGAGCGGCTTGATCGACGGGTCAGGGTTTTTCAGCAGCGCGTTGATGGCTTGCTCGCGCGTCGCTTTATCCGGGGAGTCGAGCTGTAAGCCCGAGAGCGCGCCCGCCACTTTCGAGCGCAGCAGATTATTCAACGTGACGGGTTGTGCGTCGCTTGCGGCGACGGTCTTGCCGGTGACGGCATCGCGCGTCGCGTCGCCGTCCTGCAGCAGCACGGCGCCTGAGTCGGTGGCGAGCACGCCGTCTTCGGACAACGCCTTCAGCACCGCGACCGACTCCTTGTCGTGATTGGCGATGAGTTTGTCGATGGCTGCGGACTTCGCGTCGAAGTCGTCGGCGGCGAGCGGCGCGACATCGGCCGCGGTCAACGCGAACGCGGCATGCGGCGTCAGCGAGCCCAACGCAACCAACGTGAGCAACGCAAAAGCGGTGCTGTTGACGCTGCGTCGCGCGAACCGCTGTGCAAAAGTGAGGAATGAAAACGCCATGATGGCCTTTGAAGAATGACCGGCGACGCGCTTTGCAAAGCTCGCATCGCGCCGGTTGAATGCGGGCCGGTGTTGTGCCGCACGCTGCACGGCTACGTTCAGCCGCCGAATCGCATGGGGCAGTGTCGAGCGGAACGGGTCGCAAGCATTACGGCCGTGATCGCTCGCCAGGCGCGCGCGAGTTTCGATTGCGATTGCTGCGCATTCCGGATTCGCGGCGAACCCACTGCGCGTGCCGGAACACGGTAACGGTCGCCGGGAGTTCACCTGGAATTCGCCCGAGTTCGCCCGAGTTCGCCTCGACACATGACGGCGGCCACTCGAGCCGCCGTCGTACGCGATGCCGTTAAGCGACCCGCGAGCGCTTCAGAAACGCCGGGATCGAGCTGACCACATCCGGCTTGCCTGCATTGCCTGCGATGAACGGGCTCCACGGCTGCGCGCGAACCGCGGTCTTGGTGCGCCACACCACGTTGAACTGACCGTCTGCGCGCACTTCGCCGATCATCACCGGCTTGTGCAGGTGGTGGTTGCCGTCCATTTCGAGCGTGAAGCCCGACGGCGCTGCGAACTGCTGGCCGATCATCGCCACGCGCACCTTGTCGACTTCGGTGCTCTTCGCCTTTTCGACGGCCTGCTTCCACATGTGGATGCCGACGAAAGTCGCTTCCATCGGATCGTTCGTCACGCGCTTGGTGCCGCCAGGCAGATTGTTCTCCTTGACCCACGCGGCCCATTGTTTCTTGAACTTCTCGTTGGCGGGGTTGCGCACGGACATGAAGTAGTTCCATGCCGCGAGGTTGCCCACCAGCGGCTTCGTGTCGATGCCGCGCAGTTCTTCCTCCCCGACCGAGAACGCGACGACCGGCACATCGGAAGCCTTCAGCCCCTGGTTGCCGAGTTCCTTATAGAACGGCACGTTGGAGTCGCCGTTCACCGTCGAGATCACGGCCGTCTTGCCGCCTTGCGAGAACGTCTTGATGTTCGCGACGATGGTCTGGTAATCGCTGTGGCCGAACGGCGTATAGACCTCCTGGATGTCGGCCTCCTGCACGCCCTTCGACTTCAGGAACGCGCGCAGGATCTTGTTGGTCGTGCGCGGATACACGTAGTCGGTGCCGAGCAGGAAGAAGCGCTTCGCGCCGCCGCCTTCCGCGCTCATCAGATATTCGGTTGCAGGGATCGCCTGCTGATTCGGCGCGGCGCCCGTGTAAAACACGTTGCGCGACATCTCTTCGCCTTCGTACTGGACCGGGTAGAAGAGCAGGCCGTTGAGCTCTTCGAACACCGGCAGCACCGACTTGCGCGACACCGACGTCCAGCAGCCGAACACCACCGCGCACTTTTCCTGCGTGATCAATTGACGCGCTTTTTCGGCGAAGAGCGGCCAGTTCGAAGCGGGGTCGACCACCACAGGCTGAAGCTGACGGCCCATCACGCCGCCGTTCTTGTTGATGTCAGCGATCGTCATCAGCGCGGTGTCTTTCAGCGATGTCTCGGAGATCGCCATCGTGCCGGACAGGGAATGCAGGATGCCCACCTTGATCGGGCCGCTCGCGGACTGTGCGTGCGCGAACGGCGCGCGACCTGCAAGCGCGAGCGCGCCGGACATGGAGCCGAACTTCAACAGACTGCGACGTTTCATGTGTATCCCCTTGCCATTGATGATGAATGTTTATGGGCGTCGATTTCAGCCACGGGGCTTGCCCCGCATGACTTGCCGCTCGTGTACTGCAAGGCACATGCCATGTGAGGGATGCGGGGCGCTGTGCGGCTTCGCGCGCTGCGGCGCGCCTCCACGCGAGCGGGCTTATGCCGCTTGGCGTACGAATCTGGTGCACATGGCTTCGACGCGCCTCGTTCAGGTGCGCGCCGCGCCGCGACGAAGCGTGACGATCGGCCAGCGGGCTTTGGCGGTGCACATGCGCCGCTGCTTTGTGCATGCGCTGTGTTGTGCCTACACTGAAAGACCGCTTACTGGCCTTTGCATGGGACGGGACTAAGCGCTGAAGCGCTTAGTCCCGTCGACAGTTCTGCATGGAGATATGAGATGACTGAATCCGCCGGCGCCAATCAACCCGATATGTCCGCGTTCTGGATGCCCTTCACCGCCAATCGCCAGTTCAAGAGCGCGCCGCGTCTGCTCGCGAGCGCCAAAGGCATGTACTACACATCGCACGATGGCCGGCGCATTCTCGACGGCACCGCGGGCTTGTGGTGCGTGAACGCAGGGCACTGCCGCGATGAAATCGTGGCCGCCGTGCAGGCTCAGGCTGCTGAGATGGATTTCGCGCCCACGTTCCAGATGGGCCACCCGAAAGCATTCGAAGCCGCGACGAAAATCGCGCGACACACGCCGGGCGATCTGAAGCACATCTTCTTCGTGAACTCAGGCTCGGAAGCAGTCGACACCGCGCTGAAGATCGCGCTTGCCTATTACCGCTCGCGTGGCGAGGGACAACGCACCCGCTTCATCGGACGCGAGCGCGGCTATCACGGCGTCGGCTTCGGCGGAATTTCCGTTGGCGGCATTGCGCCCAACCGCAAGGCGTTTTCGGGCGCGCTACTGCCGTCGATCGATCATTTGCCGCATACGCTGAACATCAAAGAGGCCGCTTATTCGAAGGGCCAACCGGCGTGGGGCGCGCATCTCGCCGACGAGCTCGAGCGGATCGTCGCGCTGCACGATGCGTCGACGGTTGCGGCGGTGATCGTCGAGCCGGTGGCCGGATCGACAGGCGTGCTGATTCCGCCGCAAGGTTATCTTCAACGGTTGCGCGAGATTTGCGACAAGCACGGCATTCTGCTGATCTTCGACGAAGTCATCACCGGTTGGGGCCGCCTCGGCGCGCCGTTCGCCGCGCAGTACTTCGGCGTCACGCCCGACCTGCTAACGATGGCGAAGGGCACCAACAACGCGGCCGCTCCGATGGGCGCGGTGGCCGCAAGCGGCCAGATTCACGACTCGATCGTGAACGGCGCGCCGGGCGGCATCGAGCTGTTTCATGGCTATACGTACTCGGGACATCCGATTGCGGCTGCGGCGGCATGCGCGACGATCGACCTCTACGAGCGCGAGCAGTTGTTCGATCGGGCCGCGCGGATGGCGCCGCTATTCGAGCGCGCGATTCATAAGCTGCGCGGTGAACGGCATGTGATCGACGTTCGCAATCTCGGGCTGGTGGGCGGCGTCGAGCTTGCGTCGCGCGACGGCGCGCCTGGCACACGCGCTTACGACGTGTTCGTGCGATGTTTCCAGAAGGGCGTATTGACACGCTATACCGGCGACATTCTCGCGTTCTCGCCGCCGCTCATTATTGAAGAGGCCCAGATCGACGAGATTTTTGCGACGGTGGCCGAGGTGTTGAGGGAGACGGATTGAAGCTTCGGGCGGTGGCGTTGTGCGCTGACTTCACGAGTTCGCCGTAGGGGTTGCATCAGGTCTTTGCATAGGCGTTTGAATGAGGCCAGCGCGTGCCGCGCCGGCCTCATGCATTGCGCGTGTTTTGCGTCAGTACGCTAGAACGCGACGAACGGTCCGCTCTGGTTACCGACCTTCGCGTTCCCCATTACTGTGTAGACGTCCCGGCCATAGAAAAACGGCAGCCCCCACAGGAACATGCTGTTTTTTCCGCTGTACGCGAAGTTCACGCCGGCGTTGCTGAGAGCGTAGTAGCCGGACAACCGCAGGTTGCTCGTATCGGCAATCGAGAACGGCATATCGAGCGGCTTGCCCGTGCCGTTGGTGGCCTCCATTGTTGCGCTCATATTCAGCGGTGAGGCAGGCGTGTACCAGCCGTCCGCACTCGTCGCGATGGTGTCGTCGGGGAAGGCGTATGCATTAGTGCCGCTGTCGATCACGCTGCGGGTAAAAACTTTGCCGCGATACTGCGTCGTAAAAGCGCCGTATTTGTCGATGGCGAGCACGGTCGCGCTCGGCGGCAACGCGTTGTTCTGCTGCGTACCGATGCCGAACACCAGTTGCCCCGTGACGCTCGTCTGGCCGCCGGCCGGCACAGCGGGCAGGCGGATGATCGTGCCGTTGTTGTCCGTGGCGAATGCGGCCACGGGGTTCTTCACTTCCTTGCCGGCTAGCATGCGTGTGCTAACGCACGAGTTCTGCGACGGGCAGTAGTAGTAATTGCCAGGAATCGCGGTAGTGACCGCGTCGGCTGAGTCTGTAGCGAAACTGTCGACGCCGAGAATGCCGTTAATGCCAGCGAAGGCGCCGCCGCCCAGGTCGGCACCGTAGTTCGTGCAGTCGTCGGGGGCGGCGAATGCGTTGTCCGCGTACACCTGGATTGGAAGGTTGCTCGCTGTCTTGCTGCCGATCGTAATGTCGGCGCGTTTGACCGAACCCCACGTATAGCCGGAGGCGAACGGCATGCATTCGACGATGGGGGCGGAGCCGCTTATGTCGTCGACTGCGCCGACTTGCGTGAGCAGCAACGGGGCCAGTGTGGGAATGGCGCGCGCTGCGATCCGCACGCCGGTGGAGCCGGTGTCGACCAGCATGTTGTCGACGGTCACGCATTGCGGCGCGTTCTGGGTGCCCGGCACGCATAGCCTGATCGAGGCCTTGAGCAGGTTGACGCCGCCCATCGTATTGTCGACGCGGATCGTGACCGTGTTGTCGCCTGTAGCGGGCGGCGATGAATTCCCCGAACCGCCGGAGGCGCCGGACCCGTGTGGTGTCCATTGCGGTGTGGCGTTCCAGCCGGCCGAATTATTGCCCTGAGTGCCGGAGCCGGCACTCCCGCCGCCCCCGCCGCCACAAGCGGCAAGCGTCAGGACGCCGATGACCGCCGCGAGCGACAGCGTCTTTTTCAATGTATTCATGTGTTTTCCCGGGAAGCGCATGGCTGTTATTCGAGATCGCCCGGACGCACGCCCGCGGGCATCAGACGCGGCACCCAGGCCATGCCGAAGAAGCGCCCGAGGCGGCCTGCGGATTCGATGCGGAAGTCGTCGTTGCCTTCGATCAAAGGACCGGAGCCGCGCACGCCGCTTTGTCCGGACGCAACGTAATTCGCGAAGTAGCTGCCGAGCAGCGCACGCATGTTCGGGCGCACCGGGCCGTCCCAGGTGACGGCGAACACGACGTTGGCGCTCAACACGTATTCGCGGATCGTGACGCCGTTCGCGTCGATCGACTGACGCACCGAGTAGGGCGCCGCGCTAACGAGCCCGCCGGCCGGCTGGCTGCTTGCGGACGCCGGAGCGGACTGCGGCGTGGCGGCGCGCAGCATGAGCGGCATGGACGCTCCCGTGACCGGCGGGCCGCCGAGTGCGGCATACGACGCCAACGGCAACACGGTTGCGGCCAGCATCGCTATCTTCATGAGTCTCATCACACGGCTCCCGAAATGGACCGAGCATGGTGCCTGTCTGGTATTCGGGAAACCCTGCGAAATTTCTCAATCGGGTGGACGAAGCGGCGCAATTAATTGCGACGAGAGTGAGCGTGCCAAGAGGCGATTGATGGCAGCGGCGCAACGATCAGTTCTTTTCATCGCGCTTCCATAACGCGGCGCGTGTCAGTATTCTCCTTTCAGCGCGTTGCCAGATTCGCTCCACAGTTTGTTGCCACCATGGTGACTTTCGTAACACTCGCGCCGGATCATCCAGTCTGCTATTGCCCAAAACGTGAAACAGGAGAAACGACCATGCCGTACGTGACAACGAAGGACAATGTCGAAATTTTCTACAAAGACTGGGGTCCGAAGGACGCGCAGCCGATCGTGTTCCATCACGGCTGGCCGTTGTCTTCCGACGACTGGGATACGCAGATGCTGTTCTTCGTTCAGAAGGGCTTCCGCGTGATCGCTCACGACCGGCGCGGCCACGGCCGCTCGTCGCAAGTCTCCGACGGACACGACATGGACCACTACGCCGCCGACGCGTTCGCGGTGGTCGAAGCGCTCGATCTGCGCAACGCCGTACATATCGGCCATTCGACTGGCGGCGGCGAGGTGGCTCGCTATGTGGCGAAGCACGGCGAACCGGCTGGCCGCGTCGCGAAGGCGGTGCTGGTGAGCGCCGTGCCGCCGCTGATGCTCAAGACCGAAGCAAACCCGGAAGGTCTGCCGCTTGAAGTCTTCGACGGCTTTCGCAAGGCGCTTGCCGACAATCGCGCGCAGTTCTTCGTCGACGTTCCGGCGGGGCCGTTCTACGGCTTCAATCGTCCGGGCGCAACGGTCCATCAAGGCGTGATCCAGAACTGGTGGCGTCAGGGCATGATGGGCAGCGCCAAGGCGCACTACGAAGGCATCAAGGCCTTCTCGGAAACGGACCAGACCGAAGACCTTCGCTCGATCAGCGTGCCGACTCTCGTGCTGCACGGCGAAGACGACCAGATCGTGCCGTTTGCCGATGCGGCGCTGAAGTCGATCAAGCTGTTGAAGAACGGAACATTGAAGACGTATCCGGGCTTCCCACACGGCATGTTGACGTTGAACGCAGATGTGCTCAACGCTGATCTGCTGGCGTTCATTCAGGGGTAAATGCAAGGCTGCGAGTCCGCGCAGAGCGGACTCGCAGCCGATGTGGCGAAGGCGGGGAGCCTTGCCGCCTTGGTTACGAATCGAGATGGACCTGAACGCCGGTTGATGAGTAGACCGGCGTGGCTTTGAAGCCATCAACGGAAACAGCGGAGAACTTCACGTTCGAACCATTGCCGCTGATCACAGTGATCGTATCGCCCGCCTTGGGTTTGAAGCCGTCGACGAACTTCACATGCAGCGTTCCGCCGAGAACCGTGGTCTGAGCGCCGACCTTCATCGAGCCTTGTCCATTGGCGCCGAGATTGAGCTCCAGCGTCGTATTTGCAAGCTGCGTGAATTTTCCGACGACCGAAACCACACCGGGCGCATTGACGACCAGCGAGCCCGCACCTAGATACACGTCACCCGTTCCGAGCGCGGACGCAGAGTCGGCTTCGAGCGTGCCGCCGGCAATCTGCGAGCCACCCGAGTACGTGTTGGCTCCGGCCAGTCTCAGCGTGCCGGTTCCCTGCAAGGTGAGCTTGCCCGCGCCCGAGATCGGGTTGCGCCAGGTGTCGAGCGCGTTGAAGCCGCCTTGTGTCGCGTCCATCGAGACGATCACATTGCCGTTGAACGCTCCGTAGCCGTCCGCGGCTGCGAACATGTTCAGGCGGCCCCAGCCTTCGGCATCGTCCATGACGGGATACCCCGACGGAAGTTCTGTCGTCTTCAGCACGACGCGGCGTTGATCCGCGCTGAGGTACGGAAAGCGGGTTTCCAGCAACAGTTCCGCACCCTTCGGAACCACCGGCGCTGCATCGGTCGCTTCGATTTGCGCGAAGCCGAATGTCATGCGGCGCAAATAGTTCGACCGGTTGGCCGTGTAGTCGGCGAAACGGTCCGTCGCGGTCGTGCCCGAATGCGCGAACGTGTTGAACGTGCTGTTCGTCGTGCTGGTTTGAGCCATCAGAGCGCTTTGGGCCTGCGCGTAGGCGGCGGCCTTCAAAGACGCGTTGGCCGGGTTATACAGATTGGCAGCCACAACCGCCAGGCCCTGCATCCGTCCACCTGTCACGTCGAGCGGCGAATGCATGCCTGCGACGATACGGTTTTCGCCGAGTTCCATCGCACGACTCATCATTTCCTGGAAGCGCTGCGGGACCACGTAAGCCATGGCCATCGAGTCGCGCATTGCCTCCGCCGTATGGCCGCTGATGAAGCCGCCATCGGTGGCGGGCGTCGTGCTTTCGGCCGGCACGAGTGTCGGCACGACCACCACCGAACTGCTCCAGCGGTACGGCCTCGCGTATTTGTAGAAGCGCTTCGCCGGTTCTGTCGAACCGTTCGTGCTCATTGCGTTGACAAAGTCGACCACGGTGCCGAACGCGGCGTTGGCCGGACGGCCAACGCCCGTGTTGTTGCCTGCGTCGTTGTACAGCGTGGTGGTCGCGTTCGCCGGAATCGACGTGATGGTGGTGGTCTGCTGCGTGAGGCCGAGCCATGCGCCGGTCAACGGTCCCATACCGTCGGTCACGCTGTATCCCTTGTTGCGGCGGTCGTCGAAATACGCTGCATCCGCTTGCGCCTGGGTGCGCGAGACCGTCTCGTTGACGACGAACTGCGTGTTCTGATTCAACACGGCCGCATTGAGGACCGTGCCGCACGCTGTGCCTGAGTTGATGAGACCCGAGCATGTGGAGGCAACCACGGCGGGGAAACCGTCGACTGCAGGCGCGGACGCTCCCGCGTCGACAATCATCGTCGACGGCTGCCACAGGTCGAGGAAGCGCGCGACCACACGTACACCGGCATTCGTATCGAGGGTCGCGAAGTGCGCGTCGTTTCTTTGATTGGAAGCGGCATTGTCGACGAATGCCGGCACGGGAGGAATAGAGGCACTGTCCACAAATCCAGGATCCGCCGGCGGGGCGGGCGCGACGGCCGCACTGCTCTGGAGGTCGTCACTGCTGCCACACGCGCCCAGCGCGAGCAGGGTGCATAAAGCAACGAAAATCGATAACGGGCGGCGTGCGGGTGCTTGGCACAACATAGGCTTCCTGATGTCGGTTGTAAGAGATCGAATGGGAACGGATCTTGAGTAACTCAAGTTAAGCCCCGATGACATTCAGAAAGATGGGAGATGGTTCAAAGCGGCCGCACGCGACGACAAATGCGAGAGTGAGGCCGCACAGTTGGGTCCTGTTCTGCAGGAAGATGCGTGGAAGATCGCCGCGAAAGCGCGATAGATTTATATGCGGGGTGAACGGTACAGTCCGCGACTCAGTCCGCGGATCAGCCCGGCTTTGAACTGCAGCAGCGGCTATTGCGTTGTGGCCGTACCGGGCAAACCCCGCCGCCCGAGCTTGCCCGCCGCGCCCTTCGCCGCGGCGCCCGGATGCGGCACCGTGGGCGCTTGTGGCAGCGCGGTCAATGCGCCATCGTCGACGGGAGATAGCAGCGAGCTCAACTGCAAGACGTCCTGATCGGTGAGGTTCGCGGTGGCGGCCTTCAGCTTGAGACTATTGATCAGCGTGTCGTAACGCGCCTTTGCCAGGTCGCGCCGTGCGGAGAAGAGTTGGTCTTGCGCGTTCAGCACATCGATGTTGATGCGCACGCCGACCTGATAGCCAAGCAGATTCGATTCGAGCGACGTGCGCGCGGACCGCTCGGCAGTCTGCAGCGCACGCACTTGCGCGAGCCCGCTGACCACGCCGAGAAACGCCTGGCGCGCGGAGAGCGCCGCGTTGCGCCGGGCAGTGTCGAGATCGGCGGCAGCCTGGTCTTCGAGTGCGAGCGTCTGGCGAACGCGGCTTTGCGTGGCGCCGCCTGCGAAAAGCGGAATCGTGACCTGCACGCCGATCGTGCTGTTCGTGTACGAGGAGCCCAGGTTGCCGAGTTCAGCTGCCAGCGCAGGCGTGCCGGGCGAAGGCGTATTCGCGCCGCTGCCGAAGCCGCCGCCGAAATTCCCGCCGAAGTTGCCGGCTCCCGCCGCGCCCAGGCTGCTATGCGAGCGGCTCGCAACCAGATCGACAGTCGGCAGATGGCCGGCTTTCGCCTTCGACGTTTCACGCTGCGCGTTATCGAGCGCGATCTGTCTGAGTACGACCTGGTAGTTGGCGTCGCTCGCCGCATCGACCCATTGGTTGATGTCCGCGGGCACGGGCGGCGGCAGCGGAGCACCGGCCGCGAGACCGTCGATATGCTCGACCGGATGCCCGACGATCTGCTGCAACGCCGCCAGCTTGACGGCGAGATCGTTCTGCGCGGCGATTTCCTGCGAGACCGCCTGATCGTATTTGGCCTGCGCTTCGTTCGTGTCGGTGATCGTCGTGTTGCCCACTTCGAATGAACGCTTTGCCGATTCGAGTTGCTGCGCGATCGACGCCTTCTGCGACCGCGCGATGGCAACGCTGTCTTGCGCGGCGAGCGCGTCGAAGTACGCCTCGCCAAGGCGCACGATCAGATCCTGGCGCGCCTGCGCGAACGAGGCCTGCGCGGACGCGACCGCGAGCTTGCCCTGCGCATAGCCGTACCAGCTGTCCACATGAATGAGTGGCTGCGTAAGCGAGACCACATAGCCATAGGTGTTGCCGTACGACGCCGGAAAGCCACCGCCGAAGTCGGTGCTCTGACGGCTGCCATTGAGCGACGCCGAGACTTGCGGCAGCAGCTTCGCGCGTGCGAGCGGCAGTTCCTCGCTATTGGCGGCGAGCGCGGCGCGCGCGCTCTGCAGTGGCGCGTCGTTGGAGAGCGCTTCGTCGTAGAGTTGGGAGAGATCGACTGCTTGCGCGAGCGGCGCGTGCAACACGCAGACAAGCGCGCAAGCAAGCGCCAGAGCAGACGCCAGGAGCGGCGCGCGCTGACGCTTCATTGCCCGTGGGCTCAGTAAGTGGGAACCGACGGGTCGACCTGGCGCGACCATGCGTCGATCCCGCCTTGCAGATTGAAGACGTTCGCGTGGCCGCGCGATTCGAGGAACATCGCGACCTGCGCGCTGCGTGCGCCGTGGTGGCAGATGCAGACAATCTGCGCGTCGTCGTCGAGTTCTTCGCTGCGCGCGGGAATTTCACGCATGGGAATCGACACGATGCCGGCCATCGCCGCCGTCTGGATTTCCCACGGCTCGCGCACGTCGAGCAGCACGGGTGCGGGACGCGACGTGTCGGCGAGCCATTCGGCGAGTGCGGGAGCGGTCAGGTTTTGCATCAGCGAGACTTCCGTTCAGAGGACGGCGGCGCGCCGGCCGTCCGTGAAAAACACGCGAATCAGAACTTGAAGCGCGGCGGCTGCACGGCGTTGACGAGCGGTTCGACGTAGGTTTCGAACACGTCGGCAACGCGGTATTGCTTTTCGTCGATACGCGTGATGATCTGCGCCTTCATGACCGGCGCGGTGCCGACAAACGCCGCCAGACGGCCGCCGATCTTCAGGTGTTCGAGAATTTCCTGCGGCAGCACGGGCAGTCCGCCCGACACGCAGATCACGTCGTACGGAGCAGCGGCGGCCCAGCCGCGCGCGGCGTCGCCGGTCGCGACCTCGGCATTCAGCACGCCATTCGCGATCAGGTTGTTCTTTGCCAGTTCCGCGAGTTCCGGTTCGATATCGACTGTCAGCACGTGTTGCGCGCGGTGCGCGAGCAGCGCCGCCATGTAACCGGAACCGGCGCCGATTTCGAGCACGCTCTCATGTTTCTTCACCGCCAGTTCCTGCAGCGTGCGCGCCTCGACGCGCGGCGCCAGCATGTGCTGACCGGCCGGCAACGGCACTTCGAAGTCGGCAAAAGCCAGATCGCGGTATGCGGCGGGGACGAAGTTTTCACGCTTGACGATCGACAGCAGATTCAGCACGTCCTGGTCGAGCACTTCCCAGGGGCGGATCTGCTGTTCGATCATGTTGAAACGCGCTTGCTCGATGTTCATGGTGGGTTTGGCGGTTCTGGTTTGGCGAGTTTTGCGATTTTCCCACTGCGCGGCGGCTTCGGCGGAGAGCCCGCTGATGTCAGCACTAACACTCGATGCGCAAGCCGCGGCAGGGTAACTGCGGGATTGTACCAAATGGTGCCGGCAGTCCGGGCCGAGGCGGGCATCGCGCCGAGCGGGCTTTCGCAGGCGCCGCTCGGGTTCGCGCATTCGTCGCGGGGCTCGTGTGTTCGTCGCCGCGCTTTTCGCCGATGCCCCCGTGTAAATCCCTAGCAATCCGGCCTTGCACTTCCACACTCGTTCGCTAAAAAATGTAATCGATTACATTTCCGGAAGCCGCTGCCTTGTCCAGATCGACATCAAAAGCGAAGCCCGCAGCGGTGTCCGCGACCGGCGACGAATCGCGGCCGCAACCGCTTTCGCGGGCGTCGCGCTCGGCGGAAGGGCTCTCTATCGCGGGCGTGGCGAGGCAGGCGGGCGTATCGGTGGCGACTGTGTCACGCGTGCTGAATGCCCACGAGAACGTGCGCCCCGCGACTCGCGACAGGGTGCTCGCCGCCGTCGACGCGAGCGGCTACCGCGTCAACGAACTCGCGCGCAATCTGCGCACCGCCGAAAGCCGCCTGTTGCTCACCATGGTCCCCGACTTCGGCAATCCGTTTTACGCCGAGATCGTCCGCGGCATCGACAGCGTTGCGCGCCAGCACGGTTACTTCATGCTGCTCTGCGACACGGGCGCGGACGCCGGCCGCGAGCGCGGCTACTTCGATCTGTTGCGCCGCCGCCGCGCCGACGGCGCGATCTGTCTCGACCCGGCGACGATCCAGCAGGCACAAAGCGATGCATCCGGCGCGTTGCCTTGGGTCGCGTGCTGTGAGTTCGATCCAGCGGTGGGCGTGCCGTATGTAGGCATCGACAACTACCGGGCCGCGGGCGACGCCGTTCGGCACCTTCTGTCTCGCGGGCATCGGCGCATCGGCCTCATCAATTCCGACATCGACTATCTGTACGCGCGGCAGCGTCAGCAAGGCTATCTGGATGCGCTGACCGACGCGGGCATCACGCCGCTCGACGGCTGGCGCATGAACCTGAACAGCCTCGACTACGAGGCGGGTGCGTCGGCGGCGGCCACGCTGATGCTGCCGCCCGACGCACCGACCGCAATCTTCGCCGTGTCCGACACGCTCGCGACGGGCGTGCTTCACGGCTTGCGAAGCGTCGGCAAGCGCGTACCCGACGATGTCGCCGTGGTCGGATTCGACGACATCTCTATCGCCGCGCAAATCGATCCGCCGCTCACCACGATCGCGCAGCCCATGCGCGAACTGGGCGAAACCGCCGCGCGCCTTCTGCTGCAGCGGCTTGCCAATCCGCTCGCCAACGTGCCGGGTGTGCTGCTGCCGCACCGGCTCGTGATTCGCGGGAGCACGTGACTCATGAGCCTCGCTATCCGCTTCGACGACATCCGCAAAGACTTCGGCCCGGTTCGCGTGCTGCATGGCGTGAGCTTCGATCTCGCGCCGGGGCGCATCTACGGTTTGCTCGGGGAGAACGGCGCGGGCAAGTCCACGCTGATGAAAATTCTCGCCGGCTATGAAACCGCAACGTCGGGCACGTTGCTGGTGGACGGTCATGCGCAACACTTTGCCGGTTCGCGCGACGCCGAAGCGCAAGGCATCGTGCTGATTCATCAGGAATTCAATCTGGCCGAGCATCTGACGATCGCGCAAAACATGTATCTCGGCCACGAGAAGCGGCGCGGCTGGTTCGTCGACGATGCAGCGATGCGCGCCGACGCCGCGCGTTACCTCGCACAGGTCGGACTGGACAAGGTGCCGGACACGAAGGTGCGCGAACTGATCGTCGCGGAAAAGCAGATGGTGGAAATCGCCAAAGCGCTGTCGCGCCGCGCCCGCCTGCTCATCATGGACGAGCCGACGGCAACGCTCACGCCGTCCGAAACCGAGCGTCTCTTCACGCTGATGGCAAAGTTGAAGGCCGATGGCGTGACCATCGTTTACATCTCGCACAAGCTCGATGAAGTCGAGCGCATTACCGACGAAGTCATCGTGATGCGCGACGGCCGCTTCGTCGCCCGCAATGAAACGGCGGCGCTCGCGCGGCAGCAGATGGCCAACCTGATGGTCGGCCGCGACGTGTCCGACATGTTCCCCGAGAAGATCACGGTATCCGCCGCCGCGCCGGTCGCGCTGAAAGTGCAAGGGCTCGCCGTGCCGGAATGGGTCGACGATCTGAGCTTCGACGTGCGTGCCGGTGAAGTGCTGGGCTTCGCGGGGCTCGTCGGCGCGGGGCGCACGGAAGCGTTCGAAGCAATCATCGGTTTGCGCAAGCGCACGGCTGGACGCATCGAAATCGCGGGGCGTCCCGTCGATCTGAAAAGTCCACGCGAAGCAATGCGCCACGGCCTCACGTATCTCAGCGAAGACCGCAAAGGCAAGGGCCTGCACGTGAACCTGAGCCTGCAGGACAACGTGACGCTTATGACGCTCGAACGTTACGCGCATCCGCTGCTCGACATGAAAGCGGGCCGCGACGCATTGAAGAGCGCAGTGAGCGAATTCGGCATACGCACGGGCGACCTGTCGAGCCGCGCGCGCATGCTCTCCGGAGGCAATCAGCAGAAGCTTGCGCTCGCCAAGTTTCTACAGCCGGAGCCAGACGTCATCGTGCTCGACGAGCCGACGCGCGGCGTCGACGTCGGCGCAAAACGCGACATTTATTTCCTGATTCATCGTCTCGCCGCGCAGGGCCGCGCGGTGATCGTCATTTCATCCGAACTGATCGAGCTGATCGGCTTGTGCCATCGCGTCGCCGTCATGCGCGCGGGACGCCTGCAAGCCACGCTGACGCTCGACCATCTGACCGAAGAGGAGTTGATCGCCCATGCGACCGGCACCCACTGAAGCCGTGCAATCCGGCCGCGCGTTGCGCTTCGCGCATCGACTGTATGCGCTTGGACCGCTCGTCGGTCTGGTCGCGCTGTGTATCGTCGGCACGGCGTTGAATCGCGATTTCGCGACGCTCGACAACATGATGAACGTGCTGACGCGCACGTCGTTCATCGGCATCATCGCGGTGGGCATGACGTTCGTGATCATCTCGGGCGGCATCGATCTGTCGGTGGGCTCGATGGCGGCGCTGATCGCGGGCAGCATGATCTGGCTGATGAACGGGCTTGCGGCGGGCGTAGGCGGGCACACTTTTGCGCCGCTCGTCATCGTGACGCTTGGCATCGCATTCGCGTTCGTGCTGGGCGGACTGTTCGGCTGCGCGCACGGGCTGCTGATCACCAAGGGGCGCATCGAGCCGTTCATCGTTACGCTCGGCACGCTGGGCATTTTTCGCGCGGTGCTGACATGGCTCGCCGATGGCGGCGCGCTGACGCTGGATAATTCGTTATCCGATCTTTATGGTCCCGTTTATTACGCGAGTCTGTTCGGTGTGCCCGTGCCGATCTGGGTATTTCTCGTGACGGCGGCGGGCGGCGCGCTGATTCTGAATCGCACCGCGTTCGGACGTCATGTGCAGGCGATCGGATCGAATGAACAGGTCGCGCGTTATGCGGCCATACGTGTCGATACCGTGAAGATCGTCACGTATGTGCTGCTCGGCATCTGCGTTGGCGTGGCCACCGTGCTGTATGTGCCGCGCCTCGGCTCGGCGACGCCGACCACCGGTCTGCTATGGGAACTCGAAGCGATTGCTTCGGTGGTGGTGGGCGGCACCGCGCTCAAGGGCGGAGAAGGGCGCGTGATCGGCACGGTCATCGGCGCAATTCTGCTGTCGGTCATTGCCAATATTCTGAATTTGACCAGCATCATCAGCGTGTATCTGAACGCGGCGGTGCAGGGCGTGGTGATTATCTTCGTCGCGTTCGTTCAACGTGGACGGCGGTAGGTGTAGCGCTGCAAAGCGACACAATGGCAGGGGCGCACGAACGCCTCACAACAGCACAAATTGGAGACACAACCATGAAGCAGGTCATTCGAGCGATCGGCGCCGGCATGCTGGCGTTGGGGATACTGGGCACCGCGGGCGCTGCACGAGCCGATGACAAGGTCACGCTGGGCGTCGCGATTCCGACAGCCGACCACGGCTTCACGGGCGGCATCGTCTGGTGGGCGAACAAGGCGAAGGCCGATCTCGAGAAAGAACATCCGAATCTGAAAGTCATCGTGAAGACAGCGGCCGGAGCGCCAGAACAGGCAAACCAGTTGCAGGATCTGGTTACGGTGAACAAGATCAATGCGCTTGTGATTTTCCCGTTCGAATCGGCTTCGCTCACGCAGCCGGTCGCGCAGGTGAAAAAGAAGGGCGTGTATGTGACGGTGGTGGATCGCGGCTTGACGGATACCAGCGCGCAGGACGCCTACGTGGCCGGCGACAACACCGCGTTCGGCAGAATTCCCGCCGAATATCTGGCGAAAGCGCTCGACGGCAAAGGCGACATCGTCGCGCTGCGCGGCATTCCGACGACGCTCGACAACGAACGCTGGACCGCGTTCACCGGCGTGCTGAAAGGCTACCCGAACATCAAGATTCTCGACGCGAAATACGCGAACTGGAATCGCGACGACGCGTTCAAGGTCATGCAGGACTATCTGACGCGCTTCAAGCACATCGACGCCGTCTGGGCCGCCGACGACGACATGGCGGTCGGCGTGCTCAAGGCGATCGACCAGGCGAAGCGCAGCGACGTCAAGATAGTTTTCGGCGGCGCGGGTTCGAAAGGCATGGTGAAAAACGTGATGGACGGCGCACCGCGCATCCAGGCGGACGTGTCGTACTCGCCGAAATTCATCTACGACGCAATCAAGCTCACCGCCGAAGCACGCCTGAAGGGCGAGAAGCTGCCGGCCACCACGATCATTCCGTCGGTGCTGATCACGAAGGAGAACGCGCAGCAGTTCTATTTCCCGGACTCGCCGTTCTGAGCCTTTGCACCGTCTATTGGCAGCGGGGCGCGTAGTGAGACAGCGCACCCCGCTAAAGGAACCATACGATGAGAACCATCAAAGGTCCGGCAATTTTTCTCGCTCAGTTCATGGGCGACGAAGTGCCGTTCGACAACCTCGCGCATCTGGCTAGCTGGGCTGCGGGGCTCGGTTTCAAGGGCATTCAGGTGCCGTGCGATGCGCGCCTGATCGATCTCGAACAGGCAGCGTCGAGTCAGGCGTACTGCGACGAACTGCGCGAGACGGTCGACAACGCTGGCGTCACGATTACCGAACTGTCGACGCATCTGCAAGGGCAGCTCGTGGCCGTGCACCCCGCTTACGATGCATTGTTCGACGGTTTCGCCGCGCCGCATGTGCGTGGCGACCCGGCAGCGCGAACGCAGTGGGCCATCGAGCAATTGAAGCTGGCGGCGAAGGCGTCGCAGCGCCTGGGGTTGACCACGCACGTGTCGTTCTCCGGCGCGCTTGCGTGGCCTTATGTGTACCCGTGGCCGCAGCGTCCAACCGGTTTGATCGAGGCCGCGTTCGACGAACTCGCGCGCCGCTGGACGCCGATTCTGGATGCCTTCGAAGCAGCGGGTGTGGACGTGTGCTACGAACTTCATCCGGGCGAGGATTTGCACGACGGCGTGACCTTCGAGCGCTTCCTGAATGGAGTAAAACAGCATCCGCGCGCGAATATCCTCTACGACCCGAGCCATTTCGTTCTGCAGCAACTCGACTACCTTGCGTTCATCGACATCTATCACGAGCGCATCAAGGCGTTTCATGTGAAGGACGCGGAGTTCCGGCCGAACGGCAGGCAAGGCGTGTACGGCGGTTATAGCGGCTGGGTGGAGCGCGCGGGGCGCTTCCGCTCGCTCGGCGACGGCCAGATCGATTTTCGCGCGATCTTTTCCAAAATGGCGCAATACGATTTCCCGGGCTGGGCAGTGCTCGAATGGGAGTGTGCGCTCAAGCATCCACATGACGGCGCGCGCGAAGGCGCGGAGTTTATCCGCGAGCACATCATTCGCGTGGCCGAGCATGCATTCGACGATTTCGCGGGCAGCGGCGTCGATGCAGCGCAGTTAAAGCGCGTGCTCGGCATCTGAGGGCGCTGATTTCAACAGTGAGCCAGCGGTAGGCAAAGGAGCGGGCAAGATGCCATCCAGAAGACTCAGATTGGGCATGGTCGGCGGTGGACAGGGCGCGTTCATCGGCGCGGTGCATCGGATCGCGGCGCGCCTCGACGATCGTTTCGAACTCGTCGCCGGCGCGTTGTCGTCCGATCCCGAACGCGGGCGAGTAAGCGCCGCCGAGGCGGGCATTGCGCGTAGCTACGCTGACTGGCAGGAAATGGCGCGAGCGGAAGCAGCGCGCGACGACGGTATCGACGCCGTCGCGATAGTGACGCCGAACCATCTGCATGCGCCGGTTGCCACCGCGTTTCTCGAAGCAGGCATTCATGTGGTGTGCGATAAGCCGCTTGCAATTTCGCTTGCCGAAGGCGAAGCGCTCGCCAAACTCGCGCATCAGAAGAACAAGCTTTTCGCGCTGACGCATACGTACTCCGGCTATCCACTGGTGCGTCATGCACGCGAGTTGGTCGAAGCGGGCGAGCTTGGGCAGATACGCGTCGTACAGGTCGAATACGCGCAAGACTGGCTGGCCGAGCCGATCGAAACGGGCGGCTTGAACAAGCAGGCCGGCTGGCGCACGGACCCGGCATTAGCGGGCCCGGCGGGCTGTCTCGGCGATATCGGCACGCATGCGTATCACCTTGCCGCTTTCGTCACGGGTATGACGCCTGCCGCGCTTTCCGCCGAGTTGCACACGTTCGTGCCGGGGCGCCGCATCGACGATCATGTGCAGGCGATGCTGCGTTATGAGAACGGCGCGCGCGGCATGCTATGGGCGAGCCAGGTCGCGAGCGGCGCGGAAAACGCCTTACGTCTGCGTGTTTATGGGACCAAAGCGGGCATATCGTTCGACCAGGAGCAGCCCAACGAACTGTGGTTCACACCGCTCGGCGGGGCAGCCGAACGCCTGACGCGTGGACGCGTAAGCGGCGCGAGCGCGATTCATGCGACGCGCGTGCCGCCGGGTCATCCTGAAGGTTATCTCGAAGCATTCGCGCAGTTGTATAACGACGCCGCGTTGCAGATCGAAGCGTTGGACGAGGGCCGCGCGTTGCCGGCGGAAAGCCTGCTGCTCACGACGGTGGAGGACGGCGTGGCCGGTCTGCGCTTTATCGATGCGGTACTCGCGAGCAGTGCTGCAGACGGGCAATGGCGCGAGATCGAGAAGTCGTAGCGCCACGCGGTCGCTGCGCGGCTTTACGCTTCATCCGCCTTTGCTCTTTTTGATCTGGGCTTCGAACGCAATGTCGAGCTTGCTCGCCTTGCGCGGTTTCTGCGGACCGTATGCATCGACAAACTTGACGAAGTCGTCGAGCCCGAGCGGATCGGAGACTTTCTTGTCGGTGCCGCCCGATTTGTCGACGAGATAGAAGAGGCCGCCGGAAAGGCTGATCGCGGCGAACTGCGGATTGCCGCTGCGCGTTTTCAAGCGCTCGACAGCGTGGATGGCTCGCGTAGTGCGCATGGTGTGGGACCGCTGATCAGGGAAAGACTATTACTTTAACAATTTCGCCGACGCCCTGCGGCTCAGCCCGCGCGGCGCCGTAACTTCCGTCGCAACCAGTCCGCCCAATCTTCCAGCACGGTGTACACGACAGGCACGACGACGAGCGTCAATATCGACGACGTAATCACTCCGCCAATCACCGTCTGCCCGAGCGGCCCGCGTTGCTCGCCGCCTTCGCCGAGCGCGGCGGCGAGCGGCAGCATGCCGAAGATCATCGCGAGCGTGGTCATCAGAATAGGTCGCAAGCGCACGCGTGCCGCTTCGAGCAACGCCTCGCGCCGCTCCATCACGCGGCCTTTGCCCGAGGCGTCGAGCAGCGTGCCGCGCCGCGCCTGGTTGGCGAAGTCGACGAGCAGGATCGCGTTCTTGGTGACGAGCCCCATCAGCATCACGAAGCCGATGATCGAAAACATGTTGAGCGTGCTGCCGAACAGCAGCAGTGCGACCAGCACGCCGATCAGCGTAAGCGGTAGCGAGGCCATGATCGCGAGTGGCTGCGCGAAGCTCGCGAACTGCGAGGCGAGAATCATGTAGATAAAAATAACCGCGAGCGCGAGCGCCTCGACTGCAAACACCAGCGACTCGTTCATGTTCTTGGTCGAACCCTCGAAGCGGTAGCGGTAACCAGCGGGCAGATGCATCGCGTCGAGCGTCTTCGCAATGTCCGACGCGACTTCGCCGGATGAGCGGCCGTTCACGTTCGTGGTCAGCATGACCTCGCGCTGCAGGTCGCGGCGATTCAGCACGTCCGGGCCGGTGGTCTTGACGATGTCCGCGATCTGCCGCAACGGCACGAGCACCGGTGCGCCGTTCGAGTCGGTGCGATTGGTGGCGATCATCAACCGCGAGAGATCGTCGATGCTTTCGCGTTGCTCGCGCGGCAAGCGCACGCTGACGTCGTAGTCCTGGTCGTCGGGCGCCCGCCATGTGCTGATCGCGTCGCCCGAAAGCAGGGGCCGCAATGCAGTGCCGATATCCGCCACGCCCACACCCAGGTCGGATGCGAGTTCGCGCTTCACATTGATCGCGACGATCGGCTTGTCGGCCTTCAGGCTTGAATCGAGATCCACGAGGCCTTGGATCTTGCGCATGCGAGCCTGCGCCGCCTCGGAGAGCCGGCGCAATTCGTCCATGTTGTCGCCCTGCAAGCTGAGCTGGATCGCCTTCGTACTTCCTGCGCCGTCCGGCATGCCGATTTCGGTCACGGTCACGCCCGCCACCGATGCGAGCCGCGCGCGGAACATCTGATTCAGTTCGGCCACGCCGCGTGTGCGGTCGCGCCGGTCTTTCAGCCGCACGGTAATGAGCGCGTTGTTCTTGCCTTGCGTGTTGCCCGAGTTGACCGTTGCATAGGTGTAGCGCACTTCGGGATAAGTCGCGAGAATCGCCTCGACCTGCTGGACCTTCTTCGACGTGGCTTCGAGAGACGTGCCCACCGGCGTGTTCAAGCCGATCTTCGTGATCGAGAAATCCGCATTCGGCACGAACTCGGTGCCGACAAAAGGCACGAGAAGCAGGCTGCCGAAAAAAGTCGCCGCGGCCACTACGAGCGTGATCGCCCGATGTTCGAGCGACCAGCCGAGCAGGCGTTGATAGAGCGCGCTCAGCTGCGCGATCTGCTTGTCGAACAGGTGTAGCGAGCGTTCGACGAAACGGCCGTAACGATAGCCTTTGCGGCCTGTGTCCGCGTCGTGGAGATCGGGGTCCGGCCAGATCGACGAGAGCATTGGATCGAGCGTGAACGAGACGAACATCGAAATCAGCGCGGCGGCGGCAACCGTAATGCCGAACTGATGGAAGAAGCGGCCGATGATGCCGCCCATGAAACCGACCGGCAAAAACACCGCGACAATCGAGAAGGTCGTGGCAAGCACCGCCAGTGCGATTTCTTTCGTGCCGTCGAGCGCCGCCGTGCGATGGTCGGCGCCGAGTTGTACGTGCCGCACGATGTTTTCGCGCACCACGATGGCGTCGTCGATCAGAAGGCCCACGCATAGCGACAGCGCCATTAGCGTAATGACATTGATCGTGAAGCCGCACGCGTACATCACCGCGAACGTGCCGATGAGCGCGATCGGCAGCGTAAGGCCTGTGATAACCGTACTGCGCCACGAGCCCAGAAACAGGAACACGATGAACACCGTCAGCAAAGCGCCTTCGAACAACGTGCGCTTCACTTCATTGACGCTCTCTTCGATGTTGATCGACGAGTCGTCGGTGATGTCGAGCTTCACGCCTGGCGGCAACTGCGGCTGCAAGCGCGCGACTTCCGCGCGCACGCCATGTGCGACGTCGACCGTGTTCTCGCCTTGCGCCTTGATGATCGACAGAAACAACGCGCGCCGGCCGTTGAGCAGCGCCATGCTGTCCGCTTCCTGCTGGCCGTCGATCACGTCGGCGACCTGATCCAGCGTCACCGGCTGCGAGGTGGACGAAGCCGTAGGGATCGCCGACTGCGCGCCGCGCCGGGCGACGATGATCCGCTTGAAGTCGGCCGGCGTCTCGAAGCGGCCCTTTACTTGCACCGTCTGTTCAACGCTGTTCGACGTGAGCGGCCCGGCTGGAATCTCCTGGTTCTCGTTTTGCACCGCGCGGATCACCTGATCCACGCCGACCGAAAGCGCCTGCAGTTTCTGCGGGTTCACGTCGATTTGCACTTGCCGCTTCACGCCGCCGACAAGCGACACCGAGCCGACACCGCGCACGGTCTCCAGCCGCTTGCGCACGATCTGATCGGCGACGGTGGTGAGATCGCGCGTGGACAGCGACGCGCCCGGCGCATTCGAGACCGCAACCGTCACGATCGGCATATCAGCCGGGTCGTAGCGCAATACGCGCGGCTCCTTGACGCCGTCGCGCAGGTCGGGGCGGATCAGCGCGATCTTGTCGCGCACGTCCTGCGCGGCCTGCACCGCATCCACCGCGAGATCGAACTGCACGATCACGACCGATTGCGCGTCGTACGAACGCGACGTGATCTGATCGATGCCGCTGATCGTATTGACGGCTTCCTCGATCTTGCGCGTGACGTCCGACTCGACCGATTCGGGCGATGCGCCCGGATACGCCGTCTGCACGACGACGATCGGGAACGTGATGTCGGGGAACTGATCGACCTTGAGCCGCTGATACGAGAAGAGGCCTATCACGAGGAAGGCCATCATCATCATCGTGGCGAGCACCGGGTTGCCGATGCTGATGCGGGTGAACCACATGGGCGTGGGCTCCGCTCAGCGCTGGCCGGAGCCGGGCGCGCCGGTCGCCGGTGCTGGGGCTGGGCTCGGAACTGGAATTGGAACTGGAACTGGCTTGGACGCAGGCGCCGTAGCTCCCGCCGCGGGCACCATATGCACGGTGCTGCCGATGCGCAACGAGCCGAGATTGTTCTTCACGATCTGCTGGCCGGAGGCCAGCGGGCCGCCGACGATCTCGGTCCACGTGCCGCCGTCGGCGTCGCCGGTGATTCCGGTCTGCACCTGCTGTTCCACGAGCTTGCCGCCGACGAGCGCATAGACGCTATGGCGCGCGGCATCGGTACGCACGGCAGTGGCGGGCACCGCCAGCACGTTTTCCCTGCTGCCGACCGAGATCGTGCCGGTGCCGAACATGCCCACACGCAATGTGCCCGAAGGATTCGCCACCCGGACATACACCATGATCGAGCGCGAACCGGGCTGCGCGGCGGGATTGATGCGAGTGATTGCGCCTTGTACCGGCCCGTCGATGCCGTCGAACATGATCTGCACCGGCTGGCCGATCCGTACGCGGCCGATCTCGCCGACCGGCACCGGCGCTTCGAGTTCGAGAGTGCGCAGATCGACCACGTCGAAGAGCTTCGTATCCACGGCGACCTTTTCGCCTGGCTCGACCGAACGCGACGCAATCTGCCCATTGAGCGGCGAGCGCACCACGGTGTCGGCGAGCGACAGATTCGACGACGCGAGCGCCGCGCGCGCCGCATCGAGATTCGCACGCGCTATCTCGTACTGGCTTTGCGCAGTGTCGAACGCGTTCTTCGAAATGAAGCCTTTCTCCACCAGCACGCGATTGTTTTCGAGCGTTTGCCTTGCAATGTCCAGTTGACCCACCATCGCGGCCATCTGACCGCGGCTTTGCTCGGCGCGCGCCACGTAGTCGCGCGCATCGATCTTCGCGAGAATCTGGCCGCTCTGCACGGCGTCGCCTTCGCGCACGGCGACTTCCAGTACCGAACCGGCGACTTTCGATTTGACGGCGGCTTGCGTGACGGCGCGCAGCGAGCCGGTAAGAGGCAGCGTCTGGACGAGCGAGCGGCGGCTGACCGTGGTGAGATCGTCGGCAGAGAATTCGATCACGGAAGATGCCGTGTCCGCCGTGGTGGCGGGCGTTTCGCGCTTTCTGATCGCCTGGGCTATCGCGATGGCGAGAATCACGACGGCAACCACGGCGGCGATGATGATGCGTTTTCTGGTCTTTAGCATGCGCGATCTGACGGACTTCACGGATTGGCGATACACGCGGATTCGGCGGTGGCCCGAGAGGCGGCGGCCTGAGGCACGGGCGCGCCGCGCGCTCGTCGCGCAATCGGCAAGTTAGCCTGAGCCCGCGCTCACCGCAAGCTGGCCGTCAGCATGGTACACGGAGGTTGCGGCGCGCGAGACCGAACCCGCGGCGCCGCTCGAGCGTGCGCACGCAGAACAAGGCTTACTGACTCAGATAAACGAACTTGCCGTTCCTGATGATGCCCATCACGCTCGCGCGCTGATCCAGTCCCACGTGGTCCTTCGCGCTCGTATTGACGACGCCGTTCGGCACCACCAGTTCATGCGCGTGTTCCAGTTCGTTGCGCAACGCCACGCGGAAAGCTTCCGTGCCCGGCTGCGCGGTCTTGAGCGCGCGCGTCACCGCGTCCTGCAAACGCGGATAGACGTCGGCTGCATCGCCCGCGAATTGCGTGACGCTGCCCGGCCCGTACTTCGCCTCGTACTCGTTCGCGAACGCGAGCGCCGCCTTTTTCGCAGGATGATCGGCCGGCAACGTGCGCGCGACGACGACCGGCTGCGTCGGGAACAGCGTGCCTTCCACGTCCTTGCCGCCGAGCTTGATGAATTCCGGCGTCGCGATGCCATGCGTCTGGTAGATCGGCCCCTTGAAACCGCGCTCGATCAGCGTGCGCTGCGGCAACACGGTCGGCGTGCCTGCGCCTGCAATCAGGATCGCGTCGGGTTTCGCGGCCATCAGCTTGAGAACCTGGCCGGTCACGCTAGCGTCGGTGCGGTTATAGCGCTCGGTCGCGACCAGTTGAATGTGGCGCAGCGCCGCGAATTTGCTGAACTCGTTGAGCCAGCTCTCGCCGTAGCCGTCCGCGAAACCAATGAAACCGACTGTCTTGACGTTGTGGTTCGACATGTAGCGCGTCATCACGTCGGCCATCGCGCTGTCGGTCTGCGCCATCTTGTACGCCCACACCTTCTTGCCTTCCTGTGGCTCCACGACGCTCGCCGAGCCGATCAGCGTGATCATCGGCGTCTGGCTTTCGGCGACCGGATCGAGCGCGGCCATCGCCGCGGGCGTGATGTTCGGGCCGACGATCACGTCGACGTGATCTTCGTTGATCAGCTTACGGATGTTGCGCACGGCGGCGCCGGGGTCGGAGGCGTCGTCGAGAAAAATGTAGTCGGCTTTCTGGCCGGCGATGGTGGCCGGCCACATCAGCATGGCGTTCTTACTCGTAATGCCGATCACCGCGGCCGGGCCGGTGCTCGACAGATCGATGCCGACCTTGATGTCGGCGTGCGCGGCGGTGGCGAACAAAAGAGCGCCGAGAGCGGCGAGGCCGCGAAGTTTGTTGTTATGCGACGTCATCGATGGGTCTCCGTAGCGGGATAGCAGGAAGCGGTGGTGAGTTCAAAGTTCGTAGGTTTCGTGTTCGCCCTTGAGCGCCTGTTCGATCAGCTTGCGGTTCATGCTCGGCGACAGCAGTTCGACGAGCGTGTACACATAGCTGCGCAGATACGCGCCCTGTTTGAGCGCGACTCGCGTCACATTGCTGCCGAACAGATGGCCGACCGGCATTGCCCGCAAATGGCGGTCGCGCTCGGCGTTGAATGCGATGTCCGCCATGATGCCGACGCCGAGACCCAGTTCCACGTAGGTTTTGATCACGTCGGCGTCGATGGCCTCCAGCACGATGTCCGGATGCAGCCCGCGCAGCCGGAACGCCTCGTTGATCTTGGTACGCCCGGCGAACGCGTTGTCGTAAGTAATCAGCGGATATTGGGTCAGATCGTCCAGCGACAAAAGTTTGCGGTCGAGCAGAGGATGGTCCGGCTGCATCACCGCCACGTGGTGCCACTGGAAACACGGCAGCGAGACCAGTTCCTTATAGTTAGCGATCGCTTCCGTCGCGATGGCAAGGTCCGCCTGGTCATGCAGCACCATTTCGGCGACCTGCGTCGGGCTTCCTTGCAGTATCGAAAGGTGGACCTTGGGAAAGCGTTTCTTGAATTCGGCGATGGCGGCCGGCAGCGAGTAGCGCGCCTGGGTATGCGTGGCGGCGATCACGAGGTTGCCCTGGTCCTGCGCCGCGTAGTCTTTACCGACGCGCTTCAGGCTTTCGACTTCCTGCAAGATCCGCTCAACCGACTGAAGAATGATCCGGCCCGGCTCGGTGAGCGAGCGAACGCGCTTGCCGTGGCGTGTGAAGATTTCGACGCCCAGTTCGTCCTCGAGCTCGATGATCGCCTTCGAAACGCCTGGCTGGCTTGTATACAGTGCCTTGGCTGCTTCGGTCAGGTTGAAGTTCTGCCGCACAGCCTCGCGGACGAAGCGGAACTGATGCAGGTTCATATATAACCTCTCCGCATATCAAAAGAATTTTTTAGTCGTTTGAAATATAAGGCGAGTTTATTACGATCTGTCCATCTTTTTCAATATGGATATCTGTATTTGTTATAAGCAAATGAGAGATAGGTCTAAACCCTGACTCGATCCAGCTGACAAACACAGATGTTCAGAGCGCGGCGAAACCGGATCGCCTCGTGTCACGCGGTAACGCAAAAAAATTGGGGTCCCCGAATGTACCAATACGATCAGTACGACCAGACCATCGTCGATGAACGGGTCGCGCAGTACGCCGATCAGGTTCGCCGCCGTCTGTCGGGCGAATTGAGCGAAGAGGAGTTCCGTCCGCTGCGGCTGCAGAATGGCCTGTACTACCAGCGCCACGCGTACATGCACCGCATCGCGATTCCGTACGGCAATCTGCGCAGCGACCAGCTTCGCATGCTCGCGCAGATCGCGCGCGAGCACGACCGGGGCTACGGCCACTTCTCCACGCGTTCGAACATCCAGTACAACTGGATCAAGCTCGAAGAAACGCCGGAGATTCTGCGCAAGCTCGCGTCGGTGCAGATGCACGGCATTCAGACCTCGGGCAATTGCATCCGCAACATCACCGCCGATCAGTTCGCGGGCGTGGCGCCGGACGAATTCGTCGATCCGCGTCCCTGGGCGGAAATTCTGCGTCAATGGTCGACGTTCCATCCCGAATTCGCGTGGCTGCCGCGCAAGTTCAAGATCGCCGTGTCCGGTTCGCACGAAGACCGTGCCGCCGTGCAGATTCATGACATGGGCGTGTATGTGAAGCGCAATGCTCAGGGCGAACTCGTGGTCGACATTCTGGCGGGCGGCGGTCTGGGCCGCACGCCGATCGTCGGCGCGGTGATCCGCAAAGACCTGCCGTGGCAACACCTGCTGACGTACAGCGAAGCCGTGCTGCGTGTGTACAACCGCTACGGCCGCCGCGACAACATGTACAAGGCGCGCATCAAGATTCTGGTGAAGGCGCTCTCCCCGGAGAAGTTCGCCGCGCAGGTCGAGGAAGAATGGCAGCACCTGAAGGACGGCCCTTCGACGCTCACGCAGGCCGAGTTGGATCGCGTGTCGCAATACTTCCAGCCGCCGGTGTACGAGAAGCTGGCCGACACGGACGCTTCGTTCGAAAAGCATCTGCTGGAAAACCGCGCGTTCGCCCGCTGGGTGGAGCGCAATGTGCGTCCGCATAAGGTTTCGGGCTATGCAGCGGTCACGCTGTCGCTGAAGAACGGCGTAGTCGCGCCGGGCGACGCCACCGACGCGCAAATGGAAGCGGTCGCCGATTGGGCCGACGAGTACTCGCTGGGCGAGATCCGCGTGTCGCACGAACAGAACCTGATTCTCGCGAACGTCAAAAAGCGCGACCTGTTCGCGTTGTGGGAGAAGGCCAAGGCACAAGGTTTCGCCACGCCGAACATCGGCTTGCTGACCGACATCATCGCGTGCCCGGGAGGCGACTTCTGCTCGCTCGCGAATGCGAAGTCGATTCCGATTGCGCTCGCCATCCAGGAACGTTTCAACGATCTCGATTACGTGTACGACCTGGGCGACGTATCGCTGAACATCTCGGGTTGCATCAACGCTTGCGGTCATCACCACGTCGGCAATATCGGCATTCTGGGCGTCGATAAGGACGGCTCGGAGTGGTATCAGGTGACGCTCGGCGGCGAGCAGGGTACAGGCGCAAGCGGCGCTCAGCTGGGCCGCGTGATCGGCCCGTCGTTCTCGGCGGAAGAAATGCCGGACGTGATGACAAAGGTGATCGACACGTTCGTTGAAAACCGCCACGAAGGCGAGCGTTTCATCGACACGTACACCCGCATCGGCATGGCTCCGTTCAAGGAACGCGTGTACGCGTCGCGTCAACCGGCTCACGCGTAACCGCGCAAAGGATAAAGAACAGATGGCTTCTATCATCAAGAACCGCGCGATCGTCAACGATGACTGGACGCTCGTGCGCCCGGCGGAAGACGGCTCGCTGCCCGCGGTGAACGAACTGCCGGCTGGCCGCGTGCTGGTGCCGCTCGCGTTGTGGAAGGCAGAGCGCGATGCGTTGAGCGCTTCGCGCAGTGCCGCTGAACTCGGCGTGTGGCTCGCGCCGGACAGCGAACCGGCGGACATTGCCGGCGACTTCGACAAGCTTGCAGTGATCGCCGTGGACTTCCCGGTGTTCCGTGACGGTCGCGGCTATAGCATCGGCCGCCTGCTGCGTGAGCGTTATGGCTACAAGGGCGAACTGCGCGCGATCGGCGACGTGCTGCGCGACCAGGTGCGTTTGATGTTCCGTTGCGGCTTCGACGCTTTTGCGGTGCGCGCGGACAAGGACATCAGCGACGCGCTGAAAGCATTCGACGACTTTACCGTGCAATACCAGGGCGCGTTCGACGAGCCGGCGCCGCTGTTCCGCCGCCGCGCAGCTTCGTCCTCTGCTTCGCAGAAGGCTTCGGCATGAGCGCCGCCTCGTTGCAATCGCTCGCGCCGGAACTCGCCGCGAAGGTCGAGCGCCTTGACGCGCTGCTCGATTCGATCGCCGCTCGTCACTCGAACGTCAAGCTCGCAAGCAGTCTCGCCGCCGAAGACATGTTGCTCACGCATGCGATCTTGTCGCGCGGCGTGAAGATCGGCATCTTCTCGTTGAATACGGGCCGCTTGCATGCCGAGACGCTCGGCATGATCGATCGTGTGAAAGAGCGCTATGGCTACGACATCGAGCAGTTTCATCCGCAGGCTGCCGCCATTGACGAATACGTCGCGTCGCATGGGCTGAATGCTTTCTATGAGAGCGTCGATCTGCGCAAGCGCTGCTGCGAAATCCGCAAGGTCGAGCCGTTGAACCGTGCGCTGTCGGACGTCAGCGCGTGGGTGACGGGCCAGCGTCGGGAGCAGTCGGTGACGCGTGCCGAATTGCACGAGGAAGAACACGACGCCGCGCGCAACATCGCGAAGTTCAATCCGCTGACCGACTGGACCGAGGCTGAGGTCTGGGACTATCTGAAAGCCTTCGACGTGCCGGTGAATCCGCTGCATGCGCGCGGTTATCCGAGCATTGGCTGCGAGCCTTGCACGCGTGCGGTGCGTCCGGGCGAAGATAGCCGGGCCGGTCGCTGGTGGTGGGAGTCGCGCGACACGAAGGAATGCGGACTTCATATCACGACGACTACGCCGATTGCAGTCGACCGCGGCGAGAACGCTCCGGCCTGACGCATTGCCTGAATTGTGTTGCGTCGAGGACTTGGCTTTGCCACTTCACGCCGCACATACCGAATTGAATATCAGCGCTTTCACGGGCAACCGCTCGACAAGCGAATCAACGAAGGACCCAAACATGAGCACCACGCTCGATTCCACTGTCAACGCTCCGCTTGCCAACACGGCGAACCGGATGGATCACCTCGATTGGCTCGAAGCCGAGTCGATTCATATCCTGCGCGAACTGGTTGCCGAATGCAGCAAGCCCGCGCTGCTGTTTTCGGGCGGCAAGGACTCGGTCGTCGTGCTGGCGCTCGCGCTGAAGGCCTTCGGCATCGGCGCAAATCGCAAGACCGTGTTGCCGTTCCCGCTCGTGCATATCGACACCGGTCATAACTACGACGAAGTGATCGACTTCCGCGACCGTCGCGCGAAAGAGATCGGCGCGGAACTGGTGGTCGGCCACGTTGAAGATTCGATCAAGCGCGGCACGGTGCGTTTGCGCCGAGAAACGGATTCGCGCAACGCGGCGCAAGCCGTGACGCTGCTCGAAACCATCGAACAGCACGGCTATACCGCGCTGATCGGCGGCGCGCGCCGTGACGAAGAGAAAGCCCGTGCGAAAGAGCGCATTTTCTCGTTCCGCGACGAGTTCGGCCAGTGGGACCCGAAAGCGCAGCGCCCGGAACTGTGGAGCCTGTATAACGCCCGTCTGCATAACGGCGAGCATCTGCGTGTGTTCCCGATCTCGAACTGGACCGAACTCGACGTGTGGCAATACATCGCTCGCGAAAAGCTCGAACTGCCGTCGATCTACTACGCGCATCAACGCGAGATCGTGCGACGCAATGGCCTGCTCGTGCCGGTCACGCCGCTCACGCCGATGCGCGAAGGCGAAGTCAGCGAAACGGCACAAGTGCGCTTCCGCACCGTGGGCGACATTAGCTGCACGTGCCCGGTCGAGAGCGACGCGGACGATCTGGAGAAGATCATCGCCGAAACGGCCGTGACGGAAATCACGGAACGCGGCGCGACGCGGATGGACGATCAGGTCTCGGAAGCCGCGATGGAACAGCGTAAGAAGCAGGGTTATTTCTAAGCACACGAGGCAATGCAATCATGAATATTCATCAACCGGAAGACCTCGGCGTGCTTCGCTTCATTACCGCTGGCAGCGTGGACGACGGCAAGAGCACGTTGATCGGCCGCCTGCTGTACGACAGCAAAGCCGTTTTGAGCGATCAGCTTTCCGCACTGTCGCGCGCGAAGAACAAGCGCACCGTGGGCGACGAAATCGATCTGTCGCTGCTGACCGACGGCCTTGAAGCCGAACGCGAACAGGGCATTACGATCGACGTCGCCTATCGTTACTTCGCGACCGCGAAGCGCAAGTTCATCATCGCCGATACGCCGGGCCACGAGCAGTACACGCGCAACATGGTGACGGGCGCGTCGACCGCGCACGCGGCGATCATTCTGGTCGACGCAACGCGGGTGACGTTCGTGGACGGCGTCGCGCAATTGCTGCCGCAAACCAAGCGTCATAGCGCGATCGTCAAGCTGCTCGGCTTGCAGCACGTGATCGTTGCGATCAACAAGATGGATCTGGTCGAATACAGCGAAGCGCGGTTCAACGAGATCCGCGACGCGTATGTCGATCTCGCGCGTCAACTCGGCTTGAGCAACGTGCGCTTCGTGCCGGTGTCGGCGCTGAAGGGCGACAACATCGTGACGGCGAGCGAAAGCATGCCGTGGTACGCGGGCGAGCCGCTGCTCGATCTGCTCGAAGCGTTGCCGGTCGAAGTGCCGACGGGCCAGGCGCTGCGTTTCCCGGTGCAATGGGTGGCGCGTCAGGACGGCAGCCAGGCCGACGATTTCCGCGGCTACATGGGCCGTGTGGAAGCGGGCGAGGTCAAGGTGGGCGACACGATCGTCGTGTTGCCGGCCAACCGCGAAGCGACGGTTGCGGAGATCATCGCGCCGGTGGTCGGCGGCACGGCGCAAGTGGATCGCGCGTTCGCCGGTCAAACGGTGACGATCCGTCTCGCGGAAGACGTGGACGTGTCGCGCGGCGATACGTTCGTCTTGCGCGAAGCGGCTCCGGAACCGGCGAAGAAACTCGAAGCCGACCTGTGCTGGTTCGACGACACGCCGCTTTCCACGCAGCGCAAGTATCTGCTGAAGCAGACCACCAATACGGTGTTCGCGCGCATCGGCGCGATCAAGGAAGTGCTCGACGTGCATACGCTGTCGCAGTCGACCGATCGCCGCGAACTGGCGATGAACGATATCGGCCGCGTAGCGTTGACATTGCAAAAGCCGTTGGTGTGCGACGTGTATGACTCGCATCAGGGCACGGGCGCGTTCGTGCTGATCGACGAAGCGACTCATCACACGGTCGCGGCCGGGATGATCCGGGCGTTTTCCGCGTAAATGATTGGCGCAGCTGCGCACCGCGAACGCCCCTGACGAACAGGCTGAGGCAAATGGGTAAGGTTTATCTGATCGGTGCTGGACCGGGCGCTGCGGACCTGATTACGGTTCGCGGCGCGCGGCTGCTCGCGACCGCCGATGTGGTCCTGCACGACGCGCTGGTGGAGCCCGCGATGCTCGATTACGCGCCGTCCAGCGCGCGCCGGATTGCGGTGGGCAAGCGCTGCGGACAACTATCGACGGCGCAGCAGTTCATCAACAAGCAGATCGTGGATGCCGCGTTGGAGCACGAGGTGGTGGTCCGCCTGAAGGGCGGCGATCCGATGCTGTTCGGTCGCGCCGATGAGGAGATGCGCGCTCTCGAGGCGGCCGGCATCGAGTATGAGGTCGTGCCCGGCATTACGGCGGCGCTGGCAAGCGCCGCCTCGCTCAAGCGCTCGCTGACCTTGCGCGGCGTATCGCGCAGTGTCGCGCTGGCGACGTTCAGCCGCGCGCCGGGCTCCGATGAAATCCGCGAGCAGGTGAACGCCGATTCGCTTGTGTTTTACATGGGCCGCGATAGCGGCGTTGAGATTGCGCATCAATTGATCGATGCAGGCAAGCCGGTTTCCACGCCTGTCGCGATTGTCGAGGCTTGCAGTACCGAGCGTGAGCGGATGTTGACGCTGACGCTCGAAAAGCTTGCTGCTGGCGAAGCGCAACGGTGGGTGGATGCTTCGCAGCCGAGTCTGGTGATGATTGGGGAGGCGTTTGCTGAGCGGCAGATCAGCACGCTTCGGTCTCCGAGTGGGATGTTAGTGGCAGCTTAGGTTTTCGACTGCGTTTCCGATTCAAGGCGCTGCTCGGCCCCGCAGAACGCGTCGCCAATCGGAGGCGCGAACAGCGTTCTTAAACCTGCCGCAAACAATACGCTGCAACTGCGTCCAGAACCGCTTCGTCCTCGCCGACCGCCACCGCACAGCGAATTTCGACAGCCGGGTAGAGCCCCCGGCACCGCTCGATTAACTCGGGCAAATCCTTCCTGATATGTCCGCCTTGCCCGAAGAACACGGGCACCACGGTGACGAGCGCGCAACCTTGCGTAGCAAGCTGTCCGATAGCCGTGGGCAAATCCGGTTCCATCAATTCGAGAAAGGCGAGGCTCACTGCCTGCGCCTCGTCATCGTGCGCTCGCGCGGCTATTAACTTCTGAGCGAGCCTCTCAAATGGCTCGCGCCAGCGCGCATCTCTCGCGCCATGTCCGAACAACACCAATCCATGCGTAGCCATGACAAAGGCTCCTAGTGCCGGTCAACCCATTTCAATCCGACGAGACCCAGGACCAGATACACCAGCCCTGGGGTTGCCGCCGTTAGCGGCGCAGGCCAGGTGTTGAGCGTGCCGATATGCGAGAACAGCGTGTTGAACAACTGGAAGCTCATGCCGAGCATGATCCCGCCGAACACCTTCATGCCGACCACGCCGGCCCGCGTATGCAGATACGCGAATGGCAGCGACAGCACCAGCATCACGAACACGGCAAATGGATACAGCACCTTGCGCCACAGCGCGATTTCATAACGCTGCGTGTCCTGATGATTCTCGGTCAGATGCTGGATGTAGCGGAACAGATTGAACATCGACATGCGATCCGGCGACACGAGCAGCACCGAGAGAATCTGCGGCGTAAGCTCTGAACGCAACGAATATTCAGGCAAGGCAACCTGCTTTGCACGATACACGGGATTGAGCGCGTCGGCCGGCGTGCCCGGAGGCGGCGGCACGTCGATTAATTGCGTATCGGTCACGCCCGTCAATTGCCAATGCCCCGGCGGCTGATACACGCCGGACTTCGCGATGCGCACATTCGAGAGCCGGAACTTCGAATCGAACTCGTAAATCCGTACGTTACTGATTGTCGCGTCCGGCTTCAGTTCGCCGACGTTCACGAAGCGCGTAACCTGCTCGCCGTCCGCGCGCGCCGTGAGCGTGTCTTTCACCCACACGCCCGACTGGAAGTTGCTCGATACCGACGACCCCAGCGCCTCCAGCCGCACACGCTCCGACAACTGATCCGTGTACGGACCGACTACTTCGCCGATCAGATACGTGAGAAACACGAGCGGAATGCCGATCTTCAGCAGAGACCGCAACGCCTGATTGGTGGCAAGCCCTGAGACGCGGAAAATCGTGTACTCGGAGTTCGCCGCCATTTGCGCGAACACGTAGATCGCGCTGATCAACGCGGCAACCGGAATGATTTCGTAAAAGCGCGACGGCGTTTGCAGCGCGACGCGCAGTACCGCGTACTGGAATTTATAGTTGCCGTGGCCGACCGAATTGAGTTCGTTAATCAGGTCGAAGAAGAAGAACAGGCCCGAAAACGCGAACAGAATGAAGATGAACGTGAGATAGATCTGACGCGCGAAGTACCTTTCATAGATGCGCATCGGTCACGCTCCCTGCGAACGGGTGAACATGGCCCGCGTGAACAGCGGCCGGTTGCGCACGCGCAGCCAGAAGATGAACGCGACAACCGCGGCCACGATCACATGCAGACTCACGAGTCCAACCCCGAACGACATCTTGCCTTGCTCGATCCACGACTGGACAACGTTCAACAGATTCGAATAGGTCAGATAGATCAGCACGGCCATGACAAGATTGATCGTGCGGCTGCGCCGCGGGTTCTGATGCGCAAGCGGAATGGCGAGCAGCATCAGGTTGATCGCGATGAGCGGCAGACCGGCGCGCCATGCGAACTCCGCGAGATTGTCTCTGGTCGGATTGCGCAGCAGCGTGAGCGTGGGCGTGCCGGTGGTGCTCGTCGTATTGACGACCGGCTGGCTCTCGATTTTGACGCCGTAACGCTCGAACTCCATGATGCGGAAATCCGGGTGTCCCGGTTCGCCCTCATAGCGGCGGCCGTTTTCCAGAACCACAAAGCGGTCGCCGTTCTTATGCGTTTCGGTGTGGCCGTTCTTGGACACGACCACGTTGACCTTGCCGTTCTCGGTGCTCGTCACGAACACGTTTTCCACATGGCCCTGGTCGGGCGACATCTTCTCGATGAAGAACACGCGGTGAGTGCTCGCCGATTCGCGGAACTGGCCGGGCGCGAGTAGCGAAACTTCGTCTCGCTGTTGGAAACGCGCGCGGATCAGCTTGCTCTGCTGGTTGGACCACGGCCAGCCGACAAACACGAAGAACATAATGAGAATGATGATCGGCGTGGCGAAGATGCCAATCGGCTTGATGAATTGCGTGAGACTCACGCCCGAAGACAGCCACACGACCATCTCGGAGTCTTTGTACCAGCGTGTCAGCACGAACAGGATCGACACGAACAGTGTGGCGACGAGCATGATGGCCAGATAGCCGATCACGGTCAGCCCGATCAGGACCAGCACGTCGCGCGGGTCGATTTCGCCCTGCGCCGCGAAGCCGACGATGCGGATCATCATCGTGGTCAGCACGAGCGTGAGGAGAACCATGAACACGGCACCAGCCGTATACGCGAGTTCGCGCTGGAGGGAGCGTTCGAAGATCATTATTGATGACGAGAGGGGGCGCTCTCAGCGACGCGCGGGTTGCTTCCCGTCACGCCTCCGGTGCAGCCGCCGCGGGAAAAATAGCGGATAATTGCGGCTTTCATCCTAAGCCCAGATTTTATCCGAGGACAAGCGCGATGGACTTTAGCATAAAAGCCTGTGATTGGACCAAAGGCTCGTCAAACGGTTTCCTCACCGGGAAATCCGATTGCATCGTAATCGGCGTGTTCGAGTCGCAAACGCTCTCGGGCGCGGCACTTGAGATCGACGCGGCCACCAAGGGCCTCCTGACCCGCATCATCAAGGCGGGCGACATGGACGGCAAAGCGGGCACCACGCTGTTCCTGCACGAAGTCTCGGGTATCGGCGCGTCGCGTGTGCTGCTCGTAGGCCTCGGCAAACAGGACGCTTTCAGTCAGAAAGCCTATGGCGAAGCCGTGCGCGCGGCGTGGCGCGCGCTGCTCGCCACGAAGGTCGTGCAGGTCACCTTCACGCTGGCCCAACTGCCTATTCTCGAGCGTACGGCCGACTGGGGCGTGCGCGCCGCGATCCTCGCGCTGCGCGAACTGACCTATAAGTTCACGCAAATGAAGAGCAAGCCGGACAACTCTGCGCGCGCACTGAAGCGCATTGTCTTCAGCGTGAATACAGGCGACGAGAAAGCCGCCAAGCTCGCGGCAAAGCAGGGCGCGGCGCTTGCCAACGGCATGGATCTCACGCGCGACCTCGGCAATCTGCCGAGCAACGTCTGCACGCCGACCTATCTCGCGAACACGGCGAAGAAGCTTGCCAAAGACTGGAAGCTGAAGGTCGAAGTGCTCGGCGAAAAACAGTGCGAAGCGCTGAAGATGGGCTCGTTCCTGTCGGTCACGGCCGGCTCGGTCGAACCCGCGCAGTTCATCGTGCTGCAGTACCAGGGCGGCGCCGCGAAGGCCGCGCCGGTGGTGCTGGTCGGCAAGGGCGTGACGTTCGACACGGGCGGCATTTCGCTCAAGCCAGGCGAAGGCATGGACGAGATGAAGTACGACATGTGCGGCGCCGGTTCGGTGCTGGGCACGTTGCGCGCGGTCGCCGAAATGGGCCTGAACATCAACGTGGTCGGCATCATTCCCGCGGTCGAGAACATGCCCTCGGCCACGGCCACCAAGCCGGGCGACATCGTCACCAGCATGAAGGGTTTGACGATCGAAGTGCTGAACACCGACGCGGAAGGACGCCTGATTTTGTGCGACGCGCTCACTTATGCGGAACGCTTCAAGCCCGCTGCGGTGATCGACATTGCCACGTTGACGGGCGCTTGCATCATCGCGCTCGGCCATCACAACAGCGGCCTCTTCTCCAAAGACGACGCGCTCGCGGGCGAGTTGCTCGACGCATCGCGTGAGGCATCCGACCCGGCCTGGCGCCTGCCGCTCGACGACGAGTATCAGGAACAGCTGAAGTCGAATTTCGCCGATCTGGCCAACATCGGCGGGCGTCCGGCGGGCAGCGTCACGGCGGCGTGCTTTCTGTCGCGCTTCACCGACGCGTATCCGTGGGCGCACCTCGACATCGCCGGCACCGCATGGAAGAGCGGAGCAGCGAAGGGCGCGACAGGTCGTCCGGTGCCGCTCCTCGCGCAGTTCCTGATCGACCGCGCCGCGCAATGACGCATCGCAGTAACGTTGGACGCGTGGCACGCTTGGCACGTGCCCGAGCGATCGCACCGCGCGCCAGCAGGAGTCGCCCATGACGAGAATCGATTTTCACTCGAACGTCGGCGACTCGCTGCTGTATGCATGCCGCCTGGTGCGCAAGGCGTATCAGGCGGGACAGCCCACCATCGTCGTGGCCGAGCCGGAGCGCCTGCGCGCTTTCGACGAACAGTTGTGGACCTTTTCCGCGCTCGACTTCGTGCCGCACTGCATGGCCGGCACGCCGCTCGCCGCGCAAACGCCGATCGTGCTGGCCACGAATCTCGACGACGTCCCTCATCATCAGGTGCTGCTCAATCTGGGCGCGAGCGTGCCCGCGCAATTCGCGCGCTTCGAAAGATTGCTGGAAGTGGTCGGTAACGCACACGACGAGCTCGCTGCGGGCCGCGAACGCTACCGCTTCTATCGCGATCGCGGCTATGCTTTGAACAACTACAAGCAGGGCGGTTAGGTTTCCGTTCCGCGTCGCGTTGTGCCCTGTCGAGGCGATTCGGCGCATACGCGGCCTGCTTTCGCTACGACTCAAATACGGAGGGCGCAGGTGTCCGATCCCAACGATAACTCCATCCCGGTTCTGAGCGAGGTGCTGGTGCCGGGCCATGTGGCCCAACGTCGCGAGCCGCAGGCCGGCGCCGCTGCTCCGGCTGCTGCGCCAGCGGAAACGCCGCTGCGTGAAGCAGAAACGCTTCGTCAGCCGGACGTCACCGCGGAGCCCGAACTCGCGCCGCAGCCGGTCCTCACACCGGAAGAAACGCGTGCGCCGGAGCCGGTGCTTGCGCCGCAGCCTTTGGGGACTGCGGCTAACGCTGCCGTAACCGATAAGGCGCGTTCGACGGCCGATCACGCTCATGTCAAGAACAAACCGCGGCCGCATGTTTCGGCCGAAGCCGACCATACGCATGACGACGCGCTGGCAGCGTCCGCAGCCACGTTTGATCGGACGGAACCGCCGCCGCCGTTTGAAGCCGCCGCGACGGTGCCGCCGGATATCGCTCAAGAATCCGATACGAACGGCCAATCCGATATCGATGCCGAACGCATCGCCGAACGGCTGCGTGAGCGGGTCGCGGGATTCCTCGCGGGCGAAGGGCGCGGTGTCATCGAAGCACGCTGTCGCAGCGCTGTCGAAGAGCACGCAACGCGGCTCGTCGATCAGGTCACGCGCGAAGTCGTATCGACTCTTGAGAACCAGATGACCGGTTGGGTACGCGAAGCTGTTGAAGCGGAGATTGCCCGGCGATCGGGCGGCGCGTGACAGTCGATGCAGCGGTGCCCCGAGCTAGGCGCGACCGGTGGAGTTCCGCTCACGCCCAGGCCTAATCAATCTGCCAGGATCATTTAAGCGTGAGCACCCAGCCCGCCAGCGCAGCCGCCTGATCGGGCGTAAGTTGCGTATTCGCGGGCATGGGCACCGGGCCCCATACGCCCGTGCTGCCGTCCAGAATCTTGTGCTTCAGGTAGATAGCGGCGTCTTCGCGGCCGGCATATTTCGCGGCGACATCGTGCAGCGCCGGCCCCATGAACGGACGCGAGACCGAGTGGCAGCTCATGCAGTTCTGCTGTTGGGCAAGCGCGAGTCCCATGGGCGCCTCGGCATGCGCGGCCGGGATGATGCCGATCGACATGGTCACGAATGCAACAGCCGTTGCAAGCACCGTACACGACATTGATTTCATTCTGGTCTCCGCCGGTGCGGTTGCCCGGCTTGTGGTCAGAACATTATAAAAGGAAAGGGGCGCACGGCTTTTTCGTGCGCCCCTTTCGCTTTTACGTAGGGCTTGACCGGTCTTCAGGCTCTCGGGTCACCGCAAGCGGTCCTGGCTCGTTGCGTCAGCCGGTTATGGCGCCCTTGTTGGCCGGCAGTGCGAGGGCCGAGTACTTCGCCAGCACGCCACGCGTATAACGCGGTTGCGGTTGCTGCCATGCGGCGCGGCGGCGCTGAAGTTCGGCGTCGTCCACATTTAGTTGCAGGAGCAGCTTGTGCGCGTCGATCGTGATCGAGTCGCCTTCCTGCACGAGGCCGATCGTGCCGCCCACGAATGCTTCGGGTGCGACGTGACCAACCACCATGCCCCACGTGCCGCCTGAAAAGCGTCCGTCGGTGATGAGGCCGACGCTTTCGCCGAGACCCTTGCCGATGATCGCCGAAGTCGGCGCGAGCATTTCAGGCATGCCCGGGCCGCCCTTGGGGCCGAGATAGCGCAACACGACGACGTCGCCGGCAACGATCTTGTCGGCGAGGATCGCTTCAAGCGCGCTTTGCTCGTCATCGAATACGCGGGCCGGACCCGTAATCACCGGGTTCTTCAGGCCCGTGATCTTCGCGACCGCGCCGTCTTCGGCCAGGTTGCCCTTCAGGATCGCGAGGTGGCCTTCCTTGTACAACGCCTGATCGATCGGAAAGATCACCTTCTGATCCGCGCGCGGTTTGGCCGGTACGTCCTTCAGTTCTTCAGCGAGCGTCTTGCCGGTGATGGTGATGCAGTCGCCATGCAGTAGACCCGCGTCGAGCAGGATCTTCATGACTTGCGGAATGCCGCCGGCTTTGTGCAGGTCGGTGGCGACGTACTGGCCCGACGGCTTCAGGTTGCAGATCACCGGCACCTTCTTGCGCATGCGCTCGAAGTCCTCGATGGTCCACTCGACTTCCGCCGCGTGCGCGATTGCCAGAAAGTGCAGCACGGCGTTGGTCGAGCCGCCGGTCGCCATGATCACGGCCACGGCGTTTTCAATCGACTTCTTCGTGATGATGTCGCGCGGCTTCAGATCTTTCTTGACGGCTTCAACAAGTACGCGCGCCGATTCAGCGGCCGAGTCGACCTTTTCCTGATCGGGATTGGCCATTGTCGACGAATAGAGCAGCGACATGCCGAGCGCCTCGAACGACGAGCTCATCGTGTTGGCGGTGTACATGCCGCCGCATGATCCCGTCGACGGGCACGCATTGCGTTCGACGCCTTCGAAGTCTTCCTGCGACATCCGTCCCGCCGTAAATTCGCCGACGGCTTCGAACGACGACACGATCGTCAGATCCGTGCCCTTCCAGTTGCCCGGACGGATCGTGCCGCCATACACGTAAATGCCCGGCACGTTCATGCGCGCGAGGCCGATCATGCCGCCCGGCATGTTCTTGTCGCAGCCGCCGATCACGACCACGCCGTCCATCCATTGGCCCTGCACGCACGTCTCGATACAGTCCGCGATGACTTCCCGCGACACGAGCGAGTACTTCATGCCCTCGGTGCCCATGGACATGCCGTCGGAAATAGTCGGCGTGCCGAAGATCTGCGGATTCGCGTCCGCGCCCTTGACGGCGGCGACGGCTGCGTCGGCAAGTCGCTGAAGACCGGCGTTGCACGGCGTGATCGTCGAATGGCCGTTGGCGATGCCGATCATCGGCTTGTCGAAATCTTCTTTCTGATAGCCAAGTGCGTAGTACATCGAGCGGTTCGGCGAACGGGCCACGCCTTGCGTGATGTTCTTCGAACGACGGTTGTAGGGCATGAGGATCTCCGGTCTGTTTGTTTTGCTGGTCGGTCCAGTGTAGTTCGGACCCGTCAGGCAAGAATGCAATTTTGCGATGTGCGTGTCCAATATATTATTGACGGCCGAATAGGTCGTAAAATGTATTAATCATGCTGCCTGCCGTTCCTGACCTGCGCCAGTTGCGCTATTTCGTGACCGTCGCCGAAGAAAAGCACTTCGGCCGCGCGGCCGCGCGCCTTTCGATGACCCAGCCGCCTCTGTCGCAGGCAATCCGTGCGCTGGAGGAAACGCTTGGGGTGGAACTATTCGCGCGCACCAAGCGGTCCGTTGAATTGACGCCTGTGGGCGCGGATCTGCTGCCGGAGGTGCAGCGTCTGCTGGCGGGTGCGGAGGGCTTGCGGCCGCTTGCACAGAGCCTCGCGCGCGGCGAGGCGGGCGTGCTGTCGCTCGCATTCGTTTCGACGGCGGACTATGGCTTGTTGCCGCTTTTGCTGCGCGACTTCGGCGCGCGTTATCCGCGCGTGCGGCTTGAACTCACCGAAGCAACGAGCGACGTGCAGGTGGACGAACTCGTCGCCGGGCGCATCGACGCGGGGCTCGTGATTGCCCCCGTGCCGTCGCGTCATGCCGCGCAGCTATCGTGGCTGCCGATCGCGCGCGAGCCGCTCGTGATCGCCATGTCGACCGACACGGCGGCGCGCGTGGCGGCCAGTGGCGGCGCTGCGGACGGTGGCGGCGACCCGCATGCGGAATGGCTCGACACGCCGGTCAGCCTGCGTGAGCTCGCCGATGCACCGCTCGTCATCTTCCCGAGACGTTTGGCGCCAGGCTTTTATGACATCATTATGGATTGCTACGGCGTGGCGGGGCTTCAGCCGCGGGTCGGGCAGGAGGCGATCCAGATGCAGACCATCGTGAGCCTCGTGTCGGCCGGCATGGGTGTCGCACTCGTGCCGCAATCGTTGCGTAACCTGCGCCGGACCGGCGTCGTGTACCGGCCGTTGTCCGAGTCGGTGCCCGCTATCGAAACCGGGCTCGTGTGGCGAACCGCGAAAGTGAGCCCGGTGCTGGCGGGCTTCATCGAAATCGTGCGGGCGCATGCGGCGAGTGCCGATGGGCAAGCTGCCCGCGTACCGTAATTAACGTGACTGCGGCGAACGCATTGCATGCGCAGCCGTCCAATGCAGACGGCGCAAGCCGCGCCTTATCGATACAAACTAGTTTCTGAACCCGAACTGCCCATAACAACACGATGCTCATTCACCCGAATTTCGACCCCGTTGCCATTCATCTGGGGCCGCTCGCCGTGCGCTGGTATGGACTGATGTACCTCGTCGCGTTCATCGCGGCGATCGTCGTCGGCCGGCTGCGGCTGCGTTTGCCGTTCGTCGCGGCGCAAGGCTGGACACCCAAAGATATCGACGACATGCTGTTTTACGGCGTGCTCGGCACGATTCTCGGGGGCCGGCTCGGCTACGTGCTGTTCTATAAAGCGAGCTTTTATTTCGCGCATCCGCTCGACATCTTCAAGGTGTGGGAAGGCGGCATGTCGTTTCACGGCGGCTTCCTCGGCGTGACGCTCGCCATGGTGCTGTTCGCCTATCAGCGCAAACGCTCGTGGCTGCAAGTCACCGACTTCGTCGCGCCGATGGTGCCGACAGGACTGGCGGCAGGGCGTCTCGGCAACTTCATCAACGGCGAGTTGTGGGGGCGCGTGACCGATCCGTCGGCGCCGTGGGCGATGCTCTTTCCAGGCGCCGCGCCCGACGACGCCGCATGGCTCGCCGCGCATCCGCAACTGGCCGCGCAATGGAAGCTGAACGAAGTCTTCGCGCAATATCACATGCTGCCGCGTCACCCGTCAGAGTTGTATGAGATCGCGCTCGAGGGCGTCGCGCTTTTCTTCGTGCTGTTCTTCTTCTCGCGTAAGCCAAGGCCGCTCGGCGCTATTTCGGCGGTGTTCCTGATCGGTTATGGCCTCGCGCGCTTTACGGTCGAATTCGCCCGTGAGCCCGACGACTTCCTGGGCCTGCTCGCCATGGGTCTCTCCATGGGCCAATGGCTTTCGTTGCCGATGATCCTCGTTGGCATCGCGATGCTCGTGTGGTCGTATCGTCGCAGCCCCGGCGAACCGGCGCACGCGCTGCCGTAGCGCGGCACGTTGTGTTCTGAATAAAAAACGCCACGGCATGCCGTGGCGTTTTTCTTTTTGCCGCCGCATGCGGCGGCAGGTGGACAGCGCGTTACTTCATCTGCACCGAGCCCGACACATTCACCGTTACCGTCGACGTGCCGCCTTCAATCGGCACAGGGGCCGACATCTTGGCGTCGGCGCCCATGGCGCGCGCGCTCATCATCATGACGGGCCGCGGCATGGCGCCGTTATGTCCGACGTTGACCTCGCGAATCGAATAACCGCTGTACCCGAACGCCTGCGCGGACGAAGCCGCCTGCTCACGGAACGATTTGATTGCATCGCCAGTCAGCTTTTGTTCAGCGGCGCGCTGCGCCGCGGGCGACAGCGAGAACTGCACATTGCCGACCTGCATGATGGGCGCCATTTGCCCGGCAAGCTTCGACGCCGCGGCGAAGTCGTGCGACTCGAGCACAACCTCCGTGCGGCCGCGCCATGCGGAGATACGGCCATCGCGATCGGTAGACGGATAAATCGAGAACGAACCTGTGCGTGCGGTCACGCCACTCACGCCTTTGGCTTTTTGCAATGCCGAATCGGCACGCTGGTTCAGCGTTGAAGTAAGAGCCGACGGATCGCTCGCTTCCTGCTCGTAAAAGAGCGTGATTTCGACGACGTCTTGAGGCACTTCCGCGCTGGCCTGCGCGTTCAGCGACAGCACGCCGGCCGGTTGATAGGGCGCGACGCTCTGCGCGCGTGCCATAGCGGGCGTGAGCACGAGGGCTGCAGGCGCGGCGCAGACGAGCGCGAAAGCGAGTGCACGTGCGGTGTTTTTCATCTGTGTGGAACTCCTTGCTTGAACAGGATTGCGCACGATCCGGCCGGCGCGATGCAACGGCACGGCGCTGTGTGCGCCGTTGGTAGTCCGTTTGCAAGTGCGTTAGGCGCTTGTAACCTGAGCTTGGTTCCCCAATTTAACCGTGCGATGAGCATCGGTGAGCAACATCGTTCGTGGCGCCGTTGCAGCAAGCACCGGCGAACTCAGGCGAGTCGCTTCGTGATGAAGCGCCACTCGGCTTCGGTGACGGGCGTGATGGACAGACGGTTGCCTCTCGCCAGCACGCGCATGTCTTTCAGCTCGTCGTGCTCGCGCAATGCGGCGAGCGGAATCAACGGAATCTTCTTCTTGAAGACCACATCGACGAGCAGCCAGCGCGGCGTTTCCTGCGACGACTTAGGATCGTAGTAAGGACTCTTCTTGTCGAACTGAGTCGGGTCCGGGTAAGCGGTAGACGCTACCTCGGCGATCCCGGCGATGCCAGGCTCGGGACAACTCGAGTGATAGAACAGCACGCCGTCGCCGACCTGCATCGCGTCGCGCATGAAGTTGCGCGCCTGATAGTTGCGCACGCCGGTCCACGGCAACGTACGGTGCGGTGCGTCGGCAAGATGGTCGATGCTTGCTTCGTCCGGTTCGGACTTCATTAGCCAGTAGCGCATGAATCGAAAGGAACGTTAAGGTTGGAAAAGCCGGAGCCCAAACAAAAACGGCACCGGACAGTAGTCCGATGCCGTTCCAAATAAGGTCCCCGCCTTGGCCGCTAGGCCGGCATCCTGAACCGGGGGTTCAGAATTGGTCGCAGTTAGCAGCACTTCGGGTACATCAGACAGAGTGACGCGCACGCCCGTGCTACAAATTTCCGCAACCGTGCACATGGCATTGGTTCAAGGAATATATGACCTTGGCGAACCAGGCAGGGAAGCTAAACCGATGAAGCTAAAACCATTCAGGTGAAACGTTTGCCGAGTGTGCTCGTGCATGCTCTCACGCGCTTTGCTCAGCTGCTACGTGTGCCACCTGGTTGAATCTGCAGCCGACCCGAAGACCGGCCACTTCTACTTCCAGACACGTTGCAAACCTGCTGCTTACTGCATGGTGTACTGCTCGATCACAGTACCCAGTTGTTCGTTCATTTGATGCATTGTACGCCTGATTTCTTCAGCGGGAAATGCTTCTCCGTGACGCACGCTCGATTGCAGCTTAAGCAGTTCCGATGCCAGAGACAGCGCGGCCATGACAGCAATACGATCCGTGCCGCGCACGTTGCTGTTATTGCGGATCTTCGACATTTCGGCGTCGACTCGTGCGACTGCTTCAAGCAGCGCGCCTTCCGTTTCCGGCGAGCAGGCGAGGCGATAGGGCACGCCGAGAATCGATACTTCGATCTGCTTGGTGGTCATGCATTTTCTCCATGGCGAGTGGCGTCGCTCTCCGCTTCGACTTCATGCTGAGCGGGCTCGAGCAGATCGAGCTGGTTGTCCGGCTCGTTGTGCCCGCGAGCGCGCGGCAATTTTTCGAGGATCGCATTGAGCCGCACTTGAGCGTCGTCGATCTTGGCCGACAGCGCGTCGCGCTCCGCTTGCAGTGCATCGCGTTCCTCGCGAACCATGGCAAGTTCCGTGCGCGTGGCTTCTGCCTCGGCGCGCGATTGGGCGAGCTGCTCTTCAAGCGCAACGCGCGCTTCGTTGTGGCGCTGGCTGATCGCTATCAGCTTGCCGATATTCTGTGAGAGTGTTTCGAGTTCGGTGAGCATGTGCTGCGTCCTCTAAAGACCTCGCATTTTAGCGCGGAATGCCGCACGTTCCGACATTTGTCTCGTTTCGAGACGTAACAACACCGCTTTATGCAGGCTTTTTTCGACTGAAGATGAAAAAGTACTCGTGTGTCACAGATCGCGTCGGACAATACTCTGCTCCTGTCCGAATCATCGCTGTCGTGACCCGCATTCTTGACTGGCCCCGAGGCCGCTCATACACTGGCCGCACTCTGGTGCCCGCGCGCGCAATTCATTGCGCGTGCAGTTAAACGGGAAGCAGGGCGCGCCGTTCACCTGAACGCGCGAACCTGCGCTGCCCCCGCAACGGTAAGCGACCGCATTCGCTTTGCACTTCGTGCTTTGCAGTTCGCGTTTGCAGTTCGATCCCCATCGCGTGTTCCAGTTCAACATGCGAGTGTGCCACTGCGCGTCACGCGTGGGAAGGCGGGATCGAGCGTCGTCAGCCCGGATACCGGCCAGAGGGAGAGGCGCGCGCCCGCGAAATGAAGTCAAAAGCGCTCGCGCCTCGTTACGCGACGGCCTGCGGGGAAGCGGGCCGCGCACGCCATCCACGGGAAACTTCACTCATGCTGTCCCCTATCGCCCGCGCGGCGCTGCTCGCATTTGCAGGGCTGCCGCAGCTCGCGCATGCGCAAGCCGCCGACAGTTCGCCTGCGCCGTCGGTTGCAGTCGCACCTGTCGCTACGAGCGCTGTATCCGTCGCTATCGCCGAATCATCACCTGCTGTTTTGTCGCCCGTCGTCGTCACCGCCGAGCGCGGACCTCAAGCGCTCGCCGACACGATCCCGCAAACGTCGCTATTCGATCAGCAGGACATTGCCGACACCACCGCAACCGATCTGCCGGGTCTGCTGCAACTCGCGCCCGGCGCGCAAATCTCGCGCACAGGTGGGCCCGGTTCGACAGCGAGCCTGTATCTGCGCGGCGCGTCGTCGACGCAATCGCTGATTCTCATCGACGGTGTGCGCGTCGATTCCGTGAGTCTCGGCACCGCGCAAATTGCGCAGATTCCGCTCGATCAGGTGGACCACGTCGAAGTAGTGAACGGCAACGTGTCGGCCTTGTATGGCTCGGGCGCGATCGGAGGCGTGGTTCAGGTGTTCACGAAAGACGGCGGCGATCATCCGCCGCGTTTCAATTTTTCCGTGGGCTACGGCAGCTACCACACGCAGACGCAACAGGTAGGCGCGAACGGCGCGTTGGATAAGGACGGCCGCACGACCTTCAACATCTCGCTTGCGCGTTCGAAAGACGACGGCTTTTCCGCGCTCAATCCCCGTGAGGCGCCCAATGCGAACCCCAATGCGAACGGCTATCTGAACGAGAGCATCTCCGCCTCGCTGCGCCATAGGTTCACCGACAACTGGGACGCGGGCGTCCGCTATCTGCAGTCGAACGGCAACAACAGCTACGACAATGCGTACGGCGAGCCGACCGATCTGAACAATCTGTACACGAAAGTGCGTCAGTTGTCCGCCTTCGCTAACGGCAAGCTAACGGACTGGTGGACCACGCACTTCATCGTTGCGCAAGGCGACGACCGCAGCGTGTCGAACACCAACGGTCTGTATAACGGCCGCTTCGACACCGACAATCGCCAGTACACCTGGCAAAACGATTTCGCGCTGGCCGCGCAGCAGAAACTGCAGGTCGGCTACGAGCATCTGGACCAGAGTCTCGACTCCGATACGTTTGCCGCGCCCACTCGTCATGTCGACTCGGGCTTCGCCGGTTATACGGCACGCTTCGGGCGCAACCAGATACAGGCTAACCTGCGGCGCGACCAGTACTCCGATTTCGGCGGAGCGAACAGTTACTATCTCGGCTATGGCTTCGACATCACGTCGCGCTGGAAGCTAAGCGCAAGCTATTCCAGTTCGTTTCGCGCGCCGAGCTTCGACGATCTGTACTATCCGCTGAGCGGGAATCCGTCCATCCAGCCGGAGCGCAGCCATTCGATCGAAGCAGCGTTGCAGTACGCATCCAATGCGCTCGGTGTGATGCGTTTGAGTGCTTTCCAGACGCGTTATTCGAATCTGATCGACTATGAGCAGGTGACGCCGGGGATCTATCTGGCCGAAAACGTGGGCCATGCAAAAGTGCAGGGACTCGAAGGATCTTGGAGCGGACATGTAGGCAAGACCGACGTGCGCGCGTCGGTGACGCTGCAAAACCCGGTCGACCTCGACAACGATACCGACCTCGTGCGGCGAGCGCGGCGTTTCGCGTCGCTGACGGTGAATCGCAGTATTGCAGGATGGCGCGTGGGCGGTGAGTGGATCGTGAGCGGTCCGCGCGAAGACAGCAGCGGCAAGCTCGGCGGCTACGGTGTCGTCAACCTGGCTGCGCGCTACAACGTCACGAAGGCATGGTACGTGGCCGCGCAAATCCAGAATGTGTTCAACAAGGACTATGAAACGGCCTACTCGTATAACTCGCCGCGGCGCGGTGCCTATGTCACGGTCGGCTGGCAACAGCAGTGATGCCTGCGCCGTGCTGGGAACGCGCCGATGAGCCGTCATGAAAGTTCGATGCCCGCCACGCTTCACGCGATGACTGCGAAGCGCGCCGCCGCGATCTGGCTCGTGCTTGCTGTCGCCGCGCTTGCCGTATTGATGGCGTCGCTCGCATTGGGCAGTGTGTCGCTCGCGCCCGCGCGCGTGATCGAGGCGCTTTCGCCGCTGCATGCGGGCGCGTCTGACGCAAACTCCGCCGATCTCGCCGGCGAGATCGTGCGCACGCTGCGTTTGCCTCGCGCGCTGGCCGGTTTTGCTTGCGGCGCATTGCTCGCATTGGCTGGCGCGCTGCTGCAGGTGTTGTTGCGCAATCCGCTCGCTGAGCCCTATGTATTAGGCGTATCGGGCGGCGCCGCGACTTTCGCGCTCGTCGCAATGATCGCCGGTTGCGCGTGGTGGCTCGTCGATGCGTCGGCATTCGCGGGCGCATTCGTGTCCATTCTTCTCGTGCTGGGCCTTGCACGTCGCGAGTTGTGGCGCGGCGAACCGCAGGACACGTCGCCGCGCCTGCTTCTGACTGGCGCCGTTATCGCGGCAGGCTGGGGCGCGCTGATTACCTTGCTGCTCAATCTTGCGCCGGACAATCGTTTGCGCGGCATGTTGTTCTGGCTGACCGGCGACCTCAATGGCAATGCGCTGCCGTGGACCGCACTCGTCGCGCTGGTCGTCGTGCTGATTGCCATCGTGCCCGTTGCGCCGCGTCTGAATGTGCTGTTGCGAGGCGACGCTGCCGCGCAGGCGTTGGGCGTCGCGGTCATGCCGTTGCGGCTGCGCGTGTATCTTGCGGCCTCGCTCGCCGCCGCAGCGGCTGTGACGACGGCGGGCACCATCGGCTTTGTCGGGCTCGTGGTGCCGCATATGTTGCGGCTCGCGTTCGGCAACGACCAACGTATGCTGCTGCCCGCCGCGGCTCTCGGCGGCGGGGTGGCGGTAATGGGCGCCGATCTGATCGCGCGCCTTGTGATCGCGCCGGCGCAACTGCCGGTCGGCGTGATCACGTCGATCATCGGCGTGCCGGTGTTTCTCTGGATGCTGCTGCACGCCCGCCGATGATGCCCGCTAACAACCTCGCGCAGTCCACGCTCAGCGCACAACGCGTGAGCTTGCGTGCGGGCGCGCGCACGTTGCTCGACGCGTTCACACATACGTTTTATCCGGGCGAGATCTGGTGCGTGGCCGGTCCGAACGGTGCCGGCAAGACGACGCTCTTATCCACGCTCGCGGGTCTGCGTGAACCCTCGGCTGGCCACGTGGAACTCGACGGTGTGCGTATGTCCGCCTGGCACACGCGGCAACTCGCGCAGCGCCGCGCGTTAATGCCGCAAAGCGCGCCCGATGCATTCAGCGCGAGCGTGCTCGACATCGTGATGCTCAACCGCTTCCCGCATTTGACCGGCTGGGGTTGGGAGGGCGAGGGCGATCGCGAGGCCGCGCGTGCGGCGCTGGACTTGTTGGGCCTCACCGCACTAGCCGCGCGAGACGTGCTCTCGCTTTCCGGCGGCGAACGTCAGCGCGTGGCGCTCGCAGCGGTGCTGTGTCAGCAAGCGCCGCTCCTTCTGCTCGACGAACCTTTATCGCATCTGGACTTGCATCATCAGATCGAGTGCCTGGGAGCGCTCAGTGCATGGACGCGTGAGTCGGCGCGGACCCTGCTGTTTTCCTGTCACGACCTGAACCTCGCGCGCCGGTTCGCGACGCACGCGCTGCTGCTCGACGGTGAGGGCGCCGTCTACGCGGGGCGCGTGCACGAGGTACTGACGCCCGCGTTGACGAGCCGCGTATTCGGCTATCCGTTGATCCTGATTCGCGACGGCGAGCACGAGGCGCTCATTCCTGCGCCGCGCTCGCGTCACGAATCTGCTTCGAACCATGACACGTCGTCAAGCTAACGCTCAGAACCAAACATCTTTTATCTTCACGAAACTCATGACCTCTTCGCCACGCTTGTCCGGATTGCCCCAGGTAGAACCGCTCGAACAGACGTTAGGCAGCGAGCTTCAGCACGTCATTGACACGAAGACGAAGCCGCCCGGCAGTCTCGGCCGGCTCGAAACGCTCGCGCGTCAGATGGGCCTGATTCAGCGCACTACGCATCCGGCTGTCCAGCGCCCCGCGCTGATCGTGTTCGCCGGCGACCACGGCATTGCGGCCGAAGGCGTCAGCCCCTATCCGCAAGCGGTGACCGCGCAGATGGTCGCGAATTTTCTCGCGGGCGGCGCGGCAGTCAATGCATTGAGCCGCGTTGCGGACATCGAGCTCGAAGTGGTCAATGCGGGTATCGCGACGCCGTTGCCGCGCACCGATGGCCTTGTCGATATTCCGGTCGGCGCGGGCACGCGCAACTTCGCACACGAACCTGCGATGACGCACGAGCAGGCGCTCTCCGCGATGCAAGCCGGCGCCGCGCGCGTGCGGCATCACGCAGCGCTTGGCAGCAACGTGATCGGCTTCGGCGAAATGGGCATTGCCAACACATCGGCGGCGGCGTGCCTGATGAGCCGCATCTGCGGCGTGCCGATCGACGAATGCGTGGGCCGCGGCACCGGTCTGGACGACGCCGGGCTCGCAAAGAAGCACAGCGTGCTTGCGGCGGCGCTTGCGCATCACGACGCATCCACGGCTCCTCTCGATGTGCTCGCAACCTTCGGCGGCTTCGAAATCGCGATGATGGCCGGCGCCTATCTTGCCGCCGCGCAAGCGCGAATGACGATTCTGGTCGACGGCTTCATCGCCAGTTCAGCGCTGTTGATCGCGGACGCAATTGCACCCGACGTGCGTGAATATTGCGTGTTCGCGCACGCGTCGAACGAGGCAGGACATCGGCGCATGCTCGACTATTTCGGTGCACAGCCGCTGCTATCGCTCGACATGCGGCTCGGCGAAGGCACCGGTGCGGCGCTCGCGGTGCCGTTGCTGCGCGCGGCCTGCGCGTTCATCAACGAGATGGCGAGCTTCGAATCGGCCGGTGTAGCGAACCGCGAAGCGTGAACCGCGCCGTACTTCGCATTTCAGTCAACGAGCACGCATGCCATATATGAAACCGCTGGCCGAATTGCGCTACTTTTTCACGGCGCTGGGTTACTTCACACGTGTACCCGTGCCGCGCTGGGTCGGCTATGAACCGCATTATCTGAATGCGGCGGCGCGCTATTTTCCGCTCGTCGGCGTGTTGGTCGGCGGCATCAGCGCGCTTGTCTATCTGGCGGCGCTGCGCGTCTTTCCGGCGGGGGTTGCGGTGTTGTTGTCGATGGCGTCGTCGCTATTGATAACGGGCGCGTTCCACGAGGACGGCCTCGCCGATTGCGTCGATGCGTTCGGTGGCGCCTATACGCGCGACGATGCATTACGCATCATGCACGATTCGCGCATTGGCGCTTTTGGTGCGATTGCGCTTGTCGTCGCGCTTGTTCTCAAGTGGCAGACGCTCGCTTCGTTGCCGCCGCTGCGGGCCGCAAGTCTGATGGTTGCGGCTCATGCGGCGAGCCGCGCCTGTGCGATCAGCTATCTCTGCACGCTCGACTATGTGCGCGCCGAGGGCAAAGCGAAGCCGGTCGCGCAGCGCCTGAGCGGTACAGCACTGTTATGCGCCGCCGCATTCGGATTGCCGTGGCTGTTGTGGCCGGACGGACCTCGCGGATGGCTCGCGGCCGACTGGCGGTTCGCGGGCTCGGCGCTCGCGATGCTGGTCGCGTTGCGGTTCACCATGGGCCGCTATTTCGTAAAGCGCATTGGCGGCTACACCGGCGATTGTCTCGGCTTTGCGCAACAGATCTTTGAACTGGGCATCTATCTCCTAGGGCTCGCATGGATATCGTCATGATTCGCCATCCCGCCGTCGCACTCGACGCGGGCGTTTGCTATGGCCACAGCGATGTGGCGCTCGCCGAGGCGGCCGACGTGTCGTCCGCGGCACTTGCTTTAAGACTCGCAAGCTTGCAGGTGCCGGCGCCACGCGTCGTGATGTCGAGCCCGCTGACGCGCTGCTCGGCGCTCGCCGTCGAACTGGCGAACGACTTCGGCTGCGTGCTCAGCCATGACGATCGCCTGAAGGAAATGGATTTCGGCGATTGGGAAGAGCAGCGCTGGGACGCGATCGATCGCGAACTACTCGACGACTGGGCGTCCAACTTCGAACATGCACGCGCGCATGGCGGCGAGAGCGTCGCGCAGTTCGTCATGCGGGTGCGCGCATGGTTCGACGCGTACGCGCAGACGCGCGAGCTGTCGCCGGCGTATGTGGTCACGCATGCGGGCGTGATGCGCGCGATTGCGTCGTTGGCGCTCGACGTGCCGCTCGAACGTTGCTTGCGATGGTCGCTGGAGACCGCCAACATCGTCTGGCTGCGCCGCGGCGACGAGAGCCAACAGTGGTCGCTCGTAAAGTGGAACGCGTGAGCCTGAAGGCGCATCAGGCTCGGGCGTTAATGCACGTTAAGCCCGTTATTGCGCGTTTTGCCTGACGCGCGAGCGAGCGAGATCCAGGTCCTCGCACATCTGCTTCGCCCCTAGCGCGATGCGCGGCGCGGGGCGGTTGATGAGGTCGCCGTCGATCGAAAACAGATTGTTATTCGCCACCGCCGACAGACGCGGCCATGCGCGCCACGCGCCGAGTTGAGGCAAGGTCGTGTCGGGCTTCGTCGCACCGGGCGCTGCCGTGACGATTGCCTGCGGATTTGCCGCGAGCACGGCTTCAGTCGAAACGGTGGGCACGAGCGGTTGCAGTTTCGCGAACACGTTGCGTCCGCCGCACAACTCGATAACGTCGCTGACCATATGCTCGCCGTTCAGCGTCATCAACGGTTGATCCCACACCTGATAGAACACGCTAACGGCTGGCCGGTCGGCGTACTGCGCGCGCAGGCGCGCAATATCCCGACGATATGCGGCGGCGGCTGCATCCGCGGTAGACGAGGTGCCGAGCAATTCGCCGAGCTTCGTCAGCGAGACGGCGACATCGTCGAGATGATGCGGCTCGCTGAAGAACAGCGGTATGTGCAATTCGCGCAGACGATCCAGCTGGCGCTGTGCGTTACCGTGCCGCCACACGACGATAAGGTCGGGCTTCAACGCGACGATGCGTTCGAGATCGAGCGACTTGTTGTCCCCCACGCGCGGCAGTTGCTGCGCCTGTGGCGGAAAGTCGCTGTACGACACGGCACCTACTATCTTCGCGCCGCCGCCGGCCGCGTAGAGCAGTTCGGTGACATGCGGCGCGAGGCTGATCACGCGTTGCGCGGGTGCGGGCAGCGTGAGCACGGCGCCCGTGTCGTCGGTCACGGCGATGCCCGCTTGCGCGCGCAACGCGATGGCGAGCAGCATGACGGCGAGAGCGGGGCGGAGCGATCGTGCAGACAAATTCATTGGGTCGAACGTCGAGTTTTACGTTGGGTGGATCGATGCGCTGCCCTGCATTGCAATGCAATGTGGGCAGTTTGCGCGCGTCAACGGTTCAGGCCGGTCGCGTTGCGTCGATCGTCTCGACTGCCGCGCGCAAGGTGTGGGCAAGGCGCGCCCATTCGTCTTCGCTCGCGGGCAAACCGAAACGCACGCTGCCTGACGATGCGAAAAGCCGCGTCCACACGCCGCGCGTGGCCAATGCCACGTGCAGGGCCGCGGCACGTGGATCATCGGTCCAGGCGAAGAGCGGCGTGCTGCGGGTACGAATGCCATGACCTTGCAACAGATCGACGAGGCGCGCGCTGTCCGCTTCGAGCCGTGTGCGCATCTGCTGTTGCCAGGCGTGGTCCAGCAGCGCCGCCTTCACGGCATGACGCGCGGGACCGCTGACGGTCCACGCGCCGAGCACGCGGCGCAAGCTGTCGAGCAGCGCGGGCGCGGCAAGCACGAAACCGGCGCGCACGCCCGCAAGTCCAAAGAACTTCCCCGGTGAACGCAACACGATCAGACCGTCGCGATCCGTGAAGGCCGCTAGCGAAGCGTCGGGCATCGTATCCGCAAAGGCTTCGTCGACGAGCAGCGTGCCGCCGCGCGCGCTCAATTGCGCGTGCCAGGCGAGCAGCTTCGAAGCGCTCAGATGCCCGGCGGTCGGATTATTCGGATTCACGACCGCCACATGCGTGAGCGAATCGGGCAGTACGTCCCACGAGATATCGAGCGGCACGACGCGATGCCCGGCCCGCTCGAACGCAGGCGCATATTCGCTGTAGGTGAGCGGCGCGACGCCGGCTACCGCGCGCGGCAGCAACGCCGGCAACGTGCGAATCGCCGCCTGGCTGCCCGCTACCGGCAACACATGCGCCGCGTCCGGCGCGCCGTAGTAGCGCGCGGCGCACTCGGCGAGGTCGTCGCCTTCATCGGGCAGGCGGCGCCAGGCGTCAGCGGGAACGGGCGGCACCGGATAGCCGTGCGGATTGATTCCCGTCGACAGATCAAGCCACTGCGCGTATGGAATGCGGTAGCGCTCTGCCGCTTCGTGCAGATTGCCGCCGTGCACGATCGTTGCACCGGATGATGCGCATGCAGCCGGCGCTTCACCGGCGTGCCCGGGCTCGTCGATATGTTGAAGCGAGCGCCGCTCGTCCATTCGTTCAGACATGCAAGGGCACGCTCAGCAAGGCCAGCACGATCAGCACCGCGAGCCACAAAATCACCGTACGCTCGACCAGCATGAGCGCGGCCGTGATGTGAGCGGCTTTCGCGGGATGCCCGAAGCCGAGCGTGGGCCGATGTTCGAGCGCGCCGTTATAGACCGCGGGACCGCCGATCAGCACGTTCAGACTGCCGGCGCCCGAGGCCATGACCGGCCCCGCGTTCGGACTGTCCCAGCGCGGCGCCTGTTCGCGCCAGCAACGCCACGCGGTGCGCGTGTCGCCGAGCAGCGCATAGCTCGCGGCGGTGAGGCGTGCGGGAATCCAGTTGAGCACGTCGTCCAGTCGCGCGGCCGCCCAGCCGAAGCGCAGATAGCGCGGGGTGCGGTAACCCCACATCGCGTCGAGGGTGTTGGCGAGGCGAAATCCGAGCGCGCCCGGACCGCCCGCGATCGCGAACCAGAAGAGCGCGCCGAAGATCGCGTCATTGCCGTTTTCGAGTGCGGATTCGACGGCGGCGCGGGAAAGTGCGGCTTCGTCGGCATTGGCCGTTTCGCGCGAGACGATCCGCGCCGTCAGCAGGCGTGCTTCCGCGAGATCGCGATGCGCGAGCGCCCGCGCGATGGGCTCGATATGGTCGCGCAGGCTGCGGGCCCCGAGCGCGAACCACAGCAAGGCAACGTGCACTGCGCAGGCGGCGAAAAACGGCAGCACGGCGACGAGCCACCACGCCACCAGCACCGGCGGCAGCACGGCAAGCGACCATGCGAGCAGCCCCTTGAGCCGCAAGCGCCGTCCGCGGTTGTAATGCGCTTCGAAACGCGCCGCCCATTTGCCGAAAGCCACCAGCGGATGCGCGCCGCGCGGTTCGCCGAACCAGCGGTCGACGGCCACGCCCGCGGTCGCGAGTGTCACGACAAGAGGAAGCGAAAGCATCACGCGCCGCCCGCGGTTTTGAGCGTGAGCGGCAGGCCCGCGACCATCATGGTGGCCTGCGTGGACAGCGCTGCGACGCGCTGATTCAGGCGCCCGAGTTCGTCGACGTAAAGGCGCGTTGCCGCGCCGAGCGGTACCACGCCGAGGCCGATTTCGTTGCTGACTGCGATGATCTTGCCGCGAGCGCCGGCAAGCGCGGCTTCCAGTTCTTCAATGCGGGCGCGATATTGATCGGGCGGTAGGCCTTCGCCATCGGCGGGACACAGCAGGTTGGCGAGCCATAGCGTCAGGCAGTCGATCAGCGTGCAATGCCCCGACGCGTCGGCTTGAGCGATGGCGGCGGCGAGATCGACGTCTGCTTCGAGCAAATGCCAGTGTGCGGGGCGCCGCGCGCGATGATGCGCGATGCGCGCGGTGAATTCGGCGTCGGCGGTCACGCGTGCCGTGGCGATGTAGGTCACGGGCAGCGCGCTTTGGGCGGCAAGCTGCTCGGCGTGCACGCTCTTGCCTGAGCGCGCGCCGCCGAGAACGAAGGTGAGGTCGCGGGAAATCATCGCGTGATTGTACCGGCGTGCAGCGCGGGCCGGCGCGATGGGATAATGCCGCGGTTGGCGAGCAAGTGTGGTGGATACTAATGCCGGGCACCGGCCGTTACCGGTAATGGCGGATGTGATTTCCGGCTGCGATTCGTGACCTTAATTTGTTGGTCGGTTGCTGCGGTCGTTCCTGCGTATCGGTGTTCGACTCTCGCTCAATTGGGCGCGGGCGCGCTGTCTGCCTGTCGTTTGCCTCTTGTGTTCGTCTGCCGCTTTAATCGTCCTTTCCTTCGCCGAGTCCGACATTTCAGTGACCATCCATTCGATCTCGCATGACGCCGTACCCGTGCCGCGCGGCACGCTGATGATCCAGGGCACCACGTCCGATGCGGGCAAGAGTACGCTGGTCGCCGGTTTATGCCGGCTCGCGCGGCGCGCCGGTGTCCGGGTCGCGCCGTTCAAGCCGCAGAACATGGCGCTCAACAGCGCAGTGACCGTCGACGGCGGCGAGATCGGGCGCGCTCAGGCGCTGCAGGCGGTGGCCGCCGGCATCGCCGCGCATACCGATCTGAACCCCGTGCTGCTCAAGCCCACGAGCGATCGCGGCGCGCAGGTGATCATCCACGGCAAGGCGCGCATGAATCTCGACGCCCGCGCGTATCACGAGTACAAACCCGTCGCTTTCGAAGCGGTACTTGCGTCCTACGCTCGGCTGCAAGCGGCGTACGACACGATTTTCGTGGAAGGCGCGGGCAGCCCGGCAGAGATCAATCTGCGCGAGCGGGATATCGCCAACATGGGTTTCGCCGAAGCCGTCGACTGTCCGGTCGTGCTGGTGGCGGACATCGACCGGGGCGGCGTTTTCGCGCATCTGACAGGAACGCTTGCGTGCCTGTCAGCGAGCGAGCAGGCGCGTGTGCGGGGTTTCATCATCAACCGCTTCCGAGGCGATATCGGACTGCTGAAGCCGGGTCTCGACTGGCTCGAGGCAAAGACCGGCAAGCCGGTGCTGGGTGTCGTCCCGTATCTGCATGGACTCACGCTCGACGCCGAGGACATGCTGCCGCCCGAACTGCGCGCGGCGCAGCGCGGCGACGCCGCGCGCACGTTGCGTGTGGTCGTGCCGGTGCTGCCGCACATCAGCAACCACACGGATTTCGACGCACTGCGCGCGCATCCGCAGGTCGATTTTCATTACGTCCGAAGCGGCACGCCGCCGCCGCCCGCGGACCTCGTCATCCTCCCGGGTTCGAAGAACGTGCGCGGCGATCTGGCGTTTCTGCGTGCGCAGGGCTGGGACGCGGTGCTGCAACGGCACTTGCGCTACGGCGGGCGCGTGATCGGCATATGCGGCGGGATGCAGATGCTCGGGCGTGAGGTTGCCGATCCGCACGGCGTGGAGGGCGCGCCGGGAACGTCGGCGGGCCTTGGCTGGCTCGACTATTCGACAGTGCTGACGCGCGAGAAGACGCTGAAGAACGTGACCGGCCGCCTCGCGTTGCCGGGCTCACCGGAGGTGGGCGGCTACGAGATTCATATGGGCGAGACGCAAGGACCGGCGCTGGAATCGCCGGCGCTGTGTCTTGGGGCGCCGGGCGAAGCGCGTCCCGACGGTGCGATTTCCGCGGATGGCCAGATCCTCGCGACATACGTGCACGGCGTGTTCGACACGCCGGCTGCCTGCGCGGCGCTGTTGGCCTGGGCGGGACTGAGCGACGCAGACGCAATCGACTACCCCGCGTTGCGCGAAGCGTCGCTGGACCGGCTCGCCGACACGCTGGCTGAACACCTGGATCTGGCGAGCTTGATGGCTGCGGTGGCTTGACGGCAGGACTCGCCCGCGTCGCGATCGCGTTCCGCAAAGAACTATCCAGGCGCAGCGGACTTCGCGTCGCGCTGTTGGCGATGCCCTGCTGTCCTATCAATACAGCACGATCTGCGTGCAGCGGAACAAGGCGATCGTCTTGCCGTCGGGTCCGGTGACGGTCGCATCCCAAACCTGCGTGCTGCGGCCAAGGTGCACGCCCTTCGCCACCGCGCGGATCGTGCCCTCGGTGGCTGTGCCGAGGAAGTTGCTTTTGAGCTCGACTGTCGTGAAATTACGTGCCGTTTCCGGCAGGTGGGCAAGACACGCATAGCCGCAAGCGGTGTCGGCGAGACCGATTACCGTGGCTGCGTGAAGAAAGCCGTTCGGCGCGAGCAGTTCTTCCCGCACGGTCAATTCCGCAGTTAGCGCGCCTTCGTCCAGCGACAGCACATGCACGCCCAGCAAGCCTGGCAGCTTGCCCTTCTGGCGTTCGTGCAGTCGTTCCACGGTGTATTCCGGCCGGAGTTTGCTCATTGGATTGGCTTCCTGGAAAGGTTAAATCGGTGATGCAAGGCGACCGATTAGCCGTTCGGGGGCTTCGGCCTCGCTGCATTTGTCGATATTATCAACGGCTGGATCGGCGCAAGGACTCGAATCTGTGCAAGTCGGGGCGCCGACATGACAACAGGTACAAACCAAAAGCAGAAGGTTCAGGGCAGAATGCGGCGGACCGGCCGGCGTCGTCCTGGCTTCATTCCGGGAGTATTCATGACGGTAATCGTGGTGGCGAATCCGAAGGGCGGCGTGGGCAAAAGCACGCTGTCGACCAATCTGGCCGGCTATTTCGCCGCAACCGGCGAGTGGGTGGCGCTCGCCGATCTCGACAAGCAGCAGTCCGCGCATGCGTGGCTGTCGTTGCGGCCGGACACGCTGCCGGCTATCGAAACATGGGAAGTCAACCCCGAGACGCCTGCCAAACCGCCAAAGGGCCTGGAGCACGCGATCATCGACACCCCGGCGGGTTTGCACGGCAATCGCATGAATATCGCGCTGGATCTGGCCGACAAGGTGATCGTGCCGCTGCAGCCGTCGATGTTCGATATTCTGGCTACGCAGGAATTTCTGGAGCGGCTTGCGAAGGAAAAGGCGGTCAGGAAAGGTGCGATCGAGATTGGCGTGGTGGGGATGCGCGTCGATTCGCGCACGCGTTCGGCTGAGCAGTTGCACCGTTTCGTCGAGGGGCTGAAGCTGCCGGTGCTCGGCTACCTGCGCGACACGCAGAACTACGTGCAGCTGGCGGCCCACGGCCTCACTTTGTGGGACGTCGCCAAAAGCCGCGTGGAAAAGGATCTGGAGCAGTGGCAGCCGATCATCGAGTGGACGAATGGCGCCGGTAAGAAGGGGTGAGGGCGGGGTGTTGGTGAGGTTTGCGCCGGCTTAGAAACCGTTAGAGCTGACCGGAGCCGCCCTGGGTACCGGAGCCAACCGTGCCCATCAGGCGGAATTCCGCGCCATCAGCGCCCCCACCGCGAGGCAGCATGGTCGCCCGCTTCGATAGGGCGTGGCGCCGAGCCGGGGGCGGCAACCCCGCAGCCAAGGTGAGCCCCCGTTACAAAGAACTCAGGCGAGCGCGTCGCTCAATTCCAGGCCTGCGTCGGCACGTGATCGCGGCTGCCCTTGATCTTGTTGTTCTCGTCGACGAACACGAGGTCGGGCTTCCAGCCTGCCTTCAACTCTGCTTCGTCGACCACCGCGAAGGCCGCGATGATCACCAGGTCGCCCAGTTGCGCGCGCCGCGCGGCCGAGCCGTTCAACGAAATCATGCCGCTGCCGCGCTCGCCCTTGATCGCATAGGTCGAGAAGCGCTCACCATTGTTGATGTTCCAGATGTCGATCCGTTCGTTTTCGACGATGTTCGCCGCTTCGAGCAGGTCTTCGTCGATCGCGCACGAACCTTCGTAGTGCAGTTCGCAGTGCGTGACCGCGACGCGGTGAATCTTCGACTTCAGCATGTTGCGTTGCATAGTGTTCCAGACGGCTTCAGATTTCGAGGTTGTCGATAAGACGGGTCGCACCGAGCTTGGCGGCGGCCAGCACGACGAGTTCCGCGTTCGCGTCTTGCGGACCCGGCGGCAGCAGATTCGAGCGCTTGCGCACTGCGATGTAGTCAGGCTGCCAGCCGCGGGCGGTCAGTGACGCCATCGCCGCGCGCTCCAGCGCCGTGAAGTCGCGCTCGCCTGCGAGCACCGCGTCGCGCACGCGATTGAGCTCGGCGGCCAGCATCGGCGCCTCGGTGCGCTCGTCCGGCTGCAAATAGCGGTTGCGCGAGCTGAGCGCAAGACCGTCGGTATCGCGCACCGTCTCAGCCGCGATGATGTCGGTCGGCACCGCGAATTGCTGGCACATGCGGCGCACGATCATCAACTGCTGGTAGTCCTTCTTGCCGAACACCGCCACGCGCGGTTGCACGCACGACATCAGTTTCATCACGACGGTGCACACGCCCTGGAAAAAGCCCGGCCGGAATTCGCCTTCGAGAATGTCGCCCAGATCGTGCGGCGGGTGTACCCGGTATTCCTGCGGCTCGGGATAGAGGTCGCGTTCTGTCGGCGCGAAAAGCACGTAGACGTTTTCTTTCTGCAGCTTTTCGATGTCCGCTTCCATCGTGCGCGGATATTTGTCGAAATCCTCGTTCGGCCCGAACTGCAGACGATTGACGAAGATGCTCGCCACCACCGGATCGCCGTGCTGGCGCGCGAGGCGCATCAGCGACAGATGGCCCTCGTGCAGATTGCCCATGGTCGGCACAAAGGCAGTGCGATTCTGGCCGCGCAACTGGTCGCGCAATTCATGGATCGAGCTGATGACTTTCATGATCGGACAGGGATTCCTCGCGCGGCGCGAGACTGGGTTGACGCAAAGGCCTCAGGCGATTGCGCGGCCCGCCGCCTCACTGGTAATGACAGGTTCGGAGCGCGGGATTGTAGTGGATTTGGCCGCCGGACGCACCGAAACGAGGCCTGATCGGCCGTTTTTTGGAGCATGAAGCCCGGCCCGCTGCGCCGCAACCGGTTTTCGCTTCAGGCCGGCAAATAGGCGAGGCGCACGTAGATAGGTGCGAACGGCTCGGCCTGAGTAATTTCGACGAGGGATTCGCGGCACAACTCGAGCATTGCGATGAAGTTGACCACCACGACCGGCACACCCTTGCTGGTATCGAACAGGTCGGAAAATTCGACGAAGCGCGCGTTCTGCAGTTGCCGCAGGATCGAACTCATATGCTCGCGCACAGACAGTTCTTCACGCGAAATCTTGTGATGCTGGACGAGCTTCGCGCGCTTGATCACGTCGGCCCAGGCGGCGCGCAGGTCCTCGCTGTTCACGTCGGGAAAGCGCGGCGTGATGCTTTGCTCGATATAGACCTCGGCGCGCAGGAAGTCGCGCCCGAGTTGCGGCAACTGGTCGATGCGCTGCGCGGCGAGCTTCATCTGCTCGTATTCGAGCAGGCGCCGCACCAGTTCCGCGCGCGGGTCTTCGGCTTCCTCGCCACTGTCGGCCTTCTTGACGGGCAGCAGCATGCGCGACTTGATCTCGATCAGCATGGCGGCCATCAGCAGATATTCGGACGCGAGTTCGAGATTAGTCTGGCGCAACTGGTCGACATAGCCGAGGTATTGCACCGTGACATCCGCCATGGGAATGTCGAGTACGTTGAAGTTCTGCTTGCGGATCAGGTACAGCAACAGATCCAGCGGGCCCTCGAACGTTTCGAGGAACACTTCGAGCGCGTCCGGCGGGATATACAGGTCGGTCGGCAGCTTGAAGAGCGGCTCGCCGTACAGGCGTGCGAAAGCAATGCCGTCGACGGTGTCGGGCGTCGAATCGGTGGCGGGCGTGGCAAGCGCGGCGTCGGACGGAGCCGGCGGCGCGCCGTGTGCCTCGTCGGCGGGATTCATTGGTTGCGGGGAGCCGCTCAGAAGTTCTGGTAGTACGAGTAAGGCGTCTGTTCGACGCGCGAAGCTTTCTGCTCGGCGCGCTCTTCCAGGTCGATCGGCTGCTTGTCCCACAGCAAGGCCCGGCCGCGACGTTGCTCGGCTTCCAGGTTGGGCTTCTGCTGCTTGAGCTGGTTCAGGAACTGGGTGATGTCCGATTGATACATGGCTCGACGTCCGTGGTTGGGGCGTGGTTGGGCAAATGGCGGCTTTGCCGCGGTGGTCTTCGCACGGCTGCCGCTGCTATTCCGCAATTTTAGCGCATGCGCCGCGCGCGGTCGAAAAAGCGAGCCGGCGGTTGACGCATCGTCTGCGAAAATGCGTCCGGCGCGGATCGCCGGAACCCGCGCGCCGCACCGCGCGTCAAAGGCGGGCGCGTGCGCCTCGTGCCATGCCCCGCGCGGGCGTTCGCGGGCGCGTTTAGAGATAGCGCGGCGCCGCCGATGTGGTCAAATAGCGAGCTTCGGCGGCACTGCGCCCGAACGACAAAATTCATCAACCATGGCCGGAGGTCCTGTTTGGCGGGGTGTGCGATCCAACAGCCGCGCAGGCGGCGCAGCAAAGCCGGCGGGGGCTGCGGCTTTTCTACGTCAATGCGTACGCCAATGCGGCGCTGGCTGCGCGCGTGGCTCGCCCTCGGCATCCTGATGCTGACGCTGGCTGGCGGTCCCGCATACGCGGCGCGCGCGGCGGCGAGCTACAAGGTCGATGTCGAAGCATCGCCGCGCTCGCTGCGCAAGCTGCTGGAAGAACACCTGGACATTGCGCGGTTCGCGAAGCGTCCCGACATCAGCGACGACCAGTTCGAGTTTCTGATCACGGCCACGCCCCAGCAGGTGCGCGATCTGGCCGCCACGCAAGGCTACTTCACACCGATCGTGCGCACGGACGTGCGTACTGTCGAGAAAACCAGGCATGTGACCGTCAACGTCGATCCCGGCCCGCAAACGGTCATTACCTCCATTTCCCTGTCGTTCCGCGGCCCCGTGCTGACCGAGGACCCGGCGCAGGAAAACGCCGCGCGCTTTGCATTTTCGCTGCACGAGGGCGACCCGTTTTCGCAGGCCGGCTGGGACGACGCGAAGAACGCGTCGCTGAAGGCGTTGCAGGCGCGCCGCTATCTGGGCGCGAAGATCTATCACGCCGAGGCGCGCGTCGATCCACGTACGCACGAGGCCACGCTGTCCGTCGCGTATGAAAGTGGACCTACCTTCACAATGGGCAAGCTGGACGTGTCGGGCACACGGCGTTATCCGGAACAGATCGTCGAGAATGTGAATCCGATTTCGGTGGGCGACGTCTACGACGTGCAGCGCATTACCGAATTGCAGCGGCAGTTGCAGAACACGCCGTATTACGCGAGCGTCGCGATCGACGTGGACAGCGATCCGGCAAAGCCGGTCGAAACGCCGCTGCATGTGAAGGTGTCGGAGTATCCGTACAACAGCATTCGCGGCGGCGTCGGCTATTCGACCGACAACGGCGCGCTGGTGCAAGGCGCGTACTCGTATCTGAATACGTTCGGCAAGGCGTGGCCGTTCACCATCGACGGCCGGGTCGATCAGGTCCAGCAGTACGGCCAGGTTCAACTTGCCATGCCGCCGGGACATCGGGGGTGGACCAATAGTGTGCTGGCGTCCTACACGACCACGGACGTTTCCGACACACGTATCTACAGCATTCGCGGTGGTGTGCAGCGTACTCGCACGTCGCAGTTCATCGACTACACGTATGCAATCCTGTTCTATCAGGACCGGCTCGACCAGAACGTGGGCGAGCCGACCACGAGCCGCGCGCTGGTGCCGTCGTGGTCGTGGACCCGGCGCAATACCGACGACCCGCTGTTCCCGCGCAAGGGCAACCTGATCCACGTCGAGGCCGGTTTCGCGGTAAAGGGTGTGCTCACCGACCAGACGTTCATCCGCGGCTACGCGCGTGGCCAGCAGTACCTGCCGATCGGCAAGGAAGACCTCATGGTGTTTCGCGCGGAGCTCGGCGGCGTATTCACGAGCGGCAGTTCGAGCGGCATTCCGGCTTCGCTGCTGTTTCGTGCGGGCGGTTCGAACTCGGTGCGCGGCTATTCCTACCAGAGCATTGGTAACAACGTTCAGGGTTCGGTATTGCCGACTAAATATCTGGTGACGGCTTCGGCGGAATACCAGCACTGGTTCACGCACGACTGGGGTGCGGCGGCCTTCTTCGACGTCGGCACGGCGACCGACACCTGGGGCGAGAAAACTTTTTTCCCGGGCGTGGGCGTCGGCGCGCGCTGGCGCAGCCCGGTGGGCCCGGTCAATGTCGACGTGGCATACGGCATCCGCAACAGAAGTGTGCGGCCCTATCTGACGCTCGGTATCGCCTTCTGATGCGCACCTCCTTGTACACGAACCACGCATGACGACGGACGTTTCCGCCCAACCTCCCGTGCAGCCGCCCGGCAACCCGCCGCCGGGCGCTGAACCGCCCGGACCGCCGGAACCGCCGCCGGCGAAGCGCCGCCGCGCCGGCCGCCTGCTGTTGAAAACGCTCGCCGCGTTGGTCGTGGTGCTGGTGTTGCTCGTCGCGTTGGCGCTGGGCCTGCTGTACGGCGCGCTCACCACCGAACGCGGCACCGCCTATGCATGGCAGGCGGCGGTCAAGTTGCTGGGCGGCAAGCTGAGCGGCACGCTGGAAAGCGGAGCGCTCGCGAACGGCGTGCGGCTGCGCGAAGTGCGCTGGCGCGCGCTGGACGGCACCGGTACCGACATCCAGATCGACCGTATGTCGGGCCGTTGGGCGCTCATGCGCGAGCCGTGGCGTTTCACGATCGACTATCTGCACGTAGGCACCGTGGACGCGCGCATCGGCGCCTCGTCGTCAAGCAGCAGCGAGCCGCTGAAGCTTCCGCAAGATCTCCGCTTGCCGATGCAGCTGGAAATCCGCGATGTGCAAGTGGACAAGCTGTTGTTGCACCAGGGCACGTCGACAACAGAGTTTTCTCACTTCGCTTTCCATGGACGCAGCGACGGCCGTCACCACGAGGCCGCTGTCGAGCGGCTCGATACGCCGTTCGGCGCGGTGACGGCGTCTGCAAAGCTCGACGGCGTGCGGCCGTTTCCACTGACCGGCGACGTGGGTTATTCGGGCAAGGTCAACGAAGAAGCCGTGCAGGTGGGCGGGCATCTGAGCGGCACGCTGGCCAATCTCGTCGCGGAACTCGACGCGAGCGGGATGAAGCTCGCCGGTCACGCGCAAGTCGAGGCGACGCCGTTCGGCGAGGTGCCGCTCAAACGCGCAACGTTGACGTTCGACCACGTCAATCCGCAGGCTTTTGCACCGGGCGCGCCGCTCGCCGATCTTGCGGTGAGGGCGGAGTTGCAGCCGGTGGGGCAGGAGGCAGGCGCGGTCGGGGCGAGCGCGGCTAGTGGGGCCAGCGGAGCCAGTGGAGCCAGCGTCACGACTTCGCTGAACTCCGCACAAGGCGCAACCGCAGGACATTCCACGGGCGCCAGCCAGCCGCACACGGCCGGCAAGAGCGCCGGCGGTTTGGCAGTGGCGGGCCATATCTCGATTGTCAACGCACGTCCCGGCGCGATCGATCAACACCTGCTGCCGCTCATCGACGCCAACGCCGACGTGCGCCTCGACGCGAGCGCGCAGCGCATTTCGAATCTTGCCGTACGCCTCGTGAAGAGCGCCACGCTGACCGGCAGCGGCGCGCTCAGCGGCAAGCGCGGCCAGTTCGATCTGCAGGTCGCCGGTCTCGACCTGAACGCGCTTCAGGCGACGGTGCGGCCCACGCAGCTGTCCGGCCCGATCGCTATCAGGCTCAACGACGATATCCAAACCGTCACGCTCGATCTGGCCGATCCCAAAGCGGCGCTGCGTGCGCAGGGCAAACTGACCATGGACCCCGCGCGGCTCAGCTTCAACGACGTGCGTATCACGTCGGGCAAAGGCCGCATCGATCTGTCCGGCGCCCTCAAGCACGACGCGAATTCCAGCTACAACCTGAAGGCGCAACTCACCGATTTCGATCCGTTGACGCTGGCCTCGCAAATGCCGTCCCGCGCGCCGGTCAACGGACCTGCCGTGCCGCAGAGCGAGGTGAAGGGCCGGCTGTCCGCGCAGGCCGCGGCGCAAGCCGGCAGCACGGCCGGCGCCAAAAGCGCAGCTCCGGCCGACAAGGCCGCGGCGGCCGTGAAGAACACAGGCAAGGCCGTCGTCAAGAAAGAGGTGATCGAGCGCAAGACACCCGCGCGGAAGCGCGCTGCGCCGCCAGCGCGCAAGATCGAGGCGAAAGTCAACGGCACGCTGACCGCGACCGGCATGCTCGCGCCCGTTTTCACCACCAAAGCCGAGTTCAAGCTGGGTCCAAGTGTCTACGACGGCCTGCCGCTGACCGGCGGCGGCACGGTGCAACTTGCGGGCTCGCGGATTTTGCCGAGCCGTGCGAACCTTTCGGTGGCGGGCAACCAGGTCGATCTGCAGGGCAGCTTCGGCGCACGCGGCGACCGCTTGCGCTTTCATATCGACGCACCGGCGCTCGAGCGCCTCGGCTTCGGCCTCGCCGGGCTCGTCGCCGCCGACGGCGACCTCACCGGCTCGTTCGAGCATCCGAACGTGGTGCTGAACTACAAGGCCGACAGCGTCGTGTTCAGCAGCAACCGTATCGGCCATGCAGAAGGTCATGCCGAACTGCGCGACGGCGCGAACGGCGCGCTCGTCTTCACGACAGACGCGCGCAACGTGAGCGCTGGCGGCGTCGATCTCGCCACGCTCACCGCGCGTCTGACCGGCACGCGCGCCAGTCACTCGCTCGAAGCCGCAGCCACCGGCAAGCTGCAGGATCGCCCCCTGGATCTGACGCTGGCGGCCAACGGCAAGCTCACCGAGGCGCGCGACGGCACGCGCTGGGACGGCACGGTGACGCGTCTGCAAAACCGCGGCACGCCCGCGTTGAATCTCGAGTCGCCGCTTGCCGTGAGCGCCGGGCCGCGCCGCCTGACGCTCGGCGCGACACGGCTCACGCTCGAAGGCGCGGTGTTGAGCCTGAAGTCGTTCTCTTTCGACCACGGCAAGGCTCAGTCGGCGGGAAGCCTGACTGGCATTTCCGTGGCGCGGCTGCAGGACTTGCGGCGCGAGATCACCGGCACGCCGCCAGCCGTCAAAACCGATCTGATATTCGACGGCGACTGGGACTTTGCGCTCGGCACCACGGCGAGCGGCCATATCCAGTTGCGGCGCCGCAGCGGCGACGTCACGGTCGAGATCGGTCGCGGGCTGGCGTCGCTCGGTATTTCGGATATTGCCGCGCGCGCCGAGTTCAGCGGCGGCAATCGTCTGAACGCGACGGTGCATGCGCAGGCGAGCCGCATCGGCGTGATCGACGCCGACGCGCACACCACGCTGGTTGAGCGCGACGGCTTCCTGAGCGTCAACGAAGAGGGCGCGCTTACCGGCAATGTCAATGCCAATGTTCCGTCGCTGAAAACGACCGGCGGGCTGTTCGGGCCGAGCTATCTGCTCGACGGCCACCTCGCGTTGAAGCTCGCGCTTGGCGGCACCGTCGCCAAGCCTAACCTGACGGGTTCGCTGCTCGGCGACGGGCTTTCCGCCACGCTTGTCGACCAGGGCGTGCAGTTAAAGGACGGCGTCGTACGGGTCGCGCTGTCGCACAACCTCGTCGACTTCGAGCAGGTCGAATTCCACGGCGCGAGCGGGACGTTGCGCGCAACCGGCCGGGTGCGTCTGGACGGCGCGGAGCCCGACCTGACTGCGAGCATCGTCGCGGACAAACTCGAACTCTTTGCGGCGCCGGATCGTAATCTGTCGCTGACGGGCAGCGCGAGCGTCGCCAACGCGGGCGCGCAGGGCGGCATGGCGATCAACGGCAAGTTTACCGTCGACCACGCGCTGTTCGACCTGCCGGAGCAATCCGCGCCCAAGCTCGGCGACGACGTGGTGGTCGTACGCCCGGACGGCACGGTGGCCGGAGAGCGACCGCGACCGGTGCCGGGCAGCAATAAGCCGGTCGGTCCGTTTGCTCCGCGTGCGAACATCGACATCAACCTGGGCAACAACTTCCGTTTCCGCGGACAGGGGGCCGACCTCGGCCTGACCGGCACCATCACGGCGATGAGCGCGCCGAACCTGCCGCTGCGCGCGGTCGGCAACGTGCGCGTGACGCAGGGCTCCACGTACACCGCGTTCGGCCGCAAGCTCAATATCGAGAACGGCTTCTTCACGTTCAACGGACCGGTCGCCAACCCCGGCATCAACATTCTGGCGATGCGCCGCAATCAGCAGGTGGAAGCGGGCGTCTCGGTGACGGGCACCGTGAACTTCCCGGTCGCGAAGCTCGTGTCAGAGCCGAACGTGCCCGATAACGAAAAACTCTCGTGGCTGCTCTTTGGCCATGGCACCGATCAGGGCAACAACCTCGGCCAGCAGAGCACGATGACGACCGCGCTCGCGTTGCTCGGCAGTGCGAGCGGCAAGCGGATCGCGCAGACTTTCGGTCTCGACGAGTTTTCGATTGGTCGCAGCGAAGTCGGATTGACCGACCCGCAGGTCGTGATGGTGTCGAAGGCGATCAACGAATGGCTCGTGATCGGCTATGAGCAGGGGTTGCAGTCGGCGAGCAATGCGGTCAAGGCGACCGTCAACCTGACGCGCTACTGGTCCGTCGCGGCCTATGGCGGCACATTCGACGGGATCGAGCTGCTATACACGCGGCGCTACGACCGCATCAAGTGGTGATCTGCTTCTGGCCACTCTTGCTGTCTTGAGGAGCGCAATGCGCCGCGCATGAAAGTGCAGGCGAAAAAAAACGGCACGCCTTTCACAGCGTGCCGTTTTGCTTGTTGCAGCCAACCGTGTTGCGGGTGTGTGCGTACGTATGCGCTTGCGCGTTACTTCACACGCATGCCCGGCTTGGCGCCGCTGTGCGGCTCCAGCACGTAGAGGCCAGGTTCGGCTTTCTCGTCGGTCGCCGACGCCGCCAGCACCATGCCTTCCGACAGGCCAAACTTCATCTTGCGTGGCGCGAGGTTCGCGACCATCACCGTTAGCTTGCCGATGAGTTGCTCCGGCTGATACGCGGACTTGATGCCGGAAAATACGTTGCGCGTTTTCTCCTCGCCGACGTCCAGCGTGAGTTGCAGCAGCTTGTCCGATCCTTCGACGGCCTTGCAGTCGACGATCTTTGCGACACGCAGATCGATCTTCGCGAAGTCGTCGATGGAGATGACTTCGGGTGTGTCGTCCTTGTCCGCAGCGGCAGTCTTTGCGGCCTTCGACTTCGTCTTCGCGTCCGCGGCCGGCGCACTCGCTTCCGGCGTGGCTTGCAGCGAGTCGCGATTGGCTGCCAGCAAGGCTTCGATCTGCTTGGGGTCGACGCGCGTCATCAAATGCTTGTACGCGTTGATCGGGCGCGCCGAACTGAGCGGTACATTCGCGTCGGCCCACACGAGCGGCTCGATGCCGAGGAACGCTTCAACCGCTTCAGCGAGCTTCGGCAGCACGGGCTTGAGCGCAAGCGACAGCAGGCGGAATGCCTCGATGCTCACGCTGCAGGTTTCGTGCAGCGCGACGGCGTTGGCCGGGTCTTTCGCCTGATCCCAAGGCTTCGCCGTGTCGACGTAGGCGTTGACCGCGTCGGCCAGTTCCATGGTCTGGCGCAGCGCGCGGTTGTACTCGCGAGCTTCGTAGTTCGCGGCGATCTGCGGTACGGCGGCGCGCAGCGACGCGAGCAGCGGGTGCTGCATCGCGCTGTCCTGCACGCGGCCGTCGAAGCGCTTGATCAGGAAGCCGGCGGCGCGGCTCGCAATGTTCACGTACTTGCCGACCAGATCGCTGTTCACGCGCGCCTGGAAGTCGTCGAGATTCAGGTCGAGGTCTTCCATCGTGCTGTTCAGCTTGGCCGCGAAGTAGTAGCGCAGCCATTCCGGGTTCAGGCCGGTGTCGATCACGCTTTGCGCGGTGATGAAGGTGCCGCGCGACTTCGACATTTTCGCGCCGTCCACGGTCAGGAAGCCGTGCGCGAACACGTTGGTCGGCGTGCGGTGGCCCGAAAATTCGAGCATGGCCGGCCAGAACAACGTGTGGAAATACAGAATGTCTTTGCCGATGAAGTGATACTGCTCGGCCTTCGAGCCCGGGCGAACCCACGCGTCGAAGTCCAGGCCGCGCTTCTGGGCGAGGTTCTTGAAGCTCGCGTAGTAGCCGACCGGCGCATCCAGCCACACGTAGAAGTATTTGCCCGGCGCGCCCGGAATTTCGAAGCCGAAATACGGCGCGTCACGTGAAATATCCCAGTCGGCGAGCTTCGCTTCTCCGGCGTCGCCCAGCCACTCGCGCATCTTGTTGGTCGCTTCCGGCTGGGCAAGGCCGCCCACCCACGCGCGCAGGAAATTCTCGCAGCGCGGATCGGACAGGCGGAAGAAGTAATGCGTCGATGTCTTGCGAATCGGCGTGGCGCCCGAGACCACCGAGTACGGATTGACGAGCTCGGTAGGCTGATAGGTCGAGCCGCACACTTCGCAGCTGTCGCCGTACTGGTCTTTCGCGCCGCACTTGGGGCATTCGCCCTTGATGAAGCGGTCCGGCAGGAACATTTCCTTGACCGGGTCGTACGCCTGTTCGATATCGCGGGCGTCGATCAAACCCGCTTCCTTCAGCGCGAGATACACGTTCTCACTCAGGACGCGGTTCTCTTCGGAATCGGTCGAATAATAGTTGTCGAACGAGATCCCGAAGCTGTCGAAGTCGCGCTTGTGCTCCTGCCAGACGCGGTCGATCAGCTGCTTCGGCGTCACACCTTCCTTTTCCGCGCGCAGCATGACCGGCGTGCCGTGTGTGTCGTCGGCGCCCACGTAATAGACCTCGTGCCCGTGCATTCGCAGCGTGCGGACCCAGATGTCCGTCTGGATATATTCAACCAGATGGCCAATATGGATTTGCCCGTTCGCATAAGGAAGGGCCGACGTGACGAGAACCTGGCGGCGGGCCGACGGCGCGCCTGCAGTGAGATCGGTTGCGGGTGCTGACATAAGGATGGTGGGAGCCTGCGGTGGGACGAAAGGACGATTCTAGCAGGGCAGGCGCCCGCGGGCGTGGCTCGCGCGGGCGCGCAGCATGCCGCGCTGCCTCGGGCACTGCGAAAAGCGAGCGCCCAAAAAAAACCGGGGCGATTAACCCCGGAGCAACAACGACAAGAGGAGAATGGTGACGCGGCGGCTTCGCCAGCCACGTACCGTAAAGACAGACAGCGGAATTTCGGGAGAGTTCGAAATTTTTTCGTCCTCGCGAGAGATTTTCCGCGCTGCGTTTTTACAACCTGCTCAGCATCAGGCTGCCGGCCACCGGATAACTGAATCGGCAACGCCGGTCAGCCCGGTGCTGCGAATCTCCGGCCCCAATTCCCCTGCTTGATCGTGCGTTGCTGTTATTGCGTGGTGTGCTGAGCCGTGGCGCGCAGATAGATTTCCACGCGACGGTTTGCTGCACGGCCGGCTTCAGTGTTGTTGTCGGCGATCGGCTGGTTCTGGCCCATGCCTTGTGCCGACAAACGCTGCGGCGCGACGCCGCGTTGCGCCAGATAGCCGGTCACGCTTTGCGCGCGATTGACCGACAGCGTCTGGTTATAAGCCGGCTGACCCGTGCTGTCGGTGTGGCCGACCACTTGGGCGATCACTTCCGGATTCTGCTGCAGCGTTTGCGTCAGCTGATCCAGCACCGGCGCGAACGACGGCTTGATCGCATAGCTGTTGGTGTCGAACGTGACGGAGCTCGGAATGTTCAGCTTGAGCGAGCCGTCCGGCTGCTCGGTGATCTGCGTGCCCGTGCCCTTAGTGGCGCCCGACAGCTTGTTGTGAATGGATTGCCAGTTGTAGCCGGTGATGCCGCCCACCGCTGCGCCGACGCCGGCGCCAATCGCCGCGCCCTTGCCGCCGCCGAAAATTGCGCCCAGCGCCGCGCCGGTGCCGGCGCCTACGCCCGTACCCACTGCCGTGTTAGTGCCCTGCTGGCTGGCGCAACCTGCGAGCAGGGAGCCCGAAACGGCGAGAATGGCCAGGCGAGTCGTGATTTTTGCATTCATTTTTGATTCCTTTCGAGTAAAGCGAATGACGCGAATAAAGCGCGCGAGTAACGCGCGCGGGTGAAGCGTCCGTGGCGCTAGAGCCTGCGTGGCGAACGTCACGGCACCAGAACAGACTGCTCGACAGTGCGAACAACCAAAGGGACACGCAAGCCAGGCGGAAAACCCCACGCGTTCTTCAGTCCCGGTCCGACAATGAAGAAGGGTCTTCCGGCAGCGCTCGACGTGAGCCACTACAATAAAGCCTGGCGCACGCAGCGATGCGGCCCCACGGCGTCCGCCGGCCCAAAGGGTGCCCGGCACGCCTGGTTTTCGCAATGCTGTCTAACAATTTCTTGCAATTCCGGCGCGTGGCCGAAGCTTCGATCGCGCCGCGCCGCAGGTGTTCCCTTGGAGTGTCAATGAGTATCGATCGGGCTTTGGTCGACGCTGCCCTCGCAGCCGTCACTGACCCCAACACCGGCCGGCCGTATGCCGCAGCCAGGAACATTAAAAACGTAGCCGTGGAGGGTGACACGGTTAACGTCGCGGTGGTACTCGGCTATCCGGCCATGCGCCAGTTCGAGGCCATCCGCAAGCAGTTCGCCGACGCGTTGCAGGCCGTGCCGGGCGTGGCGCAGACGCACATTCAGTTGTCGCAGGAAATCGCGGCGCATACGGTGCAGCGCGGCGTGAAACTCTTGCCGAATGTTAAAAATATCGTGGCCGTGGCGTCGGGCAAGGGTGGCGTCGGCAAGAGCACGACCGCCGTTAACCTCGCGCTGGCGCTGGCTAGCGAGGGCGCGTCGGTCGGCATACTCGACGCGGATATCTACGGACCCTCGCTGCCGCTGATGCTGGGTATCGAAGGGCGCCCCGAATCGCCGGACGAGAAGACCATGAACCCGATGACGGGCCACGGTCTGCAGGCCAACTCCATCGGCTTTCTGATCGAGCAGGACAACCCGATGGTGTGGCGCGGCCCGATGGCCACGTCGGCACTCGAACAGCTGCTGCGGCAGACCAACTGGCGCGATCTCGATTACCTGATCGTCGATATGCCGCCGGGCACCGGGGACATCCAGTTGACGCTCTCGCAACGCGTGCCGGTGACCGGCGCGGTGATCGTCACCACGCCGCAGGACATTGCGCTGCTCGACGCCCGCAAGGGCCTGAAAATGTTCGAGAAAGTCGGCATTCCGATTCTCGGCATCGTCGAGAATATGGCCATGCATATCTGCTCGAATTGCGGCCATGAAGAGCATATCTTCGGCTCGGGAGGCGGCGAGCGCATGGGTAAGGAATATGGCGTCGACGTGCTCGGCAGCCTGCCGCTCGACATTGCGATCCGCGAGCAGGCCGACTCTGGCCGCCCGACGGTAGTGGCCGATCCGCAAGGGCGCATTGCGGAGATTTACCGCACGATCGCGCGCAAGGTCGCGGTTCACATCGCCGAGCGCGCCCGCGACATGACGTCCAAGTTTCCCAACATCGTCGTGCAGAACACCTGACGAGCCCTTCAAACGACGGGCGAAAGGGGGCCGGGGGCGTCTATTCGCGCCTGGTCTCGCGGTATCATGTCGACTTCACAGGTTCGGCTCGGCAACCGCAGGGGCGGCCGCCAGCCGGCACGAGGATCGCATGGGAAAACGAATCGACTGGCAGGCGGTGCATGCTTTCATCGTCCTGACTGCCAGCAGTATGCTGTTATGCGGGTGCAGCGCTTTCCTGAGACCACAGGAAAAGCGCGCCGACGCGCAGTTGCTGCCCACCGTGGGCAATCAGGCGCGCGGCCTCGTTACGTTCATCGAGCGCTCGGACGGCGTTCAGGTTACCTACAATCTCGCGGGCTTGCCGCCTAACAGCGATCACGCGCTTCAGGTTCACGAGCGCGGCGACTGCAACGCAACCGACGGCTCCAGCGCGGGCCAGGTGTTCTCGCCGGCTGCCGAGCGTCTGAAGGCGGGTGCGCGCGTCGAAGGCGATCTCGGCAACATTCATGCGGACGCGAACGGCGTGGCAACCGGCTTCATCGTCGCCCCGGATGTCTCGCTCGACGGTATCCGTTCGGTCCTGCAACGCGCGGTGCTGCTCCATCACGACGCAACCGATCCCTACGCGTATCCGCAACATGGCGCGGGTCCCGCACTCGCTTGCGGTTTGATCCGCCAATGACGGATCACCGCGTGGTCGCCTTGTTGCCCCTGCCTGTGGCCAGGCTGCCTGAAGCGGCCGAAACGCGGACGAGAGCGGATCAAAGCAAACCCAGGCGGCTCCCTCGCGCTTATCAGTGGCGCGTATATGCGGCACCATCCTCGTGATCGCGTAAAATAAGCGCCTTTCGCCGCGGCGGCCGGCCGGCGTCATCGCCAGTACGGCATCGGGCAGCTTCTTGCGGAGCGCGCCGGCAAAACCCGTCCCTGAAAGTGGGACAACCGGCCGCAACGTGCCCGGCACGCGCCGGGTTGTTATCCGTCACACTCCTGTTATTCACGTCGAGCAGCGTTCACCTATGACCATCAAATCCGACAAGTGGATCCGGCGCATGGCCGAGTCGCACAAAATGATCGAGCCGTTCGTGCCCGATCAGGTTCGCGTCTCCGAAGACGGCCGGAAGATCGTCAGTTACGGCACATCGAGCTACGGCTACGACATTCGCTGCGCCGACGAATTCAAGATCTTCACGAACATCAACTCGACCATTGTCGATCCGAAAAATTTCGACGAGAAATCGTTCGTGGACTTCAAAGGCGACGTCTGCATCATCCCGCCTAATTCGTTCGCGCTCGCCCGCACGGTCGAGTATTTCCGCATTCCGCGCTCGGTACTGACCGTGTGTCTCGGCAAGTCCACTTACGCGCGCTGCGGCATCATCGTGAACGTCACGCCGTTCGAGCCGGAATGGGAAGGTCACGTCACGCTCGAATTCTCGAATACGACACCTTTGCCTGCGAAAATCTACGCGAACGAAGGCGTCGCCCAGGTGCTGTTTTTCGAAAGCGACGAGATTTGTGAAACGTCGTACGCGGATCGCGGCGGCAAATATCAAGGTCAGCACGGGGTCACGTTGCCGAAGACGTGACGTCGGCAGCGCATTGACCCACCAGGTACACAGGGTGACCGCTGCAATCTATCCAGTGCAGCGGTCGTTCTTTTTGGAGAATCGCCCATGAAGTTCCGTTTTCCCGTCGTCATCATCGACGAAGATTTCCGCTCCGAGAACATCTCGGGTTCCGGCATCCGGGCTTTGGCCGAAGCAATCGAGAAAGAAGGCGCGGAAGTGCTCGGGTTGACGAGCTACGGCGATCTGACTTCGTTTGCGCAGCAGTCGAGCCGCGCGTCGTGCTTCATCCTTTCGATCGACGACGACGAGCTGCTGCCCTACGTCGAAAACGTCGTGGTTGAAGGGGAAACGCCGGAACTGGCGGCCGCCATCGTCGCGCTGCGCGCGTTCGTGACGGAAGTGCGCCGCCGCAACGCGGACATTCCGATCTTCCTGTACGGCGAAACGCGTACGTCCCGCCACTTGCCGAACGACATCCTGCGCGAACTGCACGGCTTCATCCATATGTTCGAGGACACGCCGGAGTTCGTCGCGCGCCATATCATCCGCGAGACCAAGGTTTATCTGGACTCGCTCGCGCCGCCGTTCTTCAAGGAACTGGTGCAGTACGCGGACGAAGGCTCGTATTCGTGGCACTGTCCCGGCCACTCGGGGGGCGTTGCGTTCCTGAAGAGCCCGCTCGGCCAGATGTTCCATCAGTTCTTCGGCGAAAACATGCTGCGCGCGGACGTCTGCAACGCCGTGGACGAACTCGGTCAACTGCTCGATCACACCGGCCCCGTTGCGGCTTCCGAGCGCAACGCCGCGCGCATCTTCAGCGCGGACCATGTGTTCTTCGTGACCAACGGTACGTCGACCTCGAACAAGATCGTCTGGCACGGCACGGTCGCGCCGGGCGACATCGTGCTGGTCGACCGCAACTGCCACAAGTCGATCCTTCACGCAATCACGATGACCGGCGCGATTCCGGTGTTCCTCACGCCGACGCGCAACAACTTCGGCATCATCGGCCCGATTCCGCGGTCGGAATTCGAGCCGGAAAACATCCGCAGAAAGATCGAGGCGAATCCGTTCGCACGCGAAGCGCTGGCGAAAAATCCCGACCTCAAGCCGCGGATTCTGACGATCACGCAAAGCACGTATGACGGCGTGATTTACAACGTCGAGATGATCAAGGAAATGTTGGGCGAGTGGCTGGACACGCTTCACTTCGACGAAGCGTGGCTGCCGCATGCCGAGTTCCATGAGTTCTATCAGGACATGCATGCGATCGGCGCGGGCCGCCCGCGCATCGGCGCAATGGTCTTTGCCACGCACTCCACGCACAAGCTGCTGGCCGGTATTTCGCAGGCGTCGCAGATCGTCGTGCAGGATTCGAAGAACAGCCGCTTCGACAAGCACCGCTTCAACGAGGCGTATCTGATGCATACGTCGACGAGCCCGCAATACGCGATCATCGCGTCGTGCGACGTGGCTGCGGCCATGATGGAAGCGCCCGGCGGCACCGCTCTCGTCGAAGAGTCGATTGCGGAAGCGCTGGACTTCCGCCGCGCGATGACCAAGGTCGATACGGAATACGGCGACGACTGGTTCTTCAAGGTCTGGGGCCCGGACCAGTTCGCCGACGAAGGCATCGGTTCGCGCGAAGACTGGATGCTTCGCCCGAACGATTCGTGGCACGGTTTCGGACCGCTTGCCGAAGGCTTCAACATGCTCGATCCGATCAAGGCGACCATCGTCACGCCGGGTCTGGACATGGACGGCGGTTTCGGTGAGACGGGCATTCCGGCCGCGATCGTGACGAAGTACCTCGCCGAGCACGGCATCATCGTCGAGAAGACCGGGCTGTATTCGTTCTTCATCATGTTCACGATCGGCATCACGAAGGGCCGCTGGAATTCGATGGTGACCGAGCTCCAGCAGTTCAAAGACGACTACGACAACAACCAGCCGCTATGGCGCGTGTTGCCGGACTTCGTCGCGCTGCACCCGACTTATGAGCGTGTCGGTTTGCGCGACCTGTGCCAGCAGATCCACAGCGTCTACCGTGCGAACGACATTGCGCGTCTCACGACAGAGATGTACCTGTCGAGCATGGAGCCGGCGATGAAGCCGTCCGACGCGTTCGCGAAGCTCGCGCATCGTGAGATCGACCGCGTACCCATCGACGAACTCGAAGGCCGTGTCACGTCGATTCTGTTGACGCCGTACCCGCCGGGCATTCCGTTGCTGATTCCGGGCGAGCGCTTTAACAAGACCATCGTCAACTATCTGCGATTCGCGCGTGAATTCAACGAGCGTTTCCCGGGTTTCCACACGGACATTCACGGGCTCGTCGGCGAGATGATCAACGGACGCATCGAATATTTCGTCGATTGCGTACGCGTCTGACAATGCGCTTCATGACGTTCCTCGGAAGCGACCGAGGCCGGCGACGCGAGTCGCGTGCGCCGGCTCGGGTGCGAGCGGCACAGCGCGCGCTGATGCGCACGTTGACCTGCGCGCTGCTGCTCGGCGCCGCGCCGCTCGCCGCGCGTGCGGAAGTCGCCGCAGCCGATCCGATCGATGCGGCGATGCGCACGTGTCTGGCACGCAGCGATATGTCGTCGACGATGGGGCAGGTGCAGTGCATGGAAACTGCGCGCATCGGCTGGAAGACCGCTATGGACAACGCATGGCAGCAGTTGCAGCCGGAGTTGCCGCCGGCGCGGCGCAAGCAGTGGGAAAAGAGTCAGGCAAGCTGGCAGGCTTCGCGCGACGCAGAAACTCAACTGCTCGCGGCGGTATTCGCCACCACGCGCGGCACGATGTATGTGCTTGCCGAAGCCGATATGCAATTGCAGCCGGTGCGTGATCGGGCCCTTGCGCTGCGCAGTGCGGTCGCGAAAGCAAGTGCGGGTGGCGGCGATCCTCCGGGCCGTCTGCGCGCTTGCCGTGCGGACGCGCGCTGTGAACACGCTATGTTCGACCTGAATCGCTACTATCGCCGTCTGCAAGCAAAGATGCCGGCGCGCTCGCGTCCCACGCTGACGCGCGCACAGAAGGCGTGGACCGCGTATCTGAACGCGACGACGCCGGTCGTCGACGAGCGCGGTCGCATCGACATCATCGGTGCGCGTGTGGCGACGCTCAAGCGTTTGTCGGAAACAGTCGGCAACGACTAGACCTGCGAGCGGACAGGCGCTGCCTCATCGGAACGCTCAGGTTAGCGCGTAGCTTTCGGCTTGCGGGTCGGGCAGCGCGACCGCGGGCTCGCCGCGCATGTCTCGCAGTGCGTCTTCAATGATGAGAGACATGGTACTCAGCGCAAGGTCGTTGTCGTCGGTGCCGAACGGCTCCTCGATTTGCGACGCGATTGCTTCGTGCGCCATGAACGTGTACGCGACGAACACCGCGAACACCGGCGTAAAAATGCCGATGCTGTCGACGAGTCCAAACGGCAACGACGCGCAGAAGAAGTACACCGTGCGGTGAATCATCACCGAGTAGGCAAACGGCAACGGCGTCGACGCGATGCGCTCGCACCCACCGATCACATCCGACAAGCCATTCAGATTCCGGTCGAACGCGAGTACGGCCATCGGATCAATTGAGCCCTTTTGCGCCTCGCGCTGCACCCATTCGCCAAGAACCAGCATCAACGTTGCCGGTTTGTAGCGCGATGTCATAACGCGTTCGAACAGCGCAGGCGGCAGGCGTGCGGAGAGGTCCTCGCGCGGATCGCTCCTGCGAAGCTGATGGCGCAGTGCGTGCGGCAACGCGCCCAACGCGGCGAAAAACTCGGCCAGGTTTTCTTTCGGCAACTGCGTCGTTCGCAAGGTCAGCGCCTGGCGAGCGAGCGAACGCGCGTCGTTCAGCAATTGGCCCCAGAGCTTGCGCGCTTCCCACCAGCGGTCATAACTGGCGTTGTTTCGAAAGCCGAGAAACACCGCGAGAGCGATGCCGATGAGCGAGAACGGCGCAGTCGTGTTGAGGTTCAGCGAGATGGGCAGCAGATGATCGTGCGCCGCGACCGCAACGATCGAGATCGCGAAAATGAGGAAGAGCCGGGGAAGCAACTGCGGAAGCACCGAGCCGCGCCAGGCGAGCAGCATGCGGAACCAATGGAGATGCGGACGGATGATCATCGGTGTGCTTTGCCGTAAGCGATGGAGTTTCTATTATCGCTTGTTGTTCGAGTCGCGCCATTGAAGCGCGTACTCGCACAGGCAATGCTTCGGTCCGGATATCAGAAGTTGGGCGAAGGCCACGGCATGGCGCGGCCTCCATACAAAGATCAAACCGGCATCAATCGCGCGCCGACGAAGCCGCGCCGTGACTGAGCCAGTCGAGCACTGCGGTGGCGTCGTCGTCGGCACCTTGACGTGCTTTCGCCACCGTCTCCGCAACGTCCGCGCTCGGCACTGCGCGGCGAATTGCCACGCCGACCGCGAGAATATCGATCATCACCAGATGCAGAATTCGCGAAATCATCGAGAGTTGCGACTCGCGAATTTCAATGTGATCGGTTTCGAGCGCGACCGTCGCGCGCTTGGCAAGCGGCGTGTTGCTCGACGTGATCGCGATCACCTTCGCGCCTGCCTGCATCGCGACGTCGAGCACGCGCAGCAGTTCGGGCGCGCGGCCCGACTTCGACACGGCGACAATCACGTCGCCCTTGCCGAGCAACGCAGCCGAAGCGGCCTGCATGTACAGATCGCCGTACGCAATGGTCGGAATGCCGAAGCGGAAGAACTTGTAGTGCGCGTCCTGCGCGACGATGTTCGAATTGCCGAGTCCGTAGAACTCGATGCGCCGCGCGCCGTTCAGCAGATCGATCGCGCGTTCGACCTGGTCGAAGTTCAGATGCTCGCGCAATTGCAGAATGGCCGACACGGTGTTGTCGAGGACCTTCGCGCCGAAGTCCGTCGCCGTATCGCCGAGATGCACCTGGCTGTGGCTCACCGGAATGGTGCCGGTCAGACCCGTCGCAAGCTTCAGCTTGAAGTCCGACAAACCCTGACAACCGAGCGAGCGGCAGAAGCGGATCACGGTCGGCTGACTGACGTCGGCCTTGCGGGCGATGTCGACAATCGGGTCGTTGATGATCGAGCGCGGATGGTTCAGCGCGAGATCGGCGACGCGGCGCTCGGCCGGCGTCAGCGCGTCGCGCATTTGCCGGATCCGCTCGAATACCGCCGACGAACTGCCGCCCGCGCGATTCGACAACTGTTCGGCGAGAATCGCGGACACGCCGAGAAACGCCGGATATTCCGCGGTGATCACGTAGGTCGGCACGTTCTGCAAATACGCCTCGAAACGGCCCTTCGCCTCGAAGCGTTTGCGAAACGACGAGCGCGCGAAAAATTCGCCGAGCCGCGGGACGACCCCGCCGCCGATATAGATGCCGCCGAGCGCGCCGAGCGTCACCGCAATATTGCCCGCAAACGTGCCGAGTATGCCGCAGAACACGTCGACGGATTCAGCCGCAAGCGGCTCGCCTTCCAACGCGCGTTTGACGATTTCGACGGTGTCGACGTTTGCCGCGACGCGCTTCTTGTCGCGGCCCGCCAGCGCACGGTAAATGACTTCGATACCGGGCCCCGCGGCCACGCGTTCGAAAGACACATGCGACCATTTCTTGCGCGCGTACTGCAACACGATGTCTTCGCGCTCGTCGGCCGGCGCGAACGTAGCGTGACCGCCTTCGCTGCCGAGCGCGATCCAGCGGTCGTCGGCAGGAATCAGGCCCGACACGCCCATGCCGGTGCCCGGACCGAGCAGACCGATCACGCTGTTCGGACGGCGCGTGCCGCCGCCGACCTGCACGCGTTGCGCATCCGTCAGGCCGGGCAGGGCCATGGCGAGCGCGGTGAAGTCGTTCACGACGAGCAGCGTGTCGAAGCCGAGCGCACGGCGCGTGGCTTCGATCGAAAAGCTCCAGTCGTGATTCGTCATGCTGACCTGATCGCCGTCGACCGGGTTCGCAATCGCGATCGCCGCGTGATTCACGCGGCCGATCTTCGTGTCTTTCAGGTACTTCTTGATAACTTCAGCGACGCCGGGGTAATCCGCGCACGGGTAGACGTGCACCGAGCCGATCTCGCCCGGTCCGGTTTCCAGCGCAAAGCGCGCATTCGTGCCGCCGATGTCGGCCAGCAGCCTCGGTCCATCGGCGTGCTGGCCCGCGCCCGGAACAGCCTTAGTTTGCACACCAGTAGACATCGAGTCTCACTCCCTTGTCGTTTGCCAACTGCGAGATGGCATTTTTTTGTAGCGAAGATGCGGCGGCGTTCAGCACGTCCATCTTGCGCGGTCCGGCAATCAGCAAAAACAGGTGCTTCACTTCCTTGAGCGCGGAGAGCGACCAGCTCACGCGTGCATGCGGCGCGCTGCCGGGATGCACGGCGACGAAGCGCTCAGTCGTGCTGATGGCGTGATCCCATTCAGGCGCATCGGCGAAGATCGACGCGGTGTGGCCGTCTTCGCCCATGCCGAGTATCGCGACGTCGGGCACGTTGGCGAAACGCGCGTCGGCGTTCAGCGCGGCGACGTGGGCGTGCAGATCCTGCGAGGTGTCGACGAGCGGCCAGAACGTCGCGTTCTTCGCGGCGTTCTGCAGCAACGTGGCATGCACCAGTTGCGAGTTGCTTGCGCTGTCCGTCTCGGGCACCCAGCGGTCGTCCACGAGTGTCACCGCAATGTGCGGCCAGTCGAAGCTTTGGGTGGATAACGTCTGCAGGAAAGGGCGCGGACTGCTGCCGCCGGACACGGCGAGCAGGGCCGGGCGCACACCGGCTGTGGACGTACCGGCTGTGGACGCGCCGGATATACCGGCGTCTGACGTTGCCGTCTGTGCGGCCAGCGATGCATGCAACGCGTCGCCTACGGCCTTCGCCAACGCGTCGGATTGGGCGCGTTGATCGTCGAAAGCGTGAAGCTCGATCACTTCTCCTCCGTGCTGCTTTTTTGTTAGAGCTGCGAAAATCCGCCGCGAATCAGTTCTCTTCTTCGAGCCAGCAGGTGCCGTGCTGCGCAAGCATCGCGCTCGCGGCGGCAGGACCCCATGTGCCCGCAGCATAAGGCTTCGGCGGTTTGTTCGAAGCCTTCCATTCGTTCAGAATCGGTTCGACCCAGCGCCACGCGGCTTCCTGTTCGTCGCGCCGCACGAAGAGTGCGAGGCGGCCGTTGATCACGTCGAGCAAGAGGCGTTGGTACGCTTCCATCTGCCCTTCGCGGAAGAACTGGTCGAACGCGAGATCCAGGTGGACGCTTGCGAGATTCATGCCTTCGCCGGGCTGCTTCGCGAGACAGTACAGACGAATCGTTTCGTTCGGCTGCAAGCGGATCACCAGGCGATTGGCGCCTGCGCGCAACGCCGAAGCACCCAACGCCGAATGCGGCACCGCGCGGAAATTCACGACGATTTCCGCGACGCGGTCCGCAAGCCTTTTGCCCGTGCGCAGGAAAAAGGGCACGCCGGCCCAACGCCAGTTTTCTATCTCGACCTTCAACGCGACGAAGGTTTCGGTCGTGCTGTTCGGCTTCACGCCCGGTTCCGTCGCATAGGCGGGGACCGCGGTGCCGCGAATCACGCCGGAATGGTACTGACCGCGCACCGCGACCTTGCCGATGTCGAGCGGATTGATTGGCTTCAACGCGCGCAGCACGCGCAGCTTTTCGTCGCGCACCGAGTCGGAGTCCATCGAATGCGGCGGTTCCATTGCGACGATCGAAAGCAGTTGCAGCAAATGGTTCTGCACCATGTCGCGCAGTGCGCCGGTATTGTCGTAGAAATCGCCGCGCGCCTCGACACCGAGTTCTTCCGCGATCGTGATCTGAATGCTTTCCACCCACTCGCGGCGCCACAGCGGTTCGAACAGCGCATTGCCGAAGCGCAGCGCCAGCAGGTTCTGCACGGGTTCTTTGCCGAGGTAGTGGTCGATACGGTAAATCTGCTCTTCAGCGAAGATTTCGCCGACCGCATCGTTAATTGCATTCGACGACTTGAGGTCGTAGCCAAGCGGCTTTTCCAGCACGATGCGCGCGTTTTCGTTAAGGCCCACCGACGCAAGCGCGCGGCAGATCGGTACGAACAGCGACGGACCCGTAGCCAGATAAAACACGCGAATGCCGGGCAGGTCTTTCACCGCATCGCGCAGCAGCGCGAAGTCTTCCGGATTGCCCAGGTCGATCTTCACGAACTCGATGCGTTCGAGAAAGCTCGACCATGCCGTTTCGTCGACACCGTTCTTCGACACATGCGGCTTGACGTGCTCGTTGACCCATTGGATGTACTCGCCGCGATCCGCAGCATGGCGCGCGACCGCGACGATCTTGCCGCTGTCAGGCAGCATGCCACCCGCACGGTGCGCTTCAAACAGTGCGGGGAGAATCTTGCGCATCGACAGATCGCCGGTTCCGCCGAAGAGAACGAAGGTGAAGCTTGAATCGGTTTGCATGAGTCTCCGTCGATGTCCTGGGGCCGCCGCGCTGACCGTTCACTGCCGTGAAAAAGGCGACCGTAGTCCGATAAAATATTTTTTGACACTGAATTGTAGTTTAACTACAATCCAAATCAAGAGGTAGCGCTAATTCGATGAAAAAAGCGTGCGCTGTCAGGTCAGTTGCGCGTTTTCGCGAATCGGCAGGCGTCCCCTGCATGTTAACGGACATTGCGTGCCGGCATAGGCCAGCCTGTCCCGGCAGCCGTTACGGAAAGCCGGGCAGTGCAGGGCCGGCAAGCAGATTCCTCGGTTGACGTGCAAGGCACCTCGAGTCTGCCGCGCGAAGCGGGCAGGCAAAAATCAAAAGAGGAGACAGTCAGTTGCATCCCGAACCACTCATCTCTTGAGCTTCCAGCGGCCGGACATCGGTCCGCCGGCACATGCCTCGCGCATGCGCCCGACCGTGCTCGATCGCCCAGTGTTTTGCCTGTTTGAACCAACCACAGCACCCTGGCGACATCAGGGGCCATTTGTCTTTTGTTCAGGTGTCTGGAGGAGATAAGCAATGAAATTTCGCGCGATCATGGGCGCTTTGTGCGCCGCAGGTCTGATGTGTGGCGTCTCGGCCGTGCAAGCTGCCGAGTCGGTCGAAGTGTTGCATTGGTGGACTTCGGGCGGTGAATCGAAAGCCGTCGGCGTCCTCAAGGACGACATGACGAAGCAGGGTTACACGTGGAAGGACTTTGCGGTTGCAGGTGGCGCGGGCGCGGCTGCCATGACGGCACTCAAGACGCAGGTGATCTCGGGCAACGCACCGAGCGCTGCGCAGATCAAGGGCCCGCTGATTCAGGATTGGGCTTCGCAAGGCGTGCTGGTGCCGATCGACTCCGTCGCCGGCGACTGGAAGAAGAATCTGCCGCCGGAAATCGACAAGATCATGCACGCCGACGGCCACTACGTCGCTGCGCCGTTCTCGGTGCATCGCGTGAACTGGCTGTACATCAACAAGGCAGCGCTCGACAAGGCAGGCGGCAAGGTGCCGACCACGTGGCCTGAGTTCTTCGCCGTGGCCGACAAGATGAAGGCGGCAGGCATCCAGCCGATCGCGATGGGCGGCCAGCCGTGGCAAGACTTGACGCTGTGGGAAGACGTGGTTCTGTCGCAAGGCGCGGACTTCTACAAGAAGGCGCTGGTCGACCTCGACGAAAAGACGCTGACTTCGGACAAGATGGTCGGCGTGTTCGACACGGTCCGCAAGATCCAGGGCTACTTCGACGCGGGCCGCACGGGCCGTGACTGGAACTTGGCTACGGCAATGGTCATCAACGGCAAGGCCGGCATGCAGTTCATGGGCGACTGGGCGAAGGGCGAATTCGCCAACGCCGGCAAGAAGTCGGGCTCGGACTACGTGTGCGCAGCAGTGCCGGGCACGGAAAAGGCTTACACGTTCAACGTCGACTCGTTCGTGTTCTTCCAGCAGAAAGGCCAGAAGGCAGCAACGCCGGGCCAACTGGCGCTCGCGAAGACCATCATGTCGCCGGAGTTCCAGGAACAGTTCAGCCTGAACAAGGGTTCGATTCCGGTTCGTCTGGGCGTGTCGATGGCGAAGTTCGACGACTGCGCGAAGAAGTCGTATGCGGATGAACAGGTCGCGATCAAGTCGGGCGGCTATGTGCCGTCGCTCGCACACGGCATGGCTCAACCCGATGCAGCAGCCGGTGCGATCTCCGACGTGGTCACGAAGTTCATGAACTCGCAGCAGGATTCGAAGAGCGCAGTTGCGGCGCTCGCGAAGGCAGCGAAGACCAAGTAAGTGAAGTAGCGAAGCGGCGCGTCCGGGACCGGACGCGCCGCTTCGCGCCGCTGAGGGTGTCGGTTCGCGTCGCGCGATGTGCGCTTTAGCCGATGCAGCCCGATGCAAGCGGCTTCACCCTGGGTTTCATAGAGTCACACCTATGCCGTTGCGGCTTCGCGTTTGTCACGTTCTCACGTTGCCGGTTGGCCGTGTGCGTCGATGCGAGTGGCCAGACGGTACAGTTTCAGCAGGAGTCGAGTAGTGACTGCTTCTATCAGCGGAAACGGGAAAACGGCCAGCGCCGCCCGCCGCGTGTCGCCCATGGCGGCCCTTGCCGATCGCTGGATCCCGAAGCTGGTGCTCGCACCCAGCGTCGTGATCAGTCTGGTATTCGTCTATGGTTTTATCGCCATCACAGGCTATCTGTCGCTGTCCAATTCGCGGCTGATGCCTCGTTATGAATTTGTCGGTCTCGACCGTTATCGCGAACTGTTCGATAACGACGTGTTCTGGACGTCGGCGGCCAATCTCGGCTGGTTCGGCATTCCGTTCATCGGCATCTGTATCGGCCTCGGTCTCTTCCTTGCGATCCTGCTCGATCAGCAGATCCGCAATGAAGGCGCGCTGCGCGCCGTGTTTCTTTATCCGATGGCGTTGTCGTTCATCGTGACCGGCACGGCGTGGCAATGGATCATGACGCCGAGCATCGGCCTCGAAAAGGTTTTCCACGACTGGGGCTGGACGAGCTTTTCGTTCAGTTGGCTCGGCGACCCCGACAAGGCGATTTTCTGCGTCGTGATCGCAGCGGTGTGGCAGTCCACCGGCTTCGTGATGGCGCTGTTCCTTGCCGGGTTGCGCGGTGTCGACGGTGAAATCTTCAAGGCCGCGCAGATGGACGGCGCGAATCTGCCCACCATCTACCGCAAGATTGTGATTCCGAGCATGCGTCCGGTGTTTTTCTCGGTGCTGCTGATTCTCTGCCATATCACGATCAAGACATTCGACCTGGTCGTCGCTTTGACGGCGGGCGGTCCTGGCACGTCGTCGTCGCTGCCGGCCATTTTCATGTACACGTTTTCGTTCAATCGCGGGCAGCTCGGCGTCGGCGCGGCATCGTCGATGATGATGCTCGCAACCGTCGTGGCCGTGCTCGTGCCGCTCATGTATCTGGAATCGAGGAGCACCCGCAATGCAGCCTAAGATGACGATCAGCCGTGCCGTCATTTACGCGGCCTTGGTCCTGTTTGCCCTGTACTTCCTGTTTCCGCTGTACGTGATGCTGTCGACGTCGTTCAAGGACATCGACCAGTTGCGCACCGGCAACCTGCTTACGCCGCCTTCGCACTGGACCGTGGAGCCCTGGATCAAGGCATGGAGCGGTGCGTGTACCGGCGTGCGCTGCGACGGCATGCAGCCGTTCTTCATGAACTCGGTGCGCATGGTGATTCCGGCCGTGCTGATCTCGTCGATCATCGGCGCGTTCAACGGTTATGTGCTCACGCACTGGCGTTTTCGCGGCGCCGATCCGATCTTCACGATGCTGCTGGTCGGCTGCTTCATTCCGTTTCAGGCGATCCTTTTGCCGATGGCGCGTTTCGAAGGCTTTCTCGGCCTGTCGAACACCACGACGGGTCTGGTGGTCGTGCACGTGATCTACGGTATCGCGTTCACTACCATGTTCTTCCGCAACTTCTACGTCAGCATTCCTGCTGAACTCGTGAAGGCGGCGCGCATCGACGGCGCGGGTTTCTTCACGATCTTCACGAAGATCCTGCTGCCGGTCTCGCTGCCGATTTTCATGGTGTGCCTGATCTGGCAATTCACGCAGATCTGGAATGACTTCCTGTTCGGGATCGTGTTCTCCGGCGTCGATTCCATGCCGATCACGGTGGCGCTGAACAACCTCGTGAACACCTCGACCGGCGTGAAGGAATACAACGTGGACATGGCCGGCGCGATCATCGCCGCGTTGCCGACCTTGCTGGTCTACATCGTCGCCGGGCGCTATTTCGTGCGCGGCCTGACGGCAGGCGCGGTGAAGGGTTGAACCCAGGCTAGACCATCCGAGCGCGGCGGCTGCTTCGTGCATGAAGGGCACCCAGCACCGCCGTCACCGACAAGACGTTTTCAAGCAGTACCAGAGACAAGAGGATTCACAGCATGGCAAGCCTTTCCATCCGTGACGTGTACAAGACTTACCCGAACGGGGTGCCGGTTCTGAAGGGTGTCAACATCGACATCGAAGACGGCCAGTTCCTGATTCTCGTCGGCGGCTCGGGCTGCGGTAAGTCGACGCTGCTCAACATGATCGCCGGTCTCGAAACCGTGACAAAGGGCGAGATTCAGATCGACGGCAAGACCGTGAACAACCTGTCGCCGAAAGATCGCGACATCGCGATGGTGTTCCAGTCGTACGCGCTGTATCCGTCCATGACGGTGCGCGAGAACATCTCGTTCGGCCTGAACATTCGCAAGGTGCCGAAGCAGGAGCAGGCGCAGATCGTCGACCGCGTGTCGAACACGCTGCAGATCACGCACCTGCTGGATCGCAAGCCCGGCCAGCTGTCCGGCGGCCAGCGTCAGCGCGTGGCAATGGGCCGTGCTCTCGCGCGTGACCCGGTGATGTTCCTGTTCGACGAACCGCTGTCGAACCTCGACGCCAAGTTGCGTATCGAGATGCGTTCGGAGATCAAGCTGCTGCATCAGCGTCTCGGCACGACGATCGTCTACGTGACGCACGATCAGATCGAAGCAATGACGCTCGGCGATCGCATCGCGGTGATGAAGGACGGCATCGTGCAGCAGTTCGGCGCCCCGCAGGAAATTTACGACTCGCCCTCGAACCTGTTCGTGGCGGGCTTTATCGGCGCGCCGCCGATGAACTTCATCCAGGGCAAGCTCGTCGAGCAGGGCGCGGGCGTCGGCATCGAACTGGATACGGGCGTCACTCGCACGGCGCTGAACCTGCCGTTCGACTCGGCGAAGGTCAAGTCGCACGTCGGACGTGAAGTGATTCTCGGCTTGCGCCCGGAGCGCATCACCGATGCGCGCGGCGCGCACGGCGACCACGCACGGCTGCAACAGATCGAAGTGAAGGTCGACGTGATCGAGCCGACCGGTCCGGACACGCTCGTCTTCGCGCAAGTCAACGGCAAGCGCGTGGTGAGCCGCGTGCACCCGGCTTCGAACCCGCAGCCGTTGACGAACACGACGCTGCTGTTCGATACGTCGAAGGCGGTGTTGTTCGATCCCTCGAATGAAGAGCGGATCGCCTGAGCCGGGTCCGACGGCTGCTACTGGTCTGAATGAAAAAAGCCCCTTGTGTCGCGAGACACAAGGGGCTTTTCGCTGAAGGGCGTCAAGCGTCGGGGATGCGCAGATCCGGGTTGTTGCGCACGAGCTCCGTCACCCATTCGGTGAATGCGCGCAGCCGCGAACTCAGATTACGGCGATGCGCGTAAAGGATCGACAGCGGTGTGCTGGGGCTCGTGTAGTTCGTGAGGATTTCCTTGAGCACGCCACGCTCGATGAGATGCGCGACCATGAAGCGCGACGGCTGGATAATGCCGTGGCCGAGCGCACCCGCGCGAATATAGACCGAGCCGTCGTTCACCGCGAGCACGCTTTTCATCGCGACCTTGACGATCTCACCGTTCACTTCGTATTCGAAGGGAAACGTCTTGCCGGTTCGCGCCGACACATAGTTGACTGCGTGGTGTCCACTCAACTCATCGAGCGTGGTGGGCGTGCCGTGTTTCTCCAGATACGCGGGCGACGCGCACGTGACAATCCGCGCCTGGCCGATACGCCGCGCGACGAGACTGGACTCTTCCGGCGTGCCCATGCGAATGACGCAATCTACGGCGTCCTGTATCAGGTCGATGTTGCGGTCGGCGAGACCGAGCCGCACGTCGATTTCAGGGTAGCGCTGGTAGAAGTCGTCGAGCGCGGGCAAAAGCAGCGCACGGGCGAGGGTGCCGGACGTATCGACCCGAATCGTGCCCACCGGATTCTCGCGCTTGTTCGACAGCGACGACTCCGCGTCGGCGACTTCGGCCAGAATGCGCACGCAGCGGTCGTAGAAGAGCGCGCCGTCTTCGGTAACGCTGACCTGGCGCGTCGAGCGATTCAACAGCCGTACGCCGACGTGTTCTTCCAGCGCCTGAATCGTCCGGCTGACTTTGGCGCGCGGCAGGTCGAGCGATTCGGATACTTTGGTGAAGCTGTTCGCTTCCACCACACGCGTAAATATCTCCATCGCTTCGAAACGGTCCATGTTTGGCCTTGTGAGTGATTGGCGGAAATAGGTTCGACGTGAAGTGTATAGGCTCGAATTAATGTTGTCCGCATCGGGTGTGGCGGGCGGCAGCTAGAGCTAATGCGGCAATCGCACGTTGAACCGGAAGGTTGCGAGCCGCGACAGCAGAATAAACGCGGTGGCGATCAGCACGCTGTACACGGTGTCGAAATTCACATAATCCAGCAGCACATACAGCCAGCAGCCGACAAAAGCGCATGTCGCGTACGGCCGCGAGTCGCGCAGGATCAACGGCACTTCGTTGCACAGTACGTCGCGGATCACGCCGCCGAACACGCCCGTTGCCACGCCCATCAGCACGGACGTGAACCACGGCATCTGGGCGTCGTGCGCAATCGAGGTTCCGGCAATGCTGAAAAGCCCGAGGCCGATCGCGTCGGCCACCAGCAGTACGCGCTCGGACAGCAGGCGCGAGGTGGCTTTCAGCAGTGTGGGGGCGAACAGCGACATCGCGAAAATCGCGATCAGATATTCCTGATGCTCGACCCAATAGAACGGACGGCGCTCGAGCAGGACGTCGCGCAGTGTGCCGCCTCCAAACGCGGTGGCGATTGCGACGAGAAAGGTGCCCACAGCGTCCAGCCGACGGGTCTTGGCCTCGATAAAACCGGAGATGGCGTACGCGAAAATCGCCAGCGCCTCCATGAAGGTCAGCGCGAGCGTCAGCCTGGGATGGATCACCGTGGCTCCGCCAAAGCTCTTGCGTGAGCCGGCGTCGCGCCCGGCTGCAGCAGCACGACCACAGCGCCTGCGCCGCCGTCATGCGGACGTGCCTGGCAAAACGCGATCACTTCGCTCTTCTGCACGAGCCACGCCCGCACTTTGCCCTTAAGCACGGGTTCCTTGCCGATTGATCCCAAGCCCTTGCCGTGAATCACGCGCAGGCAGCGCAAGCCGCGCTTTACCGATTCGCGGATGAACTCAGCCAGAGCCTCGCGCGCTTCCTCGCGCCGCATTCCGTGCAGGTCGATCTGAGCCTGCACGATCCAGTCGCCGCGCCGCAGTTTTCGCACGACTTCCTGGCTCACGCCTGGGCGGCAATAGGAGAGCGTTTCGTCGGTGTCGAGCAAGACCTCGGGGTCGAACTCGTCGGAAATCGCTTCGTGCAGCACGGCTTCTTCGTCGAGCCGGGTTTGCACCGGCAGCGGGGGCGGAGGATTGCGCGGCAACGATGCGCGCGGCGGCACCGCGAGCGGCGCGACTTCGCCGATTTCGCGGCGAAACAGATTGGCGTCCGCAGCCGCTTCGCGCTGTGCAGCCGCCGCCGCTGCGCGTTCACGCTCGCGCCGCTCGCTGTCGACCTTCAACGCATCGCGCAGCGCACCCAGGCCCGCCAGACCCGCAGCCGGCTCGATTGCCGGCCTGGCGGCGGGGGCCGCCGGTTCCGGCGCGGGTCGCGCGGCGGCGCTGGCACGCTTGGGCTCGTTCGGATGAGGCTGGTTCTTGGGCATGGCGGCGATACACGCGGAAAATGAGTCGATCGAGAATCGATCGAAGGTAGATCAAGCGGCGTCTTGCATGGCCGTGGCGCAACTCTGAATGCAAAAGGCCGCTGGCTGGGGAGCCGCGGCCTTTGATCGAGCGAGCGGCCGGGCAAGGCCCAGCCGCCATTTTACCGTTGCGTTCGCGAAGAGACGCAGCCGATCAACGCTCCGCTTCCTGGCTCATTGCGTGCTCGCCGGCCATCTCGTTGATGGTTTCCAGATAGCGTTGCGCGTCGAGCGCTGCCATACAGCCGGTGCCTGCGCTCGTGATGGCCTGACGATACACGTGGTCCTGCACGTCGCCGGCGGCGAACACGCCCGGCACGCTGGTAGCGGTTGCGAAGCCGTTCAGGCCGCCCTTCGTGATGATGTAGCCGTTCTTCATCTCCAGTTGGCCTTCGAAGATGTCCGTGTTCGGCTTGTGGCCAATCGCGACGAACAGGCCCTGCAACGCGATGTCGGTCGTCTCGCCGGTTTGCGTGTGCTTGATGCGCAAGCCGGTCACGCCGGACTGGTCGCCCGTAACTTCGTCGAGCGTATGGTTCCACTTGATCTCGACGACGCCTTCCTTCTCTTTGGCAAGCAGGCGGTCGATCAGGATCGGCTCGGCGCGGAACTTGTCGCGACGGTGGATCACCGTGACCTTCTTCGCGATGCCCGACAGGTACAGCGCTTCTTCAACGGCGGTATTGCCGCCGCCGATCACGGCCACATGTTGTTGCTTGTAGAAGAAGCCGTCGCAGGTGGCGCAGGCCGACACGCCCTTGCCCATGAACGCTTCTTCTGACGGCAGGCCGAGATATTGCGCCGAGGCTCCCGTCGAGATGATCAGCGAGTCGCACGTGTATTCGCCCGAATCGCCGATCAGGCGGATCGGCTTTTCGTTCAGCTTGGCCGTGTGAATGTGGTCGAAGATGATTTCGGTGTTGAAGCGCTCAGCGTGCTCCAGAAAGCGCGCCATCAGTTCCGGGCCTTGCACGCCGTTGGCGTCGGCGGGCCAGTTCTCCACGTCGGTCGTGGTCATCAGCTGGCCGCCTTGCGCGAGACCCGTGACGAGCACCGGCGCGAGGTTCGCGCGCGCCGCGTAGACCGCTGCCGTGTAACCGGCGGGACCGGAACCGAGAATCAGAACCTTGGCGTGTTTCGTGGAAGTTGCGGGCATGATCGAATCCTTTTACGGCGCGCTGCTCGCCCATGCGAGGCTGCGCGACTTGGCTGAAACTGTAGATGGGTATCAGTCGGGCATTATAAAGGGCGGGGCGGCGGGCTGCTCCATGAAGCTTTCTGATCGCGGCGATAGCCCACGGCGCGTGCTTTCGAGCCGGTCGCGCGTTGATTGGACGCCTGCGTGTGGCCAATCGGCCAGGTTACCGTCATTTACAGCCTCGCGCGGGGCACTGCGTTTACAATAGGCCGGATCGAAGTTTCGGGTCGCCGGTGTCGCGCCCGCAGCCGCGCCCAGCGCGGCTCGGCTGCGCCCCGCCACACCGGATCGGCCACACAAGCAACAGGATCAATGGCAAAAGCTCCTTATACCGCGAGCGCGCAGGCATTGCCGCACCGCATGTCGCGTCTCTTCACCGAAATCCGCTGGATTCTGCAGGTCGCGCTCGGCGTTTTCCTGCTGATGGCGCTCGTCAGCTACAGCCGGCGCGATCCGAGCTGGACGCACGCCGCGCAGGTGGATCACATCGCCAACTGGGCAGGCCGCGTGGGCGCGTGGACCTCGGACATTCTGCTGCTGCTGTTCGGCCTCTCCGCTTACTGGTGGATTGTGCTGCTTGGCCGCCATATCTCCGCGAACTACAAGCGCATCACCCGTCACGAAGAGTTGCAGGAAGACGCGCCGCGCGATGCCAACTGGCTCGCGGACGCCTTTGCGTTCATGCTGGTGCTGCTTGCCTGCGACGGCATCGAGGCGCTGCGCATGTGGTCGCTCAAGGTGCAATTGCCGCGCGCGCCCGGTGGCGTGATCGGCGAAGCGGTCGCGCGCGGCGTGTCGCATGCGCTCGGTTTCACGGGCGGCACCCTCGCGCTGCTGATCGTGCTCGGCATTGGCCTGTCGTTGTATTTCCGGTTTTCGTGGCTGTCGGTGTCGGAGAAGCTCGGGGAGTCGATCATTTCGGCTGTGACCTTCGCGAAGCTGCGCCGCGAGGCGGGCCGCGACCGCAAGCTGGGCGAAGCCGCGGCGGTGAAGCGCGAAGGTAAGGTCGAGAAAGGCCGCGTGCGTATCGAGGAGCACGAGCCCGTCGTGATCGTGCCGCCAGTCGTCACGCCCGCCAAGTCGGAGCGGGTCGAGAAAGAACGGCAAGTGCCGCTTTTCACCGATCTGCCTGGCGATTCCACGCTGCCGCCTATCTCGCTGCTCGATCCGGCGCCCGCCGCGCAGGAAACCATTTCGGCGGATACGCTCGAATTCACCTCGCGTCTGATCGAGAAAAAGCTCAAGGACTTCGGCGTCGAGGTGAGCGTCGTCGCCGCGTATCCGGGTCCGGTCGTCACGCGCTACGAGATCGAACCGGCCACTGGCGTGAAGGGCAGCCAGATCGTGAATCTCGCAAAAGACCTCGCGCGTTCGCTGTCGCTGGTATCGATCCGCGTCGTCGAAACGATTCCGGGCAAGAATTTCATGGCGCTCGAACTGCCGAATCAGCGGCGCCAGACCGTGAGCCTGTCCGAAATTCTCGGCTCCGCGGTGTATGCGGACGCCGCATCGCCGCTCACCATGGGGCTCGGCAAGGATATCGGCGGCAAGCCCGTATGCGCGGACCTCGCGAAGATGCCCCACCTGCTCGTCGCGGGTACGACCGGTTCGGGCAAGTCGGTTGGTATCAACGCAATGATTCTGTCGCTGCTCTACAAGGCGAGCGCCGACCAGGTCCGCATGATCCTGATCGATCCGAAGATGCTCGAAATGAGCGTCTACGAAGGCATTCCGCATCTGCTCTGTCCGGTGGTGACCGACATGCGCCAGGCGGGTCACGCGCTGAACTGGGCGGTCGCCGAAATGGAGCGGCGCTACAAGCTGATGAGCAAGCTCGGCGTGCGTAACCTCGCCGGCTACAACAACAAGATCGACGAAGCTGCCAAGCGCGAAGAAAAGCTGCCGAACCCCTTCAGCCTCACGCCGGACGAACCGGAGCCGCTCACGCGCCTGCCCAACATCGTCATCGTGATCGACGAACTTGCAGACCTGATGATGGTGGTCGGCAAGAAGGTCGAGGAACTGATCGCGCGTATTGCGCAGAAGGCGCGCGCCGCCGGCATTCACTTGATTCTCGCCACGCAGCGTCCGTCGGTCGACGTGATTACCGGGCTCATCAAGGCCAACGTGCCGACGCGGATGGCGTTCCAGGTGTCGTCGAAAATCGACTCGCGCACAATTCTCGACCAGCAGGGCGCGGAATCGCTGCTCGGTATGGGCGACATGCTCTACCTGCCGCCGGGCAGCGGCTTGCCGGTCCGCGTGCACGGCGCGTTCGTGTCGGACGAAGAAGTGCACCGCGTCGTCGACAAGCTCAAGGAGCAGGGCGAGCCGAACTATATCGAAGGCATTCTCGAAGGCGGCGTGACCGGTGAGGGCGACGAGGGCTCGGCCGGCGCGGGAGCGGGTGGATCAGGCGACGGCGAATCGGATCCGCTCTACGATCAGGCAGTGGACGTGGTGCTGAAAAACAAGCGCGCGTCGATTTCACTGGTGCAGCGGCATTTGCGCATCGGCTACAACCGCGCGGCGCGCCTGCTGGAGCAAATGGAAAATTCAGGCGTGGTGTCGGCAATGTCGTCGAACGGCAATCGCGAAATTCTGGCACCGGCGCGAGAGGCGGAGTAGGCGTTATGGCGGGAAGTTTTTTGCCGCTTGCCGGGCCTGCTTCGCGGATGGGCTTCTGAGGCATGGTCCCAATGGCTGCAGCGGCCTGCTTCATGGTCGGCTTTGAACGTCCGCTTTCAATGTGGACATCAAGGACGCGGTCCAAAAATCCGCCGCGAAGAACCAGGTTCAGGGTCCTCTTCGACGCCGACTTCTAAGGCTCGTTTAAGCCTGCCTGCCTAAGCTCGGTTTGAGGCTCAGCGCAACAGACCGCAGGGACCGAAGTCTCATGCGTTCGCCCCGAGCCTCGCACAGCAAGCGTCACGTTGTGCTCACGGCCATCGGCAAACACTGCTCATGTCGATGCGCCGCAATCAGAGCCAATCAGAGTCAATCAAGGCCAGACAAAGCAGTCGCTCAACGAATTCAAATCAAGGGAGAAAAATCATATGCAGCTATTTGTGCAGCAGCATGCATCCAGCAGCGTCGGCCGGTTCGCCCGGGCAATCGCACGCGGCGTCGGTACAGCCGCGATCGGCGCGACGATGCTCGTCGCTTCGCAGGCGTTCGCGAGCGGCACCGAGCAGTTAAAGGCGTTCGTCGCGCAGGTTCACTCGGCGCGCGGCACCTTCGTGCAGCAGGAAGTACGCGCGCCCAGCAAGGCGCAAGCAGCGAGCGGCGTGCTGTCCACCACGGGCGGCGGCAAGAACGGTACGTCGAGCGGAACATTCACGTTCGCGCGTCCCGGCAAGTTCATCTGGCAATACGAAAAACCCTACTCGCAATTGCTGCAGGCGGACGGCGACAAGCTTTACGTATACGACAAGGATCTGAACCAGGTGACGGTGAGAAGCCTCGGCGGCGCGCTCGGCGCGAGCCCGGCGGCAATCCTGTTCGGCAGCAACGATCTGGATAAGAACTTCACCTTGCGCGATGCGGGTGTCAAGGCCGGCATCGACTGGCTCGAACTCACGCCGAAAGCGAAAGACACGCAATTTCAGCGCGTGGGCATCGGCTTCAAGGACGGCAATCTGCAAGCAATGGAATTGCACGACGTATTCGGCAACGTGACGTTGCTGACTTTCTCGAACATCCAGAAGAATCCGCCGCTGCCTGCGGATGCATTCAAATTTACCGTGCCGAAAGGCGCCGACGTGATCAACGGCTAACCGCTCGCCGTGCATTGATGTTTGCGAGAGAAGCCGCGCTGAACGCGCGGCTTTTTTATTATCGGTACCACGCAGTGCGCGCGCTACGGTTTCGCTTCGACGGCATGGGCTGCCTTCATATCGTCGATGAACGCTTCGACAATGTCCGTTCTATGCTGCCGCGTCCGCGTGACCATATGAAACGCGACGCGATAACGCATTAGCTCCGGGTTCAACGCGGCGAGGAGCCCTTGCTCGACGAACGGCGCCGCGAAGTGCCCGGGCAGGTAGCCGAGGTGATGCCCGGATAGCACGAGCATCGCGACCGCTTCCATGTTGTCCGCGACCGCGGTGACGTTGTGCGGCGTGGTCGAACTTTCGGCTTCGGGCAACGGATAGCTGCGCCACGCCCATTCGTGCGTTGCAGCTTGCTCGGGCGACACGTCGCCGGCTGAAGCAAACAGCGGATGTCCTTTCGCGCAATACGCGAACTGGTCTTCGGCAAACACCTCGGTGTATTCGAGCGACGGCACGCGATGCCAGAAATACCCGATGCCCACCTGAATCCGCCCATTGAGCAGTAACTCTTCGAGCTCGCCGGGTGAGCGCACCAGAATCGAAAATCGCACCGACTGATCGCGCGAGCGAAACCGGCCGATTGCGCTGCTAATGCGCGCACTTGCCGATACGGGCGTGTGCCCGATCATGCCGATGTCGAGGGTGCCCACGAGCTTGCGGCCGACATTGCGCGCCTGCATGCCGAAGCTGTCGACGGCACCGAGTAGCGCGCGAGCCGCGTCGGCGAACTGTTCGCCGCGCGGGCTCAGCCGAAAGCCGCCGCGGCCGCGTTCGCACAGCCGATACCCGAGGCGCGTTTCGAGCGTGGCGAGTTGCGTGCTGATGGTCGACTGGCCCACGTTGAGCGTGGCTTGGGCCGACGAGACGCCGCCCGCGTCGACGATCGCAAGGAACACGCGGATGAGTCGTAAATCGAGGTCGGTTAGTTGAGAGAACATGCGTCAGGATACATCGCCGCAGATCGATGTAAAGGTTACTGCGCGGCTATTTTAAGTTGACGGGAAGTGCTCAAGAATGGAGATTCACCCGGCTTTCAGGCGTTCGGAGTGCCTTCGGAACGCATGAGCGCACGCAATATAGCCGGTTCTCAGATTCCGAAAAGCTGCGTCTCCTTTCCATTGCCGAGCCACGATGAATACTTCTTCTTTCATTTCTCCTGAAGCCGGTGAACGGCCGCAGCCGCTGTCCGGCAATGCAATGCCGCGCTCTGGCGGCATTGCCACGATGATGCGCCTGCCGAACGTGGGCTCGGCGGAGGGATTCGACGCATGTTTCGTCGGCGTGCCGTTCGACCTGGGCACGTCCAACCGCACTGGTGCGCGCTTCGGGCCGCGCCAGATTCGCAGCGAATCGGTGCTGCTGCGCCCTTACAACATGGCAACGCGCGCGGCGCCATTCGATTCTCTGCGCGTGGCCGATCTGGGTGACGTCGCGATCAATCCGTACAACCTGCACGATTCGATCGCCCGGATTGAAACCGCTTACGACGAGATACTTCAGCACGATTGCAAACCGGTCACCCTCGGCGGCGATCACACCATCGCGTTGCCCATTTTGAGGGCGATTCATCGCAAGCACGGCAAGGTCGGCCTGATTCACGTCGACGCCCACGCCGACGTCAACGACACGATGATGGGCGAGAAAATTGCCCACGGCACGCCGTTTCGTCGCGCGGTCGAAGAGGGGCTGCTCGACTGCGAGCGCGTCGTGCAAATCGGTCTGCGCGGCACGGGCTACGCGGCAGAAGATTTCGACTGGTGCCGCGATCAGGGCTTCGACGTCGTGCAGGCCGAGGCATGCTGGAACCAGTCGCTTGCGCCGCTAATGGCACGCGTGCGCGAGCGCATGGGCGACGGCCCGGTCTATATCACGTTCGACATCGACGGTATCGACCCGGCCTTTGCGCCCGGCACCGGCACGCCTGAAATTGCCGGGCTGACCGTGCCGCAGGCGCTCGAAATCATTCGCGGCGCGCGCGGCTTGAATATTGTCGGATGCGATCTGGTGGAGGTGGCGCCGCCGTACGATCCGTTTGGCACGACGGCGCTGCTCGCCGCGAACCTCGCGTTCGAGTTGTTGTGCGTGCTGCCGGGCGTCGAGTACCGGACTGCTGCTCGCTGAGCTTGGTCGCCATCCGCTGCGATGCGCGGCGGATGCAACAGAAAAGGCCTGCAAATGCAGGCCTTTTCTTTAATTACGGCGCATTGAGCCGCTCACGCGTACGCGGTTTTACGCGTCGACACGAACGCAAGATAACACACCGCGCCGATCACCAGCGCGGGCAGCGTCGCGCCGAGGTTAGGCAGCCATTGGTTGATCGCCTGATAAGCGGCAATGCCGATCGCCCACGCAATAAACGCGCTCAGATGCCAGCCGCCCGAGAAGCCGTAACGACCGCGTACGTCGGCGAGCATGGCGGCTTCTATACGGCGCTTGCGCACGATGAAGTGATCGACCAGCACCACACCGAAAAGCGGCGCGAACACCGAGCCGATCAACAGAAGGAAGTTCTGATACTTCGCCATCGGTATAAGCAGCGCAATCAATGTGCACAGCGCGCCGAACGCCGCCGACAGCATCGGCACACTGCCGCGCGCCCAGAAGGTGCCCGTCGACACGGCTGCTGAATGAATGTCGGCAAATGCGTTGTCCACTTCGTCGATCAGAATAAGCAGCAACGCGAGCCCGCCGCCGGCTTGCGCAAGCGCGCTTGTCAGCAGCGCGTCGCCGCCACCGGCGGCCAGACCGTAGATCGCGCCCAATGCATAGAACCAGATGTTCGCGATGCCATAGCCGAGCAGCGTGCCGCGGAACGTGTCGCCGGCGCGGCGGCCGAAGCGCGTGTAGTCCGCGATCAACGGTAGCCATGAAAGCGGCATTGCCACCACGAGGTCGATAGCGCCGCCGAACGACATCTCGCCGGTGCCCGGCCGGCGCATCATCGCGCTCAGATCGTGCTGCGCGAGCAGGCTCCACGTGAGCCATGCCGCGCCGGCGAGCAGCAGCCAGATGCCCCACGTGCGCAGAAAGCGCCGCACGAACGAGAGCGGGCCGCTGATCGCGAGCAGCGTCGCGAGCAAGCCGAAGATGATGGTCCAGACGAGCGGCATGGAAAGACCGAAGGCCTGCTTCGCAAGAGCGTCGGCGGAATCGCGCATGACGATGACTTCGAACGAACCCCAGCCGACCAGTTGCACCGCGTTCAGCACAGCCGGCACCGACGCGCCGCGCACGCCGAGCGTCGGACGCAGCGAGGACATCGCCGCGAGCCCGGTGTCCGTGCCGATCACGCCCGCAAGCGCGAGCAGAACCACGCCGATCGCGCTGCCGATCACGATGGCCAGCAGCGCGTGCGGCAGCGACAGCCCCGGCACTAGCAGCGCGCCGGCTTGCGCGACCAGCAGGCCGATGCCGAGCGAGAACCAGAGCGCGAATGCGTCGCCGGTACGGAAGGCGCGGCGCGCGTCGGGTACCGGCGTGAGCGGCGCGTAGGTGGAACCGGCGTCGCCGGCGAGTGGATCTTGTGCCATCGGGTCTTGTCCCTGAGTCGTGTTGCTGTTGCTGTTCCGGTTGCTCTTGTATGCGAGTCCGCGTGCATGTTCAGGATGCGCGCCGCTCGTCCTTGCGCGGTCACTGTCATAATGCAGGACGTTTCCCACGCCTCGCGCCTTGCTCGTGCGGGTTTTGCGCTCTCGTCCGGCAGCATGCCGCCTTCAGGCCGATCATCACACGGACCATCGTGCGGGCCGCGTCCGGAAAAGCCGAGATTATCCCCAAAACGTCATGTTCGAAGAAACCCGTGCCAATGTTCCGCTCGCCGAACGCCTGCGGCCCCGCAATATCGACGAAGTAATCGGTCAGAAGCATCTGCTCGGCCCGAACAAGCCGCTGCGGGTCGCATTCGAATCCGGTGAAGCGCATTCGATGATCCTCTGGGGGCCGCCCGGCGTCGGCAAGACCACGCTCGCGCGGCTCATGGCCGACGCGTTTCATGCGGAATTCATCGCGTTGTCGGCGGTGCTGTCCGGCGTGAAGGATATTCGCGAGGCGGTCGAAACCGCGCAGATTCATCGCGCGAACGGGCATCAGACGCTAGTGTTCGTCGACGAAGTGCATCGCTTCAACAAGAGTCAGCAAGACGCGTTCTTGCCGCATGTCGAGTCGGGGCTCTTCGTGTTCATCGGCGCGACTACGGAGAATCCGTCGTTCGAAGTGAACAGCGCGTTGCTGTCGCGCGCCGCCGTCTACGTGCTCAAGAGTCTCACCGAGGAAGAGTTGGGCGAACTGCTCGAGCGCGCGCAACAGGAACTCGGCGGCTTGACGTTTACCGACGAAGCGCGCGATGCGCTGATCGGTTCCGCCGACGGCGACGGCCGCAAGCTGCTGAACAACCTTGAGATCGTCGCGCGCGCGGCTTCGCAGCAGAAGACCACGGAGATCGACGGCGCGTTGCTCGGCAGTGCGCTCGCCGAGAATCTGCGCCGCTTCGACAAGGGCGGCGACGCTTTCTACGACCAGATCAGCGCGTTGCATAAGTCGGTGCGCGGCAGCAGCCCGGACGGCGCGCTCTACTGGTTCTGCCGCATGCTCGACGGCGGCGCGGACCCGCGCTATCTGGCGCGCCGCATCGTCCGGATGGCGTGGGAGGACATCGGTCTAGCCGACCCGCGCGCCGCGCGCATTGCGCTCGACGCCGCCGAGACCTACGAGCGGCTCGGCACGCCCGAGGGCGAACTCGCGCTCGCGCAGGCGATCATCTACCTCGCCGTCGCGCCGAAGTCGAATGCCGGCTACAACGCGTACAACGAGGCGCGCCGCTTCGTGAGCAAGGACAAGTCGCGCGGCGTGCCGGTGCATCTGCGAAACGCGCCGACCAAGCTCATGAAGGAACTCGGCTACGGCCACGAATATCGCTACGCACACGATGAACCGGATGCATACGCGGCCGGCGAGACGTATCTGCCCGAGAACATGCGCGATCCGCATTGGTACACGCCGACGCCGCGCGGCCTCGAAGGCAAGATAGGCGACAAGATGGCGCGTCTTGCCGAACTCGACGCGCAGTGGCGCAACGAGAACAAGCCCAAGAAGAGTTGAGCCTGTCCGGTGCCGCCGGTGCGCTAAAATCCCACCTTCATACAACGAATACCGCCCCATCCCATGCTCGACATCCAGTTGCTGCGCAAAGACCTCGACGGCGTCGCGAAGCGCCTCGCCGACCGCGGCTATACCCTCGACGTGGCGGCCTTTACCGCGCTCGAAGCGGAACGCCGCGACACCCAGACTCGCACCGAAGAACTGCAGGCGCGCCGCAACAGCCTGTCGAAGCAGATCGGCGCGATGAAAGGGCGGGGCGAGGACACTTCGGCCGTGATGGCGGAAGTCGGCGGCATCGGCGACGAGATGAAGGCGTCGGCAGCGAAGCTCGACGACATTCAAAAACGTCTGTCGGATCTTCTGCTTGGCGTGCCGAATCTTCCGCATGAGAGCGTGCCGACAGGGCGCGACGAAGCGGACAACGTCGAGGTGCGCCGTTGGGGCACGCCGCGTCAGTTCGATTTCGAAGTCAAGGATCACGTGGATGTCGGCGCGCCGCTCGGCCTCGATTTCGAGACCGGCGCCAAGCTGTCGGGCGCGCGCTTCACGATGCTGCGCGGGCAGATTGCACGGCTGCATCGTGCGCTCGCGCAGTTCATGATCGACACGCACACGCAGCAGCATGGCTATACGGAGATTTACACGCCGTACATCGTGAATCCGGAAATTCTGTACGGCACCGGCCAGTTGCCCAAGTTCGCCGACGACATGTTCCGCGTCGAGAAGGGCGGCGGCGAAAACACGGTCACGCAGTATCTGATCTCCACGTCGGAAATTTCGCTGACGAACACGGTGCGCGACAGCATCGTCGAAGCGGGCGCATTGCCGATCAAGCTGACCGCACATTCACCATGCTTCCGTTCGGAAGCGGGCTCGTATGGGCGCGACACGCGCGGCATGATCCGTCAGCATCAGTTCGACAAGGTCGAAATGGTGCAGATCGTGGCGCCGGAAACGTCGTATGACGCATTGGAGCATATGGTCGGCCACGCCGAGACGATTCTGCAAAAGCTGGAATTGCCGTACCGCGTGATCACGCTGTGCACGGGTGACATGGGCTTCTCGGCGACCAAGACTTACGACCTCGAAGTCTGGTTGCCGGCGCAGAACACCTATCGCGAAATTTCGAGCTGTTCGAACACGGAGTCGTTCCAGGCTCGCCGGATGCAGGCGCGCTACCGGAACGCGCAAGGCAAGCCGGAACTCGTTCATACGCTGAACGGTTCGGGTCTTGCGGTGGGTCGCACGCTCGTGGCCGTGCTCGAGAACTTCCAGAACGCCGATGGCTCCGTGACGGTGCCGGCGGCGCTGCGGCCATACCTTGGCGGCGTCGAGCGGCTGGAAGCGCCGGCGGCCTGATTCGCGTCGGGTGGACGCCAACCGCGTGATTTGATCGCCGCGATTCGTCGAAATTTTTTCGGCGAGGTACTTGGAAATCCAGATCAGCTGTTCTATAATCTTTCTCTCCCAAGCAGCGACCCGCTTGGATCTGACAAAACCGCCTCGTTGTGGCAAGTCGGAAAACACGGAAAGGTGGCAGAGTGGTCGAATGCGCCGGACTCGAAATCCGGTGTACCTTTAGGGGTACCGTGAGTTCGAATCTCACCCTTTCCGCCAAATTCAGAAAACAGGCCCTTCGGGGCCTGTTTTCGTTTCGGCGTGTCAAATGACTCGTCGTTCTGACGTCGGATATGAGTCTGGCATTCATAAGCGATGCTAACTTATCGCTGCGCGTGGGGAATTCCACCTGCCGCTGAGTCATCAACCCGCTGACTCACCATCCTCTTCCCCGCTTTGCCCGGCCCCCGCGCCGATCCTCTGTACAATTGGCCGTTCGATTGAATATCGACCTACCTGCGAACCCATCGACCGAATACATGGCCATTACCTACAAGACTCCTGACGACATTGCCAAGCTGCGTATCTCTGGCCGCCTTGCGGCCGACGTGCTGGCCATGATCGCCGAGCACGTGAAGGCCGGTGTCTCCACCGACGAGCTGGACGCACTGTGCAATGACTACATCGTCAACACGCAAAAGTCGATTCCGGCCAACGTCGGTTATCTGGGTTTTCCAAAGACGGTGTGCACCTCGGTCAATCAGGTGGTTTGCCACGGCATTCCGAACCGCAGCGAAGTGCTGAAAGACGGCGACATCATCAATATCGACGTGGCGATCATCAAGGACGGCTACTTCGGCGACACGAGCCGCATGTATTGCGTCGGCCAGCCGAGCACGGTGGCTCGTCAACTGGTCGACACGACCTATGAGGCAATGCTTGCGGGCATTCGCGAAGTGAAGCCGGGAGCGACACTTGGCGATGTCGGCCACGCGATCCAGAAGGTCGCGCAACGCGATGGTTTTTCGATCGTGCGCGACTACTGTGGCCACGGCATCGGCAAGGTTTATCACGAAGACCCGCAGGTTTTGCATTACGGGCAACCGGGGCAAGGCATACGTCTGAAGCCCGGCATGGTCTTCACGATCGAGCCGATGATCAACGCGGGCCGCGCCGGTACCACGGTATTGCGCGACGGCTGGACGGTGGTCACGAAAGACCGCTCGCTGTCAGCGCAGTGGGAACACATGATCGCGGTCACCGACGACGGCTACGAACTCCTCACGCCCTGGCCGGACGGCACCGGCAGCTACGCAGCACCGTGAGGCAAACACGCTGCGCATGACGTCGACGGGTATGGCGCCAGGCGCCAGGCGCCGGGCGCGCGAAATGCTCGGGGTTGCCTGCGCGCTTTGCGTGAACCGGCTTGCGCGATAAGATCGCCCGTCAAAGAATGAATTGACTCTCGCGCCGGTTCGGTTAAAGCTACGGCTTAAGGTTTCAAGGGGTTTTCGTCTGCATGAGTCCGTCACTGACCGTTCGCCGTATCGCCGCTGATCAGGGCGCCGTTTTTCGCGAACTTCGTACAGCGTCCCTGCGTGAGGCGCCCTATGCGTTCGGCGCAACGCTAGAAGACGCATTGTCCGCGGACGCCGCGAGCTTTGACGCCGTCGCCGCGGAACACGCGGTTTCTGCCGCCATCAGCACTTTCATTCTCTACACCGAGGGTCATCCGGCCGGACTGGTCGAAGCGCACTTCGAAGAAGTCGATGAGCGCCGCGCGTTCGTGTGCGAACTGTGGGTGGCGCCTGCGGTCCGGCATCTGCGCGGCGGAGAGTTGCTGGTCGATACGGCTAGCGGCTGGCTTGCCAACGAGGGCGCGGCGGAAATCTACGCATGGGTCGCCGACTCGAATCGCAACGCAATGCGCTTTTACGAAGCGCTCGGTTTCGGGCCGACCGGCGAACATCGGCGCGTCGCGCGTGCGCCAGAGCAGGTCGAGAGTCTGCTGGTTCGCCACGTGCCGTCCACGTCGACAGCAGTTGACCAGTGAACTGCCGAGTAGCGCAACCGTCCGCCGCCTGTTTCGAATTTCCGTCCGCGTCGCTGTCCGCATCGCCATCCACATTTTCGTCCGCACTTCCCTCTGCATTCCAGCAGCGTTCCCGCCTCGCCCGTTCATGTGCCGCGCGGTTCGATCGTTTCCGCGCGAGCACGTGTGAACATCCAGCCGCTCGTTGTCCGGCAAAAAATCTCGCCGCGCGCGCGGACGCCTGTAAAATACGCAAAATTTTTGCCGAACGTTATGTCGCCCAAGAAATCGCCCTTTTTCGAACTCCGCAGCGGTTCCGTCGACACGCTCCTGTTTGTGGTCAAGACAACCGACCTCGATGCCATGCGTGCCGAGCTGACCCGGCGCTTCGAGGCGACCCCCGAATTTTTCGCTAACGACGTCGTCGCGATAGACGTGCGCCGGCTTGCCGGCAACGAACGCGTGCCGCTCGCCGAGATCGCACAGTTGCTCGAGAGCGTGCGCATGCGTCCCGTTGGCGTGGTCGCCGACACGCAGCAGTCGTGGGCGGCGGAGTCGGCGCTGCCGTTGCTCGAAGCGCGCGACCGCCGCGGCGCGTCCGCAAAATCGGCTGACGAAGAAGCCGCGGGCGCATCGGCGGCGGACGTGGCCGACTCGGCAAACTCAGGCACAACCTCAGGCACAAACGCAGCGCCTGCGAATCAGACGGCCGCACCCGCATCGGTTGAGCCCGCGCCTGCGCCGGCCGCCGAGCCCGTGCGTCTTGCCACGTCTTCGCAAACCATGGTGGTGGAAAAGCCGCTGCGCTCGGGTCAGCGCATCTACGCAAAGGGCGATCTCGTCGTGCTCGGGCTCGTGAGCTACGGCGCGGAAGTTATCGCTGAAGGCAACATCCATATCTATGCGCCGTTGCGCGGGCGTGCGCTCGCCGGCGTGCAAGGCAATCACGACGCGCGCATTTTCTGCACGTGTCTCGAACCGGAACTCATCTCGATCGCGGGCATCTATCGGACGACCGAGAACCCGCTGCCGGCCGACGTGCTCGGCAAGCCGGTGCAGATCTGGCTCGAAGACGAAAAGTTGATGATCGAACCATTGCGGCTCACGTAAGCGCTGCCGGATTCGCTGCGCCGAACGTTGACGGCGCGCGGCGTCGGGGGCGAAATATGGCCGCACATAATTGACGAATTTGACGAACACAAGGTAAGGGTAATGGCAAAAATCATTGTGGTGACATCGGGCAAAGGTGGCGTGGGCAAGACGACCACGAGCGCGAGTTTTGCATCGGCCCTCGCATTGCGTGGCAGCAAGACCGCCGTGATCGACTTCGACGTCGGTCTGCGCAATCTCGATCTCATCATGGGCTGTGAGCGCCGCGTCGTGTACGACCTGATCAACGTCATTCAGGGCGAAGCCAATCTGAACCAGGCGCTGATCAAGGACAAGAAGTGCGAGAACCTCTTCATTCTGCCGGCCTCGCAAACGCGTGACAAAGACGCGCTGACCATGGAAGGCGTCGAAAAGGTCATCAACGACCTGATCGCGATGGACTTCGAATACATCGTGTGCGACTCGCCGGCCGGTATCGAATCCGGCGCGCTCCTCGCCATGCATTTTGCAGACGAAGCGCTGATCGTGACGAACCCGGAAGTGTCGTCGGTGCGCGACTCGGACCGCATTCTCGGCATCCTGTCGTCGAAAACCAAGCGCGCGATTGAAGGCAAGGAGCCGATCAAGGAGCACCTGCTGATCACGCGCTACAACCCGAAGCGCGTGAGCGAAGGTGAGATGCTGTCGCTGACCGACATCCAGGAAATCCTGCGCATCGACCTGATCGGCGTGATCCCGGAATCCGAAGCGGTGCTGCACGCGTCGAATCAGGGTCTGCCTGCAGTGCATCTCGACGGCACCGACGTGGCCGAAGCTTATAAAGACGTCGTATCGCGTTTTCTCGGCGAGCAGAAATCGCTTCGCTTTACCGATTACCAGAAGCCCGGGCTGCTGCAGCGCCTCTTCGGCACCAAGTAAGGGGAGCGCACGTTATGTCGATTCTTTCGTTTTTGCTGGGCGAGAAGAAGAAATCCGCGTCGGTAGCGAAGGAACGCCTGCAGTTGATCATCGCGCACGAGCGCGCCGGCGGTCATGCTCCCGCCGATTATCTGCCTGCGTTGCAACGCGAACTGGTCGCCGTGATTTCAAAGTATGTGCGGATTTCCGACGACGACATCCGCGTGAGTCTCGAGCGCCAGGACGACCTCGAGGTGCTCGAGGTCAAGATAGAGATTCCGCAGACCTTATAAGTCGGCTGGTCGCGTTCGCGTTCGCGGTCGGCGAGAGTCGATGCGCGCGCCGCGCGAACGTCGGCGAGCGCGGCTTACGGACGAGGTGCGGGCGAGCCGCCCTCAGTCGGTCTATCGGCTGGCCTATCAGCGGGTCGAGCGGTCGGGTCGTCGGCGGAAGCGCGAGCGGAGGCATCAGCTGAACTGTCAGCGGACGTCTCGTTGGAACTATCTGCGGCAATGACTTCCGCCACCGGCTCCGATGCGTCGACTTCTGGCGCATCCACCGCGGGCACTTCCGGCACCGGAGCAGGCGCCGGGCGCGGCAGCGGCGCCATGTAGCGCTCGGAAAGCGCCTCGTAAAGCGGCGGCGCAAAAAAGCGCGACACGCGGCTCGCAATTAGCGCGGTGGCCATCAGCGAAATCACGAGCGCGTGACCGTTGATCATCTCCATCACGATCACGAAAGACGTGATCGGCGACTGCGTGACTGCGGCCAGATAACCGACCATGGCGAGCGCGATCAGCATCGGCAGTTGCATGGAGCCGAACACCATGTGCAGCAGATTGCCGAAGCCTGCGCCGATCGACAGCGATGGAGCAAAGATGCCGCCTGGAATGCCGGGCAGGTACGAGCCGACCATCGAAATCATTTTGAGGAACGGATAGAACACCGACAGCTGTTCGTGTCCGTCGAGCAAACCGCGCGCTTCCGCATAGCCGCTGCCGAACGTGGTGCCGCCCGAAACCAGGCCGACTCCCGCGATCACGAAGCCGCACAGCGCGGCGAACGCGACGGGCCGCTCGCCGTGCAATTGACGCAGCGGCGCGGGAATCCAGCGCGCGGTGTTCAGCAGCAGCCAGCAGAACACGCCGCCCGCAATACCCGTGATGATGGCCGTGAGCAGCACCGCGAGCGCGAGCAGATCGGGAAAGTGCGCGCCGATCTGAATGGTGCCGAAGTACGTATAGTTGCCGTTCAGTCCCAGCGCGATCACACCGGCAATGATGATGGCGGTAATCAGCACACCGCTCGCGCGGGCTTCAAAACTGCGCGTCAGTTCCTCGATGGCGAACACGATACCCGCGAGCGGAGTATTGAACGCCGCCGACAGACCCGCTGCCGCGCCGGCCAGCACCAGTTGCCGCTCGATCAGTGCGTTCGAACGCGGATACAGCCTGCGCAGATTGAACATGAGGGCCGCGCCCACTTGCACGGTCGGCCCTTCGCGGCCGATCGTAAATCCGCCGAGTATCGCCAGAAACGACACCACGATCTTCCCGAACAGAATGCGAAACGACAGCAGCCGCGCGCCATATTCGCCGGGTTTCGAATGAAGCGTGGCGATTACCTGAGGAATGCCGCTGCCTTCGGCGCCGCGAAAGAACTTGCGCGTGAGCCATACGGCGAGCGCCGCCACCGCGGGGGTGATGATGAGCGGCGCCCACACGTGCTCGCGCTGCACCGTGCGGAATTCCTCGTAGCCCCAGTCGATCAGCCGCGCGTAGAGCACCGCCACGAGCCCGACCGCGATCGCCCCGAGCCAGAAAATGCCGTACTGGCGCCAAAGACGTCTCGCGCGACGCACGATCCCGGAAGAAAGAAGAGGTTGCGCTCGCGACATGAGATCTGGATGTGCAAAGGATGAAGTATAAAGCGCGCGGAAAACGTAAAACCGTATGAAAGCTTTGTGAAATGAAGTAAAAAGGTAAGCTGTAAGGCGCGCGATGTAAGACGCCGTATTGTTTTCCGGCGGCCGCATTGCCCGTTTCAGCAAAGACTATTCCATTCGTCGGCTAAAATATTTTGACGTTGAACAACCGAAGGCCCTCAATGAAGCGAGTCCTTATCGTCAAGGTCACCTCCCTCGGCGATATCGTGCAAGCGCTGCCCGTCGTAGCGGATATCAAACGCGCATTTCCTGGCGTTCAAGTGGATTGGGCCGCAGACGAAGCATTCGCCGAAGCGGCGCAATGGTGCAAGGGCATCGACCGTGTACTGTTCGCGCCGCTGCGGCGTTTCAAGAAAGCGCGCCGGTGGGCCGACTTCAAGGCGATCGCGGCGTCCATCGCGGAGCTGCGCGCGTATCGCTACGATTACATCATCGACATTCACGGCGTGTACAAAAGCGCGATCATCGCGTTTCTGGCCCGCTCGTCGCGTTGCATCGGCTACCAGTCTCAGGATCTGGGCGAGCGGGGCGCTGCGTTCGCGTACACGGGGCGTTTTGGTCCGCGTCCGCAATGCAATGCGTGGCATGGCATGCGTATCAGCGCGGGCGAGGCTCTCGGCTACGAAGTTGAAGGCCCGCCCGTCTACGACCTGAAGTTGCCGGAGCCGGCGAGCCCGCCGTTCGACGGTGAGCGCGCGTCCGTCGCCGCGCTTTTTCATGCGACGTCGAAAGACGACAAGAAGTGGCCGATCTCGCATTGGGCGGTGGTCGGCACCGAGCTTTCGCAACGCGGCTTCCGCGTGGTCTTGCCGTGGGGTTCGGAAGGCGAGCGCATCGAGGCCGAGCAGATCGCCGCGCAAGTACCGGGCTCGAAGGTCCTGCCGAAGATGACCGTGACGGAAATCGCGCAAATGATCGACGCGTGCTCGTTGGTGGTCGGCGCGGACACCGGTTTTGTCCACCTCGCACATGCACTGCTGAAGCGCACGGTCATGATTTTCGTATCGACGTCGCCTGAACATTGCGGCGTGGAAGCACCGTTCCGCTCGATCTCAGTTGGCGACGGCCTTTCGGTGCCGCCCATCAGCGCCGTGCTCGATGCCATCGACTACGTGCACAGCGAGCCGCCGGCCGTCGCCGGGCAGGGTTCTGCTGCGGCTTGAGCGCTGCCTCGACCGCAATCGTTTGCTCAAAGAAAAGGGCGTCGCGCGCAGAGTGCCTATTCCACTGGCACTATGACGTGACGCCCCTATAAACGCCCGCGTCGGGGAACGCTGGGCGAAAACGATTCGGCTTACTGCGCAACCGTGCGAGACGCAAAGCGCTCATTACACGGTTGTTAAATCTGTCGCTTTTCGTTGGTCGGTTGAGCGCTCGCGCTCGTTGCGCGTGTTGGTGAACAAGGCTAAATGGTGCTCGCAAGCCGCGCCTGGCAGACGCGCTCCCGCCTTCAGGAAGGCCGCGAGGCAATACACTCAAGGCTCATTACCGACCGGCATCTTCAAGTCAGTATAGGCGGTGTTTTCATCGGATGTGAGCGTGCATTGCCACGTGTCCGGACGAGTCACGCGGAACGGCGAACGTGTAACACGCGCGTGATCTTCCCTTACAACTGGCAACGTTCTGGCAGCGGTACGTCGTGTTCAATCGAGTCATTCGAGATTTCTCGAACGAACCTGACTCGATGGAGAACAACATGAAACGCCTGCTCCTGACCATGATCGCCGGCACCGTACTCGCAACCCTGCTTGGCGGCTGCGTTGTCGCGCCGGCGCCGGGCTACTACTACGGCGGTGGCGGCTACTACCACCATCACGGCTATTACTACCGTTAAGTTCGAGGCCGGCGCAAAGCCGGCCCGCAACTGACGGTGCGGGCGTCAGGCCACCAGCATCTCGAACGCGATCACAGCGGTAATGGCTGCCGCATTCGCCGCCAGCGCCTCCACGACAATGCCTTTCCAGGTGGCGGGGCGAAAGCGCAGCGCCAGCAGCAGCGAACACAACAACGCGAGCGCGATGATCGTCACGACGTCGGCATTATGTAAGTGAAGGTTCATCCGGGCCTCCCTGCTTGCCATAGGGTCATTCAGGTCGAGTATAGGCAAGTCAAAAAGGCGCGCAAGGCAGGGGATTCACTCAGCGAAACCGCCGCCAGGCGGGGAATTCAGCGATCAACCCGCCGAGGTCCCCTCCCTGTCTATCGCCGCGTCACATCAGGCGCGAGTCGCGCGTCTCGCGCATGCACAGCACGCCGATCATGCTGACGGCCGCGGCGATCGACACATACGCGCCCACCCACGGCAGCCCGCCGCGCGCGGCCAGCATTTGCGCGATGTACGGCGCAACAGATGCGCCGAGAATCCCGCCAAGGTTGTACGACACACCTGCGCCGGTATAGCGGACGTTGGTCGGAAACAGTTCGGGCAGCAGCGCGCCCATCGGCGCAAAGGTCACGCCCATCAGGAACAGTTCGATGACGAGGAACAGCAGCACCAGCGGCGTTTGTCCGCTGCCGAGGAGCGGCGCCATGGTGAAGCCCGACAGGACCGCCGCGACGATGCCCACGATCAGCACCGGCTTGCGGCCATAGCGGTCGCTTGCCCAGGCGGACAGCGGCGTGGCAAGCGCCATGAACACCACGGCGATGCACAGCAGCCCGAGGAAGGTTTGCCGCGGAATGTGCAGCACCGACACGCCATACGACAGCGAGAACGTGGTCGCGTTATAGAACAGCGTGTAGCAGACCACCATCGCGAGCGCGCCCAGCAGCGTGGGCATCCAATGCCGCGACAGCAGCGTCGCGATGGGCACCTTCACGCGCTCCTGACGTTCGATGGCGGCCTGGAAGGCCGGTGTCTCCGCAATCTTCAGCCGCACGTAAAGCCCCAACGCGACCAGCACCGCGCTTACGAGGAACGGCACGCGCCAGCCCCAGCTCCGGAACTGCGCGTCGCTCAACGACATCGCAAGCGCGAAGAAGAGGCCGTTCGACGCGAGAAAGCCGATCGACGGTCCGAGTTGCGGGAACATGCCGAACCAGCCGCGCTTGCCGGCAGGCGCGTTTTCGGTGGCGAGCAGCGCCGCGCCGCCCCATTCACCGCCGAGGCCAATGCCCTGGCCGAAACGCAAGATGCACAGAAGGATCGGTGCAAGACTGCCGATGGAGTCGTAGCCCGGCACGAAGCCGATCAGCGTGGTCGAGACGCCCATCACGAGCAAAGACGCGACGAGCGTCGATTTACGGCCGATGCGGTCGCCGAAATGGCCGAACAGGAACGAGCCGATCGGCCGCGCGACGAACGCAATGCCGAACGTGACGAAGGCCGACAGGGCCTGAGCCGTTGCCGAGCCATGCGGAAAAAACACCGGGCCGATGACGAGCGCCGCGGCGGTCGCATAGACGTAGAAATCGTAGAACTCGATCGCGGTGCCGATGAAGCTCGCGAAGATGATCCGCGCACTGTTGGTGTGTCCGGCCGCATTGGGCTCGGCCGCGGAAATCGGCGATGTGGACATGCAGGGTCTCCATGTATCGTGATGCCGCGTTGCCTCGCTCGATAGGGGCGCAGTGTGGCTGCGCAACGGCGCGGTCAATCGGCATCTTTGTTCAGGTTCGTGCGCTTGAGTCGAACTCGCGTCGGCCATCACGCTGACGGGCGACGAACCCGCAGCATACAGCGTTGGCCGTGAGGACTCGCGCGCGAATGCGGCCTTGTGCGCGTGCATGGCGATCACGCCGCCACGCAGCAAAGGCGTTTGCGTGGCGCGCGTGGATGACGCGGCGCCGCGACAGGTGGCTGCAAGCCGCGCCGGCGGATGAGCGGGCGGCCTGCACCGTGCCGGAGGCTCCGGCGAGGGAATCGGAAAATTATAGCGAGCGCGGCGCGCGCGCAGCAAGGCGGCTGGCCGATCGGCCAGGCCGCGTTCAGTCGATGGTCAGCGATTGCGGCGAAGCCAGTTCGCGCAACTGGAACTTGCCGTCGTCGTTGAAAAGCCAATCTTCGAACAGTTCGAGCTGGCCGCGGCCGTTCAGCAATTTGCCCGGCGGCAATGGCAGCGGTGATGCACGTCGCAACGTGGCGAGCGCGGTGCTTTCCGCTTCGTCGTCGCCGTTCGTGCGATACACCGACGACGCCACCACGTGCCCGTTGCGATCGACGGTGAACGAGACCACGACGAGCGAGCGCAGCATCGCTTGCGGCTTGCCGCGCAGTACATACGAAGGATTGCGCTCGACGATGCGCTGCGCGACCGCCTCGCGATACTGGTCGAGTGTCGCGCTGTTGACTGCGGCGGGCGGCGTCGGGACGGCCGCGCGTGGCGGCGGCGGGGTGAACGTGCAACCGGCGACGGCAAGTGCGAGCAACGCAGTGTATGCGGTGCCGCGTAGAGACAGTGGCCATGCGCAGCCGCGGCGAGCGCGGCATTCAGTCATGGGGCGAAGGAGGCGCGTGCGGGTAAGCATGATGAACCACTAAAAAGGGCAGAACCTGTTTAGATCGTAGTCAAAAACCGCCGCGTTTCAATCCGCGTTCGCCCCGGTATCTCGACTTAGGCGCCAGCAAAAAAGGCGAACTCGCCAACGAGTTCGCCTTCGCAATCCGCCGTGCATGAACGCGCCTATTCCGGCGCGTTCACGCAACTCGACGCGTGTCAGTTCAACGCTTGCCGTGCCGCTTTGACCGCGGCCAGCACCTGCTCGGGCGCGGTGCCGCCAGGATGGTTGCGGCTTGCAACCGAGCCTTCGAGCGTCAGGTACGAGAACACGTCGTCGCCGATCAGATGCGCGACGTTCGGCAATTCCGCGCGCATTTCATCGAGCGTGAGGTCCGCGAGATCGCAGCCGCGATCCGCGCAGATGCGCACGGCCAGCGCAACGGCTTCGTGCGCGTCGCGAAATGCGAGGCCGCGCTTGACGAGGTAGTCGGCGAGATCGGTTGCCGTAGAGAATCCTTGCAATGCGGCGTCGCGCATGGCTTGCGGCTTCACCGAAATGCCCGCGACCATTTCAGCGAAGATGCGCAGCGTATCGGCGACGGTGTCCACCGTGTCGAACAGCGGTTCCTTGTCTTCCTGATTGTCCTTGTTGTACGCGAGCGGCTGGCCTTTCATCAGCGTGAGCAGCGCCATCAGATGACCGTTCACACGGCCGGTCTTGCCGCGCGCGAGTTCGGGCACGTCGGGGTTCTTCTTCTGCGGCATGATCGACGAACCCGTGCAGAAACGGTCGGCCAGGTCGATAAAGCCGACGCGCGGGCTCATCCACAGTACGAGTTCTTCGGAGAAGCGCGAGATGTGCGTCATGACGAGCGCCGACGCCGCCGTGAATTCGATTGCGAAGTCGCGGTCGGACACAGCGTCGAGCGAGTTTGCGCAGATGCCGTCGAACCCGAGCGTCTTTGCCACCGCGTGACGGTCGATCGGATAGCTCGTGCCGGCGAGTGCCGCCGCGCCCAGCGGCAGACGGTTCACGCGCTTGCGGCAATCGAGCATGCGCTCGGCGTCGCGAGAAAACATTTCGACGTAGGCGAGCAGGTGATGACCGAACGTGACCGGCTGCGCGACCTGCAAGTGCGTGAAGCCGGGCATGATGGTCGACGCATTCTTCTCCGCCATGTCGAGCAGCGCCGTGCGCAGTTCCTTCAGCAACGCGCCGATGCGGTCGATCTCGCCGCGCAGCCACAGGCGGATGTCGGTCGCGACCTGGTCGTTACGCGAGCGGCCCGTATGCAGACGCTTGCCGGCGTCGCCGATCAGCGCGGTGAGGCGTGCTTCGATGTTCAGGTGAACGTCTTCCAGGTCGAGTTGCCACTCGAACTCGCCTCGCTCGATTTCGCCCTTGATCTGCGCCATGCCGCGTTGGATCGCGGCGAGGTCTTCGGCGGCGATGATCTTTTGCGCGCCCAGCATCGAGGCGTGCGCAAGCGACCCTTCAATGTCGACGAGCGCGAGACGCTTGTCGAAGAAAACCGACGACGTATAGCGTTTGACGAGCTCCGACATCGGCTCCGAGAAGCGAGCCGACCAGGCTTCGCCTTTTTTGTGCAGTTGGGACGTCATGGTTTTGGGCAGTTAAGCGGCAGTTATGCAGCAGTTAAATGGCGATCGGGCGAGCGGTAAAAAGCTGACGACGCAGATGCGCCTGGCATGTCTGCAAGCGCATCGTCGAAGCATGGAAAGACAGGGATTTTAACACTGGCGCAACGCCGCGCCGACGACGGACCCGCGCCCTGCAATGGCGGCTCGTGCTACGGCCTATTCGCGCACCAGCACTACCAGCTTGAGGTCTTCGCGATGCGCGGGCTTGAACGTAATCTGATCGTAGACGAGCCGGCCGTCGCGCGGATGATTGAATTCGCGCCGTCCGCCTTCGCGGCCTCCGACGTCTTGCGAAGCCCAGAAGCGCGCAAACGCGTCGCTCGCCGCGGTGAGCGAATCGATCAGCGCACGGGTTGGCGCGTCGTTCAGATGACGGATCGAATCCGCGCGAAACTCTGCGGCTAGGCGCCGAGCGCGCGTGTCCCAGTCGACGATCAACTCGCGCGCCGCCGGTTCCGTGAACGTATAGCGAAGCAGATTGCGGTCATGCGAACCGTCGAGCCAGCCGACGAAAAGATCGGCCGCGCGTTCGTTCCATGCGAGCGCATTCCATTGACGGTCGAGCACATAGGCGGGCGCGTCTACGAGTTGCACGGTTTCGAGCAGTGTCGCGGGCGCGTCGGCGGCGGCCGGGTCGGGCTCGGCCGGATCGCGCTGGGCGGCCAGTTCGAACAGATACGCCCGCTCGGCGCGCGACAGTTGCAGCGCGACGGCGATACGCGCGAGCGCGTCCGCGGAAGCGGAAACCGGACGCCCTTGCTCGATCCATGTGTACCAGGTCGGACTCACGCCGCACAGCTGCGCGACTTCCTCGCGCCGCAAGCCGGGCGTGCGGCGGCGCGGGCCGGGCGGCAGGCCGACCGCTTGCGGCGACAGCCGCTCGCGGTGCGCGCGGATGAAGTCGCCCAGCGCGCGCGCGGGCGTGGCATCGAGCGGCGGCGGGTTGTCGGCGGAAGAGGGCGTGCTCGTTCGCGTGGTCATTCGTTTGGTACGGCGTGAGGAGGGTGGTATAGATACCAGAATAATTGCTTAACTTGTACTGGTACACGGCGGGCTCTATTGTAGCGGCGTAGCGGCTCGAACGGCAGGCCGCGCTGCCAGCACCAGAAACGCGGACCCACACGACACAGTCCCACGCAGACAACCGGAGCTATTCATGAAGCATCACGATCAGGTCGCCGACGCCTTCGGGTCGACCGCCGCCGCCTATTTGACGAGTCCGACCCACGCAACCGGCGCGGATCTGCGGACGCTTGCCGAGTCGATCGCGGCGACGCCGGATGCGACGGTGCTCGACATGGGCTGCGGCGCGGGCCACGCGAGTTTCGCGGTCGCGCCGCATGCCAAAGAAGTGGTCGCCTACGACATCGCTGCGCTGATGCTCGCCACGGTGGAAGGCGCCGCGAAGGATCGCGGCCTCGCGAACATTCGCACGCAGCAGGGCGCGGCCGAGAAATTACCGTTCGCCGATCACACGTTCGACTGGGTCATCAGCCGGATGAGCGCGCATCATTGGCACGACGTGGCGCCGGCGCTTGCCGAAGTGCGGCGCGTGCTGAAGCCGGGCGGCCGGGTGCTGTTCATCGACATCGCCGGTATCGACCATCCGTTGCTGGACACGCATATCCAGGCAATCGAACTCCTGCGCGACGGCTCACATATTCGCGATTACCGCGCCGACGAATGGATCGCGCTCTTCGAAGCCGCAGCTTTCAAGGCCTCGATTCGCGAGCGCTGGCGTATCGACATCGAATTCAGTTCGTGGGTGGCGCGCATGCGCACGCCTGAGGATCGCGTGGCGGCGATCCAGTCGCTGTGGCGCAATTCGCCGGATGAAGTGCGGCAGTATTTCGACGTGAAGGAAGACGGCTCTTTCAAGCTGGACGCGTTGATGGTCGAAGCGGCTTGAGAAAGCATGCGGACATGGCAGCGGCGCTCGCAAGCGCCGCTGCCATTCCGAATCGTCAACCCGTATTGCGCAACCCCGCCGCGATACCGTTGATGCTCAGATGAATCCCGCGCCGCACGCGCGCGTTGGTGTCGCCCGCGCGGTAACGCTTGAGCAATTCGACCTGCAGGTGATTAAGCGGATCGAGGTACGGAAAGCGGTTCTTGATCGAGCGCGCGAGCAGCGGATTTTCCGCGAGCCGTTCGCTCTTGCCGGTGATCTCCGACAACACTTTGGACGTACGCTCCCATTCCGCGACGATCCGCTCGAACACATGCTTGCGCAGCTTCTTGTCGGTGACGAGCGCCGCGTAGCGCGAGGCCACCGCGAGGTCGGTCTTCGCGAGCACCATGTCCATGTTCGAGAGCAGCGTCGAGAAGAACGGCCAGGTCTTGTGCATTTTCCTCAGTTGCGCGAGACGGCGTCCGCGCTCGGCATCGCTCGGTGCGTCGTCGAGATACGCGGCCACCGCAGTCCCGAAACCATACCAGCCGGTCAGCAACAGCCGGCATTGGCCCCACGAGAAACCCCACGGGATTGCGCGCAGATCTTCGATCTTGCGTTGCTTCGGATCCTGCAACTTGCGTGACGCGGGACGGCTGCCGATGTTCAGTTCGGCGATCTCCGAGATCGGCGTGGACTCGAAGAAATACTCCTTGAAGCCGGGCGTTTCATACACGAGCGCGCGATACGAGGCCATGGCCGCGTCGGACAATTGCTGCATCGTGGATTCGAAAACCGGCAGTTCCGCGGGCGCCGTGCCATGTGGCAGCAACGACGCTTCGAGCGTCGCAGCCACCACCGTTTCAAGATTACGCCGGCCGATCTCCGGATTGCCGAACTTGCTCGCGATCACTTCGCCTTGTTCCGTCAAGCGAATCTGACCGTCGACGGTGCCGGGCGGCTGCGACAGAATCGCCTGATAAGTCGGGCCGCCGCCGCGGCCGACGGTGCCGCCTCGTCCGTGGAAAAGACGCAGCGTGATGCCGCGTTCGTTGAAGAGCGACACGAGCGCGAGTTCCGCGCGATACAACTCCCAGTTCGACGTGAGGAAGCCGCCGTCCTTGTTGCTGTCCGAGTAGCCGAGCATGACTTCCTGCTCGTTGCCCTGATGTTCGATTATCGAGTCGACGCCCGGCAGCGCAAGCAGATCGCGCATGATGTGCGGCGCGTTGCGCAAGTCGGGGATCGTCTCGAAGAGCGGGATGACCATCAGCGCGGCTCTCGCCGGATCGTTCGCGTCGCCGAGCCGGCCTTGCAGCAGGCCGGTCTCTTTTTGCAGCAGCATGACTTCGACCAGATCGCTGACCGTCTCGGTGTGCGAAATGATGTAGTTGCGAACTGCACGCGCGCCAAATTTTTCGCGCGTGACGCGCGCTTGTTCCAGCACCCCGAGTTCGCTCTTCACGAGATCCGAATACTCGGCATACGGCAGGCGCAACGGGCGCGGCTGCGCAAGCTCGGCGAGCAGCACTTCGAGCTTCTCGCTTTCGGCGAGCGCGGCGTAGTCGTCATGAACGCCCGCGCGCTTCAGCAGTTCGGCGATCACCGCTTCGTGGATGTCCGAGCTCTGACGCAAGTCGATGCTCGCGAGATGGAAGCCGAATACTTCGGCCGCGCGAGCGAGCGGTGCGAGACGCGGCGCGGCTAGCGGCGCGCCATGATGCGCGGCGAGCGAATCGATCAGCACGTGCAGATCGCGCACGAATTCGGACGCGTCGTCGTACGGCGTCGCGCGAATCGGCGCTGCGCCGCGGCCCGCGCTGCGCAGCGGCACGCTGCCTTCACCGAGACGCACGCGCGCACTTGCCGCGAGCCGCGTGTACATGCCGATCAGCGCACGGCGATAAGGTTCGTCGGTACGGTGCGGCGAACGGTCCGGCGAGATTTCCGCGAGCGCTTTGAGTTCGTCGCTCGCGCCGGCGAGCAGATTCGACACCGACAATTCCGCGCCGAGCTTGTGCACCTGCTCGAGATAGTGTTCAAAGATCACCTCGGCCTGGCGCGCGATCGCATGTTCGAGCGTTTCAGCCGTGACATTCGGATTGCCGTCGCGGTCGCCGCCGATCCAGCTGCCCATCTGGAAGAACGGCGGCAGACGCGCTTCGAGGCCGTGTTCCTTGAGCGCCTCTTCGATATCGGTGTACAGCGCGGGGATTTCTTCGAGGAAGGTCGCGCGGTAGTACGACAGCGCGTTTTCGATTTCATCGGCGACCGTGAGCCGCGAGTCGCGCAGCATCCGCGTTTGCCACAGCGACGTGACGCGCGCGCGCAGCATTGCTTCGTTATGTGCGCGTTCGCGGTCGGTCAACTGCTGATCGCGTTCGGCGAGCAGGCGCGCGACGTCGTGCTCTGCGTCGAGAATGCTCTTGCGCTGCACTTCCGTTGGGTGCGCCGTCAGAACGGGAACGATCAGCGCGTCGTTGAAAAACTGCTGCAACACGGGCGTGGCGGCGGCGCCCGCTTCGACGAGCCGCTCCAGCGCATAGGCAATGGTGCCGGGCTGCGCGGCCGAGCCGGCCAGCGCGTGGATACGGTGACGGCGATTGCGGTGGCGGTCTTCGGCGATATTCGCAAGATGCGAGAAGTAGCTGAACGCGCGCACCACGCTGACCGTCTGTTCGGGACTCAACGAGCGCAGTTTCTTGTCGAGCGTCTGCACGGCGGCGTTGTCGTCTTCACGGCGAAAACGCACGGCCGTCTGGCGGATTGTTTCGACGACGTCGAACACGGCGTCGCCTTCCTGTTCACGCAGCACGTCGCCGAGCAGCCGCCCCAGATAGCGGATGTCCTGGAAGAGCGGATGGTCCTTGTCGGCGCGCGTGCGGCCGTTGGTTTTCGGCGCGGCGACGACGGTGTCCCCGGAGACGGCTTGCAGGTTCGGCGCTTTGTTTTCCGCTTTGTTTTCCACCTTGTTTTTGGCTTGCGCTTTCGAGTTTGTCTTCTTCTCGGCCTTGCTCGTGGCGGACGCAGTTTTCGCCGGCTTGTCCGCTTTCAAAGCCTTGACGGCTTTTTCCGGCTTGACCGGCGCGGTGGTCTTATCGGCCTTGATGGCTTTCGCGGCGTTCGCAGCCTTCGCGCTGGAGGACGCCCGTTTGGCTTTGCCGGGCTGAGCGGCGCTCGCGTCAGACGATGCGGAGGCTGTGGACGCGTCGGCGTCGACAGTGGAAGCGTTGGGCGATGCAGTGTTGCGGCGGGCAGGGCGCGCCGATCCGGAAGACGTCACGATGGGTTTCCTCAGGGAAGCCAGGGTCTGTTAAGTGATGAACTGCTACTGCGGAACTCAAAACTGCACTGGAACTGCAACGTGAACTGCTTTGAAGCGGTATGCACCGATGGCAATACGCCGGGGAGGAAGGCCGCGCGACCGCACAAGCTCTGCACGCGGCGCATGTTGCGCCGCATTGGATCATCGCGCATACGGCGGCGCGGTGCGCGAACGAGCGTGCGTGAACAGGCCGCAACCAGACAGCGGCGCATGGCGCGAAGCCCGTCTCCTCCATTGATACCGCGTTGGCACGGCGCCCCGGCGCGCCTCGATTCGAGCCTTGTTCCGTAAGGGCCACAGGCGGGCGAACCGGGGGGTGAGCGCGAGGGCGCGTGCTAACATTGTTTGTTATTCCATCCCGTCATTCAATCGACAAGCTAATGAACACCGAGACGTTTGCCGCGCCACCCCACACGCTTGTGATTGCGTCGCGAGAAAGCCGCCTCGCCATGTGGCAGGCGGAGCATGTGCGATGTGCGCTGCACAAATTATATCCATCTTGTGACGTAAAAATCCTCGGAATGACGACACGCGGCGATCAAATTCTCGATCGCACTTTGTCGAAGGTGGGTGGTAAGGGACTGTTCGTCAAAGAACTCGAAGCGGCGCTCGCCGATGGCCGCGCGGATCTCGCGGTGCATTCGCTGAAAGACGTGCCGATGGAATTGCCCGCGGGCTTCGCGCTCTCCACGATCATGGAGCGCGAAGATCCGCGCGACGCACTCGTGTCGAACGATTACGACTCGCTAGCCGCGCTGCCGGCCGGCGCGGTGGTGGGCACATCGAGCCTGCGCCGCGAAGCGATGCTGCGCATGCGCTATCCGCATCTCCAGGTGCGGCCGCTGCGCGGCAATCTGGATACGCGCCTCGCCAAGCTCGATCGCGGCGATTACGCGGCGATCATTCTCGCTGCGGCAGGCCTCAAGCGCCTCGGTCTGGCTGAGCGTATCCGTGCGCTGCTCGATCCGGACGACAGCTTGCCTGCAGCAGGGCAGGGCGCGCTAGGCATCGAGATTCGCGCCGATCGCGCCGACCTCGCGGCATGGCTCGCGCCGCTGCATCACGAACATACGGCGGCAGCCGTCGAAGCGGAGCGCATGGTGTCACGTTCGCTCGGCGGCAGTTGCGAAGTGCCGCTCGCCGCGTATGCCACATGGCATGACGGCGCGCTGCGTCTGCGCGGCATCGTGGCGACGCCCGATGGCCAGCGCGTGCTGAGCGCGCAGGCGTCGGCACCCGCGCCGACCGTCGAACGCGCGATCGCGCTGGGCAGCGAAGTGGCGAGCGCACTCGAACAGCAAGGCGCAATGGACATCGTCCGCGCGCTCAGCACGGCGAGCGGTCCCGCGGCGCCGGGAGACGGTGCACACTCCGGCACGGACTCCGGCTCGGCAGGCATCCCGGTGTCCGGCGACTGATGGCGGCCGACATTCCCGGCAACGCATCGTCATCCGCCGGCAAGGCGGTGTTCACGGTCGTGATTACACGACCGTCCGGTCAGTCGAGCGAACTGATAGAACGCCTCACCGCGGCCGGCATGGCGACGCTCGATTTCCCGCTGATCGACATTGCGCCCGTCGCCGACGACGCGCCGTTGCGCGCCGCGCTCGCCTCTCTCGAACGCTATGCGCTCGTCATCTTCGTGTCGCCGAACGCGATCGATCACGCGTTCGCGAAGAGCGGCGCGATCTGGCCGCACGCATTGCCGGTCGGCGTGGTCGGGCCGGGCAGCGTGCAGGCGCTCGCGCGTCACGGCGTCAGCGCGTCGACTCACCAGATCATCAGTCCCGCATCCGGCGCCGATGAAGATAACGGGCGCTTCGACTCCGAAGGCCTCTTCGCCGCGATCGACACGGCGCTCGGCGAGGCGAATCTCGAAGGCAAGCGTGTTCTGATCGTGCGCGGCGACGGTGGCCGCGAGTGGTTGGCCGACCGTTTGCGCGAGGCCGGCGCCGAGGTGGAGACGGTCGCCGCGTACCGGCGGCTCGTGCCCGAACCGTCGATTGGCGCGTGGGCTCGTGTGCACCGACTGCTTGCGGGCGAACCGCATGCCTGGCTTCTCACGAGCTCCGAAGGCGTGCGCAATCTGCACGAACTCGCGCAAGAGCATCTCACCGCCGACGAACTCGCGCAGCTCAAGCACGCCGCGCTCGTCACGCCTCATCCCCGTATTGCTGAGACCGCGCGGGCATTGGGTTTTGATAGGATTACGGTGTCAGGCGCGGGCGACGAGCGCATTGCCCGCACCTTGCTCGCCGATCTGCCGACCGTAGTTCAACCGGTACCGTCCAATCCGGCTCATTCACCGGCTAAATCACGCATGACTGAAACGAACGCATCCACGAACGCTTCACCCCAGCCGGCCGCGACCGCCGCGTTGCCGCCGAACCAACCCTTCACGCCCTACGAAGCGCAAAAGCGCCGCAGCGCGAGCGGACCGCTGCTGTGGTTTGTCGTCGTGGTTCTTGCTTGCGCCGCGGGCGTGGGCGGCTATGCGCTCAATCGCAAGGTGGAGCGCACCGAGCAGAACATCGCGCAACGTCAGCAGGCGAACGACACGCAAACCAACGAACTGCGTATCAAAACCGAGCAGGCGCTCGCTACGGTGCGTCAGTCGGATTCGCAGGTCGCGCAACTGGAAGGCAAGCTCGCCGATGCGCAGGCCGCACAGCAGGCGCTGCAGCAACAGTACGCGGATCTCGCGCGCAATCGCGACGACTGGACGCTCGCGGAAGTCGGTCAGATGCTGTCTGCCGCAAGCCAGCAATTGCAGTTGACCGGCAACACGCAGCTTGCGCTCTTCGCGCTGCAAAGCGCCGACACGCGGCTCGCGGCGTCCGATAGCACGCAGGCGGTTGCGGTCCGCAAAGCCATCGCGCAGGACATCGACAAACTGAAGGCCGCGCCTTCCACCGACCTGACGGGTCTTGCGATCAAGCTCGACAATGCGGTCGATCAGATCGACAGCCTGCCGCTCTCCGGCGAAGCGCCGATTGCCCATGCCACGCCGCGTGCGGCCACATGGGCAGATACGGCCAAGGTGTCCGCGGCCACCGGCGAGCCGCGCTGGAAAGTGTGGTGGAACCAGTTGACGAGCGGCATCGGCCAGCAGTTGACGAGCCTCGTGCAGGTGCGCCGCATCGACAACGCCGACGCGATGATGGTCGCGCCGGACCAGGGCTACTTCGTGCGTGAGAACGTGAAGCTGCGTTTGCTGTCGGCGCGTCTTGCGCTGCTCTCGCGTAACCAGACCACGCTGAAGTCCGACCTGCAGGGCGCGCAGACGGCGCTGACGCGTTACTTCGACATGTCGTCGAAGAAAACTCAGAACGTTGTCGATCTCGTCAAGCAGGTCGAGGCCGGATCGGCCGCGGTCGAATTGCCGAACCTGAATACGAGCCTGCAAGCCGTCAATCAATACCGGGGCCGAGGTTAATCATGGCGATCCGGGGACTTCTATGGCTCGCGCTGCTCTTCACCATCGCGGTCGCGCTCGCGGTGGTCGGACGCTTCGACATGGGCCAGGTGATGCTGGTGTATCCGCCGTACCGCGTCGACATGTCGCTCAATCTGTTCGTGGTCGGGCTCGTGGTGCTGTTTATTCTGCTGTATGCGCTGCTGCGCATCGTGCGCAATATCTGGCGCATGCCGCAGCGTGTGGCCGCGTACCGTGCGCGCTCGCGCGTCGCGAAGGCGCATGCCGCGCTGCGTGACGCGATCGGCAACCTTTACGCCGGGCGCTTTTCCCGCGCGGAGAAGGCCGCGAAAGACGCGCTCGCGAACGGCGACAACAAGGGCGCGGCCGGCCTGATCGCGGCTACTGCGGCGCATCGCATGCATGAATACGCGCGGCGCGACGAATGGCTCGCTCAGATCGACGAAACCGACTGGCAGGACGCCCGTCTGATGGCCACCGCCGACATGCGCGCCGACGGCCGCGACGCGGACGGCGCGCTGACCGCGCTCACCGAAATGCAATCGCAGGGCGCGCGGCGCATTCACGCTCAGCAGATCATGTTGCGCGCGCAGCAGCAATTGAAGAACTGGGGCGAGGTGCTCAAGCTCGTCAAGACGCTGGAAAAGCGCGAGGCGATTCACCCGGCGGTGGCGGTGCGCTTGCGGCAACTGGCGGCGGAGAATCTGCTGCGCGATCGCCGGCATAACGCCGATGCGTTACTCGAACTGTGGAATTCGTTGACGCCGACGGAGCGTCATTCGCCGCGTCTCGCCGATCTAGCTGCCGAACTGCTGGTGGCGCTGAATCGTCCGCAGGAGGCGCGCAAGATCGTCGAAGAAGCGCTCGCGCAGAATTGGGACGCGCGCTTGCTGCGTCGTTACCCGGATACTGCGGGCGGCGATGCGTTGCCGCTCATCCAGAAGGCCGAAGCGTGGCAAAAGGATCGTCCGGACGACGCGGACTTGCTGTTCGCATTGGGCCGGTTGTGTCTGCATCAGCAGTTGTGGGGGAAGGCGCAGTCGTTCCTGGAGCGTGCGCTGAAGCTTGCTGACAATGAGACGCTGAAGATTCGCTCGCACCGTGCGTTGGCTCGGCTTCACGAGCAGTTGGGGGACACGGAGAAGGCGAGCCAGCACTATCGTGAGAGTGCGTTGGCGATGAACATCGTGTGAGATCGCTCTTTGCGCTGGGCAGCAATGCGAAGAGCGTCTGACGATGTCGTCGCTCGTCGCATGTTGCTCGACGGGAAGTCTTCAACTCCCCAACTTTCGCACCGCATTAGGTGCAGGCCGAAACTTCGGGACTTGAGCGCCGTGCACGAATGCACATTCGAGCGGCGCTCTGTCTAGCTGGCCAGTCCCGCTGCGAGGCTAGTGGAGTACCGCTCCTTCAGGTGCGGCGAGCGTGCTGGAACCGTCCTCTGCCGCCGCCAGTTCCAGTTTCAGCCGAGCCGCGGCCAGCACGCGCAGAACGTCGGCGTTGATCATCAGTTCGTCCACCGCCGTCAGCATCAGGTCGGGATAATCGCGGAACTGTGCGAGCCTCGTCAGTTGCCCTTGCATGTCGGCGCACAGCTGCGTCACTTCGTCTGCAATGCTCGCGGACGAGACTGGCGCTCCCGGGGACATGCAATCCTCGAATCCCTCACTAGCCAAAATTTCCAGAAGGACCGTCTGATATCTGCTCATTGTTGATCTGCCTCGCTACAAGTGCATCAACTGTAGCTTGGATCTGCGTGAGCAATTCCCGGAACAGGAGCGCTGAACCCGCCCAATTCACGGTTGCGAACGGAAAAGAATTTTCGCACCCGCCACAATATTCGCGCGCCTGAAACGTCTTCAGACGCATGGAACCGCCACCCACCTCGCACACGATGACCGAACGCGACGACGACATCACCGCGACCGTGGTGCGTGAGCGCACGAGGCTCGTCAATTTCATCCGGCGACGAATACGCGATCCCGACGATGCCGAGGACATATTGCAGGACGTGTTCCATGAATTCGTGCAGGCGTACCGGCTGCCCGCTCCGATCGAACAGGCGAGCGCGTGGCTTTTCCAGGCCGCGCGCAACCGGATCATCGATCGATTTCGTAAGAAAAGAGAGCAGCCTTTGACAGACCTGTCCGAGGGCGACGACGACACCGACAGTGAGTATCGCCTCGACCTCGCGCTGCCGTCGCCCGACGCGGGTCCCGAAGCGCTCTACGCTCGCGCGCTATTGCTCAAAGCATTGCAGGACGCGATTGACGAGTTGCCGCCAAACCAGCGCGAGGTATTCATCGGCCACGAACTGGAAGGAAGGTCCTTCAAAGACATGGTGGCGGAAAGCGGCGTCACGCTGAATACGCTGCTCGCGCGCAAACGCTACGCGGTCTTGCATCTGCGCGCGCGACTGCAAGCCATTTATGACGAACTGGGTATTTAGAGGAGTCGACGGATGAAATTTCGAATCAGATGCATGGGCAAGGTACTGCTTGTGGTGGTCGCCATCGGCGTGCTCGGGTGGGTGGTCATGAGTCTATGGAACTGGGTGATTCCGGCGTTATTCGTCGGCGCCCGCACGATCGACTTCGCGCATGCGCTGGGCTTGCTGGTCTTGAGCCGCATCCTGTTTGGCGGGTTCCGAGGACACGGTGGCTGGCGCGAACGGCGTCATTGGCGCAAATGGCAAGCCATGACGCCGGAGGAGCGGGAGCATTTTCAGACTGCATGGCGATCAGGCCGCGCCCGGCGCGAGGGAGAATGAACATGCGCGAGATATCAACGGCGGACTGCAAACAGAAGCCGGGCGTGATTGCGCCAGTCGTCGACCTGAAACGTTGCGAAGGTAAGGGCGATTGTCTGGATGTTTGCCCCGAGAATGTGTTTGAGATCCGGCGCATCGACGAAGTCGATTATCTGAGTCTCGGTCTCATGCATCGTTTCAAGCTGCGTGTGCATGGAATGAAAGTCGCCTACACGCCGAATGCGGACGCGTGCCGGTCGTGCGGTCTCTGCGTGAGCGCATGTCCTGAACGCGCAATCAAGCTCGCCAGAACGGCATAGCGTCCAACGTCTTGGCTGATGGCGGAACGACACCGCCCGCTGCCCGATGAACCGGGCAGCGCTGGGTGCCTCATCAACACTACCGATCTCGTCAAGGAGCGCACATGACCTCGTCAAGCGCAGTTCTTTTGCGGCGGCTTCACGAACAGAGTCAGACAGAAGTGATAGCCCGCGCACAGGCGCAGTTCGATGGATCAACCGACGAATTCCTGACCCTCGCGGAGGAATACGACACGCTCGCACCTCGACTGCGCGGGCGGTTTCTCGAAACGCTCGGACTGTCCAGCGAAGATTTCGAGTCGTCGCAAGGCACTCCTTTATCGTTAGCCGTGTCAGCGAAAACGGGTAAGTTTCTGCACAACATGGTGCTTGCGCATAAACCGGCTCGAATCCTCGAACTCGGCAGTTCTTGCGGCGTGTCCACGCTATATCTCGCCGAAGCCCTTCGCACGTTGGGCAGTGGAATGGTGACAGCGACCGAAGCCGACGCACTCAAGTGTGCGCAACTTCGGGCCAACGTCAAAGCGGCGGGCGTAGAGGCTTATGTTGACCTGTGGGAGGGCGACGCCTTTCAGACCGTTGCCCAACTGGAAGGCACTTTCGATATGGTGTTCATCGACGTATGGGCCAACACCTATCTGAATCTCTTCAAGCAGATTGAGCGGCTGCTGCGCCCTGGCTCTATCGTTCTCGCCGACAACATGTACACGGCCGAGGACGCCGTTCAGCCGTACAAGCGCTACCTTGACGACGATCCGCGCTTTTCGACCACGACGCTCGACTTCGAATCAGGGCTCGAATTTACTGTCGTCGTTTCTTGAACTGGCAAAGAGCGGGCTTCCGGGATGCCGCGAGCAGACATGTTCCGTGAGCGAAGCACGTCACTTGCGCGGCTCGATGGTGGCGAAGGCGAGCGCCGCTCCTGCGAACGCGCATGCTGCGGACACCAGCGCGACGGCGCGCAGCGCGTCAATAATGGCGTCGGCTTCCGCCTGCGCCGCGAGTGTCTGCGAATGCGTAGGAGGGGCATCGGTGGCTGCGGCATGAGCTTGGGCGTCCAATTGCAGCAACGCGGTCTGGCGTGCATCGTGAGGAACGTGCAGTTCGTCCAGGCGCGCCGACAGCGCTGCGTTATGCGACCACACGAACACAATGCCGAGTACCGCAACCGCCAGCAGGCTCGCCACGCGTGCGACCGCGTTGTTGATCCCGGAGGCGACGCCTGCGCGGTGGCCCGGCACTGAGGCCATTACGGTCGTCGTGAGTGGTGCGACCGTGATGGTCATGCCGAGCCCGAGCACGACGAGCGCGGGGAAGATTCCGGTCCAGAAGCTGCCGCGCACGAACGGCAGCGCAAGCATCGCAAAACCGATTCCGGCGATGCACGGGCCAGCGCTCAATAGGGCCCGCGAACCGAAGCGAGTCGTCAGACCGCCCGTCAAGCGCGACAACGAGCCGATGATCACGGGCACCGGCAGCAACGCTGCGCCCGCCTCGGTGGCGGTGTAGCCGTGTGCGCGGATCAGCGTGAACGGCAGGAAGAAAAATGCGCCGCCCAGACCGAAGTAGAGCAGCAGCGTGACCAAGTTCGCGCCGGTGAAATCGCGCGAGCGGAACACTTCGAGCGGCATCATCGGATCACGGCTCTTCGCTTCGATCATCACGAATGCAGCCAGCACGAGCACCCCAACGCCGATGGCGCACAGTACGATGGGATGCGCGAAACCACGCGCCGACGCCTCGGTCAGGCCATAGGTGAGTGCGGCGAGCCCCGCTGCCGCGCTCAGCGCGCCAGGCCAGTCCAACTGTTGAGGCGCGTCTGGCTTGTGGCTGTTCGGCACCGACAAAACAGCGAGCGCAATGGTTGCCGCTGCGAGCGGGACGTTGAGAAAGAAGATCGCGCGCCACGACAACGCGTCGACGAGCAAGCCACCGGCCACTGGACCCAGCGCCGACGTGATCGCGCCGACACCTGCCCACGTACCGATTGCCCGTCCGCGCTCTTCGCCGTCGAACACGGCACCAATGATCGCGAGGCTGCTGGGCACGAAGAGCGCAGCGCCAATGCCCTGCACCGCACGCCCGGCGATCAGTGAGCCCGCGTTCGGCGCGAGCCCGCAAGCGGCCGACGCCAGCGTGAAGACCGCGACACCAACGATGAACACCGTGCGGCGGCCGAGTTTGTCGCCCATCGATCCGCCCACCAGTACGAGCGATCCCAGAAAGAGAAGGTAGGCGTTGACGATCCACTGCATCGACGCGACGCTCGCGTGCAACTCGCTCTGGATGGCGGGTAATGCGACATTGACGACAGAGCCGTCGATAAACGCCATGCTCGAGCCGAGGATCGTCGCGGCGAGCGCCAGACGTTTGCGCCGGCACGGACTGTCGAGCGCAGTGGGCTGCGCGCGGATGATGAGCTCGTCGCACGGGCTCGCTTGAGCAGCGACGCCGTGCGTCGGGTGAGGATCGTTATCAAGAACGTGCGGGTCGGCCATGCTCGCTCCAGTGCTGGTCGATGGTGACTAGCATAGCAACTGGAGCGAAGTGGTGTGAAAACGTAGACCGTCGCCAGAACGTTCCCGGGGGCGAGCGCCGGTCCGTCCGTCGTACTAACGCCAGCCGAGCGCCGGGGCAACATGCGTCAGGATCGATTCGATGACGTGTGCGCAGTACTCCACGCCCAGCTGATTCGGGACGGTCAGCAGTAGCGTGTCGGCTTCCGCGATCGCCTCGTCCGCTGCAAGCTGCTTCACGAGCGTGTCGGGCGGTGCCGCGTAGCTGCGCCCGAAAATCGTTCGGATGTTGTCATCGAGCAGACCGACCGTGTCGTCGCCATCCGCATCGCGTCCGAAATACATCCGGTCGCGATCGTTCATCAGCGCGAAAATGCTGCGGCTGACCGACACGCGCGGTTCTCGCGTGTGTCCGGCTTCTTTCCACGCCTGCCGATACGCCCGGATCTGCTCGGCTTGCTGGACGTGAAGAGGGCGGCCCGACTCATCGTTCTTTAGTGTCGAGCACTGGAGGTTCATGCCCATTCCGGCTGCCCAGACCGCCGTCGCATCGGAGCCAGAACCCCACCAGATCCGGTCGCGCAGCCCCTCGGAGTGAGGCTCGACCCGAAGCAGTCCCGGCGGGTTTGCAAACATCGGTCGCGGATTCGGTTCAGCAAAGCCCTCGCCGCGCAGCACCTCATAAAATACCTCGGTGTGGTGCCGCGCGAGATCGGCATGCGTCTCGCCCTCGCCGGGCGCATAACCGAAGTAACGCCACCCGTCGATCACCTGTTCGCCGGAGCCTCGGCTGATGCCAAGTTGCAGGCGCCCGCCCGCGATCAGATCAGCCGCCCCGGCGTCTTCCGCCATGTAGAGCGGGTTTTCATAACGCATGTCGATGACAGCGGTGCCGATCTCAATGCGGCTCGTTTTTGCGCCGACCGCAGCCAGAAGCGGGAACGGCGACGCTAGCTGGCGCGCGAAATGATGCACGCGAAAAAACGCGCCGTCGGCCCCGAGTTCCTCGGCAGCGACAGCGAGCTCGATGGATTGCAGCAGGGCATCGGAGGCTGAACGTGTGAGTGAATGTCGCGATGGACTCCAATGGCCAAACGAGAGAAAGCCGATCTTTTTCATAACAGTCCTGCCAGCATGCGTAGGTGGGCGATAACGGCATCTTGCCCGAGTCGGGCAGATGTCGCTGGCTGCGCGAGCCGTGTGCCGACGATTGCGCGCTCGGGTATTGCGTTGCTGATCGAGGTGCAAAATCGGTGGACGCCGATGATGCCGATTACGAGCGAGTCAGACGCTTGCCCTTGTCGAATCGCCTATTTGCCTGCACCCGTGGAAGGAACGCAAGTGAGCACGAGAATTCCTCCGTTATTCGCGGCAGAGCTGACTGTTGCCTGATGAGATTCTCGCGACCCGCACGACCATTCGGCAACGAAATCGGCTTTGCACGCCCTTCGAATACGAGAGGTCGCCGGCGAGAAAACCGGGTAGCGGCAGGTATCGACAGCGTTACAGTGCAGAGCCAACGCACGGGTCGAATTGCCATGATGAGCGCCACAATTGGCGCCATAGGTGCCCGATTCGATGCGGATGGTGCCAGCGAAGGTGTTCACGCTCGCCCCGAAAAGACCAGCAAGCGAAAGAAGCGTGCAGATTGCTCGGATCATGATTGCCTCCAGGCGTCACTATTGCCCCGCGAAGACGGGCCGCCAGGTGAGCGATCGCCGGCGACGGCCTGCGTCCTGCAGGAAGCACGTCGCCGAGTGCGCTATTCAAGTGTAGGTTGAAATTGGGTTTTCGCACTGGCAGGTACTGGCTGCCTGAGGCCGGCTATTCGCGACCGCAGCGGAGTTTGTTACGGGGGAAATTTGCACGTCGATGGTGGTCGGCATGCGGGGCAGTAGGGGGTGTAGGGGAGGAGGTGTAAATCGCGTCGCGCAGTGCAGAGTGGTGATCGATCTTCCTGGGGAAGGGCGGGCGTCGCGTTCGCGAAGTTCTGCTGGCGAGCGTGTACCCCGCCAGACCGGCCGATCTTCGGAACGTGGCTGACCGACGCCGTCAACCTGGTTTGCGCTGTGTTTGCGTGGATTCGCGAGGTGGTGCCTGGTCTCGCCGATGCAAACGCCTCGGCGAGACTCGTCGCAAGTGCGAACGCCGCTTAGTCCGTGCCGTACTTTGGCGAGCGCGGACCGTAGAGCAGGCCCGTCGGCGCCCCCGCGTGCAGCAGACGATAGCTCGTGATACCGGCAATATCGTGGCTCTTGTCCGTGAGCGAGTTCGCGATCTGCTTGACCGCCGCCATCACGAGCATGCCTATCAGGCCACCGCCACCGTTGTTGTTGCCTTCTTCGCTGTTGGCCGTCGCGGCGCCTTGCCAGAGCACATCGCCGCTCTTCAGATCGACGAGTTTCGCCGACGCCGTCACCACCGTCGCGCTGACCAGCACGCGATACTGCGTGCCGTATTGCGAGATCGTCGAGTACAGGACCGCATCCGCGCCGAAGATCTCTCGCAGCTTCGCCGGCGATGTCTGCTGGATATCACCCGCCGTCGTGACGCCGTTCTGCTTGAACGTTTCCTCCATTACGGCGACCGGGATCACGTAGTAGCCCGCCTCGGCGAGTGGCATCGTCATCTGCGAGAGCACGCTGTTCGACGCATTCACGTCCGTGGTCGTGTTATCGGGCGGCAGCACGAGGATCGAGCGCGGATGCGCATGCTTGAACGCCGTGTAATCCAAGTGCTTCGCGGGCTGCGCGCAAGCGGCGAGCAGCGCGAGCGCGGACAGCGCCAGCGAGAGCTTGAGAGAAGAGATTCTGGACATATCGGTACGCTCGCTTATTGTTGTTTCGGTTTCTTCATCAGGAAGTCCATGTAGGTCGCCGCCTCCGGGAAGAGCTGCTTCTCGGCGTCGAATTCCTGCATGGCGTTCGTGTCGTTACCGACGTTCGCGTACAGCATGCCCAGTTGCGCATGGAAGCCGGGCGGCGGCGTGTTGCCCTTCGCGTTGATTTGCTGCCGCGCCTTTTCGAGCGCGTCGATCTGTTCCTGCGGGCCCTTTTCACCCTTCAGGTAGTCGTAGACGCTGGGCTGGTAGCCGGTCCACTGATAGAGCGGTGGCGTAGTGTTCGCGCAGCCCGCGAGCAGCAGCATTGCCGTCGTGACGGGCAGGCGAAGGCCTCGAAGCATGCCGGTGTATTTCATGGGAACCCCGTAGTATTCGTTGTTTTATCGAGCAATAAATGTGGACGACGCGCGCTCAGCGAGCGGTGCGCAATGCGCCCACGTCGACCTGTTCGGCCAGATGGTTGACGGCTTCCTGGATCGCGAGGTCGAGGACTTTGCCGTTGAGCGTCGAGTCGTAGCTCGCGGTGCCGCCAAATCCGATGATCTGGCGATTGGAGAGGCTGTATTCGCCCGCGCCTTGCGCCGAGGCGACGACCTCCGAAGTCGTGGTATCGACGACGTTGATGCTGACCTTCGCGTAAGCGATCTGGTTCTTACCGCTGCCAAGAATGCCGAATAGTTGGTGATCGCCGACTTCCTTGCGGCCGAATTCGGTGACGTCGCCGGTGATGACGAAATTCGCGCCCTTGATCGCCTGCGCCTTCTTGGTGAAGCCGGCTTCCTGGCGGATTTCGTCGAGGTTGTCGCGGTCAAGCACGTTGAAACGGCCGCTCTGTTGCAGCGAAGTGATCAGAATGGTCTTGGCCTGACTACCGAGACGATCGACGCCGTCGGAGAAAATGCCACGCATATAGCTGGAGCGGTTGTCGAACTTCCCGACCGAGATTTGCACGGCCTTGCCGACGGGCGGGCGCTGCGCGCTGGCCACCGGCGCAACCGGGAGTGAGCGCGACGACTCTGTCGCACAGCCGCCTAGTGCCGCAATCGCGGCGGCGGCGAGGACGACGCCACAAGTTTTTGACACTTCCATCGATTCTCCTTGGTGTTGGAACGGGAACATCAGTCAGCGTGCGCGCGGGGCGCACGAGCGAAAGCGGCAAGAGAATGGGGAGCAGCGAGATGTGTCGCTGCGCGGCGGCGGTGCGCTCGCGCAAGGCGCGAGGTGTCCGAGCCGCGCGTATGTGGATACGGCGAACGTGGAAGGTGCAGTGCGTCGCCGCACGCGTGGTTATTCCATCGGCGTTGCAAGTTTCTCGCTTCCGGCACGCGAGCGTGCGCGCCGAAGCTCCCCGGTTCTTATTGGTTTAGCGTGTTTTTTAAACTAGTACTCAAGTTTCCACACGAATCTATCGGCGGGTTTACCGGAAACTTTAGGAAAGTTGCGATTTAATGCGCGACGCATTTTGTCGACGCGCTTTTCAGTTTTATTGGATGCGATCAAAAGGGCGTGAGCCTGAGTTCGATGATCCAGGAAGCTGCCGTTCCTCTATTAGATGCCGACAACGTCGGCGATCCACCACATTGCTGACGAAGAACCAATCCGCTCCAATGTCGCTCCTCCTGCGACGCCACCCCACTATCCCCCAAAAACAAAAAGCCCCGGCAGCACACAGCCACCGGGGCCCCACCACACACAACGCTTCAACTCACCGATTAACCATCTTCGCCGGCACGCTAATCGCCAGCAACCCGCCAACGACCATAAACGCCGCAAGCATATACATCCCCGAGTCATTAGCGGCAGTCGCCTGCTTCAACCAGCCGACAGCATACGGACTCAAAAAACCCGCGAGATTGCCGATCGAATTAATCATCGCGATGCCGGCAGCCGCACCCGTTCCAGCGAGAATCGCCGTAGGCAAACTCCAGAACAAAGGCAACGTAGTGAGAATGCCCATAGTCGCGAGCGTGAGAGAAGCCATTGCAAGCAGCGTGTTCTGCGCCCACACAACCGACAGCACCAAACCAATCGCGCCGGCGAAAGCGGGCAACGCGATATGCCAGCGCCGTTCGCGCGTACGATCCGCGCTGCGCGCAACGAACACCATCGCGACGACCGCCGCCGCGAAGGGAACCGCCGAAAGCAGACCGATCGCGAACGCATCGGTCACACCGGTCGCCTTGATGATAGTCGGCAGCCAGAAGCTCACGCCGTACAGACCCATCACGAACGAGAAGTAGGTGAAGCTCAGCATCAGCACGCGGCCGCTCGTCAGCACCTGACGGATCGGCATGTCGTGCTTGGTGGCTTCCTCGGCGGAAACGTGGCGCTCGAGCAGTTCCTTTTCCTCTTTCGTGAGCCACTTTGCTTTCGCAATGCGGTCGTCGAGCGCAACGAACACGAGGATGCCGACGAGTACCGACGGTATCCCTTCCAACAGGAAAAGCCATTGCCAGCCGTGCCAGCCGTTCATGCCATTGAACGTCTTGAGGATATAGCCCGACACCGGCCCGCCGATCACACCCGACAGCGCGATAGCCGTCATGAACCACGTCGTCATCCGTCCGCGCCGGTGCGACGGATACCAGTACGTGAGATACAGAATGATGCCGGGAAAGAAGCCGGCTTCCGCGACGCCGAGCAGAAAGCGCATCACATAGAACATGGTCGGCGTGGTGACGAACATGGTTAGCATCGAGATCACGCCCCAGGAGACCATGATCCGCGCGATCCACACTCGCGCGCCCACCTTGTGCAAGATCACATTGCTCGGAATCTCAAAGAAGAAATAGCCGACGAAGAAAATGCCCGCGCCAAAGCCATAAACCGCATCGCTCAAGCCGAGGTCGCTCGTCATTTGCAGCTTCGCAAAGCCGACGTTCACGCGGTCCAGATACGCGACCACATAGCAGAGCATCAGGAGCGGCGCGAGCCGCCAGTTGACCTTGCGATAGGTCGCCTCTTCGAAAGTGGAAGGCGGCGCGCCCGCGCCGGGATGGTGGAGCGGGTTTGCGGGACTAGCCATGGTGTCTCCTCTTTTCTTGTCGAATTGAAGTGCCGCGTCGATTGATTCTAGCCGTGCGGCGCGGCTCGCACGGCAATTAGATACCGGGGGAAAACACTGAGCCCGTCAAGCGCCGCGCGTGAACGCGGCTTGCTCAGGGCGTGGCTATGAGCGCCGTGAGCGGCGCTGCGACGACAAAGCCAAAGCCGAACGCAGCGCCAACGTCAACGTAGAACGCAAGCTCTACACGCAGCGGCCGCCATCCACTTCAAGACACACGCCGGTGATGAACTCCGCTTCGTCCGAAGCCAGATAGAGCGCGGCGTTGGCAATATCTTGCGGCGTCGAGAAGCGCCCGAGCGGAATGCCGGCGAGAAAGCGCTGACGGTTCTCAGGCGTATCTTCAACGCCCATGAACTCCGACAGCAGCGCCGTTTCGCCGATCACAGGATTCACGCAGTTCACGCGAATCCTGTCCGGGCCCAACTCCACGGCGAGCGACTTGCTCGCGATAATCACCGCGCCCTTGCTGCCGTTGTACCAGACGAGTCCGGGGCGCGGCCGCACGCCCGCCGTCGACGCAATGTTGATGAAGCTGCCGCCGCCTTGCTCGCGGAAATACGGCACGAACTCCTGCACGCTCCAGTAGATGCTTTTGACGTTCACCGCGTACACGCGGTCGAACTCGGCTTCGGTGACTTCGAGCACAGGTTTGTTGCGATGCGTGGTGCCCGCGTTATTGACGACTATCTGCACGCTGCCGAAGTCTTCGAGTGCCGCTTCACGCAGCTTCTGCCAGTCCTCGCGTTGCGCGACGTTGCCCGCGACGGCGATGGCCTTGCCACCGGCCAGCGCAATCTCGCTCGCGACGCGCTCGGCGGCGGGGCCGTTCAGATCGTTGACCACGACGTTCGCGCCTTCGCGCGCGTAGGTCTTCGCGATGCCTTCGCCGAAACCCGAGCCGCCACCCGTGACGATGGCCGTTTTACCTGTCAACCGCATAGTGTCTCCGCTGTTTGTTGTGAGTGGTGATGGATAAGCCCAGCTTGCGAACTAGCCGTGCCGGATCGCAATTGTCTTTAGCGCCGTGAAGCCATACAGCGCCTCGAAACCCTTTTCGCGCCCGTGGCCCGAATGCTTGACGCCGCCGAACGGCAGTTCGACGCCGCCGCCCGCGCCATAGTTGTTGATGAACACCTGGCCCGAGCGCAGACGCCGGGCGAGGCGCATTTGCCGCGCGCCGTCGCGTGTCCAGATGCCCGCGACGAGGCCGTATTGCGTGCCGTTCGCGAGCGCGAGGGCTTCGTCTTCGTCGCTAAAGGACATCGCAGCGAGCACGGGGCCGAACACTTCGTCGCGTGCGAGACGGTGGCTCGCGGGCACATCGCGCAACAGCGTGGGCGCCTGATAGAAGCCGCTTTCCGGCGCTTCGGGAATCACCTCGCCATGCGCGGCCATTGCTATGCCGTCGTGTTGCGCGTCGGAGAGAAAGTCCCACACGCGCCGTTGCTGCTTCGCGTTAATAAGCGGCCCGCAGTCGAGATCCGCGTGCGAGGGGCCCACGCGCAGCGCGTTGAACGCGCCGCTCAGCCGGTCGAGCAAGGGCTCGTAAATCGCGCGGTCGATCAGCACGCGGCTGCCCGCCGAACATGTCTGCCCGGCGTTCTGCACGATCGCCGACACGAGTACGGGCAACGCGGCGTCGAGGTCTGCATCGGCAAAGACGAGTTGCGGCGACTTGCCGCCGAGTTCGAGCGTGACCGGCACGTGGTTTTCGGCGGCCATTTGTGTGACGAGCTTGCCGGTCTCGGGCGAACCCGTGAACGAAATGTGATCGATGCCCGAGTGACGTGCGAGCGCCGCTCCCGCTTCATGTCCGTAGCCAGTGACGATATTCAGCGCGCCTGCGGGCAGGCCCGCTTCGGCCGCCAGTTCGGCGACGCGCAGCACCGAGAGGCACGCGTCTTCAGCCGGCTTGACGACGCATGCGTTGCCCACGGCAAGTGCCGCGCCCACGCTGCGGCCGAAAATTTGCATTGGATAATTCCACGGCACGATGTGGCCGGTCACGCCGTGCGGCTCGCGGATCGTCATCACCGTATAGCCGGCCTGATAGGGCAGTGTTTCGCCATGCAGTTTGTCGGCCGCCCCGGCATAAAACTCGAAGTAGCGCACGAGCGCGGCTGAATCGGCGCGCGCCTGTTTGAGCGGCTTGCCGGTGTCGCGGGCTTCGAGTTGCGCCAGTTCTTCCTGGCGCGCGGCGACGAGCATCGACAGCCGATACAGCACACGTCCGCGTTCCGCCGCGCTTGCCGCGCCCCAGGCGCCTTCGAACGCGCGGCGCGCGGCGTGGACGGCGGCGTCGATATCCGCCGCAGTGCCCCGCGCAAGTTGCGTGAACGGCTGGCCGTCCGAAGGGTCGAGCACGGCGATCGTCTCGCCGCCTGAAGCAGCGGACCATTCGCCGCCAATGAAGTGTCGGGCTTCTTCCATGCAGACTCCTTGAGATGTCGCGCAGCCGGCGTACGTTCAGCCAGACGCCGAAGCGGATGCCGTTACGCGGTGTTCACAAACCAGAGGCACAATCGAGAGACGCCAGACGATTATCGCGCCGATCCGGCGGCGGATGCCATCGGCCGATTGGCTATAATGGCGCATTCCGCACTGTCCGGCCGCTGCGCTCCTGCTCGAGGCAAGTTTTACGATGCATGCCCTCGAGCCCACGCGCCGCATGCCGTGCTCCAAATTCCATCCTGACCAGAGAGCGCTCATGAGCTTCAATCACGTCCCCGCAGGCAAAGATCTTCCGCACGATTTCAACGTCATCATCGAAATCCCGGCGCAGAGCGACCCGGTGAAATACGAAGCCGACAAGGATCTGGGCCTTCTCGTCGTCGACCGTTTCATCGGCACCGGCATGCGCTATCCCGCCAACTACGGCTTCATTCCCCAAACGCTGTCGGGCGACGGCGACCCGGTCGACGTGCTGGTGATCACGCCGTTCCCGCTGCTGGCAGGCTCGGTGGTCCGCGCACGCGCGCTCGGCATGCTGCAAATGACCGACGAATCCGGCGTGGACGCAAAGCTGATCGCCGTCCCGCACGACAAGATCTGCCCGATGACTGCCGACCTGAAGTCGATCGACGACGTCCCGGCGTACCTGAAAGACCAGATCAAGCACTTCTTCGAGCAATACAAGGCGCTTGAGAAGGGCAAGTGGGTGAAGGTCGAAGGCTGGGCGGGTATCGAAGCCGCGCACAAGGAAATCAGCGAAGGCGTGGCGAACCACAAGAAGTAAGCGGCTCGACGCGCTGATCGGAAGAATCACTGCTTCGCCGATCCAGTCGCCTCATGCAAAAAACCGCGCGAGCCCGAAGGGGCCGCGCGGTTTTTTATTCGATGTGAGGATTGTGACGTCGAGCGTCGAAATGCCGGTATAGCCGCAGTGCATCCCGAAGATGAACCGAAGCCATTTTTATATCTTGGTGTAAACCCTTATTATTTGTGGCTCGCGGTGGATTCGGCTCACTGCCGGGACGTCTGCGAAAGCGCAGCAGCGAGCCCGCAACAAGCCCGCGCCAAACCAGCAACACGCCCGCTTTGGGAGCACACCGTCCGGATGATGAACCGCAAGTCCAACCTGGCATCTCCTTCGCCCCGATGGTCGAATCGGCTGTATGCGATCGCGACGGCGATCTATCGCAAGCGGCCGGTATGGATGGTGTCGTTTTCCGCCAGCGAGGCGAGTCTCTCGGAAGGCTTGCGCGCCGCATGCGCGTCCACGGCGATGCTCGCGCTCGGCAATCTGCTGCACGATCCCACCTTCGCCTGGGCCGCGATCGGCGCGTTCTGGACCTGTCTCGCAGATGCCGCCGGTTCGAACCGCGCCCGCTTTGCCTCGATGATGGGCTTCGCGCTTCTCTCCACGCTATGCGGCGGACTGACCGCTTTCGCGTCGGCCGAAGGAACGGCGTTCGCCGCGCTCGCGTTGCTTATTTTCACGAGCCTCGGTGCGTTCGGACGCATCTGGGGCGCTGCGACGTCGCAAGTGACGATTCTCGCCGCGACCGCTTGCGTCGTGATGGTTGACCGGCCCATGCACGATGTGCGCGAAGGTCTTGCATTTCTCGGCGTCTATCTGATCGGCTGTCTGTTCGCGGTCGCGTTGAGCCTGACCGTCTGGCGCATCCATCCATTCGGCGCGAGCCGTGCTTCACTGCGGACGGTGTATGTGCGGCTCGCGGACATCGCGCTCGACAGCGCGCGTCTGCTTCAGCAGCGCAGCACCCCGCGCGAGTGGGCGACGCACGCCGCAAAATTCCGCGCGGATGCGCGCGCGGCGCTCGAACGCTCGCGCAAGGCGCTGGCCAGCGTGCCGGCGACGCGAACCGGCGCACGTGAGGCGTACGACACGCTGCTCGCGTTGCTGACCGAAGGCGAGGCGTTGTTCGCCTATCTGATCGCCGTCTCCGGTGCGTGCGAAAAAATGCCCGGCGATGAACGGCGCGCGACGCGCGCGGCGCGTCTGCTCACCGGCATGGGCGAGACGCTGCGCAGCATCGGCGCACAGGCGAACGAAGGGCGCTGGGAGCTTCTCGCCGAGTTGCAACTCCGTGTGCGGCGGCTCGCGGGGCGCCTTGAAAACGCGCTGATGGAGCCGGTGAAACTCAAGTCAGACTTCGAGCTCGTCGATTTCACGCCGGTGCAAGCGCCGCCGCCGCGCTTCGCGGACAGCGTCGCTGCAACGCTTGCGCGCGTCTGGGCGACGCTGAAGGCGAACCTGTCGCTCAAGTCGGTCGGTTTGCGTCACGCGGCGCGCGTGGGCGTGACGACGACCGCGGGCTTTCTCGTGATCCGCGCGCTCGGCTTGCCGTTCGGCTATTGGGCGACGATGGCGACGCTGCTGATCCTGCAGCCTTCGATCGCGGCGACCTGGCCGCGCAGTATCGAGCGCGCGGCGGGCAGCATCGTCGGCGGCGTGCTGGCCGCGGGCATCGGCTATGCGATTCATTCGCCGCTCGGTATTTCGCTCGCGGTCTTTCCGCTCGTCATGGCGACGATGGCATTGCGCCCCGTCAGCTACAGCCTGTTCGTGCTGTTCCTCACGCCGACCTTCGTGCTCGTGGCCGACTTCGCGACACCGGGCGCAAGTGAATTCGCATACGCGCTTACACGGCTCGGCAACAATGTGCTCGGCTGCGTGCTGGCGCTTTTCGCTACGTTTTATTTGTGGCCGACGCGGGAGAAGGGCGACTACCGCACGTATCTCAGCGACGCGGTCCACGCGAATCTCGCGTATCTGATCGCGGCGCTCGAATCGCCTCGTCGAAGCGAAAAGGACATGGAGCGTTTGCGCCGCGCGGCCGGTCTCGGCAGCAACAACGCCGAGGAAGCCATCGCACGGATTCGCCTCGAAAAGCTGGAGGACTCGCTAGTCGATACGGTAACGCTGACGGTGTTGAGTCTGTTGCGCAAGATGGCGGGCACGGCGACGCAGCTTCGGCTGAGTGCGAACCGGCGCGAGATGCAGGATAGCCACGACGAACTTCGCGTGTGGCTCGCGGCTGTGAACGCCGATATCGAGGCCGCGCTGAATCGAACGATTTTGCCGCTGCGGCACGACCTTCCGGCGCGCGAGGGGCTGACGTCGCTCGAAGCCGATGCGGTGGGTGAGCTTGCGCTGATGCAGCGCTTACTCACCGAACGCATGCGCGAGGCGCGGGGCTAAGCAACCGCGCCGTCAGGCAGCGCCGTTTTCCTCGGTCGCCTCTTCGGCGTTGGTTGAATCGGGTTCCGTGACCGGCACCACCGACTCGAGCGTGCGTCCGCCCGCTGCGAGCACGCGCTTTTCCGAGGGCGCAAGGCGCTTCACCCAATACTCGGCACGCGAAGCACTGGAGCGGTCTGCCAGTTCGAACGATGCCAGCACGCGCACCGGCTTGCGCGAACGGGTATAGCGCGCGCCCGCGCCGCTCGCGTGTTTGTCGAAGCGCGCCTGCACGTCGGTTGCGATGCCGGTATAGACGCTGCCGTCCGAGCATTCGAGCAGATAAAGAAACCACGCCATGGACGCGCTTCAGCCTTTGAACGGATTGTGTTCGCGCAGCTCGTCCACATACGCGTGGATGCTGTTCTTCTCGTTGTCGAGGAAGTGGCCGACGGCATCGGCGAAAGCGGGATGCGCGAGCCAGTGCGCCGAGCGCGTGACCGTGGGCAAAAAGCCTCGGGCCATCTTGTGTTCGCCCTGGGCGCCGCCTTCGAATGCGCCGAGCTTTTCTTCGATGCAAAATTCGAGCGGCTGATAATACGCGGTTTCGAAGTGCAGACACGGCACGTGTTCGAGCGCGCCCCAGTAACGGCCGTATAGCGTGCCGCCGGTTTTCGCGTCGCGCTGATAAACGACGAGCGAGCTCGCGATCGGCTTGCCTTCATATTCGGCGATCACGAGCAGCAGATTCTCCGGCATCGACGCGCCGATCATGCGGAAAAAATCGAGGTTCAGATACGGAGTCGAGAAGTGCTCGCGGTAAGTTTGCCGATAACACTTGCTGAAGAAGCGCCAGTCGGCGTCCTGAATGTCCTCGCCGCGAATCCTGCGCATCGTGACGCCTGCCTCGTGTACTTTGCGGCGTTCCGCGCGGATGTTCTTGCGCTTCTTCTGTTCGAGCGTCGAGAGGAAATCGTCGAAGTCGCGGTAGCCGTCGTTGAGCCAGTGAAACTGCACGCCTTCGCGTTGCATCATGCCCATGTCGGCGAGCGCACCCGCTTCGGCTTCGGTCGGAAACAGCACGTGCAGTGAGGACACATCGGCCTGCTCGGCGAACGCCATCAATGTGGCCGCGAGATGCCGCAGCGCGTGCGCGTCGGCGGACAGCAGCCGGTTGCCTTGCACGGGCGTGAACGGCACGGCGCACAGGAGCTTCGGGTAGTAGGGCAAGCCGTTGCGCTTGTAGGCGTCGGCCCAGGCCCAGTCGAACACGTACTCGCCATACGAGTGACCCTTCAGATAAACCGGCGCGGCCGCCGCGAGCTTGCCGGTCAGTGGGTCGGTCAACGTGACGAATTGCGGCGCCCAGCCCGTGTCCGCAACCGCGCAACGGGTTGCGTGCAGCGCGCTTAGAAACTCATGCCGCAGAAAAGGCGTGGGCTGTGGCTGCTGAGCGAGAAGGGCGTTCCATTCGGCCGCGTCCACCTCGGAGGGCGACGCCAGAATGCCCGTGCGATAATCAAAGCGTTCCTGATTCAACTTGTGTGACTGTCCCAATGAGCGACGCGGCGCGCGTTATATAACGTCAAGCACTGCGTCGTTCGTTTATCCGAGTTGGCCGTTCCGTCGAGCCCAAAACAAGCCGCTTTATTTGCAAGCCCTCCGCAAGCTCTTCGCTTGCCCGTCGATCCTGCCATGAAGACACGAATCGCTCTCGCTCAAATCAATGTCACCGTCGGCGATTTCGCCGGCAACGTCGCGAAAATCGTCGCTGCCGCGCGTGACGCGCACAACGCCGGTGCGAAGCTGCTGGTCGCGCCGGAACTCGCGTTATCCGGCTATCCGCCCGAAGACCTGCTGCTGCGCCCCGCGTTCTATACCGCGAGCGCTGCTGCATTGGCCGATCTCGCCGCGCAACTGAAGCCGTTCGCCGGCCTGCATGTGATTGTCGGCCATCCGTTACGCGAGGTGGGCGACAGCGCGGCCCAAGGTCATGGTAATGCAAACGCGCCGATCCAGCGCGGCGTGCCGCCGGTCGATACGTTCAACGCGGCTTCGCTGCTTGTCGACGGCAAGGTAGCGGGCACCTATCGCAAGCAGGATTTGCCCAACACAGAGGTGTTCGACGAGAAGCGCTATTTCGCATCAGACGCGCAGCCGTTCGTGTTCGAGCTCGACGGCGTCAGGTACGGCGTGGTGATCTGCGAAGACGCGTGGCATGCGTCGGCCGCGCAAATGGCGAAGGCCGCGGGCGCGCAGGTGCTGCTGATTCCGAACGGCTCGCCGTTCCACCTGAACAAGGAAGCGGTGCGCTTCGACATTCTGCGAGCGCGGATTCGCGAGACCGGGCTGCCGATGGTCTACGTCAACATGGTCGGCGCGCAGGACGAACTCGTGTTCGACGGCGGGTCGTTCGTGCTCGACGCGCAGGGCGAACTGGTCGCGAAGATGCCGCAGTTCGAGGAGGCGACCGCAATCGTCGAGTTTGAAGCGGCTCGCCCGGTGCGCGGCGAAACCGAGGGTGGCAACAGCGGCATCGCGCCGGAGCTTTCGCTCGAAGCGCAGGTTTATGCGGCGCTCGTGATGGGTGTGCGCGATTACGTCAACAAGAACGGCTTTCCCGGCGCGCTCATCGGCCTGTCGGGCGGTGTCGATTCGGCGCTGGTGCTGGCGGTCGCGTGCGACGCACTCGGCGCCGAGCGCGTGCGCGCGGTGATGATGCCGTCGCGCTACACAGCTGACATTTCGACCACTGACGCCGCGGAAATGGCACGCCGCGTCGGTGTCCGCTACGACGAAATTGCGATCGCGCCAATGTTCGACGCGTTCCGCAGCTCGCTCGCCCAAGAATTCGAGGGCCGCCCGGAAGATGCCACCGAGGAAAACATTCAGGCGCGTATTCGCGGCACGTTGTTGATGGCGCTGTCGAACAAGTTCGGCTCGATCGTGCTGACCACCGGCAACAAGAGCGAAATGGCGGTGGGTTACTGCACGCTATATGGCGACATGGCCGGGGGCTTCGCGGTGATCAAGGACATCGCGAAGACGCTCGTCTATCGCCTGTGCCATTACCGCAATGAAGCCACGACGTTCGGCAAGCAGAATGTGATACCCGAGCGGATTTTGACGCGCGCGCCGTCCGCGGAATTGCGCGAGAACCAGACCGACCAGGACAGCCTGCCGCCCTATGACGTGCTCGACGCGATCATGCGCATGTATATGGAAGAGGACCGCTCGCTCGCGGAAATCATCGCCGCGGGTTACGCGGCCGAAGACGTGAAGCGCGTTACGCGGCTCATCAAGATCAACGAATATAAACGCCGACAGGCGCCGATCGGCATTCGCGTTACGCATCGCGCGTTCGGTCGCGACTGGCGTTATCCGATCACGTCGCGCTACACCGAACCGGTGGAGTGAAGAGGCGCGCCGCTTGCGCCGGATCGCCTCAAAGGGCGGCGGGTCGCAGCGTCGCTTGCGCCGGACTGCCGCAACGCATCCGGCGCGGCGTAGAATAAAAATCATCCATTCCTTTTCACTCTTCCAGTCACGAGACGAGGTTCGCCATGAAGCGCATCACCGCAGTCATCAAACCGTTCAAACTCGACGAAGTGCGCGAGGCGCTCGCTGAAGTCGGCCTCACGGGTCTGACCGTCACCGAGGTCAAAGGATTCGGCCGCCAGAAAGGCCATACCGAGCTCTATCGTGGTGCAGAGTATGTGGTCGACTTCCTGCCGAAAGTGAAGATCGAGGTGGTCGTGGCCGACAATCAATGCGATCAGGTGATCGACGCGATCATCGGCGCAGCCCGCACGGGCAAGATTGGCGACGGCAAGATTTTCGTCGCGGACGTCGAGCGCGTGATCCGAATCCGTACCGGCGAAGAAAACGAAGCGGCAGTGTAAAGCCGCTCGCGCACCGAAGCGGTGCGCCGGCGCCGAAACAAGGTCCGCGCAAGCACCACGCGAGCCTCGCGCAACATCGCAAAACGCCGTGCGCCAATAAAAAACGGTGCGATACCCTTTCGGACATCGCACCGATACGCGCCTCTCGCAGCAGCGTGAAAAAGATTCTCTTGAAGAACTTCTAAGCCCCGAAGGCAGTGCCTTCGGGGAACACCGTTCGATTAGAACGAGTGTTGAATACCTGCGTACACACCGGTCTGGCTGTGGCCAGGCAGCGGGTTCTCGTTGTACGTAGTCGTGCCGCCCGAAGTGATGTTGCCGCCAGGGCCTGCAGCGTTCGCGTCGAGACCGAAGTTAGCGGTCTTGCTGTTACGCGCGGTCGCAACCTGGATGTCCAGCAGCGTGCGCTTGGACAGGTTGTACGAACCGCCGATCGTGTAGATCGTTGCGTTGCCGCCGTTCTTGTTGGCGTTGGCGTGATACACCGCCGCGATCAGGGCTGCGGCCGGCGTGGCTTGCCACGTCACACCACCCCATTCGTGATCGAGCGACGTCGGCGACGTGCCTGCAGCGCTAGCAGCGGCGGACGTACGGACTGCCTGGTATGCGCCCTGGATCTTGAACTGACCGAGGAACACGTTGAAGGCTGCCGTGTATTCGCGCGATGCGGTGAACGGGTCGGTGAAGTTACCGTTTGCGGCGTTGCGGATTTCGTCATAGATACCGCGAACCTGGAACAGCGACGACGTGTACGTCAGCTGCAGACCTGCTTCACGGCCTTGCGGCGTCGTGCCGTTACCGTTCCAGTTCGTTGCGTTCGACAGTGCGTACTGACCGTACATGTCAAAGCCGTAGAACTTCGGCGACTGGTAAGCGAGGTTGTTGCTCGATTGCGGCCAGTTGCGGCCACGCACCAGCGATGCCGACGACCAGTTCGACTGACCGAACGGGTCGAAGTCCCACACGCCGTTCGAGATGAAGAGCATGCGACCCATCGTGAACGTACCGTACGTATTGTTCGACAGACCGACCGTTGCCCAACGATTGAAGAGACCGCCGCCGCCAGGACCTGCGCCCGTCATGGTGTTGAACGAGCCTTCCAACTGGAACAGGACCTTGTTGCCGCCGCCGATGTCTTCGACACCCTTCATGCCCCAGAGGCTCGTGCCCCAGTCACCGCTTTCCGCGCGCCAGCGCGACGTGGAGCCGGTGTAGTTGGCGTTCGGCAGACCGCTTATGTATTCGATACCCGCGTCCAGGCGACCATACAGTGTCACGCTGCTTTGGGCATGCGCAACAACGCCGGCCGACATCAGCGCAGCGGCGAGCAAAGCTTTCTTCATCTTCTCCTCCATACCCTGTCAAAAAGTGAAACCCAGTACTGCGAATGGTGTTCGGACGCAAGCGCTCCGAACAGAAATCGGTACCAGGGAGATTAGCGGGCGGATTAGGTCTCCTGTCCTGACGTGCAGCCTTGGGACTGTCTCGTCGTCACGCCGATCCCTCGCCGACCGGTTCTCCTCTGTGCTTTGAAGTAAAACTACTTTTAATGAACTTTGTTTTGCTACTTTGGTTACTAATTTATCAAAAATACACTTGTGTGGGAGAAGAAATTAGTACCGGCGTTGACCTGTGTCTCCAAATTGCAATACGGATGTGTGCAAAGGCGCTTTCAAGCGCCTTGAAAAATAGCTGAATCCCTTGCGTGACAAGGGAATCACGGATCGGCGGGAGCAAGATTAAGGATTGCCACTATTGACGCTTCCAAAACGGCAAGGTAGAGCGAAAACGAGGGGCCGGAAGGGCGGTACGGCGGGGTTTTCGCGGTCGAAATGCATGGATTATGCAGGTGACCGAAACAAAAAAGGCGCTCGTAAGCGCCTTGTAAAACTACTTTCACTACAAGCGGTAAATGAGACACATGAGTTTGTCTCAAATACCAGGTTCTCCGATATGTCCGCTATTTGAGACTTCCGGAAAGAAACTGCTTGAGGCGCTCGCTACGCGTGTTGCGGAAGACTTCGTCGGGATGGCCTTCTTCTTCTACGCGGCCCTGATGCAGGAACATCACGTGGTTCGACACATTGCGCGCGAATGCCATCTCATGCGTGACAACGATCATCGTGCGGCCTTCCTCGGCGAGCGTCTGCATGACCTTGAGGACTTCGCCGACCAGTTCGGGATCGAGCGCGGAGGTCGGTTCGTCGAACAGCATCACGTCGGGATGCATCGCCAGAGCGCGCGCGATTGCGACGCGCTGCTGCTGGCCGCCGGACAGGTGCGACGGATACTGCTTCTCCAGGCGCGGCGCGAGACCGACCTTCTCCAGATACTCGCGAGCGCGATCTTCGGCTTCCTTGCGCTTGAGGCCGAGCACGTTCACGGGCGCTTCGACGATGTTTTCGAGCACGTTCATGTGCGACCACAGGTTGAAGTGCTGGAACACCATGGACAGCTTGGTGCGCACGCGCTGCAACTGCTTCGGGTCGGACACGCGCAACGCACCGTTCTTGGCGATCTGCGTGCGGACTTCTTCGCCGTCCACGAAAATGCGCCCGGCGTTCGGCTGTTCGAGAAAGTTGATGCAGCGGAGCATCGTGCTCTTGCCCGAACCGGACGATCCGATCACGCTGATTACGTCGCCGGCATTGGCCTTCAGCGTGACGCCCTTGAGAACTTCGTTATCGCCGTACTGTTTGTGAAGCTCGTCGACGAAGAGCTTTTGCTTCGTTGTGTTCATCAGAATCCTTGGGCGTGCTTACGTGCTGGCGCAATGCGCCGGTTACTTGCCTTGCGGCCGCAGGTAAGCGAGCCAGCGGCGCTCGGCGCGGCGGAACAGCCACACCAGCGCGAAAGAAATGCACAAATAGAGCAGGGCGGCGATACCGAACGCATTGAACGACTGATACGTTGCCGAGTTGACGTCGCGCGCGATCTTGAGAATATCCGGCACGGTCGCGGTGAATGCGACAGTCGTGGCGTGCAGCATCAGGATGACTTCGTTGCTGTAATACGGCAGCGCGCGGCGCAGCGCCGAAGGCAGAATCACGCGCCGGTACAGGGTGAACGACGACATGCCGTAAGCGCGTGCCGCTTCGATTTCGCCATACGGCGTAGCCTTGATGGCGCCGGCGAAAATCTCGGTGGTGTAGGCGCAGGTGTTCAGCGTGAACGCGAGCAGCGTGCAGTTCATGCCTTCGCGGAAAAACGCGTTGGTCAGCTCGTGATTGCGGACGATCTCGAGGCTATACAAGCCCGTGTAGCAAAGCAGTAGCTGCACGTAGAGCGGCGTGCCGCGAAAGATGTACGTGTAGAGCCACACGAGAGTGGAAAGCCATTTCTTCTTCGACACGCGCGCCACGGCGAGCGGAATCGACAGGCAGAAACCGAGGCCGATCGACACCACGAGCAGCCACAGCGTGATCGCGAGGCCGGTGAAGCGGTAGCCGTCGGTATAAAGATAGTTGCGCCAGTATTCCTGAATGATCTCGATCATAGATCCGCCTTTCGCACGCCGGTCGAGTAACGCTTTTCGAGGTACATCAGCACGAAGTTGGACACTGTGGTGATGACGAGGTAGATCGCCCCCGCGAACAGGGTGAAGAAGAAAAACCGCAAGGTGCCTTTACCCGCGTCCTGCGAAGCCTTGACCACATCCGCGAGGCCAATGATCGACACGAGCGCGGTGGCTTTGACCATCACCTGCCAGTTGTTGCCGATGCCGGGCAGCGCGAAGCGCATCATTTGCGGGAACATGATGCGCGAGAACACTTGCCAGCTCGTCATGCCGTAGGCCGCACCCGCTTCGAGCTGGCCGCGCGGCACGGCGAGGAAGGCACCGCGGAACGTCTCGGTGAAGTACGCGCCGTAAATGAAGCCGAGAACCGCGACGCCGGCCACGAACGGGTCGATGTCGATCTGGTCCCAGCCGAGCAGGTCGGTCAGATTGTTTAGCCAGATCTGGATGCTGTAGAAGAGCAGCAGCATCAGCACGAGGTCGGGCACGCCGCGCACGAGCGTGGTGTAGACCGTGCCGGCACCGTGCGAGAAGCGGTTCTTCGACAGTTTCGCCGCCGCGCCGACGAGGCCCAGCAAGAAAGCAAGCGCCAGGGACAACACCGCCAGTTTGACGGTCTGCCAGGTGCCGTTGAGAAGCAGCGGGCCGTAGCCTTGAAGGAACATATCGGGTCCTTGACGATGCGTTTGCGACGCACCGCGAAAGACGCGGCCGGCTGTGCACCGCATGTACCGCGAGCTTCGCTCGCCGTGATCCGCGGTGCACAGCGTGCCGCTGTGCAAATCATGACTGCATGACCGTTGGCGATCTTGCAGCGCGCTTTTCGACTCTCTTTGAAACTAGACCGACTGTATTACGAAGCCCGGGGGAAGCCCATGCGGGCGAGCCCCGAGTTCCATGGTGCCCGCGTCTCGCGCGAGCAGGCGAAGTGCCTGAAGCGGTGGCCCGCCTGTGAACCGTGCTCAGTGTCCGATCAGTGCCCGGGATAGATGTCGAAGTCGAAGTACTGCTTTTCGAGCTTCGTGAACGTGCCGTCCTGATGAACCTGTGCGAGAGCCCGATTGAACATGGTCCGCAGATCGGCGTCTTCCTTGCGCAGACCGATGGCCGTGCCTTCGCCGATGGTTTTCGGATCCTTCACTTCCGGACCGGCCCACGCAAAGCCTTTACCGCGCGGCGTTTTCAGGAAACCGGCGTCGGCCTGGATCTCGTCCTGCAGCGCGGCGTCGAGCCGGCCGGAGGTGAGATCGGCGTAGACCTGATCCTGATTCTGATACGGCACGACGGTCACGCCTTTCGGCTCCCAATAAGCCTTGGCGTAGGCTTCCTGGGTCGTGCCCTGTTCGACGCCGATGCGCTTGCCCTTCAGCGATTCAGCGGTGGGCAGGAGCGGCGAGCCGGCTTTGGCGATCATGCGCGCGGGCGCGTCGAACAGCTTGTCGGAGAAATCGATCTGCTCGCGACGCTTGTCCGTGACGGTCAGCGACGACACGATCGCGTCGAACTTCTTGCCCTTCAGTGCCGGGATGATGCCGTCGAAATCCTGCTCGACCCACACGCACTTCACGTTCATTCTTGCGCACAGCGCTTTGGTCAGATCGACGTCGAATCCGACGACCTGGCCGCTGGCCGCCTTCGATTCGAACGGCGGATAGCTGGCGTCGACCCCGATGCGTACGGTTTTCCATTCTTTTGCCATGGCGCCGGTGGCCATGACGGCGAGCGCTACGCACAGTGCGAGCTTCTTCATGTTTCTCCTGGGTCAAACTGATCGTCGTGGTGTCCGATCCCGACGAACGCCGGCTTGTGGCCGGCGCCGCTATTCTAGGCGGCCAAAATTGTCGCGCCGCTATGGGTCCCCTGCGCGGCGTTTCGGCGTTCAGGCGCTTTTGCGGCCACCATGTACGATGAAAAGCGCGGTATTTTACCCGAACAGGGGCGCGGCGCCAGTGCGCGATGCCGGTCGGACGGGCGCGGCGGCGCACCCGTTGCGTATGCGCGACGCGTAGGCGGGTTCAGCCAGAGTGAGATTGGCCGCGGCCTCGTGCGATTACGCGGATTTGCGAAACGATCCGGTGCATTCGCGCCGATTGTGCGGCGGGCGCGCAGCCCATACATTCTGGCCATCGCCAGATTTGACAGGGAGTACCTCATGATCGAAATTCGCCGCTCCGACGAACGCGGCCACGCCAACCACGGCTGGCTCGACTCGTATCACAGCTTCTCGTTTGCCGACTATCGGGACCCGCAGCATGTCCATTTCGGTCCGCTGCGCGTGATCAACGAAGACCGCATAGCCGGTGGCCAGGGCTTCGGCACGCACGGACACCGCGATATGGAAATCGTTACCTATGTGCTCGAAGGGGCGCTTGCGCATCGCGACAGCATGGGCAACGGCTCCACGATCCGTCCGGGCGACGTGCAGCGCATGAGCGCCGGCACCGGCGTGATGCACAGCGAGTTCAACGCATCGCAGGACGAAGAGGCGCATCTGCTGCAGATCTGGGTGATTCCGCAACGCGCGGGCGATCAGCCGGGTTACGAAGAGAAGCACTTCGAGGCCGCCGACAAGCGCGGCCAGCTACGGGTTGTCGCTTCGCCTGACGGCCGCGACGGCTCGGTGACGATCCACGCGGACGCGTCGATCTACGCCGCGCTGATCGACGGCACCGAGCAGGCAACGTTCACACTGCCCGAAGGACGGCTCGCCTATGTGCACGTGGCACGCGGCTCGCTCACGGTGAACGGCGAGGCGCTTCAAGCGGGCGACGCCGCCAAGCTCAGCGAAACAGATACGGTGACGCTGGAAAAAGGGCACAACGCCGAAGTGCTGCTGTTCGACCTCGGCCGGCTCGAAGGCTAAAGAGCGTTGGCTGCAGGCGGTCCTGGCCCAACTGGTTGAGCGCGCAACGACCTCGCAAGCGCGAGGTCTCCCCGTTATCACTCGCCGGGACCGCGCTAATAGAAGCTGAGAAGACACGAAAAAACGCCACGGAGAAGCTCCGTGGCGTTTTTTTTGAAGGCGACCACGCGAGTGGCCTTCGTTTATCGAACCGCGCATTGGCTGCGCGGTCGCGCGTGGCTTGCTTGCGTGGCTTACTAATTTGCAGCAGGCGCCGATGCCCCACCCTGCTGGTGATGCTGCCAGCGCTCGCGCATCTTCTCGTGACGCGATTCCATCTTCGCAAAGCGCTGCTTCAGCGCGGTGCTGACGGTTGTCTTCTGCTGGTCGTTCAAGCCGTTATAGAACTTGAGCCAGGCGTCCGTGGTTTGCTGGCGCAACTGTGCGTCTTTCTGCTCGATCTGCTGATGCGCGGCCGCCATTGCGTTCAGATCGAGAATCGGCTGCTGCTGCGCGGACTTGAACTGGTCCTTCATCTGCTCGTGGTTCGCGCGCATCGCCTCGTGGCTCTGCTTCATGGTGTCGAGCGCGGCTTGCCACTGCTTTTCCTGATCCGCGTTCAGCTTCAACTGGTCATGAAGTTGCGTGAGTTCCTTCATGAAGTGCCCATGCCAACCGCCGGGGCCGCCGTGGGCCTCGTGAGCGGGTTGAGCCGCATAGGCTGCGCCCGCGCCGATGGCGAGAGCGGTGGCGGCAACGGCGAGGGCGCGCGAGATTTTTCTGGTGGACATGTCATGCTCCTTGTAATGGAATAGCCGACGATGCATCCGATCACTTTTGACGGCCTGCATTCGGTAAGACACAGCGTAGAGAACTGCTTCGGCCGCTGTGTTACGCGCCCTGGTGCCGCTGTTACGGGCCATTACGTGCAGCTTTCACGGTAACACCCGGTAACCCTTGAGGCCTGCTTGAAATCGAAAACCGTTCCTGTCGCGCGTTAAACTTCATTCCATGGCTACTCAAATACTTGTTGTCGACGACGACGTCGAATTGCGCGATCTCCTGCGCGACTATCTGGCCCGCCAGGGTATCGAAGTGTCGGTGCTGCACGACGCGGGCTCGCTCGAACGCAGGCTCGAGCGCGAGCGTCCCGATCTGATCGTGCTCGACCTGATGATGCCGGGTGTCGACGGGCTCACGGCGTTGCGCAAGCTGCGCGCATCGGGCGACGACATTCCCGTCATCATGCTGACCGCGCGCGCTGACGACGTCGACCGGATCGTCGGGTTGGAACTCGGTGCTGACGACTACCTCGGCAAGCCGTTCAATCCACGCGAACTGCTTGCGCGCGTGCAGGCAGTCTTGCGCCGTCGCCGCACGCTGCCGTCGGCGGCTGCTCCCGAGCAGCGCGAGCCGTTCAGCTTCGGCCGTTTTACGCTGGACTTCCAGTCGCGCACACTGCATCTGGAAGACAAGCCGCTTACGCTGTCCGGAAGCGAGTTCGCGTTGCTGAAAATCTTCGTGAACCACCCCATGCGCACGCTGACGCGAGAGCGTCTGCTGGAGTTGCTGCACGGTCCCGAGTACGACGGCACCGACCGCGGCATCGACGTGCAGGTGTGGCGTCTGCGGCGCATCCTCGAAACGGATCCGTCCACGCCGCGCTTCATCCAGACAGTGCGCGGGCGGGGCTACGTGTTCGTGCCCGACGGCGAACAGCATGCGCCGGCCCATTGATTCGCTGTTCGGGCGGCTGGCATTGCTGGTCGTCGCGGTGTTGCTGCTGTCGCATTTCGCGTGGTACGCGCTCATGCGCCTCGAGCGCAACCAGTTGCAAGCGCGTTACGCCGTCGAAGAAGCCACTTTCCTCGTCGACGCGGTGCGTCAGCACGTCGTCCGTAACCCCGACCAGCCGTTGCCTTCGCGCGTGAAACTGGTCGATCCGACGAGCCCCGAGGTGCCGCCGGAATCCCCGAACATGCCGCCGCCGCTGGAACGTTTTATCGAAGACGTTCGCGACCGCATGCCGTCCGGCACGCAGGTGCGCGCTGGCTTGCCGGGCGGCCCGCCCACGTTGTGGGTGCGCGGAACCGCCGACCACAGCTGGATCGTCGTGCCGGTTCAGCCGCTGCGACCGCCGCGTTCGCTCGACCGCACCGTGCTGTGGCTCGTCATGATCTTCTCGTTCGCGGTCATGGCGGCACTCTTCGCCGCATGGGCGCTGCAGCAGCCTCTGCGCTCGCTAGCCCAGGCGGTTGCGCGGTTCGGACGTGGCCTGCCGGTGCCGCCCGTGCCCGAGCGCGGACCGCGCGAGTTGAGGCAATTGACGCACGGCTTCAATCAGATGGTTCAGGAAGTCGCGCGTACCGAGAACGACCGCGCGGTGATGCTCGCGGGCGTCGCACACGATCTGAAGACGCCGCTCGCGCGCTTGCGGCTGCGTGCCGAAATGATGGATGAAGCCAAGATGCGCGACGGCGTCGTGCGCGATGTCGATTCCATGACGCACATCGTCGAGCAGTTCCTGGTGTTCGCGCACGACGGCGCCGACCGCAGCGAACCGGTCGAAGTCGACGCGCAATGCGAGCGGGTCGTGCGCAGTTATCGCGCAGTGGCCTCGGGCGCGCCGACCGTGGAAACCGACCTGCGGGCGGGTCCCGGTTTCCGCCTTCCCGCCGCGACGCTCGACAGAATTCTGTCGAACCTGCTCGACAACGCGCACGCCTATGGCGCGCCGCCAGTCGTCGTTGCCACTGCACGCACCGCAGAAGGCTTCACGCTGTCGGTGAGCGACAACGGCAAGGGCATTGCCGCGCAGGATCTCGTCAATGCAAGCCGGCCTTTCGTGCGGCTCGACCCGGCGCGCGGCGGCAACGGTCACAGCGGTTTGGGGCTCGCCATCGTCGAGCGGCTGGTCCGGCGCGCGGGCGGAGAGTGGGAAATAGGCAACCACGGCGGCCGTGGCTTGCGGGTCTTGATGAGCTTTCCGTTTTCCGCCGTGCCTCAGGTGAAGACGGCCTCGGAAAGCGTCTGGTGATGTGGTCAGAGGCGCGGCCGTGCGCCGCGTCTTTCGCTGCTGTTCTGTTGTCCGCGCCCTTGGCACGATGCCCGCTGCTTGAGCCTCGTTTCAAGCCGTCTTGAGGAACGTGGGTGCGGAACCAGAACGCGGCATCAAGTTGGGCCAAGCGCCGCGCTAGTCGGAGAAGAGCGTGTTCAGCGCATTCGCCGCTTCGCTATCCACCGTATTCCAGGTCACGGTTTCGGCTTCGAAAATATAGTGCGTCGTGTACTTGCCGAGGCGCGCGAGGATTTCTTCCTGAATGACCTCCGGCGCGACATCCAGCTTCAGATACCAGGCCGTGGACGACAGGCGCGTCTGAAACGCGCCGTATTCGGCCAGCAGATGGTCGAACGCGTCAGCATCCTGATCGCGGCAAACGATGACCAGATTTCCCTTCATGCGAATCTCCCGTTAAAGCGGTAGCGACAACCAAGGTCAGTGTCGATCATACCTGCTTGCTTGCGGGAAGCCCGGCGCTTCGGCTTGCGTTGCGTCAGACAGCGGACACGCGGTTACCAGATGTTGGCCACCGTGCGCGCGGACGGCGCGGTGTCGTCGGGCGGCAGTGCTTCGGTGCGGTCGCGGCCGCCGGTCTTCGCGGCGTAGAGCGCCGTGTCGGCGCGGCTCATGATCCGTTCGGGGAGGTCGTCCACGGAAAGTTCGGTGATGCCGATGCTCACGCTGAGCGTGACCGAGGCGGGCAGCTTCGCCGACGGCACGGCCTTCAGGCGCAGGCGCAAGCGTTCGACCACTTCGCGGCCGCCGGCAAGATCGGTGGCCGGCAGCAGCAAGCCGAACTCCTCCCCGCCGAGCCGGCCGATCGCATCGGCACCGCGCAGTTCCGCACGGCACGTGTCGACGAAATGTTCGAGCGCGCGGTCGCCCGCGGCATGGCCGAAGCGGTCGTTGATCTGCTTGAAGTGATCGAGGTCCGCGATAGCCATGCACAGTGGCTGATTGCCCAAATGCGCACGGTCGATTTCATGGCGCAGCAAGTCGAGGAAATAGCGGCGCGACAGCGCGCCGGTCAATGCGTCATGACGCGCCTCCGCCGACAGCAGCGTATTGGCCGATTGCAACTGTTCGGCAAGATCGCGCGTGGCCCGATGGTGACGCCGCTCGCGCACGTACGAGACGGTGATCACCCATGCAAGCGCGACGGTGCCGGCCAGCGTCAGGAATACCAGCAGATGATCGCGCTTATGGTTGCGCAGCAGTTCGGGCCAGGCGGGCAACGGCTCGACGAGATGCGCCGATAGCCCCGAATTCAGACCGCCGCGAGTCTGATACAGCGACGGTCCCGGCTGCCCCGCCGAAGCGAACAGCTGCTCCGCGACAGCGGCCGACACCCACGGCGCTGCCTCGCGCACCTGCGCGTCCACGTGTATCTGGATGTCCGGGAACGTGTCGCGGCGATACGTCAGCTTGCGCTCCGCTGCGCGCATCTTCGTCACTGGGGAGTCCGGCAGTGCGTGGCCTTCGAGCTTGCTGTCGTGCGCCATGATGATGACGCCGTTACCGTCGGCGACGAAGGTCCCCGCATGGGCGACCCAGTGGCGCAGCCGCGCGATCCCCACCTTGGCGACGACTGCGCCTGTGAGTTCTCCGTCCGCGTAGACCGGCACGGCGATGAAGATGCCGGGCTCGCCACTCGTGCGGCCCACGCCATACGCTTCCGAGAACGCGCCGAGCAGGGCGCTCGTGAGATAAGCCCGCACGCGCATGTCGACGCCGACAAAGGAACTGCGCGGCATATCGGTGAGGACATCGCTCGCGGCCACGCAGATGCCATTCGCATTCACGAGCCACACCTGATCGAGACCGGAGAAGCCCTGCGCGCGGTGCAGGAAGGTGCTCACGGCGGTCATTCGCGGGTCTTTTAGCAACGCGGCGCGCAGGGCGGGTTCCGTCGTCTCGCCGTTCGCGGCATAATTCCGGGATTGCACCAATGCGTTCTGAACCACGTCCATTTCGGCCATGGTTGCAGGAATGGCCCGCGACATCGCGAGGTCGCTTGCAATCACCTCCGCCATGTTGTCGACGATAGAGGCCGACATCTGGCGCTGGGCGTGCAAGGTCGCGGCAAGTTCTTGCTGTACCATCCGGTCCGCGACCATGCCGGCCACGAACCAGCAAGCCAGTAAGATCAGCACGAAGACGATCGGGCCGGTTGCCTGGCGCAAGGTTGTCCTGTTCATCGACCCTCTGATCCGTCTGGCTTAGACATGCAACTTGCTATTCGTGGCAGCGCCGCGGCGCTGCTTCGCCCCGCGTTTCGCGATTGTGGGAACGGCCGTTTGTGCGCCGTCGCTGGTGCTCGGGATAAGCCACCAACGCAGTGCATCTTTGTGGATTCTAACCGGCATGGGGCCAGACGCCACCGTTATTGAGGCGTGAGATCTCATGGGCTTCACCCATCAGGCTCTTAACGGCAGCCCGGCCGGTTTCTTGATGCCCCGCGTGACAAAGCGAAGCGTAATTCCGCAATCGCGGCATCAATGAGCCTGACCGGCCTTTCGATCAATGGTCGTGAGGCTGCCCAAAAAATAGGCTTGCAGCACGGCTGCTTGCTGCCGGCGGAAGGCCGCTGTCAGGTCATTGCCGGTCTGTTGTCAGGCGGCCGCTATAAGTTGTCGCGATTTGCCTTCAAAGGTTGTGCCTGAAACATAGGATGGTGTAGTGTCGTGCCGTCCAAAACAAAGGAAAGCTCGCCAGCCTACGGGCGGCGCCTGCGGCGACAGGATTCTGGCTTGACGGTTGGGGGTTGCGGGGCGGCTTACCCGTGGGCACTTCCGTCGCTGGTCCACGTGTCACCAACGCTAACGATTTACCGCGCACACGCGTTTTGCCATGCCTGATTTCCGCTTTCCGGACCGATCGTCAGACCGCCGCGCCGAAGTCGCGGCCTCGTTCGCGCGTTTGTTCGCCTGTATGAATGAGGAGTGGGTCTGATGGATTTCAGCTTCAACCTGAAGCGCACCGCCAATGCGTCGGCATGGCGGGTGCTGCCCAATCGCTGGGACTTCGTCGCCTTTCCGCTGATCATCTGCATCATCGCAATGGCGGCGATCGGCTTTCACGAGACGCTCGCGCCGATGTCCACGCTGAAGACCCAGGCGATCTCGCTCGACCCCGCGAACCTGCCCGAGTATGCAATGCGCACGACATTGCGCATGCTCGCGGCGATGGTCGCGTCGCTGATATTCACGCTGGTCTACGGCACGCTTGCCGCGAAAAGCCGCCGGGCGGGTCTCGTGCTGGTGCCGATTCTCGACATCCTGCAGTCGGTGCCGGTGCTCGGCTACATATCGTTTACGGTCACGTTCTTTCTCGCGCTGTTTCCGGGCCGCGTGCTGGGCGCCGAACTCGCGGCGATCTTCGCGATCTTCACGAGCCAGGCGTGGAACATGACGTTCAGCTTCTATCAGTCGCTGCGCACGGTGCCGCGCGATCTCGACGAAGTTTCGCGCGGCTTTCACCTCACTTCGTGGCAGCGCTTCTGGAAACTCGAAGTGCCGTTCTCGATGCCCGGTCTCATCTGGAACATGATGATGTCGATGTCCGGCGGCTGGTTCTTCGTGGTCGCCTCCGAGGCCATCACCGTCGGCAACAACACGATCACGCTGCCAGGCATCGGTGCCTATCTCGCGCAGGCGATCGTCGTCAAGAATCTGCACGCGATCGGCTGGGTGATTCTCGCGATGACCGTCGTGATTCTCGCGTACGACCAGTTGCTGTTCCGTCCGCTCGTCGCGTGGGCTGACAAATTCCGTATGGAGACCACGAGTTCGGGCGACGCTCCGGAATCGTGGCTGCTCGATCTGATCCGCCGCACACGCCTGATTCACCGCTTGCTCGTGCCGCTCGGCTGGATGTTCGCGAAGGCCGCGCGCGTGCCGTTCCGGCTACCCGCGTTGCAAAGGCCGCGTTTCCAGATCCCGCAGATACAGAAGAGCTCGCGCCTTGGCGACATCGTGTGGGCGGCGCTGGTCCTGATCGGCACCGTCTATGTCGTGTATCGCGTCTTCATATACGTGCGCACGGGCGTTTCTCTCGACGAAGTCGGCCACGTTTTCATGCTCGGCCTCATCACACTGTTGCGGGTGGTGGTGCTGATCGCCATCGCGTCTGTGATCTGGGTGCCGGTCGGCGTGCTGATCGGCTTGCGGCCGGCGCTCGCCGAGAAGATTCAGCCGCTCGCGCAGTTCCTTGCCGCGTTTCCGGCCAATCTGCTGTTTCCGGTATTCGTGATCGTGATCGTTCGCTTCCACCTGAACCCGGACATCTGGCTGTCGCCGCTGATCGTGCTCGGCACCCAGTGGTATATCCTGTTCAACGTGATTGCCGGCGCGACCTCGTATCCGAACGACTATCGGGAAGCGGCGAAGAATTTCCACATTCGTGGCTGGCAATGGTGGCGTCAGGCCATGTTGCCGGGCATTTTCCCGTACTACGTGACGGGCGCGATCACCGCGTCGGGCGGCGCGTGGAACGCGAGCATCGTCGCGGAATTCGTGCAGTGGGGCGACACGAAGGTTGCGGCGCACGGGCTCGGCGCTTATATCGCGCAGTCCACGGCTGCGGGCGACTATCCGAAGATCATCGTGGGTATTGCGGTGATGTCCCTGTTCGTGACGCTCTTCAACCGCCTGCTGTGGCGTCCGATGTACGCGTACGCCGAAGCCAAGCTTCGGCTGGACTAAGCGCGCCCCACTTTGCCGCTCGCGCCGGACCCACAACGGGGCCGTGCAAAGCTCGGGCGGCCCGGCGTTTCTTGAGAATTGAAGGCATAACGCGATGCAAAATCCTAAAGCTGCTATGACCGCCGCGCCGATCCAGACGCCGCCGAAGCCGCCGCGCCTCGGCGAAGAGATCCTGCGTGTCAAGGACGTGTGCCGCGGTTTCAACAAGTCGCAGGGCGAACTACTCGTTCTCGACGACGCGAACCTGTCGCTGCGTGAAGGCGAGATTGTCGGTCTTCTCGGGCGTTCGGGCTCGGGCAAGTCGACGTTGCTGCGCATCATCGCCGGTCTGATCGAGCCGACCGACGGCGAAGTCACCTATATGGGCAAGCCGCTCGACGGTCCCGCGAAGGGCGTCGCCATGGTATTTCAGACCTTCGCGCTGTTCCCGTGGCTGACCGTGCTGCAAAACGTGGAAGCCGGGCTCGAGGCGCAAGGCGTGGCCGCGCGCGAGCGGCGCGAACGCGCGCTCGCGGCGATCGACCTGATCGGTCTCGACGGTTTCGAGAACGCGTATCCACGCGAGTTGTCGGGCGGCATGCGCCAGCGCGTCGGTTTCGCGCGGGCGCTGGTGGTCGATCCCACGCTGCTGCTGATGGACGAACCGTTCTCCGCGCTCGACGTGCTGACCGCCGAAACGCTGCGTACCGACCTGCTCGACTTGTGGACGCAGGGCCGCATGCCGATCAAGGCAGTGCTGATCGTTACTCACAACATCGAGGAAGCCGTGTTCATGTGCGACCGGATTCTGGTGTTGTCGTCGAACCCGGGCCGCGTGATCGCCGAGATCAAGGTGCCGTTCAAGCATCCGCGCAATCGTCTCGACCCTGCGTTCCGTCGTCTGGTCGACGAAATCTACGCCAAGATGACCGCGCGTCAGACGGACGAGAAAACTCGGAAGGGGCTGGAGTTGCACAGCTGGTTGCCCCATGTGTCGACCAACCTGATGGCTGGTCTGATCGAGACGCTGGCCGCGGCGCCGTATCACGGCCGCGCGGACATGCCGGAAATCGCACGCTCGCTGCATCTGGAGGTGGACGATCTGTTCCCCGTGGCCGAAGTGCTTCAGCACCTCGGTTTCGCCGACGTGCGCGAAGGCGATATTTTCCTGACGCCGCCCGCACGCGTGTTCGCGGAGTTCGGCACGCAGGAACGGAAGATGATGTTCGCCGAGCATCTGTTGCGGCATGTGCCGCTCGCCGCGCGAATCAAGAAGGTGTTGAACGAACGGCCGGGGCACCGCGCGCCGCGCGTGCGCTTCGAACAGGAACTCGAGGATTTTCTGTCCGACAGCGCCGCAGAGGAAACGCTCGACGCGGTCATCAACTGGGGCCGTTACGGCGAGATTTTCTCGTACAACGATCAGACCGAAATCTTCAGTCTGGAAGACGTGGAGTCGTGAGCGCGACGGCGCTTCTGCGCGTCGCTCATTGAAAACGGCAGGGGAGACCCTGCCGTTTTTTCGTCCTGCCGTGTAATCAGGACAATGTTTGCTGGCGCGTCCGCGCTACTGCAAATTACCCCAACGTTCGACGGCCGGTTCCGCAGAAGCCCATTTCCAGCCCTTGTCCTGCTGGCACGCGCTGGCGGTGTACCAGTCTTCGTGCGCGCCTGGACCGTCGCCGTCCCGCACCGAGAACACGAATTCCTTGCAAAGCGCGAGCGCTGAGCCGAACGCGCGCGTGACGCGCACTTCGCCGTGACCGTTTTCGATGGGCAGCGTGTGTTTGACCGACCAGGGCCGCGTTTCGCCGACGGGCATGGCGCCCGCCAACGCCGCGATCAGGTTCTGCTGGTCGGTGTGCATGCTGCGCATATAGCGGCCCACGGCTTCGTCCGTTGCGGCCTGCACGGCGATACCTACACCGATGCCGACCGCCGGATTCGACGTAACGAGACCCGACGCGACACCGGCGGCGGCACCGCTCGCCGCGCCGATCGACGAGCAACCGCTCGTGAGCAGAGTCGCGCTGACACATAGTGCGGCTGCAACCGCTGTCAGGCTCAGGCGACGCAGCGGCTTTCCAGTCGCAAGCGCATGCGCCGTCATTGCAGTGCACCCCAGCGTTCGGTGGCGGGCTCGGCCGAAGCCCATTTCCAGTTTTCGCCGTCGCGGCAGATAGATGCGACGTAAAACGCGCTGCTTGCAGGCACGTTCTTAGTGGCGATGTGGTCGACCGAAAAGACGATTTCCTTGCAGTCCAGCGTGCCCGCGCTAATCGTGCGGCTGACGGTGACGCGGCCGTGCTCGTCGTCTTCGATCGGAACGGAGTGCGTGACGCTCCACGGTGCGACGGCGCCGACTTCGAGCGGCCCGGCGATCTTCGCGATGCCGTCCTGCGTGTTCCGGTGGACCACCCGCTCCGAGTACTGCACGCCGGCTCTCGCTGCGGCTACTGCGCCAAGACCGATACCGGTGGCAACAGCGGCGTTATTGGTAACCTGCGCCGCAATCGCGGCGCCGGCGATACCCGCGCCGGCCGTGGCGCCTTCGGTATAGAGCGAACTGCAGCCGCTCAACGCCGACGAGACCGCCACCGCCAATACGGCCAACTTGGCGGCATCAGGCCGCCGGCGCGCGACCGATCGTTCCAGGCGGGTTTTCAAGCGGGTTTTCAAGCGCGGTTTCAACCACTCGGCCCACACCATTTTCTTTCGCATTCCCTGTCTCTACTTTTCTTGCGTGTTCGCGTGCAGAGGCCGCCCCGACTAAGCAGCGCCTCTTCCCATCGACGAAAAATGGGCTGCTGCATTTTGCAGGATGCGTTTTGTAAATGGCAGCGGAAAAGTGCAAGAAATTGCAAAAGATGGTGCGGGTCAAACCGGATTCTGTTCAATGACAGGCCGGTTTGATTGGTGGTGCGAACTGATTGCGGGAGAAAGTTCTGCGCAGACGCGGTTAATGTTCGGTATCTTCTTCCGCGCCTTCGTCGCCGTACGCGCTCAGACGGTTATAAAGCGTCTTCAGGCTGACGCCGAGCGCTTTTGCCGCGCGCCGCTTGTCGCCGCCGCAGTATTTCAGCGTGCCGAGAATGATCTGCTTCTGAGCGTCGGCGAGCGGCGTGCCGATCCATACGCTCATCGCGTCGCCTTGCGTGACTGGCCGCTTCACCTTCGACGCAAGATGCGGATGCGGCAACTCGACCGTTTTCTCAGCGAGGATAAACGCGCGGTACACCGCGTTCTTCAACTCGCGCACGTTGCCCGGCCACGACCATGTGCGCAGCGTTTCGATCGAGCGCTTGCTGAAACTCTTGCTGGTGCCTTCCTGCTGATTGAGTTGTGCGAGAAAGTGCTGGGCGAGCAGTTCGCGGTCGTTCTCGCGTTCGCGCAGCGGCGGCGCGCGCAACGGGAAAACCGCCAGACGGTACATCAGGTCTTCGCGCAGGCCGTTTTCCTTGACGGCCACGGCCGGGTCGCGATTGGTGGCGGCGATCACGCGCACGTTGCCGCTGATCAGCTCGTTGCCGCCCACGCGATAGAACGTGCCGGTTTCGAGCGCGCGCAAAAGTTTCACCTGACGCACGGGCGCCATTTCGGTGACTTCGTCGAGGAACAGCGTGCCGCCGTTCGCATGCTCGAAGTAGCCGATGCGCCCTTGAACGGCGCCGGTAAAGCTGCCTTTTTCATGGCCGAAAAGCTCGGCCTCGATCAGTTCGTCGGGAATCGCACCGCAATTGACGGCGACGAAGGGCGCGTCCTTGCGGCTGCTTTGATCGTGAATCGTGCGGGCGATCAGCTCCTTGCCGGTGCCCGATTCGCCGATGATCAGCGCGGTTGCGTCGGTGCTCGCGACGCGCTCGATCTGCTCATACAAGTCGAGCATCACCGGCGACGAGCCGTAAAGCAGGCCGTACGATTTCAGTCCCGCGATGCCGTCCGTGACGCGCTGCTTCGCCTGAGCGGAAGCGCTGCCGCCAGCGGACACAGTGGGCGAGTCCACATCGATTGACGCCATAAACGGGGAAGTCCTGTGCAAATGAGTTCGTTGTTGCGGCGCGCAGGCCTGGGAACGAGACAGCTCTTGAAGTCGTATCTCACAAAAGTCGATTTAACCACTTCGACGGCGCTTCCTGCAATCTATGTGTCAGCTATCGATGAACTGTGGCCGCAAGTCGGTCGAAAGTGCCAGGGGTGAATGCTGCCCGTAGGCGTGTTCGCTAAAGTTACCGGGCACAGGGTTTGCGCCTTCCTCCCGACACGCGTGCGCTTTCGCCGCTAACAACGCGGCGCGCGAACGCTGACCCTAGACGAGGAGTGAAACGATGACTGACACGACGCAACAGCTCGCACTCGGCGGCCAGAAGATCGTCGAGGATCTGCGGGTGCTGCTCAAGGACTCGGAAGAAATGCTGCGACTCGCTGCCAATGTGCCGGGCGAGGGCGTAGGCGCATTGCGCCAGAAACTGGGCACCCATGTGGAAACGCTGCAATCCGCACTCGGCGATGCGCAGGATAACGCTCAGCGCCGCTATCGCTCGGCGACCGTCAACACGGAACGTTACGTGCGGCAAAACCCGTGGAGCTCGGTCGCCATTGCAGCCGGCGTGGGCTTTGTACTGGGCGTCCTGACTGCACGGTGACGGTCGGCAATCAGCTGATGATTGACTGAATTTCAGCTCAATACCGCTGGTCATGGCCAGGTCCCCGCTGCGCGTTCGCTGGGACCTGCGCAGAGCGAAACTGCCAGGCCTTTATTCAGGCCAACGCCTCGCGATTTATCGACGGTGACCGGCGGCACGATGCGCCGCCGCCACCTTTCTCCATTCAACGACCACAAGGAGTTCACGATGGCTCGACCCAAAATTGGTATCTTCGGCGCGCTGATGGCGCTCGGCGGCTTCCTCGCGGTCCGCTATGTCCAGCGAAACCGTGCCGCGCAGGGAGCAACAGGACGTGAGTTGCACCGTTGGGAAGGCGAGGGCGGCGCCGTTACCGCGTCGTCGTCGTCCGCGCCCGGCGCGGCTCTGAGGACGAGCACGGGCCCCGGCGCCCATGGAGCAAACGGCTCCGCACATCCCGACGCGTGGCCGTTCCCGCACAGCAGTTAAGCTTGCTTTTCGCCACGGCGCCGCATGAAATCCCTGGGATGCGGCGCCTTGGCGGTACTGTTAATTTGTCTCAGTAAAGCCGTATAATAGGTAAATACAGAACAATAGTGCCGATCACGTCCTGCTTTCTGCGTGTATTGTTGCAGTATTGAATGAAATCGGCGGTCCCTTGCTTGATGCAGGTTGGCGTGCGCTCACATCGAGTCGCATTCGCCGCCGCCCGCGCGAGGGTCGTCGCCCTTTTTAGCATGCCCCGCCGCATGCTCTTCTCCCACGCTTGCAGGCTTTCGAGACGCGATGCCACATGTACTGATTGTCGATGACGACGCAGGTACCCGCGAGGCGCTTTCCGCCATTATCGGGGAAGACGGATTGACCACCGCCACCGCGGGCGATTTGCGCGAAGCGCGCATTCAACTCGTCCGGCAAATGCCGGACGTTGTCTTTACCGACCTGAAGCTGCCGGACGGCAGCGGGGTCGACTTGTTCGAAGATCTCGATCCGCGCTCCGGCGTGGAAGTGATCGTGATCACCGGCCACGCCACGGTGGAGTCGGCGGTGAACGCGCTGAAAATGGGCGCCACCGACTACCTGGTCAAACCGATCAACATGCAGCGCGTGAAGGCGATCCTTTCGCGCCTGCCGCGTGCCGGCGACCTGAAGGCGGAAATCGGCACTCTGCGCGGCGAATTGCGCCGCATGGGCCGCTTTGGTTTGATGCTCGGCAATTCGCCGGCAATGCAGGAGGTCTACGACCAGATCGGCCGCGTTGCGCCTACGGCAGCTTCGGTCATGCTGGTCGGCGAATCGGGCACCGGCAAGGAAGTGGCCGCGCAGACGCTGCACGAACTGAGCTTGCGTCGCAAGCATGCGTTTCTCGCCGTGAACTGCGGCGCGATCTCGCCGAATCTGATCGAATCGGAAATGTTCGGTCACGAGCGCGGCTCGTTCACCGGCGCCGACCGTCAGCACAAGGGCTATTTCGAGCGCGCGAACGGCGGCACGCTGTTCCTCGACGAAATCACGGAAATGCCGATCGAGCTGCAGGTCAAGCTCTTGCGCGTGCTCGAAACGGGCATGTTCATGCGCGTGGGCACGACAAAGGAAATCGAAACGGACGTGCGCCTGATCGCCGCGACCAACCGCGATCCGGAGCAGGCGGTGCTGGAAGGCAAGCTGCGGCTGGACCTTTACCACCGGCTGAACGTATTCCCGATCAGCTTGCCGCCGCTGCGCGACCGGGGCAAAGACGTGGAGTTGCTGGCCCAGGCGTTTCTCGACGAGCTCAACGAACGTCACGGCACGCGCAAACATTTCCCACCCGCGGTGAAGGAGATGTTGTTGTCGTACCCGTGGCCGGGCAACGTGCGCGAACTGAAGAATTACGTGCAGCGTGCGCACATCATGTCGGGCACGGATTCGGACAGCACGGCCACCGTGCCGCTGCAGATCACGCTGTCGAAGCCGGCGGCCGGTACGGCGATCACCATCCCGTTCGGCACGTCGCTCGCAGAAGCGGATCGTCAGCTGATTCTGGCCACGCTCGAGCAATGCGGCGGCGTGAAGACGCGCGCCGCGGAGATTCTCGGCATCAGCCTGAAGACGCTGTATAACCGCCTCGTGGAATACGGCAACGACGCGCGTGAAGAAGGCGATTCCGCCGACGAATCGCGCGCGCTGGGCGGCGCGGACGCTTAGCGCTCAGTCGCCCCCGCTTTGGCCGGGAGCGCTTCGGTAACGGCACAACCCTTGCTGCGTTTGGGTAGAACGCATAACGAGGATCACTGACATGCCGGAACACGTTGCCGCTCCCGCGTCGCCGCTTCAAAAGCATGCACATCGTCCGGAACCGATCGAGCCGCCGACGCCGGGCGAACCCGACACTGTGCCCGACCCGAGTCCTCAGCCGATCGAACCGGTCGAGCCGCCGATCGGCGATCCGCCGCCGCAGCCCACGCAAACTCCCCAAGCCAGTCAGCGCCCGCCAATCTCTCTGCAACTCTGACATGGCGAGCGGGTTGCGCCCTAGCCACGCGCCGCAAACTTGTGTACATGTTACAAATGCGGCGCACGTTTTACCGGCAGTTACGGCGTCGTTCTGAGACTTGTAGATGCCGCCACTGCCTGGGCGGCGCGGCTTTGCCCGGAGGCATCGACCATGAGACATCCAGCACTGCGGCGTTCGGCGCGTCACTCCAAGCGCGACGGCCGTCCCCCGGCGACCAGGAATGGTCCGCCGCTTTCTACCGAGTCGCCCCCAGCGCCCGCGCCTGATTCATCGGCCGCACCCGCCCCTCAGGCGCCTCACCACGATCCGTCCGCGCAGAATCGCGTCGCTCCGCACGCACCACCTGACGGGGAGTACAACCAGGGCGGCGTCCGCCCGGAAGGTCTCGACTACCAGCGCGACTTGGGCTCCGAGCAGGACGCGTGAGGCTCTCCGCCCAGCAAATAATCACGCGAGAACGGCGTTCGCCGGTTCGTCGTAGGAAACGGAAGGAAGTTCTTCGCGGCGTTCCCGTGCTGCGGGTTTTTGCTCGCCCGTCACATTTGCATACATTTTTTGTCCTCCGCTTCCGCAAAAACGGCACGCGACTTGCATGCACCTTTTTGGCACATGTCCGTATGCAACGAAACAACTGAACTAGGTGGAGCACCAATGAGCAGACTGATCGTGGTATCGAATCGTGTTGCGCCGACCCAGGAAGGGCGGCCCGCAGCGGGCGGCCTGGCGATCGGCGTGCTGGATGCGTTGAAGGAAACCGGCGGAGTCTGGTTCGGCTGGAGCGGTGAGACGGTGAGCGAGCCGTCCCCGCCGCTGATCGAGAAGCAAGGCAACGTGACCTATGCGACCGTTGGCCTGACCAAGCGTGACTACGACCAGTATTACCGCGGCTTTTCGAATGCGACGCTGTGGCCGACGTTTCACTATCGCAATGACCTGTCGCGTTACGATCGACAGGAATATGCGGGCTATCAGCGCGTCAATGCGACGCTCGCCAAGCAGCTCAAGGAGCTTCTGAGGCCCGACGACATTATCTGGGTTCACGACTACCACTTGCTGCCGTTTGCGCGCTGCCTGCGCGACCTCGGCGTGAAGAACCCGATTGGCTTCTTCCTGCACATTCCGTTTCCGGTCCCCGAGGTGTTACGCACGATCCCGCCGCATGAGGAACTCGTGAAGGCGATGTGCAGCTACGACGTGATCGGCTTTCAGACGGAGGCGGATCGCCAGTCGTTCGTCGATTTCATCGAGCGGGGCCATCATGGCACGTCGAGTGAAGACGGCATGGTTCACGCCTACAACCGTTTCCTCAAGGTGGGTGCGTATCCGATCGGTATCTATCCGGACGCGATCGCCAAGGCCGCCGAGCAGTTCACCGACCGCAAGCCGGTACGCAGCCTGCGCGACGGCATGCGCGGCCGCAAGCTGATCATGAGCGTCGATCGCCTCGATTATTCGAAGGGTCTCGTAGAACGCTTCCAGGCGTTCGAGCGCCTGCTGCTGAATGCGCCGGGATGGCACGGGCGTGTGTCGCTCGTGCAGATCGCACCGCCGACGCGCGCGGACGTTCAGACCTATCAGCGGATTCGTCAGACGCTGGAAGGCGAGGCCGGGCGTATCAATGGCCGCTTTGCGCAGCTCGACTGGACGCCGATCCAGTACCTGAACCGCAAGTACGAACGCAATCTGCTGATGGCGCTTTTCCGTCAATCGCAGGTCGGCTACGTGACGCCGCTGCGCGACGGCATGAACCTGGTCGCCAAGGAATATGTCGCGTCGCAAGATCCGGCCGACCCGGGCGTGCTGGTGCTCTCGCAATTCGCCGGCGCCGCCGAGCAACTGCCGGGTGCGCTGGTTGTCAATCCGTTCGATCTCTCGCAGATGGCCGAAGCGCTGGAACGTGCGCTTTCGATGCCGCTCGCCGAACGTCAGGCCCGCCATGCGGACATGATGGCGCCGATGCGCGAGAACAACCTCTCCGTGTGGCGCGATACCTTCCTCGGCGATTTGCGCAACGTCGCTACGGCGTCTTCCGTGACGGCCAAAGCGGTAAAGCTCGCTGACGTGACGGCGTCGTCATAGGAATTTTGCGGCAGCGCGGCTCTCGCGGAGCCGCGCGCGCTCGTCACGTCTGAGCGAGGTTGTCGAAGACAAGAAAGAGAAGGGCGCGGATCGTTCGCAGCGATCCGCGCCCTTTTGTCGTTGAGTTCGCAAAAAACGTAGATCAGGCCGGCCGCGCCTTCGCCTGTTGCGTTACGCGCAGGGTGCTGACCACCGCTGCCACTGCCGAAAACCCTGCGGCCACATACAGAGCGAGGACTGGCCCGTTGTGCGGCGCCACTCCGAAAATCAACGCGACAAGCGCCGCGCCGAGCGTCTGCCCGGTCAGGCGCGCGGTGCCCAGCATGCCGCTCGCGCCCCCGCTGCGCTCACGCGGCGCCGACGACAGCATCGTGCGGTTGTTAGGCGACTGGAAGATACCGAAACCGGCGCCGCACAACGCCATGCGCCATGCGATCTGCACCGGCTCGGGATGCGCTCCGAGCGTGGCGAGCAGCAGCAGTCCGACGGTCATGGTGGCCAGTCCGACGCCGCCCAGCCAGCCTGACGACACCTTGTCCGACAGCACGCCGGCAATCGGCGCAGCGATGATGATGACCGCGGGCCATGGCGTCATCAGGAGACCGGTATCGACCTGCGAGAAACCGAGCGTGTCCTGCAACATGAAAGGCAGCGACACGAAAGCGAGCATCTGCGCGCAAAACGAACAGACCGAGGTGCCGATCGACAGCGCGAAGATCGGAATCCTCAGCAAATCGATCGGCAGCAGCGGCGCCGGCCGGCTCAATTGACGACGCACGAAGAAGTAGCCGATCACCACCGCGCCGATGAATTCCACGGCGACATAGCCGAGCCGTTCACCGTGCCCAAGACCGTCGACTGCAAAAATCAGCAGGCCGAATACGAACGCGTTCATGACCGCGCTCAACAGGTCGTATGGCGAATCGTGGCCGCGGTTCATGGGGAGAGCCTTGAAGCCGCCCACGATCGCCGCGATGCCGATCGGCACATTGATCGCGAAGAGCCACGGCCACGAGGCCACGGCGAGCACCCCCGAGGCCACGGTGGGTCCTACAGCCGAGGACACGGCGACCACCATCGCATTGATTGCGACGCCGCGCCCGAGTTGCGTCGGCGGGTAGATCATGCGGACGAGCGCCGTGTTCACGCTCATGACACCCGCCGCGCCGAAGCCCTGCACGACGCGTGCAATCGCGAGCGTCGACAGCGACGTAGAAAGCGCGCAGCCGAATGACGCGACCGTGAACAGAATCAGGCCGCCAAGATAAATGCGCCGATAGCCGATGCGGTCGCCAAGCGACGCGAGCGGCAGCAGCGAAATGGTGATGGCAAGCTGATACGCGTTGACGACCCAGATGGAGCCGGCCGCACTCGCCCGGAGGTTTCGCGCGATAGTGGGCAACGCGACATTGGCAATGGCGCTGTCCAGTACTGCCAGCGTGAGGGCGAGCGCAATGACCAGCATCGCCCAATAGCGTTGCGGCGTCGGCAGGCCGTGTTCGGGGTTGGACGCCGCGGCGCTGTTGGCCGCGCCTGTCTGCTCTGCGTCGGGCGGTACTGCGCCACTATTGCGCGATGGTTGTGCGTGCATCGGTTGTTGAATGTGCCTTGGACAAACCGCCGGTCGGACAGCGAGCCGTGGGTATCGCGCGCCGTTGCAAAACGGTTCGCGGGACGCGGCGATGCCGGCGCGCAACGGATGAGCGCGCCGGCATCGCCCATGTCACGTGCGCGCCGCGCTCGGGCGGCGCCGCATCGCAAGCTTGCCGTTATTTGAGTTCGTAGAGGCCGGTGTGAGTCGTCGAGTCGATCTCGTTCATATGCGTCATGAAACGCGCGACCGCATTGGTGGTTTCTGCATTGATCGGCAGATGCGGCACACTCAGCGCATGCAGGCGGAAGATGTAGCGATGTGTCTTGTCGCCGCGCGGGGGCGCAGCACCGCCGAAGCCGACCGTGCCGTAGTCGTTGCGCACCTGCAGCGCGCCTTGCGGCAGCAGCGAGCCGTCGGCCTTGCCGGCGTTGCGCGGCAGCGAACGCACGTCGGCGGGAATGTTCACCACCACCCAGTGCCAGAACCCGCTGCCAGTCGGCGCGTCGGGATCGTGCACGGTGAGCGCGAAGCTCTGCGTGTCAGCCGGCGCGCCTTCCCACTGCAGCGCGGGCGAAATGTTTTCTCCATCGACGCCAAAGGCTTTGTCGCTGTATTCGTGTGCCTTCGGCATGAAGCCGTTGTTGGAGAAATCGTCGGACCAGAGACGGAAATCAGCCATTATGTGCCTCCCTTCTTGACGGGTTTTCGATGGCCGAAGCGAACGGTTTCAGCGCCGCGCCGACGTCATGCCGGGCGGCCGAGCGTCGCTTCGGGTAAGCCGATTGAGTGTATCACCGCGTGCTTTCGGTTCGCTCGCCGCAACGCCCGGTGTAAGGTGCTACGCGCGCTCCTCGAAGCTCGGCGCATCGCTTTTCAGCCATTCGACGAGCCGCGTCAGCACGCCTTCTATATCGCGATTGGCGCCACGCAAAGCGCATTCCCATACGACCGCGACGCGCCAGCCGCCGGCGAGCAACGCGGCGCGCACCTTGTAGTCGTTGGTGCGATTACGGCCAATCTTCTCGCGCCAGAACTCGGGGCGCGTCTGCGGCCATTTGAAAAGATGACAGTCGTGGCCATGCCAGAAGCAGCCGTGCACGAGCACGACGGCGCGATAGCGGGGCAGCACGATGTCGGGACGTCCCGGCAGATCGCGCGCATCCAGACGAAAGCGGAAGCCCTGCCGATGCAGCAGGCTGCGGATCAGAACTTCGGGCTTGGTGTTGCGCCCGCGAATGCCGGACATCATGCGGCTGCGGGTCGCGCTATCGACGATATCGACCATTGCTAGCTTTCGATGCTGCACCGCGCGCGGCCGCAGTGCGTCGGCGTGTGAGGAAGGGACTTCTGTCGATTCATTCGATGGCTCCTCGGTAAGCAGCGATTGCATACGCGGGAGCACGATGCGCGCCACATCGGGCGTCGCCGGCAGATTAATCCGATGCGCGCAAGCAAGCCGGCGGATGCCGGCATTTGCCAGTTTACGCAAAAACGGCTGTCGTCACGATCACGATCTGCGCACGAGCATGCAGAGACTTTGTATCCGGCGCAACTCGGAGTCGTAACCTTCGAGCATATGGCCAAGCGACCTTCTGCGCTCACGGCGCCCTTGCTCGAACTCGCGCCTCTCTTCCTTGGTGGGAACCCAGTATCTGCCGATGCGGTCTTCCTGCACGTGGCGAATCGTGCCGGCGCTGACTAACTGGCTCAGCGAAGCCCTGACTTGCCGCGTACTGCTGTTCAACTGGTTCGCGAGCGCGACGCAGGTGTATCGGACTCCCGGCGTCATCAGTGCGTCGAGGTTCGACGCACTCAGCCTCTTGCGCTTTGCCGCCTCCTTGTTCTTCTCCGCTTCGTTATCCGTAGCGACGACGGTGCACGCGTCCGGCTCTTGATAGTTGTCGCGCAACGACGCTCGCGCGGTATGGTCTCTTTTCATGTTCGACGCCTCTCTTCTTCCTGTTTTACCAGTGCTGGATCGTCTTCACATCGCGAGCCGGAACATGCGTTTTCCGGCCGCTTCAATGCAACCGCTTACTGCGTTCCAGATGAGGGAACACCGTCGCGCGCCGCGGCGATGGACGCGTCGCGCTCTTTGCCTGCGGCTGCTTTCTGCCGCAGATAGACGCGTTTCGCGGCTGCCACTTTTGCGTCATAGGTGCGATTGGCCGCGGAGATCTGCTGATGCATCTGGACGATCTGGTCGTTTGTGCCCGCTGACGGTTTTTCCGTTTCGGTCTGTGCCCAGCATGCAGATGCGGCGCTGAACAGGCAGAACAACACAGTGGAAACGAGTTTCTTCATAGACGCTCCTGCGAAAAAAACGGCCGCGTTAAGCGGCCGCGAAAGTCCACCACTCAGACCTTGAAAGTGGAGGCTCGGGGTTCGTTACTCGCTGCAACGTGATGAGAAGTTAATGCAAGCGACAGTGAGCGGAAAGAACGGAAATGACGTACGTGTAAAGGAAAACCGAACACGAACCCATTAACCGCGATGCAAACACATCGCGTTCCGCCGGTGCTATGTATCCGTCGTGCACCCGTGTCCCCTGAAGTTCTTACGCCATTAGCGCATGCTGTTCGCAGGCGATTAACGCGTTCACGATCGGGCTTCTTCACAGTCCCTATCGGCTCGCGATACGTTCGCTACTGACACCGATCGAATGACCGAATCGTTCAAACGCTGCGAGTTGTCACGAGGCTTTGGCCACACTTAATAATCAGGAACAGGAGCAAGACATGCGTGCACTCACACTACGATCGCCGGGTATGCTGAACCTCGCCTTTGCTACGGCCATATTGCTGAGTCACCCACTAGCGGCCCACGCACAAGTGACGCGTGCGCCTGCGCCAGCCACTGCGGCCAGTGCGGTGGGTGCGGATGCGATGGCCCGGCTTACCAGCCGTATCATCAATGTCGATGTGCAGACGAGTCGCTTCACGGTCCAGGGAGCGCGCGGAGAAACGGTGGTCGTGGAGGTCGATCCCGAGGTTGCGGACGTGAGACTGCTCAAGGTAGGCGACGAAGTTCACGTCGAGTACTCAGGCGCATTGCTGCTGTCGGCGGAAAAGGTAGAGACGAAGGGCGTCCGTTCGCGCGTCGAGGAAGAGACGGCGACGCCGATATCTCACGGTATGTCCGTCAAGCTTCGCAACGTCGACATTGTCGCAACCGTGCAGCGTTTGGATCGTAAGAATCGGCAGATCGTATTGCGTGGCCCCACGCGCAGCATGCTGTTGCAGATAGCGCCTGACGTACCTCTCGATAAGATTGCCGTTGGTGACAGCGTGCACGCGAAATATCATGCAGAGACAGCGATTCTGATCACGCGCGACGGTAAACCAATTCGTTAACCCTATGAACAGCCGGCGTCCGGGTACTGCGTTCGCAGCAGTACCCGGACGCCGGCACGACTTAACTGTCAGCGTGCTAGAAAAGCAGCTCCGTGGATTGCAGAACCCGCTTCGCTTCTGCCGTTCCTGCCTTGTCGCTGTCGCGGATCGTTTCCAGCAGTATGTCGACGAGGCAATTCGCCGCCGCGCTGAGAGGATTCCCGTTGCGCGAGACGATGCCGACCGACGTGTCGGCAAGTTCTTCTCTTAGCGGAAAAGCGCAGAACTTGTAGCGCGTCACGCAAATCTCTGCGAGCGGCCACGGAAAGATAGAAACTGCATCGGTTCTTTGCAGTACTGACGCGGCCACTGTCAATGAATGGGTGAAGTGGACGTTACGTGGTTCCGGCAAGCCATTGCGATAGAACATCTTCTTCGAGAGACGGCACTCCATGTCAGAGTCGAGCGAGACGAGCCAGTCAGCATCCATCAGGTCGGCAAGAGAGCGCGACTGCGCAAGCGGGTGCCCCTGCCGCGCGACAACGGCCAGACCGCAAGAAAAGAGCGGGCGGAAATTGAATTCCGTATTGGCGATGTCCGGCGCCTGCCGTCCCACGAATAGCTCGACGCTCCCGTCGCGCAAGCGGGGATTCGCAATCGACATAAGACCTTCGAACATCTCCAGTTGGACATTCGGCATTCTCTTGCGGAACTGGATAAATATTTCCGGAAGAAAACAGAGTGCTATCCATGGCGTAATGGAAACGGCAAGCTTGCCGGACGGCTCAGCCCGCATCTCTTTCATCGCGCCATGAGCGCGCTCCACTTGCGCCACGATCAGTCTCGCGTGAGTGAGAAGTGTATTGCCGCATTCGGTCAACGTCGCACCCGAAGAGGTACGCTGAATCAACGGGGCATTCACGTCGTCTTCGAGATCTTTAAGCGCCTGGGTGATCGCCGACGGCGACAGTTCCAATGCCCGGGCTGCGCCGCGAACGCTGCCCGCGTCCGCAATGGCGACGAGCGCGCGAAGTTGATGGTTCTTCATCGTGTCCTCACCGTTTGCAGGTATGCGTTGCACTTCAGGAAGCCGCTCGACCGTGCAAGCGTGAATGCAGACATGCTCTTACGTTGTCTACTGGGCTTCAGGAGATGCTGAAACTGCGCGTGAGTTGTGTGCAACGCGATGCAATTATGAGCGTCGCCCGAGGAGGGCGCCACGATCCCACAAATAACTCTGGATTAACGTAGCGTTATTGTTCGGCCGCGAGTGTTCGCGTGGCGATCCCGATTGCCGTATCCAGTACGACAGATCTCCTGTTTTGCACTCGCCAGAAGGCGACGAGCCGGCGCGGTGGAATATCCTCGAGAATGATGCGTTTCAATTCGCAGCTTGCAATTAAATCGTTTGGTACGTGCTCGGGCAGCAGTGCAATGGCATCGCCAATAGACGCCATACGCAATGAGAGTTCGAGCGAGTCGCATTCTATTGATGGCTGTATCGCACAACCCAGCACGCGCTCCACGTAGCGTCGAACGCCGAAGTGCCGGGGCGGCAGTATCAGTTTCAACTCCGACAAGCGCGACATGGTTTCGCGGCTCAGATCGGCGCGTGCGCTGTGATAGAGAGCGAGGCGTTCGTGATGAAGATCGACGCTTTCGAGGTCCGTAGCGCTGACCTCCGTCGAATAGGTGAGCCCCAGGTCGGCCATGCCGCGTATAACCATCTCGACGATGTGGCTCGAACTATCGCATTGCAGCGAGAGGCGCGTCTGCGGATAAAGTTGCAGTAGCTCCTTGGTGAGGCTCGGCACGAAATGTCCGATCAACGTCTGTACAGTGGCAATGCGCAGAGAGAGTCCCCAGCCAGGTCCTTGCGCGGCGTGCGAAATAGATTCGTCCAAAGCGTCGAAGAGAGGTTCGACCGTGCGGAATAGTGCTTCACCATCTGACGTGAGCTGCATTCCGCGTCCATGCCGCCTGAACAGAAGGCGGCCCAGTTTCGATTCGAGCGCCTGGATGTGGCGGCTCAGCGCCGGCTGTGTGATGCCCACAGTTTCCGCCGCCGCGCGCAGCGAATGGTGCTTCGCAACTGCGACGAACATGCGCAATTGCGTGTCGTGACTCGTGGCCGTGGTCATGTGCCGTGCATGGAGACAGGTCGATGACTCAACGCGGGATGCCGGCGAGTGCGAAAGACTTCTCTCAGTGCAATCATTTCGCCAGCCTCGTCCGAACGCCATTAGTGATCGCGATGAGGAGCGTGGTAACCGACCAGTAGGCCACACCAGCAACGATCAGCATGGGTACAAGCGTTCCGTCGCGTTCGCCGATCGCAGTCACTCGCCGAAAGAAGTCTCCAAGAGCAATCACGTAGACGAGCGACGTGTCCTGAAAAATCACGATGCATTGGGTGAGCGCAAGCGGCACCATTGCACGAAAAGCCTGCGGAAAGATCACATAGCGCAGCGTCTGGAACGGTGTCATGCCGAGTGCGTACCCGGCCTGTAGCTGTCCGCGCGGCAGGCTCGCGATCCCCGCACGAATGATTTCGCAGAAGAACGCGGCTTCGAGCAACGAATAGGCGGTCAGGGCGGAAACGAGCCGCAGGTCCACCGTCGAGGGTAGATTGAACAAAGCCTTCAGGAATTGCGGCACGATCAGAAAAAACCACAGCAGCAGCATGACAAGCGGAATGGATCGGAACAGCGACACATAAGCTTGCGTGAAAACGCGCAGCACATAGTGCGACGACAGACTGAACGCGGCCAATACCGTACCCCAGGCGAGACCGAACAGAATCGCCACCACGGTAATCTGCAAAGTGATTCGCATGCCTGAGAGCAGCACGGCTCTCGAATCGATGAGCGTTTGCCAGTCCATCTCGAACATGTCAGCCCCCAATCAGCCCAGGCAATGCAGTCCGGCGACGAATCCAGCGCATGCAGCACAGAATCGCGAAGTTCAGCCCCATATAGACGAGCGTTACGCAAATGAACGACTCATACGGCTGTGCCGTGTAGTCGACAAGTTGCCGCGCCTGGCCGGACAGTTCAAGCAGACCGATGGTAGAGGCGACCGCCGAGTTCTTGGAGATGATGAGGAACTCCGATGTCAGCGGGCCCCATATCGTGCGAAACGTGACGGGCAGAAGCACATACCGATACGCTTGTGTTCGCGTGAGACCAAGTGCGAATGCGGCATGGATCTGTCCAACGGGACGCGCCAGGATCCCGGCGCGCACTTGCTCGCAGATTCGCGAACCCGTGTACACCCCGAGCGATACCACCGATGCGATCAGAAACTGCGGATGAGACGGCAGACTCTTAAGCCAGTCTCCGATGGCGGCGGGCAGTAGTTCCGGCACGACGAAGAACCAGATAAAGAACTGCACGATCAACGGTACGCCGCGGAAGATAGAAACGTACGCGGCACTCACCGCCTTTGCCGCGCGGTTGGGCAATGTGCGCATTACGCCGAATACGGTGCCCGTCACAAGTGCGAGTGAAAACGCGAGCAGTGTCAATTCAACGGTGTTCACGAGACCGGACACCAACCAGCCGAGATATGTGGCCGGTTCGCCGGTAGCAACGGGCTGCAGCAGCACGCCCCAGTGCCATCTGTAATCCATGAAATACCTCTCGCCTGCGCATGTCGCCGCGCGGTTAACGTGTCGTCATATCGGGTCGATGCGGCTCAGGACGTCGGCTTGTCGTCGGGATTCGCGAAGAGCGCCTGCATGCGCGGAGACAGCGGGAAATCCAGGTTGATTCTTTTCGGAGGAATGGGCTGCTGGAACCAGCGCTGATACATCTTCGCCGCAACACCGGACTTTTGGGCCTCGATAATTGCAGCGTCCATCACGGCTTTCATCGGTGCATCGTTCTTGCGCAACATGCAGCCGTAGGCCTCATAGGTTCGAGGCGTGCCCACGATTTCATAATCGCTGGGATTGTGCGCTTTCGCTCGTTCGCCGGCCAGCAACGCGTCGTCCATCATCATGGCTTTAGCGCGGCCAGTGGAGAGCATGAGAAACGATTCGGTGTGATCTTTTGCGCTGATGACGTCCATGCTCATCGATTTCTCGACATTCATCTTGCGCAGGATCTTCTCCGAGGTAGTGCCTGCGCCGACCACGACGGTTTTCTCTTTCAGATCGTCGAAGTCCTTGATGCCCGACTTCCTGTTGACCAGGAGGCGCGTGCCGATTACGAAAAAGCTGTTCGAAAACGACACCTGTTGCGCGCGCTCCACGTTGTTTGTCGTACTCGTGCATTCGAAATCGATCGTGCCGTTCTGAAGCAGCGAGATGCGGTTCTGCGAGGTGATCGGAATGGTGCGGACTTTGAGGTCCGGCGACTTCACGACCATCTTGATGCGCTCGATGATCAGATTCGCGACGTCGATCGAGTAGCCGATCGGCTTCTGGTCCGCGTCGTAGTACGAAAACGGAACCGACGCATCGCGGTAGCCGATGGTCACCACATGTTCTTTGCTTATTTTCAGGAGCGTTCCCGTGAGTTCGGGTTCTGCCGCTCTCGCGTCATCGAGTGCGCTGAAGGTCAAAAGGGCGACGGCGGCGATCGCGCCGCAGCGGCCGTTCGCGGCTCGGGCAGAAAGCGGTTGTTTCATCGTGGTCTCCAGAACTTGCATTTCTCGTGGACTCCCCGGGCCGCGCCGGAATCACGCGACAATGGATGTCAGTGTGGTCTCAGCGCGTGCCGGTGATCTGCGCGACATCGATCACATACATTCGACGCGCATCCTCGTGTACAGAATCGATGCACACGGCGCGGCCATTGCGATTCCAGCGCGGGTGCAGATCGCAACGGTTCTCCTTTTTAAGGTCCGGCGATGCATAGAATTCCCCGATGTCGTAGCGCACATCTTCATGCATGTCGTAGAGAAACAGTATGCGTGTGTTCGTCCGCGAGTCAGGGTATGTGTCGGATAACAGCCAGCGCGTGTCGACTGGGGAAAAGCTCATATGGCCGTTCTCAGTGAGCAGGTCGCGACCGATTACTTCCACGCTGCCGTTATCGCTGTCTTCATACAGGTGATAGTGAATGCTGCCGGCGTGCGGGCCCCATACGATGACGTGTGAATCGTCTTGCCAAAGCGGGTGCGATATCTGGTATTCGGACTTCTCGTAGTCGAAGGTGCCGACTGCGGACGAATCGAAATGTTCTGCCAGTTGTGGTAGCGGATGATCCGAACAATCGAGCAGCCGCATGCCCGAGCCGTCTGGATTCATCGTGATCAGCCTATGGAGGAAGCAGGTTTCGTCGGCGGTGCGTTCCGTCCAGCGGTGCAAAAAGAGCACGCGCGAGGACGCAGCATTGATCTCGATGTGGCTTACCCAGTGAATGGCGTTCTGCATCGACGGAACGTTGTGGAAACTGCGCAGATCGTCATAGCTGACGATCAATGCGGTTTCACCCGTTGCAAGATCGAGGCGATGGATGCCGTCGTCGGCCGGCGCGAGTTGCACGGGAAATGGACCGCCGCGTTCGCTGTAGCCTATCGTTTCGTGCGTGACGTAGAGGCGCCGGTAGTCGACGCAAAGCGCATAGCGGCTATTGGGTGCGCACACATAAACCGGCATGGGAAGCGTTGTCTTCGTGGCAGTGTCGATGTCGAAAATGGCTGCGCCAAAACCCGGATAGCGCGCCGACAGATCGCCCGTACGAGTGTTGTAAATCACCTTGCGCCCGGGCTCGCCGTCGAGCCATTGCAACTGGCAGCCCATTTGCCAGTTCCAGGCGGTTGTCGTATCGATCGCGTGAAAAGTTTCGCGATCCTCCATGTCGAAGTAGCCAACTTTCGCCATGAGTTGTGGCGTGAGAGGCGCATCCATCATGGCGACCTGGTTGCCCAGCACGTAGCGGCCCGTTCGGTCCCATGCGCTCTTGTTGTAGTAGCCAAAGAAATGATGACGCTCGCCACTGCCAAGCCGCCGCACAGGACACTTGAGGTTTACGATTCGCCCGCTTTCGGGCAAGCGGTTGACGATGCAGGTGGGGGACGCAATCATGAGCGGACGAATCGGTTGGTGAAGGTAGCACAGGCATGAAGTGCCGATGCATGAGGTGACTGAAGCATATCGCCGCACATCAATAGGGGGTAATTCATTTTTCGCGCATGGGTATTCGCCGTTGATATACTCGCGCGGCAGTCTTCGTTCGAATACTGCGTTCCTATGCTCATATCGAAGGGACGTCCCCTTGACCCGGCCACTGAACTTCCAGCAGATCCAGGCATTTCGCGCGGTAATGCAAATGGGCACGACAACGGGCGCTGCCGCGGTACTCAATACCACGCAGCCTTCAATTAGTCGCCGGCTTGCGGAATTGCAGAGCTCTTCCGGTCTGAAGCTCTTCGAGATGCACCATGGAAGACTGCGGCCGACAGGCGAAGGGCAGTTGCTATACAAAGCCGTGCAACTGCATTTCAACGGTCTGGAGAACATCGAGTCGGTGGTCGCCATTCTGCGCAAGTCCGGCACGGGAGCGCTGCGAATCGGGTGTACTCCGACGCTCGGTATCGGTCTGTTACCGCAGGTCATTCGTGAGCTTCGAGCCCGCTTCCCGCAGACGTATCTGAACGTGCAGACGGCTAATACACCGCAGCTCACGGATCTACTGCGTCAGGATCTGGTTGACCTGATATTGACGACGGGCAAGCTCGACGAGCTCGACTTCCAGACAGAGATCGCGAAGACGGTGCCTGCTGTGTGCGTATTGCCGCTCGGCCATCGTTTGCAAGCGGAGTCGACTATTCATGTGCAGGCTTTACGCGACGAGAGCCTGCTCGCGCTCGGCGAAATGGACGATCTGACTGTCGCAATTAAGGCAGTACTGAATGCGAATGACATGCCCGCTGAATTCGCCATTCAGACTACATCGTCCATTACGATCTGTGCTCTCGTGAGTGCGGGCAATGGCGTCGGAATCGTCAATCCTTATGTGGCGAGTACATTCGCAGGTCAATTGCTGGTCAAGCCGCTGACGCCGGCAATCGACGTGGCCGTGAGCATGGCAATGCCTGCGCACACCGCGCCTTCGTTGCTCGCGCGGCATTTCATCGAGATCCTGAAAGCGCATTTGGACACGATTGCGCTATCCGCGGTATGCGGGTAACCACCACATAAACTTTCTCGGTGTTGTGATTTCCTGGACCTATGATCCAATCGATCCCGCTCTTTTCGCGGCGATCGGAGCACGGTCACGAGTGTCGAAACGTCGATCGGACCTGCCGTGGCCGGCGAAAAATCAAATCACTCGAATGGAGTCACGCAAATGAGCAATCAGCCTGTGATCTTGCTGGTGCATGGTTTTTGGGGCGGCGCTGCGCATTGGAGCAAGGTCATCATCGAATTGGCGCGCAAGGGTCACCAGTCGATCCGCGCCGTGGAATTGCCACTGACGTCGCTGGCCGATGACGTCGAGCGTACCCGCAAGATGATCGCTCAACAGAACGGACCGGTCTTGCTGGTGGGACATTCGTATGGAGGCGCCGTCATCACACAGGCAGGAAATCACGCGGACGTCGTTGGCCTCGTGTATATCGCGGCGTTTGCGCCGGACGAGGGGGAGAGCCCCGGTGGCATTACGGAGCAGCATGTTCCCGAGGCTGCACCGCATCTCGAACCTGACAGCGATGGCTATCTATGGCTTAAAGCCGGGAAGTTCCATGAGAGCTTTTGTCAGGACCTTACTTCCGACGAGGGGCTCGTCATGGCTGTGACGCAGAAAGCACCGCTCGGCGGAACGTTCGGAGACCGAATCAGTTCGCCTGCGTGGGCCAACAAACCCTCCTGGTACCAGATCTCGAGTGAAGACAGAATGATCCACCCCGACAACCAGAAGATGATGTCCGCCCGGATGAATGCAAGAAAGGTAGTCACGCTGCCCGCAAGCCATGCGTCGCTTGCCTCGCGACCAGTGGACGTCGCCGCATTGATTCATGAGGCGGCCACAGAACTGGCCAGTTGATCGCAACGTCGATGGGAGGGCCTGTCGAATCTGTTGCGTATTGGATTGACAGGCCCGCTTTACTGGTCGTGATTACACGACGCAACTAAGCAACGCAAGAAGCAACGCAACTAAGCAAACGCAGTCAACGTTTCCCGCGAACGTTCGCGCTCGCGCGCGAGAAGCTCTTTCAAATGCGGGCTCATGATGCGCGCCACTTCCTGCATGACCGGAACTACGACGCTGTTGCCGAACTGGCGATATGCCTGCGTATCGCTCACGGGAATCACGAAGTCGTCGGGAAAGCCCATCAAACGTGCGCATTCGCGCGGCGTCAAACGGCGTGGCCGCTCCCCGTTGCCTTGCGCGAGAAGAATCTCTGAGCCGTCCTTGTGATAACGCGCGGACAGCGTGCGTGTGACGCTGCCCGGCGTGACGAGGCCGAAGCCGAAGCCGTTTCCGGCCGCGCGATGTTTCTCCGCGTAAGCCTGCAGGTAAGCCCACAGATTCGGCGTCAGCGTGTACTTCGGCTGCACCTTGCGGCGGACGTGGTCGAAGAAACGCTCGCCGTCGTGCGGCAACACCGGCTCGGTGCCGTCCGTCTTGTGCAAAATCGACGCGAGACGCGGCCCCGTTGCCGGTACGCGCAGATCGTCGAAAGAAAACCCGGTTGGCTCGCGAAAACCTACGATGACGATCCGCTCACGATGCTGCGGCGTGAAGTGTTGCCCGTCTATAACTTTGTAGTGGACGTCATATTTCAGCTCGTCGCGCAGTACGTCGAGAATCGTTCTGAACGTGTTGCCTTTATCGTGCGAGAGCAGGTTCTTGACGTTTTCCAGCACGAAAGCGGCCGGGCGTTTAGCGTCGATGATGCGCGCGACATCGTAGAAAAGCGTGCCTTGCGTCGTGCACTCGAAACCGTGCGGACGGCCGAGCGAATTCTTCTTGCTTACGCCTGCGATGCTGAAAGGCTGGCAAGGAAAGCCGGCCAGCAGCAGGTCATGCGACGGCACCGAATCTTCCGCGTAGGACACGATGTCGCCAACGAACTGGTGTGCGTGGCTGGCGTCCTGGTGGTTCTGCTGGTACGTCTTTTTGGAGAACTCGTTCCATTCGCTCGTGAAGACGCACTGACCGCCGTGCGCCTCGAAACCGCGACGAATCCCGCCGATTCCTGCAAAGAGATCGATGAACTGGAAATCCGCCCGGCTTTCCGGGTGCGAATTTCGCGCGCTCGTATGCAGCATTTCACGCAAAGCCGCTTCGGCGATGCGGGGACAGCTTTGGTCCGTTTTCCAGCGTCGAATGGTTCTGACGTCTTTTCCGCAGCGCGCCGCGATTTCAGCCTGACTGTAGACCTGCAGCGCTTGTAGGAGCAGGTCGTGCCTGGTGGCCATTGTCATGTCGCTTGTTCTCGCTGGGAATTTTGGCGGACATTTTGACCGTTCGATCACCGCCTGTCCAGGAATTTTGGGGCGCGATATGTCCCGCCGGAGCCTTGAGCGGCGAAATGCGCTTGTCACAGTTGGATGTGTACGCTTGCAGCGTGACGCGAGGTCCCTGCGTTGCGACGTGTTAAGGCCGCGGCATAGTTCGCGGCCTTTTTTTATATCGACACCAACATCTCGCGCCTGCTCCCTGCTTCGTTCCGCACCAGCGGAACTGCGAAGCAACAAAAGCGGGTGACCGCCGCGCTAGGCGAGATGTCCGGCGCCGGTTTCGTGCGTAGGTGGAAATAATGCAGCGGTGGCGGGCGCGAGTTCGTCCCATGCCAGAGGCGGCTCGGTCTCGAACTGGTCGAGCTGCAACAGAAGACTGTCCACCGCGCACAGCTGCGGGTGCGTCAGGCTGCCCGTGTCGAGCAACTTGTAAAGACGCTCGCGCCAGTAGGTCGGGGGCAGAATAGGGCCAGCGAGGTCGCCTTGCAACGACAACCGCATCGCGCGCGCGATATGGGTGATGTCGCCGTCGATCAAACCGGCTTTCGATGATGCCGACAGGGTGATGGGTTTGCGGTCCATGGCTCCTCCATGGCACCTATTACGGCAGGCTGGAGGGAAACTTTAGCCTTTTGATGAAAAAATTTCCGGGGGCTTGATGGAGAGCCCCTCGCGCGGCACCGCATTTTGCGACGCGGTCAGCGACGGCCCTCAGGCATGGCCGTTGCTCGATCAGGTTACTGGCGCAATTTCGCGTCGGCATTCAAATAAGTGGAGCCGAACATGAACAAGGACCAGGTAAAAGGTGTGGGCGAACAGGTCAAGGGAAAGATCAACGAAGCCGTGGGTAAGGCGACGGATAATCCCGCCAAGGAACTGAAGGGCGATCTCCAGCAGGGCGCGGGCAAGGTGCAGAAGAGCTACGGCGACGCAAAGGAAGACGCGAAGGACCAAGCCAAGCGCAACACCCCGTAATCTGGCTTGATGCGGTCGTAGGGAAAAGGCGCTTCGGCGCCTTTTTCTCATTGGCGGCGTCATTTCGGGTCGCCGGCACGAGGCGCGCCGGGCTGCCGTCGGCGTGTCCGGTTTCCGGCTGCATCGGCGGCCGGGCCTGGGAGTAACCCGGCTTTGGCGTGCCGAACGTGCGCTGCGGGCTGTCGGGCCTTTAGACTGGCTGCATCCAACATGGAGGCCGCGACAATGACACCGGAAAAAGTGCTTTCGATGTTCGAACGGCAGTATCTGGAAGGCAAAGCGCCCGTCGATCTGGACGAGACTTGCGCAAGCTTTGCAGCCTGGCTCGCGTCGATGTGGGAGCAACTCGACGTCGAACGCAGGGCTTTGCTGTTGACGGTGGGTGCCGCGCTGTGGCGCGAAGGCTATGACCTGAGCGCGGGCGGCGCGACGAAGGACTTGTGGTGAGCGCAACCTGAATCGCGGACTTGCCGGCGTCCCGCACCCGTTGCGCCGACTCGGTTTATATTTGGCGCTCCGCATTGGCACAGCCGAGGCCGGTCGCCCCGTCGATCTCTGCCGCTCAATGCGATTTCCGCCATTCCGCACAGGGTTTACACCATCACATGACAGATTTGTCCGCTTTCCCGATCACGAAGAAATGGCCTGCTGAGCATCCGGACCGCCTTCAGCTGTATTCGCTGCCTACGCCGAACGGCGTCAAAGTGTCGATCATGCTTGAAGAAACCGGCTTGCCTTACGAGCCGCATCTGGTGCGCTTCGACACGAACGACCAGATGACGCCGGAATTTCTGTCGGTCAACCCCAACAACAAGATTCCCGCGATCATCGATCCCAACGGACCTGACGGCAAACCGCTGCCGCTCTTCGAGTCCGGCGCGATCCTGATTTATCTCGCGGACAAAACCGGCCAGCTGATTCCAAAGGACGCCGCCGGCCGCTACGAGGCGATTCAGTGGGTCATGTTTCAGATGGGCGGCATCGGCCCGATGTTCGGCCAGCTTGGCTTCTTCCATAAATTCGCAGGCAAGGAATACGAAGACAAGCGTCCGCGCGATCGCTACGTCGCCGAATCGAAAAGGCTGCTCGGCGTGCTGGAGCAGCGTCTCGAAGGGCGCGAGTGGATTCTCGGCGATCAGTATTCGATCGCGGACATCGCGACGTTCCCGTGGGTGCGCAATCTGATCGGTTTCTACGAAGCGGGCGAGCTCGTCGGCATAGAGGATTTTCCGAACGTGAAGCGCGTCCTGGCCGCGTTCGTCGCGCGTCCGGCTGTTGTTCGGGGACTGGATAGTCCGAAGCGGGTGTAGGCGTTCGTTGGTACGACGGCGGTCCGCGCCGGACCGCGCGTCGTTTTGATAACGCATAGCGGAACGTATGGCAGAACGCATGGCGGACCGTATTGCAGACCGTATGGGCGGCATACGGCAGTTCAGGTCCATTCAGACATTGCGCGCGCTGGCCGCGTTGGGCGTGGTCGCATTTCATGCCGAAGGGAATGTGGCCACATACGGCTGGGCGACGCATTTCTTTCATCAGATTTCGCGTTTCGGTGAAATCGGCGTCGATGTCTTTTTCGTCATTTCCGGCTTTGTCATGGTGCTGGTTACGCATGGCAAGCCGCCCGGCGTGGCTTCCGCAAAGGCATTCATCGTTGCTCGCATTACCCGCGTTGTTCCTCTTTATTGGGCGCTCACGTCGCTTTTCATTGTCTTGCTTCTCGTCGTGCCGGGCGCATTCGGAAATGCGTCGCTGAATGTCGGGCATGCGGTGGCCTCCTATCTGTTTTTCCCCTGGCTGAACTGGATCCACGTGACGGCGCCGGTAGTCGGCGTCGGGTGGACGCTCAACTACGAGATGTGGTTTTACGGCGTGTTCGCCGTTTCGATGTGTTTAACGCGTTATCGGCTGCTGGCTGTCGCGGCGTTCCTGGCGGTTATGTCCGCGCTGCATTTCGTTCACACAGGCGGAGTCGCATTTTCGTTTTATACAAACCCGATCGTGATGGAGTTTGTATTTGGCACTCTCGTCGGCTGGGTTTATGCGACGGGACGCGCGGTGCCTATAGCAGTGGCGGCAGCGATCGTCGTGTCGATCCTGGCCACCGGGAAAATGCTCGCGCCGGCCCTTACCGACACAAACCGCTTTCTGGTCTTTGGGCTGCCGGCGTTCGCCGTAGTCGTGGCCGGGTTGTCGGTGGAGAACAAGGTGCGCTGGAACGCGTTGCTGGAACTCGTTGGCGACTCTTCTTATTCGCTGTATCTGACGCACGTTTTTTCGGTGCCGGTCTGCGTCAAGCTGCTGCAGATATTCGACCGGCAGCATCGTATGCCGGGCGATCTGGTCTGTGTAGTCGTGGTGCTGGCGTCGGTCGCCGTCGGGCTCGCTTCGTACCAATGGCTCGAAGGACCGATGAACAGAATGGGCAAGCGCCTGATCGGGCGGACTCGTGCGACGGCAGAGCCTGCGCGCAACTGAGGCGTTGCGTGGGGCGGCGTGAGAAATGTGAAAGGCCGTGCGAGGCTGTGAGGCGGGTGGTCCCCCTGGCAGGAATCGAACCTGCATCTAGCGCTTAGGAGGCACTTGTTCTATCCATTGAACTACAGGGAGATGGATAACTGTAATGGGAGCATCGGAGCCTTGCTGCTACTGCCTTCCGCCTTGTCCCGTAGGCGTTTCCGGCTTTTCTGCTTCACCCTAAATGAAGCGCCGTGACAGCCCGTGAACCCTACTTTATCCCCGTCGTTGCTACTCTTGTGCGACAAATCGACCCTGTAGCACCGGAAATCGATCTGGCACTGCTACAGTTTCAGAGACCGGGAAATCGTGGCTTCGATCCTGCAAGTAGGCAGTCGCTGGCGTGCCTAGGTACGCCAGCGAGGGCAGAAGAGTATAGCAAAAACGTTCCGGACGAAAGGTGCGGCCGAAGCATGGGCGCGATCAATAGAGGTCGAGATCGACAAGGGCCGCAATGCCGTCGACTCGACCACGATCAAGGTCGGGGAGCTTGTGAAGCGATATCGCGAGACCCGTGCCGAGTCCGGGCGGCCAGTCAAACCAAAATCGAACGAAGACTACATTCTGCAGCGCCTGCACGAAGAATTCGAAAGTGACTTTGCCGCGCAGCTGACCACGCAGCGCATCGTCCAGTTCGCGCAGAAGCGCAAGAAATCGGGCGCCGGCGGTTTCACTATCGACATGGACATATCGAAGCTCGGGACGGTCATGCGGCACACCGGCTCGCTGCTCGGCCTGACGCTGCCGGATGAAACCGGCATCGCGCGGCCCACGCTGCATCACCTCAACCTGATCGAGGCCGGCAAGCGCCGCGAACGACGGCCGACGCCTGAGGAAATCAAGAAAATATTTGACTGGTTCGCCGAACATCCGGAGCGCGAGCAGGCCATGCCGGACCTGTTACGCGTCGCGATGCAGTGTGCGTTCCGGCGCGGCGAGCTGTTCAACCTGCGATGGGACGACATCGATGCCGAGAACCATCTTGCGCTCGTGCGTGATCGCAAGCATCCCCGTCAGAAGGTGGGGAACAACGAATGGATCCCGCTGATCGGAGACTCGTTCGAGGTCATCATGCGGCAGCCCCGCTTTCCGGTTCCTGAGGTGTACGCGGAGAAGCGGAAGGCCGATCCTAAAGTGCCGCCGCATAAAAACGAGTTCATTTTCCGGTTTAACAAGGGCACAGCGAGCAAGTATTTCAAGCAGGCGTGCGACGACAAGGGCATCGTGGACCTCCACCTGCACGACCTCCGGCATGAGGCGACAAGTGCGCTGTTTGAAGCCGGTTGGCAGATTCCGGAGGTCGCCACCGTCACTGGGCACAAGGACTGGAGAAATCTGAAGCGATACACGAATTTGGACCCAGCTGCCGTAGCAAGGAAGGGACGATTGAAGCTAGTCATCGCGGCGTAGAATCTCGATTCTTTCCTCCTCTCAGCTAGCCAAATGTCCGCACTCAAGATCTTTCTTAGCTACACCAAGGCTGACCAATCCCGCGTCACGCCGTTCTTTAGACGGCTTGCAGATTCCGGATACGATCCTTGGATGGATGTTGAGCGGCTCATGCCAGGGCAGAATTGGGAGGCTGAAATTGACAAAGCGTTCAGCGCGGCGAACGTCGTCCTCATTTTTCTCAGTAAGAACAGCGTAGTCAAGCGTGGGTTCGTTCAGCGTGAAGCGAATGAGGCGCTTTCGAATTTGCGCTATAAGCTGCCAACCGACATCTACATTATTCCGATTTTGCTGGAGGAATGTGAAGTTCCAGACATGATCGGCCGCCGGCTTCAATACCTAGACGTCAGTCGGAGTGACATGTGGGACAGACTAGACGCGTCCCTGAAGCTTGCTGCGGAAGAACAGCAGATTGTCAGCGACGAAGGGGCGCCACATGGTCCCTATCGAGTCTTCGAGGAGAAATTCGAAGAGGTTTGGGACGGTAGCCCGGGACACAGCATCACAGTTAGCTTTCCTCGCTTCGCATCGGATTCGCATGCAGGATCCGCAAAAGAACTGACTGACTATTTCAGGGGGCGAGCAGCGCAAGTTTTGGTCACGAAGCGACAGCACCCTTGGGACCAGTTCGATCTTGGTACGGCGGCTGACCCCGAATACAAAAAGATCGACCGGAACGGGCAATGGGAAAGTTACTCGATCGGGTTTGTGAGCGAGCACATTGTCTCGGTTAGCTACATGATTGGCTGGTATGGAGCCCGCGCCGCGCACCCCAATTCTTATTTCGAGACACGAAATTTCGCCATAGTCGATGATCGTGTATATCAATTGGCTTTGAGCGACCTGTTTGAAGATCTACCCCGAGCGCTTGAGAGAATAAGCGGCTATTGCGCGTCGCAAATTGAGCGGGAGTATTGGTCGAGGACCGGCGAAGCGCCCGATGAGCACGACAAGGATTGGATCTCCAAAGGCCTCTCTCCTGAAGAGGCGAATTTTGCCGCGTTTGTCCTCGATCCAACTGGTATCACTTTTCACTTTTCGACATATCAAGTAGCGGCATATGCGTTCGGGTCGTTTAGCGTCACCGTTCCCCTCTATGACGTTCTGCCGTTTATTAAGCAGGGCGGACCCGTCGAGCTCCTGCGAAAGTGATCAGGCGTCTTCCGCCCGGAACGTGACACTTGAATGCCGTCAATCCGCTGTGCGCTGACGGGCCCGCTCGGACATCGTGTCGAGATAGTCCGCCACGGCGTCGTACGCGGCGTAGCGCGCCGCTCCTCCTCGTACGTCGGAATCGGAAACGTTTCTGCGCTAACCTGGTTGCGGATCGTGCCCTCCGACATGGCGAGCAACGTGGCGAGCTGGCCCATTGTGAGGCGAACGCCGTAGCGCTCCAGAATGAATGCGCGCGTGAGTAATGTCATGGCTTGAGGCTCCCTGCGTAAATCGTTGCTGCACGCATCTGCATTGCGGCGAGTATGATTTCCGCCGGCGACAAGCCGGTCCGCTTCAACATGGGCGCGCGGATCGTCTCGCACTTTGCGAACACGCCGTTTTCGTTCGGGGCATGGATCGGGTGCTTGTGACGCCGCGTCGACACCGCGTCGAGCAGATCTGCATGCGGCGCGAGTGCGGCATGCACACCCGCGATCGTGCCGGGGGAGAGTTTGCCGAACACGTCGCTCCGCAATGACCGATGCCTTGCTGCACCGGATCAATCCGCGTCACGAGCTCAACGATGCGGCTCGGCAGTATGGCGGTCTGACGCTGCGTGAAATCTGCCGCGTTGGTCTCGAAGCGGCCGGTGTCGACGTGCGTGGTCTGGATGTGCGCGCAATGGCAGGCATCGCACTCGGCATGCAGCAGCGCGGTGGGTACAACTCGATTTCGGATCTGCCTGTCGTGTTCGGCAACGTGATCAATCGCACGTTGCGCGACGCATACCGGGTGGTGCAACATCACCTCGAGGAGTTTGTGCGCCAGTTCAAATGGGCGCTGACCAGCCGGCAGGTATTCAAGTGGTTGCAGGAGACGGTCCCGGAAACGCTCACCGATATTCAACGCGTAGCGCGCTTTTATTACCTGCAGCACAATTGTTTCGGGGGGAAGGTCGAGGGGCAACGTTCGGAACTGCGACGACGACTCCACCCGGTCTGAACCTGTTGCGCCTCGAGGAGACGTTGTCGGCGGCGCACTTGCGGCTATCCAATACCTTCGTCGAGCGACTGGACTGAAAAACCTGTATCGACAAGTATGACCGGCCGCATACGCTGTTTTATCTGGACCCGCCGTACTGGCAAACGGAGGGATATGGCGTGCCCTTTCCTTATGCCGAGTACGAGGAGATGGCGAGCCGTCTGCGGCCGATCAAGGGGCGAGCAATCGTCAGCTTGAATGATCATCCGGATATCCGGCGGGCATTCGATGGCTTTCATATCGAGACCGTCGGCATCAAGTACACGGTCGGCGTGGCAACCGGGAGGCCGCGCGGAAAGAAGTCATTATCTTCAGTTGGGATGATGCGGCGACGTCGGCGGGGCTGTTCTAGCCTGCCGCAAAGACGGGAGCCCGGTTCGGCTGGCTCTTTTGCTTTTGCAACTCCGATTTCAGCGCCGCTCCGGCGCAACGTCGGTCCGAAACAGCGGCTGCCGGCCCGGTAACTCGTCATCGGGCCCGGTCGCACGCACCCAATACACGCGCCATCGGGCCTCCCCAGTGCTCGCATCCGAGGCAGGGTCTCGCACTTCCGTAAGGGTCGAAAGTTGACATCCGGTATATCTGGAATATCCATACAGTATCCCACGATGTAGCGGCGCAATGGTTGGGCTTTGCGTATGCATGTGCATGGCTAAAATCATCTGCCTTCACCTATGATGACTAGGCCACAGGCTTGACGGCATAGCTGCTCAACTGATTTTGAGTCCACACGACGCTGCGCAAAAACCCGTTAGAAATTTCGGTCCTTACCCAAAAACAGAGCCAGTATGAAACTACACAGAGGCCAGCTGGAAAAACTTTCGGCGTTAGTCAACGGGTTGAACTACTCGCCAGGCCAGCTCATTGAACAGTCCGACGACGAAGCGATGGCAAGTTTCGCGGACCAGATACTTGAGGCGCAACCATGGAAAAAGTTTCTCGAGTATCAAGACCTCTTCGGGATAGTCTGGCGATCGGTATATACCGCAGCTCGTGATATTCCGTTGAACTACCACGGCCCGTTTTCGGGCGCGAACGAGGGCGGGGCGGCTGAACATCTGGTTCGATTGATTCGTGAAGATCTAGAGTCGATACCTTGCACAGTAGATATATTCATCCCGCTCAGTGGCCTTCCGGAGCTCCATCAATCGGAGATACACCTATCGCCAAATATGGCTTTGGTCGACGCGTCGCACAGTCAAGAGCTGCGCAACGTTATCGAACGAGTCTCTCCGACAAATACTCTGGTTGCTGCGTTGAGGGGCCTGGAGGCTCTCCCCGCGCACTTGACCACGATCCGCTTTCTGCGCATCCGAGACGTAGGTTTTGCCGACGATGACCCGAATAGTCGAGCATTGCTGAGCGCGCTGTCTGCCGCCAAGCGGCTCGCGTTTATAGGGCTTGGATCGGGGGCTCTATCGTTGCATCACGGGAGACACAAATGGGATCGACGCGGCATCGCCGATCGGATTCCTGCCTTGGTCGTAAGGCGATTTGAAAGCGGCGAGCAAGTGTATGGAACGACCATTGCCTTTGATCTGGCGCATTTTCTTCATCGCTTGCACTTTACTAATCCGTTGGAAGTCTTGGACTTCGGCAATGGAGCGGGCCTGCTATCCGCAAAATCGCGTCCAGCTACGAGTGGTGCGGATGTGCAAGCCGCGATCGCATCGATTCTGCGTATCGCAATTCAATTCATGGCGATTGATTCATTGGACGCAGCGCCGGTGCGTGCTGCTATGGAGTGGTACATCGATGCGCAGGCGTCGCATAACGAAAGCATTGCTTTCCTCCAGCGCTGCATCGGTTTAGAAGCTTTGCTTGGGGCAGATAGCGGACGAAGAGATGTGACTGAAAAGCTGGCCGATAGGTACGCCTATCTCCTTGGCAAAACCGAGTCCGTAAGGGCCAACATGCGAAAAACTTTCAAAGACATGTATGCGCATCGCAGCGCGATTGTTCACGGACGGGCTTCTCAGTTATCGAAAGAACACAAGTTGGCCAGCGCCATGGCGGACGACATGTTGCTTCATAGCGCTTGGGCCGAAATGAACAACTTGCTGAGCATAAAGAGCAGCAGATGAGCGTATGGCTGCTGCAGCCGTTCAGCCCGGCCGATGCGAAGAGAGGGATGAGTTTTCGTGTGGTACAGATTTGCTTCAGCAGTAGCATAAACTTATATCTGACAGGCCTTGCGCCTGTCATTCCACCCTGAACTAGGCCAAGCGATTTATGGAATCAACTATAACCTTCGGTTAAAACAAACTGCGAGAGACGACCATGAACAATCAAAACGCGCCGAGTGTGCAGACCGTTGGGCCTGGGTCAGGCCCCGCCGTGCCAGTAGATGCACCTGTGGCGAAGCATCTAGAGCCAGCACAGAAAGCTGGATGGGTCAACGTGACATTCGTCACAATCTTGCCGCTCTATATCATCGTCCTTGCTGTATGCCTAATTGCTCTGCCGAAAGGAATAACGGCGAGTATGTTCGGGACTCAGTCCAGAGCGCCTCAACCTTCGATCTCTTCGCCAACCGGTCAGGCTGCTCCTAGCGTCCCTCCGGTTGTGAGCAACATGGATGCACGGACGGTGTCCGACGTCGCGAAGATGGCGATCGATTCGTCAAAGGATCGAGCCGATGCAATGAAGGACACGTACGACAAACTGTTTTCGCTTTTTGCGGCTCTCGGTGCTTTGCTGGCCTTTTTGGGCTTCAAGGGGGTCGATACGTTCATGGCCGCGAAGCGTCGATCGGAAGAGATCGTGCAAACAGCGAACAGTGCAGTTGACCGAGCTAACGCCGCCTATGACCGCGCTGTGCAAGCAAAAAAGGAACACGAAGAATTTATCAAAATCCGCTATGCGGCTGACAACTCCGCGGAAATCAACACCGCTCACGGGATCATCATGAGGGAGATCTCAGAGCTTTATAAAGTGCTCGTCCGCCTAAACGATGCGCAGAAAGACGTATCGAAAGACGCTAACTACCGAAGTTACCTCGATGCTAGTCGACGTTATCTTGATCTTGTTACGGATCGCCCCGAGGGCCTCGGATCAAAGGTGGTCACGCGCGCCTTCGTCACTAAGGGCAATGTTCTGCGCCGTCAAGGTGACTATCTTGGCGCGCTGAAGATGGTCGAAATGGTGCTGGAAAACTACGATGAAAAGGACGAGTCTGCGCTCTTCAACGCTGCATGCTATTGCTGCCTGATCGCGCAGGATGAGGAGCAGCTCGGTAACCACACCAGAAGTCGAGAGTACCGACAGCGGGCGCTCGCCTTCCTCAAACGGGCTATCGACGCACATCCTCATCTTCGTGAGGACGCTCTCGATGATCAGGATTTCGAATGGTTTAGAGCGAAGGCCGAGCCGCGTTTTGCCGAACTGACGAGGTAGAAACAAAAAGCCCGCATAAAGCGGGCTTTTTTCCAACGCGCTGAAACGCCGTGTTTATCCACGCGGACGAATATCTTGGACGATCATGGCTGACTCCTCGGTTTTACGCCAATCAACAGGCGTATCTCGGTTAAGGACGGTTGTAGCTTGGTTAAGATTGCCACGTTAAGTTCGACCTCGGCGTGGCACGTTGGTTCGCAAAAAGCCCGCGATTGTAACGCAGTTCGCCGAAAACGTAAACCAAGTTTGTGGCTCACCGCAGAGCCAATGTAGCAATGCATTTCTCGGTTTGCAACCCCCAAACACCCTCTAATTTGTAAAAGTCAAGGGTAATTTTTGCTGGTTCGCACGGGGCCATGATCGGTCGACGATCTACGCCGCGCATCGACCGACAAAAATGACTGTTTACCGTCCGATCGCTTTGTCCGAGCTGAGCTGCGTAACAATCGGAGGATAACGTAGCGGGGAGTTTTACGTGCTACGGATTTGCTACAGCAATGACAGCTTGCCATGTCTGATGGGCCCTGCGCCTGTCATTCCACCCCCCGAACTACAGGGAGCGGATAACTTTGCGGGGCGGACCGGGCCCCTGATCTTTGCTCGCTGCGCCCACATTCGGCGGCAGCGGCTCACATGTCCAGCTATGCAAGCGAGGGCAAGAGTATAGCAAAAACGTTGCAAACGAATGCCGCCTTCAAAGCCCGCCAATACACGATCGGAGCCCGCCGACGCGTCACTATCGCCGACGTTTCGCCTGACGGCCGCACAGGCGAAGAACAGTATCAGGCCCGGCTCGCTCCCCGAGCCCGCCCCAAAAGACAAGCGGCCCAGCAGGCAAGACCTGCTGGGCCGCGCGAACTACCGACGCCTTATCTCAACGTCCGGCCGGTCAAGGCTGGCTCGACACCGCCAAGCCGCTCGGCCTCAAAATTCGACCACCGCGAATTCCGCTTTGCCGACGTCGCACAGCGGGCAGCGCCAGTCGTCCGGAATCGCGGCGAAGCGGGTGCCCGCGGCGATGCCTTCTTCGGGCAGACCTTCTTCCTCGTTGTAGATCCAGCCGCAAATCAGACACACCCAGCTTTTATATTCTGTCACTTCCGTTACTTCGCTCACGACGCACTCATCTCTCTTCAATGCAATGATCCGCCCAGTCTGCCCCTTTTTTGGGCACGGCGGCGACCCGCAATACTACAGGAATTCGTCCGATGCCCCGAGTTACCGACGTTCCGCGCAGGGCTTGCGCGAGGGCGTGTCACGTAGAGCGTGTATCCTCGGACTCGCAGCGGCTCGGCGTTTCCACGCGGTTTATGTTTCCAACCAGGAGAGAAGCCATGTTCAGAAGCAGATGGTTGAGCGGCGCGGCACTGGCCGCGTTGCTGGCGGCGTCGGGTGCAGCGCAGGCTGCAAGCGTGTCGTTCGTGCAGCCGACGGACGGCGCGAGCGTCAGCAATCCGGTCCACGTGGTGTTCCGCGTCGAGGGCATGAAGATCGCGCCCGCCGGCACAATGACGGACGGCACCGGCCATCATCATCTGCTGGTGGACGGCAAGCCGCTCCCCAAAGGCGAGGTGATTCCCGCGAACGACAAATCGCTGCACTTCGGCAAAGGGCAGACCGAAACGGATCTGACACTGCCGCCGGGCGATCACACGCTGACGCTGCAATTTGGCGACGGCGCGCATCGTTCTTATGGCCCCGACCTCAGCAAGACGATCACGGTGCATGTGAAGTGATGGGTGCGCCCCTGCGAAGGGGCAAGGGCGGGCATGCGCGGCCCGGCGATTCGTCCTATGTCTTCAGGCTTACAGGCACCAGCCCGCGCGCCCGGTACAATGAGCAGTTCCGACTCATCGCTGTCTTCTCCAATTCTCCATGTCGCTTTACACCATTACCGGAGCCCAACTGGCATTCGGTCACGTCGCGTTGCTCGATCACGCGGACTTCTCTCTCGAATCGGGCGAGCGCGTCGGGCTGATCGGCCGCAATGGCGCGGGCAAGTCGTCGCTGCTGAAAATCGTCGCCGAACTCGCCAAGCCCGACGACGGACTCGTCACGCGCCAGCAGAATCTGACCACGGTGTACGTGCCTCAGGAGCCGGAGTTCGATACGGACGACACGGTGTTCGACGCAGTCGCCGCCGGTCTCACGCACGCGCGCGCGCTGCTCGACGAGTACGACGCGGTCGCCAACCAGCTTGCGGACGAACCGGAAGGCGCACAGCACGACGCGCTGATGGCACGCATGAACACGCTGCAATCGTCGCTGGACGCGGCGGACGCCTGGAACTGGAGCACGCGCGTCGCCACCACGCTGCAGCAGATCGGCCTGAATGGCGAGGCGCGCGTCGGTTCGCTGTCGGGCGGCATGCAAAAGCGCGTGGCGCTCGCCCGTGCGCTCGTCGTGCAGCCTGACGTACTGCTGCTCGACGAGCCGACCAACCACCTGGATTTCGACGGCATCCGCTGGCTCGAAGATCTGCTCGTGTCGCAGCGGGCGGCGCTCCTCTTCATCACGCACGACCGGGCGTTCCTCGACCGCCTCGCGACGCGCATCGTCGAACTGGATCGCGGGCGTCTGCTTTCATATCCGGGCAATTTCTCGGCTTATCAGACGCGCAAGGCACAGCAGCTGGAAATCGAACGCGTTGAAAACGAGAAGGCCGACAAGCTCCTCGCGCAGGAAGAGGTGTGGATTCGCAAAGGTGTCGAGGCGCGCCGCACGCGCAGCGTCGGCCGGATCGCACGGCTCGTCGAAATGCGCAACCAGCGCGCCGAACGCCGCAACGTGCAAGGCAACGTCAAGCTCGACGTGGGCCAGGGCGAGAAGTCGGGCAAGATCGTCGCCGAACTGACGGACGTCACGAAGCGCTACGGCTCGCGCGCCGTGATCGACAGTTTCACGGCGACCGTCATGCGCGGCGACAAGATCGGTTTCGTCGGTCCGAACGGCGCGGGCAAAACCACGCTGCTGAAGATCATCCTCGGCGAATTGCAGCCTGACGAAGGCACGGTGCGCGTCGGCACCAATCTGCAAGTGGCTTATTTCGACCAGATGCGCGCGCAGCTGGACCTGGACAAAAGTCTCGCCGATACGATCAGCCCCGGCAGCGAGTGGGTGGAAGTCAACGGCCAGAAAAAGCACGTCATGAGCTACCTGGGCGACTTCCTGTTCGCACCGGAGCGCGCCCGTTCGCCGGTCAAGTCGTTGTCGGGCGGTGAGCGTAACCGTCTGCTGCTTGCACGTCTTTTTGCGCGGCCGGCCAACGTGCTGGTGCTCGACGAACCCACCAACGACCTCGACATTCCCACGCTCGAACTGCTGGAAGAGCTGCTCACCGACTACGACGGCACGGTGTTGCTGGTCAGCCACGACCGCGCGTTTCTCGATAACGTCGCGACGTCGGTGATCGCGTCGGAAGGCGGGGGCAAGTGGCGCGAATACGTAGGCGGCTTCACAGACTGGCAGATCCAGAGCCAGCGCTCGCAGCAAATGGCGCAGGAAGCGCAGAAAGAGGCGAACAAGGACGCGGCCAAAGACAGCGCGAAAGACAGCGCGGCTTCGAAGGACAATTCCGCTGGCCGCAACACCCAACGCGCGGCCAAATTGTCGTTCAAGGAACAGCGCGAACTGGAAGCGTTGCCGGAGAAAATTGCCGCTCTCGAAGCGGAGCAGAAAGCCATCGGTGCTCAGCTTGAAGACGGCGCGATATTCGCGAAAGATGCGCAGGAGGGCAAACGCCTTTCCGAACGCTACGCCGCGATCGACGAAGAGCTGCTGCTCGCGCTCGAGCGCTGGGACGAACTGGAAAAGCGCCGCAAATAATGCGGCGAGCGCTGACGTGGCGTGTCGTCGGCGCATTTGCTTTTGCATGGGCGACGCCTTGTCCGGAAGGCCGATCGCTTGAGCCGTGAATTGCCGCCAGGTTTGAAATCAGTAAAATACCCCGCGAACAGGCTTCCCCGGCGTTCGCACCGGCGGCAACGATGCGCGGCAATAGTGCCGTGCGTCGGGCCGTTATCCTGCGTGTCGATAAGAGCCCGTGCACAAAAGCGCGTGGCCGTCACGTGGAATCCGCGCGGAAGCCATGCGGCAAAACAGTTTGCCCGCGCTGCGGGCACCCCACCTAACCACGTTGTTTCGTTTCGCTTTTTTTGAAAACTCAACGCATTGTCCACGGACCTGTCCACAGGACCTGTGGACAACGATGAACCGACGCACCCGAGTCAACCATGTCCACGAAAAAGCCAAACGCCGCGTATAGCGAAGCGTCGATCAAGGTGTTGAAGGGTCTCGAGCCGGTCAAGCAACGGCCCGGCATGTACACCCGCACCGAGAATCCGCTGCACATCATTCAGGAAGTTATAGACAACGCGTCGGACGAAGCCCTCGGCGGCCACGGCCGGCAAATCACGGTCACGTTGCACGCGGACCATTCGGTATCGGTCGAAGACGACGGCCGCGGCATTCCGTTCGGCCTGCATCCGGAAGAAGGCGTGCCGGTCGTGGAAATCGTGTTCACGCGGCTGCACGCGGGCGGCAAGTTCGATAAAGCTGCCGGCGGCGCCTACACGTTCTCGGGCGGCTTGCACGGCGTCGGCGTGTCCGTCACCAACGCGCTGTCCACTCGCCTCGACGTCACCGTGTGGCGCGACGGCAAGGTTGCCGCGCTGAGCTTCGCGCATGGCGACGTGGCGAAGCCGCTCGAAGTGCGCGCCGCAGCGAAGGGCGAAAAGAAGTCCGGCACGCGCGTTACCGCGTGGGCAGACCCGAAGTACTTCGACTCGCCCAATCTGCCGCTCGGCGAATTGCAACGGCTGCTGCGCTCGAAGGCAGTGTTGTTGCCGGGCGTCGAAGTCACGCTTATCAACGAGAAAACCGGCGAACAGCAAAGCTGGAAATACGAAGACGGTTTGCGCGGCTATCTGCTCGAAGGCATGAACGGCAGTGACCTGCTCATTCCGCTTTTCGAAGGCGAGCGTTACGCCGAAAACTCGCGATCGAGCGAAGAAACCTTTGCCGAAGGCGAGGGTGCCGCGTGGGTCGTCGCATGGAGCGAGGAAGGGTCGCTCACGCGCGAGTCGTACGTCAACCTGATACCGACGCCCGCCGGCGGCACGCACGAATCGGGCTTGCGCGACGGCTTGTATCAGGCGGTGAAGAGCTTTGTCGAATTGCACAACCTTCAGCCGAAGGGAGTGAAGCTTCTCGCTGAAGACGTGTTTGCGCGCGTGTCGTTCGTGCTGTCGGCAAAGGTGCTCGATCCGCAATTCCAAGGGCAGATCAAGGAGCGTCTGAATAGCCGCGACGCGGTGAAGCTCGTGTCGTCGTTTGCGCGCCCGGCGCTCGAATTGTGGCTGAACCAGCATGTGGAGCACGGCAAGAAGCTTGCGGACCTCGTCATCAAGCAGGCGCAGGCGCGTACGCGAGCCGGGCAGAAGGTCGAGAAGCGCAAGAGCTCCGGCGTGGCTGTGCTGCCAGGCAAGCTGACCGACTGCGAGTCGACGGAAATCGGCCGCAATGAGTTGTTCCTCGTCGAGGGCGATTCGGCCGGAGGCTCCGCGAAAATGGGCCGCGACAAGGAATATCAGGCGATCCTGCCGCTGCGCGGCAAGGTGCTGAACACGTGGGAGACCGAGCGCGACCGCCTCTTTGCGAATAACGAAGTGCACGACATTTCGGTGGCGATCGGCGTCGATCCGCATAGTCCGGACGACAAGGTCGATCTGTCGAACCTGCGCTACGGAAAGATCTGCATTCTGTCGGACGCGGACGTGGACGGCTCGCACATTCAGGTGTTGCTGCTCACGCTGTTCTTCAAGCATTTCCCGCAGTTGATCGAACGCGGTCATGTGTGCGTCGCGCGCCCGCCGCTCTTTCGCGTCGACGCGCCCGCGCGCGGCAAGAAACCGGCGCAAAAGCTCTATGCGCTCGACGAAGGCGAACTCGAAGCGATTCTCGACAAGCTGCGCAAAGACGGCGTGCGCGACACGCAATGGTCGATCAGCCGCTTCAAAGGCCTCGGCGAAATGAGCGCCGAGCAACTGTGGGATACGACGATGAACCCGGACACACGGCGACTCACGCCGGTCGCGCTCGGCGAGCTCGACTACGACGCCACGGTCGCGCGCATGACCATGCTGATGGGCAAGGGCGAAGCGGCATCGCGGCGCAGCTGGCTGGAAGAAAAGGGCAATGAAGTGGAAGCGGATATCTGAGCGGTTTTACAGCGCTCGCATGTCGCACGGAAGCACGAAACTTCACGCCAAACACGATACGGAATCTAGATGGACGACGATAACACTCTCGACCTGTTCACCGAGCCACCGCCGCCGGAAGGCGATTTTTTGACGCTCGGCAATTACGCTGAACGTGCGTACCTCGACTACGCGGTCAGCGTGGTCAAGGGCCGCGCGCTGCCGGATGTGTGCGACGGCCAGAAGCCGGTGCAACGCCGCATCCTGTTCGCAATGAACGACATGGGTCTGTCCGACAACGCGAAGCCGGTCAAGTCGGCGCGCGTGGTTGGCGACGTGCTCGGTAAATATCATCCGCACGGCGACCAGTCGGCCTATGACGCGCTGGTGCGTCTCGCGCAAGACTTTTCGATGCGCTACCCGCTGATCGACGGCCAGGGCAACTTCGGTTCTCGCGACGGTGACGGCGCGGCGGCCATGCGCTACACCGAAGCGCGTCTGACGCCGATCGCCAAGCTGCTGCTCGATGAAATCGATCAGGGCACGGTCGACTTCATGAAGAACTACGACGGCGAGTTCGACGAGCCGAGGCTCTTGCCCGCGCGTCTGCCGTTCGTCCTGCTCAACGGCGCCTCGGGCATTGCCGTGGGCCTCGCCACCGAAATCCCGTCGCACAACCTGCGAGAAGTCGCAGGCGCCGCGGTCGCGATGATCCGCAACCCGAAAATTGCGCATGCCGAATTGATGCAGCACATTCCGGGTCCGGATTTCCCCGGCGGCGGCCAGATCATTTCGAGCGAAGCGGAAATTTCGGCGGCCTACGAAACCGGCCGCGGCAGCCTGAAGGTCCGAGCACGCTGGAAGATCGAAGACCTCGCGCGCGGCCAGTGGCAACTGGTCATCACCGAATTGCCGCCGAACACGGCCGCGCAAAAGGTGCTCGAAGAAATCGAGGAACAGACCAATCCGAAGATCAAGCTTGGCAAGAAGGCGCTAACGCCCGAACAGTTGCAAGGCAAGCAGACCATGCTGGCCTTGCTCGACGCGGTGCGCGACGAGTCCGGCAAGGACGCGCCCGTGCGCCTCGTGTTCGAGCCGAAGTCGAGCCGCATCGATCAGACGGAGTTCGTCACCACGCTGCTCGCGCATACGAGTCTCGAGTCGAATGCGTCGCTGAATCTCGTGATGGTTGGCGGCGACGGCCGGCCGCGTCAGAAGGGCTTGAGCGAAATCCTGCACGAGTGGATCGCGTTCCGCTTCGCGACGGTCACGCGCCGCACGCGTCACCGTTTGACGAAGGTGGACGACCGGATCCACATCCTCGAAGGCCGGATGATCGTCTTTTTGAATATCGACGAAGTCATCCGCATCATTCGCGAGTCCGACGAACCGAAGGTCGCGTTGATGGCCGCGTTCGGTCTGTCCGATCGCCAGGCCGAGGACATCCTCGAAATCCGGCTGCGTCAGTTGGCTCGTCTCGAGAAGATCAAGATCGAGAAAGAGCTTGCCGAACTGCGCGACGAGAAAGCGAAGCTCGAAGAACTGCTCGGCAGCGAATCGGCGATGAAGCGCCTGCTCATCAAGGAAATCGAAGGCGACGCGAAGCAGTACGGCGACGAGCGCCGCACGCTGATCCAGCAGGAAAAGCGCGCGACGTACGAAGCGCGCGTGGTCGATGAACCTGTCACGGTCGTGGTCTCGCAAAAGGGCTGGGTGCGGGCATTGAAGGGGCACGGGCTGGACACGGCTGGCTTCACGTTCAAGGCCGGCGACGGTCTCTACGCCGCGTTCCAGTGCCGCACGCCCGATACGCTCGTCGCGTGGGGCAGCAACGGTCGCGTCTATTCGGTCGCGGTGGCGTCGCTGCCGGGCGGCCGTGGCGACGGCGTGCCGGTGACGTCGCTGATCGAACTCGAATCGGGCAGCCACCTGATGCATTACTACGCGGCTTCGGCTGACCAGGCATTGTTGCTCGCGTCGAGCAACGGCTTTGGCTTCATCGCGAAGGTCGGCGACATGGTGAGCCGCCTGAAGGCGGGCAAGTCGTTCATGACGATCGACGCCGGCGCCGTGCCGCTCGCGCCCATGCCGATGCTGCCGGACGCGACGCAGGTCGCGTGTCTGTCGTCGAGCGGGCGCCTGCTGGTATTCGGTCTCGACGAAATGAAGACGCTCTCCGGCGGCGGTCGCGGCGTCACGTTAATGGCGCTCGACGACAAGGAAACACTGGTTCAGGCGCTCGCGATCAACGCGGCGGGGGTCATGCTGATCGGCGCGCGTCGCGGCGGACGTCTGGACGAAGAAAAGCTGAGCGGCGCCGCTTTGGCGTCGCATGTCGGCAAGCGGGCGCGCAAAGGGCGCACGCCTGAAACCAAGCTGAAGCTCGAAGGTATGCGCCCCGTGCTGGCCGCTTGACGAAGATTGACGTTCCAATACGGCCGGCGTCTGCTAGCATGCGAGGCGCAGGCCGTGCGTGGTGAAGTGTGCCGCAGTGGCTCGCGGCAACCACGCAGTTACCACGCAGTTGCCACGCCGTTACCACGCCGTAACTGCGGAGCACGTTGCAGAAAATTCGGGGGCGGCGTTACGGTGTCGAAGTGCGGTATTCCGTCGAGATACAGGCGCGCTGCAATAACAACAAGAAAAACGACGAGAAAGCCTTGGGCCTGCTGGAACTGCACGCATGGCGTGCGGTCGAACGCGCTCAATAGCCGCTGCTCATATCATTCGTCATAAGCGGTGTGGCGTCGTCGGAGAGGAATACAACATGAACAAGGCTATCGAACTCGCGCTGTTTCTACACCTGCTCGCAGTCGCGATATGGATCGGCGGGATGGTCTTCGCGCATTTCTGCTTGCGCCCGGCGATTGCCGATCTTTCGCCGCAATTGCGTTTGCCGTTGTGGGAGTCGGTGTTTGGCCGCTTCTTCAATTGGGTTGCAGCTTCGGTGCTGGTTATTCTGCTGACGGGCGGCTTCCTGCTAATGCAATTCGGCGGCGGCCACGCCACGTGGCCGTTGCATGCAATGGCCGGCCTTGGCATCGTCATGATGCTGATTTTCGGACACATCCGCTTCGCGGTGTTTCCGCGCATTCGCCGTGCGGTGCAGGCGCAGAAGTGGCCTGACGGCGCACAGGCAGTCGGCACGATCCGGCGTCTGGTGCTGATCAATATCGTGCTTGGCGTGGTGACTGTCGGATTCGCCGTGCTGTCGCGCGGGTTTTAACAGACGCTTGCCGGCTCGTTGAAGGGTCGATGCACGGTCGCTGAGCTGTCGCTGCGCAGCGCCGGAGAATCTCCGGGCGCGCGGCTAAAGCAATGCGCCGTATGCGAGCCACAGTCCACATACGACCGCGACGGTGCCGTACACCACGTACACGGGCACCTTCAGCTTTGCGAAACACATCGCCGAGAATAGCGCGGTAATCAGATAGACCGGTTGCAACGGCACGCGTCCGGCGATACGCAGCACGGCCACCGCAAGGAAGGCCGTGGTGACCGCGCGCAGAATCCGCATGCCGTGCTCGAATTGCTGGTTCATCTTCAATTGATGCAGGTGCTGCTGCGCCAGCACCACGAGGCATCCGGACGGCACGAACAACGCCAGCGTGGCGATCAACGCGCCAGCCCACCCGTCGACGAGATAGCCGAAGAACGGCACGACATTCAGAAGCGGTCCCGGCGATAACGGCGACAGCGAAAACGCCAGCGTGAAGTCGTTGTCGGATATGCCGATCGTCGGCGTGACGAACAATGTCTTGAGCACCGGCAATGCGGAGAAGCCGCCGCCGAACAGCGTCATGCCCGCGCCCGCGAGCCGCGGCCATAGCAGCGCGAGATCGTAGCGATGCGGCAGCGGTAGCGCGAACAGCAGCACGAACACGCACAGCATCGTGAGGATCTGCCAGTCGACGCGCGCGAACGACACGGCAAAGCGCGTGTCGCGCACGGGGCTGACCACCCAGCCCGCACCGAACGCCGCGCTTAGCATCAGCACATAAGCGGCAGGGCTGTGCGCATAGAAAAGCGCGATACAGCCGACGACCGCCGCCGTCCATTCGAGCTTACCGCGCACGAGCGCACGTGTCTGCTTGTACCAGGTGATACCGATCAACGTGGCGAGTACGACGCTGAAGTGATTCAGCAGAGTCTGCGACGCGGCGGCGCGCACGATCGGCGTGCGATAGAAGATCGCGAAGAGCGTCATCAGCATGAAAAAGGGCAGCACGCTGGCAATGCCCGCGACCCATGCGCCGGCGCGTCCGCGCAGCGCATGTCCGAGTTGCACGGCGACGTTGCAGCCCACCGGCCCCGGGACCATCCACGCAAGCGCGATCAGATCGGAGAACGCGACCCGCGAGAGCCGCCCTTCACGTTCGACGTAGTGATTCTCGAGCTGAGCCATCAGCGCGAGGCCGCCCCATGACAATGCCGACAGGCCGAACACGACCCGAAACAGCGTCCATAGCGGTTCCCGTTCCCCTCGTCTTGCCGCATCGTGGCTTGTTATGGTCTGCATGGCGCCACGGCGCCCGCTGAGCGGGCGTCCGTCCTGTGGATCGTGTGGGTGTTGCGCGCGGCCGACCGGTCTGGCGGCACCGCGCGAGATTGCAATACAGCGAGAATGTAGCCCGTTTTGTGTGACTGCGGTATGGGCGGGCTTCTCGATTGCAGCGTCGAAAGTCAAAGCCTTGCAACCGACGCCGTCGGCGCGACTGCCTAGCCGTTCGTGCTGGTGCTGGCGCTCGTATTCGTTTCCTGAACGGGATGCCGGCCCGTCATGCCGCACACGCCGAACCGTTCGAGCAGCGCCGGAATTGCGTCGACAGGAACCGGACGCGAAAACAGAAAACCCTGTGCCTCGATATGACCGAGCGCGGCGAGCCACGCAATCTGCTCTTCCGTTTCCGTTCCTTCGACAACCACCGTCAGCCCGAGCGAGCGCGCCAGATTGACGATCGCGGTGACCATCACGCAAACGCTGCGGTCGCCCGGAATAGCCTGAACGAACGAGCGGTCCACCTTCAGCGTATCCACGGAAAAACGGTTCAGATACGACAGCGACGAATAGCCAGTGCCGAAGTCGTCGAGTGCGATGCGCACGCCGAGGCGCTTTAGCGCAAAGATCTTTTCGGAGACGAGTTCCGGATATTCCATCATCGCCGTTTCCGTGATTTCGAGTTCCAGGCGGCGCGCCGAAATGCCGCTTTCCTCGATCGCGTGCGACACCGTTTCGTACAGATCGCCGCGCCAGAATTGCACGGCCGAAATGTTCACGGCGAGCGACAGCGTGTCGTAGCCTTGCTGCTGCCACACGGCCAGTTGCCGGCACGCGGTCTCGATCACGAAGTCGCCGATCGGCACGATGAGGCCGGTGGACTCCGCGACCGGAATGAATTCGTTGGCCGGAATCAGACCGTGCTGCGGGTGGTTCCAGCGCACCAGCGCCTCGAAGCCGGTGATGCAGCGGCGCGTGAGGTCGATCTTCGGCTGGTAGGCGAGAAACAGTTGCCCTTCGGCAAGCGCGACGCGCAACTGCTGCTCCCACTTCATCAGATGGTCGGCGCGATGCGACAGCTGCGGCGAATAGAACTGGTAGCAGTTCTTGCCCGCATCCTTCGCGCTGTACATCGCGAGGTCGGCTTTTTTCAGCAGGTCGATCTCGCTTTCGTTGGCGACCGAATAAAGCGCGATGCCGATGCTCGCATGCAGCACGAACGAGCTGCCGCGCACCTCGAACGGTTTCGCGAACGCTTCCGCCGCCGCTTCGGCGAGCGCGACCGCGCGCTTCTCGACGTCCTCGCCCTTGATGACGACGACGAACTCGTCGCCGCCGATGCGGCTTAGCGTGCCGTCGTCCGCGACCGCGGTGGAGAGCCGCGAGGCCGTCATTTGCAGCACGATGTCGCCGGCGTTGTGACCGAGCGTGTCGTTGACCGTCTTGAAGTTGTCGAGGTCGATAAACAGAATCGCGAGGCGGCCCAGGTTGGCCGGTTGCGCGACTTCGTGGCGCAGCGTCCGCAAGGTTGCATAGCGATTGCGCAAGCCGGTGAGCAGGTCGTATTCGACCAGATGCGTCATTTCGCGCTCGCGGCCGAGCAGCTTGCCGATCAGGCCGGTTGCCACGGCGAAGAAGCTCAGCATGGCTAGCGAGATGAACCCCGCCATCAGCAGATAGACGTTGCGCGTATGGTTGTAGTCGGCGAACTCCTCGGCTTGCGACAGACCGACCAGCACGCCGAGCGGATAACCGTCGATATGCCGGTACGACACGATGCGCGTGACGTTGTCGATCGAATCGACATAGGTGCCCGAGACGTGTTCCGACGTCGGATACGAGCCGCTCGCCGAGAACGAGCCGTTCGCATTCACGGCGCTGCCGGTGCGGCGCGCGAGCACCCTGCCGTTGTCGGAGATGACCGCGATCACGCCTTCGCGGCCGATCGCCGCGTTGTTGTAGAAGTCGCTCGTGAAATAGCTCGGATCTTCGGATACCACGACGACACCCGCAAACGTGCCGTCCGGATGATTCAGGCGCCGCGTCATTTGCAACGTCCAGTGGCCCGACACGCGGCCGAGCACCGGCTTGCTGATATACAACTGGTCGTCGTTTTCGTGCTCGTGGACTTTGAAGTGTTCGCGGTCCGACAGATCGATACGCTTGGGATTGAGCTCGGCCGTATTGGCGATCAACTGCCCGCGTTCATCGATCAACGATACCTGCACGAGCGTCTCGCTTTGCACGACGCCTTTTTCAACCGTGCTGGCAAGATCGAAACGTCCCGGTGTCTTCTCGAACTCGTATTTGACGAACCGCGTGATCTGATCGACCTGGTGAATCGCCTTGATCGTATGCTGTTCGAGCGCTGCCGAGAGAATCGCGGCAGACGCCATGGCCTCGCGATAAGTGGCTTCTTTCTCGACGGAAAGACGCGCGAAGATCACGGTCCACAGAAGCACCAGCACCAGTACGCCGAGCGCGGGAATCGCGAACAGCGCACGCCGTCTGGACGCAGCGGGATCGCGGCGGCTTTTGGCTTCGCGCTGATCGGAGAAGCGGGTTTTGCTCATCAGGCGGCCCGTACCCGACTGGGGGCCGGTTGCGAACGCGCGAGGGTCGTCGGCGCTGTTTTCATGGATGGCTGCATGGTGACCAAGTTGCCGGAACTACTGCGCAAGAAAGGGCGTGGCCTGGCGCCTGATCGTTCGCACTTTGTCGAGTACGTTTCGATATTACTTAATGCCACTGGATTAAGGAAGGGTCCCGGCATCGGGTATACGCTGGCGCGGTCCGCGCCTGTATCGAGGCTGTTTTGCGGTCCGTCCGGGCTGCGGTTTTCCGCCTGGTTCCCTGGCGCGCTCCATAGTCCGCCGGTCCGCGAGTCGGAGCATGAGCGGGATAGAACGGCGTTGGAACTGGTATTCGGATGCTGCATCGAGGTTCGGCGTTCCGGCATGGCGGCTGTCACGTGCGTGGTCTTTTCGGGCGGTCTTTATGCGAATTGCATCGGCTCAGCACAGCGAGCGGCTTTTTGTGGCTAAACGTGGTTAAGCGTGGCGAATGGGGCAAGTTGTGTGCGTCTGCTTCTTCATTGCCTTGCAGGAGCCTTGCGATTGCTCCATTCAATGCGGTGAGATGTAAGCAAACGATGGGCCGGTCACGGCATCCGGAACGTACCGTCGACGACAGTCACCGACGAGCCGCCGATCCACGTCTTGCTGTTCGTGTCGTCGTAGCGCACGAAGACCTGGCCGGCGCGTCCGAGCGCGGTGCCCTGGCGCGCGGTGTAGCTCGCGCCCGGCCGTAGATTCTGCGCACTCAACAAACCCGCGAGCGCCGCATTGGCACTGCCGGTAACAGGGTCTTCGCCGACGCCGAACGCGCCGCCCGCCATCAGGCAGCGCACTTCGAACGTGGCAAAGCCGCCGGCCTCGTGCGGACCATAAACGGCGAGACCGTGCGTGCCGACCGATTGCACGATGCGCGCGAGCGCTGCGGCGTCGGGTTCCAGCGCGAGACAATCGCGCGCCGAATTCACGCGCACGACGAGCCACGGCGCGCCATTGTCGACGGCGCTCGGCGTGGCGCCGAAGTCTATCGCGTCGCTACGCAAAGCCGTAGACAGTGCGGCGTATTGCTGTTCCGGCAGCGGCGAAATTCGCGCAGGCGGTGCGGCGAAGGCCCACGCGCCATGCATGTCGCCGGAGTCCTCGCGAACGGACTGCAATTCGACGAGCCCCACGCCGCACTGCTGAACGAGCTTGCCCGGTTGCTTCGGCTGATAGCCGCTTTCGAGCAGGGCGTGCGCGGTGCCGAGCGTCGGATGACCGGCAAAGGGCAATTCCCCATGAGTCGTGAAAATTCGCACGCGATAGTCGGCGGCCGGGTCCGTCGGCTTCAACAGGAAGGTTGTTTCGGACAGATTGGTCCAGTGCGCGATCGCCTGCATCTGATCGGCGCTGAGCGTGTCGGCGTCGAATATGACAGCAAGCGGATTGCCTTTGAACGGCACCGACGTGAACACGTCGACCTGTGTGAAACGAACTGTGTTAGCGGGCATCGGGGGCGGTCCGGCGATTCCTGCGGTTGATAGGGTTCGCGGATTCTATCTGCTGCTGCGGGAACGGGCTACCTCGCCACAAATGCAAAACGCGCCGCGGGTGATCGACACCTCGCGACGCGTTCAATGCGACAGGCCGGACAAGCCGGCCTTGGATCGCGATGCGTTACTCGACTTCCGCGATCATTTCGATTTCGACGCATGCGCCGAGCGGAATCTGCGCCACGCCGAATGCCGAGCGTGCGTGCTTGCCGCGCTCGCCGAACACGTCGGCGACGAGTTCCGACGCACCGTTCGTAACCAGATGCTGCTCGGTGAATTCGTGCGTGGAATTGACGAGACTCATCAGCTTGACGATACGCGTGACGCGGTTGAGGTCGCCCACATGCGCGTGCAGCGTGGCAAGCAGGTCGATGGCGATGGATCGCGCCGCGGCCTTGCCGTCTTCGGTGCTGAGCTCGGCGCCGAGCTTGCCCGCCCACACCTTGCCGTCCTTCTTCGCGATGTGGCCGGACAGGTACACCGTATTGCCGCTTTGCGCGCTCATCACATAGGCGGCCGCCGGCGCGCCGGCGTTCGGCAATTCGATGCCCAGTTCCTTCAGCTTGTCATAAACATTGGTTTGAGCCATGTTGTGTCCTCGGTCGGTAATGAGAGGTGGTTGCGGCGAACGGGCCGGCTAGTTTCAGAGCTTGGCGCGGACCAGCGTCGCGAGACGCGACACGCCTTCGTCGATCTTCGCCGGCGGCACCGTGACGAACGACAGGCGCAATGTGTTGTGCTGCGCTTCGTTGGCGAAGAACGGACCGCCCGGCACAAACGCGACATTCTGTGCGACCGCTTCTTCCAGCAGCTTCATGCTGTCGATTTGCGCAGGCAGGCTCACCCAGATGAACATGCCGCCTTCCGGACGGTTCCACTGCACGCCTTCGGGCATGTAACGCTCGAGCGCGGCGAGCATTGCCGCGCACTGGTCGCGGTAAAGCTCGCGGATGGTCGGCACATGCGTGTCGAGAAAGCCGTCCTTGATCACTTCATGAACGATGCGCTGGGTAAAGCTCGGCGTATGCAGGTCGGTGGCCTGCTTGGCCTGCACGAGTTTGAAGATCAACTCTTCGGGCGCGATGATGTAGCCGACCCGCAGACCCGGCGCCAGCACCTTGGAGAAAGAACCCAGGTGGACGATGTGGTCGGGCGCCATCGACAGCATGGTCGGCAGCGGTTCGCCCGCATAATCCAGCGCGCCGTAGGGATCGTCTTCGATTACGGGGAACGGCGCGGTCTTCGCGAATTCGGCGAGCGCGCGGCGGCGCTCGACCGGCAGGCGGCGGCCAGTCGGATTCTGGAAATTCGGTTGTGCGTACAACAGGCGAGCGCCGGCGGTGAGTTCGGGCGTGAGTCCTTCGGGAATCAGCCCTTGTTCGTCAGTCGGCACCTGGATGTAGTGCGGCTCGTACATGGAGAACGATTGCAGCGCGCCGAGGTAGGTCGGCGTTTCGACCAGTACGGGGCTTTGCGGACAGACCAGCACCTTGCCGAGCAGATCGAGCGCCTGCTGTGAGCCGGTCGTGATGAGCACCTGACTCGGGCGGATCTGCGCGCCGTTCACCGAGTAGCGCTTCGCGACGCACTCGCGCAGCGGTGCATAGCCTTCCGTTGCGCTGTACTGGAGCGCCGCGGCGGGCGAGTCGCGCAAAATGCGGTCGGATGCTTCGCGCATGCGTTCGGCCGGGAAGGTGGCCGGCGAGGGCAGGCCGCCCGCGAACGAAATGACTTCGGGCCGCTCCGTGACCTTCAGGATCTCGCGGATCGCCGAGCTGGTGAGCTTGCGTGCGCGTTCGGACAATTGCCACGTGGGGGCTTTCAAGTCGCTTTGGTCCATGGTCTCCTCTGCTGGTATCTCTGGAACCTGTCAAAACTTCGATTATCGCGCGAGTCGGCGACCCGCGCGCGCTGGCTATTTAAGGGTCCGTAGACCGTTGGGTGTTTCGAACTCGGCGGTGAGCGCGGCCGGAGCCGCTGCGTCGTCCGTCGGATGCAGCTTTATCAGATGCGCGGCGCCTAGCCACTGCAATTGCGCGGCCACCGTCCCGGCTTGCGGATGCTGGCCGTTCAGCGCTTTTAGTGCGATGCCGGTTTCCGGAAGTGACTCCGACGGATGCCCCGCCGTGTCCCACTGGATGAGTGAGGGCAGCACGCCGTCGCCAGCGCCTTGCCAGGAGGGAAACGCGCCGTCGTCCGCAATGGACAGCCCCCAGCTGAACTCGCCGCGCGTGAGAGGCACGATCGGCGGGATGCGTTGCGGGTACTGGGCCTGCCACGTCGGCAGATGCTTCGGGCGCTCGACGCGGACGACCCAATGCGACAGATACGGCCCGTTCTCGAGGCGCGCGTGCGTGGCGGGGTCGTCGAGCGCGAAGAGCCGCGCGCGCGGCGCGGCGGCGGCCGATTCCTGCGCGGCGTCGGCATGCGGATCGATTGCGATCACTTCCAGATACGCGCCGTCCCACAGGTTCAGCAGACGGTTGTGAGTCCGCATCAACGGATGCGCGCCGCCGCCGGCCGGTGCTACGCCGAGAACGTCGGCGACGTACTGCGTACCCTCGTCGAGCGTGCGGGCGGAAACAACGAGATGATCGAGACGAAGCAAATGTGCGGTCATTGCGGATCGGGAAAACGGGTTTCACATCGGGCCGGACACGCACCACGCGCAGCGTATGCGGGGGCCCGGGCACGTAAGCATAACCGGTCACGGGGCGACGACGACCCGCGAACGTGCGCTTGACGGGCGATCGACGTGCCCTTAACGGGCGATCAACGTGCGGTGCCAGGTCTTTGCGGCGGCTTCACGGCAACTTCACGGCAACTTCACGGCGACTGGCCGTGAGCCTGTCTGGAGGCGCGTGCCGGTTAGCTTGCCGGCTTGCCCTTATCGGTTCGCTCGCCGCTGCAAAACGGCGCTCGCGCATCCGATAGCCTGCTCGGCGGGATCGCCGCCAGGCTCGGTACTTCGAAGACGCCGCGCATCCGGCCGGCGCGCTTCTTCTGTCTCAAATGTAGCGGCGACGACCTGCACAGTAACGGTACAATCGATTCGATACCGTTCGGTACAGTTGGAGTGCGTCTATGTCCGTCCCGCTTACACAAATTCCCGCCCCGCACGACACGGCGTCGCTGACGCTGGTCGAGCAGCTCGTGCAATGGGCCCGCCGCCGCATCGAAGAGCGCGTGTTTCGCCCCGGCATGCGTATGCCGTCCATCCGCAAGCTGGCGCTCGACAAAGGCGTGTCGCGTTTCACGGTGGTCGAGGCGTACGAGCGGCTAGTCGCACAGGGTTACCTGGAGTCGCGGCGCGGCTCGGGTTTCTTCGTGCGCGAGCGTCTGGCGGGTGCGGCGGTTTCGGAAATGCGTCCGGTCACGCAGTCGCCCGCGCCGGCGACCATCGACGTGGTCTGGCTGCTGCGCAACATGCTGCACACCGGCGCGCGCCCGGAGCGCAGTCCGGGTCTCGGCTATCTGCCGGCACGCTGGCTCGACGGCGAGTTGATCACCAACGCGCTGCGCACGCTGGGCCGGCAAAGCGGCGCGCAGATGCTGGGGATCGGCACGCCGCTCGGTTTTCTGCCGCTGCGCCAGCAATTGCAGACACGGCTCGAGGAACTGGAGATCGGCGCGTCGCCCGAGCAGATCGTGATGGTGTCGGGCATCACGCAGGCGATCGACCTGATTTCGCGCATTTATGTGAAGGCGGGCGATTCGGTGATCGTCGGCGATCCGGCGTGGTTCCAGATGTTCGGGCGTTTCGCGTCGCAAGGCGCACGGCTTGTCGGCATGCCCTATACGCCGGACGGCCCGGATCTCGACGCGCTTGAATCGTTGGTGCAGACGTGGCGGCCCAAGATGCTGGTGATCAATTCGGTGCTGCAGAATCCGACCGGCACGTCGTTGACGGCGGCGCAGGCGTTCCGCATCTTGCGGCTTGCCGAGGCGTACGACTTCATCGTGGTCGAAGACGACATTTACGGCGATCTCTGCCCGCCGAGCTATGCCGGCACGCGGCTGGCAAGCCTCGATCAGCTCAAGCGCGTGATCTATCTAGGCAGCTTTTCGAAGACGCTCGCGCCGAATCTGCGCGTGGGTTTCATCGCGTGCGCGCCGGAAGTCGCGAAGGCGGTCAGCGACCAGAAAATGCTGGTCGGCATGACGAGCCCGGAATTGAACGAGCGGGTGCTGTACAAAATCCTCACCGAGGGTCACTACCGACGCCACGTCGAGCGGTTGCGTGCGCGGCTCGACGGCGTGCGCGAAAAATCCGTGCGGATGCTGGAAAAGACCGGCCTGAAGCTGTTCCTGACGCCCACGGCGGGAATGTTCGTATGGGCCGACACCGGAGTCGACGCCGACGGCCTCGCGGCCGCCGGCCACGAAGCCGGGTTTCTGCTGACGCCCGGCAGCCTTTTTTCGCCGCAGCAGTCGCCCACCACGTGGATGCGCTTCAACATCGCCAATTGCGGGGATCCGGAACTGGCGACGTTCCTCTGCCGTTACCTGGACGGCGTTGCGCGCCGCGCCTCTTGAAACGGCGCCGCATCGCCCTTATTTAGGCGGACGATCCGGCGGCACGTCACCGCACGTCGGCAACCCGGCCCCGTGCCACGCCTGACCCGAAGCGCATTCGCAACACCCGATTCGCAAAAACCGATTCGCAACAGAGAGGAAGTCCGACCATGGCACAAGAAACCATGAGCTTTCAGGCAGAAGTGAAACAGCTTCTGCAACTGATGATCCATTCGCTGTACAGCAACAAGGAAATTTTTTTGCGCGAGCTGATTTCCAATGCGTCCGACGCGGCCGACAAGCTGCGTTTCGAAGCAATTGAAAACAGCGGGTTGTACGAGAACGACCCGAATCTGCGCATTCGCGTGTCGTATGACAAGGACGCGCGCACCATCACGATCGACGATAACGGCATCGGCATGAGCCGTGACGAAGCTATCGCGAACCTCGGCACGATCGCGCGCTCGGGCACCAAGGAATTTTTCGGCAAGCTGTCGGGCGATCAGCAGAAAGACGCTGCACTGATCGGGCAGTTCGGCGTGGGCTTCTACTCGGGCTTCATCGTCGCGGACAAGATCAGCGTTGAGACGCGCCGCGCCGGATTGCCGGCGTCGGAAGGCGTGCGCTGGGAAAGCGCCGGCGAGGGCGATTTCGCCGTCGAGCAGATCGAGCGCGCCGCGCGCGGCACGACCATCACGCTGCATCTGCGTGCAGATGAAGACGAACTGCTGTCGTCGCATCGGCTCAAGTCGATCATTCAGCGGTATTCCGATCACGTCGCGCTGCCCATCCTGATGAAGAAGGAAGAGTGGGACGCGGAAAAGAGCGCGATGGTCACGAAAGACGAGGACGAGACCGTCAATCAGGCCAGCGCGCTGTGGACCCGTGCGAAGAACGACATCACCGAAGAGCAGTACAAGCAGTTTTATCAGCATCTGTCGCACGATCATCAGGATCCGCTCACGTGGACACATAACCGCGTCGAAGGCCGGAGCGAATACACGCAGTTGCTCTACGTGCCGAGCCACGCGCCGTTCGACCTGTGGAACCGCGATCATCGCGGCGGGCTGAAGCTGTACGTGAAGCGCGTGTTCATCATGGACGACGCCGAGCAACTGCTGCCCGCGTACCTGCGCTTCGTCAAGGGTGTGGTCGATTCGAGCGATCTGCCGCTTAACGTTTCGCGTGAGATCCTGCAGGAAAGCCGCGACGTCAAGGCGATTCGCGAGGGCGTGACCAAGCGCGCACTGTCGATGCTGGAAGATCTGGCCAATTCGGATAACGACGCCGACAAGGAGAAGTACGCCGGCTTCTGGAAAGAGTTCGGCCAGGTGCTGAAGGAAGGCATCGGCGAAGATTTTGCGAATCGCGAGCGCATTGCCAAGCTCGTGCGCTTTGCGTCCACGCATACGGAAACGCCGGAGCAGAACGTGTCGCTCGCCGATTACGTCGCGCGCATGAAGCCGGAGCAAAGCAAGATTTACTACGTGACCGCCGACACCTGGCAGGCCGCGACGCACAGCCCGCATCTCGAAGTGTTCCGCAAGAAGGGTGTGGAAGTGCTGCTGCTGACCGACCGTGTGGACGAATGGATGCTGTCGTTCCTGAACGAATTCGACGGCAAGCCGCTGCAAAGCGTGGCGCGCGGCGATCTCGATCTGGGCGCGCTGAACGACGAGGAAAAAGAGGCGCAGGAAAAGGTGAGCGAGGAGCTCAAGCCGCTTGTCGACAAGATGAAGGAAGCGCTGAAGGACAAGGCAAAAGACGTGCGCCTCACGTTCCGCCTGACCGATTCGCCGTCGTGCCTCGTTGCCGACGACGGCGAGATGAGCGGTTACCTGCAGCGCATGCTGAAGGCCGCAGGACAGCAGGCGCCTTCGTTCCATCCGATTCTGGAAGTGAATCCGGAGCACGCACTGGTCAAGGGCTTGCATGCCGATAGCGCGAACTTCGACGACTGGTGCCACCTGCTGTTCGACCAGGCTTTGCTGGCCGAGGGCGGCGCGCTTGAAGATCCGGCGAGCTTCGTGAAGCGTACGAACGCGTTGTTGCTTGCGCGCGCGAACTGAGCCTGATCGTTTAGCGTCGAACCGACGCTAAACCCTAGTGGAAGAAAAATGCGCTGCTTCGGCAGCGCATTTTTTTTGCCGCGCGCTTTGTGGTGTTATGGGCCGACCGAGAGAAATCCGGATCGGTCACTGCATGTGCATTAATGGGCGAATGTTAGCCCGTGCAGGTGACGCACTTGCGCAAGCACGCTCCCGGCCAGCTCCTTCGCCTCGAAACTGGAATGATGATCGCCGAGCACCTGCGCCGCGAGGCTGCCGATTGCCGCGCTCGTCTGTTTAGCAGTGTGGTGTTGCGCGAGCGCGGAGCCGGCTAGCTCTTTCTCGATATGGGTAGCGCCCTGACGAGCCAATACGACCGACGCAAGATGCGCGATACGGTCAGAAGTTTCCTTTACGTTTGTAGTACTCAAGCTGACTCCCTGCTGCTAGTTATAGATTTGCTCGGCGCCTTGGGTTTATTTCGACGTCGTGCAAAATTAATTATGGGTAACTAACTAAAACTAATCAACGACCATAAATTGAGATTAGTTTATGAGACACAGGGCACGGCATTATCTTGACCGTCGCGCTTCGAAACTGGGCGGCTCGAAGATCGGGCACGTTCTTCGAGCCACTTTTTGTACAAGCCGTGCGCGTGGAATCTCTTTGGCGATTGAAGCGCCTGCGCGTTGCGGCACTTTCTGAGTTTTCATGTCCGATTCCGCTTTGGCCGCTCCGGCGGCACTGATCAATGTCACAACGCCTCTCGAGACGGTTCATCTTCTTTGGTCGGTTCTGCGCGAGGAGGGCCACCACGCGGCAGTGCTGCGTGCGGCCGAACTGGCCGCCGCTGGCGTGACATGGCAGTTGCATGCCGATCTGCACGCGAGCGCCGGGCGTTTTGAAGAGGCGTATCACAGCGCATCGCAGGCACAAGCTGAAGCCGGCGGCGCGCGCCATGCTCGCCTTGCGCTGTTTGCCGACGCGCTCGCCCGCGCCGAGGTCGCGCGGCATCACAGCGAGATCGCGATCGCCGCGCAGCCGCTTGCCACCACGCTCGAATGGATCGTCTGGCTCATCAACGGGTGTGGCGCGCATTCCGCGGCGGCGCATATGTTGCGCGCCTATCGGCAGCGAGCGCCGCATGACGCGCGCGCGCCGTGGTGGCTGGCTATTTCGCTCGGTGCGGCGGGTGGGGCGGGCGGGGCCAGCGGTCCGGGCGCGCGCGAGGAGCGGCGTGCCGCGCTCGCGAGCGCATATTCGCTCGATCCGGCCGTCGATCCGGCGTTGCCGTTGCAGTTCGTGCTGGCATTGCGCGAGGTTCGCGACTGGACTGCGGTCGAGCACGTGTGCCGCGAGGCGCTGGCGCGTAATCCTGCAGACGCGGAAATGGCGTGGCAGCTCAGCCACGCGCAATGGCAGTGTAACGACGCCGCGGCGGCCGAGGCGACCATGCGCGCCGCGAATGCTGCGTCGCCAGGCAATGCGGACGTGCTCGCCGCGATTGGCTTCTATCTATGCGAACAGGCGCGCTACGAGGATAGTGCCGCGATGTTGCGAGAAGCACTCGCGGTCAATCCGCACGCGGTGACGCCGGCAGTCGATCTTGCAGACCTGGATCTGCGGCACGGCGCATGGGCAAGCGGCTGGAAGCGTTTCGAGGCACGCCTCGCACGCGACGACCGCGAGCCGAACAATATCGTTTCGGTTATGGCTCGCCTTTGTCCGCGCTGGCAAGGGGAGGCGCTCGCCGGCAAGACGCTTGTCGTGCACAGCGAACTGGGCAACGGCGACGACATTCACATGGTGCGCTATGTCCCGCAGCTTGCCGCCCGCGTGCGTCAGGAAGGCGGCAGGCTCGTGCTCTGCGTGCGCAAGTCGTTGCACGCGCTGCTCACGCGCTTTTACGCGGACTGCGTGTCCATCGAAGACGGCCCGCTCGGCGCGCCGGATTACAGCCTGCCCATCATGAGCTTGCCGCTTGTGCTGGACCTGCAGCCGGAGCATATCCGGGGCGATGCGTATCTTCACGCAGATCCGGACAAGGTGAGCGCGTGGCGTGAGCAGCTACGCAGACAGGCGCCGCAGGCGAGACTGCATGTTGGGCTCGTGTGGGCGGGAAGCCCTACGCATCGTCGCGACGAAAAGCGTTCGATTGCGCGGGCAACGCTTGAACCGTTGCTGTCGCTTGCAGATGTCATGTTCTATTCGCTTACGCCAGGACGTGCGGCCGATGTCGCGGTGCTGACCGCGCAGGGTTACAGCGTGTGCGACATGACGGCGCAATATCACGCCGGCTTCGACGACGTTGCCGCCCATCTCGGTGCGCTCGACGCGCTAGTCACGGTCGACAGTGCACCGTTGCATCTTGGCGGCGCGTTAGGGCGGCCGGTGTTGGCGATGCTCGACCACGTGTCGCACTGGGCGTGGGGCAACGAGGAGGCGCAACCCTGGTACGACTCGGTGGAGCTCTTCAGGCAGCCGCAGCCGGGGCACTGGGCTCCCGTCATCGAGCGTGTGACGGCGCGCCTGCAAGCGCTGATGGCGACCGGCGCGAGCAGCGTGGAATCGAGCCACGCAGCGCATCCGGCAGTAATCGGCTGATGACAACTGACACGGGCGATTCGGGGTTATCACGCAGCGAGGCCCTGCCAGCCGACCTAGATGCAGATTCAGACGCAGACGCACTGCATCAACTCGGGCTTGCATACTTTCGCGACGGCGCGCTCGAGCGTGCCTGCGAGCTGCTGGATCGCGCGCTAAACCTCGCGCCCGATCGTGCGGATATCTGGGAGCATCGCGGGCTGCTTGCGGCACTGGGCGGCAATCGGATCGCAGCCGAGGCGTTCTACCATCGCGCGCTGAGTTTAAGTGGTAGGAGTGCGAGCGTTCATCGGAATCTTGCTGATTGCCTCAAGCTCTCCGCGCGACTCGCCGAGGCGCGCCAACACTATCAAATTGCGGTCCGCTTCGAGCCCACATTGCACCATGCAGTTCGCGCGCTCGCGCAGATCTGCACGGAACAGGAGCAGCACGCCGATGCAGCGAACTATTGGTCGCGAGCATGGGCGCTCGACTCCGCGAACATTGCAGATGCGTTAATGCTGATCGCGGCTTTGTCGAAGGCGCAGCGCGATGCCGAGATCGGCGATCTGTTGCCGGCCCTGCGCGCACGCTGCAGTTCGGACGCGGCAGCTCTGCAGCAACTCGCATTCACTCTGAACAGCGCGCATCGTTTTGCGGACGCGGTCAGCGTCGCGAGGCAGGGAATCAGCGTTGAACCGAACAACGCCTGGCTGCATCACAACGCGTCGTTCGCGCTCAATATGCTCGGCGACTTCGAGCACATGCAGATGCATACCGCCGAGGCCGCCCGGCTCATGCCGGACAACCCGTCGATGCAGTTCAACCTCGCGGCATCACAGCTCCGCGCGGGCGATTTCGAACGAGGCTGGAAGCAATACCGGTGGCATGACGCACTACCGGAAAATCACGATCTGGTTCGCCCGGATTTCCCGGAGTGGCAAGGCGAGCGCGTGCTCGGTTGCCGTTTCCTGCTGATCGGCGAACAGGGTCTTGGCGATCAGATCCAGTTTCTGCGTATGGCCGACTGGCTGCATCGGCGTGGCGCGCAGGTGGACGTCTGGGTCGAAGAGCCGCTTGGCGATGTGGCGCGCCATGCGGCGGGCGTGCATGCGGCATGGACCACAGCGCCGCCCGGCCCGTACGACTACTGGTGCCGCATGTTGAGCATGCCTGCGCATATGAAACTCGAATTGCCGATGTTGCCGCTGGCCACGGCTTATGTGCAGGCACAGCCCGCAGCGGTGCAGCGCTGGCGTGACCGCATGGACGCACTCGGTCCTGCCACGGCGCAAGGGCCGTTCACGAAGCGCGTCGGGATCGTTTGGGCGGGCAATCCCGCATATGCGCTCGACCGCTATCGGTCCATTGGGCTTCAGCAATGGCGGCCGTTTCTGGAGCAGCCGGGCGTGCGTTGGTTCTCGCTGCAAAAAGGAGAGGCGCAGTACGACGCGGCGGCTTTATCCGAGGGGATCGACATGCATGATCTCGGACCGGAGATTCACGACTTCATGGATACGCTGGCGATCATTCAGTCGCTCGATCTGGTCGTTACCGTAGACACTGCGGTCGCGCATCTCGCCGGCGCCTGCGGCACGCCGGTCTGGGTACTGGTGCCCACCTTTACAGACTGGCGTTGGATGGCCGAACGCGCCGATAGTCCGTGGTATCCGTCAATGCGTCTTTTCAGACAGCGTGAGTTGAATCAATGGGAAACGGTGCTCGCTGAGGTCGCGCAGGCGCTGCAGGAGTACGTCGGCAGCTGAGTTGGCAAATGAATCGGCAGATGAGCCGGGCGCGCGCGGCGCAGCCGGCCCTGGGTGTGACTAGCGTAATCCGCCTGAAGAGGCTGGTGCCTACTTCTTGCCCATCAACGTTTCCATGGTTTCGCCACGCACCACGATCTCAGTGCGGCGATTGAGCGCGCGTCCTTCGGGCGTGTCGTTGCTTGCAACCGGATTGTTGTACGCGTTGCCCTTGGTGCGAATGCGCTCCATCGTCACGCCGCGCGCCACGAGCGCGTAACCCACCGCGGTCGCGCGTGCTTCCGAGAGTTGCTGGTTGTAGTCGAGCGTGCCGACATTGTCCGTGTAGCCTTCGACGATGACCGGCTTCTTGCTGCGCTTGAGCAGCACCGCGGACCGGTCGACCACCGCGCTCGCATCGCCGCGCACTTCCGATTTATTGAAATCGAACAGCGCTTTTTCGGGCAGCTTCACGGCGACACCATCCGCGACCGGTGCAACCTCGATGCCCACGGCCTTGTTCAACGACGTCTCAGTATCACGGTTCAACGGCGCGGCGCAGCCAGCCATCAGCAGCACCGACATTGCGCAGGCGCTCATGCTCAGAATTTTCTTCATGTTTGCTCTCTCGTTCGTTTGCACATCGGATGGCGCGCCCGTCGACAGCGGACGAATCGCCGGTTCGTAAAGCACGGAGGTTTTATCGTGGGTCGCGGCGTTGGAGAATCGGACCTTTCCGAAATCGGCGACCTGATTGGGCATTTCGATACCGATGCGGCAGTGCAGCCGGATCGTCGGAAAAGACGCGTGCGGGCCGGGCAATCGTCCGACAGTCGCGCCGTTATAATCCGAACCCATGCCTATCCGTTTCGATGCCGCCGACGCGCACTGGCGCGTCGCTCCCTCGCCTGGCCTCGGCGCCGCGCAGAAAGACTGGTTGACCCGTGGCGGTTCGCTGACCGCGCATCTGCGCGCGCTCGGCGCAGTCGCGGTGCGTGTCACGCGTGAAGGCGTGGCGTTGGCCTGGGCCGACGAGCATGCCGCGTTGGGTCTGCCCGCGCGCGCGCCAGTGTGGGTGCGCGAGGTCGTCTTGTCGGTCGATGCCGTGCCCTTCGTCGCCGCGCACAGTGTTGCGCCTCTGGCCGCGAGCGTCGGCGTATGGCAAGCCACGCGACGCCTGCGCACGCGGCCGCTTGCCGAGCTGCTGTATAGCGATAGCAGCGTCGCGCGATCGGCGCTTGTCAGCCGCCGCGTGACCGCGCGGCATCCGCTGTACCGGCTGGCGGCGCGTGAAGTCGGCGGGGTGCCGCCGCACGCACTGTCGGCGCGCCGCTCGGTGTTCGAGCGGCATGGCGAGCCGCTGATGGTCACCGAATGTTTCCTGCCGGCACTGTGGACGCATCTTGCGTCATTAGCGAACGCAGGCGGCGCTCGCCGCTCACTCGCTCCCTCCGTCGACTCCACTCCCGCAGGTCACCCGCGCATGCGCGAACATGGCCGGCCGATCGAGCACACGGCATCGCGCGCGCATCCCGTGTCGCATGCGGCCAGCGAGCGGAGCAGATAATGCTGATCGGCTTTCCTCCGGTTGTCGCCGCCGACACACATACGCTGATTCTCGGCAGCTTTCCCGGCGAGGCGTCGCTCGCCGCGACCCAGTACTACGCGCATCCGCGCAACCAGTTCTGGCGTCTGCTCGGCGCCGTGCTCGACGACCCGCTCGCGGAACTCGCCTACGAAGAGCGGCTGCGGCGTGTGCTTTCTCACGGGATCGGTGTGTGGGACGTGCTCGCCGCGTGCCATCGCGAGGGCAGTCTCGATGCGGCCATTCGCAACGCGCAGCCGAACGACTTTGCATCGCTGCGCGAACACGCGCCGAAGCTGCGCAAGGTCTGCTTCAACGGCAAGACGGCGGGCCGCTTCGCGCCGGTGATCGGCGAGGCGGGCTACACGACCCTCGTATTGCCTTCGTCCAGTCCGGCCAATGCTATGCTCTCGTTCGATCAAAAATTGCGCCTGTGGCGCGACATCCTGACATGACGAAACTCATCAAGCGCGCTTCGGCTGAAGCGCGTGCATTCCGCAACCGCAATGCCGACGGTGCGGGCAAGCGCGAGGTGGCGCGCAACAAGAAAAAGTCGTCGCACGACGACAATCTGCACGACGCGCCGCAAATCGAAACGCCGCGCAAGCCGCGTTTTGCGCCCGTCACGTTTTCGGAAGAGGGCGGCGTGCGTTATCTGCATTTCGGCACGGAATGGGTGCAAGGCGCGATGCGTCTGCGCAAGCCGGACCACATCGAACTCGAATACGCTCAGCAAATGATGGCGTGGCTGCTGTTCATCGAAACGCCCAGGCGCATCGTCCAGCTCGGCCTCGGCGCGGCTGCGCTCACCAAGTTCGCCCATCGCTTCCTGAAGCGCGCCAAAGTCGAGGCGGTCGAAGTAAACCCGGCAGTGGTCATCGCCGCTCGCGCAATGTTCGAGTTGCCGCCGGACGACGCACGCCTCACCGTGCACGAGACGGACGCGTGGGACTTCGTCAACGACCGCGCGAACCACGGCACGATCGGCGCATTGCAAATCGACATTTACGATGCAACGGCGCGCGGCCCGGTGCTCGACAGCGTCGGCTTCTACCGTGCGGCTCGCGCGTGTCTGACCGATGCGGGCGTCGCAACGGTGAATCTGTTCGGCGATCACCCGAGCTTCGTGCGCAACATGAAGCGTCTGAACGAAGCGTTCGACGGTCGCGTCGTCGCGCTGCCGGAAGTGCACGACGGCAACCGCATCGCGATTGCGTTTTCCGGCCCCGCGCTCGACGTGCCGTTCACGGCGCTGCAAACACGCGCGAAGCTGATCGAAGCGGAACTCGGCTTGCCCGCCCGCAAATGGATCAAGGGTCTGCAGGAGTCGACCGGACAGACGGGCGCGTCGTTCGTCATCTGATCGCATAGCGCCGCAAGGGGCCGGGCCATAACGGACCGGCCTCACCCTGACGAGCGTCGCATCCGCGCGACGGAATTCAGATCTGCTATCTATCCGGCATTGCGCCGGAAATCCGCTGTTTTCTCCTTCGCACGCGAACGCGCCGAGGCCGCAAGACCCGCGCTGCGCGTGGGTCCTGACCAGGTTCTCGCCAAGTCACTTCTCCCGCCCGACATCCGCTGAAACACCGTCCTGTCGGCTCTTGCGGCAGTGTCAATGCCTCGGGTCCTCCCTGCTTGACCGCACGTTCGCGGCTCCTATACTCTTTCGAGGCTTTCGGGGCACTCGTGTCCCACGCGGGGCGATCCTCCGCGGGCTTGCTGCCGCGAGGCGGTTTTCCGCGTGGCGGTCCAGCACCCGTCGAACACGGGCCAACATTTCAATAATAGGGAAGAGGAGACGTCATGGCTCACGACGCCGACGCGAATAAAGCCAGCAAGCACTGGCTCTGGCTGTTGCTGTTGCCCTGGATCGCCATGGTCTGGGTGCCGTCGTACAACAAGGTCGAACCGGTATTGTTCGACTTTCCGTTTTTCTACTGGTATCAGCTCCTCTGGGTGCTGATCAGCGCAGTCATTACGGCGCTCGTCTATATGAAGACCAAGGCGCGCTCGTCGGGCCGTCCTCAGGGGGACGCACAATAATGAACGCCATCGCGACTTTCGTCTTCGTTCTATTTTTTATCGGCGTCACGATTCTCGGTTTTATCGCGGCGCACTGGCGGCGCGGCGATCTTGCGCATCTGGAAGAGTGGGGTCTCGGCGGCCGGCGCTTCGGCACCATCGTCACCTGGTTTCTGCTGGGCGGCGACCTCTACACCGCGTACACCTTCATCGCGGTGCCGGCGCTGGTATTCGGTGCGGGCGCAACCGGTTTCTTCGCGCTGCCGTACACCATTTTGATCTACCCGTTCGCGTTCGTCGTCTTCCCGAAACTGTGGAGTATCGCGAAACGTCAGGGCTACGTGACGTCGGCGGACTTCGTATCGGCACGCTACGGCAGCCGTATGCTCGCTCTCGCAATCGCGGTGACGGGTATCGTCGCGACCATGCCGTACATCGCATTGCAACTGGTCGGGATCGAAGTGGTGATCGGCGCGCTCGGCTTCGACACGAAGGGCTTCGTCGGCGATCTGCCGCTCATCATCGCGTTCGCGATCCTGGCTGCCTACACGTACACGTCGGGCTTGCGCGCGCCGGCCATGATCGCCGTGGTCAAGGACGTCCTGATCTACATCACGATCTTCGCTGCGATCATTGTGATTCCGCCGCAACTGGGAGGCTTCGGCCACATCTTCGCAACGGTGCCGCCGGCCAAGCTGCTGCTGAAGGCGCCGGACGTGTCGAGTCTGAACGGCTATAGCGCGTATGCGACGCTCGCGGTGGGTTCGGCCCTCGCGCTGTTCCTGTACCCGCACTCGATCACGGCGGTGTTGTCGTCGAAATCGGGCAACACGATCCGCCGCAATATGGCGATGCTGCCGGCTTACTCGCTGGTGCTCGGTTTGCTCGCGCTGCTCGGGTTCATGGCGCTTGCCTCGGGCGTGAAGGACATGCCGGAATTCGCGCCGTACTTCAAGGCGTTCGGTCCGAACTTCGCAGTGCCGGCGCTGTTCCTGCACTTCTTCCCGTCGTGGTTCGTCGGCGTGGCGTTCGCGGCGATCGGTATCGGCGCGCTGGTGCCGGCGGCGATCATGTCGATTGCGGCAGCGAACCTGTACACGCGGAACATCCACAAGGAGTTCGTGAATCGCAACATGACGCACGAACAGGAGACCAACGTCGCGAAGCTGGTGTCGCTGATCGTGAAGGTCGGCGCAGTGGCGTTCATTCTCGGCCTGCCGCTCACGTATGCGATCCAGTTGCAGTTGCTCGGCGGCATCTGGATCATCCAGACGCTGCCCGCGATCGTGCTCGGTCTGTACACGCGAGTGCTCGACTATCGCGGCTTGCTGCTCGGCTGGGCAGTCGGCATCGCGACCGGCACGTGGATGGCCGTTTCGCTGAAGCTCGCCGGTTCGATCTTTACGATCCACCTGTTCGGCATGGCGATTCCGGGTTACGCGGCTGTCTGGTCGCTGATCGTGAACCTGGTGGTGGCCGTGGTGGTGAGCCTGCTGGTGCACGCGTTCGGCATGCAGCGCGCCGAAGACCGCACGCGTCCGGAAGACTATCTGGACGTGGTCGAAAGCTAAGCGTCGCAAGCTTGTTGGCGGCCGGGCATACCGGCCGGCAAGCGAAACGGTGCAACTCAAACGCAGCGCCCGCAGATGAAAGTCTGCGGGCGTTTGTGTTTGCAGCGCACTCCAGGGCACGATAGCGGGACCGTCTCTCACAAGCGTCGTTAACTCCGCCATGGCTCCAGCCGATTCCCGCACCGTGATTCCGCGCCGTTCGGCGGTGAGCCGGATGGTTCGCGCGATCACGTCGCCGTATTACCGCTATCGACACGCGAAGGTCCTGCACAGCCTGCGCGTAGGACTGGCAATGCTGTTCTCGATTCTCGCGACAACCGGTATCGACATTCCGCACGGCATCTGGTCGTCGGTGACGCTGCTCGTGGTGATCGGCGGTTTGCAGCATCACGGCAATATCCGCAAGAAAGCGGCGGAGCGGGCCGCGGGCACCTTGCTCGGGGCGTCGATCGGGCTGCTGCTGATCGTGCAGCAGAATCTGCTTGGCTCGCTGCCGCTCACCTATGTGTTGATGTCGATCTTCGCCGCGATCTGCGCGTGGTTCGCAATCGGCTCCTCCGGCTATATCGGGCTGTTGACGGCCATCACGATGTGCATCGTCGCGGGGCATGGCGACAATCTGATCGACGTCGGACTGTGGCGCACGCTGAACGTGCTGATCGGCATTGTGATTGCGCTGGCTTTTTCATTCGCGCTGCCGCTGCACGCCACTTATTCATGGCGCTACGGTATTGCGGCCAATCTGCGCGAGTGCGCGCAAATCTACACGCGTTTGCTGGAGGGCGAGACGATTGGCGAGGAAGAGCAGGTGAAGCGGTTTCTCGCGATCAACCGGCGGCTCGTGCAATTGCGTTCGCTGATGCCTTCGGTGGCAAAGGAGATCGACGTGCCGCAGGCGAAGCTCGAGGAGATTCAGCGGCTGCATCGCTCGGTGCTGAGTTCGCTCGAACTGCTTGCCACCGGTCCATTGATGCAGGCCGGCGCGGCCGCGCGCACCGCGTATGCCGAACAGTGCGGCGCGGAGGTGCGGGCGGTGCGCGCCATGCTGCTGGCGATCGCGCGCGGCCTGCGCTTTGGCCGCGCGACGCATTTTGGGATTCCGGCGGCCGGCGATCCGGCGGCCGGCGATCCGGTGGCCGGCAATCCGGCGGCCGGCGATCCGGTGGCCGGCAATCCGGTGGCCGGCAATCCGGTGGCCGGCAATCCGGCCGCGTCGCCGCTCGTGCGAACCGCGGGAAACGTCGCGTCTAAACTCCCGCCCGACCTGCAAGGGCCGTATTGGCTCGGGCAGCGGCTCGCGGAACAGGTGGACCGCCTGCGCGCAGCGTTACTCGAGACAGAGGTGAACTGGAACATCGAGCGGCGCTCGCGGGTTCTGCAGAAGGCTTAGTTAGAGAAGATGCCGGTGATGTCCGGTCATGGTGCCTGGCAAGGGCTCGGGCCGATCACTCTTGCGGCAACGTCACCATCCACATCAGGCCGAAGCGGTCCACCGTCATGCCAAAGCCTTTGCTCCAGAAGGTCTCGCCCCATGGCATCACGATCTGGCCGCCGTCGGCGAGGGCGTTGAAGTATTTTTGCGCCGATGCCGTGTCGTCCGCCGTCAGCGACAGGCTGAAGCCGCTCATGGGCTTCGCGTCCTGGTCGCAATTCCCGTCGGACGCCATCCACTGTGTCGAGCCCATCTGAACGTTCGCGTGCATGATCTTGTCTTCGACGCCGGCACGCGGCTGGTTCTGCGAGTCGGGCGGGGCGTCCTTGAAGCGCATCATGAACGTGACTTCGGCACCGAGGTGCTGGCGATAATAATCGAGCGCTTCTTCGCAGCGTCCGTTGAAAAAAACGTAGGGTTGAACTTCCATCATCGTCTCCCGAAATGTGGATATGAACGCCTTCGCGCCGTATGGCGGGCAAAGCGGCAGGCGTGCAGACCATTTTAGGCAACGGTTTTCGGGCGTTTGTGACTTTGTGTCGTGAGGAAAGGACGGCTCGCCGAAAACGGCCAAAGGCCGCCGTCAGCGGATGAAAGGACACGGAGATTCCCGGTAAACGGAACGCGGCCCCGAACCATGAGCTTCGGGGCCGCGAGTTGTGATCGCCCGCTTGTTCGCCGTGTCTTGCCGACCTACGACGACCGCCGCGACTGACGCAGGCGCTTAACGCAGCGCTTCGATCAGTTTTTCCAGCTTCACTGCGTCGGCCGCAAACGCGCGGATGCCTTCGGCGAGCTTTTCGGTTGCCATGGCCTCGTCGTTGACGAGGAAGCGGAACGACGCTTCATCGACCGGCACGCGTTCAATGTCGGCGTCTTTCGCGCTGTCCGGCGAGAGCTTGCGCTCGACCTTCTCGGTGCTTTCGTGCAGCTTTTGCAGCAGATCCGGGCTGATGGTCAGCAAATCGCAGCCTGCCAGTTCCAGAATCTGGCCCGTGGTTCGGAAGCTCGCGCCCATGACCTCGGTCTTGTAGCCGAATTTCTTGTAGTACGCGTAAATGCGGCGCACGGACTGCACGCCCGGGTCGTTCGCGCCGCCGTCCTTCGCTTCGTCCCACGCACTGCCGGCGTTTTTCTTGTACCAGTCGTAAATGCGGCCGACGAACGGCGAGATCAGCTTCGCCCCGGCGTCGGCACAGGCGGCGGCCTGGGCGAGCGAGAACAGCAGCGTCATGTTGCAGTTGATGCCTTCTTTCTGCAGCACTTCGGCCGCGCGCACGCCTTCCCAGGTGGAAGCCAGTTTGACCAGCACGCGTTCGCGGTCGATGCCGTGGTCCTTGTAGAGCGCAATGATTTCGCGGCCCTTGGCGATCGAACCTTGGACGTCGAACGACAGGCGCGCATCCACTTCGGTCGACACGCGCCCGGGGATGATTTTCAGGATTTCAGTGCCGAAAGCGATCAGCAACTGGTCGATGATCGCGCCCATCGGCTTCGACGCATGATCTTTCACCGTTTTTTCGAGCAGCGGCCGGTAGTCGTCTTTCTGGACGGCCTTCAGAATCAGCGACGGATTGGTGGTCGCGTCCTGCGGCTTGTACTGCGCGAGTTGCTGGAAGTCGCCGGTATCGGCCACGACCGTGGTGTATTGCTTGAGTTGCTCGAGTGCGGTTGTCATATTCGTGCCTTCAGAGGGCGCATGCGCCGTGGTTCAGGAGAACGAGGTCGCCGCCGGAATGAAAGACCGGGCCCGGCGGCCGCGAGTCACGCTGCAGCATTTGCCCGATGTTGCCGGGAAACGCTGCCGGATGCTTCTATTTTATGGCGGATCGTCGGATGTAGTGTTGACAGTTGCCAGCGGCGATCCGTTCACAGCTATTTCACTGGCATTCACCGCGGTTGCGGGCGAGCTAAGGTGCCGCTATGCGCCGCATGCAGGAACACCCGCAACGCGCGGGCCATCGCACGTACTCATGCGCGCCGCGCATTCAGGACGACCTGGGTGAGCACGCCCGCCACTAGCCCCCAGAAGGCCGACCCGATAGAGAGCAACGTCAGCCCCGACGCCGTCACCATGAAGGTCACGAGTGCCGCTTCGCGCTGCCTGACGTCCTGCATTGCGTTGGTGAGTCCGCTCATGATCGAGCCGAACAGCGCCAGCGCCGCGACCGACACGACGAGTTCGCGCGGAAACGCCGCGAACAGTGCCGCGATGGTCGCGCCGAAAACGCCGGCGATCAGATAGAAGATACCGCACCACACCGCGGCCATGTAACGCTTGCCGTGGTTTTCGTGCGCTTCGGGGCCGGTACAGATCGCCGCCGTGATCGCGGCAAGGTTGACGCCGTGCGAGCCGAACGGCGCGAGCAGCAGCGACGCGATTCCCGTCGCGGAAATCAGCGGCGCCGACGGCGTGGTGTACCCGTCCGCGCGCAGCACCGCGATGCCGGGCACGTTCTGTGACGCCATGGCGACGACGAAAAGCGGAATCCCGATGCTGACGCTCGCGGCGAGCGAAAACGCCGGCATCGTAAAGACGGGATGCGCGAGCGCCACCTGGAAGTGACTGAAGTCGAGCAGGCCGAGGGCACCCGCAGCAATCGTGCCGGCAATCAGCGTCATTGGAATCGCGTAACGCGGCGCGAGGCGTTTGACGACCAGGTAGGTCAGAAACATCGTCAGCACGAGCGCAGTCTGGAACTGCGCGGCGCGAAAGATCTCGATGCCGATCTCGAACAGGATGCCCGCCAGCAGTGCGGCCGCGATGCCAGCGGGAATCTTCTTCATGAGCGTGTCGAACCAGCCCGTCAGTCCGACAATGGTCAGCAGCAGCGCGCAGACGATAAACGCGCCGATCGCCTGCCCGTAAGGCACATGCGGCAGCGACGACACCAGAAGCGCCGCGCCGGGCGTCGACCACGCAATCACAATCGGGGCGCGAAACCGCAACGACAGTCCGATCGTGCAGAGGGCCATGCCGATCGACAACGCCCAGATCCACGACGAAATCTGCGCATTCGTCAGATGTGCGGCCTGACCCGCCTGGAACATGAGCACGAGCGAACTGGTGTAGCCCGTCATCATCGCGACGAAGCCCGCGACGATCGCCGACAGCGAGGTGTCGGCCAATGGGTTGAAGCGCCCGGGCGGAATGCCGGCAGGCGCGAGATCAGGCGATGACGAGCGACTCATGCAGAAACTTTCTTGTCGTTGGAGGGGAGCGGGCGGTTCTATTTGCTCAGCATCCGCATGGCGGACTCGAGCCCGGCGAGCGTGAGCGGATACATCCGCTGGCCGAGCACTTCGCGGATCGCGCTGACGGACTGGCGGTACGCCCACAGGCCTTCAGGTTCCGGATTGAGCCACGCGTAATGCGGGAAGTGGTCGGCGAGGCGTCGCAGCCACACGGCGCCGGCTTCGGCGTTGTTGTATTCGACGGAGCCGCCCGGCTGCAACACTTCGTAGGGGCTCATGGTTGCGTCGCCGACGAAGATCAGCTTGTAATCGGGCGTGAATTTGTGCAGCACGTCCCACGTCGGCATGCGCTCGGTGTGGCGGCGACGGTTGTTCTTCCACAGGAAGTCGTACACGCAGTTGTGGAAATAGTAGAACTCGAGGTGCTTGAACTCGGCCTTCGCTGCCGAGAACAGTTCTTCCGTGCGCTTGATGTGATCGTCCATGGAGCCGCCGACATCGAGCAACATCAGCACTTTCACCTTGTTGTGCCGCTCGGGCACCATCTTGAGATCGAGCCAGCCGGCGTTCGCGGCCGTGCTGCGGATCGTGTCGGGCAGGTCGAGTTCTTCGGCCGCGCCTTCGCGCGCGAAGCGGCGCAAGCGGCGTAACGCCACCTTGATGTTGCGCGTGCCGATTTCGACCTGGTCGTCGTAGTCGCGATAGGCGCGCGCTTCCCAGACTTTCACGGCAGTGCGATTGCCCGCCGCGTCGCCACCGATGCGCACGCCTTCCGGGTTGTAGCCGCCATTGCCGAACGGCGACGTGCCGCCCGTGCCGATCCACTTGCTGCCGCCTTCGTGGCGCTCTTTCTGTTCGTCGAACAGCTGCTTCAGGCGTTCCATCAGTTTGTCGATGCCGCCCATCGCCTCGATTTGCGCCTTTTCTTCCGGCGACAGATCGCGTTGCAGCTTTTTCTTCAGCCAGTCGAGCGGGACGTCGAAGGCAAGTTCCGAGGTCTGCGCAACGCCGTTGAAATACGCGCCGAACGCCTGGTCGAACTTGTCGAAGTACTGTTCGTCCTTCACGAGCGTCATGCGCGCGAGGTAATAGAACTCGTCGAGCGACGGCGCGATCACGTTGGCTTTGAGCGCCTCGAGCAGCGTGAGGTATTCCTTCACCGACACGGGCAGTTTCGCGGCGCGCAGCGAGTAGAAGAAGTCGATCAGCATGCTGGGTTCTCCGCGGCGCGGGCACTCACTAGAAATTCAACGATTATTGCGGTTCATGAAAATGAGCCGCTCGAACAGGCTTACGTCCTGTTCGTTCTTCAGAAGCGCGCCGTGCAGCGGCGGGATGATCTGCTTCTGATCCGACGAGCGCAGCGCTTCCGGTGGGATGTCTTCGGCGAGCAGCAGCTTGAGCCAGTCGAGCAGTTCGGACGTGGACGGCTTTTTCTTCAGCCCGGCCACGTTGCGCAGCTCGAAAAAGCTTTGCATGGCCGCGGCCAGCAGATCCTTCTTGATGCCGGGATAATGCACCTCCACGATCTGCTGCATCGTGGCCGGGTCGGGAAACTTGATGTAATGGAAAAAGCAGCGGCGCAGAAACGCGTCGGGCAGCTCCTTCTCATTGTTCGACGTGATGATGACGAGCGGACGCTGTTTCGCGCGGATCAACTCGTGCGTCTCGTACACGTAGAACTCCATGCGGTCGAGTTCACGCAGCAGGTCGTTCGGAAATTCGATGTCGGCCTTGTCGATCTCGTCGATCAGCAGCACCGTTTGTTCGTCCGACTCGAACGCCTGCCACAGCACGCCCTTGACGATGTAGTTGCGGATGTCCTTCACCCGCTCGTCGCCGAGTTGCGAATCGCGCAGGCGCGACACCGCGTCGTATTCGTAGAGGCCTTGCTGGGCCTTGGTGGTGGACTTGATATGCCACTGCAGCAGCGGCATGCCGAGCGCGGCGGCGACTTCTTCGGCCAGCATGGTCTTGCCGGTGCCGGGCTCGCCCTTGATCAGCAGCGGGCGCTTGAGCGTCATCGCGGCGTTGACCGCGAGCTTGAGGTCGTCGGTGGCGACGTACTGCGATGAGCCTTCGAAACGCATGGCGAGATGCTCTTTGGGCGGAAAAAACCCAGTATAAGTCAGAAGCCCTGTTGGCCTGAAACGGGCTCGCGTATGGTTTCAGCCGCGGTGCGGCCCGGCCGCAATGCAGGCCCGCCGGCCGGCGCGCCCCGCGCGGTGGACGTTCGGCGCGGCGTCGCGGTACAATTAGCCCGATTTTTTTGGCCTGCGTGGCTCCCTATAAGAATAACGGCGCGGGCCGTTGCCTTTTTGGGCGCCCGTTTCCCCTCAAGCCAGGTTACATGCTATGAATAAATTCGTCGGCAAACACGTCGTGATCGCAGCGCTGTCGGTGCTCGCGGGCTATGCGGCCAGTGCGCAGGCAGCGGATGTCGTCGGCAACGCGAAAGCGGGCCAAGGCAAGGTCGCGATGTGTATTGGCTGCCACGGCATCCCTGAATATCGCACGGCTTATCCTGAGGTCTACCGCGTGCCCATGCTCGGCGGCCAGAATCAGGCGTACCTCGAAAACGCCCTGCGCGGCTACAAGAAGGGCGATCGCCACTTCGAAACGATGCACGCGATCACCGCGTCGCTATCGGATCAGGACATCGCCGACATCGCTGCTTACTACGCGGCGCAAAATTCCTCATCGAAGAGCAATCCCGACAAGTGACCGGCTGCGGTTATCCAACCAGTCACACGGCTATTAAATTCGCGGGATAGGAGAATTCATGAATAAGCCCCAACAGGCACTCCACACGGTGTTCAAGGCTGCATGCGCGTCGGCGGCAGTAATCGGTCTGGTTGCAACGAGCGTCGCCCATGCGGCCGACGCCGGCAACGGCAAGGTGCTTTCCGAGAGCCACAACTGCGCGGCATGTCACGGCCCGAACCTGAACAAGCCCGTAAGCCCGGAATATCCGAAGCTCGCGGGTCAGCATTCCGATTACGTCTACTGGGCGCTGCGTCAGTATCAGATGGGTAACGGCAACCCGCACATGGGTCGCAATAACGCGATCATGCAGGCGCAGGTGCAGAGCCTGTCGCAATCTGACATGAAAGACATCGCGGCTTACATCGAATCGCTCAACGGCGATCTCGTGCAGAAGAAGTAAGCACGCCGCGCCGTCTCGGCGCTGCCTGGCAACTTCAACGACACCCCGCTTCGACGGGGTGTCGTGCTTTTTGGACGCCGAACTTTGCTTGCGTGGCCAGGTTCGCCGCCCGCGCGCTCTTTTGCGGATTCCCTTTGAGGGCTCCCGCTCGCGTTGCTATGCGGGCACGCTTGCGGCTAGTCGCGCGTCGCGCGCCGTTCGATGCGCTGCAGATACGCGTCCGTATCGGGCGGCAAGCCTGTGCGCTGCGCTTCCCAAATGGTTTCGCCGAGGCATTCCATGATCGCGTGCTGCGCGTCGTGCGTCGACCCAAGACGGGCGGCAAGACGCTCATGCGCGGCGCGGATGCCTGGCGGCTGGTCGATCGACAGTTGTTCGGTGATGGCCAGGTGCATCGACAGATGCAGGAACGGATTGGTCTGTCCGCGCTCGGGCGAGTAGTCCTGAGCCTGGGCCGCCTCGGTATCGGTCAGTTCCGCGTGATACTCGGGATGCTCAGTGATCCAGTCGGCGGCAATCGCTTCTAGCGGCGTCAGAATCTCGCCCTGACGCTGCTTGCGCCAGGTCTCGGTGAAAAATTGACGGACTTCGTCGCGGCTTGGATTGAACATCGTGGGACCGGTTTATCGAGTGGAAAGTGAGAGGACGCAACGGTTGCGTGCGGTGAGGCGTTGCTGTGAGAACGCGCCATGCGGAGCCGCTCACGCTGGCCGGTGCCGCCGCGTATAACTCAGGCCGGCGCCGCTCTATATATAACGCGGCATTTTACGCGCCGGTGCTGCGGCTTGCTGGGGACGCGCCCGCTCAAAGATCGGGCGGCGGCGTCTTTGGCCGGAATTCGCAAAGCGGCTCGATCGCGCAGTGCCAGCACTCCGGCCGACGCGCCTTGCACACATAACGGCCGTGCAGGATCAGCCAATGATGCGCGTCCTTCTTGAACTCGGCGGGCGTGAATTTTTCGAGCGCTGTTTCAACCGCGCGCACGTCTTTGCCGGGGGCCAGCCCGGTTCGATTCGCAACCCGAAAGATGTGTGTGTCGACGGCGATAGTCGGATGGCCGAACGCCGTGTTCAGAATCACGTTAGCCGTCTTGCGCCCGACGCCCGGCAGACTTTCCAGCGCCTCGCGGTCCTCCGGCACTTCGCCGCCGTATTGATCGAGCAAGATGCGGCAAGTCGCGATCACGTTCTTGGCCTTGTTCCTGTACAACCCGATCGTCTTGATGTAGTCGGCGACGCCTTCTTCTCCGAGGGCCAACACTTTTTGCGGCGTGTTGGCCACAGGGAACATCTTGCGCATGGCCTTGTTGACCGAGACGTCAGTCGCCTGCGCCGAAAGCAGCACGGCAATCAGCAGTTCGAACGGTGTGGTGTACTCCAGTTCGGTCGTGGGATGCGGATTGATGCTCTGAAGCGTTTCGTAGATGGCGCGGCGTTTGTTCGCGTTCATGCTGAGCGGGCGGATGCTGTTAGCGCGGATTGCGCGTGCCGGCCGGCGTCGACGGCGGCGGGTTGCCTGCGGCGTCGTCGGCGGGCTTATCGGTACGTTGATCGGTACGTTGGTCGGTGCCTGTGCCGGTAAGTCCGAGACGGCGGCGGCGCGCTTCGGCCGCGTCGATCTGCGCCTGCACGTCGGCGCTCACCTGCTCGGTGTTCAACGGGACGTGGCCTTTGGCGGCCAGCTCTTCCTTCTTCTTGCGCGCGCGTTCGAGCGCGGCCTGGATAATCGCGCGTTTCTTCGCTTCGGCGTCCGCATTCTCGGCAGTGCTTGCAGGCGATGCCGACGGCGTCGGCACGTTGCCTGCCGGTGCAGTGGCAGCCGCAGTGGTCGTCCCGCTAGCGGCTGCGCTGCTTCGCCGCGCCGCAACACGTGCTTCGGCGGCTTCGCGCTCGCGTGCGAGACGCGCTTCGCGCCGGTTATGCCGCTCGCGAGCGGCGTCGGCGAGCGGCTGGCTCCATGCGTCCCAGCCGGTCGCGTCGCCGGTGACAGGCGGCATCGAAATGCAATCGACCGGGCAGGGCGGCACGCACAGGTCGCAGCCCGTGCACAACTCGGCGACTACCGTGTGCATGTGTTTCGGTGCCCCAACTATTGCGTCGACGGGGCACGCTTGCATGCACAAAGTGCAACCGATGCACACCTGTTCGTCGATAACCGCCAGAGGGCGTGGGCGTTCGACGCCATTGGCGGAATTGAGCGGAATCACCGGTTTGCCGAGCAAGGCGGCGAGGCGCGCGACGCCTTCTTCACCGCCCGGCGGGCACTGGTTGTAATTGGCTTCGCCGCATGCGACGGCCTCGGCATACGGACGGCACGCCGGATAACCGCACTTGGTGCATTGCGTCTGGGGAAGCAGATCTTCAATGCGATCTGCGAGTGTTTTGATCTGTGTCACGGTCACGATGTGGGGCCAAGCGGGGCTCGGCGGGGCGGCCGCACAGCTTGAACTAAATAGCACATTATCGCCGATTTCCCCAATTGCCATCGGCAATCCATGTGCCATAATCGAAGCGCCTTTTTCGAAAGACCGCAGAAGGGTTTCCCCCAACCAGCCCGTTCAGTGCCGTCTATGCAAGGCCCGAGGAGAGGCCGGCGGCACGATCTGGAAAACGCGGCTCACGAAGACCATGCCACCATGAATCAGCCGAAAATCAAAAGAGATCCTGAAGGCACCCGGCGCCGCATTCTGCTTGCGGCAGCCGAAGAGTTTGCAAATGGTGGGCTATTCGGCGCGCGCGTCGATCAGATCGCCCGCCGAGCGGAGACGAATGAACGCATGCTCTACTACTACTTCGGTAGCAAGGAGCAGCTCTTCACTGCAGTACTCGAGCACGCGTTCAGCGCGCTCAACGAAGCGGAACGCACGCTCGAACTGAACGGCATTGCGCCGGTCGAGGCAGTTACGCGTCTCGCGCATTTTGTTTGGGATTACTACCGCGACCATCCTGAACTGCTGCGCCTCGTCAATAACGAAAATTTGCACGAGGCGCGTTATATGCAGAAGTCCACGCGCATCCGCGAAATGATTTCGCCGATCGTCGCCACGCTTGGCAGCATTCTCGAGCGTGGTCAACGCGCAGGGCTCTTTCGCACGAACGTGGATCCGCTGCGCTTCTACGTCACGCTGTCGGGCATGGGCTATTACATCGTGTCCAATCGCTTCACGCTCGAAGCCACGCTTGGTCGCGATTTCAGCAGTGCGAGCGAACGAAGTGAGGTGATTCAGATGAACACCGAACTATTGCTCGCTTATCTGTTGCGAAAGTAGGACGGTCTCGGTGTTGGTCTGCAAAGTTGAGATGCGCTAAGACGCTTCTCAACTTTGTTTGCTTTTGAACGGGCCGTTTGAGACGTGCCAAAAAAAACGGCCTCCTAATCAGGAGGCCGTTCTTATCTGTTTCGCGAGGACTTCGTGTGACTTCATGAGTGACTTCATGAGTGGCCGAAAAAGCCTGCATGACGCGTTCGCGAAGTCCGCATGACACGCGTCACACTTCAGCTTTTTCCTTCACGACCTTCGGCGCCTTGTTGTGCTCGAGGATGAAGTCGCGCAACTGCGGATAAATGATCGTGCGCCACCGGCGGCCCGAAAAGATACCGTAGTGCCCGCACTTTTCCGCCGTGAAGTGACGCTTGTTGTTCTCCGGAATGCCGGTGCACAACCCGTGAGCGGCATAGGTCTGACCGTCGCCGGAAATGTCGTCCAGTTCGCCTTCAATCGTGAAGAGCGCGGTTTTCGTGATGTCCTGCGGACGCACGCGTTCGCCGGCCACGTCCCAGGTGCCTTCGGCCAGACAGAAATCCTGAAACACCACGCGGATCGTGTCGAGGTAGTAATCGGCGTCCATGTCGAGCACGGCGTTGTACTCGTCGTAGAAGCGGCGATGCGCTTCCGCGTCGTCTTCGTCGCCACGCAGGAGGCTCTGGTAGAAGTCCCAATGCGAAGCCGCATGACGTTCCGGGTTCATCGCGACGAAGCCCGTATGTTGCAGGAAGCCCGGGTACACCTTGCGGCCCACGCCCGGATAGTTCGGCGGCACCGTGAAGATCACGTTGTTTTCGAACCACTCGTAGGAGTGTTGCGTGGCGAGCGAGTTTACCGAGGTGGGGCTCTTACGCGCGTCGATAGGCCCGCCCATCATGGTCATGGTGCGCGGCGTGTCTTCGCCGCGGCTCGCCAGCAACGAAATGGCGGCGAGCACCGGCACCGTCGGCTGGCACACGGAGATCACATGCAGATTCTTCGCGCCGATGTGGCGGATGAATTCCTGAATGTAGGCGACGTAATCGTCGAGATGAAACTCGCCGTCTTCGAGCGGCACCATGCGCGCGTCGATCCAGTCGGTCAGATAGACCTTGTGGTCCTGCAACAACGTGCGCACTGTGTCACGCAGCAGCGTGGCATGGTGGCCCGATAACGGCGCGCAGACCAGCACGACCGGTTCGTCCTTGAGCTGGGTCACGGCGTCGCTGTCGTCCGCGAAACGCTTGAAGCGCATCAGACGGCAGAACGGCTTTTCGATGATCGTTTGCTCGATGATCGGGATGTTGTGACCGTCTTTGACGATCTGATGCAGATTGAACTCCGGCTTCTCGTAATCTTTACCAAGCCGGTAGAGCAGTTCGTAGCCGGCGGAAAGGCGCGTGGCACCGGGCACGTAGGCCAGCGGGCTGGCAGGATTCGCGAACGATTTGGACGCGGCCTGAGCCCAGGCGGTAAGCGGGCTCAGCATAGCCCGCTGGAATTCGTGCAATTGGTAGAGCATGGGTGCTCCGTTTTAGGCGGTTCGCATGGGGCTTCGCAAACACGCGTGTGGCGTTGCGGCAGGCCATTCTTGGTTGTTGGCACACTATTTTTGGGCCGACAGACGGTTCGATGATATAGAAACAAGTGGTGTTGTGCAATGCAGCAATCTGGTCGCGTTAATCCGTGAAAGTGTCATTGAATCATGCTACTGGCGATGTTGCTGTGCCGCTATCCGGGCTTGCAGCAGCCTCAAGTTCCGCCTGGTGCATGCCGTTATGAGACGGCTGACCCGTGGCCCGCGCCATCGCCTGTTCGTGTTTCATCAGGTTCAGGCCGGTATTGACGAGCGACACATGCGAAAACGCCTGCGGGAAGTTGCCAACCAGGCGTTTCGCCGCCGGATCGTATTCCTCGGCGAGCAGCCCGACGTCGTTGCATAGTCCGAGCAGCCGTTCGTACATGGCGATCGCTTCGTCAAGCCGGCCTTGCAGCGCCAGGTTGTCCACCATCCAGAACGAGCAAGCCAGAAACGTGCCTTCCCCCGGCGGAAGGCCGTCGTCGAATTCAGTCGTGCGGTAGCGCATCACGAAACCGTCGTGCATCAGGTCGCGTTCGATCGCCTCCACCGTACCTTTGATTCGTGGATCGTTCGGCGGCAGGAAACTCACGAGTGGCATGAGCAGCACGCTCGCGTCCAGCTGGTCGCTGCCGTAGGCCTGCACAAAAGCGTTGCGCGACGGATTCCACGCCTTTTCGCAGACTTCCGCGTGAATCTGCGCGCGGGTGGCGCGCCATTCGTCCAGCGGGCCTTCGAGCTTGAACATTTCCGCCGATGCAAGCGCACGGTCGAACGCAACCCACGCCATGACCTTCGAGAAAGTGAAATGCTGGCGCCCGCCGCGCGTCTCCCAGATGCCCTCGTCGGGTTGCTGCCAGATCGTCGTCAGGTGGCGCAGCAGCGCGCATTGCACGTTCCACGCGGTGTCGTCTGCCTGCAAGCCGCCGACGCGCGCCAGATGCAGCGCGTTCATCACCTCGCCGTACACGTCCAGTTGAAGCTGCCCCACTGCGTTATTGCCGATCCGCACGGGCTTCGCGCCCTGATAACCGGGCAGCCAGTCGATCTCGAACTCGGGCAGGCGCCGCTCGCCGGCGAGCCCATACATGATCTGCAACTGGTCGGGCGCGCCGGCCGTGACGCGGCCGAGCCAGCTGCGCCATGCACGCGCCTCGTCGTAATAGCCGCCGCGCATCAGCGCGAGCAGCGTAATGGTCGCGTCGCGCAGCCAGCAGTAGCGGTAGTCCCAGTTGCGCGTGCCGCCCAGCTGTTCGGGTAGCGACGTGGTGGGCGCGGCGACGATTCCGCCAGTCGGCTCGTAGGCGAGCGCCCGCAGCGTGATCAGCGAGCGGCGGATCGGCTCGGCCCATCTCCCCTGGATGCTGCCGCGCGCCGACCATTCGAGCCAATGGTTCTCGGTGCGTGCGAGCGCCGTGTGCGGATCGCGTGCCGGCGGCAGCCGCAAGTGCGAAGCCGCGTAGGCGAGCGAGAAGGGCACGCGCTCGCCTTCCTTGACGGTGAATTCGGCCACCGTTTTCATGTTCTCGCCGACGAGTTCAACGGGCGTGCGCAGGACCGCGTTATCCGGGCCGACGATCGCGCGGATGCCGCTCTCGTTCTTCAGGCGTTGGACCCACGGTATCGAGAAGCCGTAGTCGAAGCGCAGCACGAGTTCCATCTTCATGCGCACGGTGCCCCGTTTGCCCACGACGATACGCACCATCTCCGACCAGCCGTTGCCCGGCGGCATGAAATCCACGAGCGTCACCGCGCCTTCGGGCGTTTCGAAGTCGGTTTCGAGTATCAGCGTTTCGCCCCGATACCGGCGGGTGGTTTTCACGGGCGCGTCGGTATCGGGACAAATCAGCCATCGGCCGTTGTCCGGCGTGCCGAGCAGCGCGGCGAAACATGCTCCGGAGTCGAAACGCGGCCAGCAAAGCCAGTCGACGGAACCTTCGCGGGAAATGAGCGCGGCGGTGTGGCCGTCGCCGATGAGCGCATAGTCTTCGATGGGTGCGGGCATGAGGTTGCGTATCAGTGCGTTTGAGTAGCAGGTGCGGCGCAACGGGCCCCACCTGTTCGTTGTTCTTTCCGGACTTGCTGGCGGTTTTTCGGCTTGGTCGGCAATGCGGCAAAACGCGAGTTGGTAAATTTCGAGCCTATGCCTACAATCAGTAATCTGGCCGGCGCGGAAATCTTCACTGTTTTGCGAACCGGCTTGCCCATCGCGCATGCACACGCCGTTTCGAGGACGAAAGCCATGCTGAATCCGTCAAAATCCGACTGCATCACGATTCTCTCCGCCGCGAGCCAGCTTGCGGACGATTCAATGTTGCCTCTCGATCACAGCCGCCTTGGTCTGAGCCGCAACGGCATGCAGACCGCCGCGAGCTTTCTGATCGAACGAGCCTGCTTCCGGCGTTATCAGGAAGGTGACGGCCATTATGCCGTCGGCGCGCTGTCGCTGCAGGGGCGTTGGCGTCTGGAACAGCTTTCGAACGGCTGACGCCGGCGTTTTCCGCGAGCGGCATTGACACCGCGCGTTGTCTTGCCGGGGCGCCTGACGTCTATTCCTGCCAGCCTGCGGCAGTGACCGCACGGTCTTGTCGGGCCGTGCGCACTTGCGCTTGCGTGCTCCCACGCGTTCGTGCAGTTCGTGCACGTTGAGCACTGTCGCCGGGCGGCAGTGTCGGCGAAGTTCGCACACCCGCCGCCCATCCACTTCGCATCGAAATATGCCGGGCCGTCTTGCGCCCGGCTGCCGCGCTCAGAAGTGCGAAGACCCCACGCCAAAAATCCCAATGATCCCGATGATGATCAGATAGAGCGCGACGATATAGTTCAACAGCCGCGGCATCACGAGAATCAGTATGCCGGCGATCAACGAAACCAGCGGGCCCAGGCTGAGTGTGACGTTCATGAATACTCCGTAGTGTGGTGATACGCGATTAAAAAAGATCCCGTTCAGGCGGGACAATTGCTACCCATGCAGCGGCCGGCGTTGCAGCATCCGAGTTCTAAAACAGTCCGCTACCCGACTGACTAGCTGCCGGCAGGTTCGCGCGGCCCGCTTCGCTGCATCATCCGTTGCAACACTTTTATACTTGCTCGACGTAAGCAACGCTCGACCGTCGCGCGGCAGACCAGAGACGCCATTACAACCAGTTCATGCAAATAAACGATGTAGAGGAGGTTATATGCTTCGTCGTCACCGGGCCGCAGTGCGCGCCGCCTCAGGTGTTACTCAGCCTTGTTCGTATGCCGATGCGGGCTCCCCTTCACGGCGCGCGCGCACATGGGCTCCCATGCACTCCGCCGGCTCGATCATAAAAGGTTTCGCGCTCATGGTCTCGATTGTCGCTTCGCCCGCGTTCGCGCAGGACGCCGGCCCCGCTCCCGCCGACGGCGTCTATGACATGCTGGTCGGCACCTATACCGGCGGCAAGAGCGAAGGCTTGTATGTCTATCGCTTCGACACCAAGACCGGCGACGCGACGCGCGTCTCGGTCGCGCAGACGGTCAACCCGTCGTATCTGGTGGTGAGCCGCGACCGCCGGTTCGTCTATGCCGTCAACGAACTGCCTGGCGACAACGGACCGGCCAGTCAGCGCGGCGGCATCAGCGCGTTTCGCTTCGACGCCGCGAGCGGCCAGTTGAGCTTCCTCAACAAGGTTTCCGCCGACGGCAACGACCCGTGCTACCTGAGTCTCTCACCGGATGGCAAATATCTGCTGACCGCGAACTATTCGGTTGCGGCCGACCCGGGCGGCAGCTTCGCGGTGTTTCCGGTGCAGGCGGACGGCCAGCTCGGCGCGTCGGTGTTGACCGTGCATCATGAAGGCGGCGGCCCGGTGAAAGGACGCCAGGACAACTCGCACGTGCACTCCACTGTCTTTTCGCCGGACGGACGTTATCTGTTCGCGCAGGATCTCGGCGCCGACAAGCTCTATTCGTACCGCTACACGCCCGACGGCAGTCGCGGCCTGTTCGGCCCGACCGACTGGCGCTATACGCAGGAGAAGCCGGGCACGGGCCCCCGGCATCTGGTGTTCGGCGCCGACGGCAAGCATGCGTATCTGACGAGCGAGCTCGCTGCGACCGTCAGCATCTTCAGTTACGACGACGGCAAGCTCACGCAGGTCCAGACAGTCTCCCTAACGGAGCCCGGCTTCAAGGGCGCGGTCGGGGCGGCGGCGATCCATCTGTCGCCGGACGGGCGGTTCCTGTACGCGACCAATCGCGGCGACGCGAACGAGATCGTGATCTTCTCCGTCGATCCGACGAACGGACATCTGAAAAAGATCGGTCATCAATCGAGCCTTGGAAAGTCGCCGCGCGAATTCGCGATCGACCCCACGGGCAAATGGCTGATTGTCGGCAATCAGAACAGCGACACGGTCTACGTGTTCAGGCGCGACCTGCAGAGCGGCTTGCTCGAAGCGAACCCGAAGCGTATCGAGATCGGCTCGCCGGTTGACTTCAAGCTCGTGTCGCCGTCGTGAGGAAGTTGCCCGCATCTGTGCGCAGGTGAGGGAACCACTGAGGCATGCGTGCGAGCATGCATGCCGTACGCTGCATGGTGCATGAAAAACGGGCCGCTTCGAGCGGCCCGTTGTTTTGTAGCAAGCCTGGCTCGCCTCGTAACGCGCATTCGATGCGTCGGCGATGCTGACCGTCAGTCAGACAGGCTTATTCCGCCGGTCCAGGCGCGAGCACTTCGCGGCTTCCGTTGATACCCATGGCCGACACCAGCCCAGCGGTTTCCATCTGTTCGACAAGACGCGCCGCACGGTTATAGCCGATGCGCAATTGCCGCTGCACCGATGAAATCGACGCGCGCCGCGTGCGGACGACAAACGCAACGGCTTCGTCGTACAGCGGATCGGCTTCCGCATCCGGCGAGTCGCCGAACAGGTCCTGCGCCGCGCCGCCGTCGGTCGCGGGGCCGTCGAGAATGCCTTCCTCGTATTGCGGCTCGCCGAACTGCTTCAGATACTCGACGATCGCGTGCACTTCCTCGTCCGCGACGAACGCGCCGTGCACGCGCTGTGGATAGCCCGTGCCTGGCGGCAGGAACAGCATGTCGCCCTGGCCGAGCAGCGACTCCGCGCCCATCTGATCGAGAATCGTGCGCGAGTCGATCTTCGACGACACCTGGAATGCGACGCGCGTCGGAATGTTCGCCTTGATGAGCCCGGTGATTACGTCCACCGAAGGGCGCTGCGTCGCGAGAATCAAGTGGATGCCGGCCGCGCGCGCTTTTTGCGCAAGCCGCGCGATCAGTTCCTCGATCTTCTTGCCGGCGACCATCATCAGGTCGGCAAGTTCGTCGATCACCACGACGATCAGCGGCAGAGGCGCGAGCGGCTCGGGCGCCTCTGGCGTCAGTGAAAACGGATTGCCCAGCTTCTTGCCCTTCGCTTCTGTGTCGCGAATTTTCTGATTGAAGCCTGCGAGGTTGCGCACGCCGACCGCGGACATCAGGCGGTAGCGCTTTTCCATTTCGCCGACGCACCAGTTCAGCGCGTTGGCCGCGAGCTTCATGTCGGTGACGACCGGTGCGAGCAGATGCGGAATGCCCTCGTAGACCGACAGCTCCAGCATTTTCGGGTCGATCATGATGAGGCGCACTTCCTCGGGCGTCGCCTTGTAGAGGAGCGAGCAGATCATCGCGTTGATCGCGACCGACTTGCCCGAGCCCGTCGTGCCCGCGACCAGCATGTGCGGCGCCTTTGCCAGATCGGCGACGACCGGATGGCCGGTTATGTCCTTGCCCATCGCCAGCGTCAATTGCGAATGCGAGTTCTGATAGACGCTCGCTTCGAGAATCTCGGACAGGCGGATCGTCTGGCGCTTCGCGTTCGGCAATTCGAGGCCCATGCACGTCTTGCCGGGAATCGTTTCGACGACGCGGATCGACGTGAGTCCGAGACCGCGCGACAGGTCCTTCATCAACCCGACGATCTGACTGCCGCGCACCCCGAGCGCCGGTTCGACCTCGAAACGCGTGATGACGGGACCTGCCGATGCGCCGACCACCGTGACCGGCACCTTGAATTCCTGCAGGCGCTGTTCGATCAGAAGACCGGTCTCGATGAGCTTTTCCTCGGAGACTGGCTCGACGTCGGTATCGGCGGGCGCAAGCAGATCGAGCGTGGGCAATTCGACCATCGACGCGGCCGGCGCGTGGAACTCGAAGCCGTTAGTCGGGCTGTGGCCGCGCAGCGGCGTGCGCTGCACGGGCGGTTCGGCCGCGGGCACCGGTTCGTGCCCGGCGTTCGATGCCGCCGGCGGTGGAGAGGGAGGCGCGGAATAGGTGGCGTCCACGTCCAGAGCGGGAGCGTGGATCGACGGTGCGGTCGGGGGTGCGCTAAGGCTTTCCTCGTTATTCGGTTGCGCATGCGGTTGCGGTACCGCCTGGTCGCGCGTTGCCGTGTGCGCTTGGGTTACCAGGCTGGGGAAACGAACCACGTTAGACGACGCCGGCGTCGCAGCGCCAGGCTGCGGCGCGCCGGTTGTATCTGCCACAGGTGCGGCGTTCGGTTCGACCGATGTGGTCGCTTGATCCGCGAGGGTAGGGGGCGTGTGCAGGTCGGCAGTGACTGAGGATGCCAAGCCTGCGGTGGTTTCGCTCGTATCTGTGTTTGTGCCTGTGATTGCCGCGTGCTGGACCTGTGGAGCGTGGACCGGAGCGTTGTCTGGCGCAATGTCCGGAGCGACCGACACCGTCCGGATCACGAGCGGCGTAGCGGGGTGTTCGACGCGCTCGTCGCGGTGCTGACTTGCAAGCGTGGCCGGGCTGTCCGGACCGTCATCCGGCTGTTGCGCCGACGAAGGCAGATCTTCTTCCCAGGGCGGCGTCTGCGACGGCGCGTCGGGCTCCTGCAGTCGGGTTGCAAAAATGCCGAACGGCGTGCGATTGAGCGGTGGTGCGGCAACCGGCAGTGTTGGCACGACCGTCGATGCCGTCCCCGCTGCGGGCACGATCGCCGGCGTTGACGGCGTTGCAAATTCAGTCGGCAAGCTTATCGGCGATTGAATGACCGGCGGCTCAATCGGCCACTGCACGACCGGTACCGTACTGTTCGCAGCCGGCGCCTCGGGTTCCGTCCGCAGCGTGTGAGCGTGCGCGACAACCGGCGTTGCATGCGGCGTTTCCAGTGCAGTTTGTTCCACTGACATTGGAGGCTGCATGTCAACGGGTCGCTCGAACGGCGTTTCATCGGCGTGGATCGCATCGACTTGCGGCGCATTGCTCGCCGCCGGACTTGCGACATCGTCAGACTCTGCCTGATCCGCGAATGAAGGCGGCTCGACGTTGCCGTAGTGCGGAATTTCCCCGCTCGCAGTGGCGCCCGAACCCGACGTCGGCATGTTCGGCTCCGCGATCTTCGCAACGTCCGCGCCGGTGCTTCGCGCGAGGCTGACGCCGGCGATATCCGTCCAGCGGGCGGCGTTCTCGGCAATGCTGCGCAGCGTCTCCTGGACGCTGGCTGGCGGCGTGACCTTCTGTGTTGCAGGCAAGGGCCGCGTGTAGCTCGGCGCGGCCGACAACGTACGACGCGTGCCCGAAACCGAAGCGACATCCTGGGTGCGAGGGGCCGATGGCGGCACTTGCGCCGGCGATGCCGCGCGATTGAACGGCGTCGAAGCAGGGTTGAGCGCGGCGCGGCCATCGCCGGATCCGCTCGGCGACGTGGTACCGGCAGACGCACGCTGACCCGCGGCTGTGCTCGCTGCAAGGCGCGCGGCATGCGCATCAGCGCCTTGCATACCGGCGGCCACTCCCGCCGCACCCGTGCCGGTTCCCAACGATCCACTGCCTCGCAGGTCACGAGTTGGGCGGCCTGTGCCGAGCGAGCCGTTATCGCCGGCCGCGTTTTGCGCTGCCGTGCTCGCAGTAGACGCACGCGGCTGCGACGTGGTCTCGCGCAGCCAACCAGCCGGCGCGACCGGTTCCGTCGGCGCCCAAGTCGCCTTGCCGGCAGCCGACCCATGCATCGGCGTCTGTGACGTTGCGTGCCGCGCCGGATTCGCGCTGCCGGTGACCAGAACCGGCTCTGCTTGCGAGCTTCGGCTGCGCGGCGCAACTCGCCCGGCTCGCCAGCTTTCGCTGGTCGCGCGCGTTGGCGCGTCCCTGCCAGAAGCAGATCCGGCAGCGCCGACGCCTGCAGCCCCGGCGCCACCCGCAGCGCGTGCCTTGACAGGCGGTCGCCAAACGGTGGGCCGCGAATAACGCCCTTTGGTTTTGGGCGCCATCGTGTTCATGGAACTGGAAATATGTGGCGACGCGCCGTCGTCGATGCGATGGCGGCGCGCTTCATCGTCACGCCTTGCGAGACCGCGCGAGGCGAGGCCGAGGCCGAACGCGCCGTCGGCCCACGCGAGAAACTCGCGCCAGTGGAAACCGATCAGCCAGGGCAGGCTGACCAGCAGCAGCGCCAGCGCTGCCAGCGGCGTGCCGATATGTCCGAGCAGATGGCCGAAGCCCGCCGCGAGCGCATGGCCGATCGCGTTTGTGCCGGCCGCGCCGATCAGCGACGCCTCCAGCGTGCAACTCGCCACCATCACGCAGACGAAGCCGAGCCAGAGCCGGATCGTGCCGGGGCCGCGCAGACCTGCGCCGCCCGGCAGCATCGACTTGACGAGCCGCCATATGAGAGGAATGAACCAGACGGCCGACCCGCCGAACCAGCCGAAAACTACCGTGTGCATACTCGACATCAACAAATGACGGATTGAGGGAAACGCAATCCGTCGAGTTTAAACCGGCGAAGCCCGAGGGCTCCGAAGGCGGACACAAGTATGCCTGCGTCCTCGTGCAAACCGGGCGGCGCGCCGACTAATCCGCACGCCGCCCGAGCTACTGCTACTTCGCGCTGCGCTCGAACACCAGCGTATCGCCGTTATCGAGTACCAACTGCATTTGCTGCGGCTCACGCATCTGCACGCCGGTCCGTTCGATGTGCGTCAGCGCGCTCAGGTAGGTGCTCTCGATTTGTCCGCCCGGCGTCGCGCAAGCCATGCGTGTACCGCCCAGCGTGCCGAAACTGAGCTTGCCGTCTTTTAGCGAGTACGAGCCCATATAGCGATTGCAGCCGGAAAAGCCGCTCGCGTGGCGCTGGCCCTTCGCGGTCGAAAGCGTGAGTGTGATCGGTGCGCCGAGATTCGCGAACGGAATGGTGCGGGCCGTGCCGTCCGGCTGCTTCCATCCGGTGAGAACCCAGCTCGTGTCGTCGAGTAATTGAGTGGCGGCGGGGTTGAACGGGTCGGGCGCGGGGGCTTCTGAATCCGGATGCTTCGGAATCGCGCAGGCGCCGAGCAGCGCCGCGACGCTCAACGCGGCGAGGACCGTGCGCGCAAATGGAGCAATGCCCGCAAGACGTCGCGTGGAGAAGCTTGGATGCATGGCGTCGTTCCTCTTGAAACTGGCAAAGGCGTAAGGGTAACGCACTCGGTGCGTCGAGCGCTCACGCAGATTGCGGCAGCGCCCTTTATTGCGCCGCAATTGAGGTCAGCGCGCGGCAGCTCTTCGAGCGCACCGCGCAGATCGGAGCGGTCGCCGCGAGCAAGGCGCGGCGAGGGGCCCGCATGTTAACATCGTGCTCTACCCAATCCCACCCTCATCCGACTTTTATCTGGAGACCCCATGCAGATCGGCCAACGGATCGGCACGCCGCTTTCTGAATCCGCCACGCGCGTCATGCTGCTCGGCGCCGGCGAACTCGGCAAGGAGGTGATCATCTCGCTGCAGCGGCTGGGCGTCGAGGTCATTGCCGTCGACCGTTATCCGAACGCGCCGGGCCATCAGGTCGCGCACCGCACGCACGTGATCGACATGACCGACGGCGCCGCGCTGCGCGCGCTCGTCGAGCAGGAACGCCCGCATCTGATCGTCCCCGAGATCGAGGCGATCGCAACGGACGCGCTTGCCGCTATCGAAAGCGACGGTCTTGCCGAGGTGATTCCGACCGCGCGCGCCACGCAGCTCACAATGAACCGCGAAGGCATCCGCCGTCTTGCCGCCGAAGAACTCGGCTTGCCCACCTCGCCGTACGCGTTCGCCGATTCGCTCGATGAACTGCGGGCGGGCATCGCCAAGGTCGGTTATCCGTGCGTGGTGAAGCCGGTCATGTCGTCGTCGGGCAAGGGGCAATCGGTGCTGAAAAGCGACGCCGACGTCGAGCCCGCCTGGCAGTATGCAATGGCCGGCGGGCGAGTGAATCACGGCCGCGTGATCGTCGAAGGCTTTATCGACTTCGACTACGAAATCACGCAGTTGACCGTGCGCGCCGTCGATCCGTCGACTGGTGAAGTCGCCACGTACTTCTGCGATCCGATCGGTCATGTGCAGGTGGCGGGCGACTATGTCGAATCGTGGCAGCCGCAGCCCATGAGCCCGCTCGCACTCGAACGTTCGCGTGAAGTCGCGCACAAGGTGACGGCCGCGCTCGGCGGCCGTGGCCTTTTCGGCGTGGAACTTTTCGTCCGCGGCGATGACGTATGGTTCTCGGAAGTGAGCCCGCGTCCGCACGACACGGGTCTCGTTACGCTGTGCTCGCAACGCTTTTCGGAATTCGAATTGCACGCGCGCGCAATTCTGGGTTTGCCGGTCGATACGTCGTTGCGCGCGCCCGGTGCGTCCGCGGTGATTTACGGCGGGCTCGATGAAGCGGGCATCGCTTTCGAAGGCGTTGCTGCGGCGCTCGCCGTGCCGAATGCGGACCTGCGCCTTTTCGGCAAGCCGGAGAGCTTCGTCAAGCGCCGCATGGGCGTGGCGCTGGCAACCGGCGGCAACATCGACGAAGCACGCTCGCGCGCGAAAGAGGCCGCGGCGGCGGTGCGTCCGGTGTCGGGAAAGTCTGCGCAATGACGCGCTCTCGAGCGTGCCGGCCAGCCCGGCGCGATCGCAGCCTGATTGTTCCGAGCCCACGAATGAATGGTCTCACCGAAGTCGAGGTACGAATGTCGCAGGAATCCGGCAGCACAGTGGCGCGCGCCTCAAGCCGGCACGGCAACGCCGTTCGTCTTGGTGCTCTTGGCCTGTTGGTCGCGCTTTGCGCGGCGTTGACGGGCTGCGGGCTCGCCGCTGCACCGTGCCGCATTGCGTCCGCCGGTCTGAAGATCGTGCCGGTGGTCGGGCACGTGGCCGCCGCGCCGACCGACGCCTGTGCCGACGTCATCGACCCTTGATCAGCAACGAGCGGGGCATTCAATGAAGAAAAGGCTGGTTGCAGTGAGCCTCGCGGCAATGTGTGGCTATGCGTTCGCCGCGCCCTTGCATCTCGACGACGTTCAGGCGAAAAATCGTCAAACGCGTAAATACACCTGCGCGACCGGCAGGATCCTGCACGTCACCTACTGGAATACGGCCAACGGCCAGAGCTTCGCGCTCGTGCCCGTGAAGGGCAAACAACTGCTGTTCGTCAACACGATCGCCGCGTCCGGCGTGAAATATCAGGCCGGCAGCTTTACATGGTGGACCAAGGGTCCGCGCGCCGATCTCTACGACGCCATGGCCGGCGAAGACGCGCCGCCAGTTCTGTCCGACTGCATCACCCTCAATCGCTGAAGGCCGGCCGAGGCCGTGCCGGAATCCCGGCTCAACATCATCGGGCGGCCGGCCGAAGTCGTCGGCCTTTTGTTCTCTCGCGCTGCAGTGTCTCCGTGCGCGCATCATTTCTTCCCGAGTAGTAAGCTGTCCGGCGTGGCATTGCGCGTGTCGTCGTGACTGTTGTCGCCGTTGCTGTCTCTGCGGTCGTCCTGAGTCTCCGATCGTCCGTTTCCGCTCACCCACGGCCAGGCCTTGCGCCCGCGTCCGTACCATCAAGCGAGACCCTCCATGAAAGCATCCGACCTGTTCGTCAAATCGCTGGAAGCCGAAGGTGTCGAGTATGTGTTCGGCATCCCCGGTGAAGAAAATCTCGATCTGCTCGAATCGCTACGCCGCTCGAAAATCCGCTTGATCCTTACGCGTCATGAACAGGCAGCGGGCTTCATGGCCGCGACCTACGGACGTCTGACGGGCCGCACCGGCGTGTGTCTTGCAACGCTCGGCCCGGGCGCGACCAACTTCGTGACGGCGGCGGCCTACGCGCAGCTGGGCGGCATGCCAATGCTGATGGTCACGGGCCAGAAGCCGATCAAGTCGAGCAAGCAGGGCCATTTTCAGATTGTCGATGTCGTGCGGATGATGGAGCCGCTCACCAAGTACACGCGCCAGATCGTGTCCATCGCCAATATTCCGGCGGCGGTGCGCGAGGCCGTGAGGCAGGCCGAGGAAGAGCGCCCGGGCGCCACGCACCTCGAGTTGCCCGAAGACGTCGCGCACGAAGAGGGCGACGGCAAGCCGATTCCGAAGAGCTACAGCCGGCGTCCGGTCGCCGAGGAAAAAGCGGTCGTGCGAGCCGTTGAAGCCATCATGAAAGCGAAGCATCCGTTGCTGATGATTGGCGCAGGAGGCAACCGCAAGACCACGACGAAGATGCTGCGCGAATTCGTCGACCAGACCGGCATTCCGTTCTTCACCACGCAGATGGGCAAGGGCGTAATCGACGAATCGCATCCTATGTGGCTCGGCAACGCCACGTTGTCCGACGGCGACTTCGTGCACCGCGCGATCGATCACGCCGACTGCATCATCAATGTCGGGCACGACGTTATCGAGAAGCCGCCGTTCTTCATGCGCAGCGGCGAGGCCGGCGAGAAAACGGTGATTCACGTCAACTTCCTCGGCGCGGAAGTCGATACCGTGTATTTCCCGCAGATCGAAGTGGTCGGCGACATCGCCAATGCGGTGTGGCAGCTAAAGGAGAGCCTGAAGGAGCGCCAGGAACACTGGGATTTCACGCGCTTCAAGGAGATCAAGGAGCACTTCGAGGCGCATCTGGTGAAAGGCCAGCACGACGACCGCTTTCCGATGTACCCGGTGCGGCTCGTCAACGACGTGTACGAGACCACGCCCGTCGACGGCATCGTGTGTCTGGACAACGGCATGTACAAGATCTGGTTCGCGCGCTACTACCGTGCGCACGAACCCAATTCGCTGCTGCTCGACAACGCGCTTGCCTCCATGGGCGCCGGCTTGCCGTCCGCAATCGCCACCAAGATCGTGCACCCGGACCGCAAGGTCATGGCCGTGTGCGGCGACGGCGGCTTCATGATGAATTCGCAGGAACTGGAAACGGCGGTGCGGCTGAAGCTCGATCTCGTGATCCTGATTTTGCGCGACGACGCGTTCGGCATGATCCGCTGGAAGCAGGAGAACATGAACTTCCCCGATTACGGCATGACGCTCGCGAATCCGGACTTCGTCGCGTACGCGCAGAGCTATGGCGCGAAAGGGCACCGGGTCGAAGCGGCGGCGGAATTCGCACCGTTGCTGCGCGAATGTTTTGCCACGCCGGGCGTGCATGTGATCGACGTGCCCATCGACTATTCGGATAACGAGCGCGTCCTGAACCGCGAGATCAAGCGGCTTTCCGCGCAACTGTGAGCGGTGCGGGCTGCTTCGGCGCCGCGCTGTCGCTGTGACCTATCGGAAGGAGAATGCGTCATGCTGAACAAGACTTACCCGTACTACCTCGCGAACGAAGCCGTGGCGGCGAACGCGGATCTCGAAGTCACCGACAAATTCAGCGGCGAAGTCGCAACGCGTGTCGCAACGGCCGACGCGGCCGCGATCGACAAGGCAATCGGCTTCGCCGTCGAAGCGATGCCCGCAATGCGTGCGTTTGCTCCGTTCAAGCGCCAGGCGGTGCTCGAACATTGCGTGAAGCGCTTTCGTGAGCGTTACGACGAGCTGGCGCTCGCGCTGTGCATCGAGGCAGGCAAGCCGATCAACGACTCGAAGGGCGAGGTGACGCGCCTGATCGACACGTTCAAGGTAGCGGCCGAGGAAGCCGTGCGGATCGACGGCGAGATCGTCAATCTGCAAATCTCGCCGCGCGCCAACGGTTACCACGGCTATGTGAAGCGTGTGCCGATCGGTCCGTGTTCGTTTATCTCGCCGTTCAATTTTCCGCTGAACCTGACCGCGCATAAGGTCGCGCCCGCAATTGCCGCAGGCGTGCCGTTCGTGCTGAAGCCGGCGAGCCGCACGCCGGTCGGCGCGCTGATCATGGGCGAGATTCTCGCCGAAACCGACTTGCCGAAGGGCGCCTTTTCGATTCTTCCCGCGCACCGGGACGGCGCAGATCTCTTCACGACCGACGAACGCTTCAAGCTGCTGTCGTTCACGGGCTCGCCGGCGGTGGGCTGGGAACTGAAGAAAAAGGCGGGCAAGAAGAAGGTGATTCTGGAACTCGGCGGCAACGCGGCAGCGATTGTCGACGGCGATCAGGGCGGCAAGCTCGACTATGTCGTCGACCGGCTCGCGTTCGGCGCGTTCTATCAGTCGGGGCAAAGCTGTATCGGCGTGCAGCGGATTCTCGTGCACGCAAGCATCTACGATGCGCTGCGCGAGAAGTTGATCGCCAAAACCAGGTCGCTCGTGATGGGCGACCCGAAGGACGAAAAGACTTTCGTCGGGCCGATGATTTCCGAATCGGAGTCGAAGCGGCTCGCCGGCTGGATGGAGAGTGCGGTGCAGGCGGGCGCGACGATCGTCGCGGGCGGCAAGGTGGACGGCGCAATGTTCGAGGCCACGCTGCTCGAAGGCGTTAAGCGCGACACCGACCTGTATCGCAAGGAAGCGTTCGGGCCCGTCGCCATTCTGGAGCGTTTCGACGATTTCGGTGCCGCGCTCGCGACCGTCAACGACAGCGACTTCGGCCTCCAGGCGGGCGTGTTTACCGATTCTCTGGCGCATGCGCATCGCGCGTGGGACGAACTCGAAGTGGGCGGCGTGGTGATCAACGACGTGCCGTCGTTTCGCGTCGATAACATGCCGTACGGCGGCGTGAAGGACTCGGGGCTCGGGCGCGAGGGCGTGCGCTATGCCATCGAAGACATGACAGAACTGCGTCTGATGGTGATGCGCGAGACCTGGTGAGGTGCGGGAGTCGGTGCGGGCGCAAAACCGCTTTTCCCTCTGTCATGCGACTGTCGTTTGAACGCACTACGCTCGCCGAGCGAGGCGCACGGCGGCGCGCGCCGGCACGCGCCGCCGGGCTTTTGCCGCATAAGCAGAAAGCCGGCGCCTGCGCCATGAGTGTTTTTGCTGAAGTGCTACAATACCGGCCTTTCCGGCGGGTGTTTCCGCCGGCCGGAGCCGGCCGCATCCTTTCCCGCAACGACGGGTCCTGTGCGGAACGCCGTGGCTCCGCCTTCATCCTGATGCCTTCTGCGGTTCCGACCGCTGCCGCGCGCACGCGCCAAGCGCATTTTTAGCGAAAGCCACCATGTCCGACACAGCCGTCACCCCCAGCACTGCGACCTTCGATCAATTCGGTCTCGCACCCGACATCCTGAAAGCGGTCAAAGAATCGGGCTACACCACGCCCACGCCGATTCAGGAGCAGGCGATTCCTGTCGTGCTGGCAGGCCGCGACGTCATGGGCGCCGCGCAAACCGGCACCGGCAAGACCGCCAGCTTCTCGCTGCCGATCATCCAGCGCCTGTTGCCGCAGGCCAGCACGAGCGCTTCGCCCGCCCGCCATCCGGTGCGCGCGCTGATTCTCACGCCGACCCGCGAGCTGGCCGATCAGGTTGCGGCGAACGTTCAGTCGTATGCGAAGCACACGGCGCTGCGCAGCGCCGTTGTTTTCGGCGGCGTGGACATGAACCCGCAGTCGGAGCAGTTGCGCCGCGGCGTCGAAATTCTGATCGCCACGCCGGGCCGCCTGCTCGACCACGTGCAACAGAAAACCGCCAACCTCGGGCAGGTTCAAATCCTCGTGCTCGACGAAGCCGACCGGATGCTCGACATGGGCTTCCTGCCGGACTTGCAGCGCATTCTGAATCTGCTGCCGAAAGAGCGTCAGACGCTGCTGTTTTCGGCCACTTTCTCCGGCGAAATCAAGAAGCTGGCTGCCACATATCTGCGCAATCCGCAGACTATCGAAGTGGCGCGCAGCAACTCGACCGCGACCAATGTCACGCAGATCGTCTACGAAGTGGCCGAAGGCGACAAAACTGGCGCGGTGGTTCAGTTGATCCGCGAGCGCGGCCTGAAGCAGGTAATCGTGTTCTGCAACAGCAAGATCGGCGCGAGCCGACTTGCGCGCAGTCTGGAACGTGACGGCGTGGTCGCGACTGCGATTCACGGCGATCGCTCGCAAAACGAGCGGATGCAGGCGCTCGATGCATTCAAGCGAGGCGAGATCGAAGCGCTGGTTGCCACCGACGTCGCCGCCCGCGGTCTGGACATCGCCGAACTGCCGGCTGTGATCAACTTCGATTTGCCGTTCAACGCCGAAGATTATGTGCACCGCATTGGCCGTACGGGCCGCGCGGGCGCTTCCGGCGACGCTTTGTCGCTGTGCAGCCCGAACGAGCGCAAGCAGCTGGCGGATATCGAGAAACTGATCAAGCGTCCGCTGGAAGTTCTGCGTCTGACCGTCGAGGCGCCCGTGCGTCATCATCACGAAGAGCGCGCACCGCGGCGTGAGCGCAGCGAGGGCCGCGACGAGCGGGGCGGTCGCCGGCGCTCGGGCGCGCCGTCGGGTTCGTTCGACCGGCCGCATCATCATCGCGCGCAGCCAGTGGACGACTTCTTCCTGAAGCCTTATGAACCGTCGCCTGCTTCGGTTCGCAAGGGCGAAGAGGCCGAGGCCGCCGGCTCGGCGCCGCAGAAGTCGTCTTCGAAGCAGCCGCTTGCGGCATTGCTGGGCGGCTTTGGCATGCCGCGCAAGTCGTCGTAAAAGAGGGCCGCCGACAGTTTCTGGGTTGGCGCTGTTGCGCCGGGCGCTTGATTTAGACCGGCGGAAGTAGCTTTTCAGCGCTCATGCGAATGGCGGCCTTGGGCCTCATGGCTTGCATGCAGCGCAGCGCCAGGTCAGATGGCCGAGCGTATGCGCTTTGACCATGCCGCGGTCGCCGCGGTGTAGAAATCGTCCAGCGTCGTGCAGGCTTTGACGCTTGCGTCACTATCCAGATTCAATCCCAGATGCTGCGCGGCAGCGTTCAGCGCTTCGAGCGGCTTATCGCAGTTGAGTGCGCTCACTCCATTCTGTTTGCTGAGCTTTTCACCATACTGGTTTGTGACCACAGGCACGTGCAAGTACCGTGGCGTTGGCACGCCGAGGCATCGCTGCAAGTAAATCTGCCTTGCCGTTGAATCCATCAGATCTGCGCCCCGCACAATGTGCGTGATGCCCGCGTCGGCGTCGTCGACTACTACTGCCAGTTGATATGCCCACTGGTCGTCCGCGCGTCTCAGCACGAAATCGCCGACGTCGGTGGCGAGATTCTGCGTCTGCTTGCCCTGCCAGCGATCTTCGAAGGCGATCACGGCCGCGTCGTCGTCCGGCACGCGCAGGCGCCACGCGCGCGCCGGCTTGCCGTGCAGTCCGTTGCGACACGTGCCCGGATAGGCGAGCGTGGTGTTACGCGTATGTGCGTGCAGCAGCGAGTCGGCGATTTCCTTGCGCGTGCAGCCGCACGGATAGACTAGGCCAGCCGCCTTCAAATGCTCAAAGGCATGCTGATACCGCGCGATGCGCGTGCTTTGCCAGACGGGCGGCTCGTCGGCGTACATGCCGAAGCGTTCGAGCGTGGCGAGAATGTCTTGCGCCGCGCCCGGCACGGTGCGCGGTCCGTCGATATCTTCAATGCGAACCAGCCACGCGCCGTGATGAGCCCGGGCGTCGAGCCAGCTTGCGAGCGCACTCACCAGCGAGCCGAAATGCAGCGGGCCGGTGGGCGAGGGCGCGAAGCGTCCGCGATAGTTCATGAGTCGGCAAGCACCGCCGTTCAGGCAGCGCGAGCCGCCTTGCTGTCCGGATGACACGCCGGACATGTCTTGCCAGGCACATACATCGGCGACTTCTGCGCTTCAGGCGTGACCACCGCGCGGCAGCCAAAGCATTGCGCGGTCGCGGTGGGCTCGAGTTGCGGATTGAGCGCAGTGCGGTAATCGAACACGAAGCAGTCGCCGTGATAATGCGCGCCGCCCACTTCCTCGAAATACTTGAGGATGCCGCCTTCGAGCTGATACACGTGCTCGATACCGACTTCCTTCATGTGAATCGCGGCCTTCTCGCAGCGAATCCCGCCCGTGCAGAACGACACGACGGTCTTGCCTTCCAGGTCGGCACGGTTCTGCTCGATAACTTCCGGAAACTCGCTGAATTTCGTGATGCGGTAATCGAGGGCGTTGTCGAACGTGCCGACGTCTACTTCGAACGCGTTGCGCGTGTCGAGCATGACGACCGGGCGGCCCTCGTCGTCGTGGCCGCGGTCGAGCCAGGCTTTCAGCGTAGGCGCGTCGACGAACGGCGCGCGGCCCAGCTCCGGCCGGATGGCCGGCTTTTTCATTGTGATGATTTCGCGCTTGAGCTTCACCAGCATGCGCGTGAACGGCTGCTTCTCCGACAGGCTTTCCTTGAATTGCAGGCTCGCGAACTTGCCCTCGAAGAGCGGATCGTGACGGATGTATTGGATAAACGCGTCGGTGTCCTCGCGCGCGCCCGCGACGAACAGGTTGATGCCTTCCGGCGCCAGCAGAATGGTGCCGCGCAGGCCGAGCGCGTTGCAGCGCTCCGTGACGTGCGGGCGCCATGCGGCAGTGTCTTCGATGGTCGCGAAATGGTACGCGGCGAGATTGACGATACTCATGAATGTCCAGCGGTAATAAGTGGCGGCGTTGTGCGTGACGGGCGCGGTGGGCTGCTGCCGGATGGTCGCGTGCGGGGAAAGCCCGCAGCGTGAAGCCCGGTGCCCGAAGCCGCGGCCACGTCGAACGCGGCAAAACCCGTATTATCCCTCAAGCCGGCGCTTTCCCCGACTCGGCCGAATGGCCAGTCAGTTGCGTTAGCGCAAATGGCCTGCAAACTTGCGCGCATCGGTCCGTACAAGGCTGGGGAAGACCTCACAAAAGTCCCGAAAGCGCCAAGGCGCGGCGCTGTGAAGTCAGCGTCCTACGCCGGATGGCTAACGCGGGGTTTTGCGCTGAAATCTCCGGGAGGGTGGAGTTACAATGTCGCCCATGTCAGATCCCCGCTTCGTTCATCTCCGCGTCCACTCCGAATTCTCGATTGCCGACGGCATCGTGCGTCTTGACGACGTCGTCAAGGCGGCTGCCCAGGACGGTCAGGGCGCGCTCGCCCTCACCGATCTCGGCAACGCGTTCGGCCTCGTCCGTTTCTATAAGGAAGCGCGCGGCAAAGGGGTCAAACCCATTGCCGGCTGCGACGTCTGGATCACCAATCCGGACGACCGCGACAAGCCTTCGCGCCTGCTGCTGCTGGTGAAAGACCGTCGCGGCTACCTGAACCTGTGCGAGTTGCTGAGCAAGGCTTCCCTCACGAACCAGTATCGCGGTCGCGCGGAAGTCGAGGCTGGCTGGCTGGAATCCGGTTTGGGCGAGGGCTTGCTCGCATTGTCGGGGGCGCAGCAGGGCGACGTCGGACTCGCGCTTGCCGCGGGCAATCAGGAAGCGGCAAAGCGCAACGCGCTGCATTGGGCAAAGGTCTTCCCGGGCGGCTTCTACATCGAGTTGCAGCGTTGCGGTCAGCCGGGCGGCGAGCAGTATGTCCAGCAGGCGGTCGCGCTCGCAGCTTCGTTGAAGCTGCCGGTAGTCGCCACGCATCCCATGCAGTTCATGACGCCCGACGACTTCACCGCGCACGAAGCGCGCGTGTGCATTTCGGAAGGCGACATTCTCGCCAATCCGCGGCGCCAGAAGCGCTTCACGCCCGAGCAGTATTTCCGCACACAAGAGGAAATGGCCGCGCTCTTCGCGGATATTCCGTCGGCGCTTGCCAATACAGTGGAAATCGCCAAGCGCTGCAATCTCACGCTCGAACTGGGCAAGCCAAAACTGCCGCTCTTTCCGACGCCCGACGGCATGTCGCTCGACGACTACCTCGTGCATCTGTCGAAAGAAGGGCTCGAAAAGCGTCTTGAGCAGTTGTACCCGGACGAAGCGGAGCGCGCCGCGCAGCGCGACACGTATTATCAGCGGCTCGAGTTCGAGTGCGGCACGATCATCAAGATGGGCTTTCCGGGCTACTTCCTGATCGTCGCGGACTTCATCAACTGGGCGAAGAACAATGGCGTGCCCGTGGGCCCCGGCCGCGGTTCGGGCGCGGGTTCGCTCGTCGCCTATGCGCTCGGCGTGACCGACCTCGATCCGCTGCGCTATAACCTGCTGTTCGAGCGTTTCCTGAATCCGGAACGCGTGTCGATGCCCGACTTCGACATCGACTTCTGCCAGCACGGCCGCGACCGCGTGATCCAGTACGTGAAGGAGAAATACGGCGCAGACGCCGTGTCGCAGATCGCGACGTTCGGCACGATGGCCGCGAAGGCGGCGGTGCGCGACATCGGCCGCGTGCTCGATCTCGGCTACATGTTCACAGACGGCATCGCGAAGCTTATTCCGTTCAAGCCGGGCAAGCACGTCACGATCGCCGACGCGATGAAGGAAGAGCCGCTCTTGCAGGAGCGCTTCGACAACGAAGACGAAGTGCATCAGCTGCTCGAACTCGCGCAACGCGTGGAAGGCCTCACGCGCAACGTCGGCATGCACGCGGGCGGCGTGCTTATCGCGCCCGGCAAGCTGACCGATTTCTGCCCGCTCTACACGCAGGGCGACGAAAGCGGGGTCGTGAGCCAGTACGACAAGGACGACGTCGAAGCGGTCGGCCTCGTGAAGTTCGACTTTCTGGGTCTCACCACACTGACCATTCTCGATTGGGCCGAGCGTTATATCCGCCGCCTCGATCCGTCGAAGAAAGACTGGTCGCTCGGGCAAGTGCCGCTCGACGACCCGGCGTCGTTCTCGATCCTGAAGAAAGCGAATACGGTCGCCGTGTTCCAGCTGGAAAGCCGCGGCATGCAGGGCATGCTGAAAGACGCGCAGCCGGACCGCTTCGAGGACATCATCGCGCTCGTCGCGTTGTACCGCCCGGGCCCGATGGACCTGATCCCGAGCTTCTGCGCACGTAAGCATGGCCGCGAAGTGGTCGAGTATCCTGACCCGCGTGTCGAACCTGTTCTGAAAGAGACCTACGGCATCATGGTCTACCAGGAGCAGGTGATGCAGATGGCGCAGATCATCGGCGGCTACTCGCTGGGCGGCGCCGACTTGCTGCGTCGCGCGATGGGTAAGAAGAAGGCCGAGGAAATGGCCCAGCATCGCGAGCTGTTCCGCCAGGGCGCCGCGAAGAACGGGCTGACCGGCGAGAAGGCCGACGAAATCTTCGACTTGATGGAGAAGTTCGCGGGTTATGGCTTCAACAAGTCGCACGCGGCTGCGTATGCGCTCCTCGCGTATTACACCGCGTGGCTGAAGGCGCACCATCCGGCGGAATTCATGGCGGCGAATATGTCGCTCGCCATGGACGACACGGACAAGGTCAAGATCCTGTTCGAAGACTGTCTCGCCAACAAGATGGTGGTGCTGCCGCCGGACATCAATCTGTCGGCGTATCGTTTCGAGCCGGTCGCGGAAGCCGACGGCAAGCGCTCAAAGACCATCCGCTATGGTCTCGGCGCGATCAAGGGCAGCGGCCAGAATGCGATCGAGGAAATCCTGCGCGCGCGCGAAGACGGTCCGTTTATCGACATCTTCGATTTCTGCAACCGGATCGACCGCCGCGTCGTGAATCGCCGTACGGTTGAAGCGCTGATTCGCGCAGGCGCGTTCGACACCTTGCATCCGAATCGCGCGCAGCTGATCGCGTCGGTTTCGCTCGCCATGGAAGCCGCCGAGCAGGCGAGCGCGAATGCGCTGCAAGCGGGACTCTTCGACATGGGCGACGCGCCGTCGCAAGGCCACGAACTGGTGGACGAACCGGAGTGGCCCGAAAAAAAGAAGTTGCAGGAAGAGAAGGCCGCGCTCGGCTTCTACCTGTCGGGCCATCTGTTCGATGCGTACAAGACCGAAGTGCGTCGCTTCGTGCGCCAGAAAATCGGCGAGCTGAAGGAGGGGCGCGACAAGCTGGTTGCCGGCATCATCGCGTCGCTTCGCACGCAGATGACCCAGCGCGGCAAGATGCTGATTGCGCTACTCGACGACGGCACCGGTCAATGCGAAGTGACGGTCTTCAACGAGACCTTCGAAGCGAACAAGCAACTGTTCAAGGAAGACGAGTTGCTGGTCGTGCAGGGCCAGGCACGCAACGACGCGTTCACGGGCGGTATCCGCTTCACGGTCGACACGGTCATGGATCTGGGCCGCGCGCGTTGCCGCTATGCCGAGGCCGTGAAAGTGCAGATGAACGGCAACGCTGACGCATTGGCGTTGCGGCGCGTGCTCGAAGCACATAGCGCGGGTAAAGATGAGCCGCAGGCAGTGCCGGCGCCGGCGGCTTCATCGCGCGGCGGCAACGGCGGTGGGCGAAACGGCGGCGGCGGATTTGGTGGCGGCTATGGCGGCGACAATGGGCGGCAACGTCAGCCGGTCCAAATCCCGAACGGCCTCGCCGTTCAGGTGGTGTACCGCAGCGAGAACGCGGAGGGCGAAATGCGTCTTGGCGACGCCTGGCGCGTGAAGCCAACCGACGAACTGCTTGCCGACCTGCGCGGCCAGTTCGCCGGCAGCGCGATCGAAATCGTGTATTGATGCAAGCGCCGCTGGCGCCGATGCGGGCGCCGCCGCGTACGCCCTGCAGGCGCTACTGCGAGCGCCGCTCTTCGCCGAGCCGCGCGAGTTTGAGGAACCGGTAGTACACCGTCTCGGCGTTGAACACGGCGATCATGAAGCCGGCGCGGCCGTCCAGAAAACCGCGCCGCAACAGGTAGGTTCGCACGAACGCCCAGGCGCCGCGGCCAAGCGCCTTGCCGAAGCTGCCGCGTTGACCCGCGGCGTGACGCTGCAGCGCGCCGGCGGTCGAATAGGCGTCGAGCTTGCGTAATACGCCCTCGAAGTTTTCGTACGAGTAGTGCATCAGCTTGCCGGCGAGGCGTTGCGCCGGTGTATCGAACACCAGACGTTCGTGAACCAGATCGTCGGAAAAACGCGCGGTGCCGCGTTTGAAGAGACGCGGAATCCAGTCCGGATACCAGCCGCTGTGGTGAATCCAGTGCCCGCAAAAACTCGACAGTCGGTCCACTGCATAAACGTCCGCGGTGGGTGCTGCGAGCGCTGCACGGATAGCGGCCGCGAGTTCCGGCGAAACGATTTCGTCGGCGTCGAGCGACAAAATCCATGTGGTGGTGAGCGCGTCCACCGCGCGGTTCTTTTGCGGGCCGAACCCTGGCCAGTCCGTTTGTTCGATCACCTGCGCGCCGTGTGCCCGCGCGATTTCAGCTGTGCCGTCGGTGCTGCCGCCGTCGATCACGACGATCTGATCGGCAAAGGCCACGGACTGCAGACATTCGGCCAGCCGCGCCGTCGCGTTTCTGGTGATGATGGCGACGCCGAGGGTGGTTGCTTGCATACCTGAATTGCCTGATCGCGAAATGGACTGGAGGCGGAATGACCGGACGGATCGCGCAAAAGCGCGCGATGGAGCGCAACGGGTCGCGGAAGTATACACAGCCTGTCCGATCCTTCGCTAACCGGGATCGTCGCGCCAAAACGTCAGCCGACCGTCAACTCCAACCGTTTACAATGCTTCTTTTCGATCTTCGCGCGGCGGGCTGCCCGTTGCCGGCGCGAATCTCGTACCGCATTCCCAGAGGATTCCTTGAGCGCGAAGCCAACGTTAAGCAAACCCATCGGTGAAGGTGAGGCGTCGTCCCCTGCCGTCGTTTTCCGCCGCCTGTGGCCGTTCATCAAGCCGCTCCTGTGGGTGATCGTCGGGGCGATCGTCGCAATGGCGGTGAGCGCCGGCACCGACGCGGCCATCCCCGCGTTGCTCAAGCCGCTGCTCGACAAAGGCTTTGGCGCGCATGCGAGCGACAACGCGAAATGGTTCGTGCCGGCCGCTGTGATCGGCCTCGCGCTGATCCGCGGTGTATCGCAATATGCGTCTGGCTACCTGCTCGCATACGTATCTAACAAGATCCTGCTCGAACTGCGTCTGAGAATGTTCGACCGTATGATTCACACGAGCGTCGCGTTTTTTCAGCGCGAAACCGCGAGCACGGTGATCAACGCGATCGTCTTCGAGGTCAACCAGATTCTCAACGTGCTGTTGGGCGTGATGGTGACGCTGGTGCGCGACTCGCTCACCGTGATCTTCCTGCTCGGCTATCTGTTTTATCTGAACTGGCGTCTGACGCTGATCGTGGCGGTACTGCTGCCGGGCATCGGCTGGCTGGTCGGCAAGATCAACCGCCGGCTGCGGCGTCTGAACCGCGAGCATCAGCTGCTCACGAACGAGCTGTCTTATATCGTCGAGGAGACCGTGGGCGGCTACAAGGTCGTCAAGGTTCATAACGGCGAAAAGTACGAAATGGACCGCTTTACGTCCATGAGCAAGCGCCTGCGTGGCTATGCAATGCGCATGACCGTGTCGGGCGGCCTTGCTCAACCGCTGACGCAGTTCCTCGCGTCTATCGCGCTCGCCGTCGTGATTACGATCGCGGTGGTGCAGTCGTCGTCGGATCAGACCACGGTCGGCGGCTTTGTCGCATTCGTCACGTCAATGCTGCTGATCATCTCGCCGCTCAAACACCTCATGGATGTGAACCAGCCGCTGCAGCGCGGCATGACGGCGGCCGAACTGATCTTCGGTCTGATCGACGAGCCTGCGGAGCCTGCGGGCGGCGGCAGACCGCTCGAACGCGCGCGCGGCGAAGTTGAGTTCCGCAACGTCTCGTTTATGTACAGCACCAACGCCACGCATAACCGTCACACGCTCGACCATGTGTCGTTCAAGGTTGCGCCCGGCGAGATGGTAGCGCTCGCGGGCCCGTCGGGCAGCGGCAAGACTACCTTGGTGAATCTGCTGCCGCGCTTTTTCGATCCGACCGGCGGCGAGATTCTGGTCGACGGAGTTGCGATTGGCGACTACGACCTTCACGCGCTGCGTAGCCAGATCGCGATGGTTAGCCAGGACGTCGTGCTCTTCAACGACACCGTGGCCAACAACGTCGCCTACGGCCAGACCGCAGATCGGGACAAGGTCAACGCGGCGCTCCGGGCGGCCAATTTGTGGGACACGGTCGAGGCTATGCCCAACGGCATAGACACGCTCGTGGGCGACAACGGCATGATGCTCTCCGGCGGCCAGCGGCAACGTCTCGCAATCGCGCGTGCCATCTACAAGGACGCGCCCATCCTGATTCTCGACGAAGCAACTTCAGCGCTGGATTCCGAGTCTGAGCGCCACGTGCAGGCCGCGCTCGAAACGCTCATGAAAGGCCGCACGACGCTCGTCATTGCGCACCGTCTGTCGACCATCGAGCGCGCTAACCGGATTCTCGTGATGGAGGCGGGGCGAATCGCCGAAAGCGGCAGCCACCGCGAGTTGCTCGCGCAAAACGGACTGTATGCACATCTGCATCGCATCCAGTTTCAGCAGAGTGCGGCGTAACGCGCACGACGTCAGCCTCCAGCGGTCTTGTCTCCCACGAATCGGTCCGCCACCAGGCGGTCCGTTTTGCCGGACCGCGCCCCTTCTCCGATAACGTTTGACGAGGCGCTCGAGCGCGCTGTCTGAATGATGAAACTTGGACTTTCCAGCAACGCGTTGCAGCACAGCGGCGGCCTAGAGCGCTATGCGATGGATCTCGTGCGAGGCTTCGCGGCTCGCGGCGTCGAGCTTGCATTTTTTGCGCGCCGTTTCGATACGTCTCTGCCCGAAAGCGGCATGGTCGAACGGCACCGCATCAACGTGTCGTTCCTGCCGGGCAAACTGCGCGACCGCTGGTTCTCATGGCGTTTGCGCTCGGCGCGCCGAGCGGCGCACGTCGACTTGCTGATTGGCTGCAACCGCGTTGACTCGTCGGATATCGCCATCTGCGGCGGTACGCATCTTGGTTTTCTTCAGGCGACGGGGCGCGCGCAGAAGCGCTCGGACCATTGGCAGATCGAACTTGAGCGGCGTCAATACGCGCGCGCCAAAGTCGTCGTCGCCCATTCGCAAATCATGCATGACGAATTGCGCGGACTGTACGACGTCGACGAAGCAAAGATCCGTGTGTTGTATCCGCCCGTCGACGGAACACGTTTCAAGCCGACCGATGCCGCCACTCGCGCCGCCCTGCGGCGTAAATACGGTTTTGCGGATGACGAGATCGTTCTGCTGTTTCCGTCCAGCAGTCACGAGCGCAAGGGGTTGCCCCTCATCGAAGCGGCGTTGCGGGATACGTCGCTGCCGATCGTGGTGGCGGTGGCGGGGCGCCCGCCCGCGCGCACTTCGGAACGGCTGCGCTACATCGGTTACGTCAAGGAACTCGCGGAGTGTTATCAGGCCGCCGATTTCACTATTCTTGCATCGACGTACGAGCCGTTCGGCCTCGTCGGCATCGAATCGGTGATGTGCGGCACGCCGGTGATTTTCCCGTCGAACATCGGTTGCTGCGACGCTATCGCCTCACATGCAAAGTTTGTCTTCGAGCCGGGCGACGTGGCCGACCTGCGGGCAACGCTGGCGCGAGCGGTCGCGGCACATCGCGACCACGCGCGCCTCGCGCCGCCCGAACTCACCGACGCCGCCGCGGTCCGCTATGACCCGAGCGTGGCCGCTCACGTCGATGCGTTGCTGAGCCTGGCAAAGCAGATCGCACCGGCCTCGTAGGTCTCGCCACTCTTTGCGGGACGGCGCGCGCGCGCCGCCAGGCACGGTCTGGCGTCGTTTTGCGCGAGGGCCACATGTTATAATTTTGCGATATCGACGCTTGAAATTAACGCTTGAATTCGGCTTGATCTCATTCGAGCCGAACACCCCCTTTACTTCACCGGGCTTCGATGCCCGCGAGGACAGGCGGCGGGCCAGCAGCGCCGTCGCCGGGGCGCGCCTACCCGTCACGACGGGGCCGCAGCCGCCGCACTGGATCTGTCGAAAAGAATACGCTGGAGATTGTGCATGGCGAACGCGACCTCGCGCCGGGTATCGGCGTACAGCAAGATCGCGGCGGAAATAAACGCGCCGATGAGCCTATGAGTCGGCTTGCCGGGCGTCTTCTCACCTTCAGGTCGGCTATTCCGCGACTGCTCGCCAAGCCTTTTCGCCGCGAGCCGCAGAGCATCCGCCGTATCCTGATCGCGCATCATCTTTTGCTTGGCGATACGTTGCTGCTCACGCCGCTGCTCGCCAAGTTGCGTGCGCAATATCCGCAAGCGGACATTCTTCTGGCCTGCCCGAAAGCCATCGTACCGCTATATGCGGGGCGGCCTTTCGGCGTGAACGCGTTGCCGTTCGATCCGCGCGATCCGGCGTCCGTGCGAAACGTTCTGCTTTCCGGACCTTACGACCTTGGCCTCGTGCTCGGCGATAACCGCTATAGCTGGCTCGCGCTCGCGGCCGGCTGCCGGTGGATCGTCGGACACTCCGGCGACAAGCCCGCGTGGAAGAACTGGCCGCTCGACCGGAGCGTGCCATATCCCGATGCGCCCGAGGCGTGGGCCGACCTCGCCGCGCAACTGATAGAAGGGCCGCCTCCGCGCGCTTACCGTCCCGCCGATTGGCCCGCGCCGCCGCATCTTGCGTTGCCCGAGCCGGCGCAGTTCACAAAACGTTATGTGGTGCTTCATCCGGGTGCGAGTGGGAGCGTCAAGCGCTGGCCGAATGCACGCTGGCTCGAGCTGGCGCGGCGAGTCGAAGCACTGGGTTGTCTGCCGGTGTGGACCGGCGGTCCGGGCGAAGCGGATCTCATCCGTGCGATCGACCCGCAAGCGCGTCATCCGAATCTGGCGGCTCAGCTCGGTCTCGGCGAGTTGTGGCATCTGTTTGCCGGTGCTGAGGCCGTGGTTTGTCCCGATACCGGAGTCGCCCATCTTGGGCGCCTGATCGGGGTGCCTACGCTTGCGCTCTTCGGTCCCGGCAACGCGCAGATTCATGGCGCGGGACGCTACTGGCGCGAGGTGCCGTTCGTGCCGATCACCGTCGCCGACATGCCGTGCCGCGATCAGCCTTTTATCTTCCGCCGCGAGGTAGCATGGGTGCGGCGCTGCGATCGCAACGAGACGACCTGCGTCGCGTGGCGCGGCGACCACGCCGAGTGCATGGGCCAACTCACGGTCGAGTCGGTATTCAATGTTTTGCAAAATATCCTGGTGAAAGCGTAATGACTCACACGGCTGCGCGAGTGGAGCGCCTGTTCTGGGTTGCCTGTCCGGTCCTGCTGTTCGTGGTGATGTTCGGCCACATGACGGCGATCGTCTTCAACGCGCTCGCGTTGCTTGCGCTCGGTGTCGCGGCGGCTGCCTTTTCGGCGGGCCGTCCGCCGCTCGTGCGCTGGCCGCTGCTGCTGCCCGGCGCCGCGTGGGCGGGGTGGGGACTTGCTTCGGTGGCGTGGTCGCCGTATCCGATGGTCAGCCTGCACGCGTGGTGCGACGAGGTGCTCTATCCGCTGGTGTCGTTCTGGGGCTTCTGGCTGTTCGGAAGCCAACTGCGGCGACCCGAGCCCGTGGTCGCGGTCAACTGGCTTGCGTGCCTTGTGCTCGCCACGATCAGCGCGCTCAACTGGGGGCATCTGCAGCCGCCTACGGCCAACACCTTCCCGTTGCATTTCTATAATCGCGTCGGTCATACCAGCACGCTCGCGGTGTTCTCGATGGCGCTCTTCGCCGGCTTCCTGTTGCGTCCGCGCTGGCGCGTGGTCGGCGCGAGCGGCATTGTGCTGTGCCTCTTTATCGGCCTCGCGACGCTCAACCGGTTCTTCTGGCCGGCCGCCGCCGTAACGCTTCTCGTCGCGTTATATCCGCTGTATCGGCGCCGCCTCATGCTCGCGGTGCTGGCTATTGCCGTGGTGGGTGCAGCCGGCGTCGGCACGCTCGAACTCAGTTCCCGCTTGCGCACGAGCGGTGCCGCGCCGGAGGTCACGCAGGCGCGCGACGTCGTGATCGACGGTCACCAGGTCTACGTGCCGGGCTCACTGTCGGCTATCGGCGATACGGTATCGGCCGATACGCGCCCGAAGTTGTGGGCGTTCTATGTCGGCCAGGCCGAGCATCACGCCTGGGCCGGTATCGGTTTCGGCAAGCCATTGCCGGGCATCGTCTATCGCAATGCAATGCCGCCTGCGTTGCTGGCGGCAGAACCGCAAGCGCTGACGCATGCGCACAACCTGTTCATCAACACGTGGCTACAGACAGGCTTCATTGGCGTGGTGCTGCAGACGGCGCTGTTGCTAAGCCTGGTTGCGCGATTCTGGCGGTATCAGCGAGCCGAACCGTGGTTATGCGCTGCGGGCGTCGCACTGGTGGCCGGCATGATCGCGAAAAACATGACCGACGATTTCATGTGGCAGACGACCATGCTGGCGTTCTGGTCGTTCGCGGGCCTCCTGCTGGGGTACGCGGAGCACGGCAGAGCTTCGGCTGGATCTTCGCAAAGCGTTGAGCGCACCATGTCCACGGCCGGGCGGGTCGAACCGCTACGCGAATCGCAGACCGTCAAGCTGGATGAAAAAGGGCGGTGATGAGCGAGACATTGAAGGCCGCAGAGACCGACCGCGCCCCGCTGCGCATTCTGTTTCACATCAACGACTTCGGTAAGGGCGGCACTGAGACGGCGTTGTTGTCGTGGCTCAAGACACTGGACCGCCGGCTGTTCGCGCCGAGCCTCTCGGTGGCCTATCCGACCGACGACCTGGCGTTCTGGCGCGCGCATTCCATTCCCGACGACGTCGATGTCCATGTGCTCGCTTCATCGGAATGGATGGCCGCGCTGCATAAGAAAGCGCGCCAACGCAAACTCGGCCTCGGCGAGAAGCTGTTGCACAAGGCGCTGACCTACGGCGCGATCCGGCCGCTGGCGGCGCGGCGGATGCGACGCCTCGCGAGCCAGCACGACCTGGTTTGCGACTTCGATTTTTCGCTGCGTCATCTGGCAGGCAGTTGCGGCGTGCCGTGGATTGGCGTCAGTCACTTCAGCCTCGCCGCGCGGCTTGGCAACAAGAGCGAGCGTTATGTTGCCCGCCGCGTCCGGCATTTCGCACGTTACTCCGCGGTAGCCGTGCTAACGCCGGCCATGCTGCGCGAAGCGCGCGAGCTTTTCGCGACAAGTCATGTGGACGTTACCGAGTTGCCGAACGTGATCGACATCGAGGCGTTGCGGCGCGCGGCGTCCGGGCAGATCGAACGTCCGGCGGATTCGTTCATTGTGTCGGTGGCGCGTCTGGACGAAGGTCAGAAGGACCACAAGACACTGCTGCGAGCCTACGCCCAATTACGCGAGCGTGGCCGCTGCAGCGCGGCGCTGGTGCTGATCGGCGAGGGCCGGGACCGAGGCGAGCTGGAGCAACTCGCGCACGAACTGGGGATCGCCCCGTCCGTGCATTTCCTGGGCTTTTGCGCGAACCCATCGCCCTATATCAGGCAGGCAGAGCTGCTAGTGCTGAGCAGCCGCTATGAGGGCTTCGGCATGGTGCTTGGCGAGGCCATGGCGCTCGGCACGCCGGTTCTATCGACGGATTGCCCGACCGGCCCGCGCGATCTGCTGGAGGGCGGCAAAGCCGGCCTGCTAGTACCGCCGGGCGATGTCGACGCGATGGCGCTGGCCATGGAACGTCTTCTCACCGAGACCGAACTGCGCCGTAGCCTCGTGCAGGCAGCTTCACAAAAGGTCGCCAGTTTTGCGCCCGCAAGCGCAAACCAGCGGATGCTCGCACTGGCCTCGAGGCTGTTGAAGGAGAAGGCGGCGACGTCTCGGTGAGCCGTGGCTTCGATTGCGTGGCGGTTGCGTTAATCTCTAAACGCTGGTCCTCCGGCGTCGCTCGCCGACATCGTCAGTATGTCGGGCGACCTGCCAGATAGAGATAGAATGGTGCGCTTTGCCCGTACTCGACTCTGCCCATGTGGTTCAAAAACCTTCAGCTTCACCGCCTTCCCGCGCCGTGGTCCGTTACTCCCGAACAGATGCAGAAGTGGCTCGCGCCGCATGCGTTCGCGCCCGGCAATAGTGTCGAAATGCAAAGCCATGGCTGGGCGTCTCCTCGCGACAACGATTCGCTCGTGTATGCACTCAACGGGCAGATGCTGCTCACGTTTCGCACCGAAAAGAAACTGCTGCCGGCTTCGGTCGTCACGCAGGTTACGAAGGCGCGCGCCGCTGAACTGGAAGAGCAGCAGGGTTTCAAACCAGGCCGCAAACAGATGCGCGAACTCAAGGAGCAGGTCACCGACGAACTGTTGCCGCGCGCTTTCAGCATCCGGCGTGATACGCGCGTGTGGATCGATTGCCGCAACGGCTGGCTGGTTATCGACGCAGGATCGCAAGCAGTTGCCGACGAAGTGCGCGGGTTGCTGGTGAAGTCGATCGATCAGTTGCCGCTTGGCACCGTGCGCGTTACACAATCGCCGGTTGCGGCCATGACGGGTTGGCTGCTCTCGGGCGAGGGGCCCGCTGGTTTCACGCTCGATCAGGACACCGAGTTGCGCTCACCGGCGGAAGGCAACGCAACCGTGCGTTACGTCGGACATACTTTGGACGCCGAAGATATGCGCCGTCATATCGAGGCCGGCAAGCAATGCATGCGGCTTGCGATGACGTGGAACGATCGGGTCTCGTTCGTACTGACGCCTTCGCTGACGATCAAGCGCATTGCACCGCTCGACGTGCTGAAGGAAGCCAGCGATCCGACCGCGCAGAACGACGACGAACGCTTCGACTCGGATTTCACGCTGATGACTGCGGAACTCGATCGCATGCTGGGCGACCTGCTCGACGCGTTGGGCGGAGAGCAGGTTGACGCGGTGTTGCAGGCCGCGGCGGCTTGAGGGGTAGTGCGTTCCAGAAGACCTGGTTTTGCGCTTACACCAGGCTTGGCTTCCGGGAGGCGGGAAGTCCGCTCGATCCCGTAGTCGGGGGAGGGCAGCGGTTACGATGCACAGGCTCGCTCAAGGAGCCGTGACCCGGTTCAGCGTAACGGCGAAAACAACTACCGTATCAATGAGTTGAGGAAGTTGTGGGGTGGTTATGCACAGACTACTGAACAGAATCTGTGGGTAACTTCACCCCGCCACTCCCCTCCAGGCATTCCGCCTCGACAATTACTTCATCGCCGCCATGGCCTGCTGGATCTCTTCGGTGCTGAGATCGCGCTTATGCGTGGCCAACGACCAGCTATGTCCGAACGGGTCTTTCAGCTGGCCGTAGCGGTCGCCCCAGAACATGTCGGCGACAGCCATCTTGACGGTCGCGCCCGCATCGACGGCTTGCTGGAAACTGGCGTCCACGTCTTCGACGTAGTGGTGGATCGTCACCGGCGTGCCTTGCAGGTGGTTCGGTCCGAACGCCTGGTGTTCGGGCCATTCGTCGGTGAGCATCAGCATCGAATCGCCGATTTTCAGGCACGCGTGCATCACCTTGCCGCCCGGCCCCGGCAGCCGGAACTGTTCGACGGCGTTGAAGGCTTTCGTGTAGAACGCGATGGCTTCGGCTGCGTTTGCGCAGATCAGGTACGGCGTGAGCGAGTGCATCCCTTCCGGGATCGGTTTGACAGCAGGGCTGCTCATGACGGCGACTCCTTGAAGTAACAGGTTCGTGGATTGAAAGTCCGACTGTTTCAGCCAGGCTCCCAACGTTACGACGAGCACGTCACCGCCGGATCGACACTCCGTAAAAAATATTTTCGAGCACGAACGTGCGCGTACCGGCGAGGTTGAAAGGCCTGAAAGTCGCTTGTCAGCCATCGACCGTCAGCTTCCAGCCATCGCAGCCAACACTCAGCCCGCCGGATTATCTTCATCCGCAGGCGCCGGTGGCGCCGCGGCGGGGCCTGGCGAAGGCGCCGCCGTCCCGTCGGGCGCGCCGACTATGCTGATCTGAAATGTCGGCGTGGCCGCAAGCGACTGTAACGTGGAATCCTCGGGAATATGCTCGAAAAGCGGCAGGATGACGGAGCCGCCAATCACCGCGCGCCGGCTATTGTCAGCGGGACGCAGTCCCCACACGTCCTGATACACGACCGGCACCGTGACGCCGTTGCGAGTCGTATTGCCGATGTAAAGCATGACATGCCCGCCGATATAAATCAGCGTGCGTAACGGCACGCCATGTTGCGCCAGATAGTCGAGGCGTTGTCCAGGCGTCGAAGCGGACAGATCGATCATGCGCCCGGCGCTCATCTGCGTGGACGAATGACGCGGCAACCACACGCCGAAGGCCGCGAAGATGCTCTGCAACTCCGACGAGCAGTCGTTATAGAGGCCGCTGTTGCCCCAGCCGTAAGGCCGGCCAATCAGTGCTTTCATCAGCGTAGCGAGATGGCGCGGCGTCGCGGCGAGCGGCATCGGTGCAATCTGTTGGTCGGTAAGTTCGGCTGTGCGAACGAGCGCGTCGCCTTCTGCGTCGCGTGCGGGCACGAGGACTTCACGCGGAGCCGGCGTGTCGGCGACTGCGCCACGTTCACTGGCGTTGGTTCCGGCACTCGCGTCCACGCTCGAGTCATTGGCAGCACCAGCACCGCTAGCGCTACCGTCAGCCGCCGCACGCGTCTTCACGCCGCGTCCCGCGTTGACCGATGAGCGCGCGATCAATGGCAACAGCGTGCCGGCAGGCGCGTCGAAGCGGAAGACACCGCGGCTATCGCGCACCGGCGCCGAAGCAGAAATCACCGCGCCGAGCGACTTGGCCGTCGCTGCGCGCCAAGTATCGACGAACCGCTCGCTCGCCATGCCCACACCGTCGCTGCGCACCCAGCCCTGCACATCCGGCGTTTGCACATAACGCCATGCACCGTCGACGCTCGTGCCCAGCACATACAGCGGCGTGCCCGGCCGCACCGCGGAGATTTGCAGGTTGTCGAACGGATAGCCTTCGCCAGCCAGACGGTGGCTGTAGAACGACGGGTCGGAGGTCGGCAGCTCGCGCACCATGAGGTTGGTCGTCGCGATTGCACGCCGTGAGGGCTGGTAGACCGGCGCCTCGGTGAACTGCGCGACGTTCATGTTGCGCGCGATGGCGTCGATCCACGCCTTGTCGTGCGGGCGGAAGTTCTCGCCATAGCCGACAGCCGCGCCGCTCTTGCCGCTATTGTCGAAGCTGGCAATGCGGCGCTGCTGCAGCGCGACGATATCCGCGCCTTGCTGGCGATAGACGCGCATGGCGACGTACGCGGAATTCCACGGCGACGGCGCATTGGTGCCGGTGCCGAAGTAGCGTGCATAGAGCGCCCGGAAGTGCGCCTGCTGGTCGGCGGCACTCAGGAACGCATGGTCGTAACCGGGGCTCGCCGGATCGAGCCAGTGATCGACGTCCTGATCGTAGGCGCCGAGCGGGAACAGCGTGATCGTATCTGCGGTAACGCGCGGGTCGCGTGTCTGCGACGGATTACTACACGCGGCGAGCCCCGCAAGCGACGCGAAAGCCAGGGAAATGACGACGGCGCGCGCGGCGTTCGGCCAGGAGCGAGCGATGCGGAAAGGGACGGCTACAGGCATGAGTTCGGCGAAGTAAGTCCAAGGCCACGATGATACGGTGTCGCGCGTTCCATTACACTTGATCGATTCGCAAACGAACGCATTCAACGCCTCGTGCGTTGATCCATAGGAGCAAGATATGCAAACGAGCGCACGCAACCAGTTTGCCGGCGAAGTCACGACAGTCACGCACGGCGCCGTCAACGACGAAGTCACGCTGCGCACCGCGGACGGACTGGACATCGTCGCAATCATTACGCACGGCAGTGCAACTTCACTTGGTCTCGCCGCAGGCAAGAAAGCTTTTGCGTTGGTGAAGGCGTCGTCGATTATCGTGATGGTCGACGTAGCGAAGAATCAGGTGTCGGCGCGCAACTGCATCGCGGGTACCGTGACGTCAGTAACGAAAGGCGCGGTCAATTCGGAGGTGATCATTGGCGCGGGCGGCGCGCAGATCGCTGCGGTCGTGACCAACGAGAGTGCCGAGCGCCTCGGCCTCGCGGCAGGCAAAGCGGCAACGGCGATCTTCAAGGCATCGAGCGTGATCATCGGCGTGCAGTCGTAGTGGCCGCACTCCAGTGAACCAGAGCGCCGCTTGCTTTACACTGGGCCGACTGGTTTCCTCACTTTCCGCTTTCATCACGGACCCGTCATGTTCGAAGTTTCCTCTGCCTCGCAATTGCCCAAGGCCGCGCATTACGAAGAACTCGTCGCGCAGGCGCGCGCGCTTCTCGCCGACGAAACCGACTGGATCGCCAACGCCGCGAATTTCTCGTCGTTCGTATTTCATTCGCTGAGCGGTCTGAACTGGGCCGGATTCTACTTTTTTGATGGCCGCGAACTCGTGGTCGGCCCATTCCAGGGCAAGCCGGCGTGCGTGCGCATTGCGCTCGGCAAAGGCGTCTGCGGCACCGCTGCGCAAACGCGCGAGACGCAGGTTGTACGCGACGTCCACGAATTCCCCGGCCACATCGCTTGCGATTCCGCGTCGCAATCGGAAATCGTCGTGCCGCTCGTCGCACCGGACGGCACGCTGATCGGCGTATGGGACGTAGATAGCCCGCTCGTTGCGCGCTTCGACGAAGACGACGCAAAGGGCATGCAAGCGCTCTGTGCGGTGTTTGTCGAATCAGCGCTGCCGCGCGCGCCTTAGTCGCCGCACGCGGTCTCGGCCATTATCAGAAAAATATAAGGCGCGCGATGCAAGACCCGTCTCATCCCGCAGTGCATGCGCGCGACGCCGCTCTGGAAGCGGCGCCCTTCGGCATGTTCATCTGCAATGCACGCGGCACGTTCGAGCACGTCAACGCGGCCTTCGAAAAACTGACGGGAATGACCGCGAATGAACTGGTCGGCCGGCGTAGCTTCGAATCGCTGCACGATCCGGCAGAGCTTGCGAGACGTTGCGGTGAATTGCCGATATTGGCCAAGATAGGCGCCCGCTACGAGAGTGAGTGGACTTATCTGCGACGCAGCGGCACGCCGGTACGCGTGGTGCTCGCGCTGTCTCCGCTCTCCGGTGAAGGGGTGTGTCATCCCGGCGACGCGCGTTACGTCGGCGTTGTCGTCGACATGACGCGCTACGCGCAATCGGACGCGCGCCTCTGGTATGTGTCGCATCACGACGGCGTGACGCGTCTGCCCAATCAGACGCTTTTCACCGAGCGCCTCGAGTTGACGATCGCACGCTGCAAACGCCATACGAGCGGCTTTACCGTGCTTATCGCTGAGCTCGATCACTTGCGCAAACTTCGCGACGCACTCGGTTTGCACGCGGCCGAACTCGTGTTGCAGATCGTGGGCGAGCGGTTGCGAGGTCTCTTTCCGAACGACGGCACGATCGCCTCGATCGGCGGCACGCAGTTCGCATTGCTGATCAACGAGACCGGCTCCGCTGCCGATGCATTCGCCGCCGAAGCGCTCAGCCGCATTGCCGAACCGATCGACTACGGCGGTACGGCGCTGAACATTGCGGCGAGCATCGGCATCGTCGCGTATCCGGACGACGGCGGCGATGCGCCGACGTTGATGCGCCGCGCGGGCGTCGCGCTCTCGGCGGCAGCGGCGGTCAACGGCAACGCCGTCCGGCGTTTTTCGACCGCGCTCGAAGGGCAGGCCGCGCGCCGCTTCGAGATCGAGACCATGTTGCGTGAAGCGTTGGAGCGCCAGCAGTTGCATCTTGTCTACCAGCCGCAGGTGACGCTCGCCACTGGCCGCATCGCGCAAGTCGAAGCGCTGCTGCGCTGGAATCATCCGGAGCGCGGCATGATCAGTCCGGGCGAATTCGTGCCGGTTGCCGAAGAGTCCGGACTCATCGAGCAGATCGGCGAATGGGTGATTCGCACCGCGTGTCGCGACGCCGGCAAGCTGCTTCGCATCACCGGCAACCTGCCGCGCGTCGCGGTCAATGTGTCGCCGCAGCAGTTCCAGCGGCACGACCTCTTCGAGACCATTCGCGGCGCGCTCGACAGCGCCGCGCTCGCTCCGTCCTATCTGGAAGTGGAGATCACTGAAGGCGTATTGCTGGGCGACACCGACCAGACGCTAGAAACGCTCCACGCGCTGCGCGGGCTCGGCGTGGAGATTGCCGTCGACGACTTCGGCACAGGCTATTCGAGTCTCGCGTATTTGACGCGGTTTCCGCTCAATCGCCTGAAGATCGACCAGTCGTTCGTGACGAGAATGGCCGGCGATCCGCAATGTCACGCGCTCGTCGGCGCGATCGTCGCGATGGCGCACGCACTCGGGCTGCGTGTCACGGCGGAGGGCGTCGAAACACCTGAGCAGGCGGCGCAGCTACAGGCGCTCGGCTGCGACGAGGCGCAAGGCTTCTGGTTTTCGCGGCCGGTGACGGCGTCGGCGTTGGGGAATCTGCTGAGTCCGTCGGGCGCGTGATGTCGGTGGCATGCGTGTCGTCCACCATCTGGCTGGCCGCCGTGTGTGACGAGTTGGCGCAATATTTGCATTGTGTCGCACCATCACGGCCCGGGCAAAACGACCCGGGCCTGACCAGGAGGAGACAATGCGCGACGACACGTATCACGCCGTAACCCCATTCGCCCCCAACGAGACTTGCTGGCTCACCCCGTCGATTCAGAAGTCCCATGAACGCTCGGAAGTGTTCGGTCTGAGCGAGTCCATGCGTCCCGACTACGATGTGCTGCCGGCCGGCGAACTGGCGCTGAAGCTCGAGCAGAACCGCATTCTTTGCGCGCACGCCACGCCGGTCATGGAAACCCTCCATGAGCAGATTGTGAACACTCAGAGCATGATCGTGCTGACGGACGCCGAAGGTCTGATCCTTCATTCGATCGGCGACGACGACTTCCTGCGGCGCGCCGAAAAGGTCGCGCTACGGCCCGGCGCGAACTGGGCGGAAAACCGGCAAGGCACCAATGCAATCGGCACAGCGCTCGCCGAGCGCAGCGCAACCGTCGTGCACGGCGAGCAGCACTATCTTGCCGCCAACCGGTTCCTGACCTGCTCCAGCGTGCCGATTCTCGATCCGTACGGCGATCTCATCGGCGTGCTCGACGTCACGGGCGACCATCGCAGCTATCACCAGCACACCATGGCGCTCGCAAAAATGTCCGTGCAGATGATCGAGAATCATCTGTTTGCCAACACGTTCCGCGAAACCTTGCAGATCGCATTTCATGGCCGTCCGGAATTTCTCGGTACCTTGATGGAAGGCATCGCTGCCTTCACGTGCGACGGCCGCTTTCTGTCCGCGAATCGCAGCGCGCAGTTCCAGCTCGGCTTGCCGCTTGCGGGGTTGCGCGCACATACGCTGTCGTCGCTGTTCGGGCTTACCAGCGCCCAGCTGATCGACCGTCTGCGCACGCATCGCGATCGTCATCTGTCGCTGAACCTGAGCAACGGCGCCGTGGTGTGCGCGAACGTCCGGTTCCGCCGCGCGACACTCGCCGACGAGCCCGCCCGTTCGCGCACGCCGACCGAACCGGCTGCAGCCCAGCGCAGCGAACCGTCCGCCATGCCCGCGCATCCGCTGTCGAAACTCGGTTATCTCGACACCGGCGACCCGCAGATCGCGGCGGTCATCGCCAAGGTGCGCAAGGTCATCGGCAAGAACATCCCGATTCTGATCACCGGCGAGACGGGCACCGGCAAGGAACTGCTCGCGCAGGCGATCCACAACGATTCGCCTCGCCGCGCCGGCCCTTTCGTCGCGGTGAACTGCGCGTCGATACCGGAAACGTTGATCGAATCGGAACTGTTCGGCTACGAGGAGGGCGCATTCACCGGCGCGCGGCGCAAAGGCGCCGTCGGCAAACTGTTGCAGGCCAACGGCGGCACGCTTTTTCTCGATGAAATCGGCGACATGCCGTACCCGTTGCAAGTGCGTCTGTTGCGGGTGCTGCAGGAGCGTCTCGTGAACCCGCTCGGCTCGACAAAGTCGATACCCGTCGATGTCGCGATCATTTGCGCGACCCATCGCGATCTGCGTGAAATGATCGCGCAGAGCCGCTTTCGCGAGGATTTGTACTACCGCCTCAACGGTCTGGTCGTCAAATTGCCGCCGCTGCGCGAACGCACCGATCTGTCAGCGGTGATCAGAAAAATGCTGGAGTGCGCAGCGGCTGAGAACGGCGGCGGCCAGGCGCTCAGCATCGCAGACGACGTTATGACGCTCTTCGGGCAATGCGCGTGGCCCGGCAACTTCCGCCAGCTCGGCAATCTGCTGCGCACGGCGGCGGTGATGGTGGATGCAGACGGAGAAATTCGCCGCGAGCATCTTCCCGACGACTTCTTCGACGACCTGCGTGTCGCCGGCCCATCGTCCCCGCACGGAGTGGATGTGTTGTCGTTACCGAGCGGGCGGCTTCACGACGTTGCCGCGAGCGTGATCGCCAACGCGGTCGCGCAGCATGGCGGCAACGTGTCGGCTGCGGCTCGCACGCTCGGCATCTCGCGCAATACCATCTATCGGAAGCTGCCGGCGCACGGCGCGAACAACAGCGAAGACGCAGCGTGACTCGCGTGGGGAGCTTTGCGCTGCGATGCTCCGTTGTGCAACAGCACTGTTCCGGAATTGAACGGGTGCGAATTTCGACCCGGCGCCCAGCGCGCTGTGCTTGTCACGAGCGGCAGGCATTGGGTCGCAAACAAGCCGTCGCTTGGGACGCAACGCTCTGCCTGCACTACAGGCGAAATGAAAGCGCAGGTCGATACATTCGGCATGGACATTGCGTTCATAAGAGAACCGCTTCGCCGACGCGGTTTTTTATCAAATGTCCTATTCAAGGAGACAGCCATGCAGTGGACCACCCCCGCTTACACCGACTTGCGCTTCGGTTTTGAAATTACGATGTATATCGCCACTCGCTAAGCCATGTTCAAACGCCGCCGCGCGCGTCACGTTGCACGACGCGCGCGGCGGCGTTCAAAGCATCGCCTAGGCAAGCATAGATTCCGGGCTTCGATGCAGGCAGCGCCCTGCCACAACGAATCAGAAACGCGTAACTGCCATGAATGCTCCGGATACTGAAAACTTCATCGGTCCGCGCCCGAATTTGCATCCGCGCTTTTGCTTGCAGCGGGATGTCGCGCAAGTCGGCTATGTGCTGGTGTCTGCGGCAGGGGTCGTCAAGTTGAATCCGACAGCCGGCGAAATACTAAGCCGCTGCGACGGCACGCGCGAACTCGACGAGATCATCGGCGAGCTCGAGGACATGTTCAACGCGTCGGATCTCGCCACGGACGTCTATCGTTTCATCGAGCATGCGCGGCAACGCGGCTGGGTAGAGTGATCACGATTTGAGCGTTCGGGGCGCCGCAAGGTACTTATCACATACGTTAAAAGCGCCCAACGATTCTCCTGAACCACAGGGAATCGCTGAGCGCTCTCACTCGCGCCGCACGGCGCGCATCACATTTTCACCGCTTGCCTCTAGGGCGAAGTACCCGCATTGAGCGAGCTACCGGCGCTCAGCGGTTTCGACGACGCCCTCGCGCTCTCGTCCGTCAGCTTGCTCTTTCCGGCGCTGTAGCCGTTCGAATACAACAGGAACGCCATGATGTCCGCGTAGTCTTGCGGCTTCATCTTGCCGGGACGGTCCGCGGGCATGTTGGTCGCCATATACCCATACACACCGCCGATAGTCAGCTTCGCATTCGCCGTTGGTGCAAACGACGGACCTCGCAACGCAGGCGCATTCAATCCTTGCAGATCGGGACCGTGGCACTTCGCGCACGCGCTCGAGTACAAGGTCTTGCCATGCGCGACCTGGGCGCGGTCGAAAGCCGGCGCGTCCGTGGACACGGCCGCATCGACCTTGATGAAATGGCCCTCGGCGATCTCGCGACCACCGGCTCGCATGATCGCTCCGTTGATGTCAGCGCGGCGAGGACCGTCGCGATACGCAAACACCGCTGTGTCCGGCATGGCCGCCTGTGCTGTGCGAGGCAGCGTCCAGCCGCGCGTCAATGCGGCGAGTCTGCCGTCGGACTCCATCTTGCGCAGCGCGGCGTCGATACGCGGCTGCAACGCCGCCCCGTTTTTGCCGAACGCAAACACCAGTTGCCAGTCGGCATATGCCGAAGCGGCTTGCGCGATCTGAAAGCGCCGCTCGGGATGCGTTTTCGTATAAGCAACGACAGCCGGGTACCAGACGATCGCACGTTGTGCATGTCCGTTTGCGACGGCATCGACGGTGAGTTCAGCGGTGTTCTCAAGATCGAGCTTCACGTTCGGTTGCTGCACGGCGATCAACTGCGCGGGGCTCGCATATGTGGCCGCAACGATCTCGGCGTCGCCTGTGTGCGCCGCGGGTTCATGCGTCGTCACGCTCACATAGCCCGAGTGCAGATAAGCCCGCGAGAAAGTCAGCTTGCTATTGGAGCCGTCGGCGACCTCGGAGCGCGGAAAGCCGGCGATCACATCGCACTTGCGGGCGAGCGCCTTGTCGAGTTCCTTGAGCGAGACGCCGTCGTCGTCGTTGCTCGCGAAACCTCCTGGCGCAAGCGTCAAAGCAATGCCCGCGGTGCGAAATGCTTCGCGCGTGACGGCCTCGTCGAGCACCGTCGAAGGGCTGCCTGGAAAAGTGCAAACGCGCACGCCCGCGCTGGCGTGGCCAGGCATCGGCATGCCGCTCGCCAGCAACGCGCCGGCTAGAACAAAAGAGTTGAGTCGAGTCTTCATGATATTGCTTCCGGGAAGGGCGGGACCGCCGCGAGCCGCCTGCGCGCGCGATCAGGCGCGCGAGGCCGGCGCGGCGGCCGCGTGGAGATCAGCCGTGGTTGAGTGCGAACACGTACAGCGTGCCGCCGCGTGGAATCTTTTCGGCAGCTTTCGCCATCGGCCCGCCCCAGATTGGATTAGCGCCGCCGTAGCCGGCGAGAATCGCGACGTACTCCTTGCCGTCGACCTCGAACACCGACGGTTGCGCCACGATGCCGCTCGCGAGCTTCGGGCTCTTCCAGAGCACCTTGCCGGTCGACGAATCGAATGCGTACAGATGGCCGTCCAGCGAACCGCTAAACGCGAGTCCGCTCGCGGTGGTGGCCACGCCACCGTTCCACGGCAGCTTGCTCCAGTAACTCCACATCTTCTTGCCGGTCGTGACGTCGATAGCCTGCAGTTCGCCGTAGCCCTTGCTGCCAGGCTCAGGCTTGATCTCGAAGCCTTCGCCGAGGTACGGCAGTCCTTCCATGTACGTGACCGACTTGCCGGACAGCGACATGCACGCATGCAGCGCCGGAACAATCGCAACCTGCCTGTCGGGGTCGTACGAAACCGACCACCAGTTCTTGCCGCCGAGGAAGCTCGGACACGTCTCGATGGTCGTGCCTGTCTTCGGGTATTTCGACGGGTCCTGAACCGGCACGCCGTCCGCCGTGTAGCCCGTCACTGAGGTGGCCTTGACGAAGGGCTTCGCGTAGATCAGCTTGCCCGTGCCGCGGTCGATCGCGTGGAAGTAGCCGTTGCGGTCCGCATGAATGATCGCGTCATAGTTCTTGTCCTGATACTTGATGTTCGCGAGCACCGGCGTGTTGACGCCGTCATAGTCCCAGGTGTCGTGTTTCGTGTACTGGTAATGCCATTTGAGGTCGCCGGTCTTCGGGTCGAGCGCGAGCAGCGAATCCGAATAGAGGTTGTCGCCCGGCCGCAGATCTGCGAGCCACGGGCCCGGATTGCCCACCCCCCAGTACAGCGTTCTCGATGCCGCGTCATACGTTCCCGTGAGCCACGCAGGCGCGCCGCCGTGCTCCTGCATGCCGTCGGGCCAGGTGTTGGCGCCTTTCTCTCCGGCCGCCGGCACCGTGAAGCGCTTCCACAGCACGTTGCCGTTATCGGGATTCAATGCCGCGATGAAGCCGCGTGCGCCATACTCGCCGCCCGCGCTGCCCACCACCAGTGCGCCGTCGATCGCGAGCGGCGCAAGCGAGAACGCATAGCCGACTCCCGGCTCGAACATCGTCTTGCGCCATGCGAGCGAACCTGTTTGCGCGTCGAGCGCGACGACCTCGCCGTTGAGCATCGCGACATACACGTTCTTGCCGTAAAGCGCGACGCCGCGATTGATCACGTCGCAGCATGCGGTTTTGAACGACTCGGCGCCGAGCTTCGGTTCGAACTTCCACAACTGCTTGCCGCTTGCCGCATCGAATGCATAGACGTTGTCTTTCGGCGTGGTCACGAAGAGGTAACGGCCATTGACGATTGGCGTGGCTTCGAAACCCTGTTGCAGATCCGCGGGAAATTTGTAGCTCCACACCTGTTTCAACTGCTTCACATTCGACGTATCGATCTGCTTGAGCGGCGAATGTGCCTGGCCGTTGTAGGTGCGGTAATACGTGAGCCAACCCGGATCGCTTTGCGCGGCGCTCAGCCGGTCGTAGGTGACGGCGGGATAATCGTCGGCGAAGGCGGCCGTTGCGCATGACAGACTGACGACCGCGGCGACGCTTATTGCAAGCGCTCGCGGGCGCAGCACCGAAATTGAACGTGCTTTCATCCTTGTCTCCTGTGTCGACCTGAAGTCGCGCTTAAGCGCTGCTCCGGTCTCATGCGACGTGGTCGCGGCCAATCAGAACTCGAGCGCGGCGCGCTGGTCCGATCCACACCACATGGTTGCTGTTGAGTTATCGACGCGAAGCCGGACGGCGACGTCATCGCTTTGGGAACGCAGTCTGGCTGCGAGTCGTTCAAGGCAAGTCGCATGCCATTTCGGCAGCGCTAAGCCGCAAGACGCGCCAGGCTGGAGAGGCGGGGAACATTGGAGCCCGTCAGCGTGCTTGCTGACGGTCATGACGCTGTTGCGCGTTGGCGCAACCGGGCGGCTATGTGTTGCGAAAAAAGACAGCGCGGCTTCGAGTGCGCGAGCGACGCGCCGTCGAGCTTACTGACAGCGGCGAGCCTTCAAGTGATGGACCAGGATCATTTGTTCGATCTCAGGTGACGGGCGGGGCACCCGCGTCAGCACGCCTCGTCAGAGCCCATCTGAGTTGGCGTTCCCTGATGCGCAGGTTGATACGGTCCGATGCAAGGCGCCCGAGCGTGGAGAGCGCGTCGCGCTGCGACTGGAGGAGTCTGCGGGGCGCGCGGTCGATCACAGCCAGCGACCCGAGCGCGTAGCCCTGAATGTCGCGAACGCTCACGCCCGCATAGAAACGGATGTGGGGCTCGCCCGTCACCAGCGGATTCTCTGCAAAGCGCAGGTCGGCCACCGCGTCCTCAACGACGAATACGTCGTCCTGCTGGATCGTGAAGTTGCAGAAGGCCCATGAACGCGGTGTTTCGCTGCGCTCAAGGCCCCAATGAGATTTGAACCACTGCCGCTCAGGCGTGAGCAACGTCAGCAACGCAATGGGCGCCTCAAGCAGGGTTGCCGCCAGTCGCGTGATCTCGTCGAACGCTTCTTCCTCAGGCGTATCGACTACGCCGGCGGCGGCAACGGCCATCAACCGTTGCGACTCGTTGCTCGCTGGATCACCGCTCTCCGGCCCGACCGAAGGCCGTGACAGTGCCCCTTTGTCACCGAGTAAGTGGCGGACTGTCTTCTGCAGAATTTCCGAAGTCCCGCCCGCCGGCAACACATGCAGGCGGCTTCCTGGGCCCCCGAGATTCGCCACGTGTTCGCCCGGCACATCTCCGGTCACGACGACGTGAGTGTGTCCCAGTCCCGGATGCTGGAGGATTTCTTTTATGAGCCGCGGGTAGACGCCGTCTTCCCCGTCGAATTCCACGACGATCACTGGCGGTAGCAGATATCCGGCCGTTAACAATGTTGCGAACGGGTCGGCATCGGCGCGAACGGTGCACTCCGGCAAAACGCCCAAGGTTTCAACGTAGCGATGCATCTTATGTTGCGGCGCATGGACGAGGACCATCGCAGGGCCGTGGATTCTTTCACGCGCCAGTCTCGCCATCAGGTCCATTACAGCGCTGCGGCGCACGCGCCGGTGGCCGCCTGGCGTTTTCCATGAGTCGAGGGCGTTCTGTTCGATCCATGTCTGCGCAGTGCGGATCGAAACGCCGAGCAGTTCTGCTGCCGCCCGGGTGGTGATGATTGGGTCTTCCATCTTGTTCCAGTCTGTTCGTCCCCGGGAGGATACGGCATATAGGGGTTAACGGTGAATGACGAAAAAAATATAGCAAATTCGGCAAATCGAGTTAAGATGGATGCTCGTATCAACCCTCGTCCTTCCCGTACCCCGACGGGCAAGGATTTCTGAAACCGGCCATTGGCCGGTTTTTTTTTGGAAAAGCCGCATGGCGATGAATTCGGCAGAGTGGACTTGGCGCCGTTTTAGGCATCCGCATAAAATGGAAAAAATGGAAATTTAACTAAAGAATCGTCAGGCTCGCGCCGTTATCAATATTTGAAGACGCCGGTCAGCGGCGAAAACAATACGAACCGGACAGACAACGGGAGGCGAGATCATGAGTAGCAGTGAGCAGACTGGAGCTAGCCAGGCTGCAACGACCTGGGTCGCGCGCCAACCGATTGTCGACCGGGCGGGCCGGCTCGTGGCTTATGAGCTTCTGTTCAGGGATGGGCCTGGCCCCGGGGCGAATATCCACGACGGGTTTGGCTGCACTGCGGAGGTTGTCGAGCGCACCGTGGGGGCGTTGGGGATTGAGGCAGTTCTGGACGGTCTCGATGGATATCTGAATTGCACGGCGGACTTCCTGCACTCCTCAGTGACTCAGATCCTCGGGGGCAGGCGCTTCGTGCTGGAAGTACTCGAGACGTGCGAGCTCGACAACCAGCTTAAAAAACGATGCGCTCTGCTGCGCGCTGCCGGATTCCGGATCGCGTTGGACGATGTGCTGGACATCACTCCCGACATCGAGGCTTTTCTGCCGGTAGTAGACATCGTCAAGCTCGAGTGGCCCGCCATTGAAGCAGGCAGAGCGAAAACAGTGGTGCGCGATCTGAAACGCACTGGCAAGGTCGTCGTAGCAGAGAAGGTCGACGATAGGCAGCAGTTGCAGGTTGCCATCGATTCGGGCTGCGACATGGTCCAGGGGTTCTACTTCAGCAGGCCAGAGCTCATGCAGGCGCGCCGTATGGTGCCTGACCTGGGCCAGGTGCTGGAGGTGCTGAACCTGCTGATCGACGATGCCTGTGATCACCGGATCATACGTGCGCTGTCGACCATGCCCGTGCTGGTGACGCAACTGCTTCGGCTTGCGAACTGCCCGGGTACTGCCAACCAGAAACGTACGGCCATTTCATCGCTGCACCACGCACTCGCTGCGGCCGGGACAACGAGGCTCTTCCAGTGGTGCAGCCTGCTGCTTTACAACCATGGGGACTTCGACATCGTCTCCCGTGACCCGCTGATTGCGCTGGCGACTCAACGCGCGTCTCTCATGCTGAGACTCGCCCTGTTGCAGCGCCCGGCTGGAACGGCGTTCGCACAGACCGCCTACCTCACCGGCATGTTGTCGCTGCTGCATGTGAGTTATGCGCGGGAACAGGCTGAGTTTGCTCAGGAGCTACCGCTCGAGCAGTCCATCAGGGCCGCGCTGACCGGGCGCAGCGGAGAGCTGGGTGAGCTGCTTGCCCTTGCAGAAAGCTACGAGAGCGGGCCGCATGGGAAGGCGCGGGAGCGAAAAGCGGACGCCTGCGTTGCGTCGCCATTCGTCGGATCGACCATGGAGCAAGGGATACGCACGTCACCTTCGAGGGAATGCTTCTCGTACGCCTGATGTCTGCGGAGACTGGAGGTCCTGACTTACGCGTTAAATGGACTGCAAGAATAATTAAGCATACCGAACATTATTTATTAGAAGTGTTTACACCTGGCACCGTTCAGTGTGCCATTGACCGATCCGATATATCTGAGACACATCAAGTGGGAGTTGAGCAATGAAGTATCTGGGCAATCTACGAATTGGGGCGCGACTTAGAGTCGGATTTGGCGTTGCGCTGCTGTTGCTGCTGCTAACCGGGGGGCTGGCGGTTTTGCAGGTCTCCAGAATCTATGGAGGCACTCAGGACATCGCCGAGAACTGGCTGCCGAGCGTGCAGAGTCTTGGGGAGATCAGGGCTTTGGCCAACGGCGTGCGCAGGGCAAGTCTGCGTTCCATACTGGAAAGCGATGTGCGCCAGAAACAGGACCAACGCACGCAGCACGACGCGGCACTGTCATCGCTAAGTACTGCGATGGCCGATTATGAGAAGCTTGTTTCCTCGCACGAGGAACAGCAGATCGTCGACAACATGAAGAAGGCGTGGACGACATACCTCGGTTCCGACAAGAGCCTGCTTGAATTGTCCGAGTCGGGAGACGCTGGCTTTGCCGCCGCTAAAACACTGGCAACAGGCGAGTCCGCACGGCAATTCACAGATGCGCTTCAATGGATCGAGCAAGGTGTAAAGCTGAATCGCGCTGGAGCAGCTGCAGCGAGTACTGAAGCTGCGTCGAACTACCGTAGTACGGTTGTGCTCACTGCAACGCTTGCTTGTGCGGCGATCCTTCTTTCTATCTTCGTGGCGTGGCTGATCACACGTTCAATTGTCACTCCGCTCGGCCGCGCGGTTGGTATTGCCGAGACGGTGGCCCGCGGTGATCTCACATCTGACATTGCGGTGTCCGGTTCCGATGAAACCAGCCAACTGTTACTGGCGCTGCGAAACATGAACGAACGACTCGTTGACGTTGTCAGCCGCGTTCGATCCAGCAGCGAAAGCATTGCTACCGGCTCCTCGCAGATTGCCGCCGGCAACACTGACCTTAGCCAGCGAACGGAAGAGCAGGCGGCATCGCTCGAAGAAACCGCAGCGAGCATGGAGCAGCTGACCGCGACGGTCAAACAGAACACCGATAACGCCAAGCAAGGCAATACGCTGGCCAGCAACGCATCCGAGGTGGCAGCAAGAGGTGGCGAAGTCGTGGCGCAAGTGGTTCACACCATGCACGACATTTCTGCGAGTTCGGCAAAAGTGGCCGAGATCATTTCCGTGATCGAGGGCATTGCATTTCAGACCAACATCCTCGCGCTGAACGCGGCAGTCGAGGCTGCACGGGCCGGGGAGGAAGGCAGGGGATTTGCCGTTGTCGCCAGCGAAGTCCGCGGACTCGCGCAGCGTAGTGCTTCGGCGGCAAAAGAGATCAAGGAACTCATCAGCCAGTCCGTGGCGAAAGTGGAGGCCGGAACATCGCTGGTCGATAACGCGGGGACTACCATGAAAGAGGTGGTCGACTCGGTAAAGCGTGTTACTGATCTGATGGGGGAGATCGCTTCTGCGTCGGTCGAACAGCATACCGGTATCGAGCAGGTGAACCAGGCCGTCATGCAGATGGACGAGGTGACGCAGCAGAACGCGGCGCTTGTTGAGGAAGCCTCTGCAGCTGCGCAGTCGATGGCGGCACAGTCAGGCACGCTGCGCGAACTTGTTTCGACGTTTCGTTTGCCCGTGCACGTCGTCGGCCTCGCAAGCCTGCCCGAGCACACGACGGTCGCAGGAAGCCGCCCTATGCTGAAGACCAGGAAGAGTGTCCAGCGCAGGACCGACGCACCCGTTATGTCCGGCGATAGCAATCCGGCCTGGCAGTCCTTCTAGCCGTGCCTTGAGGCTCGGGGCGATACCGGGTCGCACCTTGCAGGCGGCCCGGCACACTTTTCTGGATGAGGCATAGCGTGTGCGCTGCGCTTTGTCGACACCGAGCGTAGGACCGGCTGCGTTCGCCGGGTTTGTCATTCACCACTCGATTTTCAAAGGCTCGCCGCGCAGCAAGGGCAACAAGCGATTGCCGACGCCGAGCGAGTTGAATACCGACGCGAGGTCGTCGGCGCTTTCCGTGTTGTGCTTCCAGCCTTCGTTGTGCACTGCCAGGATCTTCGCATTGGGGAAGGCGTGGGCGGCAGCGAGAGCATCGTTGCTGTCCATCGTCATCTGGAAGCGTCCCCGCGGTTCGGCCGCGCCGGCGAAGACGATCACCACCTTTGGAGAATACCGGCGGGCGACCTCAGCCGTGCCCTCGTACCAGACCGTATCGCCGGTCACGTAGATCGCATCGCCTTCTTCCTCTTCTCCCAGCAGAAAACCGATGACGTCACCCGAATACGGCTCGATTCCCACCGGGCCATGTCGTGCCGGCGTCCCGGTAATCAGCAAACGCCTGCCGCCCGGGCCTTCGAACGTTTTTGTTTCGAAGGGGGCGAGGCCCAACGCATTGCCGCCCAAACGCTCCTGCCCGGACATCGTGGTGAAGGTCGTTTTCACGGCTGGCAAGATTGTGCGCCCCGCTGAGTCGAGATTATCGAAGTGATGGTCGTGGCTTAGCAATACGGCATCTAACGAGCCGATCTGCTCGATCGTCATCGCGGGACCGGTGGTTTTATCAAACGTCACTGACTTGCCAGGGTATGGCTGGTAAGTACCAGGCGGATCGAACGTCGGGTCCGTTAAAAACCGGCAGCCGTTGATCTCGATCAAAGTGGTGGGTCCGCCAATCAGGGTAATCGTTGCACCAGTCATCGCAGCGCCTAATGTCGAATGAGAATGCGGCGATTATGGCGACATCGCTCTCCGGGCGGCATTCCTCGTATTTGTTCAGCGGATGATCAATTTTGTACAGATGCACTCAAGGCGGAACCGACGTGCGTGCGACACGACTCTTGGCAAGGGTTAAGCGATATCGGAGCGCAACCTATTCGATCGATTCACGCTCGCTGGAGAAGAGGTTGATCAGAAAGTCGGCGACCGTTTTGGTTGCGAGGTCGGTGACGCCATCGCGTCGGATCAATAGCCAAAGTTCTCGTGATGGCGGCGCTTCCAACATCAGGCAGCGCACCAATGTATCCTGGTTGCGCCCGACAACATGCGGTAATAGGGCGATTCCTGCGCCGGCGCGCGCCGCTGCAGCCTGCATCACCTGACTATTGCTTCTGAATGCCATGCGGGCGCGCGGGTAGGTTTCACTGAGCCAGGTGGCTTCCGGCAAGTGCGCGTTGGCCTCGTCGAAGCCAACAAAGGTTGGGCTCTCGCCGGCATCCAGACGTCGCCGCCATTCGTCGAGAGCATAAAAACCGAAACTGACCGTCGCCGCCCGCTTTGCAATGACATCGCCGTCAGTTGGCCGACCGAACCGCAGCGCAATGTCGGCTTCACGTCGCTCGAGGCTGACCGCTCGAAAGTCGGTGGCGAGATCGATATCCAACGTTGGATAGGTCGTGCTCAAACGGGCTAGTCTTTCGACGAGAAAGCTTTGGGCCAAACTGGGAGGGGCATTGACGCGCACCAGTCCACTCGGCACCTGGGTTTCGCCTCGGCGTCCGAATCTTGCAGCGGCCGCTTCCATCTCGCTCGCAGGAGACAGAGCGCGCACGCCAGCCGCGGTCAACGCATAACCATCGGGACGACGTTCCACCAATTTCTCCCCCATCGCTTTCTCGAGCGTCCGAATGCGGCGGGATATCGTCGCGTGGGACAGCGACAATGCACGCGCTGCGGCTGACAGGCTCCCATAACGTGCTAGAGACACGAAGATACGGATGTCTTCCCAATCGAACGGTGTGCGGATTTGATCAGCCATTGTCAGAAATTAGCGAATGGTTCAACGAAAACATGCCGGTTAGCATGAGGCCTTCGATGAGCAGCAGCATCTGTCGATGCATGAACGGCGGCTCGGGCGTTTGCTCGACGCAAAATGCGCCGAAGCTCTTCAAAGGCAAAAGGATACGTGATGCGTGAAGGAATCAAGGGTAAGGTGGTTTTGATCGTAGGCGGCGCGGGCGGAATCGGCTCTGCCGCGGCGAGAGCGTTAGCCGCAGACGGCGCAATCATTGGCGTTGCGGACATAGATGAAAAGAGATCGGCGCTGCTGGTCCAGCAAATTCGTGCCGAGGATGGAGACGCCAGGCACTACAACGTCGACGTCACTCGAAAGAGCGATATCGAGCGGGTCGTCAATACCATCGTCGCCGATCTCGGCAAGCTCGACGTGCTAATCAACAGCGCGGGCGTCATGTTGATTCGTCCGATGGCCGAGGTGAACACCGAGGAATGGGAAACCACGATTGACCTGAACTTGAAGGGGACCCTGTGGGGGATCGCTGCCGCCTTGCCCGTATTTCTGCGACAAGGCTTTGGCCACGTGATCAACCTGGGCTCGGTGCATGGCCTGAAGGTGTTCTCACCGGGTGGCGCCGTGCACTCTGCTTCCAAGTTTGCCATTCGAGCGCTCTCGGAAGGATTGCGAGCCGAGATGGCCCAACATTCAATCCGGGTGACCTCGATCACGCCCGGTGCAGTAGACAGTGGTATTCAGAACAAAACTACCGGCACCGACAGCGCCCGCATTCTGGAGATCTACAAAAAAGCGATCTCTCCCACAGCCGTTGCGCGTGCCATTGCGTTCGCCATCGAGCAGCCGGCTGAAGTCGATGTCAACGAAATCGTCGTACGTCCCACTGCGCAACTCATCTGATTTCGTTTTGATCAAGTGACGTCGCCGCGAGCGAACATCGGAGCGCGCCTTCACCGTGCACGTGCGGCCAGGCGCGCAATCATCCGGTCAGCCATCGCGCGGTCGATGACTTCGAATGAGCGGCTCGTGCGCTCATAGGCGTACATGTCGCCCGTCGCGATGTCGAACCACCAGCCGCTCAATACCAGTGCCCCGGACGTGACCTGCTGATGAACTATCGGGTATGTCATCAGGTGCTCGAGTTGCACAAGCACGTTGAGTTGCGACAATTGATCGTGCGTTTTCAACGTCCCATTGAGCGGACCTTCGTTTTCGAGGCGAAACGCTGCGTTATTGGCGTGGAAAAGCCATCTATCGAGATTCGGCGCTTTCAGCTTGGCGTTGTGTGCATATACGGCTTTCATCGCACCGCACTCGGAATGCCCGCATACAACGATATTCGCGACTTTCAGCACCAGCACTGCGTACTCGATCGCGCTTGCCTCGGAAAGGTCGCCGGTAGAGGTTCCATCCAAAGTTGCTGGTGGTATCAGATTGCCGACATTGCGCATCGTGAACAGATCGCCCGGATGCGTCGAGACGAGCAGGTCCGGCACAACGCGGCTGTCCGAGCACGTAATGAAGAGCGCATCGGGCGTCTGCGCAAGCGCCAGTTTGCTGAACTGCTTCGCGTATTGCGGCAGCATTTTCTCGCGAAACTCGACGATGCCCATTATCAGTTTGCGCATGGCTTGTCTCCGGAAGGGCTACTTAATAGTTATTTGTCGTCGAGACCGCCGAACCGCCAAGCCCTTGCGAGTCAGGAATGCGGGCCAACGCCAGGTCTTCCGGGAATGGATGATGCCTGGTGATCGCGCGGTCGATCAGCATTAGCTCGACGCGCAATGCTTCATGACGATGCTCCGGCAGACACTGGATGAGGTTCTCTATCGCCGCGCGCAGACGCCGTGCGATTTGAATGCTGCTCGCGCCATACTGACGTATCTCGCGGAAACTGATATGCACGAAATCTTCCCAATTGGGCGTCCGCAAGATCACGCGAACCCGCCCCGAGCGATCCTCGATCTCTTCGACGCGCAAAGAACGTTTGCCCACCATGCGTAATAGCCGGTGCAACTGATCGATCGCAAGCACCGCCGTGGTCGGATCGTTTATCGCCGCCGACAGCGCTTTTAGCGCAATATCGACCAGGATGCGAAACGCGAACATAGGGTCCTGCTCCATCGTGCGCTCCGTCCCGAAAGCGACGAGCGTGCGCAGCTTGTTTTCGTCGATTGCGCCGAAGTTTCCGTACAAATGAAAGAGGGGTTCGTCCACCGCGACGAAATCACCGACTTGCGGCACGAATTCGATCACTACGTCAGCGCGCCGTGCCTTGGCCACCAGCCTTTCCAGATTCACGGCCAGAACGATGCCGGGCTTTCCGCGCTGACAAACAATGCGATCGGGTACGCCTCGCTCTTTGTGAAGTTCCGGCGCGACGACCACGCCCGTAGACGGGGAGGGGTAAACGCTCTCAATAACCGCGATTCCTTGCTCTCCCACGCGAGCCACGAGGCTGACAGGGCGCAGAAATTTTGCCGCGTAGTCGATCAAAAAGAGAAAAGCGACGACGGAAGTAAATCCGAATAGCGCTGCAATGAACACTTGCAGCTGGAGTACCTGATTCTCGCCCATCCAGCCGGCCGTTCTATTGGCGAACAGCAGTGTGAAAACGAATAACCCCGAAATGCTACGGATGACGTTATCGCGCAGCAATGTCGTTGCGATGATCCGCGGGGTGTACTGTCCCCCGGCTACCTGGATTGCGACGAGCAATGAACCAAACGTGAATACCAGGAACGCCAGGTCTGCGGAAACGATGTCGCCGAGCAGCGACCGCGCGCCCGTCATGGACAGTCCAAGAAGGCTGGTTTTTGCGTCAAGGGTCCCTTGCCTCGTCATCCATCTTCCGATCATTTCAGCCACGGGCTTTACCACGGCATAGATCGCGATCGCAATGAGCGGCACAGTCCACAGCGAAGATCTCAGGTAGCTCTTCAAGCTGTACCAGCGATTCCAGTCCATGTCTGTTCTCTCTCTACACGGTTCATATCGCGGTGTGGCCGAAGGTATCCGCGGTGCGTCAGCCAGTATTTAGTGGAGGCTTCACGGGCGGGCGCGCACTGGGATCAGATCAGTCCAAAACCGGCGCGAAGCAGGTTACGGACACGCAAACCTTCCCGATGCAATAAAACACTCGAACTTCAGGGTGGTCAATGAGACCTTGGTCCTGGACGGCGAGATTCCGGAATGGCGCTTCGATGGGCTCGTCCGCCCGACTATTTGTCGGCGCAAACGCGCCTCTTCTGGAAAACGCCGCAACGGCGCACTAATATGGTTTGAGGAACCAGTCGCAGACTGCAGAGGTCCTGATGAAAAAATCGGAAAGGCGGGTTGCGATCGCATTGGTCGGCGTCGCTTTATGGCTGAGCGGTCTTTATACGACTATCGTCGGCTTGCTCTACGACCGCCCGGCGGAGTTTCGCTACGGCGTACTCGCGATTTTTTTCGGTGTCGCAATCGCGGTGATTGCGCTTAACCTGATATCCATTCCAGGCCTGTCGAGCAAAAAGAAGCCGATCTCGCGATAGCGAGTGCGCCCGGAAGATCCCTCTTTGTTGTTCTGAGGAACACCCAACGCCGGCGGTCCCTGTAGCTGCGCATCGCAACTCGCGACCGCAAATCGATGCGGTACCCCGATGACACGGAAGTCAATGAGCGTGTTTAATACGCGTTATTGGTTCCGACCTGGAGTCCGCATGTCTATGTATGTTCTCGCATTGCTGATTGGCGTTGTGGCAGGGCTTCGCACGATGACTGCACCCACCGCCGTGAGTTGGGCGGCGTACCTCGGCTGGTTGCCGTTGCGGGAGACACCGCTCGCATTCTTCGGCTTCGCTGCCACACCCTACATTTTCACGGTGCTGGCGATTGCGGAGTTCATCGTCGATCAGTTGCCCAATACCGCCAGCCGCACCGTGCCGATACAGTTCGGCGCGCGTCTCGTGTCGGGCGGGCTGAGCGGCGCGGCAATCGGCGCGGCGCACGGCGGTTGGGTCGGCGGCGTGATTGCCGGACTGGTCGGAGCAGTCATCGGTACATTGGGCGGCGCGAGAGCCCGCGGAGCCATGGCGCGCGCGTTTGGTCGCGACCGGCCGGCGGCGCTGGTCGAAGACGCAGTGGCGGTGGTCGCCGCCGCGTTGATCGTAATGGCCGTGCAGTGACCGGATCGAGAGGGACTTAGTGCCTTGCTCGAACGATATCGTCAAGTTGGTCTATCGGCACCGCGCGTGCGGCCCGCAATTTCACAGAGCCGGTGCGGCGCTCCTTTACCTCGCGAACTTTTCGCCACTTACCCCGGCGTATCTGACAGGAGACCTCCCATGTGCCGCTGGCTCGCTTACTCCGGCAACCCGATTCAGCTTGAAACGGTGATGTTCAACGCCAAGCATTCCTTGATCGATCAGAGCCTGAATTCGCGGCTCGGCCACACGACCACCAATGGTGACGGCTTCGGGATCGGCTGGTACGGCCATCCGACCGACATACCTTTTCGCTACCGCTGCATTCAGCCCGCATGGAGCGACCGCAATCTGCGCGAAGCGGCGCGAGCGGTCCGCGCGCCGCTATTCGTCGCCCACATCCGGGCGGCGACCGACACGCCGTCGCAGGAAACCAACTGTCATCCGTTCCGTCATGGGCGCTGGCTTTTCGCGCACAACGGGCTCGTGCGTAATTATCCGGCGGTGCGTCGCGACCTGATGATCGCGATTTCGCCCGAACTGTTCCCTTCGATCGAAGGCTCGACCGACTCCGAAGTGCTGTTCTTCCTCGCGCTCACGTTCGGTCTCGAACTGGAACCCGTTACGGCTCTCGAGAGAATGGTGGGGTTCGTCGAAGAAACGGGGCGCCGCCACGGCGTCGCCGAACCGTTGAACATGACCGTGTGCGCAACCGATGGCGAGCAGATCGTCGCCGTGCGCTACTCGAGCGAAAGGCAGTCGCGCTCGTTGTTTCACAACACGTCGTTCCGCCACCTGCACCAGTTGTATCCCGACGATACGCGCATCGCGATGGCCGGGCAGGATGCGTTTCTGGTTCTTTCGGAACCGCTCGCCGATTTGCCCGGATGGTGGCAAGAGATTCCGGAGAGCACCGCGGTGGTGGCGCGCGGCGGCGAGATCGAGCGGTTCGCATTCGAGCCTCGCGGCGCCGCCGGTTAAGCCCGCGATATGCATGGTCGGGCGTCAATACCCCTTGGTGTACAGCGACAGATGGTTACTCACCGAGGTTACGCCCGGCACGTTCATCGCCACCGTCGCGGCCTGCTCGATCTGGGCACCGTCCGGCACGCTGCCCGATAAGGTCACGACGCCGCCGCGCGCCTTGACGAATACGTTCGATACGTTGAAGTGGGGCGCTTTAGACAACGCTTTGCGAACATCGCGGGCCAGCTTCTTGTCGGACTGTGCCGTACTGCCTGAGCTTGCACCTGAAGCTGACGTCGTCGGCATGGCGTTGCTGGTTTGCGCGTAGACGTTCGAGGCCAGCGTCAGACATCCGGCGAAGACGAGCCGGCTCACGACGTGAAGTGTTTTCATGATTGCGTCTCCAGGTGGTTTTAATTGACTCTGAATCAAAGATAGCCAACGTTTCTCCACGAATAAAGCCGTCTGTGCGGTCGCGGCCAAACCTGACTTAAAGGTCTCGCGCCATTGACGAGTGAGCGAATGCGGCAGCGCTTAGCTAAGCGGGTACAACACACTCGGGCATAACGCTCCTTGGCGCGTGGCCATGATCATCGACTGAACCAGCGATACTGCAGCGTCAACGAAATGGACGTGAAGTCTCCGCCGGCTCGTGTGACGAGTCCGTGCGAGAAGGCCAACTTGGTCGACCAGCCTCGTGCAATGGGCACGGAGAACGTCATGCCGTATCGCACATTGGCCGATCGATCGGCGGCGTCGACACCGTTCGTGGTGGTTCGGCCGCCTGCCGCGTAGCCGATATCGCCCGCGACCCAGAGGCCGGGGCGAAAGCCGTAGCCCACGTGCAACTGAAAGATCATTAAAGGCGCCTGGCTGCGCTTCTTGCCGCGAAAGAAGTCATTGTTAGCCGTAAAGAACCACGCACCGGCGGACCCGTCCATGAACCAGTTTCCGAATGGCTGCGAGATGCCCAGTTCGGGCTTGAATGCCCATCGGTTTGCGCCAATGTTGACGAGCCTCGAATCCACATACTGCCCGGACGGCGCAATGACCGTCAGGCTGGTTCCAAGCGACGTAGTCGATTCCGGCTTCGTGAAGGCCTCGGGCGGCAACGGTGGATTACCGAAGACGTTGTATGCGAAGCGAAGTCGCGTGTCTCCAATGCCGCTTCGATGTACTTCGGTGGGCGCGTCGATCACATTGCCGCTGACGTTGCCGCGCGCGAACGGCACTCCGACTCCGAGCGAGGCTGTGTGACCGAGCAGATCGAAGGTCCTGACGTAGCCGAGCGTCAGCAGGTTGAATTGGGCCTGCACACCCGTAATCGGTAAAGACGAGTCCGTGAGTACATCGCCAGAAAGATGCGAGTATGTTGCGACCAGAAAATTGGTGCCTACAGGCGAAGGAGAATACGAGCGAGGTTCCAGTTCCTGTGAACACGCTGGGGCGTTGGCCAGTAGAGTGCCGAATGCACTTGCACACGCAAGCGCCCAACGGCACCAGATACGCGTCATCGTCGGCCTGAATGGACGGTCGAGCGCAGCGCGCGACCGCGCCCGAAAATGAACCGGAGTTGGCGAATCCAGCGTAACCGCTGGCTGATCCACCGGTAATACGACCTTGGTCTGATTACAGGAGTCGTCGAGCGGTGCGACCATGAACAGACGCCGATCAAGATCAGCGTGGACTACGCTTTGCATTGGCTGTTAACGCGAGGCCGCTTGCTCATGCACGCCTTGAGAACATTGCCGTCGCGCATCCATTACAAGTACTGCCAGTACCCTTGATCAACGCGCAGATTCTTCGGGGACGCGAGAGATAAAAGCACGCCAGGAGCCGGCGATGAGCATGCTGTCATGGTTGCTGAACCGCCACCGTCACGACGATCGAGCCGATCACCAGCAGATGAAGCAAATGTTGGATCGCGTCGTCGGAATGAGCCCTCCATTACGTTTCGCCCGGAATTATGAGGCGCGTCTGTTGCCCGCGTTGACTGAAGCCGTGCGTTACATCGAGCGGCTCACTGCGGAAGTTCCCGCTGCGCACGAGGCGACTGCTGCCGCATGGTCCAGCGATCCCTGCATTCACGCCTTCTTTACGACGCCGCAGGACGTATGTGCCGCACTGAGTCAATCAGAACACTTGCGGAGTTACTTCGAGGAGCATGCGGAATTGCTTGAGGTATTCGCGGTGTTGGGCATGGCCTTGCATCAGAGACAGGTGTTCGGCGTTGCACAGCACGGCGTAGCCACCCGATCGGATGTCGCTCAAACTACCGTCAGTTTCAGCGATCATCAGGTGCGCGTATGCGGCGCAACCGATGCAGAACTTCGTCAACAGATCGTGCTGCGGCTGCTCGACCAGTTGATGTTGCAAGGCCTGCAAAGAATCGAAACCGACGAATCGCGGCGCAATGCCCTTCAGGAAGAGCGCGCACTGTTGAGAGCACGCCTCGTGCTATTGGAGCGGCAAGCCGCTGGCGTGCAGTCCATGCTGGGAAGCAAAGCGCCGCCGAGCGTCGGCGAGATGGCGAGTGCCCAGGCGCAACTCGACCGGAACGAACAGGAACTGGCGAAGCTCGGTCTCAAGACGGAGACGATCGAGCGTGGACTGGGTCTGATATGCGAAGTACTGTCTTCGCCGGGGCCATACCTATGCGTGCAACAGAAAAAGCTGCGGCTGGACCCGATGAATATTGTGGCCGATGGTATGGATGGTACGAATGGCACGGGTGGTCGGGAGGCGAACGAGGTCGAGTTCACGGTCGTGCAACTGCCTGAGTCCGCCAACCTGACTCGTGCGTTTGCATTGCTGCGCTTCAAACGCAGTGATCTTCTCCCTGAACGGGATATGTTTGGAGAGGCGAGGCGGCTGCTGATCTGAGGCTGGGAAGCGCGTAACCCATTCATAGCGGATGAGTTATTGCGCTGAGTGCCGCTCGAGGTAATCATCGACGGCACTCCCCACGGTCGGATGAAATTGCGCATCGCCGAGAACATCGGACATTTCGAAACGTCTGAGCTTGTCTCGCACAGGATCCTTCATTTCCGCAAAGTGCAACTCAATGTCGCGCTTGCCTAGTGTTCGCGTCAGTTCTCTGAGCATATCTGCCGAAGTCACATCGATGCTGGTGACAGGCTCGGCAGCCACTACGATTGTGCGCACGGGCGTTGGAGATGTATCGACGGCTTCCAGCAGGCATTCCTGAAAAAGCTCGGCATTGGCGAAAAACAATGGCGCGTCCCAGCGGAATAGAAGCAGTCCCGGAATCCGCAAGGCATGCGGATAGCGCTCGATGTCATGGTAGCCGCGAAGGTGTTCCACGCGTCCGAGAATGGCATAGTGGGGGCGCCAACCGTCCCACAGGAACTCTATGACTGCGATCACAATTGCGATGCAGATACCGGGAATCGCACCGAAGACGGCGACGCCCACGAAGCAGACAATGGAAAGCCAGAACTCCCATTGCTGGATTCGAAAGATGCGGCCGAGGTCCGCAAATTCGAACAGGCCGAGGGCTGCGGCAATGACGACAGCGGCGAGCGCGCTATTGGGCAGGTAGCGCATCAGATTGGGCGCGGCGATCAGAAGAATTGCTACCGCCACCGCGCCGACAACACCTGTCACCTGCGTTCTCGCGCCCGCTGCTTCGGCCACGGGTGTTCGCGAAGAACTGCTGCTGATCGGAAAGCCCTGAAAAAAGCCAGCTGCTAAATTGGCCGCTCCCAAGCCGACCATCTCCTGGTTTGGATCCACATGTGTATGAAATCGCGCAGCGAAGGTCCGTGACAGCACGCTGGTATCCGCAAATGAAATCAGTGCGACCGCACAGCCGCCCAGCAGAATCTTGATGGGATCGGCATCGCCGATCGATGGCAACGCAAATGACGGGAGACCTTGTGGGATCTTGCCGAGTACTTTGACGCCTCGGCTGTCCAGATCGAAAACGATAACGCTTAGCGTCGCGACAACGACGGCGATAAGAATGCCCGGCACTTTATCGAAGCGTTTTAGCAACAGTATCAGCGCGAGGCTTCCCACACCGACCGCGAAGCTGTACCAGTTGGTTTTGCCGTCGACGATTGCGGCGCCAAGCGACAGCAGATCACGCAACGGTCCGCGGTCGTCGAAGGAAACGGCAAAGAGTTTGGGTAGCTGGCTGATCAGGACAGTCAGCGCAATGCCGTTCATGTAGCCGTATCGAATCGGCTTGGAGAGCAGTTCCGTAATGAAGCCGAGGCGGAGAAGCCCCATCACAATACAGAAGAGGCCAGAGACGATCGCCATCATGCTGGCTATCGCGATGGCGCGAGACGGGTCGCTGCCGGCGGTAGCAATAACGACGGCAAGAATCGGCGCGGCCAGCGCGGAGTCGGGACCGAGAACCAGAATCCGGCTGGGGCCGAAGACGGCATAAGCCAGTAACGGAACGATCGTCGCATAGAGACCGTAAACGCCAGGCACGCCGGACGCCTCGGCATATGCGATACCCACGGGTACGAGCATCGTGGTGAGCACCAGTCCCGCTGCAAGATCGTTAGGTAGCCAGTTAAGCCGATATGTCCGAAGCATCGTCAGACCGGGCAGCCAACGCAACCATCGGCGTGCGGGCGCCGCAGTCTGTTCACCTTCCGGAACAGGATGGTCGGATTGCATTTGTCGGATGGTTGAGGAAAAAAGTCGCGATATTGAGTCTTCCGCACCGCCATTTCCGCATCAAGGATAGGCGAGTCAGTACGGCACGGTGAATGGGACCATGGTCCAATATCTCCCGCAGCAGGCGATGCGCAGACGGGCTTTGGCATGCATATTTACCGGTTACGAGTATTGACGCTCGTGACCGGCGGACCCGGTTTGCCAGCGCATGCAGTCTCGCGACGCAGCACGGTATCGGCAGCCGTTGACGGCCACAAGCCCTGGCTCCGAGCGCCGCTTTTAAATAGATCGCGACATTAAGTAGAAATGCGCCCAGAATGAGGAGGAGAGCGGCCTCTTCGTGGCCGCCGAAACGGGGGAACAAAATGGCAAAAGGTCAACTGCGTAGTAACCGCGAGGCGAAAAAGCCAAAACAGCCGAAGAAGTCACCATCACCCGGAACGGATCTGTTCAGGACGCCTGCCTCCAAGTCTGCCGTACCGAGTGCGGTAGCGAAGAAAAAGTAATGACACGCGCACGTGGCGGGCAGCCGCTTTGCCCCATGTGTGTGCGCATTTCAACAAGGTGTACGAGAGCCAGTTAGAAGCAGCGTCGCTGCGATTTCGCGTGCACCTTTTTCCTGTTTCTTGGCGAGTCACGATCAGCAGAATTGTTATCGCTGATCCGTCGCTCGATCCACCCGACCCACGTCACCGCCGGCACCCGGCATCTCCAGCGCGCAGCGCGTCACGTGTTTTATCAATGAAAGGATGGTCCGATGAAACTTCGCGTGGGCTATGAGCTGGTCTATGAGTGCGCACAGCCGACACCGATGATGTTGATGCTGAACACACACTTTTCGCACGCTCAGGACGTGTTGTCCGCCGATCTTCTGGTTGTGAATCCGCCAGTAGCCATTACGCAGTATCGCGATAGCTTCGGCAATCTGTGCAGCCGCCTTGTTGCACCTCAAGGGGCGATCTCGCTTTCGACAAGCGCGCTGCTCAACGTCTCCGATCAGCCGGAGACGCGCGGTCCTTTTGATTATCAGCATGCCGTCGAAGCGCTCCCGGACGAGTGCCTCGCGTTCTTGCTCGGCAGCCGTTATTGCGAAACGGATCTGCTTTCCGACATTGCGTGGAAACTGTTCTCGAGCACGCCACCCGGCGGTGCACGGGTTCAGGCGATTTGCGACTACGTGCACCGCCATATCGAATTTGGCTACGAATTCGCGCGCCCGACCAAGACCGCATTCGATGCATGGCAGGAACGCAAAGGCGTCTGTCGCGATTTCGCCCATCTGGCTGTGGCGCTGTGCCGTGCAATGAATATTCCGGCACGCTACTGCACCGGCTATATCAGCGATGTCGGCGTGCCGCCGCCCTGGAGCGCAATGGATTTTGCGGCATGGTTTGAAGCGTATGTCGGCGGCTCGTGGCAAACCTTCGATCCGCGCAATAACGTGCCGCGTATCGGTCGGGTGCTGATGGCGCGTGGCCGCGATGCTGCCGACGTGGCAATCAGCAACACGTTCGGCCCGACGAAGCTCATCAAATTCGACGTTCACTGCGCGGCGGAATGACGACGGACGGCTCCGGCGCAGTCTGGAGCGAGGCGGTCGACACACGTTCGACACATGCTCGACGCCTCGCGGTGACATGTGTCGCCGGCCGAGTTAGCTGCCCCGATAAATGTCGCAAGACAAGCCAACGATACAAGGGCCCCCGTCTCGCCCTCTGCCGCTTGCGGCGGAGCCGCCGGGTTGCGGTCCGAGAGAGTCGTACCCGGGTGTCGCTGCCGTAGGCTGCGACATTGCAGGTTGCGACATGGTCGTACCTGATCCGTCGCTATTCTGGACAGGCTGGCCAGTTTGCGAATACGCGAGACCCGATGCAGCGGACATTACCGTGGCAACCAGCATTGAAGATAAGGAAACTTTCATTTTTAACCTCAGTTTGAAGCACGATCCGGTATAGATCGATAGGATCACGAATCGAACCGTGTAGGTTGAATTACATACCTTCTTTTGACCCCTTTGTGCCGCAATTGCCTAATTGCGTGTCGATTGTAAAAACGGGCAGCGTCACGGCTCAACTTTTAATGCTCCGCTTGCTGCTGGCCATAAGTCGACTCCCAACCACCGCCGAGTACCTTGCAGAGCGTGATGAGATTAGTGGCGGCGTTCGCTTTGCTGTGTTCAAGATTACTCTGTGCGTCGAGCAACTGCTTCTGCACGTTGAGCACGTCGAGAAAATCGACGGCCCCTGCTTTGTACCGTTGCCGTGCGATCGAAAGCGCACTCTGATTCAGGCTGACCACTTGTTTGAGCCGATCGTTGCGGCGCTGTTCGGCGTCGTACACGACAAGCGCATCGTCCACCTCGCGCCAGGCCTGCAGCACCGTGCGCTTGTAGACGATAGCGGCTTCCTGCTGTTGCGCCTCGCGCAAGTGCAGTGTTCCCTTCAGGCGGCCACCCTCGAAGATTGGAAGCGTTATTGACGGCCCAATCACGAATTGACCCGACGCCCAGTCTGCGAGAGTAGAAAGCTGAAGGCTCTGAAATCCCGCGCTACCATTGAGCGATATGCGCGGATAAAAGTCTGCCTTAGCCATACCGATAGTCGCGGTCGCGGCGTGCAATTGCGCCTCGGCTCTCCTGATGTCCGGCCTGCGTTGCACCACTTCCGACGGAAATCCGATAGGTACCTGACGAGGCAACGCTGGAACATCACCGGCCTCGCTGAGCATCTGCTGTAGTCCACCCGGCTGCATTCCCAGTAACACGCCAATTGCATTGATCGTTGTTTCGCGGCTGGCCTCGAGAGTCGGAATGAGGCTCTCGATAGACTCTGCCTGCGCGGAAGCGTTGGCCACGTCCAGATTCGTAGTGACGCCTTCACGTACTCGCGTCTCTGTGAGCTTCGTGGCATCACGAGCGATTGCAAGGTTCTGCTTTGCTATTTCCAGCAGAGCCTGAGTGTCGCGCAGCTGAACATAGTCTCGCGCAAGTTCCGCGCGTGCAGACAACAGCACAGCATTCCGGTCCTGATAAGACGCCTCGCTCATCGCGGTGGCGGCCTCCACGCCACGCCTTACTCGTCCCCAGAAATCGAGTTCCCACGACGCGTCGAAGCCGAACTGATAAAGGTCGTACGCCGGCGAGCCTTTGTCGCCAGGCAATGCCGCCACGCCGGTCGGCGAGGCACCGGAAGCGGACTGGGTTTGTGTTCCCGTGGGTGTAACGCCGAGCAACGAGAGGATGCCGTTCATGCTGCCGCGCTCGCGGTTATATGAGGCGGCTCCATTGAGGCTGGGATATTCCTCAGCGCCGACGATGCGCCGCTCCGCCCGGCTTTGCAGCAGGCGAGCGGACGCCGCCGCTACATCGAGGTTCGCATCGCCCAGACGTTCTTCCAGCGAATTCAGCGTGGGATCGTTAAGCAGCTTCCACCAGTCGGAGTTGAATTCCGACTCGACCGGGCGGCTCGCTGCTTGTGCGGACTGTGTTCGATTGAACACATCAGGTGCAGCGGCCTCTGGGCGCTCGAAGTTGGGCCCGACCAGACACCCGCTTAGCGCAAAGCACACCAACACAGCCAATGCCGGTGTACGGACGGAAAACTCGCGCGCGTTCATTTGAGGTCCGCCTCCTTCATCGACACATCGGCGGGTTTGCCGACAGCGACTTCAGTCTCGACAGAAAGCCCCACGCTCAATGCAGATGCCGCTTGCTGACCCGGGTCGATGCTGATCTTGACCGGCACGCGCTGCACCACTTTCGTGAAATTACCGGTCGCGTTGTCGGGCGCGATAGGCGCAAAGCTGACGCCGGTAGCGGGCGCAAGACTGTCGATATGACCTCGAATAACGACGCCCGGAAAACTGTCGACCTTAATGCGCACTGTAGCTCCCGGGCGCATTCTTGCAAGCTGGTTTTCCTGAAAGTTCGCGACGACATATGCATCCGTAAGCGGCACGATGGCAAGAAGCGGGGCACCCGGCGTAATGAATGCGCCAACGCGTGCCGAACGTCTTCCGACCTTCCCGTCTATGGGTGCACGAATCTCCGTATAGGAAAGGTTCAGCTTCGCCTGCTCCAGAGTGGCCTGCGCATGCGCGAGGGCGCCGGCTGCTTTATCGCGCTGCGTACGCAGCACGTCGAGGTTTTGCTGGGTGGCGACGAGTACCGCGCGATCGCGCGACTGTTGTGCGAGTTGCTCGGCCAGTGCGCTCGATGCACGCTGTTGTTCCTGCGTCGTGCCCGCGCCGGTTTCGGACAGGTTGCGATAGCGCGATGCATTTGCTTGCGCAAACTCGATGGCTGCTTCGTCCGAGCGAAGCGTCGCGCGGCCCTGATCGACGAGCGACGGATGCCGTGCAATCTCTGCGTCGTAGTTCGCAACGGAGGCTTTCGCGGCGGCCACGTCAGCCTCGGCGCTCATGAGCGCTGCCCGGAAGTCACGGTCGTCGATACGCGCGAGCAGTTGGCCGGCCTTCACCTGCTGGTTATCTGTGACCGGCACGTCAGACAACTGGCCTGCGATGCGTGACGCCACCAGAGTGAAATCGGCGGTGACATATGCGTCGTTGGTCGACTCGCTGCCGGGCTCGGCCCACAGCCATATACAAACAAGTACAACGACGCAGGGAACCACCACATACGCGGCGAGCCGAAGCGTTTTCAAAGGGAGTCGGAAGACAGTTGACATATATTCATCGATCAGCGGGAAGAGGGAGGCGTGGTGCACCAGGGCGGATAGATACGCGTCGGTAACACGGGCACGAGAAGAAGCAGGGCTATCGCGATGCAGCCCATCACGCGATAAAGGTCCGCGGATGTCAGCACGACGGACTGCTCGTGAATACGATGCGCAAGTGCGGCGAGGAGGCCGTGATCTTCACCGACGCTTTGCGCTGTAATCAGTGCGCTATTGCCGAGCCGGTCAACGAGCATGCTCGAATGAAAGTGCTGGCGAGCAGTACCTAGCCCCTCGATGAGACTGGTCGCTACCACTCCGGCGAAAACCTTCACCGTGTTGAACATGGCGGATGCAAACGGGCCATCTGTTGGAGCGAGACCACCGGTTACGCCCATCAGGATCGAGAGGATCACCATGGGTTGTGCTGCAATTTGCAGCGATTGCAGCCAGTAGAAGTTATCGCGTACCCACTCTGACGTCATGAAGCTTCCCATGAAGCAGGTGACGCCCATTAGCGAAATTCCTACGGCGAGAATCCACCGGCGGTCGATCCGCTGGACGTTCAGAACGGCCGCGGTCAGAGGCAGCGCAATTAATAGAGGCAGTGCGACGAGCAGCGCCAACGGCGTCGTTTGAAGCGGCCGATAGCCGTGTACTTTCGCAAGGTATTGGGACGGGATGACGGCGATGCCGGTCAGCAGGATCACGGCCCCCGCGAGCGTAAGAAGGCCGTGCGTGAAGTTTCTCCGGCCAAGTAGACGCAGGCCGAAAAACGGCAGCGGATGAAACCACTCGTTCACGATGAATGCGACCAGCAGCAATGCACCACCGCCGAGCATCACGCGGATAAAGCCGGAATTGAGCCAGTCCAGCCGGTCGCCCTGTAATAAACCAATGACCAGCATCGCAACTGCAGGACAGCCTGTCACGAATCCGCTCCAATTGAACGATTTGAAACGTTCGAGTTTGAGCGGCTCCACAGGAAGCCCTTGCTGGATCGCGATACAACTCAGCAGGCCTAGCGGCACGATCTGCCAGAAAGTCATCCGCCAGTTCACATATTCAGTCCACAGCGCGGCGAGAGGAATTCCGAGTGCCGGCCCGAAGGTTGCAGTCAATGCATAGCCAGCAAGTCCATAGAGCTTGATCTTCGGCGGAAGATAGCGCAGTGCTGCGATGATCAGCATCGGAGGAAGACATCCGCCGGCTATTCCCTGGAGTACTCGAAGCACATACAGCGTCGGCAGATTCGGTGCCAGCGGGCAAAGAAATCCGAACACCATGGTGGCCACGACCGCGCCGATCGTGAACCGCTTGAGCGTGAGCGTCATCGCGAACCACGGCGCAAATACCATCGTGGTCACGTTTGCAGCCTCGAAGAGAGCAGTCAGCCACGTTCCGTCGTCGTGTCCGATCGACAGTGCGCCGCGGATGTCCGTCAGCGCGACCGCCGTCACCTGCTCATTGACTATCGCCAGCAATGAGGAGAGAAGCATCCCAACCAACCCGATTGCGAGGCGAGGCGATAACGCAGATGTCGCAGCGTTCTTTGGAGCTGGACTGTCTGCTTCCCGTAAGGCGACCGGTGGCGGCGAGCCGACTTCCTCCGGTTCTGCCGTTCCAGTCGTCCGTGGCGTTGCGATGTTCATGAGGTCTGCAGATCTACCAGAATGGTTGGGCTTTTGCGCCGGGCACCGGGATTGCCGACGCTCGGTAGTGTTAAATATCGAGCGGAATCGGCGTACAGGTCACTTCTTTCTCCTCGTAGTTCCGGCGCGTCCGTTCAACGTATTTCAGCGCCGCGGGACTACCGCATCGAGGTTGATTAATTCTAGGAGACCAGCCGACCTTCATGAAAGACAATGGAGCTTGTGCATTTGGCCATTCCGTTTGCGAATCGGGCCAATGAGTCCGAGCGCCCTCATGCATGCGCGTGTTCTGGAATAGTCTCTTTCGATTGGACGAGCCAATCGACATGGGTTGTGCTGGAGACAGTAGGAAGACGTGTAACTCGCCACGAAGCGTACGGTGGCCATTTTTCTGATCGTTTTTGGGCCAACGCAAGAATGCAGGCTTTCCAATGGCACATACGACACCCATAGTTAGGACAAGCCGGCGATGTGCCGTCGCGCCATGCTTCTTCTGAAAGGTGCATCGCCATGAACTGCGTGCTGGCTTGCATGCAGTCTGATGTCTGGTGCGGAGAACGTGTGCAGCCGTAATGCTATTGACTGGAGAGGTGAGACATGAAATTTTCGGTGAAGAAAGACATTCACACAGACGACGTCCCGACCATTGAGCATGCAATGAAGATGGTCGACGCAGACGCCAAAGTTAGCGTGAACGTCGATGCAAAAACCGTGAGCGTCGATTCGTGGTTAATGCCGGAGGAGTTCCTCGTTGCTTTCGTTGACGAAGACTATGACGTGCGCATTGTCGAGGCATAGGCTGCCGGTACTCGGGCGAATTGGGAGGCGATGTAGGGCCGCCTCCCGATTCGCCCTGCGCGCTAGGCAGCAGGCTGCGCGTCGCTGAAGTATTGAGGTGCTTCACGGCGATCGAACATTCCATACTCGCGCACCACACGAATATGTCGCAAGTGCACGTTGGCCGACAGCGTGCCTTCTCGCTGGAATGCCTGTGCGGCATCTAGATCGCGCCACGTCAGCACCGCAATCACGTCGCCTGGCGTCATTAGCGCATCGAATACGTCCCACGCAACCAGACCGGAAGCCGCCAGGTCGAGTCCCATTGACTTCACAACGGCCTCTGCTCCTGCCTGTCTGAGCCACTCCGGATCGTACGTCGCAGCGAGTAGCGTCACAGCAGTGCCCGCTCCTGTCTCGGTTACATCAAGACGTTGTTCAAGCAGCACTTCTCCCTCAGGCAGGCAAGTGTCCTCGACGACTTGTCCAATTCGCAGGCGATAGTCGGAAAACACACGGTCGCGCGCTGCCTGTTGTACTTGATGATGCTTCGTCGTGGTGCGCCAGCGCACGAGGGACTTTTCGTCGCGCCAGGTTGACAGCGAAAGTAGCCACCCGTCGCGCGTCAAACTTGCATAGCGGTTGTTGTCGATAAATCCCACGATCCTTTCGAGTTCTGGGCGTAGCATCTTTGCCATGCCGAGATACAGATCGAACTGTTCACGTAGAGGATGTACTTCGAGCATTGCAGAAAACATTCCGGACTCTTCCTTTGCTTAGCGATACGATTGACCCGCAGTCGGGCGATTGGCCGCATTGATTGTCCGTGACGCATCGAATTTACTGAAGCGCAAGCGCGCCCCATATTGGGCCAATAAGTTCGGCAAATTTGCCATTCCGCTGGCGCGTGTCACCACAGTCGCCGCGCGGAGACGAGCGTCTTCTTCCGTCAGACCAATAGTGCGGATGCGGGCATAGCTAGCACAGCGAACACTTTGTGCATTGCATCTGCGTCTTCCTTAAATAGCCTGCGCTCGGCCAATCCCGGTCTTCTTTGGGCCAGGATGAAGAAACGAAGCATTCCGATGCCTACAATCGCGAGGTGCGCAGCAGATGACCGATGGGGAGTTGAAATGGACAAATTGCGCGAGATGGAGGTCTTTGTAGCCATCGTCGATCGTGGCAGCTTTACGGGTGCATCGGAGAAGCTCGGAATGTCGACGCCGGCGGTCTCACGGGCACTGAATTCGCTTGAAGCGCGGCTTGGCACGCAACTGCTCGCACGGACCACTCGCACGGTTCGGCCAACTGACGCAGGCGTCGGCTACCTCGATGCCTGCCGTAAAGTGCTGGACGCTATTACCGAAGCCGATGCGAATGTCGCAGCAGACCACCTCAATCCCGTCGGCACGCTGACGGTATCGGCGCCGGTTCTATTCGGGCAGCGGTTCGTCGCACCCTTGATCAACGCGTTCGCGCTGCGCTACCCCGAGGTCAACGTCAATGCCGTGTATGCCGATCGCACGACTCGGCTACTGGAAGAAGGCGTGGATATTGCAATTCGTATCGGCCATCTCGGAGATTCGACGATATTCGCCGTTCCTCTAGGGACGGTGCGACGCCGGACCTACGCGGCGCCGGCGTACCTTGCTGCGCATGGTGAGCCCAGCCATCCCAGGGAACTGATGAACCACCACTGTGTGTCGTTTACCGGCGTGTCCAGTCCGTTCGAATGGGTGTTCAACGAGAATGGATCGAGACTGCCGGTGCGGCTTCAGCCACGGATGATTGTCGACCTGTCTCCCGCCGCGGTGCTGGCGGCACTCGATGGCGTAGGCATCACTCAACTACTCTCGTATCAAGCGGCGCCAGAGGTGCTCGATGGCAAGCTGCGGGCTCTCCTGACGGCGTTCGAGCCCGAGGCTGTGCCAGTGAATCTGCTGCACATCGAGCGACGGGGCGCGAGCGGCAAGGTGCGCGCGTTTGTGGATTTCGTCACCGATAGCCTGCGCAGCAATCCGCACCTTCAGGACGAAGACGCAACGGCCACGTAAAGTTCGCGATAGGCACTCACCAGCGAATCGAGGCTATATGCACGATTGAGACCACTCGGGTTAGGCAGCACCCATGCGCGCGCACCGCCGAATCTGTCGGCCTGCAGTCCCCATTGGATATCGCGCCTGCCGGACATTGCCGAGATCGCCATCTTCCCGAGAAAGGCAACATACCGCGGCGCATACTGTTCGATTTTGCGCTGGAAATCAGATGCGGCCGCTTCTATCTCCAGTCGCGAAAGCTCGCCCGCTCGCGCGGTTGGACGCGAGACCGCGGTGGTGAGTCCGCAACCATAACGGAGCAAAGTACAGTCGTCTTCAGGACGAATCTGTTGCGGAGTAAAGCCTGCGAGGTGCACCGCCTGCCAGAAGCGGTTGTTTCTACCCTCGAAGTGGTGGCCTGTCGCTGCAGCACGCATGCCAGGATTTATTCCACAAAATATCAGCGATAGACCTGGCTCTAGAACATCCGGAAGCGATTGAGCGTCGATGGCGCAACTCACGAATAACTCGCGCTTTGTGCCGCCACCAGCATGCCGCTGCCCGTATCTGTCCGCGGGCGCGACTCGACCGTGCCGCGGAATCGTTGGCGATATTGTTTTGGCGTGACATTGAGCCGACGGGCGAAGGTGGTACGCATTTGCGTGGCACTGTGAAAACCGCACTTGAATGCGACGGTTTTTAGCGGAGCGTCCGAGTCTTCGAGCAGCTTTCTCGCCGTATCTACGCGAACCTGTTCGACAAACGCCGAAGGCGTGACCTTCGCATACTTGGCGAAGAGGCGGGAGAAAGTGCGTCGGCTGACAGAAACAGCGGTGGCGAGCTGTTCGATCGAAAGAGTGTCGGTTATATGCTCGGTCACATACTGATGCACTTTGCCGATAATCGGATTGTCATCCTTGCCGGCCCCGATGTAAGGGCTGTACTGCGATTGACCGCCTTCTCGCTGGATATATACAACGAGACGTTTTGCGACACGCACCGCCATTTCGTGTCCCCAGTCCTCGGCCACGAGCGAAAGACAAAGGTCGATTCCCGCTGTCACGCCAGCAGATGTAAACAGCCGGCCGTCACGAATGAAAATCCGGTCGGGCTGCACGCAGGCCAGAGGGAAGTCGCGCGCGAGGCGGGCGGCTTCTGCCCAATGGGTCGTTACTTGCTTGCCGTCGATCAGTCCAGCGTGTCCCAGTACAAACGCGCCGTTGCACACCGAACCGAACCGTGCCGCGCCATATGCCTGCGTTTGCAACCACTTCAGAAAGTCGTCCGTTGGCCGGTAATCGGGCAGGGTCGGTCCTCCCGCGACGAGAACCATATCGAACTGGGCGAGAGAATCGGCAAAAGCCGATGGCACGGAAAGTTGCATCCCGTTGGAGCATGTCACGGTGCCGGCTTTGCTTCCGACAAGCGACACCTCATAGCGTTGATGCTCGGAGAGATTTGCATTCGCTTCCGCGAATACATCGAGTGGGCCTGCAACGTCCAGTGCCTGCACACCATCGAATACGACAATGGCGACTTTCATGCCGTGACCTTCATCAAATAGGAACGCGCTTCCGTTACCAGCATGGGCCGACGCTCCTTGATGGGGGCGCCATGCAACGCGATAAGCGACGGCAACGAGCGATGGCCTAGCTTACAGCAACCGCCACATGCGGCGCCCGCCGTAACCGTTAAATGACTTTTGCGTCAGTGTAAAGAACGGACAAAAACTCACGGCAACGCCGGCGGCACGAAGTGGCCCAAATTCCGCGCTGATTGGCCGGGTATCGCGGGATCTATGCATTCCGGGGCGACGTCGATTGGTTAAAGTTGATTTGAAGGATCGATCTATTTGAGTGCACTCGCGGAGTAACGGCGCATGCGTGTCGGAATGATGGTGTATTCAGGTTTTCAACTGCTCGAGGTGAGTTGCTCAATGGACGTGTTCCAGGAAGCGAACCGTGTATGCGGCGCCGCCTTCTACGAGCAGCACGTTGTTGGGCCGCGTCCCGGGCCGGTTACATGCTCGAACGGCACCGCGGTGGGCACCACGGCGTCTCTGCGCGATTTGCAGACATCGTTCGACATTGTCATGGTGCCCGGTTCTCCGGCGACAGGTTCGGAGCGCGAGCACCGCGAACTGGTGAATTGGCTAACGAACGCTGGACGCAGCGCGAGAAAGATCGCGTCGGTATCGAACGGTGCTTTTCTCGTGGCGCGCGCGGGTCTTGCGAACGATCGCTGGCTGACCACGCGTGAGTGCGACGCACAGCGTCTTGCAAGCGAGTATCCATCGGTACACGTTGTAACGGATCAAATCTGCTTGAAAGACGGCAATCTCTATTCGTCGGGCGGCGTGAGTGCCGGTATCTATCTCGCGTTGGCTCTCGTCGGAGAAGATCTGGGCGAACACATCGCCGGCGACGTTGCGAAAGCACTATTGCCTCCAGGCATTTGAACCGAAGCGTGTACCGCAAGGCGCTGGAACGATCGCGTTTCCTTTTTCGCAATGCCGCGGCGATACGGTGGCCCGGATGTGTTCTCTTTTGGCCCGTAGAGCGCCTGCATCGTTGAGCGTGCTGTTTGGATCATTGGCAGAATCGTCTTCATGGTTCTTCTGGCCCATCGCCGGTAAGACCTGGCCGTCGATCCCAAGGCGGTTCTCCACACGAGTCAGCCATGACCACCAATCTGAACGTTGCTTCACAAGTCTGTCCGGTACCAACGCTTCCCGGCGAACCAATGTCGGGCGCCGACATTATCCTGCGCGTACTTGCGGAGCAGGGCGTCGATACGCTATTCGGATATAGCGGCGGCGCGATCCTGCCGACTTACGACGCAGTGTTCCGTTTCAACGAATCACACGCCGCACGCCCTGAACGCCAGATCAAATTCGTCGTGCCGGCCAACGAACAGGCGGCGGGTTTCATGGCGGCCGGCTATGCGCGCGCGAGCGGAAAAGTAGGTGTGTTCATGGTGACGTCCGGGCCTGGCGCGACCAATGCAGTCACGCCGATCGCCGACTGTAACGGCGATTCGATTCCCGTCGTGCTCATATGCGGACAGGTGCCGCGCGCGGCAATCGGCAGTGACGCTTTCCAGGAAGCGCCGGTCTTCAACATCATGTCGGCCTGCGCCAAACAGGTGTTTCTCGTCACCGACCCCGCCAAACTCGAACAGACATTGCGCACGGCATTCGAAATCGCGCGCACCGGCCGCCCTGGTCCGGTCGTAGTCGATGTGCCCAAGGACATCCAGAACTGGGTCGGTCAGTATCAGGGGCAAGGCACCTTGCACTTTCGAGGCTACTCCGACCGGTTGCGATTGGTGGCTAACGGTTCTCGTCTTGACGAGCAAAAGGGCGCCCAGTTCTTCGATCTCCTTAGACAAAGCGAGCGACCGCTCCTGTATGTGGGCGGCGGTGTTATCGCGGCAGGCGCGACGGCCGAACTGCGTCAGTTCGCGGAGCGTTACGAGATCCCGGTCGTGACGACGTTGATGGGCCTCGGCGCGATACCAGCGCAACACCCGCTATCGCTCGGCATGCTCGGCATGCACGGCGCCGCCTGCGCGAATTACGCCGTTGAAGATTGCGACTTCCTGATTGCGGTGGGCGCACGCTTCGACGACCGGGTCGCGGGCGGCCGACCGGACATGTTTGCGGCAGGCGCGCGACACGTCGCACATATCGACATCGACGAGGCGGAGATCAACAAGGTCAAGCGCGCGCATTGGAGTCACATAGGCGACGCGAGGCAGGCATTGCGCGCATTGATGGAGCACGAGTCCGTTGCTTTGTCGTCCGCCGGATGGATCGGATGGGTGACGGAACTGAGGCAGCGCCACGGCATGAACTATGACCGCAGCAACCCGCTGATTCAGCCGCAGCGTGTGATTGAAAAACTCAGCGAAATTACTGGTGGGCGCGCAATCATCAGCACAGGTGTAGGCCAGCATCAAATGTGGACCGCACAGTTCTACCAGTTCACCGAGCCGCGAAGCTTTCTTACCTCGGGCAGCATGGGCACGATGGGATTCGGCCTGCCCGCCGCAATCGGCGCTCAACTGGCGCGGCCTGATGCGCTGGTTATCGACATCGACGGTGACGGCAGTATCCGCATGAACGCTGGAGAACTCGAAACGGCCAGCACGTATGGCGTTCCAGTAAAAGTCTTGCTGCTCAACAATCGCGGTGACGGGATGATTCGCCAGTGGCAGCGTCTCTTTTACGAAGGACGTACTTTCGTAAGCGACAAGGCTCTTCATCGCAAGGACTTTGTGATGGCGGCGCGCGCGGACGGCTTCGAGTTTGCCTGTCGCGTCGAAACGCCGGGCGAACTCGAGGAGAAACTGAAAGCATTCGTGGCGTTCGAGGGACCCGCTTTTCTGGAGGTGATGATCGATCAGAACGCCGACGTATTTCCAATGGTAGGTCCGGGTCAAAGCTATTCGAACATGATTACAGGGCCGTTCATACCGTCGCGATCCGATCCGGAACCAGGAAAGGAAGGGGCGGTGCGCCTTCAGGCTGCGGACATGTTCTGAGCATGCTTTCGATGCTTTCTATTTCCATTCCGGGCAAAACGCCATGATTGATGTCGACCTGATTCATAAGGCGCTCGCGAATCCCTTCCGGCGGCAGATTCTCGCGTGGTTAAAGACGCCGGACGAAGTTTTTGCACAGGGTCACATCGATTTCAGTCACGGCGTGCCACCGAACGCGATTCACGCGCGCAGCGGTCTATCGCAGTCCACGGTCTCGGTGCACGTTGCAAGCCTGGTAGAGGCGCAGCTTGTGGTTCCGACGCGAGTGGGCCAGTGGGTCTTTTTATCGCGCAATGAAGAGGTGATAGGCGAGTTTGCCAGACAGGTCAGCTTACATTTGTGAATGCGGCGCGCGGCGCATCGCGTCTCTTCTCTTCGTCGAAATCGTCCGGTGTTCTTCACAAATCGTCCTATGCTGGAAGTCGAGACAAGGGTTGGACAATTGCAAAGGCACAGTCTTCGCTTCAGGTTCGATGCGTGGCATTGACCCTGTCTCTTTGCCCGACCGGAGTACCCGGCTTCGGGATCTGTGCGGCACCACTCAATGCGGAGGTATCGTCATGATCGAGCCTTGCGATTTCCGGCTCAAAAGAATTGCGCTGAACCACGGAGGCGGCTCCATGCCCGCAATCGGCTTTGGCACGCTGATCGCCGATGCGGCCATCACGACGAGCGCCACGAAAGACGCGCTGGAGGCGGGCTATCGGCACTTCGATTGTGCGGAACGCTATCGCAACGAGCGCGAGGTGGGCGACGCGTTACAAGCGGGGCTTGCAGCGGGAGGAATCGCACGCGAAGACATCTTCGTGACCACGAAGCTATGGAATTCGAATCATCGTCCGGAGCGCGTCAAACCGGCTTTCGACGCAAGCCTTGAAAGGCTTCGACTCGACTATCTGGATCTTTATCTCATTCATACGCCGTTCGCATTCCAGGCGGGAGATGAGCAGGATCCCCGCGACGCAAATGGAAACGTGCTTTACGACGAAGGAGTAACCCTGCTCGATACATGGCGGGCGATGGAAGATCTGGTCGACGGGGGAAGATGTCGCGCGATCGGTCTGTCCGACATTGGCCTCGATGATCTGGTACCGCTCTATGAATCGGCAAGAATAAAGCCGGCCGTGGTTCAGGTCGAGGCGCATCCCTATCTTCCAGAAAACGAACTCCTGGAGTTCTGCAAGAAGAAAGAGATCGTGTTTCTGGCGTTTGCGCCGTTAGGTCACGGAATTAGACCCGGGCCGCTCGAAGATCCCGTCGTTTCACGAATTGCCGCGCGGATTGGCAAGACGCCTGCGCAGGTACTGCTTGCATGGGCGGTGCAGCGTGGTACCGCCGTCCTGACGACGCCGAAGACCGCCGCCCGTGCGCGCGAGAATTTCGACATTTCAGCTCTTCCCGCTGATGCCTTTGACGAGATCAATCGCATCGAAACCAGGCAGCGGTTCAACCAGGTCGTGAAGACCGGCAACCCGGGATTTATCCCGCGCATTGAATGAGGTTGCGATCTGGCGCAGTGCTGGCCACAAACGAGCGCGGAATGCCCCGAAACCGTCGAAGTGAGCGCGTCAGTCATAACCCTTAGAACCTGAACTGTTCTCATCAGTGGTCAGGAGACTGCTGGTCCTGGCGAGCGGACACGGTTATGACTTCACTCGCGCCCCAAGCGCACGAATCTATCCAGGTGATGATCCTCATCTCCAAGCTGATGATCGATCATCACAAGCCGCTTCGCGTAATGAGCGAGCGGCAACTCCCACGTCATGCCTATGCCGCCGTGCAGTTGAATGCACTCTTGCGCGACCAGTGCGCCGATCCTGCCGATGCTGTACTTCGCCGCCGACACCGCGCGCTCCCGCACCGTGCGCTGCGCACCGAGCGCCGCTGCTGCGTTGATTACCGCTGAACGCGCCTGCTCGATTTCCAGCAGCATGTCGGCCATTCTGTGCTGCAGCGCCTGGAAGCTGCCTATCGCCACGCCGAACTGCTTGCGCGTGCGCAGGTAGTCGAGCGTGTAGTCTTTCGCGACGTCCATCGCGCCGACAGCCTCCGCACACAACGCAAGCACACCACATGCAATCGCATACTCGAGCGTCGGGAAGCCCGCACCTTCCGCGCCAAGCAGCGATTCTTCGCTGAGTGTGACATTGTCGAACGTGACTTCGGCCGCGCGTCCGCCGTCGATCTTCGGATAGCCCCGCACGCTGACGCCTGCTGCGTCCCGAGGCACGAGAAAGAGCGATATGCCTTCCTCTGAATCTTCGTTGCCGACGGTCCGCGCGGACACGAGAAAGAGTGCAGCGTGCTCACCGTGCTGTACCACCGCTTTAGCGCCGTTCAATTGCCACGTGCCGCCCTCGCGTTGGGCGCGCGTGGTGACACGCGAGAGCTCGTAATGGCCGCCGGGTTCACCATGCGCGAGTGCGGCGATACGCGAGCCGTCGATCAATTCGCCCAGCAGAGCGCGTTGCGGGGCGTTGCCGCTTCGTGCGACGGCCTGGCCCACAATGAGCGTATCGAGGAAAGGTTCGACCACGAGGCCGCGGCCCAGGCTCTCGAACACCACCGCGATATCGAATCCGCCGCCGCCAAAGCCGCCGTTCGCTTCATCGAAGAGGGCACCGATAATGCCTAGCTCTGCAAAACGACTCCACAGTTCAGGGCTAAAGCCTTCAGGCAAGCGGGCGATCCTGTCGCGCGTCTCGAAGCGGTACTGCTCGCTGACGAAGCGGTTCAGCGTATCCGCAAGCATGCGGCGATCTTCGGTGTGCTGGAAATTCATGACGAGCGTCTCCTACAGTCCGAGGATCATTTTAGAAATGATGTTCTTCTGGATTTCATTCGAGCCGCCGAAAATCGACAGCTTGCGGTTGTTGAAATACAGCGAAGCCGCGCTCGCCGCTTCTTCGGGACCGACCGGTGCGCCTTGATAACCGTCGTGCAATGCTTCTTCGATGAACGGCTGCGCATACGGCCCCATCGCGCGGCGCGTCAGCGACGAGATTTCCTGGCGAATCTCCGTGCCGCGAATCTTCAGCATCGAACTCTCGGCACCCGGCACGCCTCCGCCCGCTACTGCCGCGATCACGCGCAAGTTGGTCGTCTTCATGTTCTCCAGATCTATTTCAACGCGTGCCATGCGCGCCGCGAACGCCGGATCTTCGCAAAGCGGCCGGCCGTTGCGCTGCTGTTTCGCGGCAATCTTGCGCAGCCGGTTGAACGCCGCGACGGAGAACCCGACGCCCGCAATATTCGTACGTTCGTACGTCAGCAGATATTTGGCGTACGTCCAGCCCTTGTTTTCCTCCCCGACCAGGTTCTCAGCGGGCACTCGCACGTCGGTGAAAAATACTTCGTTCACTTCATGCTCGCCATCGAGCGTGATGATCGGCCTCACTTCGACGCCCGGCGTTTTCATATCGATCAGCAGGAAGCTGATGCCTTCCTGCTTGCGTACGTCGGTTGCGGTGCGCACGAGACAGAAGATCATGTTCGCGTAGTGGCCGAGCGTGGTCCAGGTCTTCTGGCCGTTCACGATGTAATGCTCGCCGTCCGCGTCGACGCCGCGCACGGCAGTGGTCTTGACCGAAGCGAGATCGGACCCTGCGCCGGGTTCTGAGTAGCCCTGACACCACCAATCGGAACCATCGAGAATACGCGGCAGCCAATGCCGCTTTTGCGCTTCATTGCCGTATCTGATCAACACCGGTCCGAGCATGTTGACGCCGAACGGCACGATGCGCGGCGCTCCGGCCAGCGCACATTCGTTTTCGAAGATGAACTTCTGCACTGCGGTCCAACCCGGGCCGCCGTATTCTGCCGGCCAGTGATTCGCAAGCCAGCCGCGCTCGTTCAGAATCGCATGCCACCCGGCCATGTCGTCGCGCGTGAGGCGCCGGCCGCCATGCACCTTGTCGGCGAGGTGCTGCGGAAGCTTGTCGCGCAAGAACGCAAGCACCTCTTCGCGGAAGGCTTCTTCTTCAGGGGTGAAGTTCAGATCCATGACTGTTCCTTCGTGATGTTCAACGGCTGCGCGGAAAAGCGAGCCGCTTCATGCCGTGTGATTGAGGCTCGCAAAATCCGCGCCGCGCTCGACGAGGTCAATCAGCAGGGGCGAAGCTCGCCAGAACAATGGGTCTTCTTTCGCAAATTCGCGGATGTCCGCGAGAATGCGCGGCAGGCCGATCATGTCCGCATATTTCATCGGGCCGCCGCGATAACGCGGGAAACCGTAGCCGTATAAAAAGGTCACGTCGACGTCGAGCGGTCGCAGCGCAATCCCTTCATGTACGACGTTCGCTCCTTCATTGATCATCGCAGCCATGTAGCGGCGAATGATCTCGTCGTCGGAGAATTCACGCGGCGTGATGCCGGCTCGTACACGCTCGGCATCGATGATCGCCTCGACTTCCGGATCGGGCTGGCCGCTGCGCGATCCTTCGGGGTACAGATAAAAGCCGCGCCCCGTTTTTTGACCGAACCAGCCTCGCTCGCACAGACGGTCGGCAATCTGCACATAGCGCGCCGCCGGATTGCGCGTCGCTGCGCGCCGTTTGCGCGCTGCCCAGCCGATGTCGCCGCCCGCGAGATCCACCACCTGAAACGGTCCCATCGGGAAGCCGAAAGCGCGTACTGCTGCGTCGATCTGATAGGGCGAGGCGCCGTCTTCCGTCATTGCGTCGGCGGCACCGCGATACACGGCGAGAATGCGGTTGCCAATGAAGCCGTCGCACACGCCTGCGCGCACCGGCGTCTTGCGCAGCTTCTTTGCAAGCTCGAATGCGGTGGCGACAACGTCGGCGCTGACGGCTTTCGGCACGACTACTTCAAGCAGCTTCATGATGTTGGCCGGCGAGAAGAAGTGCAGACCGATCACATCGGCGGGGCGCGAGATGCTGGCTGCAATCGCGTCGATGTCCAGATACGACGTGTTGGTTGCGAGCACGGCGCCCGGGTTGCACACGCGATCGAGTTCGGCAAACACGGCCTGCTTGACCGACAGATCTTCGAACACAGCCTCGATCACGAGATCCGCGTCGGCGAGTGCATCGTATGAAGTACTGCCGGTCCAGCGCGCCATGAGTTGAGCCTTTTTCTCGGCGCTCATGCGGCCCTTCGCAATCAGGCCGTCATAGACCTTTTCGACGTGCGCGCGGCCCCGGGCGAGCGAAGCTTCGTCGCGCTCGATCATCGTCACGGGCAGGCCCGCGTCGAGTACTGCGACGGCAATGCCCGCACCCATCGTGCCGCCGCCGACCACGCCAATCGCGTTCAGCGCCCGCGGCTTCGTGTCGCGCGTCTCGGGCGCTTTGAGCACTTCGCGCTCCGCAAAAAACGCATGAACGAGGCCCGCACGCTGTGGACTGTCGAGGCATTCGAGAAAGAGTTGGCGTTCGCGGCGCAAGCCGTCTTCGAAAGGCTGTGCGATCGCCGCTTCGACTGCATCGACGATTTTTAGCGGTGAAAACAGACCACGCGATTTTTTCGCGGTCTCGGCGCGTGCCGTAGCGACTACGGCGAGGCTCGCGGCCCGGTCGTTCAACGCAGTGGCGTCACGCGTGCGGCGCACCGGCGCATGACCCGCAAGCAATTCGTGAACATAGGCGAGCCCTTCCGCGAGGATGTCGTCGCTGCTGCCAAGCCGGTCGACGAGCCCTAACGCCAGTGCTTCCTGCGCGTTTGCATGGCGACCGCTCAACATCAGATCGAGCGCCGCCTGGGCGCCGATCAGGCGCGGCGTGCGCTGCGTGCCGCCCGCGCCGGGCAGCAGCCCGAGTTGGACCTCGGGCAAGCCGAGCTTCGACCCGTCTACGGCGATCCGGTAGTGCGCCGCGAGCGCCACTTCCAGACCGCCGCCGAGCGCCGCACCGTGAATCGCCGCGACGACGGGTTTCGTACACGCTTCGATGCGGTTGCACACGTCCGGCAGCGACGGCGGCACCGGCGGCTTGCCGAACTCGCGAATGTCCGCGCCGGCGATGAAATTGCGGCCCGCGCCGACAATCAACACGGCTTGCACGGAAGGGTCGCTGTCGGCGGCTTCGATCGCGGCGAGCAGTCCGCGCCGTACGTCGGCGGAGAGCGCGTTGACGGGCGCGTGATCGATCGTGACGAGCAGCACCTTGCCACGCAATTCGCGTGTCACGACGTCGGTGGAAGTGGTGAGGCTCATGGTGGGTCGTCTCCTGGCTGATTGTCTGGGCGCGTTGGCGGCATCCCGCGCCCGCGAATTGTGCTGATTGTGGAGTGGTCAAGGTTCATTGACAATCACATGAACGATTGACAGACTGTCAAAATAACTTTGACAAAAGGCGCGGTTGTGGACGTCCATTCGCTGACTTTGCTGGTGGAGATACTCGACGCAGGTAACCTGAGCGAGGCGGCGAGGCGCCTGAAGATGAGCCGCGCGAACGTGAGCTATCACCTGAACCAGCTGGAACGCTCGGTGGGCTTGCAACTCGTCCGGCGCACCACGCGTCGCGTCGAGCCCACGGAGATCGGTCTTCAGCTGTATGAGCATGGCCGCGCGATTCAGAACGCGCTACTGGCCGCGCGCGAATCGGTAACGACGCTTGGGCAAAGCCTGCAGGGGCGAGTGCGCCTGAGCGTGCCGAGCGGTTATGGCCAGCTCGTCATGTCGGAGTGGTTGATCGAGTTCAAGCGTCGCTATCCAGGCATCGTTCTCGATGTGTTGTTCGAGAACCGCGTGGAAGACCTGATGCGCGACGAAGTGGACATTGCCGTGCGGGTCATGTCCGAGCCACCGCAAAATCTCGTGGCACGCGACATGGGGCCGGTCAGATACGTTGCCTGTGCATCGCGCGCGTTCGCGGAAAGCCACGGCATGCCCGTGCAACTAGACGATCTGCGCACCACGCCGTTGATTACGGCGGCGGTCGTGGGCCGTCAGTTACGCGTTGCCGCCTATCTCGGTGACGAACGGCACGAGGTGTTGCTCGAACCGACGATCATCTCCGAGAACTTTCTGTTTTTGCGGCAAGCGGTACTCGCAGGACTTGGCGTCGGCATCTTGCCGGATTATGTGGTGCAGGATGATCTGAAACGCGGCGATGCCGTGACCACGCTCGACGAATGGCGTTTGAGCATCTTCGGTACGAACATGTACATGCTTTACATGCCGAACCGGCACCACACTCGCGCCGCGGCGACTTTCATCGAGTTCATTCTGGCGCAGGCGCGAGCAAGCGGAAGAGGCGGCGCTTCATAGCCCACGCTCGGTAGCCCGCGCTTCATAGCCCACGCTTCGTAGCCCACGCTTTGTAGCCCGCGCGTTTTCGCCCAACCACAATTGTCCCTTCATGTAGCTCTCGCGAGTATGCTGTGAAAAAGAGCGTGCACGCGCCGTGCGACAGTACGCCACGAACTTGAAGAACGTCACGAACGTCGTGAACGTCAGCGGAGACCGGAATGAAGTGGACAATCGCATTTCTCGTCGTGCTCGCAAGCATCATTGTCGCGATGCTGATCGCGCGCCTGCCCGCCGAGCAGGCTATTCGCCTGGCTGGCTATGCGGCGACGGCAGCGCTCGCTGCGCTCGTGAGTTACGTGATCCGGCGGCGCGGCAATCGCGCGCGTAAAACGAGGCGCGTGGGCTAGGCGGCGCCGAGCTGAGTGCTTGCAGCGGGCCGCATAGTACATGCTACGATGCTCCGCTCATTGCGCAGCATGTCGGAGAATCAGATGCGTCCAGAGAATGCCGCCCGTTTCGATGAAGAGTTCGCGCCTCGCATTGCCGAGGCCATCGCCGCGTGCTTCGCTACCACCGTGCACACGGAAGTACTGCGGTACGAAGGCCCTGGCCATCCCACGCGCCTGCGCATTCATGCCGCACCGCTAGAGCATATCGCCCAGTTTGAGCATCCGTTGAATCTATATCTGACGTGGGACAGCGACGAGATCGAGAGGCTCATGAAAGAAGAAGGCCAGGCGCGTTTCTCTCGCTATCTGGCCGCGCTGCCGCGAAAGCTGGCGGCGTGGCATCATGCGCGCGACCTCGATTTTCTTTCGCACACGCAGGCCGATCCGGTGGCACTGATCGGCGGGCTCGACTTCGAATCGTGAGCCCGCACCACCGGTTTTTTCGGATCGTCTAGTCGAGCTTGAACTGCGTAACCGCGCTCGCAAGGCTCACCGCCTGCGATTGCAATGCAGCTGCTGCTGCGGTCGACTGTTCGACTAGCGCGGCGTTCTGCTGAACCATTTCATCCAGCTGGCTCACCGCGCGGTTCACTTCCTGAATGCCGCGAGTCTGCTCATTGGCGGCTTGCGTGATTTCGGAAATGATCGTGGTCACGTTGGCGACGTTGCTCACGATCTCCGTCATCGTTTCGCCCGCCTGGCGCACCTGGCCTGAGCCTGAACTGACACTCGCGACCGTGGCTTCGATCAGCGCCTTGATTTCTTTGGCGGCTTGCGCGCTGCGTTGCGCGAGGCTGCGCACTTCGCCGGCCACGACCGCGAAGCCGCGACCCTGTTCGCCGGCGCGGGCAGCTTCAACCGCAGCGTTCAGCGCAAGAATGTTGGTCTGGAAAGCAATGCCGTCGATCACGCCGATGATGTCGGAGATCTTCACCGACGCATGTTCGATCTCGCCCATCGTCGTAATCACTTCGGAGATCACCACGCCGCCGCGCGAAGCGACCTGCGATGCGGAAACCGCGGTCGTGTCGGCCTGCTTCGCGGCGCTCGCCGATTGCGTGACCGTGGACGTGATCTCTTCCATCGACGCTGCGGTTTCCTGCAAGCTCGCCGCAGCCGATTCAGTGCGTCCGGACAGATCGACGTTGCCTGCTGCAATTTCATTGGCGGCCACGCGCACCGACTCGCTCGCGTCGCGAATCTGACGCATCACGTGACTCAGTTTGTCGATGAATGTGTTGAACGAACGGGCGATCTGCGCGACTTCGTCGTTGCCGATGGCGGGCAGGCGTTGCGTCAGATCGCCTTCGCCGGAACCGATGTCGTCCATTGCATCGCGTACTTTCGACAGACGCTGGAACGAAACCGCGGTGACCGCCGCGACGATAGCCGCCGCAATGCCCGCAATCACGATCAGCGCGATCACGGACGCGGTCAGCAGCGAACGCATGCCGGCGGTTGCCTCCGCTTTGTCGAGCGCGACGACCACGTACCAGTTGGTGCCCGGAATGGATTGCGCGCGCAACAGTTTCGGGCTGCCGCTCACGTCCATCTGCACCGGACGTTGCGCGCCAAAGAGCGCGGCGAGCTTGTCGCCCGCGAGTCCCGGCACGAGATCGGACACCGGCTTCAACGTGAGCTTTGCATCCGGATGCGCGACGATATTGCCGCTCGCGTCGATCAGCATGCCGAAACTCGCGGGCGTCGGGTGGATCGATTTCACGTTGGCGATCACGCTGTCCATTGCGACGTCGCCGGACACCACGCCCTTCACCGCGCCGTCGCGTACCACGGGCGCGGCGAACGCGACCACCAGCTTACCCGAGCCGACATCCACATAAGGCGGCGTCGCCACCGGCTTGCCTGCTGCCACGGCCTGCTTATACCAGGGCCGCCCGGTCGGATCGTAGTCGGCGGGAATGCCGGTCGGGTCGGAGAACTTCGCTGTCTTGTCCGCGTAGCCGACATAAACGTTGGTGAACTTGCCAGCGGTGGCGATCTGCTTGAGCGCCGGCGACGGGTCGGGTTGCAGAACCGCGTTCTGCAGCGAGTCGATCATCTGGCTATTGGCGGCAACCCAGTCGCTGATACCGGCTGCATGGCCGCTCTCGACTGCCGTCAAACTGCTGTCGATGGCATCGGCGTTGTACGAATTCGCGACCACATAATTAAGGACCGCATTGGCAGCAAGTGCCACCACGACGATGGCGACGCACAGCGCAACGATCCGCGCGCGAATGGATGTGAACATGGTGGAAGTCTTTCGGATGAGCATAGAGCCGTAGTGATTGAGGCGGGCGCCTCATACGCGGTTTACGGCTCTCGAACCGAAAGTCTTGAGCGCATGTGCGCTAGTGTTTTCACGCAGTGCATCGCGCGAATTCGTCTGAAGATAAGATTCAAATACTGCCAACGTGCACTACGATTTAAAGAAAACGGCCGCTGCGTTTTATCGCAGCGGCCGTTGTCATGCGTCGGTGTTCGCGCTCGTTCAGGCGCCCAGCGCAGGATCGCTCATGCTGCTCTTGCCCGTCTCCACGTGGCCTGCAAAACGGCGGGCAAATAGCGGGTCGGTGTCGACGGTAATCGCCAGGTCGTACCAGCCGTGCGCATTGCGAAGATCGAGGTAAAGCTCGTCGGTATCGCCGCCGCGCACCACACGTTTGATCGTGTGCTTCGGGTCGTACGCATTGACAATCGTGAACTTGCAATGCGCGCTGCCCACGTTTTCAAGGCGCAATTGCAGGTTGCCGTTCACGACGTCGTAGCCTTCGAGCACTTCGGGGCGCGCGATATCCGATCCGTCCCACCAGCTGCGAGCAATCGGCCGGCCGGTGAAGCGGCGCAAGAAACCGTTCGGACCGTGCACGGTGAAATCGTAAGAGCCGTCCGCATTCAGCGGGAACTGATCCTGCAAGCGCTTGCCGGCCTCGACCGTGTACGTGCGCGGCGCCTCGAGGCTGTTCGCGCGATAGACGAGAAACACCGCGCCCGCGCTGCCGGTATTGACGAAGCGCATGGTCAATGTTTTTTCGGCGCCTTCGCCATGCACTCGCACGAACATTTCATACGGCAGCGCACGAGCCGGGCGCACGCCGGGTTCCTGACGCGGGACTGCCTGTACCGCAGGCGGCAGCGGCACGTAGTCCGGATGACGGTTCTGATCGGGCGGCACATAGCCGTTCGTGCTCGGCAACGTCGGGAAGGCGTCGTTCGGATTGCTGAAGTTGAAGGCCGACGTCAGGTCGCCGCACACGGCGCGTCGCCACGGCGAGATGTTCGGCTCGCCGAGGTTGTGCTGCTGGCCGAAGCGCTGTTCGATAAAGCGGATTACCGACGTATGGTCGAACACCTCCGAGCAAACATAGCCGCCTTTGGACCACGGCGAGACGACGAGCATCGGCACGCGCGGGCCGAGGCCGTACGGCGCGGCAACGTTCTTTGCATCGCCCGGATAGATTTCGTTGACGGTGTCGACGGTGGAGAGGCCGTTCGCACTCGAACTCGGCGCACACGGCGGCACCATGTGGTCGAAGAAGCCGTCGTTCTCGTCGTAATTGATCAGGAGTACGGTCTTGCTCCACACCTCGGGATTCGAGGTCAGGATCTGCAAGACCTGGTCGATGTACCACGCGCCGTAGTTCGCGGGCCAGTTCGGGTGCTCTGAATAGGCTTCCGGTGCGACGATCCACGAGACTTGCGGCAGCGCGTTGTTCTGCACATCGCGCTTGAGAATGTCGAAGTAACCGTCGCCCTTCAATGCATTCGTGCCGGTGCGCGCGTTCTCATACAGCGGGTTGCCCGGCTGAGCGTTGCGGTACTGGTTGAAGTAGAGCAGCGAGTTGTCGCCGTAGTTGCCGATGTAAGCGTTCTGAGTCCAGCCCCACGAGCCCTTGGCGTCGAGGCCGGTGCCGATGTCCTGATAGATCTTCCACGAAATGCCCGCGTTTTGCAGCACTTCCGGATAGGTCGACCAGCCGTAGCCGAGTTCGGAATTGTCGATCACAGGACCGCCGCCGGTGCCGTCGTTGCCTACACCGCCTGCCCACATGTAGTAGCGGTTCGGGTCCGTCGGGCCCATCAGCGAGCAATGGTAGGCGTCGCAAATCGTGAATGCGTCGGCGAGTTGATAGTGGAAAGGAATGTCCTCGCGCGTGAGGTAGGCCATGGTGGTCGAGCCTTTGGCGGGCACCCACTGATCGTAGCGGCCGCCGTTCCACGCGGCGTGCGTGCTGTTCCAGTCGTGCGCGAGGTCCTGCAGGAACTGCAGTCCGAGGTTCGGCGCGCTCGGGCGGAACGGCAACACATAGCCGAGATCCGCGGCAAGCGGTTGATACCACACCGGCTTGCCATTGGGCAGGTTGACCGCGCGCGTGTCGCCGAAACCGCGCACACCCTTGAGCGTGCCGAAGTAGTGGTCGAACGAGCGGTTTTCCTGCATCAGCACCACGATGTGTTCGACGTCGCGGATCGTGCCGGTCTTGTTGTTCGCCGGAATGGCGAGCGCGTTGCGAATGCCTTGCGGCAGCATGCTCAGCGCGGTGACGGAACCGGCCGCGTGCGCGGCAGAGCGTAGAAAATCACGACGATTTTTTGAGGTCATGGTATGTGCTTTCGTGTCTTCAGTGGGAAAACGATCCACGCAGCGCGGCAGGCATGAGCGGCGCGTGAAGCGCGGGACTCAGTCAACGGTATGGATTACAGGTGTGGCGAGGGGCGTCGAAGCGGCGGCGGACAATGCCGGGTCGGCGCTTGATGCAGGCAGTGCTGGGCTTTGAATCGTGACGGCGGCAGGCGAGGGCGATGCAGAAAGGGGATTTGCCGACAGGACGGCGGTGTTGCTCTGATCGGTGGCGTTCAGCGCGGAGCCGGCGTTGCCCGTATCCGGCGCCTTGGCGTCGTCATTGCCGCAGCCGACGATCAGCGCGGAAAGCGGCAGCGCCACGAGCGCAATGGCCAAACGTTTGCGATGCAAGGCACTGAACGGCTTCGACGCATAGGACATAGCGATGTCTCCGGCACGGGGAACGCGCGGGCATCGGTGTGCCCAGGTCAGCGGTGCGAAGAGGATATCCGCTTACCTGTGTAAGTTTTGTGAAGTTTTGGAAATTTGGGGATTTGGTGACAAATGGGGAGAGAGGCTGTCGCTCCGCCCGTTGCGTGCCGGCGAGCGGCAACCTGCCGCTACCGGTATCGCGACACGAACGCCGCGATTGCTTCGTTCAACCGGTCCGGCGCATCGCGGTGTGGCGAGTGTCCGCAAGCGTCGAGCTTGACGAGTTCGGCATGCGGCGCGTACTTGGGAATGGTGTCGATCTGAGCCATCGTGCCGTAGTTGTCGTCGTGGCCTTGTAGGGCGAGCAAAGGCTTGTTGATCGTCGAAAGCTGCTGCGCAATCGACCAGTCGCGGAATGCGGGGTCCAGCCAGATATCGTTCCAGCCATAGAAAGCGGAATCGACGTCTGCGTGATAGCGGGCGAGCTTGTCGCGCAGGTCGGTGCTTTCGTAAAGCTGCTTTGTCTGCGCGATGCTTTGCACCGATAACTCTTCGACAAATACGTGCGGCGCGATGGCCACCGCGCCCGCCAGCGCGTCGGGATGCAACGCCGCGTAAAGCAATGCGATTGAGCCGCCGTCGCTGTGTCCAATGACCCACATGCGCCGCCGTTCGTGCAGGCCAATGCCGAGTTCGTCCAGCAGCGCGGGCAAAATATCGCGCGCCTGGTCGCTCATGAAGTCGACCGGCCATTTGACGTGGTGGGGACGCGGTGTCGACAAACCATAACCGGGACGCGAGTACACGAGTCCACGCATGCCGAGCCGCTCGCACAGCGATTGCGGCCAGTCGCGCCACATGGCGATCGAGCCGAGTCCTTCGTGAAGAAAGACGGCGATTGGCGCATGGCTCGTTGCGTTGCCAGTGGTGTCGGCGGCTTCACCGTTCAACCAGCGATATTCAATGCGCAGCGGCCCGTGCGATGCCGTGGCGGGTAAATCGGCGAAATGGCTAGTGGGTGTTTCGACAGCGGCATTCTGCATGTATCACCTTATGACTGTTCGCGCAGTTTGAAGCGTTGAATTTTTCCGGTGGCGGTCTTCGGCAAGTCGTCGACGAACACGATATCGCGTGGATACTTGTGCGGCGCGAGCCGGTCTTTCACGAACGCCTTCAGATCATCCACCAGTATCTCAGACGGTGCGAACTCGCGCTTCAATACGACGAACGCGCGCGTTTTCACAAGGCCGCCGTGATCGACACCGACCACGGCCGCTTCGAGCACTGCCTCATGCTGCACCAGCACCATTTCCACTTCGACCGGCGACACATACTGGCCACTGACTTTCAGCATGTCGTCGCTGCGGCCCGCATACACATAGCAGCCATTCGGCAGACGGCTGTACTTGTCGCCGCTGCGAATCCACTCGCCGAGAAAAGTGGCTCGCGTTTTTTCGCGGTTACACCAGTACATCAGCGCGGCACTCGGGCCTTTGATAAAGAGGTCGCCCACTTCGCCGTCGCCGACCGCGCGACCGCTGTCGTCGCGCAACTCCACTTCGTAACCGGGCACAGGGCGACCCGTCGTGCCATATTCGACTGCGCCCGCGCGATTCGACAGGAAGATATGCAGCATCTCCGTCGAGCCGATGCCGTCGAGAATTTCGCAGCCGAAGTGCCGCGTAAAACGTTCGCCGATCTCGCGCGGCAATGCCTCGCCAGCGGAAGTGCAAACGCGCATCGCGACATCGTCGCGCGCAGGCAGATTCGGCGACACGAGCATGCTCGCGTAAAGCGTCGGCACGCCATAGAAAACGGTCGGACGGTGGCGCGTGAGGCGGGAGAAAACGGCGTCGGCGGTGGGGCGCTCAGCCATCAGCACAGCAGTGGCGCCGACAGAAAGCGGGAAGGTCAGCGCGTTACCCAGCCCATATGCAAAGAACAGCTTCGCCGCGGAGAACACCACATCGCTTTCGACAATGCCGAGTACCGGCTTTGCATACAACTCGGCGGTCCAGTAAAGATTCGCATGCGTGTGGACCGTGCCCTTCGGTTTTCCGGTCGAACCCGATGAATACAGCCAGAAGGCAATGTCGTCGCAACCTGTGGTGGCGGCTTTCAAGGCGGGCGTCGCGGCGTCGATCAGATCTTCCAATACCGGCGCCGCGAGCGGCTCGCCTTCAGGTGCTGGCGCCGCGCGGTTTGACACGATGAGCTGGCAGCCGTCGTGCTCGGCCGTCTCCATGGCTTGCGTGACATTCGGGATCAGCACGCTCGACGCAATGACCGCACGCGCATGACTATGCGTGAGCATGTACACGTAATCGGCCGGCGTAAGCAACGTGTTTGCGACCACCGGAACCACGCCCGCATAGAGCGCGCCAAGAAAAGCGATGGGCAATGAGACGGTGTCGAGCATTACCAGCAGTACACGCTCTTCCGGATGCACGCCCAAACCGCGTAACGCGCTCGAAAAGCGCCGTGCGCGGTCTTCGAGTTCGCCGTAAGTCATGTGGCCGCTGTCGTCGATATAGGCGGTTTTCGCCGCGCGCGGCGCGTTCAACGCGAACAGATGAGCCGCGAAATTGAAGCGAGCGGGCGGCGGCTCGACCGTGACGACGGGCTGGCTTGCAGCCGGTTCGAACAGTGCTTCCATATGTCTCCTCCATCGAGTGGGGGCGGTCCGGCTGTTATGTGCTCATGATCCGCTGAATGTCTGCGTGCGCTACTGTGGGCGCTTCTTCGTCATGTGGTGTTCATCTTCAAGCCGTCATGCCGTGGGCAAATGGGTTAGCTGCGCAACTGCATCGATTGCCGTTGCCGACGCCTGAATTGCTGAACGCCGGTGATAGAAACCAAGCGCGCGGAGACCACCGAGTTCTTCACCGCCGCCCGCGCGTCCCGGTCCGCCGTGAAGCGACATCGGCATCACGTTGCCGTGGCCGGTCTGACTCTGCTCGACGGACGGCGAAACCGCATGCACGCGGCCATGCGAATCGGCGAGTTCAAGCGCAAGCCTGCCCAGGTGCGCGTCGTCGTTTGAATAGATCGATGCGACGAGCGATCCCTGTCCGCGCCGCGCGAGGTCGACCGCGTGCGCTTCGCGCAGTTCACCGGCACTGTCTGCGACGCGATATGGCGCCACACTCGCCACGGGTCCGAATACTTCGACATCGTGCAGCAGGGTTGCGTTATCCGGATCGTTGACGACGAACAGATGCGGCGCGATGCACGCAGCAACAGCCGCATCGGCGTCGATGAGCGGCGCGGCCGACCCGTCGTACGCGAGCACCGCTTCCTGACGCAACGCTGCAATGCCCGCCAGCACGTTCTCGTATTGCGCGCGGCTCACGAGCGATCCCATGCGCACGGCGTCGTTGCGCGGATTGCCCACGGTGATCTTCGCGAGCTTCGTTTTTAGCGCATCGACGACGGCATCAAGCGCCGTGTCGGGAACGAACGCGCGCCGGATCGCCGTGCATTTCTGCCCGGATTTCACGGTCATTTCCCGCACGACTTCCTTGATGAAAAGATCGAATGCGGGCGTGTCGGGGGTCGCATCCGCACACAGAATCGCGCTGTTCAGACTATCGGCTTCGACGTTGAGCCGCGCGCCGCGTACGACGAAAGCCGGGTGCGCGCGCAGCGATGCGGCCGTTTCAGCCGAGCCCGTGAAGGACACGACATCGAACGCCTGAACCTGGTCGAGCAACCCCGCAGAGCCGCCACAAATCACCGAGAGCGCGCCGCGTGGCAGGATGCCCGCGTCGACGACATCGGCGATCATGCGTTGCGTGAGCCACGCCGTCGCGGTCGCGGGCTTGACGATGACGGGCACGCCGGAAAGCAACGCAGGTGCCGCTTTTTCCCACAAGCCCCACGACGGAAAGTTGAATGCATTGATAAAGAGCGCGACGCCGCGCGTTGGCGTGAGCACGTGCTGCACGCTGAACGATTGATCCTTGCTCAATGCGCTCGCGTTGCCGTCGCGCAGCGCATGCACATTGCCGAGCGATGCTCCTAACCTGGCGTAGTACGACAGCGTGAAAATGCCGCCGTCGATATCGACCGCTGAATCGTTGCGCGTCGTGCCGGAGTTCGCGAGAGCGATCGCATAGTAGTCCTCGCGCTTCGACTGAAGGAGCTTGACCACATCGGCGAGACGCGCGGCGCGCTCGGCATAGGTCAGCGCGCGCAGGGATGCGCCGGCTTCATCGCGCGCAAAGCGGAATGCGTGTGACAGATCCAGTCCTTCGCTGGACACGCGCACGAGCGCTTCTCCCGTTACCGGATCGGTCAGCGTGTGTCCGTCTCCGGTTCCCGCGACCCATTCGCCCGCTACGTGGTTCTTCAACAGTTCGATCATGACGGCACTCACGCAGCGGTGAATTCGATTGCGCCTTGCGGCAGGAGATACAGCACGAGCGCCCCGCCGTTCGCCACCGTGGGGCGATGCGCGGAGCCTGCCGGATAGACGCACCAGCCCGCAGGATGACCGTCGAAAGTCGCGCCTTCTGTCAGCGGCATGATGAGATCGATCTCGCCGTGCGGATGAACATGATGCGGGCCGGCAATGTCCTTCATGTCGACCACGTCGACGGAAAAGCCGTGGGTGTCGGGCAGCGCTTTGAAGATGCGCCCGTAACGGATGCCGCCGCCCTCGCGGTTGCACAGCCAGCCTTCAGCGGCTCCCGCGCGGCATGCAGCGGCAAGGTCGCGGTATGTCTGGCTGTCTGCGGGGTAGGTGCTGTTGAGCCAGTCTGCGAGTTCGGCGTTCAGCGGCCGGCCCGCGAGTTGCGCTGTCACGCCGGCTATCAGGCGCTGGAAATCGGATGGGGACATGCGGGCCTCCAGACTGTGCGCACGCACGTTAATGCATGTGACGCGCTGCGCGGTCTCCGTAATGCCGCTCGAAGAATCGCGGCGAGCTTGGTATGCGATCAATGTTCGGCGAAAATTAACCGTTCACTAAGCGTGTGTCAAGCACTATAGTACATGTATGGCTGGATCTAGGTGGAAAACATGAACCGAAATAACGTTGCTTCATCCCCCGACTCACCGTCTAACTCGTCGTCTGACTCGCCATCGCTCGAAACCGTCGGCGAGGAGAGCGCTCGCGGCGAGCGCACCGGCGAACGCGAAGAGCGCGACCCGTTTCTGACCGCGATGGGCGAGCGAGTGCGCCTGCTGCGCGCACGTCGCGGCATGACGCGCAAGACACTGGCTGCTGAAACCGGCTTGTCGGAGCGGCATCTCGCGAATCTGGAATCGGGCGTCGGCAATGCGTCGGTGCTGGTGTTGCGGCAGATCGCGGCCACGTTGAACTGCCCGCTGGCCGAGGTGATCGGCGACGAAACGACTGCGTCCGCCGAATGGTTGTTGATCCGCGAACTGCTGCACGGGCGCGACCAGGCCGCGTTGCAGCGCGCGCGCGTGGCACTTGCCGAGATGTTCGCGCAGGCGCCGCGCGACCCTCATCGCAAGGACCGGATTGCGCTGATCGGACTGCGCGGCGCCGGAAAATCGACGCTCGGGCGCATGCTCGCGCAGGAGCGCAAGGTTCCGTTCGTCGAACTGACGCGGGTGATCGAGCAACTGGCGGGCTGCCCGCCGGCGGAAATCCATTCCCTATATGGCGCGAGCGCTTACAGGCGGTACGAACACCGTGCGCTCGAAGCGGTGATTCAGGAGCACGAACGTGCGGTGATCGCGTCGCCGGGCGGGCTGGTGTCCGAGTCCGGCACGTTCAACGCGCTGCTGTCGCATTGCTTCACCGTGTGGCTGCAGGCCGCGCCGGAAGAGCACATGCGCCGGGTCGTCGCGCAGGGCGATTTGCGCCCCATGTCGGGCAACAAGGAGGCGATGGACGACCTGAAGCGCATTCTGGCCGGCCGCAGCGAGTTGTATGGCCGCGCGGATATGACCTTCGACACGAGCGAGAAAACCTTGGCGGACGCTTATCTGCAACTGCGAGACCGCCTTGCAGCGCGGCTTGCAGCCGAATCGCCCGATGAGGCACGTGCTGTCTGACATGCACTGACGGATCAGGGAAACACCTTAATATGCATTAAAGTGCTTTACATGGGTTGGACGGTGCACTATTGTTCTAGAAACAACTTGCATCGTCCAGTCAGGAGACGCCCATGTCCACAGCAGAAGCCGCGATTGCGCCGGTCGACTACCGCACCGATCCCTCGCAGTACAAGCATTGGAAGCTGAGCTTCAACGGCCCGGTAGCGACGCTCGGCATCGACATCGCGGAAGACGGCGGCATTCGCGACGGCTATAAGCTCAAACTGAATTCGTATGACCTCGGCGTGGATATCGAACTGCACGACGCCATTCAGCGAATCCGCTTCGAGCACCCGGAAGTCAAAACCGTCGTGTTGACGAGCCTCAAGGACCGTGTGTTCTGCTCGGGCGCCAACATCTTCATGCTCGGCCTTTCGTCGCACGCGTGGAAGGTTAACTTCTGCAAGTTCACGAACGAAACGCGTAACGGACTGGAAGACTCGTCGCGTCATTCGGGCCTCAAGTTTCTTGCGGCGGTGAACGGCGCCTGCGCGGGCGGCGGTTATGAACTTGCGCTTGCGTGTGACGAGATCTACCTGGTGGACGACCGCTCTTCGTCGGTGTCGTTGCCGGAAGTGCCGTTGCTCGGCGTGCTGCCCGGCACGGGCGGACTCACGCGAGTCACTGACAAACGCAAGGTGCGCCATGACCGCGCCGACATTTTCTGCACCGTGGTCGAAGGTATTCGCGGCGAGCGGGCAAAAGCGTGGCGTCTCGTGGACGAGGTCGTCAAACCGAACCAGTTCGACCAGGCCATTCAGGCCCGCGCGCTCGAACTCGCCGCGCAGAGCGATCGTCCTTCCGACGCGCAAGGTGTGATGCTCACGCGCATCGAGCGTACGGACCGCGACGACGGGCTCACGTATAAAACGCTAGACGTCACGATCGATCGCGCTAAACGCATTGCGACATTCACCGCAAAAGCGCCGCAAACGGAACAGCCGACGAATATCGACGCGATCGTCGCGGCGGGCGCGAACTGGTGGCCGTTGCAATTCGCTCGCGAACTCGACGACGCCATCCTGTCGATGCGCACCAACGAGCTTGAAGTCGGCACGTGGATATTCCGAACCGAAGGCGACGCGCGCAACGTGCTCGCCGCCGACGCCGTGTTGATGCAGCACAAGGACCACTGGTTCGTACGCGAGACGATTGGCCTGTTGCGCCGTACGCTCGCGCGCATCGACGTTTCGTCGCGTTCGTTGTTTGCGTTGATCGAACCGGGCTCCTGCTTTGCCGGCACGTTCGCCGAACTCGCTTTTGCAGCGGATCGCTCGTATATGGCCGCGTTGCCGGGCAATGAGGAAGAGGAGCCGGCCATCACGCTGTCGGAAGCGAACTTCGGTCTTTATCCGATGGTTACGCACCAGTCACGGCTTGCACGCCGCTTCTATGAAGAAACGGCGCCGCTCGACGCGGTGCGTTCGCTGATCGGACAGTCGGTCAAGCCGGTCGAGGCCGAGTGTTTGGGACTTGTCACGGCAGCGCCGGACGACATCGATTGGGCCGACGAAATTCGGATCGCACTCGAAGAACGCGCGGCAATGTCCCCCGATGCGCTGACCGGACTCGAAGCGAACCTGCGTTTTAACGGGCCCGAAACAATGGAAACGCGCATTTTTGGCCGTCTCACCGCGTGGCAGAACTGGATCTTCAACCGGCCGAACGCAGTGGGCGAGAAGGGCGCGCTCAAGGTGTACGGCAAGGGCAGCAAGGCGCAATTCGACGTATCGCGCGTTTGACGCACGAGCGCATTACGACGCCCGCTTCCCGGTACGCCTCTCACCTTCCGCATTGCAAGGAACGACCATGTCAACGATCAACTACAGCGAAAAGATTCCGAACAACGTCAACCTCGCAGACGACCGCGCGCTGCAGCGCGCGCTCGAGCAGTGGCAGCCGAACTTCCTGTCGTGGTGGGGCGATATGGGCCCGGAAGGCTCGCACGGCTACGACGTGTATCTGCGTACTGCGGTGAGCGTGGATGCGGGAGGCTGGGCGCATTTCGATCATGTGAAGATGCCGGACTATCGCTGGGGCATCTTTCTGACGCCGGGTGACCAGGATCGCAAGATTCACTTCGGCGAACATAAGGGCGAAGCCGCATGGCAGGACGTGCCCGGCGAGCACCGCGCCAATCTGCGCCGTATCATCGTGACGCAAGGCGATACGGAGCCCGCTTCCGTCGAGCAGCAACGACACCTCGGCTTGACCGCGCCTTCCATGTACGACTTGCGCAACCTGTTTCAGGTCAACGTGGAAGAAGGCCGGCATCTGTGGGCCATGGTGTACCTGCTGCACCGCTACTTCGGTCGCGACGGTCGTGAGGAAGCCGAAGCACTGCTGGGGCGACGTTCCGGCGACGACGACAATCCTCGCATTCTCGGTGCGTTCAACGAGAAAACGCCGGATTGGCTCGCGTTCTATATGTTCACGTACTTCACTGATCGCGACGGCAAGTTCCAGTTGTCCGCACTCGCGGAATCGGGATTCGACCCGCTCGCGCGGACCACGAAGTTCATGTTGACTGAAGAGGCGCACCATATGTTCGTCGGCGAATCGGGCGTTTCGCGCGTGATTCAGCGGACTGCTCAGGTGATGAACAAACTCGGCACCGACGACGTCGCCAGGATTCGCGCGGCCGGCGTGATCGACTTGCCGACCATTCAGCGCTATCTGAACTTCCATTACTCGGTGACGATCGACCTGTTCGGCGCGGATCATTCGTCGAATGCGGCCACGTTCTATAGCTCGGGCCTGAAGGGCCGCTATGAAGAGGGCAAGCGCGACGACGATCATCAATTGAACGGGCAGAGCTACAAGCTGCTGGATGTGCAGGACGGCAAACTCGTGGAGCGCGAAGTGCCCATGCTCAATGCGATGAACGAAGTTCTGCGCGACGACTACATCAAGGACTCGGTGGCGGGTGTAGGCCGCTGGAACAAGGTGCTCGAAAAGGCCGGCATAGACTTCCGCATGACGGTGCCGCACAAGGCGTTCAACCGGCAGATCGGCACCTTTGCGGGCACACGCGTGTCGCCCGACGGCCGCGTGATCGGCGAAGCGGAGTGGGCCGCAAACGAAGCGAAGTGGCTCGCCACACCGGAAGACCGCGCATTCGTTGCGTCGCTGATGGGTCGCGTCACGGAGCCCGGCAAGTTCGCGAACTGGATCGCGCCGCCTGCGATGGGCGTGAACCGTCAGCCGGTCGATTTCGAATACGTGCGCTTTAACTGAACGCCGGTATCGCGCAACGCAGGAGTTGCTGAAGTTGCATGAAGCGCGCGTGGCAAGCTTTGCGCGGCACAACATGGTGGAGGAAGTCATGAACGGCCCAGTGTCGATCGAGGTTCTCAGGCAGCATCTGATCGATCCGGAAATCTGCATTCGCTGCAATACGTGCGAAGAGACCTGTCCGATCGACGCGATCACGCACGACGAAAACAACTACGTCGTGAAGGCGGATGTCTGCAACGGCTGCATGGCGTGCGTGCCGCCTTGTCCGACAGGCGCGATCGACAACTGGCGTACCGTATTGAAGGCCGACGCATATCCGGTCGAAGAACAATTCACGTGGGACGTCTTGCCGGAGCAGAACACAATCGCCGCGCCCGCGGTGGAGGAATCGCCCGCGGCGGACACTACCGGCGATGCAGCGGCGAACGCGAGCGGCATTGAAGTAGACACCGTGCGCGGGTCGGTCGTGCCGCCGTGGTCCGCCGCGAAGCCCTACGTCAATCTCTACACACACAAGACGCCGACTACGGCGACTGTGGTCGGCAACTACCGGCTTACCGACGTATCGACGGAAAGCGACATACATCACATCGTGCTGGATTTTGGAACGATGCCGTTTCCGGTGCTCGAAGGTCAATCGATCGGCATTCTGCCGCCCGGCGCGAGCGCCGACGGGCGCGTGCATCACGCGCGCCAATATTCGATCGCCAGCCCGCGCGACGGCGAGCGCCCCGGCTACAACAACGTTTCGCTGACGGTGAAGCGCGTCGCACAACGGCATGGCGATTCGATCGACGGAGTCTGCTCGAATTATCTGTGCGATCTGAAAAAGGGCGACGTGGTCACGGTGATCGGCCCGTTCGGCAGCACGTTTCTGATGCCGAACCATCCGAATTCGCATCTTCTGATGATCTGCACGGGCACCGGTTCGGCGCCGATGCGCGCAATGACGGAATATCGCCGGCGCCGTCGCCTGAAGGGAGCAACGGGCAAGCTGATGCTGTTCTTCGGTGCGCGTACCAAAGAGGAATTGCCATACTTCGGGCCGCTAACTAATCTGCCGAAGGATTTCATCGACACCAATCTTGCGTTCTCGCGCACGCCGGGACAGCCCAAGCGCTACGTGCAGGACGCGATGCGCGAACGCGCGGTCGACGTTTCGCAGATGCTCAAGGACGACAATACGCATATCTATGTGTGCGGGCTAAAGGGTATGGAAGACGGCGTGCTGCAAGCGCTGAAAGAGATCGGCGAGCAGCATCAGTTGGATTGGGAAGCGCTGTGGGCAAAGCTGAAGAAAGAAGGGCGCCTGCATCTGGAAACGTATTGATTCGGCCGCGCCAGATAACCGCTACCGCGAAGCGTCACCGGCCTGGCGCCCGTTGTGCCGGCGACACTGCTCCGCATGCGCGAATGACCAGTTGCACGACTTCTTCGGTCGTCGCCTCGAACGACTTTTGCGTCATCGCGCGCTTGCCTTTCAGCGCGCGAATCTGTGCGTCGAAGTCGGCATAGTGCTGGGTTGTCGCCCAGATCATATACATCAGCGTTCGCGCATCGACAGGCGCGAGCAGGCCTCGTGAGATCCAGTCGTCGATTACTTTTACACGGCTGTCGAGCCATGGCTTGACGCGCTCTGTGAGAATGTCTTCCATATGCCCGGCGCCGTGAATGATCTCGCTCGCCCACACTTTCGAGCCGAGCGGACGCCGCCGCGACAACTCCATTTTCGCGCGCACATATCCGCCGATCGCCTCCACCGGATCGTCGCTGCATTCGAATGTATCGGCTGCGCGGTACCAGTCTTCGAACAGGTCTTCGAGCACACGCCGGTAAAGCGCAAGCTTGGTGGGGAAGTAGTAATGCACGTTGGCTTTCGGTAAGCCCGCGCGTTCGGCGATCATCGCGGTGCTCGCGCCGTCGAGTCCCCGTTCCGCGAAGACCGCTTCAGCACAAGCCAGAAGATGCGCTTCGTTCGACTCGCGAATGTGCGCCTTGCGCCGCCGCAAAGGCGCGCGCGTTTCGTCGTTTTCCGTGATGCCCCCAGCCACGTCGTCGTCTCTCATGTTCGCCTTCGGCGGCATGGGTGCCGCGTCGCGCTTCATTCTAGTCGCTCGACGCACTGCTCACCTACGTATTTTGAAAGCCGCTTTCCGCGCTGCTGCAATGCAATGGCACGCTTCTCGCTCTTGGTTTGCCCGTGCGAAAAGCATTGATTTGGCGGAGTTAATCGTCTACAACCTGTCCAACTGGACAGGATTGAGAAAACGGGACATGCACCAGGGTTAGCCCTCGCTATGAGAAGCAGCCAGGCGCATGGAACCTGCACCGCAGCCGTGCGGAGACGCCCCAAAAGCCGCCGCCCATGCACCAGTTTCATGTCGGTTCACCGGAAGGAGCGAGACGAATGAACGCGGTATCCGAAGCGCTAAAGCGGGCAGAGCCCGCTACGTCGATCAGGATCGACGGCAAGCGGCTGTGGGACAGCCTGATGACGATGGCAAAGATCGGTGCAACGCCTAAAGGTGGCGTATGCCGCCTTGCGCTGACCGACCTCGACAAGGAAGGGCGAGACCTGATCGTTAGCTGGGCGAAGGAAGCCGGCTGCACGGTCAGTGTCGATCAGATGGGCAACGTGTTCATGCGCCGCGCAGGACGCAATCCCGATGCGCTGCCTGTGATGACCGGCTCGCATGCGGACTCGCAGCCGACGGGCGGGCGATTCGACGGCATTTACGGCGTGCTGGGCGGTCTCGAAGTGATTCGGAGTCTGAACGATCACGGCGTCGAGACCGAGCATCCTGTCGAAGTCGTGATCTGGACCAACGAGGAAGGCTCGCGTTTTGCGCCGGCCATGGTTGCGTCCGGCGTGTTCGCGGGCGTGTTCTCGCTCGAATACGGTTTGTCGCGCAAAGACGTAGATGGCAAGACGATCGGCGAGGAACTGCAGCGCATCGGCTATGCGGGCGATGTGCCGTGCGGCGGTCGCCGATTGCATGCGGCGTTCGAACTGCATATCGAGCAGGGGCCGATTCTCGAAGCCGAGCAGAAAACCATTGGCGTGGTCACGGACGCGCAAGGTCAGCGATGGTACGAAATAACGCTGACGGGACAGGAGGCGCACGCGGGTCCGACGCCGATGCCGCGCCGGCGCGATGCACTGCTCGGCGCCGCGCGAGTAGTCGACCTCGTCAATCGCATCGGGCTGGATAACGCGCCGCTCGCATGCGCGACGGTCGGCATGATGCAGGTCTATCCGAACTCGCGCAATGTGATCCCTGGGCGAGTGTTCTTTACCGTCGACTTCCGGCATCCGGACAACGCCGTGCTGGCGAAGATGGATGCCGCGTTGCGCGAAGGCGTGGCGCAGATCGCGAGCGGCATCGGTCTCGAAACCGAACTCGAACAGATCTTTTACTACGAGCCCGTTGCGTTCGACGAAGCTTGCGTGAAGTCGGTGCGCGCAGCGGCCGAGCGCTTTGGTTACTCGCATCGCAACATGGTGTCCGGCGCGGGGCACGACGCCTGTTATCTCGCGCAAGTCGCGCCCACTTCAATGGTGTTTGTGCCGTGCGTCGACGGGATCAGCCATAACGAAATCGAGGACGCCTCCTTCGAATGGATCGAAGCCGGCGCGAACGTATTGCTCCATGCGATGCTGGAGCGTGCGTGCGAGCCGGTTTCATAGTGCGCCGATCAATGCGGCTTGCGAGCGCCGTCCTGGCTTCTGATCGCGAGCCGGATTACCTGCTTTAACAGCTTCACCGTAGCGCCAGAAAAACATGCCGTCCGAGCTTCGCTCACGCGAGAGCCGACAGGTGCGGCTGCGTCCTCAAATCGACAGAAGGAACGTGTATGGCTATCAAGCAAACCGGCGACATCGCCGCGCAACGCCTGTCGCCCGAGCAGCTTTCCTGCGAGTTCTCCGACATTGCACCTTTGCTCGACGCAAGCGCCGCCGCCGCGGCGGCGAGCCGTTGCCACTACTGTTACGACGCGCCTTGCGTCAACGCTTGTCCGACCGGGATCGATATTCCCAGCTTCATTCGCAAGATTGGCAACGGCAACCTGAAGGGCGCGGCGGTGGACATTCTGTCGGCCAATCCGCTCGGCGGCATGTGCGCGCGCGTGTGCCCGACCGAAATTCTGTGTGAAGGCGCTTGCGTGCGCAATCATCAGGACGCGAAGCCGGTGGCGATCGGCGCACTGCAACGTCATGCAACCGACTGGGCGATGGCGCGCGGCGAAGCATTGTTCAAGCGGGCGCCCGCGACCGGTCGGCACGTCGCAGTGATAGGCGCGGGGCCTGCGGGACTCGCGTGCGCGCATCGCCTTGCACTGGCGGGCCACGACGTCACCCTCTACGACGCTCGCGACAAAGCCGGCGGTCTCAACGAATACGGCATTGCCGCCTATAAAACAGTCGACGATTTCGCGCAGCGTGAAGTGGAATGGCTGTGCTCCGTGGGAGGCATCGAAATAAAAAATGGCATTGCGCTAGGGCGCGACATCGACCTCGATACGCTGCGCAAACAACACGACGCCGTGTTTCTCGCGATTGGCCTAACCGGCGTGCGCGCACTCGCCATGGCCGGCGAGGACCTGAGCGGCGTGATGAATGCGGTGGATTTCATCGAGCAGATTCGCAGCGCACGCGATCTCGGCACGGTGCCGGTGGGCCGCCGCGTCGTCGTGATCGGCGGAGGCAATACCGCGGTGGATGCGGCTGTGCAAAGCCGCAAGCTCGGCGCGACATCGGTAGCGATGGTGTATCGGCGCGGTGTCGAGTCCATGAGCGCGACATGGGCCGAACGCGACTTCGCACAAACGAGCGGCGTCACGCTTATCACGCATGCAACGCCGGTACGTTTGATCGGCGAGGGCGGCGTGGTGACGGGCGTCGAGTTCGAACGCACAATGAGCGCGGGCGACCAGGAGCGCTTCGTGATCGAAGCGGACATGGTGCTCAAGGCGATTGGCCAGACGCTCGTGCCGGTGGGAATCGAACGCGAGTTGCTGACGCTCGACGGCAGCCGCATTGCTGTCGATGCAACCGGGCAGACGTCGCTTGCCGGCGTCTGGGCGGGCGGCGATTGTGCGGCCACGGGCGGTATCGACCTGACCGTGCAAGCCGTGCAGGACGGCAAGCTCGCGGCCGCCGCTATCGATGCGCAATTCGCTCGCACCGCCGTGAAAGCCGCGTAGCGTGGCTCGCTGCACAGCACTGGAAGACACAACAAAATAGCCGTCCCCAAGGAGCCGAACATGGCCGATCTGCGCTGTACGATTGCCGGCATCACATCGCCGAATCCCTTCTGGCTCGCGTCTGCGCCGCCGACCGACAAAGCCTATAACGTGAACCGCGCGTTCGAAGCCGGCTGGGGCGGCGTGGTGTGGAAGACACTCGGCCTCGACCCGCACGTGGTCAACGTGAGTTCGCGCTACGGCGCGGTGCAATGGAACGGTCAACGCATCGCGGGGCTCAACAACATCGAGTTGATCACCGACCGCCCGCTCGACGTCAATCTGCGCGAGATCGCACAGGTGAAACGTGACTGGCCCGAACGCGCCATGATCGTTTCGCTGATGGTGCCGTGCAATGAGCGCGACTGGAAGTGGATCTTGCCGCTTGTGGAAGACACCGGCGCCGATGCAGTCGAACTGAATTTCGGATGTCCGCACGGCATGAGCGAACGAGGGATGGGCGCGGCGGTCGGCCAGGTGCCCGAGTACATCGAGATGGTCACGCGCTGGGTCAAGGAAAGCTCGAAGCTGCCGTGCCTCGTCAAGCTCACGCCGAATATCACCGACATCCGGCTCGGCTCGCGCGCGGCATACAAGGGCGGTGCGGACGGTGTGTCGTTGATCAACACGATCAACTCGATCGTCGCCGTGGATCTCGACGCAATGTCGCCGTTGCCGATGGTTGACGGCAAGGGCACGCACGGCGGCTACTGCGGCCCGGCGGTCAAGCCGATTGCATTGAACATGGTCGCCGAAATCGCACGTGACGTGGAGACGCCGAACCTGCCGATTTCGGGTATCGGCGGCATTTCGACCTGGCGCGATGCAGCCGAATTCATGGTGCTGGGCGCGGGCAGCGTGCAGGTCTGTACGGCGGCCATGCACTACGGTTTTCGCATCGTCACGGATCTCGCCGACGGTCTTGCCAACTGGATGGACGAGAAGGGCTACGCGACGCTCGACGACATTCGCGGCCGCGCCGTGCCCAACGTTACAGACTGGAAGTACCTGAACCTCAAGTACGACATCAAGGCACGCATCGACCAGGACAAGTGCATTCAATGCGGCCTCTGTCATATCGCATGCGAGGACACTGCGCATCAGGCGATCATGAAAGAAAAAGATGGCGTCCGGCATTTTGAAGTGATGGACTCCGAATGTGTGGGCTGCAATCTGTGCATGCATGTGTGCCCGGTCGAGGAATGCATCACCATGGAGCGCGTGGACAACGGCGAATACGCGAACTGGACTACGCATCCGAACAATCCGGCGCGGGTGAATGCTCCGGCTGGTGAGGTAGAGGCAGAGGCAGAGGCAGAGTCAGCGAACGCCGAACCCGCCCACGCAGCAAGAGCCGCCTGAAATACAGGGCGAAATCGTTGTAAGCGCGGTTGTAAGCGCAGCGCTTGTACCGAACCGGTGTTTTCTCTAACGCCCGACGCGCCGACAGAAGCCGCGCGGGCTTCAACGATCTAGTGGAGATCTTTCGATGAAGCAGACCGCGCAACCCGTCGATCCGCAATTCGCGGCCGGCGCGCAAGGCAGCAGTCTTTACAACGACGACCTTGCACCCACCGGCCCCGCGCAGCGCACCTGGCGCTGGTATCACTTTGCAGCGCTGTGGGTGGGCATGGTGATGAACATTGCGTCGTACATGCTCGCGGCCGGATTGACTGAAGAGGGTATGTCGCCGTGGCAAGCGGTGTTGACCGTGCTGCTAGGCAACCTGATCGTGCTCGTGCCGATGCTGCTGATCGGCCACGCGGGCGCCAAGCACGGCATTCCATATGCAGTGCTGGTGCGCTCGTCGTTCGGCACGCAGGGCGCCAAACTGCCGGCAATGCTGCGCGCCATTGTGGCCTGCGGCTGGTACGGCATTCAAACGTGGCTTGGCGGCAGCGCGATCTATACGCTGTTGAACATTCTCACCGGCAACGCGCTGCACGGCGCAGCGTTGCCGTTCATCGATATTTCCATTGCACAGCTCGCGTGTTTCCTGGTGTTTTGGGCCTTGCAGATTTACTTCATCGTGCATGGCACGGACTCGATCCGCTGGCTCGAAAGCTGGTCGGCGCCAATCAAGATCGTCATGTGTATTGCGCTTGTCTGGTGGGCGACGTCGAAAGCGGGCGGACTCGGCTCGATGCTCGCGGCGCCTTCGCAGTTCGTGCCGGGCGGCAAGAAGGAGGGCATGTTCTGGGCGACTTTCTGGCCGGGCCTTACCGCCATGGTCGGCTTCTGGGCCACGCTCGCGTTGAACATTCCCGACTTCACGCGCTTTGCAAAAACGCAGCGCGACCAGATTGTCGGGCAGTCGATCGGTTTGCCGGTGCCGATGGCTTTGCTCTCGGTAATTTCGGTGGTGGTGACGTCCGCCACCGTGGTGATCTACGGCAAGGCGATCTGGGACCCGATCGACCTGACGAGCCGGATGACGGGCATTGGCGTCGGCCTCGCTCTCATCATCCTCACGCTCGACACGATGTGCTGCAATCTTGCCGCGAATCTCGTCGGACCTGCTTATGATTTTTCGAGCCTGTGGCCGAAGGGCATTTCGTATCGCGTCGGCGGCATGATTACCGCGACCATCGCAATCGTCATGATGCCGTGGAAGATTCTCGCGACTACCCAAGGCTATATCTTCACGTGGCTCGTCGGTTACTCGGCGCTGCTCGGTCCGGTGGCAGGCATTCTGATGGTCGACTACTTCCTGATTCGCGGCACGCGGCTCGATACCCGCGAACTATTCGACGAGCGCGGCGAATATAGCTATACCGGCGGCTGGAATATCGGCGCTGTGGTCGCGCTGGTGATCGGTGTGCTGCCGAATCTGCCGGGCTTTTTGCACACGGCGTTTCCTGCTTCGTTCGCGAACGTGCCGTCGATCTTCAATACGGTCTACACGTATGCATGGTTTGTCGGGCTCGCGTTGGCGTCGATCGTGTACAGCGCCTGGATGAAACTCAGCAAAGGACCCAGCGCGCGCGTCGCGAGTGCATGAGAAACGCGTGTCTGCAGCAGCGACACAAGCAAATTCATAAGGAGGCGGCAACATGACGACCCTGATTCGCGGCGGCACCATTATCGACGCGGAGAACACGTATCGAGCGGACGTGTTGTGTGCCGACCCGCAAGACGGCGGCACCATCCTGCAGATCGGAGCGGACCTGGAAGCGCCGGCGGGCGCGGCGATCGTCGATGCGGGCGGGCAGTATGTGATGCCTGGCGGCATCGATCCGCACACGCATATGGAGCTGCCCTTCATGGGCACCACCGCGAGCGACGACTTCTATACGGGCACTGCAGCGGGATTGTCGGGCGGCACCACGAGCATCATCGACTTCGTGATTCCTGGTCCGAAGCAAAGCCTGATGGAAGCGTTCAAGCAGTGGCGCGGCTGGGCGGAGAAGGCGTCGGCGGATTATGGGTTTCATGTCGCCGTGACATGGTGGGACGACTCGGTGTATCGCGACATGGGCACGCTCGTGCATGAACATGGCGTGTCGAGCTTCAAGCACTTCATGGCCTACAAGAACGCGATCATGGCCGACGACGAAGTGCTGGTGAACAGTTTCTCAAGATCGCTCGAACTCGGCGCGCTGCCCACTGTGCATGCGGAAAACGGTGAACTGGTGTTCCAGTTGCAGCGCCAGTTGCTCGCAAAAGGCTTCACGGGGCCCGAGGCGCATCCGCTGTCACGGCCGCCCGAAGTCGAAGGCGAGGCGGCCAATCGCGCGATTCGTATCGCGCAGGTGCTGGGAGTGCCGGTGTATATCGTGCACGTGTCCGCGAAAGACGCTGTCGATGCGATCTCGCGGGCGCGCAGCGAAGGGCTGCGCGTATTCGGCGAAGTGTTGCCGGGGCATCTCGTGATCGACGAAGCCGTATATCGCGATCCCGACTGGACGCGCGCCGCGGCGCATGTGATGAGCCCGCCGTTTCGCTCGGCCGAACATCGCGAGGCATTGTGGCGAGGTCTGCAGGCCGGCCAATTGCATACCACCGCGACCGATCACTGCGTATTCTGTGCGTCGCAAAAGGCCATGGGCCGCGAAGACTTCACGAAGATTCCGAACGGCTGCGGCGGCGTTGAAGATCGCATGGCGGTGCTGTGGCATCACGGCGTGAACTCCGGGCGTCTCACGCCGAACGAGTTCGTGCGCATTACGTCGACGAACGCCGCACAGATCTTCAACCTGTACCCGCGTAAAGGCGCGGTGCGTGTCGGCGCCGATGCGGATATCGTCGTATGGGACCCCAACGCAAGCAAGACGATCTCCGTGAAGACGCATCATCAGAAAGTCGACTTCAACGTGTTCGAAGGCATGACGGTGCAAGGCGTGGCCATGCATACGCTCACGCGCGGCGCGCTTGCCTGGACCGACGGCGACCTGCGAGCCGTGAGAGGCGCCGGGCAGTATCAGAAGCGCCCGCCAAATGCTGCCTACTTCGACGCGATCCGCGTGTCGAACAAGCTGAAAGAGCCGCATCCCATCGAGCGGTAGCGCTCGAGCTTCCAGACTGCGGCGCGGGCGGGCAAGCTCGCGCCGACTTTCCTTTCGGCGCCGCGCAATCGCCGCGGCACCGCTGTCTCGCGTTTTCCCCGATGGCGTCCCGCCCATGTTCCATGTTGCGATGCATGCCGCGTCGTCACATCTGCTGTAGAGTTGGAATTCATGTGATAGTGGAGGCGATGGCTGCGGCTTAGCATGAATGCGCATATGGATTGGAAAGCTGATCCTTTGTAAAAACGCAGGCCGTTTGCTACAGTCCGCCCACTCCGCCGGGCACGAGCGCCGGTGGGACTGCCAACACGCGTCCAGGCATGCGTCCTGACCACCTTAGGGAGCCACTCATGAAGTCGATTCGTTCCATCGTGCTGATCGCGCTGTTTCATGCGGTAACCGTGAGCCCCGTGTTCGCCGCCGATGAGCTCGCGCAGATCAAGTCCTCGGGCGTGTTCAGGATTGGTACGGAAGGCACTTATGCACCGTTCACCTATCACGACGAGTCGGGCAAGCTAACCGGCTTCGACGTGGAAGTCGGCACGCAGATCGCGCAGCGTCTGGGCGTCAAGCCGCAATTCATCGAAGGCAAATGGGACGGCCTGATTGCCGGTCTCGACGTGAACCGCTACGACGCGGTGATCAACGAGGTTGCGGTGACCGACGCGCGTAAGCTCAAATATGATTTTTCCGACCCGTACATCACGTCGCATGCCGCACTGATCGTGCGCTCGGACAACAACGCGATCAAGACTTTCGACGATCTGAAGGGCAAAAAGTCCGCCAACACGCTGACCAGCAACTTCGGCAAGATCGCTGCCGCGCACGGCGCGGAAGTGATTCCCGTGCAGGGCTTCAATGAATCGATCGATCTGCTGACCGCGGGCCGTGTCGATGCAACCGTGAACGATTCGCTGTCGTTCCTCGACTTCAAGAAGCACAAGCCGGATGCGAAGGTGAAGATCGCCGCGCTGGACACATCGCCGGAAAGCAGCGACAAGTCCGCCGTGCTGATTCGCAAGGGCAGCCCGGAACTCGTCGCGGCGATCAACAAGGCGCTCGCGGATATGAAGAAAGACGGCACCTACGCGAAGATCTCGCAGAAGTACTTCGGCAAAGACGTCTCCAAATAAACGCCTTTCGCGAGTCTGAATCATGCCGGCATGGTTGCATCTGATGGCGCACTCGCTGTGGCCCCTGCTATATGCGGGGCTCGTGTTCACTGTGCCGCTCACATTGGCTTCGTTTGCAATCGGACTCGCGCTCGCGTTTATTGTCGCGCTGGTGCGGCTCTTTGGGCCGAAGTGGGCAGTGGCGGTGGTGCGCTTTTACGTGTGGCTGTTTCGCGGTTCACCGTTGCTCGTGCAACTATTCGTGATCTTCTACGGCTTGCCGAACGTAGGCATCGTGCTCGATCCGTTGACGGCGGCGATTATCGGCTTCTCACTGAACGTGGGCGCCTACAACTCCGAAGTGATTCGCGGTGTAATCGAGTCGATCCCGAAAGGACAGTGGGAAGCCGCGTATTCAATGGGAATGACACGCGAACAGGCGCTGCGTCGTACGATCTTGCCGCAGGCCGCACGCGTCGCGCTGCCGCCGTTGTCCAACTCGTTTATCGCGCTCGTGAAGGACACGTCGTTGGCCGCTGTGCTGACTGTGCCCGAAGTGTTTCAGGCAGCGCAGAGAATTGCTTCGGTCACCTACGAACCGTTGATTCTTTATACCGAGGCTGCGCTGGTGTATCTCCTGTTCAGCTCGGTGCTCTCGTCGGCTCAAGTGAGGCTTGAACGGAAGTTCGGCCGTCATGCACTCTTTCAGGCGGGCAACTAATGATCCGACTGGAAAAAATCGACAAGTATTTTTCCGGGCTCCGTGTGCTCAACTCGGTCGACCTGCACCTCGCGCAGGGCAACGTGACTGCGTTGATCGGGCCGTCGGGTAGCGGCAAGAGTACGCTGTTGCGTTGCGTGAATCTGCTGGAAATTCCCGAGGCCGGCTCGCTCGAAATCGGCGATCAGAAACTCACGTTCAGCCGCGACGAGCGGCCGTCGCGCGAAACGGTCCTGACTATTCGCCGCCGTACCGGCATGGTGTTTCAGAACTTCCAGTTGTTTCCGCATCTGACGGTGCGTCAGAACGTAATGGAAGGCCTCATCACCGTGCTGAAATGGGACAAGGAAAAGGCGCGGGCCCGCGCTGACGAATTGCTGGAGAAGGTCGGCATCGCGCACAAGGGCGATGCATGGCCTGTCACCCTGTCGGGCGGGCAACAGCAGCGCGTTGCGATCGCGCGAGCATTGGCGCCGTCGCCCGAAGTATTGTTATGCGACGAGCCCACGTCCGCGCTCGATCCCGGACTCGCCGCGGAAGTGGTCGAAGTACTCAAGCAACTCGCGAATGAAGGCATGACCATGCTGATGGCGACGCATGATTTGCGGCTCGCCGCTACCATTGCACGCGACGTGGTGTTCCTTAACAACGGCGTAGTGGTGGAGTCGGGTCCGTCGCGCGATGTGTTCATGCGGCCGAAGCAGGAGGAAACCGCGCGCTTCGTCTCGACGCTGACGCACAGTTTGCCCGATGCATGGACCGAGTGAAGCGGGCATGAGCGAGTACCTTTAATAAGAAAGCCGCTGAGGTATGCAACAAAGAAGAAAGGGGCGCCAGTTCAGAACTGCGCCCCTTTTGCATATCAGGCCATTAAAGGCACTTTATTGGTGTCTTACGCTTCGACGCGCTCGGCTTCGTTGTCCCGCGCCGTTTCGAAGAACCGTGGCTTCGCCTCTTCATTGACGCGAGCATACGCGCGATTCACGCCGCTGATCACCGCTCGAATCGACGCGGTCACCAGATTGGCGTCGATACCCACACCGAACGCGCTGCCGGTTACGTCCGCACCGGCCATTTCCGCGACGGCGACCGCGCGGGCGTCGGCGCCTTGCGTCAACGCGCGCTCCTCATAATGCTGGATGCGCACGGGCACACCGATCGCGTGCATCAGTGCGTCGAGCGGACCGTTGCCTTCGCCGTTCAACACGCGCCGGGTGCCATTGATGTCGACAGTCAGCTTGATGCGCTCGCGTCCGTCCTGCTCGGACAGGCTGTGGCCGATGTAGTGCACCGGCGCGGTATTCTGCACGTACTCCTGCTGGAACAGTTCCCAGATCTGCGACGGCGTGACTTCCTGTCCGCTGTCGTCGGTAAAACGCTGCACGGCCGAACTGAAATCCACCTGCAAGCGGCGCGGCAACACGACGCCGTAGCTCTGCTCGAGCAGGTACGCGATGCCGCCCTTGCCAGACTGGCTGTTCACACGGATCACGGAATCGTAGGTGCGGCCCAGGTCGTTCGGATCGATCGGCATGTACGGCACTTCCCACATCGCGTCGGGTTTCTGCACAGCGAAACCTTTTTTGATCGCATCCTGATGCGAGCCGGAGAATGCGGTGAACACCAGATCGCCCACATACGGATGACGCGGATGGACGGGCAACTGCGTGCATTCCTCGGCCGTGCGCGCGATTTCGTTGATGTTCGAGAAGTCGAGTCCGGGATCGACGCCCTGCGTGTACAAATTCAGTGCAAGCGTGACGAGGTCCACGTTGCCAGTGCGCTCGCCGTTGCCGAACAGGCACCCTTCGATACGATCAGCGCCAGCCATCACCGCGAGTTCCGCCGCGGCCACCGCGGTGCCGCGATCGTTATGCGGATGCACCGACACGATCAACGAATCGCGGCGGGCGAGGTTGCGGTGCATCCATTCGATCTGGTCGGCGTAGACGTTCGGCGTGGCCATTTCGACCGTTGCCGGCAAGTTGACGATGGCCTTGTGCTCAGGCGTGGGTTGCCAGATGTCGAACACCGCGTCGCAAACTTCCTTCGCGAATTCGAGTTCGGTGCCGCTGAACACTTCAGGGCTGTACTGCAGCGTGAAATGCGTTTCCGGCGCGGCATCGGCGAGACGTTTCATCGTGCGCGCGGCTTTTTGTGCGAGTTCCTTGACGCCGTTCTGGTCGAGCCCGAACACGATCTTGCGGAATTCCGGCGCGGTTGCGTTGTACAGATGGACGATCGCACGCGGCGCGCCACGCAACGATTCGAACGTACGCTCGATCAGATCGTCGCGGGCTTGCGTCAGCACTTCGATCGTTACGTCGTCGGGAATGTGGCCGCCTTCGATCAACTCTCGCACGAAGTTGAAATCGGTCTGGGATGCCGACGGGAACGCGACTTCGATCTCCTTGAAACCGATCTGCACCAGCGTCTTGAACATGCGCATCTTGCGCTCTGCGTTCATCGGCTCGAACAGAGCCTGGTTGCCGTCGCGCAGGTCGGTGCTCATCCAGATCGGCGCGCGCGTGATCGTGCGCGACGGCCACTGGCGGTCCGTCAAATTGATGGGCTTGAAGGAGCGGTACTTGGTAGCTGGGTTCTTCAACATTTTCATCGTCCGTGGGTTCGACTGGCTGGTAGTCGACCGGACGACAAGAACGCAAAGCAGCGCCGCCGGTCGGAAACCGGGGCTGGGTCAGTTACTGGGGAATTATGCGGTGCTTCGGGTGTTTCAGATGGAAGCGCGCAGCAGCAGACCTAGCCCGGTAGAGCGGGCTAGTAGTAGCGATAGGGTGGTCTGGGCGCGGTACATAGTGCGCAATAGGAACATATTATTGGGACGGCGTCAAGCGGGGCGCTCGCGCGCGGCGCCAGGCTACAATTCCCGACGGCTTGAAAAACGGAACGTCAATGAAGATTCGGATTGTCACTATCGCGTGCGCTGCGACTGCCGCAGCACTCCTCGCGGCCTGCACGGCTGTCTACAAGAACTCGGACGCGTGCGAGCAGTTAATGCGAAGCAAGCTGGCAGAACAATCGACCGATACGCTGAAGATCGGCCATACGGGCGCGGGAATCGACGGCTCACGCGTCGTGGTGGAAGGGTCCATTGAACATGTGATGACGGCGTCTGAAGTAGCGGCCGCGTCAGCGCGAGCAGCGTCGGGCGCTCGGGCAGGACGCAGAATGGCGGCCTCGGGTGTGGGGGCGGCTTCGTCTGTGTCGCAGGCGGCTTCGGCGGTCACTGCGTCGGAGGCTGATGCGCTTGCACGGAAGCCGAACAAGCCGAAGAAGCTGATTCTGGCCGCAGCCGCCGAATGCACGTTCCATGGCCCGACGCTGGACACGTTTAGCTGGCTAGCGCCGGCAAAGCTGGCGGCGCCCTCCGACCCGGACGCGAACGAAACAGACGAGTAAGCTCCCAGGCGGCCGGTTCATTATCCGGGTGACGTGAATCCACCGCCTGACATTGCGCTGCCTATCTGCTCTCCAGCATCAACGCTAGCGCGCTTTCGGCAAACGCCTCAGGCCGGCCTTCAAAGCAGCGTTCAACCGCGCGCGTGTCGATCAGCCGCTGCCGCAATGCCGTGCGTTCGTCGTGTCCGTCGATCATTCGCACCGCTGCCGCGATATAACCCTCGACGCTGTCCGCCGTTGTCCATGGCGGCATACCCACGCGCTCGAATAGCGCGCCGTCTATCCGTTCGAATACCTCAGGCCCGCGCTTGCACACGCCCGGCAAACCGAGCGTGAGCGCGTCGACGATCCCATTCGTATTGCCGAACGGGAACGGACTCAGAAAGAGATCGGAGCGATTGACGCGCTCCAGGTAGTCCGCATACTGACAAAACTCGTGCACAACCGCGCCCGGCACCGCGCGTCCGATGACCTCGCGCATCTGGTCGAGCGCGAGGCCGGCCGGCACGCCGCTCATGAAGTGGAATTCGACAGGCGTCGCGGCCCGCGCACCGATCTCGCGGCACGCTGCGAGAAAACCGGGGTTGAGCTTCATCGCGCTAGCGGTAATGACCACTTCTAGTGTTTCGCGCGCAGGCGGAATGCGCGCGGAGATCTCCGGCAACGCAACCGAAGGCCGGTACGGCTGGCCGTCTTTCGGCAGCTTCATCAGGCGCTCGCTGAAGCATGCAGGATCGCCGACATAGTCTTCCTCGACGCTCACGTAGTCGATCTTGTCCGAGTGCGTGGTGGCCGGGTGCCCGAGGCCGGCGATCTGTAACGGCGCGACCCGCAGATTCGACATGAATACCGTCATCACGAACATGCCGACGCTCGGCATATACAGCACGTCGGGCTTTTCGCGCTCCGCAAAGTCGCGAATGGTCCGCAGACATTCGCCGATGTACTCCGGGTCTTGCAGTTCGATAAAACGGTCGAAGACCGCTCGCCCGATATCGTCGATTGCATAGCCGAAGCCGAAGCCCACCACCTCGAAATGCTTGCGCGCTGCCTCGATAGTGCGCGAGTGCGTGCGGTAAATTGAATGCGCACCGCCGAACCACTCGAGCACGACCATCATCAACGGCTTTTTGCGGTGCTTCGCGTTCTTCGGCGTCTTGGGGTTCGCCGCGTTCGCCTTGCGCGGTGGCGCCGTCAGGTCGGTCAAACCGAGTTGCGTGAGCTTGCGGCGCACGAGCACATTAATGTCACGCTTGATCTCATGACGGCGCGGCGTTTCTGCGTAGCTGCAAAACATGTAAGCGTTGTGCAGCAACGCGGTGGGCAGATCGTCGAGGTCGCCGATCTGCTGCAGTTTGCCGGGAAGCCACTCGATCAGTGCCTCGCGCTTGAGATGCGCGCTCGGCGAACCCTTGAAAACCGGCGCCAGCAGGACGAGTGCGAGGGAGGCCGCAAGCACCTTGTCGTACGCCCACAGCGCGACGAAGTCCAGCTCCATTTCAGAGCCGGTTGAATACAGCACGCAAAGCTTTTCGACGAAACGGTCACCTGCAAGAAACTGTCTGTCGTGCACGCCGCGCGGATTCAGTTGGCAAGCGACATGGTCCGCATTGCCAAACGGCGTAACCGAGAACAGCAAACCCACCCATTCATGCAGCGTCAGAAAGAGCCTGAAACATTCGCCGGGCAGCTGGAACTCAGGATCGGCAAAGAGCGTGGAGGCCGCGCTGGCGAGCCGCGTACAGAAGCGCGTGCGTTGCTCTGCAGGGGCAAGCCCGCTCATGCCCGACGCAAGAAAGCTCTCGTCCAGCAGACCGCGTTTGTGCTGCAGCAGCGCGAATGCCGAGAGAAGCTGGATCGACGCCCGGATATGCTGCCGCGTGTAGACGAGATGCTCGAATTGGTCGAGCGAAAAGGTGGCTTCTTCCATCGAGAGGGCGTGGGTAGTTATGCATGACTAAGCATTTTCCAGATGCGTTAGCCTCGAACGACGATTATCGCAGCCAGCCGATATCGAATTTTCGCCATCCACGAATTTGCGAATTTTCAGCACAGCAAATGAGGCATCCCACTCAGAAGGCGTAGTAAGGGCCGGGCCCCGCGGACGTCGCGCGCGATGCAATCGCGGTGTACACACGGCGCCCGAAAAAGAACGGCAGGCCCCAGCCGAAGCCACTGCTCGCGATGCCCGCCATGTTGTTGAAGGCATTGTTCGCCGATGCAAACAGAACCCGCGAGTTGCCGACCGAAAACGTGACTGCGTTTGCCGCGCCGTCCGTGCCGGTGATCGTCGCCGTCGCCGACTGCGTCGAACTCGGGCAATACCAGTAGCCGCATTGGGGCAGTTGCGTGTCGCGAAAGAAGAGGCCGTTCGAGCCCGTGTCGAGATAACTTTGCGTGTACGTTTGAGCGCCTTGCGTGGTCGTCACGTAGCCGGTCTGCGGATTGCCCTTCAACACCCGCGCGCTGCCGAGCGTGTTGTTTGCCTGAGTGCCGATGCCGAAGATCATCGACCCGGAAACGGTGAGTGCGCCGCTGTCTGGAACCGCGGGAAGATCGATCACGACGCCGTTGTTGTCGAGGGCGAAGCGGCTGACCGGATTGACCACTTGCTGTGCGAGAGGTTGCGCGGCCGGCATGCAGGCGCCGCCCGCGTCGCAGCCGTAATACCAGCGTGGCAGCGCCGCGTTCGCGCAGGCGCTGCCGCAGTCGGCCGCGAACGCGCCGACGCCGAGAATGCCGTTGGCACGCAGCGTGTCGAGCGTGAGCATCGACGGACCCGCGCCTGCGCAGTCCGCAGGGACCGTCGGCACCGCAGGGTCGGCAATCAGTTGAATCGCGATCGACGCGGCCAGTTGTCCGGCCATGCGCACGTCCGCGCTGCGCACCGCGCCCCACGCGTAGCCGCCGCCGAACACCGCGCATTCGCCCGATATCCCGGCGCCCGACGTAATCGCGGCGAGCGGCAAGCCCGCCGGTATGGCCGAGGCAAGAATGCGCAGACCGTGCGAGCCGGTGTCCACCTGAATGTTGTCGATGGTCGCGCAGTTGTCCGTGCCCGGCTGGCAGATGGTGACGCTCGTGGTCAGCATGTTGCGCGTGAGACGCGGCGCCGCCGTCACGACGATCGGCTGCACATTGGGCGTGTTCGACTGTGCGACGGCAGTGCCGCTTGGGCTCGATGCGGCAGTCGGAGCCGACGCGACGGGCGCGCTCGCCGCCCCTGAACTGCTCGCCGGGGTGGTCGCGGCCTGGCCGCCACCGCTGCCGCCGCCACATGCCGTAAGAGCCGCGCAGACGAGCAGCAGGAGAGGGAGTGAGAGATTGAGCTTCATGGCGTCAACGTAGGTCGGCAGTGGTTTTGGTTATTCCGGGCGCCTGGTGGTGCGGGCGCGCTGAGGCGAATAGTTGAGGCGCTTCTGGGCGCGGCTTGCCGCAATCGGGTTGAAGGCGAGCACGAGCGCAGCAACAGGATTTGCGCGGCTGACCATGCGTTGGCCGCGTTGCTTGTCCGGCTCTGTTGGTCTGCCGGCGCCGAACGGGTTGTCCGATGGTCTTTCGAACTGGGCGCGGCACCGAAACAAGCGCCGGACCCATCCGGAAGCGCCTGGACCAGCGTCAGCGTAGGTCGTCGGCAGTGACGCCCGGCGGCAACGCGCCGGGTAGCCATGCGCGGCCCGCATAGCCGCGCATGGGTCCGCCCGATTCCACGATCACGTCCGGCCGCGCGACGCGCGACGCGTGCAGATTGCCGTCGACCGCGGCCGCAGCGCCCGCCCGATAAGAACCGGCGTAGTTGCCGAGCAGGGCGACGAGATCGGGCATCGTCGGGCCCTGCCAGGTATAGGCGACGATTTCGCCCGTGCTCGTCGCGTATTCGTTGATGGCGGTGTTGCCCGGATCGGTCGATGTACGCAGGCGCAGCGCGCCGTTCAGCAGGCTTTGCGGCGCCGCGGCGTGGCCCGTCGGCTGCAGCGGCATCACACCGCCCAGTTGAGCGCAAGCATGGGCACTGACGCACAGCGTCGCGACGGCGATCGCTGAAGCGGTAATGACGGGAAAGAAATGGGCTTGGGGCATGACAGTCTCCGTGGCGTGGCGCGTTTGTTGTTCTCGCAAAGTCGATTTGAAGATATCACTCGCGCTTCGTGACGAAGCCCGGCGCCCGTTTCGCGGCCCTGTGTTATCGCAAAAGTGACGGGCGTCGAGCCTGCAAAGAGCCTTTGAAAACAATGTTCTGACAGACGCGTCGTATGTGGCTGACAGGCCATTCGGAATGTTTGCCGAACGTTAAATATGACGCTTGCGGTGAGTCCGTCGGACGGGGCAAATCCCGGTTTTTGCACAGGGCTCGCCGGGATCGGTAAAATATCGGGTTGATCCACGGAAACTTGCCGTGGCGTAGCGGAAGGATTCCCCGAACATGACTGATCTTCGTCTTACCAAGCGGTTTGCAGTAATGCTGATGGCGGGCGGGCTGGTCGCCGGCTGCGGCACGTCGTCGCCGACCAAAGTCGACTACAAGAGCGACTCCAAATCGAAACAGGTGTCACTCGCCGTCCCGCCGAACATGATCGACGAGACGCCCGATCAGCGTTCGCTGCCCCCGCAAGGCGGCGAAACCTCGCTGTCCACGCTGCGTCAGGTTCAGGCGCAGGCGCCCGCGGCCAACACGCTGGCGGTCGTGCCGCCCGTGAGCAACATGCATATCCAGCGCGACGGCACGGAAAGCTGGCTCGTGATCGACGGCAAGGCGCCGGCAGACGCGTGGCCGCAAATCCGCCGGTTCTGGCAGGAGCAGGGTTTCCTGCTGGTGGTCGACCAGCGCGACAAGGGCGTGATGGAAACCGACTGGAACGAAACGCACGCGCAGATCAACGACGGTCTGATCCGCAGCACGCTGTCCAAGGCGCTGGGCAACAGCTACGTGACTTCCGAGCGCAACAAGTACCGCACGCGCCTCGAAGCGGCGCCGAACGGCGGCACGTACGTGTTCATCAGCCAGAAGGGCATGCGCGAGGCGCTGACCGGCACGAACAACGACTCGAGCACGTGGGAGCCGAAGGCGAACGACCCCGGCCTGGAGCAGGAATACCTGAAGCGCTTGATGGCGGCGCTCGCGCTTGCCGATTCGCGCGCAAAGTCGGGCGGCGGCCAGACAGCAGAACTGTCGCCGGCCGGCGCGCAGACCGCGCCTAACGCGGCTACGTCGGGCGCGAAATCGGCGGCTGCGGCCACTGCGGCGCAAAATGTCGCGCTGTCGGCACAGCAGCCGGTCCGCGATCCGGACGCGGCGAACGCGTCGGCGCAGTTGTCGTCGAACGAACTGACGCTCGGCGAGCCGTACGACCGTGCATGGCTGCGCGTGGGCCTCGCGCTCGACCGCAGCAATTTCACCGTCGACGACCGCGATCTGAGCCGCGGCCTGTACTTCGTGCGTTACGTCGATCCGAAGGACATGTCGTCGGCCGAGCAGGGCTTCTGGAGCCAGGTATTCCACGGCAAGAAGGAAAAAGTGGCCAAGCAGTATCGCGTGAACGTGCGCGCGCTGACGCCTGACCAGACCCGCGTCGCCGTAGTCGACGACAAAGGTGGTGTCGACGAAAGCCCGCAGGCCACGCAGATCATGACGCTGATGGCCGATCAACTGCACTGACGCACGCCGCTGCAACTGGCGGCAGGCTGTCTGAAAACCCGTCCGGGACGCCGTTCCCGGGCGGGTTTTTTATTTTGCGACGGATGAGATCACGTTGCCGTCACGCGAGATGCCGCGTGCACACGTCTTGCTCACGATGAGAGGGCCGGTGTGGACCGGCGCTCAACGGGAGACAGCCATGTTCGACGTGATCCCTTACTGGATGTGGGCGGCGAGCTTGCTCGTTCTCGCGCTCATGTGCGGTGCGGCCTTGAATCCGCAGGAGTTGCGACGGCCGGGAGCGCTGCGGACGCGTCGCGCGGGCACGCTGCGCCCGAGGTGGCCGATGCGCTGAATTCAAACGGCGGGTGATTGGAGTCAAGCGGGGGCGCGTCGTGTCGCAGGGCAACGGGTAAGACGCTAGCGCTGACCTGATGCGAAGAACGCTTCGCGGCGGCGCGCCGCAAGGGTTGCGGTTCGCCTGAATGCCGCTCTGATCGATGCGTTGCGCGACCCTCAGGTATCCGCGCGACGAGTCCCGACCCACGGCAAGCGTTTGATGACGCCCGTTGCCAGCGCCGTGCCCACCAGAATCACGCCGCAGCCTTCGAGCATGCCGGGTGAAACGCCTTCGCCGAGAAACAGCGCGCCCCACAGAATGCCGAAGATCGGGATCACGAAGGTGACCGTGATCGCCCGCGCCGGCCCGGCCACCGCGATCAGGTGGAAGAACAGCATATAGGCGATGCCGGTGCACGCTACGCCAAGCGCGAGCACCGCGCCCCACGCGTGCAGCGAGATCGGCGCACTCGGCCAGTAGATCACCGCGAGCGGCAACAGAACGATGGTGGCGCCCGTCATCGTGCCGGCGGCCACTGTGAGCGCGTCGACGCCGGTCAGGTAACGTTTCGTGTAATTCGCGGCGATGCCATACAGCAGCGTTGCGCCGAGCGCCGCGCCGGCGGCGAGCGCGGTTGTCAGCGGCGTCGCCGACGCGCTGCCCGGGCTGGCCATCTGATCCCAGACCAGCATCAGCACGCCGAGGAAACCGATCACGAGGCCGAGCGTGCGCAGCGCGCTCAGCCGGTCGCGCAGCCAGAGGAAAGCCACGAGGCCGCCCCACAGCGGTGTCGTTGCGTTGATCACCGACGTCACGCCCGCCGACAGCGTCAGCTCCGCATAGGCGAAGAGACAAAAGGGCGCCGCCGAATTCAGAATGCCCACCACGAGCAGCGGAAAAGCGCGCGTGCGCAGGATCGTCGCCGATTGTTGCAACGGGCGGCGCGCGAGCAGGACGGCGATCAGGAAGGCCGCACCGATGCCGACGCGCAGCGCCATCAGCGGCGCTACGCCAAAGTCGGTCACACCGACGCGAATAAACAGGAACGACGCGCCCCACAGGGCCGCGAGGATCAGCAACTGGACGATATTTTTGGCATTCATTGTGATGGCGTCGCGCGCGGTTGAGTCGAGACGCCTGCGCATCGTATCAGCGCGAGAAGACGAAACGTTTCAGCGTGGAATGAAATGGCAAGATTCGGGAGAGGGCGTCTGACACACGTGATCGTAAGCGTGGCGGGAAGCCGCGCAAAGCGAGCAATTCTCACGCTGATGTGAGAAAAATTGCGATTTCACGACGCGAGGGAGAGGCGCGGGCGCGCCAAGCCAGCGCGCCCGCCACCTCAACGCTGGTTCAGTGCGGAATCATTCCCTGAAGGACATTCTGCTGGAGCCAAACCAGAATGCCGAGCAGCACGGTCAACAGAATCGAATGCTTGAACGTCTTGGCGAATACCACGCCTTCCTTGCCTTTGAGGTCCGTCGTTGCCACGCCTGTCGAGATATTTTGCGGCGAGATCATCTTGCCCATCACGCCGCCCGAGGAGTTCGTCGCCGCCATCAGAACGGGGTTCAGGTTCAACTGATTGGCCGCAACCACTTGCAGGTTGCCGAACAGCGCATTGCCCGACGTGTCGCTGCCGGACAGGAACACCGCGACCCAGCCGAGGAACGCCGACACCAGCGGAAAGAACGGTCCGACCGACGCGACCCCGAGCCCGAGCGTGTACGTGAGCCCCGAGTAGTTCATCAGATAGGCGAGCCCGACGATGGTCGCGACTGTGAGAATCGCGATGCGCGTCTGCACCCACGTATCGACGATCGCCGCGCCGAAATCACGCGCGCTGAGTCCGACCACCAGACTCGTGATGATCGCGGCGACCAGAATCGCCGTGCCGGTGGCGAGCGGCTGGAAGTCCCAGATCGCGCCGTACGGTGTGTTGTACAAGGTGATGAACACCGCCTTATCGAGGCCTGGCCAAGGCACTTTGACGTCGCCGATCAAAAAGATTTTCGCCACGGTCCAGACGATCACGACCACGGACACGATGATCCACGGATACCAGCCCTGGCTGCCGCCGATCTTTCCGCGCACTTCGCCGACGCGGTCGATATTCACCGCAAACGCGGGATCGACGGCCGGTTTCCACACGCGCAGAAACGCGATCGTGACGACGAGCGACACCATCGACGACAACACGTCGGTCAGACTGTAATTGACGTAGTTCGACGCGACGAACTGCGTGAGCGCGAAACTGGCGCCTGAAACCAGCAGCACCGGCCAGACGCGCACCATGTTGCGAAAGCCGGCATAGACGGCGATCACGTAGAACGGCAACAGCAAGGCGAAGAACGGCAACTGGCGGCCGACCATTTTTGCGAGCGAATCGGCGGGCAGATGCGTGACTGCGCCGAGCACCGTGATCGGCACGCCGAGCGCGCCGAATGCCACGGGCGCCGTGTTGAAAATCAGCGTGAAGGTGAGTGCTTCGAGCGTCGGAAAACCGAGCAGGATCAGCAGCGAACTCGTGATCGCGACCGGCGTGCCGAAGCCCGAAATTCCCTCCAGCAACGCGCCGAACGAAAAGCCCACCACGACCAGCACGACGCGCCGGTCGTTCGGCAGGTTGTCGATCATCCACATGCGAAAGGCCGCGAAGCGGCCGGAGCGTTGTGCGATGTTGTATAGCAGGATCGCGGTGAACACGATCCACATGACCGGCCAGCACGCGAACACGACGCCAGCGGCGACGGAGTCCAGCGCGAGCCTCACTGGAAACTGCCACACGGCAATCGCGACGACGAGGCCGACGATCAGCCCCGCGAGCGACGCCTGCCATGCAGGCCGGCGCGCCCAGCCGAGCAGCAACAGCACGACGATGATCGGCAATGCCGCGACTAGGAACGACGGAAGCAGGGAATTGCCGACTGGAGTGAGTAGTTGATGAAACATCACGTCTCCTTCGTTGTTGTTCGAAATCGACGCGTGACTGCGAATGACGGGACGCGTCGCTCCTGCAGGACGGATGAGCGCCGCCCGCGCAGAAAACCACCGGTCGGCTCGCTTTTAAACGGTTACTGTGTGCGGCTTAACCAAGCATAGAGCCCGAGGCTCTCACGTCAAGAAGGGAAACTACGGGAGCAATCGGAAGCTTGTCGCCCTGATTCTTGCCGGCGGCGCGCGCCGGCAAGAATCACTTCGCTCAACCTGAAGTCGTTCAATGATGGTAGCCGTGCCCATGGCCATGTCCGCCCGACCACCAGCCGAAGCCGATCGACACAGACGGACCGTACCAGCCAGGATAGCCGTAGCCGTACCAGGGCGGATAAACCGGCGGCGGATAATACGCGGGGTAAGCGGGCGCAACGTACACCGGCGGTTGCGCGACCACATAGGTGGCAGGGGGGTACGACGAGCCTGGCTGCTGCTCGACCTGTTGCCCCTGTTGCCCTTGCATTGGTTGCTGCCCGGCCTGCGGATCGGTGCCCGTGCCGCCCACCGTGCCCACCGGCACTTCTCGCTGTGCCGCGCTGGCTGGGACGGTCGCGTAATACGCAGGGTAGTAGCCCGGATAGTAACCGTATGGGTAATAGCAGCCCGACAGCACCACTGCGCCCGCGGCGCCGCAGAGCGCGAGCCGGACGCGGCCGATGCAACCGCTGGTAGAAATACGTTGGCGCGTGCGGAGCCGCGACAGCATGTGAACGGGATGAGAAGAGTCAATCAGGCGGGACTTCATGACGAGCTCCGGTATGCAAACTACTTGCGAGCGACGCAGCCGACGCCTTCGTCGGTACGTCATTGCACGAGCTTACGCTCACGCGGCGCAAAGAGGATTGCAAAACCGTAACGGCGTATTTCGCCTCGTTTTACGGCATTTCCCGGCGCACGTCTTGTCAGCGGAAAGCGAGCAGGGCACTGCACCCAGACTCGCGTTTCACCGCTGAGGAGTAACGAAGCTTACTTGCCGACCTGATTACCAATCACGCCGCCCACGGCCGCGCCGCCGAGCGTGGAAAGCGCACTGCCGCCAATGACCGCACCCGCGGCACCGCCTACACCAGCGCCGATTGCCGTATCCCGTTGCCGCGTACTCATTCCCTCGCAAGCCGAAAGACTCGCGACAACCGCGACGATCATCGCGAGCGAACCCAATTTACGAATCGATTTCATGATGCTCACTCCCTTTGTTGTGATTGGAAGCCGCCTGTCGTATTGCGTTCCTGAATTGATCTTATCGCTGTGGACAGTTTCCAGATGTATGAGGTTGTCAGCAGACTGACGGTTTCGTAATCAAATGTTTCCCAACGCGTAGCAGGAGCCGTACCTGAACAGCAGGCGAAAAAAAGCCCGCCAATGGCGGGCTTTGTGTTGCTACACGTTGCGCGCGCATCGAAATGCGCGCGCCGCTGTCACCGGTGCGAGAACCGCGTGGCTTTACTGCCGCTGATAGATCTCGGCGCCTTTCTTCATGAACTCGATGGATTTCACTTCCATGCCTTTTTTCAGCGCTTCGTCGTCGGTGACGCCCTGTTGCGCCGCGAACTCGCGAACGTCCTGCGTGATCTTCATCGAGCAGAAGTGCGGGCCGCACATCGAGCAGAAATGCGCGACCTTTGCGGAATCCTTCGGCAGCGTTTCGTCGTGGAATTCGCGTGCCTTATCCGGATCGAGACCGAGGTTGAACTGATCTTCCCAACGGAATTCGAAGCGCGCCTTGCTCAATGCATTGTCACGCACCTGCGCGCCCGGATGGCCCTTCGCCAGATCGGCGGCGTGCGCGGCGAGCTTGTACGTGATGATGCCGGTCTTCACGTCGTCCTTGTTCGGCAAGCCCAGGTGTTCCTTCGGCGTCACGTAGCAGAGCATGGCGGTGCCGAACCAGCCGATCATTGCCGCGCCGATGCCCGACGTGATGTGATCGTAACCGGGAGCGATGTCAGTGGTGAGCGGCCCGAGCGTGTAGAACGGCGCTTCGTCACACCATTCGAGTTGCAGGTCCATGTTCTCCTTGATCAACTGCATCGGCACGTGGCCGGGGCCTTCAATCATGGTCTGCACGTCGTGCTTCCATGCGATCTGCGTAAGCTCGCCGAGCGTCTTCAATTCGCCGAGCTGCGCTTCGTCGTTCGCGTCGTAAATCGAGCCGGGACGCAGGCCGTCGCCGAGCGAGAAGGCCACGTCATACGCCTTCATGATTTCGCAGATGTCTTCGAAATGCTCGTACAGGAAGCTTTCCTTGTGATGCGCGAGGCACCACTTCGCCATGATCGAGCCGCCGCGCGACACGATACCGGTCATGCGCTTGGCGGTCAGCGGCACATATTGCAAACGCACGCCCGCATGAATCGTGAAGTAATCGACGCCTTGCTCGGCCTGTTCGATCAGCGTATCGCGGAAGATCTCCCACGTCAGGTCCTCGGCCTTGCCGTTGACCTTTTCGAGCGCCTGATAGATCGGCACCGTGCCGATCGGCACCGGCGAATTGCGGATGATCCACTCGCGCGTTTCGTGAATGTGCTTGCCGGTCGACAGATCCATCACCGTGTCGCCGCCCCAGCGGATCGCCCACGTCATCTTGTCGACTTCCTCGCCGATCGAAGATGTCACCGCCGAGTTGCCGATGTTCGCATTCACCTTCACGAGGAAGTTGCGGCCGATGATCATCGGCTCGCTTTCCGGGTGATTGATGTTGTTCGGGATGATCGCTCGGCCGCGCGCAACTTCGTCGCGCACGAATTCCGGCGTGATTTCGGTGAGGCCGTTCGGACCAAAAGCGCTTGCACCGAATGCCTGGCCCGGATGCTGACGGCCCATCATGGCGGCGAGCTTTTCGCCGTTCGGACCGCTCGTCTTCAGCGTCTCGAGATATTCCGCGCGGCGCTGGTTCTCGCGAATCGCGATGTACTCCATTTCCGGCGTAATGATGCCTTTGCGCGCGTAGTGCATCTGCGACACGTTCTTGCCGGGCATCGCACGGCGCGGCGTGCGATGCAGGCCTTGAAAGCGCAATTCGGCGGTCGCGGGATCGGCGGCGCGCTCGCGGCCGTAGTCGCTCGTGAGGCCGGAGAGCGGTTCCGTATCGCCGCGTTCTTCGATCCAGCGCTGACGCAGCGCGGGCAAGCCGGCGCGGATGTCGATCTTCGCTTCGGGATCGGAGTAGGGACCCGACGTATCGTAGACGTACACGGGCGGATTCTTTTCACCGCCGAAGCTGTCTGGCGTGTCGGATTGCGTGATTTCGCGCATCGGCACGCGGATGTCGGGGCGCGAGCCGGTCACGTAGACCTTGCGGGAATTCGGCAGCGGCGCGACGGCGGCTTCGTCGACGTGGGCGTCGGCGGAAAGAAACTTCGGGTTGGCGTTCATGCGTGTTCTCCGTCAAAGCAATGTGGGCCGCTAAGCAGGAGACGAGACGGAAGTAGTCGGAATTCGCGAGAGATGAGGCACAAGGGCTGGAGTGCGAAATCCGTACGCTTCCCTGCGCTGGCATTATCCAGATCAGGTTCAAAGGGTATTTCTCACCCACGTGGCACGGACCTCCAACTCCCGTGCATCGCAGGACCCCCGCGTTAGCAGCGCACACGATACACCGGGCGGGCGCCGCTTGGCAACCCGTCTGCAATGCTGTGTGCGATCGGTATGGGCGTCGTGCGTGAAGCGCAGCGCCCTTGCGGGCCGGGGCTATCTGCGGGAGCGAAAGCGCAAGACGTCGCATCGCGTTGCAGCCCGCCGATCCGCTATTTGCGCACTATCCTTGTATTGACGGGCGCGCCGCATATGACGCGCTGCAGCAGTTATGCCACGCGGCCTGTTTGCTTACAGCGTGAAATCGTCCGAGGCTTCGGGCTGGTACAGGATCTTTTCGAGCTTCAGCACCTTTTCGGCGCCGCTTGGCGGCACGAAGCGAATCTGCTCGCCGCGTTTCGCGCCGAGAAGCGCGAGGCCGACTGGCGAGAACACATTCAGGCGGCCATGCGCGAAGTCGGCGTCGGGCGGATAGACGACGGTCCAGGTCATGTGCTCACCGCTGCTTTCGTCGACGAGCGTCGCCTGCGAGTTCATCGTGACCACGTTGGCCGGAATCTCGCGCGAATCGACGATAACCGCGCGCTCCAGTACGTCGTCGAGCATGTCGTGCAAACGTGCGTCCGCGCCGGGTGCAGCGGCGTGCTTCTCAAGACGGGCGACGTCGAGTTCGGTGAGGTAACACTGCTTGGTCCTTCTGGTCGTTTTCACGGCGGCTACTCCAATTCGATCTGCAATATGGCTGCAATCTGTGTGAGGAAACATCATGCGGATGTGATCGGCCCGGCGCCCCGAAAGTCCCCTTGGGGACGACGCGGCTTCAGGCAAGGAAGCGAGCTGCGTCAGGTGGGGCGCCGGGCGGCGAGAAGCGGAAGCGTTTCTGGCGGAAGCGTTCGCGACGGCTCCTCGGCGGAATGCGGCGCGAACTGCACGCGCGCGCATCCACTTGCGCGGCGGGGGCGCAAGCGGGTGTGGGCGCGTGAAGTCGGAGAACGCATTGAAGGGCCGGCAGTTGTCGAGTGGAGATGGGCGACGCACCGCTTGTAGCTGACGATGACTGTGACGACAGCGAGCGGCGCAGTGATTAAGGGCATGTTAGCACGGCGTCTTTCAACGACCTTCGCGAACATTTCGCTGCTGTAAGTCGGGCCGCGCCAAACGGTGATGCGATGAACACGCGTGCAAACGTCAGGCAAAAAAATTTGCGGGGGGCTGTCATAACCTGCTGCGCGCATCGACAAACGTGCAGATCCCGATAGGAGCAGGTCATGCAATCAATCGTCATGCGCCGCGCACGCCGACCGTTCGTTCGAGCCGTCGCAGTTTTCAGTGCAATAGCAATGTTGTCCGCGAGCGGTCTGGCGAATGCAGCCGGCGCGATGTGCAGCGCGCGTAGTCCAGCGCATCGCGTTGCGCTCGTCGAGTTGTACAGCAGCGAAGGGTGCAATAGCTGTCCGCCCGCCGACCAGTGGCTCAGCCAATGGAAGCACAGCGGTTCAACGCAAAGCATCGTGCCTCTGGCGCTGCACGTCGACTACTGGAACAGCCTCGGTTGGACGGATCGCTTCTCGCAGCACCGCTTCACCGAACGTCAGCGGACGCTCACCGATCTTGCGGGCGGCCACACCATCTACACGCCTGAAGTTTTCGTGGCGGGGCGGGAGTTGCGAAGCTGGTCGCAACGCGACAGTTTCGAAGGTCGCGTCGGCAAACTCGTGGCTGAGCCGGCACGAGCGAATGTCGCCCTCGAACTGAAGCCGCAGACGGGCGGCGCATTCAACGTCGCAGCGCGCTTTGACAGCAAGGCTGCCGATACCGCCGGGCCGCTCGATGCCTACGTCGCGGTGTATGAAAACTCGCTGAGCTCGCAGGTCGGCGCCGGCGAAAACCGCGGCGCGACATTGCATCACGAACGAGTGGTGCGGCAATGGATCGGGCCGGTGCCGCTCGTCGGCGGCAATGCGCAGATCAGCCGCGACATTCGATTCGACGATGCCGATACCAATGCCGATACCAACAGGAACGCAAACGCGTCGACCGACAGATTCGGCGTAGTTGCTTTTGTCCAGAGCGCAGCAACCGGCGACGTGCTGCAGGTGGCCGAACTGGCCGCCTGCCATTGAGCTCGCGTCAATCAACGGAGATTCCCATGGCAACGCCTCATGTTGTTCGCGACAGCGCACCGCCTGCCGCGCCCTCCAGCGGCGTGATACATCCGGTATGGGTGCGCATCACGCATTGGCTCAACGCACTCGCGGCGATCGTCATGATGCTGTCGGGCTGGCGCATTTACGACGCGTCGCCGGTCTTTCCCGCGTTTCGTTTTCCGACGGAAATCACGCTCGGCGGTTGGCTCGGCGGCGCATTGCAATGGCATTTCGCAGCGATGTGGCTGCTGGTTTTCAACGGCCTCGCGTATCTCGCGTTGAACCTTGCGACCGGACGTTTCTTCCGCAAGTTCTTGCCGGTCTCGCCGCGCGCGGTGTTGCACGATTTCATCGCCGCGTTGACCGGCAAGCTGTTGCACGCGGACTTGCGGGTCTACAACGCGGTGCAGAAATTCGCCTACCTGTTCGTCGTTCTCGATCTGCTCGTGCTTGTGCTGTCTGGGCTCGCGATCTGGAAGTCGGTGCAGTTCCCGCTGCTGCGCGAGTTGATGGGCGGCTACGACAACGCCCGCATCGTCCACTTCTGCGCGATGGCGCTGATGGCTGCGTTCATCGTCGTTCATCTGGCGATGGTTGCGCTCGTGCCTCGCTCGCTGCTTGCCATGTTGCGCGGTCGATAAATGCTTCGCGCGAATGTTACGGATACCGAATCATGAACAAGCTCATTAAAAACGCTGCGACGAATGTCGCTGGCAAACTGGACCGCGAGTCGATCCTGATCGACGTCAGGCGCGAGCTTTCAATGCCGTCGCGGCGTCTCTTCGGCAAGCAGCTACTGTCGCTTGGCGGATTGTCGATGCTGACCGGCTGCTCGCTGACCGACGACGAATCGGTCAACAAGTTTCTCACTGCCGTCTCGCGCCTGAACGATCGCGCGCAAGCCGCGCTGTTCGATCCGAGACAGCTGGCGCCTACCTACACCGAAGCGCAGATTACTCGGCCGTTTCCGTTTAATGCCTACTACGGTGTCGACGAGGTGCCGCAGGTCGACGCTTCCGGCTACAAGCTGAAAATCAGCGGCCTCGTGACCGGCCAGCGCGTCTGGAGCTTGCCCGAGTTGTACGCGCTGCCGCACGCGGAGCAGATCACACGGCATATCTGCGTGGAAGGGTGGAGCGCGATAGGTCGTTGGGGCGGCACGCCGTTCAGCGATTTTCTGCGTCGCATCGGCGCGGACACGAGTGCGAAGTACGTCGGCTTCAAATGCGCGGACGACTACTACGAAAGCATCGACATGCCCACCGCGCTGCACCCGCAGACGCTGCTCACGTTTTCGTACGACGGCGAGCGCCTGCCCGCGAAATACGGCTTCCCGATGAAGCTGCGCATGCCGACCAAGCTCGGCTACAAGAACCCGAAGCACATCGTCGAGATGTTCGTCACCAACACGTATCCTGGCGGCTATTGGGTCGACCAGGGCTACAACTGGTTCGGAGGCTCCTGACGCGCGCGGGTCGCCGCATGCGCCGCGCGCATGCGCGACCCCGGGCGGCAGAAGCTTCGGAAATACGCCGGCTACGGCCGGTTCGATTGATCCACAACAAACGGAGTTATCCCATGAAGAAATTTGCAATCGCAGCAGTGGCCGTCACCTTCCTGATGAGCGGCGGCGCCGCATTCGCGCAGGCAAGCGGCGCGATGTCCAACGATTCGATGTCGCATGATTCGATGTCGAAAGATTCCATGTCCAAGGACGGCATGTCGAAAGACCACATGAAGAAGGACACAATGAAGCACGACAAGATGAAAAAAGGCGACGCAATGGGCATGAAACACGAGGCGTCGGGCGCGATGAGCAACTAGGCGGCCCGCCGAAGCCGCGCATCTGCGTGCCGGGTGCGGCTTGCGCCGCCCGGGTGGTTCCGATGCACGTTGCATGAAGCGGCGCCTGGCGCTTAAATCCAGACAGAAAGCCGGGGTGCGGTTACGCCCCGGCTTTTTGTTGCATGCGCACCAAAAGTTACGATTCTTTCGCATGGCGCGGTGGGCGCTTACTGCATAATGCGATGCGCGCCACGAATTCGGCGCGTGTCAGCCGCGAATCCGCCAGAGCCACCGCTCGACCGGCGCGGCGTTGCATGTCCCGTCTGGCTTTCTCTGTTAGCCAACCTTCGTATTTCGCTCCACCATCATGTCTGCCAGCCTCGCCCGCCTGACCGCATCGCCGATGCGGTGTCCGCCGTCCCCCCAGCGGGCGCCTCGAACGGCATGGGCGGGTTGAAACGATGTCGCTGGAACTTCCAAGCCGGTTTTCTCGTGGTTTCCCGATCCGTCTGCCGCAGTCGCGCAACGGGCAGATCGCGCTCGCGCTCGGCGTCGTTTATGTGGTGTGGGGCTCGACCTATCTTGCAGTCCATGTTGCGCTAGGCTCGTTTCCGCCGTTGCTGATGTCCGGCCTGCGCAACCTTTTCGCGGGCGTCGGGCTGTTCGTTTTCGCGGCTCGCCGCAATCCGGTTTGGCCGAGCGCGGCGGAGATCCGCAACGCCGGCCTCGTCGGTACGATGCTGGTCGGGCTGTCGAGCGGCATGCTGGCGTACGGCATGCGCACGGTCGGCACGGGCACAGCCGCGGTAATGGTCGCGACCGTGCCGCTCTTTGCGACGGTGATCGCTGCCGTGGCGGGACGCAAGATCGGCAAAGGCGAGTGGTTCGCGGTCGGGCTCGGGCTGGTCGGTATCGCGATCCTGAGCCATGGCGACAGTGCGCCCGGTTCGGCGGGCGGCAGTCTCGCAATTCTGTGCGGGGCGCTCTTCTGGGCGGGCGGCGCGCATCTCGCGGGGCGTCTTAAGCTGCCGTCGGACCTGTTTTTGTCCACGTCGCTGCAGATCGGCCTTGGCGGCGCAATGTCGACCATGGTCGCGTGGGTTTCGGGCGAGCGCATGCTCGAAGTGCATTTCCTGCCGCTGCTGGCGTTCGTCTATCTGATGCTGATCGGCACCATGGCCGCCTACGTCGCCTACGGTTTTCTCATACGGCACACGAGCCCGATCATTGCGAGCAGTTGCATGTACGTGAATCCAGTGGTTGCAGTGGCGCTCGGTGCGTTGCTGCTCGGCGAGCCCGTTACGCACTCGACGGTGATCGCGACGGTCGTGATCCTGGTCAGCGTGGGCTTGTCATTCTGGCTCGATTATCGGAAGAAAGGGCTCGCCTGAAAGGCGACGCCTGCGGCGGTACGGGCAGGGCGCGCACGCGACTCCGCCCATTTCCGTAGATGCCCTGCGTCAAAGCCGTGCGGCCAGTTCCGCGCCTTCGCGGATTGCGCGCTTGGCATCAAGCTCGGTGGCGAGCGCCGCGCCGCCAATCACGTGATAGCGTGGGCCGCCTGCATCCGCCGGTTCCCGTGGATGCAGATCGCGCAGCGATTCCTGCCCTGCACACACGACGATGTTGTCGACCTCCAGCCACTCTTCGACGCCGCCATGCGCGATCTTCAAACCGCGCTCGCTGATTTCCAGGTACGACACCCCGGCCAGCATCTTCACGCCGTTTCGCGCGAGCGTCGCGCGATGCACCCAGCCCGAAGTCTTGCCGAGCCCCGTGCCGAGCTTGCCCGCTTTGCGTTGCAACAGCCAGATTTGCCGGAACGGCCGGGTGGCAGCGGGCGGCTTCAAGCCGCCGCGTTCGCGCACGGAAAGATCGACGCCCCATTCGTCTAGCCACGCATCGCGCGGCATCGGCAAAGGCTCGCCAGTGGGATGCAGCAGGAATTCGCTGACGTCGAAGCCGATGCCTCCCGCGCCGATGACGGCGACGCGGCGTCCTACAGGCGCGCCGCGCAGCACATCCACATATGACAGAACATTGGGCAGATCGATGCCCGCGATTGCGGGCCGACGCGGCACGATGCCGGTCGCGATCACGATGTCGTCGTAAGCACCGGCGGCGAGGAGCGCTGGGTCGACGCGCGTACCGAGCCGCACGTCGACGCAATGCCGTTCCAGCTGGCTTTGGAAATAGCGGGTCGTCTCGCTGAATTCTTCCTTGCCCGGCACGCGCATGGCCAGATTGAACTGGCCGCCGATCGTTGCGGCTGCATCGAACAAGGTCACGCGATGTCCGCGCGACGCTGCAACCGTCGCCGCCGACAGCCCCGCCGGTCCGGCACCGACCACCGCGACAGTGCGCACGAGTTGGGGACCCGCGAGCGGTCGATACAGCAGCTCGGTTTCGCGCCCCGCGCGCGGATTGACGAGGCAGGTTGCGCGCTGATTCCTGAACGTATGATCGAGACACGCCTGATTGCACGCAATACAGGTGTTGATTTCGTGCGCGCGACCTTCGGCGGTTTTCAGCACGAACTCCGGATCGGCGAGCAGCGGTCTTGCCATCGAGACCAGATCGCCGGCGCCGTCGGCGATCAATGCCTCCGCGACCTCAGGCGTGTTGATGCGGTTCGAGACGATCACCGGCACCTTCACCGCGGCCTTCAGTCGCGCGCTCAGCGCGGCGAACGCGGCGCGCGGCACCGAGGTGACGATGGTCGGCACGCGCGCCTCGTGCCAGCCGATGCCGGTGTTGAACATCGTCACGCCCGCTGCTTCGAGCGCCTGCGCGACCTGTACGGTTTCATCCCACGTATTGCCGCCTTCCACCAGATCGATCAGCGAGAGCCGGTACACGACGATAAAGCGCTTCCCGCAAACCTCGCGAACCCGCTCGACGATCTCGCGCGCAATCCGCATGCGGTTCTCGATGCCGCCGCCGTAGCGGTCCGTGCGCCGGTTGGTGCGCGGGCAAAGGAACTGGTTGAGCAGGTAGCCCTCGCTGCCCATGATTTCGATGCCGTCATAGCCCGCGCGTTGAGCGAGCTTCGCGCAACGCGCGTAGTCGCGCACCGTCTTCGCAATGCCGGCAATGCTCAGCGCGCGCGGCTTGAACTTCGAGATCGGCGACTTCAAAGCCGATGCCGACACAACTAGCGGCTGATACCCGTAACGCCCCGCGTGCAGGATCTGCAGCGCGATCTTGCCGCCTTCTTCGTGAACCGCTTGCGTGAGCAGCCGATGATTGCGCAGATCGAATACTGAGTTGAGCGTGCCGCCGAACGGCAGCAGCCATCCTTCGCGATTCGGCGAGATGCCGCCGGTGACGATCAGACCAACGCCGCCCTTCGCTCGCTCACGAAAGTACGCGGCCAGCTTTGGATAATTCCAGAAGCGGTCTTCCATGCCGGTATGCATGGAGCCCATCACAACGCGATTGCGCAGGCGGGTGAAACCGAGGTCCAGCTCCGCGAGTAAGTGTTGGTAAGACATACAGGCTGCCGTTGTAAGTATGGGATGCGCACGAACGATACACCGCGCGCTCGCGACCACCATCTGAGGAAAGCTTCTAATGCTCGCAAGATGTTGCCCGGTAAGACATTGTCACGCCTCGATAAGCCAAATCGATGGTTGCGGCACAGCCATTGCTCATTGCGTGCGTCCATCGAATGGACCGCGCGGCGCCCTGAAAAGGCGTAATGCGCGCAGGGATAGGAGGGAGTGCTTCGCGAAGGACAGCCGGACCGGGACCGTTCGAACAACGCATCGAACACGGTTTCAGATGGCACTGTCTTTAAGCGTGCGCCCGCATATGAATGGGCGGAGAGCCCGACATCGATATAGGTGAACACAATGAAACTGATCCGAACCATGGCGGCCGTGATTGCCGTTGCTTCTGTCCTGAGCGCGTGCGGCGGGGGCTCAGACGACGTAGGCAAAGAGCTTGGCCTGACGAACCCGCAAATCCATTTCGTGCATGCGATCCCGAGCGGACCGGCCGTGGATTTTCTTGTGAACGGCACCGCACCGTCGGGACAGACGAATGTCTCGTATAAGGGCGTGACGAACTTCACGAACATCAACACGGGCTCGACGAACGTGGGTTATGCGGCAACCGGCACGACGACCGCGCTCGCAAGCGGCAACTTCCCGAACGTCGCGAAGGGCCACGAATATACGGTGCTCGCGTTGCCGGGCGCGGCGGCAGCCGACATCGGTCTGATCGACGATCCGTTCGACAAGGGTCTGCTTTCGAACAGCGCGCGTGTGCGGGGCTTCAACGCATCGGGCAATGCACCGAACCTCGACCTCTATCTGGTCCAGTCGACCAACACGAACATCAGCAACGTAGCCCCGACGATGTCCGGCTTGTCGTTCAAGAACGCGGTGCCGGCAAGCGGCCAGGATTCCATCTACGTGTCGGGCGGCCAGTATGTGCTGATCGCGACGGCGGCCGGCAGCAAGACGCCGATCTATCAGTCGCAGTCGTTCACGTTGTCGAACAACGCTGACTGGCTGATCACGTCGGTGCCGATCGGCGGCGCGCTGAGCCAGCTGGCGGTGGGACAGATCCATCTGCTCGTCGTGCAGAACGGCAACACGAACACGCCGAGCGTCGAATTGTCGAACACGCTGACGGGCGCATAAGTTCGCTAGAGAGCGTGCGCGCATTGCAGCGCACGCGATAGCGGCAAGTCCTGGGGAGGACGGGGCGGCGATCCACGCATGTGGGTCGCCGCTTTGTTTTGTGCGCAAGCATCGATACATGCATTCGATACCCGCACCCGGACATGACCGCGCTCAACAACGTTCAACAACGTTCAACAAAAAAACCCGCTGCGGTTTCCCGCAGCGGGTTTCATTCAAACGCAGCGGCTATGCGCCGCGACGGCGCTGGCCGCTCGACGTAGAACGACTTACTTCGCCTTTTCAGCGGAGTTGGTAAGGGCGTCGCCGCCCTTCGAGATGTCCTGGCCGGCACCTGCCATGGTGTTGCAGCCGGCGAGCGCGGCCGTGCCTGCGATGAGAAGCAAAGCGATCAGTCGATTCATGAAAGTTCTCCTTGTCGAGAAGGTATCGGTAGACGTGTCCCGCTAGCGGCTGTGCTAGCTGCCGACCGTGGCTTGCGCCAGTCGATCCGGTCTGATTGCATGGTAAAAAAAGGGTGCGTGCCGCGCTGTCGGCTACGCTGCGATTTTGTTGTAGGCGTGCTCTGGTGTTGGCGTCGGCGCACTCCTACAAATACGTGCAGCAGCGGATTCAAGCGCGGCGCAACGCGGCTAGACCGAAGTGCGCGCGGGGAACGGCAACGGGTCGCTGCCCGGCTGCGCCGACGTGCTGACGCTCGGCATCACGACGTGGATGTCGGTGCCCCTCGGCACGCCGCGTCTGATGTCGAACTGCCCGCCATGCGCGGCGACCCGCTGACGCATGCCGAGCAGTCCATGGGTATGCGTGCGTGTCAGATCGGCCGGCATGATGCCCACGCCGTTGTCGGCGATATCGAGCGTGACCCGCCCGTCGCCGACCTGCAAGCCGATCGACACCTGCGACGCTCGCGCGTACTTCGCCGCGTTCGTCAACGATTCCTGCGCGACGCGAAAGAGCGCGATTTCCGTTTGCTCGTCGAGCTGGATATCGTCGGCGGGGAGCTGCAGGTTCAGCGTCCAGTTATTGCGTTGCGCGGCTTCGTCGGCGAGTGTGCGCAGTGCGGTCACAAGACCGAAATTCGCCAGCACGGTAGGCCGCATGTCTTCGATGATGCGGCGCTTGAGCGCAATGCCCTGGTCCAGATTGGCGAGCGCGCGCTTCAACTTCTCGGAGATGTCGGGGTCGCTCTCTTTCAGTTTGCGGTTTGCCCACGCCACGTCCATTTTGCTAGCGGTGAGAATCGCGCCGAGTTCGTCGTGCAGCTCGCGCGCGAGTTGCGTCTTCTCGTTTTCGCTGACGGCCTGCAAATGCCAGCCGAGTGCCTCGAGTTGACGCGTGCGTTCGTTCACGAGTTGATCGAGCTCGCCTTGTTGTGTGATCAATTGACGCTGAACGCGCGCCTGCCGGTCGATCTGAATGCCCAGATTGCGGAAGAGCAGAATGAACAACACGATATTGAGCGCCGACAGGCCAGCCGCGCATAACGTCGAAATGCGCTGATCGGCACGGCTCGCGGCGAGTGCGTGCTGCGCGCGCCGTTCTTCGTTGTCGCGCAGCAGGCTCAGTGTGCTGTCGACGAGCGCCGCATCTACCGCGTTGGCATGGCTCGCGTTGCCGCATGCGCTCAGATCGAGCGGAGCGGGCGCCGCGCGTTGCAAGGCGGCGGCCCCGGCGCCGATTCGCGCGTCGATCAGCGCACGGATTTGCGTGAAGCTCGCGAGCTCCGCGCTATCGGCTTTGGGACTGCGGTAAAAACGCTCCAGCAGCTGTTCGCTGTCGCGAATGCTGACGGCGGTTACGCAAAAGTCGTGCGCTGCGGCGTCGCGCTTCGTCAGAAGAAAATCGCTTTGCTGCGCGCTCAGACGCGATAGCTGACTCGCGAGCGCGCTGAGTTGCACGGTGACGTCGCGGGCTTCGAGCGCTGTCTCGTACTCGGCGGCGATGCGCTCGCGCGCGGTTTCGAGAATCACCAGGCCGCCGACGGTGATCACAATCGCCACGGTCATCGCGATCGCCCAGCTGCGGTTGCGCATCCAGTTGCTCAGGCGGGCCGCGGTGCCGGGTTGCGGCGCCGGGGTTTGCGATCCGGTTCGGGCTTCCTGTTGCGCTTCGTTCTGCACTTTATTGTGCACTTCATTATGCACATCAGCCGCGTTCTGCACGTTTGACACGTTCTACTCCTTGGACACGCATCAGTGTAGCGTCCGCTGCAGTCGCCGCGGGTGCGCGCCCGCGCGCTGGCGCGCACATTGTGCGTGGCGAGTCTGCGTCCGGGCCGCTTCGCGTAAAGCGGCCGTAATCCAATGTAAGCGGATTCTCACACGAAAACCGGAGTGCGTCGGAATGCGCCCGGCGATACAGCTGGATACGATGGACCTTGATCCCATTCACTGTTCTGGAGGAAGCCATCATGCTGAAGTGGGCGTTGTTCTTCGCCGTCATCGCGGTGATCGCCGGCCTTCTTGGGTTCACCGGCGTGGCTGCGGGCGCGGCGGCAATCGCGAAGTTCCTGTTTGTCGTGTTCCTGATTCTGTGCGTAGTGTTCCTCGTGCTCGGCTTCGTGGTGACGAAAAAAATCGTCGATTAGCGCCGCTTTGCCTCGTCGAGGCGCCTGAAACTGGGCGCTTAAGCAAAGCGGCACGCGCAACCTGAGCGCACGGAAATCCCCGCGGATACCAACAAGAAGGAGAGTCGCCATGCTTCACTATGCCATCGTGTTCTTCGTCATCGCCATCATTGCTGCGGTGTTCGGTTTCACCGGAATCGCGGCGGGCGCGGCCGAGATCGCGAAGATACTGTTCTATATTTTCCTCGTCGTGTTCGTGGTCACGCTGCTGCTCGGTGTCTTCCGAACATAGACCTGAACATGATTCTATCGGCGCATCGCGCGGGCACCTTGCGTGATGCAGCCACCCCCCAATACGGATAAAGGAGAGATTCAATGGCGAACACACCTGGCGCCCAAGGCGCGGCATCGCAGTCGAGCGATCCGTTCGTGATGGACATTCAGAAGATCCGCGACGACGCCCGCAAGCACATGTCGGACGGTCCGGTCACGCAAACTTACGGCGCTGATCGCGACACGGTGCTCAAGCTCCTCAACGACGCGCTGGCTACCGAAATCGTCTGCACGTTGCGCTACAAGCGCCATCATTTCATGGCGAAGGGCATCAACTCGGAAGCGGTGGCCGCCGAATTCGCGGAGCACGCGGCCGAAGAGCAGGAACATGCCGACCGTATCGCCGAGCGCATCGTGCAGCTTGGCGGCGAGCCGGACTTTGCGCCGGACGGTCTGAAGACGCGCGCGCATTCCGAGTACAAGGAAGGCGAGAACCTGACGGACATGATTCGCGAGAACCTGGTGGCCGAGCGCATCGCTATCGACACCTATCGCGAGATCATCCGCTATCTCGGCGAGAAGGACGTGACGACGCGGCGTATGTTCGAAGAAATTCTCGCAGTCGAGGAAGAGCATGCGGACGATATGGCCGACCTGCTCGAAGGGCGCGAGTGATTGCGCCTGGCATGGCGAGCTTGCGGCCGGCGGTTCCGGCCGCGATAACGCCAAAGTACGGCGCGACGTCATTACAATGTCTGCTTTGGAGCGATTCCATCGTACGGACACCAAGCCGATGATTCGAGTGTTGATAGCTGACGACCACGCGATCGTCCGAGGGGGTTTCAGACAGTTCGTCGCCGACGAGCCGGACATGTGCGTCGCGGCGGAAGCGGCCACCGGCGACGAAACCATCAGCCTCGTGCGCGAACAGGCATTCGACGTCGTGCTGCTCGACATTGCGATGCCGGACAAGAACGGCATCGACACCTTGCGCGTCATCAAGCAGGTGCGCCCGGAGCAGGGCGTGCTGATCCTCTCGGGCTACCCGGAGAGCCAGTACGCGATCAACCTGCTGCGCGCGGGCGCGAACGGTTATCTGAACAAGGACTGCGAACCCGACGAGATCGTGCGCGCGATTCGTGCGGTAGCGCGAGGGCATCGTTATTTATCCGAGGCGGTGGCCGACACGCTTGCCGACAACCTCGACAAACCGGCGGCGGCGCGGCCGCACGAAGCGCTGTCCGAGCGCGAGTTTCAGATTTTCTGCAAGCTCGCGGCGGGGCAGATTCCCACGCAGATTGCCGAGGAACTGCATTTGTCCGTGAAAACGGTCAGCACGTATAGGGCTCGCGTGCTCGAGAAAATGCGCCTGGCGAACAATGCCGATCTGACTTATTACGCGATCAAGAACGGCTTGATCGAATAATGGACGATCGAGAAATCCCGATGAACAGCGAATCGAACACCGTTGCCGAGTCAGCCAGCCGCGCACCGTTGCGCGTGCTGCTTATCGAGGATTCGCCGCTGATCCGCCGCAGTCTGGTGGAGGCGATCGACGCGTCGGGTTCGCTGCGCGTGGCGGCTTATGCCGATTCGGCCGACGAAGCCATCGCGCTCCTGAGCGACGACGCATTCGACGCGGTGATTGTCGATCTGCAATTGAAGCAGGGCTCGGGCGTACCCGTCCTGGCCTATTTGCAGCGCGAAGGTTTGATCGACTCCGTGTTTGCCGCGGTGCTGACCAACCATGCGTTGCCGGCTTATCGCGAGCGCTGCGAACAATATGGCGTGCGCCACTTCTACGACAAGTCTTTCGAATTCGATCGCGTGATCGATGCGCTGCACGAGTACGCATTCGCACGAAGCAACGGCTAAGCGTTCGCCGCAATCAACCTTTGGCAGTACGAGCCTGCAGCGCCAGATGATTCCACGCGGCGAGGCCCGCGAACAACAGACCCGCAACGCTCACGCCCACCCATCCGAAAACCGGCCACACCGCTGCGCCGACGCCTGAGCCGATCGCTCCGCCGATGAAATACGCGACCATGTACACGGTATTCACGCGGCTGCGCGCGTCTGGCTTGAGCGCGTAAATGCGCGACTGATTCGAAATCTGCGCGGCCTGCACGCCGACGTCGAGCACGATCACGCCGATCACGAGTCCCACGATGCTCTTCGCGGATGCGCCGAACACGACGAAAGAGATCGCCACCAGCACGATGGACAGCGTGATGATCGCGCGTGGTCCGCGACGGTCCGCGAACTTGCCGGCAAGAGGCGCAGCGAGCGCGCCCGCCGCACCGACGATGCCGAACAGTCCCGCAGCCTGTGGTCCGAGATGGAACGGCGCGCCCGCCAGCAACAGCGCAAGCACCGACCAGAAGATACTGAAACCGGCGAATAGCGCGGCGCCCGTCAGCGAAGCCTCGCGCAACGCGCGATGCTCGACGAGCAGATGCCACATCGACATGAGCAGCTTGCCGTAGGTCAGCGTCGAGGTCGGCTTGCTTTTCGGCAGACGCAGGATGATGACCACGGCAAGCACGAGCAATGCGACCACGGAAGCGGCGAATACCGCACGCCAGCCGAGGTATTGCGCAACGAGGCCTGCAGCTGTCCGCGCCAGCAGGATGCCGAGCAGCAGACCGCTCATCACCGTGCCGACCGCATGGCCGCGCTCCGACGGCGGCGCGAGTTCGGCGGCGAACGGCACCGCCTGTTGGGCGATGGTAGCGAGCACGCCGATCGCGAGGCTCGCGACGATCAGCACCGACAGCGTCGGCGCGGCGGCCGCGACGACAAGCGCGACGCACATGCCCGCAGTCTGCAGCAGGATCAACGCCCGACGATCGAAGCGGTCGCCGAGCGGCGCGAGCAACAACATGCCGGCCGCGTAGCCGAGCTGCGTAATGGCCGGCACCGCGCCGACCCATGACGCGCTCGCCGGAAACGACTGCCTGAAGTTGTCGAGCAGCGGCTGGTTGTAATAGATGTTAGCGACCGAGATGCCCGCAATGGTCGCGAGCAGAAGCAGCAGGCCGCGCAGCGACCGGTCGGAGGCGGGTGTGGACGCGTTGGAAGTGGACATGAGAGATGCGGTGGGCGGACCGGCCCATGCACGGTCCTCAAGCGTGCCGATCATACCGGAGCGAACCGGATTGTGCTGACTCGCCGCCACGCGTGCGCCATGTGCGCCCGTGACAAAAATGCGAAGTTTGCCGGGCCCGGATTCGTAGAATCGCCGCGCTATCTCAGCCAACTCCGTACGATCTCATGAAAGAGCCCACGACACGCTCGACTCAACGGCAGTCGCCACGCATTGGCGGAGGCCTGCTCATCGCGCTGATCGGTGTCGCGGCGTGGGCGCTCGCTACTGCAATCGCAATGCGCGACCCACTGGAAATGATGCTCGAATGGGAACTGCTCGCGGTATTCGCGCGCGCCGGAACACATGGCTGGTATCGCACGGTGATCGTCATGGTCGGCGCGAATGTGATGACCGGCGCGTTCATCGTGGCGGGCGCAGGGTGGCTGACGCTCCTCGCTGTGCGCAGATCGGCGCGCTTTAACGTACACGTGCAGGCGTGGCTCGGTGCGATTCTGGTACTGCGCACCGGCACCTATCTGGCGAGTGATTACATGACGCATGCGATTGGGATCGCCATTGCGATTCCGTTCGACGGCCTGATGCAGGCGATCGTCGCGGCCGCGCTCGGAATACCGTACTTCAGCGTATCGCGGCGCGCGCGTCGAACATTCGTCAACCGCTGACCCGTACAGAACGAACGCGTGTTCAGTCGATCAGCGCGCCTTCCGGCTCGTAGAACGGATAGGGACCGTCGGCGGCATCGACATACGCGTGGTGCGTGACGAGCCCCGTTGCCGGATCGTAGCGATGCAGCGCATATGCGGGCGGTTCCATCATGAACGCCGACGGCGCGTCGTCGCGAAGATCGAGCGCGACCTGATGCGCGGGCGCCGGTACCGCGGATGCAATCGTGCCGCCAAAACGCACGAACATCGGACGATGCACGTGCCCGCAGATCACGCGCTCCACGTTTGGATAACGCGCGATCAGTGCAGCCAGTCTGGCTGACGCAGAAGGATCGAGCCGCAGCTCGTCCATATGTCCGATGCCGCAAGCAAACGGCGGATGATGCAGCGCGACGATTGTTGGCTTGCCGCTCGCCGCGTCGAGTTGCGTCTCCAGCCACGCGAGCCGCGCGTCGCACAGCGTACCGGCGCTTCTGCCCGGCTCCAGCGAATCGAGAGCGATCACGCGCAATGCGCCGACATCGAATGCGTACTGGACGAATTCGCCGCCGCTGTGCAGTTCCGCACGGTCGGGGAAGGCGGCGCGCAGCGCGGCCCGGTCGTCGTGATTGCCGACCAGCAGGAAGTAAGGCAATTCAAGCGGCGCGAGCAGCGTCTTCAGGTGTTCGTACTGTTGCGGATCGCCCTGATCGACGAGGTCGCCGGTGATGATCACGGCGTCAGGACGGGGAACGAGTGAGTTCAGCGCAGCGACGCAACGCGCGAGATACGCGGCGGTGTCGACGCGGCGATAGGCGAGCCCGCCGGGCCGCTTGATATGCAGGTCGCTAATTTGAGCCAGCAGCATGGGATAGTCCTTGTTTGAGCGCGCTCGAAAAGCAGCGCCGCGTTGTTACGATAGCGCAATCAGCGCGTCCTGCACGATCGAGATGCCGACCGGCGTGCCGCGCGCCAGTTCGACGCGGCCCGCGACGTCGACGAGCAACGCATCCGGTGCGGCGCCGCTGATCGTCAGGCGCGTGCGCTCACCGAGAAACGCGCTTGTTTCGACGTGGCCTCGCAGTTGCGCGTGTGCGGGATCGGCGAGAAACGCGTCTTCTGGGCGGAAAAAGATCTCGTGCGCCGAGCGTGCCGGCGTCGCAATTTGCGTGGGCGTCGAAGGCAGCGGCACGGCACCGCCCGTGGTCGTCAACATGTTGCCGCGGCGTTCGCCGGCGACACGGTTGATCGTGCCGACGAACTGCGCGACGGTGCGATTTGCAGGTCGGTAGTAGATGTCGCGCGGGGACCCAATTTGCTCGATGCGCCCGGCGCTCATCACGACGATGCGGTCGCCCAGTTCCATCGCTTCGGCCTGGTCGTGCGTCACATACACGGTCGTAATGCCCAGTTTGCGCAGCAGCGTGTTCATCTCGCTGCGCAGTGCGTCGCGCAAACGGGCGTCGAGCGCCGTGAGCGGTTCGTCGAGCAGCAGCACGCGCGGCTGCACGGCAAGCGCGCGTGCCAGCGCCACGCGTTGACGCTGTCCGCCGGAGAGCTGGTCGATCGGTTTATCGGCGTGCGCGGTGAGGCGCATCATGTCGAGCAATTCGTCGATGCGCTGCCGCGCTGTCGCCGCAGGCATACGTTTGATTTTCAGTCCGTAGCCGATGTTGCCGCGCACGGTCAGGTTAGGAAACAGCGCATAGCTCTGGAACACCATGCCCACCTGACGTTTTTCGATGGGCAGCGCGGTGACGTCGTCGTCGCCGAATGCGATGCGGCCGCCGGCGTCGGGCGTTTCGAGCCCTGCGATCATGCGCAGCGTCGTGGTCTTGCCGCAGCCGGACGGACCGAGCAGCACGAGCGTCTCACCGGCTTCGATATGAAGATCGACCGGTTCGAGCACACGTGTGCCGCGAAACGTTTTCGCGCATTGCGTCAACGTGATGGGAACCGAGCCGGCAACAGAAGCGGGCACAGCGGTAGAGGCGAGTTTCATGGTGTCGTAACGGAATTCGAAGCAGAAGCGGCGATGCGTTTTCTCGCCGCGTTGCGCTGGCCGGTCGCATCGACGCCGAGCCATTGCATTGCGACGAGGAGCGGCATCGTCATGATGAAAAAGAGAATTGTGTAGGCGCTGCCTATTTCGATGCGCATCGACGCATATGTGTCGGCAAGACCGACCGGCAGCGTTTTCGTGTCGGGCGTGTGCAACATCCACGTCAGGTTGAATTCGCCAATGGAAAGCGTCAGCACGGCGAGCGCGCCCGCCACGATGCCGGGCCTCGCGTTCGGCAAAACGATGGTCACGAAGCGCTGCATGAAACTCGCGCCGAGACTGGCCGCGCCTTCTTCGAGCGTGCGCAGGTCGCTGCTCGCGCACACTGCGGCAACCGCGCGCACCATGAACGGCAGCGTGAACACCACATGTCCGACGACGATAAACGCCACGCTCATGCGGAACATCGTGAAGCCGCCGTACACCACGAGGAGCGCGAGAGCCGATGCAAGACCCGGCAATGCGATCGGCAGCACGAGGAATTCCTCGACGATGCGCGAAAGCCGCGTCTTGCTGCGCGCGAGCACGTAGCCTGCGGGAACGCCGGTCAGCAGCGTGATAAGCAACGTGATCGCTGCGACTTCGAGAGACAGGAACACCGAGCCGTGATACTGCGTCCACACTTCGACGAGCCAGCGCAGCGTGAATCCGCTCGAGACACCCTTGAAGTAGTTGACGGTCAAGCCCGCGACGATCGACATGACAACCGGCACGATCAGGAACGCGCATAGCAGCAGCGTGACGAGCCCTTGGCTCGCTGCGAGCCACGCTCTTGCATCGGGCAGGCGGAGCCGCGTACGTGGCTTTGCGTCGGACGGCAAAGAGGAAGTAATGGAATTCATCGAGAGGTTCTGCTTCCGGTTGGGTTCGCGCTGTATCGAATGACGCCGCTCATGCGCTCGCCGCCACGGCTGAGCCGCTCACGCTGCGCGCCAATGCAAGTACCGCCCACGTGACGATGCCGAGCACGATCGAAAGTCCGGCCGCCGTCATCATGTTCGCGTTGAGCGTGAACTCGGTGTAGATGGTCATCGGCAATACGTCGATGTCGGTTGCGAGCGTGAATGCCGTGCCGAACGCGCCCATCGCGGTCGCGAAGCACACCGCGCCCGCCGCGATCAGGCCGGGCGACAGCGCGGGCAATACGATGTCGCGCGTAATGCGCCACGGCGACGCGCCGAGCGAACGCGCGGCTTCTTCGAGCGATGCATCGAGCTTGGTTGCCGACGCCATCACCGTGACGATCACGCGCGGAATCGAGAAGTACAGGTAGCCGAGAAAGAGGCCGCTCATCGAGTAGGCGAACACCCAGCGGTCGCCGGTGAGCTTGAGCGACAGCGCACCGATCAACCCTTGCCGTCCCGCGAGCATGATGACCATGAAGCCGACCACTACGCCGGGAAACGCGAGCGGAAACGTCAGCAACGCGAGCAGCGTGCGCTTGAACGCGAACTCGCGACGCGCGAGCAGCAAACCGGCGATCACCGAGAGGACTAACGTGGCCGCCGTGACGGCCGCCGACAACACGATCGTCGCGCCGAGGCTCGACATGTAGCGCGGATTCGTCAGCATCGCGCGATATGTGGCGAACGCGTGGCCGTCGCCGCTCAGTTGCGCGAGGGCGCCCATCGGCAACAGCCAGAACGCGATGAAGACCGCTAGCGCCGGCGCGATCAGTGCAATGCGCCAGCGCAGTGGGAACGTAATGTCGTTCAATGCATCACCTGCAGATAACGCTCGCCGAAGCTCGACTGCTTCTCGGCCATCTTGCCGAAGTCGACGGGTTTTGCACGTGCGTACTCGCTTGCCGGCAGGAATTTTGCGGCGGTCTGCGCGCTCATCGCATTCGCGCGAACCGGGCGCAGATACGCATCGGCCCACAATTTCTGGCCTTCGTCGGAGAGCACGAAGTCGAGCACCTTCTTGCCGTTCGCTTCATGCGGCGCGCCCTTCACGAGGCTCATCACGTACGGCACGGAGATCGTGCCTTCCTTCGGGATCACGAATTCGACGTTCGCGTGATCCTTGTATTTCGCGCGATAGGCGTCGAAATCGTAGTCGAGCAGAATTGGAATTTCGCCGGACATGACGCGCGCGTAGGCGGTCTGCTTCGGCACGATCGGCGCGTTGGCCTTGAGCTTGCGAAACCAGTCGAGGCCCGGTTCGAAGTTATCGAGCGTGCCGCCGAGCGCCTGATTCACCGCGACCGCGCCTGCATAGCCGACGAATGCACTCGACGGATCGAGATAGCCGACCATGCCTTTGTACTCGGGCTTGAGCAGGTCTGCCCACGAGCGCGGCACGGGCTTGCCTTCGAGCGCGTCCTTGTTGACGAAGAAGCCGAGCGTGCCCGAGTGGATCGTGAACCAGTAGCCTTGCGGGTCTTTCATGTTGGCGGGGATGTCGTCCCAATGCGCGGGCTTATACGGCTCGACGACACCCTTGTCTTTCGCCTGGAAAGCCGATGAAACGCCCAGATACACCACGTCCGCCACCGGGCTCTTTTGTTCCGCCATCAACTGCGCGATCGACTGGCCGGAGTTCTTGTTGTCAAACGGCACGCGAATGCCGGTCTTCTGCTGGATCGCCTTGATCTGACTTGCCCAGTCGGCCCATTCGGGCGGGCAGTTGTAGCAGATCGCGGTTTCATCGGCGTGGGCCGTTTGCGAGGTGACGGTGGCAAGCGCGGCGGTCACGAGCGTACCGGCGCACAGTGCGACGGCGGTGGATTGGGCGAGGCGGCGCATCAGCGGTGAGACTGCCGATGCAAGGCGTACGGAAGAGCGGATCACTGCGGTTCTCCTGGAATGGAAGAGAGCGGGTGGTTCAGGTGGATTGTTCAACGTTGGAGATGAAGACGCTGGCCGACATGCGTCGCGCCCGCGTCGTTGCGATTTGAAATTGCGGCGATCGTGGCGCCTTCGCGCAAGCTGTGCGGCAGCGTCAGTGCAAGCGGCGTTTCGCCGAGACCTTCGAAATTTGCGGTGACGCGTGTCAGCAGACGGCGCCACGCGGCACAGCCGATCTCACGGTTCGGCGCGCAGACGCTTGCGAGCGGCGGCGACAAAAGTTCGCCCATTGCGAGACCGTCGAAGCCGAGAATCGACATGTCGCGTGGAATCTGCAGACGCGCGCGGCGCAGGCCGCGCATGACGACCATTGCGAGCAGATCGTTACTGCAGAAGAGGGCGCTTGGACGGTTCGGGCCGCTCGTCAGATGCGCGAGCACCGCCGGCGACAGTTCGTCCGCGTTGAAGTCGACTTCAAGCGCGGGTGCGGGCGCAAGGCCGGCTTGTTGCATTGCTTGCGTGTAGCCGAGATGCCGCTGCCGCGCGCGGTCGGAGGCAGCGAGCGTGCCGGCGAGCATGAGGATGCGGCGGTGGCCGTGCGCGATCAGCATGCGCACGCCTTCGTAGGCGGCGAGACGGTTGTCCACGGACACCGACGGACGGCGCACCGTGTCGTTGTGCATCAGCACATAGAGCAGACCGTCACGGTCGAGTTCGTCGAGAAGGGGATGCGTGTCGGCGTCGGCGACCGTCAGGATCAGGCCTTCCACGCGATGCTCGCGCAGCGTTTCGATCGCGCGGCGTTCGCGTTCGGCGTCGTACTGGGTGGTCATCAGCATGAGCCGGTAGCCTTGCGCGGCTGCGAGTTCGTCGATGCCTTGCAGGCATTCTGCGAACACAGGGTTGGCGAGCGTGGGCACGATCACGCCGATGAGGCGCGTGCGCTCGCCGCGCAGTTGACGGCCGAGCGGGCTGGGCCGGAAGTTGAGTGCGTCGATGGACTGGCGCACCTTGTCGAGCGTGACCGGATTGACGGTGTGCGGAGCGTTGATCGCGCGTGAGACCGTCGCGATCGAAAAGCCCGCGTGCGCAGCGACGTCCTTGATTGTCGGGGTCATGATTTCCGCTCGGTTGTAAACGTTTTCAGGAGCGGATTATCGGAAAGGTTTGTGACTTGGCGATGACGTTGGTTTCGGTTGCGGATTGTTTCGTTTGAAGTCGAGCGGGGGCGGTGAAGTGCGGTGCGGGTGTGTTGGCGTTGCCGGTTCGATCGGCGGCGCTGCGCAGGTTTGGCCGGCCAGGCGGCCAATGGTAGAATGCGCGTCCACGCGTTTTGACCACCCTCGCCGGGGTGATGAAATTGGTAAACATAGCGGACTTAAAATCCGCCGCCTAACGGCTTGCCGGTTCAAGTCCGGTCCCCGGCACCACGCTGTCTCCCAACGTTTGCCATATTGGTCGAAAACTCTAAGTCCGGGGTTTGGAGCGTTTCGCTTTGCTGCCGTTGTCCATTGTTTCCCATTGGCACCCACAGGAAGTGGGGGCATCGCTGGGGGCAGAATTCACATGAGGGCATCAAAATGCCCCCACACGCTGATGCCCGGACGGATGTCGCTGCGCGCGCTGCGAAGCCGGCGAGAAAGCCTACAAAAGGCGACATCCGTGCGCGACTCGCGCTGAAGTTGATCTTTCGGGATCGGGCTCCGCGCTCGAACTGTGTGACATCATGAACGCGATCATTCGGCGGAAGGTGTCGCGACACTGCAATCTCGGTGACGAGCCACCATCGTTGAGCTCACCCGACGATGCTTATGACCTCCTCGATCGTCATGTCGCCAAAGTACTCCACGAGCAGCGGAAACAATGCGGCGTCGTATGCAGCACAGTGCTTCTCCTTGAAGATGTCGAACTCCCCGTATCGCGCGACAACGCTGGCTTCGGCTGCAATGCTCGCCGACTCGAAGAATGCTTTTGCTTGGGTGATGATGTTGGAGTCCATGCGAAGACTAACGGCAGCGTCGATAAAAGCTTGAGGTTAAGTTGGATGCCGCCCTGTCGCAATGGGAAGGAACAACTCATCAGGAAAAATTCGCATAGTGGTCACGTGTCCTTCTTGATCCCCGAGAGCATCGACTCGAGCGTCGGCGCAATGTCGGCTGTGTAGTCAGTCAGCGGCGCTCCGGCAGGCGTGAAAATCGCACAGTTCATCATTGATCGGCTCCTCTGTAGCCGCGGCAATCGTAGGCACCCCGGTAGTGTGTGAGGTACCATACTCGAACGCCACTCTCACCGAATTGAACACCGCCTATCATGCCCGCCGCGAGCGGGCTTTCGCACATTCAGCTTTTAAAACTGAGGTGTGAAATGGCAGGTACAGCGCGGCGCCGGGCGGATCGGGCGCGACTCAAACATAAACGTAGGGACTGGTGGGCCGGGAAGCCGAAGAAAACTGACGTACAAATCGGCCGCCTGATCGACACTCCCACCCCTTGCAGCTGCTGGATGTGCGGCAATCCGCGTCGCCATCAAAAGGACCGTCTCTCCATCTGGGAGCACCGCTGGTTTCAGGAGGTCGGCGATGAGTCGTAGCAAACGGAAGAATCCAATTCTCGGTAACACGACCGCTGAGACCGAGGCGCCCGAGAAAGCAAAATGGCACCGCCGACATCGGCGCGAAGAACGCGCGCGGCTAAGCTCCCAAGGAGAGGACTACGTCGAACGCAGTCATCTTGAACATTCGGATCCATGGTCGATGGAAAAGGACGGGAAGAAGTACTGGGGCGATGCGATCGGCTCCAGGCACATGCGCAAGTGAAAGGAAGTGTTCAAGAACGTCGAGCGACGCAGCGAGTTTTCCCGGGTGTTTGAATACCTCAGGGAATTGGCTGAAAAGAGCGCGGCTCCGTCTACAGTCGGCAGGCAGAAGACGAGACGCACTTTGCCTGCCGGGCAAGATCACGCCCCGGTGCCGACAGCTTCCACAAGCCCGCCGCGCACATTTTTCATCTCTAACCATCCTTAACAGTGCGCCATTTCGGTCCACCGTATTCTTGCTGGCTGAGAAATCGGGGGATCGCATGAAATATCCGTACGACTTAGTCGCAGGCATCTTGTGTCTCACCATGTCGTTTGTATGCCTGGGTGCGCTACTGCTTGGCTGGCCCAACTCATCGGCTAAGACGCCGATTCTGGCTCAGAGGTCGACGCGTCTGAGCCCGTCGGGATCACCGCCCATTGCTCGATATACGCCGCGCATGAATTCCGCCCCGGTGGTCTCCCACTGTAGCGACCGGAAGGTAAGGTCCTCGGGATTCAACTTTCCCTGAGCGCGGTGCAGTGCGCGCACTGTCGCTGTAAGAATGAACCAGTTTCCTCGACGACTCTGTCAATCGCACGTCAACCCGTCGTTCGCCGCCCCCACCCCAATCCCAAACTGTGCACAAACCCCACCACGTAAGCACTGCACACACTGGGGAATGCCTGAGCTTGAGCCGCTCCCGCCGCGCGTCGTAGAATCGTCGCACATCGGTTTGGGGGTCCAGCAATGTGCCTGGCTTCTCGTTGCGATTTCATTCGAATAATGCCGGGCCGCCCGGCGCTTTCGCGACCCGTCTCCCGGGTTGATGCGGGCGTTTGCCGCTCGCTCGCCATCGGCTTCGCGCCATGACCCCGTTGATTTCCGTCAAAAAGCTCAGCAAGAGCTTTCCCGGCGTGCGGGCGCTTCACGACGTTCAGTTCGACCTGGTCGAGGGCGAAGTCCACGCGCTGATGGGCGAAAACGGCGCCGGCAAATCGACGCTGATGAAAATCCTTGCCGGCGTCTACACCCGCGATTCCGGCGAGATTCTCCTCGGTGGACAGACGGTGGAGTTGCAGAGCCCGCGTGACGCGCAAGCCGCGGGCATCGGCATCATTCATCAGGAACTCCAACTGATGAATCACCTGACGGTCGCCCAGAACATCTTCATCGGCCGTGAGCCTCGCGGGCGGCTCGGCCTCTTTCTCGACGAAGACAAGCTCAATGCGAAGGCGCGCGAAATCCTCTCGCGCATGCATGTGAATATCGACCCGCGCGCCATGGTCGGCAACCTCACGGTTGCGAGCCAGCAGATGGTCGAAATCGCCAAGGCTTTGTCGTTCGACTCGCGCGTGCTCATCATGGACGAGCCTACGTCGGCGCTCAACGACGCCGAAATCGCCGAGCTTTTTCGCATCATCCGTGAGTTGAAGCAGCGTGGCGTCGGCGTCGTCTATATCTCGCACAAGATGGACGAGCTCAAGCAGATCGCCGATCGCGTCACCGTACTGCGTGACGGAGAGTACGTGGCCACCGTCGCCGCCGCCGACACTAGCGTCGAGGCGATCATCGGCATGATGGTCGGGCGCACCTTGAGCGACGTTGCGCCCGCCGGGCGCGCTGCGTCGCGAGGCGAGATCGCGCTCGAAGTCAGAAACCTCCACGCCGGCCCGCTCGTGCGGGACGTGAGTTTCACGCTGCGCAAGGGCGAGATATTAGGCTTTGCCGGCCTGATGGGCGCGGGCCGGACCGAGGTCGCGCGAGCCGTGTTCGGCGCCGATCCGGTCGAGTCCGGCGAGATCTTCGTGAAAGGCGCGAAGGCCTCGATCAGAACGCCGAGCGACGCCGTCGCGCATGGCATCGGCTATCTGTCGGAGGACCGTAAGCGTTTCGGGCTCGCCACCGGCATGGATGTGGAATCGAACATCGTCATGTCGAACCTGCGCAATTTCCTGTCGCTCAACTTTTTTCTGCGCCGCGCGCGGATGCGCCGCCGCGCGTCCCATTTCATCAATCTGCTCGCGATTCGCACGCCGTCCGCCGCGCAGCAAGTGCGGCTGCTGTCGGGCGGCAACCAGCAGAAGATCGTGATCGCGAAGTGGCTGGAGCGCGACTGCGACGTGCTGTTCTTCGACGAACCGACGCGCGGCATCGACGTCGGCGCAAAGAGCGAAATCTACAAGCTGCTGCGCTCGCTCGCGGACGAGGGCAAGGCGATCGTGATGATTTCGTCGGAACTGCCGGAGATATTGCGCATGAGCGACCGCGTCGTCGTGATGTGCGAGGGCCGTATCACCGGCGAACTCCCGGCGGAGCAGGCGACCCAGGAGCGCATCATGCATCTGGCCACGCAGCGCCAAACACTGAAAGCGGCGTGAGCCGCGAGAGGACGCTATGACAATGCAACCCGATTCTTCCGCGCTGACCGGCCAGCGGCGCTTAACCGGCCTGAGAGCCCGCATCTTCTCGCCGACTGCATTGCAGAAGCTGCTCGCCTTCGCGAGCCTGATCCTGTTGCTGGTGTTTTTCAGCTTCGCGTCGCCCGCTTTCATGCAGATGGACAACATCCTCGGCATTCTGCAGGCGACGGCGGTCAACGGAGTCCTCGCGATTGCCTCCACGTTCGTCATCATCACCGGCGGCATCGATCTGTCCGTCGGCACGCTGATGACCTTCACCGCGGTCATTTGCGGCGTGTTTCTCACGTACTGGCATTTGCCGATGTGGCTCGGCGTGCTTGCCGCGATCGGCACGGGCGCGATCTGCGGCACCATTTCGGGCACGCTCACCGCGAAGATGAAAATACCGCCGTTCATCGCGACGCTCGGCATGATGCTTCTGCTCAAGGGGCTCTCGCTTGTCGTGTCGGCCGACAAGCCGATCTATTTCACCGACACCGAAAACTTCTACATGATTTCGCAGGACTCGTTGATCGGTTATCTGGTGCCGAGCCTGCCGATTCCCAACGCAGTGCTGATTCTGTTCTTTCTCGCAATCGTGAGTTCCGTCACGCTCAATCGCACGGCGCTTGGCCGCTACACGTTCGCGCTCGGCAGCAACGAAGAAGCGGTGCGGCTTTCGGGCGTGAACGTCGACAGGTGGAAGATCGCCATTTACGGCCTGGGCGGCGCAATTTGCGGTATTGCGGGGTTGCTGATCGCGTCGCGCCTGAACTCGGCGCAGCCTGCGCTCGGCCAGGGTTACGAGCTCGAAGCGATTGCGGCCGTAGTGATCGGCGGGACCTCGCTTTCGGGCGGCTCGGGCACGATACTCGGCACCATCATCGGCGCATTCATCATGAGCGTGCTGACCAACGGCCTGCGCATCATGTCCGTTGCTCAGGAATGGCAGATCGTGGTGACTGGCCTCATCATCATTCTCGCGGTCTACGCGGACATCTTGCGACGCAGGAAGAGCTGACGCTCGCGACGATATCAACAACGGGAGGCGCCACAAGGCTTCCTGCACAGCTGAAGAAGAAGGGTCCACACCTCAGGAGGAGATATTTCATGTTGAATCGCAAACTATTCGGCGTCGTGATAGGCGTCGGCGCGCTCGTCGGCGGCGCGAATCTCGCACACGCGGACGAGGCCTACATTCCGCTCATTTCCAAGGGCTTCCAGCACCAGTTCTGGCAGGCGGTCAAGGCAGGCGCCGAACAGGGCGCGAAGGAACATAAGGTCAGAATCACCTTCGAAGGACCGGAGACGGAAGCCATGGTCGACAAGCAGATCGACATGCTGTCGGCCGCGCTCGCGAAAAAACCGCAGGCGCTCGGCATCGCCGCGCTCGACAGCAAGGCGGCCATTCCGCTGCTGCGAAGAGCGCAGGCCGCGAAGATTCCGGTCATTGCGTTCGACTCCGGCGTAGACAGCGACATTCCGCTCACGACCTGCTCGACCGACAATCTCGCCGCAGCCGCGCTCGCCGCCGACAAGATGGCCGAGGCGATCGGCAATTCAGGGGAAGTGGGCGTCATCGTGCACGATCAGACGAGTCGCACGGGCATTGACCGCCGCGACGGTTTCCTCAACGAAATGAAAAGCAAGCATCCGAACGTCAAGATCGTCTCGGTGCAGTACGGCGGCGGGGACCATCTGAAGTCCGCCGAAATCGCCAAGGCGATGATCCAGGCGAATCCGAACCTGAAGGGCATTTTCGGTGCCAATGAGGGTTCGGCGGAAGGCGCGGCTATCGGCGTCAAGGAATCGGGCAAGAAGCTCGTGCTGATCGGCTACGACTCCGGCAAGGAGCAGAAAGACGACATCAACTCCGGGTTGATGGCCGGCGCGATCACGCAGAACCCGATCGGGATCGGTAAATGCGTCGTCGATTCCGCGGTGAAGGCGCTCAAGGGCGAGAAGCTGCCGAAGAAAGTCGACACTGGGTTTTACTGGTACGACAAGAGCAACATGAACGATCCGAAGATCGCCGCAGTGCTCTACGATTGATTGATCGTCGCTTAACGAACTGCCGTCGAGGAGCGTGCTCACATGACCACGATTACCACGCTGTCCGTCAGGGACATCCGGTTTCCGACTTCGCGCTCGCTCGACGGCTCCGATGCGATGAACGCCGCGCCCGATTATTCGGCCACCTACGTGACTCTTGAAACCGATGCGCCGCACGCGCTTACCGGCCATGGGCTGACATTCACGATCGGCCGCGGCAACGAGATCTGCGTGAGGGCGGTGGAGGCGCTCGCTCCGCTCGTCGTCGGTAAAACGCTCGAAGAGATTGCTTCGGACATGGGCGCTTTCTGGCGCATGCTGACCTCGGACAGCCAGTTGCGCTGGATCGGTCCGGACAAGGGCGCGATCCATCTCGCCACGGCTGCGGTCGTCAACGCGGCGTGGGACCTGTGGGCAAAGGCGGAAGGCAAGCCGGTGTGGAAACTGCTTGTCGACATGAGCGCGGAAGAACTGGTGCGGTGCCTGGACTTCCGCTATGTGACGGACGCGATCACGCCGCAGGAGGCCATCGCGATGCTGCATCGGCACGCGGCTACCAGAAGCGAGCGCGAGAACGAAATGCTTGCGCACGGCTATCCTGCGTACACGACGTCGGCAGGTTGGCTCGGCTATGACGACGACAAGATTCGCCGGCTCGCGCGCGAAGGCGTCGCTCAAGGCTGGACGCATTTCAAGCAGAAGGTCGGCGGCAATCTCGACGAGGACATGCGCCGCGCTCGCATCCTGCGCGAAGAGATCGGCCAGGACCGCAAGCTGATGATGGACGCGAATCAGGTGTGGGATGTGGACGAAGCCATCGCGAACATGCGGCATCTCGCGCAGTTCGACCCGTGGTGGATCGAAGAGCCCACGAGCCCCGACGACATTCTCGGTCACGCGGCGATCCGCCGACGCCTTGCGCCAATCGGTGTAGCGACGGGCGAGCATTGCCATAATCGCGTGATGTTCAAGCAGTTGCTGCAGGCGCACGCAATCGATTTCTGTCAGGTGGACAGTTGCCGTTTGGGCGGCTTGAACGAAGTAATCGTCGTACTGCTGATGGCGGCGAAGTTCGGCGTGCCCGTGTGTCCCCACGCGGGCGGCGTCGGCTTATGCGAGTACGTGCAGCATATTTCGCTGTTCGACTATATCTGCGTGTCGGCGTCGCTCGAAAACCGGGTGCTCGAATATGTGGACCACTTGCATGAGCATTTCGTCGATCCTGTCGTGATCCGCAATGGCCGTTATATGCCGCCGCAGCGACCGGGCTACAGCATCGAAATGCACGCGGCCTCGCTCGACCAGCACGACTTTCCTAACGGTCCCGTTTGGCGCCCTTGAGCGCGTTGCTGGCCTGGCCGTGTAAACTTGGCGTTCAGCGTTCCGCATTCTCAAGCGGCGCTCATGCAAAGCCACGACCATGCATCAACTGAAATATTTGAGCGGCTATCCGCCCGCATTGCTGGAGAAAGTCAAAAAGCTGATCGCCGACGACCAGCTCGGCGCCTATCTCGCCGCGCGCTATCCGAACTCGCACGAAGTCCAGACGGACCGTGCGCTCTACACGTACTGCGCGGAATTGAAGCGTGAGCATTTGCGCAGCGCGGAGCAGATCGACAAAGTCACTTACGACAGCAAGCTCGACGTAGTGCGTCACGCGCTGGGTCTGCATACCAGCATTTCGCGCGTGCAGGGTGGCAAGCTCAAAGCGAAGAAGGAAATCCGCATTGCGTCGCTATTCAAAACGGCGGCGCCGGAGTTTCTGAAAATGATCGTCGTGCACGAACTCGCGCATCTGAAAGAGAGCGACCACAACAAGGCGTTCTACCGTCTCTGCGAGTTCATGCAGCCGGGTTACCACCAGATCGAATTCGACCTGCGGCTTTACCTGACTCATCGCGAGTCGGCGAAGAGTCAGGCTTGATACGTGCCGCGGTTTATCCAAACGAAAGCGCGCGGCACGTCATGGCCTTCTCAGGCGGCGACCGCTTCGGCCATTTCGACAGTCGACGCCTTCAGCAACACCGGAATGGACTTCGATGTGGGCGTACCCGCACCATCCGCGACCGACGACAGCGGCACGAGCGGATTCGTCTCCGGGTAGTAAGCGCCGAGGCAACCGCGCGGAATGTCGTATTCGACTAGCAGAAAGCCATCTGCGTGACGTTCGATACCATCGGCCCACACGCTCGTAATGTCCACGCGCTGTCCGGCGACAAACCCCAGCATCGCGATGTCATCCTTGTTGGCGAACAGCACGCGCCGCTGTCCATATACGCCGCGATAACGGTCGTCGAGGCCGTAGATCGTCGTGTTGTACTGATCGTGTGAACGGGTCGTCATCAGCGTCATCAGGCGTTCGCCGTGCTGTTCCCGTGCGCGATGAATCGGCGTGTCGAGCGCGATGGGATGCACGAGAAACTGCGCCTTGCCGGAGGGCGTTTTCCAGATCCGCTCGCGCGATGCGACGCCCAGGTGGAAGCCGCCCGGGCGCTTGAGCCGCTCGTTGTAATCGTGAAAGCCGTCGATTACTTTCTCGATGCCGTCGCGAATCAGCGAGTAATCCGCGGCGTGCGCGAGCCAATCGACCTTGTCGCTGCCGAGCGTCGCATGCGCCATGCGCGCGACGATCGCAATCTCCGACAACAGGTTCTCCGACGCCGGTTTGTTCATGCCGTACGAGATGTGCACCATGCTCATCGAATCTTCGACGCTCACGCCTTGCGCAACGCCGTTCTGCAAGTCGATCTCGGTGCGGCCGAGCGTCGGCAGAATCAGCGCGTCGCGGCCATGCACGAGATGGCTGCGGTTGAGCTTCGTCGTGATATGCACGGTCAGATCGCACGAGCGCATGGCTTCCCACGTGCGCGGCGTGTCGGGCGTCGCAATCGAAAAGTTGCCGCCAAGGCCAATGAACACCTTGACCTTGCCATCGAGCATCGCCTGAATCGTATTGACCACGTCGAGCCCATGCTCGCGCGGCGGCTCGAAACGGTAGGCCTCGCCGAGCCGGTCGAGGAACGCCTGCGTCGGCTTCTCTTCGATGCCCACGGTGCGGTCGCCCTGTACGTTCGAGTGTCCGCGCACCGGACACAAGCCCGCGCCGCGCCGGCCGATATTGCCGCGCATCATCATCAGGTTCGACAGCAGCTGTACCGTCGGCACCGAGTTCTTGTGCTGCGTGAGGCCCATGCCCCATGTCGAGATTACCGCGCGGCCCTTCACGTAGATGTCGGCGAGCTTCAGCACGTCCTCGAACGGCACGCCTGCTTCGGCGACGATGGTCTCCCAGCTTTCCGCGCGCAGATCTTCGGCGAAGGCCTCGAAGCCGACCGTATGTTCGGCGATGAACGCGACGTCGAGCACGCGTTCCAGCCCGGAAGCCTGAGCCTCGTCGTCCAGTTCGATCACGCGCTTGGCCACGCCCTTGATGAGCGCGAAGTCGCCGCCGACCTTCGGGCGGATGAACACGGAGCTGATCTTCGTGCTGCCCATCGTCAGCATTTCCACTGGATGCTGCGGGCTCGCAAAACGCTCGAGTCCGCGTTCTTTCAGCGGATTGATCGATACGATGGTCGCGCCGCGCTTTGCGCACTCGCGCAGTTCACCGAGCATCCGCGGATGGTTGGTTGCAGGGTTCTGGCCGAAGATCAGCAGCGTGTCGGCATGTTCGAAGTCGTCGAGCGTCACCGTGCCCTTGCCGATGCCCACGGTGTGAGGCAGGCCGCGGCTCGTCGCTTCGTGGCACATGTTCGAGCAATCGGGGAAATTGTTGGTGCCGTACATCCGGACGAACAACTGGTACAGGAACGCTGCTTCGTTGCTCGCGCGGCCGGACGTATAGAACGCGGCCTCATTCGGATCGTCGAGACGCTTCAGATGGCTCGCAATCAGATCGAACGCTTCGTCCCAGCCGATCGGCACGTAACGGTCACGCATCGCGTCATAGACGAGCGGGTCGGTCAGGCGGCCGTGCTGCTCCAACTCGAAGTCGGACTGCGTCATCAGTTCGGCGACGGTGTGCTCCGCGAAGAACGCGGGCGTCACGCGCTTGCTGGTCGCCTCGGCGGCCACCGCTTTTACGCCGTTCTCGCAAAACTCGAACGTGGATGCGTGCTCGCGGTCGGGCCATGCACAGCCGGGGCAGTCGAAGCCGTCCGGCTGATTCTGTTTGAGCAGCGTGCGGTAGTTGCCGCCCGTCACCTTTTCCTTGATCAGGTTGATGGCGACGTACTTGAGCGCGCCCCAGCCCGCTGCCGGGTGCTTGTATGGCTCGATGCGAGGTTCGCTGCCGGATTCGCTGCGTGTGTCGGTTTTTTTCATGATGTTGCCGCGCGTGGTCTTGTCATGGCTTTTCGGGCCGATGTTCCAAGACTACTGTGTTCCAATCGCACTGCAGCATACAGAAAATCAAAAAGGGAAGGGATACAGTTGCATGCGTTTTGTCATAGACTGGCGTCTCAAACCATCCAGTTCCTTGAGCCACGTCTTGAAACTGTACGAAAAGCTCGCCGATGAAATCACCGAAGCCGTGCGCCGGGGCGTGTTCGCCGCCGGTGAGCGGATTCCTTCGGTGCGGCAGGCGAGCCAGCAGCATGGCGTGAGCATCAAGACGGTGCTGCATGCGTACGCGTTGCTGGAGAGCCGCGGCATTGTCGAGACGCGCCCGCAGTCCGGATACTTCGTGCGCGAAGCCGCGCTGCACGCGTTTCGGCCCGAGACCCGGCGGGCGGGCGGCAAGCCTGCCGCGCTGGTCGCGCCCGTTGCCGCGGAAGTCGACGTGAGCCGCCTCGTTCTGTCGACGCTTCGCAGCATTCGCGCACACGACGCCGTTCCGTTTGGCTCGCCGTATCCCGATCCATCGCTATTTCCGTGGCGGCGCATCAACCAGTACGCGAACGCGATTGCGCGCCGTCAGGCGAGCTGGAACCTGATCGACGATCTGCCGCCCGGCAACCCGGAACTGATCCGGCAGATCGCCAGGCGCTATACCGAGAACGGCATGCCGGTCGATCCGGACGAGATCGTCATCACGCTCGGCGCCACCGAGGCCATCAACTTGAGCCTGCAAGCGGTCGCCAAGCCGGGCGACACAGTGGCCGTCGAATCGCCGACTTACTACGCGATGCTGCACGCGATCGAGCGTCTCGGTATGCGTGCTATCGAGGTGGCGACGCATCCGGTCGACGGCATCGACATCGACGCACTCGCACAGGTCATCGAGCGGCAGAAGATCGCCGCCTGCATGGTGATGCCGAATTTCCAGAATCCGCTCGGTTTCCAGATGCCGGATGCGCGCAAGCGGCAACTCGTCGAATTGCTCGCCGCGCATCAGATTCCGGTGATCGAGAACGACGTTTATCAGGAGTTGTATTTCGGCGAGACGCGGCCGTCGGCATTGAAAAGCTTCGACACGCAAGGGCTCGTGCTGCATTGCGCGTCGTTTTCAAAGAGCCTCACGGCGTCGTACCGGATAGGCTGGGCGTTGCCGGGGCGTTATCGTGCGCAGGTCGAGAAGCTGAAGTTTTTGAACACGCTGACTACGCCTTCCGTGCCGCAGGTCGCGGTCGCCGATTATCTGCGGCAGGATGCATACGACCGGCATCTGCGGCATGTTCGCAAGGTCTACCGGCAGCAGGCGAGCATCATGACCGCGCTGGTGCGGCGTTTCTTTCCTGCCGGCACCCGTATCTCGACGCCGCAAGGCGGCTATGTGTTGTGGGTGGAGTTGCCCGAGCGTGTCGATTCGATGCGCCTTTATCAGGCGGCGCTCGCGCGCAGCATTACGGTCGGCCCGGGCATGATGTTTTCGACGCGCAACGATTTTCGCCATTTCATCCGGCTTAATTACAGCTACCCGTGGACTGCGCAAACGGAGGCGGCGTTGAAGACACTGGGCGAACTGGTGACGCAGATGGCGTGAAGCGCTTGCACGCGTTGATGCAGCGGAGCTTGACAGACAAAAACAGTAAGAAGGAGACACGAATGGATGACGATGAAATCGATCCGGTGCTGATCGCCGTGCTGGGGCAGCTTTGGCGCGCGCATCGGGAAAGCTTGGGAGACGCGAGGCCTCGCCGCGAGATGCGCAGCGGCGCATGGTCGTTAGCACGGCTTTCCAAGCAGGCGAACGTGCCGATGAGCGCGCTTCGGCGGCAGTTGACGGTGCTCGTCGACAGCGGTCTGGTGGAGACGACGTTCGACGAAGAGGGCGCCGGCACCGCGCGTCTGAGCGACAGCGGCCGGGAGGTGTGCGCGGAGCTGTTCGGCGAGAGCGGTGCCGCGGGCGATGACGGGGCGCCCGACCCCGACGACACGTCGCCGCCGAGCCTTCACTAGTTAATCGCGCCGCGCGCAATACCGGTTCCGTTATACACGGGATAACAGCGAATAATTTTTCCTCTGAAATTGACCTCGGAATATGGCCCCCTATGCTGGAGGCCTGCCCGCACCAACGGGCGACAGGCGAACCCCTTAATCGATTCCGGAGAATTCATGAAAACAACGCTGGCGCGAGCGCTGCATCGATCATTGCGTATCAAGACTGCCCGGACCGCGCTCGTCGCGGCATGTGCCGCGACCGTCGGCCTCAGCCTCGGGTTTGCTGCAACGGCAGCCTCGGCGGCCACCGCGCAGCCCGTCGGCATTGCGTTTGTCTACCTCGGCAATCCCGGCGACGCCGGTTGGACCTATGCGCACGAACAGGGCGTAAAAGAGGTCGAGGCAAAGTTTGGCGACAAGATCAAGGTGACGCGCATCGAGAACGTGCCCGAGTCCGCAGACTCTGAGCGCGTGTTCCGCGATCTCGCGTCGAAGGGCAACAAGATCGTGGTGGGATCGAGCTTCGGCTTCCAGGACTTCGAACTGAAAGTCGCCAAAGACTTTCCGGACACGGTGTTCGAACACGCGACCGGCTACAAGAAAGCGGCCAACTTCGCGACGTACGACGTGCGCACCTACCAGAGCGCTTATCTCGCCGGGCTCGTCGCAGGTTACACGACGAAGTCGAACACGCTTGGCTTCGTGGGATCGGTGCCGGTGCCGGAAGTGGTGCGCAACATCAACGCGTTCACGATGGGCGCGCGCTCCGTGAACCCGAAGGTGCGCGTCAAGGTCGTGTGGATCAATAGCTGGTTCGATCCGGGCCGCGAGAAGCAGGCCGCCGAAACGCTGATCGGCCAGGGCGCGGACGTTCTCATCCAGAACACGGATTCGACGGCCACCATGCAGACCGCCGAGCAGAAGAAGGTGCACGCGTTCGGCTGGGATTCGAACATGAAGAAGTTCGGGCCCAACGCGCAACTGGGCGCGTGCGTGAGCAATTGGGGCGTGTATTACACGTATCTGGTGCAGCAGGTCATGGCAGGCACATGGAACAACGCGCCGGTGTGGTGGGGCCTGAAAGAGAAGGCGATCGATCTCGCCGATATCAACACTGAAGCGGTGTCGCCTACTGCGCAGAAGGCGTTGAGCCAGAAGCGCGATGACATCATCTCGGGCAAGTTCAATCCGTTCGCCGGGCCGATCGTGGATCAGTCCGGGGCGGTGAAGGTTGCGGCGGGCAAGTCGCTGAGCGACGCGGAGCTGCTGCGTTTGAACTGGTTCGTGCAGGGCGTCGACGGCTCGCTGCCGAAGTAACGCGAACTGCATCAAGCCTCCCAGCCTGCCGACAGTAAAGAAGGAGTACACCCGTGAGTCTGACTGTTCCGAGCGCGGAGATGAGCGCAACCGCCAAAGCCGATGCGGCTGGCTTTCCGCCGCAAGGTTTGACGCCCACGCAGGAGCAGATCGTGCGGCATCTGCGGCATTCGAGCCGGATCGCCGAGCGGGCGACGCTGCTCGGGCATCACCCGTTCGGTGCAGTGCTGGTCGGCCCGGACCAGGAAACCGTGTTGATGGAGCAGGGCAACGTCGACACCGTGAACCATGCGGAGTCGGTGCTCGCTCGCGTGGCGGCGCTCAACTTCACGCCCGCATACTTGTGGAGTTGCACGCTGTACACGTCGGTCGAGCCGTGTTGCATGTGCGCGGGCACGATGTATTGGGCGAACATTGGCCGGGTGGTGTTCGGCATGACGGAGAAGCGCCTGCTGGAGGCGACCGGCGATCACGCCGAGAATCCGACCATGAGCGTCGATTGCCGGTATGTCTTCGATCACTGTCAGAAGCGCGTCGAAGTGATCGGCCCGGTCGCCGAAGTCGAGTCCGAGGTAATGGACGTGCAGCGCAGGTTCTGGAATAGCCGCTAGCTCCGCTCCAGCATCGCGATGCCGCAGAACCAGTCGCCGCCATGCGGCCGGTATTTCCACCGGCCGTCGTTCTGCTTGATGACGCTCGGGCACTGCTCGCCGATCGCGATTCCCGGATTGGCGGCCGTGCATTGGCGCATTGCCGTTTCGACGGTAGGACTCGCAGGCACGGACGGCTTGCGTGAGCGCTCCGGGGGCGCGGGCTTGAGCGCGGGCTTGAGCGCATCGGCAGGTTCCAGGGGTTGCGCCAGCGCAGGCGGCGCGCCCGTCGGGAGGCTCGCCAGCAACTGCTGAAGCTCGTCGATACGTGTTGCGTACCACGTGCCGAGACACGCCGCGTCCCGGCAATTGGCCTCGCGCCAGGCCCATTTGCTGTCGCTGTCGGCGATAAAGCCGCGCCGATCCGGCGCTCGTCGGCGCGCTTTCCAGTAGAGCTGCCCAAGCGTGTCGTCAAGACGCGACAACGCCGTGTCGCTGCAGATCATTTTCTCGGTGAAGGAACGGCCCTTCGTGCAGTTGAAACTTGCGGCTTGAACGGGCGAATGCGCGATCAGCAGCGCGGCGATCAGAACGGAGCGGACGATTTTCATGACGATTCCCGCGATGCATGGTTTTTCATGCAACGGATGATCGTCCGATCCCGTGCGATCGAGACGCCGGAAAAACGCGGCACTTACCGCGAGTGATTACCAGATGTTGCCTCGCGCGGGTTCGCCCGACACTCCGGATCGCGCAATGCAGGACAAACGGAAGCACGTCCGGCGGACATCTTCACGTTTGGCGGGTATACCCTGATGCGCTGCTTACGCTTTCTTGCCGATGTTGGGTTGGGGGGCGCATATATGAACCGCGAAGCGACATCACGCATGGACGTAGGAGCGACGCCCGATGCCGGCCATTACCGGCCGGATCTGGCCGAAGAGGTGTTGGCGTCGGAGCGTAGCGTGTTGCGGCTGATCACGCGCAATACGCCGTTGCCGGAATTGCTGGAAGAAGTCTGCCACCGCGCGGAAGCGCTGCTGGGCGGGGGCGCGTCGTGCTCGATCCTGCTGCTCGACGACGACGGCGTCCACGTGAAGATGGGCGCCGCGCCGTCGTTGCCGGCGGAGTTCAGCACGGCGATCGACGGCGTGCCGATCGGTCCGAGCGCGGGCTCTTGCGGCACCGCGATGTACGAGCGGCGGCTGGTGGTAGTCGAGGACATCGAGACGGATTCGCTATGGGCGGACTTCCGCGCGCTTGCGTTGCCGCACGGCTTGCGCGCGTGCTGGTCGGTGCCGTTCGAGAACGACGCCGGCGCCGTGCTGGGCGCGTTCGCCGTCTATCATCGCGAGCCGCGCCGTCCTACCGCGCAGGAAGAGACGATGCTGCGCGACATCAGCCGCAGCGTCGGGCTTGCCGTGCATCAGGACGCGATGGCGCAGCGGCTTGCGAACAGCGAGGAGCACCACCGGCTGGTCGTCGATCATCTGATCGAGGGCATTGTCGTGCAGTCTCGCTCGGGCGTCGTGCTGGCCTGCAATCCGAGCGCGCAACGCATGTTGCGCACCGGTCCGCAGATCGTCGGGCGCAGTATCCGCACGGTGATGGTGCGTGGCTTTCACGAGGACGGCTCGCCCGTAGCCGAGCATGAGCGGCCTGTCGCGCAGGTGCTTGCGAGCGGCCAGCCGATGCTCGGCGTCACACTGGCGCTGGAACTGGTGAACGGCGAAGTGATCTGGGTCACCGAGAACGTCGTGCCGATTCTGAAGCCGGGCGAGAGCAAGCCCGACTCCGTACTGATCTCGTTTACCGACATCGGCCCGGTGCGCGAGGCGCAGCGCCAGTTGAAATTTCTCGCGACGCGCGATTCCCTCACCGGGCTCTACAACCGGGCCTATCTGACGGAGCGCATGAACAGCCTGTTCGCGCCCGGCAACCCGAATTACAGCGGCGAGCTCACGAGCGTTGCCGTGCTCTTCGTCGATCTCGACGGATTCAAGAAAGTCAACGACACGGCCGGTCATGAGGCCGGCGACGCGTTGCTGAAACGGGTCGCCGAGCGGCTTGCCGGCTGCGTCGGCCCGGACGACACACTCGCGCGCGTGGGCGGCGACGAGTTCGTGATCGTGGTGAGCGCCTGCGAATGCAACGAGCAGATAGTCGGCCTCGCGCGTCGCATCCTCGGGGAAATCGCGGTGCCGTTCGCGGTGGCGGACAACGAGTACTACCTGGGCGCGTCGATTGGCATCAGCCGCTTTCCCGAAGACGGCCAGGACGCTCCTACGCTGATGCGCAACGCCGACTCGGCGATGTATCACGCGAAACAGCGCGGCCGCAACAACTTCCAGTTCTTCACGGCGGAACTCAATCAGCAACTGCAACGCCGGTTCCTGATCGAGCAGTCGCTGCGCCGCGCGCTCGCCGCCCACGAACTCAGTCTCGTGTATCAGCCGATCGTCGATAGTCACGCCGGCCGGACCATCGGCGCGGAGGCACTACTGCGCTGGTACAACAGCGAGCTTGGCAATGTCTCGCCGGCCGAGTTCATTCCGGTTGCGGAAGACGCGGGCCTGATCGTCGAGATCGGCGACTGGGTGCTCGCCCGTGCCTGCGAGCAGGCGGCGCAATGGCGGCGTACGCTCGCGCCGGATCTGATCGTCGCGGTGAATCTGTCGCCGCGCCAGTTCAACGACGGTCTGGTGGAGCGGATCAGGCGCTGTCTGGACCACTCCGGGCTCGAGCCGGCGGCGCTCGAACTGGAAATCACCGAGCGGCTTCTGATGAGCGACAGCGACACCGTGCTGCCCATGCTGCTTGCGTTGAGCGCGACGGGCGTGCGTATTTCCGTCGACGACTTCGGCACCGGCTATTCGTCGCTGTCGTATCTGAAACGCTTTCCGCTGCACAACCTGAAGATAGACCGGTCGTTCGTGGCGGGCTTGCCCGATCATCGCGATTCGATCGCGATCACGCAGGCCGTGGTGGCCATGGCGCACTCGCTCGGTATGAACGTCACCGCGGAAGGCGTGGAGACGCCCGAGCAGGCCGCATTCCTTCGTTCGATCGATTGCGACAAACAGCAGGGTTATCTGTACAGCCGGCCAGTGGGAGCGAGCGCGTATGCACGCGCGTTGGCGGATGTGTATGCGGCGACGTGATCCGCTCGCCGCGTTGGCGTATGTCGCGAGGGTTCTCAATCCGCGAGGATCGGCAGCGTGACATAACCGCGCTGAAGACTGGGCGTAAGATGCAACGACCTGCATCTGAGCCCCAGGAGACTTGCGATGGCACAGCACTTCGACGCGGTTGTGATCGGCACGGGACAGGGCGGCGCGCCGCTCGCCGTGCGTCTTGGCAAAAGCGGCCGCCGCACGGCGGTCATTGAACGCGCGGCGTTCGGCGGGACCTGTGTGAACGTCGGCTGCACGCCGACCAAGGCGTATGTGGCGAGCGCCCGCGCGGCGCATGTGGCGCGCCATGCGGCGAGGCTGGGCGTGCATATCGGCGGCGCGGTCGGCGTGGATATGGCAGCGGTTAAGGCGCGCAAGGACAAGATCGTGGGCCAGTCGCACGACGGCGTCGAGGCCTGGCTGCGGGGCGCCAGGAACCTCACGGTATTCAACGGCCATGCGCGCTTCACCGGGCCGCACACGCTTGCCGTCAGCGGCCCGGACGGAGCTGTGCTGCACGAACTGAGCGCGGACGAGATTTTCCTCAATACGGGCACGCGCGCCGTGGTGCCGCCGCTTGAAGGCATCGAGCGAGCCCGCTATTACACCAACTCGAGTCTGCTTGAGATCACGGAGTTGCCAAGCCGGCTCGTGATTGTCGGGGGCAGTTATATCGCGCTCGAATTTGCGCAGGTGTTTCGCCGCTTCGGCAGCGAAGTGACGGTGCTGGTGCGCGGCGATCGTGTGCTCACGCGCGAGGACGCCGACTTTGCGGAGTCGGTGCAGAGCGTGCTGGCGCGTGAGGGCGTGGAGTTCCGTTTCGGAGTGCAGCCTTCGCGCGTGGAGCCGCATCCGCATCGCGAGAATGAGGTGTGTATCGGCTTCGAGCAGAATGTTCCGGCGCTGGAGGCGTCGCACCTGCTGTTCGCAACCGGCCGCAAACCGAATACCGACGATCTCGGTCTTGCCGCAGCCGGCATCGAGACCGACCGGCACGGCACGATTCCCGTGGACGGCCAGTTGCGCACCAACGTGCCGGGCGTATGGGCGATCGGCGACATCAACGGGCGAGGCGCGTTCACGCATACGTCCTACGACGATTATCAGATCGTCGCGGCCAATCTGTTCGATGGCGGCACGCGCACTGTCGACAAACGGATCATGGCGTACGCGGTGTTCGTGGACCCGCCGCTCGCGCGCGTGGGCCTTTCCGAAGACGACGTGCGCAAGAGCGGCCGCGACGCATTGATCGCGACCATGCCGATGTCGCGCGTGGGCCGCGCTCGCGAGCGCGGCGAGACCGACGGTTTCATGAAGGTGCTTGCCGACCCGCACACCCGGCAGATTCTCGGCGCGGCGATCCACGGTATAGAAGGCGACGAGGCGATTCATACCTTCATCGACATCATGACGGCGGGCGCGCCGTATCCCACCTTGCAATACGCGATGCACATTCACCCGACCATCAGCGAGCTGGTGCCGACCTTGCTCGACGGTCTGAAGCCGCTGAAGTAACGCGAGCGCGGCGCGCATCGACAAAGCGTCGCGCCATCGCGGATAATCGCCCCGCATTCAATCGCATTCAATCGCATTCAATCGCATTCAATCGCATTCATTCGAGGAACAGCCGATGGGCAAGGGACGTGTCGAAGCCTTCAGCGATGGCGTGATCGCCATCATCATCACGATCATGGTGCTGGAAATCAAGGTACCGGAAGGCTTCGATCTCGCCGCACTGACTCCGCTCGTGCCGGTATTCGCCGCCTATGTGCTGAGCTTCATCTACGTGGGCATTTACTGGAACAATCATCATCACATGTTCCATGCGGTGCAAAGGGTCAACGGCGGCGTGCTGTGGGCCAATCTGCATCTTCTCTTCTGGCTGTCGCTGCTTCCCGCCGTCACGCATTGGGTCGGCGAAAATCATCTGGCCTCGTGGCCGACTGCCATGTACGGCGTCGTGCTGTTCATGTCGGCCATCGCGTACTTCATCCTGACGCGCACGCTGATCCGTGCGCACGGTCGTGACTCGACGCTCGCAAAAGCGGTGGGCAACGACATCAAAGGGAAAGTGTCGGTGGCAATTTATCTGGCGGGCATTGCGCTCGCGTTCGTCGCACCGTGGATTTCGGCGGCGCTCTACGCGCTTGCTGCGGCATGGTGGCTCGTGCCGGACCGGCGCATCGAGCATGTGATGGAAGCCTGAGCGTGCTGGCGCTGAAGCTCGCGCTCGTGCCGGCGTTTCTCGCCGCGCTGACGATCGCGGGACGCTTGTGGGGACCGTCGGTCGCGGGATGGCTCGCGGGCCTGCCGGTCGTCGCGGGACCGATCGTGCTGCTGCTCGCGCTGGAGCGCGGACCGTCGTTCGCAGCGCAGGCGTCGGTCGCCTCGATTGCGGCGATTGCCGCGTCGGAAGCATTCAATTTCACATATGCGTGGAGTTGCCGCCGGTGGCCCTGGCCGCTCGCGTTGGCTGCGGGCATGAGCGGGTGGCTGACAGCGGCGGTGTTGCTCGTTCATCTGCGCCACTCGCTCGTCTGGGCGGTGGGCGCGGCTTGCGTGACGGTCGCTGTTTCGCAGAGCGCCTTGCCGCGCGTGTCAGCGCACGTGCCAGCGGGACGCCTGGGCGCGGCCGACCTTGCTGTGCGGATGCTTGCGGGCGCGCTGCTGACGCTCGCTGTTACGAGCCTTTCCGCGTCGATGGGCGCGACGTGGAGCGGCCTGCTGTCGGTGTTTCCGTTGCTCGGCATCGTGCTCGCCGTGTCGGCGCAACGTGAACACGGCCCTGGCTTCGTTGCGTTGCTGATGCGCGGCATGGTGATCGGGCGCGGCTCGTTCGCGGCGTTCTTCGCGGTGACAGCGGCGATGTTGCCGCGCTATGGCGTGTGGCTGAGCTTTGCGTGTGCGTCGGCGATTTCCGTCGTCGTGCAGGGCGCGACGCGGCGCATGCTGGATTCGAGCCGGCCGCTGCAAGCGGCGTCGCGTGAGACATCGTTGCAGCAGACGGTGGATTGATTTTTGCCGGTGCTTGCGGGCGGCCGCCCTTGCGGAGCTAGCCTGCGCGCAACGAGCCTGATTGCGACCAGCCCCGAGCTTCACGGATACTGTCGTCATGACTTCATCTACTCGCCGCGCGCCGTCGAGCCGCATCGGTCTCATCTCCGACACGCACAACCTCGTGCGCCCCGAAGCGCTCGAATATCTCGCGGGCTGCGACGCCATCATCCACGCGGGCGACATCTGTAACGAGGCCGTGCTCGAGGCGCTCCGTCAAATCGCGCCGCTCACCGTCGTGCGCGGCAATAACGACACCGGCGAGTGGGCCGCGTCGCTGCCTACGCATGCGACGCTCAACGTCCAGCAGGTCGCGATTCTTGTCGTGCATGACATCGCCGACGTGCCGGCCGATCCGCGCAACGACGGTATCGGCGTGGTGGTGACCGGCCATTCGCATAAGCCGTCGATCACCGAGCGCGACGGCGTGCTGTTCATCAACCCCGGCAGTGCGGGGCCGCGGCGCTTCAAGCTGCCGGTGTCGGCGGGCATCCTGACGGTCGAAGGATCGCGCGCGCAGGCGAGATTCGATCTGCTGCTGAAATGAAAACGGGCCGGCAAATCTGCCGGCCCGTCGTACGTCTACTTTCGATGTAACTGGAATGCCGCGCGGTACGTCGGCTTCGCTAGCGCGATTACCGCAATCAAGCCTGATAACGCGGTCGGCGACTCCCGAAGGAATCGTGTCGCGTCACCGCGGCTACCGCGCCGCAGTCAATCACGCACGCGCCGTAGCAGTGGCTGCGTAGCGTTCGTCCATCTCTTCCGCTTCACGTTCGCCGCGCAGTACTGCGTGCGCTTCGGCGCGCGTCGCCACGCAAGGGCCCGAGCCGAGTAGCGGCTTGCGGGCGGTTTCGCGAAGCGCCATCACGGAGACGATACCGATCAGCGACGCGCCCATCAGGTAGTACGCAGGCATCATCAGATTGCCGGTGCGGTCGACGAGCCATGCGGTCACCAACGGCGTCGTACCGCCGAACAGCGACACCGAGATATTGAAGCCGATGGCCAGCGCGCCATAGCGGATCTTGGTCGGGAACAGCGCCGGCAGTGCCGACGGCATCACGCCCGTGAAGCACGACAGCAGCACGCCGAGAATCATCAGGCCGCCGAACACGGGCACCAGCGTGCCCATGCGGATCAGCAGCAGGGCAGGGATCGACAGCGCGAACAGACCCACGCAGCCGAACAGCATCACCGGCTTACGGCCGATCGTGTCGGACAGACGGCCGGCTGCGAGCGTCATCGGCATCATCAGTACCATCACGAGCAGCACGATGAAAAGGCCGTGCGATTCGTTGAAGTGCAGGGTGGCCGACAGGTAGCTCGGCAGGTACGAGAGCGCCATGTAGTCGGTCACGTTGAAGATCAGCACGAGGCCGACGCACAGCAGCAACGGCTTCCATTGCTGCATGAGCAGATTGCGCAGCGACTGCTTCGGCACCGCCTTGTCTTCGGCTTCGCGTTGTTCGGCCTGCTTCTTGAACGCGGGCGTTTCTTCGAGCTTCATCCGGATATAAAGACCCACCAGGCCCAGCGGACCGGCGATCAGGAACGGCACACGCCAGCCCCACGACAGCAGCGCGTCGTTCGACAGCGTCGCGGTCAGCACCGCAACCGTGCCTGCGCCGAGCACGTAGCCGATCAGCGTACCGAACTCAAGGAAGCTGCCCATGAAGCCGCGCCGCTTGTCGGTCGAAAATTCGGCGATGAAGGTGGCTGCTCCGCCGTATTCGCCGCCGGTCGAAAAGCCTTGCACCAGACGCGCTACGAGCAGCAGCGCCGGCGCGAGGATGCCGATCGAGCCATAGCTCGGGATCAGCCCGATCGCGAACGTGCCGATCGCCATCATGATCATGGTCATTGCGAGTACGCGCTGACGGCCGATGCGGTCGCCGAGCGGCCCGAACACCATGCCGCCGACCGGGCGCACGAGAAACGCGGCGGCAAACGTGCCGAACGTGGCGATCAACTGGGCGGAAGGGCTCGACGACGGGAAGAACACTTTGCCGAGCGTGACAGCGATGTAGCTGTACACGCCGAAATCGAACCATTCCATTGCGTTGCCGAGCGCCATGGCGCCGACGGCACGTTTGAGGAGCGAGTTGTCGACGACGGTGATGTCGTCGAGAGAAAGGCGCTGTTCTTGTTTGTGATGTCGCCAGAAGCCGTTGCTGGAAGCGGTCAAGGTAAAACTCCGATGACTGCGACGAAACTCATGATGCGTTCCGCCACGGTTGCTGGGAAGTGCAGTTTCGCAAACGGGGCGATGGCGTTCTTGCGCCGCGAAGGCGAAAGAGTGGGCGCGCGTCGGAAAAGAAACGCGAAAGCGCGGCAATAGCAGCAAACGCCCGTGCCTCGCGAGCCAGGTCGCGAAAAAACACTCGATTAAATTGTGTTGACTGTTGCACCTGCGTGGCCGTGGAGGGGGGCAGATGCATGAGGACGCAGACGGCTGGAGGCCGGACTACGCCACTGGAAGGCTTGAAACGAAAAAGGCCGGTGCTTTATTCGCCGCCTGAATGACCCTTGGATGACCGAAGGGCGACTTCAAACCGCGATACGACCGACAAGCCTTCTTGTATAAAAACTGTTCCATCGCGATGGACTCACGCAGTGCAGGCACATGGCGGGTCGCAAGGTCAGAGAACGCGAATGTAGGTGAATTGCTGTTGGAACGACGCACATGTTAGCACGATGACAGAGGATCGTGCAAACCCGGTTTTGGGCCCGCGGTAGGGCGAAGGCGCTCGATCCGTTGCGGGGCGGGAGATTCCGGCGATCGAGACGGTGTCGAAAAGACGTCTGGAAGAGCACGAAATGTACCGTTTGGAGAGTTTGCGCGGCAGGCGAGGGACGAAAAAAATCCGCGCACCTGGCGCGGATTTCGTCGCTACTGCTGCGAGTGCGGAGCACTCGATTCGCGCTCACTCGGCCGGCGGCGGCACGTAACCTTGCGCCGTATCCGCGCCTTCGCCGAAGAAGAACTTTTCGGTCTGCTTCATCAGATACTGTCGCGCGCGCGGATCGGCCATGTTCAGACGGTTTTCGTTGATCAGCATGGTTTGCTGCTTCAACCAGGCTTGCCACGCTTCCTTGGAAATGCTTTCGTAGATCCGCTTGCCGAGTTCGCCCGGCAGCGGCGGGAAATCGAGGCCTTCGGCTTCCTTGCCGAGCTTCGCGCATTGAACCATACGAGTCATGCTGTGCTTCTCCTGTGTCGACCGGAGTGAATGCTTCGGCACTTACTCCAGTCCCATAAAAAATAATTACCGTAATCGATACGAGGACGGGCGGTCGCTTTATATGGGGCCGCTCAGAGCTGTTTCATCAGCACGAGCGATTTGCGCTGCCAGTTGTACAGCCGGCGGCGGTCTTCGGGCAGGTCGTCGACCGTGACCTTGACGAAGCCGCGCTTGAGGAACCAGTGCTCGGTGCGCGTGGTGAGCACGAAAATGCGCGTGAGCCCGCGGGCCCGCGCGCGTTGCTCGATGCGTTTGAGCAGGCGCTCGCCGTCGCCGGTACCCTGCGCTTCGGGCGCGACTGTGAGGCAAGCCATTTCGCCGATGCGCTCCTGCGTGTACGGATACAACGCCGCGCAGCCGAACAGCACGCCATCGTGCTCGATCACCGAGAAATGGTCGATGTCGCGCTCGATCTGATGGCGGCCGCGCCGCACCAGTGTGCCGTCCGATTCGAGCGGCTCGATCAGCGCGAGAATGCCGCCGACGTCGTCCGGCGTTGCTTCGCGCAGGCTTTCGAGGTTCTCGTACGAGATCATCGTGCCCACGCCGTCGTGCAGGAACAGTTCGAGCAGCAGACTGCCGTCGAGCGCGTAAGGGATGATGTGCGCCCGCGCAACGCCGCCGCGGCATGCGCGGATCGAATGCTTCAGATAGAAGCCCGCGTCGCCGGTGACTTCGCCGCTTTCGTGCAGCTTGTACGCGTCGTCGAGTGACAGTTCGCGGATCAGTTCGGTGCCGTCTTCGCCGGCCTGCATGAGGCCGGGCGTTTCGGTCAGAAACACGATCTTGTCGGCGCGCAAGGCGATGGCGGCAGCCGAGGCGACGTCTTCCATTGCGAGGTTGAACGCCTCGCCGGTGGGCGAAAAGCCGAGCGGCGACAACAGCACCAGCTTGCGGCTTGCGAGCGAATGGCGGATCGAATCCGCGTCGATCTTGCGCACCACGCCTGTGTGCGCGAAGTCGACGCCGTCCAGAATGCCGACTGGGCGCGCCGTCACGAAGTTGCCGGAAACGACGCTGATGTGCGCGTGCGCCATGGGGGTGTTCGGCAAGCCCTGGCTGATGGCGGCCTCGATATCCAGACGCACTTCGCCCGCGGCTTCTTTCGCGGACTCGAGCGCGCGGGCGTCGGTAATGCGCATGCCGTGCGAAAACTCCGACTCGACGCCGTGCAGACTCATCTGTTCTTCGACCTGCGGCCGGGAGCCGTGCACGAGAACGATCTGGATGCCCATGGCCTGCAGCAGCGCGATGTCGGACACGAGCGCATTCAGGAGCCCCTGATGCACCACTTCGCCGCCGAAACCGACAACAAACGTCTTATTCCGGAACGCGTGGATATAAGGGGCGACTGAGCGCATCCAGTCGACGAATTGCGCGTGCTGTGCGAGGTTTTCCGTTGCTCCGGCGGGGGCCGGAACGCTCGCGGGCGCGGGGACGAGGTCGGTTTGGGAATTCATGCCGGGGATTATAATGCGCCCCCATGTCGAATGTACCCAAAAGTCCCGCCGCGGCGAACGAGAATGCGGCGCCGGCCGCCGATCAGGCGAACTCCGGCGACGCGCAGCGCCGCTCCGAAAAGGACGCGAACCGAAGCAACCCGGACGCGCCTCGCAAGGCGCGCGAGCCGCATCGTGCCGGCGAACGCGCACAGGCGTCTTCCAACCAGAAGAATCCGTCGCGCACGGCGAAGGATGTCGAGCGCGCTGAGCCGCCTGGCGAGACGCGTAGCGCACCTGAATCGCGTGAGCGGGGCGAACAACGCAAACAACGCGGCGAACAACGCGGGCAGAGCGCTCAGAGTGGCCAGCGCGACCAGCGCGACCAGCGCGGGCAGCCGGAGGCTGGAAAGCCATCGCGCCAGCAACCCCCCCGTGAACCGCGCGCCCCACGTGAGGCGCGCGTGGTGCAGCCGAATCCGGTTCCGCGGATCACCTTCCCCGAAGCGCTGCCGGTCTCGGGCCGCCGCGACGAAATCGCCAAGGCGATCGCCGAAAACCAGGTAGTGATCGTGTCGGGCGAAACCGGCTCGGGCAAGACCACGCAGTTGCCGAAAATCTGCCTCGCGCTAGGGCGCGGCCTCGGCGCGGGCGGCTCGGGCTTGATCGGCCACACACAGCCGCGCCGCATTGCCGCTTCGGCGACGGGCCGGCGCATCGCCGAGGAGCTTGGCACGCCGTTCGGCGAAGTGGTTGGCTACAAGGTGCGCTTCACCGACAATCTGTCGCCGGGTGCATCCGTCAAGCTGATGACGGACGGTATTCTCCTCGCAGAAACACAGACTGATCCGCTGCTCAAAGCGTATGACACGCTGATCATCGACGAGGCGCACGAGCGCAGTCTGAACATCGACTTTCTGCTCGGCTACCTGAAGGAAATTCTGGCCAGGCGCCCCGATCTGAAGCTGATCGTGACGTCGGCGACGATCGACGCCGACCGGTTCGCGCGCCACTTCGGCAGCGAGGAAAAGCCCGCGCCGGTAATCGAAGTGAGTGGGCGGCTTTACCCGGTCGAGGTGCGCTACCGTCCGATCGAAGAGGACAGCCCCGCCGTGAAAGCGGCGCAGGGTACGTCAGGCACCTCGGGCGGTCCGGCGTCGCGTGAACGTGCGAAAACTCCGCGAGAGACCGGCAAGGAGCGCGACCGCGATCTGATGGAAGCAATCGTCGACGCCGTCGACGAACTGTGCCGCGAAGGCCCCGGCGACGTGCTGGTGTTTTTGCCTGGCGAGCGTGAAATCCGCGACGCCGCCGAGGCGCTGCGCAAGCATCATCCGCCGCACACGGAAATCCTGCCGCTGTTCGCGCGCCTGTCCGCCGCCGATCAGGAACGCGTGTTCCGCACCTCCAACGCACGGCGCATCGTCCTCGCGACGAACGTGGCGGAGACGTCGCTCACGGTGCCGGGCATTCGCTACGTGGTCGATACGGGACTCGCGCGCGTGAAGCGCTATTCGTATCGCAACAAGGTCGAGCAGTTGCAGGTCGAGCCGATCTCGCAGGCCGCCGCGAATCAGCGGGCAGGGCGCTGCGGGCGGGTGGCCGACGGCATCTGCATTCGCCTGTATGACGAGAGCGATTACCAGAGCCGCGTGCGCTTCACCGATCCGGAGATTCTGCGGTCGTCGCTCGCGTCGGTAATTCTGCGCATGAAGTCGCTGCATCTGACGGCGATCGAGACGTTCCCGTTCATCGAGCCGCCGCCGGGCCGTGCGATCGCCGACGGCTATCAGCTGCTGAACGAACTCGGCGCCGTCGACGACGACAATCAGCTGACGCCGCTCGGCCGCGAACTCGCGCGTTTGCCGCTCGATCCGCGCGTCGGCCGGATGATTCTCGCCGCGCGCGATCAGCAATCGCTGAAGGAAGTGTTGATCATCGCGAGCGCGTTGTCGGTGCAAGATCCGCGCGACCGGCCGATCGAGGCGCAGGAACAGGCCGACCAGGCGCATCGCCGGTTTGCCGACGAACGCTCGGAATTCCTGCAGTGGCTCAAAATCTGGAACTGGTTCGAAGAAGCGATCGCGCACAAGAAATCGAACAAGCAGTTGCACGAGGAATGCCGGAAGAATTTTCTGTCGCAATTGCGTCTGCGCGAATGGCGCGACGTGCATTCGCAACTGCTGACGGTGGTGCGTGAACACGGCTGGCGCCTGAACGAAGCTGAAGCGACTTTCGAGCAGATTCACCTCGCGCTGCTGACCGGTCTCCTGGGCAACATCGGACTGAAAGCCGACGATGAGCCGTACTACCTCGGCGCACGCGGCATCAAGTTCTATCTATGGCCGGGCTCCGCGCTCGTCAAGAAAGCGGGCAAGTGGGTCATGGCCGCGGAACTCGTCGAGACGAGCCGTTTGTACGCCCGCTGCATTGCGAAGATCGAGCCTGAATGGATCGAAAAAATCGGCTCGCATTTGCTGAAGAAGTCGCTGTCAGAACCGCATTGGGAGAAGCGCGCGGCACAGGTGTCGGCCTTCGAACGGGCGGTTTTGTACGGGCTGCCGATCTATCACCGGCGGCGCGTGAGCTTCGGCAAACAGGACCCTGCGCGAGCGCGCGAACTGTTCATCCGCGGCGCGCTCGTCGAAGGTGAGTTCGACACCAAGCTCGGATTTTTCGCGCACAACCGCAAGCTGCTTGCCGACATCGAGCAACTGGAACACAAGTCGCGCCGTCAGGATGTGCTCGTCGACGACGAACTGATTTTCGCGTTCTACGACCAGGCGCTGCCGAAGGGGATTTACACCGGCGCGTCGTTCGAGCGCTGGTATCGCGATGAACTGAAGAAAAGCGGTCAGCCCGAGGACAAGCTGCGCCTGCTGTATCTGTCGCGCGACGACCTGATGCGACACGAAGCTGCCGGCGTGACGACCGATCTGTTCCCGAAACGGATGACGATGGCGGGCGTCGAAATGGCGCTCACCTATCACTTCGAGCCGGGTTCTCCGCGTGACGGCGTCACGCTCGCCGTGCCGCTCTATGCACTCAATCAGGTCGACGCGCGGCGCTGCGAATGGCTCGTGCCCGGTATGCTGAAAGAGAAGACGCAACTGCTGCTCAAGTCGCTGCCGCAGAAGCTCCGGCGTCACTGCGTGCCGCTGCCGGAATATGCGGCCGGTTTCGTCGACCGGCATGGGCCGCCGCGTTTTGGTGCCGGCGGTTTGCTCGAAGCGCTGATCGCCGATATTCGCGAGCAGAAACAACTGATGCTGAAACAGTCCGACTTCAAGCTTGAGACGTTGCCGCCGCATCTGTTCATGAACTTCAAGGTCGTGGACGAACACGGGCGACAGCTCGCGATGGGGCGCAATCTGTCGCAGCTACGGGCGGAACTGGGCGGCCAGGCCCAGCAGCACTTCCAGAAGATCGCATCGAGCGCCGCGGGCGCGGCGTTGGCGGACGCGGCCGGTTCGCGGACGGACGGGGCGGGAGTTGGTGGAGCGCCGCGGACGGCGCCTGCATCCAGCGGTCAGGCACAGCGAGGGAAGGGCGCGGCTGCGTCGGCGCCGCAGACGCCGTCGCAAGGTGGCGCGGGTAGCGCAGGTAGTGCGGGTAGTGCGGGCGGCACGGCGTTGTACGAAAACCTCACCACGTGGAATTTCGGAAAGCTGCCGGAGTTGCTCGAAATCCGTCGCGGCGGGCAGACATTATTCGGCTACCCGGCTCTCGTGGATCGCGGCACGCATTGCGACGTCGAGGTGTTCGATTCGCCGGATGAGGCCGCGCGTATTCATCGGGCGGGCCTGCGTCGGCTATTCGCTTTGCAGTTGAAGGAGCCGATCAAGTATCTGGAAAAAAATCTGCCGGGCTTGCGCGAAATGGCGATGCAGTTCATGACACGCGGTACACAGGAGGAGTTGCGCGATCAACTGATCGACACCGCGCTCGATCGCGCCTGCCTGCAAGACCCGCTGCCCGACGACGACGTCAGTTTCCATACGCGCCGCGATGAAGGACGTAGCCGGCTGACGTTGCTGGCGCAGGAAATTGCGCGACTGGTTGGACAGATTCTCGGCGAATACGCGTCGGTACTGAAGAAGCTGGTGCAGGCGAAGTCGTTCACGGCTGCGCACGCGGACATGCAGAATCAGCTCGACGCTCTGATCGGCAAGCGATTCGTGGTGGACACCCCGTACTCGCAGCTCACGCATTTTCCGCGTTATCTGAAGGGTATTGCGTTGCGGATCGACAAATTGAAGGCTGATCCCGCGCGCGACGCACGGCAGTTCGCGGAATTCCAGCCACTGCTGCAGAACTATCAGAGAGCGGTCGCGCAGCGCGGCGGCGTGCCCGATGCACGTCTGTCCGAGTTCCGCTGGCTGCTCGAAGAGCTGCGCGTTTCGCTGTTCGCCCAGGAGTTGCGCACGCCGATGCCTGTGTCGGTCAAGCGGCTTTACAAGGTGTGGGATTCGATGCAGCGGTGAGTCGTTGGGAGGGGCGTAGTGCGTGGCGGTGGCTCGGGCGTTTGGGGGCCGCTGCGCATGCCGAGCGCTTCCTGCGCTTTCCTCGCCTTCAACCGCGCTGAACAAAAAAGGCGCGTGACACTCGTTCCTTCCGGAGCACGGGTGTCACGCGCGAGCGTGTGCAATCCGGCGCCGGACCTGCGCCGACCTGCTGACTCCATATTTAGCGCCGCGACGCACGGCGCGCTGCCGGACCGGACGCCAGCGCCCTAGTCCGGCAACACTCACTTACCAGTGCATACCCGCGCCGATCGATGCGCCGATCTGGCCACGCGAGTCCGTACTGCCTTGCAGCTTGTAGACCCACTTGCCCGTCTCCGACAACTGCGACACGCCGATGGCAAGCGCTGACTGGCCGCCATAGGTGCCGCCGGCCATCGCGACCATGCCGTGACCGGGCAGCACAGCTTGCGGCAGACCGACCATGGCTAAAGCAGATGCAGTGCCGCCGTACGAGTCGCGTCGAGCTGAGCGGATCTGGTCGTCGGTGTAGCTGCGCGCCTCGCCCACCGCGCCGTTCGCGCTCTGCTGCAACTGATTGACGTTGACTGCGTCCGTGCCTTGCACGCCGGCTGCGACATTGGCGATCTGGCGCTCCTGACCTGCGGCGCCGACGGACACCGTATTCGCGCGATCCGCGACCGAGCCTTGGCCCAAGGCGACGGAATTCGCGCCGCTAGCATTGGCGGCCGCGCCGAGCGCAGTCGCGTTGTTGCCGCCTGCGATGGAATTCGCGCCGATTGCGCTGGCGTTCACGCCGGTGGCCTGCGCGTTCGCGCCGCCTGCGACCGAGTGCGCGCCCGACGACACGGCACCCTCGGTGTCGCGATTGCCTTCGCCGCTGAAGAACGGATTCGCTGCGTTGACCACGGCGTTGTTGACGGCGCCGGTGATCGCAGCGTTCAGTTGACCGACGTTGACGGCATCGGAAGCGTCGACGCCTGCGGCGACGTTATGTATCGTGGTGCCGCCGCTGGCTGCATTGCCACCCAGCGTGACGCTGCTTTTGTCGACGTTGCCATTTGCATCGTGGTCGTACATCACTGCACCGTCGAGCTTCGCGGCGTTGGCGGCGCCCTGATCGCTGACGGCTTTCAACTGTGCGACGTTGACGGCGTCGGTATCGGCTGTGCCGGCTGCGACGTTCGTGACCTGCCGCTGGTTACCGGCCGAGCCGACCGAGACCGTTCCGGCGCGATCGGCGATGGAACCCTGGCCGAGCGCAACGGAGTTCCCGGCGACGGCGCTTGCCTGATAGCCGAGCGCGACGGAGTTGGAAGCCGCCGCGCTTGCCTGATAGCCGACGGCAAGGGAGTTGAGCCCCGCCGCGCCTGCCTGATAACCGAGGGCAGTCGAGCCGTCGCCTGACGCACTAGCAAAGCCTCCAACGGCGGTGCTGTAGCCACCCTGCGCCTGAGAACTGGTGCCGGCGGCCAAGCTTGCATCGCCGGCAGCAAGCGCCGAGCTGCCGATGGCGACCGCATTGGCCCCGGTCGCCGATGCGTCGTCGGTGCCGTCGTTCAGGCCGTTTGCCTTGAAGTAGCGCGCCGCGTTCGCACTGACCGTTTGTAACTGGCTCAGGTTGACGGCGTCGGTTGCCTGGGTGCCGGCAGCGACGTTGGTGATCTGGCGTTCGCTGCCGGCCGAGCCGACCGAGACCGTTCCTGTGCGATCGGCGATGGAACCCTGGCCCAGCGCAACGGAGTTCGCGGCGACGGCGCTTGCCTGATAGCCCAGGGCGACCGAATTGGCGGCGACAGCGCTAGCCTGATACCCGAGCGCAACCGAGTTGGCCGCGCCAGCGCTTGCCTCATAGCCGAGCGCAGTCGAACCGTCGCCTGACGCATTAGCAAAGCCCCCAACGGCGGTACTGTAGCCGCCCTGTGCCTGTGAACTCGTGCCGACGGCCAAGCTTGCATCGCCCGCGGCAAGTGCCGAACTGCCGATGGCGACCGCATTGGCCCCGGTCGCCGATGCGTCGTCGGTGCCATCGTTCAAGCCGTTGCCGTTTGCCTTGAAGTAGCGCGACGCGCTTGCGGTAGCGGCTTGCAACTGACTGACGTTGACGGCGTCGGTTGCGTCCGCTCCGGCCGCGACATGCGTCAGGCGGCGCTCATTGTCTTGAGAGCCGATCGATACTTCGCCCTTTGCGACCGTAGCCGCAATGGTCGTGGGATCGGCGCCATCGGGTACATACGCGGGTTTGCTGAGGTCTGCGCCCGTTGCGGATTGAGCGCCGAGCGCCACGCTGTTGTCAGTGGAGGCTGTGGCACCGTAACCAATGGCGACCGAGTTCAAGCCTGTAACCAGGGCCGCGTAGCCGAGCGCCGTGGAGTTCCCGCCTGAGGCAGTAGCCGAGGGTCCACCGGCAAACGCGTTATTGCCCGACGCCGTGGCCGCATAGCCCAGCGCGACACTCCCGATCGCGCTGGACTTCGCGCCGTAGCCAAGGGCGGTCGACTGCGTTCCGGTCGCGGCTGCGCCACTGCCTAAGGCGGCGCTGCCATCCTTTTCTGCGAGCGCTCCTGACCCGGCCGCGATCGAGTCGATGCCGTTTGCACTTGCCAGCACTCCCGTGGCAACCGCGTGATCACCAGCGGCAACGGCTGCGGTCCCCGTTGCGACCGAATCGGCGCCCGACGCCACGGCGCCGTTTCCTGCTGCAATCGACCGGAAACCCTCTGCACGCGCACTCATGCCCAACGCTGTCGAACCGTCGGCTGAAGCGCTGGAACCCGCACCTTGTGCGATCGAATTTAACCCGGAGGCTGTTGCCCCTGAGCCCACTGCAATCGAGTTGTCTGCCGCCGCGGCGGCGCCCGCACCTTCCGCAATGGAACTCGTACCCGATGCCGTCGCGTTCAATCCGAGCGCCACGGAGTTATCTCCGGCGGCGACTGCGAAAGGCCCCGCGGCCGTGGAATTGGCGCCTGCCGCCATCGCGTTCGCCCCGCCCAATGCCGCAGCCGCCGCGACAACCGCCAGTACGACAAGCTTCGTGCGCGTAGATCCGCGCTTGGTCTTCGCCCTTGACGTTTCCGGCGTTGCTACCCATGTTGCCGTCGCTTCGCACCAGATTGATTGATGGATTTTGTTCACTTGTCTTGAAACTCCGCACAGTTGTGTCGTGGCCGGAGTGGACGAAATAATCGGAGAGGGCGTCATCGCCCATTAATCAGGTTGCGTGCGGAAAATATCGGCTATTAACGCGAGCCTGCTTGCTGCCAATTATCTGGCTGTTGCTTTCGTGTGGTTGCCCACGCCCGGATTATCTGCGTCACACTCGAAACGTCCACGGGATTGAGGGTTGGACGATGAGCACGCGAGATTGTCGGAGCGCGCTGCGAAAGGCGGAAATAAGCGAAATCCGAAAATATGCGAAATAAATCCAACGGTCTTAAATCGATCGATTAATTTGGTTGTAAAGCGAGGCGGAATAGAGAGTAGTCGTGATTATTCCGAGTTTTAATAATGCGGAGCGGAGATTGTCTTATCGCGTCCGCGCACAAATGAGACTGACGTTTCTCGCACCGCTGCGCATCCGGAAGCAGATTCAAACGCTCAGCAAGCGTCCCATCCGGCCCCTCATTTTCCGTAAGCGACACCCCGATCTGCGTCAACCGCAGGCCCGGGCAAACGTTCTACAATGACGGTCGTTCTCCGAAGTGAGTTTTCATGCGTAAATTTTTTCTTTCTGGCGTGACAGCCACGTTCGCCGCGGGCATTGCTCTCGTAGCCGCCGCAGGCGTTTTTTCTCCGGCGGCCCATGCCAACAACGTGATCGTGCTGAATTCCGCCGAAGCCACGCTGAGCCTTATCGACGAGACGACTCGCCAGGTTGTCGGCACTGTACCGACAGGCAAGGAACCCCATCACCTGATGGCGACGCCGGACAACTCGTCGCTGATCGTGGCGAACTCGGTGTCGAACAACCTGATGTTCGTCGACCCCAAGTCGGGTCAGGTGCAACGCTGGGTCGAAAACATTGAAGACCCGTACCAGATCGGCTTTTCGCCTGATCGCAAGTGGCTGGTTACTACCGGTTTGCGCCTCGACCGCCTCGATATCTATCACTACGACGGCCAGAAGAACCAGATGACGCTCGCGTCGCGTCTGCCGCTCGCGGTCATGCCGAGCCACATGGCGTTCACGAACGACAGCAAAACGGTGTTTGTCACGCTGCAGGTCTCCGGCGAACTCGCCGCGATCGACCTGGCTACGCAAACCGTCAAGTGGAAAATGAAGGTCGGCAAGGTCCCCGCCGGGCTCTGGATGACGCCGGGCGAAAAGTATCTGCTCGTCGGCATGACCGGCGCCGACTACGTGGCCGTGGTCGACTGGCATACGCAGAAGATCGTGAAGACCATTCACACGGGCAACGGCGCGCACAACTTCCGCTCGCTCGCCGACGGCAAGCACGTCGCGGTGTCCAACCGGGTGGCAAGCACGATCAGCATTATCGACGAAGATTCGCTTACCAATGTCGGCGACATCACCGGTTTGTTGCCGGGTCCGGATGACATGGAACTTTCCGCCGACAAACGGTATCTGTGGGTAACGTTCCGCTTCGCGAAGCACGTCGGCGTCATCGACCTGAACACGCGCAAGCTGATTCAGACCATTGCGGTAGGCCGTTCGCCGCATGGCATCTATTTCTTTAATCGTGCGCCGGTCACGGCGCCGAATGGCGCGTGATAATGCTGCTATCAAAGCCGCTTTTCAGCGAGCCGCACCGATCGAAGTAACCCGACCAGCGCCATGTTCCATCTGATTTCGTCTTCCCTCGACAGCTTCGTCTCCGCGTTGCAGACGTTGCTGTACGTCGACGTGGTGCAGCCGCTGCTGTTCCACTTCAATCTGATGGACTACGACGAGGACACGTACGACAGCCTTTATTGGGTGATCGTGGGCGTCCTCGAAGTGCTGGCCATGTACGCGATCTTGCGGCCGCTGGAAGCGCTGCGTCCGGTCGAGCAGTGGGAGAACCGCAAGGCGGTGCGCGTCGACGTGATCTACACGTGGATCGCCAAGCTGGGCATTCTCAACCTGTTCTTCTTTTTTGCGCTGCAGCCGTTTTTCGACCATGTGCAGGCGTGGTTGCGTCTGCATGACATCTCGAATATCGAGTTCGACAATCTGTGGCCCGGCGTGACTACGCAGCCGCTCGTCACGTTTGTCATGTACCTTCTGGTGCTCGATTTCGCGGGTTACTGGTATCACCGCTGGCAGCACCGCGTCGGCGTCTGGTGGGAGTTGCACGCGGTGCATCACAGCCAGCAGCAAATGTCGCTGTGGGCCGACGACCGCAACCATCTGCTCGACGACCTGCTGCAGGCGTCGTTCTTCGCAGTGATTGCGCTCGTGATCGGCGTGCCGCCGTCGCAATTCGTCGTGCTGGTCGCCATCACGAATCTCGCGCAAAGCGTCCAGCACGCCAACATTCGCCTGTACTTCGGCTGGCTCGGAGAGCGTATGCTGGTCAGCCCGACGTTCCATCGGCGCCATCATGCTATTGGCTACGGTCACGAAGGTCTGAAATACGGCTGCAATTTCGGCGTGCTGTTTCCGTGGTGGGACATGCTGTTCCGGAGCGTGTCGTGGAGCCGCGAGATGGAGCCGACCGGAATCAGCGACCAGCTCCAGGGCCGCGTCTACGGCGAAGGTTTCTGGGCGCAGCACTGGCTCGCCTTTGCGCGCATCGGCCGGCGTCTGTCGGCACGGCTGCGCAATCAGGGCGGTGCGACCGCGGTCTGAGCCTGACGGTTCGTTTCTCCGCCCGCCGCCGGTTTCCCCGGCGGCGCGTCACGTGGTTTATGCTGTCCACGTTCGCGCTCAAGGTCCGCATTCTGTGACCGCGCGCCGCTTCCTCCATTTCATCGTTGCATTCACCGGCACTGGCTCGCATGAATGATCTGTTGCGCTCGTTCGGGCGTGCGCTCGCAAGCGCGCTCCACCCGCGCATGCTCTGGCTGACCTTCCTGCCGTTCCTCGCGGCAACAGTCGGGTGGGGCGTGATCCTGTGGTTCTCGTGGCAGACGCTGATCGGCGCGACGCGCGGCTGGCTCGAAAGCTGGTCGTTCACCGTCACGCTCTACCATCTGTTCGACTCGCTTGGCTTTTCCGGACTGCACGCGGCCATCGCGCCATTCCTCGTGATTGCCATGACGATCCCGCTGATCGTCGTCACGGTATTGCTGCTGATCGCCACGCTGTCGATGCCGGCCGTGATCCGCTTCCTGTCGACTCGCCAGTTCCCAGGCCTCGAAATGCGTCGCGGCGGAACGTGGTACGGCAGCGTCGGCCAGGCGCTCTGGACGACGCTGGTATGTCTCGTGCTGCTGATCGTCACGCTGCCGCTGTGGCTGGTGCCCCCGTTTTTCGCGTTGATTCCGCCGCTGCTGTGGGGCTGGCTGACCTATCGCGTGATGACCTACGACGCGCTCGCTCTGCACGCGACCCGCGACGAACGGCGTGCGCTGGTTCGGCGTTTCCGCTTGCCGCTGCTGTTGATCGGCGTCGCGAGCGGTTTGCTGGGTTCGTTGCCGACGCTGTTGTGGGCATCGTCGGTGTGGCTGATCGTGTTATTTCCGGTTATCACCGCGGTGACCATCTGGATTTATGCATTCATCCTCGTGTTTTCGGCGCTGTGGTTCGGCTACTACTGTTTGCGGGCACTGCAACGCATGCGCGCGGACGAGGCAGGGGGCGTGCGGCAGACTGCGCCGGTTCCTTATTGATCAACAAACGACATAACCAAAGAGGCGGCAATGGCATTTGGCGTCATCATCATCGGCGATGAAATTCTGTCGGGCAGGCGCGTCGACAAGCATTTGCCGAAAGTCATCGAACTGCTGGGCGCGCGTGGCTTGTCGCTCGGCTGGGCGGAATATATCGGCGACGACCCGCAACGCATTACCGCGACGCTGCGGCGCACTTTCGACTCCGGCGATATCGTGTTTTCGACGGGCGGCATCGGCGCGACACCGGACGACCATACGCGTCAATGCGCGGCGGCTGCGCTCGGCGTGCCGCTGGAATTGCATCCGCAAGCGCAGAAGCTGATTCAGGAGCGGATTCGTGACATGTATCCGGCCACCGCAGCGACGCCGCTGGACCTGAATTCGCCCGAGAATCTGCATCGTCTGAATATGGGCACGTACCCGCAGGGCGCGGAGATTATTCCGAACGGCTACAACAAGATTCCGGGCTTCTCGATTCGCGAGCACTATTTCGTGCCGGGCTTCCCAGTCATGGCCTGGCCGATGATCGAATGGGTGCTGGACACCCACTACGCGCATCTGCATCACGCCATGCCGCACGCGGAAAAGTCCTTGCTGGTGTTCGAGCTACCCGAGTCGCGCGTCACGCCGCTAATGGAAAAAATTGAACACGATTTTCCTGGCGTGCGCGTGTTCAGTTTGCCGAGTGTCGGCGACGCCGAGCGCGGGGGTGTTTATGCGCGTCATCACATCGACCTGGGCGTGAAGGGCGAGCCGGAGGCGGTTGCGGCGGCGTTCGTCAAGCTGCGAGAAGGCGTGCACCTGCTGGGCGGCGACATCGTCGAGCACGAGGCGGCAGCGGCGAAGCCCCGCGCCTGAGCTTCGCCTGCGCGCTATGAAATTTGCGACCGCGCTTGCCGCGCGGATCGCATTGGGCGGTGCGTAATCGCCCTTATGTGATCGCCTCACGCAATTCCTCTTAAGCGCCGATCCACGGCAATCCGCGAAAACACCAGCCCGAGACGGTCTTGCGGTGCCCCTGGCCGTCCTTGTCGCCTTCGAAGCCTTCCAGCAGGTCATAAGCCTTCGTAAAGCCAGCTTGCGCGGCCGCGATGGCCGCGAGCTTCGAACGCGCGGCGCTGCGGCACAGAAAAAGCACCGGCGTATCCGGCGACGCAACGTCGCTCAACTGATGCAGGAACTCCTGATTCGGCACCGCGCCCGGATAGCGCGTCCATTCGACATGCGCATACTGCCCGTCGCCGATCACCGGCCGGCCGACCCAGTCGAGTTCCGCGCGCGTGCGCACATCCACGAGACGCGTGCGCGGATCGAGCTGCAGCAGTTCGAACGCCTCGGCAGGCGAGAGAGCGCCAGCGTACGGCAACTGATTTTCGGTGCGGCGTTTGTCCGCCTGTGAATACAGCTGTTCTAGTGTGCTCATGAGTCAGTCTCCTTGACCAAAAGACCATTCTATCGCGGCCTCCAGGCGTGGCGCGGGGTCCAGATGCTCCGTCGAACACCACGCCATGTGGCGGATTTAAGCGCCCATGTCTGGTGCAAATTTCTGCCAATGCACCAAAAGAAACCGACGCGGATAGCGCTCAACGAAAATTGCCCCAATACGGTGCTTGACGCTGAGACAAGAACTCGAGGGCGCACGTCACGCGGTGCGCGAATTCCCCGGAAACGCGCGCAGCACGTGCGTTCGCGCCTTGTTGGCGCATACATGGCACAGTTGCTGCTTTAACCGTCCCGATCGATCTGCCGCGGCTAATTTCGACTTTTACTCTTCATCATTGAGGGGTGGACGCGCCGGGACGGGTCAGCTAGATTGGGCGGCGGCTGAAATCCGCCGAATTCGTTAATCAGGAGATAGGTTATGAGTAAATCCGTGGCCGACGTCGTTCAACTCGTCAAAGACGAAGACGTCAAGTTTGTCGACTTCCGTTTCACCGACACGCGCGGCAAAGAGCAACACGTTTCGGTGCCGGTGTCGGCATTCGATGAAGACAAGTTCGAAAGCGGCCATGCGTTTGACGGTTCGTCGATTGCCGGTTGGAAGGGCATCGAAGCATCGGATATGTTGCTGGTCCCGGACGCGAACACGGCCTTCATCGACCCGTTCTACGAAGAGTCCACGCTCGTTCTGACCTGCGACGTCGTCGAACCGGCGGACGGCAAGGGCTATGAGCGCGACCCGCGCTCGCTCGCCAAGCGCGCTGAAGCCTATCTGAAGAGCTCGGGCCTGGGCGACACGGCCTTCTTCGGTCCGGAACCGGAATTCTTCATTTTCGACTCGGTTCAGTGGAACACGGATCAGTCGGGCTGCTTCGTCAAGATCGGCTCGGAGGAAGCACCGTGGTCGTCGTCGAAGGAATTCGAAGGCGGCAACACCGGCCACCGTCCGGGCACGAAGGGCGGCTACTTCCCGGTCGCTCCGGTCGACACGTTCCAGGACATCCGTTCGGAAATGTGCCTGCTGCTCGAACAGATCGGCATTCCGGTCGAAGTGCATCACCACGAAGTCGCGGGCCAGGGCCAGAATGAAATCGGCACCAAGTTCTCGACGCTGGTGCAACGCGCCGACTGGCTGCAGCAAATGAAGTACATCATCCAGAACGTCGCGCACACGTACGGCAAGACGGCAACGTTCATGCCGAAGCCGATCGTTGGCGATAACGGTTCGGGCATGCACGTTCACCAGTCGATCTGGAAGGACGGCCAGAACCTGTTCGCGGGCAACGGCTACGCAGGTCTGTCGGAATTCGCGCTGTTCTACATCGGCGGCATCATCAAGCATGCCCGCGCGCTGAACGCGATCACGAACCCGTCGACGAACTCGTACAAGCGTCTCGTGCCGCACTTCGAAGCACCGGTTAAGCTGGCTTACTCGGCTCGCAACCGTTCGGCGTCGATCCGTATTCCGCACGTGTCGAACCCGAAGGGCCGCCGTATCGAAACGCGCTTCCCCGATCCGATGGCGAATCCGTACCTGTGCTTCTCCGCGCTGATGATGGCGGGTCTCGACGGCGTGCAGAACAAGATTCATCCGGGCGAAGCCGCCGACAAGAACCTGTACGACCTGCCGCCGGAAGAGGATGCAAAGATCCCGACCGTGTGTGCCGGCCTCGACCAGGCTCTGGACGCGCTGGACGGCGACCGCGAATTCCTGACGCGCGGTGGCGTGTTCACGGATTCGATGCTCGATGCGTACATCGAACTGAAGACGAACGAGCTGCAACGTTATCGTCAGTCGGTGCACCCGATCGAGTTCGAGATGTACTACTCGCTGTAAGCGGCAATGGCGCTTCGCCCTTCGAACGGCGAAGCGCTTTGTCCGACGCTCGCGATCGGTCACGAAGGGACGGCGGCGCCGTCCCTTTTTCGTTGGACCGGCCGCAGTGATTTGCCACCATCTCCTATCGGCCAGACTGCAAGATGGTTCTGAAAAATCTGATCAAGGCGCGAAAAGGGCACGAGCAGACGCTGTCGGATGACGCGCAACTCGTCGCTTCTGGTTTGCTGCAGGGCTTCGAGGCACTGCCCACCGTCGTGCTGATACTCGAGAAGCGCACGCTGCGCGTCGCGTTTGCGAATCCGTCGGCCGAGTCGATGCTCGAGCTTTCGCGCAAGCAATTGACGCAGATGGCGTGGCCGGACATTTTCTCGAACGCGGACGAGCTGGTCGCGACCATCACCTCGATCGCCGCGAACCGTTTCCACGCGACGCATCTGGATGCTGTGCTCGAGCGGCCCGGTCACGAGCCGCTGCATGTTCATGCGATCGTCGGTTTCCTGGAAAGCGCGCAAGACTACGTGTTGCTCGAACTGTTCGAGAACGAGCGGCATTTGCGCACCGACCGCGAGGAGCGCATCAACGACCTGACGGCGGTCAATAAACAGCTGATCCGCAATCTCGCGCACGAAATCAAGAATCCGCTCGGCGGCATTCGCGGCGCAGCGCAATTGCTCGAATTCGAACTCGGCGAGCGTCAACGCGACGAGTTGCGCGAATACACGCAGGTCATCATCAAGGAATCGGACCGCTTGCAGACGCTCGTGGACCGGTTGCTCGAGCCGCATCGTCATCCGCATATCGTCGGCGACGTGAATATTCACGAAGTGTGCGAGCGCGTGCGTCAGGTGATTCTCGCGGAGTTTCCGCGCGGGCTCACCATCGAGCGCGATTACGACGTGAGCGTGCCGGACCTGCGCGGCGACAAGGAGCAATTGATCCAGGCGCTGCTGAACATCGTGCGTAACGCGGCCGAAGCTTTGCGCGAACGCATTTCGCAAGGCGACGCGCGCATCGAATTGCGCACGCGCATCGCACGCAAGATTACGGTGTCGAAACGCTTATGTAAGCTGGCACTGGACTTGCATATCATCGACAACGGCCCCGGCATTCCCGAGGAAATCCGTGACCGCATCTTCTATCCGCTCGTATCGGGGCGCGAGGATGGCAGCGGTCTCGGCCTGACGCTCGCGCAGACGTTCGTGCAACAACACGACGGTTTGATCGAAGTGGAAAGCCGGCCTGGCCACACCGAGTTTCAGATTCTGCTGCCGCTCGACTGCTAACACCGCATCTGCACACTGCAGGCATCTCAAGACTTCTGACAGACCTATATGAAGCCGATCTGGATAGTAGACGACGATCAATCGATTCGCTGGGTGCTCGAAAAAGCCCTCGCTCGCGAAAACTTCGCGACTCGCAGCTTCGCGAATGTGCGCGAGGCGTCGGCGGCGCTCGATCACGACAGCCCGCAGGTGCTGGTGTCGGACATCAGAATGCCCGGAGGCTCCGGCCTCGAATTGCTGCAAACCGTGCGCGACAAGGTGCCGGGCCTGCCCGTCATCATCATGACGGCGTTCTCGGATCTCGACAGCGCGGTGGCCGCATTCCAGGGCGGCGCCTTCGAATATCTCGCGAAGCCGTTCGACGTCGACAAGGCTGTCGAACTGATCCGCCGCGCCGTGGACGAGAGCATGCGCGGCGAACAGACGTGGGACGAGCGCGTTGCCGATGCACCGGAAATGCTCGGCCAGGCACCGGCAATGCAAGACATGTTTCGCGCGATCGGACGTTTGTCCCATTCCGCGGCAACCGTGCTCATTACCGGCGAATCGGGCACCGGAAAGGAACTGGTCGCGCGTGCGCTGCACCGACATAGCCCACGCGCGAACGGTCCCTTCATTGCGCTCAACACCGCCGCGATCCCGAAGGATCTGTTGGAATCCGAACTATTCGGCCATGAACGCGGCGCGTTCACCGGCGCGCAGGCAATGCGTCAGGGCCGCTTCGAACAGGCCGAGAACGGCACGCTCTTCCTGGACGAAATCGGCGACATGCCATTCGATTTGCAGACGCGTCTGTTGCGCGTGCTGTCGGATGGTCAGTTCTACCGTGTCGGCGGACACAACCCGCTGCGCGCCAATGTGCGCGTGATCGCGGCGACGCATCAGAATCTGGAATCGCGCGTGCGTCAGGGTTTGTTCCGCGAGGATCTGTATCACCGTCTCAACGTGATCCGCTTGCGTTTGCCCGCATTGCGCGAGCGCAGCGAAGACATTCCTTTGCTCACGCGGCACTTCCTGCAAAAAAGTGCGCGCGATCTTGGCGTCGAGTCCAAGCGGGTGTCGGAAGAGGCGCTCGCGTATCTGGCGTCGCTGCCGTTTCCCGGCAACGTGCGGCAGTTGGAAAACCTCGCCAACTGGTTGACGGTGATGGCGCCCGCGCAGACCATCGAGATCAAGGACTTGCCGCCCGATCTCGGTCCCGCGCAGGCCGGTGCAACCGACCTTGCCGGCGGTGGCGGCGCCGCGCTCGGCGCGCCGGACGCGAGCCTGGCGGGTACTGCGCCGATCAACGGCATGAATCCGGTCACGCATTCCGCGGCGGCTGGCAGCATGCCGGTCGCCACGCCCGTCAGCGCTTGGGAAGGCGGCCTGCGCACGGAAGTCGCACGCCTCTTGCGCGAGAACTCCGCCGATGTGATGGACGAACTCGCGCGCCGCTTCGAAGCTGCAGTGATCCGCGAGGCGCTCGACTTTACGCGCGGACGCAAGGTCGAGGCGGCGGAGCGTCTGGGCATCGGGCGCAATACGATTACGCGCAAGATTCAGGAACTCAATCTCGAGCCTTGACGCGCGTTCATTCCCACTGACCGGAGCGCGGCGGCTCAGGGTATGGCGCGCACGGCGCCCGCCCTGGCCGATCGCGAGATGTTGCGCCCGGCAACCCCGCATCGCGAGTCGCGGAAGCCATTGAAGCGGGCTTCCGCGGTCGCAAGGCATAATCAACGCTGTTTTCCTTCGACAGCCGACGATGCCTTCTGCTTCTTCCGTTTCTCCCAGTTCTCCCGGTTCCCCCGGGTCCCCCGGGTCCTTATCCTGGCCGCTTTCTCCCGATCCGTTTCTCTGGCTCGAGGCGCTCGACGACCCTGAAGCGCTCGCGTGGGTCGAGAGGCAAAATGCCCGCACGCGCGCCGCATGGTGCAGCGGCGCGCCATTCGAAACGCTCAGGCAACGTCTCGCCGACGCCTATTTGCCGCGCGAACGTCCGGTGATTCCCGATCGTTGGAAAGAGTGGGCGTACGACCTGTGGCAGGACGAGCGCAATCCCAAAGGCATCTGGCGGCGCACAACCTGGTCCGCATGGCGCGGCGGCAAGCCCGAATGGGAGAATCTGATCGACTTCGATGCACTCGGCGAAGCAGAAGGAACGCCGTGGGTGTGCTCGGAGTTCGACATTCTCTATCCCGACGGCGATCGCGCGCTGATCACGATGTCGCCGGGCGGCTCGGACGCGCTGGTGGTTCGCGAATTCGACATCGACACGCGGCGTTTTGTCGACGACGGATTCGCGATCCCGAAGGCCGGCAAGCACACCGCATCCTGGATCGACCGCAACACGCTTTACGTGGGTTGGGACAATGGTCGCAAGAGCCTGACGCGCTCCGGCTATCCGCGCGAAGTGCGGCGCTGGACGCGCGGCACGGCGCTCGCCGATGCACCCGTCGTGTTCAAGGGTGCGTTTAGCGATATCGGCGTGGAAGGGCATTACGATCCGATGGAAAAGCGGCACACGGTGGTGAGCAGCGTCGATTTCTTCGATTCGCACACGTACTACCTGGACGACGCGAGCGGCGTCGATGGCGCTCACGCTCCGGCCGACGCCTGGCGTCTTTATGATGTGCCGTCGCACGTGGCAGTGAGCGGCTGGCAGGGCTGGCTATTGCTCGAACCGCGCCTCGACTGGCACTGCAACGGCGCCGTCTATCCGGGCGGCGCGTTGCTGGCGATTCGCGAAGCCGCGTTCCTGCGCGGCGAGCGTGACGTGACACCGCTCTTCATGCCGACTGCGCAGACCTCCGCGTGCGAATGGACGCATACGCGCAACCAGCTCATCGTCTCGTATCTGGAAGACGTGCAGAACAAGACGTTGTTGTTCACCACGTCGCAAGCCGCCGATCAGACATGGCAGTGGCAGCGGCGCGTCTTTCCATCGCACCCGGACGGGCAAGCCGACGTCTCGCCGGTGGAGTCCACGCTGAACGACGAGGTGTTCGTCGATACCGACGACTATCTGCAGCCTCCCGCGTACTGGCTCGCCGATCTTGCCCGTGACGATCTCAACGAGTGGGAACTGCTCGAGCGCTGGCCGACACAGTTTGACGCGACGCGCTTCATGGTGACGCGCGGGCATGCTGTCTCCGCGGACGGCACGCGGATACCGTACACAGTGGTCGGACCGCGGACCGCGCGGGATCAGCAATGCAACGACCCGGCAGGAGAGCAGCCGGCCTCGCAATCGTCGCGGCCCTGCCTGCTGACCGGCTACGGCGGCTTCGCGATTCCATTGCTGCCGAGTTATCTGACGGGGCAGGGCATCGGTTGGCTGGAGCGTGGCGGCGTGTACGTGGTCGCGCACATTCGCGGCGGCGGCGAGTTTGGTACTCGCTGGCACACGGCGGCGCAAGGCGAAGAACGGCAGCGTGCGTTCGACGACTTCATTGCGGTGGCGCAAACGCTCGTCGCGAACGGCGTGACGAGTGCCGCGCAACTCGGCATCCAGGGCGGCAGCAACGGAGGCCTGCTGGTGGCAGCGTGCATGGTCCAGCGCCCCGAACTCTTCGGCGCGGTGATCTGCGAAGTGCCGCTGCTCGACATGAGCCGCTATCACCTGCTGCATGCGGGTGCGTCATGGATCGACGAATACGGCGATCCCGACGACCCCGACGACGCGCGCGCACTCGCCGCGTACTCCCCTTATCACAACGTGTCGGCCGGCGTGAAGTATCCGCCGGTCCTGTTCACGACATCCACCGCCGACGATCGCGTGCATCCCGGCCATGCGCGAAAGATGGCCGCGCGCATGCAGGCGCTCGGCGTCGACAACGTGTGGTACCGCGAAAACACGGATGGAGGGCACGGCGGCTCCGATGAACTGGAGCAGGCCGAGCACGATGCGATGGTTTTCGAGTTTTTATGGCGAACGCTGAGCGCTTCCGCTTGAGGCTTTGGGAGAGGCTTCGTGAGAGCAGGTCGTAACAGTCTGTCTCGCAGCCGGGTTTGACGTTGCGAGACCCGGCCGGATCTTGCCGGTGTTCGTCAGCCGATCTGCGCGACGACCGGTGCATGGTCCGACGGCTGGTCCCACTTGCGCGGCACCTTGTCCACTTCGCATGACGTGCAGGCTTCAGAGAGCGGCTTTGAAAGCAGGATATGGTCGATGCGCAGGCCCGCGTTGCGGCGAAACGCCATCATCCGGTAGTCCCACCACGAATAGATCTTTTCGGGCTGTTCGAATTGACGGAATGCGTCCACGAGACCCAGCTCGATCAGCCGCACGAACTCGGCGCGTTCTTCCGGCGAAACGAGGTTCTGGCCTTCCCACGCCTTGGGATCGTGCACGTCGCGGTCGTCCGGTGCGATGTTGTAGTCGCCGAGCAGCGCGAGCTTCGGATACAGCGCCATTTCGCTTGCGATCCAGTTGTGCAGCGCGGCGAGCCAGCGGAGCTTGTACGCAAATTTGTCGGTGCCGGGCGCCTGGCCGTTCGGGAAGTACGCAGAGATGATACGCACGCCCTCGACGGTCGCCGCGACCACGCGCTGCTGCAAGTCCTCAAAGCCGGGAATATTTCGCACGATGCTGCTTTCGTCCACATTCAGACCCTGGCGCACGAGAATGCCGACCCCGTTGTACGTCTTCTGGCCCGCGAACCAGCTGCGGTAACCTTTCTCTTCGAGTTCGGCGCGCGGGAACTTCTCGTCGGGCAGCTTCAGTTCCTGAAGGCACAGCACGTCGGTGCCGCTGGTTTCCAGCCAGTCGATCACATGCTGTTGGCGGACTTTGAGGGAGTTGACGTTCCAGGTGGCGATTTTCACGGGAGATTCTCAAGCTGAATGGCGCAGGAGCCGTAGCTTACCAGCGCATACGGGGCAAAACGATTTTCGCGCGGCTCGAACCACGCGCAGCGAACCAAAATAAAAAGCCGATGCGCGACGCGCGCGGCGTATAGTGGGAATCACACTCACAGTTTGACTTACTCAGGCACTGGCGTGCAGCGGAGGGCATCATGGCTCAACTTTATCCTGATCTTTATAAGGACTTCGAAGTGCATCCGCTGGTTTTCTCGCGGGCGTTCGACAAGTTCGACGGTCACAAGCGGCATGCGGAAGGCTATGACGTCGCGGTGCGCGTGTGTCGTCCCGGCGCAATCAGCGGGTCAAAGGCGAGCCGCGTGTTTCGTCTCGTGCTGCCTGCAACGTTCTCCGATTTCGGCGTGGCCAAACGCAGCGCGAGCCAGTACGGCGCGGATATCATCGACGGCAAGATCGAGGGCGCGACTGTGCTGGATCTGTGAGCCACAGATGCTCCTTCTGCGCTTTCGTTCGTGCTTCGCTCTAATGAATCATGCGATTGTTGCGGGATCGTTTGACGTATAGCGAACATCTCTATACAATCCTTTTTCTCTGACGCGGGGTGGAGCAGTCTGGCAGCTCGTCGGGCTCATAACCCGAAGGTCACAGGTTCAAATCCTGTCCCCGCAACCAAGCATTGTTGAAAGCCCGCTGGCGCAAACCAGCGGGCTTTTTAACTTGTAGCGCCGCAATTGTGGCGCTGCGATTGCGATGAAATGCGATCGCGCGTCGTCCGTCACTACTGCGTTCCAATCGCCCACTCAACCGCCGCTTGCGCATGCAACGCAGTGGTATCGAAAACGGGCAGAACAGAATCTTCCGGCTTGATCAGCAACGTGATTTCGGTGCAACCGAGAATCACCGCTTGCGCACCACGCGAAGCCAGCGATTCGATCACGTTTTGATACACCGCGCGCGATTCGCTGTTCACGTTGCCGTGACATAACTCGTCGTAAATAATGCGGTGTATGTCCGCGCGTTCTGCTTCTTCGGGCACCAAAGTCTCGAGTCCATAGCGCTCGTGCAGTCGGCCTGTGTAAAACGTCTGCTCCATCGTATAGCGCGTGCCGAGCAAGCCGACGCGCTCGACGCCCGCCGCGCGCAACGCGGTGCCGGTCGGATCGGCGATATGCAGAAACGGTACGCTGATCGCCTGCTCGATCGATTCATACACGCGATGCATCGTGTTGGTGGCGAGCATCACCAGCTCGGCGCCGCCGCGTTCCAGTTGACGCGCCGCGTCGGCCATCCGCTCGCCGAGCGCGCCCCAGTCGCCCGCGCGCTGGTCTGCTTCGATCGGCGCGAAGTCCACGGTCAGCATCAGGCTGCGTGCGTTGTGATGACCGCCCAGGCGCGCCTTCGCGTGGCGGTTGAGCAGCCTGTAATACTCGGCGGACGACTCCCAGCTCATTCCGCCAATCACTCCTATCGTCTTCATCTGCATGCTCCCGATCATTGCGTCTTGATGACTGAGCTGAGTATAGGTGCGCCGCGGTGCACGCAGCCGGTACGGATTTCGCGGCACTCGCCGGTACGGCAAGCGGATTAAACGCCAGGCAAAACGCTAGATAGACGCCCGATACAACCTGCGCATACTTTCTGGCACCGATAGAATCGTCATCAGCCACAGCGCACGGACATACAGACAAGGAGGGAGAGATGGATCTGATCATCCGCCACGCGATGCTGCCGAAAAGCATCGCGCCGCAAGCCGGGCAGCCGCTCGACATCGGCATTGAAGCGGGGCGCATCGTTGCCGTGGAACCGAATCTCGCCGCCGCCGCGCGCGAGGAAATCGACGCTGCCGGCTCGCTCGTCACGCCGCCGTTCGTCGATCCGCATTTCCATATGGACGCGACGCTCTCGTATGGTTTGCCGCGCGTGAACGCGTCGGGCACGCTTCTCGAAGGTATTGCGTTGTGGGGCGAACTCAAGCCGCAACTTACGCAGGACGCGTTGATCGAACGCGCGATGCAGTATTGCGACTGGGCGGTCGCGCGCGGGCTGCTTGCAATCCGCAGTCACGTCGATGTATGCGATCCGCGTCTTCTCGCTGTCGAGGCGCTTGTCGAAGTGAAGCGCCGCGTCGCGCCTTATCTCGATCTGCAACTGGTGGCGTTTCCCCAGGACGGCGTGCTGCGCAGCCCAGGCGCTTTCGAGAACCTGAAGCGGTCGATCGCAATGGGCGTCGACGTGGTCGGCGGCATTCCGCATTTCGAGCGCACCATGGCCGACGGCGCGCAGTCGGTGCGCATGCTGTGCGAGTATGCGGCGGAGCAGGGGCTGCGCGTGGACATGCATTGCGATGAATCGGACGACCCCATGTCGCGCCACATCGAAACGCTCGCGGCCGAGACGCAGCGTCTCGGCTTGCATGGGCGCGTCACCGGTTCGCATCTGACGTCGATGCATTCAATGGACAACTACTACGTGAGCAAGCTCTTGCCGCTCATGCGCGAATCGGGCGTGGCGGCCATCGCGAATCCGCTCATCAACATCACGTTACAGGGACGCAGCGACACGTATCCCAAGCGGCGCGGCATGACGCGCGTGCCGGAGATGATGGCGGCGGGTATCAACGTCGCCTTCGGCCACGATTGCGTGATGGATCCGTGGTACAGCCTGGGCTCGGGCGACATGCTCGAAGTCGCGCACATGGGCTTGCACGTCGCGCAGATGACAGGCGTCGAAGGCATGCACGCGTGTTTCGACGCGGTCACGGTGAACGCAGCGCGCATTCTCGGTCTGGAAGGCTATGGCGTCGCGCCTGGCTGCGCAGCCAATCTCGTGCTGCTCGACGCGCGCGATCCGGTCGAAGCGATCCGTTTGCGCGCGGCGCGACTGGCGGTAATAAGCCGCGGCAAGGTGGTGAGCCGTGCGCCGGCTGCGCGCGCGGCGCTGTCGCTCGAAGGGCGTCCCGCAGAGGTGGATTTCAAGCTGCATCGCGGTTGAGCGCGGCAGGGCGCGGCCAAAGAAAAGCCGGTGTCCGCTCGCGCGGAACACCGGCTTCTTTACATCGGCACTGACCGATGCGCCGAGGGTTTCCTCCGCGCATCGTGCGGCGTTTCAATGCGCCGCGGCGGGCGTCATGCCGTTGTGTCGCAACAAGGCGTCGATATTCGGCTCGCGTCCGCGGAACGCCTTGAACGATTCCATCGCCGGACGGCTGCCGCCCACTTCGAGAATCTCCTTGCGGTAACGCATGCCGGTTGTCTGGTCGAGCACGCTGCCGCTCGCTGCCTGCGCCGCTTCCTCGAATGCCGCGTAGGCGTCGGCGGACAGCACTTCGGCCCACTTGTAGCTGTAGTAGCCGGCCGCATAACCGCCGGCAAAAATATGGCTGAACGTGTTCGGCCAACGCGAGAAAGGCGCCTGCGGCACGACATGAAAGCGCTCGTTGATCTCGCTTGCAAGTTCGGTCGCGTTCTTCGTGCCTGCTGCGTCGAAGCCGGTATGCAACTGCATATCGAACATGGAAAACACGATCTGGCGCAACGTGCCGAGGCCGCTCTGGAAATTCTTCGCGGCCAGCATCTTGTCGAACAGTTCGCGCGGCAGCGGCTGAGCGGTTTCGACGTGCGACGTCATGTCCGAGAGCACATCCCACTCCCAGCAGAAGTTCTCCATGAATTGCGACGGCAGTTCGACCGCGTCCCATTCCACACCGTTGATGCCCGAAACGCCGAGCTCGTCCACACGCGTAAGCATGTGATGCAGGCCATGCCCAAATTCGTGGAAAAGCGTGATGACTTCGTCGTGCGTGAAGCAGGCCGGCTTGCCGCCGACCGGCGCAGAGAAGTTGCAGGTCAGATAAGCAACCGGCGTTTGCACGCCGCCATGGGTATGCTTGTGACGGCCGCGCGCGTCGTCCATCCAGGCGCCGCCGCGTTTGCCTTCGCGCGCATACAGGTCGAGATAGAACTGGGCGACGAGGCCGCCGTCCTGGTTCTCGACGCGGAAAAAGCGCACGTCCGGATGCCAGACGGCTGCTTCATCGCGGCGGATGCGCACGCCGAAGAGCGTTTCCGTCACCTTGAACAGGCCTTTGAACACGGCGTCTTCAGGGAAATACTGTTTGACCTCGTTCTCTGAGAACGAATAGCGCTTCTGACGCAGACGTTCGGCGGCGAACGTCATGTCCCACGGTTGCAGATCGCTCAAGCCGAGTTCGCTCGAAGCGAATTCGCGCAACTCCTTCCAGTCCTGTTCCGCATGCGGTCGCGCGCGCGTGGCGAGGTCTTCGAGAAAAGCCATGACCTGTTCCGGCGATTCGGCCATTTTGGGCGCGAGCGAGACCTCGGCGAAATTCTTGTAGCCGAGCATATGCGCTTCTTCGGCACGCAGCTTCAACTGGTCGGCGAGCACCGACGTGTTGTCCCATTCGGGCTTGCCCTTGCCGTATTGCGGGCCCAGTTCGGATGCGCGCGTCACATATGCGCGGTACATGGCTTCGCGCATCGGACGGTTTTCCGAGTACTGCATGACCGGGAAGTACGACGGGAAATGCAGCGTGAATTTGTAGCCGGTCTTGCCTTCGCGCTCGGCCGCTTCCTTCGCGGCCTCGATCACGTCTTCCGGCAGGCCGGCCAGTTCCGCCTCGTTGCCGGCTTCGACGAAATACGCGTAGGCGTTGGTCGCATCGAGCACGTGGTCCGAAAACGCTTTCGACAACGCTGCCTGACGTTCCTGCAACTCGGCGAAATGCGGCTTCTGGTCTTCGGGCAATTCCGCACCGGACAAACGGAAGTCGCGCAGCGCGTTGCCAAGAATTTTCTTGCGTTCGCTCGTCAGCGAGGCGAATTCATCGCTCGCGTTCAGCGTCTTGTACTTCTCGTAGAGCGCGAGATTCTGACCGACGCTCGACCAGAACTCGGTCACGCGCGGCAGATTTTCGCCATACACGGCGCGCAACTCGGGCGTGTCGGCGACGGCGTTCAGATGGCCCACGACGCTCCAGGCGCGCGACAGCGGTTCGGTCGCGCGCTCGACGGGCTCGACGACATCGGCCCACGAAGCGGGCGTGATCGGCTGGGCTGCGCGCTCGACGGCGGCGGCCGCATCGGCGAGCAGCACGTCGAGTGCGGGCGTGACATGTTCGGGGCGGATGTCGCCAAAGCGCGGCAGGTCGGAGAAATCGAGGAGCGGATTGTCGTGATTCGAGACGGTAGTGGACATGAGGCTTCCTGTCTGACGCGGGTGAACGGGTAATCGGTACTTTAATCGGTGCTTGAGCCGCGTGCGCGCTGCGGCGGCTCGTTGTGGCTCATGGCGGTTATTACACCGCACATCAGCATTATTGGGGCGGGGTGCGCCGATTCCAATCGCCGGCACACAAATTAGCAGATGTGGCCGCCCGTAGCGCTTTTGTGCGAAAACGAACGGTGCCAAATGGTGCCGCGCCGCATTCTGACGTGTCTATCGCGTTGCGACGCTTTTCAGCAGGAGAGGTACCGATGACCCCGCTTTCGCACGCTTTATCGCGCAAAGGCAACAATTTCGACCTCGTGCGGCTGCTGGCCGCCGTGGCCGTGGTGTATGGCCATTCGTATCTGCTGCAGTCCCCGGACGGCACGACCGACTGGGTCGAAAACGCGCTCGGTTTCGACGGTTTCGGCGCGCTCGGTGTGTACGCGTTTTTTTTGCTGAGCGGCATGCTGGTGACCGCCAGCTTCGACCGTCAACGCTCGGTGCCGCGCTTCGCCGTGCTGCGGATTGCCCGCCTGTGGCCGGCCGTCGCGCTTGGGTCGCTCGTTACGGTATTCATCGTCGGGCCGCTTTTCACGACTATGCCGCTGCGTGAGTACTTCAGTTCGGGCATGACGTGGGCGAATCTGGACAACTTCTCGACCATCGTGATGAAAACCGGCTGGGCGCTGCCGGGGGTGTTCGAACACAACCGCTTTCCCGTCGATGTGTGCGGTCCGTTGTGGACGCTGCCGCTCGAAGTACGCTGCTACCTGATCGTGCTCGCAACTGGCTTGCTCGGGTTGCTGTCGAGCGCGCGGGGCGTCGCGCTCGCGGCGGCGCTCGGCATTGCCGCTTTCGTGCTGCGGGTGCATTTACCGCCGCATCTGACGCCGCATTCGCTGCCGCTCGTACAGATTGGCCTGCGCGACTTCACCGAGACGCCCGGCGGCTATTCGTTCTGGCCGGAGCCGTTCTTCATGCTTGGCATGCTGCTCTATGGCTTGCGCGAGCGGATCAGTATCGACGGTCTGACAGCGCTCGCATTCACCATGGTGTTCCTCGTGTTCCGCGACACGGCCGGCGCGCAGCCGCTGTTCTATCTGGCTTTTGTGTACGGCGTACTGTGGATCGGGACGACGCCGCTGTTGCGGCGGTTCGTGCCGCGCCATGACTACTCGTACGGAATTTATCTGTATGGCTTCATGGTGCAGCAATGCGTCGCGAATATCGCTCCGCAGTTGAGCCATGTGACGGCAGTGCTGATCGCCGCGCCGTTTATCCTGCTCTGCGCGGCTTTATCGTGGCACTGCGTCGAGCGGCCGGTGCTGATGTGGTGCCGTGGGCGCCTCGCGCGCCGACGGGCGCCGCGTCCCGACGGCGTGCCGGTGAGCGAGCAGGCCGTGCGCTAGAGCGTGTGGTGAACGTGTCGGGCGGTCGATCGAGGCTTGGAGTGACGGGTTGTGTCTTTTGCGACGGCAACGCCGTGAGACGCGATGCGTGTGAGACAGACATTCGAAATGAGCGGGGCGGGGAGCAGGGCGAGGAGATGACGAGACGTCGGCTGGAAGCGACGCGAGGGTGTTTTAAGGTGTTGCAGTAAGTGAGTCTGAAACCGAGGCAGGAAGCGAAGCGGGAGGTCGGCTCAAACTGATGCGAGAGCCGACCTCCGAGTAGGGTGCGAAGCGAGTTGAAAGCGCGGGGCAGGGCAACGCTCAGCGCTTTCTTTTTTACCTCAAGCGTGCCGCGCGGCCTCACGTTCCGCGGCTTCGATCGTGTTGACGAGCAACATCGTAATTGTCATCGGGCCGACGCCGCCCGGCACCGGCGTGATGTAGCCGGCCACTTCCTTGACGCCTGCAAAATCCACGTCACCGCACAGCTTGCCGGCTTCGTCGCGATTCATGCCGACGTCGATCACGGCCGCGCCCGGCTTCACCATGTCAGCGGTGAGAATGTTGCGCAGGCCGGTGGCGGCCACCACGATGTCGGCGTTGCGCGTATGCGCAGCCAGATCGCGCGTTTTGCTGTGACAGATCGTGACCGTGGCGCCCGCTTCGAGCAGCAGCAGCGCCATGGGCTTGCCGACAATGTTCGAGCGTCCTATCACCACCGCGTTCGCGCCCTGAAGCGGAATGTCGTAAGCCGCAAACATCTTCATCACGCCGTACGGCGTGCACGGGCGAAACAGCGGCTGGCCGGTCAGCAATGCGCCGGCATTGGCGACGTGGAAACCGTCCACGTCTTTCTCGGGCGCGATCGCCTCGATCACCTTGTGGCTATCGATATGCGGCGGCAGCGGAAGCTGCACGAGAATGCCGTGAATGCGCGGATCGCGGTTCAGTTCGTCAATACGTTCGAGCAGTTCGGCTTCCGGCAGATCGGCCGGATAGCGGTCGAGCGATGAGCCGAGACCGTTGTCGTGGCAGGCCTTGACCTTGTTGCGCACATAGACTTCGCTTGCCGGATTGTCGCCGACCAGCACGACGGCAAGCCCCGGCTGATGGCCGCGAGCGGTGAGGGCGGCGGCGCGCGCGGCCACGTCGGCGCGCAGGGTCTTGGAAAGGGCGAGGCCGTCGATCAGTTTGGCAGTCATGGTCGGTCGAGAGGGACAGTATGGAAAGCGGAGCAGCGCGCGTGCCGCGCACCGTGGCGTTTTTCAGCGGGAACGGGTCGGCGCAAGAAAAGCACGTGACGCCAATCGGAGCTAGGCGCCGCTGCAAAGTCCGTCATTATACCGGCGTGCGCGGTCATGCCGATGACGTCCGATCGACGCGAGCGCTTGCCTTGACGAAGAAGTAGCGAGGAAGAACCGGCGAAAGGCCGGACTGGGTAGTCCGGCCGCTTGGGGGCCGTGTGGACCGACCGCGCCGACCGGGCCGCCGGGGCGACGGCCTTTCAGTTCGCGTTAAGCGCGGCAGCAGGCGCGCCTGAAGCACGCCGCCGGCGCTTATTGTGCCGCTTGCTGCGGTTTGTTCGACAACGCGAGTCGCAACAGGTCGGCGACCGTGTTGACGTTCAGCTTTTCCATGATGTTCGCGCGGTGCGCTTCGACCGTCTTGATGCTGATGCCGAGGTCGTCGGCGATCTGCTTGTTCAGGCGGCCGGCAATGATCCGCTCCAGCACCTGATGTTCGCGGGCGGTGAGCTTGCCGAGACGCTCGGCGGCCGCGCGCTGCTGCTGCACGCTCGTGCTTTCGCTGCGCGCTTTGTCGAGCATGCGCTCGACGAGCTTGCGCAACTCGGCTTCGTCGAACGGCTTTTCGATGAAGTCCATCGCGCCTTTTTTCATCGTGGACACTGCCATCGGCACATCGCCATGACCTGTCACGAAGATGATCGGCAGCGACGCATTGTCGGCGATCAGGCGCTCCTGCAGTTCCAGTCCGCTCATGCCGGACATCCGCACATCGAGAATCAGGCAGGCTATCTGGCCCGGATGCTGATGCGGCTGCCATGCGTCGATGAACTGCTCGGCGCTCGAAAAGCACTGCACGCGGTAGCCGTTTGCCTCCAGCAGCCAGCGCAGCGAATCTCGCACGGCCTCGTCGTCGTCGACGACAAAGACAGTTTCCTGTGTGGTGACTGGGCTGTTCATAGCTCTCCCGTAACGGTTTGTGGTGTCGGCGCCTCTGACCCGCCGTTGCTCGGGCCGTCGGGCTCTCCAATAGGCAGACTGCAATGGAACGTGGCGCCCGTGATGTGGCCGTCTGACTCGACGTTGTTGACCACCCACAGACGGCCGCGGTGCGATTCGATAATCGAACGGCAAATGTTCAGCCCCATGCCCATACCATCGGACTTGGTGCTGTAAAACGGTTCGAACAGCCGCTCGGCCGTTGCTTCGTCGACGCCCGGACCCTGGTCGACGACGCTGATGCAGACAAAGCCGCTTTCCAGCCGCACGACCACGCGGATCACCGGATCGACCGCATTGGGCCGCGCTTCGGCCATCGCCTCGGCGCCGTTCTTGAGCAGGTTGACCAGCACCTGCTCGATCAGCACCGGGTCGACGTAAATGACGGGCAACCGCGAGCGCATGTCGGTGACGATGCGAATGCGCCGCTTGCGCACCTCGATCTCCGCGAGGCCCACCGCGTCTGCGACGATGTCCGCCACGCGCGTAGCCTGACGCTTGGGCTCGCTGCGTTTCACGAACTCGCGAATCCGCTTGATGATCATGCCGGCGCGCACCGCCTGCTGGGCGGTCTTTTCGAGCACGGGCAGCAGGTTGTCCGGCGTCGTCCGACCGGATTTAACCAGTGCAACGGTTCCCGAGCAATAGTTATTGATCGCGGCGAGCGGCTGATTCAGTTCGTGCGCGAGCGACGAGGCCATTTCGCCCATGGTCATCAGCCGGCTCGTGAACTGCAGCTTTTCGTCCTGCTGGCGCGACAGTTCCTGCGCCTGCTTGCGCGTGGTGATGTCGGTTGCGATCTGCATCTGCGCAAGGTGGCCGTCCACCCATTGAATGTACTGGCGGCGCACTTCGAACCATTTCTGGATGCTTTGCACATAGATTTCCTGCGCGTCGGCCGTGCTCTCCGTCAACGCGGCGGCAGGCAGTCCGGCGTAGGTATCCACCATATCGATCGAATCCGACGACGCCTGTGCGCTATCGAACCCGCCGCCCGCCAATTCCAGGTGGCCGTCCGGGCGGATCCCGAACAGGTGCCGGTAGTAGCGGTTGGCGAACAGCAGTTCGGCTTCATCGGCGGCGAGCACCGAGACAGCGGCGTCGAGGCTCTCCAGCACGGTCGTGAAGCGCTCATGTGCGGCGGCGAGTTCTTCACGCGCGCGCTTGGGTTCGGTGATGTCGGTCATCGACGACATCCAGCCGGTCTGGCGGCCCGAACTGTCGATGAGCGGCGATACGTAGAGGCGCGCGTGGAACGTGGAGCCGTCTTTGCGGCGCACACGCAGTTCGAAGCCCGAGGAGGGCGCCTTGCCGCGCAGTGTCATGTCGAGCTGACGCTGCATCTCCGGATAAGCGTCGCGCGGCCAGTAGGCGAACGGCGCGGTCTTGCCCACAAGGTCGCTTTCGTCCCAGCCGGTCATGCGGCAAAACGCCGGATTCACGTGTGTGATGCGGCCGTGCATGTCGAGCACGCGCATGCCGATCAGCACGGAATTTTCCATCGCGCGACGGAAAAACGCTTCGGCGTAAAGCGCCTGTTGCGCCTCGAAACGCTGCCGCGTGTGTTTCCACAAACTCCACAGACTCCACAGCACGAAACACGATAGACCCGCCACCAGCCACACGAGTGTGTTGTTGGTGAAATTGGTCATTTGCGGGAACGCATAGACGCGCACCGAGACACCCTGGCCCGGCGGGTCGAGCGGCAGGTCGTAGAACATGTCGCGCGGCAGGCGCGGGCGCGTGGACGTGGTGGTCAGCTCGCGGTTGTTCGCGTCGATGATCGAAATCTTGTACTTGGCCGACAGCTCGGGCGGGATGTCGTGCTTCAGAATGCCTTCGACCGAAAACACGGCGGCAATCGAGCCGAGAAATTCGCGGTCGCGATAGACCGGTGTTTGCAACGTGATGTAGCCGTTGCCGAGGTCGTCGTAGATGAGCGGCGAGTAGACCTGGCGGCGCGTGCTGCGCGCCTCGGTAAAGGCGGCTTTCACTGCCTCGTCCATCTGGGTGTCGTTAGGCTTCGCGAGCCGCTGTCCGAATACCGGCAGCGCCGTGCTGGGCCAGCGCGGCTGCTGCTGGCTCGTGTACCAGTTCATGTAGAGGATCTCGGGATGCCCCTGCATGATGTCCGTGGTGGACACCTGGAACGACTGCGGATCGGCGTGGCCCGCCACGAGGTCGCGGGCGAGAGCCTGGATCTGTTCTTGCGCGCCTGTCATGGACAGGCGGATCTGCTGCTGGGCCCATGCGACGTTACGGTAGAGCGTGTCTTCCTGTTGCTGCTGCTCGCGCCGGTTCAGGCTCCAAAGAATCAGGCTCATGACGACCAGGAAAACCAGGATCGACAGGAGCGGCGTGAGCAAATAGGAATTCGACCACCATGGTCCATGGTGCCAGCGGGAGGACGGCGTCGAATCCGCCGGCGAACCGGCGGTGCGCGCCGAGCGAGCGAAAAGCCGTTCGGTCAACATGCGTGGCATTGTAGCGCAGCGCGTACTTCCCAAATGGCGCAAAAAATCACGGAAAGTGCCGTTAATCGGCGCACACTAGCTCGCGTATCCGTCAAAAGGCAGTCAAATCAGGTTGCGCCGCAACAATTTTCCGCATTATGAGAACCGATCTCGTAATTCGAAAATTTTGTTGCGTGGACGTCGGGACCCTTATTACAATCGGCCGAAGCTGCCGCGGCCGTGCTTCGTCCGCGTCGTCTGTCCAAAGAGCGTTCCTCTATATCCAGGAGACGAGCATGTCCGCTGTACCCGACGAAGTCATGAAATATGTCGCCGCTGAGAAAGACGACGATCCCCAGGAAACCGGCGAATGGCTCGAAGCGCTGGATGGCGTGATTTCTGCTGTTGGCCCCGACCGTGCCCACTACCTGATCGAGAAGCAGATCGAGTTTGCCCGCGTGCATGGCGAACATCTGCCGTTCTCCGCCAACACCCCGTACATCAACACGATTCCGGTCACGCGTCAGGCGAAGATTCCCGGCGACCAGGACATCGAACACCGCATCCGTTCGTACACGCGCTGGAACGCCATTGCCATGGTGCTGCGCGCCGGCAAGGACACCAATGTCGGCGGCCACATCGCGTCGTTCGCGTCGGCGGCCACGCTGTATGACGTCGGCTTCAACCATTTCTGGCACGCGCCGTCCCCCGAACACGGCGGCGATCTCGTGTTCGTGCAGGGCCACTCGTCGCCGGGTGTGTACTCGCGCGCGTTCCTGCTCGGCCGTCTGACCGAACAGCAGCTCGACAACTTCCGCCAGGAAGTGGGCGGCGAGGGTATCTCGTCGTATCCGCACCCTTGGCTGATGCCCGACTTCTGGCAATTCCCGACCGTTTCGATGGGCCTTGGCCCGATCATGGCGATCTACCAGGCGCGCTTCATGAAGTACATGCAGGCGCGCGGCATCGCTAAGACCGAAGGCCGCAAGGTGTGGGCTTTCCTCGGCGACGGCGAAACGGACGAACCGGAATCGCTCGGCGCGATCGGCATGGCCGGCCGCGAACGGCTCGACAACCTCGTGTTCGTGATCAACTGCAACCTGCAGCGCCTCGACGGTCCGGTGCGCGGTAACGGCAAGATCATCCAGGAACTGGAAAGCGAATTCCGCGGCGCGGGCTGGAACGTCATCAAGGTCGTGTGGGGCAGCCGTTGGGACGCACTGTTCCAGCGCGACAAGTCGGGCGCGCTGATGCGCCGCATGATGGAAGTCGTGGACGGCGAATATCAGACGTACAAGTCGGAGTCGGGCGCGTTCGTCCGCGAGCACTTCTTCAATACGCCGGAACTGAAGGCGCTGGTCGCCGACTGGTCGGACGAAGACGTGTGGAATCTGAACCGCGGCGGCCATGACCCGCACAAGATTTACGCGGCGTTTTCCGAAGCCACCCAGACCAAGGGCCAGCCGACCGTCATTCTTGCGAAGACGATCAAGGGCTACGGCATGGGCGAAGCCGGCCAGGCCATGAACATCACCCACCAGCAGAAGAAAATGCAGGTGGAGCAGCTGAAGAAATTCCGCGACCAGTTCCGTCTGCCGATCGCCGACGAAGACCTGGTGAACGTTCCGTACCTCAAGTTCGAAGAAGGTTCGAAGGAACTCGAGTACATGCGTGCCCGCCGTCAGGAACTTGGCGGTTATCTGCCGGCGCGCCGTCAGAAGGCCGAATCGCTGCCGGTGCCGGACCTGTCGGCATTCGAGCCGCTGCTGAAGGGCACCGGCGAAGGCCGCGAGATTTCCACGACGATGGCGTTCGTGCGCATTCTCAACATCCTGCTGAAGGACAAGGCGCTCGGCAAACGCATCGTGCCGATCGTGCCCGACGAGTCGCGTACGTTCGGTATGGAAGGTCTGTTCCGTCAGATCGGTATCTGGAATCAGGATGGCCAGAAGTACATTCCGGAAGATTCCGACCAGCTGATGTTCTACCGCGAGTCGGAAACCGGTCAGATTCTGCAGGAAGGTATCAACGAAGCCGGCGGCATGTCGGACTGGATCGCAGCCGCGACGTCGTACTCGACGCACGGCGAGATCATGATCCCGTTCTACATCTTCTATTCGATGTTCGGCTTCCAGCGCATCGGCGATCTCGCATGGGCCGCGGGCGACATGCGCTCGCGCGGCTTCCTGCTGGGCGGAACCGCGGGCCGCACGACGTTGAACGGCGAAGGTCTGCAACACGAAGACGGCCACTCGCTGCTGTGGGCCGCTTCGGTGCCGAACTGCATCAGCTACGACCCGACGTTCGGTTACGAACTGGCGGTCATCATGCAGGACGGCCTGCGCCGCATGGTCGCTGATCAGGAAGACGTGTACTACTACATCACGGTGATGAACGAGAACTACGAGCACCCGGCGATCCCGCAGGGCGAGAGCGTAGCGGCTGACATCATCAAGGGCATGTACGCGTTCCGCAAGGCCGATGCCGACAGCAAGGCGCCGCGCGTGCAGCTGATGGGCGCGGGCACGATCTTCAACGAAGTGATCGCCGCCGCCGACCTGCTGAAGAACGACTGGGGCGTCGCCGCCGATCTGTGGAGCGTGCCGAGCTTCACCGAGCTGGCGCGCGAAGGCCACGAAGTGCAGCGCTGGAACCTGCTGCATCCGACCGAAGAGAAGAAAGTCTCGCACGTCGAGAAGCTCCTGAAGGACGCGCCTGGTCCGGTGATTGCCTCCACCGACTACGTGCGCGCGCTGACCGAGCAGATTCGCGCATTCGTGCCGCAACGTTTCGTCGTGCTGGGCACGGACGGTTACGGCCGTTCGGACACGCGCGAAAAGCTGCGCCACTTCTTCGAAGTCGACCGCTACTGGGTCACGGTGGCCGCGTTGAACGCACTGGCAGACGAGGGCACGATCGAACGTAAGGTCGTCGCCGAGGCGCTCAAGAAATACAACCTTGATCCCGCCAAACCCAACCCGATGACCGTCTAAGGCATCATTCCCCGTGTGCCACGGCGTGCGCGCCTGTTCCTGATCGTCAGGGGCAGGTGCGTGCGCGGCCCAGGAGACACTAACAATGAGTCAAGCGATCGAAGTCAAGGTGCCGGACATCGGCGATTACAAGGACATTCCTGTGATCGAGGTGCTGGTCAAGGCGGGTGATACCGTCGAAAAAGAGCAATCGCTCGTCACGCTGGAGTCCGACAAGGCGACCATGGACGTGCCGAGTTCGGCAGCCGGCGTCGTCAAGGAAGTGAAGGTCAAGGTCGGCGACAACGTATCGGAAGGTTCGCTGATCGTCGTGCTGGACGGCGCCGAAGGCGGCGCGGCTGCTCCGGCGCCCGCTGCCGCTCCTGCCCCTGCTGCTGCCCCCGCCGCGGCTCCTGCTGCCGCTCCTGCGCCCGCACCTGCACCGGCCGCAGCGCCCGCTGCTACCGGCGGCGGCCTGCAGGATGTCAAGGTGCCGGATATCGGCGACTACAAAGACATTCCCGTGATCGAAGTCGCGGTGAAGGTCGGCGATCGTGTCGAGAAAGAGCAGTCGCTCGTTACGCTCGAATCCGACAAGGCGACGATGGACGTGCCCAGCTCCGCTGCCGGCGTCGTCAAGGAAGTGAAGGTCAAGGTCGGCGATACCGTCTCCGAAGGCTCGGTCATCGTCGTGGTGGAAGCCGAAGGCGCCGCCGCGGCACCTGCTGCGGCACCCGCAGCAGCACCGAAGCAGCAAACCGAAAAGCCGTCGGACGCGCCGGTTACGCCGTCGCCCGCTCCGGCTTCGCCGTCCGCACTCGCGCAAGCGCCGGTGATTCCGGCCGGCGAGGGCGGCGCCCGGCATCCGAGCCACGCTTCGCCGTCGGTGCGCAAGTTCGCGCGCGAACTCGGTGTGGATGTGACGCAGGTGCAGGGCACGGGTCCGAAAGGCCGCATTACGCAAGCTGACGTGACTGCGTTCATCAAGGGCGTCATGACGGGCCAGCGCGCAGCGCCGGCCGGTGCAGCCGCGCCCGCGGCTGCCGGCGGCGGCGAGTTGAATCTGCTGCCGTGGCCGAAGATCGACTTCACGAAGTTCGGTCCGGTCGACCCGAAGCCGCTCTCGCGCATCAAGAAGATTTCCGGTGCGAACCTGCATCGCAACTGGGTCATGATTCCGCACGTCACGAACAACGACGAAGCGGACATCACCGAACTGGAAGCGCTGCGCGTGCAGTTGAACAAGGAAAACGAAAAGGCCGGCGTGAAGATCACGATGCTGGCGTTCGTGATCAAGGCCGTCGTGTCGGCCCTGAAGAAATTCCCGACGTTCAACGCGAGCCTCGACGGCGACAACCTCGTGTTCAAGCAGTATTACCACGTGGGTTTTGCCGCCGATACGCCGAACGGTCTCGTGGTTCCGGTGATTCGCGACGCGGACAAGAAGGGTCTCGTCGAAATCGCAAAGGAAATGACCGACCTGTCGAAGGCGGCGCGCGAAGGCAAGCTGAAGCCGGACCAGATGCAAGGCGGATGCTTCTCGATCTCGTCGCTGGGCGGTATTGGCGGCACGAACTTCACGCCGATCATCAATGCACCGGAAGTCGCGATTCTCGGCTTGTCGCGTGGCGCGATGAAGCCGGTGTGGGACGGCAAGCAGTTCGTACCTAAGCTGATGCTGCCGCTGTCGCTGTCTTACGACCACCGCGTGATCGATGGGGCCGAAGCTGCGCGCTTCAATGCGTATCTTGGGGCGCTTCTTGCCGATTTCCGGCGTGTGATTCTTTGATTGTGATGTTGCGCGAGGCGCTGGTCTTTTCTTTGATCCGCGTCTCCCTGTAGAACCTGCTTTCGCGTCGGTGCATTAGCGTCGCCCTTGTGCAGGGCGTCGCCTGCTTTCCTCCGTATTCCAGAGAAAAGCAGCCAGACGAATGGCGCGTTTTCGCCTGACGGTGCAGGTTCCTCGTTCATCACAGTCAATAAGAGAAGGGGACACTATGAGTCTCGTCGAAGTAAAAGTGCCGGATATCGGTGACTTCAAAGACGTCGATGTCATCGAAGTCAACATCAAACCGGGCGACGTCATCGAGAACGAACAGGCGCTGATGACGCTCGAGTCCGACAAGGCTTCCATTGAAGTGCCGAGCGACACAGCCGGTACCGTCAAGGAAGTCCGCGTCAAGGCCGGCGACAAAGTTTCGCAAGGCACGATCATCGCGCTCGTCGAAACGTCGGCGGACGCGGCGCCCGCGAAAGATGCACCCAAGGCTCCGGCGAAGGAACCCGAGAAAGCGCCGGCTGAAGCGAAACCTCAGGCCGACGCGGCGAAGCCTCAAGCCGCCGCGCCCGCGCCGCAAGCCGGCAGTTTCTCCGGCAGCGCGGACATCGAATGCGACATGCTCGTGCTCGGCTCGGGCCCTGGCGGCTATTCCGCCGCGTTCCGGTCGGCCGACCTCGGCATGAAGACAGTGCTGGTCGAGCGCTACGCTACGCTTGGCGGCGTTTGTCTGAACGTCGGCTGTATTCCGTCCAAAGCGCTGCTGCACACCGCGCTCGTGATCGACGAAGCGGAAGCGCTCGGCGCGCATGGCATCACGTTCGCAAAGCCGCAGATCGATCTGGACAAGCTGCGCGACTTCAAGTCGGGCGTCGTCAAAAAGTTGACGGGCGGCCTCGCTGGCATGGCCAAGATGCGCAAGGTCGAAGTCGTGACGGGGACCGGCTCTTTTGTCGATCCGAATCACATGGAAGTGCAGACCGAAGGCGGCAAGAAGGTCGTGAAGTTCAAGCAGGCGATCATCGCTGCGGGCTCTGAAGCGGTGAAGCTGCCGTTCATTCCGGAAGATCCGCGCGTGGTGGATTCGACCGGCGCGCTCGAACTGCGCCAGATTCCGCAGCGGATGCTGGTGATCGGCGGCGGCATTATCGGCCTGGAAATGGCGACCGTGTACGCCACGCTCGGCGCGAAGATCGACGTCGTCGAAATGCTCGACGGTCTGATGGCAGGCGCCGACCGCGATCTCGTCAAGGTTTGGGAGAAGTACAACAGCAAGCGTTTTGCGAACGTCATGCTGAAGACCAAAACCACCGCCGCAGAGGCCAAAGACGACGGCATCTACGTGTCGTTCGAAGGCGAGAAGGCTCCGGCCGAAGCCCAGCGCTACGACCTGGTGCTGGTGGCAGTCGGCCGCTCGCCGAATGGCAAGAAGATCGGCGCGGACAAGGCGGGCGTGACGGTAACGGACCGCGGTTTCATCGACGTGGACAAGCAGATGCGCACGAATGTGCCGCACATCTTCGCAATCGGCGATATCGTCGGCCAGCCGATGCTCGCGCATAAAGCCGTGCACGAAGGCCACGTTGCTGCCGAAGCGGCTCATGGCGAGAAGGCGTACTTCGACGCGCTGCAGATTCCTTCGGTGGCGTACACCGACCCGGAAGTCGCGTGGGCCGGCAAGACGGAAGACCAGTTGAAGGCCGAAGGCGTCAAGTACGGCAAGGCAGTATTCCCGTGGGCCGCTTCGGGCCGCGCGATTGCCAACGGTCGGGACGAGGGCTTCACGAAGCTGCTGTTCGACGAGGAAACGCACCGCGTGATCGGCGGCGGAATTGTCGGTCTGAATGCAGGCGACCTGATCAGCGAGGTGTGTCTCGCGATCGAAATGGGCGCGGATGCCACCGACATTGGCAAGACGATTCACCCGCATCCCACGCTCGGCGAATCGATCGGCATGGCCGCGGAACTCTACGAAGGCGTGTGTACGGACTTGCCGCCGCAGAAAAAGAAGTAATGCGCACGGTACATCCGCATTCGTGCGGATCGTGCTGACGAAAAAAACGGCGCGCCCTTTGCGGGGCGCGCCGTTTTCATTTGGGACAGCGAGCGGGATAGGTTTGCTGCCGGACCGCACCCCAGCGGGGTGCTGACGCCGCGCAAAAAAATCCCGGCGCTTCGCCGGGCAAACGATACGTCAATCAACGTATCGGAGCGTTCGGCCAATTGAAACCGTGTGAGCGGCAACGGCACGACGCTGTTGCTTGCAGAAGCGCCGGCGCAGCGGTGAGCTGGGCCGGCGCAAATAACGCCTTCAAGTCACGCTCCCGGGCAAGCCCGAGGAGCGAGGCCCGAACGTTAGACCGGCTTCTTGGCCGAGCGCGATGCTTGCGCTGCGGCTTGCGAAGCTGCCTTCGACGCGGCCGTAGCGGCTGCGTTGAAGTTGCTTTCGGCGATTTCGACAGCTTGCTTCGTGGCCTTGTGAACCGTTTCGTACGTGGTGTTGGCGGCGGTGATGGCCGACTTGATCACGGCGACGGCGGTTTCCGAACCGGCCGGTGCATTGCGCGCGACGTTTTCGACGAGCGACTGAACCTTGCGGTTCTGCTCTTCGAATTGCGCTTCGGCTACGCGGGCGAACTCGCCTTGCGTTGCCGAGACGATTTCGTACACGTGACGGCCATACGACAGCGCCTTTTCAGCGACCGGCTGTGCGAGGCTCGCTTGCAGTGCCAGCAGTTCTTGCGCGTCTTTGACGGAGAGCGCGCGCTGGGCATTTTCCTGGCTTTCCGCGAGCGTCGATTTCACGACTTGCAGGTTCAGTTCAACCAGCTTTTCGACGCCTTCGAATGCCTTGGTCGTCAGGCCGAACAGCGTTTCGAAATTAGCTTTCTGGGCTGCAGCGAATTGCTCGGGGGTCAGCAAAGTCATGGTTTACGCTCCTGGATCGCGGCCCATCTTTGCAGACCGCATTGGGTGGTGGCGAGACGCAGATTCGTCTGCCCGGACCGCGATGAATTGTGCATCGCAGCAATGGATCCTATTTTAAGATGCCGTCAGCGAATGTCAAGCGGTTTTTGTGCATTGCACAATTTTAAGAAACCATTTAGAAAACAATAGCTTATGCGATGGGCATGACAGGCGCGTGACGCGGTCGAATTGACCGTTGCACTGAGCTGGTGCGGCGATTTTCGGTAATTAGTTCCGGAAAGTGTCAGCTTTTACGCGCTAGTTGTGCGTCGCAAAGCGGGTGGAGCGCAGGGTTGTCATTAAACAAAATATCGCCGCGCAAGCGAATCGATGTAAACCATAAAGTGTCACGGAACGTTAATCGTTGATGCTGGTCGAATGCGCGTCTTTCGATTTGCAGCGGACACTTAACATCGCGCAGGCGCCTCGCATCCAAAGCGTCGCGCGAGGCGTTGCGGCGCTGGCCGCGCGGCGCTCGTGTTTCCCCTCATCAAGGTTGTCTCGAAATTGCCGTTATGCTTCAAGGATCACGCCCTTTTTGAGCGGAACGGCGATGGCGGGGCTCGGCGTCCCGATCGTTTTTTTCGATCGAGGCGCGGCACTTATTTGTATTTTTGCGATCGGAGCTTACAAGCCGGTTTAAGGAGCGCCCATAAGTGCTTCAAATTGCTAAATTTTCGTTGTTTTACTACACTTGCGGAAATCTCTCGCCGCTCCTCATAGAACACCCATGAAAACCGACATGTTTTCGTCGCTAAAAGTGATCCACGGCGCGGCGCGCAGCACCGCGCTGTCGGTGGCTGCCTCCATGGTCCTCGCGGCCGCGCTTGGCGCCCCGGTGAGCACTTTTGCCGCTACGCCAGCTGCATCTGCAAAAACCTCGAAACACGCGAAAGCCGCGACCAAGCCGGCTGCCACCGCCAAGGTGTCCAGCAAGTCGGCTAAAGCGGGCAAAGCCGCGGTGGCGAAGACCGCAGCCGTCGACGACGACGCGCCCCGCGCGAGCGTCAAGCGCAAGCGTGTGACTTATACGTCGAACGGACGTCATCGCTCCGTAGTGCGGCGCGTCGCATATGAGCCGCGGCAGCCGACCGTTGGCCAGGCGTTCGGCCTGCACGAAACGCCGGACGCGCTGATGCTGCGCTCGAGCGTCGCGTACGTGGTCGATCAGAACACGGGCGAGCCGCTCTTCGACAAGAATTCGCGCGCCGTGGTGCCGATCGCTTCCATCACCAAGCTGATGACGGCCATGGTCGTGCTCGATTCGAAAGAACCGATGACCGATCAGCTCGAAGTCACCGACGAAGACCGCGATTACGAGAAGAACACTGGCTCGCGCCTGTCCGTGGGCTCGGTGCTCTCGCGTGAAGACATGCTGCACATTGCGCTGATGGCGTCGGAAAACCGCGCGGCTGCAGCGCTTTCGCGCTACTTCCCCGGTGGCCGCCCGGCGTTTCTCGCGGCCATGAACGCAAAGGCGCGGCAACTCGGCATGACCGACACGCACTTCGAGAATCCGACGGGTTTGACGAGCCAGAACGTGTCGAGCGCGCGCGATCTCGTGAAGATGGTCAACGCGGCATATCAATATCCGCTGATCCGCAGGTTCTCAACGGATCATAGTTATGAGGTCTACACCGGCAAGCGCACGCTGGCCTACAACAGCACTAACGCACTCGTGCGTAACCCGACCTGGGACATCGGTCTCCAGAAGACGGGTTTCATCAACGAAGCAGGCGAATGCCTCGTGATGCAAGCCAACATTCATGGCCGTCCGATGGTACTGGTGCTGCTCGATTCGTCGGGCAAGTATTCGCGTTTCGCCGATGCGACGCGACTGCGCACGTGGCTCGACAACGGCGGCGACCAGGCGCGTATCACGAGCGCAGACGCCAGCGGTCCCGGCACCTGAGCTGTTCGCGCACGCACGGCCGGCTTGCCGGCCAGCCGCCTCAAGCTAAAAAGCCCCGCACTTCTGCGGGGCTTTTTTCATTCGACGGACGGTTTTCGCGTTACGCGTGCGAGCCCGGATGGTGGTTATGACCTTGGGAAGCTTGCGGCCGATACCCGAGCGCCTCGGAAATCACGAGCGCGGTCTGGCTGAGTTGGCCGAGCCAGGAATCCTGCAGGCGATCGGCCGGCGCGGACAACGACAAGCCGGCGACCAGCTTGCCCGTATCGTCGTAGATACCCGCGGCGATGCAGCGCACGCCAAGTTCGAGTTCTTCGTTATCGCGCGCGCAAGCCTGCTGGCGAACGTGGGACAGTTCGCGCTCCAGCTTGGCGAGATCGGTGATGCTGTTCTGTGTGTGACCGGACAGGCCCGTGCGTGTCGCGTAGGCGCGCACGCGCGTGGATTCGTCGGCGGCGAGAAAAAGTTTGCCCACGGAGGTGAGATGCAGCGGCGCGCGTCCGCCAATGGCCCGCACCACCTGCATACCCGAACGCTCCGAATACGCGCGTTCGATGTAGACGATCTCGTCGCCCTGACGCACCGACAGGTTCACCGTCTGGCCCGTCTCGCGATGCAGTTCGCGCATCGGCGTGAGCGCCGCGTCGCGCACCGACAGGCGCGCTTTCACCAGGTTGCCGAGTTCGAGCAGGCGCATGCCGAGCCGGTAAGTGCCGGGATCGGACCGATCGACCAGCCGGCACATCACCATGTCGTTCAGGATGCGATGCGCGGTGGACGGATGCAGTTGCGTGCGGATGGCGAGTTCTTTCAGGCTGACCGGGTCGCTATGCGCGGCGAGTGCGTCGAGCAGGCGCATCATGCGTTCGATCACCTGGATCGAAGTTTTGGGATCCGGGTTCGTGTCGCTCATAAGAAGAATCAGTTGACGCGTCAAACAGCGGAAATTGATTGTATCTCGTATCGTGAAAAAAGCGAACGCACTTGGAAGACCTCTTCGAATTCGGCGAGGCCTTCGTCCTTCACCTTCCGAGCGTTGGTATTGTCCGCCAAACAGCGGATAATCAGGGACGTTTTCCCGGAGGAGGGCTCATGCGAGTCGGATTGTTCGTCACCTGCCTCATCGACCTGATGCGGCCCGAAATCGGTTTTTCGGTCATCAAGCTGATCGAGGGCGCCGGTTTTGAAGTCGTGGTCCCACCGGCGCAGACGTGCTGCGGGCAGCCCGCGTACAACTCGGGCGAGCGCCGTATCGCCCGCGATCTCGCCGAGAAGACCCTGCGGGAGTTTGAACAGTTCGATTACGTGGTGGTGCCCTCGGGCTCGTGTGGCGGCATGATCCGCGCGCATTACGGCGACCTCTTCGCCGACGATCCCGAACTGATGAACCGCTTCGGCCGGCTGCGCGCCAAGGTCTTCGAACTCACCGATTTCCTCGTGAATGTCGCCCACGTGCAATTGCAGCCGGGCGAGTTCGGAGGGCCGGTTACGTATCACGACTCGTGCTCCGGGCTGCGCGAGCTTGGCGTCAAGGCGCAGCCGCGAGAGCTCCTCGCACAAGTGGGCGTGGCGGTGACGGAAATGAAGGGCTGCGAGCACTGCTGCGGCTTCGGCGGCACGTTTGCGGTCAAGTACGGCGACATTTCCACTGCAATCGTCGACGAAAAATGCGCGAATATTCGCGACAGCGGTGCAGGCACGGTCGTGCTCGGCGACCTGGGCTGCATGCTCAATATTGAAGGGCGTTTAAGGCGTACCGGCGATACCGCGACGCGCGTGCTGCACATCGCGCAAGTGCTGGCCGGGGACGTTTAAGGGGATCGCCATGCAAGTCCAGTCCATGCAGTTCAAGGCGCGCGCCGGTCAGAAACTCGCGGACCAGCGGTTGCAGCAGAACCTGACCAAGCTGTCCACCAAGTTCGTTTCCGCCCGCGCCGTCGCGATGACGGCAATCGACTTCGCCGCCACGCGCGCGGCGCTCAAGGAACGTCGCAATCGCGCGCTCGAAAACCTCGACGTGTGGCTGGAAACCTTCGAGCGGGAGGCGACCCGGCGCGGCGTCACGGTGCTTTTCGCGGAGACCACTCAGGAGGCGGCGAGGCTCGTCGGCGACATTGCACGCCGGCACGATGTGAAGAAGGTGATCAAGACGAAGTCGATGGTCACCGAAGAAATGCGCCTGAACGAAGTGCTCGGACAAATGGGCGTCCAGTCCATTGAAACCGATCTCGGCGAATACATTCTGCAGATCAACGGCAATGAGCCACCGAGCCACATCATCGCGCCGGTCGTGCATAAGGATAAAGACGAGATCGCCGACCTCTTCGCCAAAACACATGGCCGGCCGCGCCTCACCGAAATTCCCGACATGACGCTCGAAGCGCGGCAGGTGCTGCGGCCGCACTTCCTGAGCGCGGACATGGGCGTGACGGGCGGCAATTTCGTGATCGCGGAAACCGGCTCGGTCGTGCTCGTCACGAACGAGGGTAACGAAGGCATGTGCACCGTCATGCCGCGCGTGCATGTGGCCGTCACCGGCATCGAAAAGGTATTGCCCACACTCGAAGACCTCGCCACGGCCATGCGTCTGCTGCCGCGCTCGGCGACCGGCCAGACCACGTCGAATTACTTTTCGCTCCTGACCGGACCGCGAGGCGAGGGCGATCAGGACGGGCCGGAGCACATGTATGTAGTGCTCGTCGATGGCGGGCGTACGGGGCTGATCGGCGGCGATTTTCAGGAGATGCTTCGCTGCATTCGCTGCGGCGCGTGCATGAACCATTGTCCCGTGTATCAGAAGGTGGGCGGACATGCGTATGGCTGGGTGTATCCCGGACCTATGGGCTCGGTGCTGACACCGAGCTACGTCGGCCTCGACAAGGCGCTGGATCTGCCGCAGGCCGCCACGTTATGTGGCGAGTGCAACAGCGTGTGCCCGGTTGGGATTCCTTTGTCCGATCTGTTGCGAAAGCTGCGCGAGAAGCAGGTGGAGCGACGACTGCGTCCATGGAAGGAACGCGCCGGCTTGGCTGTGTGGGGCTTTATGGCGCTGCATCCCGGGATGTATGCGCTTGTCACGAAGCTCGCCGTGCGCGTGCTGGAGCGCCTCGGCGGAAGCAATCGGTCGATCGCCAAGTTGCCGTTAGCCGGCGCTGGCTGGACCGACACCCGTGACATGCCCGCACCGGTGGGCCGCACGTTCAGGGAGTTGTACGCCGCGCAGCGCAGTCATATCGGCTAATTGTGGTGAGCACGCTTCGCGTCCCGCTGTAACGCGGGTAACGGGGCGCAGCCATCGTGGCCGTAGTCGTTGAGTCAGTGAGTCAGTGAGTCAGTGAGTCACTGACTCAGCGAGGCGCCCGTTCCCGCAGGCTTGTGTCAACTGCGCGAAAGCGAATCAGCGTGCACCGAGGGCCCTGCCAGCTACGCTGTACGTGCTTCTTGCTCATCGCCGGGGGCGCTCAAGCGCCATTTAGTGTTCTGTCATCCCGCTCGACCGATGACTCGGAACTCCTCCCTCGCCCGCTCGGCCGCCGTTGCCATGGCCGCCTCCACCTCCGCCTCCTCCCCCTGCCTGTTGCGCCGGTGCCGGCGGCGGAGGCGCGGCGGCCGGGCGCGGCGCATTCGACCCACTCGGTCCACGCGGACCGGCGGCCGCCCCTTGGGGCGGCGATGCGCCGCCGGGCTGGCCGTGCCATCCACCGTTGCCGCCGTGATTGCCATTGCCGCCGTGATTGCCGTTGTCGCCGTCGTGGTACGGACGTCCCGGATAACCGCGATATCCCGGTCCCGGCCCGTAGTAGCGCCCGGGGCCGTCGTAATAACCCGGGCCGTAGTAGTTGCTGTAACCCATGTAGACGTTGGTCTGTGGCGGGACAGGCGCGCCGTAGCCGTCGTAACCGTCGTAGGTGCTGTAGCCGTTGCTGTACATCGGAGTGCCGTCCGGATACACGGCGCAGCCGCCCAGAAGGGCGGCAACGGCGACAGCGCCGAGGGGTGCAAAGCGTTTCATTTCAAGCCCGAGCCAAGAGGTTTCATGTCTATGAGACCGCAATTATGACCGTCTGTCTCGCCGGCTTTGTATGCTTTTGTAAGGAGTTAAGTTCCGTGCCAGGCGCGACGGCATATGGCGCTGCCAGTAGTTACGTCGTTGCACTGTTCCATTACACGCAACGCTGTATCGCGCGACGGCGGGTTTTTTTCGATTGCCTCTTTCTATAGGATTCGTGATGGGCATAGTGAGCATTGAACTCGCGAGCCACTTCGGAAGAACGACATCATGAAAAAGACAATAGCGGTGTATTGGCCTCTCGCACTCGTCCTCGCGCTGGCGGGGTTAGCGTATATGCAAATCTGCGGTGACATGGCTTCGCGCGCCTCGCAGGCGCCCCTTGCCGCTGACCAACTGACTGCGGAACTCGCGCGCGCCGTCTCGTACGGCATGATCGACGACACATCTTCGTTGCCGGCCAAGCCGTTGCGCGCCGTCACGGCGTCGCCGCTGCCGCAAGCCTCCTGAAATGGCGAGCAACCGGCCGGATCGAGCGTTAGGCTGCGGGCGAGATTCGGCGGGGCTTTGTATAATCGCGGCACCGTGAGGTAGGCGCTGCGTTTCATCTGCTGAGCGCGCGTGGACGACGTTTTGCGGGTCGGTGCCGTTGCCGCCGAGTTTTACTACTAGTGCGCTGTGAAGCGTCAGAAGAAGCCGCTGATGAAAACTGTGTCTATCTGCTTTGTCTGCCTCGGCAACATCTGTCGTTCTCCCACCGCGGAAGGCGTGATGCGCCGTCTCGTCGAAGAAGCGAAGCTTGGCGAGCGCATCCTGATCGACTCGGCAGGAACAGGCGATTGGCACATCGGCCAGCCACCGGACGAGCGCGCGCAGCACGCTGCCCGTGGCCGGGGCTACGATCTCGCCGCGTTGCGCGGTCGGCAGATCGCCGGAATCGACTTCGATCGCTTCGATCTTCTGATCGCAATGGACGATAAGAACGTGGCCGCGCTGCGCCAGGTCTGCCCGCCGGATCAGCGCGACAAGATCCGTCTGCTGATGGAGTTCGTGCCTGAAACCGACGCGCGCTGGGGCGGCGCACGCGAAGTTGTCGATCCGTATTTCGGCGGCGCAGAAGGCTTCGAGCAGGTTCTCGATCAATGCGAGGCGGCGTGCCGAGGCCTTATCGCGGCGCTGCGTCCCCAATTGATCGGCTAGATCCACCGGCGGTCGGCTGCGAGGCGCGCTGACAATTAAGCGAATGACCCAAATTGCGATAGGGATACTTGACTAAATCGCTCATGTATTTATACTTGACAAAACTTGTCGAGAATAGCGGTTCCCCATACATATGAGACTCACCACGAAAGGCCGTTTCGCCGTCACGGCGATGATTGACCTGGCGTTGCGCCAGGAGCAGGGCCCGGTGACGCTTGCGGGTATCAGCCAGCGCCAGCATATCTCCCTGTCATACCTCGAGCAGCTCTTTGGCAAGCTGCGTCGCCATGAAATCGTCGAGTCCGTGCGCGGACCGGGCGGCGGCTATAACCTTGCCCGCCGTGCTGAAGACGTGACCGTGGCCGACATCATCATCGCGGTGGACGAGCCGCTCGATGCCACGCAATGCGGCGGCAAGGGCTCCTGCGAGGGCACGAAACAGCACGACGGTCACTGCATGACCCACGAGCTGTGGTCCACGCTGAACCAGAAAATGGTCGAGTACCTGGATTCGGTCTCCCTGAAAGATCTGGTCGATCAGCAGCGTTCGCGCGAAGGCGCCCCGGCTGTCCTGCGCGACAGGCGCAGCGAGGCGCCGGCGGTCGAGCCGGTCCGCGTGGCGCCGAAAGGGCCCAATTCCGTTTTCAACATGGCCGGTTCCTGAGGCGCGGCACGACATCACCGCAGCCCATAGCGAATTCAGAAGCCAGAGCACACGACGTCCCCGGAGCGATAGATGAACAACGACATTCCCCACCTGCCCATTTACATGGACTACAGCGCCACGACCCCGGTCGACCCGCGCGTGGTGGACAAGATGATTCCGTATCTGCGCGAGCAGTTCGGTAACCCCGCATCGCGCAGCCACTCGTATGGCTGGACGGCGGAGCGTGCAGTTGAAGAAGCGCGCGAGAACGTCGCGGCGCTCGTCAACGCCGACCCGCGCGAAATCATCTGGACCTCGGGCGCAACCGAGTCGGACAACCTCGCGATCAAGGGTGCAGCGCACTTCTACAAGAGCAAAGGCAAGCACATCATCACGGTGAAGACCGAGCACAAGGCCGTGCTCGACACCTGCCGCGAACTCGAGCGCGAAGGCTTCGAAGTCACGTATCTGGATGTGAAGGACGATGGTCTGATCGACCTCGAAAAGTTCAAGGCGGCGATTCGCCCGGACACGATTCTCGTGTCGATCATGTCCGTGAACAACGAGATCGGCGTGATTCAGGACATCGAGGCGATCGGCGAGATCACCCGTGAAAAAGGCATCATTTTTCACGTGGACGCGGCGCAAGCCACCGGCAAGATCGAGATCGATCTGCAAAAGCTGAAGGTCGACCTCATGTCGTTCTCGGCGCACAAGACTTATGGCCCGAAGGGCATCGGCGCGTTGTACGTGCGCCGCAAACCGCGTGTGCGTATCGAGGCGCAAATGCACGGCGGCGGTCACGAGCGCGGCATGCGTTCGGGCACGCTGGCAACGCACCAGATCGTCGGCATGGGCGAAGCATTCCGGCTTGCGCGGGAAGAAATGGCAACGGAGAACGAGCGCATTCGCATGCTGCGCGACCGCTTGCTGCGCGGCCTGTCGGAAATCGAAGAAGTGTATGTGAACGGCGACATGGAAAAGCGTGTGCCGCACAACCTGAACATCAGCTTCAATTTCGTCGAAGGCGAATCGCTGATCATGGCGGTGAAGGACGTGGCGGTGTCGTCGGGCTCGGCGTGTACATCGGCTTCGCTGGAACCGTCGTATGTGCTGCGCGCGCTCGGCCGTAACGACGAACTCGCGCACAGCTCGATCCGCTTCACGGTGGGCCGCTTCACGACCGAGCAGGACGTCGACTACGTGATCAATCTGCTGAAGACGAAAATTTCGAAGCTGCGCGATCTGTCGCCGCTGTGGGAAATGCATCAGGACGGCATCGACATTTCGACCATCCAGTGGGCGGCGCACTGACGCGCCGGCTGGTCGAAATTGATCGCGCTGTTATCCGATTGGCAGATTGAAACGAATTAAGGAGTGTAATCATGGCTTATAGCGACAAGGTTCTGGATCACTACGAAAACCCGCGCAACGTCGGCTCGTTTGCGAAAGACGACGACACGGTCGGCACCGGCATGGTCGGCGCGCCTGCTTGCGGCGACGTGATGAAGCTGCAGATCCGCGTGGGCGCAGACGGCATCATCGAAGACGCGAAGTTCAAGACGTACGGCTGCGGTTCGGCGATCGCATCGAGCTCGCTCGTCACCGAATGGGTGAAGGGCAAGACGCTCGATCAGGCTATGTCGATCAAGAACACGCAGATCGCGGAAGAACTCGCGTTGCCGCCGGTAAAGATCCACTGCTCGATTCTCGCGGAAGACGCGATCAAGGCTGCGGTCGCCGACTACAAGCAACGTCACGGCGCAGCGGTCGAAGAAAGCGACAAGCAGCACGCTTGAAACTTCTGGTTCGGGAACGACCGGGTGAAAGGAAGCGGGCGGCGCGGCAACACGCGCCGTCAGGCATGAGCGACATTTGATGCAGGCAGGGTAGCGGTGTGTCGGCACGCACCGCGCAATGAGAAACGCTATGGCAATTACGTTGACCCAGAAGGCAGCACAGCACGTCCAGAAGTATTTGACCCGTCGCGGTAAAGGCGTGGGCCTGCGTCTCGGCGTGCGCACCACAGGTTGCTCCGGCTTGGCTTACAAGCTCGAGTATGTGGACGAACTCGCGCCCGAAGACGAGGTGTTCGAGTGCAATGGCGTGAAGATCATTGTCGACCCGAAAAGCCTTGCCTATATCGACGGAACCGAGCTCGATTTCGCGCGCGAAGGGCTGAACGAAGGCTTCAAGTTCAATAACCCGAATGTGAAAGACGAGTGCGGCTGCGGCGAGTCTTTCCGCGTGTAACTCGAGAACTTCCGCGTGCAGCGGACCAAAGGCGGCGCGGGCCGCCTTTTTAGTTTGCTCCGCGATTTCGCGTGAGGCAGCCCGGTTGAGCGGGCTATGCGCCCGACCTCCGCTCCAATGCACTTTTCTCGACGGAATTTTTTGATTCGATGGTTTCGCTGAACGTCTCGCTGAACGATAGCCACTTCGACCTGTTTGGTCTTCCTGCGCAATTCGCGCTCGATCCGGCTGCGCTCGATCACGCGTATCGCACGGTGCAGGCGCAAGTGCATCCGGACCGCTTCGCGGCGGCCGGCGACGCACAGAAGCGCATCGCGATGCAATGGGCCACGCGCACGAACGAGGCGTATCAAACGCTTCGCGATCCGCTAAAGCGCGCGACCTACCTGTTGCATCTGCGAGGCATCGACGTCGGCGCGCACGACAACACCGCCATGGAGCCGGCGTTTCTGATGCAGCAGATGGAGTGGCGCGAAGGCATTGAAGACGCCGCCGCGGCAAAGAACGTCGACGCGCTCGACGCGTTGCTCACGGAATTGCGCGACGAGGAACGCATCCGTTTCGAGAAGCTCGGCGCATTGCTCGACAGCGGCGCAAATCAGGCGGCGGGCGAGGCGGTGCGGCAGTTGATGTTTATCGAACGGGTGGCCGCGGAAATCGGCACGCAGATCGAGCGGCTCGAGGATTAGACGGCTCGTTTGCAGCATCGCAGCGATGCAAAGCGGCATTGGCATTACATCCAGCAACGCAATTTCAGGACGGAGCCTGACGGCTCCGAGAAGATCCAGATGGCCTTACTGCAAATCTCCGAACCCGGCATGGCGCCGGCGCCCCATCAGCGGCGTCTGGCGGTCGGTATCGACCTCGGCACGACCAATTCCCTTGTCGCCGCCGTGCGCAGCGGCGTGCCCGATGTGCTGCCCGACGAAGACGGCCACGTGCTGCTGCCCTCAGTCGTGCGCTACCTGGAAAAGGGCGGCCGCCGCATCGGCCGCGCGGCCAAGGCCGAGGCGGCGACCGATCCGCGCAACACCATCGTCTCCGTCAAGCGTTTCATGGGACGCGGCAAGGCGGAAGTGGAAGGTGCCGAAAACGCGCCCTACGATTTCATCGACGCGCCCGGCATGGTGCAGATCCGTACCGTCGACGGTGTGAAAAGCCCGGTCGAGGTATCGGCGGAGATTCTCGCGACGCTGCGCCAGCGCGCCGAAGACACGCTTGGCGACGAACTGGTCGGCGCAGTGATCACGGTGCCCGCTTACTTCGACGAAGCCCAGCGCCAGGCGACCAAGGACGCCGCGCGTCTGGCCGGCCTGAACGTGCTGCGCCTGCTGAACGAGCCCACCGCGGCCGCGATTGCCTACGGCCTCGACAACGGCTCGGAAGGCTTGTACGCCGTCTACGATCTCGGCGGCGGCACCTTCGACCTGTCGATTCTCAAGCTCACGAAAGGCGTATTCGAAGTGCTCGCGGCGGGCGGCGACTCGGCGCTCGGCGGCGACGACTTCGACCACGCGCTGTACCGCCATGTACTGGAGCAGGCCGGTATCGCGCCAAAAACGCTGGCGCCCGAAGACGTGCGGCTGCTGCTCGACAGCGTTCGCACGACCAAGGAGGCGTTGTCGGACGCGCCTGAGGCAACCCTCGCCGTGACGCTTTCCAACGGCACCAGGATCGATCTGACGATCGACGAGGCCACTTTCGAGGCCATCACTCAGGCACTCGTGCAACGCACGCTCGGCCCGACCAAGAAAGCGTTGCGCGACGCCAAGGTTACGACCAAAGAGATCAAGGGCGTCGTCCTGGTGGGCGGTGCGACACGCATGCCGGTGATTCGCCGCGCGGTCGAATCGTTCTTCGGCCAGCCGCCGCTCACCAATCTCGATCCCGACCAGGTCGTCGCGCTGGGCGCCGCAATTCAGGCTGACCTGCTCGCCGGCAACCGCGGCGCGGACGGCGACGACTGGTTGTTGCTCGACGTGATTCCGCTGTCGCTCGGCGTCGAGACAATGGGCGGTCTGACCGAAAAGATCATCCCGCGTAATTCGACGATTCCGGTGGCGCGCGCGCAGGATTTCACCACGTTCAAGGACGGCCAGACGGCGATGGCGATCCACGTCGTGCAAGGCGAGCGCGAGCTCGTCAGCGACTGCCGCTCGCTCGCCCGTTTTGAGCTGCGCGGCATTCCGCCGATGGCGGCCGGCGCGGCGCGCATTCGCGTGACGTATCAGGTGGACGCGGACGGCCTGTTGTCCGTGTTTGCGCGCGAACTCGGCTCGGGCGTGGAGGCGTCGGTGGTCGTGAAGCCGTCTTACGGTCTCGCCGACAACGACATCGCCAGAATGCTCGAAGACAGCTTCTCCACCGCTGAAGTCGACATGCGCGCCCGCGCGCTGCGTGAGGCGCAGGTCGAAGCGCGGCGTCTCGTCGAAGCGACCGACGCGGCGCTCGCCGCCGACGCCGAACTGCTCGACGACAGCGAGCGCGCGGAACTCGACGCGCTGCTGACCGGGCTGCGTAACGTCGCCGGGAGCGACGACGTGGACGCGATCGAAGCAGCCACCAAAAAGCTTGCCGAGGGCACCGACGAATTCGCTGCCCGTCGCATGAACAAGGGCATTCGTCGCGCGCTGGCCGGCCGCAAGCTCGACGAGATCTGAAGCTGGCGCCTGCTGCTTTGACAGCGGCGGCAAGCGGCGTCGCCGCAAGAACTGAAGCGCGTCGCGCGGACTTAAAAACTTCGCGTGTCGCCAGTAAAATGGCGCGGACCTGGTTGAGGCCGCGCCTCAGACCCAAACGGAAAATGTATGCCTCAAATCGTTGTGCTGCCTCACGTCGAACTGTGCCCGGAAGGCGCGGTGATCGAAGCCGTGCCCGGCAAGAGCATTTGCGACAACCTGCTCGATAACGGAATCGAAATCGAGCATGCCTGCGAGAAGTCGTGCGCGTGCACGACCTGTCACGTGATCGTGCGTGAGGGTTTCGCCGCCTTGACGCCGTCCGAGGAAGACGAGGACGATCTGTTGGACAAGGCGTGGGGGCTCGAGCCGGCTTCGCGTCTGTCGTGCCAGGCGATTGTGCCGGCCGAGCAGGACCTGGTCGTCGAAATCCCGCGTTACTCGATCAATCACGCGAAGGAAAATCACTAACAGGAGGACGCAGCCATGAAGTGGACCGATACGCAAGACATCGCGATGGCCCTGACCGACAAGCATCAGGACGTCGATCCGCAGCAAGTGCGCTTCACCGACCTGCACCGCTGGGTCACCGAACTGGAAGGATTCGACGACGATCCCAGCCGGTCGAACGAAAAGATCCTCGAGGCGATCCAGGCTGCATGGATTGAAGACGCGGATTACTGAGTTTGCGAAGCGGCTTGCTCTGATGCGGCTGCGGTAAAGAAAAAGGCGATTCCATTGGAATCGCCTTTTTTATGCACGTTAGATCCGATGCGCGGCGTCAGTCCGCCACCAGCGCGCCGTTCTGCACGCGAACTCGTTGTCCCTGCTGGAACGGCGGCGCTTCGTGATACGTGAAGTAGCGCGTTTTGCCATTTTCCATTCGCACCCGCACCGAATAGGACGTCGTGCTGCGAATATGTTTTTCGACTGAATTGCCCGCAAGGCCGCCGCCGAGCGCGCCGAGCAGTGTCATCGCGGTGCGCCCGTTGCCGCTGCCGAACTGATTGCCGACCACGCCGCCCGCCACCGCGCCGCCGACGGCGCCAATGCCGGTTCCATGACCTTCCTGCCGCGCTTCGGAAATGGCCACGACAGTGCCGCAACTCGCGCAGTAGGCCGGTTGCGTCGGCTGCGGCTGAGCGTATTGCGGCGCCGGCTGCGCCTGTTGCTGTTGTGCGTACTGTTGCTGCGCGGGAGAAGGTGCCGGCGCGCGTTGCGGCTGCGGTACGGGTTGCTGCTGCGCGGCTTGCTGGGCGATCTGACCGGAACTCTGCTGCGCCGAGGGGTTGGCCGGCGCCGCCGAATCGACCACGGCTGGCTGGCCGCTCTGTGGCAAGACCTGCGCCGCTTGCGTCTGACTGGTGGGCTCGCCGGTGCTGGACGCCTTGGGGAACATGCCCGTCATCGCCGCCGTCGCGACGAGGCTCGCGATAATCACAGCGCCCGCAGCGGTCGCGACGAGCGGATGGAGCCGCCGCTGGGATGTCGGCGGTGCCGAGTTCTGCGTGACCGGTGTAGCAGGTTGCGTGTTGGGTCTTTCCATTTTCGCCTCCGTCTTTGGCAGAGTGACTTGTAGTGAGACCAAGTCTCCGCGAAATCGATCCACCTGACGTTTCCAATTGTAACGATTTGACCAAAATCGCGCTTTCGCCCGCGTACCCAAGGGCGCTTTTACCAATGGTTACACGCCCGAATGGTCCAGCCAGTGTTCGGCGTTCCGTACAAAACAAAACGCCCGGCATCGGAGCCGGGCGTCTTTGAACCAAAGCGAGTAATGCTCAGTCTTCGCGACGCAGGTGCGGGAACAGAATCACGTCGCGGATGCTCGGGCTGTCAGTGAGCATCATGACCAGACGGTCAATGCCGATACCGCAGCCACCCGCTGGCGGCATGCCGTATTCGAGCGCGCGGATATAGTCGGCGTCGTAGAACATGGCTTCTTCGTCGCCGGCGTCTTTCTGGTCGACCTGCTTCTTGAAGCGAGCCGCCTGATCTTCCGGATCGTTCAATTCCGAAAAGCCATTGGCGATTTCGCGACCGGTAATGAACAGCTCGAAACGCTCGGTGATGCCTTCCACCTTGTCCGATGCGCGCGCGAGCGGCGACACCTCGACCGGATAGTCGATGATGTACGTCGGCTCCCACAGTTGCGACTCGGCGGTCTCTTCAAACAGCGCGAGTTGCAGCGAGCCCACGCCCGCGTTCAGGAACTGCGGCTGCGACGCGTCCACGCCGAACTTCTTCAGTTCCGTACGCAGGAACGCGCTGTCGGCTAACTGCTCGTTCGTGTATTGCGGAGCGTACTTCTGGATAGCCTGAGTGATCGTCAAACGGTGGAACGGCTTCGCCAGATCGAGTTCGCGCCCTTGATACGTGATCGTCGCGGTGCCCAATGCGTCGATCGCGGCCTGGCGGATCAACTGCTCGGTGAAGTCCATCAGCCACTTGTAATCGGTGTACGCCGCGTAGAACTCGATCATCGTGAATTCCGGGTTGTGGCGCACGGAGACGCCCTCATTGCGGAAGTTACGGTTGATCTCGAACACGCGCTCGAAGCCGCCCACCACCAGCCGCTTCAGATACAGCTCAGGCGCGATGCGCAGGAACATCTGCATGTCGAGCGCGTTGTGGTGCGTGGTGAACGGCTTGGCCGCCGCGCCGCCGGGAATAGGGTGGAGCATGGGCGTTTCGACTTCCATGAAGTCGGCGTCGGCCATGAATTTGCGGATCGACGAGATTGCCTTCGTACGCGCGACGAACGTCTTGCGCGTTTCCGGCGTGACGATCAGATCGACGTAGCGCTGGCGATACTTCATCTCCTGGTCCGACAAGCCGTGGAACTTGTCCGGCAGCGGACGCAGCGACTTCGACAGCAGGCGCAGTTCCGTACAGCGCACGGAAAGCTCGCCCTTGTTGGTGCGAAACAGCACACCGCGCGCCGCGACGATGTCGCCCATGTCCCACTTCTTGAAGGCGTCGTACGTTTGCTGACCGACGTCGGCCGGTGTGATGAAGAACTGGATCTGCCCCGAGCCGTCGCGCACGGTCGCAAAGCTCGCCTTGCCCATCACGCGCTTGAGCATCATGCGGCCGGCAATCGCGACTTCGAGCGGGTTTGCCTCGAGCGCTTCCTTGTCGGTGTGTTCGAACTGCGATTGCAGATCTTCCGCATGATGCGTGGGACGGAAATCGTTCGGATAGGCGATACCTTGCTCACGCACCTCGCGCAGCTTTTCACGGCGTTCGGCGATGATCTTGTTGTCGTCCACCTCGGGCACGACGCTCGGCTGGGCCACATCGGGCTGGGCCGTATTAGGCTGGATCGGTTCGTTCATGATGGTTTGGTATTCGTGGTCCGCAATGGGTGGTCTGCAATCGGTGGCCGGCTTGCGGACAGCCAGTTGGTGACAGACCTCAGGCGGTAAAAAGATACGGCGCGGCGTTGCGTGCCGCGCCGGTCGTACTCAGACGCCCTGTTTCAGGCTCGCGCTGATGAACGGATCGAGATCGCCGTCGAGCACGCTCTTCGTATTGCTGATTTCGACGTTGGTGCGCAGGTCCTTGATACGGCTGTTGTCCAGCACGTATGAGCGGATCTGGTGACCCCAACCCACGTCCGTCTTGCCCGCTTCGAGCTTGTCCTGCTCGGCCTGACGCTTGCGGATTTCCGCTTCGTACAGACGCGATTTCAGCATGGCCATTGCTTCAGCGCGGTTGCGGTGCTGCGAGCGGTCGTTCTGACACTGCACGACGATACCCGACGGAATGTGCGTGATACGCACCGCGGAGTCGGTCTTGTTGATGTGCTGACCGCCCGCACCGGACGCGCGGTACGTGTCGATCCGCAGATCGGCCGGGTTGATGTCGACTTCGATCGAATCGTCGACTTCCGGATACACGAACACCGAAGAAAACGACGTATGACGTCCGCCCGACGAGTCGAACGGCGACTTGCGCACGAGGCGGTGCACGCCGGTTTCGGTGCGCAGGAAGCCGTATGCGTATTCGCCTTCGATCTTGATCGTGGCGTTCTTGATGCCCGCGACGTCGCCGTCGGTCTGCTCCAGCACTTCGGTCTTGAAGCCCTTGCGTTCGCAGTAGCGCAGGTACTGACGCAGCAGCATGGACGCCCAGTCGCACGCCTCGGTGCCGCCCGCGCCGGCCTGGATATCCAGGAACGCGTTGTTCGGGTCGGCCGGATTCGCGAACATGCGGCGAAATTCCATGTCGGCGACGCGCTGTTCGAGCGCTTGTGCGTCCGTTTCGCAGGCGATCAGCGTTTCGTCGTCGCCTTCTTCACGCGCCATGTCGAACAGGTCTTGCGCGTCGCGCAAGTCGTTGTCGAGCGACGTGAGTTTGCCGACCGTGTCGTCGAGCAGTTTCTTCTCCCGGCCGAGGGCCTGGGCGTGTTTCGAGTCGTTCCAGACGTCCGGGTCTTCGAGTTCCCGGTTGACTTCAATTAGACGCAGTGCTTTGTCGTCGTAGTCAAAGATACCCCCGTAGGTCGGCCGCGCGCTTGCGCAGGTCCGCCAGAGAGGCTTCGATCGCGTTGAGACGTTCCGCTTCCATGTCGATCTTTTATAGCTTCGTAAAAAGGGGAAATTATAGCCGATAGGCGCCGCGCGCCGGAGTCGATCGAGCGATCCGGCGCGGGTTTGGGATTGATTTTGCGGAGATTTTCGGCGCCGCGGCAGGTTCGCGCAGCGGCGCCGGTGACGCCGGTGGAGTCGCTCTAGCTCGCCGCGTGCTCGACGATCAGCTGCACGCGCGATACGCCGTTCCACGTGTCGCTCGCCAGCCGGTACGCGACCGTGGTGCGTGCGGGCAGCGTGTCGGTGTGATTGAACCAGATCGCGTTGAAGCGCTGGCGGCCGCGCATCAGTTGCAGCTTCAGGTGCTTGTCCTTCACGAGCGCCTGCGACGCGACGTCGAATTCGCCCGAAAACACCGGCGCCGGGAAACCTTGGCCCCAGACAGCGGCGTCGAGCATTTCGACGAACTGCGGCGTGAAATACGCATCTTCCAGTTCGCCGTCGGTTTCGACGGTGCGCGAAAGCGCTTCTTCGGTGAGCCACTCGCGGCCGACCGCTTCAAACGCGGCGGTGAAGCGCGGCACGTCGGCGGCGGCGAGCGTCAGGCCTGCCGCCATCGCGTGGCCGCCGAATTTGACGATCATGCCGGGTTCGCGCTTTGAAATCAGATCGAGCGCGTCGCGCAGATGGAAGCCTGCGATCGAGCGCCCCGAGCCTTTGACGAGCTGGCCGCTGTCGTCGGCGAGTGCGAACGTGAACGAAGGCCGGTGAAATTTTTCCTTCAGCCGTCCGGCCACGATGCCGATCACGCCCTGGTGCCAGGCCGGATTGAACAGCGTGATGGTGGCCGCGCCGTCGGGGTCGATCGACGAGAGGTCGTCGAGCGCCTGTTGCTGCATGCCCGCTTCGATTTCGCGGCGCTCGCGGTTCATCGCATCGAGTTGTTGCGCGAGTTCCCACGCGCGGCCGACGTCGTCGGTCGTCAGGCATTCGATACCGAGCGACATATCCGACAGCCGTCCCGCCGCATTCAGGCGCGGACCGAGCGCGAAGCCGAGGTCGAAGCCCGACGCACTGCGCGCGTCGCGCGCGGCGGCGCGAAAGAGGGCGGCAATGCCCGGCTGCATCTTGCCCTTGCGGATGCGTTGCAAACCCTGCGCGACCAGCACGCGGTTGTTGCCGTCGAGTTTCACGACGTCCGCGACGGTGCCGAGCGCAACCAGATCCAGCAGGCCATCCAGGCGCGGCTCCGGGAAATCGTCGCCGAACGCGCCGCGGCGGCGCAATTCGGCGCGTAACGCGAGCAGCACGTAAAACATCACGCCGACGCCCGCGATGCACTTGCTGGGAAATTCGCAGCCCGGCTGGTTCGGATTGACGATCGCACGGGCGGCGGGCAACTGGTCGCCGGGCAGGTGGTGATCGGTGACGAGCACGTCGATGCCAAGAGCGTTGGCCGCCTCGACGCCGTCCACGCTCGCGATGCCGTTGTCGACCGTAAGCAGAAGGTCCGGTTTGCCCGATGCGTTGCGCGCGGCCAGCGCGACGATTTCGGGCGTGAGGCCATAGCCGTATTCGAAGCGGTTCGGCACCAGATAATCGATCTGGGCGCCGAACATGCGCAGCCCGCGCACCGCGACCGCGCAGGCGGTCGCGCCGTCGCAATCGTAGTCGGCCACGACCAGCATGCGGCGCTTTTGCCCGATCGCGTCGGCGAGCAGCACGGCGGCGTCTTCGCAGCCTTTCAGCGCGGCGGGCGGCACGAGGCGCGCAAGTCCGGTTTCGATTTCATCGGGCAGGCACACACCGCGCGCCGCATACAGACGCGCGAGCACCGGATGCAGGCCGTGGCGCACGAGAATTTCAGCGTCGACGGGAGAACAGGCGCGCGTAACGATTCGGGTCATTCTGAAAGGCCGTCTGTAGGGTCGGTCATGCAATCGATCATTCGATGAAAAGCGAGGCGAGCAGGCGCCGTCGCCAGAACTTGCGCAGATCGCCGCGCGTGATGTTGAGCGTGACGGACCCCGTGTCGCCGCACAAGGTCAGGCCGAGTTCGGCAAGTGCACCCGATTGCAACGCTTCGAGCGCCGGTTCGAACCAGTCGCCCTGGAGCGCCGCGAAGGCCGCGTTCCAGCGGGCCCAGTCCTGTTCGATGTACGGCGCCGAGAACGGGTCCAGCTCCACAAGAGTGGTGTTTCGTGCGTGTGCTGCGGTGTGCACATCGTTCGCCGCGCTCGAACGGGTTGCCTGGCCGCCTGCAATGGTGCCGCCGCGGTCCTCCAGCGAAGACAGCGCCGCGAACGAAGCGGGCGGAGCGCCAACTGGCACGCCGGCTGTGAGTGCGAGACCGCGCGTCGCCGCGGCGTCCGAAAAGACGCGTGAGAACGGGCTGCGCACAGGCCGCGCCGCACCTTGCGCGTGAAACCAGATCGAATTGACGGCGGGCAGGCCGCGCGCCTCGCGGGCTTCGTTCACGGGGTGCTCGAACCAGGCCATTTGCACTTCGTTCTGCAACTTCATCCACGCACGCGAACGCTCGCCGGAATGCGCTTCGTGCGGCAACCAGATTTCGATGTTACGGCCGCTCGCGCGCAACGGCGATGCACCGGCCAGCGTGCCGAAGTCGTCGCCCGACAGGTACCAGCGTGCGGGCTTCGGCGCCTCGATGCGCACGCCGAGTTCCTCGATCAGAGGCCGGGCCACTTCGAGCAGCGCGCTCGCTTCGTCATCGGAAAGATCGAGCGACGCCGGGTCGATCAGCACCAGATGGTCATGCGCGATGCGAACGTGCACCGGCTGCACGCAGGCCCACGTCGCGTCGCCCGGCTCGCCGCCGTCGGCGCGAAGCATGTAGGGCGCGAGCGGGGCTTCGTCGGCGGCCGCCGCGCCCGTCGAGGCGGTGGAGGCGTTGGATAGCGCGCCGAACTGACGCGCGATCCACCGTTCATGCGGCAGCGTGCGCTGAAAATCCTCGCCGATCACACGCTCGACGAGCGTCGCGCGCGCGACCAGCCGGTCGAGTGCAGGGCTGCTGATGTCGTGTAGGGCGGTGGAGGCGTCGGCTGCGGCGGGCAGCGCGAAAGGAAGCAGAAGATGGAGGCGGTCGGCGTGCATGATGCTGCGCATTGTAGGGCAAAGCGCGCTGCGGTTTCGATAGGCTCGGCCGGTTGGCGCGGGATGGCGCGGGTCGGCGCCGGACGGCAATGGGTCGCCGTCGCGTCGGCGGTTGCGTCGGCGGTTGCGTCGGCAGTGGCGTCGATCTATCCACGCAGCGCTCCCGCAGCGGGCTGTCCGGCAGTCCCACCAGCCGCTCTACCGGCAGTCCCTTTATGCGGCGGCGCGGCATTGTATGGCAAACTTCGCGCTTGGTTGACGGTGGCGGCATCGGCAATGCGGGGCGGGTTTGCGCCGCGACGTCGGCAGGAACCATCCGGATTGCCGCGACACCAATGATCAGGACACTCGGGCCGGACTCGCGACGCGAAGGCAGATGCAACAGCGGGCTTATCCGCGGACGCATCGCCAGACGTATCGCCAGCCGCAAGACGCCGCACGCAGCCCGGGTAGCCGAAGAACGCAGAAAAGGACTCGCTTGAAATTTCCCTACGAATGGCAGATCGGCTGGCGCTATACCCGCGCCGGCAAACGCACGACCGGCAACGGCTTTATCTCTTTCATCGCACTGGTTTCGATGTCGGGCATCGCGCTTGGCGTCGCCGCGCTGATCGTGGTCTTGTCGGTCATGAACGGCTTCCAGAAAGAAGTGCGCGACCGCATGCTGTCGGTGCTTGCGCACGTCGAAATCTTTTCGCCGACCGGCTCGATGCCTAACTGGCAACTCACGGCCGACGAAGCGCGCCGGAACAAGGAAGTGATCGGCGCCGCCCCTTATGTGGAAGCGCAGGCGCTGCTCACGCGCCAGGATGCGGTCAGCGGCGTCGCGTTGCGCGGCGTCGAGCCGACGCTCGAGCCGCAGGTATCCGACATCGGCAAGGAGATGAAAGGCGGCAAGCTCACCGATCTCGTGCCTGGCGACTTCGGCATCGTGCTGGGCGCGGACCTCGCGACCAATCTCGGCGTGACCGTCAACGACAAGATCACGCTGGTCGCGCCCGAAGGCACCATCACGCCGGCCGGCATGCTGCCACGTCTGAAGCAGTTCACGGTGGTGGGTATCTTTGAGTCGGGGCATTACGAGTACGACAGCACGCTCGCGCTCATCAATATCAAGGATGCTCAGGCGCTGTTCCGGCTACCCGCGCCGACCGGAGTGCGGTTGCGTCTCACCGACATGCAGCGCGCGCCGGAAGTCGCGCATCAGCTTGCGCGCAGCCTCTCCGGCGACCTGTATATCCGCGACTGGACGCAGCAGAACAAGACCTGGTTCTCCGCGGTGCAGATCGAAAAACGCATGATGTTCATCATCCTCACGCTGATCATTGCGGTCGCGGCGTTCAATCTCGTGTCGTCGCTCGTGATGACGGTGACCAACAAGCAGGCCGACATCGCGATTCTGCGCACGCTCGGCGCGCAGCCCGGTTCGATCATGAAGATTTTCGTCGTGCAGGGCGTGACCATCGGCTTTATCGGCACGGCAACCGGTGTTGCGCTGGGCTGCCTGATCGCGTGGAGCATTCCATGGCTCGTGCCGATGATCGAACATATGATCGGCGTGCAGTTCTTGCCGCCGTCGGTGTACTTCATCAGCGAGCTGCCGTCCGAACTGATTCCCGCCGACGTCGCGCGAATCGGCATCATTGCGTTCCTGATGTCGGCGGTGGCGACGCTTTACCCGAGCTGGCGCGGTGCCAAAGTTCGTCCCGCGGAGGCGCTGCGCTATGAATGACCGTTCCGCAACTCTACCCATGCCCGCTCAGGAACTGACGCCGCATCCGTACGTGCTGGAAGCAACCGGCATTTCGAAGTCGTTCGTGCAGGGCGGCCTGAATGTGCAGGTGCTCAACAACGCCGAACTGAACGTGCGGCGCGGCGAGAAGCTCGCGATTGTCGGCGCGTCCGGTTCGGGCAAGAGCACGCTGCTGCATGTGCTTGGCGGCCTTGACGATCCGAGTGCGGGCCACGTCTCGGTGATGGGCAAGCCGTTCACGAAGCTCTCCGAACGCGAACGCAACGACTTGCGCAATCGTGCACTCGGTTTCGTGTACCAGTTCCATCATCTGCTGCCCGAGTTCTCCGCGCTCGATAACGTCGCCATGCCGCTGCGGATTCGCCGCATGACGACCGAAGCCTCGCGTCGTGAAGCGCTCGCGGTGCTGGAGCGCGTCGGCATGGCGCATCGCGCGAAACATCGGCCGGGCGAACTGTCGGGCGGCGAGCGTCAGCGTGTGGCGATTGCGCGGGCGCTGGTCACGAGGCCGGCATGCGTGCTTGCCGACGAGCCAACCGGCAATCTGGACGGCGGCACTGCGGACACGGTCTTCAATCTGATGCTCGAACTGTCCCGAACGCTCGAAACGAGTTTCGTGATCGTCACGCACGATCCCGAACTGGCGGGGCGGTGCGACCGCATCATGCGGCTGCGCGACGGGATTTTGCATGAGGAGCCGCCGGTTCCGGTGTAAGCGTGGCGAGGCGGCACAGAGCTGGAAATGGCTCGACGCACCGGCCGCCTGATCTGCTTAATCCACTCAGTCCACTTGTCAGCGAGGCAAACCATGTGGATCGATACGCACTGCCATCTCGACGCCTCCGAATTCGACGCCGACCGCGAGCACGTCGCTGCGGCGGCGAAGAGTGCGGGCGTGGGGCGTATCGTCATTCCGGCCATCGGCCGGCAGAACTTCGCGGCCGTGCGCGAGCTGGCGCACCGCTTTGACGGCGGCGCATATGCGCTCGGCATTCATCCGCTCTTCACGCCATCCGCGCAGGAACACGATCTTGATCTGCTGCGCGCGGAAATTAAGGCGAGCCTCGACGACCCGCGCTTCATCGGCATCGGCGAGATCGGTCTGGATTATTTCGTCGACGGTCTCGACGACGCCCGGCAGCAATTCTTCTACAACGGTCAACTACAGATCGCGCGCGAATTCGATCTGCCGGTGATCTGCCATGTGCGCAAATCGCAGGATCAGGTAATCAAAGGCTTGCGCCGGCATCAGATTCATCGCGGCATCGCGCATGCATTCAACGGCAGCTTCCAGCAGGCGCAGGCGTATATCGACCAGGGCATGCATCTCGGTTTCGGCGGCAATCTGACGTTCGAGCGCGCGCGGCAGATTCGCCGCCTTGCCGAGCAGTTGCCGTTCGACGCGCTCGTGGTCGAGACCGACGCGCCGGACATTGCGCCTTCGTGGATTTACAAGCAGCGCAACTCGCCCGAACAGATTCCGGCCATCGGCGCCGGACTCGCGCAGTTGCGTGGCATGGCGGTGGACGAAGCCGCCCTAGGCACAACGGCTAACGCGCTCGCCGCGCTGCCGCGGCTCGCGCTTTCCTCTGCATAATTTGTCTCGTTGATTCTCGAGTGGTTTGCGCCGGGCGAGACACACGTCCGGCGGCATGCTTGCGCGTTGCGCCGTGCGTTGCGTCGTCTCGTCCTGGGTACAGCCAGTGGCGGGCGGAGGGCGCATGCGTACATGGTGGTGTGGATTCGGGTTGGGCGTCGTCTGGCTTCAGCGGCAAGCGGCATTGCCCGGTTGGGGCGGCTGGTGCGCGCTGGTGTCGTTGGGCTGCGCGGCGTCGGCTGCCGCAGTGTGGGCCTTGCGTGGGTCTTCGCACATCGCGGATCGCGAGCAGAGCGCGCCTTCCAGTTGGACGCTTCGACGTGTGCGCTCATTCGCCGGTTGGGGCGCGCTCTCATGCGCGGCCTGGTGCGTCGGCTTCGGCTACGCGGCGTTGCGTGCGGAAGCACGGCTCGCAGTGAGCTTGCCGCTTGCGTGGGAAGGCCGCGACATCGAGCTGACCGGCAACATCAAAGGATTGCCCGCGCGCGACGATAAAGGCGTTCGTTTTCTTTTCGACGTGGAGTCGGTCGACGCGCCTGCCGTCGGGTCGGCACCGGGCGAACCGGTCTGGTTTCCGCGCGTCGTCCAACTGTCCTGGATCGCCGACGAAGCGCCGCCGCCGCCGCTTGAGCCCGGTGAACGCTGGCGTCTGCGTGTGAGGCTGAAACGGCCGCATGGCAATGCGAACTTCGGCGTGCGTGACGCGGAAGCCAGCTTGCTTGCGCGGAACGTGCGGGCCACCGGTTACGTGAGCGCGGCAACGCAGGCCGTGAGGTTGCGCCCGGATGCGCGCGGCGTGAGCGTGACGGTGGACCGCTGGCGCGCGGCGCTGCGTGCGCGCATCGACGCGGTGCTGGCGGACTCGCCGCATCGCGGCATCGTCGTCGCGCTGGCAATCGGCGCGCAGGACGAAGTCAACGCCGCCGACTGGCAATTGATGCGCGCCACCGGCACCAGTCATCTGGTGGCGATCTCGGGATTGCATATCGGCTTTGCCGCGGGTCTCGCGGCATGGCTTTGCGGCGCGTGCTGGCGACGCTCGGGATTGATCGGCCGCAACTGGCCGCTGCACGTTCCCGCGCAGTTCGTTGCAGTGACGGGCGGCGCGCTCTTCGCCGCGTTGCATGCTGCGTTGGCCGGCTTCAACGTGCCCGTGCAGCGCGCGCTGTGGATGGCCGGCGTCGTGGCGCTCGCGTATCTGAGCGGGCGCAATGTACCGCGCTCCGCCGTGCTCGCGTCTGCGCTCGGGCTCGTGTTGCTGATCGATCCGTGGGCAGTTGTCTCGGCGGGATTCTGGTTGTCATTCTGCGCAGTGGCGGCGATTCTCTTTGCCACGTCGGGGCGGCCTCGCGTGGAGAATCACGAACAGCGCACGCACGAGACGGACGAACAGGGCGGCGCGCCCGGCCGATTGTCGCGCCTGCGTGCTGCCGCCGCGCGCCGCGTTGAGGCTTTCGGTGAACGGCTGCGCGGCGCCGCGCATGTTCAGCTTGCTGTCACCGTCGCGCTCGCGCCGTTGACCGTCTACTGGTTCGCTCAGATTCCGTTGATCGGGCCGCTCGCGAACTCGTTTGCGATTCCGTGGGTAAGTTTGCTCGTCACGCCTTCGGTGCTGGCAGGCGTCGTGTTGCCCGCTCCGCTCGATGCCTACGCGTTTCGTACGGCGCACGCGTTGCTCGAGCTGATGATTGCCGGATTGCATTGGCTTTCCGGACCCAGGTGGGCGCTGTGGTGGCTGCCGCAGCCGGACGGGTGGACGCTCGCTGCCGCCGCGGCCGGCGTGCTGTGGTGTCTCGCGCCGCGCGGCTGGCCGCTGCGCTGGGCGGCTCCGCTCGCGTGGTTGCCGTTACTCGCGCCGGCGCCGTCCGGGCCGCCCAACGGCAGCTTCCGGCTGACCGCGCTGGACGTTGGGCAGGGCACGTCGGTGCTGGTCGAGACGGCGCACCACGTGCTGCTGTTCGACACGGGGCCGGGCCCGGAATCGACCTACGCCGGTGAGCGAGTCGTCGTGCCGTATCTTCAGGCGCACGGCGTCAACGTCCTCGACACGCTGATTGTTAGCCACGCGGATTCGGACCACTCGGGAGGCGCGCCGGCTGTGCTCGATGCGATCGAGGTCCATCAGATGGTCGCCGCTCTCGCACCGGCCAATCCGCTATGGGCGAATGCGAGGCAACGGGGCGCGGAGACGCTGCCCTGTGCGGCGGGACAGCGCTGGCAGTGGGACGGCGTCGAATTCTCGATGCTCTGGCCCGACGCCGGGCCGCTACAGGGCAAGCCGAACGCGCATTGCTGTGTGCTGCGGGTGAGCACGTCGCCGGGTGCAGTTGCGAACTCGGGAGAGGGAAGTGCAGAGGCTTCGCTTGCGGAGGGTACGGCAGGTGGCGTGAAGAATGGTGGCGCGGCCAGCGCGGCGGAGCATGCGCCGGGCAGCAGATTGCATCGTGCGCTGAAGAGTACAACGGAAAGCGCGGCGAATCGCCCGTCGGCTGACGCGCCGGACGCGCACGCGCAAGCCACGAGCCTTGCAGCGCTGCTGACCGCCGACATCGAAGCCCCTGCCGAACGCGTGCTGTTGTCGCGCGATCGCGAGATGCTGCGTGCTCAGGTGCTGGTGGTCCCACACCACGGCAGCAAGACGTCGTCGACTGAGCCGTTCCTCGATTCTATCGACCCGCTCGTCGCGCTATTTCAGGTAGGCTATCGCAACCGGTTTCATCATCCCAGTGCGGGCGTGCTGGCGCGTTATTCGGCGCGGCATATCGAACTTGGACGCAGCGATGCGGATGGCGCGGTGCGCGTCCTGATCGACCCGGATTTCGCCACGCGGCGAGGTGCGCATGCAAGCGATACCGCGCTGACCATCGAGCGTTATCGCGACACACGCCGGCGTTACTGGATGGATCGCTGAACCGATCGCCGGCTGACGCTACGCAAGTGGAAGAGCCGCAAAAGAAGTGCGCTGAAGGCAACTCGGAGAGCGCCGTAGAAGACAGGCAATGAGCGGGCGGCAAAGCGAAGCCGCGCAATGGGAATCGTACTCAAGCTTCACAGCGGAGCACCGCCACAGCCACACCGCAACACTCAGCACCGCGAGACACCGCCAGGCTTCACCCGCCGGGAATAAACAGAACGGAGATAGCCGCAGTTGAAAAACATCATTCACTTCTCGCACGCAAACGGTTTTCCAGCGTCGATATACCGGACGATTTTTGCGGAACTCGCCGACGACTATGAAGTGCGGCACATCGAACGCATCGGGCACGATCCGCGCTATCCGGTGACTCAGGACTGGCCGCATCTCGTCGAGCAGTTGCTCGACGACATCGGGCGGACCTACGAGCAGCCGGTGTGGCTCGTCGGACACTCGCTCGGAGGCTATGTGTCGCTGATGGCGGCCTTGAAGAAACCGCAGTGGGTGAGGGGCGTCGTGATGCTCGATTCTCCGGTGGTGGCAGGCTGGCGCAGTAGCATTTTGCGCGTGTCGCAATGGACCGGGCTCGACGAGCGGCTTTCGCCCGCAGCGGCCACGCGCAAGCGCCGCACTCACTGGGCAAGCCGCGAAGAGGCATGGCGTCATTTCCATTCGAAGCCAGCGTTCGCGCGCTGGGACGAGCGCATGCTGTCCGACTACATCGAGTTCGGCATTCCGCAGGTTTCGCACGACGGCTCGCGCAGCCTCGCATTCGATCGCCGCATCGAATATCAGATCTACCGGACTTTGCCGCATACGCTCGGCGCGCGGCTCGCGCGCGGCGCACCGGTGCCGGTCGGATTCATCGCCGGCACGCGGTCGCGAGAAATCCGTCAGGTCGGCTTGCGCGCCACGCGCCGTGCTACCGGCGGCCATGTGGAATGGATTGAGGGCAGCCACCTCTTTCCGATGGAAAAGCCGATCGAAACCGCGCGTGCCGTGCAGCGGATGTTGCGCGAACTGGAGCAGCGCGGCTGACGCTGCGCGCGCCGGTCACCGGTGGTTTGCGCGGCGCGCATGCGTGCCCGGGCCGCTCGCATTTTGCTGGGTTGAGACCCTGCTTTACGGTATAATCCGTTTTTCCCGCGAGCATCCAGCGATGACCAAATATGTTTTCGTCACCGGCGGCGTAGTATCTTCCCTCGGCAAGGGTATTGCCGCCGCTTCCCTCGCCGCGATCCTCGAATCGCGCGGTCTTAAAGTCACCCTTCTCAAGCTCGATCCCTACATCAACGTCGACCCCGGCACGATGAGTCCGTTCCAACACGGTGAAGTGTTCGTGACGGAAGACGGAGCGGAGACCGACCTCGACCTCGGTCACTACGAGCGCTTCATCAGCACGAAGATGCGCAAGGCCAATAACTTCACCACGGGCCAGATCTACGAATCGGTAATCCGCAAGGAACGCCGCGGCGATTATCTCGGCAAGACGGTGCAGGTTATTCCGCACATCACGAATGAAATCCAGGCGTTCATCGAGCGTGGCGCGGCGTCGGCCACCTGCGGCGAGCCGGACGTCGCTATCGTCGAAGTGGGCGGCACGGTGGGCGACATCGAATCGCTGCCGTTCCTCGAAGCCGCGCGTCAAATGAGCCTGCGCATGGGCCGCAACAGCGCGTGCTTCGTGCACCTCACGCTGGTGCCTTGGGTCGCCACGGCCGGCGAACTGAAAACCAAGCCCACGCAGCACAGCGTGCAGAAGCTGCGCGAAATCGGTATTTCGCCGCACGTGCTGCTGTGCCGCGCCGACCGCCGCATTCCGGACGACGAGCGCGCGAAAATTTCCATGTTCTCCAACGTCCCGGAAGACGCCGTGATCTCGGTGTGGGACGCGGACAGCATCTACAAGATTCCGCAGATGCTGCACGATCAGGGTCTCGACGCGATCATCTGCGAAGAGTTGAAGCTCACGCCGAAGCCCGCCGATCTGTCCATGTGGGCGGACCTCGTCGAAAAGCTGCAGAACCCGGAACACGAAGTCACAATCGGTATGGTCGGCAAATATGTCGATCTGACCGAGTCGTACAAGTCGCTGATCGAAGCACTGCGCCACGCGTCCATGCATACGGCGACGCGCGTGAACATCGAGTACATCGATTCTGAAGAGATTGAGACGCAGGGCGTCGAAAGTCTCAAGCATCTCGACGCGGTGCTCGTGCCTGGCGGCTTCGGCCGTCGCGGTACCGAAGGCAAGATCGCGGCGATCCGCTATGCACGGGAAGCGAAGGTGCCGTATCTCGGCATCTGCCTCGGCATGCAACTGGCCGTCATCGAGTTTGCGCGCGACGTGGTCGGGCTGAAGAACGCGAACAGCACCGAGTTCGATCAGGAAACCGAAAACCGCGTGGTCGCGCTGATCACCGAGTGGTACGACCGCGAAGGCCGCGTCGAAAAGCGCACTGAAGAATCGGATCTCGGCGGCACCATGCGCCTCGGCTCGCAGCGTTGCCCGATCAAGCCCGGCACCATGGCCGAAGAGATCTACGGCAAGGATGTGAACGAGCGTCACCGTCACCGTTATGAAGTCAATAACCGCTTCGTGCCCCAACTCGAAGCCGGCGGTCTTATCATCAGCGCCCGTACTCCGAGCGAAGATCTGCCGGAAATGATGGAACTGCCGCGCAGCATGCACCCGTGGTTCGTCGGCGTGCAGTTCCACCCGGAATTCACGTCCACACCGCGTGACGGCCATCCGCTTTTCAAGTCGTTCGTCGAGGCTGCGCTCGCGCGTCAGCAGTCGCGCGTCACGAACGAAGTCGGGGAGAAAGCATGAAACTGGGCGATTTCGAAATCGGGCTCGACAAGCCGTTTTTCCTGATCGCGGGCACCTGTGTCGTCGAATCGGAGCAAATGACGATCGACACGGCGGGCCGGCTGAAGGAAATCTGCGCGAAGCTGAACATTCCGTTCATCTACAAATCGTCGTACGACAAAGCCAACCGCAGTAGCGGCAAATCGTTTCGCGGTCTGGGCATGGACGAAGGGCTGCGCATCCTGTCGGAAGTGAAGCGTCAGCTCGGCCTGCCGGTGCTGACCGACGTTCACGCGGAGCACGAGATCGAACAGGTCGCCTCAGTGGTCGATGTTCTGCAAACGCCGGCTTTCCTGTGCCGTCAAACCGACTTTATTCACGCGTGCGCACGGTCGGGCAAACCGGTCAATATCAAGAAGGGCCAGTTTCTCGCGCCGCACGACATGAAAAACGTGATCGACAAGGCTCGCGACGCGGCACGCGAGGCTGGTCTGTCGGAAGACCGCTTCATGGCGTGCGAGCGCGGCGTGTCGTTCGGCTATAACAACCTCGTGTCCGACATGCGTTCGCTTGCCATCATGCGTGAAACGAATGCGCCGGTCGTTTTCGACGCCACGCATTCTGTGCAATTGCCAGGCGGGCAGGGCACGAGCTCGGGCGGGCAGCGTGAATTCGTGCCGGTGCTCGCGCGTGCCGCGGTCGCGGTCGGCGTCGCGGGTCTTTTCATGGAGACGCACCCGAATCCGGCGCAGGCCAAATCGGACGGTCCGAACGCGGTGCCGCTCAACCGCATGGCCGATCTGCTCGAGACGCTTGTCACGCTCGATCAGGCCGTCAAGCGCGCGCCGTTCCTCGAAAGCGATTTCAACTGATTCAGCCGTTCGCCGCATGCTGGCTCGCGTGTTGAGCCGCCCATTCAAGTGGGAGTGCGCGGCGAATGTGCACAATGGTGGTCGAACGTATCGTCGCGTAGCTTGTCTGTCGGGAGGCCATGCTCCGCATGGACCGGAACGAGCGCTGAAGGCCAGGTCCGCATTCGTGTGCTCTGTAAGGGACGGGTTGAGCGCTAAACCGCTAACTCTGATCGACCTGCGAGATACAGTGTCACAGTAAAGAATTTATCGTCATTTCTTGAGGAAACCATGAGTGCTATCGTAGATATCATCGGTCGAGAGATTCTCGATTCGCGAGGCAACCCCACCGTCGAATGCGACGTGCTGCTCGAGTCGGGCACCATGGGCCGCGCCGCAGTGCCGTCGGGCGCATCCACCGGTTCGCGCGAGGCGATCGAGCTGCGCGACGGCGAAACTGGTCGCTACGGCGGCAAGGGTGTGCTGAAGGCAGTCGAACACATCAACACCGAAATCTCCGAAGCGATCATGGGCCTCGACGCTTCCGAGCAGGCTTTCCTCGACAAGACCCTTCTCGAACTCGACGGCACGGACAACAAGTCGCGCCTCGGCGCGAATGCGATGCTGGCCGTGTCCATGGCCGTCGCGAAGGCCGCCGCTGAAGAAGCCGGCCTGCCGCTCTACCGTTACTTCGGCGGCTCGGGCGCGATGCAATTGCCGGTGCCGATGATGAACATCGTCAACGGCGGCGCGCACGCGAACAACAGCCTGGACATCCAGGAATTCATGATCGTGCCGGTCAGCCAGCCGACCTTCCGCGAAGCACTGCGCTGCGGCGCTGAAGTGTTTCACGCGCTGAAGAAGATTCTGTCGGACCGCGGCATGAGCACGGCGGTGGGCGACGAAGGCGGCTTCGCGCCGAACTTCGGCAGCAACGACGAATGCCTGTCGACCATCCTGCAAGCAATTGAAAAAGCTGGCTATCGTGCCGGTGAAGACGTGCTGCTCGCGCTCGACTGCGCGGCGAGCGAGTTCTACCACGACGGCAAGTACCAGTTGGCGGGCGAAGGCCTGCAACTGTCGTCGGCGGAATTCACCGACTACCTCGCTACGCTCGCTGACAAGTTCCCGATTGTCTCGATCGAAGACGGCATGCACGAAAGCGACTGGGAAGGCTGGAAGCTCCTGACCGACAAGCTCGGCAAGAAAATCCAGCTGGTTGGCGACGACCTGTTCGTGACCAACACGCGCATCCTGAAAGAAGGCATCGAGAAAGGCATCGCGAACTCGATCCTCATCAAGATCAACCAGATCGGCACGCTGACGGAAACCTTCGCCGCGATCGAGATGGCCAAGCGGGCTGGCTACACGGCTGTGATCTCGCATCGTTCGGGCGAAACGGAAGATTCGACGATTGCGGACATCGCCGTCGGCCTGAACGCCGGCCAGATCAAGACGGGTTCGCTGTCGCGTTCGGACCGCATCTCGAAATACAACCAGTTGCTGCGCATCGAGGAAGATCTCGGTGATATCGCCAGCTATCCGGGCAAGTCGGCGTTCTACAATCTGCGCTAATTCGTTGTGATTGGACTGTTTCTAGCGCTGACCGATGAGCCGGTTTTTCTTCGTGTCTGATTGACCTCGCCGCCCTGCGTTTAGCGCAGGGCGGCGCGTATTTATTGTGCTTACTTCATGCGGCTCGTCACTGCTGTACTGATCGTTCTGCTGGCGTTGATCCAGTATCCGCTTTGGTGGGGCCATGGCGGCTGGTTGCGCGTGCACGAACTGCAGCAGCAGCTCGCGCAGCAGATGCAAAAGAATACCGACTCGAAACTGCGTAACGAGCGGATTCAGGGCGAGGTGCAGGACTTGCAGAACGGCACCGCGGCCGTCGAAGAGCGCGCCCGCTACGAAATGGGCATGGTCAAAGACGGTGAAGTGTTCGTGCAATTCGTTTCGCCGAATGCACCTTTGCCGACGGCCAACGCGCCTTCGGCTTCCACCTCGACTCGCGGCGAAGTGTCGTCGGCACCGCTGCATGTCGTGCCGAATCCGGAGTCGCGCGCTAAGCCAGAGCGCAAGCACGGCGGCAAGCCAGCGAAAGACAAGAAGCCCGCGCACTGAGCGCTGACGGCGCTTCAATGGGAAGGCGAAAAAAAGCGCGGTGTCGATTGACCCGCGCCTTTTTTACATCGATGAGCATTCAACAGTCGAAATCGGCCGCCGGAATGCTTTGATCGCCGGCGCTTCCAGCGCTACTCAGAGTGCTCGGTTGATCACCAGCCCCAAGGGCCGTAGCCGATGCCCACGCCGGTGCCCCAGCCATGCCCCCATCCACCGCCGTAGTAGCTACCGTAAACGCTCACCGGCACTGGCGGACTGTAATAGCGCGACCACGCCTGCGCGGCGTTTTCGGCAGCGATTGCCTGGTTTTGCTCGGCCATGACCTGCTGATCGATCGCGTTGTAACGTTCGCGCTCAGCGGGCGTGAGCGGTTGCCCGGTACTGGCCATGCCCGACTGGTCGGCGGGCAGCCGGCTGTAAATGGGCGAGGGCCCCGGCGGGTCCATCATGCAACCGGCTAACGCAGTGACGCCCGCCAGCGCCGTCAGGGTGGCGAGCGTGCGCGCGGGACGTAGCGGCGAGAAAGAAATGCTCATGTTCGGTCTCGATCAGTCGGATACCTAAGTAAAACATCTACAGCGGCTCCAAGCAGTACAGCGCCACAATGTCAAAGATACCGCGCCGCCTGTGTCTGTAAAAGCCCGGGTGGGGCGCACACTCAATGGCAATGAAAAGCGGTGACACGCGTGCTCAGCCCAACTTCGGACGCCGCCGCGAGCGCGCAATGCGCTCGCGGCGGCCAGCCGCTTCAGTGCCGTTGCCCAGCAGCCGGCGTCACACCTTGTGAGAGTGCGTTCACGAGAAAAAGTTGCGCCACGTCGACCGGGTCGAACTCGTACCGCTGGTTGCAGAACTCACAATGAATCTCGACGTGGCCGCGCTCTTCGAGCACGCTGTCCACCTCTTCCCGGCCGAGCATTTTCAGCATCGAGCCGACTTTTTCGCGCGAGCAGGTGCACTCGAAACGCGCGGCGGCGGGCTCGAAATGCTGAACGTTTTCCTGCCAGAAGAGCCGCCGGAACACCGTTTCCGGTTCTTCCTTCAGCAGCTCGTCTTGCGAGAGCGTGCCGCCCAACGTGCAGACGCGCTCCCAGGTGTCCGCGTCCAGCTCGCCCGGATGCGGGACGATGCCGCCGTCGCCCGGCAGCTTTTGCAGCAGCATGCCGACAGCACGCTCAGAATTCGCCGCGAGCCACAGGCGCGTGTCGAGCTGCTCGGAGTGATGCATGTAGTGCTCGAGCACTTCGGCCATAGAGTTGAGCGGACCGTCCACGCCCGACAGCGGCACGATGCTCTGATACGGCTGCTGGCCAGGCTTCTTGTCGCGCGGGTCGAGCGTGATCACGCAGCGACCGTGGCCGCTTGCGTTGAGCAGCTCCACCAGCGAGGCGCTGTCGCCGATCGTGCCTTCGTCGCCGGAAAGCTTGGCGGTAGCGCGCATCGACAGATCGGAGCTGCATTGAACCACCAGCATCTTGGCCGGGCCGTCGCCGAAAATCTGCATGATCAGCGTCCCGTCGAACTTCAGATTCGCCGACAACAGCGCGCACGCAGCCATCATCTCGCCGAGAATGGTCCGCACCGGCGCCGGGTACTCGCGGCGCGTCAGCACTTCCTGCCACGTATTGCGCAGCGAAACGATTTCGCCGCGCACCGGCGCCGCGCTGAACATGAATTTTTGCAACTGGTCGCTCACAACTTTTCCTCAGTCGAATGGCGCGCCACGACGATATGCCGTGCCGGCGCCGTGCGCGCTGCGCGCCCGGCCGGTCAGCCGATGCGCACGAGCTGCGCCTTGAAATACTCGCGGCGCTCGGCATAGCTTGCCGCGCCGCGCTGCATGTTGGCGATATCCGTCTCGGACAATTCACGCACCACCTTGGCGGGCGCGCCGAGAATCAGCGAATTATCGGGAAATACTTTGCCTTCGGTCACGATGGCGCCCGCTCCGACCAGACAGTTGCGGCCGATTACCGCTCCATTCAAGACCACCGCCTGAATTCCGATCAGCGAGCCTTCCTTGATCGTGCAGCCGTGCAACATCACCTGGTGGCCGATCGTGACGTTCGGCTCGATGGTCAGCGGAAAGCCGGGGTCGGTATGTAAGACCGCGTTTTCCTGAACGTTGCTGCCCGCGCCCAACGTGATCGGCTCGTTGTCGCCGCGTAGCGTTGCGCCGAACCAGACGCTCGAATTTTCCGCGAGCGTCACATTGCCGATGATGGTCGCGGAGTCCGCGACGAATACGCTTTCGTGGATGGTCGGTGCGGCGTCGCCAAGCTTGTAAATGGTCACGTTGTCTCCTCGTGGATCGGTCGCCGGACGCCGGCCGCGAAAAGGGGCCGCGCCCATGCGTGGCTGGTGGCTCTTCGTCGTTGCGGCTGGCGCTCGCGATGGTCGAATCGAGTATTGTAAACGGTTGTGTGGTTGTCACGCTTAGGCCTCGCGAGGCCGTTCCGCGCTTGCTAGATGACGTCTTCGTCGCCATTCCCAATTTCTTCACCGATTCACATCTGATGATTTCCTCCGTCCCGCCAGCTTCCTTTGCGCCGCCCAGTTCGGTGGACGAGCCCGCGCCCGGCTCGATCAGCCGGCCGCTGTGTGCGCGCAGCGCCGCGCTCGCCGCGCTGCGCGAAGCCGATCCGGTCACCAAGGCGGCCGCGGCGCGCGCGTTGTTTGCAGCGGTGATCGACGGCAGCACATCATGCCCTGCGGAACTCGAACTGGACGAACCGCCCGAACTTCCGGGCCGTCCCGCACGGCCTGAACTTGTCGAGCCCCGCAAGCTCGGGCGGCGCAGCATGCAATCGCCGCAAGGGCGAGCGGTGCTGCTGCACGCGCTCGCGCACATCGAATTCAACGCGATCAACCTGGCGCTCGACGCCGTCTGGCGCTTCGCCGGCATGCCCGCCGCGTTCTACACAGACTGGCTCAAGGTCGCAGCCGAAGAGGCGTATCACTTCTCGCTGCTCACGGCGCGGCTCGCCGAGTATGGCCATGCCTATGGCGACTTTCCCGCGCACGACGGCCTATGGGACATGTGCGAGCGAACCCGTGGCGACGTGCTCGCGCGCATGGCGCTGGTTCCCCGCACGCTCGAAGCCCGTGGGCTCGACGCCTCGCCGCCTATCCGCGCGCGCTTGCAGCAGGCGGGCGATCACGCGTCGGCGTCGATCCTGGACGTGATACTGCGCGACGAAATCGGTCATGTGCTGATCGGCAACCGGTGGTTTCGTTATCTCTGCGACAAGGGCGGTCTTGGTCCGCACGCCACTTACACGCGCCTCGCCGAGCAGTATCACGCGCCGAAATTGCGCGGCCCGTTCAATTTCGAGGCGCGCCGCGACGCGGGTTTCGACGACACCGAGCTCGCCGACCTGGCCGCGTTGGCGGGCATCGACGCAGGCGGCGCGCAGACCGATCAGGGAACCCCGGACTGAGGTTTGTCTCGACCCGGCTCAGGTCCGCCGTACGGTTATCTCGTTATAATCGAACGATCATTCTTTTTTGTGTGACCGATCATGAACACTTCCCGCTCCGAGTTCGTCGCCGTGCGAGGCGTCCGTCTGCATGTGCGGCGTTGGGGCAACCCCGACGCGCCGGCGCTATTCATGCTCCACGGCTGGATGGACGTGGCGGCGTCATTTCAGTTCGTCGTCGATGCAATGGGCGGCGACTGGCAGGTCATTGCGCCGGACATGCGCGGCTTCGGCCTGTCGGACTGGCCGGTGGCGCAAAGCGGCGGCGGTCACTACTGGTTCCACGATTACCTCGCCGATCTGGACGCATTGCTCGATCACTATGCGCCGACCGGTCAGGTCAATCTGGTCGGGCATAGCCTCGGCGCGAATATCGTCTGCCTTTACGCGGGCGTGCGGCCGGAGCGGGTGCGTCGCGTGGTCGACCTCGAGGGCTTTGGACTTGCGCCGTCGCATGCGGCGCAGGCGCCGAAACGTCTGCAAAACTGGCTCGACGAGTTGCGCGATCCGCCGCAGCTCAAGCGCTATGCGTCGCTCGACGAAGTAGCCGGCCGCCTCGTCAGGACCAATCCACGTCTGGCCGCCGCGCGTGCGCAGTTTCTTGCAAAGCATTGGTCGAAGCCCGACGGTGAAGGGCGTTTCATGCTGCTTGCCGACCCGGCGCACAAGCTGCGCGGCCCGACGCTGTACCGGCTCGACGAGGTCATGGCCGTCTGGCGCAAGGTGAGCGCAAAAGTGCTGCACGTCGAAGCCGCCTATTCGCCGACGCTCGCCGCGATTGCCGGCGAAATTCCGCTTGATGAATTTAAGGCGCGCTTCCAGGCGTTTCCGGACTGGCGCGAAAAGATCATCGACGAGGCGGGGCACATGGTGCATCACGACCAGCCGGAGCAGGTGGCGGCGCTGATCGAGGGATTCTGCGCGTAGCGCGCAAGCAAACCGGGGCGCGCGCCGCAACCCAGCGGAAAGCGGCGACGAGAGATTGCCCTGCGTCCACTTACTGCGTTGCAGTAAAATGGACTGCAGAACCTTCTCCAGACGATGATGAACGCCGACCTCCACTGTCACTCCACCGTTTCCGACGGCCAGTTTGCGCCGGCCGATGTCGCGCGCCGTGCGCATGCGGGGGGCGTGACCTTGTGGGCGCTGACCGATCACGACGAACTCGCCGGCCAGCGCGAAGCGCGTGAAGCCGCCGCGGAACTCGGCATGAGCTATGTCAGCGGCGTGGAAATTTCGGTGACCTGGGCGGCGCGTACGGTGCACATCGTCGGGCTCGGCATCGATCCCACGAGTTCCGTGCTGATCGACGGCCTTGCTCGCACGCGCAACGGGCGGGCCGCCCGGGCGGAAGCCATCGGCGAGCAACTGGCCACGCTCGGCATTCCCGACGCTTACCAGGGCGCGCTCAAATACGTGTCGAACCCGGACATGATCTCGCGCACCCATTTCGCGCGCTTCATGGTCGAGAGCGGCTACGCCAGTTCCACGCAAGACGTGTTCAACCGCTATCTCGGCGACGGCAAGCCCGGCTATGTATCGCACCGCTGGGCGAAGCTCGCGGACGCGGTCGGCTGGATCAAGGCCGCGGGCGGCGAGGCGATCATCGCGCATCCGGGTCGTTACGCGTACTCGCCGGTCGAATTCGACGCGTTTTTCGCCGAATTCATCGACTTGGGCGGCAAGGCGATCGAAGTCGTCACGGGCAGCCACACGCCCGATCAGTACCGCGAATATGCCGACGTGGCCCGCCGCTTCGGCTTCGAGGCGTCGCGTGGCTCCGACTTCCACGCGCCCGGTGAGGGCCGCGTCGAACTCGGCACGTTGCCGCCGCTTCCTTCCGATCTCAAACCCGTCTGGGAACGCTGGCTGTGAACGCGCGCCGTGCCCATGCGGCACGTCGCGTGCGGGAGCCGGCCATCTGCGCGCGCGTCCCGCCGATTCGCCATAATTTGCCGTCGATCCTCAGCCATCGTTAGCCGCCATGTCCCAATACTTTCGGCTTCATCCAGACAATCCGCAGCCGCGCCTCGTCAAACAGGCGGTGCAGATCATCAACGACGGCGGCGTAGTCGCGTTGCCGACCGATTCCAGCTACGCGCTCGCCTGTCATCTCGACGACAAGGACGCGGTCGAACGCCTGCGCCGAATTCGCGGGCTGGATGAAAAGCAGCTGCTGTCGCTCCTCGTGCGCGATCTGTCGGAACTGGCGAACTTCGCGATGGTGGACAACCGCCAGTACCGGCTGATCAAATCCGTGACGCCGGGACCCTACGTTTTCGTGCTGCAGGCGACCAAGGAAGTGCCGCGGCGCCTGTCGCATCCGTCGCGCAAGACGATCGGCCTGCGTGTGCCGGATCATGCGATCACGCTCGCGATTCTCGGAGAGCTTGGTCAGCCGCTGCTCGGCTCCACGTTGATAATGCCGGGGGAATCCGCGCCGCTGAACGATCCCGAGGAAATTCGCGAGCGGCTGGAAAAGCAACTGGATCTCGTGATCGACGGCGGCGCCTGCGTGTGCGAACCGTCCACGGTGATCGATCTGACCGGCGCCGAGCCGGTACTGGTGCGGGCAGGGCGCGGTTCTCTCGCGCCATTCGGTCTCGAAGAGACGGCATGAGCGAAAGCGGACAGATGCACGCAATCGCATTGTTACAATAGCGAGTTATGGATTCTTCCCTGATACAAACCATCGCGGTCTACGCGTTGCCGGTGATTTTCGCGATCACGCTGCACGAGGCCGCGCATGGCTACGTCGCGCGCTGGCTCGGCGACAACACGGCCTATGTGCTCGGTCGCGTTTCAATCAATCCGATGCGGCACATCGATCCGCTCGGCACGATTGCGATTCCGTTGCTGCTTTACTTCGCGACGAGCGGCGCGTTCATGTTCGGCTACGCGAAGCCGGTACCCGTTGCCTTCGGCAACCTGCGCAATCCGCGCTGGGGGAGCCTCTGGGTCGCCGCTGCCGGTCCCGCGTGCAACTTCGTGCAGGCGCTCATCTGGGGCCTCTTCGGCGTAGCGCTCGCGGTGATGGCCGTCGACGAACCGTTTTTCACGCGCATGGCGGGCGCCGGCGTCGGCGTCAATCTCGTGCTCGGCGTGCTCAACCTGTTTCCGCTGCCGCCGCTCGACGGCGGTCGCGTGCTGATGGCGTTATTGCCGCCGCGCCAGGCCATCACGTTGTCGCGACTCGAGCCGTATGGCTTTTTCATCGTCATGGCGCTGGTCATGACGGGCACGCTGACGCGATACTGGCTCGGCCCGCTCGTTACCCTCGGGTATAGCGCGATCACCGCAATCCTGACTCCACTTGTTTCGCTTTTCTAAATAACCATGTTCCCAGACCGTATCTTCTCCGGCATGCGGCCCACCGGGTCGCTGCACCTCGGCCACTATCACGGCGTGCTGAAAAACTGGGTGCGGCTGCAGTCCGAGTACCCGTGCTTCTTCTGTGTGGTCGACTGGCACGCGCTGACGACTCACTACGAAACGCCCGAGGTGATCGAAAAGAACGTGTGGGACGTACTGATCGACTGGCTCGCTTCGGGCATCGATCCGGCGCAGGCCACGCTGTTCATCCAGAGCAAGGTGCCGGAGCATGCAGAGCTTGCGCTGCTGCTCGGCATGAGCACGCCGCTCGGTTGGCTCGAACGCGTGCCGACCTACAAGGAGCAGCAGGAAAAGCTGAAGGACAAAGATTTGTCCACGTACGGCTTCCTCGGCTATCCGGTGTTGATGGCGGCGGACATTCTGCTGTATCGCGGCTCGCTCGTGCCGGTGGGCGAAGACCAGGTGCCGCACGTCGAAATGACGCGCGAAATCGCGCGTCGTTTCAACTACCTGTACGGCCGCGAGCCGGGCTTCGAAGAGAAGGCCAACGAAGCTGCGAAGAAGCTCGGCGGCAAGCGCGCGAAGCTCTATCACGAACTGCGCAACGCCTATCAGCAGGATGGCGACGATGAAGCGCTCGAACAGGCGCGCGCGATGTTGCAGGAATCGCAGAGCCTGTCGATGAACGACCGCGAGCGTCTGTTCGGCTACCTGGAAGGTTCGCGCAAGATCATCCTGGTCGAGCCGCAGGCCATGCTGACCGAAGCGTCGCGTATGCCCGGCCTCGACGGTCAGAAGATGTCGAAGTCGTACGGCAACACGATCGGTCTGCGCGAAGACGCCGAGACCATCACGAAGAAGGTGCGCACCATGCCGACCGATCCGGCTCGCGTGCGCCGCACCGATCCGGGCGATCCGGACAAGTGCCCGGTGTGGCAACTGCATCAGGTCTATACCGACGAAGCCACGCACGAGTGGGTTCAGAAAGGTTGCCGCTCGGCGGGCATTGGCTGTCTCGAATGCAAGCAGCCGGTGATCGAAGGCATCCTGCGCGAACAGCAGCCGATGCTCGAACGCGCGCAGAAGTACATGGACGATCCGTCGCTGCTGCGCGCGATCGTCGCCGACGGCTGTGACAAGGCCCGCCGCTTCGCCACGGAAACGATGCGCGACGTGCGCGAGGCCATGGGCCTGTCGTACAACTGAACGACTGCGTCAAAGCGATGAGCACGACCGCTGTCTTGCATGGATTGGGTGAGCCGTCGCGCTGGGTGCGTCAGTGGGCGCATCTGGTCGCGGCGCACGGTGCGGTGCTCGACGTCGCTTCTGGCGCGGGACGGCACGCGCGCTTTTTTGCGTCGCTCGGCCATCCGGTAACGGCCATCGACCGCGACGCGGCCGCGCTGAACGCGCTGGCCGACGAGCCGCTCGTCACGACGGTCATGGCCGACATCGAAAACGCGCCTTGGCCTTTGGCAGCGGACGCACAGTTCGCCGCAGTGGTTGTCACTAACTATCTGCACCGGCCGCTTTTTCCCCAGTTGATTCGCTCACTCGCGCCCGGCGGCGTACTGGTTTACGAGACGTTCGCGCAAGGAAACGAAAGGGTGGGCAAGCCCTCTAATCCGGCGTTCCTGCTCGCGCCTGGCGAGCTGCTCGACGTGGTGCGCGCCCGGTTGCGAGTGGTGGCCTTTCAGGACGGTTTTGTCGCGCAGCCACGCCCGGCTTACGTCCAGCGCATTTGCGCAATTCTGGAGGCGGATTGCTCAGACGACTCCGCACAGGCGGCGCCCCCGCCTTGTTACGAGTTGCCCGGCTAATCCGCTACAATCGCGGTTTACCTGATCAAATTCATGGCGTTTCATGACTAACGGCAATCAATCCGGCAACCCGCGCGGCAACGACGGCGTTCAGATTCGCGGCAGCATTCCTGCCATCATCACCCCGATGCTCGAAGACGGCAGCCTCGATCTGCCGGCATTTTGCAAACTGATCGACTGGCACGTCGCGGAAGGCACGAATGCGCTCGTCGTCGTCGGCACGAGCGGCGAGTCGGCTACGTTGTCGGTCGAAGAACACGTGCTCATGGTCAAGACTGCGGTGGAGCACACAGCGGGCCGGATTCCGGTGATCGCGGGCTCGGGCGGCAACTCGACTGCTGAGGCCATCGAACTTACGCGCCAGGCGAAGGAAGTGGGGGCCGACGCCACGCTGCAAGTCGTGCCGTACTACAACAAGCCGACGCAGGAAGGCATCTATCGCCATTTCGCAAAAATCGCCGAAACGGTAGACCTTCCGGTGATTTTGTATAACGTGCCCGGCCGCACGGTCGCGGACATGAGCAACGAGACTATTCTGCGTTGCGCGCAGGTGCCGGGCATCATCGGCGTGAAAGAAGCGACGGGCAATATCGATCGGGCCGCGCATCTGATCAAGTCGGCACCGGCTCACTTCGGCATCTACAGCGGCGACGACCCCACGGCAATCGCGTTGATGCTGCTCGGCGGTCACGGCAATATCTCGGTTACCGCGAACGTCGCGCCGCGCGCCATGAGCGAACTGTGCAAGGCCGCGCTGGCTGCGGACGCAAAGACCGCCCGCGAGATTCATCTGAAGCTCCTGTCGCTGCATAAGAACCTGTTCATTGAATCGAATCCGATTCCCGCGAAATGGGCACTGCAGCAATTGGGTCGTGTGCAGGGCGGAATCCGCCTGCCGCTTACGCCGCTCGACGCGCAATACCATGAAGTGGTGCGCGGCGCGCTGCGCGAAGCGGGCCTGCTCGGTTAGGCGGCCCGTCCGCGTACCCTCGGCGCTCACCCAGTCCACTGGCATTCCCTTAACCGACGTCGATCCAGCCCACGTTCCCGGCACACAGAACCAGGCACCGCGTTCCAGCATCACGAAGGACCTCATGAAACGTTCCGCACTTTCCCTCCACGCAACCCGCATGGCGGCGCTGACGCTTGCCCTGGTGACGCTCGCCGGCTGTGACACCCTGAACGACTGGTTTGCCTCCGATCGCGTGAATTACAAAGGCGCAGGCAGTGCGCCGCCGCTCGCCGTGCCCGGCGATCTGACCACCACGCCGACCGATCAGCGCTACGTCGCACCTCCGGCTAATCTGGCGCTGGGCGGCGCCACGCAGCGCGCGGTTACGGCGGCCGGCAATTCCACGGAAGGCCAGCCGACCGCGCAGGACCCGTATGGCATGCACATCGAGCGCGACGGCGACCGCCGCTGGCTGGTGGTCGACGGGCGCTCGCCGGAACAACTGTGGCCGCAGTTGCAGGAATTCTGGCAGGAGAACGGCTTCGCGCTGAAGACCGACGCGCCGGCCACCGGCATCATGGTGACCGACTGGGCTGAAAATCGCGCCAACATTCCCGACGACTGGTTCCGCCGTACGGTGGGCAAGGTGATCGACTTCGCTTATTCGTCGGGCACCCGCGACAGTTTCCGCACGCTCGTGTCGCGTGGTCCGTCAGACACCACCGACATTTCCGTCACGCATAGCGCAATGGAAGAGGTGTTGACGGGGCAGGACAAGACATCGTCGCGTTGGGAAGAGCGTCCGCGCGATCCGGCGCTGGAAGCGCTGTTTCTGACCAAGCTGATGCAGAAATTCGGCCTGACCGAAGCGCAGTCGAAGCAGCTGCTGACGGAGGCGCACCCGGCTACCGCGCCGGCTACGCTCGACAAGAGCGCGGGCACTTCCACGCTGGATCTTCAGGAATCGTTCGACCGTGCATGGCTGCGGGTCGGCCTCGCGCTCGACCGCACGAATTTCACCGTGGACAACCGGGATCGCGCGAAGGGCATTTACTACGTGCGCTACGCCGATTCGGTGCAGGAACTGAAGAAAGAAGGCCTCCTCGGCAAGCTGTTCTACAGCGGCAATTCGTCGAAGAAACCGGGGCAGGAGTTCCTCGTCAACGTGCGCCCTAAGGGTGACACGGTGACGCAAGTGGCAGTGCTCGACGCGAACGGGCAGATCGACAATTCATCCGACGCGCAGCGCATCGTGACGCTCCTGCACGCGCAACTGAACTAACGGGCTGTGCGATTCGCAAGTCTTGGCAGTGGCAGTGAGGGCAACGCACTGTTGGTGGAAGCGCAAAGCGGCGCGACCACCACGCGCGTGCTGCTCGACTGCGGCTTTTCCGCCAAGGAAGTCGAACGGCGTCTGACGCGGCTCGGCTGTAGCGCCGAAGGTCTCGACGCCATCCTGATCACTCACGAACACAGCGACCACATCGGCAGCGCGCTGACACTGGCGCGCAAGTGGTCCATCCCGCTGTACATGAGTTGGGGCACCGCGCGCGCAGTGGGCGCCGACGAGGCCAATGTCGACCTGCAAGTGCTGTGGGGCGATGAGGCTGTGGCGATCGGCGACCTGAGCGTTCTTCCGTACACGGTTCCTCACGACGCCCGCGAGCCGTTGCAATACGTGTTCTCAAATGGCGCGAGCCGCCTTGGCGTATTGACGGATGTGGGCACTTCCACGCCGCATATCAGTTCCGTGTTGAGCGGTTGCGACGCGCTCGTGCTCGAATGCAATCACGACGTGCGAATGCTTGCCGGCAGCCGCTATCCGCAATCGCTGAAGGCGCGCATCGGCGGCAATCATGGGCATTTGAACAACGACGCCGCAGCCGAAATTCTGGCCTCGCTCGATCGCTCCAAGCTGCGCCATCTGGTGGCCGCACACTTAAGTCAGCAGAATAATCTGCCGGAACTGGCGCGGGCTGCCATGGCAAGCGTGTTGGGCGCGGCGCCGACTGACGTCGTAGTGGCGTCGCAGGCCGAAGGGTTTGAGTGGCTGGCTTTGTGAGCGTCGCGGTATTGCCCAACGAAAAAAGCCCATAACGAGCAATCGTTATGGGCTTTTTCTACGGCGCGGCGGCTGGTGGGGCCAAGCAATGCCGCGCCTAGGTTCGACGCGTAGAACTTAGTTGCGGTTGCCGCCGAAGATGCCGAGCAGCGCAAGCAGGTTCACGAACACGTTGTACAGGTCGAGATAGATCGCGAGCGCTGCCGTGATGTAGTTCGTCTCACCGCCGTTCACGACGCGTTGGACGTCGAACAGCATGTACGCCGAGAAAATCACGATGGCCATGACGGAAACCGTGAGCATCAGCGCCGGCAGGTGCAGGAACACGTTCGCGACGGACGCCAGCAGCAGCACGATCACGCCCATGAAGAGCCACTTGCCGAGACCGGAGAAGTCGCGCTTGCTGACGGTCGCAATGGTTGCCATCGACGCGAAAATCACACCGGTGCCACCGAAGGCGAGCATGATCAGCGATGGGCCGTTGGAGAATCCCAGCACGAAGCCAAGAATGCGCGACAGCATCAAGCCCATGAAGAACGTGAAGCCGAGCAGCACGAATACGCCGGCGGCGCTCTCCTTCGTTTTCTCGATCGCGAACATGAAACCGAAGGCGATCGCGAAGAACGCCAGCATGCTCATGGCAGGACTTGTGGCGGCGAACAGCGAGAACCCGGTGGCCAAGCCTACCCACGCGCCGAGCACTGTCGGAATCATGGACAGCGCGAGCAGCCAGTAGGTGTTTCGTAGCACGCGGTTACGCGTTTCCACCGTGCTGACCGCGCCAGTGCGGCCAAAGCTATACGGATGATCGTTCATGGTCTCTCCTTACGTCAGAAGCGTGTTGCGTGGTGGTATCAGCGGTTTATCCAGCGCTCTTGCAGCGGGCCGTGCCGGAAGCTTTTCGCCCCGGTCGCGGACTACTCGTTCCTAAGATCGGTGCGGCGGCAGGGAGTTTCAATGCCGTCAACCAACTTAAAGTGCATTAAAAAGTGCTCACGAGGCCTACGCTACCAGTATTCAGAAACTCCTGCTTTGAGCCTTTCAATGCTGTAAGGGTTCAATCGCAATCATACACGGGAACATGCTACAATAGCGGATTCATTTGAATCTGTAACCTCTTAATTTTTTGGAGTTTTTATGGCGATCGAACGCACCCTGTCGATTATCAAGCCGGACGCAGTGGCCAAGAACGTGATCGGCCAGATCTACAGCCGTTTCGAAAACGCTGGCCTGAAGATCGTGGCTTCGCGCATGGTTCATCTGTCGCGCGCCGACGCTGAGAAGTTCTACGCGGTGCACGCTGCACGTCCGTTCTTCAAGGACCTGGTCGAATTCATGATTTCGGGCCCGGTGGCCGTTCAGGTGCTGGAAGGCGAAAACGCTATCCTGAAGCACCGCGACCTGATGGGTGCAACGGACCCGAAGAAGGCGGAAAAGGGCACGATCCGCGCCGACTTCGCTGACAGCATCGACGCAAACGCAGTGCACGGCTCCGACGCCGCTGAAACGGCTGCAGTTGAAATCGCATTTTTCTTCCCGCAAGTGAACGTCTACTCGCGCTAATGCTGGATTGCCCCGGCGGTTGTGCAGCCGGTTTCGTTTAGTCACACGAATCGCTGGGCAAAGTAGTAAGGTAAAAGCAGCAGGGATGGGCGCGAACGGCTTTGCGTTCATGCAGCTTGTTGCATGAACGCAGTCTCGCACTGAAATGGCAGGATTCGATATGACGAGCAGTTCCACCGTCAACCTTCTCGACCTCGACGCCCAAGGGCTGGTCGCCTATTGCGACAGCCTAGGCGAGAAGCCGTTTCGCGCCAAGCAATTGCAGCGCTGGATCCACCAGTACAACGCTGCAGACTTCGACGGCATGACCGATCTTGCGAAGTCCTTGCGCGAAAAGCTGAAAGGCCGCGCTACGATCTCGATGCCGGGCGTCGTCAGCGACCATATTTCCACCGACGGCACACGTAAGTGGCTGATCGACGTCGGCAACAGCAACGCAGTCGAAACCGTTTTCATCCCCGAAGAAACGCGTGGCACGCTATGCGTGTCGTCGCAAGCGGGGTGCGCGGTGAACTGCCGCTTCTGTTCGACCGGCAAGCAGGGTTTCTCCCGCAATCTCACGACTGGCGAGATCATCGGCCAGTTGCGCATGGCCGAGTTCGCGCTGCGGGCGTCGCGCGGGGTGGACGGCGGTCGCGCCTCGGGTGGCGACGGCAAAAGTGAGCGCGTCGTCACGAATGTCGTGATGATGGGTATGGGCGAGCCGCTCCTGAACTACGACGCGGTCGTGCCTGCCATGCGCCTGATGCTCGACGACAACGCGTACGGCTTGTCGCGCCGGCGCGTGACGCTGTCGACCTCGGGCGTCGTGCCCATGATGGACCGGCTTGGCGCCGATCTGCCCGTTGCGCTGGCTGTTTCGCTGCATGCGCCGAGCGATCCGTTGCGCGACATGCTGGTGCCGCTGAACAAAAAATATCCGCTGCGCGAATTGATGGCGGCTTGCCAGCGCTATCTGAAAGTCGCGCCGCGCGATTTCATTACTTTCGAATATTGCATGCTCGACGGCGTGAACGACAGCGAAGCGCAAGCGCGCGAGTTGCTGGCGCTCACACGCGACGTGCCATGCAAGTTCAACCTTATTCCGTTCAATCCGTTCCCCGAGTCGGGCCTCGTGCGCTCGAAACAGGAACAGATCAAGCGGTTTGCACAAGTGTTGATGGACGCGGGCGTCGTCACCACCGTGCGTAAAACACGCGGCGATGATATCGACGCTGCCTGCGGTCAGTTGGCCGGTGCGGTGAAAGACCGCACGCGCCTTGCTGAGCGCACCGGGAAGGCAGCGAAGATCATTGAAGTTCGTGCCGTGTAGGTCGCAAGGGCGGCGCCTTCGGGTATTAGGGCGCGAAACGCCCGTCAATACTCTAAAGCGCCAGGCATGCCGGCGATTGAAAAGAAAGTTTGCAGAATCGATCGGAAGCGGCACATGAGGCCGCGCATTTTGTTATAAACGGTCTGCGATTCGGACATGAAGTTTGGACCGGTCCGGTCGCACGAGTGAAAAAGAATCGACGCGAAAGGATTTGGGATGAGTGAGCCGCAGCACCCGCAGCCGCAGGACACAGACACGAACGAGAGCCACCCGGCATCTGCCTCGCGGGCGGCGCTGCAGCCTGTCGTACAGCCTGTTGCTCAGCCGGGCCTCGACTCGCTTGCGGCGGTTGGCGCGCGCTTGACGCAACTGCGCGAGTCGAAGGGCTGGTCGATCGAAGACGTGTCGGCCCGGCTGAAAGTGGCGCCCGCCAAGTTGCGCGCGCTCGAATCGGGCGACATCAGCCACTTGCCGGACACCACTTTCGCTCTCGGCGTGGTGCGCAGCTACGCCAAGATGCTCGGCGCCGATCCTGCTCCGTTCACGCAGGCGTTGCGCCGCGAGAAGGGTGTGGCGGCGCCGGACCTGTCAATGCCCGCATCCTCAGGCAAGGACTTGCCGCGCGGCCGTGTGTCGCTGTCGCTTGGCGGCGGCGCACAAAAAAGCCGCTCGTGGTTGTGGGGCGTGGCGGCGGTGATCGTCGCGGTGATTTCGCTCGCCATGTGGCACACCAATGGGGGCGATTCAACAGCATGGCTTGCGCGCCTGAAGGCGAGCGCGAATGGTGGGGCCGGTGGTGCCACGGGCGCGTCGGGCACCGTCGCGCAGGGCCCGGCAGCGGGTTCCGAAGCAGTTGCGCAAGAGGCTGCGTCCGAGTCCGAGGCGCAGGCTGCCGGCCAGAGCGGAGCGTCGGCTACGCCGATGCCCGTGCCGCTTGCGGCCGGCACGGCGCCGGCTTCCGCGCCGCCCGTCACGGCGGCGCCTGCTGCTAGCGCTCCGGCGGTTGTCGCCGGTGACTCGGCGAAGGCGGCAGCAGCATCGGCACCGGTCGCGGGGTCCGCAATCATTGCGCTGCGCGTGACCAAAGATAGCTGGTTCAGTGTGCGCGGCAAGGACGGCAAAGAAGTGTTCTCCGGCCTCGTGCATGCTGGCGATACAAAGGAAGTGACGGGCGAGGCGCCTTTCAAGGTCACGGTTGGCAACAAGGCCGGTCTTGAGTCGTTGACGCTGGACGGTCAGCCGGTCGATCCGTCGAAATATGCGGCGGCGAAAGGCAATGTGGCGCGCTTTGCGCTGCCTTGATACAGACGGTGTGCGCCGCGGCCAACCGGCCCGCGGCGCTTTTTCAATTGAGGCGTCGCATCTTTGTGTGACGCGCGTGGCGTAAATGGGTTTTTCGATGCAATCCGAAGCTCAATCCCAATCCAGTAGCAAGATCGTGTCAAACGAGCCGGTGTTCGGCGGACAGGCTGCACGGCGCAAGTCGCATGCGGTCGACGTCCGCTGGGGTGGCCAGCTCGTCACCATCGGGGGCGATGCCCCGGTGCGCGTCCAGTCGATGACGAACACGGACACCGCCGACGCGATTGGCACGGCCATCCAGATCAAGGAGCTGGCGCAAGCCGGCTCGGAACTGGTGCGTATCACGGTCAATACGCCGGAGGCGGCCGCGGCCGTGCCGGCGGTGCGCGAGCAGCTCGACCGCATGGGCGTGTCGGTGCCGCTCGTCGGCGATTTCCACTACAACGGCCACCTGCTGCTGCGTGATTACCCCGCGTGCGCGGAGTCGTTGTCGAAATACCGGATCAATCCTGGCAACGTTGGGCACGGCGCGAAACGCGACACCCAGTTCGCGCAGATGATCGAAGCGGCGGTGAAGTACGACAAGCCGGTGCGCATCGGCGTCAACTGGGGCAGTCTGGACCAGGACCTGCTCGCGAAAATGATGGACGAAAACGCTGCCCGCGCGACGCCGTGGGAAGCGCAAAGCGTCATGTACGAAGCGCTGATCCAGTCGGCGATCGGCTCGGCCGAGCGCGCGGTTGAACTCGGCCTTTCACGCAACAAGATCATTCTGTCGTGCAAGGTGAGCGGCGTGCAGGACCTGATCGCGGTGTACCGCGAACTCGCGCGCCGTTGCGATTTCGCGCTGCACCTCGGGTTGACGGAAGCGGGTATGGGCTCCAAGGGCATCGTCGCGTCCACGGCGGCGCTGTCGGTGCTGCTGCAGCAAGGCATCGGTGACACGATCCGTATCTCGCTGACTCCGGAGCCGGGCGCGTCGCGTACCGGCGAGGTCATCGTCGGCCAGGAAATTCTGCAGACCATGGGCCTGCGCTCGTTCACACCTATGGTGATCGCGTGCCCCGGCTGTGGCCGCACGACGAGCACGCTGTTCCAGGAACTCGCGTCGCAAATCCAGACGTATCTGCGCACGCAGATGCCGGTGTGGCGCGATCAGTATCCTGGCGTCGAGAAAATGCACGTCGCGGTGATGGGCTGCATCGTCAACGGTCCGGGCGAGTCGAAGCAGGCGAACATCGGTATCAGCCTGCCTGGTTCGGGCGAGAATCCGGCGGCGCCGGTGTTCATCGACGGCGAGAAGGTAAAGACGCTGCGCGGCGAAAACATTGCGCAAGAATTCCAGCAAATCGTGAGTGACTACGTCGAGCGCCGGTACGGCCGCGCCGAGGCGCTCAACTAAACATCGGCTATCGGATACAGATGACTGAACAGAAGAAAAAGCTCGAAAAGCTGTCGGGCGTGAAGGGCATGAACGACATCCTTCCGCAGGACGCCGGGCTGTGGGAATTTTTCGAAACCACCGTCAAGTCGATGTTGCGTTCGTACGGATACCAGAATATTCGTACGCCGATCGTCGAACATACGCAGCTGTTCACGCGCGGTATCGGCGAAGTGACCGACATCGTCGAGAAAGAGATGTACAGCTTCACCGACGCGTTGAACGGTGAAAATCTGACTATGCGCCCGGAAAATACGGCGGCGGTGGTGCGCGCGGCGATCGAGCACAACATGTTGTACGACGGCCCCAAGCGCCTGTGGTACATCGGCCCCATGTTCCGTCACGAGCGTCCGCAACGCGGCCGCTATCGCCAGTTCCATCAGGTCGGCGTGGAAGCGTTGGGCTTTGCCGGTCCGGACGCGGACGCTGAAATCATCATGATGTGCCAGCGCTTGTGGGACGACCTGGGCTTGACTGGCATCAAGCTCGAAATCAATTCGCTCGGTCTCGCGGAAGAGCGCGCGGCGCATCGCGTCGAACTGATCGCTTACCTCGAAAAGCACATGGACGTGCTCGACGAAGACGCGAAGCGACGTCTCTACACGAACCCGCTGCGCGTGCTCGACACGAAGAATCCGGCGCTGCAGGAAGTCGCGCAGAACGCGCCGAAGCTGATCGATTTCCTGGGCGAGGAGTCGCGCGCGCACTTCGAAGGTTTGCAGCGCATTCTCAAAGCGAACAACATTCCGTTCAAGATCAATCCGCGTCTCGTGCGCGGTCTCGATTACTACAATCTGACCGTGTTCGAATGGGTGACGGACAAGCTGGGCGCGCAGGGCACCGTCGCGGCCGGTGGCCGTTACGATCCGCTGATCGAGCAGCTAGGCGGCAAGCCCACGGCGGCGTGCGGCTGGGCGATGGGCATCGAGCGAATTCTCGAGTTGCTGAAGGAAGATAAGCTCGTGCCTGAAGACGAAGGTTGCGACGTCTATGTAGTCCATCAAGGCGACGCCGCGCGCGAGCAGGCTTTCATTATCGCCGAGCGGCTGCGCGACACCGGTCTTGATGTGATCCTGCATTGCAGCGCTGACGGCCAGTCGGCGAGCTTCAAATCGCAGATGAAGCGCGCCGACGCAAGCGGCGCCGCGTTCGCGGTGGTGCTCGGCGAAGATGAGATCGCGAACGGTACGGTCGGGGTCAAACCGCTGCGAGATACGCAGGCGAGCGGCGGTAAAAACGAGCAACATAACGTGCCCGCCGAAGACTTGACCGAATTTCTAATCAATGCGATGGTTGCAACCGCCGAAGACGGCGACGACTGATCGCGATGTCGTCGAGCCGGTTGGTGATCAATCAGGCTCGACACGCACACGTAGCAAGAAAGAGGAAATCGCCGGGCAATGAGTTACCACGACGAACAAGAATCGATTGAAGGTCTGAAGACTTGGTGGGCGCAATGGGGTAATGCCACCACATGGATCGTGCTAGTGGCGCTGGTCGTCTCGGCAGGCTGGAACGGCTGGAATTTCTGGCAGCGGCGGCAGGCGGCGGAAGCTGCTGTGTTGTATGACCAGGTGCAGCAGGCTGTGGCGTCGGGCGACAAGGCGAAGATCACGCGGGTCGCTGCAGACATGGAAGACAAGTTCAGCCGCACGGCCTACGCGCAAATGACCGCGCTTGGCGCCGCCAAGGCGCTCTATGCCGCAGGCGACGAAGCCGCAGCAAAAGCCCAGCTGCAGTGGACCATCGATCACGCGAAGGACGACGAGTTCAAGCAGATCGCCAAGTTGCGGCTTGCTTCGCTGTTGCTCGACGAAAAGGCTTACGACCAGGGTCTCGCACTGCTCGCCGAGCCGCAGTCCGATGCGTTCAAAGGCATCGTCGCAAACGGCCGCGGCGATCTGCTCGCCGCTCAGGGCAAGCGTGACGACGCGCGCGCGGCATACAAGCTCGCGCTCGAATCGCTGTCGAAGAATGACAGCTCCGCACGCCAGCTAATCCAGTTCAAGCTCGACGCGCTGGGCGGCTAAGCGCCGGATGCGGTGCACCGCGTGCAACGACCAACCGGTCTTTCTTTAACCTATTTCCTGAATGCTTCGTCCACCGATGAATCTGCTGAAACGTTACGCTGTGCCCGTTGTCTGTGCGATGACCGTCCTCGCTCTCGCGGCATGCTCATCCACGAAAGACGAGCGCCGCGTGCCGACGCCGCTCACCGAGTTCAAACCCGTGCTCGACGTGCAGCAAGCCTGGAAGACGAGCGTCGGTAAGGCAGGTCGTTATCTGTTCTCGCCGGTTGCGGTCGGCGACGCCGTCTATGCGGCCGGCCAAAACGGCTCGGTCGCGAAGATCGACGCACAAACCGGCAAAGACATCTGGCGAGTCAAGCTGCACGACGACATTTCTGCAGGTGTCGGCAGCGACGGCACGCTGGCGGCGGTCGGCGGCCTGAAGGGCGACGTCTATGTGCTCGGCGCGGACGGCAAGCAATTGTGGACGGCCAAGGCACCGGGCGAAATCATTTCGCCGCCGCTCGTCGGCAACGGTCTGGTGGTCGTGCGTACGGTGGACGGACAGATCGTCGCATTCAATGCGCAAACCGGCGAGCAGAAGTGGAACTACCGCAACCGCGCGGTGCCGCTGAACCTGCGCGTGTCCTCGGGTATGACTTTCGCCGGCGACGCGGCTGTGCTGGCTGGGTTCCCCGGCGGTGCGTTTGCCGCGATCAATCTGCAGACGGGTGAGAACTACTGGCAAACGCCGGTTTCTTATCCGAAGGGCGTGACCGAAGTGGAGCGCATCAACGACGTGACCGGACCGCCCACGCTGGTGGGCTCGGAAACCTGTGCGGTGACGTTCCAAGGGCAGATCGGCTGTTTCGATGCGAACTCTGGCCGTGCGTTGTGGGAAAAGGCGTTCTCGAGCGCGAGCGGTCTCGCGCAGGACGACCGCGCGGTTGTCGCAGCGGACGACTGGTCGGTCGTATCCGCGTTCGACGTCACGAATGGCACGCAGCTTTGGAAGAACGACAAGCTTAAGAATCGCGAACTGGGCGTGCCGTTCATCCTTGGCCATGCGGCCGTGCTCGGTGACTACCAGGGTTACGTGCACTTCCTGTCGCGCGACGACGGAACGCTAGTCGCGCGCATGAAGACCGACGGCAGCGCGATTTCGGCGGCACCGGTGCTGGCCGGCGAGACGCTCGTCGTGCAAACGCGCGACGGCGACCTGTACGGTTATCGTCCGCGTTGATTTTGCGGGAACGCCGCCCAAGCGGGCAGGCCGGCTTTGCCGGCCGAACGCTTTTGGGCGACGAATGCAGGTGCCGTGTTCTTTGCGTTCTTCGGCGAACGTGTTGTCCAGCAAGGCGGCGTCGCAGGTAAGTAGGGAAATGGAATTCCGCCGCGCTGGCTGGGTCGGCGGGCCGACAAGAACGGCTGAGTGAAGTGGCCAATAAGTTGCCAATGAAAGCGGCCAATGAAAGCGGCCAACGGCAGCGGCCGGCGAAAGCAGCCAACGAAAACGGCCAATGAAGCGGCTACAAGCGGCGGCTGAAAAACAGCGGCCAACCAACGCGGCCGAGAAAAACAGCTGCGAAAGCCACTCAGCGAAGGCGGCAAACAAAGCGGCGACCAACGGCAGCTTACAGCGGTGACGCACACGGGCCAACAGAAACGCCCAATGTGGCTGGTTCACCGCTCGCGGCGCCGTTCTTTGGCCGTTGCAAGACGGGCAGCGCAATTCGCGAGCGAACTGCCCGCAGCAAAACGAAGCCTCGGAGGCTCGCCGCGCTGCGCATACAGTCAAACCCCCGTCCGCCTCGGCGCGCATATGGACAGCGCAGCCGGGGCTGGCCGAATTCGTGATAATTTTCGTCAAACGCTGCCGTCTAGCGGCGCAATGGCGTCGCAACGCGGACGGTCGATTCCGATCCGCGTTTCACTGTGAACAACATCTGATGAAACCCGTTATTGCCCTCGTAGGGCGCCCCAATGTGGGGAAATCCACGCTCTTCAATCGTCTCACGCGTTCGCGTGATGCGCTCGTTGCCGATCTGCCTGGCCTCACGCGCGATCGCCACTACGGCGAAGGGCGTACAGGCGAGCGGCCGTACCTGGTCGTCGACACCGGCGGTTTCGAGCCCGTCGCGAAAGACGGCATTCTCCATGAAATGGCGCGCCAGACGCGCCAGGCAGTGGAGGAATCGGACATCGTCGTGTTCATCGTCGACGGTCGCAATGGCCTTGCGCCGCAAGACAAGTCAATTGCCGACTACTTGCGCAAGACCGGCCGGCCGATCTTCCTCGTCGTCAACAAGGCAGAGGGGATGAAGTACAGCACGGTCGCCGCCGACTTCTACGAGCTCGGTCTCGGCGATCCGCGCGCAATTTCGGCTGCACACGGTGACGGCGTCACGGAGATGATCAATGAGGCGCTCGGCGTCGCTTACGCGGGCCAGCCCGAGGAAAGCGACGACGAGAAGGAAGCGCGCGGCGTAAAGATCGCGATCGTCGGCCGTCCGAACGTCGGCAAGTCGACGTTGATCAATGCACTGGTCGGCGAAGAGCGCGTGATCGCGTTCGATATGCCGGGCACTACGCGCGATTCGATCTACGTCGACTTTGAACGCCAGGGTAAGCCGTACACGCTGATCGATACGGCGGGCTTGCGCCGTCGCGGCAAGGTGTTCGAAGCGATCGAGAAGTTCTCGGTGGTGAAAACGCTGCAGTCGATTTCGGACGCGAATGTCGTGATTCTGCTGCTCGACGCGCGTCAGGACATTTCGGAACAGGACGCGCATATCGCCGGCTTCGTGGTGGAGCAAGGTCGTGCGCTGGTGGTCGGCGTAAACAAGTGGGACGGGCTCGATTCGCATGTGCGCGAGCGCACCAAAGCGGATCTCGAACGCAAACTAAAATTCCTCGACTTCGCCAAGTTCCATTTCATTTCTGCAGCGGAAAAAACAGGTATTGGTCCGCTGATGCGCTCGGTGGACGACGCGTACGCCGCGGCAATGGCGAAGCTGCCCACGCCGAAGCTCACGCGTGCGCTGATCGATGCAGTGGAGTTTCAGCAGCCGCGTCGCCGTGGTCCGGTGCGGCCGAAATTGCGTTACGCGCACCAGGGTGGACAGAATCCCCCGATCATTGTGATTCATGGCAACGCACTCGATGCGATCACCGAAACGTACAAACGCTACCTTGAAAACCGCTTCCGTGAAACTTTCAAGCTGACCGGGACTCCATTGCGAATAGAGTTCAGATCGTCGACCAACCCTTACGCGGACAAAGGCTGAAACCCGCATGTGCGTTGGGTTTGGCCGCTTGGGCAGGGTGCCCGCGCGAAAACGAAAATCGGCTATAGTGTAGCGGTTGACGGCGGATACCTTTTTCTTCTGTCGTCAATTTAGTCAACCTGCAAAAAAATACGGAGTTTGCTATGAGCAACAAAGGGCAATTGTTACAAGACCCGTTTTTGAACGCACTGCGTAAAGAGCATGTGCCGGTGTCGATCTACCTGGTCAACGGCATCAAGCTTCAAGGGAACATTGAATCGTTCGACCAGTACGTCGTGTTGCTCCGGAATACGGTCACCCAGATGGTCTACAAGCACGCAATCTCGACTGTCGTGCCAGCCCGTCCGGTGAATTTCCACCCGGATTCTGAACAGTCCTAAACCCCCGTCGCGGCCGGCGTAGCGTCGCCCGTTGGCGATCACCTCCGGCCGCCTCATTTTGATACCCTCCAATTTGATCAATGCAGCGCTTGTCGGCATCGACTTCGGTAAGATCGATTTCGAAGCCAGTCTCGAAGAACTCAGCCTGCTCGCGCAAAGCGCGGGCGCGAATCCTCTAGTCACCCTCACCGGGCGCCGGGCCAGTCCCGATGCGAAGATGTTCGTCGGCAGCGGCAAGGCCGAAGAACTGCGTCTCGCGTGTGAGGCGAACGACATCGAACTCGTTATTTTCAACCACGCTCTTGCGCCTGCCCAGCAGCGCAATCTGGAGCAAGCGCTTAATCGGCGCGTGGTCGACCGCACGAGTCTCATCCTCGATATTTTTGCGCAACGCGCCCGCAGCCATGAAGGCAAGCTGCAGGTGGAACTCGCGCAATTGCAGTATCTGTCGACGCGGCTAATCCGCGCATGGACCCACCTCGAGCGGCAAAAAGGCGGTATCGGCTTGCGCGGTCCAGGCGAAACGCAGCTCGAAACCGACCGCCGGCTGATTGGCGAGCGCATCAAGGCGCTCAAGACGCGGCTCGAAAAACTGCGTCGTCAGCATGGCACGCAGCGCCGCCAGCGCTCGCGCAATCAGACCATGTCGGTGTCGCTGGTCGGCTATACGAACGCGGGCAAGTCCACGCTCTTCAACGCGCTCACGAAGGCGCAGGCGTATGCGGCCGACCAGCTGTTTGCCACGCTCGACACGACGTCCCGTCGCGTTTATCTCGGCGACGAAGCAGGGCAGGTGGTGGTGTCCGACACGGTCGGCTTCATTCGCGAACTGCCCCACCAACTGGTTGCGGCGTTTCGCGCCACGCTCGAGGAAACAATTCACGCCGATCTGCTGCTGCATGTCGTCGACGCGTCGAGCGCGGTGCGACTCGACCAGATTGATCAGGTCAACGAGGTGTTGCACGCGATCGGTGCGGACACGATCCGGCAGGTGCTCGTGTTCAACAAGATCGACGCAGTGCCGGAGTTGGCGGCCCGCGGGGACGCGGTCGAGCGGGACGAGTATGGTAATATTTCGCGCGTCTTTTTGAGCGCGCGCACGGGGCAGGGGCTGGATACATTGCGCGCTGCCATCGCTGAGATCGCTACTGCGGAAGCGCTGTCCGACACACCGCATGACTCCTCGGAAGAAGACCGGTCGGCGGCACCGCGCGACGAGCGCAAGGTCTCAGAACTCGGGCACTGACCCGTTCCAATTGCATACCCGCTGTCTACTCTGGTGAACGAACACAGGTGAACGATTACAACGAGCGGAGTATCTGGCTGCGCATGCGCGCCATGTTTTCACTGAACGATCCCCGCTGGGGCCGTGGCGACGGCAATGGCGAGCGTCAGCGGCCGGGTGAGCCCAAGCGTCCTCAGACCAAGGAAGGTGAAGGTCCCCCCGATCTCGACGAGATGTGGCGGGATTTCAACCGCCGTCTGAGCCGCATGTTCGGCCGCAAGGGCGGCGGTGTCGGCGGCGGGCGTCCCGACAACGGCCGTGGCGCACGCATCGGCGTGGGCATCGTCATCGGCGTGCTGATCGCAATCTATCTCGGCAGTGGTGTGTTCGTCGTGCAAGACGGCCAGGCCGGCGTTGTGATGCAGTTTGGCAAATATCGCTACACGGCAGGGCAAGGCGTGCACTGGCGCCTGCCTTATCCGTTCGAAGCGCATGAGCTCGTCAATATCGGTCAGGTTCGCCAGGTGGAAATCGGCCGCAATAACGTGGTGCGTCTCGCGAATGTGAAAGATGCGTCCATGCTCACGCACGACGCGGACATCGTCGACGTGCGCTTTGCGGTGCAGTACCAGATCCGCAAGCCGACCGATTACCTTTTCCGCAGCGTCGATCCCGATCAGGGCGTGATGCAGGCCGCGCAGGCGGCGGTGCGCGGCATCGTCGGCGCGCGCAGCACAGACGAAATTCTTGGTCAGGATCGCGAAGTAATTCGTCAGCAGTTAATGGCAGCGATCCAGCAATCGCTCGATGAGTATCAGTCCGGCCTCGCTGTCACCGGTGTGACGATCCAGGGCGTGCAGGTTCCCGACAGGGTGCAGGCCGCGTTTGACGACGCTGCCAAGGTCCGTCAGGAGAACGAGCGTGCGAAGCGCGACGCGCAGGCGTACGCCGCTGATCTGCTGCCGCGCGCGCAAGCCGATGTGGCGCGCCAGATCGACGACGCGAAAACCTACAGCGACAAAACGGTGGCTGAGGCGCAAGGCGACGCCGAACGCTTCAAGCAGGTCTATGCGCAGTACTCGAAAGCGCCCGCGGTCATTCGCGAGCGCATGTATCTGGAAACCATGCAGCAGATCTATTCGAATGCGACGAAGGTTTTTGTGGACAGCAAGAGCGGCAACAATGTGCTGTATCTGCCGCTCGACAAGCTGGTCGAGCAGACTCGTCAACGGGTGGCCGATGCTGCTGCAGCCGCCACGGCGGCATCGGGCGGCGTGGCCGCCAGCGCGCCGCAGGTAGCGACTTCCAATGCGCCCGCCGCAGGCGGATCGACGGCGGCAGCGCCTGCAGTGTCTGCGTCTGCCTCAGCCGCCACACCCGCCAGCCGGGCGGCGGCCAGCAGCGACGCGCTGCGCTCGCGCGATTCCTTCCGCAGCCGTACGCGTGAAGACGACGTTCAATAAGGGGCGCACATCATGAACAAGATCATTGCGCTCGTCATTGCCGTTGTCATCGTGCTGTTTGCCGCTTCGTCGATGGTATTCGTTGTCGACCAGCGTCATATGGCAGTGTTGTCCCCGCGCGGCGACGCCGCTCCCACCTTGCTCGGTCCAGGCTTGCACGTGAAGTTGCCGCCGCCGTTGCAAACGGTGACGCTTGTCGATAACCGCATCCAGTCGCTCGACGCGCCGGACGAAGATCGCTACGTCACGTCGGACAAGAACGATCTGCTCGCGAACCCTGTCGTCAAATATCGCGTGACCGATCCGCTGAAGCTGCTCGCCGAAACGAAGGGCGACGTGCAGAACCTGCCGGACCGCATTGCCCTCGTTGCGCGCAGTGCGCTCGGCGACGCGTTCGGCAAGTACACGTTATCCGACGCGTTGGCCAAACAGCAGGCACTCGCCGACGAAGCCCGCGCCGCGATGACGAAGAGTGCGGCGTCGCTGGGCGTGTCGGTCGTGGACGTTCAGTTGACGCGGGTCGATGTTCCGGCCTCCATGGCTGACTCGGTCTACAAGCGGATGATCGCCGAACGCGAGCAGGCCGCGGCCGACGAGCGCGCGAAGGGTGCCGCCGAGGCCGACAAGATCCGGGCGGATGCGGTCGCGCAACAACAGGCGATTCTCGCGGACGGTTACCGTCAGGCGCAAACCATCAAGGGCGAGGGCGACGCAAACGCAGCCGAGATCGCCGCGCAAGCGTACGGCAGCGACCCGGAGTTCTATCAGTTCTACCAAAGCATGCAGGCGTACCGGAAGACCTTCAAGCCAGGCGACGTAATCGTGGTCGATCCGAGCAACGAGTTCTTCCGCTTCATGCGTAGTTCGACCGGCGGCCTCGCCCCGGACGCTTCCGCGGCTCCGCGCAAACACTAATAACCCGGAACGCCGCGGCATTCGCATCGCGGCCCCCTTCTTTAGCATGGATATAGTCGGCTCGTTACTGCTCGCGATCGCGTTGATGCTGATTATCGAGGGGATGTTCCCGTTCGTTTTTCCGAGCGCCTGGCGCGACACGTTCCGTAGAATAGCGGAACGACCGGCGCATCAGATTCGTGTCGGCGGGCTGATCGTGATGCTGCTCGGTCTGATTCTGCTGTTTTTCGTGACCTGAGGCAGCAGGCCGGTTAGCGCGATGCCGCGTGCGGCGCGAGTTCGGGTATGAGCAAGGTCGCACATTTGCGCGGCGGCTCGCTGCGGAACCCGCGCTTTCGGTCCAACGCAATACGGGCCGCATCCGGAAAGCCGCCGAACTCGCCAGAATCGAGCCCAGGCCCGCCAAACACACTCATTTACCGGCGCACTCAGCCGCCGTGTTCAACGTCGTAGGACTGTATCGATGTCGACCTGGTTACTTCCCGAGAATATTGCCGACGTGCTGCCGTCGGAAGCCCGCAAGATCGAAGAGTTGCGGCGCCATTTGCTGGACCGTTTCCGCTCGTACGGCTACGAGATGGTGATGCCGCCGATGCTCGAATACATCGAGTCGCTGCTGACGGGCGGCGGCCACGACCTCAATCTGCGCACGTTCAAGCTCGTCGATCAGTTGTCCGGACGCACGCTCGGCCTGCGCGCCGACATCACGCCGCAGGTCGCGCGTATCGACGCGCATCTGCTGAACCGCCAGGGCGTCACGCGTCTTTGCTATGCCGGAAATGTCGCGCACACGCGGCCGCGCGGCCTGCATGCGACGCGCGAGCAGATTCAGATCGGCGCCGAAATCTACGGTCATGCGGGGCTCGAGGCCGATCTGGAAATCCAGCAGCTAATGCTCGATGCGCTGCGTCTCGCGGGCCTCGCCAAGGTGCGTCTCGACCTGTGCCACGCGGGCGTGCTCGCCGCATTGATCGAAGCGGAACCGGCGGCCGCCGAGCTGGGACAATCACTGTACGACGCGCTGGCGGGCAAGGACGTGCCGCGGCTAGTGGAATTGACCGCCAATCTCACGGCCGTGACACGCGATGCGTTGCGCTCGCTGCCCTCGCTTTACGGGGACGCCTCGGTGCTCGAGGAGGCACGCGCCCGCTTGCCGAATGCGCCGGCTATCGCGCGTGCGCTCGACGACCTCGCCTTCCTCGCGAGCCAGGTGGAAGGCGCCGAAGTCATGATCGACCTCGCCGATCTGCGCGGCTACGCGTATCACAGCGGCGTCATGTTCTCGGCATACGTGGACGGCGTGCCGAACGCCGTGGCGCGCGGCGGCCGTTACGACCATGTCGGGCAGGCCTATGGGCGCGCACGGGCGGCGACGGGCTTTTCGCTCGATCTGCGCGAAGTGGCGCGCATCTCGCCTGTCGAAGCGCGCAGCAGCGCGATCCTTGCGCCGTGGCAGCACGACGACGCGCTGCGTGTGAGCGTCGCCGCGTTGCGCGATGCCGGCGAAGTGGTGATTCAGGCACTGCCTGGCCACGAGCACGACCTCGATGAATTCGCGTTCGACCGCGTGTTGGTCGAGCGCAACGGCGCATGGACGGTTGAACCGCGTTCCTGAGCGCGCTCCGATACGAACCGCGCTTCTTCGCAATACCCACCATAACGTGCATACCGTTGAGCGGAAACGGAAAAATTCCGGATGCTTCCGCGAACCTAGGTAGAATACGTTTTTAACCAGCTTACGAAACAACATGTCTGCCAGCGCAGTGAATGTGAACCCCGGGCGTAACGTCGTCGTCGTGGGGACCCAGTGGGGTGATGAAGGCAAGGGCAAGATCGTCGACTGGCTGACGGACCACGCCCACGGCGTCGTTCGCTTCCAGGGCGGTCACAATGCCGGTCACACGCTTATCATCGGCGGCAAGAAAACCATCTTGCGTCTGATTCCGTCGGGCATCATGCATCCCGGCGTCGCGTGCTACATCGGCAATGGCGTCGTGTTGTCGCCGGAAGCGCTGTTCAAGGAAATTGGCGAGCTCGAAGCCGCCGGCGTCGACGTTCAGAAGCGCCTGTTCATTTCCGAAGCCACCACGCTGATTCTGCCGTACCACATTGCTATCGACCAGGGCCGCGAAGCGCGCCGCGGTGCGAGCAAAATCGGCACCACCGGCCGTGGCATCGGCCCCGCCTATGAAGACAAGGTGGCGCGCCGCGGCTTGCGCGTGCAGGACCTCTTCGAGCCGGAGACTTTCGCTGAACGCCTGCGCGAAAACCTGGACTATCACAACTTCGTGCTGACGCAGTACCTGGGCGTCGCCGCTGTCGATTTCCAGCAAACGCTCGACACGATGCTGGGCTATGCCGACCGTCTGAAGCCAATGGTCACCGACGTGTCGCGCCGTTTGTACGACGCGAACGCCGCCGGCAGCAACCTGCTGTTCGAAGGCGCGCAAGGCACGCTGCTCGATATCGACCACGGTACCTATCCGTTTGTCACGTCGAGCAATTGCGTCGCGGGCGCAGCGACTGCGGGTGCGGGCGTCGGTCCGCAGAAGCTGAACTACATTCTCGGCATCACCAAAGCGTACTGCACACGCGTCGGTTCGGGCCCGTTCCCGAGCGAACTGTACGACGCAGACAACGCGGCGCGTCAGGAAGCGATCGGCCTGGAACTCGCCACCGTCGGCAAGGAATTTGGCTCGGTTACCGGCCGTCCGCGCCGCACCGGCTGGCTCGACGTTGCAGCACTGCGCCGCTCGATCCAGATCAATGGCGTGTCGGGCCTGTGCATGACCAAGCTCGACGTGCTCGACGGTCTCGAAGAAGTGAAGCTCTGCGTCGGCTACACGGTGGACGGCAAGAACGTCGATCTGCTGCCGCGCGGCGCGTCGGAAGTTGCGCGCTGTGAGCCGGTGTACGAAACCTTCGCGGGCTGGAAGGAAAGCACCGTCGGCATCAAGGAATGGGACAAGCTCCCGGCGAACGCACGTGCGTATCTGTCGCGCGTTCAGGAAGTGGCGGGCATTCCTATCGACATGGTGTCCACGGGTCCGGATCGCGACGAGACCATTCTGCTTCGTCATCCGTTCAAGGCTTAAGCGATGGTGCAAGGTCTCCCCATGATTGCGATGAAAGATCCGCGCAACGACGACAAGAACCTGTGGGTCGGCTGGGACGAATATCACCGGCTGATCGAATTGCTCGCTATGGCGGTGCATGAGTCAGGCTGGAAGTTCGACAAGATCCTGTGCCTCGCGCGTGGCGGTTTGCGCGTGGGCGACCAGCTTTCGCGTATCTACGATCTGCCGCTGGCTATTCTCGCCACGAGTTCCTATCGTGAAGCGGCCGGCACGGAGCAGGGCGAACTGGACATCGCGCAATACATCACGATGACGCGCGGTGAACTGCACGGCAACGTGCTGCTCGTCGATGACCTCGTCGATTCGGGCGTCACGCTTGCACGGGTTCAGCAGCATCTGAAAGAGCGTTATCCGGCGATCACGGCAGTGCGTTCTGCAGTGCTCTGGTACAAAGGCTGCTCGAAAGTGAAGCCCGATTATCACGTGCAGTATCTGCCTACGAATCCGTGGATTCATCAGCCGTTCGAGGAGTGGGACACGGTTCGTCCGCATAACCTCGGCGCGTGGATCAAGCGCGGCGTCGCGCAAGCGCAGGAGTCCTCGGGAAACTGAGCAGGCATCGCAACGTTTAGCGGCACTCAGTGCTGCACCGTGCTATGCAACGCATCCGAAGCCAACGCATCCAAAGCGGAGCCCAATTGGGCTCCGTTTTTTCATGTGCGCGCAGTCACCGGCACCTACGCTTCGCAGCCTGCGATGACATCCGCCGCATAGCAATTCGTACAGCAGACGCGCACATACCGCAGTGCTACACTGCGCGGACCATCCACGTGGTGTATCCACAACAAGCCGGGCGGCTTCAGACAGGCGGTTTAGAATAGCGGTCGCTTTTCCGCCCTGGGAACGGATTTCCTCGCGTTTATGACAGATAACAATCACGTGCACAAACAGCCACTGCCTTCCCTCGCGGTCGCCGCGATCGGGGTGGTGTTCGGCGATATCGGCACGAGCCCGTTGTATGCGCTGAAAGAAGCCTTCAGCCCGTCGCATGGCATCCCGCTTACCGATCAATCCATCCTGGGCGTGATTTCGCTGCTGTTCTGGGCCATCGTGATCGTGGTGGGCATCAAGTACGTATTGTTCGTGATGCGCGCGGACAACAACGGCGAGGGTGGCGTGCTCGCGCTCATGGCGCTGGCGCTGCGTTCGCTCGACGAGAAATCGAAAATGGCCGGATTGCTGATGATGCTCGGCATCTTCGGCGCCTGCATGTTTTATGGCGACGCAGTCATTACGCCGGCCATTTCGGTGATTTCCGCAGTCGAGGGGCTGGAGATTGCGGCGCCTCATCTGTCGCATCTCGTATTGCCGCTGACCATGGTGATCCTTGTGCTGCTGTTCTGGATCCAGCGGCACGGTACGGCCACGGTTGGCCGGTTGTTCGGCCCGATCATGCTGGTGTGGTTCGTGGTGCTTGCTGCGCTCGGGCTGTGGCATATCGTGCAATCGCCGAACGTGATCCGCGCGCTGAACCCGTATTACGCGTACACCTTCATGGCCGCGCATGTGCTGCAAGCGTATGTCGTGCTTGGTTCGGTGGTGCTGGTGTTGACCGGCGCTGAGGCGCTCTACGCGGACATGGGCCACTTCGGGGCCAAGCCGATCCGCATGGGCTGGTACGTGCTGGTCATGCCGTCGCTGGTGCTGAACTATTTCGGCCAGGGCGCGTTGCTGATGCACGACGCCAAAGCGATCGAGAATCCGTTCTTCCTGCTCGCGCCGCAATGGGCGTTGCTGCCGCTGGTCGTGCTGTCGACGGTCGCGACCGTGATCGCTTCGCAGGCGGTGATTTCAGGCGCGTATTCGCTGACGAGCCAGGCGATCCAGCTCGGCTACGTGCCGCGTATGAAGATCCTGCACACATCCGAACTCGCAATCGGCCAGATCTATGTGCCGGTGGTGAACTGGATGCTGCTGTTCATCATTCTGTGCATCGTGATCGCGTTCAAAAGCTCGGACAATCTCGCGGCCGCATACGGCATCGCGGTGACCGCGACCATGGTCATCACGACCATTCTGGCTTGTGTCGTGATGGTGAAGGTGTGGAACTGGAACAAGTTCCTCGTCGGGCTGATCATCGCTGTGTTCATTACGATCGACTTAGGCTTTTTCGGTGCGAACTTGCTGAAGGTGGAAGAGGGTGGCTGGCTGCCGCTCGGCATCGGCGCGCTGCTGTTCTTCCTGCTCATGACATGGTTCAAGGGCAGGATGATCGTGAAGGAGCGCACGGCCGCCGACGGTATTCCGTTGATGCCGTTCCTGCAGGGTCTGCTCGCGCACCCGCCGCATCGTGTGTCGGGTACGGCGATCTATCTGACGGGCAGCGATTCGCTGGTGCCGGTCAGCCTGCTGCACAATCTGAAGCACAACAAGGTGTTGCATGAGCGCACGATCTTCCTGACCTTCGTCACGCGCGACATTCCGTATGTGAACGACGCGGAGCGAGTGACGGTGAAGAATATCGACGGTGGGCTGTATCTGGTCAAGGCCGCATACGGGTTCAACGAAACGCCGGACGTGAAAGCAGTGCTCACCGAAATCGGCCGTACGCACGACATGACCTTCGAGTTGATGGATACGTCGTTTTTCCTCGCGCGCGAAACGGTGGTGCCGACACAGTTGCCAGGCATGTCGGTATGGCGCGAGCGTGTTTTCGCGTGGATGCACCAGAACGCCGCCAAGCCGACGGACTTCTTTAGTATTCCGGCTAATCGCGTAGTGGAGTTGGGTACGAAGATCGAGATATGACGGCGCGGGGCGTGCCTTGCCCGTTTGCATCGCAGAATGCTTCTGCGGAAACAAAAAACCCACGCAAATGCGTGGGTTTTTTATTGGCTGACGCGGGTAGAAGGCGCGTGTTCAGTGGTGCGCAAGCGCTTCGTCCACTGAACACAGAGACTTTTACTTTTGCTTCAACTTCGCGAATGCCGCAGCCATTGCGCCGCCTGCTTCCGGTTCGCGTGAGCGCTGTTGCGGCGCGCCGCGTCCATTGCCACCCGAGCGGCCAAAGTTGCCGCGATCCTGCTGCGCACCGCCGCCACTGCGGGCCGCCGCCGCGCCGAACTCGTCGTCGAGGCGCATGGTGAGCGCGATACGCTGACGCTTCACGTCGACTTCGAGCACCTTGACCTTGACGATCTGTCCGGCCTTGACGACCTCGTGCGGATCCTTGATGAACTTCGTCGACATTGCCGACACGTGTACGAGCCCATCCTGATGTACGCCGATGTCGACGAACGCACCGAACGCCGCGACGTTCGTGACGACGCCCTCGAGCACCATACCCGGCGTCAGATCGCTGACTTTTTCGACGCCTTCGCGGAACGTCGCCGTCTTGAACTCCGGGCGTGGATCGCGGCCCGGTTTTTCGAGTTCGAGCAGAATGTCGCGCACGGTCGGCAGACCGAAACGTTCGTCGACGAATTCGCCTGGCGACAAGCCGCGCAGCGCATCCCGATTGCCGAGCACTTCACCAACGTGCTTGTTGATCTTCGCGAGGATCCGTTCAACGACCGGGTACGCTTCCGGGTGCACCGACGAGCGATCGAGCGGATTTTCGCCGTTGTTGATGCGCAGAAAACCCGCAGCCTGTTCGAACGTCTTGTCACCGAGACGCGGCACCTTGCGCAGATGGTCGCGCGATGGGAACGGACCATTTGCATCGCGATAATCGACGATGTTGCGAGCCAGCGTGGCGTTCAGCCCGGACACGCGCGCGAGCAGGGCGACCGACGCCGTGTTCGCGTCAACGCCCACGGCGTTCACGCAGTCTTCGACGACCGCGTCGAGCGAGCGCGCGAGTTCCCGCTGATTCACGTCGTGCTGGTATTGCCCGACGCCGATTGCCTTCGGCTCGATCTTCACGAGTTCGGCGAGCGGGTCTTGCAACCGCCGCGCGATCGACACCGCGCCGCGCAGCGACACGTCCATGTCGGGGAATTCCTTCGCGGCCAGTTCGGAAGCCGAGTACACCGACGCGCCGGCTTCGGACACGACGATTTTCTGCAGCTTGAACTCCGGATGGCGTGCAATGAGTTCGCTCGCGAGTTTGTCCGTTTCCCGCGACGCCGTGCCGTTGCCGATGCTGATCAGTTCGGCCTGCGTCTGCGCGCAGATGCGCGCGAGTTTCGCGATGGAGCCGTCCCAGTCGCGGCGCGGCTCATGCGGATAGATCACGTCGGTGACGAGTACCTTGCCGGTCCGATCGACCACCGCGACCTTCACGCCGGTGCGCATGCCCGGATCGAGGCCGATCACGGCCTTCGGTCCCGCGGGTGCGGCCAGCAGCAGGTCCTTGAGATTGCGCGCGAATACGCGAATCGCTTCGTGCTCGGCTTCGTCGCGCAGGTTGGTCAGCAGTTCGTTTTCGATGTGCGGCTGAACCTTTACGCGCCAGCACCAGCGGCACACGTCGGAAAGCCACTTGTCGGCCGGCCGGTTCTGATTGGCAATACCGAAGTGACGTGCGATCAGCGCTTCGCCCGGATGGGGCACCTGTGCGTCGAGTTCTTCGCCGAGGCCCAGCTTGATCATCAGCACGCCCGCATTGCGGCCGCGGAAAAGCGCGAGGGCACGATGCGACGGTACCGTGCGAATCGCTTCCGCATAGTCGTAGTAGTCGCGAAATTTCTCTTCTTCAGCGGTTTCCTTGCCTTCGACCACTTTCGACGACACCACGCCCTGATTGAACAGGTAATCGCGCAGTTTGCCGAGCAGATCAGCGGTTTCGCCGAATTGCTCGGAGAGGATGTCGCGGGCGCCGTCGAGTGCGGCCTTCACATCCGCGACGCCTTTCTCCGCGTCCACGTACGCGGCGGCTTCCGTTTGCGGGTCGAGCAGCGGATTGCCGAGCAGCGCGTCGGCGAGCGGCTGCAGGCCGGCTTCGCGGGCGATCTGCGCGCGAGTGCGGCGCTTCGGCTTATACGGCAGATACAGGTCTTCGAGCACCTGCTTGCTGTCGGCGCCTTCGATCGCGTTGCGCAGCTCGTCGGTGAGCTTGCCCTGTTCGTCGATGCTCGCGACGATCGCCGCGCGCCGGTCTTCCAGTTCGCGCAGATACAGCAGGCGTTCTTCGAGATTACGCAACTGCGTGTCGTCGAGATTGTCGGTCACTTCCTTACGGTAGCGGGCGATGAACGGAACAGTCGCTCCTTCGTCGAGGAGTTGCACCGCGGCCGCGACCTGGCGCGGCTGTACGGACAGTTCGGCGGCGATGCGCTGTACGATCTTGAGTGCTACGGTTTCCGTCATAAGCTCTTGGGTTTCCTGCGGACTCGGTCAAGGGCCGTGCGCCGGCGGCGCCTTGCGGCGCCGGGCACGCAGTGCGTGCGCGCTGCGACCAGGTTGCTAGAGCGGGGCATTTTGCCACAAATGCCAAAGGGCTCAACCGCCGGGGGTGATAGAATTTCGGGCATGTTCCGTTGCCCCTCTACGACGTTGCCAATCTCCTTTTCTTTCAACCGCCTGGGCTCGAACCCGGTCTCCCGTACGCCACATTTGCCGCTGTCCGCAGTGCGCTGGCCGTTCACGTTGCGTGGACGGGTGACGCGCGGCGTCGAAGCGGGCGCGCTGGTTTCGGGCAGAGCGTTCGCGGTGTCGTGTGCGGCGTGTGTGATGGCTGCCGCGCTCGTGTTATCGGCGCCTGCTTCGGCGCAATCGGTGGCGCCTGAAAGCGGCGGTAGTGCGCCTGCCGGAAAGCCTTCGGGCTCGGTGACCCGAGGCGCGGCATCGGCGGATCAAGGCAATGGCGTCAGTGGCGAAGCGGATGGCTCAGTGAATGCCGGAGCTGATAGCACAGCGAGCGGCGCCAGCGCCACTTCTGGAGAGAGCGAGTTCGACGCGCGGCAGAAGGTGCTGAACCAGCGCAGCGACGAAAACAACTACCGCTATGGTGTCGCCGAGCATAATTGCTACAGCACGTTCTTCGTCAATCACTGCTTGAACAAGGCACGCGATCAGATGCGCACGGTACAGGCGCAGATCCGCAAGGAACAGCTCGCGTTGGACGGCGAAGAGCGCGCGCAACGCGCCCGCAAACGTGACGAGCAGGCGGAGCTCAAGCGCGCGCAGGAGGAAGCTGGCGCGCCGCAGCGCGCCGCCGAAGACGCGCGCAACGCCCAGGCTTATGAAGAGAAGCAACGTCAACATCAGTTGAACGAGGCACAGCGCAATGCGGAGGCGCCGCAGCGCGCCGCGAACGCGCAGGCCTACGAGGAAAAGCAACGCCAGCACGCGATCGACCAGGCGAAGCGCGGCATCAGCCCGTCGAAGGCCGCGGCCAATCAGCAGGCTTACGATCAGAAGCAGGCCGACTTCCAACGCAAGCTCGACGAAGCTCGTCAGCAGGGCGCGCAGAAGGCTCAGGAACGCGTAGAGAAGCAGCAGAGCTTCGAGAAAAAGCAGGCCGAAGCGGCTCAGCACAAAGCCGACGTCGAGGCGCGTCAGAAGCAGGCAGCCGAAAAAGCGGAGCAGAAACGTCAGGACCAGTTGAAGCAGCAGAAGCAACTCGAAGAGCAGCAGAAGCAGCAACAGTAAGCCGCGCGCGACGTAGCGCTCGTGTGGCGGGCGCCTGCGCGGCTGTAGTATCGCAGTAGTGCACGCATCGGTGCAGGTAGTCGTAGCGCGTTTTAAGCCGGACAGCAACCTCAGGCAACGGGCTGAACATGGCGAACATGCAGCCCACGCAATAGTCGAGCGGAGGCGAGCATGCGCGATCAACATCACGTCATCAACGCGGACACACTTCGCGACCGGATTCTGCAACTGGAATCGGAGCACAGTGGGCTCGACCGTTTGATCGGCCGAATGTCGGATGAGCCCGGCATCGACGACTTCGAGTTGCAGCGCCTGAAAAAGCGCAAACTCAAGGTCAAGGACACCATCATCTTGCTGCAATTGCAGCTCGAACCGGACGTACGCGCCTGAGTTCGCGGCCTGGCAGGCGCCGGGCGCGCGCCGCGCGAGCCGGATTTTGCAGGAAACGCTTGCCTTGAATTCACCGCTTGAAACTTCCCGCCGCGCGTCGGCCGCCGACGAGGCATCACAAACCGGCACACCCGCGCCGCGTCCGGCCGCGTCCGCGCTGAGCGCATCGCTCAATCCACGCCGCGCCGCGGAGCTCAACGAGATCTTCGCCGATAACGGTTTATTGGCCAGGCAGATCGACGGCTATCGCTCGCGCGCGTCGCAGATCGAAATGTCGCGCGCCGTCGCGGCCGCGATGGAAGCCTCGGGCCGCGCGATGCCCGAGCCCGCGATGTTCGAGGCGCAAAAGCGTCCGGCGCGGCGCCTGCAAACGGGCGCCGCCGAGACCGCACCCGACACGGTAGAAGCCGACGAAGCGCAGGCCCTGGACGGCGGCGAGAACACGCTGATCGTCGAGGCAGGCACGGGTACCGGCAAAACCTATGCGTATCTTGTGCCGGCCATGTTGTGGGGCGGCAAGGTGATCGTTTCGACGGGCACCAAGCACCTGCAGGACCAACTCTTTCAGCGCGATATTCCGACCGTGCGCGACGCGCTTGCGGTGCCGGTGTCGGTCGCCATGCTCAAAGGCCGCGCGAACTATCTGTGTCATTACTATCTGCAGCGCACGGCGGATAACGGCCGTTTGCCGTCGCGACAGGAAACGTCGTATCTGCAGGACATCGTCCGGTTTGCAAAGATCACGCGCACGGGCGATAAGGCTGAGCTCGCGAGCGTGCCGGAAACCGCGGCGGTGTGGTCGATGGTCACGTCCACGCGAGATAACTGTCTCGGCCAGGAGTGTCCGCATTACAAGGACTGCTTCGTAATGCAGGCGCGCCGCGAAGCGCAGCAGGCCGACATCGTGGTGGTCAATCACCACCTCTTTTTCGCCGACATCATGTTGCGCGATACCGGCATGGCGGAGCTGCTGCCTACGGCCAACACGGTCATCTTCGACGAAGCGCACCAGCTTCCCGAAACCGCCACGCTGTTTTTCGGCGAGACGCTTTCCACCGCGCAGTTTCTCGAACTTGCACGCGATTGCGTCGCCGAAGGTTTGGGTCATGCACGTGACGCAGTCGACTGGGTCAAACTCGGCTCCACGGTGGAACGCGCCGCGCGTGACGTGCGGCTCGCGTTCAAGGAAGACTCGGTGCGTTTGTCGATCGGTCAGTTGCCGGACGATCATCCGTTGTTTGATGCGCTCGTAGCGCTCGAAACCGAACTTGACACGCTGACTTCCGCGCTCGCAACGCAAGCCGAACGCGCCGAGTCGATCGGCGCGTGTCTGCGCCGCGCACGCGAGCTGCAGGGCGTGCTCGCCGGCTGGACGACGCCGCCTACCGAGCTGGAACGTCAGACGGTCGATGCGGCTCAGAGCGGCTCCGCGGAAGGCAAGGGCGAGCGTGCCGATCCTAACGAGAAGGTGCGTTGGATCGAAGTGTTCGCGCATACCGTGCAGTTGCACGAAACGCCGCTCTCGGTCGCGCCGATCTTCGCCAAGCAGCGCGCAGGTGTGCCGCGTGCGTGGATCTTCACGTCGGCCACGTTGTCGGTGCGCGGCGACTTCACGCACTACGCCGCGCAAATGGGACTCAACGCCAAACGTTCTATGACGTTGCCGAGCCCGTTCGACTACCCGTCGCAAGGGCTTCTGTATGTGCCGCGCAATTTGCCGCAACCGTCGTCACCGACATTCACCGACGCTGTGTTCGACGCAGCTTTGCCGGCGATCGAAGCGTCTGGTGGAGGCGTGTTCATGTTGTGTACGACGCTGCGCGCCGTGGACCGAATCTCCGCCAAGCTGCGAGATGTGATCGAAGCGCGCGGCTGGAACTATCCGCTGCTCGTGCAGGGCGACGCAAGCCGCACGGAATTGCTCGACCGCTTCCGTGCTTATGGCAACGCGATTCTGGTGGGTAGTCAGAGCTTCTGGGAGGGTGTCGACGTGCGTGGCGACGCGCTGTCGCTCGTCGTCATCGACAAGCTGCCGTTTGCGCCGCCTGACGATCCGGTTCTGTCGGCGCGTCTCGACGCGCTGACGAAGAAAGGTCTGAGCCCGTTTGCGGTTCATCAACTGCCGCAGGCTGTTATTACGCTGAAACAGGGTGCCGGCCGACTGATCCGCGCGGAAACCGACCGTGGCGTCTTGATGATCTGCGACACGCGTCTCGTTGATAAACCTTATGGACGCAGAATCTGGCAGAGCTTGCCGCCGTTCAAGCGCACACGTGAAATCGAGGTGGTGCGTGAGTTTTTCGAGGGGAGCGGCGAGGCTGCTCAATAGCCGCGCTTCAATAGCTGCGCTTCAAAGCCGAATGTCGTTGCGATAACCGGACTAGATTGCGCTAATGCTTTAACGAAATCGGCGCCTGAATGACAAAACGCCACGGACGTGAGCCCGTGGCGTTTTGTTTTACTGCTCGAGAAACCGAGACGATATCCCGATGCAGTTTTCGCCCTAAGGCGAACCCTACGCGACAGCTTACTGGCTTGCGCCCGAAGCCGGAGCAGCAGCCGAAGCAGCAGCGCCTGCGTCCGAAGCAGCGGTCGTAGCCGAAGCAGCAGCGTCGCTCGCAGCAGCAGCCGCACCCGAAGCAGCAGCAGCCGAATCCGAAGCTGCAGCAGCAGCCGGTGCCGAAGCGGCAGCTGCGTCGCTAGCCGGGGCAGCGGCTTGGTCGTTGCTCTTGTTGCATGCAGCCAGTGCCACAGCTGCCAACAGGGATGCTACGAGGAGGGATTTCTTCATGATCACGTCCTTTTATGGTTAAAGGTAAGCAACAGCGCAAAATAATACCGGTAATGTGCTCCAACACCGACCTGGGCCGCTGGTGGAGACGCTCTTTTGACGAGCAGGAATCTTCCCTACGGCTTGGGCGGAAATTATATGCACTTTCGTACTGACAATCCATAAATCCGGGGTCAATACGTTGTCTTTCTCATACAAAATTTCAATGTACTGTGTATAACAGACACGCGAGGCTAGGCAAGCTCGCCCATCTGTATCCAGCCCGCACAATACCACTCGTGTAGCCGTGCTGTCACCGACGAATCGTGTGAGAGTGTTACAAAGCGTTTCGCACTCAGACACCGGTGATCGGCGAGATCAAATAACCATTTTTTCGCGCCGTCGATCGACATTTTCTCTCCATTTACGAAGAAAAAACGGCGGTTGTACAACATATTCGTCTTGCGGTCGAGTCGCACACCTGAGCGCGACGCCTGGCTAATGAAACGTGCTTCGTTGAGCGGCCTTCGCGGCGGATCGAAGACGACACTCGGCTTGGGTTCGCTGAGGTACGTGCCAAGGAACGACGCAATGTCCTGCTCATTCCATTTGATGCCAGCAAGGATTGCGCCAACGCGTTCGACCAGCGCGGCAGGCAGTTCCGCCGGCCGGTCCACAGCAGGTTGCTGTGGGTCGCGGTAAAGCGCTCCCGCCTGACCGTTTTCTTCGCCGCGCTCGGCCAGATGGTAGAGAAACTGGGCAGTCAGTTCACCGGCTGACGGCGCGCGAAAGCCGATCGAGCACGTCATGCACTCGCCGTCGGCGACGCCGTCATGGGCAATGTGAGGCGGCAAATACAGCATGTCGCCCGGCTCGAGCACCCACTCCTGTTCCGCTTCGAAGTTCTGTAAAACTTTCAACGGCAGTCCTGCCTGCAGCGTCAGATCTTTCTGCGAACTGATGCGCCAGCGCCGCTTGCCTTTTACTTGCAAAAGAAACACATCGTAGGAATCGAAGTGCGGGCCTACGCCGCCGCCGTCTGTCGCATAAGAGATCATCAGATCGTCCAGACGCGCATCGGGAACGAAGCGGAAGCGGTCCAGCAGGGCCCGCGCGCGATCGTCGTAAAGATCGACGCCCTGCACGAGCAGTGTCCAGGCGCGCTGCTTCAGCGACGGCAGTTCGTCCGGCGCGAAGGGTCCATGTTCAAGCTGCCACTTATTGCGAAAGTGCGTGATGAGGCGCGCTTCGACTTCATCCTGGTCCGCCAGTTCGAAGAACTCGTCGCGCGAGAGCGGCGACTCGACATCAGGAATTGCCTGGCGGATCAATAGAGGCTTTTTCTGCCAGTACCGGCGCATGAATTGCGACGGCGAAAGGTTGCCGAGCAATGGCGTGGGTGTGTCGGGCGAAGGCGGAAGAATCGCGGTAGCCGGCTTTTTAGCCGATGACGAATTGCGTGCCGAAGCTGCTTCGGCCGGGTGGTCAGTGGGCCGCTTGGGCATCGTATAATGTGAGTTGTATTCTGGAGAATCGAATGAAAATCGCAAAGAACACCGTCGTGTCGGTCGCCTACAAGCTGTCGGATGCGCAGGGCAATCTGATTGAAGAGAGCGACGAGCCGATGGTCTATCTGCACGGCGGCTATGATGGCACGTTCCCCAAGATCGAGGAAGAGCTCGACGGCCACGAGGCCGGCTTCGAGACCCAGATCCAGCTCGAGCCGCAAGATGCATTCGGTGAGTACGATCCGGACCTCGTGAAGATCGAGCCGCGTAATCGCTTTCCGGAACCGCTCGAGGTCGGCATGCAGTTCGAAGGCACGCCGGAAGAGGGCGACGAAGACCTCGACTCGCTTGTCTACGTCGTGACCGACGTCGCGGAAGACAAAGTCGTGCTCGACGGCAACCATCCGCTAGCCGGCATGGCGCTGCGTTTTGCGTTGACGGTCAAAGACGTGCGTCCCGCGACCGAAGACGAAATCCAGCATGAACACGCGCATGGCGCCGACGGCCTCGAAGTTCTCGACGAAGACGACGAGGCAGACGACGAAGGCGGCAAGTCAGGGCCCACGCTGCACTGAGCTTGCGGGCGTGCCGGGGGTGCCGGGGGTGCCTGAAGCACCCGGCGCCCCCGTAGCCCCCGTAGCCCCCGGCATGCGTGGCTGCGCGGACGGCACCGTTTGTGCAGGCGGAACCGACGTAGCGGGTCCATATCCGCCGCCGCCCTGGTCGGCTGGAATGCGCGGCAACTGGTCGAGTTGCTGAAAGTCCGGTTGCGGCTGGCCGGGCGTTTGAATTAGCGGCGGCAAGTCCGAGGCCGGTCCAAGCGACGGCACGGCCGGCATCGAGGCGGCGGGCTCTTCCCGCAGCAACGGAGGCTGCGCCGTGGGCATCGGCATTTCCCGCGGTACGTCGCGTACGGTCACACGAAACGGCGGCTTCCTTCCCAAGTCCGCTTCTATCTGAATCCACTGGTTGAGGCGATCATGCGGCGCAAGCGCGACACGCGTGAGATTCGTCACCAGGTTCCCCTTGTCGTTGCGTAGCGGCTGATCGATCACGAAGCCCGCGCTTGCGCGTTCGTCGTCGGTGTGGATGACGAGCACCGGGCCGGGAAAGATCTGAGCGAGCTTCACGAGGCTGCGCTTGAACTCCAGAAATCCGTCGCGGCGCGGATTGTGCCCGAACCGCAGCCAGGCGAAACGCTCGGGCCGTTCATAGCGCTCGGGATCGGGATCGCCCTGAATGAACACGACTATCGCGCGCGCATCGCGGCGCTTCGCAAATTCGCCGGCATGCTCGAGCCAGAACGCATTGGCGATCACCCGGTCCTCGAACTCGCCGTTGCGACCGCCGGCGGTCAGATAATGATTGTTCGGACTCGGCACATTCAGCCCGACGAAGACGGTGTCTCCTGCTTGCCAGCGCACGTTTTCCCGATACGGACGAAAGCGCGATACCTCGCTCTCTCGCGTCAACGCGATCGGGTTCTGACCCATCGAGCTCGCGTCGCTAAAGAGCGTCTGGCGAAGCTGGTCGAGCCGTTCGACCGGATCGAAACCGCCTGCCTGCGCGCTCGCGCAATCGATCCAGTCATGCTGACCAGGAATGAAAAACAGAGCGGGCCGCGACGTTTCCAGCACTGCATGCCGCCGTTCATACAGCGCATCGCGGCAGGCTTCTTTCGGGCCCTTCAGATTGCCGTCGTACACGATGAACGACAGGCCGCGCTCCCGGCCGATTGCATCGATTAGCCGCTGGGTCGGCGCTTCGTCGGCGGGACTTTGCATGGTGTTCGCGATGACCGCGAAACTGTAGCTGGGCGCTGCCGCATACGCCCCCGATGCGGGCAACAAGACAGCAAAGACAGACGCGAAAACGGCGGCGAACCGCCGGCCGCACGCTCGCGTGAAGGCCATAGCCAATTCCGCGCCGGGTCGGCGCGGACGTCGCGCAAGACAGCGGCGTGCGTCAGTGATCGGCATCCGGCGCTGCGGCCAGCTCGTGCAGTTCATACAGCAGATCGAGCGCTTCTCGTGGCCGCAGATCGTTCGGATCGATGCCGCGCAGACGCTCGACGAGCGCTGTCATTGCAGGCGATTGCGAAGGCGTTTCACTGCCAGCACGTTCGTCGTCCGCATCTTCGAGCAACATCGGCAACGGCGCGGCGAACAGATCGAGTTGCGGAGTGGGCTGCGCCGCCGACTGCTGTTCCAGGTGTGCGAGATGCTTGCGCGCCGCGCGAATCACCGCGTTCGGCACGCCGGCGAGCTGCGCGACCTGCAAGCCGTAGCTCTGGTTCGCCGGACCTTCGTTGACGGCGTGCAGGAACACGATGCCGTGTCCGTGTTCGACCGCCGACAGGTGCACGTTGGCCGCTTGCGGAAATTCGGCGGGCAACTGTGTCAGCTCGAAATAATGTGTCGCGAAAAGCGTATGGCAGCCGTTGTGCGAAAGCAGATGCCGCGCGATCGCCCATGCGAGCGCGAGACCGTCGAAGGTAGACGTGCCGCGGCCGATCTCATCCATCAACACGAGGCTTTGCGGCGTCGCGTCGTTCAGGATCGCGGCGGCTTCGGTCATTTCCACCATGAACGTCGAACGTCCGCCGGCGAGATCGTCCGCTGCGCCGATACGCGTGAAAATGCGATCGATTGGGCCGAACGCCGCGCGCCGGGCGGGCACGTAGCTGCCCACGTACGCGAGCAACGCGATCAGCGCCGTCTGACGCATGAAGGTCGATTTACCGCCCATGTTGGGGCCGGTGATCAGCAGCAGCTTGCGCTCGGGCGTAAGCGTGCAGTCGTTTGCGATGAATTGCTCGACCTGCGCTTCGACAACCGGATGACGTCCCTGTTCGATTTCAATGCCTGCGTTCGGCGAGAAGCTCGGCGCAACCCAGTCGAGTGCGCGGGCACGTTCGGCAAAGGCGGTCAGCAGATCGAGCTCCGCGAGTGCCGACGCGACGCGCTGGCAATCCGGAATGAACGGCAGCAGCGTTTGCAACAGCGCGTCGTAAAGCGAACGCTCGCGGGCAAGCGCCCGTTCCTGCGCGGAGAGCGCCTTGTCTTCGAACGTTTTCAGTTCCGGCGTGATGTAGCGCTCGGCGTTCTTTAACGTCTGACGGCGGCGATAGTCGTCCGGCACCTTGTCGGTCTGGCCGCGCGTGACCTCGATATAGAAGCCGTGCACTTTGTTGTATTCGACGCGCAGATTGCCGATGCCAGTGCGCGCGCGTTCACGCGTTTCGAGATCGATCAGGAACTGCCCGCAGTTCTCCGAAATATCCCTGAGCTCGTCGAGCTCCGCATCGTATCCGCGCGCGATGACACCGCCGTCTCGCACCATGGCGGCCGGCTCCTGTGCGATAGCGCGCGTGAGCAACTCGACGCAAGCTTGCGGCGGTTCGAGCGACGCGTCGATGCGAGCGAGCGAATCCGCATTCGATGAAACAGCCGCCACCTTTGCGCGAAGCTCGGGCAGCGCGGCGAAGGTGTCGCGCAAGCTCGACAGATCGCGGGGCCGCGCGGAAAGCAGCGCAAGCCGTCCGGTGATTCGCTCGATGTCGGAGATATGTCGCAGTGCGCTGCGCAGCGAGTCGACGTCCGCACCCGCGGGCGCCTCGAGCAGGGCGCCGATAGCCTGCTGACGCGACTGCGCGACGAGCGGGTCGCGCGGCGGATGATGAAGCCAGTGCCGCAGCAAGCGGCTGCCCATGGTCGTGCAGCACGTGTCGAGCAATGAGCACAGCGTGGGCGACTCGGTGCCGCGCAGCGTCTGCGTAATTTCCAGGTTGCGCCGCGTGGCGGGGTCGAGGCCGATATATTCGGACTCGTATTCGACCTTCAGACTGCGCACGTGCCGCAGTTGCTGACCTTGCGTGGCCGCCGCGTACAGCAGCAACGCGCCGGCCGCGCCGCATGCGCAAGTGAGTGAATGCGCGCCAAAGCCGTCGAGGCCCGCTACTTCAAGTTGATCGCACAGACGTTGCGTGCCTGAGGCGACATCGAAATGCCATGCGGGCACGCGAGTCAGTGCGCGCGCGCCGGTGGGCGGTGTCCAGCTCGCGGAATCCGCAGCGGTGTCGGCAACCAGAATTTCCGCAGGGCCGATCCGTTCGAGCGCCGCTGCCACCTGATCAGGTGCGACTTCCGCGAGCCGCAACGCGCCGCTCGCGAGATTCAGCCACGCGAGGCCGACTCCCGTCGCGACGCCGCGACGGTTGTGCGCGACGCACATGGCGAGCAGAAAGACGTCGCTTTTGTCCGACAGCAGCGCGGCGTCCGTTAGCGTGCCCGGCGTGACGACGCGCACCACCTTGCGCTCGACTGGACCTTTAGATGTGGCCGGGTCGCCGATCTGCTCACAAATAGCGACGGATTCGCCGAGCTTTACCAGCTTCGCCAGATACTGTTCGACCGCGTGATGCGGCACGCCCGCCATCTTGATCGGATTGCCCGCCGACGCGCCGCGCTGCGTGAGCGTGAGATCGAGCAGACGTGCGGCTTTTTCCGCGTCTTCGAAAAAGAGTTCGTAGAAGTCGCCCATCCGGTAGAACACCAGCGTGCCCGGATGCTCCGCCTTGATGCGCAGATACTGCTGCATCATCGGAGTGTGTTGTGCGACGTCGCTGGCCGCTGCGGTTTGAGTGCCCATCCTCGGTATCTTTTTGCGTTAGCTGTTCAGGGCGTGAGTTTAACCCGCCGACGCGGCGAGCGGACCCTGGCCGGATGGCCAACCCACGCTGTCACGCGGATTGTTCGGGGCGCAAGCACAGGCAAGCATATTCCGGGCAAACGCAGGCTCACACCGGCACACCCTGGCGCAGCAAACCCGTGCACACGTCCGCGACATGCACGAATAACTTCCGCGCTCGTGCAGACGTCATTCTTCAAGCAGCGCGCGCATATCGGCAGTGCGTTCGTTCGCCGCGCTGCGCCGTTTCGCGAGCCACATCATGAACGTGATGAACGCGCCGAACACGACGATGATCCATTGCGCTGGCATCTTCGCGGTGAGCAGCAGCGCGTACGCGCCGAGCATCAGCAGCACGGCCAGATTCTGGTTGAAGTTCTGCACCGCGATCGAATGGCCGGCAGACAGCAGCGTCGCGCCGCGATGCTGAAGAATCGCGTTCATCGGCACGATGAAAAAGCCGGACAGCGCGCCGAGCAGGATCATCAGCGGATAGGCGAGAAGGATATAAGCCGGTGCGACATATGAGCCGATGTGGACGCCGGCGTCGGCGGGGAACAGGTTCTTGTTGTAGAACGCCATTGCAATCGCCACCGCGCCGGTGACGATGCCGACCGGCAGCACCTTGAGCGAACGGCGCAGCGGAATCAGCGCGGCCGCCGCTGCCGCGCCGACGGCAATGCCCAGACCGGTGACGCCCTGCATGACGGCCGCTTTCGAGAGCGACAAGCCGAGGTTCACATTGGCCCATTTCAGCACGAGCAATTGCAGCGTCACGGCTCCGCCCCACATGAGCGTCGTCACCCATAACGCGATCTGTGCGAGTTTGTCGGCCCACAGCACGTTGAAGCAATGATAGAAGTCGCCGACGAGCTTCGTCGGTTCTGACAGGCGGTTCGGATAACGGGCGCCGGTGTCGGGAATGAACACGTTGATGCCCGCGGCGATAGCGTAGGTGAGCATCACGGCGAACATCGCAAGATCGGCCGACGAGCGGATCAGCGGCAGATGAGCGTGTGCAACGAATTTATCGGCAAATGTGCTGATGAGCGCACCGCCCACCATCGTGCCGACGATCGTCGACAGCACGGTCGCCGATTCCAGCCATGCGTTTGCCTTGACGAGTTTTTCGGCCGGCAGCAGCTCGGTGAGAATGCCGTACTTCGCAGGCGAATACGCGGCCGCGCCGAAGCCGACCACGCCATAGGCGATCATCGGATGCACGCCCACGATCATCATCAGACAGCCGCTCGCCTTCAGCGCGTTCGAGATGAACATCACGTGGCGCTTTTGCATGGAGTCCGCGAACGCGCCGACGAAGGGCGCGAGCAGCACGTACGAGACGGTGAAAAAAATCTGCAGCAACGGCGTGACCCACGCGGCCGACCGGATCACCGACAACAATGCGATGGCGGCGATCAGCAGAGCATTGTCCGCCAGCGACGAAATGAACTGCGCCGCGATAATTGTGTAGAAGCCTTTTTTCATGAAGCGGATGGGAAGCTGCGCGCTAGCCTTAGGCGCAGAGAAGGGCGCAAACGAGGCGCGCATGCGGGCGCAGCGTGGAACGCGAAATGCAGCCGGCGAGAGAGGTGCGCCGGCGCGGCTTCCCGCTTTGTAGCACGAACGCTCGCACGATGCAGGCGCGCCAACGAAAAAGCGGCCGAAGCCGCTTGTCGTGATTCTGCTCGCTGCGATTCCTGACTCGCTCGATTCTCTCCTTGCATTGACGCAGATTGAAAGGACCGGGCGAGCCGGTTGCAGTTCTCTGTATGTCGGGAAACTGACTACGACCGAGCCTCGCTACGCGCTGTTAAGCCGCTTGCTGGCGCGTGCGGCTGTAGCGCGACAGGATTGGCACCATCTGCGCGTAGATCTTCGGATTGCCGGCGACAATTTCGCCAACGTGCAGGAACTCGGAGTCACCGGTGTAATTGCCCACCAGACCGCCTGCTTCCGTAATCAGCAGGCTGCCCGCGGCGACGTCCCACGGGTTCAGGCCTTGCTCGAAGAAGCCGTCCATGCGGCCCGCGGCGACGTTCGCGAGATCGAGCGCGGCGGCGCCCGGACGGCGCAGGCCCGCGCACGCTTGCGTCATTTCCGCGAACTGGCGGCCATACGCTTCGAGGCCGTCGGTTTCGCGGAACGGAAAGCCGGTGCCGATCAGGCCGTCGGCCAGCCGGTCACGCTTGGCGACGCGAATGCGGCGGTCGTTCAGGAACGCGCCGCGGCCACGCGAAGCTGTGAAGAGGTCGTTGCGGGTCGGATCGTAGACCACGGCCTGCGTCACGATGCCCTTGTGAGCCAGCGCGATCGACACGCAGTAGTACGGGAAGCCGTGAATGAAGTTGGTGGTGCCGTCGAGCGGATCGATGATCCACTGGTACTCGGACTCGTTGTCCGACTTGCCGGATTCTTCGGCGAGGATCGCGTGATCGGGATAGGCGGTCTTCAGCGTGTCGATGATTGCAGCTTCAGACGCTTTGTCGATCTCCGTGACGAAATCGTTGTGCTGTTTCTTGCTGACCTGAATCAGATCGAGGTCGAGCGACGCGCGGTTGATGATTTGAGCTGCGCGGCGCGCGGCCTTGACAGCGATATTGAGCATGGGATGCATGGATTGATCCTTGTGCCGGGGCAGCACGGCTGCTTGCCGGTGAATGGCGCTACGCGCACACTAATTAGCGCCCTCGATGAGGCGCAGAAACAGCACGGAATGCTCGCCCGGCACGTGACCGGTACGCATTCCGCCAACGGAGACGAATTGAATAAGAACGAAGCGCCCGGTTTTGCCCATTGCATGCACTGACTGTGCCGGACGCGAATCGCGATATTTTACCTCAGTCCGCAGGTCGCGGCAGCGTTCGAGGCGGGCAGGGCCGTCGTGCGCATTTCAATGGGCGAGCGGCGTGGGACGTGACAAGCGATGCGACGTGCCTAAGACGGGCAACGCGGCGCGTGCCATCACGTGCCATCGCGTGCCATCGCGTGCAACGTCGCAGGTATTTCGGTGTATCCCTGCGTTGGCGCTACCATACGCGTTCTTTCGCTAGCAGAATTTCACCGTGGACCACACCCACCATTCCTCCGATCCCGCCGTGGCAGACCTACGCGGCGGCTTCACCTCTACACGCTTCGTGCTCGTCGAACCGAGCCATCCGGGCAACGTCGGCGCCGCCGCTCGGGCGCTCAAAACCATGGGTTTTTCGCGGCTCGTGCTGGTCTCGCCCCGTGTGCCGAATGTGCAGAGCGATCCGGAAGCCATCGCAATGGCAAGCGGCGCCGACGACGTGCTCGCCACGGCCCATGTCGTGCCGACGCTTGCCGATGCACTCTCCGGCGTGCATTGGTCGATCGCGCTGACGGCGCGGCAGCGCGAATACGGTCCTCCACAATGGACGCCCCGCGCAGCCGCAAGTCTCGCGCGCGACGAGGCGTTGCACGGCGAGATCGCGCTCGTGTTCGGCAACGAGCGCACTGGCTTATCGAATGAAGACGTCGAGCGATGCAGCGCGCTTGCCCACATTCCCGCCAATCCCGCCTACAGTTCGCTCAACCTCGCACAAGCGGTGCAGGTGTTGGCGTACGAGTTGCGGATGATCTATCTGACGAGCGGTGCCGATACAAGCGCGCCTGCCATGCGTGCGCCGCAAACGTCGGCCGCATCTGCCGAGCCGGCAGGCGCGCGTGCTGCGAGCAATGAAATTGAAAGCATGTTTGCGCACCTCGAAAGCGCGCTCGTCGCAATCGAGTTTCTCGACCCCGCGAATCCGAAGAAGCTGATGTCGCGCTTGCGGCGGCTCTTTGCGCGCTCGGGCCTCGAGCGGGAGGAAGTCAATATCGTGCGAGGCATCGCCAAACATATCCTCCTGAAGACGGGCCACAAGGACGGTGGCTCGCAGTAGCGCGGCGCCCTAGCTGTACGAGCGGCAGGTTGGCGGCGCTCGACTAACACGACGACCTTTTGCGCTACATGGACTTCCGGCAGGTTTTCGGGAACCGTCCTACAATCCTCCAGACGTTCTAAGCAAAGCTGCCGCGCTGCTATGCGGCGCTCCTGCATGCGCAATGCGGTTAGCGCATGCGGTCTCTATCCCACACAACACAGTCCTGCCATGTTCACGAGACTTCGCGAAGACATTGCCACGATCCGCGAGCGCGATCCCGCTGCCCGCAGTGCCTGGGAGGTGCTCACGTGTTATCCGGGCTTGCACGCGCTGGTGCTTCACAGGCTCGCGCACGCATGCTGGCAGGCGCGGCGCCGCTGGCTCGCGCGTTTCGTCTCGCAGATGGCGCGCTTCATGACCGGCATCGAAATTCATCCGGGGGCGACGGTCGGGCGTCGTGTGTTCATCGATCACGGCATGGGCGTGGTGATCGGCGAGACCGCACAGATCGGCGACGATTGCACGATCTACCAAGGCGTGACGCTCGGCGGCACATCGCTCACGCGCGGCGCAAAACGGCATCCGACGCTCGAGCGCGGCGTGATCGTCGGTGCGGGCGCGAAGGTTCTCGGCGGTTTTACGATCGGCGCGGACGCGAAGATTGGATCGAATGCAGTGGTGACCAAGCCCGTGCCGGCTGGCGGCACTGCTGTGGGCAATCCGGCGAGAGTCATCGTGCCTGCGGCGGCTTCGACTGCTGCCGCGGCCGCTGCGGCTTCGGTCGTCGCGAAAGCGGCCGCCAGTGCGGGGGGCAACGGGGTTGATAGTGCGGCTGTGAATGCGGCTGTCAATGCGCCTATCGACGGCGTCGCGAGTGCTGCTCTCGACCCTGCAACGAACGCACCCGCTTCCGCGAACGACACAACGCGTGAGAGCGGCAAGCTCGCTGTCGAGCGTAGCGGCTTCTGCGCATACGGGATCACGCCGAATGCCGACGATCCCGTGTCGCTTGCCATTCATGGGCTCATCGATCATGCGGCCACGCAAGCGAAACGCATCGACGAAATCGTCATGGCGCTCGAGCATCTCGGCACCAGTCTCGAAGGACTGCAAGGCGCCGACGCAGCACTGCTGGATTTGCGACGCCTGTCCGCGGCCATTGCAGGGAAGCTGGATGGAGCAGTGGTGGGGCGTTGATCCGACCGGTGACGGATCAGTAGTGACGCCGCTGTGCGCAATGCGCGGCGGCCTTTCTTTGCATCGAGCTCAATCGAGCGGCAACGCGCGAATTCCCTCGGCGTCGATACGCAGATAGCCGCCGCGCCGTTCGCCATGATCCAGATCCCAGTCCGGCAGTACCCAGCGTATTCCGCCGGGCTCGCGATGACGAGCAGGGCGGTGCGTATGCCCGTGAATCATCGTTGCCGCTTTCGACCATTTGAATAACGACGCGACGCCTTTCGGCGTCACGTCGTATTTCAGCGAGACAGGCCGCGAGCGGCCATGCTCGCTCTTCGACCGCATGTTTTCCGCAAGTGCCTGACGCCACGAAAACGGCGACGCGAGAAACAGCATCTGCGCGAGACGATTGCGCGCGAAGCCACGGAAGATCTGATAACCGCGATCGGCGGTGCACAGGCGATCGCCGTGCGCGAGCGCGATGCGCGTGCCGAATGCGGTGATCACGAACGGATCGGGTAGCCAGATTGCGCCGGCCGCTCGCATGAAGCGCTTGCCGAGCAGAAAATCGCGATTGCCATGCATGATGTAAAGCGCAATACCGCGCTCGGTCAGCGTGTGCAAAAGAGCGGCCATGCGCGCGACGAACGGCTCGACGAGCATGTCGTCGCCGATCCAGTATTCGAACAGATCGCCGAGAATGAAAACGGAATCCGCCTGGTCGGCTGTGACCCGAATGAAGTGTTCGAACGCGGCGACCGTGCGCGGAATCGCCTCGCTCAAATGAATGTCGGAGAGAAACAAAAACGGGCGTGCGGCGTGCGGGCGTTTGCCCTCGCCAGGCACGCCCGCGGCGACGCTTCGCAGCGGCGTTTCTTGCAGCATTGAAGGTGCCTGAGTCTGGTCTTTATAGTGTGAGCGCGCCTGCGACCGGCAATCAGTCGACGATCACGGCCTTTTCGATCACGACGTCGTCAACCGGCACGTCCTGATGAAAACCCTTCGAACCCGTCTTGACCTTCTTGATCTTCTCGACGATGTCCATGCCTTCGACCACCTTGCCGAACACGGCATAGCCCCAGCCTTGCGGTGTGGGCGACGAGTGGTTCAGGAAGTCGTTGTCGTTCACGTTGATGAAGAATTGCGCGGTTGCCGAATGCGGGTCGTTGGTGCGAGCCATCGCGACGGAACCGTTCACGTTCTTCAGACCGTTGTTCGCCTCGTTGTTGATCGGCTCGGCCGTCGGCTTCTGCTTCATGCCGGGTTCGAAGCCGCCGCCCTGAATCATGAAGCCGTCGATCACGCGGTGGAACACCGTGTTGTCATAGTGGCCGGCCTTCACATAGTTGAGGAAGTTCTCAACCGACTTCGGCGCTTTCTCGGCGTCCAGTTCGAGTTTGATGACGCCGTGGTTCGTATGTAGTTCAACCATGATGGAATCCTTTGATGAACAGGGTGGGTGAAAGAGGCGCGGTGAGCCGCCGTGTGCATTCATGCGCTTGCGTGCGTTTTGCGTGCGCTTCATGCATTCGACTGCGGGCCGCGCCGGGGCGTGATCTGACGCTTGCGTGAGCGTACCGTGTTCCGTTAGTGCTGTTGTACTGTCGTTGTACTGCTATTTGCTGCTGACGACGCTAGCCGATTCGATCACCACCGGCTTCTGGGGTACGTCGCCCATTGGGCCGCGCGTGGTGGTCGGCGTGCCTTCGATCTTCTTCACGACCTCCATGCCGCTCGTGACCTTGCCGAACACTGCGTAGCCGTTGCCATCCGGATTCGGGTAGTCGAGGCCGGCGTTGTCCACCGTGTTGATGAAGAACTGCGCAGTGGCCGAATTCGGATCGCTGGTGCGCGCCATGGCCAGTGTGCCTGCCATGTTCTTCAGACCGTTGCGGCTTTCAAGCGGAATCGGCGCGCGCGTGGGCTTTTCAGCGAAGCTTTGCGTATAACCGCCGCCCTGAATCATGAAGCCGCGAATGACACGATGAAAGATCGTACCGCTGTACTGACCGGACTTCACATAGTCGAGAAAGTTGGCGACTGTCTTGGGCGCTTTCTCAGGATACAACTCGACGCGAATATCGCCTTCCGACGTCTTGAGGAGGACGGACGGATGCGCGGCTTGCGAACCGGACTGCGCAGACGCCGGTGCGTTTGCGATCAGGGCGGCGCTGCCGAGCGCCAACATCAACCATTTCATGAAGATCCTCAGGGTTGGAAAAAACGTATGGCCGCGAAGGTGGCGGCTTTATTGCGAGGGCGCCATGTAAGGCGGCATGGCGAGCGAGCCGTTTGCGCCGCCGTACTGGAAGCTCGGCGTTTGCGTCATGTTCGCGGTGGCCCGTTCCGTGTAGTTCTCTTGCACTGCAGCGGCTCGCTTGGTCGACTTGCCCGTTTTGGGCGGCGACACGATCTTCTGGATGTCGGCGAGGCGCTGCGTGGTCGTGGCGCTTGCCTTGCCGAGGCTCTGCGCGCGCCGGTACGCTTCGTTGGCCATGCGCAGGTAGAGGTCGCCCAGGTTCTCATAAGCGAGGCCGTAGCCAGGGTTCACCTTGGTCGCGGTTTCGAGCGCCGCGCGCGCTTCCACATAACGGCCGTGCTTCGCGTACAGCGCGGCGAGATTGTTATACGGCTCGGGCAACTCGGGATACAGCTGCGTGAGCTCGGTGAAGGCGGTGATCGCTTCGTCGTCGCGATTCAGATGCGCGAGCACCGTGGCGCGCTTGAACTTGGCCTGCGCGTCGCGCGGGTTCGTGGCGATGCGCGCGTCGAGCTGCGTCAGCGAGGCTTGCCAGTCTTTCTGTGCGATGGATGCGTCGATTTCCGGCGTGTTGTCGCGCACTGCGGGACCTTGCGACACGGTCGGCGTTTTCTGCGCGAACGCTGCGGCGCCCGGCACGATGCCAAGGGCGACAGCCACGGTAAAGCGCAGCGTGACGGCGCGTGCGAGGCTGCGTGCAACGTCACGCGCAATGCCGCGGCGGGCGCTGCCCACGGGGCTCTCGAAGGCCGTCGCGGCAAGGGTCGCAGCGCTGCGCGCGCGGCCGCTGGAAGGTTTCATAGGCTCGGGTCTGGATGTTATACTCCGAGCCATTCTAACAAAAGGTCTGCGCGTTCCGTCGAACCGCCGGCTGTCTTTTCGCCACTCGTGGTCGTCTCCGCCTTGATAGCAGTCTGACCGCCGCACCAGGTGCACCGGTTTGCTGCTGTGCGTGTTTTAACAGTCGGGCGACAGCCGGACATAGCCAGACTCAGTCGGGTAATAGTCAAGCAGCAGTCAAGCAACAGCCCGGCTTGGAGTCAGGTAATAGTCAGGCAACAGTTCGTCCCGGCCGTCTTGTGTTTGCGGTCGGCACGCACGAAACACATTGCGGATTTCTTTCGGCCCACGCACCGTTCTCTATGGAATCACTGCGCATCTACAACACGCTCGCGCGTGACAAGCAAACTTTCGTGCCCCTGCAAGCAGGCGTCGTGCGGATGTACGTCTGCGGGATGACCGTGTACGACTATTGTCACATCGGTCATGCGCGCGTGATGGTCGTATTCGACATCGTGCAGCGGTGGTTGCGCACGCTCGGCTACGACGTAACGTACGTGCAAAATATCACGGACATCGACGACAAGATCATTCGCCGCGCCGTCGAAAACGGCGAGACGATCAAGTCGCTGACCGACCGCTTCATCCATGCATTGCATGAAGACGCGGACGCGCTCGGCATCGAGCGGCCCGACATCGAGCCTCGCGCCACCGACTTCATTCCTCAGATGCTCGGCATGATCGAGAAGCTCGAAGCGAACGGCTACGCGTATCAGGCGAGCGACGGCGACGTGAATTACGCGGTGCGCAAGTTTGCGGGCTACGGCAAACTTTCCGGCAAGTCGCTGGAAGATTTGCGCGCGGGCGAGCGCGTTGCCGCAAACGACGCGAAAGAAGACCCGCTCGACTTCGTGTTGTGGAAGCAGTCGAAGGCCGGTGAGCCCGCCGACACCGGCTGGGATTCGAAGTATGGCCGTGGCCGTCCCGGTTGGCATATCGAATGCTCGGCTATGGGTTGCACGTTGCTCGGCGAGCGCTTCGACATTCATGGCGGCGGGCAGGACTTGCAGTTTCCGCACCACGAAAACGAAATCGCGCAAAGCGAAGCGGCTACCGGTCAGACCTTCGTGAATTACTGGATGCACAACGGCTACGTGCAGATCGACAATGAGAAGATGTCGAAGTCGTTGAATAATTTCTTTACGATTCGCGAAGTATTGGCGCAGTACGATGCCGAGGTCGTGCGTTTTTTCATCGCACGCGCGCATTACCGCTCGCCGTTGAATTACAGCGACGTGCATATCGACGATGCCCGCAACGCCCTCGGCCGTTTGTACACCGCGCTCAAGGACGTCACGCCGGACGGCGCCGCGCTCGACTGGAACGAAATGCATGCCCAACGTTTCCAGGCAGCAATGAATGACGACTTCAACACGCCGGTTGCAGTGTCGGTGTTGTTCGAGTTGGCAACTGAAGTAAATCGCACGCGCGACCCCGCGCTGGCCCGTCAATTGCGCTCGCTCGGCGCGGTGCTCGGGTTGCTCGGGCGCGAGCCGCGTGCATACCTGCAGCAGGCAGCGGGCGCCGCGGTACAGGGCGCGCTGGACCCCGCCGCGATCGAAGCGAAGATCGCCGAGCGCGTGGCCGCCAAGCAGGCGAAAGACTATGCGGCAGCAGACCGGATCCGGGCCGAATTGCTCGAGGCCGGCGTTGCACTTGAAGACAAACCCGGCGGGTTGACCGAGTGGCGGCGCGTGTGAGCGCACCTCGTACTTCCCTCTGAACGACTCGCCAGGCAGGAGGCAGGATGGCAACGGCCACGAAGACGCCGGCTAAACGAGCCACGTCTCAAACAAACGCAGCAGCCGCACCGAAGTCGACTCGAACGTCGGCTCGCACGGCAAGCAGCGCGGTGAAAGCGGCATCGTCGAAAGGCGCGGGGGCGGCGGCGAAAACCGCGGCCGGCGCTTCGAAAAAGACCGCGGTCAAGCGTGCGCTCAACGGCACGTCCGCGCACGCGCCGGTTGCGAAACGCGGTAAAGCATCGTCCGGCAGAACGTCGCGCTCGAATAGCGGCAGCAGCAACGGCGCGTTGCCCGCAGAACTTGCAGGCGACGTGCAGGAAATCGCACGCGTCGCGAAGGCGCAAGAGGGTGAGGGAGGCGAGATCGTGCGCAAGACGCGTGCGTCGTCCGCGGCGGGCGGAGAAGCGGCGAGCGCAAGCGAAGTTGCGGTGCCGGTGCAGATCGGCGGCCTCGCGCCCGAAGTGACGCGTCCCGACTACTGGGACAAGGCGTGCGCCGATCTCGTCAAGCGCGATCGCATTTTGAAGAAGCTGATTCCGAAGTTCGGTCCGGTGCATCTTCTGAGTCGCGGCGACCCGTTCGTCACGCTCGCGCGCTCGGTCGTCGGTCAGCAGATTTCGGTGGCGTCCGCCCAGGCCGTATGGGCGAAAGTCGCGGCCGCATGTCCGAAGCTTGTGCCGCAGCAGTTCATCAAGCTGGGGCAGGAAAAGCTGACCGCCTGCGGCTTGTCGAGACGCAAGGCGGAGTACGTGCTCGATCTCGCGCAGCACTTCGTTTCCGGTGCGTTGCACGTCGGCAAGTGGAGGTCGATGGAAGACGAGGCGGTGATCGCCGAACTCACGCAGATTCGCGGCATCGGCCGCTGGACCGCGGAGATGTTCCTGATCTTCAACCTGTCGCGTCCGGACGTTCTGCCGCTTGACGACCTCGGTCTGATTCGCGCGATCAGCGTCAATTATTTTAGCGGCGAGCCCGTCACGCGCAGTGAAGCGCGCGAGGTCGCAGCGAACTGGGAGCCGTGGCGCACCGTCGCCACCTGGTACATGTGGCGTAGTCTTGACCCATTGCCGGTCGACTACTGAAACAATAGAAGCGATGCCGCTTTGCAGCTATCAATTGTTGGATTTTGATAGTTGCGAAGTGGTTTAGACATCGGCGAGCGCGGTTAGAATACGCGCTGCCGGTAAGTCCAAGGATTAAAACCAATGAAGACCACCTTTCTGGATTTCGAACAGCCGATCGCTGAACTCGAAGCAAAGATCGAAGAATTGCGCTTCGTGCAGGACGATTCGGCCGTCGATATTTCGGAAGAGATCGAGCGGCTGTCCAAGAAGAGCCAGCAGCTCACCAAAGATCTGTACGCGAACCTCACGCCGTGGCAGGTTTCGCAAATCGCCCGACATCCGCAGCGCCCGTACACATTCGACTATGTGAACGAGCTATTCACCGATTTCCACGAACTGCACGGCGACCGCCACTATGCGGACGACCTGTCGATCGTCGGCGGCCTCGCGCGTTTCAACGGCCAGGCCTGCATGGTGATCGGTCATCAGAAGGGTCGCGACACGAAAGAGCGCGCGCTGCGCAACTTCGGCATGCCGCGTCCTGAAGGCTATCGCAAGGCCGAGCGTCTGATGCGTCTCGCCGAAAAATTCAGCCTGCCGATCTTCACGTTCATCGATACGCCGGGCGCTTATCCTGGCATCGGTGCCGAGGAGCGCGGGCAGTCGGAAGCCATCGGCCGCAACCTGTATGTGATGGCAGAACTGAAAACGCCGTTGATCGCAACGATCATTGGCGAAGGCGGTTCGGGCGGCGCACTTGCTATCGCGGTCGGCGACAGCGTGCTGATGCTGCAATTCTCGACCTATTCGGTGATCTCGCCGGAAGGCTGCGCGTCGATTCTGTGGAAGAGCGCGGCGAAAGCGCCGGAAGCAGCGGAAGCGCTCGGCCTCACCGCGCATCGTCTGAAAGCGCTCGGCCTGATCGACAAGATCGTCAACGAGCCGCTCGGCGGCGCGCATCGCGACCCGAAGGGCATGGCTGCCATGCTGCGCCGCGCGCTTGCCGATTCGCTGCGCCAGTTCCAGGGCATGAGCATCAACGACCTGCGTCAACGCCGTTTCGAACGCCTGATGTCATACGGCAAGTTCAAGGAAACGACGCCGGGCGCCTAAGCCCGCGCGTTCTCTCTTCGTCCATCGGCGCGTGACGCTTTAATACTGCGCTGAACGACGTGACTTCTCCCGCCGAATCGCCCGCTGATCGCCTCGTTTTCGAGGCGATCAGCGTTGCGCTTGCCGCTTTGCCTTCTCATGCCCGGATTGCGGTCGCGTTCAGCGGCGGCGTCGATTCGAGCGTGCTGCTCGATGCGGCCGTGCGTGTTGCGGGCGTGTCGCGTTGCGTGGCGCTTCATGTGCATCACGGCTTGAGTGCTAACGCCGATGCGTGGCTTGCGCATTGTGATGCCTTCGCGCAGGAACGCGGCGTCGAGTTCGCGGTGCGGCGCGTCGAGGTGTCGCGCGATGCAGGTGTCAGCGTGGAGGCCGCCGCGCGCGATGCCCGCTATCGCGCGCTAGACGCGCTTTGCGCAGAGCATGACGTTCATTCGCTATGGCTCGCGCAGCACGCGGACGATCAGGCTGAAACCGTGCTGCTGCAACTGCTGCGCGGCGCCGGCCTCGCAGGTCTGGCGGCCATGGCGCGGGAGTCTTCGCCTTCGGGTTCAGCGGCGGTGCGCGTGCGGCCTTTGCTTCATCTGCTGCGCGCGCAACTCGAACAGTACGCGAGCGCACGCCATCTGCGCTGGATCGACGACGAATCGAACGCGGACACGCGCTACGCACGCAACGCGCTGCGCCACCACGTCACGCCTGCGTTGGCCGTGCACTTTCCCGGCTTCCGCGATGCGCTCGCCCGCACCGCGTCGCACGCCGCTGCAGCGCAACGCTTGCTGGACGAACTGGCGCGTATCGACCTCGCCATCGTCTCGCGCGACGACGGCCGTACGCTCTCTCACGACGCGCTCATCGCGCTCGATGACGACCGCGCGCTCAACCTGATGCGCTACTGGATGCGCGCGCAGGGCTTCGTCGCCGCATCGAGCGCGCGTCTTGGCGACGCGCTGCGTCAACTGCGTGAAGTAGGCGCGGGCGGCGACGGGCACCGCTTGCGTATCGACCACGCAGGGCACGCGTTGCGCAGCTATCGAGGACTCGTGTACTGGGAAGCCGGCGATAGCGGCGACCCCGCCGACGAGTCTGCGCTTGTCGAACGCGAGGTTAGCGAACTTGCCTGGCACGGCGAAGCGACGTGGCGTTTGCCACAATGGCGCGGCACGTTCGTGTTCGAAGCGGTAGAGGCGGCTTCATCGGCTAGCACTGCTTCATCCGATGCGATTCCCGTTAATGTCTTACAGCGTGAGTTGCTCAGCGCGCGTGCGCGCAGCGGCGGCGAACGCATGCGCACGAGCGATGCGCCCGGCGCGCCCAGTCGGACGCTCAAAAACCTGTTCCAGGAACGCGGGATTCCCGCATGGAAGCGTGAAGTGCCGCTGCTGTATATTGGCGAAGAACTGCTCTTCGTGCCGTTGCTCGGCGTGAATCGCGCCGCGTTGTCGGCAACGTTGCCGCCCGGCGAGGCCTGCGTAACGATCGTCTGGCGCGAGGATCTGCTGATCGCCTGACCGGCCGGTCGGTCGCACGGTGATCAACTTTGAGTCTTCAAATAGGGCGCGAGTACCGGTTCGAACGAGGCGACGAAAAAAGGTGCCGAGGTGCGCGCTGCAAGCGTTTGCTGGCGGCGTTGCGAGCCTCGCCGCGGGCTGTGCGGCTTGTCTTTTTGCGTACGATCGGGTACGTTAACTTGTTTGCCCGACCCGCTTTTGCCGTCGCTTTTGTCGGTTTTCCGATCGTGATCCGAATTTTCCGGTAAGCCATTAGCGATCAATCACGGGCAAATCCGCGCGTGCTGCACGCGCGCTGCATTTACGCCGCCACACACTTTGCCGCCGTTCACGAGACGTTGCGCCCCTGTGCTTTTGTGCGGTCGTCGCGAGCGCGCCAGCGCGGTTTCTCCTCCAGTTCAGAACGACAATGGCACTCATCGTACATAAATACGGCGGCACTTCGATGGGCTCGGTCGAGCGCATCAAGAACGTCGCCAAGCGCGTCGCGAAATGGCATAAGGCCGGTCACAAGATGGTAGTCGTGCCGTCGGCAATGTCCGGCGAAACGAACCGTCTGCTCGGCCTCGCGAAAGAGATCACGACCCAGCCCAGCCCGCGCGAACTCGACATGATCGCCGCCACGGGCGAGCAGGTCAGTTCGGGTCTGCTCGCCATCGCGTTGCAGGAAGCCGGCGTCGACGCGGTCAGTTACGCCGGCTGGCAAGTGCCGGTCAGAACAGACAGTGCGTTCACTAAAGCGCGCATCAGCGAGATTGACGGCGAACGCGTTCTGCGCGATCTCGACGCGGGCAAGGTGGTGGTGATCACAGGCTTCCAGGGTATCGATCCCGACGGCAACATCACCACGCTCGGCCGCGGCGGTTCCGACACCTCGGCGGTCGCGGTTGCGGCTGCGTTGAAGGCGGACGAGTGCCTGATTTATACGGACGTCGACGGCGTGTACACGACCGACCCGCGCGTGGTCGAAGAGGCGCGCCGCCTCGACCGCGTGACGTTCGAAGAAATGCTGGAAATGGCAAGCCTGGGTTCCAAGGTGTTGCAGATCCGCTCGGTGGAATTCGCCGGCAAATATCAGGTCAAGACGCGCGTGCTGTCGAGCCTGACCGATCCGCTCATCCCGCTCGACGCTGAAATGAAGTCGGGCACCCTGATTACTTTTGAAGAAGACGAGACCATGGAAAAAGCAGTCATCTCGGGTATCGCGTTTCAGCGCGACGAAGCTCGCATCGCCGTGATGGGTGTGCCCGACAAGCCGGGCATTGCGTATCAGATTCTCGGCCCGGTGGCGGACGCGAACATCGACGTCGACATGATCATCCAGAACCAGAGCGTCGAAGGCAAAACGGCTTTCACGTTCACGGTGGGCCGCGGCGATTATCAGCGCGCCATGGACATTCTCACGAACCAGGTGAAGGGCCACGTCCAGGCCGAGCAGGTGCTGGGCGATCCGAAGGTGTCGAAGGTCTCGGTGGTGGGCGTGGGTATGCGTTCGCACGTGGGCATCGCGAGCACGATGTTCCGTACGCTGTCGGAAGAGGGCATCAATATCCAGATGATCTCTACGTCCGAAATCAAGATTTCGGTGCTGATCGACGAGAAGTATATGGAGCTCGCGGTGCGCGCGCTGCATAAGGCGTTCGAACTGGATCAGGCGTAACTCGACGCAAACGGCGGGGCGTACACAAGCGCTACGGTCGTTGATGTCTGTTTGTGCGGCTGCGCGAACAAAATGGCAATTCAATGACGAGATTGGCACAAAAAGCGTTCGTCAGACATTGACCTTGGCTGTTCGGCCCGCTATTATCTTGGCTTCGTCGCGCTGACTCCCTGCGCGACCGAAAGTTTGGGAGACGTGGCCGAGAGGTCGAAGGCACTCCCCTGCTAAGGGAGCATCTGGGCCAAAACCTGGATCGAGGGTTCGAATCCCTCCGTCTCCGCCAGTGATGGTGGCGAAACCCCGTAAGTCGGAAGACTTACGGGGTTTTTGTTTTGTCGGTCGCATAATGCGCGGCTTATCGTAAGAGACGTGCCCGTATGCGTTATGCCAACGTTTCGTAACCTCGTCCACGCCACGCCAGCGTGAAGAGCGCAGAATAAGCATCCACGGGTGCCTGCATTCCAGGTGTGAAGGTCCGCATCACTCGCCAGCGTATGGTCGGAGAAATCGCCCGACACAGTGGCGCGGACATAGCAGCCGGTGTAACGCCCGGCCGCCCGTGGCACGTTCCCAGCCCCACGTCGTCCAACCGCGCGAATACGGCGTCTAAGAGCCGCTTTTTTGCTAGGTGCGCCTGATTGGAGCCAGTTCAAAGGCAAGGCAGACGATCCGGCAAACCCGTCGAAACAAGGCACTGTCAATGCTCGTCAAGGTCAGTGGCACCGAAGGCTATGCGCAGGCAGCGGAAAGTCTTATCCGGCGATGGCAGAGCATCTCGTTCGCCGATCAGCACTCTCAGGTTGTACATCTGTTGCCGGACGCCCCGTCGCGCGTCCTCGACATCGGTGCGGGAATCGGAACGGATGCGGCTGCGCTAGCGGCGATGGGGCACACGGTGGTAGCCGTCGAACCGGTCGGCGAACTGCGGACTGCAGCCATCAATTTGCATCGGTCATCGCGCATCGAATGGATTGACGACAGTCTTCCCGATCTGCGCATTATTACTTCGATGAACGAAACGTTTGACGTGGTAATGCTGACCGCGGTGTGGATGCATCTCGATTATCAACAGCGGTGCCGCGCTATGCCCAACGTAAGTTCTCTTCTGCGAGACGATGGCGTGTTGATTATGTCGCTGCGTCATGGGCCCGTTCCACGCGGGCGACGCATGTTCGACGTGGCGCCAGAAGAAACCATCGAGCTTGCACGCGTTGCGGGTTTGCAAGCCGTGCTTTGTGTTGCCACTCCGTCGATCCAACAGACAAACCGCAATAGCGGAGTGACATGGACGCGACTCGCCTTCAGGAAGCGCATCACGCTTACGAAGTAGATGTGTGAGAGGTTTTTCTCCCTTACACCACGACCGCGCAGTTCATCGCGCTCAGCAAAGTCGCCGCATTGCAGGCCAATCGCCAAAGCGCCGGGTGGCAAGTCAACGCCTGCGCGCGCGTTCGCTCAATGCTGCACATAGAGCACCACAGGAACCCTTTTCGCGACACTCCGCAAGCGTTGCGGACAGCGCTTGTTCGCCCAGAGGATGCGTGTAGTTGGCTGTCAGAAGATCGTCGAATCGGTGTGGTGATTGGAAGTAGTCTTCCGCAGTGGCCTGGTCGTCGGAGAGTCTGGTTGCAATCTGCAGAACCTCACGTTCGATCTCCTGAAGCAACGCTTCCGAACACTCAAGTTCAGGTGCATGACGCGAGAGCCAAAGCTGCGCCGACTCTGTGAAATGCGCAAACGAGAGCCACTTCTGATCGATCTGCATGGACACCAGTTCGTGAGCGACGAGGTCGCTCAACAAAAATACTTTCATTGTCTGTCTCGTCTTTATGTGCGCCGGTGCGCCTGTCTGATCGACGAGTATCTGTGCGCGAGTGCGTCGCAAAAATGGGAGGATTCTCATTTAACCGAGTGCGCTCGCTATAGCGTTCTCGACTCCCGATGATCAGCCGCAGTCTGTTGATCCCTTGCGAGCCGCTTCAGATAAATCCACGGGAAGATTCCGCGGTCATGTCCGTCGTCGAACACCAGTTGCAGACCGTAGCCCGACGGCCGCGCGTCGACCAGCTTCACGTAGGGTGACGATAACGGCGTCTCTCCATCGAGCTTGCGTTTGCGACACTGTGCACACATACATGCCGAGCGCAGCAACGCAAACGGCAACTCGCAGACCGCACCGTCCGGCCAGCGCATGGACAAGCTCGCGCTAGCCGCGTCGATCGCCACCAGCTCAGGCGCGTTCATGATCGGCGCCCGGCGATCTGGGTCAGCGCGATACGCACGGCCTTGCGTACTTCCGGGTCCGCGTCGGTTCCTGCGGCTTCAAGTGCGGTAAGCATCTGTGCATCGCTCATTTCGCCGATTTCACCGAGCGCAAGCGCGGCTTCCTTGCGCACGTTGCTAATCGGATGAGAGAGCAGGGCGGCGACCTGCGCCGCGCTGGCGGCGTCGCCGATCTGACCCAACGCGCGCAGCGCTCGCAAACGTACTTGCCAGTAGGCGTCGTCGAGTGCTTCGATCAGCGCATCGCGCGATTCGGCGACACGCAGTTTGCCGAGCGTCGTGGCAGCTTGTTCGCGCACCTGCCAGGCGTCGTCGTGCAGGCCGGTGAGGAGCGCTGCGGTGGTCTCGGCGTGGGCCGGCGGCGCGAAGCCGAGCGCTCCTGTCGCAGCGCGCCGGATCGATGCATCCGCGTCGCCGGTCGCAACGGATGCCAACGGGATAAGCGCAATGGAATTTTTCAACCATCCCAACACGCCGACGGCTTCGGCGCGCACGTTGGCGTCCGCGTCGGCGAGTGCCTGCAGCGCGGGTGCGAGCGCGTCCGTCACCCGGAGTTCGCGCAGCGCCCGCAACAACGCCGATCGCACGAATGGGTCGGGTTGCTTCAACCAGTCGAGCAGTATCGCGCCAGAGGACGCCTGCTTCAGTTCCGACAGGCTCTGTGCGGCGCTCGCGCGAACCTGTGTGTCACGATCGAGCAATGCGTTGCATAGGGCGTTCACCACGTCGTCGCGCTCCCATGAAGCAAGCAAACGGGCCGCCTCGGCGCGCACCTCGGGCGAGGTGTCGCGCTGCAATGCTGCGACGATGGGCGCTATCACGCAGGCATCCTCGAGATCGGCGAGTTCGATCAGCGCAATGCGGCGCACGACGGCATCGTTGTCGGCGAGCCGTGACAGCAGGGCGGCTGCTTCTCCGGCGATAGTATTCAGCGTATCGCCCAAGTGGATTGGGTCTGTCGGATCGGTCGCGTGGGACATGGATTGACGTGAATGAGAAGGAACTTCGCGCATCGCTCAACGCAGAAGATACGGAATGGACACTTTCACGGCGCCCGTCGGACAATCCTGTTCGCAAGGCATGCAGTACCAGCACTCGTCGAACTGCATATACGCCTTGCCCTTTTTCATGTCGATTGCAAGCAGATCGAGTGGGCAAACATCGACGCATACAGTGCAGCCTTTTTCAGCAATGCACTTGCTTTCATCGATCGTGACGGGAGCTGAACTGCGCTGGAAAATATCGTGCGGCGTAAAAGACATCGGATTACTCCGTCAGGCGGTTGCGGGGTCGAGGGCGGGCTCGCCGATACGCAGGCTGCGATAGGCGTTGCGTTCGTTTTCGTCGAGCGCGACGATATACGGCTCGACCGCACGCTTTTCGCTCGTCATGCGGCCATTGGCGTCCTTGCGCAGATGCGTATGGCAGAACCATTGCTCATCGTCGCGCTGTGGATAGTCCACACGATGGTGGTAAAGACCCCAGCGGCTCTCGGTTCGAAAAAGCGACGCACGTGCGGCCATTTCCGCGCAATCCCGTATGGCGCGAACTTCTGCCGCGCGCATCAGTTCGTGCGGATGTGTGGCCGATATCGATTCGATATCCTCAGTGATTTCTGCAAAGCGTTGTAGGCCGATTTCCATCTTGCGTGTAACCTTCGGCGGTTGCAGATAGTCGTTGACCATGCGGCGCAACTTGTACTCGACCTGCGCTGGCGCAATACCTTTCTCGCACTTGAGCGGTGCATAATTGCGCGCGCGTTCGGCGTCGATCTGTTCTTCGTCGACGGCGCCGTGTTCGCGGCCCAATACGTACTCTGCCGCGTTGTGACCCGCGAACCATCCGTAGGTAAACGCACCGAGCATGTAGTTGTGCGGCACTGCGGCCATGTCGCCGGCTGCATAGAGGCCGGGCACGGTCGTCTCCGCGCGCGCATTGACGTACACGCCCGACGCACTGTGTCCGCTGCAAAAGCCGATTTCCGAAATGTGCATCTCGATCATCTGCGTGCGGTAATCGGTGCCTCGTCCTTCATGAAAGCGGCCGCGGCTCGGACGCTCGTTCGTGTGCAGAATCTGCTCGATCGTCTGGATCGTTTCTTCCGCGAGATGGTCGAGTTTCAAAAACACAGGCCCGTTGCCGCTTTGCAGTTCCTGATAGAACTCCCACATCATCTGGCCGCTCCAGTAATCGCATTCGATAAAGCGTTCGCCTTTGCCATTCGCGGTGAAGCCGCCGAGTGGGCCGGTCACATATGCGCAAGCGGGGCCGTTATAGTCCTTGATGAGCGGGTTGATCTGGAAGCACTCGAGGTTCGCGAGCGCGGCGCCTGCGTGATAGGCCATGGCGTAGCCGTCGCCGGCATTCGTCGGGTTTTCGTATGTGCCCATCAGATAGCCCGATGCCGGCAGCCCCAGCCTTCCGGCGGCGCCGCAACTCAGAATGACGGCTTTGGCACGCACCACGTAGAAGTCGGCCGTGCGGCAATCGAAGCCCAGCACGCCGCAAACGCGCCCTTGCGAGTCGGTCAATAGCCGCGTGGCGACAATGCGGTTGGTGATCGCCACGCGTGCGCGTTTAAGCTGCCTGTACAGCACTTTCTTGATGTCGTGACCCTCGGGCATCGGCAGCACGTACGAACCCATGTGATGCACTTTCTTAACCGCATAGTCGCCATTGCCGTCCTTTTCGAACTTGACGCCCCAGCGGTCCAGTTCCTCGATCGTCGTGAAACTATGGCGCGCGTATGCGTACACGGCTTCCTGATCCACGATGCCGTCGTTTGCGATCGTGATCTCGCGTGTGTACTGTTCAGGCGTCGCATGGCCCGGAATCACGGCATTGTTGAGACCGTCCATGCCCATCGAGATCGCGCCGCTGCGCTTAACGTTGGCCTTCTCGAGCAGCAATACCTTTAGCGACGGATCGCGCTCCTTCGCCTTGATCGCGGCCATCGGGCCCGCCGTTCCACCGCCGACCACTACGACGTCATAGTCGAGTACATGTGTGTTCATCGCGCCTCCATTGCGTTTTTGCTGCTCTTTTTCGGGTCTTTTTTGAGGTCGTTTGCGCGGTCGATACGCAGCCGGTACTGGAAGGCGTCGCCGCGGAAGTACAGGTATTCGAAATCGACCGGCCGACCCGACGCGTCATGCGTGAGACGCTCGATACGCAACACGGGGCTGCCTTCTTCGACGCGCAATGCATCGACGATGTCGTCGTGGGCAAGTATTGCGTCGATGGACACATCGGCATGACCTAGCGGCACACCGCAGTCGTTCTCGAGGATCAGAAATATGTCGCGTGTCGTAAGGTCCGCGTTCGCGAGGCGCTTGCCGAGCGTCAGCGGAACCCAGGTCAGTTCGAGCGATACGGGCTCGCGATTGAGCAGCCGGACACGATGGATCTCGGTGACCGGCGCGCCCTCCGCGATGTTCAGGCGCGCGGCAATGTGGCGTCCGGCTTCGACGGTTCTGCAACTGCGCAGCTGGTTGACGATTTCATGGCCCATCGACGACATGGCTTCCGCAAAACCCTGCAGCGAAGCGACGTTCTGATACGCCTTGGGCTTCGAGACGAACGTGCCCTTGCCATGCACCTTGAACAGCAAGCCTTCCTTGTGCAGATCGCCGAGTGCCTGACGCACGGTAATGCGGCTCACGTCGAACATACGGCACAGTTCGTGTTCCGACGGCATCTGCGAATGCGGCGCATAGCTGCCGTCGAGAATGCGTTCGCGCAGCACGTCCTTGATCTGCGCGTAAAGCGGACGAGGCGCGGCAGATAAGGTTGGCGAATCAGCTTGCACCGGCACGAGGGTCGTTTGCGACATTGCTCAACTTGCTATTACAAGACGATGTGCAGTCTAGTAAGACGTCGTCTCGCTTCAAACCAAGTTTTTCTGCTATGTATTTCTGGCCGCGCGGGCAGGTTATCGCGTTGGTGCGGCAGAGAAGGCGGGAAGCCGCAAAGGGCGAGGGCGCGCTGTGCTTCCGACATTTCGATCGTTGTCGGCTCAGAAGCGTCCCGAATGTAACGACACGTAACGTCGTGCCGTGGCTGCGATCTTATGCATCAGTTATTACAAAGTTGAAATACGCCGCTGCCGAGCTTGCGTTATATTTCCGCCAACAACACATTCTTCCAAGGGTAATCCATGAAGTCCGCTCGTTTTGTTCCACTTGTGATCGGGGTTATCGCGTTGGGCGCGTCGAGTGCCGCCATGGCCGGCGGGGTCAACATCGGGGTCAATATTGGCATTCCCGCGCCGGTTTATGTAGCGCCGGCGCCTGTCTATGCGCCGCCGCCGCCCCCTCCGCCGCCCGTCGTGTATCAGCCCGCGCCCGTCTATTACGGCGCTCCGGCTGTCGTGATCGGCTGGCACGGGGACCGTTACTGGGACGGCCGTCGCTACTGGGCGCGCGACGACTGGTATCGTCATCATCCCCCCGGCCGTTACGACTACGGCCGCGATCACTACGATCATCGTCGCGGCTGGCATTGAACGCTGCAGGAACAGCAGTGACGACAGAAACCGCCCCAATGGGCGGTTTTTTCATGCTCGCGCGCATCGCTTGACCGGATCTGCGGAGTTGCCGTAAGCACACAACGCTGCGCGTCAGACGACGCTCTGAGAAAGCGTCGTGCTTGAGTGGGAAGAGACCGTCGCGAAGTAAATCGCGGCATATTCACAAATCGCGCGCCGGTCGCTCAAGGTGACAGTCGCGACGTCGGTTTGCGCAGGTTTATTGGGTAGAATTCCGTGACAACGCAATTGCCCACTGATCACCAAGGCGCTTATGACAACTGGCTCGCGACGGGTTTCATCGCCTCGTGCATCTGAATGCACGTTTTTCAGGCCCTCGTGTGTCGGTCCCGCGCTCGCGTCCCGTTCTTTGCGCAAGGCCCGCGTCGCAATTTTGTGTGGCGCGCTGGCCGCTGCCGGCTGGTTCGCAGCGCCAGAGGCGCACGCGGTGTACGCGATCGCACAGTACGGCGAGCCGAAATATCCAGCCGACTTCAAGCATTTCGACTACGTCAATCCGGATGCGCCGAAGGGCGGCACACTCGTGCTGGCCAATCCGAGCCGCCTCACCAGCTTCGACAAATTCAATCCGTTCACTTTGCGCGGAAACACCGCGCCCGGCGTCGACCTGCTGTTCGAGAGCCTGACGACCGGCAGCAGCGACGAAGTGGCTTCCGCGTATGGATTGCTCGCCGACGATATCAAGGTCGCGCCGGACGGCTTGTCGACCACGTTCCATATCAATCCGCGCGCGCGGTTTGCGAACGGCGACCCGGTTACCGCGGACGACGTCAAGTATTCGCTCGACACACTGAAAAGCCCGCAGGCCGCGCCGCAATTCATGTCGATCTTCGGACAGATTGTCCGCGCGGTGGTTGTCGATCCGCACACCGTGCGGTTCGAGTTTCAACACCGAAATCGCGAGTTGCCGTTGCTCGCCGGCGGCATGCCGGTGTTCTCGCGCAAGTGGGGAATAAAGCCGGACGGCAGCCATATTCCGTTCGATCAGTTGGCGTTCGAAAAGCCGGTCACGAGCGGCCCGTATCTAATCGAGCGCTACGACAACGGACGCACGATCACATACCGGCGCAACCCGGAGTATTGGGGCGCGGCACTACCGGTGCGTGCGGGCACTTATAACTTCGATCGCATCGTCTACAAGCTGTATTCCGATAACGTCGCGCGGCTGGAGGCCTTCAAGGCCGGCGAATACGATGCACTCGTCGAATACGTCGCGCGAAACTGGGTGCGGCGTGACGTCGGCAAGAAGTTCGACAGCGGCGAGCTGATCAAGAAAGTGTTCGCGCAGCACAACGGCACGGGCATGCAGGGCTTCATGTTGAACACACGGCGTCCGTTGTTCAAGGACGTGCGCGTACGCAAAGCGCTCGATCTCGCACTCGACTTCCAATGGCTGAACCGGCAGTTGTTCTTCAATCAGTACACACGTATCGACAGTTTCTTTGCCAACACCGATCTGCAGGCCAAGGGCCTGCCCTCGCCAGGTGAACTGGCGCTGCTCGAACCGTGGCGCGCGAAGCTCGATCCGGCGGTTTTCGGGCCGCCGCCGAAGCAGCCCGACACCGACCCGCCAGGCTCTCTACGTGCGAATCTGCTGCAAGCCCGCGCATTGTTGCAGCAAGCGGGATGGACGTACCGCGACGGTGCGCTGCGCAACGCAAAGGGCGAGCCGTTCGAGTTCGAGATACTCGACGACTCGGGATCGGCCGCGCAAATGGAGCCGATCGTCGCGACGTTCATTCGAAACCTGAAAAAGCTCGGCATTACCGCAACATTTCGCGTCGCCGATTATGCCGTGTACCAGAAGCGGCTCGATGCATACGACTTCGACACGACGACGATCCGCATGCCCGACGTACAGGTGCCCGGCTCCGAGCAGATCGAGCGCTTCGGCAGCAAGGCGGCGGACACGAACGGCTCTGACAACATGATCGGACTGAAGTCGCCCGCGGTCGACGCAATCCTGCGCGCCCTCGTGCAGGCGCAGACGCGCGAGCAACTGCTCGACGCGACGCATGCGCTCGATCGCGTTCTGATGCATGGCTACTACGTCGTGCCGCACTGGTACAGCGCGACGCATCGCGTGGCGTTCAAACGCGGGCTTGCGTGGCCGTCCACGCTGCCCCTGTACTATGGAGCCGAAGGCTGGATTACGTCGACGTGGTGGTTCGCGCAACCGCAAGCAGCAACGCCGGCGCCGCCGCAGTAACGCAGCCGGTCGATCTGGTCATCCGGTTCCGGCTATCGCTATTCATACCTCGCCCTCGCAACGGAAACACCCGCCATGTGGAGCTACATCCTCAAACGCCTGCTGCTGATGATCCCGACGCTGCTCGGCGTGCTCACGCTCACGTTCGTCGTGATCCAGTTCGTGCCCGGCGGCCCCGTCGAACAGATGCAGCACGAACTGCGCAAGGGCGCAGAGGGCGCTGTGCCGTTCGGTCTGCGCGCGCATAACGGCGTCGACGCGCAGCAGGTCGCGCAACTGAAAGCCCTATACGGTTTCGACAAACCGCCGCTCGAGCGCTACGTGTTGATGCTCAAGCGTTTCTCGACGTTCGACCTTGGGCAGAGCTATTTCCGCCATCAGAGCGTGTGGTCGCTGATCGTATCGAAGCTGCCGGTGTCCATCAGCATCGGCTTATGGACGTTCTTTCTCACGTATCTGATTTCGGTGCCGCTCGGCATCGCGAAAGCGGTGCGCAACGGCTCGCGCTTCGACATTGCGACGAGCCTCGTGGTGCTGATCGGTTACGCGATTCCGGGCTTTGTGCTCGGCGTGTTGCTGCTCGTGCTGTTTGGCGGCGGCACATTCCTGCAGCTTTTTCCGTTGCGCAATCTCACGTCGGATAACTGGGCGCAACTGAGCGTCGTGGGCAAGATCCTCGACTATTTATGGCATATCGCGTTGCCGATCACGGCATCGGTAGTCGGCAGCTTTGCGGTAATCACGATGCTCACGAAAAATGCGTTTCTGGACGAGATTCGAAAGCAGTATGTGCTGACCGCGCGGGCGAAGGGTCTCTCCGAAAAACGCGTGCTGTGGAAGCATGTGTTTCGCAACGCCATGCTGCCGCTGATCGTCGGCTTTCCGGCTGCGTTTATCGGCGCTTTTTTCACCGGCAGTCTGCTGATCGAAACGCTTTTTTCGCTCGACGGTCTCGGCTTGCTGTCGTATGAATCGGTCGTGCGGCGCGATTACCCGGTCGTACTCGGCACGCTGTACCTGTTCACGTTGATCGGTCTCGCGACGAAGCTGGTGTCCGATCTTTGCTATGTGTGGGTCGATCCCCGCATCCAATTCGAACAACTGGAGCGCTGATGAATCGAGCCCGCCTTTCAGCCGATGCAGCGGCGCGCGTCGAACCCGCGCGTGCATTCGTCTCGCCTTCACCTGCGCGCCGTGTATGGCGGCGGTTCCGCCAGCAACGTCTGGGTTACTGGAGCCTCATCATCTTCGTGGTGGCCTTTGCCGCGAGCCTTGCGGGCCCGCTCTGGTCGAACGACAAGCCGCTTGTAGTGCGCTACGACGGCCACCTGTATTTCCCGCTCTTCAGGACCTACGCGGAGAGCACGTTCGGCGGCGATTTCCCAACGCCTGCCGATTACCTCGATCCCTACATCAAGCAGCGTTTCGACGCGCCGGGCAACTTCGCCGTGTATCCGCCGAACCATTACTACTACGACACCCTGAACTATTTCTCAAAGGCGCCGAACCCGGCGCCGCCTTCGCGTGAAAACTGGCTCGGCACCGACGACCGCGGCCGCGATGTTTTCGCGCGACTGCTGTACGGCTTTCGCGTTTCGGTGGAGTTCGGTCTCGTGCTCACTTTCATTGGAACGATACTCGGCATTGCTGCCGGCGCCGTGCAAGGATATTTCGGAGGACGTACCGATATCGTGGGTCAGCGTCTGATCGAAATCTGGAGCGCGTTGCCGGAGCTTTATCTGCTGATCATTTTTTCATCGATCTTCGAGCCGGGTTTCATTCTGCTGATCGTGCTGCTTTCCCTTTTCGGCTGGATCGGCTTATCCGACTATGTGCGGGCGGAATTTCTACGTAACCGGCAGCAGGATTACGTGCGCGCGGCGAGGGCGATGGGTCTGTCGAACTGGCAAATCATGTGGCGGCATCTTTTGCCCAACAGTCTTACGCCGGTGATCACGTTCCTCCCGTTTCGCATGAGCGGTGCGATTCTCGCGCTAACCAGTCTCGACTTTCTCGGCCTCGGCGTGCCTTCGCCGACGCCGAGTCTCGGCGAGCTGCTCGCGCAGGGCAAGGCGAATCTCGACGCGTGGTGGATCTCGTTGTCTACGTTCGGCGTGCTCGTCGCGATGCTGTTGCTGCTCACGTTCATGGGCGACGCGCTGCGTAATGCGCTCGATACCCGCATCTCCGATGCCATGCGCGCTGGAGGCAATCAGTGACCGCTCAAATGCAAGCGCTAGGACAGCGCAAGGGGCGAGGGCACGACGGCGCCGAAGCACCAAATGCCGTGCCGTTGCTGGAACTCGATCATCTGCATGTGAGTTTTGGCGATACGGTGGCGGTGAACGACGTCACGCTGGCGATCCAGCGCGGCGAACGCGTTGCGCTCGTCGGGGAATCGGGCTCGGGAAAAAGCGTCACCGCGCTGTCGATCTTGCGTCTGCTGAGCGACGCACAGGTCAGCGGCTCGATCCGGTTCGACGGTGAAGATCTGCTTGCGAAAAGCGAGCGTGAGATGCGCGGCATGCGCGGCTCGGACATCGCGATGATCTTTCAGGAGCCGATGACCGCGCTCAATCCGCTCTACACGGTCGGCGCGCAGATCGCGGAGACGATCGTCGTGCACGACGGCGTGTCGCCGGCGGAAGCCCGCAAGCGCGCGGTCGCGCTGCTGGGCCGCACGGGCATTCCCGAGCCGGGCAAGCGCGTGAACAGCTACCCGCACCAACTTTCGGGCGGACAGCGCCAGCGGGCGATGATCGCAATGGCGCTGGCGTGCCGTCCGCGTCTGCTGCTTGCCGACGAACCGACTACCGCGCTCGACGTGACGATTCGCGCGCAGATCGTGGAGCTGCTCCTTGAACTGCAACGCGACGAAGCGCAAAAGCGCGGCATGGCGGTGCTGCTGATCACGCACGACCTGAACCTCGTGCGCCATTTCGCCCAGCGCATCGCGGTGATGGAGAAGGGCGTGCTCGTGGAAAGCGGGCCGGTCGAGCAGGTTTTCGAGTCGCCGCAACATCCTTACACACAACGGCTGCTGGAAAGCCGGCCGCAGCGCTCGGTTGTGCCGGTGCTGCCCATTTCGCCGGTGCTGCTGCAGGCCCGCGACGTTTCCGTCGATTTCAAAACCAAGGTGCCGGGATTTGCGGGCTGGTTCCGGGCCGGGCGGTTCCGCGCGGTCGCAAACGCGAGCGTCTCGGTCCGTCAGGGCGAAACGCTCGGCATCGTTGGGGAATCGGGTTCGGGCAAGTCGACGCTCGCCATGGCCTTGCTCGGGCTGCAGCGGACCGCGCACGGCGAGATCGAGTTTCAGGGCAGGGCGCTCTCCACCTACCGCGGCGCGCAGCAGACCGCGTTGCGCTCGAACATGCAGGTTGTGTTTCAGGACCCGTTCAGTTCGCTTTCACCTCGTCAGACGATCGAGCGAATCGTCGGCGAAGGGCTGGCGCTGCACCGGCCGCAAATGACGCCGCAAGCGCGGCGCGACAGAGTGGTTGCCGTGCTGCGCGAGGTCGGAATCGACCGGACCGCGCTGCTGCGCTATCCGCATGAGTTTTCCGGCGGGCAGCGCCAGCGCATCGCCATTGCGCGGGCGCTCGTGGTCGAGCCCCAGATTCTGATCCTCGATGAACCGACCAGCGCACTCGACGTTTCGATCCAGCAGCAAGTGCTCAAACTGCTCGCCGGGTTGCAGCAGAAATACAACTTGGGCTTCGTTTTCATCAGCCACGATCTGGCGGTGATCGGGGCGATGGCGCACCGCGTGGCGGTGATGCAAAACGGTTCTATCGTGGAAAGTGGAGAGGTTGAGAGAATCTTTGCGACGCCCGAGCACCCCTACACTCGAAAGCTCCTTAAAGCAGCATTGGACCGCTGATTTTTCACCCTTTCACCAATTGGGTGCGGGTCTCGATTGTATTTTTCTATTTGTTTTGACACGTGAATACTTACTGGCTAGTATCGACCAAACTTTTTTCCGTATCCCACTGATTCTTTAGCAAAAAATACCGACCAATGCAGCACAGAAATTTGACCCAGGCTTGCACGCGCGCCGTCGCCGGGATGTTCATTGGCGTCTTGATCGCAGCAGCTCCCGGCGCTTTCGCCGACGAAGTCAGCAGTTTCAATCAGAATGCCTCATTTTCGCCGAGCAACCCGGCGAATTCCTCGTCCTCCTCCAATTCGCAAACGCTCAGCAGCAACACTGACGGCGGCGCCCGCTCGTTCCTTTCCGGCATGGCCGGCAAGGCAGGCGACGTGGTTGTCGGCGCGCTCAACATGATCGGTGTTCGCTACCGCTGGGGCGGCAATACGCCTGACTCCGGGTTGGATTGCAGCGGTTTCGTGCGTTATGTGTTCCAGGACACGCTGGGCATGGCGCTGCCGCGCCGCGCCGAGGAAATGAGCCGTGTGGGCGAAAAGGTCCGCGTGAGCGACCTGAAGCCGGGCGATCTGGTGTTTTTCAACACCATGCGCCGCACGTTCTCGCATGTCGGCATCTATATCGGCGACAACAAGTTCGTGCATTCGCCGTCCACGGGCAGCACGATCCGTGTGGACGACATGGATAGCGGCTACTGGGAAAAGCGTTTCACCGGTGCACGCCGGATCGAGACGTCGTACCAGGAAGGCGAAGATCTGCGCAAACGTGTGAATGCTACGCTTGGCGGCAACAACTGATTTAGTTGCAGCGGCGCTTCAGGCAACAACAAAAAAGCCTGCTTCGTTTGAAGCAGGCTTTTGCGTTTTCGCGGGTCTGATCTCTGAGCTTACTGCGCGTGAGTAACCCTAAGCCTGCGCGCGGCTCGCGGCCAGCTTGCGTTGCAACTCCGGCATGATCTTGGAGACGGCTTCCTCACCGGCCAGAATTGCGGCATTGCGCTGCGAGAAGTCGCTGCCGCTCATGGCCGCGAGATTCGGCCGGATGACGATGTCGGCGTATTTATCGAGCTCATACGCCTTGATGGTCTGGCCCATGATCGTGAAGGTTTGCATGAGCACGTCGAACGAGCTGGCCGTCAGGCCGCTTTCGGGGCGCTGCGAGATATCCACGGCGATCACGAAGTCCGCGCCCATCTTGCGTGCGAACGACGCCGGCACGGGGCTCACCAACCCGCCGTCCACATACTCATGCCCGCCGATTTTGACGGGCTCGAAGATCGACGGCACGCTGCACGACGCCCGCACTGCGACGCCGGTATTGCCGCGCTGAAAGAGGATCGGCTGGCCGGTTTTCAGGTCGGTCGCGACTACGCCGAGCGGCTTCGCCATCTTCTCGATCGGGCGATTGTTGAGCGTTGTGTTCAGATAATTCTGCAGCGCGATGCCTTGCAGAAAACCGCGCGTGCGAAACGGCATGGCCCAGTCGCTAATGGAGGCTTCGTCCATGTTCAGCGCCAGTTTGTTGAGCGCGAACCCATTCATGCCTGACGCGTAGAGCGCGCCGACCACCGACCCGGCGCTCGTGCCGGCCACCAGATCGACCTGGACATTGCGCGCTTCCAGCGCCTTGATCACGCCGATATGCGCGAAGCCGCGCGCAGCGCCGCCGCCTAGCGCAAGGGCGACCCGAATGGGCCGTTGCGGCTTGTCGAGCGGCGGCGTGTTCGTGGTAGGCGTGGCCGTGGCCGGGCTCGACGACGACACGCCGTCGATTTTGCTGCCCGCGGTGGTACAGGCGGCGAGTACCGCGGAGGCGGCCGCAAGCGAAAAATTGCGACGGCCGTAACGAGGCGACGAGGGTTTCAACGAGTTCTCCAGCAACGGCGCGTGGGGCACGTAGGGCGCGTACGGCGCGAGTAGCCACTTTTCGCCGCGCTCAGGCAAAGGTCAGGGCAAATGCAAATAGCGGTTCAATGCGCGGATGGCGGCGTCTCCGCTCCAGCGCGCGCACATCATAAATCAAAGCGGCGCGCGCGCGGCGACCGGTAATGAAACGTTGCACAGCCACTGGCCGTGGCCGTCAATAGCCCGTTCGGACGAGGGCGGGCCGCGCGCTCACGAAAGGTATAATTCGACATTCGCTTCAATTCCTTCGTGTCCATGCACGGCAGCTGTCGTGCCGTATGGGCGCGGTTCGCTGCCGCGCTTTACGGGCGATGCTTGTCCTGCGTCGGCGCCAGTCTTCGAGTAACCGCTAATGACCACCTCTGTTCGTACCCGTTTCGCACCGAGTCCCACCGGCTTCATTCACCTCGGCAACATTCGCTCCGCGCTCTACCCGTGGGCGTTCGCGCGCAAGATGAAAGGGACCTTCGTGCTGCGGATCGAGGACACCGACGTGGAGCGTTCCACGTCCGAATCCGTGGACGCGATTCTCGAAGGCATGGAATGGCTCGGCCTCGATTTCGACGAAGGTCCGTACTACCAGATGCAGCGCATGGACCGTTATCGCGAAGTGCTGAAACAGATGCAGGACGCGGGGCTCGTCTACCCGTGCTACATGTCGACGGAAGAACTCGACGCGTTGCGTGAGCGTCAGCGCGAAGCCGGCGAAAAGCCGCGCTACGACGGCACATGGCGCCCGGAGCCGGGCAAGGTGTTGCCTGAGCCGCCGGCCGGCGTGCAGCCGGTGCTGCGCTTCCGCAATCCGCTCACTGGCGTGGTGGCTTGGGACGATGCGGTGAAAGGGCGCATCGAGATATCGAACGAGGAGCTGGACGACCTCGTCATCGCGCGGCCCGACGGCACGCCGACCTATAACTTCTGCGTGGTGGTCGACGATCTCGACATGCGCATTACGCATGTGATTCGCGGCGACGACCACGTGAATAACACGCCGCGGCAGATCAACATTCTGCGGGCGCTCGGCGGGGAAACGCCGGTGTACGCGCACTTGCCGACCGTGCTCAACGAGCAGGGCGAGAAGATGAGCAAGCGCCATGGCGCGATGAGCGTGATGGGTTACCGCGACGCCGGCTATCTGCCGGAGGCGGTGGTCAATTATCTGGCGCGCCTTGGCTGGTCGCATGGCGACGCGGAAATTTTCTCGCGCGAGCAGTTCGTCGAATGGTTCGATCTCGAGCATCTGGGCAAGTCGCCGGCGCAATACGACCACGACAAGCTGAACTGGCTGAACGCGCATTACATCAAGGAAGCGGATAACGGCCGCCTCGCCGGACTTGCACGGCCGTTCCTCGCGGAACTGGGTATCGACGAGGCCACCATCGCTCAAGGCGCCGATCTGACGGCAGTCGTGGGCTTGTTGAAGGACCGCGCGTCGACAGTCAAGGAGATCGCGGAGAACGCCGCGATGTTCTATCGCACGCCCGCTCCCGACGCCGACGCATTAGCGCAGCACGTGACGGACGCAGTGCGCCCGGCGCTCGCCGACCTTGCCGCCGCGCTGAAGACGGTGGAGTGGACCAAGGAGGCGATCGCCGCTGCGCTCAAAACGACGCTCGGCACGCACAAGCTGAAGATGCCCCAACTGGCAATGCCGGTCCGACTGCTCGTGGCCGGCACGACGCATACACCGTCGATTGACATGGTGCTGATGCTGTTCGGCCGCGACGTGGTCGTCAGTCGTATCGAAAAGGCGTTGGCATGAGGCGAGGAAGGGCCAACAAGTGGTCCTGAGTGCATTCGCGGATGCATTGAGATTGTTTGCATGCGACTTCGGAAAAAAGTCGCATGCAATTGCTCAAAGGGTATTTACAAAGCGCAGAATGGCCTCTAGAATCTCGTTTCTGTTCTGCAAGGGGGTATAGCTCAGCTGGGAGAGCGCTTGCATGGCATGCAAGAGGTCAGCGGTTCGATCCCGCTTACCTCCACCATCAGAGCAGAAGAGCAGAGTGAAGTCGTTCCGAAGCATGGAACCTGTAGCAAAAAAGACTTCACAAGCAGCAGTATCGTAGTTAAAATAGCGGTCTTCGCAGTTGACGGAACAACTATCTAGCAGTTAGCGTTGCGCTAGTTAGTCCGAATCAGCGGCGAGTAAAAGACATGTCTGAAAAGATTATGTCCCCTTCGTCTAGAGGCCTAGGACATCACCCTTTCACGGTGAGTACAGGGGTTCGAATCCCCTAGGGGACGCCAAACATCAGCGTCGCTTTAGTGTTCGGGTTAATCCCCGATTTGCAGTAAAGCAGCGCAGCTTGCAGAGAAATAACCGACGCTCGCAAGCCAGGGTGTGAAGACTGGAGTGGTAGTTCAGTCGGTTAGAATACCGGCCTGTCACGCCGGGGGTCGCGGGTTCGAGTCCCGTCCACTCCGCCAGACAAAGCCCGTTCATAAACACTTGAACGGGCTTTTTCATTAAAGGTGTAAGCAGTACGTTGTCCCCTTCGTCTAGAGGCCTAGGACATCACCCTTTCACGGTGAGTACAGGGGTTCGAATCCCCTAGGGGACGCCAGAAAATCGGCGTCGTTCGGTTGGAAGTTGAACGGTGCTGCCGGTAAGCGAGCGCAGCTTGTTTGCCTGGTGTCAAAATCTGGAGCGGTAGTTCAGTTGGTTAGAATACCGGCCTGTCACGCCGGGGGTCGCGGGTTCGAGTCCCGTCCGCTCCGCCAGATTTAAAAAGCCCACTTCGTAAGAAGTGGGCTTTTTTGTTTCCGCTGACGGTCCCGCCTGGATATGCTCGGGACAAACAGCCATTGCCAGCGCGCGCGGCCTGTTTTACCGTTGATCCGACTTCTCTTCGCCGTGCTGCCATGTTCGATCCAACCGAAGCTCCGTCATCGTTCCATCTGCGTAAAGCCAGCATGGATGATTTCGAGTTCGCCGAGGCGCTGACTCACAGCAACATGGGTGGCTATTATCAGCGCCATCATCTCGTCTGGCGCGGCGATCTGTTTCTGGGCAGTTGGCGCGAGTCGGAGAATTTCATCCTCGAAATGGACGGCAAGCCGATTGGCGTGCTGCGCATCACGCAGGAAGGCGATTCGCTTCATATCCGCGACGTGCAGATTGCCGAGGGATACCGGCGGCTCGGCGCGGGCACCTATCTGCTGGATATGTCGCACCAATGGGCGCGCGAGCGCGGACTGCGCGAACTGCAATTGCGTGTGTTCGTCGACAATCCCGCGGCGCGGCTCTATCAGCGCAAAGGCTACAAGTTGGCCGGCCCGCGGCTTGCCCAGCTGGGCGCGATCCGTCATCTCGCTCGGCGGGTTTGAGCCGCCAGTCGGCGGTTTAGCGACCTGCGTCGCTCGCCGCGTCCGCGTGGTTCCGTGCGACCGGACCGTCTACGTCGTTGATTTGCGGATCGTCGCGGTCTCCTCCGTTTTCCAGTCGATGCTCCGAGCCCCGCTCGATAAACGCGCGCGGGCTTTCGCCAAACGCCCGCCTGAACATCGCGGAAAAGGCGCTCTGACTCTGATAGCCCAACTCCTGCGCGACATGCGACAGTGGCCGTCCCTGACTCAGCAGCGGAATCGCCCGCGCGAGAATCGCCTGTTGCCGCCATTGAGAGAAACTCACGCCAAGCTCCTGGCGAAAGAGACGCGCGATCGTTCGCGTACTCGCTCCTACGCTCGCCGCCCACTGTTCGAGTGATTCCCCCGGCGTCGGATCCGCGATTACCGCCTCGCATAGCGCGCGCAGCCGCTTTTCGTTCGGCATCGGCACCGATAGCGGCAGTGGCTCTGAACGGGTTAGCTCATCTATCGCAAGCGCGCCGAGCAACTGCTCGCGGGCGGGCGAGATGCCTGGCGTGTCCAGCGCGGCGATCACTTCGCGCAGCAGGTTCGAGACTTCGACCACGCGGGGGGCGTCGAGCCCGGCAGGCGCCGTGCTTTCGGTGATGTACAACGTGCGCAGGAACGCGTCTTCGACGGCCACGACTTCATGCGTGACATGCGGCGGCACCCAGATCGCGCGAGAGGGCGGCACCATCCACGTCGTGCCAGTTGTCGCCACCCGCAGTACGCCGCGCGATGCATACGCAACCTGCGCCCACGCATGCGTATGACGCGCGAAGTGAGAACCCATCGGCATGGGTCGCGAGCGCACGCGAATGGGATGCGTGTCGTTCGGCTGAAACTCTGGCGGAGTGTCGGTCAAGCTGACGAAGCTGGACCGGTCCGAGCCGGCGTACGGAGTCATGGCAAAAGTCGATCCACGGAACAAAACGCTGCGGGTACTAGGCCCGAACCCGAGCGGATTCTCATTGTAGAGCGTGCATGGTGTTGTACGTTGCATAATGTCCGATCGACCGACGACCTATTCGAGGAGCACCAACCACGATGCAAACCGTCTTTGTATATGGCACGCTGCGGGCGGGCGAAGTGAACGACATCCGCGAAGCCGCGGCTCGCAACGAAATAGCGGAGCCGAATCTGCTTGGCACGGCCACGGTTCGCGGCCATCTGTTCGACTTCGGTTCGTACCCGGGACTCGTTGTCGACGAACAGGGCGTAGACGTGACCGGCGATGTCTACGAAATTGACGACGAACTCGTCGCGGTGCTCGACGAGATCGAAGCGGTGTATCCCGGCGTCGAAGATCGCTTTCTGGCCCGGGAAGTGATGGTGAAAGTGGACGGCAACGTCGTGAACTGTCGCTTCTATCCGGTCACGCCTAACGCGGTGAAGGGGCTGCCGGAAATCAAGTCCGGCGACTGGGTCGAGTATCGCGCCACGCGCTGACGCGGCCGCCGCGCGCTCGTATGTGCTGATGCGCCCGTATGCGCGTTCCCGCGCATAAGAAACGGCCCGCCAGGCATGCGCCTGACGGGCCGTTCGCTCGATCAATCGTTGCACGCACTCGTCGTTACAACACGACAAGCGTTCGCGTTCAGATCTCTTCGTAAAGCGGCAGCGTCAGAAAGTCGGTGAACTGCTCGGACGTCGACATCTCTTCGAAGATCTGAGCCGCGCGTTCGTACGGTTTCGTATCGCCACCGACCGCCTGCTTCACCTTGTCGAGTTCTTGCACAGCCAGTTTACGCACCAGCTCGGCCGTTACCTTGCGGCCATCGTCGAGCGTGCCCTTCGGCGAGCGAATCCACTGCCACACCTGCGAGCGCGAAATTTCGGCGGTAGCGGCATCTTCCATCAGATTGTGGATTGGCACGCAGCCGTTGCCCGCGAGCCACGAGCCGAGGTAGTGAATGCCGACGTTGATGTTGTTGCGCAGACCGGCTTCTGTGATCGGCGCTTCCGGACGGAAGTCCATCAGGTCCGTGGCAGTGACGAGCACGTCGACGCGTTGCTTGCCGATCTGGTTCGGCTTGTCGCCGAGCACCTTGACGAATTCTTCCATCGCGATCGGCACGAGACCCGGGTGAGCGACCCAGCCGCCGTCATAGCCGTCGCCGGCATCGCGCGCCTTGTCCGAGCGCACGCCGGCCATTGCCTTGTCGTTCGCGGCCGCATCGTTCTTGATCGGAATCAGCGCGCTCATGCCGCCAATGGCCGGCGCATTGCGGCGATGGCACGTCTTCAGCAGCAACAGCGCATACGCGCGCATGAACGGCGCGGTCATCGTGATCTGCGAGCGGTCTGCGAGACAGAAATCGCGGTCGGACTTGAACTTCTTGATCGCGGAGAAGATGTAGTCCCAGCGGCCGGCGTTCAGCCCCGAGCTATGTTCCCGCAGCTCGTACAGAATCTCGTCCATCTCGAACGCGGCAAGAATGGTTTCGATCAGCACCGTCGCGCGAATCGTGCCGCGCGGCACGCCGACCGCTTCCTGCGCTGCGACGAAAATGTCGTTCCACAGGCGCGCTTCGAGATGGCTCTCCATCTTCGGCAAATAGAAGTACGGGCCCGAGCCGCGCGCGACCAGTTCCTTTGCGTTGTGCACCATGAAGAGCGCGAAATCGAAGATGCCGCCCGACACGCGCTTGCCGTCCACCTTCACGTGCTTTTCGTCGAGATGCCAGCCGCGCGGACGCACGATCAGCGTGGCAACCTTGTCGTTCAACTTATAGCTCTTGCCGTTCTGCTCGAGCGAGATGGTGCGGCGCACGGCATCTTTCAGGTTCACATGGCCGGTGATCTGGTTGTCCCAGCTGGGCGCGTTCGAATCCTCGAAATCGGTCATGTACGAATCCGCGCCCGAGTTCAGCGCGTTGATGATCATCTTGCGCTCGACCGGACCGGTGATCTCCACGCGGCGGCATTTCAGATCTTCAGGCAGCGGCGCAATGGTCCAGTCGCCGTCGCGTACGCTCTTCGTCGCGGCGAGAAAGTCGGGACGCTCGCCGGCGTCGAGCCGTTTCGTGCGTTCCGTCCGCGCCTGCAACAACTGCTGACGACGCGGCTCGAACGTGCGATGCAATGCGGCGACGAGTTCGAGCGCTTCGCGTGTGAGGATCGTTTCATAGCCCGGCTTGATTTCAGCGGTGATTTCCATGCCCTGCGGCAGCGACAACGATGACAGCGGATTCGCCATGTTTTCTCCTTGGTCGGTCAGATTGCAAAATGCAAAGTTGAAATGCAGCGATAGTTGATTCAGTTGATTCGGTTGATTCAGTTGATTCAATGAGTTGCGAGAGGGGAGCTTCATGCGCCGGGGCTGTGGCGTATGCGGCTCGCTGTGGTGTGGGCGCGTCCGGCAGATGTGACGGTCTTCAAAAAAGCCAACAGATCGCTCATGCCCGCGCCCGTGCCGTGCGGCGTCACGCCCAGTTCTTCGAGCGGAGCGTTTTGTCTGTTGAGCCAGAACGTCGTGAAGCCGAACCACGTTGCGCCGGCGATGTCCCAGCCATTCGACGACACGAAGACGATCTCGCGCGGAAGCACGTCGAAGGCCTGAGGGCCGAGCGCATAGGCGGCGGGCGCGGGTTTGTATGCGCGTACGGCATCGACGGAAAGCACATGGTCGAACAGGCCGCTCATGCCCGCGCTCTTCACCGCGACGTCGAGCATTTGAGGGTTACCGTTCGACAGAATCGCGAGGCCGGGGCGCGAACCGCCTGACGTGCCTACTGCAGAGGCCGGCCCGCGTGAGGCTCGGGATGCGGATGCCGGCGACAGCCCGGAGGTAGTGGCAGATGTAGACACAGACGCCGAGTCCCTTAGCAAACGCAGCGTTGGCACCGCGTCGGGGAACGCGGACAGGCACGCGTACTCATCCATCAGACGCTTTTCAGCAGTACGGCCGAGCGTGAGTTGAAGTTTTTTCGCAGAGAAGCGCAGCGCGTCGAGCGTGATGTCCCAGAACGGCCGGTAGTGCGCAGCGTCGCCGCCGGCATCGGCCAGCGTGCGCAACTGCGTGTATTCGATCTGTTTCTGACGCCACAACTGCGAGAGTGCGTCGCCGTGTCCGGGGAACAACTGCTCCGCGGCAGCGATCACCGAATGCACGTCGAAAAGCGTGCCGTAGGCGTCGAAAATCACTGCTTTGGGAGAGAGTGTCGTTGTGGCCGACATTGCCGTGCGCTCCTGTCAGAGGTCAGGACGGATTGTATTAGCGCTGCTGTGCGCTAAAAAAGAGGGCAAAGATCACTTGATCTTTTACTTTCATGCGCCTAATCTGACGCGCTCCGGCCAACTTTGCCACGCTCGCAGCGTCCCTCCATGGACCGATTCAAGCAGATCGAGACCTTCGTCACTGTCGCCGCGAAAGGCAGCCTGTCTGCCGCGGCGCTTGCCGAAGGCGTGGCGCCCGCGATCATCGGACGCCGAATCGATGCGCTCGAAGAACGCCTTGGCGTCAAATTGCTGGTGCGCACGACACGCAAGATCACGCTGACCTTCGAAGGCTCGGCATTTCTCGAAGATTGTCAGCGCATCATTCACGACATGCGGAACGCCGAGGCAAGCGTGTCGGCGGGCGGCGTCAAGGCAAGCGGCCACTTGCGGCTGTCCGCGCCGGCCGGTTTCGGGCGCCGTCACGTCGCGCCGCTGGTGCCGGCGTTCACGGTCGCGCATCCGGATGTTTCGATCACGCTCGATCTGTCGGACCGGCTCGTCGATCTGGTCAACGAAGGTTTCGATTGCGCGGTGCGGCTCGGCGAATTGCCCGATTCGTCTCTGGTGTCGCTCAAACTCGGCGAAAACCGGCGTGTGTGCGTGGCATCGCCTTCGTATCTGAGCCGGCGCGGCGCGCCGCATAGCCTTGCGGATCTTGCTCGACACAACTGTCTCGCGCTCGGTGCAAGCGCCAACCAGCAGCGTGGCTGGATGTTCCAGCAGGCGGACAAAGTCGTATCGATCAAGGTGTCCGGCACGATGGAATGCTCGGACGGCGCCGTGCTGCACGAGTGGTGCCTCGAAGGCCACGGTCTCGCATGGCGTTCGTGGTGGGAAGTCGGCGCGGACATCGCGGCGGGGCGCCTCGTGAGCGTGCTCGACGAGTTCGCCGCGCCGCCCATCGGCATTCATGCGGTGTTTCCTCAGCGCCGCCATTTGCCGTTGCGAGTGCGGCTTTTCCTGGATTTTCTCAAGCATACGTATGGCCTTCCGGAGTACTGGGGCTGACGCGGCGCAACGGGTTTTCCATACTCGGACAGACCCTCAATAACGGTTTGCGGCAGGTCTCCACGACCTACAATTCTTTTGAGGCCAGCACGCAAAGCCTCGGCCGGCGCTGACGGATGGGCCGTTCACGAGCCTGAAAAAGTGTGGCAATGCCGCGCCGAACGAAGGCGAGAGGACAGCCGGACACGGATACGGAGGGCACATGTTCAAGCACATTCTCGTTCCGACCGATGGTTCAGATCTCTCGCGCAAGGCGATGGCCGGCGCAATCGACCTCGCGCAGGCGGTCGGCGCGCGCATCACCGCCTACGCTTGTCTGCCGCAATATCCGTATGCGCCGTTCTCCGACATCGTTGTCGAACCGCCGTCCGAGTTTCTCGAACGCAGCGAACGCGAAGCGCAACAACATCTGCGCGAAGTGGAGCTTGCCGCGAGCCGCGTCGGTGTAGTCGTCGACAGGCGCACCAGCGTGCATCCGGCGCCGTATCTCGGCATCATCGAAGCGGCGGAGCGGGGCGCATGCGACGTGATCTTCATGGCCTCCCACGGACGTCGCGGTCTCGGCAGCCTGCTGATCGGCAGTGAAACGCAACGGGTGCTCACCCATACCAAAATCCCGGTGCTGGTGTACCGCTGAACTGCGCAGACGCTACGGCTTCGCAGCCTTGCGGCTCGCAGCACCAGCGGAAAACGCGCCGGCAGTCAGCCGGCGCGTCGTCCCATTCGCCGCACAATGATTTGTGCTGGCTTTCTGTCTAGCCCCCGCCTTGCGAGAACCCGCCATCGCCCCGCATTGATATGCGTATGCGGCGATGGCGAGACTCCTCCCTGTCGACGGCGAATCTCCGGCGAAACCGCCTCGCCGTTGTTCCGCCGTCTGTCTGCCTTACGTTTCGCGATCGGGCCGCGAGGCCGTTACGCGACTTTCTTGTCGAAGAACTGTTCGTCTTCCGTCGAGCCGTGCAACGCGGTCGTCGATGCTTCGCGCTCGACCGTTTGCGTGACCGCGTCGAAGTAGCCGGTGCCCACTTCGCGCTGATGCTTGACGGCGGTGAAGCCCTTTTCCGCTGCCGCGAATTCGGCCTGCTGCATCTCGACGAACGCCGTCATCTGATTGCGGGCATAGCCGTGCGCGAGGTTGAACATCGAGTAGTTCAGCGCGTGGAAGCCGGCCAGCGTGATGAACTGGAACTTGTAGCCCATCGCGCCCAGTTCGCGCTGGAACTTGGCGATGGTCGCGTCGTCCAGGTTCTTCTTCCAGTTGAACGACGGCGAGCAGTTGTACGACAGGAGTTGATCCGGGTACTCCTTGTGGATGGCGTCGGCAAATTTCTTCGCGAACTCGAGGTCCGGCTTGCCCGTCTCGCACCAGATCATGTCGGCGTAAGGAGCGTAAGCGAGGCCACGCGAAATCGCCTGTTCGAGGCCCGGCTTCGTGCGGTAGAAACCTTCGACAGTGCGCTCGCCGGTCAGGAACGGCTTGTCGTTTTCGTCGACGTCCGACGTAATCAGGTCGGCTGCTTCCGCGTCAGTGCGAGCGAGCAGCACGGTCGGCACGCCCGACACGTCCGCGGCGAGACGCGCAGCTGTCAGCTTGGCGACGTTTTCGCGCGTCGGCACCAGCACCTTGCCGCCCATGTGACCGCACTTCTTGACCGACGCGAGCTGATCTTCGAAGTGCACACCTGCGGCACCGGCTTCGATCATCGCCTTCATCAGTTCAAACGCATTCAGCACGCCGCCGAAGCCGGCTTCGGCGTCCGCGACGATGGGCGCAAAGTAGTCGATGTAGCCTTCGTCGCCCGGATTCTTGCCTTCCGACCACTGGATCTGATCGGCGCGCGTCAGCGTGTTGTTGATGCGCTTGACGACGAGCGGCACGGAGTTGGCCGGGTAAAGCGACTGATCCGGGTACATTTCGCCGGCCACGTTGGCATCGCCCGCGACCTGCCAGCCCGACAGGTAGATGGCTTTCAGACCCGCCTTCACCTGCTGCATTGCCTGGTTGCCGGTCAGCGCGCCGAGGGAGTTGACGAACGGCTCCGTATTCACGCTATGCCAGAGCTTTTCCGCGCCGCGCTTGGCGAGCGTGTGCTCGACCTGCACTGAGCCGCGCAGACGGATCACGTCCTCGGCGGTGTAGCTGCGCTTGACGCCTTTCCAGCGCGGATCGGTTTCCCATTGCTGTTGAAGTTGGCGGGCTTGTTCTTCGCGCGTCGTCATAATGTTCTCCTTGGTTGCCTGAAATGGATGATCAAAGCTGTCTTTGTCGAAGCGGTTGGCCTTGAAGGCGTTCCGTTTCCCGAACTCTTATATAAGAGTCTAGGCAAATCCATGGAGACACAACAGCGGCCTGCGCGCGATTTTCCGATATTTATTCATGATAAAAATCAAAAACTTACATGTTTCGTTCCGCATTAAGAAACGATTTTTCCCATCTTGCAATTGCCATGTTGTGCCGTGCAGCACGATTTTTTACGACGCAAAAAATTTTTGCACATCGTGAAATTTGGGAGGTGATGGGAGTGCGGGCGAAAAAAAACCGGTGCATGAGCACCGGTTTTCAGTTGACCCGACGACAGCGCAAGGCTGCGGGGGTCTGTACAACTAGGTCTAGCTGCCAGTCAGGCGCGGCTGCCGCATTGAAGCAGCCAAACCGCTCGCTGGCCGCGCGCGCGAGCGCGCTTTAGCTGCCGCGACGCGCGGTACGCGGGCCGTCGCTGCGGCGTGCGCCGTAGCCGCCGTCACGCGAGCCGCCGTAGCCTTCACGCGAACCGCCGCCGAAGCCGCCGTCACGCGAACCGCCGCCAGCCGACTTGCCGGCCCAACCGCCGCCGGTGCCGCTGCGCGAGCTGCTGCCGTTACCGGCCGGCTTGCCCGAGCCGCTGCCAAAGCGGCGACCGCCGCCATTGCCGCCGCCCGGACGGCCGCGGCCGCCAAAGCCAGGACGGCCGTTACCCGACGGAGCCGACTTGCGCGGCTCGAAGCCAGCGACGACGTTGACCGGCAGCGGAGTGCGGACGAAGCGCTCGATGCGCTTCAGTGCGCCCTGTTCGGCGTGATGCACGAGGCTCACGGCGATACCCGAGCGGCCGGCACGGCCAGTGCGGCCGATACGGTGCACGTAGTCTTCGGCGAACTTCGGCAAGTCGTAGTTGAACACGTGCGTGATGCCCGGAATGTCAATACCGCGAGCGGCGACGTCCGTTGCGACCAGCACGCGAACGCGACGCTCGCGCAGTGCCTTGATCGTGCGATTACGCGCGCCTTGCGGCAGATCGCCGTGCAGTGCCGCCGATTCGAAACCAGCGTCAGCAAGACGGCCGGCCAGCTGGTCCGCGTCCATCTTGGTCGCCGTGAAGACGATAGCCTGGTCGAGGCCCGCGTCGCGCAGCAGATGGTCGAGCAGACGGTCCTTGTGATCGCGGTCGTCGACGTAGTGAACGGTTTGCGCGATGTTGGTGCGCTGTTCGAGGCGCTGGACGATCTCGATACGCTCCGGATCCTTCAACAGGCGGCCGGTCAGCGAACCGATCTTGCCGTCGAGCGTGGCCGAGAAGAGCATGGTCTGACGCGTGGCCGGCGTGGCCGCGACGATCGTCTCGATGTCTTCGATGAAGCCCATGTCGAGCATGCGGTCAGCTTCGTCGAGCACGAGAATCTGCAATTGCGACAGATCGATACGGCCGCGTTCCAGGTGGTCGATCAGACGGCCCGGCGTGGCAACCAGGATTTCCGGGTTCTTTGCAAGCAGCATCAGCTGCTGGCCATAGGCGACGCCGCCCAGAATGCTGACGGTGCGCAGGCGCTTCAGATGCTTGCCGTACGTAGCAGCGGCGGTGGTGACCTGCATCGCGAGTTCGCGGGTCGGCGTCAGAACCAGCATGGTCGGACGGGCAACCGGTTGCGGGCGGCGCGTACGTGCGCCGTCGGCCGGACGCGGTTCGCGCGGCTGGCTGGCTTGCGCCTTCTGCAATTGCGAGAAACGTTCGATGGCCGGCAGCATGAAAGCGGCGGTCTTGCCCGAACCGGTCGGGCTCGAAACCAGCAGGTCGCGACCGGCGATGCCAGCCGGAACTGCGCGTTGCTGAACCGGCGTCGGGTTCTGGTAGCCAGCGGCGGTCAGCGCGGAGACGACATCCGCGGACAGGCCGAGCGACGCGAACGTCGGACCGGCGGGCGCGGCGGCTTCAGCGGCGACGGCCGGCGCGGCAGCAACGGCTGCGGCTTGCACGGGTGCGTCGGCGAGACCGAGGGCTTGGTCGGCGATGGCGTTCAACGGGCTGCTGGGGGTATTGCTCGAAGTCATGAGAATCCTTGAAACACAGGGAATTAAAACGTCGGCGCCAATCGGCATACCCAAGTCGTCGGATTCAGCGAGCAAAGAAGCAGCGAGCAAATCGAAAAACGGGGGCAACTCGCAACAATAAAGGCGAGTTTTTCGTTAGAAGCTGTATCGGATGCGACAGGCCAACATTGGCTTGCCGCCAGCCTGGGACATGATCGCCCGTAGGGGGCTAGGCAGGAGGGGACAGGTTCTAAACTGGATTGGAGCTAAACGCTACGAGGCGCTGCGCCGCAAAGGCCGATAGTGAAAAACCGGGCAAAGCAGTGAAGCGCAGGCAACATTGTATAGGTATTTGTTGCACTGCGCCACTGTTAAGACATTTCCTGGCGCGACTCTGGCGCTTGAGATCGAGCGACGCACCGCTGCGAGCGGCTCCGGCGCCAATTGCAGTTTACGCGGACGCGCCGCTCTTCAGCGATTCGACCAGTTCTACGTACTGCTGCTTGGCGGCGTCCTGCGCAGTGCCCTTGAGCGCTGCCCACGCGTCGTACTTGTATTTGCCGACGATATCCGTGAAACCCGGCTTGTCGCCTTGAACGTCGCCTTCGCTGGCTTGCTTGTACAGGGCGTAAAGGCGCAGCAGTGTGAGGTTGCCCGGACGCTCCGGCAGTTGTTTGACGTCTTCCTGGGCTTGGGTGAATTGCGTGTCGAGGTCCGTCATCGTCGTGCCCTCCGGCGGGATGGTTAGGTGGCCGACGATCATAGCAATTGCATGCCACGGCGTGGCCGAGGGCTTATTCCAAACGCAAGGCGCCTGCGAGCGGGGCGCGTGGACCTCGTGATCACAACGCGCGTTGCAGCCGAGACCAAACCGCATCCGCGCGCGCGGCGCCGATTACAATACGGTCCATGACTCAAACAGTGCTTCTTGCCCTCGATACTTCCACCGAATTCTGCTCGGTAGCGCTTCTGTCTGCCCCCGACGCCGGTGCAGCGGGCCACGCGCGCGCCGAGTCGCGTGTGTGGGTCCGTCACGAGCAGACGGGCGCCGTGTCCAGCACCCGCCTGCTGCCCGCAATCCGCGAACTTTTCGACGAAGCCGGCCTGACCCTCGCCGACTGCAACGCCATTGCGTTCGGTTCAGGTCCCGGCTCGTTCACCGGCCTTCGCACGGCGACTGGCGCCGCGCAGGGGTTGTCGTTCGGCCTCGATCTGCCGGTGGTGCCGGTCAGCACGCTGCTGGTTTGCGCGGAGAGTGCGCGGCGCCGCGATCCGGCCGCTACACGCGTGCTGGCGGCGCTCGACGCCCGCATGGATGAGATCTACTGGGCCGACTACGCGTGGGACGAGGTTGACGGCGAATGGCGCACCGTTCAACCCGCCTCGCTCGATGCGCCCGAGCGGCTCGTGTTGCCCGACGAACCGTTCACGCTCGCAGGCAACGCCGCCGCGGCCTTCGGCGCGCGGCTTCCGGCGCTCGCAGCCGCCCGGACCGTCGATCATGAAGCATTGCCGCATGCGCTGCCGCTCGCGTACGCCGCGTTGCGTGCGTTCCACGCGGGCCGCACGGTCCCGGCCGATCAGGCCGCGCCCGAGTACATCCGCAACAAGGTCGCGCAAACCACGGCCGAGCGCGTCGCGGAAAAGGCCGCCAAGGCGGAGCAGGCCGCGGCGCTCGCTCATCACGCCGAGCCTCGCGAGGGACGGCAATGAGCGGCGTGCTGCTGGCGGACCGCTACATGTCGCCCATGACCGAAGGCGACCTCGACGAAGTGGCCGCCATTGAAAAGCTCGCCTATGAATTCCCCTGGAGCCGCGTTAATTTCGGCGACTCCCTGCGCAACGGCTATTTCGGTGTCTGTCTGCGGCATGTGACGGGTACGCTGATCGGCTATTGCGTGCTGATGCCGGTCGTCGACGAAATGCATCTGCTGAATCTGTGCGTGACGCCCGCCGCTCAAGGGGCGGGCGCAGGACTCGCGCTACTGCGGGAAGCCGTGCGGATCACCCGCGCCGAGAAACTCGACGGTCTGCTGCTGGAGGTGAGGCCGTCGAATCATCGCGCCATCCGGCTCTATGAGCGTTTCGGCTTCGCGTCGATCGGCCGGCGCAAAAACTATTATCCGGCGCGGCATCGCAGCCGGGAGGACGCCATCGTGATGCGTTTATCGTTTGTCAGGGAGGGCGCGGATGGCGCTGCATGAATCAGTACTGGAAGAGTTCGGGCTCGCGCCGCGCTGGGTGCGTCGCGGGATGGCCGCGACGCCGGAAGCCGCTGACGAACCCGGCGCGGAGCAGGGCGCCGACGCGCCGCGCCCGCACGGTGCGAGCGACCTCTCGCGGCTGGATGCGCGCGAGCCTTCTTCGGTCGGATTGACGCCGCCGACGTCGCTCACGCCGGCTATGCGCGCGGCAGAGCCGTCGCGACATGCCGACGACGAGCAGATGCAGACGCCGACGCAGCCGCGGATTGGAAACGATGCGCCACGTCTCGAAACACAGCGGTCCCAGCCGGGAGCGCCGCGCGATGATTCGCAGCAGGCCGAGCCGCTTGAGCGTGCTGAACAGTCCGCCCGCCGCTCAGATCAATCGGCAAATAGCGCGGAGGCGACGCAGCAGCGCGCGCCACGTGCCGCCGAAAGCCGCAATCCGGCAAGCGCCAGCGCCGAGCCGCACATGCCGGAGTCGTCGTCATTTGACGCTCCTCCCGCCGACGACTTCGCCTGGTTCGACGATCTCCCTCTTCATCCGCCGGGCGACGTTGGCGCGCCAATGCACGCGCTCGGCGACACGCCTCAACCTCCCGCGATCCACACGCTCGACTGGGACGCGCTGAGCGAGCGGGTGTCAACCTGCGAGCGTTGCCGGCTGTGCGAGAAACGCACCAGGACGGTTTTCGGCGTAGGCGATCGGAACGCCGACTGGATGCTGATCGGCGAAGCGCCCGGCGAGAACGAAGACCGCGTGGGCGAGCCGTTCGTCGGCCAGGCCGGCAAGCTGCTCGACAACATGCTGCGCTCACTCACGCTGGCGCGCGACGCGAACGTGTACATCGCGAACGTCATCAAGTGCCGGCCGCCCGGCAACCGCAATCCCGAGCCTGATGAAGTCGCGCGCTGCGAACCCTATCTGCAACGCCAGGTGGGGCTCGTAAAGCCGAAGCTGATCGTAGCGCTCGGTCGCTTCGCCGCGCAAAGCCTGCTCAAGACCGACGCGAGCATTTCGTCGTTGCGCGGCCGCGTCCACGAGTACGAGGGTGTGCCGGTAATCGTCACCTATCACCCGGCCTATCTGCTGCGCAGCCTGCCGGACAAGGCCAAAGCGTGGGCCGATTTGTGCCTCGCGCGAGATACGTGGCGTGCGGCCGGTGGCGCAGCGTCGGACGCGGCAAAACAGTGAGCGCGGATGAGCCGGCGGCGCGCAAAAACGTCGCCGGCGCTTACTCTGTCGGAGCGGCTGTTCGGAGCGGAGATTCCGTCCCAGCCGATGCCGCACGCGCGCACGCCGTTCTTCCCACCTTGCTCGACAAGCTGCGCGACTGCGCAGTTCGCGATCTCGCCTGGCTGTTGTTGAGCGCCGATTTGTTGCGTCCGCAACCGCCGGTGGGCGAACTCGCTACTCCATTCGCGTCCTTGCGGCAACTCGACGACATCGTCGACTGGCTGTGCGCGCTCGATGCAGCGCCCGCTCCGCTGCATGACGATCTCGCCGCAACTCGCATGACTCGCCTCGGCCGCTACGCCGAACGCTTGCTCGGCTGGTTCCTGCAACATGGCCCCACGGCTAGGCTGGTCGCGGCGGGCGTGCCGCTGCGGCGTGCGGGGGTCACGCTGGGCGAATGCGATTTCCTGCTACACACGCAAGAGGGTGCGCGGCTTCACTGGGAGCTTGCGGTGAAATGCTATCTGCATGCCGGCAATGTCGACGCGCGAACCGCGCGGCTATTACCGTCCGCATCATCGCTCTCGTCATCTCTCACGTCATCGCAGTTATCGAACTATGTCGGCCCGAACCTCAAGGACCGCTTCGACCTCAAGCTCGCCCATCTGCTCAGTCATCAATTGCCCTTGAGTGCGCGCGAAGATTTTGCATCGACGGGTTATCCGGGACCGTGGACGCCGCAAATGTTCGTCAAAGGATGGTTGTTCTATCGGCATGGCGAGACGCCGGCAGATGCGGCCGAACTCGACCCCGCGCATGGCCGCGGCTGGTGGGTGACACGCAGTGAGTGGCCGGACTTTGCAGCGGCGCACGCGCAGCATTGGCGCGTCTTGCCGCGGCTCGAATGGCTGGCGCCCCGGCGTTATGGTCAAGACGCGGAGCAGGCCGCCAGCAGGGCTTTGATCGATCCGCTAACGCTTACCGCTCGAAGCGCCCAGCGAACCGGCCCAACCATGATCGCCGCATTGGCAGAAGACGCGGCGGGCAGCCTGGTTGAACGCTCGCGTGGCTTCGTCGTACCCGACGAGTGGCCTGAGCAGGCTCAGGCCTACGCAAGGCAGTAGCGCGGCCGCGTTACCACCATCGATAGAAATGATGCACGGGGCCGACGCCGTTGCCGACGTCGAGCCGATCGCTCGCCTGCAATGCGCCGGTCAAGTATTCCTTGGCATCCGCGACCGCGCTCGCCAGATCGTCGCGTTGCGGCATCAGTGCTGCGATCGCCGACGACAGCGTGCAGCCCGTTCCATGCGTGTTTTTCACCGGCACACGCGGGCCGCCCAGCCGCAGCGTGCCGCTTTCCTGGATCAGCCAGTCTGGACTGTCAGTTGCGCTCAAATGACCGCCTTTCATCAGCACCGCGCGGGCGCCGAGCGCGCGCAGCGCTTCGCCTTGCTCGACCATGCCCGCTTCGTCGGCAGCCGGTTGCACGCCGTCGAGCAGTGCGGCGGCTTCGGGAAGATTGGGCGTCAGCAGATCGGCGAGCGGCAGTAGTTCTTCGCGCAATGCGGCGACCGCATCCGGCAGTAAGAGCGCATGGTTGCTCTTCGAAATCATCACCGTATCGAGCACGATGTACTTGGGCTTGTGCCGCCGCAACGCGTCGGCAACTGCACGGACAATCGATGCGTTGGCGAGCATGCCAATCTTCACCGCGTCGATGCGGATGTCGTCGAACACGGCGTCCATTTGGGCGGTGATGAAGCCCGCGTCCGGCGCGTGGATCGCGGTGACTCCGCGCGTGTTCTGCGCGGTGAGCGCGGTAATCACGCTCGCGCCGTAAGCGCCGAGCGCCGAGAAAGCCTTCAGATCGGCCTGAATGCCGGCGCCGCCGCCCGAATCGGAACCGGCGATGGTCAGCACATTGGGAATCGGTTGAGTCATCGCAAAGCGGGAAAGGGTGAAGGCGCGAGGGCGGCAGCAGAAGCGGACGCGCCCTGGCGCGTTAGTGCTTGACTTCGCCGATCAGCGCGACGGAGTCGAACGCACGCTGGTTCGCCTGGTGACGCCGCATCACGAGCCACATCATCAGGCAGACGAAGGTGCCGAACAGCACGATGACCGCCGTGACCGGCACGTCGAGCCAGACGAGCACCGCGTACAGACACAGCATGACGAGCACGGAGAGGTTCTCGTTGAAGTTCTGCACGGCGATCGAGTGACCCGCCGACAGCAACACGTGGCCGCGATGCTGGAGCAGCGCATTCATCGGTACGACGAAGAAGCCCGACAGGCCGCCGACGATCATCAGGAAGACATAAGCGACGATCAGATAACCCGGCACGTGCATCCGGCCGAAGTAGAGCCCCCAGTGCGAAGGGAACAGGTTGCGCGTATAGAAGGCCATGAGCATGACGGCAAGCCCCATCATGATGCCCACCGGCAGCACCGACAGCGACTTCTTCAGCGGCACGCGCGAGGCCGCGAAGATCGCGCCGCCCGCGACGCCGACGGCCACCACGGCCTGCAGGATTGCCGCTTCGGAGAGCGACATGTTGAGCGACACTTCGGCCCACTTCAACACGATGAATTGCAGCGTGGCGCCCGCGCCCCAGAACAGCGTTGTGACCGCGAGCGAGATCTGCCCGAGCTTGTCGCGCCACAGCACGAGAAAACAGTCCGCGAAATCGGTGACGAGTTTGATCGGGCCGCGTTCCTGCTTCGGGTAGCGCGCGCCGGTGTCGGGAATACGCAGATTGAAGAGCGCTGCAATGACGTAGATCACCATGATGACCAGCATCGCCGCTTCAGCGGGCGTGTTGACCGTGGGGATATGGTGCCGCAGGATCGGCGCAGCAATATGCGGACTGATAAGCGCTCCGCCGAGCACCGTACCGAGAATGATCGAGCCGACCGTGGTGCCTTCAATCCAGCCGTTTGCGGCGACGAGCCTGTCAGGCGGCAGCAGTTCGGTGAGAATCCCGTATTTGGCGGGCGAATACGCAGCCGCGCCAAAACCCACGATTCCATACGCAAGAAGCGGATGCGCGCCGACCAGCATCGTGATGCAGCCGAGCACCTTGATAGTGTTCGTGATGAACATCACGCGTCCTTTGGGACGCGAATCGGCGAAGGCGCCCACGAAGGCGGCTAGAACGACGTACGACAGCACAAAGAACAACTTGAGCAGCGGCGTCATCCAGTTCGGGGCGTGTAGATCTTTCAGCAGTGCGATAGCAGCGATCAGAAGCGCATTGTCGGCCAGCGACGAAAAAAACTGCGCGGCCATGATGGTGTAAAAACCTTTTTTCATCTGATGCGATGCTGTCCTCGCTGCGGTCTGTCCGCCCCGGCCGTTTGTTATGCGTCCGGGCTTATGCCGTTCGAAATGGGTTGTGCGCACGGCTTTATATCATGAAAATAGCTGCATTCAGACTAGCAGAATCCTTGATCGCACCGCCCAGCGGGCTGCCGCGCGTTGAAAACGCCCTGTAAGCCGCTGATTCGCAAGCGTCTTTACGAAAATACTCCATGCCGCGCCCCCTCTCAGCCACGATTCACACCTCCGCCCTCGCCAATAACCTCGCCGTCGCGCGCCGCTACGCGCCTAAATCGAAGATCTGGGCGGTCGTGAAGGCCAATGCGTACGGGCATGGCCTTGCGCGCGCTTTCCCAGGTTTGCGTGCAACGGACGGCTTTGGGTTGCTGGACCTCGAAGAAGCCGTGAAGTTGCGTGAATTGGGTTGGGCCGGCCCGATTCTTTTGCTCGAGGGCTTTTTTCGTCCGACGGATATCGACGTCATCGACCGCTATAGCCTGACCACGGCGCTCCACTCGGACGAGCAGTTGCGCATGCTGGAAATGGCGCGGCTCTCGAAGCCTGTGAACATCCAGTTGAAGATGAATAGCGGCATGAACCGGCTCGGCTACACGCCGGAGAAATTCCGCGCGGCGTGGGAGCGGGCGCGCGCCTGTCAGGGCGTCGGTCAGATCACGCTAATGACCCATTTTTCCGACGCCGACAGCGAGCGTGGCGTGGCTCATCAGATGGAAGCGTTCGAGCGCGGTGCGCAGGGCATCGCCGGCATGCGCAGCCTTGCCAATTCGGCGGCCACGCTGTGGCATCCGCAATCGCACTTCGACTGGGTGCGCCCGGGCATCATTCTGTACGGCGCGTCGCCGTCGGGCATGTCCGCGGCAATCCAGGGCACCGGCTTGCAGCCCGCCATGACGCTCACGTCCGAACTGATCGCCGTGCAGAACATCGCGGAGGGCCACACGGTCGGATACGGTTCGCTCTTCAAGGCGCGCGGGCCGATGCGCATCGGCGTGGTGGCGTGCGGTTACGCGGACGGTTATCCGCGAGTCGCGCCGGAAGGCACGCCGGTGATCGTCGACGGCGTGCGCACGCGGGTCGTGGGACGCGTGTCCATGGACATGCTCACCGTCGACCTCACGCCGATTCCTACTGCGAACGTGGGCTCGCGCGTCGAGTTGTGGGGCGCGTCGCTGCCGATCGACGACGTTGCGCGCGCCTGCGGCACGATCGGCTACGAGCTGATGTGCGCGGTCGCGCCGCGCGTGCCGGTGCGTGCCGAGTAATGTCCGGCAATGCGTATTGACGCGGGGCAATAGCGGAGCGCGCTGCTTCATCGAACGGCGCGCTCGAAACAGGAAAACCAAACAACAGTAACCAGGCAAGAACGCGTGGCAAAAGCAAAAACGTTGTACGTATGCAGTGAATGCGGCGGTCAAACGCCAAAATGGGCGGGCCAGTGCCCGTCCTGTCAGGCCTGGAACACACTGGTCGAATCGGTCGCCGAAACACCTTCCACCCATCGTTTCCAGTCGCTCGCAAAGAGTGCGCCGGTGCGGCGCCTCGCCGATATCGAAGCCTCCGACGTGCCGCGCTTTTCCACCGGCGTGGGCGAGTTCGACCGGGTGCTCGGCGGCGGCCTCGTGCCGGGCGGCGTGGTGCTGATCGGCGGCGATCCAGGCATCGGCAAATCGACGCTTCTGCTGCAGTCGCTCGCCGAGATTGCCGCCGACAAGCGCGCGCTTTACATCAGCGGTGAAGAGTCGGCCGCGCAGATTGCGTTGCGCGCGCAACGTTTGTCGCTGTTGGAGCCCGGCTCGAAAGCGAGCGAACTGCAATTGCTCGCCGAAATCCAGCTTGAGAAAATTCAGGCGACGATTGCGGAGCAGCAGCCCGACGTCGCGGTCATCGACTCGATCCAGACCGTCTATTCCGACGCGCTCACGTCGGCGCCGGGCTCGGTCGCGCAGGTGCGCGAGTGCGCGGCGCAATTGACACGCATCGCAAAGCAGTCGGGCACCACGATCATCATGGTCGGCCACGTGACGAAGGAAGGCGCCCTCGCGGGACCGCGGGTGCTGGAGCACATTGTCGATACGGTGTTGTACTTCGAGGGCGACACGCACTCGTCGTTTCGCCTCGTGCGCGCGATCAAGAACCGCTTTGGCGCGGTCAACGAACTCGGCGTGTTCGCAATGACGGAGCGCGGCTTGCGCGGCGTCGCGAACCCGTCGGCGCTCTTTCTGTCGCAGCACGAGCAGTCGGTGCCGGGCTCGTGCGTGCTGGTCACGCAGGAAGGTACGCGGCCGCTGCTGGTCGAGGTTCAAGCGCTGGTGGATTCCGCCAATGCGCCGAATCCACGGCGGCTGGCCGTCGGCCTGGAGCAGAACCGGCTCGCGATGCTGCTCGCCGTGCTGCATCGGCACGCGGGCATCGCATGTTTCGATCAGGATGTGTTCCTGAACGCGGTGGGCGGCGTGAAGATCACCGAGCCGGCCGCGGATCTCGCGGTGCTGCTCGCCATTCATTCGTCGATGCGCAACAAGCCGCTGCCGAAGGGGCTCGTGGTATTCGGCGAAGTAGGTCTTGCCGGCGAAATCCGGCCGTCGCCGCGCGGCCAGGAGCGCTTGAAGGAAGCCGCCAAGCTCGGTTTTTCGATCGCCGTCATTCCAAAGGCCAACGCGCCCAAGCAGCCGATAGAAGGCTTACAGGTTGTTGCGGTCGAACGTATCGAACAGGCTATCGACCGGGTCCGCACCCTTGAATAGACGCCGATAGCGCGCGTGGTGCACCACGCGCGCGCCGTAATGCGCCGTAAATATCTCCAGGTTGGTTGTAACCAACAAGCCCTTCCTTTTTCCTTAAGCTGCAAAGCTATTGCATCCCTTCCGATGCCCGAAAAAGGATCGCGCCTTGAAACACTCACATGAAACCATAGCCGAAGGTCCGATACAGGTGCGCGGCTGCCGGGTCTCAGCGCCCATTCACCAGCCGTGGGGCGGCACTTGCCGGATCGTCGAGTGGATCGACAGAACGGGGCAGATTTCGCGCCGCGTGGTAGCCGGCGACGCGACCGCCGCCGAGGTGCGCGCCACCATCAATCGCCATGTGGAAGGCCGCAAGCATCTGCTTTACGACGACGAAAAGACGCCGCGTCAGACGTTGCCGCGGCAGACGGTGGCGCGCCGGTGAAGCTGCCGGCTGGCGCGAGGTGTTGAAGAGCGTTACGCGTAGCTCAGGCTTCGATTGCGGTTCGCCGGCGCTCGGCTCACGTTTCGGGCAGGTGTCGAAGTGTGTTCCGGTCGCGCTTCAGGGCGCGCGTCGCTTCGGGTCTTCAGATCCATTTATGAGTTCATCCGGCTCGTCGTGCTCATGATGCGCTTGCGGATTGAACAATGGATGCTGGGCCGCTTCGGCCGCCGTCAAGACCGGCGAGACGCAGCAATCGAGCGGTTCCAGCAACGCGACCCATTCATCGAGCGCACGCGAGCCGATGACGTCGGCGAGTTCCCGTGTGAGCGCAACGGCGTCCGGCCCGCCGATCGCCTGGCCGAGACTCCAGTGGCGCGTGGCCCATTCGGGGCGGTCGAGCGCCATGCACAGGCTTTCCCAGAACTTGAGCTCCAGCGCGCCCACCGCGAGCCAGCGGCCGTCCAGCGCACGGTACAAGTTGTAGCAGGGCACGCCGCCGTTCAGCAGGCCCGCGCCTGGCCCTGTGTGTTCCGTTGCGTTTCGCGCCGTGTTCCCGGCGGCGCTGGCCGCGCTATCTCTCGCGGCATTTCCCGCGGAATCGCCATTGGCGAGCGCGACCTGCGCGATCACGTTGTGCGCATGAGTGGCGTGTGTCATCGAAACGTCGACGAAACGGCCTTCGCCGCCCCGCGATACATGCCATAACGCGGCGAGGATCTGCGTAACCGCGCTGAGCGCGCCGCCGAGCAGGTCGGCAATCTGGAAATTCGGCACGATCGGCGCGCCGTCGCGGTCGGTGAGTTGATCGAGAACGCCCGCGTAGCCGATGTAATTCAGATCGTGCCCGGCATGATCGGCGAACGGGCCGCGTGCGCCGTAGCCGCTGATCGCGCAGTACACAAGCCGCGGATTGGCCGCACGCAGCGTCGCGTAGCCCACGCCGAGCCGATCCATTACCCCCGGCCGGAAGCTTTCGATCAACACGTCCGCTTCGGCCGCGAGCGCCCGCAGCACATTGCGTCCTGCTTCCGACTTGAGGTCGAGCCGCGTCTCGCGCTTACCGCGATTCACCAGCCGGTAAAACGCGCCGGGCCGTCCGGCCACGCGGTCGCTCGACGATTGCATCATTGTTCGCGTCGGGTCACCGGCGCCAGGCGCTTCGATTTTCAGCACTTCGGCGCCGAGTTCGGCAAGCCGCAGCGCGGCGACCGGGCCCGGCAACAGGCGTGTGAGGTCGAGCACGCGCAGGCCTCTCAACGGAGGCGGGGCGGACGCCGCGTTCGAAGCGGAGTTGGCGGCGGATGCGGAAGATGCAGCGGAGGACATCGCAGATGACAAAGCCAACCTCTCGTCGATGCCGGCGCGGATCGCGGACAGCGTCCCGCTAGCCGATTTGTTCGAGTTCCTCGTGTGTCTCGAGCCACTCGGCTTCGAGTGCTTCAAGGCGCGCGTTCACGTCTGCCTGACGGCGAATTGCGTCCGTCAGTTTGCTCTTTTGAGCCGGCTCGTAGCTGGCAGGATCGGCGACGAATGCATCGAGCGTCGCTTTTTCCGCGTTGAGCGCGTCCATCTCCTTCTCGATCTTTGTGATACGGCTTTGCAGCGGCTTCTTCAGGTGCGCAAGCTTCTGACGGGTTTCCGCTTCCAGCCGGCGCTGTTCCTTGCGATTCACGCCGCCGTCCGCACCGTTGTCGCCATTGAACGCGCCGTTCGCCGCATTGCCCGCTTTCAACGCCGCGCGCTGCTCGGCCGCATGTTGCAGCAGCCAGTCGCGGTAATCGTCGAGATCGCCGTCGAACTCCTGCAAACGGTGCTTTGCGACCAGCATGAACTGATCTGTCGTGGCGCGCAGCAAATGCCGGTCGTGCGACACGAGGATCAGCGTGCCTTCGAACTGCGCGAGCGCCATGGTCAGCGCGTGCCGGGTTTCGAGATCCAGGTGGTTGGTCGGCTCGTCGAGCAGGAGCAGGTTCGGCTTCTGCCAGATGATCAGCGCAAGTGCGAGCCGCGCCTTTTCGCCGCCGGAGAAAGGAGCGATCTTCGACGTCGCCATTTCGCCGGAAAAGTTGAAGCTGCCGAGGAAGTCGCGCAATTCCTGCTCGCGCGTATCCGGCGCAAGGCGCGCGAGGTGCTGCAACGGCGTGTCGTCCGCGCGCAGCGTTTCGAGCTGATGCTGCGCGAAGTAGCCGATGCGCAGACCTTTGCCTTCGCGCACGTGCCCGCCGAGCGGCGCGAGCGTGCCGGCCAGCGTCTTGATCAGCGTGGACTTGCCCTGGCCGTTTGCGCCGAGCAGCCCGATGCGCTGGCCGTTCTGGATAGACAGCATCACGCGCTCGACGATCGGAATTTCAACGCCTTCTTCGCTGTGATAGCCGCAGCGCACGTCCTCCATCACCATCATCGGGTTCGGCGCGGAATCGGGCGTGCGAAATTCGAAGGTGAACGGCGACGCAGCGTGCGCCGGCGCGATCAGTTCCATCTTCTCGAGCGCCTTCACGCGGCTTTGCGCCTGGCGCGCCTTGGTGGCCTGTGCCTTGAAGCGGTTGATGTAGCTCTGCAGATGCTCGACCGTGCGCTGCTGCTTTTCGTACGCGCTCTGTTGCAACGCGATCTGCTGCGCCCGCAGCACTTCGAACTGCGAGTAGTTGCCGCCATAACGCTTGATCTGCTGCTGTTCGAGATGCAGCGTAACGTTGCAGACCGAATCGAGAAATTCGCGGTCATGCGAGATCACGATCAAGGTGCCCGGATAACGGTGCAGCCAGTCTTCGAGCCAGACGATTGCGTCGAGATCCAGGTGGTTGGTCGGTTCGTCGAGCAGCAGCAGATCCGAACGGCACATGAGCGCCTGCGCGAGATTGAGCCGCATGCGCCAGCCGCCCGAGAAGCTGCTCACCGGTTCGCGGGTCTGGTCGAGCGTGAAACCGAGGCCGAGCAGCAGCGCTTCGGCGCGTGCGGGCGCGGTGTAGCCGTCGGCGTCTGCAAAGGCTGCATGCGCGTTGGCTTCGGCCGCGCCGTCGTGCGCGGCGGAGGCGGCCGCGATCTGCGCTTCGATTGCGCGCAAGGCCGCGTCGCCGTCGAGCGTATAGGCGAGGGCGGTCTTGTCCGCAGCGGGTGTTTCCTGCGCGACGTGCGCGATCTGCCACGTTGGCGGGATCGAAAAATCGCCGCCGTCCGCATGCAGTTCGCCGAGCAGCACGGCAAACAGTGTCGACTTGCCAGCGCCGTTTGCTCCCACGAGGCCCGCCTTTTCGCCGGGATTCAGGGTGAACGTGGTGTTGTCGAAGAGCGGCTTGGTGCCGCGCGCGAGGCTGAACTGGTTAAAGCGGATCACGAAGAGGCCGGCTTGAGAAAAACGCTATTTTAGACTGCCGGGGATGACACCGGGCGCTCAGCCGGCATCAGCCATTCGGCCGACTGTATCCGCCGCGCTTTTGGCATAGACTGACGGCTTTCCTGGGGAGAGCACATGACATCGATTTATTCGTTTTCGGCCCGCACGCTAGGCGGCGAGGAAGTGAGCCTCGGGCAGTACGAAGGCAAGGTCTTGCTGATCGTCAATACGGCGAGCGAATGCGGTTTCACGCCGCAGTATGCGGGCTTGCAGAAGCTGTATGAGGGCTACGCCGCGCGCGGGCTTGCGGTGCTGGGCTTCCCATGCAACCAGTTCGGCAAGCAGGAGCCGGGCGACGCGGCGCAAATCGGCAGCTTCTGCGAAAAGAACTACGGCGTTACTTTCCCGATGTTCGACAAGGTAGACGTGAACGGTGCCAACGCGCATCCGCTGTTCCGCTATCTGACCGGCGAGGCGCCCGGTCTGCTGGGTCTCGAAGCGATCAAGTGGAACTTCACGAAGTTTCTTATCGGCCGTGACGGCAACGTGGTCAAGCGCTACGCGCCTTTGACCAAGCCCGAGGCGATTGTCGAAGACATTGAAAAACTGCTGTAACCACGCGGCGCGTGCCGCGACGGCTTACAGAATTGGCGAAAACAGTCGGGCCACATGCATCAGCACGCGCCGTAGTGCGCTAGCGTGGCGGTACTCGTTGCGATCTATCTCGCGAGATTCGGCGAAATCGGCGAGCAGCATTGCCTCGACTTCTTTCGCAAAATCGCGGTCGACCGTCATCACCATGATCTCGAAGTTCAGGCGAAACGAACGGTTGTCGAGATTGGCGCTGCCGACCGCCGCCGCCACGCTGTCGATCAGCACGACCTTCTGATGCAGGAAGCCCGGCTGATAGCGAAAAATGCGGATGCCCGCGCGCAGCGAATCGTACGCATACAATTTCGACGCTTCGAACACCACCACGTGATCGCGCCGGCTGGGAATCAGAATACGGACGTCCACGCCGCGCAGCGCTGCGAGCCGTAGCGCCGAGAACACGGCTTCGTCGGGCACCAGGTAGGGCGTCGTAATCCAGATGCGCTCGCGTGCGGCGTTGATCGCTTCGACGAAAAAGAGCGAGCAGGTTTCCTGCTTGTCGGCCGGGCCGCTCGGCACGACGAGGCAGTGCATGTCGTGGCCCGTTGCCGGGTGCGCGGAGTTGGCCTCGTCCGACGGCGCCGTCGGCAGATGGAGTTCAGGCAACTGCTGCGTTGCCCAGTACCAGTCTTCGGTGAACACGAACTGGATGCTGGCGACCGCCGGTCCGCGCACTTCGATATGAGTGTCGCGCCACGGCGAGAGCGGCGGCTTGCCGCCAAGATATTCCACGCCGACGTTGTGCCCGCCCACAAACGCGCGTTCGCCGTCGACAGAAACGATCTTGCGATGGTTGCGGAAGTTCAGTTGCAGCCGGTTGACGAATCGGCGATTGGTGGCGAACGGATGCGTGTCCACGCCGCCCGCGCGCAGCGACGCGACATAGCGGTGCGGCAGATCGAAGCTGCCGATGCTGTCGTAGAGGAAATACACGCGCACGCCTTGCTTGGCTTTCGCTATCAGTGCGTCTTTGAACATTTCGCCGAGCGCGTCGTCGCGCACGATGAAGAACTGCACGATCACGTAATGGCGTGCGTTTTCGATGGCCTGGAAAATTGCCTCGAATGTCGCAGTGCCGTTCACCAGCGTGCGCACCGAATTGCCTGGCAGAAACGGCATGCCGCCCAGCCGTGTGAGCGAGTGGACGAGCCTGCCGCCAAGTGCATGCGCGGGGAGTTGGGCCGAAGAAGCAAGCCTGTCCCACTCTGGAGGATGCGCGTGCGCGCGCAGCAATTCGTTTTCGACGCGGCGCGCGTCGGCGTAACCCGCAAACTTGCTGCGCCCGAGAAAGAGGTATGGGACGAGCGTGAGATACGGCATCGCGACCAGCGAAACGGCCCACGCAATCGCGCCTTGTGACGTGCGGGTATTGAGAATCGCGTGACATGCCGCGACCACGCCGAGTATGTGGGCGAGGGCCACCAGCGTGCCGACGTGAAGCAGGTCGAATTGCATAGGCAAGCGAAGGGATGGGCGAAGCGCTGCACGGCTCGCTGGACGAACACAGCAGCTAAGCTAACAAGCTAAGGAACTAACGAGCTAACGACCTAACGGCGCCCATCTTACAGAACGCGCGCGGGTTGGGGGCGGGTTGGGTATTGTCTGAAACGACGGCAAGTGCTTGCACGGCGTCGCAACGACTGCGGGGAAGCTAACCGTGACCGACGACTCAGGCATCCGCTGTGACCGAGCTTCTACCGGATCAGAGCAAGCAATTTGCATGAAGTCGCAGTGAGCAGCGGAATCACTCACTGCGACTCACAACCAAGCCTCGACTCCGGCCCGGTGTCTACCCGGTTCAGACAGGCAGGTCGGCAGCCTGGATCAGGAACACGTTGTCGTCGCCGGCGCTCGTGGACAGCCACACGAGATTCAACCCGCCGAATGCCGCTTCGACATGCTGACGTTCGTTGCCGATTTCGATCACGAGCACGCCGTCTTCGGTCAGCCAGTTGCGCGCTTCGGCGATGATCCGTCGCACGATGTCCATGCCGTCGCTGCCGCCCGCGAGTGCCATTTCCGGCTCGTGCTTATATTCGGCGGGCAACTCCTGCATCGACGCGGCGTTCACATACGGAGGGTTGCTGATGATCACGTCGTAGCGGCGCTCCGCGAGCGGCGCATACAGGTCGCCTTCGAAGAGAGCGATGCGCTCTTCGAGTTTGTAGTCGTCCACGTTGCGCGCGGCGACTTCGAGAGCCGGCGCGGACAGGTCGACCGCGTCGATATCGGCATTCGGAAACGCATGCGCCGCAAGAATCGCGAGGCAGCCCGAGCCCGTGCAAAGTTCGAGCACGGCGCTGACCTGTTCGGGATCTTCAACGTAAGGTTGCAGCCCGTCCTGCAGCAACTCACCGATGAACGAACGCGGCACGATCGCGCGTTCGTCGACGTAGAAGCGAAAGCCGTGCATCCACGCTTCCTGGGTGATGTACGCAGCCGGCACCCGCTCGGTAGCGCGACGCTCGATCACGTTGAGAACCGCGTCGATCTCAGCCGCGCTCAAGCGTGCGTCCATGAACGGATCGAGCAGGTCGAGCGGCAGATGCAGCGTGTGCAGCACCAGATAGGCTGCTTCGTCGTACGCATTGGCCGAGCCGTGGCCGAACGAGAGCCCGGACTGGTTAAAGCGCGATACCGCGAAACGCAGCAGGTCGCGGACAGTGGAAAAGGGCAGCGTCATCGCAATAAGTCCTTGGATATATCCCGGTTAAGCGATCAGTTGTTCGAGCACGCGGCGGTACACGTTTTTAAGCGGCTCGATGTGGGCGACGTCGATATGTTCGTCGATCTTATGAATGCTGGCGTTCAGCGGGCCGAACTCGACCACCTGTTGGCAGATCCGCGCGATGAAGCGGCCGTCCGAGGTGCCGCCGGTCGTCGACAGTTCGGTGCTCACGCCGGTTTCGTCCTTGATCGCTTTGGCCAGCGCGTTCGACAGATCGCCATGAGGCGTAAGGAACGGCAAGCCGCTCACGGTCCACTGCAGGTCGTATTCGAGACCATGCCGGTCGAGGATCGCATGCACGCGTTGCTGCAATCCTTCCACCGTGCTGGCTGTCGAGAAGCGGAAGTTGAACATCACGTCCGCGTGGCCGGGAATCACGTTGGTGGCGCCGGTGCCGCTATGGATATTCGACACCTGCCACGTGGTGGGCGGGAAGTATTCGTTGCCGTCGTCCCAGCGCTCGGCGACGAGTTCTGCGAGCGCGGGCGCGAGCAGATGCACTGGATTTTTGGCCAGATGCGGATAAGCGATATGGCCTTGCACGCCCTTGACGACGAGCTTGCCCGACATCGAACCGCGCCGGCCGTTTTTCACCGTGTCGCCGAACTGCGTGCTCGAAGTCGGTTCGCCGACGATGCAATAGTCCATGCGCTCGCCGCGCGCTTGCAGCGCCTCGACGACTTTGACGGTGCCGTCGGTGGCGGGGCCTTCTTCGTCGCTCGTGATCAGAAACGCGATCGAGCCGCGATGCCGCGGGTGCGCCGCGACGAACTCCTCGCTCGCGACCACGAAGCCGGCGATCGAGGTTTTCATGTCGGCTGCGCCGCGACCGTACAGCTTGCCGTCGCGATGCGTCGGTTCGAACGGCGCGGACTGCCATTGCTCCAGCGGGCCGGTGGGCACCACGTCGGTGTGACCGGCAAACGCGAGCAGCTTGCCCGCGCGGCCGTCAACGCCGCGTTTGACGGCCCACAGGTTCGTCACGCCGTTGGATTCAATGGTTTCGTGCTCGAAGCCGAGCGCGGACAGGCGTTCGATCAGGAGGCGCTGGCAATGCTGATCGTCGGGCGTGACGGAGGCGCGCGCGATCAGTTGTTCGGTAAGGGCGAGGGTGCCGGACATGGATTCGATACAAGCCACTTTGGGATGAAAAAATGCCGGCTGGCGGTGACGCACCGCAGCCGGCAACAGCTTTGACGCAACGCGGCGAAGCCGCGCTCAAGCAACACAATGCAGCAGCAGGGCACGCGGCGCAGCGCTCACGCGAACGCCGCCATGCTCACGCAAACAGCGCTGCATATTCTTCGGGCGAAAAACCAAGCGACTTCACGCGCCCATTGATCACCAGCACGGGCCGCTTGATGACCGACGGCTTGTGGATCATCAACGCTATCGCGCCAGGCTGGGTGTCCGCGGCCGCCTTCATGTCGTCGGACAGACCGCGCCACGTCGTGCCGCGGCGGTTCAGCAATGCGTCGAGCTTGACGTCTTTCAACCAGTCCTGCACGAGCGGCTCGGTCACGCCGGCTTTCTTGAAGTCATGAAACTCGAACTCCACGCCGTGCTCTTCGAGCCACACACGCGCTTTCTTCACGGTGTCGCAGTTCGGAATTCCGTAGACGACAGTCTTGGTGCCGCGCGCCATTAGTCGCCTCGCAGAAGCTCATTCAGGCCGACCTTCGCACGTGTCTTCGCGTCGACCTTCTTGACGATCACGGCGCAATAGAGGCTGTGCGAGCCGTCCTTCGACGGTAGATTGCCCGCCACCACGACGGATCCCGCCGGAATGCGGCCGTATGTGACTTCGCCGGTTTCGCGGTCGTAGATCTTGGTGCTCTGGCCGAGGTACACGCCCATCGAAATCACCGAATTTTCTTCGACGATCACGCCTTCCACCACTTCCGAACGCGCGCCGATAAAGCAGTTGTCTTCGATGATGACCGGGTTTGCCTGCAGCGGCTCCAGCACGCCGCCGATGCCCACGCCGCCCGACAGGTGCACGTTCTTGCCGATCTGAGCGCAGGAACCGACGGTGGCCCACGTGTCGACCATCGAGCCTTCGTCGACATAGGCGCCGATGTTGGTGTACGACGGCATCAGCACGACGTTCTTCGCGATGAACGAGCCGCGGCGCGCGATGGCGGGCGGCACGACGCGAAAGCCGCCGGCGGCAAAGTCTTCAGCGGTGTAGTTGGCGAACTTCGACGGCACCTTGTCGTAGAACTGGCTGTAGCCGCCCGCCGGCATCGGCGCGTTGTCTTCGAGGCGGAACGACAGCAGCACGGCTTTCTTCAGCCATTGATTGACGACCCAGTCGCCGTCCTTCTTCTCGGCGACGCGCAGCGCGCCCTTGTCCAGTTGCTCGATGGCGTGGGCGACGGCTTCACGCACGTCGGCCGGCGCGGCCTTGGGCGACAGCTCGGCGCGGTTGTCCCAGGCGGTGTCGATAATTTGCTGAAGTTGTTGCGACATATGCGTGCTTTCTGAAGAGTTGAAGTCTGAAGAAGGGAGGCGGTGCGCAAGGCGTTCGCCGGGAAAACGGAACAGGAACAATCAGCGGCAGGCCGCGCGACGAATCTGACGACGCGCCGGCCTGGAACCCGGCAAACTCAGCCCGCCAGCCCGCGGCAAAAATCGACGATGCGTTGTGCACCCTGCGTGCATTCGTCGACGTCGGCGACGAGCGCGAGGCGCACGAAATTGCGGCCGGGGTTCACACCATGCGCGGTGCGCGCGAGGAACGAGCCCGGCAGAACCGTCACATTATAGTCGGCGTAAAGACGCTGGGCGAACTCCGTGTCCGTGAGGCCGGTGCGCGAGACGTCGGCCCACAGGTAGAACGCGGCGTCGGGCAGGCGCACGTCGAGCACCGCGGCAAGCATCGGCGTGACGGTGGAAAACTTCTGCACGTATTTCTCGCGGTTCTCGCGCACGTGCGCTTCGTCGTTCCAGGCTGCGATGCTCGCGCTTTGAAACACCGTCGACAACGCCGCGCCGTGGTACGTCCGGTACAACAGGAAGTCTTTGAGAATCGCCGCGTCGCCCGCGACGAAGCCCGAGCGCATGCCGGGCACATTCGAGCGCTTCGACAGGCTCGACAGCATGACGAGTCTGTCGTAGCCGCGGCCGAGCTTGTGCGCGGCTTCGAGGCCGCCGAGCGGCGCGTTGGCTTCGTCGAAATAGATCTCGGAGTAGCACTCGTCGGAGGCGATCACGAAGCCGTGGCGGTCCGAGAGCGCGAAGAGTTCGCGCCAGTCTTCGAGCGTCAGCACCGCGCCGGTCGGGTTGCCTGGCGAGCAGACATAGAGCAGTTGCGTGCGAGCCCATACGTCGGCCGGCACCGCAGAGTAATCGCACGCGAAGTTGCGCGCCGGGTCGCTATTGACGAAATAAGGCTCTGCTCCCGCGAGAATCGCCGCGCCTTCGTAGATTTGGTAGAACGGGTTCGGACAGAGTACGATCGCAGGCTCGCCTTTCGCATTGCGCTTCGGGTCGATGACCGTTTGTGCGAGCGCAAACAGCGCCTCGCGCGAACCCGAGACGGGCAGCACCTGGGTCGCGGGATCTACCGGGGGCAGGCCGTAGCGCTGCGTAACCCACTTCGCGATCGACTCGCGCAACGGCAGCGACCCTACGGTGGCCGGATACGCGGACAGACCGCCGAGCGAGGCGATCACGGCGTCGGTTATCAACGTGGGCGTCGGATGTTTCGGCTCGCCAATGCCGAAGCTGATATGCGGGAAGCCGGCGGCCGGCGCGACGTCTTTGAAAAGCGCGCGCAGCTTTTCGAACGGATAGGGCTGGAGGGAGTCGAGTAACGGATTCACTGGGCGGATCGAGCCTGATCGAAGAGGGCGCGGAAAGATGCACGACGGCGCATGCGCTGGGTCGCGCCGCGCGAAAATAGCAGCGGCGGCGAGCAGGCGATTATAGCGTGCGCGAGGGCTGGCGTTGGGCGGCTGGCGGGCGTGGGCCACGGTTGAGCCTGCGGCAAGCGGGCATTGGCCACGCCGACCGGACGCCAACGAATCCTCAACTAGAAGTAACCTGGCATCAACCAGGGCACCACCACCCGCCAGGCGGCGCAGTTAATGCGCTGCAGCGGGAACGACGCGGAACGTGACAGTCCGCGCGGAAACAAGGCAGGAGTAGCAATGTACGCAGCAATCGAGGAGACGTCCGGACGAGGAACGTGCGAAAACGCCGCAGTCCGTGACACGAACAGCACCGTCTCGCGGAGAGCGTCGCCATGACAAACTGGCTTCGCACAGGGTGGCCGACGCTCGCGATCATGCTGGGTGCGTCGGTGTGGGGAATGATCTGGTATCCGCTGCGGATGCTCGCATCGCTCGGCGTGACCGGCACGGCCGCGAGCGCGCTTACGAGCGGCGCCGGTTGCCTGTTTGTGCTGCTGGTGCGTCATCGGGCGCTGAAAACCGTACGCTGGCACTGGCTGCTGCCGGCGCTCGCGCTCGCCGCGGGCATCACGAATCTCGGCTTCGTGTGGGGATCGATCCACGGGCAGGTGATGCGCGTGCTTCTGCTCTTCTATCTGACACCTGCATGGACCGCGCTCTTCGCGCACTTCATCCTGCATGAACGCCTGACGTGGGCCGGCGCGGGGCTCGCCGCGCTGTCGCTGGCCGGCGCGATGACGATGCTGTGGTCGCCGCAACTCGGCATTCCGCTGCCGGGCAACCTCGCGGAATGGGCGGGCCTTGCGGGCGGCATGGGTTTCGCAATGAGCAACGTGCTGATCCTGAAGACCAGCCGTGTATTGCCGCAGATGAAACCGGAGATGCGCACCGCGACCATCTTCGGCGGCGCGGCGATCTTCGGCGCTTGCGCGTCGCTATTCGAAGCGATGCCCGCGCCGCCCACCGGCGCACATCTCGCTACTGCCGCCTGGCTGGTGCTTGGCCTCGGTTTTCTGCTCGCGTCCAACAACATGCTCGTGCAATACGGGCTGTCGCGCGTGCCGGCCAACCGGGCATCGATCATCATGCTGTTCGAACTCGTGGTCACGGCAATGTCCGCGTGGCTCTTTGCCGGCGAGACGCCCGGCCCGCGCGAATGGGCGGGCGGCGCGTGCATTGTGCTTGCTTCGGCGCTGTCGAGCTGGATGCATCGCACGAAGGCAATGCCGCCCGATCCCGCCAATCAGGATGCGGGCGAGGGCCCGGGCGACGACCCGGGCGTCAGGAGCGCCGCGAGCACATGCTCGGCCGACATCCACCAGCGCGACGACCCTAAGGACGGCAAGAACCGCCCACGCGCGATGGTATGATTGCCCCTCATTAGCCGGCGCATGCGCAGTGCGCGTGCAGCCGGCGCCCATGTCTCGAGGGCTGGCAAGGAGCGCGGGCCGCATCGCTGCAGCGGCACACGGCTCATGCGGCCTTCGTGAGCCACCTATTTTTTCTCCCTTTCAAACAGCGAAATCGCCGTGCGTCTGACCTCGATCAAACTCGCTGGATTCAAGTCATTCGTCGATCCCACGCATTTCCAGGTTCCGGGCCAGCTAGTCGGCGTGGTCGGACCCAATGGATGCGGCAAGTCCAACATCATCGACGCCGTGCGCTGGGTGCTCGGCGAGTCGCGCGCCTCGGAGCTGCGCGGCGAGTCGATGCAGGACGTGATCTTCAACGGCTCGACTGCGCGCAAACCGGGCAGCCGCGCCAGCGTCGAACTCGTGTTCGACAACGCCGACGGGCGTGCCGCCGGGCAGTGGGGCCAGTATGCCGAGATCGCCGTGAAGCGCGTGCTCACGCGCGACGGCACATCTAGCTACTACATCAACAACCTGCCGGCGCGTCGCCGCGACATTCAGGACATTTTCCTCGGCACCGGTCTCGGCCCGCGCGCCTACGCGATCATCGGGCAGGGCATGATTGCGCGCCTGATCGAAGCGAAGCCTGAAGAACTGCGCGTCTTTCTCGAAGAAGCCGCGGGCGTTTCCAAGTACAAGGAACGCCGCCGCGAGACGGAGAACCGCCTGCACGACACGCGTGAGAATCTGACGCGGGTCGAAGACATCGTCCGTGAACTGGGCACGAACCTCGAGAAGCTCGAAGCGCAAGCGGTGGTCGCCACGCGCTACAAGGAACTGCAAACCGACGGCGAAGAGAAGCAACGCCTGTTGTGGCTGCTGCGCAAGAACGAGGCGGGCAGCGAGCAGGAACGTCAGCAGCGCGCCATCGAACAGGCGCAAATCGACCTCGAAGCGCAGACCGCCAAGCTGCGCGAAGTCGAAGCGCAACTCGAAACGCTGCGCGTCGCGCATTACTCGGCGAGCGACGCGATGCAGGGCGCGCAAGGCGCGCTGTACGAAGCGAACGCCGAAGTGAGCCGGCTCGAAGCCGAAATCAAGTTCATCGTCGAATCGCGCAACCGCGTGCAGGCGCAAATCGCTGCGCTGACCGCGCAGCGTGAACAGTGGCAATCGCAGGCTGAAAAAGCGCAAGGCGATCTCGAAGACGCCGAAGAGCAACTCGCCGTCGCCGAAGAAAAGGCCGCGCTCGCCGAAGAAGAAGCCGCCGCGAAGCACGACGCAATGCCCGCCCTCGAAGCGCGCTGGCGCGATGCGCAGGCCGAACTGAATGCGGAGCGCGGCGGCATTGCGCAGACCGAACAGGCGCTCAAGCTCGAAGCCGCGCATCAGCGCAATGCCGATCAGCAATTGCAGCAGTTGCAGCAGCGTCACGAGCGGCTGAAGGCGGAAGCAGGCGGCCTCGACGCACCCGACGAAGCACAGCTCGAAGAGCTGCGCATGCAACTCGCGGAACACGAAGAGATTCTGCACGACGCGCAGACGCGTCTTGCCGATGCGCAGGAAACCCTGCCGCGTCTGGACGCCGAGCGCCGTGCCGCGCAGGACCGCGTGCAGGCGGAAAGCGCGCAGATTCATCAGCTCGACGCACGCCTTGCCGCGCTCAAGCAGTTGCAGGAAAACGTCCAGACCGAAGGCAAGATTCAGCCGTGGCTCGAAAAGCACGAACTCGGCGGCCTGCCGCGACTCTGGAAGAAGCTGCACGTCGAGTCCGGTTGGGAAGCCGCGCTCGAAGCCGTGCTGCGCGAGCGGCTCGCCGCGCTCGAAGTATCGAATCTCGACTGGGTCAAGGCGTTCGCCACCGACGCGCCGCCCGCCAAGCTCGCGTTCTACGCGCCGCCCGTCGCCGGTCAGCCGGCCGCAGCGTCGTCCGCGCTTCGGCCGCTGCTGTCGCTCGTTCGTATCGACGACGCGGGCATCCGCGCGGTGTTGAACGACTGGCTCGGCCTTGCGTTCGTCGCCGACGATCTGCAGCAGGCGCTCAGCATGCGCTCGCAATTGCCCGAAGGCGGCTCGTTCGTCGTGAAGGCGGGGCACGTGGTGACGCGCGTCGGCGTGCAGTTGTATGCCGCCGATTCGGAACAGGCCGGCATGCTGGCCCGTCAGCAGGAAATCGAAAATCTCGCGCGTCAGGTGCGCGCGCAGGCCCTGCTCGCCGACGAAGCGAAGGCCGCCGCGATCCGCGCCGAAGCCGCGCACACGCAAGCGGCGCAGGCGCTGACCGACGTGCGTCAGCAGGCCGAGCGGGCGACCCAGCGCGTGCACGCGTTGCAACTCGACGTGCTCAAACTCACGCAGGCGCACGAGCGTTACACGCAGCGCAGCACGCAGATTCGTGAAGAACTCGAAGAGATCAACGCACAGATCGAAGAGCAGCGCGCGATGCGTGCGGAATCCGAAGCGAACTTCGAGCGTTACGACGGCGAACTCGCGGAATTGCAGGCGCGATTCGAAGATCACCAACTGGCTTTCGAGGCGCTCGACGAAGCGCTTACCGCTGCACGCGGCGAGGCACGCGACCTTGACCGCGCCGCGACCGACGCGCGCTTCGCCGCGCGCAACATGGCGAACCGCATCGACGAATTGAAGCGCAGCATTCAGGTCGCGCACGAGCAGAGCGAGCGGGTCGCGGCGTCGCTCGAAGACGCACGCGCCGAACTCGAAACCATCAACGAGCAGACCGCTCACACGGGCTTGCAGGACGCGCTCGACATTCGCGCGGTCAAGGAAGAGGCGTTGCACGCCGCGCGTCTCGAACTGGACGACCTGACTGCGAAGCTGCGCGCCGCGGACGAAACGCGTCTCACCGCCGAGCGCGCGCTGCAACCGCTGCGCGACCGCATCAACGAATTGCAACTGAAAGAACAGGCCGCGCGGCTGAACGGCGAGCAGTTCATCGAGCAACTGGCGGCAGCGGGCGTCGACGAGGCGGAGCTGCAGGCCAAGCTCACGCCGGACATGAAGCCGTCGTATCTGCAGGGCGAAGTCACGCGCATCAACAACGCGATCACCGCGCTCGGTCCGGTCAACATGGCCGCGCTCGACGAACTCAAGGCGGCCACCGAGCGCAAGTCGTTCCTCGACTCGCAATCGGCCGATTTGACGAGCGCGATCGAGACGCTCGAAGACGCAATCCGCAAGATCGACGCGGAAACGCGCACGCTATTGCAAGGCACGTTCGACGAAGTGAACCGTCATTTCGGCGAACTGTTCCCGCGTCTCTTCGGCGGCGGCCAGGCGAAGCTGATCATGACCGGCGACGAGATTCTCGACGCCGGCGTACAGGTGATGGCGCAGCCTCCGGGCAAGAAAAATTCGACGATCCACTTGCTGTCGGGCGGCGAAAAAGCGCTGACCGCAACCGCGCTCGTGTTCGCGATGTTCCAGTTGAATCCGGCGCCGTTCTGTCTGCTCGACGAAGTGGACGCGCCGCTAGACGACGCGAACACCGAACGTTTCGCCAACCTGGTACGCGCGATGTCGGACAAAACCCAGTTCCTTTTCATCTCGCACAACAAGATCGCGATGGAAATGGCGCAGCAACTGATCGGCGTGACGATGCAGGAGCAGGGCGTGTCGCGCATCGTTGCCGTCGACATGGAAACGGCTGCGGGTTTCGCCCAGAATATCGTTTAAGTTTTCGTTTGAATCAAGGAAGCGCGGGCGCCCGCGTTCAGCGCTGCGGCACTCGCCGCGCGATACGTGGGGCGGGCGTCAGGACGCGCAGATAAAGAATTGCTGATGGAGCATGCATGGACGAGTTGACACTCGGTTTGATCGGCGCGGGTGCCGTGGTGGTCGGGGGCGTGGTGGTGTACAACGCGTGGCAGGGCGCCAAGGTGCGCCGCAAGATGCCGCGGCCCATGCCCGCGGACGCCGCGGAGAATTTCGCGCGCGACGACCATCAGGAACAGAGCCCGTTTATCGAACCGGCTCGGCCCACAACGCGTCGCGAGCCGGTAGTGGGCGCAGAGGCATCCGCCGACACGGCGTCGGCCCGCGTCGAACCGACTTTTGGCGCGCCGGTAGGCGCGGCACCGCTTGATACGCCGGCCGACATTCAGGCAGAGACGACCACACCGAATGGCTATCTGTCGGACGGCGATGATGCCGAGGCCGAGGGTGGCGCAAAGGCGAACTTCGGTGCCGACGCCGGCAAGGACGCGGCGGCGGGTCAACAACCCGCGAGCAACGCGTCGCGCGAAGCGGACGAACAGATCGAGCCGATTCTGCCGGCTGCCACGACGATCTCGTCCACGCCGCCGGCTATCGTCGATCGCCGGATCGACTGCATCGTGCCGATTCGTCTGAACGGACCGGTTGCGGGCGACAAGGTGATTCCGCTCGCGCAGCGTCTGCGCCGCGCCGGCAGCAAGCCGGTACATATCGAAGGCAAACTCGAGGGCGGCGCGTGGGAGTTGCTGCAAAACGGCGCGCGTTATGAAGAGTTGCGCGCGGCCGCGCAGTTGGCCAATCGCAGCGGTGCGTTGAACGAACTTGAGTTCTCCGAGTTCGTGACGGGCGTACAGCAGTTTGCCGACGCAATCGACGCCTCGCCGGAATTTCCCGACATGCTCGAAACAGTCGCGATGGCGCGTGAACTCGACGGTTTCGCCGCGCAGTGCGACGCGCAGTTGTCGATCAACGTGCTCTCCGACGGTGCGCCGTGGTCAGCCAACTACGTGCAAGCGGTGGCGTCGCAAGACGGCTTGCTGCTGTCGCGCGACGGCACGCGTTTCGTCAAGCTGGACGCGCGCCAGAGCCCGGTGTTCATGCTGCAATTCGGCGACACGAACTTCCTGCGCGACGACCTCACGTACAAGGGCGGTCAGATGATCACGCTGGTGCTCGACGTGCCGGTGGCCGACGAAGACATCTTGCCGTTCCGCCTTATGTGCGACTACGCGAAGTCGCTGGCCGAGCGCATTGGCGGGCGGGTGGTGGACGACGGCCGTCGCCCGTTGCCGGAGACCGCGCTGCTCGCCATCGAAAAGCAGTTGATGACGCTTTACGCGAAGCTCGAACAGGCCGGCATTCCGGCAGGATCGCCCGCCACTCGGCGTCTGTTCAGTCAATAAGCCGCCGCGTTTCAAAACGCCTCGAACGGCCGCGCAACGCGCGGCCGTTGTTGTTTTGAAGAGCGACGCCGCCGACTTTCGCATGCACGCGCTCAGGTCTGCAAGCTGGCCATTCGGCCGATGTAAAGGGGCACGCTTCCTGCGATAATCCAGTGTCCAATTTCACTGAAGAAGCGCCTACAGCATGGCTCGAACTCCCGCCTCAGATCCAGCAATCAGCGCTCCGGCCGAGCGGGCCGCGTGGCTGCGCGCGGAACTCGAACGCGCCAATTACGCGTACTACGTGCTCGACCAGCCCGACTTGCCGGACGCGGAGTACGACAAGCTGTTCAAGGAACTGGAGAGTATCGAGGCGCAGCATCCCGATCTGATCGTCCCTGATTCGCCTACGCAGCGCGTTGGTGGCGAGGCGGCAAGCGGGTTTGAGCCGGTCGTTCACGACCAGCCCATGCTGTCACTGAACAACGGTTTCGCAGACGAAGACATTCTCGCGTTCGACAAGCGCGTGGGCGATGCACTCGGCAACAATGCGAAGGAACCGCCGGTGCCAGTGGACTACGCGGCCGAGTTGAAGTTCGACGGCCTCGCGATCTCGCTGCGCTATGTCGACGGCGTGTTCGTGCAGGCCGCCACGCGCGGCGACGGCACGACTGGCGAGAACGTCACGGAGAACGTCCGCACGATCCGCTCTATTCCTCTCAAGCTGAAGGGCAAGCGCGTGCCGCACATACTCGACGTGCGCGGCGAAGTGCTGATGTTCAAGCGCGACTTCGAGCGTCTGAACGAACGTCAGCGCGCCTCGGGTCACAAGGAGTTTGCCAATCCGCGCAACGCCGCGGCGGGCAGCTTGCGTCAGCTCGATTCGAAAATCACCGCGCAAAGGCCGCTGTCGTTTTTTGCGTATGGCATCGGCGTGCTCGAAGGCGTCGAGATGCCGGCCACGCATAGCGAACTGCTCGACTGGTACAAGGAACTCGGCTTGCCCGTCAATGCGGAGCGCGCGGTCGTGAAGGGCGCCGAAGGTCTGCTCGCGTTTTTCCACGCGGTCGGAGAGAAGCGCGACAAGTTGCCGTACGACATCGACGGCGTCGTGTACAAGGTCAACCGGCGCGACGAGCAGGACGCGCTCGGCTTCGTATCGCGTGCGCCCCGTTTCGCGCTCGCGCACAAATTCCCGGCGCAGGAAGCGTTGACGAAACTGGTCGCGATCGACGTGCAAGTGGGGCGCACCGGCGCGATCACGCCCGTGGCGCGCCTCGAGCCCGTGTTCGTCGGCGGCGCGACTGTCACGAACGCCACGCTGCATAACGAAGACGAAGTGCGTCGCAAGGACATCCGTATCGGCGACACGGTGATCGTGCGGCGCGCGGGCGATGTCATTCCGGAAGTGGTGAGCGCGCTCATCGACCGCCGCCCGGCTGACGCACATGAATTTGTGATGCCTACGCATTGTCCGGTGTGCGGCTCGAACATCGAGCGCCTACCCGACGAGGCGATTGCGCGTTGCACCGGCGGCCTGTTCTGTCCGGCCCAGCGCAAGCAGGCGCTGTGGCATTTCGCGCAGCGGCGCGCGTTGGACATCGACGGGCTGGGCGAGAAGATCATCGACCAACTGGTAGAACAGAACCTGGTGCGCACGCCCGCCGATCTGTTCAACCTCGGCTTCTCGACGCTCGCCGAGCTCGACCGTTTCGCAGACAAGTCCGCGCAGAACCTGCTCGACTCGCTTGAAAAGGCCAAGCACACTACGCTTGCCCGTTTTATTTACGCGCTCGGCATTCGCCATGTCGGCGAATCCACGGCGAAAGATCTGGCGAAGCACTTCGGCTCGCTTGATCCGATCATGGAGGCCTCGGTGGAAGCATTGCTCGAGGTCAACGACGTCGGGCCGGTCGTCGCCGAATCGATTCACCAGTTTTTCGCCGAAGAGCATAACCGCACGGTGATCGAGCAACTGCGCGCGCCGGGCAAGGTCACGTGGCCTGAAGGGCCGCCCGCGCCGAAGGCGCCGCAGGGCGTGCTGGCCGGCAAGACCGTTGTGTTGACGGGCACCTTGCCGAGCCTCGCTCGCGAGGAGGCGAAGGAAATGCTCGAAGCGGCCGGCGCGAAAGTGGCCGGCTCGGTGTCCAAGAAAACAGACTATGTGGTGGCGGGGGCCGAAGCAGGCAGCAAGTTAGCGAAGGCCGAGGAACTCGGCATTCCCGTACTCGACGAAGATGGTATGCGTAAGCTCCTGGAGGGGCAGTTATGATCCGCGAAATTCTCAAGATGGGCGATCCGCGTCTGCTGCGCATTGCCGATCCGGTCGATCACTTCGACACGCCGCAATTGCATGAACTCGTGAAAGACATGTTCGAGACCATGCACCATGCGAACGGAGCGGGGCTCGCCGCGCCGCAGATCGGCGTCAATCTGCAGGTGGTGATCTTCGGGTTCGGCAGCAACGAACGGTATCCGGATGCACCGCCGGTGCCGGAAACGGTGTTGATCAATCCGACTATCACGCCGGTTTCGCTGGATATGGAAGAGGGCTGGGAGGGTTGCCTTTCCGTTCCGGGCCTGCGCGGCGCGGTCAGCCGCTTTTCGATGATCAAGTATCACGGCTTCGACCAGTACGGCACGCCGATCGACCGCGTCGCCGAAGGTTTTCATGCGCGCGTCGTACAGCACGAATGCGATCACCTGATCGGCAAGTTGTATCCAATGCGGATTACCGACTTCGCCAAGTTTGGCTTTACAGAAGTGCTGTTTCCGGACATGGATCCGAATAGCGACGATTGATGCGGCCCGTTGGCCGTTGGCCCTTGGCCGGCACCGCGCGTTGATAATAAAAAACCCACGCAAATGCGTGGGTTTTTTATTGGGCTGCTGCGGCGCTCGCTACGCTTCAAGGTCACACGAAGCGGTCGATCTCGCAGCCTCTGAGCTTGCTGGATGACGTCAGAACGACTCGTCCGGTGCGAGGTAACGCCACTGGCCAGGCGGTAGCGCGCCAAGCATCACACGGCCCATCCGCACGCGTTTCAGGCCAAGTACCTCGAGGCCAACCAGTTCGCACATCCGGCGAATCTGGCGCTTCTTTCCTTCGCGCAGGACGAAGCGCAACTGCTCGCCGTTTTGCCAGTTGACTTGCGCCGGCTTGAGCGGAACGTCGTCTAGCGAGAGACCGTGGCACAACAGCGCGAGGCTTTCCGGCGGGAAGTGGCTTTCGACGTCGACCGTGTGCTCGCCGTAGGCGACGCGCACCAGATATTCCTTGTCGATGTCGGAATGGCCGCCGATCAGCTGCTTCGCGATGCGGCCGTCCTGCGTCAACACCAGCAAGCCTGTCGAATCGATGTCGAGACGCCCGGCCGGCGCGAGTTGCCGCAGATGCGCGACGGAGAAGCGGATGTCCGAGCGGTCGCCTTCCCAGCGATTCTCCGGCGTGACGAGCGTGATGGCCGGCTGGTAGCCGTCTTCCGCCTGGCCCGAGACGTAGCCGACAGTCTTATGGATCAGCACGGTGACCTGGCTTGCTTGCACGGCCTCGGCAGCAGGATCGATCTCGATCCGCTGATCAGGGCGAACCTTCGTGCCTAACGTGTCGATCCGCTCGCCGTCGACGAGCACCCAGCCTTTCTCGATCCATTCGTCGGCTTCGCGGCGCGAGCACAGGCCCAGTTCGGACATGAGCTTGGACAGGCGCAGGGTGCCGGGCGCGTCCTCGATATCCCGACGCGGCGTGCGCGGGGCAGCCTCAGCGTGCGGGCGATGTTCGGCCGGAGCGGCGCCGCGCGCCTTGCTGGCTCGCGCGGGGCGGTCGTCGGTGAAACGGCGTTCGGCCGCCGGTGCCTTGTCGAAGCTGCGTGCCGGGCGTTCCGCACGGTCGGTGCGCGGGGCGGCGCGGTCACCGAATTCGCGGCGAGCCGGTGCGCGGTCGCCTCGGTCGCCCCGGTCCCCTCGTGCGTCGCCAGTTGCGCGGGCCGGACGATCGGCGCGGTCGCCATAGCCGCTCTTGACGGGCTTTGCAAAGCTTCGCTCGCCGCGCTCGCTTTCGGCGCGTCGAGGCGCGCTGTCGCTGCGCGGTCCGCGCTCGCCGCCGCGGCGGTCTTGCGAGGCGCCGCGGTCTGCGCTGAAGCGGGGGCGGTCGGAAGCGTCGCGTTCACCGCGCGTCGGACGCTCGCCACGCTGGCCGCCTTCCGCGGGACGGCCTGCTCCTGTCCGCGGGCCGCTGGCTGGACGGCGTTCGCCGTCGAAGCCGCGCGAGGCGCCGCGGTCTGCGTTTCCTTCGAAACGGCGAGGCGCGCGGTCCGTGCTGCTGGTGCGGTCTTCGAAACGGCGCGGTGCGCGTTCGCCGCGTTCAGCACTTGGGCCACGGGGCGACCGTTCGCTGTTACCAGCACGGTCTTCGAAGCGGCGGGGCGCGCGGTCAGTGCTGCCCGAGCGATCTTCAAAGCGGCGCGGTGCGCGTTCGCTGCGTTCGGCACTTGGGCCACGGGGCGACCGTTCGCTGTTACCAGCACGGTCTTCGAAGCGGCGGGGCGCGCGGTCCGTGCTGCCCGAGCGATCTTCAAAGCGGCGCGGTGCGCGTTCGCTGCGTTCGGCACTAGGCCCACGCGGCGGCCGCTCGCTGTTACCAGCACGGTCTTCGAAGCGGCGGGGCGCGCGGTCGGTGCTGCCCGTGCGATCCTCAAAACGGCGCGGTGCGCGTTCACCGCCAGGGCCACGAGGTGCACGCTCGCCACCACCCGTCCGATCCTCAAACCGACGCGGTGCGCGTTCGCTGCGTTCACCACCAGCGCCCCGCGGCGCCCGCTCGTCGCCAGCCGCGCGATTTTCGAACCTGCGCGGCGCGCGCTCACCACCCTCACGCCGCGGACCACGCTCGCCGCTTCCTTCGAAACGCCGCGCCGGTGCGCCCGCACTCTCGCTGCGCGGCGGCCGGTCAGACGTCGCACGTCGTGCGCCGCCGGCTCCGCCCGCTTCGCGTTCGCGCGAGAACGAGCCTTCCGCGCGGGGCGCACGCGGTCCGCGCGCGCCTGCGCCAGCCGGACGCTTGCCACCGGACGACGTGCCCGCGCCTTCGCCTCGCGGGCCACTCGGGTCCGCCGTCGACGATTTCGGTCCTGCCGGCCGTGTCGGCTTACGTGCCGACGTGCTGCCGCTACGGACAGGGGCGCGTTCGGACGAAGCCGGCCGCGGGTGCTTGGCTGTTAATTTGTCTCGCATGAAATCTCACACTGCGATCGCGCGCAGCAGTTCCGTCTCGACCTGAATTTGCAGGCGGTTGTCCGACAGACCGTGTCCGTCCAGCAGAAACACGTCCTCGACGCGTTCGCCGAGCGTGTTGATCCGCGCCGACGCGACGCCGACCCGATGTTCGGCCAGCACGCGCGCGATCGAATAAAGAAGGCCTGGCCGGTCGTTCGCCGACACGGACAGGATGTAGTACTGGCCGCGCTCGTCGGCCCGAAGATCGACGCGCGGTGTAACAGGGAAGGTTCGCGAAAGCCGCGACAAGCGGCCTTTCGACGGCCCCGGGAGCCAGGTGCCGTCGCCGGTTAGGCGCGCGGTCAGTTCCTGCTCGACGAGATTCGCAATGTCGCGATAATGCACGTCTTCTTCGGTATGCGCGACGAGGAAATTATCCAGCGCATAGCCGTGACGCGTGGTGCTGACCCGGGCATCGAGCACCGACAGGCCGTTGCGGTCGAAATACGCACAAATGCCGGCGAACAGATCCGGCTGGTCCTTCACATACACGAGCACCTGAAGCGCTTCGCCGATCGGAGAGGGGCGGGCGCGAACGATCGGCGTAGGCGTCTCGACGTAGCGGTAGAGCACGCGCGTTTGCCATGCGATGTCCGCCGCGTCGTGGCGTAGGAAGTAGCCGACGTCGAGCTTGTCCCACAGCGCTTTCTGCGCGCCTTCAGGAACTGTTTCGAGGCGCAGGAGCGCGAGCGCCTCTTCCTGACGCGACTCCAGTTCCGAATGCGCGTCCGGACGCGCGCCGCCGAGCACTGCGAGGGTCGCGCGGTACAGGTCTTCCAGCAGCTTGCCCTTCCACGTGTTCCAGACTTTTGGACTGGTCCCGCGGATGTCGGCCACGGTCAGCAGATACAGCGCGGTCAAACGGCGTTCGTTGCCGACCAGTTCGGCGAAACGCTTGATGACCTCCGGGTCGCTCGTGTCCTGCTTCTGCGCGACCTGGCTCATGGTCAGGTGCTGCTGCACGAGCCAGACCACCAGGTCGCCGTCTTCGCCCTCGATGCCGTGATTGCGGCAGAAACGCCGCGCGTCGGCCATACCGAGCGTGGAATGGTCGCCGCCGCGGCCCTTGGCGATATCGTGAAACAGCGCCGCGACGTACAGCACCCATGGCCGGTCGAAGCCGACGATCAACTGGCTGCAGAACGGATACTCATGCGCGTGTTCCGCGACCGCGAAGCGCCGCAGATTGCGCAGCACCATCAGAATGTGCTGGTCGACCGTGTAGACGTGATACAGGTCGTGCTGCATTTGTCCGACGATGCGCCGGAAGTTGAGCAGATAGCGCCCGAGCACGCTCGTCTGGTTCATCAGGCGCAACGCGTGCGTGATGCCGGCCGGCTGCTTCAGGATGTCCATGAAGAGCCGCCGGTTTTCCGGATCGCGCCGCCAGTGCTGGTCCATCACCTCGCGCGCGTTGTAGATGGCGCGCAGCGTGCGCGCCGACAGGCCTTTGACACCCGGCGTCTGCTCGTACAGCAGGAACGCTTCGAGGATCGCGTTCGGCTCGCGCTGAAACACATCGTCGCTCGCAATTTCGAGCATGCCCTGCTTCTCGACGAAGCGGTCCGACAGCACCCGCGTGATGCCGCTCGTGCTCGGGAAAAGCTGTGCCTCGATGTTCTGGATCAGGATGGTGGCAAGCTGCGTGACCGCCTTGGCGGCCCAGTAATAACGGCGCATCAGCTGTTCGCTTGCGCGCTTGGTGGCGGTGGGCTTGTAGCCGAAACTTTCTGCCACCGCAGTTTGCAGGTCGAACACCAGAATGTCCTGACGACGGCCGGCGGTGACGTGCAACCGGGCGCGCAGCGACTTCAGGAAGCCTTCGTTGCGCCGCAGTTCCTGCGCTTCGCGCTCTGTAATGAGACCGCGCGCTTCGAGTTCGCGCCAACTGCTGCCGAAACCGGCCGCCTGCGTGATCCATAGAATCAACTGCAGATCCCGCAGCCCGCCCGGGCTTTCCTTGATGTTCGGCTCGAGCGCGTAAGGCGTGTCCTGAAATTTGGCGTGGCGCTGGCGCATTTCCAGTACTTTGGCCTGGAAAAACGCTTTCGGGTCGAGCGCCTCGCGATAACGCTTTGCAAAGTCGTCGAACAGCGCCGCGCTGCCCGTAATGCGCCGCGCTTCCAGCAGCGACGTGCGCACGGTCACGTCGTTCGCGGCTTCTTCGAGACACTGCGAAACGCTGCGTACGCTGCTGCCGAGTTCCAGTCCCAGATCCCATGCCAGGCTGATGAAACGCTCGATACGCGCTTCGAGGTGCTCGAGCGGCGCATCGGGCAGCAGCACCAGAATGTCGATGTCGGAGTGCGGCGCGAGTTCGCCACGGCCATAACCGCCCACTGCGAGGAGCGCTAGATCCGCGGGCAGTTCGCAGGTGTTCCAGGCGGCGCGCAGCGAGTCGTCGGTGGTGCGCGAAAGCGCCGCCATCAACGCTTCCACGTTGGTGGCGGTCTTGAAGCGTTCCAGCAACTGGGCTTTGGCCACTTTGTAGTCCGCCTTGAGCGACTTGGCATGGGACGGGGCGACGGCTGGAACACTACTCATGGGTGGCTGAAGGTCGGGGAGCGAAATCGGTCAGGCCGTGGCGGCGACCATCGGCGGGCGCGCGGGCGTGCCGGCGGAAACGGTCAGTACGTCGTGGCCGGATTCCGTCACGAGCACTGTGTGCTCCCATTGCGCCGAGAGGCTGCGGTCTTTGGTCTTGACCGTCCACTGGTCGGGCATGGTGCGGATGTCGCGGCGGCCGGCGTTGATCATCGGCTCGATCGTGAAAATCATGCCCGCTTGCAGTTCGAGCCCTGTGCCGGGACGGCCATAGTGCAGAATCTGCGGATCTTCATGGAACACCGTGCCGATGCCGTGGCCGCAATACTCGCGTACCACGCTGTAGCCTTGCGCCTCGGCGTGTTTCTGGATTGCGTAGCCGATGTCACCCAGATGCGCACCGGGGCGCACCTGGTCGATGCCGAGCCACATGCATTCGAAAGTGGTCTGAACGAGCCGTTTGGCAAGAATCGAACCTTCGCCCACGATGAACATCCGGCTCGTATCGCCGAAATAGCCGTTCTTGATCACCGTTATGTCGATGTTCAGCGCGTCGCCATTCTTGAGCGTCTTGTCGCCGGGAATGCCGTGGCAGATCACGTCGTTGACAGAAATGCAGGTGGCCTTGGGGTAGGGCGGATAGCCGGGCGGCTGATAGTTCAGCGGCGCGGGGACCGTGCCCTGTTCCTTCAGCATGTATTCGTGACACAGGCGGTCGAGTTCGCCGGTCGTGACGCCGGCGGTGACGAACGGCGTGATGTAATCGAGCACTTCGCTCGCCAGTTTGCAGGCGACGCGCATTTGCGCGATATCGTGTTGGTTTTTTAGCGTGATAGCCATGAGTCGGGCCTGAAATGCGATTTATCCCGGGATTATCGCACCATATTCCCGGTGCCGCAGCGTTTTGGCGGTCGCCGGACGGCTTTTGCGCCGGGACCGGTGCCCCGTCCTTCATGGCCTTGCGGTGGGACGCGAAGCGGCGGGAAGCGTCGGGGTGCAACCGGCGGCAGCGAAGACGGGCAACGGGGCGGGTTGAGTCGGCCGATAGTCGCATGCTATAATCTTTGGCTAAGTCGGTCCTTCTCTTGTCGCCGCTGGCCACCCGTCTGGGCAGTCAGCAGTGTCAGGCAGATGTGAGAGACGCTTCCCGTGGCGCTGGCTGCCCGAGCCATGGGAAAAGCTGTACCGGGCAGCAGACTCGCAAGCCGGCGCACCCAGGGTGTCCGCGGCGCGTAGCCAGGCAAGACTTGACCTGGCAGCGCGGCGGATACGGCAGCCGGCTTAAGACCCAACCCTCGCGGAGATTTTCATGGCAGTTACCATGCGTCAAATGCTGGAAGCCGGTGTCCACTTCGGTCACCAAACGCGCTTCTGGAACCCGAAGATGGCCCCCTTCATTTTCGGTCATCGCAACAAGATTCACATCATCAACCTCGAAAAGACGCTGCCGATGTACAACGACGCGCTGAAGTACGCGCGTCAGCTCGCAGCGAACCGCGGCACGATCCTGTTCGTCGGCACGAAGCGTCAATCGCGCGACACGATCGCTCAGGAAGCGCAGCGCGCGGGTATGCCGTACGTCAACGCGCGCTGGCTCGGCGGCATGCTGACCAACTTCAAGACGCTGAAGGTTTCGATCAAGCGCCTGAAGGACATGGAAGCAGCGCTGGAAGCGGGTGAAACGGAACGCATGAGCAAGAAGGAAGCGCTGCTGTTCGAACGCGAAATGGCCAAGCTGCAAAAGTCGATTGGCGGCGTGAAGGACATGGGCGGCATTCCGGACGCGATTTTCGTGGTCGACGTCGGCTACCACAAGATCGCTGTTACCGAAGCTAACAAGCTCGGCGTGCCGGTCATCGCAGTGGTCGATACGAACCACTCGCCGGAAGGCATCGACTACGTGATCCCGGGTAATGACGACGCCAGCAAGGCCGTCGCTCTGTACGCGGCTGGCGTGGCTGACGCGATCCTCGAAGGCCGCGCGAATGCGGTCAACGAAGTGGTGCAGGCTGCACGCGGCGACGACGGCGACGAGTTCGTCGAGGTCAACGCGGAAGCGTAAAGCTGCCCTGTGTCCGGCAAAAAAGGGGGCTTTCTACAGGCCCCCTTTTTTTAAGCCGCGACGCCGTAGTGGGGCGCTGTCTCCGGCTGGGGCTGTGTCCGACGCGTTATCCGTAAAAAATGCGCATAACGCTGAAACGAATTCTTGCCGCCGGTATCGAAGTCCGGGCGGCGTGTGACAGATCGAACTCAAGGAGCAAATGATGGCGGCAATTACCGCAAGCATGGTTGCAGAACTGCGCGCAAAGACCGACGCGCCGATGATGGAATGCAAGAAAGCGCTGACGGAAGCCGACGGCGACATGGCGCGCGCTGAAGAGCTGCTGCGCGTGAAGCTGGGCAACAAGGCGAGCAAGGCTGCATCGCGCGTCACGGCTGAAGGCGTGGTTGCCTCGTTCATTGGCGGCAATGCGGGTTCGCTGGTCGAGCTGAACTGCGAAACCGACTTCGTCTCGAAGAACGACGACTTCCTGGCTTTCTCGAAGAAGATCGCCGAGCTGGTCGCAACGCAAAACCCGGCTGACGTCGCCGCGTTGTCGGCTCTGCCGCTCGACGGCCAGACCGTCGACGCAGTGCGTCTCGCGCTGGTCGGCAAAATCGGTGAAAACCTGTCGATCCGCCGTTTCGTGCGTTTCGAGACGTCGAACAAGCTGGCTGCGTATCTGCACGGCACGCGCATCGGCGTGCTGGTCGAGTACACGGGCGCAGACGAGCAGGTCGGCAAGGACGTGGCTATGCACATCGCCGCCATGAAGCCGGTCTCGCTGTCGTCGGACGACGTGCCGGCGGATCTGATCGCCAAGGAACGCAGCATCGCTGAGCAGAAGGCCGCCGAATCGGGCAAGCCGGCTGAAATCGTCGCCAAGATGGTCGACGGCAGCGTGCAGAAGTACCTGAAGGAAGTGTCGCTGCTGAACCAGACGTTCGTTAAGAACGACAAGCAGACGATCGAGCAGATGCTGAAGGCTGGCAACGCGAGCGTCCAGAAGTTCGCGCTGTTCGTGGTCGGCGAAGGCATTGAGAAGAAGCAGGACGATTTCGCTGCTGAAGTCGCCGCTCAAGTGGCTGCTGCAAAGCAACAATAAGCTTCACCTAAGCTTCAGCTATTACCCTTGTACCCGCGGCAGAGCAAGACTGTGCCGCGGTCGGCAGCGCCGCAAGGCTGCGCGCGGGTCGACCCCCGCTGTGCAGCCGCCATTGACGAGCCTCATGTGTCGATCAATTTGGCGGCGCTTGCCCGAATCAGCATTTCACCCCTACATTAGTCCCTTGTTGTTGCCCTGTTCTGCGCGATCTGGATACCCCTATGCCCACTGCCTACAAACGCGTTCTGCTCAAACTCTCCGGTGAAGCTCTGATGGGCGATGATGCCTTCGGCATCAATCGCGCGACCATCGAACGAATGGTGGCGGACGTGGCCGAAGTGGTCCGTCTTGGAACGCAGTTGGCCGTGGTGATCGGCGGCGGCAATATTTTTCGCGGTGTAGCAGGCGGCGCGGCCGGTATGGACCGCGCCACGGCCGACTACATGGGCATGCTGGCCACCATGATGAACGCGCTGGCACTGCAGGACGCCATGCGGCATGCGGGCATCGAGGCGCGTGTGCAGTCCGCGCTGCGTATGGACCAGGTGGTCGAGCCGTATATCCGCCCGCGCGCGATTCGCCAGCTCGAAGAAGGTAAAGTCGTGATTTTCGCGGCCGGAACCGGCAACCCGTTCTTCACGACCGACACGGCCGCCGCGCTGCGCGGCTCGGAAATCGGCGCTGAAGTCGTGCTGAAAGCCACCAAGGTAGACGGCGTCTACTCCGCCGACCCGAAGAAAGATCCGAGCGCGACACGCTACACGACGATCAGCTTCGACGAGGCAATCGGCCGCAATCTGCAGGTCATGGACGCCACCGCGTTCGCGCTGTGCCGCGACCAGAAGCTGCCGATCCGCGTGTTTTCGATCGTCAAGCCGGGCGCGCTCAAGCGTATCGTGCTCGGCGAGGACGAGGGCACCCTCGTCCACGTGTAAACTCTCGTTCACATAAGTGGGCTTCGACGCGGGCCCGGGCCGCCGCATATCGCGCGTGCTGGCCGGCTCGCACAGTTTTGAAGGTTCGGAGGTTTAAAAATGTCTGTGGCTGATATCAGGAAGGGCGCTGAGCAAAAGATGCAGCGTTCCATCGACGCGTTCAAGAACGATCTGTCGAAAATCCGTACGGGCCGTGCGCACACGGGCCTGCTCGATCACATCCAGTGCGACTACTACGGCTCGCCGGTGCCTATTTCTCAGGTCGCGAACCTGACGCTGATCGACGCACGCACGATCGGCGTTCAGCCGTGGGAAAAGAAGATGGTTCAAGTCGTCGAAAAGGCCATCCGCGAGTCGGACCTCGGTCTGAACCCGGCTACGCAGGGCGATGTGATCCGCGTACCGATGCCCGCGCTGACCGAAGAACGCCGCCGCGAGCTGACGAAAGTGGTCAAGAGCGAAGCCGAAACGGCCAAGATCGCTGTCCGCAATCTGCGCCGCGACGCTAACGAGCAACTGAAAAAGCTCGTCAAAGATAAAGAAATTTCGGAAGACGACGAGCGCCGTGCAGGTGACGACATTCAGAAGCTGACGGACAAATTCGTCGCTGAAATCGACAAGCTCGTCGTGACCAAAGAAGCAGAGATCATGACGGTGTGATGCTGCTCGGCTCCGTGCAGACACGGAGCCGGCACGGGTTTTCCTGCCCCCTACAGGGGCTGGCGCGAAATGTCAGTCATGCAGCGCCAGGTCTGGGAGCATTCACCAATTCAAGGTTTGCACTTCTTCATTTGCAGTTATTGTCCCGACGGCCATGACCTACACCAGTTCAACCGTGCGCGTGCCTGATGTCGCCGCGGTGCCGCGACACATCGCGATCATCATGGACGGCAATGGCCGTTGGGCCACCCAGCGCCGCTTGCCGCGCGTGGCCGGTCATACGCGCGGCGTCGACGCTGTGCGTGCAGCCGTCGAGGCGTGCGCCCGTCAGGGCGTCGAATATCTGACGCTGTTTGCCTTCAGTTCCGAAAACTGGCGTCGGCCGAACGAGGAAGTGTCGTTCCTCATGCGCCTGTTCGTCACCGCGCTCGAGCGCGAAATCGGCAAGCTGCACGCGAACGGCATCCGTTTGCGGGTGGTCGGCGATCTCGAACGTTTCGATACGCGCATCCGCGATCTGATTAAGCGCGCCGAGACCAAGACCGCGCGCAATACGCGCCTCACGCTGACCATCGCAGCCAATTACGGCGGTCGCTGGGACATCATGCAGGCCACCCGCAAGCTCGCCGAGCAGTCGGCGCTGGCGGGCAAGGCGGTCGAGGTGAACGAGGAATCGTTCGCCGAACATCTGTCCATGGCATATGCGCCCGAGCCCGATCTGTTCATCCGCACGGGCGGCGAGCGGCGCGTCAGCAATTTCCTCCTGTGGCAACTCGCCTACACCGAGTTCTACTTCACCGACATCTTCTGGCCGGATTTCGACGCCGACGCCCTCGGCCACGCAATCGCATCATATGCGGAGCGCGAGCGCCGTTTCGGCCGCACCAGTGCTCAACTCGAGCCGCAATCGCAAAACGTCGATTCGCTTCCATGCTAAAAACCCGTGTCATCACGGCGGTCGTCCTCCTGGCGGTGTTCCTGCCCGTCACGTTGTTCGCGCCGGTCGGCGCGTTCGGCGCGCTGATTGCGTTCGTCGTCGTGTTCGCTGCGTGGGAGTGGGCGCGCCTGCTCAAGCTGGGCGGCGCGGGCCCGGTCATTTACGCGCTGGTGGCGGCAGTGGCGCTAGTGGCCAGCACGCGTCTCGGCATCGGCGTCGACGATGCGCGGCCGTTTTACAAAGCGGCCGCCATTTTCTGGGTGATCGCCGGCCCGTTCGTGCTGCTGCGCAAACCGACGCTCGCGCAGGGCGCGTGGCGTAACTTCCTGTTTCTTGCCGGGATTGTGATATTCGTCGCGTGCTGGCATGCTCTCGTCGCCGCGCGCATGCAGGGTGTGCCGTTCGTGCTGTCGCTGCTGCTATTGGTATGGCTCGCCGATATCGGCGCATACTTCTCGGGGAAGGCGTTCGGCAAGCACAAGCTCGCGCCTGCCATCAGCCCGGGCAAGACGTGGGAGGGCGCGATCGGCGGCTGGCTCGTCGTCATGATTGTCGCGCTGGCGGCGGTGGTTTTGCATGCGTTCGAGCCGACCCTGTATTCCGGCTTGTGGGCGCATTGGGGCGCCCCGCGTGCGCTGCTTGCGCTGACCCTGCTGGTGGTGTTCAGCGTGGTAGGCGACCTTTTTGAATCCATGATGAAGCGCCAGGCCGGCGTGAAAGATTCGAGCGGCCTGTTGCCGGGGCACGGTGGCGTGCTCGACCGCATCGACGCATTGTTGCCGGTGCTGCCGCTTGCCATGCTGCTGCTCGGCTAGAGAAAGAGATATGCAAAAACGTCTGACATTGCTCGGTTCCACGGGCTCGATTGGAGACAGCACGCTCGACGTCGTCGCGCGTCATCCGGAGCGTTTTTCGGTTTATGCGCTCACTGCACACCGCAACGGCGACAAACTCGTCGAGCAATGCCTGCGTTTCCGGCCGGAAGTCGCGGTGGTCGGCGACGCCGACACGGCAGCGCGCGTCGCGGCCAAGTTGCGCGAGGCGGGCTGCAAGACCGAAGTGACTTACGGCGCTCAAGCGCTCGTCGACGTGTCGAAGGCCAGTGGCTGCGACACGGTCGTGGCGGCCATCGTGGGCGCGGCAGGCCTCGCGCCGAGCCTCGCCGCCGCGCGCGCCGGCAAACGGATTCTGCTTGCCAACAAGGAAGCGCTGGTCATGTCGGGCGCGATCTTCATGGACGCGGTCCACGACAACGGCGCGGTTCTGCTGCCGGTCGACAGCGAACACAACGCTATTTTCCAGTGCTTGCCGCGCGAAGCCGCGCTGCATGGCGGCGTGTCCAAGATCATTCTGACCGCCTCGGGCGGCCCGTTCCGTACGCGCGAACCGGCCACACTCGCGGGCGTCACGCCCGAAGAAGCCTGCAAGCACCCTAACTGGGTCATGGGCCGCAAGATTTCGGTCGACTCCGCCACGATGATGAACAAGGGCCTCGAAGTAATCGAGGCTCATTGGCTGTTCGGCTTGCCGGGCGAGCGTATCGACGTGCTGATTCATCCGCAAAGCGTGATCCATTCGCTGGTTTCGTACGCCGACGGCTCGGTGCTCGCGCAACTCGGCAACCCGGACATGCGCACGCCCATCGCTCATGCGCTCGCGTTCCCGGATCGTGTCGATTCGGGCGTCGCGCAACTGGACCTCGCGGAAATCGCGTCGCTGTCGTTCGAGAAACCGGACTACGCGCGTTTCCCCTGTCTGGCTCTGGCGATGAAGGCACTTGCCGAAGGCGGCCTCGCCAGTGCGGCGCTCAACGCCGCTAACGAAATTGCTGTTGAAGCGTTCCTGTCGCGCCAGATCGGTTTCATGGCGATCGCGCAAGTGGTCGACTCGGTGCTCAACGGGTTGCCGAACGGCAGCGCGCACGCGCTCGAAGACGTGATCGAAGCAGACGCCGCAGCGCGTCGCGCCGCTACCGAATTCATCGCGCGTCTGCCTGACGCCGCCCGCCGCACGGAACGCGCCGTCCAGTGAGGCGCTTATGAATCTGCTGATCGAAGTGCTCGCCTTCGCGGTTGCGATTGGCGTGCTCGTGGTCGTCCACGAATATGGGCATTACAGCGTGGCGCGGCTGTGCGGCGTCAAGGTGCTGCGCTTTTCGATCGGCTTCGGCAAGCCGCTCTTCCAGTGGGTCAGTCCTAAGAGCGGCACCGAATGGACCGTGGCCGCGTTGCCGCTCGGCGGCTATGTGAAGATGCTCGACGAGCGCGAGACCGGCAGCGCGCCGATCCCTGCCGAAGCGTTGCCGCATGCGTTCAACCGGCAGTCGGTGTGGCGGCGTATCGCGATCGTGGCGGCCGGGCCGGTCGCCAATTTTCTGCTCGCCATCGTGCTGTTCGGCCTCGTGTTCGCCACCGGCGTCACAGAGCCTGCGGCCATTCTGGCCGTGCCCGCGCCGAACACCGCGGCTGCCGTCGCCGGCTTCGAAGGTGGCGAGACGGTGGTGGCGGTGCGCCCGGAGAACGCTGCTGACTCCGAGCCGGTGCGGTCCTGGTCTGATTTGCGCTGGAAGTTGCTCGGCGCAGCGTTCGATCACAAGCGTGTCGTGCTGAGCGCGAAAGGTCCGGGCGGCACGTCGGACTTCCAACTCGATCTGCGCGGTGTCGGTGAAAAAGACGTAGACGACGACTTCATGTCGCGCCTCGGCTTCGAGCCCGGCGGCGGCAAGCTGACCGTTGCGGGTGTGCAGCCGGGCAGCGCGGCGCAGAAAGCCGGGCTTGTTCCGGGCGACCGTTTGCGCGCGATCAACGGCATGGCAACCGACAACGCCACGGCCTTCATCGCGTATGTAAAATCGCACGCCGGCAAGCCTTTGACGCTGCAAGTGGAGCGCGCGGCCGGCGGCAAAGTGCAGGGCCAGGCGCAGGATCAAGCGCAGGGCAAGCTCGAAGACATCACCATTGTTCCGCAGGCACAGCGCGACGCGGCAACGGGACAGCAGGTCGGCCGCATCGGCGCCGAACTGGCGACCCAGGTGCCGTCGATCAACGTGCGCTATGGACCTTTCGAAAGCCTTCAACTGGGCGCGCGCCGTACGTGGGACCTGGCGGTTTATTCGGTGCGGATGTTCGGCCGCATGATCGTCGGCGACGCTTCGCTGAAAAACCTTTCGGGTCCGGTGACGATCGCCGATTACGCGGGAAAGAGTGCACGTCTCGGTCCTTCTGCATTTCTGTCGTTCCTGGCCCTCGTCAGTATTAGCCTCGGTGTACTGAACCTGCTACCAATTCCGGTATTGGACGGGGGTCATCTGTTATATTATTTGGTTGAAGCTGTGACCGGTAAAGTTGTTTCCGATCGCTGGCAACTCGTTTTTCAGAGGGCGGGTCTCGCCTGCATCGTCGCTTTGTCGGCGATTGCACTGTTCAACGATCTCGCTCGTTTAATCCACTTTTAAAGTGTCCGGCGGCGCTAACAATGGCGACCGTCCGACCTGATGCAGCTATACACACTGGGGAAGCACGTTGTTTAAACCTCATCGCTTTGTTCCGAAGACGGTTATAACCGCGGCATTCGCCGCGCATGGGCTGGTCGCCCACGCAACCACGCCCTTCGTGGTGCAAGACATCCGGATCGAGGGATTGCAACGCGTCGAACCTGGTACCGTGTTCGCCTATCTGCCTATCAAGCAGGGCGACACGTTCAGCGACGACAAGGCATCGGAAGCCATTCGCGCACTGTACGCAACGGGCTTCTTCAACGACGTCAAGATCGCGACCGAAGGCAATGTGGTCATCGTGCAGGTGCTGGAGCGTCCGGCCATTGGCACGATCGACTTCGCGGGCATTCACGAATTCGACAAGGAAAACCTGACCAAGGCGCTGCGCGCCGTGGGATTGTCGCAAGGCCGTTACTACGACAAGGCGCTCGTCGACAAGGCCGAACAGGAACTGAAGCGTCAGTACCTGACGCGCGGTTACTATGCAGCCGAGGTCACGACCACGATCACGCCGATCGACCGCAATCGCGTCTCGGTGCTGTTCTCGGTGGCCGAAGGGCCGAGCGCCAAGATCCGCCAGATCAACTTCATCGGCAACAAGGCGTTCAGCACGGGCACGCTGCGCGACGAAATGCAGCTGTCCACGCCGAACTGGTTCTCGTGGTACACGAAGAACGACCTGTACGCGAAAGACAAGCTCACCGGCGACCTCGAAAATGTCCGCTCGTATTACCTGAACCGCGGCTACCTCGAGTTCAATATCGAGTCGACTCAGGTGTCGATCACGCCGGACAAGAAGGACATGTATCTCACGGTCACGCTGCATGAAGGCGAGCCGTACACGATTTCGAGCATCAAACTGGCCGGCAATCTGCTCGACCGCGAGCCGGAGCTCGCCAAGCTCATCAAGATCAAACCGGGCGATCGCTTTTCGGCCGAAAAGCTGCAGGCCACCACGAAGTCGATCGTCGACAAACTGGGCGAATACGGTTACGCGTTCGCGACCGTCAACGCGCAGCCGCAGATCGACCAGTCGAATCACAAGGTCGACCTGACGTTGCAGGTGGACCCGAGCCGCCGCGTCTATGTGCGCCGTATCAATGTGGTCGGCAATACACGCACGCGCGACGAAGTGGTGCGCCGCGAAATGCGTCAGCTCGAAAGCTCGTGGTTCGACTCTAACCGCCTCGCACTGTCGAAAGACCGTATCAACCGTCTTGGCTATTTCACCGACGTCGACGTGACCACCATTCCTGTGGAAGGCACGCCTGACCAGGTCGATGTGGACGTCAAGGTCGCTGAAAAGCCGACGGGCGCGATCACGCTGGGCGCGGGCTTTTCGTCGACCGACAAGGTGGTGCTGTCGGCCGGCGTCTCGCAAGACAACGTGTTCGGCTCGGGCACGAGCCTCGCGGTGAACGTCAATACCGCGAAAACCTACCGGACGTTGACGGTTACGCAGGTCGATCCGTACTTCACGGTCGACGGCATCAAGCGTATTACCGACGTCTATTACCGTACGTATCAGCCGCTGTATTACTCGACCGACTCGAGCTTCAAGATCGTTACGATCGGTGGCGACCTGAAGTTCGGTATTCCGTTCTCCGAAGTGGACACGGTGTACTTCGGCGCCGGCCTCGAGCAGAACCAGTTGGACGTCGACGCGAACACGCCTGCGTCGTATAAGCAATACGTTCAGGACTTCGGCCGCGTGTCGAACAACGTGCCGCTTACTGTCGGCTGGTCGCGCGATGCGCGAGATAGCGCGCTGGTACCGAGCCGCGGTTACTTCACGCAGGCAAACGCCGAATACGGCACGCCGATCGGCGGCACCCAGTATTACAAGGCCGACATCAACGCGCAGTACTATTACTCGTTCTCGCGTGGCTTCGTGCTGGGTTTCAACTTCCAGGGCGGCTACGGCAAGGGCATGGGCGGCAAGCCGTACCCGATTTTCAAGAACTACTACGCGGGCGGTATCGGTTCGGTCCGCGGCTACGAGCCGAGTTCGCTTGGTCCTCGCGACGCCACCACGGGCGACCCGATCGGCGGCTCGAAGCTGCTCGTCGGCAATATCGAGTTGACGTTCCCGTTGCCGGGCACCGGCTATGATCGAACCCTGCGCGTATTCACGTTCCTCGACGCGGGTAACGTGTGGGCGGACGCGAGCAGCGCCGCCACGTCGAATGGCGCTAACGGTCTGCGTTACGGCTACGGTGTCGGCCTCGCATGGATCTCGCCGATCGGACCGCTCAAGCTGAGCTTGGGCTTCCCGCTTACCAAGCATACGGGCGACCAGTATCAGAAGTTCCAGTTCCAGATCGGAACGGCGTTCTGATCCGCGTTGCGGACAGCTCGCCAAACAACAGTATCGAGAGGATCACTTTGCTAACCGGTATGTTTTCGAAACGTGTGGCTTGCGCGCTGGCGCTGGCAATGACGCTGGGCGTCGGAGTAGCGCACGCGCAGGAAGCCAGGATTGCCGCGGTGAATTCGGACCGGATTCTGCGGGAATCGGCTGCGGCAAAGGCGGCCCAGGTCAAGCTCGAGGCCGAGTTCGCGAAGCGCGACAAGGACCTCGCGGACATGGCCCAGAAGCTGAAGTCGATGTCCGATTCGCTCGACAAGAGCGGTGCGTCGATGTCGTCGGCGGATCGCGCGCAAAAGCAGCGCGATCTGTCACAACTCGACACGGACTTTCAGCGCAAGCAACGCGAGTTTCGCGAGGACCTGAACCAGCGCCGCAATGAAGAACTGGCGGCGGTGCTGGACCGCGCGAACAAGGTGATCAAGCAGATCGCCGAGGCGCAGCATTACGACCTGATCGTTCAGGAAGCGGTGTATGTGAGCCCGCGCATCGACATCACGGATCAGGTGCTTAAGGCCCTCGCGGCCTCGGGCAACTAAGAGCACAGGCAGGAGCGTTGCAAGCAGCGGTTGAAGGGCGGCCTTAGCCAGGGCGTTGAATGCAAACGCCGCGCACGACGCGCGCCGTCTGGTGATCTGCAGATCAGCTTTACGCGAACCGAAGTACGCCGCCGCGCTTGAACTGCGGAAGGCGAGCCGGGGCGGGGCTCTCACCGGCGACTCTGACAAGACGCACTGAACAGCAGGAGACAGGACAGGCATGGCATTTACGCTCGAGGACATCGTCCAACGGTTCGGCGGTGAAGTAGTAGGAGACGGTTCGCAGCGCGTCGGCAGCCTCGCGCCGCTCGACCAGGCAGGTCCGGACCAGCTGGCGTTCCTCGCGAACCCCAAGTACCTGTCGCAAGTGGAAACGACCCAGGCTGGCGCCGTGTTGATCAATGCCGACGACCTGGCGAAGCTCACGTCCCGCAGCGCCCGTAACTTCATCGTCACGCCGAATCCGTACGCTTACTTCGCGCGCGTCGCGCAAACCTTCATCGACCTCGCTACGCCGAAAGTCGCGCCCGGCATTCATCCGAGCGCGACGATCGACCCGTCTGCGCAGATCGCTGCGAGCGCGGTGATCGGACCTCACGTTACGGTCGAAGCCGGCGCTGTCATCGGCGAAAACGTGCGGCTCGACGCGAATGTCGTCATTGGCCGCGGCACGCGCATCGGCGCCGGCTCGCATCTGTATCCGAATGTGGCCGTGTATCACGGCTGCAAGCTCGCCGAGCGCGTGATCGTGCACGCGGGCGCGGTAATCGGCTCCGACGGTTTCGGATTTGCGCCGGATTTCGTTGGCGAAGGCGAAGCGCGTACCGGTAGCTGGGTGAAAATTCCGCAAGTTGGCGGCGTATCGATTGCAGCGGATGTCGAAATCGGCGCGAACACCACGATCGATCGTGGCGCAATGGCCGATACGATCATTGAAGAGTGCGTGAAGATCGACAACCTCGTGCAGATCGGCCACAACTGCAAGGTCGGCGCTTACACGGTAATCGCCGGTTGCGCGGGTATCGCGGGCAGCACCACCATCGGCCGTCATTGCATGATCGGCGGTGCGGTCGGGATTGCCGGGCACGTGACGCTCGCCGATTACGTGATCGTCACCGCGAAGTCCGGCGTGTCGAAGTCACTGCTCAAGCCCGGCATGTACACGAGCGCATTCCCGGCCGTGAACCACGCTGACTGGAACAAAAGCGCAGCTTTGCTGCGCAATATCGACAAGCTCCGCGACCGTATCAAGGCGCTGGAAACTGCCTCGGCTGACCGGCCGGACGCGAAGCCGGCCAACACGCCAGCACCTTTGGCATCGGGCGCGACGGGCATTTCACAGAGCGACAAAAGCTAGATTTCTGGGCGGCCCGCCAGTACCGCGTAAAATGGCGGGCGAATATCAGGAAGCGAAGACGGTTGCCGTGACCCGGTGGCACGGCAATCAGGTCACGGCGAGCGCCGGCAGCACGCGTTACCAACCCACCTGCACCAGCATCCGCAGTCATCATCGCGCAGTCAATGCGTGAGCAGAAACACCATGAGCACCGAAAAAATCAATCTCGACATTCATAAGATTCTCACGCTGCTGCCACATCGTTACCCGATCCTGCTGGTCGACCGGGTGCTCGAACTCGAGCCGCACAAGAGCATCAAAGCGTTGAAGAACGTGTCGATCAATGAGCCGTATTTCCAGGGGCACTTCCCGACGCGTCCCGTCATGCCTGGCGTGCTGATCCTCGAAGCGCTCGCACAAACGGCAGCGCTCCTCACGTTCTCGGAAGAGCCGAGCGACCCGTCGAACACGCTGTACCTGTTCGTCGGTATCGACAACGCGCGCTTCAAGCGCGTCGTGGAGCCCGGCGATCAGCTCATCCTGAACTGCACGTTCGAGCGGCATATGCGCGGCATCTGGAAGTTCAAGGCGCGTGCCGAAGTGGACGGCTCGGTGGCGGCGGAAGCAGACCTGATGTGCGCTGTGCGTCACACGGACAAGGACGCCTGAGTCAATGTTCGGGCAGCCGGCGCCTCATGACGCTGCCGGCTCGACCCAGCCCATCCAGACAACGCAACAGAATCAGAAGCGAGGACGCATGAGCAGGATTCATCCCACTGCGATCGTCGAACCGGGCGCTCAACTCGACGAATCCGTCGAAGTCGGACCGTATGCGGTGATCGGCGCCCACGTGACGATCGGCGCCCGGACCACTGTCGGTTCGCATAGCGTGATCGAAGGCCACACCACGATCGGCGAAGACAACCGGATCGGCCACTATGCATCGGTCGGCGGCCGTCCGCAGGACATGAAGTACAAAGACGAGCCTACCCGGCTCGAAATCGGCAACCGCAACACGATCCGCGAGTTCACCACGATCCATACCGGCACGGTGCAGGACGCGGGCGTGACCACGCTCGGCGACGACAACTGGATCATGGCGTACGTGCACATCGGGCACGACTGCCACGTCGGCAACAACGTAATTCTGTCGAGCAACGCACAGATGGCGGGCCACGTGACGATTGGCGACCATGCGATCGTCGGCGGCATGTCGGGCGTGCATCAGTTCGTGCGCATCGGCGCTCATTCCATGTTGGGCGGCGCTTCCGCGCTCGTGCAGGACATTCCGCCGTTCGTGATCGCGGCCGGCAACAAGGCCGAGCCGCACGGCATCAACGTCGAAGGTCTGCGCCGCCGCGGTTTCTCGCCGGACGCGATTTCGGCGCTGCGCTCCGCGTACCGACTGCTGTACAAGAACAGCCTGTCGCTCGAAGAAGCGAAAGTGCAGCTGCGTGAACTGGCGTCGGCCGGCGGCGACGGCGACGAGCCGGTGCGAACGTTGCTGGCATTTGTCGAAGCGTCGCAGCGCGGCATCATCCGCTAAGCGATGGCATTGCAACCCAGTCCGCTACGCATCGCGATGGTAGCCGGCGAGCCGTCCGGCGACCTGCTGGCGTCGTCGCTACTGAACGGCCTCGCGAGCCGCCTGCCTGCCGCCACGCACTATTACGGAATCGGCGGCCCGCGCATGATCGCCACGGGTTTCGACGCGCACTGGCCAATGGAAAAGCTGTCCGTGCGCGGCTATGTCGAAGCGCTGCGGCACATTCCCGAAATTCTCCGTGTTCGCAACGACCTGAAGCGTCAACTGCTGGCCGAGCCGCCCGCGGTGTTCGTAGGCGTCGACGCGCCCGACTTCAACTTCGGGCTCGAGCATCCGTTGCGCGAGGCGGGCATTCCGACGATTCACTTCGTGTGCCCGTCGATCTGGGCGTGGCGCGGCGGGCGCATCAAAAAGATCGCGAAGGCCGTCGACCATATGCTCTGCGTGTTCCCGTTCGAAACGGCGCTGCTTGAAAAAGCGGGCGTCGCGGCTTCGTACGTGGGTCATCCGCTTGCCGACGAAATTCCGCTCGAACCCGACACGCTCGGCGCGCGTCGGACGCTCGGTCTCGCGGAAAGCGGTCCTGTTATCGCGGTGCTGCCGGGTAGCCGCCGCTCGGAGATCGACCTGATCGGGCCGACGTTCTTCGCGGCGATGGAAATGATGCAGCATCAGGAGCCCGGTCTTCGCTTCGTGATGCCGGCGGCGACGCACGCGTTGCGAGAGATGCTGCGCCCGCTGGTCGACTCGCACCCCGGCCTCGCGCTGACCATTACCGATGGCCAGTCCCAACTCGCCATGACGGCCGCCGACGCGATCCTGGTGAAAAGCGGCACCGTCACGCTCGAGGCGGCGCTCCTGAAAAAGCCGATGGTCATCTCGTACAAGGTGCCGTGGCTGACCGGCCAGATCATGCGCCGGCAGGGCTACCTGCCGTATGTCGGTTTGCCGAACATTCTGGCGGGGCGCTTCGTGGTACCGGAAATTCTTCAGCATTTCGCGACGCCGCAGGCGCTGGCTGAAGCCACGCTGAAACAGTTGCGCGATGAAGCCAACCGGCGCACGCTGACGGAAATCTTCACGGAGATGCACCACGTGCTGAAGCAGAACACTGCGCAGCGTGCGGCGGAAGTCGTCGCGAGCGTTGTCGAAAAACGCAAGGCGCGGCCGTGAAGAACGGACGCACGAGCGGACGCACCAACGCACCCGCGCCTCGCCGCAAGACCGCGGCCGTCGCAGGCGCGGCGGGATCGGCCGGCCGGCAGGTCGGCTTGAACTTCGAGACGCCCGACGACATTATTTGCGGCGTCGACGAAGCAGGGCGCGGACCGCTGGCCGGTCCGGTCGTGGCTGCGGCGGTGATTTTCGATCCGTCGAAGCCGATGATTCGCGGCCTCGACGATTCCAAAGCGCTGAGCGCCAAAAAGCGTGACGAGCTGTACGACAAGATCGTCGACCGCGCGCTCGCGTACTGCATTGCATCGGCAAGCGTCGAAGAAATCGATTCGCTGAACATCCTCCATGCGACCATGCTGGCGATGAAGCGCGCGGTGGAAGGGCTGTCCGTCACGCCCACGCTGGTGAAGATCGACGGTAATCGCTGCCCCACATTGAGCGCGCGTAGCGAAGCAGTGATTGGTGGCGACGCGCTCGTGAAATGCATTTCGGCGGCGTCGATTCTTGCCAAGGTCACGCGCGACCGGATGCTGCTGGAACTGCACCAGACGTATCCGCTTTACGGCTTCAATGCGCATGCGGGCTACGGCACGCCGCAACACCTCGCGGCGTTGCGGGAGCACGGTCCCTGCGAGCATCACCGGCGCTCGTTCGCGCCCGTGCGCGAGGCCCATATGCGATTCGGCACTGGCGTGCCGCTGCCCGCGGGCGAAGTCATCGTCGTGCCGGATATGCTGGCGAGCGGCATGCTGGACGACGCAATGCTCGATCGCGACGCGTTCGGCGAACACAGCGGCGCGTGAATATCGCGCGGATTTGGCGGGCGGCTCGATCTACTCGCGGTGCGGGATGGCATCGAGCGTAACGCGTTACCCCCGCTAACCTTTTTCCTTACCCTCACCGTCTTCGCTGCCTGTGAAAGCCATCACCTCGCGGGACAATCCGCTCTATAAACGCCTGAAGGCGCTCGCCGGTTCGACGCATCAACAGCGCCGCAGCGGCCATGCGCTGCTGGAAGGTTTCCATCTGGCGAGCGCTTATCTCGATGTAGCCGGGCAGCCGGAAATGTGCGTCGTCACCGACGGCGCACTTCGTCACGACGAAGCTCAGGCGATCGTTTCTCGCATCGACGAACATCGCATCGTCACGTTGCCGGATGCGCTTTTCGGACAGTTGTCGAATGTCGTGCACGGCGTCGGGATTCTGCTGCTCGTGGAGAGGCTGGCCATGCCGCTGCCGGAAAAGGTCGCGCAGACATGCGTCGTGCTCGACGGCGTGCAGGACGCAGGCAACGTCGGCTCGATCTTGCGCAGCGCAGCCGCGGCGGGTATCCAGCACGTGTTCTGCGCACCGGGCACCGCCTACGCGTGGTCATCCAAGGTGTTGCGCTCCGGCATGGGCGCACACTTCCTGCTGCAGATCTACGAAGACGTCGAAGCGCAGACGTTGATCGATCGCCTCGCGGTGCCTGTCGTGATCACCGACTCGCACGGCGCGGCGGCGATCTACGACTGTGACCTGAGCGGACAACTTGCGTGGGTGTTCGGCAACGAGGGAGCCGGCGTATCGCAAATCTGGCGCGAGGCCGTCTCATTGCGGGTGACGATTCCCCAGCCGGGCGGCATGGAGTCGCTCAATGTCGCGGCCGCGGCCGCTGTATGCGTCTTCGAGCAATGCAGACAACAGCGCGCCGCGAACATGCACGGCGACGCGCGTTCGTCTGCACGTTTCCCCGCTCAATAAGACGGACGATCCAGCTTGATCTCCTGCAGGATCGTGGTCGCGATCTCTTCGATCGACTTGTGCGTCGACGACAGCCACTTGATCCCTTCGCGACGCATCATCGTTTCGGCTTCGTTGATCTCGTAACGGCAATTCTCCGGCGCGGCGTACTTGCTGCCCGGCCGCCGCTCGTTACGGATTTCCGATAACCGCTGAGGATCGATCGACAACCCAAACATTTTCTGCCGATGCGCCAATAACGGCGTAGGCAGTTTGCCTCGCTCGAAATCTTCCGGAATCAGCGGATAGTTGGCCGCTTTGACGCCGTACTGCATGGCCAGATACAGGCTCGTCGGCGTTTTTCCGCTGCGCGACACGCCAACCAGTATCACGTCGGCATCGGCGAGATTGCGGTTCGACTGGCCGTCGTCGTGCGCAAGCGAGAAGTTGATCGCCTCGATCCGGTTCTTGTATTCCTCGGTGTCCGCGTTCTGGTGGCCGCGCCCCATCGCGTGGCTCGACTTCAGTTCCAGTTCCTGTTCCAGCGGCTCGACGAACGTCTGGAACATGTCCAGCACGAGCGCATTCGAGCCCTTGACGATCTGATTCGAGGCGCTGTCTACGAGCGTCGTGAACACGATCGGACGGCGGCCGTCCTGCTGGATCGCTTCGTTGATCTTTTCGAGCGTGGCGTAGGCTTTTTCCGTCGAGTCGACGAAAGGCACGCGAACCAGGCGGAATTTCTGGTCGAACTGGGAGAGGATCGAATGCGCGAAGGTTTCGGCAGTGATCCCGGTACCGTCGGAGACGATGAATACGGTGGGCGGCATCAGTGGGGCAGGGAACGTGAGCGGCAAAAAGCGCTCGAATGGAACATCGCTGCGTTGATTTCGCTGCGCGGTGGCTGACCGCAAAGCAGCGGCGTCAAACAACGCGCCGTGGGCACCGCTACTGCGCCGCGAAGCACCTGCAGACTCTTCGGAAAAGATTGAAAGAGCCGCGCAGGCGGTCCGGGCGCGGTTGGAGGCGCAATTCTCGTCCGACAGTCACATTTCGAGAGTCGGCACGGTAGAATAGCGGCAACCTGTTGGATAAGCAATTGCAGGCGATTGGCGCCTAACTCGCCGCGAACGGTCGTTCAACGCTCCGCTATCGGACGTCAAACGCCACGGAACGCGGCGCATCGATCGCTAAATCCGGGCATTCGCGCTCTTCGTCGCCCCGGTTGGCTTCGTTGGCTTCATTGGCGTTGCCGGCGTGATGCATTGCACAAGCGCGTTGCATCGGCGTGGTACGCAAGCGCCGTAAGCTCCGTAAGCGATTGCTTCTCCAACAGGTTGTGCAAGACGCGAGGTCACGCTCCCAATGGGCGTCTCGCGTTCGAGCCCACTTGCACAGCCGTGAATTTCTTTCACACTTAGGGGCTTGTATGACTAACGCAGTTACCGTCGCAAAGGATAGGGCATATGTAGTTCCGTTCGAGCAGTTGCGGATGACCGATGTGGAGATTGTCGGCGGCAAGAACGCGTCGCTAGGCGAGATGATCAGTCAGCTCGCTGAAGCAGGCGTGCGCGTGCCGACCGGTTTCGCCACGACGGCGCTGGCTTTCCGCGACTTCCTGCATCACAACAACCTGACCGAACGCATCGCCAAACGTCTGGAGACGCTCGACGTCGACGACGTGAAGGCGCTCGCCGAAGCGGGCAAGGAGATCCGTCAATGGATCGTCGAAGCGCCGTTGCAGCCGCAACTCGAGGCTGACATCCGCGCAGGTTTCGAGACCTTGCAAAACAGCTCGCCTGAAGAGCTTTCCTTTGCCGTGCGTTCGTCGGCAACGGCTGAAGACTTGCCGGACGCATCGTTCGCGGGTCAGCAGGAAAGCTATCTCAACGTGGTCGGCATCGAGGAAGTGCTCGATCGCATGAAGCACGTGTTCGCGTCGCTGTACAACGACCGCGCTATTTCCTATCGCGTACACAAGGGCTTCACGCACGCTGAAGTTGCGTTGTCGGCTGGTGTTCAGCGCATGGTGCGCTCGGACGTCGGCGCGGCCGGCGTGATGTTCACGCTCGACACCGAATCCGGCTTCAAAGACGCGGTCTTCATCACGTCGAGCTATGGTCTGGGCGAAACCGTCGTGCAAGGCGCGGTGAATCCGGACGAGTTCTACGTCTACAAGACCACGCTCGCGCAAGGCAAGTATCCGATCATCCGCCGTTCGATCGGCTCCAAGCTGATCAAGATGGAGTTCACGAAGGCCGGCGAAGAAGGCCGCGTGAAGACTGTCGACGTGCCGCACGAACAGCGCAACCGCTTCTCGATTACCGACGAAGACGTGATCGAGCTCGCGAAGTACGCGGTCATCATCGAAAAACACTACGAGCGTCCGATGGACATCGAGTGGGGCAAAGACGGCCGTGACGGCAAGATCTTCATCCTGCAGGCACGTCCCGAAACGGTGAAGAGCCAGGCGACCGGCAAGGCGGAGCAGCGCTTCAAGCTGAAGGGACAATCGAACGTGCTGGCCACCGGCCGCGCGATCGGCCAGAAGATCGGCGCGGGTCCGGTGCGCGTGATTCACGATCCGTCGGAAATGGACCGTGTGCAGCCGGGCGACGTGCTGGTCGCCGACATGACCGACCCGAACTGGGAGCCGGTGATGAAGCGCGCATCCGCAATCGTTACGAACCGGGGCGGGCGCACTTGCCACGCGGCGATTATCGCGCGCGAACTGGGCGTGCCGGCCGTGGTGGGCTGCGGCGACGCGACCGACGTGCTGAAAGAGGGCTCGCTCGTCACCGTCTCGTGCGCTGAAGGCGACGAAGGCAAGATCTACGACGGTCTGCTCGAAACCGAAATCACCGAAGTGCAGCGCGGCGACCTGCCGCCGATTCCGGTGAAGATCATGATGAACGTCGGCAACCCGCAACTGGCTTTCGACTTCTCGCAACTGCCGAATGCCGGCGTGGGTCTCGCGCGGCTCGAGTTCATCATCAACAACAATATCGGCGTTCATCCGAAGGCGATTCTCGAATATCCGAACATCGATCAGGATCTGAAGAAGGCCGTGGAAAGCGTCGCTCGCGGTCACGCCTCGCCGCGCGCGTTCTACGTCGACAAGCTGACCGAGGGTATCGCGACGATCGCTGCAGCGTTCTATCCGAAGCCCGTGATCGTGCGTCTGTCGGACTTCAAGTCGAACGAGTACAAGAAGCTGATCGGCGGTTCGCGTTACGAGCCGGACGAAGAAAACCCGATGCTGGGCTTCCGTGGCGCGTCGCGCTACATCGCTGAAGACTTCGCCGAAGCGTTCCAGATGGAATGCGTCGCGCTGAAGAAGGTGCGCGAAGAGATGGGCCTCGACAACGTCGAGATCATGGTGCCGTTCGTGCGTACGCTCAAGCAGGCCGAGCGCGTGGTCGGGCTGCTCGAAAAGTTCGGCCTGAAGCGCGGCGAGAACGGCCTGCGTCTGATCATGATGTGCGAAGTGCCGTCGAACGCGATTCTGGCAGAGGAATTCCTCCAGTTCTTCGACGGTTTCTCGATTGGCTCGAACGACCTGACGCAACTCACGCTCGGCCTCGACCGCGACTCCGGTATGGAGTTGCTGGCCGTCGATTTCGACGAACGCGACCCGGCGGTCAAGTTCATGCTCAAGCGCGCGATCGAAACGTGCCTGCGCCTCGACAAGTACGTCGGTATCTGCGGTCAGGGGCCTTCGGATCATCCGGACTTTGCTCAATGGCTGACGGACGAAGGCATCAAGTCGATCTCGCTGAACCCGGACACGATCATCGAGACCTGGCAACAGCTGGCGAAGACGTCGACGAAGTAAGGGTCGCGCGTGCCGCGTCGTAAGCGGCACGCATGACGAAACGCGCAGCAGGTCAAACGCATAGCGAAGGCTTAGCGAAGTCGCATCAAAGGCAGGCTTAATCGCACATTCGATGCCGGTAATCCGCATCCGCTTCGTGCTATAAACACCCCGGTAGATCCGGGGTGTTTTGCTTTGTGGAGGTCGAAGTGGCGCCAGGTGGACTGTTCTGGTGGATCGGGGCCGGTGTGCTAGTCGTGCTGGAGTTGCTCAGCGGCACTTTCTATTTGCTGATGATCGCGCTCGGTTGCGTCGCTGCAGCCATTGCGCATATCGCGGGCGCTGCAGCAGACATGCAGTTCGCGGTCGCGGCGATCGTCGCGCTCGCCGCGGTGCTCGTGTTGAGGCGTTCGCGTTTCGGCCGCAGAACGCGCAAGGAGGCGTCCAGGAATCCGGACGTCAATCTCGACATCGGTCAGACGGTGAGCGTGCCGGCATGGCACGAGCGTCGTGCTCGCGTGAGTTATCGCGGGGCGGAATGGGACGTCGAACTCGCGCCCGGAGAGCCGGACGATGCGCGCATTTACGAGATCAAAGAGTTGCGCGGCAGTTGCCTCGTGGTGGCCGCGGCGCAGCACGCACGGTCCAATGCGGCGCATCTTTGATATTGACCGGTAGGCTCGCAGCAATTAATTAAACCAACTAACGGTTCTGGAGTGCATATATGGATTCGACCATCATCGGGGCGGTGTTCCTGGTCATCGTGATCGTGCTGGCGGCGCAGACCATCAAGATCGTGCCGCAGCAGCACGCGTGGGTGCTCGAGCGCCTTGGCCGCTATCACAGCACGCTGACGCCGGGTTTGAGCTTCGTGTTCCCTTTCGTCGACCGGATCGCTTACAAGCACATTCTCAAGGAGATCCCGCTCGAAGTGCCGAGCCAGGTCTGTATCACGCGCGACAATACGCAGTTGCAGGTCGATGGCGTGCTGTACTTCCAGGTCACGGATCCAATGAAGGCGTCGTATGGGTCGAGCAACTTCGTGTTTGCGATCACGCAGTTGTCGCAGACCACGCTGCGCTCGGTGATCGGCAAGCTCGAACTCGACAAGACTTTCGAAGAGCGCGATTTCATCAATCACAGCATTGTTTCCGCGCTCGACGAAGCCGCGGCGAACTGGGGCGTCAAAGTCTTACGCTACGAGATTAAAGATCTGACGCCGCCAAAGGAAATTCTTCACGCGATGCAGGCGCAGATCACCGCCGAGCGTGAGAAGCGCGCGTTGATCGCGGCGTCAGAAGGGCGCAAGCAGGAGCAGATCAATATCGCGTCGGGCGGTCGCGAAGCGGCGATCCAGAAATCGGAAGGCGAGCGGCAGGCGGCGATCAACCAGGCGCAAGGTCAGGCCGCGGCGATTCTTGCCGTTGCGGACGCAAATTCGCAGGCTATCCAGAAGATTGCCGCTGCGATTCAGTCGAACGGCGGCATGGAGGCGGTGAATCTGAAGGTCGCCGAGCAATATGTGAACGCGTTCGGCAATCTGGCAAAGCAGGGCACCACGCTGATCGTGCCGGGCAATCTGTCGGACATGAGTTCGATGATCGCGTCGGCGCTCGCCATCGTGAATAAAGGCAAGGGTGTGGCGGACGCGCGCTGACCAATCTGGGCGAGGCACGGGCGAGTCGACCGTGAGCGCCTTCCGATATTGGCTCAGCAAAAAACAATGGCCCGCATCAGTGCGGGCCATTTTTGTTAGATCAGGTGAAAAGAGATGCGGCGGCCCCGGGGGGCAGGGTGCGGCATATCCGCGCGACAGTTCTTTCGCGTCGCGTAAAGCGAACGACGCAGACCGTGCAAGAGCTCAGCCCGGCGAGCGCATCAGACGCGCCTTTTCGCGCTCCCAATCGCGCTTTTTCTCGGTTTCGCGTTTGTCGTGCTGCTTCTTGCCCTTGGCTAGACCGATTTCGCATTTGACGCGGCCGCCCTTGTAATGGAAGTTCAGCGGCACGAGCGTATAGCCGCGCTGCTCGACCTTGCCGATCAGTTTGCTGATTTCCTCGCTATGCAAGAGAAGTTTGCGTGTGCGGACCGGATCAGGCGTGATGTGGGTCGAGGCCTCGGGCAGCGGGCTGATATGCGTGCCGATCAGGAACAGTTCGTTGTTACGGATCACGACGTAACCTTCCTTGATCTGGCCACGGCCGGCGCGCAAGGCCTTGACCTCCCATCCTTCGAGCACGAGCCCTGCTTCGTAGCGTTCTTCGACCGAATAGTCGTAGAAGGCTTTTCTGTTGTCGATAATGCTCATGAATGGAAAGTGCCCAACTCGTTTAAAATCACGATTTTAGCAAAGCGGGGCAAGGAAAGCCCGCCGCGCTCGTCCACCCTCGCCGCGCGCTGTTCAATTTATGGCAGATGTCCAAAAAACCGTGTTGATCCGCCATTCGGCGGAACAGATGTTCGACCTCGTCACCGACGTCGCCGATTACCCCAACTTCCTGCCCTGGTGCGGAGGAGTGGAGGTCCGCCACCGGGACGACACCAGCATGGAGGCGAAGATCGACATCAACTTCAAGGGTATCAAGCAGCACTTTGCCACGCGCAATAGCATGGAGCGGCCCACACGTATCGACATGGAGTTCGCTGACGGCCCGTTTCGCAAATTCACCGGTTTCTGGCGCTTCACGCCGTTGCGCGCTGACGCCTGCAAGATCGAATTCGCGCTGCACTACGAGTTCACCAACATCATTCTCGAGAAGATCATTGGGCCGGTGTTCAATCACATCGCCAATACTTTCGTCGAATCGTTCGTGAAGCGCGCCGATCAGCGCTACGGCAAGGCATGAGCGAACGTCTGTCCGTTCAGGTCTGTTATGCGCTCGCCACCGAGCAGGTGCTGATCGACGTCGAACTGCCCGCGGGCGCCACACTCATGCAGGCGATCGAGGCCAGCGGCATTTTGCAGCGTTATCCTCAGATCGATCTGCGCACGCAGAAGGTCGGTGTGTTCGGCAAGCTCAAGCCACTCGATACGGCGCTGGCCGATCACGACCGTGTCGAGATCTACCGGCCGCTGCTGGTGGACCCGAAGGTTTCTCGCCAACGCCGCGTCGAAAAAACGCGGAAGGCGGGCTCCATTGAAGGCCGCCGCTGGCAGAACAAGGATTCGCGGTAGGCGCCGGCTCACAGGCGCATCGCCCACTTCAGGGCGCCGAACCGTGCGCCTTTTTCCCGATCGGCGTGGCGCTCCCGGAATCGTCATCCGCATGTTGACGCACCGACCAGCACACACCCGCCACCAGTAACAGGATTGCCGCGATCTCCAGCGGCCGCGGCAGCCGTTCGTCGTAAATGAACGCGTAGAACAGCGCGAACAGCGTTTCGAATACGATCAACTGGCCGGAAAGCGTGAGGGGCAGCCGCTTCGACGCCGCGTTCCACAGCCCGTTGCCGAGCCACGACGCGCCAATCGCGAGACCAAGGTTGAGCATCCAGAAGCTGTGCCAGCGGCCTGACGCCAGTTCGCCTTGCGGGCCGCCCGGCGGCAGCGCGGCGGCCGCGAGCCAGAGCGCGGCGCCGAGCATGCCCGTCACCACGCCCCACAACACGGACCACTCGTTGCCGGTGAAACGCGTCTGCCGCTGAAGGTAGCGAGCGTTTTCCACTGCGAACCACGTCCAGCAGCCGAGCGCGCCGACCGCGCAGGCGAGGCCGAGCATTTTGGTGAGAACGCTGACCGGCGTGCCTTCGGCGACCGTGAAGACGTCGATATTGATGCAGGCGATTCCGGCCATCACCATCGCAAGCGGCCAGCCGAGGCGGGAAAGCGGCACCGCGCCGTGGTCGCCGCGGCCCATCAGCGTCACCGTGACGGGCAGCACGCCGACGATCAGCGACGCCGGCGCAATCCCGACCAGATGCACAGCGGCAGTCAGCAGCAGGTAATACAGCAGATTGCCGGCCAGCGCGAGCTTGACGAGCGCGACCAGGTCCTCGCGAGTCAGGCGTTTGACGAGCGAGCGCGCCATTGGCAGCGCCGCTGCCAGCGAGACGACGCCGTACATGGTGTACCGGCCGGCGGACAGCAGAAGCGGTGAAAAGTCCGGCAGCACCCGCGGGACCAGAAAAACCATGCCCCACAAGGCTCCAGCTATCACTCCATATGCGACACCGCGCTGCATCGACTACTCCTGCAAGAAAACCGGGATGGTCCGCAGATTAGCCGTTGGGCGCCGCGCGCGTCTTGTTTGATTCTGCATTCGAGGCGAGCAAACGAAACGCGATCGAACCCGAGGCGAAAGACGAAGCGAAATAGCGGACGCGAAGCCACGAAAAAAAGCACCCGAAATTCGCTAAGCTGCTGTTCGCGCAGTGAAAAGCGGGGAGGTATCGCGTATAATTCGCTTTTGCGCCTATAGGATTTGCCATGCGTCTGATCCAAACAGCACTCACGTTCGATGACGTGCTCCTCGTCCCGGCCTTCTCCGATGTTCTGCCGCGCGACACCAGCCTCAAGACCCGGCTGACCCGCAATATTTCCCTGAATATGCCGCTCGTGTCCGCCGCTATGGACACGGTCACCGAAGCCCGCCTCGCTATCGCCATGGCGCAAATGGGCGGCGTCGGCATCATCCACAAGAACCTCACGGCGGCCGAGCAGGCCCGTGAAGTGGCCAAGGTCAAGCGTTTCGAGTCGGGCGTCGTCCGCGATCCGATCACGGTGCCGCCGCAAATGAAGGTGCGCGACGTCATTGCACTGTCGCAACAGCATGGCATCTCCGGTTTCCCGGTTGTGGAAGGCGCGCAGCTGATCGGCATCGTCACCAATCGCGACCTGCGCTTCGAAGAGCGTCTGGACGAGCCGGTGCGCAACATCATGACGCCGCGTGAACGGCTCGTGACCGTCAAGGAAGGCACCTCGCTCGCCGAGGCCAAGGCGCTGATGCACAGCCACCGGCTGGAGCGCGTGCTCGTCATCAACGACGCATTCGAACTGCGCGGCCTGATGACGGTGAAAGACATCACCAAGCAGACCGAGCACCCGGACGCCTGTAAAGACGAACACGGCAAGCTGCGCGCGGGCGCGGCGGTCGGCGTCGGCGCGGACAACGAAGAGCGCGTCGAACTACTGGTTCAGGCGGGCGTAGACGTGATCGTCGTGGACACCGCGCACGGTCACAGCAAGGGCGTGCTCGAGCGCGTGCGCTGGGTCAAGCAGAACTTCCCGCACGTCGAAGTGATCGGCGGCAACATCGCCACCGCGGCGGCGGCCAAGGCGCTCGTCGAATACGGCGCAGACGGCGTGAAGGTCGGTATCGGCCCGGGCTCGATCTGCACGACGCGAATCGTCGCGGGCGTCGGGGTGCCGCAAGTCACCGCGATCTCGAACGTATCCGAAGCGCTGAAGGGCACCGGCGTGCCGGTTATCGCAGACGGCGGCGTGCGTTTCTCGGGCGACGTCAGCAAGGCGCTTGCAGCGGGCGCAAACGCCGTGATGATGGGCAGCATGTTCGCCGGCACCGAAGAAGCGCCGGGCGACGTGTTCCTGTATCAGGGCCGCCAGTACAAGTCCTACCGTGGCATGGGTTCGGTCGGCGCGATGAAGGACGGCGCGGCGGACCGCTACTTCCAGGACAACTCGGCAAACATCGACAAGCTCGTGCCGGAAGGTATCGAAGGCCGCGTCGCCTACAAGGGCTCGGTCAACGCGATCCTGTTCCAGCTGATCGGTGGCGTGCGTGCCAGCATGGGCTACTGCGGTTGCCGCACGATTGCCGAGATGAACGACAAGGCCGAGTTCGTGCAGATCACGGGCGCGGGCTTGCGCGAGTCGCATGTGCACGACGTGCAAATCACCAAGGAAGCGCCCAACTACCACGTGGACTAAACGCCAATGAAGCCATTGCTGCGCGCTGTACTGATCGTCGACGCGTTATTGCTGCTCGCGTTCGGCCTGTTGTTCCTGCTGACGCCGTGGACTTCGTTGTACAACGCGCTGCTGCTGGTGCAAACGCAGCCGGCGCTGGTCGGCCAGGCGTTTGGCATTGCGTTGATCGGGCTCGCGTGGCTCGCGTTGCATGCGTCGATCGACGGCGGGCTGACATCTTCGGTTGCAAGGGCTGTGGGCCACGTGAACTGGTTGACCGGCGTGCTGATGCTGGTCTGGCTGCTCGGTTTGCACACGCCGGCGCTGACCGGCTTCGGGCAGATCGTCGCGGTGCTCACGGGTGTGGTGTTGCTGGTGCTGGGTCTGGGCGGCGTGCGGTTGTCGGGCGCGGTGCGGCGGCGCGAGAAGTTGCGCGTCGCTGAAGCCACTGCCGCGGAGCGTGCCGAAAGGCAGGCTGCGAAAGACGCCGCCAAAAATGCAGCCAACAGGGCAGCGAACGAAGCGGCAATCAACACTGCAACCAGCACGGCAAGCACGGACGGCCGGCGCGAGCCCGTGGTGCCTGCTACGGCAGGCTTCCCGGTGTATCGCGCGGAGCCGCTCGTCGAGCCGGCCATGCCTGCTGCGACGGTCGTGCCTGCGACGGCGGTGCCTGCTGCTCCGGACACGCGGCCGCTCGGCTCGGCATCTACCGCGCCGTTGCATCCGGCGGTCGACGAGCCCGGCCTGAGCGCATCCGAACGCGCTGCACGCGTGCAAGCTGCCGTCGCTCGCGACGAGGCCCGCAATGCCGCTGCCGATGCGCCCAATGCGCCCCGGCCCCCGTTTCATGGCTGACGCGTCGCGCGCCACTGCATTCGCCGAAGCAACCGCAATCCGTACGCGCGCGCCGCAGGCAGTTCTCTGCAGCAGTGGCGGACCAGGCGCACACAGGCTTCATCATCGCGTTGCGCCATCGCATCCGCGGGCCCGCATGTCTGCGTGGACCGCTTTGAATTCAACGCCGCGCTTCGTGCGCGGCATTCCGTATCCGCTCACTTTTGACTCCGTCCGCTGCCATGCATGACAAGATCCTGATCCTCGACTTCGGTTCGCAAGTCACCCAACTGATTGCACGTCGCGTTCGCGAAGCCAACGTGTACTCGGAAATTCATCCCTACGACGTCGATGCGTCGTTCATCCGCGACTTCGCGCCGAAGGGCGTGATCCTGTCCGGCGGCCCGAGCTCCGTCACCGAAACGGACACGCCGCGCGTGCCGCAAGCGGTGTTCGAACTCGGCGTGCCGGTGCTCGGCATCTGCTACGGCATGCAGGCCATGGCCGAGCAACTGGGCGGCAAGGTCGACATCGGCCATCTGCGCGAATTCGGCTATGCCGAAGTGCGCGCGCGCAATCACACGAGCCTGCTCGAAGGCATCAGCGACTTCACTACGCCGGAAGGTCACGGCATGCTGAAGGTGTGGATGAGCCACGGCGACAAGGTGCTCGAAATGCCGCCCGGCTTCGCGCTGATGGCGTCGACGGAATCGTGCCCGATCGCCGCAATGGCCGACGAGACGCGCCGCTTCTACGGCCTGCAATGGCATCCGGAAGTCACGCACACCGTGCAAGGCCGTGCGATGCTCGAGCGCTTCGTGCTGCAGATTTGCGGCGCGCGGCCCGACTGGGAAATGGGCCACTATATCGACGAAGCAGTCGCGAAGATTCGCGAGCAGGTCGGCAACGAACATGTGATTCTCGGCTTGTCGGGCGGCGTGGATTCGTCTGTGGCGGCAGCGCTGCTGCACCGCGCGATCGGCGATCAGCTCACCTGCGTATTCGTCGATCATGGCCTTTTGCGCCTGAACGAAGCCGAGCAGGTCATGGCTACGTTCGCGGATCACCTGGGCGTCAAGGTGATTCATGTCGACGCAAGCGACGTGTTCCTGCGCAAGCTGGAAGGCGTGACTGACCCGGAAGCGAAGCGCAAGATCATCGGCGCGGAGTTCGTCGAGGTGTTCCAGACGGAAGCCGGCAAGCTCACCGACGCGAAATGGCTCGCGCAAGGCACGATCTATCCGGACGTGATCGAATCGGCGGGCAAGGGCAAGAAGGCGACGCAGACTATCAAGAGCCACCACAACGTGGGCGGCCTGCCTGAAACGTTGAACCTGAAGCTGCTCGAACCGCTGCGCGAACTGTTCAAGGACGAAGTGCGCGAGCTCGGCGTGAAGCTCGGTCTGCCGCCGGCTATGGTATATCGCCATCCGTTCCCGGGCCCGGGTTTGGGCGTGCGGATTCTCGGCGAAGTGAAGCGCGATTTCGCGGACCTGCTGCGTCGCGCAGACGCCATTTTTATCGAGACGCTGCGCACGTTCATCGACAAGGAAACCGGCAAGTCCTGGTACGACCTGACGAGCCAGGCATTCGCGGTGTTTCTGCCGGTGAAGAGCGTCGGCGTGATGGGCGACGGCCGCACTTACGAGTACGTGGTCGCGTTGCGTGCCGTGCAGACGCTGGACTTCATGACCGCGCACTGGGCGCATCTGCCGCATGAGCTGCTCGGTCATGTGTCGAACCGCATCATCAATGAAGTGCGCGGGATCAACCGGGTGGTGTATGACATCTCGGGCAAGCCGCCGGCGACAATCGAGTGGGAGTAAGCGGTGACAACCGGCGTGCAGATCGAGCACGTCCGGTCCATTAACCGACGCAAAAGACCGAAGCCGACTAGCTGCTACCAAGCGCGACCAAGCGCGACCAAAGCCATCGTCGACGTAAAAGGTCTCCCAAAGGAACGCTGCCCCCGCAGCCTTCCCGCCGTCAGCATCTCGCAAGGCCCGCTTTCCCGCGGGCCTTTTTCTTATAGGTGCCACATCTAGCTGCTAAACCAGCGGCGTCACCACGCCTCATAGGCCCGGACTTTGCTGCGCCTACAAGCATGACCCATTCGACGCATCGCGAGACTCGTCCCACCGCATCGCCGATACTGATCGGCTGTGCAGGCTGGGCGCTGTCATCCAATGTCGCGGCGCAATTTGCCACGGATGGCAGCCATCTCGAGCGGTACGCGCGGGTGTTCCCGGCTGTGGAAATCAACTCGTCGTTCTATCGTCCGCATCAGCCGAAAACCTACGCCCGTTGGGCGGAAACCGTACCCCAAGCATTCCGGTTTTCCGTGAAGATTCCGAAGGCGGTCTCGCACGAACTCAGGTTGCGCGACGCCGATGCCGCCATGAGCGCATTTCTCACGGAAGTCGCGCCCCTCGGCGAGAAAATGGCCTGCCTGTTGCTGCAGTTGCCTCCGAGCCTCGCATTCGATAAATCCGTCGCACGCGACTTCTTTGCGCTGCTGCGCGAGCTCACAAGGGTGCGCGTTGTCTGCGAACCGCGTCATGCGTCGTGGTTCACTGACGAAGCCGCGCAAACGCTAATCGACGGCAGGGTCGCCTGCGTGCGCGCGCATCCACCGCCCGTCGCCGGCGCCGAACCGGTGGGCGATCCGCGCACCTTGTACATCCGTTTGCACGGCTCGCCTCGAATCTACTATTCGGCCTACGACGAGCCGTTCATCGAAGCGGTCGCGGCGCGCATTGTCGAAGCCCGGGAATCCGGAGCCGACGTCTGGTGTATTTTCGACAACACCGCGCACGGCGAGGCGGTGCCGAACGCCTTGATGCTGATGGAAAAACTGCAAGAAGCGGCTGCTTAGGCGGTCCTTCGAAGGTACATATCGTTCGCAAGCTTAGCCGGCTGCCCCGACCAGGTGTTGCAACTCGTTAGGCGCACTCTTGAGCCAAAGCCTCGCAGCATCTCGACACATTGCTACTCGCGCTCTCATTGCGCCGCTATGATTGGTGCAGGGTGCCGTACGCGAAAAGCGCCCTTGCATTGTGTCGAAGACGCGGAAAATGGCTTCGCTGTGCTGTCGGGTGCCACGGTTGAAGAAACGCTTGTTGCAGGTCCTGAAAAACTTGAACAAAGGGGAATGCCGTGGCCAGATGCAACCGCAATAACGAGGGACTTTCCAGCGAAGGGCGGCGGCAGTTTCTCGGCTACACCGGCGCCGGGGTGCTCGCGGCCGTGCTGCCCGGCTGCGGCAACGACGAGCTCCATTCGACGCCTTATCAGCAGACCATTGCACTTGGTCAACAGGTGATCCAGCAGGCCGTCAGTGATCCGTCGAATGGCGTCGCCGCGATTTCAGTCGCGATGGTCAAAGGCAACGCGGTGGTCTGGCAGCAGGCCTTCGGGTTGGCATCGGTGCCGGGGCAGATCAAGGCGACGCCGCAGACGCGCTTCAATATCGGCTCGGTCAGTAAGTTGTTCCCGGCGCTGGCGGCGACGATCCTCGTCGATCGTGGGCTAATCGCGCTGGACACGCCGATCGTCAAATATCTGCCGGCCTTCACGATGCTGTCGCCGCAATACGCGCAGATCACCATGCGTCATCTGCTGTCGCATGCATCCGGTCTACCCGGCACAAATGGGCGCAATCTCTTCACGTTCGAGCCGGTTGCCGGCTACGCCGCCGACACGCAAGCCGAACTCGCCAACTCGCACCTGAAGCATTTGCCCGGTGAACTGGCCGTGTATTGCAACGACGGCTTCACGATGGTCGAGCAGGTCGTGCTCGCCGTGACGGGGCAGAGCTTCGTGAGCTTCGTCCAGTCGGAGATTCTCGCGCCGCTCAAGATGACGAACTCCAGCTATCTGACGAGCGTGCCTTCCAGCGGATCGTTCTCGCTGCCCTACGTGAACGGCACCCAGCGCCAGGAATTCGTCAATGCGTACGCGACCGGAGGACTAAGCTCCACGCCCGCCGACATGATGAACCTCGCGCAGATGATCTACGGCGGCGGCGTGTTCGAAGGACGGCGCATCGTCTCCGCGGCAGGCATCGCGGAGATGGGCGCGGACCAGACGAAAAGCCTGACGATCAACCCATCGCCCGAATGGCGCTGGGGTCTTGGCTGGGACACCGTGGTGCAGCCGGCGCTCAACGCTGCAGGCGTGCTCGGCTGGGAAAAAGACGGCGGCACTGCGTTCTATTCGACCGAATTTTTCGTTGTGCCCAACTCGCATTTCGCGCTGCTGGTGACCGGCAATGCGGGATACGACGCTCGCGGGATTGCTGAAACGCTGGTGCTGTCGGCGTTGAAAGAAGACGGCACGATTTCGTCGCTGCCGGCGAGGATCAGTACGACGCCCCCGCCGGTTGCATCGGGGCCGGGCATTGCGAGCGGCGCGGGCATTTACGGCAATTCGGATTCGCCGTATCAGGTGCTTGCCAACGCGGACGGTAGTCTGCAGATCAACCAGTGGGACGCCCACACGCGAGGCTGGGCGCAGATTGGCGCATACCGGTATCGCAGCGACGGTTGGTGGGCAAGCGATACCGACACGGCGTCGTACCGCTTCGCGGTCGTGTCGGGCAACGACAGCGGGGGAAATGCGTTCAACTATCGCTATCTGATGAAGCGCGTCGTGCCGGGCGCGGGCTATGCCTATCTGACGTTGCCGGTCGGTCAGCAAATGACACCGCTGGCGGCGCTCGACAGCGCGTGGCAGCAACGCGTCGGTACGCAATGGACGTTGACCAACGATTCGCCGAGCGCCGTGCCGATCGTCGTTCTTGGCAATCCGCCGGGATTTTTCGCGACACTGAACGAACTTCCGGGCTACGTGCTATACGGCAACGAAGACCTTCGCTACCAGCTATTCGTGCCGTTGAGCGACACGCTCGGTGGCATGTCGGTCAAGGTGCCGGGCAATTTCGGGCGCGACCTCTACGAGATCCGTTTCGCGTCGACCAGTGCGACGACGCTGACAATCGGCAGTTCGATTTACGCGCGGATCTGAAGGTAAAGCGTTTCATGCACTCGGGTCGCGTGAGTTTCCGCTAGCGGTATCTGCGATCGGAGAGCACGTTGACGTTCGCAGTACTGCCATTCAATCGCAGGCATCGGGCAACGGAAACGCGCTCACCGCCGCAGTTCGCCAGGCCCTTTTCCTGTCCACCGCTTCAAGGCGCGGCGAAAGTTTGCAGCGTCGCTGAAGCCTAGGAGCATTGCGACATCTTCGGTGCTCATTCTTGTCGACTGCAGATATTCGATAGCGAGCGAGCAGCGCACATCGTCGACGATTGCCACGAACGAGGTTCCCTCTGTTTCAAGGTGGCGCCGCAAGGTCCGGCTCGTAAGATTCAGCCTTGTCGCTACTTCCTCCATGCCTGGAAAAACACCCGGCGTGCTCATCAGAATCTGGTACACCTCGCCGGATGTGCCCACCGAGGTCTTCGCCTGCCCGATCAGGCGATCGCACGTTTCCTGCAGCAGTGTTGCCGTGAGCTTGTGCGCGAGTTGCGGCTTCTGGTTCAGAATCGCGCTGTCGTAGATGAGCTCGCATTGCGGCGCGTCGAAAAAGCACGGACAGCCGAGGTACTGCGAATAGATACCGGCATGCGGCGGAGCAGGGTACGAAAAACAGGCCTTGAGCGGCGGGCAGCTATGGCCAGCCACGTCCTGCAGATGCGTGACATGCTGCGTGAACTGCTGCTCGATGATGAACTCGCGCAGTTCGCGCGACGGGCTCGAAACGAACGCGTCCGGAAACGACCAGACAGCCTTGTCCGGATACTCCGTCCAGTCGATCGTCACCGTGGGTGTTGCGAGGCGATGGTACTTCACGCCGAGACGGAAGTAATCGCGCAACGACAGGCACGACATCAACGCATAGCCGTACATGCCGTACGCCGACAGGTGCAGACGCGACCCGACCTTGAACGGCGTCGCCGGGTCGCGCGAGAGCAGCACCGCGTTGCGGGCCACCACTGCATATTGACGCACCGAGGTCATCACGGACGCGTCGTTGAGTTGATCCACTGTCAGGCCGCTTCCCTTCAGACTGGTTTCGGCCGCAATGCCTTGCTCCGCGAGGACTTCGACCAGCGCGGCGATTTTGTACGGCGCGTAGATACGCTCGTTAAGCAATGGGCGGGTCGATGCCAAAGAAAGCTCCGCAAATTGTCCTCGGGGGACATCTCCATGTCCGGAAATGACCTTACCACTGCGATCGTATCGAAATAAGATTGACTACACAAGACGATGCGCCCGCACAGCGGTCGCGGCATCTGCAGACAATGGGGACAACGTGGACGCGTGATCCGGTCGGGTACGACAGTGCGCCGGATCATCTCCGCAATCGAGGATATTTCAATGAGCGACACCAGCCGAAAGGTCATCATTTCATGCGCCATCACGGGGGCAACGCATGTCCCGTCGATGTCCGAATTCTTGCCGATCACGCCAGAGCAAATCAGGGATCAGGCGATCGAAGCGGCTCAGGCGGGCGCCGCGATCATCCACTTGCATGCTCGCGATCCGGTTGACGGCCGCCCGACACCGAGTCCGGAAATCTTCAAGGCCTTCGTCCCCGCGATCGCCGAAGCGACCGACGCCGTGATCAACATCACGACAGGCGGCAGCACGCGTATGACGCTCGAAGAACGTCTCGCGTATCCGCGACTGGCGAGACCTGAGATGTGTTCGCTCAATATGGGCTCGATGAACTTTTCGATCCATCCGGTCGCCGCAAAAATTTCATCGTGGCGCTACGGCTGGGAGAAGGACTACATCGAAGGAATGGAAGACATGATCTTCCGCAACACCTTCAGGGACATCCGCAACATTCTTCTAGAACTGGGCGAAAGCGGCACGCGCTTCGAATTCGAATGCTACGACGTGGGCCACCTCTATAACCTCGCGCATTTCGTCGATCAGGGCCTCGTTAAACCGCCGTTTTTCATTCAATCGGTGTTCGGGATTCTGGGCGGTCTGGGCGCCGACCCTGAAAACATGCTGCTGATGCGTTCCACGGCAGACCGGCTATTCGGCCGCGAGAATTATCACTTCTCGGTGCTCGGCGCAGGTCGGCATCAGATGCCGCTCGTAACCATGAGCGCGATCATGGGCGGCAATGTGCGCGTGGGTCTGGAAGACAGTGTGTATCTCGCGAAGGGCGTGAAGGCGGAGACCAACGCGCAACAGGTCCGCAAAATCCGGCGCATTCTGGAAGAGCTGTCTCTGGAAATCGCCACGCCCGCCGACGCGCGAAAAATGCTGGGCCTCAAGGGCGCCGATCAGGTCAATCTGTAGCCGCTCTGTACCTGCTACGGGACTCATCACCCGATGAGTCCTGGTTTGCCTCGCAACAACAAAAAAATAGAGCTGTTTCATATATTGGAGACAACGTTATGGATACCGCTTCCGCCGATCAGCGGGTCGGGCAGTTGCATCGCATCGCCACGCGCAAAGCAATGGCCAGACTTATCCCGTTGATGTGCGCCATCTACTTCATGTCCTTCCTCGATCGCACCAACGTGGCGCTCGCGAAGCTTCAGCTTGCGGCGGATGTGGGCATCAGCGCCGCCGCATACGGTTTCGGCTCGGGCATTTTCTTTCTCGGCTATGCATTGCTCGAAGTTCCGAGCAACCTCGCAGCCCACAAGGTCGGGCCGCGCCGCTGGATCGCACGCATCGCGGTGACGTGGGGCATTCTGTCGACGGCGATGATGTTCGTGCAGGGAACGTCCTCGTTCTACGTGTTGCGTGTTCTGCTGGGCATTGCGGAAGCGGGCCTTTTCCCCGCGCTGATGTATATGGTGACGCTCTGGTTCGCGCCTCACGACCGGCCTGTCGTGGTCGGCTGGATCTACATTGCGCCGGCGCTCGCGCTCATGCTCGGCAATCCGCTGGGCGGCGCGCTGATGCAACTCGACGGCTTCGGCGGCCTGCACGGCTGGCAATGGATGTTCATGCTCGAAGGCATTCCGAGCGTGATCGTCGGCATCGTATTGTTCTTCAAGATGCCCGAGCGGCCGCGCGACGCACGATGGCTTTCGGCCGCCGAGCGCGATGTGCTTGAGACGCATGCGGTGATCGACGGGCACGGCCGCGCCGACTATTCGTCCGCGAACTGGATCGCCGCTCTGAAACGGCCGACGACGGTGCTGATCGGCCTCATCTACTTTCTGAATCAGGTCGCGTTCGTCGGACTGTATTTCTTTACGCCCGCCATCATTCACCAGATGCATGTCGATTCGTCGCTCGTGGTAGGTTTTCTCTCGGCGAGCGTCGGTCTCGGCTTTCTGCTTGGCGTGCTGGTTCTTCCGCGTATTCACCGCCGCACGGATCGCGACTGTGTGTTTCTCGGTATCCTGACCGCAGGGCTTATCCTCGGTGCTTGTGCGTACCTTGCAGTGACGAATCCCGCCGCGCGCATTGCGCTGCTCACGGTGACCGCGTTCTTCGCGGGCGGTGTGCTGCCTTCTTACTGGGCGATCGCGATGAAGCGTCTGCAAGGCATTCAGGCAGCCGCCGGCCTTGCGTTCGTCAACACGATCGGTTTGATTGGCGGCTTTGTGGGACCGTATCTGTTCGGTATTGCAGAGACATCCTCCGGTCGAAGCGATGCCGGTTTCACGGTGATCCTGATTGCCGGGGTGCTCGGTCTCGCACTGGTTCCTGTGCTGGCGCGAGCAATGCGCAGCGAGGCCGGTGTGCTTGCGTCGTCGGGGCCGGCTGCACAGATGAAACCATAGCGGGCATGTTCGAACCTGCCTTTTACAGTAAGGATATTCAACGATGAAGCTGAACGGAAAAGTCGCGATTATTACCGGCGCGGGGCAGGGGATCGGCGCGGCAACAGCATTGAAGTTCGCACGCGAAGGGGCGGTCGTGATCGCGTGCGACATGAATCTCGATGCGGTGGCGACGGTCGCGCACCTGTGTCGCGAAGCGGGCGGGAAGGCGGACGCATTTGCCGTCGATGTCACCAATCGCACGCAGGTCGATGAAATGGTCGCCAAAGTGCGCGGCACATATGGGCGCATCGATGTGGTGGTGAACAACGCGGGCATCACGCGCGACGCCCGTTTGCAAAAAATGACGCTGCAGCAATTCGACGACGTGATAGACGTGAACCTTCGCGGCGTTTTCCATACCGCCCAGGCCGTTGTCGATACCATGATCGAACAGGGTTCCGGCGTCATCCTGAACGCGAGTTCCGTGGTGGGCGTCTACGGCAACTACGGACAGACGAACTATGCCGCAGCCAAGTTCGGCGTGATTGGCTTCACGAAGACATGGAGTCGCGAGCTGGGTCCGAAAGGCATTCGCGTCAATGCGGTTGCGCCGGGTTTCATCGACACGCCTATCCTCAAAACGATCCCTGAAGATGTATTGACGAAGATGCGCGACCAGGTGCCGCTGCGCCGTCTCGGCAAGCCCGAGGAAATCGCCAGCATCTACGCGTTCCTCGCGAGCGACGAAGCAAGCTATGTCAACGGCGCGGTTATCGAGGCCACCGGAGGACTCACGCTGTGAGCGGCTTTATTAGCCACGCTACTAGCCGCGCTACAGGCCGCAAAACGAGCCATATCAAGAACATCGGAGAGACACGAGCATGAGCATCATTGATCTTTTGAAGCCGAGGCCCGGGCTGCGGGTATTCGTATCAGCAGGTGCTGCGGGAATCGGCCTGGCGATCGCCGAAGCCTTCATCGAGGCGCAAGCAGAGGTTTATATCTGCGATGTGAACCAGCCCGCCATCGATGCGGCCACGTCGCGATTCCCCAAACTGCACGCGGGCATCGCCGACGTGTCGAAGCAGGCACAGGTCGATCAGATCATCGACGATGCGCGGCGCAAGCTCGGCGGACTCGATGTTCTGGTCAATAACGCCGGCATAGCGGGACCTACGGGTGCCGTGGAGGAACTCGATCCCGCGCAATGGGAGAGTACTGTCTCCACTAATCTCAACAGTCAGTTCTATTTCTTGCGCAAGGCGGTGCCGGTACTCAAGGAGACATCGGACTGCGCGAGCATCATCGCGATGTCTTCTGTTGCGGGACGCCTTGGGTATCCGTTCCGAACGCCATACGCGTCGACGAAATGGGCGATCGTGGGGCTGGTCAAATCGCTCGCTGCGGAGCTCGGACCGAGCAATGTGCGCGTCAACGCGATTCTGCCCGGCGTGGTGGAAGGCGAACGAATGGACCGCGTGATCTCCGCTCGTGCCGACGCCCTTGGAATCCCGTTTAACGCGATGCGCGAAGAGTATCTGAAGAAGATCTCGCTGCGCCGCATGGTGACTGTCGACGACCTCGCGGCAATGGCACTGTTCCTCGCGTCGCCGGCGGGCAGCAATGTGACGGGGCAGGCAATCAGTGTGGATGGCAACGTCGAGTACTTGTGAGGCGATGCCGGTTCGCTACGTGCGGGACGGCGGGGCGGCCAAGCGGTGTCGGACACGCCGACGCGATTACCTTGCTCTCGAAGCCGCGTTGGACGGACTCAACTGCGCCGCCGCCGCGAACATCTGCGTGAACTGATCCAACGCGGGCAGCGTATCGCGGCCGCTGCGCGTGATTCGATAGAACGAAAATTCGACTTCCGGCCGGATCACGTCGATGCGCACCTCGTAGTGACGGCAGATGTGTTCGCAGAACGACGGCATGATCGCGACGCCAAGTCCTTCGTGAGCCATTGCGACGGCGGTCTGCAGGTGACCCACGACCGTCCGCCGTCCCGCGGTGACTTCTTCTTTCGACAGCGAAGCTTCTATCAGCCGCTGCAGCGGGTTGTCCTTCGGCAAGGTGATGAGCGGCAGCCCTTCAAGCGCGCGCCATTGCACACCGTCGCGCGGCACCTTGCCGATTCCGTGCGCGCCTTCCATTGTCGACGACACGACGACGAGCCGCGTCGGAAAGATAGGCACGCGATCTATGCCCGACAGTTGCGAAAAGAAGATGCCGAACGCCGCGTCGAGATCGCCTTCCTCGACCATCTTCAGAAGCTCGCCCGGAGGTCGATCGACCAGTTCGAGTTGTGCTTGCGGACTCGTCTCGGCGAAACGCGCAAGCACTTGCGGCATGAGGCTCGCTGCGATCATCGGCGTGCAGCCGAGCAGCAACGACGCCTTCTTCTGCCGGCCAAGCTCGTTCAGTTCGATAACGGACTTCTCGAGCGTGTCGACGATTTTCATGGCCGTCGGATAGAACAGGCGGCCGGCTTCAGTTAACGCGACCGTGCGCGTGGTGCGCTCGAACAGCCGGCAATTGAGTTGCGTCTCCAGCTCGCGGATGATCGCGCTCAGCGCTGCCTGACTCAGGTGCATGCTCTGTGCGGTCTTTGTAAAGCTCGACGCGTTGGCGACGCCAAGAAACACCTTGAGTTGCTTCAGGGACAGATTCATCTGCGACGATCCTTGGTGGCAGGGCACGAGAGGGCTGCCTGGATTCTATCGCCGTGCACGAATGTCCGCGACCGGGACAACACCCGATCGCGGCTCATGTGCGGAGTGACGCGGATCTCACGCTACCTGTCATGCAAATCCGTATCGTCCCTCGTCGTCGCGAACAATGGCGCGGCGCGCGGCCGTATCTTCGAGCCAGCGCACCACTTCGCGCCCGTCGCGCGTTCCTGCCGCCGACATCAGTTCCGTGAATCGCTTGGGGCCGTGTTCGAGCGCGGCTTCCAGCGAGTCGAAACGCGCGCCGGTGAGGGCGGGCGGTGTCGGCACACGATGTTCGAGATCGCGCTCTTCGCCTGGACGCAGCAGCGGCAGCGTAAGGTCGAAGCCGAGCTTCGCCGTGACCGTCGCACCGGCAAGGGAAGGGTCGAGCGGCATCGCACGCATGCCGCTATGCATCACTAGGTCACGGTCGGCCTGGAAGCGTGTGGCGAGCGCCCAATCCATCTGTTCGTCGGAAAAGATATCGATGTCTGGGTCGGCCACGAACACGTGTTTGACGTTGGCGAGCGACGCGAACACGGCCGCGATAGCGTTGCGCGCTTCACCCGGCACGCGCTGCTGCATCGCGATACGCACGTTGAACATGCCGCCCGTTGCCGGGCTCGCATACACCGCCTTGATTTCGCGCACAGCCGTTTCGAGCGCACGCCACACGGTCACTTCCGTGCGCAGCGCGGCCAGTTGAGCCGTATCGGTGCGCGCCATCGTGCGGCCTCCAATCGTGCACGTCTGAAACACGGCGTCCTTGCGGTGCGTGATCGCAGTCAGATGAAACACAGGGTTGGTTTTGATACCGCCGTAATAGCCCAGGAATTCGCCATAGGGCCCTTCGGGTTCCGCGTGGCCGCGCTCGTCGAGATAGCCTTCGAGGATGAACTCCGCGTCGGCAGGCACGAGCAGGTCGTTGGTGACGCATTTGACGACACCCACCGGCGCGCCGCGCAACGCTGCAACGAGTTCGAGTTCGTCGGCGGGAATGCGCATCGTCGCACCGACGTGATCGACGGGATGCGAGCCCACGGCGAACGCGATCGGCAGGCGCTCGCCGCGCTTCGAATGCGCAATGGAGATCGCGCGCAAATCGGACGGCGCCACCAGATCAACGCCGGCAATGCGCCGCCCACGCAGCATCAGCCGGCGAATGCCGACATTGGTCCAGCCGGTGTCGGGATCGACAGCGAAATCGATCGACGCCGAGATATACGGCGCGCCGTCCAGATCGTGCTGCAAATGCACGGGGAGCGCGGTGAAGTCGCAATCGTCGCCGGTCAGCACGACCTGTTGCACGGGCGCCTGCTCGCGGCTCACTTCGACGAGCTTGCCTTTCGTGCGCAGACGTTCGCGCACGACTTCGAGCAGTTGCTCAGGCGTCGTGTCGAATGCCCGAGCAAGGCGCGAGCGGCTGGCCGCCACGCTGCCCGCGAGCGACACGTTGCCGCCCGCCGGTTTCGCGAACCACACGGCGCGCGGGTTGCCTTCCATGATGCCGGCGATATCCGCGAGATCGACAGGCTCGTTGCGCCGCTCGAGTTCGGTCTCGTCGAGCGATTCGAGAAAGCGCCGCAGCCGGAAACGCTCCAGGTCGGGCAATTGCGCGCCTTGCGCGGTGGAAGTAATGGTGGTCTTGGGTCTCAATGTAGTGTCCTTGTGCAAAGGGCGGCGCGCGGCCCTCAGAAGCGTGCTGACAGCGCGGTGGCTGCAAGATGAGCGGCAAAGCCGCTCGAAGCCGCGGCGGGCATCTCCGGAGCGAGGTGCAGGAACTGCTTGACCGCGCGCAGCGTGACCGCACTGCAACCGAGCAGCATTTCAGTGAGCGCATCCGCTTCGGCGTCGAGCGACGCGGCGGCAACGACACGGCTCACGAGTCCCGCTACCAGGGCTTCATGAGCAGTAAGCCGCGCGCGGCTCAGCACCATATGCGCAACCGTCTTCACCGGCACGCGTCCGAGCAATGCCGACATGACGAGCGTCGGGGGAATATCGCGTTCCATCTCCGGAATCTGGAACACCGCGTCGTCGGCGGCGAGCGCGACGTCACACACTCCCGCGAGCGCGCAACCCACGCCGATCGCCTCGCCGCGCACGACGGACAGCACCGGCACCCGCACGGCCTTCAGCGCATCGTACAGCGCGAGCGGCGGTGCGGCGACCACGCGGCGCAGCGTTTCCGCGGACGGCTTGGCGCCGGCCGGCGGCATCGGCGATTGACGTCCTTTGCAGAAGTCCTTGCCGCTCGTGACAATGCGCACGAGCTTCGTGTCGTCGTCGATCGTGGTGACGGCGGCGATGATCGCATCGCTCATCGGCTGGTCGATCAGGTTGCCGTTTTCCGGCCGGTCGAGCACCACTTCGAGCAACGCGCCCTGACGGCGAATAGTCACGGAATCAGTTGACATGAGCGCCTCCTTGCGCGCGGTGAATGTATTCCCAGACGACCTTCGGCGTGGCCGGCATCGCCAGTTCGTCGTTGCCGTACTCGCGCAGCGCGTCGGCCAGCGCGTTGAAAATGGTGGCCGTGGCAGGCGTGATGCCGCTTTCGCCGCCGCCTTTTACACGCAGCGGATTGCCGTGCGTCGGATCTTCCGTCAACTCGACGTTAAGCGGTGGAATCACGCCGGCGCGCGGCATGCCGTAGTCCATGTAAGAGCCGGTCAACACCTGTCCGGTCTCGCGGTCCATATAAAAGCCCTCGGACAGCGCCTGGCCGATGCCCTGCGCGAGGCCGCCGTGCACCTGGCCTTCGACGATCAATGGATTGATCGGCTGGCCCACGTCGTCCACCGATGTGTAGTTCACGAGTTCCACCATGCCGGTGTCCGGGTCGATCTCGAGCTCGCAGACGGCTGCGCCCGTCGGATGCGCGGGCACGCGTGTGGTGACCTCCGCGTGGGCGCGCAGCGTCTTCGCGGAGGGATCGCCGGGCACTCCGTCTTTCGAGACGTGTAGCGCGATGTCGGCCAGACTCGCTTGCTGGCCGCTAGCCGGCGCCGTGAACTGCGCATCGGCGAATTCGACACTTTGCGGGTCGACGTCGAACAGCACCGCGGCCACGCGCTTGCCCGTTGCGATGATCTGGTTTGCCGTATCGACAAGCAGCATGCCGCCGAGGCGCATGGTGCGATCCGAGTGGCTGCCGCCGCCCACGCTGACGAACGCGGTGTCGCCCGTGCGCAGCTTCACGGCTTCCATCGGCACGCCGAGGTGATGCGAGATCACCTGCGCAAACGTCGTTTCGTGGCCCTGACCGGTCGATTGAGTGCCCGAAACGATATCGACACTGCCGTCCGCGCGCACCGTGAGTTCGATGCGCTCGCGTGGCGCACCGACCGGCGACTCGATGTAGTTGGCGAGACCGATGCCGCGCAACCGCCCATTGGCGCGGGACTGCGCCCGGCGTTCCTCGAAGGTGTCCCATTGGGCAAGCGTCAGGGCGCGCGCCATGTTGCGCCCAAAGTCGCCGCTGTCGTACGTGAGGCCCATGGGGCTCCGGTAGGGCAGCTTGTCGCGCGGCACGAGATTGCGTCGGCGAATCTCCGCGCGATCGATGTGCAGTTCCGCTGCGGCGAGGTCGAGCATGCGTTCGATCACATGGGTCGCCTCGGGACGGCCCGCGCCGCGATAAGGTGCCGTCGGCACCGTGTTGGTCAGTACCGCACTCACGTGCACGGCGGCCACGGGCACATTGTAGACGGTCGTCATGATGCGCGTGCCGTTGGACATCGGCACATACGAGACCGTGTGCGCGCCGACGTTGCCGATCCACTCGTTGTCGATTGCGAGAATACGGCCGTCTTTCGAAAAGCCGATGGTCGAGCGGATGATCGCATCGCGCCCCTGATAATCGGAGAGAAACGCTTCGCTGCGATCGCTCGTCCATTTCACGGGCCGGCCGATGCGTCGGGCGGCCCATACGACGGCCAGCTGTTCGACGTAGATGAAAGAGCGCGGCCCGAAGCCGCCGCCGGTGTCCGGGCACACAACGCGCATGCGCGCGGGCGGCACCTTCAGCGCGAGCGCGAGGCAAAGCTGCTGGCGCACGGCGCCCTGGCTGCCTGAGATCAGTGTGTAGACGTCGGTTGCCGCGTCATAAACGCCTATTGCGCTGCGCGGCTCCATCTGGCAATTGACGAGCCGGCTGTGGTGGAACTCGCGGCGCACCACATGATCGGCTCCCGCGATGATCTTGCGCGCTGCTTCGCGCTCGCCGATCTGCGTCTGGAAGCACAGGTTGCCGTGCGCACCGTCCCACAGTTGCGGCGCATCGGGCTGCATCGCGTCGTCGCCGTTGACGACCGCGTCGAGCACCTCGAAATCGACCTCGATCAGCTCCGTTGCGTTGCGTGCTTGCAGCGGCGTCTGTGCGATCACCATGGCGATCGCCTCGCCCACGTAGCGCACGCGATCTGTCGGCAGCGGGATATGCGGCTGATTGAAAATCGAGCCGGTTAGCGACGTAAGGAAGGCCTTCCTGGTCGCGTCGACCGCATCGACCGGGTTCGGCACATGGTCCACGCCCTGGAAGCCGTCGTCGAGATAATCCTGACCGACGAGCACTGCAATGACGCCGGGCGCTTCACGCGCGGCGGCGATGTCGATCGAACGCAATACGGCGTGTGCATGCGGCGAGCGCAAAAAGGCCGCGTGCAACTGTCCGTCGACGTGGATATCGTCCGTGTACTGGCCGCGGCCGGTCACGAAGCGCTGGTCTTCGACGCGAGGTATCGGTTTGCCGATCATGACGTGGGCGCCTCCGTCTTCGCGAACGGTGCATCGGGGTACATTTCGCGCGCCGCATGACGAACCGCTTCGATAATGTTCACATAACCCGTGCAGCGGCAGATGTTGCCCTCCAGCGCATGACTGATGCTCGCCTCGTCGAGCGCCGGCTCCTCGCGCAGATAGAACGCGCTCGACATGATCATGCCCGGCGTGCAGAAGCCGCATTGCAACCCGTGGCATTGAACGAAGGCATCCTGCACCGGGTGCAGCTTGCCGCCGCACTTCGCATTGAGACCTTCTACCGTGACGACCTGGCCTCCGCTCGCCTGCGCCGCGAGCACGGTGCAGGATTTGACGGCCTGACCGTCGAGATGCACCGTGCACGCGCCGCACTGGCTCGTATCGCAACCGACGTGCGTGCCCGTCAGGCGTAAATGCTCGCGCAGGAACTCGACGAGCAGTGTGTTATCCGGTACGTCGCGCGTGACGTCCGCGCCGTTCACCTGCAATTGGACTTCAACCATGATTCACCCGTGTTTCCCGTTCTTGCGGTTCATTGCGCGGTGCTCTGGCTCGCTGCAGTGAGCGTCGCGTTAAAGCGCTTGAAGAATTCAGCGGCGAGTTTATTGGCCACCGAAGAGACAAGACGCGAGCCGATCTGCGCAAGCTTGCCGCCGACCTGCGCTTGTGCCACATAGGTGAGCAGCGTGCCGTCTTCGGCTTCGGCGAGCGTCACGGTTGCCGTCATCTTGCCGAACCCGGCAATGCCGCCTTCGCCCTGGCCGACGATCCGGTAGCCGTTCGGCGCGTCGCGATCGGACAGATCGAGCGTGCCCTTGAAGCGCGCTTTCACGGGTCCGACCGAAGCCACCACGACCGCCATGAAGCGGTCTTCGCTTTCTGCCTCGAACGACTCGCATCCAGGCACGCAGCCCTGCAGCACGGATGCGTCGTTGAGTCCTTGCCATACCTGTTCGCGCGACGCGGCGATGGTTTGCGATCCGGTAAATTCCATTCTTTGTCTCCTCGATGAGCGCGCGCCGTTACGGTGCGAGCAGCGCGTGCAACGCGCGGCGGGTATAGGTTTCGATCAGATGGGCGCGATACGCCGCCGACGCATTGTCGTCGTCGGGAAGCGTATCGCGGTCGATACACAGCGACGCGAGCGCCGCATGCGAAAGGTCGTCGTGTAATGCGTTTTCCGCATCGAACCAGCGGAACACCGACGCGCCCGCGCCCGTCACCGCGACGCGAACCGCGTCGTCGTACTGGGCGATGAATACGCCGGCCACCGCATAGCCGGACGCCGGATGCCGGTACTTCGCATAGGCCGCGCGCGCCGGAATCGCGAACTCGATCGCGGTAATGAGTTCGTCCGCGCCGAGCGCGGTCTCGAACGTGTCGACGAAAAATTCGTCGGCCGCAATGCGGCGTTGCGACGACGTGACCACGTGCGCGTTCAGGCCGAGCACGGCGGCGGGGTAGTCAGCGGCGGGATCGTTGTTCGCGACCGAGCCGCCCAGCGTGCCGCGGTTGCGTACCTGCGGATCGGCGATGACGCCCGCCAGATACGCGAGCGCGGGAATCGCGCCGCGCACGATCGTGGAGGCCGCGACTTCCGCGTGTTTCGTCAGCGCGCCAATGCGCAAAACGCCGCCGCGCACTTCGATGCCGCGAAGTGCGTCGATCCGCGTGAGATCGACCAGGTGCGACGGTGCGGCGAGGCGCTGCTTGAGTGTGGGAATGAGCGTCATGCCGCCCGATAGCGGACGCGCCTCTTCATGCTCGCGCAGCCAGCCGACAGCCTCGTCCAGCGATGCCGCACGCAAATAAGTGGTTTCGTACATGGTGTCTCCTGCGACATGTGCGTCGTCCTCGCGCATGCCCGACTGCTGGATGCGGTCCGTTACGGCTTCGAGAGCCAGTTTTCGAGTGCGGTGGCAAGCGCCACCGGCACTTCGTACATTGCATAGTGCCCAGCATTGGGCAACGTTTCCATCGCGGCATTGGGATACCACTTTAGCCACGTGCCCGTTGTCAGATCCGCGGTGATAGCCGGATCATGTTCGCCTACGAAGAGCTTGACCGGCGTCGGCTTGCCCGCCACCTGCGCGGCGAAATCGCCCGTTGCCCAATGCGGCAGATACGCTGCGAACGCTTCGCGCCGCGACTCGCGCTGCGATTGCTGCGCGAGGTGCGCGCTCCATCGCGCGGCAAGCCGGCTACCCGTCGAAAAGTGAATGATGCCTGCGCGCTTCGCCACGTCGTCGATTGCGGCGGAAAACATCGCGAGACGCGCTTCGTCCATTCGCGAGCCGCACGCGGGCACGGCCGATATGCCCGCCATTTTCACGATGCGCTCCGGTGCCGCGAGCAGCACGCATTGCATCGCCATGCCGCCCATCGAATGGCCGACCAGGCTGAAGCGCGGCCAGTCGAGATGGTCGGCGAGAGCGAGCACATCGCTTGCCACTTCGTCGAACGTGAATTCGCCTTGAATGTCGCGCGAAAGCCCGTAGCCGCGATAGTCGAAGAACGCGTAGGTGAATCGGTCAGGATCGAGCGCCGGCGTGAGCGCGCTCCAGTCGGCAGAGCTGCCGAACCAGCCGTTCAACACGAAGACCTTGTGCGGACCGTTTCCGAACTGCGAGAAGCCGTTGAGGGTCGTCATGGTTCACTGCTCTCCGTGCGCTGATGCATTGAACGGTGGCGGGTACGGCAAAGCGGGCGCGATATATCCACGGCATTCGCCGAAGCCGATCGACACGGCGCCCGGCGCGCTCGCTCGCGCGCTCAGCACGACTTCGTCGCCGTCTTCGAGCGCGATGCGCGATTCGCCGCCTGGCAGCGTCAGCGGATTCTTGCCGGCATTGGTCAATTCGGTCAGACACGCGCGCGATTCATCGCTCGCACCGGAAATCGTGCCGCTGCCGATCAGGTCGCCCGTGCGCAGATTGCAGCCGTTGCTCGTGTGATGCGCGACCATCTGCGCGAACGTCCAGTACAGATTGTCGAGATGCGTATGCGTGATCCGCACCGGATCGATGTGCACGCGCCGCATCGCAGCCGTGGATAGATGGGCGAAAAGCTGCAGATTCAGACCACCGTTTCGCTGGTCTTCTTCGCCGAACAGATGCGGAAGGATGGAAGGATCGGTCGCCGCGCGCCGAGGTGCTGCCTTGCGAAACGGTGCGAGCGCTTCCTCGGTGACGATCCACGGCGAGATGCTCGAGTGAAAGCTTTTTCCAAGGAACGGCCCGAGCACCTGCTCGAACCATTGAATGCTTTTGGCCGACCAGTCGTTGAGCAAACAATAGCCAAAGATATGTGCGCGAGCGTGGTCGATTGGAACGGCTTGTGTGAGTTCATTGCCGCGACCGATCACGGCAGCGAGTTCGAGTTCGAAATCCAGCATCGGCGCGGGGCCGAAGCACACGTTGCCCTCCGCGTCGCGATATTGACCGTGGGGACGCCGCACTGCGCCGCCACTCACGCGAAGCGATGAAGCGCGCCCATGGTATGCGATCGGCAGCGACTTGAACGCAGGGGGAAGCGGGTCGGCGAGACCCTTGTAGCGCCCATGCCGCTCGGTGTGATGGAGCGACGTCAGAAAGTCCGTGTAATCGCCAATCGTGCAGGGCAGTGTGAGTTCCACATCGCTCATGCGTGGCAGCACGGCGTCGATTGACGACTCCAGCTGCGAACGTGCGGGCGCATCGTATTGGAGCAGCGCCGACAGCGCGGCGCGCAGGGCGCTCACATGGCGGGTGTCGAGCGCCATCAACGCGTTCAGCGTGCCGTCGCGGGCCGCCGCGCACGCAAGCGCCGCGTCGCCGTCGAGCAGCGCCATGTCGTGCAGCGCGCGCAGATCCACGATGCGATCGCCAATTGCGACGCCGCTGCGCGCTTCGCCGTCGCGCATGAATGCGCCGAACGGCAGGTTCTGAATGGGGAAATCCGCGTTACCGGCGTTCGCCGATTCGATCCAGCTGCGCCGCGCCGGATCGTGCGTGGAATTGAGTGCGCTCATGCGGGGCGTGTCTCCGATGCTTTGCCTTTTTCTGCGGTCCACGCGTCGAGTGCCGGCCGGGCCTGCTTCTTATAACCCGCGAGTTCTTCGGCGGGCGCAACGGGAACCGTCAATTCGACTCGCAAGCCATTCGGGTCGAAGAAGTAGATCGAGCGCACGAAGTGATGATCCGTGACGCCGAGCACTTCGACGCCGTTGCCGATCAGACGTGCTTTCATCGATTCGAGTTGACCGAGTGTTCCGACGCGCAGCGCAATGTGATTGACCCACGCGGGCGTGTTCGGCGACGCAAGCGCGGCCGTGGCGTCACCCAGATCGAAGAACGCGATATTCGAACCGTCGGCCATTTCAAAGAACAGGTGCACGTAAGGGCAGTATTCGCCGGTGCTCGGCACGCGGTCGAGCCGGATCACGTGCACGAGCGGCAGCCCCAGAATGTCTTCATAGAAGTGACGCGTTTCTTCCGCGTCGCGGCAGCGCCATGCAAAGTGATGCAGGCCTAGCACCGGCGCCGCAGGGTTAAGAGCGATGGACACAGTGTCTCCTTGTATTGCTGGGTCGTACGGGGAGCGTCGAATGAGAGGTCGGTGCGAATCAGACCTCGACCGCGTCGACGTTGTATTCGAACAGCCAGTTGTAGCGCTCTTTCACGCGTTCCTCGCTCCATTCCCGATCCACGTAGGCGGCGGCGCCTTCCGCATGGGCCAGTTGCGGGTTGTGAAAGCGCGTTGCGTTGGCCGCCGATCCGCGCACGACCTTCGAGGTGCGTTCGAGCCGCAGCGCTTCATAGCGCTGCAGCGCACGGGGCACGTCGTGCGCATGGCGTTCGACGCAGCGCGCGAGCAGATAGCCGTCCTCGATCGCCATGCCGGCGCCTTGCGCGAGAAACGGCAGAGTAGGGTGGCACGCATCGCCGAGCAGTGTGGCGTGGCCGTGGCTCCAGCGGGTCATCGGCTCGCGCACCATCAGCGCCCATTTGTAAGGGATATCGATCGCGGAAATCAGCGTGCGCACGTCTTCGTGCCAACCTTCGAAATCGGCGAGACATTCTTCGAGCGTGCCGCGTTCGGACCATGATTCGACCTGCCAGCCCGACTTCTCGATCGCGCCGACGAAGTTGATCAGGCCGTTACCGCGCAGCGGATAGTGGATCACGTGCGCGCCCGGGCCGACCCAGTTCGCGCCATACGGCGAACGCAAATGCTCGGGAAGCCTGTTTGCGTCGATTACGCCGCGCCACGCCATCACGCCCGAGAACACCGGCTCGTCGGGACCGAAGAGCGCGTGCCGCACACGCGAATGGACACCGTCCGCACCGATCAGAAGATTGCCTTCGCACGTTTCGCCGTTGACGGCCTGCACCAGCACCTTGCCGTTGTGCTGCGAAAAGCTCTCCACCTTATGGTTGAGACGGATCGCGTCCGGCTTCATCGCGCGCACTACGTCGGCGAGTTTTTCATGCAGATCCGCACGATGCAGCGTGAAGTAAGGGTAACCGTACGTTTCCCGCGATTCGGCGCCCAGATCGAACAGCCGCCAGGTCTGCCCCGTGTTCCAAAGACGAACGCGCTTGCCGAGCGGTTCGCACGCGAGACCCTGGAGCGCGTCGCCCACGCCGAGCTGATAGAGCACGCGAGTTGCGTTCGGACTCAGTTGCACGCCGGCTCCGATTTCCTTGAGCGCCTGCGCCTGCTCGAAGACCGTGACATCGAAACCTTTTTTCAACAACGCGGCAGCGGCCGTCAATCCGCCGATACCGGCGCCTGCAATAACTATCTTCATTCGACGATTCGACCTCTTTCGTAATGGGCGCTTTTATCGATCCTGTTTATCAATCAATCGATAATATTTGTCAGTGGTAAACCCGGTGAAATCGGGAATTACTTTAATTCAGCGCGTCATGCGAAAGAAGCAAATTAATCCGAATGGCTTATCACTGAATTTTGATAATCGGGAAAGGGTTGGGAAAAACCCTCGGTTGTAGAAGCGCGATGGATAATTGAAAGGCAATTCAAGGCCATTGTGAGGAAACTTCAAAGGTAACCGCGGCGTGGCGGCGGGCTCACATGCCCCAGCGCTGCACGGTCGCCGTGTCGAGCCCAAAGAGGTCGAGCACGCGGCCAAGCGTGTGGTCGACCATGTCGGTCAGCGACTCGGGGTTGGCATAGAAGGCGGGTACCGGCGGGTAGACGATTGCGCCCGCTTCGGTAACGGCTGCCATGGTGCGCAGATGTCCGAGATGCAGCGGCGTCTCGCGCACCATCAGCACGAGCCGGCGGCGCTCTTTCAGCGTAACGTCGGCGGCGCGAGAGAGCAGGCCGCTCGTCACGCCGGTGGCGATTTCCGAGAGCGTCTTGATCGAACAGGGCGCGACGATCATGCCCATGGTCGGAAACGAGCCGCTCGAAATCGACGCGCCGATGTCGGTGTTCGAGTGACAGACGCTGGCCATCGCGCGGATGTCGGCGACGCTGTAGTCCGACTCGTGCGCGAGCGTGACTTGCGCCGAGCGGCTCATCACCAGGTGCGTTTCAATCTCCAGTTTGCGCAGCAACTGCAGCAGCCGCACGCCGTAAATGACGCCCGACGCGCCGCTAATACCGACCACCATGCGTCGCGGCGGCATGCCTCTCATATCCATATGGTTCTCCCGAATGCAAATCCATAATCTCGACGCGGCGGATGTTAGCACCGGGTTCCCGCTAATAGAAGCGCGGCTGCCAATTAATCCCGTCTACCTGGTGTTTTTACCGATCATTGAGGACTTTATTCGTTTTGTTCGATGGGTTGATAAATAATTTCCGATTCAAAACGCTAAATCCATTGGCTACACTCTCGCCAACATCTGGCAAAAGCGCAGCGAAACGCGCAGCGAAGTCGCTCGCATCCGCCACATGCGGATCGGCACGTGCACATGCGGCCGGCGAAAAAAACATTGGAGACATTTGTTGAGAACGACGAGTCTGTTATTAGGCGGCTGCGCCTTTGTACTGGGGAGTCCCGCGTTCGCGCAGTCATCGGTGACGCTCTACGGGAGCGTCGACGTGGGTGTCGATCTGGTTTCGAACTCGCGGGGGGCGCATCTGTATCAGGAGTCGGCAGGCAAGCGCACGCCAGACCGCTTCGGCTTCCTGATCAAGGAGGACATCGGCGGGGGCAACACGGTTTTTGCGCGGCTCGAATCGGGCTTCTTGACGAACACCGGCGCACAGATCAATCCGACGAGCTTCTTCAACCGGGACGCGTACGTGGGCATTGCGAACAGCCGGTTCGGCTCGCTGAGTCTCGGCCACATTCCCGACTACGTGTACGAATACGTGGGTGCATTGAACAACTCGGTGCCGGGCATCTCGTCGTTCTACACCGTGGGTAACCTGGACGGACTGGCCAACACGCGAGCGCTCGACAACTCGGTGAAGTACGAGTCGATCGATTATCGCGGCTTTCAGGCCGGTGCGATGAACAGCTTCGGCAACCAGACGAATTTCAGCGAAGGACGGCAGTACAGCGTCGGTGCGCGTTATCAGAACGGCATGGTGAAGCTGGGCGCGGCGTACTCGATGTCGCACAACCGCACCGCCGACCTGTTCGGTGTGTTCGGCGTGACCTCGGTGCTCGGTCAGCAGCTCAAACAGGGCACCCTGTTCAACGCCGACCGCTATAGCACCATCGCGGTTGGCGGCTCCGTTACGGCGGGCAACTTCATTCCGCACGCGACGTTTACCGACGTGAAGCTCGAAGACGCGCATGGCTCGGTGACGGAGCGCAACTACCAGGTCGGCGTCAACATCGACTTGAGCGGCGGCGCGCGCTTCTACGTGATGGGCATTTCGTACAACCGTTCGATGTTCGAAGGTCTGACGTACAACCAGTACAACCTGTTCCTCACCCACTATCTGTCCAAACGCACGCAGATCTACGCAGGTGTCGGTTTGCAGCGCGCTTCGGGCACGAATGCGAAAGCGGAGCAGTTCGGTTATCAGCCGTCGAGTTCCAGCGCGCAGACGGTCGCGCGCATCGGTATCAATCAGATGTTTTGACGCGACGCGCCTGCCGGGACGTAGGGCGCGAAGACGGCGAGCGGACGTGAACCACGCAGCGGATTTGCAGCAGGATACGCACAGCAGGCTTTCTTCACCTTTTTCGATTTCATGATCGGGATTTTTTGATTCTGTAGCACGCTGGCCAGCCGTATATTGAGGCTCCTCCGGCGGCGCCAACGGCAAGTAGAAAGAAGCGGGGCGCAGCCACAGCGCGCCACCGTCTGATCGGCACTTTGGGACGCACATGCAAGCAGACCGCACATTCGACATCTCGACACTCATAGAAGAGCAGAAGACAGGACGTTTCGCCATCGGCCTGCTGTTCTGGTGCTTCCTCATCATGCTGATGGACGGCTACGATCAGACGGCGGTTTCCTTCGCTGCGCCCGCGATCATCAAGGAATGGCATGTCGCACGCGGCGGCTTCGGGCCGGTGTTCGGCGCAGGGCTCTTCGGCACGCTGATCGGCTCCTTCATCTTCGGCTATCTCGGCGACCGGTTCGGCCGCAAGCGCGCGATCGTGTCGGGCAGCCTGTTTTTTGGCCTGCTCACGCTTGTGTCGGTGTGGGCTACTTCGTTGCATGAACTGATGCTGCTGCGGTTCATCGCCGGTCTCGGCATGGGCGGCGTGGTGCCGAATTCGGTGGCGCTGGTCGCCGAATACGCGCCCAAACGGCTGCGCGCCACGTGGGTGACCTTGATGTTTTCCGGGTTTTCCATCGGCGCGGGTTCGGGTGGGCTCGTTTCGTCGGCCCTCATTCACCGCTATGGCTGGCCGGTGATGTTCGTCGTAGGCGGCATCGGCTCGCTCGCGGTCGCGATCGTGCTGATGCTGACGCTGCCGGAATCCGCGAAGCTGCTGGTGGTGCGCCAACGCAGTGTCGAAACGGTGCGCAAGCTGGTTGCGCGCCTGCGTCCGGAACTTGCACTTCCGGCCGACGCGCAATTCGTGCCCGGCGAAGTCCAGGAGAAGAAGCGCTTCGTCCTCAAGCTGATTTTTTCCGACGGCCTGCGTGGCATTACGCCGTTGCTGTGGATTGTGTTCATCGTGAACTCAATGGCGCTGTACTTCCTGCAGAACTGGCTACCCATTCTGATGGAAGGCGTCGGTATCAATCCGCAGAGCGCCGGGCTCATCACCACCATGTTCTCCGTAGGCGGCGTGCTGGGCGGACTGGTTCTGTGCCGCTTCGTCGATCGTCACGGCGTGCTCGCGATCATCTCGCTGCCGGCGATTGGCTGCCCCGTCGTTGCTTTCCTCGGGCATGGCATGTCCGAGGCGTGGCTGATGTTTGCCGTGTTCGCCACCGGCTTCTGCGTGGTCGGTGCGCAGTACGGGCTCTACGCCGTCGCGGGCATGATCTACCCGACGTCGTTCCGCTCAGCCGGGGTGGGCAGCGCGATCTCGGTCGGCAAGATCGGCTCGGTGTCGGGGCCGGTGGTCGGCGGGATTCTGCTGTCGATGCATCTGCCTTTCTCACAGATGTTCTATGCGGCGTCCGGTCTCTTCCTGCTCGCCACGATCTTCTCGACGGTGCTCGCGGTACTGTACAAGGCGCGATTCGGCGACCAGCACAAACAGGACGACGCCCGCCTCAAGGAGATGCGCTCGGCGTTGGGCGACTCGTGAGGTGCATGCGATGAAGCTGCTCTCAGAGGACGATCGCGCCGTTGCACCCGCAGTCGACATAACCGCGTTGATCGAGGGGCAAAAGCTGCGCGGCTTTTCTTTGTGTCTGATTGCATGGTGCTTTGTGATCGTGCTGATCGACGGCTACGATCAGGTTGCCGCTGCGTATGCGGCGCCAACCCTGATACACGCGTGGCACGTCAAGGCCACTGACTTCGGCCATGTGTTCGGCTACGGCCTTCTCGGCGTGCTCGTGGGTTCGTTGCTGCTCGGCTTCATGGGCGATCGCATCGGACGGCGTTTGACGATTATTTATGGCGTATTCTGGTTCGGGATACTAACGTTCGTCTGCAGCCTTGCAACGTCACTGGATCAATTGACAGCGCTCCGTTTTCTCGCGGGAATCGGCATGGGCGGGGTGGTGCCCAACACCGTCGCGCTCGTCTCCGAATATGCGCCGAAGGCGCGCCGCGCGACGTGGATCACGCTGATGTTCTCGGGTTTTTCGATTGGCGCCGGCGGTGGTGGCGCGATCGCGTCGTGGATGCTGCCGCGCTTCGGCTGGCCCGTCCTTTTTCAGGTGGGCGGCGCGGCGGCCGTCGCGGTAGCCATTGTGTCGTTGGCCGTGTTGCCCGAATCTGTCCGTTTCCTGATCCTCAAAGGGCGTGCGCCAGAGCAGATCGCGCGCATCGCGAGCCGCCTGGGGGCGGCAGCGCGATTCGGAGGCGCTTCGGTGGCCGCCGGTAATCAGCAAGCCGTTCGCTATATCGTCGACGATGAACAGCGTGTCCGCGCCACGCCATTAGCGTTGTTCGGCAACGGCCTTGTCCGCGTGACGCCTTTGCTGTGGGCGCTTTTCGTGCTGAATTCGCTGGCGCTTCACTTCCTGCAGAACTGGCTTCCTATTCTGTTCAACATGAGCGCGCTGCCACCGGCGCAAGCGGCAAAAGCCGCCATGATGTTTCCGGTTGGCGGAACAGTCGGCGCACTCGCGCTATGCCGCTGCGTGGACCGTTATGGCGTCGCGGTGATCCTGTTGCTCGCATTGCTCGGCCTCCCGGTTTGCGTCTCGCTCGGCATGCCGATGCCGGCACTGTGGCTTTATGGCGCGTCGTTCATAAGCGGCGTATGCGTGATCGGCAGTCAGTTCGCGCTCTATGCGGTGGCCGGCATGCTCTATCCGACCATGTTGCGCTCCGCGGGAGTCGGCTCGGCTATCGGCGTCGGCAAGCTTGGCTCGGTGGTCGGCTCGGTGCTGGGTGGCGTGCTGCTGGCGATGCATTTGCCGGTTGCGGACCTTTTCACGAACGTGTCGAGCGTCTTCGTTTTCATCGCGCTGTTGTCAGTCTGGCTGGGCTGGAACCGGCGGCGAGAGGCACGCGAGTCGATGGCGCGAACGCATACCGCGTAAGCAGGGCAGCACTTCGGCGCGAGCCGTCGCAGCAGGCGTTCGTCGGGTCGGATTCGAATGAGACAGGCACTGCACGACAAGATCCATGTGTATTCACAAAGCAAAAGGTTTGAATCATGCTGTCCATTTCCACCGCCGGGGCCGTCGCACCGGCTCCTGATTCACAGCGCGTGAACGAGGCCGATGAGTCCGGTGCTGGTGATCCCGTGGCTGCAACTGTCGGGCGGCGCAAAGCTGTCTCGTTGCAGCAGCGCATTGCGTTGACCATGGGGTTGCTCGCCGCGCTGATGACGGCCATCGGCGTGCTTGGCCTCGCAGGCACATGGCGCGCGAACGAGGCGACACGCGATACCTATGAGAACAAGCTGACAGCGGCGGTGCACATCGGCAACGCAGAGCTGCTGATCGCCCGCACCCGCCTTGTGCTCGGCGGTGCGATGGCGAGCGCCGACAGCGCCCACGCACGGGAGCAGATCGGCCACGCGGGTGAGTTCTTTGCCCAGTCGGACGATGAGTGGCGCAATTTCGTTGCCGAGCCGCACGAAGCGGGCGAAGCCGCGCTCATCGCCGCCGCTGGGCAGCGCCGCGACGCAATGCGTGCCGCCATGCGGACGTTCATCGACGCTCTCAAGGCGGGCGACCGGTCCGCCGCCGAGCGGATCGGTACATCGCAGCTAAGCAAGCTGTTTAATGACATGAGCAGCGCAAACGACACGCTCAAGCGCGCGCTCTATGCCAACGCAAAGCGCAGCTACGACCAGGCGGAACGCTATTTCAGGCTGTTTTTTGCGGGATCGACGGCGATGCTCGCGTTCGGCATTGCCGCGGCGGCGTTCAGTTGGCTAGCGCTACGCCGTGCGATCGTTGCGCCGCTTCGCGATGCGCTCGCGCACTTCGATGCCATTGCGGCGGGCGATCTGAGCCGTCCCGTTGCCCGTCATCGTGCCGATGAAATGGGACAACTGCTCGACGGACTGCAACAGATGCAGGCGCGGCTCGCGCGAACGGTCACGACGGTGCGTGAGAGTTGCGAGTCGATCGGCTCCGCCGCCGGTGAGATCGCTGCCGGTACGCTCGACCTGTCCTCGCGTACCGAGGAGCAGGCTGCCTCGCTCGAAGAGACAGCCGCGAGCATGCGCGGGCTGACCGAGACGGTCCGGCGCAACGCGCTGCGCGCGCAAGAAGCGCATACCGTCGCGCACGAGGCGGCGTCCGCCGCAAACGAAGGCAACCGTGCCGTCGACGAGGTGAGCAGCACGATGGCGCGCATCGACGCGAGTTCGCGAAAGATCGCGGACATCACCGGGATCATTGAAGGCATCGCGTTCCAGACCAACATCCTCGCATTGAATGCCGCCGTCGAGGCGGCGCGGGCTGGCGTGCACGGGCGAGGCTTCGCGGTCGTTGCCGCCGAGGTGCGTTCTCTCGCGCAACATGCGTCGACGGCGGCGAAGGAAATCGGTGTGCTGGTAGCGGATTCCGTAGGTGCCGCCGCCGACGGCTCGACGCTCGTCACACACGCCGAACGGGCGACCCGGGTTGTACTGGACGCAGCGGGACGCTTTCGGGAAGTGATGAGCGAAATGGCCACCGCAGCCGAAGAGCAGCGCACCGGCATCGAGCAGGTGGACGCGGCACTCACCATGATGGATTCGATCACGCAGCAAAACGCGGCGCTTGTCGAGCAGGCGAGCGCGTGCGCGCAACTACTCGACGAGCAGTCCCGGCAGTTGAGCCGGCAGGTCGCGGTGTTTCGTATTGGCTGAGGGCGGCGCGCGTGGTCCTCCCGGCGCCCGGCGCTCGCGCCGACTCACGAGTGCAATTTCAGCCCTTTCACCGTTTTGTCGATGGCCTTTTTGGACCCATGCAGCGCGAGACCCACGAGGTCCAGGTTCGCCACATCCTGCGCACGAAAAGCCTCGCGATTTGCCGCGTCGTGGCCGGTTGAAAACATCGCATGCACGTAGGGCACGATCGTGAGTTCGCGCGTGACGGCTTGCCGATGCGCAGCTTGCAGCCCGGAAAGATCGGTGGCGAATACCAGCATCGGTTGACCCAGCATGCGGCCATATCGGCGCCCGGCGGCATCCTCGTAAGGCTCGCCCAGCGCGTCCGGTATCGCGGCGGCGACACCCGTCGCGAGAAACGCGGCTACATTGAGTTTTTGCCAGACTGCGAGATCGTCGCGCACGATCAGCGCTACTTTCGTATCGAACATGTTTGCTCCTCGGTGAGGCGCTCATGATCGACGAGCCTGCGCAATCAGTCTGGAACGTTCGTGCACATGCGCCGGTACGCGGCTGGGGTCATCCGGTACGCACGGCGAAACCAGCGGCCAAGATGGCTTTGATCCGCGAATCCGACTTCCGCGGCAACCTCCGCGGGTGTGCGGCCGTTTGCCAGCAGTCTGCGCGCCGCGCGCAGGCGCAGGCGGACCAGATACGCGTGCGGCGACGTGCCGAACGCCTGCTGGAACAGACGCGTCAGCCGGAACCTGTCGATCCCCGCAATACTGGCCAGTTCATCGAGTCCAACGTTGCCGTCCATGTGGTCGTGCAAGAAGTCGCGGACTCGGGCGATCGTCGCCGACATAGCCATGCTATCCGTCATCGGCATATCGCCCAGGTGACCGGCGAGCCGCCTGACGAGGCGATCCAACGTCTGGTCGCGCGCCAGTCGACCTTCGTTGCCGTAGATCGCGAGAAACGCTTGCCGGATTGCGTCGACGAGGCCGCTGTCGTCGACGAGCGTATGCGCGAAAGCCGCGTCGACCCGCTGGAGACCGGGAACGTTCAGGCGGCGCGTCGCGCGTTCGACCCAGGTCTGCGGCAGATACAACATTGCGTAAGTGAACCCGCCTGCTTCCGGCGCATGGCCGTCGTGCAGCGCGCCTGGCTCGATCAGGATCGCACGGCCCGGGACGCTCGTATGCAGCGAGCGGCGGCACCGGAAGCGCTGTACACCTTGTTCCGTGTAGCCGACCAGCATGTCGTCGTGGTCGTGTGGATCGTAGGCGTGGCCGCTAAAATGCGCGCGCAGGCTTTCGATTCCCGTCTCCGGATCGCGCCGCGCCTCTAGCCAGTTGTCAGAACCTGCAGGGGAGAACGCCGCGCTCGTCATTGCTTACCTCGCTCCTTTTGATTGCCCGTTGCTGACCGCAGTGTACGTGGTCGGCATAGGTTTCGCGCCGTCGGCGCGGGCAGTTCCAGCCGGTTAGCGAGATACGCAGCAGCGCGTTGGGCACGCGCGCCGGGTCGCCGTCTGCTCACATCGATCACACAAATGATTGATTTGCGCAAGTTTCGCGGAAGAAGTACACTTCAATCTGATTGTTTCAATCAAATCAGTGACCAAATCAATCAGGTCGGATCAGACTGGAGACTCGTATGGCCCAAATACACATAAAGCGCGGCATTGAACGCGTACCCGGCGGCATGATGATCGTCCCGTTGCTGCTAGGCGCGCTCGTCGCGACCTTCCTGCCGGGCATGCCGAAATTCTTCGGCTCGTTCACAAACGCGTTGTTCACCGGCGCGCTGCCGATTCTCGCGGTGTTTTACGTCTGCATGGGCGCGAGCATCGACGTCAAAGCCACGCCTTATCTGCTGAAAAAAGGCGGCGCGCTGTTCGTCACCAAGGTTGGTGCCGCGATCGTAATTGGCGTCGTGATGGGGCATTTCCTCGGCGAACAGCCCATTTCGTCGGGACTTTTCGCCGGCCTGTCGACACTTGCCGTCGTCGCGGCGATGAACGACACCAACGGCGGGCTCTACATGGCGTTGATGGGCCAATACGGCCGCTCGGAAGACGTGGGCGCCTACACCATCATGTCGCTCGAATCCGGCCCCTTCCTGACCATGGTCACGCTCGGCGTCGCCGGTCTGTCGGCGTTCCCGTGGCCTACGCTCGTCGGCAGCATTCTGCCGCTGGTTTTCGGCATGCTGCTGGGTAACCTGGACCGCGAAATGCGCGCGTTCCTCGGCAAAGCCGTACCAGTCATGATTCCATTCTTCGCTCTGGCGCTCGGCGCGAGCCTCGATCTGCACAAGGTGTGGCAGGCCGGCATCCTCGGCATCGGGCTCGGCATTGCGGTTGTGATCGTCACAGGTATTCCGCTTTATCTGGCCGATCGTCTGACGGGCGGCACTGGTGTCGCGGGCGTCGCGGCAGCGAATACCGCGGGCAATGCGGCCGCTGTGCCGGCGCTGATCGCCGCGGCGAACCCGGTCTACTCAGAGGCTGCTAAAAGCGCGACACTGCTCGTGGCTGCGTGCGTCGTGGTGACCGCGATCCTGTCTCCGATCCTCACTGCCGCCGTCGCGAAACGCGTGCAGCTTCGCCGCGAAGCAGGAGAGCTGGCGCGATGAGCATACTGATCATCGCCGACGATCTGTCCGGCGCCGCAGATTGCGCGATCGGCTTTGCAAGCGCCGGCCACCGCACCATCGTTACGCTCGACGTGCCGGCACATGGGCTCGACGCACAGGCGGCCGACGTGATCGCCGCGGACACCGACACCCGCCGTCTCACGCCAGCCCAGGCCGCGCAACGCAGCGCGGCGGCGTGGCAGACATTGCGCGGTCCGGGCCGGCGTCTGTACAAGAAAATCGACTCGACGCTGCGCGGCAACTGGGCGGCCGAGGTCGCCGCGTTGCAGCCGCTAGCCGGCCTCGCGATCGTCGCGCCTGCGTTCCCGGCGACGGGTCGCACGTTGCGCGGCGGCCGCGTGTTCGTGCACGGCGAACCGCTCGAATCGACGGACACCTGGCAGCTCGACAATCCCGGCCGCGCCGCCGACCTGCACGCGATGCTGGCGGAAGCCGGCTTGTCGACCGCGCAACTCGAAGTCGACGCGTTGCGCGAAGGTGCTGACACGCTCGCCGCTCGGATCGCGGCCGTGGCAGCAAGCGGCACGCAGGCACTGGTGGTGGACGCCGAGACAAGGCAGGATTTAGCGACGCTCGCTCAGGTCACGACGCAGATGAGCGAGGCGCTGTTCTGGGTCGGCTCAGGCGGCCTCGCGCGCGAGATCGCGGGCCTCGCCGGTCTGTTCGACGCCCGACCCGCGGCACAGACTTCATGCACACCGCAATCGCGCGATGAAAACGCGCCGGTGCTGGTTCTCGTGGGCAGCCTTTCGGCGGTGTCGGAGCGGCAGTGTGCGATGCTGCGCGAACGCGCGGGCATGGCGGAACTGACCGTACCGCCCGCGATGCTGCGCGACGGAGAGCGTCATCCCGACTGGCCCGCATGGCGGGCACGGATCGGCGAGGTGATCGCGACGCGCGCGGATCTGTTGCTGCGCATCGGCCGCGACGACGCGTTCGATCCCACCGAAGGCGCGCTGCTGTCCACGGCACTTGCGGCGCTCGTCGAGCCGCACTTCGATGCGCTCGGCGGACTGATCGCAACGGGCGGCGAGACCGCGCGCGCGATGCTGAGTGCCGTCGGCGTCAGCGGTGTAGAACTGATTGCGGAGATCGAACCGGGCGTGGCCATAGGCAAGCCCGTCGAAGCCCGTGCGTCGCAACCGCATTTGCGTATCGTCACGAAGGCGGGCGCCTTCGGCACGGATCACGCGCTGTTCGCCGCGTGGCGCTATCTGCACGAAGCGCCGGCAACGTCGGCGGTCGCGGGAACCGGCTCACACGCTCCAGCCTGAGCGCCGCATCGGCGCAATCAGGCGGGCAGGTTAGGCAGACATCAAGGACCAGGCAAAACATCATGAGCAATTACCTTCCAGTCATCGGCATCACGATGGGCGACGCAGCGGGCGTCGGCCCGGAGATCATCGTCAAGAGCCTTGCGCACGACATCGTCTACAAGCAGTGCCGTCCGCTCGTGATCGGCGACGCGCGGCGGCTGGAGCGCGCGAACGAGATCGTCGGCGGCAACGCCCGGATCCGCCGTATCAAGGAAGCGGCCGAGGCGCGCTACGAGCCGGGCACGATCGACTGCATCGACCTCGACCTGATTCCTGCCGACATGCCGTTCGGCCAGTTGTCGGCAGTCGCGGGCGACGCCGCCTATCAGTTCATCGCGCGCGCGGTTCAACTCGCCGAGGCGAAGCAGATCGACGCGATCTGCACGGCGCCGCTGAATAAAGAAGCGCTGCACGCGGGCGGCCACAAGTTTCCCGGCCACACGGAAATGCTCGCTTATCTCACGGGTGTGGACGAGGTGTCGATGATGCTGGTCGCGCCGCAATTGCGCGTGATTCACGTGACCACGCATATCGGCATCATCGACGCGATCCGCAAGATCGAGCCGGGTCTCGTACAACGCACCATCGAGCGGGGTAACGCGACGCTCGTCAAGGCCGGCATTGCGAAGCCGCGCATCGGCGTGTGCGGCATCAATCCGCACGCCGGCGAAAACGGCCTGTTCGGTTACGGCGAGGAAGAAGAGAAGATCGTGCCGGCGGTGAAAGTGCTGCAGGAACGGGGGCTCGACGTGACGGGGCCGCTGCCCGCCGACACGCTGTTTTTCCGCGCCGGCCGCGGCGATTTCGACCTGGTGGTCGCGATGTATCACGATCAGGGCCACGGCCCCGTGAAGGTGCTCGGCCTCGAAGCCGGCGTGAACGTGACCGTGGGCCTCGAAGTGATCCGCACGTCGGTCGATCACGGCACCGCATTCGACATCGCGGGCAAGGGCATCGCCGACGAGCGCAGCTTGCTCGAGGCACTTCGCCAGGGCGCGGAACTCGCCACGCGGCGCGGCTGAAGCAGGGCAAATAGCGGGCGGCCGTGGTGTAAGATCGGCAGCCTCTTTACTGCAGATGACAGCCATGAAAGCGTCCGAGCGCCATCGCGCGATTCTCGATCTCGTTGTGACCGGCGACGCCAACGTCGAACAGCTCAGCGCCGCGCTCGGCGTGTCCGAGGCAACGGTCCGGCGCGATCTCACGACGCTTGCGAACCAGCGCCGTCTCGTGCGCACCTATGGCGGCGCGACCGCGCTGATCGGCTCGCATGAGCCGGAGGCGTCGCTGGAGGAACGCAAGGCGACGCAGCGCGAGCAGAAGGAAGCGATTGCGCGGGCGGCTGCCGCGCATGTGCACGACGGCGATACGGTGCTGCTCGACGGCGGCACGACTTGCGCCGCGCTCGCGCGGCATCTCGGCTCGCGCGTCGATCTTCACGTGGTCACCAATAATCTGCTTGCCGTGATGACGCTCGCGAACGCTCCGGGTGTGCATCTGACGCTGATCGGCGGCGACTTGCGCAGTTCGAGCATGAGCACGCTCGGGCCGCTTGCCGAACTTTCGCTGAGCCGTTTGAGCGTCGACAAGGCGTTTCTCGGCGCGGATGGCGTGGTCGCCGAATTCGGGCTGTGCGAAGCCAGCGCGCAGCAAGCGTATCTGAAAGACTGCATCATCCGGCGCGCGGCGCAGGTTCTCGTGCTTGCCGACGCCGACAAACTCGGCCGCTCGCGGCAACAACACTGGACTCCTCTCGAACGCGACTGGCGGCTCATAACATCGAACGTCGCGGACGAGGCGCTACTCGCGCCGTTCAGAGCGCTGGAACGCGTGGTCGTGGAAACAGCGGATGTGGATAGTTCGCCGCTGGCGGCGACGCCCGTCGAAGCCGCGCTTCGACGTACGGCCGCTGCCTCGGACTGAAGTACGAATCGCAGTGACGCGTGTCGCGCATCGCGTGCGTAGAACAACGAATGAGCATTGCGCGAATCGCCAGGTAGCCTGGCCTACGGCTTCATTCGCCGAGTCGTGCTGATTGGCCTCGGTCGCCGCTTTGTTCGCGCGGCTTGTCGGCGCCAGTATTGGGCGGCGTCGTGGGCGGCGTCGAGCCGGCGCAAGCTTCGAGCGCGACGACTGCCCGCTTCGCAAGCTCGACCGTTTCCTCGCATGCGGCCACGTTTCGGAGCATGCTGCAGCGGCTTCCCCAGCCGAGCTTCGACAACACCGAGCGCAGCTTCGCGAGCGCCGCTGCCGGCGAGCCGTTGTCCGAAATGAGCGAGGCCATGTCGAACGCGCTGCCGCCCGGCGTCGTGATCACTGTCGGACAGCTCGACGCCGCGCCCGCGGTGGAAACGACGAAAGCCAGAGTCAGCCCGACGGTGCCCGTGCGCAAGCCGCCGGGAACGTCGAAATACGTATTCATCGATACGATCATACGAAACTCCCGGTCGGCAGGGTGCGATCCTGGCCAGATCGCACGGTTCAGTGTGGGCGGCGGCTTTTCATTCTGCTCTCACGCGCCGACAGAAAAAAAGCACCTCAACGATTTGCATTGAGTTGCACGAGCGCTTTGCGATACTTTCGCCGCGTATAGGACGAAGCGTAAAGCGCGAGGGTTAGGCCGATGCGACCGTCGCGGACATTGCCTTTGCGGATGTACCACTTCAGGAATGCGCCCAAAGGGCTGAACCAGCTTTTGAGCCACAGAACGCGAGCCGGGTCTCTTCTGTCCAGCAGGTCGGTTGCGGCGAGGTCCGTGTACAGATCGAGCTTGGTCTTCATCTCACTCGCAGTCTCAAACGTACGATGAACCACCGGCGATTCGATTCGCCCACAGTTCTCGTAACCGGTCAGCGTTTCGTGAACGCTATGGTCGGTGAAACGCAGCGTGGCGCGCCGATAGATGCGGATCGGGTAGTCCGGAGACGAGATCGGCATCAACGCGTGAATGACCTTGCCCATGACAACCCAATCGCGCCTGACGGCATACGCTTCGTGATCGAAACCGCGGGCTTTCAGTGCAAGTACTTCGTCGATCAACGCGTCGCTCGCAATCTCGTCGCTATCGAAAAACATCACGGTTTCGTGCAGGCAAAGCCCGTTGGCGAACTGCCGTTGCGTTCGAAAATTATCGAACGGCCGATGCACGGTTCGTGCGCCGTATCTGGCCGCAATCGACAGCGTCGCGTCGGTGCTGCCGCTATCCACGACCAGCAGGTCATCCGCGATCCGCTTCGCGGCCGCCAGAACCTTGTCCAGATAACGCTCGCTGTTGTATGTGAGAACGTAGACGGATAGTGGAGTCAAATTGAAACCTGAGTAATAAGTTGAACCGGCTGGCGTTTTACCACCCGGTGCGAGCACGTTGGTCGTCGTGCCGAATCAATTTCGTGCTGAACACGGAATCGTCCGCAGTCTTGCGAACGAGATGGAAGCCAAAGACGCCACGCGGGAACCGTGCTGCACGTTCGCACAGCGTGGCCTGGTGACGAAGCGATACACGCGCATCGCGGTGACTGCGCGAATAGGGGTTGCAGCGGGGTTGCAGCATTCGACCGGCATGTGATTTTACATTGTTGCGCGGACGTCCACCGGCGATCGCTTCCATCGCCTGCCATGGATCTGGTAATCCGTCGTGCGCTTCGCGTTGTTTTTTCGCGACTTGACGAAGAGCCAGTTGCGCCGACACGCACGTGCCACAAGCTTCTGACGCGCTCAGCGCATGCTTTCATACAAAACACCCGATGTTCATGCCCCGCAAACGTGGCTACGATTCATCAGGCGTCAGCGTTCCCAAACGTTCGGCGTGTGTGTTTGTTCGCCGCAGCTTGTCTGCGGCTTTTTTCTGCGCGTCGATTTTGTCATCGATGCGGGCCTCTGTTGTTCCGTGCTCCGCGATCCGCGATCTGTCGTGATCGTTTCCAGCGACGCAATGCCCTTCGGTGTCAGCGCCGCGGTTCCAATCCTCCCTCTAAAGAACCGAGCTTGACCGCGCACTTCGACGCGGTTGTGTCCGATCGTCCAACTAACTATTAAGCGCTCGAAACCCGCAGAGCGTGCGCTAGGGAGCTTCACCGATCATCTCTCTGGTAAACCCGCTTGCACCTTAATTTTGATGCGCCTATATTGCATTACACCATCAACTATTGCGATGCGATAACCCATGAGCAATGACGTGCTGTTCTCGAATCACGGCCGCGTCGCGGTCATCACTCTCAATCGTCCTGAGCGTTTAAACGCGTGGACCACGCCGATGCGCGAAATGATCATCGAGGCGTTGGAGCGCTTTAACAACGACCCCGACGTCGCCGCGATCATCATGACGGGGGCGGGCAACCGGGCGTTCTCGGCGGGCCAGGACCTGTCGGAAGCACATGATTTCGACGGCGAACGCGCGGTGGCGTGGGTCAAGGAATGGCAGCGCTACTACACGGCGCTGCGCAGCCTTGCGAAGCCGCTCGTCATGGCGCTGAACGGCACAGCCGCGGGCTCGGCATTCCAGGTGGCGCTGCTCGGCGATATTCGCGTCGCACATAGAGGTGTGCGCATGGGCCAGCCGGAAATCAATGCGGGCATTGCCAGCACCACCGGCCCCTGGATCATGAACTCGATGCTCGGCATGTCGCGCACCATCGAGCTCACGCTGACGGGTCGTCTGATGGACGCCGACGAGTGTCATCGCATCGGCCTCATCCATCATCTGGTCGACGAAGACAAGGTGTTCGACAAGGCGCTGGAAATCGCCACCGAACTCGCCGCGAAGCCGCCCGTCGCGATGCGTCTGGACAAGCAGCGCTTTCGTGAGATGACAGAGCCGGGGTTCGTCGACTGCATCGAAGCGGGGGAGCGCATTCAGCGCGAAGCGTACGACTCGGGCGAACCCGCTCGCATGATGGAAGAGTTCTTCCGTAAGCGCGGAAAGTAGCCGGCCGCGAGCGGGGCCGAATGCGGAGCCCGAAGCCGCCAGAATCGAGTCAAAGTCGCACCGTTCCAATCTCAACCCATGTGCGGGAGACCTGAACAATGACGCAAGACTTCAACGCAACGCGCCGTCGCATTCTTCATGGCGCGGGCGCGCTTGCCGTCGCGAGCGCGATGCCGCTCGCCGCGCGAGCCCAATCGAAGCAGATCGTGGTGTCGGACCCGGGCGGCCCCTATACGACCGCGTATCGCGAAGCGTTCTACGACCCGTTCGAGAAAGCAACCGGTATCAAGGTTGTGAGCGTCGCGCGTGAATCGCAGCCGGTCGCGCAATTCGCGGCGATGGTGCAGACGAAGAACTATGTGTGGGACGTCACCACGCTCACGCTGTCGGCCGATATTCCGTACCTTGAATCGAAAGGTCTGCTGGAACCCATCGGCCTGAAGACGAGCGACTATCCGGACATCATGCCCGACGCGATCACGCCGAACTGGCTCGGCGTCGACGTGTATTCGACGGTGCTCGCGTATCGCGCGGACAAGTTCAAGGACAACGGCCCGAAATCGTGGGCGGACTTCTGGGACGTAAAGAAATTCCCCGGCCGCCGCTGCCTGCGGCGCAGTCCGCTCGACACGCTCGAACAGGCGCTGCTCGCCGACGGCGTGCCGCTCGACAAGCTCTATCCGCTCGACGTGGATCGCGCGTTCAGGAGCCTCGACAAGATCAAACCGCACGTCAACATCTGGTGGACCTCGGGCGCGCAAGCCATGCAGGCGATCCAGAGCGGCGACGTCGACATGATCTCGGCGTGGAACGGCCGCGCGCAAGCCGCGAAGGACGGCGGCGCGCCGGTCACGATCGTATGGAACCAGGGTCTTTATTCGATCGAAGGCTGGGGCATTCCGAAGGGCACGCCGCGCGCGGACGCCGCAAAGCAGTTCGTGCGCTTTTGCGCCGACGCGAAGCGTCAGGCGCTGCTCACACGCACGCTTGCATACGGTCCGACCAACAAGAAAGCGTTCGAGACGATCTCCAAAGACCGCGCGACGTTGTTGCCCACGGCGCCCGACAACATTCGCGATATGCGGCTGCCGAGCCCTCAATGGTGGGAAGCGAACCGTCAGAAAGTCACTGAGCGGTTCAATTCGTGGATCATTTCGTAAGGACCGCATCATGAGTTCGAAGCTCGAGGCGATCGGCATTGCAAAGCGCTACGGCGATGCGGTCGCGCTGGAACCGACGGACCTCGCCGTGCAGGCCGGCGAATTCCTGACGCTGCTCGGTCCGTCGGGCTCGGGCAAGACCACGCTGTTGCAGATGATCTCGGGCCTCGTCGCGCCGAGCGCAGGCCGTATCGAGATCGACGGGCGCGACGTCACGCATGTCGAACCCGGCAAGCGCGGCATCGGCATGGTGTTTCAGAGCTACGCGCTCTTTCCGCACATGAGCGTGTGGGACAACGTCGCGTACGGTTTGCGCATGCGACGCAAGTCGCGCGACGAAGTGCGCGGGGCCGTCGACGACGCGCTCGCGATGGTTCGCATGACCGAATACGCCAAGCGCTTTCCCAAGGAGTTGTCGGGCGGGCAACAGCAGCGGATTGCGCTCGCGCGCTGCTTTGCGTACCGGCCTTCGGTAATCCTGCTTGACGAGCCGCTCGGCGCGCTCGACAAGAAACTGCGCGAGCATATGCAGTCGGAGATTCGCCGCTTGCATAAGGAACTCGGCGCAACGTTCGTATATGTCACGCACGATCAGGACGAAGCCCTCACGCTGTCCGACCGCATCTGCCTGATGAATCAGGCGCGCATCGAGCAGGTGGGCACGCCTGCCGATCTGTACGACCGTCCCGCGACGCGCTTCGCGGCCGGCTTCATCGGTCATTCGAACCTGCTCGAAGGCGCGCTCGACGACACGCGCGGCGCAAGCGGCGAGGCGATTCTGCTCGCGGCGGGCGGCCGCATTCCGCTGCCAATGAACGCAATGAACGCATCCGTTGCATCCGGCGCGGCCGGCACCCGTCACACGCTGCTGGTCCGCCCGGAGGCGCCGCGACTTGTCGAACCCGAACGCGGCTTTGTCGACGGCACGATTGCGGACATCGTGTTCTTCGGCAGCGATACACGTGTGCAACTCGCGATGAACGACGGCAGCGAACTCACCGTGCGCTGCGAGCGCAGCCTCTCGCCGCGCATCGGCGACAAGGTCGGCCTCGTGTGGGACCCGTATCGCACGACGCTTCTGCAGGCCTGAGAGGACCACGATGACCATCGCTCTTCACGCGCACCGCGAGAACGAAGCCTCGCGCCGCGGCCGCTCCGTGTGGCTCGCGCGCTGCATGCGCTTTTTGCCGATCGTGCCGACGCTGGTATTCCTGCTGGTGTTCTTCATCGTGCCGGTCGGCGAAATCCTGCAAGGCGGACTTGTCAGCGCCGAAGGGCAGGTCGGCTTCGCGCAGTTCGAGCGCATTGCACGCACGCCGGTCTACGCCAAGGTGTTGTGGATCACCTTCGCCATTTCGTTCATGACGGCGTCGCTATCCATTCTGCTCGGCTATCCGGTTGCCTACATGCTGAGCCGCCTGTCTGAGCGAGCACGCGAACGCTGGCTGCTGTGGATCATGCTGCCGTTCTGGACCAGTTATCTGGTGAAGACTTACGCATGGATGTTGCTGCTTTCGAAGACCGGTGTGCTGTCGACCATCGCGTTATCGCTCGGCCTCGTGCGCGAGACGAGCGGCACGATCCCATCGCTCACCGGCGTGCTGATCGGCATGGTGCATTCGATGCTGCCGCTCGCTGTGATGACCATGCTGCCGGTCATGCGCGGCATCGACGATCGGCTCACGCAAGCCGCCGAAACGCTCGGCGCCGAACGCAGCACGAGCTTTTTCACGGTGTTTCTGCCGCTGTCCTCGCCGGGTGTCGCGGCGGCCGGCCTGCTCGTGTTTATCTCGAGCCTCGGCTTCTTCATCGTGCCGGCGCTGCTCGGCTCGCCGAAGGAGACGATGATCGCGCAACTCGTGATCTCGTCGGTGCTGGAGCTTTTCGACCTGCGCTTTGCCGGCGCGTTGTCGACCGTGTTGCTGGTCTGCTCGATCGTGATCTTTTTCGTGTACGACCGCATGGTGGGTCTCACGTCGCTCACCGGCGAAGTGGCGGAGCGTCAGCGCGGCTCGCGTGCGCAAGGCATCAAATTCGCGCTTCTGATCGCGGCGGGGCGCGTGTCCGCGCCGTTCATGATGCGCCGCAAGACGCACGCCGAAGAGGGCGCGCGCGCGGTGAGTCCGCTCGGTTTCTATACGTGCGCGATCATGATCGTGCTCGTCGTGCCGGTGCTTTCCGTGATCCCCTATGCGTTCACGAAGAGCGACTACATTTCTTTTCCGCCGAAGCTTTTCAGCGTGCGCTGGTTCGGCACGTTCATGGATTCGCCGGTGTGGCAAAGCGCGATCGTCCGCTCGTTCGAAGTGGGTCTCGGCACCGCGCTGCTGTCGCTGTTGCTCGGCTTCGGCGCCACACTCGCGATGACGCGCATGCCGCGCCGCGCGAGCAAGCCGATCTTCGCGCTGCTGGTCGCACCGCTGATCGTGCCGCGTATCGTCGTGGCAGTCGGCTTGCTCTATCTGTTCGGACGCTTCGGCCTTACAGGCACCAACCTCGGCCTCGTGATCGGCCATACGGTGCTCGCCATTCCGTATGTGGTCGTCACGCTCGCTGCCGGCTTCCAGCGCTTCGACTGGCGTCTTGACGACGCCGCGCGCGTGATGGGCGCGTCGCCATTGCGGCGCATTACGTCGATCGTGTTGCCGCTTCTCATGGCAAGCGTGACGGCTGCGTTCCTGTTCGCATTCCTCGTTTCGTTCGACGACCTCACGATTGCGATCTTCGTTTCCGGCGGCATCAACTCGACGCTGCCCAAGCAGATGTGGGACGACATCCAGCTTGCGATTACGCCGACACTTGCGGCCGTGTCGACAACACTCGTCATTCTGATCGCGCTCGTCGTCGCGGTTTCCTCCTGGCTCAAGCGCAAGACGCGCTGAGTCTTCGTATTTCGACCGGTTCACACATGCATCGTTATCCAGAATATTTCGCTCACCGGCACGCCAACGATGAACTCGACTGCGTACCGCTGCTCGCGGCGGGATTGCGCCGCGACCCCGCGCGCACCATCGTGCACTTCGAGGATCGCGCGATTTCGTGCGAAGACGCCGCGCGCCACGTCGTGCAATTGCAGCGCTGGTTTGCCGCGCAAGGTCTGAAGCAGGGCGACCGTGTTGCCGTGATGCTCGGCAACAGTCCCGAGCATATTCATCTGATCTACGCGCTGCATCTGAGCGGTCTGGTGTGGGTGCCTGTTAACACGAAGCTGCGCGCGGCCGGCCTCGAATATCTGCTGCAGCATGCAGAGCCCAAGCTCTTCGTTGTCGACGATGAATTCGACGCGGTGACGGCGCAGCTCGATTGCGGCGCGGCGCGCCGCACGCATCTGCCGGCATTCGAAGCGCACGACACGAGCGCGGAATTCGCGACGCCGGCTATCGGTGTGCACGATCCGCTGTGCATCATCTACACGTCCGGTACGACCGGCGCGCCGAAAGGTGTGGTCTTTACGCACCGGATGATGCGTATCGCGAGCGAGGCGGCACTTCGCGTGGCGGACGTGCGCGACAGCGACAGGCTCTTTCTGTGGGAGCCGTTGTGCCACATCGGCGGTGCTCAGATGCTGCTGCTGCCGTTTCTTGCCAACGTGACGCTGCACGCCGTGCCGCGCTTCTCCGCATCGCAGTTCTGGCCGCAGATCGAGCGCGCGGGCGCGACGCAACTCCATTATCTCGGCGGCGTGCTCGATATCCTGATGCAGTTGCCCGAGAGGGAACAACCCGCAAAGCACACGTTGCGCGTTGCGTGGGGCGCGGGCGTGAGCGCATCATCGTGGGTGCCGATTCAAACCCGGTTGAAGGTGTCGTTGCGCGAGTGCTACGGCATGACCGAATGTTCGAGCTTCGCCACGGCAAACGTGACGGGCAAGGCCGGTTCGATCGGCCGTGCGTTGCCCTGGATCGACATCGCATTGCTCGATGAAAATGGCCGTCCGGTGAAAGAGGGCGAGGCGGGCGAGATCGTGCTGACAAGCAAGGTAGAGGGCACGTTTTTGCCGGCGTATCTGAAGAATCCCGATGCAACCGAATCCGCTTTGCGCAACGGCCGGCTTCATACCGGCGACCGCGCGCGACGCGATGCGGACGGCGATCTGTTTTTTATCGGCCGGCAGACGGACAGCATGCGCGTGCGCGGCGAGAACGTGTCCGCCTGGGAAATCGAACGCATTTTTGCGGCGCATCCGGCGATCCGCGCTAGCGCGGCAATTGGTGTCGCGTCGGCGATCGGCGAGCAGGACATCTTGCTCGACGTGCAGTTCAAGGACGAACCGGTGGAGTGGCCAGCATTGCACGCGTGGGCGTGCGAGCGGCTCGCAAGTTTCCAGTTGCCGCGCTATTACCGCGCGGTGGTCGGCTTCGAGATGACGGCGAGCGAGCGTGTGAAGAAACACCTGCTGTCCCGCGACACTGGGAACGCGTGGGACCGGCTCGCCACCGCAAAGCAGTAGCTATCGTATATAGATAGCGCTTTAGGGCTATGCGATAATTCTCCGTTCAAACCGGATACGAACTGACCTGATGAGCGACGAGCCCAAAGCCCCGCGCAAGCGCAAGACTTCTGCGGCAAAGCCGTCGGCCGAAGCCGTCGACCCGACCGCGTCTTCGCTTTACGTGCAGTCGGTAGAAAAGGCGATGAAGGTGCTCACCGCGTTCGACGGCAGCAAGCGTCAGTTGTCGCTCTCGGAAATCGCGTCGTTCACGGGTTTCGACATGAGCGCGACGCAGCGCTTCACTTATACGCTCGCTGCGCTCGGTTATCTCTTCAAAGACCCGGACAGTCGCAAGTACGAATTGTCGCCGCGGCTTCTGGACTTCACGTATCACTATCTCACGTCGAACGATCTCGTGAGCCGTGCGACGCCTTATCTGCAGCAGCTCGGCTCCGAAACGGAAGAGGCAACCAACCTCACCGTGCTCGATGATACGGACATCGTGTTCGTGCTCCGGATCGTCAGCCGCAACGTGTTCAACGCACACGTCATCACGGGCTCGCGGCTGCCCGCCTATTGCACGGCGCCCGGCCTCGCTATTCTGGCGACGCTCGCCGACGGCGAAATCGACGACATTCTGTCGCGCACGAATCTCGTGGCGTACACGGCGTCCACCGTCTACCAGCCGCGCAAGATCAGGGAGCGGATCGCGCAGATCCGCAAGCAGGGCTACGCGCATACCGAAGACGAATACTTCGTGAGCGATATTTCGACGGCGGCGGCGATCACGAACGCACACGGGCGCGGCATCGGCGCGGTCAATATTGCGGTGGCCCGCTCGCGCTGGCAGGCGGATCGCGACGAGAAGCGCTTCGCCGATCTGGTCATTTCAACGGCCTCTGCAATTTCCACACGGCGGCGCGTCGAATAGCGGCGCTGTTCTTTACTTCCCCCGGTTGTGCGGGTCTTTGCGCGCCGTAATCCGGTTCGCGGCACGCGCCATGCTGGATTCCTTGAGAACGGCAAGCGCCGTGAAATCGGGAGACAGTCATGAGTATGCTGAAAGTGGCAGGTGTCGCGTTGGTGCTATGCGTGAGCAGCACGGTCTATGCGCAGCAAAGCGGTAACGCGCCGGCGAACAGTGGCACGCAGAGCGGCACGCAGGCGCAGCCTGGACAGGCCGGGCACACCGTCGACGAGCCCGCGGCCATGGGCGCGCCCGGCAACAAACCGGGAACGCTGATGGATAAGCGCGCAAACGCGCTGTCGCCGCAAGGAGCGTCCGGGACGGGCCGAACGGGTGAGGTGAAGCAGTAAAGGCTGCGAGAACGCTGGCGCGCCTGTCCATGACAAGGCACGCGACGATCGCAGTCAGCGTCGTCATGTAGCTGCGCGCGCGGTCGCCGATGCTTCCGGTCCCGGAGGCCGTTGGCGCATGCAGAGTCGCGTGAGCGAGGGCGCTGCGTCAGCGCGGCACGAGGTGTCTGCTCTCGTCGGTCTCTTTCCGATTGCCACGCGCGCCGTGATTCGGGTAGTTCGCGGTGCCAGCGCCTTGGTGCCTGAGCGAGCGCGCGGGGACGTATCGGACGGATAGCGAAGCGCTTGATTGCCGCTTGATCGCCCGCTTGATTGCCCGCTTGATTGCCTATAATCGGCTCCGGTGGAGCGGCGCAGTCGTTGCGTTATCCGGGGGCGGCTCGCGAGCCGTATTTTTCTTCCCGGCGTGTCGATTTTGATGGTCTTCTTTCGTCGTCCCCATAGCGGCATGCGGCCTCGCCGCTCATCTGGCCGATACTGACAGGAGACGCTCAATGACGATTCAGAAGATCACCCCCTTTCTCTGGTACTCCACCGAAGCCGAGGAGGCTGCGGCCTTCTACACAAGCATCTTTCCGGACTCGCGCATAGTCCGCCTCACGCCGGTGCCGAGCGCCGGCTCGACGAAGGTCGTCGAGTTCGTTCTGTTCGGACAGCCGTTCATTGCCATGAGCTCCCCCGGCAACGAACCGTTCAACCATGCCGTTTCGCTCCTTGTGAATTGCGCCGATCAGGCGGAAGTCGACCGCTACTGGGACGCGCTTCTCGAAGGCGGCGGCTCGCCCGACGCGTGCGGCTGGCTGAAAGACCGCTTCGGCGTGTCGTGGCAGATTGCGCCGGCCGATGTCATCGCCATGATGGCCGATCCGGATCCGGAAAAAGCGCGGCGCACCGCCGAGGCCATGATGAAAATGGTGAAGTTCGACGTCGCCGCGCTAAAGGCGGCTTACGCAGGCACTGCGGGCTAGCACGTGGCACCGCGTCGGGCGCAAACCGGGCGCAAACCGGGCGCAAACCGGGCGCGAAGCGAGCGGACCGAGCCGGGGCTCGCGCCGTGCTGGCCCGTCCACGGTCCCGGCGGGCGCGTGTAGCCAGCGAACGCGATTCAAGTAGCGGCGCGTTGAACGATGGCGCGACCGTCCGCGTCAATGCGAAGAGACAAACTCCGAACCGGCGTGCGCGGGCGGTATGGCGAAACTTGCCCGCATGCGCCGCGCTTCTGCGGCAGGCGTGAGCCCGAAAAGCCGCTTGAACTCGCGATTGAACTGCGACGTGCTCGCATAACCGACCGCATTGCTTGCGGCCTCGGCCGTCATGTCCTGTCGCAACATCAGCAAGCGGGCCTGGTGCAGGCGCGTCGACTTCACGTACTGCATCGGCGATGTACGCGTGATCGCCTTGAAATGCGTATGAAACGTGGGAACGCTCATGCCGGCTTCGCTCGCGAGTTCCGCGAGGTCGAGCGCGCCGGCGTAGTCGGAATGAATGCGGCGCAGCGCTTTGCCAATCTTGCCGAACTGCCCGTTCATGCCGAGCGCGGCGCGCATCACGCTGCCCTGCGCACCTGTGAGAACCCGAAAGTACAGCTCGCGCAATAGCCCTGGGCCAAGAACCGCTGCATCGAGCGGGCGGTTCATCGCTTCCAGGAAGCGCAGCACCGAGTCTCGCAGCGCCTCGTCCATTGGGCTCGACATCATGCTCTGCGGCGCTTGTGCATGGTTGGGCATTTCATGACGCTCGATCTGGGCCATCAGTTCCGCGGCCAGCTTGAAGTCGAGGTGCATGTAGATAGCGAGGAGCGGGTGCTCCGGCGTCGCGTCGGTCTCCATAGTGAAGGGCACTGGCACCGACACCGCGAGATAGTGCTGCTCGTCGTACACGTAAAGCTGATCGCCGAAATAGCCGCGCTTGCGTCCCTGGCAGACGATCACGATGCCGGGGTCGTACAGCACGGGCGTGGACGACAACGGCCGATCGGAGCGCAGGATGCGAACGCCCGGCAAGGCCGTCAGGTTGTAGCCCTCCTGGGGCGCCAGTGCGCGCAGTAGGGCCGCCATTTTCTGCTGCTCCTGACCAGCAGGTCGGCGAGGAGGTCGGCTGGCAGCGCGCGCCTCCAGGGGCGTTTTTTCGGTCGTCATAAGAATAGGCAAGAAAAACCGACGATTCGGCCTCAAACCGGCGGGTCGAAGAGAATAGTATGCACTTTCTGTTCAACTTGAGAAAGGAGGCATCATGGCATCGACCAAGACTTTGCTGATCACCGGCGTGAGCAGCGGCTTCGGCCGCGCGCTCGCTCAGGAAGCGCTTGCGGCGGGTCATCGCGTGATTGGCACGGTGCGCACCGAAGCGTCGAAAACAGAGTTCGAGGCGCTTGCGCCTGGCAGCGCATGGGGCCGCGTGCTGGACGTGACCGACTTCGACGCTATCGACGGCGTCGTGGCTGAAGTGGAGGCCAATGTCGGCCCAGTGGATGTCCTCGTGAACAATGCCGGTTACGGCCACGAAGGCGTGCTGGAAGAGTCGCCGCTCGGCGAAATGCGGCGGCAGTTCGACGTGAACGTGTTCGGTGCAGTGGCAATGATCAAAGCAGTACTGCCGTACATGCGCAAACGCCGCCGCGGCCACATTCTCAACATCACGTCGATGGGCGGTTACATCACGATGCCGGGCATCGCCTATTACTGCGGCAGCAAATTTGCGCTCGAGGGCATTTCGGAAGCGCTCGGCAAAGAAGTCGAGCCGTTCGGCATCGCGGTGACTGCCGTGGCGCCGGGCTCTTTTCGCACCGACTGGGCAGGCCGTTCGATGGCGCGCACGCCGCGCTCCATCCCGGATTACGACGCCTTGTTCGATCCCGTGCGCAAGGCTCGCGAAGAGAAAAGCGGCAAGCAGACCGGCGACCCGGTCAAGGCTGCACGCGCCATGCTGGCCGCGATCTCTGCCGAGCGGCCGCCCGCGCACCTGCTGTTGGGCAGCGATGCGCTCGGCCTCGTGCGCGCGAAACTGTCGGCATTGTCCGATGAAATCGCCGCGTGGGAATCCGTCACGCTGTCCACCGACGTCTGAACGTTTAGTGCTGCAGGAAGAGTGTGATTGCCTTGTGCCTAACCCAAGGTTCAAAGGCGGCCCCTGCTGATTGCGCTTCATGGCAGCACCGTCACAAGCACGGCGACACCCGGCAGACGCCGGCCGCTGTGCGCGTGGGCCATGCGCTTTAGCGGCGCTCATAGAGCACGCGCTTGCCGCCGCAAACAGGCAGAGCGTCGCCAGTCAGCACACGCGTCCGACGTGCGGCTCGTTGCACCGCGCCACGATGCGCTGCACGCAGACGGTGCTGCGTCGCACCATTGTTGCGCTTCCATGCCTCGCAATGCGTCTGCTCCGGTCGAGCGGTCCGGCGCGGCGACTTGTGCGGTGGCTTAACCGGCGGGCGTTGCGCGCCGTGACTGTGTTGCTGTTCTCCGATGGCATGGGCTTTGCATTAAGAAGGCAGCGGATCAATGACGATCCGGCCCGCACGCAGCAAGAAGTCCCTTCGTAGATTACTGGTTCGGACAACGGCGTCCCACGAATACAGTCGCTCTGGCGATTGCATCCGCGGGACGTTTTTTATTTGCTGTCCGGATCGTGTCGCGAACCGCGTCGCGAGCGGATGAAACCGTATGAAACCGTATGAACCGCCGGACAACTACCTACATGAGTGAGGAACCCAGCATGAGCAACGAACAGACTTCGGCTTCCTGGATGCCCGTATGCGCGCTCGATGACATCGTTCCGAATACGGGCGTCTGCGCGCTCGTCAACGGCGAGCAGGTAGCGGTATTTCACGTCGCGGACGGCGAGGGCGGCGTGTTCGCAATCGACAATTTCGATCCGGGCTCGCGCGCGGCGGTACTTTCGCGCGGGCTGATCGGCAGCCTCGGGGAGCGCATCGTGGTCGCCTCGCCGATCTACAAGCATCACTTCGATCTGCGCACCGGCGAGTGCCTCGAAGCACCCGAGAATTCGGTGAGTGCGTATCCCGTGCGCGTCGAGGGCGGCAAGGTGTGGGTCGCGGCATGAAAGCGGAAATCGATGCGCGCTTGCCGCGAGGCATACCGTTGGCAACGCCCTCACGCTCGCGTCTCGTCGTGATCGGCAACGGCATGGCCGGCATGCGCACGGTCGAGGAACTGCTCAAGCTCGCGCCGGATCTCTACGACATCACCGTGTTCGGCGCGGAGCCATACGGCAACTACAACCGCATCATGCTTTCGCCGGTGCTGGCGGGCGAGAAGAGCGTCGACGACATCATTCTCAATTCGCGTAGCTGGTATGAAGAGAACGGGATTCGTCTGTATGCCGGCGATCCGGTGGTCGCAATCGACCGCACGCGCCGCACCGTGCGCTCCAGGAATGGCGTCGAAGCGGGCTATGACCGGCTGCTGATCGCAACGGGATCGAAGCCGTTTCTCATTCCCGTGCCCGGTCACAATCTGCCTGGCGTAATCGCGTTCCGCGATATTCAGGATGTCGAAACGATGCTCGACGCGGCACGGAGTCATCGTCACGCGGTCGTGATCGGCGGAGGTTTGCTCGGTCTCGAAGCCGCGAACGGGCTCATGCGCCAGGGTATGTCGGTCACGGTCGTGCACGTCACGGACAGCCTGATGGACCGCCAGCTCGACCGAAGCGCGTCGGCCTTGTTGCAGCAGGCGCTGGAGCGCAAGGGTTTGCGTTTCCTGCTGAAGGCGAATACTGCGGAAATCGTCGGACCGGATCGCGTCACCGCGGTGCGTTTTGACGACGGCACGGAGGTCCCCGCGGATCTCGTGGTGATGACGGCCGGTGTGCGGCCGAACATCGACCTCGCGAAACAGGCGGGGCTGCATTGCGAGCGCGCGATCGTCGTCGACGACACGTTGCAGACCTACGATCCGCGCATCTATGCGGTCGGCGAATGTGTGCAGCATCGCACCGCGACGTTCGGCCTCGTCGCGCCGATCTGGGACCAGGCGCGCGTGTGCGGCGCACATCTCGCCGGCGCGGGTCATCGCCGTTATGTGCAACGTGCGACGGCGACGAAGCTGAAGGTCACCGGCGTCGAACTGTATTCGGCCGGCGATTTCATCGGCGGTCCGGACAGCGAAGACCTCGTGCTGCGCGATCCGCGCCGCGGCGTCTATAAGCGTCTGGTGATCGAAGATAACCGCGTGATCGGCGCGGTGCTATACGGCGACGTGAAAGAAGGCGCGTGGTATTTCGACCTGATCCAGAGCCGCACCGACATTTCTTCGCTGCGCAGCCATTTGCTGTTCGGCAAAACGCTCTGCGAAACGCAGGCTGCCTGACCTGGAAGACACCGTGAGTTTCCCCATCGCTATTTCGAGCGCGGCTGACGAGAGCCGTGACACTGTCAGGACCACCTGCCCGTATTGCGGCGTCGGTTGCGGCGTGCGCGTCAGCGCGCGGCCGGACGGCGGACATGACATGGCAGGCGACGAACTGCATCCCGCGAACTTCGGCCGCTTGTGCGTGAAAGGCTCGGCGCTCGGCGAAACGATCGGACTCGACGGACGGTTGCTTCATCCGAAGATGCGCGAGCCCGGAAGCGGCGTCTTGCGCGACGTGTCGTGGGACGATGCACTCGATGCGGTGGCCGGCGGCTTTCGCAAGATCGTCGACGAGCACGGGCCGGATGCGGTCGCGCTTTACGTCTCGGGGCAGTTGCTGACCGAGGACTACTACGTCGCGAACAAGCTGATGAAGGGCTATGTCGGCAGCGCGAACATCGATACGAATTCGCGGCTGTGCATGTCGTCATCGGTTGCGGGACACAAGCGGGCTTTCGGCGAGGACATCGTGCCGGTCTGCTACGAAGATCTCGAACTGGCCGATCTCGTCGTATTGGTGGGTTCGAACACGGCGTGGTGTCATCCGATCCTGTTCCAGCGGATTGTCAAGATCAAGGAAGCGCGGCCCGACATGAAGATCGTCGTGATCGATCCGCGCTACACCGCGACCTGCGAGATGGCCGATCTGCATCTGCCGCTGGGCGCGGGCACCGACGTGCGGCTCTTCAACGGCTTGCTTGGCTTTCTCGCGGAACACGGCGCGATAGATGCGCAGTTCGTCGATGCGCACACGAGCGGATTTGCCGAGGCGTTAGCCGCCGCTTCAGCCAGTGATGTGAACGATGATTCGAACGGCGCGGCGACCCGCTTCGACCTCGCCCAATGCGCGAAGGCCTGCAAGCTCGATCCTCACGATCTGCTCGAGTTCTACCGCCTGTTCGCGCGGACCGAGCGCGTGGTGACCGTGTATTCGCAAGGCGTGAACCAGTCGAGCGCCGGCACGGACAAGGTTAATAGCATCATCAATTGCCATTTGCTGACGGGGCGCATCGGCAAGCCTGGAATGGGTCCGTTCTCCTTCACCGGACAGCCAAATGCAATGGGCGGGCGCGAGGTGGGCGGTCTCGCAAACACGCTCGCCGCGCACCTGGAACTCGACAACGCGAAGCATCGCGAAATCGTTCAGCAGTTCTGGGGCGCGCCCGCAATCGCATCGCGGCCAGGACTCAAAGCGGTCGAACTGTTCGAGGCGATTGAGCAAGGCCGGATCAAGGCGGTCTGGATCATGGGTACCAACCCCATCGTGAGCCTGCCCGACAGCGACCAGGCGAAACGCGCGCTCGCCCGCTGCGATCTCGTGGTCTGCTCCGACATTGTGGAGCGCACGGACACCAATGCGTTTGCTCACGTACTTCTGCCCGCGCTCGGCTGGGGAGAGAAGGACGGCACCGTCACCAATTCCGAGCGCAGGATTTCTCGGCAGCGCGCATTTCTTCCCGCGCCGGGAGAAGCACGCGCGGACTGGAAAATCATTTGCGACGTGGCGCGGCGCATGGGCTATGCAGGTTTCGAGTTCGCGAACCAGCAGGAGATTTTCGATGAGCATGCGCGGCTGAGTGCATGGCGTAACGGGAGCAGCGCGGGACGTCAAGTTGCAGGCGTTGAAGACGCAAGCGTTGATGAAGGCGGCGTGCATCGCGCGTTCAATCTCGCGGGGCTAGTGGGTCTCGGCAGCGAGGGCTATGCCGGGTTGCAACCCGTGCAGTGGCCTATTCGCGCGGATAACCATCCTGCCGCGCCGGGCACCGTGCGTCTGTTCGACGATCGCCGCTTCAGCCACGCGGACGGCAAGGCGCGCTTCATTGCCACGCCGCCGCGCGCGCCGGCTAACGCGCCCGACGACGACTATCCGCTGACGCTGAACACGGGCCGCGTGCGCGACCAGTGGCACACCATGACCCGCACGGGCAAGTCGGAGAAACTCGCGGGTCATGTCACGGAGGCATTCGTCGACATGCATCCGCAGGACGCGCTGTTGTGCGGCGTGCGCGAAGGCGACCTTGCACGCGTATCGAGCCGCTGGGGTGCGATGGTGGCGCGCGTGCAATATGGCGGCGGCATGGCGCGCGGCAGCGTGTTCGTGCCGATTCACTGGAACGATCAGGTGGCTTCCGACGCGCGCGTGGGCGCCGTGGTCAATCCATCGGTCGATCCGTTATCCGGCGAGCCCGAGTTCAAACATACGCCGGTGCGGATCGACAAGTTTCATGTCGCGTGGCACGGCTTCTCGCTGAGCCGGCGCGCTCCGGCGCTCACCGGCATCACGTACTGGACCCGCATTCACGGCACGCAGTTCGTGCGCTATGAACTCGCGGGCCGCAATCCGCTCTCGGAGCAGGGCGATCGCGGGGCCTGGGCGCGGGCGCTGTTCGAAGTCGACGATGCACATGCCGACTGGCTCGAATACGAGGACCGCACCGCCGGTGTTTATCGCGCGGTTCATGTGGTTGACGACCGCATCGAGAACTGTGTTTTCCTGTCGGCGCGTCCCGACTTGCCGGCGCGCGAATGGCTTGCAAGCCTGTTTGCGAAGGACAAGCTCGACGAAGCCGACCGGATTGCCGTGCTAGCGGGCCAACCGATAGGCAAGGGCGCCGATACCGGGCCGACGGTCTGCTCGTGTTTCGGCGTGGGGCGCAATACGATCTGTACGGCGATTCGCGAGCAGGGCTTGAAGACCGCCGCGCAGATCACCGCGTGCCTGAAGGCTGGCGGCAACTGCGGGTCGTGTGTGCCGGAGTTGAAGAAGCTGCTGGTCGATACGGAACTGGCGCGCTTGAGTGCGGCTTAAATCGCCGTTGCGCGTGACGCGTGACGCGTGACTGGCCACACTGCGTCACGATGAGCTGGCCGCGAGTGCGATGCCTGATGAGGACTCTGTGCTGTGATGCTGAAAAAACTTCAAGCGATGCTTCGTGCAATCGAGCTGAACGGTGTATTCAACGACGACCATAACGCCGGCGTCGTTGTGTCTCCCGGTTCCAACGGCGAAGCTGCCGATGGTGGCGCAGCGCAGCGGCATGCGGCGAATCCGCGGCCGGCGCGCTTGCGTGGCCCATGGCGCGCCGAGCGGTCCCGGCGGCGCAGGACGATGCAAGCGACAACCCGTGCCGCTGCTGTCTTCAGGTGATCACGCCCAACTGCCAGGGCACGAACTCGCTTTGTCCGTAGCCGTTCACTTCGCTTTTTGAAGGCACACCCGACGCGCATTCGAGCATCTGCGCGAAAATAGCTTCCCCGAGTTCTTCGATCGAAGCGGACCCGTCTATCACGCCGCCGCAGTTAATGTCCATATCGTCTTCCTGCCGTTCCCACAGCGCGGTATTCGTCGCGAGCTTCAACGAAGGAGAGGGCGCGCAGCCGTAGGCCGAACCGCGCCCTGTCGTGAAGCAGATCAGGTTGGCACCCGCCGCGACCTGGCCCGTTGCGGACACCGGGTCGTAGCCGGGCGAATCCATGAAGACGAATCCCTTCGCGTCGATGCGCTCGGCGTACTGATACACGTCGACGAGATTTGTTGTACCGCCTTTGGCCACCGCGCCGAGCGACTTCTCGAGTATCGTCGTCAGGCCGCCGACCTTGTTTCCCGCGGAGGGATTGTTGTCGAGCGCCGCACCGTTTCTCGCGCAATACTCTTCCCACCACGCAATGCGTGCCAGCAGTTTTTCGCCGACCGCGCGACTGACGGCGCGCCGCGTGAGCAGATGTTCCGCGCCGTACACTTCCGGCGTCTCCGAGAGAATCGCCGTGCCGCCGTGCTGCACCAAAAGATCGACCGCTGCACCCAGCGCCGGATTGGCCGAGATGCCGGAATACCCGTCGGACCCGCCGCATTGCAGACCAACGATCAGGTGCGATGCCGGCAACGGCTCGCGCTTCACACGGTCAGCGTCGGCGAGCATCTCGTTGACCATCGCGATGCCGCGCTCGATTGTCTTCTTCGACCCGCCGGAATCCTGAATCGTAAAGCTGCGCAACTGTTCCGTGGCCTTCAATCCCGCAGACTCGAGCACGCCTGCAATCTGGTTCGTCTCGCAGCCAAGCCCGACGAACAGCACCGAGTGGAAGTTCGGATGAACCGCATATCCTGCAAGCGTGCGGCGCAGAACCGCAAGCCCCTCGCCGAGTGTATCGATGCCGCAGCCTAGCCCGTGCGTCAATGCGACGACGCCGTCGACATTCGGATAGTCGGCGAGCGCATGCGGATTCACGTCGCGCCGGAAGTGATCGGCGATGGCACGCGCGACGGTGGCCGAACAGTTCACACTCGTCAACACGCCGATGTAGTTGCGTGTTGCAACTCGTCCATCGGCGCGACGAATGCCCATGAAGGTCGCGGGCTCTGCGGCGTATTGCGTTGCATGCACCGCCACGCCGAACTCGTGAGCGCGCGAAAACTCGGCCATGCCGAGATTCTGAACGTGGACGTGCTGGCCGCGCTGGATCGGCTGCGTTGCTACTCCGATGATCTGGTTGTAGCGTTTGACCGGTTCGCCTGCAGCAATAGCGCGTGTCGCGATCTTGTGGCCGGGCGGAATCAGTCCGGCGATGACGAGATCTTCCGACGCGATGCGCGCGCCCGACATCAACTGCCGGGTTGCGATGACGACGTCGTCGTTTGCATGCAGGCGAATGACTGCAGGATCGGATTGCGTTGATTGACTGGACATGATGTTCATACCGTTGAATGAGCGTGGCTGCGTTCGGCGTCGTAAGCATCGCCTTCGACGGGCAACGGCTCGATTTTTTGCACAATGACGAGGTAGCTGAACGCGCCGAGTACGCAGAAGCCTCCCGCCACGCACAGTGGAATCGTGAACGAGCCGTGCGTCAACGAAACCATCAGGCCGGTGAACGTGGTGATCACGATGCCGGCGCAATTGGACGCGAAATTCTGGATGCCGCCGATAGAGGCGACGTGATCGGGTGTAGGAGCGACGTCGGCGGGCAGCGACCAGATGCTCGCAGCGGCAAAAGCGAGGCTTCCATAAGCAATGCCGAAGAAGGCGAGCATCAGGTAGATGTTCGTCGTGAACGCGCATAGCGTGATGACCGACGACAGCAGCATACCCGCGACCATGCAGGTCTTGCGGGCCTTGGTGAGGCTCCAGCCGCGGCGATACAGCGCGTCGGATACGAAGCCGCCGAGCCAGCCGCTAGGAATCGCCATCAACGCCGGAATCATGCCGAGCGTGCCGAGCGACTTCAGCGAAAAACCGCGCGTCTGGACGAGATAGCTGGGAAACCAGGTAATGAAGAAATAGATGACGAAGTTCAGGCAGAAGAAGCCGAGCATCATGCCCCACAGCGTGCGATGCCTGAAGAGCGAGAGCCACGGAACCTTCCGCCCGGGGATGGCGGTTTGCGGGACATCTCCATCGGACTCGCCGGTCAGATCGCCGCGCGAAGGATTCCGGTAGACCAGGAACCATCCGAGAACCCACACGAAGCCGACCACGCCCGTGATGACGAACGACGCTTCCCATCCAAGCCCACTGATGATGAGCGCCACCACCGGAATGGACAGTGCGGACCCGACCCGCGATCCGCTGTCGAAGATGCTTGTGGCAAGCGCGCGTTGTGCGGGCTTGAACCATTGACTCACGAGCTTCGCGCACGAAGGATAGGCGCCGGCTTCGCCGATGCCTAGCAGCAGACGGCAACCGAACATGGCGCCGACGCTGGTCGCTGCCGCGGTCAGCGCCGTGAACAGTGACCACCAGCCCACCGCGAGCGGCAATGCGATGCGCGCACCAATGCGATCGACGAACCAGCCGAACGGCATCTGCATCAACGCGTAGGTCCAGAAGAAGCCGCTCAGGATAAGACCCATTTGAGCGGGGCCGATATCCAGAGCCTTCTGGATGGCGGGCGCCGCCACGGCCATGTTCGCGCGGTCGATGTAGTTGATCGCGATCGCAAGAAAGCACAGCAGTATCACTATCCAACGCATGTTGCGCATATTGTCTCCTTTACTTATTCATGACGGCCTCTTGCCCGGAGCCGGGCCGCCTGTTTTGATCATGACCAGTGCCAACGATTATGAACGACTATGCACCGGCTAGTGCGGCCTTGAGATGCTTTTGCTCGACCCGCACGCCGAGTTCGCTGGCGAGTTCGACAACGGGTTTGAGCCGGCGCTGTTTCTTTTCCTGGTGATTGTTGGCGATATCGGCAAGCCGGTGCGCCAGAAACGGATTGCTGAAGCGGTCTCGCACATCGTCGAGATACTTCGTCGCAATCTCACTTTGGCCCAGTGCTTCGAACACGGGAAGCACCTCGTCGGTCCATGTCGATTCGAGCGTTGCGCGCCACGATTCGTTTCGCATGCCGTCGAGGACGGTAGTGGCCGGATCGCCATGCGAATCGAGCCAGCATTGCGCCAGCATCGTATGACCCAAGTTCAGCAGGAAAAGCTTCAGGCGTTCATAGTGCGCCAGATTGTCGGTCACCACGATGCTTTTATGACGGCAGGGCAAGACCATGCCTTCCTGCTGTTCGATCGCCCATAAAGCGTACGGCTCGGCCACGGCGCCGACGGGCTCGATGGCTTCGGAGACGATCCGGTCGACGAGCGAATTGACCCAGATGCAATCGTTCGTCAGATAGCGCAGAAAGTCAGCGTCCATCTGCCAGCCGCGCGCGACCGAAAGCACCAGATCTCGCAATACGTCGCCATTGCGCGAAACCAGTTCGCACGGCAGCAGCGTGATTGCCTTGCCGCCCGCGCGATAGCGTTCATGCAACAGAACGGCCAGCTTCGCCGCAAAGCCGCGTGGCGCTGTGCGGCCGTCAAGCACCGAGGCGGTGTCTTCAGCAAAGAGCGCATAGCCGTTGTCCGCGGTATTCGAAACGATAACTTTCACTTCGTCGCGAATGTATTCGAGCAACAGCGGCCAATCGTCGTCGGCATGCAGCGCTTGCGCAACGCTGTCGCACTCGATGGTCAGATCGACGGTTTCCTTGCGATGCAAGCCACGAATGCGGACAGGGTAGCGCGCGTTTGCGCGGATCGCGTCGATGCGCGCGCGACTTTGCGTGCTCGCAGTGGTCTGCACCATCGCGATCTTTCCGAGCGCGTCATCCGGATTGCGACGCGCGGCTTCGCAGACGAACAGATCGACGTGCGCCTGCAAGAATCGGCTGGTCCCGAATTGAAGGATTGGACAGGGCGTGTTGGTCATGCGCGGTTTCCGTTCGTTAGCATTCGACGATGGCTTTCACGACGCCTGCTGACGGATCGAGCAGCTTCGAGAAATCGGCGGGAAGCGACGACAACTGCAAGCGATGCGTGTTCAAAGCGGCGTCGGGGATTTTGCCCGCACGCATCGCATCGAGAACCGTGTCGAAGTCTTCGAGCGTCGCGTTGCGGCTTCCCAGCAGCGTTGCTTCGCGCTTATGGAACTCCGGATCGGAAAACGATATGACGTCCTTCACGACGGAAATCAGCACATATTTTCCGCCGTGCGCGATGAATTCGAAGCCGCGGCGCATGGCGTCCGGATTGCCGGTTGCATCGAATACCACATCGAAGAACTCGCCGTCCGTCAGCTCGCTCAGCGCTTCAATGTCGCCCTTACCGACGGTGACCGACGCTGCCACGCCTAGCTTCGCGGAACAGAACTTCAAGCGGTCGGCTCTCGAGTCGAGCGCGGTGACCGTTGCGCCACGAAGGCCCGCGAAGATCATTGCAGCCATGCCGATGGGCCCCGCGCCGACAACCAGCACGCGCTGACCGGCGCTCACGTCCGCGCGTCGGACAGCGTGCGCGCCAATGGCGAGGAATTCGACCATCGCGGCCTGATCGAGCGTAACGCCTTCCGCTTTGCGAACGAATTGAGCGGGTACGCTCAGATATTCGGTCATTGCGCCGTCACGATGCACGCCGAGTACTTTGATGTTCACGCAACAATTGGTTTTGCCGTTGCGGCAGGCAATACATGTGCCGCAGGACAGATAAGGCATGACATAGACCGCATCGCCGGCAGCGAGGCCGGACTCCGCGTCGGCTGCCTCGACAGTGGCCGACAGTTCGTGGCCCATTACGCGTGGGTATTCAAGGTACGGCTGATTGCCCGTGAAGATGTGCATGTCGGTCCCGCACACACCGACGCGCCTGACCCTCAGCAATACTTCGCCCGGCCCACGTTCGGGAATCGAGCGCGTTTCGGATCGAAGAGTGCCGGGCTTCTCGCAGACAACTGTAAGCATGACTAAATGACCTATGTGGGCTTTTTTATCGAAGAGTTGGAGCAGCACGGAAACATCGTGTGCAAGGGCGGGGATGGCTGCCCTGACAGCGGCGCCGTTGCCGCGTGATGTCATCGAAACCGGGACAGAAGCTGAACTAGCCTTGTATTCGCTGAACGTAGAATAACTTTCCCTGTCAGAATTGGTCAAGCCACTTTGACGATTTGCGGGTAAATACGGAGTTGACGGGTCGCAAATACGCACGGTCTCAAGCCAGCCCCGCGCTTTTCCCCGTGATTTCACCGTACTTGGTCAGGCCAGTTGGATATGTCAGGGATTCGGACCATGCAACTCAAATTGATACAGCCGCGTCGGCTCTATCACCTGATCGGGAATCAGATTCGTTGCGCTGCAGCGGAATGTTACAGGCAGATAAAGCTGTTATGCGGTGACTGTCCCGCAAGCTGATGTATGTCTTTTACGGGAATTCGCGACTCGCAAAAATTAGCGTCCCGCGGATTATCAATTGTTTGGACTAATTCGAACATGTCGGACATTTTGCCAGGTAATTAAGTGTCGATTTATTTTTGCTCTTTTAATTTGGTCGTTGACACGTAATTGACATCTGGCGAATTGCTGAGGATTATTCATGTCCACTCACTGCGGCGCACGCTCGGGTAGGCGTGCGGATGAATCCAAGACGCATCGGGCGTTTCATAAAGCCGCATATCATATGTTTATATAACGGCTATCGTCTGTACGCGTCGATGGTTTATTCGATTGATAGCCACCGTACCTTTCAGTTTAGAATGTTCACCCGACGCATCTCCGCTTCGCATTAGTGAAAATCCGAGATAAAAGTCGAAATTTACCGGAGTCGAACGGCACGCAGGTAATTCGTTCTTCCGTCTTTATTAATACAAAATTTGTGAGATACAACCCATGCTGAGTCCAAAAGAGTTCGCCACGCTGATGCTGGTCAAGGCCGCGCCCGACCAGATCGACATGTGTAGGCAAGAACTCGACACGCTGCTTGAACGTCAACTGGTCGCCCTCGAGGAACTCGCTTGCGGGCACCAGCGCCTGCACGTGACCGGCGCGGGCCATTCCATGCTCAACGCGGTGGCGCGAAAGCGCTGAGCGTGCAGCAGTCACGGCCAGAACTTTGTACTGAACGAAGGGCGGTAATGAACGAAGAACTGATTAGCATCGTCATGGGTGTAACGGTCCTCCTGATCGCGGTCGTCTTCACTGTAGGTCACTATCGGCGGGAACATCGCCGCAGCAAGCTGTTAAGCGAACTGCATCAGGTACCCGGGTGGTACTGGCAGCGCCATCAGCCGCGCAACTGACGTAACTGACACAACTGCTGCAACTGCTGCAGCTCAAGCAATTGACGCAACGCGTGCCTCCGTCGGCTGCTTCGCTCAGCCGGTGAGGGAATAACGCTATTTGCCGCAGGCGCTCGCGAGCCGATAATCGACGGTTTCGACCGTTCCACAGCTCGACATGCGCGACCGAATCGACGACGAGATTACCTTCCGCAAACTGGAAGTGCTGCTCGCATTCATGCAGACCGGCAGTCTCGCGAAGGCGGCCGAGGCGTTGAACGTAAGTACTGTCAGCGTGCATCGCGCGCTGCACTCGCTCGAACAGGGTGTGCGCTGCGCACTGTTTCGCCATGAAGGCCGCAATCTGAAATCCACCGATGCGGCGCAAATGCTCGCCGACGTCGCGCAAGAAGTCATCACGCTGATGTCCGACGGCATCCGGGCGACGCGCGAGGCCGCCGGGTATTCGTCGGATCGCCTGAAAATCGGCTCGCTGTATTCGCTGACTATCAGGACCGTGCCGGGCATCGTCGTCGACCTCAAGGTGCGGCGGCCGGCACTTCAGGTCGAACTGGTGCTCGGTCCGAATGCCGAACTGATCGAGAAGCTCAAGCAGGGTGCGATCGATGCGGCACTGATGGCGTTGCCCGATGCCGAGCCCGAGGTCGAATCGATCCCGCTTTTCGAAGACGATATTTTCTTCGCCGCGCCCGCGGATTCGCCGTATGCAAACCTCGATGCCGTCGATCTGCGCGACTGCCGCGACGAAACCTTCGTTTCGCTAGGCGAGGGCTTTGCGACCTATCACGGCTTCCAGGAAGCATTTCGCGTCGCCGAATTCACGCCCAACGTGACCATGCGAGTAGGCGACATCTATTCGCTGATGAACCTGGTAAGCGGAGGTGTCGGCTATACGCTGTTGCCCGGCCGCGTGCAAGGCGTATTCGGCGACAAGGTGCAGTTCATCCCGCTTAAACCGCAATACATGATGCGTCAGACGATCGGCGTCAGCTTCCTGCGGGCACGCGAGCGCGATCCGAATCTGCTCGCGCTCATGGCCGTGTGCCGTCTTCGAACAAGAAACGCCGGTTGAAGTTTTGGGCCGCGGCTTTGTCGTGCGCATAACAGTGAGTGCCCGTGTTCGTGGCCGCTTGCGATTGTCCCGCGAGGCGGTGCATGACGGCGCACAAGAGTCACCACGTCACCCGCGAAACCGCTGCGATCAAGTCAGCCGCCGACCAGAGCGCGCGTCGTGAAGAACAGCAGCGAGGGTCCGAGCAGGCAGCCCACGCCCGTATGAAACGTGGCGATCAGCGCGCCATAAGGAACGAGCCGCCGATCGGTGGCCGCCAGTCCCGCGCTCACGCCGCTCACCGTGCCCGCAAGGCCGCCGAAGATCATTGCGGAGCGGGGCGTCCTGAGTCCCATGAATCCGGCCGCGAGCGGCGTGCCGATCATGACGATGATCGCCTTGATGAGGCCCGTCGCGATGCTGAGCGCGATCACGTCCGAGCTTGCACCGATCGCCGCGCCCGTCACCGGTCCGACGATGTAGGTCACCGCACCCGCGCCGATGGTCGTCATGCTGACCGCATCGGTATAGCCGAACGCGTGTGCGACGCTTGCGCCCACAATGAACGGCAGCACCGTGCCGAGCAGCAGCGAGACGACGCCGATGAGCCCCGCCTTGCGCGCTTCGGTGGCCTGCACCTCGAAGGCCGTCGCGACGATCGCGAAGTCCCGCAGCATCGCGCCGCCCATCAGGCCCACGCCGGCGAAGAGCGGCAGGTCCGCCAGACCTTTCTGGCCCGCGGTGAAGACTCCGCCGAAGTAAGCGAGCACGAGTCCGATCACGATAGCGATCGCCGAGCCGTGCACGCGCCCGAACGTGAGCCTGCGCGAAATCACCGACGACACCCACATGATGAGCCCAACCAGCGCGAACGCCGTGACGAGGCCGTTGTGTATCAGTACTTTGTCGAGCATCTGGATCATGGCTGGCTCCTGCTTCAGATTTCTTCGGGTTGCGGGCTGCCGATGAACGACGTGCTGTCGCGACCGGTGCGTGAGAGCACAGCAATACAGATGGCGCACAAGGCTGCCGCGCCCAGCGCCGAAAGCAGCGCGACGGGGCCGCCTTTGAGCGCGGCTACGACGTTCTGGTTGGCCGCCATCGCGACGACGACGGGGATGTACATTGCGCCCCAGAAGCCAACGCCTGCTTCTGTTTCCTTGGGCAGCAAACCCTTGCCGTGCAGATAGAGCCGCAGGAAGATCAGTAGCAGCATCGCGATGCCGACCCCGCCAACGTTCGTCTTCACGCCGATGGCGACCCCGAGCAGGTCGCCGAGAAACAGACCGGCGAGGTGGCAGAAAGCAAGCAGCGCAGTTCCATAAATGATCATTCGTGTCTCCTGTCCCGTGTCTCATGCAAAAGCTGTCGGCTCGAGCTCGCCATGTGCTTGCTCTGACCTCATGCCAGGCGGTTGCTAATTCTTTTGATATGGCGCGAGTCTATGGGAGCGCGAGATGACCGTTCAATGACGTTTGCCAGGCGTTCGTTATCGTGAGGGTAACGATTCGAGGCATGCGATGCCGAGGCCCATGCGTGGCGGGGGCGGACGAGCCCGCTTCACGGTTTAGGGGTTTTCCCTCGCGCGGCGTGCAACGAGCAGATTCGCGGCTGTCGAGCCGCGATGACAGATGGGTTGCGCGTCTCGTGTTATCGCGCGTCGAACTTCGATGCGAGCCTCTGCTCCCGAAAAGCAGCGACCACGAAGTCGATAAACACACGCGTTTTTTCGGGGAGGAGTTTCTTGTTCGAATAGTAGATCGAAATCGGTCCGTGGTCCGCGTACCAGCCCGGTAGCAGGCGGACCAGCGCCCCGCTCGCGAGCCAGCGCGCCGCATGCGGCATCGGAAGAAATGCGACGCCGTGGCCTAGCATGGCCGCGTGAGCCATCGCCTCGGGGTCGTCGAAAATCATCCTCGGACGGCACTCGGCCTCGGCCTGCTCGCCGACCTGGTTACGCAGCGTCCATGAACGCAGACGTCCCGAGGTCGCCGAGCGCCGTACGATGCCGTCGAAGTCGGCCAGATCGCCGGGATGACGCGGCATTGCCCGTGTCGCCATGTACGAAGGGGATGCTGCCACGATGACGTGAGTCCGCGCGAGTTCGCGTGCGACGACTCCCGGCGTGAGTTCGATGCCGCCGCCGATCGCCGCGTCGAAACCGCCCGCGACCAGATCGACCGGGCGATTGTCGAAGTGCCAGTCGGGAATGATCGCCGGGTAGCGTTGAAGAAACTCGCCGAGCAACGGCAGCAGATACTCGCGACCGAATGCCAGCGCCATGCTGACCTTCAGCGCGCCGGACGGCTTGCCCTCATGCGTGGCTGCATTTGCAATGGCATCGCGAACCGCGGAGAACGGATCGGCCACGTCCCGCAGGAAACGTTCGCCGGCCGCCGTGAGCGTGAGGTTCCGCGTGGTGCGCTGAAAGAGACGCAGCCCGAGCGACGCCTCGAGGCGTGCGACGTTCTTGCTGACCGCTGCGGGCGTGAGGCCGAGTCGCCGGGCCGCCGCCGAAAAGCTGCCCGACTCCGCGCTAAGGACAAACGACTCGATTGAGTTCAACGCTTCCATCGCGATTTGATACCAATGGTTGAAAGACCAACTCTACATCAGACGCTACCGGTAACCAGGTGTCGAGCCCATACTTCATGCACTCAATTCAACAAGGAACGAAATCATGAACTCAACCCTCAACGGCAAAGTGGCGTTTGTGACCGGCGGCGGCCGCGGAATCGGAGCCGCCATCGTGCGACGGTTAGCGCGCGACGGTGCAGCTGTCGCGTTCACCTACAAAGGCTCGGCGGCGATTGCGAACGATCTCGCGGAAAGCATCACGGCTGAGGGCGGGCGTGCCATCGCGCTGCAGGCCGACGCAGGCGACCCAGCGGCACTGACGCGCGCCGTCGACGAAGCAGCGGCGGCGCTCGGCAAGATCGACATTCTGGTCAATAACGCCGGTGTGCTGTTGATGGGCCCGATCGACACCTTCTCGCTGGAAGACTTCGACAAGACGCTGGAAGTCAACGTGCGCGGGGTGTTCGTCGCCATCAAGGCGGTGCTTCCGCACATGGGGAATGGCGGGCGCATCGTCAACATCGGCAGTTGCAACGCGGAGCGTATGCCTTTTGCGGGCGGCGCTGCTTATGCGATGAGCAAGTCGGCGCTGCGAGGACTGGTTCAAGGCCTTGCACGCGACCTTGGCCCGCGCGGGATCACAGTCAACAACGTGCAGCCTGGCCCAACGGACACGGACATGAATCCGGAAAGCGGCGACTTTGCATCGGCATTGCATGGCCTCATGGCATTGCCACGTCATGCACATCCTGACGAGATCGCCGGCATGGTGGCTTATGTTGTTGGACCGGACGCCGGGTTCGTCACGGGTGCGAGCCTGACGATCGACGGTGGCTTCAACGCGTAGTCAGTTCACAAAGCGCCTGCGTGATCTTTTACGTTTCACCTCCTAGACTCGATTTTTGTCCGCAAGCGGTTGATGGCCGTGTGGAATCGTCTGCACATTTGCCGAACCGCCTGCGCCTGTTCGTCGACGAGAAAAGGAGATCCGATGGAATGCATCGAGATATACGTGGGCGCCGACGGACATTCGAACTTCAGGACTATCAAGGACTTCGAGACGAGTCCGGTGTTGTTCAAGGGCGTTGCCGTCTCGCTGTCTTCTCCGCTGCCATGCGAAAGCGTGCTCATGCATGAATTCGACGGCGATTACTTTCTCGGCTGGCACAACCCGCCATCACGGCAATATGTCGTGGTGCTCGAAGGGGAACTGGAAATCAGCGTGCAAGGGCGGGACACAGCGCAGCGTTTTGCAGCGGGTGCGGTTTTCATTGCGAACGATCTGCAGGGCACCGGCCACACGACGCGAGCAATCCGGCCAGGCCGTGCGTTAGTCGTCAACTTGCGGGGATAACGCGATGCAACTCGACCATGCTCTGGCGGTGGTGACGGGCGGCAGCAGCGGTATAGGCTTTGCAACCGCTGAACGGTTTATAGCCGAAGGCGCGCGCGTGGTGATCAGCGGGCGCAACGCGGAAAAACTCCAGCAGGCCGCGGACAAACTCGGCGAGAACGCGTTGCCGGTCATGGCGAATGCCGCGAACCCGGAAGACATGCAGCGGCTATATCAGACAGCGGTCGGCCGTTTCAAATGCAATGTCGATGTGGTGGTCGCGAACGCAGGCATCTCCCGGCAAACTCCGCTGCGCGAGACGACGCTAGAGCAATTTTCCGAACTGCTCGACATCAATGTCGGGGGCGTTTTCTCGACTGTTCGAGAGGCGTTGCCGTTTCTCGCCCGACCTGCGTCGATCGTCCTCGTGGCGTCGCTCGCGGCCAGTCAGGGCACGAAGAATTTTTCCGCATATTGCGCTTCGAAAGCGGCGGTGGTCTCGCTGGCAAAATGCTTTGCAGCCGATCTGGTCGAACTCGGTGTGCGGGTGAACAGCATTTCACCGGGAGTGGCCCATACGCCGATCTTCGATACGCTGGGCATATCCGACGCGCAACTGTTGGAATGGTCGAATGTAATTCCCATGAAGCGGCCGGCCGAACCCGCCGAGGTTGCTGCGGCAATCCTCTTTCTTGCGTCGAATGCATCCGGATACGTGACCGGCGCCGACCTCGCAGTCGACGGCGGCATGTCCGGCATCAGTCCGTTCTGAACGGGCATTGCTCCGTCTTTTCGCGGCAATGCATTACGACGCTAGAGATCAGCGCGCTAGTTCGCCGCCCATGAGACGAGCGTATCGCCAAAACCGCCGCGTGCGCGTACCGCCGTTCGCGCGCTCGTCACGACGCGCGGTGCTGCGCTCCATGCGATCTGTGCGCCCGTAGCGATCAGCCGATCGACAAGCCCCACGTCTTCGCTGCACGCACAGGGCGGGAAACCGCCCGCGCGAAGATAGGCCTGTGCACTGACGCCGAGATTGGCGCCATGCACATGCCGGTGGCCGTCCGCATCCATGTAGGTTGCGCGAAAGAAGTCGCGCACGCTCTGCGGATGCTCGCTCCAGTCGTCCACGGCGATCGAGCCGCAAACAGCGTCGGCGCCCAGCGCGAGCTGCGCGGCGAGCCAGCCCGGCGAGACGCGGCTGTCGGCGTCGGTGAAGGCCAGCCAGCGCGCCCCCTCGGCCAGCAGCAGATCGGCGCCGGCCGCGCGTGCTATGCCGACGTTGCGCGCGCTCACGCTCAGCGTCTGTGCGCCATGCGCATGTGCGATGACGCCGGTGCGGTCGTCGCACGCGTCGAGCACGACGACGATACGCACAGCTTCGCCGTCAAGCAGGGGATGGCACGACGCCTCGGCGAGCGCTATCAGGCAGGGCTTGAGCAGCGCCTCTTCGTTGTGTGCGGGAACGACGACACCAATCATAAAAGGCCCTCATGTTGCGCTACCGAGCGCGCATCGCGCGACCAGACATCGATGATGAAATCGGCTTCCTCGTGATGCACAAGCCGCGTCAAGCCACAACGCGTATCGAGTAGCGCATGCACCTTGGTAGTCTCCTGCAACGCCTCGGCGAAGGGCCAGCGCCAGTGACACGCGAGCAGTGTGCCGTCGGACGAGAGCGTGTCGGCGATCTGTGCGGCGAGCGTTTCCAGTTCGCTGTCGTCGAGGTAATAGGCCAGTTCGCTCACGACGATGAGGTCAAACGGTCCGCTTTGCGTCGGCCATTCTCGCGGCACCGAGCATTGCTCGACGCGCACGTGCGGCGCGTGCGCCACGCGCTCGCGTGCGGCACGCACCGCGCGCTCGTGCAGGTCGACGGCAAGTAGCGTGTCGCAACGCGTCGCAAGTTCGGCGGTCAATTCGCCGTTTGCGCATCCGGGCTCAAACGTATTGCGGTAACGTTCGCGTGGCAAAGCGGCGAGCGTGAGCGAGCGCTTGCGGCGTTCGTACCAGCCGTTGCGCAGGTTCCACGGGTCGTCGCTGTGTTTGTACAGGTCATCGAAATAGCGGTCGGCGTCGCGCGTCATAGCGTCCACGGGGAGTTCTCCGGTTCGCAGGTGTGCGTGCTGCCGCCACCTTCTTGAAGGAGCGTTTCGCCGAGCGCCGCCAGATCGCGCTCCGCGTGACTTTGTCGAATGAACACGGGCAGGTCGGCCATCGCGCGGGCGAAGCGGCCGTTGCGGCATAGCGGTCCCGCGCCGAGTGCGCGCGTGGTGTGACGCATCACGGCAGTCGCTGCGTCTTCGACGACCAGCCGCGCACGCAGTGCCTCGCGTTGCACGATGGCGTGAGGATGCGCGTCGATATGCGCGGCCGTCTCCCGCAGCACCGAGGCCGCGCCTGCCAGCGCGCAATCGACCGCTCCCAGATGTGCGAGGCGGTGCGGGTCTGCGTGCTGACGGCAGGCGTCACGCAGCACTTCGCCGATGCGCGCCGCGGCTCCGTACCAGCACGCCGCGATGCCGGCGCCGCCATGCCAGAAGCCGGGCCGATTCACATAGGCATGGGCGTCGCCAACGAGCGTCGCGCGCGTGCCGCGAAAAGTCACGTCTGCGCTTGCCGTGGCCTGCATACCGACGGCCTGCCAGTTCGAGGCATCGATCGAAACGGAAGGGTGATTCATGGCGACGGCAGCGAGCACTGGCTGATCGTCGAGCCACGCGGTCACGAGTGCATGGCTGAGAACGCCTGCTCCCGAACACCACGCTTTGGTACCGTCAAGGACCACGTCGGCACCATTGCTTCCGATTGTTTCTCGCGTTGCACGGACGCGCGCGTTGGGTGATTCGGCCGCCCAGACGCCCCATTTGCTCCCACTCGGCGGCGTGGGGCCATGGAGTTCCGCGAGGATCGCCAGGGCGTCGGTGTGGCCCTCGTACAGTTTGACGAGCCCCAGATCGTGCGCCGCGACATCGGCGAGAACACGCCAACGCGAAAGAGTCTCGCCCTGACCGGGCAGCGGCATGCGGGGCGCGCGATCGAACTCGTGTTCGATGAGGTCCGCCAATACAGCGCCGAGGGCGAGCGGATCGTCGGCAGCGAAACGCGTCTTGCCGAGGAATATTGCTACCGGGTGCGCTGGGTGAGATGTCTGCATCGGCTCCGTGAACTCCGCAAATTATCGTTTTTCGATGGACTGCCGGGTCGTGCAATTTCAGAACGACACAAGCCGCACGCCTTCACTTCAGCATCAGTCCCGCGGCGAGGCGGGCGGTGCGGGAGGGCGACTAGTGGGACGTCGAGGGTTTTGAAGGCGTAGCAAGCCGCATGCCGCGGCTATTTCGAAAGCGCTGGCCGATCAGAGGGAGCTGTGGATCAGAACAAAACGATGGCGATACAAACCGGTGCGCGGCACCCGGGCTTCAAACCATGCCGCTAAGCGTGCCTTCGGACCGGTTGGACAGAATGTATTCGAGTTTGTCCAGCGAAAGTGGCTTCGTCAGATGGAAGTCGAAACCAGCGGCAAGCGCTCGCGACTTGTCTGATTCCGCTGCGTAGCCGGTGAGTGCCACCAGCACGATGCCGTTAAGTTCTGGATTCAACCGGACGAGGCGTGCGACCTCGAATCCGTCCATCACCGGCATTCCGATATCGATCAGTGCGATGTCCGGGCGGCGCTCTGACATCAGCTTGATTGCGTCGGTGCCATTGTCCGACGTGGTGACTTCATGACCTTCCACTTCGAGCAGAAGCCCGAGTGCCTCCAACGCGTCGCGATTGTCGTCGACGACCATCAGGCGCGCCCGTTTCGTCTCCGCACGCGCTTGCACCTGCTGAGCGATGTGCGTATCAGCGACCGGCCTCAGTATCGGTAGTCGTAGGCGTACCGTCGTACCGCTTCCTGGACCGTCGCTGCGCAACAAGATTTCGCCGTCATGGAGTTCCACCATGCGTTTGGCAACGGCGAGTCCGATGCCGAGGCCGCCGTCTGCCCGCGCTGCGCCTCTCGCTCCTTGAGCAAACAGTTCGAATATCTGTTGCTGAGCGACGCTTTCGATACCGATGCCATTGTCCTGAATCTCGACGAGTACCGAGTCAGAGACGCCGTCAGAGGAATTCGAAGGCTCGATGCTCACGCTCATCCGGATATCGCCGCCGACTGCGGTGTACTTTGCGGCGTTCGACAGCAGATTGCCGAGAGCCTGACTCAGCCGCACATGATCGGCACGGACAGGCAACTGCTCGTCGAGGCCGGTGACCGTCAGCTTGTGCTTGCGCGCTTCAATGTGATGCCTGATTGCCGACAGCGCATCGAACGCAATGTCGTTAAACGATGTGTCGCTGAGCTTGATGGTGAGCTTTCCGTGCTGCAGGCGCGCGGCGTCTAGCAGGTCGTCTACGAGAGTGCGCAGATGACGCATCTGCCTGTGTGCGATATCCAGCACGCGGGCCGCTCGCTGATTGTCGGCGCACAGATGCCTGGCCGCGCCAATTGCACTGTCGATCGGCGCCATCGGATTTCGCAGTTCGTGCCCGAGCATCGCGATGAATTCGTTTTGCCTGCGCTCGCTTTCCTCGCTGATGTCGCGTGCATCAACGATTGTCAGCGAAGAGCCCGCGAAGACGGCAAGATTCGATAACAGCCGGGCGTCTTCGAGGTCGAATCTGCGGTCGTCACGGTGGGACATGACCCATATCGCACCGAGGTCCTTGCCTCCTACATTGATAGGAACAACGACACCTTCCGGGACGCTTATGCCAGGGAATGACAAACACGGGAACTGCGTCTGTGGCTCGACAAACAACTGGGCGGTGCCGGCCCGCAAAGTTACTCCGCAGGGGCAGTCTTCCCATGCGGTCGTTTTTCCCTGAAGGCCCGCGCAGAGTCCTGATACGGCGAGCCAGCGGAACACCTGCTCGCCTTGTTGCTGCTCGATGAGGCTGATGCCTGCGCTGCCCGCCGAGCACAGCAATAGCGCGGTGTCTGCAATTGCCTGGAGAAGTTCTTCGCGCGAGCCAGCCTGGGCCCGGGCTAGAGCGACGAGGGCCTGATTTTCGGCTGCGTAATCGGGTGCCCGGGCAGGCCGTCGGGCAAGCTCGCCAGTGTAACCAGGCATGCTGCTATCCAAAGATGATGGGGACCGGAGAGTGCCACAAAGCAAGGCTCGTTGCATATGTGCGAGCGGTTGACGCAGGCACACCTCTCACTCCAAGGGTCCATTTAACAATACGGGACGAAGCACGCCAAGTCAACGACGCCGGCTCCTCCCGGGTGGCGCGGCAGGCCCGCGCCCAGAGTTTCCAACCGCAACGGCGATGGGCTTTCGCGGCACGGCAAACCGATCGGCGACGATGCGACATGATACTGGGTCGAGGCGGTCAAGGACCGATTCTTCGCCGCCCCAGACGATGTGCAGGTGCGAGCGGCGGGACCGGAAGGGGGCATACGCAACCTGCGCCGTAGTCACGAAGCGCGCGGCGCACGCGGCACATCCATAGACCACTTATCGACCACTTCCCAGATAAATAACCGTATATACTGTTTATACCGTTACTCTTAAAAAAGGATCAGCCATGGCCGCACCGACTCTACGACAGCCAACAAAAAAGGCGTTTCATTTCCCCAAGAATTCGAAAGGTCAGCAAAGCGATAACGCATCGCAGGCCGTACCTGCCGAGCAGCCTGCAACCAACAATCCTGTTCCGACGAAAACGGCACCGAAAGCAAAGCGCGCCGCTGCTTCGAAGCAGGAAGAAGTAAAGGCGCAGACTGAACAGAAGCCCCGTCGTGCCAGAAAGGAAAAGGTGGTGCGGGACAGCTTTACGATGCCGAAATCCGACTACGAAAAGATTGCGGCCCTGAAGCAGAAATGTCTGGACGCGGGCGTATCCGTCAAAAAGAGCGAGCTGTTGCGGGCGGGGCTACTCATGCTCGAGGCCGCGGCGTTGAAACGTCTTCTGGCGGCCGTGACCGCGGTAGAAGCGGTGAAGACGGGGCGCCCCGCGAAAGGATGAAAGCAGGCGGTCGCGGCGCTCCGCTCGCGCGCCTTCTGACTTGTTGGCAGCGCGCAAGGGACTGAGACGTGTTCCTTGCGCCACCCACACGATGTTCCTGTAAATCAAGGGTCGATTAAATCATCTGCGGTCCGCCGCGACCTGGAAATCCCGCGTTGCGACCTCGCCAGCGATGCTTTCGCGAAGTTGTCACATGGGTCATCCAACCTGAATGCGAACGTGCGAAGTGGACAGTTTCTCGTCCCACGACGCGCATCCTAACCGGCCGCTCCTGGTCGAACTCGCGAAGGTGATGAGATGAGCCCACTGTCCACGCAGCAGAATTTCCAGAGCCTCTCACTGAAGGACTTGCTCGAAGCCAGAGAGCTTTACCACTGGCATCTGTCGAACAAGGCGAACGTCGTAGGCACTGCTGTGGGTCTCTACCTGATCCGGAAAGACGACCCCTGGCCCGGGGACAATGCCGATTCCGACAGAAGCCGTTCGCCGCTCGAGAAAGGCATTCGCACGTTCGACAATTCGGAAGTGCGTCCGTATTCGTGGCCTGCAGTCATCGTGCTCGTGCGCAACTGGGTAGATGCGACGGAATTCGGATTTGGCAAGGTCGACCCGGACCACATGGTGCCGCGTACGCTTTATATGCCCGACGGCCGCGCAGTTCCGGTTTGCGTCGTGGCAGTGCAGGAGACCGAGCCGTCAACAAACGCTCCGACCGATACCCGCTGGCCCTCGACCTATATTGGCGGCGGATGTCCGCTGCTTGCGCAGGCGCAGGGTGTCGAACGCACCGCGAGCGTGGGATGTCTCGTGACCGACGGCCATACAACCTATGCGCTCACGAATCGGCACGTGTGCGGCGAGCCTGGAAGTCCCGTCAAAGCGCGTCTGCGTGGTGCAGTTGCCGAAATCGGCATCGCCTCTGAGCGGCAACTGACGCGCGAACCGTTCACCTCTGTGTTCCCGGAGTTTCCTGGCAGTCGCAGTTATTTGACGCTAGACATTGGCCTCGTCGAAGTCCACGACGTCAACGACTGGTCGAGCCAGCCCTTCGGCATCGAAGGGACGCCTGAGGAAATCGCTGACCTGAATGAACTGAGCCTGAGCCTTCGACTTGTCGATCGGCCCGTGACTGCGTTCGGTAGCGCTTCGGGACTGCTCGACGGAACCATCAAGGCACTTTTCTACCGCCACAAATCGTTGGCGGGCTATGACTATGTTTCGCAGTTTCTCATCGCGCCGACATCGGGATCGACGCAAACACAGGCCGGCGATTCCGGCACGGTGTGGTACCTGAAGTCTGGAGACAAGGAAAAGCCCAAGCTGCATCCGTTGGCGGTGGAGTGGGGCGGCCAGACGTTACTTGAGGGCGACATGCGTCTGAACTATGCGCTGGCTACCGGGCTCAGCACTGCATGTCAGTTGCTCGACGTCGACCTGGTTCGCGACCACAATCAAGGCGCTAACCCGTACTGGGGACAAACGGGTCATTACAGCATCGCGACCGCTGCAATCGAATCGGTAGCGAACGGTCCATTGCGGGAGTTCATGAAGGCGAATATCGAGCGCATCAGTTTTCGTCCTGATGAGCTGACGCCGCAGCAGATCCACGCGAAACTCGCCAACGGCGAATTCGTTGAACTTGCCGATGTGCCCGACCTCGTGTGGAAGAAAACGCCAGCGCGTGTGCCTGGCGGACGGGACTACGCGCAGAACGCCGGGCCCGAACATCCGACCCATTATGCCGATATCGACGAGCCCAATGCCAACGGCAAGACCTTGCGCGACGTCACGTTGAGCAGCATCGACAACATGAGTGTTTCTGTGTGGCTGAAGTGGTATGCAGACGAAGGCCAGGCGGACAGTCGCTCAGAGGGACTGCTGCCGTTCCGCGTGTGGCAGATCTTTGACGAGATGGTTCGGCAGTTGAAGGCCCGAGACGATACGCGATTCCTGTGCGCCGCAGGCGTGTTGGCTCACTACGTTGGCGATGCGTGCCAGCCGCTTCACGGGTCCTATCATGCCGACGGATACCGCGATGCCCCGGGCGCAACCAGCAAAACGTGGCCGGGCAAGGGAGTCCATTCGACGTACGAAGACAAGATGGTGGACCGGCACTCGACTGAGTTGCTGCCCAAGATTGCTCCGCAAGCGAAACGCTTCGAAGGTACGATCCCCGCCATTTCTAACGGACGCGATGCCGCTTTCGCCACCGTAACGCTGATGGCGCAGGCGGCGGACATTCTCCCTCCCAGCAAGCTGATCGACGAATATATTCGCCTCGGTGGCGGCAGTTCCGCGAAGGTAGTCGATGGTCTCTGGAATGCTTTTGGAGACGATACGGCGAGGCTGATGGGCGCAGGAGCGCGATATCTTGCGGCCATCTGGGAAGCAGCATTCGCGAAGGCTGACACGTCGCTGCCATCAGGCGCACGGGTAATACCAGAAGCGGAATTGGCGAAGGTTTATCAGAACAAGGAGTTTGTGCCTTCTGTGACGCTGGACAATATTGCCCCGTTGCTCGAATGACGCCAGGTTGTTAGCTCGCCGCACGGCGGCGCTAACCACACACAACGAACACACAACGGGCCAGTACACCATAGCGCCTTGCGAGGCGAGTGTGGTGTGCTGGCCCGAGCATTTAACCAAGCAGTTTTGACGCCGCTTTAATCTGGCGCTGCTGTTCTTTCTTCAATGCACGAAAGACTGACGTTGCATCGACATCTGCAGGCAACGAAGAACGATTCGCGTCGAGCAGATCACGGCTCGCAACGGCGTCGTTTAGTGCGCCGAAATGCTTCTGTAGCCGCTTGAGTCCCTTCAGTCCGTTGCGCTGTTTTTTTCCCAGCAACGGCTCGAAGAACTCGATGAGATAGCGCACCTTCTTTCCAGCTTTGCGCACGTCGTGATACGAGCTTCTCGGCATCTGCATCGTCCCGCAGAGCCGACACCTGTCCGATGGCCTCGGTGACCAACGGGCTGGCATAGATCGCGAAGCTGGATTCCGCCAGCGCGTCACGGTCGGGTAAGGGTTTGCTGCCGTCCGAAGTCATGATGGTTCCTCATATTGCGCGATGCACCAGTATGGGCAAAAACCATTCCTCCTGGCTTCATGACCCGCGCGTGACGCTGCGCGCTATCGAAGGGCGGGCGAACGCCGTCTTTATTAGAGAAAATCGTCGCCGGCCGGTTTATGAAGGTTTTGTGAAGGCAATGTCGCGCTCCGCTTTGTACAAAGTTTGCCTGCGGTGACGCCGGATTTGCATCCCTTATGGTGCTTGGGTTATGCGGCAATAAGCCCATGTTTCAGACCGGCGCCGCTACATAGGCGCCGGTGCGGTCGCTGGAGTCGAGCGCGCATAGCGGTGCTGCGTTGCACAAAAATTGCTAGCGTTGTGGAGTGGAACACCGCCCCCGGCGGCGTTCGCCACGACTCTCCAACGGGGTACAAGATGCACGACGCCGAAGCTGCAACAACCTTACTAAATAGATGCCGATTAGCGAAGGACGAACTCGACGGAGAGCCATCGGCTCTCGATATGCTGCGAGAAGGAGGGCTCCCGTTCAAGCACTTTCGCGGCGTCTGTCGCAATGCATCGGAACCGGTTGGCGATTGCATGGAGATAGAATGCCTCGAGTTTTGCGACGGCTCCCACGCACTGCGTCTGGTGCGGCCCGGCTCAAGACTCGACTCGGCATTATGGACTGCCGTTGCTCCCCAACAGTGCAACGTTGCGACGACTCGATCGAAACCCGCGAAAGAAGAACAGGATGCTCAAACGCAGTGAATGTTCTTTTACCGAGCAGCATGAGCCGGACGACGGTTTGCCGGTTTCGGTGCAGAGCATGGATGGAGCCAACTTTCCAATCAGCACCGTCACGATCTAAAGTGAGACGCGCCAAAGTGGCTACGCGCTGCGATGCAGTCAAGGCCAGCATCGCGAATCGATAGCTGTCCATCGCACCACAATAGGGTACTCGGCGCGCTGCGATGCGCGCGCGTAAGTCAGCCGTGCAGCGATGAACGTGTCGATGGTATCGAGCAACACTTCAATCGGGGCCGGCTTCCGGAGGAACGCATTCCAGGAGCGCATTCCTTCTTCTTCAGGTTCCGGCATAGCCGACAGCAACACGACCGGTATGTCGGAAAATACGGGCCGGCACTTGAGACGCTGGCAAAGCTCTCTGCCGCTCATCTCAGGCATCTCCAGATCGGTGAGAACGAGTTCCGGAAAGTCGGCTTGTGCCTTGCGCAGCGCATCCCATCCGTTCCCGGCTAGCACGACCCGGTGGCCGCGACTTTCCAGCGCCAGTTGCAGCGCCCATCTGTTTTCAAGGTCATCGTCGACGAGCAGTACGGTGGACATCACGCGATAGTGGTAGAGAGAACTCCACCAACTTTCGCAAGCGGCGTACCTGCCGAGCGCTAAGCGCCTGTCCGCCTCCGGTTCCGTCGAACCCCTAAACGGTCCTTCCAGATGGGTGTTGCAGCGTACATTCAGGGCGATTGCTGCCCTGTGTCGCAATGTCCCAGTGTCAGGTCCACGGAACATGGGTTCCATCGAGGTCGCGGTCTAACCGGTAAGCAGCACTGATCAGGGCGAGGTGAGTCAGCGCTTGCGGAAAGTTGCCGAGGGATTCTCCCGTCGTGGCAACTTCCTCTGAAAACAGACCGACGTGGTTCGCGTAAGCCAGCATCTTTTCGAATACGAGGCGGGCCTCGTCGACTCTCCCGGAGCGCGCGAGGGCCTCGGCATACCAGAAAGAGCACGCGCTGAATCCGCCTTCCATACCGGGCAGGCCGTCGAGCGTCGAACCGCGCGTGTAGCGGAATATCAGCGGGTCAACCTTCAGTTCTGCGCCGATCGCGTCAAGCGTTCCGATCCAGCGAGGGTCCTGCGGACCGATGAACCGTACCAGTGGCATCATCAGCACGGAGGCGTCGAGCGTGGTCGAGCCCGGAGTCTGGACGAAGCTGTTGCGCTCCGGGTTCCAGAAATTCTCGTGGATGTCGCGATATATCTCGTCCCTTGCGGCGAACCAGTCGCTAAACGGTGCCGGCAAAGAACGCTTCTCAGCAAGCCGCAGAGCGCGGTCAATGGTCACCCAGCACATGAGGCGAGAATGCAGCAGCGGGCGGGTACCATTGCGCAACTCCCAGATTCCGCTATCCGCCTCCTGCCAGTGCGCGACCACGTACTGAACAGTTCGCGCTACATGGCGCCAGCCTTCGTACGAAATGCTGACGCCATATTTGTTGTACAGGTACACGGCATCGAGGAGCGCCCCATAGACATCCAGTTGCTTCTGGTCCCGTGCCGCGTTGCCTATCAGGAAGCTGCCGGTTGAGCCGCCAAACGGTTCGAGGGCTTCTTCTTCTGGCACAGGCCGACCGTCGACGGCATACATAACCTGGAGCGAGCCGTCCGAAGCGCAGTCCCGATTCCGGTCCGCAATCCATTGCATGAAATGCTCCGCTTCCTGCGTGTAGCCGAGCCGCAGTAGCGCATAGACGGAAAACGCGGCATCGCGTATCCATGTGAAGCGGTAGTCCCATCTACGTGAGCCGTCCTGCGATTCAGCAAGTCCGAAGGTGGGCGCCGCGATAATCGCGCCGTGCTCACTCGAACTGAGTAGCTTGAGGGTAAGCGCCGAGCGAAGAACCATCTCCCGGTACCGGCCGCGGTAAGACGACTGGGAAGACCAGCGCTTCCAGAAGTCGGTGGTATCGCTGAGCAGCGCCTCACCATCAATCCTCTGTTCCGCGAGCTCGGCCTCGGCGCCGAGCACGATGCAAAGCGTGTCGCCTTCGCTAAGCTTCACTGTGGCTTGAACCGTGCCGCGGTCGCATGCAAGTGATGTTGACGCATGAAGGAGAAGAGGTGCGGCACCGTCATCGGGCGCGAACCGGAAGCCCCCCGTTGTCTGCTCGACAGTGTGGCCGGCGCGCCCGTAATTGAAGCGCGGTGTGCAGGAGATTGAAAGGTGCATCGAGCCAAACAGAACCTTGACCGCCCGTATCACGCAGTTTGCAGTCGACTGTGAGAGTTTGCCCTTGGAGTCATTGACGACCGGCATGAAATCGACAAGCTCGCAAACGCCATCGCCTGTCATGAAGCGGGTCAGGAGGACGTTGGTCTCCGGCAAATACATCTGCTTCGAGGTGAAATCGGCAGAGCATGGAGTGATTGAAAACTGGCCACCTTCTTTGTCCAGCAACGCGGCGAAGATGGTGGGCGAATCCATGCGCGGATAACACATGAAATCAATGGACCCATGGGTGGAAACGAGCGCCGTCGTCTTCATGTTGCCGATAAGGCCACGGCAATCAGTCGCGAGGACTGGCCGTTGACACTCTGTGCGTTGCGAGCCCATTAGCTCTCCCTCAAGCGGAAGCCCCGTGACTGGACGAGCTTCGGCATTCGTTTGATGAGCGCTGGATGCAGCACTTTCTGTTCCATGTCAGAACCGATGACTCGATTCTGGCGCTTTTGCAAGCCAGCGGCGGTAGAGGAAAGGCTGCGATAGCAGAGGCTGTAGCCCGCGTGAGCCGATGAACGGACGACCGAACGCGGCTCGCGAAGGGCACTTTCATCGCCCGCGACGAGCCTGATCCAGGCCAGGAGCCGGCTCCGGCGCCCCGGACGCATCGGCGAGCGTCCGGTCTGCACCGAACTCACTCGGCGACATTCCCAGTTCTCGCCGGAACATGTCGCTGAAGCTGCTTGGCTGATATCCAAGCGCCCGAGCGATGGTACTGACCGACTGACCTTCGGCGAGCCTGGAAACCGCAATCGCAAGTTGTACCTGCCGCCTCCATTCAGCGAAGCCGATGCCTAGCGAGCGGGAAAACAGTCGCGCCAAGGTGCGCACGCTCGCGCCCACGGACGCCGCATGTTGCTCGAAGCTGATGTCGACCGACGGATTTTCTATGACCGCTCGACAAAGGACTTCGAGCCGACGGTCGGTGCCATCCGGCAATGGGATTCGTAGCGAGTAGCGATTCGCGTGTGCGAGTTCCAGCGCGGCGAACCGGTATGCGAGGTCCAGGTATTCGTCGTCTCGCTCCGCTTCGCGCTCTGCAATGGTCGTGATGAGCTCGCGTAAAAGGCCATTGATTTCGAACACGTCCGGGCGTTTGGTTAAATGCTTGACGTCGCGTTTTCTCAGATAGAGATTTCGCATCTCGACTGCACTCATCATTCGAATCGAATGTACGGTACCAGGAGGCAGCCAGACCGCCCGCTGAGGCGGGACCACCAACGCCTGGCGTCCGACCTCGACCCACATGACGCCCGCCACCGCATAGAGAACTTGCGCCCAGTCATGTGAATGCGGCTCGATGTGCAGTCCACGAGGGTACGTCCGGGCCAAGGACTTTCCGGGCTCCGTGCTATCCGACAGGTCGGGGGGAACTGCTTTGGACATGGCATCGATTCGTGTGTTGTTGCGCGAAAGGGTAGAGCCAGACAGTCGGTAAATCAATCGGACGCTCCTTTGCATTTGTCCGAAACACAGAAGTCATTGTCGCAACGCCCGCCGCATCGCGCACTACACTTTGACTCGTGAACGCATGCACTGACTCCAGTGCAGCCAGAACCGTCAAAGGACCAGGCCATGAAAGCAATTCAATTCCGCTCGTTCGGTGACCCGGGCGTACTCGAGTATCTCGATCTGGAGACCCCGCATGCCGATGCAGAGCAGGCGGTGGTTCAGGTCAAGGCGGCCTCGGTCAATCCCAGTGACGTCAAGAATCTTTCGGGTCACTTCTCGCACACCGTACCGCCGCGAATTCCTGGCCGCGATTTCAGCGGCGTTGTCGTCGAAGGTCCTGCCGAATGGATCGGAGCAGAAGTTTGGGGCACGGGAGGCGACATTGGTTTCACGCGCGACGGGACTCACGCTGAATTTCTGCGAATTCCCGTGAAAGCGCTGTCGCGCAAGCCGGCCAATCTTTCACACGCCGAAGCCGCTTCCATTGGCGTCAATTTCGTCGTTGCATGGCTCGGCGCAGTCGAGTACGGACGACTTTCCGCGGGCGAAACCATCGCTGTGATTGGTGCGTCGGGAGGCGTTGGCGGTGCTGTGACGCAAATTGCAAAAGCACGCGGCGCGCGAGTGATAGCAGTGGATCGTCATGAACCGCTTCCAGATTCACCTGCCGGTCGCCTCATCGACCATTACGTGCCTATATCCGACGATGCAGCACTGCGTGTACGCGAGCTGGCAAACGGTGGTGTCGACCTCGTCTACGATGCGGTAGGAGGCGTGACGTTCGAGCTTGCGCTTTCGCTTGCGAAGCGGCGCGGGCGCGTGATTGAAATCAGTGCCACGGGCAAGCGGCGCGTCGAATTCGATCTGATCGACTTTTATCACAACGAGACACAGCTATACGGGGCAGACAGCGCGAAGCTTGGCGTTGCCGACTCTGCACCCTTCATGGATGCGTTGAGAGCCGAATTCGAGAAAGGAAGCTTCGAGCCGCCGGTGATTGCGCAACGATACGCGCTGGAAAATGCAAAGGCTGCGTACGAGGCGGTCCAGGCTGGGACCCGTGGGCGTGTTGTGCTCGAAATGTGAGCGTTGTTTCCCTGCTCGGAACTGGAAAATTTCATGAAACCTTACCTCGTGTCGCTCGCTGCCGGAGTGTTGGTTGGGCTCGTCTATAGCGTTATCAATGTGAAGTCGCCGGCGCCGCCGACGATCGCGCTTGTGGGTCTGCTCGGCATGCTGGCAGGGGAGAGCGTGCTTCCCTTCATACGTCACGTGCTTGCGCATGGAATCGGCTAGGTCGCGAACGCAGCTTCAAGCGTGACAGGCAGGATATTGAAGGCGGGCGGCGAGCTTATCGCCGTCCGCATAAGTGCCGCAAGCAAGTCATATGCGACCGGCAATGCCGCGCTGACGGCGCACGCTCAGACGGACCTCCACTGTCCCTCCCAGAACCGCGCGCGTATTTCCCGTTTGAGTATCTTGCCCACCGCACTACGCGGCAGGTCCGTCCAGAACTCCACCGATTTGGGCGCCTTGACGCTCCCCAGCGCCTGCTTGCATAGATCGATCAGGTGCGCCTCCGAGATTTCCTGGCCCGCCTTGAGTTGCACGATCGCCTTCACGGCCTCGCCCCACTTTTCGTCCGGCACGCCAACCACCGCACAATCCAATACGGCCGGATGCGCGTTGATCGCAGCCTCGACTTCGGCGGGAAAGATGTTGAAGCCACCGCTGACAATCATGTCCTTCATGCGGTCCACGATGGTAATGAACCCCCGCGCATCCCGTATGCCGATGTCGGTCGTGTGATGCCATCCGCGGGCCGAGACCGCGCTCGAATCCTCGGGTTTTTTGTAGTAGCCGGCCATCACCATGGCCGAGCGCACCACAATCTCTCCGCGTACACCGGGGCCGACAAGGGCGCCATCGTCGCCCATGATCTCGACACGCGCAAACGGTACGGCACGCCCGGCCGAGCGCAGGGCGTCCTCGTCGAACTCGCCCGATTCCAGCAGGTAGTCCGCAGGTTGTTTGGCAACGACGGGGAACAGGCATTCGCTCTGCCCGTAAACCTCGTAGATGACCGGGCCAATGCGACGTACAGCTTCCTTCAGCTTCTCCGGCGCAATCGGGGCGGCACCTACGGCAATGCATCGCAGAGACGACGTGTCCGCGTGGTCCAACGCCGGAGAACTCAGCAACGCATAGACAATCGTCGGCGGCAGGAATAAGTGCGTGATGCGCTCGCGGGCGATGGTATCGAGTACGTTGTAGGCATCGAAGCTCGGTAACACCACCGTCGCGCCGCCACGAACCGCCGCAGCGAGCGTCACGAAGCAGGCCGCGTGGGTGAGGGGAGCGACGGCCAGCACGCGGGTCTCGTGGTCCATGTCGAGTGCGGAAAACACCGAGATCAGACTCATCTCGACCGCCCGGTTGGTCAGCAGCGCACCCTTCGACGGACCTGTGGTGCCCCCGGTGGGCTGGAGCACCGCGAGGCGGTCCTCGTCCACCTCGCTTTCCGGCAAGGTCACGTTCTGATGCGACGAAATCCATTCGGCGAAATTCGCCCCATGCTCTGAAGCGCGGTCGAGACAAATGAATGTCTTCGTGCGCGGCAGACCAGTTTTCATCGCCGGAACAAACGCCTCGTAGCTGCTGTGGAAGAAAACGAGATCGCAGTCCGCATAGTCGAGAACGGCAATATTGGTTTCAACCGCATTGCGCGTATGGATCGAAACCCAAACCATGCTTGCCCGGTTTATCGCAATCTGCAGCAGGCTGATGCGGTAATCGTTTGGCGAGTAGATGGCGATGTGGGCGCCGAGCCCCAGCGAATCGTCGGTACGCAGTGCATGAGCCACGGCATAGACGAGCTTCTGCGCTTCGGCGAAGTTGATACGGATCGTGCCGTCGCCGTCCACAAAAGCCTCCCGGTTCGGGTAGCGCGATGCGGCGGCGTCGAAATAGTCGGACAGTTGCATCCTTGTCTCCTCTGGTTGGCGAGTTCAGCGCGTACCGCAGTCGATGTCTAGTGTTTGCGCGTTCAGATACGCGTTCTCGATCACGTGACGGACCAAACCAGCGAACTCCTCCGCCTTACCCATGCGTCGCGGGAACAGCATTTTGTCGATGAGACCGTCGGACACTTTCGCCGGCATGCCGGCCGACATGCCGGATTCAAACAATCCAGGCGAAATGGCCATGACACGGATGCCGTGTTCCGCAAGATCGCGAGCGATCGGCAACGTCATGCCGACCACGCCGGCCTTGCTGGCGCTGTACGCCGCTTGTCCCATTTGACCCGCCTTGGCCGCACCCGACGCGGTGTTGATAATGACGCCGCGCTCGCCGCTGGCGTCCGGTGAATTTGCCGTCATGGCCAACGCCGCGTGTCGAACCACGTTGAAGGTGCCGGTCAGGTTGACGCCGAGCACGCGGTTCCACAATTCAGTTGGAAACAGCTCGCTTTTCGAAATCGTCTTGCACGGACCCAGAATGCCCGCGCAGTTGACCGCGATATGCACCGCACCATGAACGTCGCGGACCCTCTCCACGGCGGCCATCACGCTACGCTCGTCGGAAACATCGACGGCCACACCCATCATGTCGGGCCCGAGCGCGTCGGCCACCTTCGCGCCATCGAGATCGAATCCCACCACCTTTGCACCGGCAGCACGCAACGTTTTGCAGGTTGCCAGCCCGAGGCCGGATGCCGCGCCGGTCACGATGGCGACTTTGTCATTCAGGTTCATTTGATCCTTTCCCATGCTGCCGAACAGGCGTCGGCTGTTCCATCAACGCCCCACGAACCGGGGGGCACGTTTTTCTTCAAACGCCGCTAAACCTTCGTGCATGTCATGGCTTTGCTCATGCAGCGCGCTCATCAGCAGTTCCTGCCGCAACGCCGTTTCATGCGGCTGCTGAAGACCGTCGTCGACCAGTGCCTTCATGCGAGCGAGGCCAAGCGGACTCTTCGCGGCAATCGACGCAACCAGTGCGCCGACCGCTTCCAGAAGCGCCGGGTCATCGACGATCTCATTGACGAGGCCAGCCGACTTCATGTGCTCGGCGGACACGAACTCGCCTGTGAACATCAGGTACTTCGCGCGCGTCGGTCCGATCTTGCGAGGCAGCCGTACTGACCCGCCGCCGCCTGGCAACAGGCCGTAGTTAGCGTGTGCGTCGCCGAACTGCGCCGAGCGTGCGGCCACGACCAGATCGCAGCACAAGACCATCTCCAGGCCGCCTGCCAGTGCCATGCCGTTGACCGCGGCGATCACCGGCTTGGGGAACGCTTCGAGCCGGTTCAGCAACACCAGAAAGTCGCCGAGAAAACTTCCGACGCCGTCTGCGTCGCCGGTGCTGCGCACGAACTTCAAATCGGCGCCCGCACAAAAAGCGCGCCCTGTGCCGCAGAGGACAACGGCACGGACCTCGTTAGACGTTGCTGCAAGGTCGAGCCCGTGCGTTAGCCCTTGAACCACCGAGGGCGAAATGGAGTTCATGGCTTCGGGGCGATTCAGCGTGAGCCAGATTGCACCGTCGCGAACGTCCGTGAGAACAGCTGCTGCATGCATAAGTAGAGGCTCCATTGACGGGTCACTTGATACATAGATCTTAGAAGCCTCTCGTCAAAACGCGATGGCGTATCCATTCATCTTCTTTGCGGATCCGCTCAACTCATCTGCGTAAGCGCGGTAAATCTGATTAAATGACATGCATGTCTGGTCAAACGCATACCGTTCCCGTCAGTCTGGTGCATGGCTCGCTGGTGGGAGCCAGGGAACAGGCCGCCATGTCGGACGCGAAGATTGCCGCGTTGCTGGAAGGCTGCGGGATTTCCCCTGCCGTGCTCGACGATCCTCGTTCGCGGATCACGCCGAAGCAGTACGGAGCGCTACTGAGGCAACTGATCGTGGCGCTCGACGACGAGTGCATCGGTTTTCTGTCACATCCCATGCGGCCCGGCGGCTTTGCACTGATCATTCGCTCCGCGCTCGGCGCGCCCAGCCTGGAAGTTGCCATGCGCCGCGCGGCACACACATTCCGGCTGCTGCAACACGACGTAGCCCTGCACTACGCACGCGAAGACGCGCTTGCCGGCTTCACGCTGCAGTTCTCCGACGCCGAGGTTGCGCACCGCCACATTGCGCACGACGTATTGATGCGCGTGTTCTGGCATATGCTCGCGTGGCTCAAAGGCGATCGCCTGCCGCCACGCAGAGTCGACTTCAGTTACGACGTGCCGCAGTGGGGCACTTTTCACACCATCATGTTTCCGTGCCAGGTTCAGTTCGGCCAAACGCGCTCGGCGGTCTGGCTCGATGCGGCAGCGTTGAACGCGCCGGTGCGGCGTGACGAAGCCGCACTGCGCGCGCTGATCGAAAACGCGCCTGGCAATTTCGTCTTACCGCATCCCTGCGACTACGCGACGCGCGCGCAGGTGCGGGCGGTGCTGCTGCAAAGAGAGCCGGAGTGGCCCGACATGGACGCGGTAGCGGGGCGCCTTTACATGTCGATCAGTACGCTGCAGCGCCGCCTCGCCGCGGAAGGCATCACGTTCCAGACACTGAAAGATCAAATACGCAAAGACCTGGCCATTGAGCGGTTGAATACCGGCACATTGCCGATCGCGGAATTGGCGGCCCAGCTTGGATTCGCCGATACCACCGCTTTCAACCGCGCCTTCAAGGCGTGGACCGGCACCACGCCTGGGTCATATCGGCGCTGACCTGCCGATGGTGTCCGGGTGCGGTAGAAATCCGCAGTGCTCAGCGCCCGAGAATGGTCACGCAAGCAACAGCCTCTTCCACCCCATAGAGTCCGCCGCCATTCTCAGCCACAGCGATGCTTGCCCCATCGACCTGACGTGGTCCAGCCTCGCCGCGCAATTGCGTCACCAGTTCATGCACCTGGGCAATGCCCGTTGCGCCTACCGGGTGTCCCTTCGACTCCAACCCGCCCGATGGATTGACCGGAATGCGGCCACCGATCGAGGTGTCGCCGCGTTCAGAAGCCGGGCCTCCTTCGCCGAACTCGAAAAAGCCGAGGTTCTCGATCTGGATGATTTCGCCCATTGCGGTCGCGTCATGCACTTCCGCCACCGATACATCGCGCGGGCCGACGCCAGCCGCCTCATACGCCCGCCGTGCCGCATGTACGGTGAGGTGGTTGCGCACGTCGGTATAGTTTCGATCGCTGCCGGTCTGAATCACCGACGACAGCACGCGCACCGCGCGGTGCGTATCGAGGCCCAGCCGGCGCAATGCAGTGCCCGTGCACAGAATCGCGGCTGCGGCGCCATCCGACACTGGCGAACACATCGGCACCGTGAGCGGGTAGGTGATTGGCGCCGCCGCGAGCACCTCGTCAATGGTGTATGACGTGCGGTATTGCGACAGCGGGTTGTGCACCGAATGCGCGTGGTTCTTCGCCGCGACCGCTGCAATCTGGTGCTGCGTGGTGCCAAAGCGTTTCATGTGAGCGCGCGCGAAGGCTGCATAGACGTCCATGAACACGCTGTACGGTTTCGGCGAGGTCGTGCCCGGCGGCACCTCGACGCCTTCACCCATGCGAAGCAGATCGGCGTGCACGTCGGCCGCGCATGAGATGTCCAGTGCGCTGTCGAAAACGGAGAACATGCGGCTGCGATCCGCCGAGTACATCTTCTCCGCACCCACCGCCAGCGCAATATCGCCGGCACCTGCCTTCAAGTGGTTGACCGCCAGCGTGAACGCGCTGCTTCCACTCGCGCAGGCGTTCTCGATGTTGACCACGGGAATACGGCTGATGCCCATGTCGCGCAGGGCAATCTGGCCGCGGATCATCTGCTGGCCCTCCATGTGTCCTTGCGATGCATTGCCGAAGAATGCCGCTTCGATCGAATCCTTCTGCAGGCCCGCATCGTTCAGCGCAGCTTCTGTCGCCTGACGAACCATGGCCTTGAGGCTCACTTCCGTCAGACGTCCGAACGGCGTCATGCCAACGCCCACAACATAAATTTCGCTCATGCTCCTGCTCCTGAAGTTCTTCCGGGATCGCTGTGATTGCGTTTGGTGTGGGTCACGATTGACGCTGCAACAGCGCTACGTTGTCTTCTCCGACGACGGGCACGCCGCTCACCGGCCCGGAACGCACACCATCGAATATCAACGGCTGCGCTACGTGCCAGCGCCGCCTGCCATCGGCATCCATGGCCTGCGTGAACATGCCGCGCGCCCGGAAATGCGGGTCGTCCGCCACTTCGTCGAGCGTATTGACGGCCCCCCATGGAATACCGGCGCCGTCCAGCAAGGCCGCCCATTCAGCGCGCGGCAGACCTGAAATGGCTTGCCCAATCCGCTCCCGCAATTCGGCCTCACGCTGGACGCGCTCGTCATGCGTGGCGTGGGCGACATCGGGCATTTCCAGCAATCCACAAAGCGGCTTCCAGAACCAGTCTTCGTAAGCAATCGAGAGCGACAGCAGCCGGCCATCCGCGCAACGGTAGATCCCGTAGCCCGGTTCCGCATTGATTTGCGCGAGTCCGGGCGGGCCGCCGTTCATCAGCGGGCTGAGCGATACCGCCATCCAGGACACCAGGCCGTCGGTCATCGACACGTCCACATGGCGGCCCTTGTTCGTCTTCGTGCGCTCCAGCAACGCTGAGAGGCATCCGGTTATCGCGAACATGGCGGCAGTCAGATCGCCGATCGCCAACTCCGGCAGTGGCTCGATCCTGCCGGTCTCGGCCTGCCGGAACAGCAAACCCGAGATCGCCTGGTACGACAGGTCGTGCGCCGGCCGGTCGCGATACGGGCCATGCTGACCGAAACCGGAGATCGACACATACACGCAGCGCGGGTTGATCGCGGCTACGTCGTTGTAGCCGAAGCCCAACCCATCCATCGTGCCGGGGCGGAAACCTTCCATGAGCACGTCGGCGGTGGCGATCAAGCTGCGCAGCGCGTCCCTGCCTGCCGTCGTCTTCAGGTCCAACGCAACAGAGCGTTTGTTGCGGTTCAACGCGGCATGGAAATCCGGCTGCATGCGAGCGGGGTCGCCTGCGGGTGGGCGTTCCACCAGAATGACCTCTGCTCCCAGATCTGCCATCACCAGCGTTGCGAACGGGCCGGGATACTGTTGCGCGAGCGAAAGCACGCGAATACCCTCGAGCGGCAATGTCATGTCGTCTCCGTCAAAGCTTGTTGTGCGGACAACCGCCCGTGCTCAAGCCAGCGAGCGTGCGATGATCAGCTTCTGAATGTGACTGGTGCCTTCGTAGATACTGGTCACGCGCACGTCGCGGTAGTACCGCTCAACCGGGAAGTCCGTGAGGTAGCCGTAGCCGCCATGAATCTGCAGCGCCTGCGAGCAGACCTTCTCCGCCATCTCGCTGGCGAACAGCTTCGCAATGGAGGCTTCCTTGCCGCATTCCATGCCGGCTTCGCAAAGCCGTGCCGCGTGCAGGCAATACTGAAAGGCCACGTCGACTTGCGCAGCCATGTCGGCCAGATCGAATGCGACGCCCTGCAGTTCGATGATTGTCTTTCCGGAAACCTCGCGCTCGTTCGCATACTGAAGCGCAGCATCGAGGGCACCTCGTGCAGCGCCTGCCGCTATGAAGGCGATGCCAATGCGGCCATCCGACAGGCTTCCGAGGATGGTCGAATATCCGCAGCCTTCTTCGGCCAGCAGGCTCGTCGCCGGAGCGCGGTAATTGTCGAACACGATCTGTGCGGTGTGTGCCGTATGCTGGCCGAGCTTGCTTTCGATGCGGCTGACCTGGTAGCCCGCCTGTCTGGGGTCGATAACGAAGGTGCTCCAGCCCTTCTTGCCTTTGGACTTGTCCGTCTGGGCCAGAACAACGGCTACACCGGCTTCGCTCCCGTTGGAGACGAATTGCTTGGTGCCGTTGAGCACGAAGCAATCACCGTCGCGCTGTGCGGTGGCACGCAAGGCCGCGGTATCTGAGCCGGCTTGCGGCTCGGAAATCAGCGTCGCACCAATCGCCTCGCCACGCGCCATCGCCGGCAGGTAGTTACGCTTCTGTGCTTCGGTGCCGTTCGCGGCAATGCACATTGCAGTGATGTTGTGCACGTGCAGGATGGTCGCGAGGCCCGCATCGACAGCGGCGAACTCGTGTTGTGCGAGACAGAACTCGACAAACCCAGCCCCGACGCCGCCATACTCTTCCGGAATCAACATGCCGAGGAAGCCGCCATCGGCCAGCGTTTTCAGTTCTGCATGCGGCCAGGCTGAGGTCCGATCGCGCTCTGCCGCCGTGGGTGCGACGACGACGGCGGCCAAACGACGTGCCGCGTCGCGAATCATGATCTGCTGCTCAGGAAGGAAGGCGGTCGACAGGTCTGCCATGGTGTGCTCGTGCTGAAGCGACATCGACGGATGCCAATACGTGAGGTTTTCCGTGTGCGCCGAGCCACGCTGGCTCATCCCACGCTGTCGGTGTAGAGGCATCTTAGGCGGGTGACCGGTCCCTTAGCGAGTGCGGATCTGTGCAAGTTGATTGCAGATCTGAGCAAGGAAGAAAATGCAAGCGCATTGCGCGTGCTGGCGAACCATCGACAACCGGTCGTCGTACAGGGCGGACTGACTGGACTGGCGGGCGGTGCGACGCCGCAGGCGGGCGAGCACGCGAAACAGTTGTCGGCATACCGCGAGACGGTCGGCGAATTGCTGTCGAAGCTCAAGCCTCATGCGGCGTTCGACATCGGAATACCGATGGACAGGATGGAGCGCTTTGTCGACGATGCACGCTCGTCTTTGAGCGAACGCTTCCCGCAGCAGACGCATTTGTTCTTTGGCCATCTCGGCGATGGAAACCTGCATCTGCTTTCCGGCCCGTATGCGGACGCCTCAAACCTGCTGGAAGTCGAAGAGCTGATCTATGCCGCCGTTAGCGAGGCCGAAGGCTGTATTTCTGCCGAACATGGCATCGGGGTGATTAAAGAGCCGTTCCTGCATTACAGCCGCTCGGAACCGGAAATCGAACTGATGAACAAACTCAAGGCGCTGCTCGACCCCACGGGAATGCTCAACGCGGGCCGTGTTTTCAAGCAACGTGCAGCGTGCACATGAAGCCATGAGACAGGGCTATTCCACGGGCCTTTTCTAAGTGGATTGCTGTCACGCGATCAGTTCGCCACTTCCCGATTCTTGAACCACCACGGTTCTTGGGTTCGACAGCGAAATGTTGGCCGCGCGTAGCCTTTTCAGTATGGCGAACAGCAGTTCTCGCCACCGCAGGGGTTTCCGAACCGGTGTCCGCGGCGGGCATCGCACCCAGCACGTCGAGCTGCGCATGTGTTCTCGCGAGATCGGGCTGCAGAGAGCTTGCTATCAATCTGTCGACATCGTCGGCTGCACGGCGGCTCAGTGCGTCCAGTTCGAATAGCTGGGCGTCGCTGGTTGCCGCAGATGCACGCTGCCTGATCAGAAGAGAGTAAGACACGGCCTGGCGGTTCCTCAAAAACATTGCTGGCTTTGGAGCGGCGCCGGCAGCGGACGCCGGGCGATCTTCTCTGCCTCCGCGCGTTTCAGGCCGAACGCCTGCAGGACGATGGCCGCCGTGCTTTCTGCGAGCTTCTCCTGTTTCGATCGAAGCGTTTTGCGCATACGAACCACACGTTTCGACGACGCGGCGGAATTGAGTTCGACGGCCACCCCTGCGAGCACCGTGCCGATGACGGAAATCACGCACATCAACTCGTCGGCCACCACGAAGCGTTGCTCGGAAATGCCTCTCTCCGTATCGCGCAGGAGTCGCAGGCCGAGCCCTCGGCTGAGCGCGCGCATAGACAGGCCTTCGCGTATCAGCAGTTCTCCCCAGACCGGCTCACGGCAAGCGCGCAAAAGCGTATGACGAATCGACACCGCGATCACTTCCGCGGGGTCCGACAAGCCGCTTGCAAGTCGATCCAGCGTATTGGCGAATTCCTCGAACAGCCATTCGACCAGCGCGGTGAAGATGCCTTCCTTCGAGTCGAAGTGGTTGTAGAAGGAGCCGAATCCCACATCGGCTGCGTCTGTGATTTCGCTGATCGTCACACCGTCCATTCCATTTTTCGCGATCAGTCCGAACGCGGCGTCGAGCAGACGGGCGCGGGTTTCGCTCTTGCGCCGGGCAAGACGCGGTGAATCTCCGGCGAGCGGCTCGCGCGCCGGAATCGGGGCCATGACTGCGTGTCGGCGGCTCGCGCGCGGGTCGGAGCCATCAGACATTGTTGCCTCCTCGGTCATTGTCTGTTCCGATTTTAGATTCAAACGTCATGGTTGACAAGTTTATCAGTTATGGGTCTAATCTCATCCGTGCGGCTGACATGCGGAAACGTGGGCTAGCAGGACTGAACGAGCAGGGTGGATACAGCGGCGGCGTCTCAGGCGTTGACGGACACCAGGCCGGAATCCGCAGATACCGTGCATAGCAACGCGTGCGCTTACGCAATCGCGCGGCTCCGTCAATGCTGATCTGCAACACACATGTGTTGCGTGCCAGGTTCGATAGCCGGCCAGAAACCGGTGCCATCGTTTGCCGCGGCGCTCGAGAGGATCAGTAGCGCATCAGAGGGCTTTCCTGTTTTCGCGCCAATGGCAACGCGTGCTTCCGGGCACGGCGGCCTTTCATCAGCGCGGACGACTTTTCTACCTGGACTCACCACCTGTCTTGTGAACATCGTGAAACATTCCGTTCCTGTCGCGCTGAAGCGGGCGCGTTCGTTGTTACCTTCCATCATCCGGTCGACGCATCGGGCACCCGTCATCCTCATGGCGTGCAGCGCAATCCTTCTTTCCGCATGTCACCAACGCGAGGTCGTGGCGCCCGAGGCCAAGCCGGTCGTTGCACGTGTGGTTCGCCCCGACGGACGCATCCCGGGCGAGTCGTTGCCCGCGCAGGTAGAGGCGCGCTATTCCACGACGCTTTCGTTTCGCGTCGGCGGCAAGATCACTGAGCGGCGAGTGCGTATCGGCGATACCGTCAAGGCGGGACAGACGGTGGCGCTGCTCGACCCAACCGATCTGCAGAACAACCTTGTGAGCGCGCGAGCGCAGCTCGACGCCGCAGAACATCGCCTCGTGTTTGCCAAACAGCAGCTCGACCGCGACGAGGCGCAGGCGCACGCGAACCTGATTGCGCCCGCACAGCTCGAACAGACCCAGGACGCCTACGCGACCGCGCTGGCGCAGCGCAATTCCTCGCTGGCGCAGATGGCGCTCGCCTCTGATCACCTGCGCTATGCAACGCTTGCCGCGGATCACGACGGCGTGGTGACTTCCGAAGATGCCAACACCGGGCAGAACGTGCAGGCCACGCAGGCCGTGTATCACATCGACTGGACGGGTGATATGGATATCGTCTGCGATGCCCCGGAGCGCGTGGTCAACTCGCTGAAGGCCGGCAGCAAGGCGCGTGTGACGTTGCCCGCGTTGCCGGGCAAGTCGTTCGAGGCGAGCGTGCGCGAAGTGTCGGCCGCCGCCGATCAGGAAAGCCGCACCTGGCGGGTCAAGCTGACGCTCGCGGCAGCGAGCCCGGAAGTGCGCCTTGGCATGACGGCCAACGTCGCGTTCGATTCGGTTCAGGGCAACGTAGCCGGACAGACCTTCACGGTGCCGGTGACTGCGCTTTTCCATCGTGGCGAGAATCCCGCGGTGTGGGTCGTGCGTAGCGGGAGCGACACGCTCGAGTTGCGCCCGGTCACGGTCCAGCGATACGAAGAACGTACGGTGTCGATCGGTTCGGGCCTGCATGACGGCGACCGCGTGATCCTGCAAGGCGTGCACGCCGTGAGTTCGGGACAGCATGTGCAAGTCGTGCCGCCGCTGCATCCGGAGGACTTCCCGTCATGAACGCACGCGACCATGAGAACGGGCCGGACATGCCGCCCGTGAATGCTTCCGACAAAGACACGGCCGACACAAGCGGTTTCAATCTCTCCTCCTGGGCACTGCGTCACCAGCAGCTCGTGATCTTCCTGATCGGGCTGGCGACGCTCTTCGGCGTGATCGGCTATACGCGCCTCGCGCAATCGGAAGATCCGCCATTCACGTTCCGCACGATGGTCATTCAGACCTACTGGCCGGGCGCGACCGCGCGCGAAGTGCAGGAGCAGATCACGGATCGCATCGGCCGCCAGTTGCAGGCGGCGCCGTATGTGGACAACATCAAGAGCTACTCGCGCCCCGGCGAGTCGATGATTTTCTTCGCGATGAAGGACTCGGCGCCCGTCAAGGAAGTGCCCGAGACCTGGTACCAGGTTCGCAAGAAGGTGGGCGATATCCGGGCAACGCTGCCGAAGGGTACGGTCGGGCCATTCTTTAACGACGAGTTCGGCGACGTCTACACCAACATCTACGCGCTCGAGGGCGACGGCTTCACGCCCGCGCAGCTGCACGACTACGCCGACAAGCTGCGCACGGTGCTGCTGCGCGTGCCCGGCGTGGCGAAGGTGGACTACTTCGGCGATCCCGACCAGCACATTTTCGTCGAGGTCTCGAATGCGCAGCTCACGCGGCTTTCGATCACGCCGCAGCAGCTGGCTCAAGCCATCGACGCGCAGAATACCGTCGCGCCCGTCGGCACGGTCACCACGGCTGACGACCGCGTGTTCGTGCGGCCAAGCGGCGCGATCAAGGACGAGCAGGCGTTGGCGGACGTGCTAATCACGATCAACAAGCGCACGTTCCGGCTCGGCGACATCGCTACTATCAGGCGCGGCTATGACGATCCGCCCGTGACGCAGATGCGCGTCGGCGGACAGGCGGTGCTCGGCATTGGCGTGACGATGCAAAAGGGTGGCGACGTCATCGACCTCGGCAAGGCGCTCGACGCAAAGGCGTCCGAACTGCAGGCCACGCTGCCCGCGGGTCTGAAGCTCGCCCCCGTTTCGAGCATGCCGCATGCGGTCAAGCACTCGGTCGACGAGTTCGTGCGCTCGGTCGGCGAGGCTGTGGCGATCGTGCTCGTCGTGAGTCTCGTTTCGCTCGGCCTGCGAACGGGCATGGTGGTCGTGATCACCATTCCGATCGTGCTCGCGGTGACGGCGCTGTGCATGCATCTGTTCGGTATCGGCCTCGACAAGGTGTCGCTCGGCACGCTCGTGCTCGCGCTCGGCCTGCTCGTCGACGACGCGATCATCGCGGTCGAAATGATGGCGGTGAAACTGGAGCAGGGCTGGAGCCAAACGCGCGCTGCGGCGTTTGCCTACACCAGCACCGCATTTCCGATGCTGACCGGCACGCTCGTGACCGTCTGCGGTTTCCTGCCGATCGCACTCGCGAAATCGAGCACGGGCGAGTACACGCGCTCGATCTTCGAAGTGTCGGCAATCGCGCTCGTCGTTTCGTGGTTCGCGGCCGTCGTGCTGGTGCCGCTGCTGGGTTTCCACATGTTGCCGGAGCACAAGGGTCATGCCGGCAGCGGTCATGGGCACGAGCACGGGCACGATGTCTACAACACGGGCTTCTATAAGCGTCTGGCAGGCTGGGTGACGTGGTGCATCGAGCGGCGCTGGGTTGTGCTCGGTGTGACCGCCGTGCTGTTTGCGATAGCCATGGGCGCGTTCACGCGCGTGCCGCAGCAGTTTTTCCCGAACTCCGAACGGCCTGAACTGCTCGTGGACCTGAGGTTGCCCGAAGGCGCTTCGTTCGAGGCAACGCTGCGTGAGGCGAAGCGCCTTGAGAAAGTGCTCGACGGCAAGGCGGAGATCCAGCATTTCGTCGACTTTGTCGGCACGGGCGCGCCGCGCTTCTATCTGCCGCTCGACCAGCAGCTTCAGCAGCCGAACTTCGCGCAATTCGTGATAACGGCCAGGGACGTCGAAACGCGTGAGGAGCTGATGCATTGGCTCGACGCGAAACTCGAGAAAGACTTCTCCGGAGTTCGTACGCGTGTTGCACGACTCGAGAACGGGCCGCCCGTGGGCTTCCCGATCAAGTTCCGCGTGAGCGGCGACGACATCGCGACGGTGCGCTCGCTCGCCGAGACGGTCGCGGAGAAGGTCCGTGGCGACTCGCGCACGCGCAACGTCCAGTTCGACTGGGACGAACCGGCCGAACGCTCGATCTCGTTCGAGATCGACCAGAACAGGGCGCGCCAGTTGGGCGTGAGTTCGGAAGACGTATCGAGCTTTCTCGCCATGACGCTATCGGGATATACGGTCACGCAGTATCGCGAGCGCGACAAGCTGATCAACGTGGATCTGCGCGCGCCGAAGAGCGAGCGCGTCGATCCGGCAAAGCTCACGAGCCTCGCGATTCCGACACCGAATGGCCCAGTGCCGCTCGGCTCGCTGGGTCATGTACGCGATACGCTCGAGTACGGCGTGATCTGGGAACGCGACCGGCAGCCGACCATTACGGTGCAGGCCGATGTGCGCGGCGACGCACAGGGCATCGACGTCACGCGCGACATCGACCACGCACTCACCTCGGTGCGCGCCACGCTGCCTGTCGGCTATCGGATCGACGTGGGCGGTGCGGTCGAAGAAAGCGTGAAGGGGCAAACGTCGATCAATGCGGAAATGCCGCTGATGATCATTGCGGTGCTCACGCTGCTGATGATTCAGCTCAAGAACTTTGCGCGCACGTTCATCGTGGTGCTGACGGCGCCGCTGGGTCTGATCGGTGTGGTGACGGCGCTGCTGCTGTTCGGCAAGCCATTCGGATTCGTCGCGCTGCTCGGCGTGATCGCGATGTTCGGCATCATCATGCGCAACTCGGTGATCCTGGTCGATCAGATCGATCAGGACATCGCGGCGGGGCATGCGCGCTTCGACGCGATCATCGGCGCAACGGTGCGGCGCTTCAGGCCGATCATGCTGACGGCGGCCGCCGCCGTGCTCGCGCTGATTCCGCTGCTTCGCTCGGGCTTCTTCGGACCCATGGCAACCGCGCTGATGGGCGGCATTACGATCGCCACGGTGCTGACTGTGTTCTTTCTGCCGGCGCTGTACGCGACGTGCTTCAGGGTCCGCCATGACGAGCGCGGCACGCAACCGGTCGTCGTCGAGCATACGGAGGTTTGATCATGAGCTTCAACTACAGGACATCCGTGCTGGCGGTGGCTGCGGCACTCGCTGTGAGCGCGTGCTCGTTCGGGCCGGGCGGCGAGCCGCCGGCCATGCCTTCGCCCGAGCATTACGGCGCGCAGGCGCAGCCTTCGAAGACAGTGGCGGCGGGTGGCGTTCCGCAGACCTTCGACGTAGGCGCGACGTCAGCGCCGCAATGGTGGCGCCTCTATCGCTCCGACGCGCTCGACGCTCTCGTCGACGAGGGCTTGCGCAACAGTCCCACGCTCGCGGCGGCACAGCGCACGCTCGCGTCGGCGCAACAGCAACTGCGGGCGCAGATCGGCGAGACGACGCTTCCGTCGATCGACGGTGTCGCACAGGTCCAGCGCGCCCGGTCACCGGTCGTGCCCGGACTGGGTCCCGAGCAGGTGCAATACAACTTCTTTGCCGGTCAGCTTGCGGCGCACTACACCTTCGACCTGTTCGGGCAGACCCGTTACATGAACTCAGCAAGCGCGGCTCGCGTGAACGTACAGGCGTATGAGCTGGAAGCGTCGCGGCGTGCGCTGGCCGCGAACATCGTGGGTGCTTCGATCAATGTCGCGGCGCTCGACCGGCAGATCGCGCTCACCGAACGGCTCGTTGCCGTATCCAACGACACGGCAAGCGACGATCAGCAGCGCTATGCGCTCGGCTCGGTCTCGCGCGTGCAGGCGCTTGGGTCGAAACAGGATGCCGCGTCGGTCGCGGCGACTTTGCCAGCGCTGCGTCAGCAGCGCGCGTCTGCGATTCATGCACTCGCTGTGCTGCTCGGCCGTACGCCCGACAACCCGCCGAGCGTGCCGGCACTCGACACGCTGTCGCTGCCCGAACATGTGCCCGTGGCCGTGCCTTCGGACCTGCTGCGTGCGCGTCCTGACATTCAGGCCGCTGACGCCGCCGTCAAGGCTGCAGCCGCCGATGTCGGCTCTGCAACAGCGCAGATGTTCCCGAGCCTGTCGCTGACCGCCTCGATGGGCCGCGGCGGCTTTAGCTGGCCGGCGCTGCTTTCGGGCGCGGGCGGCCTATGGGCAATCGGCGCCAGCCTGTCGCAGCCGATCTTCCATGGCGGCGCGCTCGTTGCACAGCGCCGCGCGTCGATCGATGCCTACGAGGCCTCAGTGCTGCACTACAAGGCGACGGTGCTTTCCGCGTTCCAGGACGTGGCGAATTCGCTGGCCGCACTCGATAACGATGCGCAGACGCTGGCGTCGAACGAAGTAGCCGCTCAGGCCGCGCGCGCAGCATTCGACGACACCGCGTCGCGCCATCGTATGGGGTCGCTGCCTGCCACGGCGCAGTACGCGAGCGAAGCGCGCTATCTGAACGCGCAAATGGGCGCGGTGCGGGCGGAGAGCCAGCGCATGAGCGACACGGCGGCGCTTTTCCAGGCGATGGGCGAGCTGCCAGTGAACCAGCAGACGGCGGCGTCGGGGCAATGACGAGTGAAAACGGGGAAGGCGGCGCTCGCATGTCCCCGTTTGTCCGATAGCGCTGCAACGATCGCCGACCGATTGGTCCCGCGCGGCGAGAAGCAAAGCAGCTCCGCGAGTCGCGTATCACGCTCGATGAGCGTGGTGCGAGCGGCACCGCGGGCGACATTCCGGCTGACATTCTGGGTGCGATGGCAAACGCACCCGGACCGCTCGCGTCAGGCATCCCTCTCACTGCTCCTCTGCGGCCTCGTCCACGACGGGCAGCGGGCGCGCCGCGATCTTTTCCGCCTCCGCGCGCTTCAGACCCAGCGTTTGCAGCAGCATGGCCGCCGTGCGCTCGGGAAAATGCTCGCCGCTGAAACCGAGTTCTGCGAGCACTGCCGGTGCGGTTGCGCCCGGTGCGGCAAAGTTCAGATCGGCTGCAATCACTGAGAGGACCGTGCCTCCCACTGCCAGAAACGCGACAAACGGATCTGCGACGATGAAACGCTTCGCAGCGATGCCGTTGCCAATGTCGCGCAGCAGTCGCTGGCCCAGCCCGCGGCTCACGACACGAGCAGAGAACCCTTCGCGAATCAGGAAACGTCCCCAAACCGGGTCGCGCCGTGCGCGTAGCACCGTATGGCGCACCGAGACCGAGACCACTTCGGCCGGATCGGAAATGCCGCCCGCGAGACGATCGAGCATGTCCGCAAATTCCTCGAACACGTTGTCGATCAGCGTCGCGTAGATCGCCTCTTTCGACTCGAAGTGGTTGTAAAACGAGCCGAAACCGACGTCTGCCGCCTCGGTGATCTCGTTGATCGCCACGCCCTCCATGCCTTTTTCGGCCATCAACCTGAGCGCCGCGTCCAGCAGCCGCGCGCGCGTCTCACGTTTGCGGCGCGCGCCACGCGGCTCGCGTTCTTCGACGGGGGGCGCCGACGAGACCGGCGCCTTACGCGCCGGACGCTGGGCTGTCCGGCGATTTGTCGTGTTCGTCATGTTCAATCCTGATCTGGTTATGTCCACAGTATAGATTCGAACGTCTACATTGACAAAACCATCAGCAATGAGTTTAATGTCATCAACGGCGCAACGGCCGGTCTAACGAAAACAGATGGAGTGACTGTGGAGACAGCAACCCGAAAGGGTGTCGCGCCGACCGGCCGGCACTACTTCATTCTTCCGCGCATGGCGGCGTCGTCATGCGTCGTTCATGCCGTGGCGGCGAAATGCCCGCCAGCGGAGACAGCGATTGGCCGGCGACCCGAGCGTCGTCGCGTGACAGGTCTATCCCGCTGCTGTCCAGGCACCTCTCAGCTCCACGGTACCGTCGGCAACCTCGGTGGGCGCCGACATCTTCCATCGTATGCGAGCGCTGCCGGTTCGCCGGCGTTCGAAGCCGCATCGATCACTACGATCGCCTGATCACATCCCGCCATGAAAATCACTACCGCACAGCCTGCTCGTCACGCCAACCCGACGGCGAAAGCAACGGCATTGAGTTATTTGATGTTCGAGCGGCCAGACCTCGTGCAGGCAGAACGATTCCTCAACGACTTCGGGCTCCTAAGCGTATCGCGGGACGAAGCGCTCCTACTTCTTCGCGGTACCGGCGCTTCGCATTTCTGCTACGCCGTGCGCAAGGCGCAGAAAGCTCGCTTTGCCGGTTTCGGTTTGCAGGTCGGCAGCCTGGCCGAACTCGATGCATTGGCCAACCTGCCGGGCGCGTCCCAGGTGCAAGCGTCTGCGCTCGTGGGCGGCGGTTACGTCGTTCAGCTAACCGATCCGTCGGGTTTCCGAGTCGATGCGATATGGGGCCAATCGCCAGCGGAGGCTTTGCCCCATCGGCAGCCGTTGCCTTTCAATTCCGTCGATGCGGCAGTCCGCATCAACGATACACAGCGGCCGCCCGAACAGCCGCCGGAGGTCATCCGGCTCGGGCATGTCGTGCTCGAACTCGCCGACTATCAGGAAACCTGTGCGTGGTACACGCGCCACTTCGGCTTCATTCCGAGCGACGTGCAGGTGCTTCCCGACGGTTCGCCCGCAGTTGCATTCCTGCGGCTGGATCTCGGTGACGAGCCGGCCGATCATCACACGCTCGCGCTCGCACAAGGCTTCGTAGCGACCTACAGCCATAGTGCCTACGAAGTCGTGGACGCCGACGCGGTCGGTATGGGCCAACGCGTTCTGCGCGACAAAGGCTGGACGCACGCGTGGGGCATCGGCCGCCATATTCTCGGCAGCCAGATATTCGACTACTGGCAGGACCCGTGGGGCGACAAGCATGAGCACTACTGCGACGGCGATCTGTTCACGTCCGCCGCGCCAACGGGCATTCATGCCGTGAGCCGCGAGGCGATGGCTCAGTGGGGTCCCACGATGCCACGCAGTTTCACGAGGCCCCGATTCACTCCCGCGAGCATTGCCGCATTGATTTCGAATTTGCGACGCTGCCCAGATCTCACGCTGAGCAAGCTGAGGACGCTGGCCAGAATTTTCGCGTGACACCACACCTTTTATTTGAATCCGGAGATCGACCTATGCCAGTTCACGTTCTGCATTACCTGCATGAGGGCCGCGCACATTGGGGCGTCGCGGCCGATGGCGCTATTACGCCCATCCCCGGTGAGTTCAAGTCCACCGCGGAGTTCATCGAGGCCAATCCTGTTGAGCAGTTGCTGTACCTCGACGGCCAGAAGATCTCGGAGTCCGACGTGCAGTGGCTCTCGCCCGTTACGGCCGATCAGCAGTTCATCTGCCAGGGCGCCAATTACCGTCAGCATATGATCGAGTCCGGCTTGGACCCCGATGTGAAGAAGTTCAACATGATCTTCACGAAGGCGTCTAGCTGTATCGTTGCCGCCGATTCCCGGTTGGTAAAGCCCAAAGAGGTGCAGTTTCTCGACTACGAGATCGAACTGGGCCTTGTTCTCAAGCGCAACGTCACATCCCGGCAAACGGTTACCGACGAGAATCTCCACGACTTCGTTGCGGGCATCGTCATTGTCAACGACTATTCGGCGCGCGATATCCAGATTCCGCAAATGCAGTTTTACAAGGGCAAGAGCTACCGTACGTTTGGCCCTGTCGGTCCATACCTCTGTCTGCTTCAACAGCAGGACTTTCCCAAGCTGAAGGAGCTCAAGCTGACGCTGACTGTGAACGGCGCGGTTCGCCAGAGCGACTCGACGGCGGGACTCGTCTACGGTCCGGCGGAGACTTTGACTGAACTCTCCGGAGTGCATGACCTGTACGCAGGCGACCTGCTCGCGACCGGGACGCCGTCCGGCTGCGCGCTCGTCGTTCCATCGCCCGAGAAGCAGCGCGCCGCGGCGCAACTTCCAGAAGCACAAAAGTGGCGCATGTTCCTCAAGATGCAGTCCGAGCGGCCGCAGTATCTGAGCATGGGAGACGTGGTGGAAGCGCGTATCGCCAGCCCCGACGGTTCGATCGACCTTGGGGTGCAGCGTAACCTGGTCGTCGCAGAGGCAGCATGAAAGGCGTCGCCAACCTACAGGATGTTCTTGCTATCGAAGCGCAAGGACAGCCGGCCGATCTGCCGTCAAACACCTACGAGATGATCTGCCGGGGCGCCGCGATCGATCCATCGGCACCGGCGCTTTCGTATTTCGCGACTGCCGACGATTACGCGAACGCGAAGCACTGGACGTACAGCGAACTGCTGCGCGATATTACGCGCACGGCGAACATGCTGTCGCGCCTCGGCGTACAGCGCGCCACCGTCGTCGCCTATGTGCTGCCCAATTTGCCCGAGACGCATTGTGTGATCTGGGGCGGCGAGGCGGTGGGGATAGTCTGTGCGATCAACCCGATGCTCGAGGGCGAGGCGATCGGTCAATTGCTGAAGGCGTCGGGCGCTGCCGTGCTTGTCACGCTGGCACCGTTCCCGGGCACTGACGTCTGGCAGAAGGTGAAGCCGGTTCTGCATAAGGTGCCTTCGCTCAGGCATGTCGTGCTGGTCGATCTCGCCGGCGAATGCTCGCCGCAGCACGAACCTGTCGGCGAGAGTCGCGCCGTGGCCTCGCAGACTGAGTTCCACGATTTCGCGGCGGCAGTTGCGCGCGAGTCGGGCGAGGCGCTTTGCTCCGCGCAGCAGATGAATGCAGACGACGTGTCCTCCTACTTTTGCACGGGCGGCACGACCGGCCTGCCCAAGATCGCGATGCGCCGACACGGCAACGAAGTAGCCAACGCGTGGAGCGCCGGCCGGTTCCTTGGGGAGAGCGTCGGACCCGGTAAGACGATCTTCTGCGGATTACCGCTCTTTCACGTCAACGCCGTGACGGTGACGGGTCTGCTGCCATTTTCGCGCGGCGCGCATGTCGTGCTCGGTACTGCACAGGGCTATCGGGGCGAGGGCGTCGTCAAGCGTTTCTGGGAAATCGTCGAGCACTACCGGATCAACTTTTTCAGCGGCGTGCCGACCCTCTATGGTTCATTGATGGAGGTTCCAGTCGAAGGCCGGGATATCGGTTCACTCGAATACGCACTATGCGGCGCCGCGCCCATGCCAGTTGAGTTGCTCCGCGCATTTCAGGCTCGCACGGGAATAAGAATCCTCGAAGGTTACGGTCTCACTGAAGGCAGTTGCGTCAGCAGCGTCAACCCGCCGCTCGGCGAGCGCCGGGCCGGCTCGATCGGTCTGCGTCTGCCCGGTCAGGCGATGAAAGCAGTGGTGGTCGACGAAGCCGGAAGCTACGTCCGGGACTGCGCTGCAAATGAAGTCGGACAGTTGCTGATCTCCGGCCCGAATGTATTCGTCGGCTATGCGAGAGCAGAACAGAACAGCGGCATCTGGATGGATACGGGAGACGGCGGCCGTTGGCTTAACACGGGCGACCTCGGCCGTTGTGACGCCGACGGTTACTTCTGGCTCACCGGCCGCAAGAAAGAGCTGATTATCCGGGGTGGACACAACATCGATCCCGCGGCGATCGAAGAACCGCTGCATCGTCATCCGGCGGTACGCCTCGCCGCCGCAGTGGGCCGCCCGGATACACACGCAGGCGAGCTGCCCGTCGCCTATGTTGAAATGAAGCGGGGCATGAGCGCAACAGAAGCGGAATTGTTCGATTTCCTGCGTGGCGAGATTCAGGAGCGCGCCGCGCTGCCGAAGGCGATCCGCATTGTCGACTCCATGCCGTTGACCGCTGTGGGCAAGATTTTCAAGCCCTCGCTCAAACGGCGCGAGACGGTAGACGCAGTTGATTGCGCTCTTGCGGCGGTCGGCATCGAAGGCGCCAGCATTAGCGTCGTTGAAGACGCAACAACGGGTCTTGCGCTGCGCGTTGAACTGCCCGATCTCGCGCTGGAGGCTTTGGCCGCCTCGGCACTCGCACGCTTTCCGTTCGCCATTTCGTTTTCTTGTGTGCGCCAGCAGCAGGAGCAATGAAGCCGCCATAGCAGGGACGCGACGATAGGGCATCGCCGCAAGCAAAGACGTTTGCACGCGTTGCTTTTTCATCGCACGTGCAACGACTCAATTAATTTAGTACGACTATTAAAAAGTTAAAAGAATGCCTCACTAATGGCATGGACAAGCCCAATTCGTAACAGTTGCGGCAACTGGAGACAGGAGAAAACAATGATGAAGCAGAGGAGAACCGGCATTGCCGGAGCGGTGGCGTGCGTCTGCGGGATCGCGCTGACTGATGCGGCCCACGCGCAGAGCGCAGGCAGCTTGACGCTGTCGCTCGGATGGTTGCATGTGGCGCCACAAGGCCACGCAACGCCGCTCACGGTCGAGAGCGTCGGCGGGCAGCCAGTGAATCAGACGCTCACAGGCACGGGGGCGCATGCATCGACGTCGGATACGGTGGGGATCACAACCGAATACTACGTGACGGACAACATCGGCGTTGCGGCGCTTCTGGGTTTTCCTGTGAAGGTCGATCTGATTGGGGAGGGGACGCTCGCGAAGTACGGCAATCTCGGCACGACGAAGCCCATGCCGCCGGCGATCGAACTTCGCTATCACCTGTTTTCGGCCGGCTCTGCGTTGCGGCCATTCGTAGGGCTCGGCGTGAACTACACGTGGTTCACACAGGTACGGGCTACTAACAAAGCGTTCGTCGAAGGAAGCTTTGGGCCCGGCGGATCGGCGCACGCAACGCTTAGTTCGTCGTGGAATCCGGTATTCGAACTGGGCGCAAGTTACGCGCTCACAAAGCACTGGTCTGTTGGAAGCAACGTCAACTACATGCCGGTCAAGACCAACCTGACCTTGCACGGGCAGACCGCCACGGGAACCCAGGTCGTGTCGAAATCCACGCTCAGGCTGGATCCCGTCAGCGTTTTCGTGAACGTGGCGTACACGTTCTAGCGCAAGTCCGCCCGCTGCGCTTCCAACACAAAGCTCACATAGGATCGAATGATGAAACGACAGGTCCTCAAGACCATTCTTTTTGCGCTGCCCAAAGTTCTCGAACTGACGGCGCGCCGCTTTCCGGCTTATCGACATCGTTTGAAAGAGCACGACATGGTCGCCTCGATCGGACTGATGGATGAAAGCATGGGGCGCGCAATCCAGATAAAGAACGGGCGAGTCCGTTCTCTTGCTGACACGCGCCGAAAGCCGGACGTACGCATCGCATTCAAGGATGTCGCCACCGCGCTCAAATTCCTCTCTCCACGTCCCGATCAGGCCGAGATCGTGCATGCAGCGAAGAATTTCAAGGTCGTGACGGAAGGCGACGACGAACTGCTGGTCTGGCTCATGCAAACACTGAGCATGATGCAAACCGTCAGCCTGCCGATGGGTACGCCGATGCGCGATGGCACGCGGCGCTATGCGACCTGCACGAATGGCGGGCCGTTGTTCGTCTATGTAAAGGATGGCCGCATCGTCCGGGTCACGCCGATAGACCTGGATCGCTCCGATGCGCCAAGCTGGGAGATCGAGGCGCGCGGACGCCGTTTCAGCCCGCCACGACGAGGCATGGTCGCGCCGCATGCATTGGCGATCAAGTCACTCGTCTACTCGGACAAGCGCATTCTTCACCCGATGAAGCGGGTCGACTTCGACCCTGATGGTGAACGCAATCCCCAAAACCGTGGCACGTCCGGCTATGTGCCGATCAGTTGGGACGAGGCTCTCGACATCGTCTCGCGGGAGATCAACCGGCAAAAGCGCGTTCACGGTCCCGGTTCGATCACGTTTCCGATGTCTTCCCATCACCAATGGGGCAATGTCGGCTACTACCTGAGCGCGCTGACCCGGTTTGCGAACCTGATCGGGTTCACCCGCGTGGCCGCGAATCCGGACAGCTGGGAGGGATGGTATTGGGGGGCGATGCATCACTTCGGCAACTCGATGCGGGTGGGCGTGCCGTCCGGCTACGGCGGCGTCGAAGATTGCCTGAAGGAAGCGGAAATGATCGTGTTCTGGTCCTGCGATCCGGAGACCACCAATGGCGCATATGCCGGGTTCGAAGGAACGGCGAGGCGTCTGTGGGCGAAGGAGCTTGGTATCGAGTTCGTGCACATCGATCCGCACTGCAATCCGACCGCCCAACTGTTCGGCGGACGGTGGATTCCCGTGCGACCGCAAACCGATGCGGCGCTGGCTACTGCCATCATGCACGTATGGGCCGTGGAAGGCTTATATGACGAAGACTACGTTGCCACGCGCACGACCGGCTTCGACGAATGGCGTGCCTATCTGCTCGGCGAATCCGACGGTGTGCCGAAGACGCCGGAATGGCAGGAGCCGGAAACCGGCGTTCCTGCAAAAGACGTTCGCGCGCTCGCGCGGCGGTGGGGGAACAGGAAGGTCTATCTCGCCGTCGGCATGACAGGGGCGGGATTTGGCGGCGCGGCACGTGGAGCCACGGGCGCGCAATGGGCGCGCTGCATGGTCATGATGATGGCGATGCAAGGCTGGGGTAAGCCGGGCGTCAATTTCGGCTGCCTAGAGATCGGGGTCCCACACGATCTGCAGTTCTACTTTCCTGGCTATGCGGACGGCGGCATGTCCGGCGACCTGGCCTGGACCGCGAACGCGGTGAACAACTACCAGCGCATGCCGCACATTCTCACCATGAATCCGGTCAAGCAGATGGTGCCGCGTCAGCAACTGCCCGACGCGATCATCAACGGCCATGGGACCGGATATCTATGGGACGGCATTTCTCAGGAAGCGCAGTTTGCGCCGTTCAGTTACCCGATGCCCGGTTACTCGCCCATCCACATGATCTACCGATATGGCGGCTCTGCCTTCAGCACGGTGACCCGATCCGGACGCTGGGTCGAGGCTTACCGGCACCCGAGCATCGAGTTCGTGGTGAACCAGTCGATCTGGATGGAAGGCGAGGCGCAGTTCGCCGACATCATCCTGCCCGCGTGCACATCGCTCGAGCGATGGGACATCGGCGAATGGTCGAATTCCGGCGGCTACGCACATCATGGTTTCAGCACGGTCAATCATCGCATCATGACCATGCAGCACAAATGCATCGAGCCACTGGGCGAGTCGCGCTCCGACTACGACATTTTCACTGCCATCTTGAGCCGGCTCGGCCTCGGCGGCGTGTTCACCGAGGGATGCAGCGAACTCGACTGGGTCAAGCGCGTGTTCGAATCGTCGGATTTACCCGATCACGTTTCGTGGCGAGATTTCTGCCGCAAAGGCTATTTCGTCGTGCCACCCGAGAAAGCGGAATTACGCCAGCCGCCGGATATGCGCTGGTTCGCGCAGGGGCGTCGCAAGGACTTGCAGGAACCGCATCCGCTGCCTTCGCAGCATGCCGAAAAATTCGGCATGGGACTGCAAACGCCGAGTGGGAAGTTCGAGTTCATTCCCGAACTGCTCAAGCGCCATACCGCGGACAACCCTGAGCGGCCGCCGCTGAACCGCTATATCCCGTCGTGGGAAGGGCTGCGCTCGGACCTGGCTCACCGGTATCCATTGCAACTGATCGCCACGCACAGCCGTTACAGCTTTCATACCCATTGCGACGGGAAAAATTCGTCCATCAACAGTGTCGAGGATCATCGCGCGCTCATCGGCGGTCACCGTTTCTGGCTCCTCAGGTTGAGCGCGGCCGATGCGGCGATGCGATGCATCGGTCATCGCGATCTCGTCAAGGTCTACAACGACCGCGGAGCCGTGATCTGCGCGGCCGACGTTTCGCCGCTGGTCACCGCAGGGGTCGTCAAGTCATATGAGGCGAGCGCCGAATTTCAATTGATCGAGATCGACGGCGAGCGCGTCGAAATTGGTGGCTGCATGAATATGCTGACACCCGACCGGCCCCAAACGGCAGGAACGAGCAGCATGAGCCCGAATTCATGCCTCGTACAGGTCGAGAAATGGCGAGGCGCCGAAGCGTTTCTGCTCGCCCGCGCAGCGTAAGGAGCACAGCGTGAAAAAATGGAATCTGATTATCAAGGTCGGACGTTGCGAGAACTGCCAGAACTGCGTCATCGCCGCGCGCGACGAGCACGTCGGCAACGACTTCCCCGGTTACGCCGCGCCCGCTGCGGCCGGCGCCGCGAGCCCCATCAGGATCTTGCGCCGGGTGCAGGGCCGCTCGCACATGGTCGACACGACCTACCTGCCCGTAATGTGCAATCACTGCGACGATGCGCCATGCGTGCGAGCGGGTGACGGCGCCGTTCGCAAACGTGCCGACGGCATCGTCATCATCGATCCTGACAAGGCGCGCGGGCGGAAAGATATCGTGAAGTCCTGCCCTTACAAGGCGATTGTGTGGAACGAGGAACTGCAACTGCCGCAGACGTGGATCTTCGACGCCCACCTGCTCGACGGGGGTTGGCAGCGTCCCAGATGTGAACAGTCATGCCCGACTGGCGTGTTCGAAACGGTCAAGCTGGACGACGCAAAGATGGCGGAAAAAGCGAGGCAAGAAGGGCTGAAGGTTTTGCAACCGCGCCTCGGCACGAAACCTCGCGTGTGGTACAGCGGCCTTGAGCGCTGGGAAAGCTGCTTTATCGGCGGAAGCGTCAGTGCCGAGGTGAAAGGCATCGTCGAATGTGTCGCCGATGCCGTCGTTGTGTTGTACGCGCGTGGCGAGAAGATTGCCGAAACGGTGTCGGACGCGTTCGGCGATTTCCGGTTCCTGGGCCTCGCAAAGGACAGCGGCCTCTACCGGGTGGAGATAGTTCACGCGCTCGGCAAGGCGTCGCGTGAATGTGAACTGGGCGAAAGCGTCTACCTCGGCGACGTCAACGTCGCGCAGGCGGCGACCGCAACCGAGCCCGCGTAACGTCAGGACGAACGTGCTTGCCGGGACGGTTCGCCATTTTCATTCCTGTTTTGTAAATTGACAATATACTCAATTATGATTTGTATATAAAAACATGGCCGGTGCGCCGCTCGGCGCACCGTTAGAGCTGTCGAGCAACCCGCCATCTGACACGTTCGCTGAGGCTCGGCGAGTCCAGACGGCAACGTCACCGGTGAGCTATGCGATGAAGCACGAACGCCTGACGCACGCGCGGAGAAAACAGCAGACGCGAGAGCGTCTGTTCGAGGCTGCGCGAAGCGTTTTCCTTGAAAAGGGTTTGGCCGCGACGAGCGTAGAGGACATCGTCAAGGCGGCGGGTTATACGCGCGGCGCCTTCTACTCCAACTTCCACTGCAAAGAGGAACTACTGCTGGAACTGCTCCGGCGCGATGTCGACGGGGCAAGTGCGCGTCTGCAGTCCATGGTCGCGGAGCGGGGCGACGATATGAGCTCGCGCGCGATCGCGTATTACAGCCGCTGCTTTCTGCCAAGCGATTCCTTTCCGCTATGGCTGGAGGCGCATCTCATTGCGCGCCGCGACAGCGCATTCCGGGAGCGCGTGAATGCGCTCCGCCACGAACAACTGGAAGAAGTCAGCGCCTATTTGCGAGCGAATGTCATGCATGGTGGCTGCGAGCTGCCTTTGCCGCAGGACGCCGTCGCGTTGACGCTGATGAGTCTGTGCAATGGCTTGCACTTTTTGAGGATATGCAAGCCGCAGGCAGTCGGCGACGAGGCGATTCAGTCCCTGGTCGGCGAGCTTATTTCAGATGCGCTGCGGCAACTGTCACCGGAAAGACGTCAGGACGTGAAGTGCACCGGCGTAACAGCGTCGTGCGTCTGAGCCATTGAGCGTGGCCGAACGTCTTGCATTAACGATGCGTGAGGTCTAAGTAGGGGCAGAAATCTTCGGCGTCAGTTGAGCGCAACGAATTTATAGACGACAAAAAACCCCGTAAGACGTTGACCTTACGGGGTTTCTCGAACTACTGCGGCTTGCGCCGGAACAACTGTGGTGCCCAGGAGAGGACTCGAACCTCCACGGTGTTGCCACCGCTAGGACCTGAACCTAGTGCGTCTACCAATTCCGCCACCTGGGCACGTCTTCAAGCTAGAACGCTATTTTAGCGGGCTGATGCAGCGTGTCAATCCCCGCTATAAACAAACTTCGCTTTTACCACTACGAGCAATGCATTGAATGCCGGCGACCGGTAATCAGACTGCATGACCATTAAACCAAACGCTTTGTACAAAACGCTTTTCACAAAACACGCTTTGTACAAAAACCAAAGCCGCCCATACAACATGGCGGCTTTAGTTTTGAATCCTGGTGCCCAAGAGAGGACTCGAACCTCCACAGTGTTGCCACCGCTAGGACCTGAACCTAGTGCGTCTACCAATTTCGCCACCTGGGCAGGTGATGAACAGCAAAGACCGCCATTATAGCGGCAGGATGGAGCCTGTCAAGCGTTTCTCAAAACTTGCTTAAACAACCCGCCGACGACGCTGCGCGGGCTTCCTGGCGACTATTGACGGCCCGCGTGGCGCGCCGCACGGGTGTTAGAATGCCTCGCAGTAGTTCGTTGGCACGGTGCACAAGCCCGTCGGACTCAGCCTTGAACGAGCCGGACCCGAGACAGTCTTTTTAGTGCAACGGCAGGCGCGGGTCATGCGCGCTGCAAACGCTTCTTAAGCCGAGCCACATCGCCGACCGACGTCCATGCAACGAGAAAAAATCATCGACAAGCCCTTGAGCAAATTTCCGTATCCGATTCCGAGCCGCGAGGAAATCCTCGGCGTCCTGCGTACGAGCGAAGCGCCGCTCGCCGCCAACGACATCGCCGAAGCCTTGTCGATCAAGCGCCAGGAGCGCGAGGGATTCTTCAAGCGTCTCGGCGCGATGGAGCGCGACGGCCAGATCCGGCTCGATCAGCGCAATTTGTATCAACTGACTCATCCGTCGAACTTCGTCGCAGGGCGCGTTCAAGGCCATCGCGACGGCTACGGCTTCCTGATTCGCGACGACGGCCAGGACGACCTGTTCCTGCCCACCGCCGAAATGCAGAAGGTCATGCACAACGATCGCGTACTCGCGCGCATCGTCGGCTATGACCGGCGTGGCCGGCCGGAAGGGCATATCGTCGAAGTCACCGACCGCGCGAATAAGCGCGTAATCGGGCGCCTGCTGAATGAGAACGGCGCGCTGATCGTCGCGCCCGAAGACAAGCGCATTGGCCACGACATCCTGATCACGCAGAACACCAAGAAGGCCAAGGTCGGTCAGGTGGTGGTCGTTGAGCTGACCGATTTTCCGAGTCGTCATTCGCAGCCGCTCGGCCGCGTGGCCGAAGTGCTCGGCGATATCGACGACCCCGGCATGGAAATCGAAATCGCCGTGCGCAAGTACGGCGTGCCGCACGAGTTCAGCCCCGACGCGCTTGCCGAAGCCTCGAAACTTCCCGATGAAGTCCGACCGGCCGACGTGCGTCACCGCGTCGACCTGCGCGACGTGCCGCTCGTCACGATCGACGGTGAAGACGCGCGCGACTTCGACGACGCCGTCTATTGCGAGCCGGTCAAGGTAGGCCGCGGCGATGGTTTCCGCCTGATCGTCGCGATCGCGGACGTCTCGCACTACGTGCATCCGAAGAGCGGGCTCGACGCGGACGCGATCGAACGCAGCACCTCCGTTTATTTCCCGCGCCGCGTCATTCCCATGCTGCCGGAAAAACTGTCGAACGGCTTGTGCTCGCTGAATCCGAGCGTCGACCGTTGCGTGCTGGTGTGCGACATGATCGTCACCGCGCGCGGCGAAGTGAAGGCGTATCAGTTCTATCCCGGCGTGATGCATTCGGCCGCACGTCTGACTTATACAGAAGTCGCCGCGGTGCTGAAGAACACCAAGGGTCCGGAAGCCGCGCGCCGCGCCGCACTGCTGCCGCAACTGCAGAATCTGTACGGCGTCTACAAGTCGCTATTCGCCGCGCGCCAGAAGCGCGGCGCGATCGACTTCGATACGACCGAGACGTACATCGTCTGCAATGCGCAGGGCAAGATCGAACAGATCGTGCCGCGCACCCGCAACGACGCGCATAAGCTGATCGAGGAGTGCATGCTGGCCGCGAACGTCTGCGCCGCCGACTTCCTCAAGCGCAACAAGCATCCGGGTCTGTTCCGCGTGCACGCCGGGCCGACTGCGGAGAAGCTCGAGAATCTGCGCACGTTCCTGCGCGGCATGGGCCTCACGCTCGGCGGCGGCGACAAGCCGCATGCAAGCGACTACGCCGCGCTAATGGCGCAAATCCGCGAACGGCCCGACGCGCAGATGCTGCAAACCATGCTGCTGCGCTCGATGCAACAGGCCGTGTACAGCCCCGACAACATCGGCCACTTCGGTCTCGCCTACGAGGCGTATGCCCACTTCACGAGCCCGATCCGCCGTTATCCCGATCTGCTCACGCACCGCGCGATCTACGCGATCCTGCAGGGCCGCAAGTATCAGCCTGAGCCGCCGCAAGGCGTCACGCTGAATACGGCATTGTCGCCGCGCGCGCGCGCAATGCAGCAGGCCGACGAGGAAAAAAGCGGCCGCTCGCGCTCGAACAACGTGGCGATCTGGGAAGAACTGGGTCTGCATTGCTCGGCTAACGAACGCCGCGCCGACGAAGCGTCGCGCGACGTCGAGGCATGGCTCAAGTGCTATTTCATGCGCGACAAGCTCGGCGAAGAATATGGCGGCATGGTGAACGGTGTCACGTCGTTCGGCATTTTCGTGCAGCTCGACTCGCTTTTCATCGAAGGCCTCGTGCACGTGACCGAACTGGGCTCCGACTACTTCCAGTACGACGAGATCAAGAACGAACTGCGCGGCGAGCGCACCGGTATTCGCTACCGCCTGTCGGATCGCGTGCGCGTGCAGGTGAGCCGTGTGGATCTCGACGCGCGAAAGATCGACTTCCGTCTCGTGCGGGATACGCCGATCAAGCCGCATCCGGTGCGCGGCGCGGCGGCGGCCGACAAATCATCCGGCGAAAACGGCGGCGCGCGCGTGCGCGCATTGCCGCCGGTCGAAGGCGGCAATGCGGCGGGCGCGCGTCGCAAGAAAGCGGCTCCCGCACAAAGCGCTGCCGTCAAGGAAGCACGCGCCGCGCGCGGTGCCGCGAAGAAGCACGGCGCGGCGCCCAAACCGGCGTCCAAGCCGACGGCGCGCAAGAAGCGCTAAAGCCGCCTCATGGCTTGAACCGCGCGCAGCGGGTACGTCTTGACGTGCCGGTTGCGCGCGGTGTTCGTTTCATCTGCCTGGTTCAATCTGCGGTCAATCCCGCATTCACGCGCTGGCTGGATCGCGCACAGGCACATATATTCATCACAGCAGCGCGGCGATCCTGCCGGGCTCAATCAAAGGTTGTATCTGTCATGGCACGTCACAAGGTTCTATACGGTTTCCACGCAGTCACCGCGCGTATCAGGCACGACGCGTCCACCGTCGAAGATGTCTATTACGACGCCACGCGCAAGGACCGTCGCATGACCGAGTTTCTGCACGTGGCGAAAGAAGCAGGCGTGCGTCTCATCGCCGCCGACGAAACGCGCCTGTGGGGCCTCGCGCACACCGAGCGTCATCAGGGCGTCGTCGCGCGCGCGGGCGACATGCCGCTCGCGCAGAACCTGGCTGAATTGCTCGACGGCATCAACGGTTCGCCACTCATTCTGGTGCTGGACGGCGTGACGGACCCGCACAATCTGGGCGCCTGCCTGCGCGTCGCCGATGCTGCCGGCGCACACGCGGTGATCGCGCCGCGTGACCGGGCCGTCGGCCTGAACGCGACAGCCGCAAAGGTCGCGAGCGGCGCCGCTGACACCGTGCCGTACATCACCGTGACGAACCTCGCACGGGCGTTGCGCGAACTGAAGGACGCCGGCGTGTGGGTCGTGGGCACGGCCGGCGAGGCCAGCAAGAGCCTGTACGAGACGGAGCTCGACGGTCCCGTTGCACTCGTGATGGGCGCCGAAGGCGAGGGCATGCGCCGCCTTACGCGCGATACCTGCGACGTCGTCATGCAGATTCCGATGGCCGGCACCGTGGAAAGCCTGAACGTATCCGTGGCGAGCGGCGTGTGTCTGTTCGAGGCGGTCAGGCAGCGGGCGGTGAAGAAGTAATTCCGGCCGGCCCGCGGCCTCCACTCCGGTAAACTAGTGTTTTTTACTGCTAGCCGGCATTCCCATGACTCAAGACGAACTCAAGCAACTGGTCGGCCAGGCCGCCGCCGACTACGTCCTCGCCAACGTGCCCGAAGGCTCGTTGATCGGCGTGGGCACAGGCTCCACCGCGAACTGCTTCATCGACGCGCTGGCCGCCAACAAGGCGCGCTATCGCGGCGCGGTGTCGAGTTCGCTTGCCACCACCGCGCGCCTGCAATCGCACGGCATCAAGGTGCTCGATCTGAACGAAATCGATTCGCTGCCGGTTTATGTGGACGGCGCGGACGAGATCGACCACAGCGGCGCGATGATCAAAGGCGGCGGCGGTGCGCTGACGCGCGAGAAAATCGTCGCTTCGGTATCTGACGTATTCGTCTGTATCGCGGATGCGAGCAAACTCGTCGATACGCTGGGTAATTTTCCGCTGCCGATCGAGGTGGTGCCGATGGCTCGCACCGCAATCGGCCGCCGCGTGACGGCGCTCGGCGGTGTGCCGGTGGTACGCGTCACGAAAGAGGGCACGCCCTTTATCACCGACAACGGCAATGAGATCATCGACGTCAAAGGTCTGCGTATTAGCGACCCGCGCACGCTCGAAATGCATATCAACGCGTGGCCAGGCGTCGTCACGGTCGGACTCTTCGCGGCGCGCGGCGCAAATCTGTGTCTGCTCGGCACGGACACCGGCGTGCAAACCATCGAATACCGCAAGGACTGAGTCACGCGCGAGCCTGCTCACGCGGGCTCGCACGCATCCATCGTTTCAGCAGCGGCACGCGTTCTAGCGGCTCGCCTGAGTATTCGTTCTGTCACCGGGGCGCTGCATGGCGGCCGTCAGCGCGTCCATCATTCGCTGCAAATACCGCTCGACCGAAAACTCCGCCTGCGCATCGGTCAGTGCCTGTTGCGCAAGGCGCTGTGCGAGCGCCGGATCTGCGCGCAACGCGACGATTGCCTCCGCGAGCGCCGCTGCATCGCCGGGCTTGACCAGCCAGCCGTTGCGGCCATGCCGCACGATCTCCGTTACGCCGCCTGCGGCCGCCGCGATCACCGGCCGGCCCGCCGCCATCCCCTCGACGATCACACGGCCAAACGGCTCGGGTTCCGTGGACGTGTGCAAGATCACATTCATCGCTTTCATCCACGTGGGCACGTCGTCCTGAAAGCCCGCGAAATGCACGCGTTCGGCAATGCCGAGCGCGGCGGCCTGGTCGCGCAGACGCTGCGCATAGGCATCCTCACCAAATAGTGGTGCGCCGACCAGAACGAGGTGCGCATCGGGCAATCGCGCCAACGCGTCGAGCGCGATGTGCTGACCTTTCCACGGCGCGAGGCGGCCGAACAGACCGGCGAGCCATGCGTTCTCCGGCAAGCCGAGGCGCTGCCTGAGCGAGCCGATGTCGGTGCCATCCACGCGATCGAACGCGCTCGCGTCGATGCCGTTGTAGACGACCGGTACCGAGTCTGCGGCGAGACCTGTGAGCGCTGCAAGCGACCTCGCCGATGCCTGCGAATTGACGATCACGTGGTCGACCGCAAGCCGCACCGCCCACTTGATGACGCTCAGTTGCACCCGGCCGAAATGCTCGCGCGTGAGAATGTCGTGCTGATACCAGACCACAGGCTTGCGATACAGCACCTTGCCAAGCGCGCCCAGCACAAGCGCTTTTTGTGTGTTGACGAACAATACGTCGAACGCTCGCGCGCGTGCCGCAAGAGCGCGGACCTGCCGCACGATGCCCGGCAGCACGCGCAAGCAGTTCAAAGCCGACGCTTGCCGCGCGATGCCCGAGACCTTCGCGTCGTTCATCACTTGCACGCGGGCGCCGAGCGCTTCCAGACGCATTCGAAACGGACCGTCGGCAAGCAACACGACTTCGCTATGCGATCTGCAATGTTCTGCCAATTGCAGCAACGCGAACTCGGCCCCGCCGAGTTGGCCGCTTTGGTCGACAAAGAGCACGCGCGGCAATGCGCTCGTTTGCCTGACCGTGGGTGCCGACATGCCGGAGCCGACCGGCGCGGCAGGCGCTGCAACTGGATCGATGAACACCGGCGACACGAGCGGCAGCGGGGTAGCGATTGGAGAGGCGTCGAGCGTAGGGCGCATAGGAAGGCGAATTAATTGGTTTTTGTTCGTTCGCAAGAGGCGAATGGCGATGATTAATTATTCGCGTCCCGTCGCGCGTCGAATGTGTGCACGCGCACACGCAGCAAACGAAGCGCCACATACACTCGTTGTTAAGCCCAGAGGCGTTGACTGAGGATAAGGAGATCATGAGAGTTGCGATCGTGCACGACTGGCTCGTCGCACCCGGCGGCGCGGAGAAAGTACTCGAGCAGATCATCGAATGCTTTCCCGACGCGGATCTTTTCAGTCTCGTCGACTTTCTCGAAGACCGCCGGCCGTTGCGCGGCAAACCGGTCACTACCTCATTCATTCAATCCCTGCCGCTCGCGCGGCGCCGCTACCGCGCTTACTTGCCGTTGATGCCGCTCGCGGTCGAGCAGTTCGACCTCTCGGGCTACGACCTCATTATCACGAGTTCCTATGCGGTTGCGAAGGGTGTGCTCGTCGGACCCGACCAAACGCATGTGAGTTACGTGCATTCGCCGATGCGTTATGCGTGGGACCTGCAACATCAGTATCTGCGCGAAGCGGGATTGACGCACGGACCCAGGTCCTGGCTCGTGCGCCTGCTGCTGCATTACCTGCGTGGCTGGGATTCGCACTCGGCGAATAGCGTGGACCGTCTTATCGCCAATTCGCAATTCGTCGCGCGCCGCATGATGAAAACGTACCGTCGCGACGCGGCCGTCATTCCGCCTCCCGTCGACGTGCAGCAGTTCGAGCTATGCACACGCAAGGAAGACTTTTATCTGACGGCCTCGCGAATGGTGCCGTACAAGCGCATCGACCTGATTGTCGAGACGTTCAGCGCAACGCCGCACCGCCAGTTGGTCGTGATCGGCGACGGCCCCGAAATGGCTGCGATTCGCGCCAAGGCCGGGCCGAATGTGACGATACTCGGCTACCAGCCGGCCGGCGTGCTCAAGGACTATTTGCAGCGCGCGAAGGCGTTTGTCTTCGCTGCCGAAGAGGACTTCGGCATCGTTCCGCTCGAAGCACAGGCCTGCGGCACGCCGGTCATTGCGTTCGGCAAGGGCGGAGCGCTCGAAACAGTTGTGCCTGTCGGTGAAGCGCATCCTACAGGCGTTTATTTCGGACGACAGACTGTCGTGTCGATGCTCGATGCCATCGACCGTTTCGAGCGGCAGCGCGAGCAGATCACGCCAGCCGCTTGCCGTGCGAACGCGGAGCGGTTCTCGTCGGCCGTGTTTCGCCGCGCGTTCATGGCTGAGGTGACGCGCACGATCGCCGCGGCGGGCTTGCGCAGTGAGGCGGCGGTAGTGGAGAGAACTGGCGCCGATCTCATCGCCGACGAGGTTGGCTGGCCTGCACAGCCGGCGTCGCGGAGCAGTTGGGGACGATGAGCCGAGGCTTTCGCGAGCTTCCTTGCTCGGCGATTCAAACCTGTTTCAGCAGGGGCAGCATATCGAACAAGCCGCCGGGCGATGCCACCCGAGCGGCTATCCGGGGGGAGGCGCCAGCGTGGGTCATGGCCGCCTCGATACACGGTCTTCGACGCGGCGACAGCCGGCACGGATTGTCGCGGCGATTTATTACAACAGGCAGTCGTTATTCGTTCGTCACGTGGTGACGCATGCGAGCACGACCTTTGGACGAGGATGAACCTACACTCATGAATGCCGATCGCCTTCCGGGATCCTTTCCCGACATTGCTCAAAGCTGGGCCGCGCTGCAGGCTCACGTGCCCATTACTCCCATTCGCAACGAGCATGATTACCAGACGATGGTCGAGCTCGCCAGCGCGCTTGCCGCCCATCTGAACGGCAAGGAAGACGATCCGCTTGCCGATCTTCATGCGATCGTTTCGGAGCTCGTCCGCGCCTGGAAAGCGCAGAATACGACGCTTCCGAAAGGCGAGCCGCGCGAGGTATTGCGGCACCTGCTGGAGACCCACGGTCTCAAGCAGAAGGACCTGATGGGCATTGCCTCGCCGACGGTGGTGAGCGATATCCTGGCGGGCCGCCGCTCGATCAGCAAGAAGGTCGCAAAAGCGCTTGCCCAGCGTTTCCAGACGGACGTCAGCGCATTTCTATAAGGCCGTAGCCGGGCGGCGCCGATCGTCCGCGGTCCGTCTGTGCGGCTCGTTTCACTCAGAACGTCTCACTCGTTCTGCGCCGGCGGTTTTCCGCTGTCGGCGCCCTGTCTGCTATCGCTCCAGCACCCTCACCATTGCATCATCGCGCGTCGACGCGGTAATAGAAAAAAGGGCCGCGTCTCCGTGGAGCGCGGCCCTTGATCGCTTACCGTTTATCGCTTGCAGCGTGAATCAGCCCGTCTTGCCGGTGTCGTCAGGATGGGCAGTCGCGTACGTGTATGCATAAGCATAGTCGTACGTACCGTTTTTATTGTGGCTCTTCAGCGGTACGGCGTTCATCACGCCACCGACCACGCGCGCGCGAGCACGGCGCAGCTTCTTCAACGCTTCCGCGAGATGGCCTTCGGTGTGCGCGCCGGCGCGCATGACGAGCACCGTCGAGCCCGCGAGATTCGCGACCACTGCGGCGTCGGCGACCGCGAGCAGCGGGGGCGTATCGACGATGATCAGGTCGAACTGCTGTTCGAAACGCGCAAGGATTTCACTGAACCGCGACGAGGTGAGAATCTCCGACGGATTCGGCGGATAAGTGCCCGCGGCGATGAAGTGAAGACCCGCGACGCCTGTCGCGCGTGCCGCCGTTTCAAGGTCCACCTGGCCTGTCAGCAACTCGGTGAGCCCGCCTTCAGGGGAGCGGCCGAGATATTGTGCGAGACGACCGCGTCGCAAATCCGCGTCGATCAGCAGCACGCGCTTGCCGGATTCGGCGATCAGCGCCGCGAGGTTCGCGCTCAGGAAACTCTTGCCGTCGGACGGCGCCGGACTCGTAATTGCGATGATGCGGTTCGGCGCATCCAGCAGGCCGAACTGCAACGTGGCGCGCAAGCCGCGCAGCCCTTCGACAGTCGTGTCGTACGGATGCGTCTTGACGAGCAGCGGGCGCACCGGTGTCCTGCCCGACGAGACCACCGTTTGTGTGCCGACCGGCTCGCTGCGCGCTTCGTCTGCCGCTGCAGTCGCGCGCGAGCGGGACGACAACAGTCCCGCGATGCCGCTCGGGGACGCAGTAGCATCTTCCACTTCGGTCGGCCGCGAGCGAGGCGCGGCGAGAGCGGCTCCGCGCGTCGCGCTCAACTGCCGGTCGCTGCGCGCCTGTTCCGGACTGAACGTGATCGCGCCGAAAATCGGCAACTGGAAGCGGCGTTCGACAAATTCCGGATCGGCCACGCCGGTAAAGAACTTGCGCCTGCAATACGCGAACAGAATGCCGCCGATCACGCCGAGCAGCGTGCCCGCAGAAATCACGAGTGCCGACTTCGGCCGCACGGGCTTCGACGGCAGCAACGCTTCGTCGACGATGTGAACGTTGCCGATCGTGCCGGCCCGCGAGATCGACAACTCCTGAATCCTGTTGAGCAGCGCGACGTAAATCTCTTCGGCGACTTTCGCATCGCGTTGCAATGCGAGCGCGTTACGCTCGGAACTCGGCAGCGTCGTAAAGTGGTCTTCGAAGCGCGCTTTCTCGCGAGCCATTGCGGCCAATTGCGAGTCTACCTGCAGCACTTCCGGGCTCTCGGGAGTGAAACGCTGCAGCAATTGCGCGCGCTGAATGCGCAGCGCCGCGATCTGCTTTTCGTAGTCGAGGCCACCGGCGAGATACACGCCCGCTTCCTGAGTCGGCTGGAACGAACCGACTTTCGACTGATACTCCGATAGTGCGGTTTCCGTCTTCTTTACCTCGTCGCGCAGCCGCGGCAGTTCGCTGTTGAGAAAGTCGAGCATGTGGCTCGCTTCTTCCTGTGCGCGTTCGGTGCGTTGCTTCAGATACGAGGCGGCTACCGCGTTCGTGATCGCGGTGATCGCATGGGCGTCGGTACCCGAATACGACAATTGCACGACGCCCGTGTCACGGCCCTTTTCGGTGACCTGCAATGCAGTGGACAGGCCCGATACCGCGTCAAGCTGATTGAATCGCGTGATGTAAAACTCGGTGCCGGGACGCGCCACCAGTCTTTTCACCAGCAGCGTGATGTCGTGGCCTTGCGCCTGCACGCCGGCCACGCCGGTCAACAGCGTTGCACCGCGCGCATCGGTCAGTACGTAGCGGCCTTTGTCGAGCGCACGCAGTGTCAGTTGCGCGCCTTCGAGCGCCTTCGGCACGACGATCGAGGCAACCTCGAACTGCTCTCCGCCCCACGCGTATTCGGTCAGTCCGAACGGTGCAGCGAACGGGTGCCCCGGGCTCGCGAACAGCGAAGCAATCTTGCCCAGCACCGGCACCGTGTTCGCCGATGTGCTGAAGTTCAGCTTGAATTGCTCGACTACCGGCTCGACCACCGCGCGGCTCTTGATGATTTCGATCTCGGCCTCGGTGCGCATCGGGCCCACGCTCGGCGTCAACGAAAGCAGCTTCTGACCTTGCGGGTTGTTGCCGCTGCTCTGCGCATCGACCTGAAGCAGCGCGTCGGCCGAATAGACCGGCGTGGCGATCTTCGTATAGACGACTGCGGCGAGGATCACGCTGCCTGCAATGCCGATTACCCACCAGATCTGCTCCGTAACCGTGCGCAGCAGATCGCGCATTACAGCGTCTTCGTCGCCGCCCGGCGCCGGCCCGTGGTCCAGCATGTCATACGTACTCATGTCGATACTCCGTTGCAAGCAATTTATCTGGACAACTGGACGGTGTAGAACAGCGACTGGAGAGTCGGCGTGATCTGTTCGAGTGCGCGATTGAAGCGCGCGGCATTCGACACTTGCACGTACACCACATCCTTCGGTTGCAGATCGAACTTGGTCATTAGCATCAACGCGTCCACTTGCGTCATATCGAGTTGATAGACGTCCGGCGTCAGCGTTTTGTCGGCGCCACGCACCACATAGACGTACCGCGGATCGCCGGTCTTCACATCGAGACTGCCTGCGCCGGTGAGTGCGTCGGCGAGCGTGAGACGGCCGCGGTTCATCGGCAGCGAAGTCGGCTTGTTGACTTCGCCGAGCACGAATACGCGGCTATTGGAGCGATCCGGTACGTCGATGATGTCGCCGTCCTTCAGCAATACGTTCTGCTGCGGATCGCCGGTTTCGAGTAGCGCCGCTACGTCGACCGTATGGCGTTTGCCGTCGCGCGTGACGCCGACGTTCTGCAGATCGGCGTCGGGCAGCGCGCCTCCCGCGCGGTTGATCGCGTCGAGCACGGTGAGCGGCGCATCGGTGATTGCTTCGGACGCGGGCGTGCGCAGGTTGCCGGTCACCTGCACCGACTGACTGTTGAAGCCCGACACGCGCACGTCGAGTTGCGGGTCGCGAATCGTGCGCGCGAGACCTTTCGTCAGCGCTTCCTGAACCTGTTGCGCAGTCATGCCTTGCACCTTGACGCGGCCCACACGCGGAAAGAAGATCGTGCCGTTATTGGCGACACGCACCGTGAGACCGCCTTCGCCGCTGCTCATCGTGGTGGGCGCGATGGGCGTCGCGCCTTGCGTCTGCGTAGGGCCGGGCGAGGGCGCAGCGCTGCCTCCGGGCAACGGCGGCGTGCCGGTTGCGAGGCCCATGCCGCCCGTCAGTTCAGGGTGATCCCAGACGATGATGGTCAACTGATCGCCTATCCCCAGCCGATACTCGTAAAGGCCACGTGTTTGGGGCGTAAGGCACGTCAACGGGCAGACGGCGGGAACGGTGGCCGCGCGTTGCTCGCGGAAGTAACCGACGTCGATTGCGTGCACCGGAAACTTCTCGGCGGTCTGCTCGGGCGGTGCCGGCGGTTCCAGCCGTTTGGTGTCGAGGTATGGTCCGGGCGCCAGTGAACAGGCGCATAAAGATGCAGCCGCGAGCGTCGCGGCAATTGTTTTGATAGTCATTTTATGGTCCCTTCGCGTGTAGCCGGTACGTCGATGGTTAGCGCACCGCTTCCTGCCATGCCCCGCGCATTGCGCGTAAACCCACTCGCCATTTGCGAAGCGCAAGCGCCAGTCCGCCGCGCTCGAATGCCAGCGACAATGCACGCAGGAACCCCGGGTCCGCGCGATCGCCGATTAGCGTCGAATAAGCGACGAACGCCCATCGGCCAGGCGGCGTCAGGTGTTCGCACATGATGAGTCGGAGATTGAACGACGCGTTATAAAAAGCCGCGTCGTTAAATGTGAAGCGCTGATCTTCGTCGCCGCGTTGAGCGGGAAAATGTTCGACGAGCAGCGCCGGGTCGTAGACGAGCTTCCAGCCGCGCCGCCGCACGTCGAGGCTGAAGCCCATTTCGCAATGAACCTGCGCGCCGCTGCCCCGCAAGCGCGCGTCGAAGCGCAGTGTGCCGATCGCCTCGCGGCGAAACGCCATGTTCACGCCTTTGAGCACGTGAACTTCGCGCGCCTGGCCGTGGCCGATGTGATGATTGCCGATCGTGCGGCCATACCATCGCACGATGCCCACGCACGGCTTCTGCCCCTGCAGGATGCCGTTGCGTTCATGCACGATGTCGCGCCCGCCGAGACCGCCCAGGCCCGGATCGCCCTGGAATGCGCGGGCGATTCGCGCGACCCAGTCGGAATGCGGAGCGGCGTCATCGTCGGTAAAGCACAGCACGTCGCCACATGCGCTTTCAATGCCGAGGTTGTAGGCGGCCACCACACCCGGCTTATGCACGAGCACGACATAGCGGCGCGGATCGGGCCGGGTGGCTTCGCGTGTGCGAAGCCAGTCGAGCGTCGCATGGTCGTCGTGACGAGCGATGACGATCACCTCGTCAGGGCGGCGCTCCTGTGCGTCGAGCGCCGCGAGGCACCGCGCCAGATCGGCGGTGCGTCGATACGTCGGCACGATCACGGAGACTTTCACGAGCGGTTCACGTAGCGGCATGATCAGAATGCATTGCGGCCGACAAAGCCCTTGAAGATCGTGATGAAGACGATCTTCATGTCGAACCAGAACGACCAGTTGTGGATATAGAAGAGGTCGAACTTCACGCGCGCTTCCATCTTTTCCACTTTGCGTGTTGCGCCGCGATAGCCGTTCACCTGCGCCCAACCCGTGATGCCGGGCTTGATACGGTAGCGGTACATGTAGCCGTACACCTGGTCCTTGTAGAGATCGTCGTGCTCGATGGCGTGCGGACGCGGGCCGACCACCGACATCTGGCCGAGCAGCACGTTCAGAAACTGCGGCAGCTCGTCGAGGCTCGTGCGGCGCATGAAGCCGCCGAGCTTCGTCACTCGCGCGTCGTTGCGAGAGGCCTGGGTGAGCTCGCCATGCGCCTCCTGATGCACGGTCATCGAACGGAACTTGTAGATCGAGAACGTCTGGCCGTCGGCGCCCTTACGGGTCTGGCGGAAGAACACCGGTCCTCGCGAAGTGAGCTTGATGCCGACGGCAAGCACCAGGAAAACCGGCGCAAGCGCGATCAACGCGGCCGCCGCGAAGAGGCGGTCGAAGATCAGCTTCGGCCACATCTGCGGCGGCGAGAACGGCGGCGCTCCGAGGTTCAGCGTGGGCAAGCCCACTACGTCGACGAGCGAGTGGTTGAAAAGCGAGAGGCTGCGTACATCGGGAATAAAGCGCAGATTCACGAAGTCGTTCCTGAACATGCGCTGGAAACGATAGATCATGCGTTCTTCTGATAAGGGTAATGCGAGCCACACTTCGTTCACGTTCTCGTCCCGCACTTTTGCGGCAAATGCGTTCAGGTCGGTCAGTACCGGCAGACGGTTCAGACGCGCGCCGTAAGCGCCGGACGCTTCGATGCCCGCATGAATGCTGGTGTGAATGCTGCTGTCGAATACGCAGACCGGCTTGAAGCCCGCTTGCGGCGCGTGTTCCAGATGGGCAAGCAACGTGCGCGCAAACCCGGGCGCGCCGACGATTGCAACCGTGCGGAAATTCATGCCGCGGCGCCGTACACTGCGCAACGCCACGTGCACCCCGCATTTGGTCGCGATGATCAGCACGCCCGAAATCAGCGTCGAATAAGCGAGCCACAAACGCGACACTTCATCCATGCGATGCAGCGTGAACGCGAGCAGCAACGCACCCGCGACGACGGCGAGCCATGCAGCCGCGACTCTCGCGAGCATCGACATCAAAGGCTTGCCGCGCCACGTTTCGTACACGCCGAAGCCGGGAAACATCAGCAGCACCAGCACGCAGTTAAACGCGATCAGCAGGCGTTCCGTATCCGGCAATGCGGCGAGCGTCGAAAACCGCATCCAATGGGCGAGCAGGCCTCCCGCGATCACGAAGATTGCGTCGAGGCATCGCGCAGTATTCCTGAACATTATTGACTCTGCGAGGTAGTCGAACGGTGCGGTGTTTTATTCGACAGTCTCAGCCTGGCGCAGGCGCGGCAGAAGGCGGTCGAACTCGCGCTTGACGAGTCCGTAGCATTCGCACGCACGCGCTTCGAGTCCCTTGCGGTCGAGCACCTTGATATGCCCGCGGCTATGATGGATCAGGCCTTCGTCATGCAGCTTGCCGGCCGCTTCGGTGATGCCCTCGCGGCGCACGCCGAGCATGTCGGCGATCAACTGCTGCGTGACCGTCAGATCGTTCGACGCGACACGGTCTACTTCGATGAGGAGCCACCTGCACAGTTGCTTGTTCAATGCGTGATGACGGTTGCAGGCTGCCGTTTGCGCGACTTGCGTGAGGAGAGCGTGCATGTAGAGCAACATCAGCCGGCGCAGGAAATCGGAGCGTGCGAATTGCTGCTTCAGAGCTTGAGCGCTCATCCGGTACGCGAAGCCCGCGCATTGAACCTGCACGCGATTCGGCATGGTCTCGCCGCCCGTGAGCACCGGCACACCCGTCATGCCTTCGCGGCCGACCGCGGCGATTTCCACCGAGCTGCCGTCTTCCATTGTCGACAGCATCGAAATGATTGCGGTAGTGGGGAAGTACACATGGTGAATACGTTGGCCCGAATCGCAGAGCAACTGCTCAGTGCGTAGATGAACCAGTTCGAGGTGCGGAGCAAGTGCTTGCCATTCGTGTGACGGCAATGCGCCGAGCAAATGGTTTCCATGCAGATCTGATTGAAGTGTCAACATGATCGGTCCTCGCGTGAAGGCGCGCGTGTTCGCGTCTTCCTGTTTTTGATCCGATTCCCGCATCCTTTTATAAGTCCGCTGCATTGCGCGCAGCGGAGGATGAATGGAACCGGCCCCGTATTTGCCTGATGCGCGACGCCGTTTTCGTTGCTCCCCTGCGGCGTCGCGGTGTCGCGTTCTCCTATTAGCGAGGACTGTGCCAGCCATAGGGAAAAGCCTGACTGGTGCGACGCAGCGAGGACGTCAGTGTGGGTTGGCCCACCCAGATGCGGCTTTTTGTTTCAATTCTGTACATCGGTCATCCTGGAAGCCGGCGTCGTGAGCGCTGTTTTAATATGAGCCAAGTGCTTGATCCTATTGGATTCGCACCCACTGGCAGGGGTGTCGCGCAGCAATCGCCGGGGTGAACCGGGCCTTTCCAGGCACCGCTTCACGCGATGTCCGCGATGTGCCGGAATTGATTCAGATGTGTTCAACGCTTTGCGTTCGCTGGCGTACGGTTCGTCATTTGTGGTTTAGGGAGTCGCAAAAAAAACGACAGTGATGGGCCGCAGCAGACAAATGTATTCGCGCAGCGCGAGGTTTTACGCAGCTTGCGAAGGGATGAGCGGTAGAAGATACGTTTACCCGTAGAAGGTGGGGCTCGCCGCATTCAGTGCGAGCACTTCACCGGCGGGTGCCGCATTTGTTGCATCCGCTTTAAAGGCGACGTTCGATGCGCACGCAACCACTGCGCTTTGCGATGCGTTCGGCGCGAGCGGAATGAGCGGCACGATGCGAGGACGGTTCGGTGCAAGGTGAAACCAGTCGTGCGCGGCGCGGTATTTCGCATCAATGATATGAACGAAGCGCGCGAAACGCTGCGCTTCTATCACCAGCTGCCAGCCGTCGCCTGCGCGCTCGACTTCGACGGTCAAGCCGAGTTCGTGACGATCGCCAATGCGCCGCTCGGGTAAATGAAACGCTTCGGACAGAATCTTCCCGCTCGCCGCATCACGCAACGTCGCGATCGTGACGTCGTGCGCGCGCGGGCCGAAGCGGTAGACATGCGTCAGATCAAAGAACTGATCGAGACACGCGGCGGCGGAGATGCGGGCGGTGGAACGCGGCGCGAGTTGCACCGCGCGGCTCGCCTGTGCAACTTTCACGCGGCCGTCGCGCAGACAGACGAGTTCGAGTTGCGCTGACAACGTTTGCGCGCGCTCATTGATCAGGTGGATATCGAGGCCGTTGAGGCCTTCGTCGGTGAGCAGCACCTGTATGGGTTGCAGCGTGTGAGCGAGACCGTGTAAAGCGCTTTTAGGCCGTCCCGTGGCGTCGATCAACCCCCAGCCCGCGCCCGGCCGCAAATCCTGAAGCTGCCAGACGAGTCCGCCGCCGCAGTCCGATCCGTTCCTGCGCCACTCGGTGAACACCTCGGCCATCAATTCGGCCACCACTGCCCGCGACGCGTCCAGATAGCGCTGCGGGTCTTCGTATCTCAAACGCGCCGGCTCGACGCCATAAAGCGTCTGAAGATAGTGGTCGCGGACGTCGTCGAAATCCCATCCTGCGCCGGGATCGCGCGGCACTGCGGCTTTCCAGCGCGGATCGTGCGGATGGATCGTACCGAGCGCTTCATTCAAGGTGGCGTCGCCCGGCACGTTGGCAAAAGCCAGACATTCGGCAGCGAACCGCACGTGTGAGCGGCGCGCATCGTCGAGCGGCCGCTGGTACGCGCCCACGCCATAGTAGTGAGTGATGCCCTCATTAGTACAAAACGGCCACACGCCTGTTGACGGCGAGTTGCTCACGTAAGGCACGTCCGGCCGCTCGCGAGCGGCGATAGCGGGCAATAGCTCGTCGAACACTGGTTGCACGCGCATCGAAGGCGGCAGCCCGAACATCGCGGCCTGCTGATCGGCCTCGCTGCCGCCGCACAACACCGCGAGCGAAGCAAAGCGGCGCGTGCGGGCGAGAAACTGCGAGGCCTCGCATTCGATCGACGCGCGGAAAGCCGCGTCGTTCGGGTAGTCAAAATTCGCCAATGCGAAGTCCTGCCAGACGAGCACGCCATATTCGTCGGCGAGGGTATAGAAGAGGTCGGATTCGTAGACCATCGTGCCGCCTACGCGCAGCATATTCATGCCTGCGTCGCGGGCTAGCTCGAACGCGTGCCGGAGTTGCGCTTCGCTGCCGGTTAGCGTCGCAAGGTCGGCGCTCGTCCAGCACGCGCCACGGCAAAACACCGGCACGCCGTTGATATGCAGCGCGAAGCCCGTACCGTCAGCGCCGCGGTCCACGGCGATCTCGCGAAAGCCGATCGAGCCGAGCGGCAGCGGAATGTCGCCGCTGTCATCGAGGTGCAATAGAAGTGGATATAAAGTGGGCGCCCCGTGCGTGTGAGGCCACCAGCGTTCGACGCACGGCACCCGCACGCTGCCGGCCAGTGTGAACGCGTCGCGCCATTGCAGCGACGAAACGTGGCCGCCGCAGCCGAGCGAAGCGCGGCACGCCGCGCGATCGTGCGGATGAACGAAACGTAGCGTTAGCGAAACAATACCGTCGTCGCCGTCAATCCGGCTCGCGACTTCGAAGCGGTCGATCCCGTTCCGTGCATCGCTCAGCATCTCGACCGGCCGCCACGGTCCCACCGCGTGTACAGAAGGGCACCAGCCCGGCATATGGCCAAGCAGCGTCGTGCGGACGTTGCGCAACGTGGGCGGCGAGACGAGCCGCGGCCGCCATCTTGCACGCGAGCGTTTTGCCGCCAACGCTGGCGCTAAAGAGCGAAAGCATATGTCGAGCGTCGCGCTGCCGTTCAGTTCGACATCGAGCTCATGTGCGACGAACATCGAATCGGAGTCGAGACGTCTGATGCCGTCGAGCCAGACTTCCGCGATGGTTGCGAGTCCATGCAGACGCAAGCGCCGTTTGCCCGTGCCGTTCAGCGTCACGCGATACCAGTGATCGTCGAAAGCGAGGGGGTCGGGATGCGCCACGTCGAAGAGACCCGCGGCACGGCGCGCGCTTGCCACCGTGCCGGGAACTTGCGCCGCCAGCCAGCCGTGGTCTGGCAGATCCCCCGGTGACTCGCATGCGCCCGCCGGTGTACTGATACATTGCCAGCCGGTGTCGAGTCGCTGAGGCCAGATGTCGTCGGGCGCGGCGGCGCTTAAGCCGCCTATGTCATCGGATTCGGGCACCGGGTCGGTCGTCAGTGCATCCACGGCGGGTTCCTGATGAGTCCCCGGGGCTCGGGGCACATGCGTCACGACACGAGAGCGGCGAGCGGCGGCAGTGTCTGTTCGTAGGCGCTTTCGAGGACGTCGAAGCAGTCGTCGCACGCGTCGCGGCGTCCGCGCGCGATCGCTCGCACGAGCCGGAATTGCATGACCATCGACTCCGACGCGATACGTTGCGCGGCGGCGGGAATCGTCGCGGGAATCTCGAAGCCTTGCTCCGAGAGCCACAGCAGGTACTTCGAGAGAAACTCGAAGTTTGCACCGAGCTGCCGCATCAGATTGAACGAGTACGGGTGAAAGAACGCCTCGCCGCGCGCCATGAGCGTATCGAGGTGACCCGGGAATGCGGCACGCCATTCGGAGATCGGATTCGTCAAAGGCCGCCGGCTTAGATGCGCGCACAACAGTTCCGCCGACGCTTCCGCGAGTGCCGTGCCTTCCAGCGCGGGCCGCGCCTGCTTTGCGAATTCGACGTAGGGAAACAGCAGGTCGGGCTGCTGTGCGAATTGCGGCAGCTTGCGGAATACGCCGTCGTAGTCCTCGCCATCCAGCATGTGATAGCCGGTGTTGTGGAAATAGCCGAGGCGGCGCGCGGCCGGGTCGATGAAGTCGATGCCTACCGTGGTCTTCGGATGCTCACGACGATACGACGTGGCCCGCGTGTTCGGCAGATAAAAGCCGTCTACTTCGACGAGCACGGTGTGGCCGCGCTGAGTCTGCGCGAGCACGCGTGCTTCGAGCGAGTCGTAGATCGCGAGCTCCTGGACCTGGGTGCCGTAGAGCCGCTCCAGATCTTCGAGAGGGAATTTGAAGAACGTGAACTGATCGCCTTCGAAGTCCTGCGTGACGGTGAAGCCAAACGCCGCGCGCGGATCGAGACCGAAGCCGTGCAGCAATTCGATCCACAGATCCACATAGCAGTTGGTTTCCTGCCAGACGCGCTCGCCCTGATGCCATGCATGCGGCTCGTGCTGGCGCGCACGCGCTGCTTGCGCGTGGAGTGCGGCTGCTTGCGATGAAACGTGCGAAGCGTCAGTCGTCGATGCGCGTTGCCGAGGCAACTGCGATGTAGAGAATGCGTTTCCCGGCAAGCGCCTCTGCGATGGACTCATGCGCCGTCTCCGGTAGCCGGTGCCGCAGCCAACGCGTGCATCTGTGCCATGCCGTGCGCGACGCGTGTTGCAGTGTCGCCCCATAGCAAAGCGCGCACGTCGTCGGGCCATGCTTGCACGTCCAGCCCGTGATGACGGAACAGCGCGAGCGTGATGCGCTCCATGCCGAAGCCGACGCAGCCGGTATGCGCGAGCGTGCCGTCTTCGCAGGCGATTTTCCAGATCTTGCCGAAGTGGTCCATGTGATAGTTGAACGACAGACACGCGGTTTTGCTGTCCGGGTTCGCTACAGGAATCAGCAGTTCGAACTTGAGCGCCTGGGCACGCTGACTATCGGCGACGATCTTCCCGCCGCGCCCGAAAAACGGGTCGTTGGCGAGGTCCACTTCGACGGGCAATTGCAACAGGGAGACGAGCAGCGAGCCGCGTTCAATCCACATCTGGCGGAACGCCATTACCTCATGCGCGTTGCCGAGCCGCACATATTCGCGCTGACGGAACATCTGCATACGGCCGGGATCGAGAGAAGGCTCATGACGGAAGCAATACGAGAGCACGTCGACGGTGCGTCCGCCCGCGGGCAGCGGGCCGCGCCGCGCCAGTACCGGATAGATCGGATAACAGGCGGCCGGCGTGAGCACCACGCGCGTGGGCTTTTGCTGCGCCATCCATTCGTCGCTGCGATCGTCGTCACTCTCGCTCATTGCGTGATCGAGCGCTTGCAACAGGCGCCGGTGTCCCATGTCGTTGCCGCAAAACGAGTGGATCGTGCCGGCGAGGTCGGGGAAATTCTTCAGATACTCGCTGTCCTCGAAGTCTGTCCGGCGCATGGCGGGCGGAAATCGCAATACTTCGGCATCCTGATCGGCGCCAAGGTGCGTGATAGCCACATTCAGCCGATCGACGACATCCTCGAAAATCTGGCTGCGGCCATACAGGCCATTTTCACCGGTGTCGATCAACAGGCCCGCGGCCAGCAACTCGTCGCGAAAGGTGAGCGCAATGTGTCCATCGCCATTCGTGGCGGTAGCGAGAGCAGCGGTATCGGTCATCGTATTCATCAGGCTCTCCCCGGCGCGGCAGGGCGCTGCGCGAGCAGCAGGCTCGCGGTGTTCTGCGCGATGCGGTCGTTATTGATCATGAGCGGTGCGGAGTAGAGATCGCGCAAATGGCGTCCCACGCTGTACGGCGTGCCGTTCTTGTATCCGGCCATGCCGCAGATCATCATTACTTCGTGCACGACGTCCAGTGCAATCGTCGAAATGCTGGTCTTCAGCGTGTTCATGTCCGACGCGAACCCGAGCATCGCCGCGAGCGGCGCATCGGCTTGCGATTCATGAAGGCGTGCGGCGTGCGCAGCACGCGCCGCGTCGAGTGCTACGGAAAGACGCGCCTGCATCATCTGCAGCAATCCGACAGCATGCGCGAGGCGCACGCCGGCTGGCGAATTCGCGCCCGGCTTCGAACGCGCCTGTGCCCTGTAGAAGGCCTTCGCGCGATTCACTGCGTCGGCGGCCACACCCGTCCATACCGATGCCCACAGCGTGTGCGAGACCGGCAGCATGGTCTGGTCGGCCATCTCGGCGAAGGGCGTCGGCAGGATCTGCGCGGCAAGACCGGTGGCGACCAGTCTGAAGCCTTCGCTGCAGGTGCCGCGCATCCCCATCGAATCCCAGGCGCCGCGTTTTTCGAGCAGCGTTTGTTCGCGTAACGCGACGATCAGCACCTGGTCCGAGGCGGCCGACTCAGCGGTGCGGCGCGCGGTGACCAGAATGGCGTCGGCATGCGCGCCATATGAAATCGTCGGGGCGAGTTTTTCTATCGAAAAGCGCTCGCCGTCGGCCTCGACCGAGCAGGCGCTCGTGCGCATATTGCCGCCGATCGTTTCCTCAGACGTGGCCGATGCGAAAAGCCATTGTTGATCGCAAAGTTGCGCGAGCAACTGCCGGTGCCATGGCGACTCCCTGCCGTGCTCGTCTATACAGGCGACCTGGATCTGGTGCATCGCATAGATCATCGCGGTGGACGCGCAGCCCTGGGCAAGCGTTTCGCAGATTGCGCCGACGTCCGCAAGCGAGAGGCCCGCGCCGCCGTATGCCGCCGGCACCATCGCCGAAAGCAGGCGCTCGCGCCTGAGTGCCGCGAACGCTTCGGCGGGAAACCGGGCCTCGCTGTCGACGGCGTCGGCGAACTGCGCGGCGACTGCCGCACAGCGTTGCGCCGCAGCGCGCCAGGCGGGTTCGGGCTCGATCGCCGTCAGAGCCGCGGGCGTGGTCGCGGCCGCCGAAGCAGCCGGATCCAGCAGTGGGGTGTTCATGCTGCTTTCGCCTGTTGCAGTTCGGTAACGGCGGCGGCCATCGAATCGATGCTCGAGAACAGCCGGCGCGTGAGCATGCGGTCTGGAATCTCGACGTCGAATTCATCCTCGATTGCGAGCATCAGGTGCACGGTTGCGAGGGAGGAGAGGCCTGCGGCATAGAGATCGGCATCGTCCGCGAGGCTCTCCGGCGAGACGTCGAGGCGAGCGGATTCGGAAAGGATGCGTCGCAATGCGGTTTTCATGGTGGTGTACCCCTCAGTTGTGCAGCGGTCTCTTCGCGTTCGCCGACGTAGACGAATGCATGTGGCCGATTTTTTTATTCGCGACGTAAGGCGCGATCCGGTGCCTCGTATTTAAGAATCGCCAACCCGCAGCGTCAGTGCGATGCCGCACGGAAACGCATGTATCGCGGCCTTAACGTGTAGCCATCAGACGGGCTGGCGTGTCGAACGTGGCCCAGGCGGGCGGCGTGCGGCGCCGGTCCGTTAAACATAAAAGAATCCGCTGGGGAACGTGATGAACTGGAAAACGCTGGAATTCGAGCAGCTTTCGGCACGCGAGCTGTACCTGATTCTGCGGGCGCGCAGCGCGGTGTTCGTCGTCGAACAATCGCATGTCTACCTCGATGCCGATGGCCGCGACGAGGAATCGCTGCATGTGTTCGCCGTGGAGGACATGGGTCGCCCCATGCCGATTCTTGCCTACGCTCGCGTGCGGCCCGGCGACGCTGAAGACCCCGAGATCACGATCGACAAGGTATTGACGAGCCCGCTGCGGCGCGGCGACGGTACCGCCGAAATGCTGGTGGAGCGGGTACTGCAGGCCATTGCCGAGCGTTGGCCGGGACACGCCGCGCGTGTAAGCGCGCCGCTCGGCTTGCGCGAGTTCTACGAGCAATTCGGCTTTCGCAAGACGGAAGGTCCATACCTCGAACATGGCGTGCCTTTTATCGGCCTCACGCGGCACATGCGCGCCTCGCAGCCGCTCGCTGCGTTGCGGCGGCGTGAGCGCGATCGTGCTGCGCTCGTCAACACGTTCGAGATGCTGTAATGGAGCGGTTGCTGATCACGCCGTCGAGCGCGCGGCTCGCGCTGCGCACGCCGGCTGACGACAGGCAAGGCGCAACGACGAGGAGCGAACGAGGAGCGGCCAGAACCGCTCGCACTCGCCGTGCGTCGCGGACATTGCGTCACCCGCTGCGTTGGCCGTTGCTGCTGTTCGGCGCGACGCTGGGACTCATCCTGCTGCATCAGGGCAAAGTGGTCGAGCTGTTCTTTCCAGCCGGTGCCTTTGGCGTTGCGCTGTTGCTGTACCGGCGCTCGCCGGCTCACTACCTCGGCTTCGTCTGCTGGCTTTTCTTTCTCACGCCGGAAGTGAGGCGTCTCGCGGACTTCGTGAGCGGAGCGTTCAATCAGCAAAGCCCGATCATGGTCGCACCGTTGCTGGCGGTGGCGCTCATGGGATTCACGCTCATCAAGCACGTCTCTGCGTTCGGGCAGCGCCGGGCCGCACCGCTTCTGTTGATCGTGATCGCGCTTCTGTACGCGTACGTGGTGGGCTTTGTGCAAGCCGGTCCTGCCGCCGCAACCTTTACGCTGATCAACTGGCTCTATCCAGTGATGGTCGCGTTTTATATGACCGTGACGTGGCGCCATTATCCGCACTACCACCGGGTCCTGCTCAAGACGTTCGTTTTCGGCGGACTCCTGATGAGTCTCTACGGCTTGCTTGAATTCATTTCGCCGATGCCGTGGGATGCCTTCTGGCTGATCGCCTCGAAGATGGAATCCGAGGGACAGCCGGTGCCGTTCGGCATGCGCATCAGCAGCACGATGAATTCTTGCGGCCCGTTCGCGGTCACGCTCATGACTATCCTGCTGATGTCGCTCGCAGCGCGCGGCAAAGCGCGCATTGTGCTCGGCTGTGTCGGCATTCCCGCGCTGCTGCTCACCAGCGCGCGCAGCACATGGGGCGGTTTTGCGATTGCGCTCGTCTATTCACTTGCCATGCTCGACGGCAAGAGCCGGATGCGCTTGCTCGCCGGTGTATTCGGCCTTGCCGTGATGGCCGCGCCGCTAATGATGATCGATCAGGTGGCCGAGCCCGTGATGCGCCGCTTCAGTACGATCCAGGACATCGGCGAGGACAACAGCTACCAGGCGCGCGCGGAGTTCTACAAGACGTTTCTTTCGTCGGCACTCACCGATATCGCAGGCCAAGGCCTCGGCGCGACGGGTCAGGGCACCAAACTGTCCGACGACAAGTCGGCCTCCGCGATAGCCGACTTCGACAGCGGCCTGATGGAAGTGCCCTTCGTGATGGGTTGGCCGGGTACGCTGCTGTACGCGACAGGCGTGGTCATGTTGCTGTGGCGCGCGTATCGCGCGAGCCGATCGCATCCAACAGATCTTCTGGCCATCTCCGGCGTAGGTGTGGCGGTCGCCATTTTCTCGATGATGATTTTCATCAACACACTTACCTCCGTATCCGGGATGTTTTTCTTTCTCGGCGTGACCCTGCCGGTGATTTCCTTGCGCTATGCGCGAGAGCGGCACGGCACGAATAGCGCAGCACTTTCGCGGACCTGATAATTCAAATGAAGGACAACGGGATGCGAATTCTCATCGTTACCCATGTCGTGCGCAAGAACGATGGGCAAGGGCGCGTGAACTACGAGATCGTGCAGGCGGCGCTGGCCGCTGGGCATTCCGTGACGCTGCTTGCCGCGGAAGCGGCTGCGGAACTGGTCGCGCATCCGCGCGTGCGTTTTGTGCGCGTTGCGAAGAGCCGCCTGCCGACCCGGCTGGTGCAGTATCAGATGTTCGCTTTGCGCTGCGGTGCGTGGATTCGCGCTCACCGCAATGAGTTCGACGTGGTTCATGTCAACGGCTTCATTGCATGGGCCCGCTCCGACGTCAACGCGGCGCACTTCGTACACGACGGATGGTATCGCTGCGGCTTCTACCCGTTTCGTCTGTTGCACAGTTTCTATCACGCGTATCAGGTTATCTATACGTGGCTCAACATCGCATGCGAGAAATGGGCGTTTCGACATACCGAGGTCATCGTGCCGGTCTCGCAGAAGGTGGCGGGCGAGGTGCGGGCGTTGGGTGTCGGCGCGGCGCGCATGCAGGTGATTCACAACGGCGTGGATGTCGACGAGTTCAGGCCCGGCGCATGCGAACGCGCGCGTTTCGGCTTGCCGCAAGCACCGTTCATGCTGTTGTTCGCGGGCGATCTGCGCATGTCGCGCAAGAACCTCGACACCGTGCTGCATGCACTGATCCATACGTCCGCCGACGTGCATCTCGCGGTCGCGGGCATTCTGCACAACAGCCCGTATCCGGCGCTGGTCGAATCGCTCGGACTGAGCGCACGCGTGCACTTCACCGACATGGTGATGGACATGCCCGCGCTGATGCGCTCGGTCGATGCGTTCGTGTTTCCTTCGCGCTACGAACCAATGGGACTGGTATTGCTGGAGGCGTTGTCCGCGGGATTGCCGGTCATCACGGTGCGCACTGCCGGAGGCGCCGAAGTGATTGGGCCGGGCAGCGGCGTCGTGCTCGACGATCCCGACGACGCAGCGGCGCTCGGCGCGGCCATTATGCGTGTGGCGAGCAATACGGACTACGCGCGAAGCCTCGGCACGCGTGCGAGAGAGGTGGCAAAAAGTCTGAGCTGGCAGGCCATGGCCGAGCGCTATCTGACAGTCTACGAGCAGGTGCATGCACGCCGCGCGGCACAACCGTTGCCGCCCGCATGCGCGACTGAGCCGGTGAAACTATGAGCGCGGTTCCGATCGATTCGCTGCAAATCGGCATGCACTGGTTCGACGAACGGCCAGGCGGTCTTGATCGTATGTTTCAGGCGCTGGTGGATACGCTTCCCGCTCAAGGGGTGAACGTGCGCGGCATGGTGGCGGGCAGCGCTGACGTGATCGAGGCTTCCGGTGGCCGCGTTCAATCGTTCGCGGGCGCGCAGGCGCAACTCGGCGCGCGGTTGCTGGGCTCCCGCAGGTATTCGCGTGTGTTGCGGGCCGCGCGTATGCCTGACATCGTCGCGACGCATTTCGCTCTTTATGCAGCGCCGACAGCGGGCGTGTTTCGCAACGTGCCAAAGGTCGTTCATTTTCATGGACCGTGGGCGGCGGAGTCATATCCGGGGGGCGGGGGCGGGCTATCGCGCGCGTTGCGTGTCGCGCTCGAACGCTTCGTTTATCGCGGCGCGACACGTCATATCGTGCTGTCGCGGGCATTCGGCCGTCTGCTTCACGAGACTTATGGCGTGAGTGAGGACAGCATCCGCATCGTGCCGGGCTGCGTCGACGTCGCGCATTTCGACACTGGCATGACAAAGCTCGAAGCGCGTCGGCAACTCGGCCTCGCAGCGGACCGGCCTCTTATTTTCTGCATGCGCCGTCTGGTGTCGCGCATGGGGCTAGAGGATCTGATCGACGCAATGGCGATTGTGAAGCCGCTGCTACCAGACGTATTGCTGACGATTGCGGGCAAGGGTCCGCTTGCGTCGCAGTTGCAGGCTCGCATCGTCGCGCGCGGCCTCGAGGGCAACGTGACGCTTGCCGGCTTCGTTCCCGACGAGACCGTGCCGCTGTGGTATCGCGCGGCAGACCTCTCGGTGGTGCCGACCGTATCGCTGGAAGGCTTCGGCCTGACTACGATCGAATCGCTTGCCGCCGGCACGCCGGTTCTGGTGACGCCGGTAGGCGGCCTGCCTGAAGCCGTGGCGCCGTTGTCGCGCGATCTGGTGCTGCCGTCCGGTGGTTTTAAGGCGATCGGAGAAGGCATGGCCGATGCATTGCTCGGCCGGCTCAAGTTGCCGGACGAAGAGGCGTGCCGCAAGTATGCGCGTGAGAACTTCGACAGGCCGGTGGTGGCCGCGCAGGTCGCGCAAATCTATCGCGAAGCGATCGACGTGTTCTGACGCCGGTAACCATGCGACGCCTCACACGCAAAACATTCGAGCGGCTAGTGTGCGCGGGCGCTCTCGCGCTCCCGCTGGTCGTGCTGCTTGCGGCGGGCGAATCGGAGCACGGCGCGGGCGGTCCTAGGATGCCGGGCGGTGGAGTTTCTACGGGCCAGCAGGAAGCTCCGCGCGCGGCTGCAAAGATGTTGACCGACCCCACCGAAGCGGTGGCCAGCATCCCACCAGCCAGCGCACAAGCGACCGGTGCGAATCATTCGCCATCCTATGTAACTTCATGGATCGGCAATACATGGGGCTACGGAGATCAGCGCTGGATGCAGATCGACATTCAGGCGATCGCCGTCACGCCGCAAGGCGACGTCTTCACCAATGCACCGTGGGACGAGGGCGGTGGCGAATTCGGTCAGTACCGCAATGGCGAGCTGCTCCGTCACGGTGGAGAGACGCATGGCTGGGGAATGATGGGTGGCGACGCGATTGCCGCGAACGATGAGTATGTGTACGTCGCACAAACCATGGTCAGTCTCGGCAACGAAACCGCGAAGCACAGACCGTCGCCACGCGAGGGGGAAGTGTGGACCGGTATCTCGCGCCGCAGCCGCGTGGACATTCGCGACGGCGTGCCGTTCGCCGGGCAGGTGAAGTTCCCCGCCGGCAGCCGCCTCGCGTTCCTGCTGGTCGCCACTTATTCCGCAAAGGCCGACTACGCGATTCGTGGTCTGGCCGCGGACGACACGCGGCTCTTTGTCTCGAACGCGCTCGAGAATCGGGTGCAGGTGTTCGACGCGCAGACCATGCAGGCAATCGGCGCATTCCCGGTGCGCGAGCCGGGCCGCCTCGCGCTCGCGCCCGACGGTTCGTTATGGGTCTTGGAGAACAGCCGCACAGACGGCACGCAACGCGTGGTGCACCATGAGCGCAATGGGGCAGTCATCGGCGAATTGCCGTTGCCTGAAGGCGTCGTGCCGGCGGATCTGACCGTCGACGCACGCGGACGCCTGTTGATCGCGGACAACGGCGTGCGCCAGCAGATCCTGATCTATACCGGCGACGCGAGCGCACGGACCAGTACGTCGACGGGCAACATGCAGCAAGGAACGGCCATGAAATTGACGGCCAGCTTCGGCGAAAAAGGCGGTATCTACGCGGGGCGCGCGGGCGCGCCCGGGCCCCGGCGCTTTAACGGTCTGACTGGCGTGGGCGTGGATCGCGCGGGCAACATTTATGTGTCGATGAACGGTGCCGGTCCGCGCTCCTACGGCACCGGGCCGAGCACCTACGACGGCGCGCTGCTCGAAAGCTATACGCCGGACGGACGGCAGCGCTTCAGCTTGCAAGGGCTGCTGTTCGTCGACGGCACGCAGTTCGTCGACGGTAATCCGCCGTCCGTGTACAGCGGCAGCAAGCGCTTCACGCTGGATCTCACGCGCGCGCCTGGCAACGAGTGGTCGTATGCGGGTTATACCGCCGACCGTTTCCGCTACCCATACGATCCGTACTTTCATCTATACCTGGGCGGTCAGCGGGGTATGCCGATGGTGCGCGACATCGATGGGCACCGGCTGCTGTACACCACTGACATGTATTCGTCGTATCTGCGCATCTATCGTTTCGCCGAAGATCGCGAGACGGCGATTCCGTCGGGGCTGTTCGCGCAATCGCACATAGACGGACCCTGGCCGCGCAATCAGCCGGCGCGCGGCGAGTGGATCTGGCGCGACATGACAGGCGCGGGTGACTTCTCTCGTGCCGCCTTCGATCAGAGCAGCAACGGCGCCGATGCGCCCGCGATGCGAGGCTGGTGGGTGGATAGTCGCGGCGACGTCTGGCAGGGCACCGAGGCGGCCGGCATTCGCTGCTTCCCGCTGCAAGGATTCGACCGCGTCGGCAATCCAATTTACCGTTACGCGGCGATGCGGCAATACCCAGTGCTCGCGCCGTTTTACCGCGTTGCTCGGCTTAACTACTTTCCCGAAGACGACACACTGTTTGTCTCCGGCTCGACGCGCGCGCGGCCGTTTGTTCAGGACAACTGGAACAGTGCCGGTTCACAGCTTGCCCGCTACGACCACTGGAAAACCGGCAAACCGGTACTGCGCTATCTGATAGACCTGCCGGACCGCGGTCCGCCCGAATGGCTCTCGATCAACGGCTTTGCGGTGGCGGGCGACTACATCTTCGCCGTCGAAACGCGCAGTGCAGCCGTGCGGATTTATGACCGCGCAAGCGGGCGCGAAGCCGGCCGTCTGACACCGGGCAAGGAAGTCGGCACGGCGAGCGGCTGGGCCGACGTGCCGATGCCTGTCACCGCGCATCGTCTCGCGTCGGGCGAATACCTCGTATTCGTCGAAGAAGACGCACACGGCAAGGCATTGATGTACCGGTTCACGCCGTCAACGGCCGCGCTCGCGGCTGCTCATCGCAACTCCATCGACGTTGCAGGAAAATCATGAAAATCATCCATCTCGCCAATCACGCGCTGAATGTGGGCAACGGCATCGTCAATGTGATGGTCGATCTCGCGTGCATGCAGGCGCGCGCCGGACACGACGTGACGGTGGCCTCGGGAGGCGGCGGATTCGAGGACTTGCTCGCGCGGCACGGTGTGCGTCATGTGCTGTTGCCGCAATCGCCGAGACCTTTGCGCGTGCCGGCGATGGTCGCGCGCTTCAACAGGCTGGTATCGCAGATCGACCCTGACGTCGTGCATGCACACATGATGACGGGCGCGCTGATCGCGCGCTTCGGCGTGCCTCGGCGACGCTTCGTGCTGGTTACAACGGTGCACAACGAATTTCAGAAGAGCGCGACGATGATGCGTGTCGGCGACCGCGTTGTCGCTGTCAGCGAGGCGGTGTCCGCCGCGATGGAACGGCGCGGTATTCCGAAGTCGCGCCTGAGCGTCGTGCGTAACGGTGCGCTCGGCACGCCGCGGCTCGCCGACGGGATCGCGCCGCGCTTACCTTTACTGACTCATCCGTGCATCGTGACGCTGGCCGGCATGTATGAACGCAAGGGTATCCGCGACCTGTTGCACGCGTTTGCGGCGGTGCGTGAGCGCGTGCCCGGCGCGATGCTGTATCTCGTGGGCGAAGGCCCCGACCGCGCCGCGATGGAGCAACTGGCCTCGCAACTCGGCGTCTCGCGGCATGCGCGTTTCGAAGGTTTCATTGCCGATCCGCGGGCTTATCTCGCGCAGGCCGATGTGTTCGTGCTTGCCTCGCACAACGAACCGGCGGGCCTCGTGCTATGCGAGGCGCGCGAGCAGGGATGCGCAATCGTCGCGACGCGCGTGGGCGGCATTCCGGAGATGCTCGACGGCGGCGAGGCGGGTGTGCTCGTGCCGCCGCATGATCCCGCTACGCTCGCAAACGCGCTCGAGCGGCTTCTCACCGATCCGGCGAGGCGCGCCGAACTGGCCGCACGCGCGGTGCGGGATCTTGAGAAGTTCAGCGTGCAGCGCGTGAGCGACGGCTATCTGGCGATCTACGAACGCACGCTTGCGAGTTGCCAGCCGCGCCGCTTCGCCACCATTGCCACGCGCGATATCGACGCCGCTCGCGTCGGCATGGCGGAACGTGTGAGCCACTCGGCGCCGCTGTAAGCGCGGCGTTGCGCTCACGGCGGGCGTATTTTTCAACGGGTCCGCGTGACTTCGTAGGCGCAACGTCCACGAATGATCCGTGGACCTGCGCAATATGCCGTGAAGGTGTGATCCGACTTCAGCTTGCCGATAAGGTCAGCCTGGTCCAGAGCTTGTACACGAGGCCGCGCAATTCGCTGGAGCCATGCAGCGACAAAGCCAGATTTGCGCACACCAGCACGAGCGCGGCGGCAATCAGTGAGGACGGCGCGCTGATCGACTCGGCGAGCGCGAGTGCTACCAGCAGAAACGCGAGATGCACCACCATATTGCGCATGATGGAGCCCACGTGCAGCCGGGCGAAGTGAAGCAGCACGCCGTAGTCGAACAGCGCCTTCGACACCACCACGACCGCCGCGCCCATGATGCCGAACCAGTGGATGCCACACCACAGCGCGCCGGCGAACACAGGCAGTTGCGCCCAGCTCACGCCCGCGATAGCGGCGGGACTGGTCTGCGCCTGGATGAGTATACCGAGAATGCCGGCCTGCCCGCCGAGCCATACGGCGAGTATCAGCACGCACGCGACGGGCGCCGCAGCGGCCACCGTCGGCCCGAGCCACACCACAAGGAAGGGCTTGAGCGCAAACATTGCGACGATCAGGCAAGGCGTGAATGCACCGTTCAGCAATGCAAGCGCGCTATGCGCGATCGCGTCCGCGTCGGCGCGCGACACGGCGGATAAGCGCGGGAACAGCGTGCGCACCATCGCGACGGGCAGCAGGTTCAGACGCGTGATCAGGTTCTGCGGCGTCGCATAGTAAGTCACGAAGCTAGCGCCGAGCAGCGCGCCGACCAGCACGCGGTCGAGTGTCGACGCGATCATGCCGGCGCCGGAAAAGAGCAGCATCCAACGGCCATAACGGAACAGTTCGGCCATCACGCGCCATTGCGGCATGCGCACGCGTCGAATGCCGATCGCACGAAACGCCGCGGCACCCAGCATCAAACCGGCGAAGAGCCGTGCGAGAACCGCGGCCGGAATGACCACGGCAAGCGAGGGCGAGAAGCAGAAGATCGCTGCGAGCGGCAACAACTGGAAGAGCGCGGTGCCTAGCGTCTGATTAACGTTGAAGCTCGCGAAGCGCTCGACTCCGTTGATCGCGCCCGCGAACACCCATGACACATTGGCAATGGGGACGGCCACCGCAATCCACGGCAAGCTCGCCATCACCTCGCGCTGGAACGTCGGCTCGATCTTCACACCATGCGTGATGTAGACGACCGTGCCGGCGTAAATGATGAGCCCGCCCACGATGCCGGTGCCGAGGTTCATGAACCACGCGCTCCAGAAAATGCGTTCTAGGGAGTCGTCGTTAGCGGCGCGCGCTTTGGAGATCTGATTTTCGGTGGCGAGACTCGTGCCGAGATCCAGTACGCTGAAGTAGCCGATCAGCGTCCACACCAGATTGATGACGCCATAGCGTTCCACGCCCATCAGATGAATATAGGCGGGCACCGTGACGAGGGAAATGAACGTCGGAGCGATCGCTCCTGCAAAGTTGATGACGATGTTCCTGACGATACTTCTTTCCATGGTGCGCTGTCCGCGGGAATGTCGTGCAATGGTGCGGTTAGTACGGGGCGTTGTCGGTGCGCAGCCGCACCCACGAGCGCGTCCCGCACGAGGGCGTCGGCTTGTCGCTGGGTTAGATACTGCGCTTGTGCGCCGCTCGCGTGTGTGGCTGCGCGTACAGATGGGCGCTCTGCGTCGCGGTTAAATCAGCTTCGACCGCATACGGCCGGTGAACGGGCATCGCGAGGACAGCGTGAAGGAATCGAAAGAATTGAACCCGCGGCTCATCTCGATCTGCATACCGACCTGCAATCGACCGGGTCTGCTCGAAGAAGCCATTGAAGGTTGTGAAGCGCAGACATACGGCGAGTTCGAAATCGTGATCGGCGACGATTCGAGTGACGAGCGCACAGCGCAGATGGTCAAGCGTTGCCGGGCGCGCGCGAAGCATCCGATCCGCTACGAACGCAACCGCCCGAGGCTTGGGCAGGCATCCAATGTGAACCGCCTCTTCGCTCGCGCGCGCGGCGCGCGGCTCGTGTTGCTGCACGACGACGATCTGCTTGAACCGCATGCGCTGAGTACGCTCGATGCGTGCTGGCGCACCGATCCGCAATTGACCGCCGCATTCGGCAAACAGCGCGTAATCGCCGACGACGGCACGCCACGGCCCGAAGCCACCGCGCGGCTCAATCGCGACTACCGCCGCGTTCCTGAGCGTGCGGGGCGGCTCGCCGTGCCCGCGCTTGCCGGCATCGATCAGATGTTCCCGAACAACGGCTATCTGGTGGATACGCTGGCCGCTCGACGTGTCGGTTATCGGCTCGCGGCGCAAGTGGGCGAAGCGTGCGATTTCGATTTCGGTTTGCGCCTGTGCGTGGAGGCGGCAGCCGTTTGCTTCGTCGACGAGTTCGTTTCCATTTCGCGCGAGACGGCCTTGTCGATCTCGACGCATGCGTTGCCCGCGATGCACGCGTTCGCGCAGTTGTGCGCGAGCGATGTGCCCGCCGCCGCACATGCCGCGCGCGACGATGCGCTGCGGCGCGTCGCACCGCGCGCCGCTTCCGCGTATGCGCGCGCCGGTGACGCACGCGCCGCGTGGCGCGTGCTGCTGTCGAAGCATTACGCGCTGCGCGACCGGCTGCGCGCGCGCTTTTTGTACCACCTGCTGCTTGCCACACGCTCGACGCTCGGCGCACGCATGCCGCCTGGCGGTTGAGTCGGCAGGCTGCCAACACGGCGCGTGTGGGGATGCGTATTGGCGGGGTTAGTGTGGCAGAAGCAATGCGGCCCGAGGCAATGTGGCAGGGCGTACAGAGGCGAGGGGCGGGCTTTGCTGTAATGCCCAAAAGAAGACTTGTGAGGAGCGTAGCGTGAGGCCAGTAGTCTTCGATGGCCAGTTCGGCTGGTTGCATCCCGCAGCCGGGCCGCATGGCGTGGTGCTCTGCTACCCATTCGGCTACGACGCGCTTTGCACCTACCGCGGCATGCGCCGGCTCGCCGAGCGCCTCGCAATGCGCGGCGTCCCGGTGCTGCGCTTCGACTATCCGGGCACGGGCGACTCCGCGGGCGATGCAAGCGAGCCGGGCCTCTGGCGCGCGTGGATCGACAGCATCAGGCAGGCCGTGGCGTTGCTGCGGCAATCAACGGGCATCGAACACGTGAGCTTATGCGGCTTGCGGCTTGGCGGCACACTCGCCGCGCTTGCCGCTCAGGAACTGGGCGACGTCGACGGTCTCGTGCTGCTCTCGCCCGTACTGTCCGGCAAAAATTATCAGCGTGAGTTGCGTGCCGGATATCGTCAATGGCTGTCGATGCCCGCGGCAATGGATTGCACACCCGAGCCGGACACCGACGAGTTCGTCGAGGCGTACGGCTTTCGCCTCTATCGCGAAACCATCGAAAGCTTGCGTGCGGTCGATCTGCGGCGCGATGCGCCGTCACCAGCGAGGCGGGTGCTGGTGCTCGATTCGCTGGACGCGACACGCGTCGATGCGCTGGTCACGCATTATCGGGAGCAGGGTGTCGAGGTCGAGCGCCAGAGCTTCGACGAATACAGCAAGTTCATGATGGAGGCGCTCGACAGCGAGATACCGCACGCGGCGTTCGAGTCGATTGAGAACTGGCTGGCGGGAGACTCGACAGGCAGCCCTGCAGCGGTGTCGGCCGTGAGTGCATACGCAGGCGATGCGGAAGGCCACATTGTCGAAGCGGGCGTGACCGAATCGCCCGTATCGATCGACAACGGCAGACTGTTCGGCATCTACTGCGTGCCTCATTCTCATTCAGCGACGAGCGGCGGCAGCACAGGTGCCCCCGCGGTGCTGATCGTCAACACGGGCGCGGTGTCCAGAATCGGCAACGCGCGGCTCGGCGTGCGTTTTGCGCGGCGTCTCGCACGGCAAGGTATTGCCTCGCTTCGCGTCGATCTCGGCGGACTCGGCGACAGTCAGCCTTCGCTCGATGCGGTCACGCTCGACGCGCTCTATGCGCAGAACGGCGCTGACGATGCCGCCTGCGCCGCGCGCTGGCTCACGGCGCGTGGCCACCGCGGTGCCGTGCTGCTCGGCATCTGCGCGGGCGCCTACGTCGGTCTCCATGCCGCATCGCGCGAGCCCGCGGTGACGGGCGCGATGCTCGTCAATCTGCAGAAATTCACGTGGCGCAACATCTGCGATGAAAACGGCAAGCCGACCGTGCGAGTCGCGGCGATCGGTTCGACGCGCAGCTATCTTCGCTCGATGTGCGAGCCGCGCAAATGGCTGCGCGTGGTTAAAGGGCAGACGGGCGGCTGGCCCGTTGCGCGCGAACTGGCGACCCGTGTTGCGGCGCTTTTACGCGCGACGCTGGCCGATCGGATCGAGCGAATAACCGGACTGCAGCTAGGCGCGAACGAGGAGCGTCGTCCGTTTGCGGCGCTCGACGCGCGCGGCGTCGAGACGCGCCTTCTTTACGGCGTGCTGGACGAAGGCGTTGAAGAACTCGAGAAATACTTCGGAGTGCGTGGCATCAGGTTGCAGCGATTGAACCGCGTTCGCGTGGTTTTCTGCGAGCGCACCGACCACGCAATTCTGTCCGCGAGCGCGCAGGAGAACGTGATGTCGCATTTCGAAGATTTCTATCGCAGCCAGTTCGGTGAGCAGTCTGCTGCCGCCAGGCTCGAAGCCGGCGAAACTGTCGCGAAGCATTGCAGCGGGCCCCGTACGCGCGCGGCGCAATGGCTCGTCAAGCATGCGCGTGCATTTCGCCTAACCGGAGAAGCGTGATGAAACTCGTGGGACAGCGTGCCACGCGCCTCGGCGTTGACGGCGCGCTGTCCCGATCTGCTCGCCAGTGCGCCGTCTGGCAAGCCGACCTTCATCACTTTTTGCGGCGCACTCCGATACGCTGGAGGAGTGCCGTGAATACACAATCCGACCTCGACCGCATCAATCGCGTGGCGTGGAATTCGCGCGACGCGGCGCGCGTTTTCGCCGCTGGCAAGACCTTCTCCGACGCCGGCGAGGAGGCCGCGTTCCAATGGCTCGCGCCGCGCTGCGCGGCAACGCCGTTGCTCGACATCGGCATTGGCACCGGGCGCACCGTTGCGTTGATGCTGGCAATCTCGAACGACTACACCGGCATCGACTACACGCCAAAGCTGCTGGACATTTCGAGGTCGCGCTATCCCGGCCGCGACTTGCGCCATATGGACGCGCGCGACATGTCCGAACTGCCGTCGAATCATTATGGGCTGGCTGCGTTTAGCTGGAACGGTATCGACTGCGTGGACTACGACGGTCGCGTGAAGATCCTCGAAGAAATGAATCGCGTGGTGCGGCCGGGCGGTTATGTGCTGTTCTCGTCGCACAATCGCGGCGGCCCCGGCTATCGCGAGAACATCTGGCAACTGCTGCCGCAGTTCACCTCCAATCCGCTCAAACTCGGCTGGCGCACGCTGCGTTCACTTCGCCGCTTCCAGCTCGGCACGTTGAACTACGTGCGTAACGTCAAGCTGAACCGCGACTACGGCGGTTACTCGGTCAAGACAGCGGCGGCTCACAACTTCGGCATTGTGATCGTCTACACGACGCTTCGCGAACAGCGCCGGCAACTCGCGCAGGTGGGCTTGCAATGCGATGCGGTGTTCGGCAGTTGCGATGGCAGGCGCATTCCGGACGACGTAGAGGACAGCGACGCCTGGTGGTTTCACTTCATCGCGCACAAGCCGCTTGACGCATATCGCTTCGATCAGGAGAGCGGCCATGCACGCCGACGCACTTCGGCTTGACGAGCCGCGCGCAGCAGACGCGGACTTCGACGAGCGCGGCTTCCGGCATGCGCTCGGGCGCTTCGCGACCGGCGTCGTCGTGATCTCGACCGGCAGTGGCGAACGTCTGCACGCGATGACTGCGAACGCCTTCATGTCGGGTTCGCTCAGGCCGCCTTTGATCGTGGTGTCGGTCGGGCAGAGCGCGCGTATGCACGAGCGCCTGATGGGCTGCGCGGTGTTCGGTGTAAGCGTGTTGTCGGACGCCCAGGAGGCGCACAGCCGCCACTTCGCGGGCGAGCCGCAGAGCCGGCTTGCGCCGCGCTTTGCCGGCGTCGACGGACTTGCGGACGTGATGCTTCTCGAACATGCGGCAGCCCGCTTCGCAGCGCGCGTGGTGGACCGGCATCCGTGCGGCGACCACACGTTGTTCGTCGGCGAGGTGTTGATGTTTTCGCTTGGCGAAAACGCGCCGCTCGTTTTCTTCGGCGGTCGCTATGGATCGGTTGCCGGTTCGCGCCTTGCGACACCGGCACCGACGCATGCATTGCCCGCATCCGCGCACTGCGAACACGTTGAACCGGGTCCACCGTATGCAAAAAGCCATGACTGATTCGAGACCATTTAGGTTCAGACAATTTATCGTTCAACGTGCGTCGTCGCACGATGCAAAGTCGAGGCCGCAGGCATGCTTGAAACGCAAGCTTGTGGCCCTTTGGCACGTAGCGCGTTACATAGAAGAAACAATTCTTCAGAGGGATAACCCTGTCAGGAAGTGTCCCAACTGGCGTAACCGTTGTGAAGCTAGCAACGTATCGTGGATGAACACCACGTGACGATAAAACACACAAAGAACGTCGGTTTATCAACAGGCTACGCGGGGGCGAACACCGCTTCGGGGAGAGGGTCATGGAACAGGGAAACAAAGATCGATCACTGGTCAGCAAGGTGATGGACGGGCTCGTTACGGGCATCGTCGAGGAGAAGTACGGCGCGATACTGCCGCCGCAAGACGTGCTGTCGAAAGAGTTCGACGTGAGCCGCACGGTCATGCGTGAGGCGCTGTCGATGCTGCTCGCGCGCGACATGCTCGACGTGCGGCCGAAGATCGGCACGCGCATCCGGCCGATGAGCGACTGGCGCATGATCGACGAAGACGTCGTGAACTGGCGTTTTCGCGCGAAGCCCGATCCGCTGTTTCTGCGCGACGTGATCGAGTTTCGCATTCTGATCGAGCCGCGGGCGTCGGCGCAGGCCGCGGCGCGTGGCAGCGCGGCCGACATCGCTGCGGTGCGCGACGCGTTCGAGGCGTTTCGCGTGATCCGTCCGGCAGAACCGGGGTATCAGGAAGCCGACGAACTCTTTCATACGCGCATCGTCGTCGCGAGCGGGAATCAGTTCTTCAAGCAGATGGCGGCGATCATTCGCGGCGCACTGGCGACGGGCAACCCGATCGTGAACGAGAGAGAAGGGATGTGGGAAGGCGCAGTGAATTCGCACCGGCGCGTGGTCGAAGCGATAGAACGGCGCGATCCTAAAGAAGCCGAGCTTGCGTCGATGGCGATGATCGACTTCACGACCGAAGAGATCGCGGGCACCTTCGCCGCAGCGCCGCCGGTACCGCCTGCGCATGGCGGAAACGCGGGATAACGCCGAGCCGACGTGTGGCTTCTGGCGCTGCTGCGCGCGTTGCCGCAGCGGCGCGCCGATTGGCTGACGGTCAGGCGTGCAGCGTCACCGGCGCGTTGCATTTCCCTTAGGTCGACTCACTTGCGGGCGGCATGCGCGACAATAGCGCCTTGCTCTTAACCGCAGGGACGCCAGGTGATCGTGACAATCGCTGTGATCAATGCGGGCACACATGCCGCGGCAAACGCCACCACGCAAGCCACCACCGACGCAACACAAGCCATTCCATCGGACGGCATGATCCGTTGGGGAATCGTCGGTACGGGCCGCATTGCGCGCCGGTTCGCTCAAGGGCTTGCTTATGTGCCGAACGCGCGCCTTGCGGCGTTGTGGTCGCGCCGTGCCGAGCCGGCGCAGGCTTTCGCCGACGAATTCGGCGGCCGGCTCTGCGCGAGCTTCGATGCGCTGCTCGCCAGCGGGATCGATGCGCTCTATATCGCGACCGTTCAGGATAGTCACGCTGATTACGCCATCGCGGCACTGCAAGCCGGCCTGCACGTGCTGTGCGAAAAGCCCGCCGCGATCAACAGGCCGCAACTCGAGCGCATTCAGGACGCCGCGCGCCGCGAGAAACGCCTCTTTATGGAAGCGATGAAGCCGCCGTTCTATCCGTTGTACAGAAAGTTGCAGGCGCATCTAAAAGACGATCCTATTGGCGAAGTCGGGCTCGTGCGGGCCGGTTGTTCAGTGCCGGGCGTGCCCGACGATCATCCTTCGCTGTCGTTCGAGCATGCGGGCGGCGCGCTGCTCGATATCGGCATCTATGAGATGTTTCTCGCCGTCGACTGGCTGGGCGCGCCGCTCGACGTGCAAACGCTCGGGCGTCTCGGTTCGACCGGCGTCGATACATTTGCGAGCCTGAACAGCCAGCATGAGCGCGGCATCGCGCAACTCTTTTGCGGCCTCGATCTGCACGGCAAGGGCGACGCGTTGCTGATGGCGAAGAGCGGGCACGTGACGATTCACGAACCGTGGTGGAACCCGTCGCGTGCGACCATCCGCTACGCCGACGGTCGCGTGATCGAGCTCGACGAGCCGTTCGAAGGCGGCGGTCTGAACTACGAGACCGCGCATTTCTGCGAGCTGATCCGGGCGGGACAAATCGAGAGTCCGGTAATGCCGCACAGCAAGTCGTTGCAGATGATCGCAATGGCCGATGCGGCGCGTGCAGCCTTAGGGCTCAGATTTGCGGGCGAATGACGCCGGCTGCGCGCTCAGTGCTCAGTGCTCAGTGCCTTGAGGGCAACGCGAGCCGCCGTTCATACCAGCGTTGCAGCAGTTCGAGTATCTGGCATAGCACCCAGTAGACTGCCGCCGCCGCGAGATACAGCGGCAATGGCTGATACGTCGATGCGATGATTTCCTGCGCGCTACGCAGCAGTTCGGTCACCGTAATCACGGAGACCAACGAAGTGTCCTTGATGAGGCTGATCAAACTGTTCGACAGGCTCGGCACCGCAATGCGCAGAGCTTGCGGCGCGATCACATAGCGCAGCGTCTGGCGCCGCGAGAGTCCGAGACTGTAGGCGGCGAGCCATTGCCCCTGGTGAATGCCGAGGATTGCGCCGCGCATGCTTTCCGACAGATACGCGGCCACGTTTGCCGACAGCGCGATCACGCCGGCCGGCGTCGGGTCCAGCGAAATGCCGAAGCTCGGCAAGCCATAATAGATCACGAAGATCTGCACGAGCAGCGGCGTGCCGCGCATCACGCTCACGTAAATGCGTGCGATCCAGTTCAATGTGCGGCTGTGGCTCACGCCCATCAACGCAAGCATGGCGCCGGCGATCAGGCCGAAGAACATCGACAGAACTGCGAACTTGACCGTGAGGACAGCGCCCTGCGCGAGCACAGGAAGCGATTGAACGAGCAGGGAAGTGGTGGACATGAGCGGTGCTCGGTTTGGCGCACGAGACGCACATCGCCCAGGCTGGGCGCGTGCTGCAACAGTGCGAAGGGCGGCATTCCGGAGAAGCCGCCCTTCGTTTCATGCAGAGCCGGTTACTTGATCGGCTTGCTCACGTCGATGCCGAACCACTTGTCCGAAATCTTCGCGAACGTGCCGTCCGCTTCGAGCTGTGTCATTGCGTCGTCGATTGCTTTGGCGAACTTCGGATTGTTCTTTTTGAACGGAATGCCCGACGGGTTGCCCGCGCCGACATTCGCGCCGGTGCGCAGCGGCAACTGCGAATTCTTCAACAGATACGCGAGCATCAGACGGTCGTTGAGCGCCGCGTCGAGACGGCCCGCCGCCAGATCGCGCAGATATTCGGGTGCGCCCGGGTACGTTTTCACGTCGATGCCCGGCACCGACTTCGCCATGTCCATGTAGTTGGTGCCAAGGCCGACGCCGAGCTTCTTGCCCTTCAGATCGTCGAGCGACTTGAACTGACGCGTGTCGTCCTTACGCTGGATCAGCTGCGCGGCCGAGTACGTATATGCGGGCGAGAAATCGAGCGCCTGCTTGCGCGCATCCGTAATCCCGACCTGGTTGACGATCACGTCGAACTTGCCGGCCTGAAGACCCGCAATGATGCCGCTCCATTCGGTCGTGACGAATTCAGGCTTCACGCCGAGCTTCGCCGCCACTGCTTTGGCGATGTCGACGTCATAGCCGACCAGTTCGCCCGACGGCGCTTTTGAATTGAACGGAGGGAAGGTGCCTTCGAGGCCGATGCGCAGCGTGCCGCGTTGCTTGACCTGATCCAGCAGGTCTTCGGCATGGGCCGTGACCGCGGTGAACGAAGCGCCGATCAGAGCGGCGACGAGAATTTTCTTCAACAACCCGAGTTGCATTGTGTTCCTTTTTGTTCGTATGTCGTTTTAGCGGACGAAAGCTTAACAAAGCAGACTGTCGAACGCTAAATATCGTTTGTTCATGCCTGTATTACCCGGCCGCCGCAGGCTTGGTTTCGCGTGCCTGGGTTCGCGCGCATCGGGTCAGCGAAGCGCCTGCACGCATTCGGCGACGAGCGCCGGTCCCCGATAGATGAAGCCGGTATAAAGCTGAACGAGCGAGGCGCCGGCGGCGAGTTTCGCGCGCGCATCGTCGCCGGAAAAGATCCCGCCCACGCCGATGATCGGCACTGCCTCACCGACTTCGGCGCGCAGCTTGCGGATTACTTCGTTCGACGCGTCGAACACCGGCTTGCCCGACAGGCCGCCGGCTTCGTCGCCGTATTGCATGCCTGCGACGGCGGTGCGCGACAGCGTGGTGTTGGTCGCGATCACGCCTTCGAAGCGGTGGCGCAACAACGTGTCCGCGATCGACTTGATCTGCTCGTCGTCGAGATCGGGTGCGATCTTCAACGCGAGCGGCACCAGCTTGCCGTGCATGTCGGCGAGACGCTGCTGCTTGTCCTTGAGCGCCGCGAGCAGCGCGTCGAGTTCGCCCGCGCCTTGCAACTGGCGCAGGTTCTTCGTATTCGGCGACGAGATGTTGACCGTCACATAGCTCGCGAACGGATAGACGCGTTCGAGGCAATACAGGTAGTCTTCGGCGGCGCGCTCGATCGGTGTGTCGGCGTTCTTGCCGATGTTCAGTCCTAGAATGCCGCGATAGCGCGCGGCCTGCACGTTTTTCACGAACTGGTCGACGCCCGCGTTGTTAAAGCCCATGCGGTTGATCACGGCATTCGCCTCGGGCAGGCGGAACATGCGCGGCCGCGGATTGCCGGGCTGCGCGCGCGGCGTGACCGTGCCCACTTCGATGAAGCCGAAGCCGAGCGCGGCGAGCCCGTCGATCGACGCGCCGTCTTTGTCGAGCCCTGCCGCAAGCCCGACGGGATTGCGGAACGTCAGCCCCATCACCGTGCGCGGGGCGTCCGGCACGCGCGCGGCGAGCGCGCCGGCGAGGCCGGTGCGGCCCGCGGCGCCGAGCACACGCAAGGTCAGGTGATGAGCGTCTTCCGCGTCCATGCGAAAGAGTTGGGCGCGTATGAGCGGATAGAGGGAACTGAACACAGGACGGAGCCGGGCGGCCAAAAAATGGGAACCCGTTATTTTACCGGCTTTGCGGTGTCAATGAGATAAGGCGGAGCAGGCGTCGCGCTCCTCCTTGAGTCTGCAGCTAAGCCGCGGCTAAGTCCGCAGCTAAGTTGGCGCCAGTTGGCACCTAAGGCAGTAGCGGCCCGCGTTTGCCCCTCGACGCCGCGTCGGCCTGCGGGAGATCTGCGCCTTCGGGATCGAGCACCCGCCATACGCCGTCTACCAGACCTTCGAGCGGCCGGAAGTTGGCCTTGTAGGCCATCTTCGGACTCTCGCGAATCCAGTACCCAAGGTACACATACGGCAACTTCAGGCTGCGCGCCTGCTCGATCTGCCAGTAGATGTTGTACGTGCCGAAGCTCGTATGCGGCAGTCCCGGCTCGAAGAACGTGTACACGGACGAGAGCCCGTCGCCGAGAATGTCGATCATGCTGATCATGCGCAGAAGACCAGGCGATTCGGGATTGTCCGGCAGCGGTTCCCGGAATTCGACGAGTCGCGAGTTGATCCGGCTTTGCAGCAGAAACTGTTCGTACTGGTCGCGGCTGTCGCGGTCCATGCCGCCGCCCGCATGTCGCGCCGACTGATAGCGCATATAGAGCGCGTAGTGTTCCTCGTCGTAGTGAAGCGGCGCGACGGTGGCGATCATGCCGCCATGCTTTTTCCAGACGCGCCGCTGCGTGCGGTTCGGCTCGAATCTGTCGACCGGCACGCGCACCGGCACGCATGCGCGGCAACCGTCGCAATAGGGCCGATAAGTGAACACGCCCGAACGCCGGAAGCCCGCCTTGACGAGGTCCGTATAGACGTCCGAGTTGATCAGGTGACTGGGCGTCGCGACTTGCGAGCGCGCGATACGCCCGTCGAGATAACTGCATGGATAGGGCGCCGTTGCATAAAATTGCAGCGCCGAAAGCGGAGAAAGAGGCAGCTCGTTAGGATGAGTCACGTTGGCAGCTCTCGAAGCATCTCTGGTAATGCAAACCCGGCGTGCGTTGCAACTTGTCTTGCAGATCTCTTGCAAAGCGTGTTGCAGCTCATTGTGCAGCTCGTGGTGCGGCTCATGGTGCAGCACGTGATCCGCGCGTTTCGTTGAACGGATCCGGATTCGGCCTGATTCTTCCTACGCCGCTCGCGCGAGCACATCGAGCAACACGGTCTTGTCGAAGCGCCAGGGAATGCGCGGTGCGTCGACAGACGCGCGAACATGAGCGATGAATGCCTTGCGCGCTATCTCGCGACCGCCGAGCGACGCCAGATGCGACGTGTTCTGCTGGCAGTCTATCATTTCTATTTCGTGACGGCGCAAGTGCCCGACGAGCGCGGCCAGCGCCATTTTCGAGGCGTCCGTGACGTTGGCGAACATGGATTCGCCGAAGAACATCTTGCCGAACGAGACGCCGTACAAGCCGCCCACGCGCTCGCCTTCGAACCATGTTTCGATGCTGTGCGCGTCTCCCACGCGATGCAGCGACGAATAGGCTTCCACTACGTCCGCAGTAATCCAGGTGCCGCGCTGGCCACGCCGCGGCGCCTCCGCGCAGGCGCGCATCACGGCAGCGAAATCCTGGTCGACGCGAATTTCCCACGCGTCGTCGCGCAGCACGCGCTTGAGCGTTTTACGCAGCGACGGCGATACCTTGAACTCGGCCGGACGCAGGACCATGCGGGGGTCGGGGCTCCACCACAACACGGGCTGGCCGTCCGAATACCACGGAAAGATGCCGTGACGGTACGCGTCGATCAGGCGTGACGGCAGCAGATCGCCGCTTGCGGCAAGCAGGCCCGGAGCGCCGCTTGCCGCGCCGAGCGCGCGCTCGACGGGCGGAAACGGATCGTCGGGTCCGAGCCAGGGAACCATGCGCGCCGCTCAGCCTTCGCGCAGCGAGCGGAAGATGTCGCCCGTATGCAGGCCGAAGCTGCCGGCCGCGCGGTCGGCGAAAAAGAAGCGCAGCGTTTGTCCGACGGTGGGAAATGCAATCTCGTCCCACGGAATGTCGCTTTCCTCGAAGAGCTTGACTTCGAGACTCTCTTCGCCCGCGGCAATGTCCAGATCGAGCAGGCGCGCCATGTAGAAAAGATGCACCTGATGCACATGCGGCACGTTCAGCAGCGAGAAGAGGTTCTGTACCTCCACGCGCGCGCCGGCTTCTTCGAGCGTTTCGCGCGAGGCGGCTTCCGCCGTTGTCTCGCCCATTTCCATGAAGCCTGCAGGCAGCGTCCAGTAGCCGTAGCGCGGTTCGATCGCGCGGCGGCATAGCAGCACCTTGTCGTCCCAGACCGGAACGGTGCCGACGACGTTGCGCGGATTCTGATAGTGCACCGTGCCGCAACTGCCGCATACGAAGCGCTCGCGGTTGTCGCCCGGCGGAATGCTCAAGCTGACGCCGTGGCCGCAGACAGAACAGAATTTCATAGGAAGGGCACGAGAAAGAGTGCTAGGAGTTTATCACTGGGGCGGCGTTTTACCGTGCGCAGAGATGGTGACGCGTGATGAGGGCGGCACCGGCGAGCGGGCGGCGTCAGGAGGTGTGCATGCGCTTATGCGCGGCGTATCCGTGTGCGTGATCAGGCAGATCATGGAGCATCCATCGGACATCGACCCATGCCAGAAATATCGACGCGAAAAAACGGCCGCGCAAAACAAAAAAGGCCTGCCGGTTTGGCAAGCCTTCAATGTTGTTTTCGACGTTCCAGCTTTTGGTTGCGGGGGTAGGATTTGAACCTACGACCTTCGGGTTATGAGCCCGACGAGCTGCCAGACTGCTCCACCCCGCGTCCGTCGAAGAAAAGATTATAGACCAGATCAGAGGACGATGCAATAGGCGACGCGCTAGTCGTTTAGCAGGCGGCTTCCCGCTTGCAGCTCCCCGGCAATCACTCGCGTTCATCGTGCGCCTTTAAGCGAAAGGTCGCGCGATGCGTGGGCGGCGTCGCATCGCGCCAGGCCGCTGCAAGACGCTGCGCTAGAATCGGAATTTCCCGGCGCGCCGTCATGTCGTTTGCGCGAGACTTACGACGAATGCGACTCACGACGAATCCACACCGAGTCGGTCGCGAATGCACGACGGCGAGCCCGCACTCACACTTGCTCCTGGAACTTCATGGACATCGCTCACGACCTGCAGATCATTGCCGCTCAGGAACACGCGCTCGTGTTCCCCCAATTCGATGCTGACCGCGCATGGCAAATCGGCGCCTATCTGCATGAAGTCGCGAAAGCGCGCGGCATTCCTGCCGCCATCGACGTGCGCACGTTCGGTCAGCCTCTGTTCTTCAGCCTGCTCGACGGCGCGACGCCGGACAACGTCGATTGGGCACGCCGCAAGGGCAACACGGTCGCGCATTTCCGGCGCAGCTCGTATGCGATCGGCCTGAAAATGCAGCAGGCCGGCAGCACGCTCGCGGACAAGCACGGTCTGCCCGCCACCGAATATGCATCGCACGGCGGCGCGTTTCCGTTGACGGTCGCGGGCGCGGGCGTGATCGGTTCGGTCACGGTGTCCGGCTTGCCCCAGCGTGCCGATCATGAGTTCGTAGTGGAAGCCCTTTGCGCGCACCTCGGTCACGACTACAGCAAGCTCGCGCTTGCAAAGGTCTGAGCCGATGCGGCTGCCGCCTTATGCATTGCTTGGTATCGCGATCGTGGCCGAGGTGATTGCCACTTCCGCCATGCGAGCGTCGGACGGTTTCTCGCGGCTCGTGCCGTCGGCGGTAGTGGTACTCGGCTACGGAGTCGCCTTCTACTGCCTGTCGCTAACGCTCAGGAGCATTCCGGTCGGCATCGTCTACGCCGTGTGGTCGGGCGCGGGCATCGTGCTGATTACGCTCGTCGCGCTGCTGCTCTATGGGCAGGTGCCCGATGTGCCGGCCGTCATCGGGCTCGGGCTGATCATTGCCGGCGTCACCGTGCTGAACATGTTCTCGAAGATGCAGGCACATTGAAGCGCGCGCCCGAGTCACCGCCAAGGCTCTGGCTGGATCCGTTGTACATGCGATCGAGCTTTGCCGGGGCTTGCCAGTGACGTCGGCTCCTGTCGGTTCCTACTTGCAGCGCACGATCATCGAGCGGTTCTTGACGTTGGCCGACACGACGTTCGTCACGCTGCCGCCCGCGGTCCCTCCTTCGTCGTTGTCTTTCGACACGATGTCATAGCCGGTCGCGCCGCACGCCTTGCCCGCCTGTACATAGCACGAGGCCCAGCTCGAACCGGCGTCGGCGCCGCTGCAATTGACCGCGAAGCCGGTCTGGCCGTTCGGCAGATTGATGAGGGACGTCGTGTTCGACGACGCACACCCCGCCAGGCCCGCGCCCAGCGCAACTGCCACTGGGAATGCAAGAAGGAGGGACGTGTGGCGCAGCAGAGCCCGCGCGCTGCCACGCGGTGAATGACTTCGGCGCGGCCGTTGCGTCATGAAATGCATCGTGATTGTTTCCTTTGATCGGTTGGCTTGCCGCGCGCAGGCGCAAGCTCAGGGCGTTTCGACAGTAATGCCCGCCGCGCTGAGGAGACGGCGGCTTTCAGCGCCGCTTTCAGTGGCCGCGTCTTCCCAGATGCTGATGGCTTTCGCGATGTCGATATCATGGCTTTCGGCATACGCAAACCATTTGTTCGCCGCATCCGGCTCGGGCAGTTCGTGATCTTGCAGAAAATATTTTCCCATATTGCGCTCGCTGAACTCGAAATGGAGGCACTGCAATAGCACGGAACGTGCCGTAAAGTCGGTTCGACCTCGACGGATCCGACAAGTGCAACCGTGAAAACGTACAGAACTTATTCGATCGCCGCGCGCCTTACCTGATCTATTGCAACGAGGAGAACGAACATGGCTGAACGGGTCAGCGGCCCTTACCGCGGCTACTACATCAGTGCCGCCGCGCGCCTCGTGCCGGCGTCCAGCGACCAGGGCACCGACAGCACCGACGGCACCGACGGCACCGCCGGCACCTACGTCGGCTCGGTCAGCCTGGCCCAGCTTGGTCCGGACGATGCACACCGGATCGAGACACTACTGGATCTCGGCGATCAGCAACGGTTCGGCAGCGAAGAAGAGGCGCTCGCGTACGTTGAACAGGCCGCGCGCAATTACGTCGACCGTCTGCTGGGCGGCCAGTCATGACCGGCGAACGTCTGCTTCGAGGTAGGTCATGAGGGCGCCTGACGAGCAAGCCCGCGCGCGAACTCATGCCGACGCATCTCGCGATTCCGGCGCCTCGGCGGGGTGGACCGCGGTCCGGCCGCGCGAGTACCATATTCAGGTCGTCCGGGGCCGGCCGGTTCTCGCGGGCTCCGGTTGTGTGCCGGATACTTCTGATGAGGCGACCATGGAAATCAGGTTTCCCGAGGGCGCGCCAGCCTACCGCGATTCCAATCTGACCGTTGTCTTTCCCGCGCTGGTGGACGGTGAGCCCGTACCGTGCGCAATCTCTGTCGAGGCGCTCGAAGATCACTTCGGCGCACATTCCGAAGACCTGGAAGGCTGGATGCGCGCATTCGACGCCGGACGCCCGCGCATAGAAGCCGTGGCGCGCGAGCACTTGCAGATCAGTAACGGCACGCCTGTGCTGCTCAAGAGCGGGCACTTTCCGCCTGGGGACGCGGCTCGCTAGGCTGAGCAGAACCGAGCGCGGCGGCCATGCACTGGCGGATGCCTTCTTCGTAAGACGTCTTCGCGATCGGACCGATCAGCTTCGTCAACGCAGAGTCGTCGAGCACGATCGGTTCGGTCATCAGGTAATTCATCTCGACTAGCTCACGCATCAGCGGATTGAAGAGGCCGAGCACGCGCAGCATCGTCTTTCCGGCCACCATCAGCCTCGGCTGGCCGCCTGCCAGTGCATAAGCCTGTCGTGCCACTTCCCGCTGCGTGATGGTGCCCGCGCCGGCAAGGTGCCACCAGCGCCCATACGCTTCCGGCGTGCGTGTAAGCGTCTCGACCACGGCTCCGATATCCGGCAGATAAATGAATTCGTGCGGCACATCGACGGGACCGATCATCTGCGCGCGCTTTCCATTTGCGGCAGCTTCGAATACGCCGTTGAGCAGACTGCGCTCGATGCCCGGGCCGTAGAAATCCGGTAGCCGCAGAACCAGCGTCGACAGTCCGTTCTTTCCGTGCGCCTGCAACACCAGATTTTCCTGGGCGAGCCGCATTTTCCCTTTGAACGTGTGCGGCTCGCGAGGATGGTCTTCAGCGATCGGATTGCTGCCCGCACGACCGTAGGGATAGACGGTGCCGATCAGAATGAAGCGTTCCACGCCCGCTGCCGTGATGCCTGCGAGCGTTTTCTGCATTAGCGGCGGGTGCTCGGCGAAGCGGTCGTAGGGCACGCCGACCAGATAGACGACGCTCTGCAGCCCCTCTGCCGCGGCGCTGATAGAAGCCGGATCGTCCGGATTCCACGTGACGATCTCCGCGTGCGGATCGTGGCCAAAAGCGGCGACCAGCGCTTCCCGCGACCGGCCGACGACGCGGTAGTCGCGGCCCGCCGCGCCAAGCGATGCCGCGATGATCCGGCCGGCGGCGCCGGCAGCTCCGAACAGGCCGACCTTTCCTTCGTTGTGCATGACGGTACCTTCCAGGTGACGCGGCGCGCCTCGATGCACGCCAGCTGTTGATTGGTCAATGTTTTGTGAACAGTGTTCAGTGAACGGTGTTCAGTTTAATTTGACTTTTCAGTTTGTCAACTGGAAAATGCCTCGCATGGGAATCGCTGAAAGAAAGAATCGGGAGAAGCAGGCGTTGCGGGAACGCATCCTTGCAGCCGCACGACATATCGTGATGCGTGAAGGCTTTGCCGCGCTCTCAATGCGGAAGATCGCCGAAGCGATCGAGTATTCGCCCGCCGCGCTGTATTTACACTTCGCGAGCCGCGACGAAATTGCAAGGGCGCTGTGCGAGGAAGGCTATGCGCAGTTGCTGCAGACCTTCGAGCCGCTCGCGGGCATTGCCGACCCGGCTGAACGGCTCAAGGGAATGGGGCGGGCTTATGTCGCCTTTGGCGTCGCTCATCGGGAAACGTACCGGTTGATCTTCATGGAAGATCCGAGCTATACCGGCGCGGCGCTCGGTGCGAAGGCGGCCGCCGCGGTGTCCGGCCCGTCGAAATCCGACCCGTCAACTGGAAGCGAGGCGCAAACGCGGGTTCAGGCGGAGCAGCCCGGCACGGAAGACGATCCGGGCGCGGCGGCCTTGCAATTCATGATTTCCGCACTCGACGAGCTGAAAGCGGCGGGGCGCCTTGCTGCATCGGTGGATCCGCGGGTCTGGGCCGACGCTTTCTGGGCGACGTTGCATGGCATCGTCGCGCTTCATCTGACGTGCCCGGTTTTTCCGTCGGCGCCGCTCGACACCGTTGTGGGAATCGCAATGGACACCTGGCTTGGGGCGGGCGGTGTCGCTGCGGATGCAGATCCAGTTGGCATCGCAAGCTCGAACGCTAACGGGGCGGTGTCTCGCAGGAAGAGGACCGGTGCCGCGGGCGCGCAAAGTTCGTCGCAGGACAATGCGCAAGTCAAGGGGCAAGGAGAGGCGCAAGCGGAGGCGCAATCCGGGGTGCAAAGCGGCGTGGGAGCAGAACCCGCGGCTACCCGGCGCCGCGCAACGAAGAAGGCGCGTTAGGCAACGAGTCACCGCCTATCTTGGCGACGTTCCCCACCCGAAGTCGCGCAAGGCTGCGCCTTGCACCCCAAAACGACCCCGAGTCGCGGGCCGTGATAACGTTGAGTTTCCACGTCTTTGCGCCGCCGTGCGTTGTCTTTCATGTCTCTTTCCGCCTTGCCCGAAGCTAGCGACGAAGTCGCGACTTACGTAGCCAACTGCATCGGTTTCATCGAGCTTGAAAGGCCGAAGGCGCTGAACGCGCTGTCGCTCGGCATGATCCGCGCGATCCATGCCGCGCTCGACGACTGGCGCGAAAATCCCGATGTGCTTGCGGTCGTCGTGCGCAGCCAGCATCCTCGCGCGTTCTGCGCGGGCGGCGATATCCGCTTCCTCTACGAGTCGGCGAAGCGTGGCGAACACGAAGCGCGCGACGCGTTTTTCATCGAGGAATACCGGCTCAATCACGCAATCTTCACTTATCCGAAGCCCTACATCGCGTTGACGAACGGTGTGGTGATGGGCGGCGGCATGGGCATCTCGCAGGGCGCGCATCGGACCGGCGGCCTGCGCGTCGTTACCCAGTCGACAAAAATGGCGATGCCGGAAACGCGCATCGGCCTTTTCCCCGATGTCGGCGCTAGCTGGTTTCTCGCGCGCACGCCGGGCGCGATCGGCCGCTATCTCGCGGTGACCGGCGAAGCGATAGGCGCTGCCGACGCGTTGTACGCCGGCCTCGCCGATCTCTATATCGACGATGCCGCGCTGCCCGCGCTCATCGACATCTTACGCAGCGAACTGTTCGAGCGCGGCGCGGACGTGGTTGCGTGCGTCGAGCGGGAAAGCCGCGCTTATCAGGTCGCGCCGCAGCCGGAGCAGTCGCCGCTTGCCCGTGCGCGGCGCTTGATCGACCGGCATTTTGCGCTTCCCGACGTGCCGCGCATTCTCGCCTCGCTTCAGCAGAAGTGCGATCGCGACACCGCCGATTGGGCCGAGCAGACCATTGCCGTGTTGCGGGAGCGCTCACCGCTTTCCATGGCCGTTTCGCTGGAGGTGGTGACGCGCGCGGAAGGCTCGATGGCCGAAGTGCTGCGCGGCGATCTCGATCTCACGCGTTCGAGTTTCCTGCAAGGCGACGCGGTGGAAGGGATTCGCGCGCGCATTATCGACAAGGACAACGCGCCGCACTGGCGCTTCGCGCGCATTGAGGACGTGAGCGCCGCCGATGTCGCGAAAATGTTCGAAAGCCCGTGGCCGGCCAACGAACATCCGTTGCGGGATCTGCACGGTTAAGGCGCAGGCGGACGCGACGAACCGCCCTGGCCGACTCAATCCACCTCTTCGCTCGCCATGAAGGCGCGCATGAAGACGAGCGCGCCCCAGCCCCACATTGCGTTCGCGGCGAAGCCCATGGCGAGGCGCGGCAGCATGTTGCCGCTTGGCCAGATGCCGCGCAGCGGATCCACGACGAACACGCTTGCCGCCGTCAACACGATGCCGCCGAACACGAACGCGGGCAGCCACGGCGCGCGTCGCTCGGGGGCCACGCGCAAGAGCCACGCCATGAGTACGGCCCAGAACGCGCTCCAGATTGCGTTAGCAATGAACTCGGGCAGTCCGAGCGGTAGAAACGGGGCAGTCGAAAAACCGCTTTTGTCGATAACACCGGCTGCATTCAGCAGCGCCAGCGTCGATTCATGGAAGAACAGAGAAGCCAGAAAACCGGCGACGAACGGCAGGATGAGTTTTTGCATGCATTGCACCGCCAGGGTACAGGCGCGTGGTTCGCGTTGCCCGCACCGGATTATTGGAAACGTGCGCCATTATAGCCAGCGGTGACGGCTTTTCCGGTTGCGCGAAGCGTCGCGTTCGTATGCTTTAGCGTCGGGCTAATCACGGAAGTGGAAAACCTAAGCTCAAAAAAATCGTTCAAAAGCCGCGCTCCGCTCCATAGACTCTTTCTCCATGTAGACGGCGCTTGCCGCCGTCGCCCTTAGCGTCGATACCGCATCTTCCGTTCTTTAGCGATGCATCGCCCGGCTCATCTCCGATGACCGGCTGTATGCGCGCGGCCCGCGCCTGCGCCGGCGTCTGGTTTCGCCCTGGCGTTTATCGCGCGGCATGCACCGTCTTTATTCAATCCAGTTTTGAATTCGCAGGGAGCAGTAAATGAATGTGTTCTGGTTCATTCCGACTCATGGCGACAGCCGCTATCTCGGTACGTCGCAAGGCGCGCGTGCAGCCGATTACGACTACTTCCAGCAGATCGCCGTCGCCGCCGATACGCTCGGCTACGAGGGCGTGCTGCTGCCGACCGGCCGTTCGTGCGAGGACGCGTGGGTCGTTGCATCGAGCCTCATCGCCGCGACGAAGCGCCTGAAGTTTCTCGTCGCGATCCGGCCGGGCATTTCGTCGCCGGGACTTGCGGCACGCATGGCGGCCACGTTCGACCGTCTGTCGAACGGGCGCCTGCTGATCAATGTGGTGACGGGGGGCGACGCGACCGAGCTCGAGGGCGATGGTGTGTTCGTCGATCACGACACACGCTACGAGATCACCGATGAATTCCTGCACATCTGGCGCAAGCTGCTGAGCGCCGCGCATACGAACGACGCGATCGACTTCGACGGCAAGCATCTGAAGTCGAAGGGCGGCAAGGCCTTGTATCCGCCGGTGCAGAAGCCGCATCCGCCGCTGTGGTTCGGCGGTTCGTCGCCTGCCGCGCACGACATGGCGGGCGAGCATATCGACACCTATCTGACGTGGGGCGAGCCGCCCGCCGCGGTTGCAAGGAAGATCGCCGATATTCGGGCCCGCGCCGCCGCGCACGGCCGCACGATCCGGTTCGGCATTCGCCTGCACGTGATCGTGCGCGAGACCGAAGAAGAAGCATGGGCCGCAGCCGACAAGCTGATCAGCAAGCTGGACGACGAAACCATCGCGCGTGCGCAAGCATCGTTTTCGAAGATGGATTCCGAAGGCCAGCGCCGCATGGCCGCGCTGCACGGCGGCAAACGGGGTGGGCGCGCCGAACTCGAGGTCTATCCGAATCTGTGGGCCGGCGTGGGTCTCGTGCGAGGCGGCGCGGGCACCGCGCTCGTCGGCAACCCGGAGCAGGTGGCGGCGCGCATGAAGGAGTACGCGGACCTCGGTATCGAGACGTTCATCCTGTCCGGCTATCCGCATCTCGAAGAGTCGTATCGTTTTGCCGAACTCGTGTTCCCGCTGCTGCCGAACCGGCAGAGCAAGACTTCGGACGGGCCGTTGTCGGGACCCTTCGGCGAGATTGTCGGCAACAACTATTTGCCGAAGGCGGCGAGCGCGAGCTGAGCGTCGCCCGCATCGGTACGGCATCTTCGACACGCAATGAGGAAGTAACCATGGCTCAATCTACTGTAAGTGCGGATCGGGACGAGAGCGCGCGCGGCGGCGCCGGTTTCGGCTCCGCGCTGGCGTCCGCTTTCGGGTCGTTACGGCAAGTCGGCGCGTCGCTCGCGCCGTGGGTCGCACCGCTCCTGATTCTCCTCGCATGGGAAACCGCCGCGCGCAGCGGCGTGCTGTCGACGCGCGTTCTGCCCGAACCGCTCGCCGTCGTGAAGGCCGCGTGGTCGCTGATCCAGTCGGGCGAGATGTGGGCGGACGTGAAGGTCAGCACGTGGCGCGCGGTGTCTGGATTCGCGATCGGCGGTGGGATCGGTCTCGTGCTCGGACTCGCGACGGGCCTCTTCAAGCCGGTCGAAATCGCACTCGATTCGACCGTGCAGATGATCCGCAATATCCCGGCGCTCGCGATGATCCCGCTCGTGATCCTGTGGTTCGGCATCGAGGAGCAGGCGAAGGTCTTTCTCGTAGCGCTGGGTGTGTTTTTCCCCGTCTACGTGAACACGTTTCACGGCATCCGTTCGGTCGATGCCAATCTCATCGAGATGGCGCGCAGCTACGGCGTGAAGGGTTTCGCGCTTTATCGCCATGTGATCCTGCCCGGCGCCTTGCCGTCGATTCTCGTCGGCGTGCGCTTCGCGTTCGGGCTGATGTGGGTGACGCTGATCGTCGCGGAGACGATTTCCGCGCAGTCGGGCATCGGCTACATGACGATGAATGCTCGCGAATTTTTGCAAACCGATGTCGTCGTGGTCGGCATTCTGCTGTACGCGGCGCTCGGCAAGGTCGCCGACGTGCTGGCAAAAAGCCTGGAGCGCGTGTCGCTGCGTTGGCATCCGGCTTATCAACGGGGAGGCAAGGCATGAGCGCAACGACATTTTCGTCGTCGTTCGGCGGCATCGCGGGCAGCGATCTCGAAGCGGAACTGGCGCAGGCGCGCATCGCCGATCGCGACGCCGGCCTGGCCGCGGACTCGCAGCAACGCGACACAGCCCACGGCTATGTGCGCGACGGGAGCGCGGCGGGCGAACCAAACGGTCCACGTCGCGAGAACAACGCGGCCGACTATTCGGTCCGGTTGCGCGGCGTCGGCAAGCAGTATGGCGAGCGCAAGGTGCTGACGGACTTCGACCTGTCGATCGAGCGCGGCAGTTTCGTCGCGATTGTCGGCCGTAGCGGTTGCGGGAAATCGACGTTGCTGCGTCTCGTCGCCGGTCTGGAGAAGACCACGGCGGGCGTGCTCGAAAAGCGTGCCGAAGACGGCCGGCCGCTCGACACTCGCATCATGTTTCAGGACGCACGCCTGTTGCCGTGGAAGAGCGTGTTGCAGAACGTGATGCTCGGACTGCCCCGCAGCGCGCGGGAAGACGCGCGTGCGGTGCTGGCCGAAGTTGGATTGCTGGAGCGTGCCGGCGACTGGCCCGCTCAGCTGTCCGGCGGTCAACGTCAGCGTGTCGCGTTGGCGCGGGCGCTCGTGCATCGTCCGCAGTTGCTGCTTCTGGACGAGCCGCTCGGCGCGCTCGATGCACTGACGCGCATCGAAATGCACTCGCTGATCGAGCGTCTGTGGCGCGAGCACAAGTTCACCGCCTTGCTCGTCACGCACGACGTGCACGAGGCCGTCGCGTTAGGCGACCGCATCCTTTTGATCGAAGAAGGGCGCATCGCGCTGGATCAGCCGGTGCCGCTCGCGCGCCCGCGAGCGCGTGCGTCGGCGGGCTTCGCCGCGCTCGAAGAACACGTGCTGCAGCGCGTTCTGAAAAATGCGCCAAACGACGACGCATTGTCCGGACAGCCCGAAGACGCACGCGGCACGCGTGGCCAGGGCCGCTTCCGGCGGCCTACAGACGTCCGCTGGGCTGTCTGACATTCCTTGACTGACTGTTTTTAATCGCTTCCCTGGAGCCACTCGCAATGAGCATTTCCGCAATCAACGTACGCAATCAGTTCAGAGGCAAGGTCAAGGAAATCATCCGTGGACCGGTTGTGTCCGAAGTCGATGTCGACACGCCGTTTGGCATCGTGACCTCGGTGATCACCACGCGCTCGATCGACGAACTCGACCTGCAGGTCGGCTCGGAAGTCGTCGCGCTCGTCAAGTCGACGGAGGTCTCGATCGCGCGCCTGTAAGCGCAGCGCTATTTCGCGTTCGCGCCGCTCGCGGGCGGCTCGTGCATCATCTTGTCGTTGGTCGGCTTGCGCGGACGCTTGATCGGCATGTTGTCCGGGTTGCTCGATCCGGTCGAGCCGGAGGCCGCCTCGGGCGGCTTCGCCATCGACGACGCGGCGTCGCCCGGCGCCGTCGGCTGCTTTGCCGGCGCAGCGGAGCCTTTGGAAGCCGTTGATCCGGCTTGCCCCGCTTCGGCCGCTTTGGCCGTTCCTGCCCACGGCGCCGTTTCGCCTACACACATCGCTGCCAGTGCGGCGACTGCGGACAGAGCTGTCAGAGTGCTTCGCTTCATCTCCTTCTCCTTGTGCGTGCTTCGCAGCCGGTCGGATTGCGTGAGTTCGGGATAGACCCGGCTTGCCGGCGAAAATTCACGCGCAAAGCCATTCGGCCATGACGATGCACCAATGCGACTGCATTCGCTCTCGAAACTTGCTAGGATGAATTTAGCCATTTCGACGGAGGCAGCCATGTCGAAGTCATTGAGTCCCGAAGCGATCGAAGCGTTGCGCCGCTTGAACGAGGTCGGCGTGGGTCAGCCGCCGCCGAGATTCCCACAGACCGTAACCGCTGAACTGCTGGCCCGCGGGCTCGTCACCGAGGCAAGCGGGGACGAAGTCGAAATCACCTGTAACGGCAGGCAGTACCTTTCAGGCGATTGCGATTGAGCATGAATGCCGGCGATTACGCGATGCGGCGTCAGCGCATGTGACGGCGTTCGCGCAGCGCAACTATCGCGTTGACGCGGCGGGCACGCCGGGCGCTACGAACGTCCTCGGGAAGCACGGCAGACGTGGAGGTGAAGATGGAGCCGAAAGGGCTCGACATGGGAGATTACCAGGCGCGCTATCAGGACTACGACATCGAAGTCGCGGTCGAACAGGTGCTCACTGGCGTCAAGGCGCATTTCCGGGTGCTGCGGGGAAGCGCAGTGGTGGTCGACTGGCGGCTGGTGCATATCGACAGCCTGTGGCCCACTGAGCACGCCGCGGCCGAAGCAGGTTTTCGGGCCGCGCGCGAAGTCATCGACGCAGGTGTTGCGGGTTGAGGCCGCTTGAATCCGTAAACGGAAGAGGGCGCCGTCATCGGAACCCGATGCTCGGCGCCCTCTGTACTTGCCGCTAAGCGCAGCAAGCTCGGCAGCGAATGCTTAGTGGCCGAAGAAAACCGACTGCGGACCCGATGCCGGTTCACGCGTGCCCGATTGCGACGACGCGTTGTTCACGCCACCATAAGCGTTCGATTCGGCGTTAGCGCGTTCAGCCGCGACAGTCTGCGCATTCTGACCTTGTTGCGAAGCCGGTGCGCCGACCGACGGACGATAGAACGGTGCCGGGCCGTAGCCGCTTGCAAAAGCCGGTGCAGCGATCGAGGCGGAAACGGCAACGAGAAGGGCGGCGATAAATTTGGTCTTCATGATGTACCTCCAATGATGTTCGACTTTCGGAATGGCGTCGCGGGAGCCGGGGGCTGTGTCTGCAACGTCGATGGAGGCAGTGTATACCCCTACTATCGAGAATTTGTGCCGATAATTTGAAATTACTGTTCTTGCTGGTGAAATAATCGAGCGAACGTAGGGTGGGCGGGGGTCAGCGACGGTCTGGCCCCGATCGCCAAGCGGTAGATGCGGGTTAAAGACCTGACCGGGAAGGGGTTTTACATGGTGGTCGGCCATGCGGCGGCCGGTCAATCGCCCGCGTTGCGCTAAAATTGCGGTTTCGATTCAAGCCTTTGGCCGCCCCATGTCTTCAGCTAGTACTGCCAGTCCGCGCCGGGTCAGTGTCGCACCCATGATGGATTGGACCGATCGTCACTGCCGGTCGCTTCATCGCATCATCTCGCGTCACACGTGGCTCTACACGGAAATGGTGACGACAGGCGCCCTGCTGCACGGCGATGTGCCGCGCCATCTTGCTTTCACACCCGACGAAGCGCCCGTCGCGTTGCAACTCGGCGGCAGCGAGCCAGACGATCTCGCGCGCTCGGCGAAGCTCGGCGAGCAATGGGGCTATGACGAAATCAATCTGAATTGCGGCTGCCCGTCGGAGCGTGTGCAGCGCGGCGCGTTCGGCGCGTGTCTGATGAACGAGCCGCAACTGGTGGCCGACTGCGTGAAGGCCATGCGCGACGTCGTCTCCGTGCCTGTCACGGTCAAACATCGAATCGGCGTGGATGCCGTCGAGGACTACGGCTTCGTACGCGACTTCGTCGGCACCATCGCAGATGCCGGCTGCAACGTCTTTATCGTTCATGCGCGTAACGCGATTCTCAAAGGGCTGAGCCCGAAAGAGAACCGCGAGATCCCTCCGCTCAAATACGACTACGCCTATCAATTGAAGCGCGACTTTCCGCAACTGGAGATCATCATCAACGGTGGGATCAAGACGCTCGACGAAGTGCAGACACATCTTGCACACGTCGACGGCGTGATGCTCGGGCGGGAGGCGTACCACAATCCGTATATGCTGGCCGATGTGGACGCGCGCTTCTACGGGTCCACCGAAGCGCCGCTCACGCGCGAGCAGGTCGAGGCGAAACTCATCGAATATTGCGCAGCCGAGATGGCCCGCGGCACTTACCTTGGTGCGATCACTCGTCACGCACTCGGTCTCTATCGAGGCGAATCAGGTGCGCGCGGCTGGCGCCGCGTGCTCTCTGATAGCAAGCGCCTCGCTGCGCGCGACCTCGCTATCTTCAACGAGGCGAGACAGCATCTGCGTGAGCCAGCCGAAATTTTTGAATAAAGGACTAGGCAAACGCGGAACGTGTTCGTATAATCTCGTTTCTTCGTTGGCGAGTCAGGTTTTCCGGCAAGTCAAAGCAGATCTCAGTGGTGGCTGTAGCTCAGTTGGTAGAGTCCAGGATTGTGATTCCTGTTGTCGTGGGTTCGAGCCCCATCAGCCACCCCAAAGAATTTCGGCAGTAAAGATTGAAGTTGATTGCAAACGGCGTTGTGAGAAATCACACGCCGTTTTTGTTTTGGGTTCGCGCTTTTCTCGTCAATGGCTGCGTCCGCCATGCCCGCCGCCGCTCCACGAACTGCCGCCGTGGGATCCGCCATAGCCCCCATATCCGCCGCCGTGGCCGCCATGCCAGCCGCCGTGACCGCCGTGCCAACCGCTGCCCCAGTGTCCGCCGCCGCCGTGGTAGTAGCAGCACGGTCCGCCCCAGCCGCCCCAGATGCCGACCGTGCCGTACACCGGCGCGTAGGGTGTGCCATATCCGTAGCCATAAGCGGGGTAATAGGGTTGGGCGTAGGCGTAGTCATAGCCGGGCGCGACTGCGCATCCGCTGACGCCCGCGACCACGGCCAGCAATGCCATCGATGCAAAGAGTCTGCTCACAATCGCCTCCCGTCCTCACATAAAGGATCAGAAAGATCGCGAGCCCGAGAGTTCAGCCGCATTTGTGTCCGCGCATTACGATCGCACCGAGTGCCTGCGCAACGCGCACCCTTGCGCCGCACCGGTACTCCAAAGCGCGTGCTGCATGCGGCGATCGAAAGCGCATCGGCGCATCCATTGCGCGGTAACACCTGGTTAATCTTCTGCAACAGAACAGGCCGCCGCTGCTCTTATCATCCGATGCAGTTGATCGGAAGAACGCTTCAGCGCTTGCGCAATGGTTCGATCAGCGACGACAAACCGTTGTGATCGATCTCGTGCATCAGCGCGAGCAGCCGTCCAATCTCGCCCGGCGGAAAGCCCTGGCTCGCGAACCAGTTGAGGTAATGGCCGGGCAGGTCGACTATCAGACGGCCCTTGTACTTGCCGTAGGGCATCACACGCGTGACCAGCAGTTCGAGGTGTTCGGGATTCATCGTGATGCACCGGCGCAAGGAATGTTGGGCGACGCGTGCTTGCACTGCACGCCTGCACGGCATTCTAGCCGTGCTGCAGGCATCGCGCGGGCATGGTAACTTGAGCGGTTTATGTTCATATAACTAACAAGGAAAGCTTCCATGGAATACCGCAGACTCGGCGATTCGGATGTACAGGTCAGCCTGATCGGACTCGGCACCATGACGTGGGGCGAGCAGAACACAGAGCAGGATGCGCACGCTCAGATCGACTACGCGCTCGATCATGGCGTCAACCTGATCGATACCGCAGAGATGTATCCGGTGCCGCCGCGCGCCGAGACGCAAGGTTCGACCGAGCGATTTATCGGCACGTGGCTCGCGAAGCATCGCAGCGCGCGCGAGAAAATCGTGCTCGCTACGAAGATCGCGGGCCCCGCGCGCCAGCCGCATAACCCGCGACATATCCGCGGCGAGACCAACCAGTTCGACCGTAAAAACCTCACTGAGGCGCTGAACGACAGCCTGAAGCGCCTGCAAACGGACTACGTCGATGTGTACCAGTTGCACTGGCCGGATCGCAATACGATGACGTTTGGCCGTCCGGCCTATCCGTGGGTCGACGACGAATACACCGTGCCTATCGACGAAACGCTTTCCGTGCTCGCCGACTTCGTCAAGGCGGGCAAGGTGCGCCATGTGGGCGTATCGAACGAAACGCCGTGGGGCGTCGCGCAGTTCCTGCGCGCGTCGGAAAAGCTCGGCTTGCCGCGTATCGTCAGCATCCAGAACCCGTACAGTCTGCTCAACCGGACTTACGAGATGGGGCTCTCCGAGTACGCGCACCGCGACAACATCGGCCTGCTCGCGTATTCGCCGCTGGCGTTCGGCTGGCTGTCCGGCAAGTACGAAGGCGGCGCGCGGCCGGCTGGCGCACGCATATCGCTGTTCGAGCGCTTCCAGCGCTACAGCAAGCCCCAGGCGATCCAGGCCACCACGCGTTACGTCGAATTGGCAAAGCGCCATCGCATGTCGCCGGCCCAGTTGGCGCTTGCCTTCGTCAATAGCCGGCCGTTCGTCACGAGCAATCTGATTGGCGCGACCTCGCTCGATCAGTTGAAGGAGAACATTGCGAGCGTCGACGTAAAGCTGTCGCAGGACGTGCTCGATGAAATCGACGCACTGCATCAGCTGCAGCCGAATCCGGCGCCCTAAGTTCGCTGGGACATGCAACGAAAGGCAAATGTCCCTCCCTGTCGGCAAATCACGACCTAAACTGTGGTGAGCAGGACGGGCTTCTGCCTTTGTGTCGTGCTTCTGCGCGTGGCGCGGCGCGCACGAATGGTAGGATGCAGCCCGGAAAATCGGCAGCGGCGGCGGGTTTTCAGCCGCACTGTTCACACTCGGCGATAGCACTCAGGACATCGAATGGCGCAACAAAAAACAAACCCAAAACTCGAGCAGGCGCTGACGCGCGGGGACCTTGCGATCCGTCAGGCGAATTCGGCGCGGGCCACCGCGCTGCTGCGCGCGCTAGCCAAAATGATCGTTGATGCTTCGGCGACGATCGGCGTCGAAGCATTCACACTGATTCCGGACGGCGACAAGATTTACGATCCGGCCGACGGTCTCTGGCCGCAAGAACTGCAGATTTCGCTCGACGGTCCGGTCGAGGACGCCGATCCGGACGAGATCCGCACCGTGCGGCTGATTGCCGACGATCCGGGCACGATGTTCCGGGTGGAATGGCAGCGTGCCGATGGCAAGATCGGGCGTCACGAAGGCGGCCCGTTTGCAACAGTCGCGTTCATCTCGGACGTCGACATTCCCTGGACCGACGAAGAGGACTGAGCTCGCGTCCGTGCAGCAAATTCATTCGTGGGCGCTGATCTATCGGGTCAGTCGCCCTCGAATTGTCCGCGCCTCTCTGCCGCGCGGCACGAGTTACTTCAGCACGAGTTACTTCATCATCCGACGCCGAAACAGCACGGCGCCGACGATAAACCCTCCTACCGCATAACCCGCCAGCACGGCCGCGTGCCACAGGGCGTTGTCGAGCGGGCGACCAAGCATCGCGGGCCGTATCAGATCGACCGCGTGCGCCAGCGGCAGGACCTCGGCCGCACCACGCGCGGCGGCAGGCAACTGCGAGATCGGGAAGAACACGCCGGAGAGCAACAGCATCGGCGTCAACACTAGCGTTTGATAAAACATGAAAAAGTCGTACGACGGCGCGAGCGCGGTCACGACCATCGCGACACTTGCGAACGCGAGGCCGGTCAGCACGATCACGGGCAACGCGAGCAGCACTGACGGAAAACTGGCGTAGCCGAGCGCGCCCGCCACCAGCATGATCGCGGCGCCCGACAGCACCGACTTGCTGGCCGCCCAGATCACTTCGCCAAGCACGATATCGCCGAGCGTCAACGGCGTGTGCATGATTGCTTCCCACGTGCGCTGCACGTGCATGCGCGAGAAGCCCGAATACATCGACTCGAAACTCGCGGACATCATGACGCTCGACGCAACGGTGCCCGCTGCCAGGAACGCGATATACGACACGCCGTCGACGCGGCCCACCATCAGCCCGAGACCGAAGCCGAGGCCGAACAGGTAGATCATCGGATCGGCGAGATTACCGAACATGGAGGCGAGCGCAAGCTTCTTCCACACAAGGTAGTTGCGGCGCCACACTGCGATCCAATTGACCGCGTTCGCGGGCAACGCGGCGAAAGGGGCCTGCATGGGTGGCGTGGCTTCGTTGCTTCGATAAGTGCGTGCATCCATTGCGTGTCTCGTGCAGTGTCGATGGAAGTCAGTCCTGCATCTCGCGGCCCGTGAGACGCAGGAACACATCCTCGAGATTCGCCGGGCGGTGCAGATAGCGCAGGTCCGCTCGCTGCTTCAGTCTCGCATGCACTGGCCCGGCGTCGTTCACATAACAGAAGAGCGTCTCACCGCTGATCTCGGTTCGCTGTGCGAGCGGCGCAAGCTCATCGCGTAATGCGAACGGATCGGGGCCGAAAATCTCGATGACGTCGCAGCCGATTTCCGACTCGATCAGCTCCCTTGGCGCGCCTTCCGCAATCTTGCGTCCTTCTTCGATCACGCACAGCCGGTCGCATAGCCGCTCGGCTTCTTCCATGAAGTGGGTGGTCAACAAGATCGTCTTGCCACGCGCGAGCAGCGAGCGCAGTCGCTCCCAGATGAGATGGCGTGCCTGCGGGTCGAGGCCGGTAGTCGGCTCGTCCATGATCAGCACATCGGGATCGTTGACGAGCGCCCGCGCGAGCGTGAGGCGCCGCTTCATGCCGCCCGACAGTTCGCTCACGCGCGCGTCGGCCTTGCTCTCCAGCCGCGCGAATTCCAGCAGCGACGGCACCATCGCGCGGCATTGCGCGGCGCTCAAGCCGAAATAGCGGCCGAACACCAGCAGATTTTCGCGGACGGTAAAGTCGGGATCGAGGTTATCGAACTGCGGCACCACGCCCACACGCGCCCGCGCGATGCGCGCCCGGCCGGGAATCGGCTCGCCGCACAGGCGGATCGAGCCGGCGTCCGGCGTGGCAATGCCGAGCAGCATGCGCAATGTGGTGGTCTTGCCGGCGCCGTTTGGTCCGAGCAGGCCGAAACACTCACCGACGTCGACATGAAACGACAGTCCGTCGACAACTTTCTTTTCGCCGTAACTTTTTTCAACCTGCTGGAATTCGATAGCGGTGTCGGGCATGGATAGGGATCGAGGCTCAGGCAAAAGAGGCGAATCGACGGGAAGGCTGCTCATTCTAGGTCATCAGCCGGGAAATGGCGGTTTAAGGAGCGCCCCGCGCTGTAGGTTCTTGCACTGCCGCAAAGGCGTCGCCGGCGTTGTCCTCACCGAGTGTGCCTCGTATGCACAAGGCCGGGGCGTGCGGCAATCGCACTTAGCGTTTTCCATCCCTTGCAAGCTGAATTGCGGCGCACCATGATTGATTCAGACCGCGCTTTCGCGGAAAGGGGAAAAACGATGGCGAGCTACCAGAAAATCCTGCTGTGCTACGACGGCTCGCGTGAAGGCCGCAAGGCTCTGCGTTGCGGCGCCGACCTTGCGCTGGATCTGAAGGCGCAAACGCATCTGCTTTCGGTGGTGGACATGCGTTCGAGCATTGCGCAAAGCGCGGGCCTGCTGACGGACGTCGCGTGCGGAAGCTTCGAAAAGACCGCGCGGGACATCCTGCAAGAGGGCGTGGACTGGCTGACCGAGCGCGGCGTCAACGCGCAGGGTCACTTTGCATTCGGCCATCCGATCGACGAGATCGCCAATCTTGCCAATGAGTTGCACGTCGACCTGGTGGTGGTGGGCCACCGTTGCCGCACAGGCTTGTCCCGATGGTGGATGGGCGCCGGCAACACACCGCTGCTCGACCGGGTGTCATGCAGCATTCTGGTCGCGTGCTCCTCAGCGCATGAGCAGCAGCAGGAAGCGGCCTGACGATGCGGTTCGGGTGCACCACCACCCGCGCCAGGCGTGCGGCCTTCGTGCGGGTGGGTGCTCGTGAGCTTTGGGCCGGATGAACGCGGAGGACGGAGTAGCGGGCGGCGTGTGCATTACGAGTGCATTGCGTCAGATCGGCCGCGTGCGCGTTCGATGTGTCAAGCCGCGCCTGGCGCTCACTCGTTCAGATTGACCGCCGCCAGCTTCCACGTAAAAAGACCCTCGCGCATGAAGATGGCAGAGTAACGCGCGTCCCCTGCACCGTGCTGGTATGTGACGGCGAACTCGTTGATGCCGCGATAGCCGGCTGTCGTTTGCGGCGGTTGCGGCGGGGTGGCCCTATTAACCGCGTTGCCGTTCGGATCACCCGTAGTGCCGCCGGGCGTGCTGCTGTCCGCGCCGGACGATCCGGGGGCGGGCGCATTGGCAGCGGGCGGATTGCCGGTGACCGGCGCGGCGTTGGGCCGCTCACCCGGCTCTCCGCGCGGCGGCATGCCGTTCAAAAGCGCAGCCACGCCGTCGGGTGTTGCATACGCGTCGACGAGCGGGCCGATCAACGCGACGCCAATCATCGCGCCGATCGCAGCCAACGGATTACCGTTTCCATGTGAGTCAAGCCGCCGCGTCAGCAAGCCGGTGACTTGCTGCTTCAGGCTCTCGCGCAACGCAGGAAAATCGACATACCGATTCACCGTCTGCGCGTCACGCGCGTCGGCGGCGCGTTTGAGGTTATTGAGCGCGATATACGGGGAGGCATAAGCGAAGCCCAACGCCGCGATCAGCGCGATCACGATCAACGTGACGGTAAGCGTGACTGCAAGCGGACGGGCGCTGCGCTTCCTGGGTGTTGAAACTGCCATCGAGCGGAAATCTCCATCAGGTGTGATCTAACGTGGACCGCAACCGCGCTGAAACGATCCGTGCGCTGCCACAAACCATGTGAACGACCCGCCCCACACCTCACAACTCATCAAGACTCGAACACCGCACCGTGGACATTGGTTTCCTCGGCGATGCAACGGTCAATCATGCGGCACACCGCGTCTACAGTTCCGACCATGATGAGCCGCGACGGCCCGTGGTACACGCGCACCGGTGCACGGCGCTCCGGCTCGGCAGTATTGAGCCCCGAGTTCAGCGACACGCGGGCGAATGCCGGCAATGACGACGGCAATGAAGACGGCAACGCGGCCTGCCGGTCGCACCCACGAGCGGGAGAGTCGAACAGCGACGCGGTAGCGGCCGTGGACGCTTCGATCAGTGAGCAAGGTACCAGCTTGCGCAGATGGCGCAGACGGCCGAACTGGCGAAACGGCAACAGGCGGGCAAGGCGTTCCATGAGTCTCTCCGGGCGATTCAACATGAGTACTGCTTTGGTCGGTGAGCAGGCGAGCGGTTGGCTAATGACGCACTGAGCTTGTCGCTCATTAAGCCAAACCCGTGCTATCAGAATTCGCCCGGGCGGATCAGCCCGACAGCGATGCCTTCCAGCGCGAAATCCGCGCTGCCTGTCTCAACGAAGATGTTCTCGTAATCGGGGTTCTCGGCAATCAACTCGATACCGTTCGCGCGGCGCTTCAGGCGCTTGACCGTGACGTCGTCGCCAAGCCGCGCAATGATGATCTGGCCGTCTTTGGCCTCGCTTCTTTTCTGCACCGCAAGCAGATCGCCGTCGAAGATACCCGCGTCGCGCATGGACAGCCCGCGCACCTTGAGCAGGTAGTCGGGCTTGCTCGAGAAGAGCGCCGGGTCGCACGCATAGTGTTGGGCGATATGTTCCTGCGCGAGGATCGGGCTACCGGCGGCAACCCGGCCGATAAGCGGCAGCGACAGCTGCATGATGCTGGCGTGCGGCAATGTGAACTGATGCGGCGCCTCGTCCGGGCCAGCAAGCAGGCGAATGCCGCGCGACGCGCCGGCCGCGAGTTCGATCACGCCCTTGCGTGCAAGCGCCCGCAGATGCTCTTCAGCCGAATTGGCCGAGCTGAAGCCCAGTTCGGCGGCGATTTCCGCACGCGTGGGCGGAAAACCGGTGCGCTCTATGGCCCGGCGGATCAGATCGAAAACCTGCTGCTGTCGTGCGGTGAGTTTGGTCATGGCGCCACTGTATGGATGAACAGGTGCCTGTATTTTTATACAGTATCCGGCGCAATTCAAGCTTTACTTTAAGTTTGCGGCTTGACCCCTCGCTGGAACGTCGTAAATCGACGTCAAGACATCCGTTTTCATGCCGCAACGCCTTATCTGGCTGTCATTACCACTTTTGCGTATTAAAAAATGAATAAACATTATTTTTAATGATGAAAGCCCCTGGATAGACTGGCCTCCAGTCGCTCATGTGCACGTGACCCGACGCAAAACAACACACGCTGTTTCAGCGCACCAACACGCGGAGAACTTGGCATGAACAATCACGAAGCGGGCCGGGCAGGCAGGAGCCGAAAACTTATCGCAGCGCTCGCGTTCGGCGCGGCAGCCGCGCTCGGCGTCCTTGGCGCGGCGGGCCAGGCGCAAGCCGCCGACACGACGCTGCTCAATGTGTCCTACGATCCCACTCGCGAGCTCTACCAGGATGTGAATCAGGCTTTCGCCAAAGAATGGAAGGCGAAGACCGGCGAGACCGTCACCTTCAAGCAGTCGCACGGCGGCTCGGGTGCTCAGGCGCGCTCGGTGCTCGACGGCTTGCAGGCCGACGTCGTGACGCTCGCGCTCGCCTATGACATCGACGCCATCGCGAACAAAGGTTTGATCGATAAAGGCTGGCAGAAGCGCTTGCCCGACAACGCGTCACCGTACACGTCGACGATCGTGTTTCTGGTGCGCAAGGGCAATCCCAAGCACATCAAGGATTGGGACGATCTGACCAAACCCGGCGTGTCGATCGTGACGCCGAATCCGAAGACCTCGGGCGGCGCGCGCTGGAACTATCTCGCGGCATGGGCGTATGCAGCGCATCAGCCGGGCGGCAATGACCAGAAGGCCAAGGAGTTTGTCGGCAAGCTGTACAAGAATGCCGGCGTGCTCGATTCCGGAGCGCGTGGCGCGACCACCAGCTTCGTGCAACGCGGCATCGGCGACGTGCTGATTGCGTGGGAAAACGAGGCATTCCTCTCGCTGAAGGAATTCGGTCCGGACAAGTTCGAAATCGTCGTGCCGTCCGTGAGCATTCTGGCCGAGCCGCCGGTGGCGGTGGTGGATAAGGTCGTCGACAAGCATGGCACGCGCAAGCTGGCCGAAGCGTATCTGAACTTCCTGTACAGCGAGCAGGGCCAGGAGATCGCCGCGAAGAACTTCTACCGTCCACGTTCGAACAAGGTTCCGGCCGAACTGACCTCGAAGTTTCCGAAGCTGAAGCTGTACACGGTCGACGATTCGTTCGGCGGCTGGGCCAACGCGCAGAAGACGCACTTTGCCGACGGCGGCGTGTTCGATTCGATCTACCAGCCTCAGTAACACCGCTCAGGTCCGCGCCGCGGCAGGCGCAGACCGAGGCAACGCGACGCGCCACGGCGCGTCACTTTCCGGAGCGCGCCACTGGCGCGCTTTTGGCCGATCAGGACCAGGCGGCCGGCAACACGAGCATCAACCGAAAGAGTATCGAGCATGACCACGTTGACCTTCCGCAAACCAAGCGCGTTGCCCGGTTTCGGCCTGACACTCGGCATCACGGTGGCTTATCTGAGCCTCGTGGTGCTGATTCCGCTCGCGGCGACCTTTCTGAAGACAGCCACCCTCGACTGGAATCAGTTCGTGCGCGCCGTCAGCTCGCCGCGCGTGCTGGCCTCGTACCGGCTGACGTTCTTCTCCGCGCTCGGTGGCGCACTGATCAACGCGGTGTTCGGCTTTCTGGTCGCATGGGTGCTCGTGCGGTACAGGTTTCCGTTCAAGCGTATCGTCGACGCCGTAGTCGATCTGCCGTTCGCACTGCCCACGTCGGTGGCCGGCATTTCGCTCGCGGCCGTGTATGCGGGCAACGGCTGGATTGGACAGTTCCTGGAGCCGCTCGGTCTGAAGGTCGCATTTACGCCGGTGGGCGTGCTCGTCGCACTAACCTTTATCGGTTTGCCGTTCGTCGTGCGCACGGTGCAGCCGGTGCTCGAAGAGTTCGAGCGCGAGCAGGAAGAGGCTGCCGCTTGCCTCGGCGCATCGCGCTGGCTGACGTTTCGCCGCGTGGTGTTGCCAGCCGTGTTGCCGGCACTGCTGACGGGCTTTGCGCTCGCGTTCGCGCGCGCACTGGGCGAATACGGCTCGGTCATTTTCATTGCAGGCAATGTGCCGATGAAGTCGGAAATCACATCGCTGCTGATCATCACGAAGCTCGAACAGTATGACTACGCCGGCGCGACGGCGCTTGCCGTCGTGATGCTCGTCGTCTCGTTCCTGATGCTGCTTTTCATCAATACGCTGCAGTGGTATCTGCAGCGCCGCACGAGCCGCGGCAACGCAGGTCCGGCGCCCAGCGCCGCGAGCGTTGCAAGCATTGGCGGAGGTGCGCAATGAGCCGCCATTCAGCAGGTCAAGTCGATAACGCTGACAGCGTCAAGGCGCACGCCGTGGCTCCGCGCGCGCCACTGAACATTGCGCGCCGGCCCGATCCGGTCACCGAACCGCCGCTTGTCCGCTGGATTCTGACCGGCATTGCGCTGCTGTTTCTCGGGCTCTTTCTCGTCGTGCCGCTCGTCGCCGTGTTTTATCAGGCGTTGAACAAGGGGCTTGGCTTTTATCTGGAGTCGCTCGCCGATCCGGATGCGCTGGCGGCCATCAAGCTGACGGCAATTACAGCGGGAATCGCCGTGCCGCTCAATCTGGTGTTCGGCCTCGCGGCTTCGTGGTGCATCGCGAAGTTCGAGTTTCGCGGCAAGGCGCTCCTCACCACGCTGATCGATCTGCCGTTCTCGGTCTCGCCAGTGATCTCGGGTCTCATCTACGTGTTGATGTTCGGCGCGCAAGGATGGTTCGGTCCGTGGCTGCAAGCGCATAACGTGCAGATCATCTTCGCCGTGCCCGGCATTGTGCTCGCGACAATCTTCGTGACGTTCCCGTTCGTCGCGCGCGAACTGATCCCGCTGATGCAGGCGCAAGGTAACGACGAAGAGGAAGCCGCGCATGTGCTCGGCGCGTCCGGCTGGCAGATCTTTCGCCGCGTCACGCTGCCCAATGTGAAATGGGGCCTGCTGTACGGCGTGATTCTGTGCAACGCCCGCGCGATGGGCGAGTTCGGCGCGGTGTCGGTCGTGTCGGGCCATATTCGCGGCCAGACCGACACCATGCCGCTGCACGTCGAAATTCTCTACAACGAATACAACTTCTCGGCGGCGTTCGCCGTGGCGTCGGTGCTGGCCTTGCTCGCACTCGTGACGCTCGCACTGAAACTGCTCGCCGAGCGTCATATGTCGGCGGAACTGTCGGACGCCCGCGACGTGCCGGCGCACGCCGGACCCGTCACGTTGCCGTCCGCTTTGCCGTCGACCGCGCAGTCGCTGAACATGCAATCTTCGCAGCAACACCCGCTCAAGCAAGGAGAGCTGTAATGGGTATCACCGTACGTAACCTGCAGAAGCGCTTCGGCGATTTCGTCGCGCTCGATAACGTTTCGCTCGATTTTCCGCCGGGCGAACTGGTTGCGCTGCTCGGGCCCTCGGGGTGCGGCAAGACCACGTTGCTGCGCGTGATCGCGGGCCTTGAATACGCGGACGGCGGGCAGGTCGTCCTGCAGGGCCAGGACGTCGCGACTGTCGGCGCGCGTGAGCGCGAAGTGGGTTTCGTGTTCCAGCACTACGCGCTGTTCCGTCATATGACGGTGTTCGAGAACGTGGCGTTCGGGCTGCGAGTGAAGCCGAGGAAGGAGCGTCCGTCGGAAGCGGTGATTCGCGAGAAGGTGCATGAGTTGCTCAAGCTCGTGCAACTCGACTGGCTCGCGCAGCGCTATCCGTCGGAATTGTCGGGCGGGCAGCGACAGCGTATCGCGCTCGCTCGCGCGCTTGCCGTCGAGCCGAAAGTGCTGCTGCTCGACGAACCGTTCGGCGCGCTCGATGCGAAGGTTCGCAAGGAATTGCGCAGCTGGCTGCGGCGTCTGCACGACGATCTGCATATCTCGACGATTTTCGTCACGCACGATCAGGAAGAGGCGCTCGAAGTGGCGGACCGTATCGTCGTGCTCAATCGTGGACACGTGGAGCAGGTCGGCAGTCCGCAGGACGTGTACGACCATCCGCAAACGTCGTTTGTGTATGAGTTTCTCGGCGCGGCGAACCGCCTGCACGGCAACGTCGACGCGAGCGGGTTCGTGGTGGACGGCGCTGCGTTGCCGGTCGCCATCAGCACCGACTTCAGCGGTCCGGCTTTCGCTTATGTACGTCCGCACGATTTGCAGTTGTATCCGCAGTCGGCGGGGCACCGCGAGGGTATCGTCGTCGATGTGCGGCGCGTCGTGACACTGGGCGGCTCCGTGCGGGTCGAACTCGCGGGCCGCGAAGGCAATCTGCTCGAAGCCGAACTCGATCGGGAAGCATGGCGCGAGCTGCGTCTCTCGATCGGCGACGGCGTGACGGCGGTGCCGCGCGCGCTGCGGGTCTTCCCGGCGCAATGAGCGCATGACCCGATGCGACCCAACGCGAATGAACTGAATAACTCGAACAACTCAACTCTCGCTGAACCGGACACTTCAAGATGAACTTCCAGCAATTGCGCTTCGTGCGCGAGGCCGTGCGTCAGAACATGAACCTGACCGAAGTGGCGAACGTGCTCTACACGTCGCAGTCGGGCGTGTCGAAACAGATCAAGGATCTCGAGGACGAACTCGGCGTCGACATTTTCATTCGACGCGGAAAGCGGCTCACGGGTCTCACGGAGCCGGGCAAGGCGGTGCATCAACTGATCGAGCGGATGCTGCTGGACGCGGAGAATTTGCGCCGCGTCGCGCGCCAGTACGCGGATCAGGACAGTGGCCATCTGGTGGTCGCGACCACGCACACACAGGCACGCTACGCGCTGCCGAAGGTGATTCGTCAATTCACCGAGGTTTTTCCGAAGGTGCATCTGGCGCTGCGCCAGGGCAGCCCGCAACAGATTGCGCAGATGATCATCAACGGCGAGGCGGATATCGGCATCTCGACAGAAGCGCTCGACCGGTTCCCCGACATCGTCACGTTTCCATGCTATTCGTGGCATCACGTCGTGGTCGTGCCGAAGGATCATCCGCTCGTCGGCCGCCCCAATCTGACGCTGGACGAAATCGCCGAATTCCCGATCGTCACGTATGACCAGGACTTCACGGGCCGCTCGCATATCGACCAGGCGTTCGCGAAAGCGGGGGCGCTGCCCGACGTGGTGCTGACCGCGATCGACGCCGACGTGATCAAGACGTATGTGGAGCTCGGCATGGGTATCGGCGTGGTCGCGGCAATGGCCTACGACCCGAAGCGCGACAGCGAACTGGTGGCGCTCGACACGCAGCACCTGTTCGAGGCGAGCACGACGCGGGTCGGCTTGCGCAAGGGCGCGTTTTTGCGCGCATATGCGTACCGGTTGATCGAGATGTTCGCACCGCAACTGACGGAGGCGGAAATCGCCGCGCAGTTGCGCGAGGCAGTGTGAAGCGCTAACGGGGAAAGCGGCTCTGGCCGCTTCAAAGGCGCGCGACGGCGGCGCGTCATCGCTTACAATCGCCGCCATGAACGCACAGACTTCTTCTTCCTCTCCCAGCGCCGCCGCGTTGCTGCCGCGCATCGCCGTGCTCGCCACCGGCGGCACGATTGCCGGCGCGGCCGCGGACGCTACCAATACGTCTGGCTATCAGGCCGGCGTGGTCGGCGTCGAGCAATTGCTGGCCGTGGTGCCGGCGTTGTCGACGGTAGCTCGCATCGCGCCGGAGCAGATTGCGAGTGTCGACAGCAAGGACATGGCGATGCCGCTATGGACCGCGCTCGCGCAACGCATCAACGCGCTGCTTGCTGACGCCGACATCGACGGCGTGGTGGTCACGCATGGCACCGATACGCTCGAAGAAACCGCGTATCTGCTGCATCTGACTGTCAAGTCCGACAAACCGGTGGTGCTGACAGCGGCAATGCGCCCCGCGTCCGCGCTGTCCGCCGATGGACCGCTCAATCTGCTGAACGCCGTGACCGTCGCGGCAAATGCCGGCGCGCGCGGACAGGGCGTTCTCGTTGCATTCAACAACAAGATTCACAGTGCGCGTGACGTGGTCAAGACGAGCACCTATGCCGTCGATGCATTCCAGTCGCCCGAAGTCGGCGCGCTTGGCTGGGTGCAGGACGGGCGCGTCGAATTTCAGCGCAGCGTCGTACGTCCGCATACGTTGTCTACTGAATTCGTGATCGGTGCGAACTGGCCGCATGTGGAAATCGTCGCGAGCTATGCCGGCGTGTCGCGCATTGCCGTCGATGCGCTCGTGACAGCCGGCGTGCGCGGCATCGTCGTTGCGGGCACGGGTAATGGTTCGATTCACGCGTCGCTGACGCAGGCTCTGGCCGATGCCGCTTCGCAGGGCGTCGCGGTAGTGCGTTCGTCGCGTGTGGGCTCAGGCCATGTGATGCGCAACGGCGCGGCCGCCGACGATGCACTCGGCTTTGTCAGCGCCGGCTCGCTCAATCCGTACAAGGCGCGTGTGTTGCTGATGGTGGCATTGGCCGCTGGCGGCGCCGGACCTGTCGCTTTGCAAAAAGCGTTCGATACGTATTGACGCCTCGCGGCGTTCAACGGAAGTGGTCCAAAGAAAAACGCGGCGCTCGAGTAATGACTTCGAGCGCCGCGTTGTGTTTTATCGCACTGTTTTTGCCCGCCCGAGGCGGGCATTTGCGATCGGCTATTAAGCAGCCGGAATCACCAGCACCTGGCCGGGATAGATCTTGTCCGGACTTTTCAGCATCGGCGTATTGGCCTGGAAGATCACGTCGTTTTTAGCGCCGCTGCCGTAATACTTCTCTGCGATCTTCCACAGGTTGTCGCCCGGCACCACCGTGTGGAATTGCGTAGGCGCCGCGGCGGGCGCAGTCACGCTCAACTGGTCGTCGACCTTGTCGACGTTCTGCACATTGCCGGCTGCCACGAGGATCTTGTCCTTGGTCGGCTGGTCGGCGGCTTCTCCCGATACGGTGACCGTATGGCTCGTGCCGTCGTACGTCACCTGCAGATTCGTTGCGTCCAGACCCTGGCTGCGGATGTAAGTGGCGATCGCGTCGCCTGCGGTCTTGTTCAGCGCGGCGAGGTCCGGTGCGGCGGGCGCGGATTCGGCCTTGGCCGTCGTGGACGCGGCGCTGAACAATTTTTCGCCGGCTTCCTTGATGAAACTGAGAATACCCATCGATCACACTCCTCATGTTGGTACGCAAGCATGCTTTGCGTACGAGTTAAGCACTCGTTGCGATGCTGAACACGCCGCACAACGCGAATGCGTTGATCAGGCAGCAGGCGCGCCGGATGCATGCAACGACTCACGAGTGTAGGAGATAGCGGGTGACGGAGTGTCAAGAAAGGTAAGGAAGTGGCCACGAAGTTGCAAGCAAATGCAAACGTGCGTGCATCCCGGCGTCGCATGAGGGCGCACTACGCCATTGAGTGGCGGAGAAAACCTGAGAATGAATCCGACAGCCGGACACCCGACGACGACGTCTGACCGACCAAGGCTTCCCCGGCGCCGCCGGGTGCCGCTGCGGACCCCACTTTGCCGCTCTCAGCCCAGAGCGGCACCATTTGCCCGTTCCGCCGCGATGCCGCGCGACCAACCGGGCGCCCCACCTGCGATTGCCATAGCGTTGACGAGGCAACATCCGCGGCAACCGCTATTACCGGGCTATTTGCGCTTCTACATGCATGCAGCCGTTGCCGTTGCTGATTCGCAAGCCGCGAAGAAAAGCTGCAAGATCAAGCTGCTTTCGCTTCGCTATCCGGCGCTTGTGCGACTTCGTAATTCGCCATGATTTCGAGTGCGCGAACCATCGCCGAGTGATCCCATGCCTTGCCGCCGTTCGCCGCGCAGATGCTGAACAGTTGCTGCGCGCTCGCGGTGTGCGGCAGCGCAATGCCGAGCTTGCGCGCGCCGTCGAGTGCGAGGTTTAGATCCTTCTGATGCAGTTCGATCCGGAAGCCCGGATTGAAAGTGCGCTTCGTCATGCGCTCGCCGTGCACTTCGAGAATGCGCGACGAAGCGAAGCCGCCCATCAACGCCTTGCGCACACGTTCCGGATCGGCGCCGGAGCGCGATGCGAACAGCAGTGCTTCGGCCACTGCCTCGATGTTCAGCGCCACGATGATCTGGTTCGCGACCTTGCACGTCTGACCCGCGCCGTTGTCGCCGATCAGTGAGATATTCTTGCCCATCAGTTCGAAGAGCGGCTTTGCTTGCGCAAAGGCTTTCTCCGGGCCGCCGACCATGATCGTGAGCGTTGCCTCGCGTGCACCGACTTCGCCGCCGGACACCGGCGCATCGAGATAATCGACGCCGAGCGCATTGATCTTCTTCGCGAACGCCTGAGTATCGAGTGGCGAGATCGAGCTCATGTCGATCACGAGCTTGCCTGCCGTGAGGCCGGCGGCGACGCCGTCGTCGGCGAAAAGAACGTTGGCCACGTCAGGCGTGTCGGGCACCATGATGATCACGATGTCGGCGGCCTGCGCGACAGCGGTCGAGTCGGACACCACGTTCGTGCTCTTGCCCAGATCTTCGGGCACCGGGTACGCGCCGTTCACGAACAGCGTGTGACCGCCCTTGAGGAGGTTGCGCGCCATATGCGCGCCCATGATGCCGAGCCCGATGAAACCGATCTTTGCCATGTGTCTGAATCTCCAGTGTTTCCAGTGTTGTTAGCGGCCCCTTGGCGGGACTTCTTTCGAGGCGTCACGCGCCCGGTCTGCACGACGCGGTGTTCAGCGCATCGTTCAGGCGGCGACGTGCGCGGCGCCGCGCCTTTGCCCGGCCACGCTCTGCACCCAGCACAAGCCGGCAGTGGTGTTCGTGCGCGGCTTGTATTCGCAACCGACGTAGCCGTCGTAGCCAATCGTGTCGAGCAGGTCGAACAGGAACGGGTAGTTGATTTCGCCGGTGCCGGGTTCGTTGCGCCCCGGGTTGTCGGCAAGCTGGATATGCGCGATTTGCGGCAGATTCTTTTTGATCGTTGCCGCGAGTTCGCCTTCCATCCGTTGCATGTGATAGATGTCGTATTGCAGGAACAGATTGTCCGACCCTACGGCGCGAATCACGTCGAGGCCTTCGCTTGAGCGATTCAACGCGAAGCCCGGAATGTCGTAGGAGTTGCACGGCTCGACTAGCAGTCTGATACCGGCCTTCTTCAATTCACCCGCTGCAAAACGCAGGTTATCGACGATGGTCGCGCGCGCTTTGTCGGCATCGACGCCCGCCGTCGGAATACCGACGAGGCAATTCAGTTGCGGCACCTTCAGCGCGCTCGCGTATTCGATCGCACGGCCCACGCCTTCCTGGAACTCGGTTACGCGATCGGGCAGGCAGGCAATGCCACGCTCGCCGGCTTCCCAGTTGCCCGCGGGCAGGTTGTGCAACACGAGCTTCAACCGGTTCTGCTGAAGACGCTCGCTCAGCTCGGCGATCCGGTACGGATACGGAAACAGGAATTCGACGGCGTTAAAGCCCGCGTCGGCTGCGGCCGCGAAGCGGTCGAGGAACGGAACTTCGTTGAAAAGCATCGTGAGATTCGCTGCGAATTTGGGCATGGTGCTCAGGTCTCTTTGGTCGGTCGTTGAAAAACTTCATAGCGCGATTGCAGTGCAGTCGTGCAATCGCGCCCCCGCGATTTCGGCCGTCACGCTCAGTCGAGAATGCTGATCGCAGTCGGCGCGTCTTCGCGCGTCACGGCGAGTTCCTCGAACTCGTTGATCGCGTCGATCTCGGTGCCCATCGAGATGTTGGTCACGCGCTCGAGAATCACTTCGACGACCACCGGCACGTTGAACTCGGAGAGCATCGACTGCGCTTTTTGCAGCGCCGGTTTGAGTTCCTCCGGCTTGAACACGCGAATCGCCTTGCAGCCGAGGCCTTCGGCTACCGCGACGTGATCCACGCCATAGCCGTTGGTCTCCGGCGAATTGATGTTCTCGAAGCCGAGCTGCACGCAGAAGTCCATGTCGAATGCGCGCTGCGCCTGGCGGATCAGGCCGAGGTACGAGTTGTTCACGACCACATGCACGTACGGCAGCTTGAATTGCGCGCCGGCCGCGAGTTCTTCGATCATGAACTGGAAGTCGTAGTCGCCTGAGAGCGCGACGATCGGCCGTTGCGGATCTGCCGCGCGCACGCCGAGCGCAGCCGGAATCGTCCAGCCGAGCGGGCCGGCCTGGCCGCAGTTGATCCAGTTGCGTGCCTTGTAGACATGCAGAAACTGTGCGCCGGCGATCTGCGAAAGGCCGATCGTGCTCACGTAGCACGTGTCGCGGCCAAACACCTGGTTCATCTCTTCGTAGACGCGCTGCGGCTTCATCGGCACGTTGTCGAAGTGAGTCTTGCGATGCATGGTCTGCTTGCGCTGCTGGCAATCGGCGACCCATGCGCTGCGATCCTTCAGCTTGCCTGCGGCTTTCCATTCGCTCGCGACTTCGACGAACAGTTCGAGCGCGGCCTTCGCGTCCGACACGATGCCAAGGTCCGGACCGAACACGCGGCCGATTTGCGTCGGCTCGATGTCCACGTGCACGAACTTGCGGCCCTTCGTATAAACGTCGATGCTGCCCGTGTGACGGTTCGCCCAACGGTTGCCGATGCCAAGCACGAAGTCGGACGCAAGCATCGTCGCGTTGCCGTAACGGTGCGAGGTCTGCAGGCCGACCATGCCGGCCATCAGCGGATGGTCGTCGGGAATCGCGCCCCACGACATCAGCGTCGGGATCACCGGCACACCGACGGTTTCGGCGAAGCGCACGAGCAGATCTTCAGCGGCTGCGTTCAGCACGCCGCCGCCTGACACGATCAGCGGCTTCTCGGAATCGTTGAGCAAGGTGAGGGCGGCTTCGATCTGCTTGCGCGTTGCCTTTGGCTTGTAGACCGGCAGCGGTTCGTACGTGTCAATGTCGAATTCGATTTCGGCGAGCTGCACGTCAATGGGCAAGTCGACCAGCACAGGTCCCGGACGGCCCGAGCGCATCAGATGGAAAGCCTGCTGGAACACGCGCGGCACGAGCGCCGGCTCGCGCACGGTCACGGCCCACTTGGTGACCGGCTTCGCAATCGATTCGATGTCGACGGCCTGGAAGTCTTCTTTGTACAGGCGCGCGCGCGGCGCTTGTCCGGTGATAGCCAGAATAGGGATCGAGTCGGCCTGAGCGGAGTACAAACCGGTGATCATGTCGGTGCCGGCAGGCCCCGACGTGCCGATGCACACGCCGATATTGCCGGGCTGCGCGCGCGTATAGCCTTCGGCCATGTGCGAAGCGCCCTCGACGTGGCGCGCGAGCACGTGGCTGATGTTGCCCGCGCGACGCATGGCCGAGTAAAACGGGTTGATCGCTGCGCCCGGCACGCCGAACGCGGTGTCGATACCTTCTTTTTCGAGCACCAGCACGGCGGCGTCGACGGCTCTCATCTTGGCCATGAATGTCTCCTCAATGTTTGGAAATTGGCGAATAAGGCTCTTGAACGCACTTTAGGCTTGACCTAAAGGTTTGATAAGATCAGTCCGCGTCGCTTATTTCGAAACAAAAAGTATGGAATGCGGGCACACGCAGCGTGCGTCCGCAAGGAGACCGCCATGGATCGATTCAAGCAGATTGAAACCTTCGTGCGCGTCGCGGACGCGGGTAGCCTTGCGGCCGCGGCTCTGGAGGAGGGCGTGTCGCCGGTGATCCTCGGGCGGCGCATCGACGCGCTCGAAAAGCGCCTCGGTGTGAAGCTGATGTATCGCTCGACGCGGCGGCTCGTCGTCAGCGAGGACGGCGCTGCCTTTCTCGAACGTTGCCGTGGACTGTTGACCGAATGGGACCAGGCCGAGAACGAACTGAGCGCCGGGCGGCGCGCGGTGAACGGGCATCTGATCGTGTCGGCGCCGGCTGCGTTTGGCCGCAAGCACGTCGCGCCGCTCGCGCCGGCATTTGTCGCCGACAAGCCGGAATTGCAGGTGTCGTTCAACCTGACCGATCGCGTCGTCGATCTGGTGCGGGAGGGTTATGACCTGTCGATACGCATCGGCGGTGCGGTGGATCCGAACTTCGTGGCGGTGAAACTCGCGTCGAACCGGCGCGTGGTTTGCGGCACGCCGGATTACTTTCGCCAGCACGGCAAGCCCAAAACGCTCGAAGACCTGCCGCGGCACAACTGTCTCGCGTTCAATCTGCAAGGCGGCCAGAACCGTGGCTGGTATTTTCGCCGCAACGGCAAGCTCGTCACGGTGCGGGTAGGCGGCACGCTCGATTGCAACGACGGCGAACTATTGCACCGCTGGGTTTCCGAAGGACTCGGACTCGGCTGGCGATCCACGTGGGAAATCCAGCAGCAGCTCGCGCGCGGTGAACTGGAAACGGTGCTCGACGAATTCGCGCTACCCGATTACGACATTCTCGCGGTCTACCCGCAGCAGCGCTATGTGCCGGCCAAGGTGCGCTATTTCATCGATTATCTGAAAGAGATCTACGCAAGCGAGGATTATTGGAACCGGCCGGGGTATTAGCGCGCTCTAGCGCTGACGCTCGACCACGCATGGGCGAGCGGTGCGCTCGGTTGCGCTGCGGCGCGGTGTTGTGCATGGCCGAGGCTTGGAGCGGCCTCTGTAGGCGCGGCCGGGGCGCTGAGTGAGGCGAGGCGTGTCGGGAGCGCTGGCAGCAACACGCAGCGCATGGAAGCTAAATTTGAACGGCGTTAGGTCATGCGGCGCACGCAAGTGGGTGCTAAATCGTTGAAAACACGCCTCAATCGCAGCTCGGGACGGTGCAATGTCTTGCAGTCCGTCCCCAATCGGGCTACAATCTTCGGCTTCTCACTTGCCACACCGGTTCGACGCCCGGGTGGCTTCTATCCAAAAGTCAGCACAAGGAGTGTGTATGCGTCATTATGAAATCGTCTTTATCGTGCATCCCGATCAGAGCGAGCAGGTGCCCGCCATGATCGAGCGTTACAAGAGCACGATCACGTCGCACGGTGGCCAGATCCACCGTATCGAAGACTGGGGCCGTCGCCAACTGGCCTACATGATCGAGAAACTCGCGAAGGCTCACTACGTCTGCATGAACATCGAATGCGACCAGACCACGCTCGACGAGCTGGAACACGCGTTCAAGTTCAACGACGCCGTTCTGCGTCACCTCATCGTCAAGATGAAGAAAGCCGAAACCGGCCCTTCGCCGATGATGAAGGAAGTGCAGCGCGAAGAAGCCAAGAAGTCGGCTGCTACGCAACCGTCCGAAGCGCAGGCTTAAGACACACTATTTAAGCTACCAGATCAAGCGTCGCCCTTGCCAAAGGCTTCATGAACCGGCTGCAGCTCACAGCCAGCGTCGTCGAACGCGAACCGGTGCGGTACACCCCCGCCGGCGTTCCGATTGCCAGCTGCACGTTGCACCACCGCACGGAAGTCGTCGAAGCCGGTATTGCCCGGCAAGTCGAACTGACCATGCAGGCGGTAGCCGCAGGCGAGGCGAGCGGTAAGCTGGAAAGCTGTCCGATGGGCGTGGAAACGCTCTTCACAGGCTTTCTGGCAAAAAAGCACCGCAACGCAAGAACTCTGGTATTTCACATCACAGCATTGCAGGACATTGGAAAGGACTGAACATGCCCCGCCCGACTGGTAAGAAATTCGACAAGCGTCGTCAGCAACAAAATCCGCTCTTCAAGCGTAAGAAGTTTTGCCGTTTCACGGCTGCTGGCGTCGAATACATCGACTACAAAGACATCGAAACGCTGAAAGACTTCATCGGCGAAAACGGCAAGATCACGCCGGCGCGTCTCACGGGTACGAAGTCGCACTATCAACGCCAGCTGGACACGGCAATCAAGCGCGCACGTTTCCTCGCGCTCGTGCCGTACACCGACCAGCACAAGGCCTAACCCGACGACGCGATAAGGAGCATCCGAATGCAAATCATTCTTCTGGAAAAAGTCGTCAATCTGGGCAACCTGGGCGATATCGTGAAGGTCAAGGACGGTTACGCACGTAACTTCCTGATCCCGAACAAGCAAGCTCGCCGTGCAACGAAGGAAGCGCTGGCCGAATTCGAAGTCCGCCGCGCTGAACTCGAAAAGACCGCCGCTGAAAAGCTGGCTGCTGCTCAAGCTCAAGGCGAAAAGCTGGCCGGTTCGACGGTTCAGATCGGCCAGAAGGCCGGTGTGGACGGCCGTCTGTTCGGCTCGGTGACGAACGCCGACATCGCCGAAGCACTGGGCAAGCAAGGCTTCGCGGTTGAAAAGGCGCAAGTTCGCCTGCCGGAAGGCCCGCTGAAGACGGTGGGCGACCACCCGATTCAGGTTTCGCTGCACACCGACGTGGTTGTCGACGTGACGGTGTCGGTACTCGGCGAGCACGTTTAAGAGCGCGTCTGAATCGACCGCATCAAGCATCAGATAGTGTTGGCCAGGTTGTTGCTGGCTGAGGGCAGGGGCCGGGCAACCGGCCCCTGCCTTTTTTGTGCCCGTTATTTTTTGCTCGTTCCGCTGGCCGCGGTCGCCTGATTTCCACGATAATTCCTCTCCATGAACGCACCGTCCAAAGATCCCCAACTCGAGTCGCTGAAAGTCCCGCCGCATTCGATCGAGGCCGAGCAATCGGTGCTGGGCGGTTTGCTGTTGGACAACGCCGCATGGGACCGGATTGCCGATTTCCTGTCGCAAAGCGATTTCTATCGCTACGATCACCGCATCATCTACGAGCACATCGGCAAGCTCATCGCGGCGACGCGTCCGGCCGACGTCATTACCGTTTACGAAGCGCTCGGAACATCGGGCAAGGCGGAAGAGGTTGGTGGCCTCGCGTATCTGAACGCACTCGCGCAGAACACGCCGAGCGCGGCGAATATCCGGCGCTATGCGGAAATCGTGCGTGACCGCGCGGTACTGCGTCGGCTGGTTTCCGTCGCCGACGAAATCTCGGCTGACGCTTTCAATCCGCAAGGCAAGGAAGTCCGGCAATTGCTGGACGAGGCGGAATCGAAGGTGTTTTCGATCGCGGAAGACGGCGCGCGTGGCACGCAGGGCTTTCTTGAAATCGGGCCGCTGCTGACTCAGGTCGTCGAGCGGATCGACACGCTGTATCACACGGCGAATCCGAGCGACGTGACGGGCACGCCTACCGGTTTTGTCGACCTCGACCGCATGACCTCGGGCATGCACGGCGGCGAGCTGATCATTGTTGCGGGACGTCCGTCGATGGGTAAGACGGCGTTTTCGATGAACATCGGCGAGTACGTCGCGGTCGAATACGGCTTGCCGGTCGCTGTGTTCTCAATGGAAATGCCGGGCTCTCAGCTCACCATGCGTATGCTCGGCTCAGTCGGCCGCCTCGATCAGCACCGCATGCGAACCGGCCGCCTGACCGACGAGGATTGGCCGAAGCTCACGCACGCCGTGCAGAAAATGAGCGAGGCGCAAATTTTCATTGACGAAACCGGCGGTCTGAATCCGATGGAATTGCGCTCGCGCGCGCGGCGTCTGTCGCGTCAGTGCGGAAAGCTCGGGCTCATTATCATTGACTACCTGCAGTTGATGAGCGGATCGTCGTCGGGTGAAAACCGCGCGACCGAAATCTCGGAAATATCGCGATCGCTCAAGAGCCTCGCGAAAGAACTGGACGTGCCGGTCATCGCTTTGTCGCAGCTCAATCGCGGTCTGGAACAACGTCCGAACAAGCGGCCGATCATGTCGGATCTGCGGGAATCGGGCGCTATCGAGCAGGACGCCGACGTGATCCTGTTCATCTACCGTGACGAAGTGTATAACCCCGACAGCCAGGATAAAGGCACGGCTGAAATCATTATCGGCAAGCAGCGGAACGGCCCGATCGGACCAGTTCGGCTCACGTTCCACGGCCAATACACGAAGTTCGACAACTTTGCGGGCGCGCAAAATTTCTACGGCGATTAACCGCGAACAGCGGCGGCGCGACCGGAAAATCGCGCAAACGCAATAGGCGCTGTTGTAACCGCGCTTTGCAAAGTGCTACATCGGGCCCGCAACGGTACAATATGGCGGTTTTATGTCAGCCATTAAGTGACCAATTTTCGGGATCCCAATGTTCGGTCGATTCATGCCCACCGAGGGCAAGTTCTTTGATATTTTCAATGCGCACGCACAGTGCATCGTCTCGGCGAGCCGCGAACTCGAGCTCCTGATCGACAACCTGCAAGACGCCGAAACTCATAAGCAAAACGTGCAGAAAGCCGAGAAGGCTGCAGACAAACTCACGCACGAAACCATCGACCTGCTGCACAAGACCTTCATCACGCCGCTCGACCGCGATGAGATCCATAAGCTCATCACCACGATGGACGACATCCTCGATCTGATGGAGGACGTCGCCACCGCTATTTCCCTTTACGACGTCCAGTCGGTCACCTCCGAGGCAAGCCAGCTTGCGCACATCTGCACGGCGACTTCCGAGCGGGTGCAATTCGCCGTCAGCCTGTTGTCCGACATGAAGCAAGCGAGCCAGATTCTGAAAGCGTGCGAGGACATCGACCGGCTGGAGTCCGAGGCCGACCGGGTGTTGCGCTCGGCGATGTCCAAGCTGTTCCGCGAAGAAGACAACGTCAAAACCCTGATCAAGCTCAAAGCCATTTACGAATTGCTTGAAACGATCACGGACAAGTGTGAAGACGTAGCAAACATCATCGAAGGCATCGTGCTGGAAAACGCATAATGCAATCGATACAACTCGCTATCTGGGTCGTGGCCGGCCTGGTCGCCGTCGCGCTCATTTTCGACTTCATGAACGGCTTTCACGACGCGGCCAACTCGATTGCCACCGTCGTCTCGACAGGCGTTCTGAAGCCGCAGCAGGCAGTGGCTTTCGCCGCCGCGTTCAACGTCGTCGCATATTTCGTGTTTCACCTCAAAGTGGCCGCAACTGTCGGCAAAGGCACGATAGACCCCGGCATCGTCGATCATTACGTGATTTTCGGCGCCCTGGTGGGTGCGATCGGCTGGAACGTGATCACGTGGCACTACGGCATTCCGTCGAGTTCCTCGCACGCACTGATCGGCGGCCTCGTCGGCTCGGCGCTTGCCAAGTCTGGCTGGGGTTCGCTCAACTTCGACGGATTGCTCAAGACGGTGGCGTTCATTTTCATTTCGCCGCTGCTCGGGTTTGTGCTCGGTTCGTTTTTTATGCTGGCTGTGTCGTGGATTTATTTCCGTACGCCGCCAAGCAAGGTCGACCGGCGTTTCCGGCGTCTGCAACTCGTGTCGGCGGGTCTGTACAGCCTTGGCCACGGCGGTAACGACGCGCAGAAAACAATCGGCATTATCTGGATGCTGCTGATCGCAACCGGCTACGCGTCGTCGATTGCAGAGGCGCCACCGCTGTGGGTGATCGGCGGCTGCTATCTGTCGATGGGGGTTGGCACGCTGTTCGGCGGCTGGCGGATCGTCCGTACCATGGGTCAGAAAATCACCAAGCTCAAGCCCGTAGGCGGTTTTTGTGCCGAATCGGGCGGGGCGATCACGTTGTTCACCGCGTCCTGGCTCGGTATTCCGGTATCCACCACGCACACGATCACCGGTGCGATCGTCGGCGTGGGCGCGACGCAGAAGTTAAGCGCGGTTCGCTGGGGCGTGGCGGGCAACATCGTGTGGGCATGGATTCTGACGATTCCGGCGTCAGCGGCGCTCGCCGCCGCCGCCTGGTGGTTCGGCCACCACTTCCTGTAACTGGCATGCTGCGGGGCGGACGGCAGGGGCGTTCGCCCGCAGCCGCAGCGCCGTGGTACAGGCTCGACGCACGGCGCGCGTTGCTCAGATTAGCGGCGCGCTGCCTCCATCCATGGGGACGATCGCGCCCGTCACATAGCTCGCACGGCGGCTCGCCAGAAACAGCGCGACATCTGCGATTTCCTCCGGTTTTGCGTAACGCCCAAGCGGCACTCGGGCCTGCCCACGAGCTAGCGCTTCGGTGCTTTGAATGCCTTGTTGCGTTGCTTCGAGCTTGACTGCTTCTTCGACGCGCTCAGTGAGCGTTGCTCCCGGATTGATCGCGTTGATGCGAATGCCGTAGCGCGCGTAGTAGTGGGCGAGGCCGACCGTGGCCAGCATCAGGGCGGCGTTGGCGGCGCCGCCGGCGATATGGATATCGCTCGCGATCTTCCCGCCCATGCCGATGATGTTGACGATCGTGCCGGGTTCGCCACGATCGCCGCTTTTCGCGCGCTCGGCCATGCGGCGCAGCACTTCCTGCTGCGGGTAGATGTAAGGGAAATACTTCGCTTCCATCGTGGCGCGAAACGCGTCTGCATCGAGCGTTTCGGGGTCGTAGCGCCGCGCCGCGCCGGCGCTGTTGACGAGCACATCGATCGGGCCGACGGCCGTGCTCACTTCCTCGACGATGTCGGCGGCGCTATGCGGCTCATGCAGATCGGCGCGCGTGCGATGCACGTGCAAGCCTTCCTGCTTGAGCTGTTCGTAAGCGCGCGCCAGATTGGCGGGATCACGCGAAACGATTGCCACCTTCGCACCTTCCAGCGCGAAAGCCCGGGCGCACGCAAAGCCGATTCCCTTGCTGCCGCCCGTGATCAGCACCACTTTGTCTTTCAGCCCGAGATCCATTGTCGCCACCCGTTCGGAAGAATACCGATGACGATAGCAGATCGGCGGCCAACGTGTGCTGGCTGAGCCGCGACTGCGGACCTCGCTTGCGCGTGTGGAAATCGCACGAATCTGATTGCCGTGATGTTGGTGTGAAAATTTTAGACGGCTTTGGCTCGCCATCTCATGTATAGGAATGTCCGCGCGCCTGGCCCACGCGACTTGTTCGTGGATCGCGACTATTAATTCAGGATAACGAATTATGAGAAGCCGATTGGGGCATCATTTGACTACCCCAGAGTTTTTGTCTTGACACACCATTTACTTGAAGCAACGCATGCCGCTCGTTTTACCTCGTGATTTTTTCCCGGCTCTCAGGCGTTGGCGTTTGTGGTCTTTGCTCGCCTGGCTCGACATTCGGCAGCGTTACGCGCGTTCGGCCTTAGGTCCTTTCTGGATCACGCTCAGCATGGGCGTGATGGTGGGCTCCCTCGGCGTAGTCTATGGCACGCTGTTTGGGCAACCCATGACAGGCTATCTGCCGCTCGTCGGCACGGGTTTCGTGGTGTGGGGGCTGATTGCGGGTGTGTTGAACGATTCTTGCGGCGCTTACATCAACAACGCCAATTACATCCGGCAGAGCGATGCAAGTCTTTGGACCTATATCTTCCAGGTGTTGTGCCGCCAACTCATTATGTTTGCGCACAACTTTGTGATCGTAGTGGTGCTGATCGCCGTCTTCGGCGTCGATCCTGCTCGGGCGTTGATCTGGTTTCTGCCCGGTCTCGCGCTACTCATGCTCAACCTGACATGGATGGCGCAAATCTTCGCGCTCTCGTCGGCTCGCTATCGCGATGTGCCGCAGCTGGTGGCGGCCGTAGTGCAGATTCTTTTCTACATCACCCCGCTCATGTGGCGTCCCGGCATGTTGTCAAAACACACCTGGTTGATCACGTTCAATCCGTTTGCTGCGCTGGTCGATCTGGTGCGTTCGCCTTTGCTTGGGCAAACACCGGCAGCGAATAGCTGGATGGTCTGCGTTTGTTGCGCGATCGTCGGCTGGCTGGCCGCGTTATGGATGTACGCGCGCGCGGCCGATCGCGTCGCTTATTGGGTTTGATCGCATGTCCGAGCTTCGAGCCTCAAAAATCACCGTCGAACTTCCTGTGTTTGAAGTGCAGGGCAGGTCGCTACGCAAGCGCGTTGCAGCGCTCGGCAGGCGCAACGCGATGGCCGACAGTGCCGAAGGCACAGTCGTCGTGCGGGCGCTCAACGATGTGAGCTTCCATCTCACACGCGGCGACCGTCTTGGCTTGATCGGGCAGAACGGCGCGGGAAAAAGCACGTTGCTGCGGGTGATGGCGGGCATCTACAAACCGACCACAGGCGTATTGGCCCGAACCGGAAGAACCGTGCCGCTGCTAGATATTAGCTTGGGCCTCGACGAACATTCCACGGGTCGCCAGAACATTCGCCTGCGCGGCTTGTTCCTCGGCATGCACCCCGAACTGATCAGCGAGCGGGAGGAAGAAATCGCGGCTTTCTCCGAACTTGGCGATTATCTTGACATGCCGGTCCGCACCTACTCTACCGGTATGCGTATGCGGCTGGCGTTCTCCATTTCCATGGCGGTCCAGGCGGACATTCTCTTGCTCGACGAGGTGCTGGGTGTCGGCGACAGCGCTTTTCGGGAGAAGGCGAAGGCGAGATTGCAGGAGGTTGCATTCGAATCGGGCATCGTCGTGCTGGCCCTGCATTCCAGTCCCGCCATTATGGAAATGTGCAACAAGGCGCTTTGGCTGGACCGAGGCAGTGTTCGCATGCTGGGCGATTCACATGAAGTGGTGCGCGCCTATGACGATTTTATGCACCGGAGACCTGCAGCATGAGCGCTGACTTACAGGCGATAAAGATTCGGCGTCTTCGACACATCGACCTCACCAGTCAGCGCACTCCGTTGCTGGATCGTAGCGTTCGGCGTTACCGCGAACTTTCCGCGATCTACTCGCAGCCCATTGTGGCTTGCTACTTCATGAATCGCGCTTTTGCCAAGGGCTGGTCGTTGATGAAATCAACACTGATTAAGACCATGAAATTGAGGTTCTGGAAACGATCCGACCGTGCTTCTGAACCCGTTGACGGTCTTACAGGCCAAACGGTCTATGCAATTCGTATCACGGGCGGCCTAGGTGACGCGATTATCGTTGCGCGCCTCGCGCGCGACCTTCAGGCCCTCCTTGGCAGCGGAGCGAGCTTTGACGTGTACTTTCTCTCGCCCAAGACAATCGAGCCGTTTTTTAGGAGTATTGCTGGCTTTCGCGAAAGCATCCATATCGACGCATTCCCGACGGCCGGCCCGCACTACACGTTTTCGCTGATCGCCAATCAGTTCGTCACGTTCCTGAATGAGCACCTGAAGTATCGCGCACTGCTAAACACCAATCCCAAGATTATTAGCCTCTTCGGCCACGTTCAGGCGGCGCGCAAGGAGATCGAGCGGTACATTGTCGCGCATCCGTCTCTTGACGGTTCGTTCGCCGACCTGGCAGTGCGCCAGGGACACACGCGCAACACCTATCTGCACGAGATGCTCGGTATCAGCTACGGCGGCGACGCCCTGGACATCGGCACGAACCCGCGGACCTGCGAGGAGTTCGGCCTGACACCGGGCAATTACATCACCGTGCATGACGGATGGGACACCAAGTTCAAGCTGGTCGCGCATCGCCCGACCAAGGCGTTGCCAGTGCAGAGCTGGATCGACATCGTGCGAGAACTCAAGGCGGCCCGCCCGGATCTGTCCATCGTGCAGTTGGGCGGCAAGACGGGCGACGACATTCCCAGCGTGGACATCAACCTTAAGAACAAGCTGAGCTTCGCGCAGTCGGCTTCTATTCTCGCGGGCGCTGCCTTGCACGTGGATACCGAATCAGGTCTCGTGCACATAGGCGCAGCGCTCGGAGTCAGAAGCGTGGTGATGTTCGGGCCAACCAATGTGAAGTGGTTTGGTTACCCGCAAAACGCCAACATAGCGCCGGCGCAATGCGGTAATTGCTGGTGGTCAACAGACTCGTGGATGGATTTTTGTCCCGCTGGGCATGAACGTCCGACCTGTATGGGCAGCATTGATCCGCTGAAGGTCGTATCGGAAGCGTTGCGATTGTTGAACGAGGAGCCAGTGAGTCAGCTCGGGAATCCGGCTTCGGGCGCGGCTCGTTCCCCAGGTGCGTCAGCGGTGCAAAGGCAAGCTTATGCGGGCTGAAGACCTGACGTCGGTATTCGGCGGAAAGCGCAACGACGACATCGAAATTCTTCGCGGCGTGGCTGTCTTATTCGTGCTTGCGGACCATCTGCTCGGCTTCTGGAATATCGAAGGTGTTCAGTCAGCATTGAGTGACTATCTGTCGTTGTGGGGCGGCGTCGATCTCTTTTTTGCAATCTCCGGATTCGTCATTACGCGATCCCTCCTGCGCTCCATGGCGGATCTTCACTCGCTTCAGGACAGAGTCAGGGCATTGGTCTCATTCTGGATCAAGCGCGTCTGGCGCTTGTGGCCAGCGGCCTGGTTCTGGCTTGTCCTGCCGTTCGTAGTTGCATTCGTGGCAATGCCGGAGATGCGCGCGGACGCAAACCTGCGAGCCAACGTGTCGTTCCTGTTCGGCGGGATTCTCAACGTGGTCAATATCCAGCAGTGGGCGTATTGGCACCACCAGGGCATGCAATCGCTTTATGCCAGCCCCTACTGGAGTCTCTCTCTCGAAGAGCAGTTCTATCTGCTATGCGCGCCGCTTCTTCTGTTTGCGTCGCGAAAATGGGTTATCGCGCTTCTCGTGTTTGCGATCGCGGTTCAATTTCCAATTGTCCGCCATGCCAATAGCGACGATCTGGCGTGGTTCTTCCGTAGCGATGCTTTCGCGTGGGGCGTGTTGCTGGCGTTATTCGCGTCGAACCGCGTCCTCGTGACGCTCGTCGAGCCCACACTGTTGCGGTCTGGCTGGTTCGCATTGCCGTTTGCCGTTTTCCTGTTTGCGAGCGTTGCAGTGATGCCGCAACTCATGTACGCATTGCCTTTCGGCGTTGGACTAATGGCTGCGCTGTCCGGGTCGCTGGTCTATATCGCGAGCTACGACAAAGGCTATCTCGGCTTCCGCGGAGGCATTGCCAGATTGTTTTCGTGGGCCGGCGACCGGTCGTATGCGATCTATCTGGTCAATGGGCCGGTCATCGCATTGGGGCTTCGCCTGTCACCCTTTAACGGAATGGACCGCGCTAACACCGCGGACTTGCTGTTGCTCACAGGCGGTTTTTTAACTTGCACGCTGGTCATGGCCGAAATGACCTACCGCCTGATCGAAGTGCCGGCCCGTCTACATGGCCGCAAGCTTGCAAAGGCCTACGGCGCGGCGACGTCTGCCCGGGGTTGCTATGAACCGGCCCCAGCCGGCAACGCGGCCAGCGAAGCCGGACGCGGTTGATACGCCATCTGCACACCGCGTTTTAAAACGTCGTCAACAACATCTCAAAGGAACCCTGAAGTGAGTCTAGACTGCTCATCGGCTTCCGTCATCGTCGCGGGTGACGTCATGCTGGATCGCTACTGGTTTGGAGACAGCACGCGTATTTCGCCGGAGGCACCCGTGCCGGTAGTTCACGTTCAGCGCACGCGAGACGTCGCGGGCGGGGCGGCGAACGTCGCCGTCAACGCGGTGAACCTCGGTGTTCAGACAACGCTGTTGTCGGTCGTGGGCGACGATCACGATGGGCGTGCCTTGCAGTCTTTGCTGGAATCTCGCAATGTTCATTGCGCGTTTGTCCGCGATCCGGCGTTGCAAACCACCGTGAAGCTTCGCGTCATTTCACGCAACCAGCAAATCGTGCGCGCTGATTTCGAACAGCGTCCGGACCACGAGTTGTTGTTTCCGCTAGTGGCCCAGTTCCGGGAGAAGCTGAAGACTTGCAAGACCGTCGTGTTCTCGGATTACGGCAAAGGCGGCCTCGCGCACCTACGCATGATGATGGGCGACGCGCGGGCGGCGAACGCGTGCATTCTGGTCGATCCAAAGGGACCGGACTATTCGATATACCGCGGCGCAAGCGTCGTTACGCCGAACCGCGATGAATTCGCGCAGGCTGCGGGAAAGTGGAATGGCGAGTCGGACTTCGAGCGGCGCGCCTTCAAACTGCGCGACGATCTGGAATTGGGCGCGTTGCTCGTTACGCGATCCGAGGAGGGCATGAGCCTCGTTATCGGCAATCGGCATGTTCGTATTCCCGCACAGGCGCGCGAGGTCTACGACGTATCCGGCGCGGGCGACACAGTGATTGCCACCATGGCCGCCGCGCTGGCTGCCGGCCAAGACATGGAAAGTGCAGCGCGCCTCGCTAACGCGGCCGCCGGTGTCGTCGTCGGGAAGATCGGCACCGCGCCCATCACACTCGAAGAGCTCAATCGGCATGTCTGAGCGCCTTGTCGTGACCGGCGCTGCTGGCGGTGAAGAGAGTGCGGCCACTTTGTGACCCCTCGCAACGCCAAGGGCCCAACGCCATTTCAGCCGTGCGCATGCGTGACGGCGCACGGGCCGGGTAGGTCGGCTAGCTAGAAGTTTCCGTTGGCAAACCGGGCGATCGGGTCGTCGTTCGTTTGCGATGGGGCCGCGACGCCTCGTGACGCCGTCGAGGCTCGCATGATCTGTACGCTGCCGTTATCGCCCGGTGTGCGTTCTGCCGCGTCTGCCTGCCGCGCCTGGCGTGCCTGACGAGTTGCGACTGAAGAGGGCGGTGGCGGCTCGAACGCATCGGCGGCTGCGTCGATTGCATCGGGTCCTCGCGCGGTCGCCGTTTGGGAAACGGGCGGGGTAGCTGCAGCAGCTTGCCGTTGAGCCTGTGCGCTCGCGCCGCCGTCATACCCACTGGCCTGAGCAGACAGAGCAGGCGTCGGCGACACCGCGCCTGCTGCGCGCGCCTGAATCTGCGCCGCGCTCATAGCGGGTGGCGGAGGTTCGAAGGGATCGGCTTGCGGCGCGCGCGTTGCCGCCGTGGCCGCGAGGGTCGGTTCGGCCGCCGCAGTCGCTGGCGCGCGCGGCTCGGCGCCAGCGCGAGCCGTTACCGGGGAGGCCGACGAACCGGTCGCATAGACGGGAACTGCTCGAGTCGAAGCCAACGGTGCGTTCGCCGCCGACGCTTCGCCGCTGCGATCTGCCGTGCTCGCCGCCTGTGTTACCGCACGCTCCGTCTGAGGCGCCGCCGCCTGGTAGCTAGGCGCGTCGAACGGCACCGGCTTCGCGGCCGGTCCGGCCACCCGGCGAATGCCGTCGAAGCGCTTTGCCCAATATGGATTGGTCAGATAATCGAGCCGCACAGTGCCGCCCGTCGACGGCGCGTTGACAAAGCGCAGCTTGCCCACATAAATGCCCACGTGCGAGTGCGCGCGACCGGTCGTGTTGAAAAAAATCAGATCGCCGGGCGCGATCTCGTCCGGTTCGACCGATTCGCCGCGTCCGCTCATATCGGCGGTCGTGCGGGGCAAATTCACCGACGCCGCGCGCGACACCACATAGCGAACCAGGCCGCTGCAATCAAAGCCGCTATCCGGCGTGTTGCCGCCCCAACGGTAGGGCACGCCGACAAGGCTCATTGCCTGAATAGAAATTTCCTCGCGGCCAATGCTGTGGTCGACGAAGTTGGGGAAACCCGGTGGCGGCGCGCGGTACGCCCCGTTTGTGACGTTAACGGCGCCTGACGAACCGCGCGACGACGTCTTCTGCGGCGCGCCGGCACAGGCGGCGAGCAACAACACGGTCAGCAGCGAGAACGCAAGTCGGCGCATGAAAGAGTAAAGCGGTAAATGCTCGTTTAATGACGGACGATGTCCGGATGGTAGCCGGTGAAATGCGGAAGCGGCAAGAAGTCTTGACAAATTACTTGAAGTTCGTGCGCTAAGTGTTGCTGACCAAAGACGCCGCGGCAATAAAAAAGCCGCGTCCGGAAAGTTCCGGGCGCGGCTCCGAGGTCCAGCCAGCTAATTGATTCTTAAAGGATTTCGGACGCGTAATCGGCAAGGCGCGAACGCTCGCCGCGAGCGAGCGTCACATGACCGCTGTGCGCCCAACCCTTGAAACGGTCGACCACATACGTCAAGCCCGAACTGCCTTCCGTCAGATAAGGTGTGTCGATCTGCGCGATATTGCCTAGGCAGATGATCTTCGTGCCGGGACCCGCGCGGGTGACCAGCGTTTTCATCTGCTTGGGCGTCAGGTTCTGCGCCTCGTCGATGATCAAGTACTTGTCGACGAACGTCCGTCCGCGCATGAAGTTCATGCTCTTGATCTTCAGGCGCGAGCGGATCAGTTCCTGAGTCGCGGCGCGGCCCCATTCGCCGGCTGCGTCGTCGGTTTTCTGCAGCACTTCGAGGTTATCGTCGAAGGCGCCCATCCACGGCTGCATTTTTTCCTCTTCCGTGCCGGGCAGAAAGCCGATGTCTTCGCCAACCGGCACCGTGGCGCGCGTCACGATGATCTCGTTATAGCGCTTGTCGTCCAGCACCTGTGCGAGACCGGCCGCGAGCGCAACGAGTGTCTTGCCGGTGCCGGCCTGGCCGAGCAGCGTCACGAAGTCGATCTCGGGGTTCATCAACAGATTCAGCGCGAAGTTCTGCTCGCGGTTGCGCGCCGTAATGCCCCACACGTTGTTTTTGTGGTGGCCATAGTCGCGCAGCGTTTGCAGTAGCGCTGTCTTGCCGTTCAACTCGCGCACCAGCGCGTGGAACGCCGGCTCGCCGTTCTGCGGCTCGAGATAAACGAATTCGTTGACGAGCATCGACGGGCACAGCGGACCGGTCACACGGTAATACGTAGTACCCGTCTTGGTGTCCTGCCAGCTCTCCATGCCCTTCGCGTGCTTGGTCCAGAAATCCTGCGGCAACGCGCGGATGCCCGAATACAGCAGGTCGCTGTCTTCGAGCACCTGGTCATTGAAGTAATCTTCGGCGGGCAGGCCGAGCGCATGCGCCTTGATGCGCATGTTGATGTCTTTCGACACCAGCACGACCTGGCGATCCATCCGGTCGCGCTGCAACGCGCGCACGACGCCGAGGATCTGGTTGTCGGCCTTGCCTTCCGGCAGACCTTCAACCGGTTCGATCGCGGTCAGCTTGGTCTGGAAATACAGACGCCCGGACGCCTCGCGGCTGCCCAGACGCGCGAGCGAAATGCCCTCAGACATGTTGCCCGCGTTAGCGACCAGTGCGTCCAGCGTGCGGCTCACCTGACGAGCGTTGCGCGCGACTTCCGACATGCCTTTCTTATGGTTGTCGAGTTCTTCCAACGTCATCATCGGCAGATAGACGTCGTGTTCCTCGAAACGGAACAGGCAGCTCGGGTCGTGCATCAGCACGTTCGTGTCCAGCACGAAAAGCTTCTGGACTTCGACCGGCTCGGCGGCGGTGCCGCGTTTCTTACTCGTGCCGCGCGCGGTAGGCGCGGCGGCCGGCGTGCTCGCCGTGGGCTGCTTCGCGCTCGGCGTGCGTGCGACGGCCGGCTGCGGCTCGGCGGCGGGTTCGGCTTGCGGACGGGCAGCGGGAACCGGTTGCAGCAGCGCGGCGGTTTGCCTCGTCTTGCGCCCGGAGCCCGACGCGCCGCGTGCCTGAACGGCCTCGTCGGCTGCGGTCCCCGTTACGGCCGCCGACGATGCCGGCACCGGTCGCAACGTGGTCGCGGCATTGGCAGCGTGCGCCATGGGTGTGGCGACGTTCGCGCGGCCGTAATCGGCCGGCTCCGCGGATTCGCCTTCGGCCTGTTTCTTCGAAGCGGAGCGCGCCGGTGTGGCGGCTTTGGCTTTGTATTCGTCAGGCGGCAGGAGATTGCCGAGCTTGCTGGGGGGGGTAGGCAAAGGCATGGTTTCCCTCGAAATAATCGGGTCACATATCGTGCGCCGCCTGTCGCATTCTGCCCGTGCCGATGTTGCGCACGCAGTTTGCGCCCGGAGGCGCGCATTCGGTCTAGAGATGCCGGTTCGCCTGGTCTTCGATCGGCTCCTTAACGATGAACGCGCGGCCGAGTGAACGAACGGCTGCGCGCAATAAAAAAGCCGCCGCCCCGGCGTACGGGGCAAGCGGCTCGCCTACGGTGTTCGCATTGCGCCTGACGACTCCGACGGACCCGATGAATCCGGCAAAGCAGCCGTCGAATGTGGCGCAGCGACGAAAATTTTGGGGTGGACAGGCACTCATTGCAACCCAATATAACGCGCCTCAAAGCGCTTGTACAGCCTCCAGAATCTCGTCGACATGCCCGGGCACTTTCACGCCGCGCCACTCCGTGCGCAGCACGCCGTCACTATCGATGAGAAACGTGGAGCGCTCGATTCCCCGTACTTCTTTGCCATACATTTTCTTCATTTTGATGACGTTGAAGAGCGCGCACAGCTTTTCTTCCGGGTCCGAGATCAGCGGGAACGGCAATTCGAGCTTTGCCTTGAAGTTGTCATGCGAGCGCAGGCTATCGCGCGACACGCCGATGATTTCCGCGCCGGCCTTCTTGAACTTCGGATAGAGATCGCGGAACTGCAGACCTTCGGTCGTGCAGCCGGGTGTGTTGTCCTTCGGATAGAAATACAGCACCACCTTCTTGCCCCGCAGTTTGGACAGCGTGATCTCGCCTCCGGTGGCGGGAGCGGTGAAGTCGGGGATGGGTTGGTCGACTGCGATGGACACGAGGTTCTCCGGTTGTTATAGGCGGCGGCGCGGTGTGAATCCGACAAGGCGGCGTCGGCCTGGCATCGAGTTGGGGGAAGGGGCTACCGGTGCGCGCATGTTCTCGCGTGGCGGTCGGGTCGTCAGGGCGGGTTGCCGGACAGCAACTCAACGGCTGCGTGAAGTCAGCATGCCGGGCGGCCAGTCACGGCTGGACGATCAGCTCGCCGGAGCGCCCTGGAATTTCGCCCCACGTAACAGGGTACGATGGCAGCGCGCCGCGGTCCAGCGTGGCGTAGTAATCGCCCATGGTCGCAAACGTGTGGCCTTGTGCACGCCAGCCTTCCAGTAACTGTTCGAAGATCGGCGCGAGCTTCTGGCCCTCGAGTTCCGCGTGCAGCGTGAACACCTGATCGTGCGGATTATTTTCTGTGTGCTTCAGCATGAAGGCCGCGACGTTGTGTTCGTCCACGCCGTCCACGCCCAGTACTTCGTCCAGCGTTGGCAGCGTGGTCGGCATCTGCACATGCGCGAGCGTTCTTCCGTCGACCACAGGGAAATACGGCGAATGACCCCGGCCGTCAGACGCGTAGTGCATGCCCCACGCGTCGATCTGCTCGAACGCATGGCCGTTCATCTGCCATCCGGCCGCGCCGTGCGTGACGGGCGGCGCACCGAAGATTTCGATGAAACGGTCGCGGCTTTTCTGCATTTGCGCCGACGTCCACGCGCGATCTTTCGAGCGCACGTTGTCCTGCCAGTACACGTGATCCCAGGTATGAATGCCGCACTCGAAACCGGCTTCGTGGATCGCCCGCATTTCCGCCGACGCCTTGGCTCCAATGTCCGGTCCCGGCAGCAGGACGCCGTACATCAACTGCTTGAGCCCGTAGTGCTCGACCACCGACGTGCGCGACACCTTCTGTAAAAAGCCCGGCCGCAGCACACGGCGCATCGCCCAACCAGTGTGATCGGGGCCGAGGCTGAAGAGGAAAGTAGCGCGCGCCTTGAAGCGGTCGAAAATACGCGCGAGATTCGGCACGCCTTCGCGTGTGCCGCGCAGCGTGTCGACGTCGATCTTCAGGACGATTCGGGCCAAGGATCGGCCCTTACTGCTGTTCGACGAGCGCGCGTGCTTCGCCGACGTGGCCGCGATACGCTTCAAAAATCTTGCGCAGCGCTTCGTCGAAGGTGGACTTCGGCGCCCAGCCGAGTTCCTGCATCGTATTGTCGATCTTCGGCACGCGATTCTGTACGTCCTGATAGCCGGCGCCGTAATACGCGCCCGACGACGTTTCGACCAGCTGGACTTTTTTCGCGGTGTCCGCGTATTCCGGAAATTCCGCGGCGAGCGTCAGCATCTTGTGCGCGAGTTCACGCACCGAGAAGTTATTGGTCGGGTTGCCGATGTTGTAAATCTTGCCCGTTGCGACGCCGTCCTTGTTCTCGATGATCTTCATCAGCGCGCCGATGCCGTCGTCGATATCCGTGAACGCGCGCTTTTGTGCGCCGCCGTCGACGAGACTGATGTTCTCGCCCCGCACGATGTGGCCGAGGAACTGCGTGACCACGCGCGAGCTGCCTTCCTTCGGCGTGTAGATCGAGTCGAGGCCCGGGCCGATCCAGTTGAACGGACGGAACAGCGTGAAGTTCAAACCCTCCATGCCGTAGCCCCAGATCACGCGGTCCATCAACTGCTTCGAGCACGCGTAGATCCAGCGCGGCTTGTTGATCGGACCGTACGACAGTTGCGATTCTTCCGGATCGAATTGCTCGTCCGTGCACATGCCGTAGACCTCGGAGGTCGACGGAAATACCAGATGCTTGCCGTACTTGACCGCCGAACGCACGATCGGCAGGTTCGCTTCGAAGTCGAGTTCGAACACGCGCAGCGGCTGCTTCACGTAGGTAGCCGGTGTGGCGATCGCGACCAGCGGCAAAATCACATCGCACTTCTTGACGTGATATTCGACCCACTCCTTGTTGATCGTGATGTCGCCTTCGAAGAAGTGCATCCGCTCATGATTGATGAGATCGCCCAGACGTTCGGTCTGCATGTCCATTCCGAAGACTTCCCAATCGGTCGTTTCGAGAATGCGTTTGGACAGGTGATGGCCGATGAAGCCGTTCACACCCAGGATCAGGACTTTCTTCATAAATGTCGGGGAGTTTGAATGAGCTGGGCGAATGTGGCCGGAGTGACGACGGTTTCAGTGCCGTCGTGCTGATGCCGCAATTCGTGGATGGCGATTGCGCGACCGTCGCCGCATATCGCGAAAACGCCATTATCGCCTACGTGCAGGCCCGGCGGCAAATCCGGGCGAAGCGCGCCCGGCGCCGCAAGCCGCGCGCGCGCGACGACGAAACGCCGGCCGTCGATGTCGGTGAACGCGCCGGGATAGGGCGGCGCGACTGCGCGGATCAGGTTGTAGACCTGCTGAGCCGGCTGTGTCCAGTCGATGCGGCCGTCCTCCGGCTTGCGCCCGCCGTAGTAGCTGCCGTGCGAAAGATCGTTCGGCAGATGCGGCGCTTCGCCGGCGAGCAACGCCGGCAGGACGCGCCACAGCGTCTGTTCCGCGGCCACCGTGACTTTGTCGAACACTTGCGCCGCGGTGTCGTCGGGCAGAATCGGCACTGGCGTTTGCGCGATGATCGCGCCCGCGTCAGGCTTCGCGGCCATTTCGTGCAGCGTCGCGCCGGTTTCGGTTTCACCGTGCAGCACCGCCCAGTTGGTGGGCACGCGGCCGCGGTACTTCGGCAATAGCGAGCCATGCATGTTGTAGGCCCCGCGCGCGGCGAGCGCGAGCAGGTCGACCGGCAGCATGTGGCGGTAGTAGAACGAGAAGATGAAGTCGGGATGTGCCGCGCTGACGGCCGCTCGCAATTCGGGACTCTTCGGGTCGGCGGGCGTGACCACAGGAATGCCGTGCTCGGCCGCGACCGTCGCCACGCTGCCGAACCAGATGTTTTCGGTAGGGCTGTCTTCGTGTGTGACGACGAGCGCCACGTCGACGCCGCGCGCGAGCAGTACCTGCAGGCAGCGCACGCCGACGTTGTGATACGCGAATACGACGGCGCGCGGTTTCATCGGTTCGGGCCCTCGCCTTGATGGTCGGCGAGCGGCGCCGGTTGGATCGCCTGCACAACGGTTTGACGCGGCATTTCAACCACGGCCGCGCCGTCGCGCTGTTCGAGAATGGTCTGCACCAGATAGCGCGGACGGGCGCGCACCTGTTGATAGATCCGGCCGATATATTCGCCGAGCAGCCCGAGCGCGAAGATGATCACGCCGAGCAGGAAGAACGTAATGGCGAACAGCGTGAACACACCCTGAACTTCCGCCCCGATGATGAAGCGCCGTATCAGCAGCAGCACGAACAACGCCGCGGAGCCGAGCGACAGGATCACGCCGATGAACGACAGCCACTGCAGCGGCACGACTGAGAAGCCGGTCACGAGGTCGAAATTCAGGCGGATCAGCGAATAGAGCGAGTACTTCGATTCGCCGGCAAAGCGCTCCTCGTGCGCGACTTCGATCTCGACGGGATTCTGCGCGAAGGTGTACGCGAGCGCCGGAATGAACGTGTTGATTTCGCCGCAGCGATTGATCGTGTCGATGATATGACGGCTGTACGCGCGCAGCATGCAGCCCTGATCGGTCATCTTGATGCGTGTGATGCGCTCGCGCAGCCGGTTCATCACGCGCGAAGCCTTGCGGCGCCACAAGCTGTCCTGACGTTGCAGACGAATCGTGCCGACGTAGTCGAAGCCTTCGCGCATCTTGTTGACCAGCTTGCCGATTTCTTCCGGCGGGTTTTGCAGGTCGGCGTCGAGCGTAATGACGATCTCGCCGCGCGACTGTTCGAAGCCCGCGAGAATCGCCATGTGCTGCCCGTAGTTGCCGTTCAGCAGGATGACGCGGGTCGTGTCGGGGCGCGCGCGGAACTGCTCGGCGAGCAGCGCGGCGGATTTGTCGCGGCTGCCGTCGTTGATGAAGATCACTTCATAAGACGTGCCGAGCGCGTCGAGCGCCGGATAGAGCCGCGCGAATAGCGCCGCAAGTCCGGCTTCCTCGTTGTACACCGGAATGATGATCGACACTTCCGGTGCGACGGCGCGTTGTTCCGTATAAATCATTTCCGCTTATTTTCCGTATTGTTCGCAAATTTCGTTGACCGCGCGGCACACGCGCTCCACGTCGCTTTCGTTCATCAGTGTGAAGAGCGGCAACGTGACGTTCGTCGCGCCGAAACGCTCGGCGTGCGGGAACATGCCTTCCTTAAAGCCGCGGGCGCGGTACAGCGAGAACAGATGAATGGCCGGATAGTGCACGCCCGAACCGATACCGCGTTCCTTCAACTGGCCCATGAAACCGGCGCGGTCGATCGAAAGCTTCTCCAGCGGCAATGTGATCTGGAACATGTGCCAGTTACTGTTCTCGAAGTCGGCGAACGGCAGTCCAACGCCCAGCTTCAGTGCCGCGCCGCCCTCGAAGCCGGCGAAGTATGCGCGCGCCAGTTTCCTGCGTTGCGCGAGAAAGCGTTCGAGGTGCGGCAACTGACCGAGGCCCACGCGCGCGGCGACGTCCGTCAGATTGTATTTGCCGCCGAGCACGTCGCAGTCCATGCCGTCGAAGCCCGTGCGGGTGATGCCCTGCAGCCGGTATTTCTGTGCGAGGACGGCTTCGTCCTCGTCGTTCAGTACGAGTGCGCCGCCTTCGATCGACGTGAGATTCTTGTTCGCGTGAAAGCTGAACGAGACCATGTCGCCGATCGCGCCGATGCGCTTGCCGTTCCACGTCGAGCCGAACGCCTGCGCGGCGTCTTCCACCACACGCAGTTTGTGCTCGCGCGCAATCGCGTACAGGCGGTCCATGTCGACGGGCAGCCCTGACAGATAAACCGGAATCAGCGCCTTGGTGCGCGGCGTGATCGCCTTCTCGAGCTTGTCGAGGTCGATGTTGCGCGTGACCGGGTCGATGTCGGCGAACACCGGCGTCGCGCCCACTTCGTAAATGACGTTGCTGGTCGACACCCACGAGGCGGGCGTCGTGATCACTTCGTCGCCTTCGCCCACGCCAGCAATGCGCAGTCCGATCTCGAGCGTCGCCGTACCGGAGTTGAACGTGCGCACGGGACGGCCGCCGCAGAATTCAGAGAGCGCCGCTTCGAACTTCTGGTTCTGCGGGCCGGTGGTGATCCAGCCCGATCGCAGAACGTCGGCTACACCGCGGATCGTTTCTTCATCGATCTCCGGCTTGACGAACGGCAGGAACGGCAGAGGCGGAACGGTTGACTGGGTCATGAATACTTCGCTCGATCGAAAGGGCCGCGGCCTGAAGGGGCGCGGTGAACACACACTACGCGCAAATCCGGGCCAAGGCTAAAAAGGGTGCAAACCGCGGAGCATACCGCGATCAACCTTACGTTTTGCTTAGCCGGTGCGGATGCCGGCTTACGCTATCTTTGCGGCAGCTTTGCTGCGCCTGGTTCGCGGCCGCGCTAGCTGCGCGCGACTATCACCACGCCCACCAGAATGACGCCGATGCCGACCAGTTTCTGCACCGACAGCACCTCGCCGAACAGATACCACGCGGCGAAAGCGTTGACGACATAGCCGAGCGACAGCATCGGATAGGCAATCGACACATCCACGCGCGACAGCCCGACGATCCAGACGGCGAGGCTGATCACATAGCAGGCCACACCGCCGATGATCGGCGGCTGCGTCGCAATGCGAAAGGCGATCGGCACGATGTTCGCACGGGTGAATTCGAAGTGTCCAACCGCATTCGTTCCGGCTTTGAGCAGCAACTGCGCACCGGCGTTCAACGCGACGCCAGCGAGAATGCAAAAGAGGGAAATGGGGTTCATCGGTTGTTCAGGTCCTGATATGGGGTCACTGCTGGGTTTTTTCCACGGGCGCGGCCACCGCGCCCGCAGCGAGCGGCTTCATTACGACGACGCGGCGCGAGTCCTGCGCAACGACCTGCATCGGCAGGCCTTCTTTCAGGAGCCGCTCGTAAGTGGAGGGCGGAATCAGTGCGAGTGCGTAGCGGTCGGCCTTCCAGCGCTCGACCCACGCCTCGACCGACGGCAGCCATTTCTGCGGTTCCACCGACACGCCGAACGCGAGTTCGTCGGGATGCTCGACCATCGTCATCGTATGGCCGATGTAGAACGGCAGCGTGTGGTCGAGCACGCCGACCGAGTAGAACGGCGTGTCGGCCGGCAACTTCGCCATCTGCGCCTTGATCGCGGGCGCGAGCGGCGCGCCGGAACTGAGGCGGCCGAACACGTCGTGACCGATGCCGGCGATCGTGCCGAGCAACAGCCACGCCGCGCCAAAACTCGCGATCGTGCCGAGGCTGCCGGCGCGGCTGCGGCGATTGAACCACAGTGCGGCGAGCGTCAGCACGAACGCGACGGCAAGCGCGGCCAGTACCCACGTGCGGTACTGCGCGTACAGCTCGGCGGGATTGCGCTGGCTGCCGAAGCGCGGCAGAAAGAGCGCGGCAAATGCAGCCACTACGAGAAATAGTGCATAGCCGGCGAGATGGCGGCGCCACTGGTCCCGCGTGACGAGCGGCAGATACATTCCGATCAGCAGCGCGATGGGCGGCGCGATCGGCAGCGTGTACGAGAGCAGCTTGGAATGCGACGCGCTGAAGAAGAGGAAGATGAAGCCGGTCCACACCAGCAACATCGTGACAGGCGCAAAGCCATTCGGCTGGCGCGGCAGGCGCCACGCGTGACGCACACTCTGCAGCACCACCGAGAGCCAGGGCAGGAAGCCGACGATCAGCACCGGCACGAAATAATAGAACGGCCCCGGACGGTTCTGTTCGGGCGTCAGGTACCGCTTGAACTGCTGAACGATGAAAAAGAAGTTGAGGAACTCGGGATTGCGCTGCTGGACCAGCACGAACCAAGGCGTGACGATCGCGAAGAAGACGATGAGGCCGCCGATCAGATGCAGGCGCTTCCACACCGCCCAGTCGCGCGCGACCACCGTGTAGATCACCAGCACGGCGCCCGGCAGAATGACGCCGACCAGGCCTTTCGACAATACGGCGAGCGCCATCGAACCCCAGCACAGCCACATCCAGCCGCGCACACGGGCGGTCTCGAGATTCGGGCGCTGAGCGAGCAGCAATGCGCACAGCGTGAGTTCCATCCAGAACGACAGGCCCATGTCGAGCGTGTTGAAGTGGCCCATCAGGTTCCAGTAGGGCGACGTCGCGAGCACCAGCGCTGCAAGCACGCCGGTCGCCGCATTGAATACGCGCGCGCCCGTGAAGCCGATCAGCAGCACGCCGGCAAATCCAGTGAGCGCCGTGTAGAGCCGCGCCTGCCATTCGCCGATGCCGAACCACGCGAACGTGAGCGCGTTCGCCCACGTTTGCAGCGGCGGCTTCTCGAAGTACTTGTAGCCGTTGTAGCGCGGCGTGATCCAGTCGCCGGTCACGAACATTTCCCGCGCCATTTCGGCGTAGCGGCCTTCATCGCTCGGCAGCAGATGGCGCCACCCGAGCGGCACGAACCAGATCACGGCAAGGGCCAGCACCAGCAGCAGAATCGCGGTGCGGTTGAGCGGTAGCCTCGACGGCGTATCGTTCATCGATTTAAACCTTTCTGGCGACGCCGCATGGGCGGCGCTGCGTTGTTATTCGGAATGGGCGGCAGGCCCGGACTTCGCGGCTTGCTGCTGTGCTGCTGTGCCTCGGCTCGCGCCAGGTCTTATGGCCGCTCACGTGCCGGCGCATTTCGCGCGCTGCGTGCGCCGTACGGCACCGGTGCCCTACGAACAGGCGTTGGCCGCTGCCTCGGTGAGCTGAGCGGCTCGCGCAGCGGCGGCAGCGGGAGCCGAAATCGCTGATGTCGGGACCGCCGGCTTCGCGTTGATGGCGCGCAGTGTACGTGATCGTCCGTGACCCGGCGAGGGCGGGGCTGCTGCATTTCGCATGAGGCGCTCCTGACCGCTCTTGAAGCAGCGCTGTGGCCAGCAACGCGGCCCGCACTCCGGGCCACGACAGCAACGCTAGCTGAACGCATCCGCCCAAGTCGCGCCGCTGCGGTCGACCCAGAGCCGCCGACGCAACCGATACTGCGTCGGCGCACCAATTGCCAGACCCGCTAGCCTTCGATCAGCAGCGCGGCCGCGACCTTGCGGCCCTCGGCCATCAAGATGTTGTACGTGCGGCAGGCGGCCTTGAAGTCCATCGTTTCGACGCCGATGCGTTTGGCGGTAAGCGCGGCAGTCAGGCGCGGGTGCGGAAACCGCAGCCGCTCGCCGCTGCCGAAGATCACCACTTCGGGCGCAGGCTCGACCAGCATCGAGAAAAGCTCGGGGCTCAGTTCCTCGAAGGACGAGACAGGCCAGGAGATGACAGGCGCTTCCGGAAGCACGAGGATGCTGCCGGAATGACGCACCAGATTGATTTCGACATAGCCGTCGCCGTAACCGGTCACGGTATTGAGGGCGCCGCTGGAATCCTGATGTAATTTCAAATTCGTTTTCCGAAGTCGTCGCGAGACATCATGCGTGTTGGCGGCCTGGCCGTGGCAAGCACGAGCAGGGCGGTCAGACGCGAGTGGGACACGAAAGGGCCGAAAAAGCTCCCGTTGCGGTTCCGTCACGGTTCGTTGTGGTCCCGTTACGGTTGGTGCATTGCGGAAGTCGGCCAAAATCCGCTAAATTATAACTTTTTAGCCGCCCAGCGGCGCCTCTCGCCAAGCGCCGCCACAAGCCGCGCTGACGATCCGGGGCGGGTCTATCGGCCACGCGCCCTGGTTTTGCCCGCTTTTCGTCCGCTTTTGTTCCGCTTTAGCTTGCGCTTTGGCCTGCTTTAGCCTGCTTTAGCCCGCTTTAGCCGGTCTCGCTGGTGCATCGGCGCAATCCGCCGCTAAGAGCTCCCAGCAGACTCTGCACCAAACCTCGGGAAGTGGCCGCGCAGGGCGGCCCGACCCGCGCCGGCCGTGCCCGTTCGCCCGAAGCTGCAGGCCCAAGGCTCCAAGCCAATTAACCAGGATGAAGTGCCCGCCGTGAAACCGATTCTCAAATCCAACAAGTTGTTGAATGTCTGCTACGACATTCGCGGGCCCGTCCTCGAACACGCGAAGCGGCTCGAAGAAGAAGGCCATCGCATCATCAAGCTGAACATCGGCAATCTGGCGCCGTTCGGTTTCGAGGCGCCCGACGAAATCATCCAGGACATGATCCTGAATCTGCCGGGCTCGTCCGGTTACTCCGACTCCAAGGGTGTGTTCGCCGCGCGCAAGGCGATCATGCATTACACGCAGCAAAAGGGCGTACACGGCGTCGAGCTGGATGACATCTACATCGGCAACGGCGCCTCCGAGCTCATCGTGATGGCGTTGCAGGGGCTCCTGAACGACGGCGACGAAGTGCTGCTGCCCGCGCCCGACTATCCGCTGTGGACGGCCGGCGTGAGCCTCGCGGGCGGCACGCCGGTGCACTACATCTGCGACGAAGGCAACCGCTGGATGCCCGACCTCGACGACATCCGCGCGAAAATCACGCCGAACACGCGCGCGCTCGTCGTCATCAACCCGAACAATCCGACCGGTGCGCTGTACTCCGACGAACTGCTGCTCGGCCTGATCGAGATAGCGCGGCAGCACGGCCTCGTGATCTTCGCCGACGAGGTGTACGACAAGATCGTCTACGACGGCAAGACGCATACGTCGATGGCGGCGCTCTCGGAAGACGTGCTGACGGTCACCTTCAACAGCCTGTCGAAGAGCTACCGCTCCTGCGGCTACCGCGCGGGCTGGATGTTCATTTCGGGCCTGACCGGCGAGAACCGCCGCAGCGCGAAAGACTATTTCGAAGGACTCGGCATTCTCGCGTCCATGCGCCTGTGCCCGAACGTGCCCGGCCAGTACGCGATCCAGACCGCACTCGGCGGCTATCAGAGCATCAACGACCTGATCGTGCCGAGCGGGCGCCTCTACAAACAGCGCGAGCTCGCGTACGACATGCTCACGTCGATCCCCGGCGTGAGCTGCGTGAAGCCGGAAGCGGCGCTGTACATGTTCCCGCGCCTCGACCCCAAGGTTTATCCGATCCAGAACGACCAGCAGTTCATCCTCGACCTGTTGCTGGAAGAGCGCGTGCTGCTGGTGCAGGGCACCGGTTTCAACTGGAAAACGCCGGATCATTTCCGCGTCGTGTTCCTGCCGAATGTCGACGACCTCGCGGATTCCATCAACCGGATCGCGCGTTTTCTGGACGGTTATCGCAAACGTCACACGGCCTAGCGCACAATAGGCGACTCGCGCTTCGGCGGCGCATTGCATCCGACACCCGTTTCCTCGTGAGAAAACGCCGGGCCGCCCGGGCTTTCTCACCCCCTCGGGGCCTGGCGCGAAGCGCCGGGGCTGGGGCCACTTTTTAAACATTTACTCGAAAACACGCTGCATGGAACCGATCAAAGTTGGACTGCTGGGCTTCGGCACGGTAGGCAGCGGCACCTTCACGGTACTGCGCCGCAATCAGGAAGAAATCAAACGCCGGGCCGGCCGCGGCATCGAGGTGGCGCGCATTGCGGTGCGCAATCCGGCGAAGGCGACCGCGGCGCTGGGCGCTGACGCGGCGAGCGTGGCGCTCACCGACGACTTCAACGCGGTGGTCGACGATCCTTCGATCGACATCGTCGCGGAAATGATCGGCGGCACGGGCGTCGCGCGCGACCTGGTGTTGCGCGCAATCAAGAATCGCAAGCACGTGGTCACGGCCAACAAGGCGCTGCTCGCGGTGCACGGCACGGAAATCTTCGAAGCGGCGCGCGCCAATGGCGTGATGGTCGCGTTCGAGGCGGCGGTGGCGGGCGGCATCCCGATCATCAAGGCGCTGCGCGAAGGGCTCACGGCCAATCGCATTCAGTACATCGCGGGCATCATCAACGGCACGACGAACTACATCCTTTCGGAAATGCGCGACCGCGGGCTCGACTTCGCGACCGCGCTGAAGGCCGCGCAGGAACTGGGTTACGCCGAAGCCGATCCGACCTTCGACATCGAAGGCGTGGACGCCGCGCACAAGGCCACGATCATGAGCGCGATCGCGTTCGGCGTGCCGGTGCAGTTCGACCGCGCGTATGTGGAAGGCATCAGCAAGCTCGCCGCAATCGACATCAAATACGCCGAGGAACTCGGCTATCGCATCAAGCTGCTCGGCATCGCGCGGCGCACCGACAAGGGCATTGAACTGCGCGTGCACCCCACGCTGATTCCGGAAAAGCGCCTGCTCGCCAATGTGGAAGGCGCGATGAACGCGGTCGTCGTGCACGGCGACGCAGTCGGCACCACGCTTTACTACGGCAAGGGCGCAGGAGCGGAGCCGACGGCGTCCGCCGTGGTCGCCGATCTGGTCGACGTGACGCGCCTGCATACGGCCGACCCGGAGCATCGCGTGCCGCATCTGGCTTTCCAGCCGGATCGCCTGTCGAGCACGCCGATTCTGCCGATCGACGAAGTGACGAGCGGCTACTACCTGCGTTTGCGGGTCGCGGACGTGACGGGCGTGCTGGCCGACATCACGCGCATTCTGGCCGACACCGGCATTTCGATCGACGCGCTGCTGCAAAAGGAATCGGAGCACGTCGATGCAAACGGCAAGGGCGAGACCGACATCATTTTGATCACGCACGAAACGGTTGAAAAAAATGTCAATGCGGCGATCAGCTCGATCGAAGCGTTGCAGACCGTTGTCTCGCAAGTTACGAAGCTGCGCATGGAAGCGCTGAACTAGGCCGAACTATGAACTACCTCTCCACGCGCGGCGCCGGAGCCGGCGAGCGCCACACTTTTTCCGACATTTTGCTCGGCGGTCTCGCAAAAGACGGCGGGCTGTATCTGCCGGCCGAATACCCGCGCGTCAGCGCCGACGAACTCGCCCGTTGGCGCACGCTGCCGTATGCGGACCTCGCCTTCGAAATATTGTCGAAGTTCAGCGACGACATTCCGGCTGAAGACCTGCGCGCGCTGACCCGGAAGACGTACACGGCGCAAACGTATTGCAACGTGCGCGACGACGAAGGCGCGGAACAGATCACGCCGCTCAAAACACTCGGCGTCGAGAACGGCGCGCCGCTGTCGCTGCTGGAACTGTCGAACGGTCCCACGCTTGCGTTCAAAGACATGGCGATGCAGTTGATCGGCAACCTGTTCGAATATGCGCTCGCGAAACACGGCGAAACGCTGAACATTCTCGGCGCGACTTCGGGTGACACCGGCAGCGCCGCCGAATACGCGATGCGCGGCAAGCAGGGCATTCGCGTGTTCATGCTGTCGCCGCACAAGAAGATGAGCGCGTTCCAGACCGCGCAGATGTACAGCCTGCAAGACCCGAACATTTTCAACCTCGCGGTCGAAGGTGTGTTCGACGATTGCCAGGACATCGTCAAAGCCGTTTCGAACGACCACGCGTTCAAGGCGAAGTACAAGATCGGCACGGTCAATTCGATCAACTGGGCGCGCGTCGTTGCGCAAGTCGTTTATTACTTCAAGGGCTATTTCGCCGCGACCAAGAGCAACGACGAGCGCGTGTCGTTCACGGTGCCGTCGGGCAATTTCGGCAACGTGTGCGCGGGTCACATCGCGCGGATGATGGGTCTGCCGATCGAAAAACTCGTGGTGGCTACGAACGAAAACGACGTGCTCGACGAATTTTTCCGCACCGGCATCTACCGCGTGCGCAAGGCCGCGGAGACGTATCACACGAGCAGCCCGAGCATGGACATTTCGAAGGCGTCGAACTTCGAGCGTTTCGTGTTCGATCTGCTCGGCCGCGATCCGGCGCGAGTGCTGCAATTGTTCCGCGACGTCGAGGAAAAGGGCGGTTTCGACCTCGCAGCGAGCGGCGACTTCGCTCGTGTGAAGGAGTTCGGCTTCGTATCGGGCCGCAGCAGCCACGACGACCGCGTTGAAGCGATTCGCGACGTCTTCCAGCGCTACGACACGATGATCGACACGCATACGGCAGACGGCCTGAAAGTGGCGCGCGAACATCTGCAACCCGGCGTGCCGATGATCGTGCTGGAGACGGCGCAGCCGATCAAGTTTGGCGAAACGATTCGCGAAGCGCTGCTGCGCGAGCCCGAGCGTCCGGCCGCGTTCACGGGGCTCGAGTCGCTGCCGCAGCGTTTTGAAGTGCTGCCCGCCGACGCACAGCGCGTGAAGGACTTCATCGTGGCGAACACCAGCACGTAATTGCGACTGGCGCGCGGGCCAGCGGCCCGCATGACATGCCGCGCCGATAGTGCTGAAGCCGGGCCGGCGGTCGGGTCGCGTTGGACGCGGCGCGCTTGCCGCACCCGCTGCGGCGAGCGCCTCAGAACTCTGCGGCGCGCTGCGAAACCCTCTGATAAGAGCGGGCGTGACAAGGCTCAGCCTTCGGCCGCTACAATGTTCTTTTAACCCGCGGCTTCGAACCCAGATGTCCACACCCACGCCCCGCGCTCCGATGCTCGCCACCGCCGACGCATTGGCGACCCTGCTCAGCGCTGCGAGCCCGGTCATCGGCAGCGAATTCATTCCGACGCTCGAAGCATCAGGCCGCGTGCTTGCGGCGGATGTCGTTTCGCCGCTCGACGTCCCGCCAGTGAACACCAGTTCAATGGATGGCTACGCGATCCACGCCGCCGACGTGACGACGCACGGCAACCGCCGTCTACCGGTATCGCAACGCATCCCGGCCGGCCACGCGCCCGAGCCGCTGAAGCCCGGTACGGCAGCCCGCATTTTCACCGGCGCGACCGTGCCGCCGGGTGCCGACGCCGTCGTCATGCAGGAGCAAACGGAAGCCGACGGCGACGAGGTCACCATTTTGCACAGCCCCCGGCCCGGCGAATGGATCACCGCGCAAGGCGCCGACATTCAAAGCGGTTCGGTCATCCTGCCGGCCGGCACGCGGCTCACGCCGCAGGCGTTGGGGCTTGCCGCGTCGGTCGGTTGTGCTGAACTGGAAGTTCGCCGCCGGGTGCGGGTTGCCGTTTTCTTCACCGGAGACGAGTTGACCATGCCCGGAGAGCCGCTGAAGCCCGGCGCGATCTACAACTCGAATCGCTTTACGCTGCGTGGACTGCTCGAGAAGCTCGGCTGCGAGGTGAGCGATTTTGGCATCGTCGCCGACCGGCTCGATGCGACGCGCGACCTGCTGCGTAAAGCCGCGCACGCGCACGATCTCATCCTGACGTGCGGGGGCGTGTCCGTCGGCGAAGAAGATCACGTGAAGCCGGCCGTCGAGGCGGAAGGACGCCTCGCGATGTGGCAGATCGCGATGAAACCCGGCAAGCCGCTCGCGTTCGGCGCCGTGCGCCGCGGTGAGGCCAAGGGCGGGGCCAGCGCCAATCACGCTTCTGATGCGGAGCATGCCGCTGCGTCGGCCGAAACGTTTTTCATTGGTCTGCCCGGCAACCCTGTGTCGAGCTTCGTGACCTTTCTGTTGTTCGTGCGTCCGTTCATTTTGCGGCTTGCGGGCGTGCAGGCCGTCGCACCGCGCGCGCTGTCGTTGCGCGCGGACTTCACCCAGAGCAAGGCCGATCGCCGCAACGAATTCCTGCGTGCGCGCATCAACAGCGCCGGCGGGCTCGATCTGTTTCCGAACCAGAGCTCGGCCGTGCTGACGTCGACGGTATGGGGCGACGGGCTGATCGACAATCCGCCTAACCATGCGATCAGCGCCGGCGAAACCGTGCGTTTCATTCCTTTTTCCGAATTGCTGAATTGAGGCCGGCAACGCCGGCGGCATCCCATGAAGATTCAACTGCGATATTTTGCGAGCGTGCGTGAGGCGCTCGATCTGGCTGACGAAACCGTTGACGTGCCCGAGGGCGTCGCAACCGTTGGCGACGTCCGCGCGTGGCTGCGGGTGCGTGGCGGCATCTGGGCCGACACGCTCGCCGAAGGCCGCGCGCTGCGCATGGCCTGCAATCACGTCATGACGAACGCCGGCACGCGAATCACCGAGGGTTGCGAGGTCGCGTTTTTCCCACCCGTCACCGGCGGTTGAACCGCAAGGAGCCCGCCATGCCCGTACGTGTCCAGACCGAAGATTTCGACCTCAGCGCCGAAGTTGCCGCGCTGCGCGCTCGCAATCCGAAGATAGGCGCCGTGGCATGCTTTGTCGGCACCGTGCGCGACCTGAACGAGGGCAGCACTGTCGAGACAATGGAGCTCGAGCACTATCCGGGCATGACTGAGAAGTCGCTCGAAGCGATTGTGGAAAGCGCACGCCGGCGCTGGCCGGGCATCGAGGTGCTGATCGTGCATCGCGTGGGCAAACTTTATCCGCTCGACCAGATCGTGTTGGTGGCAACCACGGCCGCGCATCGCGGGGATGCATTTGCGTCCTGTGAGTTTGTGATGGACTATCTGAAAACTCAGGCGCCGTTCTGGAAGAAGGAGAAGACAGAAGCGGGCGAGCGCTGGGTCGACGCCCGCGTGACCGACGATGCGGCGCTCGCGCGATGGGGCATTGAATCCGGGAACGGATCTTCGGAGTAGGCGTTTGCTGCGCTCGTCGCATCAGCGGCGGGTTGCGAGACAGCGTGATGAGGCGTGCCGCTCGCGCCGTCAATCACCGTCGCTCGTCGTCACTCGTCGCGCGTCCGCCCGATAATGCGCGTCGGAAACGGCTCCCCAGCGGGCCGCTCGGGGAGCTGCGGCTCATCGCCGCGGGGAGAGCGCTTTGGCGCCACGCGTTCGAGCAACGCCTGTTGTTCCGCCGGAATCTTGTAGTCCCAACCGAAACGGCTCAATTGCAAACTCTGCGCGATGCGCAGCGCCGGTTCCATGAAGCGGACGGCGGCGGCCGGCTCATAACGCGACTCGACAGTGTCGAGGAACAGATACAGCCAGCGGCTGAAATGCTGCGGCTCGATCCCTTCGAGCGGCTGATGTGCCTGCTGCACATTGCCGCGGTACTGCTTTGCGCCCAGCACGAGACTCGCCCAGAACGTGCACATTTTCGGTAGATGATCGTCCCAGCGGCCGGCCAGCTTCGCATCGAAAACCGGCCCGAGCAGCGGATCTGCGCGTACGCGGTCGTAGAAACCGTACACAAGCTCGCGGATATTGGCTTCGTCAGGCTCGGCGGCGCGCTCGAGAACCGGCGCGGCGGGAAAAGAAGGCTTCATGCAAGTTCCGGAAGTGTGCGACGATTGGCTCGTCGCTTGCCCCAGCGCGCCACGCACCGGCACGAACCGCCGGAAATAGGGCGCGTTCCGCCGAAGTGGACTGAAAAAAGCGCGCTTTTCCTGCGAATGGGCGCGGCGGGAAACGTTACCATGGGCGCGAACGCCCAACTTTTACTCAAGCAGCATAATAAATATCCGCCATGGGCATCTTATGGCGAAGCTGCGGCCTCCGGCAACCCTTGCATCGACGCGGTTATCCCACGGATCGCGGCTTGCGCTCATTGTGATACTGCACCTATGAGACTGACCGACTACACCGACTATTCGCTGCGCGTCCTGTTATACCTCGCGGTTCGAGGCGAGGGCTTATCGACCATTCAGGACATATCGCAGGCGTACGGCATCTCCAAGAATCACCTGATGAAAGTGGTGCAACAGCTGAGCGAACTTGGCTGGGTGGAAACCGTGCGCGGCCGCAACGGCGGCTTACGGCTCGCCGGACGAACCCGTTCGCTGACGGTCGGCGAGGTCGTGCGCGCAACGGAAAGCGACTTCGCGCTGGTGGCCTGCCTGCCGGATCAGAACGGCGAACGCCGACCGTGCGTCATTACGCCCCAATGCCGGCTGCGCGGCGCGCTCGAGGCGGCGCGTCATGCTTTTCTCGCAGAACTCGATCGCCATACGATCGACGAAGTGGCGGGTCCGCAAGGTCCGCTGGCGGCGCTGCTCGGCATACGCACCGTTATTCCGGTCGTGCCGTTGACGCCTGTCACGGCGGCGAGCGACAAGCCGGTGTCGATTTCCTGAGCGCGGCGGTGACACACAGCCGCGCATTTTCTTCGCGGGAGATGTTAAAAACTCCGTCGCGACGTTAAAAAAGCGCTTGAAACCTGAATAAAACGCCTCATTTTGGTGGTAATCGAAATTGGAGGTCTCGCATGAGAATCGACAAACTCACCACTAAATTCCAGGAAGCGCTGGCTGACGCGCAGAGTCTCGCGGTCGGCCATGACAATCAATACATCGAACCCGTTCATGTTCTCGCGGCGTTGGTCGCGCAGCAGGACGGCTCCGCGCGCTCGCTGCTTTCGCGCGCCGGCGTGCATGTTCAGGCGCTGCAAACCGCGCTCGACGACGCCATCACGCGTTTGCCGCAGGTGCAAGGCACGGACGGCAACGTGCAGATCGGCCGCGAACTCACGGGTCTGCTGAATCAGGCCGACAAGGAAGCGCAAAAGCTCAACGACACGTTCATCGCAAGTGAAATGTTCCTGCTTGCGATCGCGGACGACAAGGGCGAAGCCGGCCGCCTCGCGCGCCAGCATGGCTTGTCGCGCAAGTCGCTCGAAAGCGCGATTGCCGCGGTGCGTGGCGGCTCGCAAGTGCATAGCCAGGATGCCGAAAGCCAGCGCGAGGCGCTGAAGAAGTACACGGTCGACCTGACCGAGCGCGCGCGTGCCGGCAAGCTCGACCCGGTGATCGGCCGTGACGACGAAATCCGCCGGTCCATTCAGATTCTGCAACGCCGCACGAAGAACAATCCGGTGCTGATCGGCGAGCCGGGCGTGGGTAAGACGGCGATCGTCGAAGGGCTCGCGCAGCGGATCGTCAACGGCGAAGTGCCCGAAACGCTCAAGGGCAAGCGCGTGCTGTCGCTCGACATGGCTGCGTTGCTGGCGGGCGCAAAATATCGCGGCGAATTCGAAGAGCGCCTGAAGGCTGTGCTGAACGACATCGCGAAAGACGAAGGGCAAACCATCGTATTTATCGACGAAATTCACACGATGGTCGGCGCGGGCAAGGCCGAAGGTGCGATGGACGCGGGCAACATGCTGAAGCCGGCGCTCTCGCGCGGCGAACTGCATTGCGTCGGCGCGACCACGCTCGACGAATATCGCAAGTACATCGAAAAGGATGCTGCGCTCGAACGCCGCTTCCAGAAGGTGCTGGTCGACGAGCCGACGGTCGAAGCCACGATCGCAATTCTGCGCGGCTTGCAGGAGAAGTACGAGCTGCACCACGGCGTGGACATCACCGACCCGGCGATTGTCGCGGCGGCGGAACTGTCGCATCGCTACATCACCGATCGTTTCCTGCCGGACAAGGCAATCGACCTGATCGACGAAGCGGCGTCGAAGATCAAGATGGAAATCGACTCGAAGCCCGAAGAGATGGACCGGCTCGACCGTCGCTTGATTCAGTTGAAGATCGAACGCGAAGCCGTCAAGAAAGAGAAGGACGAAGCGTCGCAAAAGCGTCTGCAACTGATCGAGGAAGAAATCGAGCGGCTCGACCGAGAATATTCGGACCTCGAAGAAATCTGGACTGCGGAAAAGGCGGCGGTGCAGGGCAGCGCGCAACTGAAGGAAGAGATCGACAAGACGCGTGCGGAAATCACGCGCTTGCAGCGCGAAGGCAAGCTGGAAAAGGTCGCGGAATTGCAATACGGCAAACTGCCGGGCCTCGAGGCGCAGTTGAAGGAAGTCACCCAGGCCGAAGCGAAGGAGCAGAACAATCCGACGCGTCCGCGCCTGTTGCGCACGCAGGTCGGTGCAGAGGAAATCGCGGAAGTCGTGTCGCGCTCTACCGGTATTCCGGTTTCGCGAATGATGCAGGGCGAGCGTGAAAAGCTGCTGCAGATCGAAGACAAGCTGCATGAGCGCGTAATCGGTCAGGACGAGGCGATCAGCGCGGTGGCCGATGCGATCCGCCGCTCGCGCGCGGGTCTGTCGGATCCTAACCGTCCGTACGGTTCGTTCCTGTTCCTCGGACCGACCGGCGTAGGTAAGACCGAGTTGTGCAAGGCGCTGGCGGCGTTCCTCTTCGATTCGGAAGATCACTTGATCCGCATCGACATGAGCGAATTCATGGAGAAGCACAGCGTCGCGCGTTTGATCGGCGCGCCGCCCGGATATGTGGGCTACGAAGAAGGCGGTTATCTGACGGAAGCCGTGCGCCGCAAGCCGTATAGCGTGATTCTTCTCGACGAAATCGAGAAAGCGCATCCGGACGTGTTCAACGTGCTGCTGCAAGTGCTCGACGACGGCCGCATGACCGATGGCCAGGGCCGTACCGTGGACTTCAAGAATACGGTGATCGTGATGACGTCGAACCTCGGTTCGCAGGTCATTCAGGCAATGGTCGGCGAACCGCAGGAAGCGGTGAAAGACGCGGTGTGGGAAGAGGTGAAGCTGCACTTCCGCCCCGAGTTCCTGAACCGTATCGACGACGTCGTGGTGTTCCATGCGCTCGATCGCTCGAACGTGCAGTCCATCGCGCGAATCCAGCTGCAGCGTCTGCACGAGCGGCTCGCCAAGCTCGACATGCAACTCGTGGTGTCGGACGAGGCGTTGGAGCATGTCGGCAAGGTCGGCTACGATCCGCTGTTCGGCGCGCGGCCGTTGAAGCGCGCAATCCAGCAGGAGATCGAGAACCCGGTCGCCAAGCTGATTCTGGCCGGCAAGTTCGGTCCGAAGGACGTGATTCCGGTCGAACTGGAAGACGGCAACCTGGTGTTCGAGCGAGTCGTGCACTAATCGATGTCGTGTGCTGACGCGTCGTATCAATGCGGCGCGTTGGCCCACGCATTGATCACGCATTGATTTGATTTGACGCCCTACGCAGGGCGACGTGTCACGCACTAGCTTCGCACATGACAAAGCGGCAACGAAGTCACCTTCGTTGCCGCTTTTTTTTGCCTGCTCAATGGGCAGGCAAGGCAGTGCTTGCGTCGATCAGCGCGCTTATGCAGTGCCTTTACGCAGTGCCCTTGCCGAACAGCGCGGACAGGCCGCCGAGCGCGCCAAGCACGGTGGTCGCGTTCAGCTTGCCTTCGGCCGGCACTTCGCCGTCTGGCGTTGCCGCGTTGACCACGTGGGGCAGAATCTGCGAGAGCAGGCCGGTGACCTGATCCGGTTGCACGCCGGCTTTGGCGGCAAGTCCGGTGACGGCTTCGGATCCGAGCACGCTGTGCAAAGCGTCGGCTGCAATCGGCTGGTTCTCGCCGTTGCTGACCCACGACGATACGACGTCGCCGAGGCCCTTCTCCTGGAAGCGCTGGATCAGGCCGTTCAGGCCGCCCGGCTGGCTATTGACGAATTCGAGTGCGGCGGCGATCAGCGCTTGCTGGCCGCCGCCTTCGGGCGTTTTGCCAACCAGGGAACCGAGGGTGTCGAGTAGGCTCATGACGGTCTCTCTTGAATGCCGACACGTCGATGACGGGTCGGCGGGTGACGCGCCGCGCGGCTGCGCGGCGTCGGGGGAAGGCAGGCGCATTGCCGGCAGCGCGCCATGCTCGTCACACGCGGATCGCGCGGATTGCACCGAAACTTCGCTGCTGGCGCTCTGCCTTGCTGGTTTAGTCAGTCTCTGATCAGATTTTTGCGCGCAGGTTCTTTATGCGCCGCCCGAAGCCGCCGCTGCCGACGCGGCCTTGCTCTTCTTCGCTTTCTTCTTCGACGCCTTTGCGCCAGATGCGTCGGCAGGCGCGCTGGCTGCAGCGGCGGGGGCTGCTGGTGTAGTGGCAGTGGGCGGCGGCGCGGATGCCGCGGCCGCGTCCGAGGCTGCGGCCTTAGCCTTTTTCTTCGACGACTTCGAAGCTTTTGCGCCTGAAGCGTCGGCCGGGGCAGCCGGAGTTGCGGTCGTTGCAGTAGTGGCTGCGGTTGCCGCGGTGTTGGCCGCAGGCGCGGTCTTCGTCGCCGTGGACTTTGCCGCGGGTTTCGCGCCCGTTGGCGGCGCAGAGGAGCCGTTGATCGTCAGGCCCGCCGCTTCCAGATTCACGACCGATTTGCTGCCAATGCCTTTGACGCGCGTGGCCAGATCGTCGGCGTCCTTGAACGGCCCGTTCTTCGTGCGTTCTTCGATGATCGCTTTCGCATGCACGGGCCCAATGCCCTTGACCGATTCGAGTGCGGCCTGATCGGCGGAGTTCACTTCGACAGCGGACGCGAATCCCGCCGACAGCGACAACATCAAGGCAACGCACAGCATCACGAGCTTTTTCAGCATGGCAAGCACTCCATTGAGGGCAAAAGTTAGCCGGGAACGGACGACGCGATGTGTCAGCAGGCGCTGCGCTTAAGCATAGGACAAACGCGCGCGCTTATCGGCGACCGCCGACGATTTATACCGGCCGATCAACGGCAAGTAAATCGTCGTGAACAATCTTTAAACCTTTTGCCTCGCAAGAAGGCGGTTGTGAGCCGGATTGCTCGCATCGAACCGCGATCGCGCCGCATTGCATGGCCGGCTGAGTTCCGAGGTTACGTGAGAATGACAGCGCGACGCACTTGACTTAGAGTGCACTCGAAGTCCTAACCTGAGTCCTGTCATGTCGAACACGTCGAACGCACTCACCATCGGGCAGGTCGCCGACACCATCGGCGTCTCAACCCATACGCTGCGCTATTACGAGCAGGCCGGGCTGATTCGCGCGGTTGGCCGCACGGAAGCGGGGCATCGCCTCTATTCGCCGGCCGATCTTGACTGGCTGCGGTTTTTGATGCGCCTCAAAGCCACCGGCATGCCGATCGCCGGCATGCAGGCCTTCGCGGCGCTGCGTGCCGAGGGCCAGCAGACGTTCTGTGCGCGCCGCGACCTTTTGGTAGCGCATCGCGATGCGGTTCTGGCGCGGATTGCCGACTTGCAGGCCAACCTTGGCGCAATCGTCGACAAGATCGCGTATTACGAAGGCGAGGCGGCTGGCCAGACGTCCGCAGCGGAGAGTCAGGCACGACGGATCGACGACACGTCATCGTTCTCACACTCGGAAAAGGAAAAGGACTCACCATGGACTACGCGCAAAACGAGCGTTACACGCAAGGCTGGAACAAACTGAGGGAAATCGACGGTTCCGCCGGCGAGCAGGTGATCGCCGCGCTTGCACCGATTGCGCCGGACTTCGGGCGACTGTTGATCGAATTCGGTTTCGGCGATATCTACAGCCGTCCGCAACTCGATCTGCGCGCGCGGGAGATTGCCACCATCGCGTCGCTTGCGACGCTCGGCTGTGCGCAACCCCAGCTGAAGGTGCATATCGAGGCGGCGCTGAACGTCGGCTGCACGCGCGAGGAAATCGTCGAGGTGTTCATGCAGATGGCCTTGTATGCTGGGTTCCCGGCGGCATTGAATGCGCTGTTCGCCGCGCGCGAGGTTTTTGAGCGCCACGATCAGGCATTGCAAGAGCCGGGGCCGGAGCGGGCAGAGAACCTGACGCAGGTGGGGTGAGCATGCGAAACGGGCAGAGGAGCGACGCGTGCCGCTAAAGCGCGCGGCTTGCGCAGACATGAATTGATCGGGTTGATTGCGGGCGGCTGTTGGCGGCAAGTGGCGATGCCGCCAACGTCGCCCTCAATCAGCCGCTTCGGATCGCAGCACCGCGCCCGCGCGCACATGCCGTTTGCTGACCACGCGCCAGTAAAGCAGCAAGCCGATGCCCGCGATCGCGAGACTCGCCGTATTCGCGACCCAGAAGCCGCGCGCCCCCGTCAGCCAGGGCGGGATCGCGCCGGTCACATTGAAGCCCAGCAGATAACCGCCGCCGAGACCCACGCCCCACAGCGCGACCGCGTAGATTGCGGTCGGCACGACGGCGACCTTGTACGCGCGCAGCACGAACGCGGTGGTGATCTGCAGCGCGTCGAACAGGTGATAGCAGACGACGATCAGCACGAGCGGCAGCGCCGCCGCCACGACTTGCGCGTTCGGCGTATAGCCTTTGATCACGTAGGGTCTCAGCACGAGCAGCACTGCGCCGTAACAGCAGGCGAGGGCGACCGCCATCATGATTCCGTGGCGCGACAACGTGCGCGCGGCCTCCGGGCGGTGCGCGCCGAGCGCCTGAGCCACCAGCGTCGACGAAGCAATGCCGATCGACAGCGGCGTCATATACAACACCGCGCCGATGTTGCCGGCAATCTGGTGCCCGGCGAGCGTCGTCGTGCCGAAGCGCGCAATGAAGAGCGCCATGAAGGTGTACGACGTGACTTCGATCAGATACGACAGTCCCATCGGAATGCCCAGCCGCAGCTGCGCGGCCTGGCGCCGCCAGACGGGCCAGCAGAAGCGCTTGAAGATCGCGAACGGCGTGAAGACGTCGACACGCGTGAGCAGCACCATGCCGACGAGCGCGAGCCCCCAGTTGATCAACGTGCTGGCAAGCGCACAACCGGGGCCGCCGAGTGCCGGCACGCCGAGGCCACCGAAAATGAACCACGTATTGAGCGGCACCTTTAGCAACAGCGCGCCGATTTGCAGGATCATCACGAGTCGCGGCTTGCCCACTGCATTGCTGATCGAACCGTAGACGCGAAACACGAGGCCGGCAGGCAAGCCAAATGCGAGTATCCGCAGATACGACACCGTGCGCTCGTGCAGCGCATCGGGCACACGCGCGAGATGCAGCAGATGGCCGGGAAAGAACAGGATCAGAAAGCCGATGACCGTGAGCGCCAGTGCGAGCCACAGCGATTGCCGGACTTCCTCGCCGATCTCCTGGTAGCGGCGTGCGCCGAACAGTTGCGCGGTGATCGGTTGCAGCGCGGTCAGAATACCGGTCAAGCCGATGTAGACGGAGATGTAAATCGACGAGCCGAGGCCCAGCGCCGCAAGATCGACAGCCGAGTAACGGCCGACCATGGCCGTGTCGATCACGCCGAAAGCGATGATAGCCAGTTGACCGATCAGCACCGGCCACGCGAGCCCGGCGATTTTCCGTACGTCGGCAAGCATGGTCAGCCAGGCTTCTTGTGCCAGTTGCGCCGTTTCACGACCGGCGGCTTCGGACGGTCGATACGCACATACAAGCGGAAGCGTTCGTCGCGGTCGGCCACGCGGCGGCCTTCCCACACCAGCTTCCACATGAAGTCGGACATCGCGCTAGGCTCGCCGAAGTCTTGCGTGTCCTGGCGCAGAATGACGTCGCAATCCTGATTGAACGAGAAGTGCATGTCGCCGAAATACGCGAAGGTCGCAATTTGCGCATTGCCGAGGCGCACCGGCGATATGCACGTGTAGTCCTCTGGCAAGTGACTCGCGATCTGTTCGGCGACGTCCTTGTAAGTCCGGCTGTAGTTGACGACCGGCAGCCACAAGGTCATCAGCAGCACCCACATGAGCGTCGTGCCGGCGCTCGAGAGCACGACGCTGCGCCATAGCACCTTCGGATGGCGCGCGAGACGCCATTGCACGAGCACGAACCAGCAAATCGTCACCGCGACCGCGCAGACGAACGACAGTATTTTGAACTGCGGCGCGAAGCCCGGCGCGAGACGCGCGAGGTTGCGCGCGAGCGGATGCGGGAAGCCGGTCAGCCCGGCCACGTACACGAGCCAGACGAAGCTGCCGAGGATCGTGAAACTGAGCAATGCGAACCAGTCGATTGCGTTGATGGCGCCGCGTTTGAGCGTCGGCAGCGCGAAGGTGGCCAGCACTGCGAGCGCGGGCAGCAGCAACATATAAAGCCGGTTCGACTGATGGCTCTGCAACACGACGAGCACGAGCAGCGGTCCGATCACCGAAAGCGGAATCGCGACGTGCGGCGCGCGGCGCAGACCCGACCAGCTGAACCATGCCCAGAGCGCGAGGGGCCATGCGGGCCACGTGAAGAGCGGCAGGTTTTTCAGCGCGTAAGCCGCGACCGAGCCGGGCGGGCCGGCGAACGAACTTAGGCTGACGTGCACCCACTGGTTCAGATACCAGACGGCGTCGACGGGAAAAGCCCACAGCGCGGCGATCGGCCACGCGACCGAGAGCGCCAGCGCGATCGGCAGACCTGCGAGCAGCAGCCAGCGCGAGCGCGTCTCGCGGACGATCAACGTCATGGCGAGCGTGCCCAGCAGAAGCGCGCCGACCAGCACGGGGCTGCTCGCGAGGGTGACGAAGCCGATCGCCAGGCCCCAGATCGCCGCGCCCTGAATCGGCTTGTCGATCATTCGCACGAGGCCGTACACGAGCATTGCGATACAAACGAACTGCACCAGCTGCGGCGTGGTTTCGTGGCCGCGCTCGGCGAGGCCGAAACAGGCGAGCAGGATCAGCAGGGCGCCGTCGGCGAGCGTGCGACCGTAGTCGCGAGGTTCCGGCTCGCCGCCAAACGCGTACTTGAACGGCTGGACTTCGGCGCGCCGGCCGAGCAGGTAGGCGGCGTACCAGACAAAAGCGCAGCCCGCGCAAAACAGCAAGCCGGTAACGACACGGGACGCATTGCTCGCGTCCACCCACGGCGCGAACACGCGGATCGCACTGGCGCCGAGCCAGTAGCCAAGCGGGCCGTCTTCGGTCAGGTACTTGCCGACCAGATTCGGCAGGAGCCAGTCGTGCGCGCTGCCGTTCGCCATGGTCCACATCACGCCGAAGCCGGCTGCGTCCTCGTTCTTCCACGGATCGCGGCCGAACAGGCCGAACGACGCGTAGACGATACAGATGGTCAACAGCAGCCAGCGCGGAAGCGCACTGGTCGCGGAAGCAGTGAGGCGAACGACAGGTCTCATGCGGTTTGGGATATTTAATAAGCGAAAGCCGCCACTGGACGGCCGGTCCGGCTGGCATGGCCTTATTGGAGCATCCGGCATTGTAGTCGGGAGCCAGTGTGCGCGTCACGGCCGGTAATGGGCTGCAACAGCGGGGCTGCAACAGCGGGGCTGCAACGGCGTCGAGCGTGCCGTTGCACCGAGCCGGCTGTCCACGTGTACGGCGGCTCGAACGTTGGCCACGTCGGCACCGGTTTTCCAGTTGCGCGCAGGCGACAAAAAAGGGCAGCTCGCGCTGCCCTTCTTTTGCTGCTTCGCTGCCGGACGAAAGTGGCCAAATCGGCCTGATTTTGCCCAGCCAGCCAAAGCGGCACGTATTACTTCGCTGCTGCCTTGCCGGTAGCGCGCGAACCGAACTTCTTGTTGAACTTCTCGACGCGGCCTGCCGTGTCCATGATCTTTTGCTGACCGGTGTAGAACGGATGCGATTCCGACGACACTTCGATCTTGGCGAGCGGGTAGGTCTGGCCGTTGAATTCGGCGGTTTCACGCGTCTGGATGGTCGAGCGCGTCACAAACTTGAAGTCGTTCGACATGTCGATGAACAGGACTTCGCGGTAATTCGGGTGAATGCCTTCTTTCATGATCTTTCCTTTAATCTGGCGGTAGCCAACCCGCGTGCGGCCGCTTAAGCGCGGACTGCATCTAGGCGCGAGCCACTTGCCTGTGGTCGAAAAACGGCGATTATGCCAGAAAATCAGTCGCTTGACGAATTCCGTCAGGTGTTTTGCCGCGTTTTGCCCGTAAATCGACCATTGCAGCGACGCGCCTATTGCGGCAGCGCGAACGTCAGGCCGACTCGCGCCGGGTCCTGTCGATAATATCGGGCGAGAAGCCGATACAACTCCGGATACTCCGCTTCGAAAGCTTGGGGCTTGACGAACAGCGCCTCGCTGCACACCGCGAAAAATTCCGACGGATGATCCGCGGCGTAGGGATCGATCAGCGATTCGCGCTCGAAGCGCGTCCAGCGGCGTTGCGGCACGGCGTCGACGCGGGCGCAGAACTGATCGTAGGCGGCGTCGAACACATCCGCCCAGGCTTGCGAGTCGAGTGGCGCGTGCCAGCGGCGCACGAGCGGCGGATGGCCGTCCGCTTCGCCGTTGAGCATGTCGATCTTGTGCGCGAACTCGTGAATCACCACGTTATATGCGTCCGTGCCGTCCGTCATCTGCGCGTCTTCCCACGACAGGACGACGGGGCCGCCTTCCCACGCTTCGCCGCTCGCGTCGTGCTCGACCTCGTGAACGACGCCGTCCTCGTCCTCGACGGTCTTGCGGATCACAAATTCGCCCGGATACACGATCACGCCGACCCATCCGCGATAAAGATCGAGGCTCAGATTCAGCACAGGCAGGCACGCCTGGGCCGCAATGGCGACGGTCATTGCGTCGGTCAACTCGAGCTCATGCGCGGTCGAGAACTCCTTTTGTGCGATGAAAAGGCTGCTCATCTCGCGCAGGCGCACGCGATCCGGGGCATCCAGATGCGCGAGGAACGGCAAGCCGTCGAGCGTGGCCTGCCACAGGGCATCGCCGATTGCGTAGTCGCGCAGCGCGCGCTCGCGTCGGCGAGCGCCGAGCCATTGAGTGAGTTTCGAAAGCATGGGCCGATGAAACCGTTAGCCGATCTGTTTTTGCCACGCGGCAAAAATACCGCCGCAAATCGCGATGCCGATGAGAAAGTAAAAGCCGTCGAGCGAGGTCAGAAAGCTGGCCTGCCGCACCACCGTCCGGCTGATCTCCACGAGCGCAAGCGAATGCGCGTCCGACGGCGAACGGCCCGCGGCGGACAATGTGCGCGTGAGCGCGGCAAGCGAGTCCTGAAACAATGGATTGTACGGATTCACGAACTCCGCGAGTCGCGCCTGATGTATCGCCTGCCGATGCTGCTCGACGATGATCACCGACGCGGTGGCGAAGGAGATCGTGAGTTGCCGCACGATGTTCTTCAACCGGTAACCGTGCGTGAATTCCTCTATCGCGAAGATCCTGAAGGTCAGATTCGCGACCGGCAGCACGATGAACAGCAACAGCAGGCCGCGCAACAGGAGCGGTCCCAACAGCGCCGCTTCGCCGACGGACGGCGACATGCGGGTCATCCACGCGGCCGTGAGCGCCGCGATGCCGAAGCCCGGCACGATGATCCACTTCTTGCGCGTCAGAAGTTTTGCGAAGCGCAGGTAGATGAAGAGCGCGCTCGCGGAAATCAGCGACGTAACGCCGACGAGTTGCCCGGCGTTCTCGACCGGGTAGCCGAGACCGCTCTCGAGCAGACGCGAAATCAGATAGCTAAACGCAGTCGACAGATAGTAATAGAACATGTACAGGACGAGACCGACCTGGAACACCTTCTCGCGCAACGCGTGCAGGCGCATGAGCGGCGAGGGGTGATGCCATTGGTGATACGCGAACCAGCCGAGCGCGACGATGCCGGCGAGTGTGAGCAGGATCAGACCGGGCGACGCGCTGAACAACTGGAAGCGCACCTGCTGCATGACGATTTGCAGTGCGCCTTGCGCAAAGGCAAACACGATGTACGGCCAGAAGTGTGCTGAACCGCGCTCCTCGGGCAGACGGTTGCCCGCGTCGGGCAGTGCTAGCACGGCGAGAACCATGAAGAGCATGCCGACGGGCGCGGTGCAGGCGAAGAGTGCACGCCAGCCGAAGTACGAAACCAGCTGGCCGCCGATCAACGACGCGAGCGCGCTGCTCAGGACGATCAGGATCAGGAACGCCCGGGTTGCAGCGGGGCGTTGTTTGGGCGTGAAACTCATCTGGATCAGGATGCGGCAGGTGCCCATCATCGGGCCGATGAAGTAGCCCTGAAAGCCGCGCGCGAACGCAAGTTCAACCGACGATTCGCATAGCGCGGCCGCTACGGCGCCCATCGCGTAGAAGAGCATGCAACCGGCGACATAGCGCCGGTATCCGAAGCGCTCGACCCACCATTCCTGCTGAAGGATGCCCAGCACTGCAGCCACCGCGTAAGCGCTCGAAGCCCACACGAGTTCGTCCGGCGACGCGTTCACGCCGCCGGCGATATAACTCGCGAAAAACGAAAAAATCGAGTTGTCGAAATAGTCGAGGCCCGTGACGACCGCCAGCACCCAGGGGAATACATCGCCACGCAGTTTCTCCGCACCGGGCCAGCGGGTGCGAGGCCACGCTGTGCTCATGACCGCTTGCGCGCTGTCGAGGCGCGCGGTTTGTTCCCGGGCTTCGCATCGGGTGTTGTGCCGGCTTCCTTGCGTTTGACGGTCTTAGGCGTTTGAGGGTCTTCACGACCTTTGGCAGTCTTCGAAGCCTTTGCGCCTTTCGCCAGCGCGTTGCGGCGCTGTTCGAGCAGGGCGTCCGCATTCTCGCCCGCTAGACGGCGCTTCAGATAATCGAGGTCAGGACTCAATTCGTCGCGCAGCTTCTGCGCTTCCTTGAGCTCCCGTCGCATGGCTTGAATTCGTGCGTCGAGTGCGTCCACCTGTTGAGCGATCGCGTCGTGAATCTGCTGCAGCGATTCGGTTGAAAAACGGTGTCCGCCCGCGACCGGTTCGAGCGGCCGCTTGAGCATTTCAGTAATGCCGTGCAGCGAGAAGCCCAAGGAACGCAAACGCAGAATGCGCCCGAACCGTTGTATGTCGTTGTCGTCGTAAAGACGGTAGCGGCCTTCGCTGCGAGCGGGCGATACAAGCCCGCGCTCTTCGTAGTATTTCAACGTGCGAGGCGTGACGCCGAGGCGCTCGGCCGCGTCACGTACGGTAAGCAGAGTGGGTGAGTCGTTCGACATAAGCATGGGCGGACAGGAAAGCGTCGTCAGATTCTACTCAAACGTGTACGTTCACGTACAGGTTGGAATGTGGGACTGAATTGCTGGAGTCGAAGCCGCGCTATTGCAGATCTGCTAGGCGAAAAAAAACCGCTCGTCGATGACGAGCGGTTTTCTTATGCAGTGTACGTGCGCAGCTTTTCTTAGCTGCCGCCGCCACGGCGCATCATGTCGAAGAACTCGGAGTTGCTCTTCGTCTGGCGAATTTTGTCGAGCAGGAATTCCATGGACTCGACTTCGTCCATGTCGTGAATGAACTTGCGCAACACCCAGATTTTTTGCAGCACTTCGGGTTTGATCAGCAATTCTTCGCGACGCGTGCCGGACTTGTTCAGATTGATCGACGGGTACACGCGCTTTTCTGCAAGACGGCGCTCAAGGTGCACTTCCATGTTGCCGGTGCCCTTGAATTCTTCGTAAATCACATCGTCCATGCGGCTGCCGGTTTCGATCAGCGCCGTGCCGATGATGGTGAGCGAGCCGCCTTCCTCGATATTTCGCGCCGCGCCGAAGAAGCGCTTCGGGCGTTGCAATGCGTTGGCATCGACACCGCCCGTCAGCACCTTGCCCGAAGCCGGCACGACCGTGTTGTATGCACGCGCGAGACGCGTGATCGAGTCGAGGAGAATGACCACGTCGTTCTTCATTTCGACGAGGCGCTTGGCTTTTTCGATCACCATTTCGGCGACCTGCACGTGACGCGCGGCGGGTTCGTCGAACGTGGAGGCGATCACTTCGCCAGCCACCGAACGCTGCATTTCCGTCACTTCTTCAGGACGCTCGTCGATCAGCAGCACGAACAGTACGACGTCGGGATGGTTCTGCTTGATGGCGTGCGCGATGTGCTGAAGCATCACGGTCTTGCCGGACTTGGGCGACGCAACCAGCAAGCCGCGCTGGCCTTTGCCGATCGGCGCGATCATGTCGATGATGCGGCCGGTGACGTTTTCTTCACCGCGCATTTCACGTTCGAGCAGCAGCACCTTGTTCGGGTGAAGCGGCGTCAGGTTTTCGAACATGATCTTGTGCTTCGAGGCTTCCGGCGGCTGGCCGTTGACCTTGTCGACCTTCACCAGCGCGAAATAGCGCTCGCCGTCTTTCGGCGTACGCACTTCACCTTCGATCGTGTCGCCCGTATGCAGGTTGAAGCGGCGAATTTGCGACGGGCTGATGTAAATGTCATCCGTGCTGGCGAGATAGGACGTTTCCGGCGACCGCAGGAAGCCGAAGCCGTCCGGCAGCACTTCAAGCGTGCCGTCGCCGAAGATCGTGTCGCCCGTTTTGGCTCGTTTTTTTAGAATGGCGAACATCAATTCCTGCTTGCGCAGGCGGTTCGCACTTTCGATCTCGAGGCCATTGGCCATCTCGATCAATTCGGACACGTGCAGAGTCTTAAGCTCGGATAAATGCATACGGAGAACCCGCAGGAGAAGGTGCGACGAAATGGAATCTGGGAGGAGAAGTGAGCGGAACCGCTCAAGGACCTACACGTCTTTTCGACGTTTTGCGGATTCTAGCATAGCACACGCCAGTTTCCGCCAGTGGGGCGCTACGGCATCTTTCTTGTAGGAAACGTTGCCGCCCCACAACAGGGTAGACGAGGCGCGCGCGGGTCCGGTAGACCTCGCGGCGCGCCTGCGCGACCGTTTTACAGGTTGCCGTCGAGGAACGCGGTGAGTTGCGACTTCGACAATGCGCCGACTTTCTGTGCGGCGACAGCGCCGTTCTTGAACAGGATCAGCGTGGGGATGCCGCGCACGCCGAACTTGACCGGCGTCGACTGATGTTCGTCGACGTTGATCTTCGCGATTTGCAGGCGATCGGCGTAATCCTTGGCGACTTCGTCGAGGATCGGCGCGATCATCTTGCACGGACCGCACCATTCAGCCCAGAAGTCGAGCAGCACGGGTTTATCGGATTTCACGACGTCCTGTTCGAACGATGCGTCGCTAATATGCTTGATTTGTTCGCTCATTGTATGAATACCTCTATCGGTTCGAGGCCCGCCTGAATTGCTCGCCACGATACGTCAAAACCTAGGGAAACTTCCGTTCGCTTAGCCGCACTCCGAACCTCACCACCTGCGCGCGAAAAGTCGGAGACCGGTCGGCGTGGGCGGAAGGCTCGCGCTTGCGGGTCATCCGTACGGCAGTTTAGCTTAATTCGCTATGCGTTGCCGGGGGCGATAGTACTCATCAGGGACAGTGGGGCCGAGAGCTGCCGATGAAGTGCCACCGTGTTTCATCAACTACGACGTAGCCTATGTGGAGGTCCGGCGATCAAACTCAAGTACGCCGCGCAAACGCGGCACAAGCCGTGTGGCGAGACGGCAGCGGCGGCGATTCGGTGCGCGCTTTGCGCTTCGATCGTCGCTTTGATCGTCGCTTTGATCGTATTAACAGTCGCGCGAAGAGCCAGGCGGTGATAGAATGTTTCGTGACGGGCCTCCTCGCATGGAGGGATGGTCAACCTGGTCAGGTCGGGAACGAAGCAGCCACAGCCGTTTTCCACCAGTGCCGAGGGTCAGGCTCGTCACCTTCCTCTTTCTGTTCGTTCTGTTTTTCTCCCCTTGCGCTCGCTTTGATCGCGTCTGTTTCAGATGCGGGTTGCCTATGTGCTGTTGTTCGCACTGCACGGCTGCCCATTCGCTCCGCGCCTTCAGCCATAAGGCTGTGCATGTCGCCCGGACGATGTGCAACGGCGCTTCGCGATGCCGCCAATATATTTTTCTATCGCTCCATTAGTCGCTTTCAATCGCACAGTTCAATCTCGCGGCCGCGCGCGTTGGCGCCGGGTCGCGAATCGGTTTTGCACGGCATTGTTACTGATACAATTTCCCGATGACCTATCAAGTTCTCGCACGCAAATGGCGGCCGAAAGATTTCGCGTCGCTCGTCGGACAGGAGCACGTGGTGCGCGCGCTCACGCACGCGCTCGACGGCGGCCGTCTGCATCACGCGTATCTTTTTACCGGCACGCGTGGCGTCGGCAAGACGACGCTGTCGCGCATCTTCGCCAAAGCGCTGAACTGCGAAACGGGCGTGACATCCACGCCGTGCGGAGTCTGCCGGGCCTGCCGTGAAATCGACGAAGGGCGCTTTGTCGATTATGTCGAGATGGACGCGGCAAGTAATCGCGGCGTCGACGAAATGGCGGCCTTGCTGGAGCGCGCGGTGTACGCGCCGGTCGATGCACGTTTCAAGGTCTACATGATCGACGAAGTGCACATGCTCACGAACCATGCCTTCAACGCAATGTTGAAGACGCTGGAAGAGCCGCCGCCGCACGTCAAGTTCATTCTCGCCACGACCGATCCGCAGAAAATTCCGGTCACGGTGCTGTCGCGTTGTCTGCAGTTCAATCTGAAGCAGATGCCGGCTGGCCACATCGTCTCGCACCTCGAACACATTCTGGGCGAAGAAAAAGTGCCGTACGAGGCACAGGCGTTGCGCCTGCTCGCGCGCGCTGCCGACGGTTCGATGCGCGACGCGCTCTCGCTGACCGACCAGGCTATCGCGTATTCGGCTAATCAGGTGAATGAAGAGGCTGTGCGAGGCATGCTCGGCGCGCTCGATCAGAGCTACCTGATCCGGCTGCTCGATGCGCTCGCCGAAGGCGACGGCGCGGCTGTGCTGTCGGTTGCCGACGAAATGGCGCTGCGCAGTCTGTCGTTCTCGACCGCGTTACAGGATCTCGCGAGCCTGTTGCATCGCATCGCGTGGGCGCAGTTCGCACCGTCCTCGGTACTGGACGAGTGGCCGGAGGCGGGCGACCTGCGCCGCTTTGCCGAGACGCTCAGCGCCGAACAGGTGCAGCTGTTCTATCAGATTGCGACGATCGGCCGGAGCGAACTGGGTCTCGCGCCCGACGAATACGCCGGTTTCACGATGACCCTGCTGCGCATGCTTGCGTTCGAACCTGCTCCAACGGGCGGCGGCGGAGCTGCTGGACCTGGCCGGCAGGCTGGTCAGACAGGCGCGAGCGGAGGGAAGCGGGCGGGGACGCCCGCGGTAGCGGCGGCGGGTTTGTCGGCGGCAGATGCTGCGCCGCCCGTACGGCTGGCGGCGGGCCCGCGCGGCGCGGTTTCGCCGGCTGAGCCGGCTCGTGAGCCGGGACGCGTTGCTGGTGCTGCCAGAGGTGCGCCTGCAAGCGCCGGTCAGAGGCAGGACATTGCGGCAAGCACACAAGCTGTATCGGCCTCCAGCGACGTCGCTCAACACGCGGCTCAAGACTCGGCGCCGATCCAGAACAAAGCCAATACTCCTCCGACGCCTGCCCGCGTCGATGTGCCTGCGCCGGTCGCGGGAACGTCCGCCGCTTCGGAAAGTACGACAGCGCGTGCGCTGGCTCCGTGGGACGATGAGCCCGCTTCGTCTGCCGCGAACCAGGCGACGGACCCGGGTGCTGTCGACACAGCGTCCGCATCCGCTTCAGTGCCCCCCGAACCCGCGCCGCCGCCCGCATCAGCGAATACGCCTGCTGCGCTCGCATCGGAATCCACGTCGGCGGAAACGGTCTCTTTCGATAGCACGCCGCCCGCCACGCTCAGCGCACCGGCTGCCGCCGCCTTCGCGCGCGCGAGCGAAGCCGCGTCCTCGGCGGATTCGAATGAAGCGGCCCAAGCCGCACCCGCGACGTTGCCCGACGCACCGCCGCGCCGTGCGGGCGGCGCGAGCGCCGCACTCGACGTTCTGCGGAGCGCTGGCCTGAAGGTGTCGTCCGACCGTGGTCGCGCGAACGCCGCCTCGACCCCGAAGCCGGCGGCGTCCGCAAACGCGAGTCCGGCCGCGCCGAAGCCGGCCGCGCCGCGCGTGGTGGTTCCCGTGCCGACGCCCGGCACGCCGCGTGGCGCGGCACAGCCGGAGTCCGCATCGGGCGCGCGCGCGTCAGCAACTGCGGCGCCGGCACAACCGGCGGCGCGCAAAGAGTCGCAGCCGAACGGCTCGGCGGTTCCTCCGTGGGACGACATGCCGCCTGACGACTATGTGCCGCTGTCGGCATCGGATGACGGCTACTATGGGCCGCCCGACGACAACTACATGCCCGTGTTCGACAGCGGCCCTGACGACGTCCGCGTGAGCGCGCCGGCGTCCGCGCCGACGCCGGTCGTCGATAAGCGTCCGCTGCCTCCCGCTGTGCCGCTCGATCCGCTCGGGTTCAAAGGCGACTGGCCTGCGCTCGCCGTCGACCTCCCGCTCAAGGGCATCTCGTATCAGCTCGCGTTCAACAGCGAACTGATGGCGCTCGAAGGCAATACCCTGAAATTGAACGTGCCCGTGCCGCAGTACGCGGAGGCTTCGCAGGTTGCGAAACTGAAAAGCGCGCTCGCCGAAAAGCTGGGCCAGCATGTCGACGTCCAGGTCGAAGTCGGCCCGGCGCGCCGCACGGCAGCCGCTCACGACGCCGCCATGCGGGCCCAACGTCAGCAGGAAGCGGAGCGCGAAATCGGCGCCGATCCGTTCGTGCAGTCGCTGATCCGCGAGTTCGGCGCGAGCATCGTGCCGGGCTCGATCCGCCCGATTAGTTCGAGTACTTCGATTAGTCCGGACGCCGGCCCGAACGGCGCGTCCTCGGTTCACTGATTCGCTGCGCGATCACGCCGGAAACACACTGGGGCGCGCGCGATTTTAGAATTTCACGCTATCAAGAAGGAGCATTTCCATGATGAAAGGTCAACTCGCCGGGCTGATGAAGCAAGCCCAGCAGATGCAGGAAAACATGAAGAAGATGCAGGAGCAGCTCGCTCAGATCGAAGTCGAGGGGCAGTCGGGCGCCGGTCTCGTGAAGATCACGATGACCTGCAAGAACGACGTGCGCCGCGTGTCGATCGATCCGAGCCTGCTCGCCGACGACAAGGACATGCTGGAAGACCTCGTCGCCGCTGCGTTCAACGACGCCGTGCGCAAGGCCGAAGCCACCGCTCAGGAAAAAATGGGCGGCATGACCTCGGGCCTGCCGCTGCCGCCGGGCTTCAAGCTGCCGTTCTAATAGCGACGTTGCAAGACGGAGCGGGCGCGAAGGGTGGTCACCGGCTTCGCATCCGATGAGCCGGCCGTTGCGGGCCGCGCGGGCGCGCCCTCTGGGCGCCGCCTTGACTTAGCGCCGGCCATGAGACTCAACCCGCTTCTGCGATCCATCCGCAGGCGAGCAAAGCCTGACAGCATCTGAAGAACCGCTACACGCCGAACCGCACTACAAACCCATCTGCCCTGGCAAACCCACCTCGACGCCGATTCGCATGAAACAACCTTCCGCCTTGTCGGCGCTCGTCGAAGCGCTGCGCGCGCTGCCCGGAGTCGGGCCAAAGTCCGCGCAACGCATGGCGTATCACCTGATGCAGCACGATCGCGACGGCGCGGAAAAGCTGGGCCGCGCGTTGCTGTTCGCGACCGAGCATCTGCAGCACTGCGAGAAGTGCAACACCTTCACCGAAGCGCAAATCTGCGAAGTATGCCTGGACCCGGAGCGCGATCCAACGCTGCTGTGCGTCGTCGAAACGCCTGCCGACCAGATCATGCTCGAACAGACCATGACGTATCGTGGTCTGTACTTCGTGCTGATGGGCCGTCTGAGTCCGCTCGACGGTATCGGCCCGAAGGAGATACATTTCGACCGACTGGTCAGGCGAGCGTCTGACGGAGTCGTGAAAGAAGTCGTGCTGGCAACCAATTTCACTAACGAAGGCGAGGCGACCGCGCATTACCTCGGGCAGACGCTCAAGGCGCGCGGCCTGTCCGTCACGCGCCTCGCGCGCGGCGTGCCGGTAGGCGGCGAACTCGAATACGTCGACGCCGGCACAATAGCCCGCGCGATGCTCGATCGCCGCTCGATGTAGCGACACCGCGCCGCAATCGCGCGAGCGGCGTCGCCGCCACAAATACAGAAAGAACGAAGGAGACTATGAGCGCAACTCCCGAATCAGGCGCCAACGAGGCGAAAGAGGCGCCGCCAAGCCAACCCGGCCCGCTTGCCGGCGTGAAGGTGCTGGAGCTCGGCACGCTGATCGCGGGGCCGTTTGCCGCCCGCTTTCTTGGCGAATTCGGCGCGGACGTGATCAAGATCGAAGACCCCAAGGGCGGCGATCCGCTGCGCAAATGGCGCAAGCTGTATCCGGAAGTCGGCGGCACGTCGTTGTGGTGGGCCGTGCAGGCGCGCAACAAGAAATCCGTCACGATCAATCTGAAGGCCGCGGAGGGCAAGGAGATCGTTCGGCGTCTCGCGCGCGAAGCGGATATCGTCGTCGAAAATTTTCGGCCTGGCCTGCTCGAGAAACTCGGGCTCGGTTATGACGTGCTGTCGGCGGAAAACCCCGGGCTGGTGATGGTGCGCCTGTCCGGCTACGGCCAGAGCGGACCGTATCGCGACCGGCCCGGCTTTGGCGCGATCGCGGAGTCGATGGGCGGCTTGCGGCACATCACCGGCTATCCGGATTTGCCGCCGCCGCGCATCGGCATCTCGATCGGCGATTCGATCGCGGCGCTGCACGGTGTGATCGGCGCGCTGATGGCGCTGCATCACAAGCAGGTGAACGGCGGCAAGGGGCAGGTCGTCGACGTCGCGCTGTACGAGGCCGTCTTCAACATGATGGAAAGCGTCGTGCCCGAATACGGCGTCTACGGCATGGTGCGCGAGCGCACCGGCGCGTCGCTGCCAGGCATCGTGCCGTCAAATACTTATCCTTGCCGCGACGGCAGCATCGTGATCGGCGGCAATAGCGATCCGATCTTCAGGCGCCTGATGATCGCGATCGAACGCGAAGATCTCGCGAACGATCCCGCTCTGGCGCATAACGACGGCCGCGTGCCGCGCACGCAGGAAATCGACGCTGCGATTGCTGCGTGGCTCGCCACACGCACCATCGACGAAGCGCTCGCGGTGCTCAACGCAGCAGACGTGCCGGTGGGCCGCATCTATAGCGTGGCTGACATGTTCACCGATCCGCAGTACATGGCGCGCCAGATGATCCAGCGCTTCAAGTGGCAGGACGGCCGCGAGATCACGCTGCCGGCGGTCACGCCGAAGCTCTCGGAGACGCCTGGCGAGACGCGCTGGCTCGGCCCCGAACTGGGTGAACATACCGATGAAGTCCTGCAATCGCTAGGTTATGATGCAGACCACATCGCAAGGTTGCACGCGCAACAAATTGTGTGAACCACGCGTGTGAACCACGCGTGTGAGCCACGCCCGCTGCAGCCGAATAAATAAAATCGCAAGACCAGATTTTGCAAGAGCCTTGGAGACAACGAACATGCATCGCAGAAGCTTCCTCGCCGGTACCGCCGCGCTTGCTGGCGCCTCGCTGACGGCCACGCCGCTCGCTTTCGCACAGAGCAAACTGGAAACCGCGAAAGTGGCCATTGCTGTCGGCGGAAAAAACCTCTTCTACTATTTGCCGCTCACGATCGCCGAGCGCCGCAATTACTTCAAGGACGAAGGACTCGACGTCGAGATTTCCGACTTCGCCGGCGGCTCGCAAGCGTTGAAGGCGGCGGTGGGCGGCAGCGCGGATGTCGTCTCCGGCGCGTTCGAACACACGTTGCTGCTGCAGGCGCAGAAGCAGTCGTTTCGCGAGTTCGTGTTGCAGGGGCGCGCGCCGCAGATCGTGCTCGCGGTGTCGAAGAAGACCATGCCGAACTACAAGTCGATCGCCGATCTGAAGGGCAAGAAAATCGGCGTGACGGCGCCGGGATCGTCGACTTCGATCATGGCGAGCTTCGTGTTGGCCAAGGGCGGGTTGACCGCGAAAGACGTTGCGTTCATCGGCGTCGGCGCAGGCGCCGGCGCAATCGCGGCGCTGCAGTCCGGGCAGATCGACGCGCTCGCCAATCTCGACCCCGTCATGACGAAACTCGAACGTACCGGCGAAATTCGCGTCGTCTCGGATACGCGCACGCTCGCGGACACGCGCAGCGTGTTCGGTGGCGACATGCCGGCAGGGTGCCTGTACGCATCGCAGAGTTTCATCACGAAGAATCCGAACACCACACAGGCGCTGACCAACGCGATGGTGCGCGCGCTCAAGTGGCTGCAGACCGCGACCGGCACCGAACTCATCAACACGGTGCCCGAAGGATATCTGCTCGGAGATCGCGCGGTCTATCTGGACGCATGGCAGCACGTGAAGGAAGCGATGTCGCCCGATGGCCTGATGCCCGCAGATGGCCCTGCGACGGCGCTCAAAACCTTGCAGGCGTTCGATCCGGCGGTGCAGGGCAAGCCGATCGACGTATCCAGGACGTGGACGAACGACTTCGTCAAGAAAGCGCTGACAACGGTGAAGGCCTAAGGTCGTTCTCCTCGCACTAAGTCACGTCACGCCATGTCACGCCACGCCTCGCTCGGCGCGTGACGTCCCATTCCGAACCGATCCACGAACAGAGTCGAACGATGACCGTTGCAGCCCTGGCGCTCGAAAACATCACTTGCACGTTCGCTGCGCGCGACAACCGCGCGCAACGCTACACGGCGGTCAAGGACACCACGTTGAGAATCGCGCCAGGCGAGTTCGTCTCGGTGGTGGGCCCGACCGGCTGCGGTAAATCCACGTTGCTCAACGTCGGCGCCGGTTTGCTTGGGCCGTCGTCGGGCACGGTCAGCGTGTTCGGCGAGCCGCTGAAGGGCATCAACCGGCGCGCGGGTTACATGTTCCAGGCCGACGCATTGATGCCGTGGCGCTCGGCTATCGACAACGTGCTCGCGGGCCTCGCATTTCACGGCGTGCCGCAAGCCGAGGCGCGCGAGAAGGCCGACGAATGGCTCAAGCGCGTGGGCCTCGGCGGCTTCGGCGACCGTTATCCGCACCAGTTGTCGGGCGGCATGCGAAAGCGCGTGGCGATGGCGCAGACGCTGATTCTCGATCCGGACATCATCCTGATGGACGAACCGTTCTCGGCGCTCGATATCCAGACGCGTCAGCTGATGGAAAACGAGTTGCTCGAGCTGTGGGCGGCCAAACGCAAGGCAGTGCTCTTCATCACGCACGATCTCGACGAGGCGATCGCGATGTCCGACCGCGTGGTCGTTCTGTCGGCGGGGCCGGGCACGCATCCCATCGGCGAATTCACGATCGACTTGCCGCGTCCGCGCGACGTCGCGGAAATCCGCTCGCATCCGCGCTTCGTCGAATTGCACGCGCAAATCTGGAGCGTGCTGCGCGACGAGGTGCTCAAGGGCTATCAGCAACAACTGAGCGCCGTCTAATGACCGTTGGCGCGCGTCACGTTTTACGTCTATCAATCGTCTAAGGCAAACCGAGTCATGTGGAAGACGTTGCGCCCTAACCGGGCGAATCTGGTGATCTGGCAATGGCTGCTGCTCGTGCTGTGCTTCGTGCTCTGGTACGTGCTGACGAGCCCGACGCTCTTGCCGGCGTTTTATTTCGACGACCCGAACAAGGCAGCGTTCTTCTTCGGCGAACCGCAAAAAGTGCTGCTGCGGATCTGGGAGTGGTTCACGACCGGCGAGATTTATCTGCACCTGTGGATCACGCTGCTCGAGACCGTGCTCGCGTTTGCGTTCGGCACGGCGCTGGGTCTTGGTGTCGGTTTGTGGCTTGCGCTGTCGCCGCTCGCGAGCGCGCTATTCGATCCGTATATCAAGGCCGCGAACTCGATGCCGCGCGTGATTCTCGCGCCGATCTTCGGCGTGTGGTTCGGTCTCGGCATCTGGTCGAAGGTCGCGTTGGGCGTCACGTTGGTGTTCTTCATCGTGTTCTTCAACGTGTATCAGGGCGTGAAGGAAGTGAGCCCGGTCGTGCTCGCCAACGCGCGCATGCTCGGTGCTAACGGCAAGCAACTGCTGCGTTTCGTCTATTTGCCGAGCGCGATGAGCTGGGTCTTTTCGAGCTTGCATACGTCGGTGGGCCTGGCGTTCGTCGGCTCGGTGGTGGGCGAGTATCTCGGCTCGGCGCGCGGCGTCGGCTACCTGATTCTGCAAGCCGAAGGCACCTTCGACATCAACACGGTGTTCGCCGGCATTCTGGTGCTGACCGCGTTCGCGCTGGTGCTCGACGCGATCGTCGGCGTCGGGGAAAGGCATCTGATGAAGTGGCAGCCGAAAACCGGCGATACTGAAAAGCTCTAGCAATCGCGAACGCCGCAGAAAAGAAAAACAGCGTGTGAGCCGAAGAGCCACACGCTGTTTTATTTTGCCGAACGCCTAGTGATCTGCTGCGGGGCCGCAGCCCTACCGTAGCCACGGGGCGCCGACGGTCATGGCGTAATCACCACCTTGCCGATCACCCGGCGCTCGGCCATGTCGCGCAGCGCGCGCCCTGTTTCTTCGAGCGGGTAGCGCGCCGACACGTAAGGTTTGAGCTTGCCTTCGCCTATCCAGCCGACCATCTGTTCGAACGCGGCATGATTGCGCTCGGGCTCGCGCTTCGCGAAATCTCCCCAGAACACGCCGACCACGCTTGCGCCTTTGAGCAACGTCAGATTGAGCGGCAGCTTCGGGATCTCGCCGTTCGCAAAACCCACCACCAGATAGCGCCCGCGCCAACCGATGCTGCGAAACGCCGGCTCCGTATACACGCCGCCGACCGGGTCGTAGATCACGTCTGGACCGCGGCCGTCGGTGAGTGCCTTGATGCGCTCGCGCAAGTCTTCGGTGCTGTAGTTGATCGTCGCGTCCGCCCCATGCTTTTTGCATATGCTCAGCTTTTCGTCGCTTGAAGCGGCCGCGATCACGCGAGCGCCGAGCGCCTTGCCGATTTCGACAGCCGCGAGGCCGACACCGCCTGCCGCGCCTAGCACGAGCATCGTCTCGCCAGCTTGCAACGCGGCGCGATCCACGACCGCATGGTGCGAGGTGCCATACGCCAGCGTGAAGGCCGCAGCGAGTTCCAAGTCGACGCCGTCCGCGAGCGGAACGCATGCAGACGCGCTCGCGACGGCCTGCTCCGCGAAGCCGCCCGAACCGGTGAACGCGACCACGCGCGAGCCCGGCGTGAACTGCGTGACGCCCGCGCCGACCGCGCGCACGATTCCCGCGACCTCTGAGCCGGGTGTGAAGGGCAACGGCGGTTTGAACTGATACTTGTTCTCGATGATCAGCACATCGGGAAAGTTGACGGAGGCGGCCTTCACGTCGATCACGACCTGCCCGGCCTCGGGCAAAAGCTCCGGCAGGTTCTCTACGGTGAGGCTTTCGGGCGGCCCATATTGATTGCAGCGAATCGCGCGCATCGTGTCTCCATTCGGTCAGGGTTCACAGTCGCTTCGAGTGTAAAGCATCCGTACGACCGTACGTTTATCTCCTTTGGGCGGGCGCGCAGGTCGCGTTGCTGCAAGCCTCGTGCGCCTTGCGGCGAGCCCGGCGCCTGCGCTTTGCGTGGTGCGCGCAACACCCCGGTCGTGTCGTTCGCGCGCCTTCTTTCCTCGGTTACAATCGCCGCATGCGAATTCTACTCAGCAACGACGACGGTTATCTGGCGCCCGGCCTTGCCGCGCTTTACGAAGCGCTCAAGCCGCTCGCGGATGTGACCGTGATGGCACCCGAACAGAACTGCAGCGGCGCGTCCAATTCTCTGACGTTGTCGCGGCCGCTTTCGGTGCTGCGCTCGGCCAATGGTTTCTACTACGTGAACGGCACGCCGACCGACTCGGTGCACATCGCGCTGACGGGCATGTTCGACCACACGCCCGATCTCGTCGTGTCGGGTATCAACAACGGTCAGAACATGGGCGAAGACACGCTCTATTCAGGCACCGTCGCGGCCGCTACGGAAGGCATCATGTTCGGTGTGCCGGCCATCGCCTTCTCGCTGGTCGACAAGGACTGGGTGCATCTCGAAGACGCGGTGCGCGTCGCCGCAGAGATCGTCGCGCACTATCTTGCACGTCCGCTGCCGGGGCATCCGCTTCTGAACGTCAATATTCCGAACCTGCCGTACGAGCAATTGCGCACCTGGCATATCACGCGTCTTGGCAAACGGCACCCGTCCCAGCCGGTGATCCGCCAGACTAATCCGCGCGGCGAACCGATCTACTGGATCGGACCGTCGGGCAGCGCCCGCGATGCTAGCGAAGGGACCGATTTCCACGCAGTCGCCAACGGCCATGTGTCGATCACGCCGCTGCAACTGGATCTGACCCACACGCAGATGTTGCCGGCGGCGCGCGACTGGGCGCGCGCGGGTAGCGGCGCTTCATGACGAGCGAGCGCGCGAAGCGCTTCCCGCTCGGTCTCGAAGATCTGGTGCGCGAGCCGCGCCGGCCGGAAGGCCGTCCGGGCGAGGTGCGCGCCGCAGCACTTGCCGCGAGCGCGGCGCTTAATGCGCGTCAGCAGCCCGCCAGGAATTTGCAGCCCGGTGTAGCGGGCAAACCGCAGTCGAAGCAAGGTCGAGCGCAGGCGCCGGTCCCGGCAAAGTCGCCGGCCGGTGCGCAGGCGAGGCCACAAGTCATGACGCCGCCGAAGCCGCTCGCCGCGCCCGCGCCAGCAGCGAAAACGCCGGCGAGGCCTGTCGTGCAAAGTGCGACCGCGCGGCCGTCGTCAGCGGGCAGAAGCGCTGCGCCGGCACCGGCGCCCACGCGAGCGCCAGCCAAACCGGCTGCGCAATTGGCGTCGTCGGCAAAACCCGCAAGCCGGCCGGCAGAGCGCAGCGCTGCGCCGAACGTCGCTTTGAACGGGGCCATGGCGTTGACCTCGGAACGGGTTCGCGAACGCATGGTCGAACGCCTGCGTGCAAACGGCGTTACCGATCAGCGCGTGTTGAATGCGATGTCGGTCGTGCCGCGCCACATGTTCGTCGACCCGGGTCTCGCGGTTCAGGCCTACGAAGATGCGGCGCTGCCGATCGGGCATCACCAGACTATCTCGAAGCCGTCGGTGGTCGCGCGAATGATCGAACTCGCGGCGGCGGGCCGCACGCTGACCAACGTGCTCGAAATCGGCACGGGTTGCGGTTATCAGGCGGCGGTGCTGAGCCAGGTCGCGCGCGAGGTGTATTCGATCGAACGGATCAAGCCGTTGTCCGAGCGTGCGAAGACAAACTTGCGTCCGCTGCGAATTCCGAACATCCGGCTGCACTATGGCGACGGGCGTCTGGGTCTGCCGTCGGCGGCGCCGTTCGACGCCATTCTGATCGCCGCCGCGGGCCTCGACGTACCGCAAGCATTACTTGAACAACTCGCGATCGGCGGCCGTCTGATCGCGCCGGTCGGCTCGCAGGAAGGTCAGAGCCAGGTACTGACGCTCGTCGAGCGTCTCGGACCGGCGCAGTGGCGCGAGTCGCGGCTTGATCGCGTTTTCTTTGTACCCTTAAAATCCGGAGTGATTTGACACCGATGAGTATGTTGCGCGCGATGCAAAGAACCAGTCTGAATATCCCTATGTCCGTAACCCAGCGCAGCGTGTGCGTGCTCGCCTTGTCCCTGTTGATGACAGCCTGTGCATCCCGGCTCGATCAGGCGCCGGTCGTCGACCGCTCCGGCGGCAATGTGCTCAGCACGCAAGCTGCGCAGCAGCCGCCGGTGCCGCTCGGGCCGCCGCCGCCGGGCTACTACCGCGTGAAGCCCGGTGACACGCTGTATCGGATCGCACTCGAGAACGGCCAGAACTACCGTGACATTTCCGCGTGGAACAATCTCACGAACCCGAATCAGATCGAGGTGGATCAACTGCTGCGCGTCGTGCCGCCGGGCGCGAATACCGCCGCGTTGACGCCGGGCGTGACGACCGCGCCCATCGGCAGCACCGGCGCAGTGCAGGGCGCGCCGCTGAACGGCACGTCGCCGTCCGCAGGTGGTGCGGCCGGCGTCGCCGCGCCGCCGATCTACGGTACGACTGCGAACAACGCTGCGCTCACGCCGCCGTCCAGTACAGGTGCGACAGGTGCGGCGAGCGATTCGAGCGCCGGCACATCCGGCAACGTGAACTTCGCGTGGCCGGTGCGTGGTCCGTTGCTCGGTACATTTAACGATTCGACAAACAAAGGTGTCAACATTGGCGGCGCGGCGGGCGATGCAGTAAAGGCCTCCGCCGACGGCCGCGTGGTTTATGCCGGAAATGGGCTGCGTGGTTACGGCAATCTCATTATCATCAAGCATGATGCAACTTATCTCACCGCATATGCACACAACCGCTCTTTGATGGTAAAAGAGGGGGACGCGGTAACGAAAGGGCAGAAAATCGCCGAGATGGGTAACAGCGATTCAGACCGCGTCATGTTGCATTTCGAAGTTCGCCGACAGGGTAAACCTGTCGACCCACTGAAGTATTTGCCGCCGCAATAAGCGATACGACCATGCCGAAATCGAAGCGCCGCCTGCCGCAAGCCGAATCTGAAACGATCAGCGATGCCACGTCCGCTTCGGTGGACGAAAGCGGCGCTTCCGAAGCGGAAGAAGAGACTGTTGAAGAACGCGAACTCGACGAGCGTCAAAGCGCGGAAGAAGGCGGCGACGCGCGCGAAGGCGCGGCCGAAGTCGTGCCCGACGCCGACGACTTCCGCGCGCTGCTGCAGGCCGAGCTCACGGCCGACACGATCCAGCATTATCTGAACCGCATCAGCGTTAAGCCGCTCCTCACCGTCGAAGAGGAGCAGAAGTACTCCCGTCTTGCGAAGGCGGGCGAGTTCGAAGCACGGCAGGTAATGATCGAGCGCAATCTGCGGCTTGTCGTCAGCATCGCTAAGGGTTATCTGAACCGCGGCGTGCCGCTGCTCGATCTGATCGAAGAGGGCAACCTCGGCCTGATGCATGCGATCGAAAAATTCGATCCCACGCGCGGCTTCCGGTTTTCTACTTACGCGACGTGGTGGATACGACAGAGCATCGAGCGCGCGATCATGAACCAGGCGCGCACCGTGCGCTTGCCGGTGCACGTGATTCGCGAGCTCAATCAGGTGCTGCGTGCAAAGCGCCATCTGGAAAAAAATTCGATGAATTCGGGCGAAGCAGCCGAGCGCCGCGACGCCAGCATCGACGACATTGCGTATCTGACTGGTAAGACCACTGACGAAGTCACTGACATTCTCGCGCTGAACGAGCACACGGCGTCGCTCGACGCACCGCTCGATCTCGATCCCGCCAGCAGCCTGCTCGATCTGTTGTCCGATGACCAGAGCCAGTCGCCGGACGCGGAAGTCCAGCATCGCGAACTGGAAACGCTCACGCGCGCGTGGCTTGCACGCTTGTCGGACAAGCACCGTCATGTGATCGAACGCCGGTTCGGCCTGAACCACATCGAGCCCGCCACGCTCGAAGAACTCGCCGATGAAATGGGCCTCACGCGCGAGCGTGTGCGCCAGATCCAGCAAGAAGCGCTCGTGCGCTTGAAGCGCTTTTTCGCCTCCAACGGCGTTCGGAAAGACGCCGTTCTCTAACCAGATGACACCGATTCTTGTTTTCGACATCGAGACGATTCCCGATGTCGCCGGCATCCGCCGCCTCGAAGATTTGCCCGCCACAATGAGCGACGCCGAAGTCGCCGAGCATGCGTTCGCCGCCCGCCGCGACAAGACGGGCAGCGATTTTCTGCCGCATCATCTGCAACGGATCGCCGCAATTTCCTGTGTGTTCCGCGACAACAACGGTTTTCGCGTGCGCTCGCTCGGCACGCTGGAAGACGGCGAAGCGGCGCTCGTGCAGTCGTTTTATCGCGTGATCGAGAAGTACACGCCGCAGCTCGTGTCGTGGAACGGCGGGGGCTTCGACTTGCCGGTGTTGAACTATCGCGCGCTCGTCAACGGGATACCCGCCTACCGGTTCTGGGATCTCGGCGAGGACGACCGCGAGTTCAAGTGGAACAACTACATCAGCCGTTATCATGCGCGCCACACCGATCTGATGGACGTGCTCGCGATGTACCAGGCGCGCGCCAACGCGCCGCTCGATGCGCTGGCGAAGATGTGCGGCTTTCCCGGCAAGATGGGCATGGACGGCAGCCAGGTGTGGCATGCGTATCAGGAAGGGCGGATTGAGGAAATCCGCAATTACTGCGAGACCGACGTCGTAAATACGTATCTGCTCTATTGCCGCTTTCAGCTCATTCGCGGCGCATTTTCCGCCGCGGAATACGCCGACGAGATCAATCTGGTCAAGAATGCATTGGCGCTCGAAACGGCGCCACAATGGGCGGAGTATCTTGCAGCGTTCGATCAGTAGCGCTGCAGGCCGTGCTGGCGATGCGCGTGGGGTGAGGGCGTCGCCCGGCGCTTCGTCTACAATCTCGCCTTTCCCCACAGTTTGCCAGGAAGTAGCAGGTGTCCCGAACTGCCCCCCACCGTCGCTCGCCGAAGCGCCCGTCGAAATATCATAAGACGCCCGCTCCGGCGCCAGCGCTCGTCATTACCGGCAATGAACCGGTCATTGAAATCGTTTCGCTCGATATGGAAGCCCGCGGCGTCGGCCGCATAGAGAGCGAGGACGGCACGCCCGGCAAGGTGGTCTTCGTCGAAGGCGCGCTGCCCGGTGAGCGCGTGAGCTACTCGACACATCGCAGCAAGCCGAAATTCGAGCAGGCCGAAGTCGTACAGGTGTTCCGCGAAAGCGTGATGCGCACCAAGCCGAAGTGTGTGTACTTCGACATTTGCGGCGGCTGCTCGATGCAGCATCTGGATATTCGCGCGCAAGTCGCGGTCAAGCAGCGCGTGCTCGAGGACAACCTTCAGCATCTGGCGAAGCTGCGTCCCGAAACGGTGTTCCGGCCGATTCACGGGCCGGCTTGGGGTTACCGCTACCGCGCGCGTCTCGCGGTGCGTTTCCTGCCGGAAAAAGGCGGCATGCGCATCGGCTTTCACGAGAAGAAAAGCAGCTACATCGCGGATATGAAAACCTGCGAAGTGCTGCCGCCGCATGTGTCAGCCATGCTGATGCCGCTGCGCTTCATGGTGCGCAAGCTGTCCATTTACGATCGCATGCCGCAACTGGAACTGGCGGTCGGCTCGTCGGTGACGGCGCTCGTCGTGCGCAACCTGGAGCCGTTAACTTCTGCTGACGAGCAGGTGCTGCGCGAATTCGCCGACGAGCACAAGGTCCAGTTCTGGATTCAGCCGGGCGGCCCCGACACCGTCACGCCTCTCTATCCGCTCGATGTGCAGCTCGACTACACGCTGCCGGAATACGACATCCGGATGCCGTTCAAGCCGACTGACTTCACGCAGGTCAATCACGCGATCAACCGCGTGCTCGTGAGCCGCGCGCTACGCCTGCTGGCGCCGGCGCGCAGCGACCGCGTGCTCGACCTGTTCTGCGGCATCGGCAACTTCACGCTGCCGCTCGCGCGTGTCGCGAAGGAAGTAGTGGGTATCGAAGGCAGCGAAGTGCTGACCTCGCGCGCGCTCGCCAACGCCGAGCTGAACGGCGTGGCGGCGCATACGTCGTTCGCGTGCCGCAATCTTTTCGAAGTTACCGCCGACGACATTCGTGCGCTCGGCCACTTCGACAAGTTCCTGATCGACCCGCCGCGCGAAGGTGCGCTCGCGGTCGCGAAAGCTTTGGTAGAGATTGCTCAGAGCGGCGAAGGGCCGCTGCCGCAGCGTATTGTCTACGTGTCCTGCAATCCGTCGACGCTGGCGCGCGACTCCGGTCTGCTCGTGCATGAGGCGGGCTACCGGCTGGTGGGCGCCGGCGTCGTCAACATGTTCCCGCACACGTCGCATGTGGAGTCGATTGCGTTGTTCGAGCGCGAGTGACGAAGCGCGAACGCATGAACGCATCGGCGAACGCATAGACCGACGCTTGGATCCACCGCACAAAGCAAAACGCCACGACCTGGGTCGTGGCGTTTTTTTTCACCTGCAGCCGATGTTTCAGCGTGCCGCGCGGCTTAGAACTGCCACCACGACTTTTCCTTACCCGGCCTTGCATGGCCCGTGATGTACGGGCTGTCGGGGAAGGTGCCGGCCAGGACGCGCTTCGTGTCGTCGGCCAGTTGCGGCTGGTTCAGCTTCTCGTACGACAGCATCATGATGTGCAGTGCGTCTTCGATAGCCGGTGCGTTCTTGTATTCCTTCAACGCGAGTTGCGCGCGGTTGATAGCAGCCACATAGGCGCCGCGGCGGTAGTAGTAGTCTGCCGCGTGGACTTCGTGAGACGCGAGCGCGTTCACGATGTAGCGCATGCGCTGTGCGGCGTCGGGCGCGTATTTGCTGTTCGGATAACGGTCGACGACGACCTTGAACGCGTCGTACGACTCACGCAGCGATTTCGGATCGCGCTCGCTCATGTCCTGACCGGAGAAACGGCCGAAGAGACCGAGGTCGTCGTTGAAGTGGATCATGCCCTTCAGGTAGTACGCATACGCGATGTCCGGGTGATCCGGGTGCAGCTGGATGAAGCGGTCGATAGCCTGGTCGGCGGCCGCGGCTTCATTGTCTTTCCAGTTGCAATACGCGACGTTGATCTGCGCCTGCTGTGCGAAGTGGCCGAACGGGTCGCGGCCTTCGAGCATTTCGAAGTATTTCGCGCACTTGCCGAAATCGCCGCCGCTCAAGGCGTCGTTCGCCTCCGTATATAATTTGTTGTTGTTCCACGTTGCCGTTTCGTCGGTCTTCTCCGGCAGGCCGTGGCAAGCCGCAACAACCGCGACGGCTGCGGCACACGCAATGTATCCGGCCACTTTCCGGGCCGCGTTCTTCATGGCCTTCAAATTGATCGCCGCTTTAGTGATGGTGTTCAAGGCTCGCATTTTCCAGTCTAGCTTTACGTCCAGGTGACCCAGACTCAATGACCCGCTCAAATACTCCAGGCGCTGCAACCGGTGCCGGGAATAGCAACGAAGATTATAACGTAAGCGCCGACCCCTCCGACGCGTTGGGCGCCGATTCGCTCGACGACGATCTCGGCGTCGACGCGCTCGGCGAGGCCCGTGCGGCGAGCACGATACCCACCGTGGCGAACCGTGTCACCGACGAAACCCCGCGCCATGTCGTGGTGCCGGACGAACTGGCGGGCGAGCGCCTCGACAAGGTGCTCGCGCGCGTGTTCCCCGAGTTTTCGCGCAACCGCCTTCAAAGCTGGATCGAGGCGGAGCGCGTGCGCATCGACGGCAAGCCCGCGAAAATCCGCCAGCCGGTTCCGCTCGGCGCGACGATCGAACTCGTGCCAGATCTGCTGCCCGAACAGCTCGCGTTCACGCCCGAACCGGTGCCGCTGGAAATCGTCTACGAAGACGACACGCTCGTGGTCATCAACAAGCCGGCCGGCATGGTCGTGCATCCCGCGGCCGGCAACTGGAGCCGCACGGTGCTGAACGGTCTGCTGTACCGTTACGGAGACGCGGCGGCGGGCTTGCCGCGCGCGGGCATCGTGCATCGGCTGGACAAGGAAACGTCAGGGCTGATGGTGGTTGCGCGCACGCTCGAAGCGCAGACCGACCTCGTGCGCCAGTTGCAGGCGCGCACGGTGAAGCGCCGCTATCTCGCGCTCGTGTGGGGCAACATGCCCGAAGAAGGCACGATCGACGCGCCGATCGGCCGCGATCCGCGTGAGCGTACCCGCATGGCAGTGGTTACGGGCGCATCGGGCAAACCGGCGCGCACGCATTTCCGGCGCGTCGATACGGCGATCTGGCAGCGTCAGCCGGTCACCGCGATCCATTGCGATCTGGAAACAGGACGCACGCATCAGATCCGCGTGCACTGCGCGCACATCGGCCACCCGCTGCTCGGCGATCCTGTCTATGGCCGCGCCCGCGGCAAGCGTTCGGTGACGCCGCTGCCGGGCGAGTTCGCGCGTCAGGCGCTGCATGCATGGCGCCTCGGTCTGATTCACCCGAAAACCGGCCGCACGATGCAATGGCGCGCCGACGTGCCCGAGGACATCGCGGCGCTGTCGGCGGCGCTCGGTCTCGGACGCGACGATGCGGGCGAGTTCGACGAGACGTACTATGAGGAAGACGGCTACGAAGCGTCGCTTGGCGAGGAGATGGACGACCTCGATGAGCACGATGAAAACGACGCAGCCGCGGACCATTCAGAGCAAGACGAGGACGATCGCGCATGACGAGCCTGCCGCAACTGAGCTTTGCCGATGTCGTGCAACCCGCCTGGAACGTGGCGCCGCGCGTGCGTGCGCTCGTCACCACGCGCGACGGCGGCGTGAGCGAGCCGCCGTTCGGACGTTGGCGCGACGGCGCGGACCAGCCCGGCGGCCTGAATCTCGGGATGAAATCCGGTGACGATCCGGCGGCCGTCGCCGCCAATCGCGCGCGGCTCCTGGAACTAGCTGGCTTGACTGAGGCAGCGTGGCTCGATCAGGTTCACGGAGCACGCATCGTGCGTGCAGAAGACGCGCTTAGCGAAGCGCTCGCGAGCGGTGCGCCGGCGCAGGCTGACGCGAGCGTCACCGATCGCGCGGGCATCGCGTGCGTCGTGATGATCGCCGACTGCATGCCGGTGCTGTTGTGCGACGAAGCGGGGCGCGCAGTCGGCGCAGCGCATGCGGGATGGCGCGGACTCGCGGCAGGCATCGTGGAGCAAACGGCGCAGCGCGTCGCGGAACTCGCCGGCGTGCAAGCGGGCGCGTTGCACGCGTACCTCGGACCGTGCATTGGACCGGAGTCGTTCGAAGTGGGTGCGGACGTGCGTGACGCCTTCATGAACGGCACGGACGAAAGCGGGCGCGAGGCCACGGCGAGTGCTTTCGTCGAACATCCGCGAAACGCCGGCAAATACCTTGCGGACCTTCCTGCGCTGGCGCGCTTGCGTTTGCAGCGGCTCGGCGTGACGCGCATTGCCGGTGGCGATCTGTGCACGGTCACGCAACGTGAGCGGTTCTACTCGTATCGTCGCGATCGGGAGACCGGCCGGATGGCCGCCTTGATCTGGCTCGACGATCAGGCACAAACACTCGGTGACTGACCTTCAGCGACTGACCCGCTGTGTGATCCCAAGCCTAACGATATGACGACTAACGTGCGGCCCCGGCACACGCGATCGTTCGCACGCGTCGCACGCCGCGCTATCCATGAGCATACGTCTGCCCGTTTCCCGTAGCGGGAACTACGCTTTTTGCTGCGCTGCCGGAACCTGATCGAGTAGATAAACCAGCTGCGATTCAACGCTGTGCTGCGCTTAATAAATGTGATTAAAGCGCCGTAGCACGCGAGCTTTTTTGCAGATCAGCCATGCGTTTGACATATGGCCGAAAATCACGTCAGGCGATACAGGGAAAACGATAATTAAAAAACTATCGCACTGCGGCAAAATCGGGAACAAGCATTGACATGCCTTGCGATGGGGAGCAAGAATGTTTCTCACAGCTCCTCGTACATGGGACAGGGCGTGACGAGGGCGCGAGCGATCGCCCACGTGCGCATGAACCTGCCTCTCAACCGTCCGCAAGGACTTACCGGTCAAAAGCAGGTATGGCAGCTTCTCATTCCTCAGCTTCCCACAGCACCGACTCCTCGAAGGAGCAAACGCAGCAGGCCGACACGAGCGGAGCTACACCGGCCGCGGGCATGCAGCAATTTTTCGACGCCTGGTTAAATGCGTGGCGCGCGCTCGGCGCGGCGCCCGGTGGCAACGGCACGCCGTTCGCCATGCCGCAGGTTCCTCCCGCGCAAGGCGCGGCACCCTGGAGCTTGCCGCAAATGCCGTCGTTTTCAGGAGCATTTCCTGGAACATTCCCAGCGTCGTTTCCTGGACTCGGGTCTTTCCCCGGCTTCCCAGGCATGCCTGACTTCAGCAAGCTGGCAGCGGGTGCGATGCCAGCCATGCCGTCGCTGGCAGGCTTAAATATGCCAGCCGCGGCGATTCCGCCCGAGCGTCTGCAGAAGCTGCAAGCCGACTACACGCGCGAAGCAATGGTCCTGCTCCAGCAGGCGAGCGGCAACGGCGCGGCACCGAAGGCGCCCGAACTCAAGGACCGCCGCTTCAGTTCGGACGCATGGAGTTCCACGCCGGCCTTCGCATTCACCGCTGCCTGGTATCTGCTGAACGCGCGCTATCTGCAGGAAATGGTCGACGCGCTGGAAGCCGAACCGAAAGTGCGCGAGCGCATCCGTTTCGCAGTTCAGCAATGGACGGCCGCCGCATCGCCGAGCAACTTCCTCGCGTTGAATCCCGAGGCGCAAAAAACCTTGCTCGAAAGCCATGGCGAGAGCTTGCGTCAAGGCGTGATGAATCTGCTTACGGACATGCAGCGCGGCAAGATTTCGCAAACAGACGAATCGCGCTTCGTGGTCGGCGAAAATCTCGCGACCACCGAAGGCTCGGTCGTTTTCGAAAACGAGCTGATGCAGCTGATCCAGTACAAGCCGCGCACGGCGACCGTACGCGAGCGTCCGTTGCTGATCGTGCCGCCTTGCATCAACAAGTACTACATTCTCGATCTTCAGCCGGAGAACTCGCTGGTCGCGCATGTGCTCGATTCGGGACATCAGGTGTTTCTGATTTCCTGGCGTAATGCGGATGCGTCGATCGCCCATAAAACGTGGGACGACTACGTCGGTGAAGGCGTTCTCACGGCATTGGAAACGGTGAGCCGGATCAGCGGGCGCGAGCAGATCAACACGCTCGGCTTCTGCGTAGGCGGCACGCTGCTCGCCACGGCGCTCGCGGTGGCCGCGGCGCGCGGCGAACATCCGGCTGCGTCGATGACGCTGCTCACCGCGATGCTCGACTTCTCCGATACGGGCGTACTCGATATCTTCGTCGACGAAGCGCATGTGCAGATGCGCGAGCAGACCATCGGCGGCAAGAACGGTACGCCGCCGGGACTGATGCGCGGGGTCGAATTCGCCAACGCGTTTTCGTTCCTGCGGCCGAACGACCTCGTGTGGAACTACGTGGTCGACAATTATCTGAAGGGACGCACGCCGGTGCCGTTCGACCTGCTGTACTGGAACAGCGACTCGACAAGCCTGCCGGGCCCCATGTATGTCTGGTATCTGCGCAATACGTACCTCGAAAACCGTCTGCGGGAGCCAGGCGCGCTGACTACTTGCGGCGAGCCGGTGGACCTGTCGAAGGTCGACGTGCCCACCTTCATCTACGGTTCGCGCGAAGACCATATCGTGCCGTGGCAAACGGCTTATGCGTCGGTGCCGCTCCTCACCGGACCGTTGAAGTTCGTACTCGGCGCGTCGGGTCATATCGCCGGCGTGATCAATCCGCCCGCGAAAAAGAAACGCAGTTACTGGACGCTCGAGGGTGAAACCGCGGAATTGCCGGAAACGCCCGACGAATGGCTCGGCGCGGCGAAAGAAGTGCCCGGCAGCTGGTGGCCCGAGTGGACCACATGGCTCGATCAGTACGGCGGCAAGAAGGTGAAGCCGCGTGCGGCGGCGGGCTCCCAGGAGTTCCCGGTAATCGAGCCGGCACCGGGGCGGTACGTGCGGCAGCGCGAGTAAGGCGCTACGGCGTGCGGTTCGACCGGACGCAGGCAACGGGACGAGTGAGCGTTTTTGACGAGCAACAAGATTTTTAACGTGACGGGCTGCGGCGTAATCAGCCGATGTGCCCGGAGGATATCGAAATGACTGATGTTGTGATCGTATCGGCCGCCCGTACGGCAGTAGGCAAATTCGGTGGGTCGCTGGCGAAGATCGCGGCGCCCGAACTCGGCGCGACGGTGATCCGCGCGGTGCTGGAACGCGCGGGCATGAAGCCCGAGCAGGTGAGTGAAGTGATCCTGGGTCAGGTGCTGACGGCGGGCTCGGGGCAGAATCCGGCGCGCCAGTCGCTGATCAAGGCCGGTCTGCCTGCGGCAGTGCCGGGCATGACGATCAACAAGGTCTGCGGTTCGGGCCTGAAAGCGGTCATGCTGGCCGCCAACGCGATCATTGCGGGCGACGCGGACATCGTGATCGCCGGCGGTCAGGAAAACATGAGCGCCGCACCGCACGTGCTGCCTGGCTCGCGCGACGGTTTCCGTATGGGCGACGCAAAGCTGATCGACTCGATGATCGTCGACGGCCTGTGGGACGTGTACAACCAGTACCACATGGGCGTGACGGCTGAAAACGTCGCGAAGGAATTCGACATCACGCGCGAACAGCAGGACGCGTTTGCGGCGTTGTCGCAGAACAAGGCCGAAGCCGCGCAGAAGTCGGGCCGTTTCGACGACGAAATCGTGCCGGTCGAAATCCCGCAGCGCAAGGGCGACCCGGTGCGTTTCGCCACCGACGAGTTCGTGCGCCACGGTGTGACGGCTGAATCGCTTGCAGGGCTCAAGCCGGCTTTCTCGAAAGAAGGCACGGTCACGGCGGCCAACGCGTCAGGTCTGAACGACGGCGCGGCGGCGGTGCTCGTGATGTCCGCGAAGAAAGCGGAAGCGCTCGGCCTCACGCCGCTTGCGCGCATCAAGGCGTACGCGAACGCGGGTGTCGATCCGAAGGTGATGGGCATGGGCCCGGTACCGGCTTCGCGCCGCTGTCTCGAGCGGGCAGGCTGGAGCGTGAACGATCTCGACCTGATGGAAATCAACGAAGCGTTCGCCGCTCAGGCGCTCGCGGTACATAAACAGATGGGCTGGGACACGTCGAAGATCAACGTGAACGGCGGGGCGATTGCGATCGGCCACCCGATCGGTGCGTCCGGCTGCCGGATTCTCGTCACGCTGTTGTATGAAATGCAGAAGCGCGATGCGAAGAAGGGTCTCGCTTCGCTGTGTATCGGCGGCGGCATGGGCGTCGCACTGGCGCTCGAGCGGGTTTGAACGAGCGCGCGCCCCGCCTGCGCGCGAGGCGCCAGGAGGTGCCGGACCAGGTGTTCAGGCGCGCCGCACGCGGCGCGCGAGCGCAGTAGCGGCCTCACAGCCGTTCGCGAGAGGGCGGCGCGATCAAGCATCAGGCGAGGGCAGAGGTAGCCGGTCGGAACAGCCGGTCGGCGCCTCGAAAACGATAATGGAGTCAAGGTCATGACACAGCGAATTGCGTATGTAACGGGCGGCATGGGCGGCATCGGCACGAGCATCTGCCAGCGGCTGCACAAGGAAGGCTACAAGGTCATCGCGGGCTGCGGTCCGAATTCGCCGCGCCGCGTGAAGTGGCTCGAAGAGCAGAAGGCGCTGGGCTTCGATTTCGTCGCGTCCGAAGGGAATGTTGGCGATTGGGAGTCGACCAAAGCCGCGTTCGACAAGGTCAAGGCCGAAGTCGGCGAGATCGACGTGCTGGTGAACAATGCGGGCATCACCCGCGACGTGGTGTTCCGCAAGATGACCCACGAAGACTGGACCGCGGTGATCGATACCAACCTGACCAGTCTCTTCAATGTCACCAAGCAGGTAATCGACGGTATGGTGGAGCGCGGCTGGGGCCGCATCATCAACATTTCGTCGGTGAATGGGCAGAAGGGGCAGTTCGGCCAGACCAACTACTCGACCGCGAAGGCCGGCATTCACGGCTTCACGATGTCGCTCGCGCAGGAAGTGGCCACCAAGGGCGTGACGGTCAACACCGTGTCGCCGGGCTACATCGGCACGGACATGGTCAAGTCGATCCGCCCGGACGTGCTGGAAAAGATCGTTGCGACGATTCCGGTGCGCCGCCTCGGACAGCCGGACGAAATCGGCTCGATCGTGGCGTGGCTCGCGTCGGAAGAGTCGGGTTTTTCGACGGGCGCGGATTTTTCGCTGAACGGCGGTTTGCATATGGGCTGAGTTACAGGCGCGCCGCTCACAAGGCAGCGCGCTCTGGCTCGGATGGTTCCGGCGGCGTCCCGGTTGCGCAAATGCCCGATTGCGCAGCCGGCACGCCGTCCGCGCTCTACTTGCGCTCAAAGGCGTTACATGACTACTACTACAAAGAAAGCAGCCGAACGACTGATCAAGAAATATCCGAATCGTCGGCTGTACGATACCGAGACAAGCACGTACATCACGCTGACGGACGTCAAGCAACTCGTGCTGGACCAGGAGGATTTCAAGGTCATCGATGCCAAGAGCAACGAAGACCTGACGCGTGCGATCCTGCTGCAGATCATCCTCGAGGAGGAGAGCGGCGGCTTGCCGATGTTCTCGTCGTCGATGCTGTCGCAGATCATCCGTTTCTACGGCCACGCGATGCAGGGCATGATGGGCACTTATCTGGAAAAGAACATCCAGGCTTTCATCGACATTCAGGCAAAGCTCGCCGATCAGTCGAAGAATCTGTATGAAGGCAAGGCGATGAACCCCGAGGTGTGGTCGCAGTTCATGAACATGCAGGCGCCGATGATGCAGGGCATGATGACGAGCTACATCGAGCAGTCGAAGAACATGTTCGTGCAGATGCAGGAGCAGATGCAGAACCAGGCGAAGTCCATGTTCGCCACATTCCCGTTCACGCCGGGCGGCGCGGTCAACGTGCCGGGCGGCGCCAATACCGCGGCGCCCGCTAGCCCGCAGGCCAATCCAGAACCGGAAAAGAAGTAGCCGTCCGAGCCCGCCAGGCGCGGCGTCTCGCCGTGCAGCGCATAGCGGCGCGGACTTGCGGCATGGCTGGTGCGGCGCGCGGGAGGCTGAGCGGCGCGAGCGCGGTACAATAGCGGGTTGCGTGCGCGGGACGCTCGTTCTCAGGATCTGGGCGTTGTGAACGACCCGTTCTCCCGTCCTTGCCGCGCTGTCCCGATCGTCCCCATTGTCGCCACGTCACCGCTATACGCCGGATTCACCTATGCCGCAGACTATTTCCTCCACCTCGCCGACGCCTTCCAGTCCGAAGGTCGGCTTCGTCAGCCTCGGCTGCCCGAAAGCTCTCGTCGACTCCGAGCAGATCATCACGCAGCTGCGCGCCGAAGGCTATGAGATTTCCGGCACGTATGACGGTGCGGACCTCGTGGTCGTCAATACCTGCGGCTTCATCGACGAAGCGGTGCAGGAAAGCCTCGACGCGATCGGCGAAGCACTCAATGAAAACGGCAAGGTGATCGTTACCGGCTGCCTTGGCGCGAAGAAAAGCGCGAGCGGCTCGGGGCTCATCGAAGAAGTGCATCCAAAGGTGCTGGCCGTCACCGGTCCGCACGCGTTGGGCGAAGTGATGCAGCATGTGCACACGCATCTGCCGAAGCCGCACGATCCGTTCGTCGATCTCGTGCCGGCCGCTGGCGTGAAGCTCACGCCGCGTCACTACGCGTATCTGAAAATTTCCGAAGGCTGCAATCACCGCTGCACGTTCTGCATCATCCCTTCCATGCGCGGCGATCTCGTATCGCGCCCGGTCGCGGACGTGATGCTCGAAGCGGAAAATCTGTTCAAGTCCGGCGTGAAGGAACTGCTCGTTATTTCGCAGGACACGAGCGCTTACGGCGTCGACGTCAAATATCGTACGGGCTTCTGGAACGGCAAGCCGATCAAGACGCGCATGACCGATCTGGTCGGCGCGCTAGGCGAACTGGCCGCGCAATACGGTGCGTGGGTGCGCCTGCACTACGTGTATCCGTATCCGAGCGTGGACGAGGTCATCCCGATGATGGCGGGAGGTCCGTACAAGGGCCACGTGTTGCCGTATCTCGACGTGCCGTTCCAGCACGCGCATCCTGAAGTGTTGAAGCGCATGAAGCGCCCGGCCAACGCCGAGAAAGTAATGGAGCGCGTGAAGGCGTGGCGCGAAATGTGTCCGGATCTGACGATCCGCAGCACGTTTATCGCGGGCTTTCCGGGCGAGACCGAAGAACAGTTTCAGACGCTGCTCGACTTCATCCGCGAAGCCGAACTGGATCGTGTCGGCTGCTTCGCCTACTCGCCGGTTGAAGGCGCTACGGCGAACGAGCTCGACGGCGCGTTGCCCGATGAAGTGCGCGAGGAGCGCCGTGCGCGCTTCATGGAAGTGGCCGAAGAGGTGTCGGCGAAACGCATCGCCAGGAAGGTCGGCAAGACGCTGAAAGTGCTGGTCGACGAGATCAATGCCGACGGCGGTATCGGCCGCACTGCAGCAGATGCGCCGGAGATCGACGGCGTCGTGTATATCGCGCCCGCCGTGAAGGCGTCGAAGCGTTACAAGGTCGGCGATTTCGTGTCGGTGAAAATCACTGGCGCGGACGGCCACGACCTGTGGGGCGAGGTCTGAACGATGTCGGTGAACACGTCGGCTAAACCGGAAATCCTCGCGCTCGGCGAGGCGATGATCGAATTCAACCAGTCGGCGAAAGACGAGCCGAACTATCTGCAGGGCTTCGGCGGCGACACGTCGAACTTCTGCATCGCGGCAGCGCGTCAAGGTGCGCGTACCGGCTTCGTGTCCGCGGTCGGCGCCGATCATTTCGGACGCCTGCTGATCGATCTGTGGGAGCGCGAGCAAGTGGATACCGCGCTCGTACGCGTCGACCCGCATGCGTCCACTGGCGTTTATTTCGTCTCGCATGGCCCGGACGGCCACGCGTTCGACTATCTGCGCGCAGGTTCCGCGGCAAGCCGTTATGCGCCGCGCGACCTGCCGCTCGACGCAATCGCCGCTGCCAAAGTCATTCACCTGTCGGGTATCAGTCTTGCGATCAGCCTGAGCGCGTGCGACGCGGCGCTCGAAGCCATTACGCATGCGCGCGCCAATGGCGTGCAGGTAAGTTTCGACACGAATTTGCGCCTGAAGCTGTGGCCGTTGAACCGGGCCCGCGCGGTGATGCTCGAAGCCATCCGCCAGACCGACATCTGCCTGCCAAGCTGGGACGATGTCACCGAACTCACCGGTTTGACCGGTCGCGACGAGATCGTCGATTTCCTTCTGTCGCACGGCCCGCGCGTGGTTGCGCTGAAGCTGGGCAAGGAAGGTTCATACATCGCGACGCCCGACGAGCGACGCGTCGTGCCTGGTCACGTTGTCAATGCGGTCGATGCAACCGGCGCGGGCGACTGCTTCGGCGGCGCGTTCATCGCACGGCTAGTAGAAGGCGACGATCCCTTCGAAGCGGCGCGTTATGCGAACGTCGCCGCGGCGTTATCCACGCAGGGCTACGGCGCGGTCGCGCCGATTCCTTCGCGGGCGGCGGTCGAACGGATTCTCGCGGGCTGAGCGTCGCGCGTTACGTGTCACATTACGCGCCAAACTACGCGTCACATTACGAGCCGCATCAAGCGTCGCAATATGCGCCGCAATACGGGTCGAGCCAGAGCGAACCATCTTGAGAGACTAAACGAGGAGCGAGCAATGCAACGGGACGTGGTGGTGGTGAGCGGTGTGCGTACGGCAATCGGCGGTTTCGGCGGCAGTCTGAAGGACTTTCCGCCCACCGACCTCGGCGCGCGCGTCGTGCGCGAAGCCCTCGCGCGCGCAAACGTGTCCGGCGACGAAGTCGGCCACGTAGTGTTCGGCAACGTCGTGCATACCGAACCGAAAGACATGTATCTGGCCCGCGTGGCCGCCATCAACGGCGGCGTCGCGCAGCACACGCCCGCGCTGACCGTGAACCGTCTGTGCGGCTCGGGCTTGCAGGCGATCGTGTCGGCCGCGCAAAGCGTGCTGCTCGGCGACGCGGACATCGCGATCGGCGGCGGCGCGGAGAACATGAGCCGCGCACCTTACTCGATGCCCGCCGCGCGCTTCGGTCAGCGCATGGGTGACGCCCGCCTCGTCGACATGATGGTCGGCGCGCTGAACGATCCGTTCCAGTCCATTCACATGGGCGTGACCGCCGAGAACGTTGCTCGCAAATACGACATTTCGCGCGAAGCGCAGGACGCGCTCGCGCTCGAATCGCATCGCCGCGCAGCCAACGCGATCACGAGCGGTTACTTCAAGGAACAGATCCTGCCGATCACGATTCCGTCGAAGAAAGGCGACACCGTGTTCGATACCGACGAACACGCGCGCATGAACGCATCGGCGGAAGATTTTTCCAAGCTCAAGCCCGTGTTCGCGAAAGAAAACGGCACGGTCACGGCGGGCAACGCTTCGGGCATCAACGACGCGGCCGCTGCAGTCGTTCTGATGGAGCGCAGCGTTGCAGAACAGCGCGGCATCAAACCGTTGGCGCGGCTCGTTTCGTACGCGCATGCGGGCGTCGATCCCGCCTATATGGGCATCGGTCCCGTGCCCGCGAGCCGCAAGGCGCTCGAGCGTGCCGGGCTGACGGTTGCGGACCTCGACGTGATCGAGGCCAATGAAGCGTTCGCCGCGCAAGCCTGCGCGGTCAGCAAGGAACTGGGCTTCGATCCGGCCAAGGTCAACCCGAATGGCTCGGGCATTTCGCTCGGTCATCCGATTGGCGCCACCGGCGCGTTGATCACCGTGAAGGCGTTGTACGAACTGCAACGCATTGGCGGCCGCTACGCACTCGTCACGATGTGCATCGGCGGCGGGCAGGGCATCGCCGCGATCTTCGAACGGATCTGAGTCGACTGAAGCGCAGCAGGCAGTAGCCAAGGTAATTGAGGAAAGAACGGATGCAGGAATCGAAACCGGTTAAAGGCGCGATGCGTCGGCGCGGCTGGACCGCTATGAGCGTTGCCGCATTGCTGTCCGTGAGCGTGGTCGTGTTGGCGCCGGAAACGGCGCGAGCGCAAAGCGATGCGGTAAAGGAACTCGCCGCGCCCCCGCCGATCCAGTTGCCGCTCAAGCCGAGCCCCGAGTTCGCCAGATTTCCGCGCTATAGCGGCATGCTCGGCTCCCGCCAGATCGTGCTGCGCCTTGGCCCGAAGACGGACGATCCGTCAGGCGTTCATGGCGAGTATCAGTTCACGGACACCGGTGAAGTGATTCTGATCGCCGGCGACCGCGATGGCGACACGCTCGAAGTCGAGGAATCGAACGACGGCACGCACATTACCGGCAACTGGGTCGGCAAGTTCGCGGCGGACGGTTCCGTGGCGGGCGACCGGATGAACGTCGACGATTCGAACCCCCAGCCGTTCGATCTCAAGCCGCTGGCAGCCGGGCAAGCGGTGCCGGCAGCGGCCGCTGCTCCGAAAGACGGCAAGACCGCTGCGGGCGGCGCGGCTTCCGCGACTCGCTCCGATGCGGCGGCGCCCGCAGCCGCGGCTCCGCCGGCCGCGCCAACGGGTGCGGGCCGGCCGGTAGGCGGCGTCAGCAACCTGCAAACCGGCGAGTGATTCCGCGTCCGGCGCTCTTCGCGGGTTCGCGGCACCCACACCCGGCGCGGCGAAATTCCGCCGACTCGTCTACTCTTGCGTGAGCGGCGCGGCGTTCGCCGCTTTTCGCATCGTCTTTCTTCATTGAATTCACCATGACCCAATCCAAACTCAAACGGTCTTTGCAGACTCGCATCGTGCACGCAGAGGACAAGCTCACGCCGGGCTTCGAGTCTTTCTCCATGCCGGTCACGCGCGCGTCGACCGTCGTTTTCCCGGACCTCGCGACCATGCGCGCGCTCGACTGGAAAAACGACGCCCAATGGCGCTATGGCCTGCACGCAACGCCCACGTCGCTCGCTCTGGCGCAGCGCCTTGCCACGATCGAGGGCGGCAATCATGCGCTGTTGCAGCCTTCGGGACTATCGTCTATTTCGAACGTGTACTTCGGGCTCGTCAAAGCGGGCGACGACGTGCTGATTCCCGACAACGTGTACTCGCCGAACCGCGATCACGGCGACTGGCTCGCACGCGATTTCGGCGTGACTGTTCGTTATTACGATCCGATGATCGGTGCGGGCATTGCCGAGCTGATCCAGCCGAACACGCGCCTCATCTGGCTGGAAGCACCCGGGTCCGTGACGATGGAAGTGGCCGACGTGCCTGCTATCACCGCGGCCGCCCGTGCCCGCAACGTGGTGACGGCAATCGACAACACCTGGTCCGCCGGGCTCGGTTTCCGTCCGTTCGATCACGGCGTCGACATCTCGGTGCAGGCGCTCACGAAGTATCAGTCGGGTGGCGGCGACGTGCTGATGGGCGCCACCATTACCGTCGATCGCGAACTGCATCTGAAGCTCAAGGCGGCGCGCATGCGCATGGGCATCGGCGTGTCGTCGGATGACTGCTCGTTGATCCTGCGCAGCCTGCCAACGATGCAGGTGCGTTTCCAGCAGCACGACCGCTCGGCGCTCGCGCTCGCGCAGTGGCTGAAGACGCGGCCGGAGATCGCCGCGGTGTTGCATCCGGCGATTGAAGACTGTCCGGGGCACGAGTTCTTCAAGCGCGACTTCACGGGAGCGGGCGGATTATTTTCCGTCGTGTTCGACGGGCGGTATAGCGCCGCGCAGATCGACACTTTCTGCGAGTCGCTGGAGCTGTTTGCCATCGGCTGGAGTTGGGGCGGCGCGCATAGCCTCGTGATGCCGTACGACATTGCATCGATGCGCACCGAAGGCGAGTGGCCGCATCGCGGCACGCTGGTGCGGTTCTATATCGGCCTCGAGGAAGAAGCCGATTTGCGCGCGGATATCGAGCAGTGTCTCGCAGCACTCGCGTGAACTGACGCTGCGTCGGTGCAGTGAGATAAGCCCATCGCGACGCATTCGCGGTGGGCTTTTTTATTGTGCTGCGCTCAGCGAGTCGCAGCCATCAGGCACAACGAAGACGCAACGAAGGCGCAACGATGACGCAACCACGCCCGCGTCGCAGCAGACTTCAAAACAACCGCAACAACCCATCCAGCCCTACGTAGTTGAACGCCAAGCTGGCGGCTTCACGTACGACCGGCTTCGCGCGGAACGCAACAGAAAGTCCCGCTTCGGCCATCATCTTGAGATCGTTGGAGCCGTCGCCCATTGCAATTGCGCGCGACGGCTCGATGCCGAGCTGCGCGCACGTCTCGCGCAGCGTGCGCGCTTTCACATCGGCATTGACGATCTCGCCGATCACTGTGCCCGTCAGCTTGCCGTCCACGATGTCGAGCGTATTGGCGCGCGTGAAGTCGAGGCCGAGCCGTGCCTTCAGCTTCTCGGTGAAGAAATTGAATCCGCCGGAAACGAGTAGCGTTTTCAGTCCCGCTTCTTTCGCGCCTGCCAGCATCTGCTCGGCGCCGGGCGAAAGCTGCAGGCGTTCTTCATAAACGCGTTCGAGCGCGCTTGCGTCGAGTCCCTTGAGAAGCGCGACGCGGCGCGTCAGGCTTTCGTTGAAGTCCTTGATCTCGCCGCGCATCGAGGCCTCGGTGATCGCGGCGACTTCCGCTTTCAGACCGCAGAAGTCGGCGATTTCGTCGATACATTCGATCGTGATCAGCGTCGAATCCATGTCCATCGCGACGAGTCCGAAGTCGCGCAACTGACGGCCCGCTTCGACAAACGCGTAATCGAGCCGATGCGTGCCGCAATAAACGTCCAGGTCCGGACGCTGCTCAATATCGGCGTCGGAGATGCGGATAGCGTTTGCGTCGACGACGGTGGCGTGCGAGCCGCGCGAGAGCGCAACGAGCGTTTTGTGATGATCGGCGGAAATCGGCGCGGGGCTTTGAATGACGAGGTTCATGAACGACGCATTGACGAGAAAAAGGCGAGCGCAGGGCTCGCAGGAAATCCGCTTATTGTAACGGCTCGACGCAATGCGCCGTCGTGGATGCCAAAACGCGGGTTAGCGGCAATGCAATCCCCGCGCGCCTCGTTCATACTGACGGGTCAAACGATGCGCCACGCTCGCTGCATCCAGGCCTTCGAGTCGGCGCGAGAGCGTCGTCAACGAGAAAGGCTTGGACGACCGCTCGCTCGCAAGGCACCGCCAGAACACACTAAATGCGCGGAACACGGTCATTGCGATGCAGGAGCAACAACGCACACTATACGGAGACAACGCATGCCCACGGCGACCGCCGGCGACACAGCCATCCTCGCGCGCGACTTCGATCTGCGCCATCTGAGCCCCGAGTTCTACGCGAATCCATACCCGGTTTACAGCGCATTGCGCACGCATGAGCCAGTGAAGCGCATGCCTGATGGCTCGCTTTTCCTGACGCGCTTTCGCGACGTGCAGGCCGTATATCGCGACCCGAAGACCTTCAGTTCGGACAAGACCGTCGAATTCAAGCCCAAGTACGGCGACTCGCCGCTCTACACGCATCACACCACGAGCCTCGTGTTCAACGATCCGCCGCGCCATACGCGCGTGCGCAAGCTGATCGCCGGCGCGCTGACCGCGCGCGCGATAGCGGCGATGGAACCCGGTCTGGTGCGTCTCGTCGACGGGCTGCTCGATGCCGCGGCTGAACGCGGGCGCATCGATCTGATCGGCGAGTTCGCGTCGGCGATTCCGGTGGAGATCATCGGCAACCTGCTCGACGTGCCGCATGCGGAACGCGAGCCGTTGCGCGACTGGTCGCTCGCTATTCTCGGCGCGCTCGAACCTTCGCTCACCAGCGAGCAGTTCGAGCGGGGCAATCGCGCGGTGACCGAGTTCGTCGACTACCTGCGCGATCTGGTCGCGCGGCGCCGGCGCGAACCGGGCGATCCTCAACACGATGTCCTCACGCGCCTCATTCAAGGCGAGCGCGGCGAAAGCGGCGACGGCGAACAATTGTCGGAAGAAGAGTTGCTGCAGAACTGCATCTTCATTCTGAATGCCGGCCACGAAACGACCACGAACCTGATCGGCAACGGGCTTGTCACGCTGACCGAATGGCCCGATCAGCGCGCCGCGCTGCTGGAAGATCCGTCGTTGATCGAATCGGCCGTCGAAGAATGTTTGCGCTTCGAGAGCTCCAACCAGCTCGGCAACCGCATGACGACCAGCGACACGGAGATCGGCGGCCTGCCGGTAGCTCGCGGCACGCCGATCACGCTGTGCATCGGCGCCGCCAATCGCGATCCGGAGCAGTTTGCGGAGCCCGACCGCTTCGATATCCGCCGCGCGCCCAACCGCCACCTCGCATTCGGCTTCGGCATCCATCAGTGCGCGGGTCTGTCGCTCGCGCGGCTCGAGGCGCGCATTGCCATTGGTCGTTTCGTCCAGCGTTTTCCTGCTTATCGACTGGACGGCGAGCCGACGCGCGGCGGGCGCGTGCGGTTTCGCGGTTTCGCTTCGGTACCGCTGCTTTGCCGATAGAGGTCCGGGCGGCAATGCACGGGACTCCGTAGTTTTTGCCGCCAACATGCAAGACTTACAGCGCGGTGTGTGCGCAGGCCAACGGCCTTGCGCCGCGCGTCGTCAAAAAACCGTGGCACGCTTGGTGCTTCTCCATGGGTCTTAGGCCCAGGGGAGCGCACGATGGCACATATGATCTGGAAAGGCGCGATCAGCTTCGGCCTTGTCCACGTACCGGTGCAGTTGTATCCGGCTACGAAGTCGGAGAAGGTCGGCTTCAACCTGCTCGACAAGCGCACGATCGATCCGGTCGGCTATAAGCAGATCAACAAGCGCACCGGGAAGGACGTGACGCGCGATAACATCGTGCGCGGCTTCGAATACGAGAAGGACAAGTACGTGGTGCTGACGGATGACGAGATTCGCGCCGCGAATCCCGAATCCACGCAGACGGTGGATATTCTCGCTTTCGTCGACGCACCCGACATCTCGTTTCTCTACCTAGACACACCGTACTTTCTGACGCCCGACCGCAAAGGCGAAAAGGTCTATGCGCTGTTGCGCGAGGCGATGAAATCGTCGGGCAAGGTCGGCGTGGCGAGTGTCGTCTTGCATAACAAGCAGCATCTTGCCGCACTGATTCCGGTCGGCCCGGTGCTCGCCCTGAACACGCTGCGCTGGGCTGAGGAAGTCCGCGATTTCGACGAATTCAAGCTGCCGGCCGAAGGCACCAAGGCGGCAGGCGTCAGCGCGCGCGAGCTCGACATGGCGCAGAAGCTGATCGACGACATGAGCGATACCTGGGACCCGTCGAAGTATCACGACACGTTCCGCGACGACATCATGGCGCTCGTCGACCGGAAGGTCCGCGAGGGCAAGACCGAGGAAATCACCGATATCGAAGCGCCGCGCGAGTCGCGTCAATCGGCCGACATTCTCGACTTGTCCGACCTGCTCAAGCGCAGCCTCGGGCGCGGTAAGAGCAAGCCTGCTTCGGGCACGCGCAAGCGCGCTGCCGCCGACGAGACTGCCGACGAAGACAGCGATTCGCAAGAGGACAGCGGCTCGACGGCATCGCGCAAAAAGCCACGCACGACGCGCTCCACGCGCGCGCCTCGATCGAGTGGAAGCGGCACTAGCAGCGGCAGTGGAGGCGGGCGCGCCACGGCCAAGTCGACTACGGCCGCGCGCAAGCGCCGCGCGGCGGCATGATGGAGCGGCGGGCGCAACAGGGCAGAGATAGCGGTGCGAACCGCGGCATGAACCCGCTCGTGCGCCGGTCCGACGGCTCCGTTCGCTCGGTTGGCTGCGTTGACTCGGTTCAGGCGCCGCAAGCCATCGCCACCTCGACCCCGATGGAGTTCGCGCGATGAACGACCGACTCGACCTCTACAACCGCAAGCGCCGCTTCGACGAAACGCCCGAGCCCGCCGGCAACAAGGCGGCCAAAAAGCGCGTCGGGCGCAATGCGGCGCGGCCAGGACCGGACGAAGGCCTGTCGTATGTGATTCAGGAGCACCACGCGCGGCGCCTGCACTACGACTTCCGTCTCGAATTGAACGGCGCACTGCTTTCGTGGGCGGTGCCGAAAGGGCCGAGTCTCGATCCGTCGGTCAAGCGTCTCGCCGTTCACGTCGAAGATCATCCGGTCGAGTACGGTTCGTTCGAAGGCGAAATTCCGGCGGGCAATTACGGCGCGGGCACGGTGATCGTCTGGGATCGCGGCACGTGGGAGCCGGTCGGCGGCGCGGCAGAGGCGGCGCGTGCTTATCGGGCGGGCAAGCTCAAGTTCTATCTGCACGGCGAAAAACTGCACGGCGGCTGGACGCTCGTGCGTAGCCACATGCGCGGCAACGCCGACAAGGAGCAGTGGCTGCTCATCAAGGAACGCGACGACGAGGCGCGTCCCGAGAGCGAATACGATGTTCTCGCAGAACAGCCGGGCAGTGTGCTCGGCCCCGCGCCGGCCTCCAACGGGAAAGCCGGCAAGCAGGCCAGCAAGCAGACGAGCAAGCCAAAAGACAAGCAGGTTGCTGCGAAGCGAACGGCAGCGGCCCCCGTCCGCGGCGATCCGAAGCGTCCGGACATCGTGGCGACGCGCAGCAGCGAGTCGCTGCGCGAACTCGCTGCTGCGCCGGCAATAGAAGGTGCGGTGGCAGCGAAACTGCCCGCGACGCTCAAGCCACAGTTGGCGACGCTCGTCGACGCTACGCCGCCCGGGGACGACTGGTCGTACGAAATCAAGTTCGACGGGTATCGCGTGCTCGCTCGCATCGACGCGAGCGGGAAGGGCCGCGACGTGCAGGTGTTCACGCGCGCGGGCAATGACTGGACCGCGAAGTTCGGCAAGCAGGTGAAGGCATTCGAGCGACTCGGGGTGGAAAGCGCGTGGCTCGACGGTGAAGCCGTGGTGCTCGACGAGAACGGCGTGCCCAACTTTCAGGCGTTGCAAAACGCGTTCGATTCGAACCGGCCGCAAGACATCGTCGTCTATCTGTTCGACGTGCCGTTTCTGAACGGCTACGACTTGCGCGGCGTGCCGCTGCAGCAAAGACGCGCGATTCTGCGCGCGCTGCTCGAACCCGTCGACGACAGCGTGCTGCGCTTTTCAAACGACTTCGAGTTTAGCGCCGACGATCTGCTGAAAAGCGCGTGCGATATGGCGCTGGAAGGGATCATCGGTAAGCGGCGCGACAGCGGCTATAGCTCCGGCCGCTCGGCCACCTGGATCAAGCTCAAATGCCGCCGACGCCAGGAGTTCGTGATCGGCGGCTATTCGGAACCGTCGGGCAGCCGCGCGGCGTTCGGCGCACTGCTTCTCGGCGTGTACGACAGCAAGGGCAAGTTGCAATATGCGGGGCGCGTCGGCACCGGTTTCGACGCCGCCTTGCTGCGCTCGGTGAAGAAAGAACTCGACGCACACGAGACGAAACGCATGCCGTTCGCGAGTCCGCCGCGCGAGCGCAGTCGCACGCCGGTGCATTGGGTCGAGCCCGTGCTCGTCGCCGAATGCAATTTCGCCGAATGGACGAGCGACGGTATCGTGCGCCAGGCGTCGTTCGTCAGTTTGCGCAGCGACAAGCCGGCGCGCCAGATCGTCAAGGAAGCACCACGCAAGGGGGACGACGTGCAACAGCAAACCGATATCGAGGCCCAATCCGACACGGCGCCGAAGAAACGTTCAGGACGGCGCGCGGCGGCTGAAGCGGATGACGACGTGCAGACTTCAGGCGCGAATAAAAAGCGCTCTGCCGGCAAAGCGGCGGCGGGAGAAGCAACGGACAACGACACGGAAAAGGACGTAAAAACCACCGCGAAGGCTTCGGCTAAATCGACCGCTAAATCGACCGCTAAAACTGCTGGCGAAGCAACGACAACCACGCCGGCCGCAAAGACAGCGAGCAAAGCAGCTGCCAAAACCGCCGCACTGAAAGACGAAGCCGCGGACACCAAACCCGCCGCATCGCGATCGAAAAAATCCGCGTCGCCCGCCGAAGTCGCCGGCGTTCGCGTATCGCACCCGGACCGCGTGATCGACAAGAGCACCGGCGCGCGCAAGATCGACCTCGTGCAGTACTACGAATCGGTCGCGCGATGGATGTTGCCGCATCTGGCGGACCGGCCTGTGTCGCTCGTGCGCGCACCCGAAGACATTGGCGGTGAGCTGTTTTTCCAGAAGCACAGCCAGAAGCTGTCGATCCCGAACATCACGCAGCACCCCGGGCTCGACCCCGGTCATCCTCCGCTCATCACCGTGGAGAGTGTGAAGGCGCTGGTCGGCGCCGCGCAAATGGGCACCATCGAATTTCACACGTGGAATGGCGTGGCATCGAACATCGAGAAGCCGGACCGCGTCGTGTTCGACCTGGATCCGGATCCGTCGCTGGGATGGGACCGGATGATCGAGGCGGCTCAACTGACGCGCTCGCTGCTGGACGAACTCGGCCTCACGTCTTTTTGCAAGACGAGCGGCGGCAAGGGCTTCCATGTCGTGGTGCCGCTGTCGAAACACGCGGGTTGGGACGAGGTGAAAGAGTTTTCGCAGGCGGTCGCTCAGCACATGGCGAGCACGCTGCCCAAATATTTCAGCGCGAAAATGGGCGCGCAAAATCGCAAGCAGAAAATTTTCGTCGACTATTTGCGCAATAACCGCGGCTCGAGCACGGTCGCCGCGTTTTCCGCGCGGGCGCGGCCGGGGCTAGGCGTTTCGGTGCCGCTCGCCTGGGACGAAGTCGCGTCGACCACTGGCGGCGATCAGTGGAATATCGGGAACCTGCATGAGCGTCTTGCAAATCTGAAGAGCGACCCGTGGGCCGACTACTCGAAGACTCGCCAGCGCATCACCGCGGCAATGAGAAAACGCCTGAACGGAGCGTAGCCGGCGCGTTCGCGTCGGCTGTAATAGTGAACACACAAGGAGCGGGTTATGAAAAGCACACCGCAATCGTCGGACGGCGGCAAGCAGGCCGATCCGCATGCCGAGAAGCATCCGGAGTCATTGGAAGACGCAGCCGCGCCGTTGCCGCATGAGAACGACCAGAGCGCAGATTCCCAGCACGACGAAGAGCCACGGCGTGTCGGCAAGCAGGCGCATAGCGACGTCGAGCGTGGGCTGCAGGACACGGATCGCCGCGGTGGCGGCGAGTATCAGGAAAAGACGCAGAACGACGCGCAGGCCGACGTGAACACCGATGGGAAATCGTCAGGTAACGCAGCCGGCAAGGCTGGCTCGTGAAGTATTGCAAGCCGCACATCTTCTATCTGTGAGTTATGCCGAACCGAGCTAACGGACGCATGGTTCACGACGACCTCGCGAACCTGCTGTCCTTCTCACAGTCCGCGTCGGCGCTCAGATCAGCGATGCCGCATGCCACCAACCTCACTCCGGCTCCACGTCCCAGAAGGGTGGATCGCCGAAATGCGCGGCAAGAAAGTCGATGAACGCGAGCGTCTTCGGCGGTACGAAAGCGCGGCTCGGATACACAGCCCAGATCGCCACCTTCTCGGCGAGCGGGTAGTTTTCGAGCACGCTCACCAGTTCGCCGGTGCGTAAAAACGGCGCGACGTCCCATGTCGATTTGAGCGCGATGCCGAAACCCGCGAGGAGCGCGTCGCGGATCACTTCGCCGTTGTCGGTGACCATGCGCCCGCTCACGCGCACGTCGAGCGTTCCAGCCGGCGTTTCGAATGCCCAGTCGCGTTGATCCGACAGAATCATGCACTCGTGCTGTACGAGATCCGACGGATGATGTGGTGTGCCGCGCTGCGCCAGGTAGGACGGGGCCGCACACAACACACGCCGGTTGACCGCGAGGCGGCGCGCGACCAGCGAAGAATCTTTGAGCACGCCGATACGGATCGCCACGTCGATACCCGCATCGACGAGATCGACAAGCTGATCGGTCAGCCGCAAATCGACGCTCACGCCCGGATAACGCCGCAGAAACTCGGTGATGACGGGCGACACGTGCTGCCGCCCGAACGACGACGGCATCGACACGCGCAGGCGGCCTTGCGGTTCCGCTTGCCCTCGGCCCACCGAAGCGCGTGCTGCGGCGGCCGCGTCGAGCAGCGCTTCGGCGCGCGCCATGAAGACTTCGCCGTCCTGCGTGAGACTGATGCGGCGTGTGGTTCGATGCAGCAGCCGGGCGCCGAGCAGCTTTTCCAGTTGCGCGATCCGCGAGCTTGCCACCGCCGCTGACAGGCCAAATTCGCGTCCCGCCGCCGACACGTTTGCCAGCAGCGCGGCTCGCACGAATAGTGCGACGTCGAGCAAGTCGAGCCGATCGCGTTCGCTGCCAGCCGGCCGCGAATCGCGAAGAGTAGATGCCGGAACGTCCATTATTTGGAAAATCAAAAAGATGTTTCAGCGATTATGCCGCTTTTATCGAAGTAAGAGGCGGCTTACGATCATGTCCATGGATCGGCGGTCTCTGTGAAACGGCGCGGCCAGCATCAAAACCCGCGCGGGACCTCGCCGGTTCTTCAACCTCATCCGAACAAACACGGGAGCACTCATGAAAGCCGTTGGCCTTTACCGCTATTTGCCCATCGACCAGGACGAAGCCTTGATCGACGTGGATATCCCCAAACCCGAAGCGACGGGTCGCGATCTGCTCGTGAAAGTCGAGGCGATCTCGGTCAATCCGGTCGACACCAAGGTGCGCGCGCCGAAAGACACCGTCGAAAAGGCGCCGCGCGTGCTCGGCTGGGACGCCGCAGGCACGGTCGTCGCAGCAGGTCCGGACGTGACGCTGTTCAAGGTCGGCGATCCGGTGTTCTATGCGGGCAGCATCACGCGACCGGGCGCGAACAGCGAGTTTCACCTCGTCGACGAGCGGATCGTCGGACGCAAGCCCGCGTCGCTCGATTTCACGCATGCGGCCGCGTTGCCGCTGACGGCCATCACCGCGTGGGAAGCGCTGTTCGATCGCCTCGGCGTCTCACCGCAAGGCGCGCACGAGGGGCGCACGGTGCTGATTTTCGGCGGCGCGGGCGGCGTCGGCTCAATCGGCATCCAGCTGGCCAAACAGCTCGCGAAGCTGACAGTGATCGCGACCGCGTCGCGTCCCGAATCGGCGAAGTGGGCGACTGAGCTGGGCGCGGATCATGTGGTCGATCACTTCGGCGACATGCCCGCTCAATTGAAGAAACTCGGCATTGAACAAGTCGACTTCGTGCTGATGTTCAACGACACGGACAAGAACTTTCCGATCGCGGCCGAGCTCATCAAACCGCAGGGCGGCATCTGCACGATCGTCGAAAATAGCAAGCCGGTGCCGGTCGAGTTGCTGAAGGCGAAGAGCGCCGCGTTTCATTGGGAGTTCATGTTCACGCGTTCGATGTTCGGCACGCCCGACATGATCGAACAGCACAAGCTGCTCACCGAAGTGGCGCGTCTCGTCGATGCCGGCACGTTGCGCACGACCGTCGGGCAACACCTCGGCGCGATCAATGCGGCGAACCTTCGGCGCGCGCATGCTCTGCTCGAAGAAGGGCGCGCGATCGGCAAGCTGGTCCTGACCGGCTTCTGATAAAACGCGTCCACGCAAGCGGGGTAACACCCGATGCTCAGGGAGCGCGCGCGGCATCGCTTGGCGGTAGACTGGTGACGCATCATGCTAAAACGGTTGCGTGTCTCGCGTCCGCTGCCGGTTTCCGCGCGCTTTACCTTGACCATGCGGGGGCAGCGCACTGACGCGGGCATGCAGCGGCACAACAACGAGGTGACAGTATGAGCTCCAGCTTCAAACTCTCCGCCGTTCCAGTTGTCGCTTCTCTCGCTTGCGTGCTTTCTTGCGGCGTACTTGCGCCTGCGGCTCGGGCGGCCACGCCGATCACGGTGACGTCGCAATCCGCCCTCGACGGTCCGATTCGCTACACGGTACGCGTCACCTCCAAACAATTCGGCAACTCGCAGGAAACGCGCACCATCCGCTCCGGTCAATCGGACGACTTCACGTGGAAGACGGTGCCGCCCGGCGGCGCAATTCCTGCGGCGGATGCGTGTCCGAACTACGCGTCGCTGCCGCTCGACTCCAATGGCGCGATGATTCGCCAGACACAGATCCGCCTCGCGCCGGTCGTCGCCGACGACGGCACGGCGACAGTGCAATTGAATTTCCAGGCGCACAAGCCCGATGGCGTAAAGACTGTCACGGCCAATGGAAAATCGCTCAAGTGTCCGAACGATGTCAGCATGAGCCAGGTGCTCCGTTTCACGATGCCGGTGAACGGCAGCACGAAGACGCTGACGCTCAGCGACGGCACGACTGTCGCGATCAGCGCGAAACGCTGACCGCGGTGGAGCGTTTTATGGCAGAAGCTGATCCGAACCGTTCAGCGCCGCGCGCCGGCCCGTTCGACCAGCCGCGCCGACAGAAACCGGTGCTCCGCTGAAAAGAGGCGCCGATAGGTGAGCAGCACCGCGCCTACCGTGCCGAGCGCCGACGATGCCGCGATCAGAAACATGATCACGATCTGATAACGCACCGCCTGCAACGGCGACTGGCCGGCCAGCACTTGGCCGGTCATCATGCCGGGCAGGCTGACTACGCCGACCACGGCCATCTGGTTGAGCGTCGGCATCATGCCCGCGCGCACCGCCTGACGAGCAGGCGCTTGCGCCGCTTCCCAGCGCGTCGCGCCGAGCGCTAACGCCATTTCCACGCGATCGCGCCGGGCGGTCAGCTCCTCGGTCATTCGTTCGATGCCAAGCGAGACGCCGGTGAGCGTATTGCCGAGGATCATGCCGAGAATCGGAATCGCATACTGCGGTTCGTACCAAGGGTGAATGCGGATCACGACGAAGAGCCCGACCGCTGCCACCAGCCACGAACTGACCCAGATCGACAGCACACTGTCCGCGCGCTGTCCCGCGTAGGTGCGGCTGCCGCGCTGCGCTCCGGCAAAGCCGGCGATGAGCGTCATCACGGTCATCAACGGCAGCACCACAAACCAGTGGTCGTAGCGAAACACCCAACCCAGCACATAGCCGATTGCGAGCAACTGCACGACGGTGCGCACGGCGGCCCACGCGAGCTTGCGTTCGAGATCGAGCTTGAGCGCCACCGACACCGCGCCGTTCACGACGATCAGCAATGCGGCAATCGCGACGTCCCAAAGACTCAGGTTTTGCAATGTCATCGGCTAGGCGCTCCTTGTTCGGACGTGACGGCGGGCTCGTCGAGGACGCCCGCATGCATTGTCAGATGACGCTCGCTCATGCGAGCAGCTTGTGCCGGGTCGTGCGAGACCCAGATTGAAGCGTGCGCGCGGCGATCTGCGTCGAACCATGCCCGCACGAGTCCTTCGATTGCGTGCGACGACTCAGGGTCGAGTGACGCAGTCGGTTCGTCGAGCAGGAGCACTTCGGGCGCGAGTTGCAGTACGCGAATCAGCGCGGTGATTTGCGCTTCGCCGCCTGACAGTTCGCTTGCGCGTTTGCCGAGAAAATCGCCCGCACGGCCAGCCTGCGCGGCCAGATCGGCCGCCTTTTCGCGGTCGAAGCGGGTATCGCGATACGCACCCAGTTCGAACGGGTAACGCAGATTGTCTTCCACTGTCCCGTCGAGCAGCGCGGGCCGCTGCCGGATATAGGCGACGCTGCGCCGGTAACGCGGAATCGCGGCTCGCGCGACGGACGCGCCATGCCAGACGATCCGTCCGGCGTCGAGCGGATCGAGCAGCGCGAGTGCCCGCAGGAACACGCTCTTGCCCGAGCCCGACGCGCCCGAGATGGCGACGCGGTCGCCGGCATACAGCGCGAACGTGGTGGACTGGAGCAAGGTCTGGCCGCGCGATGCATCGCGCCGGACGATGCCGTCGGCGAAAACGAAGGGGACATCGGTCATGAAAGCAAGTGGTGCGTAGAGGGCGGGGTGCGCGATGCAGCATCATAAAGTGGACTGAGGCCTGCGGCGAGCCGCCGAGCCTTCGAGCCCCCAGCCGCTGAGCCGCAACGTGCGCTCAAAGCGGGCACAAGATCTGCTGCGCGATCGACAACCAACAAGAAACCATGGAGCCTTTTGATGGCACGGTCGAGCACAATGGGAAGACGGATCGGCAAAATCGTCGCATGGATAGTCGCGATCATCGTCATCCTCGTGGTTGCGCTCACCGTTTTTATTCTCACGTTCGACTGGAACCGCGCGCGGCCGTATGTCAATGACAAGGTCACGCAGGCGATCGGTCGGCAGTTCACCATCAACGGGGATCTGAAAGTAGGTTTCCGGCACCCGGCCGGCGAAATCGGCTGGAAAAGCTGGGTGCCCTGGCCGCGCTTCTCGGCGGCCAACATCACGATAGCGAACCCCGACTGGGCGAAGCGCCCGCAGTTCGCGACGCTCGACGAGATCGACTTCCAGGTGAAAGTCCTGCCGCTCATCGCGCACAACATCGTGATCCCGGCGATCAACCTCGTGAATCCTTCGGTCGATCTCGAACGCATGAACGATGGCCGCAACAACTGGACGTTCCAGCTGCCGTCGTCGAAAACGCCGTCGCAGTGGAAGCTGCAGTTGCACGACATCGTGTTCGCGAAAGGCAATATCGCGCTCTCTGACGAGCAGAAGAAGGTCGACGTGCAGATGATCGTCGATACGCTCGGCCAGCCGATTCCGATCGGCGAGGCGATGAAGCAGCAGGAGGAGGCGTCGCGCAAGGCATCGGCGGAAGCGGTCGGCAAAGAGGGCGCGAAAAAACTGAGCGCCCAGGCTGATGCGCAGGCGGCGTCGGCGGCCTCGGCCGCTTCCGCAGCGGCGGCTTCAGGTGCTTCTGCAACGGACATCCACGCATCCGGCACGACGGCGGCGACAGGCGCCGCGGGCGGGCTCACCGCGGGCGGTTCGAAGGGCGCAAGCGGCGCGGCGTCCACGGCGGTCGCAGCTGGATCGGGCGCGAGCGGTGCACAAGTGCCGGCGGCATCGAGCGCAAGCGGCGCCAGTGCTGACAGCACGAACGCGGCGCGGGGCGCGCAGCGCGAAGTGCCGCCGTATGCAATCGGCTGGACCTTGAAAGGAACCTACAACAAGACCCCGGTCTCGGGCAGCGGCAAAGTGGGCGGTGTGCTGGCGCTCCAGGACGCCAACCGGCCGTTCCCCGTTCAGGCCGATGTGAAGGCAGGCGATCTGCACGTCGGCCTCGTGGGCACCATCACGGATCCGGCGCATCTTTCGGCCGTCGATATGCGCCTGTGGGTGCAGGGCAGCAGCATGGCCAAACTCTATTCGCTGACAGGCGTGACGCTGCCCGACACACCACCCTACGCAACCGAAGGGCGCCTCGTCGGTCAGTTCAAGAACACCGGCAACGTCTTCAAGTATGAAAACTTTACAGGCCGCGTAGGCGGCAGCGACCTGAACGGCTCGCTGACCTATACGGCGCGCCGGCCGCGACCGCTGTTGCAGGGCGAACTCGTGTCGCACCTGCTGCAGTTCTCCGATCTCGCGCCGGTGATCGGCGCGGACTCCAACGCGAGCAAGGCCAAGCGCGGGGATGCGGCCAGGCAGCCGTCCGATAAGGTCTTGCCGGTCGAGGAATTCCGCACCGACCGCTGGAAGGCGATCGACGCCGACGTGAAGTTCACCGGCCGGCGCATCGTCAAGAACGCCGATCTGCCGATTACGGATCTCTACACGCACGTCGTGATGACAGACGGCGTGCTGTCGCTCGAGCCGTTGAAGTTCGGCGTAGCCGGAGGCACGCTCGCTTCCAACATTCATCTGGACGGCAGCAGCGCGCCGCTGAAGGGACGCTTCGCGACCTCTGCGCGACATCTGAAGTTAAAGCAGCTGTTCCCGAACTTCAAGACGATGCAAAACGCGCTGGGCGAGATCAATGGCGACGCCGCGCTGACCGCGACGGGCAACTCGCCCGCGGCGCTCGCGGCCACTTCGAACGGCGAAGTGAAGGCGCTCGTCACCGAAGGCACGGTGAGCCGCTTGCTGATGGAAGCCGCAGGCCTGAACGTCGCGAACGTCGTGTATGAAAAGCTGTTCGGCAATCGGGACGTGAAGATCAACTGTGCCGCCGCGGACTTTGTCGCGACCAACGGCGTGCTCGATTCGCGCGTGTTCGCACTCGACACCGACGACGCCGTGATCGACATCGACGGCAACGTCAATCTGCGCGACGAAACCATGGACCTCGGCGTGCATCCGCATACGAAGGGCTTTCGCGTGTTCTCGTTGCGCTCGCCGCTGTATGCGAAGGGCACGTTCAAAGATCCGCACGTCGGTGTGAACGTGGGCGCGCTGGCGTTGCGGGGCGGGGCAGCTGTGGGCCTCGGCCTCATCAATCCATTCGCGGCGCTGCTGCCCTTGCTGGCGCCGAGCAACAACAAGCCGTTGCCGTGCACTCAACTGCTGTCGCAAGTCCGGCAGGCGCCGACGGCGCCGCCGCCGGGCACGAAACAGAAGCCCAAGCCCGCGATTTCGCTCGAAGGGGTGCCGGTCAACAAGCGTTCATCGTCCGCGGCTTCGGATGCTTCCGCAGCTTCGGCCCCCGCGCCGACCGGACGCAAGCCCGCGACCGTTTCGCCCGCGAGCGCAGCCGAGTACAAGGGAAGCTGATGCACTTCCTTCTACCTGCGGGCTGGTTCGACTGGACCCTTGGCGGCGGCTTTTCGTTCGTTTTTCTATGGCTGATCAGCGTGCCGTCTACATAGCCCGGGGAGCGCAGGGTCGGCGTAAGCGCGATGATGTAGCACGGGCGTGACCGGTTCGCGGGAGCGAAGCTCGCCGCGCAAACGGACTGTGACCACAGCGTGACGCAAGCATGAGCGAAGCATGAGCGCAGCGTGGTCACGGTATGACCACGCCATGCAAGAGAGGGTGGGAGGTTCCGCCTAGCGCAACGACCGCGGCGTTGCGTCGCCCGCCGCATCTTGCCGGCGAACTCCGCGACGCGCACCGACGCGTGTCGCGCCAAACTCGGTCAGGATCTTGCCGCGAGCGCGGCTCGCAAATACCAGGAATCCGAAGCCGTCCGCTTCATACCAGTAACCACCGTTCTCGAGACCGTCGAGCGGCTGTTCAAGTGCATTCGTGATGGATTCGATGCAGCGCCGCCGCAATTCGGCCGCGGCCGGGTAAGGAGGATGTGCGCCGCGCACGCTGCATAGAAGCACGTCGAGACCGGGCAACACATGTGCATAAAGAACCGGCTCGTCTTGCGCGCGAGCGCGCGCAATTTTGGTGTCGAGTTGACCGAAGGGCTTGAAATGCCGTAGTACCGCGAGGAACGACTCATCGCCGTCCACCTTCGCGCGTCTACGCTTTTTCGGGAAGGACATAAAAATTCGCCTGAAAAAGAATTGCAAGAAACGCAGCGTCCTCATGCGACAACTCCCGGCTTCGCGCGCCGCACGTCGATCTTTTATAGCATACGACAAGGCCGGATTCACGATGATTCGACGACTCCGCCGCCTCACCGACTCCCGCACGAATCATGCCGAACCGCCTCGCCGCGCGCCTTCGCATTCCAGCACATCTGACTCCATCATAGACGCACGACGCACCGAAAAAACATCTTGCACCAATAAAAAAGTCATTTTTATGTGGGCGCGGGCATCTTGCGCTCACGTTGAAATATTGCCGATTCACGTCGATAATGGCCCGTCTGGCTGGCGGGTTCCCGCAAGCTGCCGCTGCGTGAACGACCTTCGGGCGAACATGAAATTATTCACCAAGGGCCTGCTGCTGATCGCAGTGCCCAGCCTGGTGGAGCTGGCGCTTCTTGGCGTCGTCTTCGATACTCAGGAGCAGACAGCCCAAGCCGCGCAATGGGTCACCAATAGCAAGCAGATTCTTTACCAGTCATCGGCAATTGTTGATCCGCTGCTGCGCGAGGCGGCTCGGGTTCGTACCGGCATTGTGATCGGCGATCCGTCGTTGCTCGAGCGGCATACGGTGTGGATCGACGTAAGCGACCGTCTGTCGAAGCTCGACGCCCTGGTTGCCGATACGCCGCAGCAGGTCGAGCGGGTTCATAAGATGAAGCGCGCAATCGACGCATATCGCGCGCAGACCGTAATGATTTCGCAGGCGTTGCGTGACGGGCGCAATCTGCAATCGCTCGCCGCGCTCGAGAGTGGTGCGTTGCCGCAGCCAGTCGCCGCATTTCGCGACGAACTCGCGGCCTTTGGCGAAGAAGCTTCGCGTCTCGATGCTGAGCGCTCGGCGGCTCTGGTGCGGCGTCGCGAGCATCAGCAATATGCGCTGATCGCCGCAGTGATCGGCTCCATGCTGATCTGGGCGGGTACCGCAGTCGTGTTTGCGCGCAGCATCGGGCGGCGCCTCGAAGTGCTGACCGATAACGCGGAGCGCCTTGGCAACGGGCGGCCGCTTGCCGCGCGCCTGTCCGGTAACGACGAAATCGCGGCGCTCGACGCCGTGCTGCATCAGACCGGCGCGCGACTGCGCGAGGCGGAGGCCGAGCAGGCGTCGCTCAAGAAGCGTCTTGAAGCGCGTGCGCAGGAACTGGCTGGCGTCAATGAGGAACTGCGCCAGGAGACGCAAGACAACGAAATGTTTATCTACAGCGTATCGCATGACTTGCGCTCGCCGCTCGTGAACCTGCAAGGTTTTTCGAAGGAGTTGCAGGTCTCGTGCGATGAGCTGGACAGCATCGTCGTCGAAGGGCGGCTGCCGGCAGCGGAACAAAAACGTATGGCGCATATTCTCGACGGCGATGTGCGCGAATCCTTGCAATACTTGCGTAGTGCGGTCACGCGGGCTGCGGCGATCATCGAAGCGCTGTTGCGAATTTCGCGTGCCGGCCGGCTCGAATATCAATGGCAACGGGTCAGCGTTGCGCGCGTGGTGGCGCGCGTCGCCGAGACCTTGCAGCGCGCCATCGAGGAGCGCGGTGCGGTTGTTACCGTACGCGATCTGCCGCCGGCATGGGGCGACCCGGCCGCGATCGAACAGATCTTCAGCAATCTGATTGGCAACGCGTTGAATTATCTGGACCCCGCGCGCAACGGACGCATTGAGATCGGTGCGCTCGAACCGGAGCCCGTCGACGAAAACGGGCCGCGCGCGATTCGCATGCGCACGTACTATGTGCGCGACAACGGCCTGGGCATTCCGGCCGCTTATATGTCGAAGGTGTTTCGAGCATTTCAACGTCTGCATGGCGATGTAGCGAACGGCGACGGAGTCGGTCTGGCGGTCGTGCGGCGCACCGTGGAGCGGCATGGCGGGCGTGTGTGGGTGGAGTCCGCGCAAGGCGCTGGATCGACGTTTTTCGTGGTGTTGCCGGAGCAGCCCGCGCGGCCATGAACTGCGCCGGGCGCAGTGCGGACAGTTGCACCGACCTGCATGAACCGGATGGAACCGACAGAATGGAGGGCATATGAGTCACGGGGAGACGGTCAGCATCATTCTGATCGAAGACGACGACGGCCATGCCACGCTCGTCGAGCGCAATCTGCGCCGTGCCGGCATTTCGAACGGCTTCGTGCGCTTTCGCGACGGTCAGCAGGCGCTGGATTATTTTTTCGGCACAGATGCGGCCGACGGCGCCGCTGCAGCGGGCGGTAGCGTCGCAAGCCGTCATGCCAATGCCGAAGATCTGAGGAATTCCGTCGTACTGCTGGACCTGAAGATGCCGCGCGTCGATGGCTTCGAGGTGTTGCGGCGTCTGAAGGAATCGCCGCACACGGCGCCCGTGCCCGTGATCGTGCTCACCACCACAGACGACCCCCGCGAAATCGCGCGATGCTATGAACTCGGCTGCAACGTCTACATTACGAAGCCGGTCGAGTACGATGCGTTTATTGAAGCGGTACGTCGCCTCGGCTTCTTCCTGCAGGTGGTCAAGCTGCCGTCCGGGCATCGCTTCGCTGCGTCATCATGACGTGACAGCAATGCCACATACTCTCCAGACCTACTGACCGCGACTCGCGCATGACTGAAGAAGTGTCCCCGCCGCCCGCAGCATGCATTCTCGTCGTCGATGACGACGAGGGCATCTTGCGGCTCGCGCGCAAGTCGCTCGAACGCGCCGGCTGCCGGGTTGCGGTCTGCGCAAGCGTCGAGGCGGCTCGTGAGCGGCTCGCGGACGGCGGCCTGGATCTGCTCGTGCTCGACTATCAACTGAGCGGGCCGCAAACCGGCCTCGACTTTTTCCGCCGGTTGCGCGCGGAAGGCGTGCGGATTCCCGCCATCCTCGTGACAGGTTTTACAGACGAGTCGCGCGTAATCGAGGCGTTGCGCGCCGGCGTGTCCGACGTAGTGCCCAAGTCGGGCGATTACCTCGATTACCTGCCCGAAGCAGTGGAGCGCGTTCTGTCGCAAGTGCGCTTGCAGCGTGCGTCGGAAGAAGCATTGCTGCTGCGTGACCGCGAGCAGCATTACCGCAACCTGTCGGAGACGCTGCCGCACCTCGTGCTCACCTGCAATGCGTCCGGCGACTGCGATTTTCTGTCGAAGCAGTGGTACGACTACACCGGCCTTGGCGAGAACAGTTCGCATGGGCTGGCCTGGCTCGACGCCGTGCATCCGGACGATCGCGAAGAAGTTCGCCGCAGCTGGCTAAAAGCGGTGGCGAGCAATGCGGGCACTTATCGGCACGAACTGCGCATACGCCGCCACGACGGGGAGTATCGCTGGTTCGATGCGCGCATGGTCGCGACGCGCAACGCTGAAGGCAACTTCAGCAAATGGTTCGGCAGTTGCACAGATGTTCATTCGGAACGCGAAGCCATGCAGGAGCGTGAACGGCTTCTCGCTTCTGAACAGGCGGCGCGGCAGACCGCCGAAGAAGCGAATCGCGCGAAAGACCGCTTCCTCGCGATGCTCTCGCACGAGTTGCGCACACCGCTCACACCTGTACTGGCCGGTGCAAGCGTGCTCGAGATGATTCCCGACCTGCCGGATCAGGCGCGCTCGAGCGTGCGCATGATCCGTCGCAATGTCGAACTGGAGGCGCGTCTGATCGACGATCTGCTCGACCTTACGCGCGTGGCCAACGGCAAGCTGCGCCTGTCGCTCGAAACGGTCGACGTGCACGAGGTGATAGACAGCGTGCTGGAGCTTTTCCGCAGCGAGATCCAGGTCAAGCAGCAGGACGTGCATGTGCACAAGGACGCGCAGCATCACTACGTGCTTGCCGATCGCGCGCGCCTGCAGCAGATGCTATGGAACCTGATTCGCAACGCCGCGAAGTTCACGCCTGACGGTGGACACATCTACGTGCGCACGCGCGATGAGCGCATGCATGTGCAGATCTGCGTCGAAGACACGGGCATCGGCATCGAGCCGGAACAGATCGGCAAACTGTTCAACGCGTTCGAGCAGGGCGATCAGAACATGACGCGGCAGTTCGGCGGGCTAGGTCTCGGCCTCGCAATCACGAAGGCGCTAACGGACGTGCATGGCGGCACGGTCACGGCCCAAAGCCCAGGGCCGCATTGCGGCGCGACGTTCACGATCACGCTGCCGACCGCGGCGGCGCCTGCGCAAAGGTCGCAGGCGGTATTGCCCGAACATGTGCATCCCGCCGGCGTGTTGAACATTCTGCTGATCGAGGATCACGTGGATACGGCCGAGGTTATGGCGCAACTGATTCGCACACTTGGCCACGACGTCACGACGGTGGGCCGTGTGGACGACGCACTGGCCGCCACGCAGTTGCAGGAATTCGATCTGGTTATCAGCGACGTCGGCTTGCCCGACGGCACTGGCCTCGACTTCATCATGGCGTATCGCGAGCATTGGGATGCGCCCGCGGTTGCGCTAACCGGTTTTGGCACCGACGAAGATGTACGCCGCTGCCTTGCCGCTGGTTTCACGTCGCATTTGACGAAGCCGGTCAATTTCGCGCAGCTTGAAGCGATGATCGAGAGCGCGATCAATCTGAAGGCACGAAAGCAGGCGTAAGGCGCGACGCGAATTGCGAAGTCGCGGATGGTGAACAACTGCTGTGAGCGGGTATCAAAAGCAAAGGCCTGTTGCGAGTGCATCGCAACAGGCCTTTTTACTAGTTGAATCGTGAGAGGGCGCTTCGCCTCACCGCCGTCCTAGCGCGGCGAGTTCTTCAGCGAGTCGCGGATCTCACGCAACAGCAGCACGTCTTCGGGCGGCGGCGGCGGTTCGGACGGCGCGGCATCGGCCGGCTTGCGCAGATTGTTGATGAACTTCACCATCAGGAAAATGATGAACGCGAGAATGACGAAGTTAATGGCCACGGTAATGAACGAGCCGTAACCGAAGACCGCAACGCCCGCCGTCTGCAAGTCTTTATACGACTCGGGACTGCCTTTGAAGCTCGCGGGAATGTCGCCGAGTCGAATGAATTTGTTCGAAAAGTCGAGGCCGCCCGTAGCGACGCCGACCACCGGCATGATCAGGTCTTTCACAACTGAATTGACGATGGTGGAGAACGCGCCGCCGATGATGACACCCACCGCGAGATCCATCACGTTGCCTTTAAGGGCAAATTCCTTGAATTCCTTGATCATGCTCATAGGGTTTCCTCCTGGATATCGATGACCAGATCATACCAATCTCAGACAGATAGGCCAGCCCTTCGGCCTGGAAAACCCAAAAAGGCGAGAGCTGTTTCTTACGTCGGAAACTGTGACATGCCCTGGCGAGCGCGTTCGATATGCGCAGAAAAAGTGACCGGGTCCGTGTTCGTGCCGCACAGCAGGACGCCCACGCGTTTGCCCTGCAGCTTCTCGCGAAGCGGTCCGAGCAGCGCTGCGGTCGCAGCGGCGCAGGCGGGCTCGACGGCGAGCTTCAGTTGTCCGAACAACGTGAGCATGGCCGCGCAGAGTTGATCGTCTGAAACCGTCACGAGTTCGTCGATATGGCGGCGGCACAACTCATAGCTGTATTCCTCTGTATGCGGCGCCATCAATGAATCCGCAATGCCGTGCATGTGGCCCATCTTGACCGTGTGATTGGCGGCGAAGCTTTTTCCCATTGCATCGGCGCCTTCGGGCTCGACACCGAACACGTGCACGCCCGGATTCGCGAGCCGCATGGCCGTGGCCACTCCGGCCGCGAGACCGCCGCCGCCGATCGGCACGATCACGGCTTCGAGGTCGGGCGTTTGCGTGCTCCATTCATAGCCGAGCGTGGCGGAGCCGAGCACCGTGCGATAACCGTTGAACGGGTGCACGAAGTAGCGGCCTTCTTCGGCCTCGATGCGGCGCACGAGTTCGAAAGCTTCCGCAAGATCTTCGGCGAACACGATTTCCGCGCGATATTGCCGGCACAGAGCGACGCGCGCCGGATTCGCCGCGCGAAACAGCACCACCTTTGCGCTGATGCCAAGCCGCATGGCCGCATACGCGACGGCCACGGCATGATTGCCGCCCGACACGCACGTGACGCCCGCGCTGCGTTGTGCTTCGTCGAGGGCAAGCAGGTTCGTGAACGCGCCACGCGCCTTGAAGCTGCCGCCCGCTTGCAGCAGTTCGAACTTGAAGTTCACCACGGTGCCTTCGAGCGACGCGAAGTCGAGCCTGTCGAACACCGGCGTTCGAGCCACCCACGGCGTCAGCGCGAAGTGCTGCGCGGCGATGTCGTCGAGAGTGGGGATCGGCTCGCCGTCGATCGTGTGGTCGGTGTGCTGCGGCGTGGCGGTTGACATGGGCGTGGGCGAGATTGGCTAGAAGCGGGCGATGGTGAAAGTATGGTTTCTCGTTGCTCAGGCGGCGGTTTCAGTGCGCATGCGCTTCGACGGACATGCTGTGAATGAACTTGTGCAAGAAGCGTTCACACTGCACGAGCTGATCCAGAGCGACGAATTCATTCGCCTTGTGCGCCTGCTGAATGTCGCCCGGCCCGCACACGATGCTCGGAATACCCGCTAGCGAAAAGAGCCCGGCTTCCGTGCCGTAAGCGACCTTGCGCTTGTCCTGGTCCGCCGTCAGCGCACGCACGAGTTGCGTGATAGCTGCCTGCTCCGAGGAATCGAGTCCGGGTGCCGCGGCGATCTTCGTAATCTCGATTGCCGCCAATGGATGCTCGCGCAACATTTTCGGCAACAGTGTTTCGCGTGCGTACTGGTCGATACGCGCGAAGATCGGCTCGGGATCGAGCGTGGGCAGATTGCGGAATTCGAACTGGAACTTGCACTCGGCCGGCACTGTATTGATTGCGTTGCCGCCGACAATCGTGCTGGTTTGCGCGGTGGTGAACGGCACGTCGTACAGTTCGTCGAACGGGCCTTGCTCGCGGAACTGATCGGCCATGTCGCGGATATAACAGATGAGTCGCGCCGCGTATTCGATCGCATTCAAGCCTTTCGGCGTAAGCGACGAGTGCGCCGCCTGGCCACGCACGCAGCACTGGTAGGCGTTGATGCCCTTGTGCGCCACGATGGGCCGCATGCTCGTCGGCTCGCCCACGATACAGCCGTCCGGCTTCACGCCGCGCTTCATCAGATCGGCGATCAGGAGCGGCGCGCCAGCACAACCCACTTCTTCGTCGAATGAAAGCGCGAAGTGAATCGGCTTGGCGAGCTTCGTGCGCTGCATGTCGGGCACGAGCGCAAGCGCCGCGCCGATAAAGCCCTTCATGTCGCAAGTGCCGCGGCCATAAAGCTTGTCACCACGAATTTCCGGCTTGAACGGATCGCTGTCCCATTGCTGACCGTCGACGGGCACCACGTCGGTATGGCCCGACAACACCACGCCGCCATTCGTTTCGCCGTCGTGGGCAGGGATCGTGGCGAACAGGTTGGCCCATTTGCCGCTGGCGTCGTGCGTGAGCGTGCCTTCAATGCCCAGCGCGCGCAATTCGTCGCGCACGGTTTCGATCAGACCGAGATTCGGATTGCGGCTTACCGTGTCCATCGACACGAGACGGGTGACCCAGGGAAGCGAGACAGGCGTAGTGCCAGAGGCGGAATCGGACGAAGCAGTTGCGGATGTTTGCGAGGACTGCGCTGAATCAGCGACATGAGACATGACAAGACTCCGGCATTTGAGTCTTTCGATCATACCCAAAAAAAGCCGCCTCGTATGCTGCGGCGCGCGTTTTGCGCGCCGCAGCATTGCGGGAAAACGGTGGACGTACCGCGTTTTTCTAACGCGCCGCGGCCGCCGCTGCCGTGCCCCGGCTTGGCGATCCCAACGCCCGCAACGTTTCCTTGACGGTAGCCACCCGCACAGCAAAATCGGGACTGCGTGTTTCGATACGCAGCTTGTCCTGACCCGCCAGTTTGATGTGCTTGTGCTTCTGCACCATCTCGATGATACGCATCGCGTCGATTGGCGGATTCGGAATGAATTGCAGACCGATCACCGCTTCGCCCGCGTCGATCTTCGAGATGCCCAACGGCTTGGCCGCCAGTCTCAGACGATGCGTCTCCACGAGCGCATGCGCTTGCGGCGGCAATTTGCCGAAGCGATCGATCAGTTCTTCCTGAATGCCGTCGATCGCATCGCTGTGCTCGCAATTCGCGAGGCGCTTGTACAGCGACAGACGCTCCTGCACGTCGCCGCAATAGTCGGCGGGAAGAATCGCCGGCGCGTGCAGGTTGATCTCTGTCGTGGCGGCGAGCGGCGCGGTGAGGTCGGGCTCCTTGCCGTCCTTGAGCGCCTTCACTGCGTCGTTGAGCATGTCGGTGTAGAGCTGGAAGCCGATCTCGTGAATCTCACCCGACTGCTTGTCGCCGAGCACTTCGCCCGTGCCGCGAATCTCCAGATCGTGCATGGCCAGATAGAAGCCCGAGCCGAGTTCTTCCATCTGCTGGATCGCTTCCAGACGGCGTTGCGCCTGCTTGGTCAGCCCTTGCGGATCGTGCACGAGCAGATACGCGTACGCCTGGTGATGCGAGCGTCCCACGCGTCCGCGCAGTTGATGCAGTTGTGCGAGGCCGAACTTGTCCGAGCGATGAATCAGGATCGTGTTCGCGCTCGGCACGTCGATGCCGGTTTCGATAATCGTCGTGCACAGCAACACGTTCGCGCGTTGCGCGACGAAGTCACGCATCACGCGTTCGAGTTCACGCTCGTGCATTTGCCCGTGTGCGACCGCGATGCGTGCCTCGGGGACGAGCGCTTCGAGCATTTGCCGGCGATTCTCGATCGTCTCGACTTCGTTGTGCAGGAAGTACACCTGGCCGCCGCGCTTCAGTTCGCGCAACATCGCTTCGCGAATCACGCTTTCTTCCTCGCGACGCACGAACGTTTTGATCGCCAGACGCTTTTGCGGCGCAGTCGCGATAACAGAAAAGTCGCGCAGGCCTTCGAGCGCCATGCCGAGCGTACGCGGGATCGGCGTGGCGGTGAGCGTGAGAACATCCACTTCCGCGCGCAATGCCTTGAGCGCCTCTTTCTGCCGCACGCCGAAGCGATGTTCCTCGTCGATGATCACGAGTCCGAGCCGCTTGAACTGCACGTCCGACGACAGCAGCTTGTGCGTGCCGATCACGATGTCGACGCTGCCTTCGTTGATCTGCTGGATCGCCGCGTTGACTTCCTTGGTCGACTTGAAGCGCGACAGTTCGGCGATTCGTACGGGCCAGTCGGAGAAGCGGTCCGTGAAGGTCTGCGTGTGCTGTTCGGCGAGGAGCGTAGTGGGCGAGAGCAGCGCGACCTGCTTGCCGCCCATGACAGCAATAAATGCCGCGCGCAGCGCGACTTCGGTCTTGCCGAAGCCCACGTCGCCACAAACGAGGCGGTCCATTGGCTTGCCGCTCGTCATGTCGCCGATCACGGCTGCGATCGCCGCGGCCTGGTCGGGCGTTTCCTCGAAGCCGAAGCTCTCGGCGAACTTCACGTAGTCTTTCGGTTCGAGCGCGAACGCGTGGCCCGAACGCGCGGCGCGGCGCGCGTACAGATTGAGCAGTTCCGCGGCGGTGTCGCGAATCTGCTGCGCGGCCTTGCGTTTGGCCTTTTCCCACTGACCCGAGCCGAGCGAATGCAACGGCGCGCTTTCGGGATCGGCACCGCTGTAGCGCGAAATCACATGCAACTGCGCGACCGGCACGTAGAGCTTGCTGTCGCCCGCGTATTCGAGATGCAGAAACTCGGTCTCGCCTTCGCCGAGGTCCATGGTGACGAGGCCCATATAACGGCCTATGCCGTGCTGCGAATGCACGACCGGATCGCCCACCTTGAGCTCCGACAGGTCGCGCACCATCGAATCGACGTTGCTCGCCTGTTCCTGGCGGCGGCGACCGGCGCGCCGTGCGAGCGGCCCATAAAGCTCGGTCTCGGTGATGATCGCGATGCCGTCAACGGGGACCGCAAAGCCGTTCGCGAGCGGCGCGACGCCGAGCGAAAAAGGCGCGTCGCCCGTCAGCCAGTCCTGGAAGCTGTCGCTCGACGCGGGCTTCAGATGGTTGTCCGCGAGCAGTTGCAACAGCGTTTCGCGCCGACCCGCCGATTCGGCAGCGAACAGGACGCGGTTCGGCGTGGTGTCGAGGTAGGTGCGCAACGCCGATACGGGATCTTCCGCGTGACGGTCGATCGCCAGATTCGGCAGTGGCGTGGACCAGCCGCCGCCCGCGTTGGCCGGCAGCACGAGCCGCGCGAACGGTTTCGCGAGCGTGAAGAAGTCTTCGTCCGACAGGAACAGCCGCTGCGGCTCGAGAATGGGCCGGTCGCGGTCGTGCGACAGGAAGTTGTAGCGCTGCTTGGTGTCGTTGCCAAAGCGCCGGATCGCCGCGTCCAGATCGCCGATGAACGCCAGTTGCGCGCCTTGGGGCAAATAGTGGAACAGCGTGGCGGTGTCGTCGAAGAAAAGCGGCAAATAATATTCGATGCCCGCCGACGGCACGCCGTTACCGATGTCCTTATAGATCGACGCGCGGCTCGGATCGCCTTCAAAGGTCTCGCGCCAGCGGCTGCGGAAAGCGGTGCGCGCGGCTTCGTCGAACGGAAACTCGCGGCCAGGAAGCAGACGCACGTCTTTCACCGGATACAGGCTGCGCTGCGTGTCGGGGTCGAACGCGCGGATCGAGTCGACCTGGTCGTCGAACAGGTCGATCCGGTAGGGCAACGGCGAACCCATTGGATAAAGGTCGAGCAGCGAGCCGCGCACGCAGTACTCGCCCGGACGCACCACCTGGCTCACGTGTTCGTAGCCGGCCAGTGTCAGTTGGGCTTTCAGCTTCGCCTCGTCGAGCCGCTCGCCCTGGGAGAACGAGAACGTGTAGGCCGCAAGAAACGACGCCGGCGGCATCCGGTACAACGCCGTGGTGGCGGGCACGAGCAGGATGTCGCAACGGCCTTCGCCGAGATCGTGCAGCGTGGCGAGGCGCTCGGAAACGAGATCCTGGTGCGGCGAAAAGGTGTCGTAAGGCAGCGTTTCCCAGTCGGGCAACAGACGCACGCGCGCCTGCGGCGCGAAAAAGCCGATTTCCTGCGACAGGCGCTGCGCGTCTACAGCGCTTTCGCACACGACGGCGAGCAGCGGCACCTTCTCACGGTAGGCGAGATGGTAGCGGGCGATCAGCAGCGCGTCGGACGAGCCGTGCGTGCCGTCGAAGGCGAAACGCTGGCCGGCTTTGACGAGCGCGACGGGCGGGGCGTACTGCGATGATGCGGCGATGTCTGGCATAGAAGAGAAAAGGCGGCCTCGGGCTCACACGGACGGCCAAGTTTACGCGTGTCGGGGCGTGGATGCGAAGGACCTATTATAAAATCCGTCCTTTACCTTGACCTCGCGGCATCCGCACTCGTGACTTCCCGTCTATTTGCCCTGATTCCGTGCGCAGGCACCGGCAGCCGTTCCGGCGCCGCGATGCCCAAACAATATCGCACTGTGGCCGGCCGCGACATGTTGCATTATTCGCTCGCCGCGTTCGACGCCTGCAGTGAGTTCGCACAAACGCTCGTCGTGATCGCGCCTGACGACCAGCACTTCGACGCGCGCCGCTTCGGCGGCTTGCGTTTTGCCGTGCGCCGGTGCGGCGGGGCGTCGCGCCAGGCGTCGGTGCTCAACGGCCTGCATGCGCTCACCGAATTCAACGCGCGCGACGACGACTGGGTGCTCGTGCACGACGCGGCGCGGCCGGGCATCACGCCTCACCTGATTCGCACGCTGACGGGCGTGCTCAGGGACGATGCCGTAGGCGGCATCATGGCGTTGCCGGTTGCGGACACGTTAAAGCGCATCGACAAGGCATCGGCGGACGGACGCATTGCCCGCACCGAATCGCGCGACGGCCTGTGGCAGGCGCAAACGCCGCAGATGTTCCGCATCGGCATGTTGCGCGAAGCGATCTTGCGCGCGCAGGCCGACGGCCACGATCTGACCGACGAAGCGAGCGCAATCGAATGGGCCGGGCATGCGCCGAAGCTGGTGCAAGGCAGCTTGCGAAACTTCAAGGTGACGTATCCAGAAGACTTCGATCTCGCCGAGGCTATTTTGCTGCGCACTTCGGCATCGTGATGAGTGATTTCATTTTTAGTGAACGGACTTGAGGACTTGACGCAGATGGATTTCAGAATTGGGCAAGGGTATGACGTGCATGCGCTGGTGCCGGGGCGTCCGTTGATTATTGGCGGCGTGACGATTCCGTACGAGCGCGGCTTGCTCGGCCATTCGGATGCTGATGTGCTGTTGCACGCGATCACCGACGCTCTGTTCGGCGCCGCCGCGATGGGCGATATCGGCCGTCACTTCTCCGATACGGATGCGAAGTTCGCCGGCGCCGACAGCCGCGTTTTGCTGCGCGAATGCGTGGCTCGCGTGAAGGCAGCGGGCTTTGCGATTGCGAACGTGGACAGCAGCGTGGTGGCGCAGGCGCCCAAGCTCGCACCGCATATCGAAGGCATGCGCGCGAACATTGCCGCTGACCTCGGCCTGCCGGCGGACAAGGTCAATGTGAAAGCCAAGACCAATGAGAAGCTTGGCTATCTCGGGCGAGGCGAGGGCATAGAAGCACAAGCCGTGGTGTTGCTGATCAAGGGTTGATGCACCCGTTGGCATTGACGCATCAGGTGGCGCGCGGCGGCGGCTAAGCGCGCCGCGGCGCCGCTGTGTCGCTGCCCCGCTGCCCACGGTCAAGGCGAGGCAAACCCGCAAGCCGGAAGCTTATTCAGCGGCAATGCACTGCGCAGCCGCATTGACCACTGCCGCGATGCGACCCACGTCGCGCAACTGCGTCGCGCTCATGCCTTCGGCGATCAACGTATCGAAGTGCGATTTCACGCAGAAATGACACTTGCCGATGATCGAAGCGGCCAGCGCGTACATCTCGAAGCGCCGCTTGTCCACGCCGCCGTGTGACGCATAGGCGTTCATGCGTAACTGCGCCGGTTGCGATTTCAGATCCGCGTTCTCCGCCATCTCGACGTACGGATACCAGACGTTGTTCATGCCCATCAACGCGGCGGCCGTCAGCGCGCCGTTCGTCTCTTCGGGTGACAGCACGCCCGCGTTGCGAATTGCGTTGACGATTACGTTGCTTTTGGCGGCGAAAGCGGCGGCCAGCGCGACGCCGACCGCGTCGTTGCCTTCGAGCGACGAACGCGCAATCGTGCCGTCCAGGTTCAGGCGGATGTCTTTCGCGTAGTCGGGTATGAGCGCCTTAATGGAAGACAAGAATTCCATTGTCATCTCCTATCGGGTTGTCGATAAAAAAGCCCGCGGCTTTTTCAAGCGTGGCGGGCTCGGGCCGGCACGGCTTACAGCGTTGCGCCGCCGACTGCGCGGTTGCACGGACAAAGTTCGTCCGTCTGCAAGCCGTCGAGAATACGCAGCACTTCCTCAGGATTACGGCCGACGTTCAGGTTGTTGACCGACACGTGCTGGATCGTGTTGTCCGGATCGACGATGAACGTTGCACGCAGCGCCACGCCCGCTTCCTTGTCGCGCACGCCGAGCTGGTCGATCAACTCGCCCTTCACGTCGCCGAACGAATAGTGGTTCAGCTTGCTCAGATCCTTATGCTCGCGGCGCCATGCCAGCTTCACAAATTCATTGTCGACGCTGCCGCCTAGCAGCACGGCGTCGCGCTCTTCGAAGTCTTTCGCCAGCTTGCCGAACTCGACGATTTCCGTGGGGCACACGAACGTGAAATCCTTCGGGTAGAAGTAGATGATTTTCCACTTGCCCGGGAACGACTGCTCCGTGATTTCTTCAAACGCCGAGGCGCCGTTTTCCTCGTGATTGTTGAAGCCAGGCTTGGCAGCGGTGACGGTGAACGCTTCCAGTTTGTCGCCAACGGTTTTCATGCGAGTGCTCCTTCGTGTGTTGGAAAAAAAGCATGCTGAGGCTACCAGCGCGTCATCACGAGCGCGTGACAGGCTTTTCACTATAGCTCTATTGAACTATCGTCTCAATAGTTTTTTTCTAACGACCCGGATAGTTATTATTCAACGGAGCGGGCATTGAGAGTGCGTGGGTCGTGCGTGGCCGACGTGCGCTGTGACGCGGGCGCCGGCCGCAATTCTCTTAGGCGCCCTTGGCGAGGGGAAACTCGATGGTGACTTCCAGACCCGGGCCGGGCGTGCGATTACGCAACCGCAGCGCGCCCCGATAACGGCCGACGAGCCGCTGCACGATCGCCATGCCGAGACCCGTGCCGTTCGCCTGAGTGCGCGCCGAATTCACGCGATAGAAGGGACGTGTGACGAGCGCCAGTTGATCTTCCGGAATGCCAGGGCCTTCGTCCACCACCGACAGTTCCACGCGTGAATGCGACACACGCGTTTCCAGGATCACGTGCGGGATGCCGTCGCCGTCGCTCAAACCATACTTGCGCGCGTTCTCCAGCAGATTGCCGACGACGCGCCGCATATCCGTTTCGTCGGCTTCGATCACCGCCGACGGCGCGAGCCGCGTGATCAGCCGCATGCTGTCCTCGCTTTGCATGCGCGCCGCGAGTTCGCTCGCGATCACGGACAGATCGACGGGTTCCGGCACGCGTTGCACCGGGCGCGCGTAGTCGAGAAAGCGGCCGATGATCATGTCCATCTGCTCGATGTCGTCGACCATTGCGTCTTTCGTGCTTTGGTCCGACGGACTCATTTCCGTTTCGAGCCGCAGCCGCGCGAGCGGCGTGCGCAGGTCGTGCGAGATGCCGGCGAGCATCAGCGCGCGGTCGGCTTCGAGCTGTTCGAGATCCTGAACCATCTGGTTAAAACTGCGATTGGTTTCAGCGGCCACGCCCATACCGCGCTCGGGCAGCGGTTCAGGCGACTGCCCGGAGCCGACCTTGCGCGCGGCCATCGCGAGACGGGCGAACGGGCGATTCACGAGACTCGTGATGAAGGCCGCGCCGAAGAGCGACAGCGCCAGCGCGAACACGCCCCAGCCGGCCCATTGCAGGCCGGTCGCGTTGTCGAGCTGATCGCGGTCGAGCGCGACCCAGTAATCGTCGTCGTCGATCTTGAAGCTGATCCAGACGCCGGGAATGTCGTTGACGCTCTGCGCGATCACCGTGTCGTCGCCGAGCCGGCCGCGAATGTCGTGTTCGATCAGCCGGTTCAGCGACTCGTCGGGCTGGAGCTTGTACTTGTCGGTTGTTTCGCGCGGGTACACGCGCACCCCTTCATTGCTTTCCAGATCTTGCAGCAACGCGCGCCGCAGATCGGGATCGGAATAGAGGAGTGCGGTGCGCGTGAGCTTCACGATCGCGACGAGCTGCAACGCCACGCGCTGCGCGCGCGGCTCGCGTTCGATCACCCGGAAGCTCTGGAACCAAGCGGCGAGACTCACTGCGATCAACAGCGCGATCAACAGAAAGGTCCGCCAGAAAAGGCCGCCGAACGCGAGCGTCAGGAGGCGCCGGTCGATCCGCATGGGCCCTTCTTCTTATCTGAAAGCAAAAGCAGGAGGTGTGAACAAACTCAGGCTGCGCCGTCGGGAATGAACACGTAGCCCAGACCCCAAACGGTCTGGATGAAGCGCGGGCTGCCCGGGTCGGGTTCAATCAGCTTGCGCAGACGGGAAATCTGCACGTCGAGGCTGCGGTCGAACACTTCATACTCGCGGCCACGAGCCAGTTCCATCAGCTTTTCACGCGATAGAGGCTGGCGCGGATGACGCGCGAACACCTTGAGCACGGAGAACTCGCCCGTGGTCAGCGGGATTTCCTGGCCGGCCTTGGTGAGCGTGCGAGTGGCGAGATTCAGCGCGAACTCGCCGAACTCGAAGACTTCGGTAGTTTCCGACGGCGCGCCCGGCAGTTCGGACGGCGACTGACGGCGCAACACCGCGTGAATACGCGCGACGAGTTCGCGCGGATTGAAGGGCTTCGGCAGATAGTCGTCCGCACCCATTTCAAGGCCGACGATACGGTCGACGTCTTCGCCCTTGGCCGTCAACATGATGATCGGCGTACGGTCGTTGCTGCCGCGCAGGCGCCGGCAGATGGAAAGGCCGTCCTCGCCCGGCAGCATGAGGTCGAGCACAAGCAGATCGAACCGCTCACGCACCCAGAGCTTGTTCATGGATGGCGCGTTCTCGGCTACGTACACATTGAAGCCTTGCTCGCCGAGGTAACGGCGCAGCAGATCGCGCAGTCGCGGATCGTCGTCGACGACGAGGATTTTCGAAGGGTTTTTAGTTTCCATGGTCGGCATCTTAGCGCGATTAGAAAGTGGTGCGCGTTCGCATCATTTATCGAGTTACAGTCAGTTACAAAATTTACCCGCACTGTGGCACGACGTAAAGCGGTGGCAGTTAGACTCCTTTACTGAATGCGGCTGTTCGGTGGATACTTCACTCGACTAAAACCCACGCGCCCGGCTCGTTACCGGGTTTGTCATACGCATTTGAGGTAGCCGGTTGCCGCGCCACGAAGGGAACAACATGAAGGGAGGGGTCTGGCCGAATGTGCGCCTGAGCGTGATTGCACTGGCGGTTGCCGGTTCACTCGCAGGCACATTGGGACCGACGCTCGCCCACGCCCAGCCTTCGGCCGACAGAGCTGCGAGCGAGCGCGCGTCCAGGGCAGGCAACTCAAAGGCAAGCCGTCACAGTTCCATCGTTGAGCGCCCTGCATCAGACGCTATGTTGCGCACCGCAGTTCCCCCCGATCTCGATCAACGTCGGCGTGACGGACATATGACGCCAGACGAACGTCGTTTGTTGAGACAGCACATCGAAGACGCTGTACGCGAGCTTTACAAACGGTAAGCGCTTGGCTTGGGTTGTGGGCGCGGGTTGTTCTCGATCTCGCGTTGCCTCATGTGCCGCGTTATGTGAGCTTGGTCGTTGTCGTTGTCGTTGTCGTTGTCGTTGCCGCTGTCCTGATTCTTTTGCGCTTTCGTTCTGCGCTTTCCGCGCGCTTCTCGTTTGTATCCCGGTTTCTATCAGGCACTTCGCGTTTTGCCCGCTGCGTTCACACGTTATGTGACTAGCAGGTGCAGGCAGCCGTCGTTCATTCCTGTCAGTGATCGTGCTCAGCGCACTCCGCATGCGGGAAGCAGCAACGGCACGTGAATGCGTGGCCCGATCACGCAAGATGCGTCACGGCAGCAACGGGCGTAGGCTTCGTACACGCATAGATCTCGACCGCAAAGCGCATAGTTTCGCATTGCAGGCCGGCCCAGCTTATCGCCTGAAAAACCGAGCCCGCAACGCAAGAAGTCACCGACGCGAGTACGACATGAAACGACGCAGCTTTCTCTCGATGAGTGCCGCCGCCAGCGCGACTCTGTGGCTGCCTCGTGCGGTTCGCGCGCAGCCCGCCGCGTATAGCGCAAGTGAGCTGCCCGCGCTGCGTCCCGGATACGGCAACCTGCTGATCCTTGTCGAGTTGAAGGGCGGCAACGACGGCCTGAACACCGTCATCCCATTTGCGGATCCTGCGTACTACCGGCTTCGCAAGAAGATCGGCATCAAGCGCGAGCAGGTTATCCAACTGGACGGCCGCACGGCCTTGCATCCGTCACTGGAACCATTGATGCCGCTTTGGCACGGCCGGCAACTGGCGATTATCCAGGGCGTCGGCTACGCGCAGCCCAATCTCTCGCATTTCCGCTCGGTGGAGATATGGGACACCGCTTCCCACGCCGATGAATACCTGCGCGACGGCTGGCTCACTCGCGCATTCAGAAGCGCCCCGTTGCCAGCGGGGTTTGCTGCAGACGGCGTGGTCATCGGCAGTGTTGAAATGGGACCGCTCGCGAACGGCGCTCGTACGCGGCCTCTTCTGACTCCAATCCAAGGTCCTGGCACCGCAAAAGCCATGACATACGATGGCACGAGGCCGAAGCCAATGCCACGCGCGCCGCAGTTGACGACGGGTTTTCCTTGCTGCGCGTTCGGCACGTCGATTGAAACTGCAATGCGCATGCTTCAAGCCGACGATATGCCGCGCGCGGCAGCGGGCAAACGCGGCGGCGTCGCGGCGATTCGCCTGACGCTAAACGGCTTCGACACGCATCGCAACCAGCCGTACAGACACCGCACGTTGTTGAAGCAGCTTGCCGAAGGCCTGACAGCGATGAGATCGGCGCTGATCGAACTGGGCCGTTGGAACGACACGCTTGTCATGACTTATAGCGAGTTCGGGCGGCATCCACGAGAAAATGACAGCAACGGTACCGATCACGGCACGTCGGCGCCGCATTTCATGATGGGCGGACGTGTGCTCGGGGGCTTGCACGGTGCACCGCCGGAGCTTGGACGGCTCGATGGCCATGGCAACTTGCCGGTCGCCGTCGACTTCCGCCGGCTCTACGCCACCGTGCTTGCGAAATGGTGGGGGCTCGACGCCGCGGCGATTCTGCGGCAGCAGTTTGCGCCGCTGCCTTTGCTGCGCGTTTGACGGCCGGCGCGCTCCGCGCCGAACCGGACGCAGGACGACGCGCCGCGTAAATGGCGCGCGGCGGCGCTTACTTTGCGCGCCAGGCGATCCACAGCTTGCGGATCGGCGTCAGCGCGATCCGTTGATGCAACACGTGGTAGCCGTCGCGCTCGATCTCATCCAGTAGCGCGGACGCGAGCGCGCCTTGCGCGAGCAACGTGCGCTGCGAACGGCGTTCGCTAGCGGGAACGGCGGCGAGCGCCGTTCGCACGGCATCGCGAGCGCGCTTCGTCTGAAAGCGCATGAGCTCGGTGAATGCGTCGCTATATTTTCGATTGATCAGGTCCGCGGCTGTCACATTGAAGCGCTGCATTTCGTCAATAGGGATGTAGATGCGGCCGTGACGCGCATCGTTGCCCGTTTCGACCACGAGCTGTGCGAGCAACAGCGCTTCGCCTAACGGCGTGGACCAATCCGGCGCTTGTGAACCGTCGGCAGAAGCCTTGGTCCTCGCGCTGCGCGCCACTAACGAGGCAAAGGTCCCGCCGACCGCCTGCACATAGCGCCGCAAATTCGGATAGTCGAGATAGCGCGCCTGGTCGAGGTCCATCTCAAAGCCGCTCAGCAGCGCCTGCAGCGCCGGGTATTCGGTCTTCACGTCGGGCAGCGAGGCCGCGAGCGCCTTCGAAACAGGATGCGTGGGCGTGCCCGCAGCAAGCGCGGCCAGTTCGTTCTGCCACCAGGCAAGCTTGGTGCGGCCAATGGCCGGATCGCTGACTTCCTTGACCGTTTCCTCGAACTCGCGGCGCAGTGCGAACAGGGCGGTCAAGCGCGGCTGACTGGCTGCGGGAGCTTGCCGAAGCGCGTAGTAAGTGCTCGATCCTGGCGGCGCCGCTTTTTGCTGGCAATATTCGTCGAAATTCACGGATTGGAATGTGGGGAAGGGCAGGCGAAGAGGGCACGGCAAGCGCGCACGAAGCCGAAAATTGTAGCATCGGCGGCGTAAGGACAGATGCGCGGCAGTTGCAGACAAGCGCGAATCAATGCGTTAGAATCTCGCGCTTACGCTTTTGGGCGTGCACCTTTGGGTGGCGCGCAAAGCATGCAGGACATCGGGCAAGACGCACAACGCTTGTCCGGCTGCGAGGGTGGCGAAATTGGTAGACGCACCAGGTTTAGGTCCTGACGCCCGCAAGGGTGTAGGGGTTCGAGTCCCCTCCCTCGCACCACTTTTCTGTAGCGCAAAACCCCGTCAAGTCGTTGGACTGGCGGGGTTTTTCGTTTTCAGGGCGCTTGTTCGCGTGCGCTCAGGCGACCGGCGTTTCCGGCGGCGCCTGGGTGCCGGGCAGGTCGGCTTGCGCGGCGCCTTCCAGAAAGCGTCGAGTCGATTCGAACGCCTGCAACATCTGATCGGGCCAAGGCGTTTGCAGCATGACCGCCTGATGGTTTTCAAATGCCGACGACAACAGCTTCGCCAGTTCCGGCGAGCGCAGATGACGCAGCAGCACACTGACTGCGATGGCCGTCGCCTGGCTCGCGCCGGCCGTCTGGAGTTCCGACGCGGTGAGCGCCGCGATCTGTTTGTTGAGATCCACTAAAACTTTCCTGATTAGATTGAACGATCGACTTGCACGCTGCGCGGGTCGTTGAGCGAATGCGTCTATAACCGGCGCGGCGTCAGATCCCGAATTTTGACACGATTGGTACATTGCGGCGAAGACCGCGTCGCTCGATAGGCGTTGCTGCCGGCTTTGATTGCCGGGTAACTACGTCGATTTATCTGAGCTTTTGAATCCGATGATGGCCGCTGAAAGGGGCAAACGTCGGACGCAACGTGTACTCGCATTCGTCGCCTCTGCAATATCGTTGCGCCGCTTACTCGTACTGGGCGCGCAGTGGAATCCTCGTGTTTCGACTGCCCGGTGTTCGCGACATTGTTCCTATGGTTCAATGCCTTGCTGCTGCGTACATTGCGTCATCATTTCGACGCGGCGTACGATAATGCCGCGGTGTGCGCGTCGATTGCGTCGCAGCAGGTGTTTCTGGTCGGCCGGAGCGCGTTCGTCTTCGCGGGTTTGCGGCTCACGAGGCGCGACAGCATCCTGCAGTTGCGTGCGATTGTTTCTACGCCGCTAGTGCTCGTGCCGTTGCTTTGAACGTTTTACGCAAATCTGACGCAGGACGGCGGGTCGTGGGCGAGTTCGCCGTTGCTCGATGCTCGCTCGAATCTTGTGCAGGCCCTCGTCTTCGCGCTGGCTCCGCTGTGGCTCGTACGGATTCGTCGTCCCGGCGTGCCGCCTTGCGACTATCGGTGGCCTTTGCAAGTGTTGACCCGGGCAACCGGCTTGGCTGCTTGAACGCGACGCCGCTGCGCACGCTGCGTCATTTGACCGTGCTGCTATACGAGCTCGTCGACATGTCGCAGTCGATACTCGTGCGGGCGTCTGTTTCGGTATTCTGGGCGCAATGCGAACTTGCGGCGATGACCTGGGCCACCGGCGCACGAGCCGTGTCGTCTGTTTCATTGGCGGCGCATTGCTCGCCGCAACCGTCGTCAAACTGTTCCTGTTCGACCTGTCGCACGTGACCGGTGTCGGGCGGATCGTATCGTGTTCGAATCGTTTATCGGCGTCGGCGTGATGTTGCTGCTGATCGGCTACCTCTCGTCGTTGCCGCCCACGCGAGTGGTCGGGGAAACTGAATAATGAAGCATTTTCTGAAGGTGACGGCCTGGTGTGTCGCGATCGGATCCGCGTGGGCCGCGGCGCCCGCCTGCGCTGAAGATTTCGCGCGGCACTTTGCGCTGCAGCTCGAAGAGGGCGCCGCCTACTACAGCGTCACGCTGCCGGCCGCCGTCTATAGCGCCAGTCAGCGCAACGATCTCGGCGACGTGCGCGTATTCAACGGCGAGGGCGAGCCCGTGCCGTATTCGCTCGAGGGACCGCGCGAGCCGGCACGCACGCCGCCGACTTTGCGCCCGGCGCGATGGTTCCCGCTGCGCCCGGTGCCGGCGGGCCACACCGGTGCGCCGCTCGGTGTGACGATCGCGGCCGACGGTTCGCTGCACGCCACCGCAGCGCCGCCGGGTCGCGCTCAGCACGACACGGATCTGATCGACGCGGGAGAGGCCTCGCGCGAGGGCCGCGTGAGCGCGCTGGTGATTCATCTTCGTAACGATAACTACCAGGGGCGTGTGTCGGTCGAATCGAGCGACGACTTGCGGAACTGGCAGCCCGCCGGCGACGCGCAATTGCTCAAGGTCAGCTACAACGGCAGCACGCTGAGCCAGGACCGCGTAGAGCTGAGCGGTGCGCGCGCGCGTTATCTGCGCTTGCATTGGCTCGACGGCGCGCCGTATCTCGAATCGATGAATGTCGAAGTGCAGGCGACCGGCTCGGGTGGCGCGCAACTCGCGGACAAGCAGCGCGAATGGCGCGAAAACATCGTGGCGCAGGCGGGACCCAAGGCCGGCGAATATTTTTTCTCGACTGGCGGACCGTATCCCATCGACCGTTTGCGGCTCCATTTGCCGCAGCCGAATACGGTGGCGCCTGCCGTCGTCTATTCACGCGGCGCACTCGGCTCGGCGTGGCACGAGGTGTCGAGTGCGACGCTCTTCCGTTTGCATAACGGCGATGTCGAACAGAACAGTCCTTCGCTGCAACTCGCGCCCGACACGGACCGTCACTGGCGTGTGGTCGTCGATACGCGCAACGGCGGGCTCGGAACCGGAGCGTTGAGCATCGCAGCGGGTTGGCGTCCCGCGACGCTGACTTTTGCCGCGCATGGCGCGGCGCCTTTTACGCTCGGTGTGGGCAATGCCGCGGCCGTATCGACGGCCGTTGGGCGCGACGAGCTGCTGAATGGAGCTTCGTCGGCGGTGGCCACGGCGCGCGTCGGCGAACCTCTGGCGCTCGAGCAGAATGCGAATGCCCCGTCGTCGGCGAGTGCCGATGCACACCGCCGCTACATGCTGTGGGCCGCTCTGGTTCTTGCCGTCGGAGCACTTGCGGCCATAGCGTGGCGCCTTGCTCGCAGCGTATCGTCCAGGATGCCGGCGGGTGATGCCGCGGCGGCCGTGCCGGGAGCTGCGGCGAGTGGTTTCGCGAGTACACCTGCTGCTTCGACGGACACTGCACAAGCGGCCAGCGCTCCTGCTCAGAACGCGGCCAATTCAATGACCGGCGGTGTGACGGGCACGACGCAAGGCGAGCATCAACGTGATGGCGGCGCCTGAATCGCACGCTTCCCAATAGTCTGCGACGCGCGGGTCACGGCTGGGCTGGAAGGGCGGGACGTCCACGCACTCATGGTGTGGTTGGCAAACACGAGCGTGTCGAAGACATGGTTCGTTACCCCAGGAGTGCGTGCAACTCATTGGTCAGTTCGAAGCGCGGAGCGTAGGCAACTCATGCGTCGCTTTGAATAGCGCAGTGTGTGCAAACGACTCACGGCTCATTCCATGCGCGCGGGATAACGGGGTTTAAAGCCGCCGCGTGCGATACGTCTGCGCGGCGCAAATCGCGCAGTGCTGGCCGCCGCTTTTTATTCGTGGCTCACGTGTCAGGCGCAGTCATCGTTTCGATGACTTTATCGAGCGCTTCGCCAAGAGCGAGCTTCTGTTTCTCGTCCAGGCAGTTGAACAGATCGCCGTTCCATTTGCGCGCGATCGGCATGACCCTGCGATACAACGCGCGGCCCTCGGGCGTGAGCGACACGAGCACGACGCGGCCGTCTTCCACACTCGCTTCGCGTTTGACGATCCCCTGTCTGATCAAAGCCTCGGCGGCGCGACTTGCCTGACTCTTGTCGAGATTGGCATGCCTCGCGAGTTCCATGATCGAGAACGGTCCAAACGATCCCACCGACGCGATTACGCGAGCCTCCGGCAGCGTCACGCCGAGCTTGTCCTGGTAACGCTCGCTGATACCACGCTCCGCGAGCTTGTTGAGTACATGCAGACGATATGTGAGGAGCTGTTCCAAGCCGGCTTTGGCGGAGTCCTTCATGGTCTTCCCGTGATGAGTGACGCGGTTGTGGCGCTGTGATTGTTGCCGCAACCATGCCGCCGGGTCAACGCGCGCCGTACTTCAAACGCGTCAGTTGTTCGGCCTCATCCGCCAGGAGACGTGCAGCGTCGCGAATCGCGAATTCAAGCGTGATTGGTCCAGGGGCCGGCGAGAAGCAACCACTGAAATATTCGGCTAGACGCGGCAGTGCTGCGGAGTCCACGGCGCCTGATAGCAGCGTGGCCGGCACACCTGCAGACTGCGCATGACGGCATGCGATGAAGGGCGCCTTGCCGTGCAGCGTTTGCACGTCGGAGCGTCCTTCGCCGGTGATCAACCAGTTCGCACCTTGCAGTGCCGCGTCGAGGCCGATCTGCCGCGCGACCGTTTCCGCGCCTGGCTCGAACTGCGCGCCAAGCATGTGCAACGCAAAGCCGAGTCCACCTGCGGCGCCCGCGCCGGGAAGGTCGCGAGCCGTGCGCCCGAGCGCTGCTTCCAGCAGATCGGCGAAGCGGGCGAGGGCCGCGTCGATCGTGGCGACCTGCTCCGGGGCGACGCCTTTTTGCGGGCCGAAGACTGCAGTCGCCCCGTGCTCACCGGTCAATGGATTGTCCACATCGGACATGCCGATGAACTGTGTCTGCTCAAGCCGCGCGTCGAGTTGTGAAACGTCGACCCGTGCAACGCGCGCCAGTTGCTCAGGCGTCGGCTCCAGCTCCCGATCTTGAGCGTCGAATAGTTTCAGGCCGAGGCCTGCCAGCAGACCCGCGCCGCCGTCATTGGTGCTGCTGCCGCCAAGTGCGACGAAAAACCGCCGCACTCCTGCGTCGAGCAGCGCGCTGATTGCTTCGCCCATCCCACGCGTATTGCGCGCCTGAACCGGTACGCCCATACCAACCGAGTCCGTGATGCCGACGATCTCCGCCGTTTCCACGATTGCGCTGCCGTCGGCGAGGACGCCTGTCAGTGCTTCGCGCACCGGGCCTGCCGCGCCGCGCACGGTCAGCTTGCGGCGCTCGCCGCCGCTTGTCAGCATTGCGTCGAGCGTGCCTTCGCCGCCGTCCGCCATCGGACAGATGCGTACCTCGGCGTCCGGGCGCGCGCGCTGCACGCCCGACGCGATCGCCTGCGCGACCTGTTCGGCACCAAGCGAGCCTTTGAACGAATCCGGGGCAATGACGACGACAGGCGAGGACGGCGAATTGGGCATGGTGTCTCTGAATGGTTGGAGTAGTACGGTAGTACCGGGCGGGAAAGCCGCTGGCGACGCGGGCTCTTCAGCGCATGCAGCGCAGCCCCGCAGCGCGTTCGCTAGCTTAGCAGCATGGTCGCTTCGACTGAATATGCCGAACGGCATAGCCGGCATCGTCATGCGTCGTGAGGTGTGTTGCAGCAGTGCGGGCTCGTCGGGCGGGCAGCTTCTTGAGCGAAGCGCAAAACCGCTAGAAAAAGCGCCCGAAACGGCTCTGGATGCCGATAAAAATAGGCGCAACCGTCGAATCCCGGTTAGCCGCGCAAATAGTTTGCTAAAATATTCGGCTCTTTGGACTCAACCGTGCTGCCGGTGGCCTGCAAGCCCGCGGCGCAGGCGCGCAAATGCGGCACGGAGAAGATAACTGAATTCGCTCGAATAATTTTAGGACGATTGAAGCCATGGCTAACGTTGTTGAAAACCTCGGCAAGCTCGAACGCCGCGTAACGATTTCCCTGCCGAAGGACGCCGTGCAGAAGGAAGTGGATTCGCGTATCCGTCAACTCGCGAAGAACGTGCGCATGCCGGGTTTCCGCCCGGGCAAGGTGCCGCTCAAGATGGTGACGCAACAGTATTCGGGCCAGGTGGAAGCTGAAGTGCTGAGCGACAAGGTCGGCAAGGAATTCTTCGACATCAGCCGCGCCGAAAACCTGCGCGTCGCGGGCCAGCCGAGCTTCGCGCCGAAGGCCGACGCTACCGAAGGCGATTACGCCTTCGACGCGACCTTCGAGGTCTATCCGGAAGTGAAGCTGGGCGACGTCGCCACGGCTGAAATCGAGCGCACCACGACGACCATCAGCGAAGCGGAAATCGACCGCACGCTCGAAATCCTGCGCAAGCAGCGCGTGCATTTCCACGCTCGCGGCGAAGCCGGCGAGCATGGCGACGGCGGCGGTGACACGGCGGCCAAGGAAGGCGATCGCGTGTCGGTCGACTTCGTCGGCAAAATCGACGGTGAAGTATTCCAGGGCGGCAGCGCCGAAGACTTCGCATTCGTGCTGGGCGAAGGCCGCATGTTGCCTGAATTCGAAAAGGCAGCTACGGGCCTGAAGGTCGGCGAAACGAAGGAATTCGATCTGGCGTTCCCGGCCGATTATCACGGCAAGGACGTAGCCGGCAAGACGGCGCAATTCACGATCACCATGAAGAAGATCGAGTGGCCGCACCTGCCGGAAATCGACGCGGAATTCGCGAAGTCGCTCGGCATTGAAGACGGCGACCTGACCAAGATGCGCGCCGAGATCAAAGACAATCTGGAGCGTGAAGCGAAGCGCCGCACGCAAGCCATCGTCAAGAATCAGGTCATGGACGCGCTGCTGAAGATTTCGGAACTCGACGTGCCGAACGCACTGATCGAGCAGGACCAGGAGCGTCTCGTCGCAATGGCGCGTCAGGATCTGGAGCAGCGCGGCGTGCCGAACGCTAAAGATGCGCCGATTCCTGCCGCTATGTTCAAGGAACAGGCCGAGCGCCGCGTCAAGCTGGGTCTCGTGCTGGCAGAGCTGGTGAAGGCTAACGACCTGCAGGCAAAGCCGGAGCAGATCCGCGCAGAAGTCGACGAATTCGCGAAAAGCTACGAAGACCCGAAGGAAGTCGTCCGCTGGTATTATTCGAACCAGCAACGCCTTGCTGAAATGGAAGCGTACGTCGTTGAAGCGAACGTCGTCGAATTCGTGCTGAGCAAGGCCAAGGTGACGGACAAGGAAGTGAGCTTCGAAGAACTGGCAAGCGCAACGGCGCAAGCGTAAGCGTCGCTGCAACGGCGTGCCGGCTGTCGGAGCGACGGCCCGCACGCCGTTTTTTTGTGCTGTTTTTGTGCGGTTTGTGTGCACTTGAATACGAGCTGGTCGACCACACCTGTCTAGCATCAGATATTTAGAATATTTCCAGACAAGGATCCATTGCATGACCTTTCGCGCCCAAATGCTGGACACGTTGACCTCCCAGTCGTCCCGGGATCTCGAAGCGCAGGCGCTCGGACTGGTGCCGATCGTCGTGGAAACGAGCGGCCGGGGCGAGCGCTCGTATGACATCTACTCGCGTCTGTTGAAGGAACGCATTGTGTTCCTGGTGGGCGAGGTGAACGACCAGACGGCCAACCTTGTGGTCGCGCAAATGCTGTTTCTGGAAAGCGAGAATCCCGACAAGGACATCTATTTTTATATCAACAGCCCGGGCGGCTCGGTGTCGGCCGGCATGGCGATTTACGATACGATGCAGTTCATCAAGCCGGATGTTTCCACGCTGTGCATGGGACTGGCGGCGAGCATGGGCGCGTTCCTGCTTGCAGCAGGCGCAAAGGGCAAGCGCTTCGCGCTGCCGAATTCGCGCGTGATGATCCACCAGCCGCTGGGCGGCGCCCGCGGTCAGGCGTCGGACATCGAAATTCAGGCGCGCGAAATTCTGTACCTGAAGGAGCGACTCAATCATCTGCTGGCGCACCACACCGGCCAACCCGTCGAGCGCATTGCACGTGACACCGACCGTGACAATTTCATGTCCGGCGACGACGCGCAAGCCTACGGTCTGGTCGATCAGGTAGCGCACAAACGTCCTTGATCGTGTGGGATTTGCGCTAAATCGGGGCAAATCCCGCGTCCGATCGGTTGTGAAATAATTAAGACTCGTCCGAGCGCCTGCGGCAAACGCCGTCACATTGCTCAACCCGGCCGCGCCCAACTGCGAGGCTGGGGCAAACGGCGTATCATGTAATCGAGTGTCCGGAGGCTCACACATCTATGGCGGACAAGAAAGGTTCTAACAGCGAAAAGCTGTTGTATTGCTCGTTTTGCGGCAAGAGCCAGCATGAGGTTAAAAAACTGATTGCCGGCCCGTCGGTGTTCATCTGTGATGAATGTATCGACCTGTGCAACGAAATCATTCGCGATGAAGCAGCAGGCGCGGGCATCGAGGCGGGCTTGTCCAAGTCCGATCTGCCGAGTCCGCAGGAAATCCGTGAAATCCTTGACCAGTATGTGATTGGTCAGGAACGCGCGAAGAAAATCCTCGCGGTTGCTGTGTACAACCACTACAAGCGCCTGAAGCATCTCGACAAGAAAGACGAGATCGAGCTGTCCAAGAGCAACATCCTGCTGATCGGCCCGACCGGTTCGGGCAAGACCTTGCTTGCGCAAACGCTCGCACGGCTTCTGAACGTTCCCTTTGTCATTGCAGACGCAACCACGCTGACTGAGGCGGGTTATGTGGGCGAAGATGTTGAGAACATCATTCAGAAACTGCTGCAGAACTGCAACTACGAAGTCGACAAGGCCCAGCGCGGCATTGTCTATATCGACGAAATCGACAAGATCAGCCGGAAGTCGGACAACCCGTCCATCACCCGCGACGTGTCGGGCGAGGGCGTGCAGCAGGCGCTGCTCAAGCTGGTTGAAGGCACGATGGCGTCGGTGCCCCCGCAAGGAGGCCGCAAGCATCCGAATCAGGACTTCATTCAGGTCGACACCACGAACATTCTGTTCATCTGCGGTGGCGCGTTCGACGGCCTTGAAAAAGTCATCGTCGATCGTACTGAAAAGACCGGCATCGGCTTTGGCGCAAGCGTGAAGAGCAAGCAGGACCGCGACGCCGGCGAAGTGCTGCGTGAAGTGGAACCGGAAGATCTGATCAAGTTCGGTCTGATCCCGGAACTGATCGGCCGTCTGCCGGTGGTGGCCACGCTCGGCAAGCTCGACGAAGCCGCGCTGATGAAAATTCTCGTCGAACCGAAGAACGCGCTCGTGAAGCAGTACCACAAGTTGTTCAACATGGAACGCGTCGAGCTCGAAATTCGCCCGGCTGCGCTGCAGGCCGTGGCGCGTAAGGCGATTCGTCGCAAGACGGGTGCGCGCGGGCTGCGCTCCATCCTGGAACAGGCGTTGCTTGACGTGATGTACGACCTGCCGCAAATGAAAGGCGTGAGCAAGGTCATCATCGACGACAATGTGATTGACGGCGACGGCAAACCCTTACTGATCTACGAAGACGCGCCTAAAGTCGCGGGTTCGAACTGATCGGCTTCGGGTACTGCAAAAAGCCGTTCATGGCGACGTGAACGGCTTTTTCGTTTATCGTGTGGTCAGAATGGTTGTTTTCACAATGGAGTCACTGAACCTTCGGAGTCACTGAACTTTTCCCACACGCGGAGGCCTTGCAATAGTTTCTGCTGGCCTCACCTATCGAACGAACTGATTCCACTCATGGGGAAATGAAATGTCAGGAACCCAACTCCTCCCGCAGGAACGCATTACGCTCCCGCTGCTCCCGCTGCGCGACGTAGTCGTTTTCCCGCACATGGTGATTCCGCTCTTCGTAGGCCGCCCGAAGTCGATCAAGGCTCTCGAAGCAGCGATGGAAGGCGGCAAGCACATCATGCTCGTCGCCCAGAAAACGGCTGCTAAAGATGAGCCGACCGAAAAGGACATGTACGAAGTAGGGTGTATCGCCAACATCCTCCAAATGCTGAAGCTGCCGGATGGCACCGTCAAGGTGCTCGTCGAGGGCTTGCAGCGCGCGAAAACGCTTTCCATCGAAGAACAGGAAACGCAGTTCTCGTGCGAAGTCATGCCGCTCGAACCCGACCACGCCGACAGCGCTGAAACCGAAGCGCTGCGCCGCGCGATCGTGTCGCAGTTCGATCAGTATGTGAAGCTGAACAAGAAGATCCCGCCTGAGATCCTGACGTCGCTGTCGGGTATCGACGAAGCAGGTCGTCTGGCCGACACGATCGCGGCGCATCTGCCGCTCAAGCTCGACCAGAAGCAGCACATCCTGGAAATGTTCCCGGTTATCGAGCGACTCGAGCATCTGCTCGCGCAACTCGAAGCCGAGATCGACATTCTTCAGGTTGAAAAGCGCATCCGTGGGCGTGTGAAACGCCAGATGGAGAAGAGCCAGCGCGAGTACTACCTGAACGAGCAGGTCAAGGCGATCCAGAAGGAACTCGGCGAAGGCGAAGAAGGTGCGGACCTCGAAGAACTCGAGAAGCGCATCACGGCTGCCCGCATGCCGAAGGAAGCCAAGAAGAAGGCCGACGCCGAGCTGAAGAAGCTCAAGCTGATGTCGCCGATGTCGGCCGAAGCGACGGTCGTGCGCAACTATATCGATACGCTGATCGGCTTGCCGTGGCGCAAGAAGAGCAAGGTCAACAACGACCTCTCGAATGCGGAACGCGTGCTCGACGAAGACCACTTCGGTCTCGAGAAAGTGAAGGAACGCATTCTCGAGTATCTCGCGGTCCAGCAACGTGTCGACAAGGTGAAAGCGCCGATTCTGTGCCTCGTTGGGCCTCCGGGTGTCGGTAAGACGTCGCTGGGCCAGTCGATCGCTCGCGCTACGAACCGCAAGTTCGTGCGTATGGCGCTCGGTGGCGTACGTGACGAGGCCGAGATTCGCGGTCACCGTCGTACGTATATCGGTTCCATGCCGGGCAAGATTCTGCAAAGCCTGACCAAGGTCGGCGTGCGCAATCCGCTCTTCCTGCTCGACGAAGTCGACAAGATGGGTCAGGATTTCCGCGGCGATCCGTCGTCGGCGTTGCTCGAAGTGCTCGATCCGGAACAGAACCATACGTTCGCCGATCACTACGTCGAAGTGGATTTCGATCTGTCGGACGTGATGTTCGTGGCGACGTCGAACTCGCTGAACATTCCGCCGCCGCTGCTCGACCGGATGGAAGTGATCCGTCTGTCGGGTTACACGGAAGACGAAAAGGTCAGCATTGCGCAACGTTATCTTTTGCCGAAGCAGAAGAAGAACAACGGCCTCAAGGATGGCGAGGTCGATGTGACGGAAACCGCGATCCGCGACATCATTCGTTACTACACGCGTGAAGCGGGCGTGCGTTCGCTCGAGCGTGAAGTGTCGAAGATCTGCCGCAAGGTCGTGAAGATGCTTCTGCTGAAGAAGGCGGAAGGCGCGGTGAAGGTGGACGGCAGCAACCTGGATACGTTCCTCGGCGTGCGCAAGTACGACTTCGGTCTGGCCGCCAAGGAAAATCAGGTGGGCCAGGTCACGGGTCTCGCGTGGACGGAAGTGGGCGGCGATCTGCTGACCATCGAAGCCGCCGTGATGCCGGGTAAGGGCAATGTGATCCGCACGGGTTCGCTTGGCGACGTGATGAAGGAATCCGTCGAAGCAGCGCGCTCGGTGGTCCGCTCGCGGTCGCGTCGTCTTGGCGTCAAGGACGAAGCGTTCGAGAAGCAGGACATTCACATCCACGTGCCTGAAGGCGCAACGCCGAAAGACGGTCCTTCGGCCGGTATCGCGATGACGACTGCGCTGGTGTCGGTGCTGACCGGTATTCCGGTGCGGGCTGACGTCGCGATGACAGGCGAAATCACGTTGCGTGGCGAAGTGTTGCCGATCGGCGGTCTGAAAGAGAAGCTGCTGGCGGCGCATCGCGGCGGCATCAAGCTGGTGCTGATCCCGGAAGAAAACGTCAAGGACTTGACGGAGATTCCGGACAACGTGAAGAACGCGATCGAAATCGTGCCGGTCCGCTGGATCGACAAGGTGCTCGAACTTGCGCTCGAACGTGTGCCGTCGCCGTTGCCGGAAGAGGAGCCGAAGCCTGCCTCGCCCGTCGCGGCTGAGCCGGGCAAAGACTCCGGCGCTACGGATGTCGTGAAGCACTAAGCTTTCAGCAAGATACTTGCTGTGCAAGAAAGAACCCGCGGCCCGAACGGCCGCGGGTTTTTTTATTGCCGCACGCTTCGGAAGACACCTGCAACAACGCGCCTCGTGATCGCAGAAAAATCTATGTGAATTGCGGACACAGTACTCGTTGCGCGCGCATCTAATGCATCCGTTATCGGCATTTGCGTCGCGTGACAAAGAGATCATCGGAATACGCCAAAATCAGGCTCAATCCCGGTTGACACATGGGTTTCGGCCAATTCTAATGACTCGGCCCGGCATTACCGCCGGCTAGACGATGTCAGGCGCTGCAGAGCGCCGTTTCGGTTCTAAAAACATTCTCGGGGGTAGGGATGAACAAGACGGAATTGATCGATCACATTGCGCAGCAAGCGGAGATTTCGAAGGCTGCGGCCGGACGCGCGCTCGACGCCGTGATCGGCGGTGTGAAAGGCACGTTGAAGAAAGGCGGTTCGGTGACGCTGGTTGGTTTCGGCACGTTCGCCGTCGGCAAGCGCACGGCGCGCACAGGGCGCAATCCGCGCACCGGCGATGCGATCAAAATCAAGGCTGCCAAGGTGCCGAAATTTAGGCCTGGCAAAGCGCTAAAGGATGCGCTAAACTGATGGGCTTGCTGCTTGAGGAGTTGCAGGTTCGTCAGAAAGAAGGGCGGCGAATCTGAATTAACGGTTGCTCGGTTCGATGGTTGTTCAATCGGGCGCGAGGCGGGCCATTCAGGCAGTAATAGCGGAAGCACAAGAATCATGAAGCCGGGTGCTTAGCTCAGTTGGTAGAGCGGCGCCCTTACAAGGCGTAGGTCGGGAGTTCGAGCCTCTCAGCACCCACCAGTTTCTGATTCTCTTAAAGTGTTTCTGGCTAGTGACGCAGTGAAAGCGCAGTATAAGGAGTGGTAGTTCAGTCGGTTAGAATACCGGCCTGTCACGCCGGGGGTCGCGGGTTCGAGTCCCGTCCACTCCGCCAGTATCCTCGAAAGGCGAACTCCGGTTCGCCTTTTTTATTGCCCGCTGTTGTAAGATCGGGCGTTCTGTTTTTGGCTCTCACGCATGCTCGATTTTTTCCGCAATCACAAACGCCTGATGATGTTTATGCTCATCCTCGTCATTGTGCCGGGGCTGGGTTTTGTGGGTATTCAGGGCTTTCGCGGCTTCTTTGACGAAAGTGCAAACGTCGCAAGCGTCAACGGTCACAAGATCACGCGCGCAGAATACGATAATGCGATGCGTCAACAGCTTGACCGCGCCCGTCAGATGCTCGGTGCGCAATTCGACATGAAGGCGTTTGATACGCCGCAACGCCGCAGCGAGATGCTCGACGGCCTGATTGAACAACGCGTCCTCGCCGATGAAACGCAGCGCCTGCACCTGACCGCATCCGACGACGCCGTGCGCCGCACGCTGCTCAACGATCCGGTGATCTCGTCGCTGAAAAACCCAGACGGCTCGATCGACGTCGACCGGTACAAGCAACTGCTTGCCATGCAGGGCATGACGCCCGACCAGTACGACGAGCGCGTACGTTACAGCATCGCTACTCAACAGTTGCCCGCCAGCATTCAGGGCAGCGCGTTCACCTCTAAAACGCTCGCTCAGCATCTGACCGAACTCGCCGAGCAGCAGCGTGAAGTGCAGGGCATTGCCTTCCACCCGCGCGACTATGCGGCGAAGGTGCAGCCCACCGACGCGCAATTGCAGGCGTACTACGACGCACACCGGAACGAATTCGCCACGCCGGCGACGGCGACCATTCAGTATCTGGTGATGTCGCCGGCCACGCTCGCCGCGTCGGTGAAGCCGAGCGAAGCCGACCTGAAGAAGTATTACGACGACAACATCGCGCACTACCGCACCGAAGGTCAGGTACGCGCCAGCCACATTCTGATCACCGCGCCGAAAGACGCGAGCGCGGCCGACAAGGCCAAGGCGAAGCAGAAGGCTGAAGAGTTGCTCGCACAGATCAAGGCGCATCCTGAACAATTCGCTCAGATCGCGCAACAGAACTCACAGGATCCCGGCTCGGCGTCAAAGGGCGGCGATCTCGGTTACTTCGGGCGCGGCATGATCGCAGGCGGTCAGGCGTTCGACGACGCCGTCTTCGCTCTGAAGAAGGACGAGGTCAGCGGCATCGTGCAAACGGACTTCGGCTATCACATTGTCAAGGTCACCGACGTGAAGCCGGCCGTCACCAAGCCTTTTGACGAAGTGAAAGACCAGATCTCAAGAGACCTGAAAACGCAGCTGGCCAGCAAGGCATTCAGCGACGACTCCGAAGGTTTCACGTCGATCGTCTATGAGAAGGCAAAGAGCCTGCAACCTGCCGCCGACAAGTACAAGCTGCAGTTGCAGACGGCCACGGTCACTCCGCAGCCCGATCCGAAGCTGCCGCCCGACAGTCCGCTGAACAACGCGAAATTCCTCGCCGCTGTTTTCGCGAACGACGCAGCCGTGGCGCGCAACAACACGCAGGCAATCGACGTGGGCTCAAACACGCTGATCGCGGCACGCGTTACCGACTATAAGGCTGCAGCTGTGCCGGCGCTCGACGCGATCAAGGACCTGGTGCGTCAGAAAGTCATCGCGGCTCAGTCGAACGAAGCCGCGCACAAAGACGGCATCGCGAAGCTTGCGGAGTTCGAGAAGTCGAAGGCGACCACGGGTTTCTCGTCGCCGTTGAAAGTGTCGCGCAACGACGCGCAAGGCGTGCCTCCCGCTGCGCTCAGCGCAATCTACAAGGCCGATGCGCAAAAACTGCCGGCATACGTGGGCGTTGATCTCGGTGACGACGGTTATGCCATCTATCGTGTGAACTCCGTCGTCGCTGGCACGCCGGTGGAACCGCAGCGTCTGGCCGCGGCGCAGCAGCAGATCGCGCAGGTAGAGTCGCAGTCCGAAGTAGAGGCCTACGTTCAGGCGTTGCGTGCCCGGTCGAAAGTAAAACTGTACGGCTCGCTCGAGAGCAGCAACGCGCAGGCAAGCGACGAGTAAGCTTTCTAGGGAACGCTCGTTTGCGCGTCGGTGTTCGCGGCGCGCCTTGCGTGCACCTCTCGGCTCGCAGCGAATCCACACAAGCCGCGCTGAACGCGCGAACACAAAAAAGCCCCGCAAACGCGGGGCTTTTTCACTTTTCGAATCTGATTCGATCTGTCATTCGGCGAATTCGAAGTTCACCGAACGATTGCGTCGATCAGAGGGTAATCATGGTCAGAGGCATGAACTGATCGCGCTGGTGGCGTCGCTGCCTGCTGCTCCGTTCGCGCGGAAGCCGACCCACGAGCCCTTGCCGGAGTACGAAGGACGCACCACAGCGGCCGCGCCGTTGGGCGGTTGCTGGCCCGGCACATACACGTCTACAGCCTGATCGTTGGCCAAGGTGTCTTGCGACACGACTTGTTGCTGGGAGCCGTCTGCCCATTTTTGCGCGATGCAGGTCGCAACGGCCTTCGGCGGTTGCTGGCTTTGTCCGACGGACTGAACGCCAGCCGGCGGTTGAGCAGCGCAGGCGGAAATTGCCACGGTCAAAGCGATTAACGGTAAGTATTTCACGTTATCTCCTCATAAGTCGCTCGGTATCGAGCCGGGTCCACGGGATTGCGCAAGCATGAGATCAAGCTCGCGGATCCGTGTTCCGCGTAGTTCCGGAAACAAGCCGACAGCAGCCTTTCAGTGCGACGAACTTGTACGAAGGAGTGGCTTGACAGCGGGCCACACGTTGTTGAGTAGCACTGGCTGTGCCTGCTGCGTCGGATGAATCTGATCTGCCTGGAACATATCGGGCTTATCGGCGATGCCGGCAAGCAGGAACGGCACTAGCGGCACGTTGAGTTGCTTGGCGAGCTGGCCGTATAGACCATGGAACTTTTGCGTATAGTCCGGGCCGTAGTTAGGCGGTACGTACATGCCCACGAGGACGACCTTCGCGTGAGCCTGCTGAGCCTGCTCGATGATCGTGCGCAGATTATCTTCAGTTGTTGAAAGCGGCACGCCACGCAATGCATCGTTGGCACCCAGTTCGACGATCACAATGCTGGGCTTCAGGCGTTGCATCAGCGCCGGCAAGCGGGCCCGCCCGCCGCTCGTCGTATCGCCGCTAATGCTTGCATTGGCGACGCTATAATCGATTCGCTCCTGGGTGAGTCGCTGGCGCATCAACGCGACCCAGCCAGTGTCGCGGGGCAAGCCGTATTCGGCGGAGATGCTATCGCCAAGTACGACGATCACCGGTTTGGCCGCTTCGGGCGCATTGGCTGCGCGAACCGCAAAGGTCGTCGAAAAAAAGGCGGCCGCCACTATGACCGAGCCCCTTGCCACCGAGCTCGTTGCCGATGTCAGTGCATTCGCGCGAAGCTTCATGGCGCGCACTTTCAACCTACGCTTCACTATGCTAAACAAAACTGATCCAGTCATTGAAGTGCGGGGTTTGTGCAAGAAGGTTAAGGATGCGACGGGCGAACTGACCATTCTCGACAACATCGATCTGGCTATCGAAGCAGGCAGCAGTGTCGCGATAGTCGGCGCATCCGGGTCGGGCAAGTCTACGCTGCTTGGACTGCTCGCAGGATTGGACAGCGCGAGTTCGGGCTCGGTTCGGCTACTCGGCCGCGAGCTCACCACATTGAACGAAGACGAGCGCGCGGCATTGCGCAGCGGCTCGGTCGGGTTCGTGTTCCAGTCGTTCCAGTTAATGCCGCATTTGACGGCGCTCGAAAACGTCACGTTGCCGCTCGAATTGCAAGGCGGCATCGGTACACGTGAAGCCGCGCTGCGTGCGCGCGGGCTGCTCGAACAGGTTGGGCTCGGCCAGCGCACCGGTCATTATCCGAAGCTGCTGTCGGGCGGTGAGCAGCAACGCGTCGCACTGGCGCGCGCGTTCGTGACGCATCCGGCCATTCTCTTCGCCGATGAACCGACGGGCAGTCTCGACGCTGCGACCGGCCACGCAGTGATCGATCTGATGTTCCAGATGAACCGCGCGAACGGTGCAACGCTGATTCTCGTCACGCACGACGTGGAACTGGCGCGCCGCTGCGATACGACCGTAACGATAGAAGCGGGGCGTCTCGCCTGACGCACAGGCTCGGTCAGGGTTAGACAGACACCGACGCAAAAAAAAGCGGGCCACAAGTGGCCCGCCCCTGCACTTCGCCCTGTCCTTCGCCCTGTACTTCATTCAGCGCCAAACGCTACACGCCGCCGGTTATACAGCCAACCGGCGTTCAAGTGTCAACGCTTCAAAGCGGCGCGCGCCCTTGCGATCAACGCGGATGTCGACGAATCGTGTTTCTTTTCGTCGACGCTTGCGGCTGTCAGATCGGCCTCGACCACCTTGCCGAGAATCTTGCCTAGCTCGACGCCCCATTGATCGAACGGATTGATGTTCCATACCGACGCCTGTACGAGAACCTTGTGCTCGTAGAGCGCGATCAGCGCGCCGAGTGAACGCGCCGTGAGTGCTTCGACCAGCAGCGTGGTGGTCGGCCGGTTGCCCGGAAACACGAGGTGCGGCGCCAGTTCCGGCTTGTCGGGACCGGCGACCTTTTTCGCTTCTTCGAGCGTGCGGCCGAGCATCAATGCTTCGCTTTGCGCGAAGCAGTTGGCGAGCAGCTTCGGATGATGGCTCACGAGCGGATGCTCTGGCGTCAGCACCGCAATGAAGTCGATCGGGACGATGGTCGGACCTTGATGCAGCATCTGGAAAAACGCATGCTGACCGTTCGTACCCGGCTCGCCCCACGTTACCGCGGAGGTCGGATAGTCGACCATTGCGCCGTCGAGACGCGCCGATTTGCCGTTGCTTTCCATTTCCAGCTGTTGCAGATACGACGGCAGGAAGTGCAGCGCCTCCGAGTACGGCGCGACGAGATAGCTCTGCGAGCCGAAGAAGTTGCGATACCAGATGCCTATCATGCCTAGCAGCACCGGCAGATTCTTTTCGAGCGGTGCGGTGCGGAAATGCTCGTCCATTTCGTTTGCGCCCGCCAGCAGCTCGCCGAACTGCTGCGGCCCGACCGCGATCATGATCGACAGACCGACCGCCGACCACAGCGAATATCGGCCGCCTACCCAGTCCCACATCTCGAACACGTTCTCTTTCGCGATGCCGAACTTGACGACTTCCGAAGGATTCGCCGACACACCGACGAAGTGCTTCGCCAGCGCATTTTCCGGGCAGCCCTTTTCCGTGAACCAGTCACGCAGCGAACGCGCGTTGGTCATGGTTTCGAGCGTCGTGAACGTCTTCGAAACGATGATGGCGAGCGTCTCTTCGGGGTCGATCTGCTGCATCACGTTATAGAGATCGGCACCGTCGACATTCGACACGAAGTGCGTGGTGATTTCCGGCGTGGCCAGATGATGCAGCGCGTGCACGACCATCTTCGGCCCGAGGTCCGAGCCGCCGATGCCGATGTTCACCACGTGGCGAATGCGCTTGCCCGTGTAGCCGGTCCAGGCGCCGCTCCGCACCTGATCGGCGAATGCGGCCATTTTCGCGCGTTCGGCCTGCACCTGCTGATGGAACGGCGCGTTGGGGTTGCTCGCTCGCAGCGCGGTGTGCAACGCGGCACGGCCTTCAGTGGGATTGACGACTTCGCCCGCGAACATCGCGTCGCGACGTTTTTCGACGCCGGCTTCGCGCGCGAGTTGCACGAGCAGCTTCTGGGTTTCGTCGGTGATGCGGTTCTTCGAGAAGTCGGCGGCGATGCCGCCGCCCGCGAACGCAAAGCGCTCGGCACGGGTCGGCGCGGGATCGTTCCCGGGAGCGAACCAGTCGCGCAGATGTGCATCGCGGATCTGCTCGTAGTGCGTTTGCAGAGAGGACCAGGAGGGGAGCGAATTCTGGGTCATAGCGTCCGTCTAACCAAGGGGCACAAAGAAAGGCGCGCGCGAGGCGCCGCCGAGGATGATGCAACGATGCTGTTAGAGCGAGGCAGCACGAAGGCAGCACGACCGCGTTCGCGGTGAGTCTTGAGCGCCCGCGCAGTCATGAACGCCGGTTGATTCCGCCGCGTTTTGCGAGTGGCTCGCTACGAACCGCCACGCCGTCAGGCAGTATGCGCGCAGCAAGCGCGCTCAGTTCGCGTGCGGTCCGAACGCGGCCGCGGGTTCGACCGGTCAGCGCAGTTGCTCACGCACTCCTCACTCGATTACTCAGTATAACGGCGTTGCGTGACAGGCGGCAGCGCTTTGACACAAGCCGCGCCGGAAGCCAGCGACCCGATTCACCCACGATTCACCCACGATTCGCCCAATATCGCGCCATATCGCTCGATACCCTACATCACGATTGCGCCGATGGATAAAACATGCGGTTCAACAAGGTGCGCACCATCGGCGCAAGTTCGCCAGCCGTGAGGCCGGCGGGACCGTGGCCTTGCGCGCTCAGCGTGTCGGCGGCGAGGCCGTGCAGGTAGACGCCGGCTAACGCCGCCTCGTAGCCCGGCAAGTGCTGCGCGAGCAAAGCGCCGATCATGCCGCCGAGAACGTCGCCGGTGCCGCCTGTCGCGAGCGCGGCATTTCCGGTCGGGTTGATCGTGAGACGGCCGTCGGGGGCCGCGATCACCGTGCCGGTGCCCTTGAGCACCACCACACTCGCAAAGCGCGCGGCGAGAGCGCGCGCCGCGGCGAGGCGGTCGCGCTGCACGCGGACCACCTCGGTGCCAAGAAGGCGCGCGGCTTCGAGCGGGTGCGGCGTGAGCACGCAGGAATCGCCCTGCACGCCTCGCGCGGTCACGGCCACGGCCAACGTGGAGTCTTTCGAAATCAGATTGAGCGCGTCAGCGTCCAGGAGCTTCGGCACATCCAGTTGCAGCACATCGTGCAACACCCGCGTGGCGCGCTCGCCGTGGCCCATGCCGCAGCCGAGCGCCAGCGCATCCATCTTGTCGAGCGGCAAATCGTCGACGGCATGCAACATCAGTTCCGGATGCGGCGGGTCGTAGGGCGGGGCGCCGGCGCCGAGCAGCGCGACGTGGACCTTGCCCGCGCCCGTGTAGAGCGCCGCGCGCGACGCGAGAATCGGTGCGCCGCACATGCCCGTGTCGCCGCCAACCACGGCGAGGCTGCCAAACGTGCCCTTGTTGGTCGCGAAATCGCGCGGCGGCAGGAACGAGCCGAAGAGTTCGGGCGCGTTCAGTTGCACCGCCGTGCGCGCGCTGCAATCGACGCCGATCGGCGCGACCGTCACCGCGCCGGCGAGATCGCGGCCTTGCGCCGTGAAAAGTCCCGGCTTGCCGGCGATGAAGGTAACTGTGTGGGTCGCGCGCACGGCTGCGTTGCCGTCGTCGTCGCCGTCACCGACGATCGTGCCCGTGTCGCTGTCGAGGCCGCTCGGCACGTCGAGCGCCAGCACGCCGCCTGTGTGCGGCCGGCTTTGGGCGCGTTGCGAGAGGTGCCGCGCGGTCGCGGCAAACACGCCTTCCAGTGGCCGCGCGAGGCCAATGCCGAACATGCCGTCGACGAGCCACGTGTAGCCGTCGAGCGAGGCGGGCGGCGCGGTGGCGATCGCGACGCCGGATGCGCGTGCCGTCGCGAGCGCCCAGCGGGCGTCGTCCGGTTTCACTTCCACCGGCATGCACAATTCGACGGCGATGCCGGCCTTGTGCAGCTCCGCCGCCAGAATCAGCGCGTCGCCGCCATTGTTGCCGGGGCCGGCTATCAGCCAGACGCGCTGCCTGGATTTTTCAACCGACGTGTCGCGAGTAATCTGTTCGAGCAGGAAGCTGGCTGCCGCCTTGCCGGCGCGGTCCATCAGCGTGTGCTGCGGCAGCGAAGCGGCGGCTTGCGATTCCGCGATCCGCAGGTCGGTCAGCGTCAGCAGCGGGAGGGCGCGGTTATGCGGGCGAATCAGCGTCGGCGGCGTGAGGTCGGCTTCTGTCATGGCGAGGCGGGCGGTCACCCTTGTGCAGGTGCGAAAGCGTCTGGAATCGCTATGGTAGTGCCGATGCGCGCCCAATGCGTCGATTCCGGCGCACCCGCTGTTACCTGAACCGGTCCGCCCGCAGCGCGGCGAGCGTTTCGTCGGGCAGATCCGGCGCCTGGCCCGCGACCAGATCGGCGATCAGCTTGCCCGCTCCGCACGCGAGACCCCAACCCGCGGGCCCGTGGCCCACATTGACGAAAAGCCGTGGATGCAGCGCATTGCCGACCACCGGCAAGCCGTCGGGCGACAGCAGCTTGATGCCTTCCCACGGCAAGGCCGCGGAGATACGCGCCGCGCCGGGAATCCAGTCGTGTGTCGCCTGGCCCAGCAGTGCCAGCGCTTCTTTCGTCAGTGCTTCGCCGAGCGGCTTGTCGATCAGATTGGCGCCTTGCAGGACCGCACCGCCCGCGATGCGCAAGCGGTGATTCATCCGGCTGATCCCGATGCGCTTGATCGCGTCGACGATAGCGACATGCGGCGCACATTCCTCATGCGCGATGGGCGCGACAAGTGTATGCACGCGCAGCGGATGCAGGGGCAAGGCGAGGCCGAGGCGCTCCAGCAACGCAAGGCTGCCGTAACCGCCGGCGACCACGATCGTGTCCGCGTGGATCACATCGACTTCGCGTGACCCGGACGCCGCGCCCGGCCGAGGCGCGAGCTCGACTGCGGCGCGCTGGCCGTCGAGGCGGATCGCCGACACCTCGCAGCCGAGCATGAACTGCACGCCGCCCTGGGTGTCGAGCGTCTGCTTGATGAGCTTGGTGAAAAGCGGGCAATTGGCGGTTCGCTCGTGCTCGAACAGAACGCCGCCCGCGAATTCCGGTTCGGTGCGCACCGAATGCTCGTATGCCGCACATTCCGCAGGGCTCAGCACGTGATGCGGCACTTCGTAGAGCGCCAGCAGCCCGAGCGCGGGCTGCAACTGCTGCCACTCCTGAGCCGAACGGACCAGATGCAGCAGACCGCTCGCCTGTTCGAATTCGAAGCCGAAGCGCGCTTCCATGTCGGCCATCGCCTCGCGCGACAGTTCGACAAGCGGACGCAACAGCCGGTACTGGCGGCCGAACTCGTCCGGCTCCTGCAATTCGGCAAGCTTCTTCACGAACTGGCGCGCCGGCCCGTTGAATCCGGGCTTGCTGATCACGCCGTTTTTCGCATTCTGCCGGTTCGCCATGAAAGTCGGGCCGAACCAGACGTCGAGCGGCGTTGGCAGGACCGTGCCGCCATGTCCATAGGTCGCGCCCTGCGCGACGGTGGCGTGGCGTTCGACGACGCATACCCGGTGGCCCGCGGCGCGTAGCTGATAAGCGGTGGCGACGCCCGCGATCCCGCCGCCAATGACGATGACATCCATTGTTCTGATTCGATTTGCCGGGCGGGGGCCGTTGTGCGGGCCCCGCTAGGCGTGACATGCGGCGCGGCCGGACAAGACGCGAAGACTATGACTCCGGATCCGATCCGGGCAGGACTCGCGACATACTGCCGGCGGCAAGGCCAGAACCTTGCTCGCACCGATCTGATGAAAGGGCGAATGATAGCAGTCAACGCCCGCGCATGGTCATGCGCGCTGCTGCGCAGGCGTCGGCCGAGACACCCGCGCAGCGTATTCCGGGGCCATGGCGCGGCCCGCTGGATGGCCGTTCCCGGGGTATAATCCCGGACTTCCTTTCCGCCTCATGTCGCCATCACGCGCGACTCTTCGGCATCATTGAGCGACGCAACGTCAAGTCCATGGCCCACTTCTCGTGTTTCCCCGGCGCTTCGGCCCTTTCCGATTTCCGTCAAACCCGCCTGCTCGAAACGCTTACGCGCATCGACCCGAATATCACGGGCGTGCGCGGGCAATATCTGCACTTCGTCAACGCACAGACCCCGCTTTCCGCTGAAGACAACGCGAAGATCGAGGCGCTGATGCACTACGGTCATCCGCTCGAAGAAACCAGAGAGCGCGGCGCGGCCGAAACGTTTCTGGTGGTGCCGCGCTTCGGTACGGTGTCGCCGTGGGCCAGCAAGGCAACGGATATCGCGCACCTGTGCGGGCTCACGCAGGTGCGCCGGATCGAGCGCGGCGTCGAGTACACGGTCACGCTGAAAAGCGGCCTGCTGGGGGGCAAGAAGGCGCTTTCCGACGAGGCGCGCGAAGCCGTCGCCGCCGCGTTGCACGACCGCATGACCGAGAGCGTCGCGCCGTCGCGCGACCATGCGCTGCATCTGTTCGACGAACTGCCGGCCAAGCCGCTGCAAACCGTCGACGTGCTGGGCCAAAGCCGGCGCGCGCTGGAAGCAGCGAACACGGAACTGGGCCTCGCGCTCGCCGACGACGAGATCGACTACCTCGTCGACGCATTCACGAAACTCGGCCGCAATCCGACCGACGTCGAACTGATGATGTTCGCGCAGGCCAACAGCGAGCACTGCCGTCACAAGATTTTTAACGCGGAATGGACCATCGACGGCGAGAAGCAGGACATCTCGCTCTTCAACATGATCCGCAATACCGAGAAGCTCAATCCGCAAGGCACGATCGTCGCTTATTCGGACAACTCGGCGATCATGGCGGGCGGCATGGCGGAGCGCTGGTTTCCGCGCACGCCTGAGCAGCTTGGTGAGAACGAACTGCCCGAGCACTATCGCCGCAGCGTCGAGCTCACGCACACGTTGATGAAGGTCGAGACGCACAATCACCCGACCGCAATCTCGCCGTTCCCTGGCGCCGCGACGGGCGCGGGCGGTGAAATTCGCGACGAAGGCGCGACCGGCCGCGGCGCGCGGCCGAAGGCCGGGCTCGCGGGCTTCACGGTGTCGAACCTCGAATTGCCCGACGGCGTCGAAGCCTGGGAAAATGCACGCGATGTTGCCGTGCCGCTCGCGCATCGCAATCCGGCCGACAAGCTTGAGGCGTATGGCCGCCCGGACCGCATCGCTTCGCCGCTGCAAATCATGATCGACGGCCCGCTCGGCGGCGCCGCATTCAACAACGAATTTGGCCGGCCGAATCTCGGCGGCTATTTCCGCGCCTACGAGCAGAACGTGGCGGGTCTCGTGCGCGGCTATCACAAGCCGATCATGATCGCGGGCGGCATCGGCAATATTTCGGATCAGCACACGCACAAGCACGATCTGCCCGAAGGGTCGCTTCTGATCCAGATCGGTGGCCCGGGCATGCGCATCGGCATGGGCGGCGGCGCAGCAAGCTCGATGGCGACCGGCACGAATACCGCCGAACTCGACTTCGACTCCGTGCAGCGCGGCAACCCGGAGATCGAGCGGCGCGCGCAGGAAGTCATCAATGCGTGCTGGCAACTGGGCGACAAAAACCCGATCCTGAGCATTCACGACGTGGGCGCGGGCGGCCTGTCGAACGCGTTTCCGGAAGTGGTCGACGGCGCGGGCAAGGGCGCGATTTTCAATCTGCGCAAAATCCAGCTCGAGGAAAGCGGCCTGTCGCCGCGCGAGATCTGGTCGAACGAAGCGCAGGAGCGCTACGTGCTCGCCATCGCGCCCGCCGATCTCCCGGCTTTCCAGGCCATGTGCGAGCGCGAACGCTGCCCGTTCGCCGTGATCGGCACCGCAACGGCGGAACGTCAGCTGAAGCTGATCGATCCGGAACTGAAGGACGAGAACGCGCATCAACCGGTCGACATGCCAATGGAAGTGCTGCTCGGCAAGGCGCCGCGCATGCATCGCGACGTCACGCGCGTCGAGCCGAAGGTCCAGCCGGTGGATGTGACCGGCCTCGCGCTCCCAGAAGTCGCGGTAAGCGTGCTGCGCCATCCCACGGTCGCGAGCAAGTCGTTCCTCATCACGATCGGTGACCGCTCGGTGGGCGGCACCACGGCGCGTGACCAGATGGTCGGCCCGTGGCAGGTTCCGGTCGCGGACGTCGCGATCACGACCATGGACTACGCGGGCTTTCGCGGCGAAGCGATGACAATGGCCGAGCGCACGCCGCTCGCCGTCATCAACGCGCCCGCGTCGGGCCGCATGGCGGTCGGCGAGGCGATCACGAACATCGCAGCGGCGCCTATCGCGTCGCTCGACAAGCTCAAGCTGTCGGCGAACTGGATGGCTGCATGCGGCGCGCCGGGCGAAGACGCGGCGCTCTACGAGACGGTCAAGGCGATCGGTATGGAACTGTGCCCGGCACTGGGCATCAGCATTCCTGTCGGCAAGGATTCGCTGTCCATGCGCACCAAGTGGGAAGACCGCGGCGTCGCTAAAGAAGTCGTCGCACCGGTTTCGCTCATCATCTCGGCGTTCGCGCCGGTCGAAGACGTGCGCCGTCATCTCACGCCGCAACTGCGTCGCGCAAGCGGTGCGGACGGCGTAGGCGACTCCGTGCTGATCGCAATCGACCTCGGCCGCGGCAAGCATCGTCTGGGCGGCAGTATTCTCGCGCAGGTCACGCAGCAGATCGGCGATACAGTGCCTGACGTGGACGATCCGGAAGACCTGAAGCGCTTCTTCAACGCAATCCAGTCGCTGAACCAGAACGGCAAGCTGCTCGCTTACCACGACCGCTCCGACGGCGGCCTGTGGGCGACCGTCTGTGAAATGGCGTTCGCGGGTCACGTCGGCGTGTCGTTGAATGTGGACATGCTCGTGCTCGATCCGCATCACGAGTCGGATTACGGCGACGCGAAAGACTGGGCAAAGCAGACGAGCGGACGCCGCGAAGACCGCACGATCCGCGCGCTCTTTACCGAAGAACTCGGCGCCGTGATTCAGGTGCGCGCGACCGACCGCGACGCGGTGCTGGCAGCGTTGCGCGAGCATGGCCTGTCGGCGTGCTCGCATGTGATCGGCAAGATCAACGATCGCGATACCATCGAAATTTATCGCGACGCGAAGAAGGTCTATGAAGCGCCGCGTGTCGAACTGCATCGCACGTGGAGCGAAGTGAGTTGGCGCATTTCACGTTTGCGCGACAATCCGGCTTGCGCCGACGCGGAATACGACGCGCTGCTCGACGCCGCTGATCCGGGCATCACCCCGGTGCTGACATTCGACCCTACTGACGACGTGGCCGCGCCGTACGTGGGCAAGAGCGCGCGTCCGCGCGTGGCGATTCTGCGCGAGCAGGGCGTGAACTCACACCTTGAAACGGCGTATGCGTTCGACCGCGCCGGTTTCGACGCGCACGACGTGCACATGAGCGACCTGCTTGCGGGCCGCGCCGACCTGGCGGACTTCGCCGGCGCGGTGGCGTGCGGCGGGTTCTCGTACGGCGACACGCTCGGCGCCGGCGAAGGCTGGGCGAAGGCGATTCGCTTCAACTCGCAACTGGCCGATATGTTCGCGGCATTTTTTGGCCGGACCGACACGTTTGCGCTTGGCATCTGCAACGGCTGCCAGATGATGAGCAGCCTCGCGTCGATGATTCCCGGTGCCGAAGCATGGCCGAAGTTCACGCGCAACAAGTCAGAGAAATTCGAGGCGCGCTTTTCGCTGGTGCAAGTCGAGGCGTCGCCGTCGATCTTCTTCGCCGGCATGGAAGGTTCGCGCATTCCGGTCGCGGTTGCGCACGGCGAGGGTTATGCGGACTTCTCGCAGCAAGGCGATGCGTCGAAGGTCGCGGTGGCAATGCGTTACGTCGATCACCGTGGTCAGGCGACCGAGCAGTATCCGTTCAATCCGAACGGTTCGCCGAACGGCATCACGTCCGTTACTACGCCCGACGGCCGCTTCACCGTTGTGATGCCGCACACGGAGCGCGTGCATCGCGCGGTGCAAATGAGCTGGCATCCGGAAAGCTGGGGCGAGGGCGCCACGGACGCAAGCCCGTGGATGCGCGTCTTCCAGAACGCACGTCGCTGGCTGGGGTAATGAGGTAGCGAGGTAGTGAGTGCGCGTACTCGCGGCGCGCACTCAGCGAAATCGCACAGTCGAGTGGCGGCTAAGCCCGCCGAAGCGCGGCACAAAAAAAGCCCCGTTCAGTCATCAACTGAACGGGGTTTTTTCATACCAGATCGAAGATTGCGAATTAACGCTTACTGAATCTTCGCGTTCTTACGCAGACCTTCTTCGAATGCCTGCAGTTTTTCTTGCTGGATCTGCTGCACGATCTGCGGGCGCACCTGCTCGAGCGGCGGCGGCGTGATGCTGCGCACGTCGTCAACGCGAATGATGTGCCAGCCGAATTGCGTATGCACCGGCGTGTCGGACATCTGGCCCTTCTGCAAATGCGTGGCCGCTTCCGCGAATTCCGGCACGTAAGCCTTCGGGTCAGACCAGTCCAGGTCGCCGCCGTTCTTGCCCGATCCCGGGTCCTTCGAGAATTGCTTGGCCAAATCTTCGAAGCTCGCGCCACCCTTGATTTTCGCGATCAGGTCCTTCGCCTGCTGCTCGTTGTCCACGAGAATGTGATGCAGGTGATATTCCTTGCCGCCTGCGTCCTTGATCAGTGCGTTGTAGCGAGCGGTGACTTCCGCGTCGCTCGGCGTGTTCTTCTTCACGAAGTCTTCGATCAGTGCGCGCAGCACGACGGTTTGCTGAGCGACAGCAATTTGCGCCTTGATGTCCGGACGATTCGGCAGGCCGCGGCGCAGCGCTTCCTGCATCAGGATCTCGCGGTTCACGAGTTCTTCACGCACGGCCATTTGGAGTTGCGGCGTGTTTTGCTGGCCTTGATGAACCAGTTGGTCGATTAGCGCGTCGGCGCGTGCTTTCGGAATCGGCGTGCCGTTCACCACGGCGATGTTCTGTGCGAATGCAGGTGCGGCCGCAAACGCAGCCAGCAATACCCAAAGACGGGTTTTCTTCAAGGTCATCGGAAGTTTCCTAGCGGGGCAACAAAGCGAATTCTTCGGGCGTGTAAGCCGTGATTGCAAGGGCATGAATGCCGCGCTGCATGGCATCGGCCAGCGCATCATACACCATGCGATGCCGCGCCACGCGGGGCTTGCCGGCGAATGCGGCAGCCACGATCGTGACACTGAAATGACCGCCGGCGGCAGCGCCGGCGTGGCCGGCGTGCTGCGCGCTGTCGTCGGTGATCTGGATCGATGCGATGGGCGCGAGCGCCGCGGAAAGGCGCGCTTCGATCAGCGCGGCACGCTCGGCGGTGGTGGCGTGCATGAACATATCGCTCATGTCATTCCTCCTTCATGTATTTTGACAGCCACAAGCTCTGTCCGACGATAAACACCACCAGACAGCCTGTCGCGCCGAACAGTTTGAAATTGACCCACTGGTCGGTCGTGTAGTTGTACGCGACGAACAGGTTGAGCAGTCCGAGCAGCACGAAAAAGATTGCCCAGATCACGCTCAACTTGCTCCAGATCGCATGCGGCAGCGTGATCTGCTTACCCATCATCGCTTCGATCAGGTTCTTGTTGAACGCGAGTTGCGACACGATCAGCACGACGGAGAAGGCCCAGTACAGCACAGTGGGCTTCCACTTGATGAAGGTGTCGTTGTGCAGAACGAGCGTCGCGCCGCCGAACACGGTGACGACGCCGAGGCTCACCCACAGCATCGGGTCCACCTTGCGGTGCCGGAAGGCCACCCACGCGATCTGCACCAGCGTGGCAACAATCGCCACTGCGGTCGCCGTGAAGATGCCCCACACCTTGAAGGCGACGAAGAACAGGATGATCGGGAACAGATCGAACAGGAATTTCATTTATCTGACGGGAACTCGGAGAGTGGGTCGGAGGAGCGAGTGCGCGGCGTCATGCACGAGGCAGCCCGCGGCATGCAGCACACAACCAGGCGCGGCGCCAGAGGAGGCGAACTGATTTCCGTCGCAGTCCACGCGAAACCGGGCTGCCAGCGTGACGCGATGCCCCGCGCCGGGCGCCCGGTTCGCTTTCCGATGCCGCAGATTGCTGCCGGTTGCGTCTACCTGCGGTTCGGAGCGGACTGTGCCATCCATACCTGCTTGTGGCCCAGGCCTGGCGGCTCACGGTTGCTTCGGCGCATTACCGCGTCGGCGTACGCCAGAGCACTCGCCGACAGCAACCGCAATTCGCCAGCACAGGCACAGAGAGCTCCAAACCCGGACGCTGCGTTACTTGGGGTCGAATTGTAACGCAGCCGAATTGATGCAGTAGCGCAGACCCGTTGGCGCCGGTCCGTCTTCGAACACGTGGCCGAGATGCGCGCCGCAATTCTTGCATTGCACCTCGATGCGCAGCATGCCGTGCGACCGGTCGGTTTTCTCGGCAATCACTTCACCGTTGATCGGTTTGAAGTAGCTCGGCCAGCCGCAGCCGGCGTCGAACTTGGTATCCGATTCGAACAGCGGTGTGCCGCAACAGACGCAGTCATAAATGCCGCGTTCCCAATGATCGTGATAACGGCCGGTGAACGGGCGCTCGGTGGCCGCGTGGCGCGTCACCTGATATTCGATGTCGGAAAGCTGCTTGCGCCACTCGGTGTCGTCTTTCTGCACCGCGGGGGTGTCGTGCTTGAGGTCGTCGGGATTGTTCATATCGGTTCCTGTCTCGGGCTTGTAATGAGAGCGGCTTGCAGCTTGCGGGTCATGACGAGCAACTGACTTCCAGCGAGCTTGCCCAGTCGGGCGGCAACCCCGCATACGCTTCGTGCTCGGGCTGTTCGTCGAACGGACGACGCAGCACCGCGGCCAGACGCTCAAGTTCGGAAAAATCCTTCTCTTTCGCGTGGCGGATCGCCGTTTCCGCCAGATGATTGCGAAGAATGAATTTGGGGTTCACACGGTTCATTGCAATGGCGCGCGCGGCGTCGTCGCGTGTTTCATGGGACAGGCGCGCGCGATACTCGTTCGCCCAGGCATCGAACGCAGCGCGGTCGAGGAACAGATCGCGCACCGGTGCATCGCCGCTCGCGTCGTGTTTCGACATACGGGCGAGGTTGCGGAAAGTCAGCGTGAAATCCGCCCGGTTCGCATGCATCACGTCGAACAGGCGGTTGACCAGTTGCGCGTCGCCGTCGTGCACGGTTTCGAGCCCGAGCTTTGACGCCATGCGCCGCTCGAGAGCCGGGCCGAAACGCTCCTTGAAACCGCCGAGCACGCGTTGTGCGTCTTCAATGGCTTTGTCGTTGCGCGCGCTTTGCTCGTAGCGTTCGCCGAGCAGCGGCAGCAGTCCTTGCGCGAGGCAGAAGAGATTCCAGTACGCGATCTGCGGTTGCATCCGGTACGCATAACGACCCTGCGAGTCGGAGTGATTGCAGATGTAGCCCGCGTCGAAGCCGTCCATGAAGCCGAACGGACCATAGTCGATGGTCAGGCCCAGGATCGACATGTTGTCCGTGTTCATCACGCCGTGGCAGAAGCCGACGGCCTGCCATTCGACCATCAGATCCGCCGTGGACAGCACGGCCACGTTCAGTAACGCGAGATACGGATCGTCGGCTTCGCGGCAATGCGGATAAAAGCGCTCGATCACATGATCCGCGAGCGCGCGCAGCGCGTCAGTGCGGTCGTTCGAATAGAAATGCTCGAAGTGGCCGAAGCGCACGAAGCTCGGCGCAACGCGCGTGACAACGGCGGCGGTTTCGATCTCCTCGCGCCGCACCGGCTGGTCTGAGCCGATCACGCACAGCGCGCGCGTGGTCGGAATGCCAAGGTGATGCATGGCCTCTGAGCAGAGAAATTCGCGAATCGACGAGCGCAGCACCGCGCGACCGTCGCCCATGCGCGAATACGGCGTGCGCCCGGCGCCTTTTAATTGCAGCTCGAACCGCTGACCCGCATGTTCGACTTCGCCCAGTCCGAGCGCGCGGCCGTCGCCGAGCTGTCCCGCCCACACGCCGAACTGATGCCCCGAGTACACCGACGCATACGGGAGCGCCTCGGCCGGCCATTCGCGGGTGCTATTGCCGGAAAACAGCTCGGCGAACGCAGGATCTTTTTCGAGGCCCGGCTCTAACCCGAGCAGCGCGGCGGTGTCGGCCGAGAAACCGACCAGGTACGGCGCGCTCAGCGGCGTGGCTGGCAGACGCGTGAGAAACGTGCTGCCAAGCCGCGCAAACGCGCTTTCGGTGGGGTTGGTAAGAAGTTCGGAAAGTGCCGCCAGAGGCCCGGACAGGCCTGCAATGCTTGGGGAAAACGACATGTTGAGCGCCTCACTATTAACCGATATTGTAAGTCCGCACCCGCGGCGCTGCTGGCGGCCCGGCATTTGGCCCGTGTATGGCTTCGCGTATGGTCCACGTATGCCCGATACGGACATTCCAGTGGTGGCGGATGCGTGACTCGCCTGTCGCTTGCTTCAGCAATTTCACTGCCGCGCCGGTTTCTCCCGAACGGCGCTTCAATGTCCAAACCCTGAAAAGAAAAAGGCCAGGAGACGACCCTTTATGACGATGCCGCTGCTTGGCCAGATGATGGATGTGCCCCTCACCGTGCCCTCGCTGCTCGCTCACGCGGCGCGGCATTTCGGCAGTACCGAGATCGTGTCGCGGCGTATTGAAGGCGACATTCATCGCTACACCTATCGTGATTGCGAACGGCGCGCAAAGCAGCTCGCGCAGGCCTTGATGGCGCTCGGGGTTCATTCCGGTGAGCGGGTTGCGACACTGGCGTGGAACGGCTACCGGCATCTCGAAACCTATTACGGCACGACCGGATTCGGCGCCGTGTGTCACACGATCAACCCGCGCCTTTTTCCCGATCAGATTGCGTACATCATCAATCATGCCGACGATGCCTACGTGCTGTTCGACACGACCTTCGCGCCGCTAGTCGACGGCCTCGCGCCGCAATGCCCGAAAGTGCGAGGCTGGATCGCTCTCGCCGACGAAGCACATTTGCCTGCGATGCAAACGCCCGTGCTGAGTTACGAAACGCTTGTGAACGCACAGGACGGCAATTTCGAATGGCCGCCAATCGACGAGCGTCAGGCGTCGTATCTCTGCTATACGTCGGGTACCACGGGCAACCCGAAAGGCGCCCTGTACTCGCATCGATCGACGGTGCTGCATGCGTTCGGCGCATCGCTGCCCGACGCAATGAGCCTGTCTGCGCGCGATTCCGTGCTGCCCGTCGTCCCTATGTTCCATGTCAACGCCTGGGGCATCCCGCACGCCGCGCCGCTCACCGGCGCAAAGCTCGTGTTTCCAGGCAAGGACCTGGACGGCAAGTCGCTGTTCGAACTGATGGAGCGCGAGCGCGTCACTTATTCGGCAGGCGTGCCGACCGTCTGGCTCGGCCTGCTGAACTATCTGCGCGAAGCCGGCGTGCGCTTTTCGTCGCTCGAGCGCACGGTGATCGGCGGCTCCGCGTGTCCGCCCGCAATGCTGCGCACTTTCGAGGACGACTACGGCATACAGGTCATTCACGCATGGGGCATGACTGAGATGTCGCCGCTCGGCACGTTGGCGAAGCTCACGTGGGAGCAATCGCAGCGGCCCCTGGCTGAGCAGCGCAAACTGCTTGAGAAGCAGGGACATGCCCTTTACGGCGTCGATATGAAGATCGTCGGCGAAGACGGTACGGAGTTGCCGTGGGACGGCGTCGCGTTTGGCGATCTGTATGTGCGTGGGCCTTGGGTGATCGACCGGTATTTCCGCAAGGACGACTCGCCGCTCGTGGACGGCTGGTTTCCGACCGGCGACGTCGCGACTATCGACCGTGACGGCTTTTTGCAGATCACGGACCGCTCGAAGGACGTGATCAAGTCGGGCGGCGAGTGGATCAGTTCGATCGACGTCGAGAACGTCGCCATTGCGCATCCGGCGGTCGCGGAGGCGGCGTGCATCGCATGCGCTCATCCGAAATGGACGGAGCGTCCGCTGCTGGCCGTGGTCAAACGCGCGGGTTTCGACGTGACGCGCGAAGAACTGCTCGCGTTCTACAACGGCAAGGTCGCCAAATGGTGGATCCCGGACGACGTGGTGTTCGTCGACGAACTGCCGCACACGGCCACCGGCAAATTGCAAAAGCTGAAGCTGCGCGAAATCTTCCGCGATCACGTGCTGCCGTCGGCGCTGGAAGCCCAGATGTTCGAAGGAGACTGCCCGCTCGCCAGGGGAAACCCCGCCTGACGATAAATTGAACGAGCGTGCTTTTTTGTGTATTCTGCCTGCTGACACCGGAACGGCCGACCTGAACGTGAGACGAAGGTTGGAGCACTGAAGCCAGACACAGTCGTCTGGTGGACCCGGACGGGCGGCGCGCGCTGCGCCGCCTCATCTCAAGGATGCGATGCATCGCACGGAGGCAGGCAGATGGCAGTGGACTACACAACCCATGACGGCGTGGCCGTCATCACGCTGAACAATCCTCCCGTCAACGGCCTCGGCCTGTCGACCCGGGCGGGGATCGTCGAGGGCATCGAGCGGGCGCAGAACGATGCGGCCATCAAGGCCATTGTGCTGACGGGCGCGGGCAAAGCCTTTTCGGGCGGCGCCGACATCACCGAATTCAATACGCCGAAAGCCACGCAGGAGCCGACGCTCGCCACCGTCATCAAGACCGTTGAAGGCAGCGCAAAACCGGTTGTGGCGGCGATTCACAGCGTCGCGATGGGCGGCGGGCTCGAACTCGCGCTAGGCGCGCACTACCGGATCGCCGCGCCCGGCGCGCAGATCGCGTTGCCCGAAGTCAAGCTCGGCATCTTGCCGGGCGCGGGAGGCACTCAGCGTCTGCCGCGTGCGATCGGCCTCGAAACTGCGCTCAACATGATCGTTTCCGGCGCGCCTGTCATGTCGCAGGACCTCGCCCGATCGGGTCTATTCGACGAACTCGTGGACGGCGATCTCGCCGAAGCGGCGCTCGCGTTCGCGCGCAAGGTCGGCGCAAAAGAAGGCCCGCATCCGAAAGTGCGCGAGCGCAAGATCGAGCATCCGAATGCCGAAGGCTTTATCCAGTTCGCGCGCAATAGTGTCGCAACCGTCGCGAAGAATTTTCCCGCGCCGCTCAAATGTATCGACGCCGTTGAAGCCGGCGTGAAAAGCGGCTTCGACAAAGGCCTCGCGGTCGAGCGCGAATGCTTCGTCGCGCTCGTGCAAACACCCGAGAGCCGTGCGCTGCGTCACGCGTTCTTCGGCGAGCGCGCCGCGAGCAAGATTCCCGACGTGCCTGCCGATACGCCAGCGCGCGAGATCCGCCAGGTCGCGGTGATCGGCGCGGGTACGATGGGCGGCGGCATCGCGATGAATTTCATCAGCGCCGGCATTCCCGTCACGCTGCTCGAAACGAAACAGGAGGCGCTTGACCGCGGCCTCGCCACGATCCGCAAGAACTACGAAGCAACGGTGAAGAAGGGCAAGCTCAAGCCCGAAGCGCTCGAAGAGCGGATGGCGCTGATCACGCCCACGCTTTCGTACGACGACCTGAAGAGCGCGGACCTGATCGTCGAAGCGGTGTTCGAGGAACTCGGCGTCAAGGAGCAGGTGTTCAAGCGTCTCGACGAAGTGGCGAAGTCCGGCGCGATTCTGGCGTCGAACACGTCGACGCTCGACGTGGACAAGATCGCCGCGTTTACCAGGCGGCCGCAAGACGTGGTCGGCATGCACTTCTTCAGCCCGGCCAACGTCATGAAGCTGCTCGAGGTGGTGCGCGGCAAGCAAACCGCGAAAGACGTGCTCGCCACCGTCATGAAGCTTGCGAAGAAGATCAGGAAGACGGCGGTGGTGTCGGGCGTGTGCGACGGCTTCATCGGCAACCGGATGATCGAGCAGTACATCCGCCAGGCGCTGTTCATGCTCGAAGAGGGCGCGCTGCCCGCGCAAGTCGATCGTGCCATTGAAAAATTCGGCTTCGCAATGGGACCGTTCCGCATGAGCGATCTGGCCGGCAATGACATCGGCTGGGCGATCCGCAAGCGCCGCTATGAAGAACATCCGGAGATGCATTATTCGAAGATCGCCGACCGTCTGTGCGAGACGGGGCGCTTCGGCCAGAAAACCGGCGGCGGCTGGTACGACTACAAGGCGGGCGACCGCACCGCGCATCCGTCGAAACTGGTCGACGAGATGATCGTCGCTTACTCGAACGAAACGAACACGCAGCGCCGCAAGATCGGCGACGACGAGATCGTCGAGCGTCTCGTATTCGCGCTCGTCAATGAAGGCGCGAAGATTCTCGAAGAAGGGATTGCATCGAAGCCGTCGGACATCGACATGGTGTATCTGACCGGCTATGGCTTCCCGCTGTATCGCGGCGGCCCGATGCTGTACGCGGACACCGTCGGCCTCTACAACGTCGAGCGCGCAATTCGCCGCTACGCATCGCAGCCGAATGGCGACGCGTGGCAACTGGCGCCCAGCATCGCCGAACTTGCGGCTCAAGGCCGGGGCTTTAACGGCTGACGCCGCACACGGCACACGCCGCTCATATCGAACGACAGCGGTGGCGCGCGTCATTGCGGCGCGGCGGCGATATCGCCCGCACGGAACGCACGCGCCACCATCGCCATCTATACGCAGGAGACTCGCATGACTGACGCCGTAATCGTATCGACCGCCCGCACGGGGCTTGCCAAATCATGGCGCGGCGGTTTCAACATGACGCATGGCGCGACGCTCGGCGGGCACGTAACGCACGCCGCCGTCGAACGGGCGAAGCTGGACCCGGCGCGTGTGGAGGACGTAATCATGGGTTGCGCCAATCCTGAAGGCGCGACGGGCATGAACATCGCGCGGCAGATCGCGCTGCGCGCCGGCTTGCCGGTCAGCGTGCCGGGCATGACGGTGAACCGTTTCTGTTCTTCGGGATTGCAAACCATCGCGCTGGCCGCGCAACGCGTGATAGCCGGCGAGGGCGACGTGTTCGTCGCGGGCGGCGTCGAATCGATCTCGTGCGTGCAGAACGAGATGAACCAGCACATGCTGACCGACGGTTGGCTCAGCAAGAACAAGCCGGAAATTTACTGGTCGATGTTGCAGACCGCCGAGAACGTCGCGAAACGCTATTCGATTTCAAAAGAGCGTCAGGACGAGTACGGCGTGCGCTCGCAGCAGCGCGCCGCAGCGGCGCTGGAAGCCGGCAAGTTCAAGGACGAGATCGTGCCGTTGACGGTGCTCGCGGGCGTCGCCGACAAAGCGACCGGCCGGTTGTACACGAAAGAAGTGACGATCAGCGGCGACGAGGGCATTCGCGCGGACACGACACTCGAAGGCGTATCGAAAATCCGCACCGCGCTGCCGGGCGGTGTCATCACCGCGGGCAACGCGAGCCAGTTCTCAGACGGTGCGTCTGCTTGCGTGGTGATGAACGCGAAAGTCGCGGAGCGCGAAGGGCTGCAACCGCTCGGCATTTTCCGGGGTTTCGCGGTGGCCGGCTGCGAACCGGACGAGATGGGCATCGGCCCTGTTTTCGCCGTGCCGAAATTGCTGAAGCAGGCAGGTCTGAAAGTCGAGGACATCGACCTATGGGAACTGAACGAAGCGTTCGCCGTGCAGGTGCTGTATTGCGCCGACAAGCTCGGCATTCCGCATGACCGTCTGAATGTCAACGGTGGCGCGATTGCGGTCGGCCATCCGTATGGCGTGTCGGGCGCGCGGCTCACCGGGCATGCGCTGATCGAAGGCAAGCGGCGCGGCGCGAAGCTCGTCGTGGTGACGATGTGTATCGGCGGCGGGCAGGGCGCGGCGGGGCTGTTCGAAGTCGCTTGACGGCGTGGTCGGCAGAGCGCGTGGTCAGGGCAGAGCCATGCCCGTCGAGGGCAGGCTCAACGCGCCCTGATCGACGAAGCGCGTCGTGCCGGTCAGGCCGCCGGCGAGCTTGCCTCGCATAATGTACGGAATCTGGCCCGACTGCGCGGTGCTGCCCTGCATCACACCGGCGAACGCGAACGCCTGGCGAACGGCGGAAAATGCGGGCACCGTCAACGGCACATTGACAATGGTTTCGCCGAAGCGCGGCACGGTGCCGCTCTGGTCGCTGACGCCGCTCGCGAACGGTTTGCCGTTCAGTTCCAGATCGAGCGACACGCCATTGAAGCTGATCGCCGAATCGTTCGGATTTTGCACGCGCAGTTTGACGTTGAAACGCATCTCGAAGCCTTGGCTGTCCATCGGTTCGATGCCGGCGACGCTCACGCGTAACGGATCGCCGAAGAATCCGGCGCAGCCGCTCATCGTAAGCGCGAAGACAGCGCATAACGCGGTCATGCGGCACAAACGCGCGCTGAACAGCATGCGGACGAAGGACATGGCCGGCACCTCGAAGAGCGGATGGGGTCATGCATTGTAGCTGGCGAACTCAGGCGCGCGGGCGCTTCTGATGCGGCTTCTCGAGAAGGTCAATCAGGTACCGCTCGTGTTTAGTCTTATTTTCGTCTCATGCTTCGTCTTAAGCAGCGCGCCGCAGCGTCGCTTTCAGGAATGCGGCTAACCAGAGCAGGGTTCGACCTGTCGAGCTGCTGCCTCTGTTTTCAGGAAGCGTCGGTTGCACCACGAAGGCAGCGGCCCGCGCATCCGCGGCACTGATCGATATCACGCCGTGTTGCCGCACGACGAAGCACTGGCCCTCGTGCAAGGTGACGGACGTCAAAGGAACGGCATCGCCGAGCCACGCAAGCGAATGATCGCGAAACGCCAGTTGCAGATCGCCCTCAACGGCAACGACGCTGCTTCTTGCGCGCACGTCCTGCAGAGCGACTTGACCGACAGCGAGGCGGGACAGATTGGCGTTGGGGCGAGTTGACATGACCGTTTCCTTAAGACCGTTTGCATGCCATCCAGCATATTGAGCAGGTGCCCTTGAAAACAGCCGCAGTTATCGGCAATCTGAACCGCTACAAGACGGCAGTTTGGCGCGCTGTATCGGTCGAAATGCAAGGAACGTGTATCTGTCGCAGCGCCGCCGCAGTGCGCACCATCGGTTGATGAGCCGATCCACCTACATGCAAACGGACACCCCCATGGACACCGTCATGCAGTCCGAGCAGTCCGAGCGCGCGGACCTCGCGCTTAAGGACGTTTCGCCGGCGAGCGAGCCGCTTTATCGTCAACTCGCCGGCCACTACCGTCGTGCAATCCGCAACGGCGTGCTGCGTCCCGGCGAGCGCATGCCGTCGATGCGCGCATTCATGCAGCGCCACGGCGTAAGTCTCGCGACGGCGACCGAGAGCTATCGCGTGCTCGAACGCGAAGCCCTAATCGAGGCGCGGCCGCGCGCCGGCTACTTCGTGCGCGCTTCGCAACGCGCTGCGTTGCCGGCGGCGTCGGAGCCCGATCTCGCGGCCCTGCCGCAGGCCGCTCAGTTCGTCGGTATTCACTCGGCGATCTCGGCGATCGTTTCGCAATATCAGCGCTATCCGGACGCATTCAATCTCGGCGGCGCAACCGCTTCGGCTGACCTTTATCCGACTGACGCGTTGCAAAAAGCCGCGCTGCGCGCGTTGCGCCGACGGCCCACATTGCTGACCGCGGTCGGACCGGACCAGGGCGACCCGGCGTTACGCGCGATCATTGCGCGCCGCGCGCTCGAAGCGGGCATTCAGATCGGCGCGGACGACATCATCATGACGCACGGCGGCATCGAAGCCGTCAATCTTGCGTTGCGAGCGGTCACGCAACCGGGCGACACCGTTGCCGTCGAGTCGCCCTGTTTCTTCGGCTTGCTCCAGGCGCTGGAAAGCCTTGGGCTGCGCGCACTCGAAATTCCAGCGAGTCCGACGAGCGGGCTTGCCATCGAGGCGCTCGAATTCGCGTTGCAAACGCATCCCGACATCAAGGCCGTGGTGGTCGTGCCGAATTTGCAGAATCCGCTCGGCAGCGTGATGCCCGATTCGCACAAGGCGAGGCTGGTCGAACTGTGCGCGCGAGCCCGCATCGCACTGATCGAAGACGACCCGTATCGCGAGCTTGTCGACAGCGCGCAGCCGCTGCGCTCGCTGAAGGCGTGGGACAACGACGGCACCGTGATCCACTGCACGTCGTTCAACAAGACTCTCGCGCCCGGCATGCGGATCGGCTGGATCAACGGCGGGCGCTGGCATCCGCGTATCGGCATGCTGAAGTTTGCGCAGTCGCGTCACAACGAACAGCTGTCGCAAGTCGTGCTTGCCGAGTTTCTCGAAACGAACGCGTATGAACGGCATTTGCGGCGTTTGCGCGATCGCTTGAGGCTCCAGCGTGAGCGGACGTCGGCGGCAATCGGCGCCTCCTTTCCCGATGGAACGCGTTTTACGCCGCCCGCTGGCGGTATGTTCTTCTGGATCGAGTTGCCGCACGCGGTGTCGTCGGCCGCGTTGTTCGATGCCGCTTTGAAGCAACGCATTCGCGTGATGCCGGGCACGGTGTTTTCGAACGCGGGCCGCTTCGATCGGTTCATCAGGCTCAGTTGTCCGAGCACGGACCTCGAACTCGCGGATGAAGCGGTGCTGAAGCTCGGCCGGCTTGCGACAGCGATGGCCGCGCGCGCGGCGACGCAAGCGGCGTGAGCGCACCGTCCCCGTTGAGTACGGTGAGGCCGCTTGGCCCGTTCAGCCGAAGTGTCGCTCGATACCGCACAGTGCCATAGCGGGTATCATTTCCTCTCCTTTGGCGCGGTGCGTCGTCGCGTGCATGCTGCTGTTTGCACATCATTGCGAGTTGCACCGCCCTCATGTCAAGACAAGTCCACTGAAGCCGCAATGACCGAATCATCATCTTCATCCACCGCGACGGGCGCGTCGCTGCCTGAGAGTCCTTTTGTCGACCGGCTCGGCGCTGAGTTGGTGTCGGCGGCGGACGGCGTCAGTGAAGTGACGCTGCCTTTGCTGCCCGAGCATATGAACACGTGGGACGTCGCGCACGGCGGCGTAACCATGACGCTGGCCGACGTTGCGCTCGCGATGGCCGCGCGCAGCCTCGCGGGCGACGGTGTCGGCGTGGTCACGGTCGAAATGAAGGTCAACTTCATGCAGCCCGGCCGCGGTGAGTTGCGCGCGACAGGCCGCGTGCTGCACCGCTCCACGACGATGGCCTATTGCGAAGGCGAGATCCGCGATAGCGAAGGGCACTTCGTCGCCAAGGCGCTCGGCACGTTCAAATACATGCGCCGCCTTGCCGTGGGCCGCGACGTGACGCGTCAACGCTTGCGCAGCGACCCATCGGCGAAACCCGGTCCTAGCGACGGCTGAGCACATGCGGCGTTTCGCTCCGCATTGTCCGCGCGCAGGCCGGGTGCACGGCTCGCTGCAACCGTAGCGATATGCGCCCGGCAACCTGTAGCCGGTCTTCATAATCAGCAGAAGCAGCAAATCAAGGAGACGATGTCATGCCACAGATCAACCGTCAGCTCGTGCTGGCTTCGCGGCCGCAAGGCGCCGTGACGCCCGACAACTTCCGCCTCGTCGAAACGCCCCTTGCACCGCTCGCCGATGGCGAAGTGCGCGTGCGTAATCACTACCTGTCGCTCGACCCGTACATGCGCGGTCGCATGAACGACAGCAAGTCGTATGCGCCGCCTCAACCGCTCGACGAAGTGATGATCGGCGGCACGGTCGGCGAGGTGGTCGAATCGAAGAATGAGAAGTTCGCGGTCGGCGACAAGGTCGTCGCAATGTTTGGGTGGCAGGAGTACGGCACGTCGAACGGTGCGGGCATTCAGAAAGTCGACGACACGCATGTGCCGCTGTCGGCTTATCTCGGACCGGTCGGCATGCCGGGCGTGACGGCGTGGTACGGACTGAACCGGATCATCGCGCCGAAGGCCGGCGAGACGGTCGTGGTCAGCGCGGCAAGCGGAGCAGTGGGCAGTGTGGTCGGCCAACTGGCGAAAGAAGCCGGCGCGCGCGCAGTGGGCATCGCAGGCGGTCCGCAGAAGTGCCGTTATGTGGTGGAGACGCTTGGCTTCGACGCGTGCATCGATTACAAGGCGGGCAACCTCTATCAGGACCTGAAGGCGGCGACGCCGAACGGCGTCGATGGTTGCTTCGAGAACGTCGGGGGCGAAGTGCTCGACGCGACGCTCGCACGCATGAACCCGTCCGGCCGGATCGCCCTCTGCGGATACATTGCGGGCTACGACGGCCAGCCGGTGCCGCTCAAGCACCCGTCGCTGATATTGACGCAGCGTCTGCTCGTGCAGGGCTTTATCGTCAGCGAGCATATGGACGTCTGGCCTGAAGCGCTCAAGCAGCTTGGCACGCTGGTCGCGCAGAAAAAGCTGCACTATCGCGAGAGCATCGCGCAAGGGCTCGATGCGGCGCCCGAAGCGTTCATCGGCTTGCTGAAAGGCAAGAATTTCGGCAAGCAACTTGTGCGATTGATCTGATGTGAGGGCATGGCGGCGGCTGGCGGTTGGAAGCGTATGGAGCCGCACTTGCACCCGCGTTTGCACCCGCACTTGCAGCCGCACTTGCAGCCGCACACAAAGGAGTCCACGGATGTTCGAATTTGCAGGCAAGGTCGCGGTCATCACCGGCGCGGCCAGCGGCTTCGGCCTCGCGTTTGCGCAGAAAGGCGCGGCGCTCGGCATGAAGCTCGTGCTCGCCGACCTGAATCCCGACGCGCTCGCGCAGGCCGTCGATACGTTGCGCGCGGCGGGGGCCGACGCGATCGGCGTGCCGACCGACGTGTCGAGCGCAACGCAGGTCGAGGCGCTCGCGCAAGCCGCGCTCGATGCGTTCGGCAAAGTGCATCTGTTGTTCAACAACGCCGGCGTGGGCTCGGGCGGCTTGCTGTGGGAGAGTTCCGCCAACGACTGGTCGTGGGTATTCGGAGTCAACGTAATGGGCGTCGCGCACGGCGTGCGTGCGTTTGCGCCGATCATGCTGGCGCAGAACGAGCCAGCGCATATCGTCAACACCGCATCCGTCGCGGGGCTGCTGTCGCCGCCCGCGATGGGCGTCTACAACGCGTCGAAACACGCGGTCGTTTCGCTCACCGAGACGCTGTATCACGACCTGCAAATCGCGCAGTCCGGGCGTGAGGCGAGCCGCCGCGTCGGCTGTTCGCTGCTGTGCCCCGCGTTCGTGCCCACAGGCATCGCCGATGCCGAACGCTCGCGGCCCGCTGAACTTCGCAACGAGAGCCGCCCGACACGCTCGCAGATCGCCGCGGGCAAGCAACTGCAGCGCGCGGTGCAATCGGGCAAGCTCAGTGCCGCCGATGTCGCCGGCATCACGTTCGAGGCTATCGCCGAGCGCCGTTTCTATATCATCACGCACCCGGCCATCATGGCGACGGTGAGACTGCGTCACGAGGACATCGAGCAGTTGCGCGATCCCACCGATCCGATGTCGCTGAAACCCGATGTCAGGCAGGCGGATTCCGACTAGCGCCGTTCCGCCGTTCGTTGCGCGCAGTGTCGCGTGCGCCTTTTCAACCTGCGGCGCCTATGCGCCGTCTAACGTTACCTGCGTCACATGCCGCTGAACCCGAAGATCGAGCAGGTGCTCGACATGATCGCGCGCGCAAAGCGTCCGAAGCTCCATAAGATGACCGCGCAAGCGGCGCGCGCGTCGTATGAGAAGAGTGCGCCGATTCTCGAGATTGCGAGCGCGCCGATGTTTGCCGTCGAAGACCTGCGCGTACCGACGCGCGACGGCGCAACGATTCGCGCGCGTCTTTATCAGGCCGCGGAGCCGAGCTGGGCCGAGCCGGCTCCTGCGTTGATCTACTATCACGGCGGCGGCTTCACGGTCGGCAGCGTCGATACGCACGATGCGCTGTGCCGCATGTTTGCGCGCGACGGAAAATGCACGGTGCTGTCGGTCGATTACCGGCTTGCGCCCGAACACAAGTTTCCGACCGCCGTCAACGACGCTTTCGACGCGCTCGTCTGGCTGCATGCGCACGCCGCGGAATTCGGCATCGACGCCGGGCGGCTTGCGGTAGGCGGCGACAGCGCGGGCGGCACGCTCGCCACGGTTTGCGCGGTGCTCGCGCGCGACGCCGGCATCGCGCTTTCACTGCAGTTGCTGATCTATCCCGGCACGACCGGCTATCAGGAGACCGATTCGCACTCGCGACTTGCCGACGGCTTCCTGCTGTCGGGCGAGACGATCCAATGGTTTTTCGATCAATATGTTCGCGACGCGAGCGATCGCGACGACTGGCGTTTTGCGCCGCTCGACGGCACACGCGGCGCACCCGAGTTCGGCGGACTCGCGCCCGCCTGGATCGCGACTGCCGAATACGATCCGTTGAGTGACGAAGGCGATGCCTACGCGAAGAAGCTGCGCGACCATGGCAACGAAGTCACGCTCAGGCGCTATCCGGGCATGATCCACGAGTTCTTCAAGATGGGCGGCTTCGTGCCCGATGTTGCGCATGCGCACGCGGAGGCCGCGGCGGCATTGCGCAGGGCATTCGGCGAGTAATGATTACGCGAGATTACGCGATTTGCGGCTCGACGTTGAATGCGAAGCTGCGCTCGAAGTCACCCGGGCGCACGATCCGGTGTGAGCCGTTGTCGTCGCTTCGCTCGGCCACCGCCACGCTGATCATCTCCGCGTTCGCAACTACCCGCAGGGCCGTCGTGCCGCGCGTGCCGTACTCCGGCGTTTCGATGAATGCCGCCGACAGCGCCCGTTCGCGTTCGAGCGGAATGCCGGTGGCAGGCAGCTCGTCGTCGGGGGCGACGCGCGGGTCGCGCATCAGGTCGATCAGGCGCTCGAGCGGCGGCATCGAGTTGCGCGTCAGGAGCGCGCTCAATTCGGCCCGCTTTCTGACGAGCTTCGGCCACGGGGTGTCGAGCACCGCGTTCGAGATGCCGTGTGTGCCGGGCGTAAGCAGCGCGGGGGAGGCGTTAGAGCGATTGCAATACCAGGCGAGTTCGCGACGCGTCCAGTCGCCGACCAGCAGGTTGAAGCCGTTGTACATGTCGCCGGTCTTCGCCACGCGTTGCAGATAGGCCAGCGGCGCCTCGTGCGGGCCGCCGTTCTCGCCGCCGTTCTCCATGCGGTTCTGACTGCCGGTCCTGCCGGCGCTGCCCGAAGCCAGCCAGTCGCTGACAAGCGTGCCGCGGGTCGGCGCATCGGCGCGCATCTCGTGCGGCGCGCGGTAGTTCGTCAGCGCGGCAAAACGGCCGTCGCGCGACATGCCGAGCCACGTTCCGCCGCCGAGCAAGTCCCGCCCGGCCAGCAGGCCCGGCGCGTCGCTCCACCAGGCGATCGGCTCGGCCGTGCGCCGGAAGAACTCGTCGCGATTCGCGGCGAGCGTGAAAATCGGGCCGTCGACCGCATCGGGTCGCCAGTCGAAGACAATCAGGCACATCGGGGGCGTCTCCCAGTTGGGGACTTCTGAAATGGCATGGCAGGCAGAGGTTCAGGCGAGGGTGCAGCGAAGACGCGGCGCGTTTTCGTCGAACAGCGCCGTGTCGCATCTTCGAGCGCGGTCAAACCTCGGTGGGCAGGCCGTACGGAAGCGCGAGGAACTGCAGCGCCGGGCCTTGCGCCTCGCCTAGATGCACCGAGCCGCTTTCGAGCGCCGCCAGCTTGATCTCCACCAGCAGATCGACGCCGCCGTCGCGCGCCGATGCCGCGTTCACCACCATGCCGCACGGCTGGCCAGGATCGTCGGAGTGAAAGAGTTCGGCGCCGGCCTTCGCGGTATCGAGTTCGCTCGCCACGTTGGCGAGAGACGTGCGCCGCTTGATCGTGCCGCGATACTGGCTGCGCGCCACGACTTCCTGACCGGGATAGCAGCCCTTGCGGAAATTGACCGCGCCGAGCACGTCGAAATTGACCATTTGCGGCACGAATTGCTCGACCACCGGCTGCGTAATGCGCGGCTCGCCTGCGCGAATGTCGAGCCAGTCCCAGACTGCGGGCGAAACCTGCTTCAACTTCTCGCGAAGCGGCGGCAAGTGCGCTTCGACTTGCGCCTTCGGGCCGATCCACAGATAGCGCAAACGCTCGAACGCATCGGGCACGCGGATCAGCGAGCCGGCCGCGCCGTCCACCTTTACATGAACGCCGTCGGGCAGCGCGTCGAACACGCCGGACAGCGCCTTGCGGACATCGCCCGCGAGGCCGATCACGGCGAGTTCGCTGCTTGCATCCACGAGCTTCGCCTTGGCGCGCAAAACGAACATGGACAGCCGCTTTTGCACCGCCGCCTGCACGTCTTTCGAGACGAGCAGACGGATCGTGTCGCCGCTGCGCCACGTCAGAAACGACGCCAGCAACCGTCCCTTCGCCGAGCAATAACCGGCGAGACGCGCGTTCGCGGCGTCCAGGTGCTGCGTGTCGTTGGTCAACTGCCCGTGCAGGAAGCTCGCGGCGTCGTCGCCGGTGGCGTCGATCACGCCGAACTGCGTGAGTGCCATGTAGGCGCCATGTTCGAGCACTGCGGCGAACTCATCGGCGGACGGACGCGGCAGCACCGGCAGCGCCGTGGCGGAATGCCCCGAGGGCGCGCCGCCGGCGGTGCCAGCAACAGCGCCGGGAGCAGCGCCTGAAGCAGTAGCTGAAGGTGTGCCTGAAGGAGTGCCTGAAGCGGTAGCGAGCGGTGTGTTCATGGATTCCTGGAACAGTCAATTCTGACTTTAGCTAAGGCAAACAAGTATTATATGCAGTCCAACCCAGTCACGTTTTCATGTCCCTCTTCAAGAAATGTTTCGTCGCCGGCTCGATTATCGTCGTGCTGGCCGCAGCCGCGATTGCTGGCGGATACCACTGGGCCAATAGCCCGCTCGAGCTGAACCCCGCGCAACTCGACGTCACCGTCAAACCGCACAGCAGTCTGCGCAGCGTCACGCTGCAGCTGAACCGCGGCGGCGTGCCCGTCGAGCCTGAACTGTTCATCGTCATGACGCGGCTGCTCGGTCTTCAGAGCGAACTCAAGTCGGGCAACTATGAGTTCAAGACCGGCATCACGCCATACGAAGTGCTGCAAAAGATCGCTCGCGGCGACGTCAACGAATACGTCGCGACCGTTATCGAAGGGTGGACGTTCAAGCGCATGCGCCAGGAACTGGACGCCAATCCGGCGCTCAAGCACGACAGCGCCGGAATGAACGATGCGCAACTGATGAGCGCGATCGGCGCGCCGGAAGCCTCGATCGGCAACGGCGAAGGGCTGTTTTTCCCGGACACCTACCTGTTCGACAAGAACACGAGCGATCTCGACGTGTACCGCCGCGCCTACCGGCTGATGCGAACGCGCCTCGACGAAGCGTGGGTCGCGCGCTCGCCGGATCTGCCGTACAAGACACCGTATGATGCGCTGATCATGGCGTCCATCATCGAGAAGGAAACCGGCAAGAAATCCGACCGGGCAATGGTCGCCGCCGTCTTCGCGAACCGTCTGCGCGTGGGCATGCCGTTGCAAACCGATCCGACCGTGATCTACGGTATGGGCGAGAGCTATAACGGCCACATCCGCAAGAAGGACCTGCAGACTGACACTCCCTACAATACCTATACGCGGATGGGCCTGCCGCCGACACCTATCTCGCTGCCGGGCGTGGCCTCGCTGCAGGCGGCGATGAACCCTGCGCAAACCAGCGCGTTGTACTTCGTCTCGCGCGGCGACGGCAGCAGCATCTTTTCCGACACCCTCGGCGATCACAACAAGGCCGTGGACAAATACATTCGAGGGCAATAATGGCGCGCGGCAAATTCATTACGTTCGAGGGCATAGATGGCGCCGGCAAGACGACGCATCTGGCCTGGTTCCGCGAGCGGCTGGAACAGAAGGTGGCGGCCAGCGGCCGCTCGGTCGTCATGACCCGCGAGCCGGGTGGCACGCCGCTTGGCGAGCAGATCCGCGAGATCGTGCTGCATCAGAAGATGGATCTCGAAACCGAGGCGCTGCTGATGTTTGCGCTGCGCCGCCAGCATCTGGCCGAAGTGATTGAACCGGCGCTCGCGCGTGGCGACTGGGTGCTCTCCGACCGCTTCACCGACGCCACTTTTGCCTATCAAGGCGGCGGCCGCGGGTTGCCGCGCGACAAGCTCGAAACGCTGGAGCGCTGGGTTCAGGGCGGCTTCCAGCCCGATCTCACGGTGCTGTTCGACCTCGCGCCCGAAATCGCGAACGAGAGGCGCAGCGCGGCGCGCGATCCGGATCGTTTCGAGAGCGAATCGACCGCGTTCTTCGACCGCACCCGAGCCGAATATCTGCGGCGTGCGGAAGAAGCGCCTTATCGATTCGCTATCATTGACTCTTCGCAAAGCATTGCGCGAATCCAGAAGCAACTTGATGAACTTCTGGCAAGTCTTTGATCTGAAAGCAATATAAGAAATCGTTATCTGCCAAGCGAAGTCTCATGTAATGCCTTACAAACCGCGTTCAACTGACTGATCAGAAAGAGAAAAGATGATTTATCCGTGGCAAGCCGATGACTGGAACCGCCTGCAGCAATTGCGCGACCACTGGCCGCACGCCTTGCTGCTGCACGGACAGGCGGGCATCGGCAAGCTGCGCTTCGCGCAGCATCTCGCGCAAGGTCTGCTGTGCGAGGACCAGCGGGACAACGGCGAACCGTGCGGCGCATGCGTCGCGTGCAACTGGTTCACGCAAGGCAACCATCCCGATTACCGTATCGTCGTGCCCGAGGCGCTGGCGGCCGAAGCCGGCATCGGCAACGGCGCGGACGAGAAAGCCGAAAAAGCCGATGGCGACGAAGGCAAGAAAACGCGCGCACCGAGCAAGGAAATCAAGATCGAGCAGATTCGAGGCTTGCTCGACTTCGTCGGCGTGGGTTCGCACCGCGGCGGCGCCCGTGTGGTCGTGCTGGCTCCGGCGGAGGCGCTCAACATCGCGGCGGCCAATGCGCTGCTGAAAACTCTCGAAGAGCCGCCCGCGGGCGTCGTGTTCCTGATGGTGTCCGCGCGGATCGACCGGCTTTTGCCCACCATCATCAGCCGTTGCCGCCAATGGCCGATGAGTCTGCCCGCGCCCCAGGCCGCGACCCAGTGGCTCGCCGCGCAAGGCGTGGCGGAGGCGCCGGCGCTGCTCGCCGAAGCGGGCGGCGCGCCGCTGACCGCACTCGCGCTGGCTAGCGACGAAAACCGCACGTTGCGCGACTGGACGCTCAAGCAGCTGGCCGCCGGCCCGCAGTGCGACGCCTTCGCGTGCGGCGAGGCGCTGCAAAAGCTGCCCGTGCCGCTCGTGCTCGGCTGGCTGCAGCGCTGGATGTACGATCTGCTCGCGCAGCGCACCGCGGGTGCGCCGCGCTATTTTCCGCAGGCGTCGGCGGCGTTGACGCGCTGTGCGTCGCAAGCCGACGCGAGCGCGTTCGCCCGCTTCATGCGCGCCGTAACGCGCCAGCGCGCGGTCGAAAATCATCCGCTGAACGCGCGGCTCGTGTTCGAGGAACTGTTTCTCGGTTACCGCGAACTTTTTGCATGACGCGAGGCGGCGTTCCCCACGCGGGGCGAGCGTCATTTCCACCCGATAGCGCTTTACCCGTTAGCCGGTTCTTCAATTCAATCTGAAAGCACCATGAACCTGTCTTACCGCGATGCCACGCTCGACGATCTGCCTGCCATCGTCGCCATTTACAACTCGACGGTGGCCTCGCGTCAGGTGACCGCCGATCTCGAACCAGTCAGCGTAGAAAGCCGCGTTGCGTGGTTTCACGCGCATGGGCCGCAGAAACGCCCGCTATGGGTTGTAGAAGACGCCGAACAGCCGCACCGTGTGATCGCCTGGCTGAGCTTTTCGGATTTTTATGGCCGTCCCGCCTATCAGCGTACCGCCGAAGTCAGCATCTACCTCGACGAGCGCGCGCGCGGCAAGGGCCTCGGCAAGCAGTTGCTGGCAGCCTCGCTGGCGGCGGCGCCGGCGCTCGGCATCGACACCGTGCTGGGATTCATCTTCGGTCACAATGAGGCGAGCCTGCGCCTGTTCCGCGGCTTCGGTTTCGACACATGGGGCTCGCTGCCGCGCGTGGCCGTGCTGGACGGCGTGGAGCGCGATCTGGTGATCCTCGGCAAGCGCCTCGACGCGCAAGGCGCGGCAGCCTGACCGAGTTGGGCCACGCTTTGGGCCACGCTTAGGGCCATTCCTCGGGCCATTCATTTGCAGGACATGATCATGTTTGTCGATTCGCACTGTCACATCAATTTCGAAGGACTCGCCGACCGCCTGCCGCAGGTGCTCGAGAATATGCGCAGCCACTCGGTCACGCACGCGCTGTGCGTGTCGGTGGACCTGGAAACGCTGCCGTCCGTGCTGGATATCGCGAGCCGGCATGAGAACGTGTACGCGTCGGTGGGCGTGCATCCGGATCACGAGGACATGCGCGAGCCGAGCGTCGCGGAACTCGTGGAGCTGGCCGGGCATCCGAAAGTGATCGCAATTGGCGAGACGGGGCTCGACTACTACCGCCTGGAAGGCCGCTCGATCGCTGATATGGAATGGCAGCGCGAGCGTTTTCGCACGCATATCCGTGCCGCGCATGCCACGGGCAAGCCGCTCATCATCCATACGCGCTCTTCGTCGGAAGACACGTTACGCATCATGGCCGAGGAGCGCGCGAGCGAGCCGGGCGGCGTGATGCATTGCTTCACGGAGCCGTGGGCCGTGGCCGAACAGGCGCTGGCGCACAACTTCTACATCTCGCTTTCGGGCATCGTCACGTTCAAGAGCGCGACGGATGTGCAGGACGTCGCGCGCCGCGTGCCTCTGGAGCGCCTGCTGATCGAAACGGATTCGCCTTACCTCGCGCCGGTGCCGTATCGCGGCAAGCCTAATGAACCTGCGTACGTCAGCTATGTCGGACGTTTCATCGCGCAGCAGCGCGGCATGACGGACGAGGCGCTCGCGGCCGCAACCACGCAGAATTTCTTCCGTCTATTCAAGCTTTCCGCGCCGATCGGTGCACTGTGAAAGTGGATAAATATCAAGAGGATAGGGCACAACCCTAAAGTAAATATGATCACTAGTTCCCGTTTCTCCGACGCGCGCCAAGCCGCCCAAACGGCTGGCGCCGCATGCACGTCGGCGCGCCGCAGCTTCTCGCGCGCCGCGCTGGCGGCCACGGTGGCGTGCGCCGCGCTGAGTTCGCTGATCGCGGCACCGGCCCAGGCCGCGCCGATCGATTCGCTGATCAAATCAGTCAAATTCGACGACGTCGACGGCGTCAAGAAACTGCTCGCCAAGGGCATGGACCCGAACAGCGTCGATAACCAGGGCATGCCGCTCCTGGTGCTGGCCGCGCGCGAGAAGTCTGACAAAGTCGGCGCCGCGCTGCTCGCAAATCCCAAAACCAACGTCGAGATCGAAGACAAGGCCGGCGAAAACGCCATGATGATGGCCGCGCTGAACGGCGACATCGACTTCGTCAAACAGTTGATCGCGAAGGACGCCGAAGTGAACAAGAAGGGCTGGGCGCCGCTGCACTACGCGGCAGCAAACGGCCACGACGACATCGTGAAGCTGCTGCTCGACCATTCCGCCTACGTGGACGCAGGGTCCCCGAACGGCACCACGCCGCTCATGATGGCGGCGCGCGGCGGCCATGTGTCGACGGTGAAACTGCTGCTCGACAACGGCGCGGACCTGACGGTCAAGAACCAGATCGGACTCACCGCACTGGATTTCGCGAAGACCTATAAGGAGCCGGACGTGGTCGAAGGTCTGACCGCGCGTTTGCAGCAGATGCAGCAAAAATAGAGCGCGCGGCGCGCCGGCATGCGCCGGTGTGCGCCGCCCATTGCCTGGAGATCGCGGCTGCCGGCCTGCTGCCGCATCGCAAAACAGTGCAGAATGACGACTTTGTTGCGGCGCGTTCGCGCGCCGTCCGGATGCGGCAACAGACCGCCTGATAAACGACCCTGGAAAGGAACACCATGCTGCGGGCTTTGATTTTCGCCAGCGCGTTTGCCGTACCGTTATCGGCAGCCGCGTTTACGGGGGGCGACCTCAACAAACTGTGCACGAAGACCGACGTCGCGTCGCGCAGTGCGTGCGCCGCATACATCGAAGGCGCCGCCGACGGCATCTTCAACACTATCGACGCGATTGGCGGTACTACGGGACCGCGCGTCGGGCAATACTTCTGCTTGCCTCAGGACGCGCGCTCGGCGCAGCTGACCGACGCCGTACGCAAGTACATCGCGGAAAATCCGATTGTCGCGGGCTACAACGCGAGCACGGCAATCTCGCTGGGACTCGGCAAGGCATTTCCTTGCAAAAGCGGAAGTTAGTGTGAGTTCAAAGGACGTGTGACGCACGGCGCACACGTTCTCTCACGAGTCGGACGCCACGCTCCACATGCGCGTCCGCCTCGACAAGCGGAGCGCATTTTCGATTAGCGCGTCCGTCTCGAAGGCGCTTTACGGTGCTTTTCAGTGCTTTTCACGAGCGCGTCCGGCGGGTTCGTCCCGCGGCGCGTGTCACATTGTGCCGTCGCCGCGTTTCACGGCCGCCGGCCTGTCCCATCCAATCGAAAAGGAGGTTGTCCTTCATGCCTTTTCTAGACGAACTCAACCACCTTGACCGTATCGCCGAAGCGCCGCTGCATACGTGGCTGGGCGCGTTCATGATCTCGGTGGTCGTCGTGCTGATCGGCATCGGCATGCACCGCGTGGGCGCACGTATCGTGACCCGAATCGCGCGGCCTTATCCGCTCACCAGCGTCGTGCTTCGCTATATCGACAAGCCTTCGCTGTTCGCGCTCACCATTCTCGCGCTGGAAGCCGTATGGTGGGAGGCGCCCGACACGCTCACGTTCATATCGCCGTTGCGCGACGCTGCCGCGATCGCGCTGATCGGCGCGTTGACGTGGCTGTCGGTGCGCTCGGCGGCGGCCATCGGCGAGGCAATCATTCAGGCGCATCCGCTCGACACCGCCGACAATCTGCAGGCGCGGCGCATCCATACGCAGGCGAGAGTGCTGGCCCGCTCCGTGATGCTCGTGATCGTGATCGTCGGCGTGGGCGGCGCCTTGATGACGTTCCCGAATGTCCGGCAGATCGGCGCGAGCCTTCTTGCATCGGCGGGCGTGGCAGGGCTGGTTGCCGGTATTGCCGCGCGGCCGGTGCTCGGTAATCTGATCGCCGGCTTGCAGATTGCGCTGTCACAACCCATCCGGCTCGACGACGTCGTCGTCATTCAGGGCGAATGGGGGCGCATCGAGGAAATCACCGGAACATACGTGTCGGTGCGCCTGTGGGACCAGCGGCGGCTCATCGTGCCGCTGCAATGGTTCATCGAAAATCCGTTTTCGAACTGGACGCGCAGCAGTTCGCAAATCATCGGCACGGTGTTTCTCTACGTCGATTACCGGATGCCGCTCGCGCCGCTGCGCGAGGAGCTTGCGCGCATTGTCGCGGCGGCGCCTGAGTGGGACGGGCGCGTCCAGGTTCTGCAAGTCACCGAGGGCACCGAGCGCTCGATGCAATTGCGTGCGCTCGTCAGTTCGCTCGATTCAGGCCTCAACTGGGACTTGCGCTGCCGCGTGCGCGAGGGGCTCCTCGACTTCATCCAGAAGCACTATCCGCAGTATCTGCCGCGCGCGCGTGCGGACGTGTCGGCGGAACTCGAAAACGGCAAGGGCGAGCCGCTCGACTGGGTGCCGCGCGGCGCTCGCACGCCTGCTGGCAGCACGGCGGCGCATACTGAGGCGGACCCGGTGGCGAGCCGGCCCGCTCAGGCGACTGGCGCGGCAGCGCCGTCGCACAAGGTCAAGGAAATGGCCTAGCGGGCTACAGGTGTCCGCGCGAGGCTTCTCCGCGCGGACCGGCGCCCACGGCGATGCAACCGATCGATCGCTAAAGGGTCGAACCGTCCACTTACACATAAACTCGGCGCGGCATGGCGTGCACCATGCGAAAGTTTGTCGAGGCGCTCGCTGCGTGACGAGCGCCGGCTGCACCCAGGCAGATGCCGCGCGCAACAAGGAGGACTAGCAACATGGGCCGACTGATCGTCGTGTCGAATCGCGTCGCAACGCCGACGGAAACCAAAGGATCGGCGGGCGGCCTCGCCGTCGGCGTGTTCGGCGCGCTGAAGGACGCCGGAGGCGTGTGGTTCGGCTGGAGCGGCGACGTGGTCAGCGAGACCGTCGCCAACGCCGGGCCGACGCTCGAACAGGACGGCGCGGTCACCTTTGCAACGGTGGGTCTTACGCGCAAGGACTACGACCAGTACTACCGCGGCTTCTCGAATGCGACGCTGTGGCCGGTGTTCCACTACCGCAACGATCTCGCGCGCTACGAGCGCGAGGAGTACGCCGGTTACCGGCGCGTCAACGCGTGGCTCGCGCACAAGCTGATCAAGCTGCTCGAGCCAGACGACGTGATCTGGATTCACGACTATCACCTGATTCCGTTCGCCGAAGCGCTGCGCAGCGAAGGCATCACGAACCGCATCGGCTTCTTCCTGCACATTCCGTTTCCCGCGCCGCAGATTCTGCTCAACATTCCGCCGCACGAGGAACTGGTCAAATCGCTGTCGTGCTACGACTTGCTGGGCTTCCAGACGGCGACCGATCAGGAAGCGTTCCACGATTACGTCACTCGCCACGCGCGCGGCTCGGTGTCGAACGACGGTCTCGTCGAAGCGTTCGGCCGCAAATTGCGTACGGGCGTCTACCGCATCGGCGTGTTTCCAGACGAGATTGCCGAGCAGGCAAAGCGCTACGAAAGCCGTCAGCACGTGCTCGACCTGAAGCAGAGTCTCGAAGGCCGCAAGCTGATCATGAGCGTCGACCGGCTCGATTATTCGAAGGGGCTCGTTGAACGCTTTCGCGCATTCGAGCATCTGCTGGAGCGTTCGCCCGAATGGCGCGGCAACGTCACGCTCGTGCAGATTGCGCCGCCCACGCGTTCGGACGTCGCTACGTACCAGAAGATCCGTCAGGATCTGGAGTACGAAGCAGGGCGCATCAACGGGCGCTATTCTGGTCTCGACTACACGCCGATCCGCTATCTGAACCAGCAATACGACCGCTGGAAACTCATGTCGCTGTTCCGCGAGTCGCAGATCGGCTTCGTCACGCCGTTGCATGACGGCATGAATCTCGTCGCGAAAGAATATGTCGCCGCGCAGAACCCCGACGATCCGGGCGTACTCGTGCTGTCCATTTTCGCGGGCGCCGCGGCCGAACTGACAGGCGCGCTGCTCGTGAATCCGCACGATGCAATAGGCATGTGCGAGGCGTTGCAGCGCGCGCTGCAAATGCCGCTCGACGCGCGCCAACGGCGTCACGAAATCAACATGGCGGCGCTGCGCAAGAACGATCTTGGTGTGTGGCGCGACAGTTTCCTGCGCGACCTGCGCAGCGTGCCGCTGCAGAAGCCCGCCATGGGCGGCGGGCATAAGTAGTGAGCGGTCCGAAACGGAATGACGTGCGCGTGTGCAGGCGTGGCACGCCAGGGCGCTTGGCGCCTGCAGCCTGCAGGGCGTCTTATGCACGGATGGCCGCGTGCTGAGCGCGCTCGCCATCGCCGGTTACCGGTCGCTACGCGAGTTGATCGTGCCGCTTGGGCGGCTCAACGTCATCACAGGTGCCAACGGCAGCGGTAAGTCGAGCGTCTATCGTTCGCTACGCCTGCTTGCCGAAACGGCGCGCGGCGGCGTGATCACGTCGCTCGCGCGCGAAGGCGGTTTGCCGTCCACCTTATGGGCCGGCCCGGAGCGTTTTTCCCGGGGCATGCTGAGCGGCGAATTCGCGGTTCAGGGCACGACCCGCAACGCACCGGTCAGTCTGCGTCTCGGCTTCGCGGGCGACACGTTCAGCTATGCGATCGACCTCGGCTTGCCGCATCCGGGTATCAGCAGGTTTGTGCTCGATCCCGTCATCAAGCGCGAGTGCATCTGGAGCGGGCCGGTGCTTCGGCCCTCGGCGTTGCTGGTGGATCGACAAGGAGCGGCGCTGCGCACGCGTGATGAAAACGGCGACTGGCAAACGGTCCCGCAACCCGTCGCGAGCTTTGACAGCATGATGACGGAGTTCGCCGACCCGCGATGCGCGCCGGAGATGATCGCGGTGCGCGAACAGATCCGCTCGTGGCGCTTCTACGACCACTTCCGCACGGATGTCAACGCGCCCGCGCGCATGCCGCAAATCGGCACGCACACGCCGGTGCTCTCCGACGACGGCGCGGATCTTGCCGCGGCTTTGCAGACCATTCGCGAAATCGGCGACCCCGCTGCACTCGACGCCGCCATCGACGATGCGTTTCCCGGCTCACGGCTCGATGTCGCCACACAGGACGGCCGCTTCGAAGTGCTGATGCAGCAGCATGGTTTGCTGCGTCCGCTAAAAGGTGCGGAACTGTCTGACGGGACCCTGCGTTATCTATTGCTGGTCGCCGCCCTGTTGACGCCGCGACCGCCTGCGTTACTGGTCTTGAATGAGCCCGAAACGAGTTTGCATCCGGACCTGTTGCCGGCGCTTGCACGGCTGATCACGCGGGTGGCCGCGCACTCACAGGTGCTTGTCGTGTCGCACGCGGCGCGGCTCATCGCGTCACTCGAACGCGAAGACGCGAGCGAGTCGATCGTGCTGGAGAAGCATTTCGGTGCAACGCGTCTTGCCGACGCCGAAGAGCGCGACATACCGGCGTGGAAATGGCCGTCGCGCTGACGCCGACGCCTGCGTGCGGCTCCAATATTTCGATGGTCCTTGCGATGTAAGCTGAATGTAACAGCGCCCAAAAAATGCAATACCGGGCGCTTTTTAGCGCTTGCCAGGGAATAATGCTTCGATGCCTGTGGCGCGCGCGCCGGCCTCAGCGCCATTAATCGAAAGACGGAAGACCTGCTTGCCACCCCGGCGTCTATCGACGCCGGATAAACCTGGTGGGGCCGGGCAGTGCCAGGCTGTGCCAGGCTGTGCACAAGCCAGCGCTGCAAGCCGTCACAAGCCGTCAGTTCACGGAGACAACTATGAAGATTGCGCAGATCGCCCCTTTGACCGAATCGGTGCCGCCGAAGCTGTACGGCGGCACGGAGCGCGTCGTGTCGTACATCACCGAGGCGCTCGTGGAGCTCGGCCATGACGTGACGCTGTTCGCAAGTGGCGACTCGGTGACGAGCGCGAAGCTGGAGGCCGTGTGGCCGCGCGCGTTGCGCCTCGATCCCGGCATCCGCGATCGCGTGGCGCCGCACATGTTGCTCATGGAACTCGTGCGCCGCCAGGCCGAAGAGTTCGATGTCCTGCATTTTCACCTCGACTATTACTCGTTCTCGGTGTTCAAGCGGCAGGAGACGCCGTTTGTGACGACCATGCACGGCCGGCTCGATCTGCCCGAACAACAGCCGGTGTTCGACACGTTCAACACTGCACCGGTCATTTCGATTTCCAATGCACAGCGCCATCCGCTCCCGCAAGCGCGCTGGCTGACCACTGTGTATCACGGCTTGCCGGAGAAGCTTTATACGCCGCAGCCGGTCGAGCAGAAGTACCTCGCGTTCCTTGGCCGTATCTCGCCCGAAAAGCGCGTCGACACGGCGATTCGCATTGCGGGGCGCTGTGGCATGCAGATCCGCATCGCGGCAAAGGTCGACACCGCGGATCGCGAATATTTCGAGCGTGATATCCGGCCGCTACTGGACTTGCCGCACGTCGAGTTCATCGGTGAGATCGCAGATCATCAGAAGGCCGAATTTTTGTCAGGCGCTCATGCACTGCTGTTTCCGATCGATTGGCCGGAGCCGTTCGGCCTCGTCATGATCGAGGCCATGGCTTGCGGCACGCCGGTTGTCGCGTTCAATCGCGGTTCGGTGCCGGAGGTGCTCGAAGACGGGTTGACCGGCTTTATCGTCGAAGATGAGATCGGTGCGGTGGCGGCGGTCAACCGGCTGCACAAGATGCCGCGTGCCGGCGTGCGTCAACGCTTCGAGGAGCGCTTCACGTCGCACCGGATGGCGCAGCAATATGTGGACGCGTATCAGTCGGTGATTCGCGCGCAAAAGCGCTCGCGCTTCAAGGTGGTGGATAGCTCGGGGCGTTGATTTCCGCGAGCGGTTCATGCGGACGGTTCTGGAGGTCTGGCCACGGAATTGACATGTGCACTTGCTCGTTGCAAAAGCTCATGCCGACTGCCCGCGCAACGTTTTCAGAACCTTAAGTTAAACGGATAAAAGTTGAACAGGCCGGCCTCCGCGGGCGGAGCCGGCCTGTCGTGAATTTTCCGCGCACTGCGACACATCGCGCGGCTCACACTGCGCAATCCCCACGTCCATCCCGGACACCGTTGCGGGAATCAGGCGGACAGCACGCGCAACCCGCATACGTCCGGGCGGTTATCGAGATTCGACGTGATGCGAGGCCGCTGGTCCGCCGTCAAATTCCTTAGATCTTCAGGCGCGAAACCTTCGTGCCCTGCAGCGACAGATCGCCCATCAAGCCAGTGTTGGTCAGCACGAATACTTGCACCGGCGCCGTGGCAGTGGTGGTGTCGATCACGCCGTTCGCGCCCATCTTGATGAGCGCGACCGAAGCGTCGCCGCCCACCGACCAGCCGTCGGCATTGCGGAATTTGTCGAGCGCGTCCTGCGTCATGAACAGGAAGATGATGGCCTTCGACTGTGCGCCGGCCTGCAAGCCGAACGAGCCGGAAACCGTGCTGTAGTAGCCCACCGTGCTGCCGCCCACGCGCAGCGAGCCTTCGCCGTACTGCCCGCCGACGATGAAGCCAGCCTGCAGCACCGACGGGAACACGAGCACGCCGCGCGCCTTCGAGACGAGTTCGTGTGAACCCTTCACCGTTGTGTACAGGCGCGACAAGGTGCCGTCGACGCTGGCGTCGATCGACTGACGTTTGGACGCGTCGGTGGACGGTGTGTCGTGGCCGCCGGTGTTGGTGGTACAACCGGCAAGTGCAAGGCCTCCGAAAGCGAGCGCAGCGGTAGTCTTCAACATGAAGTGTCGTCTTTGCATCGTTTTTCTCCGTATGGTTCCTTGGCGCAGCCGCGGAAGCTACGCGGCTGTCTTCTGAGTTATATCACACGGCACGCCAAAAGGCGCCCTCGCACGCGTAGGCGAAAAGCCTTATGTGACGGGGCTTTGCGGGAGATCGCAAGAGGTACGCTGTAAATCTGACCGCCTCGCGCGACAGGGCTCGCCACGCGCAGAAAGCGTGATCGAACGGGGTCACGGCGTCGCGGATTCGCTCGTGGGTTGACGACCGGCGGCCGCATAGAACCCTAAGCAGATGCCCATTTTTACCGATTCGGATGCGCTGCAATTTGCGCCGCCATCGAACGAAAAGTGTTGTCCCGGCGCCGCACACTCGCGGCTTCGGCGCACGCTATCCGCCGTGGTTCGCCTGGCTCTTGACCGTGGGCGGCCGCCTGAGTGCGCGCCGCACCCCGCCGATCAGCACACCCACGGCAAGCAGCGTGAGCGCCGGCACGATCCAGTAACCGACGAATGCATGCCAGAGGTAAGCCATCAAGGTAGAGCGGCGCACGCTGTATTCGTTGCGGGCGTCCTGCTGGCGCGGCGCGTTGGCGGCCAGCACGTCGGACGGGCAACCGGCGGCTTGCGCCTCGTCGGGCTTGCCGTGGCAGCGTGCGGGGGCGCCGGCGGCGCGCTGTGCGTCGGTGAAATTCCAGGTGGTCAGCGCGCGCTCGAGGTCGACGGCGTTATAGGCCATCTCCTCGCGAATTTCGCTGACTGCAACGATCGCCACGGGCACGGCCCAAAACACGATGACGACCAGCCACCGCCTCAACCAGCGGTTTTTATGCTTCGATACCATCCTTGCCTCCAATCGATGCCTTTCGGCATCAACGACAAGATGGCGGCCCGTATGGATATTGTGTGGGGTGGGCCGTCTCCGCAGCCATCATAGAAGAAAAACGGCGCGTTCGGGCGGCGGCACGGAGAAGGGCGGGGAAAGCGGGTGACGGAAAAACGCAGACAGCATAATGCGACGATCGAGCGCCGCGAGGTACGCGGCGCACGCGGCGCTTTCCGGCGATGTCCGGACTCAGTTGGCCGGCGCGGAAGACAGGCAGCTCTTCATGAACGCTTTGCGTTCGTCGCCTTTCTTGCCGGTGGCTTGCACGTTGCACGCCTTCATCTTGTCCTGCTGGCTCATTGGTGCGGCGGCCGGCTTCGCGGAAAGGCAGGTTTTCATGAACGCCTTGCGCTCGTCGCCTTTCTTGTCGGCGGCCTGCTTGTTACAGTCCGCCATCTTGGTTTGCTGGCTGTTCTCTGCAAACGCGGGCGAAGCGAGGACGGCGCCGAGTACCAATGCAGCGATTGTGGATTGGAATTTCATGTGACACTCCCATCGGTGTAGAAACGTTTTTGGTCTTCATGCACGCGGGCGTCTACGCATCCGGCCCTCGGCAGGTCCATTATGGCAAATGCTGTCTGCATCAACGGCCAAAACCGCGTTTTCGTTGACAGGCGCACCCGCGTGTTTTCCCTGATGTAGCGGCGCTTGCGGCATTCGCGGCATTCAAAAGGCCCAATTGCGGACAGGCCATTATGTTATGCATTGCAGATTAATTGACGAATGCAGCCGGGCTGTAAATCGGGCTCTTGCCCGCCGCGAGTGGTCGAATAAAAAAATTCGTGCTGAATTGTCTTTTTGCTGCGACCGCACACGAATAGCAATTGGTAAGGAAATCCGGACCGAAATTCCGAAATCTGTCTGCCGCGCGGCGGTGTGCATGGGGCGCCGATGCTGTCGCGTCAGAAAACCAGAGGAGCATGCCATGCACTATCTGCTGACCTATGACCTTGTGCCCGACTATCTCGAACAGCGCGGCGCGCACCGCGAGCGGCATCTGAAACTTGCGTGGGCTGCGGCGGAGCGCGGCGAACTGCTGCTCGCCGGTGCACTGAACGACCCCGTAGACACCGCCGTGCTGCTTTTCACCGGCGAGTCGCCCGCAGCCGCCGAAGCCTTTGCCAAGGGGGATCCGTACGTGCAAGCGGGCCTTGTGAAACGCTGGCGCGTGCGCGAGTGGACGACCGTGGTCGGCGAGGGCGCAGCCACTCCAGTCCGCTAATTGGACGCGCCGACGAACCCGCGGGCGAGGTGCCTCGCCCGCGCTGTTGCGACGAGGCGCGAGAGCCTTTCTTGCCACATTGATGTCATCAAGCGGCGGCACCTTGAGCTCGATGCGCCCGCAACCAACTGACGCAGCCGGCTACGTCAAAATTTCGAAAAATCTGGAGTGCCGTCGTCACTGCGAAATCGCATAAGTTTATTCGCGGCTTTTTCGAATTCTCAGGCTCGCTACAGAAAAACCGGTGCTATCGCAGCAAGCATTTCCGTTACGGCTTGACGTGAAAAGACGGAATGCGCAAGAGAAGTTTGTTTCTATCCGTAACACTTGTCGCAACGATATTCACGCAAACCCTGGTGGTGGTATGCTTCGTGCACAATTCTCCCATGCACGAGTGAGACCACGTTCTGTGCTTCGCAATAGGGACAAACCGCACTAACAGAGGGCGGTATTGATCACCAGACGGAACGTACAAAACATATTTGTGCAACCGAGGGCTACACACGGATCGTGAAAGTTGAATCCGTGGTCAGCCCAAAGCCGCGGCCCGGCCAGGCTGCGTGGAGAAAATCCATGTTTTTCGATGAGCTAAGCAATGACGAATGGGCGCTGCTCTCAGCGCTTGTCTCAGATGAGCCGGCCGTCCGTCTGAACCGACGCGGGCGGCCTCGTGCCGATCCACGTGTCGTGGCGAATGCAGTGTTGTGGATCCTCACCACCGGTGAGCCGTGGTCGAAGCTGCCGGGACGGTATCCGTCGGGTCCTACTTGCCGGCGCCGCTTTGAAGAATGGCAGTTGAACGGCACGCTGCTCGAGATGGTTCGGCTCCTGTCCAGGACCGGACGCACGTTCGCGTACGTGCCTCAACCTGCGCCGCTGGTTGCCGCAAAGCCTGCGGGCAAGCCGGCCGCGCAGGTCGCGGAAACCTCGAGATCGCGCGACGACGCTCCGCGCGGTGTGACATGGAAGAGCCCCGAGTCCTGGCAGGCGCCCGGCACGAGCGGCAACGGCGCGAATGCGCTGCACGCGGCGCTTCCGTCTCACGCACGCGACTGGCGTTGCGCCGATCCGTTTGCCGACATCACACGTCAGCTGGCGGGTATCGACAATGTCGCACCAATCGAACAGTCCGCACCGCACAGGCCTTATGCACCGCCGGCAGTAGGGCGCGCGCCGGCCTTTCCGACGCCTTCGGTCGCCTATGCGCCGCGCCCTGCGCTGCGCGTGGACCTCGGCGCGATAGGCGAAGCCGGTGCAGTCGGCGCCGCCATGCAGGGTCTGGATTCGGCAATTGCGTCGGCGCGAAAAATGCCCGCAGCGGCGTTGCAGCGCAGCCCGCTGCCGGCAAGTCTCGCACCGCGGGGCCGGCAAGTTGCCGAGCGGCATGGCTATCTGATCTACGTTGCCGCCGAGCGTGTGCCTAACGATATGTATCGCGCATGGGCGGAGATCATGATGGACGGCAGGCGCGTCGAGCGTTCCGGTCTCGTCGGTCCGCGTTTCGCCGACCCCCAGGCCGCCGAGCAGTATGCGTTCGAGTGGGCGGCGCAGTGGGTCGATCGCGAGTGCCGCACGCTGGCCGCAGCGCAAGCCGCGCCCCAGGCCCGCGCGCCGCAACAGCATGCAACGCCAATGCAAACGCACAAGCCAGGTTATGCGCCGAATGGACCCGCCACTCATGCGCCGTATGCGGGGGCGCCGGCGCGTCCGTTGCCCGGACTGCGTCATGTGCCGGAGCAGGTCGCCGCGCATCATGGCGCGCCGTTGCATGGTCCTCTGAATGCGTTTCGCGGACCGCTGCGGCGTTATGCGAGCGAACCGTCCGCCGTGACCGCGTCAGGCACGGCGAACATCGCAAGTGCGGTGAATGCCGCCGATACGGCAGCACATGTAGTCACCGAACGCGAAGCAGCAGAGCGTTATCCGTCATACACAGAACTCATCTCCCACGCGGGATGAGCACGCAGTACCCCGCGGCTGTCGGAGCAACCGCCGCAGGTTTCCGCTTCATTCGCTGTGATTCAAGGCTGTGCCTGCAAGTGACTTCGCGCACGTGATTCAGTACTTTACTGGCGTCCGTATGTGTCGTCGAAGCGCACGATATCGTCTTCGCCGAGATACGAACCGGATTGCACCTCGATCATTTCGAGCGGCATCTTGCCGGGATTCTCAAGACGGTGCGTGACACCTAGCGGGATATAAGCCGATTCGTTTTCGGAGACGATAAAGCGCTCTTCGCCTCGCGTGACGAGCGCGGTGCCGCGCACGACAATCCAATGTTCGGCGCGGTGATGATGCATTTGCAGCGAGAGGCGAGCGCCGGGCTTTACGACGATACGCTTGACCTGGAAGCGCTCGCCGGAGTCGACGGAATCGTAGTTGCCCCACGGGCGATGCACCTTGCGATGGTTGGCTGCTTCGAGGCCGCCCTCGCTGCGAATACGCGCCACGATTTTCTTGACGTCCTGCACACGCGATTTATCCGCGACGAGAATGGCGTCGGCCGTTTCGACTACCACCAGATCCTGGGTGCCCACGCAGGCAATCAGGCGTCCTTCCGAATGGGCAAACGTGGAAGATGCGCCTTCGAACATCACGCGCCCGCGGCCGACATTCTGCTCGGCGTCTTTCTCGGAGATGTCCCAGATCGCGTCCCATGAGCCCACGTCCGACCAGCCCGCATTCAAAGGCATGACAACGCCCGCGGCCGCGGTCTGATCGTTGCCGAGCTGCTCCATCACTGCATAGTCGATCGAGTTGGACGGCGACGCGCTGAACGCATCGCGCTGCAGCCGGAAGAAATCGCCATCTGATTTGCCGCCCGCATAAGCCGCGTCGCACGCTTCGTAAATGGCGGGCTGAAAGTGGCGGATCGCCTTCAGCCAGGTCGACGCGCGCATGATAAAAATGCCGCTGTTCCACCAGTATTCACGCGATTCGACGTAGCGCTGCGCAAGTTCGAGATGCGGCTTTTCGACAAAGCGGTCGAGCTTGTGCGCCGCGATCGGAGCGTTTGCGTCGGCGGCATCCCATGCGACACCTTGCGCGGCATTGTCTGCCCGCGTTTCATCAGGATTGCCAGGCGTAGCGACAGGCGCGCCGATGCGGATATAGCCATAGCCCGTTTCCGCACGGGTCGGCACTATGCCCATCGTGACGATGTTGCCCGCAGCCGCGTGCTGCACACCGGCGGCGACCGCTGCATGAAATCCGTCGAGGTCGGTTACCGCATGATCCGCGGGCATCACGACCATGATGCCGTCCTCGTCCTGCGCGGCGATTGAAAGCGCGGCCACGGTCAAGGCAGGTGCCGTATCGCGGCCCACGGGTTCGAGTATCAGCCTGCCTGGTTTGCCGCTCGTGCGCAATTGCTCGGCGGTCGTGAAGCGCTGTTCCTCGTTGGCCACCACGACGAGTTGGCCGGTCAGCGGATAACCGGCCTCGAGGCCGTCGAGACGGCGCGTAGTGGATTGCAGCAGCGAATCATCGCCGAGCAGGCCGATCAACTGCTTCGGGTGCTGTTCGCGCGACATCGGCCACAACCTCGTGCCGGAGCCGCCCGCCAGAATCACGGGATGGACCTTCAGTTTGACGTGCGTGGACGTTGCTTGCGTGGACCGGGTGTCGGCGGACGTGGCCGTAACCGGAGCTGTCATGATGGACTCCTCGGGGGCTGGGTGAATGCATCGAGTTTTATCACGAAGGCCGAAATCAATAAAAGCGCGTTAAATGAAAACTATATAAACGAGGCTATAAATTCGACGTCTCGTGAACAAAGAATGTCACCGCCACGGTTGCAAAAATAAAAATTAAGCGCAAAAAAACTGACGACCTATTTTTTTAACGCTGATGGATGAGCAGGACCACTCTATCGAGTCGGCAGGGCAGAGAAAAAACTGCGGCTGCAGATCGCCTGAAAAGGCGCACAGGTGGCTGAAAACACCGTGATAACGCATCTTTTCCGGTAAAAAGTGCCGAATAAATTGCACCAAAATTGCAGGAATTTCGACCGATACATTTTGAGATTTTTGCAGCCTTGCGAAGCGAATTTTAATAACGCTTTATCTATACCTGCAGAAGGACATTCACTCATTCCGAGACACGTTTTTCGCTGCGGCCGCGTATCCGGTTTAGCCATGCGGGAAACGGAATTGCAATTAGCACCGCTTCAACTGGTTTCGCGTCGGGCAATTTTTCGCCAACGCGATGACCGGCGTTGGGCGTGCTCTTGCGGGAATGACCAGGCCGCGTATTTCGAACCCTTTCGAACCCACCAGCCGACTAACCGACGGGATGGCACTTGACTGACGAACTGAGGGGCAGCACATGCTGAGCGTTCTATCGAGAATCATCGACATCGCGATGGTTGCGCTCGGCGCCGCGATCGCGGCGGCCGTGCACAACGGGAAAGTGGTGTGGCTGGACGATATGCAAAGCGTGTCGCTCGCTTTCGATGTCCTGCTCGTCGTGGTGTTCTTTCCGGCGCTCGGCATCTATCAGTCATGGCGCGGCAAGCCGCTGTACGATTTGCTGTGCCGCGTCGCGGGCGGCTGGGCGATGGTGGAAGTCACCGGCGTGCTCATCAGTTTCACGCTGCATCGCGCGGACAGTCTGTCGCGGCTGTGGCTCGTGTATTGGGCGGTCGCCACCATCGTGCTGCTGATCGTCACGAAGGTAATCGTCTATTCGATTCTGCGCGGACTGCGCCGCGAAGGTTTCAACCAGCGCGCGGTGGCGATCGTGGGCGGCGCGCCGTATGGGCGCTTCCTGATCCAGCAGATGCGCAGCCGTCCGGACGCGGGCTTTAGCCCCGTCGTCGTATTCGACGAAGACGCCACCGTGAACCCGTACGAAGACCCGGATACGTCCGACGCGATCGAAGGCGTGCCCGTGGAGCGGGACTACCAGCGCATGATCGAACTCGTCCGGCAGCGCGCGATTCGCGAGTTGTGGCTCGCACTGCCGATCTCGAAGGAGAAGGAGATCCATCGCTTCGTGATGGATCTGCGCAACGACTTCGTGAATATCCGCTTCATTCCCGATGTACGCAGCCTGACTCTTTTCAATCAGCCGATGGTCGAGTTGCTCGGCGTGCCGGCGATCAACCTGGCGGCGTCGCCGATCACCGATTTGCGCGTGCTGCCCAAGCGCGTCTTCGACCGGCTCTTTGCGCTCGCCGCCTTGACCGCGCTCGCTCCGGTGATGCTCGGGATCGCGGCGATGGTCAAGCTCAGTTCGCCGGGCCCCGTGTTCTTCCGCCAGAAGCGTAAGGGCATCGACGGACACGAGTTCGAGATTTACAAATTCCGTTCGATGAAAGTGCACAAGGAAGAGGCCGGCAGGATCACTCAGGCGACGCGACGCGATCCGCGTATCACCGCGGTGGGTGCGTTCCTGCGCCGCACGAGCCTCGACGAACTGCCGCAGTTCATCAACGTGCTGCGCGGCGAGATGTCGGTGGTCGGGCCGCGTCCGCACGCGCTCGAACACGACGACATCTACAAGGATCTGGTGAAGGGTTACATGCACCGCTACCGGATCAAGCCGGGCATCACCGGCTGGGCACAGATCAACGGCTATCGCGGCGAAACCGACCGCATCGAAAAGATGATGGGCCGCGTCAAGCTCGATCTCTACTACATGCAGCACTGGACCTTCTGGCTCGACATCAAGATCGTCGTGCTGACGCTGTGGAAGGGCTTTGTCGGCAACAACGCATATTGAACCAACTCCAATTTCCTGCGAGGTAATACATGAACCTGACGATCATCGGTAGTGGCTACGTAGGCCTCGTAACGGGCGCATGTCTGGCCGACATCGGCCACGACGTCTTCTGTCTCGACGTCGATCAGCGCAAGATCGACGTGCTCAACAACGGCGGCGTGCCGATCCATGAACCGGGTCTGCAGGAGATCATCGCGCGCAATCGCAAGGCGGGCCGCCTCACGTTCTCGACCGATGTCGAAGCGGCGGTCGCGCACGGCGACATCCAGTTCATCGCGGTCGGCACGCCGTCCGACGAAGACGGCTCCGCCGATCTGCAATACGTACTTGCGGCCGCGCGCAATATCGGCCGCCATATGACCGGTTTCAAGGTGATCGTCGACAAGTCGACGGTGCCGGTCGGCACGGCGTCGCGCGTGCGCGAAGCGATCGCGCAAGAGCTCGAGACGCGTGGACTGAGCCACATGTTCTCGGTCGTATCGAACCCCGAGTTTCTGAAGGAAGGCGCGGCGGTCGAAGACTTCACGCGGCCCGACCGCATCGTGCTGGGTTGCGATGAGGACGTGCCCGGCGAGAAGGCGCGCGAACTGATGAAGCGCCTCTATGCGCCGTTCAACCGTAACCGCGAACGCACGCTCTACATGGACGTGCGCTCGGCGGAATTCACCAAATACGCGGCGAATGCAATGCTCGCCACGCGGATCTCGTACATGAACGAACTCGCGAATCTGGCCGATCGTGTGGGCGCCGATATCGAGGCCGTGCGTCGCGGCATCGGCTCCGACCCGCGCATCGGTTACGACTTCCTGTATGCCGGCTGCGGCTACGGCGGCTCCTGCTTTCCGAAAGACGTGCAGGCGTTGATCCGCACGGCCGCCGACCACAACGCCAACCTGCGCATTCTCGAAGCGGTGGAAGCCGTCAACGATACGCAGAAGAAGGTGCTTGCGCAGAAGATCGTCGCGCGCCTCGGCGAGGACCTGTCGGACCGCACGTTCGCCGTGTGGGGTCTCGCGTTCAAGCCCAATACCGACGACATGCGCGAAGCGCCCAGCCGTCCGCTGATCGCCGAGCTGCTGCGCCGCGGCGCGCGCGTGAAAGCGTATGACCCGGTCGCAATCGACGAATCGAAGCGCGTATTCGCGCTCGATCTGAAGGACGTGCCGCAGCAGCACGCACGCCTTCATTTCGCCAACGAAGAGATGGAAGCTGCCGACGGCGCCGACGCGCTCGTGATTCTCACCGAGTGGAAGGTCTTCAAGAGCCCGGACTTCGACGCGCTGAAAACGATCCTGAAGACGCCGCTCATTTTCGACGGCCGCAACCTGTATGAACCGGACACGCTACTCGAACTCGGCATCGAGTATCACGCAATCGGCCGTCAGCATGCGTTGCGCAATGCGCCCGCGAGAGTCGGCGCAAACGGCCTGCCGCTCACGCCGGCGGACGCGCTCGCGGCAGCGGAGGCGGGCCACTAGGCCGGCTTGCATCCCGCTCGCTGCTGTATCGCCGCGCATCTTCACGGAGCCCCGACATGTTCGCCAATGTTCTGATCGTCTGTCACGCCAACGTGTGCCGTTCGCCCGCCGCCGAAATGCTGTTCAAGGCACGGCAGGCCGCGCGCTCGCATGCGTCGGCGGGGGCGATCGCGTTTCATTCGGCGGGCGTGCGGGCGATGAACGGTCACGGCATGGACCCGGTCATGCGGCGGCTGCTCGCGGAACGCGGCGTTTCGTCCGAAGCGCATTATTCGCGTCGTCTTGACCGGCAGCTCGTGCGGTCCGCCGACCTTGTGCTCGTGAGCGAGCGCGCGCAGGCGAGCGAAGTCGAAGCTCTCGATCCGGCTTCGCGCGGCAAGGTCTTCCCGCTCGGAAAGTGGGAAGACATGCCCGACGTCGCCGATCCGCACGGTGGCGAGGAATCCGCTTACAGGGAGAGTCTCGTGCTCATCGAACACCTGGTCATGGGATGGCTGAAAAAAATATGCTGATGAAAACACACGCTACACAAGCTGCACACGCTACACGCGCATTCGCGAACCGCAACGCTAACTTCAAAGCGAACCTCAGAGCCAGGCTCGCCGCCACGCTGCTGCTGACGTCCTTTCTGTCGGCCTGCGCCACCGCACCGGGCAACTATCTCGACACGTCGCGTCTGAAAGACGACGGCCAGCACGAGAGCCAGCCCGCAGAAACCTATCCGGTCCATGTGATCGACGCTACCGTCGTCGCCGCGCAAGCGCAGGCCGAAGCCAGCATGCCGCCGCGCCCGCTGCCTACGTCGACCTTCAGCGATCCGTCGCAATACGTCTACCGGCTTTCGCCGCAGGACATTCTCGGCATCACCGTGTGGGATCACCCTGAACTGACCACGCCGCAGGGCAGCACGCTGTCGGCGGGCGGCACCAGCACGCAGACCATCGCCGGCGCGTTGCAGCAGCCGTACACGGCCGCGCTGCCGGGCCAGGCCGATCCGTACGGCCAGACCATCGCCGCCGACGGCACCATCTATTTCCCGTTCGTCGGCCGCATCCGGGCTGCGGGCAAAACCGTCGGCGAACTGCGCGATCAGCTCGCGACCGGACTCGTGCGCTATATCCGCAATCCACAGGTCGACGTGCGCGTGCTGTCGTACCGCGGCCAGAAAGTGCAGGTCACGGGCGAGGTGAAGACGCCGGGCCCGCTCGCGGTGAGCGACGTGCCGCTCACGCTGGTCGATGCGCTGACGCGCTCGGGCGGCACGACTGCCGACGCCGACATCCAGCGCGTGCGCCTCACGCGCAACAACAAGCTCTATGTGCTCGACGCGAACCGCATGCTGGATGCGGGCGACACCACGCAGAACGTAATGCTGCAAAACGGCGACGTGATCAACGTGCCGGACCGCAGCAACAGCCGCATCTTCGTGATGGGCGAGGTGAAGACGCCGATCCAGTTGCCGATGCTCAAGGGCCGTCTGACGATTGCCGACGCGCTCACGCAAGCGGGCGGCATTCTCGACACGGACGCCAATCCGCGCCAGATCTTCGTGATGCGCGGCATGCGCGAGCATCCGACCACACCGGACGTGTACCGCCTCGATATGACGCAGCCCGACGCGATCATGCTGTCCGCGCAGTTCCAGTTGCAGCCGATGGACGTCGTATATGTGGGCACCGCCGCATCGACCACGTTCAACCGTGTGTTGCAGCAGGTGTTGCCGAGCGTGCAGACGCTGTTCTACCTGAAGCAGCTCACACGCTAGGCGCGTGAGTCGCCAGGGGTCCCGCGCCGCGCCATCGTCCGGTGGCTGCGGCGCGGGACTGGGGCAAAGGCAGCTAGCACCCGCGATACAACAGATAAGCCAACGCCGAAGCAGATGCACGCAAGCAACCGCGACAGCAACCGCAGAAGCAACCGATACGGGATCGAATCGTGAGCAATCAAATCTCTCCACACATGACCGGGCCGCTCAGGACCGAAGAAGAGGACGTCGTTCTCGGGCAACTGGTGCAAGTGATCCTCGACGACATCTGGTGGCTGATCGCAATCGCCGCGGCGGTCGTCGCGATCGCCGGTGCGTACTGTGTGCTCGCCAAGCCGATCTATTCGGCCGATGCGCACGTACGCGTCGAGCAGGCCGACAACACGTCGCAGGCGCTCACGCAGACGCAGACCGGCGCCGCGATCACGAGCGGCTCGACCTCGCTGCCGACGGACGCCGAGATCGAGATCATCAAAAGCCGCGGCGTCGTCGGTCCTGTGGTCGAGCAGATGAAGCTGAACTTCAGCGTCACGCCGAAGACGCTGCCGCTTCTCGGCAGCATTGCCGCCCGCATGGCGACGCCAGGCCAGCCGGCGCGGCCATGGCTCGGCCTGTCGTCGTATGCGTGGGGCGGTGAGGTGGCCGACATCGATTCGATCGACGTGCTGCCCGCACTCGAGGGTCAGAAACTCACCATGAAGGCGCTGGGCGGTGACCGTTACGAACTGCATGCGGAAAACGGCGCGCTCTTGCTGCGCGGACAAGTCGGGCAGCAGGCGCAGGGCGGCGGCGTGACCATGCTGGTGAACAAGCTGGTCGCGCGTCCGGGCGAGGAATTCACCGTGGTCCGCGCGAACGATCTCGACGCGATCAGCGCGTTCCAGTCCGCAATCAGCGTGCAGGAGCAGGGCAAGCAAACCGGCGTGATCCAGATTTCGCTGGAGGACAAGAACCCCGAGCATGCCGCGCTCGTCGCCAATGCGCTCGCGCAGTCATATGTGCGCCAGCATGTTTCCAACAAGCAGGCCGACGCGAGCAAGATGCTCGACTTCCTGAAGAGCGAGGAGCCGCGCCTGAAGTCGGACCTGGAGCGCGCTGAAGCCGCGTTGACCGCGTATCAGCGCCAGTCCGGCTCGATCAATGCGAGCGAAGAAGCGAAGGTGTATCTCGAAGGCAGCGTGCAGTACGAGCAGCAGATCGCGGGCTTGCGTCTGCAGATGGCGCAGCTCATCGAGCGTTACGGCGACGACCATCCGATGCTCAAGGCGGCGCGCGAGCAAATGGCCGAGTTGCAGGCGCAGCGCGCGAAATACGCTGACCGCTTTCGCGATCTGCCGGCTACCGAAGTGAAAGCCGTGCAGTTGCAGCGCGACGCGAAAGTGGCGGAAGACATCTACGTGCTGCTGCTCAATCGCGTGCAGGAGCTGTCGGTGCAGAAGGCCGGCACGGGCGGCAACGTGCATATCGTCGACGCCGCGCTGCGCCCCGGCGCGCCGGTCAAGCCGAAGAAGGCGCTGATCCTGTCGGCGGCGACGATCCTCGGGCTGATCGCGGGCACCGGCTTCGTGTTCCTGCGCCGCAATATGTTCAAGGGCATCGACGACCCGGAGCACATCGAGCGCGCATTCCATCTGCCGGTGTTCGGGCTCGTACCGATGAGCGCCGAGCAGACGCTGCTCGAAAACGGCTTTCAGCGCGGCGGCGAGCGCCTGCGCTCGGTGCTCGCCAACGCGCGGCCGAAGGACGTCACGGTCGAGAGCTTGCGCAGCCTGCGCACGTCGATGCAATTCACGATGATGGACGCGAAGAACCGCATCGTCATGCTCACGGGCCCGATGGCCGGCGTCGGCAAGAGCTTCCTCACGGTCAACTTGGCGGTGCTGCTCGCGCATTCGGGCAAGCGCGTGCTGATGATCGACGGCGACATGCGCCGCGGCGTCCTCGAACGATTCCTGGGCGGCACGCAGGACAACGGGCTGTCGGAACTGCTGAGCGGCCAGATTTCGCTGGAGGAGGCGATCCGCGCGTCGGAGATCGAGAACCTGAGCTTCATTTCGTGCGGACGCCGTCCGCCCAATCCGTCCGAGCTGCTGATGTCGCCGCGTCTGCCGCAATACCTCGACGGTCTCGCGAAACGCTACGACGTGATCCTGGTCGACACGCCGCCGGTGCTCGCGGTGACCGACGCGTCGATCATCGGCGCGTATGCCGGTTCGACCTTCTTCGTGATGCGTTCGGGCATGCACAGCGAGGGCGAGATCACCGACGCGTTGAAGCGTTTGCGCGCAGCCGGCGTGCACGTGCAGGGCGGCATCTTCAACGGCATGCCGGCGCGGGCTCGCGGCGGCTACGACCGCAGCTATGCGGCCGTCCAGGAATATCTGAGCACCTGATCGGGCAGGAGTACACCGACGATGAATCACACAGGACATCGCAACAAGGACATCGCAATGAAAGTGACGGTACTGGTTCCGACTTACCGCCGCCCGGCCGACCTCGCGCGCTGCCTCGCGGCGCTGCAACGGCAGTCGCGCGCGCCCGATGAAGTCGTGGTGGTGGCGCGCGCCGACGACGAGGCGACCCATATGTGTCTGCGCGATCCGGCGGTCACCGGCATGCTGCCGGTCTTAGTCGCGCTCGTCGAAGCACCCGGCCAGGTCGCGGCGCTCAATCGCGGACTCGACGCGGCAAACGGCGACGTAATCGCGATCACCGACGACGACGCCGCGCCTCATCCCGACTGGGTGCAGCGCATTGCATCCGCATTCGAAAGCGACGCCCGGCTCGGCGCGCTCGGCGGGCGCGACTGGGTGCACGAAAAAGGCCGCGTGCTGGACGGCGAGCGGCCACTGGTCGGCAAGGTCACGGCGCACGGCAAGATCATCGGCAACCATCACCTCGGCGTGGGCAGCGCGCGCGAAGTCGACATTCTGAAGGGCGCCAACATGAGCTACCGGCGCGACGCGGTGCGCAACATCCGCTTCGACGCACGGCTGCGCGGCGCGGGCGCGCAGGTTCACAACGACATGGCGTTCAGCCTCGCGGTGAAGAACGCCGGCTGGAAGCTGATGTACGACCCGCGCGTCGCGGTCGATCATTTCCCCGCCGAACGTTTCGACGACGACCGCCGCGATGCGCAAACCATGGCCGCGTTGCGCAATGCCGCGTTCAATTTCCATCTGATCCTGCGCGACCAGTTGCCGCCGTTGCGCCGCGAAACCGCGTGGTGGTGGTGGACGCTCGTCGGCACACGAGTCTATCCGGGTCTCACGCATGCGGCGCTCGCGCTCGTGTCGAAGCAGGCGCGCCTGAAGCTCTCGCGCTGGCGCGCGGTGCGAACCGGCGCGCACGAAGCCCGGCGCGCGCTGTCGCGCACCGCCTGAGCGGGGCGGCCAATGCAACGGGCGCGAGCAGCACGCAGCGCCTCACACGCTGCAGCATCGGCAAAGGGAGTGTCTGCATGAGTACGAAGGTCCACGTTCATCTGTTTTACGGCGCCGATCCGCGGTTCTATCGACCGGGCGACAACATCGGTTGCCTGTACGGCTATCACCACGCCGAATCGGACGCGTTCGCGCTGACCTATTCACAGGACGCTCGCGAAGGCAAGCCGATGCGGCTCGTTCGACGCGCGCTGAAGGCAGTGCTTGGCTTCGACTTCATCCATACGTGGCGCAATCGCGCGGAAATGTTGCGCTCCGATGTGATCTGGACGCACACCGAACAGGAATGGCTGTCAGCCGCGTTGATGCTCCTGCTGAGCGGCCGCAAGGCCGGCGCGGAGTCCTCGCCGCTTCTGCTCGCGCAAAGCGTGTGGCTGCTGGACAAATGGCCTTCGTATGGAATCGTGCGTAAGTGGCTCTATCGCAAGCTGATGGCTCGCGCCGATCAGCTGACCACGCTCGCGAGCGAAAACGCGGCGTTGTGCAAGCGCTATTTCAATCGCGACGCGAAGCCGCTTCTCTACGGTCTGAACACGCGCGACTTTCCGGTTAAAGCGCCGACGGAATGGAAGCCGCATTCGCCGATCCGCATTGCCGCGATCGGCAACGACCGCGACCGCGACTGGGACACGCTCATCGGGGCATTCGGCAACGACGCGCGCTACACGGTGAAGCTCGCCACGCGCCGCCGCATTCCCGCGTCGCTGCGCGCGCCGAACGTGGAAATCGCGCTGTTCTCGGGCATCCGGAAACAGCACGAACTGTATGACTGGGCCGATGTGATCGTCGTGCCGTTGCGGCCGAACACGCACGCGTCGGGTATCACCGTGATGCTGGAGGCGGCGGCGGTCGGCAAGCCGATGGTCGTGACCGACGTCGGCGCCTTGCAGGATTATTTCCCGGCCGGCGAGGCCGCGTACATTCCGCCGTTCAATCCGTCTGCGTTGCGCGATGCGGTTGACCGGCTCGCCGCCGCGCCCGTGGAAGCATTGCGCCAGGCGCAGGCAGCGGCTGCCGGCCTGCTGTCGCGCGATCTGACCACGCAGCACTACGCGATGCAGCATGTGCGGATCACGCAGGAGATGCTGCGCGCTCGCGGCGCCGCGGCACGCGGCCGCGCGGCGCCTTCTGCCGACGCGGACAAGGCGGTGGGTGCTCATGGTCAACGCAGCACGGCGCAAGAATCGCGCGGGGGCCTCTAAGCGATGTCGACGCTTCCGCGAGCCGACCTTTCGCCCATACCCGGCATGCCGGGCAGCGTAGGTGCGTCGCGCACCGCGTCGCGCAAACGTCGCGAGTGGCTGCCCGCAGCCATGCTGTGGCTCGTCACGGCCGTACTGATCGTCGCGCGTCAGGGCACGGTGCTCACGCTCGCGTTTCCCGTCCTCGCAATTGCGACGGGCCTGTGGCTCTACTTCAAGAGCCCGGCGCGCTATGTCGGATTCATGTGGTGGTTATGGTTCCTGAGCCCTGAAGTGCGCCGCCTCGCCGACTGGTCCAAAGGCTCGTTCACGCCGACGAGCCTGATCCAGGTCGCGCCGCTCGCCGTCACGATGATCAGCGCGTTGTCGCTCGTACGCTACTACAGGCTGCTCGGACAACGGCGCGGACTTCCGGTGCTGCTGATTCTGCTCGGACTCGTCTACGCCTATCTTGTCGGCGTGGTGTCGAGCGGCCCGCTCGCGGCCACCTACGACCTTGCGAACTGGCTGTATCCGATTCTGATCGGCTTTCACATCATGGCGAACACGCGCCAGTATCCGCAGTACCGCGACACCATCGTGAACACGTTCATCTGGGGCATGCTCGTGATGGGCGGCTACGGGTTGATCCAGTTTTTCATCATGCCGCAGTGGGACGCGCTGTGGATGCTCGGCTCGCAGATGAACTCGCAAGGCGACCCTGTGCCGATGGGCGTGCGCGTCTTCAGCACGATGAATTCGTCGGGGCCGTTCGCGTTCGCGATGATGGGCGCGATGGTGTACGTGATGGCGGCCACGCATCGCGTGCGCTGGGTCGCCGCGGCGCTCGGTTTCTTTTCGTTCGCGTTGAGCCTCGTGCGCTCCACATGGGGCGGCTGGATCATCGCGCTGCTGATCCAGCTGATCAAGTCCAACAACAAGGTGCGGGTGCGCATCGTTGCGAGCGCGGTGTTGCTCGCGGGACTGTGCGTGCCGCTCCTCGCGGTCGGTCCGGTGGCCGAGCGGATGCAGGCGCGCTTGTCCACTATCGTCAATCTGAACGACGACCAGAGCTACGCGGCCCGCAACGAGTTCTATGCGACCTTCGCGAAAACCGCCTTTACCGATGTCTCCGGCGAAGGCATGGGCGCGACCGGCACCTCGACCAAGCTCTCGAACGACGGCGGCCAGCTCGGCCAGTACGGCAACTTCGACAGCGGCGTGATGAACATCCCGTTCGTGCTCGGCTGGCCCGGCACGCTGCTTTACATGTCCGGCATCGTGTGGCTATTGACGCGCGCCGTACTTGCGTCGTTCAGGCTGCGCAACGACAAGTACGTGTCCGCATGTCTGAGCCTGTGCCTCGCGACTTTCGCGATGCTGGTGTTCACCAATTCGCTGGTCGGCACTGGCGGGCTGCTGCTTTTCATGAGCGTTTTTTCGATTCTTTCCGCGGTGCATTACGAAAAAATCAACCGCGCCGGTACGTTATTCCGCACGCAACTTTTCCACGGAGGCACTGATTGAGAGTCGCCATTGTCACGCACGTTGTGCGCCATAACGACGGCCAGGGGCGCGTCAACCACGAGATCGCGCGCGCGGCGCTCGACGAGAATATCGGCGTCACGCTGATTGCCTCGCACGTCGCGCCCGATCTGCTCGTTCATCCGAATGTCCGCTGGGTGCCGATGAAAATCGGCCGCTGGTGGCCGACCAATCTGCTGCGCCAGCAGGTGTTCGCGTTCAAGAGCGCGATGTGGCTGCGCTCGCATCGCCGCGAATACGACGTGCTCCATGTGAACGGCTTCATCACGTGGATGCCCGCCGACGTCAACACGTCGCACTTCGTGCACAGCGGCTGGCTCGGCAGCAAGTACTACCCGTTCGGTCTCACGAAGGGCGCGTGGTCCGCGTATCAGTCGGTATATACGCGCTGCAATGCGTTGCTCGAGCGCTGGGCCTACCGGCGCTCGAAGGTCATTACGGCGGTCTCGCAAAAAGTCGCCGATGAAATCCTCGCGATCGGCCTCACGCCGGACAACCGTGTGGACGTGATCTACAACGGCGTCGATACGCAAGGCTTCGCTGCGGCCACCGGCGATCGCGCGAAGTTCGCCTTGCCGCAAGACGCGTTGTTGCTGCTGTTCGTCGGCGATCTTCGTACGCCGCGCAAGAACCTCGGCACCGTGCTAGCCGCGCTCAAGCATTTGCCCGAACACGTGCATATCGCGGTAGCGGGTTTTCTGCCGGGCAGTCCGTATCCGGACGAGGCGAAGGCGCTCGGCATCGCGCATCGCGTGCATTTTCTCGGGCTCGTCAAAGAGATGCCGGTGCTGATGCATTCGGTCGATGCGTTCGTGTTTCCGTCGCGTTACGAGGCCATGAGCCTGTCGCTGCTCGAGGCGATGGCGGCCGGCCTGCCGGTCGTGACCGCGCGCACCGCGGGCGGCGCTGAGATCATCACGCCGGAATGCGGGATCGTGCTCGACGATCCGGACGATCCGAAGGCGCTCGCAGGGGCGGTCGCACGCCTCGCCGCCGATGACGACGCGCGTCGCAAGATGGGCGTCGCCGCCAACGAACTCGCGACCGGTTTCGGCTGGGCGCGCATGGCCGCGCAATATATCGCGCTGTATCGGCAGATCGAGGGGCAGCAGAAGAATCGCCGGCGCAAGGAGGCCGAGGCGGCAGTGGTCGCGAAGACCGACGCGCTCACGCTGAACACGCTGGCCGGACACAAGCGCGTCGAATGACGCTACGCGCTAGCGTTCAACACTACTCACCGGATACAAAAAAGCTCAAAAGGCAACGACAATGACGACAAGCTCAATCAAATCGCTGCAGATCGGCATGCACTGGTTCCCGGAGCGCGCGGGCGGCCTCGACCGCATGTATTACTCGCTGGTCGGCGCGCTGCCGGGCGCGGGCGTCGCGGTGCGCGGCGTCGTAGCAGGCTCGCCGAAGGTTGCTGCCGACACAGGCGGTGCGATCAACGGTTTCGGCTCCGCCGGCCAGTCGCTGCCTTTGCGGCTGATGGCCGCGCGTCGCGCGCTGCGCCAGGAAATCAGTACGTCGCGTCCCGACGTGATCTCGTCGCACTTCGCGCTTTATACGTTTCCGGGCCTCGACGTGACGCGCGGCATTCCGCAGGTCTCGCATTTTCAGGGACCGTGGGCCGACGAAAGCCATGTTGAAGGCGCGGATTCGCTCGGTCAGCGCGCGAAGCGTTATCTCGAACAATCGGTCTATACGCGCTCGTCGCGCCTCATCGTGTTGTCGGAGGCGTTCGGCAAGATTCTGACTTCGCGTTATCGCATCTCGCCGGAGCGTGTGCGTGTGGTGCCGGGCTGCGTCGACGTCGAACAATTCAATCTGCCCATCACGCCCGCCGAGGCGCGTCTGAAACTGCAATTGCCGCAGGACAGACCGATCGTGCTCGCGGTGCGGCGTCTCGTGCGGCGCATGGGTCTCGAAGATCTGATCGATGCGATCAGGCTGCTCAAGCCGAGCCACCCCGATGTGCTGCTTCTGATTGCAGGCAAGGGGCGTCTCGCGGACGAATTGCAAGCGCGCATCGACGAGGCCGGCTTGCAGGACAACGTGAAGCTTCTTGGCTTCGTGCCGGATCAGCATCTGGCGGCGCTGTATCGCGCGGCGAATATCAGCGTGGTGCCGACAGTCGCGCTCGAAGGCTTCGGCCTCATCACGGTCGAATCGCTCGCGTCGGGCACGCCGGTGCTGGTTACGCCGGTTGGCGGCTTGCCCGAGGCGGTTGCGGGGCTGTCGCCCGATCTGGTGCTGCCGGAGACCGGCGCAAAGGCGATCGCGGCGGGACTTGCCGGCGCGCTAAGTGGCTCGCTGAAGTTGCCCGATGCCGATGCGTGCCGACGCTATGCGCGTGAAAACTTCGATAACTCGGTGATCGCGAAACGGGTGGCGTCGGTGTACAGCGAGGCTATTGCGTCGGGCGAGGTCCATTGATCGAGCGTTGAAATGTGCGGGACGAAATAAAGAAGGCGCCGGCTCCTGTAGAAGAGAGCCGGCGCCTTTTTCATATGCATGCTATTGTGCGGCCGCCACTGCATCGCCCCAATGCGGGCGTGCGGGGCGGTTGCTGAGGGTCGCTGATTAAAACGTCTCGTGTTGCTGATTGCGCCCAATGTCCGCATGAACCATCATATGGCACAGTTGTTCGAGCGTGGTCTGCGCCTGCCAGCCGAGTTTCTCGCGCGCCTTGTCCGCGCAGCCGATCAGCAGATCGACTTCAGCCGGCCGGTAGAACTTCGGATTCACGCGCACGAGCGTCTTGCCAGTCGCCACGTCGATGCCCGTTTCGCGCTCTTCCTTGCCTGACCACTCGATCTGATAATCCGCTGCGGCGAACGCCATGCGCACGAAGTCGCGAACCGTTTCAGTGCGGCCGGTAGCGAGCACGAAGGTGTCCGGCTCGTCCGCTTGCAGCATGCGCCACATGCCTTCCACATATTCGAGCGCGAAACCCCAGTCGCGTTTCGCGCCGAGGTTGCCGAGTTCCAGCACATCCTGTTTGCCGAGCTTGATCTTTGCGACCGTGTCGGTGATCTTGCGCGTCACGAATTCGCGGCCACGCAGCGGCGATTCGTGATTGAACAGAATGCCGCTGCTCGCAAAAAGACCATACGACTCGCGATAGTTGATCGTCGACCAATGCGCGAACAGTTTCGCGACGCCATAGGGGCTGCGCGGATAGAAGGGCGTGTCCTCGCGTTGCGGCACCGCCTGCACGAGCCCGAACATTTCCGATGTCGATGCCTGGTAGTAGCGCATCTTCGGGTTGAGAATGCGGATGCCTTCGAGCAGATTCAGCGCGCCGATGCCGGTTACCTCGGCGGTCGTCACCGGCTGGTCGAACGATACGCCCACGAAACTCTGCGCGGCGAGGTTATACAACTCGTCGGCCTGCGCGCCTTCGAGCAGACGCAGCGTCGAGCCGAGGTCGGTCAGATCGTGTTCGACGAGACGCAGATTCGGATGGTCGAGCACGCCCAACTCGCGCATGCGCCAGAAATTCACGGAACTCGTGCGCCGATAGGTGCCGGTGACCTGATAGCCCTTGTCGAGCAGCAATCGGGTCAGGTAGGCGCCGTCTTGTCCCGACACACCGGTGATGATCGCTTTGCGTGGTTGGCTCATAGCTTGCCTTCAATATTGGTAAAAGAAAAAAGAGCACCTCAGAGCGTGCCATCGAGAAGCCGCCGCACCAGCGGTTCGACGACCTGAAAATCCTGCTCGGCCTTGAGCCTGTACAAGCCCGGCTTCGGATGCGCGCCGTCGGACATCAACGTCTTCCAGTCCGGCAGACTGCTGATGTACGCGAACTGGTCGACGAGCGGCACATGCTGTTCGTCGGCTACGCGACGCGTCATCGCGACCATCGAGGCGAGCCGCGCATTGAGCCGGTTATCGGGCATCGGATTCGATGTCTCCAGCACCGGCTCCTTGCCGAGCGCGCGAGCGGTTTTGACGAGCGCGGTTTGCGCCGTGTAGAACTGCTCGGGCGTCTGGTTCTGCATCACTTCGTTGATGCCGTAGTTGATCAACACGATTCGCGCGGGCGACGCAGCGAGCCGCTCGCGCCATGGCAAACCGGCGGTCGGCCCGGCGCGCCGATTACCCGTGCCGTCGAGCAATTGCATGGCCATCGTGCCGCCCACGCCGTAGTTGGCTACGCGCACGCGGTCGCCGTGATGCGTCTGCAATTCGTCCTGCAGATAAGCCACGGCGTTCTGCGCTTGCGGCGCGCAATGGCCTTCGCTGCATGAAATGCCGAGCGTCGTGGAATCGCCGTATGCGTCGATCACGACCTGCGTGTGCGCTTGCATCCGCTCCTCTTGAGCGGCTTGAGCACTCGCGCCCGGCGAACACAGAGACAGTCCGGCAAGCGACGCACATATCGCGGCGGCTCGAAGCCGTGCGGGGCATCTCATGCGCGGCTTTGCGGTACTTGCGGCGCAGCGCTCGCCACGCCCGCACTGGTGCCCGCCGTCGCATGCGAGTTGCCGCGAGGACCGAAAATCAGGCGCTTCTCAAATCCGAACCAGGTGAGACTTGCATATGCAATCGTGATAACGAGCGCGAGCGCGGCGGTCACATAGCGGTTCATCTGCAGCGGCCAGAGCGCATACAGCACGCTCAGATGAATCAGATAGATCGTGTAGCTGATCGTGCCGATATACACGAGCACTGGATTGCACAGCAGCCGTTTGACGATGCCCTTGCTTTGCAGGGCGATGACCACGACGGACGTGCAAAGCACCAACGAAATGCTGTAAAGCCCCGCATTGGACAGCGGTGTATTGGCCGCGCGAAAACGCGGAAAGTGCAGATGCAGCCAGGCGAGCGCGGCGAGGGCAGCGATCACGCCCAGCACCGCAACGCCCTTGAACGGTTCGAGTGCGTGACGATCGCGCCGCACGGCGACGGCGAGCAGCGCGCCGGCCGCGAGCAGATCCATGCGAAAGGGCGTCAGGTAATAGATCGGCCAGAACGAATCGAACCATGGCGTGGCCACTGCGCGAAGCACCGGCACGAGCAGGACCAGCGCGGCGGCCACCCACGCGAGCGCACGCTCGGGGACGAACAGAATCACGAACGGCCAGACGATATAAAACTGCTCTTCGACTGCAAGCGACCACAACACATTCAGGCTGTCGTGTCCGCTCTGATTTAGCGCATCGCCAATGTTCGTTGCGAAGAATGCGTACCACTGCCAGTGCTGCGCCCAGCCGAAGCCGAACAGGATCGAGGAGACCGCCATCAGCAGCAGATACGGCGGCAGAATGCGCCGCGCACGGCGTGCGTAGAAGTAGCCGAAGTACGACTGCTCACGTGCCTTGCGTTCGAGCAGGATGCCGGTAATCAGAAAGCCGCTCAGAACAAAGAACAGATCGACGCCCATCCACAGCGGCGCTTTCAACGCGTGCTGCGCGAACACCGCGAGCACGGCGATCGCGCGCAAGCCGTCGAGCTGCACGATGCGGCGTGAATGGGAAGGCGCTGTGGGCAGTGCGCTAACAGTCATGAACCGTCCATGGTGTAAAGCCGAAGAGTCGCAAGGATCCGCGAGGAGCCGCGAGCCGGGGCAGATATCCAGTCGCGCCCGCTGCGGCCGCGACGTCAGTGCATTTGATTCTAGGCAAAAGAAAATCGTGAAAAAACGGGAATGAAATGGATAAATGAACCAGATTGAAACAGGTTGTTTCGTTATGCATTTGCGCGACGTTTCCATGCTTGTGTCGCGCTCATGACGCTGGGTGCAAGTCGCGTGATGAAGTGACCGTCCGCACTGCCCTGTTAGGCGAAAAGAGGAACAAAAGAGGAACAAAAGAGGAACAGCAGCGGTCCGCGCATGCCTCATTCGCACGCTGCACGGACATATTTTCTTTTAATCCATTTTTAAAATGATTTCTTTCGCATCGTTTTAAAGTGTCGAATATTTTTGAATTATTTTCGATTTTCGTCGCGGAGTTTTTTACGCGTAATGTGAGCCTTGCGCATTGGGCGTCCTGGGACTGCGCGTGCGCCGCGCACCGCGTTAGTTCGATGTGGCGTACTGCAGCGTGGCGCGGCCTGCATCTTCGAAGCGGAAGAGCGCGTGCGTGTGCTGACGCCGCTCGCGACAGCAAGCTTCGCGCTGCGCCTTCATCTTTCACTGAGTCGTCTATGTGCCGATAGCCGCGCGCGTTCATGAATGGCGCTTGCCATCACTCCTGCAACGCTGTTGCCAATGGCGCTCGCGTTAGCACGCTCGCCTGGTCGCGTACCCGGATCATAGTTCTGTCAAAGCATCGGTTTGCATCGACTGGAGGACATACCTTGCCCCGTTTCACGTTCAAAAGCTGGCTCGCGGTATTTGCGTGCGCTGTCGGACTGGCTGCTGCATCGGCCACTTCGACGGTTCGCGCGGAAACTGCGTTGAACGCGAAGACGTCATGGATCGGCAACACGTTTGGTTTCGGTGACGGCACGTGGGCACAGATCAACATCACGGCGATCGCGGTCGCACCCGACGGCAAGGTCTATACGAATGCGCCATGGGACGAAAGCGGCGCAGAAGCGAGCGTCTATCAGAACGGCAAAATGCTCGGCTTCGCGGGCGGAACGCATGGGTGGGGTAACAGCGGCGGCAACGCGATCGCGATCAACCGCAAGTACGCCTTTGTTGCTATTGCGGTCGGCAACGAAAAAGGCCGGCTGGTCGAACAGGGCGTGTGGCCGGTAAAAGGCAAGCAGTGGTTCGGTATCTCGCGCCGGCTGATTGCCGATCCAAAGCGTGTCGCGCCGTTTCAGCCCGCGGCGAAAGCCGCTGATCCGCATGCACAACTCGCGGCCGGTTTTCTGATGATGAACGAAGTGCCGACGGGCACGAGCGCCGAGATTGGCGGACTCGCGGCCAGCGACACTACGCTCTATGCGGCCAACACGGCGCGAGACCGCATCGAGGTGTACGACGCCGAGTCGATGCAGCAGAAGGCCACGTGGAACGTGCACGAGCCCGGCCGGATCGCGCTCGCGCCGGACGGCACGCTATGGGCGCTGAGCGGTACGCGCAACGATCGTGCGCCGCATGTCGAGCATTACACGCCGGGCGGCAAGCGGATCGACGAGACGTTCGAACTGCCCGCCGATACGCTCGCCGTCGATATCGCCGTCGATGCGAAAGGCCGCATTCTGATCGCCGACAACGGTCCGCGACAGCAGGTGCTGTTCTTTAGCAAGAACAATGGCCAATACGCGCAGTCGGGCTCACTGGGCGAGCGCGGCGGAATTTTTAGCGGCGTCGCGGGAAGACCGGGTCCCCGACGTTTCAACGGACTAACAGGCGTAGGCGTGGATGCAAGCGGAAACGTCTATGTATCGACCAACGGCATCGGCCCGCGTTATGAGCCGATCGGCGCGGGCCTCGGCGCGACCCTCGAAAGCTACGCGCCTGACGGCAAACAGAACTGGCTCGTGCAGGGACTGCTTTTCGTCGATGGTGCATGGGTCGATCCGTCGCGGCCTGACAGCGTGTACACGGGCAACAAGCGTTTTGAGCTCGATTTGTCGAAGCCTGCGGGGCAGGACTGGAAATATGTCGGATTCCTTTCTAATCGCTTCAAATACCCGGACGATCCGGTCTTTCACACCGATCAATATCCGGGCTTGCCGATCGCCCGCAAGCTGAAGGGCCACACCTTCCTATACCTGACCGACATGTATGCGGACCATCTGAAGATCTATCGCTTCGATCCGCAACGCGATGGCGAAACGGCGATTCCGTCCGGCTTTATCGCGGGCCGCGAGCGCGCGGTCGCCAAGGTACCGAACGCACCGCCGGGCGGCGAGTGGATCTGGCGCGACGCGAACGGCGACGGCAAATTCAATAGCGACGAATTCGCCCCGAACACGAGCGGCACGAAGCTCGCGGGCGGTTGGGGCTGGTGGGTGGATAGCGCGGGCGACATCTGGCGCACGCGTGACACCAAGGGCATTTATCGCTTTCGCTTCGGCGGTCTGGATGCGAAGGGCAACCCCATCTACTCGTATTCGGACCTCACGCAGTACCCGGTGCCGCAACCATTCACGGAATTGCATCGCGCGATTTACGAGCCCGACACCGACACGATGTACGTGAGCGGCTATACGCCCGACACGCCGGTCGATCGCGGCTTCTGGAAGGAAGTGGGCCGCGTGCTGGTGCGCTACGACAAATGGTCGAGCGGCAAGCCGGTGCAGCGCTATTCGATCGCGCTGCCGTGGCAGACACAAAACAAGCCCATCGCGACGATCATCGGCCTCACGGTCGAGGGGCAATACATCTTCGGCGTCGAACCGGTGGGCGCGGTGCATGTGTGGGACAAGGACAGCGGCCGCGAACTCGGCGTAATCCGGCCCGGCCCCGAAGTGGGCCGGGCGTCCGGCTGGGTCGACGTACCCAACGGCATCAGCGCGGCGAAGCGAGCCGACGGCGAGTACCTCGTATTCGTCGAGGAAGACGCACGCGGCAAGGTGCTGATGTACCGCTGGAAACCTTGACGACGCGTCGGCAACACCACGCATGACGAAAAAAACAGGCAATCGTAGTCGAACCCAGGGCATCCGATGGACAAAGGCATTCTCAAGAACGTAGCGATCAATTTCTTCGGACTCGTGCTGCCGACTTTCGTCTCGCTCGTCACCGTGCCGTCGTATATCAGGCTGCTCGGCGTCGAACGCTATGGCGTAATCAGCCTCGTGTGGACGCTGATCGGCTACTTCGGGATTCTCGATCTGGGCATGAGCATGGCCGCGCAGAATCACATTTCGAAGGCGCGCGCGTCGGGCAACAAGGACGAAAGCGCGCGCGTGTTCTGGAGCGCGACGTGGCTCAATCTCGCGACGGGCGTGGTCGGCGGGTTGATCATCTATTTCGGTGCGTTTCTCTACACCGCGTATTTCACGAAGGTGTCGCCGGAACTGCAGCACGAGGTGTATATGGCGCTACCGTGGCTCGCGGTGGCGATTCCGATTGCAAACGTGTCGTGGGTGTTCGCCGGCGCGATCAACGGCGCCGAACGCTTCGGCATCTACAACACGAATCAGACCATTGGCACGTTCCTGTTCCAGTTGCTGCCGCTCGGCGCGGCGCTCTGGCTCGGTGCGAGCTTGCAGAACGTGCTGGCCGCCGCCGTGTTTGCACGCATTCTCGCAGCGATTCTGCTCGGCCGGTCTGCGCTAAAAGTGCTTGAAATACGCAGTATTCTGCCGCCGCAGCTTGGTGTGGCAAAGGGGCTTTTCAACTTTGGCGGCTGGATGCTGATTGCGAGCGTCACCAACATGATCGCCGAATCGCTCGACCGCGTAATGCTCGGCACGAGCCTCGGTGCGCGCTTCGTCACGTATTACACGGTGCCGCAAAACCTCGTGACGCGCTTGAACATCGTGCCCACCGCCATGGTGCGCACGCTGTTTCCAAGGCTTTCCGCTGTGGGCCGCGCGGACGCCGACACTATCACGCAGCAGTCGCTCGAATTTCTCAACGGCGTGTTCACGCCTGTCGCATTGATCGCAATGCTGGTGCTCGAACCGTTCCTGCACCTTTGGGTCGGCAATGAAATTGCAAGCGTTGCGGCGCCCGTGGGACGCATCATGATCGTTGCGGTCTGGCTCGTGGGCCAGGCGAACGTGACGCGCATCCTGATCCAGTCGCAGGTTAATCCGGCCACGGCCGCGCGCGTCGGTCTGTTCGAATTGCCCTTGTTTGCAGGGGCTTTGTGGTTCGGCATCACGCATTTCGGATTGACTGGCGCGGCGATCGCGGTGGCCGGCCGCGCGCTGTTCGATTACGCAGTGCTGTTGCGGCTCTCGGCGATCCGCGCGCGGCAAATCGCGCTCGACATGCTTGCTCATCTCGCTTTCCTGCTGGCCAGCCTCTGGCTTTCCAGCTTCCTGCCGGGCCTCGCCATGGCGATCGTCGCCGGCCTGTTGATGGTGGGCGCGAACATCGCCTGGTCCATCACGATGACCCCCGCCTTGCGCGATCTAGCGCGTTCACTGCTGTTGCGACTGAATCCGAGGAAAAGCGCATGAACCACGAAGTCCTTGAAGAAGCCGTGCTGCAAGCTCCGACGCGCAGTGCGCTGGCCGAACTGACCACCGTTCCTACGGCTGACGCGCCGCCGCGGCGTGCCGCACTGCGCGGCGACAAAGCTGTGCGCGTGGCGATCGTGCACGACTGGCTCGTTACGTATGCGGGTGCGGAGAAGGTGCTCGAGCAGATCGTGGCGTGCTTTCCGGACGCGGACCTGTTCAGCCTCGTCGACTTTCTCGACGACCGCAGCTTTTTGCGCGGCAAGCCGGTGACCACATCGTTCATTCAGAAGCTCCCGCTCGCGCGCAGCAAGTACCGCACGTATCTGCCGTTGATGCCGCTCGCGATCGAGCAACTCGATGTATCCGCCTACGACGTGGTGATATCGAGCAGCCACGCGGTGGCCAAGGGCATTCTCACCGGTCCGGATCAGGTGCATATCAGCTACGTGCATTCGCCGATCCGCTATGCGTGGGACTTGCAGCACCAGTACCTGCAGCAGTCGAAACTGACGAGCGGGCCGAAGTCGGCAATGGCGCGCCTCATTTTGCATTACATCCGAAACTGGGACATCCGCACGTCGAACTCGGTCGACGGCTTTATTGCGAACTCCGATTTCATCGCGCGGCGCATTAAAAAGGTTTATCAGCGCGATGCGCAGGTGATCTTTCCGCCTGTCGACGTCGAAGCGTTCACGCTGTGCACGCAGAAGGAAGATTTCTATCTGACTGCCTCGCGGATGGTGCCGTACAAGAAAATCGACCTGATTGTCGAGGCGTTTGCGCGCATGCCCGAGAGAAAACTCGTCGTCATCGGCGACGGTCCGGACATGCAGAAGATCCGCGCGAAGGCGGGGCCCAACGTCGAGATCGTGGGTTACCAGCCGTTCAAAGTGCTGAAGGACCGGATGAGCCGCGCCAAGGCTTTCGTCTTTGCTGCCGAGGAAGACTTCGGCATTTCGGTGGTCGAGGCGCAGGCGTGCGGGACGCCTGTCATCGCGTATGGCAAGGGCGGTGCGCTCGAAACGGTGCGCGATCTGTCGGAGCCGCGTCCCACCGGCATGTTCTTCGACGAGCAAAGCGCGGAGTCGATCATCGCCGCGGTCGAGCGTTTCGATGGACACGTGAAGCGTTTTTCGCCAACCGATTGCCGCGCGAATGCCGAGCGTTTTTCCGCAGCCAACTTCCGGGAACGCTTTTTCGCCCACGTGCGGGCTTCCGTGCCCGCGCTGCGCAACGCGACGCTGCCGCCGTATGTGCCGTATAACGCGGAGCCGGCCGCGAACGCGCCGCGTATTCTCGCTGTCGATCAAAGCGGCGTGCTAGGCGGCGCCGAGTTGTCGCTGCTCGAAATCGTCAAGGCGCTGCGCTCGCGCATGCAAGTGGTGCTGTTCGACGACGGGCCATTCCGTACCGCGCTCGATAAAGTGGGCGCCAGTGTCGAGGTGCTCGATGCAGGCGCGCTGCGCAACGTGCGCAAGCAGGGCGGCTCGTTGCCGAAGGGGCAGGCACTGATGGGCCTGATGTCGCTCGTTCGCGCGACGGCCAAACGGGCGCGCAGCGCGCAGGTGATCTATGCGAACACGCAGCGCGCGATGGTGATCGGCGCGGTCGCCGGCAAGCTCGCGAGGCGGCCGGTGGTCTGGCATCTGCGCGACATCGTAAGTCCGGAGCATTTCGGGTCCAAGCAGCTCGCGATCATCAAATGGTGCGCGCGCCTCGGCCTCACGCACGTGATCGCCAATTCGGCAGCGTCGGCGCGCGCATTCGCCGACCTCACGCATTTCGACGACAAACGCATCGACGTGGTGTTCAACGGCATTTCGGCGGCACCGTTCGACGCATTGCGCAACGTGCCGCAAGCCACGCTGCGCGAGAAGCTGAACCTGCCGAAAGATGCTTTCCTGGTGGGCTCCTTCAGTCGCCTCGCGCGCTGGAAAGGGCAGCATGTACTGCTCCAGGCGCTGGTGCTCAATCCCCACATGCACGCGGTGCTGGTTGGCGCACCGCTATTCGGCGAAGATCAGTACGAGATCGAATTGCGCGCGTTCGTCGCCGCGCACGATCTTGGCGGCCGCGTGCATTTTCTCGGCTTCCAGCACGATATTCCTGCCTGCATGTGCGCGGTGGATGCGGTGGTGCACACGTCCATCACGCCCGAGCCGTTCGGCCGGGTGATCGTAGAGGGCATGCTTGCGCAACGGCCGGTCGTGGCCGCGCGTGCGGGCGGGGTACTTGAAATTATCGACGACTACGAGAACGGCGTGCTGTGCACACCGGGCGATGCTCATGCACTGGCCGATGTGCTGGCAGAACTGCGCTCGAACGACGAACTGCGCGACAAGCTCGTCAAAAACGGCTACATGACGGCGCTGAACCGCTTCGGTACGTCGAGCTATGTCGAAAGTGTGGAGCGGATCCTGAGGCGTGTGGCGCAGCCGGGCAAGGCTGCCGGCGCATGATCTGCACGACCCGCACGATTTGCATGAAGCACAAAGGCGGTAAAGGGCGTGGCTCGATGAATGGCGCCCGAGACCGCCGCCGTGCGACAGACATCCAGGCCAGAGGCACTGTCGGGAACATCTGCTGAAGGAACGATTGACGCGGGGTAGGCAGGGACTTGGCCGGTTCCTGTCATTTGGCGCAACGGGGCGAACGTCACTGACATTCGCCCCGCTTTTTTTACGACTTCCCGAACGCGCCTTTAGCGGACTTCGGCTTGAAACTGGCGGACCAGTTCATCGCCGGTAATTCGACCAGCCGGTAGAACACGTATGCGGCCGGCACGGCGACCAGCATATAGCCGAACGACGGCCAGATCGACATCTGCAACGAAGAGCGGTAGAGGACCGACGAAAGCAGCACGAAGATCGGCAGATGAATCAGATACAAAGAAAAACTGAAGTCGCCAAAGCGCGACAGAAGCCGCAAGCCCCAACCGTCGCGCTGGTTAGCGTTGCCGCGCTCCAGCGCCTTGTAAAGATAGAACGCGAAGCCGATTGCCCAGAGTTGGAACGCGCCGTATTGACCGTAGTGAAATGCGGCGCAACCAAGCGCGATGAATCCAGCGGCGAGCGCATAGAGCCACCGCGGCGAACCGGTCTTCGCGGAGGTGCGGGCTTTCGCGTCGGCAATCCATGCGCCGAGGGTCCACGAAAACCAGTACGACGTGAAGAACTGAATGTCATGCCGTTCCAGCACATACGCAGAAACGAGATTGACTACGGCGACGATTGCGAGCACGGAGGTCATGCCGATACGTCGACGCAGCGCGAACAGCAACGGATAGATCGCGTAGAACTGCACTTCCAGCGAAAGAGTCCATAGCGCGCCGTTCGATCCATACGTCTTGCCGGCCACGCCTTGCAGCGAGAACAGATTGACGAGAAACGCCTGTACGCCGATCTCGCGAATCTTGTGACTAACAGGCGGTAATTGAAGACTGAACCAGTCGAGCGCGAGCGTCAGCAGCAACGCGGCGAGCAGCACCGGATAGATGCGCGTAAAGCGGCGCACCCAGAAATTGCCCGCGTCGAGCCGGTAAGCCGGGTTGTTAGCAAGGCGTAAGGCGCCGCTGCGGTGAATGCAGTAGCCGCTGATTACGAAAAAGATCGGCACGCCTGCCGATCCCCATGCAATAGGGAAAGTCAGATAAGCCGCAATTGTTTTCAAACTCAACGAATGTCCGGCATTCTGATGAAATGCCTGCATGCCGACCCATTCGATCTGACGGCAATGGAAATACGCGACGAGCAGCGCGGCAAAGCCTCGCATTGCGTCGATCACATGTTCTTTGCCGGCACTGTCGGCACGTGCGTCGCTTTGCGCGCGCGGTACGGCAGCCTTCACAGGTGGAGAGAGGGGCAGGGATGAGCCGGCGGCATCCAGTGCTGGGTCGCTCATGCGCGGTCCTTTTATTTGAAGTCATGCAATGCGGATCCGCGCGCGACTTCCGCACGCGGTGCATCACATGCTAGTTCACCGCGTCTATAAAAAAATGAATAAAAAATGACAGCCAATTCCTATTTGAGCGGCCTTTGTGACTAAATGTAATTGCGCATAAACAGATACGGACGATCAATTATTTATCGATTTTTGTCGTGCTAATTTACAGCACGGATTCTCCTGATGAGAGGTGAAGTCATGAACCTGCATTTGCTTGCCGGCATCGCCGTGCTACTGATCCTCGTCGCCGCTTCAGCTTATCGCGAGGCGCTGCGCAATGAGCCGATCCGCCGTTTCCGCATCAGTCCGGGCAAGCTGCCGCAACTCGACGAAAACGAGGAAGCACGCCAGTAAATGCCAACGCGCTTGCTAACGGAGTCCGCGCGGGGTCCTCTGGCGTGAGTAATTTTTTCGGAATCGTCCGCAGATAATTCGATTTCCGAAAGTAAATGTTTCCTGTGCCCGTGACAAATGGCGCAAATAGTTGTGAGTCGGGCGCATTAAGCATTATTTGTGAAATTCACGCGTGATCTAGCGCAGATTTTTTGTTAGCCTTTCTGGCGACGTCGGGAGCCCAAGCGGCCCGCGAACACCAATTTCTAACCGATCTGGGAATGCCTACCATGCTGAAAGTCACTAAAGCCGTGTTTCCCGTAGCGGGCCTCGGGACACGATTCCTGCCGGCTACCAAGGCAAGTCCAAAGGAAATGCTGCCTATCGTCGACAAGCCGCTGATTCAGTACGCGGTTGAAGAAGCGATTGCCGCGGGTATTACCGAAATGATCTTCGTAACGGGGCGCAGCAAGCGCGCGATTGAAGATCATTTCGACAAGTCGTATGAGATCGAAGCCGAACTCGAGGCACGCAACAAGCAGAAGCTGCTCGACCTCGTGCGCAGCATCAAACCCGCCAACGTCGACTGCTTTTATGTGCGCCAGGCCGAAGCACTCGGCCTGGGCCACGCGGTCTTGTGCGCCGAAAAGCTGGTGGGCGAAAGCCCGTTCGCGGTCATTCTCGCCGACGACCTGCTGCACAGTTCGAAGCCCGTCATGAGCCAGCTTGTCGATACGTTCAACCACTATCACAGTTCCGTGATCGGCGTCGAAACCATCGCGCGCGAAGACAGCCGCTCGTACGGTGTCGTGGACGGCCGCGAGTGGGAAGACAACGTGATCAAGCTCTCGGGTATCGTGGAAAAGCCGGCGCCGGACAATGCGCCGTCGAACCTCGGCGTGGTGGGCCGCTACGTGCTGATGCCGACGATCTTCAAGCATATTCGCGCGCTCAAGCCGGGTGCCGGCGGTGAACTGCAATTGACCGATGCAGTGCAGTCGCTGCTCACCGAGGAGCAGGTGCTCGCATACCGCTACTTCGGCACGCGTTTCGATTGCGGCAGCAAGCTCGGCTACCTGAAGGCGACGGTGGAGTTCGCGCTGCGCCATCCGGAGGTGAAGGAGGAATTCGAAGCGTATCTGCACGCATACATGCGCGCAAATGGACAGGCGAATCCGGAAAGCCTGGAGCCTCAGTACACGGCCGAAGCGGCTTGATCCAGGCCGGGACATCCTGATCGCGCGATTCGTGTAATTCGCGTGATCGGTGTCATCGGCGCATTAGCGCGAGGTTGCATCAGGCATCACGTCGAAGCATCACGCAGAAGCGCGCGAAACATCGCGCGCATTGAAAACGGGCGCCCCGAATCACGCGGGCGCCCGTCCTTTTTTGCCGCGCTCGAATTTGAAACCTCTTCGAGCCGCGGCGCGATATCAAGCTCAGCCGTTCTTCACTTGCAGACGGAACTTGTGCAGCAACGGTTCCGTGTAGCCGCTCGGCTGCTGGCGTCCTTCGAATACCAGTGCTTGCGCGGCCTTGAATGCGATGGTGTCGAACGAGGGCGCCATGGGCCTGTAATTCGGATCGCCGGCGTTCTGCTGATCGACCACTTGCGCCATGCGCTTAAAGGTCTCCTCGACCTGTTCGCGCGTCACCACGCCGTGATACAGCCAGTTCGCAATGTGCTGGCTCGAGATACGCAGCGTCGCGCGGTCTTCCATCAGGCCGACGTTGTGAATATCGGGCACCTTCGAGCAGCCCACGCCCTGATCGATCCAGCGCACCACGTAGCCCAGAATGCCTTGCGCGTTGTTGTCGAGCTCAGCGCGGATTTCGTCGGCGCTCCAGCTGGCCGTTTCGACGACGGGAATCGTCAGCAGGCCGTCCAGCAGTTCGTCGCGGACGCTCGCATAGTCGGTGCGCTCCAGTTGCTGCTGAACCGCCTGTACGTCGATCTGATGATAGTGCAGCGCATGCAGCGTTGCCGCGGTCGGCGAGGGCACCCATGCGGTGTTCGCGCCGGCCTTCGGATGCGCGATCTTCTGTTCGAGCATCGCGTGCATCAGATCGGGCATGGCCCACATGCCCTTGCCGATCTGCGAGCGGCCGCGCAGGCCCGCGTGCAACCCGACGAGCACGTTGCTACGTTCGTATGCGGCGATCCATGCGCTCGACTTCATGTCGCCCTTGCGCATCATCGGGCCGGCTTCCATCGCGCTGTGCATTTCGTCGCCGGTACGGTCGAGAAAGCCCGTGTTGATGAACGCCACGCGTTCCGACGCTTGGGCGATACACGCGAGCAGATTCACGCTCGTGCGGCGCTCCTCGTCCATGATGCCCATCTTGATCGTATTGCGCGGCAGCTTCAGCAGATCTTCGACGCGCGCAAACAGTTCGCTCGCAAACGCGACTTCGGCGGGGCCGTGCATTTTCGGCTTCACGATATAGATCGAGCCGGTGCGCGAATTCAACTTGTGTTTGCGGTCGTGCAGCGCACACAGCGTCGTCATCACGGCGTCGAGTATGCCTTCGAGAATCTCGGCGCCGTCCTTCGTCAACACAGCCGGATTGGTCATCAAATGACCGACGTTGCGGATGAACAGCAGCGAGCGGCCATGCAGTACGACAGGGGCCGTGCCGTTCGCGGCGACGTACACGCGGTCGTCATTCAGCCGGCGTGTGAACGTCTTGCCGTTCTTCGTGACCTCTTCGGTCAGATCGCCGTTCATCAGACCGAGCCAGTTGCGATAGAGCTGAACCTTGTCATCTGCATCGACGGCTGCAACGGAATCTTCGCAGTCGATGATCGTGCTCACCGCCGCTTCGACCACCACGTCCTTTACGTGCGCGGCGTCGGTCTTGCCGATCGAGTCGTTCGCGTCGATCTGAATCTCGAAGTGCAGCCCGTTATGTTTGAGCAGCACTGCCGACGGCGCGCTTGCGTCACCCTGATAGCCGATGAATTGCGCGGGCGTTTTGAGTTCGCTCGTTCCGTTCTTCAGCGCGACGACCAGTTTGCCGCCTTCCACGCTGTAGCGAGTCGCATCGGCATGCGAGCCGTTCGCGAGCGGCGCGGCTTCGTCGAGAAACTTGCGGGCATAGGCGATCACCGCAGCGCCGCGCACCGGGTTGAAGGTTTTCTGTCTGTCTGCGCCGTTGGTCTCAGGAATCGCGTCAGTGCCGTAGAGTGCGTCGTACAGGCTGCCCCAGCGCGCGTTCGCCGCATTCAGCGCATAGCGCTGATTCGACAGAGGCACTACGAGTTGCGGGCCCGCCTGTTCGGCGATTTCGGTGTCGACCTGGTCGGTCGTCGCTTTCACGCTCGCAGGCGCCGGCACGATATAGCCGATGCCTTCGAGAAACGCACGATAGGCTCGTAAGTCGCGCACCGGCCCGGGATTGGCGCGATGCCAGTTGTCCAGTTCCGTTTGCAGGCGGTCGCGCTCGGCGAGCAGCGCATGGTTTTTGGGCGCCAACTCGTGCACGAGTGCGTCGAAACCTGACCAGAATGCGGCGCTGTCAATTCCGGTGCCGGGCAGGGCTTCGGTTTCGACGAACTGGTCGAGATTGGCGGCGACCTGCAATCCGCCGCGCGGGTTCATCTGAGTCATCGACTGCTCCATCTGTCTGAGTGGGGCCGACGTGGGGACATCGGCCCGCGTTGGGGCTACTGCTGGGACGATCCTGCTTTCGGATTGTTGCGCTTCAGAGGAAAGGGAAAGCCATCACGGCGGCATTCGTAATGGCGCTAGCGTGAACGATGGGCGAAGCCATCGCCGTGCCTGACTCAGACGCCAAGCGCCTGAATGCCGGCCTTGGCGATCTGCGCATCCTGGTCGGACTTCACGCCCGATACGCCGACCGCGCCGACCACCTGGCCTTCGACGATCACCGGCACGCCGCCTTCGAGTGTGCCGAGCAGCGGCGCGCTGAGAAACGCGGTGCGGCCGTTGTTGATCATGTCCTCGTACACCTTGGTTTCGCGCCGTCCAATCGCCGCAGTGCGGGCTTTTTCAGTCGCGATATACGAGCTCGAGGGCGCACTGCCGTCGAGGCGCAGCATGCCGAGCGGGTGGCCGCCGTCGTCGACCACGACGATTGCGACGGCCCACTTGTTTTTCTCGGCTTCCGCGCGTGCGGCTTCGAGGATCCGGGTCGTTTCGGCTACGGTCAACACGGGTTTGCTCAGCATAATCAATTTCCTGTCTCGTTCATTGTAGGGTGCGACGTGCAGGGACCGTGAAAGGCGATCGTTTGCGGCGGGTCCCTTGCGAATCAGCTTGATTGGGGATTCTACGTCCAAGCGCGATGCGAAGAAACGCCATCGTTCAGCGGCGCCATCGGCGGCGTCTTCGGGGATCATCTGTCATGACCGGCGTCGAGCGGCGCATCAGCAGAGCGCCATGCGGGATTACCCGACGCAAAATGGCCCAATTCCGACGCACGGCAGCGCCGTTGCAACACGGTCATGGTGCCGAACCGATTTACAATCGTGCGTTGATTCAGGAGTTGCCATAAAAAACGAGCGAGTGCGTGATCCGGCGCTCGCGAAACCAACGTCCACGCCCCACATCATGCCGACCATTAGCGAGCTCTTTGTCTATCCGATCAAATCCTGCGCGGGCATCGCGCTAAACGAAGCGCGGGTGTTGTCCACAGGTCTCGAATACGATCGCGGCTGGATGGCCGTCGATTCGAATGGCGCAATGCTCACGCAGCGCGCGTATCCACGCATGGCGCTGATCAGGGGCGAGATCGCCGCGCAGGACCTGGTGATTCGCGCGCCCGGCATGAGCGAATTGCGTACGCCGCTCGACGCCGCGAGGCTCGGTACGGCGGCCAGCGTCGAGACCACTGTATGGCGCGACGCAGCCTATGGACTCGACACTGGCGACGAATGCGCGAAGTGGTTCTCCGAATTTCTCGGCATGCCGGTGCGGCTGTTGCGCTCCGATCCCGAGCGCGAGCGCATTGTCGATCCGGCTTATACGGGTAGTGTGGGTCGCGCCACCACGCATTTCGCCGACGGCTTCCCGGTTCTCGTGATCGGCCAGGCGTCGCTCGACGACCTGAACACGCGCCTGAATGCGAAGGGCGCGCCGTCCATTCCGATCGATCGTTTCCGTCCGAACGTGGTGTTAAGCGGGCTCGATGCTTACGAGGAAGACTATGTGGAAACGCTGAGGGTGGACGACACGACTTCGGATAGCGCGCAAGGCGTCGAACTGCGCCTCGTCAAACTGTGTGCACGCTGCCCGATGCCGACCATCGACCAGGCAAAGGGTGAGCGCGATCCCGACTGGCCGAACGAACCGACCGACACGATGAGCGTTTATCGTGCAAACCCGCAGCGAAACGGCGCGGTCACGTTCGGCAACAACGCGTTAGTGACGAGCGGGGCGGGCGCGTGGCTGCGCGTCGGCCAGGCAGTCGAAGCAGAGCTGGGCTTTGGCGACTAGTAAGTCGTGCGACCGCTTGCATCACATTCACGCGGCGCGAGCATGCGCCGCGTCACCGTGCGATGACGCATGTTGCGCCCAGTCTGTCTCCATACTTTCACCGATCGCGTTGCCGATCAGAATCACTGCAGGGCTGCCGAAGCCCGCGTCTGTGGCGTCGGCCGCGAGGCGATCGAGGCGCGTCAGCAAGCGCCGCTCATTGGCGCCGCCAGCCCATTGAACGACCGCAGCCGGCGTCTCGGCAGGCAGGCTCGCAAGCAACGCGCTGGCGAGGCTGCCAATACGCCGCATCCCCATATAGATCGCGAGCGTCGTTCGCGTTGCCGCCAGCGCGGCCCAATCCGGTTCGCCGTGATCTTCCGTGTGCGCGGTGACGAACGTGACGCCGTGACAATGACGGCGATGCGTGAGCGAAATGCCGAGCCCCGCCGCGGCAGCGAATCCCGACGAGATGCCATTGACGATCTCCACGGGAATCCCCGCGTCGCGCAAGATCGCGAGCTCTTCACCGGCGCGGCCGAATAGCAGCGCTTCGCCGCCTTTCACGCGGACCACGTGCAGCCCTTTTTGCGCGTAACGCCGCATCAGGCGCTCGATAAACGCTTGTGGTGTCGAACGGCAGCCACCGCGCTTGCCGACCCGGATCACGCGCGCTTGCGGCGCGAGCGTGACGATCTCGGGATTCGCCAGGTCGTCGAGCAGGACGACGTCCGCAGCGGCGAGTGCTTTCGCGGCTCGCACGGTGAGCAGATCCAGTTCTCCCGGACCCGCGCTCAATAACGTGACCTTGCCGGAGTTCGTGTTCATCGTGATGTCCTTAGCTTCTCTCTGTGGCCGGGGGGTAGGGTTCCGCCGGCGCCAAACAAAAACGGCGTCCGCCCGTGATGACCACGAGGGGACGCCGTTGTCCGATGCTGCTGATTTGCCGCTCCTGGATTCGCAATCTGGCGAGGCACTGCGTTGTGTCTTGCCAGTTGATGCCGTCGATATGCGCCGGCTGCGTCGCCGGAGCGGCATTCATGCGTCCAATGCCGATGCAAGTAGCACGCCAACATGCGAAGGCGCGACGCTGGCGGCAAGCATTCGGTCGAGTCGAAGCTTCGGCGATGCGCGTTGAGGCACGTTGCGGACGCCCTGCCAGCCGCTGACTAAAAGAGCGCGACGCCGTCACGGCGCTCCTCGTGCGGGACTCTTCTGCACCGGCTACGCGCCCGCTTTTGGCACGCGCAAAGTGCTGCGTCGCACCATCGAAGTGCCGGTCTGCATCGAAATGCGTCGCGCGTGCGAATCGGCACCGACCCGCGCAATGTTGCGCGAAGCCCCGTGCTGCGGGGCACACGCGCACATCGCATGCGATTGGCACAGCCCTTGCATTTAGTCCCGCCATCGGGTCAACGTGGATCCGCCGCAAGCGCCACACGAGGCACTTGCCGCAGTACCAGGTCAGGACAACGGCGTCCCCCGAATTCAGTCATCGACTGGGTTCGCGGGACGCCGTTTTTATTTCCGGCGCCGCATTGCCGATGACGGCATGGCGGCGACCGATGCCCAGCACATTGAGGAAGCCGCGGTCATGAAAATCATCGTTATCGGTCACGGGATGGTCGGTCACAAACTGGTCGAGTGTCTGGCGCAAGACGCCGCGCACGGCCTCGACATCACGGTGCTGTGCGAAGAATCGCGTCCGGCGTATGACCGCGTGCACCTCTCCGAATTCTTCTCCGGCAAGACGGCGGACGATCTTTCGCTCGTGGAACCGGGCTTCTTCGAACGCCAGAACGTGTTGCTCAAGCTCAACGCAAAGGCTGTCTCGATCGACCGTGCCGCGCGCACCGTGACTGTTTCCACTGGCGAGACGCTGCCTTACGACAAGCTCGTGTTCGCGACCGGCTCCTATCCGTTCGTGCCGCCGGTGCAGGGACGCGAGCGCAGCGATTGCTTCGTCTATCGAACCATCGACGATCTGGAGGCGATGCAGGAATGCGGCGCGCGCTCGAAGACCGGCACGGTGGTCGGCGGCGGACTGCTGGGCCTCGAATGCGCAAAGGCGCTGCGCGACATGGGCCTGCAGACACATGTGGTCGAATTCGCGCCGCGCCTGATGGCGGTCCAGGTCGATGAAGGCGGCGGCCGCGTGCTGCGCACGAAGATCGAAGAACTCGGCGTGACGGTGCACACGCAGAAGAACACCACGGCGATCGTCGACGGCGAAGCGGGCACGCACCGCATGCAATTCGCGGACGGCACGTATCTCGACACTGACATGATCGTGTTCTCCGCGGGCATTCGTCCGCGCGACGACTTGGCGCGCGACAGCGGCCTGACGCTCGGTGCGCGCGGCGGCATCGTGATCGACAACGCATGCCGCACGAGCGATCCGCACATCTATGCAATCGGCGAGTGCGCGCTGTGGAACGGCCAGTTGTTCGGCCTCGTCGCGCCCGGCTACGACATGGCGCGCACGGTCGCGAGGCAACTGCTGGGCGAGCCCGCCGAATTCGTGGGCGCCGACATGAGTACCAAACTCAAACTGATGGGCGTGGACGTCGCGAGCATCGGCGATGCGCATGGCAATACGCCGGGCAGCCGCGCGTATCAGTTCAGCGACGAACGCAAGCAGATCTACAAGAAGCTCGTGGTCTCGGAATGCGGCAAGTATCTGCTGGGCGGCGTGATGGTCGGCGACGCAAGCGAGTACGGCACGCTGCTGCAGATGATGCTCAACCGCATCGAGCTACCGGAGTCGCCCGAATTTCTGATCCTGCCGCAAAGCGACGGCAAGGCGAAGCCGGGACTCGGCGTCGACGCGCTGCCGGACGCCGCGCAGATCTGCTCGTGCAACAACGTGTCGAAGGGCGACCTGTGCGCCGCCGTTTGCGCGGGCGCGACCGACATCGGCGCGCTCAAATGCGCGACTAGCGCGGGCACTTCCTGCGGCGGTTGCGTGCCGCTCGTCACGCAGGTGATGAAGGCCGAGATGAAGAAGCAGGGCCTCGCGGTGAACAACCATGTGTGCGAGCACTTCGCGTATTCGCGCCAGGAGCTGTATCACATCGTGCGCGTGGAAGGCGTTCGCAGCTTCGGCGAACTGCTCGCGAAACATGGCCATGGTCTCGGCTGCGATATCTGCAAGCCGGTGGTCGCCAGCATTCTTGCGTCGTGCTGGAACGAATTCGTGTTGAAGAAAGAGCACGCGTCGTTGCAGGACACGAACGACTACTACCTCGCCAACATTCAGCGCGACGGCACATATTCGGTCGTGCCGCGCATGGCGGGCGGCGAAGTCACGCCCGACGGTCTGATCGCCGTTGCGCAGGTTGCGAAGAAATACGGCCTCTATACAAAGATCACCGGCGGCCAGCGCGTCGACCTGTTCGGTGCGCGCGTCGAGCAACTGCCGTTCATCTGGGAAGAACTTATCGCGGCGGGCTTCGAGTCGGGCCATGCGTACGGCAAGTCGCTGCGCACCGTGAAGTCGTGCGTCGGCTCGACATGGTGCCGCTACGGCGTGGGCGATTCGGTGGGCCTCGCGGTCGAACTCGAGAACCGCTATAAGGGCCTGCGCACGCCGCACAAGATCAAGTTCGGCGTCTCGGGCTGCACACGCGAGTGCGCCGAAGCGCAGGGCAAGGACGTCGGCATCATCGCGACGGACAAGGGCTGGAACCTGTACGTGTGCGGCAACGGCGGCATGAAGCCGCGTCACGCGGAACTGCTTGCCTCAGACCTCGACCGCGAAACGCTCGTGCGCTACATCGACCGCTTTCTGATGTTCTACGTGCGCACCGCCGACCGTCTGCAACGCACCAGCGTGTGGCGCGAGAACCTCGAAGGCGGCCTCCAGTATCTGATCGACGTGGTTGTCGACGACCACCTGGGCGTGGCCGAAGAACTCGAAGCGGACATGCAGCACGTGATCGACACCTACGAATGCGAGTGGAAGAAGGCAGTGACCGATCCCGAAACGCGCAAGCGCTTCCGCCATTTCGTCAATAGCGACGAGTCCGACAGCACAGTGCGCTTCGTCGAGGAACGCGGGCAGATCCGCCCGGCGACACACGATGAACGTCAATCGAAGCTTGCCGCCATTCCGGTCGTAGTGGAAACCGTTTGATTCATTGGCGACATGGCTCGCGTACTCGCTGGCGCGTATCAGATTCAAGCTTCAAGGAGCACGTAGTTCTGCATCGAAAAGCAGGCCCGCATGGCATGGACGTTGCATGAATAGTGCGGGTTTCAACATAGTGATCATTCCGGTGCGTGGCGAAGCATGCAGTGAGCCGGATGGTCGAAAATCAGTTTAGTGAGGATGTCTGATGAAAAACGTGATGAGCTCCCTTAAGAGTGGAGACTGGCGCGCGCTGGTAGCGTGTTTCCTCTATTTCGATACCGGCTTCACGGTCTGGGTTCTGTATGGCCCGCTCGCGCCGTTCATCAGCAAGAGCATCGCGATGACTCCGGCACAGCAAGGCCTGCTCGTCGCGGTGCCTGTGCTGTCCGCAGCGATCTTGCGAGTAACGCTCGGCAACCTCTATCAATCGGCGCATGGCAAGCGCATTGCGTTGCTCGGCGTGTTGCTGTCGGCGGTGCCGACCATCGTGTTGCCGTTGCTGCCGTCCGTTCCGTCGTACACGCTGCTGCTGGTGCTGGGCGTGTTCCTCGGCGTCGGCGGTGCGAGCTTCGCTGTTGCATTGCCGATGGCAGGCAGCAACTATCCGCCGAAGGTACAGGGTCTCGTGCTGGGACTCGCCGCCGCGGGCAACATCGGCGCGGTGCTCGATGGTTTCCTGTTCCCGCAACTGGCCACTAACTACGGCTGGCAGGCTGCAACGGGCGGTGCGTTGCCTCTGCTCGCTATCGCAGGCATCACGCTGTATTTCTGGGCAAACGACTCCGGCGTGAAGACGGGCAGCGTGCTGCGCGCATTCGGCAGCTTCGTGGTGACGCTTGTCGGCCTGATCGTGCTCGTGCTGCTGGTCGAAGCGGGCATCTTCGGTACGGGCAAAACGGGTGTGCTGCTGTTGCCGGTGATCGGCGCGCTGCTTGCCATTGCGGTGCTGCCCAAGCGCTATCGTGCGGTGCTGGCGGAGCGCGACACGTGGGTCATCATGCTCGTCTATAGCATCACGTTCGGGGGTTTCGTGGGTATGTCCTCGTATGTGTCGCTGCTGCTCACCAATCTCTATCAACTGTCGAAGATCGACGCGGGCCTTTTCATGGCGCTTCTCGCCGCGACCGGTGCGCTCGTGCGTCCGCTTGGCGGCCTGATCGCCGACAAGGTCTCCGGCGTGCGCGCACTGACCGTGCTGCTCGCCATCATCTCGGTGTGCGACTTCGTGTTTGCCGCGGTCATGCCGACGCTCGCGGGCGGCATTGCGCTGCTGCTGTGCCTGTACCTGGCCTTTGGCCTCGGCAATGGCGCGACGTTCCAGCTCGTGCCGCATCGCTGGGCCGGCCGCACCGGCCTGATGTCGGGCATCGTCGGCGCGGCGGGCGGCATCGGCGGTTTCTATCTGCCTGTCGTGATGGGCATGGCGAAGGAAAGCACCGGTTCATATCAGATGGGCTTTGCCACCTTCGGCGCGCTGGCCGCGTGTGCGTTTGTCGCAATCGTCGCGCTGCGCCGGCCGTGGATGGCGTGGTCGATGCAATCGGGCGTGATGCACGCTCATGCAACCGAGTAACGCAACAGGCTAGCGGAAAGCAGTCACTCAGCGCATCAACGGGCGCATCAACGGGGCGTCGGCGTGCAAGCTACAGCGCGCCGACGCGACCCGCCGATCTGGATCTTCCGAAGTAGATATGCTCACAACGATAGAACGGCTCCCGCCGCAAGTGGACGTGTCCAGCGAAGTGTTGAGTTCGTTGATCAACATGGCAGGACGTCAACGGATGCTTTCGCAGCGCATCGTCTTCAAGGCGATGCTCGCGCTGCGTCGTAGCGACGGCGCGCTCGCCATCGCACAGGAGACATTGCGCACCTTCGCGGACAGTCACGCGGCACTGGTGCAAGGCCGCGATGGTCTGCCGGGACTCTTTTCGCCCGCTCTGCGCGAGGCTTTTCATGGGAGCGGCAACGGTAGCAGCAGCGGACACGTGGAGAAGAGGATCACGAACTTCATCGCCCTGGCGCACGCGGCGCTCGACGCCATAGCGCGCGAGACTTCGAACGCCGAAAGTGCTCTAGAAGTTCTGATCGCGTCGGCGGACCCGTTGCTAGGCGACTTACATGGCGTCACGGCGGTCTACGAACAGGAAAGCCGCCGAATTGCGCGTGCCCAGAAGAAAGAGCAGCAGCAGTTGATCGATCGCATCAAGTCGATCGCCAAAGAAGCGCATATCGTGTCCTTCAACGGTCAGATCGTGGCCAGCCGCACGAACGTGACCGGTCGCGAGTTCGCGGTCGTGGCCGGTGTCATGACTTCGATCACGAAGGAACTCGAGGCAGTGGTCAGCGCATTCGTGAAGAAAGTCTCGGGCGCCTGATACGTCACGCGTGCTACGTAGTTCGCGCAACGCGCAGCGCTTCAACACTGATCGCTGATCTCGGCCCACCTGCCCACGCGTGCTCATCCCGGCTATGCTTGGCGTTTTCTCGAACGTCGGGGCAATTACATGAACAGTGGATGGCAGGCCGTGTGGGCAACGGCCAAGGCAGAATTCTCCGATCTCGGGGATCCAGCCGATGTAACGCAGGTGCTGATGCGTCTCGGGCTCGCGTTGATACTGGGCGGCGTGCTCGGTTTCGAGCGGGAAATGTCGCAGCGCGACGCCGGTATGCGAACGCACATGATGGTGGCGGTGGGCGCCGCCCTGTTCGTCGTCGTGCCGCTGCAGGCCGGCTTCTCACAAGACAACATGAGCCGCGTGCTGCAAGGACTCGTGTCCGGCATCGGCTTTCTCGGCGCGGGCGCCATCATGAAGCTCAGTGCGCAGCGCGAAGTGCGCGGCCTGACGACGGCGGCAAGCCTTTGGCTTAGCGCCGGCGTCGGTGTGGCCGCGGGCCTCGGACGCGAGGCCACGGCGATCCTCAGCGTGGTGATTGCGTTGCTGATCCTGTCGAGCGCGCGCCTTGTGAAAGGCCACATGCCCGACGGCAAATAGCGAGACCGTGCGCTAGAACTTGTGCCTCAGCGCAACGCGCACGGCGACCTGCGTGCCCGTCGACGAAGGCGCCTGCACACCGGGAATAAACGCGTTGTCGAGAATCGAATGGGTCGAGTCTCCCGTGACCTTCTGGTACTCGCCCTGCACATAGACGTCTGTGCGTTTGGACACGTTGTAGTCCGCCATCAGTCCGACCGAGTGGATTTTCGGCTTCACGCTGCCTGACGATGCATCGTAGTTCTCGATCGTGTACACGTACTGAGCACCGACGAAAAATGCGGGCGTGAACTGATATTTGCCGTTCACTTCGAAGTTCTGATACTTGAGCGTGTTCAATGTGACGCCCGGCGCGGCGAGCGGAATGCCGATATAGCCGTTGCCGGTCGGACTCTTGTACGTGGAGTTCGTATAAGCGAAGCCGACGGTAGCCGGGCCGAACGTGTAGTCGATGCCGCCGCCGAAAACGCGCATGCGTGCGGCGATGAAGCTTGCGTCGTTCGCGGTGATCGCGCCAGTTGCTCCCATGCCGGGATTATTTGCCTGCAAATAGGCCGCCGCGATCAGCAAACCGCCGGTTGCATACTGGGCGCCAAAGCTGTACGCGCGGTTATTGGCGAAGTTGGTGTCGTTGCTGAAGCTGTAGACGCCCCCGAACTGCAGGCCCGCTATTTCGGGGCTCGTGTATTTCACGCTGTTGCCGAGCCGGAACGAGTTGTCGGTGTTGTCGTTGTCGTACGGATGCGCGAACAGGTAGCCGGCCCAGTTGCCGTTAGCCGTGGTCTGCGCGAGGTAATCTACCACCGAATCGTACTGGCGGCCGAACGTAAGCGTGCCGAAGCGGCTGTCGCTCAATCCCACGTATGCCTGCCGGCCGAACATGCGGCCACCCTGGCCGAGCCGCCCGGAGTTCACGTCGAAGCCGTTTTCCAGCTGAAACACGGCTTTCATGCCGCCGCCCAGATCCTCGGAACCCTTCAGGCCCCAACGGCTGCCCTGCGCGTAGCCGCTTGCCATTTCCCACACTGCGCCATGTCCGGCGTTGTTCGTGTAGTCGAGGCCTTCGTCGAGCACGCCATAGAGCGTCACGCTGCTTTGTGCGAACGCGCACGGAGCGGCCAGTGACGCAAGGGCTGCGAGGGCACTGAGGGTAGCGGTGGCGGACAAGGTCTTTTTTATCATCGAGAGCTCCAGACGTTGGTAATGAGCGGCGTGTGGCCGAGGCTCGGCGCGGCCGCTGCTTTTTGGCGAAGCCCGGATTCTGCAATTCGTGAACCGGTTCTCGAATGAGGCACATCCCTGGATAAACGTGATTTTTTCGAATGTTTGTCACGCGAATTATTCGCTTGTGGCCGGTCATGACCCAGACAAAAATTCCGTCCATGCACTTTCGCATGTAGCCGGATATGACTGGCCATGCGCTTCCAGCACAGCAAGAAGAAGGAGACAAACATGAGACTCGACCGGAACTTCGCCAATGGCCGTTTCCTCGAACCCGCCGCCGGTTCTGCCGATCACGAATTGATCGCCGTCTACAACCCCGCCACCGAAGCGCTGATTGCGCACGTCACGGCCGCGAGCCACGCCGACGTCATTGCAACAGTCGACGCCGCGGCGGTCGCCCAGAAGGCGTGGCGCAAGCTGCCTTCCACGGAGCGGGGCGCGTATCTGCATAAGCTCGCCGACACATTGACCGAATGCGCGCCGGACATTGGCGCCGCGCTTGCGCTGGAGTCGGGCAAGAGCGTCGCCGATGCAACCAGCGAAGCCGTCTACGCCGGTCAGATCACGCGTTACCACGCAGAGTGGGCACGCCGCATCGAAGGCGAGGTGATTCCAAGCGATTCGCCCGATGAAAACCTCGTGCTGCATCGGGAGCCGATCGGCGTGGTCGCGTGCCTGATTCCGTTCAACTATCCGGTCTATACGTTCATGCGCAAGGTGGCGCCTGCGCTGATCGCCGGCAACACGGTGGTTGTTCGCCCGAGCAACAACACGCCGACCTCCGCATTCGAAATCGCGAAGGCAGTCGAGAAGGCCGGCCTGCCCGCGGGCGTCGTCAATATCCTGGCCATGAACCATGCGACTGCCGAGGCGCTTTGCACGCATCCCAGGATCGGCATGATCACGCTGACGGGCAGCGTCGGCGCGGGTCGCAAGGTGCTTGAGTACTGCAAGGAGAACATCGCCAAGCCGTCGCTCGAACTGGGCGGCAAGACGCCCGCCATCATCGAGGCCGATGCCGATCTCGAAAGAGCCGCGCGAGAACTGGTCGCCTCGAAGACCACGCATTGCGGGCAGCTTTGCACGGCGATCGAACGTGTCTACGTGCACGAAAGCGTGCACGACCGCTTCGTCGCGCTGCTCAAACGCCACATGAGCGCGGTCGAATTCGGCGACCGCAGCGAGCAACCTTCGCTGATGGGTCCGCTCGTCAATGAAGCGTCGCGTCAGTCGATCCACGCGATGGTCGAGCGGGCGATTGCAGCGGGCGCCACGCTCGAGACGGGCGGCAAGCTGCCTGCGTCGGCCGAGGGCAAGGGCTTTTTCTATCCGGCCACGCTGCTGTCGAACTGCCGTCAGGACATGGAGATCGTGCAGGAAGAGACCTTCGGTCCGGTCATGCCGGTCGTCAAATACCGGACGCTCGACGAAGCGCTCGACATGGCCAACGATCACCAGTTCGGCTTGTCGTCAGTGCTCTATACGGAGAACTACCGCAACGCGATGAAAGTCGCCAACGGTATCGAGGCCGGCGAACTCTATGTGAACCGCACGCCGGCCGATCCGTATCAGGGCTTCCATGCTGGCTGGAAACGCTCGGGGCTCGGCGGCGACGACGGCAAGCACGGCATGCTCGAATTTACGCAGACCCGTCTCGTCGTCATGAAGTACTAAGGCCGAACCGGCGCGCGCCGCGCCGTGCATAGCAGTCCGCAAGGCACGGCGTGCGTTTGCCTTGCTTCGTCCAGAGACAGCGAAGCGCTGCCTCTCATAACAAAACATATTGGAGACGCACAGGCCGCTCAGTCGGCGCTGTGCCTGTCAGGAGGCTCACGTGTCATCTCAACCCGTTCAATCGTCTTCGACCCCGGCTGCGCTCGCATTAGGCGAGAGGGAAGCCGGCATGAAAGCCGACGCGCAAGCCGCGCTGCAACAAACAAAGGGGCGCCGCTATACGCAGCTGATGTTGCTGGTGCTCGCCGCCGGCGCGATCTATCCGATTCTGTATCTGCGGCAGGTCTATCAGCCGACCATGCTGGAAGTGTTCCATATCACCGATAGCCAGCTCGGCTATCTGTACTCGTCGCTCGGTACCATCTTCTTGCTGAGCTATCTGCCGAGCGGCTGGCTCGCGGATCGCATCGCGCCACGCATGCTGATCTGTTTCTCGCTGATCGCAACGGGTGCGCTAGGGCTGTGGTATTCGAGCGCGCCGTCGTTCCCTATGCTGATGTTGATCTTTGGCGGCTGGGGCCTGTCTACCGGTCTTACGTTCTGGGCGGCAGTCATCAAGCGCGTCACGATGATTGCCGGTACGAACGAGCAAGGCCGCTTCTTCGGTCTGCTCGACGGCGGGCGCGGTCTCATCGAAGCGATGCTCGCCACGATCGCGATCACGCTGTTCGCGTGGGCGACGCAGACGAAAGGCGAGACGGCCGCAGCCGGCTTCCGGATGGTCGTCTACCTGTACGCGTTCCTGTGCATCGCGCTCGGCGTCGTGCTCGTGCTCGTGAAGGATCCGCAAGGCGAGCAGGGAGCCCGCGCCGACGCCGCGAATCGCGCAGCGCGTCAGCGCAGCAACGTGCTCGCCGATCTCGCAACGCTCGCAAAAATTCCCGAACTGTGGCTCGTCGCAGCCATTGTGTTCTGCGGCTACCAGGTGTTCTGGGCAACCTACAGCTTTTCTGCCTATCTGCACGAAGGCGATATTGGCCTCACGGTCGTAATGGCCGGCACGATCACCACCCTGAAGCTGTGGATGCGACCCATCGGCGGCATTGGCGGCGGCTTTCTCGGCGACCGTTACTCGAAGGTGTCCGTGCTGGTTATCGCGCTCTTCCTGGCTGCGCTGTCGCTCGTCGGACTGATGGCCGCACCGCGTATTTCGAGCCATGTGCTGCTGGTCTTTCTCGTGCTGTTCATCGGCATTCTGACCTACGCGATTCGCGGGCTCTACTGGTCGCTGCTGGATCGCTGCAACATTCCGGTTTCCACGATGGGCCTTGCAATCGGTCTCATCTCCGTACTTGGCTATTCGCCCGATGTGTTTCTGCCGCTCATCAACGGTTATCTGACGCAGACGTTCCCGGGCGTATTCGGCTATCAGCTGTACTTCGGCTATGTGGCCGCGATGGCGGCGCTCGGCGGTTTCGCCGGACTCGCGCTAAGAAACATGCTCAACAGGAAAGAGGTTGCGTAAATGAAAGTTGTCTCGCTCGAAACGCATGTCGTTGCCGTACCGCCGCCGCACGTCGGCGGCGTGTACTGGATCTTTGTCAAACTGAGGACCGATTGCGGCATTGAAGGCGTCGGCGAAATCTATTCGGCCACGTTCCATCCGAAAGCAATGATGCATATCGTGGACGATGTCTTTTCCCGCTACCTGCTCGATCACGATCCGCACCATATCGAGCGGCTCTGGCGCGAAGCGTATTCGAGCGGCTTTACGCAACGTCCCGACCTGACGATGATGGGCGTGGTGAGCGGCCTCGAAATGGCGTGCTGGGACATCATCGGCAAGGCCGCAGGCAAGCCGGTGTACGAGTTGCTCGGCGGCATGGTCAATCCGCGCCTGCGTTCGTACACATACCTGTACCCGAAGAACAGCCGCGGCGAATACGATTACGACGATCCCGACCTCGCCGCCGAATGCGCCGCCGAGAACGTGAAGCGCGGCTTCACGGCGGTGAAGTTCGATCCGGCGGGGCCGTACACGGCTTACTCGGGGCATCAACTGTCGATGGAAGTGCTCGACCGTTGCGAGACCTTCTGCCGCCGCGTGCGTGAAGCGGTGGGCAGCAAGGCCGATCTGCTATTCGGCACGCATGGGCAGATGGTGCCTTCATCGGCGATCCGGCTTGCGAAGCGCCTCGAAAAATACGATCCGCTCTGGTTCGAAGAGCCGGTGCCGCCGGGTCAGGAAGACGCGATGGCGCAAGTCGCGCGGCACACGAGCATTCCAGTCGCAGCGGGCGAGCGCCTTACTACGAAATACGAGTTCTTCAAGCTGTTGCAAGCGGGTGCTGCGTCTATTCTGCAATTGAACGTGGCGCGCGTGGGCGGCCTGCTCGAAGCGAAAAAGGTTGCTGCACTGGCCGAGGTGTACTACGCGCAGATCGCGCCGCATCTGTACAACGGTCCGATCGGCGCGGCGGCGAGCATTCAGCTGGCGGCATGCACGCCGAACTTCCTGATTCAGGAAAGCATCGGCACATGGGACGGTTTTCACGCGGCCGTGCTGAAGAAACCGCTTCAGTGGGAAGACGGCTACATCATTCCGTCGCGCGAGCCTGGCCTCGGCGTCGAACTGAACATGGAAGTGGTCGCGCAGCACACGCCATATACGGGCGAGCGTCTGCACCTGCAAATGGCCGCGCAACCCGTCGACGTGAAAGATCTCGCGCCGGCCAAGGGCTGAACGCCGCGCGGCCTTCTACAAGCATTCAATGGATTGAGCGCCACTCTGGCGATATAGCATGAACTACGACTACATCATCGTCGGCGCCGGGTCGGCGGGCTGCATTCTCGCCAATCGCCTGTCGGCGTCGGGCGAATACTCGGTGCTGCTGCTGGAGGCGGGTGGCAAGGACAGCTCGTTCTGGTTCAAGGTTCCGGTGGGTTTCACGAAGACGTACTACAACGAAACCTACAACTGGATGTACTACAGCGAACCGGAAAAGGAGCTCGATAACCGTCCTATTTATTGCCCGCGCGGCAAGGTGCAGGGCGGCTCCGGTTCGATCAACGCGATGATCTACGTGCGCGGCCAACCGCACGATTTCGACGATTGGGCGGCAGCCGGAAATCCAGGCTGGGCATTCCGCGATGTCCTGCCGTATTTCCGCAAGCTCGAATCGCATCCGCTCGGCGACACGGAATATCACGGCGCTGACGGCCCGATCCGCATTTCGCCGATGAAAGACGCCGTGCATCCGATCTGTCATGTGTTCCTGAAGGGCTGCGATCAGGCAGGCTACCGGCGCAGCGACGACTTCAACGGCGCACAGTTCGAAGGTGCCGGTATTTACGATGTCAACACGCGCAACGGCCAACGCTCGTCGAGCAGTTTCGAGTATCTGCATCCGGCGCTTGCACGCAAGAATCTCACGGTCGAACACAACGTGTTGGTCAATCGCGTTCTGTTCGAGGGCAAGCACCGCGCTATCGGCGTGAGCGTCACGCAGAACGGCGTCGCCCGGCGTTTCATGGTGAAGCGCGAGGTGATTCTCGCTGCCGGCGCTGTCGATTCGCCGAAGCTGCTGCAACTGTCCGGCCTCGGCGATAGCGCACTGCTCGCGAAACACGGCATTACGACGATCAAGGAATTGCCCGCGGTTGGCCAGAATCTGCAGGACCACCTGTGCGTGAGCTTCTATTACCGTGCGAACGTGAAGACGCTGAACGACGAACTGCGGCCGCTGATCGGCAAGCTGAAGCTCGGGTTGCAATATCTGCTCACGCGCAAGGGACCGCTTGCGATGAGCGTAAATCAGTCCGGCGGTTTTTTCAGAGGCAGCGAGCGCGAGGCGCAGCCTAACCTGCAGTTGTACTTCAATCCGCTGTCGTACCGCATTCCGAAGAGCAACAAGGCGAATCTGGAGCCGGAACCGTATTCGGGTTTCCTGCTTGCATTCAATCCTTGCCGGCCGACGAGCCGCGGCTCGATTGAAATCGCGTCGAACCTTGCGGAAGATGCCGCGAAAATCCGCCTGAACGCGCTGACTACACAAAAGGATATCGACGAGGTGATCCAGGGCTGCGAGCTCGTGCGCAAGGTGATGGCATCGCCCGCGTTAAAGGAAATCACGGTCGAGGAAATCTCGCCTGGGCCGCAGGTCGCGAGCCGCGAAAGCTTCCTGCAGTACTTTCGCGAGCAGTCCGGCTCGATCTATCATTTGTGCGGCTCTTGCGCGATGGGCAATGATCCGCGCACGTCCGTGGTGGATGCGCGTTTGCGCGTGCACGGCGTTGCCGGATTGCGCGTGGTCGACGCGTCGGTCTTTCCGAACATCACTTCGGGCAACATCAATGCGCCCACAATGATGGTCGCGGAGAAGGGCGCCGACATGATTCTCGAGGACGCTGCCGCGCGCGCCGCGCACGAGCCTTATGTGGCGGAGTTCGCCACCGCCGCATGATGCTCGTTGGCACGTTCAGAAGGTGCTTGAAACGCCGCGCCGGTCAGTCGATCGGCGCGGCTTTTTCATATCCGCAATGTCGACGCCGTCGCCACCATCCACGGCGCGGCTGTCACGATACGTCGCCCAACGGCACCGCCTCGGACGACTCGAAAGCCCGTTCACCCAGCCAGATTTCCTGCTGCAGCCAGTTGCGAAAGAGCGTGACGTGCGGCAGTTCGTCCTGTCCGGCGCGGGTGACGAGCCAGTACGACTGGTGGCCGTCGACGTGCACGTTCAACACTTGCACCAGCCGGCCTTCGGCGAGTTCGCGCGCGATCATGTTGCGGTCTGCAATCGTCACGCCGAGCCCGTCGATGGCCGCGCGAATCGCGTGGTCGAGCAGATCGAATTCATAACCGCCGCGCGTATCCACGTTCTCGATTCCGGCGGCCTTCAGCCAGTGTTGCCAGGTCAGGTAACGCTGATCCGCGCTGGCCAGCACATGCAGCAGCGTGAACTCGTTGAGGTCGATAGCGGCGCGGCCAGCCTGCCGCGCGAGCAGTGCCGGCGCGCAGACAGCGACATGCCGTTCGTTCATCAACAGACGATTGTCGAAACCTTCCCACTCGCCGTTGCCGAAGCGAATTGCGCAGTCGAGCACGCCCGACTCCGCGAGTTTGTCGTCGAGGCGCGTGGACAGGCTCAATTCGAGGTGCGGGTGCGCGTCGCGCAGACGGCCGAGGCGCGGCATCAGCCAGCGGCTCGTGAAGGTGGGCGGTGCGTTGATGCGCAGGCGGTTGCGATGCGTTTTCTCCTGCAGACTGCGCACCGTGAGTTCGATACGGTCGAACGATTGCTGCAGCGCTTGCAACAGCACGCGGCCGGCGGCCGAAAGCTCGAGATGGTGATGATGGCGTTGCAGCAGCGTCTCGCCGATCTGCGCCTCCAGTTGGCGCACTTGCCGGCTCACCGCGCTTTGCGTGACGTTCAACAATTCCGCGGCGCGTGTGAAGCTGCCCGTGCGGCCAGCCACTTCAAAGGCTTTGAGCGCATTCAGCGCGGGCATTTTGCGTTTCAAGGTGTTCGACCGGAGAAGAAGGCGCGCGAGTGCGCGCTATGCCCGGCATTCTAGCGTTTGGGTGCGCGAAGCGATGCACGCGGCATGAGGGTTTTGATCCGGTTTCCGTTTTCTCTGCTTCCCGGCTGAGCGCGGAGCGCGGCCGGTGCGCGGAGGATTCGTCCAACCGTCGTGGTCGAATCGTTAAGCGGCCACGTCAACCCAGGTTTTACTGGAAAAGTTAATCCGCGGTCCGCCGGTCCGCCAGCGCCTTCTCGCAGTCCGCGAGAACCTGCCGTACGAGCCGGGCTTGCGGGTCGAGTTCGTCGGTGTCCAGGATTTCTTCGACGGCGTCGCGCGCCCAGTCGGTGTCGACAAAGCGTGCGTGGCGTCGCGCAATCTCCAGCGCGGTCGCCGACAGCTTCGCAATGGAAAGCCAGTCGGCCTCGCGCGCGCGCCGGTCGAGCCATTTGTGGGCGGCCTGTACGTGGAACGCCGCGTCGGGCCAGTCCTCGTTGAGGTAATAAGCGCCGAGGCTGCCGCATGTGAGCCAGCACAACAGCTCCAGGCGGTCTCGCGGACTCAGATGGTGGCGTACATCACTCATGGCGACGCTCGCTGCGGTAAAGTGCTTTCCGGGGGAGGCGGCGTGCGGCCGTCCTTCGCATTTATTAACAATATCACGCAGAATTCACCAGCGGCAATTCCCGGGCGTACCCTGGCGCACGCTGCACGGCGCCCGCCGGCGCTGCACGAGCAGCGGAAAATCCCGCGACGCGCTAACGTAGCCTTTCTTCCCGACTACCGCATCCGGCGTCCTATGCTGCAAATCCTCGGCAAGACTTCATCCATCAACGTGCGCAAGGTGCTGTGGACCTGCGCCGAACTCGACCTCGCGTTCGAGCAGGAAGATTGGGGCGCGGGATTTCGCCCGACCAGCGACCCGCAGTTTCTCGCGCTCAATCCGAACGCAATGGTTCCCGTCATCAAGGACGGCGACTTCGTACTGTGGGAATCCAACTCGATCATCCGCTACCTCGCCGGCCGCTACCGGGATAGCGGCGAGTCGCTCTATCCGGCCGACCCGTGCGAGCGCGCGCGATGCGACCAGTGGATCGACTGGCAGGCGAGCGAACTGAACCGTTCGTGGAGTTACGCGTTCCTCGCGCTCGTGCGGCAGTCGCCCGCGCATCGCGACGCTCGGCAGATCGAGTCGTCGCGGGCGAACTGGGCGAAGCACATGGCGATCGTCGAAGGGCAGTTGCAGCGAACCGGCGCGTTCATCGCGGGCAACGCGTTCTCGCTCGCGGACATTCCGATCGCGCTGTCGATCAACCGTTGGCTCGAAACGCCGATTGAGCACGACGACCTACCCGCCGTCGCCGCTTATATGACGCGCCTCGCGGAACGAGACGGTTATCGCGAATACTGCCGCAACGGCACGCCGTAGACGCGCTCGCGAGCAGAGAAGAAGAAAAGAGGAAGAAGACCAACCGGACAAACGACGCGGGGCCACAACGGCCCCGCAACACAAACACAGACGCAGACACGGTCGCTACCGCAACCGCTCAAACCTGCACGAGCCGCGGAATCTGCACGTCCGGATTGACGTCGGCCTCGTAGTCGACACCTGCGATCTCGAATCCGAAAAGACGCAGAAAATCCGTCTTGTAGCCACTGAAATCGGTAAGTTCGTAGATGTTGTCGTTCGTGACCTTGTCCCACAGCGCCTGAACCTCGTTTTGCACGTCGGGGGCCAGTTCCTTGTAGTCCGCGCGCAAGCGTCCTTCGTCGTCGATGTGCGGCGCCGAGCCGTACAGACTCTCCTTGTAGAGGCCGTAGACCTGCTCGATGCAGCCCTCGTGCGTGCCTTTTGCCTTCATCACCTTGAAGAGCAGCGACAGGTAGAGCGGCATCATCGGAATCGCGGAACTCGCTTGCGTGACGACCGCTTTCAGCACCGAGACGCGCGCGTCGCCGCCTTTGGCCGAGAGCTTCTCGCGAATGCCGAGCACTTTCTGGTCGAGGTCTTTCTTGGCCGCGCCAATTGAGCCGTTCCAGTAGATGTCGTGCGTGATTTTTTCGCCGAGGTAGGTGAACGCGGTCGTCTTCGCGCCGTCCGCGAGCACGCCGGCTTCCAGCAGCGCGTCGATCCACATTTGCCAGTCTTCGCCGCCCATGACCGCGACCGTGTGGTCGATTTCGGTTTGCGTGGCGGGTTCGAGCACGGTTTCCTTGATGACTTCCTTGTCCGTGTCGATGCCGCGCAACTTGACCGCCTTGCCGACCGGCTTCAACGTGGAGTTGAACACTTCGCCGGTTTTCGGATGCGTGCGCTTGGGCGCGGCGAGGCTGTACACGACGAGATCGACCTGGCCGAGATCGCGCTTGATCACCTCGATCGTCCGTGCCTTTACTTCGTCCGAAAATGCATCGCCGTTGATGCTCGTCGCGTACAGGCCTTCTGCGGTCGCAAATTTCTCGAATGCCGCGCTGTTGTACCAGCCAGCCGTGCCCGCCTTGGTTTCGCTGCCGCCGCGCTCGAAGAACACGCCGAGCGTGTCCGCGCCGCTGCCGAACGCCGCGGTGATGCGCGCGGCAAGTCCGTAGCCGGTCGATGCGCCGATCACGAGGACCTTTTTGGGACCGTTGGCGATGGGACCGCGTGCCTTGACGTATTCGATCTGTTCCTTGACGTTGGCCTCGCAGCCCGTCGGATGGGTGGTGACGCAGATGAATCCACGCACGCGCGGTTTGATGATCATGAAGCACCTCTTGTCGGAATTGGCGACATTATAGTGGCCCGCGCGGCTCCTGGCGTGGCGCGCGGGATCGGTCACGGGGGGCGCCGGGCGGGCCGCCATGCAAGCCGGAAATCGGACGGCTTCGCACATCTTGGTAGGATTCAGCCTTTTCGAGCAGACGGTAACCGGTGTGAAGCGTTTTATTTCCCTGATTCTGGAGACCCTCGAACGAGGTCTGACCCGCGCGAACCCGCTCGTGACCGGGGCGTTGCGGCACCTGCGCCATCCGACCCGCCGCGGCGTGCTGAGGGCCTGCGCGGCGCTTCCGCTGTTGTTCGTGCTGTATGTGCTGCTGCTGATTCCGTTCACGCCGGGCATCGGCGATATTCGCAAGGCCAAGATCGAGCAGCCCGCGCGCATTCTCTCGGCCGACGGCAAGCTGCTCGCCGAGTTCAAGCCGTCCAACCGCGAGTGGGTCAAGCTCAAGGACATCTCGCCGAATGTGGTCAATGCGCTGATCGCCACCGAAGATCATCGCTTCTACGAGCATTTCGGGCTGGACTGGCGGCGCACGGCATCGGCTGCGCTGCATACGTTTTCCGGCGACCGGCAGGGCGGCTCGACGATCACGCAGCAACTCGCGCGCAATCTTTATCCGGACGAAATCGGCCGTGCGCCGACGCTAAACCGCAAGCTGAAGGAGGCGATCACCGCCTTCAAGATCGAGGCGCTCTACACGAAGGACGAGATCCTCGAAACGTACCTCAACACGGTGCCGTTTCTCTACAACGCGTACGGCATCGAGATGGCGGCGCGCACGTATTTCGACAAGTCGGCGTCGGACCTGAACGTGCTCGAAAGCTCGACGCTCGCGGGCATGCTGAAGGGCAACAGCTACTACAACCCGGTGCTCAACCCGGAGCGCGCATTGCAGCGGCGCAATACCGTGCTCGCGCAGATGGTGAAGTTCGGCAAGCTCACGCCCGCCGCGTTCCAGACGCTCAGAAAACGCCCGCTGCGCATCGACTTCGAGCGGCAGACCGAGCCGCCTGGACCCGCGCCGCACTTTGCGCAGCAACTGCGCAAGTGGCTCGCGGCGTGGGCCGACCGCAACGACTACAACATTTATTCTGACGGCCTCGTGGTGCGCACCACGATCGATTCGCGCCTGCAGACCATGGCCACCCAGGCGGTGATCCTGCAGGGCAACCAGCTGCAAGGCATCGCCAATGCGGCGTGGGGCAGCCGCGCCGGTTGTTCGAACGGCAAGGAACTGCTCGCAACCTTCCTGCGCGAAACGCCGGACTTTCGCGCCGCGAAAGACATGGGCCTGACCGACGACGATGCGCTCAAGCGCGTGTCGTCCGACCGCAACCTTGTGCAATCGCTCTGCGAATCCAAGACCCGCGTGCAGGCGGATTTTCTCGCGATGGACCCGCGCAACGGCCAGATCAGGGCGTGGGTCGGCAGCCGCGACTTCAGCCAGGATCCGTTCGACCACGTGCAGCAGGCGCGCCGTCAGCCTGGCTCGACGTTCAAGCCGTTTGTCTACGCGGCCGCCTTCGAGGCGGGTGCGAAGCCGACCGACACGCTCGTCGATCAGCCGGTCGAAGTACAGCTCGCGGGCGGAGAAGTCTGGCGTCCGAGCGACGAAGACGAGCCGAGCGAGCGGGCAATCACGCTGCGCGACGGGCTCGCCTATTCGCGCAACCGCATCACCGCGCAGTTGATGCAAACGGTCGGCCCGAACAAGGTCGCGCGGCTCGCCCGCGCCATGGGCGTGCGCGACAGCCCGCTCGACGCCGTGCCGTCGCTCGCGCTCGGCACGAGCCCCGTCACGCTGAAGGAGATGGTGTCGGCATACGGAACGATTGCCAACCTCGGCGGATACGTGGAGCCGGTGATGGTCACGCGCATTGAGGACCGCAACGGCGAAGTGCTCGCCGACTTCGCGCCGGTGCAGCCGCAACAGGAACTGCCTGCGGACGCCGCCCGCACGCTCGTCGACGTGATGCGCGACGTCGTGAACCGCGGCACGGGGTCGGCGATACGCGGACGCTTCGGCGTGCGCGGCGACGTAGCCGGCAAGACCGGCACGACGCAGGGCAACGCAGACGGCTGGTTCATCCTGATTCATCCGCAACTCGTGGCCGGCGCGTGGGTCGGTTTCAACGACAGCCGCGTGACCTTGCGCAGCGACTACTGGGGACAGGGCGCGCATAGCGCGTTGCCGATCGTTGGCGACTTCTTCCAGCGCGCGCAGCGCTCGAAGCTGGTCGACACACGCGTGCGGTTCGCGACCGAGCAGCAGCCGGGCTGGTTCGCCGAGCGTTCCGAGCGGCTGCGGGAATGGTTCCAGCATCTCTTTCCGTCGTCGACGGTGAAGTCTCAGACGGCCGTGACGGCTCGCAATACGACGCGGCGTGCGCCTGTGGCGACGGCTTCGCCGGGGGCGGCGACTGAAGGTGCGAGCGCCGAGGCTGCCGCCAGTGCAGCAGCGGCAGCCAGCGCGGAATCGCGGGCGTTACCGCCGCTTCTTTCCACGCCCGGCGACGCCACGGCTTCCGGTTCATCAGCGACTTCGGTGTTCGGCAGCGAGCCCGTCCACGGCGACGCGCAGGGCGCCGGCGCCGCGGCGTCGGCGCCTACGCCCACGCCGGACGACGTCGTGCCGCCCGACGCAGTGGGCGCCGGAAGTCAATCTGGCGCGGCGAACGGCTCGCCCTGACGGCGACGAGGTCCCGCGTCCCGTTAGCTAGTATTCCGCGACTGGGGGCCCCGCGGAAGTGTCGCGTCGCGCGGTGCCCGCCGACGCTTCCAGTGCGGGGTCGTGATGCAGCAGCAGCGCGGCCGCCGCGCCGACGAGGCCCGCGCCTGCGAGGCAGAGCAGTCCCGCTCCGAAACCGCCGGTGCTGTCCTTGATCCAACCCATCGCGTAAGGTCCGAAGAATCCGGCTAGGTTGCCGAGCGAATTGATCGCCGCGATGCCGCCGGCAGCCGCGGCGCCCGACAGGAACGCAGCCGGTAAAGTCCAGATAACCGGCAGACAGCCGAAGATACCGAAGCCCGCAATCGACAGCGCAATCATTTTCTGCACGGGATTGTCGAGCCCGGCCGACGCCGCGATGCCGAGCGCCGCGACCGTCAGCGCGATTGCCACATGGCGTTTGCGTTCCAGCTTGCGGTCCGAATGACGTCCCCAGTAAACCATGCTGATGACGCCGACGATATACGGCAGCGACGTCACAAAGCCCGTCTGCAAGTTAGTCAGACCGAAGGCCTTGACGATCTGCGGCAGAAAAAAGCTCAAGCCGTAATTCGTTGCATTGGCGCCGAAGTAGATGAGCGCGATGGCAAGCACGCGCCGGTTCAAAAGCGCTTCTTTCACACTAAAGGCATGCACGGCTTCGCGATGCTCGCGTTCCTGCTTCTGACGTGCGACCAGCCAGTCGCGTTCATCGGCGGCTAGCCAGGTTGCGTCGGCCGGTTTGTCGGTCAGGTAGAACCACACCGCGAACGCGAGAATCAGGGCGGGCAGCGCTTCGATCAGATAAACCCATTGCCAGCCGGCGAGACCGGCGAAGCCGTCCATGGAAAGCAGGGCGCCCGAGATCGGTCCGCCGATCACCGTCGACAGCGGAATCGCCGCCATGAAATAGCCGACCACGCGGCCTCGATACGCGGCGGGAAACCACAATGTGAGCAAGAAGATGACGCCCGGGAAGAATCCCGCTTCGGCCACGCCTAGCAGAATGCGTAAGCCGTAGAACACATGAGCCGCGGACAACCCGGTGTACTGCGCGATATGTGGGATATACGCCATCGCACCGGCAAGCAAACCCCACGTGAACATGATTCTCGCGATCCAGCGGCGCGCGCCGAATTTTTCGAGCAGAAGATTGGACGGCACTTCGAAGAAGAAGTACGCAATAAAGAAAATCCCCGCGCCGAAGCCGAATGCACTTGCCGAAAGACCGAGCGCCTTGTTCATCTGGAGCGCGGCGAAGCCGACATTGACGCGGTCCAGATAGGCGATGAAATAGCAGACGATCAGGAACGGCACGAGCCGAACCGTCACACGTTTCATGGTACGTGCTTCGAGTTCCATCGATGTCTCCTCCAGTTCATTGTCCGGATGGTTTGAAGATTTCGTTAAAGACTAATCGCTCGGCCGCGATTCGGGAAGCGCTTTAAACAGTTCCAGCGCGCCAATGCGTCGATGCTGCGCCTGCACAGATTGTTCAGGTGAGGGCAACAGTGTTTTCGAGCCGTGAGGCTGATCTCGCACGCGTATTTCCGGATAATTGCGGCTGCGATACAACCCACCGACCGCCCCGTAACGACTCCATGCGCGGTCATGAAACGATCAGACAAACCAGGTGCATCATGTTGAACAAGCTTCGCGATTGGTCTCGCGTCGCCATTGCGGCGCTCGCGACAGGAGGCGCGCTTGCCGGCTGCGCGTCCTCGACGCACGTCGTCGCAACCGATAAACCCGGCACCTACACAGTCGCGGCAAGCGCGACGGGCGGACGCATGGCATGGGCGCGCGCGCACGGCGAGGCACTGAACGAGGCGCGCGAATACTGCGAGCGGCGCGGCATGCAGAGCAGCATCAATGTGGAAACGGTGAGCGGGGTGGAGATGCTGACGACGCATGGGTCGTCGGTCAACTTCGAATGTCATCCGAAGTTCTAGTACAGAGACCACGCGTTATTCGCCACAGCTACAGCGCCTGTGCCGTTATTTTGTGTCGAAGGTCGCGAGCGTAGTGTCTGTGATGTGCGCCACGACGATTGCGAGGCGCCGGGCGGGTTCTGCGTCGCGCATGTTTGCATTGCCGCGCAATACGGCTTGCAGTGCAGACGAGTAGCAGAAAGTGTTCGCTAGCGCACAGACCGGCCCCGTAGTGCTTGTTCAACTTGGCTTGTTTTGTCCGATACGGTCTGCCTGAACTGGCGACGGTGCGTCCTTCTGCGGACGCAGCATTAGATCGGTCACAGGTTATCTCCGCGTCGCCCTCGGACTTGCCGGGAAGAGTCAGCGCGCACGCAACTTCTTCCTGCTCCTGAAGGAAGAGGTGCCGCCATGAGGTCGCTCACTGGTGCTGTCCTCGCGCTGACGCTGACGCTCGCCGGATGCGCCTCCGATCACACATCCTCGAATAATGCGTCGTCGGCGCAGCCCGGCAGTTGCAAGGTCGCGACAGAGGCCGAGATCGCGTCGTTATTCGACCGATGGAATCAATCTCTCCAGACCGGCGATCCGCACAAGGTGGTCGCCAACTACGCGCCGCGATCGATCCTCCTCGCAACGGTATCCAGCAAGCCGCGCCTGACGGTTGCGGACAAGGAGGACTATTTCCAGCACTTCCTCCAGGATCGTCCCTCCGGAAAAATCGACATGCGTTTCGTCGACTCAGGCTGCAATTCGGCTGTCGACGCGGGGCTTTACACGTTCACGTTCGCGAGAACCGGCGTCGTTGTGAAGGCGCGTTATACGTACACCTATCGGTGGGATGGCACGCAATGGCTGATTACCAGTCATCACTCGTCGGCGATGCCGGACAAGGAGTGAGATGGGTATGGCTCGTGCCTCCAGCCGCCAATAGACGTTGCCAGCAGCGCTCAGCTTACTGGCCAATCGTTTCGCGTCTACGACACCGACAATCTTCGCTGCCCGCTTGCTTTCGATCTCCGATGGCTCGAGCGCGACGTCCTGCGGGAAATCCCGACGTTTCGGCTCCGCCATCATTGCATACAATGTGTGAACGCAAGCCGATGTGTGGAACAAAATGGCTCACCATGAAGCATCATTGCATACAATTCCGCCTGAGCCGCCTCGGTCTGCGGACGACGTCTACACCGCAATCAAGGACGCAGTGACCAGCGGCCAATACGGCCCGGGTCAATATCTGCGTGAGGAACAGCTTGCCAAAAGCCTCGGCGTGAGTCGCACGCCGGTACGCGAGGCCTTGCGGCGTCTCGACGCGGATGGGTGGGTGGAAACGCGTCCGAATTACGGCGTTCGCGTGAAGATGTGGACGCTGCACGACGCCCGCGAGATCTTCGAGGCGCGTCTTCTGGTCGAGCCCTATCTCGCGGGGCGCGCGTCCTTATCCATCGGTGCTTCCGACATAGAACGTCTGCGAACGCTAGCGGATGCGATGCTCGCCATTACGCAGCAGCCATCGACGCCCGAATCCAGCGAAGCCTGGTTCACGGCGAACAGCGAGTTCCACGCAATCATCACAGCCGCCGGGAACAACGCGCGCCTCGACCGCTCGCTCAGGTCGATGAAGGAAACGCCGCTCATCAAGTGGACGTTTGGCACCTATAACGACGAAGATCGCGTCCGCAGCGCACGCCAGCATTTCGAAATCGTTCGCGCGCTTGAGCAGCGCAACGCCGCGTGGACGGAAGCCGCCATGCGCTGCCACATTCTCGCCGCTGAAAGTGCGGTGCTCGACCGTCGCGAGGGAGAGCACCCCACGTCCTGAATCAGCGCGCCAGGAGCAGCAAGGCACCAGCATCACGAGTAGTCATTCAATAGTCGCGACGACGACAATACTGGAGACGAGACATGCCGAGCACCGATAGATATACCCTGAGCACCGCAAGCGCTGGTGCACGTCTCGATCGGCTGCCGATCTCGCGCTTCCACACGCGCGTGCTGTGGCTGATCGGCGCAGGCATGTTCCTGGATTCGTTCGACATTTATCTTGCCGGCGGCGTGCTCGGCGCGCTCGCCAAAACCGGCTGGTCGACGATGCATCTGAACGCGGCGTTCCTGTCTTCGACGTTCATCGGCATGCTGATCGGCGCGTTCACCGCCGGTGTGCTCGGAGACGCGAAAGGCCGCAAATTCACGTACCAGTTCAATCTCGCAGTGCTCGGCCTCGCGTCGCTCGCGGGCGCGTTTGCGCCGAACATGACGTGGCTGATCGTGTGCCGCTTCTTCATGGGACTGGGCCTCGGCGCGGAGATCGTCGTCGGTTATGGATCGGTCGGCGAATTCATGCCGCCTGCCGTGCGTGGCAAGTGGTCCGCGTATCTGTCGCTCATCACGAACTCCGCACTATTCTTTTCAACGTTTCTCGGGTATCTGATCATCCCGTCGATCGGCTGGCGCGCCATGTTCGCAATCGTCGGGGTCGGCGCGATGATCGTGTGGGTGCTTCGTAAGAAGATGCCCGAGTCACCGCGCTGGCTCGAATCGAAAGGCCGTTACGCCGAAGCCGAAGCGATCCTGCGCGAAGCAGAAGAGGAGTCGGCGCGCAATGGGACGCTGCCGCCCGTCGTCGATGCGCCGCGCACCGTCACGAGGAAAACCACGCTGCTGGAACTCTTTGGGCCGGCGCAAATTCGCCGCACGTTCCTTTCCATCGTGGTGCAGGTTGCCGTCAACATGGTGATCTACGGCTTTATCGTGTGGGTGCCGACGTTTCTGATGAAACAGGGGCTCGGCATGGCATCGTCGCTCGGCTATACCGCACTGATGGCGCTCGGCGGACCGGCAGGGGCGCTGCTGGGCGTACTGCTCGCCGACAGGATCGGACGCAGGAAAGGGCTCATCGCGGTGTCGGTGCTCACGGCAGTTATCGGCTGGTTATACGGGCATTCGACCGGCATCGAAATGGCGACGCTGCTCGGCTTCCTGCTCTTCACGCTCACGTACCTGATGGTCGCGCTCGGTATTGCCACATACATCCCGGAACTCTTCGCGACGGAGAATCGCATGCGCGCAAACGGCATCGCGGGTTGTGCCGGGCGCATCACAGGCATCTGCGCGCCGCAACTCGTCGTCATGATGTATGCGGCGGGCGGCGTGAAGGACGTGCTGACGATGATCATCGGCACGCTGGTCGTGTTGGCGGTAGTCCTTGCAGCGTTCGGTATCGAGACGAATCGACGCTCGCTCGAGGACATTGCGCCTTCGATCGACACGGACGATCCACTGCCGGCCTCATCGCTTTCACAATGAATCGCAACGTTCAAATTTCCACTTCCTTCGTTAAACAGGACACGTATGAGCGTCACACAGCAAAGCAGGCGTCAAGCGTTGAAAGCGCGGTTTGCACGCAAGGAGATTGTCACTGCGCCTGGCATCTTCGACATGATCTCCGCGAAGATGGCCGACTCGATGGGCTTCGACTGCCTCTATATGACGGGCTTCGGCACAGTAGCGTCGTACCTCGGTCTGCCGGATGCGGGGCTCGCCACGTACACGGACATGGTCAATCGCGTCGCGGCGTTCTGCGGCGGCACGAACACGCCGATGATCTGCGACGGCGACACCGGTTATGGCGGATTGCTGAACGTCGCGCATACCGTGCGGGGTTATGAGCACGCGGGGGCGGCAGGCATACAGCTGGAGGATCAGGAATTCCCGAAGAAGTGCGGCCATACGCCGGGACGGCGGGTGATCCCGGTCGAGGACATGGTGCGCAAGATTCAGGTCGCCGTGGAGAGCCGCAGCGATAGCAATTTCCAGATCGTCGCGCGCACTGATGCGCGGACGTCGCTCGGTCTCGATGAAGCGCTGCGTCGTGGCGAGGCGTATGCGAAGGCCGGCGCAGATGTGCTGTTCATCGAATCGCCGGAGAGTATTGAGGAACTCGAAACGATCGGGCGCACGTTCGATATGCCGTTGCTCGCAAATGTGGTTGAAGGTGGGCGGACGCCGCAGCTTGAGCCCTCTGAGTTGCAAAAGCTCGGCTTTTCTCTGGCCATCTATCCTGCGTCGGGTTTCTTATCTGTCGCGAAGGCGCTCAGAGATGTCTATGGGCAGATTCTTGCGCACCGGAGCACGGAAGCCGCCACTGACTCGATGTATCCGTTTTCCGATATGTGCGAGTTGATGGGGTTCCCCGAGGTGTGGGCGTTCGATCGCGCGCACGCGGACTAGAAGAGCGACGCGGCTTAACGTTTGGTTGTGCTTTTCTGGGTCTAAGCTGCGAGAGCTACCTCAGTGGTTACCTTAAGCATGCGCATGTTCCGATCTAAACGGACCGAGGCTGCAAGTCGCGGTGCGGCAGGTTCTGGCATAAGGCCAAAGACCTATTGGCCCGATACATTCTGTGGGCTAACTTTTAGGAAGCGATCGACCAACGACCTGGCACTTGTGCAACAGGAGCAAGCTCATGGAATTTGTCCTGTTACTCGCAATCTTTTTGACGTCGAGTGGATTTCTGATTGCCGCTCCCCGTACATCGGATCCTCCCGCGGCTGCCTTAGCCGTCCCGCCGTCTGCTCCAGGAGCCTGCGAAGGCTGCGGGTTCACATTCCAAGCACCTTCCCAATCCGCCGGGACGATAGTTCTATCTACCGCGCGCGCTTCCGAGGCAGTGCGGTCGCAGTGACACGAGAATGGCGCCCGCAGTCGCGCCGCCACCGTGAAGCCGTGGCGGCAAAATGCCAGCGGCGCAGGGCGGCATCGTCAGCGCGTAGAAAGTTGCCGCTCTAAAAAACCCGTCCAGGCTTTTTGCTCGCAGCCATTCGTGCACATGCGCGGGGTCAGCCCTCCCAGCCACCGCCCAACACCTTGTACAACGTCACGAGATTGGACTGCCGCGAGAGAATATCGGTGGCGAGTTGCTGCTGCGCAGTGTAGAGCGTGCGCTGCGCGTCGAGGAAGGTGAGGAAGCTGTCCGTGCCGGTCTTGTAGCGTGCCTCTGCAAGCGTGTAGTAGTTCTGCGCCGAAGCGACGTACTCGCGGTCCGCCTCAACCTGATCCACATAAGTGGCCCGCGCCGTCAGCGCATTCGACACCTCTTTGAACGCCGTCTGAATCGCGCTTTCGTAGTCCGCGACCTCGATCTGCTTTTCGATTCTGGCGACATCGAGCGATGCCTTGTTGCTGCCGTAGTCGAAGATTGGCACCGATACGCTCGGCGCGAACGCCCACGCGCCGGTGCCCGCCTTGAACAGATTCGACAGCGTCGAACTCGACGTACCTGCGGTCGCCGTCAGTTCGATCTTCGGGAAAAACGCTGCGCGCGCCGCACCGATGTTTGCGTTCGCCGCCTTCAACGCATGCTCTGCCTGCACGATGTCCGGCCGGCGGGTGAGCAGCAGCGACGGAACGCCTGCACCGATGTCTGCGAACATGGACTCGTCGTCGAACATGCGCGCGGGAGGCAGGTTGTCGGGAATCGGCGCGCCGAGCACGGCCGTCAGGTTGTTGCGGTCTTGCGCGACAGCGCGCCGGTACGACGCGAGATTCGCCTTTGCGCTCGCAAGCGAGTTCTGCGCCTGCTGCACGTCGAGCAGCGATGCATTGCCGAGTTCCTGCACGCGCTTCGTGACGTCGTAGGTTGCCTGATCCGACTTGACGGTGTCTTCTGTCAATTGCAGCAGGCGCTCGTCAGCGAGCAATGTCAGATAGTCGGTCGCCACCGTCGCGATCAAGCTGATTTGCGTGCTTTGCCGCGATGCATCTGTTGCGAGATAGTTTTCCAGCGCCTGGCGCTTCAAGCTGCGCAGGCGCCCAAAGAAGTCGATTTCCCACGACGTCGTGCCGACGCTGACATCGCTCGAACTTGCAATGGCGCCTTGCGTGCGCTCGCGAGTCATGTTGCCGCTTGCCGTAATAGACGGCGCAAGGGCAGCGCGCGTGATCCGGTATTGGGCTTCGTACTCGGCCACGTTCAGCGCCGCGACGCGCAGATCGCGATTGTTGGCGAGCGCGATTTCGATCAATCGTTGCAGACGCTCGTCGCGAAAGAAGCTTCGCCATGCGGTATCGACGGCGAGCGCTGCCGTGCTCGGCGTCGCTGCAGAGGCTGCCAGGGACCCGCTCGCGCCCGCATCGGCTGCGGCTTTCGCTGCGGTCGTGCTCTCATATGCGTCGCCTTCCGGATAGGCTGCCGGAATAGGCGCGGCGGGCCGAACATAGTGCGGATCGAGCGTGCAGCCCGTCAGCAGCGCGACCGCGAATGTGACCGCGCATGCACCGACTTTGAGTTTAATCATTCAACACCTTCCTGTTGCTGGGCGTCGCCGTGTTCGCCGAACAGGCGGCGCACGACCACAAAGAACACCGGCACGAAAAAGATCGCGAGAACCGTGGCGGCGATCATGCCGCCCATCACACCGGTGCCGATCGCATGCCGGCTCGCCGACCCGGCGCCCGTGCTGATGACAAGCGGCAACACGCCGAACACGAAGGCGAGCGACGTCATCAGAATCGGACGCAGACGCAAACGCGCGGCTTCGATGGTCGCCTCGATCAGGCTGCGACCTTGCGCTTGCAGGTCTTTCGCGAATTCGACAATCAGAATCGCGTTTTTCGTGGAGAGCCCGATCGTCGCGAGAAGACCGACCTTGAAATAGATGTCGTCCGACAGGCCGCGAATATGCGCGCCGAGCACCGCGCCCAGCACGCCGAGCGGCACCACGAGAATCACCGCAATTGGAATGGACCAGCTCTCATATAAGCCCGCAAGACAGAGGAACACGACGATCAACGAAATCGCATACAGGTAGATGGCCTGCGAACCGGCCATGCGTTCCTGATATGACTGACCCGTCCAGTCGATGCCATAGCCCGCCGGCAATTTTTTCACGAGTGCATCCACGGCTGTCATCGCCTCCCCGGTGCTGGCATTCGCGCCGGTCTGAGCGGTCATTTCCATCGCAAGCGTGCGGTTGAAGCGTTCGATTTGCGGCGGCCCGAACGTCCACTTGCCCGTCGCAAATGCGGAGAACGGCACCATCTGGCCGTCGTAGCCGCTGGTCGTGCTGGTGCTTGCGGTGCTTGCGGAACTGCTGCTGGATGTGCTGCCGGATGTCGTGCTGGATGTGCTGCTCGTACCCGATTTCACATACCAGCGTCCCACGTCGGACGGCATCATCCTGTACGGCGCATCGGCCTGCACATACACCTTCTGGATGCGCCCGGTATCGACATAGTTGTTCACGTACGACGAGCCGAACGCCGTCTGCAGCGTGTCGTTCACATCGGCAATGGAAAGCCCGAGCGCGCTCGCCTTTTCACGGTCGATGTCGACATGGAACTGCGGCGTGTCTTCCAGACCGCCTGGTCGCATGCCCGACAACGCGCTGTCTTTGGCCGCGAGCGCCATTAATTGCTGGCGCGCGGCCATCAGCTTGTCGTGGCCCTGGCCCGCGCGGTCCTCCAGTTCGAAGTCGAGGCCGCTCTGCGTGCCGAGCTCCTGAATCGCCGGCGGATTGACCGCGAAAACCTGCGCCTCGTGCGACGCTGCGAAGTGCATGTTCGCGCGCTGGATCACCGCAGCGGCCGCCCCGTTGCTGCCGCGCCGCGCGCTCCAGTCCTTCAACTTGACGAAGGCGAGCGCATTGTTCTGTCCCGAGCCGTTGAAACTGAAGCCCGTCAGCGTGATGAGCTGGTCCACCTCCGGCTGGCTGCGATAGTAAGCCTCGACCTTCTTCACCACTTCGAGCGTCTGCGAGGCGGGCGTGCCGACCGGGGCGGAGACCGACGTGATGATGGTTCCCTGGTCTTCGTCAGGCAGATACGACGACGGCAGCTTCATGAACAGCAGCGCGACTACCCCCGCGATCAACGCGTAGATCACCATGTAGCGCATCGGCTTGCCGATTACGTGCGCGACCGCCGAATCGTAGCGGTCCGTGCCGCGCGAGAGCACGCGGTTGAACCACCCGAGCAAGCCGCGCTTCGCGTGATGCTCGACGTCGGAGCGCTTGAGCAGCGTCGCGCACAGTGCGGGCGTGAGTGTCAACGCAAGAAACACGGAGAGCAGCATCGCCGCAACGATCGTGATCGAGAACTGCCGGTAGATCGCACCCGTCGTTCCGGAGAAGAACGCCATCGGAATGAACACGGCGATCAGCACGGTCGTGATGCCGATCAGCGCGCCGGTGATCTGCTCCATTGCACGGCGCGTGGCTTCGGTCGGCGAGAGGCCTTCTTCCGCGATCAGTCGCTCGACGTTTTCCACCACCACGATCGCGTCGTCCACCAGCAAACCGATTGCCAGCACCATGCCGAACATGGACAACACGTTGATCGAGAAGCCCACCGCCGACATGACGCCGAATGTGCCGAGCAACGCGACGGGCACCACGATCGTCGGAATCAGTGTGGCGCGCAGATTCTGCAGGAACACGTACATGACGACGAAGACAAGCAGCACCGCTTCGATCAGCGTCTTGACCACTTCTTCAATCGAGATGCGCACGAACGGCGTGGTGTCGTACGGGTAGTCGACGACGACATTGCGCGGCAGTTGCGGACTCAGTTCGTTGAGCTTCGCGCGCACGGCCTTGGCCACGCTCATGGCGTTCGCGCCGCTTGCGAGCTTGACCGCGAGCGATGCGGCGGGCTTGCCGTTCAAACGCGAGTCGGTGCTGTAGTCGTCGGCGCCGACCTCGATACGCGCGACGTCCTTCAACATTACTTTCGAACCGTCGCTATTCACGCGCAGCAGGATCGCGCCGAATTGCTCAGGCGTGGTCAGCAGGCTCGACGCGGAAATCGTCGCGTTCAATGCCTGCGTTTTAGTCGACGGCGAGCCGCCGATCTGGCCGACGGAAAGCTGCACGTTCTGATTCGTGATTGCGGTGGTGACGTCGCTGGTGGAGAGGCCGACTGCCTGCAGTTTCACCGGATCGAGCCAGATGCGCATGGCGTGTTGCGCGCCGAAGAGCGTAACGTCGCCGACGCCGTCGATCTGTGTGAGCGGGTCTTCGATCTGCGTCGCGATGACGTTGCCGAGGTCGATGGAGCTCATGCTGTTGTCGCTCGACGAGAGCGACACGATCATCAGGAACGAGTTGGCCGCCTTCGCGACCTGAACGCCTTGCTCCTGGACGGTCTCGGGCAGCGACGAGGTCGCTTGCTCGACCTTGTTCTGCACCTGGACCTGCGCGATGTCCGCGTTGGTGCCTTGCTGGAACGTCAACGTGATGCGCGCCTGGCCGACCGAACTGCTCGTCGACGACATATAGAGCAGATGGTCGATGCCGCTCAGTTTCTGCTCGATCACCTGCGTTACGGTCGTCGCGACGGTCTCGGCGGACGCACCCGGATACGTCGCCGTGATCTGCACGGAAGCCGGCGCAACGCTCGGATATTGCTCGACCGGTAGGGTCTCGATGGAGGAGCCGCCAATCATCATGATGACAATGGCGATGACCCACGCGAGGATCGGTCGGTTGATAAAGAAACCTGCCATGAGATTCTCGCTTTAGCTATGGGCGGCGGACGCGGCGGCTGCGTTGCCCGCGGTGGCGGGCGCGCCGGGCGTCGCCGGCATCTCAACCGATGTCTCGACCGGCTTCACGACCGCGCCGGTGCGCGCTTGCTGCGAGCCGCTCACGATTACGCGGTCGCCTGCCTTCAGGCCGTTCGTGACGATCCAGTCCGAGCCCGACGCGGTATCCGCGGTAACGGGCGTTTGCGCGACCTTGTTGTCCGCGCCGACCGTGAGCACGCTCGCCGAGCCGTCGGACGCACGCGAGACCGCGATTTGCGGCACTGTGATCGCCTGGTGGTTCACGCCTTCCTCGAGCCGCGCGCGCACGAACATGCCGGGCAGCAGCACGCCGTCCGGGTTCGGAAACACGCAGCGCAGCGTGACGGAGCCGGTCGTAGCGTCGACGGTGATGTCGGAGAACAGCAGCTTGCCCGCGTGCGCATAGGTGCTGCCGTCTTCCATCACGAGATGGACCACGGCGCCGTCGGCGCCCGACGGCTGCAACTGGCCGCTCGCGAATTCCTTCTGCAAGCGCAGCCAGTCGGCGGAAGAACGCGTGACGTCGAGATACATCTCGCTCGTCGCCTGCACGGTGGCGAGCGCGGTGGTTTGTTCCGCGGTGACGAGCGCGCCTTCGGTCACATTCGATTTGCCGATGCGCCCCGAGATGGGCGCGACGACCTTGGTGTAGCCAAGGTTAATCGCGGCGGTTTTCAATGCGGCGCGGTCTGCAAGTACGTCGGCCCTGGCCTCTTCGAGCGCGGCCACGGCGTCGTCGTAGTCCTGACGGCTCACGCCCTGGATCTTCGATAGCTCGGCGTAGCGCGTGGCTTTGGTTTGCGCGGCGTTGGCGGTCGCGACAGCTTTTGCCAGCGTGCCGATCGCCTGATCGTAGGTGGCCTGATAGCTGGTTGCGTCGATCTGATAAAGCACTGCTCCGGCCGCGACCTGCGAACCCTCGGTGAACAGGCGCTTTCGGATGATGCCTTCGACCTGCGGCCTCACTTCGGCGACACGAATGGCCGACAGCCGGCCCGAGAGTTCGGTGTTCGAGACAACGGTATGCGGCTTGATGGTCTCGACACCGACCTCGGGCGTCGTTTGCGGCGGACCGTGCGGCGCGTTGTCGCCGCAAGCCGCCAGCATCAGCGTCGCGGCGGCAACCGTCGCGGCAAGAAGCGCGAAGCGGGGTGCGCGCACCGCCGATGCATACGGGTGGAACAATGTTGGCATGCTCTGGGCATCCTTCGACTGAATTCGACAAAGGACCGTCTGGCATGCGTCGCCGGTTCGATAGGAGCCACGCAACGCCGCACCAGCGGCAAGGGATGGCCCAGAGAGTAGTGAGAGGCGTCTTACGGTGGCTTAGGCAAGCATTACGAGCTGTAACGCAACGCGCACAAACGCTCGCTTGATTGGGGATGGCCGCGAAATGGCAAGCGGCGCAGTAATAGACTGTAAGCTTGCAGAAGAATCCGAAACCGCCTGCGTTGCGCGATTCGCTATATTTCGCTACGACGGGCGAGCGCGCTGCGCTGTCCGCCAACGTAATCATCGAGCAGGGCTCAGCCATGTCAGACACGCCCATCCAGGTGTTACTGGTCGACGACGACGCCGACCTTCGCGACCTGCTGCGAACCTTCTTTCAGCAACGCGGCATTGAAATCTCGGTATTGCACGACGCCAATCAACTGGCGCGGCGGCTGGAACGCGAACGGCCGTCCATCGTCGTGCTCGATCTGATGATGCCGGGCGTGGACGGTCTCAGCGCGTTGCGGCAGCTACGCGCGAGCGGCGACACGATCCCCGTGATCATGCTGACGGCGCGGGCCGAGGGCGTAGACCGGGTGATCGGTCTCGAGCTTGGCGCCGACGATTACCTCGGCAAGCCCTTCATGCCGCAGGAATTGCTCGCGCGCATTCATGCGGTGTTGCGGCGGCACGCACAACCGGCAGCGCCGGCCACCACGCCGGTGGAGAAGCGCGAAGCGCTGCGCTTCGGCAGCTTTCGTCTCGACTTTGCGAGCCGTACGCTGTTTCGCAAGGACGAGCCGCTCAAGCTGACCGGCAGCGAATATGCATTGCTTGAGGTACTTGCGCAGCATCCTATGCAAACGCTGTCGCGATCGAAGCTCGTCGACCTGTTGCATGGCCCGCACTCGGAAGTGACCGAGCGCGGTATCGACGTGCCCGTGTGGCGGCTGCGCCGCCTGCTCGAAGACGACCCCGCCAACCCAAGACGCATCCAGACCGTACGTGGCATCGGCTATATGTTCGTGCCCGGCAGCAGCGACGATGAAAAATCCCTTTAATACGCTGTTTGGTCAGCTCGCGTTGATGACGGTCGGTCTGATCGTCATTGTCCATCTCACCTCGCTCGTGCTCGTGGACCGTGATCGTGGCCAGATCGATACGGGGCACGCGCAGCGCGCGCTGCTGCTTGCAGTTCAGTCGCAGCGCGATGGCGCGGTTACCGCTTCGCAGGTCTCGGCGGCGCTCGGCGTGTCGGTCATCAACGCGGACAATGCGATTCCGTATGGCTGCCCCGCACCTTGCCAGGACACGACAGGCCCGTTCCAGAACGCGTTACGCGCGAAGCTGCCCCCAGGCAGCGCAGTGGTCGCGGACCCGGAAAGCGGCAATGTCTGGGTGCGCTATGCCGGCAACGCAGGCTGGCTCAAACTCGAAAGCTCGATGCTGCCCGCGCGCCGTTTTATCAGCGCGTCCGCGATGATGCTGGTGTTCGCTGTGATCCTTGCGCTGATCGGTGCATGGCATTTGCAACGGCCGTTGCATCGCCTCGCGATTGCGGCGCGCGAGTTTCGTCTGGGGCATCGCGCGCCGGTGGTGCCGGCGAGCGGTCCGCGCGAAGTGAAGGGACTCATCGACGATTTCAACCAGATGGTGCATGCGCTTGCACAGGCCGAACAGGAGAGGGCGGTGATGCTGGCGGGCGTCGCGCATGACTTGCGTGCGCCCATCACGCGGATGCAGGTGCGCGCGGATTTGCTGCCGGACGAAGCGAACCGCAGCGGCTTTCTGCGCGACGCGGAGTCGTTGTCGCGCATCGTCACGCAGTTTCTCGATTTCGCGCGCGAGAGCGCGGACAGGTCACCGCCCACGAGCGTGGACGCGCATTGCCGCCGCCATTACGGCGACAGTCTCGAAGACGACGCACTGGTGCGTCTCGACCTCCAGGCGGGCGACGGCTTTGGCTTGCCGCTCGTCGATCTCGACCGGATACTCACTAACCTGATCGAGAACGCGCTGACGTACGGCGAACCACCGGTCGAGATCTCGACGTCGCGGCACAATGGACACTACACGCTGACGGTTCGCGATCACGGCGGCGGCATTCCGGGCGGGCAACTGGAGCGCGCATTGCAACCGTTCGTACGACTGGACGAAGCCCGCAGCGGCGACGCCCATTGCGGCCTCGGTCTCGCGATCGTGCGGCGACTCGTGCGATACAACGGCGGCGTTTTTCATGCGGACAATGCAGTCGACGGCGGGTTCGTCGTGTCGATGACTTTCCCCGCCTGACGCAAAAAGGGCGGTCATGCTTCTGACCGTCCTTCTTCGACTCACGCTGTGCGCCGGTTGGCGTCAGCCCTGCGCGACATGTCCCGGGACCACGATCGCGCCATGCGGACCGTCGCCATGGCCGCCGCCAGGGCCGCCGCCACCGGGACCGCCGCCGCCACCCGGAGGCGGCCCCCACCAGCATCCGCTCAGGGTTGCGCTCAGGGCGGCCAGCGCCGCGATTGCCAACAGCTTCTTCATACTTCCTCCTTCAATGGATCTACGGTCACGCGGCGCTGCGGCCTGCAAGCGGAACTGCGACGCCGCGTGTCAGTGGGGAAGTTACCAATCCACGAAAGATCATGTTTTACGGAGCCGTTACAACCCGCGCCCGAAAGACGCCGCTTCGTATGGCGCGCATGGAGGTCAAAATGCACGTTGCATGGGGCATGCATGGCGTTTTCAGTGCAGCGGAGAAGGCCGTTCGCGCGTTCACGCTTTGTTTGGATATGGAAGCTGGTGTAAGGAGATCTTCGGCGCAAGCCGGCTGGCCGCCTTAAGGGCCACCGACCGTCCTACTTGACGCCAATATCGCTAACCTCTACGGTTTGCCCCAATACACGTAATGGCAAATGCGGCCGCGTTAGACGTCTGCCAGCGCGATATCGCCGCGCCGGACGTCTGCGTTTGAGCGTCTGGCGGGTGAGGCTCGAAATCGCGATGCATTGCGTCGGATGGTCTGCTTTCTGGGGTAGAGGGTTAGAAGCACGCGATCCGTGGTCGACACGGCCACGGCGTCACAACAACGGAGTGGATATGACAGGACATGCTTGGGATCGGGTGCCAATCGACGCCCAGAGTATCGAGGCACCGCTTTCGCAGGCCGCGATCTTTCTTGTGGTCGGCGTGAACGAGGGGGCTGACGCCCTCGCCAAGGTTCGCGACTTGCTCGGTGGGATCGACGACCTCGTGAAATCCGTAGGATTTCGCGACCTCTCCGCCCGGCTGTCCTGCATCGTCGGGATCGGTAGCGAGCTGTGGGATCGCATGGGTGCGCCCACGAAGCCTCGCGAACTGAAGCCGTTCGCCGCGGTTGAAGGCACGCGGCATAAGGCGCCGGCTACGCCAGGCGATCTCCTCTTTCACATTCGTGCCGAACGACCAGATTTCTGCTTTGAGTTCGAGCGAATCCTGCTTCGAACCCTCGGGTCGGCGGTGACGATGATCGACGAGGTTTCGGGTTTCAGATACTTCGATGCTCGTGACCTGCTTGGCTTCGTGGACGGCACTGCCAACCCGGTCGGACACGAGATAGGTCAGTCTGCGCTCGTCGGCGACGAAGATTCCGACTTTGTTGGTGGCAGCTATGTCGTGGTGCAGAAATATCTGCACGATCTTGCGGCTTGGGGCGAAACCTCGACCGACTTGCAGGAGAAAATCCTCGGCCGAACCAAGATCGACAATATCGAGCTCGATGACGACGATGCCCCGCGCAAGTCGCACAAGACGCTGGCTACCATCGTCGATGAGGATGGCAACGAGCACGATATCTTGCGCGACAACATGCCTTTCGGTCGCGCCGGCCACGGCGAGTTTGGCACCTACTTCATCGGATACACCCGGCATTTGTGGGTGATCGAGAAAATGCTGCAGCGGATGTTCGTGGGCGTACCGGCGGGTGCCTATGACAGGCTTCTGGACTTCTCCACGGCACATACCGGTACGACCTTCTTTGCTCCCTCCCGATCGATGCTGGCCACGCTGGCAGGCGGAAGTTCATCTTAGCCGCCTGCCTCCAGCGAAGCGTCTTTCGAGTAGCAGGATCTTTCTGATCGAGCCCGGAAAACATCATCGCGGAGGGGGGCGGGCGGATCGACTTCGGAAAGGGCGCGGGGTCCGTGGAATTTGTGTGACGGAAGAGCGTTGGCGCACGTTTGTGATGCAAGTGCTGCGATACAGTCCGGTGACTCGCGATGATTCGAGCCGCCGCGAAGCAACGGCGCGAAGTCCACTTGTCCAACTTATACCGTCGATCACAATGGCCTTTGTCCAAGTCTGCAGAGGGGACGTCCAACTGGGTGCACCCATCAGATTTTCGATTTACACGGCTAACGGCAGATTGCTCCTGAACCGGGGCTGCTGCATCAGTTCCGAGGCGCAGCTTGAGCGCCTATTCGATGTCGGCGCATATCGCGACGACAGCGGGCCGGGGGCACGAAACGGGAGCGGGTCCGCGCGCAGCATACTGATTTCGAGCGCGAACCATCGTCCAGCGCCGAGCGCCGCTACTGCAATCACCGTGGACTTTCCCGCGCTGACCCAGGCACTGGATTGCTTGCAGCTCACAGTGGAGGGCGTGGACAAACGTTCGGTGCAAACTGCGTACGTCGGCACCGTCAAGGGGAGTGCGCTGATCGTCACAGCGCCAAAGGATGATGAGCTGCTGCAGCCTGGGGTCGTCGTTCAGGCAAAAATGATATTCGGGCGAGACGTGTACACGTTCGGCACACGGGTGACCGCACGGCACGCGGCTCCCTCCGATCTTGTAGTACTCGCGCATCCGGAGAAGGTGGTCAAACACAGGGTGAGGCGCCATCGTCGCGTCGAGACCAGGGTGGCCGCCCGCGTCATTCGCAACGATGCCGTCGCCGCGGGATACGATGCGACTGTCGTCAACGTCAGCATCGATGGTCTTCAATTGTCATTGCGCGATACCGCACTGATGCCCGGGGAGCACTTCAAGCTCGCATTGCGTTTGCCGACAGATGGCAAGACGCACGCTGTGCTATGGAATTGCGTCGCCAGAAACGTCAGGCGCAAAAAAGACGGCGTGCTGGTCGGTGCAGAGTTCGGCGCGCGCACCGACGAAGCCAAGGTCCTGCTCAAGGACTTCATCTTCGAGATGGCCACGGGAACGGCATTCTAAAGGTGGCGTTCGTCGACAGACATGCTCCTCGCAATATAAGACCTACAGCACGCAGCCGAGGCGCCCCCTGTCGACGTGGGGCTGCGCCAGATCCGCAGGAGCGTAGGCGAGCCTATGCGTTTCATCGCGAGAAGTCTCAGCAAGCACTGACGGTAGCTACTAGCGCTAGCGACTGCGTTGGAGCGGCTCGCGTGCGGTGTCCGCAACGTCGCTGCGCGTTCCGAACAACATGTCGCAGATGGGAAACGTGAGATTGAAGTTTTGCGTCGCCATCAGCTCCGGGTCGTGATGCGTCACGTGAAGCCGGCGCACGGTGTTGACGAACGGCATACGGTCGAGCAAGGGGCTATCGGTGACATGCGAAAGCGTGTGCAGGCCTTCGTACATTAGATAATACGAAGCCATGGTAAGCAGCGCGATGTACCCAGCATTGCGCGAGAACACATAGCCGATTAGAAGCGCAAACGGCACGGCGGCAAGCACGAACGCCACAGGTGCGAACGGCGGAAAGAGCAGCGCGCGCCAGTGCCTCTGCCCCTTGTACTCGAGCGTGACGTGCGTGAAGAACCGATGATGAACGGCACAGTGCCGCTTGTAGATCATGCTGAAATATTTGGTGGGCCGATGCAGTACGTAACGATGTGCAGCCCACTCGGCCCAGTTGCCGAACAGGAAAAGCGGAACGACGGCGAGCCATTCAGAAAACGTCGGCGCATGCAATTGCGCGATACAGTACGCAATCACGCCGCCCGTGAACAACAGCGTGAAGCCCAGGTGCATCTCGCCCCTGTACCACGCCGGTGTAGCCGCGACATATTCGTCGCGAAACCGGTATGAGCGCGTGCGAACGTCTTCGTCGTATTTCATCCATGTCTCCTTCCAGGTGTGGCTGCTGATCCGACCTCGGGCGCAGCCTGGTGTGTGAACACAAACATAGCGAGATCGACCTATAACATCTAATACTGTTTTTTGATGCCTTGGATCATCGACGCTGATATCCGTGTTATCCCGGCTGACAGCGTTTAGTTAGGACGATCGAACGCCTGCAGCAATGGATGTACGACACCGGACTACGGGTGCCACGGGCGCAGCGGCCGCCGGCGTGCACGCTGGTGGTGTTCATCAACCGCCGAGCCCCGCCAGGTTCATCTCCCATTAGCAAATGCTGTGAACATCGCTAGCAGAATTAACGGAGACCAACCCGCCTCGGACCATTTTCTAATTCGGCTATTCGCGCGTTCACCATTGAAAGCGCAATTTTGCAATTATCGTTACCAGGTTCAAAATCAAGTTGCCTCACGAGGAACAGGCGACTCCCATGACAGACGATCCCAATCTCGATCCTGATTCCGATCCTGACAAGCTGAAAGGCCCCGGCGGCATGACGTTGCGGCAGATCCACGAGCAGGTGCAGAAGAGCGTTGAGCGCGACCGCGAAGCGCAGGCTGCGCACCGCTCCGCCGCAGGGCCGGTGGCAGCGGTGGGTGCGCTATGTATGGGGCCGCAGCGGACGTCGCTAGCCACGGTTTAATAAGGGATGCGCCGATCGCCGGCAGGCTTCTCAGGAATGGAGCCGTATCGCCAAGCAGCGCCATTGCGCTCCTGCCAACCCGGAATTTGAACGTCCGTAGCTTGGCAATGTTGCAAACCCCTGGTCGTCAACCCATGCGGTTGGCCGCGATTGCCCGTTCGGGAGCAAGCGTAATAGCGGGCCTGGCCAGCCGCTGCGGGTGGGTGACCGGCGCCTCGCGACCCACTCCGGTCATACGATCCTCTCGAAAGCGGTCAGTCCGCCGAATCAGGGTTTCCCGGACTGGAGCACCGCAAAGCGGACGTTGATGACCTCACCCAATCGGCCAAGAGCAGCCAGTCGACATTGACGTCCGGATCGCTGACAATTCCGTCCACTTGGACACAGTGACGACGCCTGTTCGTGCCGTTTCGCCCTCACACTCTGTCCTTGTGCACGGCACGCCAGCGCGAGCATTTCACGGAGAAGCACTCTTGAGAAGATCCATCGTTCTGACTGCGCTCATGGGATTGTTCGGCCTTCCGACAGCACATGGGCAAAGCATCGCGACTGTTATCGGACTGCGCCAGGCTCATCTGAGATACGTGGCCGATCCGAAAGGTGACGTCGGGTGGCTCAATAAAAACCAGCGGCACTGCCGGCAGTTCGGACAAGGAGGGGTCGGTAGTCTGGGACCGACGTTCCATCCACATTTCGTGCTCGAAACCGATCCAATGTCGTCAGCCAATCATCAACTCAGTGCGATTGACACCGCGGACACCCCGAAAGGGATCCGAGACGCTGACCTATCGCAGTTTTCCATACCACCCCCGTGGTGTAAAAGCGGGGCGTTAATAAGCGCAAGTGGTTACGAATGACGGTTTCGCGGATTAGTGACCGTCCCTTATGGGCGATGCATGCCTCTCGCATGAAAGCCCGTACCTGAGGCGTTCGTCAGCCGTTGGCATGCGGCTCTGTGCGGCCAATACGGGACGTTCGGCGGCGCTATGTAGATCGCTAACAATCGACGCCGATCGACGCTTCCAGACGCCATCGCGGTCGCTACAGCCGCACCAGGTACAATCGTCCCATCAAAATTAGCTATCTAGTGCAAGTGAACGAACTCGTCGTCGGCCTTAACTCGTGGGTTATCCAAGACGGAAATTACGATGACTTCCAAGTCGGGGCATCATACAAACTTGCCCTCGAGTTCAATGGCTCGGCGGTGGTGCCTTATTTAACGCATGTGATGCAATGCGAGAGAAAACGCGCTTCCGTCTACAACGTCATTGCAAAAGTCATTTTCGCGACGCCGAAGGTATGGGTCATAGACTTCGGAGTTAAGGTCTATTGCAAGGCCAGGCCTCCGAGGTCTGTGCGCAGCGGAGATTGGGTAAAAGGTGAGATTTGGATCGGAGTAGATCCGTTCTTTTACAAGGAGCGTTTGAATCAAACGCCAGGCATGCCGGATCTCTTCGTCGATTGGTCTGTCACGAGGATTCAACTGGAGACGACGCCGTGGATAGAAGATGTGTCTAGCGGCAAGAAGCTACGGATGCGCGATACTGAGCATGAGTCGTGGACCGACAGGGCTTCGACAGACGCATGGACCGACGATGGAGGTGGCGCCGATTACTTGCTGTCGCTGTCGCGATAGATGCTACCAAGCATGCAGGGAGCCATGCCCGAAGGTTACATCTCAATGCTCAAACGAGTTGGCTGCCGCAAAGCACGTCAGGCAACCGTCGGCCACTTTCAGTCATTCGCGAGGACAGCGTCAACGGCGGCTGTCAGAGTCACAGCGGACGCTTGCTCATCGCCGTGCAGACGTCAGACCTGGCGCGAGGCAAACGCTCTACCCGCAGCTGCGCGATACGCCTGTTCACGGTACCGTCCGCGTGTCGTGGGTGGCAAAACTTCCCCGACATTCACCCGCGTGACAGCGTAGGGCGCTTCATACGGATCAGCTCGGTCACCTCATGCCGATCGTCCGCGGATGAAATCGGAACAGTCAGCCATTTCCCGTCAGGGTAGGCGCGGGCTTCATCGTAGAGCTTCACCAACCGTGGGCTCCACAAATAACGCCGCGCCTCGAATTTCTCCCGTTCAGCTCGTCCCAGGACAACCAGAACCGACAACAGCCCGTATGCCGGCAACAGAGTGCAGAGCGCCTTGGTCTGCCTCACATTGATAGGCATTGCTGAGTGTAACGGTACGCTCGCTCTCGAGCACTATCGGTGCACCAAGTGCCATGCTGTCATCGCCAGACGATTCACGGGCGACTCCAATGAACGAATCTGGAGCGTCATCGAAGCCGCACATTAAGTAATTGATGCAGCCATCGGAACTCGACGGACTACCTGTCGTTGACGGCAAAATGCATGCACCCCACGTCGGTCGTCGCTGAGCGACATTCGTCAACTGGTTCGGGTCGCCGCATAGACATGACTGGAGAGGCTCGTCAGCGCGGATCAGCGCAATCGGCGATCCAGTCGAAAGTGTTAGCGTTGGTGTGGTGGGTCTTTACAGACGTCGTGAGCTCCACGGGGTAGTCGAACGGTGAAGACCGTTTCCGATTCGTCAGACCGTGCGGCCACATCGCCGCCATGAGGATGGGCGATTTCTCTTGCAATGTAGAGGCCCGGGCCGAGGCTGTCCTCTGAGTCCGGCCGCGTTTCAGCGCCTGGACCGCGCTCAAAAGGTTCGAACACGCGACATAGGAAGGTCGGCGGTATGGCCGGTCCGCGGTTCCTGACGGCGATAGATATCTCGCGATCGCCTCCAGTGACCGTCACCTGCACGCTCCTTCGGCCGCGGCGCTTCGCCCTGGTTGGTCCCCGCGATGGCGAGCCCGACGCCCGCCGGTCATCACGCTGCGCCTGGATCAACTGCGCCATCTGTAACGTGTGTCCAAGCCGCTTGTTATCGACCACCGCCGCCTGATTGATCTCCGAGAGCCGGTCATACGGCACACAGGGCAGGGCGCCATTCACCCGGATCTCGATGCGCCCATCCGGATACTCGAACACATCCAGATAACTGTGAATCAGACTGCGGTTGGCGACCGTGTCTTCAAGCAGATAGATCACCCGGTCGTACTGGACCGTCAGCACCTTCGACACGCGCCGCGGCACACGGACCGTCAGGATCAGATCAAGATCATCATCCACCCGCAGCGGCCGGTGTGCATCGAACGTGCTCCGCGGCACCTTGCCAAACCGGCCGTTAAAGTCAGCGATGAAGTGGGGCGCGTAAGCATTGCCGGCCTCCTTCGTGCTGATCCCGCGTAGCCGCAATTCCTTGACGAGCCGGTCCTGCAACGTCAGATTGGCGCGCTCGACACGGCCCTTCGCCTGGCTGCTGTTGGCGCAGAACGTATCTGCATTCAGCTCATACAGCGCGCGGCCAAACTGCGTCACACCCTTGCCTGGCGTGACCGAATGGCTGTTGCAGTGAAACACGCTGGCCTTGTCGCTGTACAGCGCCACCGGCTTGCCATGCTGTTCGAGGTACGCGCGCATCGCCTCGAAGTAACTGAAGGTCGATTCGGTCGCCGTGAAGTGCAAGGCCATCAGCCGGCCCGTCGCATCGTCGATGAATACCAGCAGCGTGCACGCGGGCGCGCGTTCCTCGAACCACCGGTGATAGCTGCCGTCGATCTGCACCAGTTCGCCCAGACACGCCCGGCGGTTCCTCGGCTGATGCAGCTTCGGTGGCCGCTGTTTGCGCGGAATCCACAGCCCGGCCTCACGCATCCAGCGCCGCACGGTTTCCTTCGCTAGTATCACGCCATGAGACTCGGCGAGTTTCTCGCACGCCAGCGTCGGCCCAAAATCGGCGTAGCGTTCGCGCACCAGCGCCATCGCACGCGCACGGACATCCACCGGCAGCTCGCGATTGCTTGGCTGCCCACGCCGTGCCGATACCAGCCCGGCCGGTCCGGCGGCCTCGTAGCGCCGCACCAGCCGGCTGACCTGACGCTCGCACAGCAGCAGACGTTCCGCCGCCAGCACGACCGTCAGGCGATGCTGGACGACCGCCTCAATGATCTTCACGCGCTCAAGCTCGTGCATGCAGATCGTGATGAATCCACGTCCGTTCATGGTCTGGCTCCGGGCTGGCTATCTCGCCGCAGCATGCGCCACAGCAGGCAGCCCGAAGCAGGAAACCGGACATTTCTAATGAGCCAGAACCGGACATTTCTAAAAAGCCCTGACACCGTTTCCGTTGATAATTTATATTATGTCAAATCTCACGGAGCTTCTGTGTGTATGTAAAGGTGGCGAAGGCGTCCGCTGACGCCTTCGCGGTTCGCCGCAGGAACGGTCGGCGCGCGACGCGACCTTCAGAACCCTGCGGCCAGCCCATCGCGACGGCTGTCGCTTGCAGCGACATAGCCGCGCTCAGGCTCGTTGCGATCGAGCTTCCAGATGAACTGGCCCGAACCGAAATCCATATACGGATCATCGATCGACTTGATCGTGTGGCCCAGGCCTTCGAGCGCGCGTGAGGTCTGCGGATCGAGCGTCGATTCGATATCTATGGAGAAATCGCGGTTGACCTTCCAGCGCGGCGCATCGCATGCCGCCTGCGGCTGCTGGCTGTAATCGAGCATGCGCACCACGGTTTGCAGGTGCCCTTGCGGCTGCATGTCGCCGCCCATCACGCCGAAGCTCATGACCGCTTCCTGCTTGCCGTCCACCTGCTGCGTGAGGAACGCCGGGATGATCGTGTGGAACGGCCGCTTGCCGCCCTCGACCACATTCGGCGACTTCGGGTCCATCGAGAAACCGCAGCCACGGTTTTGCAGCGAAATGCCCATCTCAGGCACGACGCAGCCCGAGCCGAAGCCCATATAGTTCGACTGGATGAAGCTGACCATCATGCCGCGTTCGTCGGCCGCCGACAGGTAAATCGTACCGCCCGCCTTCGGCATGCCGAAGCCGAAGTGCGTCGCGCGCTTCGGATCGATCAGCTTTGCACGCGATTTCAGATAGGCGTCGTCGAGCATTTGCGCAGGCGTCACTTCCATCGAGCGCGGATCGGCGACGTAGCGGTACACATCCGCGAACGCGAGCTTCATCGCTTCGATCTGCAGATGCTGCGATTCGATGCCGTCGAGCTTCAGCGCGGCCACGTCGAACTGTTCGAGAATGCCGAGCGCGATCAGCGCGGCGATGCCCTGCCCGTTCGGCGGAATCTCGTGAACCGTGTAGCCGCGATAGTTCTTGCCGATCGGCTCGACCCAATCGGGCTGGTAGTTGCGCAGATCGTCGAGCGTCATTGCCGCGCCGCAATCGCGGGAAAACGCCGCGATGCGTTCGGCAATTTCACCTTCGTAGAAGGCGCGCGGACCGTGTTCAGCCAGCATGCGCAAGGTCTTGGCGTGGCCCGGCATCTTCACCAGTTCGCTGACTTCGGGCGCGCGGCCCCGCGGCATGAACGTATCGGCGTAGCCCGGCTGGTTCTTCAGTTCGGGCACGGCGGCCGCCCACTTGCGCGCGACGACGTTTGCCACGGCATGGCCGCGCTCGGCGATCTCGATGGCGGGCTCCATCAGATCGGCGAACGGCAGCGAGCCAAACTTCCGATGCAGCATTTCCCAGCCTGCGATCGCCCCCGGCACCGTCACCGTGTCCCAGCCCCGCACGGGCTGCACGGCGACGCCGTTGTTTTCGCCGTATTTGCGCCTGAAATAATCGACGTTCCACGCAGCGGGCGCGACGCCCGACGCGTTCAACCCGTGCAGCTTGCTGCCGTCCCACACGAGCGCGAACGCGTCGCTGCCGAGTCCATTCGACACCGGCTCGACGACGGTGATCGCCGCCGCTGCCGCGATGGCCGCATCGACGGCATTGCCGCCTTTCCACAGCATGCGCAACCCGGCCTGGGCGGCGAGAGGCTGCGACGTCGACACTATGTTGCGCGCGAACACGGGCATGCGCAGCGTCGGATAAGGGTTCTGCCAGTTGAAGCTTGTCATGTTGTCACTCTGGTGGTTTTGCTGGTTCGACCGCGCGCCATCGAAAGCCGTAGCGCGCGAAAAACATCACGATTCGCGCGGATCGAGCGCGTCGCGCAGGCCGTCGCCGAGCAGGTTGAAGCCGAGCACGGCCAGGAAGATCGCGATGCCGGGAAAGATCGACATCCACGGCGCCTGGCTCACGAAGTCTTTTGCCGTGTTAAGCATCGAGCCCCACGACGGCGCGGGAGGCAATTGTCCGAGCCCGAGAAACGACAGGCTCGCTTCGGCGATGATAGCGCTCGCCACCGTCAGGCTCGCCTGCACGATGATGGGCGGCAGCACGTTCGGCAGAATGTAACGCAGCATGATCCGCGCGTGATCGAGGCCGATCGCGCGCGCGCCTTCCACGTATTCTTCGGCCTTCACGCTGATGGCCTGGCCGCGCGTGAGGCGAATGAAGCGCGGCATCGCCGAAATGCCGATCGCGGCCATCGCGTTCGTCAGGCTCGGGCCGAGAAACGCGCTCAACGCGATCGCGAGAATCAGGAACGGGATCGACAGCAGCGCATCGGCGATGCGTGAGATTACGCCGTCGACGAACCTGCCGAAGTAACCGGCGATCAACCCCAGCGGCACGCCGAGCACGACAGCAATGCCGACCGACACGACGCCCGCCAGCAACGACGCACGCGCGCCGTACAGCAGGCGGCTCAGCACGTCGCGGCCGAGTTCGTCGGTGCCGAACCAGTGCGCTGCCGACGGCGCCTGGCGCACGGTCATGAAGCTCGTCTGCACGGGGTCGTAGTGCGTGAGCCACGGCGCGAACAGCGCCATGATCACGATGAGCGCCACCAGAAACGCACCGAACACGGCCGCGCGATTGCGCATGAAGCGCGTGAGCCCCCGGCGTTTGCGACGCGGCAACGCGGCGGCCGCCGGCGCGGATCGGGCATCGATTGAAGTAGCCATCAACTGCGCCTCAGTCGGGGATTGAGCAGGATATAGAGCACATCCGCGCACAGGTTCACGACGATGAACGCGACCGCCGTGACGAGCACGACGCCTTGCACGACGGGGTAATCGCGATTGAACACCGCATCGACGACGAGCTTGCCGAAGCCGGGAATCGTGAACACCTGCTCCGTCAGCACGGCGCCCGCGAGCAGTTCGCCGAACAGCAGCGCGAGCACGGTGACGATGGGAATCAGCGCATTGCGGAACGCGTGCTTGACGACCACGGCGCCGCGCAGCAACCCTTTCGCGCGCGCCGTGCGAATGTAGTCGGTGCGCAAGACGCCGAGCATTGCGCTGCGCGTATGGCGCATCAGTTGCGCGCCTAGCGCGGCGCCCAGCACGAACGCGGGCATCAGCATCGTCTTGATGCTGAGCCAGAAATCCTCGCCCGGTGACACATAACCCGACGACGGCAAAAGATGCCAGCGCACCGACACGATGAAAATCAGCATGATGCCGAGCCAGAAATTCGGTATCGACATGCCCGACAGCGCGAAGATGTTTGCCGCGTAGTCGAGCGGCCCTCCCCTGCTCGCCGCAGAAATCACGCCCGCCGGAATGCCGATGCCAATGGCGAGAATCATCGCCATCACCGCGAGCTGGATCGTGACGGGCAGCTTTTGCTCGATCAACGCGCGCACGGGCACGTCAGTGCGCAAAGACGAACCGAGATCGCCGTGCGCGACATCGCGCATCCATAGCGCGTACTGCGTCGGCACGGACTGATCGAGGTGATACTTGACCCGCAGCGTCGCGATCAGCTGCGGGTCCTGATCCTCGCCCGCCATCGCGCGGACCGGGTCGCCCGGCAGCAGCTTCTGCAAGCCGAAAATCAGCATCGACACCAGGATCAGCGTCGGCACGGCCACGAGCAGGCGATTCGCGATGATCGGCAGCATGACGCTCAGCCCTTGATCGACACGCCGCGCAGGCGCACCAGACCGTCGGCGTAAGGCGTGAAGCCCTGCACTTTCTTCGACAGCACGAACGGCCAGGGCTGCGCGTAGATGTAGACGATGGGATCGTCGTCGGCGAGGATCTTACCCGCGGCGTCGTAGTCGTACTTGCGCTGAGCCTGGGTCTGCCTGGTGCGCGCCGAATCGAGCAGCGAATCGACCTGCTGGTTGCAGTAGTGCGCGTAGTTCAGGTTGCCCGCGCAGGTGTTGAACTGATGCAGGTTGCCGTCGGGATCGAGGCGCCCCGACCAGCCCGTGTACATCGCTTCGAAGTCGCCGGTGTGGCCTGCGTTCAGTTCCGTCGCGTAGTCGCTCGGACGCAGCTTCAGCGTGATGCCCGTTTCGCTGAGCATGGCCTGCAGCATCTGCGTGATCTGGCTCGCGACCGTGTTGTTCGGATACGCGAATTCAATGGTCGGATGCTCCTGGCCCGCCGCCTTCAGCAGCGCCTTCGCCTTCGCGACGTCGCGCTTCGAGGTCGGCAGCGACGCGTTGTAGTACGGGCTCGATTTCGGGATGCCCTGGTTCGCGGGCGTGAAGATGCCCGCACCGATCACCTGGTCGATCGCATCGCGGTCGATCGACAGCTCGAACGCCTGCCGCACGCGCTTGTCCTTCAGCGGACCGTTGCCGCGCGGGCCGTTGTTGATGTTGAACGTGACGTAGTAGAAGCCGAGACCCGTCACCGGCTTGAACTGCAGGTTCGCATCGCTCTTGACGGCGGCGACGTCGGACGGCGCGAGACGCTCCAGCATATCCAGCGAGCCCGAGCGCAGATTCGCGAGACGCACGGTGCTGTCGGGAATCGGCTGGAACACCACGCGCTGGACGGGATACTTGTCCGCGTCCCAGTAACCGGCGAACTTCTCGAGCACTACGCGATCGTTCTGCACGCGCTGCACGAACTTGTACGGCCCCGAGCACACGGGATGCGACGCGACGCCTGCCGCGTCGCTCAGCGTTTTCGGCGCGAGCATCATGCCCGCGCGGTCCGACAGCGTGGCGAGCAGCGCGGCGTCCGGCTGCTTCAGCACGATTTTCACGGTGCTGTCGTCGATCACATCCACATGATCGACCGACGACAATTCGCTCTTGCGGTTGCTGGTCGGCAGCGTGCGGTAGCGGTCGAGGTTCGCCTTCACGGCGGCGGCGTTGAACGGCTCGTCGTCCTGGAACTTGACCCCCTGGCGCAGCTTGAACGTCAGCGATTTTCCGTCGTCGCCCGTGGTCCACGACGTGGCGAGCATCGGCACGATCTTCAGATCGGGCGCGACGTCGACGAGCGAATTGCACAGCGAAGCGAACACGATCCGGTCGACAAACTGCACGCTGCGCGCCGGGTCGAGCGAGCCGATATCGTCCTGCAGGCCGATGCGGATGGTGGTCTGCGCCATCGCGGCGGAAGCGCTCAATGCGAGCGCGGCGGCAATCAACATTCTTCGCATGCGTCGTGTCCTTGTTGCGGTTCGGGTTGCCATAGGTGATCGTTAGCGGTTCGCTTCGGCGCTCGCTGCGGCCCGCGGCTGATTCTGCTTCTCGCGATAGATCGCCAGGCGCTCGTTGAGCTTCGTGCTGACGCTCGCGACGAGCGGCGTGCCGCCGCCCGCGTTCTGCACGTCGCGCCAGAAATGACACGCGACCTGCCGTCCGCCCGGCAGCGTTTCGGACAGCGGGCGCTCCTGCACGCAGCGCGGTTTCGCGTGCGGGCAACGCGTATGAAAGCGGCAGCCGGGCGGCGGCGCCGTCGGGCTGGGCAGATCGCCTTGCAGCGCGGGCTTCGTGCGGCGCTCGTGCGGACTGCTGGCGGGAATCGCGCGCAGCAGCGCTTGCGTGTACGGATGCAGCGGCGCGTCGAACAGTTCGTCGACCTGCGCCAGTTCGACGATTTCACCCAGATACATCACCGCGACGCGGTCGCTCATGTGACGGATCACGGCGAGATCGTGCGCGACCATGATCAGCGTGAGCCCGAGTTCGGCCTTCAGCGATTCGAGAAGGTTGATCACCTGCGCCTGCACGGAGACATCGAGCGCCGACACGGGCTCGTCGCCGACGATCAATTTCGGCTCGCCCGCCAGTGCCCGCGCGATACCGATGCGCTGCCGCTGGCCGCCGGAGAATTCATGCGGATAGCGCTGAGCATACGCCGGCTGCAGGCCGACTTTGGTCAGCAGTTGCGCGACGCGTTCGCGGCGCTCGCTGCCGCTGCTCGCGAGACCGTGAAACGCAACCGGCTCGCCGATGATCTGCCCGATCGTCATGCCCGGATTCAGCGACGCGAACGGGTCCTGAAAGATGATCTGCATGTCGCGGCGCAAGCGGCGCAGCTTCGCGCCCTGCCAATGCGTGATGTCCTCGCCCTGATACAGCACGCGCCCTTGCGTCGCGTCGATCAAACGCAGCAGCATGCGCCCGAGCGTCGACTTGCCGCAGCCCGATTCGCCGACGATCGCGAACGTCTCGCCCGTCTGCACGGCGAACGAGACTTCGTTGACGGCATGAACCGTGGGCGTGCGCGTGAACATCTGCCGCTCGCCGCCGAAGCGTTTGGTGAGCGCGCTGGCTTCGATGATGGGCGTCGCGATGTGTGACGCGGGGTGTGACGCATTTGCGGGCCTCATGTCAGCTCCGTTTGCTGCGCGGGCTTCACGAGTTGCTCGACAGGCGCGAGCCAGCAGGCGACGCGATGCTCGCCTTCGAGCGTTCGCTCGGGCGGCGCGGCGTCGATGCAACGCTGTTCGGCAAACGGACAGCGCGGCGCAAAGCGGCAGCCGCGCGGCATCTGCTCGGGCGTCGGCACGGAGCCGCGTATCGTGGCGAGCGACCCTTCTCGCTTGCCGACGGACGGAATCGCGCCCATCAGCCCGATCGTGTATGGATGCTGCGGATCGTCGAACAGATCGGACACCGTGCCGTACTCGACGATCTTGCCCGCATACATCACCGCCACGTGATCCGCCACTTCGGCGACCACGCCTAGATCGTGCGTAATCAGCAGCATCGCCGTGCCCGTCTCTTTCTGCAGATTGCGCACGAGCGCCAGAACCTGCGCCTGAATGGTCACGTCGAGCGCGGTAGTGGGTTCGTCGGCGATCAACAGGCGCGGGCTGTTCGCGAGCGCCATCGCAATCATCACGCGCTGGCGCATGCCGCCCGACAGCTGATGCGCAAACGCATCGAGCCGCGTTTCGGGCGCGGGAATATGAACGAGCCGCAACATCTTGAGCGCCTCTTCGCGCGCCGCTGCGCGGCTGACGCCGCGATGCCGCCGGATGCTCTCGCCGATCTGCTCGCCGACCGTGTAGGCGGGATTCAGCGAGGTCATGGGCTCCTGAAAGATCATCGACATGCGGTTGCCGCGAATGTCGGCGAGTTCGCGCTCGGACAGCCCGAACAGATCCACGCCCTCGAAATGCGCCGTGCCCGCGACGCGACGTGCGGGCGGGCTGGCGAGCAGCCCCATCAGCGCGAGCGACGTCACGCTTTTGCCGCAGCCGGACTCGCCGACCACGCACAGCGTCTCGCCCGCGTGGACGAGAAAGGACACCCGGTCGACGACGTTCGGTGCGTCGGGCAAATTCGAAAAATTCAGCGAGAAGCCTTGTACATCGAGAACCGGCCGGCGTTCTGCTGCGGTCATGCCTGTTTACTCCGCATTGCGTGGCTCGTCCTTCCAGATCGTTGTGAAATCGATTATCTGGCTGCCAACGTACAAAAAATATTAAACTTTCTTTTCGACACTTAAGTTTTTCTCATGGATCGAACGAATGCCGACGCTACGCATGCTGAAGACTTTCAGGGCCGTTGCCCGCACCGGCTCGTTCTCGACGGCTGCCGAAAAGGTCGCGCTGACGCAGGCGGCCGTTAGCCTGCAGATGCGCGGGCTGGAGGAAGCGCTGGGCCGCCAGTTGTTCGACCGCCGCGGGCGACAGATCACGCTGACACAGCACGGGATGACTATCTGGCCGAAGGTCGAGCAGATCCTCGACCTGCTCGCCGACCTCGAAGCGAAGCCCAGCGACGCGATGGAAGGCCCCGTCACGATCGGCGCGGTGGTGTCGGTGATCGGCGCGCTGTCGCTCGCCGTCGCGCGGCTGAAGGCGACGCACCCGCGGCTCGACGTGCGGTTGTTGTCGGCGCGCTCGGACGAACTGGCGGGCATGGTCGAAGCGGGCGACGTGGACGTCGCGGCCGTGGTCGCGCGCGCGGACGAGACGCTGCCCGACACGCTCAAATGGACCACGCTCTACACCGAACCGATGGTGCTGGTAGTGAACCGCGACATCGCCGATAACGACCCGCAGCGCATCTTGCGTGGGCACGGCTTTCTGCGCTTCGACCGGCGCGTGCGCACGGGGCAGGTGGTCGAGCAGGCGCTGGAGAAAGCGGGCTTGATGGTCAACGAGTATCTCGAACTGAATTCGATCGAGACGATTGCCGCGCTGGTGCGCGAGAAAGTAGGCGTCGCGGTGCTGCCGCTGCTGATACGCGGCAACTGGCTGAACGACCCGCTGCTGCGCGTGATTCCGATTTCGAGCCCGCCGACGCTGCGCACGGTCGGCATGGTGCAGCGAGCTTCGGATGACCGAAAAGCGCTGATGCGCGAAATCGTCGATACGTTGCAGGCGATGCCGCGCGATCGTTCGTGATGCGGTTGTTGCCGGCCGTTGTTTCGATGCCATCAGCTGACGGGGGGGCGTTGTTACGTTCGCGGGCTGGTCAGATCCCGTAGGCTGAGCTTGTAGCGCAGGTACCAGCGAACATCTCGAGACTCTTCAGCCTGGTCATCGCGGGTCATCAGTCCGTTTTGCTCAACAACTTTAACCGATTCGCCGACCCTATTTGCACCGGAGCCTCGCTCAGCCGGGGTTGTCACCCTTGATCGCGTCCCATCTGCCGGCTCAATAACCGCGGGTACGATCGACGATATTCGCGAGCGGTTCCCCGCGCAGGAATCGCGCGAAATTGCCAAACCAGAGTTCGAGCACCCGCAGGTTGTAATCGGGCGCGTCGCACGAAATGTGCGGCGTGACGACGAGTCCCGGCACGTCCCACGCCACATGGTCAGCCGGTAACGGTTCGGGATTAAATACGTCGAGCAGCGCGCCGCCGCACTCTCCGGAACGCAATCGCTCGAACAACGCCGCATGGTCGATCAGCGCCGCGCGCGAAAGGTTGACGACGCCCGCACCGGGCCGCATGCGCGCGAGGCGCGCGGCGGAAAGCAACTCGCGTGTCTCCGGCGTGAGCGGCGCCGTCATAACGACGAAGTCGGCCTGAGGCAGCCAGTCGTCGAGTGCGGAGATCGTTGCGAGTACATCGACTGCTTCCACCGCCTGCGCCGGTGCCGCGCCACTCCGGTTCAGTGCAATGACTCGCAAGCCGAGCGCGCGCGCCGCGCGGCTCGCTGCCATGCCCAGATCGCCGAAGCCGATTATCAGCGCCGTCTTGCCTCGAATGGATGTGGTCAGCCGGGCGTCCCAGCGATGCTCTCGCTGCGCCTGCAACACGGCCGGCATTTGCGCATTCAGCATCAACAACGCCATTTGCGTGTATTCGGCCGCCTTGTCGCTATGAATGCCGCTACTGTTCGTCAGGACCAGGTCGCGGCGCAGACGATCGAGCGGCATCAACTGATCGACGCCGGCACCTGTCGTGTGAATCCAGCGCAGACGTGGCGCGTCGTTCACCACTTCATGCGGGAATCTCGACGCCAGCAGGAAGTCGACTCCGTCGAGCGGACGCGCGAACCGCTCGCCGTCCCAGCCGAACGTCACCTCGATTTGCTGTGCGAGATCGGGATGCCGCGCGCAGGCGACCTGCCACACGGCTTCGTGAAGATGAAAGGCTGACGACTGACGCCGCTGGCTTTCGAGGTGCAGCCGGTAACGGCGGGCAGGTTCGGTCATCCGGGCAGCATCCTTACAGAGGGAGCGCAACGAGCGTGTCGTAGCGGCACGAATCCGTGACGACCGTGCGCTCACGCAGCAACGCGCGGCCGCCCTCGACAACGATCTGATCGATATAACGTCCGACGCTGAACACAACCATGCCGCCTTCATAGCCGGTTCGGACGACCATGTAGCTGGTTTCGCAACCGATCAGCCCGTCTTCGACGCTGACGACTTCGGTCGGTCCAAGTACATGACGGTAGACATGTGGCTCGAACACATTAACCGACTGGATCGAACTGACTCGATCCAGCAGCATGCCGCGCGTGTTGCAAAACCATATGCCGAAATCGCGGCCCGCTTCGAAATCGGTGCGCGTGAGAATGCGGTAAGTACAATCTTCGGTGAAGAACTCCGGCCAGCGGTCGAGATCGCCATTGTCGATCGAACTGCAATAGTGGGCCATCAGGCGCGCGATACTCGCGCCCGTCTGGGTGCCGACCTCCAGGTCAGGGTAGCGCGTCGTGCTAGACATCCATCAGTTCTCTATAGAATTTCCAGAAACCGCGTACCGAGGTTTCGGTCGCCCGGGTCGCCATCGGGCCTGTGCCCTTGCCGCCCATCTCGATCACGGCAGCGTCGTCAAGATCGCCGCGAATACCCTTTTCGACGAACGCGCCAATCGTGCCGTCTTCCATTGACACAAAACCCGCGGGCCCGACGAGATTGCTCTGCTTGCGCCGGATGAGCGTCTGCTCCGGCGTGTCTTCCTCGAAGCCGAGCACGGTCCAGATCAGTTCGCATCGATCGACGCCGAGCGGCACCACCTGCCGCACGCCGATGGAATTCATGATCTGATGCAGCACGAAGCCCGGAAAGATGCTCTGGATCGCATTGGTGATCTGATCGGGATACTCCATCCACTGATCGATCAACGAAGGATCCTTCAGGCCGAAATCGTCGCGCATTGCACGAATCACGCCGGAGTCGTATGCCTGATCGCCAATGTCGGTATAGCGCTTCGTAAAGGTGATGTGATGCCGGCTATCTTCATCCTGCAGCGTACCGCCTTCCGCGGACAGCCGGTTGATCCTGAAGGTCGAGAAAAACGCATGCAGCAGGCTCGGGTGATAGTTGTCGCGGCTATTCTCGACGTAGAGCTTCCAGTTGTTGTGCATCACCTGACTATAGCGGCCAAGTATGTTTACCCGCCCATATAGCGTGCGCTCCATGTGCCGCACCATTGTCGGTCCGAGATAGTCCTTCAATGCAGGGGCTTCTTCGGAAAACGAACCGAACACGAGACCGCGGATGGTCTCCACGCGCAGCTTCTTCAGACGGAACTTCGACTTGTCGAAATCCTCGGGCATACCGCCTTTGCCTTGCACGCCCTTCTCGAATGCGACGCTCGTCAGTTCGCCGTCGAAGTTGTAAACCCAGTTGTGATAAGGGCAAACGAAGTTCGGACGCTTGCGGTGCCCTTGCGCTTCGTAGCAAAGCACCGAGCCCTTGTGCACGCACTTGTTCACGAGCGCACCAACGATGCCGTCCTGCTGGCGCACGACAATTACCGACGTATGGCCGACCTTGGTCGTGATGTAATCACCCGCGTCTGGAATCTCGATGTCGAGGCAGAGGAAACTCCATGTGGGCCCGCGAAACACGGCCTCCTGTTCGCGCTCGTAGGTTGCCGCGTCGGAGAACACACGTAGCGGCACACGTGTAATGCCCTCTTCCGGCCAGCGGATCCGGCTAGTGGGAAATCCAATGGTCGCGACCGCACCGTCGCACTTTTCCGTCATATTGCTGCTCCGTTGAGGAAGGCCCGTACACCACGGCGGCGGCTGTGGCCACTGGCCGACTCCCGATATCCGCTCATTTGACTGCTTCCGAGTCGAGATAGGGCTTCTGATAGAAGAGATCCGCGGGAAGCTCGCCCTTCAGCGTGCCGGCGGCCCTGAAAACTTCGAATGTGCGTTTCAGTGTGTCGATGTCGCCCGATTTGAACGAGACCGTATTCATCGTCGTCCAGTGGTCGCCGTAAAAACGCGCGCCCTCGTCGCTCATGTTGCCGGCCTTCTTGAGTATCGCCACGACAGCGTCGGGATTGGTCGCGCCGAAGGCCAGCGCCTGGCGCATCGCCGCGAGCACCTTCGCAGCATCAGCCGGGTTGTCCTTGAGCCACTCGCTGCGCATCACGGCGACACCGATATAGGGCGGTGTGCTCGCTTTCGTCATCTGTTTCCATTGATCGGACAAAGTCGTGATGACGCGGACTTTCTGCGCACTGTCCGGCACCTGCGCCACCGTGGTGGGACGCATGACGGCGGCGTCGACGTTCTTCTGAACGAGGAACTGCGCAAGACGCGGCTCGTCGCCCGCAACCAGGCGATAGTCGGCAAGCTTGAGCCCGTAATTGCCGTCGAGCACGGCGGTGCCGACGCCAGTGGTCGCACTGCCGATGGGCGACATGCCGACTTTCTTGCCGCGCAGTTCACCCGCGGAGTGGATCGGCGAATCCGCGAGCACGACGATTTCCGCATCGACAATCTGCGTAGCGGCCACCATCCTGACCGGCACACCCTGCTGGCTCAAGCTGAATGCTCCCGCGAGGCTGGTGCCGAATGCCAGGTCGATCGCGTTGGAAGCCAGCGCGGTAGTCGGTCCGTTCACGTCCGGAAAATGGAGGAACTGCACCTGCAGTCCCTGTTTCTCGAAGAACTTCTGCGCTTCGAGCACGGCACCGAAACCAAGACTGGTGCCGCTGGTCCAGTAGCCCACGCGCAGCGGCGCCGCATACGCACTGGTAAGGCACGCGCCGGCTATTACGAGTGCGCATGCTGCCTTTAGAACGGAACGAAATGATTTCATGGTGCTTTGCCTGAAGTAGCAACGCAGCCGGTATCCCCAGCGTCGTCTTTGAAGGATTACTAAATTTCCTTATCAAAACATAAAGCACGGTGCAACCATTCATCGAGAGATTCCGCCTGAAGCAAAGGCGGAATCCTCCGTATTACTTGCCGATCGCTACCAGCGGCGCGTGCTCGAAGTCCTGCTTCATGCTGCGTAGCACACGCTCCATCGTCATGTCGCGAAACTTTTCGATGTGCCGGCGCGTAATGCGCGCGCCCGACTTGCCGTCGCCTGCCGACAGCACCTCGACCAGTTGGCGGTGATCGTCGGCGATTTCCGGGCTGTCGTCTTCGTCGCTGAAACCGAGCGCCACCAGCCGCGCCATTTCGTCGAACAGCACCGAGATGCTGCGCACCAGACGGTCGTTGCCCGATGCCATTGCGATCACCAGATGAAACTCCCGGTTCGCATCGAGGAAAAACCCGATCCGATTACCGTGATTCTTCGACGCCGTATTGCCGCGCGCGGCGCGATCGATCCGCATCAACGCCTTTGCGTCCACCTTGCCGGCCGCGAGCCGCGCCGCCTCGGGTTCGAGAATGAGCCGCAGCGCGAACACCTCCTCGACATCCTTCAGCGTGACCGGCACGACGACGTAGCCGTGTCGCGGCACCGAACGCACCAGCCCTTCGTGCGTGAGACGCGCAAGCGCCAGCCGGCACGTCGACTTGCCGACGCCATATTGCTCCATCAGCGCAGCCTCGGTCAGCATGCTGCCAGGTTTCAGCGAGCAGGACAGTATCGCCTGCCGCATGGCCAGATAAGTCGACTCTCCCAGCAACTTGCCCTCGGCCGCGGCGTTGCCCCCAGAAACTAATTTCCCTACCATGTTGCCCCCGTGCGCTCTATCCAGGAATGGCTGCGTATTATGCTTACGTCATTCTGTAGGCACCTCACCAACCTCAAATCATTCTAGGAGATGCATATAGGGAAGTAAACTGAACACAAAAAAAGCACACCCTGTCGCACCATCTATCAGCCAGCAGTGCCGCTCCACCGGCGTACGGTTCGTGATTCGATATCGAACAGGTCAAGCACGCGCCCGAGCGTATGATCGACCATCTGCTCGAGCGTTTCCGGCCGCGCGTAGAACGCCGGCACTGGCGGATAGACAATCGCGCCGGCGTCCGTGACGGCAGCGAGACTGCGGATATGACCTGCATGCAACGGCGTTTCGCGCACCATCAGCACAAGACGGCGACGTTCCTTGAGCATCACGTCCGCCGTTCGCGAAAGCAGCGAACCGGTGCATCCAGTGGCAACTTCCGAGAGCGTCTTGATCGAACAGGGCGCAACGATCATGCCGTCGACGCGAAACGAGCCGCTCGAAATCGCCGCACCGATGTCAGTGTTCGGGTAGTTGACGTCCGCGAGCGCCTGAAGATCGGCAAGCCGCATCTGCTTCTCCTGCGCCAGCGTCACCTGCGCCGAACGGCTGACCACCAGGTGCGACTCCACCTCCAGGTCGCGTAACAGCTGAAGCAGCCGCACACCGTAAATGACGCCCGACGCGCCGCTGATACCGACCAAGAGGCGTCGCCGCGCTGCGGATGTGGATTTCATGCGATCCCTCCTTTATCGGGTGCAAACGAGCATGGCCGGCGTGCATGCGTCATCATGGCTTCTGACCCGTGATGATCTTCTTTGCCGCCTCGTACGGTCCGGTAACGAATACGTCGCTGGGAAGCGTTCCTTTAATCGCACCGCTAGCCGCGAAAATCTGCTGCTCGCGCTTGAGCGTGTCGATATCAATCGGTTCGAAGGAAATGCTATTCAGTTCGGCCCAATGCGCCGCATAAATCCGCGCATCGTCTGCGGGCAGATTGGCGACTTTTTGCAGGATCGCCGCGACCTGGTCCGGATGCGCGTTGCCCCACACGATTGCATCGTGAATCGCGACGATCAGCCTGGCGACGGATTGCGGGTCGCGCTGGATCAACTCCGTGCGTGCCGCGGCCACGCCCAGATACGGCATCGCATTGGATTTCGTCAGTTTGTGCCATTCGTCCACCAGCGTGCCGAGACGCCGGGTCTTCACTTCCGTCAACTGCGCGACCGTAACGGAGCGCAGCGCTGCGGCGTCGACCTGGTGCTGCATGAGAAACTGCGCAAGACGTGCCTCGTTGCCGGGCACCAGCGAATATTCGCTGGCATTGAAGCCATAATTTGCTTTCAACACCGCGGCCGTCATCAACGCAACCGAACTACCCGACGGCGACATGCCGATTTTCTTCCCACGCAATTGCGCGATCGACTCGATCCGCGAGTCGGCGGGCGTGACGAATGTGACATCGGCCGGCGCTGTCGCACCGAAAATCCTGATCGGCACGCCGCTCGCCGCGATGCTGAACGCGCTAGCGCCGGGCACGCTGAAGCTTATGTCGATCACATTGGCGGCGAGCCCGCTCGCAGGTGCGTTGACCTCGGCGAAGTGCACGAAATGCGCGTCGTCGATACCGGCCTTCTTCAGGAAATCGCCCGTTTCCAGTACGGCGCCGAGGCCGAGGCTCACGCCGCTCGTCCAGTAACCGATGCGCAGCGGCGCGGCCTGCGCAGAAAGTGCGGGCAGGAACATCACGGCGGCAAACAGCACACGCTTTGCAAGCAGGTAGGGTTGCATCAGATCAGCTCATTAATGGAGTGAAGGGAACGCTTGCGGCCCGTGCAGCGCACCGAACGATATCGCGGCAATCAGCGCCGCGTCGGCGGCACGGCGTCGAAGCGCGAACCGCGCACGCACAGCTTGCCTTCCGCCGTTTTCCACAACTGCTTGCGTTCATGCAGTTCGCCGAGCGCGCGGGCCAGCGTGCGGAAGTCGTATTTCGACAGCCGTTCGGCAAGCTCGGTGTAGTAAAGCGGCGCGGCGCCGAGGAGTGCGAGCGCTTCGGTTGCGGCGTCTTCCGGTTGTTCCGGCTCCGACACATGCACGGAGTCGGCCTTCCCGTCCACGTAGTCCGCGATCTTCGCCGTATCCGCATAGGCATATGAAATACGTTCGTAGCGTTCGTGCGGAATGCCTTCCGAGATCGTTGCGTCCACGCCGACCTTGGCACCGGTCGGCACCATGCCCGGCGGCATGACCGGCAAGCTCGGGTCCAGCGGCTTCGCGCGCGCGCCAGGGATGACGATCAGATCGCGGTCGCCCTGCACGCGCGTCGCGATGGCCCATTCGACCTCCTCGCCGTTGAACACGTCGATGTCGTCGTCAACGACCACCACGTGTTTCAGGTCCATCACCGAAAGCGCCGCCAGCAGCGCGTTCTTGCCCTCACCCGCCTGCTTTCGAATCGAAATGACCGCGTGCCAGAACGCGCGGCCGCCCAACGTCACGTTGATGTCCTTTACCTGCACGCCGGCGGTGCGCAGTGCGCTACGAATGGCCTGATAGCGCGTCGGCGCCGCGAGCCACGTGTTCTCCCAAGGCATGTGCAACGAGTAATACATTGCATCGCGCCGATGCATGATTGCCTTGATGCGTACGTCCGGGTTCCAGTGCAGGCCGCCCATCAATGCGGTGAATTCCCCGAAGCGGCCTTCCGGCTGGGTCCATCCCGTCGGCAGAATTTCCGCTTCGATGACGATCTCCGAATCGGCGATGTACGGCAAGTCGACCGTTTCACACGGGGCCAATTCGACCGCTGCGCCGCGGATGCCGCCAGCGATCGCCATTTCGTCGACGCCGATCGGTGCGCGATAGCCTGCGCCCATGATTTCCATCGGATGGTTGCCGATCGAAATGGAGATCGGGCACGGACGTCCCTGTTCGTAGGCACGCTGCGCGAACATCCGCATATTGTTCGGCGTCACGATGTCGATACCGCTCAGCGCCTTTTCCTTGACCATGAAGCGGTAAATGCCGCTGTTCAGGCCGTACTCCGGATCGCGCGAGATCACGATACCCGCGGTAATCATCGGCCCGCCGTCGAAGATCGACGACATGGGCACAGGCAGGCGGAACAGATCGACATCGTCGCCCTTGTAGATCACTTCTTTCGTGGCCGAGGTGGCGACATATTTGGGCGCAATCGGGTTCTGGATGCCATGCGCCAGCATCTTCTCGATGTCGGAGTAGTTGTCGCAACCCATCGCCATCATCGCGCGTTCCTGCGTGCGGATAATGCCCGACAGCAGCGGCATATCGTAGCCAATCACGTTATGAAACAGCAGCGCCTTGTCGCTCTGGTCGACCAGCGTTCCCACATGGCGGATATCAACAGGCTGCCGGATATCTATCAGTTGCTGTGCCGCGCGCAGCCGTTCCAGGAACCCGCGAAAATTCTCGTTCATACTGAACTCCATGATGTTGAATGTCGTGTCGCTTTCACTTACGCGGTTTCGCTATCCTGTAGCGACGCAAGCGCTGTGGCTTTCAATACTGCGCGATCGATCTTGTTCGTGGACGCAAGCGGCAACGTGTCCACGAACCATACGCGCCGTGGGTGCTGATAAGCGGGGGCGTGCGTCAACGCGAACCGTTTGGCTTCCTCTTCGGTAAGCGACGCGCCTGCGCGCCGCACCACGAATGCCACCGGCTTGGTTCCCTTGATATCGTCGGCGACCGGCACCACGCAAGCCTGGACGATATCCGGATGCGTCTCGAGCATCTGCTCGACTTCACCGGGAAAAATGTTCTCGCCGCCGGACACGAACATGTCGTCCGCACGGCCGACGAACGCATAAAAGCCCTGGTCGTCGCGGTGGAATACGTCGCCCGTTATATAAAAGCCATCTGCTGTCATCGGTAGCGGCAGGTCCGGCCGGTTGTGGTAACCGAGCATGACGGCAGGGCTTTTCACGGCCAGCACGCCGGTTGCCACACCTGTCAGCGGTGCGTCGAGCAACTTGACGCTGACTTCGGAATGCGGATATCCGACCGACAGCAACGGCGGTTCGATCCCTTGCGGATGTGGTCCGAACACGATCGGCCCGCCCTCGGTCGTGCCATAGACGTTAGTGAGCTTCGCATTCGGCAGTACCTCGCCGATCTGCGCAAGCAGACTCTCGCTGACGGGCGCCGAGCCCATCCGGATGAAGCGCACCGATGAGAGATCCGTGCGCGCGAGCAACTCCTTTTCGCGCAGCATCATCGCGATCATTGGCGGCACTGAGGTGAGCCACGTGACCCGATAGCGCTCGATCGCCGTGATGTACATGCGCGCGGTGAATTGCGGAAGCAGTATGACCGTGCCGTGCCCGTACAACGACATCAGCACGAGCGTCAACGCGTTCATGTGATACATCGGCGCCGCCACCAGAAAGCGATGCGCCGCCGGCGGCTGCGCACGCGCTCGCGTACGCGCCACCCACAGATGGCTGCCGTGCGACAGCATCACGCCCTTCGGCTTGCCGGTCGAGCCGGACGTATAGAGAAACATCGCCGGCATGTCGGGCGTGGGCACGAAAGTCTCGAACGGGCCAGGTTCGACGAACGAAGCGAAACTTTCCTCGCCCGTCGATTCGAATACGACTGTTGGCAGATCGTCCGGGCAGTCGGCAAGTCGCGCGGCGTCGCAAAACACCAGACGTGCACCGCTATCGCGAATCACAAAAGTGGAGAGCGCGGGTGGAAACCTGAAGTTGACGGGCACAGCGACCATTCCCGCGCGCATGATGCCGAGCAGCGCCGCGACATATTCGGCGCGATTTGCCGCAAGAATGGCAACGCGCTCGCCGACTTTCAGACCGCGCCGTACCAGTGCATGCGCGACACCGTCAGCAAGCGCGTCCAGTTCCCCGTAGGTCATGCGCGTGTCGTGCCACGCGCAACCTGTTTCGTCGGGTTCCCCAAGCGCGATCACTGCAAGCTTGCACGGATCGCCGTCGGCGTCGATCAGATCGCCGAGATTCTCAGGCGTGGGCATGTTCAACTGCTCCGATAAATTCAATGACAGTATTGAGTTCGCCTAACAGCACGGCAACGGACGACGCGCCGCTCTGCGCATGGACCGGCGCCATCAGCCGCAGGACGCTCTCGTCGACGTGGAACGTGAGCGCGTCCAGACGTGCACGCATCGCAGCAAGGTCGCTTACCTCGACGACGACCGCGCCAAAATAGCTGTCGCGCCCTGCTGCGTGACATACGAGGTCGCCATAGCGCGCGCGATATGCCGCGCCATCGATAAAGTCCAGATCGAAATCACGCAACGCAATGCGCGAGTGGTGGAAGGACGTCGATGTGAGAACTGACTCGCCGGCAATCAGCGCATAGCGGCCCGCTTCGAGTTGCGGGTCGTCACTCACGATCACACATTCCTTCAGGCGTTGCGCGCCGTTCGGATGCTTCGTCCATTCGGCACGGAAGACCCATTCCGGCGTGAGGTGCTCGCAGAAATAGACGCGCCCGGCGGACAGTTCTTCGGCTGCGAGCCGGGTTGTCCGGAAACGGGCGATCTGCTCGACGCCTTCTATGTCTACGGGCCGCGTGAACGACTGCGGTTCACTGGCACGCACGCCGGCGTCGATCAATCGCGCATAGGTTTCCTGCGCGTCGTCCGTCTTGAATACGAGACCGTCTATACCCAGACGGCTTTCGAGAATCTCGCGCCGCAACGTGGTGGCGCCGGGCGGCAGGCCGACCAGTTCGAGATAATGTCCATCGAACATCATCAGGTGATTGACCGAGCCAAGCGAGTGATAGCCGCGCGGGGTCAACGCGAAGCCAAGCGCTTCGAAACACGACGCCGCGGCGTCGGTTTCGAACATCGCGTTCACGACGACATGGTCGAGCGTCGATGTCGCCGTGTTCATCATGCCTTCGGCGCTGGTGCGGGCGCGGTCGAATAGACGCCCCGGCCGCTTGCGAGCAGCGCGCCGGACTGGTCGTAAATATGCGCCTCCGCAACCGAAATCGCGCTACCGAACTTCACCACCTTACCGCGCGCGATGAGATCGCCGGGCATCGCTGCGCGGTGATAGTCGACGCGCAGATCGATCGTCGGTACGCCGCGGCCCGTTTTCGACACCAGCGCCCAGTCGGCCGTGAGGTCGACCAGCGCGGCAAGAATGCCGCCGTGCGTGTACCGGCGTTCGGGGTTCACGACCCACTCTTCGCGCCACGTCGCGGCGATTTCAATCGAGCCGTCGCCGACTTCGAGCACACGCAGACCGAGCCACTGGTGGTAAGGACCACGCGTAAGCATTGTCTGAACCTGCTCCGCGGTAAGTTGCTGGTTATCAGCCATTCGAGTCTCCGTACTTTTATGGGGTAACGACGATCTTGCCGAGCACTTCCCGATCGCGAATCATGCGCAGGCCTTCGGCTGCCTGTTCGAGCGGCAACACCTTGTCGATCTGCACGGCAATCTTCTTCGTACGGATCAATTCCATCAGCGCCGCGAGGTTGTCGTCATAAAAACTGTTCGAACCGATCACGCGAATCTCGAAGCTCCAGATGTAGCGAAGGTCTTCCTTGGGATCGTGGCCCGCAGTCGCACCGCAGACGAGCAGGCTGCCGCCGCGTTTGATGCATTTGAGCGACGGCACCCACGTATCGCCGCCGGTGAAATTGATCACGACGTCCGCACCGCCTTCATAGCTGCGGCGTTGCGGCTTGCCGTACTTCTCGATGACCCACTTCGAGAAATCGGTGTCGCGATAGTTGATGACGTGATCGGCGCCCATCGCCTTGAGCCGTTCAGCCTTGTCCGCACTGCCGGCGGCCGCAATCACTTCGGCGCCGAGCATTTTGGCAAGCGTCACGCAGCCGGTTCCGACGCCGCCGCTCGCCCCCAGAATGACTACACGATCACCCGGCTTGATGGTGTTGTGCGTAACGAGCATCCGGTGCGCCGTACCATAGGCGACCGGCAGCGACGCCGCTTCTTCGAACGTCACGCCTTCGGGCATTGCAATCAGCTGGTCAGCGCTGACGAGGCAGTATTGCGCCATGCCGCCGTCGAGCATTTCGCCCATCAGGCCTTTCTTCTTGTTGAGCGGATTGACGAGCACGCGAGCGCCGACTGACCAGTTTTCGACGTTGTCACCGACCTCCGTGATCTCCCCCGCCATATCCAGACCGATGACCACGGGCAGCGGCACCTTGATGCCCGGCATGCCCTTCACCGTGAAGACATCGTGATAGTTGAAAGACGACGCGCGCACGCGGATGACCACGTGACCCGGCACCGCCTTCGGTATCGGCATCTCGCCGACATGGAGTTTGTCGACGTCACCATGTTCAGAGAGAATCAAAGCCTTCATCGTACTGCTCATATGTACTCCTATTTATAGAATGCAAACGCGCTGCTTCTTCGTAAATGTTCGACTATTTCAGCCACTTCGGCTCGCGGCGCGGCAGCAGTGCACCGCGAGCCCGTTCCCTATGCCCGTTTCTTCCAGCGGAACAGGTGGTTTTCAAGCGGCTTGAGAACGCCGTACTCGAGCACCACCATCAGCACGACCATAGTGAGTGTCCATGCGAACACCTGATCGGTCTGAACAAGATCCGCCGCCTGACGCAGCCGGTAGCCGACGCCGTTCGAAGAACCGATCGTCTCCGCCACCAGCGACACCCGCCAGCCGAAACCGAACGCGAGGCGCGCACCGGAGAAGAAATACGGCAGCACGGTGGGCAGATAGATCTTGGTCATCACCTTGCTGCGCGACATCTGAAAGCTGCGGGCAAGCTCGACATATTCGGCGTTGACGCTTTGCGCGCCCTGCCACACGTTCGTGAGAATCAGCGGCATCGCTTCCATGAACACGACGAAGATGGTCGTACCATTCGAGATGCCGAACCAGATCAACGCGAAGATGGCCCAGATCGCGGCGGATACCGTGTTGACGACCGACAGCACCGGCTCGCAGAAACTGCCGAGGCGCCGGTTCGCGCCGAGCAGGATGCCGAGCGGCGTGCCGACCAGCGCGGCCAGCAGGAAACCTGCGACGACGCGGTACAGCGTAATGCCAAGATCTTCGGCAAAGGTACCGGTGGCGATCAGGTCAAGCAGCGCATTCCACGTTTTCCCCGGACCGGGCAGAATGAAGGCTGGCACGCGTTGCGCCGCCACCCACCACAGGATCAGGAAAATGGCGAGCAGCGAAAGACGCTGACCGGCGACTCTTGCGAAACGCGTCAGTCGGCCGAACCGTGCGGGAAAAACAGAACTGGCGGTCGAAACAGAAGACATCGCAACGTCCTTAAATGAGGGCGCGCACGCGGCGCACCGTTTCCGCGACTTCGGCGGCGAGCGGGTCACGCGGTCGCGGCAGGTCGATCATCAGCGCATCGCGCACGCGTCCCGGCCGTGGACGCAGGACAACCACCTTATCCGCGAGCACGATGGCTTCTTCCACGTCGTGTGTGACGAATACGACGGTCATCTTCAGCTGCTCGCGGATTCGCAGCAGTTCCGCGTGCATCTGCGAGCGCATCTGCGGGTCGAGCTTGGAAAACGGTTCGTCCATCAACAGGATGTACGGCTTCACGACCAGGCTGCGCGCAAGCGCCACCCGGCTGCGCATGCCGCCCGAGAGTTCGTGCGGGTAGGCGTGCTCGAATCCTTCAAGGCCGGTCATCTTCAGTGCGGCCAGCGCGCGTTCGCGCCGCCGTTCGGCGTTGAGCGAACCCGCTTCGAGACCGAATTCCGTGTTCGCCACGATCGTGCGCCAGGGCAGCAGCCGGTCCTCCTGGAACATGTAGCTGACGACGCGGGTATCGTGAGTCGGCTCGCCGGCCACTCCGTCGATCCGCACGTCGCCCTGATCCGCCTGTGCCAATCCTGCGATGATGTTGAGCAAAGTGCTCTTGCCGCATCCGGACGCGCCGACGATCGCCAGCACCGAACCCGAAGGCGCGGTCAGACTGATGTCTTCGAGCACCGCCAGCTTGCCGTAGTGCTTCGAAACGTGCTCCACTTCCACCGCGTTGCGTACCGTGGTTGCCTTCTCGAACATGGCTTGAGTAGTTACAGCGTTCATCGTGCGCCTCGCAGTGGGACGATCGGTGCACCTGCATGCGTGTCGCGCAGGCTCGCCATTACCTTTTCCATCGTCATGTCGCGGAACGTCGCCACATGCCGGTGCGCGATCTGCTCGGCGCGCTTGCAGTCGCCGCTCGCGAGGGCGCTGATCATCGCGGTGTGGTCATGGCGGATCTCCGGCTTCGTGTTCTGCACGCCGAAGCCGAGCGACACGAGCCGCGCCATATCGTTGAGCAGGCCACCGAGCATGCGAACCAGCCGGCTGTTGCCCGAACATTCGGCGATCGCCATGTGGAAAGCGGCATTCGCATCCATGAAGATGCCAATCCGGCTGCCGATGCCAAGCGACGTATCGTCGTTGCGGCACGCGCGCTCCAGCCGGTTCAACAGGTCGATATCCGCCTTGCCCGCAGCGAGGCGCGCCGATAGCGGCTCAAGCTCAAGGCGCAGCGCAAACACTTCTTCGACATCCTTCAACGTAATCGGCGTTACCACGTAGCCCTGACGCGGCACGATGCGCACAAAGCCTTCCTGCGCGAGACGCTGCAGCGCCACCCTGCAGGTTGCCTTGCCGATGCCGTAGCGTGCGGTTAGTGCGCTCTCCGTCAGCGTGGCGGCCGGTTCGATTACGCAGGACAGAATGTCCTGACGGATCGCCGAACACGCCCGCTCACTGAGTAGTTTTGCTTCGTTCGAACAGTCGATCAATTCCATCGTCGGAGCTGCAGGATCTTCCACGACACCTCTCCTTCATCTCGTAGGCTGCTCACAAGGACCCACGTGGGCAGGTGATGAGTTAACTTAGAACAGCCATTAAAAAAATGCACGTAAAAAAAACGTGACTTCTGAGCTGTTCAGCGATATGTCACGGCGCTTCCGGGCCTCTCCCGCATGACATATCTGCATGGCGTTCACTGCGCCTTCGTGCCGTCAGAACGAATGCAGGATGCCGAGCTGCGCGCCCGTCACGCCTTCTCCGCGCGTCGGCGTATTCGGCGTGATGGGCCCGTTGGCGATCAGCGCATAGGTCGCGCCGTGGCGGTTCACGAGCCGTTCAAACGTTCCATAGACCAGCGTCCGCTTGCTGAAACTGTAGAACGCGCCAACGCTCACTTCTCCCGCGTTGTTATCCTGGCCTGAACTATCCTTCGCGTAGCCGACGCCGGCCGCGAGCCGTAGCGCCGGTGTGACGCTGTAGGTCGCCGATAGCGAATAGACGCTGTGATATTTGCCTTGGACATTGGTTGAAATATTCGAGCCGAGGTTGTTGCCGCGGTAATAGCCGAAGTAGCCCGTCACACTGCCGAACTGATAACTGCCGCCGGCGAATGTCGTCTTCGTATTCACTGTTCCGTTCGCGCCATTCTGTTCCGCGTGGCTGACGCCGAGATACAGCGGGCCACGCTGATAATCGATCGATCCCACGTAGGCATTCAACGCGTCATGCGGCGACGTTTGACCGCCCAGGCTCGCACCCGCGGAGAACGTGAATCCCGCGATGTTCGGCGACCAGTACGTGATCATGTTGTCGTAGCGGAACACGAACGTCGACGCGTTGTGAAGAAACGAGCCATAGGTGCCGCCGGAGAATGCGTCGAACTTGCTGTGCATCAGCAGCAGCACCGAGTTCTGACGGCCGAAACGGAATTCACCATACGGCGTGCCGAGACCCACCCACGCACTGCGGCTGAAAGCGAGCGTGGAATCCGTCGCCGCGCCGGAGTTCGTGAGAATGCCGTTCTCGAGATCGAAGGTTGCACGCAGGCCGCCGCCGAGATCTTCGCTTCCTCTGATCCCTACGCGGCTTGCCGACAGACCGCCGCTCTGCATCGCGGTCTGCGCGCCCTTGCCGCCTGCGTTCGTATAACCCAGGTACGTATCGAGAATGCCGTACAACGTGACCTCGGCCCGGGCCGGCGTCACTGTCACGGTGCCGAGTGCAACGAGTGCTGCAGAACAAGCCAAAGCCATCTTGCGCATTTCAGATTCCCGTTTCGGTGAATGGTTTATGTCGGATTACTAAGAATGTCGGTGTGAACCGCTTTGTCGATTTATTTCCTCGGCGAGGTGTGCAACAAATATTTCTGTGAGGTGCTCACGAACAATCAGTAAGCGTTCGACGGTTGACTTTAGATCGACAAAAAAGAGAAGCACAACAAATATTTCTGGGCATCTCAAGCGTGAGGTGCTTACGCGCGGGTCTCACATTTGTCTTTCAAAGTCCGTTTTTTGCGCGGTGTCGGGAGCGCAGGTTGCTGCTGGAAGTTGAGCGACATGAGAAGAGCGCCTCGTGGAATTGGTACCGGGCGATCTCTGGTTGTGTCGCAGTAAGAGATGGACGCTAGAATTCCGCCGATACGGGTCACCGATGAAAGAATCGAAAAGACGCGGAACCGCGCGCTGGCAAAGGCAGAGAACCTCTCGCAGTACCCGCTGATGGAACTGCGTGCTGCACTGGAAGTTGTGTTGCGATGAGGTCGGGCGAGTCGACAAAAAATCGCGGGCGGGAAGGAATCCTTATGCCACCAGCGAATTGAACTCGCGACACAAAGTTCGTCGAAGCCTCAGGTGTTCTGGTCTATTTGACAACGTGCAGAACGCAGAAGAAGCGGGACTGGCATGGTCGCGCGCCTGAATTGACAGCCACGAATAGGACGCGCGATCGAAGCCTGTTCAGCCGACGAGCCGACGATAAGCGCTGAGATGCCGGACGAGGCCTTGCTTGTCGCCACGAATCTCGCTCAGCCTTGCGAGGTTGAAATGAGCATCGGCATGCGTCGGGTCGAGTTCTATGCAACGCTGATAAGCCGCTTCGGCAGCATCGTAGCGTTTAAGCTCTTCGAGTACGACCGCGCGATTGAAGTGCAGCAACGCGTCCTCGGGAAAGTGCTCAAGCGCATCTTCAAAAATGGACAATGCTTCATCGCAGCGCGTCTCTGCCTCGCATAGCAATACGCCCAGGTTGGTGTATGCGTCGTAGTGCGGTGATGGCGAGAGCTCAAGCACTTTCCGGTAGGCCTGCTCTGCACCGACAGCGTCGGTCTCGGTCAGCTGTTCGGCCAGTGCGAACCATTCCTCCGCCTGTTCTTCACGGCTTTCCTGGTTTCGTGGCACCGAGTCGAGAAACGCCACGTCCCCCCGGATAGGCGCGACCTCGAAGTCGAGCAGATGCTGGCCCGAATCAGCGTCCCACTGCGCCTGTCCCGACCTCACGGCCACGGTCTCACCGACAGACGTGATTCGAATCCCGGACAAGGGAAGCTCGTCAGGAAGTTCGGCTTTCAGCTTGGCAAGCGCCCTCAGAATTTTTCGTGCGGAGACTTTGGCAGATTGCAGCTGGAACGCAGTGCGCAGCAGCACAACGTCCTGGAAGGAGAATCGAAGCTCGTTGCGTCGGCCACGCGACGGGTGGACAAATCCGGCGTCAATTAGCCCGGAAAGGACCCGACGCGACACGCCCAGCAGCGATTGAAGGCTGCGCAACGAGTAGTCGTTAGACTGGTTCCGTCTTGTCACTTGCGTGCCCGGACCTTTGCTGGTGGCGCCTCTTTGACGTCCGGTTTCGGTGTCGCGCGCTTGACAGGCCGGCGCGGTTTGGCGGCGAGTACCTCGACCTCAGCGGGCGGAGTCTTTTTCGTGGCCGGCGTCTTTGGCGCCGCTGTCTTCACAGGTGCCTCACGCTTATCCTTATTGGCGCTGAGACTGGCGCGAAGCGCTTCCATCAGGTCAATCACCTGACCGCCCGACTCTTCGGCCGGTGCCTCAGGCGAAACAATCTGTTTGCCTGCTATCTTCCGGTCAATGGCTTCCAGTATCCGCTTCTTCTCTTCGTCTTCATAAGCCGTCGGGTCATAGGCGTCCTCTGACACCTGGTCGATGATTTGCAGCGCAAGTTTGAGCTCGGTATCGCTGACAGTCACCTGTTCGATATGCAGATCGCTCAGCGCGCGCACCTCATCGGCGAACAGCAGCTGCTGGAATACCATGCCGTCTTCGGCAGGCCGTATCTGAACAATTCGGGTCTTGCCCTTGTACGACCATTTTGCCAGCGCGCAGCGTCCGCTTTTTCGCATCGCAAGCTGAAGCAGGCTGTACGGTTTGCCACCGCGTTTGTCAGGCGCGATGAAGTACGCCTTGTCGTAGTACAAGGGATCCACTGACTTCTCAGGAACGAACGACACAATCTCCACGACGTGGCTCGCGCCTTCTTCCAGCGCTTTCAGTTCTTCCGGAGCGAAGACGACGAACTGCCCCTTCTCGAACTCGTATCCCTTCTTCATGTCCGCTCGCGCCACCACAGCGCCCGTGGCCTCAGAGATGTACTGCTGCTTTACGCGGCCGCCCTCCGGCGTCAGAAGATTGAAGCCCACACCCGCGGCGCTATCCGTCGCCGAATACAGTTTCACCGGAATGGACACAAGACCGAAGGACAGTGTCAGCGATGCGATGGAACGAGCCGCCATGTGAGCCTCCTGTGAGCGGACGCGGTAATTTATCGGCGCTGCAATGATTCAAAGTCCGCAGGACCGATTGCACGCGACAGAGCAGGTCTTGTGCCGGTGAGTGACAGGTCCGCATTGGGAGACCGCCTCACGGGCACGTCAGCGCCCTGCCGCGCATGAACGAATCTCTCGCCTGTAGCCCCTATTCCTGCCAGTGCCAGCCGTTTGCATCCCAGGCAATTCATCGCAGGCGCTTTATCGCCGACGCCAGCGACTGTCTCGCCGACCAGTAAGCTTCCCAAGGGTCTCGCGTCTGAAAGCTAAGATACTCCCTCGCCGTTTGCACCGTCCACTGTGCACCGCTTTTAAGGTCGGACAGTTGTTCCCATGACACGGGCATCGAGACGCCCATTCCTGGCCGCGCCCGCGCGGAGAAGGCGGCGGCAGTGGTTTGCGCCTTGCCATTGCGCAGGTAATCGACAAAGATTTTGCCGATTCGGTTGGCTGCCCCTGATGTTGCGGAAAAGCGGTCGGGAATCGTTTTCGCCAGATGTCTGACGAACGCCTGCGAGAACGACTTGACGGATTTGTAGTCGAGTCTGGGCGCAAGCGGAACGACGACGTGCAGCCCTTTACCGCCGCTCGTCTTCAACCAAGCTTGCAGGTCAAGCTCCTCAAGCAACGCCCGCGTAAGAAGCGCGGCCTCCTGAACCTGCTTCCACTTCACTCCCTCGCCAGGGTCGAGGTCGAAGATGACCCTGTCCGGTGTATCAATGTGCTGGGTCGTTGAATTCCACGTGTGGAACTCAACGACATTCATCTGCGCTGCCGACAGGAGCGCGTCTGCAGTGTCGACCGTGAGCACGGGGGGATGATTCATCCACAGATTGCGGTCGTGCGCCTTTAGTCCGGGCATAGCGGTCTTTTCCGCGTGCTTCTGGAAAAACATCTGACCGGCTATACCCGCCGGCGCGCGAACCATTGCAATCGGCCGGTCTACAAGGTGCGGTAGCATCCACTCGGCGACGCTTTCGTAGTACCTGACGAGTTCGAGTTTGCTGACGCCGCTCGCAGGGTCAACGACCCGCTCGGGATGCGTGACCTTTACCTGCGAGACAGGAGCTGGCTTCAGCGGTTCGCCGGTTTCACGCACTACGCGGTGCGCGGGCTTATCGACACGCAAGCCCTTGAAGGAAGCCTGCCGGACAACGCCTTCGCCTGTCCACTCCGCAAACTCGACTTCGGCAACCAGCTCTGGATGTACCCAACGTTCAGCGCCGGCGGCACGCCTGGACCAGCGGCCTGGCTTTGATACGGCGACGTCGAACGGGCTCGTCTCCCGTTCCAGAGGAAGCAGTCGCTGCCAGAGGTCCCGGCCTGTTCGAGCGTTCCAGCCAGTGCCCACGCTACCCGCGTCGTGAAGCTTTTTGCCTGCGTAATAGCCGAGCAACAAACTGCCGACTTCGCCTTCCTTGCCGCCCCTGGCGGTGAAGCCACACACAACGAACTCCTGCCTCAACCGGCATTTCGCTTTCAGCCAGGTTTCGGTCCGTCCGGACTCATATCGGGCGTCGCGACGCTTCAGCATCAAGCCCTCGAGTCCGAGTCCCGCTGCGGCTTCAAACATCTGCACGATTGGTGCGTCAAAATCCTGGCTGAAGCGTATGCGGTCGCTATCCTTCTTAAGAAGCTGTGCCAGTCGCGCGCGCCTCGCCCATAACGGGACGCCCGTCAGGTCATTCCCGTCACAGTACGGCAGGTCGAACAGGAAATAGACGATTTCGTCATTCGCTGCGCCATCTATCGCAGTCTGTAAAGCGCCGAAATCCGGCAGCCCGTCCCTGAGCACGACTATCTCCCCGTCCAGCCAGCCACTGGAGAGGGGGAGCTTCGCGACTCCAGTCGCCAGCGTCGCGAGTTTCTTCGTCCAGTCGTGGCCGCCGCTTGTGAATAACCGTACGCGCCCCTTGTCGACCCGGGCGAGCATCCGGTAACCATCCAGCTTGGATTCGATTATCCAGTCGCCGGTTGCAGGTAGCGACGAGGCCAGGGTCGCGCGCTGCGGTTCGAGTTTTGCGGGTAGCGGCGCGCGGACTGCGGCCGACAGGTCTATCGCCGGCGGAGTGACCGGCGTGGGCCGGGATACTTTCGGCTCGCGCTCTTCGATGAGGCCTAGCGGTTTTGTCGTGACGCTATCGGGCAGCGCCTTAATGACGTCATACTCAGCTAACGGTTGAGCCCATTCGTCGCGCTTCTTAAAAAGCATCCACTGGTCCTGGCTGTCCTCCGGCTTGGATATGCGGACAAGCTCCCATAGGCCGGCCAGCTTTTCGCCATGGAGGCGGAAGACCAGCTTGCCGGCCTTCATTGCCTTTCGAGGGTCCCCGACAGGCTCCCACGTCCCACGGTCCCACACAATCACCGTACCGGCTCCGTACTGCCTGGGCGGGATTGTCCCTTCGAATGTTGCATATTCGACCGGATGGTCCTCCACGTGGACGGCCATTCTCTTTTCTTTCGGGTCGTAGCAGGGCCCCTTGGGTACCGCCCAGGATAGCAGCACACCGTCAAGCTCGAGACGGAAGTCATAGTGAAGGCGGCTAGCCCAATGCTTCTGCACGACGAAGCTTAGACGCGCTGGCTGGCGCGTTGCCCGCTTCGCAGGCGCCGGTTCGGGCGTATGCCCGAAGTCTCGCATCTTCCTGTAACGGCTTAGGGCCGGAGATTGCGAACCGCGTGCTGTAGCCATTGAGCAGTGTAATCAGGAGCCGCGTTATGGACGATGCCCGACTACCCTGTCGGGCGCACACTGCATCTCGCGCGGGGATGTACCCGACGCGAAAGCCCGCGACTGACCGCATGTTCGACGTCGGGTTGCCAGGGTGAGCGCAGCTAACTTCGAGCTTCTGTGCTCTGGAGCTCTCCATGCTTGTGGGAATGCGTTCCCGCGTACTTCAGTTCGAAGTGCGCGCCCTTGCCGCTACGTGTTGGTAGAAAGTGTTCACCCTCGACGCACGTCACCTCGAACGTGTGTTTGGCATCGTCATGCACCACTGAGTAGACGCCTGAGATTTTCACTATTTCGCCCGGCTTGTGGGAATTGTCGCCTGCCATCGTGACTGCTTATGTGGTGGTAGAGACACTACGGACAGCAAACGACGTTCCGAGCTCCTTGCCACTGGATGTCGCAACGCATGGCAGACGTCATTGCACGAAAACCTGTATGGATGTACAGTGTCGGGCGGGTATTTCGTGACGTCGAACCGCCAGGTTTTCCGGAGCAATGAAGCAGTCGTTGGGTGTGGACCAAGCGGCGAGCCTTTCCATGCTGGAAATTGCGACGTTTGAGGCGAAGGGTTAGTCGGCGCTGGGCGAGCTCGCGTCGTAGGGCCAGTGAGTCCGCTGCCTTCGAATGCTTGGGGCGCGTTAGCGAAACCATTCTGGAGACCACTAGGCAAGGGGGAAAGCGTGCGAAGACTTGGACTTGCGTTGTTGACGGCGGCGCTCGCGCCGACTGCTTTCGGAGCCGGCACATATTCGGAAGTCTGGAATCCGCCGGAGGCGCGCGGGACTGCGCCACATAGGGCGACTGCCCTGCACAAGCTCGCCGTGCGGCGGCACGTGGCTCTGCATCCGAAGAAGGTGAATTCAAGGCCCACATCGGCGCCTGCATCAAAGCTCGTCGCGAAACAGGGCAATGTGCAAAAGACTTTGCCTAAAGACGCACCGGACATGTCTGAAATTCCGCGGCAGGTCACACCGGAAGGCAACGTCCTTCGCGTACACGGCCACGCACTATCCGCTCGCGTCGTCCGCTAATGCAGTCGCAGAGCTACCACGGGTATCAAGTGTGGGGACACTCAATCGTCGAGCTCGAGGGCCAGTTGCAGACGGAACGTTATGCGGCGAGCGGAACCATCACCCTTCGCGGCAAGCTTGTCCATGCTTCAGGTGTCGTTGGCCACTTTGAAAGTGAGGTGGACGCTGAGCTCGCAGGGTTGGATTGGGCTCGCGCATGGGTCGATGCTCATAGCTAGAGCCATCGACTGTGCAGCAAGACAGCCCGCAATACTGCCATCGCGGGGTTGCCGTTGAATATGTGAACCTCTGGTGGGACAACAACCTGAAGGTAACCTACCTCTTCCAGCACCACATACGACCGCAGCGAGAATCACCGTCTTCGTTGCCCCGCAAAGCCATCGCTCGTTCTTCTAACGGGCGCGAAGTCGACGGCGCGCCTCACGCCGAGTTACCCTTCGACGTGCGCGCGCAGGATTGGACCAAGGTTGTCCTCTACCACCAGACTTCGCACTGCGCGGCGATCCGGGTGCTGTAACCATCGCTCCCGAACAGCAGTTCGCGACTCGTTAAGCACTCTCGTATAACGGATGGTCACCTTCGACGCATTTTTCTGCAGACGCTACAGCTATCGCAGCCAGAAGCGTTACGATTTTTTTGATCGGCGTGCCCGCCGGAAAGCAGGCCGCCACTCCGGAGCGTCGAAGGACCAGTTGACTCGCCTGGTCGATGATCCCGCCCACCACGATGGGTATCCGCAGACCGCGTACAGTCAGTTGATCACGCAAGGCGGTAATCAGATCGTTTTGTGCGCCCGCGAGAGAGGACACGCCGATAACGTCAACCCGCTCGCCTTCGGCCAATTGGACGGTGTCGGAAGGTGATGCGAACATCGATCCCGTGGAAACCGCGAAGCCCGCATCGCTTAATGCCGCTGCGATAATGCGCGCGCCCCGGTCATGTCCGTCCTGTCCCAGCTTTGCAATCAACACACGTGGCGCACGGCCCAGGCGCTTCGTTGCGTCGGCCACCGCGCGGCATGTGTCCTGCCAGTCCTTGTCGCTTTCGAGGTTTGCGCCGTAGTGGTCGCGCAGTAGCGGCAAGCCGATTTGATATCTGGGCCATACGGCTTCCAGTGCCTGCGTGCACTCGCCGACGGTGGCACGCGCTCGCATGCATGCCACCGTCAGTTCAAGAAGATTTCCGTCTCTGCCCCGGGCGGCCCGCGTCAGCGCATCCAGCGTGTCGCGTACTCTCGTTGGATCACGCCTCGCCTTGATGTGAGCAAGCCTTTGCGTTTGCAGCACGCGCACCCGCCGGCCATCGACAGTCTGTGGCTCTCCAAGGTCTTCATCGCATCCCGTCATGAAATCGTTGACGCCCACAACCGTGCGCCTTCCCGCCTCGATTTCCGCCTGTGTATTCAGAGCCGACCTGTGGATCTGTTCTCGAACCCACCCCGATTCGACGACATCAACCACGCCACCACGGCGTTCGATTTCTGCCATCACCGTTAGCGCCTTTTGACAGATCTCCGCCGTAAGGTTCTCCATCATGTACGAACCGGCCCACGGATCGACGACATCGCATACGCCGGTTTCGTGCTGCAGCACCAGTTGTGTGTCGCGAGCGAGCCTCGACGCTTCTGCACAGGGAAGCGAAAGCGCTTCGTCGTAGCCGTTAGTGTGCAGCGATTGCGTTCCGCCGAACACGGCAGCCAACGCCTCGACCGTCGTGCGCACGACGTTGTTCATCGGTTTCTGCGCCGTTAGCGACCACCCCGATGTCTGACAGTGCATCCGCAGTGCTTGCGCCCTATCCGACGTTGCGCCGCTTGCCGAGGCAATATGCGCCCACAGAATTCGCGCCGCTCTCAGCTTCGCGATTTCGACGTAGAAGTCCATACCGACGCCGAAGAAGAAGCTCATCCGCTGACAGACATCATCGGCCTGCATCCCGCGACCTGCGAGGGCCGTTATGTACTTGCGCGCATTCGCCATTGTCAGCGCAAGTTCGAGCACAGGGTCCGCACCCGCTTCCTGAAAGTGATATCCCGACACCGAGAGGGCATTGAACCGCGGCACGTTTTTGCCGAGGTACTCGACAACGTCGGCGGCGATGCGCAATGAAGGCTCAGGTGCGAAGATGCTCGTATTCCGCACCATAAACTCTTTCAGGATGTCGTTCTGAATCGTTCCCCTCAGTTGCGAGGCGCCAACGCCGCTTTCCTCCGCCGCGACGATGAAAGCAGCCAGCACAGGAAGGACCGCCCCGTTCATTGTCATCGATACAGACACGCGGTCGAGTGCAATGTCTTCGAAGAGGCGAGTCATGTCCTCCACTGTATCGATTGCGACACCCGTCATGCCGACGTCCGCGCTCACGGCCGGGTCGTCTGAATCGTAGCCGCGCTGGGTCGGCAGATCAAAGGCGACGGAGAGCCCCTGTGCGCCTTCCGCCAGCGCGGTGCGAAATGCGAGGTTCGTATCGGAGGCCTGCGCGTACCCCGCGTATTGGCGTATCGTCCACGGTTTTTGCGTATACATCGACGCGAATGGACCGCGCACGAACGGCGCCTCGCCGGGCATGCTGTCGATATGCGCGATGCCTTCAATATCCGCGCGCGTATAGACGCGCTTGAGCTTCACGCGATCTGACCGACGCCGCCGTTGCGTGTTCATCGATGCCTCCAGCGTTTTTCCGTCGTGACGTCGGCGATCTTCGCCCCGTCGCTGCTGCGCCGCACTTCCGTCCAGTGCCGGATGCCCTGCCCGTCTTCCGCCTGTCCGAGCATATGCACGGTCAACGTATCGCCCACGTCGACGTTGCCGTAATAGAACAGCGAACGGCTCGAGACGACAGGCGGCTCGCCGAAGCGCCCCCACTGCCACTCGGCGCGATCGATAAAGGCCTGAAAGCTCGCGAAGTACAGGAAGTCAGCGCCGTTGAAATCGCTATTCGGGCACGGGAAGAACTCGATCGGCTCGCGCGTGGCAGGCCCGAGGCCGGGAACTGCGTCACGGTCGTCTGCTCGAAGTCGTTTGCCAATCTGCGTCATGTCCAATGCCTCTTCGGGCATCGGCACGATTTCACCCGCCAGTGAAGCAAGTGCCGCCCGCGCCGCCGAACGATTGCTGCGCGCCTCGCCGCGTGTAACGAACGCAGAGGACATCCCGATCTCCGCGACCGTCAGGTCATCGCGAACGACATGGTGCGAACTGAAATGGCGCACAGGCCCTGTTCTGCAAAGCGTGCTGCGGATCTCGAACGCATCGTTTTCGGCGATCGAATCGAGACCGCAGGTCTGCAAGCGGATCGCCGTAAAGGCTGCATAAGAGCGGCCGCCGTTGTCGTCGCAGAAGTCGGGCTGCGCGCGGCCCGCGTGAGCGGCGAGCGCTTCCCAATGTCGATGGCCGCACTCCTTGAGCAACCAGTTCTCCGACAGTCCCGTGTAGCTCAGTTGCGGCATGCCCGCCCGGTAAGGTTGGATCATGCTCACGCCGCGAGGCTCGTCGACGCCTGGTCGAGCGCCACCCGGATCGCGCCGACGACATGCCCGGCATCGCGTGCGATGCCGGAGAAGCGCCCCGATCCCCATGTATGCAGCCACGGCAGTCCGATGAAATACAAGCCCGCTTGCGGCGTGATGCCGCGATTGTGTGCAGGATATCCACGTCCATTGAACACGGGCGCATCGATCCAGCTGAAATCGGGCGTAAAGCCAATACACCAGATGATCGACGTAATGCCGCTCTGCGCGAGATCCAGCGACGTGCGCTCGCCTTCCGGGCTCCATACCGGTTCATAGGGAGCGCCAGGTGGAGCGTCGATACCCTGCTTGTCGATGAACGCGTCGATGCTCGCGTTGATACGGTTGTAAGTGTCGTCGGCGCTATCAAGATTGCCCCTCAGGTTCGGTGCGAAATGCAGGCAGCCGTCGCGGAGATCGTCGAGCCTGCCGTACAGTTCCATACCTTCAAGCGCGAAGCGTCGCAGATCGATGTCTCTCCCGCCATCGCGGCCCGTCACATAATGGTTCGTGTTGTCGCGCACGCCTTCACGCAGCGGATGCTGGTCGACGGGCATGTCGTAGTACCGCATGTCCGCGAGCCAGTCCACCACGTCGCGGCCACGATAGAAACGCGCGCAACGCGGTGCTTCCCCAACCGCGAGAAACACCTTGCGGCCCGCCAGATGCAGGTCTTCGGCGATCTGCGCACCCGATTGCCCCGAACCCACCACGAGCACGGCGCCTTCCGGCAACGCCTGCGGATTGCGGTAATGCGACGACTGCAGTTGCACGATGCCGGCGGGCAGGCGCTCCGCCATGCGCGGTACGATGGGCGTGTGATACCCACCCGACGCAACGACGACCTGATCGGCCGTGAAGTCGCCGTTCGACGTCGACAGGAAGTATCCGCCCGACGGCAGGCGCCGGACCTTGCGGACTTCCGTGTGTTCGAGCACGGGTGCATCGACCATCGCAATGAAACCGTCCAGATAAGCGATGATCTCGTCCTTTTTCATGAAGCCGTGCGGATCGTCGCCGCGATACGGATGGCCCGGCAGCGCGCATTGCCAGTTCGGCGTGACGAGGCAGAATGCATCCCAGCGCTGCGAGCGCCACGTATGCGTGACCGTATGCTTTTCGATCACAAGATGATCGATGCCGGCCTCTTTGAGGTAGTAGCTGATCGACAAACCAGCTTGCCCGCCGCCCACCACGATCACCGTGTGGTGCGGGACATCGGTAAGCGCATCGGATGCGACAGTGTTTGCGTTCGACATGATTCGTTCCTGCGTTCGGGATTCAAATTAGTTCGACGACCTTGACTTCCGCGTGCGGGTCGGTGGCAAAGCGCTGCGCAAGTTCTTCGATCTGCGCGAGCTGATCCATCGCCGCCGAGCATGCGAAGCCGTACTTCTCGCGTACGCGTTCGGAGCCGATATGCAACGCCTCGCGCGCCCGTCCGACAAAATCGCCCAGCGCATAGCGTTGACCGGCGACGAAGAACTCGCCGACCACCGTCGAAGGCGAATAACAGTTGGCCTCGCTGCCGTCCGGCCACTGGACCTTGAAGTGCATGACTGGCATCACATATCCTTTGAGTGAGAGATTCACGCACCGAGCGGCTGCATGATGCGCTGCACGTGATTCGCGTACAGCGCGATATGACGACGCGCGCTTTCGCGCCAGCTAAAGCGCGCGAGAAGTTCGGGCACCGCGCGTTCGAAGTCGACGCCGCCGCGTTCGTGCAACGCGCGGCGCAGCGCGTCGCCGATACTTGTCGCGTCATCGGGTTGCGCCCAGCAGCAGACGCGTTCGTCGAGATACCCGGTGAACGGTTCGATCTGCGAGACGACGACGGGCGTGCCCGCGGCCAGCGCTTCGAGCACGACCAGCCCGAAACCTTCGCGTAAAGACATCATCGATACGACGTCCGCGCGTTGCAACAGCGCCGGAATCGCTGCGTCTTCGAGCGGGCCTGTGACTACGATTGGCTCATGTTTGCCGATACGAAGCCCTACCTCCGCCGCACGCGCGATAAAGAGCTGCGTGTAGGTATCGTGATCGAGCAGGCTCGCGCCGCCTGCGAGCACAAGCTGCGCTTCGGCATGCGTTTGCCGGAGCAACGCGAACGCTTCCAGCAGTTGCAATGTGTTCTTTCGTTCTTCGATGCCGCCTACCGCTAGCACCATCGGTTTGCCGCTCAGGCCGAACTCAGTGCAAACATCCGTGCTGCCGACGTCACGAAAGCGCGCTACGTCCACGCCGTTATTGACCGTTGATGCCGTCACGCCAAACTCGTCGCGCATCTTGCGCGTCCACGTGTCACTGACGCACAGGACCGTGTCGGCATCCGCATAGGCACGTTGTTGCCACGCACTCAGGCGCGGATTAGCGAATGCGTCGAGGTGATGAACCGTGCGCACGAAGCCGCGAATCGAGCCCGCTTCGCGCAAGTCCGCGAGCGCATTGCCGCCGATGCCGTCCTGTGCATGCAGTACGTCAAAGCCCGATGCGCCCTCTTCGAGCACCGCCGCTTTCAACGCGTCGATCCGCGTCTGTACCATCATCACCGTATCGTTGCCGTGCGCAGCGGCTGGCGCGAGTACCACGCGGCAAGGCGATGCGCGGAACATCGGCGCCCCGCCCACGGACGGCGCGAAGATCGTGACGTCCTGCCCGGCTTCATGCAGCGCCCGCCCCAGTTCGAGCGTATGTACCACGCCGCCGCGAGGATTCACGGAATGCGTGAACAGCGCAATGCGCATTGCCGTGCCGTTCATTTCGGCTCTCCCACCGGCGCGCCGATGAATGCGCTCTCCCTGAAGTTCCAAAGCAACGCCGAATCACCTTGCTGCGTGAGCACCACTTCACGCGACGCATCCACGCTGCCGATCGTCGCGCATGCAAGGCCGCGTTGCGCGAAGCAAGCGTGCACCTCATCCACATGTTCACCGTGCAAAGAGAGCAGAAAGCCGTAGCTCGGAAATGCGCTCAGCCAGCGCTCGAAGTCCACGCCGTCTGGACGCGGGATCGCATCGAGATCGATACGCGCGCCAACACCCGAGCATTCCAGCAGCATCAGCGATGTGCCGAGCACGCCCGCCATGCTGATATCTTTCGCCGCCTCGCACAGGCCGCTTTCAGCAAGCTGCGGCAGCAGTTCGAGATCATCGCGCAGGCGCTCAGCTGGTGCGCCCACGGAAGCGTTCCAGAACGGATACGGATCTTCGAAACGGCCGCGCAAATCGACGGCCATCACGAGGCTGTCGCCCGGCCGCGCATTGAAGCTCGACAGCAATGCGCGCGCACGGCCGAGTATCGATACCGCCAGCTGCGGCTCCGCACTACGCGTATTGCTATGCCCGCCAACGACAGGCACACCATACGCGCTCGATGCCGCCGCCATGCCCGCCAGAATCTGTTCCGCCGATTCGAGCCCATCGCTCCACAACGCATCGACGACGGCAAGCGGACGGCCGCCCATCGCATACACGTCGCTGATATTGACCATCACGCTGCTGTAGCCCGCGAACCACGGCATCGTCTCGACGAAATCGCTGACAAGGCCTTCGATCGCGAACAGCAGATAGCCGTCGCCGTCGGCAATCGCCGCGCAGTCATCGCCGACTGCAACGGCTTGCGCGAGATCACGTGTGCCGTTCGGAAGACGCGACGCCAGCGACGCCACCACGCCTGCGATATCCGTCTTATGGCGAAAGCCACGGCTTTCACGCAGACGTTCAACGAGCGCGCGCAAACTCATGAGCGGCCCCGCGATGACGTGACGAAGCCACTTTCCGGCGAAAAACACGGTGGATAGTGCGTGAGGTCCGCTTGCATCAGATGATGCGACCGCCCAAACAACGTTTCTTCCGCAACCGTCTGCCAGTGCAACCGCCTGAACAACGGCACATTCTGGCTCTGCACGTGCGCGAGAAACGTATCGCATCCCCGTGCGTGGGCGCTGCTCACAGCGAGACGAATCAGCGTCGAACCGAGCTTGCCATGCGAACGGAACGCCGCATGCACCGCGAGACGCGAACCAAGCCACGTGCGCGGCTGCGTTTCGTGAATCCGCACCGTGCCGACCACCTGTTCCGGCACGCCCGCAATGCAGCTGAGCGCAACCAGCAGCTTCGCATCACGGTCGATTTCGTCGCGATCGTCGCCGACGAAAATGCCTTGTTCGACGCAGAACACCGCGCGCCGCAACGCATACGCTTCCTTGCTCTCCCACGGCAGCGTCGCCCATTTCACGCGGTACTCGGCAGGCGTGAAGGCGAGCGGCAGTGCATCGAGTTCGTCGAATGTCTCGCAGAACATGATCAGTCCTCGTACGATGCCAGCGACGAACACGCGCCGCATTTACCGCAACCGGCCTTGATATCGGCGGAACGCATCTGCGCGTCGCGCAGCATTGCGCCGAGCGGCGCCAGGATCGACTTCATGAATTCAGGCGAAGGCGCGGGATGATCTTCGAGCGGCGTGCCGCTGATCGGCACGAACGGCACGACGAACGGATACACGCCGATATCGATCAGTTCGCGCGAGATCGACAGGATCGCTTCGGGTGTATCGCCGAGACCCGCGAGAATGTACGTGCTGACCTGCCCCGTACCGAACACGGCAACGGCTGCCTTGAACGCTTCCAGATAGCGCGAGATCGGCACACTGGCTTTCCCCGGCATCACGCGCGCGCGCACTTCCGGCGTCACTACTTCGAGATGCATGCCGAGCGTGTCGATACCGCTTGCTTTCATACGCTCGAACCATGCGTCATCGTCAGGCGGTTCGCACTGCGCCTGGATCGGGAGATCGACGGCAGCCTTGATCGCGAATGCGCTTTCGCACAGGATCTGTGCGCCGCGGTCGGACGTGGGCGGCGTGCCGGTAGTGAGTACCATATGCTTGACGCCGTCGAGAAGCACCGCAGCGCGCGCTACTTCCGCAAGCTGCTCCGGCGTCTTGCGCGCTATCGTGCGGCCCGCTGCAAGCGACTGGCCGATCGCGCAGAACTTGCAGGTCTTCTTGCGGCTCTCGTAACGGATGCAGGTTTGCAGCACGGTGGTTGCGAGCACATCGGTGCCGTGCAGCGTCGCGATGTGCGAGTACGGCACACCGTCGAGCGTTTGCAACTGCGTAAAGCGCGGCGCTTTCGGAAAACTGATGCTGGCGATCGGAATCGTACCGCGCATCAACGCGCTCGCGCCCGCTTCATCCGGCGCGCCCGCGACGAACGGCGAATTCCACGCGGAACTGGTGTGCACGGGCACCATGATCGTCACACCATCCACGGTCACGGCCTTGTGGTCGGACGGACCCGCGCCACCACGACGGCTCGCGGCCCCCGCGTTCGGATCGACGAGGCGCAGCCCCGCCGATTGCAACTCCGTGCGCAGCTCCATCATCTGACGCTGCGTACGCGGCTCAGCCGGCGACAGGTTCATGCTGGCATTCATCCTGACCTCCACTCGTGATTTCAGGCGCGGCGTCCGCGCGTTCGAACGACGTCGCCATCGGCGCGACTGGCATCGCCGGGCGATCGTTGATGGCAAGACTCAGCAGTTCGGGCCGCGCATAATGGCCGACGGAATCCATCATGCGTTTGCGCTTCGTGATCAGCGACATGTCGAGATCCGCGACGACCATGCCCTCGCCTTCGCGCAGCGGCTCGGCGAGATGCTGGCCTTCTGGCGACACGATGGCTGTCATGCAGCCGCCGCGCAGCGCCTTTTGAAGCTTCGGGTCGGTGGTGACGGATTCGATCTGCGCTTCGCTCAGCCAGCCCGTCGAATTGACGACGAAGCAGCCCGATTCGAGCGCGTGATGACGGATCGTGACCTCGATCTGCTCGGCGAAAATCGGACCGACCAGCGAGCCCGGGAACTGACTGCAATGGATCTCTTCGTGCTGCGTCATCAGCGCATAGCGCGCGAGCGGGTTGTAGTGCTCCCAGCACGCAAGCGCGCCGACTCGCGCGATGCCCGTATGCGCGACTTTCAGCCCCGCTGCATCGCCTTGCCCCCAGATCATCCGTTCATGAAACGTCGGCGTGATCTTGCGGCGCTTCAGCACGAGCCTTCCGTCGACGTCGAACACGAGCTGCGTGTTGTACAGGCTGCCGTGATCGCGCTCGTTCACGCCGAGCACGACCACCATCGAATGACGGCGCGCGCGCTCGCTCACGGCTTTCGTGACGGGACCGGGCACGACCACGGCCTGCTCGTAGAGCCGCATATGCTCGGCGCCCGACGCGACAGGCGGACGCACGAACGAAAAGTACGGGTAGTACGGCACAAAAGTCTCGGGAAAGACGATCAGTTGCACGCCTTTCGCCGCGGCTTCGTCGATGGCGGTACAAACCCGCTCGAGCGTGCCGCCGGGACGCTCGAAGTCGGGCGCAATCTGCACCGCCGCTGCACGGATGATTCGCTGCTCGGACATGATCGGCACCCGGCTCGCTCAGACAGTCCACGTATGGATGATCAGCGCGTTCTCCTTGCGATGGAGAAGCTGCAGGTCCAGCACGTCGAGCGGGTTGATCGGGCGAATGCCTTCGATCAGCGAAGCCTCGCCGTGACCGTACAGCGCCTGCAACGCGAAGCGGCATGCGTACACCTTGCCGCCTTCTTCCATGAACTTGACGAGCTGCTTGTTGAAGTTCAGATGACCGGGGAACGCTTCGTCGCCGAGTGTCGGGAAGCCGCGTTGCAGACCGAGCGTGACGCCAGGACCGTACAGCAGCACGGACGTATCGAAGCCCTTACGCTGCAGACGCGTTGCCTGCAGCAGATTCACGAAGCCGATCGAGCCTTCGAATGCGACGGTATGAAAAGTGACGAGCGCTTTCTCGCCGGGTTCGGCCTTGACGTCAGGAAAGACTTTTTCTTCGTAGTCAACCAGGTAGTCGCCTTTCTGATGCAGAGGTTTGTTGACGGCAGGCATATCGCTCTCCAATAAGTCGCGTAATTGATCGGATTGCTCAACCGGAAATATCCCGATTGGCGAATCACTTAACGCAACGGATATGCCAATTTCCGGCCCGGTTCATGCGATCAACTTCCAATCAATCAAACCGCGACTGTTCGAGCGATCCGAAAAAATCTTTGCGAGCCTTGTCCGGCATGGGGTTTTGGGTATCGGCGACAGATGCGCATGCATCGGTTTCGCACAACGACGCAGCGCCTTTTGCGTGCGGATGGTGCGCGATACCCCGCAAGCGTGCATTCATCCAATCAATGCGATCAAGTTTCTGATTGAATGAAAACCGATATTTTTTCGCGCGATTCGCGTGGTACTTTGAATAAGACATTCACGCTCACGCATACGCTTTCGCACCGGGAATACAGCATGGACAGTCTCACGCATCATTGGCTCAAGCGGCTCACTGAAAGCCGCAAACCGGCATATCTCGTGATACCGGATCTGATCGAGGAAGATCTGGCGAGCGGCCGTTTGCGTCCTCGCGACCGTTTGCCTGGTCTACGTGATCTGGCAGGTGCATTGCAGTTGAATTACACGACCGTCGCGCGCGCCTATGCGGAAGCACGCAAGCGCGGCCTGCTCGATGCACGCGCGGGCAGCGGCACGTTCGTGCGCGGACGCACGCAGACTTTGCCGCTCGCGGGCGGCAGCAGCGTCGAGATGTCCATGAACATGCCGCCCGAGCCGCCCGAGCTTGCGGCACGGCTGCGTGAATCGTCCGCGCATCTGCTCGCCCACACCGATCCTTACCGGCTGCTGCGCTATCAGGATTTTGGCGGCACGCCCGACGATCGCGCGGCTGGACGTGCGTGGTTGAAAGAGCGTCTGCCCGAATGCGAAGACGATACGGTGCTGGTGTGCCCCGGCATCCACAGCGCACTCGTGGCGCTGGTATCGCAACTCGCGCGGCCCGGCGAAACGATATGTCTCGACTCGCTTGCGTATCCCGGCATCAAGGCGATCGCATCGCAACTCGGCGTACGTTTGCAACCACTGCCGCGCGATGAAGAAGGACCGTTGCCGCATGCATTCGAAGCGCTGTGCAAGACCGGCAAGCCCGGTGCGTTCTACTGCAATCCCACCTTGCAGAATCCGAGCACGCTGACGCTTTCCACGCAGCGGCGTGAAGCGCTCGCCGATGTCGCGTTGCGCTACAGCGTTCCCATCATCGAAGACGACGCATACGGCTGGCTGCCGGCGAACAGGCCGGTTGCGCTGGCATCACTTGCGCCGGAACTGACGTGGTATGTGACGGGGTTTTCGAAGACGTTCGGCGCAGGGCTGCGCGTTGCGTATCTGCGGGCGCCGACAGCGAGGCAGACGCAGCGCGTCGCGGGCGCGTTACGCGCGACGACCGTCATGCCGAGTCCTTTCACGGTGCTGCTGGCGACGCAATGGGTCAACGACGGCACCGCGCACGAGATGCTTGACGCGATCCGCAAGGAAGCGAACGTGCGTCAGACCATTGCCTCACAGGAACTGGCCGACTGGCATTACGAAGCGCAGTCGGATGGCTTTCATTTGTGGTTGCCGATTCCGCCGCAGTGTGACTGGAGTGCGTCGGAGCTAGCGCTGCAATTGCGCAATCAGGGCGTCGGGGCGGTGGCGGGGGCGGCTTTTTCGACGGACGGCAATCCGCCGAATACGATCCGCGTGTGTCTGGGTGGCCCGCAAGATCGCGAGGGTTGTCGACAGGCACTGCAGGTCACGGCAGAGATGCTACATCACCCGCATCGTCTACGCAGTCCTTTAATGTAAGCCGCTGCGCCGCTGACTCAAGCTGGTTAACCCAGACAAAAGCCCGAAGCAGATAGCGGCCCTGCCCTTGCGTGCCGCGAACGGCCAGTACGCATGCATAAGTCTGCCTCTCTCGAAGGGCGAGCCGCCAAAGAGACTGGTCGGCTTTCAAAAGGTCTCATTGCGGCGGCGCTTCCGGACCGGTCGAATACTTCGGATGACGGACGACAAGGCGGACCACATGTGCGTCCGGTCAGTTATCACGCAGGGATTATCCGCTGCGCTTTCAGCCGGCCAAACAGATCGAAGAACGCCTCATCGGTCGCCTGAAAGTCCAGGAAACCGGCCTTGCGGCTCTTCGACATATCGGTAAGCACTTCCATCGGACGGCCGAGGTCGGCGTCCGAATGCCACCACGATGCAAGCCTGTCGATGTCGGCCTCCACGAGATCGAAGCGCGCGGCAATCTGCCTCCATTGTGTGCCCGCGTCGCGCATGCGGCTTTCTAGAGGGCGCACTTCTCCGTCAAACGCGACCGCCTCGACGCCAAAATAGTCTGCAATACGGGACCACATCCATTTCCAGCGAAAAACATCGCCGTTGACGATATTGAAATCCTGATTGCGACCCGCTTCCGACGTCGAGGCCCATTCGAGATGCCGGGCGAGAAGACGCGCATCGGTCATGTCGGTCAGGCTGTTCCATTGCGTCGCCGAGCCAGGGAAAACAAAAGGCAGTCCCGCTTGCTTGCAAAGCGTCGCATAGACTGCGAGCGTCGTGCCCATGTTCATCGCGTTGCCGACCGCGAATCCGATGATCGTGTGCGGCCGATGAACGCTCCATGTGAAACCCTGACGCTGTGCCGCGGCGAATACGCGGTCTTCCTGCTCGTAGTAGAAGTTGTCGACGTTCTGACGGCCTTGCTCTTCGCGAAACGGTGTCTGCGGAACGGCGCCTGTCGCATAAGCCTCGAAGGGGCCGAGATAGTGCTTGAGTCCGGTCACCAAGGCAACATGCTCCAGTTTCGACGGCCCGGCTTCGAGCGCATCGAGTACGTTGCTGACCATGGCGCCGTTCACACGGATGTTCTCGAGCTCGGTCGCCTGCCTCGCCCAGGCGGTGAAGAACACGTGAGTTACGTCGAGCGAGTGAAGCGCGGCCCGCACCGACTCCGCCGATGCCAGGTCGGCAATGATCGGCTGAACTGCTGGCGACACTTGCGTGCGGCCGCGAGATAGCCCGTAGACTCCCCAGCCGGCCTCGATCAGCCGATCGGCCAGATTGCTGCCTGCGATGCCGCTGGCCCCGATGATAAGAGCGCGATTTTTCATGAAATGAACGTTACTCGTTGAGATATCTGGGAAACGACTGCCCTGCTTCGTGCTTTTGCAGCCGCGTGCGTGAAACGGTGTATCCGTCGGCTATTCAAGCCGGACTTTACGGAGGACCAAACGACGCCATGGTCGGGCGGACGCCTTCGAACGCCATCTGCAATACCTGCCTGATGCCACTTTGGGAAAGTGCGCGGGGATTGAAATACGGCGAGCGCATGGCGATTTCCGCGGCACGGTCGAGATCGCCCTCCTGAATGCCGAGCTCGGCGAGCGAACGGGGCGTTCCCAGGGCCCGGCCGAGATCAAAGAGCGCAGCCACTGGATCGCTCATATCGAGTGCCCGGCGCAGGCGCTGAGCGGCATCGAGCGCCGACGGCAGGTTGAACGCCATGGCGTAGGGCAGGACCACGGCATGAGTCTGCGCGTGCGGCAAATTGAAGGTGCCGCCAAGCGTATGGCACAGCTTGTGATGCAAGGCCATGCCCACATTGCCCAGCACAGTGCCGCAAAGCCATGCACCGTATTGCGTGATTTCTCGAGCAGCCAGATCGTCGGGACGTTCGCATACCGATACCAGGCCTCGCGCAAGACTGCGCACGCCCTCTTCCGCGAACATCGACATGACCGGATTGATGTCCTGCGCGTACAAGCCCTCAGCCGCATGGGCGATGGCGTTCAGTCCGCTGGTGGCGGTCAGCCCCACCGGCAAGCTCAGCGTGAGCGTGGCGTCATAGATCACCGTGCGCGGCAAAACGCGGTGACTCTTGCCGGTCTTCTTCTCGCTGCTCGCGGTCAGCCCGTAGATGGGAGTGACCTCGGAGCCCGCGTAAGTCGTGGGGATCGCGACGATCGGCAAGCTCGTCTCCAGCGCGATTGCCTTCGCCAAGCCCAGTGTGGAGCCGCCTCCTGCCGCGACCAGTCCATCGGCTCCGGCATCGCGAGCCGCCTCGACACCGGCTTCGGCGGTTTCGACCGGCACGTGCATGACTGCCCGATCGAATATCGCATGGCAGCGTCCTCCGCCCAGCTCGCGCACGCGCTCGGCTAGCGCGCATTGCTCCGGCGTCGAAAGCACGAGCGCGCGCCGGATGCCGAGTTCGTCGAGTTCGTCACTGAGCCGCGCGAGCGAGCCCGCGCCGAAAACAATGCGGGTCGCGCGGGTGGAATAGATGAATGGCGTCGCGATGCTCGGTGTCATGATGAACGGTTCAGGACAAAGTCAAAAGCGAGCGTGCTGAACGGCGACTGCATGCGCGTGCCGTCGGGCGCCACGCCCTCTTCATGGTGGATCCAGTCTGCAATTAGCGACGAGCGCACGCCGAACACGGCGTCGGAATCGAGGTAGCGGTCACCATCGCGAAACACATGGGTCACGAGCCGCTCATAGCCGGGCGCGGTGATCATGAAGTGCAGATGAGCGGGCCGCCACGGGTGGCGCCCAAGCGCGGCCAGCAGCTTGCCTACGGGTCCGTCGTGCGGAATCGGATAAGGTTCCGCCACGATCGAGCGAAAGTGATAGGAACCATCGGGCAAGCTGTGCAGCACCGCCCGCGCCCGGTGCGTATCGCCTTCGTACTGAACATCGTAGAAGCCAGCCGAATCTGCCTGCCAGACCTCGATCCGCGCATTCGGCACAGCTTCGCCATCGAGCCCCATGATGCGGCCTGAGACGAAGCATGGCTCGCCGCCGGCACCGTTGGCAATGTCGTCGCCATTGCGATGCACTGGCGCTCCGCCGACGAAAAACGGCCCAAAGACCGTGGCCTCGGTGCATCCGACGGGCTTCCTGTTCGCCATTGCGGTGACGAGCATCGAGAGTCCGAGCGTGTCGGAGAGCAGAATGAACTCCTGACGATTGCCGTCCGTGATATGACCGACCTCAGTCAGGAAGCGGATACCCGCTTCCCACTCATCTTCGGTCAGCTGCACCTCGCGCGCGAAATCATGAAGATGCCGGACGAGACTCGTCATAACCGCCCTCAGACGGACATTGGACGCCCCCTCGTGGCGCTTGAGTACCGCATCAGTGATGGTGTTTTCGTCGAGATTACGCATGGCGATTTATCGGTCGTGAAGCATGGATCAGCGGTTGTCGACGCGCTTGAGAAACGGGCGGATGTCGACGCTCTTCCAGATGCCGGCCTCGTTGAACGGATCGTTCGCGTTGAAGCGGACAACCTGGCCGATGTCGTCGGCTTCATAGAGGAAGAAGCTGCCGATCATCGTCTCCTCGTCCGCCGCAAGCAGCGGGCCGGACATCACCATTTTGACCGGCGCCGTCGCGAGATAGGCTTTGTGGGCGTCGTAGTGGGACAGGCGGCGTTCGACCATGCCGTCATGGTCGAGGCAATAAACGGTGTAATGCATATGCGACTCCTGATAGTTGTGATGCGAGCGGCGCTCAATTGTGCAAGCCGGAGCTCAATTCAACCGCGCGCACAATCGAGAAGAAATCGAGTTCCGCGCCGTCCGCGTCCACATACTCGGCGAACTGCTTGCGCACCAGGGCGGCGGCCGCCATTGGCACACCTGCGGCTTCGCCGGCATCCACCACCAGGGACATGTCCTTGAGCATCTGCCGCGCTGAAAACGCCGGCTTGAAATCGCGCTGCTTGAGCGGATCGAGCTTGTACTTGATGAGCGGCGAAGCGGCGACGCTATCGCCGATCACGGTCAGCATCTCGGTCCAGTCGAGGCCGCCCTTCTTGCCGAGCGTGAGTGCTTCCGCAAGCAGCACCGCGGTCGACCCCACCAGATGATTGATGGCAAGCTTCAGGTAGCGCGCCTGCTGGTCTTCACCAACGTAATACTGGCGTGCCGAGATCGCTTCGAATACACTGCGCGCCGCGTCGAACGCATCCTTGGGGCCCGACGCGAACACGGTGAGCTGGGCCTTCTCCGCGAGGACGGTGCTGCCCGAGACCGGCGCCGCGATATAGCCTATGCCCCGCTCTTTCGCAGCGTCGCGAACGGCTGCAGATGCTGCCGGCGACACTGTGCTCATGTCGACATACACGGCGCCCGCCGGCAGGTTCGCGAACACACCTTGCGACCCGAGCGCGACCTTCAGCAGAACCGCGTCATCGGGGATGATGGAAAAGACGAGTTGCGCCGATGCCGCGAGCGCCGCGATATCGGGCGCCGGCCTCACGCCGTGCGTAGCGAGTTCGCCGAGGCGTCCCGGATCCACGTCGTACACGGCCACGTCGTAACCCGCCTTGAGCAGGTTGAGGACAATGGGTGTGCCCATCTTGCCGAGGCCAATCCAGCCTATCGAAGGCTTTTTCACCTTGTTTTGATCAGTCATTCGTGCGTGCTCGCTTGTCAGGTCGTCTGCGGGTTGATCAGGATCTTCATCTTGTCGCCACCTTTGTCGCTCAGGGCGTCGAAGCCCTTGGCCACGACGTCGTCCGCGTCGATCAGGTCGTGAATGAGTTTCTCCACCGGGAATTTTCCGTTCGCGATCATGCCGATGATGCGCGGCCAGATGGTGACCGGATAACACCACGTGCCCTCTATGTGAATGTCCTTGAGCGACCACTTCATCGGATCGACGGTGGCGGTCCCCACGTGCAAGCCGGCTTGAACGACTGCACCGGCCGATCGCACGGCGTCGACGCATGCGTTCAGTGCATGCTGGTTGCCCGAACATTCGATCGCCACGTCTACCCCCACGCCTTCGGTCAGATCGCGAATCCTCTCCGGCAACTCGCCCTCCGTGGGATCGAAGATCTGCGTGGTCACGCCGAACGCCGACATCTTTGCGGCACGGGCGGGGTTCGGTTCGCTCACGAAGATCTGGCTGGCGCCAGCCGCATGGCACGCGAGCGCCGCCAGCACGCCGATCGGCCCCGCGCCCGTGATCAGCACAGACGAGCCGACCGTCACGCCGCCGCGATCCACCGCATAGAGGGCGACCGCCGCGGGCTCGATCAGGGCGCCCTGCTTGTCGCTGACGTTATCCGGCAGCCTGTTCGCGTGATAGTCATTTAGAACGGTATATTCCGCCATGCCCCCACCGTCCCAGCTCAAGCCGACGCACCCCATCTTCGTGCAAAGGTGACGCATGCCCCGCACGCAGTAATAGCACTGCCCGCAAGATGCCAGCGGCATGACCGATATGCGGTCGCCCGGCCGCACGTTCTTCACGTCCCGCCCCACTTCGAGCACTTCGGCGCTGAACTCATGGCCGAGCACTTGCGGCGCCTTGGCCCCCGTCAGCGGATGCGGCTCGGTCGGGACGACGATCGGACCTGCCTGGTATTCATGCAGGTCGGTACCGCAGATGCCGCACCACATCGGTTTGACGATCATCTGATCTGCGCCGATGCCGCTCGGGTCCGGCACGTTTTCCACGCGAATGTCGTGTGCACAATGAAACCTGACTGCTCTCATGCCTGCTCCTCCTCTGCTGGACGCTCGCCCGCGCTAGCGTCGTTCCTGGAATCCGGTCTGCTAGCGGCGCCGCCGGGTCACATAGCACGCCGATGCGCCGATGATGATCACGCCCTTGACGATGGTCTGCGCCTGAACCGGCATCCCGATCAGCAACACGATGTTGAATACGATGATGAGAATCGCGGCGCCCATCAGTCCGCCCGGCAAAGTACCGCGCCCGCCTGACAGCGCGACGCCGCCCATGACCGCCGCAACGATCGAATCGAGTTCAAAGCCTTTGCCGACCCAGTTGTCGACGATGCCGACAAAGCCCGACAAGACGAGCCCCGCCAGTCCCGCCAACAGCGAACTGAGTACATAGCAGACGATGCGCACGAGATCCGGTCGTACGCCCACCAGACGCGCCGATTCCGAATTGCCGCCCACCATGAAGACGCGCCTCCCGAACGTGGACCGATGCAGCAACACGCCGAACACCGTGGCGCACGCGGCCAGGATCAGTATGTTGACCGGCAAGCCCGCGGCAAAGCCGGTACCCATCTCGTGAAAAACGGGCGGGACGTTGCCCGAGGGCGCGCCTTGTGTGTAGGCGAAGCGAAGACCTTCGAGTACGACGGCCGTAGCGAACGTCGCGAGAAACGGCGAGACCTGCCGTTTCGTGACAAGCAGTCCGTTCAAGAGGCCGGAGCATATGCACATGGCGACGGTCGCGCCGAAGATCGCGGGTGCCGATGCGTTCGTGCCGTCGAAGCCCGTAGCTATGACTGCGGCCGTCGCCATCACGGAAGCGACGGAGAGATCGAGCCCGCCTACGAGGATCACGAACACCTGCCCAATGACGACGATGCCGAGCGGCGCGAACTGCATCAGCATGTTCACGACATTGTCGCGCCGCAGGAAGGTAGGCGAAAACACACCGGAGGCAATGACCAGGAGCGCGAAGAAGACATAGATGCCGTAGCGGCGCGCTGTATCTATCGAGAGATAGCGTGCAAGCGACGGACGTTTGGAGAGAACCGAACTCATGCTGTCACCCGTTTGCGCTGCGCATTGACCGACACCGCGATGATGACGGCTAACCCCTGGACAATCAGTTGGTACTGCGACGCGATCCCGGCGAAGTTGATCAGGTTGTTGAGAAGGCTCAGCAGGTACACGGCGATCAGCGTGCCGATCACGCCACCCCGGCCGCCGGTGAGCACGGTGCCGCCCACCACCACGGGCGTAATCGACGCCAGCGTGTAGTTCACGCCGAGATACGGCTGTCCGGAGCCGAATTGCGCGGCCAGATAGATGCCTGTCACGCCCGCGCAGACTGCGGAGAAGACGTACACGAACAGGATCACGCGCGCCTTGGGAACGCCTGTGAGGCTGGCCGCATGTTCGTCGTCGCCCACCATGTAGATGTAGTGTCCGAGGCGCGTGCGGCGCATGAAAAACGACAGCGCAAAGTAAAGCAGTGCCACGATCGTCGCCGTCACCGGTATGTTCAGGAAGCGGCCGTAGGCAATCGAATCGAAGCCGTCGGGAACATTGCCTGCCGGCCCGAGCGAGTAGTACAGAATCGCGCCCTGCAAAACGGCGCCCATGCCGAGCGTCACGATCAGCGGATGGACCTTGAGCCGCAGCACGAGGCCGCCATTAATCAGGCCAACTACTGCTGAAAGCAGCAGCACGACAACGATGGCGCTCGTCCATCCGCCATGAGGGTTGTCCGCGAGGCCGGACGTGAGAGTCGCGCTCGCGCTGATGAGCGAACCCACCGAGAGGTCGATGCCGCCGGTCAAGATAGCCAGCGTCTGCCCGAGTGCCACAAGGGCGAGTCCCGTGGCTTGCTGATGAACATTCAGCAGGTTGCCGACGGTCGCGAAGCGGTCGCTGGCATAGGCGCCTGCGATCAGGAGCAAAACCAGCAGACAGAACCCTGCCAACGGAGCGGCGTTATGCGCCACGTGGCGCCGCATGCCGGTTGCCCTGCCGCCGGTTCGATCAATAAGCGTGCTCATGCGCGTCTCCTGTGGTTTGTGACGTTTCGGTCGTGGCAAGGCGCATGATGTCGTGCTCGGTCATCTGTTGGCCGCTCACTTCGCCGTTGATACGGCCTTCCCGCATGACCAGCACGCGATCCGACATGCCGATCACCTCCTGCAACTCCGAACTGATCATCAGGATTCCAAGACCTCTCGAGGTCAATTCGCGCATGACGCGGTAGATCTCGGCTTTCGCACCGACATCGACGCCACGGGTCGGCTCGTCGAGAATGAGCACGCGCTTGCACACGCGCACCCAGCGGCTTATCAGCACCTTCTGCTGGTTCCCTCCGGAGAGCGTGGCGACGCCGCCGGCGGGATGGGCGCCTGCAATCCTGTATTCGTTGATCGCTGCCTGTGCCGCTGCGCGCTCCAGCGCCGGGCGCATCAGGCCAAAGCGCGACACCTGCGCAAGGGTGGTTGCCGTGACGTTCTGCGCGACATCGAGCAGCATGAGCAGCCCCTGGGACTTGCGATCCTCGGTGACAAAACCCAGCCCGAGCCGGATGGCGGTTCGCGGCGTCATGCGGGTGCGCCGGGTACCGCCTATGTCGACGGTGCCGCGATGCGCTCTCAGCGCACCGAAGATTCCTGCGGCGAGTTCCGTGCGGCCCGATCCCACCATGCCCGCGATGCCCACGATCTCGCCGGCACGCACGGTAAGCGACGCGTCGACTACGCGATTGCCCACGCACAGACCGTTCACCTCCAGCACGTTCGGAACGCCGGGCGCGAGGATCGGCTTGTCCGGATAGATGTCCTTCATCTCGCGGCCCACCATCAGACGTACCAGTTGATCGCGCGTGGTGTTCGCGACACTTTGCGTCGCGACCTTGTGGCCGTCCTTCATCACGGTCACCCGATCGCACAACTCGAATATCTCGTCGAGCCGATGCGAGATATAGACGATCGCGACGCCCTTTGCCCGCAGCGCCCGCACGCGCGCAAACAGCAATTGCACTTCCTTGCCCGCGATGACCGCAGTGGGCTCGTCGAGGATCAACACGCGCGTCTCGCAAGCCATGGCCTTGGCGATCTCGACCATCTGCTGATCGGCGACGGAGAGGTTGCCGACGCGCTCGCGGGAATCGAGCCGCACGCCCAGTTCGCCCAGCAACGCCTGTGCATCCCGATTCATCCGACCATGATCGAGTAGCCCGATCCGCGTGCGCGGCTCGGCGCCCGCGAAAATGTTCTCAGCGACAGTAGATTGCGGAAACAGCACCAGCTCCTGGTGGATCACATGGATGCCATGGCGTTTCGCGTCTGCGGCCGATTTCCATTGCAACGGCTGGCCGGCGAAACGTATCTCGCCCGAATCCGGCGCATAGACGCCGGCCATGATCTTGGTGAGCGTCGATTTACCCGCGCCGTTCTCGCCCACCAGCGCATGAATCTCACCGGCGCGCACACCGAGCGACACCTGATCGAGGCTTTTCACGCCGGGGAATTCCTTCGTGATCCGAATCACCTCTAGCAGATCCCCGGCGCTGATGTCAGCGTGCCCGTTCATTTCTCACCCGGTAGCTTGACCTTGAAGGTCGCCGGGTTGTAACCCGGGCCCATTCCGCCGTCGATGATTACATCGGGCGGTCCCTTGCTGTCGACGATCTGATCGATGTACTGGTCCGGGTGCGGCACTGACGCCGTCTCGTCCCCGCGCGTCAGCGCGATCTGCGGACTGATCTCGTAGATCTTAGGCACGGTCTGACCGCCGAGGACCTTGAGCGCAACCTCGATGGAAGTGCGGCCCATGGTCGGCGGATAGCCGATCTCCAGCATTGGAATCTTGTACTTCAACGCAAGCTGGAGCGGGCCGTTGAGGTCCGCGGTCGTATGAGGCGGGATTTCGCCGGCCTTGAAGCCCGCGGCAATGAACGCGTCGATGGACCCGGCGACGGGCAAGCCATGAGCGCACCAGACCGCGTTGATGGTATGCCCGTACTTGGCGATCATCGCCTGCATCTGCTGCTTGGCCTTGACAGGGCTCCAGTCCGAGTAGACCGTATCGAGCACCTTGATGTCGGGATACTGCGAGAACACCTGCCTGGCCGCGGCCTCGCGGTCGGCACTGACGCTTGAACCCGCCTGTCCTGCAAGCATGACGACGTTGCCCTTGCCGTGCAGCTTCTCGACGATCCATTGCGCCCACACGCGCCCCATCATGGCATCCGAGCCCGTCACGAAGGAGACAAAGTTATCCGAAGAGATCCGGCGGTCGACCATCACGACGGGAATGCCCTGCTTCATCGCGCGCGAGACGACAGGATCGAGCGCCCTCTGGGTGTTCGCGCTGACGATCAGCAAGTCGACGCCGCGCGATATCAGGTCCTGGATGTCGGCGGCCTGCTTCGCGTCGTCCATGTTGCCGTTAGTGACGATGAGCTGCTTGATGACATCGGTGTGCTCCGCCGCCGCCTTCATCAGCGAGTGCTGCATGACTACGCGCCAACTGTCGCCAAGCCCCGCGTTGGCGAAGCCGATCACGTAGGGCGGCTTCTTTTTGAATTTAGCGGTATCGGAGAAAGGGATCTGAACGGCGGGGTTGAAAAGGAAGGTTCGCGCGGCTCCTGCGTAGTCGGCGCGCGCGCTCATGGACGGAATCATCAACGCGGCAGCGAGAGCAAGCCCGGTTGCGCGGATCAGGCGAAACGAAAGATGCATTTATGTCTCCGTGAATGTTTTTGTCGTCCTGCCGGTCGTTCATGCACGGGCCTTTCATCTTCATTCGGATCACGACATATAATCGTTTCACCGAACACCGGATGGTGAACGCCAGCGACGGGCTCAGAGTGACACGGTTCGTTTCGCTAAACTAGCAACTGCTATTACTAGTAATGGCAGTAACAGGAATAGGAAAACTCAAGGAGACGAATCGGTGGAAAAGCAGCAGCGGTTAAACGAACTGGCCGATTTCTTGCGCACTCGCCGAGCTCGTCTGCGTCCGGAAGACATCGATTTCCCATCCGGACCACGACGGAAAACCCCTGGGCTTCGTCGTGAAGAGGTTGCGGAGAAGGCGGGCATCAGCGTCACGTGGTACGCGTGGCTCGAACAGGGCCGCGAAGTCAACGTGTCGTTTCGAACCGTTGAGAGCATAGCTAATGCATTGAAACTCTCTCCGCACGAACGGACACACCTCTTTGAACTTGCGAACCATTACACGCCGCCCGGGCCTTATCCAATCGCGCAAAACGTGACTGACACCGTGCGCCGGATGCTGAAGCAATTAGGCAACATGCCGGCTTATGTGGTCGACGGCAACTGGAACTATGTCACGTGGAACGAGGCTGCAACTAAAGTGTTCACTGACTTCAGAAACCTGCCGGCGGGCCGTTGCAATCTCCTGTGGTTCACGTTTCATGCGGAAGGTGCCCGAAAGCTGTTCCGAGAGTGGGACGCCTATGCGAAATGCGTTCTCGCACAGTTCCGCGGAGACTACATTCTCCGTCCCTCCGGGGAAGTATTCCTTCGAGATCTCGTCGAGGAACTGAACGACACCGACTCGGAGTTTTGCAAATGGTGGGCGGAGCACGACGTGCTCAAGCGCAGCGACTGGCGAAAGGTGATCGAGCATCCCGTTGCGGGCGTACTCGAGCTGGATGCACTGTCGCTCGAGGTGCCCGATGCTCCGGGTACGCGCATCATGGTGTACACCCCCGCGCCGTCCACGGATACCGCGGAACGGATCGAGGCGCTGATGAAGAGCACACGCTCAGCTACGAAATCCTTCGAGGCAGCAACGGTCCTGGAAACCTTCCGCAAACCGGTCGCGCCGCCGCCGAAAAAAACGTCCTATTGAACGATTGGACGCGGCCAGACATCTCGAAGCCCGTCCTGCACTCTTCCAAGGCACGCCTCGAATACCGCACCCGCAGCCTTAGAAGTTGGGCTTTTGCGCGAATATACGTTCGGCGTGGTTGCGGTTTCCACGATAAGCGCCGACAGGCTGTCATGCCAAGGACGGACCCGAAACTCTTCGCTCGAGTTGGCACTACCCTTCAAATCTCCACCTGCGCTCCCAGTTCGATGACCCGATTGGGCGGAATCTTGAAGTAATCAGCCGCGTCGCGAGCGTTGCGAGACATCGCGGAATACAAGGCCTCCCGCCATAGCGCCATGCCGGCTTTCGGCGTGGCGAGGACTGTCTGGCGGGCGATAAAGAAGGAAGTTTGCATCGGGTCAATCGAGAGCCCAGCATGCCGACCTTCTTGCAAAGCGCGCGGTATGTCGCGCTCATCCGAGAACCCATAGTAGACGTTGACCTGATAGCAGTTGTGTCCATGCGGGACCACCTTGATGCGTTCCCTATCCGGAACTCTGGGGATGTCGGTGGCGTACACAGTCAAAAATATCGTTCGTTCATGCAGCACCTGGTTATGCAGTAGGTTGTGCAACAGCGCATGGGGTACGCCGTCACCTTCTGCACGGAAGAATACGGCCGTACCAGGCACGCGCAGTGGTGGATTGATGAAGAGCGACTGGAGGAAGTCGTCGAGAGGGATGAGTTGGCGTTGGAGGCTTTGGAATACCAGTTCGCGCCCCCTTCGCCACGTCAGCATGAGCATGACCATCAGCGCACTGATTGTTAGCGTAAACCAGCCGCCGCTAATGATTTTCAAACTCGTGGAAGAGAACAAAGCGACGTCAATCGTCAAGAAGAATCCGGTTGCTGCGACCGACAGCAACAGCGGAAATTTCCAGCCGAAGCGAACAACGAAGAACGTCAGCAGTGTCGTCGTCAACATCGTAGCGGTCGCAGCAATGCCATAGGCCGAAGCCAGATTGGAAGACGAGCCGAATCCCACAACGGCCAGTATGACAGCCGTGAGCTGAAGCCAATTGACGAGTGGGATGTAGATTTGCCCCTTGTGACTTTCAGAGGTCTGGCGGATGCGCATCCGGGGCAGGAAGCCCAGCGCAATAGCTTGCTGGGTCACTGAAAATGCACCAGAGATTGTCGCCTGCGATGCGATAACGGTCGCCATCGTCGAGAGCACTACGAGCGGATAGACGCTCCAGGGGCCAAGCTGCAGAAAGAAAGGATTCGAAACCGCTGCCGGATTCGATAACAACAAGGCGCCTTGCCCAAGGTAATTGAGTGCCAACGCGGGAGCGACGATAGAAAACCAGGCCAGGCGAACTGTCTTCTTGCCAAAGTGGCCCATATCGGCATACAGCGCTTCCGCACCAGTGAGCGCCAGGACAACCGCACCGAGGGCGACGAAGGCCAACCACCCGTTGTGGATGAGAAAGCCGAGGGCGTGGAGCGGATTAAAGGCAATCAGAATGAACGGGTTCTTAGCGATATTAGCAACGCCCATCGCAGCAAGCGTAATGAACCAGACCAGCACAATCGGGCCGAACCATTTTCCGATACCGGCTGTGCCCCTGCGCTGCAACAAGTACAGTGCAACCAGAACGGCCAATGTCACAGGGATAACATACGGCTTAAGAGCAGGTGCGGCCACTTCCAACCCTTCAATGGCCGACAGGACTGAAATGGCTGGCGTAATTACACCGTCGCCGAAAAACAGCCCTGCGCCGACCATGCCAAGCAGCATCACCGGGTAGTACCAACGGGATTTCTGAGTGACCGACGATAGCGCTAACGCGGTCATCGCCATAATGCCGCCTTCCCCCCGGTTGTCCGCCCGCAAAACAAGAGTTACGTACTTGAGCGAAATTACGATTATTAGGCCCCACAAAATCAGCGAGACCACCCCCAGCACATTGACGGGGACAGGCGAAAGACCGTGATGTTTCGCGAATACCTCCTTCATTGTGTAGAGCGGACTGGTTCCAATATCGCCGTACACAATTCCAATGGCAGCCAGCGTCAGCGCAGCCATGCTATTTTTATTGGAGTCTGTAGTCACGACGCCGCCTCATTGTTGAGCCTCAAAGCATGTAACTGCGGAGCGATCTGCTGCTCCAGCCCACTACAACTTCTGCAACCGTCGCATCGCATCCGCCCTCCGCTTACGTTCCAGCAGTTTCCCGCTACGGCGCTGCCCACCTTTTGATAGTGATTATAGGCGGGTGCCATTCTTGCCCGCTCCGGCGATTTGGCGGCAGCGCGTTTTTTCCAGCACACGCTGTCCGTTGGAGATGCATGCACATCGCGCAACCGTTTTGCGTCGCAATGACAAGTGCCGCCGGGCGACACTTCTATCACTGCGGAGCAGTCCCGACCCGCTCAACCGAAGTTGCTCGGGCAGAGACGAATTTCGCCCGGACCGAATCTCCGATTTTCAGACCGTCAATAGAACAATCTGGGGCAACGTCGAATTCCTCAGTTAGGGTCGGGCCGCGCAATGTGACCAACCGTTTCTTCCGGTCGATTTTCAGCACTGTCGCCAGCAACTCCACGCTCTGGGTTGAACTGGCTTCGCCATCCTGTGTTGGCTGCACAACCTCGGTTTCGATTCGCTCGCGGATGCCACTGGATGCGGACTTGGTGAGGTGCGTCAGAATTGCGTTTCTATATGCGATTTTCACCGTGTCCCCCACGTGAAATTCTTTTAATTCTGTGACGTCCGGGCTGACTTCTATCACTGCCATTTCGCCGCGCGTGTCCCGCAAGGTCACACTGTTGTGTGGCAGGTCTACACCCGTGATGCGTGCCTGAATATGTCGTAGCGCTCCCGCACCGGCCGGTTGGCCTGACTTCTGGAAGCTTGCGTCCTGAGAAAAGGCCGGCTGGAATAGCACCAGGCCAGCCAAAGTAACCGCGGCGACCACGCCGAAGCGGGAAACCCGCGTGCTGTATTTGCTCATGTCTGCCTCCTTCCCGGGTCTTCCATGCCGGAGCTTGCAATGCTTGGCTGAGTCGGTTCGCCCTCTCGGCGCGCGGCATTCGCGATGCCGGGCCCGAAAGGCTCGGAATCGAGCCAGCAGTGTTCGTCACGCGGCCATGCGATGCTCGTAGTACGGCCGGTCCCTGTCATCAAGTAGTGCGTACATTGCCTCCAGGTTCTGTGGATCGGGGTTGAGCCATGCATCTATGTTTTCCGGCTTGATAGGTCCAGGAACGGTCGTTCGACACCGGCTCGAAGATATCGTAGACAATTCGTGAAGTCGTCCCCTTGCTAGCGACTGCCCATCACGATGAAGTTTAGACCTCGGTAAGAGCACACATTGAGCACATGCTTCGTGGAGTCTCGAAGTCGTCTGGACGGGCGCCCGGGTTTATTCCACGACGCACGCAATAGGTGAACTTAAGGTAGCCGGAGGCACTCCATGCAGGAAGAGAAAATAATTGAAGCCCTGAATGCGCACTGGCAAGCGTCAGCGGCCGGCGATCTCGACGCAGAACACGATATTTACGATGACGATGCCATCTGTGACTATCCCCAGTCAGGCGAACGAATCCTCGGACGAATGAATTTGCAGGCACTGCGGAGTCATCATCCGGGCAAGCCAGCAGGTTTCGATGTCAGGCGAATTCAAGGAGAAGGTAATCTATGGATCACGGAATACTCCATCACCTATGACGGGCGGCCGGCTTACACGGTAAGCATTATGGAGTTCCGCAAGGGGAAGGTCATTCACGAGACCCAGTACTTTTCAGATCCCTTTGAAGCGCCGGGTTGGCGGAGTCAATGGGTTCAGCAGATCCCGTGACAATGCACATTGAACACGCTCTCGCCGCCGCCCAAAAGAGCCTCATGGCCGGTCAACTCGACGATGCTGCAAGTCTGCTGCACGGTATTCTCGCAAGCGTCCCCGACCACAGTGAAGCGCTTTCGGGCCTCGGTTACATCGCCGCCGAACAAGGCGATCATGCACGCGCAGCAGAGTTTCTGATACAGGCATCGGCGCACATGTCCGTGTCGTTTGAACAACTGAATTTCGCCGCGCGGGTGTGTCAGTTGGCGCAACGTCACGACGATGCAATAGCGCTGTTCGAGCGCTGTCTGGCCCGGTTCCCAGACCATGCCGCTTCATTGCATGGCGTCGCAATGGGGCTGATACAGCTTGGCGAACTGCAGCGTGCACTCGAAATCCTCGTGCATCTGTGCAAAATCCAGCCGCAGTCAGCCGAAGCGCATTACAACCGGGGCTCGCTGCTCGGTAAGTTGGAGCGCTATGAGGACGAGCTGGATGCTTACCGGCAGGCGATCGCGCTCAAGCCGCGTTTCGTGCGCGCATACGTCAATCTCGGTGTCGCATTGCGAGATCTGCGACGCTTCGATGAGGCGCTGCTTCAATTCAAGAAGGCGCTTTCGATCGATCCGAACGACGTCGGTGCCCGCACCAATCGGGCTCAGACGAATTTGCTGCTCGGCGAATTCGAACACGGCTGGCGCGAATACGAATGGCGTTGGCGCGATGGCACCGGTAGCCACGGCTTTCCGCAGAGCACCCTATGGACCGGCCGCCAACCAATACGTGACAGGACAATACTCGTTCATCACGAGCAGGGGTTTGGCGACACGCTGCAATTTGTGCGCTTCGTGGATCGGCTCAGTGCGGCTGGAGCTCGCGTCGTGTTGCGCGTTCAGGATGCACTGCTGCCGCTTCTGAAGAATTATCGGGGCGCGGCCGAAGTCATCGGCGAGACGGGAGAAGTGCCGCATTTCGATTATCACATTCCGACCCTGAGTCTGCCGTTTGCGCTCAAGGTTCGCGCACCCGATCTCGCGGTGACCGGGCCATATGTTCACGCAGACGACGCGCTTGTCCGTCAATGGGACGATCTGTTTGCCGCCTCTGCTCGACGGCGGAAGGTTGGGATCGTCTGGTCGGGAAGCCGGACACATGTGAATGACCACAACCGGTCTATATCGCTCGAACAACTGACGCCGTTATTCGACGCCGACGCGGACTTCTTCGCGTTGCAACATGATGTACGTGACAGTGATCGGACGTGCCTCGCGCAGCTTGAGCAGCGCGCGGTGCTGCGCGACGTTTCCGCGCAGCTTACTACGTTCGCTGAGACGGCTGCGCTGATCGCTCGCCTCGACCTCGTGATCAGCGTCGACACGGCCGTAGCGCATCTGGCGGGGGCGCTCGGAAAGCCCGTATGGATTGCTGTGCCGTTCATGCCGGACTGGAGATGGCAACTCGACAGAAGTGATAGTCCATGGTACGCACAGGCGCACTTGTTTCGACAAACGACACGAGGCGACTGGACTGGCGTCGTGGCTGCGCTTCGCGCAGAGCTCGACGCTTGGCGGGGCGCCTGAACGGCGCCCTGCGAACAGCGAGCGCCATTCATGTGCTCGCGGCGAGCCCCATCTGTATTCGATCTCTTTAAAATCGTTTCCGTCTGATTGAAGAGCGTCCGTCAGAAAAAGGGTTGGGTTTCCACGTACCTTTATAAAACCGTACAGCGTCTCTCTGTGAGGAGTGCGTTCCTTCACAGTGCGTCCATGCCTCACGATTGGGCGCCGCTGCCCCTGTATCGCCCTCTCTGACAGGCTTGCAACGACCCGAGGTCCGGCAGTCCCGGCAACGAATCTCTGGCATGGATATCGCTTAAAGCGTTGCAGAGTATAAGCGGCTAGCGTCGGCGTATCTGACCGGCGTGGGGCATTGCTCTTGGGGCGCATCGCGCGCCTACGTCGACCAGCCTCGACGTTCGAACGGAATCGTCCGGATTCCGTCGACAGGAAGCGTTGCGTGAATCGCCCCGAATCTTCCTCGATCGTCATCCGGCACGCCGAGCGCATTGCGCCCGACACGTTCTTACGTCCGCATGGTCTTCCTACGTTCCAACAGGGGAGCCCTTTTCATGCGTGTATTGAATCGCATCTTGAGCAGCATTGTTCTAGCCGCGAGTATCTGTTCGACGACATCGGCGCGCGCCGACGATCACATCACCATCCTGACAAGCTGGTATGCGCAGGCCGAGCACGGCGGCTTCTATCAGGCGCAGGCCACGGGCCTCTACAAGAAAGCCGGGCTCGACGTCACGATCAAGATGGGCGGCCCGCAGGTCAACGGTATGCAGTTGCTCGTCGGCGGCCAGGCTGACTTCATTCTCGGCTACGACTTCCAGGTGCTGTCGAGCGTCGAGGCGGGGATTCCGGTGACGACGGTCGCCGCCTCATTCCAGTTCGACCCGCAAGGCATGCTCACGCACGACGACGTGAAGAGCCTCGCGGACCTCAAAGGCAAGACAATCCTGGTCGCGGGTTCGGGCCGCACGTCGTGGTGGCCCTGGCTCAAGGAGAAGTATGGCTATAGCGACGGTCAGACGCGTCCCTATACGTTCAACATCCAGCCGTTCTTCGCCGATGCAAACGTCGCGATGCAGGCGTATCCGTCATCCGAGACGTTCCAGGCCGAACGCGCGAACGTGAAAACGCACTTTTTCCTTTTTGCCGACGCCGGCTATCCGCCCTACAACACCACCATCGTCGGCATGAAGAAGACTCTTGCCGGGAAGCCCGATGTGGCCGCGCGCTTCGTGAAGGCGTCGATGGAAGGCTGGAAAAGCTATCTCGCCGATCCGGCGCCGGGCAACGCGCTCATCAAGAAGGACAATCCCGAGATGACCGATGCGCAGCTCGCGTTCGGCGTGGCGCAACTGAAGAAGCTGAAGCTCGTGACGGGCGGAGACGCCTCGACGCTCGGCATCGGCGCGATGACCGACACGCGCTGGAAGAAGACCTACGACTACATGGTCGGCGCGAAGCTGCTCAAAGCGAGCACCGACTATAAGAGCGCCTATACGCTGCAGTACATCCAGAACGCGAAGGTCATGCCCTGAGCGGGCTTCACGGAATCAAGGAGTCCGATCATGCTGGTTACACGTCAGAAAGTTTTGCGCCGCTTCTGGTACGCGGTCATGCCGATCTCGCAACTCGACGCAGGTCCGCAGCCGTTCACGCTGCTTGACGAACCGATCGTCCTGTGGAAAGGCGCGGGCGGCAAGCCGCATGCGCTGCGCGACCGCTGTTGCCATCGCACGGCGAAGCTCTCGAAGGGATTCGTCGATGCCGATGGCAACATCGCCTGCGGATATCACGGCTGGACCTACGACTGCAGCGGCAAGTGCGTGCGCATTCCGCAAAACGCGGGCGGCGAGATTCCGTCGCGCGCGATCGTGCAGTCGTATCGCTGCGAGGAGCGCTACGGTTACGCGTGGGTTGCGCTCGACGATCCGCTGCAGCCGATTCCCGAATTTGCCGAGGAAACCGCACCGGGCTACCGGCGCATCCTGCAGTTCTATGAACAGTGGAATACGAGCCCGCTGCGCATGATGGAGAATTCGTTCGACAACTCGCACTTCAGCTTCGTGCACAAGTCGAACTTCGGTCTCTTCGACAATCCGAAGCCATCGAAGTACGAGTTCCGTCCGAACGAATGGGGCTTTGAGGCCGAGACGCGCGTGCCGATCCGCAACCCGCAAGCGAGCTTCCGCATAACGGGCACCACGGACGACATCACCGAGCGCCATCTGATGAACCGATGGTACTTGCCGTTCGCGCGGCGCTTCGGCTGCATGTATCCGGCAAGCGGTGTGCATCACATCATCTACAACTGCGCGACGCCGATCGACGACCGGACGATGATGCTCGTGCAATGGCTCTATCGCAACGACACCGAAGAGCAATGTTCGACCCAGGAGCTGATCGACTGGGACCGGCCGATCACCGATGAAGACCGCGAGATTCTCGAAGCCACCGACTACGACGCGTGCATCGACGTGCGCCGCCAGCAGGAATGCCACATGGCATCCGATCAGCCCGGACTGCTGATGCGCCGCATGCTGCTCGATCTGCTCGAAGAGCATGGTGAGCGCGAAGTGTTCCGCATCGATACAGAGGAGGCATGAGGCCATGAGCAATGACAGCAAAGACACAGCGCTCGCCGTCCAGCGTGTCGACAAGGTCTATCCGAACGGCACGATCGCACTGGACGATGTACGCCTCACCATCGGCGCGGGAGAATTCGTCTCGCTGCTCGGACCGTCGGGTTGTGGCAAGAGCACGCTGCTCAAGATGTTCGCGGGCATCGAGACGCCCACGCACGGTCACATGCGGTGGTGGGGCCAGCCGTTCAGCGTCGTCGGATCGGTCGGGCGGCGCATGTCGATGGTGTTCCAGGAAGCCACGCTGATGCCCTGGGCGTCGATTGCCGACAACGTGCGCCTGCCGCTCGACCTCGCGCACGTACCGCGACGCGAAGCCGACGCGCGGGTCGCTACGGCGCTCGCGAACGTCGGTCTTGGCGGCTTCGGCACAGCGCGTCCGCGCGAGCTGTCGGGCGGAATGCAGATGCGTGCGTCGCTGGCACGGGCGCTCGTCACGGAACCCGACCTGCTGCTGCTCGACGAGCCATTCGGCGCGCTCGACGAATTCACGCGCAACAAGCTCGATGCCGATCTGCGCGCGCTCTGGAGGAAGCGCGGCATGACCGTGGTGTTCGTCACGCACAGCGTCTACGAGGCGGTGTATCTGTCGGGACGCGTGGTTGTGATGCAGGCGCGTCCAGGGCGCATCATCGCCGACGTGCCGATCGGCGGGCCGGCCGAACGCGACGAAGCGTATCGCGTGTCGGCACCCTTCATACAACATTGCAAGACGCTGTCGGACCTGATCACCGACGCGCATCTGGCATCGAGTGAAGACAGGCAGGTCGATACCGAAGGAGCGCAATCATGAGTAGTCAGACGCTTGCAACGAAGCCTGCGATGCAGCCGACAGCCGCGCGCCGGCGTAGCCCGCCGCTGTTACAGCGGCCCGGCGTAGCGAAGGCGATGGCGCCCTGTGTCGTCGGCATATTGATGCTGCTGGTCTGGGAAGGCTGGTGCGCGCTCTTCAAAGTGCCGGTGTATCTCGTGCCCGCGCCGCATGACATCGCGCTGCAATTGGTCGCCGATGGCCCGATGCTCGTCATGAGTCTTCTCGCGACGCTCAAGATCACGCTGCTCGCCTTCGCACTCGCAACAGTCCTGGGCGTGGCGGTCGCGTTGCTCTTCGCGCAGAGTCCGCTGATCGAGGCGAGCTTATTTCCTTATGCAATCTTGCTGCAGGTCACGCCAGTCGTCGCGATTGCGCCGCTCATCATCATCTGGGTGAAGGACACGACGTTCGCGCTCGTGATCTGCGCGACGCTCGTCGCGTTGTTCCCCATCATCTCGAACACCGCACTCGGCTTGCGCAGCGTCAACCCGGGCCTTGTCAGCCTGTTTCGCATCAATCGCGCGACACGCTGGCAGACGCTTGTGCGTCTGCGCATCCCGAGCGCGCTGCCGTATTTCTTCGGCGGCTTGCGGATTTCGAGCGGACTTTCGCTGATCGGTGCGGTCGTCGCGGAGTTCGTCGCGGGAACCGGCGGCAGCGGTTCGGGTCTGGCTTATCAGATTCTGCAGGCGGGATTCCAGTTGAACATTCCGCGCCTTTTTGCGGCCCTCTTTCTGATCACGCTCGCGGGCGTGGTGCTGTTCGGCATCACCGTATGGGTCGCGCGCATCGGCTTGCGCGGCTGGCACGAAAGCGAACTCTGAGACCATCGATATGAGCATACTGATTTGCAATGCAGCGGCCATCATGACCGGCGGCAACGGCAGCGCCGAAGAACCCGCGCGCGTGGACGGACCGGACATCCGCATCGAAGGCGAGACGATCGCAGCGATTGGCAGGCTCGCGCCGCACGAAGGCGAGACGATCGTCGATGCCTCCGATTGCGTGGTCTATCCGGCGTGGGTCAACACGCATCATCATCTTTTCCAGTCGCTGCTCAAAGGCGATCCTGCGGGACTCAACGCCTCCCTCACGCCGTGGCTCGCCGCGACGCCGTATCGCTTTCGCGTACTCTTCGATGAGAAGCGCTTCCGCCTCGCTGCCCGCATCGGGTTGATCGAACTGATGCGCTCGGGATGCACGACGGTCGCGGACCACAACTACCTGTACTACCCGGGCATGCCGTTCGACAGTTCGGCGATCCTCTTCGACGAAGCGGACAAGCTCGGCCTGCGCTTCGTGCTGCTGCGCGGCGGTGCGACGCGCACGCGCCAACTCGAAGCCGAGTTGCCGACCGCGCTTCGGCCCGAGTCGCTCGATGCCTATCTCGCCGATATCGAGCGGCTGGCGTCGACTTATCACGATGCCTCACCGCGCGCGATGCGACGTGTCGCGATGGCGCCGACCACCGTGCTCTATTCGATTTCGCCGCACGAGATGCGCGAGACGGCCAGCGTCGCGCGCAGGCTCGGCTTGAGGATGCACAGTCACCTGTCGGAGACGGTTGGCTATCAGGACAGCGCGAAGGCGATGCATGGCGCGACGCCGGTCGAGTTCTGCGGCGAATACGACTGGCTCGGCGACGACGTCTGGTTCGCGCATCTCGTCAAGCTCGACGCACACGAGATCGCGCTACTCGCCGAGACTGGGACTGGGGTCGCGCATTGTCCGCAATCGAACGGGCGGCTCGGCAGCGGCATCGCGCCGGTGCGCCAGATGGCGGACGCGGGCGTGCGAGTGTCGATCGGCGTCGATGGCGCGGCGTCCAACGAAGCCGCCGACATGATCTCCGAGGTCCACATGGCGTGGCTCGCGCAGCGCGCGCGGCGCGGCATGGCGGCGCAACCTGTCTATCGGGGCGGCACGTTCGAAGGCGGCGCCGACGCTGCTTCGGTGGAAGAAGTCGTGCACTGGGGGACGGCGGGTGGCGCGCGCGTGCTTGGGCTCGAAGGCGTCGGGCGAATTGCGCCGGGCTACTCCGCCGATATCGCCGTGTACCGGCTCGACGATCCCCGATACTTCGGTCTCCACGATCCAGCGATCGGACCGGTGGCGTCGGGCGGACGGCCGACGGTCGCGGCACTATTCTCGGCGGGGCGCCGTGTGGTGAAAGACGATGCCGTGGCGAATGTCGATCTCGGCGAACTGCGACGGCAAGCGCTGGCCGAGGTCAGCGGGATACTGGCAGAAGTGGCGTAACGGCGGCTTTGCCCGCTCGTGCATCTCCGGTGGCGAAGTCAGGCCTGCTACGGCGGCCCTCGACTGACATACTGCCTAAAGGAACAATTTTGTGCGCCAACTGCCGTGGGAAAATTGTTCCTGAATGCGCCCGAGCCCACGGCCCCCCTCAGCACAAACAATCCCCAACGCCAGCACGACACGCGCGCATGCCGCAGAAATATTTCGAAGTTTGGCACCAACTCCGCTCAAGCACCCAGAAACCAGGCCGACAACCACCATAACGGCCCGCTCTCCGGCCGTTGCGCTCAACAAAACATTACGGTTCAAGTTCAGATACTGCTCAGAGGTCATTTGTGAAGCTTACGAGTTCGATCGCCTTCAAGTTCAGCGCTGTGGCCGGTGCTGCACTCGCAGTTGCGGTTCTTCTTCTCACCACGGTCGGCGCGCGCAATGTGCGGCAGCAGGCCGTCGACCAGTTCGAGCGATCCAGCCATGAGCGCATTCTTCAGGCCGATGAATCGCTCGACACCAATTTCCGCGAGGTCGAGCAAAACATCAGCTACCTGGTACAGACAACGCAACTAAGAGCGGCTGACCAGAGCATCACCGATTATCTGAGCCACGGCGGACAGATGACGCCGGATGCTAACGGCGAAACCGAAAAAACCATTTTCGCCCTGCTCAAGCAGTTCGGCGACAGTCACCCTAACATGCGATACCTCGATATCGGCACGCGCTGGGGCGGCTACGTCCAGTGGCCAATCGAGAGCATGAATGGCGACCACTACGATCCTCGGGTGAGGCCGTGGTATCAGTTAGCGTTGACGGCGCCCGATCGCGTCGTGCGCCCTGCTCCCTATCTGAGCGCGGCGGGTTCGGGCGGTGCGATCATTTCGTTTGCTCGTGTCGTGAAAGACAGCAAGGGAGAAATCCTCGGCGTGCTCGAGGGCGACATCTCGCTTGCTGACTTCGCTCGACTGACCAGCGGTATCAAGTTCGGCAAGACGGGTTACCTGCTCGTCGCGGACAACAACGGAAAGATCCTGATCGACCCCAGGGCCAAGGAACACGAATTCAAGGATCTGAAAGGCCTTGGCGGAGGCTATGCGCAACTGGCGGCGTCGTCCGACGGGCTGACCACTGTGCAGATGGACGGCGTTTCATACGAATCCTTCGTCTATACGTCGCCGAAGAACGGCTGGAAATACTTCGCCCTGGTGCCAGGGCCGGAAATGATGGCGGCCGCCAACAAGCTGACTTTGACGCTGATCGCGACGGGTCTTCTCGTGCTGGCCGCAGGACTTGGTATGACGATCCTGCTCGGGCGGAAGATGACCGGTCCGATCCGCAGCCTCGCCAGTTCGATGCATGAGATCGCTGCCGGCGACGGTGACCTGACCCGGCGGCTGCCGCTCGATAGCGAAGATGAAGTTGGACTTCTCGCGCGTCAGTTCAATGCGTTTGTCGCGAAGCTCCACGGCGTCATGCAGAAGGTCGTGAGCAGCAGCGGCCATCTCGAACTCGCGGCAGGTGAAGTATCGTCAGGCAATCTGGACCTGTCATCGCGGACTGAGCAGCAGGCGGCTTCGCTGCAGCAGACGGCTGCGAGCATGGAGGAGCTTGCCGGAACGGTACGCGGCACGGCCGAACAGGCGAAGAGCGCCAATAGCGTGGCGAGCGGCGCAGTAGAGACAGCGCATCGCGGGAATGAAGCGGTTTTGAAGGCCGCGAACACGATGAACGCCGCGGTCGAGCAATCCAGCAAGATTGTAGGGATCGTCGGCATGATAGAAGGCATCGCATTCCAGACGAATATCCTCGCTTTGAACGCAGCGGTTGAGTCCGCCCGTGCGGGCGAAAGCGGACGCGGCTTTGCCGTCGTCGCCGCCGAAGTTCGCAACCTTGCCCAGCGCTCAACGACCGCAGCCAAAGAGATTAAGGGACTGCTGGAGTCATCCGTCGTGAATGTCGAGGCAGGTGCCGAACAGGTCAACCTCGCCGGAAAGACGATTGCCGAGTTGGCCACCGCTATTTCGCATGTCTCGACGATCACGGGCGAGATTGCTACGTCGGCTCGCGAACAAAGCCGTGCGATCGATGAAGTGAATCAGGCAGTCGCCTTGATGGACCAATCGACCCAGCAGAATGCCGCACTTGTCGAGGAAATAGCCGCAGCTTCGGATTCGCTCAAGTCGCAGGGCCACGAGCTCAATTCCACCGTCCGCTTTTTCAAGCTGTAGGCTGGCGGCACAGCCTCGGACCTATCGGTCCAGGCTTCTATCGTATCGACGAAGGGTGACGTGCAAGCGCTGTCACCTCTATCGACATGTACGGAAATAGCGGTAGGCCAGAAAGAATCTCGTGTAACTCGTCGTGCGAGTCGACGTCAAAGATACTGTAGTTCGCATACTGACCGACGACCCGGTGCAACTGCTGCCATTTCCCCTGCCGCTGTAATTCTTGCGAATATTCCTTTTCGCGGGCCTTGATCTCATTGGCCTGAACGACCGGCATATCTTGCGGCAGGTGTACATCCATTCTTGCGAGATACAGCATGTTCTCCTCCTTGCGCGACGCCCTTCTCCATTGCTGGCGATTGCGTCATAACGAATGTGGAATGGCCCGGTGTGCTCAGGCCTGTTTATCACGGCGGTAAAAAGCGAGCTTTTCTTCATCGATCTGAAGTCCGAGCCCCGGCCCGTCAGGAAGATGCAAGTCGAAATCGCGATACTGGGGGCGAGCCGTCACCACGTCATCCTTTAGCAGGAGTGGCCCAAAAAGCTCAGTACCCCATGACAATTGCGGAAGTGCGCTGAATCCGTGCGCGGAAGCAATCGAGCCGATGCTGCCTTCGAGCATGGTGCCGCCGTATAGCGCCACGCCGGCGGCGTCGGCGACGGCAGCGGTCCGCATCATCGCGTAGATACCGCCGGACTTCGCAATCTTCAGCGCGAAAACGTCGGCGCACGAGCCACGTACAAGATCGAGAGCGTCTTCGGGGCCCGTGACGCCCTCGTCCGCCATGATCGGCACGATGAAGCGAGCAGCGAGGCGGGCAAGCGCTCCACGTTGCTCGCGTGGCGTGGGTTGCTCGATAAGGTCGATGCCCGCCGCTTCCAGCGCGGCAATTCCTAGCGCGGCATCGATTTCGTTCCATGCCTGATTCACGTCCACGGTGATTCTTGCGCGGTCCCCGAGGGCGGCCTTGATTTTGGACACGTGCGCTACGTCGTCGCGAACGCTACGCCGTCCAATCTTCAGCTTGAACGTATCGTGCCGACGTTCGGCAAGAAGCATTTCGGCTTCTTCGATGTCGCGATGGGTATCGCCGCTCGCGAGCGTCCAAAGCACCGGAAGCGTCTTGCGAACAGATCCGCCTAGCAGCGCCGACAGCGGCACGCCAAGACGTTTTCCCTGTGCGTCCAGCAGCGCCGTTTCAATGCCGGACTTGGCGAACCGGTTGCCGCGGGCCGCCTTGTTCAGCTTGAGCATGACGTCGTTGATGTTGGTCGCGTCTTGTCCCACCAACACTGGCGCCAGATATGTGTCGATGGTCAGTTTGATGCCTTCGGGACTTTCTTCGCCGTAAGAGAGACCGCCGATAGTCGTCGCCTCCCCTATGCCCTCGATGTCGTCGCTCGCGCGAAGGCGGATGATGACCATGGTTTGTTGCTGCATCGTCGCCATGGAGAGCTGATGCGCGCGAATGGTTGGAAGGTCAACCAGAATCGCTTCGACAGAGGTGATTTGGGGATTCATACCTGAGATGACGAGATGGATGGGTTGCAGAAGTATTGCGCGCGCAATCTTCCCCTGTCCAAGACCATCGACGTCTAGTGCCATACCCGCGAGGTATGACAGGCTTACCGCCCCCCGTCCGTGCGGGCGACGGATGCCACCTGCTCTTCCTCGTACAGCCGATAAATCAGATCGAGCATCTCGCTGATGTCGCGCGACTCGTCCATCGCACGCACACTCATGATGATTGGCGACACCAGAGTCGGGTCGTCCAGTTCCTTGTAACTCACGTCGTCGCGCTTTAATCCATAGACGCTGCTCGGGACAATCGAAATCCCCTCGCCTGCGGCGACTAGCCCCAGCGCAATCTGTATTTCGCGGACTTCATAGATCTTTCGCGGCTTCAATCCGCGATCCTGGAAAGCAGCGAGGACCTGGTCCGCGTAGCTCGGCCGGGGCGTTTTCGGATAGATGATGAGCGTTTCGTTTACGAGGTCGCGTAATGCCGAGACAGGCCTGGAAATCGAAAGCGGGTGGCCGAGAGGGAACGCGACAATCATCTTCTCTTCTCGCAGAACCACTCGCCTTATGTTCGGATCTTCTAGCCGGATGCGGCCAAACCCGATGTCGATACGGCCGTCCTTGAGCGCCCTGATCTGGTCGGTAGTCGACATTTCGTGAAGGCTGAGTTCGACCGTTGGGTTTTCGTCGCGAAAGCGGCGGATTATTTTTGGCAGCAACCCGTAGAGCGTGGATGCGACAAAGCCGACGGACATGCTGCGCTCGATGTTGCCGACTCTGCGCGTCATCGACTCAAGTTCTGAAGTCTGTGCCAGCAATTGCACCGCGTGGCCGTAAAAGAACTTGCCCGTCTCCGTCAGTTTCAGCGGGCGCGAGTTTCTTTCGAAGAGTTGCACGCCCAAGGTCTCTTCCAGTTGCTGTATCTGCCGACTGAGCGGGGGCTGGGCGATGTGAAGCCGTTGCGCGGCACGCGTGAAGTTCCGCTCCTCGGCAACCGCCACGAAGTACCGGAGGTGTCGTAGCTCCATTTAATACCTCTTAGATATAGCCCGATACTAAATCGGTGTTGGACCGGTCGGTTTGGCCTCAACTATCCTGCATTCATACCGAGTTTCACAACCCGATTATACCTTCTGAGCATACTTAATCTGCGCACAAACAAGGGTTAACCCCATCGAAAAATAGAGAGTCAGGAGCAGACAATGAACGCCAAAGTGTTTGAAACGAACGAAGTGCAGAACCTTCTCGCGGCCGCCGCCAACCTCGGTCGCGAGGACGGCAATGCCCGCGCCAAGGAGATCACCCATCGCCTGCTGAGCGACCTGTTCAAGGCTATCGACGACCTCGACATGACCCCCGATGAAATCTGGGCGGGCGTGACCTACTTCAATAAGCTCGGGCAAGACGGCGAAGCGGCGCTTCTGGCTGCAGGTCTTGGGCTGGAAAAGTATCTCGACATTCGCATGGATGCGCAGGACCTCGAGGCAGACATTCATGGAGGCACGCCGCGAACCATTGAAGGACCGTTGTATGTCGCCGGCGCGCCGGTGCGCGACGGTGTGTCGAAAATCGATATCAATCCCGACGAAGACGCTGGCCCGCTCATCATTCATGGCACCGTGACCGGACCTGATCGCAAGCCCGTGGCGGGCGCGGTGGTCGAGTGCTGGCATGCCAACTCGAAGGGCTTCTATTCGCACTTCGACCCGACCGGTGCACAAAGCGAGTTTAACCTTCGCGGCGCAGTGCGAACCGGTGCCGACGGTAAGTACGAATTCCGCACACTCATGCCGGTTGGCTACGGCTGCCCGCCGCACGGTGCGACCCAGCAACTGCTGAACATGCTCGCTCGACACGGTAATCGTCCGGCGCATGTGCACTTCTTCGTCACCAGCGATAAAACACGCAAGCTGACGACGCAAATCAATATCGAAGGCGACCCGCTGATCTGGGACGACTTCGCCTATGCGACCCGCGAAGAACTCGTACCTCACGTGGTCGAGAAGACCGGCGGCATTGCCTTGGGTCTGAAGGCGGATGCGTACAAAGAGATCCAGTTCGACATTGCGCTGAGCCCATTGATTGAGGGCAAAGACAATCAGTTGGTCAATCGCCCGAGGGCGTCAGCTGCGGTCTAACCGCTCGACACGGCGGCTTTCTGACCCGACTCGCTGCCTGATTCTCCGCATAAATCACTGAACCGATGCAAGGGCTCCGCCATGGAGCCCGCATAGGGAGAGCAAACATGTCTGCAATTATCGACAAGGCGTTGAAGCTGGAAGACCTGCTGAGTAATGCAGTGCAAGACGACAAAGAAAACGGTGTTTTCCGCTGCCGCCGTGACATCTTCACCAACGCCGATTTGTACGAACTCGAGATGAAGCACATCTTCGAGAGCAACTGGGTTTATCTCGCACACGAAAGCCAGATTCCTGGTAACAACGACTACTACACCACGTCGATTGGTCGTCAGCCTATCGTCATTACCCGTGACAAGACCGGCGAATTGCACGCGGTCATCAATGCGTGTGCGCACAAAGGTGCAATGCTGTGTCGCCGCAAGCACGGCAACAAGAGCAGCTTCACCTGCCCTTTTCATGGTTGGACTTTCTCGAATGCCGGGAAGCTGTTGAAAGTGAAGGATGAGAAGACCACCGAATATCCGGTGCAATTCAACAAGCAGGGTTCTCACGACCTGAAGAAGGTTGCGCGCTTCGAGAGCTATCGCGGCTTTCTGTTTGGCAGTCTCAATGCCGACGTGATGCCGCTTGAGGATTACCTCGGCGAGACGAAGGTCATCATCGATCAGATCGTTGCGCAAGCACCCGACGGCCTTGAGGTGTTGCGCGGAAACTCCTCGTATATCTACGACGGCAACTGGAAGATGCAGATGGAAAACGGTTGCGACGGCTATCACGTCAGCACCGTCCACTGGAACTATGCCGCGACGATGGGCCGGCGCAAGGAAGAAGGCACCAAGGCAGTGGATGCGAACAGCTGGAGCAAGTCGATTGCCGGCGTGTACGGATTCGAGCACGGTCATATCCTGCTGTGGACCAACACCATGAACCCGGAAGTGAGACCGGTTTATCGGCACCGCGACGAAATCACGGCGCGTGTGGGCGAAGACAAGGGCAAATTCGTCATCAACCAGACCCGCAATCTGTGCCTTTATCCCAATGTCTTTCTGATGGATCAATTCAGCACGCAGATTCGTGTGGTCCGTCCGATTAGCGTGGACCGGACCGAAGTCAGCATCTTCTGCTTCGCCCCCAAGGGCGAGAGTGCCGAAGACCGCGCAACCCGCATTCGCCAATACGAAGATTTCTTCAATGTGTCGGGCATGGGGACCAGCGACGACCTCGAAGAATTTCGCGCGTGCCAGTCCGGTTACGCCGGTTCAACGACGATGTGGAACGACCTCTCGCGCGGTGCTCCGCTGTGGATTCACGGACCCGACGAAAACGCCAAAAGCATGGGCTTGAATCCGCTCATCTCCGGAGAGCGGAGCGAAGACGAGGGCCTCTTTGTCGTTCAGCACGAGTATTGGCTGCAGGTCATGCGCGAAGCGTTGCGAAAAGAACAGGCGGAGGCGACGGTATGAGCTTCGACTATCAAAAAGTATGTCGCGCGCTCTATCAGGAAGCCCGTTTCCTGGATGACCGTCAATGGGACGAGTGGCTCGCCTGCTACACCGAGGACGTCACTTACTGGATGCCGGCGTGGGACGACGATGACAGGCTGACAGAAGACCCGCAGACGCAGATTTCGTTGATGTACTACCCGGATCGCGGTGGGCTCGAAGACCGAGTGTTCCGCATCAAGACCGAACGTAGCGGTGCTTCGATGCCGGAACCGCGCACGAGCCATAACGTGACCAATGTGGAAGTGCTGGCTGAACGTGATAACGAGGTGGACCTTCGGTACAACTTCAACACGCTCATTCATCGCTACAGGATTACCGACCAGTTCTTCGGCACGATGTACGTCACCTTGCGCAAGGTCGACGACCGTCTGCTGATTGCCAGCAAGAAGATTGCACTGAAGAACGACTATATCCGACAGGTACTCGACGTCTATCACGTTTGATGCGACCGGTCGAATAGAGACAAGGAAGTAGGAGACAACATGTCCAGCTACAACATTGCACTGAACTTCGAAGACGGAGTAACCCGCTTCGTCGAATGCAAGGCCGGCGAGAAGGTTCTCGATGCCGCCTTTCGCGCCAGAATCAACTTGCCGATGGACTGTTCCGACGGCGTATGCGGTACCTGCAAATGCCGGGCGGAGAGTGGCCGCTACGATCTGGGCGACGACTATATAGAAGACGCGTTGACCGACGACGAGAAGCAGAGCGGTCTCGTCCTCACATGTCAGATGGTTCCGGAAAGCGATTGTGTCATAGCCGTCCCCGCATCGTCGACGGCCTGCAAGACTGAGCAGAGCAAGTTCGCCGCGACGGTCACAAAAGTCGAAAAACACAACGACGCTGCCGTCGTTCTAGAGATGAATGTTGACGGCACTCCGCCCGTGTTCCTTGCCGGCCAGTACGTCAACATCGATGTACCCGGCAGCGGCCAGCATCGCTCCTACTCGTTCTCCTCGTTGCCCGGCGAATCGAAAATCTGCTTTTTGATCAAGAAGATTTCCGGCGGCGTCATGAGCACATGGCTCGAATCGGCCCAGCCGGGCAACAAGGTTCAGTTGACTGGACCGATGGGCACCTTCTATTTGCGTGCAGTCGAACGGCCCTTGTTGTTCCTCGCCGGAGGTACTGGGCTGGCCCCATTCCTGTCGATGCTGGAAGTGTTGGCCCGCGCGAACTCCCAGCAGAAGGTGCACCTCATCTACGGTGTGACGCGAGACCTCGACCTGGTTCTGGTCGAAGACATTCAGGCGTACACGTCGCGGCTTCCGAATTTCACGTTCTGCACCGTTGTGGCCGAGGCCGAATCCGCGCACCCGCGCAAGGGCTGGGTGACACAGCACATGCCCGCAGAATGTTTGAACGACGGCGATGTCGACGTGTACCTGTGCGGCCCGCCGCCGATGGTCGACGCCGTACGCCAATACTTCGACGAAAACGGCGTAGAGCCTGCCAGCTTTCACTACGAAAAATTTACTCCCAACGTTGCACCGGTGGACGCATGAACGCGCAACGGTTCGAAGGCAAGGTAATGGTCGTCACGGGAGCGGCGCAGGGGATCGGGCGCGGCGTTGCTCTGCGTGCAGCATCGGAGGGTGCGCAAGTACTGTTGGTGGACCGCGCTGAGTTTGTTCGCGATGTCGCCGCCGAGGCGATCGGCGCCGAGACGGCCGGCTTCGTCGCCGACCTCGAGACATACGAAGGTGCGGCTTCGGCAATGGCTTTTGCCGCGCAAAAGTTTGGCCGGATCGACATCCTCGTGAATGGCGTCGGCGGCGCGATTCGCATGCGGCCTTTCGCGGAGTTCGAACCGGCTCAGATTGATGCTGAAATCCGCCGTTCCCTGATGCCGACCCTCTACGCGTGCCACGCTGTTTTGCCTCAGATGCTTTCGCAAGGCCATGGAACGATCGTCAACGTCTCATCGAATGCAACGCGAGGCATTCGCCGCGTTCCCTACTCGGCTGCCAAGGGCGGCGTCAATGCCCTCACGCAGTCGCTCGCGATGGAATACGGCGAATGCAACATCCGCGTGGTCGCTGCCGCACCTGGCGGGACAGAGGCCCCTCCGCGACGCGTGCCTCGCAACGAAGCCGGAGATAACGAAGCGGAGAGGACCTGGATGAGCGAAGCCGTGAAGCAGGTGGCCGAGTCCACCTTCTTCAAGCGCTATGGAACGCTTGAAGAACAGGTCGCGCCGATTCTCTTTCTTGCATCCGACGAAGCTGGCTACATCACGGGCGCCGTGTTGCCGGTTGCCGGCGGCGACAACGGCTAGCGCCAACTCAGTCTGGAGACGCAGCAATGAAGGAACGCAAAGCCGTTGTGCCCGCCGGAATGGAGGCGGTGTACGAAAGAATCCGCTACGCCCCCGCGGTCAAGGTCGGGAACACCATATACGTGTCCGGACAGGTGGGTCGCGATGAGAAGATGCAACTCGTCGAAGGTCGCGAAGCGCAGACAGTTCAAGCGTTCGAGAACCTGAAGAAAGTACTCGAGGCTGCAGGCGCTTCGCTGAGCGACGTGGTGGATCTCACCACGTTTCACACCGATATGCGCGACTTACCTTTATTCCTGGAGATACGCGACCGCTATCTCACGACGCATCCAATGCCCGCATGGACGGCCGTCGGCGCGCACATGCTCGGGGGCACGGCCGGCTATATCGTCGAAATCAAGGCCGTCGCCGTCCTGCCCGACTAGCCGTGGAGAGACCAACTTCAGAGGAGACCGAGGGGGCGGGTCTCGTGAAAGTGGCCGGCGAGCAACGCGTTATGCTGCCGCAATACTGGTTGGTCGAGCGGACGACGCGGCAGGATTGGGGACTGTGTTCGAGCAAAACATCTGCATTCGATGTCGAAACCACCGCACCTACGCTTCTCCAATTCCACTTCGCGGCAGCAAAGCGTGAATGATGCGAAATACCCAATACGCAATAGTCCTTCTTTTCAGTGACGAATTTGCGGACCGCCTCGGGAAAGCACCGAGCGCGTTTTTTCAGAAATGGTTTGACGGCGTTATTGGCTCGTATATCCTGACTTATAGGCGGTCGCCGTTCGCGCGTCGCGAGACACTCGCTTGTGTTTTGCGATGCAGCGAAATCGCTTCACAGTCGTTCAAGGCGATCATCCCAACGTCCTGTTTCTTTAAACGCCCCGTGCGGATGAGCAGGCCGTTCAATACTTTCAACGTTGCCAGTCGAGTGTAATCGTGAGAGTCCGTGGCCCTTTGGTGAAATGGAACCGCAGCCAGGCGAGTTGTCCTCGCGCTGACGGCGCCATCGCCGACGGCAGCAGCGGCAGCCTTGCGTTCCGCCGCTTCGTCTCCGTCTTCACAATCCTTTCGCGTCGTTCAGTTCGACGTCACAACTCTATCTCCGCCCGCGCCTTCATTGCCGTGCGTACGGACGAAGTCGCCTCGCTGTTGCCCTAGCGCCTCCCTCTTTTTCGCGGTTGGATTCGTTCGTCTGCGCGAGCGCGTTTGCTCAAGCCGCGCGTTTGCGCATGTGCGGTGCTCAATGCCGTCCATGTGTTTCGCACGTGTCGGCCCGGACGTGCAGCGCACCGGCTCTTATCGAACGGCAAGCCTGATCGTCACGCGCGGCGCGTTTCGTTGACGACGACCGACTGCCCTACTCCGGCGGCTTGACGCATAGCGTCCGGCTGACGACTGGTGCCGCGCCGACATTCACGGTGCGCACGCTGCGTTTCGCATCCTCTGCGTCACGCGGTTGAATACACACGTCAATTCGTTATGCGAAATAAACCATTGATTGGCATTACCGCCGATAGAACGACGACAGGACATCATCCTTCGCATGTGGTTGGTGAGAAGTACATCGCGGCAATTGTCGACGGGTCGCAGGCGCTCGCATTGCTGCTGCCTGCGCTGGGCGAGCGTCAGTCCACGGAAGATGTACTGGCCACTGTCGACGGTCTTTTTTTCACCGGCAGTTATTCGAATCTCGAGCCGCACCGTTACGGCGGCAAGCGTTGTGCGCCTGACACGCTGCACGATGCAGCCCGCGATGCGACGACGTTGCCGCTGATGCGCGCCGCGATTGCGGCGGGCGTGCCCGTGCTCGCCGTATGCCGTGGCCTGCAGGAAATGAACGTGGTGTTCGGCGGGACGTTGCATCAAAGCGTTCATGCGGTCGCGGGCTTTAGCGACCATCGCGAGAACAAGGAGGATCGCCTCGACCTGCAATACGCGCCGTCTCACACGGTCTTGCTGACGCATGGTGGCTTGTTGCAGCGTCTCGCGGACGGTGCAAACGAAGTGCGCGTGAACTCGTTGCATGACCAGGGTATCGAGCAGCTGGGCATGGGTCTCGTGGTCGAAGCCATTGCGCCGGACGGACTGATCGAAGCGGTGAGCGTGAGCGGTGCACGCGCTTTCGCGCTGGGCGTTCAGTGGCACCCGGAGTGGAAGCATGCGAGCGACCTCCTCTCCACTGCGATCTTTCGTGCGTTCGGCAATGCGTGCCGCGAACGCATGCGTGCCGAACGCGAGAACTGGCTATGAAACTCAGCTTGCCGACGCCAGGCAGGCTTGCGCGATAGCGCAACACACAGAGAGAAAATCATGCATGACATCGACGAATTTCTAAAGAAAAATCACGTCACTGAAATTGAAGCGATCATCCCGGATATGGCGGGCATTGCTCGCGGCAAGATCATTCCGCGCAGCAAGTTCGAGTCAGGCGAATCCATGCGCTTGCCGCAGGCCGTGATGATCCAGACCGTCACCGGAGACTATCCGGACGGCGGCACGCTCACGGGCGTCACCGACCCCGACATGGTATGCGTGCCCGACTCCAGCACGATACGAATGATTCCGTGGGCCGTCGACCCGACCGCTCAGGTGATTCACGACTGCGTTCATTTCGACGGCACGCCTGTCGCCATCTCGCCTCGCCGCGTGCTGCGCCGTGTGCTCGAACTGTACAAGGCGAAGGGCTGGAAGCCGGTCATTGCACCCGAGCTGGAGTTCTATCTGGTCGATATGAACAAGGACCCCGACCTGCCGCTGCAGCCGCCCATTGGCCGCACCGGCCGCGCCGAGACCGGACGCCAGGCCTACTCGATAGAAGCGGTCAACGAATTCGACCCGCTTTTCGAAGACATCTACGAGTATTGCGACGTTCAGGAACTGGAAGTCGACACGCTGATTCATGAGGTGGGCGCCGCGCAGATGGAGATCAACTTCATGCATGGCGACCCGCTCAAACTCGCGGACAGTGTGTTCCTCTTCAAGCGCACGGTGCGCGAAGCGGCATTGCGGCACAAGATGTACGCCACTTTCATGGCCAAGCCGATGGAAGGCGAGCCGGGCTCGGCCATGCATATGCATCAAAGCCTCGTCGACGGGGAAACCGGCCACAATCTTTTTACCGGCGCCGACGGCAAGCCCACGTCGCTTTTCACCAGCTACATAGCGGGCTTGCAAAAATACACGCCCGCGTTGATGCCGATCTTTGCCCCATACATCAATTCATATCGGCGTCTCTCGCGCTTCATGGCCGCGCCGATAAACGTCGCGTGGGGATACGACAATCGCACGGTGGGCTTTCGCATTCCGCATTCGGGGCCGGCTGCGCGCCGCATTGAAAACCGGATTCCCGGCGTGGACTGCAACCCGTACCTCGCAATAGCGGCAACGCTTGCGGCCGGTTATCTCGGCATGACACAAAAGCTCGACGCTACCGAGCCGCTGCTGAGCGACGGATATGAGTTGCCCTACCAGCTACCGCGCAATCTCGAAGAGGGGCTGACATTAATGGGCGCCTGCGAGCCCATTGCAGAGGTACTCGGCGACAAGTTCGTGCAGGCGTACCTTGCGCTAAAAGAGACCGAATACGAAGCGTTCTTTCGCGTGATCAGTTCATGGGAACGCCGGCATCTGCTATTGCACGTTTGAATCAAACGCGAGCCCGAACCCAAGCCCGAACGAAAACGCAAACGCAGACGTGAGAAAAACCGGAGGCAGTATGAGCTACAGAACAGAAGAAATCGCCTACGTGCAACCTGCCGAACCTGCCGCAGGCGCACGCACCGCGCAGCAACGCACCACCACGGAGTACCGCGCGCTGGATGCCGCGCACCACATTCATCCGTTCTCCGACATGGGCGTGCTCAATCGCAGCGGCAGCCGAGTGATCGTGAAAGCCCATGGCGTGTACTTGTGGGATTCGGAAGGTAACAAGATTATCGACGGAATGGCGGGCCTGTGGTGCGTTAATGTCGGTTATGGCCGCAAGGAACTGGCCAATGCGGCGTACAGGCAAATGGAAGAACTGCCTTACTACAACACGTTCTTCAAAACCACTCACCCGCCGGTAATCGAGTTGTCGGCGTTGCTCGCGGAACTCGCGCCGGAGCCGTTCAATCACTTCTTCTACTGCAATAGTGGGTCGGAAGCCAACGATACGGTGCTGCGTATCGTTCATCGATACTGGGCGACGCAGCGCAAGCACTCGAAAAAGGTCATGATTTCGCGCAGGAACGGCTATCACGGCTCGACGATCGCAGGCGGTACGCTTGGCGGCATGGGCTACATGCACGAGCAGATGCCGTCGAAAGTCGAGAACATCGTGCATATCGATCAACCTTATTTTTTCGCCGAAGCAAATAGCAGTCAGACACCGGAAGAGTTCGCGCTTGCCCGGGCGCAACAACTCGAAATGAAGATCCTGGAAATTGGCGCGCACAACGTGGCTGCGTTTATCGGCGAGCCTTTCCAGGGGGCGGGCGGCGTCATCTTTCCGGCGTCCACATACTGGCCGGAAATTGAGCGCATCTGCCGCAAGTACGACGTGCTGCTAGTCGCGGACGAAGTGATTGGTGGTTTTGGCCGCACCGGCGAATGGTTCGCTCATCAACATTTCGGTTTCAAGCCCGATCTGATCACAATGGCGAAAGGGCTGACGAGCGGCTATATACCGATGGGCGCCGTCGGCCTGAACGACCGCATCGCCAAAGCGATTATCGAGAACGGCGAGTTCAATCATGGGCTGACATACTCGGGCCATCCGGTGGCCGCCGCCGTTGCGGTAGCAAATCTCAAACTGCTGCGCGACGAAAAGATTGTCGAGCGCGTGAAGACCGATACGGGACCCTACTTCCAGAAGAATCTGCGCGACACCTTCGCGCGCCATCCGATCGTCGGTGAGATTGCCGGTGCCGGACTGGTGGCGGGATTGCAGCTTGCGGAAGAACCCGCATCACGCAAACGCTTTGCCAATGGTGGCGATGTGGGCAGCGTTTGCCGGGACTTCTGCTTCAATGGCAATCTGATTATGCGCGCGAGTGGGGACCGTATGCTGCTGTCGCCGCCTCTCGTCATCAGCAAACAGGAGATCGACGAGCTTGTTTCGAAGGCGAAGAACGCGATCGACGCCACGGCAACGCAACTGGGCATTTCATGACGCAGGTCTTGCCTGCATGCAACTGGAGGCAACCCGCGCCGCGATTTACAGCGAGCTGAAGCATCGGTTTTTCCGAACCATAACTTCTCTATTAACAGATTTATCCGGCTTGGGTATTGCCGCAGACTGGGTTCACTTCAACACGACATCGCCTTCAAAGGACCCGATCATGCGAACCTATCCGCGTAATAGCCCCCAGGCAGCAGCACGTATCGTCGCGCTGGCCCTCACTTCGGACGGCCACGTATGCAGTTCGGAAGAACGCGTGCTGGAAAAGCTGGACATCGCGGGCGAACTCGGTCTCGCGCCGGCCCAGTTCGCCCACATCGTGCAGACGCTCTGCGAGGATCGCTCGATTGCGCAGATGTCGTCCGCGCCTCCAATGGGCCGCCTGGACGCGGCCATGCTGACGACGCTCATCGACGAAATCGACGATCCCGTATTGCGCCGTAAGATCATTCGTCTATGTGTTGCGGTAACGGTCGCGGACGACTATCTGGCCGACGGCGAAATTGCGCTGCTCGCTGCGGTCTTCAACGCATGGGGACACGACCTGAAACCGGCCGCGGGCCGCGCGGGGCTTAAGTGGACCGCGTCGCGCGCTCATGGACGCGCAGTGGCCACCACCTGAGAAGCCAGCGCATGATGCTGGCCGCGGCGCGAGCGGATGGCGTGGATCTCATCGATCACTCCGTCCGCGCGGCCGAGCCAGCGCAGGCCGCGCAGCAGCGACAAATCTTCCGCACCCAGTTCAGCGAGCGGAAATACGCCCAGGCCGCGCGCGGCGAACACCGCCATCAGCGCGCTGTCCTCGAATTCGCCGACGACGCGCGGCCGGATGCCCTGCGAATCGAACCAGCGGTCGAGCCGCCCACGCAACGCGCCGTGGCGCGTCGGCAGGAGCACTGGCAAGTCGGCCAGGCACTGCGGAAACCCCGCGCGCGCCGATTTGCGCGCGATTTCAGCCGGACCGTACCAGTCCACCGGCGAACCGGCGAGCCGCTGGCTCACCACCCGCAGATCGGAATTATGCGGCGCGGGTTGACATGCAAGCACGAGATCGAGCCGGTGCAGTGCGAGTTCGGATAACAACTGCGCGTGCTCCCCTTCATGACACAAGAGCCGGAGCGACGGCGTGCCGAGCACCGGCGCGAGCAGCGCGTGCGCCGCAAGCTTCGAAATACCGTCGGACAGACCGACCGCCAACCGGGCGACGCCCTCGCCGCCCGCCTCGCGCATGTCATCGAGCAACGCCTCACCGAGCTGAAAGATCTGCTCGGCGCGACTAAAAGCGCTCTCGCCGGCTTCTGTCATCGCGACGCCTCGACCAGCGGGCTTGAGCAACTGACGCCCGATGGACTTCTCCAGTTCACGCACCTGCGCGCTGATGGTCTGAACGGCCATATCGAGCCGCTCTGCCGCGCGCGCAAAGCCGCCCTCTTTGACGACGATCCAGAAATAGTACAAGTGACGGTAGTTGAGCATGTAGGTGGTCCGCGACGATGAACTTCGGAAAAACCGATCTATCGCTCAGATTAACACTGGTTTATCCGATCACCGAGTGCGGCGATCATGATCGTTATTCCACCGTCATCCATTTATAAGCAGACGTACACCATGGACACCCTGCTCACACTCGCTGCCGACCCTGCCGCGTGGGTTGCGCTCCTCACGCTGGTCGTGATGGAGATCGTGCTCGGCATCGACAACCTCATCTTCATCTCGATCCTCAGCAACAAGCTGCCTGAGGCGCAGCGTGCTCGCACGCAGCGTCTCGGCATCATGCTCGCGCTAGGGCTGCGACTCGGGCTACTCGGTACGGTTGCCTGGATCGCGCAGTTGACCGCGCCCGCCATTACCCTGCTCGGCCACGCGTTCTCGTGGCGCGATCTTATTCTGCTCGGCGGCGGTCTCTTCCTCGTGTGGAAGGCAACGCGTGAAATGCATCACCACGTGGTTCACGCGGAAGAGGAACGCAGCAGCGCAGGCAGCACTGTGCAGTTGACCGTCGCCGGCGCAATCGGCCAGATTCTGGTGCTCGATATCGTGTTTTCGGTAGACAGCATCATCACGGCTGTCGGCATGACCGAGCATTTGCCGATCATGTTTCTAGCGGTCATTAGCGCCGTTATGGCGATGCTGTTCGCTGCTCGTCCGCTGTCGCAGTTTATCGAGCGCAATCCGACCATTGTGACGCTCGCATTGAGCTTCCTGCTCGTAATCGGCATGACGCTGATTGCGGAGGGCTTTGGAACGCATGTGCCGAAGGCCTACATCTATGTGGCGATGGCGTTCTCCGCGTTCGTCGAGGCGGTGAACATGCTGGTGCGCCGCGCGAAAACCAGGCGCGCAATCGGTACCGTTGAATAACTGGATCGGCGTCTTCCTGCCCGATCAGGCGGCGTGTTCGATCGGGCTCCCGGCGTCTTTGTACTTGTACTATAAGGAGCGACACCATGAAATGCCCTGCTTGCAAGACAACTGATCTGCTCATGACCGAGCGTCGCTCGATCGAGGTCGACTATTGCCCCAACTGCCGCGGCGTGTGGCTGGATCGCGGCGAGCTCGACAAGCTGATCGCGCAAGACACCGCGGAGACTGGCCTGCGCAGTGCGGCGGGCGCAAGCCGCCATGATCACCGGGATCATGACCGCGCTTACGACAGTGACCGCCGGTACGAAGATCATCGCTCGGGTTATCGAACGCAAAAGAAGAAGCGTTCGATTTTCGACGTATTCGATTTCGACTAAGCGCTCACCACGTTCTTTCGAGCATGGCTGCGACGTAGTGGCCGCGTAGGCGGCGTGCGGCCACTGCCCGCGCTCCTATTTCGCCTTCCCCTCGGCGCCGTCCCCACGCCCCGCGGCAATCGGTTCGATCACGCTGAAGAGCAGCAGCAGGCATAACAGCGCGGTGCCGACCATGTAGAGAAACACGCTCGTCCAGCTGTACTTGTCGAGCAGAATGCCGACGACAAGCGGCGCGCATGCGCCGCCAATCTGGCCCACGCAGTTCACGATACCGAAGGCGGCCGGATATGTGGACTTCGTCGCGAGTCCCATCGGATACGCGGAATAGCCTGCGAAGCCGATGCCGAGCATCAGGCCCGCCAGTATCAGCGCGACGCCGAGATACGCGACGCTGTCGGGCGCGTCGATTAGCAGAAGCATCATCAGCATCGTGCCGAGCGCGCCGAGCATCATCATCGGCTTGCGGCGGCCGCCCAGCAAACGGTCGGAGATCACGCCGCCCAGCATGTTGCCGGCCACCGCACCAATGAATGGCGCCGATGCGAGGAAGCCCATTTTTACAGACGCAAAACCCTTGACGGTCACGAGATACGTCGGCATCCACGACATGAAGATGTTGCTGATCCCGATCATGCAACCGTAGCCGATCGCGACGCCCAGGATATTCCATGAGCCGAACACCTGCCGGATCGTCTCGAGTTGAGCAACACGCCTTGTACGATTGAACGCATCCAGATACGGAATATGTGCGACTTCGTTGCGCCGCGATGCGTGCGCGCCGTGGGCCTGACGCGGCGTATCGTCGGCGATATAGCGTTGTTCGGCCTCGGAACAGAAACGATTCTCGCTCGGCGAGTTGGTCACTGTGAACATCCAGACTATGGCGAGCAGAATGCCAGGCACCGCGAATACATAGAAGATTTCTCGCCATCCCCACAGCTGAATGACGACGATGCAAACCGACGGTACGATCAGCGGACCGAGCTTCGACGCCGCAATCCAGAGTCCCGTCGCCGTGCCCTTCTCTTTTGCGGGAAACCAGCGGTTGATCACGTTCGTGCAGCCGATGCCCAGCGGGCCTTCCGATAGACCCAGACCCACGCGGTATGCCTGCAACAGGAACACCGACGACGTAGTGCCCATGAGGCCGGTAAACACCGACGTGAGTATCATGAAGATCGAAAACAGAAAGCCGGTGGTCTTTTCGCTGAGCCGTTTATAAAGCAGGCCGACCGGTATCTGCACGAATCCGTACGCAAAAGAAAAGAGACTCACGATCAGTCCGGCCTGCGTGTTCGTAATGCCGTATTCCTTCTTCAGGTACGGCAATGCAATGCCGAAATTGGCGCGATCGGCGCAGGCAATGGCCCAGATGCAAAAGATCAGCCCCATCACGATCCAACGGTGGCCGGTACGCTTCTCTGCGACCGGCTGCGCTTTCGCGCCCGCGACGACACCCTCCGCATTGTTCATACCGGTCCCCTCGCGATGTTGCGCGGGAAAGTGGGCGTAAAAGCAATGGGCGCGATACGGCGGCACGTTTTCACGTTTGTCTCCAATGTGCTTGAAACTTATTTCCCTTCCCTGCTGGGAAGTGGGTGAAGGAACGCTCCTTCTGACGGTTTTGATTCTGGCCGCCGTGCCATACGCCGTCCAATCTTTTCTCGCTATTGATTGATGCCGGAATTGAATCGATAGCGCTCGCCCTTCACGTGTCGATCCGTGGATCAACTGATAGCGTTTTGGGATTGGACGCGGCGAATGAAAAAGCCCATCATCCGCCGACATTGCGACTGGATGCGTGCGCCGGATACGGCGTCGCGACGACCGCCAACTACAACAAAGGAGCGCACGGAATGAAACCGAACATTCTGCAACTGAACCCGATTCTGATTCCCGCGATCAACGACACACTCGCCTCGCTCTATACCGTGCATCGCCTCTTCGAACAGAGCGATAAGGACGCGTATATCCGCGAGCACGGGCAGTCGATTAGAGGCGTGATCACCGGCGGACATACGGGCATTGCGAACGACATGATTCAACGCTTGCCCGCGTTGGAGGTGATTGCGGTGAACGGCGTGGGCACCGATGCCGTGGACCTCGAATTCGCGCGTTCGCGCGGCATTCCGGTCACGGCAACGTTCGGCGCCTTGACCGAAGATGTCGCCGACCTCGCCATCGGTTTGATGCTCGCGGTATGCCGCGAGATCTGCGCGGGCAACGAGTTCGTCAAATCGGGCAACTGGCAGAAGAATCCGCATCCGGGCGCATTGCCGTTGTCGCACCGTCTGAGCGGAAAACGAGTAGGCATCGTCGGGATGGGTAAAGTCGGTCGCGCAATTGCACAACGCGCTGCTGCGTTCAATTGCCCCGTCACGTACACCGACTTGCGACGCATGGACGATGTCGCGTATCCGTTCGTTACCGACTTGCTGTCGCTCGCGCGCGGCTGCGATTTTCTGGTGCTGGCGGCCGCCGCCGACAAGGCGCAAGGCATCGTGAATGCCGCGGTACTCGACGCGTTGGGCAAGCACGGTTACCTGATCAACGTGGCGCGCGGCAAGCTGGTGGTCGAAAGCGATCTGGTCGACGCGTTGCGTGGCGGCGTGATCGCGGGCGCGGGTCTCGACGTGTTCGTGGACGAACCGAATGTGCCGTCCGCGCTCTTCGAAATGGACCGTGTCGTGCTGCAGGCGCATCGCGCAAGCGCCACGATCGAATCTCGCACGGCGATGGGTGAAATGGTGCTCGCAAGCCTTGCGCAGGCACTCGCCGGGCAACGTCCCGAGGGCAGCCTCACGACCTGAGGCAGCGGCTGTTCTGCCATGCGTGGATCGAGCTAGAGCGTGCGCACCTATAATGACCGTCGACTTCCCCATTCATGTCGATACAAGAATGCTCGATCTCGGACAAGTGCGTTGCTTCGTTGCGGCGGCAACAGAACTGAACTTCAGGCGTGCGGCTGCGCTGCTGAACATGACGCAGCCGCCGCTCAGCAGACAGATCCAGTTACTCGAAGACAACCTGGGCGTCATGCTCTTCGAACGCATTGGCCGCACGGTCAAGCTGACGACGGAAGGCCGCGTCTTTCTCGCGGACGCCACGCGTCTGCTCAATCTGGCCGAGCAGGCCGAAAGCACGGTACGGCGCGCGAGCAAGGGCAAAACCGGGCGCGTGCGTCTTGGCTTCACAGGCGCGGCAGGCTATGAACTGATTCCTGAATTGCTGGTGGCGGCAGCTGACGTGCTGCCCGAAATCGACGTGGTATTGCTCGAACTGGTCTCGGCCGCGCAGATCGAAGCCTTTGCCGCGAACACGATCGATCTCGGCTTTCTCCGGCCTTTGCCATCCAGGCAGAAGCTCGAGTTCCTTCTCGTCGACGAAGAACCGTTGATCGTCGCGCTGCCGAAGCGGCACATGTTGTGTCAATTCGAGCAGATCGCATTGAAGCAACTCGACGAGCAGCCGTTCATCATGCATTCGCCCACGCAAGGGAAGTACTTTCACGACCGCATCATGGGAATGCTCGCGACGGAAGGCGTGAATCTGAACATTGCGCAGTACATCGATCAGACGCCCACCATTCTGTCGCTCGTGCGCGCGGGGCTGGGCGTTGCGATTTTGCCCGCGTCGGCGCAGCGGTTCCATTACGACAATGTCGAATTCCGGTTCATTGCGCAGCATTCGATCCAGGCGGAGATGAGCATGGCCTGGCGAGCGGATCAGGACAATCCGGCCGTCATTGCTTTCCGGCTAATGGCGGCGGAGTACTTTGCGCGGAAGGCGCGAGGCTGATTTTCCAGTCCGGCATCCGCGCCTCCCAACGCATCACACGAAACGCAAAAACACCCGTCAATAAGCGAACTTCCGATAGTGCTCGGCACCCGGTGCGGTATCCAGTTCTTCGACCCGCGGCATGTATCGCAACAACCGTTTGCCCCGCGCGCTCAACTGGTCGTAGACAGCCGCAGGTACGTCGATATGCACTTCGGGCCGAAAGTACCAGCTTCTGCTGTAGCCGATCACCACCATAGGACGCGGCACGTCGGTTTTGTTCGGCGTGCCGCGATGCAGTGCCCGCACGTCGCGGATCATTACATCACCCAGCTTCATTGGAATCGCCTGCAATGGCACACGCCCCTCACGCCATGCCTGCAACGCTTCGTCCGAGCGCATACGATGCGTGCCGAGCGTGGTTTCGAACGGACCGTTTTCCAGCGTGACATCGCATAACGGGAAGTTCACTGCCAGCTGGAACGAAGGCGTTTCGGGCTCGCCGTCGAACAGCGCCGGCGTGTCGCGGTGCACGTCCTGATAGGTGGAGCCGTTGAGCGGCGTGTCGGTGGCGAGCTGGCACATGACAGGATCGTCGCCCGCCACGCGCTCGACTATCGCGAGCACGTCCGCATCGCAAAAGATGGTTTCGTCGGCGAACAAGCCGGTAAACGGCAGCGTGATGTAGTGCCGGTTTTCGCCGCGTACGGCCGTCGCCTTCGATGCAAGCCGCTCGTCGAGCAACGGTTCGAAAGCCTCGGCCCATGCGCGAAGCTTTTCCGCCGGAAAATGGTTTCTCAATACGACCATTCCGTCGCGTTCGAACGCCGCGGCAAACTCGTCAAGCTGATCCTCTGAATAGCGTCCCACATTTGTCTCCGTGATTTTTTGTACGGACTTCAAATGTACCGCGTCGTCGACGCGCTGTCTTGAGCGTTGGAAAGGTCGCACGCGTTTGCGTACCGTTTTTGCGGCGCCGCGCTGCTCATGTCCAGCTAGCGGCGTAACTGGCGCGGCCGGGTACATCGCTTGCGCCAGACTACGGAACTTTCCGGCTCCGGCAGAAAAGCGATGATCGTGCACCATCTGAACTGCATTTCCACCTGTCCGTTGGGCGGCCGCCTGATGGACGGGCGCACCCGGTCGCTCGCCGAGCGCGGGCTGCTCACCTGCCATTGCCTGCTTGTCGAGACCACCGCGGGACTCGTGCTGGTCGATACCGGCTTTGGGCTGCGCGACGTCGCCGATCCGCGCTCGCGCATTAGCCGCTTTTTTCTCGGGCTCGTGAGTCCAGATTTCCGCGAGGAGATGACTGCAATCCGCCAGATTCAGCGTCTCGGCTGCAGTCCACGCGACGTCACGCATATCGTGCTGAGTCATCTGGACTTCGATCACGCCGGCGGTCTCGACGATTTTCCTTATGCGACCGTGCATATGTTGCAAGTGGAGCGCGATTACGCGTTCGAGCAAAAGACGTGGATGGACCGCCAACGTTTTCGTCCACAACAATGGTCTACTTCGGTGAACTGGCGCGTGTATCAGGCGAGTGCAGGCGAAGCGTGGAACGGCTTCTCGCGAGTGCAGCAACTCGACGGACTGCCGCCTGAACTGCTCGTCGTTCCGTTGCGCGGACATACGTTCGGGCATGCGGGAATCGCCGTAAACACGACGGGCGAGCAATGGCTTTTCAACGCCGCCGACGCCTACTTTTATCACGGGGAGATGCATGCCACGCCGCATTGCACGCCGGGGCTTCGCATGTATCAGTGGATGCTGGAGAAGGACCGCACGGCGCGTTTCGACAATCAGCGCCGCTTACGCGAACTCGCGCTGCGCGAGTCCGCTGTGACCGTATTCTGCAGTCACGACGTGACCGAATTCGAACGGCTCGCGAAGCGCGCTGCAAATGTGCCTGCGCAGAGGCCGGGACACGGGTCCGACGCCATGCAAGCCTCGCTGTCGTCAAACGGCCGCATTGCGTGACGGTACGACAAGCGGGACGAGAAGCGGGACGACACGCAAAGATAAGCGCAACCGCGAGACACCCGCGAGCGCGATGAAATCCAGTATGCTGGGCGCTTCAGCCGTCCGGCCCAGATGGATTTCACTCTTCGCCATGAACCTTTCCTTTGAAGTTCTCCAGGTACTCGACGCCGTCGATCGAACCGGCACGTTTGCGAGCGCTGCCGAAACGCTGCATAAGGTGCCTTCGTCGCTAACCTATCTCGTGCAGAAGCTCGAACTGGATCTTGGCGTCAAGCTGTTCGACCGCAGCGGCCGGCGCGCCACCCTCACGCATGCGGGACGCGTGGTCGTCGAGGAAGGCCGCCGTCTTCTGGCGGCGGCCGAAGACCTGGAATCCAAGGCGAAGCGCATCGAGCAAGGCTGGGAGTCCGACGTGTACGTGGCCGTCGACGAAATCATTCCGTTCGCGCTGCTGTGGGATCACGTCGACGAGTTTTACGGGCTGAAGCTCGACACGCGCCTGCATCTGTCCAAAGAAGTACTGGGTGGTTCGTGGGATGCGCTGCTCACACGCCGTGCCGATCTGATTGTCGGCGCCGCGGGCGATCCGCCGGCAATCCCGAATCTCATCGCGAAGCCTATCGGCTCGCTGCGGCACGTGTTCGTGGTGGCGCCGCAGCACCCGCTTGCGTCGTTGCCCGGGCCGCTTACGCTCGATGTAGTCGCACGGTATCGCGCGGTTGCAATCGGCGATACGTCGCGCGATCTCGCACCGCGCACCATTGCGCTTGCAGTTAATCAGGAAGTGCTGACCGTGCCCACGCTCGAAACGAAGCTCGCTGCGCAATTGCGCGGGCTCGCTGCGGGCACGATTCCCGAGTGCCTCGCCATCGAGGCGCTCAGGCGCGGTGAACTCGTCCAGAAAGAAGTGCTCGGCATGCGTGATGTCACGCACTTTTATCTGGCGTGGCGCGACGACGAGACGGGTAAGGCACTGCGCTGGTGGGTCGATCGGCTGGATCAGCCGGATCTGATCGACAAAGCCGTGCAACAGCAGATGCAGCAGACGCAAGTGAACGCGTGACATGGCGAAAGCCATGCCACGCAGTGCGATCCAACCGCTCGGCGCAGGCTAGCGGCCTTCGCTGACTTTCTGCCGCGTACGCTTAGGCAGACGCGAGTTCAAATGCGGGCTCAGGTGCGGATTGAGATGCGGATTGAGATGCGGATCCAGACGCAGGTCCACATCGCCCTGCCTTTCCACGCGCGGCAACACGACCTGGGACGCAACTCTCGCGGCATCGAGCAGTTGTTGCGCGGCCGCGAAGTCCTCGAGATCGCGCCCCTGGCTTAGCCTCGCGCACGCGGATTCGACGAGACGCACCGCGTCGGCAGCGCGCCCTTGCGCCCACCACAACTGGCCGAGACTCGTCGCGGCACGCAATTGCAACGACCGGCAACCTTGTGCGAGCGATTCCTCCATCGCGGCGGTCAGGCACGCCTCGGCATCCGTGACGACATCGCCACCGGGCGGCGAGCCCGCCGCGCCGAGCAAAAGCAGTTCACCGTATGCGCGCCGCAGTTCGACCACATACCAGTGATCGCCGCTTTCGTCGCACTGCGCCAAGGCTCGCGTCACCGCTGCGATTGCCTCGTCGCGTCGCCCGGCGCGCCCCAATGCAAGACCGTACCGCGCGACGAGCATCGCGCGTTGAGCACCGTACTCGAGCGCGTCGAGCTCGTCCAAGGCGGCGCGAAACGCATTCAGCCGCTCGGGGCTCACGTCGTCGAGCGAGCGCAGATACTCGTCGAAAGCGCGGGCGCATGCCTGCGATACACCGAGACCCGTACGAGCCGACACATCGCGCAGCAATGCAATTGCGTCTGCCGCGCGCTCGCGTTTGCCCGACAGCAGCGCAAGCGGAATCTCCGCTTCGACCAGCACGTAGCAGGTGACGATGGCCTGGTCCTGCGCACACGCGCTCGCGACACAGGCTTCGGCCAGATCGAGCGCCTCGTCACGCGAGCCCTGGAACCACAGCAGACGCGCAAGCGTGGCGCGTCCCACCACGCCCTGATCGATCGACTGCCCGAGTGGCAAGCCGTGCTGAAGCGTGTCGGTGTGCTGGAGAAACCGTTCGAGTGACGCGCGCGCCTGTTGCTGGTCGCCCGCGTAGTGCGACGCGATGCCGAGAAGGCGCGAAGCAAGAATGTCGTTGCTTGCGTCGCCCGTCTGCGCCGCGAGAGACGCGAAACGATGCGCGAACGCAAGCGCGTTTCGCGCCGCGCCTGAAGACTGGCTCGCGTTCCACATACCCCACAACGCGCGCGCTTCGAATGCGTGGTCACCGAGCGCGATTGCCAGCGCGAGCACCTCGGCCCAGATCGCGAGCGTTTCGCGGTTCGGTCCGTTCACATAGACAAGCGCCGCACCGAGCGCGGCGAGCAGTTGCATGCGAACTCGCAGATGCCGCGTCGAGCCCGAGCCGCCATGCGTTCGCGCAACGCTATCGAGCGCGCGCCGCGCCCACGCGCAGCATTCGTCGACAAGCGACAGTTCGTACAGCAGCGCGACCACTTTGACCGCGAGCTTCTCTGCGAGCGCATCGTCGCCCTTCGACGAAAGCGCCCAGCCGAGCGCCGCGCGCAGATCGTCGAGCCATTCACGCATACGCGAATGCCAACGGTCGGCGTCGGCCTCCTCGGAGCGTGCTTCGGCCGACATGTAGCGCTCCAGCAAGCCCGTGAAATAGCGCGCGTGATTGAGCGTGACGGCGCGCCGCTCGCCGTTGTCGTCGAGCTTTTGCAGTGCGTACGCGCGAGTGGTTTCGAGCAGCCGGTAGCTCGCCCGGCCGCGTTCCACGTTGGCGACGACCAGCGATTTTTCGACGAGACCCGACAGCGCCGCAATCACCTCCTGCTCGCGCAAGCCGATGTCCGTCACGACGCTAATGGCCGCGTCCATCGAAAAGCTGTTGACGAAAATGCCGAGCCTGCGCAGCGTTGCGCGCTCCGCGTCGTCGAGCAGCCCGTGGCTCCAGTCGAGCGTGGCCTTCAACGTCTGATGCCGGGGCAGCGCCGTACGATTGCCGCCCGTGAGCATATTGAAGCGATCGTCGAGATGATCCGCGAGCGTTTCTATGCCGAGGATCGCCGCGCGGGCCGCCGCCAGTTCGATTGCGAGCGGAATGCCGTCAAGCCGGCGGCACACCGTGCCGGTCAGCTGGATGCTTCGCTCGTCGGACGACAAGCGCGCGTCCATTGCTCGGGCGCGCGACATGAACAGCTGTACGGCGCTGCACTGAAGCACGTGCTCACCTTGATCGTCGTGCGAAGGAACGTCGAGCGAGGCGACCCAATACAAATGCTCTTCGGTGACGCGCAGCGGCTCACGGCTCGTTGCGAGAACACGTACGCCAGGGCCAGCATTGAGCAGCGCCTCGGCGAGTTCCGCAGCCGGGCCGAGCACGTGCTCGCAGTTGTCGAGCACGCACAGCACGCGCCGTTCGCCCCATTCGCGGCTGACCCGCGTAAGCGTGAGCGGACCGCTCGACTTGCTCACGCCCACGCTCGCAGCGAACATCGCGAGTACGCTGTTTGCGTCCGACGTGGACGCCAGCGAGACCAGATAGACGCCGTCCGGATACTGGTCGAGCAGAACTCGCGCGACTTCGACCGCCAGGCGTGTCTTGCCGATGCCGCCCGCGCCGAGAAGCGTGACATGCCGCGCCGACGCGAGCGTGCGCGCGACGTCGCGCAGCGCCCCGTCGCGGCCGATCAGCGGCGAAAAACTCGCGGGCAGATTGTGTGGCACCTGACCGGCGGAACGAACCTGCCGGTCATCGGCTACTCGGGAATCGGATTGATTGACGCCGTTGGCGGGCGGCAGCGGCGACTGCCTTGCGACGAGCCGGTAGCCTCTGCCCGACACGGTCTGGATGAGTCCGCGGCTTTCGCCGAGCACCTTGCGCAGCGCGGACATATGAACCTGAAGATTGTTCTCTTCAACGATGGTGTCGGGCCACACCTCTTTCAACATGTCGTTCTTCGACACGAGTTCGCCCTTCGCGGCGATCAGCACGGCCAGCATGTCGAATGCGCGGCTGCCGATGCGCACGGGTTGTCCGTCGAGAAGCAGTTCCCGACTGGCAAGGTCCACTTGAAGAGGTCCGATGCGAATCATGAGGCGGTATCCAGGACGCAACCGGTGGAGAAGCTGCCGGGCAACAGCGGCCCGGCGATGAGTCCCCGAAGTCTAGACCAACCGCAACTTCGCATGCGCGGAAAAAACTGAAGCTATCGTTCAAAATTTTTGTATTGAACCAGCGGGTGCTGCAGGTCGACGACCGACGCCAGAATCATCGCGGCCGCGTTGACCGGGACTGCGCTGCGCACCCTCGGCTTGTAGATCAGATCGTTACGGCGGATCGTCGCCCCGCTCACCGCGCAGCGTCCCTTTAGTCTCGCACGGCAACTGATCCATACCTGGTCCGCGTAACGGCATAGCGTGGCGTCCTGCCAGAGGACGGCGATCGACGTCTCGGACAGACGCTCGATCACCTCGACCTGCCGGTGCCGCGACGGTTCATTGGCGGCCTCGCGCGTCAGCGGCGGTGCAAGATAGGCTTCGCCTTCCGCTTCGCCGCGATAACCGGCAAGGAGCCGCTTGATCACGTGACTCCATACCGGCGCAAGGCTCTCGTCGTGCGTGGCCGCGTGGTCGTCGTGCGCGATGCGGCAAGCGTCATGATGCACGTCCGCTTCGTGCCTCGCTGCAGTCTTGCATTGCCTGGCCGGGGATTCGATGTGCATCGTGATTCTCCTCGAAAGTTGGCGCAGCGCCCGTGACAGAAGTGGCCGGCAGCGTCGCGCGGCCACGCTGCGTCACTGAGCCGGCGCCGCTTCGTAATTGACCGGCACCCAGTCGTACGTGTTGCCGTTCTGCCTGATGTGCCCGAGGCCCGGAAAGGCAATATGCGCGGCGCCGATCAGATAGCGCTCCCTCGCAGCGAGTTCGAGCGCGCTGCGTCGCGAACGTTGGGCCGCGGCGGCATCAGTGTCGTATTCGACCGATGCCGTCGGGTTCTGCAACTGGATCGCCGCCACATGCACGATGTCGCCCCACACGAGCAGGCGATGCGCGCCGCTCTGCACCAGATAGCCGGTGTGGCCGGGCGTGTGTCCATCGAGCGCGACGGCGCGAATGCCTGGGTCGAGCTCGACATCACCCTGAAAAGGTTTGAAGCGGCCCGCCGCGATATACGGCGCGACGCTCGCACTGGCAGCGTCGAAGAAAGTGCTGAGAAAGGCCGGGGCTTTGGACTTGTTGGCCGGGTTCAACCAGTAGTCGGCTTCGGTCTGACTCACGCGCACGACGGCATGGGGAAAGGCCATTGCGCCGCTCGTCGCGATGCCGCCCACATGGTCCTTGTGCAGATGCGTCAGCAGCACCTCGTCGATCTGTTCGGGCCGATAGCCGGCCGCCCGCAGATTGGCGAGCAGCTTGCCGCAACAATCGCCATACAGCACGCCCGCGCCGGAGTCGACGAGAATCAGCTTCGAGCCCGTGTTGATCAGGAACGCGTTGATCGAGCCTTGCACCGGCGCCTGCAGGAAATCGCGATCGAGGTCGCGCGCAATCTCCGCCTTCGGAACATCTTCGATCACGGTGTCGATCGGAAACGGATGCGTGCCGTCAAGCAGCGCGGTCACTTCGAAGCCGCCGAGCATGATCCGGTAAAAGCCCGGGCCCTGAGTCCTGACCTGAGGCGCGGCGCCATACGCCACGCCGCTCCACAGGCTCGTGACGACGCTCAATAGCAGCACGCAGCAGGCCGTCGCATGCAGGATTGCACTTCGTTGAATCGACTTCATCGTCTGCTCCGTCAGGGGTTGGCCGCGAGCTTCGTCGACTGGCTCAGGTACGCATGAATCTGGGCGACGACGGCCGCGCCGTCGCCGACCGCGGCGGCGACACGTTTCGCGGAATCCGAGCGCACGTCGCCGACCGCGAACATGCCCGGCACGCTGGTTTCGAGCGGATAGTGCACACTGGCCGCCGACGCGCCGTGCCCGCTTCTCGCCATGCCGGTCAGAAGAAAGCCGCGATTGTCGAGCTCGACGCCGCTTGCGGCGAGCCAATCCGTTTTCGGCTCCGCGCCGATAAAGAGAAAGAGATGCCGCGAAGCCAGGACTTCTTCTTCGCCGCTCGCTTCGTGACGCACGCGAAGATGCGTGAGCCCTGCTTCATCGCCTTCGAGCGCGCGCAGCGTGCAGCCGGTGCACAACGACACATTTGGCAGCGAGCCGATGCGGTCGATCAGATACTTCGACATGCTCGCGTTGAGGTCCTGGCCGCGAATCAGCATGCGGATGCTGCGCGCAAAGTTCGCGAGAAACACCACGGCCTGGCCCGCCGAGTTGCCGCCTCCCATCAGCACGATGTCCTGGCCCTTGACGAGCTTCGCTTCGATGGTCGACGCCCAGTAATACGTGCCCCGCCCCTCGAAACGTTCGAAGCCCGGCACTGTCGGCTTGCGGTATGCGGCACCGCTCGCCACTACGACCGTGCGCGCGCTGATGCGCTGGCCGTCGACGAGCGTCAGCACGAACATCCCGTCTTGCCGCGTTACTTCGGTGACCTTGCCTGGAATCGCGAGGTGCGCGCCGAACTTCAGCGCCTGCTGGAACGCGCGCGCGGCGAGCGCCTGCCCGGAGATGCCGGTCGGAAAGCCCAGATAGTTTTCAATGCGCGAACTCGCGCCGGCCTGGCCGCCTGGCGCCCGCTGATCGAACACGGCCACCGAGAGCCCCTCGGTGGCTGCATAGACCGACGCCGCCAGTCCGGCCGGACCCGCGCCGACGATCGCGACGTCGTACCTGTGCGACTGTTCGAAGGTCGGCACGAGTCCGAGGCACGACGCGAGTTGCGCCTCGTCCGGCGCGCGCAGCACATGCCCGTTCGGGCAGAACACGAGCGGAAAGTCGCCGGGCCCGGTCGTCATGCCGCCGAGCAGGGTCACGGCTTCGGGATCGGAACGCGCGTCGATCACGGTCGCCGGATACGCATTGCGCCGCAGGAAGCCTTGCAATCCCACGAGGCGTGCGTCGTCGCCATTGCCGACGATAATCGGCCCGAGCCCCTGCTCGATCAGTCCGAGCCGGCGCAGAATCAGCGCGCGCATGATGTGCTCGCCGAGTTGCGCATCGGCGACGATCAGCGCTCGCAGACGCTCGGGCTCGATCACGAGCGTCTCGACATCGGTCAGCGCGAGGCCGTCGATCAGCGCGGGCTTGCCGGAAAGCTGCGCCATCTCCGCCATGAAATGGCCGTCGTCGTGCTCGGTCACGAGCGTCGAGCGGCCGAAGCTGTCGCGCGAAAAGATCCGCACGCGGCCATGCAGCAACACGAAAAGCCCCAGCGCGACCTGCCCGGTCTCGAAGATCAGATCGCCTGCCTTGAAGTTCATCGGCCGCGCGAAGCGGCGCAGGCTTTGAATTTCCGCAGGCGACAGACGCGGGAACATCTGATGTTGCCGGTATTCGAGCGACGAATACGGGAACTCCAGCTCGGACGGTTGCGCCACATCGGGTGATAAACCGGAAGTGCTCATAACGATGACCCTTGTTTTCGTGACGGCCTCAATCGATCCGATATCGGCCGCTACCTACCCACCCGCTACCATCCGAACTTCAGTTCCGCGCCGATGTAGTCGGCGTTGCGCGCGCCCAGTTCGCGCAGCGACGGTCCCACCTGGAAATGCACGGCTTCGAGCGCCGCCGCGAGATTCGCGGTGACTGCCCAGTCGGCGCGCAACTGGGTATAGAAACCGGTCCAGCGCGAGCCGTGTCCCGCCGTGCCCGGCACGACCGCCGAGCCTTGCTGATAGACAGCGTCGGCGGTGGTCTCACGCCATTGCAGGCCAACGCCCGCAAGCAGCGAGAGCTTGCTCGTCGGCTTGACGATCAGCGACGGCTTCACGTGAATCAGGTTCGTATAGCCGGTGTAACCCGCAAGCGCGAAGTAGTAGCCGTTCGGAAAGAGCGGATTGAAGGTGCCGACGCGGCCATCGCCAGGATGGGTGTCGCCGGACGCCGCATCCACCTGAATACCGACGCGCGGCGTCCACGGCGTCGACGCGAACGTATAGCCCGCGAGCGAGCCGACCGCCCACGCGCCGATCGTTTTCGTGCCTACGTGCCCCGACTGATACATCGTCTCGATGTCCCAGTCGACGTGGTTCAGCGAGCCGGAATAGCGTGCATCGAATACATCGCGGTGCTCGTCGCCGGTCGCGTCGAGAAAACGCGCGTTGCTGCGGTTGTAGCGCGAGTAATACGCGGATACGTCGCCGGGACCGACCGCTTTGCGCTCGACGCGCACACCGCTGAACGTCAGATGCCGGTTCGACACGTCGTCGAAATCGCTGTTGTCGCGGTATTGCACCGGCTGCGTCGCATACGCGATCCAACGCCAGAGACCCGTCTCGTAGTCGGCCCAGATCGCGTCGAAGGCCTGGCGCACATTCGGGCCGTCGCGCACGGAGATGAAGCGCTGCAAGTCGAACGCCATCTCCTGGCGGCCGAGCCGGAACTTCACGACGCCCGGGCCGAGCGGCTCGACGATAGCGACAAAAGCCTGGCGCAAGTCGAGCGGATTCTTGTCGACCGGGGTGACGTTGTCCTTGCCGTACGGATGAGCGTCCTCGAACTGGGTGAAGATCTGCACGTGAGGACCGAGGTGCACGTCCGCATGCACTTCGAGGCGTTGCAGCAGATATGTATCGTCGTGCCCCGCGCCGAGACCGAAGAGCGGCGCGTCGTTCATTTCGAGCCGCTCGCGCAGCACGACGCCGAGCGACACGTACGCGTCGGGATTGCCGAACAGCGGAATGTACTTGAGCGAGTCGAACGGGCGCTTGGGTACGCAAGGATTCGCGAGCGCCGACCAGTTTTCCTGCCAGCGGTTGAACATCACCGTCGGGCGCGCGCACGAGGTGCTTGCCGCCGGAGCGCTCACGGCCGCGGTGTCGTCGGCGCTGCCAAGCGCGGTGTCGGCTGCCATTGCCGGCAGTGCCGCCGTTAGCCCCGCTGTGAGCCCCACGGTAAGCCCTGCAGCTGTGAGCCGTGCGCTGAGGCTGGCCTTAAGGCTCGCTGCGGGCCGCTTGCCGAGCAGCCAAGCACCCAGCGCAGCGCCCCGCCCAAGCCGCGCTCGCGCGGCTCGCTCTGACGAACGCGGCCGACGCGGCCGACGCGGCCCCACTGTCAGCAGCGCTCTGATTGCGCGCGCTTTATCGGCCATCGTGCACTTCGGCGATATATCCGCCCGGGAATTCGAGCACTGCCGTCTTGCCCGTTGCGCTGTTATACGGCGCATAAACCACCTTCGCGCCAGCCGCCTGCGCGCGCTGCAGCGTCTGTGCAAGATCGTCGACACCATAGCCGGTCGTCTCGCGGCCGAACGGGAACGGCAGCTTGCCGTCGGTGACGAACACCACCATGCGTCCAAAGCCCGAGGCGATGCGAATCTCGCGGATCGTTTCGCCCGGGCGGCCGATCACGCCGGCGTCGGCGCGCGGGTTGTCCGAGACGATCTTGCCGTGCGAAAAGTGCAGCCAGCGGCGCACGAAGTTGTTCGCCTCGTAGCGCGACACATACACGCGGTTATCCGGCACGCTCTGCAGCGGCGCATAATTCGGCGCTTTCGTGTGCCAGTAGAGCTGCATCGTCAGACCGCCCGGCCACTGGATGATCGCGTCCTTGCCGATGGGGTCGTCGAAGCTGTCCACGAGCACATCCGCGCCCGCCGCGCGCGCGGCCTTCACCGCCTGATCGATGTTCGTGACCAGATAACCCGTGCGCTCATTGCCGAACGGATACGGAACCGGCGTTTCGAAGCCGAACACCGACAGCATGCCGACCGGCGTCTGTACATATTGCGACGCGGTCTTGCTGGGCGTCGGCGTGACGGTGAACACCGCGCGCGGCGACGCCTTGCCGCCGAACGTCGCGATAAAGCTGTTGACGAACGCGTCCAGATCCGCTGACGCAACATACACGTGCGTCGTGTCGTATTGCGGACCGACCGACACATCCGGCTGGCGCGCGGCGAGCGCGGTGTTTGCGGTTGCGACTTCGGGCGGGCCGGCATCGGCGTGAGCGGAGGTGAGCGGCGCGAGGCCGATCAGCAACGCGGCGGAAACGGCCGCGAGAGGACGAAAACGCTGAAGCAAATGGATCATGTGATCTACCTGATGATGTTGGATGAATTCGAGTGCAATCCGGATCCGGCGGATACGGGTTGCACCAGGGAGCGGGCCAGCGGTGGAGCCAAGGCTTTGAGTCATGGCTTCAGATCAGAAACTGCACCTCGATCTGCAATCAACCGCCCTGTTTCGTGGCGCCGGGTGCGCCCGGCTTTTGCGCGGAACTGTCAGGCATCGGCGCGGCAACCGGCAATGTCGACGAGGGCGACGCCGCCTCCACCGCCGCGCCCTGTGTGAAGAACTGTGCCTTCACCACAGGTATCGCGTGTTCGCCGAGGACCATGCCGAGCAGGCCGGCGAGCGCGATCAACGGCGGCGCCGGCGACTGCACCTTGAGCAGCCAGTAGAGAAGTCCGACGCCGAAGCCGACTCCCAGTGAAATGATGTAGCCCATGCAAATCTCCTATCGAGGCCGGGTCAGTTCGGCCATTCCGAACCGAGCACCAGCCCGCAAAAATTCAGACGCCGGTAATTCGGATCCCATCGGTCGAGCACGTCGGCGTTGACCGTGCCGAACGTCGTTTGCGGACGATGTTCCATGCCGCGCGCGTATTCCTCGAGAATCCGCTTCTTGAAACCCACTTCGCGCGGACACGCCTGCACGATCTCGTCGCGCTCGTCGACGGCGTATTCGTCGTAGCGCGCACCGCGCACGTCCATCTGCACGCCCGCGGCGAGCAACGCGACGAGCGGCGCGAGATGCTCGGGAATGCCCGGCGTCGTGTGCAATGCAATCGCCATCCATACTTCGTCGATCGCGCTTGCCGCCGCCCGATGCTCGCGCATGAAATCGCGCGCGGCGTTCGCGCTATCCACTTCGTAGCGGCACAACGAACGCCGATGCGCGCTATTCAGGCCAACGTTATGAAACATCGCGCCCACATACAGCAGTTCCATGTCGAAAACCATGTTCTCGCGATAGCCAGTCAGCGCACCGAACAGAAACGCCCGCTGCGCGTGATGGAACATCAACGCAGACTCGGTCGCGCGAATCCGTTCGGTTGCCCCACGGGCCATCGCACTGTCGGGCATGTCGATGCCCGCAATGGTTTTCTTCATGTCACCTCCTCCATATGCCGATCGCCGGCGATCTGCGCGGGCCTCGTCGCCAGAGGGCCCTCGTTTGCGCACGATGCAGCGCATGGCGGCTCGGAACGGGCCGCCTTGCGATCCCATTCAGCGTACCGATTGCCGTCGATAAAAGCCTTGGCGCGACCTTAAAAAGCCTTAAGCGAAAGCTGAATTCGAATGGCCGCCGCCTCACAGTGCAAGCTCGTGAAAGCGCCGCACGCCGTCGCGGATCCATTGGAGCAGCCCGCCGCTGCCCTCATCAGCGGTGGCCGATGTCGCAAGCAGCATCTTTTCGCTTTCGTGATGGACCGAGAGCAACCGGCACATTTCCCGCGCGACTTCGGGGCGCCGCGCGAGGATCGGAGTAAGCGCGCTTTTGTCGAGCCGGAACACCGTGGCGCGTGTGACCGCGCGCACGACTACCCCGGTTCTCATGCCGGCGAGTATTCCCGACTGGCCCACCGAGTCGCCTGGCGCGAGCCTGCGCAGTTCAGCCTCGCCGCCGTCTTTCTGCACGACGGCCTTCGCAACCCCGCGCGCGAGAATGTGCAGCTCATGCCCGCCTTCGTCGGCGGCGGTATAGATCGTGTCGTCGACATCGAACTCGTGCAGCGTCAGTTGGCCGGCGAGCTCGGCGATCTCCGCGTCGTCGAGCGTCTGGAAGATCAGGACGTTGTGCAACAGCCGCTGCTTTTCGTCCGTGGGCTCACCCGTGGGCTCCGCTACCGACAATGGCCGCAACACCACGCCGCGCGACAGCAGATGCCGGTGCGCGAGGTCATACAGGTCGTTGCGCACGCCGATCTTCTTGTTCCATGCGTCGACGTAGCAGACGATCTCGTACTCGATCGCGTCGTTGGTGGCGCGCTTCACGCTCACGAGCGGCTTCGGCTCGGCGAGCACCTCGGGCGAACTGGCGGCGGCGTGCATCAGCGCCTGCAGGACGGTCGCCGGACGAATCGACGGCTTCACGGGCAGCAGCACGCTCACGCCATGCGTATCCATCGGCTGGTTCGCATTGACGATGTTCGTGCGTGCGGCCACGCTGTTCGGGATCACGACGATGTTGCCCTGCCCGTTCAGCAGGCTCGTCGCGCGCCAGTTGCTTTCCACCACCTTGCCTTCCACTTCGCCGATGGTGATCCAGTCGCCTATGCGGAACGGCTGCGTCGCGTTGAGCACCACGCCGGAAAACACGTCGTTCAGCGTGCTCTGGATCGCGAGACCCAGCACCACCGCAACCGCTCCCGAGGTGGCGAGCAGCCCGCGCACCGGCAACTGCAACACGAACGCGATCGCGCCGACCGCGGCGGCCAGAAACACGAGAGCACCGAGCACGTCCTGAAACAGACGCTCCTTGTGCCAGGTCTCGGGCAGCACCATTCGATCGAGCACGACGGTCACGAGCCGCGCTCCCTGCAGCCACCAGATCACTTCGAGAATCTGCGCGAGCAGATGGCGCACGGGCTCCGCGCTCCACGGCGCTTCGCGCAGCGGATTCATGCCGTGCGTGAAGAGCACATAGCTCGACAGGCCGAACATGATCACGCGCAACGCGAGCCGCGCGTTCGCGTTGCGGCGGCCCATGAAGCGCCATGCGAGGAAGTCGAGAACCAGAATGCCGAGCCCATAGAGCACGCCATCGGTCAGAGTCGGCATAGTGATTCCCGCTTACGGCAAGGCACGATGAAGATCAGGCAAGTAGCGCAGCGCGCAGCGCGTCAGAACGCGAAGCAGCTGCAGCCGAGCGCACCCCAGAAGCCATTCGAATCGCTGACGGGCACGTTCTTGCGCCATGCCCAGCCATGCGCATGCGCATGCACGCCGCACAGATTCACGCAGCCGTCCACGCAGGCGACGGCGGTCGGCTTATAGCGGCTGTAGCCGCCGAACTCCGCCACCGGCGACCACGACGGACTCACCGGCAGATCGGGCGGCGCGAGCGGCGCGAACTCGTCGGCCGCATAGACGACCTTGCCGCCCACCACCGTCATTACCGATTCGAGGTATTTGATGCTGGTTTCCTCGACGCTGAAGTAGTCGTCGCTCAACACGGCGAAGTCGGCGAAGTGGCCCGGCATGAGCGCGCCCTTGCGGTCGTCTTCATTCGAGAACCAGGCGCTGCCGACCGTATAGCGGCGCAGCGCTTCCATGCGATCGAGCTTGTTCGCGCTCGAATACATTGCCGTGCCGCCAACCGTCTTGCCCGACACCATCCAGTACAGCGAGACGAACGGATTGAAACTGGCGACGCGCGTGGCGTCCGTGCCCGCGCCGACCGGCAGACCGGCGTCGAGCATCTGGCGGATCGGCGGCGTGTGCTTGACTGCCTCTTCGCCGTATTGCTGGATGAAGTACTCGCCCTGATACGCCATCCGGTGCTGGATCGCGATGCCGCCGCCGAGCGCGCGCACCCGCTCGATGTTCTTCTGCGTGATGGTCTCGCAATGGTCGAAGAACCAGCGCAAGCCGTCGAACGGAATGTCCGCGTTCACGCGCTCGAACACGTTGAGAAAGCGCTCGATCGACTCGTTGTAAGTGGCATGCAGACGGAACGGCCAGCGGTTCGCGACAAGCAACCGGACCACGGCCTCGAGTTCGGCTTCGAGCGTGTCGGGCAGATCGGGCCGCGGTTCCAGGAAGTCTTCGAAGTCCGCGGCGGAAAAGACCAGCATCTCGCCCGCGCCGTTCACGCGCAGGAAGTCGTCGCCTTCGCCGGGCTTCGTCATCTTCACCCACTTCGCGAAGTCTTCAATTTCCTTCTTTGCGTTCTGCGTGAAAAGGTTATAGGCGATTCGCACGGTCAACTCATTGTGCTTCGCCATTTCCATGATGACCGCGTAGTCGTCCGGATAAGCCTGGTAGCCGCCGCCCGCGTCGATTGCGCTCGTCACGCCGAGCCGGTTCAACTCGCGCATGAAGTGACGTGTCGAATTGCGCTGGTCTTCCAGCGCGAGCTTCGGACCTTTGGCGAGCGTCGCGTAAAGCAGGCCGGCGTTGGGCCGCGCGATCAGCATGCCGGTCGGATTGCCGCGCTTGTCGCGCTGGATCTCGCCGCCCGGCGGATTGGGCGTGTCTTTCGTATAGCCGACCGCACGCAGCGCCGCCGCATTCAGAAGCGCGCTGTCGTACAGATGCAGGATGAAGACCGGCGTATCCGGCGCGATCGCGTTGATCTCTTCGAGCGTCGGGCCGCGCCGCTCGGCGAACTGGAATTCGTTCCATCCGCCCACCACGCGAACCCACTGCGGCGCGGGCGTGCGGGCCACCTGTTTGCGCAACATGTCGAGCGCGTCCGCGAGCGACGGCACGCCGTCCCAGCGCAACTCCATGTTGAAGTTCAGACCGCCGCGAATGATGTGCAGGTGCGAGTCGTTCAGACCCGGAATGACCGTGCGGCCTTTCAGGTCGACATGGCGAGTGGCGTCGTTCACGTGACGCATCACGGCATCGCGCGAGCCAGCGGCGATAACGCGGCCATTCGCGACGGCGAGCGAATCGGCGAACGAGCGCTTCTCGTCCTGCGTCGCGATCTTGCCGTTGAAGAAGACGACCTCGGCCGGGGTGAATCCGGGTGACAGGTCTTTGGACATGGCGGGCTCCGTGAGAGAAAGGACAGGCAGGCTGATGAGACGTGCCGCGCTCGCCTGGATGGCGAGTTGAACTGGGAGGCAGTCTATCGACGGCGCTTTGCCAGGTCCTTGTCGAAGCCCTTAATAGTTCTTAATGCAAGTTCTTAATGCTGGTTGGTGAGGCTGGTTCCTGTTGCCGGTTCTCAAAACGGTTCGTGTCGCGTCCGCGAAAACAATCGCCGCGAGTGTCGCACGCGCCTCAGAAGTTTTCATTATTTTTGCAGGACTTTATGCACGTGCTCTTCCTACACTGGCTGTGCGCTCAATGGCCATATGAACGGGCACGCTCGCAGCGCCACTCACCACCCTCGATCAAGGACTCGCCATGAAAGACCTAAAGCAGGCAGCGGCGCATCGCGCGGCATCGCTCAGGACGCCGACTCGCCTCACCGAAGACGCGACTCGTGACATCGCCGCCGCATTGACCACCCTGCTCGCCGATGTGTTCGCGCTGTATCTGAAGACAAAGAACTTTCATTGGCATATGTCCGGGCCGTACTTCCGCGACTATCACCTGCTGCTCGACGACCAGGCGAACCAGATCTACGCGACGACCGATCCGATCGCGGAGCGCGCCCGCAAGATCGGCGGCAAAACGCTGCGCTCGGCCGGCCACATCACGAAGCTGCAACGTATCGCCGATAACGACGCCGACTTCGTCACGCCCGGCGACATGCTCGCGGAACTGCGCGAGGACAACCTGGCGCTCGCCGGCTATATGCGCGAAACGCATTCGTTGTGCGATGAATACGGCGATGTCGCGACTGCGAGCCTGCTCGAAAACTGGATCGACGAAGCCGAGCAGCGCGTGTGGTTCCTGTTCGAGTCGGGACGCCACGACTGATAGCGCACTGGCCTCTCTAGCACTGGCCTCTCTAGCCCACGCCACTGGCGGCAAACGTTCAGTCACCCGCCTTAACAACAATTAAGCAATCTGAAAGTACGGGAAATATTCGCGCCCGTAGGATTCGCAACTCTGCGATGCCGCGTCACGTTGCGCCGGCACGCACATTACAACGTCACACGCACGGAGAAAAAATTTGGCCAACTCATCCGCAATTCCATCGGCGAACCGCCGCCAGTTGCTCGCAGCAGGCGCAGGCGCGGCCGTAGCCGCTATCGCAGCGCCGGGCGTCGCGCTAGCGGCAACGGCCGGCGGCAGCAGCCATGCGGGCAATTCTTCTCACTCAAAGCACGGAGAGCGACACACCATGAACACGGTCACGACCAAGGACGGCACGCGCATTTTCTTCAAGGACTGGGGTTCGGGTAAGCCGGTCGTCTTTTCGCACGGCTGGCCGCTCGATGCGGACGCATGGGACGCGCAGATGCTGTTCCTCGTGCAGAAAGGCTACCGTGTGATCGCTCATGACCGCCGTGGCCATGGCCGCTCGGACCAGCCGTCGCACGGCAACGACATGGACACCTACGCGGACGATCTGGCCGCCGTGATCGAGGCGCTCGACCTGAAGGAAGCCACGCTCGTCGGCCATTCGACGGGCGGTGGCGAGGTCGCTCACTACATTGGCCGCCATGGCACGTCGCGCGTTGCCAAGGCCGTGCTGATCGGCGCCGTGCCGCCGATCATGGTCAAGACGGAAGCCAATCCGAACGGCTTGCCGATGTCCGTGTTCGACGGCATTCGCGCGAACGTGGCGGCGAACCGCTCGCAGTTCTACAAGGACCTGGCGGTGCCGTTCTACGGCTTCAATCGTCCGAACGCGAAAATTTCGCAAGGCACGATCGACGAATTCTGGCGCGAAGGCATGCTCGGCTCGATCAAAGGCCAGTATGAGTGCATCAAGCAATTCTCCGAGGTCGACTACACCGCGGACCTGAAGAAGATCGACGTGCCCACGCTGATCCTCCACGGCGACGACGACCAGATCGTGCCGATCGACGACTCGGCCCGTCTGTCGGCCAAGCTCGTGAAGAATGCGACGCTGAAGGTCTATGCCGGCGCACCGCACGGCATGTGCACGACGCAAGCGGACAAGGTCAACGCCGACCTGCTCGAATTCCTGCAGAGCTAAACCTGGCGGGCGCGCCGCGTTCCAGCGGCGTCGCCCCTGCCTTTCCCTTCGCGTCCGCATTCTTTTGACGCAGATTGCCGCCGCGCGAAGCGCCGATGCGATCGGCTCCGAATTGCGAGGCCGATTAATAGAAGCGTCACGAATACATGAATGCCGCGACGCGAATCCTCCGAGCGAAAATCCGTTACGGGAATATGTCGATCACAAAAATAAATCGCGTTGCTTTTTGAGCGTCGGTGATTTGTGATAAGCAGCAAAGCTCCGAAGGCCGGGGCTCACGTAATTCTTATGATGTTTGATGCTTAATATTTGAGCGCACATTATTTTATCGACGTTTCCCAACCTCGGGAAAACCCGGCATAATGACAAATAACTTACAAATGATAATTTTTGAGTAACGACTAACGGCAGTTGAGGCGCTGCGACGACCCGAGGTGACGAACATGTTCAACGATATTCATGCATCCGCCGCCACGGCCGCACGTCCTAAAGACTCCCTCGGGTGTCTGTCGAGTCAGCTGCGCGAGGACCTCGAACTCGACACCGGCGAGTTCAAGTTTTACCGCAAGTGCACGTTGGGCAGCGACACGAGTCCCGTCACAATGGACGGCTCGGGCCGTGGTTTTCTGATTGGCGTATCGCTGCAAACAGGACACCGTCGGCGCATCTATTCGCAACATCGCTGGGTCACGCACGAGTTCGAGCGCGACTGCGTCTACGTCCGCGATTTCGCCGACGACTACCGCGCTGAACTGCTTGGCGGCTTCGACTTCGTGCTGATCGAACTGTCGCGCAATTTTGTCAGCGACGCCTGCCACGAGCGCGGCGGCAGCGGCCTTGCTCGCATCGCAACGGTTGCAGGCCGCAAAGATCCGGTGCTCGGGCATCTAGCGCAGGTGCTCGCGCTCACGCTCAATGCGCAAAGCGAGGCAAGTCCGCTTTTCATCGAACAACTCGGCGTGACCATCGGCACGCATCTGCTTGATCGCTACGGCGAGGCCTCGCGTCGGTCGAACCGCAACAACCGGGGCCTGTCCGCGTTGCAGGAAGCCCGCGCAAAAGAGATGCTGCTCGCCAGATCTCAGGGCAATGTGTCCATTGAAGAGATCGCGAGTGCGTGCAACCTGTCGCGCAGTTACTTCATTCAAGCATTTCGCGAGACCACGCAGCGCACGCCGCATCAATGGTTACTGGAGCGGCGTATCGACCAGGCTCGCGAGCTTCTCAAGCACTCGAACCATTCGCTTTCGGAGATCGGCATGGCTTGCGGCTTTTCCGATCAGAGCCATTTCACGCGCACGTTTTCGCAGCTCGTCGGCATGCCGCCAGGACATTGGCGTCGTGAGGCTTGCCGATAGACGGTCAGCGATTTCGACACCACCCATTTTTCACGGTGCGCAGCCCATGCAAATGGACTTTCGTACAAAGCATCGCACTAACCGACAAGACTCGCACGATTTGATGCGGTAACTTCCGTCTTGTCGTACTGCAGGTTCTTCTCACCAAGCACGTTGTCCCGGAAGTTGAAAACGACATGATTGAACTAGGCCGCTTTCAAATCGATCTGGAACTGCGCACCTTATGGCGTGACGGCGAACGTGTGCCGCTCGGCTCGCGCGCCTTCGAGATTCTCGCAATGGTCGTCAAGGCCGGTGGACGCCTCGTCACGAAAGACGAGTTGATGGACGCCGTATGGCCGGATACGATCGTCGAAGAAAATAATATTCAGGTGCATTTGTCTGCACTGCGCAAGATTCTCGGCGCGGACCGCGATCTGATTCTGACCGTGCCTGGCCGCGGCTATCAACTCGTGCAACGGCAGCGAGCCGCGAGCGCCACGACGCCGCCAATGCCTGCGCCCGCCGGGCGCCCTCTTCCGCCTCCGCGCACGCCACTCGTGGGGCGCGACGCGGCCATCGCTCAAATCCGCTCCATGCTCGAACACACGCGCGTGCTGACGCTAGCCGGCGCCGGCGGCATCGGCAAGACGAGCCTCGCTATTGAAGCCGCCCGTCATGCCGCCACAGATTTCGCGGAGCCCGTGTGGTTCGTTGAACTGGCCACGCTCGGCACGCGCGACGAAGTGCTGGCCGCCACCGCGCAAGGCTGCGGGTTGCCCGTCGAACACGGGACGCCGGGCCTCGCGCAAATCGCCTTGGTGCTGGCAGACCAGCGCCGTCTGCTCGTGCTCGATAACGCCGAACACGTGGTCGAGCACGTCGCTGAAATGGTCGAGGCATTGGTCGCTGCCAACGCGAATTTGCGAGTGCTCGTAACGAGCCGCGAGCCGTTGCGCATCATGGCCGAAGCGATTCTGCGGGTCGAGCCGCTCGACGTCCCGCAGCCTGGCTGCCTTGACGCGCAGATTCTGGAGCAATCCGCTGTCAGCCTGTTTTTGCTGCGCGCCAACTCGCTGCAGCGCGAAGTCGCCGCGGATAGCGCGGAACTGCGGCTCGTCGGCGAAATATGCCGGCGTCTGGACGGCATTCCGCTTGCGCTCGAACTGGCGGCGGCGCGCGTGGTGACGCTCGGCGTGGTCGGTGTGCATCAACGGCTCGACGACCGCATGGCGATACTCGCAGGCGGCTATCGTACGGCGTTGCCGCGCCACCAGACCTTGCGCGCGACGTTCGACTGGAGCTTCGCACTGCTCGATTCGGATTCGCAAGCGCTCTTCAGACGAAGCGCGGTGTTCGGCGGCGTCTTCAGCTTTGAAGCGATGTGCGCGGTCGCATGCGACGCGTCGCTGACGGTCGCCGATGCGATCAGCGCGATCAGCGAACTGCTTGCCAAGTCGCTCGTGAATGTTGAGTTCGACGGACCCGTGGCGCGCTACCGTCTGCTGGAATCGACGCGTGCGTATGCGCTCGAAAAGCTGCAAGCCGAGGGCGAGCGGCAGGACATGGCCTTGCGCCACGCGCGCTATCTGTCGCAATGTTTCATGGCACACACGGCGCAGACGGTGGGTGGCAACGCGGATAGCGCCGCGGCCCTCAGGCACACGTTCGACGACGCACGCACCGCAGACGACTGGGCGTTTTCCGCCGACGGCGATGTGCACTTGGGCATCGAACTCGCATCGAATCTCACGGGTGCGCTGCTCGACAATGGAATGATCGCGGAATGCTGTGAGCGCGCAAGCCGCGCGGTCGATGCATTGGACACGCTGCCCGCCGGCAGCGTCGATGCGCTCGGCGAGATGCGCGTACGCGCGGCATTGGCTTCCGCGCTGCCGCACGTGCGCGGCGCTGTGTCGACGTCTGAGCGGTTGTGGCGTGATGTCCTCTCGCTCGCGACCGAACACGGTGACGCAGCATTTCAGGCACGCTCGCTCTGGGGCTTGTGGACCACCATGATTTCGAGCGGCAACATCCACGAGTCGATGCAGTTCGCGAAGCGCTTGCGTCAGCTCGCACACGCTCGCGCCAACCCGTGGCAGGAGACGCTGGCCGATCAGATTGTCGCGATTTCGCTGCATTGCCTCGGCCGACATGCCGAGGCGAAAGCAGAACTGCTGCGCACGCGCGATCGCTTTGCAGAACTCGAATACAGCGGGCAGCGCGACAACACGATCGCCGTCCATCCGCTTGTCTACTGCAACGGCACGCTCGCGCGCATTGCGTGGCTCGAAGGACATTGTGGCGAGGCGATGAAGCTCGTCGATACGCTCGTCGGCCTCGTGCGCCCCGACATCATGGAGCCGTTGCTCACGCACACGCTTGGCGCCTCGGCCACGCCGCTCGCGCTGATGTGCGGCGACCTCAAGCGCGGCGCAGTGTATCTGGAGATCATGCGCTCGCAGGCGGCGCTGCATGGCCTCGACGTCTGGCGCGATTACTGCAACTGTCTGTGCGCGTATCGCGACATTCTCGGCGGCGACCAGCAGCGTGGCGTCGCGCTGCTGGAAACCTCGCTCAGCGCACTGATCGAGCGTGGTTTCCGGCGCCTCATCACGCTCTTTATCAGCGCCTATGCCGAGGCGCTCGTGGCCGCCGGACGGATCGACGAAGCGTCGCGCCGGCTCACCGATACGCTGCAGTTTTGCGAGGCCAACGGCGAGATGGTGTTCGCGCCCGAACTGTGGCGCGTGCTCGGAGTCGCGGCGCACGCGCAGCGCAAGCTCGCCGACGCCGAATCCTGCTTCGTCAAGGCGATCGACATGGCGCGTTCACAGGGCGCGAGAATGTGGGAACTGCGCGCGTCGCTGGCACTGGCTGGCTTGCGGCAGGAAGACGGTCGCGCTGCCGAAGCACTGCAAATGCTCGAACGCATGGCGCTGTATTTCGATGCGCCGTCGAACGCGACCGACGTGCAGCGACTGTTCGATACGCTCGCAACGATGCGCGGCACGAAACACAAGAGCGCTGCGCCAGCGGTCGCGGTGAATTCTGCGCCAACCGATTCGCCCAGGCGAGGCGCGCGCAAGACGGGCGGGAGCCTTGCACGCGTCGACTAGTTGATGCATGGCAGATGCCGTTTTATTATGGTATCCGTAACATCTGCCATTACGCCGCGCCATCCTTTTGAGCCGAGGTTTCGGGCTTCAAATCGTCGGGCGCCGGAGCGTCTGCCGCCGGACCGTCACGCTTCGTGGTCAGCACGGCGGGCATCGACGGATTCTCCGGCTGCGTATAGCGTTCCTGCACTGCAGCCTTGATTCGTGCGAGGCTCCCGGCTGCATCGAGCGAAGTGTCCTGCTCGATCTGCCGCGCCTGCGCCGCGAGATCCGGGTCGCCGATTTCCTTTTCGAACCACCGCGAATAGTCGCCCTGCTCGCGGTGATACTGCCAGGTGGCGGCGTCGACGCCCTCCGCGATCTCCACGAACAGCACCAGGTTATGCGCGCGCAGATTCAATGCACGTTCGGGCCCGCGGAAATAGAAACTGCGCTCGGGAATCAACAGCCCTTCCGCGTATTTTCGCCGATGCCTGAGCCGGTGCTTCGTGCCCGGTTCCAGCCGGATCACACCTTCGGGCGCAGGCTCGGTAAGGCGCCATAGCAACGCCTCGCCGGGTTGCAGCTGCGTTTGCCCCAGCATGTCGTCGACATTCGGCACAGTGCGATCCGTCGCCTTCGCGAGTTCCTGCACGGCCTTGGCCGCGCTCGGACCCATTGCGAGCATCAGATTCACCTGGCGCAGGAACGCGCCGTCGAGTTGCTGCGGAGACACCGTGATCGCAAGCGCGGTCTCAAGCGTCTGCGGAATGGTCTGGCTGGCCCCTGCCCATCCAGCGGGAAACAGATGATGCGCCTCGTCGAACACGAGCCAATGCGGCCGCCCGGTTCGCACGCGCAACTGCTGCACTTCGAGCAGTAACGACGCGCAGAACGCGGGCCGCTCGGGCAGCGGCACGCGCAGCAGATTGACGGCCACCGCAGCACGCGGAGGGCGCAGCAGCAACTGCACGACTTCCTCGATCAGCGGGGCGGTGTGCGCATCGCCGACCACGATCGTGTCTTCGTCGTTCTGGTAGTCGCCTTCCGGATCGATGATGCACAACTGCTGGTGCATGCCCGCCAACCGTTCGAGCAGACCCGCACAGGCGGTCGACTTGCCGCACCCCGATTCACCGGCAAGCAGCGCTACCGTGCCGTGCGCCGCGCAATACTGGTCGGCCGGCTCGGCGCCGTCGCGCGCATGTCCAACAAGGACGCGACTGCGCGGCGTCATGCTCGCCCGTTCGCGCAAGTCGTCCTTTACCAGCGCGTCGACCAGTTCGGCGACACCCGCGCCCGCCGCCTGGCTCGTGATCATATCGGCGCGCTCCTTCAGGGCCGGCAGAGCATTGGCAACCGCCACCGAAAAACCGCACGCGTCGAGCAGCGCATGATCGTTCTCGGCGTCGCCTACTCCCGCCACATTGAACGCCGACAGCGCCAGTTCGCTTAACGCCTCCTGCAAGCCACTTGCTTTCGATATGCCCGGCGAGACGATCATGACCGCCTCGCCGTTAAAGATAATCTGCAAGCCGAGCCCCAGGTCCCGAATCGCGGCGAGCGCGATCTGCTCGGCGGGCTTCATCGTCGCAATGAGCGTTTCGCTGACGCTGAAATGATGCAGGCCACGGCGCCTCAGCTCATCGACGAAAACGGGCGGCGGTGGCGGCGCGAGGAGCCGCCGTGTACCCGTCGACGGCGTGTACAACACACCGCCGTTTTCCGCGACCACCCGTGAGAACATGTCGAGCCGCGGGCAGACGGCGAGCAGGTCGTCCATCTCCCTGCCGCTCACGAGGATCGCCTGGCGGCCCGAGGCGCGCAGGCGCTCGAGCGCATCCCACGTTGCGTCGGCGACGCGTCCGTCGGATGCGAGGGTGTTGTCGTAGTCGGTCGCAATGGCAAGGAATCGCATGAAAGACGCTCCGTAGTGCTGTTTCGCTGTTTCGTTCCTGCTTCAGTCGGTCTGCCCCGATTGCGCGTCGCGAGTGCCGCGCAGCATCGTTTCGTAAATGCGCGAGTACTGATCGACCATCCGCTCGACGGTGAAGCGGCGCTCGAATGCCGCCCGGCATGCAGCGCGCTCGATCGTGTCGATCTCCGCGAGCGCGGCCACCGCTTCGTCGACGGAATCGACGAGGAAACCGGTCACGCCGTGTTCGACTATTTCCGGCGCGGCGCCGTTGTTGAACGCGATCACGGGCGTGCCGCAGGCGAGCGCTTCGATCATCACGAGGCCGAATGGCTCGGGCCAGTCGATGGGGAACAGTAACGCGCGTGCCTGCCCGAGAAAGTCGTTTTTGCGCGCGTCGTCGACTTCCCCGCAATACTCGACGTGCGGCAACTCGAAGAGGCTCGCAATCTCCTGCTCGAAATACTCGCGGTCATCGTGGGCGATTTTGGCGGCGATGCGTAACGGCAGGCCCGCACGTCGCGCGATTTCTATTGCGCGGTCGGGCCGCTTGGCCGGCGAGATGCGACCGAGAAACGCCACGTAATCGCTTGGCTCTTCATGAAAGCGCAGCAGATCGGCGGGCAAGCCATGATGGACGGTCGCGCGCCAGTCGAGCCACGGAAGCGGCGCGCGCTGCGCCTCGGAAATCGACACCACCGGCATGTCGGCGAACTGGTGGTACAGCGCGCTCAAGCCGGGTACGTCGAGTCGCCAGTGCAAGGTGGTCAGCGACGCGCATCCCAATCGCCGTGCAAACGGAAAGCTCGTGTAGTCGGTGTGAAAATGGACGAGGTCGAAGTCCCCCGCGCGCCGTACCACTTCCTCGAGCATCGCGAAGTGAAACGCCTGCGCGTCGGCCGCATCTTCAATCAGGCGAATCGCACAATCGCTGCCCGAGACGAGTCGTGCCCGGGTGCGTGAATCGCCGGTTGCAAACAGCGTGACGTCGTGGCCCAGAGAGACAAGGCCGTCCACCAGCCATGCCACCACCCTTTCGACGCCGCCATAAGCGACGGGCGGCACTCGCTCGTACAACGGTGACACCTGGGCGATGCGCATGCGTTGCTCCGCTCGACGAACCGATGCGTAGCGCGCCGCATCGCGCATGCCCGGCAATGTCGCGTGTGAGCCGCCGCGATTGTCGTCGTTGGAAGATTGTCGTCGTTGGAAAAATGTACCGGTCGGCGATGAAATTTAAACGTTGTCGCGGGTAACGCGCAGCTAGGCGATCGGGCCGCTGTAGCCGTCGGCGGGCGACGCGGGCTCCACTCGCTCGACATGCTCGTCGATCCAGTCCGTCGCCCGTTCGCGCGCGAACTCGATCGCCTCATGCTCGTCGACGAAATCGCGATGAAACTCCATATCGTGCGTATCGTCGCTCGAACTCACGGCGCCTTCCGTCACTTCGATCCTCGCCTGCGCGACAATCGCGCCGTCGTCGACGCCTGCCGTGACGTGAACGATGCAGCCTCCATATTCAAAGTCCATGATGTCTTCTCCCGCGTGTAGTGGTTGTGCCGCGCTAGCTGCGCTTCGCGCTGCCGTTGCCGCGCGTCTTCGCGGAGGTTGGGGGCTGCGCGGTGTCCAATGTTTCCGCGCTCTCGTCGTCGATTGCTTCCGCCGCGCGTCGGCCCTTGCCCGACTGTTCCGCCGCAATCGGCGGCTCGGCGTCGCCCGCGTCGCCTTCCGCTTCGATCTGTGCCTGCGCGCGCAGCCAGTAATCGTCGGGCCGCCCTTCGGGCGAGCCGTCGCTCTCCCACAACTCATACGCGCGCTTGCGAATTCGGTCCTCTACTGTCGGTTCGACCGGTAAGCCTGCCATTGCAATCTCCATACAGGGTTGTGAGTCGGGGTTGCAAGTCCACCCACGCGCGCCACGCGGCGGCCGCGCCCGTGACGCAGCAAAGCACGTTCCCATGTGTTAAGCGGTGAGGCTCGACGCCGCGAGTCGCAGATGCTCGCAAACACTCGCCAGGATTCACACCGACTCGCGCGCTTGCGCGCTCGCCGTAGCACCGGCCAGTTGTTATAATTCTTTCAGCAGTTCTGATTCAAATATAACGCCGCTCACACTGCCCACGCGCCAGGATTCCCATGCCGAAACCCGATCGCCTTCGCGCTCTCGCCGATGCCTTGACGAGGCAAAGCGTGATGCGTCTGCGCGACGCCGCGGCTTTGCTGGGCGTGTCCGAAATGACGGTGCGCCGCGACATCGCGGCCAACTCGGATCGCTTCACGTATCTCGGCGGATACATCGTCAGCGCAACCGACGTGCCGAACAACGCCGGCTATTCGCTCGAGCAGGAAAAGGACCACTTCGCGCAGGCCAAGGCGGAGGCGTCGTCAATCGCCGCGGGGCTTATCGGCAACAACGAAACGCTTTTTATCGACTGCGGCACGACGCTCACCACGCTCGCGCGGCTCATTCCGCCCGAGCGGCATGTCACGGTGGTGTGCTATTCGTTGAACGTGGCGGAGATTTTGCGGCGCAAGCCGAATGTGCGGATGATCCTGCTAGGCGGCGTGTACGTGCCTTCGTCGGATTCGTTTGCAGGCGAGGAAAGCCTGGAGATGCTGCGCCGCATGGGCATCAACAAGGCGTTTATTTCAGCAGGCGGCGTGGACCCCGCGCGCGGAGTCACGTGCTGGAATTTTCACGAAGTCGCGTTGAAGCAGGCCGCAATGGCGAGCGCTGTCGAACGGCACCTCGTGGTGGACATGAGCAAGTTCGGCGTCGTCAAGGCCGTGCGGTTCTCGCAGGTGGACGACTTCGATTCCATCATCACCGAGCGTGGCCAGGAGCACCGCAAGCGCAGATAGCGCACAGGTTACGTGTCGTTGTGCGTCCGTTGCGTTTTCACTTACGGCGCCGCGCTTCGATACATCAGAAGCGCAGCGCGTGTCCAGCCAAAAAGACGCTCAGCGCTTGCGTTGCAGCGCGAAGAGCGTCCCGGCAAGCAGAATAAACGCGCCGATAATCACCTTTTGCCAGGTGCTCGGTACGCCGACGAGAATCAGCACGCTCTTGATGAGCGTGACCAGCACCACACCTAGCAGCGTTCCCACCACCGTACCCGTGCCGCCTGTAATGCGGGCGCCGCCGAGAATGACTGCGGCGATCACGTCGAGTTCGGAACCCACCAGATCGAACGGATTCGCGAGGCGGTTGTTCGACACGTGCAGAATGCCCGCGATGCCCGCGAGCATGCCTGTATAACCGAACACGAACAGATGGATCGCGCGCAGGTTGTAGCCGAGCCGCTCGGCGATCGCGAGGGAGCCGCCCATCGCATAGACGGCGCGGCCCATCATCGTGCGATTCAGCAGCCACCATGTGACGACCGCGGCCGCGACCAGCGCGAGAACCGACACGGGCAGCACCGCGCGCAAGCCGTCCGCGGTGTGATAGAAAAATAGCGGAATGCGTCCGAATCGATCCATGCTGTGCGGAATGTTCATGAAGAACGTCGTGCCGATGAACGTCAGCAAAAGCCCGCGATAGAGATATTGCGTGCCGATCGTGACGATCAGCGAAGGCGCTTTCAGCCGATGCACGAGCAGCCCGTTCACCATGCCGAGCACGACGCCGCCGAGGGCGCCGGTGACGAGGATCAACGCGAACGGCGCGTCCGGCCACCAGGCGAACACGGCTTTCGTGATGCCGTACATGGTCAGTGCGGCGATCGCGGTGAACGACACGTCGATGCCGCCAGATGCGAGCACGACGAGCGTGCCGAGCGCGAACAGCGACATCGTGGTCGCCGAATGCAGCAGGTCGAACAGCGTTGCGAACTGGAAAAATCGTGGATTGATTGCGCCGACGATCAGGCACGTCACCACGATCAGCGCAACGGTAAACCACTCGGGGTTGCGCGCGAGCCGCGTGCGCAACCCTGGCGCTTCGACGCTCGGCGCGATTTCGACGACGGTGGGAGTGGTCATGGTCTGCTTCATTGGCGATGCGCTGGGCGGGTCGGTGCGCGGATCGATGCGCGACGGGATGCGCGAGTTCATGGCGGTTGACGTCCTCTATGCCGCTTCGGAAAGCAGCGCGTGATACAGATCGGCTTCGCTTAGTTCGTCGGCGCGATATTCTGCGGCCACACGGCCCTTCTTCATCATCAGAATGCGGTCGCAGTTCTGGAGAAGTTCGGGCAAGTCGTCGCTGATCAGAATGATGCCTATACCGCGGTGCGACAGCCGCTGCATGATCCGGTAAATGATGTCCTTGGAGCCCACGTCCACGCCCACAGTCGGTCCATGCAGAATCAGCACGCGCGGATCGATGGCGAGCCAGCGGCCGATCAGCACGCGTTGCTGATTGCCGCCCGACAGTGACTGCACCGGTTTGTCGACGCCAGGCGTTGCGATCTGCAACTCCTTCACGGTCTGTTCGGCGAGTGCTTGAGCGCGCGTGCGGTCGATCTGCCCGAAGCGGTCGCGCAGGCTCGAAATCATCGCGGTGATCACGTTGTCGCGAATCGGCTTGTCGAGAAAAAGGCCCTCGTTCAAGCGGTCTTCGGGCACATAGCCGATGCGATGGCGCTTCGCGTCGGAAGGCGTGCGCAGCGCGATCTGCTGCCCGTCGAGCAGCACGTCGCCCGATTGCGCCGGTGCGACGCCCGCCAGCGCGCGCGCAAGCTCGTTGCGTCCGGAATCGAGCAGCCCGGTCACGCCGAGAATCTCGCCGCCGTGCAGCTTGAACGAGACGTAGCTGAACTGCCCCGCGCGCGTGAAGCCGCGCACGTCCAGCACGATGTCCTGCGCATGCGCGCTCTCGCGGTAACGTTCATTCGACAGATGGCGGCCCGTCATCAGTTCGCTGATTTGCGCCTTGGTGAACTCGGCAATGGGCCCTTGCGCCATTTTCTGCCCGTCGCGCAGCACGATCACTTCGCCGCCGATCGCGTAGCACTCGTCGAGCTTGTGACTCACGAACAGCACCGTCACGCCTTGCGCGCGGAGGTTCGCGAGCACTGCGATCAGATTGTCGACTTCTTTTTGCGTGAGCGACGTAGTGGGCTCGTCCATGATGACGAACTTCGCCTCGCTCGCAATCGCGCGGGCAATGGCGACGAGCTGGCGCGTCGCAAGCGGCAATTGCTCGATCAGCGTCGATTGAAACTCGCTGTTGCCGGGCAGGCCCACGGCTTCGAGCGCGCGCGCGGCGGTGGCGGCGAGCACGCGGCGATCGAAGGTACGCGCGAGCCGTCCTTCGTGTGTCGCAAGCTCCGACGTGAGCGCGACGTTTTCGGCGACGCTCATGTTGGGCAGCAGCGAGAGATCCTGATATACGGTTTCGATGCCGGCGGCGAGCGCTTCGAGCGCGGACAGCCGCGCGTGCGGCACGCCTTCGATAACGAGTTGGCCCTCGTCCGGCGGTTGCGCGCCGGAAATGATCTTGATCAGCGTGCTCTTGCCGCAGCCGTTTTCGCCGAGCAGGTGATAGATCTGCCCGCGCTGGAAAGAGAGACTCACGCCACGCAATGCATGTACGCCGGTAAAGCGCTTATGCACGCCGACCACTTCCAGGAAAGGTTGCGACAACGGCGCGGAAGATACGTCTTGTTGATTCATGATGATCGGTCGCGGTGCCGGGGCGCGCCCACCGGACGCGCCCCGAAGTGAACAACGGAATCAGAACGGATACTGCTTGTAGTTCGACTTGTCGACATTCACCCAGCCCTGGCCGCGCACGATGATGCCCTTCCCCGGCCCCTTCGCGACCGTCACCTTCGTGTAGCCAGGAATGCCGAGATCCGCGCCGTTCTCCACGGTCTTGCCGTCCACCAGCATCTTCGCGACCTTGTTCATCGCAATGCCGGCGAGCTTGGGATCCCAGAACGCAATGCCGTTGATCGCGCCGCTTTCGAGGAACTTGCCGGCCTCGGTCGGCAGACCCGTACCGTACACGCAGATCTTGCCCTGCATGCCCGCTTCTTCGACCGCACGGCCAATGCCGATCACGTCCAGCGACGACGACCCCTGGAAGCCCTTCAGGTCCGGATGCTTGCGCAGTACTTCTTTTGCGACTTCATAGGCGCGCTCGCCGTCGTTGTTGGTTTCGAGTTTCGGCTCGACCAGATTCATCTTTGCGTATTTGGCCTTCGCGTTGCCGATGCCGCCGTCGGCCCATTGGACCTGCGAGCGGCTACCGAGCGAACCGACCAGCACGGCCCACTTGCCCTCGTTGTGCATGCACGAAGCAAGGCGTTCATTCAGACCGGCGCCATAAGCGGTGTTGTCGAAGGCCTCGATGTCGACCATCGTGTTCTTCGCGTTGTCCGCTTCATGCGTGACCACCTTGATGCCGCGATCCATCGCCTTCTTCAGCGCCGGTTCGAGCGTCGGCGGATCGTAGGGGACAACGGCGATCGCGTTCACTTTCTTCGCGATCAGGTCTTCGATGATCTTCAGTTGCTGCGCCGCGTCCGCCCGGCCTGGGCCCGTCTGATACGCGGTCACGCCGGGGTTGTCCTTCGCGAACTCCTTGACGCCTTCGTCCATCCGGTTGAACCAGTTGATACCCGTCACCTTGACGACCGTGACAATCGTCTCGTTGGTCGCGGCCTGCGCCGCGGCGATCACGCCCACCGTAAGAGCGGCTGCTGCGAGCGCGGCGCCCAGTCGAGTCAATTTCATGCAAAGTCTCCTTTATCGTTCGATGTCGCCCGTGCTGGCCGTGTCAGCCGTCGCGAACAGGCAGGGCAACCTGTCCGCCTTTACCGAAAACCCGCTATGCGCTACCGCCTCTGCGTCGCGCCCGCACTGCCGGAAGCCGGGGGCTTCGCGGGCTGTGTGGAGCCTCCTCCACCGCCCAGACCGAAGATCGCCCGCACGCGTTCACCGCCCGCGAACGCCAGCGACAGCAGCAGCAAAAAGCCCCACGCGCAGTCGCCGAAAAACTGCGACACGCCCAGCAGATTGAAGAGGCTCGACAGAAACTGCAGCACCGTCGCCGCGAAGAACACGCAGATAATGCGACCATGGCCGCCTGCCGGATTCACGCCGCCCATCACCGCAATCAGGATGGCGATCAGCAGATACGAGTTGCCGTAGTCCCACTTCGCGCTGGACGTATGCGTCGCGCTGATCAGGCCGGCGAGCGAAGCCAGCACGCCGCACATCGCGTAAGTGGTGATCAGCATGCGCGCGCGCGGAATGCCCGCGTAGAACGCGGCCTTCGGATTCGTGCCCATCAGATAGAGTCGCAAGCCGAATGGACTGCGTTTGAGCAGCCACCCGAGAACGATCACTGCGGCAAGAAAGATGCAGAACGCAATCGGCACCTGCAACACGGTGCCGTTGCCGATATCCGACAAGGGCTCGACATAATCGACATGCACCGACGCGCCGTTGCTGATCACAACCGCAAAGCCGGTAAACAGCAATTGCGTGCCGAGCGTGCAAAGAATCGGCGTGAGTCTGAGGCGCGCGATCACCACGCCGTTGAGCAGGCCGCCCAGCAACCCCATCATGAGCACGATCGCGCAGAAGAGCGACGTGTACAGCACCGGCGAATCGTCACCGTTGACGAGGCGCGGCACGAGCATCGCAGCGACCATGCCCGACAGGTTCGCGAGCCCGACACCGGACAGGTCGATGCCGCCGTTGCCCGACACCATCGAGAGCATGATGCCGAGCGCGAGCAAGCCGAGTTCCGGCAGTTGCCCGCCCATCGACTGAAGATTGTCGATGTCTACAAACTGGCCGCGCGAGAGCCACGTCGCGACCAGCACGACGAGCACGTTGACGATCAGCAGAAAATTCAGTTGCCGGTCGGCAAACAGTTTTCCCGCAGCAAACGAAGACTTCATGGCGCTGACGATCTCCCTGACACTGCACGAATGATTACGAAGCCTGCGCTGCCTGAGCCGACTTGCTCAGTACACGGTTCACTTCGGCGAGCGTCGGCATCGAAGGGGCCGTGCCCGCGCGCGTGACGGATATGCCTGCGAGCGCGCAGCCGAAACGCATGGCGGAGATCGCATCTTCGCCGCGCGCGAGAGCGGCCGCAAAGCCGCCTGTGAAGCCGTCGCCCGCGCCGGCGGTTTCGACCACCGCACCGCACCGGAACGCAGGCAACCATATCGATTGGGTTGCATCATGCAGCAACGCACCGCCCTCGCCGAGCGTCACGATCACGGTGCCGACGCCTTTCGCGAGCAGTACGTCGGCTGCACGCCGCGCATCGTCGACGTTCGCGATCGGCACGCCCGTCAGCGCGGCGGCTTCGGTTTCGTTCGGCGTGATGTAGTCGCACAACGGGAAGATGTCGTCATCGAGCGGCAATGCAGGCGCGGGATTGAAGACGGTTGTGACGCCATGCTTGCGTGCCACTTCCAGGCCGCGCCGCGCGGCCGCCAGCGGCTGCTCGAGTTGCGTGACGAAGACGCGCGAGCCCGCTATATCGGCTTCGATGGCATCGACGTCGGCCGCGCTCAGCGTCCCCGCCGCGCCCGCGGCAACGATAATGGCGTTCATGCCGGTGGTGTCGTCGACGAAGATATGCGCGGCCCCTGTGGAGACGCCTTCGACCACCGAGGCGCGCGCCGTGATGCCTTCGCGCGCCCATGTTGCTTGTGCAATGGAGCCGAATGCGTCGTTGCCGATGCGCGTGCAGAACACGACCTCCGCGCCCGCGCGTGCCGCGGCGACTGCCTGGTTCGAGCCCTTGCCGCCTGGCCCCATAGCAAATGCGGAGCCGGCAATGGTCTCGCCGACGAGCGGCATGCGCGCCGCGCGAAACGTCAGATCGGTCACGTAGATGCCGAGAATGACGACACGTCCGCTCTGTTGTGGCTGCGAGCTCATGAACGCAGCCCTCCTTGCGAGGTGTTCATCGCAGCGCGATGCGGCGCGTGCCGCACCATCTCGTTCTTCAACAGCAGGTAATGAGTGTTCAGCACGTTGTCTCCTCCATTTTCTGGTTGGCGTGCATTTGGCTGCGCGGTCAGTCTCCGTACGGTATCCAGATGTTCTTCACCTGCACGGCCTGACGCAGAAACGGCAGGCCTTCGCTTGCACGGTCGAACCAGTCGAACTGGCGGCCGTAGTCGGTGAAGGTGCGCTTCAGGTTGCCGACCGACTCACGCTCGATCAGCGTCGCATCCGCCGCGCTGCCGAAGCACCATACCGCGTCCACGTCGTCGTGCCGGGCGAGCGCCGGCAGCAGCGCTTCCCGTTTGCCCGTGACGATGTTCACTACGCCGCCGGGCACGTCGGACGTCTCGACGACCTGATAAAAGTCCGTCACCGCGTGCGGACACGCCTCGCCCGGCAGCACCACCACGCGATTGCCCATTGCCAGCGCCGGCGCCGCGAGCGAAACGAAAGCAAGCAACGGCGCCTCGTCCGGACATGCGATGCCGATCACGCCGAGCGGCTCGTGCATGGCCAGCGCGACACCTCGCAGCGGCGGCGTATGCACCGCGCCATCGAACTTGTCGGCCCACGCCGCGTACGTGAACAGACGCGTGACCGAGGCTTCCACCTCCGCATGCGCCGCGGCATCCGTCGCGCCGTTTCGCACCGTCAGTTGATGCGCGAATTCGTCTGCCCGCACCGCCAGATTCTCCGCAAGATAGAACAGCACCTGCGCACGGTTATGCGTGCTCGCCTGCGACCACTTTTGCGCCGCGCGCGCCGCTTGCACCGCGTTGCGAATGTCCTTGCGGTTGCCCTCGCCCACTTCGCCAACCCGCGTTCCATCGGGCGCATGAACCGGCAACGAATAGCCGCTGTCCGGACGCACCTGCTTGCCGCCAATAAAGAGCTTGGCCGTGCGGTCGATCAACGCAAGGTTCGAAACCTGACGATCGTCGCTCGCATTCGTCGCCGCGCTAACCGGCTGGCGCTTCGGAAGATTGAGCCACGCACGCGGTTTCAGATATTCGTGAATGCCCTCACGTCCGCCCTCGCGGCCATAGCCCGATTCGCGATACCCGCCAAAACCGACTGCCGCGTCGAACAGGTTCGTCGCGTTGACCCAGACGACGCCCGCCGCGAGCCGCGGCGCGACGTCAAGCGCGCGGCCGATCGTTTCGCTCCACACGCTGGCGGCGAGTCCATAGCGTGAATTGTTCGCGAGCGCGATGGCTTCGTCGGGCGTGCGAAAGCTCATCGTGACGAGCACGGGACCGAAGATCTCTTCCTGTGCAAGAGTGGATGCGGGCGCAACGTTAGTGACGAGCGTTGGCGGATAAAAGCAGCCGTTGGCGGGCAACGCGGTATCCGCTGCCTGCCAGATCGCGCAGCCTTCGCGCCGCCCGGTTTCGACGAGCGAGTGAATCCGCTCCAGTTGCACCGGATCGACGATCGCGCCCATGTCGATGCTCTTGTCGAGCGACGGACCCACACGCAGTGTCTCCATGCGGCGCTTGAGCTTTGCGATGAAGCGTGCCTCGATGCCTTCCTGTACCAGCAGGCGCGAGCCCGCGCAGCAGACTTGCCCCTGGTTGAACCAGATGGCGTCGACCACGCCTTCGACCGCACCGTCGAGGTCGGCGTCGTCGAATACGATGAATGGCGATTTGCCGCCGAGTTCGAGCGTCAGCGATTTACCCGAGCCCGCCGTGACCGAGCGGATCAGCTTGCCAACCTCGGTCGAACCGGTGAATGCAATCTTGTCGACTTGCGGATGCTCGACCAACGCTGCGCCCGTCGAGCCGTCGCCGGTGACGACGTTCAGCACGCCTGCCGGCAGGCCGGCCTGATGCGCGAGTTCGGCGAACAGGAGCGCGGTCAGCGGCGTGTATTCGGCCGGCTTCAACACGACGCAATTGCCCGTTGCAATAGCGGGTGCGATCTTCCATGCGAGCATCAGCAGCGGAAAATTCCACGGCACGATCTGGCCGATCACGCCAAGCGGCGCATGGTCCGCGAACTCGCTGTCCTGCAACTGCGCCCAACCCGCGTGATGCAGGAAGTGACGCGCGACGAGCGGCACGTCGAGGTCGCGCGTCTCGCGTATCGGCTTGCCGTTATCGAGCGCTTCGAGCACCGCAAAGAGCCGGCTATGCCGCTGCACCATGCGAGCGAGCGCATACAGATGCCGCGCGCGCCCCTTGCCGCCGAGCGCCAGCCAGCCCGGCTGCGCCGCGCGCGCGGCGGCTACCGCGGCGTCGATATCGGCCGCGTCGCCTTGCGCAATATCGGCGAGTCGCTCGCCGCTTGCGGGCGCATGCGAGACGAACTGCGCGCCGCTCGCCGGCGCATGCCACGCGCCGCCGATGAAATGCCCGAAACGCGCTTCATGTTGCGCGAGCCATTGGCGCGCGGGCTGATCGTCCTCGGGTGCGGGACCGTAATCCATCGAAGAAAAATACTCCGCTACGCTCATGGTGGTCTGCTTCAGGCTACGGGGTGACGGTTGAAAGCGGAATAACGGCCGCTCACGTGATGTTCGAGCTGCCGCTCGATGTCGGCAAGCAGGCTTGACGCGCCGATGCGAAAGAGCTCCGGTTCGAGCCAGGCGCGGCCGAGTTCTTCCTTCATCAGAATCTGATAGGACAGCACCGACTTCGCGCTCGACACGCCGCCTGCCGGCTTGAAGCCGATCGGCACGCCGGTGCGCTCGTGATATTCGCGGATCATGCGCACCATGACGAGCGACACGTCGAGCGTCGCATTCACGCCTTCCTTGCCAGTGGATGTCTTGATGAAGTCGGCGCCGGCCATCATGCAGACCATCGACGCGCGCGCGATGTTCGACAGCGTGCGAATGTCGCCCGTCGCGAGAATGGCTTTCAGATGCGCGGGACCGCAGGCCGCGCGGAATTCGCGAACTTCGTCGTAAAGCGCCTGCCAGTTGCCGGTGAGAACATATTCACGCGTGACGACGATGTCGATCTCCGCCGCGCCGTCCGCAACCGAGGCCTCGATCTCCTTCAGCTTCAGCGGATGCGGAATCAGTCCGGCCGGAAAGCCGGTCGACACCGCCGCGACCGGAATGCCGCTGCCCTTGAGCGCATCCACGGCCGCGCCGACAAAGCGGTGATAGACGCACACAGCGCCCGTCGTGATGCGCTGCGGCGTCATGCCGAGCGCTTCGAGAAGGTCGGCGCGAACTGGCTGGCGTGCTTTCGCACATAGGCGCCGCACGCGGCCTTCGGTGTCGTCGCCGCTGAGTGTCGTGAGATCGATGCAGGTGACGGCTTTGAGCAGCCAGGCGGCCTGCGCGTCTTTCTTGACGGTGCGGCGCGTGGCGAGCGTCGCCGTGCGACGCTCGACCGCCGACTGGTTGACGCGCAGACCGTCGAGCCATGACGCGTCGAACGGCATGCCCGGGTTGCGTACCGGATGAACGAGCGGCCCGCCGCGCAATGCGACGACCGAAGACGACGGCGAGAAAGAAGGATCAGGCATGAGGCGTCCGGAATTTTGGTGCACGGCACAACGAGGCGCCGGCGAATGACTCGTGTCTATGCTACCTCGCATGACAGGATTATCACAAGCGTTACGCGTCGATCATCACATTTTAACGATCTAGCGGGGTGTGACGCAGTAAATGTTATTGACGCACCAAATCCATGATGCGAAGATCACAACACACCTAGGGCGCATCGCGGCAGACACAAATAGAATTTCGTTGCGCCGACGAAGGAGACAAGCCAGATGAGTGAACCGGTCGCGCTCGCTTCATCGCCCCGCACGCCATTGATCCGCGTGGCCGGCGTCACCAAGCGGTTTGGCGGCGTACAGGCACTGCGCCGCGTCGATCTCGAAGTCCTGCCCGGAGAAGTCCACGCGCTGCTGGGCGAAAACGGAGCGGGCAAATCCACGCTGATCAAGATACTCAGCGGCGTCCATGCGTACGACGAAGGCGTCATTGAAATTGCCGGGGAGCAGGTCGTGTTCGACTCGCCCGCGCAGTCGCGTGAGGCTGGAGTGGCAGTCGTCTATCAGGATCTGAGCCTCGTTGAATCGCTGTCGGTCGGCGCAAATCTCATGCTCGGGCGCGAACCTCGCACCCGCCTCGGCTTCGTCAAAAATCGCCAGTTGATGGCGACGGTCAGCGCGTTTCTTACGTCACACGGCATTCCGCTCGATCCACGCACACCGGTCGGCGCCCTGCCCTTTGCGTACCGGCAGATGACCGAAATCTGCAAAGCCCTGATGGGCGACGTGCGCGTGCTGATTCTTGATGAACCCACTTCGGCGCTAAGCGGCGGTGAGGAACAGATTCTCTTTGACGCGATTCGCACGGTCACGGCGCGCGGTGTGGGCGTGATCTATGTCACACATCGGCTGAATGAAGTGTTCCGTATCGCGCAGCGTGTCACGGTGTTTCGCGACGGCGCAAATGCGGGCATGTTCCCGGTCGCGGAAACCGACATGAAACGACTCGTCGCGGCAATCGTCGGGCCGAAGCATGCCGCTTTGCAGGCAAAAGCAAACGCCGTTGAAGGCACCGGTGCGCCGGCCGGCACGGCAACGTCTCTACCAGCTTCAGCGGCGGCCAGTGCTTCGACTACACCGGCGCTGAACATGTCGTGCGTCTGTAACGACCGTCTGCAAGACGTCGATCTGAACGTCGAACAAGGCGAGATACACGGCCTCGCGGGGCTGATCGGCAGCGGACGCACCGAGATTCTGGAAACGATCTTCGGGCTTCGCGCGATCGGGAGCGGCACCATCGCGATCGACGGTAAAGCGTGTTCCCAACTGAAGCCCGCCGAGGCGATCAGGCTCGGCGTCGCCCTCGTGCCCGAGGACCGCCATCTTGAAGGGCTGGTTCTCGATCATTCGATCGAACGCAATCTCACCTTGCCGCGCTTGCCGCAGTTTTCGCGCTGGGGTTGGTTGCGCAGCCAGGCCGCGGTATCGCAGGCAAAGACCGCGATGCAGGCGTTCTCCGTCAAGGCGCCAGGCGCTTCGACGCCGGTCAGACTCCTGTCGGGCGGCAATCAGCAGAAAGTGGTCTTCGCCAAATGGAACCATCCGCGGCCGAGGCTCCTTCTGCTGGACGAACCGACGGTCGGTGTCGACGTCGGCGCGAGAGAGGAAATCTACGACGTGATTCATCAGGCGGCGCGCGACGGCACCGGCGTGCTCGTCGTGTCCTCGGATCTGGATGAACTACTGCGCTTGTGCGACCGCATTTCGATCGTCGCAGACGGCCGCATCGTCAAGACCGTCGCGCGCGCGTCGCTCGCGAACCCCGAGGCGCTGCATCACCTGCTGCAACTTTCCCGCTCATCCACCGAGTCTCGCGAAGGGACTCCCCACGGGGCTCACGCAACATGAACGACTCCGCTTCGCCGCTGACGGCTGAACGGCAGGCCGCTTCGGCGCCGCGCAGCCGCGCGCGACGCATCGCGCAACTGCTGCTGCAAGGCGACCGGCCGTACGCGCTCTATATCGCGTTCGCCGTGCTGCTGGTGGTGTTCAGTTTCGCGTCGCCGTGGTTTCTCTCGATCGACAACTTCCTGAACATCGGCCGGCAGACCGCGCTGGTGTCGATCATCGCCATCGGCATGACGTTCGTGATCATCGCGCGGCAGATCGACTTGTCGGTCGGGTCGTCGCTCGCGTTATCCGGCATGTCCGCCGCGCTCGCGATGGCGTACATCGGCGATCACTGGTTGATCGGTGCAGTGGCCGGTATCGGCACGGGCGCGCTCGTCGGCGTGATCAACGGACTGGTGACCACGCGCCTGAACATTCCGTCCTTTCTCGTGACGCTGGGTTCGTTGAGCGCCGCACGCGGACTTGCACTGCTCGTCACGACCACGAAGCCGGTCATCATCACCAACGACTCGTTCATCGCGATCTTCGGCGAAGGCGATATCGCGGGCGTGCCGGTGCCCATCATCTGGACGGTACTCGCGGTCATCGCAGGCATTCTGCTGCTGCATTACAGCGTGTTTGGCCGCCAGGTCTATGCGGCAGGCGGCAACCCGACGGCCGCGCGCTACTCGGGTATCGACATCCGCCGCGTGACCACCCTCGCGTTCATTCTCACCGGGGTGCTGGCCGGACTCGCGGCACTCGTGCTGTCCGCGCGCTCGCATGCGGCGCGGCCCGACGTGGTGCAAGGACTCGAGCTCGATGTGATCGCCTCCGTCACGCTCGGCGGATGCAGCCTGTTCGGCGGACGCGGTTTCGTGCTCGGCACGCTGCTCGGCAGTCTCATCATCGGCACGCTGAACAACGGACTCGTGCTGCTGGGCGTGAGTTCGTCGCTACAGCTTGTCATCAAGGGAATCATCATCGTTGCAGCAGTCGCATTTACGAAGAAGTGACGAGCACGCCGATCACTCGTGAAACGCGGACCCCGGCGCGAAGCGCGCGTGAGGTTGCCCGACCGGCAGGAGACTTAACCCCGACTCAATACAGACGTAAAGACCAACGGAGGAGAACATGAAACATTGTCATGGCTCGACAAGCCGGGCGGCACGTGGCGTGAGTTCGTCAGTGGCGGCCGTCGTGACTGTGAGCGCCGCACTGGCCGCCGCACTGGCTTGCGCCAGCGCCGACGCGCAATGCGTGAGCAGTCTGCAAGCGGGATCGATCGGACCGAAGTCGATTGTCGGCCAGGGACCGAACGGCGAGAAAGCCGCTTCGGTCGACGCCGTCCAGCTCACCGCCGCCGAGGCGGCCAAAGTGAAAGCGGGCAAATTCAAGGTCGGCATTTCGATGCAGACGATGAACCTCGACTGGTCGCAACTGCAGGTGCAAGGCATTACCGACACGCTGAAAAAGTACGACGTCGACGTGATCGGCACTGCGTCGGCCGAGTATCAGGTCGACAAGCAGATTGCGGATATCGAGAACACGATTCAGCGTCATCCCGACGGCATCATCTCGATTCCGGTCGACGGCACCGCGACCGCTGCGACGTACAAGAAGGTCTCCGCTGCCGGCATCAAGCTCGTGTTCATGGACAACGTGCCGACGGGGCTCAAGCATCCCGAGCAATACGCGTCGATGATTTCCGCCGACAGCGAAGGCAACGGCCAGATCGCGGCCAAAGTGCTCGCCTCGTGCGTGCCGCAGGGCGCGACCATCGGGCTCGTCAATTTCGGCGTCGACTACTTCAGCACGAAGGAGCGCACGAAGGCAGTCAACGAGTGGATGAAGAAGAACCGCCCGGACATCAAGATCAAGCAGGTCGACTTCACGGACCCGTCGAAGGTCGGCCAGATTGCGGGCGACTTTTTGACGGGCAATCCGGACGTCAAGGGGCTCTTCGCCGTGTGGGATCAACCGGCGCTCGACACACTGACTTCGATGCGCGCGCAAGGCGTGAACATTCCCGTCACCACCGTCGATCTGGGTCTTCAGTCGGCAATCGAGATCGCCAAGGGCGGACCGCTGAAGGCGACCGGCTCGCAGCGTCCGTACGATCAGGGCGTGGCCGAAGCCATGGCGATGATGAAAGCGCTGATCGGACAGACGCCGCCCGCATGGATCGGCGTGCAGTCTTTGCCGGTGGTTCAATCGACGGTGCTCGAAGCCTACAAGACGGTCTTCAAGAAAGACCCGCCGCCGCAACTCGCGGACGCGTGCAAGAAGGCTAAGCCGGCTTGCGGATGAACTGCGGTCAGCGCGTCACGTGATCCCCCGCAAGGTTGGGCGATCAGGTGACGCAGCATGCGGTCGGGTCGTGCCTGCACCGCTGCAGGCATAGCCTGGCTGATCCATTCCACGGAACATCAATGCCGCCACGACCCATGCGGCAATTCCTCATCGCGCCGGGCCGCCGCGAGGCCCGCGACCATGGCCGCCCGGTCGTGCGCGATGCAGTACACCGGTTTGGCGCGCTCGAAGCGCCAGCTGTCCGCGAGCGGGCCTGCATCGACGGGATCGAAGCCGAACTGATCGACCAGTTCGCTCACCACGTCCCGCGCTTGCTGATCGTCGGCGGCTAGCGGCAACGCGCGGCGGTTCGGCGTGCCGGGCGCCGTGCCGGCCGTTTCGAGATCTTTCGCGAGAATCGCATTGAACGCCTTCACGACTCTCGCGCCGGGCAGCGCGGCGGCGAGCATCTGGCTCGTCGTCGTCACACCGTTTTGCAGTGCTTCGATCGGACCGTCGCGGTCCGGATAGTGATTGCAGGTGTCGATGACGATCTTGCCGTCGAGTGCCGCAACCGGCAGATGACCGATCTGGCCGAACGGCACGGACACCACGACGACGTCGCCGAACTTCGCCGCTTCCTGTGCGGTGCCCGTCGCGCAGCCGAGCGCCGCCGCCGTGCTGATCAGAGTGTTCGGATCGCGCGAGTTGGCGATCATCACTTCGTGGCCGTGACGCTGTGCGACGGTCGCCAGCGCGCGACCGAGAAAGCCCGCGCCGAGAATGCCTATCTTCATGTTCCACACTCCATGCATGTCTGAGAATCGCTCCGGTGAACACCCGCTCATCGGTGACACGCACTATGATTCAAAACTCTAGCGTGATAAATGCGCAAATAATGACGAGTGTCGAAAGCAACAGTGGGGAATGTGCATGGATCGGCTCACCAGCATGGCTGTGTTCGTCAAAACCGCCGAGAGCGGCTCGTTCGCGGCAGCCGCGCTCGCGTTCGGCATCTCGTCGCAGATGGCCGGCAAGCATGTCGGCATGCTCGAAGAGCGCGTCGGCGCGCGACTGCTGAATCGCACGACGCGCCGTCAGAGTCTCACCGAGATTGGCCAGATTTTTTACGAACGCTGTAAAGCGCTGCTCGCGGATGCGCAAGCCGCAGAGTCGGTCGCGCAGGAATTGTCGGCCTCGCCGCGCGGGCGTCTGCGGATCACCGCGCCTGTCACGTTCGGCGCCTGCTGCCTCGCCCCGATGATCACCCGTTACCTGGAAGCGCATCCCGACGTGCGGGTGGAGTTGACGCTGACCGACCGCTTCGTCGATCTGATCGACGAGGCGTATGAGGCCGCGGTCCGGCTCGGCACGCTGTCCGATTCGACGCTGATTGCGCGGCCGTTGATGCCGTACCGGCTGGTCGCGTGCGCATCGCCGGCTTATCTCGCGAAGCGTGGTGAGCCTGCGACGCCCGAGGCGCTCGCCGCGCACGAGTGTCTGGCATTCGCCTTCACGAGCATGCCGGCCGCCACCGAATGGCGTTTTATCGACGATGCCGGGCGTGAGCACGTCGTGCCGGTTGCAGGCCGCTTCGAGGCCAACGACGTGAAAGCGCTGGTCGCGGCCGCGCTCAACGGCGCGGGGATCATGCTCGCGCCCGAAGTTGCCGTGCGGGACGACCTTGCGGCGGGCCGTCTGGTGCGCCTTCTGAACGGCTATGAAGCGCACCCGCGGCCCATGCACGTGGTGTTTCCGGCGAGCCGCGTGACGCCGAAGCTGCGCACGTTCATCGACCAGGTGGTTGCGGAGTTTGGGCCTCCTGCCGCTTGAGAACCCGAAGCGTGCGGAGAACCCACCGAGGCGCAATGGGCTCTAACGGTGGCCTCTCACCGGGCCTCATATCGAATCCCGGGAACCCAAGTCTGCACGTCGCCTTGCAAATACCCGCTAAACGGGCCTTCAGTGCAGGCGCCATGCGGCACCCCAACGCGCCCCGGAAAGCCGCCAATCTCGCTGCATTGCCCGCGAGAATCCCCGGCTTTGCCCGCGTTGGGCGCCGCACAAGGCAAAATACGGGTTTTGCGCGCGCAAAGCGCGGCGAGACGGGAAGCCATTGCGCACCGGCCGCCGCCGCGCGGCGCGCCTTCCAGACATCGCGCGACGACGGCCATGCCGGCACGTCGCGTGTGGCGCACTCGGGACAGCTCGTCCTTTAACAGAGCATCTCAGGAGCATTTATGACCGATTCGAACCCGTCCTTCCTCGGCAGGATTTCACTGGCCGTCAGCGCGTTTTTCCGCATTCTCGGCGACGGCGAATTCGCCGCCGGCGTGCTGCGCGTGCGTGATGGCGACACGGCTGCCCCGACACGGGCGCAGGCGAGCGCGCCCGCTGCGCAGCCGGCGCCGTCGCTGAAGGAAGCCAACCCCGACGCTGCGCTGCAACTGCTCGGCCTGCTGCAACGCGACGCCCGTTTCATCGACTTCGTCGAGGAAGACATCAAGCGTTTCAGCGACGCCGATATCGGCGCCGCCGCACGCCTCGTCCACGAAGGTTGCCGCGCGACGCTGCGCGAGCACTTTACGATCCGCCCGGTGCGCGACGAAGCCGAAGGCAGCCGCGTCACGCTTCAGGAAGGTTTCGACGCAAGCGCGATTCGCCTGACCGGCAACGTCGTCGGCAAGGCGCCGTTTAGCGGCAACATCAGCCATCGCGGCTGGCGCGTCGAAGAAGTGCGTCTGCCGAAGCTCGCGGAAAGCCACAACGCGAAGGTGATCGCGCCGGCCGAGGTGGAGCTATGAGCGGCGCACGCTACTCCATCGGCATCGACCTGGGCACGACGCACTGCGCACTCTCGTATGTGGACACGAGCGCAAGCGACGGCGAGAAGACCGCGCTGACGGTGCTGCCCATTGCCCAGCTGACCGGGCCCGGCGCGATTGCCGACCTCGATCTGTTGCCCTCGTTTCTGTATCTGCCGCACCCGGATGAACTGGCTCCCGGCGACCTGCACCTGCCGTGGACCGGCGAGCGCCAGTTCGCCGTCGGCGAATTCGCGCGCAGCCGCGGCGCGGCCACGCCGATCCGGCTCGTGTCGAGCGCGAAAAGCTGGCTGTGCCACCCAGGCGTCGATCGCCGCGCGGCGATCCTGCCCAACGATGCGCCGCCCGAAGTCGCACGCGTGTCGCCGCTCGAGAGCTCGGTGCGGTATCTGACGCATCTGCGCGAAGCCTGGGACCATCTGCACCCCGACGCGCCGTTTCGCGAGCAGGACATCACGGTCACGATTCCCGCATCGTTCGATCCGGCCGCGCGCGAACTGACCGCCGAAGCCGCCGAGGCCGCCGGCTACGGCCGCATGACGCTGCTCGAGGAACCGCAGGCCGCGCTGTATAGCTGGATTCAGAAAAGCGGCGGCCAGTGGCGCAAGCAGGTCAAGGTCGGCGACATTATTCTGGTGGTCGACGTGGGCGGCGGCACCACCGACCTGTCGCTGATCGCCGTCATCGAGCGCGACGGCAATCTCGAACTGCATCGCGTGGCGGTCGGCGAACACATTCTGCTGGGCGGCGACAACATGGACCTCGCGCTTGCGCATGTTGTCGCCCGCAAACTCGCAGCTCAGGGCACTCAGGCCGACGCGTGGCAGTTGCGCGCCCTCACCTATGCATGCCGCTCGGCCAAGGAAACGCTGCTGAGCGACCCGGCCACGGACACCGTGCCGCTCGTCGTGCCGAGCCGCGGCTCGAAGCTGATCGGCGGATCGATCCGCACCGAGCTCACGCGCGCAGAGTTGACGCAGACCATTCTCGACGGCTTTTTCCCGCAGGTGGACAGCGGCGCACGGCCGGTGAGCCGCGTCCGTGCCGGTCTCACGCAACTCGGTTTGCCGTATGCGCAGGACGCGGGCATCACGCGGCACCTGGCCGCGTTCCTCGCCCGTCAGGTCGGCGCGCTGGCGGAACTCCAGGGTCTGGGCGAGACGGCATCGCACGACGCCGCGCAAAGCGCGAGCTTCCTGCATCCCACGGCGGTGCTGTTCAACGGCGGCGTGTTCAAGTCGGCGCTGCTCGTCGAACGCATCATGGGCACACTCAACGGCTGGCTCGCGGCTGAGGGCGCTGCGCCGGCGCGGCTGCTCGAAGGCGCCGATCTCGATCTGGCCGTCGCGCGGGGCGCGGCCTACTACGGTTACGTGCGACGCGGTCAGGGCGTGCGGATTCGCGGCGGCACGGCGCGGGCCTACTACATTGCAATCGAGTCGGCGATGCCCGCCGTGCCAGGACTGGAGCCGCCCATCCAGGCGCTGTGCGTCGCCCCCTTCGGCATGGAGGAAGGGACCGACGCCGAACTGCCCGCGCAGGAGTTCGGGCTCGTCGTCGGCGAGCCGGTGCACTTCCGGTTCTTCGGGTCGTCGGTGCGTCGTCAGGATCAGGTTGGAACGCTGCTCGACTTCTGGGGTCCCGACGAGTTGCAGGAACTCGAGGAGATCCAGGCCACGCTGCCCGCCGCGGGCCGCACAGCCGGTGAAGTGGTGCCGGTCAAGCTGCACGCGCGCGTGACGGAAGCCGGCACGCTCGAACTCGAAGCCGTGCCGCGCGGCACCGACGAGCGCTGGAAAGTCGAGTTCGACGTGCGCGGCAACGCGAATGCATGAGTGAGATGAAGCGGTACAGCGTCGGCATCGATCTCGGCACGAGCAACACGGTGCTGGCTTATGCAGAAGCCGGATCCGACGAGATTCGCGTGTTCGAGATCGAACAGCTTGTGAGTCCCGGCGAGGTCGCCGCGCGTCCGCTGCTGCCGTCGGTCCGGTATCACCCCGCGCAAGGCGAGTTGAGCGCGGGCGATCTGCAATTGCCGTGGAGCGACGGGGAATCGGTTTCGTCGCGAGATGCGGATCGGCGCGCGGGTCGAACCGCAAGTCAACACGCGAACAACACCGGCAAGCTGTCGAGCGATGGCGCCGCCGCGCAGCCCGTTGTAATCGGCCGGCTCGCGCGGCTGCTGGGCGCTCAGGTTCCGGGGCGGCTCGTCACGAGCGCGAAAAGCTGGCTGTCGCATGCATCGGTCGACCGCGTTGCGCCAATCCTGCCTTGGGGCGCCGCCGACGACGTTCACAAGGTCTCGCCGGTCGAAGCCAGCGCGAGCTATCTGGCGCACGTGCGCGCGGCGTGGAATCAACGCTTTCCCGACGCGCCGCTCGAACGCCAGGACGTGGTGCTCACGGTTCCGGCCTCGTTCGACGAAGGCGCCCGCGCGCTGACCGTAGAGGCGGCGCGCATGGCCGGCCTGCCCTCGCTGCGGCTGCTCGAAGAACCGCAAGCGGCGTTTTACGACTGGCTGTTCCATCATCGTGAACGGCTCGGGGCAGAACTCGCGCATACGCGGCTCGTGTTGATCTGCGACGTGGGCGGCGGCACCACCGATCTCACGCTGATCGAAGTCGGCATGGCGGACGGCGAACCGCAACTCACGCGGATTGGCGTGGGCAACCATCTGATGCTCGGCGGCGACAACATGGACCTCGCGCTCGCGCATCTGGTCGAAGCGCGCCTCGCGGGCGGCGGCGAGCGCACACGTTTGTCGGCGGCGAATCTCTCGCAACTCGTCGAGCGTTGCCGCGGTGCTAAAGAGCTACTACTGGGACCGCAAGCGCCCGACTCGGCGTCGATCACCCTGCTCGGCGCGGGCTCGAAGCTCGTCGGCGGCGCACGCACGGCTCAGATCACGCGCGATGAAGTGGAGCGCGTGATCGTCGACGGATTCTTTCCGGTGGTCGGGTCGCACGAGCGGCCGGGCCGGCCACGCGGCGCGATCGTCGAGTTCGGTTTGCCCTATGCGACCGATGCGGCCGTCACGCGCCATATCGCCGCTTTTCTGAGCCGCTTCGAGGCTCAATCGCGCAAGGCTTTGGGGTGGGTTCAGAACGATGCAGGCGCCGGCCCCGCTGCCGCCTCACAGGGTGTCTCGGACGTCGAACCCGCATCCATTGCTGGCGGGCCGCCGCCACTCCCAGTGCCCGACACCCTGCTGCTGAACGGCGGCGTCTTTCGTGCGCACGCATTGACGCAGCGCCTCGCGACCACGCTGGGCACGTGGCGCGGCGAGCCGCTTAACGTGCTGCATAACGACAATCCCGATGTCGCCGTCGCGCGCGGCGCGGTCGCCTATAGCCTTGCGCGGGCGGGCGGCGCGCCCAAAATCGGCGGCGGCTCGCCGCGCAGCTACTTCCTCGTACTCGACGAACCCGCCGGCGACAAGCCGGATTCGCAGCCTGCGCAACGCGGTATCTGTCTGCTGCCGCGCGGCACCGAAGAAGGCCACGAAATCCTGATCGCCGAGCGAACGTTCGCGCTGCGCCTCGGGCATCCGGTGCGCTTTCACCTCGTGTCGTCGAGTGCGGACACTGTCTATGCGCCCGGCGAGCTGGCCGATCTCTCAGGGGCCGACTTCGTCCGCTTGCCGCCCATCGCGACCATCGTGCAGCCGCGCGGCGCCGGAAGCGCGCGCGAGACCGCCGTGCGGATCGCCACGTCGCTCACCGAGGTCGGCACGCTCGAAGTTCACTGCATCGACCGCGACAATCCCGCCGAGCGCTGGCTGCTCGAATTCCAGCTGCGCCGCGAAGACGCGCAGGTGAATTTCTCCGACGATCCCGCGCAGGCGCGGCATCCACGGCTTGACGAAGCTATCGAGCAGATCGACCGTTGCTTCGGTTCACGCTCGCAAAACGTCGACAAGAAGGAAGTGAAGCGCTTGCGCTCGCAACTCGAACAGTTGCTGGGCTCGCGGGAAAGCTGGAACAGCGCGCTGCTGCGTGAACTGTTCGGCGCCCTTTGGGAACGCGCGCGCAGACGTCGCCGCTCGGCGGACCACGAGCGACTGTGGCTCAATCTGGCCGGCTATTGCGTACGGCCGGGCTTTGGCTATCCACTCGACGAATGGCGCGTCGAGCAACTATGGTCGTTATTCGACGACGGTATTCAGTACGTCCAGGAAAGCCAGGTGTGGTCCGAATGGTGGACGCTCTGGCGCCGCGCCGCGGGCGGCCTCGACGAAGGCGCGCAACTGCGCGTGCTCGATGCGATGCACTATCTGCAGACGGCCGCGCAATCGCGTCACAAGCTGCCGTTCGACGTGTCGAAAACAGGCACCGCCGATATGCTTCGCCTGAGCGCGTCGCTCGAACGCATTCCCGTCGCGCGCAAGATCGAACTCGGCGAATCGGTGCTCGCGCGTTTGCAGAAGCCTTCGGAGAATCATCAAGGCTGGTGGGCGGTCGGGCGCATCGGCGCGCGCCGGCCGTTCTATGGCAGCGCGCACAGCGTCGTGCCGGCCGACGTCGCGAGTCAGTGGCTCGATGCGATTCTCGCGCTCGACTGGAAGAAGGTGGACCCGGCCGCCTTCGCCGCGGTCCAGATCGCGCGCATGACGGGCGACCGTTCGCGCGATCTGCCCGATGAGATGCGCCACACCGTGCTGCGCAGACTCGAAGCGGCGAGCGCGCCGCGAGCGTGGATCACGATGGTCAGTGAAAACGTCGAACTGGATAACGCCGACGAAGGCCGCGTGTTCGGCGAGTCGTTGCCGGCGGGACTGAAACTGATCTCGGGCTAACGGCGCTCAGGGCCGCTCGCCTCGCGCGAGCCGCGCGTCGATATCGTGAACGACCGGCATCAGATCCGCGACGCTGTCGATCACGTAATGCGCGCCCGCAGCCCGCAACCTTTCGACCGCCGCGTCCCGGCGCCGCGCGAAGTCAGCGGGCGCGAGCGCCTTCACGTCGTCTTCGGCCATCCCGAACGCGTTGCCGCTCACGGCCACGCCAACGGCCCACGTGCCGCCGTTGATTCCTTCCTCGATGCCGACCTCGGTATCGTCGACCTTGATCGCCTCTTTCGCGCGCCACACGCCGAGTTCCGGCAGCGTCTTGTAGATCATGTAAGGTGACGGTCGCCCTTCCGGCGTGTCGCCCGTGCAGACGATGCTGTCCGGCGAAAAGCCCTGCGCAGCCGCGCCCGGCACGATCTCCGCCATGATTTCGCGCGTGTAGCCGGTCGTCGTGCCGATGCGGATGTCGTCGCGGCGCAATGCGCTCGCCACTTCGGCAACGCCCGGAATCACCGAGCTATAGCTCGCGGCCACCGCAATGTTTTTCGGCACGAACACGTTGTAGACCGCGTCGATGTCCTCTTCGCGAGGCGCATGCCCATACTTGTCCGCCCATGCCCGCGAGACGCGTGGCAGCGCCATCAGCGCCGCGATGTGCGGCCGCTTGGCCATGCCCATCGGTCCGCGCGCTTCGTCGATCGTGATCGATACGCCGAACTGCTCGAACGTTTCGACGAACGCGCCCATCGGCGCAAGCGAACCGTAGTCGACCACCGTGCCGGCCCAGTCGAAGATCACTGCTTTAACGTGTTTCATTGACTTCCGTTTCGTATTGCCGCGTTGGTGGGACTACGTTGCGGCCAGGTTATGGTCAGGTCGCTGCAGGTTGTTCAGGCGGCTTCGGCGAGCACCTTGCGCTCTTCGAGCGCAGCCGCGGGCGGCGCGGCGTGATTGACGCCCATCGTTCGCAGAGAACTTGCGCACGCTCTTACAACGCGGCGCATCACATGCTCGTCCACCTGCCCGATACAGCCGATGCGAAAGCTCTCCACCACCGTCAGCTTGCCCGGATAGATGATGAAACCCTGCTGCTTCATCAATTCATAGAACCGCTTGAAGCTGAACGACGGATGCGCCGGCGAGAAAAACGTCACGATGATCGGCGAGCGCCAGCGCGCGTTCAGAAGCGGCTCGAAGCCGAGTTCGTGCATGCCCGCGACCAGCACGTCGCGATTGTTCGCATAGCGCGCGAGACGCGCCGGCTGCCCGCCTTCGAGTTCGTGTAGACGCAGCGCCTCGATAAACGCGGCCACCGTATGAGTCGGCGGTGTGAAGCGCCACTGGCCCGTGCGGTTCATCACGTCCCACTGATCGTGCACGTCGAGCGCGAGCGAATGACTGCGTCCGCGCGCATCCTCCAGCGCGCTCTTGCGCGCGATCACGAAACCGAAGCCCGGCACGCCCTCGATACACTTGTTCGCCGACGACACAAACGCCTCGCAGGCAATGTTGCGCACGTCGAGCGGCACGGCGCCGAATGCGCTCATCGAGTCGATCAGCAGCTTGCGGCCTTTGGCCGCCGTGACCGCGGCGATTTCCTCGATTGGATTGAGAATGCCCGAGCTCGTTTCGCAGTGCACAGCGACGACATGCGTAATGCTCGCGTCCGCGTCGAGCATGCGTTCGACTTCCGCGGCGCGCGGCGGCAAATAATCGCCCTTGTCGAGCACCGTGTGCGCGCGGCCGAGGTAGCGCAGCGTGGTCGCAATGCGCTTGCCGTATGCGCCGTTGGCCAGCACGAGCGCGTGGCCGTCGCGCGGAACCAGGCTGCCCAGCATGGCTTCGACGCAATAACTGCCGCTGCCTTGCAACGGTACGCAATCGTATTCGCCGGCTTCGTCGCCGGCGATGTCGAGCAGCCGGGCGCGCAGGTGAGCGGTCATCGCGCGGAAATCGCCGTCCCACGAGCCCCAGTCGCGCAGCATTGCCTGCTTCGTCGACAAAGCGGTGGTCAAGGGGCCTGGCGTCAGCAGATACGGTTCGCCTTGTGACGGTTGGTCCATCGCGGGGTTGCCCCGTGACGGCGCGCCTGTGGCGCCTGTTTGCGCGTTCGCCGGGGAACTGCCAGTCGCGCTTTCCATGCCGGAACTCCCGTCTTGCTGGTTTGGATAGCGCCTACAGTACCGAAACGCCATGCATCGGTAAAATCGATATAATCGATGCCCATATCGTAAATACTTATACCTAGCCCATTCCAATGCCACGGAGGCTTACGTGCAATACGCGCAATTGCGGGCGTTTCATGCGGTGGCCGAACACGGCGGATTTTCACGGGCGGCACAGGCGTTGTCGCTTTCGCAACCGGCAGTGTCGGATCACGTGCGCAGACTGGAGCAGGATTACGGCGTGAAGCTGTTCGAGCGCGGACCGCGCGGTGTCGAAACCACCGAACTCGGGCTGCGCCTCTTCAGCGTGACGCGGCATATGCTCAGCTGCGAGCGCGACGCGCGGCAATTGCTCGAATCGGCCGGCGGGCTGGAGTCAGGTTCGCTGTCGCTTGCGGCAGACGCACCGGATCTCGCGGTCGCGCTAATCAGCGCGTTTCGCAAGCTGCATCCGGGCATTGTGGTGACGCTGTCCATCGCCAACGCGGCGGACTGTATGCAGCGGGTGTTGTCGAGCGCGGTGGACGCGGCCATCACCGCCGCGCCGCAGGTGCACAGCCGGCTCGAATCGCGCGTGTTGCGGCGCGATCCGCTGGTAGCCATGGTGCCGGTGCGCTATCCGGTCGCGAAAAAACGCAAGCTGAGCTATCGCGAACTCGTGCAGCAGCCGATGATCTTTCGCGAGCCGCAATCGGTCACGCAGCAACTGCTGGAGATCGAACTGGTGCGCGAGTCGCTGCAAGTGGAGCCGGTCATGTACGTGGACGGCCGCGAGGCGCTCGAAGAAGCGGTGGCCCAGGGCATGGGCGTCGGTGTGATTGCGCGGGCGGAATTCAACCAGTCGCGGCGTATCCGAATGATCCCGCTCGACGATTGCCAGGTGCGGATGACCGAATCGCTCACGCGGCTCGCGGAGCGGCCGGGGTCGAATCTTCTCGATGCGTTGTTTGCTGTGCAGTTGCCGGGCATCGAAGCAATGACTGTGTGACAGCGGCAAGCGGCGTTTGTTAGCGGCGCTTTGTTAGCGGCGTTTTCAGCGACCTTCTGCGCCGCTTTCCTTCGTGCTGCTTCTATTCAATCTATACGACGCATTCGAATCGGTGTCCGAATCAACGGCGCGCGCCCGGTCAAAGCGCGCGCTGTTTCTCTTAACGTGATCCGCCGCTTGCGATCAGGCTTTCGCCGGTGAGCCAGCGTGCTTCGTCGGAGGCGAGGAACGCGACGACCTCGGCGATGTCGTCCGGCTGACCGATGCGGCCGAGCGGCGTCGTGCTCACCGCCCACGTTTCCAGATCTGAACCGATGAAGCCCGCGCTATGCGTGCCTTCGGTCGCAACCATGCCCGGATTCACCGAGTTCACGCGAATCTTGCGCGGCCCGAGTTCTTTCGCAAGCACGCCGGTGATGCCGTCCACCGCGCCCTTCGTCGCCGTATAAACAGCGCTTCCCGGCGGCGTGATGCGGCTCACAACCGAACTCACGTTGACGATGCTGCCGCCTTCGCCCAGATGCTTGACCGCTGCCTGCGTGACCAGCAGCAGACCCAGAACGTTCACATTGAAGTGCTTATGGAAATGCTCTTCGGTGATCTCTTCGATCGTCGAAAACCCGTACACGCCGGAGTTGTTGACGAGAATATCGAGGCGGCCATACGTCTCCACCGCTGCGTCGACAATGCCTTTCGCATCCGCGGCTTTCGACACGTCGCCTGCCACCGCTACCGCTTTGCCGCCGGCTGCGGTGATGGCGGCGACCACGTCGTCGGCGCCGGCCTTGCTCGACGCGTAGTTCACCACCACCGACGCGCCGTGCGCGGCCAGGCTCTTTGCGATCGCCGCGCCAATACCTTTCGATGCACCCGTTACAACTGCAACCTTGCCTGCGAGCTTGCTCATGATCGTATGTCCTTGAGTTGGAGTAGCGCCTGAGTGCTGCCGCGACGATTCGCGGCATTCACGCTGTTTCAGCAGAACTGCTGCGGCGCTGGCACTGGTCACAATGTAAGCAAGGCGACCATGCGGATAAAGCGGCTCGCGGCGAAAAGATACGTCGGGACAGCCGAACAATCGCCGAGCAATCGCCGAACGAACGCCGAACGAACGCCGAACGAACGGCAAGCGGACTGTAAGGGGATGGTTTGCCGGCCTGACGGCGCGGCTTCAGCGTTTGCGCCCGAGCACGATATGCATGGCGATGCTCAACAGCACCGCTAACGCACCCAGAGTATCCAATGCCGCAGACAACACGATCGTCTCCTTGCTATCGTAGTCACTGCTTGAGGAACGATTGGCTACCTGACCGATTAAAGGACTTTTGCGGAAATTCGGCAACTGTCGCACCGCGTCGTCAATAGAGCAAACTGCCGACGACAACCCTGCCTGCTGCGGTGGACAATGCCCTATCCCGGCAATCGCACGAAACGCCTATGAAAGCGCAGCGTCCGCATCGTCCTCCGCAGTTCCCTCGCGATGCTCCGCACGCCGAGTGGCGCGACCACACGCTGCCTTATATCGTCGTGGCGGCGGTGATCCTGCTCATGGTTTCGCTGATCGTGTGGATCGTCGACCCCGCTCCGCCGAAGACGATCACGCTGAGCGCCGGACCGCACGACAGTTCGTTTGTCATCGCCGCCGATCAATATAAAAAGATCCTCGCGCAAAACGGCGTGACGCTGAAGGTGCTCGAGTCCGACGGCTCCGTGCAGAACCTGAAGCGCCTGCTCGACCCGAAGCAGCACGTCGACCTCGCGCTCGTCCAGGGCGGCGTGGCGGACGGGCTCGATACGTCGTCGCTGATGTCGCTTGGCAGTGTCTTCTATGTCCCCGTGGTCGTGTTTTATCGCGGCACGGGCGTGACGCAGCTGTCCCAACTCGAAGGCAAACGCATCGCGGTGGGCCGCGAAGGCAGCGGCACGCGGCTGCTCGCGCTCAAGCTGCTCGATGCAAACGGCATCGAACCCGGCGGTGACACAACGCTCATGCCGAGCGACGGTCTGCAAGCGGCCACGCAACTCGTCAAGGGCGAAGTGGACGCGGCGATCCTGAGCGGCGATTCCGCCACGCGCGGGCTGATGCTGCGTCTGCTTCGCGTGCCGGGCATTTCGGTGTTGAATTTCGACGAAGCCAGCGCCTATACGCGGCTCTTTCCGTATCTGGATCAGATCGATCTGCCGCCAGGCGTGCTCGATCTGCGGCACAAAATCCCGCCTGAGACCGTGCATCTGATCAGCCCGACGGTCGAACTGGTGGCGCGTACCGATCTGCATCCGGCAATCTCCGATCTGCTGATCGAAGCGGCGCAGGAAGTGCACGGCATGCCGGGCCTGTTACAGCGTGCGGGCCAATTCCCAAGCCCGATCGCGCATGAGTATCAGATCAGCGAAGACGCGCAACGCTACTACCGCACGGGCAAGAGCTTTCTGTACCGGACGCTGCCGTTCTGGCTCGCAAGCATCGGCGACCGCACGCTCGTGTTGCTGTTGCCGGTGGCCGTATTGCTCTTTCCCGCGATGCGGCTGATCCCGGCGCTGTATGCGTGGCGAGTGCGTTCGCGCATCTACCGCTATTACGGTTCGCTCATTGCGATCGAGCGCGGCGCGCTCGCGCAGACAACCGACGAGGAGCGCAAGCGGCTCTTCGCGGAACTAGATCAGATCGAGGAATCGCTAAATCGGCTGCGCATGCCGTTAGCGTATGCGGACGCATTCTATGTATTGCGCGAACACGTCGGATTCGTGCGCGCGAGACTTGCGGCTGCGGCGCGCTGAGTGAATGGCCACGGTGATAAGCGGCCACCGTGCGGTTTCAGGTGGCCGCTTCTACATCATTCAGGCTTCAGGTCGGCCGGAGTGGTCTCCGACCCGTTGGCGGATTGCGCAGCAACTTTGTCGTTAGGCGACGCATCCGCAGAACCGGGTTGCGCATTCTCCTGGTCGCCTGGCTGTGAAGCTTCGTGCGGAGCGTCCTTCGGAGCGTCCTGAGCGGCTTCTTGAACCGGCGCGGCAGCATCGACGGAACCTGCGGCAGGCGTTTCTTTCTGCGAATCGGCCGACGCAGCCGCCGCCTTCGCGCTCTTTGCAGCGCGATGGGCCTGCAAACGTTGCGCACCCGCTGCTTCCTGCGCCGTGACCTTGCCGGCCTCCGCGCCCGTTAGATCCACGCGGGCCGCGCCTTCGACGAGCGACTTCCAGTAGCGGCTGCCACGGCACCAGGTCTTGATCGCGTCGCGCAGTTCGGCTTCGCTCAGCGACAGGTCCTTCGCGTGCACCACGAGGTCTTCGAAGATGCCGACCTTCAGCGGCAGCTTCGGCGCCGGGTTCTTCGGGAACGCATTGGGGAAACGCTTTTGCAGACGCCCGATGGACTTCACCACCGGATCGACCGGTTTGGCGTCTGCCGCGGGCGCCGCTGCGGGCCTTGCCGCGCCGGCGCCAGCACCACCGCCACGGCGCTGATGCGACGGCTTGCCGCCAGGCCGCCGGTCCGCCTTCGCGCCCGGCGCTGTGCCGGAGTTCGCGGAGTGCGCCGCATTGGAAGGCTTGGCGGGCTTCGCACCAGGCTTGCCGTCATTCCTGGCATCGCGCCGTGCGTCGGACCTGCCCTCGGCCTTTGCGCCGGACCGGGCCTCGGCCTTTGCGGCAGGCGCAGACTGGGCGCGTGCCGCGGCCAGTTGCTTCTTCAGTTCAGCAAGTTGTTCGAAACCCATAGCGCACAACCAATCGAGAAAGACGAGATTGTAGCAGCGCTCGGTAAGACCTTCGTGACGGCGTTGCAACGCTGTCCGGGCCGCCGCCGCGAGGTTTGCACCGGCTTGCGATTACACTCGGCATTTCAGGCATATTTTTCCGGCTGGCACTCGCGCTTCATGGACCTCAGGCAAATCCAGTACTTCATCGCACTTTTCGAGGACGGCTCGGTCACGCGGGCAGCCAAGCGGCTCAATATCGTGCAGCCGGCGCTCAGCATGCAGATTTCGAAACTGGAAGCCGAGCTGCATCAGAAGCTATTCGAACGCGGGCCGCACGGCATGACGCCGACCGACGCCGCGCGCCAGATGTATCGCCTCTACACGCCGATCATGCGCGACATCGAGCGCGCGCGTGAGCAGTTGAGCCGGCGCGATGCGATCGTCACTGGCCGCGTCGCGCTCGGCATGGTGTCGTCGGAGGCGGAAAGCGTGCTGCCGGAATCCCTCGCAAGATTCAACGCGATGTTCCCGCAAGTCGAGGTATCGGTCGCGGACGGCTTCAGCGCGCAACTGATCGACGCGGTCGAAGCGGGTCGGCTCGACGCAGCCGTCATCAACAAGCCGCGTGGACGCCTGACACTGGACGTCGTGCCGCTACTCGACGAAGAGATGGTGCTCGTGACGAGCGCCGCGCTCGGTCCGCAGCTGCCGCCGACACTCGAGCTTGCTGCGCTCGCCGACGTGGAGCTGGTGCTGCCCACGCGGCGCAACGGCTTGCGCGGCGTGCTCGACGCCGCGCTCCTCGCAGCCAATGTGGTAATCAAGCCGAAGTTCGAGATCGACCTGCTGAACACGATCGTGCAGTTCGTCGAACAAAGCAGCGTGGCGACGATCCTGCCGCGCGTCGTCGTGCAGCGCAAAGTCGATCAAGGGGTGCTGTGCGTGCGTGCAATCGCGTCGCCGCCCATCGTGCGGCACATTATCCTCGTGAGTCATCCGAAGCGCCCGCTCGGCCCGGCCGCGCTGGCGCTCATCGACATCATCACCGAAGAGATCCGCCGGGTGACGACCGGCACGGCGCTCGCCTGAGCGCCGTGGTCTTCGCAGCAAACGAAACGCTAACGCGCTGCCGGTGCTTCATACCGGTTCGCGAACCGCACCCTGATCGAGCTTGCCGAGCGTTTCCGGCACGATGAACGCGCCGATCAGAAAGATCACGCTGATCGCGCCGACAAAGATCGCGAGCGTCAATGGCAACTGGCTCGCATCTTTTGCGACGAGCGAGACCGCCGTCGGCATCATCCCGCCGATAGCGAAGCCGATATTCCACGACAATCCCGTTCCGGTCGCGCGAATCGCGGTGGGAAAGCGCTCGTTCAGGAAGATCAGAATCGGCGCGTAACCGGCACTGCCGAGCGCGCTGAGAATCACCGCATAGACGCCGACCATCGTGATGCTGGATGCGCCCGGCAACAGCAGGAACAGCGCGGGCAACGCGAAGAGACGAATCAGCCCGAGCCACACGAACGCCGTCTTGCGGCCGATAAACGTGCTCAGGTGTCCAGCGGCGACAGATGCAATCACCACCGCCACGCTGCACAGCATCAGGATCGCCGCGGCGGCGCCGTTCGGCGCGTGGGTCACCACTTTCAGGAAAGTCGGCAGATAACCCGACGTGAGGTAATAACCGCTGCCGCCGCCTACTGTCAGCAGCAGATTGACCAGGAGGATCGAGCGGTAGTCCCGCGAAAACAGCGTGCGCACCGGAGAGCGCACTACTTCGACTGGCGCCTTCACCGCCGACGTGGAGGCAGCCGCGGCCTTGGCGGCTTTTTCGGCCGCGAGCTTTTTCCACAGCGGCGATTCTTCGAGGCTGCTGAACACGAACAACCCGAGCACCGAACTGACGATGCCGGTGAAGAACATGCAGCGCCAGCCCCAGACATCGAAGAGTTGGCCGGGAAACAGCGTGGACATCGCAAGATACGTGAGCGACGCGAGCAACGCGCCGAGCCCTGCCCCGCCGCCGCCGATCAGTCCCGATACCGCGCCGCGATATTTCGGCGCGACGGATTCGGTGCCGATCGTATGAGTCGACGCCACCACGCCGCCCACGAACACGCCCTGCACGAGACGCAGCACGAGAAAGATGATCGGCGCGGCGAGACCGACCTGCGCGACGGTCGGCAGTGCGCCGAATGCCGCAGTGGAAAGGCCGACGCCGACCACGGCGATGATCATCGCGCCCTTGCGTCCGTGGCGGTCCGCATACGAGCCGAACCAGGCCGAACCGAGCGGGCGCATCAGCAACGTCACCGCAAACGACGCGTAAACCGCCGCGAGCGACAGCATCGCGTGATCGGATGGAAAGAACAGCCGCCCGACCACTGGCGCGACGAACAGCAACACGAACAGGTCGAACAGATCCAGTGCCCAACCCAGGCACGAGGCGAATACTGCACCCATCACTTGCCGCTGATCTATCGCGGGCAAGGCGGCGCTATTTTGCGCTGCTAAGGACATCGTCATCTCCTTGACTGTCTGCGGACGTCTCTCGATCGTCCGCGATTTGGCGCACGTTCTTTCGCGTGCTTGGGTGGTGTTAAGAAACCTTGAGGAATGCGTGGCGATGATCGGCGCGGCACGCAATGCCCGCATGCCCGGGAAGGCGCCGCGCGAGTATTGCGTCGGCGATCTTCTCGGCCATCATGATGGTCGGGATGTTCGTATTCGCGGACGGCAGTCGCGGCATCAACGACGCGTCCACGACGCGCAAGCCCTGTGCGCCGCGCACGCTGCCCGCCGTATCGGTGACGGCCGCCGGATCGCTGGCGTCGCCCATGCGGCAGGTGCCGCTCGCATGCCAGACGCCGAACACGTTCGCGCGAATGAAATCCTCGAGCGCGGCCTGATCGGCGAGCAGATCCCCGAGCCGCTGACCACGCGTGAAGAAGCGTTCGATCAACATGCGCCGCAGCGGCGCGGGGCCGTCGAGCAAACGGCCGAGCAGCGACGTCAGCAGCGCATTGCCCGCGCTGACCCGGCTCAGCGCTTTTACCCGCGCGGAAAACGCAGCGGGAAAGAAGTCGCGGGCGTTCTCGCCGAGCCCCGAGGCCGCGACGATTTTCGCGAGCGTCCGCACGCCACAGGCGAGCCGCGCGATATCGCGCGGGTCGTCGAGCAGGTTCAGATCGACGCGCGGCGGCGCTGCGGGATCGGCGCTAACGAGTTGCACGCGGCCACGCGAATAAGGACGGTTGCACCAGAGAAAAAAGAGGCCCAGGCGGTTGCCAAGTTCATGCCAGGCGGCGCGGGTCGCACTCGACAGGTACAGGTCCGACGCTTCGCCGCCCGCAATGCCCGAACTCAGACGCGCGGCCATCATGCTCGCGCGTCGCCGCGCCAACGGCATGCGCAATTGCGGCGCGAGAAAGTGGCAGAACGTGAGCGACGGATGATCCTGCAGATTACGTCCCACGCCCGGCAGATCGATGACACAGTCGATGCCGAGCGCATTCAGCTCCTCCTTGGGGCCGATGCCTGCGTGCATCAGCATCGCGGGCGACTGCAGCGCACCCGCGCACAACACGACTTCGTTCGCGTTGAAACGAACGCGCTCGCCGTTGCGTGCGAGCGCGACCACGCCGCGCGCCACGCGCCCTTCCATCACGATGCGCTCCACTCGCAGATCGGCATGGATATGCAGATTGGTGCGCTTGCGCGTGGACTCGTCTAGATACGCGATTGCCGTGGACACACGGCGGTCGTCGAGATTCGAGAATGCGGCGGGAAAAAAGCCGTCGCCGAATTCGGCATTCTGATCGTGCAGTGGTGCGACACCATTCTTGCGCAAGCCGGTGGCGAACGCGTTGCAAAAGGGCGGCCAATCGGCAGGCATGATGCGCCTGATCGGCACGGGTCCTTCTTTGCCGTGCAACTCGCCGTCCGGGAAATCGACGTCGCGTTCGAGCTTGCGAAAATACGGCAACACGTCTTCCCAGCCCCAGCCGCTCGCGCCGTTCGCCGCCCACGCGTCGTAGTCGCGAGGCAAACCGCGATTGGCCGACTGCACATTGATGCTGGAGCCGCCGCCCATCACGCGGCCCTGTTCATAGACTCGCGGCGCCGAATCGCGCGTGGCGCGCGCCGTCAATTCAGGCCAGATGTACGTGTCGCCGCAAAACACCGGCAGTGGATAACTGTCGAGAATCTCCGGGGGCACGCGGCCCGGCGGCGTGTCCGCGCCGGCTTCGATCAGCGCGACGCGCAGCGACGGCACCGCGGAGAGGCGCTGCGCGAGCACGCACCCCGCTGATCCGCCACCGACAATCACGTAATCGAAGTATTCCATCTGCGTGTCTCCTGAATCGTTTTATGTGCTACGGCACCGCGGTTGTTCAACTGCCGCGAAACACCGGCTTGCGCTTGCCATGGAACGCCTCGACGCCTTCGCGGAAATCGTCGGACGTGCGCAAGCGGCTATAACAATGTCCTTCGAGTTCGATTGCGATGGACAGCGGCGCGTCCTCGGTATCGTTGAGCAGTTTCTTCGCGGTTCGCTGCGCGAGCGGCGAGAACGCACGCAGTTCGTCCACGAGCGCATCGGTGGCCGCTTCGAGTTGCGCGTCGGCCACGCACTCGACCGCGATGCCCCACTCGTATGCCTGCTTGCCCGGAATGCGGCGCGAACGCATCACGATGTCCTTGGTGCGGCCTATGCCGACCATTTGCTGCAAGCGCGCCGATCCGCCGGAGCCGGGAATCTGTCCGAGCTTCTGTTCAGGCAGCGCATAGAAAGTGGTGTCGGTCGCAATCCGGAAGTCGCAGGCGAGCGACAATTCGAAGCCCACGCCGAAGCAGAAGCCGCGATTGGCGGCAATCACCGGCTTCGAGCAGCGCGCCGGCGCCGCGATATTCCAGGCAAGCTTCGACACGTGTTCCGGGGACGCTTCCAGGAAGCCCTTGATATCGCCGCCGCTCGAAAAATGCTCGCCCTTCGCGCGCACCACGATCACGCGAACGCGCTCGTCTTCGTCGAGTGCCTCGAAGGCTGCGCGCAACTGATCCCGCGCGTGCATCGAAATCACGTTGAACGGCGGCCGGTGCAGAACGATGTCGGCGCGCTCGCGTTCGGCGTCGATCTCGATCGAAAAGCCGTCGAGGTCTTGCAGCAGGCTCTGGCCGCTGTGGGTAAGCTCGGTCATGAGAATCACTCCTTGTTGATTTCGGTTTGCTTCTGAATCGTTTCGTTGCCGCGCTGGCGATCGCTCTCGCCGTTGCTCTCGTCTGTCAGGTATTCGCCCGCGGACAGCTTGCGGCGCAAAATCTTGCCGACCGGCGACTTCGGTATGTCGTCCACGAACACGTATTCGCGCGGGCGCTTGAAGTTGACGAGGTCCGACGTGCGGCAATACGCATCGAGCGTTTCGGCGTCGACGTATTCACGCCGTTTGATGAAGGCCACCACGCGCTGGCCCCAGCGTTCGTCCTTCACGCCGGCCACCGCGACGTCGTCCACGGCCGGATGCAGCGAGAGCACCGACTCGATATCGACCGGCGAAATGTTCTCGCCGCCGCTGATGATCATGTCGTCGACGCGGCCGGACACATACAGATCGCCGTCGCAGTCGATATAGCCCGTGTCGCCCGTGAAGTACCAGCCGTCGCGTAACGACTTCGCGTTCGCGTCCGGCCGGTTCCAGTAGCCTTCGAACGCTTCGTCGCCCAGCAGGTCGACGATGATCTGGCCTTCTTCGCCGACGTCCGCGAAATCGTCGGGCGTACCGGCGTCGAGCTTCACGACCCGCAGACGTGTGTTGATGCCCGCGCGCCCCGCGCTGCCCGGTTTTTTCGTCGCGTCCTGGTCGATACTGAACGTGTAGACCTCGGACGAGCCGTAGTGATTGACGAACAGTTGCGGTTCGAACGCCGCCGAGAGCCGTTTGAGCAAACCATCGTTCATCGGCGCGCCGGCGAAGCCGAGCTTGGTCACCGTGGACGTATCCGTCGACGCGAACGCAGGGTCGCCAAGCAGATCGTGATACAGCGTCGGCACGAGATAGAGGCACGTGACCTTGTGACGCGCGATAGCATCGAGCGCGAAACGCGCATTCCAGCGGCGCGCGCAAACGAACGTGCCGTCCACGAGCGCCATGGCGAGAAGCGAGCGAACGCCCATCGTGTGATAAAGCGGCATCACGCCGAGCGTGCATTCGCCATGACGGTAGAGGTTTTGCGCCACATGCGCGAGCGCTGCCGCGCGTTCCTGCCGGTGACGCCGCGGCACGCCCTTCGCCTTGCCCGTCGTACCCGACGTATAGAGGATCAGCGAATAATCGTCCGCGACGGCATGTGCATCCGCGTCGGAGTTCGCGCAGCCGGCAACCTTTGTGAGCAGGCTGTCGAAGCCCGCGCTGCGCCCGGGCGCAACGTCGAGTCCGATACGCGGCACCTGTTGCGCTGCAGGACTTTGCATCACCGCCTCGGCCGACACCGGCTCGTAGACGATTGCCTTCGCGCCCGCGTCGCTCACGCAGTAATCCAGCTCTTCCGGTTTTGCGCGCCAGTTCAACGGCACGATCACAATGCCCGCGAACTGACACGCCCAGTGCAGCGTCGCCATTTCCCAGCGGTTTTGCAGCACTACAAGCAAGCGGTCGCCGTGCGCGAGGCCAAGTCCACGCAGACCGTCGGCCACATCGACGATGATGTCGTGCCACTGCGCATACGTGAGTGAAAGCTCGCCGTCCACGAGTGCCAACGCGTTCGGACTGCGCTCGACGCTTTGCAAAAATGTACGCCCCAGATCAAGCATGGCTCGCCTCCAGCGCGTCGCCCGTCACGTTGCGATGCCGGCGGCGCGCGGCCACATCGAGCACGGCCGCGACGATCGGCGTATAGCCGGTACAGCGGCACAAGTGGCCGGACAGCATGTCACGCACCTGCGCTTCGCTCGGATCGGGCACGCGTTGCAGATAGTCGGCGCACGACATCAGGATGCCCGCCGTGCAAAACCCGCATTGCAATGCGTGATGGCGTTGAAACGCTTCCTGCAGATCGCCGAGCACCATGTCTGGCGCAAGACCTTCGACAGTGTCGATGCGCTGCCCTTGCGCCTGCACGGCCAGCATCAGACAGGACCGCGCGGCAACGCCGCCTACGTGAACGGTGCACGCACCGCAGACGCCGTGCTCGCAGCCTACGTGCGTGCCAGTCGCCCCCAGTTCGTGGCGAATGAAGTCGGACAGCAGATCGCGCGGCTCGCAATACGCGCTCCGTTCCCGGCCGTTGAACGTCAGCGTCACGCACTGCCGTTCGTCTCGCCGCACGACTTGCGGCAGGCCGTCTGCCATTTTTCCATTGGATGTGTTGCTCACTTTGCCTCCTCTATCACGCGCCATCCGAGTTGCCGGACCAGATGCCGGCGATAGCTCGCACTGATATGCGCGTTGTCCTGCGCGCCCAGCTTCCAGCTCAAATCGTTCAACGCCCCGCGCAAATCGTCGCCGGACAGACGCGGCCATTGCTCGACCACCGGCCGGTCCGCCACGCCGCCCACGGCGAGACGGATGGCATCGTCGGTGACCACTGCGGCGCACGCGACAATCGCGAAATCGCCATGACGTGCCGAGAATTCCGCGAAGCCATAACGCTCGCCTTCGCGCTTTAGCGGAAACCGCACCGCTTCGACGATTTCGTCGGGCTCGCGCGCAGTCATCAACATGCCCTGAAAAAACGCGTTCGCCGAAAGCACGCGTGGCTTCTTTTTCGAGCGCAGCATCACGTCGCCGCCGAGCGCGCTCAGCACGAGCGGCAGTTCGGCGCTCGGGTCCGCATGCGCGATCGAGCCGCACACGGTGCCGCGATTGCGAATCTGAAAGTGCGAGATGTGCGGAAAGGCCATTGCGAGCAACGGCACTTCATCGCGTAGCGACGCGCGCCATTCGACGCTGCCTTGAGTCGCCGCCGCGCCCACCGTCAAAGAACCGGCTTTGCGGTCGACGCGTACCGAGTCCAGTTCGCTGGTGCGCGAAATGTCGATCAGCATGCGCGGTTGCGCGAGCCGCATGTTCAGCACGGCCATCAGCGATTGGCCGCCCGCGAGCACGCGTGCATCTTCGCCGTGTTGCGCCAGTGCGTCGAGCGCATGTTGCGCGTTCATTGCGCGCAGGTAATCGAACGGCGCGGGTTTCATCGTTGTCTCCTGAAGCGGGCCAACAAGCGCGACAGCCACGAACCGCCGCCCTCACCAGAACTGTGGGCAGACGCGTCGAGCGGCTTGCCCGCGGCCTGGCGTCCCAGCGATTCGAACAGCTGACGCAACACGACTTTCGCCGCGCCTTCCAGCATGCGCGCGCCGACCGCCGCGACCTTGCCCGAGACCTGCGCCTCGTAGTCGTACGAAAGACGCGTGCCGGTCGCAATAGGCGTCAGTTCGACAAGACCGCTGCCGCGTGCGCTGCCAAGCGACGAAATGCCCGCGCCCGCGAGGCGCAAACGGTGCGGTGCGTCGATCTCCGACAAACCGATCTTTGCTTCGAACCGCGCCTTGATCATGCCGACGCCCACCGTCACGTCCGCGCGATACTGGTTCGGACCTTCGGTTTCGAGTGCGTGACAGCCGGGAATCACCTTCGCGAGCGCGTTCGGATCGAGCAGCACGGCAAACACGGCTTCGGGCGTGGCGGGCAGATCCACACTGCCTTGCGCGGTCAGCGCCTTGCCGCTGCCGGACATCGCCGGGTTCTTCGGCGCGGGCGCTTCGCGCAACTCAGGGCGCGAGGGTTCGGGGTCGTCGATGCCGATCAGCGCCATGACTTTCGAAGGCGTAAGCGGCAAACGGATGTCGTCGACGCCGAGCGCATCGGCCACCGCATTCGCGATGCATGGCGGCGTGCTCATGTTGTTGCCCTCGCCGAGTCCCTTCGCTCCGAGCGGCGTGAACGGCGACGGTGTTTCCAGATGCACGATCACCGGATCGGGCACTTCGCACGCGGTCGGCATCAGATAGTCGGCAAGCGTGCCCGACTGGAAGCTGCCGTCCGCGCCATAACGGAACTCTTCCATCAGCGCCGCGCCGAGTCCTTGCGCGAACGCGCCGCGAATCTGGCCGTCGGCGAGCGCGGGATTGAGCAACGTGCCGGCGTCGTGCGCGGTCACATAACGGTCGATTCGCACGCGGCCCGTTGCGCGATCCACTTCGACCCCGCACATGTCGAACGCAAAACCATAGGCTGCCGACGTATTGACGCGATCGTTTTCATCGGGTGCCGCCATGTTCGGCGGATTCCAGAACACCGTCTCGCGCAAGCCGGGTTCCTCGCCCTCGGGCAGCAATGCGGGCGCCCAATGCGGCGCATTCGCGGCGACCCGGCCGAACGGTTGCGCGCGATCTTCCGCGCCTTGTGCAAAGATGCGGCCGCCCTCGAAGCGGACGTCTTGCGCCGCACAGTTCAGTTGCTTCGACACGATGCGCGCGATCTTGTCGCGCACGCGCATGGCCGCGAGATGCACAGTGCCCGCGACCGCGCCCGCAAAGCGGCTCGAATAATTGCCCGCGGCGACCGACCACGCGTCCTTGTGCGTATCGAATTCGACGTTGACGGCCACCTCGTGCGGTGCAATGCCGAGCACATCGGCCACCACCTGCGCGCATACGGTCATGTGGCCCTGGCCCGCCGGCGTCGATGCAATCGTCACGACCACGCCGCCGAGCAGATCCACGCTGACCGTCGCGCTGGCAATCGCGCCGCTTTTAGGACCGGCCTTGCGACGCGCTTCAGCGGGCATCACGGTCGTGATGTAACCCATGTTCGAGATTGACGGCTCGACGATCGCCGAGAAGCCAATGCCGTACAGACGCCCTTCGTTACGTGCGGCCTCGCGGCGGGCACGCAGTTCGTCGTAGCCGCCTTCGTCGAGCGCACGGCGCAACGCTTCCTGATAGTTGCCTGAATCGAGCAGCGCGCCTGCCGCAGCGCGATAGGGGAACGCATCGGCGCGCACGAAGTTGCGGCGATACACGTCGAGCACATCGAGCCCGAGTTCGACCGCGATCCGCTGCATGAGCCGTTCGAGCGCGAAATACACCTGCGGTCCGCCAAACCCTCGCACGAGTCCGGTGGGCGTCTTGCTGGTCAGCACGACGCGGTTGCGCACGAGCAGATTGTCGATCGCGTAGGCGCCCGTGAGACACCCATGCATGCGATAGAAGGTGGCGGGCTCCGGCGCACGCACGTATGCGCCGCAGTCTTCGAGTTGATCGTAGGACAGCGCGGTGATGCGGCCGTCTTTTTCGACCGCCGCTTCCAGAGTGGAAAGGCGCGCCGTGGCGGACGTCGCTGCACTCAGATGTTCGAGCCGATCCTCGACCCATTTGACCGGCGCGCCGGCCTTGCGCGACGCGAGGCACATCAGCACCACATACGGAAACACCGCCTGCTTCACGCCGAAACTTCCGCCCGAATCGCGCGGCGCCTTGTGACGCAGACGATTCGCCGGCACGTTCAAGGCCATCGCCATGACCGCGTGCAGCGAGAACGGCCCCATGAAATTCGACGTGACGTCATAGCCTTCGTCGCCAGCAAGATACTCGGCAATCACCACGCCGCATTCGATCGGCGCACACGTATTGCGCGGATAATGCGCGACCAGTTTCACGCGATGCGGTGCTTTTTCGAACGCCGCCTCCGGCTCGCCGTAGCGGAAATGCCGGTCGCTGATCACGTTGCTGCCCACCTTCTCGTGCAGCACCGCGGAGTTATCGTCGACAGCTTCCTCGATCGACGTAACAGGTTCCAGCGTCGCGTATTCGACCTTGATGAGATCGAGTGCGTCTTCAGCGAGAGCGCGCGTTTCGGCCAGCACGACCGCCACCGGTTCACCGACATACCGCACGCGGTCCATCGCGAGCGCCCACTGCTCCATTGGCGATTTGATGCCGACCACGAACGGGCGCGACCATGCGCGCAGATCGTCACGCGTAAGAATCGCGCGCACGCCTTGCAGTTGTGCCGCCGCTTGCGTATCGATTGCAAGTAGTTCCGCATGCGCGTGCGGCGAGCGCAAGACCGCCGCGTGCAGCGTGCCAGGACGCACGCCGATGTCGTCGCCATAGCGGCCGCGGCCCGTGAGAATCGCGGGATCTTCGAGACGCTGCATCGGGCGCCCTACATGACGCTGCCCGCCTTGCGCGGCGTCGGCCTCGCGGTCCTGTGTGGCCGCATCGGCGGTATTTACCAGATCGCGCTGGTTCATTGCTCGCCTCCCGCTTGCCGTTGCGCGAATTCGTCGGCGAGGCCGCTCCAGCGTTGGGCGATCTCGCCGTGCTCGATACCGAACAGATCGAGAATGCGCCCGACTGTGTGATCGACTACGTCTTCGATTGTTTTTGGATGCGCGTAAAACGCGGGCACCGGCGGCATCACGATCGCGCCCATCTCGGTCGCGTGAGTCATATTGCGCAGATGCGCGAGATTCAACGGCGTTTCGCGCGCGACCATGACGAGGCGGCGACGCTCCTTGAGCATCACGTCGGCGGCGCGCGTCAGCAGGTTGTCGGCGAAACCGTTCGCCACGGCGGCGAGCGTTTTCATCGAGCACGGCGCGATCACCATGCCGGCCGTGATGAACGATCCGCTCGCCACCGCCGCGCCGATATCGCGCACGTTGTAGACCACGTCGGCCAGACTATCGAGGTCGCCACGGGTCATGCCGAGTTCTTGTGCAGCCGTGACCGCGCCCGATGCCGACACGATCAGATGCGTCTCGTGTGTGCCGAGACGGCGCAATGCAGCGAGCAGGCGCGCGCCGATCAGCGCGCCGCTAGCGCCTGAAATGCCGACGACGATGCGCTGCGTCCGAGCCGCGCGCAAGTCGTGCCGGGTGGTGTCGAGCGTCGCTTCAGACATGATCGTCACCGAGATAAGCGTCGAACGCGGCGTTATCCGCCGCGACGAGTGCGTTCAGATCCACTGTGTCCTCACCGGGAATCCGCACGCGCGTGAACACGTGCGACGCATAGGCAACAGGACGCGTCGCGTCGAGTCCCATCTTCGCGCTGATGCCCTGCAGATACGCCGGTGCATCCTCGGGCTGGCCGACGGTAGTCGACGGATCGAGTGGCGAGCCTTGCGCGCCTTCGATCACGACGAGGTCTCGATCAGCCTGGAAGCGCGTGGCGATTGCCCATTCGATTTCGGCGGGATCGTGCACGTCCACGTCCGTATCGACCACGACCACCTGCTTGATGTCGTAATGCGCGCCGAACGCGCACAGAATTACGTTCTTCGCCTCGCCCTCACGCTTCTTCTCGAACTGCACCCACAGGTGATAACGGCACACTCCGCCCACCGACAGGTGCACGTCCTTCACGTTCGGATGGCTGCGTTGCAGATGCGCGAGCAGCGTCGCCTCGCGGGGAATCGCGCCGAGCAGCAAATGCTCCATCTCGGCGGGCACGATCGTATGGAAGATGGGGTTCGTGCGATGTGTAACGGCGGTGACCTCGATCACCTCGCGCGCTTCCTGTGCGCTGTAGTACTTCGGGAACTCGCCGAACGGGCCTTCCATCTCGCGCACGTTCGGCAAGATGCGGCCTTCGATCACGATTTCAGCGAAAGCCGGTACATGTACTCCGTTGCTCACGCATTTTGCGACCGGCAGCGGTGCGCCATGCAACGCGCCTGCGATCTCCAGTTCGTCGGAGTCGATTGGAGAAATAGCTTGCGACGCAAGCATCGTGAGCGGATCGACGCCTATCGCAACGGCCACGTCGAGCGCGTCGCCGGCCGCTTCTGCCGCTTTCTGGAATGCGTGAAGATGACGCGGCAACAGCAGAATCGCCATGCGGTCCGCAGCGTGCACCTGAATCCGGTTGATCGACACGTTCTGCACGCCAGTACGGGGATTGCGCGCAATCACGAGGCCGGCGGTAATGTACGGGCCGTTGTCGTGTTCGCTATGTGTAGGAATCGGCAATAGCGCGTGAAGATCGATATTCTTCGTATGTACGACCTCTTGGCACGGCGCTTCGTCGCGCGGCACGAGTCGCGATGCGAGCGGATGCTCCGCAGCATCGCTAAAGCGCGCGAGCAATTGGCTTTCGTCCACCCCGAGCGCTTCCGCGATCCATGCGCGCCGGGACATGAAGCCGCTCACTACCGGCACGCGATGACCGCCTGGTCGAGCGAAAAATGCCGCCTGCGTGCCGTCCAGGCGCTTGGCAATCGCCGCCAGTTCGTGTTCCAGCGCGACGGCCTGGTCGATCGTCGCGAGGCGTCCGCTGCACGCCAGATGCGCGAGCCAGTCGCGCAAAGCAAGGGCGCCGCCTTTGCGGGCCCAGCTCGGGTCTGAGGTGTCGTGCGGGGCGGCATCACGTGTATTCATCTGCGTCTCCATCGATGACTGGCTTCATGCCCCGCTTGAATTCCGCTTCATGCCGGAACGGAGCGCCAGTTGATGATGAAAGCGTAACGAGATCCGCGTATAACTTCTAATATGGAATATTGATGCTTCGAATCATTCCCGATGATATGGGTGTTAGCACCAATGACAGCAGTTTGTAGGCGGGTTATCAATCAACCATCCGTATGCAAGGGCATATGCACGAGTCTGTTCACCCTTGTTGATGGCGTGCCGTCCGGTCCGCTGCGCGTGTTCTGATAAGCCGCGCCCCGCTCATTACGTTTGCTGATGTTTTACTCATATCAACATGGACCTCCGGCAAATCCAATATTTCATCGCGCTGTTCGAGGACGGCTCCGTCACCCGCGCCGCTAAACGGCTGAATATCGTGCAGCCCGCGCTCAGCATGCAAATCGGCAAACTCGAAGAGGAACTGCATCAGCAACTATTCGAGCGCAACGCGCATGGCATGGCGCCGACCGCGGCCGGGCGGCTGATGTATCGCCTCTTTCTGCCGATCATGCGCGACCTCGCGCATGCACGTCAGCAACTTGTACAGCGCGACGAAGTAGTGACCGGGCATGTGTCGATCGGGCTGATTGCGTCGGTGACCGAAAGCGTGCTCGCCGATGCGTTGTCGCGCTTTCACGCGCGCTATCCGCATGTCGAAGTGACGGTGGCAGACGGCTACAGCGCGACGTTCATCGACTGGGTGGCGGGTGGTCAGCTCGACGCGGCGCTCATCAACAAACCGCGCGCGCGTCTCTCGCTCGACGCACAGCCGCTGCTCGATGAGGAGATGGTGCTCGTGACGAGCGCCGCGAACGGCCCCGAGCTGCCTCACGCGATCGAGCTCGCACAGCTTCCCGAACTGGAACTCGTGCTGCCGACAAAGCGCCACGGCCTGCGCGGCGTGCTAGATACGGCCGCCCAGCACGAGGACGTGCTGCTCGCACCGCGCTTCGAAATCGACGTATTGAGCACGATCGTGAAGCTCGTGGAGAGTACGCGCTTTGCGACTATCCTGCCGCGCATCGCGGTGCAGCGCGCGGTGAGTCAGGGCAGCCTGCGCGCGTATCCGATTCTCGCGCCGCGCATCGTGCGGCACATTGTGTGCGTGACGCATCCGCGGCGGCCCTTGAATGCGGCGGCGGATGCGCTCGTGTCGGTAATCGCCGATGAGTTGCGCAAGGTGTCGAGCGCGTCGGAGATGGAGGCCTCGATCGAATAACCACGCGAGGCGCGAACCTTCAATTATTCGGACACATCGGCGAAGCCGCCAAGCCTTGCGCCAAGGGCCCGAATGGCGCGGGCGACGTCCGGTGAAAGCAGTGCCTGCAGTTCGTCGGCGTGGCGGTAATCGCGCATGCCGTCGGTCAATGCTCGCTCGCCCGCAATGGCGGGATGACAGTATATTTCTGCGACCCCGCCTTTTAAAGAAGCGAGCGCCGTGAGCCACGCGGCCTCGTCCATGCGGCCGCTGCCGGCGATGCCGACGACATAGTCGTTGTGAAAGATGCCTGCACGGTCGAGCCGCGCTTTGACCAGCGCGATCCACGGCCTGAGCCACAGCGGCGCATTCGACTCGAACGGCAAACGCATCGCCTTCATGCCGAATTCCCGGCCAATCTCGAGGATCAAGCCAAGCACCGTCGGATGCAAATGAAAATGCTTGTGCGTGTTCACGTGATCGAGCGCGAGTCCGGTCCTGGCAAACGCCTGGAACTGCGCGCGAATTTCGCGCGCCAACTGCTCCCGTACATGCGGCAGAAAGAAGAACCGCACGCCGTCGCGAACCATGTTGTCGCCGAAACGGCCATGCTTATCGAGCAATGCCCCAATGCAGGTGCGCGGCAATACAGCGTCGCCGTCGGCGAGAACGAGATGAAGGCCCACGCGCAAGTGCGGCATTGCGTGCGCGCGCTCGACTGCATCGTTTGCGGCGGGCGCACCGATCATGAGGCTGGCGGCGGTGAGCACGCCTTGTCGATGCGCCTGTTCGACGGCCAGATTCACACGAGAATGCAAGCCGAAGTCGTCGGCGGTGACGATCAACGCTCGGGGCCTAGCGGTGCACGGCTCGAATGCTTGCGGTCCGGAAGCATGCGGTTTTAATGCTTGCGGCTGTGGTACATCCACCTCAGCGGCCATCGGATGCCTCCATCACGTCCATAGAGCGCAACGGCCTCGTGCGCGCGGCCGAACGCGAGCTTCCGACGCGAACGCGCGTGCCACGCCACGTGACATGTGAACCAAAAGCAGCAGCGAGCCATTGAAACAGCAGCAACGTGTCGCGCAACGGCAGAAGCGGAAGATTGCGCCAGAACGCACGCGCGAGCGAGTCCGCCGTTGCACCGGGAAATGGGCACCGCAATGCGATTTCATGGCGCGCGGCGCGCAGATGCAGCAGCAAACGCGCGGCCACTCCCGCCATGGTGGCGGCCGCGCCGACGAGCGCGCTCCAGCCAGGCGCGCCACCGTTCGCGTCGGTCCCGAACCCAGCGCTCAGACACGCGCCGGCAACGAGCCAGGGAGTCGGAAAAGTGATGAACAGAAAAGCGAAACCGAGCGGATTCACCGAACGTATGGTGCGCAACCAGCGCGTCTCGCGTTGCCACAGTTCTGCAAAGGTGGGTTCGGTCACATCGGTGGCCACCATCACGCGCGAGAGCACCGTTTGCAAGCCCAGCGCGCGCACGTGTTCGGCTAGCCAGTAGTCGTCGGCAAGACAGTTCTTAAGGGCCTCGAAACCGCCGATCCGTTCGAGCGTGGCGCGTCGCAACGCAAGCGTGGCGCCGAAACCGAAGCGCCGCGAACCCGCCATGTGCGCAACGCGTACCGATGGCGCAAACCATTCGTTGACGAATAGCGCGCCCACGCGCGGCCAGAAACCGCCTACACCTTGCGCGGCATAAAGACAGGTGAGAACGCCGATGCGTGGGTCAGCAAGCGGCGCTGCCACGCTCTCCAGATAATCGGCCCGCACGGCGATGTCGCTATCGGCAATCACGATCACGTCGTGACGCGCGCGCTCGACCATGTTCATCAGATTGCTGACTTTCAGGTTGCTGCCGTGCACGCGCGTGTCGATCGCAAGCTCGATGTCGAGCAACGGATACGCAGCCTGCAAACGACGCGCGACGGCAATCGCGGGATCGTCGGGAGAACACACGCCAAGAACAAGCTGGAAATTCGTGTAACGCTGCTCGCAAAACGTCCGCAGGTTCTCATAGAGGCGCGGCTCGGCGCCGCACAGCGGCTTGAGCACACTCACGCCCGCATGCGGCAACGGATCGGTTCGGCACGAGGCGTGCGCGCCGAACTTCGCACCGTGCACGAGGCTTCTGGGATCGACTGCGGGAGCGGCCGGCGAAAGATCGTCGCGGTCCAACGCGGCGCGGCCACGAACGGTAGAGAATGGCATTGCGACCGCCGCAACCAGCGTATACAGCGACGCCGCGATGCAAACGGCGAACAGAATCCATTCGCCTGCAGTGAATGCGTGCGCAACCATTGGCGGATTCCGTCAGTGTCCGCGCAAGACGAACGGTGTCCCAGTAAGGCGAAGATGCAAGATGACGAGCCAAAGCCGCGGACAATCCGGGGCGACGGCGACTGGCCTCGCGTAGAGGCCCGCAACGTTCGCGTAGCGATCTGCAACGGCAAGGTGGAATGCGGCTTGGGCAACCTGGCGGGCCACGATCACGCCGCCCGCGACCATGGCGAGCGCGGCGAACCGGAAAGCCGCGGAGACAAACAGATGTTGCGCGCCCGGCAGCGCCGCTACCGTCACACAGGCGAGCACGTCGGCTGCGAGAGCCGTGAGCGAGGCCACCATGAGATGGGCTCGCAGCATATCGACGGTGGCTGGCTTCATGGCTTCGTTTCGTGGCCTGATGAACGCATCGTGCGGCTTCTCGCAAGCCAGCAGCGCCCACTCTTCGACGCAATCGTCAGCAAGAAGAATAACGGTCACCATGGCGAGGCATCTGCCGTGAATTCCGTCGATGTACTTACGATTTCGTTTCGGTATTCCGACAACAGAGGGCAATGCAGCGTGCTCATGTCACATGTTCATTTGGCGAATTCATGTTGCCAATACAACAGTAAGCCGTTGATGAGCGATGGTATCGATTCAAGCTGAAGGAAACCTTAAGCAAAACGCGGTATAACGCTGCTAGCGGACCGCATGGCTGACGCTGGAAGCTGCAGCCGCTGGGTTCATTCGCGGGTTCATTCGATGCGTACCGTCCCACCATAAAAACATCTACGGAATTTCTGCCCTATGCGTGTACTTCTCGTTGAAGACGACGATCTGATCGGCTGCGGGATCGAAGCAGGTTTGCGTCAAGCAGGTTTCACTGTCGACTGGGCGCGAGACGGCCACAAGGCCAGTCTCGCGCTCGACACCACGAGCTATGCGCTCGTCGTGCTCGATCTCGGCCTGCCGCGCGTGTCTGGCATGGACCTGCTCAGACGGCTGCGTGACGCCGGCAATGACGTGCCGGTGCTCGTGCTGACCGCGCGCGGTACGGTGGTGGACCGCGTGGGCGGTCTCGAAGCAGGCGCGGACGATTATCTCGGCAAGCCCTTCGACCTCACCGAACTCATCGCGCGTTGCCGTGCGCTGCTGCGACGCGCGCAGGGCCGCAGTGTCGAGCTGATCCGCTATCGGGAGCTCACGGTGAACCCGGCGTCGCAAACTGTGGAGGTGGCCGGCAAACGCGTATCGCTTACGTCGCGCGAATGGGCGATCCTGATCCAGTTGCTGACGAATCAGGGCATTCCGCAATCGCGCTCGCGTCTCGAAGAAAGCCTGTATGGATGGCAGGAGGAGATTGAAAGCAATGCGATCGAGGTACACGTGTCGAATCTGCGCAAGAAGCTCGGCGCAAACCTCATACGAACCGTGCGTAATATTGGCTACGTGGTGGAGAAACAGTAGATGAGCGCATCCATTCGCCGGCGGCTCATGCTGCTCGTGCTCGCCAGCATTGGGCTCGTCTGGGCGATCGCTCTCGCGTCCAGCTATCGCCAGGCCACGCGCGAAGTCGCGGAGTGGGAGGAAGCCCGGCTCGCGGAAGTCGCACAGATGCTCGCGTTGCTCGACCAGTCGAATCTCGCCACGCTCGCCAATGCGCACATCGACGTGCGTGAGGAAGAACGAGGCGGAGAGACAAGTGCGAACGACACCGACGACGACGATTCGCTGCCGCGCGACGCACTGTTCCAGGTGCGCACGCGCAATGGCGACGTGATTGCCGGCAGCCCGCCCTTGCGCGCGCTCAACGCGTGGGATTTGCCGGTACCGCCTGTCACCGGCGTGCAGGACGTCGTGCTCGGTGGCCAGACATACCACTCGTTCACGCTGCGGGACACGCCGCTCGGGCACACGGTCCGCGTATTCGAACAGGCCAACACCCGCAGCGATCTGGTGAGCGGCGTCGCAAGCCGCATTGCGCGCCCTGCCTTGATCGCGTTGCCGGTGCTGGCATTGCTCGTGTGGTGGAGCATCGGCTGGAGTCTCGCGCCGCTGCGTATGCTCTCCGATGCGATCCGTTCGCGGGACATCAATCGCCTCGAGCCTGTCGATATCGGCCATGTGCCAATCGAGGTGCGGCCGCTCGTCGACGCGATCAATCTGCTGCTCTCGCGCCTGTTGCATTCGCTCGAACGGGAACGCGCGTTCACTGCCGACGCCGCGCATGAACTCAAAACGCCGCTCGCCGCGATCAAGGTTCAGGCACAAGTCGCGCTGGCCGAACCGGACCCCGCACGTCAGCGGCTCGCCATGGAGCGCGTCGTGCAAGGCGTGGATCGAAGCGCTCGGCTCGCCGAGCAATTGCTGTTGCTCGCGCGCCTGGACATGCAGGAGAAAATGGCAACGGCACCGCTCGCGCCTGGCGCCGTCGCGAAGAGCGCATTGCTGGCGAACGCTGGCAATGCACAGCAGAAAAACATTCGCGTGACGCTGAACTGCGACATGCGCGCGGAGATCAATGCGGAGCCCGTGCTGATCGGCATTCTCTTCGACAATCTGCTGGATAACGCGATCAAATACGGGAGCGACGGCGGCACGATCGAGATCGCGGTGCGGCGTGAGAAACAGCAGGTTCTGGCGCCACTAAAAGAGCCCCTGAAGGAGCCGCTGCAAGAACCAGCGAAAGAGCCGCTATCCGAACGCATTCTGGTAAGCGTGCGCGACGACGGACCAGGCGTTGCGCCAGCAGATCTGGCGCGTCTCACGGACCGCTTCTTCCGCGCAACCGGCAACCAGGCGACCGGTAGCGGCCTAGGCCTGTCGATTGTCGCGCGCATCGCGCAACACTTCGGTGCCACCGTGCGATTCGGCACTGGGCTCGACGGCCGCGGGCTTGCCGTCGACGTATCGTTCCCCGCTTATTCGCCGGCCTCTGTCAGATCTTTGAAGCCAGCCGGCTAGCGGCGGTTCGTGTCCCCCGCGACGCTGCCTTCGGCGAGGGGTGCCTGCTGCCGGCTGTGAACGGCGCCGCCGCGCTCGCGACGATGCTCTGCCCGGTTCGCCCGCAGCGTCGAAGTGTGCGAGCGATCGCGTTTTGACGTCTCGGCAAACTGCCAGGCGATCAACCCCGGCACGAAGATCAGCAGATCGCGAATCCGGCGTGCGCCCGCAAGCGCCAGACAGGTCGACGGATCGAGACCGAGTGCGCCGCCGATCAGGACGAAGCCGCCCTCCTGCACGCCGAGACCGCCCGGCACGAAGAACGCGGCGCTGCTGATTGCCTGGATCAACGACTCGATCACCACGGCTTCCACAAGCGTCACTCGCGCGCCGAGAAAATACAGCGCGAGCCAGATTTCGAGCGACGTCAAAAAGCACTGCAGCGGCTGCCAGAAAAACAGGTAACGCAGCACAACGCCGCGGCGTCGCCAGATCAGCTTGATTGCCCGATCGATCTGCGCGGACTGCCCCACGAGCGCGGCGAGCTTGCCGCTTGTCATGTGATTGAGCGCGCGCGTCATGCGCTCGAACGGACTGGCGTGCTGCACGAGGGCGAACAACACGAGCAGCGGCGTCAGCACGACCACACCCCACGCGAGTTGCCCGGCGAACCGCAGCGTGTCGGAATGGGCATGTGCGAAAAGAAAGCCGATGCCGACCATCGTAAAGAGCAACTGGCTGATCACGGTCAGTTGCATGTCGACGATAATGCTCCCCACCGCCGTCGACGGCCGCACGCCCCAACGCCTGAGCATGCGAAAAGACACCACTTCTCCGCCGATGCGCGCGACCGGCAGCATGCTATTGACGGATTCGCGCACCCACACGAGGTGCAGCATGTTCGCAATGTGCGGCCGGTTTGCGCCACGAATCAGCGAACGCCAGTCGCAGGCATTGGCGAGCATGGGCAGTACATGGGCAAGCGCCGCGAGCACGAGACCCGCGCCAGCCGCGCGCAATGCGCCGAGCACCGCACCCGGGTTGTCCTGCCAGACGAGCCACAGCGACGCGATGAGCCCCGCGAGCGCGGCGACGCGGCCTAAATGCTTCATCATGCGACGACCTCGCGCATGCAAGGGACTCGCCGCTCATCGTTCGATTCGGAAGACCTGCGCGTCATTGCTGCCCTAACCTCCTCTACTTCCGCCGTCTGTTCGCGGCTCATTGTGATTCAGCGCGACTCGTCCCGCGCGGGCGACAGCAGGCCGTCACCGTCCACCTCGAAGCTGAAGCCCCGCCAGATCACGCGCGAAGAGCCGAAGCTCGCCACGAAAATCGCAAACAACACGATATCCCATATCGGCAGCAGCCACAGCCCGCCGTGCGCCTGCTGCAATGCGCGATCGGCGCAAAGCTTCAATGCGAAGCGCGCAAACAGCGCGAGCGCCACGATCCCCCAACTCCATGAAGCGCCACCCGAGAACACCACCGCGAGCACTGCGAACGCGAGCGGATGCATCAACGCGGAGCCGAGATGGCCGAGCGGATCGACGCTGCGGATCGTCCGGCTCCAGCGCAACTCGTGCGAGACGAGTTGGGCCGCGCTCGCCTCCACGCAGGCATGCGAGATGGTGAACGGCGGAATCGCCACTTTTTCGCCGATTGCGCGTACCGCTTCGCCTATCGCGTGGTCTTCCGCGAGATGCCGTGCGAACGGCAGCATGCCGCCGATCTTGTCGAGCGTGGCGCGCCGCATCGCAATCGTCTGTCCAAAGCAGGGTCGCGCAAGGCCGAGCGCGATGCCGGTGACGACCCCCGGCAGAAACTGATAGTGCGTCGCGGCTGCCGACAGGCGCGGCCAGAAGCCAGGATCGGGCTCGCCGCGATACGCGCACGTCACGAGTCCAACGCCGGGCTTCTCCAGTTCGCCGACGATGTGGCGCAGATAGTCGGGCCCGACGCCGACATCGCTATCGGCAAACACGAGCACGTCGTGCCGCGCGTGCGGCAGCATATTGACGATGTTGCTGATCTTGCGATTCGGGCCGTACAGGCCGCTGTCGGAAATGACCGTGATGTCGGCCTGTGGATACAGGCGTTGCAATTCGTGGACGGCCTGCAATGCCGGGTCCGCCGGGTCGTGCACGCCGAAAACGAACTGCACGGCGCCGCCGTAGTTCTGCTCGCAGAAACTCGACAGATTGCGCAGCAGCGCGCCTTCGCTGCCGTGCAGCGGCTTCACGACCGTTATATCCGGGAAGCTGCCAGGTTCGGCCACCGCGCGCGCAAAAAACCGCCCGATCAGCACGCTCGCTACGAGCGTGTAGCCGACGCCGGAAACCGCGCACGCGGCGCACGCATAAGCAATCGCGGCCGCGATCCAATGCGCGGCGTTCACGCCTCGTGTGCGCGCAGGAATCGGAAGAACTCGACGCCTTCGCGCAAGCGCCGTTTCATCATGTCCCAACTGGTCAGCATTTCGCGCACGATTTCCCAGATTTTCGACGGACGGAAATAGAAGCGCTTGTAGAAGTTTTCGAGCTGGTGATAAATCTCTTCGCGCGACAGATGCGGATAGCCGATAGCGGCGAGCTGAACGCCTTCTTTGCTGACGAGGTTGATCACCTTGTTCTGTTCGAGCCAGCCGTTTTCAACCGCCTGCTCATAAAGGCGAGTACCTGGATACGGCGCGGCAAGCGACACCTGGATGGTGTGTGGATTGATCTGCTTCGCGTATTCGATCGTCTTCTGGATGGTCTCCTGAGTCTCGCCGGGCAAACCCAGAATGAACGTGCCGTGAATCTTGATGCCGAGCTTGCGGCAGTCGTCGCTGAAGCGCCGCGCGATGTCGGTACGCAAACCCTTCTTGATGTTGAGCAGAATCTGATCGTCGCCGGATTCGTAGCCGACGAGCAGCAGCCGAAGGCCGTTTTCCTTCATGATCTTGAGCGTGGCGTACGGCACGTTCGCTTTCGCGTTACACGACCATGTCACGCCGAGCTTGCCGAGACCACGGGCGATTTCCTCGACGCGCGGCTTGAAGTCGGTGAAGGTGTCGTCGTCGAACATGATCTCTTTTACTTCGGGCATGTTGTCGCGAATCCACTTCACTTCTTCAAGCACGTTCTCGACCGAGCGCGTGCGATAGCGATGCCCGCCCACTGTCTGCGGCCACAGGCAGAACGTGCATTTCGAGCGGCAGCCGCGCCCCGTGTAGATCGACACGTACGGGTGCTTCAGATAGCCGATGAAGTAGTTGTCGATCGTCAGATCGCGTTTGTAGACGGGTGCGACGAACGGCAACTCGTCCATGTTCTCGAGGATCGGGCGCGCTGCATTGTGCTCGATCGAGCCGTCTCGCGCGCGATAGCTGAGGCCGAGAATCTCCGCGAATGGCTTGCCCGCGGCGATCTCTGCGCAGGTGAAGTCGAATTCCTCGCGGCAGACGAAGTCGATCGCCTCGCTCGCCGTGAGCGAGTTGTGCGGATCTACGGCGACCTTTGCGCCCACCATGCCGATCAGCAGCGACGGCTTACGCTTTTTCAGGTCTTCTGCGAAAAGCGCGTCGGTCGGGAAAGACGGCGTGCTGGTGTGAATGATCACCAGATCGTATTGCTGCGCAATGTGAAGCGTGGCGTCGACTGACAACCCATCGGCGGGTGCGTCGAGCACGCGACTGCCGGGAACCAGTGCCGCCGGTTGCGCAAGCCACGTCGGATACCAGAACGAGCGGACTTCACGCTTTGCCTGATAACGCGAACCGGCGCCACCATCGAAGCCGTCATATGACGGCGCCTGCAAGAACAGAGTTTTCATGGATGCTCCAGCAACCTTGAACAGGCGCTTTCTGTTTTCTGTCGAACAACTGTCGGAGGGGCGCTCGCCGCGGGCGAGCAGAGACATGTATTCGCGCAGATGCTACGGAGCAAAGCTGAAGGAAACCTTAAGCAGAATGACGCGAGCGGACGTTGTCGCGCTCGCATGAACAGGAGGTTTCGGCATGCTTACTAATGACCTGCGAACTACCGGAAACGAAAGCCGGATCAACGCGCGAAGTGTCGTGCCCAATCGAGCCAGCCAAGATTGAGTGCGGCGTTCACGGCGACGCCGAGGGCCGACGCAATGGCCGCGATCATCGTCCAGAATGCGGAGCGCCGTGCGGCCGTTGCGGAGGTATGCGCGGCATTGGCGGCGTCGCGCGACGCGCTGGCCGCCACCTGCGCCACATGGGACGAGGACTCCATTTGCGCAAGCGACTTCAGGGCGAAGCCGCGCTCGTCATTGGCTCGCGCCTGTTCCTTTTCAAACAGATAGCGATGACAAAACGGTGTGAGCGGTGCCTCCGGATTTTGCGCAGCGAAGAACTTCGCATACGCTTCGCCGCCGTTGGCGTCGATTTCCTGATAAGCGGATTGTCTGTCCACACGAACCTCGCCTGCGCGCGGCACGCGGCGCCGATCGACGTGCCGGCCATGCGCCGGGAGCGCAAGCCGGCCGCCGCCGCTTCGCTATCGTCTCGCGTGCTGGGCTTGACTCTAGATGGGCTTGATATCCGCTGCCTGCTTGCCCTTGGGCCCCTGCTTCACCTCGAAGCTGACCTTCTGGTTTTCCTGCAACGACTTGAAGCCCTCCGAGCGAATCTCGGAGAAATGGGCAAACAGGTCTTCACCTCCGTCGTCGGGTGTGATGAAGCCGAAGCCCTTCGCGTCGTTGAACCACTTCACTGTACCGGTAGGCATGTCGATTCCTCATGTGCATCTGGTTGACTAAACTGGCAATTCTCGGGCGGGGACTGCCGCTCGACTGTACGCCTGTTTGCGCGGTGTCGCAGCGGCTGCGCTTGCTCCACGAACCTTCGCGCCTTGACGGGTAGCGAAGTTCCACGGTCCCCGAAACATGCTGAGCAAGACGCGTGCCTCGCCCATTCGAATGCGCCCGCCGCCGGTGCGTTTGGAAACAATCAGCTAAGATGTTCGTTATCGGCAGTCCATTCTCGGCAGCGCGGGTCCGGCTCATTTCTCCGAACGCCGCGCAGCCTGTCGTTTTCCCATTTACAGGAACCAGCATGGCAATTTCGAGCTATACCGATACCCGACTTCTGATCAACGGCGAATGGTGCGATGCCGCCAGCGGCAAGACGATCGACGTCGTCAACCCCGCCACCGGCCAGGTGATCGGCAAGGTGGCGCACGCAGGCATCGCCGACCTCGATCGCGCGCTGGAAGCGGCGCAACGCGGCTTCGAAGCATGGCGCAAGGTGCCGGCTCATGAGCGTGCTGCGGTGATGCGTAAGGCAGCCGCGCTCGTGCGCGAGCGCGCGTCGGACATTGGCCGTCTCATGACGCAGGAACAGGGCAAGCCGTTCGCCGAAGCGAAGATCGAAGTGCTGGCCGCGGCGGACATCATCGAGTGGTTCGCCGACGAAGGCCGCCGCCTTTATGGCCGCGTCGTGCCCTCGCGCAATCTCGCTGCGCAGCAACTCGTATTGAAGGAGCCGATCGGTCCGGTCGCCGCCTTTACGCCGTGGAACTTCCCGGTCAACCAGATTGTGCGCAAGCTGAGCGCGGCGCTCGCGAGCGGCTGTTCGTTCCTCGTGAAGGCGCCGGAGGAAACCCCTGCGTCGCCGGCTGGCCTGCTGCAGGCTTTCGTCGAAGCAGGCGTGCCGGCCGGCACGGTGGGTCTGGTGTTCGGCGATCCCGCCGAAATTTCGAGCTACCTGATTCCGCATCCGGTCATCCGCAAAGTCACGTTCACCGGCTCCACGCCGGTCGGCAAGCAACTGGCCTCGCTGGCCGGCGCGCACATGAAGCGCGCCACGATGGAACTGGGCGGTCACGCGCCGGTGATCGTCGCTGAAGACGCCGATGTGGCGCTTGCCGTCAAGGCAGCGGGCGGCGCGAAGTTCCGCAATGCGGGCCAGGTCTGCATTTCGCCCACGCGCTTTCTCGTGCACAACAGCATTCGCGAAGAGTTCGCCGCGGCGCTCGTCAAGCACGCCGAAGGCCTCAAGCTCGGCGACGGTCTCGCGGAAGGCACGACGCTCGGCCCGCTCGCCAATGCACGCCGTCTGACGGCCATGAGCAAGGTGCTCGACGACGCGCGCAAGACCGGTGCGAAGATCGAGACGGGTGGCGAGCGCGTCGGCTCGGAGGGCAATTTCTTCGCGCCGACCGTGCTGACCAACGTGTCGCTCGAAGCCGACGTGTTCAACAACGAGCCGTTCGGCCCGATCGCGGCCATCCGCGGTTTCGACAAACTCGAAGAAGCGATCGCGGAAGCCAACCGTCTGCCGTTCGGCCTCGCCGGCTACGCGTTCACGAAGTCGTTCAGCAACGTGCATTTGCTGTCGCAGCAGCTCGAAGTCGGCATGCTGTGGATCAACCAGCCCGCCACGCCCACGCCGGAAATGCCGTTTGGCGGCGTGAAGGATTCGGGCTACGGCTCCGAAGGTGGACCGGAAGCAATGGAAGCGTATCTGGTCACGAAGTCCGTGACGGTGATGTCGTCCTAAGGCATCTGGTCGGGCAAACTGCACCCGATCATTGCTAGACGTACAGGGTCCGCGAGGTTACGCTCGCGGACTTTTTTATTTCCATAGCTGATCGATGCAGCGGCAGACGCGTCGGCTCGACGCTCGGCGGCCAATACACAGGCGAAATATCTGCTGCTGCGGCACGCAGTCGAAGCGATGTAAAGCGCGCGCATGCACCGCGCTTTACATCATGCCCGTCAGCGCCCCTCACACATGCATGTCGCTTTCCTTCAGCGGCGGCGCCGTCGGCGCCAGCAACTCTTCGCGCAGCGTGTCGCGCGCGTGATGCCTGCGCACCCATAGCGCGGTCAGCATCGGCACCAGAATCGCGGTGACGAGGCACGCGGTCGCAACCATTGCGGTCGCGGCCGGCACGAGTGGCTTGAAGCTCGGAATCATCTCGCCGATGATCGCCGGATTCGCTACCGCCGCGCCCGCCGTCGACGACGCCGCGAGTCCCGCCGCGCCATTGCCGCCCGCGATCCAGCGGTCCGCGAGAATCAGCGGAATGCCCGTCACGACGATCACCGCGAGACCCAGCAACACGCCTGCCATGCCACTCTTCGCAATCACGTTGAGGTCGATGCCATTGCCGAGCGCAAAGCCGAAAAACGGAATCAGCGGATGCACGCAGCGGCCGAAGAACTCGCGCAGATCGCTGTCGATATTGCCGAGCGCAAAGCCGATCAGAAACGGCAGCACCGCGCCGACGAAAAGCCGCGGCTCGAAGAAAGCGACACCCGTCGCGCCCAGAATGATCATGCTCACGAGCGGCCCCGATTCGACCGACATCAGCACGAACGCGCCCGCTTCCTCTTTCGTACCGTATTGCTGCATCACGGCCGCGTAGAGACCGCCGTTGGTCATATCCATCGACGTGGTGATGGCCAGCACGGAAAGCCCGGCAAAGAGCCCTCCTTTGATTCCGTCGATAGGAATGAAATGCGACGCCACGAGCGTCGCGATCCACGCGACCACCATCTTCGTGACGAGCAGCGTGCCCGACTTGCGCAGCACGGTGCCCGTGGCCCGCAAGTCGATCGTCGCCCCCATGCAGAAGAACCACACGGCGAGAATCGGCACGGTGCCGGCGATCAATCCGTTGGTGAACGACCCGAAATATTTGCCCGCGCCCGGCGCGAATGTATGAACGCAGGCGCCAAGCAGCAGCGGCACCAGCATCAGCCCGCCAGGAATACGGTCGATGGCCTTCTTGAGCTTCATTGTCTCCTCCGTGGACTTCGCGTCCAGTTTTCGGGTGAATCAGGATAAGAACCGGTCTTGCGCCGACTGCTCCCTTTCGGCGCAATATAGCATCACGAAAGGAACGTCGTTCCGATTATTTCGATGACGAAGGTAATCGTTTACCCGCCTCTGTGACAGTTAGTCCAGTAGACCAGCCAGCGAGCAACTGAAATTTGCGGACCACTGTTCCGAAACCGCGAATAACGCGCTACAGTCGATGCCACACACGCCGCCCGCGCAGCAATGCGCGAGGTCGAGCCAATCATCGGAGACAGATCGTGGAAGCGAGCATGCAAGTGAGGCAGGCCATAAACAGCGAATACGCCAGGACGCTGGATACCGCCGGATTGCGCAAGGAGTTCCTCGTGGACCAGGTGTTCGAGCGCGACGCGCTGCGGCTCACCTATAGCCACATCGACCGGATCATCGTGGGCGGCGCATGGCCGGTCGCGCGAGCGGTCGAAGTGCCCGGTTCGCTCGGCAAGTCGATCGGCGTCAACTATCTGCTGGAGCGGCGCGAACTCGGCGCCATCAACATTGGCGGCGATGGCTGGGTCGATGTGGACGGCACGCGCTACACCGTGCGCAATGAGGAAGCGATCTACGTCGGGCGCGGCGCGCAGTCGGTTGCATTCGGCAGCAGCGACGCGTCGCGGCCGGCCAGGTTCTACCTGAACTGCGCGCCCGCCCACGAATCGCACCCTACCCGCACGATCTCGCTTGGCGAGGCGTCGCCGCAAACGCTCGGCGACGCAGCCACGAGCAACCGCCGCACGATCTACAAGTTCATCGTGCCGGAGGTGCTGCCCACGTGCCAGCTTTCGATGGGTATGACCAAGCTCGAACCCGGCAGTTTGTGGAACACGATGCCCTGCCATACGCACGAGCGGCGCATGGAGGTGTACTTCTATTTCAATGTCGCCGACGACGCCGCCGTCTTCCACATGATGGGCGAACCGAACGAGACGCGGCACATCGTCGTGCATAACGAACAGGCTGTGATCTCGCCGAGCTGGTCGATTCACTCGGGCGTCGGCACGCAGGCATACACGTTCATCTGGGGCATGGTCGGCGAAAATCAGGTATTCAGCGACATGGACCACATCGCCGTGCGCGATCTGCGTTGAGCATGTGCTTCGCGTGTATCGGCCACACCCGCGACCAAAACCTTCGCATATGCAACACACGACATGGGCTCTGACATGGTGACTATCCCGGCAATCAACCGCTCTGCGGCAAATCCGTTCGACCTCGGCGGCAAGGTGGCCATCGTCACCGGCAGCAACACCGGCCTTGGCGCCGGCATGGCGCTCGCGCTTGCCCAGGCGGGCTGCGATATCGTCGGCGTATCGCGGGCCGATGCGGGCGACACGCCGGCGCGTGTCGAAGCCACCGGCCGAAGATTCGCGGACGTGCGCGCCGATCTTTCGTCCACCGCGCCGGTCGAGGACATCGTGCGTGCTGCCATTGAAGCGTTCGGACGCATCGACGTGCTCGTCAACAACGCGGGCATAATTCGCCGCCAGGACGCGCTCGATTTCACCGAGGACGATTGGGACGCGGTCATGGACCTCAACCTGAAAAGCCTCTTCTTTCTCGCCCAGGCCGCCGCCCGGCAGTTCGTCAAACAACAAAGCGGCGGCAAGATCATCAACATCGCGTCGATGCTGTCGTTCCAGGGCGGCATACGCGTCGCGTCCTACACGGCGTCCAAAAGCGGCGTGCTCGGCCTCACGCGTCTTCTCGCAAACGAATGGGCCGCAAAGCGCATCAACGTGAACGCAATCGCGCCGGGCTATATGGCGACGGCGAACACGGCAGCGTTGCGCGAAGACGCGCAGCGCAGCGATGAAATCCTGAGCCGCATCCCGGCCGGACGCTGGGGCGCGCCGGACGATCTCGCCGGACCGGTGGTGTTCCTCGCATCGTCCGCGTCGGACTACGTGCACGGGCATACACTGGCAGTAGACGGCGGATGGCTCGCGCGCTGACTCCGCAAAAAGCGCGCGAGACGGTATGCTCCGGGCGTTCGTCAACACGCAGTACAGAAAAGAGTTCGATCAGGGAATCACGGAAATGGCAGCAACCGGCAAACAGCGCAAGGTCGACCCCGCATCCCTCGCGCACGACGTAGAAAGCGTCGAGTGCGGCAACGACAAAGGCGAATCGGCTTCGTCCATTGGCCGCGTGTTCGCTCTTCTCGCTGCGATCGGCGACAGCGGACAGATCGGCATCAGCGAGTTGTCGCAACGTCTCGGCATGTCGAAGACCACCGTGCACCGCGTGGTTCAGACGCTGAAGGCACTCGGCTACGTCACGCAGGAAGTCGAGACCGAGCGCTATCGCCTGACCATCCGGCTATTCGAGCTGGGCGCGAAGGCGCTCGAAAGCGTGGATCTGGTGCGCGAAGCCGATGTGGAAATGCGCCGTATCGGCGCGGTGACTCGCGAGGCGGTGCACCTGGGTGCATTCGACGAAGACGCGATCATCTACATCCACAAGATCGACGCCGACTACGGACTGCGCATGCAGTCGCGCATCGGCAGGCGCAATCCGTTGCATAGCACTGCAATCGGCAAAGTGCTGCTCGCATGGATGGACCCGGCCGACGCGCGTGAGGTGCTCTCTCACGTCGAATTCCGTAAGTCGACACAAAAGACGCTGTCGTCGGCCGAGGCCGTGCTCAGCATTCTGCCGCGCGTTCGCGAGCAAGGTTACGGCGAGGACAACGAAGAACAGGAGGAAGGCTTGCAGTGTCTCGCGGTGCCTGTCTTCGACCGTTTCGGCCGAGTGATCGCGGGACTATCGGTTTCGTTTCCGACGATGCGCTGCGGCGCCGATACCAAGTCGCACTACGTCGCGCTGCTGAAGCAATCGGGCCAGGCAATTTCGGCGCGACTCGGCTATCGCGAGGAGGCCGCGCCCGAGCACGCGGCCGTGCAGCCCGGCTAAGCGGATGCGGATGCGAGTGCAGCGCGCGGCTGCACTCGCAGATGAAATCGAGCACGTTGCGCAACGACGCGGGCTCGAACTTGCATGCTGCGGGAAGTCTGCTGATGGCTGTTCGGCGGGAACCTGTTGCTCATGTGCTTATCAAGCACGAGGCGGCAATCGCCACGCGCGGTCGCGGTCGCGTTGCGCAAAATGGTCGGCACGTCGGCACACCGCGCCACATCTATAGCGCTAGGGCTGCGCCGATACTCAGGCGCACGATTCGCTCAAGGCAGCATTCGCTGCAAAACCAGATCCTTGAGAACGAAGCGATGATAAAGCGCGCCGGCGACATGCAAGCCGATCAGGGCCAGCAACGCCCACGCAAGATAACCGTGTATGTCGCCCATTTCATGACCGACGCTCGAGCCCACAGGCGAAATCGACGGATAAGGCAGCAGACCGGCGAACTTTACCGACCAGCCACGCGACGACGCATTCGCCCATCCCAGCACGGGCACGATGACGAGCGCAAGGTACAGCAGACCATGCGTGACATGCGAAACGGTGCGAAGCAATGGCGACACAGGTGCGGGCCCAGGCCGATGCGTGAGTCGCCAGACGATTCTCAGAATCACGGCCGCGACCAGGGTCGCGCCCACTCCCAGGTGCCACGCGATTAGCCCTTCGGGCCGGGTGCCCTTATGAATGTCAGGCATGGTCCAGCCGATTATGAATTGCGCCGTAATCAGCACGACCACGAGCCAGTGAAGGAACTTGGCGACGCCATCATAGCCGGTCGCATAAAGGTGCGAACGGGTATCGACAGATTGCATGCGCATGAGAGGGGCCGTTTTGAAAGCGTCGTGGGGAGCCGCGTTTCGCGGCCGCATGGGAGCCAGTATGCTACGGCGCGAATCTTAAGAAAAGCTGATGTCGCGCCGCGCGCCATTTCCGCTCAGGCGTGAACGGCGCCAAGGTTCGACACGAAGCGCCAGTCTGCAACCGAATGTATCCGCGGGGCATACGCGCGGTTCCACGTCATGATGGCCGCTTGCCGGTGTCGGCGGCAGCGAAGTTTCAACGCGCCGCAACTGGTTGAATCCGCAATCACCCGGCGTTTTCGCAACACGCTCAACGGCTTGCCTGTCGCGCGCACCACATCGCAGTTCATTTCAACGCCCTTGCTCACCCTCGCCTGCCCACGTGCCGTGCATTGCTTTCGCGCAATGCTATCGACACGTCCTGTTACACACGAACACAACGGTAATTCCGCCTCTCAGTAGAGTTCGGATCAACAGGAAAAGGAGCAACTCTCATGAAACGTATTTTCGCGCTGGCCATTCTGGCGGTAACGCTCGGCACTGCACTGAGCGGTTGCATCGTGGTCCCGGACGGCGGCGGTTATCACGACCATTACCGTTACCACGATCGTTACTGATCGCGGCATACGCGGACCGTCCACGCTCAATCATAAAAACGCGGGAACCCCCACATGAATCGAACACAAAACCGTTTGCTGTCCATTGCAATCGTCGCGGGTCTTGGTATCGGCGCGTCTACCGCCGCGCTTGCTCACGTCGACGTCGGCGTGAACATCGGCGTGCCCGGCGTCGCGTATGCGCCCGAGCCTGTCTATGCGCCGCCTCCGCCCCCCGTCTACGCGCCGGCGCCACCGGTCGTGGTCGTGAGCCCGGGCTGGTATGGCGAGCGTTACTACGACGGCCACCGCTACTGGGAGCGACGCGAGTGGGAAGAACGTCATCGCGAACGTGAATGGCGTGACGCACGCGGTCCGCACGGCGACTGGCGTGGCCACGGCCACGGCCACGGCCATGGTGAGTGGCACGGCCACGGCGGCGATGATTGACGCTTGCTGCGCGGCGTTATTGTCGATGAACATCGCGCCGCGCGGCATTGGTTTGCGCGTCAGCACTTTGCAGGAGCGACAGTTTGCTACGCACTGATCTACGGCGAGTCACCGCGCAGCTAGACGGCATGCTCGTCTGCGCGGAATACAGCGAGCAGACCGGCCAATTGTGTTTGCGCCAGGACGGCACACTCGTTCGCGAATGGTTCCCACCGCACTCGTGGACCGCGATCGCGTCGGTGGCGGGCGCGCGGCATTGGGGCACGCGTCCCACCGACGACGACCTGCTCGCGTTGCTACGCAACGAGATGACCTTGTTGCGCACACCGCAAGGAAATGCGTCGCAGAAGTAAAAAAGCGCGCAACACTCGATGCGTTGCGCGCTTCCCGACCGGCGTCTCACCGGTCATGTTTCTACCGCTTGCGTTGCGGGCCTTGTTTCAAAACCTTTTCCGCAACCGCTTTTCAGCCGCTTACCGCGCGTTGTACACCGGCGGCGAGTACGAACTGAACGTAACGTCACCGCCGCGTCCCGCTTGCCAGGTGCCGTGGCTGCCCGCACCATAGCCGCTGTTATCGGCTCGCGCGAAGCCCTGCTGACCTGCGGACTCGGTTTGCACAGCCTGCGTGTCCTGCGTCGCAGCTTGCGCAGACGGCTGCGCGAACGAAGCGATCGGTGCGCCAAGCACCGCAGCAATAGCAACAGCCTGAATGAGTGATTTCATTTTGACCACCTCCGGTCATGTCTTCTGCGTATGCTGCAAACGGGATTTGCCTGCAGCGATGAAGGCAGTGTAGGCGCGCGGCGACACAGGATAAATCCGTTAATCCTGAATTCAGTGTTGCGGTTGCGCCGACAATCGGAAGCGGTCGAGTCGAGTTCAGTCCTGCGGCACGGCCACGCCGACGTAATTCTCTGCCATGACGGTAGCCGCCGAGCGCGAAGTCGTCACGTATTCGAGTTCCGCCACCTGAAGCTGGCGCTCGAACGCCGACGCGCCTTCAATACGGTGCATCATGCTCGTCATCCAGTACGAGAAATGCTCCGCACGCCAGATGCGCTTGAGCGCTGTTTCGCTATACCCGTCGAGCAGGTCGGTGCGGTTCTCGACATAGAACGCGTCCAATGCTTTCGCGAGGAGACGCACATCGGCGACGGCAAGGTTCATCCCTTTCGCGCCGGTTGGCGGCACGATATGCGCGGCGTCGCCCGCGAGAAAGAGCCGGCCATGCTGCATCGTTGCCGACACGAAGCTGCGCATGCCGACAATGTTCTTCTGGAAGATCTTGCCGTCCACCACGTGCTGGCCGTCGTGCGAGTCCACCCGGGCGTGCAGTTCCGCCCAGATGCGATCGTCCGACCAGTTGTCGACGGAGTCCTTCGGGTCGCACTGAAAATACATACGCTGAACGTTGGCCGAGCGCGTGCTGATCAATGCAAAGCCGCGATCGTGGCGCGCGTAAATGAGTTCGTCCGACGACGGCGGCCCTTCACACAGGATACCGAACCATCCAAACGGATACACGCGTTCGAAGTCACGTCGCAATGCCTGCGGAATTGCCGCGCGCGACACGCCCTGCGATCCGTCGCAACCGATCACAAAGTCGCATTGCAACTCGAACGTTTCGCCTTCGTGACGATAGCGGATCGACGGCTTGTCGGTATCGATGCCGTGCAGCGACGTGTCCGTTACGCCGAAGCGCAACGCCCCGCTCGCGGCGACGCGCGCCGCGACGAGATCCTTGATCACCTCGTGCTGAGCGTAGACGGTGATCGAATGACCGGTCAGTCCGGTGAGATCGATCCGCCGACGCTTGCCCTCGAACGCCAGTTCGAAGCCATGGTGCAGCGCGCCTTCCGCCTTCATGCGCTCGCCGACGCCGGCTTGGCTGAGAAGATCCATCGTGCCCTGTTCGAGCACGCCGGCACGAATCGTCGATTCGATTTGCTCACGCGTGCGCGTCTCGAGCACGACCGATTCGATACCGCGCAAATGAAGAAGATGTGAAAGAAGCAGGCCCGCGGGCCCGGCGCCGATGATGCCAACCTGGGTGCGCATGATGTGTCTCCTGAGTGCAAGTTTGATTTGCGCCCAGTTTGACGATCGCCCCTGCTATCGCGCAACGCGATATGCGAGATACCCTCTATCCATTTTTGCGATAAGGCATTTGCGGTTCAACCGCTACTGAATTGCGCAAATACCGCGCGACGCCCTACTGACGCCGCTCGCAGCGCGGCCATTCGCCATGCGGTCCAAGCCCGCGCCGAACAGGCACTCAAGGTAAACCCCGAGCGCGATTTCGATCGCAGCGCTCAGGCAAGAAACAGCCGATACACCGGATTGTGCGTCTCTTCCCAATGCGGATAACCGAGCGTGGCGAGGAAGCGCTCGAACTCCGCGTTGTCCGTCTGCGGCACCTGAATGCCGACGAGAATCGAGCTATAGTCCGCGCCCTGATTACGATAGTGGAAAAGGCTGATGTTCCAGTCCGGCGCCATCGACGAGAGGAACTTCATCAGCGCGCCCGGCCGCTCGGGAAACTCGAAGCGAAACAGGCGTTCGTCGTGCGCGAGCGGCGAGCGGCCGCCGACCATGTAACGAATATGTTGCTTCGAGAGCTCATCGAACGTCAGATCGACGGTGGCAAAGTTGTGCGCCTCGAAGGCGCCTGCAATCTGCGCCGATTCGGTGCGGTTCCTGATCTGCACGCCCACGAAAATGTGTGCGGACTCGGCCTGCGCGATCCGGTAGTTGAATTCGGTGACGCTGCGCGTGCCCACCAGTTCGCAAAAGCGCCTGAAGCTGCCGCGCTCTTCGGGAATCGTCACCGCGAACACCGCCTCGCGCGCTTCGCCCACTTCCGCGCGCTCGGCCACGAAACGCATGCGGTCGAAGTTCATGTTCGCGCCCGACGTAATCGCGATCAGCGTCTGGTTCTCGATGCCTTCGCGCTCCGCATACTGTTTGGCGCCCGCCACAGCGAGCGAGCCCGCCGGTTCGAGCACGCTGCGGGTGTCCTGAAAGACGTCCTTGATCGCGGCACACAGCGCGTCGGTGTTCACGAGCAGCACGTCGTCGAGATATTCGCTGCACAGGCGGAAGGTTTCTTCGCCGACGAGCTTCACCGCGGTGCCGTCGGAGAACAGGCCGACCTCGTTTAGCGTGACGCGCTCGCCGGCTTTCAGCGATGCGGCCATCGCGCACGAGTCGTCGGTCTGCACGCCGATCACCTTGATCTCGGGACGCACCGATTTCACATACGCCGCGACACCCGCCGCGAGCCCGCCGCCGCCGATCGGCACGAAGATCGCGTGAATCGGGCCCTGATGCTGGCTCAGGATTTCCATCGCAACCGTGCCTTGCCCGGCAATCACATACGGGTCGTCGAACGGATGCACGAAGGTCAGCCCGCGCTCTTCCTGCAGTTGCACCGCGTGGCCGTAGGCGTCGCTATACGACTCGCCGAACTGCACGACTTCGACGGTCGGGCCGCCATGCGCGCGCACCGCGTCGACCTTGACCTGCGGCGTGGTGACCGGGACCACGATGATCGCCTTCACGCCCATGCGCGCCGCAGACAGCGCCACGCCCTGCGCATGATTGCCGGCCGACGCGGTGATCACGCCGCGCGTGAGCGCCTCGGCCGGGATATGGGCCATCTTGTTGTACGCGCCGCGCACCTTGAACGAGAACACGGGCTGGTTGTCCTCGCGCTTCAGATAGACCGGATTGCGCAGGCGCGCCGACAGTTGCGGCGCACGTTCGAGTTCGGTCTCGCGCGCTACGTCGTAGACGCGTGCGGTGAGGGTTTTCTTCAGATAGTCGTGTCGAAGCGCGACGCTGTCAGCCGTTTCGGCGACCTGTTCGAGTTGGTGTGACGGCAAGGCAAGCTCCTGTGCGGCAAGCGCGTAGCATCGAAAAGCGACCAGGAGGCGGGAGCAGGCGGACATAAAAAAACCCGCCTCGTGGGGCGGGTTATGTGTGACTGCTATCAGACGCGCGCTAACCCACCATTCGATGAATGATGCTAATAATCAGCGCAATACGGATGTCGAGGCAGTTCATGTGGCCGATCATCGTTGACTTGTCGAGGTTTGTCAATGCCGGTGCCGTAAGCCGCGATCTCTCAAGGACGTTGCGGTTTCAGATTCCGCCGCGGTTTTGCTCGTCGCTGTGGAACACGTAATCCGCCTGCAAAAGTCATTGATCCGGCACGCGCGCCGAGTATGCGCTCGCGCAAAAACGCATCCACCTGCGCCATCATCGCTTCGCGCGCGCAGCGTGAAAAGAGTGCGTGATCGACCTTGCTGATCTTCTGCACCGAGAGATTCTTCAGCTTGCGCAACCGGTTTCCGTCAGGGCCAAAGTGGATGTCGAGTTCGTCGAGGCCTTCGTCGAGCATTCCGTATAGCAGCGCGGTTTGCACGCCTTTACGCTCCAGATCGAGCACGAGTCTGCGGATGGCGCTGCCTGGCGTGCGCTCGCCGACGAGCGTCTCAAGCACCGCACCCACGCGTGCGGCGACGCGCGCCGACCATCTGCGCGCGAGCTCAGCGGTGATCGCGCGAGTATTGGCCTGGCCGCTCAGCAAGCGCAGCCATTTGCGCGGATTGCGCATCGCCCGCCGATACACCTCGCTCGGCGCGACGTACTGCGCACCCGGCCGCACGCGAGCGCCGCCCCACTTGAAAAACGGCAGATTGATGCACGCGCAACCGACCACGGCGGAATGCGCGAGCGCGGTATGCAGGCTCACATAAGCACCACTGCAGACGCCGGCCATGACGACCTTTGGGTAACCAGCGGCTGTCAACCAGTCGACGCCCGCGCAGGCATCGTCGATCGAGTAGGTCGAATAGAGTGCGTCGAGCGTAAGCGTTGCGTCGCGGCGCAGGCTGTCGCCGAGACCGCTCAGATCCATGCGAAGCGATGCGATGCCCTGCGCCGCGAGCCGCCGAGCCATCAGCACGGTGAAGCGGCTGTCGCCGATCCGGTGCACACCACCCGTGTTGACGAAGAGAACAGCGGGCGCTGCGTCGAGCGCGCGCTGCGGTTCGCACAGCACACCGACGTAGCCGCCGAACACGACCGGCGTCTCGCGCCCGTGCGCAAAAGCGATACTCGCCGATGCCGCGGCGTCCAGCACTTCCACCTTCGGAAGCGGCGCTGGCGCAGTGCCGGCGCCGAGCCATTGCAGCACGCTGTCGAACGCACGGCGAGGCGGCTCGCTGTAGCTCGGATCGGTCAGAAACTTACTGTATTCGCCGAAGAACTGCACGTCCGCTTGCGCGCCGAGCGCCTCGTAACGAGCGGCGAGCCGCTTCAAGCGGGGGCTGCCGGCCAGATCCTGCAACAGCACACGGCGTGCGGGAAGCCCTGTGCCAGCCGCGCTGCCGCACGGAGCGCCACACTCCGCAGCCCGTTCGAGATCGACTTTTGCAAGCAGTTCGAGCGTGTCCGGATAGAGCCTGAAGCCGTGCGCGCCGACGGTGTGCGGCAACTCTTCGTCGAGATGCAGTCCCAGCGCGGTCTGGGCGGCGAGCCACGTATGCTGCTGAAGCTCCAGTTCGCGTATGTATGCCTTGCCGGAAATCACGGGCATCAACAGTACGAGGTTGTCGACGCCGCCCAGTTCTTGCGCAGCGAGTGCGGCAAGTGTGGCGCCTACGCGCAGACCGCACAGCGTGACACGCTCCACGCCGGTTTCCGCACGCAGAAATTCAACCGCGGCCTTGATGCTGTCGATCCATGCGCGCCAGCGCAGCGGGTCTTCCTCGTTGCCGCCCGAGTCGCCCGTGCCGGGATAGTCGAAACGCAATGCGACGGCACCGCGTGCGGCCAGCACGTCCGCGAGTTCGCGCCAGCCGCGATACACGGAAAGCGCCTCATAGCCGAACGGATTGCACAGCACCACGCCCATGTCGGGTTGCAAAGCGGCCGGCCCATGCAGCCATCCCGAACAGCCGTTGACTGCAACCGGTCTCATCGTGCTCGTGACCGCTGCCGGAGATTGCCGGAGTACAGCCTCAGCTTCGCGTTGCAATCGACTCCTCCGGCACGAGTTGCGCGATCACGCCGGCCAGCGCGGCGATGCTCGCGAACATGTCGTGGGTGATCAGCGCGCCCGGAATCTCGACCCCGAACGCTTCTTCGACGGCCAGCATCACCCGCACGGTGCCTAGCGACGACAAACCGGCAGCGTATAGATCGTCGTTATCGCCTAGCGAATCGATTTCGACATCGAGGCAGGCGGTCTCCTCGAGAATGCGGCGCACATGATGTTTCATTCATTTCCCCGATTGCGTGAATTTCTCGCGCGGCACTCGAACGTCGCCGTCGCGGATGCTGTGTGTCCGTAAGGTGAACGCATCGCCGCTCGCGCAATGAGCCGCGAGCGCTTTTCTATCGATCTTGCCGTTTGCGGTTAGCGGCATTGCGTCGAGCGCGATGACTCGCTGCGGCACCGCGTAGGCCGGCAGGCACTGACGGCATGCATGCAGAATCTGCGCGACGTCAACCGGCGTGTGCGTCACGAACGCAATCAAGCCGTGAGCACGGCCTGCTTCATCGACGGGCCATGCGATCACTGCGCAAAGCGCGGCGCGGCTACTCGTCTGAACCACCTGCTCGACTTCCTCGATCTCGATGCGGTTGCCGCGAATCTTCACTTGCGTATCGAGACGCCCTTGAAAGACGATGCCCTGTTGCGCGATCTCGCGTGCGGCGTCGCCGCTTCTGTACCAGTGCGATGAGCGTAAGCCCGCATAACGCCCTGTAACGAACCGGCAATTGTTGGGTTCGTCCGCGCGCAGGTAGCCTGCCGCGACCTGTGGTCCGCCGATCAGCAATTCACCGCTCTCGCCTTGTGCGACCGGCTGCAGGGTTGCGTCGACGATCAGCAGTTCCATGCCGGGCAAGGCCTGGCCAAGCGGCATGACGGCGTTCGTTGCATCGGCGAGAAATTGCGGCGTGGCTTCGAAAGCGGTGCACGCGACGGTCGTTTCCGTCGGGCCGTAGAGGTTAAAAATGCGGCTCTGCGGCGCCGCCTGCTGCCATGCCTGCGCGAGTGACACGGGCAGCGGTTCGCCGCCGAAGCACGTGACGCGCAGACTCGCGAACTGGTTCGGCGCGAGCTTGCGCAGCTGCCGCATGAAGGCAGCCACCGAGGGCACGCTGTTCCAATGCGTGATCGCATGTTCCCGGATGAAAGCCGCGTTGTAGATCGGCTCGACCGTTTTCGGCACGTACAGGCAGGCGCCGTTCGCCCAGCACACGAACATGTCGTGCACCGAAGGATCGAAGGACAGTTCGCAAAATTGTGCATAACGTGCATCAGGTAGCCGGCCGAGCAATTGAAGTTGCGCAGCGACGTAGGCGCAGGCGTTTGCGTGCGAGATCGGCACGCCTTTCGGCGCGCCGGTGGAGCCCGACGTGAAGAGAACATATGCGTGATCGTTCAGCGCGCGTTCAACGGCGCGGCACGGGTCAATGCACAATGAATCCGGTAAGCGAGGCAGATCCGCCACGCGGCGACCTGCCGGAGAGTCGTCCATGCCACTGGGATCTTCCTCATCGTCGATGAAAAAGATTTGGGGACACTCGTCTATCAGCATGAGCACTTCATCGAGCAAAGCCGTACAGCGGCGATCGACCAGCAGCACGGGCGCCTCCGACTGCTCGACGGCCGCCGCGATACGGGCGGCGGGCAGCGTCGGATTGAGCGGCACGTAGGCGAAGCCCGCCTTCATGATGCCGAGCAAACCCGCATAGGCGGCGACGCTGCGGTGTGCGAAAAGCAGACAACGGCGAACGCCGTCGGCGGGCATTGCCGATGTCAGTCCGGCCGCGATACGGCTCGCACGCGAAGCGAGTTCGCCATAGCAATACAGGTGTTCGTCGACCCAGAGCGCGGGCCGCTCGGGCTCGCTTGCGGCAGTGTCGAAGAAAATGGAATCCAGCATTCACGGCCTCGCGTTGCACATGCACGGCCCCGCCGCGCACGGTCGGCAACCGGGCGAAAGCGGTTCTCCGTCATGTCGGGCACACACTGCCGCACGGACGCAGTGCGCGGTGGCGCACTGAGTTACCGCAGCAGAATGTCGTAACCAGGATGAACGAAAACGGCGCCTTGCAACGTCAGTTGCGCGAGCAAATACTCGTGCCGCCGGCCATTGAAGGATTTGGAATGATCATAGAATCCGGCCGCGCCGGTATATGTACGATAACGCTCTCACACCGCGATCGAGCGTGCGCGAGAACGCGCGTCGCGCTGGCTGCGGACGCGGACGCGGTATCGATCGGGTGCCGGTCGCATTCGAGCGCTGAGGAGAAAAACGCGCTGATGAACCGCGCGCGTTTTTGAAGAACCGGCAGCGATGGCTGCGGGAATACGTGAGGCCGACGCCCAGAATGGGACGCTCGAACGACGAGGCAGCGCAACGCTGATGAAACCTCGCTGCAACGTCGATGAAACACCCATGCAACAACGGCGCATGACGCGCCGTTTGAACAATCAGTCTTGCACGCCGCTCTGCTTCCTGAACGCGGCGAGAATGCGTCGTTCGAGCGCGTTGTAGTCGCCGCCGAAGTGGTGATCGCCCGACGTACGGATCACCTCGATGCCCGTCTTCGTCAGCGCGGGGCACAGCGTCTCTTCTTCGTCTGCGCCGTAGATGCACTGCACGATCGCGGGCGGCACGCGGGTCAACTCGGGACGCACTTTCAACGCCTTATCGCTTGCGGGCATGCCGAGCCAGCCGCCTACGCGGATCTGGAAGTCGGCGTCCGGCGCGAAGCCGAGCAGCGAAATCAGCGACACCTTCGCGCGCAACGCGTCGGGCAAGCGGTTGTATGCGAAAGGCATTACGTCCGCGCCGAACGAATAGCCGATAAGCGCGACGTGCTGCGCGTGCCAGCGCGCGCCGTACGTTTGCATCACGCGTGCGAGGTCGCGGCTCGTCTGCGCGGGCGGCTTCTCGCTCCAGAAATAGCGCAGGCTGTCCCAGCCGATCACCGACACGCCGTCTTTCTGCAAGGCCTGCGCGATGGTCTTGTCGAGATCGCGCCAGCCGCCGTCGCCGGATATCACGATCGCCATCAAGCCGTTCGGATGCGCCGCCGGCAACTCGATCAACGGCAGATCGGAGACGTCGTCGTCATGGGCCGATATGGTTTGCAGATGCGGCGCAATCAACGTGACGAGCCGCGCGCGATCGGCGTTGCCTGTCGACGCTTTTTCTACAAAGCCAGGAATCTTGTCGCGAATGATGGTCGCATCCGGCGGGCAAGGCCGGAAACGCCGATCGAGCGTGGGCTCGGCATCCACTGAAACAGCACCTGCAATCGTGTTCGAAGGCGCCTGTTCGAGCACCTGCATGGCGAGCGTCGCGCCCTGCCCGGTGCCCGCGACGATCGGCGCGAAATAGTGGCTCGACTGCGATTGCCGTTCGAGTTGATGGCTCAACGCTTCGGCGTCGCCCACGAGCTGATTGCAGGTCTCTTTCTTCTGCGCCAGATCCGTCGCGAGGTTCGCCGCATACCGTGCCGTATCCACGCCAACGGTCAATGCGCCGGCCTTGGCGAGCGCCTCGGCGCTTTGCTGATCGGCCGCGCTCCAGCCGCTTGCCTGCGAGTAAAGCACCACGAAGCCACGCAACGGACCCACCGGCTGCGTGACGGTGACGTTGCCGTAGCGGCCGCCGGGAATGGTGGTCGTCGCCGCATTGGCGAGCGTGCTGCAACTGACGAGGCCTGCTACGACAGCAAGCCTGAAAAACGAATGCAAGGTCATGAACGCCGGCCTCCTGCCAGCAATGACAGGTCGGCGAGCGTGAAAACCACGCCTACCGAACCCGACGCCGCGAGATAGCGCGGCTCCCAATGCGGCTGGAACTTGCTCTTGAAAGCGCGCAGTCCGCGGAAGTTATAAAAGCGGCCGCCGAAGCGCCACACGATGCCCGCAACCCGATGCCAGCGCGACGCGAGCGGCGTCGGCTGCATACCCGAGAGCGGTGCGATGCCGAGACTCAGCGAGCGGAATCCGGCCTGTTTAAGATGCAACGCCAGCTGCGTGAACAGATATTCCATTGCATACGGCGACGCACTCTCCACGTGACGCATGACGCCGACAGTCGCCTCGGTGTTCAGGTCGGTCGTCATGAACGTGACGAAGGCAACCGGCTCACCGTTCTGGCGCACCAGCATGACCGACTGCGCGGCGAGGTATTCGTCGGTGAAGGCAGCGACCGAAAAGCTCTTCTCACGCGCGTCGCGGCTGTTGAGCCAGCCGTTGGAAATGCGGCGCAACGTTTCGAGCGACGCCGGTACATTCGCCTGATCGATCACTTCGACGGTGAAGCCGTCGCGCTCGCCGCGTTTGAGCGCGTAGCGCAGATGTGCGCGGTGTGAACCCTTCAGATCGAAATCGTCGAGCACGACATGGGCTTCCTCGCCGAGCTTCATCAGCGAAAGGCCCGCGTCGAGGTACAACGGCAAAGCGTTGGCGCGCACCTGATAGAACGCCGCGCGTCCGCCATGCGCATGCGCGAGCGCAACGAACTTGCTGATGAGGCCCGCCCACTCTTCGCGCGGCCCGACCGGATCGTGCAGCGCGGCCCACGTGCGCCCATATTTGGCATACATCAGGAAAGCTTCACGCGACTCCGAGAACAGAAAACTCTTGTCGCCCATCAGCGCGAGACCGGCGTCGCTGCGCTCCTGCGCACGCACGATGCGCGCCGCGTCGTGCAGATCTTCGGGCGCCGGCTTCACGAAGTGGCCCGGCGCGGGGCGCAGCAACTGCCAGAACGAGAACGTCGCCGCAAACAGACTCGCGGCCAGCGTCGCGCGCAGCGCACGCGGCGCGCGTTCGTCGAAAGCGAATTGCCACCACAGGTCGCGCGTATAGGGAACGTCGCGAAAAGCGAACAGCATGACCCACGTGGCGAGCATCAGCACCATCGCCACCGACACGAGCCAGCCGGCCGTGAAGCGCTCCGCAAACAGCGACGAATGACGATTGAAACGCCGGCGCGTTGCAAGCAGCAGCACGATCAACGTGCACAGCACACCTGCCTCGACGAATGCGAGACCCTTGGTCAAGGACAGTGCGAGACTCACCACGGCGAGAGCCAGGGTCATCCACCAGGCGGCGTCGAGACGCCTTAGCAGACCGCGCGCGACGAACAGCAACAGCACGCCGAGCACACTGCACAGCATCTGCGAGCTTTCCAGAACCCACAGCGGCAGCACGTCGCGCAGAATATGAAGACGCTGCCAGAACGCGGGCGTTGCGCTGGAGATCACCAGCATGCCGCCGACCACGAACGTGACGAGGCTCAGGAAAAGCGGCGCAAGTCTCGACGCGCCCGCGGCGTGCCGCAACGGCAGGCGGCCTTTCAACGCGCGGCCTTCGAAACCGGCGAGTAGCGCAGCCGAAACGACAAGCGGCACGCCAAAATAGATCGCACGATAAGCGAGCAACGCAGCGACCATCTGCTGCGTGGCCACACTGCCGTTCAGCGTGAACACCATTGCCGCTTCGAATACGCCGACGCCGCCAGGTGTATGGCCGATCATGCCGAGCAGCATGGCCGCGGCATAGACGGTGATGAACGTGACGAAGCTCACGTCGGCGTGCGGCAGCAGCGCCCACAACGCGAGGCCGGCGGCAACTACATCGACCACCGCGAGCCCCACCTGTTCGAGCAGATCGCGGCGAGCGGGAATGTCGAACGACAGCCACTGCCAGCGTGTGCGGACCGAGCGTGTTTCGACGCGGCATGCAGCGCACAGCAGACCGAGCGCAACCAGCAGCAACGCACCCACCCAGCGGACGGTGGCCGGCGACAGATGCAGCATCGGGGCAAGCCTGCCGCCTACGCACACCATGCCGAGCGCCGTCATCAGTACAAGTGCGAGCGCGAGCGAAACACTCGTGAAAACGGTCATGCGGCCGATCTGTGCGGGCGTGATATTCGCCACGCCGTACACGCGGGCGCGCACCGCGCCGCCAGTCAATGCGCCGAAGCCGGTGGCATTGCCGAGCGCGGAGCCCGCCGTGGCGCCGATCCAGAGCGCTGCGCGAGGCACAGCCGCGCCCAGATAGCGCAGGCCGACTGCATCGCGACCGACCAGCGCCACATAACTCAGCGCGGTGGCGGCGAGCGCGGCGGTCCACTCGCCGGCCGTCAGCCGGCGCAGCTCGTGCATGACCGAGCGGTAATCGACGGCCTGCGACAGATGCTGGAGCACGACGAGCAGCAGCGCGCAGATTGCAAGCGCGAAAACGGGCGAGAGTAATCCCCTGATGCGAGAGGTCTTCGATGCACGAACGAACATCGCGCCTATGCGGCCGAAATTATTCTTATATCGATGGAACATGGTCAATGCGGGCCTTGCGTGGAGCTGTCGCGGCGACGGGCCGTCTGCCGCAAGGTCGCCAGTTCGGCGATTACAACTGGATAACGGCAGACAGGTTAAAAGGTTGACAGTGCAGGCCTTGGCGCCGGGGTTTAACCTGGGCCGATTGTGTGCAACGGGCGGGCTTCGCGGAGCGTTCTGGCGCCCGGTCGGCGGGTGTTGAATCCAGGGGGCTGAAGTTTAAACGCTTATTCGGCGCCGCGAACGAAGATTCGCAAATTGCCGGAACGGAACGCTGCTGTAGCGGCTTTGCGCGCGCACTAGCGTGGGTTAAACGTGCATATCCGCCGGGTGAATCTCAGTGGGAAAACTTCGTGGGCGCGAATAGCGCCGGTTAAGCTTTTCGCCGCATCTGCCGTAATCGCAAGCATCAGCCTCACGAGATGCGACGTGTTAGCCGCAAGAACGAGGCACTTGACTGGAGAACGATGATGGCAGAACAGGATTGGATGATGGCGGGCTTGTATCTGGTCGGTCTGGTGTCGACCGCGCTCGTGATGAGCGCTTTGTCAGCGCGAGCAACGAAAGTGCGTCAAACGCTTGCCCGAGTACCGCGTCGCTCGGGTGAATGAGCGGGACACAAACTACGAATTAGCAGACGCACAAAGCACAAGCGGCGCAAATGCGCCGCTTGTTTCTGCTTGTTTCTGCGATTCCGCTTGCTTCTCTCTGATCGTCCTGCGAAGTCTTTTGCTTTACCGCGCCGGATCGGCGGAAAGCGTCAGCGCGGCGCAAGCAAACTTGCACCCGGCCTTTCGAGGCGCGGGCACCAGCGCGCGAGCTTTACTGCGGGCGGCGATGCGCTTCAGCGATCACAGCGCAGTTTTGCAGATGCAGATTCAGCGCGTGCAGCGCGAGTGCGCGCAGCTTTGCGAGCCAGTTACCGTTGGTGGCGACGGTGTTACGAGCGGATGCAGTGTTAGAGGCGGTGTTCATGGTCGGGCTCCTGTATAGGGTTTCTACCTAGGGAATAACCCGATTATAGTCTTCTTATTGCGCAGCGCAACAAAAAACAAACATGTTGCGCAAGAGTCACGGACGCGAACCTGTCTCGCACAGCCGACCGGGGCAAAAAAGGGCGCAATGGCAGCGGGCAGTATTAACAAACCGCACCGTACAGGTGCAATAATGACCCTTTTGCCCGCGACAGCCCGCCGCGGCCTCCTCCATGACCGTCGCCGAGAAAGCCCTTATTGCGCCTCTGATCGTCGCGTGCGCGATGTTCATGGAAAGCGTCGACGCAAACGTGATCGTCACCGCCCTGCCCGCCATGGCGCGCGACTTCGGGCGCGACCCCGTCACGCTCAAAATCGCGGTGACCAGCTACGTGCTCGGCCTCGGCGTATTCATTCCGGTGTGCGGCTGGCTCGCCGACCGCTTCGGCGCACGCACGGTATTTCGCACCGCCATCGGCATCTTCGTCACGGGGTCGCTGTTGTGCGCGGCCTCCAACTCGCTTGCCACCTTTACCCTCGCGCGTTTCGTGCAAGGCGTCGGCGGCGCGATGATGGTGCCGGTCGGGCGAATCATCATTTTCCGCGTCGTGCACAAAACCGATTTCATCCGCGCGATGAATTATCTGAGCGTGCCCGCCATGCTCGGCCCCGCGGCCGGCCCACTGCTCGGCGGCTTTATCACGACCTATCTGCACTGGCGTCTGATCTTTTTCATCAACGTGCCGATCGGGATTCTCGGCATCTATCTGACGAACAAACACATTGCGAACACGCGCGAGCCGCACCCGGGTCCGCTCGACTGGATCGGCTTTTTTCTGTCGGCGGCGGGCGCGGTGCTGCTTCTGCTGGGATTGTCGCTAATTGGCGGCGAGCTGATTTCCAATCTCGACGCGTTCGGCATGTGCGCGGTGGGCGCTGTCCTGCTTGCCCTGTATGTCGCGTATGCGCTGCGCGCACGGCTGCCGCTGCTCGACTTGCGCTTTTTCAAGGTGCCGACGTTTCAGGCAAGCGTGCTCGGCGGGTCATTGTTCCGCATCGGCCTCGGTGCACTGCCGTTCCTGTTGCCGCTGATGCTGCAGGAAGGTCACGGCATGAGCGCGTTTCAATCGGGGCTGATCACCTGCGCGTCCGCATTCGGCGGAATGTTCATGCGCACGGTTGCGTCGCGCGTGCTGCATCGCTATGGCTTTCGTTCTGTGCTGGTGGTCAATGCCGCGCTATCAGGAGTCTCGATCGCGGCCTGCGGACTGTTTTTTCCGGGCACGCCAACGTGGATCATCTGGGTGGTCGTTCTGCTTGGCGGCTTCTTTCCCGCGCTGCAATTCACGAGTCTTAATTCACTGACCTATGCCGAAATCGCGAGCCGCGATGTGGGACGCGCAACGAGCCTGGGCAGCGTCGTGCAGCAGATGTCTCTCGGCCTCGGCGTGACGGTCGGCGGCATCGTGTTGCAGATTTCGCGTTTGCTGCACGGCCATGAAGCCATCATGTGGTCGGATTTCTGGCCTGCGTTTCTCGTGGTCGGACTGTGCTCTTTCGCGTCCATTCCCGTTACGCTGCGCCTGCCGCCTCGCGCCGGCGAGGAAATCTCACGCGGCGGCCGCGGCTGACACCGGAGCATCGGCCCGCCTGCTCACTGGTCCTTATGGATCACGCTCACGTCGCCATTGCGTTCGAGAATGGCGGCCGCCACCTTGTCCATCGACCGCGAGCCGGTTTTCTGGCGCACGCTTTCGCATACATCGTTCCGTGTCATCAGCGCGGCTTTCATTTCCCGTTCGTTGAACGCACCGTTGTGGTAGACCTCACGCTCGACGCCGCCGATGAGCCGCTCGATCGCGGAAGATCGCACGCACGCCCATGCAAGGACGCGATGACACACCACGATCATCAACGACGCGAGAACCGTCGCAACGAACGGAGATGCGCCGACGATCGCACGGCCCAACGTCGCGCCGAGCAGAATTACCACGACCGAATCGAACGGCGAGCGTTTGCCGAACGAACGCCGGCCTGAAATCCTGATCAGCACAAGCGTGACGAGAAACACCACGAAGGCGCGCAAGCTCATCTGCAGCGGGTCTAGATCCCTGCCTTGCCCGAATAGCAGATAGATCGCGTCCATCATTGTTTGTCCTCCTTGTAGCGGTCTCGCGCCGCCTGTCTTTTTGAGGTGTTCTGTGAAACGGGTGACGACGCCACGTGAGAGGGTCGAGCGCACGTAGCCTGCTGCGTCAAACCCGACGATCAGCCGGTTGAATGCACGGGAGTAAAGCCAAGCGGCATCGGCAACTTCTCCGCGCATGTCTGCGTTCAGCAAACCGCATGCCGTTCGCAGCGCCGTAGTTCGTGAGATGGCCGCGTCGCATCGCGATGCCGCGCGATACATCGCGCCTCTGCCGTGATGTTCACCAATCTTTTGCCCCAAGCTTTCGGACCGCTGTCACTCGTCAGGTCCCGCAATTGCTTGGACCACTTACGATTGGATCAACAACACAAGGAGCTTCCATTGAAACGCGCATCTCTTGCCACGGCTCTCGTGGCGTCACTCGCTTTCATGCACACTGCAGCGCACGCCGAAGGCTGCACCAAGGGCGCGGTTGTGGGCGGCGTCGGTGGCCATGTTGCGGGCGGTCACGGCGTGGCCGGCGCAGCAGCAGGCTGTGCGATAGGCCATCATGAAGCCAAGAAAAAGGACAAGGCCGCGAGCGCCGCGGCTGCCGCAAGTCAGCCTGCCGGAAAATAGCGCGTCGTGATGTAAAAAAGACCCGGTGCGATCCAGCGATCGCAACCGGGTCTTCTGCAAGCGTGTGCGCGACGTTATCCTGCCGCGCTGACCTTCTCCGCAAGTTTTGCGTCGTAACTCGAATGGACATGCACGCGTTTCTTGTCCGGATACGCGTATGAATAGGCCTTTCTCAGCGCGAGCGACGCCTCGTGAAAGCCCGACAAAATCAGCTTCTGCTTGTTCGGATAATTGGCGATGTCGCCGACCGCAAAAATGCCTGGTCGCGAGCTTTCGTAGTTGGATGTATCCACGTCCACACGGCCGCCGTGAATGCTCAAGCCCCACTGCCCGATTGGACCGAGATCGGCGACCAGTCCGTACAGCACGACGAGCTGTTCGATTGGCAGTTCGGTCTCACCCTCGATATGTCGCAATGTGATGGATTTGAGCGCATCGGCTTCCGCATCGCTTGCAACAGTAAGCCCCGAAATCGCGCCGACGATAAAATCCATCTCCCCCGCTTCCACTGCGCGCCGCATTAACTCGACGCTGGAGTCGGCCGCGCTAAAGCCATTACGACGATGCACGAGCGTGACGCGCCGCGCGACCTTGCGCAACGCAAGCGCCCAGTCGAGCGCGGAATCACCGCCACCGGCTACGACAACGGTCTTGTCGGCGAAATCGGCGAGACGCTGCACGCTGTAATGCACATAGCGCGATTCGAGCGGCGCGGCTTCCGCAAGCGGCAGCTTCTGCGGCACGAAGGCGCCGTTGCCGGCCGCAAGCAGAATTGCAGCGACGTCGAACACGAGGCCGCGATCGGTCCGTACGGTCCAACGGCCGTCGCTGCGTTGTTCGACCGATTCGACCCGTTGTTCGAGATGAATGGGAACATCGAACGGCTTGCATTGCGCGAGCAGGCGGTCCACCAGTTCGCGCGCGGTACAGGACGGAATCGCGGGAATGTCGTAAATCGGCTTGTCCGGATACAGCTCGGTGCATTGGCCGCCAATCCTGCCGAGCGCATCGACTATCTGGCAGGACAACCCGATCACCCCGGCTTCGAAAGCGGCAAAGAGGCCAACGGGGCCCGCTCCGACGATCAGCACATCGGAACGGATGGATTCAGAGGGCGGCTCCGATACCGGCTCGGAAGCAGTCTGTGAAACTGGCTGCGGAGTTGACTGCAAAGCTGATTCTGAGCCCTTCAGTGATGGAGGCTCGGCGGCGGACGTCATTCAGTATCTCTTCGATGGGACCAGTGACCCACCATACCGAATCGCCGTAGGCGCGGCAACGATGCCATTACAGTGAGCAAGGACGCTCGGGGAGCCGCCCACCGGTTGTCACAACGCAAAAGTGGTTACCTGAAAATCGCCAAAAATGGCCATTTTGCAAAGCCAGTGCCGCGACTAGTATTCACTCATCGCATCACTGATGCGTTCCACTAAACGCCAAGGAGTGAATCATGCAACAACGTCTCGATTTCTACAAAGCCGGTCCCGCCGCCATTAAGGCCATGCTGGGCCTTGAAGAACGTATCGGAAAATCGTCGATAGAAAAGTCGCTCGCGGACCTGGTTCGCCTGCGCGCGTCGCAGATCAACGGCTGTGCTTTCTGCGTCGACATGCACACTGCCGACGCCCGCAAAGCCGGCGAAACGGACCGGCGCCTCGCCACCGTCGTCACCTGGCGCGAAACGCCGTTCTTCACCGATCGCGAGCGCGCCGCGCTGGAATGGACGGAAGCCCTCACGCTCGTCTCGCACGACCATGTGCCCGACGCGGTTTGGGAAGCCGTGCGCCCGCATTTCGGCGACGAAGAACTGGTTGACCTCACGTTGCTTATTTCGGCGATCAACGCGTGGAACCGCTTCGCCATTTCATTCCGCAAGATGCCTGCATGAGCGCTGGTTGCGCGAATGCATTGCACCGCGCTTCGCGTTCTCATCTGGCTCAGTGAAGCAGTGAATAAAGCAGTGAATCGCAACGCGAAGCGTGAGCAGGCAGCCGCGGCATCAAGCGGTATCCGGCGGCTCGCCATGCGCTCGCTTCGCACCACATCAAGGCAATCAACGCAATTCAAGCGAGCGCGACCTTGAACGCCCCGGTCAGCTCGCTCAACTGCCGCGCCTGATCTGCGAGCGAGTTCGCAGTCGCCGCGCTTTCCTCAACGAGCGCCGCGTTTTGCTGGGTCACCTCGTCCATCTGCGTGACGGCGAGACTCACCTGTTTGATGCCTTCGCTCTGCTCTTTGGAAGCCGCCGCGATTTCTCCGACGATGCGCGCCACGCGCTGGATCGCGGCTTCTATTTCCCGCATGGTGCTGCCCGCGCGATCGACAAGCGCCGCACCGCTTTCCACGCGCGAATTGGACTCGGCGATCAGCGAGCCGATTTCCTTCGCGGCGGCCGCTGAACGTTGCGCGAGACTGCGCACTTCGCCGGCCACGACAGCGAAGCCGCGTCCTTCTTCGCCGGCACGCGCCGCTTCGACTGCCGCGTTCAATGCCAGAATGTTGGTCTGGAACGCAATGCCTTCAATGGCAGCGATGATGCCCGTCATCTTCGCCGCCCCGGCATGAATCGCGTGCATCGTCTCCACCATGCCTCCCACGGAATCGCGCCCCTGGATGGCCATTTCCGACGCGCTGGTGGCCAGCTCGCTCGCATGGTGCGCATGCTCGGCATTGAGCTGGACGGTCGAGGTCAACTCTTCCATCGCCGCGGCGGTTTGTTCCAGCGACGCCGCCTGCTCCTCCGTGCGCTGCGACAGATCGAGATTGCCCGCCGCGATCTGCTGTGTCGACGACGCGATCGAATGCGATCCCGCGCGCACGCTCGTCACCGTCGCGCGAAGCTTGTCCTGCATCGACGCGAGTCCGCGCAGCAGTGTCGCCATTTCGTCGTTCGAACGGATCGCGACGCGCGTCGTCAGCTCGCCTGCGGCAATCGCATCGAACTGGCGAAGCGCGGCGTGCAGCGGGTCCATGATCGCGCGGCGCAACGTGCGCCAACTGAAAAATGCGACTGTGAGACCGATCAGCACGCTGCCGATGCTCGCACTCAACAAACCATGAAAGAGCGCGGCGGAGCGCTTGTTGGCGTCGGCGGCCTGCTGGTTCAGATAGGCCTCCAACGCGCCCTGACTCGCGTTCATCGCGGTGTACAAAGCGATTAGCCGATTCGCGCGCGTCTCGTCCATCCAGCTCGCGTCGCCGGTGCGGATTGCGTCGATCAACCGGTCGATGCCGTCGCGCCGCACGGCGGTACGCTTTGCGTCGAGGTTGTCGGTGAGGCGTTGCAGTTCGGGCGTCTTCGGCAGATCGCGGAAACTGCGCCACCAGGTATCCGATTCGCCGAGCAACATGCGCGCGCGTTCGAGTTGCGCGTTCAGTTGCGGCGAGTGCGGATTGCTCATTGCCCAGTCGAGCCCGAAGCGCGCCCGCGACATGGCCGTGCCCGACTTGCCGAGCGCCACCACCGACGCGAAATGTACGTTGTACGCCTCGCGCTGTGCCTGGTTGCTTTCGGCCATGCCGAAAATGCCAAGCGCGCCAATGACAACAAGCAGTGCGCCGAGGAATGCAATCGTGATTGCGATGCGTAGATTGATGGTGAGCTTTCTGGTCATGACGGTGTGTCTCTTCCCCGGTGATCGTTATTTTCTTCATGCGGCATTTGTTCCTTATATGAAACAACGTACCGTATATGGAAAATTATAACGATGCGGGTTCACGTCAAAAAACAAAATCGACACGGGTGGCGTGGGCGCGACACTGCCCGGCTCACTCGCCCCGCCGCCGTCAGGAAAACTCGCCGGACTTCCCGCGCCGTCGCGATGCCCATATCATTGAAGCGTTTGCTGACAAAACCTCAGACAAGGGCGCCGTGCGCCGACCATTCGCCATCACATGACCAGGGATTCGTCGCATACCGCGCTACTGTGGATCGTCGCCGCCGGCTTCTTCATGCAGTCGCTCGACACCACGATCGTCAATACGGCGCTGCCGTCGATCGCGCGCAGCCTGCACGTCGCGCCGCTTGCGATGCAGCCGATCGTGGTCGCCTACACGTTGACCATGGCGATGCTCACGCCCGCATCCGGCTGGCTCGCCGACCGCTTTGGCACGCGGCGCGTCTATTTCGCCGCGATCCTGATTTTCGTGATCGGCTCGGTCTGTTGCGCGAGCGCGCATACGCTCGGCCAACTCGTGATCGCGCGCGTGCTGCAAGGCGTGGGCGGCTCGATGCTGCTGCCTATCGGACGCCTTGCCGTGCTGCGCAGCGTCTCCGGCGAACAATACGTGTCCGCGCTCGCGTTCATTTCGGTCGCGGGACAACTGGGCCCGATCGCCGGGCCGACGCTCGGCGGCTGGCTCGTCGAGGCGATCACATGGCACTGGATCTTTCTGATCAACGTGCCGATCGGCGCCGCGGGTCTCTACGCGGTGCAGCGCTTTCTTCCATCGCACGGTGAGAGACAGGCGCCGCCGTTCGATTTCATCGGCTGCGGGTTGCTGTCGCTATGCATGATCGCCTTTTCGCTGGCCATCGACGCCCCCGCGCCGACCCACCAGGCTGCGTGGTCGGCGGCATTGTTCGCGCTGGCGGCAGTGAGCGCGCTCGCTTATATCCCGCACGCAAGACGGCGGCGCAACCCGCTCTTCAAGCTCTCGCTCTTCGGCGAGCCGAACTTCAGCGTGGGTCTGATCGGCAATCTCGTATGCCGCATCGGCTCGAGCGCCGTGCCGTTCCTCGTGCCACTGCTGTTGCAACTGGAGCTGGGCTATACGCCGCTGCATTCCGGTCTGATGATGCTGCCCGGGGCCCTCGCGGGCACGATCGTGAAACGCTGGATCGCGTCGCTCGTGCGACGCTTTGGCTACGACCTGTTTCTGCTGGTCAATACGCTGGTCGTGGGTTCGTCCATTGTTGGCTTCGCATTGATCACGCGCGGTACGCCGCTTTTCGTCGAGATAGTGATTCTGGCGGTGTTCGGTGCGGCCAACTCGATGCAGTTCGCCGCGATGAACAGCGTCACGCTCAAGGACCTCTCGCATGAAGACGCCGGCAGCGGCAACAGCCTGTTTTCAATGGTGCAGATGCTGGCAATCGGCCTCGGCGTATCCATCGGCGGCGGCCTCGTGAAACTCTTTTCCGCGCAATGGGGCTCGGCCGCGCTCGGCTTCCGCCTGAGCTTCGTGTGCGTCGGCGCGATCACGCTGATGTCGGCATGGGTGTTCCGTCACCTCGACACCGCGCCCCGCGTGCGTGCGCCGGCCAGCCAGGGCGTCGGGCGTTGAAGCGAGCGTCACTGCGCGCTCGTCGTGTTGCCTGGTTGCCTGGTTGCCTGGTTGTAGGCTGTTGATGCGATACGCATAAGCGGATTCCGCTCTGTTCTCGCTCGGGTTCCGGCACGGCGTTTCGCGTTAGCATGGACGCCGTTCACGAATAAGAAAGGACTTACAGATGCCATTTGACGAGCGCATGCTGAACGGCATGGGCGTGCTGACAGCGATCGTCGATTGCGGAAGTTTCGCGGCGGCAGGCGTGGCGCTCGACATGTCGCAGTCGGGTGTGAGCCGTTCCGTCGCGCGGCTCGAGGCGCGCCTGGGTATCCGGCTGTTCGACCGCACCACCCGCTCGGTTACGCTCACCGACGAGGGCCGGCGCTTCTACGAACAGATCGTGCCGCTGCTAAGCGGTCTCGAAGAAGCGGCAGCCTCGGCCGCGCAAGGCGCGACAGCGGTGCGCGGCCGCCTGCGCGTGAACATGGACCCGTTCTTTTCACGGCTGGTGCTCGGACCCAGACTAGGCGGTTTCGTCGACAAACACCCGGATCTGCAGCTCGAACTGATCACGCGCGACCAGTTGGGCGATATGGTCAGCGACGGTTTCGACGTCGCGATCCGCTTCGGCGAGCCGCCGGTGTCGTCGCTGATCGCGCGCAAGGTGCTCGACACGCGCATTCTCACAGTCGCCGCGCCTTCGTATCTGAAGAAGCACGGACATCCATCCAACCCCGCGGAACTCGAGAGCGGCGCGCATGCATGCATCAAGTTTCGCGATCCGCTTACCGGTTATCCGTTCACGTGGGAGTTTCATCGCGGCCGCAGGAAAATGGTCGTCACGCCTCAAGGCCGGCTGACGGTGAACGACGTCGGCACGCTGCACAGCGTATGCACCGCAGGCCAGGGGGTCGCGCAGATTCTCTCGCTCGGCGCCGAGTCGCTTGTGACGAGCGGAAAGCTCGTCGAACTCTTTCCCGAGTGGGGCGACGAGGTTTATCCGCTGTATGCGCTGTACCCGTCACGACACCATCCGCCGGCCAAGGTCCGGGCATTCCTCGACTTCATCGTTTCGCTGACGGGCGCCGGACAGTCCGACTGAACGCGCGCAGGCCCGGGCTTTGCTCCACATGGTGAGTCTTCACAAGGAGAAAGCCATGGCCGACACCAAGCAGCAAACCGGCGATAAGCCGGACGACATCGCCCATCCGCAGCCGGCAGTGCATAGCGACAACGAGAAAAGCAAGCTGCCGGAGCGCGGCGACGAAGGACGCGATCAGTCGCCAGCCGATCGCCCCGGCCAGAAGCCGGGCGAAGGCGAACCGTCAGTGGGTTGAAATTAAGCGTGGGTCTACAAGCGGCTTTGCTGCATTTGCGCGGCAAAGCTGCATAAATTTTTCCCTTCCGCCGCCTTTCATACGCCAGACATTTTTTCCGTTTTTTTACCGAATATTTTTTCGGCGTGATGAACTATTTTTCTGCTTGCAGCGACGTATGCGACCAGGCAGACCGGCTGCCGCCCCTTCACCAGATAACAAAGGCGACGCCCATGTTCATCCCCTCGCCCTCTTTCCAGTCCGCCATCCAGTCCGCCAGAGTGTCGATCTGCCTGCCGACGTGCAACCGGCCGGAGCTGGTCGTCGAGTGCATCGACTCGTGCCTTGCGCAGACCTACGGCAATGTGGAAATCGTGATCGGCGACGACTCGACCGATGCGCGCACCGAACAACTCATCGCGTCGCGTTACAGGAACGAGCGGCGCATCCGCTATACGAGGAACGAGCCGCCGCTCGGCCAGGCGCGCAATGTCGCGAGCCTCTTCCAGCGCGCGCGCGGCGACAGGATTATGCTGATTCACGACGACGACCTGCTTGCCACCGACGGCGTGGAGAAACTGGTGTCGCTCTGGCACCTGCATCCACGGCTCGATGCCGCGTTCGGCGCGCAGTATGAGGCCGATCATTCCGGCGCGATCGACGTCGAGGCGAGCGCACGGCTCAACGCGGCGTTCCGCCGTACAAAGGAGGCCGAAGGGTTGCAACCGCTGCCCGGCAGGACCGGCCTCATTCAGATGTTCCCGAACAACGGCTGGATGGCCGACGCGCGGCTCGTGAAACGCATCGGCTACAAGGAACAGTACGGCGTGTGCTGCGATTTCGTATTCGGCACCGAACTTTGCCTCGCGGCGCGCGAGGTGTTTTATCTGCACGATTACGTGTCGGTGTATCGCAAAACCGCGACGTCCATTTCGCAGAGCACGCGCGGCACGTCGTCGGCGGCCACGCTCAGTGCTTACGCGTTCGTCAAGATGCTGAAGCTGCCGCCGCAACTGGAGCCGTCACGCAAGCTCGCGCTGCGGCGGCTCGCGCCCATCGTGGTGTCGGTACATGCGAGGAACCGTCAGGCGCGGCTTGGCTTCAAGATCGCGCTTGCTCATCTGTTTGCGTACCACTATGGCTTGAGCGCGCGGCTTTACTACCATTTGCTGATGCTGTCGCGAGCCGCGATGAGCGCGCGCGATCGGGCCGTGGCGATCGCCGCCTCTACTGCGCCTGTCGCGCCTGTCGCGGCTGTGGGTTCGGCCGCTCTTGTCAGTCCGGTCGTTCCTGTCGCGTCGGCGGCCTTGAGCGGCGAAACCGGCGCGGTAGTGAGCGATTTCGTCGCCGAATTGGCCGCCGATACGACCGAGCCCGGCTGATCGTCCGCGTCTCGCGGGCATGCGCGGTCAGCGTTTTTTCTGCTAAGCATCCTCTGCTTAGCAAACACGTATTTGTTGCTTGGACTCGCGCACGCCGCTGATTACGATGAGCCGGACACGTCATCAGCTTCGAGGTGATTCGCCATGTCCGACAGTGCCTGTTTCAAGCCGCGCGTGATCGAACCGGTTGCCGTCAATCAGCCGGAGGGTTTAGGACTTGCGGTGGAGTTGTGGCTCGCCCAACCCGTTGACGGAATTGCCGGGCGAGCCGTGCGGATCCATTTGCGCAGCGACGCGAAAATGGCGCAGGCCGAAGCGCTGCGCGATCTGCTGCACGTGCTCGGCACTGAAATCGTGGTGTCCTGAGCAGGTGCGCGGCGCGCTTGTGGAAAGCGCGCACGTGGGTCGGGAGACTTACGGTTCGTGACGCAGGTAGCCTTCTTTCGACGGATCGCGCATGCGCAACGCGACGAGCCCGGCGATAGCGCAGAGCAAGGTGACATACCAGTAGAACATCGACTCGCTGCCGACCGACTTGAGCCACAGCGCCACGTATTCGGCCGAGCCGCCGAAAATCGCATTGGCCACCGCATATGAGAGACCGACGCCGAGCGCGCGCACTTCCGGCGGGAACATCTCCGCCTTGATCAGGCCGCTGATCGACGTATAGAAGCTCACGATCGCGAGCGCCAGCACGACGAGCGCGAACGCCGCATAGGGGCTCGTCACGTCTTTGAGCGCATGCAGAAGCGGCACCGTGCCGATGGTCGCGAACAGGCCGAAGCACAGCATCGAATTGCGGCGGCCAATGCGGTCCGACAACGCGCCGAAGGCCGGCTGGAGCACCATGTAGACGAAGAGCGCCGCGGTCATCACATTGCTTGCCGTCTTGGCGCTCATGCCCGCCGTGTTCACCAGATACTTCTGCATGTACGTGGTGAACGTATAGAAAATCAGCGAACCGCCCGCGGTGAAACCGAGCACCGTCATAAACGCGACGCGGTGCTTCCACAAGCCGCGCAGCGTGCCCGCTTCCTTGCGCTGGCGCGTCGCGGCGGTGGTGGTTTCATCGAGCGATTTACGCAGATACAACGCGATCAACGCGGCCACCGCGCCGATCACGAACGGCACTCGCCAGCCCCATGCCTTGAGCTCCGCGGTGGAGAGCGTTTGTTGCAGCACGACCAGCACGAGCAGCGCGCACAGCTGGCCGCCGATCAGCGTCACGTACTGGAACGACGCGAAGAAGCCGCGCCGTCCCTTGAGTGCGACTTCACTCATGTAGGTCGCACTGGTGCCGTACTCGCCGCCCACCGACAGTCCCTGGAACAGACGCGCGACCAGCAGCAGCGCAGGCGCGAGCGCGCCGATCTGCGCGTACGTGGGCAACACGGCGATCACGAGCGAGCCGCCGCACATCATGAACACCGACACCATCATCGCCATGCGGCGGCCATGTTTGTCGGCGAGACGGCCGAAAAACCAGCCGCCGATCGGGCGCATCAGGAAGCCCGCCGCGAACACGCCGGCCGTGTTGAGCAATTGTGTCGTAGTGTTGCCGCTCGGAAAGAATGCGGGGGCGAAATAAAGCGCGCAGAACGAATAGACGTAGAAGTCGAACCATTCGACGAGATTGCCCGATGACGCGCCGACAATCGCGAAGATGCGGCGCCGTGTGTCGTGGGCGGAGGCCACGCTGTGGTCTGTGAGGTCGGTCATGTTGTGTCTTCCTTGTCTCTTGAACGGAGGCGGCGGTCATGGCGCCGCCTTCAGCACGCAGTTTTCAGCGTGGGCGAATTTTACAGAATCGCAAGTGGAAGTTGGGGGATTGTTGGCAAGCGCTACGGCGCGCGCCGTCGGCACCCGGTCCCGCCCGTTTTGAGTCAGTTTTGCGATTTATCCCTCGCGGTTGGATTGTGAGGTATAAATTTGACGCCGATCTATTTATACCTTAATGTGTAATCACAGGGTATAAGGAGACGCCAACCATGGCCAGCTTTCACAACGACGCACTGCAAACGCTGTATTCGTCCGTGACCGAGCGCGCCAGCGCACAAGGCCACATTCCCCTGCACTCTCCGGGATCGGCCGCCCAGAAGACCGTCGACGGGAAAACGTACACCTACTGGCGCGTCTATCTGGCATCGGGAAAGCATAAGGAAACGTCGCTGGGCCGCGCCGGCGAGCCTGCTACCGAAGCTGCGCTCGAGGCGAAACTACTTGAGAGCGCGGAGATGCGCGTGCTTGCCGCCGAGGTCCAGATACTGCGCAAGGCCAACTTTGCCGCCGCGGACAACTCTTCGGCGCTCACGCTGGCAACGCTCTTCAATGCGGGAATTTTCAGCCACGGCGGAGTGCTGGTCGGCTCCCACGCCTTTGGCGCGCTTCTGAACAGCCTCGGCGTCCGGCTGCCTGCGAACTACAGGACGGAAGACATCGACATTGGCAGCACCGGCAGCATTTCGGTGGCTATCCCCGAAGAGCGCAGCTTTCTCGACATCCTTCGTGATAGCGGTATTCCGTTTCTCGAGGTGCCGGAACTGGACTCGCGAAAGCCGTCCACGTCGTTCAAGGCGCGCGGACAGCCCCTCAAGGTGGACTTGCTCGTGCCGGGTACCGAGGCTTACGAGACGAAGGCCCTGCCGCACTTGCGCGCGCACGCGACCGGGCTTCCCTACTTCAGGTATCTGGTATCGAACCCTACGCGCGGCTTTATCCTCGGCAAGGAACACGTTGTGCCGGTGATGCTGCCCGATCCCGCCAGATTCGCGCTTCACAAGCTTATAGTCAGCACGCTTCGCGACCCGTCGCGTGCGCTGAAGGCAGACAAGGACCGGCGGCAGGCTGCGGTATTGATCGACGCGCTCGCGGAAAAGTTTCCGGACTGGTTGACGACAGCCGCCGACGAACTGGAGGAGAACGCGCGCGCTCGGGTCGCAGCGGCGGCCACTCAGGCGTTGAACCTCGCCCCGGGCATGTCGGAGCGAGCGCGGGATTTTCTGGCTGATCTGGGCGCCCGGGCGTAAGCCATAACCCGTGACCAGATCGGCGCGCCGGCCACAACAGCGGCGGGCGCGCCCAAGTGACCCCTAAGCGCCCTAAGCGCCCTAAGCGCCCTAAGCGCCCCTAACCGCCCCGTTAGGCCCTCACGGCCGGCGGCACGTAGCGGCACTCGTAACGCTTCCTGACCGTGCCGTTTTCATCGACGCTTTCGAGATACACGTCGAACTGCCACAAACGCGCCATGTGCTTGAGCACTTCGTCGCTATCGGACGAAAGATGGCGGTTGTCACTCATGAAGTGCCGCAGCGTCAGACTGCGGTCGCCACGCGTATTCACCGACCACACCTGGATATTCGGCTCGCGATGATGCATGTCGTACTGCCGCGACAACGCCTGGCGAACATATTGATAGCCGCTGTCGTCGTGAATCGCGGAGACTTCGAGCGCGTCGCGCATGTCGTCGTCGAGCACCGAGAACAGACGCATTTCCCGGATCAGATGCGGCGACAGGTACTGCGCGACAAAACTCTCGTCCTTGAAATTGCGCATCGCGTAGTGCATGGCGGGAAGCCACGGACTGCCGGCCAGCTCCGGGAACCACTTGCGGTCTTCGTCGGTAGGGTTTTCGCAGATGCGGCGAATATCGCTCATCATCGAAAAACCTAGCGCGTACGGATTGATACCGCTGTAGTAAGGCTTCGTAACGGGCGGCTGATAAACCACATTGCTGTGCGAGTGGAGAAACTCCATCATGAAGCCGTCTTCCAGCTTGCCCTGGTTGTACATCGTGTTGAGCAGCGTGTAGTGCCAGAACGTGGCCCAGCCTTCGTTCATGACCTGCGTCTGCCGCTGCGGGTAAAAGTACTGTCCAACCTTCCGCACGATGCGGATCACCTCGCGCTCCCAGGGCTCCAGCAACGGCGCGTTTTTCTCCGCGAAATACAGCAGATTTTCCTGCGGCTCCGGCGGATAACGCTCCTCGATTTCCTCGGGCAACGGCGTATGGCGCGTGGGCAGCGTACGCCACAGTTCGTTGACCTGCGACTGAAGATACGCCTCGCGCTCGCGCCGCGCGGCGAACTCCTTTTCGAGCGACAGCTTCTGCGGACGCTTATAGCGATCGACGCCGTAGTTCATTAGCGCATGACACGAATCGAGCAGTTCTTCGACACGGTCGAGCCCGAAGCGCTCCTCGCACTCGGCAATGTAGTTCTTCGCGTAGACGAGGTAATCGATGATGGCATGCGCATCCGTCCACAGCCGGAACAGATAGTTGCCCTTGAAGAACGAGTTATGCCCATACGCCGCATGCGCGATGACGAGCGCCTGCATCGTCATCGTGTTCTCTTCCATCAGATACGCGATGCAGGGGTTTGAATTGATGACGATCTCGTACGCGAGCCCCATCTGCCCGCGACGGTAGCTTTTTTCGGTAGAGAGAAAGTGCTTGCCGAACGACCAGTGCCGGTAATTCACCGGCATGCCGACGGACGCATAAGCGTCCATCATCTGTTCAGCGCTGATGAGTTCCAGCTGGATCGGATACACGTCGAGCTCATATTGCTCTGCAACACGGGCAATATGCGAGTCGTACTCTTCGATCAACTCGAAGGTCCAGTCGGACGGGCACGGCAGAGGCCGTCTATCGGCTACGTTCATACGGACTTCCCTTTGCCCCTCAGTGGGCGTTCCGGTGTGTCCCCGTGCTTCAGCGTTGTCGACTGCTCCGGCTGCGACGGGTCGGACCGCGTCCGCCGCTGCCTCGGCATGCCCCGACTGACGCTGCGGCACGCCTTTCCCACGCTCCGGCTGATAGCCGCGCGCTTCGTTGTGCAAGTGCTTGTCCGTCATGACGACGCCACCTGCTTTTCGAACAACTCGCGAAACACCGGATAGATGTCAGCCGCGGTTTCGACTTTCTTCATCGCCATATGCGGCTGGCTCAACGCCAGTTGCGCATACTCGAGCCACAGGTTCTGCTCTTCGGGCGTCACCTGAATATACGCAAAATAGCGCACCTTCTCCAGGATGTCATCCGAGAGTATCTTGCGGCACTTCGGCGAGTCGTCGGTCCAGTTGTCGCCGTCCGACGCCTGCGCGCCGTAAATGTTCCATTCAGTCGGCGAATAGCGCTCGTCCATGACCTTCTGCATCAGTTCGAGCGCGCTCGACACGACGGTGCCGCCGCTTTCCGTCGAATGGAAGAAAGTGTCTTCGTCGACCTCTTCCGCGCGCGTGTGGTGGCGGATGAACACCACCTCGATCTTTTCGTAATTGCGCTTGAGAAACAGGTACAGCAGGATGAAAAAGCGCTTCGCCAGATCCTTGCGCTGCTCATCCATCGAACCCGACACATCCATCAGACAGAACATCACGGCCTGGCTGGACGGTGTGGGCTGCTTCACGCGGTTCACGTAGCGCAAATCGAACGGATCGATAAACGGAATGCGCCAGATGCGCCCGCGCAAGTGGTGGATTTCCTCTTCAAGCAGTTTGATGTCTTCGCGACGGTCGTCGGGGTCCGCTTTCATGACCTCGAGTTGCCGCTCCATCTCGTGCAACTGATTGACGAGCGGTGCGCCGAGTGCGATGCGGCGGCCCAGCGCGCTGCGCAACGAACGGACCACGTCGATATTGTTCGGCGTGCCTTCGGCAGCCCAGCCGGCGCGAATGCTCTTCCACGTGGGCACGGCCATCAGGTGAGTTTTGACGAGCCGCGGCAATTCGAGGTCGTCGAAGAAATACTGCATGAACTCTTCGCGGCTCAGTTCGAACACGAAGTCGTCCTGCCCTTCGCCTTCGTTACTGGCCTGGCCGCCACCGCCTCCGCCGCCACCGCCTTGCGGACGCTGAATCTTGTCGCCGCGGATGTAGTCGGAGTTGCCCGGATGCACCATTTCGCGCCGGCCGCCCGGCCCGTGACGGAACGACGGCTCTGCGATGTCCTTGCGCGGAATCGTGATGCTCTGCGTGTTCTGTATGTCTTTGATGCTGCGGTCGCGCACCGCTTCCGAAACGGCGCGACGAATATAGTTCTTAACGCGACGCAAAAAACGCTCGCGATTTGCAATGCTTTTGTTCTTGCCTGCTAACCTGCGGTCGATGATTTGATGAAGCACGCCTCGTCTCCCTTGTCGACTCGTCGCGAGACGTACGCTGCATGGTCCAGTGCTATGTCCATGCAGCTTGCGCCTCGCAGGGTGCCCGCGCGGTCGGACCGCGCGGGCGGCACGCAATGCGGATCATGACGACTTGCGCACGCGCAGATACCAGTCACAGAGCAAGCGCACCTGCTTCGGCGTATAGCCCTTCGCCACCATCCGGTTGACGAAGTCTTCGTGCTTGCGTTGTTCTTCCGCCGAGCCTTTGGCGTTGAACGAGATGACAGGCAGCAACTCCTCCGTGTTCGAGAACATCTTCTTTTCGATCACCACGCGCAGCTTCTCGTAGCTGATCCATGCAGGATTCTTCCCTGCATTCGCAGCTCTCGCGCGCAACACGAAGTTCACGATCTCGTTGCGGAAATCTTTCGGGTTGCTGATGCCGGCGGGCTTCTCGATCTTCTCCAGTTCGGCGTTCAATGCCGCGCGGTCGAAGCTCTCGCCAGTGTCGTGATCGCGGAACTCCTGATCCTGAATCCAGAAGTCGGCATACGTCACATAGCGATCGAAAATGTTCTGCCCATACTCGGAGTACGACTCCAGATAAGCGGTCTGAATCTCCTTACCGATAAATTCCGCGTAGCGCGAGGCAAGCACGTCTTTAATGAACGACAGATACTTCTGCTCGGTTTCCGGTGGGAACTGCTCGCGCTCGATCTGCTGTTCGAGCACGTACATGAGGTGCACCGGATTCGCCGCGACTTCGGTCGAATCGAAGTTGAACACGCGCGACAGAATCTTGAACGCGAAGCGGGTCGACACGCCGGTCATCCCTTCATCCACGCCCGCGAAGTCGCGGTACTCCTGGTACGACTTCGCCTTCGGATCGGTGTCCTTCAGATTCTCGCCGTCGTAGACCTGCATCTTCGAGAAGAGGCTCGAATTTTCAGGCTCCTGCAAGCGCGTGAGCACCGACATCTGCGCCATCATTTTCAACGTGCCGGGAGCGCATACCGCATTGGCGAGCGACGAATTGCGCAACAGCTTCTCGTAGATCTTGATCTCTTCCGAGTAGCGCAGGCAGTACGGCACCTTCACGACGAAGATCCGGTCGAGCAATGCTTCGTTGTTGCGGTTGTTGCGGAATGCCTTCCACTCCGACTCGTTCGAGTGCGCGAGAATCACGCCGTCGAAAGGAATCGCGCCGAAGCCTTCCGTGCCCTTGAAGTTGCCTTCCTGGGTCGCGGTGAGCAGCGGGTGCAAGACCTTGATCGGCGCCTTGAACATTTCGACGAATTCGAGCAGGCCCTGATTCGCGAGACACAAGCCGCCCGAGTAGCTGTATGCATCAGCGTCGTCTTGCGCATACTGTTCGAGCTTGCGGATGTCCACCTTACCGACGAGCGACGAGATGTCCTGATTGTTCTCGTCGCCAGGCTCCGTTTTGGCGATACCGATTTGCCGCAGGATGGACGGATAGCGCCGCACCACACGGAATTTACGGATGTCGCCGTTGTACTCGTGCAGGCGCTTGACCGCCCACGGGCTCAGAATGCTTTTCAGGTAGCGGCGTGGTATGCCGTATTGCTCTTCGAGGATCGGACCGTCCTCGTCGTAGTCGAACAAACCGAGTGGCGATTCGTTCACGGGCGAGCCCTTGATCGCGTAGAACGGCACGCGCTCCATGAGCTGCTTCAGGCGTTCCGCGATCGACGATTTACCGCCGCCGACCGGGCCTAACAGATACAGAATCTGCTTCTTCTCTTCGAGCCCCTGGGCCGAGTGCCGGAAGTAGGCGACCACCTGCTCGATCACCTCTTCCATTCCGTAGAACTCACGGAATGCGGGGTATACCTTGATGACCTTGTTCGCGAAGATACGCGACAGACGCGGATCGTTGCGAGTATCGATCTGTTCGGGTTCTCCGATTGCCGTCAACATGCGTTCGCCAGCCGTGGCGTACGCGGCGGGATTGTCTTTGCAGAGCGCGAGATACTCCTCGAGCGAGAGTTCGTCCTCTCGTGTTTTCTCGAAGCGGGTCGCGAAACTGCTGTAGATATCCATGCTACCTCCTCGCCGAAGTCTAGACCGATGTCGTGCGCGGCGCGCTATTCGGAAACGACATCGCTCGAATTCATCCTAAACCCTTTTAAATTTTTTTTCACGAACTACGTTGCGAAAATCGCGCCGCATTCGCCTCCCAACATTCATCACTTGGAAAGCTTGTTTCGACGACCTACAATCTTGCGCGTCGAACGATCGAACAGCTCGCTCACCAAGCCACTCCAACACTTGCGTTCACGCGATGGCTGCACACGCACACCGCGTACCTTGAAGCCAGCGCCTTGCAAAATTCGCGCTACGTCCCCGCTCTTTTTGCTATCGCACTTTCCTTCCTAACGCATGGACATGCGTTTGGTCTACATGTCTTCGCATCTGTTACATGTCTGTCGACCGCCGTTGCATGTGCGGCTCGCCGGCGTACTTCCATGCTGTTCGTCCATGTACGCGAGCTTTTGTTCCATCGCGATTCACATCCACTCAGAAATCGTTGTACCGCTCTCCTTGCTTCGCTAACGAGCCGACGGTTTACCTGCTTCGCCGCTTTGACATAACCGCGTCGACGACATGGTTGCCTGTATCGCTCGCACTCATTCACACTCTTGCAGAATGTGCGCCACCGGTATCGCGCATGTATGTTTCTTACCGCTCGCGGCCGCTCTGTTCGCCTCGCTGTTCGCTCTCTCTTCGCTCTCCCTTCGCTCTCCGTTAACTGGATAACGGCGCGGCATTCAAACGGTTCAATAGGGTATACGGCTAAGCAGTAAGCGCAGACGCATCAAATGTAAAACGGCCGCCCATGGCAGCCGTTAAAGGTGGTGTTTGTAATGCGCCGTTACAAGAACGACATTGGATAGAAGCCGGGCACCGTGTCACATCACACAGTGTCACGGCTTCAGGTCAGTTCGATCTCGACCTCTCCGAGTCCGTCAATATGGCCGCGCACAACGCCGGGTTTGCCCACATTGTGCGCACCGACATAAGAGCCCGTGGTCAACGTCCACTCCGGCTCGATCGTGATGCCCATGGCGGCGCAATGGTTGACGAACCACACTAGCAGTTCGCGCGGGTCGCCCGCGGGATTACCGGTTGCGTCCGGCACGAGCGAATTGCCGTCGAAGCTCAGTTCCAGTTCCGGCGAAACGAAATCGAAGCCGCGCGCGAGTCCCGCGTACGGCACCGGGTGGCCGGTGATCAATGCTCCGTTATTCTGGGCATCGGCGAGTTGGGCAAGAGGCGCGATGTTGGGCCATTCCGCAAAGCGGCTATCGACGATCTCGATTGCCGGCAGCACTTCGCCGACCAGCGCGAGGACCTCGTCGCGCGCGTAGGCACGTCCGCGGGGCTCGATCGCCTCGGAGAAGCGGAACGCGATCTCGAGTTCGAGCAGCACGCGAAAGAAGCCCGCGCGAGCCACTCGCGCGGGCGAAGGCAGCACCAGCGAAGCGGGGATCGGCGCGCCAGAGGCGGCTCCGCCGGGCACCTTCGCGCCGATCTTCCACGCACCGGTGGAGTCGCCGAGACCCTCGATGACCGCCTGCTGGATCGCGTAAGCGGTGGCGGCGTCCGGCGGCATCTGTTCGGGCACGAGCCCGTCGATCGGGCGATGCTGCCGCCGTGCTTCGACGAGGCGGTGCGCGAGGTCGTGTGGCGTCATGTCGGTCCTTTGTGGCTGGCGCATTTAACGGCTACTGCAGCGCGGTGGTTAGCGATGGTGAAGAGTAGTAAAGCGGCGACGAGACGTTGCTGAGCGACACTTGGCCGCGCGGCGGTTTGCGCGGCAGCGCCCCTCGGGGCCGGACAGCCGCAGCGTCGCCGACAGCCGACAGCCGCGATCCGGTCACGAATTACCGTAGCCGCGCCCGTCAATGTACCGGATCGTGAAGCCCGCCAGGGCGTCGGCCGCTCGACAAACGCGACTTAATGCACACGCCATAAAAAAACCGCGCTTACATAAGCAAGCGCGGTCTTATTTGCAGTCGGCTCAGTCGCCACGGCTTCCGCAGCCGACGCGTCGGGAACGATCATTGCAGCGCACGTTCCCGCGACCCGAGCGGCGTACAGGCCACTACCTTGGACGTCCGGTCAGAACGTTTCCCAGTCCTGATCGCTGCCTGCGCTGGCGACGGCCGCAGCCTTGGCAGGCGCACGCGGCGCCGGAGCGGCTTTCGGTGCTGCAGGCGCGGGTGCCGGCGCGGCTGCTGCCGAAGGCGCGGGAGCAGCGCTTACATGCTGAACCGGCGCCCCTGCGCTTGCGCGCGGGGCTGCACGGGGCGCCGACCGCGGCACAGCTGGGGCAACCCGTGCCGGCGTCGGCAGATGCCGGGACAGCGAGCCGCCCGGCATCTGCGCGCCACCGTCTTGCAGTTGGAACACGGCGACCGCGCCGCGCAGCTTGCCGGCCTGGTCTTCCAGAGAAGACGCCGCTGCGGCCGCTTCTTCGACGAGAGCGGCGTTTTGCTGCGTCACTTCGTCCATCTGGGTGACGGCGCGCGCCACCTGGTCGATACCGCTGCTCTGCTCTTCAGAGGCCGCGGCGATTTCGCCCATGATGTCGGTCACGCGCTGCACCGCGCCGATGATCTCGGTCATCGTGCGACCCGCTTCGTCGACTAGCGCCGAGCCCGACTGCACGCGGTCCACCGACGTATCGATCAACTCCTTGATTTCCTTGGCCGCCGCCGACGAGCGTTGCGCAAGGCTGCGCACTTCCCCTGCGACGACCGCGAAACCGCGCCCGTCTTCGCCGGCACGCGCGGCTTCCACGGCCGCATTCAGCGCGAGGATGTTGGTCTGGAACGCGATTCCTTCGATGATCGAAATGATGTCGGCGATCTTCGCGGAACTCTGGTTGATCTCGCCCATCGTGCCGACCACCTGGCCGACGACCGCACTGCCCTTGTTGGCGATTTCCGATGCATTGGCCGCGAGCGAGCTTGCCTGGCGGGCGTTCTCGGCGTTCTGCTTCACGGTGCCGGTCAATTGTTCCATGCTTGACGCCGTTTCTTGCAACGCGGACGCCTGTTCTTCCGTGCGCGACGACAGGTCAATGTTGCCGGCCGCGATCTCGCGCGTCGCGGTAGCAATCGACTCGCTTCCGCCACGCACCGCGCGCACCGTTTCGGTGAGACTGCGCTGCATCTTCCCGATACCTTCGAGCACCTGCCCCATTTCGTCACGCGACGTGATGACGACCTGACGGCGCAGATCGCCCGCGGCGATCGCGTCGAAATGACCCAACGCCTCGGCGAGCGGGCGGGCGATTGCCCGGCTGAGCGCCACATACGACAGCAGCGCCGCGAGGACACCGGCGACGAGCGCGCCGAGACTGACCATGCGGAACATCTCGAAGCTCGACTGCGCGGACTCGAAACCCTGCCGGGCCTGATCGAACTGATATTTGCTGAGCGCCTCGTCGGCAGTCGCGAGTTCGTTGTAGGCCGCCTGCATGCGTTTCGCGCCGTCGATCAACTTGCTCTGATCGCCAGCCGTAACGATGGCTGAGAACGCTTCGGCTTGTTGATGCAGTGCATCGCGCTTGCCGACCACGACTTGCGTGAGGCGTTCTTCCTCCGGCTCACGCGGCAGGTCCATGTACTTTTTCCACCACATGTCGGACGTGGCACGCATGCCGCGCGCGCGCTCCAGCGTCGCCGTGACTTCCGGCGTACCCATCATGAACGCTGCGCGGTCGAGCGCGAGACGCTCGCGCGCCGCGAACAACTCGGCGTTGCCGATGTTGACCGCGCTCGGCATCGAGTTCATGAAGGTATCCTTGTACGCGTCGTTAGAACGGCCCATGCCGAATAGACCGAACGCGCCGATGCCGACGAGCAGCGCCGCGAGAAAAGCCATCGTCAGGCCGATCCGCGCCTTGATCGAAATTCCTTTGTTCAACATGCTTGTTCCTGTAGTAGACGGATGAGAGCGCGCGCTTAGACGCCTTGCTCTATTAGCCTCGTTTACGGCACGTAAGCGGGATACTTGAAGCGCTTCTAGTATGAAGAAAGGCGGTTGCCGGAAGTTAGCAAGAAATGCAAGGAAGATCGCGCGGGGGCGTCGTGCAGGAGATGGGATGTGGTGCGTGCAGCCGGGTTGACTGAGGCTGGGGTTTAGCGTTGAAGCGGGGAATGGTGAAGTGGTGACTGGCTAGCTGCTAACTATTTAATCGGCCGACGGGCTCGGCAATCGGCTTTTGGCCCTCGCTGGTTCGGCCGCTCGGCGGATTAGCAGATCCGCGCGAGCAAGAAACCGGGGCGGCGTGAAAGCGTGCCAAGCGCGGGTGCACGGCATACTCAACAAGCGCCGCACGCGCCGAACATCGCAGCATGGCATGCAAGGATCGACGCCAGCAGCCCGGCGCCGCCCTCATCCCAACACTCAGCCTTCCACCTCGGCCCACGTGGGAATCGACGGCTGCGCGCCCGCCCGCGTGACCGACAGCGCCGCCGCGCGCTGCGCGAAGCGGATCGCCGCATCCACGCTCGCACCCTGCGCGAGTTGCGCGGCGAAACCGCCGATGAACGTGTCGCCAGCCGCCGTCGTATCGACGGCTTTGACCTTCGGCGCGTCGTACAAGGCCGGCGCCGCGCCTTCCAGCGCCGCCTGCACACCGCGCGGGCCGAGCGTCACCAGCACGTTGCGCGCGCCGGCCGCGCGCAACACGGCAGCCGCAGTGGCCGCTTCTTCGGGCGAGCCGACGGGCAAGCCGGTCAACGTCGCCGCTTCCAGTTCGTTCGGTATCAGATAGTCGATGAGCGGCAGCCACTCGGCGGGAAGCGGACCTGTGGCCGGCGCCGGATTCAGAATGACCGTCTTGCCGAGCCGCCGCGCCGTGGCCAGCGCCGCTTGCACCGTGTCGAGTGGTGTTTCGAGCTGGCAGATCACCACGTCAGCGGCGGCCAGAACCGCTTGATGACGCGCAATAGTTTCAGGCGTCACTTCGCCATTGCTGCCCGCTACGATCACAATCGCGTTCTGACTCGCATCGTCGACGACGATCAGCGCGACGCCCGTCGCCTCGCGGCCGGTCTCGACCGCCGCGCAGTCGATGCCTTCCGCTTCGAGCCCCGCACGCAACTGGGCGCCGTTCGCGTCCGCGCCGACACAGCCGAGCATCGACACCTGCGCGCCGAGTCTGGCCGCGGCCACCGCCTGGTTGCCGCCCTTGCCGCCCGCGACCTGCGCGAACGTGCGGCCGGCCAGCGTTTCGCCGGGATGCGGCAAACGCGGCGCGCGCGCGACGAGATCCATGTTCAGACTGCCGACTACTGCCACGCGTGCACGCGTTTCGTTACTTGACACTCGCTTCTCCCGAAATCCAGCTTTCTAACCTGCCGAAGTACATGGCGGCTCGACACACGTCCAAGCCGGCAACCCGCGCTCAAGCCGCGAGATCGCGTTTTCCCGCGCCAGCCCATGCCGACGTCGATTCACGCACGATGAGCCGCGGCGAGACCACACGTCGACGACCGGCTGGCCGCGCGCTCGCCGATGACTTGCCCGCGATGCGTTCGATCAGCGTCTGAGCGGCCATGTCGCCGAGCGCGCGCACCGATTGCCCGACTGTCGACAGCGCCGGATACGTGAAGCGTCCGAGTTCGATGTCGTCGAAACCGATGATCGAACAGTCGCGCGGCACGCTGATATTGCGCTCCGCCGCGGCGCGCAACGCGCCGATGCCCATCATGTCGTTGCACGCAAAAATAGCCGACGGCTTGAGCGTGTCGAACAGTTGTGCGGCCGCGCGATGCCCGCCGGTGCCCGAAAAATCGCTTTCGACGATCGCATTGGGCGGAATCTCGATGCCGCGCTCGGTCATTGCGCGGATAAAGCCGTGCACCCGCATGGCGCTCACCGCCGTTTCGACCGGCCCGCTGATGCAGCCGATCTGCACATGTCCAAGTTCGAGCAGATGACGGGTAGCCAGATACGCACCCTTTTCATGGTCGATCTGCACGAGATCGGCGTTCACGCCTTCAATATTGCGGTCGACGATCACGAGCGGCTCGCGCGCGTCGGCGAGAGTCTGCGCCAATACGGCGTCGTCGCCGGCAGACGCGACGATCAGTCCGTCGATCCGCTTTTCCTGGAGCACGCGCAAATAATTGCGCTGCTTCGCTGGGTCGTCGTCGGAATTGCAGAAGAACACGCAGTAGCCGTTGCGGGCGCAACCGTCCTCGATGCCGCGCGCGAGCTCCGCAAAATACGGGTTCGTACTGTTCGGCACGACGAGTCCGATGGTCGCGGTAGCGCGCGCCTTCAGCGAACGGGCCACCGCCGACGGCACATAGTGAAGCTGGCGAATGGCGTGCTCGACCTTCGCGCGCACGTCTGCCGACACGGGACGCGAGTTGTTCACCACGTGGGACACCGTGGTGAAGGACACGCCCGCCACGGCCGCTACATCCTTGATCGTCGCCATAACCTGTTGCTCTCCCGCCTGTTTTTCCCGCCGGTCATGCTTACTGCCGACCTGCAAGACACCCTTATCGAAGGCACGTCACACTCGTCAATTCTTACGCTTTACTGCAAACAGCCCTGCAACCGCCCGACACGCGCTAATCTTCCGGTGTCAGGCACGCTTCCGGCGGCTGCGGTATGTATCCAGCACCACTGCCACCACGATCACCGCGCCCGTAATCATGCGTTTGGTCGGCTCGTTCGCGCCGATCTGCGCGAGCCCGGCCGCCAGCACCGAAATGATCAACACGCCAAAAAATGTACTGATAACCGAACCACGCCCGCCCATCAGACTGGTTCCGCCAATCACGACCGCCGCGATCACCTGGAGTTCCACGCCGACACCCGCGTTCGGATCGGCCGCCTCCAGACGCGAAATCTGGAATAGCGACGCAAGGCCGGCGAGCGCGCCCATCAGGGCGAACACGATCACCTTGTAAGGCCGCGGATTGACGCCCGCGAGCCGCACGGCCTCTTCGTTGGTGCCGATGCCGACCAGATAGCGGCCAAACACCGTGCGCGTCAGCACGAGTTGCGCGATCACCATCACCGCCACCGCGATCAGGAACGCCGGCGAGATGCCGACCGCGATCGGGTTCGACAGGAAATCGAACGCGTCGCCGATGTACGCGGTGCGCGAATTCGTCATCTGATAGGCGAGGCCGCGCGCGGCTTCGAGCACGCCGAGCGATACGATGAACGACGGAATCCGCCAGCCGACCGTGACCGCGCCGGTAATCGTGCCGGTCAGCGCCGCGGCGGCGACGCCGAGCAGCGCCGACGGCAACGGGCCCCAGCCCCACTTCAGCGCCGCCACACTCACCACCGACGCGCCAAGTGCGAGCACGGAACCGACCGACAGATCGATGCCTGCAATGATCAGCACAAAGGTCATGCCCACCGACATCACGACCAGATCCGGAATCTGATTGGCGATCGTGCTGAACGTGTCGTACGTCAGAAAGTGCGAACTGAGCAGCGAGAACAACACGATCATGCCGAGCAATGCGCCGGCAAGACCGAGGTAATTAGAAAATCCCAGCCGCGTGCCGGCCGGCTTGCCGCTCGCGAGAGGCGCGGATGGATCGGCCGGGACCGCGTTCACGTTCCCACTTGCATTGGTGTCGCCGTTTGCAGCCGCTCCGCCCTGCTTTGCGCCCGACGTTTCGCGCAACGATTGATCGGTCATGACAAACTCCCTGCTTCATTGGTATCGAGTGTGTGCAACAGCGCCTCGCGGCTGCGGTAGCCGGCAAAAGCGGCCGCCAGCAACGCGTCCTGCGACCATGTATCGCGTTCGAACACACCTGTCAGGCTTCCTGCGGACATCACGCCGATCCGGTCGCAGATCAGCATCAGCTCACGCAGGTCGCTCGACACCACGACGAGCGCGCGTCCTTCACGAGCCAGCGCGCCCATCAAGCCATAAATATCGAACTTCGCGCCGACGTCGATGCCGCGCGTAGGTTCGTCGAATAACAGCACGCGGCAATCGCGCGCGAGCCAGCGGCCGATCACGACCTTCTGCTGATTGCCGCCCGACAGCTCGCCGACAATCTGCCCCGGTCCGGAGCTGCGGATCCGCATTGCGTCGATCTGCTTTTTCGCCAGCGCGTTTTCGCGCTTTGCATCGACGATGCCGTGCCGCGCCACGCTGCCGATGTTGCCGAGCGACACGTTGGCCGCAATCGGCTGCGGCAGCAGCAGACCCTCGCCCTTGCGGTCTTCGGTGATGAGCGCGATCCCCGCGCGCACCGCGTCCGACGGCGAATCGATCCGCACAGGCGTGGGCGGCGCACCCGGCGTGGCGGCCAGCGCCACCGTGCCGCTGTCTTTCTGATCGGCGCCGTAAATCAGCCGCATCAACTCCGTGCGGCCCGCGCCGATCAGACCGCTGACGCCGAAAATCTCGCCCGCGCGGACTTCGAACGACACGTCGCGCACGACCTTGCCGCGCGTGAGCCGATCCACTTTCAGCAGCGGCGCGCCGATATTGCGCACGCCGAGATCGATCTGCTCGCCCAGTTCGCGGCCGACCATCCACGTGACGATTTCGTCGCTCGTCAGATTGGCCATCGCGTCGACGTGCACGAGGCGCCCGTCGCGCAGCACCGCGATCTGCTCGGCGACTCGCGCCAGCTCCTCGAGCCGGTGCGAGATATAGACCAGCGCGACGCCGCGTGCCTTGAGCCTGTCGATCTGCTCGAACAGCAGATCGACTTCGCGCGCGGTCAGCATCGCCGTTGGCTCGTCGAGGATCAGCACGCGGCAATCGTCGATCAGATTGCGGGCGATCTCCACCATCTGCTGATGGCCGATACCGAGTTCGCCCACTAACGTATCCGGATGGATCGCGTCGAGCCCGACCTGCGCCATCGCGTGCCGCGCGTCTTCACGCAGCTTGCGCCGGTCGATCCAGCCGAAGCTGAACGCGCCCGCGCGCGGCAAGCGGTTCAAAAACAGGTTTTCCGCCACCGACAACGTGGGCAGCAGGTTCAACTCCTGCATCACCATCCGCACGCCGAGCGCTTCGGCTTCGGTCCGGCTGGCCGGCGCGTAAGGCTGGCCAGCGAGGCGCATGGTGCCGGCAGTCGGCTCGACGAGACCGCCGATAATCTTGGACAGCGTGCTCTTGCCGGCGCCGTTCTCGCCGGTGAGCGCCAATACCTCGCCGGCGCGCAACGACAATGACACGTCGGCGAGCACGGGTTCGGCGTAAGTCTTGCCAATGCCGCTAACGGACAGAATGGCAGGCAAGGCGTCGTGGTCGGTTGAATCCATCGCGATCCTGTTTCACCGCGTCAGGCGTGCCTCGTACGATTGGCTCGACGAGGGCGCGTCCGGCGCCGTGTGGTCAATGCCGGCCCAGTGCGCGGAATGCGCAGGCGCTAAGGCTGCGCTCCCTCCGCCGCGCAGCCGCCGTCATGACGCTTACCTCTGAATTAACGGCGGCCCGGCAGGTTTCTTGAGCGGCTATTGAGCGTCTATTGAAAAGTAAGCGCGGAGTCGTTGTTTTTGGCGGCGCTGGCGGCGCTGGTGGCGTGGTTTGGCCTGGTTGGGGCCTGGTCGTGGCCTGGATGTAGCTTCGTGGTGGCGCGGCTGCGGTCTTTGCTTCGGCCTTGCTTTGCCGTCGGCTTTGCTTACGCCTCGGCCTTCACTGAGACCTGGCACACCCGCAGCCGAATTCACTGTCGTCATTCGCAGCCACCACTACAGCCACTACCGGGCCCCGTTCACGCCGAGATTCCACCTGCGTTTGCGTCGCCTCGTCAGCGCGACTCCGCGCGCCCTGCCAGTCGATCAGGGTCGGGGTCGGCGACGCTTACTTCGTCACCAGATCGCACGGCGTTTCCACCACGCCCGACAACTGCGATTGCTTCTTGTGCTCGCTCAAGGCTTTCAGCGCGGTATCGATACCGAACACGGCCTGCTTCGCGGCGTACTGGTCGGCGGTGGCGAGCACGCGGCCGTCTTTCAGCATCGGCTTGATCGCGTTGATGTTGTCGTAACCGACTACCATCACCTTGCCTTGCTTACCCGCCGCGCGCACCGCGGAGACCGCGCCGATCGCCATATTGTCGTTGCCTGCGAGCAGCGCCTTCAGGTTCGGGTACTCGTTGAGCATGGCCGACGCAACTGCATTGCCCTTGTCGATCTCCCATTCGCCCGACTGCACGGAGACGACCTTCGCGCCGACGGTCTGCATCGCGTCCTTGAAGCCCGCGGTGCGCTGCTGCGCATTGGTGGTGGTCGAGACGCCCTCGATGATGCCGACCTCGTCGCCCGCCTTCAGCTTCTTCGCGAGGTAGTCGCCGACCTTTTGCGCGCCCTTGCGGTTATCCGGTCCGACGAACGGCACGTTCAGGTCCTTCGACTTCAACACGTCCGGGTCCAGCCGGTTGTCGATATTCACGACGATGATGCCCGCGTCCACGGCCTTCTTGACGACCGGCACGAGCGCCTTCGAATCGGCCGGAGCCAGCACGATCGCGTCCACCTTCGAGACGATCATCTGTTCGACGATGCGAATCTGGTTCGCCGTATCGGTCTCGTCCTTGATGCCGTTCGTAATCAGGTCGAACTGCGACGAGTTGTGCTTCTGGTAATCCTTCGCGCCGGTTTCCATGGTCAGGAAGAACTCGTTGGCGAGCGACTTCATCACCAGCGCGACTTTCGGCTTATGAGCGGGTGCGTTCTGAGCGTAGGCGGCCGAAAACGGCAAGGCGGTGCTAGCGGTGGCGAGGATTGCGGCCGCGACGATGCGGCGGCGAATGCGGTTGCTCATGCATATCTCCTGGGTTTGTCGGTTCAAGGTCGAACCGTATTTTTAGTTACGCGCAAACGTTTGCGGGACTCATTCTCAGCGCACTGCGACTGGATTGTCAACGAATCGTGGTGTTGCAGTGCACCGGCACGCACAAACTGCAGTGTGCTGCCAGCCAGACGCAGTCGGCCCCTCGCCTCGCGCCGAAACGTGAGCCGTGCGTCTGTACTGATGGTGTGTAGCAAAAGGTCCTCGCTCGGTCCGCGCGTGACGGTTTTGCCGCCGGCTGCAACTTCGGCAGTCGGCGGGCCGCCTATGCTGGACTTTTATTGCGCCGCATGCAAGCGGGGACCACACATTGGCGTGAGTCGGATCAGAGCCAGCCGGCCTTACGGAAACGCAAGTAAAGGATGACGTCGACGGTCAGCATGATCGCAAGGCACAGCGGATAGCCGTAGCGGAAATGCAGTTCGGGGATGTTCTGGAAGTTCATGCCGTAGATACCGGCGATCATGGTCGGCACGGCGAACAGCGCGGCGAACGAACCGAGCCGTTTGGTCACTTCGTTTTCCGCCAGCGAGATCATGCCGAGGTTCACCTGCACGGCGGTCACGACCATTTCCCGCCGTCCGTCGATGATGCGCACGATCCGGTCAAGGTGATCGTAAACATCGCGAAAGTAAGCTTGCATGCCTTCGCACACGCTCGGAATGCGACCGCCTGTCAGCTTGCTGATCGCTTCCTGCAACGGCGCGATGTGATGCTGAAGAATCACGAGGCGCCGCTTTAACGAATACAGATCCTGGATGATCGCGCGCGAGCCCGCCGAGTCGTTACGCTCGAAGATGCGGTCTTCAATCGCTTCGATTTCGGTGTTCATTGCCTCGACGATCGGAAAATAGCGGTCGACAATGTCGTCGGCGAGCGCATACAGCACGAACGCCGCGCCCGCCTTGAGCAACTGCGGCTCGCGCTCGCAGCGCGCGCGCACATTCTGAAAGCCCGCGCGGGTGCCGCGTCGCACCGACAGCACGTAGTTAGCTCCGACGAATACGTCTACTTCACCGATCAGCAGTTCGCAATCCTCGTCCATCTCCAAGGTATGCATCACGGCGAACAGCGACTCGCCGTACTCTTCGATCTTCGGACGCTGATGACCGTTCTGCGCGTCTTCGATCGCGAGGTCGTGCAAGCCGAATTCGTGCTTCATCACCGCGAGTTCGCCGGGGCCCGGGTCTTTCAGCGCGACCCAGACGAAGCATTCGGGGCGGGCGACATAGTCGCTGATGCTATCGATGTCGATGTCTGCCAGCTTCCGGCCGTCCTGATAGGCCGCACAATTGATCAGCATTTTGATTACCCTGAAAGCGAACAGAACGGCGTTGCAGCGCGTTGCGTATGCGTAGCCCGATCTGCATGAATGGAGTGCGATAGCCGTCATGTTAAGGGCTGGCGGCGGCTCTCATGTATCGAATTGTTAAGCGCCGCAAATACCGTGCATGGGCGCTCGCATCCGACCTTGCGTGCCGCCGCGTTCTTCTTCATGATCGTCGCGAACAGCGAAACCCAAGGAGACCGCAATGTGCTACATCAGCTGGATTGCCGGCATGGATCCGGCGTTGGGCGTTGGCGCCGCCAATGCAATCTTGCTGCAAGCTAATAGCAAGTTTGCGCGCGAGTCGCAACGCACGGCAATCGAAGCGCAGGGTCAATTTTCGTGAGCCGTCTGATCTTTATCTGCGGTCACGCAGGCACGGGCAAGACCACGCTCGCAAAGAAACTGATCGGCCCGCTGATGAAAGCAACGGGTTCGCCGTTCTGTCTGCTCGACAAGGACACGTTGTACGGCAGCTATAGCGCAGCCGCAATGCACATGCTGACCGGCAACGCGAACGATCGGGACAGCCCGCTTTTCCTCGAGCATCTGCGTGAGCCGGAGTATCGGGGTCTCGTCGAAACCGCACGGGACAATCTGGAACTCGGCGTGAGCGCGCTGGTAGTCGCGCCGCTCTCGCGGGAAGTCCGCGAGCGGCGGCTTTTCGATCGCGCCTGGCTCGGTATCGGCGAGGACGTCACCGTGCGGGTCGTGTGGGTGCAGGTGCCGGAGGAGACGGCGCATCAGCGGATCATGGCACGCGCCAATCCGAACGACGCGTACAAGCTCGCGCATTGGGACGAGTACCGGCAGCGGCGCTTCGTGCCGTCCGGCGACATGTGCCGCGATCTGCTGATGTTCGACAACACTGCGCCGAGCGCTGCCGATCACGACGCACTGCTCGCGCGCATTCTCGGCGAACCGCATGTGGCGTCGGCAACGGTGCCTCCGCTGCCTGTCTGATGGCCGTGCCGCGGCGCAACGTCAAGCAAGCGCAGCGTGGCGAAGCAAACGAAAAAACGCCCCGCATGCGGGGCGTTCGTTTCTGTCGACAGACGCAGCTTGTTAAACGGTCGCCGCGCTTTGCAGCGACTCCAACGCCTGTCCTTCATACAACTGGCCGAAGCGGTTGCCAAGGAAGTCGCGCAGCGAGACCTGCTCCTGACGCACGAAACCGCGCTGCGGCAGCTTCTTTTCGCGGAACAGATCCAGCACTGCGCACATTGCGCCCGCCGTGGTGATTTGAATCGCGCTCATCGGCACGCCGCAAATCGTCTTTGCGAAGATCTTGCGCGTGAACACTTCCTGAACGAGCTGACCGTCGCGCATGCCGCTCACCGTGATGAACACGAGCACCACGTCCTGTGCGGTCGACGGTACCGAGCGGCGCATGATCGTTTTCAGCGTGTCGCGGTCGCTCGAAAGACGCAAGTCCTCGAGCAGAAATTGCATCAGGTTGCGGTGGCCCGGATAGCGTACCGACTTGTAATCGAGCGACTCGACGCGGCCAGACAGCGTTTCGCACAGGGTGCCGAGACCGCCCGACGTGTTGAACGCTTCATACTCGGTGCCGTCGAGCGAAAAATGTTCGAGACCTTCGAGCGGCTGCACCCACTGCGTGCGGCTGTCGCGGATCGCTTCGCACGGCTGGCAGTATTCGTTGATGAGGCCGTCCACGCTCCACGTGAGGTTGTACTTCAGCGCATTGGTCGGAAACTGCGGCAGCGCGCCGACGCGCATCTTGACGTCGCGAATTTCGGTGAAGCGGTTCGCGAGTTCGTGCGCGGCGATGCCGATGAAACCCGGCGCGAGACCGCACTGCGGCATGAACGCGTGATCGGCGTCGTCGGCGATTGCGCGGATTGCGTGAGTGGCGCGCACGTCTTCGGTCAGGTCGAAGTAATGGACGCCTGCGCCCTTCGCGGCAGCGGCCACGTTCACCGCGAGGTAATACGGCAGCGCGTTGATGAGCGCGTCGAAGCCGTGAACCGCGGCACGCAGCGCGGCTGCATCGGCGGAATCCACGCGGCGGGTCGAAATTCCCTGCGCGGCTAGTTTGTCGAGCGCATGCTGATCGCGGTCGAACGCGACGACGTCATAGTCGCCGGTTTCGCGCAGCATATGGGCGATGGTGTGACCGATCAGACCTGCACCAACGATGGCAACTTTCATATTCTTCTCCATTGTCGATCAGAGTTGGCGCTTCAGCTGTCGACTGGAGTTCCCGCTTTAGCGCGTTACTCCAGTCCCATGCAAAGCACTTACTCGGATCCCACGCACAGCTGTCGATCCAGACTTAGTGCTTTAGCACTTAGTCTGGTCCCATGCACAGCGGTCGACCAAAGCCAGCGCTTCCGCGCCTGTCCGGCCTTTTCTATGCGCTGTCTCCAGTTTCAGAATGCACCGCCCATGAAGGCGCGGCGCGCGGCGGGCTGAACCCTTGAGCGACAGTTTAGGGAGAAGCAAAAACAGTTCATACACGCAAAATGCTGCGCAATGACTACCAACTTCGACGTTTTGACGAACCACGCCGACGAAACGTCGAAAACGCATCAAAACGGCGTAAAAAACGGAGCACTTCACACCATCCCGCGGTCGATCTTGCGCGCGAGAATGATCGAGGTTGTAGTCCGCTCCACGCCTTCCAGCCCGCCGATCTGATCGAGCAGATCGTTCAGACGATCTGGCGAATCCGCGCGCAGCCAGGCCACGTAATCGAACTCGCCGCTCACCGCGCATAACAGTTGCACCTCGGGCATCTTGCCGAGGCGCTTCTGCACGGCCGGCCCATGCTTCGGCGCAATGATGATGCCCACGTACGCGTAGATGCTGGAATCGAGCACGTCCTGGCCGAGCCGCACGCTGTAGCCCGCAATTACGTTGCTGCGCTCGAGCCGCGCGATTCTCGCGATCACGGTGGTGCGCGCCACATCGAGTTGGCGTGCGAGATTGGCGACGCTCTCGCGCGCGTTCGCCTGGAGCAGCGCTACCAGGTTGCGGTCGAGATCGTCGAGTTGGTCGAGGCGCGGAGGTCTCATCGAGGGAGAAGAAAGTGGTCGCAGTGCTGCGGATTATCGCGCGTCTTCAGTGTCAGGCGGCAAGCATCATGCGCCGAAACGCTCGATCACGAAGTCGATGAAACTGGTGAGCTTCGGCGTGGCCCGCCGGTCGCGCGGATAGACGAGATGCACCGGCGCGCCTTGAGGCAAATGCTCTTCCAGCACCGACACCAGTTCTCCGCTCGCAATCTCGCGTGCGAGCAGCGCCTCCGGCTGCAGCACGAGACCGAAGCCACGCAACGCGGCCACCTTCAACGCCTGACCGTTGTTTGCGCGAAAGCGCCCCGCGCGCAGCGAGTTTTCGGCGGCGCTTTCACCGCCCAGGCGCCACGCGCCCTCGCGGCCCCAATGGAGAAAACCGAGGCATTCGTGATCCGCGAGATCGGCCGGTGTACGTGGAATGCCCGCTCGCGCGAGATACGTCGGCGACGCACAGGCGCGCATGCGATAGGGTTTTAGCGGCCGTGCAACGAAGCTCGAATCCTGCAGCTGGCCGATGCGCACGGCGGCGTCGAAGCCCTCTTCCACCAGGTCGGTCATGCGGTTCGACAGGTCGAGCTCGAGCGTGACCTCGGGCCACTCGCTCAGATAGTCGGTCATCGCGGGAGAAAATATCTCGACGCCATATGTGAGAGGCACTGTCACCTTGAGCACGCCGCGCGGCGCGGCGGCCATGGACTCCGCGAGCGACTCGGCGTCCTTCACGTCGGCGAGAATGCGCCTGCATTGCTCGTAGTATTGCCGCCCGATCTCCGTGAGGCTTTGACGGCGCGTCGTACGCGTGAGCAAGCGCGTGCCGAGCCGGGCTTCGAGCGAGCGGATGTGTTTGCCGACCATCGCCGACGAAATCTCGAAGCGCTCTGCCGCCGCTGTCAGGCTCCCCGCCTCGACCACGGCCACGAAAATTTCCATGCTGACGAATTTATCCACCCGCTATTTCCTGTTCGTTTCGGTTGTAAGCGTTTGTCGCATAAGAGCCGCATTGTAGGGATAACGTGTTACTAATAGCGCCCACGGCCAGGTTGAGCGATCCGCACGTAGTGCTGTCGCGCGCAATGTGGCGCATTGTCGGGACCGCTCGCCACACGCCTTGTCCCACTTCCAATTCGAACAGACATCAGGAGTTTCGATGAAAAAAGCACTGGTCATGCTGGCCTCCGCAGTCGCGATGAGCGGCGCATTCGCACAAGCTTCCGCACCGGTTGCGGCGTCTTCGGGCACGGCGGCTTCCGCAGCCGTCGCGAAAGGCGGTCATGAGCGCAATGTCGAAGACCGCATCGCCTACCTGCATTCGCAACTGAAAGTCACGCCGGAGCAGGAAACGCAGTGGAAGGCGTTCGCCGACGTCATGCGCGGCAACGGCGAGACGATGGGCGAGCTGTTCAAGCAGCGTCGCGCCGCCACGAGCGTGTCTGCACTCGAAGACATGAAGCAGTACGCGACCATCGCACAGGCGCACGCAGACGGCATGAAAAAGCTGGTGGACGCATTCGATCCGCTTTACAACAGCTTCTCGCCCGAACAGAAGAAGCTCGCCGACGTAACGTTCCGTCAACATGGCGCAGACGGCCGGCCGCGTCATCATGGCAAGGGTAAGAGCGACAAGTCGGCGCCAGCCGCGGCGAGCGACGCCACGGTCAAGCCGTAACTAAGCGGCCACGCGACTCATCTGGGACACGCCTGGCGCAACTTCGGCACGGGGCGCGTTGCGGTTCTTGCCGCGCCGTGCCCGACGTGCCAAAAAAGGCCGGCAACTGGATGCGTCTGGCATGATGCAGGTCCGCGATAGCCGACGCGAAGTCGCGACGTCGCCGTCAACAACCCTTTGCCTGCATCATGAACGATCTGAAAAACCTCGACCTGCGCGATGATCCCGCCGCCCGGCGTGTCGTCAAAGACGAAACGGTGAATGTCGAATTCGCCGCGACGCACGGCGAACTGATGAGCCTGGAAGGCCCCAATCGCTACCTGCCTGGCGACGCTTTGATCACCGGATCGACCGGCGACCGCTGGGTCGTTTCGCGCGAGCGCTTCGACGCCAAATACGTTCCGGCCGACGCAGCGCATACGCATACGCATGGTGAGGCCGGCGCATATCGCAATCGCCCCGCTGTCGTGCTCGCAAAACAGATGAACGATGCGTTCTCGCTAGCCCGTTCGGCGACCGGCGGCGACGTGCTGCGTGGCGCGGCCGGCGACTGGATCATGCAGTACGCGCCGGGCGATTACGGCGTCGTGCAGGCCGCGCGCTTCGCGAAGGTCTACCGTTTCGCAGACTGAAACCGTCACGCGAACTCGTCGCCGAGATCCACCGTGACTTCGCGCGGCACCGCTTCGCCGTTCGCATACTGCTCCTCGAGCGAGCCGATGCTCGCCTCCACATACGCGCGCAACACCGCGAAACTGCGGCCTCGCAAGCGCGCGGGCAACGCGCGATAACGCGCGAGCGCCGCCGGCGCGATTTCCACCGTCATCACGATGCGCCGTGCGGCCGCGCCGAAGCGCATCGCCACCCAGTGGATCGCAAGCGTCGGCGTGCCGTCTTCGGCCGGCCGCTGGATAAACTGTGTCTGCTCTGGAAAGAGATCGCTGATAACGCGCGCCAGTTCCTCGAACTCGGGATTCGCGCAGTCGTATTGGTAAGCTTCCATGGATGTGCCGAAAGAGAGTGATCAGCCGTAGCAGGCGGCCGATTGTAAAGCAGCGACCGCTAGCGCCGGCTGTGAGCACCGGCTATGAAGCACGGCAGCGCTAGCGAGGCTGTTCCATCATGCGCTCGGCGCCCGGCCGCCTGAACGTGCGGAATAGCAACCCTGCTACGACGAGCGCTCCCAATGCATAGACGGCATCGACTGCGGCGAGCGGCACGAGTTGCGCCTGGAACAGTGCGGCGGGCACGTCCACGAGCGCATGCAATACGATCGCGAGCGGCAGGATCCCGCGCCAGCCCGCCCGCAGGCCGCGCCACATCAGCACCGACAAGCCGATCTGAAAAATCAGCGCGGCCACGCGTTCGAGCGCAAAAATACCGGCTGTTTGCGGCGTCAGGCTGGCGAGTATCAGATGGATGCGCATCAACGATTCGGTCGGCAGGTTGCTCAGATAACCGTCGAGCTCGCCGCGATTTTCCAGCACCGCAAACAGAATCCATTGAATCTGCACCAGCACGCCGACGAGCCACGCTTCCGCGCCGCCATGACCGAGGCCGTAGGTGAGCGCGGTGCCGTCATCGGTGCGCGTGGCCTGCGGCGTTGAAGCCACCGTGGACGCACTCGCCGCCGCACTCGCCGCCGCACTGGCCGCCGCACTCGCCGCCGCACGTTTCATCAGCAGGCGCATGCCGATGAAGCGCCCCACTTCCTCGCAAATGCCTGCCGCGAGCGCGCCGTACACGACGAACGCGAGCGGATTCGACAGGAACGTGGCCGTCGCCTCGTTCCGATGCAGCATGTAGTCGTTCAACGCGCGCTCGATCACCATGGCGAACAGCGCGAACACGGCGATGCCGGCGATCGCGTCGCGCGGCTTTAGCGCGAGCGGCCGGCGCAGGCGGCGGTAAAGGACAAAGGGCAAAGCGGCGACCAGCAGCGTCGCGAGGACGAGGCTCGACAGGGTAAGCGGTGCAACAACCATGAGTTTCCTTGCGATGACAGGCGCGCAACCGCTGCGCGCCGCAGCCCGAATCATCGCAGATCGGCGGAAAGTCGGCCTGGAAGCTCGCGCGGACGTCGGCTCAGGCGTAGTCCGTCACGTCAGCCCGACGTCGACGCGCGGACGATCAGTTCGCCCGGCAACAGGCAGTCGCGCGCGCCGGTCTCGACGCCTTCGATGCGCTCATGCAGAAACTCGACCGCCCGGTAGCCAATGTCGTAAGTCGGCTGGCGGATGGTCGTGACGCCCGTCAATTCCGCCCAGTCCGGGTCGTCGATGGAAAGTAGCGCGACGCGTGCCTGCCAGCCCGCGCCGTAACGCGCCTTCAGATGCAGCGCAAGTCGCAACGCGACGGGCGCATTCGCCGCGAATACTGCCACGCGCGCGGCGTTGCCGGCGGCGCCCGGGTGCTCGCTCGACGCGTCGATTGCGCGGTCCAGCGCCGCGAGGCTTTGCTCGGCCTGCTGTGCGTCCGCGAGATCGAGCACGAGCGTGTGGCCGCGCGCGGCGTGCGGGCCCGTCGTGTCATGAGCGGCCATGGCCTCGCGGAACGCCGCCTCGCGCAGCCGCCGCGAGCTGACCTGCTCGAACGGTTGCACGACGAACCAGATGTCGCGAAACCCACCGTCGAGCAGATGACGTGTGCCGAGTTCCGCCGCCGCCCGATTGTCGAGCCCGACGATATCGGCGACGAGTCCTTCGACCGAGCGGTCCACCAGCACCGCCGGAATTCCGCCGCCGCCCACGGGGCGCAGCGTTTCCTCGCGCACGCCGAGCGCATTCACGATCACGCCTTCGACGCGGTACGTGGTAAGCAATTGCAGATAGCGCCGCTCCATTTCCACTTCGTTGGCCGCATGGCAGATGAGTGGCATCAGGCCGAGCGCGTGGCACGCGGCTTCGACGCCTTGCAGCACCTCGACGGTATAGGGATTGGTGAGGTCGGCGAGCAGCATGCCGATCAGCCGGTTGCGGCCACGCTTCAGCCCGCGCGCCATCTGGTTGGGCTGATAGTCGAGCCGTTCGATAGCGGCCTCGATACGCGCGCGCAACTCCGGCGACAGCACACTCATTTCGCCGTTCAGATAACGCGAGATGCTGGTTTTGCCGGTGCCCGCTTCGCGCGCGACATCGGTGATCGTTGCGCGGCGCGGTGCGGCCTGGCGTGTCGGCGCAGTGCTCATTGGAGCCACGCAGTGCAGCGCGAGACGCATGCGCCGGCAGGCAAACGCTTGTTCACGGCGCTCTTCACTTTTGCAGCACTTCGCGATTGACAATGTTGGTCGCGAGCGTGCCGTTCAGCGCGGCAACGAGATTTTCTGCAGCGTTGCGCGCCATCGCATGCCGCGTCTCATGCGTCGCCGAACCGATATGCGGCAACGCCACCACGTTCGCCAGCTTGAGGAGCGGCGAATCGGCCGGCAGCGGCTCGGTCTCGAACACATCGAGACCCGCGCCGTGAATCGTGCCGTTTTGCAGCGCCTCGATCAGTGCCCTTTCGTCGACGGTCGCACCGCGCGACGCATTGATAAGAATCCCGCTTTTCTTCATCGAGCTAAGTTCCTTCGCGCCGATCATGTGCCGCGTTTGCGGCGTGAGCGGCACCTGCAGACAGACGAAGTCGGCGTCGGCGAGCAGTTCCGGCAACTCGACGCGCCGCGCGCCGTAAGCCTCTTCCGCCTCGCGGTTCGCACTGCGGTTCGTGTAGAGCACCTTCATGTTGAAGCCGAGCGCCGCGCGCCGCGCGACCGCGCCGCCAATGCGTCCGAGTCCCACGATGCCGAGCGTCTTGCCCTGCACGTCCACGCCGAATTGCGCAGGCCCGATGCTCTGCTGCCACTGCCCCGCCTTGACCCATGCGGCAAGTTCGACCACGCGGCGCGCTGACGCGAGAATCAGCGAAAAGACCGTGTCGGCGGTCGATTCCGTCAACACGTCCGGCGTATGCGCGAGCACGATGCCGCGCCGCGTGAGATCGGCGACGTCGAACTGATCGAAGCCGACGGAGATCGTCGACAGCGCCTTTAACCGCGTCGCGCCTTCCAGCATCGCCGGCGTGATTTTCACGCTCGCGCCGATGCCGCCGTCCGCGTCGCGCAAAGCGGCGACGAACGCATCATGCTGGGCGGGATCCACCTGCACGACTTCCACGTGCTGTTGCAGGTACGCGAGCACATCTTCAGGCAGTGACTTCCAGGCGACGATCTTCTTCATCGGCTTATTTTCCTTGCAACGGTGTGGCGAGCTTGTGCGGCGTTTCAACGGTCTGCTGTTGCGGCTTGACGATCAGCGTGAGGATCACCGCGGCGATCAGCGCCACGCTCATGAATGCATACGATGCCGCGGGCGACCCTGTCGCGCCGTTCAGATAGCCGACCACATACGAGCCGACGAACGAACCGAGCGCGCCCATGCTGTTGATCAACGCCATCGCGCCGCCCGCAACGTTCTTCGGCAGCAGCTCCGGCACGATCGCGAAGAACGGACCGTATGGCGCGTACATCGCGGCGCCTGCAATCACGAGCGACGCATACGAAAGCCAGAAATGCGTGGAGCCGAGCGCATACGACGCCGCGAACGCGATCGCGCCGATCAGCAGGAACGGCCAGACGAACACTTTACGGCGGTTGAGTTTATCCGATGCCCACGACGCCGCAAGCATCGCGATGGTCGCGGCGAGATACGGCAGCGCCGACAGCCAGCCGGTTTCGACCATGCCGAGCGAGGAGCCGTTCTTCAGGATCGACGGCAGCCACAGCACGAAACCATAGACGCCGATGCTCCAGCAGAAGTACTGCGCGCACAGCTTGATCACAGCCGACGAGCGGAACGCTTCGCTGTAATTGCGCACCGGCTTGATCGCGGCCTGCTCGGCGCGCAGTGTCTGCGCAAGGTCGTCCTTCTGCTGCTGCGTGAGCCAGGACACCTGCTGCGGCTTGTCCTGCACGATGAACCACCAGCACACCGCCCACAGGATCGCGGGAATGCCTTCGGCGATGAACATATTGCGCCAGCCGAACGAATGCACGAGATAGCCGGATACCACCGACATCCACAGCACCGTAACCGGATTTCCGAGAATCAGAAACGTGTTGGCACGCGAGCGCTCGCTCTTCGTGAACCAGTTGCTGATGAAGATCAGCATGGCCGGCATCACCGCGGCTTCGACCACGCCGAGCACGAAGCGGATCACCATGAGCGACGGAATGTTGCTGACCATGCCGGTCAGCGCCGCGCAACCGCCCCACAGCACGAGGCTCCAGAACACGAGCTTCTTGACGCTGCGGCGCTCGGCGTAGATCGCGCCTGGAATCTGAAAGAAGAAATAGCCAAGGAAGAACAGCGCGCCGATCAGCGAAGAAAGTCCCTTGCTGATGCCGAGGTCCTGGTTGATGCCGGCGGCCGCCGCGAAACCGTAGTTTGCGCGATCGAGGTAAGCGAGGCTGTAGGTGATGAATACGATCGGCATGATCGTCCACCAACGGCGAATGGCGAGAGATGAAGTCATGGGTGTCTCCTTAACGGCTTCCCGAAACAATGATGAGCTGAGCTTGTGCGGCGCTTGCCAAGCGCTCTTGCTGTTATCGATGCAGCCCGGCTTGCGGCTCCGTTTAGAACCGCGATGCTGCCGGGCTACGTAATGCTTTTTTCGGCGGTGCTTGCCAATGCATGTGCCTCAAGCCGCGCGTGTCACGCTCGCGTTCGACAGGTCGGCGCGTTCGAGCGCATCGAGTTCGGCGCGGCCCGGCAGCCCTTCTGAATCTCCTATCACCTGGATCGCCAGCGCGCCGATGCGGTTGCCGCGCGCGACGGCCTGCGGCAACGTCCTGCCTTCGAGCAGCGCGCTGATCACGCCGACCGCGAAGCCGTCGCCCGCGCCGACCGTATCGACGACCTTCGCGACCGGCTGGCCGGCAATCACGCCGGCGTCATCGGCGGTGCGAAAGTACGCGCCCTCGGCGCCGAGCTTGACGATCACGCCACGCGCGCCCCGCTCCAGATAAAACTTCGCGATGTCGTCGGGCTTCGTATAGCCGGTCAGAATCTCACCCTCGCCGATGCCGGGTAGCACCCAGTCGGCGAGCGCGGCGAGCGCGTTCAGACCTTCCACCATCGCAGCGCGCGACGGCCACAGCGTCGGGCGCAAATTCGGATCGAACGAGATGGTTTTGCCGGCCGCGCGCATTTCACGTGCCAGATGAAATGCGAGTTCACGCGAGCTCGCCGAGATCGCGGGCGCGACGCCCGTCAGATGGAGATGACGCGCGGGCAATACGTAGTCGGCCACATAGTCGGCGACAGAAAGATGGCTCGCCGCCGAGCCTCGGCGAAAGTATTCGACAGCGGGATCGCTGCCGTCATCGTTCTTCGACTTCAACTGGAAACCGGTCGGGTAGCGCTCGTCGGTGCTCACGCAACGCTGGTCGATGCCTTCTTTCGTCAGCGTGTCGCGCACATACTGGCCGAATGAATCGTTGCCCACGCGGCTCATCCAGCCGACCTTGAAACCGAGCCGTGCAAGACCGATCGCGACATTCAGGTCGGCGCCCGCAATGCGCTTCGTGAAATGGCCGACGCTCGCGAGCGGGCCGGTCTCGGTCGCCACGAACATGGCCATTGCTTCGCCGTAGGTGATGATGTCCAGTGCTGCGCTTATGTTGCTCATGCTTCGCTCCTGCGTGTACGTCGGGCTTGTCGCCGCTGCCGGTTTCTTTCCGCGCTCGTTGCTGCTTCTCTCAGGTTCTACTCGCCGCTCACGCGGCAGCCAGCCACGCGACGCGGCGCGCCGCGTCTTCGTCGATACAGGCGGCGTCGAATGGAAACTCGATGCCGCGCGGGACGTCGCGCGGCAGTCGGTGCAGCACCTCGGCAAAGCGGGCGTCGTCGACGGCGGGCGCCACCGCAAACCGCCGTGCACCCTCGCCCGCCGCGACCTTGCAGTGCACGTACTCGACGTAAGGCGCCAGCGCCGCGGCTGCGTTCAGGGACGACACGCCGCACCACGCCCAGTTGCCGACGTCGAAAGTCATGCCGAGGACATCTGCGCGGCCTTCACGCTGGAGTGCCTCGAACAAGCCCACGAATTGCGACAACGAGCCGCCCTGCGCCAGTTGCCCGTTTTCGACGACGAGCCGCACGTCTGCGCCTTGCAACTGCGCGGCGATTGCATCGCCGTGCGCCTCGCTAGCAAAACCGCCGAGTTGCAGTTTCACGAGGCGCGCGCCGAGCGCGAGCGCTTCGTCCAGCGCAAGGCGCAACGCGGCGGCGTCGAGCCGGCCGCCTTCCACGTACAGCGACGCCGGCGTCGAATACACGGACCACAAACCCAATTCCGCGATCTGCTTGCCCAGTTCCCGAAGGCGCGACGGCGAGGCGTCGGCCTCGTAACCGAACAACTCCCGGCGCACCTCAAAACCGGCCGCGCCGGCGCGCTTGCTCGCCTCCGCCCACTTGCGATGACCCGCCGTGCGCACTGCGTCGACGCCAAAGGCGCTCGCGACAATCGTTATGTCCATCGCATCTGTCATCTGTGGATACCGTCATTTGCCCTGCTTCTGCGTCTTGGAACCGGTTCCAAAAGCAGGTTTCAAAAAAGCGCCGAAGCGCTTGCGATGCCCGAATATTGCGCCGAGGCTCGCACCGCGCACCATAGTGGAAATCCCTAGGCGGCGGTGAGAGCGTGCCCACCCGGTTCGATGACTCAAGCGCCATCTGCCAAGCAAAGCGCAAGAAACTGCTGGACCACGCGTGACGGCGCGCTCGCGTGCGGCACGACGATAGACAGCCGCCGCGTCAACGGCTCGGGGCTGAGCGAAAACACGCGCAATGCGCCGTCTTCGTGCCGCATCGACATCGCCGAAACGAAGCCGATGCCCATACCGGCCCGCACCGCTTCCTTCACGCCTTCAACACCCGCTATTTCCAGCGCCACGCGCATCGGCACGCCTGCGCGGGCGAACGCGCGCTCGACAATGTGGCGCACGCCCGACCCTGCCTCGCGCACGATCAGCGGCTCTGCACCGAGCGCCGCGAGATCGACGCCAGCCCCCGACGCGGACGCTGCAAGCGGATGCGCGCGCGGCATGATCGCGACGATCTCGTCTTCGCGCCACGCGTGGACTGCGGTGTCCGGTGGCAGATCCGCGCCGACCGGACCTTCGATCAGCGCAATATCCACCGATCCCAGCGCACCGACGATGTCGGTCGTATTGCCGTCGGCCGTATGCAGCGCCACGTCCGGATATCGCCGGTGAAAATCAGCGATCAGATACGGCAGCAGGTAGCTCGCAGGCGTCGTAGTCGCGCCGATCCGCAGCGTGCCCTGCTCCAGGCCGCGCAACGCGTCTCTGTATGCATGAGCCTGCCGCCACGTGTCGCGTAGCCGCGCGGCATAGCTCGCCAGCTGCTCGCCGGCCGGGGTCAGGCGCACGCCGCGCCCTTCGCGCTGATAGAGCGGCTCGCCGAACTCATCTTGAAGCTGGCGCAGCTGCCCGGACACCGCGGGCTGCGACAGATGCAAAGCTACCGCCGCGCGACTGATGTTCAGATGTTCGGCGACTGCGGCAAACGTTATAAGCTGATCGGGGGTCATCGTACGAAAATATCGGATTTGCTGATACTTGTCATTCTAAATGACGATTTTTCATATCCATATATCTAAATTAGGATTAGACCTATCCGATCCAGTCAGTCCCAGAGGCTGCAACCATGACCACCGCTCGACTCACCGCCGCTACCTCCGAACAGTCGTCAACCCGTGGGCAACTCAACGGCATCCTGTTCGTCGCGCTGTTCGCCGCAGCCGTCACGCGCATTGCCGAAATCCCGGCCGTTGCGGGGCTGGGCCTGAGCCCGCTGATCGTCGGCATCGTCGCGGGAGCAATCTACGGCAACGCACTGCGCGACGGCATGCCGGCAAGCTGGGCCGCCGGCGTCAATTTCTCTGCGCGCAAGCTGCTGCGTATTGCGGTCGCTTTCTTCGGACTGCGAGTGAGTCTTCAGGAGATCGCCCAGGTCGGCCTGCCCGGTCTTGCGGAATCGGTACTGATCGTCGTCAGCACGCTGCTGATCGGCACCTGGGCCGGCATGAAAATCATGAAGCTGGACCGCGACACGGCGCTCCTTACGGCTGCCGGCAGTGCGATTTGCGGCGCGGCGGCCGTGCTCGCGTTCGAGTCCACGCTGCAGTCCAAGCCGCACAAGAGCGCGATGGCCGTCGGCAGCGTGGTTCTGTTCGGAACGCTTTCCATGTTCCTTTACCCCGTTCTGTTCAAGGCGGGCTGGCTGCACCTCGACACGGTCGGCGCGGGGCTCTTTTTCGGCGGCACGATTCACGAAGTCGCGCAGGTGGTCGGCGCGGCGAGCAACGTGAGCCCGGAAGCCACGCATATCGCCACCATCGTCAAGATGACTCGCGTGATGCTGCTCGTGCCGGTGCTGCTTCTAGTGGGCCTGTGGGTAAACCGCGCGGCGCGCCGCGACGCGTCAGCCGCAGGTACGCAGCAAGGCGCTGCCGTTCATCAGGGCAAGCTTGCGATTCCCTGGTTCGCACTCGGCTTCCTGGCTTTCGTCGTGATCAACTCGCTGCATGTGCTGCCGCAAGCCGCCACTACGACGCTGAATACGCTGGATACCTTCGCACTGACCATGGCCATGACCGCGCTCGGCATCGAAACGCGGCTCTCGCAGATTCGTCAAGCGGGTCCTCGCGCGCTGACCACCGGCTTCATCCTTTACGTGTGGCTGTTTGCGGGCGGACTCGGAATCACATGGACTGTCCAGCATTTCCTCGGCTGAGCCCCTCGTCTCAGAAGCCAACCCCGCCGCGCGCGGGGTTTTGTGCGTTATGCGCGAGCATGCGGCGCGCTCGCGCGGCATACTGGCTGCCCGAGCGGCGCACGAGCCGTGCGCGCTGCGTTGAACGAGCGTTCATGCAACTGGAATGAGGACCAATCGATGAGCCTGGAACTTTACTACTGGGACGGCCTGCAAGGCCGTGGCGAATTTGTGCGGCTGGCGCTGGAAGAAGCCGGCGCCGACTATGTCGAAGTAGCGCGCGGCGACGCGTCCGAAGGTCTCGGCACCGGCGCGATGATGGCGGTGCTGAAGAGCAAAGACGAACCGTACCCGCCGTTTGCGCCGCCGTTCCTGAAAGACGGCGACCTGGTGATCTCGCAGACCGCGAACATCCTGTTCTATCTGGGTCCGCGCCTGAACCTGGCGCCCTCGGTGGAGAGCCTGCGTTATGTGGCAAACGGCTTGCAATTGACGATCGCCGACGTGGTCACGGAAGCGCACGACACGCATCATCCGCTCGCAAGCAACCTCTATTACGAAGATCAGAAAGACGCGGCGAAGGTGCGTGCGCACGACTTTATCGACAACCGGATTCCGAAGTTCATGAAGTACTTCGAGCGCGTGCTGAAGCAGAATCCCGCCGGCGATACATACATGGTGGGCGACTCGCTGACCTACGTCGATCTGTCCATGTTCCAGTTGATCGACGGGCTGCTGTATGCGTTCCCTCGCGCGTTGAAGCGCTTCGGCGAGCACTACCCGCGGCTCGCCGCATTGCACGCGGCTGTGAAGGAGCGGCCGAACATCGCCGCGTACCTGCAATCGGAGCGCCGGCTCGCGCATAACGAGGCGTGCATCTTCAGGCACTATCCCGAACTCGACAAGGCGGCGGCTTGACCCGCGTCGCGATTCCCCGCTCATGCCCGGCACCGCGCCCGCTTCGTCCAGCGGGCGCGCTGCTGTTGTCGTGTGCGCTTTTCTAACTTTCCATCACGCCCCGTACCGTCGACGTGCTCTCATTTCTGCTGAAGCTGCGTACCCGCGCTCATGACCTTTTCCGTCTCTCGGACGCCCATACGATGCTGGTCTGGTCCGTGGTCGTCGGCGTCGCGGGCGCCTTTGCGACGATCGCATTCCGTCAGGGCATCGAGTTGCTGCAACTGATGGTGGCCGGCAAGTCCGGCAGCTTTGTGGAAATGGCCCGCAGCCTGCCGTGGACGGTGCGGATCTGGCTGCCGGCGGCGGGCGGGCTCGTCGCCGGTTTCCTGCTGCTGATCGCGCAGCGTCACGCGGACAAATGCAATCACATCGACTACATGGAGGCGGTGGCGATCGGCGACGGCGTGGTGCCCGTGAAGCTGAGCCTGTGGCGCAGCCTCTCGTCGCTGTTCACGATTTCGAGCGGCGGTTCGATCGGCCGCGAAGGTCCGATGGTCCAGCTTGCCGCGCTTGCCGCCTCGCTGATCGGACGCTGGGTCCACTTCGATCCGCCGCGGCTGCGCCTGCTGGTCGCGTGCGGCGCGGCGGCGGGCATTACGTCGGCGTACAACGCGCCGATCGCGGGCGCGTTCTTCGTCACTGAAATCGTGCTCGGCTCGATCGCAATGGAGAGCTTCGGGCCGGTCGTGGTCGCCGCCGTCGTCGCCAATATCACGATGCGCGAGTTCGCTGGTTACAAGCCGCCGTACGAAATGCCGGTGTTTCCACCGGTGGCGGGCATCGAAGTGCTGCTGTTCGTCGCGCTCGGTCTGCTGTGCGGCGCGGCGGCGCCGCAGTTCTTGCGGCTGCTCGATGGCTCGAAGAAATTGTTTCGCAAGCTGCCGTTGCCGCTGCCCGCGCGGCTCGCGCTTGGCGGGCTCGTCGTCGGCATCCTGTCGGTCTGGACGCCGGAGGTCTGGGGCAATGGCTACAGCGTCGTCAACTCGGTGCTGCACTCGCCGTGGACGTGGACCGCGCTCGTCGTCGTGCTGGTGTTCAAGCTGGTGGCAACGGCGGCCACCGCGGGCTCCGGAGCCGTAGGCGGTGTGTTTACGCCGACGCTTTTCGTCGGCGCCGTGGTCGGCTCGCTGTTCGGCCTCGCCATGCATGCGCTGTGGCCGCACGGCACCTCCGCGCCGTTCGCGTATGCAATGGTCGGCATGGGCGCCTTCCTCGCGGGCGCCACACAGGCGCCGCTGATGGCGATTCTGATGATCTTCGAGATGACGCTCAGCTACCAGGTCGTGCTGCCGCTGATGCTGTCGTGCGTGGTTGCGTATTTCGTGTCGCGCGCGATCGGCAAGACCTCGATGTATGAAATTACGCTGCGCCGCAATCAGGAAGAAATGGAGCGCACTCGCCTGCGCGCCACGCAGATGCGCGAGCTGATTCGTCCCGCGCAAACCGTCGTGCCGCCCAACGCGACCGTGCACGACATGACGCGGGTATTTCTCGAATATCCGGTGAAGTATCTGTATGTGGCGAACGAATCGGGCGCGTTTCTCGGCGTGGTCGCATTGAAGGACATCACCTCCGACCTGCTCGACAAGCGCGACACCTCGACACGAACGGCCGCCGACTATCTTCAGCCGCATTTCGACGTGCTCACGCCCGACATGCCGCTTGGCGTGGCACTTCAGCACTTCATGGCTTTCCAGGGCGAGCGGCTGCCGGTTGTCGAAAGCGCCGCGCATCCGCGCCTCGCGGGTGTGGTCTATAAGACGTCGCTGCTCGACGCGTATTTCCGCATGAATCCGACGCGTTGACGCCGGTCGGCGCGGGACCAGGCGCGGGCGCGGGCCGCGCCATGCAAAGCACGACAAATTCTCTACAATGGGAAGACGCTGCGGTCACGCGCCGCAGCGCGGTTACGCGAAGACGGGCGCGCCGGGACGCCCGCCATTCGATCGGAGCGAAGATGAGCGAACCGTCCCTCGACGCTGTACGCCGCGACCAGGCGGGCTGGATTTTCCTGCATATCGAAGGCGAGCCGTACGATCGTGGCGAACAGCACGGCCAGTTGCTTTCCGCGGAAATTCACAACGCTATCCGAACCGCCCGCTACCTCGCGAAGTGGGACACAGGGGAAGATTTCGACACGTTCGTCGAAGCCGCCGTCTCCCAGTTCGCCAGCAAGCTCGACACCGAATTCGCCGATGAAATCCAGGGCATTGCCGACGGCGCAAAGCTGCCGTTTGCCGAAGTGCTCGCCTGGAACGGCTACATGGATCTACTCCAAAGCTGGTGGCCCGCGCACGCGGCCGAGCAGAAACCGAGCCTCGGGCTCAAACCGTGGCGCGGTCGGCGCGGCCATCATTGCAGCGCGTTCATCGCAACGGGCAATGCGACCCGCGACGGCCGCATTGTGATGGCGCACAATTCCTGGGACCGCTATGCCGCCGGCGACGCATTCAATGTCGTGTTCGACATCGTGCCGGATCAGGGCAACCGCATTCTGATGCAGGGCGTGCCAGGCTGTATTTCGAGCCTCACCGATTTCTGGGTGACGGAAGCCGGATTGATGGTGACCGAAACCACCATATCGAACTTCGTGGGCTACAACGCGGCGGGTGCGCCCGAGTTCTACCGCTCGCGGCGGGCGTCGCAGTACGCGAACAGCATCGGCGAATGGTGCGAGATGTTCTCGATTGCGAACAACGGCGGCTACGCGAACAGCTGGCTGCTGGGCGACACGAAGACCGGCGAAATCGCGCGCTACGAACTGGGGCTGCACTATTCCGGCTTCGAAAGCACGAAGAACGGTTTTTACAGCGGCTACAACACGGCGACCGATCTGAAGATCCGCAATCAGGAATGCATCGGCGAAGGCGAAGACTATACGGACGTGCGCAAAAACGGCGCGCGACGTTTGCGCTTCATGCAGCTGGAGGAGATGCACCGCGGCAAGATCGACGCGGAACTCGCCAAGGCGATGATCGCCGACCATCACGACGTCTATCTGGATCGCAGCGACAACCCCTGCTCGCGCACGATCTGCGGGCATCTCGAACTGGATGACGCGCGCTTTGGCGGCTCGGATCACGGGCCTTTCAACCCTTGGGGCGCCAACGACGGCAAAGTGGTCGACAGCGAGATGGCGCGTGAAATGGCGTTCGCCGCGCGCTGGGGGCATCCGTGCGGGCGGCCGTTCGACGCCCAGGCGTTCATGAAACGGCATCCGCAGTGGAACTGGCTGAACGGCTATATGCGGGACCGGCCGTCATGGCCGTGGACGCGGTTTGAGATTTTGCGCTAGAGGGACGCTAGTTGCGGCTCGGGTTGGCGCTTGGGGGCGAATCCGCAATCAGGCTGCCATTCCCGCGCCATTATCGGCGATCTACAATGAGTGGTCGCGAAGCGCGCGTTGCAGGATTTGCGCGTCGGGCATGACGAAAGCGCGCGGCCTGCAAGCCCGGGCCATGCGCGGCTTGCGCCATTCTTTGGTGCGTGGACGGCACAGCACTTGCTCAACCGTTAGCGCCGCATGAGCTTAGGAGGTCGGGCATGAAAACCTCGACACTGTTGACCATGGTGACGCTGTCCGCTTCGTGCTTTGCCGCGCCGGTTCATACGGCGCCGGACGGCATGCCCGCGAACGCCCTTGCCGAAACCGCCAACGCCGCACCCGTCGCCCCGCCGGCGCCGGAGGTGGCGGTCACGGACGAGAATCGTCCACAGGAATGGCAGCATATCGTGTTGCCGAAGTCGCGACATCCCGAACGGGGCTTCGCGGCGCACAGCGAGCGGCTGCAGACCTGAGCGCGGCGTTTGAGCTGTGCGCTTGTCTGGCTGGTCGTGAGAACCGCGAAAAAGCGTGGCTGGGCGCGGCTAAGCGGGACTGAGCGGAACCAGGCGCGCAAAGGTTCAACTAGCGTCCCGCTCGACCGGCTTTGACAACCTCCGAGCGTCCCGAAGAGTTCGAGCGGACTCGATAAGACGCGAAAATCGCGGGCTTTCGAGTGGCAAGCAGCGGCAGTCACCCGCCAATCCGGCGACAATACGCAACAACAGACGCCGATCGAACGCCAACCAAACCGGCACCCGACCGCCGCCAATCCCTCCCAACCGTACCAACAGGAGCTTGCATGACGACATCGTCCATCCCCGGGGAATCCATCGACTTGCAGATCTCCGACGTGCTCAGCGACGTCCACTTCCCGGCGAACAAGGACGCTCTGGTCGATGCCGCCCGCGAAGCCGGCGCGAGCAACGAGGTGCTGTCGATGCTCGACGGCCTGCCCGAGCAGGATTACGCCGACGTCGCGTCGGTCACGAAACTGATCGGCGGCAATTACGGGCCGGGTCTGAGCGCGTGAGCGAACTCACAAAGGCGCCCCGGCGCCTCGCCGCACCGCTGGAACGGCGCGGCGCGGACTGGATCTATCGCTCGCCGCAATCCGGCGGCGCGGGCGGGCCGCCCGGCGGCTCCGTCCGTGGCGACATACACGGCGCAGGCGGCGCAGGCGGCGCAGGCGGCGCAGGCGGCATCGAAAGAATCGAGGCGTTTTTCCACGGCGCCGGCTACGCGATGCACCGGCACGATACCTACGCGATCGGCCGCACGCTGGCCGGCGTGCAAAGCTTCCGCTATCGCGGCAGCCTGCGCCACAGTTTGCCCGGCGGCACCATGGTGCTGCATCCGGACGAACCGCACGACGGCCAGGCCGGCACCGGCGAAGGTTTCCGTTACCGCATGGTCTATGTCGACCCGGCTCTCTTCCAGCAGGCACTCGGCGGCAAGCCCCTACCCTTCGTGCATGGCGGCTTGTCGAACGACCCGCGTCTTTTCGCTGCCACGGAAAACCTGCTGCGCAGCATGGATCGCGCGATGGACCCCTTGGAACAGGACGACGGGCTCTACGAACTGGCCACGGCGCTCGACGCCGCAGCGGGCACCCGGCCCGTGCGCCGCCCGGTGGATTACGCCGCTGCCCGCCGTGCCCGCGAGTATTTGCTGGCGTCGCTCGAACACGCGGTGACGCTCGATGAACTCGCGGTGGCCGCGGGACGCGACCGATGGAGCCTGTCGCACGATTTCCGCGCGCTGTTCGGCACGAGCCCGCACCGTTACCTCACGATGCGGCGTCTCGATCTCGTGCGCCAACTCGCGCTGGCCGGCATGCCGCTCGCCGACGCCTCCGCCGCGAGCGGCTTCTCAGACCAGAGTCACATGACGCGGCACTTCAAACGCACATGGGGCGTGGCGCCCGCACAGTGGCTCAACATGCTCGGGGCTACATCGCCAGCCACGCGCTAGGCGCGAGAATGCCGCGCGTCGCGCGAGGCGCTCGCCCACAAACGTTCAAGACTCGCCGGCATTTCGCGCAGTACGCTCGTTCCAGAGACGTCAATCATCTTTGGAGAAGGAGCACAGCATGTCGGACATTCAGGCAACCCAGCAAACCTACCGCGCGATCAATTTCGCTGACAAGCTCGCGCTGTTCAGCGATCAATGGCAAGCGCGGGTCGTCGCGGAAATGAACGACTACCAGTTCAAGGTCGTGCGCATCGAGGGCGATTTCGTGTGGCACCAGCACGCGGACACGGACGAAACATTCATCGTGCTGGACGGCCAGTTGCGCATCGACATGCGCGACGGCTTTGTGATGCTGTCGGCGGGCGAAATGTTCGTCGTGCCGAAAGGCACCGAGCACAAGCCGTTCGCCGAACGCGAGGTCAAGCTGCTGCTCATCGAGCCGCGCGGCGTCAAAAATACCGGCGACGAAACCAACGAACGCACGGCCGCCAACGACCTGTGGATCTGAGCGCGACTAGCCGCTATGCAGGCAACGGCGCCGACAGCGGCGCATTCGCAGGCGGGCGCGGCCACGGTTGACAGACCGAGCCGGCGGTTGGGCGCGCGTGCTTCGCGCGTCGAGAATCGCGCGCGGGCGCCGTCGCGTCCGACTGGAAATGCTCGACGAGGTGATCGACGAAAGTGCGCACCTTCGCGGGCAGGTGCAGACGGCTTGGATAGGCGATCGTGATCTCGATCTCCGGCAGACGGTAGTCGCCGAGCAGTTCGACGAGCCGCCCAAACGCAAGGTCGCGCGCGATCAGATAGCTCGGCAGAATAGCCACGCCCATGCCGAGCAGCGCGAATTGCCGCAGCATTTCGCTATTGTTCGCGGCAATCGCGGTCGCGGGCCTCACGCGAACGAGCCCTTCCGGCCCGCTGAACACACGCTCCTCGCCGCCCTGCTCGGGCGGCCGGCTCAGGCACGGATGATCCAGCAGATCTTCCGGCCGCGTCGGCGCGCCGTGCTGCGTCAGGTAGGCAGGCGTCGCGCAGACGGTCAGCTGACACGTAGTCAGCCGACGCGTGACGATACTCGCGCTGCGCGCCGGGCGCCCGGCCAGAATACCCACGTCGAAGCCCTCTTCGACGAGATCGGCGTGACGGTCGGCGAGCGTCACGTCGGGCACCACCTCGGGATAGCGCGCGGTGTACGACTGGACCGCCGGCGCGAGGCTCTGCAACCCGAAGACGACCGGCGCCACGATGCGCAACGTGCCGACGGGCTCGTGATGACGTGCGACCACCATCTGCTCGACGCCGTCGAGGTCGTCGAGAATGTGGCGCACGCGCTCCAGATAAGTCGTGCCCGATTCGGTCAACGAAAGACGACGAGTGGTGCGATTCAGCAGGCGGGTGCCAAGACGCGCCTCCAGATCCGCCACATGGCGGGTGACGACAGCGGTGGAAAGATCCAGCGCGCCCGCCGCGCGGACGAAACTGCCGAGGTCCGCCACCTTGACGAACACGCGCATCGACTGCAATTGATTCATGGGACGACTCCTGCCTCGAGATGCCGGGCCGGCGCAGCGCTGCCGCCTGTATCACCCCGCGCGGCAACGCTCGCGCGGATTTGCCCAACGAATCGATTGTATCGACCCGACCTGTCCCAACCCTGACCTGTACATGACAATCACGTCAGCTTTACCGATGCGCACGCACCATTGTTTCAAGCATTATTGCGGTTTTTGGCTAGGTATAAACCCTTAGCCGCTGGTAAGATGGCGACCGGAAGAAATTCATCGCTATACCGTTCGCCAACTGCCATGCCACATCGTTTCCAACTTTTCGAAAAAATCGCGTTTTCTCTGGTCTGCTGGTCCGCCGCGGCCTGCTCGGCTTTCATCGCTTATGAGCGCTGCCCGGATATTCAGGTCGTCCTGCATGCGGGCGAGGAAGTTTTGCGCACCAGCGGGGAGTATTCGTTCGTCTGCGCGAGCCCGGTTGCAGATAGCTGCACGCAACTTGCGACCAACTGATTGAGCCATCGTCGCGCGCAAGGCGGCCGCACCGGCCGCCTTGCGGCGTTATGCGCTTCGGCCGAACACCACGCGCGAAAAGAATCCCGCCAGCACCGCTTCTGCCATTTCACTCGGCACATTCTGCGGATCGACGGTATAGAAGAACTGCACACCGTCGCACAAGCCCATCAGGCCCATGGCCAGCATCTCCGGCGGCAATAGCAGCGGCGTGCCGACCCGCGCCGAAAATTCGCGGACGTAGGCGGCCAGTTGTTCGAGCTTCTCGTGCAGGAACGCGTTGAAACGCAGCCTGAAGCGCCCGTCTCGCGCAGCCAGAAGCTTCGCCTCCACCCACAGCAAAAAGCATTTGTTCTCACGATGCAGGTTGCTGTAGTAGCGCATCACGCGCTCTTCCATCACTTCCCGTGTGGCCGCGTTCTCGAAAATGGCCCGCAAACCCGCCTGCATGGTTTCGTGGTCGCGCCGCAGTAGCTCGAGAAACAGCTCGTTCTTGCTTCGGAAATTCGAATAAAACGCGCCGCGCGTATAGCCTGCCGCCCCGGCAATGTCTTCGACACTCGCCGCGACAAAGCCCTTCTTCATAAAAATTGCTTGCGCAGCGTCGAGCAGACGCTGACGTGTCTGGTCTTTGCTTTGCTCGCGTGTCAATCGTTGCCGTTTCATGGGCAAGAGTCTAGCACCTAAAAGAATTCCAATTCGCCTCCACATTCAAATACAGGTGTGTATTAGAATGCGAATCATCATTGGAAGTCAGACACGTATGCCAGATGCATGAACCGGCATGCGCTCTTCGCTGGCGAGCCGCTGCGGCTTGCCGTGTTCGTTCGCTGTCTCCTGTTGGGGTAATTGTGAAGCGTCCCGGTTTTCCCGCATCGTCGGCGATGCGCGAGCAGTCCCATCGTCTCGCGCGGCCAAGGCCTATGCGCCGCGCCGTGTTCGCGCTCGCTCTTGCAGGCGTCGTCGCGTTGAACGCATGTTCGAAGAAAGAAGCAGGCGCGCCCGAGCCGCGTCCGGTGGTGGCCGTCGCGGTTCATGCAGACGGCAACACGGCGCCCGTCACGTCGCTGCCCGGTGAAGTGCAGGCGCGCTATTCGACGCCGCTGTCATTTCGGGTCGGCGGCAAGATCGTCGAGCGGCGCGTGCGTCTTGGCGACGTGGTCAGGAACGGCCAGATCGTCGCGCGGCTCGACCCGGCGGATGCGCAGAAGAACGCAGCCAGCGCGCAGGCCCAACTCGCCGCCGCCGAGCACAGCTATAAATACGCGAAGCAGCAACTGGACCGCGATCAGGCGCAGGCAAAAGAGAATCTGATCGCACCCGCGCAACTCGAGCAGACCACGAATGCGTATGCATCGGCTGCCGCGCAGCGCGATCAGGCGGCGCAGCAGGCGGCCTTATCGAAAGACCAGTTGCAATACACCACCCTCGTCGCCGATCACGCCGGCGTCATTACCGCGGAGCAGGCCGACACGGGTCAGAATGTGTCGGCAGGCCAGGCGGTGTACAACCTCGCGTGGAGCGGCGAAGTCGACGTAGTCTGCGACGTGCCGGAAAGCGCGCTGGCCGGACTTGCGGTCGGGCAGACGGCAAACGTCACGCTCGGCGCGCTGCCGGGGCGCAAGTTCACGGCGCGTGTGCGCGAGCTCTCGCCCGCCGCCGATCCGCAGAGCCGCACCTATCGCGCGAAACTCACACTCGACAATCCGGGCCCCGACGTACGCCTCGGCATGACCGCGGACATCGCGTTGTCCGCGCCGGCGCCGTCGTCGGCAAGCGGCGCGCAAGGCCAGCACGGCTTTATCGTGTTGCCGGCCACTGCGCTGTTCCATGACGGCGCGCAGCCGGCCGTGTGGGTCGTGCGTGCCGCGGACAGCATGCTCGAACTGCGCCGCGTCACCGTCGTGCGCTATAACGAACGCACAATCGTCATCAGCCAGGGCCTCAAAGACGGCGAACATGTCGTGCTGCAAGGCGTGCACACCGTGAGCGCCGGCGAGAAAGTCCGCGCAATCGCACCGCTGCATCCCGAGGACTTCGCTTCATGAGCACGACGCATGAAGAGGGACGCTTCAACCTGTCCGCGTGGGCGCTGCGTCATCAGGCGCTGGTCGTCTTCCTGATCGCGCTTGCTACCGCATTCGGCATCCTTGCCTACACGCGGCTTGCGCAATCCGAAGATCCACCGTTCACGTTCCGCGTCATGGTGATCCGCACGTTCTGGCCCGGCGCGACCGCGCGGCAGGTGCAGGAACAGGTCACGGACCGCATCGGCCGCAAGCTGCAGGAAACGCCCGCAATCGACTTCGTGCGCAGTTACTCGCGCCCCGGCGAGTCGCTGATGTTCTTCACGATGAAAGACTCGGCGCCGGTGAAGGACGTGCCCGAAACCTGGTATCAGGTGCGCAAGAAAGTCGGCGACATTGCGGCGACTTTGCCGCAGGGTATCCAGGGGCCGTTTTTCAACGACGAGTTCGGCGACGTCTACACCAACATCTACACGCTCGAAGGCGACGGCTTTTCTCCCGCGCAACTGCACGATTACGCGGATCAGTTGCGCACTGTTCTGCTGCGCGTGCCCGGCGTCGCCAAGGTCGATTATTTCGGCGATCCGGATCAGCATATCTACATCGAAATAACGAATACGCAGTTGACGCGTCTCGGCATCTCGCCCCAGCAACTCGGCCAGGCGATCAACTCGCAGAACGCGGTGTCGCAAGCGGGCACGCTCACCACGACCGACGACCGCGTGTTCGTGCGCCCGAGCGGCCAGTTCAAGGACGTGGCCGCGCTCGCCGACACGCTGGTTCGCATCAACGGCCGTTCGTTCCGTCTCGGCGACATCGCGACGATCAAGCGCGGCTACGACGATCCGGTCGTCACGCAGATGCGGGCGGGCGGCAAGGCGGTGCTCGGCATTGGCGTGACGATGCAGCCGGGCGGCGACGTGATTCGTCTCGGCAAGGCGCTCGACGCAGAAATGGTCCGCCTGCGTAAAGCTTTGCCCGTCGGCTTGCAACTGACCGAAGTGTCGAGCATGCCGCACGCGGTCGCCCATTCCGTCGACGACTTTCTGGAAGCCGTGGCCGAAGCCGTGGCCATTGTGCTCGTGGTGAGTCTCGTGTCGCTCGGCGTGCGTACCGGCATGGTGGTGGTGATCTCGATTCCGGTCGTGCTCGCCGTCACCGCGCTGTGCATGTACCTGTTCGACATCGGGCTGCACAAGGTGTCGCTCGGCACGCTCGTGCTCGCGCTCGGCCTGCTCGTCGACGACGCGATCATCGCTGTGGAAATGATGGCGGTGAAACTGGAACAAGGCTGGAGCCGCACGCGTGCGGCGGCGTTTGCCTACACCAGTACCGCGTTTCCAATGCTGACCGGCACGCTCGTCACCGTGTCGGGCTTCCTGCCGATTGCATTGGCCAAGTCGAGCACGGGCGAGTACACGCGCTCGATCTTCGAAGTCTCCGCCATCGCGCTGATTGCGTCGTGGCTCGCAGCGGTCGTGTTGATTCCGCTGCTCGGCTATCACCTGCTCCCCGAGCGCAAGCGTGCGGCGCATGAAGCCGACGACCACGAGCACGACATTTACGACACGCGTTTCTACTCACGTCTGCGTGGCTGGATCGGCTGGTGTATCGAACGGCGTTTTATCGTGCTCGCCATCACCGTCGTATTGTTCGTGCTCGCGATGGCGGGTTTCACGCTCGTGCCGCAACAGTTCTTCCCGAGCTCCGATCGGCCCGAATTGCTGGTTGACGTGCGGCTGCCTGAGGGCGCCTCCTTCAATGCCACGTTGCGCGAGGCGCAGCGGCTCGAAAAAGTGCTGATGGGACGGCCCGAAATCGATCACACGGTGGATTTCGTCGGCACCGGTGCGCCGCGTTTTTACCTGCCGCTCGACCAGCAGTTGACCCAGCCCAACTTCGCGCAGTTCGTGATTACGGCGAAATCCGTGAAGGATCGCGAGAAACTCGCGCAATGGCTCGAACCCGAGTTGCGCAACAACTTCCCTGCCATTCGCACGCGCCTGTCGCGCCTCGAAAACGGGCCGCCCGTCGGTTATCCGGTGCAGTTCCGCGTGAGCGGCGACGACATCGCGACGGTCCGCTCAATCGCGGAACGCGTTGCCGCGACGCTGCGCAGCGACCACGGCACGCGCAACGTGCAGTTCGATTGGGACGAGCCCGCCGAACGCTCGGTGCGCTTTGAAGTCGACCAGAAGAAGGCCCGGGAACTCGGCGTGAGCTCCGACGACATCTCGAGCTTCCTCGCGATGACGCTGTCCGGCTACACCGTCACCCAATACCGCGAGCGCGACAAGCTGATCAGCGTCGATCTGCGTGCGCCGAAGGCCGAGCGTGTGGACCCGGCGAAGCTGCTTACGCTCGCCATGCCGACGCCGAACGGCGCGGTGCCGCTCGGTACGCTCGGGCATCTGCGCAACGATCTGGAGTATGGCGTGATCTGGGAACGCGACCGGCAGCCCACTATCACTGTGCAGTCAGATGTGGCGCCAGGCGCGCAAGGCATCGACGTCACGCATGCTGTCGACAAGGCGCTGGGTCCGATCCGGGCGAACTTACCCGTTGGTTACCGCATCCAGACAGGCGGCTCGGTCGAGGAAAGCGGCAAGGGCCAGACGTCGATCAATGCGCAGATGCCGATCATGATCATCGCCGTGCTGACGCTGCTGATGATCCAGTTGCAGAGCTTCGCGCGTGTGCTGATGGTGGTGCTCACCGCGCCGCTCGGCCTGATCGGCGTCGTGTTTACGCTGCTGCTGTTCGGCCAGCCGTTCGGCTTCGTCGCAATGCTCGGTGTGATTGCGATGTTCGGCATCATCATGCGTAATTCGGTCATTCTGGTCGACCAGATCGAGCAGGACATTGCTTCAGGGCATAAGCGTTTCGATGCGATCGTCGGCGCCACGGTGCGGCGTTTCCGCCCGATCACGTTGACCGCGGCGGCCGCCGTCCTCGCGCTGATTCCGCTGTTGCGCTCCAACTTCTTTGGTCCGATGGCGACCGCGCTGATGGGCGGCATCACGAGCGCGACCGTCCTCACCTTGTTCTATCTGCCGGCTCTTTACGCCATGTCGTTCAGAGTACGCAACGACGAGCGCGAGCCGCAAACGCCGTCCGCGTCTGGCGCGGCGCATACGGGGAATTGAGCATGATCCACTTCGCACGTTCCTGCGTCGTTCGATGCTTCGGCGGTTTGAAGGCCGCACACCTGCCGTCGTGCGTTGCGCTCGCGGGTTCCGCTTTTGTATTGGCGGCCTGTTCGTTCGGGCCTAACGGCGAGCCGCCGGCGATGCCGCAGCCAGTCCACTACGGCAGCGAAGCGCAACCGGCGCAGACGGTCCCGGCGCGAGGCGTCGCGCAGCAGTTCGTGGTCGGCGCGAAGCCGGTACCCGAATGGTGGAAGCTGTATCGATCGGACGCGCTGGATGCGCTCGTCGACGAAGGGCTGCGCAACAGCCCGACTCTCGCGGCGACCGAGCAGAGTCTCGCCGCCGCGCGCGAACAGCTGCGCGGCCAGATTGGCAGCTCGATGCTGCCCACCATCGACGCCGGCGGCCAGGCGACGCGCAATCGCGCGCTCGCGATTCCGGAAATTGGCCCTAACACGTTCCTGTACAACATCTTCGTAGGCCAATTGCAGGCGCATTACACGATCGACCTGTTCGGCGCCTCGCGCCTCGCCGACGCTGCGCTGGCCGCACGCGTGAACGTGCAGGCGTATCAGCTGGATGCTGCCCGTCGCGCGCTCGCCGCGAATATCGTGAGCGCCGCGATTACGAGCGCCGCGTTGCGCGCGCAGATCGACACCACCGAACGGCTCGTGACGCTTGCCGACGATCAGGCACGCGACACACAACGACGCTATGCGCTCGGGGCCGTGTCGCACGCCGATCAGTTGAGCGCGCAACAGAGTGCGGCGAGCTTGTCCGCGAGCCTGCCGGGGTTGCGGCAGCAATGGCAAACCACACGTCATGCGTTGGCCGTGCTGCTTGGTCGTACCCCGGACGCCGCGCCAGCCGATCTCGAACTCGCGGGCTTGCATCTGCCCGAGCAGGTGCCGGTGGTTGTGCCGAGCGAACTGTTACAGGCTCGGCCCGACATTCAGGCTGCCGACGCCGCGCTAAAAGCTGCGGCCGCCGATGTGGGCGTAGCAACCGCGCAGATGTACCCGAGCCTGTCGCTAAGCGCATCGATGGGACAAGGCGGCTTCAGCTGGCCCGTCGCGCTCTCCGGTGCGGGCGCCATCTGGAGCATCGGCGCCTCTTTATCGCAGCCGTTATTTCACGGCGGCGCGCTGGTCGCACAGCGCCGCGCGGCCATGAACACCTATGAGGCCACGGTGTCGCAATACAAGCAGACGGTGCTTGCCGCGTTCCAGAATGTCGCCGACACGCTGGCCGCGCTCGAACACGACGCGCAGGCGCTGGACGCCGCGAATACAGCGACGCGTTCCGCTCAGGGAATCTTCGATGAAACCTCCGGCCGCTATCGGCTCGGCGCCGTACCTGTATCGTCCACCCGCACGAGCGAGCAGCAATTTCGCAACGCGCAACTCGACGAGATTCGCTATACGAGCGCGCGTCTGACGGATACGGCGGCGCTATTTCAGGCGATGGGCAATCCGCCCGTCGAGGCGGCGGGATCGGGAGCAAGTCCAGGCGCAACTGCGCAGACAACATCAAGGGCAACTGCGCACGCGTCCGGGGCCGAACCAGGCAATCCGAATTGACGCCCCGAACTTATCCCCAGTTGATGTTGAATAGGCTGTTGAAAACTTTCTGACAAGCGGGCTAACTCATTGAGCCGGCTGGTGTTATGGGTGGCGGCGTGGAATGAAGCATGGGTCGACAGGATGGGAAGCGTCCGTCGGATCAGACGTCGGTACCCCTATAGTTTTTCGCCCAATGCCTTGCCGAACCAATCTATCCACAGACTTTGTTCACAGCTTTGTGGATAACCATAGGACACAACAGCCAAGTGCTTGAACGCACAAGCGTTTGCCCTTGTGACGCGTTTGCCGCCACTGCTCGCGCAACGACAGCACGCACATACAGGCGCACGCTGCGTCAATAAACGCCCGCCTCCCCTTCCGGACGATTCTTGAAGCGCTTGTGCACCCAATAATATTGATCAGGAATCCGTCGCACCTGCGTCTCGAGAAACTCGGTGATCCGTCGTGCGTCCACCGTTACGTCGTTCGACGGAAAACCGGCTAGCGGCTCGAAGATACTCAGCTTGTAGCCGCGATAGCCCGGCAGCACCTCCGTCACGAACGGCACGACCCGGGCGTTCGCCGCGCGCGCCATCCGCGAGACCGATGTGAGCGTGCAGGCCTGGACGCCAAAAAACGGCACGAACACCGAATCGCGCAAACCGAAGTCCATGTCTGCCGCGAGCATCACCGGCGTGCCGTCGCGCAAGGCCCGCAACGCGCGCCGCACACTGTCGCTGCGCGGAATCATCTCGGTGCCGAAACGTCCGCGCTGGCGCCTCGCCATCGCGTCGAGCAACAGGTTCGACATCGGCGTGTACAGCGACGCCACTGGATGCCGCGTCGAATACATCATGCAGCCGGCCTCGATGCCGACAAAGTGGAAGCCGACGAAGATCGTCGGTTGAGACCGAACCTCCGCGAGATCGATTGCGCTTTCCACTTCGACGAGACGGGCCAGCGCCTGCGCATTGCCGAACCATTGCGGCCCACGCTCGACATAACTGCGGATCACGTGGCAGAAATGCGCGCGCGCAAGACGTTCGCGCGCCGCGTCGCTCATGTCGGGGAAACACAATTTCAGGTTGGTGTGCACTACCCGCCGGCGGGTGCTCGGAATCCGGTACAGCAGAGCGCCGACGCCGTTGCCGAACCGCGCGACGAGTCCATACGGCAATATTGCGAAGGCGCGCAGCAGCCCCGTCATCAGACAGATGAGAATTCGACTTTTCAATGCGGAACCCGGTGGATGCTGGAAGGCAAACACGTCGGCGGCTGCGGCTCTTGTGCCGCCAGCGCTCAACGTGGCATGTGCGCGCATCCGGCCGGGTCCGGGCGCGCTTGAGGGATGGTGACGCCTTGCTCGCCGCAAGACGCAGCCATGCTCGAGATAGAAACAGCTAACGAATCCAGCCTGCTAATGGACCCCGATCGAGCATCGCAGGCGTGATTAAAACACAGCGTGCGTCTCGCAAACAGAATCGGCAGGCTAGCTACCGGCCGAGCGTCGCCGGAAAGCGTGAAGCCCGCACGTGTCACCGCTGCGGGCACCGCGTTGCGCGCGCGGCCGATCGGCCAGCACGCGCATTGTTCATCAAGGTTTGTTCGATTCGAACAGATCCATGATTTGCTTCTTCTCATTGGACGACACGCTCGGCGGCGGCACTGCCGGCGGCGTCAAGCCCGCAGGCCCCACGCCTCCAACCGCGTCGTTTACACCCGCCGTCGGATTCGCCGAATCGAGACCGATGCTGGCGACAAAACCGTTGCCCGGCGTCATGTCCGAGTAGAACAGTTCGCCGTCGACGGAAGTCACGCCTTGGGGCTGCGCCGGCTCGCTCTGCGGCACGCCGCGCAACGCGCGCTGCATGTACTCGACCCAGATCGGCAGCGCGAGCTGTGCGCCGAATTCGCGGCTGCCGAGCGTCTTCGGCTGGTCGTAACCCATCCATGCGACCGCGACGAGCGATTGCTGATAGCCGGCGAACCAGCCGTCCTTCGCGTCGTTGGTCGTTCCGGTCTTGCCCTGCAGGTCCGACCGATGCAGCACGTTGGTGCCGGCGCCCGTCCCTGCGGTCGCGACCGAATGCAGCAGGCTGTTCATGATGTACGCGTTACGCGGCTCAAGCGTGCGCGGTGCGTCGCGACCTGCGGTAAGCGGCTGCGCTTTCGACAGCGGCTCGCCGCGTGCGTCCGTCACTTCATTGATCAGATACGGGTTGATGCGATAACCGCCGTTCGCGAAGACCGAATACGCCCCCGCCGACTGCAACGGCGTCACGAGCCCCGCGCCGAGTGCCATCGGCAGGTAGGGCGGAGTCTTGTCGGCGTCGAAACCGAAGCGTTGCGTAACGAAGTCTTGCGCGTACTTCGTGCCGATATACGACAGAATCCGGATCGAAACCAGGTTCTTCGACTTCTGCAACGCGAGACGCATCGGCATCGGCCCGTCGGGCTGGTCGTCGTCCTTCGGCTCCCACGCATCACCGCCCGGCGTGCTCGACGGGAAGTACAGCGGTGCGTCGTTGATGATCGTGGCCGGTCCGAGCCCCTTGTCGAGCGCCGCCGAATAAATGAAGGGCTTGAAGCTCGAACCGGGCTGACGCCAGGCTTGCGTGATGTGATTGAACTTGTTCTTGTTGAAGTCGAACCCGCCGACGAGCGCGCGAATCGCACCGTCCTGCGGCGTGAGCGACACGAGCGCGCCCTCCACCTGCGGGAGCTGCGTGATCTGCCAGTTGCCCTTGGCGTCGTTCATCACGCGCACAATCGATCCCGGCCTGATCTTCGTTGCCGCCGCGCCGCGTGCGCTCAACGCACTGGCGGCAAAGCGCAAGCCATCACCGGCGATAGTCACCTGCGTGCCGTCCACCAGTTGCGCCTTCACCTGCTTCGGGCTCGCGTCCGTGACGACCGCGGCGATGATCTCGCCGTTATCGGGATGATCGTTGAGTGCGTCGTCGATGGTCTGATCGCGGTCGTCGCCAGGCGCGGGCAATTGCACGAAGCCTTCCGGCCCGCGATAACCGTGGCGCCGCTCGTAATCCATCACACCCTTGCGCACCGCGCGATACGCGGCGTCCTGGTCGGCGGAATCGATGGTGGTCGTGACATTCAGCCCGCGCGTATAAGTTTCGTCCTTGTACTGCGCGTACATCATCTGGCGAACCATTTCGGCAATGTACTCGGCGTGCACGCTGTATTCGTTGCCGGGGTTCCGCGTGTGAATCTCTTCCTTCACCGCCTGGGCGTACTGCTCCTGGCTGATGTAGCGCAACTCCAGCATGCGCCTGAGAATGTATTCCTGACGGATTTTTGCGCGCTTCGGATTCACGACCGGGTTATACGCGGACGGCGCTTTCGGCAGACCCGCGAGCATCGCGGCCTGCGCAAGCGTGATGTCTTTAAGATCCTTGCCGAAGTACACGCGCGCTGCCGCGGCAAAGCCGTAAGCGCGCTCGCCCAGATAGATCTGGTTCATGTACAACTCGAGAATCTGGTCCTTCGTCAACGCGCGCTCGATCTTGTAGGCGAGCAGCATTTCGTAGATCTTGCGCGTATAGGTTTTCTCGCTCGACAGAAAGAAGTTGCGCGCGACCTGCATCGTGATCGTGCTCGCGCCCTGCGACGCGCCGCCGTGCGCGAGGTCGGCAAAGCCGGCCCGCAGAATGCCGAGGAAGTCGACGCCGCCGTGCTCGTAGAAGCGATAGTCTTCAATTGCGAGCACCGCTTTCTTCATCTGGTCGGGAATGTCCTGGAAGCGCACGAGACTGCGCCGCTCCTCGCCGAATTCGCCGATCAGCACATGGTCCGCCGTATAGACACGCAGCGGCACTTTCGGACGATAGTCGGTCAGCGCGTCGAGCGAAGGCAGTTGCGGCCCCATCACCACAAGTGCGTAGCCGACGATCAGCGCGCCCACCACGGCGACGATCGCGACGAGGCTCGCGAACCAGATTGCAACCGTCGCGCCGATCGAGCGGCCGCCCTCTTCGGCGTCGCGCGAAGCGGCGTTGCGTCCCTGCGTGCGGTGGTAGGAGTCCCGGTCTTGACCGGCCGGAGATTGCGAGGAATGCGGTCGTTTGATGATTGGCATGACTGGAATAGTGGGCGCGTAACTCAACGCCTTGTTCTCGCGCGTCAGGCGCGCATGAATCGTGAGCGGCGTAGTCTGGGCGCAGACCGCCGTGCGACTCTGTGCCCCGGCGAGTCGCCTCGGCGCACCCGGGACATTGTCCGGCGCAACGTAACAGCGCATTTTAAAGAAATCAAGCGGCGCTCAACGGAGTTTTTTTGTAAGAATTCCCTTCGCTTCCACGCCCGGCGGCAGACCGTGGGTAGATTCGGCAGGCTTGCGAGGCGCTTGCGCACGTTCGCAAAGTTATCCCCAGTTTTTGTTGAAAGGCCTGTGGACAAGACCACAAAAAGCGCGACAACTCGTTGATGTCACGGCATTTTCATGAAGCGCCCGTTTGCGATCGGCGCAACTCGTCATATGATGGACTCCGCGCATGCCGATGTGCGCCGATGCGCGCCGTCAGGCGCCATGCCAACAAGTATGCGAGCCGATCATGACAAAGCCCAGCGAACGCATCGTCGTATTCGTCACGCCCGCGCAGAAACGCGCGATCGCCGCCACTGCGGACGAACTCCGCATCAGCGTCAGCGAGCTCATGCGGCGCGCCGTGCTGAGTTTCAGCGCGACCAGCGAGCAGGTGAAAGCAGCGAGTATCGTCGATCGGCTCAATGTGCCCCGCGCGCCTGACGCGCTCGACGCGGCGCTGCAGCGTGTCGCGCACGACGCGAAAGTTGCGCGCGACGCGCTGCCGGCCGCGTTGCAAACGCGCGTGAGCCTCCGGACCGGTTCGGATGTCAATGGTGCGGGTATTCCGGGCGATTCGACAGCGTCGGCCGCTGCAACTCCGGCTGAAAATGCGCCACCCGTGCCTGCACCTGCCCCGCTGCTGCCTGCTGACGTGCTGGCGGCGCTTACCGCCGAAGTCGACGAAGACGCCGTGGCAACCGCCGAGGCTGTCGCAAGAATGGCGGCGGCACGCGCCGCCGCGATCGAGGAACTGCTGCCCGCCGCCGTGACGGTGCAGACTCACGTGAAAAGCGTGCTGAAGCGCCCTCGTCTCGACCCCATGCGCGATGAAGACGACCCGCACGGCGATCTTGGCCCCGAAGGCGGCCGCTTCGCGTAACCATCGCGATAGCGGGCAGCAATGGAACGCGCAACGTCGATGCAAGCGGCTTGCACCGGCTTGCAAGCGGTCGACTGCGCACATTGTCACTCGCTTGCTTGCTAGCAACGGGTGCGCCGTTCACGTTGGCGACACTCGCCGCGAGCACACTGACCGGCTCGCTCATCGCGCCCTTTAAGCCCATTTTAAGAGAGCCCGTGGTGTAATATCCGCGAGCTACTGAGGGACAGGTCGGTGCGCTCATCGCCGAAAACCTTTCGCTTTGTCATGCGATACGTGCACAGGTGAAACCGACAATTTGCTGTTGCGCTATTGCAATCGGCGAGCAAGCCCCGACCTCCGGTCCGAACGCTGCGCAGCTTCTCGCGCGGCGGCGTAAAGTAGTAGTGACAAGCAGTTGAGTGCGCAGGAATATTCAGCGCCGACACCATTCTCTGGAGGTTTTCATGTCGCTTTTTGACAGCATTTCGCGCACGCTAAAAGGTCTCCTCAACGACGCTGCGGACTCGGTGCAAGACCCGTCGCGCGATTCGCGCCAGATCGTACGCGAGCTCGACGAGAGCATCGGCCGCGCCGAGAATTCGCTGATCGAGATCCAGGCGCAAGTGGCCACACAGCAAAGCAAGCGCGATGTTGCCGCCGACAAGGCGAAGAAGTACGAAGACGGCGCAAAGCGCGCGCTGCAATCCGGCGACGAAGCGCTGGCTCGCGAAGCGCTCGGCGCGCAAGCCACGGCCGAAGCAGAACGCGATGCGCTGACCAAGGAACTCTCTACGCTGGAGCCGTCGGTCGCGCAGCTCAAGAGCCAGATCGAAGATATGCGCAGCCGTCGCAACGATCTGAATGCGCGCTCGAACATCCTGCAAGCCAAGCAGCAGATCGCCGAAGCGAAAGACGTCGCGGCAACGGCGTTGGGCGGCATCGGCGGGAAAAACCTGTCCGAGGATTTCCAGAAGCTCGAAGACAAGGTCGCGTTGTCCAATGCCCGTTCGGACGCACGTCTGAATTCCGCCGACGTCAAAAGCGGCAAGGCGCTCGACGACAAGCTGGCAGACCTGAACCGCGGCCCGTCGGTGGAAGACCGGCTGGAAGCACTGAAAAAGCAGATCAACTCGCCGGCTCAGTAATTGCGTCGCAGTGTGCGGTATGGCGGCCTCCGGTTGGCCGGCCCCCGGTAAGCCGGCCTCCGGTTGGCCGGCCCCCGGTAAGCCGGCCCCCGCAATCGACTGAAGGAGACGGGCGCGTGGCGCCCGGTCTGCAAATGAAAAAAGTTATTGCAAGTGCGTTCGTCTCGCTGATGCTCGTATCCACGGCAGCGTTTGCCGTGCCCACGGTGCAGCAGATCGAATCGGCAATGTCACAAGGCAACTGGCAGCAGGCCGATGCCGGCCTGTCCGAAGTGCTGAAGGCGCATCCGAACAACGCACACGCGCACTACCTGTACAGCCAGGTGCTCGACCGTGAAGGTCGTTATGGCGACGCGCTCGCGCAAGTCCAGCAGGCCAAGACGCTCGATCCGCAGATCCGTTTCACCGATCCGACGCGCTTCGCGCAAGTCGAGGCACGCATTCGTCGCGACGCCGAACGCACTGCGAGCACGAGCGGCAACGGCGGTGAAAGCGGGATTGGCACGTTGACGAACCGCACGACCAATCCGTTCGGCCAGCAGAACGCGCCGGCCGTGCAGCAAGCGCCTGAGCGCCATGGTCCTGGCATCGGCATGTGGGTCGGCATTCTGATTCTCGTCGGCGTGATTGCGCTGGTGCTGCGTTGGACCTTGCGCCGTGCGCGCTCGCAGGACGATACGCGCGCGGACGACGACCGTCGCGTGCAACTCAAGCGTGCGACCGAGTTGCTCAACTCAGTGCGCTCGCTCAAGCTCGACGTGAAGCTTTCCACCGCGCCAGGGCACGAAGCATTGGAGAAAGAAGTCGAAGCAACGGAGGACCAGTTGCGAACGCTCGTTGAAGCGCTATCGAACGGCAAGAATCCGGTGCCGCCGTATCAGCTCGACGAGTTGGAGCAGCGCATCGGCAGTCTGCGCGCCCGAGCCGATGGCCGGCCCGATCCGAATGCAAGCGCCGCGGCTGACAGCGCGCAATCGCCGTATGCACGCGAAGCCGAGCGCTTTGGCAATCCGCAGCAAGGACCGTATCCGTCGCAGCCGCCCTATCAACAGCAAGGTCCCTATCAACAGCAGCAACCGCCGGTTATCGTGCAGCAAGGCGGCGGTTTCGGTGGCGGCATGGGTGGGCTGCTCACCGGCGTTCTGCTTGGAGAAGCGCTGAACTCCGGACGTGAACGCGTGGTGGAGCGTGACGTGATCGTCGACGATGAAACGCGCCGGCGCGGCAACGATGTCGACAACGGCGGCGGCCTCGACTTCGGCCAGGGCTCGAACGACTGGAACGATAACAGCGGCGGCGGCATCGACATGGGCAGCAGCGACGATTCCGGCGGCTGGAGCGACAACACCTAGCCCTCGCCCGCCGCGCCGCTCAAAGCGCGGTGCACCGTGGTGCACCTGACGATACGATGCAAAACAGGCTCCCTTCATGGAGCCTGTTTTTTTGCACACTCGACGAATCACGCACGCTTCGATACGGCCGCCTGCGCTTCCTCGTGCCGCGCGAGCGACATCGTGCCCGCAAACAGCCGCACGACAAAGCGCTCGGCATAACTCACGAGCGCATCGCGACGGGCGACGTTGGCGTTTGCGTTAGCGTTGTCTTCTTCGTTCACGTCCGCATCTGCGCCGATGAACTCCGCTGACAGATGGAACAGTTGCAGCACGATCTGCCTGCACACTTCGTCGACGACATCGCGCGGCAGTGCCGGCATCAATTGCAATTGCACGACGTCGTCCGCCATTTCCGCCGACACCGCATGAAGCGTCGCGCGCACGGCTTCGCGCAACGCAGGCGACGTGCCGTGATACTCAGCTAAAGCGCTCAGGAACGCCTCGCGGTTTTCCAATGCGAACGCGAAGAACGCCACGCATGCGCGCCGTGGCACGCTGTGCGGTTCATCGTGCGCGGCAAGCCAGCGCTCGCGGCGCAGCATCGGCCGCAACCGACGGCTTACCGAATCGACAGCTTCGCGCGCGAGATCGTCGAGCGTATCGAAATGACGATAGAACGTGTTCGGGTTCAGCCCCGCCTCTCGCGCGAGTTCGCGCAGACCGAGGCTCGCGAAGCCGCGCCCGCCCGCGGTCAACCGCAGCGCGGCTTCAATCAGCTTGCGTTTGCCGACCGGCAATTCCTGAGTGGCCGCAGTGTCGCCGACATTCGGCACGGCTTCGAATACGGATGTCATGGCCTTGGTGATGGGTTTTGAATCACCGCGCAGCACGCGCGTTTAATAGACGTACTCTAAACGATCTTGACGCGAGGTGCACAGTTGTCTACCCTGCGCGTAACGTTCGAGCGGCCGCCTGTTCGCGGCCACGCCGCGTCTCCTGAATGACCACACGGCCCGAACTTCCTTGCCGGAGATTGCTGTGACGCCCGCTTCATCCGCCGCATTCGCACAAGCCGCCGCGCCGCGCATTGCAATCGTGGGGAGCGGCTTCGCCGGCATCGGCATGGCCGTGCGTCTGCTAAAAATGGGCATTACGTCGTTCACGCTCTACGAGGCCGCCGGCGACATCGGCGGCACCTGGCGCGACAACACCTATCCGGGCGCCGGGTGCGATGTGCCTTCGCATCTGTATTCGTTTTCTTTCGAACCGAACCCGGCGTGGTCGCGTGAGTTCAGCGGCCAGGCGGAAATTCTCGCCTACCTCAAGCACTGCGCGCGCAAGTACGGCGTGGATCGTTACGTGCGTTGCAATGCACGCGTCGTGGCCGCGCGGTTCGATGAAGCGCGTCACGTGTGGCACATCGAACTGGATGTCGACGGCATGCGCGAGAACGTCGAAGCGGATGTGCTGATCGGAGCAAGCGGTGGACTGTCCCGCCCTTCCATGCCGCAAATTGCGGGGCTCGAGAGTTTCAAAGGCAAGCTGTTTCATTCCGCGCGCTGGGACCACACGTATCCGCTCGAAGGAAAACGCGTCGCGGTTATCGGCACCGGCGCGAGCGCGATCCAGTTCGTGCCGGAAATCCAGCCGCGCGTCGCGCAACTCGATCTGTTCCAGCGCACCGCGCCATGGATCATGCCCAAGCCCAACAAGCGCATTAGCGAACGCGCGCGCTGGCTCTTCGAGCATGTGCCGTTCACGCAGCGACTTGTACGCAGTGCGATCTACTGGAAGCTCGAATCGCAGGCCATTGCTTTCGTGAGGCATCCGCAACTGATGAAGCGCCCGATGAAGCTGTGTCTCAGCTACCTCGCACGACGCGTGAAAGACCCGGAACTGCGTGCGAAGCTCACGCCGAATTACCGCCTCGGCTGCAAGCGGGTTCTGCTGTCGAGCAACTACTATCGCGCGCTCGTCGAACCCAACGTCAACGTGATTACAGCGGACATTCGTGAAGTGGTCGCGGACGGCGTCGTGACACAAGATGGCGCGCATCACGCGGCGGACGCGATCATTTGCGGCACCGGCTTTCAGTTCAACGGCTTCGGCGCGCCGTTCGAGGTGACGGGCATCGGTGGCGCGGATCTGCGTGCGCTATGGCTGCGCGACGGTCCAGAAGCGTATCTCGGCACGAGCATCGCCGACTTTCCCAACTTCTTCATGATCGCTGGTCCGAACACCTTTCTCGGCCACAACTCGATGATCTACATGATCGAGTCGCAAGTGCAGTACATCGGCGATTGCCTGCGCGTGCTTCGTGAGCGCAACGTACGCGCGATGGACCTGCGCCCCGACGTGCAACGCGAATACAACGCGCGCCTGCAGAAGAATATGCAGCGCTCCGTGTGGTCGAGCGGCTGCCATAGCTGGTATCAGACAGGAAGCGGCAAAGTGACCGCGCTGTGGCCGGGCTTCACGTTCAGCTTTCGCAAACGGACGCGGCGCGTGCGGCCGCAGGACTATCGCTTCTTGCCTTGATTCAATAGCGGCTGAGGTTGGTTCGATGTCCGTTTGCAGTTTCGATTCGAACAAAAAGGGAGACGTACAACATGGCAAGTAGAGAACCTCGGTCTTCGGTCTCGTCATCTACGAGACCATCGAACTCTGCCGCGCTGCCGCCGCGCTCGCTCGCCGCTCGCCTCGGCATTACGAGTGTGCCGCGCGACGAATTGCGGCGGCGCTACACGCAAAGCGGCTCCAGGTTCGTCCGGATCATGGGCGCGGATGTCCATTACGTCGACGAAGGCAGTGGCGACACCATCGTGATGATTCATGGTTTCGCGTCTTCGCTGCACACCTGGAACCGCGTCGCCGATGAGCTCAAGCACACCCACCGCGTGATTCGTCTCGACCTGCCGCCGTTTGGCGTGACAGGACCGCTGCGCTCCAGTACAGGCATCATCGAAACGATGAACCTGCCGACCTACCGGCGTTTCATCGACACGTTCCTGCAGGCGCTCGGCGTCTCACGCGCGATATTCATCGGCAATTCGCTAGGCGGGCTTATTTCGTGGGACTATGCAGTGCGTCATCGCGACGCGGTCGAGCGACTGGTACTGATCGACTCGGCCGGCTTCCCGATGAAGCTACCCATCTACATCGATCTTTTCAATCACGCGCTGGTCCGCGCGAGTTCGCCGCGATGGCTGCCGGAAATCATCATTAGAAGCGCCGTGCGCAACGTGTATGGCGATCCGCGCAAGCTCGACGCCATCACGCTGCGGCGCTACGTCGACTTTTTTCACGGCGAAGGCACGCGCGCCGCAATCGGCAAGATGGTGCCGACGCTCGATTTCGAAGAACTCGATACAGACGTGCTGACTACGCTCGCGGTTCCCACGCTCGTCTTGTGGGGCGCGAAGGACCGCTGGATTCCCACTGCGCACGCCGCTGAATTCGCCCGGCGCATTCCGGGCGCGAAGTCGGTCATGTATCCGGGTCTTGGACACATTCCAATGGAAGAAGCGCCCGAGCGGGTGCTTGCCGATTTGCGGGCTTTTCTTGGCGGGAATGCGAGCAACAGTGAAGAGTTGCTGCTCCGAGAAGGAGGCTCGCGACGCGCGTCGGTGTAGGGGGCAGCGGGACGGCGCGCTGGGGGGAAACGGGATGGGTTGGACTGGGGTTAATTGCCGAATCAAGGCCTTGCTGACAAATTCGGTCACGCGACTGTGACGCGGGGCCCAGTAAACTGGACTAGCCGGATTTGTGGCGCGAATTCGTTGGATTTGCCGGAGTGTGAGAGCGGCCGCGTTGCGCTGGTTGGGGAAAGGCTGAGTGCGGCCGGAAGCGGTCAGTCGACGAAGCTGTGTAGATCGTTGACAATGAGCTTCTGGTTCAAAGCCCAAGCCCCCGACGCCCATGATCCACGACTATGATCTTTCCGTTATCTTGCCTCGTCTCACCGGCCCTCTTCGCGAGATACTCGACGCCGAACTTTCTGCCGGGAACGTCATGGTCGAGATCAGCAGTGGTTGGCCCATGCCAAGCGTGAATGTATGGCTAAGGAACCCACTGGGACAGAAGTACACGGCCGACTTCCCGGACCTCGAATACGCCTATCTCGGGGACCCGCGGAACTGGCTAGAGCAATATATAGATGCCAAGGCCGGAGCTATGGTTGCAGCGAAATGCTAGCGAATACGTCACCTGCATAAGGCAATGATCGGCCCACTTTGGGTCACTCGATGGCCGCCCCCAGATCGTAGACAGGCCAGTCGACAGCGCGTGCCTGAGCGGTGACAATGCACCGAAGGGAATTGAACACCGTACACGCACATGAACATTCTTGGGCATCGCAAACTGCATCGACCCGCGACCAACAGCTTGGGTGGGGCCACCTGCATAGAGAGAACCTCTGCGGACTTCCTGGTCGATCATCGGTCTTTGCTCGAACTGCTGGTGCAACGCGCTGGCGGCCACTCCGACTTTATGGGCTGTTTTGTGAATGGTTACGCCGAGGAATGCCAAAGAGCGCTGACAAGGCTGCTCGGAACCCCATCACAAAGCGGATTTCAAAAGCGAGTTCTCTTGTATATCTGTCCCGAGTGCGGTGACGTTGGATGTGGCGCCTATTCGGCTGTCGTACGGCGGGACGCAAAATCCTACTTCTGGGATAGCTTCGCGTATCAGACATCGGAAAGAGATCTGAACGTGCTTGAATTGCTTGGGCCGTTTGTCTTCGAGGCAAGCCAATATGAAACTGCCGTGCTGGCCGCCGCTGCGTTTGATGCGCCCGATGACGGATGCGCTCGTTGAATCAAGGTGAGTAATGATTGAAGGTAAATCACGTTCCGCAAGCGTGGCAATTGGCGTGCTGAAGGCGCTTCGCCTTTTGAACGCTGAAAATCACCCGACGACGCTCGAGGCAATCTGTGGCTGGCTCGCCACATCAGAAAATATCTACTACGACGATTGGTTGACCGTCGGCGGACGCAGCGCTAAGCAATATATCGCTGACCTCCTCGAGGATCTGCGCCAACTCGGCGTCGTTCGCATAGTCGAGCGCAATACGGGGGCGCATTCGCAGACGAGCGCGGAATGGAGTCCGTGTCTACTATCGTCTGCCTAAACAGCGCCGCAAAGATTGTCGATATTGACGTCAATCGCTCGCTGTTCGCAGTGACTCAACGACTGCTTTGTAGAGCGCTGGATGCCCCCTTCGCGTCGGTTTAAGTCGGTCCGCCACCACAAGACCTGGATCCGCGAGCACGTCCCTGCACTGCTGGTCATGTACCAGCACCCCGGCCTCCTTGGATACCAAACCCAGCGCCCCGCCGTCGATTTGCCGAAAGGACAATCCCGGCAGTCATCAGTCTGGTCTTCCCACTTTCACGTCCTCCGTTCCCCCGCACACCCCTACCCCCCACCCCCAAGAAAACGCAACAAGCCCCAAAGAAACTTGCAGAGCATGACGATCAGCTCCCACAAATGATAGAGCTGTTGCCAGCCCGAAACGCGCGCTAAGGAGTCGTACATCGTTACCGTCGAAAGAGGGATGGCCGCGGCCGCACGCCTGATTGCGGCTGTCGCGACGCCAAACCGCACATGATAACGACTGCGGGATACCCCGTATCAAGTCCACCGAAAGCCAGCCGTAAACGCGTTGAGAAGACGCTGTGCGCCATCTGCCAGCGCCGTTAGCGTCAAAGGAGACATCCATGTCGCGTTTCAGCTTTCGCCGGCCGGCCCGCTCCGAGGCGGTGGTCGGCGATATTGCCTCGCAGGCGGGAAAACTCGGTATCGAAATTTGCGATGTGTCCGGCCACGTCGATGAAGTCGCCGCGCGCGTGCAGCATCAGGCTCAAGTCTGCAAGGCGTTGCGCGAGTCCGCCGCGCAGACGCTCGCGGGCAATCATCGGATCGCGACCGCTGCGCGAGGCATGCGCGAAGTCTCGGCGCATGCGGCAACCGGCGTGCAGGAATCGCAGGAAACGCTGGAGGCATCGCTCGCCGACATTCACGGCCTGGTGGAAGGCGTGACCGTGATCGAAAGCCAGATCGGCGCGCTGCGCAGCGCGCTTGCACACGTGAGCCGCGTCTCGGAGGAAATCTCCTTGATCGCGCGGCAGACGCATCTGCTCGCGCTGAACGCCGCGATCGAAGCGGCGCGCGCCGGTGAGTCCGGCCGCAGTTTCGCCGTCGTGGCGGCCGAGGTGAAAAATCTGTCGGCAAAGACCGCGCAGGCGACCGGTCAGATCGAGACGACGCTCGCGCAACTCACGCAGCAGACCGAACAGCTGATCAACGAAGGCTCGGTGAATACGGAGCGCGCGCACCGGGTGCGTGAGGGCACGCGCAAGATCGGTGACGTCGTGCATGCAACGGGCGACGCCATCGCGCATCTGAACAACGAGGCGGAGCAGATCGCGGCATTGACCGGCGAGATTGAAACGCAGTGCGACGGACTCGAGGCGCAAGTGCTCGAAATGGCGACCGGCGTCGAAGATTCGAGCGAGAACTTCGTGCAGGCGAAGAATCGTCTCGGCAACTTGCTGGGCGTGTCGGAGACGTTGATCGAGTTGACAGCGGCGGCGGGCGTCGAAACCGCTGACACACGCTTTATCGAAGCCGTGCAGGAGGCTGCCGCCAAGGTAAGCAAGGTATTCGAGGCGGCTGTCGCGCACGGCGAGATTTCTCTCGACGATCTTTTCGATCAACACTACGTGCCCGTGCCGGGCACTAATCCGCCACAGTTCATGACGCGTTTCACTGCGTTCACCGATCGCGTTTTGCCGGCGATTCAGGAGCCGTTACTCGATCTCGATCCACGCGTGGCGTTCTCTGCGGCAATCGACGTGCGCGGTTACCTGCCGACACACAATCTGAAGTTCTCCTTGCCGCAACGCGACGATGTCGTTTGGAACATGGCCAATTGCCGCAACCGGCGCATTTTCAATGACCGGACAGGACTTGCTGCCGGATCGCATACGAAGAAGTTTCTGCTTCAGACTTATCGGCGCGATATGGGAGGTGGAGAGTTCGTTTTGATGAAAGATGCGTCGGCGCCGGTCTTCGTCCGTGGACGGCATTGGGGCGGAGTCAGGATCGGGTATAGGGTCTAGGTGGTGGTTTGGGTTTTTAGCCTTGTCAGTCGGTGAACGCGGACCATGACCCGCAGACAACTAACTCTGCGGGGCGGGCGCAGACGCTCATGGGGACGACCGCAACCGGGCTCAGCACTGACTCAAAACTGCGCAGTCATGTGGAATCCGGCCGTCACGCGCTCGGTCGAGGAAGCCCACGGCTAGGGACCGCGCAGGCGCACCCGGACGATTGACCGAACACCGTTCGGTCAATCGTCGGACTTGGGCCTGCTAGTCTTCTGACGGCCTTTCTATCGGATGCTGCGTCAAATTCAGGTGCTGTCTAACTTCCGGCCGACCTGCTGCAATCACATTAAGCATTGCAACTCCCAGTTGCCGTGCCAGTTCATCGTCAAACCGGAATTTCTCATCATCGAGGAAAAACGGCACCGCCATCTTTCCCTCAATGAGCGGAGCCACTAGGACCGAGTCCACGACTTGCATCGTCAATTGCCGCGGTTCGTCGGTATAGGTCAGCACAACGGTGTACGGTGGGTGATTAACCATCAATATCCCCTGCATTGCTGGTATCGCTCAAAAGCGTTCTCCCGACAGGTCTGACGAGAGTGGGGGCCTGCACTGTCGATGTTGAAAAGTTCGCGGATAGTTCTTTAGAAGCTGCCGCATTGGCGGGAAAGGCTGCGTATGGTTCCAGCACCGACGAAAGCACAATCGCAAATCATAAAACCCTAGCCCACCACCCTCCTCCTCTCCGCTCTCTGCATAAAATAATTAACCGCTACCACCCCAACGGTCACGACGGCGATAAACAGCGTCGCCAACGCATTCATCTCCGGATTCAAGCCGAGCCTCACGCGCGAGAAAACCACCAGCGGCAAAGTCGTCGACCCTGGCCCCGACAGGAACGCGGACAAAACCAGATCGTCGATTGACAACGTAAACGACAACAGCCACCCCGACACCAGCGCCTGCGAAATCAATGGCAACGTGATCGAGAAAAACACGCGAAGCGGCGTCGCCCCGAGATCGAGCGCCGCCTCCTCCAGCGAAGGATGCAACTCCTTCACGCGCGACTGCACGATGATCGCCACGTACGAAATGCACAGCATCACGTGTCCGATCCAGATCGTGAATATGCCGCGCCCGGCCGGCCATCCGAGCCACTTCGCCATTTCGATAAACAGCAACAGCAACGAAATACCCTGAATCACCTCGGGAATCACCAGCGGCGCATTGATCATGCCGGTATAGAGCGTGAAACCGCGAAAACGGCCCATGCGCGCGAGCACGAAGCCCGCCCATGTGCCGATAATCACCGACGCAAACGCCGTCAGCACCGCCACCCTCAACGAGAGCCACGCCGCAGCGATCAACTCGTCGTCCTGCAATAACGCCGCGTACCAGCGCGTCGAAAAGCGCGTCCATACGGTCACCAGTTGCGATTCATTGAACGAGTAGACGATCAGACTCACAATGGGCACATACAAAAACAGAAAGCCCAACGCCAACGCGGTGAACTGCAAAATCCGGTTCGGCTTCATTAGCGTCTTTCCTCCATTGCCTTCGCCTGCGCATACTGGAAGAACGCCATCGGCACCAACAGCAGCAGCACCATTGCACACGTCACAGCGGAAGCCATCGGCCAGTCCGCATTGTCGAAGAACTCATTCCACATCACGCGGCCGATCATCAGCGTATTCGCGCCGCCCAACAATTCCGGAATGACGTACTCGCCCACCGCCGGAATAAACACGAGAAGGCAACCGGCGATAATGCCGTTCTTCGAGAGCGGCAACGTAATCTGCCAGAACGCTTTCCAGGGCTTCGCGCCCAGGTCGTATGCGGCCTCCAGCAAAGTCATGTCCATTTTCACCAGGTGCGCATACAGAGGCATGACGAGAAACGGCAGATACGAATACACCATGCCGATATAGACGGCGGTATTCGTGTGATACAGCTCGATCGGCGAATGAATCAGACCGATCGACATCAGAAAATTATTCAGCAAGCCGTTGTTCTTCAGAATGCCGATCCACGCATAAACGCGAATCAGGAACGATGTCCAGAACGGCAGCATCACGGCCATCATCAGCAGATTGCGGCGCGCCGGATCCGAACGCGCGATGTAATACGCCATCGGATAGCCGATCAGCAGACACAACAGCGTCGAGATCGCGGCAACCACCACCGAATTCACGTACGTCGCAAAGTACAGGCTGTCCGTGACGAGAAACGCGTAATGCGACAGGTCGAGCTTGAGGTTGATCGCGCCGTCCACGAAACTCGTCAGCTCGGTGTACGGCGGAATGCCAAGCTGCAGATCGGCAAAGCTGATCTTGACCACCAGCAGAAACGGCACGAGAAAAAACAGCAGCAGCCAGACGAACGGACCGGCCACGACCGCGGTGCGGCCAGTCAGGTTGAAGCGCCGCACCGGCCAGTTGACCAACGAGTTGAACTGGCGCTTCATGACGTGAGCACCACACCGGCCGACGCGCTCCAGCGCACGTACACCTCGTCGCCCCAGGTCGGCGGATCGATCTCGGTGAGCGCGAGGCTCGTCACATTGGCGATCACCGTTTTGCCGCTGTCGAGCTTCACGTGGTACAGCGAATAGCCGCCCATGTAGGCAATATTGGTGACGACGCCCTTGCCCCAGTTGTATGCGCCCTCAGGCGGCTTACGCGTCAGCGCAATGCGCTCCGGCCGCACGGAAATCGTCACCGGCATGCCGAGCGGACCGGTAATGCCGTGATTGACATACAGGCGGCAAGTGAGATCGGGCGTTTCGATAAAGACGTGATCGGGCTCGTCTTCGACCGTATGTCCTTCGAACAGATTCGTCGAGCCGATGAACTCCGCCGAAAAGCGGCTATTCGGATACTCGTACACCTCGTGCGGCGTGCCGAGCTGCACGATCTCGCCTTCGCTCATCACGGCGAGACGCCCCGCCATCGTCATGGCTTCTTCCTGATCGTGCGTCACCATGATGCAGGTCACGCCGACCGTGTCGAGAATGTTGACGAGCTCAATCTGCGTGCGTTGACGGATCTGTTTGTCGAGCGCGGACATCGGCTCGTCGAGCAGCAACAGCTTGGGCCGCTTCACGAGAGAACGCGCCAGCGCGACACGTTGCTGCTGCCCGCCCGAAAGCTGATGCGGCTTGCGGTTTGCGAAGCGGCCCATCTGCACGAGTTCGAGCGCGGTCTGCACGCGGTCCTTCAATTCCGCCTTCGGCACGCCTTCCTGCTGCAGACCAAACGCGACGTTCGATTCGACCGTCATATGCGGAAAAAGCGCATACGACTGAAACATCATGTTGACCGGCCGGCGATACGGCGGCAATTGCGCAAGGTCCTCGCCGTCAATCAGGATCTTGCCGGAGGTCACGGTTTCGAGTCCCGCCAGCATACGCAGCAACGTGGACTTGCCACAGCCGGAACTGCCGAGCAGCGCGAACAACTCGCCCTTCTTCACCGACAGATTGACCTGCTTGACCGCCACGGTCTCGCCAAATTTTTTCACGACGTCGACGATCTGCACGAAGTTCTCGGCTGCGTCGTTCATCGCGGCGTTGCCGCCAGCGGACGGCGCGGCCACCCGGTCCAGCGCGCCCGACTGCTCACTACTCATCACAATGCTTTACTCCGGCGTTTGACGAACAAAGCCCCCGGTGGACACCGAGGGCTTCTTGATGATGCTTACCCATTCACCTGGCCGGGTTAGCGGCCGGACTTGAACTCGGTCCAGAGCCGCGTCTGCAGCCGCTGGACTTCAGGCGGCAGCGGCTTGAGCAGGAACAACGTCTTGATGACGTCGGGCGGCGGGTAGACAGCCGGATCGTTCGCGACGTCCTTGTCCACGTACTTGCGCGCTTCGAGATTCGCGCTCGGATAGTAGACGGCGTTGGTGATCGCGGCGTGGACCTGCGGCGTTTCGATGTAGTTGATCCACTCCAGCGCGGCTTCCTTGTGCTTCGCGTCTTTCGGAATCGCCATCACGTCGAACCACACGGGCGCGCCGCCCTTCGGAATGTAGTACTCGATCTTGTACGCTTTCTTCGCTTCGATCGCGCGATGCTTGGCGATCACGACGTCGCCGGACCAGCCGTATGCGAAGCACACGTCGCCGCCGACCAGGTCGTTGATATAACCCGACGAGTTGAACTGCGTGATGTACGGACGGATCTTCTTGAGCATGGCGAGCGCGGCGCGGTAGTCGGCCGGGTTCGTGCTCATCGGATCCTTGCCGATGTAGTGCAGCGCGGCGGCGAACATCTGATCCGGCGCGTCGAGCACGGACACGCCGCACGCCTTCAGCTTCGAGATGTTTTCCGGCTTGAACAGAATGTCCCAGTTATCCAGCGGCACGTTCTTGCCGAGGATCTGCTGCGCCTTCGTGACGTTGTAGCCAAGTCCGGTCGTGCCATAAGCCCAGGGCACCGTGAACTTGTTGTCCGGATCCGCGCCCGCGACGAGCGACATCAGCGAAGGGTCGAGGTACTTCAGGTTCGGCAGTTTCGATTTGTCGAGCGGCGAGAAGATGCCCGCTGCGATCTGTTTGCCCGCGTAATTGCTCGTCGGCACGACGATGTCGTAACCGGAATTGCCGGTCAGAAGCTTGGCTTGCAGCGTGTCGTCGCTGTCGTAGTTGTCGTATTTGACCTGGACGCCGGTCTGCTTGGTGAAGTTCGGAATGGTGTCCTTGGCGATGTAATCGGACCAGTTATACACGTTGAGCTGCGTATCCTTCGCTGCCGCCGTCAGCCACGGCGCCGCGCACAAGACCAGCGCAGCCACTTGCCCCACTACCCGTCTTTTCATCCCGTTCTCCGATCCTGACCGGTCCGAACCGGCCGTCCTCACGCATGCCGCGGCGCGGTGCGAACGCAGCGCCCCACGGCTCCCCTGAAAAACCCGAAAACTACCACCAATTATTGCGCGGTCCAAAAAAAACGCCGCATTGTCGCGCAAACGGTACAGCGTATGCCGCGCCGCCGGAAAATGGGCGCAATTTTAGCGGGTTATGAGCGCGTGTCTACCCGAAAAAAACCCCGGCGCGCGGCACGCTGCGAAGTTGCCGCCGGAGTAAGGCTGCGGGCCGGCCAGCGCGGGCGCTTCGCGCCGCCTGCCCGGACGCCGCAATGCAGCCGGCTTTACGCCGACATCGCCCAACGACGCAATGCCGTGCGACGGAGCACAATGGCTGACAGGCGCAGATCGCGGCGGCTGACTCCCGGTAGCGTGCGTGCGGCCGTCCGCGAGACCCGGCAGCGCGCGGCAAGCCTCTCTGCGAGGCTCGCCGCGTTGCAGGCTCGGGGCTCACACAAGCCCCGCGGGCACGGCCCTTGCGGAAACAGGCAGTCTTTGACCTCAGGCATCCATGAACACCAATCCGTTCGCGCTGCGCCCTAACCGCCGTCGACGTCTACCCGAAAAAGGACCCGCGCACTGGTTCTCGTTCGTCGGCGCCGGGGCGCTGATCGCGGTCGGCTATATCGATCCCGGCAATTGGGCCACGGCGCTCGGCGCGGGCGCCGGCTATGGCTATCAGTTGCTGGGCATGGTCGTGCTCGCGAGCATGATGGCGATGCTGCTGCAATGGCTGTCGTCGCGCCTGGGCGTCGTAACCGGGCGCGACCTCGCGCAGGTTTGCCGCGAACATTCGGGGCGGCGCCGCACGATCTTTCTGTGGCTGACGAGCGAGGTCGCGATCATCGCCTGCGACGTCGCCGAGGTGGTTGGCAGCGCCGTCGCGCTGCAATTGCTACTGGGAGTATCGCTGACTGTCGGTGTGCTGATGTCGGCTGTCTGCACATTCGCGCTGCTCGCGCTTCAGCAGAAAGGCGGCCGCAAGCTGGAAGCGGTGATCGCGGCGCTGATCGGTTTCGTCGGCTTGTGCTTCGTGATCGAACTGGCGCTCGCGCGACCCGACTGGCATGCGGCGCTGGCGGGCACGGCGCCGAGCATCGAGCTATTGCGCAACGCGGGGATGGTGTGGCTCGCGGCGGGCATCGTCGGCGCCACGGTGATGCCGCACAACCTCTATTTACACTCGTCACTCGTCAAGCATCACGCGCCCGACAGCAGCGACGCGCAGATCAAGGCCGCGTTGCATGTCGTCAATATCGACACCATCGGCTCGCTCCTCTTTGCCTTCGTAATCAATGCGGCGCTGCTGATCGTCGCGGCGGCCGTGTTTCATGCGAGCGGCCATCGCGACGTCACCGATCTCGCGGACGCTCACCGCCTGATTGCGCCGCTGCTGGGCACGCACTGGGCCGGGATTCTGTTCGCTTCGGCGCTGCTGGCGTGCGGCCTGAGCGCGACCGTGACCGGCACGCTGGCGGGCCAGGCAGTCATGGAGGGCTTCCTGCAACTGCGCCTGCCGCGCTGGAAACGCGCGCTGCTCACGCGCGCGCTGGCGATCGGCCCGGCGCTCGTGGCCGTGACGATGTACGGCCAGGAAGGCTCCAACCAGTTGCTGGTCGCGAGCCAGGTCGTGTTGAGCCTGCAATTGCCGCTGGCGGTCGTACCGTTGATCCGTTACGCATCGGATGCACGTCTGATGCGCGGCTGGCGAGTGCACGGCGTAGCGCTGGTGCTGGCGTGGATGTCGGCCACCTTCATCATCATGCTCAACGGAGCGCTGCTCTGGCAGGTCGCGTTCGGCAATTGAGGGCGCCTCGGCGTTAGACCCGCTTGTAATGCAAGTTCGCCGACGGTTGCAGTCAACTTGTAAATAATCTTTTAGTATTTCAACCTGTGCGACGCCGCCGATTGCCGAGGCGCCGCGCCGTGCTGCTGTGAATCACGGTGGCTGCCTGCGATTCCCGTAGCCGCCCGGCAGCCATTCTTTTGCCACCTCCTCGCCTCTCGCATCGACGCGGCGGCGAAAGCAGGCGCCGCACTTGATCTCATTCGAGACGAGACGCGCCGCGCTGTTTCGCTCGCAGCCTCGCTCCTGGACGACAGCCCATGCACCTTGTTGCTTCATTCGACCGCTTTGCTCGCCGTATCGTCGTGACGATTCTCCGCGCTCATCTCTTTCCACGCCGCAACAGACTCACACTGGCTTTCGCCGTCTTCGCATTGTCAGGCGCGTTGCCGGGCGAGGCTGCCGCCACGGTCGCGATGCTGCAGCCCGCGCGCATCGCGGCGGCCCGTGAGCCGTTGCAGCTAACGCTGCTCTATTCCGCCGACGACGGCCACCCATTAACCGTCACCGTGCCGCAAACCTTGCGCGTGAATCTGACCGGCGGCGAACAAGCGCCGCAGCCGCTCGAACTCGCGCGGGAAGCGGGCGTGCCCGACACGCTGCGTCTGCGGCCGGGGCAGTTTCGTAAAGTGCGTTTTTCAGCGCCGTGGCCGGAATCGGCGCGCGGCGAGATGCGTATCGATCCGGTCGCCTTCGATGCATCGCCGGCGCTCGTCGTGATAAATCGCGGTCCGCAGCAGGAGGCGATTGCGCAGGCCGAGCGCAGCGAGACCCAGGCGAGCACGCCCGCGCAGGCTGCGGCGACGGCGGCGGCGCTCGACGGCCCCACGGGCGACGCCATCTCGCCGCCCGGCGACTCTCTGTCGACCACCGGACGCGGCGTGTTCGCGCACGTCTCCTACTACGAGCCGATGTACTTCGCAGTCGGCCACAACGGCGACACCAACGCGCGGCTGCAACTGAGCTTCAAGTATCGATTGCGCATTCCCGACGACCTGCGCTCGAAGGCGTTCATCGACAACCTGTACTTCGCGTACACGCAGACGTCGATATGGGATCTGTCCGCCGAATCCCGGCCGTTCCGCGACACCACCTACTCGCCGCAACTGTTCTACTACGTGCCGGACACGGGCTGGCGCAGTCCGCTCTTTACGCGGATGGGCTTCGCCGCAGGCGTCGCGCATGAATCGAACGGCAAGGGAGGAGCCGATTCGCGCAGCATCAACATGCCGTTCATCCGCCCGACGTGGGAATTCGGCGATCTGACGGCCAACCATCTGACGGTGTCGCCGAAAATCTACTATTACTTCGGCAAGGAAAGTAACCCCGACATCGCGGACTATCGGGGCTATGTCGATCTACTCGTCAAATACGGCAGCCCCGACGGCTGGCAGCTTGCGACCACGCTGCGCAAAGGCACCAAGCACTGGTACGGCAGCGTGGATACGCAATTCACCTATCCGCTCGCAAAGTTGCTGAACAGCGCGTGGGGCGGCTACTTGTGGATCGGCTACTTCAACGGCTACGGCGAAGACCTGCTCGACTACAACAACCGTCAGCACTGGATGGCGCGAATCGGTTACAGCATTGCGCGGTGACACTGAGGATCAGGCAGCGGCGCGCTTGGGCCGCTGTGCTTATCGATACGCTTGTCGACGTGCAACTGACTGCACTTTTCGATGCGCTGCCCGGCTCGGCGGGTCTCATGCTTCGTATCGGTTAACATAGCGGAACTCCGCTTCCCTGCTGCAAGGTTTCCGATGGCTTCCAATCTCCACGCTCTTCCCGACAGCCCGTGCATCGGCGTGTGTTCCACGCTGTTCGACGACATCTGCAAAGGCTGCGGCCGCACCGCCGGCGAAGTGTCGAACTGGGTTTTTCTCAGCGACGAAGAAAAGCGGGCCGTGTGGGTACGCATCGAGCAGGAAGGCACAGCCATGCGCTTTCAGAACGACAAGCTTTGAAACTTCGCCGGAATAGTCATGCAGAATGTTCCGGCAAAGCTCGCTCGATGCCGGCACGATGCGACTAGAAGCGCATACCCACACCTAGCCCCACCACCACCGGATCGATGCTCACGCGGCCAAGCGGCTGACCGTTGAGCGACGCGTCCGTGTGCATCCAGATTTTCTTGATGTCCGCGTTCACGAAGAACGACTTCGTCACCTGGACGTCGACGCCCGCCTGCAACGCCGGACCGAAACTGTGATTGCTGATCGACACCGGCTGCGCGCCGACGTGCAGACCGTTGTTGTAGAACAGCGTGTAGTTCAGACCCGCGCCGACATACGGACGCACGCGCCCCGCGTGATTGAAGTGATATTGCAGCAGCAATGTCGGCGGCAATACGTTCACGCCGCCCAGGCCGCCGACGCTCGACGTGAGCTGATGACGCGACGTGCCGAGAATCAATTCGACGCCGAGATAGTCGCGAATCATGTAGGTCAAATCCAGTTCAGGCACGGTTGCGTTGTTGACGCCGACGTTCAGCGCCGACAGCGTACCTGTCGTGTCCACGTTCGGCACAATGCTGATCGCGCGTAGTCGCACGAGCACGTCGCCGGCGTGAATGCCGCTCAGTGTGTCGTCGCCGGCAGCATGTGCCTGGGGCGCTACCGCGGCCGCGCATAGCAGGCTCGATGCAATGGCGGCGGTCCTGATCCTGTTGAGCGAGAGTTTCATCTACTTCCCCGATTGTTGGTCATGTGCGGGGATTGTCGAAGCTCTAGCCGCGCGGCAAGTTGACTCCCGTCAACCGGGCGAGAAAGCGCAGCGCCCTGCGACAGCCGGTCGCGTCACGCCGGTCAGCAGCAGTTCGAGCAGATCGTGCACGCTGCGAATCGCCGGGCCGAACGGCAGCGCTTCTTTACCGCGGAAAAAGAGACCATTCGCTACGTCGCCACGCAAGGCCGCCGCGAGCCGCGTGTCGATGCAGAAATGGCCGAACTTCTCCACGCCGTCGCGCCAGCCACACACGCTCAGACACTCGAGCGCCGTCGGGCACGCGTGTTTGAGCGCGCCGACCTTGTCGCGAATCCTGCTTTCATGCCGCAAATAGCGCGTGAGCCACGGCGTTTTCACTGCGCGCGCGGGCAAGCCGGTCACGCTGACGAATTCAACGATATCTTCCGGCGCCGCGTCAGCGAGCACGCGCTTGAAATTCGGATGCGCGTCGCCTTCCTCGGTCACGGCGAACGGCGTGCCGAGTTGCACACCGTTCGCCCCCGCGTTGAGCAGCGCGCGCACGGCCTCATGGCTATTGATGCCGCCCGCGAGGATCAAAGGCACCTGCTTGCGATCGAGCCCGAGAGAGACGAATACGGCGTCGAGCTCCTGCAGAATCCGCATGAAGTCAAAGCGCTGATCGTTCATATCGGCGATGTTCGCGACGCCCAGATGACCGCCCGCGTGCGCCGGATGTTCTATCACGACAGCGTCGGGCAAGCGGCCTTTCTTCATCCACCTTTTCAGCACGAGCGCAACGCCGCGGCTGTCCGACAGGATCGGAATCAGCGCGATATCGCAGCCTTGGGTCATCTCCGGCAGGTCGAGCGGCAGACCCGCGCCCATCACGATTGCATCGGCGCCGCTTTCGCAAGCCACGCGGACGTAATCGGCCTGCGCGCTGACCGCCTTCATCACGTTGACGGCGATCATGCCGCGGCCTTCGCTGAGCGCCTTCGCCGCGTGGACTTCGCGTGCGAGCGCCGTGAGGTTGGCCTGTTCCAGCGTGGCGTGATCGGCCGACCGGCTGCAACGCTCGACGAGGTCTGGATGGTGATGGCGCAGATCGATGCTGGCAATCGTGCCGAGCGCGCCCTCGCGTGCGACGCTGCCTGCGAGCCGGTGCGCTGAGATACCGACGCCCATGCCGCCCTGCACGATCGGCAGTAGCGAGCGGCCGCGGATAACTAGCGGTGAAAAGGAGTGAGACTGGAGCATGACTGATCCGACGGACGATTAGCGAATCGCCGATCATCGTCCGTCGGGCGCAGCCGGGGTTGCGTCAGGTCAAGCAACGCGCGAATGACGTTCGCGCGCGTGCCGGGTGCTTGACGCCGGTCATCCGGATCAAACTTTGAATTGCATCGATTTGAGTTCGAGATATTCCTCGAGCCCGTAGACGCCGTTTTCGCGTCCAAAGCCCGATTGCTTGAAGCCGCCGAACGGCGCGGCCATATTCCATGCGCCGCCATTGATGTCGATCTGGCCCGTGCGGATGCGGCGCGCCACATCTTGGGCGCGCTCGTCGCTGCCTGCCCACACCGCGCCGCCCAGTCCATACGGCGAATCGTTGGCAATCCGAATCGCCTCTTCTTCGTCCTTGTAGGTCAGAATGGACAAGACCGGGCCGAAGATCTCCTCTTGCGCGATCGTCGCTTTGGGATGCACCCGGCCGAACACAGTAGGCTTGACGAAGAAGCCTTTCGACACGCCGTCGGGCAGCCCCGCGCCGCCGGTCACCAGTTCGGCGCCCTCCTCGATTCCTTTGGCGATGTATTGCTGCACGCGCGCCTGCTGCGCCGCCGACGCCAGTGGCCCGAGGCGCGTTTTCTCATCGCGCGGATCGCCGGCTGCATATGTCTCGGCCACCTGTTTCGCGAGCGCTCGCGCTTCGTCGTAGCGAGCCTCGGGGACCAGCATGCGTGTGTGCGCGGAGCACGTTTGCCCCGAGTTCAGGAAGCACGCGCCGACGGTGCCTTTCACCGCGGCGGCGAAGTCGGCGTCGTCGAGAATCACCGAGGCCGACTTGCCGCCCAGTTCGAGCGCGACGCGCTTGATCGTCGCCGACGCCAGTTCCGACACACGCTTGCCCGCGCGCGTGGAGCCGGTGAACGACACCATATCGACCGATGGATGACTCGCGAGAATCTCGCCGACGACCGGTCCGTAACCGCTGACCAGATTGAACACGCCGGCAGGCAGCCCGGCTTCGTGAATCGCCTCGGCGAGCACAAAGGCATTCAAAGGCGCGATTTCCGAAGGCTTGAGCACGACCGTGCAACCGGCGGCCAGCGCCGCCGCCACCTTCAGCGTGATCTGATTGAGCGGGTAATTCCAAGGCGTGATGGCGGCGACCACGCCGACCGGTTCGCGCACGACAAGCGAATTGCCGACGCGCGTCTCGAATTCGAACTCGCCGGCGAGTTTCGCATACGCGTTCCAGTTGTACACGGGGCTGCCCACCTGAATGGCGCGCGAGAGCTTCAGCGGCATGCCTACTTCGCCTGCGATCAGCGCAGCCAGTTCATCGGTGCGCGTTTTCAGGTTTTCGGCAATGCGCCTTAGATACTCGCCGCGCTGCGCGGCGGGCGTCGCGGCCCAGCCGTCGAAGGCCACGCGGGCGGCGGCAATCGCGCTTTCGGCATCGGCTTCGACGCCCTCGGGGATGCGCCCCATGACTTCCTCGGTGCCCGAATCCACCACGTCGATCGCGCCGGTGCCACAGGGCGCAATCCATTTTCCGTCGATATAGAGTTTGTCGTAGGTCTTCATGATGGTCGGCCTCTGTCTGCGGACATTAATGGTCCTATTGTAATCAGCGTCGCGACGAACGCGCCGCCGCCCTGGTCTGGAAGCCGGGTAGCCAATAGCGTCGCGCTCGCTTACTATCCGACTTCAAAAGAAAGCGCCCGCTCCGTGGCGTTAGACGTCGAGACCAACATGAACCCCACACGACATCCGAAACTTTCGCTGATCGCCGCGCTGATGGCTATCGCCGTGACAGCAGGCACCGCGCGCGCGGCGGAATCCGCGCCGGACGCGGCATCTGAAGCCGAACTGGACCTCACGAAAGAGGCCGCGCATCCAGTGGCCGATCTTCCCGCCGGCCTTGGCAACTTCTGCTTCTTTGCACGGCTGCCGCCGGCGAGTCAGAAGTACAAGGTCATCAAGAATGTGAAGATCGGCAAGGGCACCTACGGCGGCGTCGCGGATATCCTTCCGAAGATGGCGGAGTATGCGCAACTGCGCGGAGCCGATGCAATCGTCGAGTACAGCGGTTCGCAGCGCTTCGGCTTCTGGCCGTGGCGGATGGTCCGCCCCGTAGTGCGCGGCGTCGCCGTGCAATGGACGGAACCGAGGCAGGCGGATTGCGAATCGATAGGCGGCACGAGGCTAAGCACGATCCTGTCATCGGGTCAGCCGCCGGCTAAATGAAAAACGGCGGTCCGACATGCACAGGCATGCCGGACCGCCGTTCTTGGAAGCCATGTTTCCGACGGGCACACCCGGCGGTCAATGGCTTCGCCAACCCTACTTGTCAGACGCTTACTGCACGCCTTGGCTCGCCAGGAAGTCTTCGTAATTCCCGCCGAAGTCGTTCAGCGTGCCGTCGGTCTTCACTTCGATGATCCGGTTGGCCAGGCCGCTCACGAACTCGCGGTCGTGCGACACGAAAATCAGTGTGCCTTCGAACTTGTCGAGCGCGATTTGCAGCGACTCGATCGATTCCATGTCCATGTGGTTGGTCGGCTCGTCCATGAGCAGCACGTTATGGCGGCCCAGCATCAGCTTGCCCCAGATCATGCGGCCCTTCTCGCCGCCCGACAGCACCTTGACCGACTTGCGGATGTCGTCGGCATTGAACAGAAGACGGCCCAGCGTGCCGCGCACCATCTGCTCGTCGTCGCCTTCCTTGCGATAGGAGTCGATCCAGTCCATCAACGTGACGTCGTTCGGAAACTCTTCGTACGTGTCCTGCGGCATGTAGCCGACGTTCGCGTTCTCGGCCCACTTCACCGTGCCGTGATCGAGTTGCAGATTGCCGAGCAGCGAGCGCAACAGCGTGGTCTTGCCTGCGCCGTTCTCGCCGATGATTGCGATCCGCTCACCAGGCTGCACGCTGATGCTGAAATTGTTGAAGATGGTGCGCTCGTACTTCTTCGAAATGCTGTCCGCGACCACCGCGATGTTGTGCAGCTTCTTTTCGAACTCGAAGCGAATAAACGGATTCTGCCGCGACGACGGCTTGAATTCCTCGATCTTGATCTTGTCGATCATCTTCAGACGGCTGGTTGCCTGGCGCGCCTTCGACTTGTTCGCGGAGAAGCGACGCACGAAGTCCTGCAGGTCGGCGACACGCTCCTTCGCCTTCGCATTCGCGTTCTGCTGACGCTCGCGCGCCTGCGTGCTGGCCAGCATGTAGTCGTCGTAATTGCCCGGATAGACCTTCAGCGTGCCGAAGTCCATGTCGGCCATGTGCGTGCAGACCTGGTTCAGGAAGTGTCGATCGTGCGAGATGATGATCATCGTCGAGTTGTACTGGTTGAGCACGTCTTCCAGCCAGCGGATCGAGTTGATGTCGAGGTTGTTGGTCGGCTCGTCGAGCAGCAGCACGTCCGGCTTCGAGAACAGCGCCTGCGCGAGCAGCACGCGCAGCTTCCAGCCAGGCGCGACGTTGCTCATGGGGCCGTTGTGATCTTCAATCGCGATGCCGATGCCGAGCAGCAGTTCGCCCGCGCGCGCCTCGGCGGTATAGCCGTCGTATTCGGCGAACTTCGCTTCGAGTTCGGCCGCGTGCATGTAGTCGTCGTCGGTCGCGTCGGGGTTCGCGTAGATCGCGTCGCGCTCGGTCATGGCGGCCCACATTTCTGCGTGGCCCATCATCACGACGTCGAGCACGCGCACGTCTTCATACGCGAACTGGTCCTGGCGCAATTTACCGAGGCGCACGTTCGGCTCGAGCATTACGTTGCCCGAGCTCGGCTCCAGATCGCCACCCAGGATTTTCATGAAGGTGGACTTGCCGCAGCCGTTTGCACCGATCAGGCCATAGCGGTTCCCTCCCCCGAATTTGACCGAGATGTTCTCGAACAGGGGCTTTGGCCCGAATTGCATGGTGATGTTGGCAGTAGACAGCACGGCGCGTCCCTTTGAATGTGATATCGGCGAAAAACCCAATATTTTAGCAGGTTATCGTGAATCCAGCCCACGCGCGATGCGGGGCCGGCCGGTGACGGCGCGCGGCGTCTGAAAAATGTCGATGAACGCCGAAAACCGGCTCGCGTCGGCCTGTCCGCGCGCCGTTCAACACGATCAGCTGGCGCCAGGCACGCGGCAAATAGCGGCATCGGCTCTTCCGGCCTGGTTGAGCGGGCACGCCCCATGCAACATCGGATCGTCACGCGACTGACGTTTTACCCGTGCGCGTTACCTATACTTCCTGAACGCCAACGAAGATCAAAGGAGAGACCTCATGTCAGACCACGTCTACAAGCAGATCGAACTGACCGGCTCATCGCCGAAATCGATTGACGACGCCATCAGCACCGCCATCGCGAAGGCGTCGAAAACGCTGCGCAATCTGCACTGGTTCGAAGTGACGGAAACCCGGGGCCAGATCGAAAACGACAAAGTCGCCTTCTGGCAGGTGACGATCAAAGTGGGCTTGCGCATCGACGATTGATGCGGCTAGCGCCGGCGACGTAGAGCCGCCGGACAGCGCCCGACTGAACTGGAAGAGCCGCGTCCGTAGCGGACGCGGCTCCGGCAGTCTTTTCATGCAGCGGGGGCCCGCCGCAATGTAGCGGTTATTTCGGCAACGAACCGTCCACGCCTTCCACGTACCAGTTCAGACGCTGCAGTTCCGGATCGGTCAGCGTCTTGCCGGCCGGCACCTTCACCGTGCCGGACTGGTCCTTGATCGGACCGGCGAACACATCCCACTTGCCACCCGCCAGTTCGTCGCGCTTCGCGGCGACCTTCTTCTGCGCGTCAGCCGGAATCGCCGAGGTGTTCAGGTCTTCCAGATCGACGGCCTTCTGCGGAATACCCCACCACACCGGGTCGTTCTTCCATTTGCCGTCGAGCACCTGCTGGATCGCCGCGTTGTAGTACACGCCCCAGTGCGCGACCACCGAACCCAGATGCGCGCTCGGGCCGAACTTTTTCATGTCCGAATCCCAGCCGAACGCATGCACATGTTTCTCGGATGCGGTCGCGAGCGTCGCGCTCGAATCCGTGTTTTGCAACAGCACGTCCGCGCCCTGGCCGATCAGCGTTTCGGCGGCCTGCTTCTCCTTGCCCGGATCGAACCAGCTATTGATCCAGATGACCTTCGTATGCACTTTCGGATTCACCGAGCGCGCGCCGAGGGTGTACGCATTGATGTTGCGAACCACTTCCGGAATCGGCACCGAAGCGACGAAGCCGAGCGTGTTCGTCTTCGTCACGTAACCGGCGGCCACGCCGGCGAGGTATGCGCCCTGGTACATGCGCACGTCGTAAGTCCCGAAATTCGGCGCCTTCTTGTACCCGGTTGCGTGCAGGAAAACGGTGTCCGGAAAGTCCTTCGCGACTTTGAGTTCGAAGTCCTGATAGCCGAAGCTCGAACCGATGATGATCTTGTTGCCCTTGTTCGCGAGATCGCGGAATACGCGTTCGGAGTCGGCCGATTCCGGCACGTTCTCGATACGCGTGATCTTCACCTTGTTGCCGAACTTCGCTTCGGCTTCCTTCGAACCCTGGTCGTGCGCGAACGTCCAGCCTGCATCGCCCGGATTGCCCAGATAGACGAACGCCACGCCCGGCGCGTCCGCGGCTTGCGCGGCCTGCGGCAGCGACGCAACCAGCCCGAGCGACGCCGCGCCCCAGGCAAAAGCGGTCAGCAGATTTCTTCTCTTCATGTTTTCTCCTGTCGTGTTTATCGATTGATTTGAGATTTGCGGGATCACTTGCCGACGGTGCCGACGATCCTCAGCCTGCCGAGAAAAACGGCTTGCCAAGCGATGCCGGCGCGTTCAGGCGGATCGTGTTCGGGTTGCGCGAGATCAGCACCAGCACGACGACCGTCGCGACGTACGGCAGCATCGCGAGGAATTGCGTCGGCACCGGCACGCCGATCGCCTGCGCGTAGAACTGCAGGCCGGTCACGGCGCCGAACAGCAGCGCGCCGATCAGCAGGCGCCCCGGGCGCCACGTCGCGAACACGACAAGCGCGAGCGCGATCCAGCCTCGGCCCGATGTGAGTTGCTCCTGCCAGAGGTGCAGATTGACGATCGAATAATAGCCGCCGGCCAGTCCCGCCATGCCGCCGCCGAATGCGACCGCGCCGTAGCGCACGCCCACCACCGGGAAGCCTACCGAATGCGCGACCTGCGGCGACTCGCCGACCGAGCGCAACACGAGCCCCGCGCGCGTGCGATACAGAAACCAGCCGATTACCGCGAACATCAAAAACGCGAGGTAATCGAGCGGCGTAAGACTGAAAAGCGCGGGACCGAGCACCGGAATCTTCGAGAGACCCGGAATGGTCCACGTGTCGATGGTCGCGCGTACCGCCGCCGACGTGTACGGCTTGCCGACATACGCGGACAGGCCGATGCCGAAGATGGTTAGAGACAGACCCGTGGCGACCTGGTTGGCGAGCATGGTCAGCGTGAGAAACGCGAACAGCAGCGACATGGCGAGGCCCGCGCCGATCGCGGCGAGCACGCCGAGCCAGGGGCTGCCGGTGATCGCGGTGACTGCGTAGCCGGTCACGGCGCCCATCAGCATCATGCCCTCCACGCCGAGATTGAGAACGCCCGATTTTTCGGTGACGAGTTCGCCCGCGCCCGCGAACATCAGCGGAATCGCGGCGGTGACGGCGCTCGAAGTGAGCGCGCTGGCTTGTTGAATATCCATGGATTGCGGCAGCGAAGCGTTAGACGGGTCAGTGGGCTTGCGCGGCAACGGAGCGCCGGCGTACGCGGTAATTTACGAACAGATCGGCGCCGAGCAGGCAGAACAGCAACAGTCCCTGGAACACGCCCGAGAGCGCCTGCGGCAACTGCATCGAGGTCTGCACTGCTTCGCCGCCGAGATACAGCAACGCCATCAGCAGGCTTGCGAGCACGATGCCGACAGGATGCAGCCGTCCGACGAACACGACGATGATTGCCGTGAAGCCGTAACCCGGCGACCACGTCGCCTGCAACTGGCCGATAGGCCCGGCGATCTCGCCCATGCCCGCGAGGCCCGCGAGTCCGCCGCTGATCAGAAGCGACATCCAGATAGTTTTCTTGTCGGAGAAGCCTGCGTAACGGGCGGCAAGCGGCGCAAGACCGCCGACGTTCATCCGGTAACCGGCAAAGCTTTTGCGCATGAAGAGCCAGACGAGCGGGATCGCAATCAGCGTGACGAATACCGACGCATTCAGACGCGTGCCGCGCAGCCATTTCCAGTGCCAGTCGCCGTAAAACGTCGGATAGAGTGCGTCGCCGCTGAACATTTCCGACAGCGGGAAATTCATGCCCTGCGGATCGCGCCATGGGCCGCTCACCAGATAGATCAGCAGTTGCGTGGCCACGTAAGTGAGCATCAGGCTCACGAGAATCTCGTTAGTGTTGAAACGGCTTTTCAGCAGCGCGGGGATCGCTGCCCACAGCATGCCGCCGATCACGCCGGCGATCATCATCAGCGGCAAAATCCACCAGCCGGTCGCCTGATCGAAATAGATCGCGACGCCGCTCGCGGCAATGCCGCCGAGCAGCATCTGCCCTTCCGCGCCGATGTTCCAAACATTCGCGCGATATCCGATCGCAAGCCCGAGACCGATCAGGCACAACGGAGAAGCCTTGAGCAGAAGCTCCGACCAGCCGTTCACGCTCGACAGCGGTTCAATGAAGAACGCGTGCATCGCTTGCAGCGGATCGCGGCCGACGAGGCCGAAAATTACGAAGCCAATGGCGAGTGTGAGCAATGCCGCGATCAGCGGCACGGCGAGTTGCATGGTGCGCGAGGGCGTCGTGCGGGCTTCGAGTCGATACGGAAGAATCATGGGTAGCGTGTATTTTTTCGGGTTCTGATAACGGACGCGGAGACAGATGCCGGGAGATGCCGCGGCTCAAACATGCGCCGGCTGTTCCGCTGAAGGCGCCGTGCCCTCGCGGCCACCGAAAAGGCCCGCCATCCAGCGGCCGATTTCCTCGGCGTTGGTCGCGCCTGTGGCGCGCACCGGCGAGAGCCTGCCGCCCGCGAGCACCGCAATGCGATCGCAGATGTCGAACAGTTCTTCGAGTTCCTCGGAAATCACGAGGATCGCCACGCCGCTTGCCGACAGATCGAGCAACTGCTGGCGAATGAAGGCCGCCGCGCCCACGTCGACGCCCCATGTGGGTTGCGCGACCACCAGCACCTTCGGCGCCTGCAGAATCTCGCGGCCCATGATGTACTTCTGCAGATTGCCACCCGACAGGCTTTGCGCGAGCGCCTCGGAGCCGCCGCATCGCACATCGAAGGCTTCAATGCAGCGCCGGGCAAATGCACGCATCGCGCCCGAGTTGATCCAGCCGGAGTTGACCATCTTCTGACGATGCGCGGTGAGCAGCGCGTTTTCGGACAGCGTCATTGCGGGCACGGCACCCCGACCCAGGCGCTCTTCCGGCACGAAGCCGAAGCCGAGCGCGCGCCGGCCGCCCGCGCCGAGCCGCCCCGCTGGCTTGCCGCAAATGGTGACGGCGTCCGCTCGCAGGCCGCGCTTCTCTCCTGAGAGCGCCGACAGCAATTCCGCCTGACCGTTGCCCGAGACGCCCGCAATGCCGAAGATCTCGCCCGCGTGAACCGCGAACGACACGTTCTCGAGCGACGTGCCGAACGGGTCGTCGCTCGTCACCGACAACGCCTTCACATCGAGCAGCACCGCGCCCGGATTGTGCTCACGACGCGTGTAGTCGGGCAGCGAATGGCCGACCATCAACTGCGCGAGCGACGCATGCGTTTCCTCTTTCGGCTTCACGTGGCCGGTGACACGGCCGCCGCGCATCACCGTCGCCGTGTCGCACAGTTCCTGGATCTCATCGAGCTTGTGGCTGATGTAGAGAATGCTGCAGCCTTCGGCCGCGAGCCGCCGCAGCGTCGCGAAGAGTTTGCGCACCGCTTGCGGCGTGAGCACGGACGTAGGCTCGTCCATGATCAGCAAACGCGGGTTCTGCAGCAGGCAACGCACGATTTCGACGCGCTGCCGCTCGCCCACCGTCAGGCTATGCACGTGACGCTGCGGGTCGATGTCGAGGCCGTAGTCGGCGGAGACTTCGCGAATGCGTTTGGACAGCGCTTTGAGATCGAAGGGTTCGTCGAGTGCAAGCGCGATGTTTTCGCCGACCGTGAGCGTTTCGAACAGCGAAAAGTGCTGAAACACCATGCCGATGCCGAGCTTGCGCGCGGCCGCGGGGCTCGCGATGTCGACCGCTTCGCCTTCCCATTGAATCTCTCCGGCATCGGGCCGCACCGCGCCGTAGATCACCTTCATCAGCGTGCTCTTGCCCGCGCCGTTTTCGCCGAGCACGGCGTGGATCTCGCCCGGCGCGACGATCAGCGTGACGTCGTCGTTGGCCCGCACGGCGGGATATTGTTTGGTGATGCCCTTGAGCATCAACCGGGGCGCCGCCTGTTCCGGCCTCGTTGCCGGCTGCGCGGCGGCGCCGTCGCTATAAAAAGAGTCGCTCATGTGATTCCGTAGTGCGTCGGTGACTGCGGTTGCTGCGCGGTCGTCCGCCTTGCCGGCGGTCGATCCGTCACCACAACCGGATGACAATACCTAATTCGACCCGCTCAGTCGAGCGGCCAAAATTCCCGCAAACCCGCGCCACAGCAAGCTCTGCGGGTATGTCTCTCTTGACGCCGTTTTTCGTTCATATTAAAACGCATATACCCACGCCCCCACTCGATCAGCCAGAACATATATTTCGGAGAAGTCATGAGTCAGCAACGCGAGGCGATCGATACCTACCTTCTGCGCGTCTTGCACACCTTGTTGATGGAACGCAGCGTCACGCGCGCGGCCGTCAAACTGAACCAGTCGCAACCCGCTATCAGCGCCGCGCTGCGCCGGTTGCGCGACATTACCGGCGACCCGCTGCTCGTGCGCGGCAAATCCGGTATGGTGCCCACCGAATACGGCCTGCGCCTTCTCGAACCGGTGCAGAACGCGCTCCGCGAGATCGAACGCATCAAGTTCCAGCAACACAATTTCGACCCGGCCACTTCGATTCGCTGCTACCGCATCGGCTGCCCGGACTACCTGAACGTGCTGTTCGTGCCGACGGTGGTCGAGCGGTTCCGTCAGGCGGCGCCGAATGCGACGCTCGAGTTTCACTCGCTCGGTCCCGCGTTCGACTACGAACTCGCGCTCGAAGACGGCAAGCTCGACATCGTCGTGGGCAACTGGCCCGAGCCGCCTGAGCAACTGCATCTGTCAAACCTGTTCGTCGATCAGATCGTCTGCCTGATGAGCAACGCGCATCCGTTCGCCAAACGCGGCGGGCTCACGCTCGACCAATACCTGAACGCCCCGCATCTCGCGCCGACTCCGTACTCCGTGGGTCAGCGCGGCGCGATCGACGTGCACCTCGCGCGCGAGCGGCTCAAACGCCACGTGGTCGTCACGCTGCCGTACTTCAATCTCGCGCCGTACGTGCTGATCAAGTCCGACCTGATCTTTACGACGACGCGCCTCTTCGCCGATTACTACGCCAAGTTCCTGCCGCTGACCGTGGTGCCCGCGCCGCTCGACTTTCCGCCGATGCAGTACTACCAGCTGTGGCACGAGCGCGTGCATTATTCCGATGAAGTGCGCTGGCTGCGCAGCCTCGTGGCCGAAGCGACCAGGACATTGATCGACAAACCTTGAGACGTTAGACGTTAGACGTTTGACCACTGGCGGCGCTTGCGTGTGTGATTGTGCGCAGGCGCCGCGACGCTTCATGTCATGCCGCCGCTTCGTAAAGCGTCTTTGCCAGCCGGTTATGCCGCTCGATCACCGGACCGAGTTCGAGCGTCGCCAATTGCCCGTCCCTCACGACGACGTTGCCTCCGATCACGCTATAACTCACCTGCGACGGCGCGCAGAACACCAGCGCCGCGACCGGATCGTGCAACGCGCCGGCAAAGAGCGGCTGACGCAAGTCGAACGACACGAAGTCCGCCGCCATGCCCGGTGCGAGCGCGCCGATGTCGTCGCGGTTGAGCACCTTCGCGCCGCCGAGCGTGGCGATCTCCAGCGCTTCGCGGGCCGTCATCGCGTCCGAACCAAAGCCGACTCGCTGCAATAGCAACGCCTGGCGCACTTCGGCGACCATCTGCGCGCCGTCGTTCGACGCCGAGCCGTCCACACCCAGCCCCACCGGCACACCCGCAAGCCGCATCCGCTTGACGGGCGCAATACCCGACGCGAGCCGCATATTCGAGCACGGACAATGCGCGACACCCGTGCCGGTACGCGCGAACAGTTCGATGCCCGCGTCGTCGAGTTGCACGCAGTGCGCATGCCACACGTCGCGTCCGACCCAGCCGAGGTCTTCCGCATACTGTGCGGGCGTCATGCCGAACTTCTCCTGGCTATACGCGACGTCGTTCGTGTTCTCGGCGAGGTGCGTATGCAGAGACACGCCGTATTGCCGCGCCATCGCGGCCGACTCGCGCATCAGATCGCGGCTCACTGAAAACGGCGAGCATGGCGCGACAACCACGCGCAGCATCGCGTAACGCCCGTCGTCGTGATACGTCTCGATGAGGCGCTGCGTGTCCTTCAATATGTCCGCTTCACGCTCGACCACCGAATCGGGCGGCAAGCCGCCGTCTTTCTGACCCACGCTCATGCTGCCGCGCGCCGCATGAAAACGCATGCCGATGCGCCGCGCCGCGGCGATGCTGTCGTCGAGCCGGCTGCCGTTCGGATAGATATACAGATGGTCGCTCGACGTCGTGCAACCCGACAGCAACAACTCGGCCATTGCCGTCAACGTGGAGACTTCGATCATCTCCGGTGTGAGATTCGCCCACACTTTGTAGAGGCTCGTGAGCCAGCCGAACAACTCGGCGTTCTGTGCGGCCGGAATCGCGCGCGTCAGGCTCTGATACATGTGGTGATGCGTGTTCACGAGACCGGGAATCACCAGATGCCCGCGCATGTCCAGCACCTCGTCGGCGGTTTCCGGCAAGTCCGCTGTCGGACCTACCGCGACGATGCGGTTGTCCTCGATATAGAGACCGCCGTCGCGCAGTTCGCGCCGTGCGCCGTCCATCGTGACGAGCACGTCTGCGTGCTTGACCAGCATTGTTCTGTTCGGCTTGCCCGTTTGTTGTGCTGCGTGTTCCATCGTCATCCGTTTCTCCGCCTGATTGCTTCCGTGCAAAGTCGTCCGAACGCGATGTGACGGCGCGTAAGCCGCGCCGCCGCGTCCCGTCGAACGCCGTTGGCCCGGTTACCCAGCGTATTGCGCCGTCTTCGGGACGTGTGCCGCGCTCAAAGCCTCTCGGGCTTGCCGTTGCTGCGGCGCACAGGCGTAACCTTCGGCCGTCAAAATAACGCTGACAACACGCGCCGTTGCGATAACCATCTTCAGGCTGCCGATATAGTGGGGCATTTTTGACGCCGGTACGATCGGACGGAAGCGCTATGTGCTGCAACGGCTGCGCGAGATTGCTCGCTGCGCCTTTCGGCAGACTGTCCGTCATGCGCCAGCTATTATCTTTCTTATCGCGCCCGCGCTGGACGGAACAACTTTCTACAATGGCTGCAACGGCGCTCGCTTCAATTCGCCGACGGGTATGTAGCCACTGACGTGGAGCCTCGATCCGCCGCAAACGTATCTGGATCGGGCTGCCGCCGAAACCTCGCAAACACACAAGGAAAATTGCGAATGGGAAAGCTCACTACCCATGTGCTCGACACCGCGAACGGTCGTCCCGGCGCGGGCATCAAGGTCGAACTCTTCGCGCTCACGGGCGACACGCGCCGTGCGCTGAAAACCACCATCACCAACGACGACGGCCGCTGCGACGAACCGTTGCTGCAAGGCGACGCGCTCGTTGCAGGCGAGTACGAACTGGTGTTCGCCGCCGGCGACTACTTCGCTTCGATCGGTACCAAGGTACCCGAGCCGCGTTTCGTGGATCGCGTCGTTTTGCGCTTTGGCGTCGCCGACGCCGCTGCGCACTATCACGTGCCGTTGCTCGTGTCACCGTGGTCTTACAGCACGTATCGCGGCAGTTGACAGGTGTCGCCGAACGGCGCCGCCCAGTAACCCCTAACAACAACGACGTCGTGCGAACTGAGCGCACCGCGTCTTTCACCCCGCAGTCCACGTGGTGACGCTCTGCCCGCCCCGATCTTTTGCCGGGTGCAAAAGGCGCCGAACGTCGCCGCGCGTACAACGAATCAGAAGTGGAGGAGTTTCATGGAAGGCTTTATCACCGACTGGTTGAATCTTGCGATTCGCTGGTTCCACGTCGTCGCTGCGATTGCATGGATCGGCGAGTCGTTCTATTTCGTCGCACTCGACAACAGCCTGAAGCCGCCGCACGACCCGAACCAGCGTAAGCGCGGCGTGTTCGGCGAACTGTGGCACGTACACGGCGGCGGCTTCTACAACATGCAGAAGTACACTGTCGCGCCGCCTGAAATGCCCGACAATCTGCACTGGTCGAAGTGGCCGTCTTACACCACGTGGCTGTCCGGCTTCGGTCTCTTCACCGTGCTGTATCTGTTTTCTCCGTCCACGTATCTGATCGACAAGAATGTGCTCGATATGGGCCCGGTGGTTGCCGTCGCGTCGGCACTCGGCTTTCTGGCTGCCGGCTGGATCGTGTACGACTCGTTGTGCCGCATTCTCGGCAACAAGGACAAAGTACTCGGCATCTGCGTCGGCGTGTACGTGCTGATCGCGGCCTGGCTCGCGTGTCACATCTTCGCCGGTCGCGCGGCGTATCTGATCATGGGCGCGATGCTGGCGACGATCATGTCGGCCAACGTGTTCTTCGTGATCATCCCCGGCCAGCGCAAGATGGTCGACGCGATGCTCAAGGGCGACACGCCGAACCCGATCTACGGCAAGCGCGGCAAACAGCGCTCGGTGCACAACACGTATTTCACGTTGCCGGTGGTGTTCGCGATGCTGTCGAACCACTACGCGATGACCTACACGCATCCGTACAACTGGGCGGTGCTCGTTGTCATCATGCTGGCCGGCGCGCTGATCCGTCAGTTCTTCGTCATGCGTCATCGCGGCCAGGTGCTGTGGTATCTGCCGCTCGTCGGCATTGCGCTGATGTTCGGCGCGCTCTTCTGGACCATGCCGAAGCCGATGGTGCCGCAAGCCCAGGCGGCCAACGCGCCGACGCTGAAAGTGGCCGACATTGCGCCTGTGCTGCAACAGCGCTGCGTGGCATGTCACTCCGCGCATCCGACGATGATGGGCAGCGCCCCCGCCGGCGTGCTGCTCGATACGCCGGATGAAATCTCGCAGAACGCACAGCGGATTTATCAGCAGGCAGTGACGCTGAAGGCGATGCCGCTTGGCAACGTGACCCACATGACCGACGACGAACGGATGAAGATCGCTGCCTGGTTCCAGGGTGGCGCGGCGAAATAGTCGAACTCTGGCCTTTGCTGGGCCGGGTGTAGTCGAGCGTCACGAAGCGGGCTTTTCGCGGAAGCGGGAAGCCCGCTTTTTGTTGGCAGGTTTCCGTCTCTTTGCCGGTTGGCGGGATCAAGTGCGCATGGATAGCGGGCTCGCCTGCCCCGCTGAGGTGTGCGTCGGTTAGTGCGGCAGGAGCGCGTCATTCTTTTCGGCCTTGCACTCGTCCCGCGCGTGCAGGCGGGACGTACATGTAGGGACGCACTTCGCCAGGATACGCAAGCACGCACGCTGGCATTGCAAAAACAAAAAGCCCACGACATTGCTGCCGTGGGCTTTCTGAACATCGGCGGGTCCTCACGCCGAAGCACGAACCTTAAACCGTCACCGCGCTCAACGCGTCTTCGGTCAGCCAGAGCGACTCCGTCAGATCCTGCTCGTTCAGATTAAGGCCCTCCCCGCCACGATCCACGACAATGAAGTCGCTCACGTCGCCCAACGCAATCAGCGGATGGTGCCACACGCCCTTCGCGTAATTGACGCCTTGCCAGCCGCTCGTGACGAAGGCGCGGATTTTCGATTCGTCGAGCTCGCCGGCCGGCGCGACCACCACCAGATACGGCTTGTCGTTCAGCGGGACGAACGCCTGGCTGCCGAGCGGATGGCGTTCGAGCATCTTCACCTCGAACGGCAGCACGCGCGGCTGTCCACGAAACAGGTTCACGAGCGCGCGGCCGTTCTCGTCGGTCACGTCCACGTTGGCCAGATCGTGATAACGGATCGTCGTGCCGAGGTTGATCGGAATCTGCTTCGCGCCTTCGAGTTCGATCACATCGCCGAAGGCGGCGAACGATTCTTTCGTGAGCGGTTCGATTGCAAGCGTCTTCATGATGCGAGCGTGCCCCACAGGCGCAAACGCGACACGCCCCCGTCCGGAATGATGTTGAAGCGCACGTGCGTGACCGGCCCGAGCGCGGCGATCTCGCTTTCGAAATAATGCTGCTTGTCCATTTGCAGCTTCTGCTCGCCGAGCAGCACAGGCCAGAACATTGCTTGCGTGATCAGCGAACTGTCGGTGCCGCCGGTTACATATGCGGCCTGAATCGAGCAGCGGTCAGGATAATTGCCCTTGAAGTGCGCAGTGTCCACTTCGATCTTCGAAATGACGCCCGGTTGTGCAAGCGCGACGATCGCCCAATCGTTGCCGGGTTCGCGGCGGCGCCGCGTTTCCCAGCCGTCCCCCATGTTGACGCCGCGGCCTGGCATCAGAATGGTCGATGCAGCGCCGAAGTGCTGATTATTCGCCGCGACCAGGTACGCGCCGTTTTCCATCGCGGCGAGGTCGAACTGTTCCGTGCGGCTCGCGCCGGCCCAGTCGACTTGCGGCTGACCGTACACGCGCAGACGCGCGATGCCGCCGTCCGGGTAGATGTTCACGCGCAAGTGCGTATAGGCGTTTGCGTCGCTCACGTCGAGGTAGTGGTGGCTGTTGCCTTGCAACGTGGTGGACTGAACGATCTCGGTCCATTGCGTCGACTGGTTTGGCACGCCGTCCACCACGCGCGCCGCTTCCACCGACGCCGCCGGCGGAAAATTACCCGTGAAATGGCTCGTGTCGAGGTCGAGCCCCTTGATCACGCCGGGGCGCGCCAGCTTGACGATGCACCAGTCGTAGCCGCTCACGCGTTTGCGGCGCGTTTCCCAACCGTCCATCCACTTGCCGTGTTCGTCGTATTTGCCCGGAATGAAGACGGCCGGCTCCGGGTTCAGCATGCGCTCCTTCGGGGCGAAGAAGTCGTCGCTGGCCTCGAGCGCCTGCGCGCCCAGGCGCGGGTCCGCCAGGTTCACGTAGCGGCGCGTGAATTCGGGTGCGTTGGGGTCGAGAATCGGGAGTGCCATCTGTGTCTTCCTTGATGTTTGTTAGTGCCAGAAATTTTCCGGCGAAGCCGCACGCAAAGCTGCAACGTAATGCCGAACCTTGAAGCGCGGCGGCGATCGTCAGTTCATTGCGCGTTCATTGCGCGTTCATCACGCGCCAATCAGGTCTTCCAGCCGGAAACGCGCGATACGGTAGATCTGGTCGAGGCTCGCGCGTAGCTCGTCGGCGCGGCTATTGTTCACGCGCGCCTCGAAGTTCGCGATGATGCCGTGACGGTCGTAGCCGCGCACCGCGAGAATGAACGGAAAGCCGAACTTCTCGCGATACGCGGCATTCAGCGCGAGCAGCTTGTCGAACTCTTCCTGCGTGCACTGCGAGAGACCGGCGCCGCTCTGCTCGCGCGTCGATTCGGCCGTGAGTTCGCCGCGGACCGCTGCCTTGCCCGCCAGCTCCGGGTGCGCGTTGATCAACGCGAGCTGCTTCTCTTCGCCCGCCGTCTCGACGATCTTCGACATCTTGCGATGCAGTTCGTCGATGCTCGCAAACGGCCGCTCATGCGCCGCAATTTCCGCGACCCAGGGCGAGTGCTCGAAGATGCCCGACAGAGCCGCGACGAACGCGTCGGTCGAAACGGTGTTGAGTTGGTCCAGTGTGTATTGCATCGCCTTCATGCCGCAGCCCCGCGGTTATGTTGCTGATAGGGATGATGTTCGCGCCAGTGCCGCGCGATATCGACGCGCCGGGTCACCCACACGCGATCGTGCTGCTCGATATGGTCGAGAAAGCGCTGCAGCGCGCGAAAACGCCCGGGGCGTCCGAGCAGCCGGCAGTGCATGCCGATGGACAGCATCTTCGGCGCTTCGTCGCCTTCTTCGTAAAGCACGTCGAACGCGTCGCGCAGATACGTGAAGAAATGGTCTGCCGTGTTGAAGCCCTGGGGGCTCGCGAAGCGCATGTCGTTCGTGTCGAGCGTGTACGGCACGATCAGTTGAGGCGCAGTCGTGCCGCCTGTCACTTCAACGTCCATCCAGAACGGCAGGTCGTCGCCGTAGTAGTCGGAGTCGTACAGAAAGCCGCCATATTCGGCGACCAGCCGATGCGTGTTGGGACTGTCGCGGCCCGTGTACCAGCCAAACGGCCGCTCACCCGTGACACGTTCGATGGCTTGCATGCCGAGCCGCATATGCTCGGCTTCCTTTTCCGGCGATACGTCCTGATAGTGAATCCAGCGATAGCCGTGACACGCGATCTCATGACCGAGTTCGACGAATGCGCGCGCGAGTTCGGGATGCCGTTCAATCGCCATGCCGACGCCGAACACCGTAAGCAGCAACCCGCGCTTTTCGAATTCGCGAAGAATGCGCCATACGCCTGCACGCGAGCCATATTCGTAGATCGACTCCATGCTCATGTGACGCGCCGGATACGCCGCTGCGCCGACAATCTCCGACAGGAACTGCTCCGAGCCAGGATCGCCGTGCAGCACGCAGTTCTCACCGCCCTCCTCGTAATTAAGGACGAATTGCACTGCGACGCGCGCTCGCCCTGGCCAGTTCGCTTGCACCGGGTGGCGGCCGTAGCCGATCAGATCGCGTGGATAGTTGGGGTCGAGTGCCATGGTTTGACGAATGCGTGGTGACGATACGTTGTGCTGGCAAGGTGCGTTGTGAAAGCTGCCGGAGGCCGTGCTTCGAGTTACAGCGGCAATAGCCGGGCAGCGTCGGAAAACACGTCGGGCAGCCCGCGCCGAGTTGGACCAGTGTAGCGAAAACGCCCGGGTGCGCCCATACACCCGGGCAGATAGTGCGTGTCAGACTGAATGTATGTGCGGCTCGGATTCGCTGGTGTTTACCCGCAGCGAATCTGCATTGACGACACGCGGCGGCGCAGGATTCGGATCCGTCGCGTCAGGACTGAACGATTCGAGCGCGCCGTCATAGCGCTTGGGCAAGGGCCGCGCGTAGTCGCCGCGCTTGGCCGTCGAAAGACGTAGCGAGATCAGCGCCTCGGTCCATTTGACGGCTGCCGTCACGCCTTCGATTACCGGCGCGCCGAGCGCGTCCTCGATCTCCGCGCACAGCTCGGCCATGCCCGCGCAACCGAGCACGATCGCGTCGGAGCCGTCCTCGGCAAGCGCGCGCCGGCACTCGTCGAGGATGATGCGGCGCGCCGCCGAGCCGGGCTTGTCGAGGTCGAGCACCGCGACGTCGGTCGCCCGCACGTTGCGGCAGAAACGCCGCATGCCGTAGCGCTCGGCCAGATGCCACGCCATCCCGCAGGTGCGCGCGAGCGTCGTCACCACCGAGAAACCGGGTGCCAGCACGCTCGCCGCGTGCATGGCCGCCTCCGCGATGCCGATCACCGGTCCGCGTGCGAGCTCGCGTGCGGCGTACAGTCCTGGATCGCCGAAACAGGCGATGACATAGCCGTCGCAGTGCTCGCGCTCACCCGCCATCACTTCAGCGAGCAGACCGGGCGTGGCAAGGGCTTCATCGTAATAGCCTTCGATGGACGGCGGCCCCATCGTCGGACTGACCGCAATCACTTCGGTGCCCGGCGCGGCTACTTCTCGCGCGCAACGGCCCATCGCGTCGGTCATGCGTTGGGTCGTGTTCGGGTTGATCAGTTTGATGCGCATCTTGTCTCCTTTTCGACTGCGATGACCGCGGCGCTGTCACCGTCGGCCGTCACCTGTCACTGCTGTCACAGCATGGCCCGCGCCTCGATGCTCAGCGAGCGAGCACGCGATAGAACAGTGCCCCGAGGCCCGCGCCAATGAACCATGAAAAATTCGCCATACCGTCGAGCGACGGCACCATCACACACAGCACCGCGATGACCGCAGCCGGCAGCAGTGCAGCAACCGCGCGGTAGTTCACGCCGTTGCGATACCAGTACGTTCCCGTCGGCGCCACGGTGTACAGATCGTCGAGGACGATTTTCTGACGCTTCACCAGGTAGTAATCGACGATCAGGATTCCGTACAAAGGTCCGATAAAGCTACCGAGCACGTCGAGCGTGTAGTGAATCACTGCGGGGTTGTTGAACAGATTCCACGGCGTGATGAAGATCGAAGCGACCGCCGCGAGCATGCCGCCAGCACGCCAGCTGATGAGCTTCGGCGCCACGTTCGAGAAGTCGAAAGCCGGCGACACGAAATTCGCGACGATATTGATGCCGATGGTCGCAATCGTGAACGTCAGCGCGCCGAGAATCACTGCCGTCGGATAGTCGATGCGGCCCACCGTTTCCACCGGGTCCGTAATCAGTTGACCGAACACCGGCAGCGTCGCCGCGGTTGTGATCACCGTCACGAGCGAAAACGCGAGGAAGTTGACCGGCAGTCCCCAGAAATTGCCGCGCTGCACGCTGCGAAAGCTTTTGCCGTAGCGCGAAAAGTCGCCGAAATTCAGCATCGGCCCGGAGAAGTACGACACGACCAGCGAGGTTGCCGTGATCATCACCGGCAATACCTGCATGCCGTGATACTTGACGCCGCCCAGGTTGATGCCGATGTTGCGCCAGCCGGCCCGATACACCATGTAGCCGGCCAGAATGAACATCACGACATAAACGGCCGGGCCCGCGAAGTCGATGAACTTCTTGATCGTCTCCATGCCGTGCCAGAAGACCAGTGCCTGCAGCACCCACAGCAACATGAAGCCGCACCAGCCGAGCGTAGACAGGCCCATGAAGCCGTGCCGATGAACGTCCGCATAGGGCAGCAACTGCGGGACGAACTTCAGCACGACGATCACCAGCGCGCTCGAGGCCAGGTACGTCTGAATGCCGTACCACGCGACCGCGATCAGACCGCGAATCACGGCGGGAACATTGGCGCCGAGCACACCGAAAGTCGCACGGCACGCAACCGGATACGGCACGCCGTTGGCCTGGCTCGGCTTCGCAATCATGTTGCACAACAGGTTGACGATCCCAATGCCCACCAGCAGCGCAATCAGCACTTGCCAGCTCGTCAGCCCGAGGGCGAAGAGACTGCCGGCGAACACATAACCGCCGACGCTGTGCACGTCCGACATCCAGAACGCAAAGATGTTGTAGGCGCCCCAGGTCTGGTGACGCAGCGGCGCCAGGTCCTTGTTGTATAACCGCTCGCTGTAACCGGCCGGCATGGACACATCGCCGGTTGCGTCACCGTCTGCATAAGGGGGGATTGCGGGACTGCCGGGCGCTGCGCTGAACTGAGCCATGATTCCTCCTTGTGATGGAACCGTCGATTGCGAATCGAAGGGCATTGCATTGGCCATGCCAGTTGCGGCTCTGGCGTCTGGCTCGCGCTTCGCGTCGTTCTGGACGAACGAGGCTCGAGCCGCCGCCATGGCCACGCCGCGGTTGTCTCCGTACTGAAGTACTTGTGGTTATCGCATTGCCGCCCTTCCGCGGATGTCCGGCAATGCGTTACTGCATTCGGGGCCCGTCGCGCAGGCGACGGACGTGCGCGCGCAAGCCGGCAGCGCCCGCGCAGGGCCGCCTTGCAACGCTCGATCAATCCGTTCAGTTCAGTGCGCGGTGCGCACCAGCAACGGGCGCACGCCGGCCGCTTGCCTCAGCTTGGCGCGGACCTGGCTTTGAGTGATGCTTTCGATGATGCTTTCGGTGATTCTTTGGATGACTCAGGTGAGTCTTTAGATGACGCCTTGCCGGCGCCGTTAAGCGCGCCGAATACTTCGTGCAGATCGGCTGCGCCACGCGCGGGCCGCTCCAGCATCTTCAACTCGACGCTTTGCAAATGGCGCGACATGAGCGCCGCCGCCTCTTTTGCATCGCCGGCGTCGAGCGCGGCGAGAATCGCTTCATGGTCTTCGAACGAACACGGGCTTCGCCCCAATGACTCGTACAACGCTGAAATCAGCGTGGAGCGCGCCACGAGTCCGTTCAGGCAGTCGCACAGCACCGTGTTGCCGGTCAGCTGAGCGAGTTCCGTGTGAAACTCGCCGGACAGACGAATCCACGACGAAAAGTCGCGTGTTTCGAACGCCTTGCGTTCGCGGCCGATCATGCTGCCAATGCTCTTCAACCGCCGCATGCCATGCCCGCCGCAGATCTTTTCGACGACTGCCAACTCGATGATGCGGCGCATCTCGAACACCTCATGCACCTCCTGAAGCGACGGGCTTGCCACAAACGCACCGCGATTCGGTTCGAGATCCACCAGATGATCGGTCGCGAGTTGCGCTAGCGCTTGCCGGATCGGCCCACGCTTCACACCGAACACTTCGCACAACTGCGCTTCGGTCAGCTTTGCGCCCGGCGCCAGCCGATGCTCGAGAATCGCGGCGCGAATGCGCTCGGCAATTGCTTCGGGCTTCGAACTATTTCCGTTGACTGATTCGGTGTCGGACATGATATGTGTCTCGGTATGAAGGTCATAATAGGATGGACATAAAGATTGTCAACAATTTTTGTTGGCATCATCGACAATCTTTGCGGCACGGCGTGCGGCGACGACAGGCTGCCTGGCTGGAAGCCCTGCAGCGACTGGGGGAGCTGGATTCGATATGACGATTGGCGTCGCTGGCGCGGCGCATTTTGTCGACAAAATAGTCGAGCGCGGTGGTTTTCGGCCTTCACTGAAAAGCCGCTGTTGCCGACCTCGGCTACGCAAAGGAGCGGCGAAAAGGCGGCCTCGCCTGCACCGCTTTGTTAGCGGTCGTTCAACGCAGACAGGGATAATCCGTCAGGGTCAGCCTGAAGCCGTTCGCATCGGCTACCAGGTGCGCGTCGGCGCCCACAGGCAGCGTAAGCATGTCCGGCACGTGGCCGAACTGCAAGCCGGTGACGATCGGAATGCCGATCACCGACCGCATCTGATCGATCATGGCTTGCAGGTCATAGCCGTTGTCGTAGTCGTACGACTTGCCGCCCGAAAAATCGCCCAGCACGAGCGCCTGCTGCTCGCCGAGAATGCCCGACAGGTGCAGTTGATAAAGCATCCGCTCAATACGAAACGGTTGCTCGTTGACGTCCTCGACAAACAGCACCCCGCCCTGCACCGACGGAATATAAGGCGTGCCGACGAGCGACGTGAGCACCGCCAGATTGCCGCCCCAGAAGGTGCCCGAGACGTCCACCGAGTGCGCTTGCGGCACGTTTCTCGCAATGGTTAGCGTCGGCTTTGTCAGCGCGGACCAGAAGTGCTGCATGGTGAAGTCGCTGACATGTTCGGCGCCGAAGTCGCTCATGAGCATCGGGCCGCTGAACGTTTTCAAGCCGGCGCGCGCAAGCAGAGCAAGCTGAATAGCCGTGAAGTCGCTGTGGCCCACCAGCGCGACCGGCTCGCCGCTCAGACGACGCTGCAACCCATCGTAATCGAGGCCGTGCAGAATGCGCGCCGCGCCGTATCCGCCGCGCACGGCGAGGACGATGTCCGGCAACGCGCGGGAAGCATCGGCGAGCCGGTTCAAATCCGCCGCGCGCTCGCCGTCGGTGCCGCCAAAGCGTTGATAACGACGCCGCGTCGCGTCTACTCCTTCCACGCGATGCCCTTGTGCGCGCAGGCGCTGCAACGCGCGGTTGAGCACGTCCGCCTCTTGCGGATAGCCGGAAGGCGCAATCAGGTTGAAGGTACGGTGGACGCTCATCGATAGGCTCTGGTCTAAGTGTTCCGCGCGGTTTGGAGAGCGTTGCGATTCAGGGTGTGTCGGACGGGTCTATTTCCGGGACGACGGCCGCACGTGCCGCCCCGCGCGCTTCGCGGCTCGCACGCCGCCGCTCGGCAAAGAACGACTTCAGCGCAGCGCCGCATTCGCTTTCGAGCACGCCGCCGGTCACCTGAGTGTGATGATTCAACTGCGCGTTTGCGAATGCGTCGACGACGCTGCCGCACGCGCCCGTTTTCGGATCACGAGCGCCGAACACGACGCGGGCAATGCGGGCGTGCATGATGGCACCTGCGCACATCAGGCAAGGTTCGAGGGTCACATACAGTTCGCAGCCCGGCAAGCGATAGTTCTGCGCGATCTGTGCCGCGGCACGCAACGCGACCATTTCCGCGTGCGCCGAAGGATCGTGCGCGCCAATCGGATGGTTGAAACCTTTCGCGATCACTTCGTCGCCACGCACGAGCACTGCGCCGACGGGCACTTCACCAGCCGCCCGCGCTTCTTCGGCGGCAGCTTGCGCCAAGGCCATGAACCGGCGGTCGCGGTCGGAGACGGCGGGGTTGGCGGGCGGGTCGGCGGTGGGGTTGGCAGGTGGGTTGGCAGCGGCTGCGAGCGGCTCGGGGGGATCGGACGAGGCGATGGGCGCCGCGGCAGCGACACCCGGCTCGCCATTTGCGAAGTCACCGGCGATGGTGACAACACCACCGACAGTAACAGGCGGCATTTCCGGCTCCTTTCCTGCCTCGATCCAGTCCAAGTTCGAGCCCAATTTCAAGCCCAAAGCCCCGCGACCAACGACGGGCTCGCTCACTGTGTCCCCGAGCCGGCGACATTCGCGGGAGAGCCTTCCACCGCCGACATATCGCTGTTGGAAGCCCGCTCGGACAATCGCTCTGCAATCCGGCGGCAATATTCGCGCGGCAGCACCAACGGGCCTCCCCGTAACGATTCCAGCGCCATATGGAGCGCCAGCATGCGAGCCTGAAGACGGCACCGCGTAGCCTGATCGCTCACGGCACTCAGTTCGGACTGCAAGTCACGCAACGCGCGCAACTGCTCCATTGCGGGGGGCACAAACCCCGCGTTTTTCAAAATCCGGTTGGCGACGCGCACTTCTTCCGGGACCAGAGCATCGTCGTCCAGGGTGAGCGGCGCGCCTGCGCCCGGCAAATCGTCGAATTCGCCACGTGCGGCGGCGGCGGCAATACGCTGTTCGACTAACGCATCAAGCAATCTCATCTGCAATCCACTACGTTGCGGCCCAAGCATTCTATCAGGGAGCGCACGAGGGTTCCTTCCGCCGGATTCACCCGACCCGCCGGCTTTTCGGATTTTGCGTATTGGAGTCCTGGATGGATGCAAGCTAGGCTTCGACACTTTTTGCGAGTCGCGCTCGCGGCGTGCTTTGGCCGCCTGCTCGGTTCGCTTCGTTTGGCTACCTCGCTCAGCTACTTCGCTTCTCTGTTTCCTGCTTTTTTTGCCACCGATCATGCAATTGCAAATGACACACTCGCGCGTTGACAACGCAGCACGAATCACTGCCACAAGGACTGCCCCGCAGCCCGCAGTCCGGGCGGGCGCGGGCTGCGCCTCAGCGCTCGCGAGCCGCGCCCGCGTTGACAGGCGCTCATTCAATACAACCATACGCACTGTATGTGTAGCCGCAGCGATGTCCGCCTTGCTTTCCGGCTGCCCAGTATTCTGCGCCGGAGCCGGCGGAAGCGGCGGTGGTTTCGGCGGCGTTTGCGCTACTGGTATGCGCTTCTAGACGCACGCCAAATCCCCCACAAAATCGAAAGCCACAGATCACGCGTCGCTGCCCACCCTCCTTTCATGTTCCTCTTCGCGACCAGCTAATCGTCGCGCCAATGCCACTAGGGCGCGGCCCCTTCAAGCGACCAGCGCGCAAGCACAATATGCCGGGTACGCCCCAATAAACTGTGTATCAACGCGAAACCACGCACATTCCAGCAAACCGGCTCAACCGGACGCGCGGCGGCCCAAGGCAAGCCGTAAGCCAACGTGACATGCGGCGTATAAGTCACTGCCGCGGAACCGGCGCGGCTTTCAATGCCCTTGACGTGCAGCGCTTCCGCCAATGCATCATGAAGCCGATGCAGACCCACCACGCCCTCACTCCCCGTCAACACTAACGGGCCCGGCCGCGGTTTCGACGCGAAACTCTCCGCCGTATTGAATTCGACGCTGAACGGCGCCATGCGAACCGCGGCAGCCGCTTGCATTGCGGCCTCCACATGTGCCGGCGGCAGACCGCCCGCGAAATTGCCGAGATGACGCAGCGTGACGTGCAAACGACCGGCGGCAAGCGGTTTACTGCGGGCGCGCGCCTCCCCGCAAAGCTCTTGCGCTAGCTTTGAAATGCTCGCCGCGGTATTCGCATCCGGGAAGACAGCGAAAAAGAGGCCGTCGGTTGGCGTTGGCGGCGCCTCGAGCCCGGGCAACCACAGTTGTTCAGGCATCTCGCTCCTGCGTGCTGAAATCCGGCATCTACACGAATCCCCCTTCACATGAACTGGCGGACGCCAGCGTAAAACCAGCAACGAACAAGCGACGGACAAGCAACCAACAAGCAACCAGGCAGTAACCGCACCGCAAGCCAGCAAGCAACTAAACCCAACCGCCGGCCCTGCCAAAAAACGCTTGCGCTTACGAATTGCCCACGTACAATACTGTACATCCATACAGTATCGGCGGCAACGTGGAATTGCAGAAAAAGCTCGAAGTATTGGCCGACGCGGCCAAATACGACGCATCGTGCGCCAGTAGTGGCGCGCCTAAGCGCGCCTCGCGCGGCACGGAAGGTTTGGGCGCCAGCACCGGCGCCGGTATCTGCCATAGCTTCACGCCAGACGGGCGCTGTGTGTCGCTGCTGAAAATCCTGCTCACGAATTTCTGTCTGTATGACTGTCAGTATTGCGTCAACCGGCGTACGAGCAATGTGCCGCGGGCGCGCTTCACGCCTGAGGAGGTCGTGGACCTCACGCTCGACTTTTATCGGCGCAACTACATTGACGGACTGTTTTTGAGTTCCGGCATCATCCGGTCGTCGAATTACACCATGGAGCAACTGGTGCGGGTAGCGCAGTCGCTGCGCGAAGATCACCAGTTCCGCGGCTACCTTCACCTGAAAACCATCCCCGACGCCGACCCCGAACTCATCGCCAAAGCCGGCCGCTATGCCGACCGTCTGAGCGTGAACATCGAACTGCCGACCGAAGGCAGCCTCGCACGCCTTGCACCGGAGAAAGACGTGCGCACAATCAAGCTCGCCATGGGGTCGATCCGGCTCGCGCAGGAAGAGGCGCTGGGCGACGCAAAAGCGCCCCGGTTCACGCCGGCCGGCCAAAGCACGCAAATGATCGTCGGCGCGGATCAGACGAACGACAGCACCATCCTGCAGACCGCGGAAACGCTATACGGATCGTACAAGCTGAAGCGCGTGTATTACTCGGCGTTCAGCCCGATCCCTGACAGTCCTTCGGCAGTCCCCGGCGAGGCGCCGCCGCTGCTGCGCGAACATCGTCTGTATCAGGCAGATTTTCTGCTGCGCGGCTACGGTTTCAACGTCGCGGAACTGTTCGAACAGCCAGGCAACCTGCCGCTCGACATGGATCCGAAGCTTGCATGGGCGCTCGGGCATCGCGACCAGTTCCCGGTCGACCTGAACCGCGCGCCGCTTCGCATGATCGCGCGGGTGCCGGGCATCGGCATGCGCAATGCCAAGCGGCTGGTCGAGTTGCGGCGCTCACGGCGGGTGCGCTATGAAGACCTGGTGCGCCTGCGGTGTCCGCTGGAAAAGATCAAGCCGTTCGTCGTTACACAAGACTATCGCGCGGCCATGCACGACGCGTCGTCGGCTCATCTGCGGCGAATCCTGACGCCGCCAATGCAAACGCAAATGCAGTTGTGGTGACGTATCGTGCTTCATTGCATCGAGATCGAAAACCATTTTGCCGCGTGGCGTGCAGCGACTCTCGTTGCGCTGGCTCAAGGGCATGCGCCGGAGTCGATCGAGTGGCGCATCAAAGAAGGCGCCGGTGGTCATGGTTCGCTGTCTGGTCAAACGGCACTCGATTACGGCGACACGTCCGGCAACGCGGCGCTCGGGTCGGACGCCCCGGCAGTCCACGTCTCGAAAGAACTGTCGGCGCTGTTGCATGATGCCGCGCTGTATCGGGAGCCGGACCGGTGGGCATTCCTCTACAAGGTGCTGTGGCGCTGGCAATGCGGTGATCGCGCGGCGGCGTCGCCAGCCGACGTCGACGGCGCCCGGCTCTACCGGATGGCTAAAGCGGTGCGCCGTGCGAAGCACGACATGATCGCGTACGTGCGCTTTCGCAAGCAGAAGCCGGACGCCCAAACCCCAGAGTACGTAGCCTGGTACGAACCGGAGCACGACGTTCTCGCATGGGCCGCGGAACATTTCGCGCAACGCATGGGGCGCTCGTCGTGGCTTATCGCGACGCCTCACGGCGCCGCGTTCTGGAACGGCGAGCAACTACATATCGAAGCGCGCCCTGCTCTGCGCCACGAGCATCGCTGCGACACTGAAGACGATGCCGAGGCGTTGTGGCTCGCGTACTACCGCAGCACATTCAATCCTGCGCGTCTGAACGAAGCCGCGCTCGAACAGCACATGCCGGTGCGGTTCTGGAAAGGGCTGCCTGAAGGCCATCTGATTCCCGCCATGATCAGTGAAGCAAAGAGCGGCGCGCGGCGCGTTGCGCAAGCGAGCGGGGTCGCGGCGCTCGGCGGCAAGTCCATTCCTGTCGAAGCCGAATTCGCTCAGCCTGCCCGCGATCAGCCATCGTCGCTGGACGCCTGCCGGCGTTGCGACCTGTGGCGCAATGCGACGCAAGCCGTGGGCAGTTCGGGGCCTCGTGACGCGCGCATCATGCTGATCGGTGAGCAGCCCGGCGATCAGGAGGATCTGAGCGGCAAACCTTTTATCGGGCCGGCGGGCCAGTTGCTAGACCTCGCGATCGTCCGCGCCGACCTGTCGCGTGAGCAGCTTTATTTGACGAACGCGGTCAAGCACTTCAAATGGGGACCTCGCGGCAAGCGCAGGCTGCACAAAACCGCCGCGCAGCGCGAGGTCGAAGCATGCTCGTATTGGCTGGAGCAGGAGTTGCAAACCGTTCGGCCATCGGTCGTCGTCGCGCTGGGCACAACGGCGCTCAACGCGTTGCTGCGCGAAAAGGCAAGCTTGCGCGACTATATGGGTAAGCCGTTCGAACTCGAAGGCGGTTGGGGAATCGCAACGTATCATCCTTCGTTCGCGTTGCGTCAGCAGGACGACGCAGCGCGCGACAAAGTGCTGAGCTCCATCAGCGAAGCACTCGTCGAAGCGCGGAAACTGGCGGCATCGGTGCAAGCCGAACCGCGCAGCGTGCCTTAACTGCTAGACTGCGCCGCACGTTCCGTCATGCGGTTAAGGGGAATCAATGACCGGGGGCAATGACCGGAACATCAGTGACCGGAAAGCTAAAAGTCAGCAAGCCGGTCCTGAGTGGCGAATCGTCATCGCCCAAACACCCTTGAGACCCGCGCTAGGCAAAAGATATTTGCGACCGCTCGAAGCCCGCGCTCCAGCACGAGGCAAAACGAACAGGACCATTTGATGAAAGACGACGTCGCCCGCGTTCCGCTCTCCACTGCATTCTGGTATTGGCTGCGACTCGGCTTCATGAGCTTTGGCGGTCCGGCCGGGCAGATAGCGCTGATGCACCAGGAACTCGTCGAGAGAAAGCGCTGGATTTCGGAAAAGCGCTTCCTGCATGCGTTGAACTACTGCATGGTGCTTCCCGGGCCCGAGGCGCAGCAACTTGCGACCTACATCGGCTGGCTCATGCATCGCACGTGGGGTGGCGTGATCGCGGGCGGGCTTTTCGTGCTGCCGTCGCTATTTATTCTGATGGGGCTGTCGTGGGTCTATCTGGTGTTCGGCAGCGTCCCGGCTGTGGCCGGCGTACTGTACGGAATTAAGCCGGCTGTGACTGCGATCGTCGTATTCGCCGCGTATCGCATTGGCTCGCGCGCGCTTAAGAACGCCTGGCTGTGGTCGATCGCCGCTGCGGCGTTTATTGCCATCTTCGCCGTGAAGGTGCCGTTCCCGTTGATTGTTCTCGTGGCGGGTGTCATCGGTTACGTCGGCGGGAAATATGCGCCCGGCACTTTCGTGATTGGCGGCAAGCACGGCGCCGCAGCGCAGCTTCACGGCCCGGCGCTGATTGACGACGACACGCCGACGCCTCGTCACGCGCTCTTTACCTGGAAGCGCTTTTTCATCGTCCTGGCAAGCTTTGTCCTCATATGGCTGGTGACGATCGGTACGCTAGCCGCTCTTTTCGGATGGAACGGCGCACTCACGCAAATGGCCTGGTTCTTCACGAAGGCAGCGCTGCTTACATTCGGTGGCGCTTACGCGGTTTTGCCTTACGTCTACCAGGGCGCGGTCGAGCATCAGCATTGGCTCACCGGGCTTCAAATGATCGACGGTCTTGCGCTCGGCGAGACGACGCCCGGCCCGTTGATCATGGTCGTCGCTTTCGTCGGCTTTGTCGGTGGATGGACGCGAGCGATATTCGGTCCGGACGCGCTACTTCTGTCCGCTGTCGTCGCGTCGACGATCGTGACGTTCTTCACTTTTCTGCCTTCGTTCATGTTCATCCTGCTGGGCGGCCCGTTCATCGAGACCACGCACGGCAATCTGAAATTCACCGCGCCGCTCACTGCGATCACGGCCGCGGTCGTCGGCGTAATCGTGAATCTTGCCGTCTTCTTCGCGCTGCACGTTTTATGGCCGCATGGCCTGCATGGGAGCTTCGACTGGTTGTCGCTCGTCATCGGGCTGGCGGCTGCGATCGCGCTCTTCCGCTTCAAGGTCGGCGTGATACCAGTGGTGCTGGTTTGCGGCGTGGCAGGGCTTGCAATCCGGTTACTGGTGTGACGCTCAGCAAGTCGTCGGCCTTACCGCGACGCCAGTGAGGAACGTGGTCAGGTATTCGCTATTACCAATTCCTCGGTATTGTCCGGCGGACGCAAGCCATCGCTTCTGTTGGCGAAGTAGCGTTGCGTAAGGTCGGCCGCAGAGACGTGCTGCGCCTGCGTGAAGCCGGCGTCGTGGGCAAGGGCCAGCATCTCGGCCGGCGTGAAGAAACTGAGAAAGGGCGTGCCGCTTTCGCGCGCGCCCTTCTCTGCCATTTTCAGCCCAGGGCGCACTTCTGGATCCGCCATGTCTAGCGGCAGCAGAAACGTCGTGGCGAGCGTCGATCCGCGGGCGAAGGCCGCGATCTGGCGCAGCGTGGCCGCATTTGCATCGCGCGTGAGATACATGCTCACGCCCGTCGAGACCACGATTGCCGGCTTCCTGTCGTCGAAACCGTGCGCCATGAGCCGGTCCTGCCATGCTTCGCCAGCCTCGAAATCGACCGCCACAAAGCGCAGCCATGGCGGGATGCCGAAACCAAGCTCGCCGAGCCGCTGACGTTTCCACTCCTGCGGCCCCGGCTGATCGATCTCGAATACTGTGAGGCGCGAAGCAATCTCCGGCCTGCGCTGCGCAAAACTGTCGAGCCCCGCCCCAAGAATCACATACTGGCCGATCCCGCGCGCCGCCTCTTCGACCACCAGGTCTTCGATGAAACGAGCGCGTGCCACGATCGACGCACGAAACGGACGCGTGAACTGCGGGTCCATGTCGCCGCGCTGGCGCCAGTCGTCGCCGGGAGCTAGCAGTTCGAGGCCGATCGAGTCGTCGAAAACATGCGGCGCGGCGTCGACTTCCTTGTGCAGCGCCCGCCAGAGTGCAACACGTGCCGCGGTGCTGTCGGGTGCCAGATTTCGCTGATCGTTCATGAGCGCCGGTCCTTGCCGTTCGTGCTGTCTTCAAGCAATGAGGGAAGCGTCGCTGCCTTCGCAAGCACGGAGCAAACGCAAACCAGGCAACGAAAAGAATATCACCGAGCAGACAGACACCGTCAACACCATGCGCGCGGAACACCCACGGATCAGACCGAGCCCGACCACCTGTCCTATGCGATCATCGTATGAACCAGACCAACAACGGAGATCGCCATGAACAGCAAATGGTTTTCGAACTTCGCCAGCTATCTGTCGACAATGACCGGCCGTCCCGGCACTTTCGTCGTGGCTGCGTCGCTCGTGATCGTGTGGGCAATCACGGGGCCGTTCTTTCACTACAGCGACACATGGCAGCTCGTGATCAACACGTCGACCACGATCGTCACGTTCCTGATGGTTTTCCTGATCCAAAACACACAGAACCGCGACACGGCCGCCATGCAGATCAAGCTCGACGAACTGATCCGCGCAATCGAAGGCGCCCATAACGCACTGCTCGATCTGGAAGAACTGGAGGAGAAAGACCTGACGCGCTTTCGCAAGCAGTATGAAAACCTCGCCAAGGAAGCGCGAACCGCACTGCGCGAAGGCGGCAGCGACACCGATTCACCGTTCGTCGCCAATCGCGAAGTGGGCGACGAAAAACGGCGTGATACAGACAACAACGATGCCGCCCATAACAAGCCCGCAAAACGTGAGCGCAAAGACTAGCTCGGGCCGGTTATCGCTTACAGAGTTTGCAATGATTGGACGCTGTAGTCAGCCGGCAATCAAAGGTGCGATGGCGCGTTGCCGGCCGCCTGGGCAAGTCCGCCAATTCCCTTTAAGATGGAACGGAGCGCTCGACGCACTATCCTCGCATCAGCAAGATCCTCGAACCGTTTCCTCAACGCATACGGCCCGCGCATACCGGGAACACGTTGCGGAACACCATACGGGAACACCATGACCATCGATCAAGCCGTTGTCTCGTCGTTCACGCCTGCCGGCAAAGTGCGGGCATCGATCAATCTGGGAAACCCCATTCTCGCTAACCAGGACCCGGAGACCGGCGAGCCGTTCGGCGTATCGGTCGACCTCGCGCGGGCGTTCGCACAAAAGCTCGGCGTCGAACTCGAACTGGTGGTGTTCGACGCAGCGGGCAAATCGGTGCAGGCCGTGAGCGAGGAGCGTGCCGACTTCGGCTTCTTCGCGGTCGATCCGTTGCGTGGTGAGACGATTGCATTTACCGCGCCGTACGTGCTGATCGAAGGCTTTTATCTGGTGCGCGACGACTCCCCCGTCCGAACGAACGAGGACGTCGATCAGCCGCATAACCGCGTCGCGGTCGGCAAAGGCAGCGCCTATGACCTCTTCCTCACACGCGAACTGAAGGCCGCGCAGATCGTTCGTGCACCTACGTCGCCGACGGTCGTGCAGACGTTCATCGAACAGGGTCTCGAAGTCGCGGCCGGCGTGAAGCAGCAACTCGAAGCCGATGCGCGCAATACATCCGGCCTGCGGCTTCTTGACGAGCGCTTCATGGTCATTCAACAGGCAATGGGCACGCCGAAAAGCCGCGGTGAAGCGGCGGCTTCCGCACTACGCAGCTTCGTCGAGGAAATGAAGGCGTCGGGGTTCGTGGCCGAATCGCTCGCGCGCCATCGGATTGCGGGCGCATCGGTCGCGCCCGCGGCCTGATCGCGCATGCTCAGCTATACGGGCGGCCTGGTCCTTTTCGCGGCGTTGCTTCACGCAAGCTGGAACGCGTTGCTGCACGGCAATCGCGACCGCTTCCTTTCCATGACGTGGATGAGCATCGCCATCGCGGCGATCGCCACGCTCATCATTCCATTCACGCCGTTGCCGGCGGCCGCGGCATGGCCGTATATCGTCGCGTCGGGGCTCGTGCATATCGGCTATAACGCAAGCCTCGTGCGGGCTTACCGCCGTGGCGATCTGGCGCAAGCGTATCCGATCGCCCGCGGCTCGTCACCGCTTCTGGTTACGCTCGGCGCAGCGCTCTTCGCGCACGAGGCGATCGGCCCGTTGCGTGCTATCGGGATCGTGATGATATCCGGCGGCATCATTGCAATCGCGCTCGAAGCGGGAAGCGTGTCGCGCGCCGGCGTGCTGGCCGCGCTCACCACCGGCGCGACGATCGCGCTTTACACCGTGATCGACGGCATCGGCGTGCGCCTGTCGGGCGGCGAAGCGCTTGCCTACACCGCATGGATGTTCCTCTTCTACTGGCTGATGCCCGTGCTGTTCGTCGCGATGCGCGGTGTGTCCGCGCTATGGACGCCGATACGCTCGACGCCAATGGCGGTCGGCTCCTCGCTAATGGGCGGCGTTGTATCGGTCGCGGCATACGGCATCGTCATATGGGCGATGCAGTCGGGCGCGATGGGAACGGTGTCGGCGTTGCGCGAGACCAGCGTGGTGTTCGCGGTGCTGATCGGGCGGATGTTTCTCGGCGAAGCGGTGAGCGGCAAGCGCTGGCTCGCCTGCATGGTCGTGGCGGCCGGTGCGATTTGCCTCGGACTGTGAGCCGGCCTTCGCTGGTCCGGCGAGCGGCAATGTGCTTGCCTGAGCGATTCGCCGGGTCGTTTCCCGGAATCTACCTGCGCTGCTTGCTGGAAGGCCGTACCCGTTGGTGAGATACCCAATGCGGTCGGCCTTCCATACCTGAATGCGCTTTACATCGGCGGCGCAACGCCATCCTTCTCGACAACCACACGTTGAGCGACATACGTACCCTGCGACGCCGCCGTTGCCACGATGAACACCTTCTTGCCCGGCGTCAGGTCGGTGCGCGCGGCCGTCGTAAAGGTCACGATAGGTACGTTCGGCGGCACCGTCACCTCGTTATTGCCGCCCTTGTACGACAGCTTCAGGTTCCGGCCGCTCGTGCCCTGAACGACCGTGTCGACGTTCGCATTGGTCATCGTGCTGTTCGGACCGAGGTCCCAGTCATAGTGGCCTTCGCCCGTGCCGCGCGCGGCTTCCGGGAATACCACCACCTCGGTTGCCGTCAGCTTGCCGTCGGTGCCGGTCGTGGCGGCCGTGCCGACGAACGAGCCCGGCTTGATGTCGGAAAGCTGCATCGCCTTGACTGCCGACACGGTGACGGCCGGTTTCAGTTCGATCGACACCGTGTCGCCGCTGCGGCGATGCACCTTGAGGACGTCGCCATCCAGCGCGACGATATCGCCACGGATGCGCGACGGTTTGGCGGCGGGCGTCTGCGCAAGCGCGGCACCGGCAAAAGACAGCGCCGCAAGCGTGACGCCGAGTTTCAGGCGAATAGACATGAATACTCCATGAGAAACGGTTGAGAGGACTGCAAAGCCCTGAACGGGCCAATGAACATCAGGAACCGCCGAACCAGTTGTAGCCCTGGTTCTCCCAGTAACCACCGGGATAATCGTTCGTCACGCTGATCGCGACGATATGCTTCGGATTCTTGTAGCCCAGCTTGGTCGGCATGCGCAGCTTCATGGGGAAGCCGTATTTCGGCGGCAGCGGGCCGCCGTCGTAACCAAGCGTGAGTTGCGTTTGCGGATGAAGCGCCGTCGGCATGTCGATGCTCGTCCAGTAGTTGTCCGCGCAATGCAGCGACACATACTTTGCCGTGATGTCGGCGCCCGCCTGCTTCAGGAACGAGGCAAAGCGCACGCCGTCCCAACGGCCGATCGCACTCCACCCTTCGATGCAGATATGGCGCGTAATCTGGCTTTCCTGCGGCAACGCGTGCAGTTCGTCGAGCGTCCAAACGCGCTTGCCGTTCGCGAGTCCGCTCACCTCCAGCCGGTAGCCGGCGGCGTCGACCTCGGGCACGTCGTCGATATCGTAGAACGCGTTGAACGGAAACGGCCGCGTGATCATCGACTCCGGATACGTCGGCGCAAGCGTGTTCGGACTGAAGAGCAATGCCTGCACGTCGTCGTTGAAGGACGACATTTTGCGCAGCATCGTATTCACGGATTTGTCGTTGGACAGATCGCAGCCCGACAGCAGCGCAATGCCGCCGAGCGTGAGAATGCGCTGGCCCAGCAGGCGGCGTGCGGGATTCTTGAGTTCGCCGCGCGCATCCTTGATGATGGTCTCTGCATGAGACTGCGCAAACGCGCTGAGTTTTGTGGACTTGTTGCGAAGGGTCATGGTTAGCGTCCCCGAATCATCACGAGCAGCGAGCGCGGCACGAGCGCGACCATCGCAATGTGCACGACGAAGAATGCGACCAGCACACTCATCGCGACGAAATGCACGACTCGTGCGTTGTCGTATCCGCCCATCAGCGTGCGCAGCAGCGGAAACTGCACAGACTTCCAGATCGCGAGCCCCGACAGAATGACAAGCGCAATATCGACGATCACCACGAGGTAGGCGAACTTCTGCACCGCGTTGTAGCGTGAAAGGTCTTCATGCTCCAGCTTGCCGCGCAGCGCCGCCGTGAGATCTTTTGCGATCGACCTGATGCTCACCGGCAGCAGTTTGCGACGCAGGCGCCCGGATACGATGTTGAGCCCGACATAGACGAGAAAATTGACGACCAGCAGCCACATGACCGCGAAATGCCATTGCAAGGCGCCGCCGAGCCAGCCGCCCAAGGTGATCGCGGAAGGAAACTGTAAGCCCGCAAAGATGGGCGATGCATCATAGATTTGCCAGCCGCTCATCACCATCAGCACGACGGCTAACGCGTTGACCCAGTGTGCGATGCGGACCCAGGCGGGTTGAATCGTGGTGTAACTCAAAGCGGCCTCGTGGTTGGTAGCTGGAAGAAACGAGCGGGTTACCGACGTAAACATCGCCGGCGGGCAGGTATTCCATCGCATGAGAAATTTATTTTTGCGGCGAATGGCTGCCCCGCTCGCCCAAGGCAAGCTCACTGCTTGCGCAGCTACGTCATGGTGAGCGCGCCGTCGCGTTCCTCCGCCACGAAGTCGATGCTGTCGCCCACCTTCACCTGAGACAGCATCGCCGGGGTCTTTGACCTTGAACACCATGGTCATCGGTCCCATGCCGAGATTCTCGAGGGGCCCATGCCGGATGGTCAGCTTGCCGGCTGCCGCATCCACTTTCCGAACTTCGCCATGCGACATGCTGCTCTTCGCGCCGCTGCGCTCGTGGGCGCCGCCCGTCGTGCTCATGTCGTTCATATCAGGCCGGCGCCACTCAATTCCCTTCCCGACCGACGATGCGCACGAACACACGGACAAAAACTATTGGTTTTCTCTAGAGTTGATGGATCGTCGGCCAATGCGGGCTGACGAAGCCGCGCTGACTCGCAGCGCGGGTCAACCTAAGGAAAATCAAAGGAAAACCAAATGGGAACGTCTCTTTACAACGAAATATCGACCATTGACGACCGGCGCAGCACCATCAGCCTGCCCTCGTCCGGTGCGCCATTGGCGCTCAAACACACGATCCACCCGGAGCAGATTCGCGACAATCTGCCCACGGGCCAGGGCGGTGTCGGGTTTCTCTTTCACGCTACAGACTGGGATACGCTTTCCTTCTCTTTTCACAACGTAAAAACAAGAAACGAGTCGTTCGAAGAAGAGCTTTGGCGCACCAAGCCGTTCATTGCATCGCCAATCTATTCGGGCTCGCAGATGATCGGCGCGAACATCGCGTGTCCGGTGCCGCTCGAACTCTGGCTCGGCAGCCCTCGCGGCATCAAGCGGTTTCGCGAGACGCAGTTCTTCCCGGCGCTCGAACTGGCGCGGCAGGCCGGCTTGAACATGGTCGCGATGGGAGCGTCGACGCCCTATGCGTGCAACTATGGCGCGCTGCCAAGGCAAACAAAGCCGCCGCATATCACGACCGGCCACGCGGCCACCGCGGCAATGCTCAAAGATTGGGCAATGCACTGCTGCAACGAGCTCGATCTGGAATTCGGCAACACGAAGCTCGCACTCTTCGGCGCGGCCGGACGGCTCGGCACGACGGTCGCCAAGTACTTGCTGTACAAGGAAGCGCCGAAGGAACTCGTGCTGATCGACTTGCCGGACAAGGTCAACCTTCTCGCGGACCAGGCACGCGAGCTGATGGCGGCGGACCTGCTCGGACGCACCAAGGTGTCGGTCCATACGTTCAGCCCCGACACCGCCTTACCGCAGTTCGACGGCGCGATCCTCGCGAGCAGCACCAGCGTGCCGTATCTCACCGCCTCGGACCTCAAGCGGGCGCGCTTCTGGATCGACGACTCGCACCCACGCGCGGCGAGCGTGGAAGCGGAACTCGCGTCTCGCGGACATACGCTATATATTGAATGTTTCGCGCGCGGGCCGGCAGGCCTCGATTCCAGATTCCCGTTCAGGCTGCCGAGCACGCGCGACTGCTATACCTGTTTCGCCGAGGGCTATGCCGCCTGGCAGGAAGGCATCGCTTCCGACTTCATCATCGGCAGCCCGCCAGTGTGGTCGGTCTCCTACACTCACAGCCTGTTGAAAAAGTACGGATTTACGGTCGGACCTTTTCACGGAAAGGACGGCTCGGCGATCAACCTCGATCTCGGTGTGACAGCAACTATGAATTGACGGGCTCGTAAATGTCACTGGAGGCCAGATGCTAATACCGCGCGAAAGCATGCAGGACGTGCTGGAAAGAAGCCGGTTTGCAATTCGGTGGGGAGGCGCACTCGGCCTCGTGTGCCACCCCGTCTATTACCTGGTCTGGACTTACATCCTGCCGCAGCCGTACGACAATCTGCCACTGCGTCTGAGCGCGGCGCTCATCTGTGTGCCATTGATCTTTCAGGCGCGCTGGCCGAAGCGGTTCAATCAGTACCTGCTGATCTACTGGCACCTGTGTCTGATCTACGTGCTGCCGTTCGTCTGCACGTTCCTCGCGATCAGGAATTCATTCTCCACCATGTGGATGATGACCGAGGTCATGATGATCTTCATCATGGCGCTGTGCATCGACAATCCATTTCTGCTCATGGGCTGTATCGGCATCGGCATGCTGTCCGGCGGGCTGGCTGCGGTCTCCAGTTCACCGGCTCCAATCGTGCTGAGCACGGCGAATCAATCTGACCTCGCGGTGCTTCCGGTCGTCGTCCTGTGCAGCATGGCCTTCAGTCATGCGATCAGCAAAGGGCGCATCTTCGTCGAGAAGAACCGCGCATTGCAGGCACTGGCCGGATCCATTGCGCATGAAATGCGCAACCCGCTCAGCCAGTTGAAACACGTTCTGGATCGCGTGGAAGAAACGCTGCCCGCCCTTACCGAACATGGCCGCGCACCCGCGCCGTCGGGTGCGGGCGCAGCGCTGCTTTACCGGCATCTCGCGCACGGGCAGTTGTCGATCGAGCGCGGCCTGCGCGTGATCGCAATGACGCTGGACGAAGTCAGTGCCAAACAGATCCGCTCCGACTCCCTCACGTACCTGAGCGCGGGCGCGACCACGCGCAAGGCGCTCGACGAGTACGGCTTCGCCGACAGGAAGGAACGCGGCAAGGTTCGCCTTGCGGTGCTGGAAGATTTCACCTTCAAGGTCGACGAAACCGTCTACCTGTTCACCCTCTTCAACCTGATCAAGAACGCGCTGCATCACATCGCACCGCTTCCATCTGCCACGCTGACGCTGACGGTGGACCGGCATTGCGTCAGCGTTCGCGATACCGGCAGCGGCATCGCCCCTGAGATCCTGCCGCATCTGTTCGAGCCGTTTCGTACCGCCGGCAACTCGGCGGGTACGGGCCTCGGGCTCGCTTACTGTCAGCGTGCCATGCGCGCGTTCGGCGGCAGCATCGCGTGCAGGTCGGAGCTCGGCAAGTTCACGCAGTTCACGCTGCAATTTCCGCCCGTCACCGAGAGCGAGGTAGCGGCGCACGAGCGTGCAATCGTCGAGCGTGCCACGGGCGTGCTCAACGGCAAACGCATCCTTCTCGCCGACGACGACGCCGCTTTGCGCGCCCGCACACGGCGCACGTTGGCAAAAGTGGGCGCCGAGGTGAGCGAAGCCGAAAACGGCGCGGCCGCTCTGGCGATGCTGCGCGAAGCGTCGGCATACGACCTCGTGCTGATGGACGTCAACATGCCGGTGCTCGACGGCTATTCGGCCACCGAGCAACTGCGCGCCGACCGCGATCATCCGAACTGGAATGTGCTGGTTGCCGCCTACACGTCCGAGCCCGGCAACATCGCGCGCGTGCTGGCACGCCGGGCCGGCATGGACGACATGATCAGCAAGTCCTCCAGCGCGATGGAGCTGTTCACGTCGCTGCAGGCGCTTTTCGAGAACGGCAACCGGCGTCATCTGAACCAGCGGTTCGACGACTTCTCCGGCAAGTCGATTCTCGTTGCCGACGACGACAACTACAGCCGGCTCGTTGCCAAGGCCTATCTGGAGCGCTTCGGCGCGAGCGTCGTGGAGGCGGAACATGGTCAGGCCGTGCTGGACCGGCTGGACGAAGAGGTTGTCATCGACGCAATCGTGGTGGACATGAACATGCCGGGAATGGGCGGCCTCGAAACGGCGGCGGCGATTCGCGCCCGCACCGACGGCTACGCGAGCGTGCCGATCATCGCGTTGACGAGCCAGTCGGATATCGGCTCGGTACAGGCGTGCATCAGCGTGGGCATGAACGAAGTCATGATCAAGCCGGTGCAGGTCGGCGCGCTCTATGCATGCCTGACGAGGCAGTTCGCGCAGCAGCGCAGCGGTAGTGGCATAGGCAGCGGCAGTGCGCCGGCCGAGGCGCCGCGCTCGCCGGTGTCGGCTAAGGTGCTACCGTCGTCCAGCCCGGCAGGCCCGGCGGCGTTGCCTGCGCAAGCTGCGTCGGCAGGCTCGGGCGGTCTCGCCGTGGTGCGCGAGAACGATCTGCTCGACGCCACTCATCTTGAAGAATTGGCGGCACTCGGGCTGATCGACGAATCGTTCGCAAACGGCATTGAGCAGATCCGCGCGCTGACTTCGCAGCTTCGCGTGAACGCCGCGGACCGCGACATCGACGCCGCGCATGGCGCGTTGCACGTGCTGCTCGGCGCGAGCGGCAACGTCGGAGCAAAGGCGTTGCACCAGTTCACGCGGCACATCTATCCACGCATGCTGGAAGGCGAATGGCCCGCGGAATCGGACTGGCTCGAGCGGATCGATGCGTTGAGCGAGCGTTCGGCCGACGCGCTGTATCGCTATCTGGCGTCTGCAAACGCCGCGCGAGACCAGCCTGAAGGACCGGGCGACACTGCACGTAAGAGCATGAGTACGAGCACAAGCACGACTACACCGACGACCACGCCCGCGAACGGACTCGCCGTGCGCGAGAACTAGCGCGCATTGCTCAGGCGGCGTGACTGTCCGACGCCGCTTCGTTCACGCCGTCATGCACCCGGCCTCTGATGCCGGGGAAACGCATTGTCACGGTGGTGCCCTCACCGACGGTGGATTCGATCCGCAACCCGCCGCCGAACGACTGCATGATGCGGTTGCAAAAGATCATGCCCATGCCGTGGCCGCCACGCCCCGCGTGCGTCGTGACAGGATCGAGCAGCAAGCGCGCCTTGATCTCCGGCGCGATACCCGGGCCATTGTCGTGCAGGCGGATTTCGGGCTCGGGCCCGTTCATCACTTCGATCCGCAACGAAGGCGCCGGGCAACCGTCGAGCGCACGCAACGCATTCGACAGCAGTGAAGAGAGTACGAGCGCCACGCAATTCGGCATAGCGTGAACGACAAAATCGCCTCGCATTTCCAGGCCGATCCATTCGCGCTGCGAACCGGCGAACGGATAGGAGTCGAGTAGCGTGGCGACGAGGCGCGTCGCCCTGACCTCGCGCGCGGCGCTGCCGGTCGCCGGTTGCGGGCCGCCGCTTTTGTGCACCGTCGCCCAGAACGACGAGATCAGCGTCAGGCAATACTGCGCGTTATTGAGCATCGAGGTAGCCGCAGTGCCGATTTCCTGTTGACGCTGCGGGTCGTATTCCTGGGCGACATCGTTTTCGACCGAGCGCGCAAAAAGCGATATCGCCGCCAGCGGCGTGTTGAGTTCGTGAGCGAGGAACGCAAGCGTCTCGTCCATTGCAAGCAGCCTTTGCTGGCGCGTCTCGCGCTCGACGTAGCGCGCCACCGCCTGCTTCAGCACCTCGCGCACCGACTCCATGCGAAGCGGTTTTTCGATGATGCGGAACAGGTCGCCGGTATTGAACGTTTGCAGCAGCATGTCCTTATCGGCATAGGCGGTGACGAGGATGCGCACGGTCTGCGGATACGCCTGTGCAACCTCGCGCAGCAGATGGCCGCCATCGCGCCCCGGCATGCGAAAGTCGGTGACGAGCACGGCGACTTCCGAACCGAATTCCTGCAACAGCGCCATGGCTTCGTCGGCGCCCTGCGCGAGGTGCACGCGGTAATCGTCACGCACGGCGCGCGCAAAGTGGGTGCGCGACATCTCGTCGTCGTCGACGAACAGGATGGAAAACGGCGCTTGTATCGTGTCACTCATCGTGTTTCGGGCGGTTCCATTGGCGGACGTCGACAGTCGGGGTTCGCTCGCATTCTACCGTCGCACAAGGCCGGACCGAAACCCGAAAGCCATCGGCCAGGCGTAAAACGACTAAGTCAATTCGACCGGCATAAAGGCACTCGGCAATAAATCCCATTACAGATTACCGACGCTCCTGCAGACATTCACAATACAATAATTACACTCCACCGACGATTAGCTTCGACCCTGCATTCAGCACGATAATTGCTCCCAGGATTAACACCGACAACGCTGCGCTCTTTCCTGCAGCCGCTTAACGGTGAGCGTACACTCGCGCTCGAAGCCCATGCCATAGGGCGTACCGGGCACCTCGACATCGACCGCGGGTTATTGGAGACCAGGAGAACATCAATGAACTGGACACGGGAACAGAGAAACGTCACGATTGCCGCCTATCTCGGCTGGACACTCGACGCATTCGATTTCTTTCTAATGGTGTTTGTATTGAAAGATATCGCGGCGGAATTCAATACGAAAATCCCCGAAGTCGCATTCGGCATAATGCTGACGCTGATGATGCGCCCGGTCGGCGCGCTGATTTTCGGCTGGCTCGCGGACCGCTACGGCCGCCGGCCCACGTTGATGGTCAACATCGCGTGCTTCTCCCTGCTCGAACTGCTGTCGGGCTTTTCACCGAACCTGGCCACCCTGCTCGTGTTGCGAGCGCTATTCGGCATCGCGATGGGCGGCGAATGGGGCGTGGGCGGCGCATTGACCATGGAAACCGTGCCGCCGAAATCGCGCGGCATCGTTTCCGGTCTGCTGCAAGCCGGCTATCCGAGCGGCTATCTGCTCGCCTCGGTCGTGTTCGGCGTGTTCTATCAGTACATCGGCTGGCGCGGCATGTTCTTTGTCGGTGTGCTGCCCGCGCTGCTCGTGCTGTACATCCGCGCGCACGTACCGGAATCGCCGGCCTTCAAGACGCTCGAGAAGCAGGCGCGTCCTGGCCTTGTCGCAACGCTGAAGCAGAACGTGAAGCTGTCGCTATACGCAATCGTTCTGATGACCGCGTTCAACTTCTTCTCGCACGGATCACAGGATTTGTATCCGACGTTCCTGCGCGTCCAGCATCAGTTCGACGCACATACGGTGTCGTGGATCACGATCACGCTGAACATCGGCGCGATCTGCGGCGGGCTCTTTTTCGGCATGTTGTCGGAGAAGATCGGGCGCAAGCGCGCGATCTTCATCGCCGCGCTGATCGCATTTCCGGTGCTCCCGCTGTGGGCTTTTTCGAGCACGCCGGTGCTGCTCGCGCTCGGCGCGTTCCTGATGCAAATCTCGGTGCAAGGCGCATGGGGCGTCATTCCAGTTCATCTGAACGAGATCTCGCCCGACGAAATCCGCGCGACCTTCCCCGGTCTCGTGTATCAGTTGGGCAATCTGATCGCTTCGGTCAACGGTCCGCTGCAGGCGAGCGCCGCCGAAGCGCATGGCAACAACTATGCGCTCGTCATGGCGGTCGTGATCGGCATCGTCGCCGCCGTGATCTGCGCGCTGATTCCGTTTAGCCGGGAGCGCCGGGGCATCGACATGACGCAGTCGGCGAGACATGTCGGCGCCCATCCTGCGCAAGGAAGTGCGGTTGGACGACAGGTTTAAGCACTAGAAGCCGACCACAGTTCTTCTTTCACATGAAGCCGTTCCGATTCCCCGGAACGGCTTTTTTATTCCCGTCATGCAAACGCATAGCGAACGCATGACAGGCGCCACGCGTGAAGTCTTCTAGAGGAGTTAATCGACATCCGACCCTTGCTCAACTCGCCCTTCCTTCTTATCCTGAAAAAAACGGCTGTTTCAAATGCCTATTTGAATCGCCTGTTCGCAGAGCGGGCGCCGAGAACTGGGAGACGCAAATGGCAGGTCGCACAACAGGCCGGCACGCCGGCGATACGAAGTCACGCATCCTGGATGCGGCTGAGGCGCTCTTCATCGATTGCGGTTACGAGGCCATGTCGCTGCGCCAGATCACTTCGCGCGCCGAGGTCAATCTTGCAGCGGTCAACTATCACTTCGGCAGCAAGGAGTCGTTGATTCACGCGATGCTGTCGCGCCGTCTCGACCGTCTCAACCAGGAGCGTGTGAAGCTGCTCGAACGCTTCGACCGGATGCTCGGCGAACGTCTGACCTGTGAGCATGTGCTCGGCGCGATGTTCATTCCAGCGCTGCGGCTCTCGCGCGATCCGCGCGTCGGCGGCAAAGCTTTTCTGCGCTTGCTCGGTCGCGCATATACGGACCCCTCCGCTTTCATTCGCGACTTTCTGAGCGCCCACTATGCGTCGGTGGCCGTGCGCTTTTTCGACGCGTTCCAACGCGCGCTGCCGCATCTGCCGCGCGAGGAACTGGGCTGGCGGCTGCACTTCGCCATCGGCGCGCTGTCGGGCGTGCTCGCGGGCGCCGACACGGACAGCCTGATCGCCGAGTTCTCGCAAGGCAAGTCGATGAACGATCTGCAACTGATCGCACGGCTTGCCTCGCTAATGGTCGCCGCGCTGAAAGCGCCGCTGCCCGACGCATCGCAACTGGCGATGTTCGCCGCCGTGCTGGGGGATGCCGACGATACAGGCGCGGACAGCGCTCTCGACGGCAGCACGCATAGCGCAGGCGATGCGCCGAGTGAAGCACACAGCGGCGGCACGATCGAAGCCTGCTCGTTCCAGCAGGCGTTGCACGGCGCGTCGCAAACGTAGCGCAAGGACGCCGGGCCGCTCACACAACATCGACAACAACGTGAACCGTCCACGCAACGTGGATGCGTTTGCACGCATCATGAGAACAGGGAGGAAACGTCATGCTGTGGTTCATCCTGCTGCTGGTTGCCGGCGCTCTTGCGCTTGTCTACGTAGAGGCGCGCGCATTATCGTGGCTTGCCTTCATGATCGTCTGGGTTGCGGCGGTACGAGTGAGCGGAGCGGCGGGCGTTGCTGCAACCACGCTTTGGGCCATCGTGCTGGTCCTCCCTGCCCTCGTGTTCGCCGTCAAGCCGCTGCGCCGCGCATGGCTCACGAAGCCGGTGCTCGACGTGTTTCGCAAGATCCTGCCGGAGATGTCGCCGACCGAGCGCGACGCGATCGAAGCCGGTACGGTCTGGTGGGACGCCGAACTTTTCTCCGGACGGCCTCATTGGGACAAACTGCTCGGCTATGGCCCCGCGACATTGACGGCGGAAGAGCAGGCGTTCCTCGATAACGAATGCGAGCAGTTGTGCGATCTCGCGAACGACTGGGAAACCACCATGGTGTGGCAGGACCTGTCGCCGCAAGCATGGCAGTTCGTCAAGGAGCGTGGCTTTCTCGGCATGATCATTCCGAAGCGCTACGGCGGCAAACAGTTCTCCGCATACGCGCATTCGCAGGTCATCATGAAGCTGGCCACGCGCTGCTCCGCGGCAGCCGTTTCGGTGATGGTGCCGAACTCGCTCGGTCCGGCCGAACTGTTGATGCACTACGGCACCGAAGAGCAGAAGAACCACTATCTGCCGCGTCTCGCGCGTGGCGAGGAAATCCCATGCTTTGCGCTGACGAGCCCGTACGCCGGTTCGGACGCCGCCGCGATTCCCGATGTCGGCATCGTTTGCAAGGGCATGTTCGACGGACGCGAGACGCTCGGCTTTCGCGTCACATGGGATAAGCGCTATATCACGCTCGGCCCGATCGCGACCGTGCTCGGTCTTGCGTTCCGGGCGCTCGATCCCGAGCATCTTCTCGGCTCGACCGACGAACCCGGCATTACCTGCGCATTGATTCCGACCGATCATCCGGGCGTGAACATCGGCCGTCGTCATTGGCCGCTGAACGCCGTGTTTCAGAACGGCCCGAACTCCGGCAAGGACGTCTTCATTCCGCTCGACTGGGTGATCGGCGGACGCGCTCAGGTCGGCAACGGCTGGCGCATGCTGATGGAATGCCTCGCGGCGGGCCGCGCGATCTCGCTGCCGTCGTCGAATGTCGGCATGGCGAAGCTCGCCGTGCGCGGCACGGGAGCGTACGCGGCGGTTCGTCGCCAGTTCCGCACGGCTGTGGGCAAATTCGAGGGCGTGCAGGAAGCGCTCGGACGCATGGGCGGCAATCTCTATGTGATGGATGCCGCGCGCCGCCTGTCCGCACATGCGGTCGATCTCGGCGAAAAGCCTTCGGTGATTTCGGCAATCGCCAAGTATCACATCACCGAACGTGCCCGCATGGTGATCAACGACGCGATGGACGTCGCCGCCGGCAAGGGAATCTGCATGGGGCCGTCTAACTTTCTGGCGCGCGCGTATCAGCAGGTGCCAATTGCGATCACCGTGGAAGGCGCGAACATTCTGACGCGCTGCCTGATCATTTTCGGCCAGGGCGCGATTCGCTGCCATCCGTATGTGCTGAAGGAGATGAGCGCGACGCGCGAGGCGGACCGCGCCAAAGCGCTGCGCGATTTCGACGACGCGTTCTTCGGCCACGTCGCTTTCACGCTTTCGAACGTAGTACGCAGCTTCGTCTACGGCATCACGGGCGGCGCATTCATTGCGAAGCCGCGCGCCGCGCATGCGCCGCTTCATGCGTATTACCGCGCGGCCACGCGACTCGCCACCGTTTTCGCGCTGCTCGCTGATGTCTCCATGTTCGTGCTCGGCGGCGACCTGAAGCGCCGCGAACGCATTTCGGCGCGCCTTGGCGACGTGCTCTCGCAGCTCTATCTGATCTCCGCAACGCTCAAGCGTTTCGAGGACGAAGGCCGCCAGGAAGACGATCTGCCGCTCGTGCGCTGGGGCGTCGAAGATTCGCTCTATCGCGCGCAACAGGCACTCGACGGCGTGCTCGCGAACTATCCGAACCGCTTCGCCGCAGGCCTCGTGCGTGCGCTGGCGTTCCCGTTGGGACTGCCGCATCGCGAACCGTCCGACCGCCTCGGCAGCGAGATCGCCGAATTGATGCAGACGCCTGGCGCCGCGCGCAACCGGCTGGTGTCGGACTCCTACGTGCCGCACCCGGACGTCGACGCGCTCGGCTACGGCGAACTCGTGTTCCAGCTGAACCCCCGCTTTACGCAAATCGAGCAGAAGCTGCGCGAAGCGGTGAAGGCGCGGCGCCTCGAGCCAATGCCGCAGAGCGTCGTGCAACTCGCCGCGTGGGCCGACGCCGCGCTGCAACAAGGCCTGATCGACGCCGACGAGCGGCGAGTACTCGGCGACTACGCGCGCTATGCCGCACAGGTCGTTAAAGTGGACGATTTCCCCGCCGATTTCGACATCCTCGCCAAACTGCAACAACGCAAGGAGACGCTCGAAAAGGTGATGGAAGCCGCGCTGTGATTCCAATGGACGCCTGTGCGACCGCATGAAAAAACCTCGCTGCGCGACACGCCGATGCGCCAAACTCAGTGCACACTGACAGACGTGCGGGCGTGTCCAGCGGAGCAACGAACAATATGAACGACTCTTACCTGAACTTCGTCAATTCACCGTTCGGCGCGCGCGTTGCGCGTTCTCTGGGTCTTCCGAAGCCCGAGGTGCTGCGCCGTTATCGCGCCGACGAGCCCGAGTTCGGCGGCCTGGTCGCGATTGGCGCCGGGCGCGAGCCGCATCTGCTCGATTCGCTGGCGGACCTGGTGGCGAGCATCGGCGTGACGAGCGTCGCGCATGAAAGCGCCGGATTGTGGATGCCCCTCGCACATCGTCACGGTCTGCTGACCGGGCGCTTCGAACCCGCGGAGTCGGGCTCGGCCGCGCGCGTCGGCGCATTGATCTTCGACGCGAGCGGTATCGACGACAGCAGCCAGATGGAACCGCTGCACGCGTTCTTTCACGACACGCTGCGCTCGCTTGGGAAATGCGGGCGCATCGTCGTGTTGGGACGGCCGCCCGAAGCATGCGCGAGTCCGCGTCAATGGACTGCGCAACGTGCGCTGGAAGGACTCACGCGTTCGCTTGGCAAGGAAGCGCGGCGCGGCATCACGGCGAATCTGGTCTATGTCGGCGAAGGCGCCGAGCATCGAATCGAAGCCACGCTGCGCTTCTTTCTGTCACCGCGTTCGGCGTATGTGTCGGGCCAGGTGGTGCGGATCGCCGCAGACGGTCTGCATGGCGTCGTGAATAGCGTTGCCGTAACCCATGAGGGCGGTAACGCCGCATCGCCGTTCGACTGGAACCTGCCGCTCGCGAGCCGGCGCGCGGTCGTGACCGGCGCCGCGCGCGGCATCGGCGCGTCGATTGCAAGCGTGCTCGCGGCGCAGGGCGCGCACGTGATCGGCATCGACATTCCGTCCGCGCGCGATGCGCTCGAAGCCACCATGCGCCAGTTGAACGGCACCGCCCTCGCCTTCGACATTGCGGCGCCCGAAGCGCCCGCGCAGATCGCCGCCGCGCTCGACGATCACGGCGTGGATATCGTCGTGCACAACGCCGGCATCACAAAAGACAAAACCATCGCGAAGATGACAAGCGGCGCGTGGCAAAGCGTGATCGACATCAACCTGTGCGCGCAGGAGCGCATCGACGACGCGCTGCTCGCGGCAGGCATCTTGCGCGACGGCGGGCGGATCGTCGGCGTGTCGTCGATCAGCGGGATCGCGGGCAATCCCGGCCAGACCAATTACGCGACGTCGAAAGCCGGCGTGATTGGCCGCGTGCAAAGCATGGCGCCGCTGCTGCGCCCGCGCGGCATCACGATCAACGCAGTCGCGCCGGGTTTCATCGAAACGCAGATGACCGCGAAGATGCCGCTGACCCTTCGCGAGGCAGGCCGCCGGATGAATTCGCTCGGCCAGGGCGGCCTGCCGGTCGACGTCGCCCAGACCATCGCGTGGCTCGCGCATCCAGGATCGGCCGGCATCAGCGGCCAGGTCGTGCGCGTGTGCGGACAAAGCCTGATCGGAGCATAAGCATGGATGAACCCGGGGATCCGTTTGGCGGGAATCATGCATCGCAGCTCGCGCCGCACAACGCGGTGCGACCCAGAACTGTCGTCGTCGAAACCTTGCCGACGCCGGCGAAGCTCTATGCGCGAGCTTTGTCGGGCATCGTCAAACGCGCACGCCCGACGCAGTTGCCTGCATTGCGCCTCGTGCGCCCCGCTGTCGCGCTCGACCCCGGGCCCGCGTGGCGTTATGCACGCGTGTGTGGATTCATCCCGGAACATGGCGTGCCTCTCACGTATCCGCATCTGCTCGCGTTCCCCTTGCATCTGCTGATGCTGACCGACCCGGCGTTCCCGTGGCCCGCGGTCGGCCTGCTGCATCTGGCCAATCATGTGCGTCTGCGCCGGCCGCTCGCGTACAAGGACCTGCTGCGCGTCGAGGTCGAATTCGGCGCGCTGCTGCGCCACGACAAGGGCCAGGCGTTTTTGCTGCATACCCGCATTTACCGGCGCGGCGAAGCGGTGTGGGACGGCGACAGCGTTTATCTGAAGCGAGGCGTGCCCGCGAGCGGCGCGCAACTCGATCCGCTTCAGGTCGATTCGGCAGCGCTGCAACGCATCGCGCGCTGGCAGCTTGCCTCGCAACTCGGCCGCGATTACGCGAGCGTGTCGGGCGACTACAACCCGATCCATCTGAGCGCGCTCTCTGCCAAAGCATTCGGTTTTCCGCGCGCGATCGCACACGGCATGTGGACGCTCGCGCGCGCGGCATCGTCCTTGCAGCCGCCCAAGCCGCTGGCCGAAGCGACGCTCAGTGCCGAATTCAAGCTGCCGATGCTGCTGCCCGGCGAAGCCTCATTGTGGAGCGCGTCGTCTTCGTTGATCGAACGGGATATCGAGGTGCGCGACATCGCCGGAGAAAAGCCGCATTTGCGCGGCCGCATGCAATGGAGATTGCAATGAAGCGCGCGCCGTTTGCCCGATAACGGCGCACTCGTTCCACCGACCATGAAACATACGCAACCAGAAGGAGCCAGGCATGTCCCACCCGCTGCCACCCGTGCGCCGCGTCGCGATAATCGGCGGTAACCGGATTCCGTTCGCACGCTCGAACACCGCGTATGCGAGCGCGTCGAATCAGGACATGCTGACCTTCACGCTGCAAGGACTGATCGACCGCTTTGGCCTGCACGGCGAACGTCTCGGCGAAGTTGCGGCGGGCGCGGTCATCAAGCATTCGCGCGACTTCAATTTGACGCGCGAATCCGTGCTGTCCACCACACTCGCGAAGGAAACGCCCGCGTACGATGTTCAACAGGCCTGCGGTACGGGGCTCGAAGCCGCCATACTCGTCGCCAACAAGATCGCGTTGGGTCAGATCGAAGCGGGTATCGCGGGCGGCGTCGATACGACATCGGATGCGCCCATCGGCGTCAACGAAAAGATGCGCAAGATTCTGCTCGAAGCGAATCGCGGCAGGAGTACGGGCGAGCGAGTGGGCGCGCTCGCGAAGCTGCGGCCCGCCATGTTTTTCAAGCCGCTCCTGCCGCGCAACGGCGAACCGCGCACGGGCCTTTCGATGGGCGAGCACTGCGAACTGATGGCCAAGCGCTGGAACATCTCGCGCGAAGCGCAGGACGTGCTGGCTTACGAGAGTCACCGCAAGCTGGCCGAAGCTTACGCGCGCGGTTTCGTCAACGATCTGATGACGCCGTATCGCGGCCTCGCGCGCGACAACAACCTGCGCTCGGACCTCACGCTCGACAAGCTCGCCGCTCTCTCGCCCGCCTTCGATCGCGACGCGGGCACGCTGACCGCAGGCAACTCGACACCGCTCACCGACGGCGCCTCCGCGGTACTGCTTGCAAGCGAGGAATGGGCCGCGCGCCACGGGTTGCCGGTGCTCGCCTATCTGAGCTGGTCGGAAACCGCGGCAGTCGACTTCTTCGACAAGAAAGAAGGCCTTTTGATGGCGCCCGCCTACGCGGTGCCGCGCATGCTCGCCCGAGCCGGACTCACGTTACAGGACTTCGATTTCTACGAGATCCACGAAGCGTTCGCCGCGCAGGTGCTGTGCACGCTCGCGGCGTGGCAGGATGACGAATACTGCCGCACGCAGCTTGGCCTCGACGCGCCGCTCGGTTCCATCGACAGCGCGAAGCTCAACGTGAACGGCGGCTCGCTCGCAACCGGGCATCCGTTCGCGGCGACGGGCGGGCGCATCGTTGCGGGTCTGGCGAAAATGCTCGCTCAACTCGACAAGCCGGCGGGCACGGCGCGAGGACTGATTTCGATCTGCGCGGCGGGCGGCCAGGGCGTGGTGGCGATAATCGAGCGCTGAGATTCACGGTGGCCGTAGCAAATGCAGCAACATGCTGGACCGCTTCAACCAGCACACAAACCATTGAAGCCAAGGCTTCAGGAGACGACCGATGACCCAGCCCACTCAAGCCTCGCTCTCGCCCGCCGCTGCGAATCAGGCAACCGGGCCCGCTCACGCAGATGCGGCGGCAACGCCTCATGCAATGCAAGACGCAACGGGGCACACTAACCACGCCCCCAACACCGACGGCATCTGGTACGCGTCGTATCCCGCCGACGTGCCGCATGAGATCGACGTCGGCAAATACGAATCTGTCGTGCATTTCTTCGACGAATGCATTGCGCAATTCCGTGAGCGCGTTGCGTACGTCAGCGTCGGCGCGAGCATGACCTATGGCGAACTCGGCCGCAAGGCGACCGCCTTCGCCGCGTATCTGCAAAGCATCGGCGTGAAACCGGGCGAGCGCGTCGCGATCATGCTGCCCAATACGTTTCAATACCCGGTGTCGCTGTTCGGCGTACTGAAAGCTGGCGCGGTGGTGGTCAACGTCAATCCGCTTTACACCGTGCGCGAACTCGCGCATCAGTTGAAGGACAGCGGCGCGCAGACCATCATCGTTTTCGAGAACTTTGCGAAGACGGTGCAAGACGCGTTGCCGGGCACCAAAGTGCAGAACGTGATCGTGACAGGACTCGGCGACCTGCTCGCCGACGGCCTGAATCTGAAGGGACATGTGCTCAATTTCATGCTGCGCCACGTGAAGAAGATGGTGCCCGCGTACAGTCTGCCCAATGCCGTTCCGTTGCTGAAGGCGCTTGCCATTGGTTATACGCGGCCGCTCACGCCTGTTCGGCCGACGCATCACGATATCGCGTTTCTTCAGTACACCGGCGGAACGACCGGCGTCGCGAAGGGCGCGATGCTCACGCACCGGAACATCATCGCCAATCTGCTGCAGGCAAAGGCGTGGGCCGAAGGTCAATTGAGCGGAGAAGTGGAAACGGTACTCACGCCGCTGCCGCTCTATCACATCTATTCGCTGACGGTGAACGCGCTGATTTTCATGGGTCTCGGCGGACGCAACATTCTGATCGCCAATCCGCGCGACATGAAGCGCGTAATGATGATCATCCGTCACGAGAAATTCACCGGCATGACGGCGGTCAACACGCTCTACAACGCGTTTCTCGAGAACGAGGAATTCTGCAAGCGCGATTTCTCCGACCTGAAACTGGCAATGGCGGGCGGCATGGCAACGCAGCGCTCGGTAGCCGAGCGCTTCAAGGCCGTCACCGGCAAGCCGATTATCGAAGGCTACGGCTTGACCGAATGCTCGCCCATCGTGTCGATGAACCCCGTCGACATCTCGAACCTGCGCGACTTCGAAGGCTCGATCGGCCTGCCCGCGCCCTCCACGCAAGTCCGCTTCCGGAAAGACGACGGCAGCTGGGCCAACATCGGCGAAGCGGGCGAATTGTGCGTGAAGGGGCCGCAGGTCATGAAAGGCTACTGGAACCGGCCGGAAGAAACGGCGAAGGTGATCGACGACGAAGGTTGGCTTGCGACCGGCGACATCGGCGTGATGGATTCGCGCGGCTTCATCCGGCTGATCGACCGCAAGAAAGACATGATTCTGGTCTCGGGCTTCAACGTCTACCCGAACGAGATCGAAGATGTCATCGCGGCGCACCCGGACGTGCGCGAGGTGGCTGCAATCGGTGTGCCCGACGACGCCCAGGGCGAACGCGTGAAGGTGTTCATCGTGAAGCGCAATCCGTCGCTGACCGCCGAGCAGGTGATCGCACATTGCCGCAAAAATCTGACGGGCTACAAGGTGCCGAAGGTGGTCGAGTTTCGCGACGAGCTGCCGCAAACCAACGTCGGCAAGATTCTGCGCCGTGCGCTACGGGACGAGGAACTCGCGAAGCAAAAGACTGCCTGAGAGGCAAGGCGCTTGCATGATGTCTTGCGCCACCCTTTCGGAGAGTTCGATGACGCACCGCCTGTTCGCACGTCAGCGCATTGCCCGTTTCGTGCGGCCCGACGCTCACGTTATCGCCGGCGGCACCGCGCCGGCGCTCGCAGCGTCTCACAGCGCATCGCACCGGTCCGGTTTCCGCGGGCTGCTGCTGGGCGCGTTAATGGCCGGAGCAGCGAGCACCGCGACAGTGCCCGCGTTCGCGCAAAACGACGACAAGCCGCCGCCGCTCGAAGCCGCGAGCGCTGTCAAGGCGCCATCCACGCCTGCGTCGCAGGTCGGCAAGCTGACGCTCGATCAGCAGGTCAAATGGCTGCGCGCCGCGCAACAAAGCGGCGCGCTCGAAGCGCTCGGCGACACGCAGCTTGTCGCGCTCTTCAAGTCGCTCGATCCGCTCGCGCTGCCGCGCTATATCAAGGAAGGGCCGAACGGCTACGCGTCGTATGAAATGACGATGTCGCGTTCGGAACGCATTCGCGGCCAGTGGCCCGACAAGCCCGACCATATGCTCGTGCGGGTCGCGCACGACCCGCTTCGCATCTACGCGAAGTGGCTGCCCGACGGTGCGCACGCCGGCCAGGAAATCCTCTACGACGAGTCCAAACGCGCGGACGAAATGTACGGACATCTGGGCGGCATCATGAACGTGATGCCGTTATGGACGTCGTTGAACGGCGCCCTCGCCCGCTCGCAATCGAATCACGACGTGCGCGATCTCGGGACCGAATACATTGCAGAGCAATACCTCGCCGAGGGCAAAAAATTTACCGAAGCCGGCCTGCCCCGCTCGACGCAGATCGAAGTGAAGACGATCGACGGTGTGCGTGTCGTCGCGTTCACGTTCGAGACACCCACCGGCCAGCCGCAGTTCTACGCAAAGCGGGAAACGCTCGGGCTCGATTTGCGGCATCCGTATTTCCGCACTGTCGAGTCTTATGACAACGACGGCCGCATCTTCGAGAAGATCGTGTTCGAAACGATCACGCCGAAAACTTTCGACGATTCCACTTTCGATCCCAAGAACAAGGCATATAAGTTCTAACGCGGCGCAAAGACGAAGCTAACGTGGGCTGACTGCGTGCCTTGCTCGTCGCTCCGTTCGTGGCCGTGCTCAATGCGATGCGTTGCGTGCGTGGCGAGTTCTTTGAGCACGAAATAGTCTGATGCGCGCGTCACGCCGATTAGCCACGGCGTCGGCTGCTCGTTAGTCGAGGCCCGAAGCATCGGTGCAAGCGCCGTGTGCCATAACAGGCCGATGTCGTCGCCGGTTTCGAATACCGGCAACTTCATCGCCGCCGCGTAGCGGGCAAACTCAGCGCTGAACGTGAGCGTGGAATCGGCGATCGCCAACGTGTCGCGACGCGCGGCGGCGTGCGCGAGCCATGGCCACGCAGAACCTGCCGTGGTGGAAAGCCATGCGCTCGTCATCATGAAGGTGCGCCGGTCCATGTGCTGGTCCGCCTCCTGGTTTGGTCAGCGAGCGCAATGCTCGCCGGACAGTTGCGCCATGCCCGCCAGATGTAGCCTGACGTTCATGTGTAGCCGCGCCGATCGCGCCACGCCGCAGGCCAGATGCCCTGCTTGCCCGGCGCGAGAACGCCGTTCGGGTCGAGCGCGTCCTTGATCGTTTCCGACAGTCGCAGCAATGCGCCGTCGTTGAAGTTGTACTGAGCGGCCGCGAAATCCATATACGCGAGGTGCGTGCGATATTGGCCGTAACCGGCCGCGCGCGCATCGCTCATCAACGAGCGCAACAAGGCGCCCGCCTGCTCGACCTGGTTCGTATCGTCGCGATCGAAAATCGCCGCGAAGATATGATGCAGATGACGCACGCCCGCTGTAAAGCCGCCGTAGTAGTCGAAACCGTACTCGGCCGCGCGGGCCTTCACCATCGAGTATTGGCGCAGCGCGTCGCGTCCGGTTGCCGGACACACCGGCGCAAAGTCCACATGCGCGCCCGCGCCGCCGCGCCAGTCGAGCATGCGAAACGCGCTCATTGCGGGAATGCCGGCGAGATTACGGTCACCGCCGGCGGTGGGCTGCGCGTCGCCCGCATAACGCTTCGCCAGCAGCCGCGCGTGAGGCACGCGCGCGAACGCGCGCTGCACGATTGCGTAGTGTGCATCGACCACCTCGGGCGTGCCGTACAGCGCAAAATGCAGATTCCAGCGGCCGACATCGAGCTTGTCGAGCATCGCGGCGACCGCGCTTTCGGGCATTGCGCCGGGCCCGTCGTACCATTGCGCGCGCGCCGACAATCCTGCCGCGCGCCGCAAGCCGCCCTCGATCACCGCGTGATTGCGGATGGTTTCATCGAGGCGCAACGGCCGCAATATGTCGACGATGGTCTCCAGATCCGCTTCATCGCGGAACTGGATTTCGCCGAGCAGATACGCGGGCGGCGCGGGCATCAGCCAGACGCCGAGCTTCGTCACGATGCCGTAGTTCGACTGCATGAACATAGCGTCGAACGAAGGTCCGTAACCGGGCTGGTAAAGCTGCCATGCGGTGCTGGTGTCGATTGCGCCCATGCCGGTTCGCAACACGTCGCCGTTTGCCAGCACCACCTCCATTCCGCATTGCGTCGCCGCATGATCGCCGTACGGCGTGTAGCCGAAGCCGCGTTCGAGCGTGTTGCCCACCACGCTGCCCCAGCCGGCAGCCGGCGGATCGACCCACAGCCTGTAGCCCTTATCGCGCAGGTGCGCATGAAGATCGAAGTAGCTTACGCCCGGCTCGACGAGCGCATAGGCGAGTGTCTCGTTCACTTCGACGATGCGGTTCATCCGCTGCAGATCGAGCACGACCGAACCGGTAAGACGCGGCGCGGCGCCGCCGTATGCAAAATTGCGCCCGGTGGAGACGGTCCACAACGGAATGCGATATTGATTCGCCACGCGCAGCACCGCGCGGATCTCGTCAACGGATGCCGGCAAGAGCGCGGCGCTCGCCGCGAACGCTTCGCGCTCGCCCGGCGCGAACGGATCGAGATAGGTGGAGAGTCCGGCAGCCGAATCCACGACATGCGGCTCGCCGACAATCGAGCGCCAGGCGGCGAGCGCCCGGTCGAACTGCGCGGCGGAAACTCCCGGCGGCAAGTGGCGGATCAAGGGTTCTCCTTCAGCGGGGAAGGCTTGCGTGGCGTTCGCCCAGCGACAGCCGCTCTATTGTCACGCTACTGCCACGCCTCCGGCTTGCCACCGAGCGCACTGCAGACGTCGACGGCAATCGCGCGTAGCTTGCCTTCCGCGATCGGCCCTGACAGTGCATAACCCATGCCGTCGCTGATCCAGTAGAAGGTGCGCCGGTTGCCGTCGCGTAGCAGGCGGAACGCGGTCTCGTCGCGCGCAGTGCCGGTCACATACAGCGTCAGCCGCGCGCCGGCGCGGTTCTCGTACATGAATTGCGCGGCCGGCCCCGCTTCCCCGGGCAACAGACGGCCGCCTACGAGCGAATAGCCGTATTCCTGCAGCGACGGCACGGAAAGCGACCGGTTCAGACGCTTGGAAAGCCAGCTGATCAAATGCTCTTCTTCGCTCGCCGCGACTTCTACCGGATGACGCCGCTCAGGCGTATAAACCGCATACGCAACGTCGGCGCGTTCGGCGAAGCTGGGCGCCTGCGCACCGAGACCGTTCCACGCGCCGCCGGTCAGACGCGGCGCCAGCGGCCCCAACGCCAGCGTGAGCCCGGCGCCCGCCGCGAGCCAGCACGCGGCGATCCCCGCGCGCCGCCACCACGGCGTGCGCGGACGCAGGACGATGACGGTGGGCTCATCGGCGTCGTCGGTTCTGCGCGCCGCCTCGGCAGCCTGGCTACCCGGCGCGCGACGCGCGTCATCCTGCGGCGCGCCGCACAATACCTGCAGCGCTGCTTTTTGAGCGCGCCATGCGGCGACGCGCGCAGCGGCTTGCGGATGCGCGGCGAGCAGCGTCGCGATGCGTTCGCGTTCCGCATCCGACAATTCACCGTCGACAAACGCCGATAGCGCTTGCAGGTCTACCCCGTCGGGCAAGCTGGAATCGTGGTCGTCATTCATCGCGGGTTTCTCACTACTTTCAGCGGCGGCTTACGCGCCGGCTCCTGAGCGGGTCCTTCCAGCAACCCGCGCAGATGTTCGCGTGCGCGCGACAGTCGCGACATCACCGTGCCGACCGGCACGCCGAGCGCCTTCGACGTCTCCTGATAACTGAGCTCTTCGACGCAGACGAGCAACAGCACCTCGCGCTGCTCGATCGGCAGGCAATACAGCGCGCGCTGCAGATCGCGCAGCACGAGGCCGTCGACCTCGCGTTGCGGCGCTTCGAGGTTGCGCCAGGGCGCGCTTTCTTCATCGACGGCAATCTCGCGGCGGCCGCGCAACTGATCGATATAAAGATGCCGCAGAATGGTGAGCAGCCACGCACGCAGATTACTGTTCGGCCGGAACGCCGCCCAGCGCGCAAGCGCACGCTCCGCCGTATCCTGAACCAGGTCGTCGGCCCATGCGCGGTCCCCCGTCAGCGCGCGCGCGTAGCGGCGCAGCTGCGGGAGCCACGAGATCACTTCTGCTTCAAAGCTCACGCGGCGCGTGGCTCTCAGTAGCCGCCGCCGCTACTATTGCCGCCGCTGGAACTCGACGCGCTGTTGTCGGCGGTGGAGGAGCAGGCGCTGGTCGCGAGCGACGCCACTGCGAGTGCGAATATCATCGCGACGATGCTGAGAGTTGCTTTCATACGAGTCTCCTTTGTCGACCGGAGTTAGCGCTTTAGCGCTTACTCCGGTCCCATGCAAAGCGGTCGACCGGACTTAGCGCTTTAGCGCTTAGTCCGGTCCCATGCAAAGCGGTCGACCGGACTTAGCGCTTTAGCGCTTAGTCCGGTCCCATGCAAAGCGGTCGACCGGAGTTAGCGCTTTAGCGCTTACTCCGGTCCCATGCAAAGCGGTCGACCGGACTTAGCGCTTTAGCGCTTAGTCCGGTCCCATGCAAAGCGGTCGACCGGAGTTGGCGCTTCAGCGCTTGGTCCGGTCCCATGTGAAGCTAACGACCGAAGTTGGCGCTTCAGCGTTTACTTCAGCCCCATGCAAAACTGTCTCGACCAGCGTTAGCGCTTCGGTTCCTGCTTCTCAGTGCTTAACCCTGTCCTTGACTAAACGCGTTGGACCCGGAATTTATTCCACCGACGTGCTCGCAATGCCGGCATTTTCCGACATCGACGGGAGCAAACGCGGGCCGTGGCCGAAGAAGCCGGTCAATGGTCGGCGGATTTCGTAACTCAACGTTACAGCCAATAGTTATCAGGTGCTTATGTGAGCGCAAGCCGTTATAGTGGATGCAGTTCGCCCGTCGACGCGTTCTGCCCCCACACAGGGTAGAATCGCGGCGAACAACCGTCTTTCTAACCTGAATTGTCCATGGCTTCCGCAGAATCGCATCCGCAAAACGACTTCATGAACGCTGCGCGCAAAGAACGAAAGCGCGTTGAGATTTACCTTGTCAATGGCATCCGCCTGACAGGGTGCATCGAGTCGTTCGATCAGTATCTGGTGATGCTGCGCACGCCCGTCGGCTTGCAAGGCATCTACAAGCGCGCCATCTCGACGATCCAGCTCGATACCGGAACCCGTCCGGCTCCGCGCGCAGGCCGTCCGTCGCATGGCGAGCACACCACGCGCGGCCCGCACGGCTCGCGGGAGCCGCGCGAGCATCGGGAACCGCGTGAACCGCGCGAATCGTATGGTGCGCCGTCATCCGACCGCCCTGCGCCAGAGCGCGGCAGCGCGTCAGACGCGCCCGTAGTGGTGACGCGCCGCCGGCGCCTGTTCGGCACGGGCGGCGACGGCGGCAACCACGGCAATCATGGCGGCGGCGGTCACGCGTAAGCGTCGACGTGCCCGCGGTGCGGCGACGGTCACTTCGCGAGAGGACCGAGCCGCTGCAGAATTTTTTCTACCCTCGCCACCTGCTGGTCCGTCAGCTCGAACTTGCTTTTAACCGCCAACACGCGACGCCGCCAGTAGCCGGCGTCCAACATCCGTTGCGCCGGCTGCTTCGTTGCCCAATCCAGATGTTCCAGCTCTGCCTCCACCACGTGTGAAGCGTTGAAACGCTTGGCGCGCACGGGTTTCTTGTCCATGGTGTTTGCTGCCTTGTCGTTCGCCGATCGTGTTTGCGCTCCTCCCGAGCTGAGCATTGCAGGTTTGGCGCAGGCGGTCTGATGGGCCGGTCCACGCGACCGGTCATTGTTCTATTTTTCCGCACTGCATTCCTGCGACACTCGGAAAACGAGCGGGCAGGCTCACGTTTGAAGTTTTTATTTATTCAGATTGGCGCGCGCCCGCGGCATGTCGCTCCGCGCGTCCTCGGACGAGTGCGCAAGCGCGTCCTATACCGTTCGGCCGATGTCGCCGATGCTCCCTTTGCGTTATGCTCAACCGTCGACTTCGTTCATTGGGAGCCTGTCATGACGAGCAAGAAGCACACTGCGTTGCCCGCTGCCGGAAAGCAGGCGGAACCGTCGATAGACTCGACGGATAGTCGCCTCGACGAGGCGTTGGAAGAGAGCTTTCCCGCGAGCGACCCGATCGCCGTCCACGAGCACGAGCCGCGTCGCGCATCGGAAAACGAGCAGCCGGTGGCAGAAAAGAAGCGGCGCTAGCGCGCGGCAAGAAGGAAGGCGCATGCTACGAAGACCAGCGCAGCCCGCGCGAATGCGATTGCCGGCGCGTCGCAACGCGTCGTTTCGGCGGGCCGGGCTGCGGTAAAGCACCGCTACGCCCGGCCTTGAGATGGGCCGTTCGACCCAGTCCCGGTTAGTGCGCGGGCAAGCCGCTTTCGAGTTGGCGCTGCAGGTCGCGCACCTGGCGCTGGGCGACGCGCAGCTGCTCTTGCGCGGCAGTCTTCTGCTGAGCTAGTGCCAGTGCTTCCGCGCGCGTTTGCTGCTGCTGGTTCGCAACGATCGTCTGCTGCTGGCGGGCTACGTCAAGATCCGCTTGCAGACGGTTGGCGCGGCCCTGTGACAACGCGATCATGCGTTCGGTGAACGCCTTCTGCGCTTCGAGTTGCGTGCGGCGAATCTCTACGTTCGACAATTGCACAGTCTGGCGCACGAAATCGCGATAGATCATTTCGGCGCGCGCCGCGTCTTGCGTCTTGATCACGCGCCAAAAGTTCTTCTGCTGGAAAAGCGCCACGTAGTACGTCATTTCCTTGCCGTGGAATAGCAAGCTCGTTCCATAGCTGGCGTTGTACGTGGTGCGCAACTCGCTGAGTTCAGAGCCCTTGATCAACTGCTGCAGTTCCGCGACGTTCCCCGCGGCGGATTGCTTGACCTCGTCCGGCGTAAGCGCGGATGTTTGCACTTGCGTCTGCACTTGGGCCTGCGCCGGCAGCAAAGCGGACGCCAGTGCGATTGTTGTGGCCGGTTCGGCTACCAACCCGGGCGTTGCGCTGTTATCGGCCTCCGGCTGAGCCTGTGCGCACGCGACTTGTGCTGCCCCCAACGCCATGATCGCGGCGACGGCGATCAGTCGTAGTTTCGACTTTTGGTCCATGTCATTCCTGCTTCGATAGTTTTAATTTTAGTTCCTGATCATCTCATTATTACTCACTTTCGCGAACTTCGGGCTGTTCGTCGAAAAATTGTACCGACCGGTGTTCTTGAGTTGGGCCTTCCGGCGGAGGCTGTCTTGTAAATTGGTGAAGATGCGGCCTCGTCTGGTTCTAGGGACGGCAGACGATAGGAGGTTGCAATCGCTGCGTCAGGAGCGGAGGTCGCCGCGCGGGGCATGCGCTTTCAACGTGGACTGCTGCCCCGCCGTGTCGCACGGTTCGGCGCAGATACAGTCGGGCGTTTGATCCAGTCAGCGCCCTACTGTTGGACCTGCCGGGCGTCTGGGGTGTGGTGACGGTCGACTCAGTCAGCTCCAGCGACTCCAGAACTCTTGAACACGTTGACGAGCCGGTTCATGACATCGCCATGCAGCTTCGGAACCCGTAATTGATAAGGATTCCGCATTAACGCGATTAACGGACGGAGCGATCGGACCATTCGGGCCCGGGCCGATTTTGCAGATGAACCTGCGTTCACACAGGCTTCACGTGACTGCGCACAATGTCACGCCGTGCGTTTTGTTCGATACGACGCACGTTCGTCTGCATGCGGGATCTCACGCGCCGTTGAGACCTTAATCCGATCATTTCAGCCCTCGGACCGACGACACGAAGTACTACAGCATGCGACCTGTAGGTGCTACAAGCGATCCGGCAAAACACTCGCCGAAAGCGCGTCGCTCAGGCCGCGTATCGAAGCCATGCTCTGGTATCAGTTCAATACAGCCGCAAAGTGCCGCATCTTGATTAGAGGTTCCACTATCAAACGGTAGCCGCACTTTGACGCACACTTAACGTATTCTGCGCTGACAACATGAAGCGGCCATCCGAAGCCGCGAACCGGGCTCGCGCCGCTGGCGTCAGGAGAACCCGAAGCATCACGCGAGATCGCGAGTCCAACGTCTCGTGATACGGCTTCACGCGATGCCAAAAACGCTGCGCGACCATGATCGCGCCGTCTTTTAACAAGGAGGAAGACAATGATGCAGTTCACTCAACGCGTTCGCGCGGTCGCGCTTCGCACAGCGAAACATGCAGCGTTTGCCGGCGTGCTTCTCGCCAGCGCTGTCACCGCGATGGCGCAAACGGACACTCCGGTAGGCACCTGGCAGACTATCGACGATCACACCGGCCAGCCAAAGGCACTCGTGCAGATTTCCCAGGACGGCAGTGGCACGCTAAGCGGCAAGGTAATCAAGGGTCTCGGTCCGAACGACCAGCCAGATCGCCGCTGTACTGCATGTACCGACGCGCGCAAGGACCAGCCAATTCTCGGCATGACCATCATTAGCGACATGAAAAAGGACGGTGAAGCCTGGGATCACGGGCAGATCCTCGACCCCGAAAACGGCAAGCTATACAAGTGCAAAATGCATCTGGAAGAAGGCGGCAACAAGCTCGTTGTGCGCGGATACATCGGCGTGTCGTTGCTTGGCCGATCGCAAACGTGGGTTCGTCAGCAATAGTGAATGAGCGCGGTCCGCGCTGATCGATCCGAAAGACAAAGACAAACGGCCGACGATATTATCGTGCGGCCGTTTTTAAGTGATCCCGCGTGATTGAAGTCGTCATGCAGCGTGTTTGAAGGGCGACGCGAAAGCAAACGGGGAAGACGGCAAGGGCTTGGCCGGTGCCGGCTTTTGCAACGTGGGCGACGTATGCGCCGTGGGCGCTGCCGGCACCGGCGCCTTTTCTACTGCGACCACGCTTTTCTGTTCCGCGCTCAAGTGCGTGCGCATGCGCGCCTCCATCATTGCGCACAGTTCTTCACTCGCTGTGCCGAACAACTGCTCCATGACGCGCTTTAATACGCCCGATTCGTACCAGGCCTTGAAGCGGCGATGACAGGTTTGATAAGACGGGTATTTGCGCGGCATGGCAGACCAGGTAGCGCCGCTATACATTACCCACAACACGCCGTTCAGAACAGAACGGGTATTGGCAAGCGGGCGTCCGCGTAGTTCAGAGCGCGGGCGCAGTTCGGGCAGCAACGGCGCAATGCGTTGCCACTCTTCGTCGTTCATATCGCGGTAGGGGTTCATGGTTTCTCCTTTGTCAGATACTCGACAAAGATAGCCACTCGCCCAAACACGGAACATCAGAGCAATCCGAATCCTGAAAATACGCCTTTCGACCTAGTCCGCTAGGCCGAAGCGGTGTGAGCTATCGCAAAAGGAGCGCCCGCGGGTATCCCGAAACGGCCGGGGCCCTGCTCAGGTCAGCGACGTATCGACGATCCGGCGCGGTGCATCGAGATACTCCTTGCTCTGCATTTCGACGATCCGGGACACCGTGCGCGTGAATTCGTTAGCCATGGGTCCATCGACGTAAAGCTCCTCGGGCGGCACCGCAGCCGACATCAGCAGCTTCACCTTGTGGTCGTAGAACACGTCGATCAGCCACGTGAAGCGGCGCGCCTCCGACGCCATGCGCGCCGACATCTGCGGCACCGCTGACAGAATCACCGCGTGGAAACGGCTCGCCAGTTCAAGGTAGTCGTTCTGCGAACGGGGACCGCCGCATAACGTCGCAAAATCGAACCAGACAACGCCGTCGGCCTTGCGCAGCGCCTTCAACTCGCGTTTTTCGATATGCAGGATCGGGCTTTCGTCAGGGACTGCGGCGAGGCGCGCGAACGCGTCGCGCAACGCCTTGTCGGCGGCCGCGCCGAGCGGCGTGTGATACACCTCCACCTGAGCGAGGGTGCGTTGCCGGTAGTCGATGCCTGCATCGACGTTGATCACGTCGAGCTTCTCCTTGATAAGCTCGATGGCCGGCAGCATGCGGTCGCGGTGCAGGCCGTCAGGGTACAGCGTGTCCGGATCGTAGTTGGACGTCATTACGAACTGCACGCCGTTTTCAAAGAGCTTGTCGAGCAGGCGGTACAGGATCATCGCATCGGCAATGTCCGACACGTGGAATTCATCGAAACAGATCAGCCGGTAGCGCTTCGCAACGCGTCGTGCGAGTTCGTCGAGCGGATCGGCCTGGCCTTTCAGTTCTTCCAGTTCGCGATGCACTTCGCGCATGAATTCGTGGAAATGCAGCCGCGTTTTGCGCTGCACCGGCACGATCATGTAGAAGCTGTCCATCAGGAAGCTTTTGCCGCGCCCTACTCCACCCCACATGTACACGCCGCGCGGCGGGTCCGGGCGGTTGATGAGCTTCTTCAACGCATTCGAGCGGCGCGACTTGTATTCGACCCACTCTTCGTAGCACCGCTGCAGACGATCGACCGCCGCGCGTTGCGCCGGGTCGGATTGGTAGCCCCGCGTCTGCAGTTCTTTTTCGTAGTATTCGGTGACGTTCATCGTGTTGCTGCGAAAAGAAAGGCGGGAGGGAGTGAACCCGCCCGCCTTTGTGGTGATGCCAGAGTACGTTCAGTCAGGCGTGCGCGCGATTACATATTCAGTGCGCGCTTGTCCACGGCGAGTGCCGCTTCGCGCATGACTTCCGACAGCGACGGGTGCGGATGGCAAATACGGCCGATGTCTTCCGACGCCGCCTTGAATTCCATCGCCACCACGGCTTCCGCGATCAGGTCCGATGCGTTTGCCGAGATGATGTGCACGCCGAGCAGTTCGTCGGTCTTCGCGTCGGCGATCATCTTGACGAAACCGTCCGCCTTATTGATGCCGAGCGCGCGGCCGTTCGCCATGAACGGGAACTGGCCCGTCTTGACTTCGCGGCCTTCCGCCTTCAGTTGCTGTTCCGTCTTGCCGACCCACGCAATTTCCGGTTCCGTGTAGATCACCCACGGAATGCAGTTGTAGTCGATATGCGGCTTCTGACCGTCGATGATCTCCGCGACCAGCACGCCTTCGTCTTCGGCCTTGTGCGCGAGCATCGGGCCACGAACCACGTCGCCAATCGCGTAGACGTTCGGCACGGCCGTCGCGCAATGATCGTCGACGTCGATAAAGCCGCGTTCGTTGGCCTTCAGGCCGATCGCTTCCAGACCGAGGTTGTCGGTGTTCGGTACGCGGCCGATCGACACGATCAGGCGGTCGGCTTCGAGCTTCTGCGCGTTGCCGTCCTTGTCCGTGTAATTGATCGTGACGCTGTTCTCGGTTGTCGACACTTCGCCGACCTTCACGCCAACGTGGATGTCGAGACCCTGTTTCTTGAACTGCTTGGCCGCTTCTTTCGCGAGCGCCTGGTCGGCCGCGCCGAGGAATTCCGGCAGCGCTTCGAGCACGGTCACTTCCGCGCCCAGACGGCGCCACACCGAGCCGAGTTCGAGTCCGATCACGCCTGCGCCGATCACGGCGAGCTTCTTCGGTGCCGTGTCGAAAGCGAGTGCGCCTTCGTTGTCGGCGACAATCTTGTTGTCGACCGGAATGTTCGGCAGATGGCGTGCCTTCGAACCCGTGGCGATGATCACGTTCTTCGCCGTGACGACTTCCGTCTCGCCTTCCCCGCTCACCTGGATCTGCACGCCGGCGTCCGTCTTGCCGGTGAATTTGCCGTGACCCTTGAGCCACGTGATCTTGTTCTTGCGGAACAGGAATTCGATGCCCTTCGTCATCTTTTCGACGATGCCGTCTTTGCGGGCCATCATCTTCGAGATGTCGACCTTCACGTTTTCCACCGAGATGCCGTGGTCAGCGAGGTGATGCGATGCGTTTTCGAATTCTTCCGACGACGCGAGCAGCGCCTTCGACGGAATGCAACCCACGTTCAGACACGTGCCGCCGAGCTTCAGCGTGCCGGCCGGGTTCTTCCATTTTTCGATACATGCGACGGTCTTGCCGAGCTGCGCTGCGCGGATGGCGGCGATGTAACCGCCAGGGCCTGCGCCGATCACGACGACGTCAAATTCTTTGGACATGACAATCCTTTTGATGACGGAACGGCGCGCGGCCACACTTCGTGGCGCGGGTCGTTCCTGTACTGCGGAATGCGAAAGACGTGGTGCTTGCCTGATGCTTTATATGGCGCCGGCTCGCGCGATCGCAAGCCGGCACCGATAAAAGCGGCGCTTACAGGTCGAGCAGCAGGCGCGCCGGGTCTTCCAGCGCATCCTTCATGGCGACGAGCGACAGCACGGCTTCACGGCCGTCGATGATCCGGTGATCGTAGGAGAGCGCCAGGTAGTTCATCGGGCGGATCACGATCTGGCCGTTTTCGACCACGGCGCGTTCCTTCGTTGCGTGCACGCCGAGAATCGCGGACTGCGGCGGGTTGATGATCGGCGTCGACAGCATCGAACCGAACACACCGCCGTTCGAGATCGAGAACGTACCGCCCGTCATTTCCTCGATCGACAGCTTGCCGTCTTTCGCCTTCTGGCCGAATTCGGCAATCTTCTTCTCGATTTCGGCAAGGCTCAGCTGATCTGCATTGCGCAGGATCGGCACCACCAGACCGCGCGGCGAACCGACAGCGATACCAATGTCGAAATAGCCGTGATAGACGATGTCGTTACCGTCGATCGACGCGTTCACCAGCGGGAACTTCTTCAGCGCGTGAACAGCCGCCTTCACGAAGAACGACATGAAGCCGAGCTTCACGCCATGTTCCTTTTCGAACTTGTCCTTGTACTTGTTGCGCAAGTCCATCACCGGCGCCATGTTCACTTCGTTGAACGTGGTCAGGATGGCGTTGGTTTGCTGCGACTCGAGCAGACGCTCGGCGATACGCGCACGCAGACGCGACATCGGCACGCGTTGCTCCGGGCGGTCCTTCAGCCACTGGTCGGCTGATGCCGGGCCCTTGACGTCCGGCAGCGACGGCCGGGCGGCCTTCGGTGCAGCAGCCGGTGCAGGCGCGGCGGGCTTCGCAGCCGGAGCGGCCTGACCTGCCGTCAGTACGTCGCCCTTGGTGATGCGGCCGTCGCGGCCCGTGCCGGCGACGTCGCCCGACGACAAACCCTTCTCCGCCATGAGCTTGCCGGCAGCCGGCGAAGCAGCGGTGTTCGCACCCGTTGCGGATGCGGCTTGAGCAGCCGGCGCCGGTGCGGCGGCCGGAGCGGGCGTGGCGGCCGGAGCCGGTTTCACTTCCGCTTCGACAGCGGCGGCGCCTGCCTTGCCTTCCGTGTCGATCTTGGCGATGACCTGATCGGCCGTGACGGTGTCGCCGTCGTTCGCGATGACTTGCGCGAGCACGCCGGCCGAGGGTGCCGGCACTTCGAGCACGACCTTGTCGGTCTCGATTTCGATGAGAATTTCGTCCTGGGCAACAGCCTCGCCGGGCTTCTTCTTCCACTGCAGCATCGTGGCTTCCGAGACCGACTCGGACAGCTGGGGAACCTTGACTTCAACAATAGCCATTATGAATATCCTGAATACGTATCGGGTGACGGCGCGGTGAACGACGACCGCCTGCGAACCATGTCTGCCGCGTCTGGACCTTTATGCGGTCGCTGAACGCGGCGCGGGAAAGCGCGCTGCGCTTTCCCGGTTCGTCTGTTCTCTTTATTTAGCGATCGACGCGCTCTTGAGGCGGCCGAAAGCGCCTTCGACCAGCGCTTTCTGCTGCTCGTAGTGCTTCGCGTAGTAACCGACTGCCGGCGAAGCCGAAGCCGGACGGCCGCTGTATGCCAGCTTCTGTCCTTCCTTCATGCCTTCCTTCAGATGGTGCTCGATGTAGAACCACGGTCCCTGATTCTGCGGCTCGTCCTGCACCCAGACCACTTCCGTCGCGTTGTCGTACTTCTTGATCTCCGCTTCGAACTGCTTGTGAGCGAACGGATACAGCTGTTCGATACGCACGATCGCAACGTCGTTCGCCTTCGCTTCGCGGCGATGCGCGACGAGGTCGTAGTACACGCGGCCCGAACACACCAGCACGCGCTTGACCTTCTTCGCGTCGATGGTTTCTTCGACTTCGCCGATCACCGGCTGGAACGAACCCTTCGCCAGTTCCGACAGATCGGAGACGGCTTCCTTATGACGCAGCAGCGACTTCGGCGTAGCGACGATCAGCGGCTTGCGGAACAACCGGATCATCTGACGGCGCAACAGGTGGAAAATCTGCGCCGGCGTGGTCGGCTGGACCACTTGCATGTTGTGGTCTGCGCACAGTTGCAGGAAACGTTCGATACGCGCCGACGAGTGCTCCGGACCCTGGCCTTCATAGCCGTGCGGCAGCAGCATGGTCAGGCCCGAGACGCGGCCCCACTTTACTTCGCCCGACGAAATGAACTGGTCGATCACAACCTGCGCGCCGTTCACGAAGTCGCCGAACTGCGCTTCCCATGCGACGAAGGTGTTCGGTTCAGCCGTGGAGTAACCGTATTCGAAGCCGAGCACCGCTTCTTCCGACAGCACCGAGTCGATCACCGTGAACTTCGCCTGACCTTCGGCGATGTTCTGCAGCGGCACGTAAGTGCCGTCGTTCCAGCGCTCGCGGTTCTGATCGTGCAGCACCGCGTGACGGTGCGTGAACGTGCCGCGGCCCGAGTCCTGGCCGGTCAGGCGCACCGCATAGCCGGAGGCGACCAGCGACGCGAACGCGAGGTGCTCGCCCATACCCCAGTCGAGCTTCGCTTCGCCACGGCCCATTGCGCGACGGTCGTTCAGAACGCGCTCGACGAGCGGGTGAACCTTGAAGTTTTCCGGGACGGTGGTGATGCGCTCAGCGAGGCGCTTCAGTTCCGCGAGCGGCACAGCCGTGTCGGCCGCGTCGGTCCACTTGCGGTTCAGGAACGGCACCCAGTCCACCGCGTACTTGCTCTTGTAGTTCGAGAGCACCGGGTCGACCGTGTGATGGCCTTCGTCCATCGCCTTGCGGTAGGCCTTGACGAATTCCTCGCCTTCTTCGGCCGTGATCACGCCTTGTTGCACCAGCTTCTCGGCGTACAACGCGCGCGTGCCCGGATGCTTTGCGATGGTCTTGTACATCAGCGGCTGCGTGACAGCCGGCGTGTCCTGCTCGTTGTGACCCAGCTTACGGAAGCAGACGATGTCCACCACGACGTCCTTGTGGAACTGCATCCGGAAGTCGATAGCCAGCTGCGTGGCCAGAACCACCGCTTCGGGGTCGTCGCCGTTCACGTGCAGCACCGGCGCCTCGATCATCTTGACGACGTCCGAGCAGTACAACGTGGAGCGCGAGTCGCGCGGGTCCGACGTCGTGAAGCCGATCTGGTTGTTGATGACGATGTGCAACGTGCCGTGCGTGCCGTAACCGCGCGTTTGCGCGAGGTTCAGCGTTTCCATCACGACGCCCTGACCGGCAAAAGCCGCGTCGCCGTGAATCTGCACCGGCAGCACTTGCAGGCCGCTGTCGTCGCCGCGACGGTCCATACGCGCCTTCGCCGAACCTTCTACCACCGGGTTGACGATTTCGAGGTGCGACGGGTTGAACGCGAGCGACAGGTGAACCGGACCGCCTTCGGTCGAGACGTCCGACGAGAAGCCCTTGTGGTACTTCACGTCGCCGGCCGGCAGGTCGTCGACGTGCTTGCCTTCGAATTCAGCGAACAGGTCAGCCGGCATCTTGCCGAGCGTATTGACCAGCACGTTCAGACGGCCACGGTGAGCCATGCCGATGACAATTTCCTGCACGCCGCGGGCGCCGCCGTGACGCACGACTTCGTCCATCGACGCGATGAAGCTTTCGCCGCCCTCGAGCGAGAAGCGTTTCTGGCCGACGTACTTGGTATGGAGGAAGCGCTCGAGGCCTTCAGCGGCCGTCAGGCGATTCAGGATGTGCTTTTTCTTCTCGTTCGAGAAATTCGGCGTGGAGCGGATCGACTCCAGCTTTTCCTTCCACCAGCGCTTCTGTTCCGGATCGCTGATGTACATGTACTCGGCGCCGATCGTGCCGCAGTACGTGTCGCGCAATGCCTTGACGATCTCACGCAGCGAAGCGCGCTCGAATCCGAAATACAGATTCGTAGCGCTGAATTCCTCGTCCATGTCGGCTTCGGTGAAGTCGTAGAACGCGGGTTCGAGTTCGGGGATTGCGGGACGTTCGCGGCGCTTCAGGGGATCGAGATTGGCCCATTGCGAGCCGAGGAAGCGATATGCGCCGATGAGGGACTGCACATAGACTTGCTTTCGCGCGGTAGCGAGGTCTTCGCCACCGGTTGCCGTGCGCGGGATGAAGGCGTTGGCCTTGGCCCGTTGTGCAAACGATTCGACGATCGGGCCATGGGCCACGTCGTTGGCATTAGTGCCATCCGATGCAGGTACATTCTGCAACGCGTCGAAATAGCTGCGCCAGTTCTCGGGCACTGACGCCGGGTTGTCGAGATATGCTTCGTACATTTCTTCTACGTACGGAGCATTGCCGCCGAACAGATAAGAGTTCGACTGGAATTGCTTCATCATTTTTACGCTCACCTTTCTTCGAGTTTCTCGAGAAATAGCGGGTTACAGAACCTTCCGCGACACGGCCTGACCGTTTAGCGGATTGCGCGAATCAAGTCTTGCTTGGAAGGACCTAAAACTTTGCACCCGGGGAGCATATCACATAACGGATATCGCAGATAGCAGACCGATCGCCGCCCGGGCCTTCAGCGACGGGCTTCAGCGGCAATTTCCAATAACGCGAATGCGCTCCGGAAATGTAAAAAGCCACCCGAAGGTGGCTTTTTACTAACAGCTCAAGCGAAGGCCAGAGGCCGTTGCGCGCTGCTTAATCTACCGCGCCCTTGCGGCTCGCGCTGCGGCGCTCGTGCTCTTTCAGGTAGCGCTTACGCAGACGGATGGATTGCGGCGTGACTTCGACCAGTTCGTCGTCGTCGATGAATTCGACCGCGTATTCCAGCGACATCTGGATCGGCGGCACGAGGCGCACCGCTTCGTCGGTACCCGACGAACGGACGTTGGTAAGTTGCTTGCCCTTGATCGGGTTCACGACCAGGTCGTTGTCACGGCTATGAATGCCGATGATCATGCCTTCGTACAGCGGCTCGCCCGGCGACACGAACATACGGCCGCGGTCCTGCAGCTTCCACAGCGCATAAGCGACTGCTGCGCCGTCGTCCTGCGAAATCAGCACGCCGTTGCGGCGCTCGCCAACCGAGCCTTCCTTGACGGGCTGATACGAGTCGAACGTGTGGCTCATCAGGCCCGTACCGCGCGTGAGCGTGAGGAATTCCGACTGGAAGCCGATCAGGCCGCGCGCCGAAATACGATATTCGAGACGCGTGCGGCCACGGCCGTCCGACGCCATGTCGAGCATTTCGCCCTTGCGGCGGCCCAGTTCTTCCATGACGCCACCCTGATGCGCGTCTTCCATGTCGACGGTCAGGTTCTCGTACGGCTCGTGCTTCACACCGTCGATTTCCTGCATCACGACGCGCGGACGCGACACGGCCAGCTCGTAGCCTTCACGGCGCATGTTTTCCACGAGAATGGTCAGGTGCAGTTCGCCGCGACCCGCCACTTCGAACGTGGTTTCGTCGCCGGTTTCTTTGACGCGCAGCGCGACGTTGTGATTCAGTTCCTTCATCAGGCGGTCACGGATCTGACGGCTCGTGACGAACTTGCCTTCGCGGCCGGCGAGCGGCGACGAGTTGACGAGGAAGTTCATGGTCAGCGTCGGTTCGTCGACGGTGATCATGGGCAGCGCTTCCGGCTGTTCCGGCGAGCAGATGGTCACGCCAATGCCGATTTCTTCGATACCGTTGATCAGCACGATGTCGCCGGCTTCAGCCGACTCGACCTGCACGCGCTCGAGACCCTTGAACGACAGGACCTGATTGATCTTGCGGTTCAGAATCGCGCCATCGGGACCCGAACGCACGGCAACGGCCATGCCCGGCTTGATGCGACCGCGCGTGATACGGCCCACGCCGATACGGCCGACATACGACGAGTAGTCGAGCGAGGTGATCTGCAGTTGCAGCGGGCCTTCCGGGTCGGCCGCGCGAACCGGCACGTGCTCGAGCACGGCTTCGAACAGCGGACGCATATCGCCTTCACGCACGTCCGGGGTCAGACCGGCATAGCCGTTCAGGCCCGACGCGTAGACGATCGGGAAGTCGAGCTGTTCGTCGGTCGCGCCCAGCTTGTCGAACAGGTCGAACGTCTGGTTGATCACCCAGTCGATGCGCGCGCCGGGACGGTCCACCTTGTTGATCACGACGATCGGCTTGAGACCGAGCGCCAGTGCCTTCTTGGTCACGAAGCGCGTTTGCGGCATCGGGCCTTCGACGGCGTCCACCAGCAGCAGCACCGAATCGACCATGGACAGCACGCGCTCCACTTCACCGCCGAAGTCCGCGTGGCCCGGAGTGTCGACGATGTTGATGTGCGTGCCCTCATATTCGACCGCGCAGTTCTTCGAAAGAATCGTGATGCCACGTTCTTTTTCGATGTCGTTCGAGTCCATCACACGCTCGGCAACCTGCTGGTTGTCACGGAACGTGGCGGTCTGGCGGAGGAGCTGGTCGACGAGCGTAGTCTTGCCGTGGTCGACGTGGGCAATGATGGCGATGTTGCGTAGGGCGCGGGTCATAGGAAACCTGGAGACAGTTGAGTGCGCCGCTTGCTCATGCCGCTTCGCTCTTCGTATAAGAGCAATGTGAGGATAAAAACCACGACAAGCCCAATGCGCACTTTTGGGAACCCAACATTATAGCACGCACCAATGACGCTTTCTGGTATTCCCTGATAGGAAGCGTTGTGGCACCGACTCCCGCCTGAGTAAATCTGACGTCCAATCGTCCTTAGCCCTACGCGAAAACGCGCCGATTCTTGCTTGAGCGCGGATATTTCCTTGCCTAAGCTGTAATAACGCTTGCCGCGTCAATCATCCGACTCTTATAATTGTGCCTAGTCAACCATTGCATTCGCACGAGAATCATGACGGAGCCGTCCACCACCCCAGCGCCTGAGATCAGCGAATACCAGCTAGGCGAAAGTGTCGGCTATCTGCTGTCGCGCGTGAAATCGACCATGTCGAACCTGGTTACCCAGCGCAGCATGGCGGAGCTTGGCATCACCAGTCAGCAAGGCAGCATCCTGTTCATGGTGGCGAGCGGGAAATGCCTGCTGGCGGCCGAACTCGCGCGCGAATACGGCATTGACGCAAGCGCCGTCACGCGCCTGATCGATCGCCTCGAAAAGCGCGGCCTGCTCACGCGGGTGCGCAGCAACGAAGACCGGCGCGTCGTGCGTCTTGCACTCACGCCCGAAGGGCATGCGATCGCGGCCAAAATGCCGAAGATCTTCAACGGTGTACTGGATGACCTGCTCTCCGGCTTCACCCCGGAAGAAGTGGGCTTTCTGAAGAGCATGCTGCGTCGCGTGCTGCTCAATTCTGGCGAACAAACGGGACTGACCCGTGATGCGGCAAGCAATTACGACAGCAAATCGTAAGAAATTGCTTGCAGCGTCCATCATTACATTCCACTCAAAGAGTCGAGCGATGAAATCCCTTTCCCTGTCCGCGCCCGCGTTTTCGAGCCGGGCCGCTGTCGCCGCCGCGGTGGCAGCGCTCGCCCTCACTGGGTGCGCGAACTACTTCGGTGTCAAAAGCGACAAGCAGATTTCGTCGCCGGCGCAATATGAGTCCACCCAGAGCCTCGCGGGTCAGAGCGGCCAGTGGCCGTCGCTCGACTGGGCCAACCAGTTCGGCGACCCGCAGTTGCCCAAGCTGATTGCCGAAGCGCTGGAAGGCAGCCCGTCGATCGCGCAGGCGCAGGCGCGTCTCGCAAAGGCATCGTCGTACATCGAAACCTCGCGCTCGGCGCTTTACCCGAAAGTCAACGGCAGCTATTCGTGGACACGCGAACTGTTCTCGGGCAACGCGCTCTACCCGCCTCCGTACGGCGGCACCTGGTATAGCGAGAACAACGTGCTCGCGAGCGCTTCGTGGGATCTCGACCTGTGGGGCAAGAACCGTCAGCGCCTCGGCCAGGCTGTGTCGCAGGAAAAAGCGGCCGAGGCCGACATGCAGCAGGCGCGCGTGACGCTCGCGGCGTCCGTGGCGAGCACGTATAACCAGCTTGCCCAGCTCTATGCGCTGCGCGACATCGCCGCACGCGAAATCGCCAACCGCCAGGATATCGGCCGCATTACGAACGGTCGCGTTGCGGCCGGTCTCGATACGAACGTCGAGCGTCAGACCGCGACGGGCAATATCGCGTCGAGCCAGGCGAGCCTGAGCGATCTGGACGGCCAGATCACCGTGGTGCGTTATCAGTTGGGCGCGCTGCTCGGCAAGGGCCCGGATCGCGGCCTGCAAATTGCGCAGCCTGCGCTCGGCGTCGGCAATACAGTCGCACTGCCGGACAATCTGCCGGCCGATCTGGTCGCGCGCCGCGCCGATATTGTCGCCGCGCGCTGGCAAGTCGAAGCGGCGATGCATGACGTCAAGGAAGCGAAGGCGGAATTCTTTCCGGACGTGAACCTCGCAGCCGGCTTCGGCTTCGACGCGTTCGGCTGGGGCCGATTCCTGACAGCCGGCAGCCGCCAGATCCAGTTCGGTCCGGCGATTCACCTGCCGATCTTCGACGCAGGCGCGCTGCGCTCGCAATTGAAGGGCCGCTATGCGGATTTCGAGCTGAACGTGGCGAACTACAACCAGACGCTGATCAATGCGTTGTCGGATGTCGCGACGCAGGTGTCGTCGATCCGCTCGATCGACCAGCAAGCGGGCGACGCTCAACGCGCACTCGACGCATCGACGAAGGCATACGAACTGGCCGTGATCCGCTACAAGGCCGGCCTGTCTCCGCAACTGCAGGTGTTGACCGCCGACCAGAACCGCCTTTCCGCCGAACAGACGGTTACCACGCTCAAGATGCGTCGCCGCGACATGCAGATCGGGCTCGTCAAGGCGCTGGGCGGCGGTTTCGACGCGACGCAGACAGGCCTGGTCGTGCCGACTGACGCGCCGGCATCGGCCGCCGCGCCGGCTTCTGCGGCATCGGTCTCTACGTCGGCGGCGGGCGTGTCATCCGCCCCGGCTGCGACCGCTGCTGTGAACTGACGCGAACTGATCGCGCCGTCACGCAACCGTATCGACCGCAACAGACCACACACGAACATCCGAATAAACGACGACGTTTGAGAGAACCCGGAGCACATCAATGAGCACCCCCCAACAGCCCGCGGCTAACAACCAACCGGCACAGCCGAACAAACCGGCACAACCGGCGAACAGCGGCAAACGCAAGCGCATGATGACGCTGCTCGTCATCGTGATCCTGATCGCCGCGATCGCCTATGGTCTGTACTATTTCCTCGTGGCGCGCTTTCACGAAGACACCGACGACGCGTACGTGAACGGCAATGTCGTGCAGATCACGCCGCAAGTCACGGGCACCGTGGTCGCGGTGAACGCCGACGATACGCAAACGGTCAAGGCCGGCGACCCGGTCGTCGTGCTGGATCCGGCCGACGCCCGCGTCGCGCTCGATCAGGCAGAAGCCAATCTTGCGCAGACGGTGCGCCAGGTGCGCGGTCTCTTCGCCGACGACAACCAGTACCAGGCGCAAGTTGCGCAGCGCCAGTCCGACCTCTCGCGCGCTCAGGACGACTTGAAGCGCCGTCTGACGGTTGCGCAAACCGGCGCCGTGTCGCAAGAAGAAATTTCGCACGCACGTGACGCCGTCAAGAGCGCGCAAGCCGCCGTCGAAGCCGCTCAGCAGCAACTGGCATCGAACCGCGCGCTGACCGCCAACACCACGATCGCGAATCACCCGAACGTGCAGGCCTCCGCCGCGAAGGTCCGCGACGCGTATCTGAACAATGCGCGCAACACGCTGCCGGCACCGGTCACCGGCTATGTCGCGAAACGCTCGGTGCAGGTCGGACAGCGCGTCTCGCCGGGCACGCCGCTCATGGCCATCGTGCCGCTCGGCGCCGTCTGGGTCGACGCCAACTTCAAGGAAGTGCAGCTCAAGCACATGCGCATCGGCCAGCCGGTCGAACTGACGGCCGACGTCTACGGTTCGTCGGTCGTCTATCACGGCAAGGTGGTGGGTTTCTCGGCGGGCACGGGTTCGGCGTTCTCGCTGCTGCCCGCGCAGAACGCCACCGGCAACTGGATCAAGGTGGTGCAGCGTCTGCCGGTGCGAATCGCGCTCGATCCGCAGGAACTGGAAAAGCATCCGCTGCGTATCGGCCTGTCGATGCAGGCCGACGTGAGCATCAAGGACGAGAACGGCGGCCAGCTGGGCAACGCACAGAACACCGTCTATCAGACGGACGTGTTTGCTAAATATGGCGACGAAGCCGACGCGGAAATTGCTCGCATCATCGCGGAAAACGCCGGTCCGAACGCAGGCACGCATAAAGCCGCGCAGTCCGGATCCAGCAAGCCCGCATCTGCAAAACTGATGTAAGCCGCGCGGCGACTCATACAAGGCTTTCTGAATGGCTCAGGCTCAGGCGCAAGCCCCTCACCCGCCGCTCGAGGGCGCGCAACTGGTGATCGGCACCATCGCGGTGTCGCTCGCCGTTTTCATGAACGTGCTCGACACGTCGATCGCGAACGTTTCGATTCCGTCGATATCAGGCGACCTCGGCGTGTCGGCCGATCAGGGCACGTGGGTGATCACGTCGTTCGCGGTCGCCAACGCGATCTCCGTGCCGCTCACGGGCTGGCTCACTGACCGCATCGGCCAGGTGCGCCTCTTCATGGCGTCGATCGTACTGTTCGTGATTTCGTCATGGATGTGCGGCCTCGCGCCGACTCTGCCCTTCCTGCTCGCCTCGCGCGTGCTGCAAGGCGCAGTGGCCGGCCCGATGATTCCGCTGTCGCAAACGCTGCTGCTCGCGAGTTATCCGCGCGCCAAGGCGCCGATGGCGTTATCGATGTGGGCGATGACCACGCTGATCGCGCCGGTCGCCGGCCCTATCCTTGGTGGCTGGATTTCGGACAACATCTCGTGGCCCTGGATTTTCTACGTCAACATTCCGGTCGGCGCGATCGCCGCGCTCGCGACGTGGATGATCTTTCGCAACCGCGATTCCGTCGTCAGAAAGGCGCCGATCGACGGTGTCGGTCTCGGCCTGCTGATCGTCTGGGTCGGCTCGTTGCAGGTCATGCTCGACAAGGGCAAGGACCTCGACTGGTTTTCGTCTACGACTATCGTCGTGTTGACGCTGGTCGCCGTGATCGCGCTTGCGTTCTTCATTGTGTGGGAACTGACGGCCGAGCATCCGGTGGTCGACCTGTCGCTCTTCAGCAAACGAAACTTCACGGGCGGCACCATTGCGCTGTCGGTCGGCTACGGGCTTTACTTCGGCAATCTGGTTCTGCTGCCGCTGTGGCTGCAAACCGATATCGGCTACACGGCTACCGAGGCCGGTCTCGTCATGGCGCCGGTTGGCCTCTTCGCCGTGCTGCTGTCGCCAATCACAGGCAAGGTCCTGCCGCGCACCGATCCGCGTTATATCGCGACGTTGTCGTTTCTCGTATTTGCGCTGTGCTTCTGGATGCGCTCGCGTTATACGACTGGCGTGGATACCTACTCGCTGCTACTGCCCACGCTGATTCAAGGCATCGGCATGGCCGGGTTCTTTATTCCGCTGGTTTCGATCACATTGTCCGGTTTGCCGGGTAATCGCATACCGGCGGCATCGGGCTTGTCGAACTTCGTGCGGATTATGTGCGGCGGCATTGGAACGTCGATTTTCCAGACGGCTTGGGACCATCGGACGATCATGCATCACGCGCAATTGACCGAGCGCGCCAACGCCTACAACCCGGTGTTCGACGAGTCGATCCGCCAGATGGGCGCTGCGGGTTTCAGTCAGCCGCAAGCATATGGATTATTCAATTCGATGGCCACGCAACAGGCCGCGCAACTCGGCGTGAACGACATCTTCTTCATTTCCGCCGGTATTTTCGTGGCGCTGATCGCGCTGATCTGGGTCACGAAACCGGAGAAGGCCGGCGGCGACGCCGGTGCCGCTGCCGCGGCGGCGCATTGATCTCGCGTTTCATTCCCTGAACGACGGGATGCAAAAAAGGCGGGGCCGCTTTATAACGGTCCCGCCTTTTTCATTGCAGCGGCGCAATCAGCTCGATTGAGTTGCCTGGCGGAAGGCGGATCTGACGCGCTTTCGATTTGCGTGGCGGGACTAGTTCGCCGTCGTCACGACGAGGCGTTCAGGCGCGAGCACGCCCTCACCCTGTTTTGCGACGCCCAGCAGACGCCCTTGCGCGGCGTAGACCCTCACGCGCTGCGCATTCGCCGCTTCACTGCTTAGACTCAGCTCGGAAAGCTTCAGCCGTTGACCGTGCAAAAAGCGCCGCGTCGCGTCTTCGTCCAGATACACCGAGGGGAACGTCGACAGCAAGGCGTCGACCGGCTGCAACCACGCGTCACGCTCGCTTTCCGTTGCATCCGAAAGCGCGTCGAGCGTCACCGCATGCTCAAGCGTCAGCGCGCCGACGCCGGTGCGCCGCAGGGCAACTAGATGAGCCCCACAACCCAACGCCTCGCCGATGTCCTCTGCCAGCGTGCGCACATACGTGCCCTTGCTACAGGTGACGCGAAACGTCACATCGGGCAGCGCGCAAGCGAGCAAGTCGAGCAAGTGAATCGTCACCTGGCGCCCTTCCCGCTCGACTGTCTGCCCGGCCCGCGCGTATTCGTAGAGCGGCTTGCCGTCGCGCTTGAGCGCCGAGTACATCGGCGGAACCTGAACGATCTCGCCGACAAATGACGGCAGCGCCGCGAGAACCGCCGCCTCGTCGCACGTCACCGCGCGCGTGTCGACCGGCTCCCCTTCGGCGTCGCCGGTGGTGGTGCGAACGCCGAGGCGCATGGTGGCCTCGTAGGTCTTGTCGGCCTCGAGCAGATCTTGCGAAAACTTGGTGGCTTCGCCGAAACACAGCGGCAGCAGGCCGGTCGCGAGTGGATCCAGCGTGCCGGTATGTCCAGCCTTTTTAGCCAGGTAGAGGCGCTTCGCGCGAATCAGTGCGTCGTTGCTCGACAGGCCGAGCGGCTTGTCGAGCAGCAGCACGCCGTCGAGCGCGCGGCGCGGCACGCGGGGGCGTTGAGGTGCGGTCATGTGGGAAGACGGGTTTCTATGGAATCCGGAGCAGCATATTGCGCCTTGACGACCCGAGCCTTGCCGCACGCAGCGTGGCGCGGCTCGGGACGCGTGCGCCGACTGCGCTTAGTCGTCTTTCGCGCGATTGGCGTTCGCCTCGTCAATCAGACGGGACATTTCAACGGCGCGCTCGATCGTCTGGTCGTAATGGAAATGCAGCGTCGGCACCGTGTGAATATGCAGGCGCTTGAACAGCTGATTATGCAGATGACCCGCCGCATGCGTGAGCGCCGCGAGCGTCTGTTGAGGGTCGCCCGTCAACGTCGTGAAATAGACCTTCGCGTGTGCGTAGTCCGGCGTCAGTTCGACGCTCTGAATCGTGACGATGCCGATGCGCGGATCCTTGACCTCGCGCAGCAGTTCCGACAGATCGCGCTGGATCTGATCGGCGATCTGCACGTTGCGATTGGGTGAAGAACGTTTTTTAGGCATGGTGTTGTGTGATCCGTTTTGGCGGATGCAAAAAATTGGTTCGCAGCCGCGAAACTCGAAAGATTGCGGCATTCGCGCGGCGCGACGGCCGCGGACAGGCGAAACGGCGGCTCCAAAAAACAACGGGCGGAGTGGGCGTTGATGCCCGCTCCGCCCCTTGGAACCGTGCCGCGTGACTTACAGCGTACGCGCGACTTCGGTGACCTCGAAGACTTCGAACTGGTCGCCTTCGACGATGTCGTTGAAGTTCTTGATCGACATACCGCACTCGAAGCCCTGGCGGACTTCCTTCACGTCGTCCTTGAAACGCTTGAGCGAATCGAGCTCGCCCGTGAAGATGACGACGTTGTTGCGCAGCACGCGCACCGACGACGAGCGCTTGACGTAGCCGTCCGTGACCATACAGCCGGCCACCGCGCCGATCTTCGGCACCTTGAAGACCTGACGCACTTCGACCGTCCCGGTGACGACTTCGCGCTTCTCCGGAGCCAGCATGCCCGACATCGCGGCCTTCACCTCATCCACTGCGTCGTAAATGATGTTGTAGTAGCGAATGTCGACACCGTTGGCTTCCGCCAGCTTGCGAGCCTGCGCGTCCGCACGGGTGTTGAAGCCGATGATGACCGCCTTCGAAGCCGTTGCCAGGTTGACGTCGGACTCGCTGATCCCGCCCACGGCGCCGTGCACGATCTGCACGCGCACTTCGTCGGTGGAAAGCTTGAGCAGCGACTGCACCAACGCTTCCTGCGAACCTTGCACGTCGGCCTTGACGATGAGCGGCATGTACGCCACTTCGCCTTCGCCCATCTGCTCCAGCATGTTCTCGAGCTTCGCGGCCTGCTGCTTGGCCAGCTTGACGTCGCGGAACTTGCCTTGACGGAACAGCGCCACTTCACGCGCCTTGCGGTCGTCCGGCATGACGATGACTTCTTCGCCTGCTTGCGGGACTTCCGACAGACCCTGGATTTCGACCGGGATTGACGGACCGGCGGACTTGGTCGGCTTGCCGGTTTCGTCGAGCATGGCTCGCACACGACCGTAAGCGCTACCTGCCAGCACCACGTCACCGCGGTTCAACGTACCCGACTGGACGAGGATCGTTGCAACGGGACCCTTACCCTTGTCGAGCTTCGCTTCGATAACCAGACCCTTGGCCGGAGCTTCGACCGGTGCCTTCAGTTCCAGCACTTCGGCCTGGAGCAACACGTTTTCCAGCAGGTCGTCGATGCCCGCGCCGGTCTTGGCCGACACCGACACGAACGGCGAATCGCCACCGTATTCTTCCGGCACGACGCCTTCTGCGACGAGTTCCTGCTTGACGCGGTCCGGATTCGCATCCGGCTTGTCGATCTTGTTGATCGCGACGACGAGCGGTACGCCGCCTGCCTTCGCGTGGGCGATCGCTTCCTTCGTTTGCGGCATCACGCCGTCGTCGGCGGCGACCACCAGAATGACGATATCCGTTGCCTTCGCACCGCGGGCACGCATGGCCGTAAAGGCCTCGTGGCCCGGCGTGTCGAGGAACGTGATCACGCCACGCGGCGTTTCGACGTGGTAAGCGCCGATGTGCTGCGTAATGCCGCCGGCTTCGCCCGCTGCAACCTTCGCGCGGCGAATGTAGTCGAGCAGCGAGGTCTTGCCGTGGTCGACGTGACCCATGACCGTGACGACCGGCGGACGCGGCAATGCTTCGGCATCCGACACTTCGCCTTCGACCAGCATGGCTTCCGGATCGTCCAGCTTGGCCGCAACCGCGTGATGGCCCAGTTCTTCGACGATGATCATCGCCGTTTCCTGGTCCAGCATCTGGTTGATGGTGACCATCTGGCCGAGCTTCATCATCGACTTGATGACTTCAGACGCCTTCACTGCCATCTTGTGCGCCAGATCGGCCACGGTGATGGTTTCCGGCACGTGCACTTCACGCACGATCGGTTCGGTCGGCGCCTGGAACGTAGTGTTCTGATCCTGATGCTTGCCGCGACCCTTCGGGCCACCGCGCCAGCCGCGGTCGACGCCGCCGCTCGTATCGCCGCGCGTCTTGATTCCACGGCGCTTGGCTGCGTCGTCCTGCCAGCCGCCCTTGCCGCCCGGCTTCTTCTTGTCGCCAACGGACGGCGTGGTCGTGGCGGCCGGAGCCGCGGCAGCCGGCTTCCTGGCAGCCGGACGTGCCGGCGCTTCGCCAGCCGGACGCGCCGGCTTGTGCAGCGTGCCCTTGGCTTCAGCAGCCTTGGCCGGCTCTGCGGGCTTCGGTGCCGGTTCCGGCGCCTTGACCTGCGCCTTGCGCGGCGTGTTCATCATTTCGCGAATCGCGCGCGCTTCGGCTTCGGCCGCCGCGCGACGCTTGGCGATCTCTTCCTGCTCGGCGCGCGCCTTTTCCGCAGCTTGACGTGCTGCATCTTCCGCCTTCTTGGCGGCTTCGCGTTGCGCGGCGCGCTCCGCAGCGGCTCGCTCGTCGTCCTGCTCGGTGTCTTTCGCGACGACCGGCTCCGCCGGTTTGGCAGGCGCCGTTTGGACCTTCGCAACTTGCGGTGCCGGCTGCGCCTTCTCGCGAGCTGCCGCCTCGGCCGCAGCCGCTGCGCGCTTCTTCGCTGCCTCTTCTTCGGCGCGACGGCGCTCGGCTTCCGCAGCCTGCTCGCGTGCCTGGCGCTCGGCCTCTTCGCGTTCGAGCTGCTCCTGACGCGCCTTCAGTTCCTGAGCCTGCTGCTCGAGCAACTCGGCTGCGTGACGCGCTTCTTCTTCACGACGCTGAAGTTCCAGATCGTCGACTTCGGCGGCCTCGGCCACATGATTCGATGCATCTCCGCCATCAGCGGAGGTTTCGTCGCGGCGGACGAAAGTGCGCTTCTTGCGCACCTCGACCTGAATGGTGCGAGCTTTGCCCGTCGCATCGGACTGCTTGATCTCCGACGTATGCCGTTTCGTCAGCGTGATCTTGCGCTTGTCTGCATCAGTCGAGCCGTGAGACTTGCGCAAGTGGTCGAGCAGACGCGCCTTGTCCGTTTCGGACAAGGAGTCGGCTTCGCTCGCTTTTGTGACGCCTGCCGCCTGCAGCTGCTCGAGCAGCACGCCTGCAGGCATTTTCAGTTCCGCGGCAAATTGGGCTACGTTGTTACTCGCCATTCATTCCTCTTAATGCAAGGACCGATTCCTTGCGGTTAGCATCGGGTCATGCGGCCTGACGGCCGCGTTCAATTTAGTGCGCCATGGTCATTTCTCACTGGAACCAATGTTCACGTGCTTTCATGATCAACGCCTTAGCGGCATCCTCTTCCATTCCGGTCATCTCGACCAGTTCATCTACAGCCAGCTCGGCGAGTTCGTCGCGCGTCTGGATCTGATGTTCGGCCAGCTTCGCGAGCAGGTCGGCGTCCATGCCGTCCAGGCTCTTCAGGTCGAGCGCTACATTTTCGACCTTTTCTTCATTCGCGATTGCCATCGTCAACAGCGCGTCACGCGAGCGGTTACGCAGTTCGTGGACGGTGTCTTCGTCGAACGCTTCGATTTCGAGCATTTCGTTGAGCGGCACATAGGCAATCTCTTCGAGGCTCGTGAAGCCTTCGTCGATCAGGATGTCGGCAACTTCCTCGTCGACATCGAGACGCGCCATGAACAGGTCACGCAAAACGCCACGTTCCTGATTCTGCTTTTGTGCAGATTCGTCCGGCGTCATGATGTTGATCTGCCAGCCGGTGAGTTCGCTGGCAAGACGCACGTTCTGGCCGCTGCGGCCGATCGCGACCGCCAGTTCGTTTTCGTCCACGACGACGTCCATCGAATGCTTTTCTTCGTCGACGACGATCGATTGGACGGCTGCCGGCGCGAGCGCGCCGATCACGAACTGAGCGGGATCCTCCGACCATAGCACGATGTCGACGTTTTCGCCACCGAGCTCGTTACGCACGGCCTGCACTCGCGAACCGCGAATACCGACGCAGGTGCCGATCGGATCGATGCGCTTGTCATAAGCGACCACACCGATCTTCGCGCGCACGCCTGGATCGCGCGCCGCCGCCTTGATTTCGAGAAGGCCCTGTTCGATTTCCGGCACTTCCATCTCGAACAGCTTCATCAGGAATTCGGGCGCCGTACGCGACAGTTCGATCTGCGGACCGCGGGCGGTGCGATCGACCTTGGCAATATAGGCGCGCACGCGGTCGCCCACGCGCAGGTTTTCCTTCGGGATCAGCTGGTCACGGCGCAGCAGTGCTTCCACACGGCCGGTTTCGACGATGAAGTTGCCCTTGTCGAGACGCTTGACCGAGCCGGTCATGATGTGCTCGCCGCGTTCGAGGAAGTCGTTCAGGATCTGTTCACGCTCAGCGTCGCGCACCTTCTGCAGGATCACCTGCTTGGCTGCCTGCGCGCCGATACGACCGAATTCGATCGACGGCACCGGTTCTTCGATGTATTCGTCGAGCTGGATTTCGGGCTTCTGCTCGCGTGCTTCGAACAGCAGGATTTCCTGATCGGGCTCTTGCAGACCGGCTTCGTCAGGCACCACTTTCCAGCGACGAAACGTTTCGTGCTCGCCGCTTTCACGGTCGATATGGACGCGAATATCCGCGTCTTCGTCGAAGAGTTTCTTGGAGGCCGAAGCGAGGGCCGCTTCGAGCGCGGCAAATACCACGTCTTTATCGACGTTCTTCTCGCGTGCCAGCGCATCCACCAGCATCAACACTTCGCGACTCATTGTTTGCGGCTCCTAAAGTCAACTTTCGGAACGAGGCGTGCTTTGTCCATGTCCGCGAGCGTGAAATCGAGCATCGCGGCGCCTTCCTTCCCTTCAAATTCCAGACCGATGGTCTCGCCTTGCGGAGCATGCAAAATACCCCGGTACGATTTCCGTCCGTCCAATGGCTTTTTCAATGTGATTACCACTTCGCTGCCTGCGAAGCGTTCAAAATCCGCCAGTTTTTTCAGCGGACGGTCGAGCCCCGGCGACGATACTTCGAGCCGCTCATAATCGATATTTTCGACCGTCAGTACGTGCTGGAGCTGACGCGTGACTTTCTCGCAGTCTTCGATCGCGATGCCGGCCGGCTGGTCGATATAAATACACAGCATGCCGCGCCCGGTGCGCTCGAGATCGACGAGCTCGTAGCCGAGTCCCACGACCGTGGTTTCAATCAGTTCCGTCAGTTGCACAGTGCCCTCTTAGATGTTCGCGCAGCGAGCCTGCCGCTTGTTCTGCAAACAACCAATGCGGGCCGCGCGCCTGGCCGGCGCACGTTCGTGCTACCCGAGATGACGAACCACGATGAACTGAGCGGCAAAAAAAAATGGGCTAAACGCCCATCATCTTATTACCGGTGGTCGCACCTGAGCCGCACATGAAAAGCCGCACGCCCAGCGACTTCGCGATTGTAGCCATTTTTCAGGACAAACGCAAACCGCAGAACGCCGTGCCAAGCGCATTTCCGCCTGATTTCATGGGATCTTTGGACGATATGGCGACGCCTCGCGACTTTTGCAAGCTGGGCGAGCCAACCTGCCCCTACTTCCGCCTGCACAGCCCTCGTGCGTCACGTGTCCAAGCGTTTCCAGGCAACCGAAGACGTACACCGAGTCATGACGGCGAGCGTTGCATATCGTTGTAACGCACGCGCAACGCCAGCCGATGCCTCGCGATTACCGCCCGCGCGAACGGCCGCGAGGCGCGCCGCCACCTCGGTTCGCACCGCCCGGGTTGGCATTGCCGCCACCCGCGCGGTTGCCGCCGCCCGAATTCGGACGATTGCCGCCCGGCGCACGATTGCCGCCGCCGGGGTTCGGGCCGTTGCCGCCGGCGCGCTTGCCGCCGCCCGCCGCCCGATTGCCACCGCCGGAAGGCGCGCGATTGCCGTCGACGTCACGCCCGCCCCGCGCACCACCGGCACCACCCGCGCCGCCGCCCGGACCGCCGAAGCCACCAGCGCCACGACCAGCACCGCGATTGCCGTATCCGCCGCCGAAACCCGCCCCCGCGCCGCCGCCAAAGCCGCCGCCCGCCGCACCGCGCCGGCCCTGACCGCGCGGCTGCTGTTCGAAGCGGCTATGCGACATCAGCACCGGTTCGCGGCTGATGAAGCCCATCGACGTCTGCATCGGATCGGGCTGCTTGCGCTCCGGCGCGGAGCCGCGGCTACCGCGCTCCTCGCTCGGCGCCTTGAGCCCCACCGACGCCATCAGCGCACGCACCTGGTTGTCTTCGAGTTCTTCCCAACGGCCGCGCTTCAGGCCCTTCGGCAGCGAAATCGGGCCGTGGCGCGTACGGATCAGGCGGCTGACCATCAGGCCCGCGGCTTCGAACATACGACGCACTTCGCGATTACGCCCTTCAGCAAGCGCAACGTGATACCAGTGATTCGTGCCTTCGCCGCCGCCATCGCGGATACGCAGGAAGTTGGCCGGACCGTCTTCGAGTTCGACGCCGTGTAGCAGCTTCTGACGCATGCCTTCGGCCAATTCGCCGACCACGCGCACCGCATATTCACGCTCGACGCTGTAGCGCGGGTGCATGAAGCGGTTCGCGAGATCGCCCGAAGTGGTCAGCATCAGCAGACCTTCGGTATTGAAGTCGAGGCGGCCGACCGCGAGCCACTTGGCGGTCTTCATGGGCGGCAGCTTGTCGAACACCGACGGCCGGCCTTCCGGATCGGCGTGGCTCACGATCTCGCCGGTCGGCTTGTGATACAGCAGCACGCGCGGCGGCTTGTTGGCGAGCTTGCGCTTGACCGGCTTGCCGTTGATGCGGACCTGATCGGTCGGCATGATGCGCTGGCCGATGTGAGCCGGCTCGCCGTTGACCGACACACGGCCTGCGACGATCAACTCTTCCATATCGCGTCGCGAACCCATGCCGGCTTCGGCCAGCACTTTGTGGAGCTTCGGCGCGTCGTCGTCGGCAGCCAGCACGCGCTTGGGCGCGGCCGGCTTGCCACCGCGCAGCATGGGTGCGCGCACGCCGCCCGTCGTGCTGTTGTCGGCGTCGAACGCCGGCGACGTCACGTACGAGAACAAGTCGTCCTGAGTCGCGTCGGCCGCTGCCGTCGGGGCTTCGCCGCCTCGCCGGTTCTGGCGCTGACCGCCTGCACGCGGCTGGCGTTCGCGCTGACCTTCGCGAGCAGCGGTCTCGCGGGAGCCGCCTTCGCGAGGCGCGCCTTCGCGCTGGCCTTCGCGTTTCTGACCGCCCGCATTGCGGCGCGGCCCTTGACCTTTCGCACCCGCCTCTTTACGCGGCATGCGCACCTTCGCCACGACTTCGCCGTCCGGCGGAGCCTCGGCGACGACCGGCGCGGCCTGCCCAGGCGCACCTTCCGCGGCTTTCGTCTTGGCTCCGGCGCGGCGCCGGGCGATCAGGCTGCGCGGTCCGCGACGCAGGCCGCGGCGCGGACGGTCCTCGCCGTCTGCTTCCGTGGTCTGCGCCGGGCGCTCGCTCTCGCCTGCCGACGCTTGCGTGGTGCGCGTTTCGTCAGCGCGCGCCGACGGCACGGCGCGCTCGGATTCGGACGAATCGGTGTCGTGGGTATGTGTCAAAACAACCTCAAAATGTCAGGTCGCGCGCGCCCATTGCGGGCGCGGCAAAAAAAGTTCGGTTACGTCAGGCGCTGCGCGACTCGGGTTCGTCGTCGGTCAGAATGCCTGCGTCCTGTGCAGCATCGCGACGATCTTCCTGATCGCCGCGCGCCGCCGTGGTCGAGTTCGGTTCGGCGGCGTGCTCCGTATCGCGGAGTACGCCCGAACCGTGCGCGGGTATTGCCGGATCGGCCTGGGAGACCGGATCTTGATTCACTTCAGACTCTGCGGCACCGGATAGCGGTGCAACGTTTGCCGCTTCGGTAGGCGTCGGCGTAGCCACCTCGCCCGGTTCGCCCGCCGTTTCAGGCGCTGCCTTTAATTCGGGTGTGACGTGGTCAACGCTCTCGTAGCTGTCGACGCTCGCGGTTCTCTCAGCCGCCGCTTCCAGCCGCTCAGCGGGATCCAGCTGCACGCCATCGACATGTTGCGCTTCGTGTGCCTCACCGTTTTCCGCAGCGATTTCCGTTCCTGCCGCCAGATCCGCACCGCTTGCTGCTTCTGCGCCGGTCGCCTCAGGCTGTTCGAGCGCGATGTGCTCGTTCGCTTCGTTCGACGCCGGCGTCTCCGCGGATTCGACGTCGGAAAACTCGATTGCGTGCTGGCCCAGTAAATCCGCATTCAGTTGCGCCGACGGGTCGGCGAGCGGTGGCAACTCGTCTAGCGCCCGCAGACCGAGGTCGTCGAGAAACTGGCGCGTTGTCGCGTACAGCGCGGGACGTCCCGGCACGTCGCGATGCCCGATCACCTCGATCCAGCCACGGTCTTCGAGCTGCTTCACGACCTGCGTGTTCACCGTGACGCCGCGAATCTCTTCGATGTCGCCGCGCGTAACCGGTTGCCTGTACGCAATGATCGCGAGCGTTTCGAGCACCGCGCGCGAGTATTTCGGCGGTTTCTCGGGATGCAAACGATCCAGATACGAACGCATCGCGGGCTTGCTTTGAAACCGCCAGCCCGACGCCAGCCCGACCAACTCCACACCGCGCCCCGACCAATCCTGTTTCAGGTCTTCGAGCAAAGTCCTAACGGTGTCTGCCGACACGCCGTCGGCAAAGAGCTTGCGCAAATCGCCGAGTTTTAACGGCTCCTGCGCGCAGATCAAGGCTGTCTCGAGGACGATCTTCGCCTCTTGGGTATTCATGCAGCTAGGTCAGACCCTGTGGTCAAAGAACCGGATCAAACAGACGATGTGGAACTGAAGACGCGCTCGCCCGATTCTGATCGGTCATATTGATGGGAGCACGCACCGGGGGGAGGCGAAACAGACTATCGAGCCAAACCCAGCCGGACGGAGCAGCGATATTCCGGACAGGAATCGCGTGACTGAGCGCCATATTACGCAAAAACAATCGGTGCGTAAAGCCGAACCCAAGGACAAAATGCCCGCCGCATCGGCGCGTAATGCATGAGCCGACGCCTGCCTGCGCAACGCGCCTGCATTTGCCGGAGTGCGCTTGTCATCGAGGTTCTTCCGCGCGCCACGCGCAGACTACGACGTTCGATGCAATGTCAGAAACCGCTTCAGGCGCTCGACGCCGGCGTCGAGCCGCGCCACGTCGCACGCGTAGCACCAGCGCAGGAACCCCTCGCCCTGCGGACCGAATGCGCTGCCCGGCGCGAGCCCCAAGCCCACTTCCCGCACCATGGCTTTGCAGAGTTCCAGACTGCGCGAGGCGCCCGTCATCGAGAAAAAGAGATACATGGCGCCGGCGGGCGCCTTGACGTCGATGCCGGGTACGGCCGACAACGCCCGCACGAGATGGTCGCGCGACGCCTTCAATTCGCGCACCAGTTCCTGCGTGAAACGCTCGCCCTGCTCGACTGCAACGATTCCCGCCTGCTGCACGAAAGCCGGCGCGCACGACGTGTTGTACTCCACCAGCTTGCCCAGATCGTCCATCAGGCTCACCGGTGCGACGATCCAGCCGAGCCGCCAGCCGGTCATCAGCCACGCCTTTGAAAACGAGTTCACGCAGATCACGCGCTCGTCGCGCGTGGCGAGATCGAGAAACGACGGTGCGGTGCGCGCGCCCACTGCGCTTTCGCCGTCGTCGGAATGGTCCGGATAATAGAGACGCTCATAGACTTCGTCCGCGACGATCCAGATACCGTGCTGTCGGCAATGTTCGAGCACCGCCTGCTGCTGCTCACGGGTCATCACCCAGCCGGTCGGGTTGTTCGGCGAGTTGACAAGCAGCATGCGGGTGTCGGGCGTGAGCGCTGCCAGCAATTGCTCCACGTCGAGCTGCCAGCCATGTTCGCCGTAGTCGAGTGAGACTGTTTCGACATGCGCACCGAGAATTTTCGGAATTTCGACGAGATTCGGCCACAGCGGCGTGACGGCAACCACACGGTCACCCGCGCCCACTACCAGTTGCGCCGCAAGCATCAGCGCGTTCACGCCCGCGCTCGTCACGGCGATATGGTCCAGCGTCGTCTTGCCGTGAAGTTCGCTCACGTAGTCCGCGAGCGCCGAGCGCAGCGGCGCAATGCCGAGATTGTGCGTGTAGAACGTCGCGCCCGCGGACAGCGCGGCGCTTGCGGCGTCGCGGATAAAGGCCGGCGTCACGCGGTCGGATTCTCCGAACCAGAAAGGCAGCACGTCGGCGACGCCAAAGCCGGCGTTGGCCACTTCGCGGATCTGCGAGGGACGCAGCGCGCGCACCGCATCGCGCGCGTTAGGGACGGATGGCACGGAGAATTCCGATTCGCTCATCGAGGCTTCCAGGTGATGTCGAGATAGATAAGGGCTAAGCAAAGGGCTAAGCGTCAACGGGAATGTCAGCTAGAGCGCTCCGGGCGGGCACAACCGGCAGCGAGCGCAGACGGGAGTTTAGCCTGGCGTCCAGCGTCCAGACGCCGAGCCACGCACACGCCGCGGGCACGGAGCCACGAAGGCGACGGTCACGAGCATCCGAGATTCGTGCCGCCGCAAGCCCCGAAAGGGTGCTGTCCGTTGATCGAATCAGGTCAGATCCTCGGCCCGCGCCGGTAATTCGCGGATCAAGTCCCATACCGCCTCAGCCGCCGGCGACAGCGAGCGATCGCGACGCCGCACCAGTTCGACCGTGCGCTCGGCCCGCGGCACCAGGGGCCGCGCGGCCAGTGCGGCACCCGCGGGCAACGGCAACGCGAGCCACGGCAGCACGCTCACGCCAATGCCCGCCTCGACGAGCCCAAAAACCGTCGCGGAATGCCCGAGTTCCTGCACCACGTTGGCGTTCACACCGTACTCGTGCATGACGGCGTCGATGATCGGCCGGCTGCCGGACGCGTAATCGAGCATGACGAGCGGCTGGCCCTCGAGATCGGCCCAGCCTATTTCCTTCTGCCGCGCGAGCGGATGATCGTCGCGACACACGAGGCAGAAAGAGTCGGTCATGAGGGATTCACTCAACAGATCGTCGGCGGAAAACGGGCCGATGACCATGCCGAAATCCACCTCTCCGGATTTGACCTTGCGCACGACGTCGCTTTGCACGTCGTCGCGCAAGCCGAGCGCAATGTGCGGAAAGCGCTCGCCACACGAGGCCAGCACGCCAGGCATCAGCCGGCACGCGACGGTCGGACTTGCGGCCACGACGACGCGCCCACGACGCTGCTCGCCGATTTCGCGAATTTCGCGCAATGCGTCGTCCAGGTCGATCAGAAGGCGCGACACGCTCGCGACCAGATTGCCGCCCACGTCGGTGAGCTGCACCTCGCGGGTTGTCCGGTCGATCAGTTTCAGGCCGATTTCCCCTTCCAGTTCACGCACACAACGGCTCACCGCGGATTGCGTCAAGCCGATTTCATCGCCCGCGCGACTAAAGCTCTGCAGGCGCGCGACCTCGATGAAAACCCTTAGCTGGCGCAGCGTGACATTCATTTAGTCGGCTCATCAATGGCATTGTTTGATGCGCATTGTACCCATCCGTGGCCGCCCAGCACCGCATTTCACGACGCCGCTGCAATGCAGCAATAAGGCGCAAACGCACGCGCTGCGGGCCTGGCTGCACAAGATTGGTGATTGTCCCGATTTGCGAGATGGGTTTTTTGGATTCTCATACGGCCCTAGCTAGCGCCCGCGCTGGCCCGCTGTCACGGGGCTTTCAGGCGGTTGGACTCAACTTGGCACACATCCTGCATTTACATGCTCACAGGGTCGGCGCCATGACTTCTGACTGCATAGCAGACCGTGGCAAACCCGACCCCCTTGGCACTCGCCTATCGAGTGCGTGGAGAGTGCGCGGCGCGGGGCAGCGCACCGGAGTTAGCTTCGCTGAGGTGAAACATGATGCTGTTCGACGATTTGAGAGACAACGAGTGGGCGCTGGTCGAGGCGTTGTTCTGTGCGGAGCCTGCACGGAGCGAGCGTCGCGGTCGACCGCGCGTCGAAGCGCGCGCCGTCGTCAACGCCGTGCTGTGGGTGCTGTCGACAGGCGAAGGCTGGTCCAAACTGCCGGGCCGCTATCCGTCGCCGCCGACCTGCCGCCGCCGTTTCGACGAGTGGCAAGCCGATGGTACGCTCGCCGAAATAGTTAAGCGACTGGGCACGAGCGGACGCGAAATCTCGCTGCGCGGACGCATTGGCGCGACCGCGGCGAAGCCGCCGGCACCGCCGAGCCGTGACCGCCTGCGCGGCGCATTCTGGACCAATCCGGAATCGTGGCGCGCGCCGGTCAAGATGGCTTAAGCGAAATCGTCTGTCTCCGGGCGCCTGCGGGCGCCCGAAGCATATCTGGAACCGCCCGGCGACTGCCCGGCGGGTTTCTTCGACGGCCTCGGTTCGCCGGCTTCATTCGACGGTAGCGCTTCGGACGGTTTGCGTTCCGGTAGCTTCGTTGCGGGGATTTCGGTTCCGACGGCTTCATTGCCGGCAGGCTGACTGCCGACAATGCATTTAGGACGGCTGTTCGAGCCGGCCTGGTACCACGGCTTCACTTCGTGCGGCGTCGCTCGAGTCCGCGTTTCAGCGACTCTCCCCGCCGACCGTTTTCGCACGCCTCTTCACGGCAGCTGCGAAAGGCTCCAATCCCCTTGGCAAAACACTAACGCGACGAGCGAGCTTCCACTGCTGTTGCGACCACCTGTTCGACCCCGCCGCGCCTGCCTCAGACGTCCGAACCAACCCGGGAGTTGCGGATGAAACATCCATTTACCATTACTTACAGCGTGCTTTCGTCTGCGGACATACCTTATGGGTATGCAAACATGCCTGGTATGCACGGGGCTTGGACGGGAGCTCAGCATGAAACCAATGTCACTGCTTTTGTGCGGCATTGTGCTTTCATCAATGGCCGCATCGACGCTCGCGCAAGAACGCCCGCAAGGTTGGAATTGGCGCCCTGATCGAACGGCTTCGATGGAGGCATGGCAGCAAAGCGCTGCGCGTAGCCGCGAGTTCACGCCGCCCACGCCGCGGGGCGACTTGCGCGGCGATATCGCGAGCAACGTGCGCGCGCGGCCTGAAGCGCCGCACGGTGAGCCGTCGCGCCGCCGTTAGGTCGCGGCGTTAGGTCGCGGCGTGCGCAGCGCGCCAGCGAGCGACAAGTGAAAGCGAAAGCGCCGCGAATGGACAGCGAATATCCGGGAACCACGGCTCGCGTCACCGGTCTGACTTAACGCCATTAGCACAGCGTGGCAGCAGTAATTCCGGTACGCCCGTATCTTCGTGATACGGGCTTTTTTTTGCTCGCGCCGGATCTGCGCTTGCAAGCGCGGAGTGGTTGAGGATTCAAGGAAGACGTGACAGGTCTCCGTCCGCGTGGCGCGGCCGGAGACCCGAAGCATAGGAGGCCGACTAGAGCGTGTAGCTGCGCACGCCAGCAAGCCATTCGGTCAACAGGGACGTTATGGCCATGAAGGATTGTAAAGGCGTGCTCCAGCTGCGCTGAACAGCTACGTGCGAGCTTCGAGCGGCATCGGGGAACGGGTCTCTACTGCAGCGAGAACATAGTCGTTCATGCGCTGCGCGGTCCAGGTGAGAAGGCCCTCGTCGTGTGAGAGCCGGGCGAATTCTGCGCGGCCTCGCTCTGTGAGGACGGCAATGTCGACAGGGGCATGAAAGCCCGGCGCCGGCGCGACAGTGCGCTGCCGAACTGTGTCCATGAGGCCTAGCGCGCGAAGATATTGGAAGACGCCGGGCCGTCTGGCCCATGGCACCTGGCGATATTGCGCTCGCCGCAGCGCTTCGAGTACCGCTTCGTTGGAATACGTGGTCATCTCACTTCTTTCTTAAAGTGCAGCTATGACACATCTATGCCAACACGTCACCGCGCCACCAGTGACGCGCCTGGCACCCGCCCGTGGCTGGAAGCTGGCCGCAAGTGCTACGGCCGAATTCCGCCAGGTGCTGCCCTGGTCTTGATTCGGAACCCCCGTCAGAACGGCATGTTAGCGTTCTACCTTCGAGCCGACGATGCAACCGCTGCGGCGCGATAGCAGGCTCGAAGATTTAATCCCGAAAGACATACGTTACCCCATCTAAATTGATTCTATTCATTTTATTAGCGCTTTTTTTTGCAGCAATCGTGATATGGAAGCGCGCTCGACGCCCTCTCGCCTTTTGCACAATTGCCTTCTTCTGGCTGGTTTCGGCCGGGTGGCTAACAGCACCCTTACTGCGCCTCGCCCAGCCGCAGGCGCAAACCAGCACGCCCGCACAGTTCGCCCCGCGCACCGCGATCATCCTGCTCGGCGGGGGCACCGTGTACAACCGCGACAAGGTGCTCGTGCCGCCGCGCGACGTGATGACGCGCATCGACGTCAGCGCTAAGAACTACGCGGCGTGCAAGCGCGCCGCGAGCGTCTGCAGCGTGATCGTCAGCGGCGGCAATCCGCAGCGGCATCCCGCGACGGAAGCCGACACCTACCTGCCGTACCTGCTACGCGAACAGGTGCCGCGCTCGGACATCGTGCTGGAAAACCGTAGCCGGACGACCTACGAAAATGCGCGCAACGTATCCGCTATTGTCGGCCAGTCACGTTACGATTCTTTGATACTCGTCACTTCGGCGTACCACATGCCGCGCGCGATGCTCGACTTCCAGCATTTCGGCCTCTTTCCACAGCCGCTGATCTCCAGTTCGCGCCGCGCCCATCTCGGCCTGCTGCCGCGCTACTCCAACCTGGTGAACGCGGAGATCGCGCTGCACGAGCTTATCGGCATCGCGCAATATCACGTGTACAGCGCCATTGGTCTTTTCTGACGCGCGGTGCTTGCCGATCTGCCCCGCGACGCGAACACCGCGAAGCGTCGAGCGCAGATCCAGGCGCTATGCATACGCGTCAAGTAACAAGATGTAAGCCCGCGCGTTCGCGGTTACAAAGCACCCCGCTGGAGCGCATATTGCTGACTAGAATAAACTGTCCTTCCCATGGACAGACACGTACCTGGGTCCACAACCACTCTGCGGAGGTAGCAATGAAGAAAGTGTCCCTCGCGATCATGATTTCCCTCGGTGCCGTAACCGGCGCGGCTTACGCGCAGGAAAGCGGCGTGACGATGAGCACCGACCCGGCACGGGCAGCCGACGTCGAGCAGCGCGCGCAGGAATTGCAAAATCGCCCGCAAACCATGGAAAGCGCGCCTGCACCCATGAAGCATCACAAGAGCTCGCCGCATCATAAGAAAGGCATGAAGGCGGACGCGTCGAGTTCGTAAGCGGGCGTCAGACACGCCGGCAGCCGGCGCTTTCTGGCGCACGGGGTGAGTGCCCCTGCAGCCTCACCGCGAAGGTGAAAAGCCGAAGCCGGCACCGCCGGTTTCGGCTTTTTTATTGTCCGATGCACCGGCCGGCGCGCGATGCCCGGTATGCTAAAGTCGCGCACCGACCGGCGCCCTGCCGGAATCTAACCGTGCGCACCCTGGTGCGGAGGACAGCATGAGCAACATCCAGCTTGATATCGAATGGACCGAAGCAGCATCCCGCAAAATTGAAAAACTGATGCCGCGCGGCGGTCAGGAAGCGTTCCTTGCGCTGCCTCCCGTCGAATGCCTGCCGATGGAAGGCGACGTGCTGTTTCTCGGCCCGGACGGCAAGCAGCAACCGTTTATCGTCGCCGAGCGCCAATATCATCACGACGGCGAAGCGGACTGGACCATCATCCTGATTCTCGACGTGCCGCAAGCCACGCATTAACGTCGACGGCGAGCGTCGCTCGGGCCGGCACCGGCCCGGCAATCACTCGCCGTACGAACGTGTCGCGCCCTGACAATCTGCAGTTGCGCGGAAGACTTACAGAATCTTCGTCACAACGCGAATTTCCGCGTGTTCCACCCAGTCCGCCACTGCCGCCTTGTAGGCCGTGATGTGCGCGGACCTGGCGTGCGCGGCCAGCGCCTCCTGACTTTCCCAACGCTCGAAAAATACGAAGCGGCGCGGCTCCTGAACGTCGCGATGCAAGTCGTACTGAAGCGCGCCCTGCTCGTTGCGCGTCGGTCCGACAATACCTTCGAGCGCCTCGCGCAACTGCTCTTCATAGCCAGGTTTCGCCACTGAAATTGCGACCACCGCGATTTCCGACATCCTTTCTCTCCTCTCACGAAAAGCAGCAGCATACCCGCCGCTCGCCGGTGCTGCAGACGATCTCGCAACGCGCATAGCGTGCGATCAAGGAACAGCCCAGGAACACCCGCGCCCGAATCGGTTCAATATGCAATAAGCATCAAGAACTGAAGTTTGGCGGGCATACACGGCCCGCCCTGCTACCCTCGGCTCATGCAAGCTCACGAATGCCGGAGGCCGTCGGTCCGGATTGACGCGAGGCGGCACAGCCCGCAACGGCGGCGAGCCGAACCCGACGCCGCGGCCTGCGTCATCGGGGAGTGGCCACGTCATCTCGCAGGTGGCCTGGCTGGTTCGCTCCTCTGTGACAGCCCGCACATTCATGCAATTTGCAAGCTGCTAGACTCATTTTGACCACTCCGCGGAGTTCGCATGGCTGGCACTGCTCTCAGCGTTCCAGGGTTCGTCCCACTGCGCGGTGCGGGCGTCCGCGTTGAGTATTACGTTGCGCATCCGCTGTGCGCCGAGTCTGCGTGCGCACCCCGTCACCCGATTGCCGCGATGCCACCATGTCCGCTCTCTCGCCCGTATTTATGCCATCCGTCAGCGACGTCAGTCTGAGCGGCCTGCTTCCTCATCTGGTCCGGGACGAATCGGGCTGGACCGCAACGTGGCGCGCGCTCACGCTGCATAGCGTGTTTCAGCCGGTGCTGTCGGTCACGCATCAGTGCGTGGTCGGCTACGAGGCACTGCTGCGCGCATTCGATCCGGTCGGCCTGCCCGTTTCGCCCGAGGTTCTCTTTTCGGGCACCCGCTCGGCGGCCGACGCCCGGGAACTCGACCGCATCGCGCGTTGCCTGCACGTCGCCAATTTCATGGAGCAAGGCATCAGTAGCGGATGGCTGTTCCTCAATACGCGGCCGCAGGTGTTCGAGACCGGCTGGCCGCAGCGCACTTTCATCGACGAGTTGTCCGCGCACTTCGGCCTGCCGCAGGAACGTATCGTGATCGAAGTGCTCGAGCAGCCCGCCGACGACGAGTCCGCCGTCGCCAGCATGCTGGCCGCATCGCAGCCTCGCGATTTTCTGATCGCGATCGACGACTTCGGCACCGGCTTCTCGAACTTCGACCGCGTGTGGCGCTTCCGGCCGGACATCGTCAAGCTCGACCGCTCGCTCGTTGCGCGAGCCGGCAAACGCGAAGGCGACGACTCGATGATCGGCCATCTGATCGCGATGCTGCATCAGTCCGGCACGCTGGTGCTCGCCGAAGGCGTCGAAACGGACGAGGAACTGATGATCCTGATGCAGGCCGACGTCGATTTCGTCCAGGGTTTCTGGCTCGGCCAACCCAATGGTTCGGTCGAGGCGGCCATTGCGAGAGTGCCGGCGCAGATCGAGTCGATGTGGGGCAAGTTCGCGGAATACGAGCGCGCGCATGCGCGTCACAAGCAACTCGGCTTCGAAGGCTTCGCCGAAGCGGTCATGGCCGCCGCCGAGGCTTACCGGACGACGGGCGACCTGCAGCAGGCCGCGCACAACGTGTGGCACCTGGGCGAGGCGCGCCGGGTGTTCATCACCGACGAGCACGGTCAGCAGACCCAGGCATCCGTCACCGCCGCCTTCGTGCCGCCGCCGCCCCAGCGGCTCGCACCGATCGCGAGCAGCGCTTGCAGCAACTGGTCGCGGCGCGCCTATCTCAAGCACGCGCTGGCCGCACGCGGACGCGTCGCGATGATGGGTCCGCACTACTCGCTCGCGGACGGCGAAGACTGCTATACCGCGGCGCTCGCCTTCGACCGCGACGGCAAGACGCACGTGCTGTGCGTCGACTTCGTGCCGACGATGCCGGCCGGTCCCGCAATAGGGTTGCGCGCGGGCGGACGGCCTCGTTAGTCGTCCACGCGGCTGCGGCCCGATTTGATCTCGCTGCGCCTTAGCTTGCTCTCGAGACGCCGTACATTCGATGCGCGTGTCGGCCGCGTCGCAACGCGCGGCTTGCGCGTCACGCTGACGCTTTCCACGAGTTCATCGAGCCGCGCGAGCGCCGCCGCCCGATTCAGTTCCTGAGTCCGGTGTTCCTGCGCCTTGATGACCACCACGCCCTCACGCGTGATCCTGCGATCGGATAACGCGAGCAGGCGCATCTTGAGCACTTCGGGCAACGACGAAGCGCGCACGTCGAAGCGCAGCTGGATCGCGCTCGACACCTTGTTGACGTTCTGACCGCCCGCCCCTTGCGCACGCACTGCGGTCAGCTCGATCTCGTTCGGCGGAATGAAATAGCGGGATGTCATGACGCTAGATTGAAGAAAACACTCGAATGTAGATGGCGGGGAGCGGCGCAACCTTTGCGCTCTGGCGCGCGCGATTCGGCCGATGCCGCGGATCTGCAGCATCGGCCGGCGCGGCCCGAACGGTGCGGCGCGAACGGATAGATGCATGCCTCGCGCCCGGTTGGCGATGCAGCGCTCGCCGGCAGTATCGCGATTCATTGGCTAACGGCCGCGCGATGCCTCCTCGATTCTCGCAGCAAGGCCGGAGTCTCGCTGAGTGGGCGTGGCGATGGCCTGAGCCAGCACCGCGCTAGCGCCGATCACTTCGACGCGCTCGCGAGCGCGGGTGATCGCCGTATAAACCAGCTCGCGCGATAACACCCTGCTGAACGTGGACGGCAGCATCAACACCGCATGCTCGAACTCCGAGCCTTGCGACTTGTGCACGGTCAGCGCGAACGCGGTGTCGTGCGGCGGCAGCGCGGCCGGAGACACCGCGCGCAGACCGCCGTCCGCGGCCCGGAAATAGACGCGCAGCGCGCCGCCCGCACCGGGCAACGCGATTCCGATGTCGCCATTGAAAAGCCCCAGGGCGTAGTCGTTGCGTGTGACCATCACCGGCCGCCCGGCGAACCACTGGGCGCCGACTGCGAGCGTCACGCCGGCCGAGCGCCGCACCTGCGCGGCCATTAGCGCGTTCACCTGATCGACGCCGCGCGGTCCCAGGCGGGTCGCGCATAGAACCCGGAAGCGATTCAACGCGTCGAATAGCGGCAGCGGGTCCGGAGTTTCCGCGGAGAGCGCTGCGGCAAGCGCGTTGGCATAAGGCGCGAACCCGGCCGCGAGGCGCTCGACAGTGCGTTCGGCCAGCGCCACGTGGGCGTCTTCGTAAAGCGACGCGGAGTGTTGGGTGGCGTCGTCGAGCAGCACGTCGAGCGCCGCGCTTGCCGCGCCGTTGCGAATCGCCAGCGACAAACGGCCAATCGGAGATTCCAGTCCGAATCGATAATTTCGCTCCAGCCAGACAACGCAATCCGCGAGTGGGCTTTGCGTCTCGTGGCCAGGCGTTGCGAATCGCGCACTGGAGGCTGATGCATCGGCGCCGTGCGGATCTGCGCTGCGAGGGTCGCCGACGTTGCTGACTGAGTTGCTCGCTGAGTTGCTCGCTAAGTTGCTGGCGACGTTGCCGGCCGCGTCGGGCGCGGCGAACAGGTCGTCGGGCGGCGCATCGAAAAGATCCGACGCGTAATCCGCCGAACGACCGGTTTGCCGAAGGCGCTCCGGCTGTTCGTCGACGTCTTCGGCCAGTCGTGGCAGCGCCCGCGCGAGTCGCGCCTCTCCGATGCCGAGCGCACCGGCGATTCGCTTCACGCCCTGCGCGCTGAACGCCGGCCGCGCGCTGAGTTCGGCGAACACAGCGCCGGCCTCTACCGCTGCGAGCTGATCTTTATCGCCAAGCATCACGAGCCGCGTGTGCGGTGCAATGGCGTCGAGCAGATGGGCTGCCATCGCGACGTCGATCATGGATGCTTCATCGATCACGACCACGTCATAAGGCAGAGGATTATCCCGATGATGCCGGAAGCGCCCGCCGGGCCCTGAGCCGAGCAGACGATGCAACGTGTACGAAGTTTGCGGCAAACGCGCGGCGAGTTCAGGCGGCAAATCTCCGGCGCGCGCCAGCAGCGCTTCCTGCATGCGTTGCGCCGCCTTGCCGGTGGGCGCCGCGAGCGCGATTCGCAGATCGGCGCGCGCGTCGAGCAGGCACGCGAGCACGCCGACCACCGTTGTAGTCTTGCCTGTGCCCGGACCGCCGCTAACGATGGTGAGCCGCCCCGACAACGCCATGACAGCGGCCACGCGCTGCCAGTCGACTTGGTCGTCTTTCGGGGGGCCGAAGTAGCGCACAAGCCGTTGATGGAGGGCTTGGGCGGTGTCGGCGTTCGCGCTCGTATCGACGGCGGCCTCACTATCGAAGGCCATGCCCTTTTCCCCGCCGGCTCGGCCGCGAACGCTTGCTGGCAACGTGCCGGCGGCATGCTCTGTAAACCGCTCGCCCGCGTCGCCAACGCCCGGTGCGCTCTCTAACACACCCGCACGCATCGGTGCACCCGCATGCGCGACCAGCGCCCGCGCGAGACGCCGCTCGTACTCGTAGTAACGCGCGAGGTACAACCGCCCTTGCGCGTCAATCACCAAAGGACGTAGTGCGGACGCCGCTTGCGACCCGTCGCTCGCCATGCCGCTCGCAAACAAGGCCATCCGCACTTCGGCCGTGGACGCCTCGAACCGACGCGCGAGCGCGGCCAGCGGTACGCACACGTGCCCTTCCGCGGTCGCGCGGCTCGCCGCGAATGCGGCGCGCGCCGCCCATCTGACGGCTTCCGTCGACGCCCCGCCGCGTCGCGCCAGGACACCGATGCGCCGGGCGAAGCCTTCCGCCAGGGCAATGCTGAAGTCCGCGGGCGCGGGCAGATTGACACCGAGATCGTCGAGTTGAAGCGGCGCCGACACGGTCTGATTGAACGTGCTCATGCGGCACCTCCGATCATCGCCGCATCGAGCAGCGCAACGAGTTCGAACGCAGGCCGCCTCACGTGCACACCGGCTTGGGCTTCCGCGTCGCGCCAATGCGGACGAACGCCCCGCACGAACAGATACAGATAGCCGCCGATATGCGTCTCGTACGAATAATCGCGCACGCGAGTCTTCAGATAACGATGCAGCGCGACCGTATAAAGCAGCGCCTGCAGGTGATAGGCATGGCTCGCCATCGCCGCTTCGACCGGTGCGGCGGCGTAATCCTGCTCGGTATCGCCGAGATGGTTGGATTTCCAGTCGACAATCCAGAACCGTCCGTCGTGCTCGACGATCATGTCGATGAATCCTTTGACGAAACCTCGCAGCACACCGGGCTCGAGCGCGACGTCCGGATAGCCGTGTGCGACCAGCAATTCGCGCAGCACGGCGAAGTCGAGCGACGGTGCCGCGAACAGGAATTCGAGTTCGTTCAGGCGCCGCCGCGGATCGAGTCGCGCCAGCGTCATGCCGGGCACGAGTTCGGTGCTGACGACATCAGCGAGAAGTTTGTGCATCATCGCCGGCAAACGCGGAGCAAGCTCTGGCGACGCCGGTGCGGGACGCTCGTGCAACGCGCCGCGTATCGCATCCGGCCAGCTTTGCGGATCGCTGAAATCCGCGAGTTCGAACATGCGATGCAGGCATTCGCCCGCCGCGGCTCCGCGCGGAAACGCGAGAATGTCGTCGGCGGCAAGGGACTGCGCCTCCAGCGCCGGCTCGGACACCGTGACCGGCGTGGCCACGAGCGCATCGGCGATTTCATCGTGATCGGGCCGCACCTCTTCCACCGGCGGCTGCGCGTCTTCGGCCTTACTGCCCGCGACAATCAGACCGCTGAAACTCGCCATGCGCCACTGATCGCGCAAGGGCCGGCGATTACTGCGCGCTCGCTTGTCAGCGCTGCTTTCATGCATGCTTTCGAGCGGCGTGCGGCGCTCGACCTTCGGCAACGGTTGCAATGCGATCGGACCACCCGCCAGCGCTTGCCAGCGCGCGGACAACGCGGCCTCGTCGGGCGGCTCGGCGAGCCAGCCGTCGAACTCGTAGCCACCGCCCGCCACCAGCCAGTTCAGCACGCTGCGTCGCGACTCTTTCGTGGAGCGCGACGACAGGTACGTGCCCGCGACGAGATAACAGCGGTACACGGCGCGAGTCAGCGCAACGTAGACGAGCCGCGCCCGTTCGGCCGCCTGCTCGCGCGCCGCATGACGGGTCGCGCGTTCGGCCTCGTCGTCGTCACAACCGTAGTGCAGCACCGCGTCGCCGCTGGCATCGTGATACTCGCGTGCGTCCGGTAAGCCCGACGACGGCGGCTCGCGCAAGCCGCCGTCGTTCAGGAACGGACAGAACACGACCGCGTATTCCAGCCCCTTAGACTTGTGCACGGTAACGATCTGCACGAGATTGCGGTCCGACTCCAGCCGCAGTTGCGCCTCCTCGCCGCCGCCCTGGGTGCGCTGCGCGGCGAGCCAGCGCAACGTCGGCGCAATGCCCGGCTGCGAGGCCGCCCGCGCCTGCACGAGTTCGGCAAGGTGATTGACGTTGGTAAGACGCCGCTCGCCGTCCGGCGCTGCCACGAGCCGTTGCGCGACGCGCAGTTCGCGCATCAGGGTGCGCCACATGACGGCAAAGCCGCGCTCGTGCCAGAGCGTGCGGTAGCGCGAAAAACGTTCGACCCAGCCCATTGCGTCCGCCGCGTGCGCGGGATCGTCGGCGACAGCGGGTGCGTCGGCGACCTGTTCCAGACGCCACAGCGCCGCGGCGTCCAGACCAAGCCAATCGGTCGCGAGCGCGGCGCGCAAGCGGCGCAGGTCGCCAGGCGTATCGACGGCTGCGAGGACGCGCTCGATCTGCTCTGCGTCGAGCGTTGCAAACACTGAAGCCTGCGCGAGTTCCACACTGCCGACGCCCCATGCCGCCAGCACGCGCTTGATCAGACTGCCCTGCTTGTGCGTCTGCACGAGCACCGCAATGTTGCCGGGCGCGAGGGGCGCGTCGCCGATCGTGACGGTGCCTTCGCGCGCACCGCGCAGGAGGCGCACGATCTCGGCCGCGCACGCTTCACTCGCCTCGCGCTGAGCCTGGCGTTTGGTCAATGCGCTGTCGCCTTGCGGCAACGTCCAGACGCGGAAATCGCCAGCCTCGGCGTCCGGGTCCGACAACGGCAGCCTGCGCCGTTCGCCGGCTCGCACCGGCTGATAGTCGAGGCCGTCGAGCACGAACGCCTGCGGGTTTGCCTCGAAGACCCGATTGCAAGCTTCGACGATCGGCGCCGTCGAGCGCTGGTTGACGGCAAGCGTGTAGCGCGCCGAAGCCGACGCGCGCGCTGCCAGATAAGTATGCAAATCCGCCGCGCGAAAACTGTAGATGGCCTGCTTTGGATCGCCGACCAGAAAGAGTGGACCTGCCGGCGCAAAAATGCGGCTGAAGATTGCGAACTGCAGCGGATCGGTGTCCTGGAACTCGTCGATCAACGCAGCGGGATAACGTGCTCGCAGCGCATCGGCGAGCCACGGATGCGCTGCGAGCGCGCGGTAGAGATTGGACAGCAGATCGTCGAACGAAACGACGCGGCGCGTGCGCTTGCGCGCCACCAGTTCGGCGGGCGCATAGTCAAGCCACGTCTGCATCAACGCAAGCCAGCGTGCGCGTTGCGCCGCTTCGGCCGCAACAACGGCTGCCGCCAGCGCTTCTGCATGCTCGAAGAACGCATGCTCGGGCGGTTCGAACTTGACCTTGGTGGCTTTCTTCAACGCTGAAGCCGTCAATTTGAGCGCAGCCCGCGGCGGCGGCGCATGGCAATCGCCCTGCGCGAAGTACTCGGTCCAGGCGGCGATCGCGGCGCTCACATGATCGGGCTTGTGCGTGGTCTTGCTCAACCGGTCTTGCGCCTGTTCGAGCAGCGCCATGATCGCATCGCGCTCCGCATGCCACAGTTCGCATGCAGCGTCGAAGCCGGCTCGCGGATCGGCGCTCGCCTCGGCGTCTATCACGCCCCAACGCAGTTGCGCCAACGGCTTTTTGAGGCGCCGCGCGAGTTGTTCGTCGAGCGACGCCGGGCCGGCTCGCTTCGCCACCAGCCAGGCCGCGAACGCCGGATGCGCATGCGCGACGGGCTCGACCTGCTCGCGCCAGAAATCGGCCGCCAATTCGAAGCGCAAAGCGGCGTCGTCGGCTTCCATTTCGAAAGCGAACGGCATTGCGGCGGCGAACGGCGCTTCCTGCAACGCCCGTTGGCAAAACGCGTGGATCGTGTGGATCGCCGCCTGATCGAATGTGCGCAGCGCTCGACGCACCACCTTCAACGCCGCTTCACGGTCAATGCCACGCTCCGGCGCGAGCGTCGTTTCGAAGAGGCGGCGAATGAACGGATCGCCGCCGTCGTCGTCCACTTCAATCGCGCGGTGCAACTCGGCGAGGCGCCCGCGAATGCGCTCGTGCAATTCGGCGGTCGCAGCCTTCGTAAAGGTCACGACGAGAATCTGGTCAGCGTTCAGATTCTTCTCAAGCAGCAATCTCACGTAGAGTGCGCAGATGTTCCACGTCTTGCCGGTACCTGCCGACGCCTCTATCTGATTGACGCCGTCGAGCGAACACGCGAATACATCGAGCTCTTCAGCGGCTAGCGCATGACGATGCAGCGCGCCGCTCATGACACGCTCCGCAGATGCTGCAGCAACGGCTTGAAAACGATCGACGCGAGGCTGCCAAACGGTTCGTCGAGCGTAAGCGGCGTACCTCGCAGGGCGATGCGCAATGCGGGGTCGTCGGACTCGCCGCGCACGCGGTCGTTGATCCATACGCCCTGCGCCGCCGAATCGCTTTCGCTCACCTTCGCCCACGCGCTCTTCGGGAAAAAACGCAGCGGCAGCCTGCGCCCCGACCTGAACAGCGCGGCGAGCGGCGCGAGTTCTTCGAGCGGGGCAGCGACGGGCGCGAGCTCGAAGCTCTCACCGCTGCCGTGCCAGACAGTGCGACGCGGACCGTCGGGCAGCGCCGCGCAATAGGCGAGATGCGCGAGCCATGCAGAAAGATAGTCACGTGCAGTAGGTTTGGCGTAGCGAAAAATCACTTGTCCGGTTTCAGTCAGCAGATTCAACGTGCCGTGCAGTTGCAGCGGCGTCAGCGCGGCCTCGCGAAGCTCGGCGTCATGAGCGCCGAAAAGCCCACCCGCAATGTCCGCGTTATCGGGCCAACGCGGCGCGATGTCGAGCACGAACGGCAAGCGTTCGACGCCCGATGCCACCTCGCGGCGCACACTGTCGGCGAGCTGGCGCAACGCGCCCAGCTCTCGCGCGCGCCACACGGCGCCGGTCGCGCCGCCGGGTAACTCGGGACTCGCCTCGGCCACGCGCCGAACGCGGTCGAACATGAGATCGTCGTCTTCTATGTCGGCGTCGAGCAGCACGGGCAACAGGCGCCCGGCCAATGCATCGCGTCCGGTGTAGTCGAGTTCGAACGGCTCGGTGTCGAGCAATTCGCCCTGGGCGTCCGACAACACAATGCCGAGGCGGTCACGCAGCAGCGCGCGCGCCGGATGACGCCAGAACCGCACGAATTCGTCGAATCCGACGGGCGCGGCATCTTCAGCGGGCAACGGTTGATCGAAAAATGGCGCGGCTGCTTGCTGCTGCGGCGCCGCGAGCAAGGTGGCAAGTTCCGCGCGATCGGCGTCGTAGGTGAACAGATCGGGCTGCGCGGTGAAGTACTCCGACGCAAACGCCTGCAACGGGTGATCGACGATGAACGCCTGGCGCGCTTCTTCAAGCTGCGCGGGACTTGCGCCCTCGCCCGCCGACACCTGCGCGAGGTGGTCGAGCAATTCGTCGACGAGCGCGGCCGGCGGCAACGGCGCATTGTCGCGGATGCTGCGGCCGGTATAAGCGATAAAAAGCCGGCTGCGCGCGGCGAGCAGCAGATCGAGAAAGAGATTGCGCTCGTCGTCGCGGCGCTGCCGGTCGCCGGCTTTGCCGAACGCGGCCATCAGATCGAATTCGTCCGCACGGGCGAGACTCGGCAACACGCCGTCGTCCATGCCGAGCAGACAGACCACGCGGTACGGCAAACCGCGCAAGCTCGTCAGCGACGAAAACGTCACGCTTCCCCAAGGCACGCCGCCGCGCGCGGGGTCGTCGAGTGCTTCGGTGAGCGCAACGCGCACGACTGACGCGGGCATCGCGACCTCATGCGCGCCCGCCTGCATGGCGTCGCTCATCTTGTCGATCGCGTCGCGCACGGCGGCGAGCGACTCCGCGAATTCGACGCCGCCGTCGAAACACTGAGCAAGCGTTTCGAGCAGCAATTGCGTCCATTCGGCCGGAGTCTGTTCCGTCGCGCAACACACCGCGAAACTGTCTATGTCGTCGACGAAACGCGACAGGCGGCCGAGCAACTCCGCGTCTGAACCATCGGCGCCCTCGACGGGCAGCCACGCGTCGACCGGCTCCCCGCCCTCCGGCATCGCATAGCCGAGATACAGACGGGTGAGCGCATCCGCGAAGGTATGTCGCGCGACCGGCACGTGTTCGCCGCTCGGCTCCGCAGGCGATAGCCCGCGCCGCGCGCCGGCCGCCGCGAGCCATTCCTGCGCGGCTTCGAGCGAGCTCGCGTCGATGCCGTAACGCACGGCGACCGCGTCGACGCGCAGCCATTCGATCAGGTCCGGTGCGCCGACGCTGCGCTCGGGCAAAGCCAGCCAGTCGAGCACGAGGCGCGCGACGGGATTGGCCTGCGAAGGCGGTAAGCCGGTGATCCAATATGGAATACGGCGCGTATCGCCACTGGGTGTAGTGCCGAACACCGCGTCGATCAACGGACCGGCAGCGGCCAGATCGGACACGGCGACGAGCACGTCGGACGGTTGCAGATCGTCGAATTCGTCGAACCAGCCGAGCAGACGGTCGTGCAGCACTTCGAGCTGCCGCGACAGGCTGTGACACACGTGAACTTCAATGCCGCGCTCGTACGGCAACTCGTCGGCTTCGGTCTCCGGGCGCAGATCGAGAATGCCGTTTTGCACGGCGGCGAGCCAGCTCGGTTCCGGATTCTCAGAGAACTCGCCGGTCTCGCCCGAAGCCGCGCTTTCGGTGAGCTCGTGCAGCATATGCAACTGCGCCTGAGTTTGACGACCCCACTCCGCAAGCAGCGGATGACCGACTTCCTGATAGTCGAGCTGTCCTGCCGCGTCGAGCGCCTGAACGCGGCCTTCGCTCACCACGTCGAACCAGAATTCGCGGCACGGGTTCATGACGTAGAGACGCACGTCGACCCAACGCGACAGCGCACGCAGCAATGCGACGTGCAGCGGCGGCATGGTGGGCAGCGCGAAAACGCTCACCGCTTCCGGCCAATTTGCTTTTGCAATGGCGTCCAGGTCGAGCGTACCGATCTCATCGAGAAAACGGTATGCGGGCGGCAACGCGGCGTCGGGCGTTTGTTCGTTGCCGGCAAGTTCGGTCAGCACAGCGCGCCACAATGCGGCTTGCCAACGTTCGTCCTCGCGCGCCGCATCGCTCGCGCCGACGAGTCGCGGGCCTGTGTCGTCCGCCCCGCCGCCTGCGAAGATGGAGCCGCCCTTCTGCCATTGCAGCAGCCATTCCGGACGATAGGTCAGATAGTGGTCGAGCACGGTTGCCACACGCCGGGCCAGTTCGTAGCGCATCGACGGGTCTGCGGCATCGAGATAGGTGCGAAGACGCGGTGACGCGTTCCACGGCAGAGACTCGTGCGCATCGCCCAGCAGACGATAACAGCGCCACACAAGCCTGTCCGGCGCGAACGGCGAATGGCGCGGCACTTCGATCACGCCACCGATTTGCGCCCACAACCATTGCGCGAGATAGCCGAAGCTCACGTTCGCGCAGACGCCCTGGCGCGCGGCGATATCGAGTTCGAGCCTGCGCCGCACAGCGGCGCTCGGGACGATCACCGGCTGCGCGGTCCAGGCGTCGGACGGCGCTTGCGCGAGGTCGTCGAGCAGCGCGCCGACAAGCGTTTCATAGCGGTTCGAGTAGAAGAGCTGGAGCATGGATCCCGGACAAGGCGGTGTGGCGTTGCCGCATTTGCGACAAGCGCGCGAACCGCGGCAGACATTGAAGCGACAGCATAACAAAGCCGCTCGCCGCGCAGAACCTGGCCGAATGGACGAGGTCAGATCAGGTACAAAATCAGTTAGACTCGTCGGCAGTTTTGGGCTGTCCCTGGGCTCGTGCCTTCAACCGCTTCTTGTCAGTGAATGGGAATCAGGCAGTCGATGCGCTATTCGGTTGAAATAAAAAAATTCCTTTATAGCCAGTACTTTTATGGCGGCCTGCGCATCGCGGTCGGCGTGTCCCTGCCGGCGATGCTGTGCCTGATCGTGTTCCACAACCGCGAGTTGGGCTTCACGATTGCAACGGGCGCGCTCGGCGCCTGTGTGGTCGATATGCCGGGCCCACTGAAGTACAAGCACAACGAAATGCTGGCGTGCTCGGTAATCGGTTTTCTCTCCGCGCTTGCCACCGGTCTTGCCACCGTGAACCCGGTGGCGCTGTGGTGCACGGTGGTGCCGCTCACGTTCGTGCTGTCGTTGATCGTGGTGTACGGCAACCGCTGGCCGCAGATCAGCTTTGCCACGCTGTTCATGATGATCATGACGCTGGAAGAGCATTTCACGCCGATGCAGGCGCTCGTCAACGCGTCGTGGATTCTTCTCGGCGGTCTCTGGTACACGTACTGGTCGACTGCCGTCAGCCGCTGGATGATGCATCGCATCGAACAGCAGGCGCTGGCGGAGAGCGTCTTCGCCTGCGCCGATTATCTGCTCGCGCGGGCCGCGTTCTACGACCTCGACAACGACCTGGACGAGTGTTATCGCAATCTCATCGACAAGCAGATCGCCGCGGTAGAGCGGCAGGATGCGGCGCGCGACATCGTGCTGCGTAATCTGCCGAAGTTAAAGAGCGGCAAGCTCGAGCCACGCCGGGCAATGCTGTTCAATCTGTTCATCAATACGGTCGACCTGCACGAGTTGTTCGTCGGCGCGCATACGGACTATCCGCTCGTGCGCAATACCTTCGGCGGCACCGACCTGCTGGTGTTCTACCGCGACCTGATTCGCAAGGCCGCGAGCGATCTCGAAGAGATTGGACTCGCTGTCCTGCAAAACCATGCGCCAAGGGCGCGCGTCAATGTGAAGGCGGAGCTGCGTGCGATCGAGTTCGAGATCGAACTGATGCGCAAGCAGGAACTGCCGGCGAAGAACCCCGAGGCGTATTCGGCGGTGTCGTCCACGTTCCGCCGTGTCTGGAGCGCCACGCGTCTGATCGACAAGATGCGCAGGAGTCTGTCGAGCGATCCGAGCACGACGGAAACCGAACTGCGCCTCGATCAGGCGCTGAACCGTTTCGTGTCGAGCCGGCGCGTGCCGTTCGGCCAGATCTTCTCGAACCTGACCATGGCCTCGCCGAGCTTCCGTCACGCGCTGCGCGTGACGATCGCGGTGGCGGTCGGCTTCTGGCTCGGCCGCCTGCTGCCGCTCACTAACGCGTACTGGATCGTGATGACCACCGTCATCATTCTGAAGCCGGGCTACTCGCTGACCAAACAGCGCAACGGACAGCGGATCGTAGGGACGTTGATCGGCTGCACGGCAAGCATCGTGCTCATGATCTTCGTGAAGGAACCGCACATTCTGCTGGTGGTGATGTTCGCGTCGATGGTGATGAGCTATAGCCTGCTGCTGTTCAACTACACGGCGAGCGTGGTGTTCACTTCGTCGTATGTGCTGCTGATGTTCCATCTGCTCGCGCCGGGCAGCATGCGCATCATCGGTGAACGCGCGATCGACACCGTGGTGGGCTGCGCGATTGCGATTGCCGCGAGCCACCTGTTCCCGTACTGGGAATATCGCCTGATGGGCAAGCTGGTCAACAACATGATCGGCGCCACGCGCCAGTTTCTCGAAGCAAGCTGGTGGTGGAGCGGCAAGCCGGCCGCGGCCGCGGTCGCCACGGTGACAGAAGCCGGCGCGCGGGCGCCGGCCGCGGCAATGGCCGATCCCGCCATCGAATTCGGCAAGCCGATGCTGGCGGTTGCCGGCCAGGTACTGGAAGGCGCCGGTCAAGCCAGTTTGCAGAGCGGAGAACCGGCCGGCACGAGCACTCCAGCAAACACGGGTAACGGAACAAACGGGTTGGCCGGCTCGGGCGTTTCGACGCTCGGCAACGCCGCGACGAAAGCCGTCGCAGGCGCGTCGCCAGCGGCCGCGGCTGCGGCAACCGCACTCGATCGCGATTACCGTTATCGACTCGCGCGCAAGAACGTCCACGTGGCATTTGCGAATCTGGGGCAGGCGTTCCAGCGCATGATGCTCGAACCGAAATCGGCGCAGAAGTTCGTGCCCGAACTGAACGACCTGCTCGTGCGCAGCCATGTGCTCGCTTCGCAGATCACGGCGGCCGCGCCGCTGCTGCGCACGTCCGCGCAACAGGCCGACGGCATGTCGCTACAACCGCTGCAACGGGCGTTGAGCCTCGTGCGCGACAATCTCACCGAAGCCGAGGCCGGCACTGCGCCGCCCCCGGATCAGGCCGAGCAGATCAGGCAACTCACCCGCGAGCTCGACACGATGGTGGTCGAAGCGGAGAAATCGAAGGAATACTCGGCGGAAGCAGTGCACGACATGAAGCTGCTCGTGCATCAATGCAAGCAGATGCTGGCGGCGGCGGCGCTGATTCGCAAGGATGCAAGTGTGATTCGCCTGCCCGATGAGTGACGCGGCCGACTGAAGTTCGACCGTGGCTCGCCCTCTGTTCGGCACGGCTTCCCATGACTCCGACGATGCCTACGAGACGCGAGCAGCGGCTTTTCCGTCTCGCGCGACTTGCCCCGCCATAGCCAGACCGGCGCTCAGACACGCTGAGCGCCCTAACCTCACTGTGCTGTGCCGCTCGCAGGCTTCATGGCGGTGGCCGCCGCGCTCGTTGCCGTCGCTGCAGCCGCGCCCGATGAAATAGACACCGTCGGCGCATTGCTGCTGTCGAACTCGCGCTTTTCCTTGATCGCGTTATAGAACAGCGTGGCAATCACCAGCAGCACCGCGACCACGATGAATACGGCGATGCCCAACGTCGGATTTTTCTTGCGCGGCGGTTTGTTCATGAGACGGCTCGGACCGCGAGGCGAATCGCGGAAGATAGCGGAGAAGGCGGCATTCTACGCCGACCCACCTTGCACTCGCCTTGCAGCCGACAGCGCGGAAAAACTTAGCGAGCCGCCACGGCCCGTACGCGGGGAACGCGCACTTCGCCCGAGGCTCGCCCTACACGACTGCGGCGGGCCGCACCGGCAGCGCCGTCGAATACTTGATCTGCTCCATCGCAAAACTCGAACTGACGTCGTACAGCGGCACCGCCGCAATCAACTGCTTGTACACGCGGTCATAGTCGTCGATATCCGAGACCACCACGCGCAGCAGGTAGTCCGTCTCGCCGCTCATCCGGTACACCTCGACGACCTCGGGAATGTCCTGCACCGCCTGCGTGAAGCTTTGCGCCCACGCCTGCGTGTGCTGATTCGTGCGCACCGCGACGAATACTGTCGTGCCGACCCCGAGCTTGCGCGCATCGCACAACGCCACCTGCGCGCGAATCACGCCGGTCTCCTTCAGACGCTGCAGCCGCTTCCAGCAAGGCGTTTGCGACAGATTCACGCGCTGTGCCAGTTCGGCAATTGGCATGGTCGCGTCTTCCTGCAACAGCTCCAGCAACTTCCGGTCGATGATATCCATTCCCACCGTCTCGCCCCTTTAGGAAATTATTCTACTTTTCAAACTGCACGGGGAATTATATGGAAACTCTTTCTCCGGGCAAAACGGTATAAATGTTCCAACCTGAAAAACGTCGGCAAGCCACGCCGCTCAACGAACTTGGACCACGATCTCCGTTCCCCCGCCCGCCTCCCCGATCAGTTCGCGCAGCCTCACGGACACCATGCTTCGCGGCACGCAGGGCATCACGAGCCTCTCGCACGACTGTGCAATGCACTCGACGCGATGTTCGACGCCTGCGCGACTTCTGCGGAGCCTTCGCATTCCAGTTCCTTCGCACGCAGCATGCGAATCGCGCTCGCGCAAGCCGCGGCCGACCCCGCAATGCTGAAGCCAGGGCAGCGTGAGGCATCGCTGGATAACTACCGCCGGCATCTGCTCGCCGCCGATCCGCAAGGCCGCTACGCCATTGCCGCACTCGTCTGGTTGCCGCATCAGGCGAGTCCAGTGCATGCGCATCACACGTGGTGTGGATACGCGGTGCTCGACGGCACGTTGAACGAAACTGTTTTCGAATGGAACGGCCCGGAGGACATCGCCATCGCGACACGCTCGCATGCTCGCCCGCGCGGCGCGATTTCTTTTGTGCGCAGCGGCCGGGGCAACATTCATCGGCTGGGGAATTGCAGCGATGCCCCCGCGGTGTCGTTGCACGTGTATGGCGTGCCGGGTGCGTGCATCGGAACGCATGTCAACGATGTAGTGCGCGTCGCACCCGCGCTTGTCTAGCGCCTGAGAATCAAGCCTTGCCCTCGCCCGCCGTGGGAATCTGCGGCGGAATTGGCGCGGTCTGTCCCGTCGGCGGCGGCGCCGGCCGCGGCTCATGCGACACATCGCGCGCGACGACAGCCGGATGCGCGCCGCGCATCGGCGGCGATTTCTCCTGATGCCCGACTGCATGCTCGTGCTGACCCGCACGTGCTTCCGCGTGGGCATCAGCCCGGGCATCCGCATGCTCATGCGGCCTGGCCCCGAGCACGTCTTCGTCGTGCAAAGGCTGCCCCTCGCTGTCTTTAGACGACGTGAACAAGCGCATCTGCGGCACCGGGATCTCGATGCCGGCCTCGTCCATCTTGCGTTTCAGCCGCAGATTGAACGCCCGCGCCACACTCCATTGTTGCAGCGGCCTCGTCTTGATCTGCCCTTTGACGACCATCCAGTTCGGGTCGAAGCGGTCGAGCCCCCACACCTCGATCGGCCCCAGCATCTCGCGACGGTAACGGAAGTCGGCCATCAGATCGGCACCGACTTCGCGAATCAATTGAGTGATTTCATCGACGTCGGTCGAGAACGACATCCGCACTTCGAACACTGCGTAGGCAAAGTCGCGCGACAAATTCTTGACGATCTTGATCTGCGAAAACGGAATCGCATGGATCGCGCCCTGGCCGTCGCGTAACCGCACGGTGCGGATCGACAAATGCTCGACCGTGCCTGCATGGCCGCCGTCCACGTCGATCCAGTCGCCCACCGAAATCGTATCTTCGATGATGATGAAAAGCCCCGTGATCAGGTCGGTCACGAGCGACTGCGCGCCGAAACCGATCGCGAGGCCGATCACGCCGGCGCCCGCGAGCAGCGGTGTCACGTTGATGCCGAGATTCGCCGCCGTAACGATGCCCGCTATCGTCATGATGCTGACGAGCAGCACATTGCGCACGAGCGGCAACATCGTTCGCGCCCGCATGCTCGGACCGCGCGACTTGTTGCGCGCACTGCCGGGGTTGAGCGCCTCGGTGATCGCGGTGTCGACGAGAATCCACAGCAGCCACGCAATGAACACGGTGGCCACGATCGCTGTCACCGCATGCGCGATACCGCGTGCGGCCACGTTTTCCTCGACGACCGCCGCGAGCGAAACGCCCCACAAGCGGGCCGCCAGCTCGAAGAAAAACAGCCAGATGAAAAGCGTCAGCAAAGTGCCGCAAAAACGCAGCAACCGCGTCAGATACGGAGAGCGTCGCCGCGCGCGTGCGCTGCGTGGACGCGTCATGCGTAAAACGATGGCCGACAGGAAAAACGCCAGCACCAGCAGCAGTGCGGTCACCACCGAAATTTGCAGCACGTTTTCGCTCGAACCCGAGCCGCCGAGTGTGGCGACGACCGAGGCCGTCGCCAGCACGAGAACGGGCACGTGCCAGAGCGCGGCGAGCACGTCGAAAGCATCGGTCGCGGCCTTATGATCGTTGCGTTGGTCGTAGGGCCGGTTGCGGATCAGATGGGCGACCGGCCGGCGAAACGCGAGCGCGAAATAGCCGGTAAGCACGGCGGCCGTCATGTTGGCGGCGGTCGAAACCAGCGCGGCCAGATTCGAGCCCATCTGATGCGCGACGTCGTAGTTGACCGCCGCATCGCCGAGCGCGCCGCAGACGCCGACGGCGAACAGCAGGCGCCGCGCATGGTCGATCAGCAAACGTACCGCGGTTCGCCGGTGTCCCGAGCCGAACAGCGAAAACATGATCAGACAGATCGCCGAAAACACGGCGCCCGCGACAATCGCATACGCGACGACCATGCCGAGGGTGCGGCCGAGCGCATCGGGCATCGCGCGCACGAACAGCAGCGCGGCGACGAACGCAATGACCCACGGCCCGACGCGCCGCAACGCGAAGATCAGCAACTCTCGCGTGGTGGGATTCGGATTGAGGCCGATCACGATGCCAAGTCGCCGGTAGAGCCTGTGCTGCAGATAGATCAGCGCGGCTGCGCATGCGCCCCAGCCGGCCAGCATCGCGAACATCGAAAAGAGGATGCGGCCGAGGCTTTCCTGGCCCTGGCCCGAAATGATCGTGTAGAGCTCGTTGCCGGCCGCGTTGAAGCGTCCGCCCCAGTAGCGCACGGGCGTGCGGCCTTCATGCACGTCCGATTCGAACGACGCAATGCCCGACGCGATCGCGCCGAGCAGACCAGGGCTCTGCTGCGCCGGCGGGGGCGCTAGCGGGCCGACGGTTCGCGACACGTCGCGCAGTTTCTTCAACTGGGCGACGAGCGCGCTGCGCTGCCGGTCGTTGTCGAGCGTGGCGATCACGCTGTCGAGCGAACGCGCGATTTCCGCCTGGCTAGCGGGCGACGGCGCCGACGCGGCTTCCGCAGCCGACGCGCCGGACGCCGACGAGGCGGGCGCCACGGTCGCACTGTTGATCAGGCTTTGCAACGCCGGGATGACGGGCGTGCCGACGCCCGGGTCGGCTGCATGCGCGCTGCTGGGAAGCCACGCGGTCCAAAGAAAAAGCGCGACGAAGAGCGCGACCGGCCATACGCTGAGCCGGGCCGCGCCGGGCGGGCACGCGCCGCGACGGATCAGGAATCCGATCCGGGCAAAAAGACGAGGAAATGCAGCGTGAATCGCGAAAAGCCCGCCGTTTGACGGCGCAGCCTCAGACTCACGCCGCGACGGGCATGACTGCATGGCAATCCGTGAGAAAACGGGAGACGCCAGTGTAGCCCCAGTTTGCCCGCCTGCAACCGGACATGCGTAACCGATTGTTTCGCAATTCCCACACGGGAACGCTCTATAATGTCCGACAGGTAAGCCCCGCGCCTGTTTGCGGGCGTTTCGGGCGTCCCTCACGTTACATGGCTATACCACGTGGTATAGGCGCGTAAGGAAAATAATGGAACACCTGATACGCAAAAGCGGACGGTATTACTACCGCCGCAGAGTCCCTAAAACCCTCGTAGCGGCTTTAGGCGGAAAGACCGAGATAACCCGCGCCCTGCGCACAGCGGACCCCGCTGAGGCCCGCGTAATGTGCCGCAAAGTGGACGTTGAGGTTGATGATATGTTCGCCAGGGCCAGCCGTGCAGAGCCACCCCAACACGCGCCGCCGTCTGAACCTTCACCCGCGCTGGACGATTACTTACGCCAGCGAGACGACTATGAGGCGGAGGCGGCTGTAGCCCTACAGGAGACCGAGGAGCAACAGGACGCGTCTTGGACGAGGATAGAGGCCCGCCAAGCCCGTGAGGACCGACGCAAAGACCAATTGCGCGAGGTGATGACCGAGATTTTGTCAAAGATTGTCGGCACTTCGCGCATTGAACGCCGCACCGATCTGCGTAACTCGGTGACCGTAGAGGCCCACGCCACGGGAAAGACGCTGGTAGACGCGTTGGCCGCATGGGAACGCCGCCGCACGCCGTCTAAGGCGTCCGTCAATATGATGGAGCGCGTTATTGAAGTGGCCCGTAGAGCGGGAATGCCGCTGCCTCTCGCCTCGATCACCAAGCAACACGTAACGGCGTTCCTCAATTCCCTGGATGCTCTCTCCAAGTCTACACAGCGAGCTTATCTTTCACTCCTAAAGGCGCTATTTTCTGCGTGTGTCTCGGAGGACTTGCTAACGACAAATCCTGCCAGCGCGGTAAAGCTAGACGTAACGAAGCAGCGAACCGTCAAAGCCCGCGTCCCTTTCTCAATTGATGACCTTAACGTTATCGTCGCTAGCTTGCGAAGAGATAGCCCTAAGCCGTCCGCTTACTGGCTCCCTCTCGTTTCCATGTTCACGGGCATGCGTATGATGGAAATAGGCCAGTTGCGGGCCAACGACATTAAGATTGAGCATTACACCGACGCTGCCGGTAACCGGCATACCGTCCCGTTCATCTACGCAACGGACGATGGAGACGAGCAAAGCCTTAAGAGTCTGTCCAGCAAGCGTCGCATACCTGTTCACCCCGAGTTAGTACGGTTAGGGTTTGTGAAATTCGCCCGTAGTGTCTCCGGCGAAAATAGGCTGTTCCCTGAACTGACAATGAACAAGTACGGACGGATTACGGCCCGATACTCACAAACGTTCGGCACGCATCTGCGCGAGGTCTGCAAAATCACCGACCCGCGCAAGACGTTCCATAGCTTCCGCCACGGCTTCAAAAACGCTCTACGTGAGGCAGGTGTGAGAGAGGACGTTAGCGACGCTCTTACGGGCCACAGCACAGGTAGCGTTGCCCGGAGCTACGGAGACGACTATTGGCCCATCCGCCCGCTTGTTGAAGCAATGGACCGGGTCAGCTATCACGGGCTTAAGCTACCCGCCTAGTGATTCTCAGTGTCCACGGTTGGCGGCAAGTACGTAGATTTCTCAATTGCCGCCGACCTCTGTACTAACTCTAAAATTTTCTCAACCTCTACAAGCATCTTGCACAAGTGTGTACGGGCTAACCTTGCCGCCGACACTTGCATGTTGATTGCGTGGTGCTTCTCAAGATCGGCTAGCAACTTATCAGTACGCGGAAAAATCTTTCTTCTTAGCTGATCTAGGGTTGGGTCTGTCTCCGGCTCGTACTTCTTATCCTGCTTACGCCGGATTCCAATGTACGTCTCGGATAGAGGTAGGTAGATGGACCAAATCTGATCTAGCCGCGCCTTTGCAACTTCGTAAGCTTGCTCGTTCCTGATTATGCGGTACCTATCTAACGGCGGTTGTCCCTCTAGCGCCCTTACCGCTTGCCTAAGCGCCTTAGGGTCAAACAGCGTGAAGTCGATAGCATCATTGCTAGACATGGATTCTCCTCAAAGTTGCGGGAGTTTAGCCAACGGTACCTAAGCAGAGCAACGATTTATCGGGAGTACATAGTATGTGTACGTTGGCGTGCGTAAAGGTTGACAGAGTACGACGCTGCTCAAAAAATAGGCAACGAAGCAACCGCCCTACCCACCACCTCCCCGCAAACCCGCGCCAGAGCCTGACCATTTTTTAGGCAACGAAGCCGAACCGCCCGCAAACCCTTATCCCGCCGTGGTCCCTTTAGGGCTCCCGTAGCAACCTATAGGAAAACCAAGAGGTAACTACTGGTAGACCGCAGTAACCATAAGACCAAGAGGCTCGCGCCAGCGGGCCGGGTTGGTCGAATGGCGGTATGCGCTAGCAGACCGAACTAATACGGAACATTATCAAGCATAGCGGTATCAAGAGTGTTATACCTAGGCTCACAAGACATTTCCTCTACATGTTTAATCACGTTACCTATATGTCTTGCTCGCTTAGCTTTCGCTAGCTCGCTATTCAACCCTAGCAAAACATAACTCTTAATAATTCCATATAAATCAGGATTGATAGCCAATAAACCCGAACCCGTATCTATCTCATAATTCTCTATCTTGGACATAATTCTCAACTCTGATTCAGTTGATTTATTATTATCCACTAGTTCCAATTGCTCGTTAGCCAAATAGCTAAACGCATTAGCTACATCAACGTATGGCCTATATTGGTACAGCATCAATGCTTGGCCTAACGATAGGTTTTCAAACCTTGCTCTAGCTCTTATCTGTCTATCCTTGGTCAGATCGTACAAATTCGGAGCCAAGGCTTTGCTCGCTACCGCTCGCTGCCCCGGCCTACGCCTACTAGCTGGCTTCATTTAATAATACAGTGATTCTTTATGAGGCTATATGGTCTATCCTTCATTCTCGTATATGGCTTGCACCCATAGAACCAATCAGCACTGTTCTTAGCATCTTTCCTACTAGTGAATACCTGCGAGCTAAGCATAGGACTATCACAACGTATTTTCCAACCTGTTAATCTCATATTATCTACCTAATTGATACTGATTTATAGGGTAAATACTTATAAAGTGGTCAGCAAATCCTCAGAATTCGGGATTATTCCTCAATCTCCGGGGGGTGTGCTTAAATTTTAGGCAATTTGGGCCGGACACCGACAGGTTCGAACCGAACAATCGCTAAGTCCAAATATTCGTCTAGGAATCGGTCTTTGCGTATGGAACCTTAGCGAAAGCGCCCTAGCTCTCATATCTGGCCCGTAGCTTAGAATCATGGTGAGACCACGGACCACGGGTTAAAAATGAGCGATACAAACGCCGCGTTGATAGCATTTCTGGGTGTACTGGCAGGTGGGTACGTCAACAACTTCTTGGGCGAGGACTTCCGACGATTCCGGGACGGACAAGCCTTGGCCGGTGCGCTCGCCGGGGAGCTAAATTCGCACGCCACCGCAATACCGCTGCTACGTTATTCCATTGGAGAAATGGTGGACGCGTTGCATTCACCGCACGGTAAAGTGTCACTAGGCGAGTTCGACGCACCGAACAGCCCGGTATTCGACGCCGGAGTAGCAAAATTAGGAGTGCTCGGCCCTGTACTTGCTCAGGAGGTAACTTTTGTTTATGAACAGATTCGCGCATTTCGAATTACGTTCGAACGGCTCTCAAGACAACACAAGTCCATGCCAAATGAACAATTCGCCCACAGTCTAGAGTTCTGCCTGATGCTGATCGACACCGCCCATGAGCGGGGTAGCAAGTTGATTGCTGACCTTCAAAGCTACGCCACGGACGGATACTGGATCACCCGTCCTTGGCTAGCGTGGCTTCGTACCATCGGTTAGCAGTCTGGTCGTTGTGGGCGCGGACGCGCGCGTGAGGCTCAGACGGGCCGGGATGCCTTCCGGCTACGTCGCTATACCCTCGTTGGCCCGAGAGGCTTCTACGTCCAAATGGAGGGGCATTCCAAAGGCTTTGGTGATCCACAGACCCCGCCTATTGCGCTGCATTCCATCGGCTAGCATTTCCTCCGTGGTCTTGCATCTGCGGCTAGCCAGTTGGTACGTCCCGTCAGCGAGCCTTACACCATAGCTCCCGGTCCTGTGCGCATCGAAGCCCCGCGAGGAGCGGAATCGCTCCCCACAGGTCGGACACAGGTTGTTATCGTTAGACTGGCGCAACTTCGCTACCTTGCCCCATAACCTCAAACTCGCGTAGTTGGCCTAGCAAGCCCACGATAGCGTTAAGCTCGAATTCTCGGGCCTTTGCCGGGTCCATCTTGGATAGCTTCTGGATAGACCTATTAACGTCATACGCCACCATGCTAGCTTTACGCATGGTCTCTGCAAGCTCGAACAATTTAGTCTTTGATTTCATATGTAGTCCTATTAAATGAATCCATGTTTGATTTGGTACGCGTAATTGCCCTGGCCCCTCATGCGTTGGTCCATACGCTTATCTACGAACGCCTGTACAAGTGCGTGCATGTCCTTAGCGTCTTGCTCAGTGAGACCACCGCCGCCGCTGTTATGGACGGTGACACTAACGGGGCTACCGCCGCTAGAACTACCGGAGGGTACGGAGTCGCCAACCGGGCCACCTGTAGCGAAGTGCGCCATATGGCCGGAGTTAATAGACTCCAACAAACCCCGATACTTGCGGGTAGAGGCTGCGTTAATCACGTACTCACCATTGGAGAGCATGGCCGGGATACTATCGCTAGTGCCCGAGCCGGGACCGCTAATGTGTCCACCGTCCGCGTAATGGCCTACAGCACCGCCAGTAGAGAACGCAGTCATTCCGATAGATTGGAAAATCTGCATTTCAGCCTGATGCAACGCGATTTTTGCCATATCGGCTAGGATGCTCGAAGTGAACTGGCTAAAGCTACCCTTGCCCGTGGTAACAAACTCCTCAAGCGCGTTAGCCGAGTCTTGCCACGCGGTTGTAAATGCCGTGGCCGCTGTTTGCGCAGTGGTCATAGCGCCGCCGCCAATCTGCGTAATAGCCAAACGCATTTGGTCCGAGTAGCTACCGCGAATCTGCTGCTCTCTTGCTAGCTGCGTCTCCAAAGCCGCCGTTTGGTCATCATACGAAGCTTGCAAGCGTTGTAGCTTATCGGCGTACTCTTGCTGATCTGCGGTAGGCCCCTCGTATTGCTCCTTAAGCCTAGCTTTTTCCTGCTCAAACCGTTGCGTCATCGCAAGACGTTGGGAGTCGTCTACGCGTTGTTGTGGCGTCTTGAACATATCCGCATAGGACGCAGCATAAGAGGCCTTCTGCTTTCGCAACGGCTCCGCCTGTTGGTCCGCGAATTTCTGGACGCTAGCGGTACGCCGTTGCTCAAACGTGGCAATAGCGTTCGTGTAATCCTGCTCCGCCTTTACACGATCGTCCACCAACTCTTGCCAATCCTTGTGGGCCTGAATGCGCGCGGTCTGCTCCTTCTTACCGGTTGCAATCTCCTCGCGCTTCGCAGCGTTGGCAATCTCCTCAGTGAGAAACCTAACGTTAATGTCTCGAACGCTGGCGTAGTAGTCCTCATAAGACCTCCGGCCAGTATCGTAGTCCGCTTTTGCCTGGGCTAGCGCGGCCCTGCGTTGGCTTTCGAGAGCGGAGTTATCCGCCGTCATTTGCGCCATAGCTGAGCTAACGGCCCCTGCATTGCTCTTAGGCTTAGGGTCTTTGTATTTCTCGTTGATACCGGCAACCATTTTTTCATAGTCGTCGTCTGAGAATTTGCCGCCACCGGCTAGGACTGCCGCTCGATCTCGGTTAAGTCGCTCTATATCCTTCTGCCGTTTCTGCGCGTTAGACATGATTTGATCGCGCATTGTGTCTATGCGCTTCTCAGCTTCTACGGCTGCGGTTTGCTGCTGAGTGATAGCCGCTTGGTAAGAGGCGTTATCCTCCTGGCTCCGCTTGAGACGCTTAAGCGCCGCAATCTGTGAGTCGATGCTCTCCAAGTCCTGAGGAGTGGTGAACCGGCCCATACGTTGCTTTTGGAGCCTGCCTATCTGGTCGTCTAGCGTCTCGTTTCCGCTGGCCTCGCGCTTTAGGTGTTGCCAGTATTCGTCAACCGCAGAGGTGAGGCTCCGCCATGCCTGCGCGGCGATGGAAAGATGCTGTGTAGACGATTGTTGCACCTGAGCGGTGGCGGCGTCGATAACCGTCTGTAACGCTGCGTGTTTATCTCCGGCTTGCTGCAATGCCTCGATATGTTGATACGTCGCAACGTCCATAAAGTGCATAGACTGGTTATGCTCATAGGCCCACTTAGCCGGGTCGTCTGCGAGCTTCGCGTACTCTTTGCTCACGTCCTCCAAGGCCTTCCCGGAGATTTGCGAGGTGCGGAGGATAGCGGTAGCCAAGCCCTCCATTTCGGATGCGGTGTATTGGCCGCTGGCGGCAAGATCGCGCAACACCTCAGACGCCTTCCCAAGCCCACTACCGGACAGGAAGCTCACCCGCTCCTCCATGCTCGTAAAGCTTTGTGCGGTGAGGCCAGCATAGTTGCTGGTGAGGGCCAATGCTGCGTTAAATTGCTTCATTTCCTCCGAGCCCTTCACAGCCGCCGTAATGACGCCTGCAATAGCCGCCGCAAAGACTCCTGCTGTGAGGCCCGCGCTACTGAACAGCAATGAGAGTGCGTCAGTGCGCTCGCCCAACACCATGAGGGAGCCGCCAAACTTGGACCAATTGCCCTGCGAGGCTTCGTGAGCCAGCACCAACATTTCACGCCGCGCGCCCGCGCTGCTTACGCTAAATTCGTGCGTGTGCTTACTGGCCTCCTCAATCTTGCCGATGTAGCTAGATACGGAATCCGCGACGCCCAATTGCGATGCTTTCATTTGCAAAAGTTCGGCGCGTGTCTTGCCCGCTTGGTCTGCTGAGCGGGCCAGTTGCGAAACGAAATTATTGATAGCCCTCGCGCTCGCGTTAGACCCGCTGGTAGCGGCCTCTGCGATAGCCTTTTGCGTAACCTCAACGCGCCTTGCGGCGGCTTCCTGTGCCTGCTGGAATGCCTCAGCAGAACGCCGCGCCCGGTCAAGCTCTGCTGTATATCCGCTTGCGTCCGCGGTTACTTTTACTGTTGTGCGATTATCCGCCATTATTTACGGCCTCCATAATTTTGTCAGATACGGCCTTACCCGCCTCGGCGCGCTTAGCCTCGTAGGCGGGGCGAATGAATGGCCTAGCCGCCATTTTTGAAGTGCCGAATTCGAGTAACCGCGCGTACCAAGCGTCTTGATTGATGAACACGGAGTAGGTAGCAATTGCACCCGCTACGGACTCCTCAGGGATATAGGCCGTCTTAATCGCGTCCTCTAACGTACCCGTCCGGTAGTACGGCATAGCCCGCACCTTGATTTCCCGATAAAACACAAAAGCCCCGGCTAAGGCACCTTTACGTAGCGCAGCCTCTGTAGTGGCTTGCGCTGCATTTTCTAGTACGTCAGTCAGGGCGCTTGGATTTTGAACGGTGAATGATGATCTGTTTGTTGCCAACTAAAACACTCCGTAGAAAACCCACCCCGTGACCGGATTCCTGTAACTCGTCCCGCCGTCCGTGCTATACACCCACGATATGCCGGTAGAGTTAATAGTGAAAATCGGAGGCGGTGTAACTTGGTTTACGTGCGCAAACAGAAAGTCCGGCTGAAACGAGTAAAACGGCGTGCCTTGGCTAAGGTCCGCAGCTACGCCCGCGTTTGTGCCTGCTACCTGAGCGCGGCCTACAATACGCCCCAACCTATCGGACGAGTCCAACAGAGGAAAACCGGACGGGTTCCATATTTGTAGGCCGTACATTAGCGCGCCGCCTCATGCATGCGTTGAAACTCAGCGGCCTTGTTAAGGTGCGCTTTCGCCTCCGTGAGAGCCGCCATAACCCGCTTGATTGGCCTGCTAGGGAGCAACCACAGACGATTAGCCTCCGCCCGTGCGTTGTTACCTAGCGCTATATGCGCCTGTGCTGCGGCAAGGGGGTGCCCGTATGCACCTTGCGCTGTCCGCGCTGCGCGCATAATGCGCCCGTCTAGCTCCTCCAGTGACGCAGCCGCTACCATGCCAAGCGAGCGGCCCCACAACCGCTCTAGCAGATTGATCCGCAATTCCTCGTTGGTCCTGGCGACCGTCTTACCACCGGCGCGCCTCTTGGTCGGTACGCCTAGACTATCAGCAAGGTGAAGCAACTCACCGCGCCTCATTGCGATTCCATATCGAACGTTGCGACAAGTTCTGCGATGCACGCGACCGGGACGCCCAAACGCTCAGCGAGACGCACGAGGCCCGTATAGACGCCCGGATGAACACCCGCCGTAAAGGTCCGCCCGAGGTTTCCACCTGAGAGGCGGAACCGGGGTTTGCTGGCGCGCGTAAGGGCGTACGCCTTGCGGCGAAATGCTGTACCAATAGGAACGCTCAAACGCCCCGCCTCGTCGTACAAAGCGGTCAACGCTTCAACAGATACAGCGTAATTAACATCGCAATTCATTCGCGTTCCCCTTCTTGAATCTCACGGCTCAACAATTGCAAGCGGGCCATATCCCTGATTTGCTCAAGTTGTGCCACGGCCTTGCGGTGGCTAATGATTGCCGCCTCCGCGCCCGACATAAGTCGGTTGAGTTCCTCGGTGGAGCGGTTAGCTTCAATAACGAATTCCATCTTAGTATTCCTTAATAGTTAGGGGCGGATGTGACCGCCCCACGAATGTGTTAGCTACGCTTTACAGCTTTGGGCGTTTCAAAGCCCCGTCAGCGCCATAAGCTCAGCCCGCAATTGCGCTTTGCGGTCCTCGCTCGGGCGGTTAAACGCAACCTCTCGCCAGATTGCCTTAGCGCGGAACGCAACGTTATCTGCGGCCTGCTCCTCGGATTGGCGTAGCGGTGCAATCCGCATCTTCGTAATGTCCGGTACGGTTGGAATGAACAGCTTACTCATAACGTTAAGCCACAGTCACTGCAACCGGATTAACCAACAGCTTAGCGTCCGCATATTTGGTGATACGGAACGCGGTAGTGTTAGTGGTGAACATCGATTGGGCCGCCATTGCTGCGGTAGGCGCACTGTTCATAACGATATCGTCGTGAGGAGTCGAATCAATCACCAAGGCCCCGTTGTAGACACTGGTACGCTTAACGTCAGCGAGCAACAGAGTGCCGTTAGGCGCGGCAAGCACCGGCAACGCAGGCAAGCCGTTATAGAAGCCTCCGTTAGGACCAACCTGAGTCTCAGCAGCGGAGCGCAAACCGCCAAGGGTCTCTGGATTGCCGACCCAAACAGCCGTACGCAAATCACCTGCGAACGCTGCGTAAGCGGCCTTAATGGTAGTCTGTGCGGCCCCGGCTGCGGCAACCATCGCATCAATCACGGCCTTATCTACAGCGTTGTTAGCCGCGTTAGTGAGGTTGCTCTCAACCCAGGCGATTACTCCTGCGCTAGCGAGGGCCAGCAGTTCATTGTTCATCGCAACGATAAGCCCAAATTTCCGCGAGCTATCCAACACAAATGAGCTTGCAGGAGCCGCAGCCGGATACATACCGCCCTCTGGAATCTCCGCAGCGGACAACATAGCGTTTTGAGTAAGTGCACGGACGTTAGGCGGGAGATTCGGCGCACCCATCGAGACAAACATCTCGATAAGCGAGCGAGTAACGACAGGGGCCAACACTTGAACGCCGGGGGCCTGCGAGACGTACGCAACGCCCGCTGTCTGCGAAACGTCTACAGCGCCGGTACCTGCAACCGTGTACGGTGCGACGGCGCTTTTGGTAATGTCGGCCTGCATGGCCCGCAACTCTGTGAGCGAGTCATGAACCGATTTCCCCGACACGCCAGCGAAGTTCTTTGCTACGGCGTCGCGCATGTACAGCGGCAACTTGCTAGCCCCGAGAGCTTTAGCAATAACAAGGCTGATTTGTTCGCTATGCGTCAGTGCGGCCGGGTTGAGCGAGTCGAGGTTAATATCGTGCGAATTAAGGCCAGCGGCAAGTCCGAGAGCAGCGTCACGAATGGTTTGAGTGTACGACATATGTATAGGAATCCTTATTATGGGTTTTGAAGTAGCCTGAGTTCGTACCGCAAGGCGGATTAGGCCAATCGGCCCGCCTGCTAGATTTGGTCGTGTTACTTTTTCGCTATGCTAGGGAGTATTACCGCCCCGCCCCGCTGAATCCGCGCATGCTCCGCTTGCTCAGTCTCGCTAGGGAATAGCGCGCGCATATCGTCATAGCGCTTGGTGTTGCTATGTGGGCGGATATCAAAGAGCCTAGGCTCGTCCCCTAGCCAAACTAGCTTGACCTTGTCCGGGTTATCCGCTGCGTACTTGATCGCTCGGTTAGCGTAGGCCGCTTTAGCCTTTTGGATTCTGGCCTCTCGCTTGCGTTGAGCTTGCGCACGCATCCGCTTAACTATTGATCTAATGAGCTTTCGCATTAAGCCTTTACCAACTTTTCAGCCTGCTCGCGTAGCAAATCGCATACAGATCGATCCTTCTCAACAGCCAGCAATCGCAAGCTCTTGAGGGTTGCGGGAGTTACGCGCAGGGAGATAACGCGCGTCCCGTCCGCCGCATACGGGCGTGTCACGGCGTTTTGATTAACACTTGTCATAAGTATTCCTATCGTTTGTTTACAAAAAGATATGCGCAGGCTCTCCGGTATCTCCTCCGGGAAGGGACACGGGACAAACTGCGCTCTATGGGGCGGGTGCTTCTCTAAGTCCCTCTACCAACTAATGTAGCGAACGCTTAGCTTCTCCTTCCTTGTCTACCCTGCAACTTATGTAGCAACCGCTTACCTAACTTCTCCTAGTCTGTGGCGCAACTTTGTAAGTGGGCGCATAAAAGAAAACGGGACAAGCCTCTCAGCCTGTCCCGCCTACCGTTCCGCGCTGCGCCTTGGTCGATCAGTACCCCGCTACTGACAGCCTATCCTCTACCTCTGTGCAAATGCCGGTGGCCACTCCACGCCGGTAATGCTCCGTCCATCCAGGACGGCGAGCCAGTGCAGACTCAGACATACCCATTACTACACCCGTCTCACCGGAGAGTTCGGCGCGGGTCGCATGGTCAAGCATTACGGTACGGGCATCAAAGAAGTCTTTGATTATTACGCGCCCGCCAAGTACCTCGTATTCCTTGCCCTCTTGCGGAACCTCAATTCGAGCGGCAACGGCGCGGCCTCGGTCATATCCAAGGTTACTTACATCCAGCATGTTCATTCGTGATCATCCTCGTTAGGTGCATCATTGTTGCCGCTGTGCTGTTAGGTCAATGCCCAGAGCAAGGCGGCGTTTAGTCGTTAGTTCCTGCAACGGGGCCTATCATAAACGTAAAGATGACTATGTTTATTACCGCACATAGACAGAGAAGTTATAGCAATATTCATAGTCATAACTATGTAAATTCTGCTACACTTCGCCCTACCAACAACACAGAGGGTCACGACAATGCCAAGAGGTAGGCCACAGAAAGCCCCTGCTCGCTCGCTTAACGTTCGCGTTGAGGTGTCGGACCTGGAGAAGCTCGCGCTGCTCCAAACGATTACAGGGACGCCCACGGCGGATGTGGTGAGAGACGCACTAAGGCGATACATAAAGAGCAATGAGGGCAAGCTCCGGGCGGCCGGGGAGAAACTAGCCAGCGGGAGCTATTGGCCGGAGTGATAGTACCGTGTGGTATGCTCGCAGGTACGTCCCACACGGCGCTAAGTCATTGATTTTATTGATGGTCGCTTAGCCGATTGTTAGGACGCTTGCATGCGTTCTGGTGTGCCGCGTGCGCGGCGCCGGTCGGGCTGACGCGCGTTGCGGCCGTTGCAGGCGGCTCCTGATCGGCTATCGCCTGCTGTGCGGCGTGCGTTTGTTGCGCAATGCCGCCGGTGCCGCGCGACAAAACTCACGCTCACGCTCAATACGCGACAGTTGCGATCTGGCGGACGAAACGGCCCTGCTCTAATTCATCGACGAACGCGATTGCGTAATCCTCGGCGGAAATCCGGCTGTTGCCCTGGGCGTCGGCAATCAGCGAGTCAGTGCCGGTGCGGAACGTGCCGGTGCGCTCGCCGGGAGCGATGATCGCGGCCGGCGAGAAGAACGTCCAGTCGAGATCCGCGACGCTGCGGTAGTAATTCAGCGCCTCGCGGTGAGCCAGCGCGACAGCTTTATAGGCGTCCGGGAAACCCTCGGTGTCGACGAGCTGCTTGCCCGGAGCGACTTCGAGCGAGCCTGCGCCGCCCACCACGACGAGACGCTTGAGCCTCGCCGCGCGCACGCCTTCGACAAGCGCACGGGTCGCCTTGTCCAGCGAGCCGACATCGGTTTGCGGCGGCGCATACGCGCTCGCCACCACGTCGTGACCGCGCACCGCCGCGCCGACGCTCGCCGCGTCGAGCAGATCGGCTTCTGCCGCTTTCAGGTTCGGCACGTCGGCCGGCACGCGCGCCGGGTTGCGCGACAGCGCCGTCACCTGATGCCCGCGACGCGCTGCTTCTGCCGCGATCCGCGAACCGATCATGCCAGTGGCGCCGAACAACGCGATCTTCAACTGTTTGCTCATTTCAACTGCTCCCGTCATGGTTTATATGTAACCGTCTTGATTACATATACATCGAAAAAAACAGGGGCTTGGCCCCCGGGGTTCCTGCAAAACATTTATTGAAAAACATTCATTCCGAATCGACGCTCGCCGCAGCAGAAAGCGCCCTCGTCACGCAGGCGGTCGCCGCTTGCGCTCCCTCGTACGCTCGGCACGCAACAGGTCTGCTGTCGCATCGGCCAGCGTTCGTTGCGCGAGCGACGCCTCCATGGCCTGCTGCGCTTCGTCGATGATTCCACGCAGCACGACCTGAATATTGCGTCCCACCATGCACGCCGGATTCGGCTCCTCACGGTGAAGCGCGAACAGCTGCGCGTCGTCTACCGCGCGGTACACGTCGAGCAAGGAAATCTGCTCGGGCGCGCGAGCCAGCAGCGCGCCGCCGCCCGCGCCGAGTTGCGACGTGGTGAGGCCCGCCTCGGCAAGCATGGTCAGAAGCCGCCGGATGAGCGCGGGATTCGTATTCACGCTGCCCGCGATCATTTCCGACGAAAGCGGCGCGCCCTCCTGAAGCGACAGCAACGCGAGCACATGCACCGCAAACGCAAACCGGCTACTCGTGTTCACAACAACCCGTCCTGCGACGACAATGTGTAACCATGGTAATTACATTTACGGGCACTGTCAAACACGCTGTCAAACACGCTGCTGGACGCATGATTATCGCGGCCGAGCAGGCGCACGCGCTTCAGCGTGCTCATGCGCATCTCACTTGTCCATCTGCTTTTGCGCGTCGCCGCCATAGTTCGAACCAGACGACGAAGCAGCGGCGTTCGTCGACGAAGCCGTGCTTTGCGCCGACCACTCCTGCAGCTTGCGCCCGGCGTTCTCCAGGCTCTGGCCCGTCAGCGACGCCGCTTTACCGAGTTGCAGGTTGGCTGTACTGGCCGCGTTTTGCAGGTTGGCTTGCGCGCTGGAAGCGAGCGCATTGGGGTCGATGGTGACCGTCGGCGCCGAGGCCGATTCGAGGTTCTGCTGCGCGGCGGATTTCGTCTCGTCGACCTTCTGGCCGACGTAGCTCGCCGCCTGATCGAGCTTCTGGCCGGCGGCCTGCGCCGCGTCGTTGAGCTTGCCGGCGACCTGCCCCGCCGACGCATCGTTCTTCTGGCAAGCCGCGAGACCGCCGAATACGAAGAGGACCACGGCGGTACGGCGCAGCAACGGAGAACGGAAAGATGAAGTCATGTGTATTTTGAACCGCAGGAGGCGGCGTAGCTGACGAAAACGCGCCCATCATACGCCGTTGCCGCGAAGCGCCCCACAAGCAGTCATGCAGGACGGATCGACGCGGCTCGCGGGCCGCGGCAGTCGCCGTTCTGTCAAACGTTGTGCGGTAGACTGGCTGCGGGCAATCAAGGTCCGTCCAGGGTTAGCTGTGTTCCATTGATCAATCGGAGGCATACGATGGCGGCAAAGAAAATTCTGTTTCTCACCGGCGATTTCGCCGAGGATTACGAGACGATGGTGCCATTTCAGGCACTGCAGGCGGTCGGTCATGTGGTCGACGCCGTGTGCCCCGACAAGAAAGCAGGCGATCGGATCAAGACCGCGATTCATGATTTCGAAGGCGATCAGACGTACACGGAAAAACCGGGCCATCTGTTCGCGCTGAACGCGTCGTTCGAAGACGCCGATCCGCGCCAATACGATGCACTCGCTATCGCCGGCGGGCGCGCACCCGAGTATCTGCGGCTCAATCCCAAAGTGATCGAACTCGTGCGGCAGTTCGCGGAAGCCGGCAAACCGATCGCCGCCATCTGTCACGCCGCCCAACTGCTCGCCGCCGCCGACGTGATCCGCGGCAAGCGCATTTCCGCTTACCCGGCCTGCGCGCCCGAGGTCAAACTCGCTGGCGGCGAGTTCGCCGACATTCCGGTCGACGCCGCCATCACCGACGGCAACTTCGTGACCGCTCCCGCGTGGCCTGCTCATCCCGAATGGCTTCGTCAGTTCCTGGTTTTGCTGGGCACGCGTATCGAGCTTTGAGCCAGTTCAAGCGCCGCGCGGGTATTGCTGGCAAGCGCGGCATTTGAGAGTCGTCCTATAGTTCGCGTTAGAGGGCCTTCCTATAGTCACGGGCTGACTTGGGAGCGCTCTTCGATGGAACTAACCGACTGGATTGTGATTCTCGCCATCACGCTGATGACGATTGCTTTTCGCTGCGCGCACACGCCGGCCGGCTGGTCGCGAGAGAACCGCGCGCGGCGCCTGGCGGGAACGAGGATGCTGGTGCAAGCTGCCTGCTCCGTCTGGGCAGCTTTGCTGATCGTGGCGCGTTGTGTGTTCGCGCTCGACGGTTTGCTCGGGCTGCGTCCAACGTTTCAGGAAGTGCTCGCCATCGTCGCTATTCTGCTTGCATGCGGCTGCTACTGGTCGGTGCGCGGCCGGCGGCTCCTGAAACCGCGCCGTCTGTTTATCTCCTGCTAACCGGCGACGGCGCTCGAATTGCGCCACACGCCGCACGCCACACGCCGCGCTCACGGGCTACAGGCTTCGCGACGAAACCTGCAACCCGCCTCAACGCCCCATCCGCAGATTCCCTTGTTCATCGGCCATCGCCTGATCGTTCGCGGCATGCGCCCCGGCACGGACTTCGGCAGCCGCCAATGCCGACCGTGCGCCGGCTTCGGGCAGCGACAAATAGAACGTCGTGCCCATACCTTCCGTCGACTCCGCCCACACGCGTCCACCATGCCGCTCCACGACGCGCCGCACGAGCGCGAGGCCGATGCCCTCTCCCGCCACCGCCGTGCCGTGCAATCTCTGAAAAGCGTTGAATAGCCGGGGCAGCGCGATCGCCGGAATGCCCAGCCCGTTGTCGCGCACGTAGAAAATCCGCAGCGATTGCACGCCGGGCGGCGCAGGCGTCGTACCAATCTCGATCCGGCCTTCTCGCGACTGATCGAGATAATTCACCGCATTTCCGATCAGATTGGCGAACACCTGTTCGAGCGCGGTCGGGTCGCCCCACACAGCCGGCAATTCGCCTACATGCACTTGCGCGTTGCGAGCGCGAATCGAGCCTTGCATTGCGTCGATCACGCGCTGCACGATATCGCGCACTTCGACTTTCTGCTGCCGGTATTCGACACGACCAATGCGAGAGAGCCGCAACAACGCATCGATGATGTGCGACGCGCGCAGCACCGCCGTCTGCAAATAGTGGAGCGCTTCCCCGATATCCTCGTCGACTATCCGTTCGATGCGCTGCCGGGTCTGCGCCGGCAGCGACGAGTCGCTGACGGCCGCTCGCAGTTCTTCGCAGGCGCGGATCAGTTCCTTCGAAAAGCCCTGCAGATTAACAAGCGGCACGCGCAGGTCATGCGACACGCTGTAAATGAACATCTCGTTTTCCTGCGTCTGCTGCCGCAAGCTTTCGTTGATGCGCGACAGTTCGTCCGCACGGCGCGCAAGGTCGGCCTGAAAGCGCGCCTGGATTCGCTCCGCTTCCAGCAGACGCCGGCTGGTCTCATGCAGCGTCAGATCGAGGCGCGCGATTTCATCGTGGCCCGGCTCGATGGGCGCAAGCGGCTCGTTGCCTGCAAGGCGCCCGGCGTTGTCGGAGAGAAGCGCAAGCCGTCCGCGCACCCCACGCGTGAAAAGCCACACGGAGAGCGCCACGAACAGCAACGAACCGAACACTGCCGCTACCACGAGCGTCTGCTGCCGTTCGCGGGCGGCATCGGCGTCGCTCGCACGCTGAGCCTCCAGACGCCGTTCCTCCGTCTGAAAGGCGGCCAACTGCTGGCGAAAGCGATCGAGCACGTCGGCCTGAGCCAGCTCGCTGAACCGGTTGACAACGTCCTTGCGACGGCCCGAATGCAACATGTCCTGCGTGCGATCGGACCATTGCCGATAGGCCTGCACCGCCTGGCGCACCTGGACCACGCGTTCGACCTGCGACGGATTGTCCGACACGAGTTCGGCTAGTTGATCTATGCGTCGATCGACGTCGACCCATACAGACAGCGGCGTCACAAACCGGTTGTCGGCGGCGAGCACCGCGCCGCGCAACGCGACGGACTCGCCTAGCACCGGATCCAGAATCGCCGTCGTCTGGCGCATCACCTCCTGGCCGTGAGCGGCCCTGCGCTCGGCTTCGGCCGCGTCGGACTGCGCCTTGACCAGGCCGGACAGAAGGGCCAGTTCGAAGACAGCAGGAATCGCAATCAGCAGCAGGCCTTTAGTGGTAAGTCGCATGCGCACGCGTTGGAGGGGTGGGCCGGCAGATGTGCGCGGTACGGCACATTATGTCGGCGTTTGCTTATGAAACAAAGCGGCGCACCACCGGCTGAGCGTCACCAGTTAGGCATCGAGGTGCCGGTAACGGGACGGCGGGGGCGCCTCGACATTCTGCAGCATCCGTAAGCAAGACGAAAATTTACGAACCAACTTGGTTCATTCATTACCAAATCGGAACGCTTACGCACACCTATTGTGCTTTCAATGTGCGCGAGAGGTGCGGAGCGAGAAGGCAAACGACGCAACCGCGTGCGTGCAGCTCCCTCGCAGTGCTCATTGCACCGACACAGCGCTAAATAGCACCGTTTTGGCCCGCTTCTTGCATTCTTGCGCGGCTTTTTGGCACAAGCGGAAATAATCGATGGAAAGCTTCAAATCCGGGACCGATACCCTCTTTCTCCTGCTCGGAGCCGCAATGGTGCTCGCGATGCACGCAGGATTTGCGTTCCTTGAACTGGGCACGGTGCGCAAGAAAAACCAGGTCAACGCGCTGGTAAAGATTCTGGTGGACTTCTCCGTCTCGACAATCGCCTATTTTTTCATCGGTTATACGATCGCGTACGGCGTGCAGTTCTTCGGCAACGCCGAATCGCTTGCGGTTCACAACGGCTACGCGCTGGTGCGCTTCTTCTTCCTGTTGACGTTCGCCGCCGCCATTCCGGCGATCGTCTCCGGCGGCATCGCCGAACGCTCGAAATTCAATCCGCAACTCTTCGCGACTTTCGTTCTGGTCGGCTTCGTCTATCCATTCTTCGAGGGCATCGCCTGGAACGAGCGCTTCGGCGTGCAGAACTGGATTAGCCAGACGTTCGGTGCGCCGTTCCACGACTTCGCGGGCTCCGTCGTCGTTCACGCGTTCGGCGGCTGGGTCGCGCTGCCCGCGGTGTTGCTGCTCGGTGCGCGCCACGGCCGCTATCACCGCGATGGCGGTATTGCCGCGCATCCGCCATCGAATATTCCATTTCTCGCGCTCGGCGCGTGGGTGCTGGCCGTCGGCTGGTTCGGCTTTAACGTGATGAGCGCGCAGACGGTCGACAAGATCAGCGGCCTCGTCGCCGTCAATTCGTTGATGGCGATGGTCGGCGGCACGTTGACCGCCTGGCTCGCGGGACGCAACGACCCCGGCTTCACGTACAACGGGCCGCTCGCCGGGCTCGTCGCCGTGTGCGCCGGCTCGGACCTGATGCATCCGCTCGGCGCGCTGGTCACGGGCGGCATCGCCGGCGCGCTGTTCGTCTACATGTTCACGTGCGTGCAGAACCGCTGGCGCATCGACGACGTACTCGGCGTCTGGCCGCTACACGGTCTGTGCGGCGCGTGGGGCGGCATCGCAGCAGGCATCTTCGGTTTGCGGGCGCTCGGCGGCCTGGGCGGCGTCTCGTTCGGCGCACAGGTGCTCGGCACGCTGGGCGGTATCGTCGTGGCTTCGCTCGGCGGCACGCTCGTCTACGGCGCCATCCGCCTGACCGTGGGCCTGCGCCTCGATCAGGAGGACGAGTACAACGGCGCCGACCTGTCGATCCACAAAATCTCTGCTACGCCGGAGCGCGAAAGCCTGGGCTGATGGCATGCGCCGGCCGCGCCGGGCCGGCTCGCGCGACCTGTCCCCATGGAATGGCGAATGTTAGACTTGCGCGCTGCAGGCTGAACACTCGAAAGGGTTGCGATGCGCTCGGCATGGCATGCCGATCATGGCCCCCTTCCGAACGATGCCTGCTTCCCCGGAACAGAGCCGACTCGACATTGCGTCCCGCTCCGCCCGGTTTGTTGAATCCCACGTTTCGCCTGGCACTCTCATGTATTGGTCGATACTCGCGGTCGCCGTCGGCGGCGCACTTGGCTCGTTATTTCGCTGGTTTCTCGGCCTGCGTCTGAATGCGCTCTTTCCGTCGTTGCCGCTCGGCACCTTCGCGTCAAATGTGATCGCAGGCTACATCATCGGCGTGGCCGTCGCGGGCTTCGCGCGCGCGCCGCAAATTGCGCCCGAGTGGCGGCTTTTCGTGATCACCGGAATGATGGGCGGACTGTCCACCTTCTCCACCTTCTCGGCCGAAGTGGTGCAGCACTTGCAGGACGGCCGCCTCGGCTGGGCCGCCGGCGAAGTCGCGATACATGTGGGCGCGTCGCTTGTCATGACGATTCTCGGCATTGCCACGGTTACGCTGCTGTCGCGTTAAGTATCGCTCGCCACAGCCCGCTATCTCGTTTCTTTCATCGCTTCCTGGTGCTGGCTTTGCTCTGCGGGCCGCAGTTCACGCGCTCTTCAGCGGGCACAGCGCTTGCGCGTTTCAAAGCGCACCCTTTCCATAAAGGAGGTGAAAGATGGGCTCAATCAATCCGCAAGGCGCCTCTAGCGGCGGAGCGAAAATTGTCGGCGGCGGTATCGGCGAAGGTCCCGGGCCCGAAGTCATGGCTGCGGCCACGCTCGACGGCACGAAGGTGATGTCGTCGGATGGTGAGCATGTCGGCAAGATTTCCGACATCATGCTGGACGTCCGCAATGGACGCATCGCGTATGCGGTGCTATCCGAAGGCGGCTTCCTTGGCATGGGAGCGAATCTGCACGCCATTCCCTGGAGCGCGCTGACTCTCGATACCGACCAGAAGTGCTTCTTCGTCGACATCACGGCGCAACGTCTGAAGGACGACCCGGGCTTCGACCCGGACCACTGGCCGTCAATGGCCGACCCGACCTGGGGCGAATCGACCTATAGCTACTACAACCGGCAGCCGTACTGGACGGCGACCCGCGAAGTCGTCGAGGAAGACCCTGCCATCCGGCCCAGTGAGCACTGACGCGAGCTAGCGCTCAAGCCGTAGCAGACCTGTGAGTGCCCATGTCACCGCGTCGTACAGCGGTGACATGGGCCACATTTCGTAAAACGCGCGTTATCGAGCCGCCAGCATCCCGATGATCAGGCCACCGATCAACGCCATCGTTACCGCTTTCCACGGACTGTCGTGGACGAAGTCGTCGGTAGATTCAGACACGACGCGGTATTTCGTTTTGACAACGTCCTGCGCGTCGGCAAGTCTGTCCTTCAATTCGGAAAGTTTCTGTGCGCTGCGGGCACGCAGTTCGTCGCTGCCGTTCGGCCTTGACGCGAGGCTGTCGTCGCGCGATGCATCGGCGGAACCCGAACTGGTGGCTTGAGTAGACTCGGCCATTTGAACCCTCCCTGTCTCCGTTAAGTGGACAAGGTTCAGCAAACCGCGTGCCTCGCCGAATGCTTCCGATAAAGTCCCGTTCGAACCGACGTCATTAATTAGGATGGCGATGTAAATCGCCGCACCAATGCAGTTCAGAAGTATGACGAGTGACATGACACACGCTTGCTCGTAACTTCAGCAAGTCCGCACAGGCACGAGCGTTGCGCGCCCCATACGCCGGCCGCAGTGACCGGCGCGAACCAGGAGCGATAAATGAGCATTTTTTCGACGATCCTCAACAAGATCTTCCCGCACGATCATCCGGCGAACACGGGCTCGGGCGGCACCGCCGGACCGGCAGCCGCGGCGACGGCGGCACCGGGCAGCGCAACTGCGCCGGCTGGAACGCCAGCAACACCTTCCACTGCCGCCGCCGGTAATTCACAGCCTCCCGTTACCCCTATGCCGACGGTCGACGTCGAAGCGGTACTGATAAAAATGCAGGAAAGCAGCGGCGAAACATTGAACTGGCGTACGTCCATTGTCGATCTGCTGAAGCTGCTTGGACTTGACAGCAGTCTCGCGGCCCGCAAGGAACTCGCATCCGAGCTGCACTACACGGGCAATACGGAGGATTCAGCTTCGATGAACATCTGGCTGCACAAGCAGGTGATGACGAAGCTCGCTGAAAACGGTGGCAAGGTGCCCGACGATCTGAAGAACTAAGCCGGTCCCACGCAGCAATCTGGCCGTGGCAAGGCGCGCGGCTTCCTCGTCGAGCCTCGTAGACTGAAGAGACCCGAGCGCCAGCGCCTTGTCGGCAGCGGATTCCAGGCGGTGTGCACGACGATGGCGCTTTAAGCGTTTCGCGGTCAGTCTCCGAACGGGTTGCCCGTGTCTTTTACTTCAGTACTGAGGTTGTATTCGGCGCGCACGGCTTTTAGCACGCTCTCGATGTCGCGCTCAAAGCCGATCGCGTTGCCGAAATTGGTCATCGTCCAGTTGCAGCCTGTCTTGTCGGCCTCCTGCAACTGCGGTCGCGGCACGCGAATCTTGACGCCGTCTTCGACGATTTCCGGCAGCCGATGGAGTCGCCGGTTGACCTCCTGCTGAAGCTGCGACGCATTGAGCATTTTTCGTATCATGCAAGTCTCCTTCCGATTGTTCGAGCCATCTGGCGCAAATGACGCCACATCGATCCGGGCTGGTTGATGGCGACCCCAAGCAGGAACAATTGGGCGCGTCACCGCTATGCCGCCAACCTATGCTCATAGTACGGCCGGTCCCTGTCATCGAGAATTGCGTACATTGCCTCCAGATTGTTCGGGTTTGGGTTGAGCCATGCATCTACGTTTTCCGGCTTGATAGGAATGATGCAGCGGTCGTGACCGGTCGCCGCGACTTCCGGTGGCGGCTCGTCTGTTATCGCCGCAAACGACAGCAGGTCCGGCTCGCCCGGTGCGGACCACCGCGACCACAAGCAGGCAACATGCATCAATTCCCCGTTGCCCGGACGAAACTCCAGCACGACGTTCTCATCACGCTCGTGAGTTTCCAGTAACGTGCCTTCGTACTTCGCCCGGCTGACGTTCTCATAGAAGACTTCGACAAGCAGGACGGCATGCGTGTACCCAAAGCACGGAGCCCAGAAACCTTCAAGGCTATCCCGGCGCGCATTGTATGTTCCGGGATACTTCGTATCGTACGACGCAGGTTTTCCAGCAATGCGGCATTGATACCGCATTGGCTTGACGACCCGTTGCCCGCCTTCCATCACCATGACCGGCGCGTAGTTACCGGGAAAGATGCGCGAGTCCCGCGGCTGTAATGCGGTTCGCTGCAGGTCTTCAAGTTTTCCCTTGACCCATGCAATTTTGTCGGTGGCAATGCGCTGGCTTTCCGTTGCCGCTTTCGTGACCTTCGTCTGCAGCGTGCGTTCGGCGTCTGCAAGCCGTGTGCGCTGTTTGAAAAGATCCTGTTCCAGCTTCGTCACTTGCGCCGACGTGAAGCGCGCTATAAGAGCATTGATCTCACGCGTTGCTTCGTCCTGCGGATCGGCAAAGGCGTCTTCCATGGCTTTGGGTATCTTCGCTTTGCCGATGCCCTCCGTTCGTTCAAAAAACAAACGCGCAAACTCGTGGATGTCGATGATTGCGCCAAAGGTACGCACGAATTTTCGATAGTCCGCCACGACTTGAGCCGAGTAGCACATGGTGCCTCCAGTTTGATGTGGTCATGATATGCGAGCCGGCTTTGACTTTGCGATCCGCATGACCTGCTTTCTTGGCTTTCTTGGCTTTGTTGGCTTTGTCGGTGCGCAGCGGCAAGATGGGCGGATAATCGCAAGTTCGACGATTCGGCGCGACCAGCCTTGGCCTGCTATTGCGAAGAGGCCTTCAGCATGTCTCATGGCGCTCAATGCCTGGTAGTCGCCATTCTGCTGAGAACAATATCCGTGCGCATTGACCCATACAGTCTTGAACTTTTTGTTGCGGTGGTGGAGGAAGGTTCGATAGCCCGAGCGGCCGCACGAGGTCACATATCGTCGTCCGCTATCAGCCGGCGGATTGCTGACCTGGAGACCTCGCTTGGTGCGCTTTTACTGACGCGTTCACCGTCCGGTGTCGAACTGACGGAGGCCGGTGCCCATGTTTTTTCGCGGGCCCGCGCACTGAACGACCAGTTGCAGTCATTGGTGGGCGAGGTACATTCGCTGGCAGGTCAGGTTTCGGGAACTGTCCGGCTGTATGCAAATGCGTCCGCCATCGTCGGATTTCTCCCTGAACTACTGACCACTTTCAAGGCGGAGTATCCGCTGGTCGAGATTGCTCTCATCGAGCAGATCAGCAGCGATGTACTGCGCGCATGCGTGGACGGCCGCGCAGATGTGGGAATCTCGTCGGCAGTTGTCGCGCCAGACAGCCTCGACTCCTGGCACTTTGCAGACGACCCCTTGCTGGTTGTCGTTCCACGGCAGCACGAACTCGCATCGGTGACCGCCCCGACCTTTAGTGACGTGTTGGACTTCTCACTCGTTGCACTGCAGGCCGGCGGAACGCTCGACCAGGAATTGCGCGAGCGCGCGGCCGCCATGGGAAAGCCGCTCCAAGTATCGGTTACGGTCAATAGCTTTGACGCCCAGTGCCGGATGATAGAGGCTGGCTTAGGCATTGGCATCGTGCCGACCAGCGCGGCTTCCGCGTTCGCCGGGTCGGGAAACTTCATTCGTCACCCGCTCGACGCGCCGTGGGCGGCGAGCAGGACGCTGCGGGTGCATGCCGTCAAAAGGTCAGCGCGCCGCAAAGCCGTTGCGGCCTTGATATTTCATCTAAGTTCACATAGCCACCAGGGTTAATGCGGACGTCGTGATTGGTAATGCCCCCCCTGCGATTCCAGCACTTCGTCCCGGTGCCGAAGACAGTCTAGATTTCCCGCAAGGAGACTAGACATGCCGATTTTGAAGCTCGATGGCCGGGTGCTTTTTCTTTCCGCAGACCCGGACATCATCGACCGACAGTTGAGCGGCGAAGATCTGACCGAGACCACGGCCGGCACGCTGAGAGACGACGTGTCGACCGATGAAATCACACCAATGAGCGTGCTCACCCGCTTCGACGAGCGGCTTGCGCGTGTTCCGTATGTTGGATTTACAGCAGGTGAACGCACGCCCATTGGTCTGGACGCTGTTCGCGCCGGAGGCTTTTGTGTGACGGTTGCCGGCAACCGGTACGGCAAGGGGTCGTCTCGCGAGCACAGCCCGGTAGCGGAATATCGTGCCGGTATCCGGCTTGTTATCGCAAGAAGCTTCGAGCGCATTTACCGGCAAAATGCCGACAACGTAGGACTCTTCACGTCGACAGATTTTGGACTGCTCGAACGTATGGAGCGTGGTGAAGAAATCGACATCGACGAACTGGTCGCATCTCGCGACGCGCTTGCGTCAGCGATTCTCCGCAGCGGGGGCCTTCTGCGGTACGGCGCTGCGCACATGCAGCACGTCAGGACGACCACTCAGGCCCGCGACGGCCGCCCACGCACGCTCGCTCAAAAAATCATCGAGAGGCACGCGTTGGAAACCGAGGCCACGGGAGACTCACAGAACCCTGGAGAAGGAGCCTTCGTCCGCGCGGACTGGCGTTTCATTCATGAGTACTACACCGGCATGGCAAGTCACATGCTGCATGCTACATTCGGTCGCCCACTGAAATTGCATTCGCCTAAGACGATTTTGACGTTTGAGGACCACCTGTCCTACTCGCACAAAAGCGAGCTGCACATCCGCAACGGGTTACTCCCGGATGTGTGCGCGCTGTCTGAAGCGCACCGTGCTTTCGCCCGCGATTATGATCTACGCAATCATGGCTACCTCAGCGAAAACGGCAGTGGCATTAGCGAAGGTTCGGAAGGCATTTCGCACGCAATGATGGCGGAGAGGTACGCGCTGCCAGGCCAACTGGTGGTAGGCACCGATTCGCACACACCGCACAGCGGAGCGCTTGGCTGCGTTGCATTTGGGGTTGGCACGACGGACATGTCCAACGCGTTCATCACCGGCGCGGTACGGATGACCGTTCCGGAGTCGCTGCGAATCGATTTCCGCGGACCGATTCCGTCAGGAGTGACAGCCAAAGACTTAACGCTCCATCTTCTTTCGGACCCCCGCATCCGTGCCGGCGCGGGCGTCGGCAAGGTGTTCGAGTTTGCTGGCTCGGCCATGTCGCAGCTAACCACCGACGAGCGTACCACGCTCACCAACATGACCGCAGAGCTTGGCGGTTTCACAGGGATCGTCGCTCCCGATCAAGAGACGGTCCGGTTTCTGAAGGAACGTCGCGGTGTGGACTTTGAAATCGAGCCCTGGATGCGAAGTGACGACGGCGCTCCTTACGCAGCCACCATTGAGATCGACTGCACTCGGCTCTCCCCTATGCTTGCGGCACCCGGAGACCCTGGAAACGGCATCGCGCTAAATCAGTTGAGCAACCGGCCGCAGATTGATATTGCGTACGGCGGCTCATGTACTGCCGGCAAGCGCGAAGATTTCGACCATTATCATGAGGTTCTCGCCTGGGCTGCCGACCGGGGAATCCGAGTCGCTGAACACGTGAAATTGTTTCTACAGTTCGGTACGTCAGACGTGCGGGACTACTGCATCGAGCGCGGATATCTCGATGCTTTCGAACGCGTTGGCGCAGTTTTGCTTCAGCCCTCATGCGGCGCATGCGCCAACTGCGGTCCTGGTGCATCCACTGATGCGTCGCAGGTCACCATCAGCGCAATCAACCGGAATTTCTCGGGTCGTTCTGGGCCAGGAAAGGTCTGGCTCGCCAGCCCACCAACTGTCGTGGCAAGCGCGCTGGCCGGCAGGATCGTCTCCTTCGCCGAGCTCAAGGAGCAACGCCAGTGAAGATTGCTGTTAATAGCTGTGGTTAGCTGACTTTTGCCCGGCAGCATCAAAAGCAAATACTAGACGGAGACAACCATGACCACTTTGGAAGGCACTTCACCCTTAGGCGCCAAAGAAGCCAGCGTGCCCGGTGAGGATTCGCTCGTCGATAAAGCCGCAATATCTGCACGTCTTGACCGACTTCCCGCCACGCGGAGCGTCTGGAAACTGATCGTGTTGCTTAGCCTCGGCTTCTTCTTCGAACTGTACGATTTGCTCTTCACCGGGTACATCGCACCTGGTCTCGTGAAGGCAGGAATTCTCACTGCGACGACGCACGGGCTTTTCGGAACGTCGGGTGTCGCCAGCTTTATCGCATCTCTCTTTAGCGGTCTGTTCGTCGGAACCATCGCCTGCGGATTCCTCGCTGACCGTTTTGGCCGGCGTGCAATCTTCACGTATTCATTGCTCTGGTACGTAGCGGCCAATACGGTAATGGCCTTCCAGGATACAGCGACAGGACTAAACTTCTGGCGCTTCGTTTCCGGTCTTGGTATCGGCGTCGAACTCATCACCATTGGCACTTACATGTCCGAGCTCGCACCGAAGCATATGCGCGGGCGTGCGTTTGCAGTCTGCCAGGCAATCGGCTTTTCCGCGGTCCCGGTCGTAGCCTTCCTGTCTTACCTGCTCGTACCGAAATCCTATCTGGGATTGGACGGTTGGCGGTGGGTCGTATTGATTGGCGGCATCAGTGCGGCGTTCGTATGGTATTTCCGTCGAAACCTGCCGGAAAGCCCGCGTTGGCTCGCCAGCAAGCAGCGATTTGCAGAGGCCGACGCCGTGCTCTCCCGGCTCGAAGCGCAGGTTGAAAGCCAGTACGGAAGGCCTCTTCCTCCGCCAGGACCGTCCGAGCCGATCGCAATCAAAGGCGGCTTTTCTGATATGTGGAAACCGCCGTACCGCAAGCGGACCGTCATGCTGATTGTCTTTCACATATTCCAGACGGTCGGCTTTTACGGTTTTGCTAACTGGGTACCCACGCTGCTCGTGAAGCAGGGAATCACCGTGACGTCGAGCCTGCTCTACACGACAGTCATCGGGTTGGCGGCGCCTCTTGGACCTTTGCTCGGCTATCTCATTGCTGACCGCTTCGAGCGAAAGCACGTCATTGTTTGCATGGCGGCGCTCAACATTGTGGCCGGACTTCTCTTTAGCCAAACAACGTCGGCCGTGGCGATAGTGATGCTCGGCGTTTGTCTAACGCTGGCGGGCAACATCATATCGTTCACCTACCATGCCTATCAGCAGGAGCTGTACCCCACGACGATTCGCGCACGGGCGGTAGGCTTCGTTTATTCATGGAGCCGTGCATCCGCGGTGTTCAGCTCGTTCGTCATTGCGTTCATGCTGAAGGACTTCGGCGTGACTGGCGTGTTCGTTTTCATCGCCGGCGCGATGTTGCTGGTCATCCTCGCAATCGGACTGATGGGGCCTCGGACGCTTGGAAAGTCGCTAGAGGACATTTCTCGCTGAATTTTTTGCAGAGGCGCCTGACTCGAGGCGGCGGCAGAGACTACAGTGGGGACGAACGATTGCATGACGCCGCGGAGGCGATAACTTCAGTCGCGGCCGCGCCGTCCAACGAGCGGAAGGTCATGTCGATTTCGCCTCGCTGACGGACAGGAAAAAAACAGTCCGTCATACGGCCAGGGTTTGAGCCTGAGCGACATCGACCCACTCTGCCCTAACCAGTTCGATAAGGCGCTGGGGCGCGATGCGGAGTGCCGCGTTCGTTGCGCCCGCTGCAGGCAACACGACATCGAACTTCTTCAACGTCACATCCGCAAAGACTTTCATTTCGCGCGGCAGTCCGAACGGACACACCCCGCCCACCGGGTGACCGGTCCATTCAACCACCTCCTCGGCATTGAGCATCCTGGCCTTGCCTTTGAACTGATCCTTGAACTTGCGGTTGTCAATCTTCGCGTCACCTCCAAGCACCAGCAGGATGACCTCGTCCTTCAGCCACAAAGACAGCGTCTTCGCGATCTGCCCCGGCGACACGCCGTGGGCATCGGCAGCTTCCGCGACAGTGGCGGTGCTCGTCTGCTTCTCCAGGATTTCGAGGTCGGGAGCATGCTGTGAAAGAAATGCACGGACGGATTGCAAACTCATGTTCGGACTCGCTGATATGACATTGTGAAGTTGATGTGGCCTGGATCGGCTTACACATTAAGACGGTTCATCAAGCTGCCAAGGCGTACTGACGGCGGTTAATACCCGTGAGGGCGATCGATAAAGTGGTCAAAGCTTAGGAGACTCATCCAACCGTTTGTACCCGACGACGCTTGCTATAGCGTTCGCCCTCGTTCTCATCGGCAGACCGGGATACCGGTCTGTCTTTGCTACGTGAGCAGGCCAGCCCACCGACGATCGCGGCCATGCCGATCGCGTGATAAATGTGCAGCGTCTCGCCCAGAAACACGATTGACATCGACGCGCCGTAGAGCGGAATCAGGTGAATGAAGAGCCCCGCCCGAGCTGGGCCTACGCGCGCAATGCCAAACATATACAGGAGGTTGGCGATCAGGGATGGTGCGAGCCCCACGTACATGATTTCTCCAAGAGACGCGATGTTCCAGGTCGCACGTTCCCCCGCGATGTACTCCCACATGAACAGCGGAAAGAGCACCACTACCGCGATGACGAGTTGTGCGCCAAGTAGCCCGAGACGGTCCATGTCCGCCGGAAAAGAACGCAGCCAGACCGAGAAGAGAGCAAACGCCACCATCGCGCCGAAGACGAACAGGTCGCCACGGGAAAACTGCAGCGCTAACAGTCGCGCAGTGTCGCCATGCGAGATGATGGTCAAAACGCCGACGCAGGATAGAACGAGTCCGAAGCTCTGGACGGCGGTCAGCCGTTGCCCGAAAAATGCAGCACCGATCAAGATGATCAGTACGGGAATGGCAGAGTTCATCAACTGCGCATTTGATGCCGTCGTCGAATGCAGCCCTACATAGACGAGAAGATTGAAGGCGACCATACCGGCGAGGGATACGCGCACGAGTCGCCAGCGAAGCGCCCAGTACCGACTCATGTCGCGCTTCATCGCGGCCCATCCAAACGGCAGGAGACACACCAGCGCGATGAGATGCCTGCCGAAGGCCAGCGTCATAGGTGGCACGTCGTTACGTGCGAGCCTGCCGACCACGAAGTTTCCGGCCCACAACAACGGAGGCAAAACGAGAATCAGCAAGCCTGCAAGCCGGCCGCTACTGCTCACCGGAGCGCGCACATCGGGTTTCATGGGAGGTTCTCCGCGGTTGCCATTCAGTGGCCCGATTGTGTGACGCTACAACTTCAGTAACAATAGAGCACCGAACAAAGTATATTTACGGAATGCGCAAAGACCTCCTTCAGACAGGCCTCTTCCATGCGATTCGCGCGTTCCTGCGTGTGGTCGATAGCGGCAGTTTCACTGCCGCGGCCGAGCAGATGGATCTCACTACGGCGCAGGTTTCACGGCTCGTGTCGGACCTGGAGAAGCGGCTTGACGTCAAGCTGCTTCAGCGCTCGACCCGCCATCGGATACTCACCGATGCAGGCGCCGAATACGCCGAGCGTTGTCGCGAGATCGTTGCGCTTATGGACGAAGCCGAAGCGAAGGCCTCCGGGACGGCATCCACTCCTTCTGGCCGGCTGCGCGTGCAATGCATGGCCAGTTTCGGCCACCACTATGTCGCGCCTGAGCTCGCCGATTTCTGTGCGAGTTATCCCGAAGTCATCGTCAACTACAGTACTTCGCAGTACTTCCCCGATCTGCTCGCCCGCGGTGTAGACGTGAGCTTTTATCTGGCGGAGTCGCTGACTGACTCGGGATTGGTGGCGCGTCGGCTGGGAACGACATTCGCGGTGGTGTGCGCGTCGCCAGAATATCTGCAACGCTTCGGCGAGCCTACGACGCCCGCCGCATTGAGCGAGCACTCATGCCTGCGTCTGATCAATCCTTCCATCACTCCTGAATGGCGACTGACAGACGGGCAAGGCCCGGTGCAGGAATTTTCCCCGCAAGGACCGCTGGTGGCGGACACGCCGGAATTGCTGCTCGATGTTGCTGTGAGGAGTGCCGGAATAACGCTGCTTCCGCTTTTCTCGGTCATAGACGCGATCCGCGATGGCCGGCTCCGCCGGGTGTTACCCGCGTGGCGGTCGCCGGACATTGGAATATATGCACTCCTGCCTTCCAGGCACTTCATGGATGCCAGGACCCGGGCGTGGTTGGAGTGGGCGGAGAGACGAATCGTCCCGAGGCTACGAGAGGATGCGGCGTTCTTTACGTTATGAGCGCGGACCGACCCGTTTTCGCAGTGTGGATGCCCGCATTGTCAGTCGCATTCGTCTTCGCACGTGTCTTCGCATGTGTCTTCGCATGTGTCTTCGCATTCGTCTTCGCGTCTGTTAACGTCAGCCGTCAAAGTCGGCCAGCAAATTTAAACCTGCCTGGCGCGAGTCGCAGAGCGAACGGACGACTCGCCGCCTGACGGCGGTGCCAGCTCTCGCGAAAACTGTCGTGGCGAGAAGCGTTGTGATCGAACACGTTTTTTTATATGATGGTGATCATACTATGGTCGGGACCGGTCAATGCGATATGGCGCTACACACAAAGACGAAACGCGTCAAAAGCTGCTGAAGGTAGCCGCTGATGCAATTCGGGCACACGGGCCACAGCAGATTGCTGTTGCGCGGATTATGGAGGGCGCCGGACTGACCCATGGGGGTTTTTATGCTCACTTTCGTTCGAAAGACGAGCTTGTGACTGCTGCCATTGCCACGATGTTTGAAGAGAGTGAAGCTCACTTTCTCCATCAAGTATCCGGTCGATCGCCTGCGCAAGGCCTTTGGCATTACATCCGCTTTTATCTGTCGCGCGCGCACCGGGACGCAATTCCGCTTGGTTGTCCGGTTGCTGCGTTAGCTTCTGAAATGACGAGGGTATCCCCTGAAGCACGCGCGGCCTTTGCAGAGGGAACGACACGGCTGCGAAAGCGGCTTGCAGGGCTTTTGTCGGAGCTTGGAGACGCAGAGGCGAACCCGAACGCGGAGTCGCTATTGTGCGAGATGGTTGGCGCGCTAATGCTTGCCAGAGGGGAGCCGGATCAAACGCGCTCCGACAAAATATTGATGCGCGCGAAGACAGCGCTTAAACGACGCTTCCATCTGGAGTCTTGCAAATGAACCTTGTCGAACAGCTACCACCCAATCTCTCCGGCTTAGAGCAGCTACACAAATTAATGCAATCAGGGGGACGGCCACCGATCGGTGATACCTTGGACTTCACGCTGGTCGAAGCGTCGGAAGGCTTCGCAGCTTTCGAAAGCGTACCGTCACTCCGAGCTTATAACCCTATCGGTACGGTCCATGGCGGATATGCAGCCACACTGCTCGACTCCGCATGTGGCTGCGCCGCCCATTCCCGTCTATCGCCAACGCAAGCCTATACAACGCAGGAACTCAAGGTTTTGTACCATAAAGCGATAACGCATGAGACCGGCACGCTTCGGGCGGAAGGCCGGGTGATTAGCATTGGCCGCCGCGCAGCGTTCGCCGAGGCCACGCTAAAGGACAGCACCGGAAAGTTATATGCGTCGGCCACTTCGACGTTGCTCGTGATCGACAAGCTAGCGTGAACAATGCCGCCTGCGAACTGAAGTCGGCAAGTTGCAGGCGGTATCGAGCCAGAAACCCACTGCGAAGGATTGAACAGCTTACGGCCCTGTTGCGAATCCAACTGCTGGCAATTATCAATTGCGCCCCACCCGTCGGCCAGCGATTGCGTTGCTGCGCCTTGCATCCAGTTTAAGCGCGGCAGAGCATTCTACAAATCTGCGTGTGCGATAGGAACACGGCATCAGGTCTATCACACCTATCAGGCCGTCACGCAGGGCGAGGCGATCGAAGCCTGGCCGCGCTTCCACGGATCGCGACTCGCCGCTCCAGCGAGTCAAGTCGATGAGTGCGCCACATAAAATGCTGCGCAAGGCACGCCAAACGCAGTTTTCATACTCTTTTGAAATATTTTTCGAGCGTCGCAGAGTGACATTGCCCACGTACCATAAAGACTCTACCGGCCCGGCCCGTATAGCGCGCTTGAAGTCTTGCTGATCCGTGGGCTCTTCGAGCCGGCAGCAAGCATCTCGGCACCGCCGCGCATCAAGGCGCACCCGATCCGGTCTACCGGTCGTACCGGTTCGTTAGCCAGGCGATGTTCTGGGCGTTGCAACTGGCAAAGTCGCCGACAGACATTTACCCGACACGCGACTCAAGAAGGAACTTTCATAGATGCGCGTACCGTTGACCCGCATTCATACCAGCCCGGCGCTGCCCGATAGCGCCGACGTCGTCGTGATAGGCGCGGGCATTGTCGGCGTATTCACTGCATGGTTTCTCGCGAAGCGCGGCGTCAAAGTCGCGCTGATCGAAAAAGGCATCGTAGGCGGCGAGCAATCCAGCCGGAACTGGGGTTGGTGCCGTCAGCAGAACCGCGATGCGCGAGAATTGCCGATTGCGACCGAAAGCTTGCGACTGTGGCAGCAGTTCGAAGACGAATCCGGGGAATCCGCCGGCTTTCGCCGCGGCGGTCTGCTGTATCTCAGCAACGACGACGACGAACTCGGCGGATGGACGCGCTGGTGCGAATTCGCCCGCACGGCCGGCGTCAGAACCGAAGTGCTCGGCAGCAAACAGGCCAACGAGCGGGCGGCCGCAACCGGACGCAGCTGGAAAGGCGGCGTGTTCGCGCCGACCGACGGCACGGCCGACCCGGCCAACGCCGCTCCGGCCGTGGCACGCAGCATCATCAAGCTAGGCGGCACCGTCCATCAGAATTGCGCGGCACGGGGCATCGAAACAGAGGGCGGCAGGGTCAGCGGTGTCGTGACCGAGCACGGCGTGATCCGCACGAAGATCGCGGTGCTGTCGGGCGGTGCATGGGCCTCGACGTTTTGCCGGCAACTCGGCATCCGCCTGCCCCAGGCGACCATTCGCTCGTCGGTCGCGTCGGTCTCGCTGCCGCGCGGCACGTTGCCGGATGCGCTGCACACGAAAAGCATCACGATCACGCGTCGCGGCGACGAAACCTATTCGCTCGCCATTAGCGGATTGGCAAAGTTCGATCCCACGTTGCAAAAACTTCGCTATGCGAAGGACTTTCTACCGATGTTCGCGCGTCGCTGGCAGAGCCTCAGCCCCGGCGGTCTGGAAGGCGTGCGCTCGGGCCATGAAGGCCTGAACCGCTGGCGGCTCGATCAGCCGACGCCGATGGAAAAAATGCGCGTGCTGGACCCCAGCGCCGATGAAGCCACACTCACGGAAATTCGCAGGCGTGCCATCGATCTGTGTCCAGTGATTGGCGAAGCGCGCGTGACGGCCTCGTGGGCCGGCTATATCGACATGACGCCTGACGGCATCCCCGCCATCGGCGAAACGCAGTCGCTGCCCGGCTTCGTGCTGGCCGCTGGCCTGAGCGGCCACGGCTTTGGAATCGGGCCTGGATGCGGTCATCTCGTGGCGGATATGGTCACAGGCGCGACGCCGATCGTCGACCCCGAGCCTTATCGTCCCGAACGCTTCGACAAATCGGCGTGGGGCAAGGTCGCCGACTTCTGACAACGGTTTCGTTTCGACTTCTATCCGTGCGCTTTCGCCTGCTACGAGCGCACGGTATCGACGCAAGGACAAGCAGCAATGAAATCCCCTGTGCTTCATCTGATGCAGGCTGGCCATCTGGACCGCTTCTTTATCGACGGCGAATGGGTCGCGCCTATCGGCACGGAACGCACCGCCGTGGTCTGCCCTTCCACTGAAGAGACGCTTTGCGACATCCCGTTAGGGAACGCCGGCGACGTGGACCGCGCCGTGCAAGCCGCGCGCAAAGCGTTCGCGAGCTGGTCCGCGACTTCGCCCAAAGAGCGCGCCGCGCTGCTCGACCGCGTTCATGCCCTCCTCCTCGAACGAGCCGAACTGTTTGCGCTTGCCCTGTCGATGGAAATGGGCGCGCCGATCAACTATGCGCGCAGTGCCCATGTGCCGCTCGCGGCCGAACATATCCGCGTCGCACGCGACAACCTCGCAACTTATCCGTTCGTCGCCCAGCGTGGCACCACCGCCATCGCCCGCGAGCCGATCGGTGTGTGCGCGCTCATCACGCCGTGGAACTGGCCGATCTATCAGATCACCGCGAAAGTCGGGCCGGCACTGGCTGCCGGCTGCACCGTTATCCTCAAGCCCAGCGAGTTGTCGCCGCTGAGCGCCCTGCTGTTTGCCGAGGTCGTCGCCGAAGCGGGCATTCCAGCGGGTGTGTTCAATCTCGTGAGCGGCACGGGGCCGGAGGTGGGGACGGCGCTGTCGGCCCATCCGCAAGTCGATATGGTGTCGATCACCGGTTCGACGCGAGCCGGCGTGCTGGTCGCCCAGGCGGCCGCGCCGACGGTCAAGCGCGTTGCGCAGGAACTGGGCGGCAAGTCGCCCAACATCGTGCTGCCTGACGCCGATCTGCCGCGTGCGGTCACGCTCGGCGTAGCGGCTGCGTTTCGCAACATGGGCCAGTCGTGCAGCGCGCCGACGCGCCTGATCGTCCCACGCAGCGTCATCGCCCAGGTGGATGAACTCGCCGCGGCGGCGACGAAACAGATGATCGTCGGCGATCCGTTCGCCGAGACGACGACTCATGGTCCACTCGCAAATCGCGCACAGTTCAACCGGGTGCAGCAGATGATCGAAGCGGGCGTGGACGACGGCACGAAGCTGATCGTGGGCGGTCCAGGCAGACCCGTCGGCTTGAGCCAAGGCTTCTATGCGCGCCCGACAATCTTCTCCGATGTACGCACGGACATGCCGATTGCGCAGCAGGAGATCTTCGGGCCGGTCCTCGCGATCCTCGCGTATGACACGGTAGAAGAAGCGATCGCCATCGCGAACGACACCGTGTACGGACTCGGCGCACATGTGCAGGGCACGGACAAAACGCTGATGCGTCGGGTCGCCGCGCGCATCGAGTCAGGCCAGGTGCATCTGAACTATCCGGCGTGGGACCCGCAGGCTCCGTTCGGCGGATACAAGCAATCCGGAAACGGTCGCGAGTACGGGATCGAAGGAATGGAAGAGTACATGGAGGTGAAGTCGATCCTCGGGTACTACAACTAAAGGTCGCGAGACGTCACGCCGTGATGTCGCCGACTTGATGCTGCCCGCTTTAGAAAGGTGCCGAGATTGGAAACCACCGATATTCCCGAAACATCGCTAACCGCGCATCATCCGCATTGGGCAAAGTTGCGACGCGACCTTCACGCACATCCCGAGTTGCGCTTTGAAGAACACAGGACCGCTGACGTCGTCGCGCGTGAGCTTGAGGAACTCGGTTATACGGTATCGCGCGGACTGGGCGGAACAGGCGTCGTGGCAAGCTTGCCGGGCGCAAATCCGCATTGGGGCATCGTGCTTCGTGCGGACATGGATGCGTTGCCCATCCAGGAAGCCAACGATTTCACGCACGCGTCCTGCACTCACGGAGTCATGCACGCGTGCGGGCACGACGGCCACACGGTGATGCTGCTCGGCGCCGCGCGCCTTCTGAAAGGCATGCCGCAATTGCCTGGCAGCGTTCATTTCGTGTTCCAGCCGGGAGAAGAAGGCGGCGCGGGCGCGCGAAAAATGATCGACGACGGCCTGTTCGAGCAATATCCCACCGAGGCAGTGTTCGGCATGCACAATTGGCCGAGTTTGCCGGGTGGGCATTTCGGCTTGCGGGTGGGCCCGATCATGGCGGCGGGTTCGCGCTTCAGGATCACAGTCACCGGCAAGGGCGCTCATGCGGCGCAACCGCATCTCGGGCTTGATCCTATTCCGCTGGCTTGCTCGATGGTGCTGCAATGCCAGACCATCGCTGCGCGACACAAGGACCCGGTCGATCCCGCTGTGATCTCCGTGTGCATGATCCACGCCGGCGACACCGACAACGTCATTCCGGATAGCGCCGAGTTGCGCGGAACGATACGTACGCTTTCATCGGAACTGCAGCAGAAATTGCAGCGCGACATCCAGCTAATGTGCGAAGGGCTGGCGGCCGCGCACGGAGCTCAGGTCGAAGTCACGTTCTTCCAGTACTATCCAGCGACCATCAACACGCGGGCCGAGACCCAACTATGCGAAGCCGTCATTCGCGAGACTTTCGGCGATGAACGTACGCACGCCGGCGTGCCGGCCAACATGACATCAGAAGACTTCGGCTTCATGCTGGAAGAGCGACCCGGCACGTATGTGCTGATCGGCAACGCCCATGTCGGCAAGACTGCACCGGGTCTGCACAACCCGAAGTACGACTTCAACGACGACATCATTCCAGCAGGTGTTCAGTACTGGATTACGTTGGCGCAGCAATACTTCCAGACTCGTCAGCCTGAAAGGGTTGCCGATAACCGTAGACTCCATGCATCATACTGATGGCACCGGGATTGGCACTCCAGCTCCCGAATACAAACCCGGATAGCTTCCTGACCTCGTCGTGGCTGTGGTCGAAGCGGTCCTTCCACCTGGAATGTTCGTCATGGATCAGCATCAGCAGAATGCGCAATTCCCTCAAACGATGAACCCCGCTGGACTGGCAACACCGGGTGGTCACTACAGCCACGTATCGGTCGCAAATGGCCTGGTTTTTGTGTCCGGCCAACTTCCTATCGACGCGAACGGCGCCAAGCTTACGGAGAGTTCTTTTGAAGCCCAGGCCGAGCAGGTGTTGGCAAATCTGGCTTCCGCGCTTGCCGGTGCGGGCAGCGATATCAAGAAACTGGCGCAGGTTCGTGTCTATATCGTCGATGTCGCGCACTGGGCGAGCTTCAACGAGATCTACGCGCGTTGGGCGGGCGATGCGAGACCCGCTCGCGCCGTAGTGCCGGTGCCTGCGCTCCACTTCGGTCTGAAGATCGAGATCGAAGCGGTCGCGTTGGTATAGCGTAACCAGTCGGGATTTGGAAACGATGTTGCGCGTCGCGCTCAAGACATATAACGGCGCGCGCGCAAGGAGTCGATCTTTTGAGGCTGTTCGCGGCTGATGCACGCTATCGGCATTCGCGTGATCAACCGCCGGTCGCTTTTGCTCAAGCAGCTTTGTGCCCGAGCTTGAACACGCTCACTGCTTGCCGGAGCGACGTCGCCTGATGAGCCATTGCTTGCGCAGCGGCTGATGCCTGTTCAACGAGCGCGGCATTCTGCTGTGTCACCGCGTCCATCTGTCCAACAGCAACGTTCACCTGTTCAATTCCCGTTCCTTGTTCGTCAGACGCCGACGCGATTTCCCCCATGATGTCCGTCACCCGCCTGACCGACTGAACGATATCGGACATGGTCGTGCCCGCTCTCCCAACCTGCTCCGAGCCTTTAGCCACACTTTCAACTGAACTCGTGATGAGGTCCTTGACCTCTTTCGCCGCGCTCGCGCTGCGTTGTGCCAGCGTACGGACTTCACCCGCTACGACTGCAAAGCCGCGGCCTTGTTCTCCAGCACGCGCGGCCTCCACTGCTGCGTTCAGCGCAAGAATGTTGGTCTGGAACGCGATGCCTTCGATCACGGTAATGATGTCGGCCACCTTACCGGAACTGCTCGATATGTCGCGCATGGACTCGACCACCTGGTTCACTACTTCGCCGCCGCGCGTTGCCTCCTCGCGGGCATTCGCAGCGAGGGCGTTTGCCTGTTTCGCGTTCTCGGTGTTCTGACGGACCGTGGAGGTCAACTCCTCCATACTCGCCGCGGTTTCCTGCAGTGACGCCGCCTGCTCTTCCGTGCGCTGCGACAAGTCCAGGTTACCTTGCGCGATCTCGCCCGCCGAGGTCGTAATGGCTTCCGCCGTGGAATGAATATCGGAAACGATAGCGCGCAGTTGCTGGCGCATTGATTCGAGTGACGCCATCAGGCTGGTCTGGTCGTTCGGCGCAAGCGCAATGGCCGCCTCCAGATCACCTTCCGCAACGCGTTGTGCCGCCCTCGCAGCCTCGGCCGGCTCCCCGCCCAAAGCGCGCATGATGCCGCGGGTGATGAAGACACCAAGAACGATGGACACAAGAACCGTGATCGTGCCGGAGAGCCCGAGCGCCAGCTTGGTCGATGCCGTCATGCTGGCGACTGCGCCCGAACGTTGATCAAGCAACGACTGCTCGGCGTTGCCGAGTTCTGCCGACACCGAGCGATAGCGGTCCATGAACTGCTTGTCGTTCCCCTGCTTGAAGTAATCGATCAACCCGTCGGCAGGCTGCTTGCCGGCGTTGACATCGCGCCGCATGGCAATCAGCTTCTCGTCGATTTCTGCCACTCTCTGGTGCATGTCGCGCAGCGTCGCGAGACGCCCCTGCTGGCTGGCGTTGTCCGCCGTCAGGCTGCGAACGAGGTCGAAAGACTTCGCGAAGTCCCTGTTTCCAGCCGCATACGGCTCGAGGAACCGATCGTCGCCGGAGGCGACAAAGCCGCGCACGCCGGTCTCCATGTTCACCATGTTGGTCAGCATGTCGTCGTTCGCCCGAAGTACCTGATAGCTGTGGACGTTCCAGCCATTCGCCTGATTAAGGCTGAGAAAGTTAATCAGCGATATCGCGCCGCCAACCAGTGATATGAGTACAACAAGGCCAAACGCCAAGCCGAGTTTTCTGCTGACAGTCATCGATTTCATGCTTCGTTCCGTTACGTGTGTGGATATGACTTATGTCGGCACGAATCCAGCTCCCTGAAACTCCGCTCTTCCTGCTCTTCTTCAACAACTCGCGCGAACAGCGGGGCTTTGGGCGGAAGCCGCTCAAGGATTTTTGTCTCGGAAAAGCGTCCCTTTGCGCAAACGATAAGCGAGGTGAACTATTTCTTTTTAGACATGGAGTTAACGACAACGATAAGGGGCCGATAGAAGGCTCGATTAAATATTCAAAAGTCTGCATATTTACGGTGTCGCCATCCTGGATGCTATCGGCCTTTCGCGGCTCAACCTGAGCCTTGGGCATCTTGTGTGTCTTCTCGTCAGGCAGCTCCGCGATACCGCTCCAGGCGCTTCGCGACTTCGTCTATTACCTTGACGGGAGCGGCTTCCAGCTGCGAATCGTGGGTCGTCAACACTTTGGCGAAGAGACGGAATGCGTCGCCATCGAAATAGAAGCGCCCTTGCGCACCGGAGGAAAACGAATTATTCGCGATTTTTTCCAGGTCTTTGTACGACGCGTTCTGGATATCTCCGTACCCGAACTCGCACAGAATTCCTGTCGCAATGACCGCCCTCATCACAACCTGAAGGGCCATCAAAGAGCCCACACCCGCGTGCAGCGCCTCGAGCTGAAGATGATATTCCAGTGACAAAGCGTCGCGTATCGGCTTCGGCAAGGGCAGCAATTCCGTTTTCGCTTCGCGTTGCTTGCGGCTGGACTGACTGAGACGATGGGCCCATTTATTCACTTTCTGTTCAACCGGTGTCGCACTACCTCCACGGCATGGTGGCTCCAACGGCATCGTCAAGATGCAGCCGTCGCGCACGAAACGCCAACGACTTCATGCTTCGTAAGCGCCACTCAGGACCGGCAACTATCGGCTCGCCGCGATCACGTGAATCGAATGCCTGATGCAAGTCGCCACTTCAGGACTGCTAGCCCCGACACTCACGCTGTACAGTCGCGTCTGCACGGGCGTACTTCGCGGCTATTTCGTCGTGGCCGTCGCCCTGGTTATCATCACGGCCGCCCAGACGATTCTTTTGCGGTACAAAAAATTGCGTCGCCCGCTACCTGTCAGGTTCGTAAGGGGCACAAGGATGGCTCTTCAATTTCGTCGCTGACTTCAAAAAGCCTCGCGCGCACACAATACTTCGCTCGTTCCCACACGAGACGTGACCCTCGCAGGCACAACCTGACTTTACCAACATGACGTTCGATTTCCTTTTGCGGCTGCTCGCCGCCTTCGCCTGCGGGGTTGTCATCGGCCTTGAGCGCCAGATGCGTCAGCGCACGGCCGGTTTGCGGACCATCACGCTCGTCGCCTGTGGCTCCTGCCTGTTCGTTACGCTGGGAGTGCTGACCGGAAACGGAGCAACCGGAGTGACGCAGATTGCCGCCTATGTCGTCTCGGGCGTAGGCTTTCTTGGCGGCGGCGTCATCATGCGCGACAAGGGCTCGATACAGGGTATCAACACGGCCGCTACGCTTTGGTGCTCCGCGGCTGTCGGGGTACTGTGCGGTTCAGGCCATTTTGGGCCAGCGGCAGCCGGGACGGGAGTGGTGCTGCTCACCAACACGGTCCTGCGTGAAGTCAGCCGGGCCATCAATACGGCACCGGTGTCGGCGGCCGACCTGGTACGTCAATACACCTTGACGGTGGTCTGCCGCGAAGCGGACGAAATCCATGTCCGTGCGGTGCTTTCGAACGCAATGTCCTCGGCGCCGCTGTCGTTCCAGAGCCTGACCAGCCGCGACTACGAAGATACGCCGCAGCGCATCGAGGTCACTGCAACGCTGAAGTTGCATCCGAAGGACCAATCCAGGCTCGAACTGCTTGCCAGTCGCCTGAGCATGGAGAAAGGAGTATCGAGCGTCAGTTGGTCCGGGCTCGAGGCCGAGCCCACGCCTGAATAAACGCACTCCATCGCGCCCCCGGTGGAGCAATTGATAAACCGGGAGCGACGGCCACGACGTTCCGTCCCGCGTGCCGGCCAGCGCGCGGCCCTCCCCCCGAATCATCTGGCACCGAGTTGACGTCGACGGTGCGACGCAGAACGTCCTGATTAGAAACGCCGCTGCCTCAGCGTCAACGCAAATAGCGGCATCGCTGGCTCAAGCCGATACCGCCCTCCTGCTGCGTACTCTTAGACTTGTGCCATACCACCGTCGACGGTTAGTTCGATGCCCGAGATATAGCTGCTATCGTCGGATGCGAGGAACAAAGCCGGCTTGGCGATTTCTTCCGGGAGACCAATGCGGCCTAGTGGCACCTGCGAAGTAATGCCCGACTTGAAGCCTTCAATTTCTTGTTCGGTCAGGCCAGTCTTGCCGAAGATTGGTGTATCGATCGGACCCGGGCTGATCGCATTCACACGAATCTTGCGTGCCTTGAGATCCGTCGTCAACGTACGTGCCAACGAACGCACCGCAGCTTTAGTGGCCGAATAAACGCTGAACGCTTCCATACCCTTGGACGATGCAATCGATGCGTTCAGAATGATCGATCCACCGTCTGGCACCAGCGGAAGAAGCTTCTGCACCGTGAAGTAAGTACCCTTCACGTTGACGTTGAAGGTTTCATCGAATTGCGCTTCCGTGACCTGATCGATCGGTGCGAGCGAACCCAAACCTGCGTTCGCGAATATGACATCCACGCGACCGTATTTCGCTTTCACGTGGTCGTGAAGTTTGTCCAGATCCGACAGCCTGGAGACATCGCCCAGCACGCCTTCCGCGTTAGCACCGATGCTTTCCACCGCTTCATCCAGTTCCTTCTGGCGGCGTCCCGTGATGATGACCTTCGCTCCTTCTTTAGCAAAAAGTTGCGCCGTTGCCAGACCCATGCCGCTGTTTCCGCCCGTGATTACAGCGATCTTTCCCGATAGTTTCGTCATGTCAGTCCTTGATCGAATGTGTTGACTGGACCAGGCCCGTTCTTAAGCTCTGTTCAGTCGCTGATGATTAGTGGCTCCCGTAACCGTTGACATCGGTTGCAGGCCTTGGACTGACTATAGGCGCGGTGCATCGCGGGACATAGTAGGTGGCGACGAATACACTCGCCGGTTGAAACGAATAATCAAAGTTCTATCGATATGACGCCAGCAACCAGGCGCCTAACACGTCGGCGACGGCGCGACGCGCCACGCCCGTCAACTAAATTTGTTACCACTGTGTCGTCCGGCCGTGACCAGATCTGCAGGATTTGAGCTGCGCGCCAGGCAGTGCGCGCGCAGCCGAGCATGTGAGGTCGCTTTAGCCTGCCGTCTTGCCACCGTCGACAGTCAGGATCTGACCGGTAACGAATGCAGCGCCGTCGGTAGCGAGATAGAGCACCGCTGCGGCAATATCGTCAGGCTTGCCGATACGCGCGAGTGGCACCGTGGCTGCGAGCGCTGCCTTGTTTTCCGCGGTGCTGGTGAAGCGGTCCAGCATGCCCGTATCGGTCGGCCCGGGTGCGACGGCGTTGACACGAACACCCGTCGAAGCAACTTCAAGTGCGGCCGATTTCGTAATGCCTTCGACGGCGTGCTTGCTGCCTGCATAGACCGATGCGAATGCGGCGCCTTCATGACCGTAAGTCGACGAAATGTTGACAATGCTGCCGGCCTTCTGCGCAGTCATCACGCGCAGTTCGTGCTTGAGGCTCAGCAGCGTTCCCAGCACGTTGGTGTCGAACGTGTCGGCATAGCTGTCGGCGGTCTGCTCGACGACAGGTCCTGGCCGGCCTTCCGTGCCGGCGTTGTTGACGGCTACGTCCAGACGGCCGTAGCGGGCGACGGTCTGATCCACCAGATTGAGGACTTCTTCGTCGCGGCGCACGTCAGCCAGGACGAAGTGAGCTTCGGCGCCTGCTTCGCGCAGTTCGGCTTCGAGCGCGGCGCCTTCCGTTGCGCGGCGACCCGATACGACGAGCCGTGCACCCGAACGCGCGAACGCGAAAGCAGTTGCGCGGCCGATGCCCGTGAGGGCGCCAGTGATGAGGACGACGGGGTGGGACATTTGAGGCTCCTGTCAGTAAGGTTCACGACACGTTGCTCGTATCGCACTGCTCGGTGAGCATGACGGAGCTAACTTTAGGCGTCTCTTGCGGCTGTGAAAAAGACTTTCCAGGCTGGAGGGCATGCCTGCGAGGCATGCGACGAGACGCGCGTCGCTTGTCCACAACGTCTGGACGATCTCGCACCTCTATCCACAAGGCGGCGCGCGAGTTTGAGCGCATCAAAGCTTCGATCCGCCGTCGACGCGCAACGTGTCGCCCGTGACCCAGCGCGCGTCGTCGGAGGCGAGGAACACGGCGGCGCCGGCAATATCGTCGGGCTGCGCGACGCGTTTGAGCGCCTGCATGCCGAGCGTGAAATCGCGGCCCGCGTCCGTCTTCGCGAAGTTCGACATGTCCGTTTCGACGACACCCGGCGCAATCGCGTTGACGCGAATGCCACGCTCGCCGAGCGCGGACGCGAAGTGGCGCACGAGTGTATCGACCGCGCCCTTGGTCGCGGCATACGCCGACAGATTGCTCACGGACGCGCGTGCCGCGAGAGACGACAGCAAGACGACACTGCTACCGTCGCCCAGTACGGACAGCAATTGCTGCACGAGGAAAAACGGCGCGCGCACATTGACGGCGAACAGGTTATCGAAATCCTCGACGGTGGTTTCTTCGATCGGCGCGGCCTTCGAGATGCCCGCGTTCGCGACGAGAATGTCGAGTCGTTCGCCTGTCAGCGAGCGCGCGCGCTTCGCCAGTTCATGCGGTCCGTGCGCATCGCGCAGATCGGCGGCGATCTTGTCGGCCTGTCCGCCTGCTGCGCGAATTGCCGCAACGACAGAATCGGCGGCCTGCTCCGCGTTGCTGTAGTGGACCAGCACGCGCGCGCCTGCTTTGGCGAGCGCAATGGCCGTGGCGCGGCCGATGCCGCGGGAGGCGCCCGTCACGAGCGCGGTTTTGCCTGTCAGATTGGTCATGATGAAATTCCGTTCGATGTCGAGCGAGAGTGCGTTACGCCTCGGGCGCGTCCGCTTCCGAGAGGAACCGATCGACGTGCGCGACGAAGCGCTCCGGGTATTGGTACAGCGAGCCGTGATTGGCGTCGGGATAGAGGATCAGTTGCGCGTTCGGGATGTGTTGCTGCAAGTGCCACGAATTGATCGAATAGATGATCACGTCGTTGTCGCCGTTGACAACGAGCGTCGGCTGTTCGAGTGCGCGCAGATAGTCGTACGGGTTCTCGCGCGGCGCGCCCCACTTCGCGAGTGCGGCGAGTTGCGCGGGCGCGACCTTGTCGTTCGCTTCGGGATCGCGATTGTCGCTGCGCAGACGGAATCGCTCGATAAAGCTACGGCCCGCCGCCTGGCTCGCGTCCGAAGGCGAAAAGTGCACGCGCAGCCACAGGTCGTCGGGATGCGCGTATGACGCTCCAAAAATTTCTTGCGCTTCAGGCGTGAGCGTCGCCATGCCTTCGCCGCCGCGCGGACCCGTGCCGACGAGAATCACGCGGCGCACGAGTCGCGGCTTCGTGATAGCGAGTTCCTGCGCAATCAGTCCGCCCATCGAAAATCCGAGTACGTCGACCTGTTTCAATCCGAGTGCCTCGATGAACGCGCCGGCATTGGCGGCCATCTCTTCGATCGACTCGGGGACCGTGCCGGAACTGCTCGAAATGCCCGCGTTGTTGAACAGGATCACTTCGCGGTTTTGCGCGAGACCGTCGGTGACGGCTGGATCCCAGTGGTCCATCGTGCCCGTGAAGTGGATGTTCATTACGAGCGGCACGCCGCCGGGGTTGCCGAAGCGGCGATACGCGAAGCGGATGCCGTTGGCTTCGACGAACTGGGTCGGCGCGGTCTGGTGAGTGTGGCGGGTCATGGCAGTTGTCCTCTTAAAACCGGTTGATGGTCATGCGACGCGACATAGCTGAAACGTATGCACCGGCTCGGGCTTGCTGCGTCAACTCGGCCCGTATTCGTTTCGCGTGATGCCGTCCTGACAGGTAATGTAGGTGCGTCGGACAAAGAGGAAAAAGACTTTATAAGTTGCGCGCCATGCCTGAAAGGCATGGCCGGGAAGCATGGCTTACGATGCCGTCCTACCGCCGTTCACACGCAGCACTTCGCCCGTCATGAAGCTGGCCGACGCCACGTACACGATGGCTTCGACGATTTCATCGGGTGTGCCGGCGCGCTTGCGCGGCGGAAAAAGACTTTGTAGGCTTGCTCGCATACCTCGAAAGCATGGCCACCCGGACGCGGCAGAACGGGAATAGGAGAAAACATGGAGCTACGCCATCTGCGCTATTTCGTTGCAGTCGCGGAAACAGGCAGCCTCACCGTCGCCGCCGAGCAGCGGCTGTTCACCTCGCAGCCATCGCTGAGCCGTCAGATCCGCGATCTTGAAGACGAAGTGCGGGCCGAACTGTTCAGCCGCAGCGCGCGCGGGGTTGAGCTGACCGCGTCGGGGAAGGCGTTTCTCGACCATGCAAGACTCGCGCTTGCGCAGGTCGATGCCGCCATCGAAGCTGCGCGCCGCGCTTCGAGCCCCACCAAACAGGTGTTCGCACTCGGCTTTCTGACGGGGCAGGAAATGACGTGGCTGCCGCGCGCGATGCAGGTGTTGCGCGACGAATTGCCGAACATCGACGTCACGGTGTCGAGCGGCTACTCGCCCGATCTCGCGGACGCCGTGGCGCGAGGCAAGCTCGATCTGGCCTTCGTGCGCACGGAGCCGGGGCTGGATCTCGATTATCGCGTCGTCTATCGCGAGAAACTCGTCGTGCTGATGCCGAGCGATCATCGTCTGACGGTTAAGAGCGCGATCCATCCGTCTGACCTGAAAGGCGAGACGTTTGTGATGGCGTCGAACAAGGCACGCGTGCTGCACGATGTGGTCGCCCGATATCTGGATGACAATGGGCTCGATCCGAAGCCCGAGCACGGCGTCGACAACCTTGCGATGGCGATGTCGCTCGTTGCATCGACACGAGGCTTGTCGCTGATGCCCGAATATGCGAACAATCTGCTGCCGTGGTCGGTCGTGAGCCGTCCGCTCGAAGGCGAAGCGCCAACCGTCGATCTCGCGATCGGCTACAGTCGTTCGAATGCATCGCCTGTGCTGAAGCTGTTTCTGTCGAGAGCGGACGAACTGATTGCCACCAACTGAGTGAGGGAGAATCGCGATGGACCGTCTCGCGGCGATCGAAATTTTTATCCGCGTTGTCGATACCGGTTCGTTTTCGGCGGCGGCTCGACACTTCGATATCGGCCAGCCGGCCGTATCGAAAACCGTTGCGCAGCTCGAAGAATGGCTTGGTGTGAAGCTGCTGCTGCGCTCGACGCGTGCGCTCACGCCGACGGAAGCTGGCCAGAACTTTTATCTGCGCGCGCGCCGTGCCGTCGAAGAAGCCGACGAGGCCGTGCTCGCTGCGCGAGGCACCGCGGCGGGACTGACTGGCAAGATGCGCGTGTCGGCCGCTGTATGCTTTGCGCGGCTGCACATCGTGCCGCGCTTGCCGGCGTTCCTTGACCAGCATCCGGACCTCGATCTCGAACTCGTGCTCGACGACCGCAATATCGATCTCGTCGAAGAGGGCATCGACCTTGCGCTGCGCATGGGCGAGCTGGCGGATTCGAACATGACGGCGCGCCGCATCGGCATCGCGCGGCGGCGCGTACTCGCGACACCTGCCTATTTCGAACGGCACGGCATGCCCGAAGCGCCTGCTGATTTGCCCGCGCATCGCGCCGTCGTCTACACGCGAGATCTGGGCGGCGGCGAAGAATGGACCTTTCGCAGCGAGGCGGGGGAGTCGTCGGTGCGGCTGCAAGGCCGCGTGAGAATCTCCGCGACAGAAGGCTTGCGCGCGGCCGTCTTCGCGGACATGGGGCTTGCCGTTGCATCGGAATGGGCTTTCTGGCCGGAACTCAAATCGGGCGCGGTCGTCTCGGTCATGGACGACTGGATGCTGCCGCCCATTTCCTTGTCCGCCGTGTATCCGACAGGACGTCTCGCCAGCAGCAAGGCCCGCCGGTTCACGGCTTTCGTCGAAAGGTGCCTCGAGCCCGAGTTCGCGCCCGAGTCGATGTCGGGGCACGGCAGGCCGAAAGCCGCATGATGCGCGAATCGATATTCACGAACGCACCCTGGGCCGTGAGACGGCTCAGGCGTTTTCGGCTTCGTCTACGGCTGTACGCGTTTCCAGCGCTTGCGACTCTTCATACGTGAGGAAATCGGAATACGCTTTTTCCGAGCCGCCCCAGAATGCCGCGCGCACATAGGGTGTGAGCGGAAGATCGTGCTTCAGGCGATACGGCAGATCCGGGTTCGACGAAAAGTGGCGGCCGAATGCAACGAGATCGGCATCGCCCGATTCGACGATCGCGATGGCGCTCTCGCGATCGAATCCGCCCGCAGCGATAATCGGCCCGGAGAAGTGCTTGCGCAGGTACTTCGTCGCGACGGGCGCGTGATCGTGGTGCAGCGTGTCGTCGCCCTTGACGCGCGGTTCGATTACATGCAGATACGCGATCTTGTACGAATCGAGCACGCTCGCGACGTAGCTGAACGTGGCTTCGGGATCGCTGTCGGAGATGCCGCCCCATTCTCCCGAAGGCGAGATGCGCACGCCGACGCGCTCCGCGCCCCAGACGGAGATCAGCGCTTCGAGCGTCTCGCGCAGAAAGCGCACGCGATTCTGGATCGGGCCGCCATAGGAGTCGCTGCGCTGGTTGGTGCCGTCCTGGATGAACTGATCGACGAGATAGCCGTTTGCCGCGTGCAGTTCGACGCCGTCGAATCCGGCGTCCTTCGCACGCTGCGCCGCGGCGCGGAAGTCTTCGACGATGCCGGGAATTTCATCGATACGGAGCGCGCGATGCGGCGAGGCGGGCACGAAGCCATCCTTCGTGACAGCGACACCATCGAACGGCACGACGGAAGGCGCAACGGGATCGACGCCGCCCGTCATTTCGACGTGGCTCTGCCGGCCTCCGTGGATCAGTTGGAGGAATACGCGGCCGCCTTTCGCGTGCACGGCCTTTGTGATGGCTTGCCAGCCTTCCACCTGACCGTCGTGGTAGATGCTTGCGGCGCCGAGATAGGAACGCGCCTGCACGGACACGCTTGCCGCTTCCACGATTTGCAGACCGCCGTCCGATGCCCGCTGGGCGTAGAAATCAGCCATCATCGCGCTCGGGACATCGCCGGGCTGGGTGGTGCGCAGACGGGTCATCGGCGCGAGCGTCACGCGATGTGAAAGTGTATATGCACCGACTTGTACAGGGTTGAACAGCTTTGCCATGATCTTTCCCTAAGTGAGCCAGAGCGCCGGGGGATCCGGCGCTCTCTCGCGATTGCGTTGAGTTGCAATGTAGCCATTCGCAACCGCTGCGGGAACTGGCGGAAAGGAATATGGCTCATTCCAGATCGGGATGGATGCGAGGACGCGCTCGTGCTTTCCGCCGTTCAACGTCGCAGCCTGGACCAGGCAACTGGCCGGTTCAATTCGGAAACCGGTCACTGGACCTAAGTGACGTGAATGTCGGTAAGGGGTCGGAAGTACGCGCTGACGACTGTCCGCTCCTGGGCTGCGAGGTTCCGCTGGCCGCTTTCCGGCCATGATGATGAAGAGCGAGATGACGCAAACCTAGCCGTTTCGGCCAGTCCGCGATTGCGAGATAAACGGCCGTTCTCGAAGAAGCTCAACGGCCGTTGGTTACTTAAAAAAGATGCAAATCGCGATGTGTCAGTCAACGATAGCGTGTTGCTTAAATGTGATCCGCCATCTGCGTGCCCGGAACGGCTTCGGCAAGCACAGGCGCTACACTGCGCAGCTGCATCATGCGATGCGCTCATTGCCTCTTGATGTACAGCCGGCGGTATGCGACTGTCCACGCCATCAGGCCGCCATACGTGACGTACCGGATGCATAAGGAAAGCCAGTGTGGATCGCGGCCATCCAGCATGCTGGCGATCCCGAGGCGCATGGCGTTTTCTCCGACGAGACCGATGCCCCAAACCGCCGTCATGAGCCGGATCGATCTCGCGAGCGCCGGGCGGTTTGCCCACATGGCGTCGAAGTCGAGTTCGCGCCTCTCGTGCTCGCGGGAGAGCGTCGAGCGTGCGAGATAGAACACGAGCGGCCGACGCAGCGCAAGCGAGCAAAGAAACAGTACGCCGATGACGCCACTCACGAGCGGCTCGCGAGCCGCTCGCAGCCATGCTACGGGTTGCGAGATGAGTAACAGCAACGAGAGCGCGATGCCGGCCAGCACTATGGCACTCAACGCGTCGACATGGCGAGATCGCAGAAAATCGACACCCATCCACGCGATCAACGGCAGCGCCGACGCGAGCAGCGCAACGGCCAGGCCGACATGCGGCAGCATCGCGCGGTAAGCCGCCGTCGGTAGAACGACGTTGATGACGAATGCCACGACGTAGCGATGGGAGGGAATCATGGTGATCGTCTTGAGTCGACACGCAAGCGGAACGGGTGCGACGCTCGCAGGAAGTCCGTCCAGTGATTTGGAGACTGTGAGGCCAGAGTCGGAATGCTAATGCGACTGTGTCAGCGATCTGGGTGTTGCCATCACGATGCTCATCAAGGAAACGCTGACTTTTTTCGGCGAAATTCACGGCCGACCGGGCTTATCCTGGCCGAATCCGGGAGGGGACATGGACGCTTTCCGTCTGAGATTGTGCACTCTGCAAAGTGCTGCGCGCGTCCTTTCACTTTCTGCGCCACATAGGCTTCCGGACCACGCCATTGCAACTGAAAAAAAGAACGAAGTCCAAGGGTGAGTCGTCACTAGCTCCCTTTCCGTGTTAAAGCGCCCGGCCATGCATGAGTCAGTAAGTACTCGAGTGCACTAGAACATTGGACGGGCCGCCGGATAGACAGCCGTTCTCAGGGCAAGTCCACCGAGCACAACAAAGATCCGAAACGCAATTTTTGCGTTCCCGCACTCTTTCTTGTGCACTCGTAAGAGCAAAAAAAAGGCGTCACGTTACCGTGACGCCTTGAAAAGTTCTAGCCATTCCGAGGGCCGTGCTAGAACCTGAGAGAAGGTATTTCGAAAAATTGGCGGCTGACCGAACGCGCTTGAGCGGTATCGAACACAGACGGTGCCAAGCGACCGGTATCAAAGTAGGCAGACATGCGCTGTTCGCACGGCGACCCCTGACACCCGCTTTCGAAATGAGGTTCCATTTTTTCCGGTAATGCTGACTTAGTCAAGCAAAATCTCGGAACCTTCGGCGCGGCGTCGGAAATTATTTCGCTACAATGATCAGATGAAGAAAATACGGGGCGTAGCAACCTTGTGCGATGGGCGTTTCAAACCGTACGCATCGCCGTTCAGCGCCCTTCTGAGCCATTAATCTGAAATAACGTTTCACAATTCACATGAACCCACGCACGCGACTCAATACTTTCGCCGACCCCGTCAAGGAAAAAGACGGCTCCGGCGACGAAGTCACCGCGCTGGCCCGTGGTCTGACAGTGCTCCGCGCGATTGCCGCCGCAGACGCGCCGCTCAGCAACCGCGAGTTGACCGAACTCACCGGCATCCCGAAGCCGACCGTCTCGCGTATCACCGCGACGCTCGTGGGCACCGGCTTTCTATTCCGGTTGCCGGACAGCGAGCGCTTCGTGCTGACTTCGTCGGTGCTGGAACTGAGCAATGGCTTTCTGCGCAATTTCGACATTCGCGCGCGCGCCCGCCCGTTTCTGATCGAACTCGCGGAGCGCACCCGGCTCTCGGTGCATCTCGCCGTGCGCGACCGGCTCGACATGGTGGTGATCGACGTGATCCGGCCACGTTCGGCCGTGCTCGTGTCGCGCCTCGAGGTTGGCGCGCGGATGAGCCTGAGCCGCACTGCCATCGGCCGCGCCTACCTGGCGGCGCTCGACGAGCCGGAGCGCATGAAACTGCTGACCGGTTTGCAGGCCGCCGAGGGCGACGACTGGGGCCATGTCGGCGGCCGGCTCGAAACGGCGCTGCAGGAAACCATGGAGCGCGGCTTCGCGATCGCGACCGGCGAATGGCACGACGGACTGAATGCGATCGCGCTCGGCTTCACCGGGCCGTCTGGCGAGCGGTACGCGGTCAATTGCGGCGGCTCCGCCGACCAGTGCCCGCGCGACTGGCTCATCAACCGTGCCGGCCCCCACCTGCTCGATTGTGTCGCGCGAATCGTGCTGGAGATCGGGGGGACGCCGGGACGCCGTCTCGACAACTGAACAACAGGAGTGCCGCAAACGCACTGCCCGCCCCGCGCAGCGGCGAGCCATTCCACATCGTGTAACCGGCGTAATCAAACGAAAAATACGCGGGTGGACTGTTACAGAGCGCGGGACGTAGGATCATGCATTCCTGTCGCGGAGCCGCCCGCGCGGTCGGGCTTCGGGGCCGTCCGGCACGGTGCGCCGAATCCCCGAGCGCACGCGTGTCCCGCAGCACTGTGCATGCATCGTAGGCCACGTCTCAGGTAGCATCGCGCTGAACATTTGCGGACCGACCGCTGTCGAAACCGCCTGTCGTGCGATCCGCACGCATCGGGCGCCACGCGCCGATGCGGCACAATCGCGCGAACGCCTCACTTCCAAGCCAGTCACTGACCGAACCGATGGACGAACAACAACAGCATTCGGAAACTTCTCGCCCTACCGCTCCGGTTTCCCCGACGCCCGCCAGTGGCGGGCCTGACCGTCCGTTGCACGACCGCGAGAAGCGGGACACGCCGCCCGCCGCCGTCAAATCGCATCGCGGCCGTAATATCGCACTCATCGTCGCCGCGCTCGCGATTCTCGGCTTCGTGCTGTGGCGCTGGCATCCGTGGGGCTCGCCGGACGGCGCCGCCGCACCGGGCGCGAGCGGCACACATAGCGGGCGCTCCGGCCGCGGCGGCCCGGGCGGCATGGCAAACATGCCGCAACCGGTCCATGTGGCCACGGCGACGCAAGGCGAGATGCCGGTTGTGTTGACTGCGCTCGGCACCGTCACCCCGCTCGCCAGCGTGACGGTATTGCCGCAACTGAGCGGCACGCTGCAAGAGGTTTATTTCAAGGAAGGCCAGATGGTCAGGAAGGGCGACCTGCTCGCGCAGATCGACCCGCGTCCCTACCAGATCTCGCTCAGCAACGCCGAAGGCACGCTCGCGCGCGACGAGGCGCTGCTGCAAACCGCGCGTCTTGACCTCAAGCGCTACCAGACGCTGCTTTCGCAAGACTCGATCGCGAGCCAGCAGGTCGATACGCAGGCATCGCTCGTGCGCCAATATGAAGGCACCGTGAAGTCCGACAAGGCCAACGTCGACACCTTCAGGCTCGACCTGGTTTATGCACGAATCACCGCGCCGGTGTCGGGGCGCGTCGGCTTGCGGCAGGTAGATCCCGGCAACTACGTGACGCCGAGCCTGACCAACGGCATCGTCGTGATTACGCAATTGCAGCCGATCAGCGTCATCTTCACCACCTCCGAAGACAACCTGCAGCAGATTCTCGAGCAGGCGCAATCCGGCACGAAGCTCTCGGTCACCGCTTACGACCGCAGCAACACCACGTCGCTCGAAGGCGGCACGCTCGAAACGCTCGACAACCAGATCGACACCACGACCGGCACCGTCAAGCTGCGCGCGATCTTCCAGAACAACAAGAACCTGTTGTTCCCGAATCAGTTTGTGAACACACGCTTGCTCGTCAATACGATCAAGGACGCAGTGATCGTACCGACATCGGCTGTGCTGAACGGCTCCATGGGTCAGTTCGTGTACGTCGTGAAGCCTGACAACACCGTCACGGTGCGCCCGGTTAAGGTCGGCCCCGTCGACGGCGAGCGCACCAGCATCAAGTCGGGTCTGCAAGTGGGCGAGCGCGTCGTGATCGACGGTTCGGACCGCCTGAAGGAAGGCGCGAAGATCACGATTCCGGCGGACAAGCCGCGGGGCGCGCGCGGGGCCAGCGGTGCAGCCGCAGCTGTGGCCTCGGGTGCCTCCGGTGCCTCGGCTGCACGCCGGCATCACGGCAAGCACGCAGCGCAAGCTTCGCAATAAGGGCACGGCACTTACCGCATGAATCCATCCCGCGCCTTTATTCTGCGCCCCGTCGGCACCGCGCTGCTGATGGCGGCGATCATGCTGGTCGGTCTCGTCGCGCTGCGCTTCTTGCCGCTCTCAGCGCTGCCGCAGGTCGACTATCCGACCATCCAGGTGCAAACGTTCTATCCGGGCGCGAGCCCGGACGTTATGACGTCGTCGGTCACCGCGCCGCTCGAACGTCAATTCGGGCAGATGCCCTCGCTGAATCAGATGTCGTCGCAAAGCTCGGCCGGCTCGTCGATCATCACGCTGCAGTTCAGCCTCGACCTGCCGCTCGATATCGCCGAGCAGGAAGTGCAGGCCGCGATCAACGCGGCGGGCAACCTGCTGCCCTCGGACCTGCCCGCGCCGCCGATCTACGCAAAGGTCAATCCCGCCGACGCGCCGATCATCACGCTCGCGATCACGTCGAAAACATTGCCGCTCACGCAGGTTCAGGATCTCGCCGACACGCGTCTTGCGCAGAAAATTTCGCAGGTCGCGGGCGTGGGCCTCGTGAGTCTGTCGGGCGGCCAGCGGCCGGCCGTACGAATCCAGGCAAACCCGCGCGCGCTCGCCGCTTATGGGCTGAATCTGGACGACTTGCGCACCACGATCTCGAACCTGAACGTCAACACGCCGAAGGGCAACTTCGACGGCCCGACGCGCAACTACACGATCAACGCGAACGACCAGTTGACCGACGCCGACGCGTATAAGAGCGCGGTGGTCGCGTACAAGAACGGCCGTCCCGTGATGCTGACCGACGTCGCCACCATCGTGCAGGGCGCGGAAAATACGAAGCTCGGCGCATGGGTCGACGGCACGCCCGCGATCATTCTGAACGTGCAGCGCCAGCCGGGCGCGAACGTGATCCAGGTCGTGGACAGCATCAAGAAACTGCTGCCCCAGTTGCAGCAATCGCTGCCGGCCGCACTCGAGGTGCAGGTCGTCACCGACCGCACCACCACGATCCGCGCTTCCGTGCGCGACGTGCAGTTCGAACTGGCCATGTCGGTCGTGCTCGTCGTGCTCGTCATGTACCTGTTTCTCGCCAACGTCTACGCGACCATCATTCCGAGCCTCTCGGTGCCGCTCTCGCTGATCGGCACGCTCGCGGTGATGTATCTGTGCGGCTTCTCACTGGATAACTTATCGCTAATGGCCTTGACGATCGCGACCGGCTTCGTGGTCGACGACGCAATCGTCATGATCGAGAACATCGCGCGCTATGTCGAGGAAGGCGAAGCGCCGCTCGAAGCCGCGTTGAAAGGTTCGAAGCAGATCGGCTTCACGATCATTTCGCTGACCGTCTCGCTGATCGCCGTGCTGATTCCGCTGCTCTTCATGGGCGACGTCGTAGGCCGCCTGTTCCATGAATTCGCGATCACGCTCGCGGTGACCATCGTCATTTCGGCAATCGTGTCCCTCACGCTGGTGCCCATGATGTGCGCAAAACTGTTGCGCCACACGCCTCCGCACGAGAGCCACCGCTTCGAGGCGCGCGCACACCGCACGATCGACTGGGTGATCGCCCGTTATGCGGTCGCGCTCACGTGGGTCCTGAGCCGGCAGCGCGCCACGCTGGTCGTTGCGGTGCTGACGCTCGTGCTGACCGCGCTGCTCTACGTGTTCATTGCCAAGGGCTTCTTCCCGGTGCAGGATACGGGCGTGATCCAGGCGATCACACAGGCGCCGCAGTCGGTGTCGTATGCGTCGATGGCCGAGCGCCAGCAGGAACTCGCCGCGCAGATTCTGAAAAACCCGGACGTGGAAAGCCTGACCTCCTTCATCGGCGTGGATGGCAGCAACATCACGTTGAACAGCGGCCGCATGCTCATCAACCTGAAGCCGCGCGACGACCGTAGCAGCACCGCGAGCGAAGTGATCCGGCAACTGCAACGGGACGTCGCGCATATCGCTGGCGCGTCGCTGTACATGCAACCGGTGCAGGATCTGACGATCGATTCGACCGTGAGCCCCACGCAGTACCAGTTCATGTTGACCGACCCGAACATGAGCGAATTCACGACCTGGGTGCCGAAGCTCGTCGAGCGGTTGAAGCAGTCGCCGGAACTCGCGGACGTCGCAACCGACCTGCAGGACAACGGTCAGTCGGTCTACATCGAAATCGACCGTGCCACTGCGTCGCGTTATGGCATCACGCCCGCCACCGTGGATAACGCGCTCTACGACGCATTCGGCCAGCGCATCGTCTCGACGATTTTCACGCAGTCGAACCAGTACCGCGTGATCCTGGAAGCGCAGCCGTCGATGCAGCACTACACCGAGTCGCTCAACTCGATCTATCTGCCCTCTTCCACCTCGACGGGCGGACAAGTGCCGCTCTCCTCGATCGCGAGATTCATCGAAAAACCGGCTCCGTTGCTTGTCACGCACCTGAGCCAGTTTCCCGCCACGACGGTGTCGTTCAACCTGGCGCCGGGATCGTCGCTCGGTGCGGCCGTCAAGGCAATTGGGCAGGCGGAAAAGGACATCGGCTTGCCGGCCTCGTTCCAGACGCGCTATCAGGGCGCGGCGCTCGCGTTCCAGGCGTCGCTATCGAACGAACTGTTCCTGATCCTGGCAGCCATCGTCACGATGTATATCGTGCTCGGCGTGCTGTATGAGAGCTTCATCCATCCGATCACAATTCTTTCGACGCTGCCTTCGGCAGGCGTGGGCGCATTGCTCGCGCTGCTGATCACGGGCCACGACCTGGACATCATCGGCATTATCGGCATCGTGCTGCTGATCGGCATCGTGAAGAAAAACGCGATCATGATGATCGACTTCGCGCTTTATGCGGAACGCGAAGAAGGCAAGGCGCCGCGCGAAGCCATTTACCAGGCGTGCCTGCTGCGCTTCCGGCCGATCCTGATGACCACGCTCGCCGCGCTGCTCGGCGCGCTGCCGCTAATGCTCGGCACTGGCGCCGGTTCGGAATTGCGTCGACCGCTCGGTATTGCGATTGCTGGCGGCCTGATCGTCAGCCAGTTGCTGACGCTCTTTACCACGCCGGTGATTTACCTCGCGTTCGATTCGCTGGCCCGCCGCACGCGCGAGCGCTTCAACCGCGGCGGTCCATCGGCGGGCGCAACACCGCCCGCCACGGACGCGGGGAACTGATGCGATGAACCTGTCGCGTCCGTTTATCTCGCGCCCCGTCGCCACCACACTGCTGGCAATCGGCATCGCGCTGTCCGGCATCTTCGCGTTCACGAAGCTGCCGGTTGCGCCGCTCCCGCAGGTCGATTTCCCGACCATTTCGGTCCAGGCATCGTTGCCCGGTGCAAGCCCGGACACGGTAGCGACCAGCGTGGCGAGTCCGCTCGAACGGCATCTCGGTTCGATCGCCGACGTCACGGAAATGACGTCGACGAGTTCGGTCGGCTCGACGCGCATCACCATGCAGTTCGGTCTGAACCGCAACATCGACGGCGCAGCGCGCGACGTGCAAGCGGCAATCAACGCCGCGCGCGCCGATCTGCCGGCGAGCCTGCGCAGCAATCCGACTTATCACAAGGTCAATCCGGCTGACGCGCCGATCATGATTCTCGCGCTTACGTCGAAAACGCTCACCGCCGGCCAGCTCTACGACTCGGCGGCCACGGTGCTGCAGCAGTCGCTGTCGCAAGTGGACGGTGTGGGCGAAGTGGACGTGAGCGGCTCGGCGAATCCGGCTGTTCGCGTCGAACTGGAGCCGCAGGCGCTCTTTCACTACGGCATCGGTCTCGAAGACGTGCGCGCGGCGCTCGCCGCGGCCAACGCGAACAGTCCCAAGGGTTCAATCGAGTTCGGCCCGAACCGCGTGCAGATTTATACGAACGACCAGGCGAGCAAGGCGTCGCAGTACCGCGACCTCGTGATCGCCTATCGCAACGGCTCGGCGGTCAAGCTGTCGGACGTGGCGGAAGTCGTCGATTCCGTCGAAGATCTGCGCAACCTCGGGCTCTTCAACGGCAAGCGTTCGGTGCTCGTCATCCTGTACCGCCAGCCGGGCGCGAACATCATTGAAACCGTTGACCGCGTCACGGCTATGCTGCCGCAACTGCATGCGTCGCTGCCGGCCGACGTCGACATCTCGCCCACGTCCGACCGCTCGGTCACGATCCGCGCGTCGCTGAAAGACACCGAGTACACGCTGATGATCGCGGTCGCGCTCGTCGTGATGGTCGTATTCCTGTTCCTGCGCAACTGGCGCGCCACGCTCATTCCGAGCGTAGCGGTGCCGATCTCGATCATCGGCACGTTCGGCGCGATGTACCTGCTCGGCTTCTCGATCGACAACCTCTCGCTGATGGCGCTGACTATCGCGACGGGCTTCGTGGTGGACGACGCCATCGTGGTGCTGGAAAACATCTCACGCCATATCGAGAACGGCGTGCCGCGCATGAAGGCTGCATTCATCGGCGCTCGGGAAGTCGGCTTCACGGTCATGTCGATCAGCATCTCGCTCGTCGCCGTGTTCCTGCCGATTTTGCTGATGGGCGGCATCGTGGGCCGACTATTTCGCGAGTTCGCGCTGACGCTGTCGCTCGCAATCGGCGTGTCGCTGATCGTCTCGCTCACGCTCACGCCAATGATGTGCTCGCGCCTGCTGCGCGAGCCCCGGGAACAGAAAGAGGAAGGCCGTTTCGGACGCTGGCTCGAACGCGGTTTTGCGTCCATGCAACGCGGCTACGAACGCACGCTGGGCTGGGCGCTTCTGCATCCGCGCCTGATCCTCACCATTCTGCTCGCGACCATCGGCCTGAATATCTGGCTGTATATCATCGTGCCGAAGGGCTTCTTCCCGCAGCAGGATACCGGGCGGCTCATCGGCGGCATTCAGGCGGACCAGAGCACGTCTTTCCAGGCCATGAAAGGCAAGTTCGCCGAGATGATGGAGATCGTCAGCAAGAACCCGGCCGTGGATAGCGTGGTCGGTTTCACGGGCGGGCGGCAGACCAACTCGGGCTTCATGTTCGTGTCGCTCAAATCGAAAGGCGAGCGCAAGCTTTCCGCCGATCAGGTGATCCAGCAACTGCGCGCGCCGCTTGGCGACGTGGCCGGCGCACGCACGTTCCTGCAGTCGGTGCAGGACATCCGCGTGGGCGGCCGGCAATCGAATGCGCAGTATCAGTTCACGCTGCTCGCCGATTCGACACCCGACCTGTACCTGTGGGGACCGAAGCTCACCGAGGCGCTGCAGGCGCGCCACGAACTGACCGACGTGAATTCCGACCAGCAGCAAGGCGGCCTCGAAGCGATGGTGACCATCGACCGCGCGAGCGCGTCGCGACTCGGCATCAAGCCCGCGCAGATCGACAACACGCTGTACGACGCATTCGGTCAGCGCCAGGTATCGACGATCTACAACCCGTTGAACCAGTATCACGTGGTGATGGAAGTCGCGCCGAAGTACTGGCAGAGCCCCGACATGCTGAAGCAGATTTACGTCAGCACGTCGGGCGGCAGTGCGAGCGGCGCGCAGACCACCAACGCGCCTGCGGGCACGGTGACGAAGGCGACCACCACGTCGTCCACGAGCGCCTCGGCGGGCGGCACAGCGGGCACCACGGCGTCGAGCGCCGCGACGATTGCGGCCGATTCCGCGCGTAACCAGGCGATCAATTCGATCGCCGCGAGCGGCAAGTCGAGCGCTTCGTCGGGCGCGGCCGTGTCGACCTCGAAGGAAACCATGGTGCCGCTGTCGGCAATTGCGAGCTTTAGTCCCGGCAATACGCCGTTGTCAGTGAATCACCAGAGTCAGTTCGTGGCCTCGACGATCTCGTTCAATCTGCCGCCTGGCGTATCGCTGTCCACGGCAACCCAGGCGATCTACGAGACCATGGCGCAGATCGGCATGCCGGCGACGATTCACGGCAGCTTCCAGGGAACGGCGCAGGCTTTCCAGCAATCCATGTCGGACCAGCCGATTCTGATTCTGGCCGCTCTCGCTGCGGTGTACATCGTGCTCGGCATCCTGTACGAGAGCTACATTCACCCGCTGACCATTCTGTCGACGCTGCCGTCGGCGGGCGTGGGCGCGCTGCTGGCGCTGCTGCTCTTCAAGACCGAGTTCAGCATCATCGCGTTGATCGGCGTGATTCTGCTGATCGGCATCGTCAAGAAGAACGCGATCATGATGGTGGACTTCGCTATCGAAGCGTCGCGGCAGGGCCGCTCGTCGCGCGATGCGATTCACGAGGCGTGCCTGCTGCGTTTCCGTCCGATCATGATGACCACGTTCGCGGCCATGCTCGGCGCAGTGCCGCTTGCGTTCGGGCGCGGCGAAGGTGCCGAGTTGCGCGCGCCGCTTGGCATTGCGATTGTCGGCGGGCTGATTGTCAGCCAGATGCTGACCTTGTACACGACACCGGTGGTCTACCTTTACATGGACCGGATTCGCGTTCGCTGGGAGTCGAGGAAAGCGCGCAGAAGCGGGATTGCTCCGTCTGCGTGATGCATGGCGTTGTGCAGTTGTGGCGTTGTGTGGGCACAGCGTCGCGCATGCGCGGGGGCACAGCGGTTGAAGCGGCAGTGCCGCCGCTTCACCGCTGCTTCACCGCTGCTTCATCGCCTCTCCACCGTCCAAAACGGCCTCAAAGTTTCTGGTCGATAGCGAGCAGAAAAATGCGCCGCCATTGCTTCGCTTGCCCTTCGCTTTGCATCGGCAAGTGCCACACGCCATGCGCGGCATCCTTCACTTTCAGCGCAACCTGCCATTGCGCGCCGTCGCGCTTCATGTCGGCCCCAAGAAGATCGGCAAAGATATACGCGCCCTGCTCCGAGCCCAGATAGATCTCACATAGGCGCTTGCCCGACGCGAGCCGCACCGAGCCCCAGGTGCCGTCGAGCCGGTGCGTCCAGTCGCCGTCGCGAATATTCGGTGCAACTTCCTTGCGACGGCGCAACCAGTACGCGACGGCGGCAATCAGCAGCACGGCGGCCAGCACCGCCGCGCCGACGGCGACCGTCGTGCCGAAGGCCGACTGCAATCCATAGAAGGCGCGCACCGCGCCATAGACCAGCGCAATCAGCGCCAGTAGCGCAACAATAATCGGCATGGCGAGTTCCCGACGATGAGCCTTACGGCTGCTTGTGCGTCGCGGCCCAGTCCTTCACGGCCTTAAGCGTATTCTCGACGTGCTTTTCCGGCGACAAGCTCGTGTATTCGTAGATGATCTTGCCGTCAGGCGCGATCACGTATGAGACGCGATTGGCCATCGAACTATGCATCGGCAAGCCCGCGTCGTATGCGCCAATCACTTTCGACTCCGCGTCCGCGGCAACCGGGAATTTGCTGCGGCACTCGCTCACCGAGAATTTCGTCAACGTGTCGATGTTGTCGTGCGACACGCCGATCACCGTCGCGCCATATTTCTTGTATTCGTCGACGGCCTCGGCAAATTCATGAGCCTCGATCGTGCAGCCCTTCGTGAAAGCGGCCGGGTAGAAGTACAGCACCACCGGTCCCTTCTTCAGCTCGTCGGCAAGCGAATATGTGTACGTCTTGCCGCCCAGCGACGCCTGCGTGGTGAACTCCGGTGCCGCATCGCCCGGCTTGAGTGTCGCGTTCGCCGCCAACGAATACGCGGCGAAGGCCACCGACACGGCAGCGGCCAGCGCCGCCGGTATGAATTTTCTTGTCATCTGCTGATCCTTTGAGCGTTGATGCACACGATTCCGGCGACGAGTCTACGGCCTCGCCGTCCGGCGTGACCACGGTCGGCCCGGCACGATCCGGGCGACTTCCAGGCGGCAGCCCGGAACAGACCTAAGCGGCAAAGCCGGACATGACCGACCGGCCCTGCGCTCTATTGGACCACGTACACGGAGAATACGTGCGCCGCCCCTCGCAGGATGCAAACAACGGCGCGGATCAGGCGGCCGCTTCTTCCACGTGCGCGCCAAACCACGCGGCCGCGGAGAGGTTGAGCTCGGCGAGTACCTCGGGCGTAAGCGCGGCGAATTCCGGCGGCGCATCGGGTCCGAGCGCGATCGACGCCGCGTCGCCGCCTTTGCCCGCCAGCTCCGCGATGCGCAACAGCGTGCCGAGCGCTCCGTGATGCGTGACGATTGCCTCGCGGATCTGCGGCGCAAGGCCGAGTTTTTCCAGCACCGCCTTCGGCGTGCTGCCGAGCAGCACATGTACGAGCGAAAAAATCCCGGTCATGAACGCGGCATCGGCGAATTCGTCGTCGGCGGGACGCATCCAGCCTGCCGCCAGTTCCATGAAGCGCGAACGGGTACCGGCCAGTTGCACGAGCGGATCGGCGCGCCACGGCAGATCGCCGCTGTCCGCATAAAGCAGCAGTTGCGCCCAGCGCGCGATCTGGCGCGTCCCCGTCGCGATGATCGCCTCGCGCAACGACGCGATATTGCGCCCAAGACCGAATGCACTCGAATTGACGAGCCGCAGCAACTGGACGACCACGCTCGGGTTCAGCTTCAGCTCGGCTTCGAGTTCGACGATACCCGCATCGCGCGACAGTAGCGCGAGCAGTCGCAAGAGGCTCGGACGCGGAGACCGGTTGCGCGGCGCGGCCAGCACTTGAGGTCTCGCGAAGAAGTAGCCCTGAAACAGATCGAAGCCGAGATCGCGGGCGAGCGCGAAGTCTTCGCGTGTCTCGACTTTTTCGGCTAACAGCGTTTTGCCGTAGCCGCGCATGGCGGCGGCGAGTTCAGGCAGATCCGCTCGCTTCGTCTGCAAAAAATCGATCTTGACGATGTCCGCATGCGGCAACATGGCGAGCAGTTCGCCGGACAGTTCGCTGACGTCGTCGAGCGCGACCTGGAAACCGCTGCGCCTCAGTTCGTTCAGCCGGCGCGCGAGTTGCGCGTCGAACTTCACTGTTTCGAGGATCTCGAGCACGAAGCGTTCGGGCGGCATGACGTGAACAATGTCGTCGAAGAGCATCGCCCGATCAATATTCACGAAGCCGCGATGCCGCCCGAGTACCGCGGGCACACCGATTCCGCCGAGGGCGCGCGCCACGACCTGCGCCGTCGCCTGAGCGTCGTCGGTAATTTCCGCATAGTTGTGGGCGCCGGCCCGGAACAGCAGTTCATAGGCGTTGAGCGCGCCCTGTCGATCGAGGATCGGCTGGCGGCCAAGGTAGACGAACTGGGGCGCGGACGCCCGCTCGGCATCCTCGCTGGACGAGTCACGCACCTCGATGCGCCGGGCAGTGGCACGGACCAAATGAAGTTCAGACATGGATCATCGGTGCAGCTTGTCGGAGTGTGGCGCGGCAGCGGCGCACCGCCACCGCACAAGGGGTTTGCCGTATTAACGGACGCCGGGTCGCCGCACTTTAACCCAATCGCCGGAACGCCCGGCCATGGCGGCTCGCCGTGCCTTACGAAAAGTTTTTCCCGTTCGCCGGCTAAAGATTTCAGGGCACGGGCCGTTATCTTGTTCTGATGGGGCGGCCTGATACCTTTTGACCGCCTTCACCAGGCGAAAAGCAAGCCGCTCCGCCTGCAGACGAACACAGGTTGCCAGCGACAAACATGGAAGCGAACAGGATCACCGCGCCCCGCCGGGGCTCCTTGCGCACGGTCGTCGACCGGCTTCTTGCGCTTGGCCGTCGCGTGGACGACACCCCGCAAGCAGCCCCGCCTCAGCCGCCGCAACTTGAACAGGTGGTGGGCGCCGTCGATCTGCTCGCGCACGTGGACAGCGAACTGCGCTTTATCTATGTGTCCGACGCGAGCCTGCGCTTTATCGGCTATCACCGCGAATATCTCGAGACGATCACGCTGCATGAACTGGTGGCCCAGGCCGATGTGCCGCGCCTCGACGCGCTGCTTGCCCGTGCGGCGGCTTCCGGCAACGTGGAGAAAGCCACGCTCGGGCTCATCAAGTCGCTCACCTACCCGATCACCGTGGAATTGCGCGTGGTGCGCAGCAGCCACAACGGCATCGGCGGCTATGCGATTGCCGGCTTCGACGTGTCCGCCTGGCGTGCGAGCGAGGAGCGCCTCATCCAGGCACTGCATCTGGACCGCCTGACCAACCTCGCCAATCAGTCCGCGCTGATTCCCGCGGTGCTCGAGGCGCAACGGCAAGCCGACGCGCACGGTACCCCGGCCGCGCTGCTGCTGCTCGACATCGACGATTATCAGCGCGTGAACCGCGCGCTCGGCTACGATGCCGGCGACGAGATGCTGCGCGACACTGCGCGGCGTCTGATGAACATGACGAGTCCGAGCGAAACCGTGGCGCGCGTGGCAAGCGACGAGTTCGCGATCCTCGTGAAGCCCGCTGCGAACCGCACCGACGCGGCCGCCGCCGCCGAAACGCTGGCCCGGCGCCTCTTGACCGCGATCCAGCAGCCCTATGTATTCAGCGGCCAGCAGGTGCATCTTTCGGCGAGCATCGGCATCGCGCTGTATCCGGATGTGCGCCACGCCAACGACACCGCCGCGCATGACACGCATCTGCTGCGCTGGGCCGACCACGCGTTGTTGCAGGCCAAGGCGGCCGGCGGCAATACGCTCGCCTTCTACGTGCCCGACGACAATCCCGCCGACGCGGAGCGCCTGAAGCTCGAAGCGGACCTCTACGACGGCGTGCGCAACGGCGAGTTCTCGCTGCATTTCCAGCCGATCACGAGCAGCCGCACGCACGGCGTGGTCGGGGTCGAGGCGCTGATCCGCTGGCTGCATCCGGTGCACGGTCTCGTGCCGCCGTCGATGTTCATCCCCCTCGCGGAGTCGATCGGCCTGATCAACTTCCTCGGCAACTGGGTGCTGAAAATCGCGTGCATGCAGTTGATCCAGTGGGACGCCAAGGGCATTTCGCTGCAATACGTCGCCGTGAACGTGTCGCCACAGCAGTTCCGCGATCCGCGTTTCAAGGACGCCGTGCGCGAAGCGATCAACCTGACCGGCATTGACCCGCGCCGCCTCGTGTTCGAAATCACCGAAAGTCTGCTGATGCACGATCCGGCACACGCAAAGGTGTTGCTGGAGGATTTGACCGCCATGGGTATCCGCTTTGCCGTCGACGATTTCGGCACTGGCTACTCAAGCCTGGCTTACCTGCAACGGTTTCCCCTTGCAAAGCTCAAGATCGACAGGAGTTTTGTCGAGAATCTGCTAACCTCCCGAAACGACCAGGCGATTGTCAGCGCGGTGGTCGGCCTCGCCCAGACACTCGACCTGGAACTGGTCGCGGAGGGCGTCGAAACCGAAGCGCAGCGCGCCCTGCTGACCGAAATGGGATGCGACCACATACAGGGCTGGCTCGTCTGCCAGGCGTTGCCTTCCGACGAACTGGCGCAGCGTTTCGAAGCGCGCTCGCTTCACCTGCACAGCGCCTAGCAGTGCGGGTCAAGCGCTTACGCAGCGGCACAAGCCGGCTTCAGGCCGGCGTGGCATTCATTGGAACATGTATGGCTTTTGCGGGACTCACATGGTAAAGGCGGCTGTGCTCGACCGGCTGTGGACGCGAATGAGCGAGCGCGGCGATTTCCCCATGCTGTCGCAGTCGTTGCGCACCACCATGGCGGCGATGAACAACGACGACCTCGACTTCACCGGCCTCGTGCAGGTCGTGCTCTCGGACTTCGCGCTCACGCAAAAGGTGTTGCGGCTCGCGAACTCGGCCATGTATATGGCCTTCGGCGGCAATATCACCACCGTGTCGCGCGCGCTGATGGTGCTCGGCATGGACGCGGTCGGCCATCTCGTGGTCGGCCTGAAGATCGTCGATCACTTTCATCACAGTGCGCCGCGCCGCATCGACGCGAAGCTCGAACTGAACCGCACGCTGCTCTCGGGCTGCGTCGCGCGCAAGCTGACCGAGCGCGGCGATCTGCGTGCCGGCGAGGAAGCCGTGGTCTGCACGCTGATGCGGCAAATCGGCAAGCTGCTGGTGGTCTTCTATCTCGACGCGGAATGGGATCAGATTCGCCGCCACATCGACAGCGGCACGCAGGAAGCGGACGCTTGTGTGCTGGTGCTCGGCGTGACGTTCGACGAAATCGGCGCCGAAGCCGCAGTGCGCTGGCGCCTGCCCGACATGATCCGCTCGGGCATGGGCGAATTCGATCCGCAGGACACGGAACAGCCGCGCCAGGTGCAGTGGCTGCGCGCGATCACCAATTATTCGACGGCGGTCGCCGACGTCCTCACGCAGCAGAACGTGCCCGACTTCGAGCGCGAGGAACGCATCGCCGAACTCGCCCAGGAATACAGCCACGCGCTCAACACCGATCCCGAAGTGCTGCTCGAAATGAGCCTTGCGCTGGCCCGCGAGGAAGGCGGCGACGGCGTGATGCGCGAAATCGTCGAGCTGCGCGCGAACGCTGACGCGATGGCGCGCGAGGCGCTGAATCCGGAAGCGCGCATTGCAGCAGGTGTCGAAGATCTGCGCGCCCTCCCCGACACCAGTTCGCTCGCGCCGGCCCTCGGCATGGCTTCGGAAACGGTGCTCGCGGCGCTTGGCTTTGCGCGCACGGTGGTGTTCGTCAAGCACAGCAACGGCACCTTCCGCGCGCGCCTGGGTCTCGGCCCGAGAATCGATGCGGCGCTGCCCAAGCTCACGTTCGGTTCGGCCTTCGAGCCCGACGTGTTCCACCTCGCCATAGCGAATTCGGTAGGCATCTTCATCGAAAATGCGCGCGATCCGAAAATGGTCGCACGTCTGCCGGAATGGTTCCGCCGCTCTTTCGACGACGCCCGCGCCTTCGTGCTGTTACCGGTGGTGGACGAGACCGACCAGACGGTCGCGCTACTTTACGGCGACTGGTCTCACACTCAGGAGCCACGGCGCATCTCGCAGAAAGAGATGAGCGTGCTGAACGAACTGGCCAAGGAGTTAGGCCGTTTTTTCGGCCTGGGGCAGATGCGGGAAATGGAGACGATGTAAAGACGTGGCGTGATCGTTGATCACGGTACGTAAGTCTCCTGCTTCTGCATTTGCCCGACGCCTGATTTTGCAAGTCAGATTCGCGATGCCGGTTTGCGCTGCATGCCGGCATCGCTCGAATTTCTGAGCTTCAATCCTCGATTCTTTCCAGACCTTCCGCGCTGCGGTCCGCAACACCTGCCCATGCGCCGGCGGCGAGTCCCATTTGAGCGACCTCTTCCACCGTCAACGGCGCAAGATGTGCGCAGAGTGCGGCAAGGTCTTCCCACGAGCCGTTTTCCAGCGCCTCGACGGTGTCGAGCAACAAACCGAGCGCGCCCTCGCGTTGCAGAATCGCCGCCTGGATCGGACGCGACAGCGTGAGCACATTCAACGTGCTTTCAAGCGAGCCGCCGAACACCGCGTCGACGAATGAAAACACACCGGTCAGAAACGCCGCGTCGGCTTCATCGCGGCCGGCTTCCGGCAAGCGTTCAATCGCCAGTTCCATGAAACGCGCGCGAGTCGCCGCGAGTTGCAGCAGCGGATCGTCTTCGAGCGCGACCTTGCGGCCGTCGGCATAGAGCAGCAACTGCGTCCAGCGCGCGATCCGGTCGGTGCCGGTTGCGTTGATCGCCTCGCGCAGCGTGGTCACCTTATGACCGACTGCGAGCCCGCTGGAATTCGCGAGCTTCATCAGATGCATCACCAGCACGGGATTGAGCTTGAGCTCCGCCTCGAGTTGCGCGACCGTCGGGTCGCCCGCGAGCAGTTGCAGCAGATTCAGCAGCGCATGGCGTGGCGCACTAACGCGCCGGGTCAATGCGGTTTGCGGGCGTGCGAAGAAATACCCCTGGAAGCGGTCGAAGCCGAGGCCGTGCGCCGTTTCGAAGTCGGCTTGCGCGTCGAGCCCCGATGCGATCAGCAGCTTGCCCGCCGACTTGAGCACGCTCGTCAGCTTCGGCAATAGCGCGGCGGGTGCACGCATGATGTCGATCTTGATGGCCTCCGCATAGGGCAGCAGTTTCGCGAAGGTCTCGTTGGGCTGCGTCACTTCGTCGAGCACGAAACGGTAGCGACGGCCATGCAGGAGCACGATGCGCGCAACCAGTTCGTCGTCGACTTCCATATTGGGCGGCAGCTCGAACAGGAAGCGCTCGGCGGGCAACCGCTCGATTGCGTCGTCGAACAGCATGTCCCGGCTCATGTCGATGTATGCCGGATGCCCGGTCAGTGCGCCGCGCACATTGCTTTGCGTGAGGCCGCGGATGATCGCTCGCGCGACGCGTTGCGCCGGCGTGGGCGCGCGGCCTGCCCTGGCGCCTGCGCTGTCCGGGTTGCTTTCAGCGTCGGCGTCGAGGTCGTGATCGAGGTCGGGCAGCGGTTCCGGCGGCAATTCCGGCGCGCGTATCTTGAGCTCGTAACCGCACAGCATGCCGTCCCGATTGAGGATGGGTTGCCGTGCGAAGCTGGCGTTCAACTGCTCATCGTCCGTGGCGCCCGCATGGCCCGGATTTTCGACTGCAATGGTGCTCATTCTGGTCCCCCGCGACGCGCCGCCCCGGCGCTTGTTGCTGTTTTGGCTGTCTTATTGCTGCTGCTTATGTTGGTGCTTATTGCTGCTGCCGCTTTATGCCCGTTTTGCCGCTGTCCTGGCGTCGCCACCGTACAGATTGCGACTGATTTATCGTTTGCGACGGCAGCACGCCTGGCGATTCTAGCGCAGGCAGTCTTGCACGGGCATGTCGAGAAAACAATATCCGCAAAAATTTCGGAGGAGCGAAGAACTGGTTTTCTAACCCGAAATAAAAAACGGCCGCAACTAGCGGCCGTTCCTCTCAGGTGTTGCGCGGAGACGCGTTACTTGAGCACGACTTTCACGTCGAAGTACTTCGCCGCGAAACGGTCGATCGTGCCGTCTGCCTTCAGTTCCTTCAGCGCCTGGTTCAAGGCGTCCTTCAGCGCTGCATCGCCCTTGCGGATGCCGAAGCCCACGCCCGCGCCGAGCAGCTTCTCGTCGCTGACAGCGGGACCGGCAAATTCGAAGCCCGCGCCTTGCGGTTTCTTCAAAAAGCCCTTCGACGCCGCCTCAGCATCCTGGAACGATGCGTCGAGCCGACCGGACGCGAGATCCGCATAAATCTGGTCTTGCGTCTGATACGGCACCACGTCGACACCCGCCGGCGCCCAGCGCGCCTTCGCGTAGGTTTCCTGGATCGTGCCCTGGAGCACGCCGACATGCTTACCCTTCAACGATGCAGGCGTCGGCAGCAGGCCACTGCCCTTCTTCGCGATCATCTGATTGGGGATCGTGTAGATCGGGTCCGTGAAATCCACTGCCTGACGCCGCTGGTCCGTGATCGTCATGTCCGAGTTGATCGCGTTGAATTTGCGCGCCTGCAACGCGGGGATCAGACCGTCGAACGAATTCTCGACCCACACGCATTTGGCCTTCAGCTTCGCGCAGACAGCATTGCCCACGTCGATGTCGAAACCCTGTAACTCGCCCGAAGGCGACTTCGATTCGAACGGCGCATACGACGCCTCTACACCGAAGCGCACTTCCTTGATGTCCGCCGCCACTGCGGAGCCTGCCGTTACTGTCGCCGTTGCGGTCGCGAACAGCGCGAGCGCGGCCGTGTTTCGCCAATTCATCTTCATTGCGGGTGTTCCTCTACGGTATTGAACAAGACGGAGCCGAATCCGGACAGGCATGATTGCCGCGCCAAAATTGCGATTCAAACTCGTGCGGCCGATGTGGTGCAGCGCAGCAGCCGCGAGGCGGGGATTGTACAGGTGCGCGCGCCGCGCCCGCGGACAACTGAGCCAAGACTCCCAGGCGGATCGCAGAGTCAGGTGCACATTCAAACCTGCAACTTGATGCCGCGTGCACGCAAAAACATCTGCACCGATGCAGCCGCCGTTCATGCGGATCGTGCCGTTAGACGAGCTTGGCCAACGTGTCGTGCGTGGTCTCTATCACCATCAACCCGGCACGCAAGCCGGGCTTGACCGTCGCGTTCGGGAACACGAGCCGCTCCTCGTCGTGTTGCACGACGTACCGATAGTCGCCATCACGCGCGAGCAGCGTGCCCTTGCCGAACGGCGTGAAGTTGGCGACATCGGGCGCGACCAGCAATTCGAACGCTTCGCTCGGCTTTGTGATCTGATCGATCACCGTGAAGGCGCGAGGCAATTCTGCCTGCTCGCGGCCACTCGTGCCCGCGAGCAGATGACGCAAGGCCGCGTCTGCGCCGGCAAAGCGCGTCAGGTCGTTCTGGCCGAACGGGCGCACCTTGCCCAGTTCGAGTGTGCATGCTTCGGCTTCGCACGCCTGCGCGGTGAAATGCGAATACGTATTGCCCTTCGTGGTGTGCAAAAGCACGGCGCTGATGCGCGCCTCTGCAAGCCACTCGAACATCGCGCGCGAAAACGGCCTGCCGGTATGTGGCAGCAACGCGAAGCGCTCGAACGCGGACGCGCGGATTGCCGTGTGCATGTCGATGTGCCACCGCGCTCCAGGCTGCCGCGATGCGGTGGCGAAGAACTGCGTCGCCGCCTGTTCGAGCGCGGCCGCGCGCGGCGCTTCGTAACTGTGCGGCAACTGCAGATGCCGGCCGCTGAAGAGGCGGTTGAGATCGTCGTCGCGATAACGGCATGCGTCGCGCATTGCATCGACATTGCCGAGAATCACCAGCAACCGGCACGTCAGCGCAGCCTCGCCGCGCGCTATGTCGCGCACGAGATAAGACAGCAGTTCGATGGGCGCGGTCTCGTCGCCATGCACGCCCGCCGACGCCAGCACGCTGCGCGTGTCCGCCGCAATTGCCGCGGGCTCCATCAACAGAACGCCCTCGTCGAGCCATGACCAGCGCACGCCGCCACACGTGCCGTGTGTTTCGTTCGCGGAAGGCCGCGTGCCCGCGAGCGTGTACGCGAGGAAATCGTTCAGCATCGCGTGCTGCGCGTGGCGCTCAGCGCTGGAAGTCATAAAGCGACCCGAGTCCGAGAATCTGCGTCAGTTCGTCGAGCGCGCTGCGCGATTCGACGAGCAGTTGCGGATCGGTCAGATCAGCCGGGGCGAGACGGTCGCGATAATGCTTTTCGATCCACGAATCGAGCCGGCCGAACAACGTGTCGTCGATCCACACGCCTTGTGTGACCGCCGCGCGCTCCGCGTCGCTCAGCACGACACGCAGGCGCAGGCAGGCAGGACCGCCACCGTTTTTCATGCTTTCGCGCAGGTCGAACACGAGCACGTCGTCGATAGGACCCGTATGCGATGTCAGATCGTCCAGGTAAGCGGCCACGCGCGGGTTCTCGCGGCACTCCTGCGGCACGACCAGAACCTGCTTGCCGTCGGGCCGCGTCAGCAACTGGCTGTTGAACAGATACGACGAGACCGCGTCTGTCACGCTCACTTGCGCGTCGGGCACTTCGATCACATTGAACTGAGCCTTCAGACCGGCGAGCTTCGCGCGCAATTCGTCATACACCGCGTTCTGCTCGACGAACGCAAGCTCATGACAGAACAACGTATTGCGATTGCCGACCGCGATCACGTCGTTATGAAACACGCCCGCGTCGATCACCTCCGGGTTCTGCTGTGCATACACCGTGGCCTCGTCCAGCAAGCCGTGACGGTGCGCAACCGCGCGGCTCGCCTCGAACGTTTGGCGCGCGGGGAAGCGCTTCGGCTCCGGCCCACGACGATACTCGCTGCGGCCATACACGAAGAATTCGACACCACGGGTGCCATATTCGGAACAGAAGCGCGTGTGATTCGCCGCGCCTTCGTCGCCGAGCGCAGGCGTGCCGGGCAGCGCTTCGTGCACCGCGAAGCGATCGGCGTCGCTAAAAATGGCGCGCAACGTGCGGCGCGTCGATTCGTGCTCGATCGCGCGATGCAGCTTGCTGCACAGATTGGCCGGCGTGAAATGCACGCGGCCGTCGTGCGTATCGGCGGACGGACTCACCGTCGCGGCATTCGCGGTCCACATCGCCGACGCCGAACTTGCCGCGGCCAGCAACTCAGGCGCGTTTTTCGCCACGCGCGCGATCACCGTCGCGTCGTCGCCGGAAAATCCCAGCTCGCGCAACAGACGCATCGACGGGCGTTCCTGCGGCGGCAACACGCCCTGATGAAAGCCCAGGTCGGCCAACTGCTTCATCTTGCGCAGGCCCTGCTTCGCGGCCGCCTTCGGATTCGCAACCGACTTCTCGTTGTTCTGCGACGCGACGTTGCCGAACGACAGCCCCGCGTAGTTGTGCGTCGGGCCGACCAGACCGTCGAAATTGGCTTCAGTGGCTTGCATCGTCGATCCTTAGAATTGGAGGCCCGGCGAGACGCTCGCGGGCATTTGCAGTTGCGCGCTTTCGACGGAAGCCATCGGATACGCGCAGTAGTCGGCCGCGTAATAGGCGCTTGGCCGATGATTGCCCGAACGGCCCGGTCCGCCGAACGGCGCACCCGACGAAGCCCCATTAGTCGGCCGGTTCCAGTTGACGATACCCGCGCGGATGGTGCGCTGGAAGTGCGTCCATAGCGATTCGTCGTCGGCGAGCAGTCCCGCGGACAGGCCAAACTCGGTGTCGTTGGCTTTGTCGAGCGCTTCGTCAAAGCTGTCGTAACGGATGATTTGCGCGAGCGGTCCGAAATGCTCCTCGTCGGGCAAATTCTTCACAGCGCTTACGTCGAGAATAGCCGGCGTGACGAAACCCAGCTTCGGATCGCGTTGCTCCATCTTCAGCAACGCGTGCGCGCCGTCGGCAAGCAAACGCTCCTGCGCGGCGACGAGCCGCGAAGCCGCGCGCGCCGAAATCACCGCGCCCATGAAAGGCTGCGGTTCGGCGTTGTATTCGCCCACGCTGATGCGCGACGTCACTTCGACGAGGCGCGCCAGGAAGCGCTCGCCGAACGCGTCGTTCGGCACAAAGATGCGGCGCGCGCAGGTACAGCGCTGTCCCGCTGACAAAAACGCCGACTGGATGGTGTGATGCACGGCGGCGTCGAGGTCCGCCACCGGCCCGATCACGAGCGGATTGTTGCCGCCCATCTCCAGCGCCAGCACGATCTCCGGACGTCCGCCGAACTGCTTGTGCAACAATGTTCCGGTGTCCGAACTACCTGTGAAGAACAGACCGTCGATCTGCCGGTGGTTCGCGAGCGCAATGCCCGTGTCCTTCTCACCCTGCACGAGATTGAGCACGCCGGCGGGCAGGCCCGCGTCGCGCCACGTCTGCACGGCGAGTGCCGCCACGCCCGGCGCGAGTTCCGACGGTTTGAAGACAACGGCGTTGCCCGCGATCAGCGCCGGCACGATATGCCCGTTCGGCAAGTGGCCGGGGAAGTTATACGGCCCGAACACCGCCACCACGCCGTGCGGACGATGCCGCAAAACCGCGGTACCGTCCGCCATTGCCGAACGCTTTTCGCCCGTGCGCTCGTTGTACGACTGAATCGAAATTTCGACTTTCGCAGCCATCGAAGCCGCTTCCGTGCGCGCTTCCCACAGAGGCTTGCCGGTTTCGCGGCCAATCGCTTCGGCGAGCGCCTCTTTGCGTTCGGTGACGAGCGCGGCGAAGCGGCGCACCACCGCGCACCGCTCGTCGAGGCTCGATGCGGACCATGCTGCGAACGCGCGGCGCGCGCTGCGCACCGCGCGGTCCACGTCGTCTGCCGAGGCGCTATTGCCTTCCCACACCGTCGCGCCCGTGCCCGGATTGCGCGACGCGAATGCGGGTCCTGTGCCGGCGGCCCATTCGCCGTCGATGAAAAGCTCGCTCATGATCATCCTTGTTTGTGTTTCAGCGCCAGCACCCGAACCGGGTCGCCTGCTTTGACGCCCAGCGCCGCAGCTTCTGTCGCATTCATGCGGAACACGCCGTCTTGCGGCACGCCCGCCGCCACGCCTACGCGAAAATCGCCGAGCGACGTGTTCGATACCATCGAGCGCGGTGCATCCTGCGCCGCGCCCTCCGGTACGTCGGCAATCTCGACCGGCACCAGCACGCTTTCGCGCACCGTGCGCAAGTCGGAGATGTGGCATTCGAGCACCGGACCGGCATCGAAAATATCGACGTGGTTCTCGTAGCGCAGCCCTTCCGCTTCGAGCATGCGGCGCGCCGGAATCGTGTCGTTGTGCGTGAGGCCGACGCATTCCTGCGCCTCTTGCGGCAATAACTCGACATACACCGGATAGCGCGGCATCAGTTCAGCAAGGAACGCTTTGCGTCCGTGCGAGCTTAGATAGTCCGCCGCGTTGAAATCGATCTGATAGAAGTGCGAGCCGACCGCGCGCCAGAACGGCGACGTGCCTTCCGCATCGAAATGCCCGCGCAATTCCGCGCATAGCCGCTGCGGAAAACGCTCACGAAACTGCGCGAGAAACATGAAGCGCGAGCGCGACAGCAAGCCTCCCACACCGCTCGTGCGATATCGCGGGCTCAAAAACAGCGAACACACTTCGGCATAACCGGTCAGGTCGTGCGAGATGTTCAGCGCGCGCATGCGCGTCCAGATGCCCAGGTCCTGGCTCGCGTGTACTACGGTGCTCACGCGATAGTTGTAGAACGGCTGTTGCAGACCGACCGCCGTTTCGATTCCGCACACGCCGGCCACGTCGCCGGTCGCGGTGTCTTCCATCACGAAGAAGTAGCCCGCTTCATGCGGCTCGGCCTTGTCTTCCATAGTGCGGCGCGCGCGTTCGACTCGCGCCGCAAGTGCGTCGCGATCCGGCTTGAAAGTGGTGAGCCCCGGCCCGGTTTCCTGCGCGAGCCGCATCAACGCGTCGACATCGCCTCGTTGCACCACGCGAACGACGATCATTGCGCGTCTCCCGATTGTTCATTCGTTTCCGGTCGATGCAACGGCACGCAGCGCACCGTATCGCCATCCTGCACGCCGAGCGCCGCACGCGCCGGCTGGGCAAGCGGCGCGCCTTCGTTCCTCGCCGTAGGCAACTCGCCGAGCACGCAGCGGAATTGACCGTCCGCGCCGTTGTGGGCGATCAGATATGTCGAGCCGTTCGCCCCGGCCGCCGCCTCGTGCGCCACCCGCGTTTCATTGAGCGTCACGCAGGCACTGCGGTCCACTTGCGCGGTAAGCACCGGCCCCGCGTCGAAGATGTCGATGAAGCGATCCGTTTCGAACCCTTCTTCGAGATGTATCTCATACGCGAGCAGAGCCTTCGAATCCGGCTCGCCGAGTACGCGCTGCGCCGCTTCCGGCAGCAACGGTACATAGATCGGGTACGTCGGCATGACCTCGGCGATGAACGTTCGACTACGCCCGCCGGACTCGATTTCGATGTCGGCGAAATTGCGGCCGAAAAACTTGCGCCCTACTGCTTCCCAGAACGGCGACACGCCGTTCTCGTCGGTGACGCCTAGCAGCAGCGAGAACACCTCGGGCGTGAAGCGCTTGCGATTGGCCGCGATATACATCATTCGTGCGCGCGACATGAGATGCGCGGCGGCGTCGCCGCGCAGCGACGGGTCGATGTAGTAGCCCGCGAGCCGGCTCTTGCCGGTCAGCTCATGCGACATGGTGAGCGCGTGAATCTTGCGGTTCACGTGCAGTTCACGCGATGCATGGATCAGCGCGTCGTTGCGAAACGCATAGAACGGATCGGAGTACCCCGCGGCGGCAACGATGCTCGCCGTGCCCATCAGCTTGCCGCTCTCCGAATCTTCGAGCACGAACAGATAGAACTCCTCGCCCGGGAAATCGACCTCCGCGCGAAACGAGTCTTCTGACAACGCGACGCGTGCTTCGAGCGCGCGCCGGTCGTGCGGTAGCGAATGCAGCACCGGTTGCGCGGTGCGCGCCATATGTTCGAGCGCATCGAGATCGGCGAGGCGGCCGGGGCGTACGAAGAGCATCATCGTTCCTGTTCAATGTGACGCATGAGCGAATGCGGAGCGCTGGAACCGTTGGAACCGTTAGAACCGCCGTTCACCTGGACGCAGCTTCGGCCTTCACGCCGACCACGTCCGCAATAGCTTTGGCGAGACGCTCGAAGCCCTCGTTCATGTCGTCGAGCGGCATGATTAGCGACGGCACGAAGCGCAGCACGTCCGGTCCTGCCATCAACATGATGACGCCATGCTGGCCGGCGGCCGTGACGAAATCTTTCGCGCGACCCTTGTACGCGTCGGTCAGTTGCGCGCCGATCAACAGGCCCTTGCCGCGCACCTCGTCGAAAAGGCCGAAGCGCTCGTTGAGCTTGGCGAGATGGCCCTTCAGCACTTCACTGCGGGTGCGCACGCCTTCGAGCAGCTTCGGATCGCTGACCAGTTCCACCACTTTTTCCGCGATGGCGGAACCCAGCGGATTGCCGCCGTAAGTCGTGCCATGCACGCCGACCTTGAAGTGCGCGGCGAGTTCGTTCGTGGTCAGCATCGCGCCGATCGGAAAGCCGTTGCCGAGCGCCTTCGCCGTGGTCAGGATGTCGGGCGTAACACCTGTGTCCTGATACGCGTAGAAGTAGCCGCTGCGACCCACACCTGTTTGTACCTCATCAAAAATCAGCAGCGCGCCGTGCTGGTCGCAGGCTTCGCGCAACGCTTTGAGGAACGCCGGATCGGCGGGGATCACGCCGCCTTCGCCTTGAATCGGTTCGACGATAACCGCGCAGGTCTTCGCGCCGATCGCTTTTTGCGCAGCCTGAATGTCGTTGTACGGCAGGTGAACGATGCCTTGCGGCACCGGCCCGAAGCCTTCCGAATACTTCGGCTGACCGCCGACGCTGACGGTGAAGAACGTTCGGCCATGGAACGACTGCGTGAACGAGATGATTTCGTACTTGTCGGCGCCATGACGCTCGAATGCGACGCGGCGCGCGAGCTTCAACGCGGCTTCGTTCGCTTCCGCGCCCGAGTTCGCGAAGAAAGCGCGGTCGGCGAACGTCAGTTCTTCGAGACGCCTGGCGAGACGCAGCACCGGCTCGTTGGTGTAGCCGTTACCGATGTGCCAGAGCTTGCTACCCTGCTCGTGCAGGACTTTCAGCAGTTCGGGATGCGCATGACCGAGCGCGGTGACGGCGATACCGCCGGCGAAGTCGATATAGTCGCGGCCTTGCGTATCCCAGACGCGTGAGCCGAGACCGCGATCCGGCACGAAGGCGGCGGGTGCGAATACCGGCACCATGACTTCGTCGAAGGTCTTGCGTGTCACAGTCAGGTCGTTCATGGCAAATCCTCGTTACAGGTGAGAGGTAGTACAGATAGTGTAGGAAACCGCACGCGTTACGTCTTGCGCATACGCGACGCTTTCTATGAGCTTCCGCGCGGCATGCGGGGCCTCACGCATGCTGACCCGTTGCATCGCCAACCGACGCCGACACTTGCCGCCCGCTGGCCGCCTGCTTGCCGCCCTTCAGTCGCCCTTCAGTCGCCCCTATCCGGCGGCTCGATCAGCGCACCCGCGCGCGGCTCGCTGGCTGCGGCGCCGCTTGCGCCGGTCTGTTTGTCGATCCAGTTGCGGCGGTCCTCGCGCGGCGTCACGCCGAAGCGTTCGCGATATGCATTCGAAAAGTGCGCCGCCGACGAAAACCCGCAAGCAAGACTGATCTGCACGACCGACTTGCTGGTGCGCTGCAATTGCGTGCGCGCCTTCGAAAGGCGCAAGCCGAGATAGTATTTGGACGGCATCGAGCCGAGATACTGGCGAAACAGGCGCTCAAGCTGGCGTCGCGAAACGCCGACGAGCCCCGCGATTTCGTCGGTGGTGAGCGGATCTTCAATGTTCGCTTCCATCAGCAACAACGCATCGTTCAGGCGCGGATGACGCTCGCCGGGCGCCGTCACGAACGGTATGCGCTGACGCTCTTCGCCCGCGCGCAACACGCCGACGCCAAGCGTATCCGCGATGCGATCCGCGAGCTCCGGGCCGTGCTCGCGGCCGATCATCGCGAGCATGAAGTCGACGGTCGCCTGACCGCCCGCGCAAGTGGCGCGATCGCGGTCGATTTCGAAAATCTGCTGAGTGACGATGGAGCGCTCGAACTGCTCGGAGAACTGCTGATACGTTTCCCAGTTCACGCTGACGCGATAGCCCGACAACTGGCCCGCCATTGCGAGCCACCAAACGCCGTGATGAATGCCGGTGACAAGCGGCGTGCGTTGCCCGACGCGTGACAAACTTGCGAGAAACAGGCGGTAGTCGGCGAATTGCTGAAACCGTTCGCTGACCACGATCAGCCAGTCGCAGACCACCGCGTCGCCGAAGGCCACGTCGGCCGGCCATTGCGCGCCGCCCGCAAGCGGCACAGCGCGGCCGTCCCACGAGCACACCTGCACGCGGTACAGCGCGCGGCCGTCGATTTCATTGGCGAGATTGAGCGCGTCGACAATCGGCCCGACGCCCGACATCGACACAGGCGGCAATGCCACGATTGCAACCTGCATGGTGCGTGCGGGGCTGGACGTGCGAGCCATCGATCAGGTAGAAGACGGCGAGCGTTACTTGAGGCTGCCGGAGAGGAACTGCTTGAGCCGCTCGCTGCGCGGCGAACTCAGCACCTCGGCGGGCAGACCTTCTTCTTCCGTACGGCCCTGGTGAAGGAACATCACATGGTTCGACACGTTGCGCGCAAAACCCATTTCGTGCGTGACGACGATCATCGTGCGCCCTTCTTCGGCGAGCTTCTGCATGACTTTCAACACCTCGCCGACCAGTTCGGGATCGAGCGCGGAAGTGGGCTCATCGAACAGCATGACGTCAGGGTCCATTGCCAGTGCACGGGCGATCGCCACGCGCTGCTGCTGACCGCCCGACAGATGCGAAGGATATTGTTTTTCCAGACGCGGCGCGAGGCCCACTTTCTCGAGATATTCGCGCGCGCGCTCCTCGGCTTCGCGACGCGGCAAACCGAGCACATGAATCGGCGCCTCGACGATGTTCTCGATCACGTTCATGTGCGCCCACAGGTTGAAGTGCTGGAACACCATCGCGAGCTTCGTGCGAATGCGTTGCAATTGCTTGTGATCGGCCACTTCCAGATTGCCGGCGCGGTCGGCTTTCGTCTTGACCGTTTCGCCGTCGACGACGATCTGCCCGGCGTTCGGCCGCTCGAGAAAATTAATGCAGCGCAGGAAGGTGCTCTTGCCCGAGCCGCTCGCGCCGATGATGCTGATGACGTCGCCCTTGTTCGCATTGAGCGATACGCCCTTGAGCACTTCGTTGTCGCCATAGCGCTTGTGGATGTCCTGCACGGCGAGCTTGCAAGCTTCGGTTTGCGTGGTGTGGAGCAAGATGCTCTCCCTGTGAAGATACGGATCGAACGTCGACGGCGCGCTTTTATCGCACCGCCTGCTGCAAACAAGGCGCGCTCAATGCGTGCGCACCGCCAGGTAACCGAGCCAGTGACGCTCGGCGCGGCGAAACAGCGCAACGAGGGCGAACGACACCACGAGATAAATCAGCGCGGCCAGACCGAACGCGTCGAACGATTGATAAGTTGCCGAGTTCGCGTCGCGCGCGACCTTCAGGATGTCCGGCACGGTGGCCGTGAACGCGACCGTCGTGGCATGCAGCATCAGGATCACTTCGTTACTGTACAACGGTAAAGCGCGGCGCAGCGCGGACGGTATCACAATGCGGCGATACATCGTGAACCAGCTCATACCGTAGGCGCGGGCCGCTTCCACTTCACCATGCGACGTCGAGCGGATCGCGCCGGCAAAAATCTCCGTGGTGTATGCACAGGTGTTCAACGCGAACGCCAGAATCGCGCAGTGAAAACCGCTGCGAAAGAACGCATCGAGCAGTTGATGCGAACGCACGAATTCGAGGCTGTACATGCCGGTATAGATCAGCAGCAATTGCACGTACAGCGGCGTGCCCCGAAACACGTAAGTGTAAAGACGCACCGGCGTGGAAAGCCAGCGCTTCTTCGACACGCGGGCCACCGCCAGCGGAATCGCGAGACAGAAGCCGATACCGACGGATGCCACCAGCAGCCACAACGTGACCGCAAGGCCGGATATGCGCTGACCGTCCCAGTAGAGAAACGCACGCCAGAACTGATTGAGAATGTCGATCATGGTCTTAAAGCTCCGCGTGCCGCACGCCGATCGAATAGCGGCGTTCCAGCCAGATCAGCGCGAGGTTCGAGACAGTCGTCAGCGCCAGATAGATCAGCGCGGCGATCAGAATGAAGAAGAACATGTTGAACGTGCTTTTGCCCGCGTCCTGCGCAGCCTTCACGACATCGGCGAGACCGATGATCGACACCAGCGCGGTCGCTTTCACGAGCACCTGCCAGTTGTTGCCGATGCCCGGCAGCGCAAAACGCATCATCTGCGGAAACAGGATGCGCGCGAACACGCGGGCGCCGCTCATGCCATAAGCGCTGCCCGCTTCCAGCTGCCCGCGCGGCACCGCGAGAAAGGCGCCGCGAAAGGTCTCGGTGAAGTACGCGCCGTAAATGAAACCGAGCGTCAGCACGCCCGCGACGAACGGGTCGATGTCGAACTGCGGCAGATTGAGCGCGTCGGTCAGATTGTTGACCGCGATCTGGATGCTATAGAACAGCAGCAACATCAGCACGAGGTCCGGCACCGAACGGATCAATGTCGTGTAGCCGGTGGCGAGCGCGCGCAACGGCCGGTTGAACGAGAGTTTCGCCGCCGCGCCCGCGAGGCCGAGCACCACAGCGGCCGCGAGTGAAAGGACCGACAGTTCGACTGTCTGGATCGTGCCGGCCAGTAATACCGGACCAAAGCCGTATAGCACCACGCGTGTCTCCATCCAGGTTCGTTGAATCCCTAGGGATGTCGCCGGCTAACGTCCCGACTCATCCTGCATGGCGCGGAGTCTCGCAAGCGAAAATTAAATTCTCAAAGGCCGGGGCGACATTTGCTGCGACGCAACAAACGGGCAACGACAGCGCGGTATGGCTGACGGCGCTTGGTACGGGGGCGCGTCGGGCGATACAGGCCGCCACGCGGGCAACCGTGGCCGCTGCGATTTCGCAAGTTTGAGGTCGCTTTTTCGATAGACGGGCGCGGGCTTCGCGCGGGGCGCAGGGTCGCACTTTACGTAGCGCGAAGGCGTACCGCGAGGCGGCTCTATTCGATTCCGAGCCGCGCGCGAATCGCCGGCAGCATATATTCGACTGCCGCGCGCCCTTCCTCGATGGCCGGCGCCGCGCGGTGAAAGTCGAAAATGCCCATGCCGCCGAGACGCGGCTGGATCAGAATGTCCGCAGGCTCGCCGGCGAGACGGCTTCGGGTAATCCGAACCTGCATGATGTCGATGCTTTGCGCGATCGAACTCAGCATGGAAGGCACACGTGCGCTCGGGGCGGGCGGCACGCGAACGTCGTCGGTGACGCGCTCTTCGGCCGGCGCGAGCCAGCGCGGCCAGGGCTTGCCGTTACGGCGCAGCGACACAGGCGGCGGTGCGGTGGGATCGATAGCCGGGGTGTCCACCACCGCGCCGCCGAAATCGCGGCCGTTGAGAATGTCGTTGTTCAGATCGACGGCGATCACACAGTCCGCCCGCATGCCGCGCGCGACCGACACCGGCACCGGATTACTGAGCCCGCCGTCCACGAGCCATACCCCGTTGTGCCAAACGGGCGTGAAGATGCCGGGAATCGCAATCGACGCGCGCACCGCGTCGACCACGCTGCCGTCCTGCAGCCAGCTCTCGCGGCCCGAATCGAGTTCGGTGGCGACCGCCGCGAACGGCATGTTCAGTTGCGCGATCGAGCGGCCGTCGAACTTGTCGGCGAAAAGCTGGATGACCTTGCGCCCGCCGAGCAGGCCGCCCGAAAGGCGCAAGTCGAGCAGTCGCACGACCGTCTGCCACGTGAGGCGCGACACCCACTCCTCGAGCCAGTCGAGGTCCCCGTTCGCATACACGGCGCCGACCAGCGCGCCGATCGACGTGCCGCACACCACGTCGGGCTTGATGCCCGCATCGTGCAGCGCGCGAATCGCACCGATATGCGCCCAGCCACGAGCCGCGCCGCCCCCCAAAACCAGCCCGATACGGCTGTATCGACGTCGACGTATCATGATTCCCCGCCTTCCATTCGTCTGTCTTGTCGTTGCTTCTAGCGCCCGCGCATCACGTCCGAGCGCGATGTCGTGTACACCTTCCTGTTCTGGTCGAAGTGCACGTTGAAAATGCCTTCTTCCGTCACACCGCCCTCGCGCCACTTCCAGCTCCACACCGTCTCCGGCTTGAGGGGGAACACCGCGATTTCGCCCGGTTTGCCGAGCAGGCGTCGCACTTCGTCCTCACTCATGCCGATGCGGATCTTGCCGAAGTTCGCAGCGGTCAGTACCTGCGTGATTGCCTGAAGCTTACCGTCACGGTCGATGTCGACCATGTACGTATTCAAACCTTGCGGACCACGTGGATACTCGAAGCGTTTCGAGCCGTCCGTATAGGTGCGCTCGGTTTCGGGCTTACCCATCTGCTCGCGGATCTGCGCTTCGGTCGTGACGCCCGGCGTCATGTTCTTCAGCAGCAGCGCGTCGGGCTTCACCGCGTTGAACAGTTCCTTGATTTTTTGCACGGCGCGCTCGCTCTGTTGGTCGTCGCAAGCAGTGAGCGCGATGCACGCGGCCAGCATGGCGGCAATAGGCAATTTCAGGCTCACAGCGAAATTCCTGTATCGATGCGAGCGCGACTGTGCGCACCGCTCGTGTAGTGATTCACCAAAGGGAATCCTTTGGAACGCGCTACAGGATAACCGCGTGCGGCAAAAACCGCGAGCGCGCGCCGGCGCGCCGAAACCGGGCGATGCCGTGGAAAGCGTCGGCATGTCTCGTGGCGGCAATGAGGTGCTCGCGACCGATACGGGAGGTGACGCGTAGAAAAAAGAGACTACGGAAGATGCGAAAGACCGGGATGAGTGCGTGGACGACGCGCAGCGGTCCGGTTCCAGCGCGGCGATGAACGACCTTGGCCGCTCACCTTGCGCCATCGCCGGAAGTGACGAACCGCTGCTTGTATGGCCGTCCTGGTCCCTCGATAAGCCTTCAGGTGACGTTAATCTAACGGGATCGGACGGTTTAGACGAGAGCGCGTTTACACCGAATTTGCAGAGGATTTCGTTGCAGTCGAGTGCTCAGGGTAGAGGAAAACTGCGATCGAAACTCGCACGCACATCCAGATGCGCGCGAATCACGCTGGCTGCTTCGTAGGTGTCGGCGGTGCGCTGCTGCGCGGCCACGACGCTATCGTCGATGGCGACCGGATGCACCTGGCCGCGCTGATAGACCGTCTTCAACACGTCGGTCGGCAAGCCGGTGACGCGCGACTGCATCGCCGCGACTTCATCGGGATGCGTGAGCGCCCAACGCTGCCCCGTCGCCACGCGCCGCAGAAAATCGGCTAACTGCGCCCGCTTGGCCGCAATCGCGGTCTCGGTAGCGACCTGATAGCTGAGCCCTTCCGACAGACCCACGCCGTTCGCGATGATGCGGTCGTGATCGCGCGACTCGCCAAGCGCGGTGTATGGGTCCCAGACCGACCACGCATCGACGCTGCCCGAAGCGAGCGCGGCCTTCGCGTCGGCCGGCGCGAGGAACACAAACGTGACGTCGGTCGCGGACAGATTCGCCTTCTTCAGTGCGGCAAGCGCGAGGTAATGACCGATAGAGCCGCGCGTCGTGGCAAGGCGCTTTCCCTTCAGGTTCGCGACCTCGGTGAGCGGCGATTGCGGACCGACCACGATCGCGAGATCGAGCGGATTGGACCGTGTCGCGGCGACGGCCCGCACGCGCGCGCCGGCAGCGAGCGCGAACACGAGCGGCGCGTCTCCGAGTCCGCCGACATCCACGGCACCGGCATTCAACGCTTCGCCAAGCGGTTGCGCTGCCGGAAAGTTGAACCATTCGATCTTGTACGGCAGGTCTTTCAACTGGCCCGAGGCCTCAAGAATGCCGCGCGTTTGCAGCGATTGATCGCCGACCTTGAGCACGGGCAGATCGGCGGCATTGGATGCGCTCGCAAACAGCAAAGCGGGAATCGCCAGCACTGGGGCTGTGAGCGCTTTGACAAGCGCGCGTTGCAGCGCGGAGAACGTCGCGAAAAGAGAACCGGATAGCGTCATGTGGAAGACCTGCGAATGAGATTCCAGCGACGATAAGCGAGCGGCTCATATAAGACAAACGCCTTATTCTGCTATGCAAATATGCGAATTTTTATTGCGTACGAGGTCTGAAAAAATGGGCTCGCGCGCGTTGTCAGACGCACGAAGCACCTCGCGGATCGTCATGAAGACACCCACGTCTGCTTGATGAATTGCAGCAGCCGGTCGAGAGGTTCGGCGCAGCGATCGAACGGCACTTCAAGGAGTGCGCGCACGCAACGCGCGTCTTGGGGCGCGCGGCGTGCCCAGGTTCTCAATGTGGTCGCTGGTTCGTCGCCAGTTGGTGGTTTAGCCCGCGCTACGGCAGCCGCAGCGCGGGCTTGAACGCCAACGTCAGATCACATGAAATCCATGCGTGCCGTCGCGAGCCAGTTGCGCGACGAGCCCATACTCCCACTCGAGATAGGCGTTCATTGCTTCTCGCGCGTTATCGGTGCCTTCATATGGACGCCGATATCGATCGATCCGCGGCGACGCCAGCCGCGTCTCGCCGCTCTCCACGGGCAGACCCGCTTCGATCCACGCCGCCGTGCCGCCCGTGAGCACCTGCACCGGCTTGCCGGTCAACGCCGCCAACTCGGGCGCCGCGAAGCGCGCGAGCAGACTGCTGCCGCATGTGAGCACATAACGCTGGGCGTCCGGCAGCTTGTGCACCGCCCTCTCCAGATCACTGCGAATGGCGAACCACGCGCCTGGAATATGACGCTTCACATAGTTCGCGCTGCTCGTGACATCGAGCACGACCGTGCCCGGCGACTGCAGGAGCGCGGCGAGTTCCGCCGGCGCGATTTCGTCGGCGGCGGGTGGCTGGGGCGCGAGGCGCGCGGCAGGCGCCTGACCCTTTTCGGCGAAGTCGGCGGCGGTCAGACCGTCCACCACGTACACCTCGATGTTCATCTGCGCGAGCCACGACGCCGTCATGTTCGCACGCACGCCGTCGCTGTCCGCGAGGATCACGCGCGCACCGCGCACCGGCGCGAACATCTCGGTTTCCTGCACGAGCTGGCCGCCGGGCGCGTGGCGAAAGCCCGGCACATGGCCCGCTTCATATTCCTCATGCGTGCGCACATCGAAGCGGTACACCGTGCGTACCGCTTCGTCTGCCCAACGGCGCGCTTCGTCGCGCGACGTGCGCCCTACCTTCGCGCGATCGGCGACCGCCCGCGCACCGTCGGCGGCGACGAGGCGCAGCGTATCGTCGACGACCGGATGCGGCCGGCGCGAACTGCCGTGCGCAAGCGGCTGCCCGGCGAGGGTCCAGCCGATGGTGCCGTTGCGCAGCGCGGCGACCGGGTTCGGCACGCCCGCGTTGATGAGCGACTGCGCGCCGATGATGCTGCGCGTACGCCCCGCACAATTGACGATGATCCGCGTCGTGGGGTCCGGCGCGAGTTCACGCGCGCGCAGCACCAGTTCGGCACCCGGCACGCTGATGCTGCCAGGAATATTCATCGTCTGATATTCGTCGAAACGGCGTGCGTCGAGAACGACCACGTTTTCTTCGCGATCGAGCAGCGCCTGCACTTGCTGCGCCGGCAACGAAGGCGTGTGGCGCACGCTTTCCACCAGTTCGCCGAACGCTTTGCTCGGCACGTTGACGTCCTGGAACAGCTCACCGCCGGCCTTGCGCCAGCCTTGCAAACCGCCTTCAAGCAGCGCGACCCTGGTGTAGCCGAGGCTTGCCAGGCGCTCCGCCGCACGAGTGGCGAGCCCTTCGCCGTCGTCGAGCACGACAATGGGCACGTCGCGGCGCGGCAGGCGCACCGGCGCATCGAGTTCGAGCCGCGACAGCGGCAGGTTCGCGGCGAATAACGGATGACTGCGCGCGTGCGGATCTTCCTCGCGCACATCGACGAGCGCGATTTCCTCGCGTTCGAGCAGTGCGCGGCGCACGTCTGAATAAGATCGGGTACGTAAATCTTTTTCGAATGTCATGAGATCGGAGACTCCTTTGACACATTCCAGATGTTCGGCAACACGTCGTTCGAGTAGCCGGACACAAAATTTTTGCGGCCACCGCCGCACGGATAAACGGAGCGGCTTACCGCTCCGATATTTCCACCGTACACGTGAATGCTGATCGACGTACGGTCACCAAAAGCATTGCGCACGCGATGAATATCGCCGATGCGCGGCGACACCGCAGCCACGGCACCGGTATCGAGGCGCTGCGGTGCGCCCTCTTCGACCAGATCGCCATGCGGCGCGGCACGGTAGTGCTGCGCAATTTCCGCGCCACGCAGCACGCCGATCAACCCCCAAACCGTATGATCGTGCACGGGCGTCGATTGCCCCGGCCCCCAGACAAAACTGACGATCGAAAAACGCTGCCGCGAGTCCGCATGCAATAGAAACTGCTGGTAGCGCTCGGGGTCGGGCCGCGCGAAAGCATCGGGCAGCCAGTCGTCGTGCGCAATCAGTTCGCGCAGCGCAACAGCGCCCGCTTCGAGCAGCGCGGCTTCGGGCGTTTCGTCGTCGACGAGCGACGCAATCCGGCCGACGAACGCGCGCAGCCGGTCATGCCTCAGAGTCTGGGTCATGAATAGCTTGACAGAATAATGTGGAAGTCCAACGCGCGGGAGGCACTGGTCGTTTCGCGCACCTGCAGCGAGCGCCGCGTTGAAGATTGGGGTCCAAAGCGGTGCGAGTTCGGCACGCTGCTCGACTGTGGTTGCCCGCCCGTCGCCCGGCGTTGCGTACCATAGCCCGCCTTTGTGCCATTTATCCGCGACATCGCGGCGGCGCCGCAGCAGCGCTGCGATCAACCGCGAGATTCCCGCGAGATTCCGGCAAAAGCGCTCAGGTCAGCACGTCGGGCTCCGCTTCCACGAGGCCTTCGAACAGGCTCTGAAAGGCGAACAAAGCGCCGTTCGCACGGCCGACCTGCTCGTGCGTCAGCGCCGCCATCTCGTGAGGAATGGCTTGCGGCACGCCGGCCGCTTCGGCGAGCAATTGCGCGTGGCAGGCGTTGTCGAGCGCGATGTACCACCAGGCCGCCGCTTCGACGCTCGGACCCGCCGTCAGGATGCCGTGATTCTTCAGAATCACCGCTTTGTTGCCGCCGAGCGCCGCAGCGATGCGCGCGCCCTCTTCGGTATCGAGCACGACGCCGCGGAAATCGACGAACAATGCGTGGTCCTGGTAGAACGCGCAGGAATCCTGCGTCAGCGGATCGAGCTTGCGGCCGAGCGTGGACCACGCCTTGCCGTACAACGAATGTGTGTGCGCGGCCGCGACCACCTCGGGGCGTGCCTCGTGAATCGCCGCATGAATCGCGAAAGCGGCCTGATTCACGGGCCCCTCGCCGACCACGATCTCGCCTTGCGAATTGACGAGCAACAGATCGGATACGCGGATACGACCGAAGTGCTTGCCGAACGGATTGACCCAGAAGTGATCGGGCCATTCCGGATCGCGTGCGGTAATGTGACCGGCGAGTCCCTGATCGAAGCCGTAGCGTGCGAAGAGCCGAAACGCGACTGCAAGCCGCTCCTGACGGTAACGCCGCTCTTCGGCGACGCCTTCGCGCGGCGGCACGTCGTCGAACCAGAATTTACGCAGCGGCGCGTGGCGCCTGAATGTCGATGATTCGCCGTCGACCGCCGAGCGTTCGGCGGCCGGACGTGCGTGAGAAAGATCGGTCATCGCAACTCCGGTCATGCGGCCAAGGTCTCGGTCGTCGCGGCGCCGTGGGCTCCCTCGGCGCTGCGAAAGCGCGCAATGCGTTCGCGCGTCGCGGGAATCAGCTCGCGGCCATAGTCGATCGCGTCTTCGAGCGGATCGAAGCCACGCACGAGAAAGGTGGAGACGCCCAGCGCGTAGTACTCCGCGAGCGTATCGGCGACCTGTTGCGGCGTGCCGACCAGCGCGGTCGAATTCGACCGTCCGCCGATTTCCTTCGCGATGCCGGTCCACAAACGTTCGTCGGCACGATCCGAATCGCCGGATGCCGCCAGCAAACGCCGCGCGCCTTCGCTTTGCGCGGGGCCGCCTACCCCGAGTCCTTGCGCCGCGCGCAGCCGTCTCGTTTCAGCGAGGATGTGATCGGCGCGCTCCCACGCGGCAGCTTCTGTCGCGGCGAGAATCGGCCGGAACGACACCGAGAAGCGCACTGTGCGACCGTGCTTCGCGGCTTCGGCGCGCACGCGCGTGACCTGCTCGCGCACTTGCGCCTTCGATTCGCCCCACAGTGCGTAGACATCCGCATGACGTCCGGCAATTTCGAGCGCAGGCGCCGACGCGCCGCCGAAATACACCGGAATGTGCGGCTGCTGCACCGGCTTCACTTCGGAAAAGCCCTGTTCGAAACGATAGTACTGCCCGTGGTGATCGAATGGCTTCGCGTCGGTCCAGATGCGACGCACGATGTTCAGATACTCGTCGGTGCGCGCATAGCGTTCGTCGTGCGAGAGGAAGTCGCCGTCGCGGCGCTGTTCCGCGTCGTCGCCGCCCGAAATGATATGCACCGCGAGCCGGCCGCCCGAATACTGGTCGAGCGTCGCCAGTTGGCGCGCAGCGAGAGTCGGCGCGACAAAGCCCGGGCGGTGGGCGAGCATGAAATGCACCCTGCTCGTCACGCTGGCGGCATGCGCGACAGTAAGCAGCGCATCGGGGCTCGTGGAATGGTGCGGCACGAGAATGCGGTCGAAGCCTGCCGCCTCATGCGCGCGGGCGAACTGCGCGACATAGCCGACGTCGACAGCGGGCCCTTGCGGCGCATGCGTTTCCGATACCTTCCGGGTCTGGATCATGCCGATGAATTCGATGGACACGCGAGTGCCTCCGTGAATGGTTGCTGCCCGGCGGGGCAGCGGCATCGCACGCAAAATGCCGTGCTCTCTGGAGGCGTTCAAGGTAGCAGCGCGTCATGCGCTTGTTAAATATCGATCGTCCATATCTATATCGACTTTGCATGTAACGGCGGCGCCGTCGCCTCGGTCCGCTTTGCACAGACAAACCCTTTCGCGAACGTGGGCATCGCGCCGCCATCAGCAGAAAGCCGAAAGCTTTGGGAGAATGTCCCATCGCGTGAAAGCGCCAGAAACAGCAAGCGAACAGACAATGATCCCTTTTTCGGTCCTCGACCTCTCGCCGGTCATCGCGGGCGCAACGCCCGCAGATGCCTTCAAGAACACCCTTGATCTCGCGCAGCATGCGGAACGGTGGAACTACCGCCGCTTCTGGCTCGCGGAGCATCACAACATGACCGGCATTGCGAGTGCGGCGACCTCGGTCGTGATCGGTTATGTGGCCGGCGGCACGAAGACGATTCGCGTCGGCTCGGGCGGCGTCATGTTGCCGAATCACGCGCCGCTCGTGATCGCGGAACAGTTCGGCACGCTCGAGTCGTTGTATCCCGGCCGGATCGATCTCGGCCTTGGCCGCGCGCCGGGCACGGACCAATCCACGGCACGCGCGCTGCGCCGCGATCTGCAAAACAGCGCGGACTCTTTCCCCGACGACGTCGCCGAATTGCAGCGCTATTTCGCGGACCCGGTCTCAGGCCAACGGATTCGCGCGGTGCCCGGCGCGGGCCTGCATGTGCCGTTGTGGCTGCTGGGGTCGTCGCTCTTCAGCGCGCAGCTCGCCGCGGCGCTCGGCTTGCCTTTTGCGTTCGCGTCGCACTTTGCACCGGATTACCTGCTGACAGCGCTGCAGGTTTATCGCTCGCAGTTCCGGCCATCGGAGACGCTCGACAAGCCCTACGCGATGGTTGGCGTGAACCTCTTCGCAGCGGATACCAACGACGAAGCGCAGCGTCTTTTCACGTCGCTTCAGCAGCAGTTCATCAATTTGCGGCGCGGCACGCCGGGGCAATTGCAGCCGCCGGTGGAGCGGCTCGCGGCTTCGGAGATGGAATTGAACTCGGTTGCGCATTCGCTCGCATGCACGGCGATCGGCGATCGCGATGCGGTGCGCGAGGGGCTGAAGTCGATCATCGATCAAACCGGTGCCGACGAACTGATGCTCACCGCGCAAATCTACGATCACAAGGCGCGACTGCGGTCGTTCGAGATCGGCGCGGAAATTCATGAGGAACTCGCCGGCGGAAAGTAAACCGCAACTGGATGAACAAAGGGCGGCGCATACGCGACCGCCCTTTTTCTTTATTGCACTTTTCTTGTGACCCGTCGGGTCTGCTTCAACCTTTACCGGCTCAACGGTTCACCTTTAGCGCCGCCATTCCGTCGAGCAGCGCCTTATGAAAAGCCTGTGGGTCCTGCATTTGCGGTGCATGGCCCAGGTCGGCGAATTCAACCAGCGTCGCATGAGGGATCGCTTTGGCCGCGGCTTTACCCAACTCGGGATAGTGGCCGATCTTCGCACGCACCTCGGGTGACGCCGCGTCCTTGCCGATGGCCGTCGTGTCCTTCTGGCCGATCAGCAGCAGCGTCGGCATCTGCAACTGGCCGAGTTCATAAACAACAGGCTGCGTGTAGATCATGTCGTACAACAACGCCGAATTCCACGCGACGATCTGCTTACCCGGTCCCCGATACATGCCCGCCAGCATCTGCACCCACGGCTCGTAGTCCGCGCGCCACTGGCCTGCGTAATAGGTCGACTGTTCGTACCGGCGAATGCCGTCGGCGGTGGTCTTCAACTCGCGCTGGTACCACTGGTCCACCGACAGCGACGGCACACCCTTCGCCTTCCAGTCTTCGAGACCGATCGGATTGGCAAGCACCAGTTGCTGCGTCTCCTGCGGATACATGAGCGCGTAACGCACGGCAAGCATGCCGCCGGTGGAATGACCAATGATGGTCGCGTCCTTCACGCCCAGCGATTCGAGCAGCGCGTGCGTGTTGCGCGCCAGTTGCTGAAAACTGTACTGGTAATGCTCGGGCTTGCTCGACTTGCAAAAGCCGATCTGGTCCGGCGCGATCACGCGATAGCCGGCGTCGCTCAGACGATGAATCGTCGTGGCCCACGTCGCCGCGCAAAAGTTCTTGCCGTGTAGAAGTACTGCTGTGCGGCCGTTCGCGTGCGCCGGTTTAACGTCCATATACGCCATATGCAACGCAACGCCTTGCGAAGTGAACGCGTATTGCTCGACCGGCGCGGGATAGTCGAAGCCTTCCAACTCGGGCCCATAGGCCGGGCCGTCGTTGCCGACCGGCTGAGCGGACTCGCTGGCGACGCTGGCCGGTGCGGGTTGCGACATAACGGACGAGGCCGTCGACGCGTTGTTCGGGGATGCGTCGGAAGCAGCGCGTACCGCGACCGGTGCAACGCAAAACGTGGCGGCGCTCAAGGCGGCAAGCAGGGAAAGGCGGTGAAAGGTCATCGACATTTTTGCATGGTTGGTTTTACGTTCACGGGCCGCCGCAAGCACCCAAAGGCTTGCCCACCGGCCGCCGACGATTCTACGACGGCTCCGTCCGCCGCGCAGCGGCGCAGCGGCGCACGCAGCGCCAGCCGCGCCACAGCGCGCCGCCGAGTGGCACGCATATTGCGCGGCGAACCTCGCAGGCTATGTGGCGTGGCGTACGGAGCGCGGGCGCCCAACGGTCGATCGTTCGCAGTTGGGCGCGAGGCGCCTCGCGCACGACAAACGTCGCCCGCGCGAGGCGAATCGGTGCTAGAACTACGGGACGGGCTCGCCAGTGCAGCGGCCCGGCAGTGGGACTGGATATGCAGACCCGGGCAACCGGCATCAGCGGGGAACGGTAACAAGTAGCAAGTAACGGATTGCATCGCGCCGTAAAGAGGACGGGCATGTGACCGGAGTACGCAGAAGCGCGAAGTTTGGTCCATCGTGGGGAAAGCGCATGGGCCCGAGTAACCGCTAAAGCGCCAACTCCGGTCGACCGCGATAAAACTGCATGGGACGGGACTAAGCGCTAAAGCGCCAAGTCCGGTCGACCGCGATAAAACTGCATGGGACCGGACTAAGCGCTAAAGCGCCAAGTCCGGTCGACAAAGGAGACGGACATGGATACTCCGGCACGGCTGAACGACCTTCAACGCACCACCCTCGCCATCGTCCTCGCCGGCGGACGAGGCACGCGGCTCGGACCGCTCACCAACAAACGCGTCAAACCCGCCGTGCACTTCGGCGGTAAGTACAGGATCATCGACTTCGCACTGTCGAACTGCCTGAACTCAGGCATCCGGCGTATCGCTGTCGTCACACAGTACAAGGCCCACTCGCTATTGCGCCACCTGCAGCGCGGCTGGAGCTTTCTGCGCGGCGAGTTCGGCGAATTCATCGACCTGTGGCCCGCGCAGCAGCGCGTGGAAGGCGCGCACTGGTATCGCGGCACCGCCGACGCCGTGTTCCAGAACCTCGACATCATTCGCTCCATCCGCCCCAAGTACGTGGTCGTGCTGGCGGGCGACCACATCTATAAGATGGACTACACGCGCATGATCGCGGATCACGCCGATAGCGGCGCGGATTGCACGGTCGGCTGCATCGAGGTGCCGCGCATGGACGCAGTGGCCTTCGGCGTCATGGCCGTCGACGAAAACCGTCGCGTGGTCGGCTTCGTGGAAAAACCCGCCGACCCGCCCGCAATACCTGGCCGCCCGGACACCGCGTTGGCGAGCATGGGGATTTACGTGTTCAATGCGGACTACCTGTACTCGCTGCTGGAGGAAAACATCTCGACCGTCGATACGGATCACGACTTCGGCAAGGACATCCTGCCGCGCGTCGTCACGCAAGGCACAGCGATCGCGCATCCGTTCGGCATGTCGTGCGTATCGTCGGACCCGAATGTGGAGCCGTACTGGCGCGACGTCGGCACCATCGACGCCTATTGGGCCGCCAACCTCGATCTCGCCTCTACCATTCCGACGCTCGACCTCTATGACCGCAGCTGGCCGATCTGGACGTATCAGGAACAGCTGCCGCCCGCCAAGTTCGTGCGGGATCTGAAGGGTCTGCAAGGTTCCGGCAATAATCTGCTCGCATGCGGCGGCTGTGTGATTTCCGGTTCGCAGATTTCGCGCTCGGTGTTGTCGTCGAATGTGAAAGTGAGTTCGTTCTGTAACATCAATGAGGCAGTCTTGTTGCCGCAGGTCACGGTCGGCGCGAGTTGCCGCCTGCAGAAAGTGGTGGTGGACCGCGGCTGCGCGATCCCGGACGGCACGGTGATCGGCGAAGATCCGGTGGCCGACGCCGAGCGGTTCTATCGCACCGACGACGGCGTCGTGCTCGTCACGCCCGAATCGCTGCGGCAGGAAGCGAACTGAGTCCGACCGGCTGCGTGCCAATTGCCGTGGCTTCACCCGGCGCGGCGCGCGGCCAGTATTACGAGCATTCCCCGACCATCAATCAAGGAATCCAATTTAGCCTATGACGATTCGCGCCCTGCACGTCGCAAGCGAGCTGTATCCCCTCCTGAAAACAGGCGGTCTCGCCGACGTCGCGGGCGCGTTGCCGTCCGCGCTGGTAGAGCGCGGCGCCGATGTCCGCGTGCTGCTGCCCGGCTTCCCGTCGGTGGTTGCCGGCTTGCACGACGTGCGGCCGGTCGCCCAGCTAGGCACCCGTTTCGGTGCACCGGGCGTCATCCTTGAACAGGGCACGCTGCCGTCGAACGGACTGATCGTCTACACGATCCGTGCGGCCACGCTATATGACCGGCCCGGCAACCCTTATCTGAACGACGAGCACGTGCCATACGGCGACAACGCGCAGCGTTTCGCACTGCTCGGCTGGGTCGCCGCGCAACTCGCGCAACAGCTCGATCCGGCTTGGTCGCCGCAGATCGTCCACGCACACGACTGGCATGCGGGACTCGCCGCCGCCTATCTCAAAGCCGCCGAAAGGCAGCATGGCCGGGCGCTCGCGCGCAGCGTCTTTACGGTGCACAACCTCGCGTATCAAGGCGTTTTCCCCGCGCACCAGTTCGGCCAGCTCGGCCTGCCCGACGATTTTTTCAGCATGTATGGCGTCGAATTCTATGGGCAGCTGTCGTTTCTGAAGGCGGGGCTTTACTACAGCGACCGCATCACGACCGTAAGCCCCACGTACGCCCGCGAAATTCAGACGCTGGCTCAAGGCGGCGGGCTCGACGCTCTTTTACGCAACCGCTCGCACGACCTGTCCGGCATTCTGAACGGCGTCGACTATACGGTGTGGAACCCGGCGAGCGACGCGCTCCTCGAAAATCGCTACACCTCCACGCGGCTCGCCGGGAAACTGGCTTGCAAGGAGGCGTTGCAAAAACGCTTCGGTCTCGCGCAGAAATCCGACGCGCTGCTGTTCGGCGTGGTGAGCCGCCTCACCGAGCAAAAAGGCCTCGACCTGCTGCTCGAAACCGTGCCGGAAATCGTCAAACGCGGCGGCCAGCTGGTCGTATTCGGCACCGGCGACCCGGCGCTCGAAAACGGCCTGAAACGCGTCGCGCAGACGCATCCCGATTCGGTCGCGGTGGAGCTTGGCTTCGACGAAAAGCTCGCACATACGATCATCGCGGGCAGCGACGTGGTCGCCGTGCCATCGCGGTTCGAGCCCTGCGGGCTGACGCAGCTTTACGCGCTCGCCTACGGTTCGCTGCCGCTCGTGCATTGCGTCGGCGGTCTCGCCGACACCGTGGTGGACGCATCGCTCGAAAATCTCGCCGAAGATCTCGCCACCGGTTTCGTCTTCGAGCACTTCCAGCCGCGCGGGCTCACCGCCGCGATTCGCCGGGCGTTCGCGCTCTATGGCCGGCGCACCGAATGGAAAGCGGCGCAGCGGCGCGCGATGCGCCAGGACTTCGGCTGGGGCGCTTCCGCAGACCGTTACCTGGCGCTGTATCGCGAGCTTTGCTGAGGCGATGCATGCCTGAATGGCCGGGCCGCAAACAGCGCGGCGCCGCGCATCTTTGGTGATGGTTCGGCGCAACAACACGGGGACGGATCAACTGCCCCGCGTCAAACTCATGTATTGTTTCCTGACGATGCAGACCGTGCATTATTCTTGCAGCGTCTGAAGCAGTCCTGCGCGCGCGGCATTCGGCTCATGCCGAGGCACCGTCGCCGCGCATCCCTCCCGTTTTCACCGATCGCGCACGAACGACTGCGCGAGCCATACCATGACGAAGAACGTTCTGAGCATTCAGTCACATGTCGTTTTCGGGCACGCGGGCAACAGCGCCGCCGTCTTCCCGATGCGTAGGCTTGGCGTGAACGTGTGGCCGCTGAACACCGTGCAGTTCTCGAACCACACGCAGTACGGCCATTGGACCGGCACGGCGATCAATGCCGCGCAGATGGAAGAACTCGCCGAGGGCATCGGCGCCATTGGCATGCTGCCGCGTTGCGACGCCGTGCTCTCGGGCTACCTCGGCACGCCGGAACAGGCACAATCGGTACTGGAAATCGTCAAGGCCGTAAAGGCCGCGAATCCCCGCGCGTGGTACTTCTGCGATCCGGTGATGGGTGCGGCGAGCGGCTGCAAGGTCGAGCCGGGCATCCAGGAATTCCTCGTGAACACCATGCCGGAGATGGCCGACGCCATGGCGCCGAACCATACCGAGTTGCAGCGGCTCGTGGGCCGCGACATCGAGACGCTCGAAGAAGCCGTCACCGCGTGCCGCGAGATCATCGCGCGCGGGCCGAAGCTCGTGCTGGTCAAACATCTGCTCGACCGCAACAGTCCCGCCGACCGTTTCAACATGCTGGTCGTCACCGAACGCGAGGCGTGGATGTGCCAGCGCCCGCTCTATCCGTTCGCGCGGCAACCGGTAGGCGTCGGCGATCTGACGAGCGCGGTGTTCGTCGCCCGCACGCTGCTGGGCGATACGATTCGCGCGGCGTTCGAGCACACGCTCGCGGCCGTCAACGCCGTCGTCAAGCTGACCTGGCAAGCCGGGCGCTACGAGCTCGAACTGGTGGCTGCGCAAAACGAAATCGCGCAACCCCGCGAGTGGTTCGACGCATGGGTGGCGGAGACCGCATAGCCGCTGCGCTTGCCGCAGGCGGCAACGCGATGCTTTGCGCCGCACGGAACCTTGGCGGCCTGCCGGTCGTCCTATAATGCGTGCCGCGTGAGCGAAGCAACACCTCACGCGCGCAGCAACTTTTTCAGGCACCGGCATTCAGCAGACGAGGCATCGATGGACGGTTATATCCGCAGCGAGCGGGAAGAGTATTTCGAGCAGTTGTGTATCAGCGTCGACGCGGACGAGGTGCACGAACAGGAAGCCATCGAGTTCTTCGAGAACCAGTTCGACCAGGCCGACTTCGATCCCACGCAGTGGCTCGACATCGCGCTTTACTACTCGCCAGCCGTGGCGCGCGGCATCATCGACATGGTGACGCCCGACGACAAGGCGCGCAGCAACATCGCCGAAGTGATCGCCGACAACCTCGACATCTCCTATGGCGAAGACGAGTGCGAGCAGTTTGCCGAGACCATCGAGTTCGCGCTGAACAACGGCGTGCCGGTGGATCTCGACCTTGTGCTCGACGGCTGCCAGCGCGCGATCGACGATCTCGACACGTGGGCTGACGACGAAACCAAGGCGCCCCTGCTGCGTCTGCGCGAAGAAGTGCTGCGCCAGCAAGGCGAGCGCTAGAGCCGGGCCCACCGCTCGACGCAACAAGCGTTGCATTGCGTTGGTCTGTCTTCACTCACCGCCGCCGCATGCCGCCCAGACGCGGCACCACGCCCGCACATGCCTAAACGTTTTCCCTACGTCTCTTAAGCATGTGCGGTAATCCGCATCCCCGCCCTGCCGCGCGTTACGCGCCCCGCCCGCACGCGCGCGGCTTATGCCGAAATTCTCATCCAAAGCGCAGCGAACTGCCAAGACGGCGGCATATTGGCTTTCTATATTCGCGCCACATGACCGGCGTGCAAACCCGAGTGCGCGTATTCCAGCATTGTGTATCGCGAGCCATCCTCTTTAGTCTCTCGTTGCAAGCCGGACACACATCACAGCCTTGCCGCTTTCATAACCTGGAACTGTCGAAGTAAGGAGAGACCATGAGTTTTAACAACACGCTCAAACCGCTTGCTCTGTTCGTTGGCGCCATGATCGCAGCCGCGCCGCTCGCCAGTTTCGCCGACGACCTGCCGGTGAAGATCGGTTTCGCCGCGCCGATGACCGGGGCCAATGCCGGCTACGGCAAGGATCTCGAGAACGGAGTCCGGCTTGCTATCGAGGAAGCCAACGCGCAGAAGATCAAGATCGGCGACAAGGTCGCGCAGTTCCAGATCGTCTCGCAGGACGACCAGGCGGACCCGCGCATCGGCGTGCAGGTCGCGCAGAAGCTGGTGGATGCGGGCGTTTCGGTGGTGGTCGGCCACTTCAACTCGGGCACGACGATTCCCGCCTCGCAGGTTTATGAGCAGGCCGGCATCCCGGTCATCGACCCCGCCGCGACGAACCCGATCATTACCGGCCGCGGCTTTGCAAACACCTTCATGGTGATTTCCACGGACGCGCAAAATGCCGGCAACGCAGGCGTCTACGCGGTCGAGGTGTCGAAGGCGAAACGCATTGCGATCATCGACGACCGCACCGCATTTGGCCAGGGCGAAGCTGACGAGTTCGAGAAGGCAGTCAAGGCACATGGCGGCAACATCGTCGCGCGCGAATACACCGACAATCACGCAGTCGACTTCAGCACGCAGATCACCAAGATCAAGGCGGCGAACGCGGACCTGATCTTCTTCGGCGGGCTCGACACGCAGGCCGCGGGTTTCGCGAGGCGCATGAAGCAACTCGGCGTGACAGCGCAACTGGTGGGCGGCGGCGGCGTGGAGGATCCGGAGTTCATCAAGCTTGCCGGCGACGCAGCCGAAGGCGTGATGGCCTGGGAATACGGCCGTCCGCTCGCGCAACTGCCGGGCGGCAAGGACTTCTCCGCGAAGTTCAAGAAGCGCTTTGGCGGCGAGATCCTGTCGTATGCGCCGTTCGGCTACGACGGAGCGTGGGCCGCGATCAAGGCCATGCAGCAGGCCAAATCGACCTCGCCCGCCGATTACCGGCCGGTTCTCAAGGCAATCGACTTCGAAGGCGTGACCGGCAAGATCTCGTTCGACAACACCGGCGCGCTGAAAAGCGGCGCGTCGACGCTCTATCAGGTCAAGAACGGCACGTGGGTTCCGATCGTGACCAAGAGCGGCTCCTGAGCGCGGCGCTACTTCGCGCTTACGCCCCCCGCAAGCTTCGCGGCCTTGACGACGATTTGCGCGTCGAGGTCGCGCTCGATCCGCACGAGATCGTCTTTGATCTGGGCAAACTCCGCGGGGGAGCACATCTGGTGTCCGAAGGCGGCGTGCAGTTGCCGCCTGATCTGCAGCACGCGTGCCTCGCGGTCGAACACATAGCGCGACGAAAAAGTCAGAAACCGGTTCTGCACGCCGGTGTCGGCGGGCGTATCGGTCACGTTGGCGAAGCGCGGCAGCATGATTTCCAGTGTCTCGTCGAAGTCTCCGCCGATGCATGCCCACGGCTGCGTGCGAACCGGCTCCGCGAGCCACGCCTGCACCTGGGAGCCCATGCCGCCTGAGAAGCTCGTGAGCGTCGGCATGGCCGTGGTGCCGTCGGTCCATACGAAATGCTCGACCTTGCCTTGCATCCACGTCGCGAACGGCCCGTCGGTTACCGCAACTTCGCCGGTACGTAACTGCGCGGTGCCATGCAGGCCGGTCTGCAACAGACGGTTGGCGGCAATCTGTTGCGTGCGCTGACGCGAAGCGCGTCGAAAGACATTGCGTTCGATCTCCGCAGTAAAGCCCGCGTCTTCCACCCGGTACGCGTAGTCGGCAGTGCCGTTTTCGTCGACGTCGATCTGCACGCGCGCGCGCCGCTCGCGCACCTGAGTGGCCGGCGTGCGCGATAGCACGCCCTCGCCGACCAGCAGCACCGGCCTGTCCATCGCCGCCGCCGGCAGATAACCGAAGCCCACGCCGCCCGCCGTCGTGTCCGCGTACAGCGAAAGATCAGGAATCCAGACGATCGCATGATTGATCGCGCTCGCGCCATAGCCCGGCACGTCCGGCAAGCTGTAGTACGGCCCGAGATTGAGCAGGACGGCCTCGCTGCGGATGCCGACGGCGGCCAGCAACGCGCTGTAAAGCGCGACGTGATCCTTGCAGTCGCCATAACGGTTACGCAGGATGTCAGCCGCCTTGTGCGGAATCGCCGCCGTCTCGCCCAGAAAAAGCGCGACGTAGCGGATATTCATGCGTACCCAGTCGTAAAGGATGTGCGCCTTCTCGCGCGGATCGGCAGCACGCGCGGCGAGCGACTGCGCAAGCTGCACGATGGCCGGATCGTTGAAGGTGGCGTCGGCCGCGGGTCCCCGGTAACGTGCGGCGAAGCTCGCGAAGTCGGGCACGGTCGACACCATCAGACGATCGCCCCAATTCGCGTAGCCGACGGCGCCCGCTTCGAGCCGCGCATTCGGTCCGTGCCGGTAGTCGAATTCGTAGCGCGTGCGGCCGTTCGCCGTGACCGGCGGCAACGCGGTATAGCCACGCGCGTCGGCGTAGAGCGGCACGTCGGCGGGAAGATCGAAGATCAGGCGCTGTTCCTCGACGGGTTCGCTCGTCGGCTCTACGAGGTAAGCAAAGGTACCCGCCTGCAACGGCTTTGCGCGCGTCTTGCGAAACGTGAGATGCACGCGCGAACCGGGCTCGACGCCGGGAAAAATCACGGTGCGCAACACGCCGTCCTGAAAGCTCGGCGCGCCCGCCGAGCGAGGCTCCTGAATATCGCGGATAGCTTCTGAACCAACCGCGTGCGTCGCACCGTCGGTGTCGATCGTCTCGGCCGCGAGCAGTTGCACCTGCTCGATGTCCTTGTTGAACCACACATAGCGTTGTGCGATGTCGTCCACGCCGCTCGTTGTGTTCGCACGCAGCACGCTGTCGTCGTGTTCTTCGATCGAGCCGTCTTTCTGGATCGTGAAGAGATGGACGTCGCGCTCAGTCGTGTAAGGCGCACGGTCGTCGCCGGATGCGTCCGATCGCGTGTCTGCGGCAAAAGCGGTAGCGGCCGCCGCGCACAAGGCAAGCGCGGCGGCGATGTGCAGGCACGCCCGGTAGCGCATCATCAACAATGTTCCCCGCGCCGCCAATCAATCATCAATCGCCTTCACCGAGTTGGCCGAGCAGAGCCTGCAATCTCTCGACATGCCTGAGCAGCAGATGCCGATGCTTCTCGATCTGCTCGAGCCGCCCCGCAAGATCGGCCTGGATCGGATCGTCCGCATCGGCGGCGGCAATCACGTCTTCCACTCTCGATCGCAACGACGCGAGTTCAACCGGCGCATGCACGATGTGCCGCTCGAAACGCCGAACCTCCTGCACCGCGAGTTCACGGACCTTGCGAAAATACGCCTGGCGTCGATGCGCTTCGGCGTCGATGCTTTCGTCTTCGATGCGTCTGGCAGGCGACGCCTGGCCGAAAATCGGTTCAGGCGGACGCAGCACCGTCTTCTTCCGCACGGGATGCGCGGTGCCGCGAAACCGCGCGAGGGGCTGTTCATTGTCGATCGCCTCGCGCGCGTTGGGCGGGATCTCGGCTTCGGTATGCGGCGTGTTCATCCAGCCATTCGGCAGACCCGTCACCGCTTCTATGCCACGTACGAACTCCTCGCTGAATTCGCGCTGGCCGGACAACATCAACTTCAGGTAGCTCGCGGAGAAAGTCATCATGCGCGCGAGACGACTGGCCGCGCCGACCTCGCGCGTCAACAGCACGAGATTCGCGCGCCAGACCGGGAGCAGCAATTCGTCGGAATCTTCCATCGCTGGGTCTTCCATCTTTTGCCCGATGTAAAGACGACGCCATTGCGAGCGTCATCGTTTTGAAAGGGTAGCCGTTGCACGGCCTCACTGGCAAGCGGCGCACGTGATCGCACACGGAGCCGTGAATCGACCGGGCTTGCATCGCTCAATGTCAATGCACGTAGCCGTTTTACCTTCGCCGCGCTGTTCGACACGTTGCATCGGGACGACGTTCCTGCTCCGCGCGCGCCGATGTGGCATGCTTGCAAACCGTGCGGCATAGGTCGTGCTGCACCGCGAGTTTCCCAACATTGATTAAGGGTTTTGTAATGAAGAAAATTGTTCTGGCCATTGCCGCAGCCGCCGCTGCTCTCAGCGCAATCGCTCCCGCACAAGCTTATGAGCATCACCACCACCAGGTGTGCCATAAGGTGCGCGTGCATCATCACTGGGAACGCCACTGCCGCTAATCGTTGCCCTCACATCGAGGGACACGACGGCCGCCGCGAACGCCTCGCATCGCACGCGTCGCGCGCATCGCAAAGCCCCGCTACTTGCGGGGCTTTTTTTATCGACGGATTCGCGCGGCGTAAAGTGATTCGTCAGATGCGGACGCCATAACGCCATACGTTGTGCGCGAAAGGCGCGGCGCGCAATCGCGGACACACGCTGTTACACCTTCGCGGTCTGGGCCGACGCGGGGAAGCTGCGCGAGGCTTAAGCGCAACTCCGCGAACCGCGTGGAAATGATGGATGAAGTAGGGTAATACAGCAGGCCTGCAAGTGAAACGCCGCGGTCAACCCGCCTTGACGCGCTCCGATGCCGTTGCGACCAGTTGCTCGAGCAGCGGCTCGACCTTCGCTGCAAGCGCTTCGTCGTACGCGTACGGCGGCTCTTCCTGCATATAGGTGATCTGGGACAACTCCAACTGCACCGCGTGCACCCCTTGCGAAGGCTGGCCGTAATGCCGCGTGATGTAGCCGCCCTTGAAGCGCCCATTAGCGACAGCCGAATAGCCGCCATGTCGCTCGACGACAGCCGCCAGTTCCTCGCCCAAACCCGCCACCGCGCTTGCACCGTTCGAGGTGCCGAAATTGAAGTCCGGCAAGCGTCCGTCAAAGAAGCGCGGTACATGCGAGCGGATCGAATGCGCCTCCCATAGCAGCACCTTGCCATGGCGAGCTTTGAGCGCGGCAAGTTCGCCCGCCAGGGCGTCGTGATACGGCACCCAGTAAGCGTCGCGACGGCGGGCCACTTCGGCCTCGTCCGGCAGATGGCCCTCCAGGTACAACGGCTCCTTGTCGAAAGTATCGACGGGCAAGAGTCCTGTTGTGTCCTGGCCCGGATAGAGGTTCGCTCCGTCGGGCGGACGGTTCAGGTCGATCACGTAGCGCGCGTAAGTGGGCATGAGAATCGACGCGCCCATGCGTTTCGCGAACGCATAGAGCCGGTCGAGATGCCAGTCGCAATCGTCGGTGCGAAACGCTACGGGCGTCATCGTTCCGGCGATGTCGGCGGGGATTTCGGTGCCTACATGCGGGATCGAGATCAGCAACGGCAGGCTTCCTTGATGCAGCGTGAAAACCGGCGGAGTATTCGAAGCAGTCATGTCAGTTCTCTTTCGCAGGATCTTTGCAGTGACGCAGCCACGTAATGCACGATGCGCTGCTTTACGTCATTTCAGGAGGTCGGCGAGCGCCACGCGATAGCGCGCGTAAGCGCCCTCTTCGTCGCGATGCCGGCGATTGTCGACCACCTTGTCGCCGCCTGCGTACACATCGCGGATGGGCGTCTCGCCGTGCTCGCAGAATACAACGCCCGAGAGCCACGCGCTCGGCGCATGCTCGGCAATGCTCGCATGGTTCGGGTCGAGCACCAGCCAGTCCGCGCGATGACCCACTTGCAATGCGCCTGTCGCGCGGCCCGTTGCCTGCGCGCCGCCTTCCAGCGCCGCATCGAAAAGACGGTCTGCCACATACGGCGTTTGCGCGGACGCGAGCACGTTGCGCTGCCGGCGCGTCAAACGCTGCCCGTATTCGAGCAGACGCAATTCCGCGCGCCAGTCCACGCCGATATGACTGTCGGAGCCGACGCCGATGCGCCCTTTCGCGTCGAGATATTCTTGCGCGGGGAAAAGGCCGTCGCCGAGGTTCGCTTCGGTGGTCAGGCACAAACCGGCCACCGCGCCGCTCTTCGCGAGCGCAAGCGTCTCGTTGGCGTCGACGTGCGTGGCGTGCACGAGGCACCACCGGCTGTCCACGTCGAAACGGTCCAGCAGCCATTGGACCGGACGCGCGCCCTCTGTTTCCACGCACGCGTCGACTTCGGCAGTCTGTTCGGCGATATGGATGTGAACCGGCGCACTGCCTTCCAGCCCGCCGAGCAGTTCGCGCAACGATTGCTCGGAGACGGCGCGCAACGAGTGCGGCGCTACACCGTAGCGCAGTGCCGCATTTTCAGGCCGCGCGGCGCGCAATGCGCCGAGCAGTTCGAGCAGGCTGGCAGGCGTATTGATGAAGCGCCGCTGGTCGTCGCGCGGCGCGCGCGCGCCAAAGCCGCTGTATTGATACAGCACCGGCAACATCGTCATGCCTATGCCGCTCGCCGATGCTGCATCCACCACGCGTTGCGCGAGTTCCGCCGGGTTGCCATACCGCCCGCCGTCCGGTGTGTGATGCACGTAATGGAACTCGCACACCGACGTGTAGCCCGCCTTGAGCATTTCGATGTAGAGCCATTGTGCGACGCTGGCGAGGCCCTCGGGTGAGATACGCTCCGCAAAGCGATACATCAGATCGCGCCAGCTCCAGAAGTTGTCGGTGGCGCCTGTAGCCGATGAGCCACGATATTCGGTCAGGCCGGCCATTGCGCGCTGGAACGCATGCGAATGAAGATTCGGCATGCCAGGCATTACCGGACCCGCCGCTCTGGCCACTGACGCAGGCACGTCGCGTGTGTCGGGCTCGACCGTCGTCAGGTTTCCGTCGACGTCCCATTCCAGCAGTACGTCGCGGCGCCAGCCGCCCGGCAGATACGCGTGCTCCGCGAATAGCGATTGTTTTGCTTGTGTCATCTCTCAGGTCCCGGCTCAGTTCGCATCGCGTGTAAAAGGACGATAAACAGTCTCGCCCGCGCGCACGACCCGCGCGCACAACGGACGCCCTATCCAGTAAGCCAATTCCGCAAGCGAATCGACCGACCATACCGCGAAGTCGGCCGCGCGGCCCACTTCGAGCGAGCCGTGCCGGTCCGCCTTGCCGAGCGCGCGCGCCGCATGCGACGTCACGCCCTTCAGTACTTCAGGCACGGTCATGCGGAACAGCGTGCTCGCCATGTTCATCATCAGCAGCAACGAGGTGGTGGGTGAAGTGCCGGGATTGCTGTCGGTGGAGATTGCAATCGGCACCTCGTAACGCCGCAGCAGATCGAGCGGCGGCAATTGCGTCTCGCGAATGAAGTAGTACGCGCCCGGCAGCAACACGGCCACCGTGCCGGCTTCTTTCATTGCCGCGACGCCGGCTTCGTCGAGAAACTCCAGGTGATCCGCGGACAGCGCCCGATGACGCGCCGCGAGGGCCGTGCCGCCGCCGTTGGACAACTGCTCCGCGTGCATTTTTACCGGCAGTTTGTAGCGCGCGGCGGCATTGAACACACGCTCGCTTTGTTCGAGCGAAAAGCCGATGCGCTCGCAAAACACATCGACCGCATCGACCAGACCTTCGTCTGCGAGCGCGGGAAGCATGGTGTTACAGACTTCGTCGATATACGCGTCGGCACGGCCTGCGAATTCGGGCGGCAATGCGTGCGCGCCGAGGAACGTGGTGTAGACCGTCACCGGATAACGTTCGCCCAGCTGGCGCGCGACGCGTAACATCTTGCGCTCGCTGTCCAGATCCAGTCCGTAACCGGATTTGATTTCGACCGCCGTCACGCCTTCGGCCAGCAACGGTTCGAGCCGCGCGGCCGATTGCCGGAACAACTCGTCTTCGGTCGCGGCACGCGTTGCGCGCACCGTGGACACGATGCCGCCGCCCTGCCGCGCGATCTCTTCATAGCTGACGCCCGCGAGGCGCTGCGCGAATTCATCGGCACGCTGCCCGCCGTACACGAGATGCGTGTGGCAATCGACGAGCCCCGGCGTCACCCACGCGCCATGCAGATTTTCGCGCGGCCAATCTGCGTATTCCGCGGGCAAACCGGCGGCCGCGCCGAGCCACACGATGTTGCCGTTCTCAACCGCGATCGCGGCATCGCGCAGCGTGTGTTCGGGATCGCCCTGAGGGCACAAGTTCAGTTGATGCCAGACGGTTTGCTTCATCGCGTGCTCTTGCAGCTCGTTGCGTGTGTAAGGAGGTCCCCGCGCATGCGCTGCCGTGCTACGTCACGCACGCGCGAACCATGGTCATCGTTGCGTGTAGCGGATGCTGATTGCGAGCAGCGCACCCGTGCCTTCCAGGTTGCATCGCAACGAGCTCGGCGTGTCGATGCGCAACGCGTCGCCGGTTTGCAGCCACTGCGGGTGCGCAGTACGGTTTGCATCATCGTGTGCATTGCCCAATGTGACGGCAAGCGGCCCGTTCGCGCAGTAAAGCAGCACGACGTCGGCGGACAACCTTCGTTCGGGCTGCGTCTCGTGCGGGGCCACGCGCCACACTGCCAGCTCGCCCTGCGCCGAGTCGCGACGCACCATCAGATTGAAGTCGCGCGTCGCACCGTCGACAAGCCGCGCGTCGATCGCCGTCTCGCCACTGAAGCGCGCAATATCGAGCGGCCGGGTCAGCGCGTGAGTCTTCACCGTGTCGTCCGGCTGGGTCTCGTCGAGCAACATGCCCGCGCCGGACAACAACACGAGCGTGCGATCGATGCCCGCGAATCGCGAGAACGGCCCCGCTTGCGCGACATCCGCCACACTCACGCGCCACACGAACGTGTCGAGCCCCGCATCCGCAGGAAACGCCGCTACTTCGCGTGTGAGCCCGCCGCCGTTTTTCCACGGTACGGCTACGAGCTCCGCACTGCGGATCAATGTAACGCCGCGCGCGGAGCCGCTTTCCACAGCGCCTGTGCTGCCCGCAAACGTCATGCTCAGCGGCCCAGCATCGGCAGATTGAGGCCCGCCTCGCGCGCGGTTTGCTGAGCGAGTTCATAGCCCGCGTCCGCGTGACGCATCACGCCAGTCGCCGGGTCATTGAACAACACGCGGCCCAGGCGTTCTTTCGCGGCGTCGGTGCCGTCCGCGACGATCACGACGCCCGAATGCTGGCTGAAGCCCATGCCGACACCGCCGCCATGATGCAGCGACACCCACGACGCGCCGCCTGCCGTATTCAGCAACGCGTTGAGCAACGGCCAGTCGCTGACTGCGTCCGAGCCGTCTTTCATCGATTCCGTTTCGCGATTCGGGCTCGCCACCGAACCGGTATCGAGGTGATCGCGGCCAATCACGATCGGCGCCTTCAGTTCGCCGTTCTTCACCATTTCGTTGAATGCCTGGCCGAGACGGTAACGATCCTTCACGCCGACCCAGCAGATACGCGCCGGCAATCCCTGGAACGCGATGCGCTCGCGCGCCATGTCGAGCCAGTTGTGCAGATGCGGATCGTCGGGAATGAGTTCCTTGACCTTAGCGTCCGTCTTGTAGATGTCCTCGGGATCGCCCGACAGCGCGACCCAGCGGAACGGGCCCTTGCCTTCGCAGAAGAGCGGGCGGATATATGCCGGCACGAAGCCCGGAAAATCGAAGGCGTTTTTCACGCCCATTTCGAGCGCCATCTGACGAATGTTGTTGCCGTAATCGAGCGTGGCGGCACCGCGTTCCTGCAGCGTCAGCATGGCTTGCACCTGCTTGGCCATAGACTCTTTCGCCGGCACGACGATCGAATCCGGCGCGGTCTTCTGACGCTCGCGCCAGTCTTCGACCTTCCAGCCTTGAGGAAGGTAGCCGTGAATCGGATCGTGCGCGCTCGTCTGATCGGTCACGCAGTCCGGTGTGATGCCGCGCGTCACGCACTCGGCAAACACGTCGGCGGCGTTGCCGAGCAAACCGATAGACACTGCCTTGCCCGCCTGCTTCGCTTCTTCGAGCATGGCGAGTGCTTCGTCGAGTGTCTTCGCTTTCTTGTCCACGTAACGCGTCTTCAAACGGAAGTCGATGCGTGTCTCGTCGCATTCCACTGCGATCATTGAAAAGCCGGCCATCGTCGCGGCGAGCGGCTGCGCGCCGCCCATGCCGCCCAGACCGCCCGTCAGGATCCAGCGGCCCGCCGGATCGCCGTTGAAATGCTGGTTGGCCACCGAGAAGAACGTTTCGTACGTACCCTGCACGATGCCCTGGCTACCGATGTAGATCCAGCTGCCCGCCGTCATCTGGCCGTACATCATCAGGCCCTTGCGATCGAGCTCGTGGAAATGCTCCCATGTCGCCCAGTGCGGGACCAGATTCGAATTCGCGAGCAGCACGCGCGGCGCGTCTGCATGCGTGCGGAAAACGCCGACCGGCTTACCCGATTGAATCAGCAGCGTCTCGTCTTCGTTCAGGTCCTTGAGCGAAGTAAGGATCTGGTCGAAGCAATCCCAGTTGCGCGCCGCACGGCCGATGCCGCCATAAACCACGAGCGCGTGAGGATGCTCGGCTACTTCGGGGTCCAGATTATTCTGGATCATCCGGTACGCGGCTTCCGCGATCCAGGTCTTGCAGGTCTTCTCAGCACCGCGCGGCGCACGGATCGTGCGGGTGGGGTCGAGACGCGGGTCGATGTGTTTCGGGTTGTTCATGGTGGCCCTCGGAATGCCTGAAGATGATCGGGATATGTCAGGGAAGAATCAGGGAAAGCGAAAATCAGAAATGTCCGGTGAAACGGTAACGGCTGCCCGGATGCCACAGATTCGCGATCGAAGCGACCTGGCTTTGCGACCAGGTTCGCCGATGCAGCACGAGGCAAGGCTCCAGTTCGTCCATGGTCAACAGCTCGCGGGTATCGCCGTCCGCCGCCAATGCCTCGATGCGATATTCGACGCGCTGCAACGGCGCGACCCGCACGAGATACTGGTTCGGCGTGGTGTTCGTGAAATCCTGCAACGCGTATTCGGGGGCGACAGCCGGATTGACCCAGCGCTCTTCAAGCTGCACCGGCTCGTCGTTTTCGAAATGAAGCACGCGCGAATAAAATATCGGACTACCCGCGCTCACCTGCATTTCTTCGGCGAGCGCCGCATCGGCGATGCTCGCGCCAATGTGCAGCACCTTCGCCTGATAACGATGACCGCGCGCGACGATTTCGTCGGAGATACTGCGGATCGCCACCAGCGTCGATTCGTACTTGGGACGGGCCACGAACGTGCCCGAACCTTGCACACGCGTCAGCACCTGCTCCGAGGTCAACTCGCGCAGCGCGCGGTTCACCGTCATGCGAGCGACGTTGAATTCGCGTGCAAGCTCGTTTTCGGAGGGCACCTGATCGCCTTCGCCCCATTCGCCCGCGTGAATGCGCGCGAGGATGAAGTCCTTGATGCCCTGATATGCGGGTGCGTTCATTGGCTGCTGTGTCTCATGGTCCGGTCGGGGCGCCTAGGGGCGCTGAGTGCCGCTCAGGGATGCTGAGCGGCGCCTCATTGCGCGTCACCCCGCACGAATTCGCTTACTGTTCGGACACGAAGGAAAACGGGCTCAGCTTCGCGATCGTGCCGTTCTGCACGAGACGCGTAACGGCCGCGATGTCCGGCGCGAAGTAGTGATCCAGTTCGTAATGCGCGACGTGCTTGCGCACCACGTCCATCACTTTCTGCAAACTCGGGCTCGTCTTGTGCGGCGCGCGCAGGTCCACACCTTGCGCGGCGGCAAGCAATTCGATCGACAGAATATTGGCCGTGTTTTCGGCGATGTCGCCAAGCTTGCGCGCAGCGAACGTGGCCATCGAAACGTGATCTTCCTGGTTCGCGGAAGTGGGCAACGAATCGACGGAAGCCGGATGCGCGAGCGTCTTGTTTTCCGATGCCAGCGCGGCAGCCGTTACGTGGGCGATCATGAAGCCGGAGTTCACGCCGCCATCGCGTACGAGGAACGGCGGCAGGCCCGACAGTGTCGCGTCGATCAGCAACGCGATGCGGCGTTCGGCCAACGCGCCGATTTCCGCGGCGGCGAGCGCGAGATTGTCCGCGGCGAACGCGACCGGCTCCGCGTGGAAGTTGCCGCCAGACAGCACTTCGCCAGTGTCCGGGAAAATCAGCGGATTGTCGGACACGGCATTGGCTTCGAGCAGCAGCACGTCGGCGGCGTGACGCATCTGGTCGAGACACGCGCCCATGACTTGGGGCTGGCAGCGCAGGCTGTACGGGTCCTGAACCTTGTCGCAATCGGCGTGCGACACGTTGATGCCCGAACCTTGCAGCAGTGAGCGATATGCCGATGCCGCGTCGATCTGGCCTTGATGTCCGCGCAATTCGTGAATGCGCGCGTCGAACGGCTTGACCGAACCGGCCGCCGCATCGACCGACAACGCGCCTGCTACCAGCGCGGTGCGATACAGGTCCTCGATCGCGAACATGTTGTAAAGCGCGAGCGCAGTCGACGCCTGTGTGCCGTTCAGCAGCGCGAGGCCTTCCTTCGCCTGCAACGTGAGCGGCTTCAGACCGACGAGCGAGAGACCTTCGGTGGCCGGCAGGCGTTCGCCTTTCGCGAAGACCTCGCCTACGCCGAGCAGAACCGCCGACATATGCGCGAGCGGCGCGAGATCGCCGGATGCGCCCACCGAGCCCTTCACCGGAATCACCGGCAACACGTCGGCGTTATACAGCGTGATCAGCGCTTCCATGACTTCGCGGCGGATGCCGGAATGGCCGCGCCCGAGGCTCGACAACTTCAACGCAATCAACAGACGCACGACCGGGCGCGACATCGGCTCACCTACCCCGACCGCGTGCGACAACACCAGATTGCGTTGCAGCAGTTCGAGCTGGTCATGCGGAATATGCGTGCTCGCGAGACGCCCAAAGCCCGTGTTGATGCCATACGCGGGCTCGCCCTTCGCGGCGATGTCCGCTACCGCTTTCGCACATGCGTCGATAGCCGCGTGGCTTGCGGGATCGAGTCGCAGCGGCACATGTTCCCGCGCGATCTGGCGCAGTTGCGGGAGAGTGAGGTGGCCGGGCTTTAGAGTCATCATGGTTGTTGTCCTGTCTATACAATTTGAGAGAAGTCTAGCCGCGCCGTCTTGTATATACAACTTGTTTTTAATGCTTTCGGGACCAGGGCTTTCCATTAAGGCCGTCCGCACCGCATCGTAAGGCGTTCCTTGATCGGCTCGCGCCGCCAGCGCGGACCGAAGCCGCTGCCTTCACCAACGGCCAACTTGTATATACACGTCCAATATACTGACCGCCACGCGGACAAAAACCTTCCCGGCATCGATGAGCGGCGCTGAAAAACCCACCCCATAACGCAACGAAGCCCGCCAACTCATGCCAGCCGCGGGCTTCCTCGACAACGGGTGAATCCAGATGCAGCGCTACAACTGCACGCGTGCCGCCATGAAATCCAGAAAACACTGCACGCGCCCCGCGAGCGACGCGCTCTGGTAATACACCGCGCTGACTGGCTGGCGCTCGTCGAGTAGCACATTGCCGAGAATCGGCACGAGGCGGGCGTCGCGGATATCGGCGGCTATCATGAATTCAGCGAGGCACGCGATACCCCAGCCCGACAGCGCGAGTTGCCGTAACGTCTCGCCGCTCGATGCGGTGATCGACGGCTCGATTCTGAACGGCTCTGCGTTGGCGTTGCGGTTGCCGTTGCGGCTCCCCTTACCTTTGCCTGTGCTTCGCTCGCGCAACGGCCAGCGGTTCAGATGCTCCGGCGCCGTAAATCCGATCAGCCGATGCTCGGCTAAAGCATCGACCGATCTGGGCTCGCCGTGCCCGGCCAGATACGCGGGACTCGCGACCACGCGCAGTTTGCTGCTGCCGAGTGCGCGAGCATGCAGCGTGGAGTCCTGCAACGCGCCGATCCGGATCGCGATATCCACTTTCTGCTCCAGCAGATCGACGATCCGCTCGTTGCTGGTCAACTCCAGTCGGATCTCGGGATACAGCTCGGAGAACGCCGTCATATGCGGCGCAATGCAGTGAAGCATGAACGGCGACGCCGCGTCGACGCGCAAGCGCCCCGAAGGCCTGCGGCGCTTGCGCGTGACCGACTCCTCGGCTTCTTCCATCGCGTCGAGAATCGCGCGGGCGCGCTGCAGGAAGCCTTCGCCCTCTTCGGTCAATTGCAAACGGCGTGTCGTGCGTCTCACCAACGCCGTGTCGAGCTTTTTTTCGAGGCGGGTAAGGGCGCGACTCACGCCTGACACGGTCTGCCCGAGCTTTTCCGCAGCCGCCGTGATCGAGCCGCTGTCGATCACGCTGACGAACACCAGCAACTCGTCGGTGGATGTTTTCATTGTTGATTCACAGTCAAGATTGATTTGAGACTAACACGCTTTTTGCGAGAATGAAGACGGCGGATACTGCTTGCCTGTCATCAGATTTCCACTCAGGAGAAGGTCTTGAAGATATTCATTACAGGCGCGGGCGGTTTTATCGGCGGTTCTATTGCGGCGCATCTCGTGCGCGCCGGTCATCAGGTGCGCGGTCTGATTCGCAAGCCCGAACATCGCGACGAGCTGAAACGGCTCGGCATCGAGCCGGTTATCGGCACGCTCGACGACCGCGCGTTGCTGATTGCCGAGGCGCAAGCCGCCGACGCTGTCATCAACGCCGCCAGCAGCGATCACGAAGGCGCGGTGAGCGCGCTGATCGAAGGACTCTCGGGCTCGGGCAAACCGTTCCTGCACACAAGCGGTTCGAGTATCGTCGGCGACGCATCGGGCGGCGAAGCGGCCGAAGCGCGCATCTATCACGAAGACGCTCTGCCGGAGCCGACCGCCGACAAGGCCGCGCGCGTCGCGATCGACCGCCGGGTCCTCGAAGCCGCGCAACAGAACATCCGCTCGGCGGTGCTGTGCAATACGCTGATCTATGGCCACGGCGCGGTAGCGGGCAGCGCAAGCGTGCAGTTGCCGCGCCTCGTGCGACAGGCTCAAAAGAGCGGCGTCGTGCGACACGTCGGCAGCGGCGGCAACACTTGGTCGAACGTGCATATCGACGACGTCGCCGAGCTTTATCGTCTCGCGCTGGAAAAGAGCCCGGCCGGCACGTTCTACTTCGTCGAAAGCGGCGAAGCGTCGTTCCGCGAAATGAGCGCGGCCATCGCGCGCGCGATGAAGCTCGGCGAGCCGCAAGACTGGCCGCTCGAAGAAGCGCAAAAGGAATGGGGCTACGAAATGGCTTCGTACGGGCTCGGCTCGAATAGCCGCGTACGCGGCGAGCGCGCACGCAAGCTGTTGGACTGGCAGCCCAAACGCACGTCGGTGATCGACTGGATCGAGCACGACATGATGTCCGGCCCGGCGGCGTAGGTCCGCGGTTTTCGTCGTAATTTGTGTAAGCGCCGGCGTTGCGAATCCGTAAGCTCGGCTCGATAGAATCCTGCTCATCTGACCCGCGCGGCTCGATGCTCGAGCCGCACACGAGCCCGGATTTGATCGATGACCTTGGCGTTGAATTTCGACTGGCTGACCAACCTGCTGGCGATCCTGTTCGTCGTAGCGTGCCTTTACGATGCACGCTACGACGAATACGGCACGTTGACGCTGTCAGCAGCTTTAATGGGTCTCGCCGTAATGGCGATCGAACTGTTTCTCAAGCCCGCGTTCGACATGGCGCTGTAGGCACGCGGCGCTCCATTCCTCCTCTCGCAATTCACTAACCACAAGCGGCACAACCGCCGCCGTGCGCCTCTTTCTCTTCATAGCGGTCGTGGTGCTTGACCCAATCGATAAGACTGCTCTTTTCATTGCGCCCTTTCGGCGTGACGTCCAGATGCGCGTATGTGTTGATGAACCGCTCGTCGCCGCGGCCATAGCAGGAATACGTGTGATAAACGTCGCCGTTCGCGTCTTTATAGAAGACGCTATGGCCGTGTAGTTCGTCGATGCCGACGTCCTGCTCGACGAAGTTATAGAAGGCCTTCTTGCTCGCCAGTTGTTCGGGCGTGAACGACACGTGATAGTCGAAATTGAAATCGCTTCCGTCGGACGACACCCACGGGAACGTCCAGCCCATGCGTTTTCTAAACGCTTCGATCTTGGCGAGCGGCGCATGCGAGATGGTCACGTACGAAACATCATGATGTTCCAGATGCGTGACGATCCCGGTCATGTGATCCGACAGGAACGAACAGCCAACACAACCCTCCTCCCAATCCGGGCCAAGCATGAAGTGATAAACGATCAACTGACTGCGCCCGTCGAAGAGATCGGCAAGTGTCTTGCGTCCCTGCGGCGTATCGAACACATACGTTTTATCCACCTTCACCCACGGTAGTTCGCGGCGCTTGCGGGCGAGTTCGTCACCGGCGCGCATGTGCGCTTTTTCTTCTACCAGCAGCGCCCCGCTCGCCTCCAGCCATTCCTGCCGCGAGCCGACCCGGTGCTGCGGGTCTTGCTGCGATTGCTTTGGTGTTTGCATCGGTTCCATCTGCGGCTCCTTCACAGTGACGTACACGGCATGTAAATACGCGGCATGTGCAACTCATCGACGACTCGCGCACGGCAGACCGGTCTGCGCCTCACGAGCCGCGCCGTTTCCCTCGTGACGGCGAAGATTTGCGCGGCCCGGGTGTAGACAGTGCAGCGATACGGCGGGCTGGCTTTGACGCGCGCGGCGCTTCGTCTTCTTCGACGAAAGCGGCCAGACGATCGAGCGATTTCGCCCAGAAGCGCTCGTAGCGGCCGAGCCACTTCATGGCTTCTTCCATCGGTCCGGCGCAAAGCCGGCACGCGACCGTGCGGCCGTTCTTGCTACGTGTGATGAGGCCGGCCCCCGCGAGAACGTCGAGGTGCTTCATCACCGCCGGCAAGGACATGGCGAACGGCTCGGCAAGCTCACTCACCGACAGTTCGGTTGCGGACAAACGCGCGAGCAGCGCACGCCGCGTGGGGTCCGACAACGCCGCAAAGGTGCGATCGAGCAATGCTTCATTAAACTTAACCATGAGGTTAAGTTTAGAAACGAACTCGCGAATGTCAAGAACAGGCACGCAGTTTCTCCGGAGCACGCACAAAACCGGCGCCCGCACAGAGCAAAAAGAAACGCGGCACGTCGCAGATAGAACATTGCGACGTGCCGCGTCAGGGAGAACAACCGACTACGGTCCAGACCGCGGCGCGCCGGGATACTCCGCCGTGCTCGCGTTACAGCAAATGACTCAGCGTGCCGTGGCTGCGCCGCGACGTCCCGAGCGAATCAGATCGCCCATCCGCCGAGATAGAAGCCGACCAGCACGATCGCAATCGCCACCGTGCCCACGTTCAGCTTGCGGTATTCGCCGCTCACCACGCGGCCGATCACGAGCGTTGCGAAACCCAGCATGATGCCGGTCACGATATTCGCGGTCAGCACGATAAATACCGCGCACATGAGACCCGACATCGCGTCGACCATGTCGTCCATATGCAGCTTGCTGACGTTGGACAGCATCAGCAGCCCGACATACATCAGCGCGGGCGCTGTCGCGTACGACGGCACGAGGCTCGCGAGCGGCGAGAAGAACATCACACCGAGAAACAGCAGGCCGACCACTGCTGCCGCCATGCCGGTCTTCGCGCCGGCCGCCACGCCGACCGTCGATTCAATGTATGCCGCGGCTGGCGCGCCGCCGAGCAGGCCGGAGAAAATCGAGCTGACCGAGTCGGCCGTGAGCGCGCGGCCACCGTTGATGATGCGGCCGTTTTCATCGAGCTGGCCGGCCTGGCCCGCGACCGCGCGGATCGTCCCGGTGGCGTCGAACACGGCAGTCATCACGAGAGCGAGCACGCTGGGCAACACTGCCATCGACAGCGCGCCCTTGATGTCCATCGCACCGATCAGCGACTCGTGCCCCGGCGCGCTCAACGACGGCACGGCGAATACGCCATGAAACGACACGGCCGGATCGACGAGCAGCGCAATGGCTGAAATGCCAATGATCACGATCAGGATCGAGCCGGGCACGCGGCGGCGCACGAGCCCGAAGATCGCGGCGAGCCCCGCGACCGACATCAGCGCAGGCAGTGCGGTGATATTGCCGAGCGAGACCGGCAAGCCGGCGCCCGGATTCTTCACGACGAGCCCGACGTCGTTGGCGGCGATCAGCAACAGGAACAGCCCGATGCCGATGCCCGTGCCGTGCGCGATGCCGGTGGGCAGATTGCGCAGAATCCACGAACGCACGCCCGTCACCGAGATCGCGGTGAACACGACACCCATCAGAAATACCGCGCCGAGCGCGACTGTCGGATGCAAGCCCTTGCCGAGCACGAGACCGAACGCCGTGAACGCGGTCAGCGAAATGGCGCAGCCGATCGCGATCGGCAGGCGCGCCCACACACCCATCAGCAACGAGCCGAACGCGGTCGTGAGACACACGGCCACGAACACCGCGCTCGTATCGAAGCCCGCTTTACCGAACATGCCCGGCACGACGAACACGGAATAGACCATCGCGAGGAAGGTCGTGATGCCCGCGACGATCTCCTGGCGCTGCGAACTGCCGCGCGAGGAGATTTCGAAGTAGCGGTCGAGAAAGCCCTTGGTGTCGAATGATTCGGCGCCGGCTTCGGAAAGCGGCTGGGCGTGGGGTTCCATCATGATGAGTGCCTCCTTTATCAGCATGCTGAAACGGCCGTCGAAGTGGCCGTCATCAGGTTCGTCTCTTTGCGTTGGTTTAATGTGCTTCGGGCGCTTCGTGTCCCGTTTCTGTCTCGAAATGTAGGGCAACCCAAATATATCGCCCATCGCATGAATGGCATGCCGGGCATGTCGCGACAGTTATATCGTCCAAGCGACGGCAAAGCGCATGTGCGATCCGCGCGTTAACACCTACGGCTCGTCACGCTATCTCGTCCACATATGAAAGCGTTTTGAGAGCTTGATGGACGCTGCGAGATGCCCGCCGCGCGTGACGGTCGTGTGCGGCGCGGCATGAAGCGTGCTTGCGGCATACCCCTCACATGGCCCTCAAAAGCGGACCGCTCGACGTCGCGGGTTAAACTCTGGGCCGTACTGTTTAATCGCGGCGCTCTACAGCCGCACCCGGTCCATGGAGTTCTTCCTGATGAGTGGCGGCTTTTCGCTTCCTGCCTGGCGTCATACGATCCTCGCGGCGTTCGCGCTGCTGGCGCTTCTTGCACTGTCCGGCTGCAGCAGCCTGCTGTGGGGAACGCAGCAGGCGCCGATCGTCGAAGCCACGGTCATGCCGGTCGAAGCCGCAAGCGCGCCGGTGGCCGCTTCCGCGCCCGAGCCGGTCGAGACCGAAGCCGCCGAACCCGAGCAGCCGAAGAAGCCGAAGAAGCCGGTCGTCAAGCCGCACAAAGTCGAGCCGCCGCCGCCCGTCGTCGCTGCGCCACCGCCACCGCCGCCGCCCCCGCCGCTGATCGTGCTGCGCACGATCGAGCGCAACGACGCGCATACGCTGCTCGACAGCGAGGTGCAGAAACCGGACGGCAAAGTGGTCGGGCGAGCAATCGACATGATTGCGGACGCGAGCGGCAAGCCGCGCGAAGTCGTGGTCAATCTGCAAGGTTTCCTCGGGGTCGGCGATCGGAAGGTCAATTTCGCGTGGAACGCATTCCGCTTTACGCCGACCGCGAAAGCCGCGCCGATCACGCTGAATCCGTCGGCGACTCCGGTGAATCCGGCGAAAGCGAATGCCGCGATGCAGTTGCCGGTGATCGACGCGACAGTTGAGCGCTCGAACGGCGCGAAAGTGGGCCGCGTGATCGACGTCCTGATCGACGCCAATGCGCAACCGCAGGCAGTCGTGCTGGATGTCAACGGCATGGTCAGCACTGAGCGGCGCACGATTGCGGCGAACTGGTCGGCGCTGCGCTTCGTCGCGAAAGACAAGGAACTGCATCCGCAAATCGATTTGAGCGATGCGCAGATCAACGCGACGCCGCCCTACGCGAACGACAAGCCGATCCGCGCGGTATCGCCCGCGCCGCCCGCGCCGCCCGCCCAGCCGGCGCCCGCTGCCGCTGCCGCGCCCGCGTCCGGGCCGACCGCCACGGCCGCTTCCAACGCACGGGCGGTCCGATGACAGGCCGCACTCTGGTTACTGCGCGAAGTCTGCGCGCGCTCGATTGGCTGAACTTCTTCGTCGCCAATGTGCAGACGGGTTTTGGACCGTTCATCGCGTCCTATCTCGCGTCGCACAAGTGGACGCAGGGCGAGATCGGCATGGCGTTGTCCGTCGGCACGATCAGCGCAATGGTGAGTCAGGTGCCGGGCGGCGCCGCCGTCGACGCGTTGCGCAACAAGAAGGGCGCGGCCGCCTGGGCGATCTTCGCGATCATCCTGAGCGCGGTGTTGCTGGCAACCAGTCCGACTGTGCTGCCGGTGATCGCCGCCGAGGTCTTTCACGGCTTCGCCAGCTGCATGCTGACGCCGGCACTGGCCGCGATTTCGTTTGCGCTCGTCGGACGTGCGAATCTCGGCGACCGGCTCGGGCGCAATGCGCGCTGGGCGTCGATCGGCAGCGCGGTTGCGGCCGGCCTCATGGGCGTATTCGGCGAATACTATTCGCCGCGCGCGGTGTTCTGGCTGACTGCGGGGCTCGCCGTGCCCGCGCTGTTCGCACTGGCGATGATCCAGCGCACCGACACGATCCAGTTGCCAAAAGCCGCGCCGACGCCGCAAGAAACCGAGCGCCGCGAAAGCCTGCGCGAGTTGCTGCGCGACCGGCGCATGCTGCTGTTCGCTGCCTGCATTGTGTTGTTCCATCTGTCCAATGCCGCGATGCTCAATCTCGCCGCCGGCGAAGTGACCGCCGGCATGGGCGACAACGTGCAACTCGTGATTGCCGCGTGCATCATCGTGCCGCAGGCGATCGTCGCGATGATGTCCCCGTGGGTCGGCCGATCCGCCGAGCGTTGGGGACGCCGGCCTATCCTGCTGCTGGGCTTTTCGGCGTTGCCGATCCGCGCGCTGCTGTTCGCCGGAATCAGCAGCCCATACCTCCTCGTGCCCGTGCAGATGCTCGACGGTTTGAGCGCGGCCGTGTTCGGTGTGATGCTGCCGCTGATCGCCGCCGATGTGGCCGGCGGCAAGGGCCGCTACAACCTCTGCATCGGCCTGTTCGGGCTCGCTGCGGGTATCGGCGCGACGTTGAGTACGACCGCGGCCGGGTTCATCGCCGATCATTTCGGCAATGCGGTCGCGTTTTTTGGACTCGCCGCCGCGGGTGCGCTGGCTGTCTTGCTGGTGTGGGCGGCGATGCCGGAGACGCGCGATGCGGCAGCGGCAGAAGACAGCGCGCCGGTGGCGGACGGCGGCGGGTCGGCGGTCAGGTAAGTCGCGATGGTTTTGCCTGCGGCGCTGTTGCACCGCAGGCAGAACCGGACTCCCGATTCAATCGGCCCGTGCGCCGCCCGACGCATGCCGGGCCGTTGCGGCGACGCCGCTCAATCCAGAAACTCAGCCGCGCGCATGCGCAAGACCGCGCTGAAGTCGTCCAGCCAGCCAATCGACAGGCGCCAGCTCTGCCAGTAGAGATCGACGTCGATATGCTTGCCTGGCGCCATGTCCACGAGTTCACCGCTCGCCAGATGCGACGCGATCATGCGCTCGGGACACATGCCCCAGCCGAGACCCGTCACGCACGCGCGCAGAAAGCCGGCGACATGCGGAATCCAGTGCAACGGCGGATCGACCTCCGCTCGCGTGATGCGGCGCATGAAGCGTTTTTGCAACTGGTCTTTCGGATTGAAGTCCACGCACGGCGTGCGCCGCAAACTGTCGCGCGTGACGCCGTCCGCGAAATGACGCGCGAGAAACGCCGGCGAGCAGACCGCGAGATACCGCATGCGCCCAAGACGCGTCGAGCGGCACCCTTGCACCGGCTCCGCCTGAGTGGTCACCGCGCCCTGCACGCTGCCGTCGCGAATCCGCTGCGCGGTGTGGTCCTGATCGTCGATCACGAGGTCGAGCAGCATTTGACGCTCGGCGCAAAACGGCGCAACTGCGTCGATGAACCAGGTGCCGACGCTGTCGTCGTTCACCGCCACGCGCAGCGTCGGCCATGCTTCGACCAGACCGCCCGGCAGCGCGGGCACGCGACCGGTCAATTCCGCTTCCAGCAGTTGCACGCGTTCGGTATGACGGCACAGCAACGCGCCAGAAGTTGTCGCGACGCACGGCTGACCGCGCTTCACGAGCACACTGCCCACACGCTCCTCGAGCAGCTTCACCCGCTGCGATACCGCCGAGGGCGTGACGTTGAGTTCACTCGCTGCGCGGTCGAACGAGCCATGACGCACGACGGCCGCGAGCGCGTCGAGCAACGCATAGTCGAGCATTAGCGTTCCTTAATCAGCGTTAGCTAAATTAGCTTCTCTTATGAAGCACAGAATCGCAGACTAGCCATGTTCGCTTCTCCCGTCTACTGGATCCGCTATGAACTGGCTGTCTTTTTCTCACGGCGCTGCGTTATGTGCGTCGCTGATCGTGACCATCGGCGCGCAGAACGCCTTCGTACTGCGGCAAGGCATCATGCGCTCGCATGTGGGCAAGATCGTCGCGCTGTGCGCGGTGTCGGACTGCATTTTGATCAGCGCGGGTGTCGGCGGCGCGTCGGTGCTGATCGAACGTTATCCGGTGTTCGTGCATGTCATGCTGTACGTGGGCCTCGCCTATCTCGCGTGGTTCGGCATCAATGCATTGCGCCGCGCAGTGCGGCCCGGGCATGCGGTGATGGACGCCGACGCGAACCGAGGCGCACAGCCCGCGCAACGCGCGATGCCGATCGTGCTTATGACGCTCGCCTTCACGTGGCTCAACCCGCACGTTTATCTCGACACTTTTCTACTGGTGGGTACTGCTGGGGCACGCGAACCGGACGGCGCACGCGTCGCGTTTGCCGTTGGTGCGATGGCGGTGAGCTGCGTCTGGTTCATAGCGCTTGGATACGGCGCACGAGCGCTTGCGCCGCTGTTTCGCCGGGCAAGCGCATGGCGTGTGCTGGATGGCGCGATCGGCAGCATGGTGTTGTTGCTGGCCGTCACGCAGTTGCGTTGAAGCAAACTAACCTTCGCCCGCTCACTGCCTCACTGCGTCACTGCCTCACTGTCTCATTGCGCGAGCCGGCCCCACGCCGACCGTCTGCAGGCCGCCGTCCGTGACATATGGAACAAGGCCCGCAGCGCTGATCCTGTTGACGGTGTCGGCGGCGCAGACGCTGTCGGCCGGCGCGCAATAGTCGATTGCGAGGACCGGCAGCCGGTATTGCTCGCGAATCGTTTTCGCCTGCGCGAGCAGCCAGTCGCGATCGGCCTGCGTAATCTCGGTGTAGCGCTTCCCCGCCTGGTCCCAGCCTCGGTACAGCGATTCGAATGCAACCGCATAGACCAGCGAGTGAACCTGCGGCAATATCTCGAACCCGCGATTGAAAATCAGCCGTGCACGCGGATAGCGCGCCTTGATCGCGCGGACCACGGCAACGAGACCACGCTCCTGCCGCGCCCTCGCCGCGTCCGTCTTTGCGACGATCTGGTAAGAATCCAGAGTGTCGAGGAAAAAGCCGCGATAGCCTTTCTTCCACAGCGGAGCGATCACATGCTCCACGTAGAACGCAGGCCAGTCCGCCGCGTCCTGATCGATCACCTTCGCGCCCCACACCGTGTTGTCGCCTAGTTGCCAGGCCTTCGGAATGGCAGCGTAATACGGACGCTGCGGCTCCACCTCTCCCACGCTCACATAAGCGAACCACGCGGTGTCCGGATTCTTGTGCTTCAGTGGCTCGAAGCCGCTGTCGGGTTCGACCACCGCGACGTCGAAGTTGCGCAACTGGCTGACCGGCGGCTGCGTGCCATAAAAGAGCGCAATCGAGGGCCCCGCTCCCGCGTCGGCCCACGCGCGTTCGTGTGCGATCGAAGACAGCAAGCCCACCAGCACCAGACGCGCCGCGCATACTACGCGCCGATAAAACGCACACATGTCGCGGCGCTGACGTTTTTCGATACTCATCCGCGAATCCCCGCCTAGTTGCGCAACATGTAAGTCTCGTACTCGAGCGACCCGAATTTGCGGTCGAGCAGCGTCACGGCCGCCATCACGACGAGCAGCAGCGCGAGCGCGAAACCGTAGCCGTACAAGTCAGGCCCGAGCCAGAGCGTGATGCCCGTGAACAGTGCGTTCAGCACGACGAACGCCGCCGTGAGTTTAAGCACGGCACGGCGTGCGTCGAGATAAAAGAACACATTGAGCAAGCCGAGCAGCAGCACTTGCAGACTGGCCGAGATAACATCCACGATGAGCAGCGGCAAATACAGCGTCGAAATTCCCAATGCTTCCAGCACGAGGTGCCCGAACGCGAGGATCAACAGCAGCACGACCGTCTGGACCTTCACGATCTCGTACAACCCTGCCCGCACGCTGCCGACCATCATGTCGCGCATGTCGTTGATATGGCGCAGCGTGGCGCCGCTGCGCACTGCGTCGTAGAAGCGGTCGTAGTACTCGACGAAATCCGCTTCGATCCGCACGAGAAAGGTTGCCATGCCGGGCATCACGCACACGTATGCAATGAACACCGGAATATCGTAGATCACCGACGCATGCAACGGTCCGATCACGCGCGCGCCGGTGTCCGGCGCGTACCAGAACATAAATTTGTCGATCCACACGCCAAGGTTGAACAGCAGTCCGACGAGCGCAAGACTCGGATACGCGAAGCGTTTTTGCAGCACCTCGAACGAGATGAAGCGTTCGCTGCGATAGTTGCGATAGATCAGCCCGGACAGCCCGGCGAGCAGCACGACATGACCCGCCACGAAGCCGCCGAGCAGCCCCGGCAGTCCATGGCGGTTGAGCATCAGCGCAAACGCCACGGTGCAGCCGTAGCCAAGCGCGAACACATAGAGAATTTGCCGATACTGCTTGACGCTCGACAGGAAAATCACCGCGATCCAGATGTTGCTGACGACCACGAACCCCGCCACCATCAGCAGCCGGTAAATCAGCGGCTCGCCCCGAAAGCCGAATGCGACCGCGATCACGCCGAGCACGCCCGAGGCTGCCGTTGAAATCAGCACGACGCCGTTATAGTTCGACAGTACCAGGTCGTCGCGCTTTTCGAACAGGCGGTCGGAGATAAAGCGCGTGAACGACAGTTGCAGCGGCCCGGTCAGAATCAGGCTGCACGCGACGAGGTAAGTCACCGACACCTGGAACTGCACGATCGCGTACTTCGGAATCACGAACGCGAGGCTCAGCACACCAATAATCAGAATCCCGAAGATCGACAGAATGAGCGGCCCGGAACTGATGAGCCCCGCGTACGCATAGGCGCGCGCGACGCCGAAAAGCGTCTGGTGCTTGAGTATCTTGCGGAGCTCGAAACCGATGCCGGCCATCAGCGCACCTCTCGCGGTTGGGTTTGCGCGTTGCCGTGATGCATCGGGCAGCCGCCGCGCGCAGCGGCCGCGTTGCCGCTCTCGCGTCCGTCACGTGTGGGCGCGGCCGTCAGGCGTTCATACAGCACGCGGTATTGATCGATCATCTGCTTCTTCGTGTAAAAACGCCGCACCCGCGCAAGGCCCGCCTGCTGCGCCGCGAGCCAGCGCGGTTCGTCGCCGAGCAGATCGAGCACGGCCTGCGCGAACGCTGCCGGATTCGCGATAGGCACGACGCTGCCCGCCGAGCCCAGCGCGCGGTCTTCGTCACCGTAGCCGTCGATCAGCTGACGGCACGAGCCAACGTCCGTCGTAATGGAAGGCACGCCCGCTGCGAAGCCTTCCAGCACGACGAGCGGCAACGCCTCGCTGATCGACGTCAGCGCGATGACATCCACTTGCGGCAGGATTTCGTCGATGCGCTGGAAGCCGAGGAATTTTACGTTCTTTGCGAGCCCGAGACTTTGCACCAGCGCGCGGCACTCGAGGGCGTAGGCCGCATCTTCTTCCTCCGGTCCGACGATCCAGCCTTCAATATCCGGCATGGTCCGCGACGCGATAAAGAGCGCGCGAATAAAGGTCTTGATGTCCTTGATCGGCACCACGCGGCCAATCAGCGCGACTACGTTGCGCGGCCGTGCGACGCGTTGTTCGACGAGCGGCGCCAGTGCGTCGACATCCACACCGTTCGGAATGTTGCGCGTGCGCGAAGCGAGTGCGCCGTCCGCGATCTGCCGTTGCCGATTGGTCTCGTACAGCGCGACGATGTCGTCGGCGGCGTCGTAGGCGAGCTTGCCGAGCGCTTCGAAAAAGCGCACCCACAGTTCGCGGAAGTAACTGATCTTCGAGATGTCGCGCTCGAATGCGCCGCGGTTGTCGCGTATCCACTGGCTTTGCAGCAGATCGATCTTGCGCTCTTTCGTATAGATGCCGTGTTCCGACACGAGCAGCGGCCGACCGCTCCGGTAATGCAGCAGCGCGCCGAGAAAACCCGCATAGCCCGTCGACACCGTGTGATACACCTTCGCCGGCGGCACTTGCTCCGCGACGCGCGCGAGCTGCCACAGCGGTTTGTGCATGATGCGCACGGTCCAGAAGTAGTCGGTAAACGACGGGTCCGTGCAATACCGATCGTACTGGTCGACGATAAAGTCCCATGCGGCGCGGCTCGACAGGAACTGCTCCTCGTTCAGCGGCCCGTTGTCGCCGATCATGTGCACCATGTCGGCCATCAGCGCGCCGGGGTCCGACGCCGCGTCGGAATTGCCGCGGTTGCGCCATGCGTCGTGCAACGCGGCCGAGCGCGCGAATGCCTGCGCGTCGCCGGGAATTTCACGCGACGCGTCTTTATCGGCATGGGCCGCTTCGTACAGATAGTGGGCTTCGAAATGGACCACGTTATCTGGCAGCGCATACGCCGCGCCTTCGTAGTCTTCTTCGCGGCTGCCGACGAACACGATCGAAAAGCGCAGCTCCGGATACGAGCGGATCATGCCGTTGACCCAGCTCGATACGCCGCCGCGCACATAGGGGAACGTGCCTTCGAGCAGCAGGCAGACATCGGCGTCCGCGGCGCGGCGCATCAGTGAGGGTTTCATGTTGACCAGTAACGCGCAACAGGTTTGAGCATCGGCAGCGTCGCGGCATTGCCGAGCGACGCCAACAGTTCGGATACGCGCACAAAATTCCCGCGCAGGAATTCGACTTCGGCAAGCCACGGCACCAGGCGTTCGCGTGGGAAGCCCAGCGCCTGGGCACGCGCCATGTAGTCGGCCGCTTCGTCCGCGGCGCCGTTCGCGAGAGCGAGGCGGCCGCGAATCATCCACAGCGCGGCGTCGCCGTCGTCGATCTCGAGCGCCGCGCGTGCGTGGCGATCGGCCTGTTCGAGCGTGTGCCGGTAGACCGCGCCTTGCACCAGGTTCTGATAGATCAGCTCGAAGTACAACTCCGCAAGCTGACGATTGATCGCGTGACGCTGATCGTCGGTGCTCGCCATCTCGAGGCTTTGCCCGGTCTGGAAAATGCGCTGCGTCACTTCGTTTTCCGCCTGGTCCAGCGTGCCGTAAGCAATCAGGCGCACGTCTTCAACCGGGTCCGCAAGCAGTTCGCGCAGCAGCGTGCCCGTGGTGCGCGTCGGCATGCTCTGGATCGCGACGAGCGCCGAAAGGCGGTCCGACGCATTCACCTGCGTATTGACGATGCGCGCCTGCAAGCGCGCGCCGCCGCCATGCGATACGCGCGACATCAGGTGCGTGACGAATTCGGGCGCCGGCACGTCGTCCAGTTCCTCGCCGCTGTGTGAACGCGGGTAGCAGGCGGCCCACGCACAACTCACGAGTACGACGAGGCCGCCGAACAGCGGCACGAATGCGCACCCGAGCCACAGCAGCAACAAGCTCCAGCCGCGCGGCTCGCGATAGTGCTGCGGCAACAGCGCGCGAAACAGGAGCGCCTGCAATGCACCGCCGATCAGATTGATCGCGACGACGGGCAGCAGCGGGTCGAACGCCACCTGCCCGTTCGCGACGCGCCAGACCAACGCACATTGCAGCAGCACGACGAGCACGATGCCCGCGAAAGCGACGAAAGCGCGAAGTACGCGCGACGCGCGGCCTATGGAGTGAGGGCGCACGGTTTCAGACATCGACGCCACTGCGCACGAGAAGACGCTTCAACGCCGGACCGGGCTCGCCGCCGAGATGCAGCGTATGCACGCCGATGCGCGCGCCTTCGAGATCGAGATTGAACTGCGCGCGCAGGCTTGCTTCGATCCGCGCGAGATAACCGTCCACGCCGGTCGCATCGGTCGCCGGCATCAGATTGATCAGCACCGACTGCCCCGCGGCCTTGACCGGCCACATCAGATCGAGAGCACGGCGGCGACGCATCACGTGTTCGAAGAACGAGTCGCCCTCGTCGTCGTGCGGGAACACCAGCGCGACGAGCGACGACGTAATGCCCGCCGCGTGTTCGAGGCGCGTGAGGCGGCTCACGTCGAGCGCAAATTCGTATGGGCAGTCGGGCAATGCATCGAGAATCGTGCGTACCTGCTGCGAGTGTTCGACGCCGTCGGCGTAATAGCCGAGCAGCACCAGCAGCAATTGCAGGTTGTCGAAGTTCAGCGACAGGAAGGGCATGCGCTTGATCGCCAGCACGGCGATGAGCCGCCCGTCCGCCGAGATCATTGGCGCACACACGAGCAGGCCCGTGTTCGTGACAGGATGCTCGCCGCTCTTCAGATGCGCGACGGCTTGAGTTTCGAGCGCCCGTGCGACGAGTTCGTCGCGCGGGTCGACCTCGAACGCATCGCCGATCCGGGCGAGCGTTTCACGCCCGAGCTTGCCGCCGTGCACGGGGTACAGCGCGGCCACTTCGATCTGACATGCCTGCGCGACGAATTCGAGCAGTGCGTGCGCGCCCGGCAGATCGTGCGACGGCACGTCCTTCGCACTATCGAGCCCATGCGCGACCGACAGACGGCGCAGTTCGGTAATCGAATCGCGCAACGTGGTCGGCTTCGACAACAGATCTTTTTCGAGCCGCTCGTGCGACAGGCGCATCAGGTAATGGCTGTTCGTAATCGCGACGAGCCGGTCGTTCAGGTAGTCGTTCAACGCGTTCGCCCGTTGCGCCCGGTTGCCCCACGTATCGCCGAAGTGACCGGCAACGATGGTCTGCAACAGACCGCCGGTGAAGAACAGCGTCGGCCATGCGTCGGGGCTGCCGTGCATCAGCACCTGCCACGCGCCGATCAGCATCGCGCAGGCAAGCAAGCCGAGCAGCGTGCCGTAGCGCAACGCGACGATCAGCGGCGCGAACCATAGCCACGGAAAACCAGTATGCAGCAGGAACGGGTCGTTGCGGTCGAGCGCCCAACTCAACGCGCCGGCCGCCGCAACGAACACGATCGTCTCGACAATTGAAAACGGCCGAGCCACCGCGGGCGCAACGATGCGCCGCAACGCGCTCAGGTTGCCGAGCGGATTCGAATGGCGCGGCTTCGCCGCACTGGCGGCGGATTGCGCGGTGACGGTATTCACAGCCGACTCCTCATGACATCTCGAGATACGAATGACAGCGTGCCTGCGCGGCGCGTGGATCAACCGCGCGAGCGCAGCGGCGACAACAGACTGCCGATCAACGACGAAGCAACGCTTGCAAGACTGGAGCGCGTCCAGCCGCTCTTCGAACCCGTGGCGCTCCAGACCACCTGACCCGATGCGACGTCGATCAGTTCGAAGGTGACGCCCGCTACCGGCTCGCCGTCCACGCCCACCTTGTAGCGCCACTCTTCCACCGCGCCGGTCAGCACGTATTTCACATGCTGTTCACGCGCCCAGGCGAGTTTCTTCTCGCCGAGATCGCGCTGCGCGGTGTCGAACATCGCGTTCGCCGATGCATCGGCGGGAGCGATCCGCACATCCGTCAGGCCGTTCGCGCGCAGCGTGTTGGCCGCGATCGCAGCCGCGCTGCTGCCCGCCGCCGGCGTTTCGGTGAAGTTCGCCATCGACACGACCGCAACCGAGTCCTTGGCGCCGAGCGCCGGCGAGCCCGTTTGGCGGATGGAACCGCACGCGCCGAGCACGAGTGCCGTCGCCGTCACCGCCACGGACCATTTGATGAGGCCGGACCATCTTTTCATGTTGTTCATCGAACCACTCCTCAGTAACGTCGTTATTCGTCGCAGGCGCGATACGCCCGCGTTGTCAGTCGAACAGAATCGGTAATCAGTAGTACCAGCTGTAGCGCGCGCCCAGCACCGTGACGGGCGTGCCGATCTTCGACACGCGCTGGTGTTGCAGGAACACCGCGACGTGATCGCCGCCGAACACGGTGCCCGCGATACCCACGCTCATTTGCGGCCCCCAGCCCTGTATCGAATCGTGCAGCAGGCCGACGTCGAAGAAAGGCCGCCAGCGGTGCGTGTACTGTTCGAGCAGATCGTTGCCCGCACCGAAGAAGAAGCCGTATTGCGTATAGGTGTCGGGCATGAAGTCGCGCGGCGTGGCCGGTTGCAGCGCGACCGGCAACAGACGCGAGATCAGGCCATCGGCCTGCCCGCTCGCCCCATAGCCGCCGTGCGTGATCAGCGCGCGCAGCGTGTAATCCGGATACTGCGTGCGAATCCGGTAACTCACCTCGCCCGTCGACAGCACGCCGCTGCCCATATAGGTGCGCGCCTGGCTGTAGAAACGGTCCGCCTCCACGCTGCCCGTGAGCGTGATGTGCTGCGTCATGCGATACGTGAAATCGCCGATCAGGTTGTCTTTCATGCCGCCGACCAGCAGCGTCTGGGTTTCGTCCGCGACCTGATTGCGGCCGGCGCGGAGTCCGAGTGTCAGGGCCGAGTTGCGACCCACCTCTCCCGCCAGATCGAGCGTGTAGAACGAGGCGGACGCAACGCGCCTGCCGCCCGTGATCGTGAACGACGTGTCGCGCGTGCGCCGCTCGCCGTAGATGTTGAGCCAACGATCCACCGAGGGCACGTTGACGAGTTGGGTGATGTCGGTCGAATGCTGAAAATGCTGGACCGCAGTCACGCCAACGAGATAACGCTCGGCGATCTTGCGGCTGCCGGCAAGCGTTGCCTCGACGTAATCGAGCGGATGCTCGATGTAGTTGGTGACATTCGCGTCGATCGATTGCGGCCAGTCGAGCGTCGTCTCCGTGACCCGTGTGTGCAGTTCGGTGTCTTCCGGCGCGCCACCAAGGGCGTCGAACGCAAGCTGTTGCGCGCGATCAGGATGATCGACGGCGATGGTCGCGTCGATGCGGTCGTAGACCGGCAAGCGCGAGCGCTCCAGATCGAGCAGACGCTCCATCTCGCCGACGTTGTTCTCGGCGAGCGCGATGGTGAGCCGCGCGTCGGCGGGACGCGACAGGCGTTCGGCATACTGCTGCGCGAGCCAGCGCTTCGCAAGCGGATTGCTTTCGTGCGACAGCGCCCATGCAACCGCGACGTCCTTCGCAACCGCGCCGCGCACCTGCGCGTTTTGCGGCAGATCGGCGCCTTGCATCGGCGCACCGCCGGGCAAACCCTTCGCGTTGCCGATCAGGGTGCGGCGCAGTTGCGCGATGTCGGCCGGCGTTGCGTGCGTGGACATGAGGTCGTCGAGCAATGCGGCGGAGACGTCACCCGTTGCAAACTCCGTCGATAACGTCACACGGCGGCCGCGCAGATCGGCCGCCGTTTCGGCGTCCTGCGCGGCGCGGCCACGCATCGACGCGCGCTGCGCGCCGTGGAGCCTGGCGAGCTTCGCCTGTTCGTCCTGCAGTTGCAGCCACACCTTCTTGCGGATGGTCCAGGCCAGCCCCGCGTGCCCCGACTGTTCCTGTGCGTCGGCATAGGTGAGGAGCCACAGCGGATCGCGCGACATCATGCCTGCCTGCCGCCGCAGATAGTCGAGCGCGGCGACGGGCCGGTTCAGGCGCATTTCGGCGGCGGCGAACGGGCCCCACAACGCCGAGCTTTGAGCGGCGCTGCCGCGCCAGCGCTTGAGCGCGGCGCGCAGATCCGCGTCGCTGCCGTAGTCGACGAGGGTCCACAGATACGCGGCGCTCACGTCGGAGCCTGCGCCGGGCAGGTCCACTGCCCGCTTCAGATCGGCAAGTGCGTTTTGCGGCTCACCCATCAGGCGATAGTATTCGGCGCGTACGCCGAGCAATGCGGGCGATGCGTCGGCGGTCCTCCGCTCGTCCGGCGTGAGATTCGCGAGCAGCGTCGCGATCCGGTCCAAGGCCTGCGCGTCGAGGTAGTAGTAGATCGCGTCGCGCAACGCACGCGCCGTGTGTTCGCGATGAAAGCGCAACTCGGCAATGCGGCCTGCGTCGATCGGATACGGATCGTAGAAGTCCGTCATTTCGCCGAGGTCTTCCCGCGTCGCCATGCCGTTCGCGAGCAGATGGCGATACGCCTCGTTGGCGTCGTCGTCGCGTTGCTGCAGTCGCGCGAGTTCGGCGTAGTTGCGCCAGAAAACTTCGTCGCCGTCTTTTGCGCCCGCTCGCGCGGCGGACAACGCGGCGAGCGACGCGCGATAGTCGCCCTTGCGGTACAGCACACTCGCCGTGCGCAGCGCGGCTGTTGCGTCGTTCGGATGACGGGCCTGCACCGCGCGGTAGGTAGCGAGCGCCTCTTCGTCGTGCCCTGCCCGCTCGGCAAGCGCGCCTATACGCTGATCGATCGCATCGCCATTCGCGCCGCGCGGCAGCGAACGCAGGAACGCCAAGCCGTCGTCGGGCCGGCCAAGACGTTCATAGGTGGCGGTGACGCTGTCGACGAGTTTCATGTCGCCGGGCTTCGCGCGCGCCTGGTGAACCAGCGCAACGAGATATGCTTCGTCGTCGTTGAGCATTGGTGCGATACGCAGCACGTTTTGCCAGCCAACGGGATCGTTCGACACCTGCGCATATTCGAGCCACGACTTCAGCGCGAGCGAAGGGTCGCGATTCCATTCCGCCACTTCAGCGAGTCGCTTGACCCACACTGCGGAGCGCGGGTCGCGCTGCACCTGCTGCGCGGCGATTTTCTGCGCGTTGGGCAGGTCGCCGGATTCGACGAACGCCTGGAATACGGTGTTTGCGATGCCGGGGTCTGAGTTAGTCTGGGATGCAGCGGTGGCTGCGCTTGCCGGTGTTGGTGGGCTTGCTGCAGTCGCAATGCGAAAGACGTGAACCGTGCGCGGATGTTGCGCCTCGCCGTGCATCGCCTCGCGCAGACTCGCGAGCACGAAGCCGCCGGGCCGCGCGACAGGTCCGTCCATATACGCGTATTGCGCGCGGGGCGAAGGCAGCCCTTGCGGCGGCATCTCACGCAATTCGTTCGACGTATAGCGCGCCAGCATCTTCGCGTAGCGATCGACCGCTTGCGGCCGGTTCGCGGCACGCGCCAGATTCAGCAGCACGACGAGCGTTGCCGGATCGTCGGCGAGCGCGCTGCCATGTGCGTCCGCCGCGGCAAGCGCGTCATCGAGCAGATTGCCTGACTGCAATGCGCGCAGGCCGGCCACGAAACAACGGCGCTGTTCGTCGCGCGTGCGAGCCGCAGCCTGCTGACGGAACCAGGCATCCGCGGCCGCGCGATAGTCGCCCACTTGCAGCGCGTAGCGCGTGATCTGCGTGTCCCACTTGTTGCGGCCATCGGGATCGTTAGCCGAGAGCCGCGCATAAAGTTGCACCGCGAGATCGGGCAGGCCGACGGCAGCCGCGCGTTGTGCGAGCCATTCGAGGTCCTTCGGCGCCCACTGCAGCTTTGCCGCTTCCTGCAAATGCACGCGCAGATCGCTCAGTTCGCGGGCGCGGCGCGGATCGTCTTCGGGAATCGCAAACGTGCGCTGCTCCGCCACCGAAAGACGCAGCATCGTCGCGGTGCGATGCATGTCGTCGGTGCCGAGCGCATCCATGCGTGCGGCGATCCGCTCGGTGTCGGCGGTGCGGCCCAGATACGAATACTGCGCGCCGAGCAACGAGAGAAACTCCTCGTTATCCGGCCGCACCTTCGACCATGCTTCCAGATACGCGACGCTCAGCTCGCTGGGCGCCCCGACCGACGCCACGCGCTGGCGCAAGCCGCCGCGCGGCGACACGCCGTATATCGTCAGCAGTACGACGCCCGCCATCAGACAGACGAGCCAGGTCGGTGCGATACGGGGACGTTTAGCGCTCACAGGAAATCTCGACGGGCTGATAGTTCACCTCCAGACCGGCGGAGGCCGGGGTGTCGAAGCGCAAGCCTGCGGCGTCGCGGTGCACGGCGACGGGACGTCCGGCGACATTCACACTGCAACTGCCCGCCTGGGCAAGCCTGACGAACGGCTGGTAGTAGCCCCCGAATTCGAACGACATGCCGTTTGCGCCGCGCCTGAAGTTGCGAACGAAGCCGTTCGCTTCGGCGATGTAGGGCAATGCGCCTGCTTTCGAAAGCGCTCCCGCGGCGCTATCGCGAGCATCGGCACCGTTGAACGACACGCGAGCGGCGCCGTCTGCGATGTGGATATAAGTGCCGTCGGGGCCGGCCGAATAGCCGGTGACGCCGGCCGATGCGCGCAGATCCGGCGCCGTCGACAGCGGCCAGTGCAACTCCCGCACGTCCCCGTTGCCGCGCACGATCCAGTCGCCGTCGGCACGCTTGCCGCCATCGGCACCTGCACCTGCATCCGCGCCGACGTCGCCGCGCACCGCGCGTGCGACAGCGAACGAACGCCAGTCGAGCACCTTCTGCGTGTAATCGGTCATCTGCACGGGCAGCACGGCTTGCTTGAGCACCGCCGTGAAAATCTGGTCGAGCGCGCGCAGCGAAGCGACCTTGGTGCCGCTGTACATGTGGTAGTACAGGTCGATCGGCTTGAAACGCAACGGCTTGTCCGTCATGTCGAAGGTTTCGAGCACGCGCGTGAAACCGTAGAACGGACCGAGCCAGTCGTTCGTGTAGACGTTCTCGTCCTGATTCGGCGCGTACACCTGATACGCGCCCGGCCCCTTGTCGACGCCGATCGGCGCGATGTTCGTCCAGCTGCTCGCGCTCTTCGTGATGACGGTGTCGCCGCCGTTCACGTTCGCGACGCCCGCCGCGTAGACCTTGCGCACCACCACCGCGGGCGGCTTGCAGTTGCCGGGCCATTGCAGAATGGTCGTCTTCTTGCCGGGAGGCGCAAGGCGCGTATTGATGTAATCGATCGAGCCGGTTACCTCCCGGTCGATGTCGAACGTGTAGTTCGGAATGTTCAGCGAGAACGCAGTATCGCCGCCGCCGCGGTCCACACGTTCGCCCGTCTTCGCGTCCACGCTGCCCCAGTCGAACGGATGCGAGTAGGTATGCGTGCCGATTGCCACATACGGCAACGCGAACATCTTGCGGGCAATCTCTTCGAGGCGCGGCGAAATTTTCGGGTAAAGACCCGTGGGCCCCACTTCGCCCTCGATGACGGACAGCGTCATCGGCACCTTGTAGCGGGTAAAAATCTGCTGATACAGCGCTTCGCCCGAATAGTCCGCGCCGGGAAACTCCGCGCGCGACGCGAAACCGTCACCGTCGACGTGCGACATGAAAAGGCGCCGCCCGTTCTCGGTGGTCACGCTCGGCGACGGCATCTGTTGCAGACGCAATGCGGCGGTGAGGAACGAAATCGGTTGAATCGCCCAGCGCTCCTGGTCGATGCCGTTGAGCGACACGACCGTGTACGGGCTCATCGCGAAGCCGCCCCATGGCGTGATCGCGACCGGGTCCAGCGTCGCCTGACCGCTCTTCACGCGCAGCAGCGGCCGGCTGGCCGCGCCGACCTGGACGCCCGTCAGGTCGCGCGGGCCGAGCTTCGGATCGATCTCGAAGCCGATCATCGGATCGCGCGAGACGACGTCTACCTTGTCGCTGAAGGGACCCGGCACTGCCTGCAGATCGAGCGCGCGCCCTTCGTCCTCGGCCGCGTCGAAACCGAACTGGCCAAGAAACGCAACGGGGACGTGCGCGGCGATGCGCGCATCGACCCATCTGCGCCACACGGCGCTGTCCTGCGTGCCGCTGCCCTGCAGCCACGCAACGACGCCCGCGTAGCGGTCGGGCGTGATGTCATCGGGAAGCGTGTCGTTGACGTTCGCGTACTCGACGTCATAGCCGAGATAGTTCAGCGGCATGGCCAGGTCGCGCACGCCGGGGGTTTCGTCGAGCAGCAAATCTTCGCCCGTGTCCTGCACGACGAGCACCTTGCGCGGCAGCACTTCGATTGCGCCGATGCCGACCACGTCGCGCGCCACGTCGGTCACATAGGGCGTGACGCCCGTCGCCACCACCTGCGCCGCCGTCCTGCGCGCGCACGCGCGGTCATCGGCGGCGCAGTATTCGATCGACACGACGGGCACGCCCGTCTGCCGCATGAACGCTTGCGCAACCGCCACGCGCGCCGCACGGTCGTCTGCGGAAACGACGATCTGCCCGGCACCGCTCGCGCTCGCACCGCTGACGAGCGACGGGCCCACCACCGCATACAGCGCTTTGGCATGCGGCGCGGCGAGCTTAAGCGCATCGTCGCCGCCGATCACGATTCGCGCGTCGGGATGCGCCGCGCGAATCGCGTCGATCGATGCAAGCGCTTGCGGCGTGTCGAGCAGGAAGCCACGATAACCGCGTTGCCACAGCGGCTCGATCACGCTCGCGACGAATGCACTAGCCGTGCTGGCAGCGGCGTCCGCACCGGTGCGCGCGAGCCATACCGTATGGCGCAACGGATTCGCCGACGGATCGAAACCGTGCGACGGATCGACGACGACGGCATCAAACGCTTGCAACAAGTCGACCGGCACATTGGCGCCGTCGAAAAACGCGAGATTGACTGACGTAGAGGCACCCACTTGTGCAGTGCGCGCTTCTGTCTGAGCTAGCGGTGCCGTGGATAAAGTCGTGGATCGGGATTGCGGCGCCGTCGACTGAGCGTTCGCGCTGCCGTAGACGATCGCGAGCGCCGCAAGGACAGCGCACTCGGACACACGCATGAGGCGCGGCTGGGCACGTCCTCGCTCGAGACGCGCCGGCGTCGCCTCGCCGCCCGGCCCGCTGCGAAGCGCCCGGCGCGCACCCCCGATCGTTTGAATCCCCAATGGCATGTGATTTCTTCTTCGGTTTATGCTCTTTTACCGGCCCGCATTGAACGCGGCTTTTTTTGGGCTTTACTGCAGCCCACTCGATTGACTGCCCCTCTTTTTTGACGCGCGCTGCGCCGACCTTTACAACGGCGTAATAAAACACCGCCACGGCCCCTCTGGCGTTAATAGCCGCCCCGCGTCCAGGTTGCGCATTCTAATAGCTGCTTTTTCAAATTGCACGAGTATTCTGGCGCTCGGGTTTTTTACCAACAATCGCCAAAAACGCCCGGAACATCAACGAACTACTGTGCTACCCAATCCTATATGACGGCGCAAACGTTTCACCTCTTCACCACCCGCCGGGTCCAAAATCGTTCGGTCTGACAACAATTAACAATCCACGAATGACTTAATCGTTTTCAGCGGGAATCTTTCGAGCAGGCTTAAGCGGGCAAGATGGGGCTCGGAGCGTCAGGTGCCCTGCTAGCGGAATCGTCGCCGCCGCACGTTGTTATTGGCGCGCAATCCGGCGGGACAGAAGGACCGCCGGGGTTCCGCCGTTGGCCGTTTGGTGAAGTGATTTTCGATAAACCGCTTTAGCCGGAAACCGTTCGGTGGACTTCCCCTGGAAATCGCTAAAACCCGATTTGTGCCAGTGCGCGACGGTTTGATACCGCTGATTTGCGGTGGTGAGTGGCGTTAATACGGTCATGCTTGGGGCGGATTTTGTTGAGCGACTCAACGGCAGCCGCACGACATCTTGTTGTTTCTGCCGCCATGACACCCCCGCTGCTTCACCCTTATTAAATGCGGATTAACTATTTTTCATTTGACACGCCTGTTTTTATGCAGCGCAAATCAACTGACACATCGATCCACTCGGCAGCATGCTTATTGACTCGCGCAAACGTTATCGTCGGTGGATATCCGTTTTTCACGGCATGAGGCGCTCCGCGGCGCTTAGCGTGTCGTTGCAGTGAGGCAACGGCAAGGTCGCCGCTGACGGTTGGTGGGCACCAGGCACAGCCATTGCTCAACATCGCTCGCCGGCAGATCGCTCGTTGCGGGACCTAACCCGAGGCGAGCCGCCGTTCTACTTTCAATCCAGTATTCATCGGTGGGAGGCCTCATGCTTCGATACGCTGCAATCTTCTTCGTCATCGCTATCATCGCCGCGGTATTCGGCTTTGGCGGCATCGCCGCCGGCGCGACGGAGATCGCCAAGGTGCTGTTCTTCATCTTCGTGGTAATTTTCCTCGTCACCTTGCTGATGGGCGTGATGCGGCGCTGATCACCGCATCGGCTGTATAAGCGGAGGAATACCCGCCCCGGCGCGTGCGAACAACCTCTTGCAAGACCTGCCACGGTGTATTGCAATAGTTGCCGCTCACGCCGGGCTTCTCCGCAACGCAGCACGCGGATCGCGCTATACGTGTGCCGCCAGTCTTCAGCGTGTTCCACACGCCACTCCAGCATTCCCTCGTCTGTATCTGCTTCATTCGTCCGACAGCACGCGCGAGTCGCTCTCCCGCATGCCCAGATGCAACTCCTCGCATAGAAAACCTTGCAACGTCTGCACCGCAGCCTCCTGCGCGCCCGCGACCTCGCGCGTGAACAGGCCGAAATCCGCAGCGGGCGCATCGGGCAAGCCATCTGCACGACCCAGAATTCTCATGGACTCCGAACGAATATTGCCTTCGAGCAATACCGACACACCGAGCCCCGCTTCGACCGCCGACTGCACCGCCGGCAAGCTCGTGCTCGTACACACAATGCGCCAGCCGATGCCCGCGCGGCGCAGCGCCGTCAACACATTCTGTTGCCACAGACATGTGTCGCCGAAAGCGACCAGCGGTAAGAGCGCTTCGGCGTCGCGCGAATAGCCGCGCGCGCCGACCCAGAACAACGGTTGAGTCCATGTGAGCAAAGGCGTGCCGTTCACCAGCGCGGGATCGGCAACGACCACATCGAGGCCGCCGTCTACGAGCCGCCTGGATAAGGCGGCGCTGCTGTCCACGACGATTTCGAGCGCGACCCGCGGATAGGCAATCGAAAAACGCCGCAACGCACGCGGCAAACGACCGACGGCGATGTCCTCGAGCATGCCGAGCCGTACCGTGCCCGACACCTGCCCCGCGCTCAACGCACGCCGCGCATCGGCACCCGCGCCGAGAATCGCGTGCGCGTACGGCAGCAGCAGATGGCCGGCTTCGGTGAGTTGCACGCCGCGTGGCGAACGGTCGAGCAGCCGCTGACCGAGGTCTTCTTCAAGACGGCGCAACTGCATGCTCACCGCGGCCTGGGTGCGTGCGAGACGGATTGCGGCCACGCCCACCGCACCCGTCTCCGCGACGGTGACGAATGTGCGAAGCAGACTGCTGTCGAGGTCACGGGTCATCACGATTGTTGAAGTCGGCATAAGAAATATCAACTTATCTTAGTAGCGCGGGAGCCGATAAGATAGCGTGAACATCCACACAGCGACGCGAAAAAACCATGCAGGACACGACAATCAAGTGCGCAGCCGCGCCCGACCCGGCCGACGTCAAACCTGCGCGCGCCGCAGCCGGTGCAGCGTTGCTGTGCGTGCTGTCCATGTCGAGCGTCCAGTTCGGCGCCGCGCTTTCCGAACCGACCATGTCGGTCTACGGCTCGCTCAGCACCACCTGGCTGCGGCTCTGCTGGGCCGCCCTCGTGCTCGCAGTGCTGGTAAGGCCGCGCGTTCGCAGCTACTCGCGCGCGCACTGGTTCGCCGCGGGCGCGCTCGGCGCCGCGATGGCCGGCATGACATTGTGTTTTTTCGCGGCGCTTCAACGTATTCCACTCGGCCTCGCGGTGGCGATCGACTTTCTCGGGCCGCTGACGGTGGCAACCCTGGCCGTGCGCCGTGCACGCGCGCTTCTATGGCCCGCGCTGGCGATTGCCGGCGTCGTGCTGCTTTCGCGCGATCGCGGCGGCTGGGTGGGCGAACCGCTCGGCGTATTCCTTGCGCTTGCCGCCGCCTGCGGCTGGGGCAGCTACATCGTGTTGATGAAAAAGACCGGCAAGCTCTTCGCGGGTCTTGAAGGCCTGTCGGTCTCGCTGATCGCAGCGGCGCTCGTGGCCACGCCTTTCGGTCTCGCACAAAGCGGCATACACGTGGCCGCAGGCCAACTCGCGGCGACCGCCGGCCTTGCGATACTCGTTCCTCTATTGCCCTATGCGCTGGAAATGGTGGCGTTGCGTCATATGCCCGCAGGTTCGTTCGGTATCCTGATGAGTGTAGAGCCAGCCATCGGTGCGGTGGCAGGCTTTGTCGTATTGCATCAGCCGATGGGTATTCTGCAGGTCGCGGGCACGTTGTTCGTGGTGGCCGCGAGTGTCGGCGCGGTGGTGGCCGCGCGGTAGCAACGGCGCATTGCGATCCGTCGAGCGCGCCGTGCAGTAACGACAACGCAACTGTGACCGCGCATGCGCGGCTAAGCCATGTTCTCGGCTTCGTATAGACGCCGCCCGGCAGCGTCCTTCGCGCCGACAATCGGCTCGAAATCGATCGGCCATTCAATGCCGATGTCCGGGTCGCTCCACAAGATGCAGCGCTCCAGTTCGGGAAACCAGTACTCGGTTGTTTTCCACAGACACTCGGCGACGTCGGAAAGCACGACGAAGCCATGCGCGAAGCCCGGCGGCACCCAGATCTGCCGATGGTTTTCCGCGCTCAGGTGCGTGCCGCACCACTTGCCGAAGTTCGGCGAATTGAGCCGCACGTCCACGGCGACGTCGAAAATTTCGCCTGCCACGACCTGCATGAGCCGGCCTTGCGGACGTTGGACCTGATAGTGCAATCCGCGCAGCACGCCATGCACCGCGCGCAGATGCCGGTCTTGCACGAAGTCGAAACCGCGTGCGACGTCGGCGGTAAACTCGTCCGCGGCAAAGCTCTCATAACAGAAACCGAATGGGTCGCCAAACACCTCGGGCTCGATGAGTTTCACTTCCGGCAGTGCCGTTGCCAACACCTGGTTGCCCATGCCACTGTGCCCGTAAGAAACTGCTCGACAAAGAACGAGGATACCGCCGCGCGTCCGCGCGGCGGCCTTGAAACGCGCCTGCCCTACAGACGCGCTCTACTGTCAGAGCTCCGAGGAGGCAAGCCGGCTGCGGGCGCGATATTCGGTTGGCGATAGCGCCATGCGCTTGCGGAAGATTTTTGCAAGGCGGTCGCCGTTGCCGGTTCCGCTGCGCCGCGCGATCTTGTCGACCGGCAGTTCGGTTTCAGTGAGGAAGTTGCAAGCAATGCGCAGACGCACCTGCAACAGGTAGTCGGACGGCGTGACGTGCATCTCATGCTTGAAACGACGCAGGAAATTGCGCTCACTCATCGCGGCGACCTGGGCTGCGTCGGCAACCGACACCGGACGGTCGCAGTTCGCTTCCATCCAGCGCGCGGCCGCGCGGATTTTTTCCGCCACGCTCAGCGTGCCGCCCTCGGCGGGCAGCGGAACCCATGTTGCAGCCATGCCAGGCATCACGCGTTCGGCGACGCTGCGCGCCAGTTCTGCGCCTAGATCGCGCTTGATGAACATCAGCGCGCTGCGGGCGCAGTCATTGCGATCGTTGGACGCGCTGAGGATAGCGTCCGCCCCGCCGCGGCCATAGCGGCCAATTTGCAGCGCCTCGGGGTCGCCCGGATTGGCCGCCTCCAGCACGAGCCGCCCTTCGCCGATGGTTTCGATCGCACGAGTGCGTGCCTGCACCGAGCGCAGCCAGCCGAGCAGGCGCTGGTCGCGGGCCGCCTCATGCGCGCCGTGACCGCCGGCAATGAAAAGGACGTCGAAGCCCGTTCCATAGCGTGTGTCGATACGATCGGTCCAGATGCGCGCGGCCGACGAACTCGGCACGCTGCCGCCGTCGAGCGACAGGAACTGCACTTCATACGGCGGCTCTTCGCCTGGGCGCGTACCGGAAAGTTCGTTCGCGGTCTGGAACATTTCGACGACCGTACCGGGGCCAAGCAACCAGAAGCCGTCGAACAACAGCACACCAATTCGCCGCGCCGCTGTGCGCACATTGACAGCGGGCGTGTGTAACCAGGTAACCCTCGCGGAATCGACGTGGATGTGGGACATGGTCTTCCTCAAAATGTCTACGTGGTTGGACGAGGACGCGCGTTACTCCGACGATATGGATCAACTGATAATCGCTATTCAACATCGGTGAACGCCGCTTCACGCATTATCAGCGATGTTAGCCGAATGAATCCCGTTAGTAAATTTGAAAACAACGGAATTAGCCAGGCATTTAACGTCTGACGAAAATTATTCTCATTTGATGCAAGTAATAATTAGCCGACGCGTGAATCCGGAGCGGAAAAACCTACCGTGCGCCGCCGCCGAGCCCTGCGAGCCGCGGCTGAGCGGGACCGCAGCCCGCCTCGCTTTCCCCCTGGAATGCCGTGTGCATACGCCCGGCGGCGTGTGCGGCATTGGAGCGCTATCAAAACGTTTCAAAGCTGAACACACCGGCGCACCGCAATGGCCCTTTTAATTGGATTTGTTATTCGCACATTCGGAATGTGCCTTGTCAGCCGTGGTAATTAGCCCGCAACGATTCTAATCCAGCGATTATTCGTTTATGCGAACGTTTTAAAATCGCAAAAAATGTTTCATTTATGAAACATGATCTGTTTATTCTTCAGATTAATCGGCGCCACTGTAGAGTGGTTCCTTGCGTGAAACGCTAATTCTTCAGAAGATTGGGGATCCTGTGAAGCTTCCCGTTCGCGTACGCGGGAGAGCCGGCGCGCGACTCGCCTCGAACGGCGAGCCGCGTCGGAATGCTTAAAGGGTCAGCTCGAATGACTTTGCAAGGATGCCCGGCAATTGCATGCCGCCCGTCGCCCGCTCCCCCCACGTCCCATCGCTCAGAAGCATTTCGGCGTGCGCGCCGATCCGTTCGAGTTCGCTGCCAAGCAGGCGATACAGGCTGTCGTCGAACCGCATGGCTTCGAGTGGCGCGGCGATCTCTCCGTTCTCCACCCAGAAGGTCGCGAAGCGCGTCATGCCGGTGAGCCGGCAATTCATCCGGTCCGAAAAGTTCACGTACCACAAGTTGCCGATGTAGAGCCCGGTGCCCAGTTGCGCAAGCACGTCCTCGTCCATCAGGTCGTCAGGCTGCATGGCGAGCGACGCTGGCGATTCCTCGGCGAGCGCGCCGTTGGGCGTCAAGCCGTATTCCCTTGCGCTGCGTGCATTGGTCAGTTGCCCGGCACTGCGGCCCGCCGTGATCAGCGCAACGCTGTCGCGCAAGTAGCCGTCGTCGTTGAAGCCCGGTGTGATGCCAAGGCCGAGTTCTTCGCTGAGCGTGACGCGACGATCCAGCGCGATCTCGCCCACGTGCAGCTTGTACAACTCGCTGCGCGAACTGGCCTGCGCGCGCGCCGAAAAGCCGCGCCACGCCGTTACGCCCAATAGCTCCGCAAGTGCGGCTGGAGCGAGCCATGCGCGATAGCGTCCAGGCGCGAGCGCACGAGGCGCGCGAGCAAGCACCGCGAGACGCGTGGCAGCCTGTTGCACTTTGCCGGCGAAGACCGCATCGCTCCAGTCGTCGCCGGCATATGTGGTCTTGATTGCCCGACCGCTCGGGTCATAGAGCGACCAGCTGAAATTGAAGTTGTCGACTTCGTACCAGCCGCGGCTGCCACCCGTCGAGGCGAAGCCGCGCACGATGGTGCCGCCCGCATAAAAGCCCACGAAATCGAGGCCGCGTGCGCATTCGGCGACGACGCGCAACAAGCCGTGCGGATCCGGCAATCTGCCCGAACGCCGCGTGGTGCGCTGCCATGCCGAAGTATCGAACAGCAGGTGCGGATCGTCGGCGGCATCGCGCAGTCCCTCGCGCAACGTGGCCAGCGCGGCGCGCACTTCGTCGATGTCCTGCTCCAGCTCGCCGCACACCGTCAACGTTGAATATGCCTGACGCGCGCCGTCGATCAGACGCAAGGTCAGCTTGCCTTGCGAGACGGTGCCGCTTTGCCGCACTTTGCCCGCGTTGAAGCGAATGAAGTCGGACTGCTCGCCGGCAAACGAACTGAGCGTAGTTTCGCCGCGTTGCTGGAGACGCTCGATCGCATCGGCGAGCGACGTGAAGTGCAGCTGCCAGTCCACGGCATGCGCGGCGCGCGGTGACATGAAGTCGCTCATCACGCGCCTCCGAACACGTCGACATTGCTGAACACGCAAGCGGGCGACGCGTGGCCCACGCGAATGATCTGCGCCGGCTCTCCCTTGCCGCACATCGACGTGCCATACACTTCGCGCGTGTCGGCGTTGCCGACCGCGCTCAAGCTGCGCCAGAAATTCGCGGAAATGCCGCGATAGTTCGGCTGCTTGACGATCTGCGTGAGCTTGCCGTTCTCGATCAGTTGCCCGAATTCGCAGCCGAACTGAAATTTGTTGCGATGATCGTCAATCGACCAGGACGTGTTGGTGCGCATCAGAATGCCGTGTTCGATGTTGCCGATCATCTCGTCGAGCGAACTGTCGCCCGGCTCGATATTCAGGTTCGCCATGCGGTCGATGGGCGGCCGGTTCCAGTTCGACGCACGCGAATTTGCAACACCCGGCATGCCCGCGCGTTGCTGCGAGAGCGCGCCGCCAAGCGGCCGCTCCAGCACGCCGTTGCGAATCAGATATTCCTTGTGCGCTTCGGAGCCGTCGTCGTCGAATGCGTAGGCTGCAGCTTCTTCGCGCAACTCCGGGTCGAAAGTTACGTTCAGCAGTTCAGAGCCGTAACGGTAAGAGCCGAACATGTCGGGCTTCACGAAGCTCCAGCCGGCGAAATTGCGCTCGTCGCCGAGAATCCGGTCCAGTTCCAGCGGATGGCCAATCGACTCGTGAATCTGCAGCATCATCTGATCGGGCATCAGCAGAAGGTCGCGCTTGCCCGACGGGCAATTTGGCGCGGCGAGCAATTGCAGCGCCTCGGCGGCGACGCGCGGGCCGCAGCCGTCGAAACCAAAGCGCGCCAGCACGTCCATACCGCCCTGCCCGAGCGTGCCGTAGTTGCCGCCGAGTGTGCGCACTTGCGTGTCGCCATTCGCATGCGCGGCCACGCTCAACTGCGGCATCACGAAGCGGAACCGCTGATCGATACGCACGCCGTCGCCGGTCATGTAAAGCTGATCGGTGTGAATGATCTGCATCGCGGCCACGCGCTCGACGATGCGCGCATCCAGCTTCGCCGCCGCGCATTCCGCGCCGAGCCGGTCGATCCATTCGGCGCGCCCCGGCAGCGTGTGCTGCGCATTCGGCGACACGTACTCGCCACTCGCCGACGGACGCGCCACTTCGCGATGATCGATCAACGATAATGCCGCGCTCGCCTCGGCGCGTGCGGTGGCGAGATCGAGCGCCTGCTGCAAGCCCGCCGCCGACAGATTCGCCGTCGCCGCATAGCCGGCTCCCGCGCCGACCCACGCGATGAGCATCGCGCCACGATCGCGCACGGTGCGCAGCGGTTGCGCGATATCGTTACGAACCTCGTGATCGTCGATCCGTTCGTCGACGATGCGCAGCGACCAGAACTCCGCGCGGCTCTTAAGCGACCGGGCGGCCTGCGCCCAGCGTTCGTCAATCATTCACACTCCTTGGAGTTTGCGCGGAATCCGGCCGCGCCATCAGCAGCGACGAGGCGAGAAGCGATCGTGTATAGGGATGCGACGGCGCATGCAAAACTTCGAGCGTATCACCGGCCTCGACGACCCGGCCGGACTTCATGACGATCACACGGTGCGCCATGGCCCGCATCACCGCGAGATCGTGCGTGATGAGAAGGTAGCTTAGCTTGCGCGTTCTCTGTAAATGTACCAGCAGAGCGAGCACCTGCTGCTGGATCGACACGTCGAGCGCGCTCGTCGGTTCATCGAGCACCAGCAGTTCCGGTTCCACTGCAAGCGCCCGCGCAATCGCAATCCGTTGACGCTGCCCGCCGGAAAACTCGTGCGGATAACGCGGCATCGCGTCGGCGGGCAGCCCCACTTCCTCCAGCAGACCGGCAACGCGTGCACGCCTCGCCTTTGCGTCGATCTCGGGCCGATGCACGGCAAGACCTTCACCGACGATCTGCTCCACCGTCATGCGCGGCGACAGCGAGCCGAACGGATCCTGGAACACCACCTGCATGCGCGAGTACAACACACGCCGCGAAGCAGCCGTCTTCAACACCGACAACGGCATGCCGTCGATATGCACATGACCCGCAGCAGCCCTGTTCAAACCGAGCACCGTTGCCGCAAGCGTCGATTTCCCCGATCCCGATTCGCCTGCAATGCCGAGGGTTTCGCCGCGCCGCACGCTCAAATCGACGTCATGCACCGCGCGAAACGTGGAGCGGCCGAACAGCGACCGCCAACCTTTGGCGGGCGTGCTGTAGTCGACGGAAAGCCCCTGCACTTCGAGCAGACGGCGCGCGCCTCTTTCGAGCGGCGCTATGGAGCGGCGCGGCTCGCTGTCGAGCAAACGCTGCGTGTATGGATGCCGCGGATCCTCGAACAACGCTTGCGTCGTATTCGTTTCGACCAGCACGCCCTTCTCCATCACCGCGACGCGCTGCGCGAAACGCCTGACGAGATTCAGATCGTGCGTGATCAGCAATACCGCCATGCCGCGCTCGGCGGCTTCCTGTTCCTGGAGTTCGATCAACAGGTCGACGATCTGCTGGCGCACGGTCACGTCGAGCGCGGTAGTGGGCTCGTCGGCAAGCAGCAGGCGAGGACGGCACGCGAGCGCCATCGCGATCATCGCGCGCTGGCGCTGGCCGCCTGACAACTGATGCGGAAAACTGTCGATGCGGCGCTCCGGCTCCGGAATGCCCGTGCGCCTGAGCAACTCGATGCCGCGCGAGCGTGCCGCATTCGGCCGCAAGCCCTCGTGCAGGCGCACGCTTTCCGCGATCTGCTTGCCGATCGTAAAAAGCGGATTGAGCGCGGTCATGGGTTCCTGAAACACCATGGCCACGTCCGCGCCGCGCAGCCCGCGCATCTGCTGCTCGGTCTTGCTCAACAGGTCTTCACCGTCGAGCAGAATGCGTCCGCTCAAATGCGCGTGGTCGACGAGCCGCAGAATGGACAACGCGGTGACGCTCTTGCCCGAGCCCGATTCGCCGACGAGCGCAACGCGCTCGCCACACGCGATAGAAAGATTAAGATCGCGCACCGCGAGCTTGTCGCCGAAACGCGCGGAAAAGCGCTCGATTTCCAGCAGCGGCCGGTCGTTCGACGTGACGCTCATCGCGGCGCCCCCCCGAATGCTGAACCGCGCGAACGCGTGTCGAGCGCATTGCGCAGCGCGTCGCCGATAAAAGTCAGCAGCAGCAACGTGACCACGAGCGCGGCGAACGCCGACACCGAAATCCACCAGGCGTCCAGATTGTTTTTACCCTCCTGCAATAACTCGCCGAGGCTCGGCGTCGGCGGCGGCACACCGAGCCCGAGAAAATCGAGGCTGGTCAGCGACAGGATCGCCGCGCTCATCCTGAAAGGCAGGAACGTGATGACCGGCGTGAGACTGTTCGGCAAGACATGACGCCAGATGATCTGTCCGTTCGATAGGCCCATCGTGCGTGCGGCTTTGACATAGTCGAGCGAACGGTTGCGCAGGAACTCCGCGCGAACGTAGTCGGACAGCACGAGCCAGCCGAACATCGACAGAAGAATGAACAGCAGCCACAGCGTCGGCTCGAAGATCGACGCGAAGATGATGAGCAGATACAGGTCCGGCATCGAACTCCATATCTCGATCAGACGCTGGCCGATCAGATCGGTGCGCCCGCCGTAAAAGCCCTGTACCGCGCCCGCCGCTACGCCAATCAGCACGCCGGAGACCGTGAGCGCGAGCGCCATCGACACCGACAGCCTGAAGCCGTAAAGAAGCCGCGCGAGCACGTCCCGCCCGTATTGATCGGTGCCGAGCCAGTTCGACGACGTGGGCGGCGCCGGATACGGATGCGCGGCGAAATAGTCGATCGTGTCGTAGTGAAAGTGGTTCGGCGGATAGACCGCGAAGTTGCCGTTCGCCTCCAGCCGCGAGCGAATATACGGATCGAGGTAATTCGCGCGCGCCGGAAAATCGCCGCCGAAAAGCGTCTCCGGATAGTCCTTTACGATCGGGAAATAGTAATGCCCGTCATAGCGGACAACGAGCGGCCGGTCATTCGACAGCACCTCGCCGAGCAGGCTGAGAACGAACAGCGAAGCGAGGATCATTAGGCTCCAGTAGCCCAGACGCTGCCGCCGGAAGCGCAGCCACGTGCGCCGCCACGGAGACGGCACTAAGCCGCGTGGCGCGGCGGACGCGTCATCGGTCAAGCCGGTTGAACTGGATACGCGGGTCGACGAGGACATAGCAGACGTCAGCAATGAGTTTGGTTACAAGGGCGATCAACGTGAAGAGAAAGAGCGAGCCCAGCACGACCGGGTAATCGCGGCGAATCACGGAGTCGTATGAGAGCTGGCCCATGCCGTCGAGTGAAAACAAAGTCTCGATCAGCAGATTGCCGTTCAGGAACGCGCCGACGAACGCCGCCGGCAATCCGGTCAGCAGCGGAATCGCCGCGTTGCGCAGCACGTGTTTCCACAACACGTCGCGCTGGGTGGCGCCCTTTGCACGCGCGGTCAGCACATACTGACGGCCGATCTCTTCGAGAAACGTGTTCTTGGTGAGGATCGTGACGACCGCAAAATTGCCGACCACCGAGGCCGTGACTGGCAGCACGATGTGCCACAGATAATCGAGCAGCTTGCCGAATGTGCTCAGCTCACCGAAGTTATCCGATGTGAGACCGCGCATGGGGAATACCTGCCAGAAGGTGCCGCCGCCGAACAGCATCAGCAGCAAAACGCCCAGCACGAAGCCGGGAATCGCGTAGCCCGCGAGCACGAGCACGCTCGTCACAGTGTCGAAACGCGAGCCGTTGCGCACCGCCTTGGCGATGCCGAGCGGCACCGAAACCAGATAGGTGAGCAGCACCGTCCAGAGCCCGAGCGTGATCGACACCGGAAGCTTCGAGCGGATCACGTCCCATACTCTTGCGTGCTGATAGTAGGACTGCCCGAGGTCGAAGCTCGCGTAGTGTTCGAGCATCAGCACATAGCGCTCGAGCGGCGGCTTGTCGAATCCGAACTGCTTCTTGATCTGCTCGATCTGCTGCGGATCGACACCCTGACTGCCGTGATAACCGCCGCCGCCCGCCCCCGCGTCTCCGCCACGGCCAGTGCCGTGGCGGAGTTGCGTCATCACCTGCTCGACCGGCCCACCCGGCACGAACTGCGTGACGATGAAAGTCAGCGTGACGACACCGAGCAAGGTCGGCACCATCAACAGCAATCGTCTGAAAATGTACGCAAGCATGGCGTTTCCGATGAACTCAATGTGACGCGGCCGGCCGTCTGGCGAACCAGTAGTCGATAACCCAATCCTCGTACTGGTACGAGGCCGGCACGATCTCCGGAAAACCGAGCGTGGTCTTGTAGCCAATGCGCGCGCCCGGCGCGTAATACTCGGGCACGAGGTAATAGGAGTTGATCAGCACGCGGTCGAGTGCGCGGGTTGCCGCCTGCAGATCGTCGAGCGTGGTCGCGGCGAGCGCGGCATGGATCAGCGAGTCGACTGCGGGCGAGCGGATCCCCGGGTAATTCTCCGAGCCAACCTGCGAGGCCGCCGCGCTGCCGAAGCGGCGCGCGAGTTCCACACCGGGAATGGTGACCGGCGGATAGATATACGTGGTCATGTCGAACTCGAAGTTGTCGATCCGCTTCTGATACAACGCACTGTCGATCTCGCGCAGATGCGCCTCTATTCCGAGGTTCGCCAGCGCCTGCATATACGGAAGGATCAGCCGGTCCATGCCGGGCTGATCGTCGATGATCTCGATCTTCATCGGCGTGCCGTTGGCGTCGCGCAACGCGCCGTCGCGATAGTGCCAGCCGGCTTGCGCGAGCAGATCGCGCGCCACGCGCAGATTGCCGCGCAGCGAATTCGGCGGCAGCGTGTCGGGCGGCTTCACCATCGGGCCGAACACTTCAGGCGGCAGACTCGCGCGGTACGGTTCGAGCAGCGCGAGTTCCTTCGCGCCCGGCATGCCGCTCGCACCGAACGGGCTCGCAGCGAAATAGCTGCCGGTGCGCCGGTACTGGCCGTAGAACATCATCCGGTTCATCCAGTCGTAATCGAACGCCATGGTCAACGCATGGCGCACCCGCACGTCCCGGAACATCGGCTTGCGCAGATTGATCAGCATGCCTTGCATCTGCGCGGGGCCGTCTGCGAAATTGCCTTTCTTCAACACACCGTTGTCGAAGTTCTTGCCCACGTACTTGCGCGCCCATTGCGTCGCGCTGTATTCGACGATCGCATCGGCGTCGCCGGCCTTGAAGGCTTCGAGTTGCGTGTAGTGGTCGCGATACAGCTTGAACGTGATATGCGCAAAGCGGTACATGCCGCGCCTCGACGGCAGGTCCGCCGCCCAATACGCCGGATTGCGCCTGTACGTGATCTCCTTGTCGTTCTTGCGCGATTCGACGAGATATGGGCCGCTCGAAACCGGCACCTCGTTCGCGATCTGGTCGAACGGCGCGCGCGTGCCGTCGGCGCGCATCCCCCATTTCGGCGAGAACACCGGCAGATCGCCCGCAATCAGCGGCGCGCCGCGCTCGGCATGCCTGAATTCAAAGCGCACGGTGGCCCGATCGACCACGACCGCGCGCCTGATCACCGCGAATTGCGCATTGAACATCGGCGAAGCCTGCGGGCTCGTCAACGTGTCGAACGAATATTTGACGTCGGCTGCGGTAATCGGATCGCCGTTCGAGAAGCGGGCGGCCGGGTTGATGTGAAACGTCGCCGACGACAGATCGGGCGCGACTTCCACGTCGTCCGCAATCAACGGATACTCCGATGCAAGCTCGTCCCAGCTTCGCTGCATGAGCGTGTCGAACATCAGGTGCAGCACGTCCGGTGCGGGTGCGCCACGCACGAGGAACGGATTCATCGAATCGTAGGTCTGCAACTCGTTGTAGTTCTGGAAGCTGAGCGTGCCGTCCGCAGGCGCGTTGGGATCCGCGTAGTCGAAGTGCGTGAAGTTCGCCGGATATCGGGGCTCGTCGTATTGCGATATCGATGGCCTCCCGTGCGCGGATGTCATGCCCAATGTGAGACCGAGGCCGAGACCAAGGCCGAGCACGACGGCGCGCGCCCACAGCGAGGCCACGCTCGAGCCCGGCCGCGGCAGATATGCGAGCATGCGCAATGCGCGCGGCCAGCGAAACTTCACAGGTCTCATTTCTTCCAAACGCTAAAAGGTCGCGCGCCGGCTGCGAGCCGGCGCGCGGTACGTCGAATCGCGCGAGGATGGTTCTGTCCATCGCCCGCGCTCGCTTCTCCACTGCGGTTGCGGCCTTACTGGTCGTCGTCGCTCGGTGCGGTCTTGAACGAGAACGCAACCTCGCCAACGTACGGCTCGGCATTCTTCTCGCAACGGTACGACCTGGCCGCAGTGATGACCGCGTCGTTGAAGACCGAGGTCGGCGGTGTCACGCGCACGATTTTTACGTCGCTGACGCTGCCGTCGGGACTGATCGACAGATGTGCAATTACCGTCGCCGACAGTCCCTCTTGCAACGCGCGGCGCGGAATCTGCGGCTGCACGGCCTGGCAGTGACCGCGTCCGTCGACCACGCCGTGCAACGCCGGCGGCGCCACCGGTGCAGGCGGAGCGGCAGGCGCCGTGGCTGGACCCGGCGTCGCATTCGCCGTGGCGAGCGCGGGCGCATTCGCGCTCGGATTTGCGGCGGGCGCGATGTTCGCGGGTTTGGGCGTCGCCGACGGCATCGCCGGCGGCGGCTTCGGAGTCGGCTGCGGCTTGGGTTGCTGCTGTTTAGGCGGCGGTTTTACCGGCGTCGGCGCGGGCGGCGGCTCGAGCTTTTTCACCTCGGGCGGCGGCGGCGGTGGAGGCGGCGCCATCGTCACTTCCATGATCTTGCGCGGCGCGGGCGGCTCCTGCCTGAAGCTCACCTGCGAGAGCCCCGCGACGATCAGCAATTCGACGACGAGCGCGGCAGCCAGCGCAGTCTTCATGGACATGCGGCCATGATGCGCCGGATTGGACGACGCCCAGAGCGCGCCGCTCAGGCGGCTTTGCGGGTCTTTCATGTCGAGTACCGGAGAGCTCATGTCGTCGGATTGGTGGCGAGTGCAACCGAGCTGATGCCCGCCGCGCGCACGAGGTCCATCACCTTGACGATGTTCTTGTAGCTCGTGCCCTCGTCGCCCGCGATCGCCACGTCGACCTTCTTCGAATCATGCACGAGCCCTTGCAGATGCGCGGTCAACTCCGTGGGTGTGACCGGCTTCGCGTCGAGATAAATCTCGTCGGTCTTCGTGACGCCGATCGACACCTTGACCGTCTGCTGCAACTGCTCCGCCGTGCTCGATTGCGGCAGATCGAGCTTGATGCCCGCGCCCTGAATCATCTTCAGCGTGGCAAGCATGAAGAACACGAGCAGGAACATCATGATGTCGATCATCGGAATGATCTCGATGCGCGCCTTCTCTTCCGCGCCCAGGTAATGGCTGCGATGGTTACGCATGATCCTTCTCCTTGGAAGCGGATGTTCAGGCGGCGAACCGCGACACGAGCAGCGACTTGATCAGATCGAACTGATTGACCGTCATCCGGATACGCTTGTTGAAGTAGTTCAGGAAGATCACGCAGATAATGGCGATCGTCAGGCCGCACGCGGTAGCCGTGAGCGCGTGGCCGATGCCGCCCGTCACGCCGTTCGGATTCGCGGTGCCGCTCGTGCCGAGCACGTTGAACGACTCGACCATGCCGATGATCGTGCCGAGCAGTCCGAGCAGCGGCCCGAGCGTCACCGCCGTGTCGAGAATCCACAGATTGCGGTCGAGGCGCGGCATCTGGAACATGATGGTTTCCTCCAGTTCGCGCTCCACCACCGCTTCGGGTTTGCCTTGCACCTTCAGCGCACTTTTGACCAGTTCGCCCTGCACGGTTGCTTTGTAGTGCTCGGCGACTTTCTGTGCGTCGGACAGATTGGCCGGCTCGACCATCTTCAGATCATGTTCGAGCGTCTTGCCCGCCTTGACCGCTCGCGAGAAGAACATGAAACGCTCGACGATGATCGAGATGCCCAGCAGGAAGATGAAGGCCAGAACGGGAATCAGGCCCATCGATTGAACTGAATAGTTGATAAGGGTATTGAGCACGGGGAACTCCAGTTGCGTCTCTAACAAAGTTGGGCCGCTTCGGTCCCGAAGACGGGAGCCGAAGCAGCCGACCGACTAAACAGACTGCTTTTCAAAAACAGACATCGAGGACTTAGAAGCGGTACGTCGCGCCGACCTGGAAGAAGCGGCCGATGTTGGTGTAAAGCGACTGGTCGTAGCCGGTGATATCCGGTGTGGCCTGCCACTCGACGTCGAACGGCGGCTTGCGATCGAAGATGTTGTTGATGCCGCCGTAGATGGTCCAGTGCTTGAAGCCGCGATAAGTGGCCATCAGGTTGAACTGGCTGTAGGACGCCACCGACAACGTGCCGCCGTCGCCGAATTCGGACGCCACCGCATTCGTGTAAGGGCCCGTGTACTGCCACGTGAGCGTGGTCGTGAACTTGCGATAGTCCCAGCTCAGGCTCGTGTTGCCCTTCCAGCGCGGGTTGCTCGCGCCGAACGGTTGCAGCAGCGCAAGGTTGTTACCCGCGAAGTCCTGCGTCGGTGCGCCGGGGCTGTTCAGCTTGAAGTGCCACACATAGGCCCAGTCGCCGGCGAGCGTGAACGTGCCGTACTTCGTGCCGACCGACTTGCGGAAGTTCATGTCGAAGCCGTCAGTGTCGAGCGAGCCGAGATTGACGAACTGCTCCTTGATGTAGGCGACCGTGCCGTCCGCATTGCGAATCACCGTCGACGGGTCGTTCGCGTTCATCACCGCATTCGGATCGTTGGTGCCGATCACGCCGTCGATGTGAATCTTGTAGAACGCTGCGCCGATATCGGTCGACGAATCCGGCGAGAGCTGGAAGCCGATGTTGTAGTTCTTCGTATGCTCGGGCTGCAGGTTCGGATTGCCATTGACCTGTTCAGTCGTAAAGCGCTTGGTCGACGAACCGCTCGGATCGTTCGGATCGACCAGGTTCTGGTGCGCAAGATAGGTTGCCTGCGAGTTTTCCACGAGCGTAGGCGCACGGAAACCGCGGCTATACGACGCAAATGCCGTGAGCGCCTGCACCGGCTGGAAGCGCAGCGCAAAGCTCGGCGAGAACGCGCCGCCGAAGTCGCTGTAGTGGTCGTAACGGCCCGCCTGCGTGAACGTCAGATTGCGGATGATCGGAATGTCGACCTGGTAGTACACCGCGGCCACGTTGCGCTCGCCGTCGACCGTCTGCACGTTGGCCGGCGCGGTGATGCCCTGCACAGTGTACGTGCGCGAATTGATCAGCGAACTCTCGTGGCGGAATTCCGTACCGAAGCCCACGCCGACCGGCCCGCCCGGCAAGTTGAACAGATTGCCGGTCGAGGTTTTCGCCGTCACGCTGTCGAGCTTCGAGATAGCCTGCTCGTAGTCGTTCTGGAACACGCCGTTCAGCCCGTTAGGCGTGGCCGACGGATTCGCGAAGTCGTACACGCCGTTCTGCAGAATGTTCTCGACACCCGCGACGTTCAACATGTTTCTGTAGGTCGTGTCCACGGTGCTTTGCGAATGACCGTAGTCCGCAGACCAGTCCCAGTCGCCGAACTTCTGCGTGGTGAACGAGCCCTTCACGCCGGTCATCGCGCGCCAGAAGGTGGAGACCGTATCCGCTGAAATAGTGTTGGGGAACGTGTAGTTGATCTGCGCCGGTGCGCCGAACGGGTTGTACGGATTGGTCCCCGGAACGGTGCGCGACAGCGGCAGCGCGGAACCGGTGGCCGGATTGTAGGCGTTGGTTATGCTTGAAAGTGCCGCGGGGCCTTCGTTCTGCACGGTTTCGTTGCGGCTCACCCATAGGTCCGCGTAGGCCTGCACGTCGTCATTGATCTTGAAGGTGCCGCGCACCTTTGCGTTCAAACGCGTTGTAGACGGAACCAGCGAGGTCGTGCTCGCGGGATTCGATTTACACTCCGCGCCGCCGTCCGCCGACACGCTGCCGGGCGGGCATGGGTTGAGCGCGGTCTTGGTGCCGTCAGGAGCCGTCCAGTACGACTGCTGGTTCGGCCCGAGCGGGCCTGCAAGGCCGCCGGGGAACTGGCTGAAGTCCTGGTTGGCCGTCATCGAACGATCGGCGAGCGAGGAACCGGTGTCGCGGTAATAGCTCGCCGCAGCCGTTACGTTGAAGCGGTCCGAATTCAGATCGCCGAAGCCGCCGAGCACGCCGAAGTTGCCCTGCGCGTCGCCCGGATGCTGCGCCTTGCCCAGTTGGCCGTCGAACTGCAAGCCCTGGAAGTTCTTCTTCGTGATGATGTTGACCACGCCGGCAATCGCGTCCGAGCCGTACACCGACACGGCGCCCGTCTTCACGATGTCGATGTGATCCACCATATTGAGCGGGATCGAGTTGACGTCGAAGAACGTGTCGGTGAAGTTCACCGCCTTGCCGTAATTGGCGACGCGCTGTCCGTCCACCAGAACCAGCGTGTACTTTTCGCTCAGGCCGCGCAACGCGATGCCGCCACCGCCTTGCGCCGAGCTGTTCATGGTCGTTTGGCCCCAACTGCTGCCCGAGTTGGCGGACGTGCCGCGCAGAAAATCAGCCACGGTCGTGTAACCGCTTTGCTCGATTTCCTTCGGCGTGATGGTTTGCACCTCGGTATTGCCGACCTTATCCGACGTGCGGATCAGCGAGCCGGTAACTTCCACGCGCTGCATCTTCGTTACGTTGCCCGAGTCCGTCGCTGTCGGAGTGGCTTCCGACGTCGTAGTGGCCGCGGTGTTGCCGGTCGTCGCCGGCTGGCTTTGTGCAAACGCCGGTGCGGCCATAGCCGCCGACAAGGCGAGTTCTGCCCAAAGCATCCTTTTGATGGCCAACGCCAATGCCCTTTGTTTCATTTTCCCCTTCTCACTTGTCAGTAAGACCACACCTGTTGTGCAGAAAAGCCTTATGAACTTCCCTGCCCTTTTTACGACGACGGCGCACCACGCTTTACCGAATATGCCCAGCATTAGTGCAAATAAGTCCAAAACGATTAAATTGCGTTTAATCCAATCACTTTGCGAAAGGCGATATGAATCCAATTCAATCGATTGAATTGGACTACTAATTTACTAACAGAAATGAAAGCTTTTCTATTTCGTGCAATGTTCATGTCGAGGTGAACCAGTCCGCTTTCGCGGCACGCCATTTTCGGCGCGGCTCGGCACATTCACTGAGACACAAACACTTTGGATGCCTAACTTTTAATCAACCCGCCAGCGTTCTGCCGAGGGCACTTCCGGTGCGAGCTTGCTTCTGCCCAGCTGATCTGTCAGTGAGTTGAAAGATTCACTGACTGGGGAACACTATTGCTACAGAACCGCCTGCGCGCAAGGCTCAGTTCAAATTGCGCTGCATGTCATGCGGTGGCAGAAACATAGCAAGTCAGAATCACGTAGTCAAAATTTGTTTGATATAAGCAAATATTGTTTCGCGCACCACATCCACTGCTCGTCCGGCTGCTATGTCGCAAAGCTGGACCACGCCTCGAGGCGTCATGGCAAGCGATTAAGCATTTCGAGCGCGAGCGGAAGCGGCGGCCGAATTACGGACGCTTGACTTTCAAACAGGCTGGAAAACCGTGAAGAAGAGCCCGGTGCGCGTGTCCCACCAACGCACCAAGCGTTATGAAACACTCAATGGACAGGGACAATAACAAATCAAAATCGGTCGTCAAACTTTTTTTGATGGCGTTGTTTCAATCTGGCACTGCCGGCCTTTTAGACGGGACGTTCTAAAGTTATCCGAATTTGCCCGTGTGCCAACCCGGCTTGCGATATACGACGATGTGACAGTGCACTAAACAAAACATTGTCTCGAACTAAACATGCTCTAGTGGAATGGAAAGGGCCCGCATCGCCTGGTCGGCAATGCGGGCCCTCTCTTCTGCTACGGGACTCGAGGTTTTTGCTACCCGTTCGTGCCTTCGCCCGCTTCGACTTGCGCGGCGCGAGCGCCGCCATGTGCAGTACGGTCGAGCACAGGCTTCAACGCGGCGCCGGTGTGGCTCGCGCGAACCAGCACGATTCCTTCGGGGTCCGTAGCAGCGACGACTGTCCCGCCACCCACACCGCCTTCGGGTCCGAGGTCGATGATCCAGTCTGCCTCGGCGATCACATCGAGGTCATGCTCGATCACCACGACGCTATGGCCGCCGTCAGCGAGACGATGCAGCACGCGAATTAACTTGGCGACGTCGGCCATATGCAGGCCTACCGTCGGCTCGTCGAGCACATACAACGTATGCGGTGGTTTTTGCCCGCGCCGCGTAATGTCGTCGCGCACCTTGCTCAACTCAGTGACGAGTTTGATGCGCTGCGCCTCGCCGCCCGACAAGGTAGGCGATGGCTGACCGAGCGTGAGGTAACCGAGCCCCACGTCTTTCATCAACTGCAAAGGATGGGCAATGTTCGAGATGGGTGCAAAGAACTCAACTGCCTCGTCGATTTCCATGGTGAGCACGTCGCCGATATTCTTGCCCCGCCACGTCACCGCGAGCGTTTCAGGGTTGAAGCGCTGTCCATGGCAGACATCGCACGGCACCTTTACGTCCGGCAGGAAGCTCATGCCGATGGTGCGCACGCCTTGTCCTTCACAAGCCGGGCAGCGGCCCTCGCCTGTGTTGAACGAGAAGCGCGATGCCGTGTAGCCGCGCGCGCGGGCTTCGAGCGTGCCGGCAAACAGCTTGCGAATTGCGTCCCACACGCCGATGTACGTCGCGGGACACGAGCGCGGCGTCTTGCCGATTGGCGTCTGATCGACTTCCAGCACGCGGTCGATGCTTTCCCAACCCGTAATCGAATCGCAGCCCTGCCACGCATGCGTGACGTTCAGCGGGGCACGTGGCGCGGTGCGCGCGAGCACGCTCGAACGGCGGTTCGCGGCGGGCTTCTCTTCTGCCGCCGCTCGCGCCCGACGCGTAGCCGGCGACGACAACACCGAGCGCCCAACCGCGTCGAGCAGATTCGCCATGAGCACGTCACGCGCGAGCGTAGACTTGCCCGAGCCGCTGACGCCCGTCACCGCGACGAGCCGCGACAGCGGAATGCCCACGGTGACATTGCGCAGATTGTGCAGTTTGCCGCCGTGCACAGTCAGCCAGTTCTCGGGCACCGCCGCCGCGCGCTTGCCTGGCGCGACGACTTTGCGACGCGGCTGCAGCGGATGCACGATGGGCGTTGCGAGAAACTGCCCCGTCAGCGATTCAGGCTGCGCGGACAGATCCGCCACGCTGCCCTGCGCGATCAGTGTGCCGCCACGCTTGCCGGCGCCCGGCCCGATGTCGATGATGTGATCGGCCCGCCGGATCGTGTCTTCGTCGTGCTCGACGACCACGAGCGTATTGCCCTTGTCGCCAAGCTTGCGCAGCGCGTTCAGCAGGATCTGATTGTCGCGTGGATGCAGGCCGATGGTCGGCTCGTCCAGCACATAGCAGACGCCTTGCAGGTTGCTGCCCAGTTGCGCGGCGAGGCGAATGCGCTGCGCCTCGCCGCCCGACAGGCTCGGCGCTGCCCGGTCGAGGCTCAGGTAACCGAGCCCGACCTCTTCGAGAAACTGCAAACGGCTGCCGATCTCGCTGACTACGTCGCGCGCAATCTCAGCGTCGCGGCCTGTCATGTGCAAACCGTCGATCCACGCGCGCGTATCCGACACGGTCCATTGCGCGACGTCGGTAATGGCTTGCGCGTCGAACGTGACGGCGCGCGCGGTGGGATTCAAACGCGTGCCCACGCAATCCGGACACGGTTCGTCGACGAGACCTTCGGGTTCCTGCTCTTCCGACGGCAAACTCTGTTCGCGGCCACGATTGTCGTCTACGACGATCGTGTCGTCGTACGCGGCGCGTTGCTCGCGCGTGAGCGCGAGCCCCGTGCCCACACAGGTCGTGCACCAGCCGTGCTTACTGTTATACGAGAACATGCGCGGATCGAGCTCGGGATAGCTCGTGCCGCAAACCGGACACGCCCGCTTGGTGGAGAGCACCTTGACCGCGCCGAGCTTCGCGGTGGGCTGCCCGCCGTTTATTGCGTCATGCAGACCATCGAGCGGCGCGAGCAGATGCATCACACCCTTGCCGACTTCCAGCGTCTGATCGAGCGCGTGCCGCAGTTCCGCTTCGTTGTCCGCGGACACGATCAGGTCGGCAACCGGCAGTTCGATAGTGTGCTCACGGAAGCGGTCGAGCTTCGGCCACGGGTCCACCGGCACGAATTCGCCGTCCACCCGCAGATGCGTATTGCCGCGTGCTTTTGCCCACTTCGCGAGATCGGTGTACACGCCCTTGCGGTTCACCACGAGCGGAGCGAGGAAGCCGACGTGCTGTCCCTTATGGTCACGCAGCAATTGCGCGGCGATGGACTCGACGCTTTGCGACGTAACCGGCGTACCGTCATGAATGCAATGCTGCAAACCGAGCTTCACATACAGCAGGCGCAGGAAATGCCACACCTCGGACGTGGTCGCCACTGTACTCTTGCGGCCGCCGCGCGACAGACGCTGTTCGATCGCGACCGTCGGCGGGATGCCGTATACCGCGTCGACCTCAGGCCGGCCGGCGGGCTGCACGATGGAACGCGCGTACGCATTGAGCGATTCGAGATAGCGGCGTTGCCCTTCGTGGAAAAGAATGTCGAACGCGAGCGTCGACTTGCCCGAACCCGACACACCGGTGATGACATTGAACTTGCCATGCGGGATGTCGACGTCCAGCGCTTTCAGATTGTGCTCGCGCGCGTTGACGATGCGCACGACGTCCTCACCTTCGATTGCTCGGCGGGCGCGCGCCGCGCTCAACGCCTTCTGCAACGGAATGCCTTGCGAAACCTCCTCGGCAGGCTCCGCAGCCGCGCTCATTGCGCGGTCGTAGTGCAACAGCGCTTCGCCGGTATGCGATTCGGGGCAGCCCTTGACGTCTTCCGGCGTGCCGGCGCACAGCACGCGGCCACCGCCGTCGCCGCCTTCGGGACCGAGGTCGATGATCCAGTCTGCCGCGCGAATCACGTCGAGATTGTGCTCGATCACGATCAGCGAATGGCCGCTTGCCAGCAGCTTGCCGAACGCCTGCATCAGCTTGGCGATATCGTCGAAATGCAGGCCGGTGGTCGGCTCGTCGAACATGAAAAGGCGTTTGGCGACTGCCTGCTTCGCGCCGCGCGCGGTGCGCGCCTGCGCGGATTCAGCGAGAAAGCCCGCGAGTTTGAGCCGCTGCGCCTCGCCGCCCGACAACGTGGGCACCGGCTGGCCGAGCTTCACGTATTCGAGGCCCACGTCGACGATAGGCTGCAGCACGCGTAATACTTCGGCGTCCTTCGAAAAATAAGCGGCGGCTTCGCTGACGGTCAGTTCGAGCACGTCTGCGATGCTCAACGCACGCGCGGGTTCGCCGCGCTCGATCTTCACTTCGAGCAGTTCGGCGCGATAACGGCGGCCGTCGCAGTCCGGACAGCGCAAATACACGTCGCTCAAGAACTGCATTTCGATATGTTCGAAGCCCGAACCGCCGCACGTCGGGCAGCGCCCGTCGCCGGAATTGAAGCTGAACATGCCTGGGCCATAGCCGCGTTGTTGCGCAAGCGGCGCCTTCGCGAACAGCTTGCGGATCTCGTCGAACGCGCCGACGTAGCTCGCCGGATTGGAGCGCGCGGTCTTGCCGATAGGCGACTGGTCGACGAACACGACGTCGGTCACCTGGTGCGCGCCGGTCAGGCTGCGAAATGCACCGGGTGACTCGGTGGCGAGACCGAAGTGCCGCGCCATGGCCGGGTACAGCACGTCTTGCAGCAACGTGGATTTGCCGGAGCCCGACACACCCGTTACGCAGACGAGCCGCTGCAGCGGAATCTCCACCGTCACGTCGCGCAAATTATGTTCGGTCGCGCCTTCGAGCACGATGCGAGGCGTGCTCGCGTCGACCGGGCGCTGCGACCAGTGCGCCGCGTCCGCCACGTGCCGGCGGCCGCCGAGATATTCGCCGGTGAGCGTGCCCGACGAGCGGATGGCCTCGGGCACACCGTCGTAAATGATCGAGCCGCCCCGCTCGCCCGGCCCCGGACCCATGTCGATCAGGCGATCGGCCGCCAGCATGACCGACGGATCGTGTTCGACAACCACCAGCGTATTGCCCGCGTCCCGCAGGCGATGCATGGCTTCGACGATACGGTTCAGATCGCGCGGATGCAGGCCGATGCTCGGCTCGTCGAGCACGAACAGCGTTTTCGTGAGCGACGTGCCGAGCGCCGTGGTGAGATTGATCCGCTGCACTTCGCCGCCCGACAGCGTGCGGCTTTGGCGGTCAAGCGTCAGGTAGCCGAGCCCGACGTCGCACAGGTATTTGAGGCGTGTGCGCACTTCCGCGAGCAGCAGCTTGAGCGCGTCGTCGAGCAAAGCGCTCGGCAAACTGATTTCGTCGAAGAAGCGGCGGATGCGCTCGATCGGCATCAGCATCAGGTCGTGCACGGTGAGACCAGGCAACGCTTCGAGCTGAGCGCGGTTCCATTCGACGCCGCGCGGCATGAAGCGCTGTGCGGGCGTCAGCACGTCGTCGGCGTTCTTCTTGCTGCCGAGGCGCCAAAGCAGCGATTCCGTTTTCAGGCGCGCGCCGCCGCAGGTTTCGCATGGCGTGTAGCTGCGGTATTTCGACAGCAGCACGCGGATATGCATCTTGTACGCTTTCGATTCGAGATATTCGAAGAAGCGTTTGACGCCGTACCAATGGCTTTGCCACTTGCCGTTCCAGTCAGGCGAGCCGTTGATCACCCAGTCGCGCTCGGCGTCCGTGAGTTCGCCCCACGGCGTGCCGCGGCGTATGTCGGCCTTCGCCGCGTAGCGCATCAGATCGTCCTGACACTCCTTCCACGCCGGCGTTTGCATGGGCTTGATCGCGCCGTCGCGCAGCGTCTTGCGCGCGTCTGGGATCACGAGCCCCAGGTCGACGCCGATCACGCGGCCAAACCCGCGACAGACCTCGCACGCGCCGTAGGCCGAGTTGAACGAGAACAGCGCCGGTTGCGGATCGGCGTAGCGCAGATCGCTCTCCGGGCTGTGCAGTCCTGTGGAGAAACGCCAGATTTGCGGCTCGGCTTGCTGTGCCTCAGGCGGCTGCTGGACCTCGGAAGCCGGCGGCAGCACGTAGATATTCACGCGCCCGCCGCCGCGCTTGAGCGACGCTTCGATCGCCTCGACAACGCGCTGCTTGTCCGCCTGGCGCAGGCGGAAACGGTCGGCGACGACGTCCAGCAGTTTGCGTCTGCCGGTAGGCGACTCGACCTCGCGCTGCGCCTGCACACGCGTGTAGCCGCTTGCCGACAGCCATTGCTCCACTTCCTGCTCGGACGCCGACTCCGGCAACTCGACCGGGAACGTGACGACAAGCCGCGGATCGTCCTTTTCCGTGCGTTCGAGCAGCTCGGCATAGATCGTTTCAGGCGTGTCGTGACGCACCTGATGCGCCGTCTTGCGGTCGAACAGTTCGGCCGCGCGCGCGTAGAGGAGCTTCAGATGGTCGTTGAGCTCCGTCATGGTGCCGACGGTGGAGCGCGAACTACGCACCGGATTGGTCTGGTCGATCGCGATGGCGGGCGGCACGCCGTCGACCCGGTCGACTTGCGGCCGGTCCATGCGATCAAGGAACTGCCGCGCGTAGGCGCTAAACGTTTCGACGTAGCGCCGCTGCCCTTCCGCGTAAAGCGTGTCGAACACGAGGCTCGACTTGCCGGACCCGGACGGGCCGGTAACGACCGTCATTTCGCCGGTTTTCACGTCGAGATCGACGTTCTTGAGGTTGTGCTGGCGCGCGCCGCGAATCTTGATGATGCCGTTGGATGACAATTTTTCGACCGTCTGAATGAGTGGGCCACCTCTCACGGACGCCTCGCGACCGCGCAAGTTCAGTGCAAACGGGCGCTGAGGCGCTGAAGCCGCGCCCCGCTTGCAGTTGAACACTATACTGTATATTTATACAGTTTTCCACGACGCGCACCGGCCAAGTTTGGCGCACTTCGTGTCATAACGCCCCGCTACACGGCCGGCGCGATGCCGCGCGCAGTGTCAGCCGTCAGGCGTCGCCGTCCTTGCGCCCTTCGTAGGCTGTCAGGAGCTTGTGAGCGACCATGTCGACGGCCGGTTTGACGAGGCCGTTCTTGTCGGTCCACACCTTGGGCGTAATTGCCCCGCTCAGCGCAACGCTGTCCGCGTCGCTCAACGCAAGCAGCGCGGTTTGCACGCCGTTATCGAACGCAATCACGTTGACGAAAATCGTGTCGCCGTCATTGGTGACCGCGCGCACCTTGCAGGTCACGAAGCGCGTACCGTTTTGCCCCGTGCGAAGCTGCGCCTCGCCATACAGGCGCCCGCTTACCAGTCCATCGATCATCTTGCTGCTCCCTTGTTGCAGGTTCCGCACCCGATGTGCGGCGCACATCATCCCACGAGACCTTATACGGCGGCGCTTACGCCGTGCCCGCCGCCTCGAAGATATCGCGCAGCCACGTTGCGAACACGCGCACCCGCGACGACAGTTGCCGATTCTGCGGATACAGCACGGACACCGGCATCGGCGGCGGCGGAAAATTCGCGAGAATGATCTTAAGGCGCCCGCTTGCCAGTTCATCCGACACGCGATAGCGCGGCACCTGGACCATGCCCAGCCCGGCCACCGCCGAGCCCGTATAGAGCTCGACGCCCGTCACGGACACCGCGCCGGGCAACAGCATCGGCGTAATGCGGCCTTCGATGTCGAATTCGAGCGGCACCGGCTTGCCCGTTGCGCTAGACACATAGTTGACCGCGCGGTGCGATTCGAGCGCCGACGGATCGGCGGGCTCGCCATATTTCTCCAGATAAGCCGGGCTCGCCACCGTCACTTGCTGCAGTTGCGCGACGCGGCGCCCGACCATCGACGAATCCTGCAGCGTGCCGGCCCGCAGCACGCAGTCGATGCCCTCGCGCACCAGATCGACCAGACGGTCGTCTTCGCCGATTGTCAGTTCGATATCGGGGTAGCGTGCAAGGAACGCCGGCAGCGTCGGCACGACGAAGTGCCGGGCAAGCGTGCCTTGCAGATTCACACGTAACAAACCTTTCGGCGCCAGGTTAGAGAACGAGCCCTCCGCCTCTTCCATATCGGCGATCAACCGCACGCAGCGTCCGTAATACGCCTGCCCGTCGGGCGTCAGGCGAACCGTTCGCGTGGTGCGCTCAAGCAGCCGCGCGCCGAGCCGCTCCTCCAGACGTTTGATGAGGTTCGTGACCGTGGCGCGCGGTATCTGCAAGTCGTCGGACGCACGCGTGAAGCTTTGCCGCTCGGCGACCCGCACGAACACACGCATTTCTTCGAAACGGTCCATATGGGCGCTATTGTTAAAGAAGATCGAATGATGATGCTGAGTCTAACCCGATTATCTCGGAGCACAAAGCGTTCATCATTCACTCACCAACTTCATACCGAAAAGGAAACGCACCATGAACACGATTAGAAACGCACAAGTCGCTATCGTTACCGGCGCATCGCGAGGCATCGGCGCCGCCATTGCGCGGCGCCTCTCGACCGACGGCTTTGCTGTCGTCGTCAACTATGCGTCGAGTTCCAGCGAGGCCGACGCGCTCGTCGCCGAACTCAACGGCGCGGGTGGCCGGGCGGTGGCGGTGAAGGCCGATGTGTCGAAGGCTGCCGACGTGCGCCGCATGTTCGAAACCGCCGAGCAGCAACTGGGCAAAGTTGACGTGCTGATCAATAACGCCGGCGTGATCAAGCCGACGCCGCTCGCCGACACGAGCGACGAGTTGTACGACCGCACATTCGACATCAATGTGCGCGGCACCTTCAATACGTTGCGCGAAGCGGCGGGCCGCATGAACGACGGTGGACGCATCATCAACTTTTCGAGCACGACCGTCGCGCTGAACATGCCTGGCTACGCGATCTACAGCGCGACCAAGGCCGCGGTGGAAACGTTCACGCACGTGTTCGCGAAGGAACTGCGCGGGCGCAACATCACGGTGAACGCGGTGGCGCCGGGCCCGGTCGCGACGGCGCTGTTCTTCGACGGCAAGACCGACGAGCAGATTCAACACTTTGCAAAGATGCCGCCGCTGGAACGCCTCGGGCAACCGGAAGATATTGCGTCGGTGGTGGCGTTTCTCGCGAGCCCGGCGGCCGCGTGGGTCAACGGGCAAGTGCTGCGGGCAAACGGCGGATTGGCTTGAGGCGTGTCGGCCGCCGCTCCAGCAACCTGAAGCGGCTCAACGCAGTGGTCTAATCGAACTTGCAGCGCGCGTGAGTCCGGGCACTCCTGACGAGCCGCCGGACTCACGCGTTAGAACTCGCAGCGAACCGCCCGCCTATACCGCTTTGGGATTGCGCTCGGCGAATCCTTCCTGATGCCAGTACGGATAAGCCGGCCGCACGGCGCTCGCCGCATCGAGCCGCGCGACCTGCTCCGGCGTCAGGTTCCAGCCGACCGCGCCCAGGTTCTGCCGCAACTGCTCCTCGTTGCGTGCGCCGATCAACACGGTCGACACCGTCGGACGTTGCAACAGCCAGTTCAGCGCGATCTGCGGCACGGTCTTGCCGGTTTCCACGGCGATCTCGTCGATCGTATCGAGCACGCGGTACAAATACTCGTCCGGCACCGGCGGCCCCATGTCGGCGGTCTTGTGCAAACGGCTCGTATCGGGCAACGGTTGGCCGCGCTTGATCTTGCCGGTCAGACGTCCCCAGCCGAGCGGGCTCCACACCACCGCGCCCACGCCCTGATCGACGCCGAGCGGCATCAGTTCCCACTCGTAATCGCGCCCGACGAGCGAGTAGTAAGTCTGGTTCGCGACATAACGCGGGTAGCCGTAGCGGTCGGCCGTGTCCAGCGACTTCATCAGATGCCAGCCGGAAAAGTTCGACACACCCGTGTAGCGGATCTTGCCTGCGCGCACCAGGTCGTCCAATGTGGACAGCACTTCCGTGACCGGCGTTCTGGCGTCGAAACCATGCAACTGAAAAAGGTCGATGTAATCGGTTTGCAAGCGCTTGAGCGCTGCGTCCACTGCCTGAATCAGATGAAAGCGCGATGAGCCGACGTTGTTCGGACCGTCGTCGAAACGGAAGGTCGCCTTGGTCGAGATGATCGCCTTATCGCGCTTGCCCTTCAGCGCTTCGCCAAGCACCGACTCCGAAGCGCCGCGCGAATAGATGTCGGCGGTGTCGAACATCGTCACGCCCGCATCGAGGCAAATGTCGATCAGACGCCGTGCTTCATCCACGTCCGTCGAGCCCCACGCCTGAAAAAAATCACCCTTGCCGCCGAACGTGCCCGTGCCGAAACTCAGCACCGGCACCTTGAAACCGGATGCACCCAGATGTCTGTATTCCATTGATGAATCTCCGTGGCATAGCCGTCATTTAAACGGACGTTCAGTCTACGCCGGTCCACGCGAGCGCGTGGTCGGCGAGCGCTGCGCGCACGCTTTCCATCACACTGTCCCAATCGCCCAGCGACGGTTGCCTGAAGAGCCTTGCGCGTGGATACCAGGGCGTGTCGCTGCGCTCCAGCATCCAGCGCCAGCAGGTGTCGAAGCGGTTCAGAATCCATACCGGCCTGTTCAGTGCGCCGGCGAGATGCGCGGTGGATGTGTCGACGGAAATGATCAGATCCAGGTTCGCGACGAGCGCTGCGGTGTCGGCGAAATCGTGCAGTTCGCCGGTGTGGTCAACGATATGCGCGGCGCATTCGCCGGCAGTCAATTGTTGCGCCGCCGGTCCTTTTTGCAGACTGAAGAACTGCACGTTGGGCACATCGAGAAGCGGCGAGAAGCGCGCGAATGTGAGCGAACGGCGCGCGTCGTTCTTGCGAAGCTCCGCCACGTGCGGACGGTTCCCGCCGGCCCAGACGAGGCCGACCTTGAGGCGGCCTCCTGCGTCGGCGTCGATACGCTCGCCCCATGCGCGCGCCGCAGCGAGCTCCGCAAAAAGATAAGGCGTGGACGACGGAATGCTGCCGGGCGACGTGCCGAGCGCGAGCGGCAAGCTCAACAGCGGACAGTGGCAATCGAAAGGCGGTAGCGGTTCGCCCGCTTCGACGATCTGATCTGCGCCGTCGAGCGTGGACATCAGCCGCCGCAATTCAGGCTGCACTTCGAGTATGACCTTCGCGCCGAGCTCCGACACCATTGCCGCATAGCGGCAGAACTGCAGCGTGTCGCCCAGCCCTTGCTCGGCGTGCAACAGAATCGTCTTGCCGTCGAGCGAGAAGTCGCCGAGCCAAAGCGGTTGCGCGATGACGCGCCGGCTCGCCTTGATGCGGCTGCGCTCCCAGCGCCATTCATACTTCCGCCAGCCCGCTTCGAGCTGCCCCAATTGCAGCAGACACAGCGCTTCGTTCCAGTGGGTCTCGGCGGCTTCGGGATTGAGCGCAAGCGCGCGCTGATAGCTGGCAAGCGCCTGCTCATGCCGGCCCTGATCGATCTGCGTAAGACCGAGGTTATTCCATGCGTCGACGAAGCCCGGCGCCAGTTCGAGCGCGCGCTGGTAGCTGCGCTCGGCTTCATGCGGCTCGTTCATATCGGAAAGCGCATTGCCACGATTGCTCCATGCTTCGGCGTAACCCGGTTGCAGCGCGAGCGCGCGGTCGCAACTGGCCAATGCGTCGGCGGGACGGCCCAGATCGCGCAGCACGCACGCGCGGTTGTTCCAGGCCTGCGCGAAATCGGGGGCGAGCGCGATCGCCCGGTCGAAGCTCGCCAGCGCGTCGAGCGGACGATCGAGGCCCGCCTGCGCGTTGCCGCGATTATTGAGCGCGTCGGGAAACTGCGGCTGCAAGGCGAGCGCGCGATTGGCACTGGCCAACGCCTGATCGAAACGATGCAGCGCGTTCAACGCATACGCCAGATTGGAATGAACCGCGGCCTGTTTCGGGTTGACCGCGAGCGCCCTCGCGAGCAGATCGACGCCCTCTTCGATGCGGCCGCTCTGCAACGCCAATGCGCCCAGCAGTTGCAGCGCGTCGAAATGTCGAGGCTTGAGCTCGAGAATCTCGCGATAAAGTTCCTGCGCCTCGGCCAACGCGCCGTTCTGTTGAAGCGCGACCGCTTGCCTAAGCATATGGTCCAACTGTTGCGCCAGATTGGCAGGCTTCTTCATGCGATGGATCCGGAAAAAACGCGCGCCGCGCCGCTTTGTCCCAGCGAGGCGGCACGCGTGCAGTGCTTTACTGCGCCGCCGTCAGATGCTTGCGTTTGGCCAGTTCCTGCGCCATCGCGTAATGCTCCTGAATGGTCGGCAGCACCTTTTTCGCCGCATCCTTCAACTGCGGATCGCGGCCCGAAGCGATTTCGGCCTGGAACGCCGACAATGCCTTCTGCTCGCCGGCGAGCGCGACCTGCTCGATATAAGCCTTGTCGAACTCGGCGCCACGCAGATTGTTGATGCTCGCGAGCACGGCAGTGTCAGGGTCGTTCTTCGGCACGTCGACGCCGCGCGGGCTCGCCGCGCGAAGCGCGTCCGAGATCTTAGCGTTATCGGTCGAGACGCGCTCGGCGAATGCCTTGACGTCGCGGTCCGTGGAACGTGAGGTGGCGATGCGCGCGGCATCGCGTTGAGTGGCGACGGCCTTGGTGCCGTCGGCAATGAACGTCTGGTCGGCAGCATGCAGACGGCCCGCGTCCGCTGCGGCGGCGGCCGGCGCCGTCTGGGCGCTGGCGGCCGTGGCGACGGTCAGCAGGCTCGCCATAGTGGCGCTGACGATAGTGGCGAGAGGCAAGCGGATCATACGTTCTCCTTGGATTGAAAGCGAAACGGCAACGGAGCACGGGGCGCCGCGTGGCACCGCCGTCCATCGCGGGAGATTCTAGAAGCGCGCCCCGGCGCGGTGTGATACGACGCTGTGGCTTGTGTAACGGCAGGTAACCTTCACACGAATGACGTTATCTCGTGAATGAGATCAGGTGGCTCACCCAGGGATTGCCAGCAGAAATCCGGCAAAGCGCTGAATTTTTCGGCAAGCGCGCCGATAACAAAAAGTAAGAGGCGCGACGGCATCAATCCACGCGAGCGCGCCACGCACCGCAATCCTGGAGAGATTCGATGGCAGCAGATAACCGCGCGCACGACGAACGCAGCAACCTGACGAGTTCCAACAAATTCGAACTGCTGCTGTATCGGCTGGGCTCCGTCCCCGGCAGTGACGCGCATGAGCTTTACGGCATCAACGTGTTCAAGGTCCGCGAAATTTCGACGATGCCGCCGGTCACGCCGATCGCCGGTTCGTCGCCGTTCGTGATGGGCGCCGTCGACATTCGCGGGCAGATCATTCCCGTGATCGACTTGCCGCGGCTCATGGGCTGCGAGCCCACGCGCGGCCTGAATATCCTGCTCGTCACCGAATTCGCGCGCTCCACCCAGGCGTTCGCGGTCGAGGAAGTGGACGACATCGTGCGACTCGAGTGGAATCAGGTGCTCTCCGCGGAAGGCGCGGCGGGCGGCAACCTGGTGACGAGCATTGCGCGGATCGACGGCAATACGGGCGATTCGCGGCTCGCGCAGGTGATCGACGTCGAGCAGGTGTTGCGCGACGTGTTCCCCTCGCAGCACCCGAGCGTGGACCCGACGTCCGTGGGCGATGCACTCGGCATTCGCCCCGGCGCGAAGATTCTTGCCGCCGACGACTCCGGCTTCGCCCGCAAGCTGATCGAGCAGGCATTGACCGCAATCGGCGCCGAATACGTGATGACCAAGACCGGCGAAGAGGCGTGGCAGACCTTGCAGCAAGTCGCCGACGAAGCACAGAGCAACGGCGCGCGCGTCAAGGACAGCATCGCGCTCGTTCTGACCGACCTCGAAATGCCCGAGATGGACGGCTTCATGCTGACTCGCCAGATCAAGGCCGACGAGCGCACCCGCGACATTCCTGTGATCATCCATTCGTCGTTGACCGGCGCGGCCAACGAAGCGCATGTGAAGAACGCCGGCGCGAACGGCTATGTCGCGAAGTTTCAGGCCAGTGAACTCGCGAGCGCGATACGCAGTGCGCTGATGTCTGCCACAGAAGCCGCGGCCTGACGAAATCGCGAGTGCCGGGCGTTGCCCGGTTCTCGTCCTATCGGGACGCTTCGAGCGCAACCGAGAAGACCCGCCGGCCAGTGGCGACGCCCATGGTGTTGAGCATCCTGGACGTATGGAAAGAGTCGAGCTTCGCGCGCTGTTCGGCAGTCCCGATGTCGAGTTGCGCCAGCACTTCGGCAACCACCGCGTACAGCACGCCGACATTGCCGTCCTCGATTTTCACGGCGATGCCGAGTGCGCCTTGTGTGCCTTGTGCATCTTGTGCGCCCGCTTTCGACGTGTGCGCGGCAGTCTGACTCGATGCGCGCACGCCGATCCCATAACTGCCGTCTGCACCGAGCTTGCCGACGAGCGCGCCGCCAAACGCGTTCATCAATATCGTGCAGAAGCGGCCCTCGCCCCCGACCAGTTCCGGATGAGCCGTCATCGCGCGATAGATGCGCGCGAGCGCCGCTGTCCGCGTGTTGGGCGCTGCACCGGACGACGAAACCTCGTCCTGCGCCGCGGCCAGCTTCGCAAAGAGCCGTGCGAGACGATCGAGCGGAAAGGCCGGCGTGGGCAGATTGCAACCGTCGGTGGCCCATTGCACGCCGTCGTCCGGCAAGTCGCAAACGTCGGCCACCGTGTGCTTCACGCGGATCTGCAACGGATGCTCCGGCTGTTCGTAACCGCTCAGCGCCGCGCCGATCGATCGCGCGCCGGCCAGCATGCCCGCATGCTTGCCCGAACAATTGCTGCACACGGCACCCGGTTTGAAATCGCGCTTGATCCAGTCGACATATACCGCATCCGACAGCGGCGGATGACCGCCGCAGCGCAGGTCGCTTTCGCTCGCCTGCGCTTTGGCGAGCATCTGCCGCGCGCGTTCGATATGACGCGGCTCGCTGCTGTGCGAGGCGCACATCAGCGCGAGGTCCGCATCGTCGAAACCGAAGCGCTCGAGCGCGCCCGTTTCCAGCACCGCCAGTGCTTGCGCGGGCTTGGCGGCGGAGCGGGCCAACGTCACGCGCGACGGGTCGCCGAACGAATACAGCAGGCGGCCATTCGAATCGACGACCGCAACATGCGCGAGGTGCGTGTTCTCTACCGAATCGCCGCGATAGACGGTCGCCGCAATCGGCCCGGCCGTGTGCAAAGTCATGCCCGTTCTCCTCGTGATCGCGCAAATCGTTGCGCTGGCAATCAAGCGTTGTGCGCCACGATTCTACGTAACGAGCGCACGGGCATCAATTGCACGCGATCAGCCCGGCATGACACGCTGTCTCAGCGCGAGACGACCGCGCCGCGCTCGCTCACAACTTCGCCGCGCTGAAACACATACGCGAGACGCTCGCCCTGCCCGGTCAGCGTGCCGATATCGTCGAGCGGATTACCGTCGACCACCAGCACATCTGCCACCGCGCCCGCTTCGATTGCGCCGAGCTTGCCTTCTTGCGCAACGATCTCAGCGGCGATCGTGGTTGCCGAGCGCAGCGCTTCGAGATTGCCGAGCACTTCTGCGCGAATGCGCAATTCGTCGCTCTGGAACGTGTGCATTTCGCCGAGCAGGTCGGAGCCGAAACCCATCGGCACGCCGGCGTTCGCGTAGATCTGCAGCGAATCGCGTCCTGCTTGCCGCACGGTTTCGACCTTCGCGATCGAATCGGGCGGCAACCCGTAGTCGGCGCCGTGCTTCGCAAGCGCGTCGTAGGTGACGAGCGTCGGCACGACGAACGCGCCATGTTCGCGCATCAGTTTCGCGGCGGCTTCGTCCACCAGATTGCCGTGCTCGATAGTGCGCACGCCGCAGCGAATCGCGCGCGAAATCGCGCGGCCGGTGTATGCATGCGCCATCACATAGGTGTTTGCAGCTTGCGCTTCGGCGACGATCGCGCGGATTTCGTCCTCGGAATACTGCGTGTTGCCGATCGGATCGGTTGGCGATGCCACGCCGCCCGATGCCATGATCTTGATCTGCGTCGCGCCCTTCTGGATTTCTTCGCGGACGGCGAGACGCACGGCATCCACGCCGTCCACTACGCGCGCAATTGCGCCGGCGCGAAAACAGCACGAACACGGCTCCAGCATATCGCCGCGCGGACGGAAATCGCCGTGGCCGCCCGTCTGCGAAAGCGCCTTGCCCGACGGAAAAATGCGCGGCCCCGGAACCAGGCCGTTTTCGAGCGCCTGCGTCAAACCCCAATCCGCGCCGCCCGCATCGCGCACGGTCGTGAAGCCGCGGCCGAGCATCGCCTTCAGGATCGGCAGCGCGCGGATCGCCGTCAGGATGTTGGGCTGCGTTGCGTTCGCACCGAGGTTCGCGCGCGAAGCGAGCACATGTACGTGACAATCGATCAGACCGGGCATCACCGTCTTGCCGCGCGCGTCGATCACGCGTGAGTTCGGCAGATCGACGGGACGATCGGTGACTTCGACGATGTGGCCGTTCTCGATCACGACATGATGATGTTCGAGCAGAATGCCCTGCTTGAGATCGAGTACATTGCCGCCATTGATTACCGTAATGCTCATGGGAATTGTCCTGACTTGCTGACTTGATGAGAAATCCGTGCGGCCGGAAGCGCGCCGCACGCGCTGCCCGATTCAGTGCCGCTGCGGATCGCGCACGAAGAACGTGCCCGTCAGGCTGATCGCGGCGGCGATCATCACGTAGAACGCGGGTGCCATGTTGCTGCCTGTCGACGCAATCAGCCACGTAATGAAGAACGGTGCGAAGCCGCCGAAGATCGTCACAGCGAAGTTGTAGGCGACCGACAGTCCCGTGGAGAGCACCTTGGTCGGAAACAGTTCCGAGAACGCCGCGAGAATGGGTCCCGTGTATGCAGCGATCAGCAGACCGAACACGCCTTGAAAAACCATCAGCGAAGCGAGGCCCGGCGCCCGGTTGATGTAGGCGAACATCGGCCAGGCCAGCACGAGAATCAGCACGGCGGCTCCCGACAGGAAACGGCGGCGCCCGTAGCCGTCAGCGAGTTTGCCCACCACCGGAGCAAAACACATGATCATCGAGCCGCCGAACATGCCCGCGAGAAATCCCGTGGATTGCGGCAGATGCAACGTGCGGACCGAATACGTCGGCATGTAGAACAGCAGAACGTAGGTGCAAACGGTCCACAGAATCACCATCGAAAAGCTCGCGAAGGTTTCTCGCGGGAAGCGGCGGAACACTTCGGCGAGCGGCGAATCGTCTTTCGCTTCGTCGGCCACTGCGCTGAAGGCAGGCGTTTCATCCATGCGGCTGCGAATGAAATAGCCGACGGGTCCGATCAGCATACCGATCAGGAACGGCATTCTCCAACCCCACGAATGGAGCGCTTCGGTGCTCAGACTGCTGGTCACGAACGTGCCGACCGCTGCGCCCAATAACACCGCAAATCCGATGCTCGACTGAATCCAGCTCGAGTAGTACGCGCGCTTGTTAGCGGGCGCGTACTCGGTGAGAAACGCCGTCGCGCTGCCCATCTCGCCGCCCGCCGAAAACCCTTGCAGCAATCGCGCGATCACGATCAGTACGGGTGCCCACACGCCGATCTGCTGATAAGTCGGCGCAATGCCGATGAGCGCCGTGCCGCCCGCCATCAGCAGAATGGTCAGCGACAGCGCAGCCTTGCGCCCGACCTTGTCCGCATACACGCCGAGCACGATGCCGCCCACCGGACGCATGAAAAAGCCCACGCCGAACGTGGCGACGGCAAGCAGAAGCGAGGTCAGGTCATTGCCGGTCGGAAAGAACAGCTTCGCGATAATGACCGCGAAAAAGCTGTAGACGGTGAAGTCGAACCATTCGAGCCCGTTGCCGAGCACGGTCGCGATAATGGCGTGCCGCCGCTGGCGCGCGAGCGTGTCCACCGAGAGCGGTACGTTGGATGAAAGCGTTCCTTGCATGGTCTCTTTCCTCATCTGGCTGCCTGTCAGGCAAAGTGTCGGCAACGCGCCACGCCGTCGTCGCGGCGCTTTTGCATGCATAACGCCGATCGTAGAGAGACCTGAATTGTTTTCGAAACGAAAGATTCGCATGCACGCATGCGTGCAGCGCATGCGAAGCCGTTCAGGCCGCCGCCCTGCCCGTCTGCGCTTCGGCCTGCTCGAAGAGCCACCGCGTGAACACGCGCGCGGCCTGGTTCTGTGAGCGGTCGTTCGGCGACACCACATAGTAGCCGCCGCCGTGACTTGCGGATGCGTGGGTGGCACGCACCAGCAGCCCTTCTTCGAGACATCGGTCGATCATGTGCCGCCAGCCGAGCACAACGCCCTGACCGAGAATCGCCATTTGCACGAGTTGCGGATAGTGATTGACCATGACCGCCTGCGGCGCAACAGGCATTTGCACGCCGTTGATGCGAAACCATTCCGGCCACGACATCCATTGGCGCTGACCGTCTTCCTGAATCAGAAGCGTTTCCTGAGCAAGATCGGCGGGCTCGAGCACGCGGCCTGCGAGATAGGCCGGCGAACAGACCGGGTACACCTCCTCGTCGAAAATGCGGCGGGCGGTGTAATGCGGCTCGGCATGCTGGCGGATGTAGTAGAGGCCCACATCGAATTCGGCCGGCGACATCGAAGCGAGTCCGTCGCGCACGATCATTCTGATTTTCACGTTCGGGTAAGCAGCACGAAACGCGCCGAGCCGCGGCGTCAACCACAACACCGCGACGCCCGACGAACACGCGATGGTCAGTTCCTGGTCGCCGTAACGCTTCATGACGTCGAGCGTCGCTTCGGAACAGTTAGCAAGCAACCATTGCACGCGCTTTGCGTAACCCTCGCCGGCGATGGTCAGACGCAATGCGCGATGCTCACGGACGAACAGCGACCGGCCAAGAAATTCCTCGAGTTGCTGGATTTGCCGGCTGACCGCGCTTTGCGTCAGATGCAACTCCGCGGCGGCCTTGGTGAAGCTTGCGTGCCGCACGGCCGATTCGAACGCGACCAGACATTGGAGCGGTGGTAAGGGAGCAATGCGCATGATGAAAGGAGCCGAGTCGCGATCGCACCATGATAGCGGGTGCGGCTCAGGCTCAGATCAGCGCCGGGCATCGTCTATCAGGCGCCAGAAGCAGCGGAAAGGCGCTTGAGTTCCGCTACTTGCGCTTCGAGTACCTTGATGCGCTCGTCACGCTCCTGCAACGCGGCGGCGACGTCCGCAGCCTCGAAACGCTGTGGAATGTGCTGAGGGCAATTGACGTCCCACGCATGCACGCTCATCACGATCACGCGTTCTCCGCGTGCCTTGTAACCTTGGGGCATGAGCTTCGCGAGCAGCGCGGGATCGTCGTCGATCACACGCGCTTCGCCCCATATCTTGATGCGCCGGCGATGCGCATAGTCGACGAGAAAGAGATGCACTTTCGGGTTGTCGGTTAGATTGCCGGACGTAATGTACTGACGATTGCCGGCGAAGTCGGCGAACGCAATCGTGTGGTCGTCGAGCACGTGCAGAAAACCCGCAGGGCCGCCGCGATGCTGGATATAAGGTTGCCCTTCTGCGCTTGCGGTCGCGAAGAACACACTGGTCTGCTGCTCGATGAAACGCGCGACGTCAGGCGTCAGCCGGGTTTGCCAGCCGTGCTCTTCTTCCATCCGGGCATACGCGTCGCGCGATCCGTTGCGGCTTTGCAATGCCTTGACGGTGGGCGTGAAAGCAATGTCGCTCGGATAACTGTTCGGTTGCGAGTCGAGGCGTGTCATGAAGCGGCTCCTTCGCGGGTCGTTCCGCAAGTAACGCGTCAACCTTAACCGTTAAAGCCTCTCTGGAGAACCCGGCCGGATCGAGAACCGGGTTTCCATCAATTGAGAATAGCGCGCCGCTCAGTTGCTAGGCACCAGTTCTTCTTCGCGTTCGAGCGAACGCGTGTTCCTGAGTTCGGGGAAGAGCTTCATCCACAGCAAGGCGACCGTGATCGTTGCGATGCCGCCTACCAGTACGGCCGTTCGTGCGCCCCACCAGCCGGCCGTCACGCCGGACTCGAATTCGCCCAATTGATTCGACGTCCCAATGAAAAGCGAGTTGACGGCGCTCACGCGTCCGAGCATTTCATCCGGCGTGCGAAGCTGCACGAGCGACAGCCGCACGACCACGCTGATGGTGTCCGACGCGCCGAGCGCCATCAACGCAAGCAGCGAAACAATGAACTGATGCGACAGGCCGAACACGAGCGTGGCGATGCCGAACACGACCACGCCGCCGAACATGGCCGCGCCGGGCCGATTACGCAGCGGGAAATGTGCAAGCCAGATGGTCCCGGCGAGCGCGCCGATGGCCGTGCCCGAGCGCAACAGGCCAAGCCCGAGCGGCCCCGTATGCAGGAAGTCCCGCGCGAACACCGGCAGCAACGCCGTGGCACCGCCGAACAGCACCGCGAACAGATCGAGCGACAGCGCGCCCAATATGACCGGCTCCTTGCGAATGAACGCGATGCCGGAGAACACCGATTCGAGCGTGACAGGCGCGCGGCTTGCCGGCTTCGCGCGTAGCGGAATGCCCCACACGGCTGTCGCGGCGGCAGCGAACGACAGCATGCACGCGAGATAAGCGGCGCCCGGCCCGATGCCGTAAAGCAGACCGCCGAGCGCGGGACCGGCGATCTGCGCGGTCTGGTTCGCCGAGGTGGCCCATGCCGTCGCTTTCGGCAACTGCGGGCGCGGCACGACGCCCGGCAGCAGCGAAGCGACCGCCGGCGACTCGAACGCGCGCGCCGCGCCCACGCATGCGGCCAGCGCATAGATGACCGGCGCGCTGATCCATCCGCCAAAGGTGCCGCACGCGAACAGCAATGCGGCGACGCTTTCGAGACTCTGACAAATCGCCGCGATCCGCCGACGATCGTAGCGGTCCGCAAAATGGCCGACCACGAGCGTGAGCAGGAACATTGGCAGGAATTGCGCGAGACCGACGAGGCCGAGCGCGAACGCGCTGTGCGTCAGCGCATAGATGTGCCAGCCCATCGCGACCGCGAGCATCTGGAACGACAGCGACGAAAGGATCCGCGTGCACCAGAAGCGTTGAAACGCCGGTTGCTTCGGCAGGCTGACACTCGAGAGATCGGTGGAGTCGTTGCGATCGTTGGAATCGGCGGGAACGGGAGGCATCGAGGTCGTCGTGTTTGATTGGGCTGGGCGCGGGCGGCAGCTAGTTTAGAGCAAGCATGCGGGTTCTGCTGACGCGGTAACCACCGGCGCAACGCTAGCGAGGCCGAGCCAATGCGGCCGCCTCACCGCTCTCCGCCTACCTAAGATTTTCAATGTTTTCATTTGATAACAATTCTCATTTACATTATTCTCTCGCATCATTAATAAAAACTGACGCCGCCGGACACTCCCGACCGCTTTGGTGCGGGCGTGCCGCGTCGTCCGAACCATCCATGCGCTTCGTAAAAACTTCTGCACTACCCGGCCGCTATCGCCGGTTCGGCATCGGCTTGCCGCTTTCGATGATGATGTACATGGTGACCGCGCCAGCCGCGATGGCCGCCGCTTCCTCCGACGCCGCGAGCCACCAGCCCTCCGCTTCGACGGAATTGCCGGCGGTCGCCGTGCAAGGCACAGCGCTCGCCGACCCGACCGTCGGCTATCGTCCGCGCACGAGCGAAACGGCGAGCGGCGTCGCGACGAAGATCAGCGACATTCCGCAATCCGTCGCGGTAGCGAGTTCGAGCGTGATGCAGGACCAGCAGGCGCGCACACTCGACGACGTACTGAGTAACGTAAGCGGGATCACGCAGACCAACACGCTTGGCGGCACGCGCGACGCGTTCATCAAACGCGGCTTCGGTTCGAACGACGACGGCTCGATCCTCGTCGACGGAATCCGCTCGCCGAGCTTGCACAACTATCTGGCGACGATCGACCGTGTCGAAGTTCTCAAAGGCCCCGCCTCGCTGCTCTACGGCATTCAGGAGCCGGGCGGCGTCATCAACCTGATCACGCGCAAACCGGAGGACACCTTCCACGGCTCCGTCTCGGCGAATTACACGAGCCATCGCGGCAGCGGTACGGGCTTCGACCTGACCGGCCCCATCGGCCAGCCGGGACAGGTCGCGGGCGGCACGCTTGCCTTTCGCCTGACCGGCGAGTACAACACGGCGCGCTACTGGCGCAGCTTTGGACGTCAGCGCGATTCGTTGATCGCACCGTCGCTGTCATGGCACGACGCTAATACATCGATCGACGTGAGCTACCAGTACGTCGATTACACGACGCCCTTCGACCGGGGCACCGTGCTCGTCAACGGCCATCTCGACGATGCACTGCGCTACACGCGCTACGAGGAACCTTGGGCGCAAAGCTCGGGCGAGCAGGAAACGTTGCGGGCGAAGATCGAACATCGCTTCTCGGACGAGTGGCGCGTGCGCGCGACTTACGGATGGAGCCGCGACCGCTACGACCAGTACATCACGCGCGCGACGGCGTTCAACAGCAGGACCGGCATCATGAGCCGCACGTCGGATGCGAATCTGCAGCGCAACGACTCCGACGAGATCGCCACCGTGGGCGCGATCGGCAATCTGAATCTCGCTGGCATGCGTCACGAGCTGTATGTGGGCGGCGAATACGAACGGCAGCGCAGCTTTCGCGGCGACACGATTCGCGGCAAGGCGGTGTCCGGCTTCGATCTGTACGAGCCTGTCTATGGGATGCTCGCTGCGGGCGGCACGCCGAGCGCGGCGCAAAGCGATAGCTTGTCGAAAGTGCACACCTACTCGGTCGTCACGCAGGACACCGTTCATCTGACCGACAGGCTGATCGCGGTAGGTGGCGTGCGCTGGGAGAACTGGCAGCAACTGTCGGGCGTGGGCCGTCCGTTCGTGATCGCCGATCACTCGCATGGACAGGTTTGGCTGCCGCAATTCGGCCTCGTGTACCGGCTGACGCCGGCGCTTTCCGCGTATGCGAACTTCAGCAAGTCGTTCGTGCCCAACGTCGCCACACAAGTGAACGAGCCGCTCGCGCCGGAGCATGGACGCGTGTTCGAAACCGGGCTGAAGTTCGACTCGCACGGTATCACCGGCACGCTCGCGGTGTATCAGATCGACAAGCAGAACGTCGCAGTAACCGTCGGCGATACGACCGAGACAGTGGGCAGCGCGAGGTCGCGCGGTGTCGAACTGGACGTTGCCGGACGGCTCACGCAGCACGTCAGCGTGATCGGCAGCTATGCATATACGAACGCGACGGATCGCGACGACGGCACGCGTCTCGTGAACGCGGCGCGTCATACGGGCAGTCTCTTCGCCGTCTACGACACGATGCTGCCCTACCTGCCGGGACAATGGCGCTTTGGCGGCGGTGCGCGGCTCGTAAGCAAGCGGCCGGGCGATACGGCGAACAGCTTCACGCTGCCGGGCTATGTGGTCGCCGACCTGTTCGCCGCGTACGACACGAAGATCGGCAAGATTCCCACGCATGTGCAACTGAACGTGAAGAACGTGTTCGACAAAACGTACTATCCGTCGAGCAACAGCAATCTGATCATCGCCGTCGGCGAGTCGCGGCTCGTGATGCTCAATACGACGTTTTCGTTCTAAGGCGGCGTTCGACGCAATTCGCGAGGCCGCGCAAATCGCGCGCAGACGTCGCACAAAAAGTCAGGGAGCCATCGGCTCCCTGACTTCGTCCCCGCTTTCAGCAGGATCGGCCTAACTGGATCGATGCATCAACGACGCAACAGCCACATCAGATAAGGGCCGCCCAGAAGCGTCGCGATCACGCCCGCCGGCATCTGTTGCGGGAAGATCATGTTGCGCCCGAGCCAGTCCGACAGCACCATCAGCAAGCCGCCAATGAGCGCCGCGACGAGCATCTGCGAACGCGCGCGCGGAAAGCCGAGCAGCCGCGCGAGATGCGGCGCCATCAGGCCGACGAACGACATCGGGCCGATCACGACCGTTGCTCCCGCCGTGAGGATCGCGGCGACCGCGAGCAGCAGCAGCCGCGCGCGCTGTGCGCCGACGCCGAGCGCATCCGCCACGTTGGCGCCGAGCGGCAGGATTTCCAGCCAACGCGCGCCGAGATACGCGACGAGCACGGCGGCGACCGTACACACGCCAACGGCGACGGCCGTCGCGGGCACGATAAGATAGGTCGAACCGTACTGCAGCGGACGCAGCAGGTTCGCATAAGCGCCGCCGCTCGCGGTCGCGAGCATGATGACTGCTTGCGCGAACGCGCTGATCGCGATGCCCGCGAGTAACACGTGCTCGGGCGCGAAACCGCTGCGGCGCCCAAGCGTGACGATCGTCAGCAGGCAAATAAGTGCACCGGCCGCCGATCCCGCAAGCAGCACGGGCGTCGACGGCTCCGTCGCGACGACCGCGGCCACCAGCATGCCGAGCATCGCGCCACCGCTGACGCCGAGCAAGTCGGGGCTCGCCATAGGATTGCCGGTCACGCGCTGCAGGATCGTGCCCGCGAGCGCGACCATCACGCCGGCCCCGAGCGAAGCGGTCAGCCGCGGCACGCGCCAGAACCAGACGTCGCTCCAATGTTGCGCGTCCGTCCACTGCCAGCCGTGCAGCGTCACCGAAAAACACAGCGAGATGACAACCGCGGCAACGAGCAGCCCGCCGAGCAGCAGCACAGGCACGCGCAACTCGCGGCGCGGGGCTGCGCGTTCCGCCGATGCTGGACGCGGCGCCTCAACGTGCAAATGGCGCAGCATCCACAGCAGCAGCGGGCCGCCGCAGAGGGCCACCGCGGCGCCGGTCGGCAGCAATTCGCCAAGCACGCCTGGCAAGCTCTGCACGGCCTGGTCGGCAATTGCGAGCAACAGCGCGCCCACGAGCGGCGCCCACAGCAACTGGTCGCGCAGCCGACGCGCGCCCATCAGTCGCGCGAGCACCGGACCGCCGAGCCCGATGAAGCCGATCACGCCGACCGCGCTCGCGACGAACGCGCTCAGGATCACCGCGATGGCGAGCGCGACAGGCCGCGTCCATGCGAGCGACATACCGAGCTGACTCGCGCTGCCGTCGTCGAGAGAAAACAGCGTGAGCGGACGCACAAGTAGCGCCGCAGCCGCACCGCAGGCGAGCACGCGCGGCAGTAGCCAGACGACGCCCGCCCAGCCGTTCTGCACGAGCGAGCCGCCGCCCCAGATGAAAACGGACGTGAGCGAACGCTCGAACACAATAGTTAGGAGGACGGACAGTGCACCGCAATACAGGTTCACGATCATTCCGGCCAGCACGATCGACACGGCGGCGAAGCCTTTGCGCCAGGTCATCGCCATGGTTGCGAGCATTGCGAGTGCGGCGCCGGTCAGCGCAACCGTGAAACGCATGTCGGCGACGAGCGCGGGCGCGACGACCGCGGCGATCGTCAGGGCGAGATAGGCGCCCGCCGACACGCCGAGCGTGAGCGGTTCGGCAAGCGGATTGCGCAATACCTGCTGGAACACGACACCGGCGAGCGACAACGCCGCACCGGCGATCAACGCAATGGCGACGCGCGGCAACCAGCCATAACGCACGACGAGTTGCGGCAGCGTTGCGTCGGCGCCGGACAGCACGACGCCTGGCCATTGCGCGACCGGCAGCCGCGCCGATAGCGTGTGATAAACGAGCCACGCGGCCAGCATCAGCAGCAACGCGGGCAGCCGCCAGGCGCGAGGGGCGGCGAAGGCGACGGTCGCCGTCGGGCGGTTCATGTGTTGACTCCTTGCAGCGCGTTCGCGAGGCTGTCGGCGAAACGCATCGACGCAACGACGCCGCCGAGTGCAGGCAACGGTCCGATATGTTGCACGCGGTTTTGCCTCACGAACGGCAACGCGCCCCATAGCGGGCTTCGCGCAAGTTGCGCGGCGACGCCGGGCGGCACGCCGATCGTGACGACTTGCGCATCGGTGTGCGCCGCGAGCGCGCCGAGGTCCGCTTCGGTCATGCCTTGCGGATCGGCCATGCCCTGCCACGCATTGTCGATTCCGAGCGCGTCGAGCACGCCGCCGAACAGACTGTTCTTGCCGAACACGGCGATATGCCGGTCGTCGATTGGGCGTAGTAGATAGAGCGGGCGTCCGGTCGCGCGGAAGGCCGCGAGACGCGCGGACGCGTCGGCAAGCGCGGCGTCGGCGCGTGCGAACAGCGCATTGGCCGCGGCCTCGCGTCCTAGCGCGCCGGCTAGCTTTCGCGTCGCGGCATGAACCGCCGGATAGACGTCGATGCCGGGTCCGAACAGTTGCACCGTCAACGTCGGCGCAATCCGTTCGAGCAACGCACGCAGCGGCGCATGCCATGGCGTGATGACGATAAGCTCCGGTTTCAGCGACTCCAGCACCTCGAAATTGGGCTGATACAGCAAGCCCGTGTCGACGACGGATGACGGCAACGGTGGAACGCCGTCGAGCTTCGCATACCACGTGGGACGCGAAACGCCGGCCGGCACCACGCCGAGCGAGAGTACGACTTCTGTCAGCGGCCAGTCGAGCACCACGACGCGCGGGCTCGAAGCGACAGCGGCACCTGCGACCGCACGCGCGTCCGAACGCGCATCCAAACCCGCGGCCGCCTCGCGGGCGAACGGAGCGCCCGATGCCGCGAGCGCCGCCGCGCCCAAACCCGCGAGCGCGAGGCGCCGCCTGCCGTTAAAGCGCAAGCGTTCCGTCATGACAACGCATGCAGTGAGCCATCGGCGCTACCCTTCGTCATGGCCATCACCATTGGTAGCGCGCCGTTCCGAGCACCGTACGGCTCGCGCCCCAGTAGCAAACCGACGCGGTCGTGCAGTACGAGATGTACTCGCGGTCGAACACGTTGTTCAGGTTCAGCGACAGACGCCAGTTCTGGATGTCGTAATGCGCACCCAGGTCGACGAGCACGCGCCCCGGCACCGTGAACGAGTTGGCTGCGTCGCCCGCCGAACTGCTCATATAGCGCACGCCCGAGCCGAGGCCGAAGTTGCGCAGCGGTCCACGGTGGAACGTGTAATCCGCCCACAGCGAAGCGGTGTTACGAGGCGCGATCGTCGGGCGCTTGTTCAGGCTGCTAGCCGTCGTGGTGTTCGTCACTTCCTGATTCAGGTACGTGTACGACGCGATCACCTTCACGTCTGCGGTGACATTCGCGTGCGCTTCCAGTTCGACGCCGCGCGAGCGGATCTGACCGGTCTGTATCGCGCTGCCCAGATGGTTCGGATCGCTTACCGACACGTTGTCCTGCGTGAGAGTGAACGCGGCGACCGAGAAGTAGCCGTCGAACCACTTCGGCTGATAACGCACGCCGGCTTCGACCTGCCGGCCCTTGGTCGGCGCGAACGGCGCGCCCGAGTAGGTCGCGCCGAGCACCGGCTGGAACGAACGCGAATAGCTGATGTACGGCGCAATGCCGTTTTCGAACTCGTACGCGAGACCGGCGCGCCAGGTGAACGCGTGATCGTTCGTGTGGTAGGTCGTGCCGGTTCCGGTGGTGAGCAACGTGGTCTGCTGGTTGCCTCCTGTCCAGTCCTCACGAACGCCGAACGTCAGTACCCAGTTGCGCCAGCGCGCCTCGTCCTGCGCATAGACGCCGACCGTGCTCAACGAATAGTCGAGGCGCGTGTTCGCTTGCTGTGTCGGCAGCGACGAGAAGTTCGGGTTGTACAGATCGACCGTGCCGAGGACGGAATTACCCTCTGTGTCGCCCAGCATCGAGCGCTGATAGTCGAGACCGAACAACAACGTGTGCTGGACGGCGCCCGTCGTCACCTTGGCCTGCGCGTGCGTGTCGACCTCGAACTGCGTGTAGTGCTCGTTATCGACGTTGCCCCACATCGACACCGTACGCTGATTGCTCCCGAGCGCGCTCGTCACCGACGTCTGGTAGTAATGCTGGTCGATGTGCAGATAGCGCAGATTTTGCGACACGCTGAGCTTGTCGTTGATCGCATGATCGAACTGGTAACCGAACCAGTACTGGGTGCGGTGCATGCCGTCGCGATCCGGATCGCCGAAATATTTGTCCGGCCCAAGTTGACCGTTTGGATTACTGAACAATGTCGCGCCTGCCGGAACCGGATTGAACAGTCCACCGTTCGGGTCGCGCTGAAAACTGCCCTGCAGCGTGAACGTGGTGTCGCGGTTCGGGCGGATCGTGACCGACGGCGCGATGGCAAGCCGCTGGTCCTTGATCGCGCTGACTTGCGTCTCGGCGGTGCGGGCGACGCCTGTCAGCCGGTACAGCACGGTGCCATTCTTGTCGACGGGACCGCTAAAATCGAAACCCAACTGATAGTTGTTGTGGTTGCCGATCTGCATCATGAGTTCGTGATACGGCTGCTCCGTCGGCAACTTGCTCACGTAGTTGACGAGACCGCCCGGGCTGCCCTGCCCGTAGAGCACTGAGGCCGGACCATGGAGCACGTCGATGCGCTCCATGAAATATGGGTCGATGCGGGGCGTCGCGAAGCGCGGCGACTGGTACAGATGCAGGCCGTCCAGATACGAATCGAGCGCAAAACCCCGGCCGTAAAGCTGATCGGCACGAATGTCGGTGCCGTCCTGCGAATACACGCCCGGTGTATAGCGCAACGCCTGATCGACGGTCTGCGCGCCCTGATCGTCCATCTGCTGACGCGTTACGACCGATACGCTCTGCGGATTCGTGAGCAACGCGGAATCCGTCTTGGTTCCCGTCATGGAACGTTTGGCCACGTAGCCGACGCCTGGCCCAAGCGGATCCTCAGCAGAACTGCGCACTTGGACCGCGGGCAATTCCTTCGAGGCCTCCGTGCCCGAGGCCGCGGCCGGCGACCCTTGCGCGTGCGCGCCGAACCCGGCAACGCCCAGCATCAGCGCGACGTATATCGGTCGCAGGTGCGGCAAGCCGCGCTCCAGTTTAGAACCGCTTTTCCCTGCCTGCTCTACCTTCATTCTTCTTGTTTCCCCATTCTTGTATCCCCGAGTCAGGGGCGGCGTCCCGCGCCGCTCCTGGTGCGTGACGATTCTCTCAAGACAAGATGCTAATGTAAACAATAATCGTTCGCATTCAATGTGAATAAATCGTCGCGTCGAAGCGACAACTGCGCTTGTCGGAGAGTCCTGCAGGCGTGCGGCGAGCCTTGCAGAACCCCTACTGCTCAGGCGCCGCCGTGTAAGGACGCTGATGGGTCTCCGTATCGTGGAAGCGGCTGTCCGAACCACTGCGCAAGCTGCGCCGCGAGAAGCGGATGGTGGACGATGCTGGAATGAGTCGCGTCGATGTCGAACCCGTGCAGCCGGCCGCGCGTGCGGTCCGCCCATGACATCCGGCGTCGCGGATCGGCGACGCGCCGAGCGCGCCACACGTGCAGATCGCAGGCGACGCGCGGCAACGCATGCCGGGACATCAAGTCCGCGTGCATGGAATCGACGGCAAGCGCTTTGCCGAGCAGCGACGGCTCCGCCCCGTCGAGCAATGCGAGTTCGGGCGCAGCCACGGAGCTTTCGTCGACTATGGGAGCAGCGCCGTCTACGCGATGCGTCGCCGTATCGACGATACCGACGAACGACACGCGCGCGCCGCGCCGCTCGAAGTGATCCGCGATGGCGATCGCAAGCCGCCCGCCGAACGACCATCCGAGCAACGCGTAGTCGCCGTGCGGCTGCAGCGCCTCGATGCGCTGTGCGTAGTGCGCGGCGAGGGCTTCGAAGCTGTCGCCTTCCCAGGGCTCGCCACGCAGCGCCGGCGCCTGCATCGCGATCAGGGTCACGCGGCCATTGAGCGCTTGCGCAAGCGTGCGATATTCGCCGACCATGCCGTAGCCGGGATGCAGACAGAACAGCGTGGCGGGCGCACCGAGCGCGTTCAATGGCACGGCCGGCGATGACACGGCGCGCGCCCGCGCGTTCGCGTCTTGCGGCCGACGTCGCGCGAACCAGCCAGCGAGCGCGTCGGCGGACGGCACCGGCAGACTGGCCTCATAGACCGCACGCGCAGCCCAGCTTGCAGCGACGGCGTCACGCCTTGCAAGCGCCTCGAGCGACTCGGGAACTGCTTTTAGGGAAGCGGACATCTGCGGCTGCGACGTGGCCGTGCGTAAATAAGCCAGCAGTTCGCCGAGAGCGGACTCGAACGACGCGAAGAGTTTCTCCGCGAGCTCATCGGGCAAGAACTGCGGCGCGTAGCCCCAGTTGAACGTCAGCGAGTTGCCTGCAATCCAGCCATTGATATCGAGCGCGCGATCGGGAATCCGCGCATGCGGCGCGATGGCGTCTCCCGACGATTCCGGCGCGAAGCCGAAGCGGCTTTCGCCGTCGAACGTTTGATCGAAGCGGCCCAGGTAGTTAAAGCCGATTTCCGGTGATGGCAGCGCGCGCAGCGCGGACTGGCTGGCTGCGTCGGCGCAACAGGCCAGCAGGCCCCAGCCGAGGCCGCGCAGCGGTACTGCGGCAAGGCGCTCGCGCACGCGCAGCAGCGAGTCAGCGGAGTCCATGCCGCGCGGTAACGCGAGCGGGTATTGAGTGGTGAACCACCCAACCGTTCGGCTGAGGTCTGCGCCTTCAATCACGTCTTCGCGACCGTGGCCCTCCAGTTCGACCAGCACTTCGTCACGCGCGACGGTATCGCCGATGGCCCGAGCGAGCGCGGCAAGCAGCACTTCATCGACACGCATTTTGTAGGCGCGCGGCGCTTCGCGCAGCAACTCGGCGGTCATGTCGGGCGATAGTTTTTTCAGCAGCGTCTTTTGCGGTTGGGGATGCGAAGAAAGCGGCGGGAACAGCGGGCCGGCGCGCAACGCCGGCGCGTCGAGTGACGTTTGCCACCACGCGAGTTCACTGACGCGCTCCGATGATTCGGCATACTGATTGATTGCGCGCACCCAGGCGCGCCATGGCATCGACGGCGCCGGAAGTGCGACGGGTTCGTCGCGTTCGGCCTGTTCATAGGCTGTTTGCAGTTCTTCGAGGAGCACGCGCCATGAGACGCCGTCCACCGCCAGGTGATGAATCGCGATCAGTACGCGCGTTTCGTCGGGCGTCTCGAAGTGGCCTATGCGCCAGACCGGACCGTGTTCGATATTCAGGCTCGACTGGATGCGGTCGCAGGCCGCTGTCATCCCGGCAAGCGAGGCGAGGTGGTCGTGATGGACTACCGCTGTGCTAGCTGAGTGTGATGGTGGTGAGACCCGCGATGCTTGAGAGGCTTCAGACATTTGCGCGGTCATCTCTGACGTCTGCGCGCCCTTCACCGCCACCTGCTTCCACCCGCCCGCCTCCTTCACAAACCGCAGCCGCAACGCGTCATGCCGCGCCTCCAGCGCCGCCACCGCGCGCTCCAGCGCCGCCGGCACGAGCCGCCCTTTCACCTTCAGCAACACCGCCTGGTTCCAGTGCGATTCCCCTTCCGGATAGCGCTCGAAGAAGAGCCGCTGGATCGGCGTCAACGGCAGCGCGGCGCCGTCGTCGATCTCCTGTACTGCGCCCGCCTCCAGCCGCTGTGCGCGTTGCGCGAGGCCGGCGACCGTCGGATGCTCGAACACCTGCCGCGGCGTCAGCCGCCAGCCCGCCTCGCGTGCCCGCGCGATGATCTGCAGGCTCTGGATCGAGTCCCCGCCCGCTTCGAAGAAGTTGTCCGTCACCCCAAGGTCATCGCGCCCGAGCACGGCCGCCCAGATCGACAGCAGCGCCGCTTCGACTTTGTTCGACGGCGCCACCCGTTCGATCGCTCCCGCCTGCGGCGCGGGCAGCGACGCCCGGTCGAGCTTGCCGTTGGGCATCCACGGCAGCCGTGCGAGCACCGTTATCGACGACGGCACCATGTAGCCCGGCAACTTCTGCTCGAGTTCGCGTTGCAGACGTTGCGCGTCGAGCGGCGGCAGGGACGCTGCATCGGACTGCCCCGCCACATACGCCGCGAGCCGCTGCTTCTGCGCCTCGCCCACCACGATCACCGCGGCCTCGCGCACGCCGTCGCACTGGCGCAGCACCGCCTCGATCTCGCCCAGTTCGATGCGCTGCCCGCGCAGCTTCACCTGCTGATCCAGCCGCCCGAGGAACTCCACCGTGCCGTCCGCGCGCAGCCGGCACAGGTCGCCGCTGCGATAGACGCGCGCCCCCGGCTCGCCGTACGGGTCCGGCACGAACCGCTCGGCCGTCAACGCCGCCCTTCCCGGATAGCCGCGCGCCACCGTCGGTCCGCCGATGCACAGCTCGCCGAGCCCACCCACCGGCGCTTCATCGCCGAACGCGTCGAACACCCGTGCCGTACGCCCCGGATACGGATGCCCGATCGGCACCGTCACCTGCCGTGCGTCGTCGGCCCCGGTGCGGCGGTACAGTGCCGCCACCGTCGTCTCCGTCGGTCCGTACAGGTTGTCCAGCCGGATATCCGCGAGCGGCCCCTCGCGCCAGCGCCCGAGCGCGTCGCCCGGCAGCGCCTCGCCGCCCACCGTCACCTGGCGCAGCGCGAGCTGCGCGCGCGGCGGCGCATGACGCTGCCACTGCTGCCACAGCGCGGTCGGAATCCGCGCGAACGTCACGCGCCGCTTCACCAGCCGCTCGCTCAGGCTTTGCAGATCCCACGGCTGCGCGCCGCGCATCTCCACCGTCGCGCCGCGCAGCAGCGCCGGCAGCGTCTCGTGCAGCGCGACGTCGAAGTTGATCGTCGACGAGTGCAGCACCGTATCCTTGCCCTCGATGCCGTAGGTCGCGAGAAAGTCCTGCAGGTGCGTCCACAGCGCGCCGTGGCTCACGCCGACGCCCTTGGGCCGGCCGGTCGAGCCCGATGTGTAGAGCACGTAGGCGAGCTGGTCGGGATGAAGGGGGGCGTCGAGGAAGTGTGGTGCTGCTGTCGCTGTTTCCGCGCTCAAGGTGGCATTGTGCTGAGTCTTCCTCACTTGAACCACCTCACACCCCGCCAGCACCGCCCCCACCTGCTTCGCGCTAGCGCTATCGGCAACCACCTGCACGATGCCCGCGTCGTCGATCATCTGCGCAAGGCGCGCCGGCGGATACTCAGGATCGAGCGGCACGAACGCCCCACCCGAGCGGATGATCCCAAGCAGCGCCGCAACCAGCGCCGGGCCGCGCGCCACGCACAGCCCCACGCGCCGCTCAGCGCCAACACCTTGCGCGACGAGCCGTGCAGCCAGCATCGCCGACCACGCGTCCAGTTCCGCATAGGTGAGCGATTCGTCCTCGCAGCGCAACGCAATCGCATCCGGCGAACGCTTCGCCTGCGCCGCAAGCGCCATCCCGAGCGATTCGAACGCATAACGCTGCAACGGCGCTGCTTCATAACGCCCAGGCAGCATCAACGATCCAACGCGCCGCGCGACGTCTTCGGCCATCTGCGTCATAATCGCTTCGTACTGCAATGCAATTCGCTCGACGGTGCTTGCATCGAACACATCCGCCGCATAGTTGAACATCAGGCGCAGGCCGTGCCCGTCGTCCACCACGTTCAGCACAAGATCGAAACGCGCCGTGTCCGTGCCGCCTGCCTCCGGCTCCACGACGATTCCTGGCATTGCAACGGACTCGCTACTCGTCGCCTGCTCGAGGTTGAACATCACCTGAAACAGCGGCGAGCGCCCGAGATCGCGTTCGATCCGCAATGCGTCGAGGATGCTGCCGAACGGCGCCGCCTGGTGCGCATGCGCTTCGAGCACACGCTCATGCAATCCAGCGAGCAGCGTGCCGAACGGCATGCGGCCGTCCACGTCGACGTCGATCACGAGCGTGTTGACGAAAAAGCCGATCAGCCCTTCCGTCTCGCTGCGCTGCCGTCCCGCCGACGGCACGCCGATCCGTACGCCTGACTGCCCGTCATAGCGATACAGCAAGGCGGCATACGCGCCAAGCAGTACAGTGAAAAGCGTCGTGCGCTGCGCGCGCGCGACTTCGCGCAAGCGCCCGGCGAGCGCCGGGGCGACGTCGCGCCGCGCGCGTCCGCCTTCGATGCCCCGCACCGCAGCGCGCGGCCGGTCCAATGGTAGTTCGAGCGCGGGGCGATCGGTGCCAAGGCGCTGCTTCCAATACGCTAGATCGTCGACGAGCGCGCCGTCCTGCCATTCACGCTGCCATGCAGCGACGTCGCCCAAATGAATTTCGACGGGCGGCAGCGCGCGAGCCAGCGGCGCATCCTCGCCCGCGAGCGCCGCGCGATACAACGCCGCGAGTTCGCGAACGAGCAATGACTGCGACCAGCCGTCGGACACGATGTGATGCACGACGATCGAGAGCGCGTGACGCTCTGCCCCGATCGCGATGAGATCGACACGCAGCAGCGGCCCCTTCACCAGATCGAATGGTTCGCGAGAGGCGGCACGCAGCGTGTCGCGCAGTTGCGCGGCGTCTTCAAGCGCGTGTTCGCGCCACAGGTAGTGCGCGCCGTCACCGATGTGCTGGGCAACTACCCCGCGCGTCTCCACGAAGCGCGTACGCAATGCGCCATGGCGTGCGACGAGCGCATCGAATGCACGGCGCAATGCAGGCACGTCGAGATGTCCCGTCAACCGCAGCGCACGCGACAGGTTGTACGCCGGGTTCTGCGGATCGAGTTTCCACAAGAACCACAGGCGCTCCTGCGCGGGCGCAAGGGGGTAAAGCGCGGAGCCGGGCGAAGAAGGAACGCCGTCCTCATCGTTCGCGTTGCCAGCCTCGCGCGACAACGGCACGATCGGCAGACGCGCGGGATCGATGCCCTGCTCGCTCGCCTTCTCGCGAAAACGGCGCCGACGCTCCGGCGACAATGCCGCGTACTTGCGCGCAATCGCGAGCGCGTGGCTCGGCGCGTCGCCGATGCCTGTGGAAGAATCCGGCGCTGCGGCCAGTTCGTTGCGGGTCGTGGTCTGCATGACGTCAGTCTGGTCAGTCTGAATAGGTAAGCGAGCGCGTCGCGCCCGCGCATGGTGTTCGCTTCTCAATCCAGCGCATCGAACAGTCCATCGAGCGCCTGCAACTCATCGTTCCCGGTCTTTCCCGGCGACACGTCGACCTGCGTGTTTCCACCCACAACGTCCGTAAGCAGTTGAGCCAACAGCCTCGGTGTAGGACTGTCGAACAGCGCCGCGAGCGCAACCTTGCGTCCGAGCTGTTCCGACAGCCGGGCAATCAATCGCACCGCCGCGAGCGAGTGGCCGCCGAGCGCGAAGAAATCGTCGTCGGCGCCGACACGCGCGAGCCCCAGCACATCGCCAAACAGCCGCGCCGTCAGCACTTCGATCTCGCCCGATGGCTCCACCCACTGCGCCTCGCGTTGCGGCGACACCTCGAACCGCGCGAGCGCGTTGCGATCAAGCTTGCCGTTCGCGGTGCGAGGCAGCGCATCAATCTGGTAGAGCGCTGCGGGAACCATGTAGCCCGGCAGGCGCGCGGCAAGCGTCTGGCGCCAGTCTGCCGGTACCGCGGATGATTGGCCCACCACATAGCCGACGAGCCGCGCTTCGGCGTCACCTGCGCCCGGCACGAGCGCGACTGCGGCGTCGAGCACGCCGGTGAAGTCGCGCACCGCCGCCTCGATTTCGCCAAGTTCGATTCGATAACCACGCAGCTTGACCTGCTGGTCGATCCGGCCAAGGCATTCGACCTCGCGGTCGGGCCGCTCGCGGCACAGGTCGCCTGTGCGGTACATCCGCGCGCCTGGCGGCCCGTACGGATCAGGCACGAAGCGCTCGGCGGTGAGTCCGGCGCGACCCAGATAACCGCGCGCAAGATTGTCGCCGCCGATGCACAGTTCCCCGACGCCGCCTTGCGGCGTCAACTGGCCGCTCGCGTCGACGATGCGCAGTGCGTTCGCATGCAGCGCGCGACCAATGGTGACCGCTCCGCCTTGAGACACCCGGGCGCAAGTCGACCAGATCGTCGTTTCGGTCGGGCCGTAGAGGTTCCACAAATCGACGCCGCGTTGCGCGAGTTGAACCGTCAGGTCTGCGGGCAACGGCTCGCCGCCGGCGATGCCGGTGAGTCGTCCACGCGACGCCCCGCGCCAACCCGATTCGATCAGCAGACGCCAGCCGCTAGGCGTTGCCTGCATGACGCTCGCACCGCTTTCATCGATAAGACGCGCGAGCGCAGCGCCGTCCGCGACGGTGGCGGCGTCGGCCATTTCGACGCAAGCGCCTTTCATGAGCGGCAGGCAGAATTCCAGCAGCGAAATGTCGAACGACGGTGTAGTGACTGACAATAGTACGTCATCCTCATCGATTCCCACGACGATGTCGACACTCACGAGCAGCCTTGCCAGCGCGCCATGAGAAACCGCAACGCCCTTGGGTCGCCCTGTCGAACCTGACGTGTAGATCACGTAGGCGAGTTCCGAACCGGTGCATGGCAATACGGGTGGCGGCACTGTCGCCGCCTTGCCCACCACGGCGTCAGGGACACCCGTAACTCCGACCTCTGCGCCAATCCCATCATTCACCACGATACGACCGTCGAGCGCGCTGCCGAGCCGTGCGCGCCCTTCTTCGTCTGCGATGACCCGCGTTATGCCTGCGTCGTCCAGCATGGCGGCGAGGCGCTCCGCCGGGAACGACGGGTCGAGCGGCACATAAGCCGCGCCGCTGCGCCACACGCCGAGCATGCTGGCAATCAGCGCCGGCGAGCGGCGCATGCAGACGGCTACGCACTCCTCCCGCGCGACGCCGCTCGCACGCAAACGCGCGTCGATCGTCGCGGACCAACGGGCGAGCGCCGCGTAGTCGAACGCTTCGCCGTTTTGCCGGATGGCGATGCGATGCGGCATGCGCGCGGCCTCAGCCGCAAAACGTTCATGCCACGCGAGCGGCGCGGCTTCTGGCAACGGCTCGGCGTGCGGCGCACCTCGCCGCACCGCAAGTTCGCCGACGAAGCGCGGCGCGTGCTCGCCGTCGTCAGCGAGTTGATCGAGGAGCCCGAGATATTGCCGCTGCAACTGCTCGACCTGAGTACGCGTGAGCCGCCGGCTGTCCCACTGCCATTGCAGTTCGATGCGCGTCGCCGGCAGGATCGTCAGCGTCAGCGGATAGTGTGTGCGTTCGAACGAATCCACGCGCTCCACACGCAGCGCGTCGGTTGCCGTGGACGCCGCGCGGGCCGCAACCGGATAGTTCTCGAAAACGATCAGGCTGTCAAACAACGCGTCGCCGCTGCGACCCGCCCACTGCTGCAGCGACGATAGCGGCGTATGCTCGACCTCACGCATTTGCATGTTGCAGGTCTGCAATTCATCGAGCCATGCCGGTATCGTCACCTCGCCGGGCACCGCTGCAAACACGGGCAAGCTATTGATAAACAGTCCGAACATTTCATCCGACCCAGCGAGAGATGCGGGCCGCCCCGACACCGTGACACCGAAGGCCACCGTCCGCTTGCCGCTCGCCCGCGCGAGCAGCACGGCCCACGCGCCCTGCATCAACGTGTTGAGCGTCACGCGATGCCGCTGTGCGGCGCGGCGCACTCGCGCATCGAGCGGCGCGTCCAGTTCGAGCGTGAGCTTGCGTGGCACGCTCGCCGCCTCGCTCGAATCTGTGCCGAGCGGCGCGACAAGGCTGGCTGTGAGCGTGCCGGTATCGTCGGCAGCGGGGAGCCGCTCGCTCCACCAATCCCGTGGATCGGGTTGCATAGCGAGCCACTCGACATAGCGCCGGTACGATGGCGGCATGCCCGCGGCGGCTCGCGCGCCGTCGGTCGGCGAAACGCCCAACGCACGCTCGTAGTCGTCGAATACTTCGGCCAGCAGACGTGCGCCGCTCCAGCCGTCGGTCAGCACGTGGTGATGCGTGCGCACGAGGTCGAAGCGGCCATCCGGACGCCGGAACACGTTGACACGCATCAGCGGCGCGCGCGACGCATCGATTCCCGCAGCGATGTCCGCCGCGCGCCACGCGGCGAGGCGCGCGTCGTAGTCGTGTGCATCGCGCCAGTCGTGCATCGCAAACGGCAGCACGACTTCGCGCTGCACGATCTGCAACGCCGCTTCGCCATGACGCCACTCGAAGCGCGTGCGCAACATGTCGTGCCGCGCAATGGCGGCCTGCCAGGCGGCGCGCAAGGCAGCGGCGTCGAGGCGGCCGCCGAGCGTCAGCAGCAACTGGTTCACATACACGCCCTCGCCCTGCTGCAACTCGCTGTGATAGAGCAAGCCCTGCTGCAACGGCGTGGCCGGATAGATATCGGCGACGCCGCCAAGCGGCAGGCGCAGCGCGCGCAACTGCACCTGGTCGAGGCCCGACAACGGGAAATCCGATGCTGTCGCGCCCGGCGGTGCGGCGACGCAGTGCGCGATCAGACCGTCGACGTGCTGATCGAAGGCCGCGACAATGCGCTCGACGCTTTCACGCGTGATGCGCGCCGGATCGAAGCGCCAGCGTAGCAGCAGCGTGTCGCCGGTGACGATGCCGTTGAGGTCGAGCGCATAATCGACGCGCGCGCCGGGTCCGTGGCTGCTGCCTGCATCATCGGAGCTGAAGGTGAAGCGCGATGCCGCGTCGAACGACTGATCGAAGCGCCCGAGATAGTTGAAGCTGATCGCCGGACGCGGCCGCGCGCGGCTCGCGTCGAGCAGCCCCCAGTGCATCCCTTTGTGAGGCACGGCACGCACTCGCTCCTTGACCGCAACGAGGGCATCGCCAGGTGCTGCTGGGGCTCCTGGAAGCGCGACCGGGAAGCGCGTCGTGAACCAGCCGACGGTGCGGCTCAGGTCGACACCGTCGATCACGTCTTCGCGGCCATGGCCTTCCAGTTCGACGGCAATTTCGGCCGCGCCGCTCCACGCGCCCAACGCCTGCGCAAGCGCGGCGAGCAGCAACTCGTCGACGCGCGTGCGATAGGCGCGCGACGCGTTTTGCAGCAGATCGCGCGTGCGGCTAGCGTCGAGTGTCCAGTCGATGGTTTCGCTTTCGGCGACGCGCGTGCCTGCGGGTGCACGCAACGGAAGTTCCGAAGCCTCATCGAGGACACTTAGCGCGTTCTGCCACCAACTGGCTTCGGACTGAACTACATCGGAGTGCGAATATTGATCGAGCGCGCGCACCCAGGCCCGCCATGGCATCGACGGCGCCGGCAGCGCGATGGGTTCGTCGCGTTCGGCCTGTTCGTAGGCGGTTTGCAGTTCTTCGAGGAGCACGCGCCAGGAGACGCCGTCCACCGCCAGGTGATGAATCGCGATCAGTACGCGCGTTTCGTCGGGCGTCTCGAAGTGGCCTACGCGCCAGATCGGACCGTGTTCGATGTTCAGGCTCGACTGGATGCGGTCGCAGGCCGCTGTCAGCCCGGCAAGCGAGGCGAGGTGGTCGTGATGGACTACCGCTGTGCTAGCTGACTGTGACGGTTGTGAGGTCTGCAGCGGTTCTGATGTCCGCGATGCCTGTGCTTCCTCTGACGCGTCTGATGCGTGTGATACTTGCGAAGCATTCGGGGCTCGCTCTGCCTCTGACGTCCCCGCTGCTTTCACCGCCACCTGCTTCCACTCCCCCGCCTCCCTAACAAACCGCAGCCGCAACGCGTCGTGCCGCGCCTCCAGCGCCGCCACCGCGCGCTCCAGCGCCACCGGCACGAGCCGCCCTTTCACCTTCAGCAGCACCGCCTGGTTCCAGTGCGATTCCCCTTGCGGATAGCGCTCGAAGAAGAGCCGCTGGATCGGCGTCAACGGCAGCGCGGCGCCGTCGTCGAACTCCTGTGCTGCGCCCGCCTCCAGCCGCTGTGCGCGTTGCGCGAGGCCGGCGACCGTCGGATGCTCGAACACCTGCCGCGGCGTCAGCCGCCAGCCCGCCTCGCGTGCCCGCGCGATGATCTGCAGGCTCTGGATCGAGTCCCCGCCCGCTTCGAAGAAGTTGTCCGTCACCCCAAGGTCATCGCGCCCGAGCACGGCCGCCCAGATCGACAGCAGCGCCGCTTCGACTTTGTTCGACGGCGCCACCCGTTCGATCGCTCCCGCCTGCGGCGCGGGCAGCGACGCCCGGTCGAGCTTGCCGTTGGGCATCCACGGCAGCCGTGCGAGCACCGTTATCGACGACGGCACCATGTAGCCCGGCAACTTCTGCTCGAGTTCGCGTTGCAGACGTTGCGCGTCGAGCGGCGGCAGGGACGCTGCATCGGACTGCCCCGCCACATACGCCGCGAGCCGCTGCTTCTGCGCCTCGCCCACCACGATCACCGCGGCCTCGCGCACGCCGTCGCACTGGCGCAGCACCGCCTCGATCTCGCCCAGTTCGATGCGCTGGCCGCGCAGCTTTACCTGCTGGTCCAGCCGCCCGAGGAACTCCACCGTGCCGTCCGCGCGCAGCCGGCACAGGTCGCCGCTGCGATAGACGCGCGCCCCCGGCTCCCCGTACGGATCCGGCACGAACCGCTCGGCCGTCAGCGCCGCCCTTCCCGGATAGCCGCGCGCCACCGTCGGTCCGCCGATGCACAGCTCGCCGAGCCCGCCCACCGGCGCTTCATCGCCGAACGCGTCGAACACCCGTGCCGTACGCCCCGGATACGGATGCCCGATCGGCACTGTCACCTGCAGTGCGTCGTCGGCCCCGGTGCGGCGGTACAGCGCCGCCACCGTCGTCTCGGTCGGACCGTACAGGTTGTCCAGCCGGATATCCGCGAGCGGCCCCTCGCGCCAGCGCGCGAGCGCGTCGCCCGGCAGCGCCTCGCCGCCCACCGTCACCTGACGCAGCGCGAGTTGCGCGCGCGGCGGCGCATGACGCTGCCACTGCTGCCACAGCGCGGTCGGAATCCGCGCGAACGTCACGCGCCGCTTCACCAGCCGCTCGCTCAGGCTTTGCAGATCCCACGGCTGCGTCCCGCGCATCTCCACCGTCGCGCCGCGCAGCAGCGCCGGCAGCGTCTCGTGCAGCGCGACGTCGAAGTTGATCGTCGACGAGTGCAGCACCGTATCCTTGCCGTCGATGCCGTAGGTCGCGAGAAAGTCCTGCAGGTGCGTCCACAGCGCGCCGTGGCTCACGCCGACGCCCTTGGGCCGGCCAGTCGAGCCCGATGTGTAGAGCACGTAGGCAAGCTGGTCGGGATGGAGGCGGGCGTCGAGGAAGTGTGGTGCTGCTGTCGCTGTTTCCGCGCTTGCGTCGTCATCCGGCTGAATCGCCAAGACGGCGTCTCCCACCTCAACCACCTCACACCCCGCCAGCACCGCCGCCACCTGCTTCGCGCTAGCGCTATCGGCAACCACCTGCACGATGCCCGCGTCGTCGATCATCTGCGCAAGGCGTGCTGACGGATACGCAGGATCGAGCGGCACAAACGCCCCACCCGAGCGGATGATCCCAAGCAGTGCCGCAACCAACGCCGGACCGCGCGCCACGCACAGCCCCACGCGCCGCTCAGCGCCAACGCCTCGCGCGACAAGCCGTGCAGCCAGCATCGCCGACCACGCGTCCAGTTCCGCATAGGTGAGCGACTCATCCTCGCAGCGCAGCGCAATCGCATCCGGCGAACGCTTCGCCTGCGCCGCAAGCGCCATCCCGAGCGATTCGAACGCATAACGCTGCAACGGCGCTGCTTCATAACGCCCGGGCAACGTCAACGATCCAACGCGCCGCGCGACGTCGTCGGTCATCTGATCCAAAATCGCTTCGTACTGCAATGCAATTCGTTCGACGGTCTCGCGATCGATCCGCTCGCCGTTCCACGCCCATTCGAGCGAAAGCGTCTTTCCGCGCGGAATGATCGCCAGCGCGAGCGGGTAATGCGTCGGATCGACGGAATCGATCGATTCCACCTTCAGGCTCGCGTCGCCATCGCGCGCGGCATCGACGGGATAGTTTTCAAACACCACTATGCTGTCAAACAGCGCGTCGCCGCTACGTCCGCTCCACTGCTGCACGCGCGCAAGCGGCGTGTGCTCGTAGTGGCGCAGTTCCATCAGTTCGCCTTGCAGCTTGTGCAGCCATGCGCCGAGGTCCGCGCTTGCGTCGACGTCGACCTGCATCGGCAGCGTATTGATGAAGAGCCCCAACATGCGTTCGACGCCCGGCAGATGCGCCGGCCGTCCCGACAACGTAGTGCCGTATGAAACCGGTCGCCGATGTCCGTAGCGCGCGAGCAGCACCGCCCACGCGCCTTGCATCAGCGTATTGAGCGTGATTTCGTGGCGACGCGCCGTTGCATGCAAACGCGAGACGAGCGCTTCGTCCAGCGCGCGGCGCCGCGCATGGGCGCCCGGTTCTGCTGCGCGCGGCTCGCCGAGACTGGCGGTGAGCGTCGCAGGATCGTCGGCGCGCGCGGCCCATGCGCGCCACCATGCCTCGGTTGCGGGATCGTCGGCCGCTTCACGAATCCACTCGACGTACCCGCGATACGGCGGCGCCTGTTCGAACGTCGCGGCAGCGCCGCTCGTCCGCAGTCGATAGTCGCGCAAGATCTCCGCGAACAACAGCGAAACGCTCCAGCCGTCGAGCAGAAGATGATGATGCGTCCACACGAGGTCTGCGGTGCGCGCGTCGCGAATGAAGAGCGCGATGCGCATGAGCGGCGCCTCATCTGGCGCGATGCCATCGGCGAGATCGCGCGCCCGCCAGTCGGCCAGGCGCGCGTCGTAATCGGGTGCGGCGGACCAGTCGTGCGTTTCGAACGGCAACGCGATGCTGCGATGGACAATCTGCATCACCGAGCCGCCGTGCTGCCACGCGAAACCCGTGCGCAAAATCGCGTGACGCGCGAGCGCGGCCTGCCACGCTGCGTGCATTGCGGCGACGTCGAGCGTGCCCGACAGTGTCGCGCGCATCTGGTTGAGATACGCGCCCTGTTGCGACTCCGCGAGCGTGTGATAAAGCAGACCGCTTTGCAACGGCGTCGCCGGATAGACGTCCTCGACGTGCTCAGGCGTGATGCCGAGCGCACGCCAGAGATCGGACGACGCCGACGCGCTGGTTCCAGCCGATGACCCAATGCCCGCGAGCGATGCGGATGCCGACGCCGGCACAGGTCCGGCCGCACGCGCAAGCTGTTGCACGGTCGGCGCTTCGAACACCATGCGCGGCGTCACGTGCAAGCCCGCATCGCGCGCTTTTGCCACGATTTGCAGACTCAAGATCGAGTCGCCGCCTATCACGAAGAAGTTGTCCGTCACGCCGATATCGTCGCGCCGCAACACAGCACGCCAGACGGCAAGCAACGCGGCCTCGGCGGGCGTCGATGCGGCGACGCCCTGCTTCGCGTTCGCCACCGCCTCCGGCGCAGGCAATGCACGGCGATCGAGCTTGCCGTTCGGCGTCAGCGGAAATCGCTCAAGCTCCACATACGACGACGGCACCATGTGCCCCGGCAGCCGCGCGGCGAGCCACGTCTGCCAGCGTCCCGCATCGCCTGCATCGGGTCCGCCGCGTGGCACCACGTAGGCGATCAGGCGCCGGTTGTCGTTGTCGTTGTGACCGTTGTCATTGCCACCTCCCGACACTAGCACCGCCACGTCCTGCACCTCGGGATGCGCCCGCAGCGCCGCCTGGATCTCACCCAGTTCGATACGGAAGCCACGAATCTTCACCTGATCGTCGTTACGGCCCAGATACTCGAGGTCGCCATCGGGCAAGCGTCGCGCGAGGTCGCCCGAACGGTACAGCCGCGCACCCGGCGCACCATACGGGTCCGGCACGAAGCGTTGCGCGCTCAGCGCGGCGCGGCCCAGATAGCCGCGCGCAAGACCCGCGCCGCCCACATACAGTTCGCCCACTGCGCCCAGCGGCACGCAGTTCAGATCCGCGTCGAGCACGTGCAGCGTGAGGTCATCGAGCGCCGCACCAATCACGCTGCGCCCGTCGCGCAGCGCCGCTTCGTCCAGTGTCCGGTGCGTCACGTGTACGGTCGTTTCCGTGATCCCGTACATGTTCACGAGCGCCGGCAATGTTCCCTTGCGGCGCGCGCCGTCCGCCCATCGCGCCAGCGAGGACGGCTCAAGACGCTCGCCGCCAAAAATCACCGCGCGCAGTGAGTCGAGCGTGTTGGCGTCATCGGTCTGGATCAGTTGCACGAACGCCGACGGCGTCTGGTTCAGCACCGTCACCCGTTCCTTGCGCAGGAGCACATGGAATGCCGCGGGTTCGCGTGCGCTCCAGTGCGGCACGATCACGAGCCGCGCGCCATGCACGAGCGCCCCGAAAATCTCCCACACGGAGAAGTCGAATGCGTAGGAATGGAACAGCGTCCACACGTCCTGTGCGTCGAATGCAAAGCGCGACTGCGTTGCATCGAACAGACGCGCGACGTTCTCATGCGTGATGCCCACGCCCTTCGGTACGCCCGTCGAGCCCGACGTATAGATCACGTAGGCCAGTTGTTGCGGATGCGGGTATGCACCGGCATCGCTCGTGGCATCGGCAGGCACCGCATCGCGCAGCGCCACCGCATCGACGGTGGGCCGCGAGCCGAACAGCGACGCATGCTGCGCGAGACTCGACGCATCGGTCACGATCAGCCGAAGCTGCGAGTCGTCAAGGATATGCGTGAGGCGCCCAACCGGGTACGACGGATCGAGCGGCACATACGCCGCGCCCGCGCGCAACACGCCGAGCAGCGACGCAACCAGCGCAGCAGAGCGCTGCATTGCGACGCCCACGCGCGTTTCCGCCGTCGCGCCGAGACGCCGCAACTCATGTGCGATTGCGCGCGACCACACATCGAGTTGCGCATACGTCACGTGCTCATCGCCATCGACCAGCGCGACCGCTTCGGGCCGCGCACGCGCCTGCGCAGCGATCCGTGTTGTCACCGGTTCGTAGGCGAACGTGGATGGCAGACGTGGCGACGGTTGATCACCGAGTTCAGGCAGTTCGAACGATGCAATCCGTGCATCGGGAGCCGCGCTCCACTGGTCGAGCAAGCCCGTGAAATTACGCGCTAACCGTTCGATGGTGGACGCGTCGAAGACGTCAGTCGCGTACGTGAACGCCAGATCGATCGCGCCGTCGGCGGCCTCGGCGATATTGAGCATCAGATCGAATTGCGCCTCGCCGTTGTCGACTTCCTGCACTGTCACGCGCAGTCCCTCGCCGAACGATGCAGCGAGATCATGGCGCTGTTGCTGATTGACGAGCACCTGAAAGAGCGGTGTCTGCGCCAGGTCGCGCTCCGGTTGCACCGCCTTGACGACGCTCGCAAACGGCACATCCTGGTTCGCGTAAGCGCCGAGCAGCCGCTCACGCACATCGTCGATGAGTTGCGCCGCGCGCGTTTCGCCGCGCGGCGCGGTGCGGATCACGACAGTGTTGACGAAGAAGCCCGCGACGTCCGCGGCTCCCGGCAGATCGCGGCCTGCGAGCGGCACGCCAAGGCGAATGTCGGACTGGCCCGAGTATCGGTAAAGCAGCGCATCGACTGCGGCGAGAAGCGTCATGAAGAGCGTCGCGCGACGTGCGCTTGCGAGCGCGCGCAACGCATACGCTGTGCCGGCGGGCACGCGCACGCGATGACGCGCGCCGGGCGCGCAGCGCGAGCCGGAGCGCGTTCGATCGTATGGCAGCGCAAGCGTCGCGGGAGACTCGTCGTCGTTCGTGAGCGCTGCGCGCCACCATTCGAGTTGTTGCAACTCGCGCTCGGGCGTCAGTCGAGCCGCGCGCGCCGATATCAGTTCGCGATAAGCGGCGGCCGATGTGGCGGCGACGCGCTCATCGTCGGGGATAGACGCGACAGATGTCACGGACGCAGCAGGACCCGCTGCGCAGTAGTCGCGATACAGGCGCGAAAAATCGGCGAACAGGAGACCGAGCGACCAGTCGTCGCTAACGATGTGATGCAGCACCAGATGCAGCACGTGACAGTCATCCGCCATGCGCACGAGCGTCGCGCGCACGGGCGGCTCGGCGCTCAGGTCGAACGGCGTGCGAACGAGCGCGCCGAGACAGGCGGCCAGCGCTTCCTCGCTGGTGTCGTTGGTCTCGGTGTGCGTGTACGTGTTCGGCAAATCGAGCAGGCGGATCTCGCTGCGGCATGCGTCGTCGATGCGCTGGTATGGAACGCCTTCTATCTCGGCGAAACGCATCCGCAGTGCGGGATGCCGCTTGCCCAGCGAGACGAACGCTGCACGCAGCGCATCGACGTCGAGCTGGCCGTCGAAGCGGAGTGCACCGTTCACGTGATATGCCACGCTCTGGGGATCGAGCTTCCACAGGAACCACAAGCTTTGCTGCGACGGTGAAAGCGGCATTGGCGCGGTGACGTCTGCTTGACGGGCGATGTCGGCGGCGGTGACGGAGAGCGCAGCAGCAGCATCACCATCAGCAGCAACCGCAACGCCAGACGCCGACGTCAGCGCGCCGTCGTCGGCTTCAGCGGATTGCGCGGCGCTCAGCAGCGTCGCGAAGTCTTCGAGACGCGGATGTTCGAACACTGCTCGCAGCCCGGGCGCGTCGCCGAATTCTTTACGCACGGCCGACAGGACACGCACTGCCAGCAGTGAATGGCCTCCAAGGAGGAAGAAATCGTCGTGTGCGCCGACGCGCTCCACGCCGAGTACCTGTTGCCAGATCGCGGCAAGCTTTGTCTGTGTTTCGCCGTGCGGTGCTACATAAGTCGCGCGGCTTGAATTGGCCACCTCCGGCGCAGGCAATGCACGGCGGTCGAGCTTGCCGTTCGGCGTCAGCGGAAATCGCTCAAGCTCCACATACGACGACGGCACCATGTGTGCCGGCAGCCGCGCGGCGAGCCACGTTTGCCAGCGTCCCGCATCGCCTGCATCGGGTCCGCCGCGTGGCACCACGTAGGCAATCAGACGCCGGTTGTCGTTGGCGTTGTTGCCGTTGCCGTGGCCCGACACCAGCACCGCCACGTCCTGCACTTCCGGATGCGCCCGCAGCGCCGTCTGGATCTCACCCAGTTCGATACGGAAGCCGCGAATCTTCACCTGATCGTCGTTACGGCCCAGATACTCGAGGTCGCCATCAGGCAACCGTCGTGCGAGGTCCCCCGAGCGGTACAGACGCGCACCCGGCGCACCATACGGGTCCGGCACGAAGCGTTGCGCGCTCAGCGCGGCGCGTCCCAGATAGCCGCGCGCAAGACCCGCGCCGCCCACATACAGTTCGCCCACCGCCCCCACCGGGACACGGTTCAGATCCGCGTCGAGCACGTGCAGCGTGAGGTCATCGAGCGGCGCGCCGATCACGCTGCGCCCGTCGCGCAACGCCGCTTCGTTCAGTGTCCGGTGCGTCACGTGCACGGTCGTTTCCGTGATCCCGTACATGTTCACGAGCGCGGGCAATGTTCCCTTGCGGCGCGCGCCGTCGGCCCATCGCGCCAGCGAGGACGGCTCAAGACGCTCGCCGCCAAAAATCACCGCGCGCAGCGAGTCGAGCGTGTTGCCGTCATCGGTCTGGATCAGTTGCACGAACGCCGACGGCGTCTGGTTCAGCACCGTCACCCGTTCCTTGCGCAAAAGCGCATGGAATGCCGCGGGTTCGCGTGTGCTCCAGTGCGGCACGATCACGAGCCGCGCGCCATGCACGAGCGCCCCGAAAATCTCCCACACGGAGAAGTCGAATGCGTAGGAATGGAACAACGTCCACACGTCCTGTGCGTCGAATGCAAAGCGCGACTGCGTTGCATCGAACAGGCGCGCGACGTTCTCATGCGTGATGCCCACGCCTTTCGGTACGCCCGTCGAGCCCGACGTATAGATCACGTAGGCCAGCTGTTGCGGATGCGGGGACGCCTCGGCATCGGCCGTGTCATCGCCCGTAGCATCGCCCGTAGCATCGGCAGGCGCAGCATCGCGCAGCGCCACCGCATCGACGGTGGGCCGCGAGCCAAACAGCGACGCATGCTGCGCGAGACTCGACGCATCGGTCACGATCAGCCGAAGCTGCGAGTCGTCAAGGATATGCGCGAGGCGTCCGACTGGATACGACGGATCGAGCGGCACATACGCCGCGCCCGCACGCAACACGCCGAGCAGCGACGCAACCAGCGCAGCGCTGCGCTGCATCGCGACGCCCACGCGCGTTTCCGCCGTCGCGCCGAGACGCCGCAACTCATCCGCGATCGCGCGCGACCACACATCGAGTTGCGCATACGTCACATGCTCATCGCCATCGATTAGCGCGACCGCTTCGGGCCGCGCACGCGCCTGAGCGGCAATCCGCGCCGTCACCGGCTCGTAGGCGAACGTGGATGGCAGACGTGGCGACTTTGCAAACGGAGCGTCGTCGGTCGGCAGATCGCGCAGCCGCACGTGCGGGTCGTCGCCTTCAACGAGCGCGTTCGCGAGGCAGCCCAGCATCCGCTCGAAATACTCCGCGATGCGGGCAACCCCCTCCTCGGACACGCTCGCGGGATGCCTGTGCCACTCGAGTCTCAGCGCGTCGCCGCCGCCCACATGACGCGGCGCGACAACAAGCATCAGCGGAAAATGGCTGCGATTGCGTGCGTCGACAGCGCGAATACGCGGCACGTCGCCAAGCGCATCGAGCGCGTCGTCGAGCGGATAATTTTCGAAGACGATCAGGCTATCGAACAGCGCATCGACGTTCGAGTTCGCCCATTGCTGCAAGCTCGCGAGCGGCGTGTGCTCGACGTCGCGCAACTCCGCGTTTTGCCGCTGCAGCGCGGCGAGCCAGGAGCGCACCGTCGCGTCGGATTTCACATCGACCCACAACGGCAAGCTGTTGATGAACAGACCGACTATCGATTGCGCATTCGGCAGATCGACCGGGCGGCCAGACACCGTCATGCCGAACGTCACTTGCGTGCGCCCGGAGAAACGTGCGAGCGCGAGCGCCCACGCTGCCTGGACAAGCGTATTCAGCGTGACCTGTGCGCGCCGCGCAGCGCGCGTCAGTCGCGCGTGAGACGGGCCGTCGAGCTCGCGGATCAGCGCTTGTGTGGCTACACCATCGGTGCCCTTTTCCAACGACGCCCGCAAAGCACCGCCGAGCGCATCGGCTACGCGCGCCGGTTCATCGCGCGTCGCGAGCCGTGCGCGCCAGAACGGAGCCGCATCGGGTTGGCCGCGCAGCCAGTGGACGTAATCAGCGTACGGCGCCGCCGGCGACGTGTCGGGGACGCCGCCCGCGTCGAGCGTCGCATACGCGCGCGCGACTTCGCTGACGACCTGCGCGGTGCTCCAGCCGTCGGTCAACGCGTGATGGTGAGTCCACAGCAGATCGTGCGCGCCGTCGGGGCGCTCGAAGACATCGACGCGCATCAGCGGCGCGACGTCCGGCTCGAAACCGCGCGTGGCAATCGCCTCGCGCGCGGCTTCGTATGCGGCGTCGTACTGTTCTTCCATCGATGCCGCCGCAGTGAGCGCAGCGATCGGAACCGGCACAACGAGCGCATCACGTGGATGCAATTCGAACGGCATGCGCACGCGCCGCTCGACGATCTGCAACGGCTCGCCGCCGGCCGGCCACACGAAGCGCGTGCGCAAAACCGGGTGACGGGCGATCACAGCGTCCCAAGCCGCGCGCATGGTGTCAATCCTCAAGCTGTCGATCGTGAGGCGCAATTGCGATACGTACATGCCTGGCTCGCCATCGAGCATGCCGTGAAATAGCAGACCCTGCTGCATCGGCGTGGCCGGATAGACTGCGTCGACGGCGTCGCGCGAAACACCGGCTTCGGCGAACCAGCGATCGTCGTCGGCGACCTGCGTGGTGCGCGGCGGTGTTGCGGCGGCATGTGCCGTTGCGTGACTCGTGCTGGCGTCGGCGCGGGTCCACTCGCTTGCCTTGGTCTGTGTCGTCGTGCTTGCCTGCTCAGTCGAGCCTGCGCTTGTCCGCTGCTTCGTCCCGCCGCCTTTCTCTCCAGCGCTCCCATGGTCGGACGCCACCTTCATCGGGACCGCGACGCGCGCCGCCGCCTCGATCGTCGGGTGGTCGAACATCTGTTTCGGCGTGAGCTTGAGTCCCGCGCCGCGCGCCCTGGCAATGATCTGCAGGCTGAGAATCGAATCCCCGCCGATTTCGAAGTAGTTGTCTGTTACGCCAATGTCATCGCGCTTGAGCACCAGCTTCCAGATTCCGATCAGCGTGCGTTCCGCGTCATTGCGCGGCTCGACACGCGCGGCGCCCGCCGTGTTTTCCTGCAGCGGCGCCGGCAACGCGGTACGGTCGATCTTGCCGTTCGGGGTCAGCGGCAACGCGGCCAGCACCTCAAGCGACGACGGCACCATGTAGTCCGGTAGTTCCGCGGCAAGACGGCTGCGGATCGCATCGACGTCGAGCGGTTCTACGGCACTCAGGTACGCGACGAGGCGAGGCGCGGCGCCGTCGCTATCCGCGTAGGCGATCACCACTGCGTCGCGCACGCCATGCTCGTTGCGCAGGCGCGCGGCGACCTCTTCCGGCTCCACACGAAAACCGCGGATCTTCACCTGGTCGTCGAGGCGGCCGAGAAACGCGTATTCGCCGTCCGGCAGACGGCGGCTTCTATCGCCCGTCCGGTAGAGCCGCGCGCCGTTACCGTCGGGATCGGGCACGAAGCGCTCCGCCGTCAGCGAAGGTCTGTTCAGATAGCCGTGCGCCACGCTCGCGCCGCCGATGCACAGCTCACCAGTGGCACCTTTGGGCGCCGCATTACCGTCGGCATCCACGATGCGAGCCTTCACGTGCACGAGCGGCTTGCCGAGCGGAAGCGTGCCCGCGCGACTTTGCGCGCCCGCGCGCGTGAGTACGCCGACCGTGGTCTCGGTCGGCCCATAGTGGTTGATCAACTGGCATTCGGGCCGCAACGTCGCGATGCGCGCGGCCAGACGCGTCGGCGCCGGCTCGCCGCCCAGCACGAGACAGCGGCGCGGCAGCACCCATTCCGCCGATTGCGCTTGCAACAGCGCGTCGAGATGGCTCGGCACGATCTTGAGCAGGTCGATCGAATGCATATGCATGTAGGCGGCAAAGGCGTCCGGATCGGCGGCGACGTCGGCGTCGATCAGATGCAGAGTCCAGCCGTGCCACAGCGCGCCGAACAACGACGTGTGGCCAAGATCGGCGGCGGTGGTCGACAGATACGCTGCGCTTGCAATACCTTCGGGCAAGCGTTCGGAGACGCCCTGCAAATAGGCGGCGAGCGCCGCATGGCTGAGCACGACGCCCTTCGGCCGGCCGGTCGAGCCCGACGTATAGATCACGTACGCGGGCCAGATGAGGACGCTGTCGTCGCTCGATGGACCAGACATCGCGTGGTGAAAGATTTCGCTGCTTGCGGCGTTAGTTGTGTCGAGCGCCTTGGCCGCAGCGTCGTCGGGGACGCGGAACGCTCGCGGGTCGAGTGTCGTCGCGCCCTCGGGCAGCCAGCTCGGGCCGTCGGTTCTGATTGCGGCGTTGGTTGCATGAGCTGCATCAGCTGCGACACCCTCCACCACCGCATCCAACGCCCCACTTGCCAGCACAGCGCCCGTCATCACCACGCGCGCGCCGCAGTCCCCGGCCTGCCAGCGCAGCCGCGCTTCCGGAAGCGCCGGGTCGAGCGGCACATAGCATGCGCGCACCCGCCACACCGCGAGAATCGCTGCAACGAACGCCGTGCAGCGCGGTAATGCGAGCACCACGCGATCGCCAGGCCGCACACCTTCAGCGACGAGCGCAGCGGCGAGCCTGCCGGACCACTGCCACAGATCACGCCAGATCAGCGGTCCCGTGCTGTCGACAAGCGCAACGGCATCCGGCCGTTCGATGGCAAACCGCGCGACGCGGGCGGGCAAAAAGTCGGTGTCGAAAGAGATAGCTTGCATGGTGTCCGTGGTGTGATCCAGGTGTCTTGCACCCGCGCCGGCAAGCGCGGGCTCGATGCGTCGATGCGATGTCAGGACGGCGGCCGCATACTCAAAGCGAGTACGTCCCAGCGACTGGCGCAATGCCGTCGACCGCTTCATCGTCGTCGAGATTGAATTCGCCGATCGCGCGCTCCGGCGTGTCGGCGATCTGTTCGAGCAGACCAACGTAGTGCCGCGCGAACTGCGCGATAAAGGCGTCGTCATAAAGCTCGGCGGCGTACGCAAAAACGCAGCGCAGGCCGCGCACGCCCTCGCGAAACACGTCGAGCGCGATTTCGAACCGCGCGTCGCTCGCGTCGGCGTCGACCAGCGCGCAACGCACGCCGCCGAGATCGAGCGCGCGTTCGAACTCGTCGTGCAGCACGAACTTGATCTGCGCAAGCGGGCTGACGCCCGCGCGCCGGCCGACCTGCAGCGCGGCCACGACGCGCTCGAACGGCACGTCGGCGTTCGTCTGCGCGTCGATGCTGTCGTCGCGCACCTCATGCAGCAGCGTCGTGAACGACTTCGCGCCTTTCACGGACGCGCGCATCGCGAGCGTGTTGATGAAGAAGCCGATCAGCTCCTCCGTTTCGATCCGGTCGCGGCCGGCGACGGGCACCGCAATCGCCACGTCGTGCGCGCCGCTGTAACGCGACAGCAGCGCGGCGAACGCAGCAAGCAGCACCATGAACAACGTGGCGTTGTGCTCGCGCGCGAGCACGTCCAAACGGCTCGCGAGCACGGCCGGTATATCGGCGCCGACACGCTCGGCACGAGGCTCATAGGGACGGCCGCGCTCATGCAAGGTCGGCAGATCGAGCAGCGCGTCGTAGCCCGCCAGACGGTTGCGCCAGTAATCGAGTTGCGCAGCGAGTTCCACGCCGCCGTCGCCGTCGTCGGAAAATCGCGCGCGTTGCCATGCGGCGTAATCCGCATATTGGACCGCCGGCGCCGGCAAAGCCGGCATGCCGCCGAGCCGCGCCGCGCGATAGGCGGCCGCAAAATCTCGCAGCAGCACATTGATCGACCAGCCATCGCAGACAATGTGATGCATCACGATATGCAGCACATACTGCTCCGGATCGCGGACAAACAGCGCCGCGCGAAAGAGCGGGCCGAGCGTCAGGTCGAAGGGCTCGCGAGCGCGTCGGCGCAACTGCGCGTGGACGTCGCCGGTGGTGAGTTCCAGCGCGTTCACGCATTCCCAGCGCCACGCATCGGTCGTGTCAGTCACGGGCCTGACCAGTTGACGCGCCACGCCGTCGACATCCGCAAAGCGCGTGCGCAGCATCTCGTGACGGCGTACCACAGCGTCGAGCGCGGTTCTCGCGGCATCCGCATCGAGCGGACCGGTCAGCGAAAGTGCGGCCGAAATGTTGTACGCGGGGCTGTCCGGATCGAGTTGCCACAGCATCCATAAACGCTCCTGCGGCAGAGATAGCGGCGCCTCGCCGCGCTCGCTTTCGGCGCGGCGCGCGAGCGGCGCAACCGGAGCGAGCGCATTCGACGGCGTTGCCCAGCGAGCATCGAGCGCCGCGGCAAGGTTCGCAAGCGTCGGGTGGCTGAACAACAGACCGACTGGCACGTCGCGACCCAACCGTGCGCGCAGCCGCGACGCGACCTTCGCGGCCAGCAGCGAACGGCCGCCGAGCGCAAAAAAGTCATCCGATGCACACGGCGTCGGCACGTCGAGAACCTCGCTCCATACTTGTGCGATAGCGTGCGCGGTGGGTGTCAGCATGTCGCCGCAACCGGCAACCGGAATTGCATCCGTCGGTGCTGTGTCCGTTTCGATGCGTGGCGACTGCCCGGACCTGGCGTCGCGCACTGCGAACGGCACGAGCGCGCCGCTTTGCCACGCGGCAACACACGCGCTGCGCTGCAGTTTTCCGCTCGACGTCCGCGGCAAATCGCCCGGTTCGAGTAACAGAATCAACGCTGCTTCATGTTGGAACGCGTCGCCGAGCGCGGCCGCGATCGCGGCGAAGATGGTCTCGGGCGCCACCTGCCGCGCCCTGCCGCGCGGCACTTCGGCGGCGACGCCGATGGCCTCGGCGCCGTCGGCCGCTTCGACGGGGAACGCGGTGACGCGCCCGCGCCTCAGCCATTCGACACGATCGGCCAGCACGGTTTCGAGATCCTGCGGATAGATGTTTTCGCCACGCAGCACGATCAGGTCCTTGCGGCGTCCGCAGAAGAAAAATTGGCCGCGCTCGACGAAGCCGAGGTCGCCGGTGCGTAGCCAACGTCCCGGAAAACCCGGTGCGTCGTCGAGGAACACCGCAGCGCTCGCTTCGGGATTGCGCCAGTAACCGCGAGTGATGCTCGGGCCGCTGCACCACACTTCGCCGACGTGCCGATCCGGCAAACGCGCGCAGGTATCCGGATCGACGATTGCGAGCGTATGGCCCGACGCAGTCACGCCGCAGCCGACCACGGCCTTGGTGTCGTCGTCGCTTGCGATATCTTTTTCGTCATGCTTTTCGCTGCCGTTTCCGCGGCCGGCCGGCAACGCGACCGGCACGCGCCGAGCAAGCGCCGATGCAGAGAAGCGCGTCTCGGGCGCGCCCGAGCCGACCTCGACGCCCGTGAAAAACAGTGTTGCCTCGGCGAGGCCGTAGCACGCATACATCGCGTGCGGATCGAGGCCGTGCACACTGAAACGCGCGGCGAAACCGTCGAGGGTAGTCTGGCGAATAGGCTCCGAACCGCAGAACGCGACGCGCAGCGACGACAGGTCGAGCCCGGCCAGTTGCGCATCGCGCACGCGGTCGGTACACAGCCGATACGCGAAGTCCGGGCCGCCCGTCACCGTCGCGCGCTCACGTGCGATGCCCGCGAGCCAGCGCGCCGGGCGTTCCAGAAAATGCAACGGCGAAATCAGCGTGACCTGGAAGCCGCACAAGACCGGCATCAGCACGCTGCCGATCAAGCCCATGTCGTGATAGAGCGGCAACCAGGAGAACATCCGGTCGCCGGCACGGCAACCCATGCCTCGCGACATTGCGCTGACATTCGCGCATATGTTCGCATGACTAACAATCACCCCTTTCGGCGACGACGTAGAGCCGGACGTGTATTGCAAAAACGACACTGCATCGGGCGCCGCGCTGTCGATGCAAAAGCCGTCGCCGTTGCCGTTGCCGTGAACGTCCCTATCGGCGGCGTCGGGCGACAACAACGTCGCGCCATGCAAAGAAAGCTCGTCGCTGATGCTGGCAAACGACTCATGCGATGCCCGATCTAGCACCGCAATGTGCGCCATGCAATCGCCGGCGATGCGCCGCAGCCGCGCGAGGTGTGCGCTTTGCGGTGCATCGGGCGGATACGCGGGAACCGCAATCATCCCTGCGTACTGGCACGCGAAGAACGACACGATGTAATTGAGCCCGCTTTGCAGCATCAGCAGCACACGATCGCTCGGCGCGCCATGGCGGCGGAGCACGGCCGCGAGACGCCGCGCGCGCTCGTCGAGTGCCGCGTACGTGAGTTCGCGTGTGTCGGCGTCGCCGTCAGCGAGAAATCGCACCGCCAATTGATCGGGGCGCTGGCCGACGTGCAACTTCATCACCGAGACGAGGTCGTTTGCTGGCGCTGCGGCCCAGTTCGCGGTGTGGGACGCTGTATTGGCCGTTACGATTTCGGCCGTTGCGTTGGCCGTTGCGCTCGCTGCGCTACCGGACGCGGAATCGGCAGCCGTAATCGCCGCAACGTCACCTGCGCCACGATCCGCCCTATCTTCTGCCGCGTTCTCCGCGGTGGCCGCACCCGCTGCATGCAGGTTCACGCCATCCTGGCGCGGCGTATTGATAACAGACATCCTCGCCTCCCGAGATTTACCGCGCGCCGCGCGGTCGTCTTCGCCGTGCGCCGCATCAGCGCGGCGCACGCAGACCGTCGCCGACGCATGCTTGCGTCAACAACCTGAATTTCGTCATTGCGGGGAAAGCAAGGCGCCTCTTTGGAGCGCCGTTTATCTGCTGTCGGTCATGCAATGCCGGCAGCGATGCATCGTGACGATGCGAGAGCCGGCATGCGCATGCCGTTCAATACGCGAAGCTGATCGGCATGCCGCCGCGCGGATGCGCGACCGTGCCCATCGGCACGCCGTAGATCGCGCCGAGCATCTTTTCCTCGATCAGCTCTGGCGCGGTGCCACTTGCTAGCAGGCGGCCGTGCTTCAACGCGATCAGGTCGTCGCAGAAACGCGCGGCCATATTGATGTCGTGCAACACGACGACCACGCCAAGACCGCGCTGCTGACTCAGCGTGCGCACGAGATCGAGCACTTCGATCTGATGCGCGATATCGAGCGCGGAGATCGGCTCGTCGAGCAGCAGGCACTGGCTATCCTGCGCGACCAGCATCGCGATCCATGCGCGTTGCCGCTCGCCGCCCGACAGGCTGTCCACTGCACGATCCGCGAACCGGGTGATGTCGGTCAACTCCATCGCTTCATGAACCTTCTCGCCGTCCACGCCGGTAAAGCGGCCGAGCGCGCCGTGCCACGGATAACGGCCGAGCGCAACCAGTTCACGCACCGTCATGCCGCTCGCGGCCGGCTGCTGCTGCGGCAGATAGGCCACCTGTCGCGCGAACTCACGGTTCTCCCACTCGCGCAGTGGGCGGCCCGCGAAACGCAGCGTGCCCGCCGTGGGCGACTGCTGACGCGCGAGCAGTTTAAGCAGAGTCGATTTTCCGGAGCCGTTGTGACCGATCAGGCCGCACACGCGACCTCTCGGCAGCGTGAGCGCAAGCGGATGCAACAACACCCGCTCGCCGATGCGAAACGACACGTCATCGAGTTCGTACATCGGTTCGCCGTGCACGGCGCGCGCGGAATCAACGGTTAGATTGGCATTCATGTGCGGCGGCATCCTGATCAGTTATCAACGGACGTGAGGTTCGCCGCATGCGCTGCGCCCGGCCCGTCCTCGACGATCTGGCCGAAATCGAGCTTGATGAAACGCTCTGCAAGATGGAAGTAGCGGTCGTCGTGTGTGATGACGAGCACGGTCTTGCCCTTCGCCTTGAGTTCGGGAAGCAGCCGCTTATAGAACACGTCCTTGAAAAGCGGGTCCTGATCCGCCGCCCATTCGTCGAACACATAGAACGGCCGGTCCTCGAGATAGGCGACGACAAGCGCGAGCCGCTTGCGCTGACCCTGCGAGAGATCGAGCGTCGAGAACTTGCCGTCCTTCACGCTCACCTTGTGGTCGAGCTGCAGGTCCACCAGCAGTTGCTGCGCGAGCGCGTCGAGTCCTTCGGTATGCATGCCGAGCAGTGTGTCGAACAGGAAGAAGTCGCTGAAGACGACCGAAAAATGCTGGCGGTACGCGTCGCGCCGTGCTTCGTCGACAGGCTCGCCGTTCAGCAACACCCTGCCACTCTCCGGCACGTACAAGCCAACCAGCATCTTTGCGAGCGTGGTCTTGCCGCTGCCGTTGCCGCCGATCAGATAAACGAGCTCGCCGCGCCGGAACGTTAGATCGATCGGCCCGAGCGTGAACACCTCATTCTCCTTCTCGCGAAAGTAACGGTGCGTGGCGCCGTCGAGCGCGATGGTGTCGAACGATGCGGCGACGGGCGGCTCGAGCATGACTTCGCGCGGCAGTTCCGCGTTGACCTGCTCGATTCGTTCGAGCGCGACGCGCGCCGAACTGAGGCTCGGAATAGCAGAAAGCACGGCCTCTATCGGCATGATCATGTAGACGAACACGATTGCATAGCCGGACATGACATGCGGATCGACTTTGATGTAGCGCGCGAACACGAAGAGCGTAAGGCCGATGAACGCGAACAGAATGAAGTTGCCCCAACTGGACGCAGCCGCATACAGCATGTAGCCGCGCGTGCGCTGCACACGCACCTCCTCGACGTTGCTTGCGAGCGTGTCCTCGACGAACGCACGTTTGCGGGCGCGATGCAGCTTCAGTTCCTTTGCACCGTCGAAGAGTGCGCGGAAGTGCTTGACGAGATCGTCCTCGCGTTTGCGCGACGCGCGCAGATGGAACATTGCGCGGCTGTGCGCGTAGCGAAAGCCTGCCATGCCCAGCACGATAGTCACGATCGCGACCAGCAGAATCGGCCACGACATGTAGCCGAGATAGGCAAGACAACCGACTATCACTGCACTTTGCATCGCGAGCGAAGGCATGCTCACGAAAAACACCACGATGGTGTCGAGATCCTGCGTGAGCACCGCGAGCGATTTCGCCGCGCCCTGCTTCTCCAGCTGCGCGAACGCAGCGTCGCCGATACGACGAATGGTGCGCATGCGAAGCGTCGCCTTCGCCTGCTGGCCGAGCCACATGAAGAGCGACTGTGCGAGCGCGCGCATCGCCAGAACGCCGAGGCCGATCGCAAGGAACTGCCAGCCGAGGCGCGCGAGCCCCTGCGGCGTCGCGACCAGCGCCTGATTGATGAGGGCGAGCAGCGCCGCATTGCCGAGGCCGCCGAGCACACTTGCGATGAGCGCCGCTGCGATCATCCAGCGTGACTTGCTGACCAGTTGCAAAAGTACGGACATGAATCTCCTTTCGTTGCGACATGAGAGCAGGAAGACGGCAGGTCGGCTCGCACTAGCGAATGCCGCAAGCGTCGTGCAGACGTCCTCGTGCACCGGCCGCGTCAGTTATCGGCGCCTCGCGCAGCGTCTTTTTGCGCGAAGCCTCTTTCGTGTTCATTGCGCGCGTCTTGCGGAGCCACCTGACGGCGGGCCTGCATGGACTGCACTTCCGCCGACGCTGCGTCGCGTGCCTGCGCGCGGCGTTTCAGAAACGGACAGCGCTCCTCGATGGGCGCGTTTGCATCGTCGAGAAAGTACTGCTTCCATTCGAGATTGCCGGGGTCGCCATAAAAGCCGAGATCGGGATGCGCGGGAATCTCGTCCCATGTTTCCAGACGCTTGCGCACCTGATTGCGTGCCTCGCGGCCAATGACCTTGTTCGTAATCGTATCGACAAACACCGAGCGCGGCTGGAACAGCAACACCATGCCCGGGCCCAGGTTGCGGCTATGGCGCGCGCGAAACGACGGGCACGCGCACACCACGAACATCTGCACGCCCGCATATGAAAACTCCCACGCCTCGTCCATCGGGTCCGGCTGCTGGTCGGCCGCCGGATCCGGATCGCCGTCGTGCAGCTGCTGCAGGATGCTCCAGAACAATGTCCGGTACGCATCGTGCGCAAGCGGCTGAGGGTCCGGCTCGAAAAATACCGCGATGTTGTTTCTCCTGTACTCGGGCTGCACGGCGAGCTCCGCGAACGTTTGCATCGTCGCGGGCAGGTCGCGCAAATCGCGCCCGTTGACGAACGAGTAGAACATCTCGCCGCGCCGCTCGGCCATCGTGCCGAAAAAGCACGGATACGCCGGATCGAGCACCTGCTCGCGCAGCGTGGCATACGAAGCGTCCAGCCACGCAGGCGCGGACACCGCCGCGCCCGTCGCTCTGCCGGCAATGATCCGGCTCTTCCAGTCGCTGACCTCGAACCGATCGGCCTCTGCGATAGCACTGTTGCCTGCTTGCATCGTTCGCTCTCTCTTCCTGACCCACTGTTGCGCGCGTCGAACGCGCGAGGCATCCCAGCCTGCGTGGCCGGAACGTCGATATTGCTGTCGTGGGGAAGAGGCGCATTTTTTGTCGATCTCCGCCGTCAGCGCCTGCATGGTGCCGCCGGCTCGTTGCTACCTTGTTACCAGCTTGTTGCGATCGGTTACGGATGTACCGCGCGGTCTGCTGCTGTCATGTCGAAGCCGCCGCCGGTTCGTCGAGCTCGGCCACGAGGGCCTCGACCCACTCGTTCGGAATGATCGGCTGGTGATACGTGCATTCGTTCGATACGACCGTCGATCCGTGCAGCCTGCCATCCGGAATCAGCACCATGTCGCCTTTGTGCATCGAAAGCTGCATGCCGACGTTGCCCCAGAACAGCATGTCGCCCTCCTCGATCGTGACGAGGCGGTGGTCGTTGTGCACGTGCGTCGTCGAGCACATTTCCTGAGGCTCGATGAAGGTCTCGCGGTCGATGCCGGGACACTCCGCGTCGATGCGCGAGCTGATGCGATGCGCGAAGTTCACATACTCGCGAATCGACGACAGCCAGCGCAACTGTTCGCCAAGATCCCAACGCCCGCGTTCCGCGAGGCGCTCGCCTGCGACAACGCCTTGCACGCATTGAGCGCGCGCGACATCGCCGAAGCCTTGGGCAACACGCTCCAGCGCACGCAAGCAGCGCTGCTGCAGCGCGGCCCTCAGTGCTTCGGAATCGGCCGGGCTGCGGCTGGCCGGTTGCAGATGCGCGCAAGCCCGTTCGAGCGCGAGCCCGAACGCCAGCCACTCCGCCTCGGCTGCGAACGCCGCGCCGATGAGCCCGAACGCGCGGTCCGGACGGCGAGCAAGCGCATAGAGCAGATTGCATTTCGCGATGCTCGTCGGCAGATAAAACTGCCAGTACGCATGTTGCCGGCGCGTAATGCAGCTTGCCTCGGCCACGCGCTCGAACAGTGCGTCGTCAGGCACCTGACGGTGAAGGCTCGGACGCTCGTCGGGCGCGAGCATGTCGAAGAAGCCGCTTGCGCCCGCTCGCGCGAGCGCGCGGCGCTTCGATACCGCGAGCGCCCAGCGCTGCACCATGATGAAACGCAGCCCTTGTTCGAGGTAGTCGTTGCTCATCAACCGCTCGAACGTGGCGCTCCAGAATGCGAGTTCGTCGTCGACGATGCGCGTCAGGCGCGCGCTCACGGCGCCGGTGTCTTCGCTGGTATCGACGTCCTTCGTCAGGTATTCGAACGCATACGCTTCGAGGAACGGCGCAATCTGCGCCCCGAGTTCGCGCGTATCTTCGCGATAGAAATCAGCAAAACGCTGCCAGTCGGCGGGCTCGCTGCTTACCGGCGGGCGCGCGACGTCGAGCTCGTAGATCGACATCAGCGTTCGCCCGGACGCAAGCGCCGGCAGTCGACTGACGTTGTGCTCGCGCACGGGTTTCATGAACTTGAGGAAGTCGAAATCCTCTGGCCGCAACGGGCGTCGATGGAAGTCGTCGTCGAGCAGCAGTTCGTCGACCGTCGCGCTGCGAAACGGCCCGGCCGCCGCAAACTGTTTGATGAGCGCCACATAGCGCTCGCTGTGCCCAACGAACGGCGAGAAATCGAAGATCGGCAGCGAAGCCTGGCTCATGGTCATTCGTTCCTTTTCCGGGTTGCCCCAATACTGCAATTAGTGATTACCGCGTGCGCGAGGTCAGCGATTCGCGCGAGCACTCCGCGCTAAGGGTTCGTCATGCCGCGACGTCTCGCACCGGTTGCGCCAGTTGCGCCCGTTGTCCATGCAGCAAGAGCGCTTTGGCCACGGCCGCGAGTACGGCTTCGCGAGCCGTGTCGATGAAGAAGTGCCCGCCGTCGAACCAGTGGACTGCGCATGGGCCGCGTGTCTCGCTTGCCCAGGCGTCGACGTCCGCGCGGTTTGCCGTGGCAGGATCATCGCGGCCGATGAAGACGTCGATCGGGCAGTCGAGCATGGCCGATGTGTTCGACGTTCCGGGCAGCATCGTGCGATAAGCATTGGCGCGCGCCGCAATATGCGCCGGATGCACGCCGCACAGGTGGAAATCGGCGCGCAGCATCGGCAACATGAAGTCGACGAACTCCGCATCGTCGAGCAGCTCAGCAGGTGTGCCGCCGCGCTCCCGCAGGCAAGCAATCATTTCGCTCTGCGAACAGTTCAGCCAGTGTGTTTCGTGCTTGCGACGCGCTGGCGAGATGGTTGCCGACGCACCGAACCAGACAGGAGCGCGTGCTCCGCGCTCGCGCAGCGCGTGCATCAATTCGAGTGCGACGAGCGAGCCCATGCTGTGTCCGAACAACGCAAACGGAGCGCCGCCGACCAGCGCGAGCAGTTCATCTGCGAGTTGCGCGATGAGCGCGGGCCATTCGGTATGCGGCGATACGGACCGGCGCATGCCGTGGCCGGGCAATTCGAGCATGCGCGCCTGCACGAACCACGGCAACCGTGGCTGCCAGTCCCGGTACAACGCCACGCTGCCGCCCGCATGCGCGAGACACACGAGGATTAGCGGGTCCGACATACGCGGCAAACCATTCGACGAGGTCATCGGCTGGACGCCCGTTGATCACGCATTGGGTACGCTTTCGGCCGCAGCGCTCCCGGCCATGGCCTTGCGCAAGCTCAGGGGACGCATATCCGTCCACACTTGGTCGATCCATTGCAGGCATTCGTCCTTCTTGCCCGACTTGCCGGCTTCACGCCAGCCGGCGGGAATCGCCTTGTAGTCAGGCCAGATCGAATACTGCTCTTCGTGATTTACAACGACAACGAAGTTGGTGTTTTCGTCACCCCAGCTCATCGCGGCTCCTGAATGAAGTTGTACGTCGGTTTGCGGCCACACATGCTGGGCAGCCCTCGGAAAAGCGCGGCAGATTGCCCGGCAGGATTTTGAATCACTATGCATTAAATGCGAATCATTTGCATTTAAATTTACTCGTTGCCCTCTGTGCGTGTCAAGGTCCATCCCTCACCCTGTTTGTCTCTGGGCAATGAGGGCACAGCTTAAAACAAAATCATTCGTCAGACAAGCAAATAGGAATCATTTGCATTACCGTGCGTTTGTCGTCATTATCCATCCGATAGAAAACTCAATTACACCGCCATGGATACCTCTCAGATCCGTCAGATCGACGACACCGTTTCGCCGCGACAACAAGCGTTCTTCGAAACGCTGCTCTCGCGCCAGTCGCACTGGCCGCTGGCCGAGCCGGGACCCGGTGACACCGAGCTAAGTCTGATCTTCGACGCGGCCATGCGAGCGCCGGACCATGGTGCACTGCGCCCCTGGCGCTTCGCGCTGATTCGCGACGACGCGCGCGCCGATTTCGGCGAAGTGCTCGTCGATGTCGCGGCGCGACGCGAACCGGCAACGCCTCGCGCAGATCACGAGCAACGGCGGCAACTCGCGTACACGGCGCCGCTCGTGATCGTCATAGCCGCGGCGCCGGTTCCCAATTCGCACATTCCCGAATCGGAGCAACTGCTCGCGGTCGGCGCGGCGGTCATGAACATGCTCAACGCAATTCACGCGCTCGGTTACGGCGGTTTCTGGGCGACGGGCGTCGATGCGTACGACCCCAATCTCCAGGCCGCGCTCGACTTCGAGCCGGCCGAGCGCGTGCTGGGTTTTTTATTTGTTGGCACACCGAAATCACGTGAACATTCGGCCGTGAGGCCGCCGCATTCGCCGTACGTGCGTGAGTGGTTGGGACTTGCATCGGTTTGACAATGTCGACAGCGATTGAACCGACCGCCCCGCTTCACTAGAAGCTGCGCGAGACGCGACCTCAAGCGCAATTTCTAAGCACGCGTTGAAACAGGCGGCGCGGTCAGTCATGCGTCACCCTGCACTAATCGGACAACCGCATAACGTGTGCCGTGAATTTCCGCCTGCATGGGCGCAGCCGACTAACGTTGGTCGATTTTAGACAGCCGGCCCTGTACTAAAGTGGAAACGCGAAACGACTTTGCAGAGGTGTCCCTATGTTCTCAGACGAATCCAAACGTCTCGAAACGCGGGACCAGGACGAAACATTATTCGGCGCGGTGTACATCAGCAATGTCGCGTCGGGCGTAGGCATATCGGACGTGGAATCGATTGTGTCGGTGTCTCGCGTGCTCAATCGCGCGGATGCACTGACCGGTTTTCTCGTGCACGCGGGCCGCAATTTTGTCCAGTACCTCGAAGGCGATCCGGTAGCAGTGAGAGAATGTCTGCGCCGTATCGGCAATGACAGCCGTCACTACGACATGCGGATTGTCGCGATCGGTTCGCTGGAAAACAGGCACTTTGCCGAGTGGTCGATGGGGTATTTCACCGGCGACATTCACGGCTCCGAGCGCATCGAAAATGTGCTGACCAACTGGTCGGGCACGGACCGCTCACTTCTGGAGGAAGTCTGGCGCATCACGCAAGCTGCCAAAACGCTGCCGGAAGTGAGCGAATCGCATCTCGTAGCAGGCCGGTTCGACGTTCTGCTGCGACGCGGTGCGAAATGAACGGCGCCTTGTCGCGTCGTTGGTGATCCTGTCACTGTCATCCTATGCTGGATCTCTTCACGCGAGCCGCGCAGGAACATCCATGCGCGCGCAGTTCCTGCCCATTCCGACCTTTATGTTGTCCCCCGGCATCGTCTATGCAAAGTCCTGACAAGCGTGGTCATTGCATTTTCCATAGCATGGCTGCGATCGTGCCCTCGTCCTGAAACACGGTCAGCACGTCGGGAATCCCGGTGATCGGCACGTTGTTCACCGTCAGGAAGAATACGATGCGGCGGCCGCTCTTCGCATCGATATAGCCGGCGAGCGCCTGCCCTTTCAGCAGCGGCATGCCCGGCAAGGCAGGATTTTCGGCGACGTACGTGCCCGTCTTCGCGTGCACCTGGCCTCTCGCTCCCGCTAATGTAGAGTCAGCTTCGAAGTTTGTGACTGTGGCGAGCGATCCGTCCACGCCGAGCACCGGCATCGAATTGAAGTACGGTGTAAAAGCAGGTTTCGCGCTCATACCGCGCAGCATCGCAACGACGGCTTTGCCGTTGGCCGTGGTCTCGCCGCCGCCGCTGCCGTCGATGAAATGATATTGAGCCGGCGAAATGTTGAACACGGTGGACAGTTCGCTCTGTTCCGCGGCAAGCGAACCGGCCATGGTGGTCGATCCGTTGTGCGCGAGTCCGAACTGCATCAGCGTCACGTCAGCCCCAATGTTGTAGCTGATTTTGTTGACGTATCGGACATGCTGCGCATACGTCGCCGATGTCAGTTGCGCCACCTGTTGCGCGCTCGAATACGAGTCCTTCGCGGGCAGCAACTGCACAGGATTGGCCGCGACGGGCGCAGCCGTTACCGTTACGCCCGAGCGCGCGAGTGCTTCGATAAAGATCGTGCGCGCGTAGTTCGACGGCTCGCTCACGCGGAACGTGCGGATCAGCGGATATGCGTTGGTCAGAATGGGCACGTAACCCGCCGGCACGGTCCCGCTGACAGTGGCCACACAATTAGGCGCGCCGATGCACTGCGGTGGCTCGGGGTCGAGCCCGATGGCGAGCGTCGACGTCGCGCTGCCGGTTTTCAGCGTCGATTGCACGGAGAAAGCCGCCGACTTCGGCCGCCAGTCGAATGGAACAGCGGCGCCTTCGGCGCTCTGCGATAGCGTGACGTCGACGAGGTCGTCATTGACGAAGATCGGCCGCACGTCGAACTCACCGCGGAAGTTGAACGGTTCGAAAAGACGGTCGTCGATCACGACATTGCCGTTGATCGTGGTGATGCCGGCAGCCGCCACCTGTGCCGCCAGCGCGTTGTATCCCGCGAGCGGGTCCGGCGCCGACAGCACTGCATTGCCGAGCGAGTTCGCTTCGTTATGGTCGAAGTCGGTGAGCGCTATCGTTCCATCGGGATTGGCGCGCCCGCCCATCGTCAGATCTCCGCTTGCAACCAGGATCAGATTGCCGTTGAGCGTACCGTTCGAAGCAACGCTGCCCTGCCGATAGACTGGCGTGACGAACTTGTGTTGTCCACCGAGCGCGTTGAGCGCATTTCCGGTCGAGAAAACTTTACGCACCGAGGCAATGAACATTTGCGAGTTGGAGTCGAGGTCGTAGATAACTTGCCCGGACTCGAGATCGACCACCAGCATGGACCAGCTCGCACTCTTATAGGCGGGCTTCTGCATTACCTGCATGATGGATGCAGGCACGGCTGTATTCGAATCGATAGACCCGCCGCACGAGGCCAGCAAAACTGCACCTGCAATCACGGTCCAGCGTTCGCACGCTCTACGGATTGTCGTCATTGTCGCGATCGTCGCGTTCATCGCAGGCCTCCAGATTCGATCTGCCTTTGCAAACTGAATGGCTCGGGTCGACGCATTGCGCGCCGATGACCGCGAGTATTCGCGCCGACAGACCCAAAACCCTGCCCACTATATTCCGCCGATAGCGGGGGCGATCGTCTTTTTGCAGCCAAAATCCAGAAAACCTGCCATGCCCTGCGTGAGTCGCTGCCGCTTATGCGCCAACTGCGAAGCCAGGCAGCGCATCGCGCAAAAGTGACGCACCGCAATAAGACCCGCGCTGTGCGCCACTACGGAAGGCTCGCACCCGCCACGCGAACGCCCGACCGGACTACCCCTGAGGCGCTTCCCACCCAATGCCAAGACTCTTCTGCAGCGACACGAAGTCCTTCAGCAACTCCGCCTGCCCTGCCACGACATTCTGCTGCGCGCTGAATTCCTGGCGCTGCGTGTCGAGCAAATCGATCAACGTCGCGACACCCGCCGTGTAGCGCTGCCGCATCAGCGCGGCAGAGTGGGTCGCGGACGTCTCCACTTTCAGCAACGTCACGACATGCTCCCGCTGATGCCCATAGCGCGATAGCGAAGAGTTCGCGTCCTGAAGCGCGCCGAGAACAGCCTTCGTATAACGAGCCTCGGCTTCGTCTCGCGACGCCTCAGCCGCATGTACGCTGCCTAGCGTGCGTCCGAAATCGAATGCATTCCATTGCAGATAGGGTGCGGTAATCCAGCTGAAGTTGCTCTTGCGTATGAGATGGCCCGGATCGCTCGCGCTGAAGCCGATGTCGCCGAACAACGTCACTTTCGGGAAAAAGTCCGCCACGTGTTCGCCGATTTGCGCGTTGCTCGATGCAAGCCGCCGCTCCGCAGCTCGAATGTCCGGACGGCGCTGCAACATCGCGGAGGGATCGCCAATGGGCACCGTCGCAGGCATAGGCGGCAGCGGCCGGGCAGACGCCAGTTGCTGATCCAGCGCGCCGGGTGCGCGCCCGGTCAGCACCGCGAGGCGGTCGAGCGAATCGCTCATTTGCGCGTCGAGCGGAATCAGCGTCGAGCGCGTGTTTTCGACCTGCGTGGTCAGACGTTCGACATCGATATCCGCAGCCGTGCCGCGCTCGCGCCGCTGCTGCGTCAGCGTCAACATTTTCTGTTCGATGTCCGCCTGGCGCCGCGCGAGTTCAAGCCGCGTTTGCTGGTCGCGCAGATCGATGTACGTTTGCGCCACTTCCGCGGCAAGCGACACCTGGGTGTCCGCGAGATCAGCGTCGACCGCTTCCGCATTGGCCGATGCGGCTTCGATCGCGCGCCGGGTGCCACCGAACAGGTCGATTTCCCATGAGGCGTCGAAACCCGCCGTGTAAAGCTGCAGCGGCCCCCTTCCCGATGACCCCGAACTGCCACCGGACGAACCCGCCGAACTGAGCGCGCTCAGATCGGGCTCGCGCGTGCGCAGCGCAGCCGCGTTGGCCGAAAGCTTCGGCAAAGCGTCTGCGCGCTGCGACTGCAGCTGCGCGCGCGACTCACGCAGGCGCGCCCGCGCAATATGCACGTCCGGGCTATGTGCGAGCGCGGCGGCGATCAGATCGTTCAGCTGCGGGTCGTTCAGTGCGAGCCACCACTCGCGAGGCGCCGGCTCCGCGCTCGTGCCGGCCGCCGGCGTGCGCACGAACGCGGCGCCGCGAGCATCCTGCGCAACGGGCGGTGCACCGTGATAGTCGGGACCGACTGTGCAGCCAGGCAAGACAGACAGCGAAGACAGAAGCGCCGCGGCGGCCAGGGCGAAACTCGAAGGACGGTTGAACATCATGTGAGATCAGAAAACATTAGTGTCCAGCGGACGGAGGCGCCGGCGCATTCCTGCGCGGCGTCTTCAGAAGCAACGCAAGAGGAATGCAGGCGACGAGCGCGATGGCGAGCAGATAGAAAGTTTCCGAATAGGTCATCACGATCGCCTGCTGCTGGATCTGCGCGCCGAGCTGGCCGAGCGCTCGCATTCGCGAGTACGCCATGTCGCCGGTATGGGTGAACCAGTTCGCCGCATTGGCGGCAATGCTGTCCTGACCGATCAGTGAATTCGCGCTCACCGATTCACGGATCATTGCCGTATGAAACGTCGTGCGCCGGTCGATCACGGTGCCGATGATCGCAAGGCCGATCGAGCCGCCGAGATTGCGCGCCATGTTGTAGAGCCCCGCGGCATCGCCGGAATCTTCGCGCGACACCGCAGCCATGGAGGCCTGATTGAGCGGCATCATTGCGAGCATCTGTGCGGTGCCGCGTATCAGCTGCGACCAGACGAAATCGTGCCCGACGCTTTGCGCCGTCAGGCTGATGTCGAGCATGCAACTGAGCGCGTATAACACGAGCCCGGTGATGACGAGAAGACGGAAATCGAACTTGCCAAGCAGCCGCGGCAGCACCGGCATGATCAGAAATGCCGGCAGCCCCGAGAGCAGCATGATCGCGCCCGACTGCTCCGCGTTATAGCCCGCCACCACGCCGAGAAACTGCGGCAGCAGATACGACACGCCATAAAGCGCAGCGCCGACCGCCGACACGATCACGATCACGCTCGCATAGTTAGGATTACGCATCAGGCCGAGGCGCACGATCGGCTTCTTTGCCGTCATCTGCGAAGCTGCGATCAGGAGCATGCCGAAAACCGATACACAGGTGAGCAGGACGATTGTCGACGACTCGAACCAGCGTTCACGCTGCCCTTCTTCGAGCACCACCGTGAGCGAACTGAGCCCGATCGCGAGTCCGACGATGCCGAGCCAGTCCGCCTTGAAGAAAGCTTCCCAGTGGGGCTTGTCCGACGGCAGTCCGACAATCAGCAGCGTCATCAGCGCTAAGCAGATCGGCAGGTTCATGAAGAAGCACCAGCTCCAGCTGACGTTCTCCGCGAGCCAGCCGCCGACCACCGGCCCCAGCAGCGGCCCGAGCAGCACGATCAGGCCGAACATCGTCATGCCGACCGGCAACTGCGAAAGCGGCAGCCGCGTGCGGATGATGGTCTGCGCGGTAGGAATCAGCGCGCCGCCAGTAAAGCCCTGGCCGATCCGGCCGGCGATCATCATGGGCAGCGTGTGCGACCAGCCGCACATCATCGAAAATGCAATGAAGAGCGCCGAGTTGGTGAGCAGGAAGTTGCGCAGGCCGAAGACGCGTGTGAGCCATGCCGCGAGCGGAATCATCACGATCTCGGACATCAGGTAGCCGGTGGAAATCCACGTACCCTCCGTTCCCGTCGCGCCGATTTCGCCCTGAATCTGCGGCAGAGCGGAGTTCGTGATGGAAATGTCGAGCGTCGCCATCAATGCGCCGAGCGCGCCGGCGGCGACGGCGATCCAGTCGCCGACGCTCGCCCGCTCTTCCCCGTGTGGTGCGGCAGGCGCCGCAGTCGCAGGCGTCGCGTCAGCCACGACGATTCTCGGCATCGATACGCGCATCGCGCTCACGCGCAGACCGCGTGTCGACATCGACCGTGACGGACAGGCCTGGCAACAATACGCTGCGCGTCTCGGCCCCCGTATCGATACGAATCCGCACGGGCACTCGCTGCACAATCTTCGTGAAGTTGCCGGTCGCATTCTCCGGCGGCAGCAATGCGAACTGCGAGCCGGTGCCCGGCGAGAAACTGTCGATCACACCGTGCAGCGTATGGCCAGGCAACGCGTCGACATGCATCTCGACGGGCTGGCCGACCCGCATGCGGCCCACCTGCGTTTCCTTGAAATTCGCCAGCAAATAGGTACTTCGTACGGGAACGACCGTCAGCATCCGCGTGCCGGGCTGCACGTATTGGCCGACGCGCACGGTGCGGTCCCCTACCTTGCCGCCGAGCGCACTGCGCACCACCGTATTCTCGAGATCGAGCCGCGACTGTTGTGCGCTTGCCTCGGCGGCTTCGAGTTGCGCGCGCGCCTGTGCAAGCTGCGCGGTGGCAGAGCCGATCTGCGAACGTGCGGCGTCGACCGCGGCTGCGTTTGCGGCAAGCGTGGCATTCGCCTGGTCGCGCGTGCTGGTCAGCTCGGCCATGCGTTCACTGCTTTCAGCGCCGGTCGCGATGAGCGGCGCGTAACGCCGCACTTCGTCGCTCGCATGCTGTGCACTCACGCGGGCCACCCGCTCTTGCGCCTGTGCCTGCGCGATATTGGACTGCTGCTGTTTGATGTCGGCCTGCGCGCGTTCTATGTCCGCCTTGCGTGCGTCGATGGTCGCGAGCGCCTGGTCGAGCGCAACCTGGTACTGGCGCGCGTCGAGATGCACGAGGGGATCGCCCGGCTTCACCATCTGATTGTCCGCGACATAAACTTCCGTCACATAGCCGGACACCTTGGGGGCGACCGTGACGCTATCGGCCTGCAGATAGGCGTCGTCGGTACTCTCGATAAAGCGCCCTACGGTCCACCAACGCGCGAGCCAGATACCTCCGGCAATGAGCGCGACAACGCCGAGCGCGATCAACACCGTGCGCCGGCTCGGACGGCGCACGCCTGACGGCGGCGACTCTTCGGCGGGTCGGGGACGGGACGGGGAATCTGCGGTCGTTGACATCTCAATGGTCCAATTATTTCCAGTTGGCAGAATTATTCCAGTCGATAGAATTGTGTCAAGTGATATATTTGTGTGGAAGTAATGGAGAGAAATGCATGAACCCCGCACAGAAAGTGCGTCGGTCGCCCGAAGGCGGCTACGCACGCGGTGACGAGACGCGTCAGCGAATAATCGAAGCAGCGATCCAGCTGTTTGGCGAACACGGATTCGAAGGCGCGTCGACCCGCGAGATCGCGGCTTGTGCCGGCGTCAACGCGCCCGCGCTGCAGTACTACTTCGAGAACAAGGAAGGGGTGTATCGCGCGTGCGTCGAAGCACTGGCCGACGATGCATGGAGAACCTTCGGCCCGGCCATCGAACACGCACAGGCCGTGGTGCGCGAAAACGCCGCGACCGAAGTGTTGATCGACGCTTTCATCCGGATTCAGGAAGCCATGGCGGACGGCGCGTTCGCGAAAGCGAGCAAGCCGGGCCGGCGGATGTTCTTTGCACGCGAGCAGGCCGGCTACGAACCCGAGAGCGCCACGCAGATTCTCGCGTGCCGGATCCGTCAGCCGTTGAACGAAGCGAGCGCCGCACTGGTCGCGCGTATCTGCGGGCTAGCCTCCGACGACCCCGTCACGCAGATTCGCACATTCAGTCTGCATGGACAGCTGGTGGTCTTTCACCTCGCGCATCGCTCGACGCTGTCGGTTCTCGGCTGGAAAAGCATGGACGCAGAGAAGGCCGAGCAGTTGAAGTCCACGGTACGCGATCAGACGCGAATACTGCTCGAACACTGGAGCCGGGAACGCGACGCGCGGCACGTGAAAGGTGCGAAAGGTGCGAAAGCCGCGAGCAAACCGCCGCGTTCGCGCAAGCAGGCCCGAGGCGATGACGACGGCAACTGAAGCACGGCCCGCGTATCGGCCGGGGCCGGCCCGGGAGCCGGCCTGGGGACCGGCCGATCACGCGGCGAGCACCGCGAGTGCTCTGCGAACCGAAGCCGAAGCTTGAGCGCCAGGAACCAGGGTTGAATCGCGACCGCGCGCTGTCGCCAGCGCGTGCGTTTCAATCCATAGCCGAAAGGTAATCCGCCAGACGGGCGAGCATTGCATCGCAATCGCTCAATTGCTCGCTGGTCAGAAATTCATCTGGCTTATGCCCCTGGTCCATACTGCCCGGTCCGCAGACCACGGTGGGAATGCCCGCCTGCTCGAAGAGCCCGCCTTCGGTGCCGAACGCCACGGTGCCAAACTCGTTTGAACCGGTCAGCAACGTTAGAAGACGCGCCGCTTCGCTGTCAGGCGACGTAGCCAGCCCCGGATAGGCGGAGAGCGACTGGAATCGGATATCGGCGTCGGACTTCACGGCACGCATTCCGGGAAGCAGCTCGGCTTCGGCGTACGTTTGCAACTCGTCGGCTACCTGACCGGCGTCGAAACCCGGCAGCGCCCGGACTTCGAAATCGAACTCACATTCTGCCGGTACGATGTTCAGCGCACGGCCGCCTTTGATCACTCCCGTCTGCACGGTCGAGAACGGCGGATCGAACCGTTCGTCGCGATACTCGGGCTGCGCGAGATGATCGCCGATCTCTTCCAGACGGCTGATCATGCGCGCCGCGTACTGAATGGCGTTGACACCATATGGCGCGTAGGCCGAATGGCACGGCGCACCTTTGACCTGACAGCGCATCGCCAGTTTGCCCTTGTGTCCAAGCACCGGCTTGAGTCCGGTCGGCTCGCCGATCAGACACAGCACCGGCTTGTGCGGACGCCGTTCGAGTTCAGCGAGCATAGGCCGCACGCCAAGGCACCCGACTTCCTCGTCGTATGAAAAGGCGAGCTGCACCGGGAGCTTCAAATCGCGTTCGACGAAGCCCGGCACCGCCGCGAGCACCGATGCGATGAAGCCCTTCATGTCGGCCGTCCCGCGACCGTACAGTCGCCCGTCACGTTCGGTGAGACGGAATGCGTCGACGCTCCACGCCTGTCCTTCGACCGGCACCACGTCGGTATGGCCTGACAGCACAATGCCGCCCCGCTCGTGCGGACCGATCGTCGCAAACAGATTCGCCTTGGTACGCTCGGCGTTGTAGAAGAGTTCGCTCTTCACACCCAGTTCGTCCAGGTAATCTCGAATGAACCCGATCATGTCCAGATTCGACTCGCGGCTGACCGTGGCAAAGCCGATCAACGTGGCGAGCAGCGCGCGACTGGACCTGTCACTCATTGCCGGGCACCCCGTAGCTCGGCGCGGCGGTCGGATTCAAAGCGCGCGTCAGATAGTCCTGCATTTGCGGCTGATATGCGCGCCACAAACCGTCGAGTTGGCCGATGGGATCGTCGTCGGCCCAATCGACACGCAAGTCGACGATCGGCCAGCTCACATCGCCCACGATTCTGAGCGCCGCCGAATGCACGGGCCCCGCCTCGCCGCCCGCGGCCATCGCCGCGTGCATGGCCGCGAGGAGTCGATCGGCAAGCGGGCCTGCGGTCTGCTCGAACGCAGGGACCATTGCCTCGATCACTTCGACGCCGGCGAGCATATTGCCCGCTGCCACGCATTGCTTGCCCGCGACGGCGTGATACGTACCCAACGCTTCCTTGCCGCTGAAGAATGCCGTGCGGCCCTGGCTATCGACCACCGTCACCTGACGATATTCGCTCCAGTCGCTTGCGCCTAGCGCACGATCCAACGCGGCGGCGGGATCGAATTGCCCGCTTTCGAGAAGATCGAGAATCTGCGGGCCCAGTGCCGGCAGCGTGACGTTTTGCGTCGCGACCACGCCGACGCCTGCACGCACCCATGGACATCGGGCGCCCACTGCAATGCTCGACGAACTGATTGCAACCCCAAGCTGCCCCGACTGCGCGCAGCGTCCGACAATAGAGAACGTCATATCCCGCTCCTCAGGCTTGCGGCCGCGTCCATCCGTCTGGAATGACGGCGATTACGTCGATCTCCATCAGCCACTGCGGCTGACCGAGCGCAACCACGACGAGGCCGGTGGAAATCGGAAATACGCCCTTCAGCCACTTGCCGACTTCCTGATACACAGGCTCGCGATAACGGACGTCCGTCAGATACGTCGTTGTCTTGACGACGTGAGACAAGTCGCTGCCGGCCTCTTCGAGCAATTGCTTGAGGTTCTTCATGGCCTGCTCGGCCTGGGCGCGCGGATCGCCCAAGCCGACCAGACGTCCTTCGAAATCGGTCCCCACCTGGCCGCGTACATAAACCGTATTGCCTGCGCGCACGGCCTGACAGAGGTCGTTGTCGAGCGTCTGGTTCGGATATGTGTCCTTCGTGTTGAACATGCGAATTCGGGTATGCGTAGGTTGGCTCATGAGTGCACCATTTATATGGAGAGAAAGATGGGGAGACGCGTGAATCAGTTCACGCCCATTTCGCTTACTTTATGAACCTTTGAACCGGCGGACGAACCGTCGGCAGCGTCAGTACCTGTTGCGCTTTCGTCGCGACTCGCTACGTCGCGTTGCGGTCCATCGTAATACGCCAGATATTTGCGCTGGGTGACGACGTGATCGGCGACGTGCTTCGCGTCGTGCCACACACCCCAGATAAACGCAGAGCCGCGACGCGACAACCACGGCAGTCCGAGAAAATAAATGCCCGGCTCCTTCGATACGCCGCGCTGATGCGACGGCTTACCTTTTTCGTCGAACGCGTTCACGTCCAACCAGCCGAAATCGACTGCATAACCGGTTGCCCACACAATCGACGTCACGCCGGCTTCTGCCAGATCGAGTTCGCGAAGCGGATGCGTGACGCACTCGGGGTCGGCGGGAATGGCGCGCGCCTCCGGTTCTTGCGGAAGATCGAGACCGTTGCGCTCGGCATACGCGTCGGCCGCGTCCAGCAGCGACAGATAGTTCTCGTCGCCGCGCGCGATGTTCGCCGCCAGATCGTCTTCGAAGACAGCGACGCCATTGTCGAAAGACTTCGTGAGACCCACGAGCGTAATGCCCTGATGCGCGAGACGCCGGAAGTCCACCGTATGACCGCCGCGCGACCCGCTTACTGCGATCGTCACGTGTTCCCTGCCCGGCTTCATGACCTCCGCGTCCCATTCGCCGAGCACGCCGAGCCACCAGCAAAAATCGCGACCGCGATAAGCGCGCGGCGGACGGTCGTGCGCCCCGACCGACAGATAAACGCGCCTGCCTGCACGCTGCAACTCGTCCGCGATCTGCACGCCTGACGATCCCGCGCCCACCACGAGCACGCCTCCTTCAGGCAATTGCCCCGGGTTGCGATAGTCGGCGGAATGAATTTGCGTGAGACGCGTGTCTTGCGGCGCAAGCGGCGGAATGACGGGACGCTGGAAAGGTCCAGTCGCGACGACCACGCGATTCGCCTCGATCGTGCCCTCCGACGTTTCGACCGTAAAGCCCGGACGTCCCGCATTACGCACGACGTGCTTCACCTCCACACCAGTGCGGATCGGCGCATCGAACTTCTTTGCATATGCGACGAAATAATCCGCGACCTGTTCCTTCGGCGCAAAAGCGTCCGGGTGGACGTCCGCGAACTCCAGGTTGGGGAAACGATCGTGCCATGCGGGACCGTTCGCAACCAGCGAATCCCAGCGCCCGGTACGCCAGCGCTCGGCAATACGGGCGCGCTCCAGTACGAGGTGCGGCACCCCGAGCCTCGTCAGGTGTTCGCTCATCGCGACGCCGGCCTGGCCGGCGCCGACCACCAGCGTATCGATCGACGTTGTTTCGAGTGTCATGACTGTGTCCTTCAGAAGAGGCTATAGCGAATCATGCTTGCAGACGGCGTGTGCCGCCCCGGCCGTTCGTCTCCCGTCAAAATCTACCCGCCCGTTCCGAATCCGAAAAACATATTAAAAAAATGCAGCGCATCGGTTTTTCCTATGCAGCGCTTTTTGACCGCCTCACAATGCCGCCGTTGAAGACCTTGAAGATGGAGCGTCGTCGATGGAAAGTCACCCGTTGCGCTATTCATTGCGCCAGTTGCGCTATTTCGTCGTCACGGCGGAAGCGCTGTCTTTCACGGCGGCGGCAAAGCGCCTGCATATCTCGCAACCGTCGATCTCGACGGCGCTTGCGGATCTCGAAGTCTCGTTCGGCGTGCAACTCTTCATACGACATCACGCGAGCGGTCTTTCGCTCACGCAGGCCGGACGCGATCTGCTCGGCCAGGCGCGCAATCTGCTCAAAATCGCGGAGGAACTGCAAACGACCGCGAAGGAAATGGACGGCGGCATGACGGGCGCGATTGCGCTCGGCTGTCTCGTCTCGCTTGCGCCGCCGCTCATGCCGCGGTTGATCAGCCGCTTCACTGGCGAGCACGCGGGCATTTCGTTTCGCACCGTCGAGGCGCATCAGGACGGCCTTTTACGAGGCCTGCACGACGGCTCGCTCGACATTGCCCTCACCTACAGCCTCGACCTGACCGAGGACATTGCCTTCACGCCGCTGCTTTCGCTGCCGCCTTATGCGATCCTGCCGCGCACGCATCGGCTCGCCCGCGCGCGCAAGGTATCGCTCGCTGACCTTTTGCCCGAGCCTTATGTGATGCTTGACTTGCCGCACAGCCGCGAATACTTCGCCGCGCTCTTCGACGCAGTGGGCAGCCGGCCGGTGCCGGCGTTTCGCTCGTCGCAGCCCGAGGTCGTGCGCGGCATGGTGGCCAACGGACTTGGTTATAGCCTGCTTAACTTTCCGCTCAAGTCCAATCGCACCGTGGATGGCGAAGAGTTCGTCATTAAACGCTTCAAAGACAACGTCAACGCAACGATGCTAGGCATCGCACAATCGCGCACGATGAAGCCTCGCCAGGTCGTGCATCGTTTTGCTTCGTTCTGCGAGAACTATATCCGGCGACTGCATATAGACGAATGAGTCATCGCGCTTGGTCGACTGCTTTCAGATTGCGTTCGCTGCATAGACAAAACCTTTGCTTTGTATCTGAAAACAATATTTTGGCTTGCAAATTGGCTTGATAGATTGGTGGCCATGTTGAGCGCTACGCCGCGTAGGCTTTACGCCGGCTCGCTCTGACCGTCACGAATCGAGGGGGACGCATGACCGACCTGCCAACGACGACTGCAGTGCATGCACTGGTTGAAAAGCTGCAGACGGGTTGCGAACGGCCATTCGGCGATGCGCATGCAATGCCGCCCGGTGTTTACACGTCGCCCGAATTTCTGGCGCTGGAAGAGCGCGCGATCTTCTCGCGGGAATGGCAATGCGTCGGCCGCGCTAGCGCGCTGAAAGCCCCCGGTGATTACCTGAGCGCGCGCATCGGCGCGCAACCCGTTGTGGTTCTGCGCGACGAACAGATGCAACTCCGGGCCATGTCGAACGTGTGCCTGCATCGCATGTCGGTATTGCTCGAAGGACGCGGAAACGTGCGCCGCATCGTCTGCCCGTATCACGCGTGGAATTATTCACTGGACGGCGCATTGCACGGCGCGCCGCTCATGGACCGGCAACAGGGCTTCTGCAAGGAAAGCTACCGGCTGCCCGCAGTGCGTTGCGAAGAATGGCAAGGCTGGCTCTATGTGACGCTCGACGAAAACACGCCGCCCGTGCGCGAGCAGCTTGCCGATCTGGGCGAACTGATCGGCGCATACGGCATGTCGGACTACATTGAAACGTTCTATGAAGAGCACGTGTGGGACACGAACTGGAAGATCCTCGCGGAAAACTTCATGGAAAGCTATCACCTGCCCATGTTGCATCGCGCGACGGTCGGACCGCATTCGCGGCTCGAAGAAATGGAATGCCCGCCGGGTTATCCCGCGTTCAACTATCACTGGATTACCAAGGAAGCGTCTTTGCCGATCGGCAACGCGCATCCGGAGAACACGCGACTTACCGGGCATTGGCGCAAGACCACCGCGCTGCTCGCGATCTACCCGACGCATCTGGTCACGCTTACCCCAGGTTACTTCTGGTATCTCGTGCTGCAACCTCAGGGCGTAGGGCGCGTGCACATCCGCTTCGGCGGAGGGCTTGCGCCGGAGTTCATCGCGGACCCCGAAGCGAACGCGCACATGGCGACGCTGAAGAAACTGCTGGACGACGTGAACGCCGAAGATAAACGCGGCGTGGAAGCGGTCTTTCGCGGCGTGCACGCGCCGCTCGCGAAACCGGGCCATTTGAGCCATCTCGAACGCCCCAACTATGGCTTCGCGCGCTACCTAGCCAGCAAGATCGCCGCGACGCAGCCCGGTACACATTGATTACGACGCACCATCGACAGGACGCGATCACGATGTCAAACCCTTCCTTCATTTCGCTCTCGCGCGTGAGCAAATCGTATGACGGCGCCCAATATGTCGTCGATGACTTGAATCTCGAGGTGGGCAAGGGAGAATTTCTGTCGCTGCTCGGTCCCTCCGGCTCGGGCAAGACAACCACGCTGATGATGCTCGCGGGATTCGAAACGCCCACTCACGGCGAGATCCGCCTCGACGGCCGCCGCCTCGACGACAAGCCGCCGCATCAGCGCGACATCGGCATGGTGTTTCAGAACTACGCGCTCTTTCCGCATCTGACGATTGCGGAGAACGTCGCCTTTCCGCTTTCCGTGCGGCACGTAAGCCGCGCCGAGCAGAAGGTGCGTGTGAAGCGTGCACTCGACATGATCGAACTTCCGCATCTGGCGAACCGGCGTCCTGCGCAACTCTCCGGCGGACAGCAACAGCGCGTCGCGCTCGCACGTGCGCTCGTGTTCGAGCCGAGTGTCGTGCTGATGGACGAGCCGCTCGGTGCGCTCGACAAGCGCCTGCGCGAAACGATGCAATACGAAATCATGCGCCTGCATCGCGAACTGTCGCTCACGATCGTCTACGTGACGCACGATCAGGCGGAGGCACTGACCATGTCGAACCGCGTGGCCGTGTTTTCCGATGGGCGCATCCAGCAGGCCGCCACACCGAGCGAGCTTTACGAAAATGCGCAGAACGCGTTCGTCGCAAACTTCGTCGGCGAGAACAATGGACTGACCGGACGCGTGGCGAATACAAGCGACGGTTCCGCAACGCTCGCGCTTTCGGACGGCAGCATGATTCGCGGCCGTTGCGAAGAAGGCCTGCGCGCCGGCGACGAAGCGATGCTCGCGCTGCGCCCCGAACGCGCGCATATCCCGAGCGCGGAAGGCACGCTCGCCGCCGAACACGACAACGTAGTGCGTGCGCGCGTCGACGAACTGGTGTATTGCGGCGATCATCACCGTGTACATCTGACGCTCGGCTCGCGCGATTCGATCGTTGTGAAAGTGCCGAACACCCAGCGCCATGCGCTGCCCTCGCCCGGCAGCACCATCGACGTCGCGTGGCGCCACGACGACTGCAAGATTCTCGCCGCACCTGCGCCGCGAAGCGCGCCCGCAATCAACGTAACCACACCGCCCTCACCTTCCATAATCACGACCGCACCAGCAGGAGCCAACTGACATGCGCACCCTCATCAAAGCACAATGCGCTGCACTCGCCGTAGCCGCATTCGCCACCGTGACCACCCAGGCAGCGGAGACGCTCTCCGTCGTGACCTTCGGCGGCGCGTACGAAGCGGCGGCCAAGAAGGCCTACTTCGAACCGTTTACGCAGGCCACGGGGATCGGCTTCTCGACCGAATCGTACGACGGCGGGCTTGCCAAGCTTTCCGCGATGGAGCAGGCCAAAAACACCACGTGGGACCTGATCGACCTCGAAACCAACGATGAGATCACCGCCTGCGAGGAAGGCCTCCTGCAGAAGTTCGACAAGAAGACGATCGGCAAGACGAGCGACTTCATTCCCGGCTCGATCAGCGATTGCGCGGTCGCGAGCATGGTGTGGTCGACGGTCTATGCCTACGACGCGAGCAAGCTCAAGACCGCGCCGACCACCGTCAACGACTTCTTCGACCTGCAGAAATACCCGGGCAAGCGCGGCTTGCGCAAGTCGCCGAAGGTGTCGATGGAATGGGCGTTGATCGCGGACGGCGTCGATCCCAAAGATGTCTACAAGGTGCTCGGAACGCCCGCCGGCGTGGATCGCGCGTTCAAGAAGCTCGACACGATCAAGAAGAGCATTGTGTGGTGGGAGTCGGGCGCGCAGGCGCCGCAGTTGCTCGCCGACGGCGCGGTCGTCATGACGCAGGCCTACAACGGCCGCATCTCCGATGCCGCGAAGAAAGACAACAAGCCGTTCAAGGCGGTCTGGGACGCGCAGGTCTACGACTTCGACTGGTGGGCGGTGCCGACGGGCGCGAAGCACGCCGACGCCGCGGCGAAATTCATCGTCTCGGCTTCGCAACCCAAGGCTTACGCGGATCTGTCGAAGTACATCGCGTACGCGCCGCCGCGCAAGGACGCGATTGCGCTCATCGACAAGCAGCGTCTTGCCGATCTGCCGACCGCACCCGAGAACTTCAAGCGCGCGCTGCAGATCAACGCGAACTTCTGGGCCGACAACGCGGACCAGATCAACAAGCGCTTCCAGGTGTGGCTGACGCAGTAACGCCACCGTTCGACGAGAGCCCAACTTGACTACCAGCATGCCCGCTTCCGCCCAAGGTACGGTCCCGGGCTCTCCGACGAGAGCCGAAGGCCGCGCGTCGTTCCAAAAGGCGCGCCGCCGCGCATCGTTGCAGGCGTTGCTGCTTGCGCTGCCGTTGCTCGTGTTTCTGCTGTCGACGTTCATTGCGCCGATCATGCTGCTGCTCGCGCGCAGCGTCGAGAACCGCGAAGTGCCGGACAGCATGCCTGCACTTACGCGTGCGCTCGATGCATGGGACGGTCGCGGCGTGCCGGACGAAGCCACGTTCGCGCTGCTGGCTGCGGGGCTCAAGGAGGCGCAGCAAAGCGGACAGCTCGGCACCGTCGCGCGGCGGCTGAACTTCGCGCAGCCGGAGTTTCGCAGCCTGCTCATGCGCACCGCGCGCCAGCTGTCGGGCGATCCGCCGCCGGTGTGGAAGCCGGCGCTCGTCGAACTCGATGAACGCTGGAACTCGCCCGAGACCTGGCGCCTGCTGAAGCGAGCCGCCGCGTCGCCGACGCCCGACTATTTGCTTTCCGCAGTCGATGCGCAGGTGACGCCGCAAGGCACGCTCGCGTTCGTCGCGGATAACGCTTCGGTGTACCGGCAAGCATTCGTGCGGACCATCTCGATCAGCGCGACGGTCACGCTGCTGTGCCTCGTGCTCGGCTACCCTGTCGCGTGGCTGCTTGCGAATCTGCCCGCGAAAAGCAGCAACCGGTTGATGCTTCTCGTGATCGTGCCGTTCTGGACTTCGTTGCTCGTGCGCACGACAGCGTGGTATGTGTTGCTGCAACCGGGCGGCGTCATCAATAGTCTCGTGACGGGTCCCGGCCTCGCCACTCACCCGCTGCCGCTCATCTTCAATCGGACAGGCGTTCTGATCGGCATGACACACGTGCTGCTGCCGTACATGATTCTCGCGATCTACTCGGTCATGAAGAGCGTGTCGCCGGTTTATATGCGCGCCGCGCAATCGCTCGGCGCGCATCCGTTCACCGCGTTCGTGCGGATTTACGTGCCGCAGACGCTACCGGGCGTCGGCGCCGGCTGCTTCCTCGTATTCGTGCTCGCGCTCGGCTACTACATCACGCCTGCGCTGCTCGGCGGCGCCGGCGACGAGATGATCAGCCAACTCATTGCGATGCAGACGAACACGCAACTCAACTGGGGCCTCGCCGGTGCGCTCTCGGCCTATCTCGTGATCTTTACGGCGATCTTCTATTTTCTCTTTAACCGCATCGTAGGCATTGACCGCCTGCGCTTCGGGTAAGCACCGTTCGAACGCACACGCGACGACGACGAAGGGACACGACGGAGGAACGATATGCAAGATCAACGCAACAAGATGCTGACCGAACGCGTCGCCGCGCGCTGGGTGCGGCTGCATACCGCACTCGTGCTGTTCTTCCTGATTGCGCCGATTCTCGCGATCATCCCGCTCTCGTTTAATTCGGGATCCTACTTTTCGTACCCGATGCAAGGATTTTCGCTGCGCTGGTATGAGCAGGCGCTCACGAGCGCGGACTGGCAACGCTCGCTGCTCAATAGCCTCGGAATCGGCGCGGCTTCGACGGTGATTGCCACGTGTCTCGGCACCCTCGCAGCATTGGGGCTGTCGCGCGCGCAGTTTCCGCTGCGCTCGCTGATCATGCCGCTCATCATTTCGCCGATGATCGTACCCATCGTCGTGGTCGCGGCAGGCTTCTATCTGATCTTCGCGCCGCTCGGACTCGTGAACTCGTATCCCGGTGTGGTGCTTGCGCATGCGGCGCTCGGCACGCCATTCGTCGTGATTACCGTGACCGCGTCGTTGCTTTCGTTCGACCATAGCCTGCTGCGTGCCGCTTCAGGGCTCGGCGCGCCGCCGTGGGTGACATTCAGGCGCGTGACGTTGCCGCTCATCATGCCGGCGATCGCCACGGGCAGCGTCTTCGCGTTCGCGACGTCATTCGACGAGGTGATTGTCATTCTGTTCATCGGCGGCCCGGATCAGACAACCGTGCCGCGGCAGATGTGGAGTGGAATTCGCGACTCGATCGACCCTTCGATCCTCGCCGTAGCGACAATGCTGATCGTGTTCGCAGTGCTGCTCTTTGCGAGTATTACGTGGCTGCGCGGGCGGGCGGCGGCTGCTAGTAATGCTCTTGTTTGATGAAAGGGAGGCTGTTGCCGGCCCGATGCGAACCTTCATGCTTAACCCAAGAACCGAAAAGCGTACCAGGAAAAATATGCGCAGCCAGTGGCTAGTGTTAGAGCGGAGAGTCCCCTCGCACTTTCCGTACATTGCTTCGTCACTGTAGAACTCGAATGGCCTGCCACGCAAAATCTTGCGCAGCAGGTAACCCCGGGCGCGAGTTCCTCGAACCTGACCGTCTCGAGTTCGTGCTGCATCGGCGTCAGCTTGTTGAGCATGAGGCTCATTAAACGACAAAGCCCGGCGTCTGGCCAGACTTGGGCGGTGCTTTGTCAGCAATCTAAAGCCCTGCTGAAGCCGGGCTTTTCGCTAACGCTCAAGAATAATCGCACCGACAAAATAGAGAGCCACGCACAGGATCATCGCGCCGCCAGTGCAGTATGCCCAACGCATCAAGGGCCATCGCTGCCACGCGTAGGCATTGACGCCAGCCGCTAAAGTGGCGGGGCCGAATATGAGCAGATACAGAATGAGCCAGTTGTACCAAGGAAATGCGCATTTGCCCAGTTCGTGGCAGCCGTGCACAATCTTGTGTGGATCGCGAAACCAGTCGTATCTACTCAGTGTAGCGAGGCAAGCCCATGTAATAGCAAGTCCGTATCCAATTCCTCCAAGGCTAACGACGAACCGTTTCACTTGATCTCCCAAAAAAGGATCTCTTTTGATTTTCGTAAATCAGAGAAGCCAAACGAAGTACCCGCGAAGAGAGAGTTCATCCCAAACATTCGCCCGACCGTTGCAACTGAGTCTTCTGGGCCGCTGATCGTTAATCGCGAACCGTTCCAAAGGTCAATGTGCCCGCCACTTGCGTCTGCTGCGCTTTCGCCGTCCCGCGTCCAATAGTGGGAGAACTGGATGATGCCAGTTCGCCCCTTCACCTTCGATTCCCAATCTGGCCCGGTAATGTCCCCGGCGTTCGGCAGACCGGCAAAGGGGCGCAGCTTCAACCATTCACCAAGCTCATCTGCGCGAGTTGCTGTTGGTTTGCCATCGAGAATGATTCGCCCAATGGTGGACTGGCCCGATAGTGGACGCACCAGCCTCGAAGAAAACGACTTCATTTCGATGCCGACGCGATGGAAAGTAACGCTCATGCGAATCGCGCATTGATCCTTGTATGCAGGATTATCATACGGATTTCCTGACGGATAAGCACTCCACAGCTCGCGAAAGGTCAGTACTGTCAACTGCACTTCCTTGATGGAGTTCGGCGTCGAGTTGGTTCTGACTATTGTCTTCGTGTTCGGCATTATCAGACTTCCTGTTTTACGATGGCTTCATCGCCTCAATGAACGGTGTAACTATCCGCGGTGGCAGTGTGGACGCGCGGCAGGTGACCGCGACGGGCACTTCCAAAGGACGACATCGCGGTCAGCGGTAGTCTCACCTATAAAGTCAACCCGCCGGGGACCGCCAGCCTTCAATCGTGCCAGCGCTCCTGGAAGTTTCGCAGCAAGCCGTTCCGCCAATGACTGCGAGGCGGCGAACCGCCTCGCCAATAGTCAGGACCGGACCCGCATAAGGCAGTTTCTCGCCGCCGCGTTCCAGGCTGTCGCCTACTACGTCGATTCGAAGCATCATGATTTCGTTTCGTGTTCCATGTGGTACTAGATGCGCGCCATGTCATCGCGTGCGAGCGCTTCATCGCCCCAATACACTGCGTAGTCGCCGCTACTCTCGCCGGTGTCAATGCGCGGTAGCTGTCCATCCGCGTCAAGGCGTCCCACGCGCATCTGGCCGTCTGGCGTCTCGATGACATACGGATACCCTTCGAGCGTCACGCCCGCAGCGGCGACGCAGACCTGTTCGTCGTATATCGCAGCTACTACTGATGACGCGATTGCGGCAGCAGCCCCGCTGCTTTCGCCCGCTACGCTTTCGTCGGTCCAGTAGAAGCAACCGGGATTGGAACTAGCCATCACGCGATTTTGTCCGCAGGGACACAGCACCAGATCGCCTTCGACGACGCCGGGCCTTCCTCTGTAGCATCTGCGCGCAGCTGTACCGGATATCCTGAACGTACCCTCGCACTTGCCGCACGTTGCTTTGTCACCGTTGAGCGCGAATGGCCTGCCGTGGTCCGTCATGTGAGTGGCAGACCCGCCGGTTACAACGCCACCTGTCGTCGTGGGGCTGCCTTGCACGACGAGCGCCTTACGCATGGGTGTCGCCTCTCGCACTGGCGGACTCAGCGGCAGGCGGCGCGTATCCGCGGTCGAACAGGACGGGAGTCATTTCGCCGTTGCTTAGGCGCGAACCGATCAGCGCAAGCGGCTTAACCTCCCATGTAGCGGCATAGGCGGCGCCGTCGATAATGGTGGTTTGTCTGCCGTCGTCATACGCGTCGATTTCTCCGACGCGAGCGAATGCCTTGCCTTTATACTCGGCGCTGGTCAGTTCCCGGCTCGCGTATCCGCCGCGCCCGGTACGAGCACCAATAGTTGCAAACAGGTATGTCGTTTGGTTTTTCTGCTGTTCCGGCATTTTTAAGTCCCCTATCCTGGTTAAGCCACTCCGCCGCGTTGCGCGGAAACTGGCTCGCTGACGCGACAAGGGGCATTACCTCGCATGACTCGCTGACCGCCATATCGGACAACTCTGAAAACAGGTGACGGGCTGTTGTTTGGTGACGTGGGACAGTATTTTTCCCGCTCGCATTCCAGTGGGATAGTGACAAAGCATTAATTCAGGTATGCGTAGCATACTTGTGATCCTGTCAACAAAAAGCCGCTCAACAGGTCGGCGTGTCGGTCGATGTCGACAGACAATGACTACATCGTAAGCAGTCACGTGCAATATCAAATAGTTAAGTGCAAAGGGAGCAAAACGGACAAGCTTCAGGAAGGCAGCCTCGGACTCTGTGAACGTGGTTCAAGACGACATTGGCGAATCGTTCTACCGAGAAACGGCCTGCCTCTTTCCTCCGCGGATAGGCGGATGGAAAGGAATAGCTGAGGATGTATGGCACTTACCAATGACCTGGCAGACTACCTACTTCGGCCTTACTGCCCAGATGGAGTCTGGCCCGTGGCTTCTAGTGTGGCCAACAGGTAGAAGGCTAGTGCTCCCGACAGGTTCACTGCGAGTTCAGCATGCCTTGCTGCGGGCTTTACTGCGCGCTTGCCTGTGCCGTGCGCATCGCTAAGCTTGTTTCGGAGGGCACCCAGCCCTTCCACCACCGACTGACAGCCGCCCAGGATTTGCCTAAAGACTCCCTCAGTGTGCTGACTGGGAGCCAAGTTCAATGCCTTAGATGTGAGCCTGTAGAGTTCCGGCAGGTCAGGCGATTCCCCGTAAGATACGTCGCGCTCGTCCAGAATATGCTTACACATGGTCTCAAGAAGAGTACGCGCCATCGTTATCGCGCCCTCTGGGTCCGCCTGCTTCCTCTCCAATGCCTTGTTCCATGCAGCCAGCACATGCTCGCTATCGAACTTCTCGATGGCCGCAGTAACTGCCGAATCGGCGGGACTCGTCCCGGCCCCTTCGATTCGCTCCAGGAGAGGCCTGAACTCGTCCCACAAAAACAACCGCCGCTCTGCGTAACTCGGAAACTTGTGTTTTATGAATTGCCAGAACTGGCTGAGGTCGCGACAGGTACGCACGAATCTCGGAACAAGTGGCGCATAGTCCGCGCGCGCCAGTAGGGAGGCCCTCAGTGTCACATAGTCGCCATCGTACGTAGGGCCGTTAGTCGCGTGTGACACAAGGATGTTCTGTAGCAGCTCAACTTCATCCAGAAAGGACGCTGATTGGCTCACGAACCGTCTCCTGACGATTGCCTACATGTCGTGGGAATGCGTGTAGATTGTGTGTGGTTAGCGAGAATTCGCCAACACGATACGGCCTTATAAATCAGTCATTTATAGGCACAAAGGTATTCTGGCGGAGAGACGGGGATTCGAACCCCGGATAGGCTATTAACCTATACACGCTTTCCAGGCGTGCGACTTAAACCGCTCATCCATCTCTCCGGCGGGGAGCCGAATTATAGCAAACTTCGAGCCGTCCGCTACACCCTCGCGCAAACCGCTCTACGGATGACGGATATAGTCCACCAGCGCCGTCGTATAAGCATCCGGCTTACGGTCGAAAAGGCTTACGCCGATCGCCACCAGAAAGCCCGCCGGCACGCCGAACACGCCCGAGCTGATCGGTTCGATGCCGAACCACCGCGGCCCGGCAAAACCCGTCATCTGCGCGAAGAAGGGATAGGTCGAAACAATGTAGTAGATGCACACGAGTAGCCCCGCCAGCATGCCCGCCACCGCGCCGAGGCGCGTCGTGCGCTTCCAGAACACGCCCAGCACCAGCACCGGAAACAGGCTCGACGCCGCCAGTGAAAATGCCGCGCCGACCAGAAACAGAATGTTGCCCGTGTTGAGCGACGCCACATACGACGCAAACAGCGCCACTCCGAGCAGCAGAATCTTCGAAATGGTCACGCGCCGCTGACTCGACGCGCCCGGGTCGACCATGTGGTAATACACGTCGTGCGATAAGGCGTTCGCAATCGTCAGCAGCAAACCGTCAGCCGTCGAAAGCGCCGCGGCCAATGCGCCCGCCGCGATCAGGCCAGACATCACATACGGCAATCCCGCGATCTCCGGCGCGGCAAGCACCACCATGTCGGGCTGCATCTGAATTTCGCTCCATCGCACGATGCCGTCGCCATTGGTGTCCGCGAGCGTGATCAGGCTCGGCTCCACCTTGCGCCATTGCGTGAGCCATTGCGGCAGATCGGAAAAGTGATGACCGACGAGATTCGTCAACATCTCGTACTTGATCAGTACCGCGAGCACCGGCACGGTCACATAAAACAGTGCGACAAAAAAGAGCGTCCAGCCGACCGAGCGTCGCGCGGACGCGACCGACGTCGTCGTGTTATAGCGCGTCAGAATATGCGGCAAGCTCGCCGTGCCGAGCGACAGGCACAGCAGAAGCGAAAGAAAGTTGCGCTCGTGCATGCGACGGTCGTCATCGCTCGCAGCGGGGAACGGCTCGTGCATCGGCAGCGGCGCGGCAGCACGCATCAGCATCTCGTCTCGCTGCTGGCTCCAAACGATCTGCGCGGCGGCGGCATCGCGCGGAAACTGCTCGAGCGCTTTCTCGCGCTCCTTGATCTCGCGCAGCGGACCATTGCGGCGGCGCAGATCCGCCACCTCCTGTGTGAGCTTCAGCTTCTGCGCGACGAATGAATGCGGCAGCATGTCGAGCCGCTGCTGCATCAGCGCGGCCCGGCGGCGATAATCGTCGCGCACGGTCTGCTCGAGCGGTTCGTCGCGCACCTGCTTCTCGAGGCTCTCCATACGCTCCATCAAACGGCCGTAACTCAATTGCGGCACCCAGCCGAGCCCGTCCTTATGCGCGATCATCGAAACGGGAATCAAGATCGCCGAAATCAGAATGACGTATTGCGCAACCTGTGTCCACGTCACCGCGCGCATGCCGCCGAGAAACGAACACACAAGAATCCCCGCGAGTCCGCAGAAAATGCCCACGGCAAAGTCGACACCAATGAAGCGTGTCGCAATCAGGCCGACGCCCTGAATCTGCGCGACCAGATAAACGAACGAACACAGAATCGCCGACAACGCCGCGAGGCCGCGCACGGCATTGCTCGAAAAACGTGTGCCGAGGAAATCGGGAATCGTGTAGCGCGCGAGCTTGCGCACGTATGGCGCGAGCAAAAACGCAACGAGGCAATAGCCGCCCGTCCAGCCCATCAGATAGGCCAGGCCGTCGTAGCCGGTTGCGTAGATGGACCCGGCGAGGCCGATGAACGAAGCCGCCGAAAGCCAGTCCGCCGCCGTCGCCATGCCATTGAACGCGGACGGCACGCGCCGTCCCGCCACGTAATATTCGACGAGATCCGACGTGCGCGACAGCAAGCCGATCACCGCGTACACGGCAATCGGCACGAACAGGAACACGTAGCCGATCCACATGCCCGGCCCGGTCGTGCGCTCGATGCGCCACATCACATAGATGAACAGCAGGAAGCCAAGCGTGTAAATCGCATATGAGCGAACCAGCCTGTTCGTCAGCTTCATCGGATCAGGTTCCCGCGCACGCCGGCATCGGCGGCATCGGCGGCGGTCGGGCTTGCGGCCACACCAGCGCCTGAAGCGGCACCGGTGTCGGCAGCAATATGAGCGTCGGCCTCGAACGCACGTTGCAAGTGGCGGTCGGCGCGCTGCATGGACACGATATACACGATGATCAGCGCTAGATACATCAGGATCGCGCCTTGTGCGCCGAAGTAAAACGGCAATCTGAAGCCGGCAAAACGCAGATGCGCGAGAGCGGGTGCCGCGAGCGGCAACAGGAACGATACGGCGAAGCCCACCGACATCAACGCTGCGATGAGCGCGAGATTGAAGCGCCAGTACTTCTGATGTGCGCGAGCAAGCGCCGCCGACACCGCAGGCGGTTCGGGCGCGGGGTTCTGCGCAGCGTGAGAGGAGTGGTGAGGCGCGGCCATGCGCCTATGTATCAAAAAGGCACCGCGCAGGCAATCGGGATTGTCCGCCCGAAGGCTGATCAGGCATTCGGCGAGGGGCGCATCGTCCGATACGCCCCCTGCCTTTTCATCTGCAACGTGCCGGCAGACGCATGCTTTTAAAGCGACTCGCCAAGCTGATCGAGGATCGCCGGGTTCTCCAGCGTCGACACGTCTTGCGTGATCTCCTCGCCCTTTGCAAGCGAACGCAACAGACGGCGCATGATCTTGCCTGAACGCGTCTTCGGCAGATTTTCGCCGAAGCGGATGTCCTTCGGCTTCGCGATCGGACCGATTTCCTTGCCGACCCAGTTGCGCAATTCGTTGGCGAGCTTGACCGCCTCCTCGCCTTCCGGACGCGCGCGCTTCAACACGACGAACGCGCATACCGCCTCGCCGGTCGTTGCATCTGGCCGGCCGACCACGGCGGCCTCCGCGACGATCGGGTTCGACACCAGCGCCGATTCGATCTCCATCGTGCCTAGACGGTGACCCGACACATTGAGCACATCGTCGATGCGGCCCATGATCGTGAAGTAGCCGGTGTCCTTGTCGCGCACCGCGCCGTCGCCGGCGAGATACAGCTTGCCGCCGAGTTCCTCGGGGAAATAGCTCTTCTTGTAACGGTCCGGATCGCCCCACACGTTACGCAACATGGAAGGCCAAGGCCGCTTCACCACCAGAATGCCGCCCTGCCCGTTCGGCACGTCCTGGCCGGTTTCGTCGACGACCGCCGCCATGATGCCCGGCAAAGGTAGCGTGCACGAGCCCGGCACGAGCGGCGTTGCGCCCGGTAGCGGCGTGATCATGTGGCCGCCGGTTTCCGTTTGCCACCACGTATCGACAATCGGGCAGCGTCCGCCGCCGACGTTCTCGTAATACCACACCCACGCTTCCGGATTGATCGGCTCGCCGACCGTACCGATGATGCGCAGCGTCGACAGGTCGTAGCTCTTGGGATGCACTTTCGCATCGGCTTCCGCGGCCTTGATCAGCGAGCGGATCGCGGTCGGCGCGGTATAGAACAGCGTGACCTTGTGCTTCGCGATCATGTCCCAGAAGCGGCCGGCGTTCGGATAGGTCGGCACACCTTCGAACACGACCTGGGTTCCGCCAAGCGTCAGCGGACCATAAGTGATGTAGCTGTGACCCGTGATCCAGCCGATGTCCGCGGTACACCAGAACACGTCGCTGGACTTCCAGTCGAAGGTCCACTTCATGGTCTGCGCGGCCCACAGCAGATAGCCGCCCGTGCTGTGCTGAACGCCCTTCGGCTTGCCCGTCGAACCCGATGTATAGAGAATGAAAAGCGGATGCTCGGCACCGACCCACTCGGGCGCGCATTGATCCGACTCGGCTTGCGAGATCTCATGCATCCACAGATCGCGGCTTTCGTTCCACGCAATCTTGCCGCCGGTGCGCTGGTAGACGATCACGCTCTTGACGGCTTCGCAGCCGCCCATTGCGAGCGCTTCGTCGGCGATGTTCTTCAACGGCAGCGCCTTGCCGCCGCGCATCTGTTCGTCGGACGTGACGAGCGCGACCGCGCCCACGTCGACGAGCCGTTCGTTGAGCGACTTCGACGAGAAGCCGCCGAACACCACCGAGTGCGTCGCACCGATCCGCGCGCATGCCTGCATCGCGACAATGCCTTCGATCGACATCGGCATATAGATCACCACGCGGTCGCCCTTCTTCACGCCGCGCGTTTTCAGCGCGTTCGCAAAGCGCGACGCACGTTGCAGCAGATCCTGATACGTGACGTTGGTGACGGTGCCGTCGTCGGCTTCGAAAACGATCGCGACGCGCTCGCCGTTGCCCGCTTCCACATGACGGTCGATGCTGTTGTACGACGCATTCAGCTGGCCGTCCTCGAACCACGTGTAGAACGGCGCTTTCGATTCGTCGAGCACCTTCGTGAAGGGCTTGTTCCAGCTCAGCGTCTCGCGAGCGAGGCGCCCCCAGAAGCCTTCGTAATCTCGTTCCGCCTCGGCGGTCAGCGCATGGTAAGCGTCCATGCCGGAGATCGTGGCACCGGCCGCTGCTTCGGCGGAGGGCGGGAAAACACGGCGTTCCTGAAGAACCGATTCAATCGCAGACATCGACAACCCCTTGGTGAAGATGAAACGTAAAACCTGTGCCGGCGCACAGTTCGCGCGCCGTGTCATGTGGACGCCGCAATCAGACGCGATTGCAGGCGCGTGTCTCCCGCCTCACGCATTGACAGTGTGATGTCGCTGCGCCGCGGACCGTTTCCGTCAGCCTGCTTCATGCCGCAACGCAACATAAACGCAGGCGGGACAACGTCCGCTCTCGTGTTCAACCATAAGCGGTGCAACTTACCGGCCACTTACGCGAGCGGCATCGGCTTGCCCGCACAAACCCTTACGCGATTCGTACGACGCTTTCAACGAGCCTCGCATCGGCGCCATTCGGGCACGTCATGCAGGTTACCTTCGTTAAGCCTGCTTCCCTTACGCTGCGTTGCGGGCCCTAATACAATGCTAACTGAACTAGCTGCCCGGATTCCAGTTTGAATCGCTACGCCCTGCTCCTTATCAGTTCGATGCTGCTCGTCGGCAGCAATGTAGGCATCGGTAAATCGATTGTCCAATTCGTCCCCGTTCCGCTGTTCGCGCTGCTGCGCTTCGTGATCGCTATGGCCGTGCTGTGGCCGCTTCTGCGCATCGCGAAACTGCGTCACGTGAAGCGCGATGAATGGCTCAATCTGTTTCTGCAGGCGCTCTTCGGCACGTTCGGGTTTACGCTACTCATGCTCAATGGCGTGCAGCGCACGAGTGCGGTGGCGGCGGGCGTCATCACGAGCACCATTCCGGCCGTCGTCGCGCTGCTGTCCTGGCTTATTCTCAAGGAGCGTCCCAATGGACGCGCGCTTGCATCGATTGCATTGGCCATTGCGGGCGTGGTGGTCATCAATCTCGCGCATGTCGATGCGGGCGCGCACGGCGAGACTTCGTTCACGGGCAACCTGATGGTGCTCGGCGCAGTGTGCTGCGAGTCGCTCTACATCATCCTGTCGCGGCGCCTCACGCAAACGCTCGCACCTATCGACATCTGTGCATACACGCATCTGTTCGGCCTGCTGTTGATGCTGCCGTTCGGCGCGACAGCGCTCGTCGATTTCGACTATCGCGCGGTGCCGCCTGGCGTGTGGACGCTGGTGCTGTGGTACGGACTGTCCGCAAGCATCTTTTCGTTCTGGCTCTGGATGAAAGGCATCCGGCATGTGCCCGGCAGTCTTGCGGGCGTGTTCAGTGCCGTACTGCCGGTTGCCGCGGCCATCTACGGCATTGCGTTTCTCGGCGAGCGTCCGACGCTTGCGCACGGCGTCGCGCTTGCGTGCGTGATTGCGGGCATTGGACTCGCGAGTCTGAAAGTGAAGCGCGTACCGCCGGTTGCATCGTAAGCGTTGGGCCTCGACCGTGCCCGCCGCGCCGCAGCAAATTCGCCCAACGCTGTACAATAGCGCGCGCTGATGCCAGCGTTGCCGGGCCGCTGCCGGCCCAGAATGGGCTCGCCTCGCGCCCGTACCGCGCCTTGCGCACTTCGCTTTCCGTGCCGATCCGCGCGCGTGATTCGCACGCTGTCGGGCTCATTTGCTCCACGTTCCGTCACCTGCGTTCGATCCGATTTCTGTCTATGTCCGCTTCGCGAATCAATTCCCCGCGCCAACGCCGACCCATGCGCCCGCTGCCCGTCGTCATCTTCATGAGCCGCTGGCTGCAGGTGCCGCTGTATCTCGGGTTGATCGTCGCGCAGGCCGTATACGTTGTGCTGTTCCTGAAGGAAGTCTGGCATCTCGTCACAGCGTCGATGACGCTCGACGAAACCAACATCATGCTGGTCGTGCTCGGTCTGATCGACGTGGTCATGATTTCGAACCTGCTGATCATGGTGATCATCGGCGGGTATGAAACGTTCGTGTCGCGCCTCGGTGTGGAAGGCCATCCCGACGAGCCCGAATGGCTCGACCACGTGAACGCCGGGGTGCTGAAAGTGAAGCTCGCCATGGCGCTCATCAGCATCTCGTCGATCCATCTGCTGAAAACGTTTATCAGCCCGGACCAGAACTCGACGCACACCATCATGTGGCAGGTCATCATCCACGTCGCGTTCCTCGTCTCGGCACTGATCATGGCCCTGGTCGACCGGCTGACCACGCACACGCATCCGACTCATTTTCAGGAACCCGCGGATTTGCAGCCGCTGGGTTCCAGCGGTTCCACTCCCCTGAAAGCGCACGACTGACCGCACAGCCTGCGAACAGAAAAAAGCGCTACCGTCCCCACCGAGCTTAGCCATGACCGTCATCAAACAGGAAGATCTGATTCAGAGCATTGCTGATTCGTTGCAATACATCAGCTACTACCATCCGCTCGACTACATCCAGGCCCTGGGCCGCGCGTACGAACTCGAACAGAGCCCGGCCGCGAAAGATGCGATTGCGCAGATTCTCACCAACAGCCGCATGTGCGCCGAAGGCAAGCGTCCGATCTGTCAGGACACAGGCATCGTCACAGTGTTCGTGAAGGTCGGCATGGACGTGCGTTGGGACGGTGCGACGATGGGCGTCACCGACATGATCAACGAAGGCGTGCGCCGTGGTTACCTGAACCCGGACAATGTGCTGCGCGCGTCGATCGTGAGCCCGCCCGAAGGTGCGCGCAAGAACACGAAAGACAACACGCCGGCCGTGATTCACTACGAGATCGTGCCGGGCGATAAGGTCGACGTGCAAGTCGCGGCCAAGGGCGGCGGCTCGGAAAACAAGTCGAAGTTCGCGATGCTGAATCCGTCGGACTCCATCGTCGACTGGATTCTGAAGACGGTGCCGACCATGGGCGCGGGTTGGTGCCCGCCGGGCATGCTCGGCATCGGCATCGGCGGCACGGCTGAGAAAGCCATGGTGATGGCGAAAGAATCGCTGATGGACCCGATCGACATTCAGGACGTAATCGCACGCGGCCCGAAAGACTGGATCGAGGAACTGCGCGTCGAACTGCACGAGAAGGTCAATGCGCTCGGCATCGGCGCGCAAGGCCTGGGCGGCCTTGCCACAGTGCTCGACGTGAAGATCATGGCCGCCCCGACGCACGCCGCGTCCAAGCCGGTTGCGATCATCCCGAACTGCGCGGCCACGCGTCACGCGCACTTCACGCTCGACGGCTCGGGCGTCGCCAAGCTCGAAGCGCCGTCGCTCGATGCATGGCCGAAGGTGCAATGGGAACCGAACACGGAGACGAGCAAGCGCGTCGATCTGAACACTCTAACTCCGGAAGAAGTCGCTTCGTGGAAGCCGGGCCAGACGCTGCTGCTGTCGGGCAAGATGCTGACGGGCCGCGACGCCGCGCACAAGCGCATCGCGGACATGCTGGCCAAGGGAGAGAAGCTGCCGGTCGACTTCACGAACCGCGTGATCTACTACGTGGGCCCGGTCGATCCGGTGCGCGACGAAGCGGTCGGCCCCGCAGGCCCGACCACGGCAACCCGCATGGACAAGTTCACGGAGACCATGCTGTCGCAAACGGGTCTCATCTCGATGATCGGCAAGGCCGAGCGCGGACCGGTCGCGATCGAGGCAATCAGGAAGCACAAGGCCGCGTATCTGATGGCCGTGGGCGGCGCGGCTTACCTGGTGTCGAAGGCGATTCGCAGCGCAAAGGTGCTCGCATTCGAAGACCTCGGCATGGAAGCGATCTACGAGTTCGACGTGCAGGACATGCCGGTCACAGTGGCGGTCGATTCGAGCGGCACCTCGGTGCACCAGACCGGCCCGAAGGAATGGCAGGCAAAGATCGGCAAGATTCCCGTCGCAACCGTCTGATTCGCCGCCGACGCGCATAGCGTGTCTTGAGAAGCCGGGGCCACGGTCCCGGCTTTTTTCATGGATGCCCCGCATTACGCGCATGCCGGGACCGACGTCGAAAGATGTTCTGTTCTCTTGGCTTTTTAAGGCATGGCGTTTATTGTTGTTGGAAAATTGAAGTCCCCCGAAAAAGGAAAGATCATGCAAGGCGACACGAAAGTTATCGAGTATCTCAACGCGCAGTTGAAAAACGAGCTGACCGCGATCAACCAGTATTTCCTGCACGCGCGGATGTATAAGCATTGGGGCCTCGAGAAACTCGGCAAGCATGAATACGATGAGTCGATCGGCGAAATGAAGCATGCCGACTGGCTGATTGAACGCGTTTTCATGCTCGACGGTCTGCCGAACCTGCAAGATCTGCACAAACTGCTGATCGGCGAGGAAACGAAAGAAATTCTCGAATGCGATTTGAAGCTGGAGCAGATCTCGCAGAGCACCTGCAAGGAAGCCATTGCGTATTGCGAATCGGTTCGCGATTTCATCTCGCGTGAAATCTTCGTGAAGATTCTCGACGACACAGAAGAGCACATCGACTGGCTCGAAACGCAACTCGACCTGATCGACAAGGTCGGCATTCAGAACTACCAGCAAACCGCCATGGGCTCGGTGGAGTCCTGATCGGATCGCGCGGGTCCGCCGGGCACGCTCAAGCGCTGGCGCAGGTCCCGGCTCATACGGGATAGCATGCGCCGCGTTGGCGATATACTTGCTCGCTTCGCTTTTTCCCTGCTTTCCCCTGCTTTTACTGAACGCCGCGCCGGCCGCCCCGATCGCTTATGCCCGAACAATCGTCGTCTACGAACGCATCAATTGGCTCCCTCAGCGCGGATTCGCGGGCGCCCGTCGGCATTTTCGACTCGGGCCTCGGCGGGCTGTCGGTGTTGCGAGCAGTTCGGGCGCAGTTGCCTGACGAGGCGTTGCTCTACGTCGCCGATTCGCTTTATGCGCCATATGGCGAGCGCGACGACGACTTCATCGCCGACCGCACGCTGGCTATCGGCGAGTGGCTCGTCAAACAAGGCGCGAAAGCGCTCGTCGTGGCCTGCAATACGGCGACCGCGCAGTCCATCGCGCTGGTTCGCGAGAAACTGTCCATTCCGCTCGTCGGTGTCGAGCCGGGCATCAAGCCCGCCGCGTTGCAATCGAAAACTCGGGTTGCCGGCGTGCTCGCCACGCAAGTCACGTTGCGCAGCGCGCGCTTTCAGGCGCTGCTGGAACGCTACGCCGCGGATTGCCGCTTTCTGTGCCAGCCCGGTCACGGGCTCGTGCAGGCGGTCGAGCGCTGCGACGTCGGTTCAGCGGAATTGCGCGCGCTCCTGCGCGGCTATCTTCAGCCGATGCTGGACGCGGGCGCCGACACGCTGGTGCTTGGCTGCACGCACTATCCATTCTTCGACGCCGCAATTCGCGACATCGTCGGCGACCGGCTCGCGCTTATCGACACCAGCGTGGCTATTGCTCGCCAGCTGGAGCGCGTGCTCGAACAACACGGCGTGCGCGCAGCGCCGCAAACGGCGGACGCCGCGCTGCCGCGCTTCTATTCCACCGGCGACGGCATGCATCTGCGGCAACTTGTCGCCACGCTGCTGGAAATCGACGCGCAGGTCGAGCGCGCACTCATTCCTTCACGCCGTACCGCACCGTCCTCGCAACCTGCCTGAAAGCCTCCCCGGGCGCCCGTTTTAGAGACTTTCTGACGCTTTTATGCGCGCCTTCGATGGCGTTTGGCTAGGGCGTACGCGGCTCCCTGGCCATCGTCCGCATAGACGAAACCCTTCTAAGAGTCTGGTTTTGTTACAAAAAACCGCGTAGGACGCTTGCCAAACGGCTCAAACATAATGATAATAATTCGCATTAACGTTAGCTATGACGCCCTGCCATGATTGTCTGTGTCTGCAAGTCTGTTTCTGACCGAAAGATCCGTGCCTCGATCGCGGAAGGCGTCGATTCGTTCGACGAGCTGCAATTCGAGCTCGGCGTTGCGTCCTGCTGCGGCAAGTGCGCGGATTCGGTGCGCGACGTGATGATGCAAAGCGGCGTGTGCGCAAGCCGCTGCGGCTTCGAGCATCAACCGCAAGCTGTGCCCATGATGTTCTACGAGCGCAAGGCGGCGTAACGTACCGTTCGAAACCTGGCGCGAGGACGTGAGGCACGTCTGAGTGCCTGCTCCATATCGTTAGCCGTTGCTCCCTGTTTTCTGGTGCCGATTCAACGCTTTTCAGTTAATCGCACTGCCGTCAGCAAGCCAGTATCCCTGCCAGCCAGCTACCCGCTCACCCATTAATGGAGTTCGAGATGGAATTGCTGATTGGTTTCGTGACCACAATGTGTATTTCGCTGGTGATCTTCCGAACATGACGATGTTTTGTCAGCCGCGCTCCCTCGACAGCGCGCCGCCACGCTAACATGCAGGCTTCGCATACCGCTTCAGCCGGTGCCGCACCGGCTTCGTCCCCCCGAATGAATTCCCGCGTCCTGACGGCGACCGCCATGGTTGCGGCGGTTCACGTCGCGCTGCTGGCCGTCGTCCTGACGCTGCGTCACGATCCGGTCGAGGCAACCATCGAGTCGCGCGTGATGACTGCGCAGTTGCTGCCGCCGGCGCCGGTTGCCGCGCCGGTCGCGATGCAATCGATCGCGCCGCCCCCGCCCACGCCGGCGCCGCCGGTTCGCAGCAAGCCGAAGGTCCAGCCCAAGCCGACGCCGACGAAGCCAACGCCAGCGCCGCTGCACGAGGCGCCCGCGCCGTCGCCAACGCCCGTAGCGGCCGCCGAACCGACGCCGGCCGCACCGCCCGCTCCGGCGGCGCCCCCGGCACCGGCCGCTCCGGCAATCGGCCGTCAGACAATGGAAATCACCGCGCCGAAAAACGTCTCGCACCTCGACTGCAACATTGCGAAGCCGGACTACCCGGCCCTCTCGCGCCGCCGCGGGGAAAGCGGCACCGCGTACGTCAAGTTCGTGGTGGGCCTGACCGGCAAGCTCGAGAACATCGAGTTGAAGAAAAGCAGCGGCTTCAGCCGGCTCGACGACGCCGCGCTAGCCGCCGCGCATTCGAGCGCGTGCAAACCCTATCTCGAAGACGGCCAACCCGTTCGGGCCGCGTACACCCAGCCTTACAACTTCAATCTCGAAGATTGAAGCGGATTTCAAAAAAAAGGAATTGCAATGCAAAACTACGGATTGGCGCACGTGTGGGCGCAAGGGGATTTCGTCACGCGCGGCATCGCGCTCGCGCTGCTGGTGATGTCGGTGATGTCGTGGAGCGTGATCGTCATCAAAGGCTGGAACGTCATGCGTTTGAACCGCCTCACGAAGAACGCCGAGCAGGCGTTCTGGCATTCCGACGATCTCGCTGACGGCGTGAAAAAGCTTGGCGCCGGATCGTCGACGCCGCATGACAATCCGTTCCTCGCGCTGGCGCTGTCGGGCCAGGAAGCGGCCGATCATCATCACCAGACGCAGCCGCATCTGCACGACCGCATGGACGTGTCGGATTGGGTCACGCGCTGTTTGAAGGACACGATGGACGAAAGCGTTGCCCGCATGCAGAGCGGACTCGCAATTCTCGCGTCGATCGGCAGCACGGCGCCGTTCGTGGGTCTCTTCGGCACGGTGTGGGGCATTTATCACGCGCTGCTGGCAATCGGCGCGAGCGGCCAGTCGTCGATCGACCAGGTGGCGGGCCCGGTCGGCGAAGCGCTGATCATGACCGCATTCGGTCTCTTCGTTGCAATTCCGGCCGTGCTGGGCTACAACGCACTGACGCGCGCAAACAAGGCGATCGTCGCCAAGCTGAGCCGTTTCGCGCATGGCTTGCACGCATTCTTCGTGACGGGCGCGCGACTGTCGTCGTCCAAGCGCGGCGACGGCCTGCGTCTCGCGACTCGCGCCAACTGAAGCGCCAACTGAACGACGAGGCATACAGATGGCAATGAGCCCCTTCGCCGGCGACGATGACGACGGCCTGATGAACGAAATCAACATGACGCCGCTCGTCGACGTGATGTTGGTTCTCCTGATCGTTTTCATGGTGACGATTCCGGTGATCCGTCATGCGGTGAAAATCGATCTGCCGCATGCAAGCAGTCAGAAGGAAGACACCAAGCCGGCTCAGGTCACGGTCGCAGTCGACGCTGACGGCAACGTGTTGTGGAACGACAAAAAAGTGGACGAGGCCGAACTGAGCGCGAAAATTGCAGAGGCGGCGCAGGCGAATCCGCAACCCGAATTGCATCTCGATGCAGATCGTAAAGTGCCTTACGAAAAGGTCGCGCAGGTAATGTCCGCAGCGCAGGCCGGTGGCCTGACGAAAATCGGTTTCGTCACGCAGCCTAAAGGCAAGTGACCTCGCCGGATTCGGTGGGGCGCAGCACCCGGAAGTGAAGAAAAGCCCATGAAACAGGGGCTGAAAAGTAAAAGGCCTTCATCAAACGATGAAGGCCTTTTTTTGTGCGCGCTTGGCGCCTTCGGGCGGCGGGATCATTTGCCATCAGCCGAAGACTGTTGGCTCGAATCACCGCATGCGACAGCCGTGCTCGACACGGACAGCGCGGTCAGCCCTATCAGGCCGGCTACGATAGCGGCCATGAGTTTTCGCATAAGAGACTCCTTAGCGAAGGGATTTCAATATAGCCCCATGAGCTCGCGCACACAAGCAAATGGCCATTGAAAGTACTCATGACAGCCCGCGCTTCAATGCTAAAAACGATGCCGCGAAGCTCGCGATCCGCTAGGACGCGAGAGCGGCCGCCGCACGCGCAGGTACGGGCTGCTGGCGCGTTTCGGACGCCGGGCATTCGCCCATGATGTGCTTGCCTTCATCGGGATCGAGCATCTCGACCAGATAGTCGACGAAAGCGCGTACGGCCGGCACCATTCCCTGACGCGACACGAAAACGGCGTACAACTGCGGCATAGGAAAAGTCCAGCCAGGCATAACCGGCGACAACTGGCCCGCGCGCAACGCCGCGCCGTACATCATCTCCGGCAACGCAGCGATACCTACCCCGCGGAGTACGGCCTCGCGAATCGTCAACAGATCGGCGGTGACGAGACGCGGCTCGTGTTCATGTACGTGACGCGTGCCGTCCGGCGCGATCAGGTTGTAGACGTGCCGTCCGTCGCCCGTGGGTACGTCGAGCGTTTCGAAGCGCGACAGATCGCCCGGTTGCAGCGGCGGCGCATTCTGCTGCAACAGACTCGGCGCGCCGACCAGCATCTGCTGCGTGCGCCATAGAGGACGCACGACGATATTGGCGTTTTCCGGAGGATCGGAGCGCACGCGCAATGCGACGTCGATCGAATCTTCGAACAGATCGACCACGCGGTTGGTCACGCGCATGACGACGCGCACTTCCGGATAGCGATGCATGAATTCCGGCAGGATGGTCGACAGTATCGTCTGCGAAATCGTGACCGGCACGCTGACGCGCACCGTGCCGCGCGGCGACGAACGCAGTTGCTGCACGACGTTCACGGCGGCCTGCGCCTCGCTCAACATCGCCTGGCAATGCTGGTAGAAAAGTTGGCCCGCCTCTGTGAGCGCGAGCTTGCGTGTCGAGCGCTGCAACAGCCTCACGCCGAGCGACGCCTCGAGCTCCGTCAAGCGGCGCGACAGCCGCGACTTAGAGATACCCAGCACGCGTTCGGCGGCGGAAAAACCGCCATGTTCGACGACCTGCGAGAAATACATCAGGTCATTCAGATTGTGTGAATCGATCTTCATCTCATCGTTCCAGTAATAGAACAATCCATTGCGCGACGGCGGCTGGCACCCGAAAAAACGGTCCCTATAATAGCTCCATGTTTCAAAAATAACGCTATTCCCCATTTTTCGAGGTGACATTGATGACCGCGACACGCACGATCGAACGCACTTATCCTGCCGTTCGCACGACCGAAGGTGGCGGTTTCGTCGTCCACCGCCCGTTTCCCACGCGCATGCTGATGGACTTCGATCCGTTCCTGCTGCTCGACGAAATGGGACCGGTCGACTACGCGCCCGGCGAGGCCAAAGGCGCGCCCGACCATCCGCATCGCGGATTTGAAACGGTCACCTATGTGCTCGAAGGCCAGTTCGGCCACAAGGATTCGGCGGGCCACTCCGGCACCCTGCATGCCGGCGACGTGCAATGGATGACTGCGGGCGCTGGCGTCGTGCATAGCGAGATGCCCGACCCGTCGTTCGTGCGGACAGGCGGACGCGTGCATGGCTTGCAACTGTGGGTGAATCTGCCGCGCCGCGACAAGATGATCGCGCCGCGTTATCAGGAGATGCCGTCGTCGGCAATTCCGGTGGCGACCTCGGCCGACGGCAAAGTTCGCGTGAAGGTGATCGCCGGCGAGGCGCTCGGCGTGAAAGCCGCAGTCGAAACACGCACGCCGATTCTGTACCAGCACTTTTCGTTGCAACCCGGCGCGACGATCCGGCAGCCCGTGCCGGCTGACTATCGCGTATTTGCATACGGCTTGTCGGGCAAAGGCTTTTACGGCGAAGACGACGCACGCCAGGAAATCGACCCGCGCAAGATGGTCGTGTTCAACAACGACGGCGACTCGATTACGCTCACGGCCGGCGCCGAGCCGCTCGAGGTACTGCTGCTCGGCGGCGTGCCGTTGAAGGAACCTGTCGTGCGCTATGGTCCGTTCGTCATGAATACAGAAGACGAAATCCGCCAGGCGGTCGTCGATTATCAGGCCGGCCGCATGGGTTCGATCACCCACTGAGCAGCCTGCGGGGCGCGCGCGCCGGGGCGCAGATATTTGCCAAACCGCGCGCGATCCCAGGTTGCCGCCGCCCGCGAGCCCGCGCGCACTCGCGGCGCAAATGCCGCCGACTTCGTTCACAATAGCAATTCCTGCCGCGCCCTCGTCTTGACGCCGTCGAGCCGCCGCGCGCGGCGTTTTCCGTCCTGCTCAGGAGCCCGCATGGCAGAAGCCACCGTCACCGCGCATATCGGTTCGACAAATTACCAGGTCCGTCTCGACGACGGCAAGCACACGTGGCTCGCCGACGAACCCGAATCGCTCGGCGGCGGCGATCGCGGCCCCACTCCGGTTTCGCTGCTGCTGTCGAGCCTCGGCGCATGCACGTCGGTCACGCTCAAGATGTACGCGCAGCGCAAGGACTGGCCGCTCGAAGAGGTGCATGTGACGCTCGGTATCGAACAGGGCGACGAGGGCTCGACCATCGACCGCAAAATCACGCTGCTCGGCGAGTTGTCCGATGAACAGCGGGAACGGCTCTTGCAAATTGCCAATGCATGCCCAGTTCACAAGATTCTCACGCGCTCCATCACGATCCGATCGGGTCTGACTGTCGCGTGACGCTGCGAACGGCCCGGCACGCGCGCGAAGCTGTCCGGGCCGCGTTACTGCAACGCTTGCAACGCTTTCATAGGATGCCGTCGTCTTGAATTTCGAACACCTTATCCAGATCAACGACCCGTTGAATCCGTTTGTCGACTCTATGACCCGCGAGCAGTTATGGGAAGGTCTCGTGCTGCGCGCCGAACAGCCGCAACTGTTCGTGATCGGACTCGACAGCTGCACGATCCTCTCGCGCGAAGGCAATACGATCGAGCGGGAACTGCACTATGGCCAGGCCACCGTGCGCGATCGCGTGACACTCCACGAGAGCCAGGCCGTGCGCTACGACATCCTGCCGACAGCGGACTATGTCGGCGGCTCGCTGACGATGACCATCGAACAGCCGGATGAACTGCAACTGTTCCTGCGCTTCGAATACGCGACCACGCTGCCCGTTTCCGACGACCAGGACGCCGTGCAGACGCAGGAGATCGTCAAGTCGGCTTACCGCGAGAACGACATCGATACGGTGCGGCTGATTCGTCAGTATGTGCAGGCGAAACAGGAGCCGGGCTCGCTGCATTGAGCGACCTCGCCTCTGGTCTTCCTTCCCACCGCCCCGCCGCCCGGATGAATCACCTGTCCGGGGCGGCGCCGGACCGCGCTGCGCAACACCCTGCGCCCTCTCCCCCGCTACGCCTTTAGCCTCGATCTCGCTGCGCCTATCGAAAGTCTCAACCGATGAATTTCTGCCTCTTGTAAATAGGAATGGTTATCATTTAGAATTCATCCATCGAATCAAACAACAGCGAAGACGAATGACCGATACCACTCGCACCAGCACGCTCAGCCTGCGCCGCCCGGCCGCTGCGTTGACCAGCCGCCCGAAAGCTTCAGCAGCGACGGCAACGGCCGCCGCCAAGCCTGCTGCCGAGCGTGCGAACGGTTCCGGCGAAACGGCCGAACGGGTGGTGCGTAGCGACGCTTTGCTGCAAGGACATAGTCACATCAGCATTTTGCATAACGGGGAAACGTATCAACTGCGCGCCACCCGTTTGGGCAAGCTGATCCTGACCAAGTAACGACGAACGAGATTTCAGTACCGGGTATTGTGGGGACCACCTCCCAGAGAGGTGTTGGGCATTAGCCAGCCACGACGGCTTGCACGTGAGAACTAGACCCCTTCGTGCAGACACCAAGCCAGCCGTCGCAGCCAGCCAGGCCGCTTTTTTGGTTCCGCCCATGCGGACACGAAATGCCGTATACCGTCATGCCAATGAAAAAGCCGTGTAGACGACGTCGCGATATCGCGAGATCGCCTTCACGGCTTCTGTTTTTTTGTGTCGGGCGGCTCGGGCACGCGAGTGCTCAGCAGCGTAGCCGCCCTATTCCCGCCTACTTCGAGGCCCAGCCCCAGAACATGAGCCACCAGGCGCTGTCGACCACGGCGAGCGCAGCGGCAAACCAGAGCATGGCGAGGCCGCGTTGAACGAAGCGCTCGCTGTAGCGCCGCGTGACGAGCCACGCGAGCCATGCGCTCCAGAGATTGGCAATTGCCAGAATCGCGATGCGCAGGTCCGACGCCCACCACAGCGGCACATGCTCGGCACGCAACAGCGACAACGTGGTGGCCGACAAACCAAGGAACACGCCAGCGCCTGCAATCGGAATCAGCCCTTGCGTCAGGTGATGCAGACGCACGGCGCTAAAGCGCCCGAGCATGCGCGTCGCGCCCGTCATCAGAACGAGCAGCGCAGTACCGTAAACGAGCGCCGTCGCGAGGATGTAGCCGATCACCATCGTGCCGTCGAGCCATGAGAACACGTCGTTCTGTTCCGGGTAATGCGTGAACAGGAACCACGGCGCGTTCGTATCGAGCGGCCATGTGATGTCGTGTTCGACGAGCCACGTGGCGAAGAACATCTTCAGGTCGACGAACCAGCGCGAAGCCGTCCAGTGGAATGCGCCAATCGCGATACCGAGCAGGCCGTACAGGATCAGCGCGGTGTCCCACACATTCGCCTGCTTGTCGCCAAGCTGCACGACTTCCGACGACGGCGCGCGCCACGTGAGCGCAATCGCGTCGCGGTGGCCGCTGCAACGGCCGCACATATGGCAGTCGGACGCGCCCTTCATATTGCGCAACGGCACGAGCGGTGCGCAATTGATCGGAATCACGCGATGTCCGTGTTCGCCATTCTTGTACGAGCGGCGCCATGCATCTTCATCGACTTTGTAGTGGAACGGCGCGAGGCGCGCCAGAAGCGAAAAAACCCCGTTGACGGGGCACAGGTATTTGCACCAGACGCGCTTCTCTCGCCCATACAGCAGGCCGATGACGATGGCCGCCAACGTCGAGCCGCCGAGCACCAGCAGCACCGCTTTCGGGTACTGGTAGACGCTCACCATCTGACCGTAGATGGTTGTAATGCCGAATGCGACGAAAGGCCAGCCGCCCCAGCGCATCCAGTGCGGAATCGCTTTGCCGCGACCGTGCTTGCTGGCGAATTCCGCGAGTGCGCCTTCGGGACACAGCACGCCGCACCAGACGCGGCCGAGCATGACCATCGACAGCAGAACGAACGGCCACCAGATGCCCCAGAACACGAATTGGGCCGCAAGCGTCAGGTTGTTCCACAAATGCGCGCTGTCGTCCGGCAACGGCATCACAGCCGGAACGAGGATCAGCAACGCGTACACCGTGACCACGACCCACTGGATGCCGCGGATTGCGGAACCGTGACGCTGCATCCACTGCCCGGCCGCGGCGAGACGCCCCGGGCGGGTCATGACGGTACTCATGCTGCACGCCCTGCCGTTTGTTGCGCCGGCTTGCGGTTGGCACGGCGCAGCAGCAGATAGACGACCGCCCAGTACACCGCGTACGCAATCAGATTCATCAGCGCGGGATGCGCGCGATAACCGGTGAGCGTCGCGACGAGCGAGCCGAAGGTGCTCGAATCATCGAGCACAGCCGACGTGTTCCACATCTGGTCGACGATGGTCGGCAGGAATTCCTTGTCGATCAGTTTATCGACGCCCGTTTGAAAGAGCCCCGCGCCGAGGAACAGCAGCATGATTTCCGTCACGCGGAAAAAGAGCCGCCACGAGAAGAACTTGCCGCCCAGTTGCAGCACGTAGAACGTGAGCAATGCGAGACCGAGGCCGATCACGACCGCGAGCATCTGGTTGGTGTCCACGTGACCGGACTGACCGAAGCCGAGGCCGTACAGGAAAATCACGGTCTCGCTGCCTTCGCGGGCGATCGCGAGAGCCACGAGCAGCGCCACACCCCACCAGTTGGAGTCGCGCTGGCTTTGTTGCAGCGAGCGTTCCATGTCGCGTTTCAGCGAGCGGCCGTGCTGTTTCATCCACAGAACCATTTGCACGATCAGCACGCAGGCAACCAGCACCATCGCGGTCTGGAAATAGTCCTGCGCGTCGCCGGAGAGCACCTCGGTGAAGCCGACGAGCGCCGCGCCAAGCGCCACCGCCGCGATCAGGCCCGCCACGACGCCGCCCCACAGGTACGGCAGACCGCGGCGCGCATCGTCGTCGCCATTTTTCAGCCACGCGTACAGGATGCCGACGACCAGCAATGCCTCGACACTTTCCCGCCACACGATGAATAGAATCTGACCCATCAAGGACTCCCTTCTGCTCTGCAACTGCTCTTGCGAGCGCAGCGGCCCTAAGCCTTCGCGCCCGCCTCAAAAACCACTGCTACTTCGCGACGATCACGCCCTGCGCCTGCTGGTGGAAATCGTCGAAAAACTTGTACTCGCCGGGTTCCAGCGGAGCGATCACGACGAAAGAATCCGCGCCCGGCGCGAGGACTTTTTCCTTGCGCAACTGGACGCTTTCGAACTCGGCGGCGCCCTTGCCGGTATTGCGCACCTCGATCTTGATACGCTGCCCCGCCGGCACTTCGATGCGGGCCGGATTCAGCTTGCCGTCGTTCATTTCGAGCTTGAACGTGGGCAGATCGGCTGCATGCGCCGCGCCCGCCATCAAAATCGACGAGGCAAGCACAGCGATCTTTCGGTTGATTCTCATTGGCGTTTCCAGAAAACGCGGCGCGAGGCGTGGAGTCCGCGCGCCGCCTGCTGCATTCATTCACCTGTCACAGCGTGCTCGCATACTGCCAGGTGACGAGTTGCGACGATCGTGGAGATCAGTACCCGCCCTTCTTGCCGATGCCGGCGAACGTAAAGTCGTATTCAAGCGTGATCGGCTTGAACCACGGACCTACGCCGGTTTCCTTGTCGACGTGGCGACCAAATGCCATGTGGCCGGTTTGCATCGGCGCTTCGACGATCATCTTCAGGTGATACTTGCCGGGGCCTTGCAGCTTCACGTTGTCGCCGTAGTGCGGGCCGTCGTTGGCGACCATCGCCATCATGTCGCCCTTCTGCGTCTCTTTCGAGCCGGCTTTCGTCAGTTCGTAGCGCACCTGCAGATACGGCATCCAGTCGCCTTCCGCGAAGCCTGTCGGATTGTTCTTGACTGCGTGGATGTCCGCTTCGAGGTGGATGTCCGAATCCGACGCCTTGCGCATCATGCCTTCCGGCTCCATCGTGATCGGCTGCAGATACACCGCGCCAATTTCCATGCCGCCCTGAATCTGCTGCTTGCCGATCGGATATTCGGCGGCCGTTGCCGAAAGCGCCGCCACCGCCGCAGCCGTGGCAACGCCGCCACGCACAAATGAAGAAATCCGCATTGAAACTCCTTGTTTTTATCAGACTCGATTTGATCCCATTGGAACAGTGCGTCGGGCGACGAACCGAAGCAGATCGCATAATTGAACGTTAATGCGAACCATTCTCAATATTGGTCGAGTTTATCATCTCTCGCCTGCTGGAACAAATACGGACGCACGCCGAGCCTTATGCCAGCAGGGGCTTAAGGATGTCTTAAGAAACAGGGTGTGGGCGTGAAGCGGCGGGCAGTTTCCTGCGTGCAATTCCCTTGACGGTCTTGTCCGCGTATCGGCAAAAAGAAGCGCGGCACATTGCCGCGCCCTTTGCGCTGGAACCACGTTGCATCTTCGCTGGATGGTCCTGCCGATTTAGTCGACGCCCGAGACGTGGTCGCCGACATTCGCCCCGAACACGCGCTGACGCAGCAACGCCAACTGGTCGCGGGTTTGCGCGGCCTTCTCGAACTCGAGGTTTTTCGCGTGCTCCATCATCTGTTTTTCGAGGCGCTTGAGTTCCTTGGCCAGCTGCTTTTCGGACATGTCCTCGAATTTGGCGCGCGTCTGCTGTTCCTTCAGCTCGGCGCGGGCGTCGTCGACGTTGTACACGCCGTCGATAATGTCCCGGATACGCTTCACCACGCCGCGCGGCGTAATACCGCGTTCGAGGTTGAACGCAATCTGCTTGGCGCGCCGCCGCTCGGTCTCGTCAATGGCGCGGCGCATTGAATCCGTCACCTTGTCCGCATACAGAATGGCCTTGCCGTTCACGTTGCGCGCCGCCCGGCCGATGGTCTGAATCAGCGAGCGCTCGGCGCGCAGAAAGCCTTCCTTGTCCGCGTCGAGAATCGCGACGAGCGACACTTCGGGAATATCCAGACCTTCGCGCAGCAGGTTGATACCGACGAGCACGTCGAAAGTGCCGAGCCGCAAGTCGCGGATGATCTCGACGCGCTCCACCGTGTCGATGTCGCTATGCAGATAGCGCACCTTGACGCCATGGTCGCTGAGAAACTCCGTCAATTGTTCGGCCATGCGCTTGGTCAGTACGGTCACCAGCACGCGATCGCCCGCCTTGACGCGCTCGTTGATCTCGGCGAGCACATCGTCGACCTGGCTGCGCGCGGGCCGCACCTCGATTTCCGGGTCGACGAGTCCGGTCGGACGCACGAGCTGCTCCGCAACCTGACCCGAGGTCTTCTTTTCGTAATCTGCCGGCGTGGCCGACACGAACACGACCTGGCGCATCTTGCGCTCGAACTCGTTGAATTTCAGCGGCCGGTTGTCCAGCGCGGAAGGCAGACGGAACCCGTAGTCCACCAGGTTTTCCTTGCGCGCCCGGTCGCCGTTGTACATGCCGTTCAACTGGCCGATCAGCACGTGCGATTCGTCGAGCAGCATGATGGCGTCCGACGGCAGGTAATCGACCAGCGTGGGCGGCGGCTCGCCGGGCGCCGCGCCCGAAAAGTGCCGCGAATAATTCTCGATGCCCTTGCAGAAACCGAGTTCCTGCAGCATCTCCAGGTCGAACCGCGTGCGCTGTTCGAGCCGTTGTGCTTCGACCAGCTTGCCTTCGCTATAGAAGAATTCCAGCCGCTCGCGCAATTCGGCCTTGATCGTTTCGACCGCGCGCACGACGGTGTCGCGCGGCGTCACGTAATGCGACGACGGATAGACGGTAAAACGCGGAATTTTCTGACGCACCCGTCCGGTGAGCGGGTCGAAGAGTTGCAACGTTTCGACTTCGTCGTCGAATAATTCCACGCGCACCGCCATTTCCGCATGTTCGGCCGGGAAGATGTCGATGGTATCGCCTCGGACGCGGAACGAGCCGCGCTGGAAGTCCGCCTCGTTGCGGTTGTACTGCATCGCGATGAGCCGCGCGATGATGTCGCGCTGGCCGAGCTTGTCGCCCGTGCGCAGCGTGAGAATCATCTGGTGGTATTCGGAAGGATTACCGATGCCGTAAATAGCCGACACGGTCGCGACAATCACCACGTCGCGCCGCTCCATCAGGCTTTTCGTGGCCGACAGGCGCATCTGCTCGATGTGTTCGTTGATCGACGAGTCTTTCTCGATGAACAGGTCGCGCTGCGGCACGTAGGCTTCCGGCTGATAGTAGTCGTAGTACGAAACGAAGTACTCGACCGCATTGCGCGGAAAGAACTCGCGGAATTCCGAGTAAAGCTGCGCAGCGAGCGTCTTGTTCGGCGCGAACACGATGGCCGGACGGCCGAGCCGCGCGATCGTGTTGGCCATCGTGAAGGTCTTGCCCGACCCCGTCACGCCGAGCAGCGTCTGGAACGAGAGGCCGTCCTCGACGCCTTCGACGAGCGTCTCGATCGCCGTTGGCTGGTCGCCGGCGGGCGGATAGGGCTGATAAAGCTGGAACGGCGAGCCTTCGAAGCGGACGAATCGGGATTCGTCAAGCGCGTCGTCGACTTCGGTCAAATGTTGTTCGGACATGGGGGCGGCAGCGGCCTTGGGCAAAAAACTATTCTAACGGGTTGCATCGAGATGGACCGGCGACGGACCAAGCGGATCTGCGTAGGCTGGCAGCGCTGAGTGATGCGGTCGGTTTTAGACATTTAGCGACGGCCTGCCCGTTTTTCAAGCAAATAAGTCCGCCAAGGGGCGTTCTCGTCCGAAAAACGTTCGTATATTCGTTACAATGCGAAGTTGCGCTCGCTTGCGGCTGTCCGCGTTCTGCATCATCCGGCGTTTGCGTTTTGCATGAAACGCAGTCGGCACGGTCGCGCATGCTCGTAGCTGCCCTCTTTTCACTACTGCTGCCCACCCACCATGTCTCTGTTCTCCGCCGTCGAACTTGCTCCCCGCGACCCGATTCTGGGCCTGAACGAAGCCTTCAACGCCGACACGCGCCCCACCAAAGTCAACCTCGGCGTTGGCGTGTATTTCAACGAAGAAGGCAAGATTCCGCTGCTGCGCGCCGTGCGCGACGCGGAGAAGGCACGTGTCGAAGCCGCGTTGCCGCGCGGCTATCTGCCTATCGAAGGCATTGCCGCCTACGACGCAGCCGTGCAAAACCTGCTGCTCGGCAACGATTCGCCGCTGATCGCCGCGGGCCGCGTCGTGACGGCGCAGGCACTGGGCGGCACGGGCGCGCTGAAGATCGGCGCGGACTTCCTGAAGCGTCTGAACCCCAGCGCCAAGGTCGCGATCAGCGACCCGAGCTGGGAAAACCACCGCGCACTGTTCGAAGCCGCGGGCTTCGAAGTCGTGTCGTATCCGTATTACGACGCGCACACTCACGGCGTCAATTTCGACGGCATGCTGAGCGCGCTGAACAGCTACGCAGCGGGCACGGTTGTCGTGTTGCACGCATGTTGCCATAACCCGACGGGCGTGGACCTGACCGTCGATCAATGGAAACAGATCGTCGAGGTCGTCAAGGCGCGCAATCTGGTGCCGTTCCTCGACATCGCCTATCAGGGCTTTGGCGACAACATCGAAGCCGACGCAGCGGCCGTGCGACTCTTCGCGGCCTCTGAACTGAACGTGTTCGTCTCGTCGTCGTTCTCCAAGTCGTTCTCGCTGTACGGGGAGCGTATCGGCGCGCTGTCCATCATCACGGGCAGCAAGGAAGAAGCTACTCGCGTATTGTCGCAACTCAAGCGCGTGATTCGAACGAACTACTCGAACCCGCCGACGCATGGCGGTTCGGTGGTCGCCGCGGTGCTCGCGTCGCCGGAACTGCGCGCCACGTGGGAAACGGAACTGGCGGGGATGCGTGACCGGATTCGCGCAATGCGCAATGGCCTCGTCGAACGCCTGAAGGCAAGCGGCGTGGATCGCGACTTCAGCTTCGTGAATGCGCAGCGCGGCATGTTCTCGTACTCAGGCCTGACCGCGCCGCAAGTGGACCGTCTGCGTGAAGAGTTCGGCATTTACGCTGTCAGCACGGGCCGCATTTGCGTCGCTGCATTGAATACGCGCAACCTCGACGTGGTAGCCAACGCGATTGCCCACGTGTTGAAGTAAAGCCTTTTCCAAGGCGCGCGATGCCGCGCGCTCTGGTTGATTCGGCTGAAGCCGAATGTGAGAACGGCGCCCCTTTGAGGGCGCCGTTCTCGTTTGTGGACTCCGTGTTGGCGGATGATGTCAGCGCGAGTCGCGATGAATGTCGTGCGTGACGAAACCCGCGTCGTTATCCGGCATGGCAAGCCAATCCGGCTGCGAGAGCGAATGGCGGATGTCTGCCAGTCCGCTTTCCCAGTGCTCCCGCATGGTCGAGAGGCCAAACTGGAAGTCCTTGTAGTGCCCTTCGTATTCTTTTTGCCTGTAGATGAGATGAATCACGTTGTAGCGCTTCGAGCACGACAGGTCTTCAGCCAGCTTGCACCATGGATCGTCGCGCTGGTCCGGCGAGACCCGGTCCAGCACCTCGCGCAACACGTGCCGGAAACGCTGTGAGCGTTGCAGCATGTCGGTCACAAGACGCGTGCGGCTCGAATATTGAATGTCTTTCATGCGCCCCTGCACGTCGGTGATGTTGTCGGGCACCGGCCCGATCGCGCTCCACAGATCGACCTGGAACGCCAGCGTGTCGCGCCGCGGCGTGGTTTGAATCACCTCGTAGAGCGGCGTGTTCGACATCAAGCCGCCGTCCCAGTAATACTGGCCGTCGATTTCCACAGCTGCGAAGCCGGGCGGCAAAGCCCCGGATGCCATGAAGTGCTCAGCCCTCAGCGTGGTCTGCGTGTTGTCGAAGTACGCAAAATTCCCCGTGCCGCAATTGACGGCGCCCACGGACACGCGCATTTCCCGCGAGTTGATGCGGTCGAAGTCGCACAGACTTTCCAACGTCGCTTTGAGCGGCGCGGTGTCGTAGTAGCTGGCCGCTTGCGGCGGTCCCGACACGGTCGGCAAAGGCGGCGGAAAGCGCGGCACGAAGAAGCCCTTCTGCCCTTCCACGAGCGCGCCAACGGCCTGTGTTGCCGTGAAAGCTTTACGCACTGCGTCGCTCGAATTGAAGAACGCGTGCTCGATAAAAGCGGGCAACGGCAGACCGAATGCCGGCTGGCAGATGGTTTCCCAGAATTGCAACAGTCGTTCAACCCGCTTTCCCGGCGGGTTGCCGGCGATGATCGCCGTATTCAACGCGCCGATAGAAATGCCTGCCAGCCAGTTCGGCTCGACGCCTGCTTCATGAAGCCCCTGAAAAACGCCGGCCTGATATGCGCCCAGCGCGCCGCCACCCTGCAGTGTGAGCGCGATGGTTTCATAGGCCGGCAATTGCACGCGCTTGCCGCGGGCCGACGCAGACGCCGCGCTGGCGCCTGCGCCTTCCTCATTACCGGCCGCGCCGACGCGTGCCCGTTTGAGATTGCGTTGCGCCATGCGCACCTCCTTATTGCATGTACCAGCCGTGACTTACGATAAACGATTGGCCCGTCAGTGCAGCGGTGGGGAAAGTCGACAGGAACAGGACGGTTTGCGCGACGTCTTCCACCGTGGTGAAAATGCCGTCGACCGTACCGCCCAGCATGACGCGCTTGACCACTTCTTCTTCGCTGATGTTCAGTTCCTTGGCCTGCTCCGGAATCTGCTTGTCGACGAGCGGCGTACGCACGAAACCCGGACACACGACATGCGAGCGCACATTGTGTTTTGCGCCTTCCTTGGCGAGCACGCGAGCGAGACCGAGCAGCGCATGCTTGGCCGTCACGTAAGCGGACTTGAGAGGCGACGCCTCATGCGAGTGAACCGAACCCATGTAGATCACGATGCCGCCGCGATCGTCCTTGTACATGTGCTTGAGCGCCGCCTTCGTGGTCAGGAACGCCCCGTCCACGTGAATGGCTTGCATCTTCTTCCAGTCGGAAAACGAGTAGTTTTCAATCGGATTGACGATCTGAATGCCGGCATTGGAAATGAGGATGTCGACCGAACCGAGCTCTGCCGCCACTTTGTCAATGCCCTGGTTCACCGCGTCTTCGTTGGTGACGTCCATTGCGATGCCGATTGCCTTGCCCCCGCCCTTCGTGATTTCTTCAGCGACGGCATTCGCGCCGTCCTGATTCAGGTCGGCAATTGCGACAGCGGCGCCCGCAGCCGAAAGGGTCAACGCAATCTGCTTGCCGATGCCGCTCGCCGCGCCGGTGACGACCGCGACCTTGCCATTCAGATTTGTGTTCAGTGACGACATCCAGAACCTCCATGCAGTTGATGAGCAATGAGACCACGAGCCGCGCGCAGCGAGAAGTAGACCGAATGGCATAGGCGCGCATAGGCACTGTCCTATACCGTTCGGCCGATGTTGCACTGCGGCCAATGCTGCTATTGTGCATGAACCGTGTGGAATCGATCGGTAAAAAGCACGCCCCGGCTTATCTATTTAAACTAGGCGTTCTGGCAGGATTCCGTCGCTTCACTATCGAGGAGAATTGCATGAATTATCGGCGTCTAGGCCGCTCGGGACTGCAGGTCAGCGAGTTGTCCATCGGCTCGTGGGTTACGTACGGCAATCAGGTCGACCATCGCGCGGCGCGTGAATCGCTCGCTGCTGCGCGCGATGCGGGGGTCAATTTCTTCGACAACGCGGAGGTGTACGCAGGCGGCAAGTCGGAAGAAATCATGGGCCAGGCGCTCAAGGAACTGGCATGGCCACGCGTGAGCTACGTCGTGTCGACGAAATTCTTCTGGGGGCTGGAAGAAGCGCCCAATCAGTACCACACGCTGAACCGCAAATATCTGCTGAACGCAATCGACTCGTCGCTCAAGCGTCTGCAACTCGACTATGTCGATCTGGTCTTCTGCCATCGGCCAGACCCGAACACGCCCGTCGAGGAAACCGTATGGGCAATGAGCGACATGATCACGCGCGGCAAAGCCTTGTACTGGGGCACGTCCGAGTGGAGCGCCGACGAAATTCGCGCCGCTTATGACATCGCGGAGCGGCACCATCTGCACAAGCCGGTCATGGAACAGCCGCAGTACAACCTGTTTCACCGCAAGCGCGTCGAACAGGAATACAAGCGTCTCTACGAAGATATCGGTCTCGGTCTGACTACCTGGAGCCCGCTCGCGTCCGGCCTGCTCACCGGCAAGTATCGCAACGGCGTGCCTGCCGACAGCCGCGCCCAGTTGCAGGGCTACGACTGGCTGCGCAAACAGGTTACCGACGCGGGCAAAAACAACGTGGTCGGCAAGCTCGGCGAAGTGGCCGACGAACTGGGCTGCACCGTCGGCCAGCTTGCGATTGCATGGATTCTCAAGAATCCGCATGTCAGCACGGTGATTACAGGCGCATCGCGCGTCGAGCAGATTAGCGAGAACATGAAATCCGCTGAGGTCGCCGAGCAGATCACGCCGGAGATCAAAGAGAGAATCGAAGGTATCTTCGGAGACGTGTACGACTAACGTCGCTCTGTCGGACGTCTGGTTACGGCCGCGGCAAGATTGTGGCCGTGGTCCCAGTCGTGGTGGTAGTCGCGCAGGGTACCGCGCAATCCGACAACGCGTACGGTAGCACCGCCGCAAGTCACTGCGCCGCGCGCGGCGTCGCGTACAATACGCGACCGCGCGGCACATCGGCGTTCTGTGCCGGCGTGCCGCCGCAATGCATCCGCATCGCCGACTCCAGCCTGGAACGGCGCGCCCTCTTTCTGCATCTCCTCATCATGCTCAGCTATCGCCACGCCTTTCATGCAGGCAACCACGCCGACGTTCTCAAACACGCGGTCTTGTTGCAGCTATTGCGCTACCTCGGTCAGAAGGACAAGGCCTACTGGTATATCGACACGCATGCCGGCGCGGGCGTCTATTCGCTGCAGGAAGGCTATGCGGTCAAGACCGGCGAGTTTCAGACAGGCATCGCCAGGCTGTGGGAGCGCAACGATCTCCCGTCGCTCTTCTCCGACTATGTCGATGAAGTCGCCGCGCTCAATCCCGACGGCCAGTTGCGCTTCTATCCCGGCTCGCCGTATATCGCCTGGCGCCAGATGCGCGAGCAGGACCGTATGCGTTTATTCGAGTTGCACACCACTGAGATCGACGTGCTGCGTCACAACTTTCGCGATGCGGGCCGTCGCGCGATGCTGTACGCGGGCGACGGTTTCGACGGCATTCTCGCACTGCTCCCGCCGGCGCCGCGCCGCGCGCTGATACTGCTCGATCCTTCGTATGAGGACAAGCGCGACTACACGCGCACGCTGCGGTGCGTCGAAGAGAGCCTGAAGCGCTTCCCCACCGGTACCTACGCGGTCTGGTATCCGCAAGTGAAGCGCCTCGAATCGCAACGCTTTCCCGACCAGTTGAAAAAGCTGCAGGAGCGCAACTGGCTGCACGTCAGCCTCACAGTGAGCAGTCCGCCCACGGACGGATTTGGGCTTTTCGGCAGCGGCATGTTCATCCTGAATCCGCCGTACACGCTGCCGAAGCTGCTGAAGGACCAGATGCCCTGGCTGGTCAAAGCGCTCGGTGAGGACAAGGCCGCGCAGTTCAAGGTCGAATACCGCGGCGATTGACGCCGGGCGAGGCCGCGCATAGTCGAATAGCGCGCCCTCGCCACGCTGTTACTTGAGTTGTGCCGCGGCCTTGCGGGCGAAGTCGTTGGTATAGGTCGCGTTCAGGTCGATTTTTTTCGGATCCAGCCGGTTATCGAACGACGCCAGTGCGCGCAACGAAGTCTCCGGGCCGTCGGCGGGCATCAGGCCATCCGGCGAATAAGCGTCCCGCACATTGTGGAACGCCTCGACATAGAGCGAGGAATCATTGAGCAGATAGGCCGGCGGCACCATCTTCAGCAGATCGGCATCGCTCGCGGTCTGCAGCCAGTGATCCGCGCGCACGATGGCATTGGCGAGCGCCTGCGTCGTCTTCGGGTACTTCTGAATAAAGTTCTCCGACGCATAGAGTGTGGCCGCCGGCATCGTTCCGCCGAACACTTCCTGCGTTCCTTTCACGGTGCGCGTGTCCACCAGCACCTTGATTGCGCCGCCGCGTGTGAGCTTCGTCATCATCGGATCGACGTTGGATAACGCGTCGATCTGACCGTTGCTCACCGCCGCGAGCACCGTTGCGCCGCTGCCTACACCGATCGCCGCAATGTCGCTTCTCTGCACGCCGGCCTTGCGCAAGGCGACAGTGAGCACGAGATCGGTCGATGACCCCGGCGCGCTCACGCCGACCTTTGCGCCTTTGAAATCGGCAAGCGTCTTGATCTTGTCTGCCTTCGACGTCAATACGGCGACGACGATCTGCGGCGCGCGGCCCATCAACGCAAAAGCCCGGTAGCGTTGCCCCTTCGCCTGCATGAATAGTGTGTGCTCGAATGCCCCGGCGCCGATATCCGCGCTGCCGCCCACTACTGCTTCGAGTGCTTTGGAACCGCCCGCGAAGTCTTCGAGCGTGACCTCGAGACCCTCGTCCTTGAAATAGCCCAACTGCTGAGCCGTGAGCACCGGCAAGTAGTAAAGACCCGGCAGACCGCCAACGGCCATTGTCAAAGCCGGCTTTTCGGGGACGTCTTTCGCGGACGCCACGCCGTGAAGTGCGACAACGGCGAACAACGTGGCGCAAACGGCGGCACGCCGCATCCAGTGATTGGGCATTTGACGTCTCCTTTTTGTATGTTCTCGTTCAATCTGGTTGCCGGGCCGCCCGTGTGGGCGCTATCGGCGCGACTTTGCGGCACAGACCGCTTGAGGATTGTCGTCGCCCGACTGGTGGCGCGCCATGCGCCCAAACCCGAATGGCCAGGCGCGGGCGCGCAAATTCGCTGCGCCGCGTCTCGCGGACGTCTGGCAGCAATCTACGGGCAGGATCGGCGCGAGTGGGCTATTGCGGACGCGGAGCGGGCCGAGGCACGGGATAAGGTTGAGGATACGGCTGAGGGTACGGTTGAGGTTGCGGTGCGACACCACCGCCGCCGACGGGCAACTGGATATACGGCGCGACGACGATCGGCACGGACGAATTCGGCGCCAGTTCGGTAGGCGTAGCGATAGGTTGTGCTTCGACGATGGGTTGCCGCGACAGCGGCGCTGTCTGCAGGACGGTTCCGCTCTGCCCGTCGCTGATTCCATTCTGCGAGTCGAGGATCACAGGCTTGCGGCTATTGCTCGACGCAGCAGACGCGCTCGACACGGCGCAAGCCGTGGCGAACAAAACTGCAATGGCGGTCAGAGAGAATTTGAACGAATGGGTCGAAGACATGGGGCGGACCGATTGAGCCGGGAAGGCCGGATTGCGCTGAAAAACGCTTTACCTTACCGCGACGCGGACTTCGCCGCTAGTCGATATTCGCCGTCTCGAGCTTTGAGACGCCTGGAGGACAACGCGGCACCCAGATGTGACAAAGCCCCGCAAAAGACGGGGCTCACACTTAACAGCTACTTCTGAACTACTGTGGCGGCAAAAGACGCTCGCCTAAAAACTTACAGCGAATAACCGTTGGCTTCGAGCGAGCGGATGCGCTGTTCGAGCTGGACGATATCCGACGACGAAGCCAGATACGCTTCACGGCGGTCGCGCTCTGCAGTTTCAAACCAGGTGCTCAGTTTTTCAAGGACGTATGCAAACATGATGTTCTCCAAGGATCAGATTGAATCCCCGGTGGATTGGGCATCAGGGATTTCCCGTAAAAGGGTTAACCCTGATTATAGGCTGATGGTGCAACCGCGCCAGTGAAATGCTCGCATGATGTGCATTCCAAAATGGAATGACGCACTCCCTAGGTGCATAAAGCACGTTGATTTGATTGAGAGACAGAAACGCCCGTAGACCGAAAAGTATGAAATAGACTCACTTGATGCACACATTAGGTGCATTAAGCAACAAATCGCCTGCCCGCCTCGCTACACGTTAACGTCCGCCTTCGAAAACCCCTTGCAAGCGTTCCCGCTCTCCGCCGAAACCATGCCTGCGTCCGCAAGCCCCTCGATAATCGGACATTCCGGACGATCGTCGCCGTGACAATGGTTGGCAAGATGCGCCAGCGTGTCGCGCATATCGGTCAGTTCGGCGATGCGCCGATCGAGTTCGGCCACGTGGTCCAGCGCGATTGCCTTCACTTCGGCACTCGCGCGCGTGCGGTCGTGCCACAGCGCGAGCAGCCGCCGGATGTCTTCCACAAGAAAGCCCAGTCGACGCGCCCGGCGAATGAAGCGCAGTGAATGCACCTCTTGCGGACCGTAGACACGATAGCCGGCAGTCGTTCGGGATTTCGCCGCGAGCAAGCCGACGCTTTCGTAGTAGCGAATCATTTTCGCCGTGACGCCCGATGCGCGGGCCGCTTCACCAATGTTCATCACTGTTTCCCCACTCAATGCGTCGATCGTACACCTTCCCATGATGGGAAGGTCAGTCACCTAAATCTGGTCGGGAAGGCATAATTCAATCATCGCAACCGACATTTCCCCGAGGCAATTCCGATGAAAACCGAATTCCAGGTTGAAGGCATGAGCTGCCAGCATTGTGTCGCGGCAGTCACCAACGCTATTCGCGAGCACGACGAAGCCGCGCAAGTGCAGGTAGATCTCGCGGCGGGCCGGGTCGCGGTCGAGTCGACGCAATCGGTCGACGCCTTGAAAGCCGCGATCGACGAGGCCGGCTACACGGTCAAAGGCGTGTCGCCCGGCGCGGCGAGCTAAGGGGAACGCGGATCATGTTCAAGGTCGCAGTCATAGGAGCGTCTGGCCTGCTCGGTCGCGCTGTCGTCGACGAACTGGCGGCTCAGCCGGACTGGCAAGTCGTCGGCACTGCCTTCAGCCGGCCAATGCCGAACACCGTCACGCTCGATGTCCGGGATCCGCGGGCAGTCGAGCAGTTTGTCGAGCGCGAAGCGCCGGATGCGCTCGTGATTGCCGCCGCCGAGCGTCGACCGGATGTGTGCGAGCGTCAGCCGGAAGTGGCCCGCGCGCTCAATGTGGATGCCGTGCGCGCGATCGCCGCCGCCGCGCATCGCCGCGGCGCGTGGACGCTGTCGATTTCCACCGATTACGTTTTCGACGGCACTCATCCGCCCTATCGGCCGGATTCCACACCGGCGCCGCTCAATGCATATGGGCGCAGCAAGCTGGACGGCGAGCAGGCGTTGACCGACACGACCGACCTGGGCTGCGTGCTGCGCTTGCCGCTGCTGTACGGGCCGATTGTCGATTGGTCGGAATCCGCCGTGACGAGTCTCGTGCCGGCCATTGCCGCGTCGGCATCGGCTCAGGGCCAGGCGGCCAACATGGACGCATGGGCGATCCGCTATCCGACCTTCACGCCGGACGTCGCGTTTGTGATCCGGCAGATGCTCGAGCGTCACGCCGCGGGTGACGCGATTCGCGGCATCGTGCAATGGTCGGGCGACGAACCGATGACCAAGTACGAGATCGCCATGCGCCTCGCGCAAGCGCTGCAACTCGACGCGCGGCTCGTGCCGCAACACACGCCGGCCGATGCGACGCCGCGTCCGCATAATTGCCACCTGGCGTCGGACCGGCTGGAGCAGCTCGGGATCGGCCGCCGCACGCCGTTCGATACGGCGATACGCGAGGTGTTGGCCGCCTTTCCGTGGCGCGGCGATACATCCGCCTGAACCGGATGCGCTGAACGTTGACGACCTCGCGAAGCGCACCAACGTCTCAGCAAAAATTCCTGCTAACGGAATGCAGCCCGCCCAGCAGATGCGACATATCGACGAGCCGTTGTGCCACCAGATGCCGGACCTCGCCCTGGCATTGCCATACTCCATACACAGCCAGCAGCGACGCACTGAGCGCTTCCTTGCGTTGCTTCTCGAGCAGGCTTGGCCACACGATGACGTTCACGTTGCCCGTTTCGTCTTCGATCGTCACGAACACCACGCCTTTCGCGGTGCCGGGACGCTGCCGCACGGTGACGAGACCGCAGCCTCGCGCAAGCCGGCCGTCGCGATAAGTGCGCAGCGTCGCAGCCGGCATCAACCGGTTTGCAAGCAACTGCGGGCGTAACAGTTCCAGCGGATGGCGCCCGAGCGTCAGACCCACTGAGCGGTAATCCGCAACGATGTCGTGTGCTTCGGAGGGCGCGCCGAGTTCGGGCGTTTCGTCCTCGACGGCCGCGATTGCAAGCATGTCCTTGTCCGGCACGGCAGCGACCGACTGCCAGAGCGCCTCGCGCCGGTTGCCGGCAAGCGAGACCAGTGCATTGGCGTCCGCCAGGATATGCAGGTCCCGGCGATCGAGCGCCGCGCGACGCGCGAGGTCTTTCGCGCTGGCGAACGGGCGCACCGCACGCGCATTCTCAATCCGCTCGGCTGTGCCCTCCTTCATGCCACGCAGCAGCGACAGGCCCAGACGCACCGCAGGCCGTGCGGCATCCGCAATACGCTCAAGAGACGAGTTCCACCCACTGATAGTCACATCGACTGGCAGTACGCTGACACCATGCCGTTGCGCGTCCTGCACGAGTTGCGATGGCGAGTAAAAGCCCATGGGCTGGCTGTTGAGCATGGCGGCCAGAAATGCCTCGGGTTCATGGCATTTGAGCCAGCTGCTCGCATACACGAGCAGCGCGAAACTCGCGGCATGACTCTCCGGAAAACCATATTCGCCAAAACCTTTTATCTGTTCGAAGATGGCTTCCGCAAACGCAAGGTCATAGCCCCGCTCCTGCATGCCGAGCACAATGCGGTCATAGTATTTGCCGAGACCACCCTTGCGTTTCCACGCCGCCATCGCGCGCCGCAACTGGTCGGCCTCGCCCGCCGTAAAGCCCGCGGCGAGAATCGCAACCTGCATCACCTGCTCCTGAAAAATCGGCACGCCGAGCGTGCGGCCCAGCGCGGTCTCCAAATCCTTGCTCGGATAGGTGACCGGCTCAAAGCCCTGGCGACGGCGCAGATAAGGATGAACCGCACCACCCTGAATCGGACCCGGCCGCACGATGGCCACTTCGATCACCAGGTCGTAGAACGTTCGAGGCCGCATGCGCGGCAACATCGACATCTGTGCGCGCGACTCGATCTGGAAGACGCCCACCGTGTCGGCGGCGGAAATCATGTCGTAGGTCGCATCGTCTTCTGAGGGAATGTCCTGCATCTCGAAGCGCTCGCCGCGCTGCTCCGACACGAGGTCGAGCGTGCGCCGAATGGCCGACAGCATGCCGAGCGCAAGCACGTCGATCTTGAGCAGCCCCAGCGATTCGAGGTCGTCCTTGTCCCATTGGATGACGCTGCGCTCTGCCATCGCGGCGTTCTCAACGGGAACGAGGCGCGTGAGCTTGCCCCGGCTGATGACGAACCCGCCCGAGTGCTGCGACAGATGCCGCGGAAAACCATACAGTTGCGCGGCGAGCGTGGCCCACGCGCGGATGAGCGGCGTTTGCGGGTTCAGCCCGCATTCCTCGAAGCGCTTCAGCAGGTCCGCGCTGTTATCGAACCAGTGATGCGACTTGGCGACCGCATCGACTATCTGCATATCGACACCGAGCGCCTTCCCCGTTTCGCGCAAGACGCCACGCGCACGATACGTCGAGACCGCAGCGGCAATCGCCGCGCGGTCGCGACCGTACTTGCGATAGATGTACTGAATCACTTCTTCGCGCCGCTGATGCTCGAAGTCGACGTCGATGTCAGGCGGCTCCCCACGCTCTTTCGAGATGAAGCGCTCGAAAAGCATGTTGCCGCGCGCGGGGTCGACTTCCGTCACGCCGAGGCAATAGCAGACAGCCGAATTGGCCGCCGATCCGCGTCCCTGACACAGAATGTGCTGACTGCGCGCAAAGCGGACCAGGTCGTAGACCGTCAGGAAGTACGGTTCATATTGCAGGTCGGCAATCAGTTCAAGCTCGTGCTCGATCTGCTCCTGCACCTGGTGCGGAATGCCCGACGGAAAGCGCCGTTGCGCGCCGATGTACGTCTCCTGCCGGAGATAGGCAGTCGGCGTAAAGCCGGGCGGTATCAGTTCGTCGGGATACTCGTAGCGCAGTTCGTCGAGCGAGAAGGTGCAGCGCGCGGCGATGTCGACGGTCGCGGCAAGTGCCTCCGGCGAATACAGATTGGCCAGCCGCAGCCGCGAGCGCAGGTGCTGCTCCGCATTCGGCGCAAGCTCGTATCCGCATTCATGAACCGGCTTGCCGACGCGAATGGCGGTTATCGTGTCCTGCAGCGGTTTTCTTGAACGCACGTGCATGACCACTTCGCCGAGTGCGACCACCGGCACGTCCCGGTTGCGCGCGACGAATTCGACCGCGCCGCGGTGAATGTCGTCCATCGCCCGCTGATGAAGCACGAGGCCCACCCACGCGCGAGCGGGAAAGGTCTCGTCCAGCCATTCGACCTGGGCATCGAGCACATCTTCTTTTGCCGGGAAGGTCGGCACGAGAATGGCCAGGCAGTCCGGCAGGCCCAGCAGGTGCCGGTATTCCTTCTCCGGTCGCGACAGGTCCTGCGGCGTGAGCCGGTATTCGCCCTTCGGCGCGCGTGTACGCGCCAGCGTGATGAGTTCGGACAGATTGCCGTAGCCCTCGCGATTTTTCGCCAGCAGGATGAGTCCGAATGCCGGCGAGCCGTCGGCGTTCACCAGACGAAAGTAGGAGCCGACGATAAACGGCAGCTTCGCTTCTTTCGCCGCGACGTGCGCGCGCACCACACCGGCAAGCGAGCACTCGTCGGTAATGGCAAGCGCCGAGTAGCCCAGTTGCGCGGCGCGCTCAGCGAGTTCCTCGGCGTGCGACGCGCCACGCAGAAACGAAAAATTGGAGAGGCAGAAAAGCTCGGCATACGCCGGCAGCATGCTGAAGGTGGCATCCATGGCGCGTCATCCGAAAAGGCCATGAAGGAACCACCGCTGGTCTTCTTCGGCGTCGCGGCTGCTGACACGTTCGCGGTAAATCCAGTAGCAGCTCTGGTCGTCGGCCTGAGCGACGAAGTAGTCGCGCGTCACGAGTTCGCCGTCGAACCAGCCCGCTTCGATACGCTCCCCCGGCGACACCATGCGCAGCGGCGAGCCATAGAACGGACGATGCTGGCGCATTATCAAGCGCACCGGCGTATCGAGCATCCACGTGGGCCTCGGCAAGCCTTCCGGTATGACTGCGGGCTTCACCGGTTGCGTCACCGGCACCCAGCAGTTGGCGACTTCCGGCCGATGGTCGGGGCTCGGCGCGGGCCGCAGCACGTTCTCGTCACCCAGCCGGGCGACCAGCAGTTCGAGTAGCCGTGCATGATCTTCCTTTGAGCCGCCGGGCTCGGGAAAAAGCGTATCGGAAGCCGGCGCAGCGGACTCCACTTTCGAGGCATCCAGACGCAATGCGATAACCGGCGCGGTGAGCTCGATGCGATGCAAGCGCTCCTTCAGCAGCCTCACCAGGTGTTCTTCACGCCACGTTGGCTCGCCGAGGGCAATGTCGATGATGGTGGGTTCAATGGCGTCGCGCCCCCGCTCGTGCTCCAGCAACAAACGTATTGCGGTAACCGCCAATTGCTTTGCGCAGAGCCAGCCGCACAACTGCACGATCAGCCGATGCGCGCCGAACACGGCGCCGTCCGCATGTTCGAGCCGGTCAGGCATTTCGATGCGCGCGGAAAACGTGGGCGGCAGTTCGAGCCAGTCGAAGAGTTCCGGCGCGGTGCCGAATGCGCGGTCGAGCGAATCGAGCAGGTGTTCGCCGCAGCGCCGCTGCAAGCCGGCGCGCGGCAGCCGGCGAATGTCGGCGATGGTTTCGCAGCCGAGCCCCGCGAACCAGTCGGCGAACTCGCGCACCTCGGGGACCGCGATCATGGGCAACGCGGCGAGACGCTGCTCGAGCGTGGACAGCTTCAGCACGCGCCGCGCGCCCCGCCCCTTCGCATATCGCGCCAGCAGCCACGCGCCTTGGCCGGTCGGCGCGGCGCTCACGCGCGCGGTGAGACCGAGCGTGGCAAGCAGCGCCTTCGCCTCGCGGCACAGCGCAAGCAGTCCGCCAAAGAGGCGCAGGCTCGCGCCTATTTCCACGACGACGGTCGCTTCATCGAGCAGCGCGACTTCGGGCGAAAAGCGCATTAGCGCCACGCCGACCTCGCGTTGTGCGGACTGCTCGCGGGCGAAGTCGCGTTCGTGCATGTCTGTCTCGGGCGACAGCGTGAGCACGCCCCCGCGTTTCATGCCGAGCCTCACTCCGGCCGCGCGCGCGACGCTGTCCGCAATCACGACCTTGTCCTTCTCGAGCACGACACTGCCGTGAGCGGGCTCAGGCGACCACTTCGGCCTGAAAACTTCGAGCGGCAACTTCGGCAGGTGAACGGCGAGGAAGACGCGCATGTCGTGACAGCAGAACAGGAGTGGGTTGAAGGGGAATCGACAGGGGCTCCGCGCGCGAGGGCCCTCGTCGTTTCACGATGTCGACGGTCAGGCCGTCGGCAGATGGTTTGAGCGCCAGCCGCAATAGCGCCGGCGACGCGTCCTGAGCGCTCGCGAGCGGCCGCACCATGACGAAAAGCGTCTCCGACGACTGCGCCGCCAGATGCAGGCGCCGAAGCGACGAAGCCTGCGCATACTGCGCCCAGAAAATCAGCGCACCGCAACTGCCGGCACGCAGAATCTGTTCTGCCGACCACAATGCGTCCGCCGTTTTCTGCGCCTTGACGCGCAGCACCTGCTCAAGCGACAAGCCGATATAGCTGAGACCGAGGCCGTCCGGTGTATGCGGGGGCTGGACGAACGCAATGGGCCGGTTGCCCGCTGCACTGAGCGCCGGACGTAGCAGCCGCAGCTCGCCGACACCCGGCTGCTGCACGAGCAGGTCGACCAGTGCGCCCACTGGCCAGCCGCCACCGGGCAGTTCAGCCGATAGCGCCGGATAGCCGGTGTCGACCACCTGCCCCCGGCCGCGCGCAAGCTGGGACGCCCGCCACAGGGACGGGTGTATCGCTTCGGGCGGTGGAGAAGAGGCAGTCATGGACGAAAAAACCTGTATGGATGTACAGTATCCTACACGGATTTTCGCCACGGGGAACAGGCACTTTTTTTGGGAGCGAATAGAGGAACAGGTCTGCGCCCAAACTCATGGGGCATCCATTCCAGAGAAAACGCCATACAGCAGGCACTTCCCGACGCACACCGCCATTGCGGCGATGTGCGGTCTGAATCTCAATGAACGGGCTGAAGCGCTGGGATCAAACCCGATCCAGATTCGCCGAAGCAAACGCCCAGTTCAAATGACGCGACACGGTCGCGACCAAATAATCCGGCCGGCGATTCTGATAATCGAGGTAATAGGCGTGCTCCCACACATCCACCGTCAGCAGCGGCACCTGACCGCGCGTGAACGGGGTTTCCGCATTGCTCGTCTTCACCACCGCGAGTTCGCCTCGATCGACCACCAGCCATCCCCAGCCGCTGCCGAATTGCGACGCCGAAGTGGCCACCAATGCTTTGGTCAACGCTTCCGTGGAGCCGAACTTGCGCTGGATCGCCGCCTGCAGCTTCTCGCTCGGCGCGCTCACATCCGGACTGAGCGAGTTCCAGTAGAAATTGTGATTCCACGCCTGCGCTGCGTTGTTGAACACGTCGACGAGCGCCGGCTGATCGTGCGACTGCATGATCAGCTCTTCGAGCGACGCATTGGCGAGCGGCGTGCCGGCCAGCAGCTTGTGCAGATTGTCGAAGTACGCACGATGATGTTTGCCGTAGTGAATCTCGATCGTACGCGCCGAGATAACCGGTTCGAGCGCGTTGTCCGCCCACGGCAACGGCGGCAGAGTTTGCGGCGACGCGCCGAGATACGCCGGCACCCCACGCGAGCTTGCAGCCGTTGTAGCGGCCTGCGTGCTCGCGCCGAATGACATCTTCGAAAGCAGCACACCGACTGACGCCAGCGATCCGGTTGCCATCAGACGACGGCGCGACAAAGACGATTTGAGCATGTTTGAAATCCCCAGTAATGTGGCGCGGCGCTCATGATGTCCGCCGCACTCACACAACATTCCACGCTATCTGGCTATTCCATCGCGGCGGGGAATTATTTGCCCGCTTCTAACGGGACGATTGGGACGATTGGGACGATCCGGAGCCTTGCGGCGCGTCGCTCTGCTGCTTCGCTTCGGTCTTCTGCTTCGTGTCGATCTGCTTCGCGTCGGTCTTTTGCTTCAAAACGCGCTTCTGCTTCGCATGGAGCTTCTGCTTCGCAGCGAGCTTCTGCTCGAAGAGCGGCTTGCCGAATTCGAACGCTTTCGTGTAATCCGCCGTGTCCGGTTCGTCGTCTGTCGGCGAGCGCGGGATGTTGTCGGTTCTGCCACTCGTTACCGGACGTATGTCGAGCTTCAGACCCGACACCTGGCGCTTGACGGTGTCCGCGACCTCGCCGATGACAGCAGGCGTCACAGCACCCATCGGCTCGACCCCGTGTGCTGCGAACTGCGTGCGCAAGCCACTATCGGGCGTGAGAAACAGCGGACCTGCCGGGACCTTTTGCTCTTCGTCCTGATATTCCGTCAGCTCGTCGCGGTCGTTGAACCACAAGACGCAACCAAGGCACGGCGGCTTGGAACCCGCGGCGCGACCTTCCTTCAACATCTCGGGATAGTCCTTTTCGATCGTCAGCCTCACACTGATCTCGGCGTGGTGCCGGGACGGGTTGTCGGTCACGGTCAGGACGACATCGGGATTTTCGCCGAGCCAGTTGAACAGCTTCTGCGCGCGGCGCAGCTTGTCGTCTGTATTGAGCGACGGCGAAGCGCCGCTTTGCGGCGCAGTACGAAGTTTTTCGGCAATGAATTCGCCGAGGTGGTCCCTGAGCCTGGCTGCATCGCCGTAACGCCTCTGGAGCTTCTCGTTCGCTTCGCCATTGTTCATCGACATCACAATGCGATTGCTCGCACGGGACGCAACGGCCTGCAACTCGGTTCCGTGCAACTTCGGATTCCCGTCCAGAATGAAGCCCGCGAGTCGCGTCGAAGTCCGTTGACTATCGGAGTCATTCCTCGAGTATTTCCACTGCTCCGCAACGTCTTCTGGCGCGACCTTCGGGGCGCCGCCCTGGGTCTGCAAGCTCCACGCACGAAGTCCACCGGACTTCACAGCGCCGGTTATCTGCTCGTGGAGCAACTGCGCGTTGTCGTCGGGCTCGATGCGCGACCCGGACTTCGACGCCCGTACTTTAAGCGGCCCAGGTGACCCGTTGCTTTTATCCGGCAAATTTGCCAGCGCCGCCGACGGCTCGCGCGCACTGCGCGGCTTCGTTCCTGACGACTGCGCAAGCGGTCTGTCACCGGCCGCTTTATCCGTCACCTCACCGGTCGCATTAGCGTTCGCATTAGCGGTCGCACTAGTGGCCGCACTACTGTTCGCCCGCCCGTCGGGCACCCTGTGATCCAAGGGGATCCCTTTCAGCATCGTCTTTCTCCAATCGGCGTGATCTCGCGGTGCATCGCTTTATCAGGCCGCGCCCGGAAGATTCAAATCGTCCTTGTGATCGTCGTACTCGGTTCCGGCAACTTCCTTCGCGCCGTCCTTGGCGATCTGCTTACCCGCTTCCTTCGCGGCCGTTTTGTTGATCACACCTTTGTTGGCCTGATACGCCGCGTTCAGTGCGGCCGACTCCGCGCCCTTGAGCGCCGTGCCCGCACCCGGCACGGTCAGCGCGCCGAGGGCCGCGCCGCCCACATCGAAGCCGGCCTTGATGCCGGCCTGCTTCATGTCGCCGCCTTCGAGCGCGGTGTCGGCAAGTTCGTAGCCGCTCGAAAGCGCCTGCGCGCCAACCGAGCCCGCTGCCGCCAGCTGGCTGATAAGCGGAATCTTGAGATCGGCGATCACGCCGAGCACCTTCGACACAACACCCTCGATCTTCGAGGCGATCGTGAGAAGTCCGTGCAGGAAGTCCTGGAACTGGCCGCCCTTCTTTGCTTTCGTGTCCGGCTGGTCGGCTTCGCCGTCCTGCATCGCGGCGACCGCGCTCGCGTCCTCAGCGCTCGACGGCGCCTGAGTCGCGTAGGTCGGCGCGGGCGTTTTGTTCATCGTCGAGGTGAATTTGTCGAAGTCCTTTTTCGAAATCTTGCCGTCGTCGGCGGCGTGGAAAAACGAGCCGCTGTTGCCGTGCAGCGCGTTGTCCATCATGCCGAACAGCATCGGATCGTTGAGCAGCTGCTTCGCGGCTTTCGCGACGTCGGGGTTCGGATCGTTCGACAAGGTCTTGAGCTTGTCCCGCGTCAGGTTCCCGTCCTTGAAGAACGCGTCGGAATTCGCCTGCATTGTTTTCACGGTGGCGGTTTCATCTGCGTTCAATTCGACGTTCGAAGAAATCGCGTCTTCCAGCTTGCCGCGTTTGACCTTGCCGTCGGCGTTGCCTGCGAGCTTCTGCCAGTCGTCCGGATGATCGAGGTAATACTGGGCGGCCGCGATCACTTGCGGCGGGCGCTTGCCCTCGCTGCCCGTTCCGTCGACGATCTGCTGCAACGAGTCCTTCGTCACCGGGTCGGGCAGGTTGTCGGAATAGCGATACAGCTCGCGCTCGGCGTCGTTAGCGGTCATGGGGCGGCCCTGCTTCGCGCCGCTGGTGTCGTCCGACGGAATGTAGTTCTTCTCGAACGAACTGGCCTGCTTCTGGTTCATCGCGATCAACGTGGGCGAGTTCGAAAGCGCTTTCACGTCGCCGCCACTGAACTTGCCGTCCGTCTTGCCGTTCTTGCCCGAGTCCAGCATCTGCTGCAAGCCGGGATCGTTCTTTACCGTTTGCAATGCCGCCTTCAGATCGGGCGGCGTTTTCGGATCGTTGATCTTCTTGTCGAGATCCGAGAACTTGAGCGTGCCGAGTTCGCCCTCGTGACGCTGCAACACGTTGAGCGCGTTTGCACGATCCGGCGACGCTGCCAGTTGCTGGTCCGCGAGCGTGCGCTTTATGTCGCCTGCGATGAACTTGCCGTCCGACTTGCCGTTCAACGCGCCGTCGAGTTGCTTCTGCAAGTCGGGATCGTTCTTCAGCGATTGCAGCGCCTGCTTCAGGTCGGGTGGCGTCTTCGGATCGTCGATCTTCTTGTCGAGATCGGAGAAGCTCATCGTGCCCAGTTCCTTCGAGTGCGCGTCGAGCACGCTCAACGTGTTCGAGCGCTGTTGGGCGAGTTGCTGAGCCTGCTGTTCTTCCGGCGTGGGTGCGGGCGATGCCGGGGACGCGCTCGCGTCGGCGTCGGCCGCCGCTGTATTCGCGGGCTCGGGTTGCGCGGCGACCGGCGCGGCCGCGCCGCTGTCATCGCCGGCAGCGTCGGCGCGCTGACCGTCCGCCGGTTGCATCGTGTTGCGCAACATGGGTCCGCTCGCGTTCGGCTGAGCGCCGCCCGCTTGCGCGAGATTGCGCAGCACGAGTCCGCGCGGCACGGTCTGGCCGTCAGGGGCGCCCGGCGCCTTGCCTCCAGCCGACGACGCATGCTTCAAACCCGTCAGCATCGCGCTGAACAATGCCTGCATTTCCGCCGAACCGGCGTCCTGCGTGTCGGCCGGCGCGCCGTTTCTCAGCGCCGCCGCTTCGGGCGTGCCGACATCGCTCGCGGTGTTGGCCTGCAGCGGCGTGGTTTGCGTCAGTACGCGCATATTCATTGTTAGCTTTCCTTGATGATTTCGGGTTATTGGCCGGACTTGCCCGCACCGCGAACAAGCAGTTCGATTCGCCGCGCGACGTTCGCGGACATTGGCGGCAGATGCTGGCGTGCAAAAGCCGCCTGCAACGCTTCATACTGTCTTCGCAGCGCCGCCGCCCGCGTCTGAAGCGCGGGGCGCAGTTGCAGCGTGATTTCGAACGCGTACGAAGCGTCCGCGGACAATTGGCCGTCCAGATAAGACATCAGCAGCAACTCACTTGCATACATAGCGCCGTTCCAGGTCGGACCGAAATAGCGGGATTGGCAAGCGCCGGCCGCTCAGCCCCGCTGCCGTCCCGACTGCGTTGCCGCGCGGCGAGACCGTTACGCCAGAATCGTCGAAAGATTCGCAAGCCGCGACGCCATCTGCGGATCGCTTGGATGCTCGAACGCGTCGGAAAACGCCTCGGTCGCGGCTTGCGGCGTCTTCGCGTTCTTCACCGCGTCGATCGCGCCGCGTTGTGTCGTTTCCAGTTCCTGCTTGAGGAAGCCGTAGTTGGCGGCCTGGCTCGACGGATCGAGCGGCGGCTTCTGGCTTGCCGCGAAGTCGAGCAGACCTTGCTTGCGCGAGCCGCCCCACTGCGCGATTCCGTAGCCGTTGGCGTTGTCGTCGGCCATGTTGCCGCTCGGCTTGCCGATCGCGCCGCCCTGGTTGATGCCGGAGTTCATGCCTCCGCTCTCATGCCACAGATTCGCGACGACGCCGGCCGCCTGGTCCTTCGTCAGGCCGAAGTCTTTCTGCAAATTGGCCATGTAGGCGTCAGCAACCTGCTTGCTTTGTGCAGGCGTGTTCGCGGTGGTTTGCGGCGCAGTGCTGAGACCGGTGCTGCCGCCATTCGACGATGCACCCGCTGCACCTGCTGCGCTCGCGGCGGAATCAGCGGCAGGCGCAGGAGACGACGCACCGCCGGAAGCCGCGGGCGCTGAAGCCCCGGCCTGGCCTGCGGCGCCTCCATGCGCAGCGCCAAGCCCTGCCAATACGTGATGCCCGCCGTGATGCCCGCCGGTCCCCGCCATGCCCGAACCCTGATCCTGAGCGTCGTCGCTTTGCTTGAGCAATGCGAGCAGATCCTGCATGAACTTCGCGATGTCGTTGACCTGGCCAGCCTGGCCCGCGCCGTTGCTGCTCGCACTGCTCGCGGAATTGCCGCCGTCGAGCAGGTTGGCGATATCGCGCAGCAGATTGCTGACGTCCGAGCCGTGCGAACGATCGTTGTCGGCATTGGGCAATCTGTTTGTCGACGTGCCGACGAAGTAATTACCGCTCGCTGTAGATATGGGATTCATGGCGTTCTCTTCTCTCGATGAGTGACAGACGCGTGACGCTCGACAGCGCCGCGTTTGCATCAAGATAGATTTCCCTCGCACGCTGTTGCGTAGCGCGTGCGAAGCCGCATGCAGTGCGCCGAACCTGCGCGCCCGCAATCTGAAAATCGCCTGCTTCGAGACGGCCCGAGGCGATCCTAGGCGACTTGCGATGCGCGCTTCGCGCCGCCGTGGTGCCGCTTCGCGTTACATCATGCGCGAACGCTGGCAATGGGTATGGTGGAGTTCTCCATGTGAATCGCTCATCTTGAGCAACGCTGTCATGTTCATTCGCCGATTTTGTGTTTCTTGTGCCTCTTGTGCCTCTTGTGCCTCTTGTGCCTCTTGTGCCTCTTGTGCCTCTTGTGCCGTCCATTGCGCTTTGTTGTTCACCGGCGCAGCCCTCCTGATGACGTTTTCGGTTTCGACGCAAGCAGCCACCGGGTTCGTGCGTGTCGATGCACAGTACGACGCCGTGGCGGAGCGGCATCGCGAGGAACGGTTGCTCGAGGAGCGGTTGTGGGAACAACGTCAGCAGGACGCGCGCCGTCAGCAGGCAATTCACGACGACTATCGCCAACGCAGTGAACGCGCGCAGCGCGCTCACGCTGCAAGCGAACGCGGACAACTGGATTGACGCCGCCCATGTGCCTTCTAAAACCGCGCATTGCCGGCGCCGCCGTTTGTTCGCTCGTCATGTTTGCAGCGGCGCCCGCGTATGCCGATTGTTTCGACGAAGCCGCCGCGTATCAGTACGTCAATCCGACTATCCTGCGTGCAATCGCCTGGCAGGAATCACACTATCGTGCGGACGCGGTTCACAAGAACGCAAACGGCTCGATCGACTACGGTCTCATGCAGATCAATTCGATCCACCTGAGCGCGTTAGCGCGCTACGGAATCGGTCAGGAAGCGTTGATGACGCCGTGCAAGAACGTCTACATCGCCGCATGGCAATTGCGCCGGCAGGTCGTCAAATACGGCAATACGTGGGCCGCTGTTGGCGCGTATCACTCGGCGACGCCCGCATTGCGCGACGACTACGCGCGTCGTATCGCCGCTATCGTCGAACGCTGGGGCATGGGATCGGCATCGGCATCGGTATCGGCACCGACATCGGGAATGCCGGCGCCTTGACGTGCCGTCATGCGTCGAGCATGCGCTAAAGCCGCGGTTGCACATGGCCCACTTCGTGGCAAAGCACGACGCTTCGCGCGATCCGCTTGTCGCAGCGGGCCGCGTCGCACAATGCAAATGAACGCACCACGCGAATCGTTTGTTCCTTCTTCTCTGTGAAACCAGCATGCCGACCATTCAATGCAGCGCCACCGTACTCGACGCTTTCCTATCCGTATTTTCGGGCGGCATGCGCATCGGAGCGCAGGCCGATCTCGACGACATGTTGCTCGCGTTGCGAACGTGGCAGCCCGATTCGCCGCTCGCCGACGTACTCGAAGCGCGTCTGCATATCAGCCGCACGGACTGGCGAGAAGCGGCACAACTGCTGCGTCAGGTGAGCGACCGGCACGCGGGTTTGCCGATCGTATCGGCGTTGCACGGCTTGTGTCTCTTCATGCTGCGCGACGACGAATGGCGGCGTCTCGGCGCGCAGGTGCTGGAGAGCGGCAATCAGACAGCGATCGCTATCGTCGGGCGGTTTCTCGGCGTGACGATCGAGCCGGGCGCGCACCCGTCGCTTCTCGCCGAGCGTGTGACTGAAGCCGTGCACGCCTGAAGCACCGGGAAAATGCCGGTGTGACGCATATCGCGCACAACCGGCATTCAGCGTTTCGTTCCTGCATCTGTTACCAGGACTCGGTCAGGACTCGATCAGAATTCGATCACGCGCGGCGAAAGCAATACCAACCGTTCCATATGGCTATTCTGTTTCTGCCGATAGCGAAACAGTCCGCCCAGAAACGGTATCTTCGACAGGACCGGCACGCCCGATTCGCCATTGGTCTGGTTATCGATCCGATATCCGGCAATCAGCAGACTTTGCCCTTCCGTCACAACGGCTTCCGTGTTGATTTCGCTCGTGGCGATCTGAGGAATCTGGTCGGTGGTTTGTCCGGGCACGATCTGTCCGTCCTCGACATGCACCTGCAACTTGATTTGCGTCTTGCCTTCGTCGTCGGTGACCATTGGCAGCACCCGCAGCGTATTGCCGACCGACACGCTGAACAGATCGCTCGACGTGAACCCCGCTACCTTCACGAAGAAGCGCGTTTTGTTGTCCATGACCGCCTCGACGTTATCCAGCGTCGCGACCTTCGGGCTTGCGTCGACGCGCGCGAGATCGTCCTGTTCGAGCGCATTGACGCGCGCGAGCAGATAACGCCCCGCATCGCCCACCACCGCTGTCAGCGACAAGCCCGCCGGCGTCACGTTGGCAATCGTGTTGCCGTTCGCGTCGGTTCCCGTGAACGTCGGATTCAACTGGCCGTTAAAGCTGTTCGCACTCGTCACGCCGTTGCCCGTCTGAAAGTCGACGTGGCTGTTGTGAGCGCGCCAGTCCACGCCGATCTGCTTGAGCGCGTTGTCGTTGATCTGAATGATGTTCGCCTCGATCTCGATCATGCGGCGCTTCACGTCGAGCCGGTCGATGAGCGGCTTGTACTGATCGACACGTTGCGGCAGATCCCGCACCAGCACCGAGTTCGTGCGCGGGTCCGCAATGATGACCGGCAACGAGCCTGCGCCGTCGGGTAGCGCGGCCGTGGACGGCGCGCCTCGTCCGCTCGCGTCGTTGCCGTTGTGCGCGCCTTGCGAAGGCGCGCCGACGGGCCCCGCCGCGCTCGGCAACGGCGCGCCGAACAGACCCGGCAACGGCGGATTGACGCCCGCGTTGTCGGGATACGGCGAGCCGCCGGAGGTTCCGCCCCGCACGTCCGCCATCGCGTCGACGGGTCGCACCGAAGGCGTCACATCCGGCGTCGCGCCACGCGAGTTGCCTTTCTTGTCGCTATCGTTTTGCGGGTGATACAGGCTCGACAGCACGCTCGCCACGCCAGGCACGATCACGGTCTTGCCGTCGATCACCACTTTATGATCGTCGGCCCAACCGTTTTTCAGCGGATACACGCGGACCTCGCTGCCGGTGCGTCGATTCGCGTTCTGATCGATGCGCGCCGCCACGTCGCTTACGAGTGACAAGAGCCGGCTCGGCCCGGTCACCAGGGCAACGCCCTGAACCGGGTCGTACACGATCGGAAAGCGGTCGGTTTCGAGGCCGATCTGCTTGAGCGTCTGACGCAGATTTTCCGTCCCGGCGAAGTCGAGGTTGATGACTCGCGTGGAGACGTCATTGGCCGCGCTGATCGACAGCACGCTGCCGTCGTAGAACCACACAAAACCGAAGGTCGCGGCCATCGTGTCGATGAACTTGCGCGGCGGCAGGTTGAAGCGGCCCGACACCGTGCCCTGGATATTTGGTGCAATGGAAATGATGATGCCCTGGCTCGCCGCGAAATCGCTCAGTACATCCTTCACGTCCTTGCTTTCCACCGAAATCTGCACGAGCCCCGGCCGCCATTTGATTGGCGCAGCGTGAGCGGTAGTGAGACAGAGAAGCAAAGCCGCGCCGATTGCACAGCGACCTAGTTTTGATTTCATGATGTTGTGGAAAGTCGGTGATTGAGATGACGTGCAGGCGTGATGCACAATTTCAGCGATTCAGCGTGTCGGAAGGTGCTTCGTTGAATTGACGCCGATATCCGTTGACGAGGGTCGAGCGGTTACTCACACCCCACTTGCTGGCGGCTTCCAGAATGCCGCGCTCGCTGCCGCTCGCGGCTTGCAGTTCCGCGCGAATGCGCTGCATGCGCAACTGCCGGATGATTTCGCTCGGCGTCGAGCCGAGGCTGTTCTTGAAGGTGCTTTGCAACGCCCGATCGGTGACACCGATCTCCAGCGCGATCTCGCGTATCGACAGATCCTTGCGTTCGAGATTCGCGACGAGAAAGCGATACGCGCGCCGGTATTTCGCCGGCAGGCGAGCGGCGATGTCGTCCAGTTGTTCCGGCGGACGCGCGGTGCGCTGCGTGTATTGCGCAAGCGCGCCGGCCTCGTCGCGCACGCAACGCAGCGCGTTGACCGCATAACGCGCGTAGAGCGTGAGCGACTCGCCGTTACGGCCTTGCAAATGCCGCAGCTTTGCGAGCCCGTACAGATATTCCAGTTGACGATGCCCTTGCCAGCCGCGGCTCTCCGCACTGAGCAGATTGATGATCGACTCCGCGAGTTGCGGCACGCCGCCGGCAAGACTCGCGAGCATCGTCTCGAGACGCGCTGCGCGCTGATATGCAGTCAGCCCTTGTGCCGCGGCCCAGTTCAGATGCTCGTTGAGCGTGCGTTCCGCGTCGCGGCCGCCCTCGGCCAACGCATGCAATTGCTCGAGAAACTCAATGCGTCCGCGCAGCAGCGGCGCTTTAACGCCCGCTGCGGCACGCCGCATCAGCGCGGCGGGCACCGACACTACCGAGCATTGCGCGTCGCCCGCGAACCCCGGTTGCCAGTAGCCGTGGTCGGCAAGCTCCGCGTGCGAGCGCAGTTCGCTTTGCGTCGTCAGATCGAAGCGCACGGTGTCGATCAGATCGTGCCAGCCGGCCACGTTGTGAAACTGCGCGGCGTCGCTAGTGAGAAGGTTTTCGAGTTCGTCGAGTGCGAGACCCGCTTCGCGCAAACGGCCCAGATCGAACAACACGCAGAAGGTGCCGAACAAACCTTCGAGACGCAGCGCAGCGTCGCCGCCCGTATCTTCGACCACGCGTGTGAAGCACGCCATCGCCGTACCGAGCCGATGACGGAACAACGCCTGCCAGCCCGCATTACGGCACGACGCTGCTCGCATCTGCGAGCGCGATGCGCGCATTTTCTTCTGTGCCTGGCGAAACGATTCGTCGGCGTCGAGTTCCATGCCGAAGGTCATGTTCAGGTCGCCCTGCAATTGCAGCCATGCGGGCAGAATGTCTTCGTCGCACGATTCGACGTGGCGCGAGATCTGTGTCGACGCCGCTAGAATCCGGCCCCCGGCGATCATGTCATAGAGACCCGCCGGCGCCGCCGACGACGCGAGAACGGATACGAGAGGAAAGTAAAAGGTTGAAAACATGGCTTGCTCCGTAACAGGTTTTCAAGCGGACGTCGCGACATAGAAATGCTTAGGCATCTTGAATGCCTGCGTGCCGGACTTCGGCGGCATCGTCAGCGCCTTGCGACAACGGAGGTCAATTTAACAAAGCTGGATTCGCCAATTCTCAATAATCAGAGGAAAACGGTGATTATTAAAAATAGTTGAGAATTGACATGTCGCCGCGAGCGCGGCTTTACCGCAGCGGCCGTGAAGGTACGGTGGCGGGCGCATCCGCAGATGCTTTCGTCTCGCTGCGAGCGAGCGCTTCGAGGCTGGTTTTCAACAGACGCAGGTCGAGCTGATCTCGCACTTGCGTCACGAAGATGCCGGCGAACACGGCCATCATCAGCACGGCCACTGCGCCTTTTATCGGCTGGCTGAGCGCGCTGAGTTCGAGTTTCTGCGCCGATTTCGACGCGAGGTTCACGCCCATGTCGATCAGCAGCAGCACGAGCAGCATCGGCGCCGCAAGTTTGGCGACTGTTTGCATCAGCGTGTCGGTCTGGTGCATCACGAATGCATCGAGCACATTGACGGACGCCGGAATGGACGCCGAAACCGGCCACCACTTATACGACGCATACAACGCTTCCAGCAGAAACTGCATGCCGCCGAGCGACCAGAACGCGACCGTTGCAACCTGGCCGAGCAGCGTGGCTGAAGGCGTGGATTGCTGCGATAGCATCGGGTTCTGCAACTGCGCGCTGTTAAAGCCGGTGAGATTGTCGAGATAGCTGCCCGCGCCTTCCGCGACCCAGAACACCGTCGACGCCGCAAAGCCCATCACGATGCCGATAAAGGTTTCGCGCAGACCGATTGTCAGCAGAGTCAGGCCAGTGAGCGACGCGCCAAACGAGTCCGGCTGACCCGCCGCGACGAACATGCTGAAACTGAGCGCGACGCCGTTGCGCACGACGCCTTGCAGCACGCCGTCGGAGGTAGGTGGAAACAGCGTCATCAGCGCGAACAGACGCAGCGAACACACGCCCCACACCGCCAGATACTGCGAGAATTGCAAACCGTGTTCGAGCAGATACGCGTTCATTTGCGGCCCAGTCGCGCAAGCGCCATTTCTTCGGTCTCTTCGTCCTCGGCGTCGGCGGCAATGCCATCCAGCACCGCTTCGAGCTTTTTCACGCGCTGCTCGCACATGTCGATGCGACCGCGATTCTGCGCGATGTCGCGCCGTGCGGCAGCGATCTCTTCGTCTTTCGCGGCGATTGCGGCGCGCGCTTCGTTCAGTTCCGACTGCGCGTGCGCGAGCCGTTCCTCGACCGTCTCCGTATAACGGCGGATCGACGTGAAGTTGTCGATCGAGAACGGCTCGGCGCCGGTCATCATCGCCGCGATGCGCTGACGATACATGCGCACCACGGCGTCGAGCTCCGCGTGCCGTTGCGCGGCCGCGTCGGCTTGCGCGCAACACGCGGCGCGCTCGTTCTGCCGCTGGGCGAGTGCGCCACGCAAGGCTTCGTCCAACCGTTCGCGCCGCGCGCCCGACCGCTTGAGTGCCGTGATCTGCCGCTGCGCGCTCATACCGCCTGCCCTTGCGCGAGTTCGTGCAACGCTGCTTCCGTTGCGGCGGGATCGGCGTAGGAGTCCGTCGCTTGCGAGAGAAACGCTTTCAGTGCGTCGATCTTTTCGATCGCTTCGTCCGCAAGCGCATTCGTGCCGGGCTGGTATTCGCCGATCTGCAACAGCATCTCGACCTCGCGGTGTTTCGCCAGCAGCTTGCGCAACCGTGACGACGACGCCATGAATTCGCGCGACACGACCTGCGGCATCACACGCGACAAACTGCCGAGCACGTCGATGGCGGGATACCGATTCTGCGCGGCGATCTCGCGCGACAGAATCAGATGGCCGTCGAGGACGCCGCGCACTTCCTCGGCAATCGGGTCGCTGCCGGAATCGTCCTCGGCGAGCACCGTGTAGAGCGCCGTGATCGAGCCGGTCTCGCCCATACCCGCGCGCTCAAGCAAGCGCGGCAGCTCGGCGAAAATCGACGGCGGAAAGCCGCGCCGCGCGGGCGGCTCGCCGGCCGCGAGCCCGATTTCCCGGCCGGCTCGCGCAAAACGCGTGAGCGAATCCATCATGAGCAGCACTCGCTTGCCTTCGTCGCGAAAGTGTTCGGCGATCGCGGTCGCCACATAAGCCGCCTTCGATCGTTCGATCGACGAACGGTCCGACGTCGCGCACACCACGACCGAGCGCGCCATGCCTTCGGGGCCGAGAATCAACTCGACGAATTCGCGCACCTCGCGGCCACGTTCGCCGATCAGCGCGATCACGTTGATGTCGCATTGCGCGCCGCGCGCGAGCATGCCGAGCAAAGTGCTTTTGCCGACGCCGGCCGGCGCGAAAATGCCCATGCGCTGACCTTCGGCGAGCGTCGTCATGGCGTCGATCACGCGCACGCCGGTTGCCATCGACGCCTCGATCATGCGGCGATTCATCGGGCTCGGCGGGTCCGCGAAAATCGGCCGGTAACGGTCGATGTCGATCGGCCCGAGTCCGTCGATCGGCTCGCCGAGCGCGTCGATCACACGGCCGAGCAGTTTGTCGCCCACCTTGATCGACAGCGGCCGGCCGAGGCCGACCACCTGTGTCGAGCGCGACACATCGGACAGGCGCGAGAACGGCGAGACGAGCGCGTAGTCGCGCGTGAAGCCGATCACTTCACCGTGCTGCATCAGCCGCCCGCCGGGCGCGCGCAGTTCGCACAATTCACCGAGCTTCAGGTCGATGCCCGCGACCTTGATCAGCGTGCCGATCACTTCCACGACCTTGCCGACCTGGCGGATCGACACGCTCGCGAGAATTTCCCGTTCGATCGCGTCGCTCAGTTGCCGCAAACCCGCTCCGCCCAGCAGGCCGTCGTGCGTGGCCGCGGTTTTGTCGCGCGCATGTGTTTCGAGTTCGATCATGCGCTCCAACCCTCTTCAACAGGCAAGGCTTGTGCGGGCGCCGCAACGGATTCATCCACCGACGCCCGCAACGCACGTTCGACCGCCGCTCGCAGTGTGTCCAGTTGCGTCGACAAACCGGCATCGACAATGCCGACATCGGACTCGCATGTGCAGCTGCCGGGCGCGAGCCGCTTGTCGCCGAGTACGCTCAACGCAACGGGACGGCCCAGCTCGCGCCAACGGCGCTCCAGATCGCCGAACGCCGCGCGCGCGGCGTCGAGATCGCCAGGATGCACGCTCACGCGCAGATAGGTCGAGCCTTCGACAATCCGGTCCACTGCACCCAGCGCCTGCGCGAACAACGCCTGCGCACCCTGCCCGCCGACGATCTGCTCGACCGCCAGCATCACGATTTCGGCCATGCGCTTGCTGAGTTGACGCTGTAGACGGTGAGCGTCGTTGCTGACATTCGCGACCTGCTGGAGCCAGTCGGCGAGCCCTTGCGCCATGCCGTCGCGATAACCCGCCTCGGCCGCGTCGGCGCGTTCCCGCGCCGCTTCGGCCACGAGTGCGGCGGCTTCCGCGCGTGCGGCCTGTAATAGCTGCTCGCGCTCAACCTGCGCGGCGGCAAGAATCGCCTGACGCTCGGCTTCGGCGCGCCCATAGACATCGTCGACGCTCGCCAGCATGCCGAACGTCTCACGCGCGACAATGTCCTCGTTCACGCCATAACGTGTCTCGCCGAGCGCGTCGGTTGCATCCGCGATACGTGGATGACTCAGCCAGATAACCATGGATACTCCGGCAAAAACTCCGCAAGCCGCGCGTGCAGAACCCCTGTTCCGCTTTCGTCGAGCGCGGCGGGCACGGCATCGAGCCACGCCGCGTGCTGCGCGTCGTACGGCAATGCGAAGCGCAGCAGCGCGCAGGGCACGTCGCCCGCTTGCGGCTCGCGAGCGAGCAATGCGTAGCCCTCCAGCGCGAGTTGCGTATGTTCGAGCGACTCCAGCGACGGCACCGCCGCCGCGCCAAGCACGCGCGTCAGATCGGGCGCTGCAAGCGTGTCCGCAGCGGTCGAGCCGGTAATGCGGTCGAGCGGACATCCGGCCCATTGCGCGAGCCGCACACGCGTGTTTCTATCGATCAGACGACGCACCTGCGCCCGCCGCAGCAGCAGCGCGCGGATGCACAGCGCGGCAAGACCTTGCTCGATCGGCAGTGCATCGAGCCGCGCCGCCGGCACGCCGATCAGCCGTTCGAGCGAGGGCGGCGCAAACGGCAACGCGCGCATCAGCGCAAGCGATACGTCTTCGCACGGACCGTGTCGCAGCCGTTCACGCAACGCAAGCGCGGTGGCTTCGCCAAGACCCAATGCGTGCGCCAGCCAGGAACCGTGGACCCAGCGAATCGCCGTGCGCAAGTTGTGCTCATAGCTCGCAAGCATGCCCGCCAGATGTTCGACATTCGGTCCAAGACGAACGTGGCCGCGATGGAAGCCGTGCAGTAAGCCGGCGCGGGGCGCGAGATGGGAGGCGATGTGGGAAGCGACATACGAAGCCGGCATGTTCATGCGGAGCGCCGATCCTTGCGGCCGAGTCGCTGCGACAAAGCACCGGTCAAATTCGACAGCGGCCCGAAGCGCCGCTGCAACGCGTCGCGGAACGCAAAGCCGAGCGCGAGGCCCACCAGCACGACTACGAGCAGCCCCGCGGCAACCCACGGCCAGACCGAACCATGCGCGTCGCTGCGGCGGCTCAGATCGACCTGATCGGCTGCCACGCCGGTCACGCTGACCTGTTCGTACGACAAGCCTTCCACACTATGCACGACCAGATTCTTGATCTGCGGCACGAGCGAGTTGAGCGCGAGACCAGGCCGGTACTTGATGAACACCGACGCCGACGACGGCTTCACTTGCTGCGCGAGCGGATCGTTGTTCGGAATCACGATCTGCACGCGTGCCACCAGTACGCCGTCGATCCGGGACAAAGTGCCTGACAGTTCCTGCGACAAGCCGTAAATGAACCGCACGCGCTCTTCGGTCGGCGTCGAAACCAGACCGTCCTTCTTGAACAGGTTGCCCAGATCGTCGAACTTGCTGTGCGGCAGGCCGTTGTCGCGCAGTACTTCCATTGCGCGAACCATGTCGTCGTCGCTCACTTGCAGTGAGTAGGTCTTGCCGCCGTCCGCGGTGGTCTTCTCCGCGCTCACGCCGCGCTCCAGAAGCGCGACCGTCATTTCGTTCACGTCCTGCTCGCTCAGATTGCCGTACAGCTCCTTCTTGCAACCCGCGAGCAACGCACATGCAACACACAATACGACCATCGCCGCGCGGCGCCAGCGCGCGTAGTGCCATGGTCCGAATGCTTCAGCCGTGAACATGGTCATTGGTTCTTCATCAAGGTTTCCGCCGACGACTTGGACGACGTCACCACGGCCATCTTCGCCTGAAAGTCGAACTGCACCATCGACAGATTCAGCGCGACTTCCGAGGCCTTAGCAATTGCCTCCGTGGGCGCCATCGAACTGGATTGCTGGCCGAACTGCGCGACTTCCTTGAGCGCGGCTTCCATCTGGCCGTCCTCGTGCGAGATCGCTTCGACGAGCTTGTCGTTTGCGGCATGCGCGCCGCCTTGATCCGGCGCGACGCGCTCCTGCTGCATCAACGCCTGGAACTTCGCGGCCGAGTCGGCGCCGGGCGTCTCGGCGCCATTGCCGGTCTTGAACGCTTCCGAAATCGCCTTGGCAACCGAGTCGTTGGTGATGGACAGGCTCATGTGAATACTCCCGCGTGAACTGTGAGCGAAGTGAAACGACGCGCGCGCCGCAAATCAGGCACGCAGAAAACCCATCTGCTGGAATTGCGCGGCGTTCTCACGTGCAGGCTGCGCGGCCGACCTGGCGTGTTCAGCGGCGGCTTTGGCTTCCTGCTCCTCGGCCAGCTCGCGATACGACTGCGGCAACACAAACTCGCCGCCGCGATAGCTTGCGCGCGCGGCCAGCAGGTCTGCGCGCACTTCCAGCGCGCGAATCAGCGAACGCGTTTCGGGCGTCGTGTCGCCCGCGAGCGCTTCATCGGCCCATTGACGCCAGTTCGGATCGCCCTTCGACGCGAGGCAGTAAGCGAACATCGCCTTCGCGTAGGAAAAGGATGGCGCCGCCTGAATCACGTCGCGCAGCACCTGCACCGCGTCGTCCCAACGGCCATGCACGATGTACAGCACGCCTTGCAACGACTCGATCTCGCTCACTTTCGGACGCAGCGCGCGCAACGCATCCAGCACGAGTTCGATGTCGGTCGTATCGCCGCGCACCGTCGGGAAATGGCTGAAGAGCCCGACCGACACCGTTTCGATGAGCGCGGAAATCACGTCCTGACTGCACTTCAGATAGTCGGCCTGGCTGACCGACTGAGAGAGCTGGGCCGACTTGGGCTGGGTTGCGAGCATGGTGTTTGACTCCGTGTGTTCGGTGATGCTTCCAGTGAGCGAAAGGTAGCAGCGCAAAACGCGGCGGCTCACGCCGCGAGCGAAGCGATCAGCAGCATTGCGAAACGGCGCGCAATGCAGGCACAACTCGGAGCGCTACATCGGGTACGACACGGCACGCTCACATGGCGGTCGCTTCGCGCGCCGATGTCCTGCTTCGTATCCCGCCAATAGCGCGAGACATGTGCTGCATAGAATCGAGCCGCGCTATGGCTGCATGAACACGCCGTACGTTCGGGCTCGCCCGCCTCCCCTTCACTGGACCTCTGCGATGAGCGACGACAAAACCGAAGAGCCAACCGAAAAGAAGCTACGCAAGGCGCGAGAGGAAGGCGACGTCGCGAAAAGCGCCGACGTCGCGGACGGCGTGATTCTCGCGGCCGGCGTACTGATGCTCACGGCAGCAGGCGATTCGATGGTCGACGCGATGCGCGCAGGCGTGCAAGACGCGCTCCGCTTCGTGAGCGGGCCGCGCGACATGGATACGCTTTACGTGACGTTGCACGTGATCGGCTCACACGTGGTCGGCGCGATTTTGCCGGGCATCGGCGCGGCGGTGCTCGCCGCGATCGTCGCCGTAGGCGCGCAGGTGGGCGTCGTGATTTCGATGAAGGCCGTGTCGTTCAAGTTCGACGCCATCAGTCCCGCCGCCGGCGTGAAAAAGATCTTCTCGCTGAAATCGCTGCTCGAATTGCTGAAGATGATCGTCAAGGGCGCGGTACTCATGATCGTCATGTGGAAAACGATCGAAGGTTTGCTGCCGCTCGTGATCGGCTCGCTGTTTCAGTCGGTGCCGCAACTGTCGCGGCTCGCGAGCGGGCTGATGCTCAAGATTCTCGGCACCGCCGCCGCGCTGTTCGTGATGTTCGGCGGCGTCGACTTCAAGCTGCAAAAGTTTCTCTACATTCGCGGCAAAAAGATGAGCAAGGACGAGATCAAGCGCGAATTCAAGCAGGACGAAGGCGATCCTGTGATCAAGGGCGAACGCAAGCGGCTCGCGCGCGAACTCGCCACCTCCGCGCCGCCGCGCAAGGTGTCGGCCGCCAGCATCATGGTGGTGAATCCAACGCACTACGCCGTCGCAGTGCGCTACGCACCCGACGAATTTCCGCTGCCGGTCGTGATCGCGAAGGGTATGGACGAAGCCGCGGCGCAATTGCGCCGCGAGGCGCAGATATACAACGTGCCGATTGTCGGCAATCCGCCGGTTGCGCGTGCGCTCTACAAGGTGGAGATCGACGAGCCGATTCCCGACGAACTGTTCGAAGCCGTCGCGGCGATCCTGCGCTGGGTCGACTCGATCGGTCTCGCGAAGCAAAGCCAAAGTATGCAGACACCCGCCGCGTAAGCGTTGTTCGCGGCTCTTGCTGGACTCACCACATTCACCATGCTCAAGACGCTAAAACTTCCTGTGGGCGGCGAGATCGGGATGCTGTTCCTGATCATTGCGATCCTCTCGCTGATGATTCTTCCGCTGCCGACCTTCATGATCGACATTCTGGTCGGACTCAATATCGCGGCGAGCGTAACGCTGCTCATGATCACGCTCTACGTGCCGAGCGTCGTGTCGCTGTCCGCGTTTCCGTCGCTGCTTCTTTTCACGACGTTGTACCGCCTTTCGTTGAGCATTGCATCGACCAAATCCATTCTGCTGCACGCGGAGGCGGGCGAAATCATCGACAGCTTCGGCAAGCTCGTGGTGGGCGGCAACCTGGTGGTGGGCATGGTCGTGTTCATCATCATCACGCTGGTGCAGTTCATCGTGATCGCCAAGGGCTCCGAACGCGTCGCCGAAGTGGGCGCGCGGTTCACTCTCGACGCGATGCCCGGCAAGCAGATGAGCATCGACGCCGATTTGCGCGCCAATCTGCTGACCTCCGACGAAGCGCGCCACAAGCGCGCGACGCTCGCGCTGGAAAGTGCGCTGCACGGCGGCATGGACGGCGCGATGAAGTTCGTCAAGGGCGACGCCGTGGCAGGACTCATCATCACGGTCATCAACATCGTCGCGGGACTCGCGGTGGGCGTCGCGTATCACGGCATGACGGCGGCGGAAGCGGCGAACCGCTTCTCGATTCTGTCGGTCGGCGACGCGATGGTCGCGCAGGTGCCGGCGCTGCTGCTCTCCGTCGCGGCCGGCGTGATGATCACGCGTGTCGCCGACGATCGCGATGAAACGCAACGCTCGCTCGGCGCGGATATTGGCCGGCAGTTGATCACGAGCCCGCCCGCCCTGTTTTTCGCGGCGGTGCTGCTGCTTGCTTTTGCCGCGGTGCCGGGCTTTCCGTGGCTGCTGTTCATTCTGCTGTCCGGCGTGCTGGCGTTCGCCGCATACCGGTTGCAAAAGAGCAAGCCGTCGCGCCAGTTGCACGACGGTGAATCCGTGCGTTCCATGCAACGTGTCGGCGCGAAAATCGAAACGCCCGCCATCGCGACGCATCCGCCCGCGTTCACCTGCGCGCTCGGCGTGCGGATCGCGCCGGATCTCGTCGCGCGTCTGAGTCTCGCGGGACTCAACACGTCGTTCGAAGCGGAGCGCGAGGTATTGCAGGAAGAGTTGGGATTGCCGTTTCCCGGCATCACGATGTGGACGTCCGACCGCCTCGCCGCGTCCACGTGCGAGTTCCTGATGCACGATGTGCCTTATCTGACCGTAGAAATTCCGCCTGGAAAAGTGGTGTTGCCGACGCTGCCGCTCGCGCTCGCGTGCGAGGCGAGCGGCATTGGCGAAGACCGGCCTGGCGACGCCGAATTGCGCGCGCTCGCACCCAATTGCGAGCAACGCGCGCCGCTCGACGGCAGCAGTCAGCCGAGTTACTGGCACGACGAAAAAGGCTTGCCCGCAAAGACCGAAGCGTGGCGCGCGGAACAGGTGATCGCGCATGTTTCGGTGCGGCTCTTGCGGCGGCACGCGTCGCTGTTTCTCGGCGTGCAGGAAGTGCAGTGGATTCAGGAGCAACTCGGCATCGACTATCCGGGTCTGCTGGCGGAAGTGCAAAAGGTGCTGCCGCCGCAGCGTATCGCCGACGTGCTGCGCCGTCTGCTCGAAGAACAGATTCCGATCCGCAACGTTCGCAACATCATGGAAAGCCTGATCGCGTGGGGACCGAAAGAGAAGGACATGCTGATGCTGACCGAGTATGTGCGCGGCGACCTCGCACGCTTTCTCGCTCATCGCGCGACCCAGGGCGCGAAGGTGCTGCCCGCCGTGCTGCTCGACGGGCCGGTCGAGCAGCATATCCGCCAGGCGATCAAGCAGACGCCGACCGGCAACTACCTCGCGCTGCCGCCCGACGAAGTGACCTTCCTGCTCGACAGCATCGAAGCGTACGCCGGAACGATTGCGCGCGACGACATCGCGCTCGTCACGTCGATGGATATTCGCCGCTATGTGAGGCGCATGCTCGAAGGCAAGCTCGACTGGCTCAACGTGTATTCGTACCAGGAGCTTGGCGGGCTCGTGGAATTGCAGCCGATCGGCCGCGTGACGGCATGACGCGGTGACGGCATGAGGGCAGCCTGAATGTCGACATTTTCACGCTCCATGCGACGCCCCGCGCGCGTCATCGCACCCGATTCGACGGAATCGGGCGGCGTGTCCGGTTCGGGTTTCGCGCCTGGGTCCGCTACTTCGAGCGAACGCACGCGGCGCGCGCGCGGCTTCGACTATGCGGCGCTGGTTCGACGCGAGAGCGATCCCGAACACGGCGCGCTTGCCGACAGCAACGCGAATCCCTTCGCGCTCGAAGACGAAGAACGCGACGCCGATCAGCACCGCGCACCGGACCGGACGACCGTCGCGGGCCGCGTCGGCGCGGGCAGCGCCCCAGTGATCGAAGCGGTCTATATGCAGCAGCAAGGCTTTATCGAACTGGCGGCTTCGATCGCGCGCGAGGTCGCGCGACTATCGGCGAATCGCTTCGTCGCCGAATCGGGCAGTTGGGACCTGACGATGCGGCTCGATCCAAACCTGCTCGCCGACACCGTGCTCAATCTCACGCTTTCGCCCGCCGGCCTGTCGCTTCGCTTCGACGTGCAGGACGCCCAGGCAAAGCAATTACTCTTACTGCATAGCGGCATGCTCGAACGGCAACTGAAGGCGCTGCTCGACAGCTGGAGCGAACCGCGTTCGCTGACGCTGACCATCTGGTAAGTCCCGCCCTCCCTACTCATGGCTTCACGCTGACCTCCGCAATGCTCGAAACCCGGCCTCGCTCTCTCGCCGGCCTACTGCCGGCCATCCAGCCCGCCGACGCCTGCGCCGCGCGCCTGCTTTGCGACGCGCGCAACGTCGACGCATTGCGCCGGCTCGGCCGGCTCGATGCCGTTCATGTTTCGCACGTGGATGCGCGCGACGCCGCAAGCGCCGAACCGTTAGAGGATGCCGGCCGGATCGTCCTTGCACATCTGTCGGGGCAACTCGCGCTTCATGTCGATCTCGCGCGTTACCCGTCGCTGCAGATACTCGCCACGCCCGCCGAGGCGGATCACAGCGGCACGCAGCAGAGCCTGCGCAATGCGATTGCGAACGCGGTGCTTGCGCCGCTCGTCGACAGCTTCAATGCGAGCGGCGCAGGCACGTGGCGCGTGGCATCCGTGCAGCGCGCGACGAAGGAATCGGCCACATTCGAGTCCGACAACACAGCGCGTCTGCGCATCGCACTGATGCGCGAGGGCGTCGCATACGAAACACTGTTCGATATCGCACTGCCCACGCTCCGGCTGATCGAAACGCGGCTCGCGTCGTTCGGCAATCAGCAGCGGCGCTGCGATCCTGACGCCTTCACGACGCTCGGCGTACCGGGGCGCATTGCGCTCGGCGCGCGGCGTGTGTCGATCCGCGCGCTTCAAAAACTACGTCCCGGCGATGTGCTGTTACGCACGTTCAGCCGCGCCACCGTGCTCGGCTTGCGCGGCCACGGCCCCTTGCACCTGCGCGCCGCGTGGGGTACGCCGGGCCTACGCTGCATGCTGGCCACGGTCGCGCTCGACGGCGCCCTTCTCACCCTCAACGACGACCCCATCATGAGTGAAGAAACCCTGCAGGTCGAAGGCGACGAGTTGCCGCGAATCGACTACGGCGACCCTCCGCTAGACGATGTTCCGAACGAAGCGGCTATCGCGACAGGCACCGCGGCGCCGACGATGTCTGAAACGGAAGCGGAAGCGGAAGCAGAAGCAGAAGCGGAAGCCGCACCGTTCACCCCCACTTCGCCTCTCGACATCGGCGAACTCGATCTGCCTGTGCAGTTCGAGATCGACACGCTGGCGTTGCCGCTGTCGCAAGTCGCAGCGCTGCGGCGTGGTTACGTGATCGAGCTCGACACGCCTGTGACGGACGCCCGCATCAAACTCGTCGCGCACGGTCAGACGATCGGCCACGGCGAACTGGTGAGCGTGGGCGAACACCTTGGAATCCGCATCACGGGGATGGCCTATGCCAGCGACACAGACCGGTGACATCACCGGATTGCTGATAGTCGTTCTGGCGATCAGCATCATTCCGTTCGTGGCGATGGTCGTCACCTCGTATATGAAGATCGTTGTCGTGCTCGGGCTCCTGCGCAACGCGCTCGGCGTCCAGCAGGTGCCGCCGAACATGGTGCTGAACGGCATCGCGATCATCGTCTCGGTGTACATCATGGCGCCCATCGCGTTCACCGCCGCCGGCGCGATGCAAGGCAGCGGCGCAGCGAACACGAGCGGCAGCACGGTCACGCAGACGGTGACGCAGGGCATCGCCGCCGCGCGCGAACCGTTTCGCAACTTCTTGAAGGCTCATGCGCAACCCCGCGAGCGGCAGTTCTTCCTGCGCTCGGCGAGCGCGATCTGGCCAAAGGAACAGGCTAAGGCGCTCAAAGACACCGACATCATCGTGCTCGCGCCCGCCTTCACGCTGACCGAACTCACGGATGCCTTCAAGATCGGCTTCCTGCTGTACATCGCGTTCATCGTGGTGGACCTGATCATCGCCAACGTGCTAATGGCAATGGGCCTGAGCCAGGTGCAACCGACCAGTGTCGCGATTCCATTCAAGCTGCTGTTGTTCGTCGCGATGGACGGCTGGTCGACGCTGATTCACGGCCTCATTCTCGGCTATCGCTAGGAGTTCTCATGAACATCGACGCGCTGATCGGCCTCGCGACGCAGGGGCTTTTGCTGTGTCTTTACGTGTCGCTGCCGATCGTGGTAATCGCGGCCGGCGTGGGCCTCGTCGTTTCATTCCTGCAGGCCGTCACTTCTCTGCAGGATCAGACGCTGTCGTTCGGCGTCAAGCTGGTGGCAGTCGTCGTCGCGCTCGTCGTGGCCGCGCCCATTTCGGCCGCCGCCGTGCTGCGCTTTGCCAACCAGGTGTTGCAGGCCGCGACCTCGCAATGACGACGGTCTCCGCCCAGACGCGCGCGGCGCAAGCCGGCGCGTCCACCGAAACGTCAGCAGCGAACCGCGCGAACCACGACGCGTCGCATACACAGGCCGTGCGCTTTTCTGCCGTCTACAAGAACAACGTGACGTTTGCGCACGCGCATCACTCGCATCATCTTGCGCAAGCGAACAGCGCGAAGGCGCGCCAACTTGCCGCCGCGTTGCGCAAGCGTCAGGCGGCTGCGCGAGCCGCAGGCAAACGCTTCGCGCCCTCCCAACGCGCTGCATCGACTGCGCACGGTGCGCCCAAAGGCGCTCACGCGACCAGCGCGAAAACGGCGCGGAGCAAGGTGCAAGCCGATCGCGTCACGCGCGACGGCGGCCGGCAAGGCGGCGGCGGTGGCGGCGGCCAGCCGCAGCAGGAAGGCGGCCAACAGAACGGCAAGCAACGCGACGATCCGCACGGTCATGATCAGGATAGCCTCGACGATCATGACAGCGCGTCCGGCGGGGTCTTTGCAGCCACTGCCGTTGGAGGCGTCAGCGCGGTCGCACCGCCGCGCTCCGGTGCCGCGCGCGGCGGCGAAATACGCGGTGCCATCGGCGAAGCGCTGCTCAAGTTGCGCGACGATATCGCGGCGGGAAACGTGCCGTCAGCCGATCGCGCATTGCAGTCGCTGATGCAGCGCATCCACACGTTGCGCGCCGCCGAAGGCGCGCTTGCGCCCAGCACGTCGGCGGCGAGGCGCGAACTGCTCACCACAGTTTCACAGCGTCTCGCGCAAACGGCACTGGACGCAACGCGTACGGCCGGCTCAACGCAACAGCTCGATGCGCGAGGCGCACCAAGCGCCCACGGTTCGACCGCAGATCTTGCTCAGCGCGTGAATCTGCTGGCGAACCTCGTCCTGCTCGTGCTCGAACGCCCGAACACGCCGGATCAGGCCGAGCGCGCGCGTCATCTGAACGCTGCCCTGCTCGGCGCGATCGAAGCGCGGCTGCGCGCCGCGTCGCGTGCCTGAGTGGCGTTTCGTGCGGCCGTGGACGGCTTCGCAAACGCGGGCACGTTGCACGCGGATATCGCTAATCTGGATTGCGTGGCGTGTCGATCCGATGCGCCGAACGATCTTCGCGTAAGTCTGAAACCATGAAACTGCTGCGCATCCTGACAGGTAACCATGCCGGCGCGGAAGCCCGCCTCAGCACGGGCGCTCACCGGGTCCACTCCGACGACGATGCCGACATCCGCATCACCGACTGGAGCGGCGCGGCAGTCGTGCTGAACGTCGACGAAACCGGTGTAGTGACGGTTACGCGCATCGAGCCCGCGCCCGTCAACGCAGTAGCAATGGACTCGACGGACTCCGCCGCCGCTCACACCGACGAAACCGCGCACCCGGACGCGCTCGACCCCGGCGTCGTGCTGATGACCGACTTCGTGCCGATGCAGTTCGACCAGACGGTTCTATGCATCGGCCCCGACGACGCCGTGTGGCCGAGCGATCTCGCCCTCCTCTCGACGCTGCTGGTCAAGCCCGAAAGCGCCGACGATCCCGCGCACGAAACCGCCGCCGGAAGCGGTCAATGGATCATCAAGCGCAAGCTGGTGACAGCCGTGGGCGCCGCGTGCGTGATGCTGGCGATTGCGTCGGGCGTGGCGTCGATGGCGTTGAGCACGCGTGCCAAGGCATCGTTGCCGCCGCCCGACGTCGCCGCTGCCGAACAGGCCAATCGCGATCTCGCGGGCGCGCGTCTGACCGATCTGCATGCGACGCTCGACGGCCACGGCGGCGTGCTGGTGACAGGGCTTGTCTCCAGTGCCGGCGACGATCTGGTCGCGCAGCGTCTGCTCGAACACATCCCGGGCGCGCGCGTGACCCGCCAATACGGCAACGCCGAGGACACGGCGCGCGGCATCAAGGAAGCGATCGGCATGGCGAACGTCGACGTGCATTACGCGGGCAAAGGCGTGTTCGCAATCACGGGTACGGGTGTCGACATCGACGGCGTGCAGCAGGCCGTGCAGCGCGTACGCGCGGATCTCGACGCGAACGTGAAGGAACTGCGCATCGACGCGACGGGCAGCGACGCGACGCCCACCGCCGAGGCCGACGGTCAGTACACGACCGTGGTGTCGTCCGATCGCGTGCGCTATGCGCAGACACCGGATGGCGTGAAGCACATCTTCATCCTCGCCGACGACCCCGCCGATGCGCCCATGTCCGCGAGCGACGCCGCAGCGAACGGCGACAGCGATGGCGAACGAAGTCACGGACTGAGCAGCGGGGCACCCGAAGCTACCACGCAAGCAGGCACACAAGCCACCGCACAGGCCGCCGCACAAGCCGCCATGCAACCCCCTCAATTGGCAGCCGTCCCGGCAGCCGGACCTTCTGTCACGGAGAAATCTCATGTATCAGGCAATTGAACGTCATGCGGCGAAGTTCAACGATCTGCAAGGCCTCGTGCGCGCGCCCGATGCCGACGCGCAAGTCGCCGTGTTGCGCCGCGCGCTCGAAGAAAGCGCGGAGGAACTCAATAGCCGCACCGACGGCTCGCCGGAAGACCGCAATGCACGCGCAAAGATCTATCGCGGGTTGCTTGCGGCGAGCCGGATCATCGCTCAACTGCGCGAAGACGCGCTCAATGGCTGAGTTTCGACGCAACTGCGTCGAAACGTTTGTCCCCGCACTACGCGGGATTCCGATGCCGCGGCCACTCCGGTCCGGCCGTTCATTTCAAGGAGTGTCAATCATGGGTTCAATCACGAGTGCAGCGAGTTCCCTCGGAGCAGGCGCAGGCACTGCGGCGCAGGCCACCGCGGCCGGCAAGGCTGAAGATCTGTCGTCGTCCGCCGGCACTGATTCCGCGGTCAACCAGATCAACGCCAACGCACAGGATCAACTGAAGATCGCGCAGGCTCAGTCGAACGCGAGCGTGCTGCAAGCCGTGGGCGAAGCGCTGAAGTCGGGCGCATCGAGCCTGACGAAGGCCGCGCAGGCAAGCTGACGCCTGGCTGCGGACGCGCTTCACGGGCGTTGCAGCAAGCTGTTTCTGGCGCGTTCGCCCCGGCGACACGCGCCTTTTCAATTCCCGCGTCGAGCACGCCGGGTTTCAACATCAACCAGAGTCGGACACGCCGTGGACATCGATTACTACACGCCGCTGATCGAAGATCTATGCACGACGGTCGGCCTGCCCAACGCCGGCCATGTGCTCGACACGCGCTCGATCGAAGTAGAAGGTTTCGACGTCCGGCTCGATCATTTCGATAACGACACCGGTCTTTACATTGTGTTCGAGTTCGGAACAGTCGCGCCGGAACGCGTGCTCGGTGTTTATCGGCTGATGCTGGAAGCCAACCTGCTCGTCTATGCGCAGGACCAGGCGCAACTGGGCGTGGACAGCGACACCGGCAGCTCCGTGCTGGTCGTGCGCGCGGAACTGTCCCAACTGAACGGCGAAACGCTCGCCGACCTGCTTGCCCACTATGCGGAACACGGCCGCTACTGGCAGCAGAACATACTTCAAGCCACCGACGAGCAGTATCAGGCAGTCGCGTCAGGCGCCTTCATGTGGATTCGCGCGTAATGCGCATATTTTCTCCGCGTGCGGAAGCCGCCGTCCCACCGGCGTTTCGGCGATCGAAAAACTAAATGGAATAGGACTCGACTATCGCGTGTTGTGTGATCAGGAGCGTGAGACGAAAGCCGCGCCGCCAGAACGAAAAACATGTCTGGCGCGCGCCTCGGTCAGACATTCTCATCTTGGAACGATCATGCAAATCGCCTTGCTAACGCGCAACGACTCGACCTTTCGACGGATCAAGAATGCTTTCGAAGCGGACGGCATGCCCGACTGTGTTCGCTATACCGATGAACTCGGCCTGATTCGCTCACTCGAGCGCAGTCCGCCGGATCTCGTCATCATCGAATCGGAGACGGAGTTCTCCACCAGCAATCTCGTGCTCGCGTGGCGGGCGTGTCATTTCAGACAGGACTTGCCGGTCATGATGATCGGCCAATGGTGGGACTCGGTAAGCATGACGAACGCACTGCATGCGGGCGTCGACGAAATCGTCGTGGGCGAGTTTCGCCTCGAGGAAATAGTGGCGCGCGGCCGTCACGCGGTGGAGCGCCGGCGCGGCGAGCGCACGGCGCAGAGCATCATCACGCTCGGCTCTTCGACGCTGTACCGGGCGACACGCGAGTTCGTCACACTGGACAAACGCGTGCGGCTCACGGCGCGTGAATTCAGCATAGCGTGGCTGTTCTTTTCGCATCCCGGTGCGCTCATCACGCGCAAGGAACTGGCGCACGCGGTGTGGGGAAAGGAGCTCGATATTGCTGGGCGTTCGCTCGAACAGCACATCTACAAACTGCGCGCCAAACTGGAACTGGACGAACACAGCGGCCTCACATTGCGCACCGTGTATTCGCTCGGCTACATGCTCGAACAGGTCGAAGCGCCGCATCGCCGGGATCTCTGCACGACGCGTGCGCCCCGCGCGCGAATGGCCGAAGCGGTGTCGTGACACTTGCCGGCCATTGCGCGTAACGCAGCAGGGAACACGGCCTTTTGGCGACCCGCAGCGCGGGTCGCCATCTCGACGTTCAGCGTCAGTTGGCCAGATCGATACGGCCATACACGCCTGCAACTTTCTTGTTCGGGCCTGCAGCATAGAACAGTGTCGTTTTGGGCTGATTCAATACGCCGTTGCCGAACGAGAGCCCCCACAAGCCGGTCTGCTGGAACGCCGTGCCGTCTTGCAGCGTGAGCTTGCCGAGCGGCTTGAGCGAGACTGGATCGAACGCGTTGATGTTACCGTCGCCGAAATTGCCGATCAGAATGTCGTTGCTCAGCGTGCCGAAACCGGCGGGCGCCTGGGCGACTGCCCACGGCGCGTTGAGCACGCCACCCGCTGGAATCTGTTGCAGCAGATTGCCGTTCAGATCGAATACGTCGACCACGCCGAGGCCCGCGCCCGTCACCTGAACCTTGCGGCTCGCGTCCTGCTGCGCATATGTGACGAAGATTTTCGAACCGACTGCCTGAATGCCGAACGGAGCAAAACCCGCCGGTACAGATGGGTCCTTGAACGTGCCAGGCAGCGCGATTTTGTTGAACGCCGCATCGAACACGTCGACCTTTGCGTTGTGAAAGTCGGTTGCGTACAGCAGATTGCGGCCGCCGTTGCTGGCGAGCGTCAGGCCTTTGTAGATGGCGCCACCGGTCGCGTCGTCGAACGCGGTGACGGCTGCGGTCGGCAACACTTTCGGCGACCACGCGGCGATCGTGCCCGCTTCCGTCGCAAACATGAACACGGCGTTGCTCTTCGCAGAGCCGTCCGGCGTCGCGATCATGAAGTCCGTAGCCGTGCCGTTGAAGACGATGCCGGTCGGCCCCGCCACGCCGTTGCTGCCCGGCGGAATCGTCACGATCAGCGATTGCGGCACGCCGTTGCCGTCGAACAGCACGGACTTTTGCGAGCCGTTGCCCGAGACCCACGCGGCGCCGGCCGGATTGAACGCGATGCCCCAGCCGTTCTTCAGATCGGGCGCGGTGTTGGGCGCGGCGACGCTGCCGTCGGACACCAGCACCATGGACTTGAATACGCTTGCGCTGGCCGTCTTGCCGTTGTCGACATGATCGCCGCCGCCACAGGCGGTGAGCGTCAATGCGGTAAGTAGAGCGGCTGCTGTCTCGAGTAACGCGGGTTTATATTTCATTCGAATCTACCGTCTGCAAAGTTGAAGGAATGGGTTGCGACGAGGGCGGCCGGCCAGGGAATCGTCGTATTGCAGAATAGAGTTCGAGTGAGCCGCGTTTGGCGGCGATGCCGAAGGTCTGCGCGGTTCGGCGAAGGAGCGCATTGCATCCGGGCAGTCCGCGCGCAGCTAGTTCGCTGGCGCGCTTATGACTTCGCGCGATCGAGGGGCGCTTATACGTTAGCGGCTACCGTTGTCTGCATGAATGCGACCGGAGAGCCTCCAGATGATGCGTGTCAACGGAATGCCCGCAGCGCCTGATTCAGCGACGCCCGCCGCGCAGGACGACAAGTCCGCGAGCGGCCCGATGCCGAATGCTCCGGCGCGTGCGCCGGTTCCGGCGCAACTTGCTCCATACAAGCCAAAGCGCGAACCCGTGCAGCCCGGTGCCTACCGCGATCAACTTCTAAAGGGGCCAATGGGCGCGATCGGCAAGCTCGCCTCGCCGTCCAAACCGCAGCCCGCAGTCGACGACATTCACAATTTCGTGCCGCCGAAGGGCAGCGCCGGCAAGGGCGTGTTCAACGCGATCAGGCAAGCTTTGGGCAGCGGACAGAAAGGCTTCACGCCGCTCAACCTTGCTTCCAAAAAACCGCTCACCGGCGTGCTCGGCGCGAATTCGCGCGCGGCCGGCGGCAGCTTCGTGTACGACGCCCACACCGCACACGAGATCCCCGGCATGATCGCAAGCGGCGCATCGGCCGTGGTTGCGCATCAAACCACCAAACGCTATGAGCAGAAGCTCGCGGCGATGCTGCGCGAAGATGTGCTCGCCTTCGACGCGTTGCCCCAACCCGCGCCAAAGGGCATTCCGATGAAGGGTATTTCATCGTCCGAGCAAGGCGGGGTCGCGGCGAGCCATGACGAAACGCAAGCCCAAACGCAAGCGCCGACGGACGACTTGATGGCCACGACTGAGCCCGTCCGCACGAATGCACCCGAATCAGCCGCACACAAAACCAACCGATATTTGCCGACCACACCGGAGAACATGATCGTCACGCGCCAGCGCGGCGAATGGCAATACGACAAGGCGAAACTGCTGCGTGCCGCGAACGATCCGGCTCATCCGCAGCATCAACGTGCGCGCGATGTGCTCACGACCATGTCCATCGCGGAAAATCAGGGCAAGCGGCGCAGAGGCGCGCTCTACGAGAGCGCGACATCGGCGACGGCGGCGGCGGCCGGCGCGGTGCTCGCCGCAGGCACGCATGGCGCGGCCACGCCGCTGATCGTCGCTGGGCAATCGCTCAATGCGGTGAAGGACGCGTTGGACATAAGGAAATTCGCGCTGGAAACACGGCAAAATCTGCGGGACGAGAAAGCCGACGACGTACAGCGTCATGTCACGCAATCAGCCAGCAAGAGCGAGGCCTTCGATCACGCGCCGCTCGAAGCACAAGCGGGCGTCTACGCGAATATGTACGACAACGCCCGCCGCAAAACGGCACAGCAGCACAATTTCGGTTATCGGCTGCCCGGCTCGTTGATCGACGATCGCAAGGCTGGCGTCTACAAAACCGCGGCAACCGATGTGGTGAGCGCGCACATCGCGGAGATCGCGCAAAACGCAATGCGCCGTGCGCAGCCCGAGAACCTGGGTCAGTTGCACGGGACCAGCAGCGAGCCGAACCTCACGCGTTCGGCGCGCGAAAAAGCTGCACTGGAACAGATCGAAAACGATCCGCAATTGCGCGCCACGCTCACGCTCCTCACCGACGCCGGCATGCCGCGAGCCGACGCGGTCAAAGCGATGATGCGCCTCGCCGCCGACGCGTTGAAACCCGCCGAAGAGAAATCGGCGAAAGCAGAAGCGCAAGACCTGAGTGCAATGTCCAATGATGAAAAGCTCGAGAAGATCGCGGGCATGATCGGCGAGCCGGGTCTTAAACCGGCTGACGCCGCGAAGGAGTCGAAGGATGCGATCAAGGGCGCGTTGCGGCTGCGCTCATAAGGCGTCGGCGCGAACGGATGTGAGGTGTTCGGGCATCTTTGATAACGCTGGGCGTCCTCACACGCGATATGGACCGCTGCACATGAAGCTCCAGCTACGACACGCGAGACCGCTCGCTTACTCCGCGAGTTTGCGTGGAGCTTTTCTATCGAGCGCTGTTTGATGCTCACGCTACCGCGAGAGGCAGCGTCAATCTTGCTTCGAGTCCGCCGTTGCGGCGGTTTTCCAGTTGCAGTTCGCCACGCATCGCGAGCGTAAGACGTCGCGCGAGCGTGAGGCCCAAGCCGGATTCCGGCGCGCGCGCTGTCGTGCGCGGCGCGCGATACCAGGGCGCGAATACGGTCTCCATTTCGGCCGGCACGATACCCGGTCCGGAATCGACCACGGCCAGCACCACCCGCCGTGCATCGACGCGCACGCACAACCGCACGGCGCTGTCATTGCGCAACGCGTTGTCGATCAGATTGACGAGCACGCAGCGCAGCGCATGCGGGCACGTTACGACCGGACACCCTACCTCGCCTTCGAGCTCGACCGAGCGGCCGGCGTCCCGGTAGTTATCGACGAGCGCGCCGATCAGTCCGTCCGCATCGAAGCATGGCAACGGTTGTCCGGCCCAGCATTGCATTCGCGCGCAAGCGAGGCTTGCCTCGACCAGTTCGCCCATCTCGGCGAGATCGTGCTCGATCGCGTCGCGCACATCGCCATCGTCGAGCCGCTCACAGCGCAACACCATACGTGTCAGCGGCGTGCGCAGGTCGTGCGCATAAGCTGCGAGCACATCGAGCACCTGGGCGACGCGCTCGGCGTCATAGCGCTGCGCGCCGTTGATCGCGCGTACCAGGCGCGCGACCGTGGGCGGCCCGAACTCGGCCAACGCTTGCGGCAACGTGTCCGTGCTGCTGCGCTGCTCGATTGCGGCGGCGAGGCGCGCGATGCACGAACGCTGCTCGTACGCATATACCCACAGCGCCACCGCGAGCAGCCCGAAACCGATCGCGACGAGGCAGACGATCGGCAGCAGGTTGCTGTCGGCGCGGCACGGCCGCGTGTAGAGCATCGCCGCGTTGGCAGCAGGTGCGCTTATCGTGACGAGTAGCGCAACGAGCAGCACGAACATCGCGATTGCGCTGATCCGCTGCGATTGCACGCCCGTGCGAACGGCGCGAACGGTGCGAACCGCACGAGCGGCGCTCGCCGCGGGATTGGGCGGATTCGCGCGAGCAATCCTAAACGAGGAGTGTCTTGCCGCGCGAGTGCAGATTCGCAGCACGGATTCCTGCAAGGCCTCGCGCGACACGGTCGAATGGATGAAGGTCATCGTCGTTCTCCTGGCGCCGCCACGTCGGACGGCATAGGAGACATGAGAGCATGCGGCATGGCGTTCGCACCATCAAACGAGAGGTCGCCCACCCCCTACGAAGGTTTGTCCTCACCATGCACTGGTGTCGCTGGTGTCGCTGGTGCCGCTTTTGCTAGCCGTGTCCCAGCGCGCGGCGAATCCACGACTCCAATTCGCTCGCGTCGATGGGCTTCTCGATCACACACAACGCGGAGCTGGCCCCTACCCGCGCGCGCGTGCGCGCGGAGGCCAGGGCCGTGATGAACAGCGTGGGAATGCGCATGCCGTCGGCTTCGAGCTTGTCGAGGAGTTCTATCCCGCCCATGCCGGTCATCTGGATATCGCAGATCAGGCAATCGGTTCGCGAGAGTACATCCGACGCAAGAAACGCTGCCGCGCTCGCGAACTCGCGCGCCTCCCAGCCGAACGAACGCACGAGGCTGCTGGCGGCGGCGAGCACGAAGGGGTCATCGTCGACAATGACGACGAGTTCGGTGGATGAAAGCGACAAAGCGATACCTGCCTGAGGCCAGGCAAACGGATGGGCCCATCCCACCGCTCACCGGTAGCCCAGCATAACGCCACGCATGGGTACCGCCATCATATGTAGGTATGGGTACACCCGCGCCGCTTGCCGGAACACGATGGGTACAGCTTCGCGCGCGCGAACGGTACGGTACGGTACGGTATAAAGCGTACGCTTACTGCTCCGCGGCGCCTATTCCGCCGAGTTTGGCGATACCGAGCGCTTGCATCTTGCGCACCAGCTCCGCCACCGAGCGCGTGTTCATCTTGCGCATCGCCTGCCCGCGATGAATTTTGGCCGTGATCTCCGCGATTCCCATGTTGGCCGCGATCTGCTTGTTCATCAGCCCCGCGGCCACGTGTTCGAGCACCTCGCGTTCGCGCGGCGTCAGCGATTCCCAGCAGGCGCGCACCTCATGCAGCGAGCGGTCGGCCTCCAGCCGTTTCGCGTCGCTGTCGAGCGCGGCGACCACCGCATCGATCATGTCCTGATCGCGAAACGGCTTGGAGAGGAAATCCATCGCACCGGCCTTCATCGCCTTCACGGTCATCGCTATGTCGCCGTGGCCCGTCATGAAGACGATGGGCATGTGCGGCTGGCCGGTCTCCGACAGCGATTTCTGGAACGCAATGCCGCTCTGCCCGCGCAGCCGCACGTCGAGCACGAGGCACGACGGATTCGCGCTTTTAGGCGCGGCGAGGAATTCCTCGGTCGAGGCGAACGCGTGCACTTCGAGGTCGATCGAGCGCAACAGGCCGACCAGCGCGCCACGCACGAGGTCGTCGTCATCGACGATGTAGACGACGCGGGACTCACGGCCCGTGGATGAAGCGGCTGTACGGAAGGTTCGGGAATCGGACATTGCGGCGTTCGCAGAGCTCTCGTTAAAGGCCGCGAGGCGGCCCGGTGGTTAGACGAATTCGAAGCGCCGACGCCGGTTCGCACATGCTTCGTGCGAACCGCACGGCGGCGCGCTGCTTATGTTCCTTCCGCGTCGAGCCGCGGCAGTACGAACCGGGCACGCGTGCCGGTCACCTCGCGCGGCGCGAGAGTCAGCGCGCCGCCATGGGCATCGACGATCGAATGCGAAATGGCGAGGCCCATGCCCATGCCGTTGTCTTTCGTGGTGAAGAGCGGTTCGAGCAGCCGGTCCGCGACTTCGGGCGCGATGCCGCTGCCGAGATCGTCCACCGTCACCTGCACCGTGCCGTCCGCGCCCATCGTGCAAGTGAGCACGAGCAGCCGCCCGGTGTCGAGCGCAGCCATCGACTCGGCGCCGTTAGTCAGCAGATTGATCGCCACCTGCTGCAACTGAACGCGGTCGCCATGCACGTAGACGGGTTCGTTCAGGCCGCGCAATTCCAGCGTGACGTTCAGCGTGTCCAGTTGCGCGGCCACGAGAGCCGCGGCCTCGCGCAGCGCTTCGGACAGGTCGATCCTCGTGAACTGCGGCTCGGCCTTGCGGGCCTTTGCGCGGAGCGCCTCGATGATGCTTTTCGCGCGCGTCGCGCTGCGGCTGATGTGCGTGAGCATCTGCTGCGCCTCGCCGATCTCCGGTGGACTGCGGCTCAACCAGCGCAACGCGGCGCTCGCGGAGGTATCCACGGCGGCGAGCGGCTGCCCGACTTCGTGCACGATCGAAGCGACCAGTTCGCCCATCGCCTTCAGACGCGTTGCGCGCGCGAGGTCGGTGAGCGCGGCGCGCAACTGTTCCTCAGCCCGCGCGCGCTGCTCGTTCTGCTCGACGAGATCGTCGTAGAGCCGCGCGTTTTCCAGCGCGAAGGCCGCCTGCGACGCGATCACTTCGAGCACCGCCGCCTTGGCCGCCGTGAACACCTTCGCGGCCAGATCGTTCTCGAGATACAGCACGCCCACCAGCGTCGAATAACGCATCAACGGCACGCATAACACCGAACGCGGACGCTTGCGGCGGATGTAGACGTCCTGCGCATAGACCGGCGAGTCGTGCGGGTCGTCGGCTACCACGCCTTCCTGAGTACGCGCGACGGCCTGCACGAGCGAGACCGGCAGCACGTCGGACGTGAACGGCACCGCCTCCTGCGTGACGGCGATCGCGCCGTTGACCACCTGCGCGCGCGCCGGCACCTGCCATACGCCGCGGCGCAGCAAAACAAGTGCGCCCTGCCCGGCGCCGGCGCTTTCGAGCGCCGTGCGCAACAGCGTTTCGACGAGCCGCGCCGGGACGATGTCGCTTGCGAGAGCATTCGAAATGCGCAGCACCGCTTGCACGTCGAGTTCCTGAAGACGGCTCGCGGCGGGTGCATCCATGTCGGCGTCGAACAGTTCGGGGTGGCCGGCCTGCAACTGCCGCGCCTTCGCCATCGCGCCCCAGCGTTGCCACGCCCCGCGCGCGTGACGCAGGTACGCCTGCGCGCTCACCTCTTCGCCGCGCGCAGCGTGGAACGACGCCGCAAGCTCGGCCGCAAGCGCTTCGACCTGCGTGAAGCCGTGACGACGCGCGTGCGCGACAGCCTTCGCATACGCTTCCAGCGCGTCGAGCGCGCGGCCTTCGACACGCGCCATCTCAGCATGCACCAGCTCGCATCGTCCGACGAAATTTTCCGGGCAGGCTCGCGCCCAGATCGCGAGTTGTCCGGCATGGCGCTGCAACGCAGCCTCTTGCGCCGGATCGCGCTGCGGCAATGCGAGCAGCGCGAGCGCCCCGTAGAAGGGCAACTCGCCGCTCTCGGCGAAGGAACGCGATGCGTTCGCGCAGGCTTCGGCACGTTGACGCGATTCCAGCGCATCCGCGAGGTCGCCGAACAGCAGCGCGCGCTGCAAGCGGTACACCCAGTAAGAGAAGTCCACGAGCGTGGTCGGCCTGCCGTCCACGGGCACCGGCGGCATCTCGACGCGGCCGTCGGGCTCGCCTTCCTGCAAGTGCGTGAGGAGCGCCCATTGCGACAGCAGCGCGTCGATCACCAGCTGGAAGTTGGCGTCGCGTGCGCTTGCCAGGGCGCGCGCCACCGTCTCGCGCACGTCGGCCAGCAACTCGCCTGCGAACAGCATGCCGGTGGCTTCGTTGCGGCCGCAATACAGCGCAAAGGTGTGATCGCTGCTTTCTATGGCGACGTTGTAGGCGCGGCGCACATAATCGCGCGCGCTTCGTGCCGGCAAGGTCCAGGGTACGACGAAGGTGCCGAATACCATGTAGACGCGCGCCCGATACCGTACGAGCCCGCGTTCGTCGACCAGGTGCAGTGCGAGCTGGCCGAACGGAAGCGAAAAGCTGTAGTCGCCGTAACGCACGCCGAAGATCTGGTTCATGCACGTGTACACGTTCGCGGCCGCGTCCGAATGGCCGTGCTCGATCGCGAGGTTGACCGAGCGCAGCAGCATGAAGTCGACCAGATTCTGGTCGGTGTAGAGCGCGGGCGGGATGAGGTCCGAGATGATGTCGGTGATAGCGCGGCGCAGCGGGTCCGCGATGATCGGCAACTCGCGCAGCCCGGCAATGCCGTGCTGGTCCAGCCAACTGCGCAGACGCGCGTATTCGCGGTCCACGTCGGCATCGACGGGGTGCATGGGCACCTCGATACCCGCGCGATGCAAAAACGCGAGACCCACGCCGAGCGCGAGATCATAGCGGCCGAGCGTCGTGTAGAGCGCGGCGCGCAGCCGCGCAAGATCGGCGCCGAAGATGCCGTCGCCCGCCTCGGCTTCCAGCGCCGACAGGCGCGCCTCGGCAACTTCCAGCGCGCCGGTCATGAACTCGGCCTCGCCGCACAGCTTGCGGGCGAGCAGGCCGTCTTCGCTCGCCGCCTGGTCGCCCAGCAAGTCGAGCGCCGCGCGGAAGAAGCCGAGCGACGAATCGTGCGCCGTTGCGGCTTTCGCCTCGCGCCCGGCGTCCAGATTGAGGCGCGCGAAGACGCGCCGTTCGTCGGGATCGTCGAGCGCCGGGCGCGCGAGGTTGGCTTGTGCCGCGAGCGCGAACACATCCGTCTCGCCGCCCCGGTTCGCCAACTGGCGACGGGCGATCTGCAAATGCAGCGCGGCGCGCTCGGCTACCGGCATCGACGCGTAAGTCGCCTCGCGAATCCGGTCGTGCCAGAACACCCAGTCGCCGTTCTCGCGATACACCGTGCCGGCTTCGAGCGCGGGTTGCAGATGTTGGGTCGCATCGAGTTCGGACAATGCGGCCGCCACCGCGAGCGTTGAAGTAGACGCGCGCTGCCCGAGGCAGGCCAGCACCCGCAGCATCAATTGCGTGGCGGCGGGCAATTGTCCGAGCTTTCGCGCGAGCAGTTCGACGACGTTTTCGACGCCGCGCTGTGCCGTCATCTGTTCAAGACTCCAGCGCCACGCGGACGACTCCACGTCGTATTCGAGGAGGCCGTCGTCCGCGAGCAGGCGCAGCAGATGGTGCGCGAAAAACGGATTGCGCCCGGTCTTGCGGCCGATCATCTCCACGAGCGGTCCGAGCGAATCCGCGTCCTGATGTAGCGCACGCGCAATCAATTCACGCAGCGCGCCTTCGTTCAGAGGCCCGAGTTGCACATGCCGCGCGGCGGCCACGTCGGCCAGTTTGCCCGCGCGCAGCGGGTGATCCGCAGCTACTTCATTGTCGCGGAACGCGCCGATCAGCAGCAGCGCTGCATCGCTATGCTGATGCAGCAGCCGCTCCAGCACCTGCAAGGTGCCGGTGTCCGCCCACTGGAGGTCATCGAGCACGAGCACGAGCGGACGCGCGCCGTTCGCAAAGCACGCGATCAACCGCGCGACCCCCTGAAGCACGCGCTCGCGTTCGAGCGCCGGCGCGGCGTCCGGCGGGTCGAGCGCTTCGGGCTGCGGCCCGAGTACGGCACCGAGCGCGGGCAGAAATGCGCTCAGCGTGCGGCCGACGGGCGCCGTGGCCGTGGCGATGCGCTCACGCCAGATCGCAAACTCGCCGTCGGGGCAGCCGAGCACGAAGCGCAGCAACTGCTCGAGCGCCTGGCCGAGAATCGCATACGGCTTGCCGCGATGACCTTCCTCGCTCTTGCTGACGGCGAGAAGCGGCGGGCTCAGACGCTGCATCCGCGCAACGGCTTCTTGCAGCAGCGTCGACTTGCCGATACCGGAACTGCCCGACACCCACGCGACACGCGCTTGCCGTCCGTCTACGACCGCACGGAACTGCGCGAGCAGCGCCTCGATTTCGTCGTCGCGGCCGAGCACCCGGTCGGCCTGCTGCAGGCGTTGCAGCGCCGCATGGGTGTCGAGCGTAAAAGGCGCGATCTCGCCGTGACGCCGTTGCAGGTCCTCACATCGATGCAGGTCCGCAAGCAGCCCCGCCGCGTCGGCGTAACGTTGCTCGGGCGCTTTCTCGAGCAGCTTCATCACGATCCGCGAGATTTGCGGCTGCACGTCGGCGGCGAGCTCGTATGGCGGACGCGGCCGGTGGGTCGCGTGCGCATGCACACGCGCGGCGGTGTCGGCGGCCTCGAACGGCGGCATGCCTGTCAGCAACTGATAGAAGATGCAGCCAAGCGAATAGAGATCGGCGCGTTCGTCAACCGGCACGTTCATACGCGCGCCGAGTTCGGGCGCCATGTAGATGAAGCTGCCGTCGTTCCATTCGAGGTCGGCGTCTGGCGAAGCAGTGGTGTCGCCGGGACGGGTGGCGGAGCCAAAGCCGGTGAGAAACGCCTGGCCTTCGTCGTTCACGAGAAAGCGGGTTGGCGACAGCGCACGATGCACGATGCCCGCCGCGTGCATGGCGCCGACGGCCCTCGCAAGACCGATGGCGATCTTCAGGAAGGCTGCGGTGCCGGCCTGGCGTGAGCCGCTGCAGCAGCGCAACGGCTCGCCGCCCGGATCGGCGAGCAGGAGAAGCGCGCCTTCGCCGTGCGGCACGAGCGCCTGCGGAACCGCCGACCACGTTTCATGCAGCGCGGCGCGCAACGCGTATTCGCGCTGCAGCGCCGCCAGCACGGCCGGCGCACCGCTCCCTCGCCCGGCGACGAGCACCGACGACGCGCCGTCTGCAACGGCTCGTTGCAGACGCGGTGAACCATTGCCCAGTTCGATAAAGCTTCGGTTCGACAGTTCGATCATGCGAAGACGGTATGGACGCAGCGACGCGCGAGCAGTTCAGGGAAGGTGCGCACAGCACCCATGCAGACGATTGCACACTCCTTCACCCCCAGTTCCACGAGCAGTCCAATGGCCTCTACCTAAGGTGTGCGCCGAAAATAATACCCACTCTCAGTTCATTTCGGGTCAGGTAGTGAAAACAAAATAGACATTGCAGAATCTGTACGATCGTACGTATCAAAGCACGACAACTGTACCCTCCCACTGGTTAGAACTGTCCTGATTCCGAAGCAGTACTGTTCACGTATAACGGCCTGAAACAGGCCGTTGCGGACTTGCCTTCGGAAAGAGCACGCCCTATTATGGACCAACTGATCCATAATTAACAATCGTCCGCTGCAGCCGATCAGCCGCAGCCAACTTCGGGGAAAACAATGACCATCGATTTTTCGAAAGTGAATAGCGTCGCCGGTACATCTGCGACTTCGGGCTCGACGTCGGTTGGCGCGAGCAGCAGCAATAAGCCGTCGTTCCAGTCGCTATTGGCTGAACTCACCGATTATGTGAAAGGCACGCCAGGCGAGCGCATGGAAAAGATGATTCTCGCGAAGCTGGGAGTCACCGAAGAAGAACTGAAGAAGATGTCGCCGGAAGAGCGCGAGAAGATTTTGGCGAAAGTCCGGGAAATGCTGAAGAAAGAGATGGAGGCACAGCGAGAGATGCAACAACAGAAAGCTTCCGGACAACAGATTAACGTGTCGGTTTGAACAACGGATCATTCGCCCGCTCACGTGCGTGAGCGGGCGATGATCGATTAAGCTCGCAGCGAGGCTGCTGCTGTTTTGCCGCTTATTACCGCCTATTGCAGCTTATTGCGCAGCCTTCGCCGCGGCGATGATCGTGTCGGCAACGAGCTTCGGCTGGCTGACCATCGCGACGTGGCTTGCATTCGCCAACGTCACGTGCGCGCCGATGTTCTTCGCCATTGTCTGTTGCAGACCAGGATCGATCATGCGGTCCCGTTCGGTCACCACGAAGTACGACGGCTTGTCATGCCACGCTGCTTTCGTCACCTTCTCGCCGATACATGCCGAAGCCCACGGACCTTGCGTTGCGGCGATCACACGGCGCTGCGGCAAAGGCACGTCTTGCGCGAAATCTTCTATCACCGCTTTGGTCGACAGCGTCAGATTGCCGGCCGAGTCTTTCTGCAATTCACTCGCCCATACAGGCGCCGGCTTGCCCTTCGTGATGTCTTCGATCGATTGACCGCTATCCGGCGCGAATGCCGCCACGTAGACCAGGTTTTTCACCTTGTCTTCGTTGCCCGCCTCGCTGATCACCACGCCTGCCCACGAATGGCCGACCAGAACCACAGGTCCGTTTTGCTGCTCGATCACGCGTTTCGTCGCGGCAACGTCGTCGGCCAGCGAGCTCAATGGATTTTGCACTGCGACCACATGTGCCCCGCGCGCTTCGAGCAGCGGGATCACTTTCTCCCAACTTGAACCGTCGGCGAATGCGCCGTGCACCAGCACGATGTTCTTGCCCTTCAGATCCTGCGGCGGCGCCGCGTGCGATGCTTGCAGCGCGAACAGTCCGCCGAGCAGCAACGCGGAACCGACGAATTTCTTGAGAAGCCTGGTCATTGATTTTCTTCCGGCAGAATGGAGTTGACGTTGATTGAACTATTGCGCAGACGACGCGCGGCGAACGCGCGCCGCCGCGTGTATCACGAGTGCGCGTAGATCGGACCGAGACCGACCACGCCCTGCTGCGGCGCCGATGCGCCGGTCGTCTGTGCACGCGAGCCTGCTGCTGAACGGCTTTGCACGACGCCGCCATATGCCGCGGCGGCCGAGGCGTTCTGCGCGGCAACGCGCGCTTCAGCGGCTTCGATGTTCTTCGGATATTGGGTGGTGTCGCTGGCGGGGTTGTAGCCGGCCTTCTGCAACTGAACGAGTTCCGCACGCACTTCAGCACGCGTCACCGTGTGACTCGACTGGGCGAATGAAACAGCGGGGACGGCAACGAGTGCGGCAACGAGAAGGGATTGAACGAGTTTCATGAGCTTTCTCCAGAAAACGACGGCATTCAAAGGTCAGAAGTTCGGCTGAAACACTCTGCAGCCCATATCTACGAGCTAGCGTGTCACCCGAATCGGGCGCAGTGTTGCGAATCAACCTTGCGTGACGACATTTGAACCCGCCGACGTATCTGGAATGTTTTCGCGAACCCGTTTAATGCAAGCGTGTTTATCGAGGCACGGCCTGGATACACTGCGATACAAAACCGCAGTGAAGCCAATCAGCCCGCTACCGTATTGAAATCACTGAATGACGGACCCAGTGGCCGCACTCGCATTTCCGGATCGAGATGCGTCCACGGCAGATCAGCAGGATCGGCGGCCATGGGGCCCGGCGCTTTGGCGACGAGAATCGCCTCTGCGATCGCTTCGAAATCTGCGCGAAAATGGACAGAACTCTTGTTGACCAGGATCTTCATTCGCTCGGGTTCAATGCCCGCCACGCGGAACAGATTGCGGTCGAAGACCTGCATTTTCACGGAGCTCACCGCGATCCGCACGCCTTCGATTCGCAGGCATGCGACCGGACCCAACTCGCCTTCCATGCCGTTGAGCATCGGCCCGTCGAAACGGAAGCGTCCGTCCGACAGGTGCTCGACTTCGAACTCGGCTTCGAGCGGCGCATCGCCCTCCACGCCCGCACCGCCTCCGAGCCGCAGCGCAATGCGCGCCCCGACGCCCGCGCGATGTGCCGCGGCCGCCGCCTGTGCGTCCCAGATCACGCCGACTGCCGCATCCTTCGCGCCGTTGCGCAACAGCGCGCGCACCATGCCCATGGTGTTCGAGTCGCCGCCCACGCCCGGGTTGTCCTGCGTGTCCGCGATGATGACCGGGCGCGATGCGGATGCGCTCACGCGGATCGCTTCGAGCGCGGCTTCGTCGGGCGAGAGAAACGGCACGTCCCAGCGCGCTTCCTCGCCGACGATCCTGGCAAACAACGCGTCGGCGGCCTGCGTCGCCGCGTCTTCGTCGAACGAATAGGCCCAGATAGTCGGACCGCATTCAGGAAAATCTGCCGCCGGGAAGCCGGGCGCGAACGATACCGATACGACCGGGCGCTTCTCGAGATCGGCGAGCATGCGGTACATGTCGTTCGCCGGCTCGACCAACGTGCACATGCCGTTTACCGGAATCAGGAAAGGAACCCGGCGTACCGCGCGATGCAACGGGCGTTTCTCCCACATCAGATCTTCGAGAATACGCGCGGCGCGCTCGCCGGTTTCCGCCATGTCGACGTGCGGATACGTGCGGTACGCAACGAGCGCACTCGCATGAGCGAACATGCGGGCCGTGACGTTCGCATGCAGATCGAGCGATACGACCACGGGCATGCGATCGCCGACGATCCGCCGCACGCGTTCGAGCAACTCGCCCTCGCCGTCGTCGTGCTGCTCGGTCACCATTGCGCCGTGCAAATCCAGATAGATCGCGTCGAAGCCGCCTTGCTCGACGGCCGCGATGATCTCGCCGCCGATCCGCTCGAACGCATCCGTGGTGACATGTGCCGACGCGCTCGCGCCCGCCCAGATCACCGGCTTCAGTTCGCGGCCATTCGCTTCCATGACCTTGATGAAGCCGCCGATCGGCACGTTGACGTCTCGCAGGCTGAACACGTCTGCGCCGCGAACCATCGGCGGGAAGCCTTCGCCCTGGACGAAGCTCTCATAAGACGCCTTGGTCGGCGCGAACGTATTGGTTTCATGCTGGAAACCGGCAATCAGGATTTTCATGTGGTTCACCTTGATGTGTTTCACCGCTGCGCGAAAGCACGACGCAGCAGCGACAAATTAATTCGGATACCTATCTGTCATGTCGAGATGCAGAACTGCGAAGCACGCTGTGAAGCGGCTATTGCTGCTTCATCGTCAACTTGCCCTTCAGGATCAGAATGGCGGCCAGCGCGGCGGCGCACGCCATGACGAGAAGCCCCGCATGCATGCTGCCGGTCCCCGCCTTGGTCCAGCCGACCACCGCCGGCCCCCAGAATCCGCCGGACAGTCCAACGGTATTGATGAGCGCGATGCCGCCCGCCGCCGCCGTCCCTTCAACGAGTTGCGACGGGATCGCCCAGAACACCGTGTAGGCCATCCACAAGCACGCGGTGCCCAGTGTCAGCGCGAGAAGCGTGAGCGGGAGATTGCCGTCGGCAAAGACCGTGGCGATCAGACAGGCCGCGGCGCCCAGCGCGGGAATCGCGCAGTGATAGCGGCGCTCGCCGAAACGGTCGGAACTACGGCCCGCGAGATACATGCAGACGGCAGCCGCCCCGTACGGAATCGCCGTGTACCAGCCAAGGCGCACCGTATCGGTCACGCCTTGCTCCTTGAGCAACGTGGGCAGCCAGAAACTGATCGCGTAGATCGGAAAGATGACGCTGAAGTAAGCGAGCGCGAGCACATAAACTCGCGGGCTTTTCAGCACCGCCTTGAACGAATCCGCGCGATGCTGGGTCGGCGCGGTTTCGCCTTCGAGCAGTGCTTTTTCGCCGTCATCGAGCCAGCGCGCGTCGGCGGGTCGATCGGATATCACGCGCAGCGTCAGCAAGCCCAGCACGATGCACGGCAGACCCTCGACGAGGAACATCCATTGCCAGCCGGCGAGGCCGCCGACGCCGGCGAGGCTCGTCATCAGCCACGCCGACACCGGTCCGCCGACAATGCCGCCCAGCGGTCCCGCAACGAACACCAACGCGATGGCGCGCGCCATGCGCGCCGGGCCGTACCAGCACGACAGGTAATAGATCATGCCCGGCGCAAAGCCCGCTTCGAAGACGCCCAGCAAAAAGCGCATCGCGTAAAACGCCGGCACGCTTCGCACGAACAGCATGCACGCCGACGTGATACCCCACAGCACCAGAATGCGGCTGAACGTCTTGCGAGCGCCGACTTTCGGCAGCATCAGATTGCTCGGCAATTCGAACAACACATAGCCGATGAAGAAAATGCCCGCGCCCACGCCGTATGCGGCGTCGGAGAAACCGAGGTCGGACTGCATCTGCAATTTCGCGAAACCGACGTTGACGCGGTCGAGATAGGCGAACATGTAGCAGGCCACAAGGAACGGCAGCAGCCGCCAGTTAAGCTTGCTGTAGAGCGCGGCGGCGGGATCGCCGGCGGCCGAGGGATGGATTGCTGACATGGTTGTCTCCGTATGCCTTGCTGGCCCGTTGCAGGGGTTGAGTCGATGGTGGCAGCGCAAAACCGGACTAGCAAGAGCAACTAAGTTCACATATCGTTGTCTTATGGGCAACACACGCCAAACCTGCGGTAAGCGGGGGTCCGGCGGTCGGAGCGATCAAATGCGAGAAATCAACCAGCAGCGGCTACGCTATTTCCACGAGGTGCTCAGTCACGGCACGATTCGCGGCGCGGCCGAACACATCAACACGTCGCCGTCGGTCATCACGCGGCAGATCAAACTGCTCGAAGACGAGCTGGGTGCCGTACTGTTCGAGCGCCAGGCGCGCGGCGTCAAACCAACCGAAGCCGCCATGCATCTGCTCGAGTTCTGGCGCGGCTACCGCTCGCAACAGGAGAAGCTCGAAGACCAGCTGCACGCGCTGAGGGGGCTGCGCACCGGGCAAATTCAACTGGCGGTCAGCGAAGGTTTCGTCGATACCTTCGTCGACGACGTGCTGGCGCCGTTCTGCACGTGCTATCCCGGTCTGGAAGTCAGCATGACGATGCTGGCGGTAGACGCGATCCTCGACGAGGTCGCGGAGAATCGCGCCCACATCGGTCTCGCCTATAATCCACCGCCGCACGCGCGCATCGCGTATCGGGCGAGTTCCGCGCAGCCGGTTGTGCTGCTGCTGAGAAAGGACCATCCTCTGGTCAAACGTGGCGGCCCGGCGCGTCTCGAGGATTTGCAGGCCTATCCGCTCGCGCTCATGCCGTCTACGTTCGGCATCGGTCATGTCGTGTCGATGGCACAGGTGGCCGCGAACGTGTCGATCCGTGCAACTTTGACCACCAACTCGTTGAGCGCCCTCAAGCGCTTCGTCACGGCGGAGAACTTCATGACGCTGATTGGAGAATTCGCCGCATACCGCGAACTCGCCAGCGACGAGTTCACCACCGTTCCGGTCGCCCATCCGCTCTTTGAAAGCGCACAGGCGAGAGTGCTGGTCAAAGCCGACCGGCCGCTCGCCGCCGGGCCGCTCGAACTGTTGAAATGGATCGAGGAACGAATGCCGATGTTCGCACGCGGAAGCGCACAGAGACACAAACCGCAAAAACGGGCATCCCGCCGCGCAAGCGGCGGCTAGCCGCGGCGTATACGGCGAAACTTTTTTATTGTTTGTTCAGTCCACAACTACCAGGCTGAAGATATGGTGAGACCACGTGAATTCGATCGGGACGAAGCGCTGGATCGCGCCATGCGCGTGTTCTGGTCCAAGGGTTACTCGGCGACGTCCACGGATGACCTGCTCGCGGCCATGGAAATTGGCCGGCAGAGTCTGTACAACGCATTCGGCGACAAGCGCAAGCTCTACCTGGAAGCGCTCGACCGTTATCAGCAGCACAGCATCGCGGCGCACGTCGAGCGGCTCACACGCGGCGCGTCGGCACTAGCCGGCATCAAGGCGATGTTGCTGGGCGCGATTGCGGCGGACGCCGCCGAGCGCGCAAACGGTTGCATGGGCGTGAACAGCGCCGCCGAGTTCGGCGCGAGCGATGCCGATATCGTCGCGATCCGCGCAGCAGGCGCAAAGCGCCTGAAGCACCACTTGCTGGCTCGCATCGAACAGGCGCAGCGCGACGGCGAGATCGATCCGCAAATGAACGCGGAAGAAGTGGCGCTGTTCATCGGCAGCACCATGCAAAGCATTCAATTGAATGCACGCGCAGGCATGACGCCGGCTGCGCTGCGACGCCTTGCGAAATTCGCCGTCGAGCGGCTCGTCGTGCGTTCATAGCAGAGCGAAGAACACCGTTACGTTCGAACGGGCTGCATCGATATTCACATCGCTGCAGCCCGCCCTTCTGAAACACTCACACGTACCCGGTGCGCGCGCCGCCTCGGCTACGGCGCAAATCGCGTGAACACATAATCGCGATCCTTCACCTTCGCCGCGTGACACGCGAAGCACGTCTGGTGCTGCGCGGCATCAACGGGCTGCCCGTTGATGAAACGCCCGAAACCCCAGCCTCCCGTCGACGCATAACGGCGCGAGTCCTTGACCATCACCTGAACGGTAGTGGGCTCTCCGGGGATGGTCGCCGTCGCGAACTCGGGCGACTGTTTGCGCTTGTACGCAAGCTTGACCAGGATGGTGCCGTCGGGATACGGCAACGTCGACTTCTCGATTGCCTTGATCGCGGCGGGATTTCCCAGCACCACACGCAGTTCGTCGAGCGGCGCGGCCTCCTCCGCAGGCGCGATCATCTGCCACTTGCGGTAGCCATCCGGAATCGTCACCCCGTAGATTGGCGAGGGCGCCGACTTCGCGGGTGCCGCCAGCGCATGATTTCCCACCATGCCAAGCAGGAGCGCCGCATTCAGCGCAACCTGTGCAAGCCGGATCTTTCGCATTGCGTGTCTCCCGTTCGTCCGTTCAGAAACGGGCGACGTCGATGACGGCGTCGGCGAAAGCTTTCGGTGCTTCTTGCGGCAGGTTATGCCCCACGCCGCCGCCGATGTTGCGATGCGCGTACTTGCCTGTGAACTTCTTCGCGTAGGCTGACGGCTCCGGATGCGGTGCGCCGTTGGCGTCGCCTTCCATCGTGATGGTCGGCACGGAGATGGTCGGGCCCATTGCCAGGCGCTTCTCCAGGTCGTCGTATTTCGGCTCGCCGGACGCGAGGCCGAGACGCCAGCGGTAGTTGTGAATCACGATCGCGACGTGATCGGGATTGACGAACGATGCCGCCGTGCGTTCGTACGTCGCGTCGTCGAAATTCCATTTCGGCGAGGCCGTATGCCAGATCAGCTTGTTGAACTCGTGACGGTTCGCGTCGTAGCCGGCTACGCCGCGCTCGGTCGCGAAGTAGAACTGATACCACCAGGCAAGTTCCGCTTTCGGCGGCAACGGCGCTTTGTTGGCTTCCTGGCTGCCAATCAGATAACCGCTGACCGACACCATCGCCTTGCAGCGCTCCGGCCACAGTGCCGCGATGATGTTCACGGTGCGCGCGCCCCAGTCGAAGCCGCCGAAAATGGCCTTGTCGATCTTCAGCGCGTCCATCAGGTTGATGATGTCGACCGCGATAACCGCCTGCTGGCCGTTGCGCGGCGTATCCGCCGAAAGAATGCGCGTCGAGCCGTAGCCGCGCAGGTACGGCACGATCACGCGGTAGCCGGCGGCGGCCAGCAGGGGCGCGACTTCCACGTAGCTATAGATGTCGTACGGCCAACCGTGCACCAGAATGACGACGGGGCCATTTTGCGGACCTGTTTCCGCGTAACCGATGTTCAGCGTGCCGGCGTTGATCTGCCGTAAGTTCTCGAACGACGTGGCGCCGGATCCGGATTTCGTGCCGCTCGACTGCGCGTGCGCGAGTCCGCTCAAACCGAGTTCCATCAGGCTGATGCCTGCGACCGTCGTGCCCAGCAGACGGCGCCGCCGCGTATTGACCTGTTCAGACATGGCTATTTCCTCTTCTTGTACGAAAACCTGGTAGGACCTGTATGCACTCGCGGAAAAAATTTTCAACGAGTCCGCACGCGATCAACGGCGCACGAACAGGTCAATCGTCGAAATGAATACAGGCAGTGGGATAAATGAACGGTGTGTTTCGTTAAGGCTTGGCGTAGATCGGGCCGAGGCCGATGACATCCGACTCGGACGAATGCGGCGAACCGGAAGCCGAGCTGCCGTAAGTAGACGATCCATACGATGATGCGAGCACATTCTTCTGTGCGTCGATACGTGCCTCTGCGGCCTGGATGTTCTTCGGGTACTGCGTTTGATCGCTTGCGGGGTTATAGCCGGCGTTCTGCAATTCGACCAGTTGCGCACGGACTTCCGCGCGGGTCAGCGGCTGGTTCGACTGCGCGAACGATACAGACGGCAGTGCAACGGCAGCGGCGACGGAAGCGACGGCAATCAGCGATTGAATGACTTTCATGATATCCACCTCAAGAGAATGTCTTTCGACGCAAACGCCCGTTTGCGTTTTCGGGTTCTGCAAGCGCCAGTGCGGCTGGCATGGAATCATTAGACGCTCTCCAGGTATCTGGCGTATGTCGGCGATCCGCGCCGGTGCAACGTTATGTAACGCCTCGGCACGCAGACACATTGGGATACAAAACGGAGGCGGCTCGCATTGACCTTCCACCGCATGGACAGCATTCGCTGTGGCAGGTGGAATAAGACAAGCCTGCCGGGTGTTATCGGTTGCAACCGGCGTAGCCGTCCGTCCACCGACTTACTGGAACACCCCGCACGATGAATTTCGCGACTTTCTCGTCTCCCGCCTTCTTTACCGATCCCTATCCGATGTACGAAAAGCTGCGGGAGGCAGGTCCGCTGCTGCCTGTCGGGCCCAACGCGCTCGTCACGGGCCGCTTCGAGATCATCGACGCGCTGTTGCGCGACCGGCGCATGGGCAAGACTTATCTGCAAAGTGTACGCGCACGTTACGGCGACGCGGCCACTGAACAACCGGTATTTCAGGCACTCAGCCGCACCTTTCTGATGATGAACCCGCCGGCGCACACCAAGCTCCGGACACTGCTGATGAAAGCGTTCAACGCGCGACAAGTCGAAAAGCAGAAAGAGATAGTCGAAGCGACCAGTCGCGAACTTCTGGATCGCATCGGCTCCGCGGCCCAATTCGACCTGGTCAGCGAGTACGCGTTGCCATTGCCGGTCGAGATCATCTGCCGGCTGCTCAATATCCCCTCTTCTGATGGCACTGAACTCGGTGTGGCCGCGAGCCGCCTCGTCGCCGCGTTCGATCTCGCGCCGCTCGATGAGGCTGCGCTCGCCGATGCGAATGAAGCCGCGCTCACGCTAGAACGCTATTTCCGCACGGTCATCGAGCAGCGCCGTGCACGGCCCGGCGACGACATCGTTTCGTCGCTGGTTCATGTCGAGGACGAAGGCACGACCTTAAGCGACGATGAAATCGTCTCGAACGTCATACTGTTGTTCATTGCAGGCCATGAAACCACGTCGAACATGATTGGCAATGCAATGGTCGCGCTGTTTCGTCATCCAGCGCGGCTCGAAGCGCTCAGGCGCGAGCCGGCAATAATTGCAAAGGCGGTTGTCGAGTGCATGCGCTTCGACAGTTCTGTGCAAATGGTGGTACGCACCGCGTTGGAGGAAGTAGTGATTCAAGGCGTGACGCTCAAGCCCGGCACGATCGTCTTCATGCTGACCGGCGCAGCGAACCGGGATTCCGCGGTGTTCTCGCATCCCGACGAACTCGACTTCGACCGTGGTCCAAATGTCCCTTCCCTCGCATTCGGCGGCGGCATTCACTATTGCCTTGGCGCAAGGCTCGCATTGCTCGAAATGGAAGTGGCGCTGCGAGATCTTCTCGCGCGCTTCCCGCAAATGCAGCCCGAAGATCTCGACCAGCTGAACTGGCACCGCCGTAATAATCTGCGCGGCGTGCAATCATTGCGGATACATATCTGAGCGATTGCATACGACGCGGTGCGTCGGCTTCTTCTAATTGCGTTTGTCGCGCTATTTATTCGCGCCGATGACGTTGCAGTTCATAGAACGCGGTATAGCCGACCGCTACTTTCCTGCAACGTCTTTCCCGCCTTTCGTTACACGTCTTTCCCCGCTGATATTCGCGATTCAATCAAAGCGCTATTGCAAATGAATAGACAGTTTTGTTTCTCAATGTGTATGAGATTCGAACTGATACACGGCATTGCAATAGCCAGCTTTCGTGACACACACCAGATACCTCGTGTGGCTTTAATGCATTCCAACGACGGAATCTGAACAACGCGACGCGGCGAACCCCACTGTGCCCGGCCGACTTTCAGATGCCCGTACGGATGCTTTCCACCCGATCTGTTTCAGGAGCACGACATGAAAGTTTCGATGATAGGTTTCGCCCTTGCTGCTTTGGCCGCTTCCGCAATGAGTGCTTCCGCTTTTGCGGCGACGTCCGCCGGCGTTAACGCCAACGCCAACGCCAACGCCAACGCCAACACCTTTGACGCCCAGCAAGCGGCTAGCTGGGCACCGGCCCAGACCGCATTGAAATCGAAGACCCGTGCCGAAGTTCGCCAGGAACTGGTGCGCGCCGAGAAAGACGGTCAGCTTGCAGCACTCAGCAAGCTCTATCAAGGCAGCTAGGTTAGCCGCCCATTTCAGCCACACAAAACATTTGCTGCCAATTCATTCATTGGAGGTTCCATCATGATCAAGCGCCTTGTTATCGCCGCGGTTCTCTGCGCAAGTGCCGCAGTTGCCGCGCCGGTTTTCGCCAGCAGCGGTTACGGTCCGGCGCCTCACTACAACCCGCTCATCGGCGCGCCGTCGTCGCAACGCGGCCAGAGCGAGCAGACCGTGCGCGCTGAACAGGCGGAGTTGATGGCCAGCGCGGACGACGCCGCGCAGTCTTACGGCGGCATGCCTGACACGACTTCGCAAGCAGGCTCGCGCGCAATGTCCGGCGTCTCCATCGCGCCGTATACACATCACTGATTACACATCACTGATGTCTGCATCGTTCACCCATACGACGTGTCGCTATTCGCCCCGATGCCCGGCAACGTCGTTATCACTGTGATCTGAGTCCGCTGCTGTCTGACTCGCGCTCCATACCGCTTGCTCATCGACAGACCCGGCGGTGGAGCGCTCTCTTCGTGAACTTTCCGGTTCGCCGCGAACGGCTCGCCGGCTTCTTATAGCGTCAGGAAATCAAACATGTCTTCAACACCGTTTTCTCCCGCTCGACGTCACGTTCTCGCCGCCTCTGTCGCAGTCGGCGCCATGGGGCTGATCCCCGGCTCCGTGTTCGCCGCGACAGGCGACAGCAAGGTTCGTCCGTTCAAGGTCAACGTACCCGAAGCCGATATCGCCGATATGCGCCGACGCATCGCTGCCACGCGCTGGCCAGGCAAGGAAACCGTCGCCGATGAATCGCAAGGCGTGCGGCTCGTCAGAATGCAGGCGCTAGCGCAGTATTGGGGCACTGATTACGACTGGCGTAAAGGCGAAGCGAAACTGAATGCGCTGCCCATGTTCATGACCGAAATAGACGGGCTCGACATCCAGTTCATTCATGTACGTTCGCGCCACAAGAATGCTTTGCCGCTCATCATGACTCACGGCTGGCCGGGCTCGATTTTCGAACTCATCAAGGTCATCGGGCCGCTCACCGACCCCACCGCTTACGGCGGAAGTGCCGACGACGCGTTTCACATCGTCGTGCCGTCACTGCCGGGTTTCGGTTTCTCCGGACAACCAAAGACAACCGGCTGGGGCTCGGACCATATCGCTCGCGCGTGGGGCGAGTTGATGGCGCGTCTCGGCTATACGCGTTTCGTTTCGCAAGGCGGCGATTGCGGATCGGTCATCTCGCACCGCATGGCGATGCAAAAAGTAAAAGGCTTGATCGGCATTCACGTCAACATGCCCGCAACCGTCCCGCCGGATCTTGCTACTTTGCTCCTGCTCGGAGAACCGGCGCCGGCCGATCTGTCGCCGAAAGAGAAAGCCGCCTATAACTCGCTGAATGTTTTCTATCGCGACAATTGCGGCTATGCGTCGATGATGGTGACCCGCCCGCAAACCGTAGGTTATGCACTCGCGGATTCGCCTGTGGGCCAGGCCGCCTGGATGTACGACAAGATTTCGCAATGGACGTATAGCGGCGGCGTGCCGGAACGCTCGCTCACCCGCGACGAAATTCTCGACGACATCTCGCTCTACTGGCTGACGGACAGCGCGACTTCTGCCGCGCAGATCTATTGGGAAGATCATTCCAACAACTTCAATGCCGTCGATATCTCGTTGCCCGCCGCGGTGACGGTCTTTCCCGGTGAGATCTATCAGGCGCCGCGTAGCTGGACCGAGCGCGCCTATCACAACCTGATCTATTTCAACGAAGTCGACAAAGGCGGTCACTTCGCCGCGTGGGAACAGCCGCAACTGTTCGCAACCGAAGTTCGCGCCGCGTTCCGCACGCTGCGTTAAGAAGAGCGGTAAGTCACGGCGAGCGCCTCGCGCTGTCGCCGTGACGTTTCGCATGCCAACGTCGGCAGCGGGTGCCACAACGCCAGGAATTCCATGTCTGAATCCACGAATATAAAGAAAGCGGCCGCGGCCATTGCCCTTCTGATACTTTCGGTCGCGCTGCGTCCGCCAATCGTTTCGATCGGCCCGGTACTCGATTCGATACAGAGGAGTTTCAGCCTGAGCTACACGCAGGCTTCGTTGCTCACTGCGATTCCCGACATCTGCATGGGTGTGTTCGCGCTGGTCGCGCCGGGCGTCGCGCGCCGGTTCGGCACGGACAACGCGGTGGTCGCCGCGCTCGCTCTGCTTTGCATTGCGATGATTGCCCGCGCACTGGCAGGCTCGGCGGCCGTGCTGCTCGTTTGCACCGTGTTCGCGGGAATCGGCATCGCAATCTCCGGCTCCCTGATTGGCGGGTGGGTCAAGAAGCACTTTGCGCGCGACGCGTCGTACTTCATGGGCATCTATAGCGCGGGACTCAGCGTGGGCGCAACGGTTGCCGCAAGCTCGTCGGGTTATATCGCGCACAGCCTAGGCGGCTGGCGCGTGGCCGTGGCGTTATGGAGCGCGCTTTGCATTACTGCCATTGTGAGCTGGCGCAAACTCGCTCACCGCTTCCAGCAACCGGAGACCGGTGAACGTGAACAACGCCAGCCCGCGAAATCTGCGGCGGCGGCCGGACTTCCGTGGACGAGAATCGAAGCCTGGCGCGTTGCGATCTACTTCGGCGCGAGTCAGTTCATTGTCTATGCGTGCTTCGCGTGGCTTGCTTCGTCGAGTGCGGAGATGAATATTGGTGCGCTTTCACCCGGCCTCGTTCTCGGCCTCTTCACTTGCGTGTTCGCGTTGAGCAGCTTCGGTATGGGCATGAAAGCGGGCCATTCGAGCGACCGGCGCGGCTGGTTGGGACTCGCGTCGGCTATCACGGCGCTTGGACTCGGCGGCCTTGCTTTCGCCCCTACGGCTTTTCCCGTGCCGTGCATCGGATTGATCGCCATCGGCCAAGGCATGTGTTTTACGCTTGCGATGACCTTGCCGCTCGACAACACCCATACGCCGGCCGAGACCAATGCATGGAGCGTATTCATGCTCTTCGTCGGCTATCTGGTGGCGGCGCTCGGGCCGTTGAGCTTCGGCTTTCTGCGAGATCGCACGGACGGCTATTTCGCCTCGTATCTGATGCTCTTCCTGGTAGCTCTCGCAATTACGTCGATGGTGCCGCTATTAAGACCCTTGTCGCAATCGGGAAGCAAAGCGATGCCCGCGATGTCCGAGCCGCGTTGATCGACACCTGCCCGCGCGCTTTCAACGACGCATCTGGCGATAAAAACCCATCTTGCCAAAAACACCGCGGTACTGGAATAAAGCCGGACGCTCAGGTGTTCTTGACTGATACAACGCTCGAATACGCGTCAGCAGGCATCTCTGCGCCATTGCTTCGCCTGCATCGCGTCTTCATCCAACAGCCCCATAGTCATGAAAAGATCAGAAATTCTCGAATCCAACGACCAGTACGTGTCAATGTGGAAAGTACTGGCCGGCGACCGCAAGGGAGCCGATCTGCGCGATAAAGCGGGGCTCTCGGTGTGCTGGGCGGACAGCCCGTTTCCGTTCTGGAACGCGCTATTCATCAACGAGAACATTTCGGATCGCGATCTGCTGCGCGTTCGCCTGAGAATGTCGCGTACTTATATGCTGGCAAAACAGCACAGCGGCCTCGTGTACGTCTGCGAAGATCTGCTGAGCGGTGCGGCGCGTGAAGAACTCGACGCAATCGCCGCCAGCGAGAATCTGACTTTCGCGCTCGATATCACGGGTATGGCCGGCGATATCCTGCCGGTCGAAGCGGGCTTGCCGCATCCGGTGCTGGACTTTGCGCGCGTCGACAGCGAAACGGCATTGCAGGCCTATGCCGACATCAATAGCGAAGGATACGGTTTTCCGCTCGAAGCAGGACGCGCGGGCCTTGCGGGCTCGACGTTCTGGAAGAAAACTGCTTTTGCTTACATCGGCTATCTGAACGGTCAGCCGGTCTCGACAGCAGCAGCGATCGTCAACGACGGCGCCATCTATCTCGCGCTCGTAGCGACGCGGCCAGACGCACAACGCAACGGATTCGGCGAGGCCACCGTCCGTTATGCGCTTAATGCGGCCTACCATGCAACGGCGATCAGGCGGACCATCCTGCACGCTACCGACGCGGGCCTGCCCGTTTACATGAGAGTCGGCTACCATCGCACGACGGTATTCAAGACTTATCGGCCGGCCTGAAGCGTGAGCTGGCGCGCATATCCGCGTTGCTAGCTGTGCTGCTAAGCCGCGGCGTAAAGCCGCGGCGCAGAGCAAACAATAGCCTTTACATATTTCCGGAAGTTCTAATGGCCGCATTGCCATGGATTGCCATTTTTATCGCCGCTTCCACGGCAATTTTTCGAGCGCCCCGCCGACTGACATTAGTCCTTCTCGCTATCGGTTACGGGCTCGCGTTTGCACTTGGACAATTGCATGTACTCGCAATACTTCCGATTGCCTTACTGCTGTGCACCGGCATTCTGTTGCAGTGGAACCCTTCGCCGCTCGGCAAACTGCTCTGCAATGTCGTTTTCGTAATCGTGGCGCTCGGCCTCTTTCAGCACTGGTTACCGGGCTTTCAGAACCTGAAGGTGATCGATGCCACGCGTTTCACGCCCGACGCCGCGCCTTATACGATGTACCTGAACTTCGATAAGCCGTTAATCGGCTTCTGGCTGGTACTCACCTATCCGTGGGTTCAGCCGAAGAAATCATTCCCGGTAGTGGCCGTTTCCGCGCTCGGCGCTTGCGCCCTCACGTCGGCGGTCTGCCTTTTTATTGCGTTTGAAGCCGGCTCGATTGCATGGGCGCCGAAGTGGCCGCATCTCGCATGGCTCTGGATGCTCAACAATTTCCTATTGGTTGCGTTCGCCGAAGAAGCATTCTTCCGCGGCTATATTCAGGCAGGAATAACGCGCTTGACGAAAGCGCGACCGCAAGCCTGGTGGTTCGGACTGATCGTCGCGGCCGTTCTCTTCGGTCTCGCGCACTATCAGGGTGGCACGGCTCTGGTTGTGCTGGCGGGACTATCGGGGCTCGGCTACGGCCTGGCGTATCGTGCCGGCGGACTGCAGGCCGCGATGCTTACGCACTTCGGACTCAATCTGGTGCAATTCGGCATGTTTACCTATCCATTCATCGCCCGGTCATAAAAAGCCAAAATGCGCCGGGTAAGTGCGATACGGCAATTTGCGTTATGTTTCAGCCCTGATGGAATAATAATTCGATCGGGTTGTTTACGTGTTGATGGATTGCCTGCCCAATTTCGCCTGAACCCATGGATACTCGTCAGATACCGCAACCGGTCCTCAAGCGTCGACGTTCGAGTCAGACGCGGACCCTGCCGCACGAATCAACCCGACAGCGGTGCTCCTGTCATATCGGAGAGCACTTATTCGCCGAGCCGGCGCACGCCGGCAGTGCCGTATCGGACGAGGACTCGTGCCAATGACCGCCGCCGACCTGTCCGCCATGCTTCCGCCGCTGCTGCCGCGTCTGTGGGCATTCGCGCTGCGTATTTCGGGAGATCAGCACGATGCAGAAGATCTCGTGCAGCGTGCCTGCGTGCGCGCACTAGAACGCGCGCATCAGTTGCAACCGGGCACCGCGCCGCTCAGCTGGATGTTTTCGATCGTGCAATCCACGTGGATCAACGAACTGCGCGCGCGCAGCGTGCGCGGGCGCTCGGGCATGGATTGGGACGACGACTTCCTGGAAACCGTCGCCGACCCGGCCGCCCGCACGCCGGAACAGAACGTCATGGATGGCCAGATCGTCAAGGCGGTGCAGCGGTTGCCCGAAGCACAGCGCGTCGTTATGCTGCTGGTAGGCGTGGAGGGCCTTTCCTACAAGGAAGCGGCCGAGGCGCTGGGCGTGCCGATCGGCACGATAATGAGCCGGCTTTCGCGGGCTCGCCAGGCCATCGGCGCCCTCTTTAGTGACCTAAAAGAAGAACGCGTAAACAGCGCGGCGATTAGTAAGGACCAAGGGGCATGAAAATGGACGACATCCTGCTCATGGCATATGTGGATGGCGAATTAACGCCACACGAGCGCGAGGAAGTCGAGAAGGCAATTCGCACCTCGGCCGATGTCGCCGAACGCGTTGCGTTACTCGAAGCGTCGGTGCTGCCGTATCGGCGCGCGTTCCAGCAACAGGCATTACCGCCGGTTCCGGAAAGCCTCACTCGCAAGATCGCCGAGCTTGCGCACGCGTACGCGACACCCGCGGCCGCGTCGCCGGTGGGCGGCAACCATCGCGCGCCTGCCCCCGACTCGCAGCCCGATCCTCTCGCAGGCCCTTCCCTGCCGGTACGCTCGCGCTTACACACCGCGGCACCGTGGCTCGCGGTCGCGTTCGTCGCCGGCGCTTTCTGCTGCGGCGTGGTGCTGCGCTTCGCGCCTGGCGCTGCGCAAGGCGGCTTCGCGCAATCGACCGCTCAGGTGGCCGGGCAGAACGGCATGCACGACGGCGCACAAGGCGGCGCGTCGCCGTGGGTCATGGCGGCAGTCAGTTACCAGCGCCTTTACACGCGTGATACCGTCGCATTGGATTCGTCCAATATGGCCGCGGCCGCGCACGTTGTCGATAACATCCGTCACGACGACGGACTGCCTATTCGCGTGCCCGACCTGCGTTCGGCCGGACTGACATTCAAACGCATACAGCGGCTGCGCTATAACAACAAGCCGCTGGTGCAGATCGTTTATTTACCCGAAAAAGGCTTGCCTGTTGCACTGTGCGTGATGAAGGACGAAAAGGCCGACTCGGCGCTCGCGCAACAACAGGTGGACAGCATGGACGTCGTCACGTGGCGGCGCGACAAACTGAGCTATGCGCTAATCGCCACGCCCGGCGATACCGATCTCGGTGCGCTCGGAAAACGGATTTCCGAAAGCAATGTCGAGGAACTCATCGGCCAGTTGTCCAAAGCCGAACGCCCATTCGCGAGTTGAGTAACAGTCTTTCAACAACTGCCCACGTGTCGCACCTCGGGCAGCTTTGAGTACTTGCGTCAGCACTGTCTGCACGAACATCGGCAATCCGAAGGGGACTCGCTGCAGCGCCGCCTGAAGATTGCGTTATGGCTATCACGCCGGCACACGCGCGGCATCCGCCCTTCCTTCTCGCGATCTTCAGGTGAGCGGCACTGGGATGATTGCCGCTGTCACGCGTCGCCTGGCAAGTCAGCACCACTCCACCTGAACTCGTTCAACCAGTGCGCCCCCGATAACACGCGCCTGTATGCGCGGAAACACCGACTTGGCATCCTGCAGCAACGCTTCCTGGTTGCAGCGCCATTCATTCTTCTCGGCATGTCGTGTGTAACGGGCAGCACTTCCAACACATACTTCCCAATTACGCCCTCCATTCTTTTTGCAATGTATCCATTTGTGCGACTGCTACACAACATTGCAGAACTCCACTTCGCCGACATACGCCAGATACCTTGAGGCGTTCCAATCGTAGTACGGCTTCGTTATTCGAGTCGCTAATGCGCGTTGCAGAGAAGGGATAGTCGTCGCCTGGACAACATGTCCGATGCATTGTCAGAGGTGTAAGGACTTCCTCAGCAGGATTCTCTGTAACGCGTGGTCCGCCTGCGTCAGTTGATGAATGCGTTCGACCGGTTGAGAGCACTTCGCCCGGCACGCGACATACACGGCACATCAGGCAGAGGGGTGGCATTTCTTATCAGCGTTACATGGGCAATGAAGCAAACCGATCTCTCACTTCTGCTCCCCGACATGCTCCCGCGGCTCTGGTCGTTCGCATTCCGGCTTTCACGGAATCGCTACGACGCGGAAGAGCTGGTGCAAAGAGCATGCATACGGGGTTTGGAGCGAGCGCATCAATTGCGCGCCGGTACTTCGGCATTGAACTGGATGTTCTCGATTGTCCATTCAACATGGCTCAACGATCTGAAGCAGCGGGATCAACGCAGCCAGTTGCAGGCCGAATGGAGCGACACGCTGTCGGAGACAGTCGCCGATCCGGGCTCCGCGTCGGAAGCGGGTGCGCTGGCTCAGCAGATCATCGCGGCAGTCGAGCGGCTGCCTGAAGCGCAGCGTGTCGTCCTGTTGCTGGTGAGCGTGGAAGGCTTCGGCTATCAGGAGGCGGCCGACGCGTTGCAGATACCTGTGGGCACCGTGATGAGCCGACTGTCGCGCGCGCGGCGGACCATCGGCGCGCTGTTCGATGACGACTGCAAAACGCCGAGATAGCGCCGGCTCCGCCAAGCGGAATAAACGTGCACGGTGGCGTGTTGTTGTGTCAGCACCGCCCCTCATGCCCTACTTGCGATAGACACACATGTCATCTCTTTTCAGAATGCTGCTCGTGTACGACGGCACAGCCGAGTCCCAAGCCGCGTTGTCGCGTTGTTCACAACTCTCGCTGGCGTTGTCGGCCGCAGTCGATGTGGTGTCGGTCGTCGACCCGGCAGGCGCAAATGCGCACTCTGCGGGCATGCTGAGCGACCTCGCCTACAGCCGCCTCGAAGAATTCGCGCGCCATACGTTGCAAACCGCCATTGGCAAACTCGCGGACAGCGGCGTCACCGCGCACGGCTACCTTACTTTCGGACGCACGGCGGACGCCGTCTCGCGACACGCGGCCAACTTCAATTCGGATATCGTGGTGGTCGGCCACCGAACGCAGAAGGGGTTCTTGCGCTGGCTGGGCGAGCGGCCGGTTCATCTGGATCTGGCTGAACGCCTGCGCGGATCGACTATCGTCACCGTCACGCTGCCGTCGGCATAGCGTCGGATAGTCCGCACTGTGAAGTTGCGTTACGCGCACAACAGGTGGTTCGCGACCCCAAGTGCTTCACAGCTCGGACCTTCACATACTTAGCAATCCGGATCGACAGGCGACGCGGGTGCACCACGCGCTTCGATCGCTTCGCCCGCGAGCAGGCACAGGTCTTCACGAAAGTGCGCCGCGACGATCTGAACGCCGACCGGCACGCCGTCGACGAGTTGCGTCGTTACCGCCAGACCCGGCAAACCCATCGCAGGCAAAGCGCGCATCGTCAGTTGTGCTTCCCACACGCGGTCGAAACCCGCTGCGCCCTGCATGTCGAGGTCGTCGGGGAACGGGAGTTCAGACGAAACCGGCATCAGCACGACCGCGTACTGGTCGAGAAACAGCCGCCATTGACGCAGCAACGTCGTGCGCCTGACGAGCGAACGGCTGATCACATCGGCAGGCAGGTCTTTCACTTTGAGACGCGCGGCCGCGACCACCGCGTGCGCGCCCGGATCGCCGTCGCTCGCCACCATGTCGGCGAGCGCCGCGAAGCCGTCGCCGAGCCACAGCCGTTCCTGCAATTGCGCGGCTTCGCGAATCGCCGGCACGTCGTCGATTTCCTCGACGGTCCAACCGGCGTCGACCAAACGGCGCGCGGCGTCGAGCAAGGCGTCCTCTACTTCCTTCGCGATCTGCAAGCCGCCCGGCCGCAGACAGATGGCCGCGTGCAACGGCACCGCGCGTCCTTCGAGCGGCATCGGCATATACCAGGGATCGCGCAGATCAGCCGCGGCGAGCGCGGCGAGACCGAGGCGCAGGTCCTGCACAGTCCGCGCGATGGGCCCGGTTGCGGACATGAGTTGCGCACCGATTGCGCGTTCCGGCGACGAAGCGTTGAAGGCCGGCACGCGACCGAAGGTCGGCCGCAGCCCGTGTACGCCGCACGCGTAAGCGGGATAGCGCAACGAGCCGCCGATGTCGGTGCCGAGCGCAAGCTGGCCGATGCCCGCCGTGACCGCTGCCGCCCCACCGCCAGTCGAGCCGCCCGGCGTCAGTTTCGCGTTGCGCGGATTCAGCGTGCGGCCGTGCACCTGATTCGAGGTGAACCAGCGCAGCGCGAAGGTCGGCGAATTGCTCCGGCCAAGCAGCACCGCACCGGCTTTCGTCAGATTGTCGACGGCGGGACTATTGGTTTGCGCCACGAGGTTTTCCTGCAACCGCGTACCGTTGGTGGTCGCGAAACCGGCGTGGTCAGTATTGATCTTCGTCGTGACCGGCACGCCGGCAAGCGGCCCCGGATCTTCGCCGCGCGCTATTGCGCGGTCCACGTTACCCGCTTGCTCGAGTACCAGTTCGGGCCGATGCGCGACCACTGCATTGACTTTCGGATTCACCGCATCGAGCCGCTCCAGCGCGGAGAGCGCCGCTTCGCGCGCAGACACGTTGCGGGTCTTGACCAGTCCGGCAAGCTCGGCCGCGGACAAACGCCATAGTTCACTCATGTTGCCTCCAATAAGAATTCTTATTTGAACGGCTCAACGTATCCGCCGTATTTCCAACTGATGCCGCTTTGCAAGCCACTTTTTCCAGAAGCGCCGCAGATACATTGCGCTACGAAAGTCCGCACGCTTCGTGCACGTGAACGGCGATGCAGCAACGGCAAGAAGGAGGCGCGCGACGTCGCGTCGTTCACGCGACGATCAACGGCAACGTGAGCCGCGCTTCGAGGCCTCCCGTCGGGCGGTTTTCCAGACAAAGCTCGCCGTGCATCGCATGGGTGAGTCGACGCGCGATCGCGAGACCGAGGCCCGAACCGGGCGCGCGCGCGGCAGTGCGCGGCGCGCGATACCACGGCGCGAATACTGCTTCCATCTGCGACGGTTCAATGCCTGGTCCGTTATCCAGCACGGCAAACACCACGGCCTGCGCTTCGACTCGCAAACGCAAACGCACGTCGCTGCCGTACCGCAATGCGTTGTCGATCAGATTGACGAGGACGCGACGAAGCGCATGCGGGCATGTCTCGATCGAATAACCGACCTCGCCTTTCAGTTCGATGCAATGTCCCGCATCGCGATAGTCGTCGATCAGGCCGCTGAGCAGTGCGTCGACAGACACTCGGGTTGGCGGCTCTTCCACGTTGCACTGCATTCTCGCGCAAGCCATGCTCGCCTCGACTAGCTGCTTCATTTCGGCGAGGTCGCGCGTCAGCGAACGCCGCAACGCGAGATCGTCGAGCGTCTCGCAGCGAACACCCATGCGTTTAAGCGGTACCTGCAGGTCGTGTGCGTAAGCGGCCTGACTATCGAGCAGTTCCGCGAGGCGAGCCGCATGACGGCCGCGTGTGAAATCGATTGCACGAGTCAACCGCAACACCGCAGATGGACCGCGCTCGGGGAGCGGCGCATGCTCGTCGCTTGCACTGTGCAACTCGATCGCCTTTGTCACATGCTCGATGCTCACACGCAGATACCGCACATACATCCACAATGCGGCGGCGAACAGCGACAACGAGACGGCCACGCCTGCGGCGATCGCCACTGAACCAGTTCCGGCGAAACAGCGAGTCACGAACAGCGTGATCGCCCGGCCACCCAGGTCGAAGAGCGGCACGAACAATGCGCACGCAGCGATTGCCACTGTGTTGCGGGTCCGGCCATTCACAAGCAGGCGACGAATTCCAACGGCCGGCCGCAACGTCGAGTCTTCGGCATCTGCTCGAACCGGTGCAGGCGATCGGCGAGTGGAATCGGACGGCATCAACGCAATCATCGTCATGGAGATTCTCCTATCGCCGCCGCGATGCGCGCACATCGATACTCGCGTTCAAATCGCACGAGCGTTTCGACGGTCTTCGCAGCAGGCATCTGGTCGCCGTGTGAAGGCGGCTTGTTCATTCGAGCATGTCGGATGAAAGGAAGTCGCTCGCCGTCATCGCCCGTGATAGAAGCATATCGTTCGAGGCGCGGAGTGCCATCATATGTAGGTATGAGCGAAGGCCGTCGAATATGGTCAGTCGAGCTTAGGAACCGGGCCCGAAGACCTTCTGCCGGTGGACGGTCCATGTGTGTGCGGGCATACCTTCGTTTGTCTTGACCGTCGCTGTGGCCGGCGGCATGATTGCCTGGCCGCCGATCCGCGCTGCGCGCCCGGCGACGCGCGGCCGGCGCGCAAGGAAAGGTATCCGATGAACCACGATCGAAGCAGCAAACACACATCGGCGCCGCGCCTTCCCGCATCGCTCGGTGCGCCGCGCGATCACCTCTATCCGCGTTTCAGCGAAACCGACATCGGCAAAATGCTGCGCTTCGGCACGCTCGAACATTGGAACGCGGGCGATGTGATTTTTCGCACGGGACAGCCGGGCCTCGGCATGCGCGTGCTGCTTAGCGGAGAAGCCCGGCTCACGCGGCGCGACGGCCTCGGCCGTTCGCAGGTCATCGCCGAATTGAACGCCGGCCAGTTCCTCGGCGAAGTCGCGCAGTTGAGCGGCAAGCCCGCGCTCGCGGACGGGCTCGCGCTCACCGACGTCGAAGCGTTGATGATTCCGCCTGAACAGATTCGCGCGATGCTGGTCGCCGACGCGCACATCGGCGAGACGATCATGCGCTCGGTGATTCTGCGCCGCTTCGGTCTCGTGCATGAAGGTTGCGGGCCGGTGCTTATCGGCCCCGCGGGCGACATGAATCTGGTGGCGCTCGAAGGCTTGCTGCATCGGCTGGATCATCCGTATTCGGTCGCCGATCCCGACACCGATCCCGCCGTGCGCGAACTGTTCGCAAGTCTGGGCGGCGGTGAAAACGATTATCCCGTGGTGATGCTGGCGGACGGCACGTTATTGCGCAACCCCGACGCGCGCGAGTTGTCTGCGAAGCTCGGCCTTCTGCTCGACGTCGACGCGGCCCGCACCTATGACGTCGCCGTGGTCGGTGCGGGGCCGGCGGGTCTTGCCGCGGCGGTATATGCCGCGTCGGAGGGTCTGTCGGTGATCGTGTTCGACGGCCATGGTCCGGGCGGCCAGGCCGGCGCGAGCGCACGCATCGAAAACTATCTCGGCTTCCCCACCGGCGTGTCGGGTCACGAACTGGCCGCGAACGCGTTCGTTCAGGCCGTTAAGTTCGGCGCGGAAATCGTAATGCCCGCGAGAGTGGAGACGCTCGATTGCGCACAAACGCCGCTGCAGCTCACGCTCGAAGACGGACAGCGGATCGCATCGCGCACGGTCGTCATCGCAACAGGAGCGGCATACCGGCAACCCGTAATTGCCGGACTCGACGCGGTGAACGGACGTGGCGTCTACTACTGGGCGTCGTCCGTCGAAGGGCGTTTGTGCCGGGGCGCCGAGGTCGTGCTGATTGGCGGCGGCAACTCGGCGGGTCAGGCGGCGGTATTCCTCGCTTCGCATGCGAGCCGCGTCCATATGTTGATTCGCGGCGACGATCTTGCGAAAAGCATGTCGCGTTACCTGATCGATCGCATCGCGTCGCTTGGCAATATCGTGCTGCATACGAACACGGTCGTATCGGCCGTTACGAGCGATCAGTGGGGACTCGAATCGGTCGTCTGCGATACGCCTGACGGGCCGCATTGTGTCGCCACGCGCCACCTGTTCCTGTTCACCGGCGCGGATCCCAACACACGCTGGCTGCGCGATTGCAGCGTCGAGATCGACGAACGCGGCTTCGTCAAAACGGGCTATACCGCCGGAGTGCGGCCGGAGACGGCCTGTTTCGCTTTGCAGACGAACGTGCCGGGCGTGTTCGCGATCGGCGATGCGCGGGCGGCTTCGGCCAAACGCGTCGCCGCCGCAGTGGGCGACGGCGCGGCGGTTGTCTCCGAAATTCACCAGTTCCTGAGCTCTGTTTCGCCTACGGCTTGATGCGCGCCCGGCGCGGCTGACCTGCTGGCGATTCGAAGTCATCGCAGCAGGCGCGCAGCGCGTGTTCTGTTAGAAGAGTTTGATGATTGCGGGCACGCTCAGCACGGCGGCGTAATAGCCCATGAACTGGACGCCCGCATTGAACGCAAACAGACGCGACAGCAATCCGCCAAACAGCCCGACCGTGAGGATCACGGCAAGCCCCAGCAACTGCCCTTCCCAAAGACCGATCACCACGATCAGCCCGGAGAACGTCGCGATAATCGCCTCGTGACTCAGCTTGCGCGCGACGAAAGAAGCGGCGCGGTGTGCATAGTTCATCGCGAGCGGATAAGCGATCAACGCGGCCAGCACGATGGACAACAGACCGAAGACGAGAAACTGCCAGGTCGTCATCAGCGTGTGAAGGTTGTCGATGTGACCGGTCGCCGTGTTCACGGTGAAACGCGGCGGCGCATTGAAAAGCGGCGCGGCAGGACCCGCGGCCACCGGACTGAGCGGCAGTCCGAACGCGATCAACGGGATCAGCGCTTCAGCAATGTAAGTGGCTTCGGTCACGCCGTTACGCACGGCAATGACCGTCGTCAAACGATGGTACGCATGACGGATTCGCGCGCCGACTATCTCGCCCATCAGTACCGTCATCGCGACCGGACTGAACACGAAGGTCGCGCTCGACACCGCCGCCGTCGCGACCGTGTATGCCGTCTGTTGCCGGTCGAGTACTTTCAGCGGATTCGGAAAGTAACCGCTCCACCCTTTGAGGTCCGGCGCAAGCGCAAAGTTCGACACGTGGTCGCGACGCATGCGTCGCCGTTCGACCGGTGAGAGTATCGAGAACAGGTCGGCAATCAGCGGGCCAATCGCAATGCCGAGAAAATAGCTGACGCTCAGATTGACGCCATGACTGCGCGTGAGCGTTTGCAATCCGACTATCAGCAACACGAACGGAATCAGTAGAAGCACCGAAGCCCACCGTCCCGCCGAAAAGTACGCGATGCAAACCGCCGCGAACAGAAACACCCACGGCGCGGCGCGCGTGATCAGACTGCCGAAAGGCGCGAGCATGACGGCGAACAGCACGGCGAAGGGCAATGCAACGAATGCCGCCACGATCGCGCCAGAAATCATCTTGCGCAACGCGATATGAGGCACACCAAGCGAGCGCAGCATCGCGGCTTGCTGGAGAAGCGGCGCGGCCATCGTGTCGCCGGGAATGCCCAGCAATGCGGTGGGGATGGCGTGGGTCATGTGCTTGGCAACCGCGCCCGCCATGAAGAACGTGAATACGCCGGCTGGCGGCACGCCGAGCAATGCAACCAGCAAGGTCAACGGTGCGATCGTGGTCGTTTCGTCGGTGCCGGAAACAAGGCCGATCGCCGCGAAGACGACAGCGCCGAGCAGTCCCATTGCCAAGGCCATCGGAAACTGTTGGATCAGCGAGTCCATCAGCGTTCTCCCTTTGCTTGCGCGGCTTGCTCGGATAACTCGTATGCGGCGAACAGATCGTAGAGTCCCAACTCTTTTAATTCGGCCGCAGCGTTTGGCGGAAGATCGGCGATCGATCCGATGCCGCCTCCTTCTTCAGCGAGTTGCTTCAACACATGCTGGCGGTCCGATTCGCCAACCGTGTGGTCGGTCACCACGCGCTTGGGTTTGAAAAAGAACGCACTGAGCGCGCCCGCCGCGAGGCATCCGCCCAGGCCGATCAGCATTGCGTAGGCACGCACAATGGCCGCGTCGCTGACAGCGGACGACAGCACCGCTTTGCCCGCCTCGAACGCGGCGACGCTAATTGCCACGCCTAAGGCCACCGACCACGCCAGATGGCGGAGATCGACGGTATCGCCCCATACTTCGGCAAGCTTGAAGGTGGACGCGTCGACGTGCGCGTGAATGCCCGACCCGTCGCCGGCGGCCGTCGCTGCACTGGCACTGGATGATTTCAATGTCTGTCTCCTGACCAAGATGTTTTATTCTGGGAGTGCGCCTCGCGACGCCTCATGCACGGCGAGAACATCGCCGTGGGACTTCGAGTTGCGGTTAGGTTCCGTCTAATTTAATCAGCGAAGATGTCACGCACGATGTGCGCTGCTCAAGCAAGCGCAACTCACACGCAACAGCGAAAGCTCAGTCATATAGCGGGAAAGTACTCCGCGTGGTTGCGAATCGGCGCGCGTTTGCGCGTTCACTATTGGCGCGATGTTCGCGGCGCGCCGGTACAACGGAATAGCCGGTGCCGGCAGAGCGCCGTCTCGCTTTGCGAGGACCGTCGATTGCGGCCCCGGCAAAATCGTATCCGCGCAGATGTCATGCATCTCGCGGACGCTGTAGGACTTCTATTGCGAAGTCAGTGCGGAAGTCCGCCGAACTTATCATTTGCTTGACTACCCAGTCAACATCGTCACCCGTTGCACCCACACCTAAAGCGATGTTGCGTGCATGCAAGGTCATATGGCCGCGTTGAATGCCTTCCGTTGCGAGCGCGCGCAAAGCACCCATGTTCTGCGCAAGGCCAACGGCGACTGCAATCTCGCCGAGTTCCTGTGCCGACTTCACGTCCATGATCTTGAGTGCGAGACGCGCAAGCGGATGCGTCTTCGTTGCGCCGCCGACGAGTCCGACCGGCATCGGCATTTCGATCGTTCCGACGAGGTCGCCGTTCTGCGCCTTTTCCCACGTTGTGAGCGACGTATAACGGCCGCCGCGCGTCGCATACGCATGCGCACCCGCTTCCACTGCGCGCCAGTCATTGCCGGTCGCGACGATCACCGGATCGATGCCGTTCATGATGCCCTTGTTATGCGTCGCCGCGCGATAAGGGTCAATCGCGGCGAAGAGATACGCGTCGATCACACCGTCGATCACTTCCTCACCGGAATAGTCTTTTGTAGCGAGCGTGTCCGCCGAATAGCGTACGGAAGCACGCGCGAGCCGCAAGTCGGCGAGATTAGACAGAATGCGTAGACGCACCTTGCCGCCGGCTATCTGCTCCACCCGTTCCGCGATGGACTCGGCCATCGTATTGACGGTGTTCGCGCCCATCGCATCGCGCACGTCGACGATCAGATGCGCGACTATCATCGGACCGCGCGGCGTGTCCGGAAACACGTGCACTTCGATGTCGCGACAACCGCCACCCAAGCCGATGAGTACTTTGTCGCGGCTATTCGCAAGGCCGATCAATTCGTCTTTGTGTTTGAGGATCGCCAATCTCGCGCCGTAGGGATCGCTCACGCCGACCACCTGAACCTGTGCGCGCATCAGCGGTCCGGTGCTCGACGTCTGAAAACCGCCGCTTACTCGCGCAAGTTTCGCCATGAACGAAGCCGCCGCGACGATGGACGGCTCTTCCACTGCCATGGGCACGATGACGTCTTTGCCGTTGATCTGGAAGTAGCCGGCCACCGCCATCGGCAATTCGAAAGTACCGATCACGTTCTCGATCATTCCATTCGCCGTTTCGAGCGGCAACGCGCCGGGCTTTGCCAATCGCGAATATTGCGTGTCATCCAGACCGACCGCTTTGCAGATATGAGCGAGACGCTCCTGCGGGTTGAGTGAACGGAAATTCGGCAGCGTCGAATCAATAGCCATTACTGTCCTCGGGGTTACGGTCGCCGCGTTCATTCGTGCTTGCGACTATGAATTAAAGGATCAATAATAGGCGGACCGTACCCCTTTAAAAGGTACAGTTGGTGCTTACAGTTGAACCGCTGTACCAGTGACATTTTTATATCCCGCCGGAGTCGCGTTAATGAGCTTGCGTAGAAGTGCGAGTCTGTCGAGTTCCATGGCAGACAATCTCGCCAAACAGATTGAAGAAGGCGTGATTCCGGCGGGCGCCAAACTTCCCTCGATCAGGGAATATGCTGATGCGTCCGGTTGTTCGAAGAACACGGTGATCAGCGCATTCGAAATGCTTACCGCGAGCGGACTGATCGAGCCTCGGCGGGGCTCCGGCTTTTATGTCGCGCAAAGAGCAAGAGCCACGACTGAAGCAGAAGAAAGCGGCGTGCTCGATCGCGCGATGGATACCGTCTGGTTAATGCGGGAGCAATTGCAGGTCAAGCCCGACGTTCTCAATCTGGGCGAAGGCTTTCCGCCTATCGAATGGCTCGAAGCGACTCGACTCGATCAGTACCATCAGCGGGTTGTGCGCACCGGCGTCGCGTCGCTATTTCGCTATGGCAGCCGCTACGGTTATCTGCCGCTGCGCCAGTCGCTGCAACAGAAGCTCTCCGGCTATGAGATCGAGGCCGCGCCTTCACAGATCGTTCTCACGCATGGCGCCAATCAGGCCATGGATCTCGTATTGCGTTATTTCGTGCGGCCCGGCGACACCGTACTCGTGGACGACCCTGGCTACTACCCGCTGTTCGGCAAACTGAAACTGAGCGGCGCGAATATCATCGGCGTGCCGCGCGAAGTAGACGGACCGAATCTCGCCGAACTCGAGCGCTGCATGATCGAGTACCGGCCGAAGCTGTTCTTCACGCAATCGGTCGGACATAATCCAACGGCGACGGACACGAGCGCCGCGAAGGCGTATCGCATTCTGCAACTTGCCGAAACACACGACACGGTCATCGTTGAAGACGACGCTTTCGCCGACCTGCGGCCGCGATCATTGACACGTATCGCCACACTCGATCAACTGCGCCGCACCATTTATGTGGGCAGCTTTTCGAAGTCCGTGTCGGCGGCATTGCGCGTCGGCTTTCTCGCGTGCAATGCGGCGCTCGCGAGCGATCTCGCCGACGTAAAAATGCTCATTCACGTAAGCAGCTCGGAATACAGCGAGCGGACGCTCGCGGCCATTGTCAGCGACGGCCATTTCCTTCGGCATACGAATCAACTTCAGGAAAAATTGAAGCGCGCGACCGCGACGGCAAAAACCGCGCTCAAAAAGCTGGGCGCGGAGATCTTCAAGGAAAGCGAGCAAAGCATGTACTTGTGGGCGTCGTTGCCCGAATGGACCGACTCGATGAAACTCGCGAAGGCAATGCTGGAGCGCGGCGTGATTCTCGCGCCGGGCGCCGTTTTCTCGCCTGCTTCGGAACGTGTCTCGGCATACTCGCGGTTCAACGTCGCTTATCTCGCCGACGAACGATTCGTCAATGCGTTGCGCGCGCTTGCGCCTTAACGCGGCGCACTCGCAACCCGTCGCTATTCAAGCCCCAGCAAATGGCCCAATGCTCTGCCTGTCATGCTTGTCACGCATGATCGCGAGCATGAGCGCCGCGAGGCCACATGTCGCGATCAGCGCAATCAAAGCGATCTTGCCCAGATGAACGAGCACCCAGCCGCCGATCGCCGGAAAGCCGAACGTGCCGACAAAGTACGCGACGACGAACCAGGTCAACGCGGCCGGCCGGTGCATCGCGGCGGAGTCGTTGACCGCCTGCGCCTGAATGGTCGGATAGACGAGACCGTAACCGGTCCCGAGCAACACGGCACTCGCCGCATGGAACCCGGTGTAGTACGGCACCGCGGACATCGCTGCGATGCCGAGCACCATGATGCCGAGCAGCAGCTTCGTCGCGACTGCGCGATGTAGCCGGATCACGACGCGCGTCAGCAGCCAGCGGGCGGCCACGACGGTCACTGCATACAGGCTGAAAAAGGTACCCGCCTGCGCATGCGTGCCTTGCACGAAAGACATCTGGAACGTCATCAAGCCTGAGAAAACGCAGGCACACAGCGAGATCATCACAATCGGATAAGCCGCACGCGTTCGGCTGATAGCGCCTATTTGACGCAGCCAGCGCTCCTGCACCGGCGACGCGGACGAATGCGGCGAGATCCGGCCGAATACTTCGAGCATCAGCGCGGCCAGCGCGCACAAACCACCGACGAGATAGAGCACGCTCGTAAGCGGCCAATGCCACGAACGAATAGCGAACGCGGCCGCGGCAGGACATCCGCCGATGCCGGCCATCTGGATCGTGCCGAAACGCATGAACCAGAAGCCGCGGTCCGTATCGCTCGTGCGTTCCGCGAGCGCCATCGGCGCAGCAAGACAGAACGCGCCCCAGCCGAATCCCACGAGAAAGCCTGGAAATACGCTCAGACCGCTCATGCGGTCGATCAACGCAAACCCCGCCACGCCCAAACCGATGCACAACGCCGCAAGAGCGGTCGTGCGAGCGGCGCCGATGCGCTGAGCGAACCAGCCCACCAGCGGGACTCCGACGAGCGTGCCAACTGTCGCTTCCGCAAGCGCCAGTCCGGTGTCGAGGTCGTTGCCTCCCATCGAGCGGAAATGCATCGAGAGGAAAAACGTTGCTCCGTACCCGCCCGCTGCTAGCAAGGTGCCGATGAGCACGAAAAAGGCGCTGAATGGGCGCATTGGGAGAATCCGCATGACTGGTTGAACCGAAGCTCGTTCTGCTGCGCTCACGAAGACGCGAGCCGCGAGCGTCGAGCTTCAAAAACCAGTGGTGTCACGTTCCCGCGATTGCCAGGTCGGCGCGATGACCGATTGTCGCGGCAAGAATCATCTGATGGCGATTCGGCGGCACACGCACTTCACGTGTGCGCGGACGAAACACCTGATCGCCGCGATGGATCGCGCGGCCCGTCAGCGCACAGACGGCGGCGACGTGAGCGAGACCGCTGCACCAGATCTGTTCGGTGTAGCGGCCGGAACACGCGTCGCTCCACGAGACGCTGATCGTGCACGCAGACAGGCGCTCGACCACCACGATGTTGGCTGGCCGTCCCACCACGCGGCGATTGTCGTCGGCGGCGGGCGCACATGCATTGACGCCGCGCTTCTTGAGCTTCACGAACGGTTTTTTCGCGCACGCGTCGAGTTGCTCGGCGGACGGATCGAGCACGTTCAGCAGCGCGCGAACCACGATATGGTCTTTGGAAGGTACGGTCATCGATCCATCTCCAGTAGCGTGCGTGGACATAGTGCGAAACGGCCCGAGGCTTGCCGGTGACGACACGTGCGGCGCAGTTATCCGTTCAGACGCTGCGCCATGTGTCGCTCTGGTGTATCAGCCTCCGCCTTGCTCGCGCAGCGTCAGCTTGCTGCTGACCGAGGTCACGCCCGGCACCTTCTTTGCAGCGTTGACCGCGATACCTTCCTGGTCCTCGCTTTCGATCTGACCGGACAGCGTCACATGCCCCGTCTTTGCATCGCCGAAAACGGCGATCGTCGACTGTTCGAGACCCTTGGTCTTGAAGATCGCCTTATGGACCGTCTTGGAGAAGGCACGATTAGCTGCCCGAACCGACTTCTTGGTCGGCGCCGGTTTGCTGGTCGCTGCGGTGCTGTCCGACGCGGCAGCTGCCGCGTCCGCCGCGAAGGCCGGCGTGTACGCGAATGCGGCGACGGCAATCGCGAGGCCGCTGCTCACGACGAGATGTCGAAGTTTCATGATTTGATCCTTTGAAGTATGAGAGAGAATCGTTTGAGTTATAGAACTGTCACTGCAAGAACCATCACTGCAACTACGATGTGCCTGGGCACGTATTGCGTCGAGTGCTTTCTCGACCTTGCTAACCTCGCGCCATGTGTCCATTAGAAGCGCGAAATGTATCCCGGATGTGTCGGCCCGGTATCGGAAAGTATCCGGTGACGCACCGTTGGAACGTGTCTCCGAAGAACGTGAGAGGTGCGTGTGCGAACCGGGGTTCGCGGTGTACCTGTTCCGGGTGTCGATTGAGTATGCAAGCCCTGCCTGCAGAAACGAAGGGGCGATTTTTATGCCAGGTTATTCAGGCGGTCGCGAGTGGCAAGGTGAGCCGCGCTTCGAGGCCGCCTGCGCAGCGGTTTTCCAGTTGCAGTTCGCCGCGCATTGCGAGCGTCAGACGCCGTGCGATCGCGAGCCCCAGTCCTGAACCCGGCGCACGCGCGGATGTCTCCGGAGACCTGTACCAAGGCGCAAACACTGCGTCCATTTGCGCAGGCAGAATGCCGGGCCCGGAGTCCACTACGGCCAGCACAAGCTGGCGAGCTTCGACGCGGACACACAGGCGCGCGTCGCCACCGTAGCGGAGCGCGTTGTCGATGAGGTTCATCAGCACACGGCGCAGCGCATGCGGACAGGTGACGAGCGGACGCCCCACGCTCCCCTCCAATGCCACGGTGCGCCCGGCGTCGCGGTAATCGCCAACTAGTGTGCCTAGCAGATTGTCCGCATCGACCCGCTGTGTCCTCTCGCCGGCGCTGCATTGCATCTTCGCGCAAGACACGCTGGCTTCGACCAGTTGGGCCATCTCCGCGAGATCGCGCTGCAATGCGTCGCGCACCGCTGGGTCTTCGACCAACTCGCAGCGCATGCCCATGCGTGTCAACGGCGTGCGCTGATCGTGCGCATAGGCGGCGAGCACCTGCAGCAGCTCGGCCTGACGACCGGCGCGATAGCGGGCGGCCGCGTTGATTGCGCGAGCCAGTCTGGCGATCGGCGGCGGTCCGTCCTCGGACAACATGGCCTCTGTACCTTCCGCGGTGTCTGTTTCTATCGCGGCAGAGAGCTGCCGCAGTGTGCTCAACAGTTCGGCCGCCTTAAGAGTCGCCGCGACGGCAAGGCTTATTCCGACGACGGCCGCTGCGAAGAGCGGCAAGCTGGCGCCTTTCAGCGAGGACCATGCAACCGCTTCCCCCAGGTGCGCACAATAGACAGTGAGGCCCGCCAACAGAAGCACCGCGCCCACGCGACCTGCCCGGCCTGCACGCCCTCTCAACCGCCGCGGATGTCGAACCGAATGCGTACGATCCCGCGTCGGCCGTTCGAGCGGCGCGTTACCTGACTGAGTCGGATACGCAATCATCTTCGTTCTCCAGTTGCTCTCATTCTGTTTGGAAGCGGATGCGCGAATGATAGGTGTTTTGTACCCTTTTAAAAGGTACAGATGTCGACTACAGACGGCCAACTGTACCCACTACAGTTTGAAAGTTTGCGATGCAGCAGAGATGAATCTGGATGCTGGGAAAATGCCTGTCCGCAAAGCTCGGGCTGTTCTTGCGAACAGGCGTGAGGTAGATATGCAGCGCTGAACGCAGCGCTTTTGCGCGCTGTTTTTTGCACTGCGTTTCAGAAAGGTTGCGCGACGGCGCGCAACTGTTCGAAAAGCGGCGATTCCCAAACACGGTCATTGCGGAGGCGCCGCGAGGGCATGCGGTGTGACCTGTTCCGCCTCACTACGCCGAGACGATGGACTTCGGCTCCAGAAATGCCTCCAGACCAAAGACGCCAAACTCCCGCCCCAATCCGGACTGCTTCAGCCCGCCGAACGGCGCGAGAAGTTCGGGCTTGATGCGGTTGATCAACACCGTGCCTGCTTCCAGTTGCGATGCGACGCGCTCCGCCCTCCCAGTCTGCGATGAGAACACATACGCCTGAAGACCGTAGACCGAGTCGTTCGCGATCCGGATGGCGTTGTCCTCGTTTTCGTACTCCAGAATCGACAACACCGGACCGAAGATTTCTTCACGCGCGATGTCCATGTCGTTGCGTACGCCCGCGAACACCGTCGGGTTCACGAAATAGCCCTTGTCGAGTCCTGCCGGCCGGCCCTCGCCTCCCGTCACCAGCAGAGCGCCTTGCTCGATCCCTCGGCGGATGAAACGCTGCACGCGATCGTACTGAGCCCGGTTGACGAGCGGCCCCACGACCGTGGATGGGTCGCGCGGATCGCCCACGCGCATGGTTGCGACCGCTGCCTTCACCTGTTCGATCACCTCGTCGAGGCGGGATCGCGGTACCAGAAGCCGCGTACCGGCCACGCACGCCTGTCCGTTGTTCATGAAGGCGGCGTTCAATGCGAGCGGAATTGCACTGTCGAGGTCTGCGTCGTCCAGTAAGACGGAGGCAGATTTGCCGGTTAGCGACAGACTGACTCGCTTCATCGTTTCAAGCCCGGCACGGGCGATGAGCTTGCCGGTCGGCGTCGAGCCGGTGAACGAAATCTTCGCTACGCCAGGATTGGTGCTGATTTCGTCGCCGACGTCCGCGCCCCGCCCCAGCAGAATATTGAAGACGCCCGGAGGCACGCCGGCGTCGTGCAGCGCTTCGGCGACCACCATAGTCTGGATGGGACTCAACTCACTAGGCTTGATGACCGAGGCGCAGCCGGCCGCGATCGCCGACGCCAGCTTGCTGCAAATCGTGCCGGCCGTGCTGTTCCAGGGCGCGATAAGGCCAGCCACGCCGACCGGCGCCATGAACACGGTGGCGTCTCCTACACGGCGTGTCAGCGGGTAGTCGTCGAGCGCTTTCGCTGTATTGGCGAAGCACTGCGACGCGTATTCACTGACCCATTGAGCGCGCGCGACAGGACCGCCGTATTCGTCGATCGTGGCGTCACGAATGCGCTCCGTACTTGCAAGAACGGCCGTCTGCAGTCTCATCAGCATATCGATGCGCTCGGCTTTGCTGGTGCGCGCGAGCGTCTGCTGAGCGCGTTGGGCGGCCGCGATTGCGCGCCTGGCGTCGTCACGGTTAGCCAGCGTTGCGGTGCCGATGACCTGCTCCGTCGATGGGTTGGTCGTCTCAATCACTTCGTCGCCGTGCACGGGGACGAACTTTCCGTCGATGTACGCCTTGTCGATGTTCCACATATTGACTCCCCAAAAAGCGCCGGCGGTTGCCGGGATACAGATAGTCTGGGGGCGGCGCATTGATTTGATAATATGGGCAGTCAGGGATGACTTATCGCGGAAACCAGAACAATGAACAGAAGCGGTTTGACCGAACTCGAGGTTGTGCTGGCGGTGGCGAGACGGCGAGGCTTCCGATCGGCCGCAGTTGATCTGGACATGTCGACATCGGCCGTGAGTAACGCGGTGGCGGGCCTGGAGGCAAGACTGGGCGTGCGCCTGTTTCACCGTACGACGCGCAGCGTCTCCCTGACAGAGGCCGGTCAGCGATTCGTGGATCAGATCCGACCTGCGGTAGCGCACATCCAGGATGCAATGGCAGCGGTGAGCGAGCGCGAGGACAAGCTGACGGGAACCATTCGGATCAACAGTTCGCTTGGCGCGGCGCTCATGACGTTCCAGCCCGTGATGATCGAATTTCTGCACCGCTACCCCGGCATCACCATCGACCTCGTTACCGAAGGACGGATGGTGGACATCATCGCGGAAGGCTTCGACGCCGGGCTGCGCTCGAGTTCGCGCGTTCCAGGCGACATGATCCGCGTGCCAATAACGGCCGATACACCTGTGGCCATAGTGGGGTCGGCTGACTATTTCGTCAGGCATCCTAAGCCTATGACGCCGGCTGATCTATTGCAGCATTCGTGCGTCCGGGCCCGGCTGCCAAGCGGGGTGCCGTCGCCTTGGGAATTCGACCGAGGAACGGAAAGGTTCAACATGGACGTGCCGGGTATATTGGTACTCGATGCGCCTATTTTGATGCGCGAGGCCGTACGACAAGGCGTGGGGCTGGCGCAACTTGCCGAGTGGTATGTGGCGGACGACCTGGCCGAGGGCCGTCTTGTGTGCGTGCTGAATGACTGGGTGAGACCCGTGCCGGGCTTATGCCTCTACTATTCCGGTCACCGGCATTTGCCGCCGGCGCTGCGTGCGCTTATTGACTTCATTCATGAGGTAGGCGATTTCCGATAGGTTGCGAACGACCTGGTTTTGCGGGGATGGATGGGGCTTTTGGCCCTTGGTGGGAGTGTGATTGTTTCTCTTTGGTCGCTACGCGAGGCATTGCCCCGCCGGATCAGCCAAGGGCAGCAATGTGCTGTAGTGGAGGCGCCGCGATACAACCATTGGGGAACGATCTTTCCGAGGTCTGGGTTCGCTGAAGGACTGTTGAGCGGGAGTTGCTCTGAGGGTGATCCCCGTTTTTGTGGGCCGATCGCGGTTTCCAAGTCTTCTCGCGAGCGTTTCGCCACGACGGGCGGCAATGATCGTTTGAATCGGTTAGGTTGCCCGCCAAGCGGTCTTTTTGGCGGCCACTGCGAATCGCTTCATATGCAGCGTCTCTTCTCGCGAGAATTCGCAGCGTGCCGCAGATGAACCACATGGCGCTCGCCGCGCACGAACACGTCGTACCCGCTGTCGATGTCGGTGCGAACCGGTGCGCTTACATGGCAGCTCGATCCGCTGATGGACGACCAGGAACTGGACTCGCGACAGTCTGCCGGCGCAGTGTACCGTTAGGGCACGGTGCGCGTGAGCCGCGATAGCGCGGATCTCGGGCGGGCTTATCTGGAGCTGACCGGTTATGCGAACGCACTGCGGATCGGCAGGCAGTGAGGCTGTAAGGTGGCCTGGCTGTTTTACCGCCGCGTTTTTTCGCCGTGTAAACGCAGAAACCCCACCTTTTGTGGGGTGGGGTTTCTGATGCTGCTGGGGAGCCTGACGATTACCTACTTTCACACGGGCAATCCGCACTATCATCGGCGTGGAGTCGTTTCACGGTCCTGTTC